>Ga0208115_1000002_pt1 | contig 1652019 bp, 1373 predicted proteins | sample LakWasMeta4_LOW4_2_FD_183856 | JGI IMG/M metagenome (GOLD analysis project Ga0208115, IMG submission 183856) | Freshwater sediment methanotrophic microbial communities from Lake Washington under simulated oxygen tension - Sediment Metagenome... | ecosystem: Environmental > Aquatic >...
AGTAGATGAAGTAATTGAGTATAATTCAGAAGAAGAATTGATTGAAATATTAAAAAATAAAAAAATTGATATTCGATTCTTGGGAGATGATTATAAGGGGAAGCCTATAACTGGTGAAAAATTAGTTCCAGAATTATATTATACCGATAGAAGCCATGGTTTGAGTACAAGTAGTTATAAAAATAAATTAAGAACAGATTTAAATAAATAGTATTAAACTTATTTATATGCTTAGAAAAAGTAATCAGAAAATTTTAGTAACTGGCTCCGATGGGTTTATTGGCAGTCATTTGGTTGAAAAATTAGTGGATGAAGGGTATGATGTTAGGGCCTTTGTTTATTATAATTCATTTAATTCTTGGGGATGGTTAGATAGTTTTCCAAAGGAAAAACTAAGTAAGCTAGAAGTTTTTTCTGGAGATGTTAGAGACCCAAATGGAATTAGGGTTGCAATGAAGGATGTAAGTGTTGTTTTTCACTTGGCAGCATTAATCGCTATTCCGTATTCTTATCACTCTCCCGATAATTATGTTGATACAAATATAAAAGGAACATTAAACGTGCTGCAAGCTGCCAGGGATTTTAACATAGAGCGTGTTTTGGTAACCTCCACTTCAGAAGTGTATGGTACCGCTTTATATGTTCCAATTGATGAGAAGCACCCTAAGCAAGGGCAATCGCCTTATTCGGCAACAAAAATTGGAGCAGATTATTTGAGTGATTCTTTTTACAGAAGTTTTAATTTGCCTGTAACAATTGTTCGACCTTTTAATACTTTCGGGCCGCGGCAATCTGCTAGAGCAGTTATTCCTACTATTATTACTCAATTATTAAATGGTAAAACGGAAATTAAATTAGGTGCTTTGCACCCTACAAGAGATTTACTTTATGTATCGGATACCGCAAATGGATTTATAGAAATTGCGAATTCAGAAAAAACAATAGGGGAAGAGATCAATATTTGTACAAATTCAGAAATTACAGTTGGTGATTTAGCACAAAAATTAATTAATATAATTAACCCTTCAGCAAAAATTGTGTGCGACGATATACGTTTACGCCCTGAAAAGAGTGAAGTAGAGCGTTTATTTGGAGATAATAAAAAAATATTGGAACTTACCGATTGGAAACAAAAAGTAAGTTTGGATGAAGGTTTAAGTAAGGCAATAGAATGGTTTAGTAATAAGGAAAATCTAAATAAATACAAAGCTGAAATTTACAATGTTTAATGAAGTAATCCATAAAATAAAATCACTTTATCCTAATCAGGATTTTATTCCTTTGCATGAGCCAAGATTTGTTGGAAGAGATAAGGAATATGTTATGGATGCAATTGATTCAACTTTTGTTTCTTCTGTGGGGAAGTATGTTGATCGTTTTGAAGAAATGATTAGAGAATATACAGGTGCAAAATTTGCAATTGCAACGGTTAATGGTTCAGCAGCACTTCACATGTCCTTAATTCTTGCAGGAGTTAAACGTGATGAATTAGTCATTACACAACCACTTTCATTTATCGCAACTTGCAATGCAATAAGCTACATTGGAGCAGAACCAGTTTTTGTTGATATAGATCTTGATACGCTTGGCTTATCAACTGAAAAATTGCTTGTTTTTTTGGAAGAAGAGTGTGTTGTGAAAAACAAGCAGTGTTTTCATAAGAATACGGGTAAAAGAATTGCAGCATGTGTACCTATGCATACTTTTGGACATTGTTTGCCCGTTGACGAACTAAGCGAACTGTGTAATCGATTTTATATTGCTTTGGTTGAAGATGCTGCTGAGTCAATTGGCAGTAAATATAAAGGGCAACATAGTGGAACTTATGGTTTACTTGGGGCTTTTAGTTTCAATGGAAACAAGACCATAACTTGTGGTGGCGGTGGTGTTATTGTCACAAATGATGAAAAGCTTGGGAAATTGGCAAAACACTTAACTACTCAATCTAAAGTTCCACATAGATGGGAGTTTAATCATGATAATATTGGATATAATTATCGCTTGCCAAATTTGAATGCAGCTTTGGCTTGCGCACAAATGGAAAAGTTAAACGAATTTGTTTTAAACAAAAGAGATTTGGCTAATGAGTACGCGGTGTTTTTTTCTGAGCAAAAAATGCGTTTTGTAAACGAACCTAAGAACTCTTATTCTAATTATTGGTTAAATGCAATATTACTTGACAATAAAGAACAAAGAGATGCTTTTTTAGTAAATACAAATGATAACGGTATTATGACTAGACCTGTTTGGACTTTAATGACCAAACTGCCAATGTTTAGAAATTGCATTTCGCAAAAAGTTGATAATGCTCAGTTAATTGAAGATACATTAGTCAATATTCCAAGCAGCGTAAGAATACTCAAATGAGAGATGTAATTATAATTGCCGAGGCAGGCGTAAACCATAATGGTAATATTGAATTAGCTCGTAAGCTGATTGATATAGCCTCTGAGGCCGGCGTAGATTATGTGAAATTTCAAACATTTAAGGCTGAGAATTTAGTGTCGAAAGATGCAAAGATGGCCGATTATCAAAAGAATAATATTGGCACCACCGCAGGAGATAGTCAATATCAAATGTTAAAAAAATTGGAATTATCATATGATGATTTTAGAGATTTAAAAAAATATTGTGAAATAAAGAAGGTAAAGTTTCTTTCCACAGCATTTGATTTAGAAAGCATAGATTTTTTATATGAGTTGGGCATTGACTTGTTTAAAATTCCATCTGGTGAAATAACTAATTATCCTTATTTGGTTAAAATCGGTAAGTTTAATACGAATGTTGTATTATCAACAGGGATGTGTAATATGTCTGAAATTTCGGAAGCAGTTGATGTATTAGTTAAAAGCGGAACAAACCGACAGAATATAACTATATTACATTGTACTACTGATTATCCAACGAAAATGGAAGATGTAAATTTAAATGCAATGTTAGAAATTAAAAAAGTATTTAACCTTCCAATTGGATACTCGGATCATACGTTGGGTATAGATGTACCAATAGCTGCGGTGGCAATGGGTGCGGAAGTAATTGAAAAGCACTTTACAATTGATAAAAAAATGAATGGGCCAGATCATAAAGCTTCTTTAAATGGAAATGAGCTTAAGCAAATGGTTTTGAGTATTCGAAATGTTTCTAACTCGCTTGGTAGTTCTAATAAACAACCTACTAAAACTGAAATAGAAAACATTCTTGTGGCGAGAAAAAGCATTCATTTGGCAAAAGATTTAGAAGTAGGTCAAGAGATTAAAGAAGATGATTTAGTAATGAAGCGCCCTGGTAATGGTATTTCACCTATGAAAATGGATTCGATTATCGGAAAAAAAGCAAAAGTAAAATTGAGTAAAGATTCTTTGTTAAATTATGAAGACCTTGTCTAAGTAATGAGTATAAAAGGTAAAATAAAAATTTGTGTAGTTACAGGCTCAAGGGCAGAGTATGGATTACTTTATTGGGTAATGAAAGGAATTAATGCAGATAAGAAATTTAAAATGCAATTAATTGTAACAGGTATGCATCTTTCTCCTCGATTCGGATTAACATATAAGCAAATTGAGGAAGATGGTTTTGTTATTGATAAAAAGGTGGAAATGCTGAACGAAGCCTCAGATACAGAAGAAACTATTTCCAAATCTATGGCTTTGGGGCAAATTGGATTTACTGATGCTTTACTTGATTTAAAACCTGATTTGCTGCTCGTATTAGGCGATCGATTTGAAATATTCTCCGTTGCAGCAACTGCATCGGTTTTACGAATACCAATTGCACATTGTCATGGCGGTGAAACTACTGAAGGAGCCTTTGATGAGGCTTTCAGACATTCAATTACAAAGATGTCACATATCCATTTTACTGCAACAAAAGAATACAGAAAAAGAGTTATACAATTGGGTGAGCAACCGAAAAATGTTTTTAATGTTGGAGCCTTAGGTATTGAAAATATTAATCGATTGAAGTTATTGTCAAAGAGTGCTTTTGAGAAATCAATTAATTTTAAGCTAGGAAAACGGAATGTGCTTGTTACTTTTCATCCCGTTACTCTTGAAGAAAGGTCAGCAGAAGGGCAATTTAAAGAATTGCTGATGGCTTTGGATAAAATGAAAGACACATGTATTATTTTTACAAAGCCTAATGCAGATACGGATGGAAGAATAATTATGAAAATGATAGATGATTATGTTGCCATTAATAAATCAAAGTCTGTTAGTTTTATTAGTTTAGGGCAGTTAAGGTATTTATCTGCACTCCAATTTATGGATGTAGTTATTGGGAATTCTTCGAGTGGATTAATAGAAGTACCAAGCTTTAAAATACCTACTATAAATATTGGTGATCGTCAAAAAGGAAGAATTAAAGCGGCCACAGTAATTGATTGCGAACCGAATTTTGTATCAATTAACAAAGCAATAGAAAAATCTTTTTCTGGAATTTTTAGAAAGAAAATAAAGTTATCTAAAAACCCATATGGGCATGCAAATGCATCTCCAAAAATAATTTCTGTGCTAAAGAAAATTGAGTATTCAGGTTTGCTAAAAAAGGAATTCTATAATTTATAATGAAGGATATGAGTTTGAAAAATATTGGTTTAATTAGCTCTGTTTCGAGTATCAGAGATGCTTTGAATAAACTTAATCTAATTCCTGCTGGGTCTACTTTATTTATATTTGATACTGAAGAGAGTATCGTAGGTACACTGACAGATGGAGATATTAGAAGGGGGTTACTAAATAATTTGTCGATTGAAGACAATGTTAGCATGGTAATGCGGACAAATTTTAAATATTTAGAACTTGGCTCATACTATAATGATCAAATAGAAGATTTTAGGAGGCTAAGAATAAAAACAATTCCATTGTTAAGTTCTACCAAAAAATTAATAAATGTATATGACTTGTCTGTTTACAAAAGTGTACTTCCTATTGATTCTGTTATTATGGCAGGTGGAAGAGGAGAAAGATTAAAACCTTTAACAGATAATACTCCAAAGCCCTTATTAAAAATTGGAGATAAACCAATAATAGAACATAATATTGATAGATTAATATCAAACGGAGTAGAGAACTTTCATTTATCAATTAATTATCTAGGTGAGCAATTAATTGCCTATTTTAATGATGGCTCTGATAAAAAAGTAAAATTCAATTATATTAATGAAAAAGAACCTTTAGGAACAATTGGTTCTGTTTCTATGATAGAGGAATTTGAACATGAAAACGTTTTGGTTATGAATTCTGATTTGTTGACGAATATTGATTTTGCTGATTTTTATAAGGAGTTTTATGTAAATAATGCGGATATTGCAATTGCAACTATTCCATACAATGTTAGTATTCCATATGCTGTTATGGAAACAAAAGGAAATAATGTTTTAGCACTAAAAGAAAAACCGACCTACACATATTATTCTAATGCAGGAATCTATTTGATAAAACGTAGTTTTTTAAAAAGTATTCCATATAATTCTTTTTATAATGCTACTGATTTAATTGAGGAAGCTATAAAAAATTCGCATAAAGTGATTTCTTATCCAATTCGTGGGTATTGGTTAGATATTGGTAAGCCTGATGATTTTTTAAGAGCTCAAGAAGATATAAAACATATAAATTTAGATTAGTAATTTGAACTATTTAATTATTATACCTGCTAGGGCAGGATCAAAAGGAATAGTTGGTAAAAATACAAATTTACTGAAAGGTAAGCCGCTTATCAGCTATACCATTGAGCTTGCGTTAAAGTATACAAGTAGCGATAATATTTGCATTACAACTGATGATCAAAAGGTAATTGATATAGCAAATAAACTTGGGATAAAAGTTCCTTTTGTTAGACCCCAAAACTTGGCAGACGATTCAGCATCAGCAAGTGATGTAATTAAGCACGCTCTTGCCTTCTATAAAAATGAAGGAAAGACTTACGATGCTGTTATTTATTTGCAACCTACATCGCCATTTAGAAAGCTTTTCCATATTAAAGAGGCAGTTAAGGTGTTTGAGAGTGGTGTATACGATATGGTGCCTTCCGTTTGTGAATCTCATCATAACCCTTATTTTTCTTTATTTGAAGAAAATGAGAATGGTTTTTTGCAACGCTCGAAATCTGCGCCTGAGAATGTTGTTAGAAGGCAAGATTTACCAAAGGTTTATCATTATAATGGTTCTATTTATATAATTAATGCAAAGGAACTAATGCAAAGTGAACTACATAATTTACCTAGGATTAAGAAATATGTTATGGATGATGTCTACGCATTAGATATCGATAATATGAAAGATTGGAATTACTGTGAGTTTTTGTTGGAAAAAGAATTAATTGACTTTGATTAATGATTAAGGTAGCTGTTGTAAATGTTATTACAAATGATGTTGTGAAGAAATTAATTCTTCATGATATTAAGATTGTAATATACAATCGGCTAGGGAAGGAAGTAGATTATGATGAAGTTAAAAATAAATTTAAATTGATAGATGTTTATGCTGATTTCACCAATGCGAATTGGTATGGATATAATAAGGTAGAGAATAAGTTAATGTTATTGAAGCAAAAATTCCCCAATTTATTTGTTTACAAAAATTATGATTTAACATCAGCATTAGTTAAAGATATTTATTGGGCTTTTTTTGATGATAATGTGTTAGATTTTAATGCGGAAAAATTCGTGAAGCCTGATTATAAGTTGATTTATTTGAACAAGAGGGGTGGTTTGAAGAAGAGAATGGCTTTGTTTAAACGATTATTTCTACAGAAAGTTGAAAAAGAATTATTTCCTGACGGTTCAAATGATTCAAACAAAAATAAAATTGCATTTAGAATAAACGATACTTCTGTAATTAATAAATATGGTAGGCTTTTTAAAAGATTAGGGAGGGATAATATTGTTTCTTTTCAATCAAAACAAGGCGGAGTTAAACAAGTTGATTTAATTGAATCAAATAGTTTTTTTAGTTCGAATTATAGCCTTATTGAAGCAACTGAATATTTGTCGATCGACTCAATAAGTTGTAAAATTAAATTGTTATTAAGCCCAGATTGTGATTTTGTAAATGTTTTTTTTCACTGTCTAAATAATTTAAGAAATAAAGTGGAAGTGTATGAAGGTCTTTTTCATAAAGGGATTCGAAAGGTTGTTTTAAATGCAGGTGAAAATGAGGGAGAAGGTATAATAGCATCTTTAGTTGCAAATAAATTGGGTGGAAAAACATTTAATTATATGAATGGTGCAAAAGCAAAGGATCCACATAATATGAACACAATGTTTAATTATTGGTTTATGCATGATCAAAAAACAAAAGACCTAATATTATCTTATTGTGATGTAAAGAAAGAACAATTGCCAGTAACAGGGCATTTATTATATGAGGATATAGCTAGTCATACTTATTCAGGAACCTTGGATGAGTTTAATGAAATAATGAGCGGAAAAAAAATAATTTCGTTATTTACATCTAAGTTATTTGCAGCGGAAAAAAATAGTGTTTTGTCTTTTTTTAAAAAATATTTGGACGAAAGAAAAGATGTGTTGGTTTTAATTAGACATCATCCTTCTGAAAAAAGAGATGAAAAGTTTATTCATGAAAGAATAGTGGCATTGCCTACAAGTAAAAAAGAATTGTCGGAGAAGAGCCTGTTTGATTTAATTAGCAAGTCCGACTTAGTTATTTCTTTTGCATCAACAGTTTCTTTGCAGGCGTCGTGGTTTAAAAAACCCTCGCTTAACTACGAAGAGGCTGAAATATCTAGATTGCCCTATGTTGATGATGAATTTGTTTTTCACATAAAAGATGTAGAAATGTTGAAGAGCGAAATTGAAGGATATCTTTACGGAGGAAAAAAAATGCCTACTTTTATTATGCAAAACAATGCCGTTGAAAATATTGCGGAAATATTAGAACAATAGTGAACTCGAAAATAATTAGAAGTTAAATAATTTGAAAAACACTTTAATCATATGTTATTCCTTTCCTCCAAATCCAGGTGTTGGAGGAAGAAGGTGGGCGAAATTTGCAAAATATTTGTCTGAGTATGATAATCAGCTATTTGTTGTTTCTAAATTGAATACGCAATCAACAGAGTCAGAGTGGGTAAATGATATTAAATCAGATTCCATAAAGCCAATTTATTTGGATGTTTTCTATCCAGATGCCTATGTAAATGCCCCAAATTCAATTTTTAAAAAAATTCAGTATAGATGTTGGCTTGTTTTTTTTAAAGTATTTTCGAGAGGCAGCTTATATGATAGATCTTTTTTTTGGAGAAATGCTATTAATGAAAAGGTAAAAAATATTATTACTGAGAATAAAATTAAAAATCTTATTGTTACAGGACCACCGTTTCGGTTAATGTATTATTCTGCATTATTGAAACTGCAACTGAAGGATATTAATTTAATTTTGGATTTCAGAGATCCTTGGACAGATAACACTTCTTTTTTAGGATTTGATGCGCTTTCTAATCGAAGAAGAGTTTTTGAAAAGAAAATGGAAGATTTCGCAATAAGCAATGCAAATCATGTTATTTCGGCGAATGATTACTTAACCGATATTTTTAAGAAAAGATATCCAGTGTCTCAATCGAAATTTTGTACAATAATTAATGGGTTTGATTCTGCTGAAAATACTGCTCTAAATTTGGTTGCAACAGAATCAGAAAAATCAACTATTATTTTCACTTTGGCGGGTACCCTTTATTCTGATTTGGAATATATTTTCGTGCCATTCTTAAATTTTTTAAAGGGATTAGAAAGGAAAAACGAGAAATTATACCATAAACTTCGTTTTAATTTTTATGGATCTATTGATTCAAAATTAATAAATGTAATTAAAGAATATAATTTAAGCTGTATTACTTTGCATGGGTTTAAGCCTTTGTCTTATGTTAAACAACAGTTAGTTGACTCTGATTTTTGTTTGATTTATACGGCTCCCAATCATTCTTCTAATTTTAATACAAAATTTTATGAGTATATTTCACTAAAAAAACCAATCGCACATTTTTCTAATTATGGGAAGATTTCTCAATTTTTGGAAGAAAATAGTTTGGGTTTTTCAATTACTCCTGATAAGTTGGAAACCGATTTCCTTTCTATGGTGGAAGTATATGAAAACAAGAAGTTCGAATATAATTTGAAGTTTGATACCAGTGAGTATGATGTGAAGTTTTTAGCGGAAAAAGTAAATAATTTATTAATTTAATTGTGTAAGTATGAAAGTTTTAGTTGTAATAGGTACACGCCCTAATTTTATTAAGGTAACCCGATTTAAAGAAGTGGCAAGTGGATATAAAAATATGGATTTAAAGATAGTTCATACAGGTCAACATTATGATGATAAAATGGCGGATGTTTTTTTTAAACAATTTAATTTAACCCCTGATTATTTTTTAAACATCGCTCAAGGTACTCCAAACTCGCAGATTGCAGAAATAATGGTTAAACTAGAGAAGTTAATTGCTACTGATTTTAAACCCGATTTGATTGTTGTTGTTGGAGATGTTAATTCTACATTGGCAGCATCTTTAACGGCAAACAAAATGGGAATCAAATTGGCACACGTGGAGAGTGGTTTGAGAAGTTTTGACCACACAATGCCTGAAGAACATAATAGAATTATTACTGATAAACTCTCAGATTTCTTTTTTGTGACAGAACCAAGTGGATATGAAAATCTTAAAAAGGAGAATGTAGCGGAAGAGAAGATTTTGTTTTCGGGTAATACAATGATAGACACATTGGTTGGTTTTAATTCTCAGATTGAAAAATCATCGGTTTTAGATGATTATCAACTAAAAGACACTCAATATGTTTTAATGACAATGCATCGCCCTGCAACTGTTGACGATAAGGCTGGCTTAATTAAATTAAGTGAATTGATTTCTATTGTTACGAAAAACTATAAAATTGTTTTTCCAATTCATCCCAGAACATTAAGAAAAATTGAGGAATTTGGAATTAAGGAATTTTTTAGTTCTAACTCAAATTTACTTTTGGTAGAACCATTGGATTATTTTGCTTTTCAAAAATTAATAAAGTATTGCAAGTTTATTGTAACGGATAGTGGAGGAATACAAGAGGAATCTACATTTGTGGGTAAACCATGTCTAACACTTCGCCCTAATACTGAACGACCTGTGACTATTACCGAAGGCACAAATACCTTGGTACCGTTTGAAATGGATATAATTAAAAATTACATTGGTCAAATAGAGAATGGTAGTTATAAAGTAGGAGCAGTTCCAAAGTATTGGGATGGTAAGTCAACAGAGAGAATTTTAGATTTTATTTCTAAATTAAATTGATTATTTATCTTACATATAATGATTTGCCTTCTGGTATATTCGCTAGTCAGGTAATTGATGTGGTGAAGTATTTAAATTTTGAATTGAATGCAAATACTCGTTTAGTATCTTTTATTTCGTTAAGAAATTTTCTGAGTAATAGAAAGAAAATTAAAGGGGAAATGAAAAATGCTATTGTGCTTCCCATGTTTCCTGGAGTACATAATTGGAAAATGAATATGTTTTTGTTGCGTTTAGTTGTTTTATTTTGTAAACCTAATAAAATAATAGGCAGAAGTGTAATTGCTACTAAATTGGCATTAAACCTAAAAGAAAAGAGTTTGCTTAATGAGGTTGTATATGATGGGAGAGGTGCTATAACCGCAGAATGGAAAGAGTATGCGGTTGTAGATAATGATAACTTGAAAAAGGAAATTAGTGACTTGGAAAAGCAGGTTATTCTTAATTCAGATTTTAGAATTGCCGTATCTAAACAATTGATAAAATATTGGAAGGATGAATTTGGTTATGATTCAAATAAACATGTTGTAATACCTTGTACATTAAATAAAGCTTTTGAAAGTATAAAAATCAGTAACGAAGAAGTAATAAGAGCAAGAAAACTTATAGGCTTTGATAGTAAAGATATTGTAATTGCATACTCTGGATCAATTGCTGGGTGGCAATCTTTCGATTTGTTATATGGCTTTATTAAACCTGTTTTAGTTAAGAATGATTTAATTAAACTATTATTTTTGTCTGAAAGAGATGAGAACATAATTAAATTGGAACAAGAATTTCCTGAGAAAATATTTTGTAAAAAAGTTAAACCAATAGAAGTGCCGGTCTATCTTATGGCATCTGATTATGGGTTATTGATACGCGAACAATCAATTACTAATTTAGTAGCTTCACCTGTTAAGTTTGCAGAGTATTTGGCTTGCGGATTACAAGTTATTATTTCTGAACATTTAGGCGATTATAGTAGTTTTGTAAGAAATCATAATTGTGGAAACTTTTTTACGGATATAAAATCTTTTGAGAAAACGAGTTTGGAACATAGATTGGAAATAAAGAACATAGCCTTAACTCATTTTTCAAAAAGGAGCTTAAAAGATTTGTATACAGAAGTAGTAAGAAATTAAATTTACTTTAGGAAGCAAAAAATTGTCTACTAAAAAAATAGATTGAATAGATATTGTGAAAATTAAATATTATAAAGAGTTAGATGGTGTTAGGGCAATTGCTGCTTTAATGGTTATGTTTTTTCATTTTTTTCAACATTTAACCACTTCAAACACTTTGCTTCTTTTAGTTAAAAAGGCGGCTTTTTTCGGTCAAACTGGTGTTTCGTTATTTTTTGTACTCTCTGGATTTTTAATTACAAGAATTTTGATTGCTTCAAAAGATTCAAAAAAATATTTTGTTAATTTTTATATTAGACGATCCTTAAGGATTTTTCCTCTTTATTATTTTTATTTGATTCTAGTTTTCATTCTTATTCCGTTTTTTAGTCATGTAGATTTTCCGAGTTTTAAACAACAAATTTACCATTGGATTTACTTGCAAGATTTTGCAATAACCTTTAATTGGGATTATAAAGGACCATTGCATTTTTGGTCATTAGCCGTTGAAGAGCATTTTTATTTATTTTTCCCTTTATTGGTTTATTATCTAAATCCTAAGAAACTTTTATATGCGCTTATTGGACTTATTTTAATAACCTTAGGTGTTAGATTTTTATTGAATAGTATGGGCTATGAGGTGTTTTATTTTACATTTACCCGCATGGATGAATTAGCAATTGGAGCATTAATTGCATTAATGGAGATAAAAGGAATGTTGGTAACAACTAAAGTTAAGTATTATATAGCTGGATTATTATTATTTACATTACCAACAGTTTTTATTTGGGGGGTAATGGGATCAAATGGAAATAGTTTGATGCAAATTTTTAAATTCTTATTAATTTCCGGAAATTATTTCTTTTTAATTGCATTAATTGTTTCTTTAGCTAATGGTAGTGTGGTAAAAAAAATACTCTCAACATCTTTCTTTTCTTTTACAGGAAAAATTAGCTATGGTCTTTATGTTTATCATGGTTTATGTTTTGCTTTTATAGCAAAGCTTAATCTCAGCAACAATTTCTTTTTTTCTTTTATAATTTCGTTTCTTTTTGCTTATCTTGTATCTGCTTTAAGTTTTTACTTAATTGAATCTTGGTTTTTAAAGCTAAAAACATCTTTTCAGCCCAAATAGGAATTATGCGAATTTCTCTAATAACAGATGGAATTTTCCCTTACGTAATTGGCGGAATGCAAAAGCATTCTTATTATTTAGTGAAATATTTTGCAAAAAGAGGTATTCATGTTGATTTGTATCATACAAATCAAAGTAAGTTGGATATTTCGAAACTGGACTTATTTAGTGATGAAGAAAAAAAATTCATTCGTTCTTTTGTAATTCCGTTTCCAAAAGTTGGAAAATTGCCTGGACATTATATCAGGGCTTCTTTTTCATATTCCCAAGCAATTTTTGAAGTGTTTAAACTGCAGGCGCCTACTGATTTTATTTATGCAAAGGGATTCTCTGCATGGAAATTAATAGATGAAAAGAAGAAAGGATTTAATTGTGCTCCAATTGGCGTAAATTTTCATGGATATGAAATGTTTCAGAAACAAGCCAATTTCAAATCCTCTCTAGCCGCAAAATTTCTTTTTCAAAGACCTGTACTTTATAATGTTAATAATGCTGATTATGTTTTTTCTTACGGTGGTAAAATAGATGACGTTATAAAGAGTATTGGTGTTCCTTCTAATAAAATCATTTCTATCCCTACTGGAATTGAAGAATCGTGGCTACAACAAACTCCTTCAATAAGTTTTGGGTCAAAAATGAAATTTGTTTTTGTAGGTCGTTTTGAAAGGAGAAAGGGTGTTGAGGAATTAAACAAAGCATTAATCCAATTAAAAGATAAAACTAATTTTGAATTCCATTTTATAGGTCCAATTCCTGAAGTGAATAAACTTAAATTACCTAATGTGTTTTATCATGGATCCATTAACGATGCAGAAATTATGAAAGCCAAAGTGCGGGAAATGGATGTATTGGTTTGTCCGAGTTATTCGGAAGGGATGCCGAATGTAATTATGGAGGCAATGGCTTGCGGTTTGGCTGTTATTGCTACAGATGTCGGGGCAATTAAACTAATGGTGGATGAAAGTAATGGTGTTTTAATAAAGTCAAGCGATCCTGAAGTAATTGGAGATGCGATTTTTCAATTAAATAGTTTGGGAGTAACTAAATTAATGGAGCTGAAACAAGCTAGTTTAGATAAAGTAAGAAATAACTATTTGTGGCAACATGTAATTGAATTAACTCTTAATAAAATACAAAATTGTATTAAGTAACAATAGACATACTGTTTGCTTATTTTATGTTAAGCGTATTTCCAAGCTTAATAAATTTCTTTTCAAATTTTGTATAAACAATGTAACTAAGCAATACAGTCAATAAAATTGAAGATAGTACTCTATATTTTTCAGATAGTAGAATATGGTTGGTTGATAGAAATCCAAAAAATAAACCTGTTAAGTTATAAACTATAGGGTGAACAAGGTAAATCGAGTAACTTGTTTCTCCAAGAAAATTTAGCGGTTTGTGTATAAGAGAAATTGGTGTATAAGATAGTTTGTACAAGCTTATGCAAATAGAAAAGCATATTATAGTAAATACAAGGCGGTTTAATCCTGTAACCAAATTTATTTGATTTCCTGTAACTGGATAAAAGATGAATGCTAATATGGATACTAAGAGGATAGTTAAACACATATTTTTTTTGATGTCAATTTTTTTTAGAAAATAACCAATTAAAAAACCTCCGAGAAAAAAAAATACTTGATTTAAAGGGTTTTTATATTCGTATGATTGTGTATGCAAGCCAACACTTGGGTTTAATTTAAAAAAAGTAAAATAGATAAAAATTGATAAGATTGCCAAGCTAAGAATTCCTAATAATATTGGTTTCGATTTTGAAAAGTACATAAAGAAAGGAAAGAAAGCATAGAACACTAATTCATTTCCTATTGACCATATTCCAGCTGAGAAATAAGTATCCCACTTTACAAATCCAAATAGCCCAGATAGGTTTAAAAATACATCAAAAAAATTAGGTGTTTTTTGTGCAATGAGAATTGCTAATATTGTTACTAGCCATAGTAGTGGAAATATTCTAAAAATCCGTTTCTTAAAAAACGAAGTAATTTTTTCTTTTGTTAAAGCGAAGCTTTCATTGTAAACATGATAAAGAGTTAGGCCGCTTAACACATAGAAAATCGCAACACCGTAAATTCCTAAACGACCAAGTATTGTATCTGAGGAAAAACCACCTAAAGTCCATGAAAGATAGTGGTATATCATTATTGAAAAGGCAGCAATGCCTCTTAAATAGTCCAGGTTATGCAATCTATTCATCGTTCCCGTTAGATTATTTGTATTTCTCCGTCTCGCCAAGTGAGTTCATCACCTTCTCTTTCAATTCTTCTTTAAAATCTACAATACGTTTTAATAAAGCTGCATCTCCTGTAGCTAAAATTTGCGCCGCTAATATTCCAGCATTTTGTGCAGCATTAACTGCAACGGTTGCAACCGGAACGCCATTTGGCATTTGAACAATCGATAATAAGGAGTCCCAACCATCAATTGAATTACTCGATTTAATTGGAACACCAATTACGGGTAGGGGAGTTAAAGATGCTACCATGCCTGGTAAATGAGCAGCTCCGCCTGCACCTGCAACAATTACTTTTAAACCTTTGTCTGCTGCAGTTTTTGCGTAATCAAACATACGCTCAGGTGTACGGTGTGCTGATACAATTGTGATATCGTATTGCACTCCTAATTTTTTTAATACCTCTGCTGCATCTTTCATGATGTTTAAATCCGATGCACTTCCCATTATTATTCCTACCATAATTTGTTGTTTTGTAATTTCAATTTGCCTGTTCTCGATACGTTCCGCTAAAGCGAAACACTCGAACTGACAAATTGAAATTAATTGTTATTTCGTTTTAATGTCTTTTTATTTTTTCGACTGTCAGTTCGAGTGCCCGCCGACTTAGGCGGGTGTATCGAGAATTGGCACTCGAAAATTAATTAATATTTAATAAATCGTTCATTGTTAAAATCCCCTTTTTATCCTTTGCATACTCTGCAGCCATCACAGCGCCTAAAGCAAATCCTTTTCTATTATGTGCTTTGTGCATTATTTCAATATCATCAACTGCTGATGTGTATTTAATAATATGTGTTCCGGGCACTTCACCTTCGCGCACGTCCTTAATAAACAAAGTTTCTTTTGCAGGATGGGTAATGCTCCAATTATCTTTTCTATCAATGTTGGTAATAACTTGCTCCGCTAATGTAATTGCTGTTCCGCTTGGTTTATCTAGCTTATGAATGTGGTGAATTTCTTCCATGCTTACATCATAGTCTGTATAATTATTCATAATCTTAGCTAAGTATTGATTTACTTTAAAGAAAATATTTACTCCCAAACTAAAATTACTTGCATAAAATAATGTTGCTCCGCTTTTAATGCAATCGCTTTTAATTGTTTCAAAATGATCATACCAACCTGTAGTTCCTACTACAATTGGTAGTTTAGCATCAAAGCATTTTTTTATGTTTGATAAAACAGTATGTGGTGTGCTGAACTCAATTGCTACATCCGCCTTTTGTAAATCAGCCGCAGTAATTTTATCTGCATTTGTTTCATCTACTTTTAAAACAATTTCATGACCACGGTTTAGGGCAATAGTTTCTATTTCCTTTCCCATTTTACCGTAACCTAATAATGCTATTTTCATTTTAAAATCTAATTTTAAATTGTAATCCCGAATAATAAACAGGTTTATTTAATGTGTACATTACATCACTGCATGGACTTACATTAAACGAAATTTTCTCATCCATGCTTTTGTTAAAGCCTTTTAAATGCCCGTCAACATTAGCATCTATAATGTTTAATAAATAAACACCTGCAACACCAATAAAACAAAAATCTCTACGCTTTTTATATTGTTTTTTTAAAGCAATTAAATTTTCTGAAGTGTATTTTGGATCATAATCATCTATAGTAGCAGCATCACCATCGTAGCGGATAGATAATGCATTTTGGTATTTTTTGTAAGAGTTGTGATTGTTAATTCCTAAATATCCTAAGCCTGCAAATGCAGCATAAATAACGGGCACTTTCCAATACTTACGATTATAAACTTGCCCCGCTCCTGGTACTAAGGTCGAAAATAAAGTAGCTTTTCGCGCTTCTCTATTACTTGCTTTTTTTAATGCTTTGGAAACAGAGTCTTCATTGGCAATAAAGGTCTTCTTGGGAAAATTCCCATCACCTGCAAAAACAAAAAAGCCTGTTGCAGTAAATAATACACACAACAGGACTTTTAAAGACTTCATATCGTTCTTATTGAATATCAAAAAATGAAAGTATGTGTTCTAATTCTGTATCGTTGCTAAATGATAAAGAAATAGTTCCTTTACCTGTATTGTTACGCTTAAACGCTACACTCTTATTAAATATTGCCGTTAACTTCTCATTAATCTTTTTATCGCTTAAAGATAAAGGAGCTTGTTGCTGCTTAGTCTTTACTTTAACCTTTGTGTGAACTTTACCGTACTTCGCTAATTCTTCAATATCACGAACCGATAAGTTTTCTTCAACAGCTTTAGCAAACAAAGCCAATTGCAAATCTTTGTCTTCAATGTTAATCAATGCACGTGCGTGACCCATTGTAATTAACTTGTCTTTTAAACCTAACTGCAACTCAGCAGGTAATTTTAATAAACGTAAAAAGTTTGTTACTGTTGAACGTTGTTTAGATACCTTATCTGCTAATTGTTCTTGTGTAATGTTACACTCATCAATTAAACGTTTGTAGCTTAATGCAACCTCAATTGGATTTAAATCGGCACGTTGTATATTTTCAACCAAAGCCATTTCAAGCATTGCTTGGTCGTTTGCAATACGCACGTAAGCTGGAATTTCTTTTAAGCCTACTAATTGCGAAGAACGAAATCTACGCTCACCCGATATTAATTGGTATTTATCAAAACCTAATTTACGCACAGTAACTGGCTGAATGATGCCATGCTCTTTAATCGAATCAACTAACTCTTGCAAAGCAGTTTCTTCAAAATCTGTACGCGGTTGAAATGGATTTGCTTCAATGTTTTTAACTGGAATCATTGCAATGGTTCCAACCACAGCAGCATTCTCCGTTGCTTTTGTAGTAATATCTGTTTTAGCATTTTCTAACAATGCCCCTAATCCTCTTCCTAATGCCGATTTGTTCTTACTCATTCTATATTAATTTTTAATTCTTTATCAAAACCTCTCCAATTCAACCCCTCATTAATTCTTTAATTCAATATCTCAACAATTGTTTTACCCCTGAAATCCTTCTTCTTCCTCTTCTTCTTCAACATCAATCATACGATCTTCGTTGCTGATTTTTGTTAAGCCATTTTTTTGCAATATCTCTCTTGCTAAATTTAAATAGTTAACCGATGCCTTACCAGATGCATCATACATAATAATTGTTTTTCCAAAACTTGGAGCTTCACCTAATTTTGTATTACGTTGAATGATGGTATCAAAAACCATTTGTTGGAAATGTGTTTTAACTTCTTCAACAACTTGATTGCTTAAACGTAAACGGCTATCATACATCGTTAACAAAATACCTTCAATATCTAAATTAGGATTTAAGTTTGATTGAACGATTTTAATGGTATTTAATAATTTACCCATTCCCTCTAATGCAAAGTACTCGCATTGTACAGGAATAATAACCGAATCAGAAGCAGTTAATGAGTTAATGGTAATTAAACCTAATGATGGATTACAATCGATGATAATAAAATCGAAATCATCTTTTATTTTGCTTAATGAATTCTTCATCATGTATTCACGATTCGGAAGTTTCACTAATTCAATTTCGGCACCAACTAAATCAATGTGCGCAGGCAATATGTATAAGTTTGGAGTATCAGTTGTAAGTATGATGTCTTTTGGATTTGCTTCATCCATAATACACTCATAAATACTTGTTTTAATGTTTTTAGGATCAAAGCCAACGCCCGATGTAGAGTTTGCTTGTGGATCAGCATCGATAAGTAATGTCTTATATTCGAGCACCGCCAAACTTGCAGCAAGGTTAATTGCTGTAGTTGTTTTCCCAACTCCGCCTTTTTGATTCGCTATTGCTATAATCTTTCCCATGTATCTTGTTTTCCTTATTTAGTAATAGTTTCACCGATGTACATCAGTGTTAATTGTTTTCCTGAGTGATTAAACTTAGTAACCGCAGCTTCTTTATCAATTTTGATATAACCAAAAGTATCGTAATGCATACCAATGATTTTTTTGCAATTAATAAATTCAGATGCGATGATTGCATTGTCCACACCCATTGTAAAATTGTCGCCAATTGGCAAGAAAGCAAAATCGATGCTTCTGTATTCTCCAATCAGTTTCATATCGTAAGTAAGTGCTGTGTCGCCTGCATAATAAAAGTTTCCTTCAGAGCTTTCAACAACAAAACCCATAGGGTTTCCTCCGTTTGAGCCATCAGGTAAACTGCTTGAGTGCACTGCCATTACACACTTTACATTTCCAAAATCAAATTTCGCTTTTCCACCTGTGTTCATTGGGTGAATGTTTTCAACTCCTTGTTTTCCTAGCCACACACTAATTTCCCAGTTGCAAATTACTTTTGCTCCTGTGCGCTTTGCAATCGAAACTGCATCAGCAATATGGTCTTCATGCCCATGGCTAATTAAAATATAATCTGCCTTAACAGTTGTTGCATCTATTTGTTTAGCCATTTCGTTAGGAGTAATGAATGGGTCAAACAAAAGATGCTTGCCGTTAATTTCTACCCCAAAACACGAATGACCGTAATACGTAATGTTCATAAATCTTAATACTTGAAACCGCTATAATTTTTAAAAGAAGTAAATTTACGCCATTAAGAGGTAATTCTTGTTCTATATAGAATAAGATTATCAGTAATTTTAAACAACTTTTTTGTTAATATTCTAATGAACACTATAACAGTAATTTCCGCCACAAATCGTCCAAATAGCAATACAGAAGTAATAGCTCGTTTTTGCGAGAAATTATTGCAAAATGAGGGCTTAAATGTTAAGTTTTTATCTCTTCAACAATTGCCTCAAAGTATTGCATTTACTGAGATGTTTGGCAAGCGTACGCCCGAGTTTGATGCTATGATTAATGAATATATCGAAAGCACAAACAAGTTTTTAATTGTTGCACCCGAATACAACGGTAGTTTCCCTGGTTTGTTAAAAACATTAATCGACGCAGTACACCCAAAATTTTGGAATCACAAAAAAGCGGGGCTAATTGGCGTTGCCGATGGAAGAGCAGGAAACCTAAGAGGAATTGAGCAATTGACTTTGATTTTAAATTACCTTAAAATTAATGTGTACCATAATAAACTCCCTATTTCGCAAGTGACTAAGCTGTTTGATGAGAATAGAAGATTGAATGATGAAATGACACAAAATGTGTTGGCGGCTTATGTTAAGGGATTGAAGGAGTTTTAAATAATTGCTTATAAACCTTTCTCAGCTTGAAAAAGATACTATCTTTGCATTCGAATTCTAACCTATGTTGTAGTTAGGCAATAAAAATTTATGATAAACATTACATTACCCGACGGTTCCGTTCGTCAGTATCCTAAAGGAACCACATCTTTGCAAGTAGCACAAAGCATTAGCGAAGGTTTAGCAAGAAACGTATTATCAGCAAAAATTAATGGTGAAGTAGTTGATGCTACTCGCGCTATTGATGCTGATGCAAGTTTGCAATTATTAACCTGGAACGATGACGATGGTAAACAAACCATGTGGCATTCATCTGCACATTTAATGGCAGAAGCTTTGGAAGAGTTATATCCAGGCTCAAAATTCGCTATTGGTCCGCCAATCGAAAATGGTTTTTATTATGATATCGATTTTGGCGATGTTACTTTTTCTTTAGATGATGTTGAAAAAGTAGAAACCAAAATGCTTGAATTAGCTCGTAAAAACAGCACATTCGAACGTAAAGAAGTTTCTAAAGCAGATGCAATAAAATATTTTACTGAAAAAGGTGATCAATATAAATTAGAGTTAATCGATGGTTTGGCCGATGGCTCAATCACTTTTTATACTCAAGGTAATTTCACCGATTTATGTCGTGGCCCACATATTCCAAACACTGGATTCATCAAAGCGGTAAAGCTTTTAAATGTAGCAGGTGCATATTGGAGAGGCGACGAAAAAAATAAAATGCTGACTCGTGTTTACGGTATCACTTTTCAAAAGGATAAGGAATTAAAAGAGTACTTAACACTTTTGGAAGAAGCTAAAAAGCGCGACCACCGTAAGCTGGGCAAGGAATTAGAATTGTTTACTTTCTCTGAAAAAGTGGGTATGGGTTTACCTTTATGGTTACCTAAAGGTGCAATGCTACGCGAGCGTTTAATTCAGTTCATGCAAAAGGCACAACTAAAGGCAGGTTACTTGCCAGTTGTTACGCCGCATATCGGACAAAAAGAATTATACGTTTGTTCAGGACATTATGAAAAATATGGTGCTGATTCGTTTCAACCAATTAAAACTCCGCACGAAGGTGAAGAGTTTTATTTGAAACCAATGAATTGCCCGCATCACTGCGAAATTTATAAATCATCACCTAAATCATACAAAGATCTTCCTCAACGTTATGCTGAGTTTGGAACTGTGTATCGTTACGAGCAAAAAGGTGAGTTGCACGGTTTAACTCGTGTGCGTGGCTTTACTCAAGATGATGCGCATTTGTTTTGCCGTCCTGATCAAGTGAAGGAAGAGTTTTTAAAAGTAATTGATTTGGTGCTTTATGTATTTAATGCATTAGATTTTAAAGAATATACAGCGCAAATTTCTTTACGCGATCCAGAGAACAGAACTAAATACATTGGTACTGATGAAAACTGGGCATTAGCAGAGCAAGCAATTATTGACTCAGCAGCTGAAAAGGGTTTAAAAACAGTTACTGAGTTAGGTGAGGCTGCGTTTTATGGTCCTAAGCTAGATTTCATGGTTAAGGATGCTTTAGGTCGCAGATGGCAATTAGGAACGATTCAAGTAGATTACAATTTACCTGAGCGTTTTGAGTTGGAATACACTGGTTCTGATAACTTAAAACACCGTCCGGTAATGATACACCGTGCGCCATTTGGTTCATTGGAGCGTTTTATTGCTGTGTTAATTGAGCATTGCGGGGGTAATTTCCCATTGTGGTTAACGCCAGATCAAATTGCTATTTTACCTATTTCTGAGAAATATAATGACTATGCTCAAAATGTTTTGAGTGTGTTAAATAATTCCGATATTCGTGGCTTCGTAGATGATAGAAACGAGAAGATAGGGAAGAAGATTCGTGATAATGAGATGAAGAAAATTCCTTTTATGTTAGTTGTTGGAGAAAAAGAAGCGGAGGAAGGCAAGGTTTCGGTTCGTCGTCACGGACAAGGAGATGTGGGTGTATTTACAATTGAAGAATTTAGTAAATTAGTGGCCACAGAAATTGAGAGTGATTTCAAAACAAAAGAGAATTAAAATAATAAGTTAAACTAAAAAACGGAGGTTACCATTAGTGCACCATTTAAAAAACCGGTAGGGAATACAGCAGGAGGACCACCACGTCCTTTCAACAAGCCGCGTCCATTTAACAGAGGACCAATTAAAAAAGAAGATGCTCATAAAATAAATGAGAAAATTACTGCTAGAGAAGTACGTGTAGTTGGAGATGATATTGAGGCGGGAGTGTATCCAATTGCAAAAGCAATAGAGATGGCTCAAGAAGCAGGATTGGATTTAGTTGAAATTGCGCCTAACATTGATCCACCAGTTTGTAAGATTGTTGATTACAAAAAGTTTTTATACGAATTAAAGAAGAAACAGAAGGAAATTAAATCAAAAGCAGCTAAGGTTGTTGTGAAAGAAATCCGTTTCGGACCGCATACAGATGAGCATGATTACAGCTTTAAGAAAAACCATGCAGCTAAATTTTTACAAGATGGTTGCAAGGTAAAAGCATACGTTTTCTTCCGTGGAAGAGAGATCGTGTTTAAGCAACAAGGTGAAATTTTATTGCTTCGTTTTGCAAGTGAGTTAGAAGAATTTGGAAAACCAGAGCAAATGCCACTTTTAGAGGGTAAAAGAATGATCATGATTTTGACTCCTAAGAAGGCTAAGTAAGGCTTTCAGGTCAGCGACGAATGAAAAATCCCGTTCAGATGAGTATCTGAACGGGATTTTTTTTGTTAATAACTTTGAGTTTTTAATAATCGAAATAAACTTTTAATTACTTGATTTTCATTTAATTATTACATTTAAGAAAAATAAATTAACACGTTATTAACAGGAATGTTACTTTTGCTGTGGATATCATAATTAGACGAAGCCTAGTTATCAGTAGCCGAAAAATAATTTTTATAAACAGAAACCAACTACCTTTGTTGAAAACTTTGATGCCATGTTTGAGATACTAAAAGATTTTGAGAGTAAATACGCTTCTTTAAAGAAAAAAGGCTTGCGTGTTGAAGGAATGAACATGATTGATCCTAAGCGTAAGAAGCATGTGATCATGATTTCGAAGCCTTTTGTGTTTGATAACCGTTCTTTACCAAAGGTTTACCAAGGTATTGAGGTGAAAGCAAAAATAGAAGGGATTTTACCTGAAGAATTTAAGGTAGAAGCTGGAAAGTCATACGTATGGGCTCCGCAACATTTTGAGAAATTTGTTGATAGATGTTCAACTGAGATCAGAAAGAGCTTCAATAGTCCAGAAATGAGCAGAGAAGACATGTTAGATGCATTAGCATTTGGCAACTTTGAAGAGCATAAAAAGAAATGCATTCAATTAATGAACGATGGAAAAATTCCAGCTTTCAAATTGAACTAACATAATGTAGCCATTTTTGTTTTTTGAATTAGATTAACAAAGGTTACTTTGAACGCGAAAAGTCCTCCCCGAGTCCTCGGGGGGGATTTTTTGTTTTAGGTTATTTAGTAAAGGAACAATTTAATACTAATTTTCCTTTTCAACCTTTCTTTGTCAGGCTGAGCTTGACGAAGCCCCTTCTTAATCTTACTTAAATAAACCAAAACCAAACTGCCCCGCAAGTATAACCAATCAGAGCTAAAATACTGATGCGTTTTAAATACCAACCAAAACTAATATTATCTAGTCCCATTACTGCTACACCTGCTGCTGAGCCTATAATTAAACAACTTCCTCCCGTACCAGCCGCGTAAGCCAAGAATTGCCAAAAGTGGCTGTCCATAGGGTAATCATACATACTAATGCTTGCGGCAACCAAAGGTACATTGTCAACAACAGATGAAATGAGACCAATAGAGTAAACAACTGCATTTTCATTGTTATTGAATACCCCATTTAAGTTAGTTGCCAGAGAACTTAAAACACCTGTTAACTCAAGTGGTTTAATAGCAATTAAAATCCCTAAAAAGAATAAAATACTTTTTACATCCGTTTTTTCAATGGCATGCATTACCGAGAATTTTCCTTTTAATTCTTCTTCTTTTTTGCGATGGATGAATTCAGTTGTAATCCATAATACTCCTAGTCCTGCTAAAATGCCCATGTACGGTGGCAAATGAGTTAATTGTTTGAATACAGGAACCATTAGTAAACTTATCACTCCGATTCCAAAAACAAGATTACGTTCTTTTAAAGAATAACTTAGTTCATCTTGTGTGGTATTCTTTTCTATTTTTCCTTTAAAGAAAATACTTGTAATAGCAACAGGTACACACAAACATAATAAACTTGGTATTAATGTACTTGTGATTATACCAGTTGCCGAAATCTTTTTATCTAACCAAAGCATGGTAGTGGTAACATCTCCAATTGGACTCCATGCCCCGCCTGCATTAGCTGCAATAATTACAATACCAAGCATTAACCATTTGTCTTTTTTCTCAGTAAATATTTTTTGCACTAAGGCTGTCATTACAATAGCAGTAGTTAGATTATCGAGTACTGCAGAAACTATGAAGGTTATGAATGCGATTATCCAAAGTAACTTTCTTCTATTAGTTGTGGTAACTGCTTTGGTAATAATATCGAAACCATTGTGAGCATCTATTAATTCTACAATAGTCATAGCCGCAAGTAGGAAAAATAATATACCCGAAATATCTCCTAATGCATGTGTGAGTTGTTCGTTTACTAGTTCTTTATTATCTGTATTATAAATGTAATACACCCAGCATCCAACTCCTGTTAGTAATGAAAATGCAGCTTTGTCTACATTCAAATTTCGTTCGAAAATAATGAGTAGATATCCAACTATAAATAATATGATTAATCCTGTAATCACGAATTATCTTTTTTCATTTTTAATTGTTGCGTGTACGCATCAAAAATATCTTTTGAGCGAATGTAACCAACCGTTAATTCTCCTTCAACAACAGCTACTTTATCAACATCAAATTTCATTACTACATCCAAAGCTTTGCTTAACTTATCATCTGGAGTAACATACGGAACTGATTTATCCATAAAGCGTGAAACAGGTACTTTTGTTTCACCTAATTTTTTTGTTATTTCATAATCAACGCTGCGCAATGAAATAATGCCTTGGTATTTTAAATTATCATTTACAACTACAAAATCACTCGCGTGAATATCAGCAGCTAAGTTTAATGCTTCAATAACGGTAGTGTTTCTTTTAATTACAGCAAGTAATCTATATTCAGGAAAATGGTTTTTAATTAAAATTTGGTCAATGATGTCATTCTTCATTTCCCAAGTATGTGCAGGGCTTTTAAATCTGTTGTCAACTTGATTTTTGTAAAAGGATATTTTTTTAGAAAGAATAAAAGTAAAGATAGATACAATGATAAGAGGAGGTAATAGAACATAACTACCCGTCATTTCTACTATCATAATAATACCTGCAATTGGTGCATTGGCAACTCCAGAATAAAATGCCCCCATGCCAACCACCATAAACGATGCTATACTTACATCATGATGTAAAAAATGTTTAGCGGTAACACCAACTGCTGCGCCTAACATAGCGCCAATAAAAAGAGAAGGTCCGAAAATACCTGCCGAACCGCCGCTTCCAATGGTTAGGGTGGTAGCAACAATTTTTACGAATGCAATAATGAGTAAACTTATTAATAATTCAAACCACATGCCTCCACCAAAAAAATCGGGTAGTCTGCCGTGTATAACAGATTCTAAAAATGCACTTCCTGTACCTGCAACTTCAAAAATCACTAAAGCAATAGCACCTGTTAGTAAACCACCGATTGCTGGTTTTAGATAAGAAGGAATTTTTATTTTATTGATAAATGCTTTTGCATTATTAAATCCTTTAATAAAAAGGAATCCAAAAGAAAAACAAAGTACACCTAATATCAAATAAAAAATAATTTCACTAAAATGGAAACTGCTTAAACCCGACACATTTAAAAATGGTTCAGTACCTGCATAAATGGTATAAACTAAATAGGCAGTAACGGATGAAATAAAACAAGGGATTAAAGCATCAGCTTCTATGTCTTCTTTATAAACCATTTCGGCAGCTGTTAATGCCCCGCCTAAAGGAGTTTTAAATACGGCACCTAAACCTGCAGCTGTACCGGCTAATAATAAAGTTCTTCTTGCTCTTGCCCCAGCTTTTGCAATATTAGCTACCCACACGCCAATGCCTGCTCCTATGTAGGAGATTGGACCTTCTTTTCCGCCACTACCCCCAGTAGGTAAAGTAAATAAAGTTGCGAGTGATTTAAAGATGGGAGTTTGTGTGTTTATTTTTCCATCTTTATTATGAAATGCATCAATCATTTCATCAGTACCTGTGCCTTTTGAATCGCGTGAAAATAAGTACACAATTAATCCCGCAATTAATCCACCAAATGCAGGCAATAATAAAACAGCTAGTGAAGAAGTTGGGTGATCAAAAATGAAATTCACCTTTTCTTTTAAAGTAAAATATTCATCTGCTCTATGTGTGTGAAATGAATTGTAAAAATGTTCGAGCACGTGTAAAAGCCAAGCAAATAAAGATGAAATGATACCTGCTATAACTCCAACAATAACAGCATATAAAAAAATGCTATTTTGGTTTTTAATATTAAAGATATCTTTTACTCGAAATTTATACATCCATTTTTACTTGTGAAATACTAAAGCATGTATTGATAATGTTGATGGTTAAATCCATTACCACCTTTATGCTTCATTTTTTGGTCTCTATTAAATACGTAAGCAATTTTTATTTCATGGCTCCCGTAATTTGTTTTCATTAAAGCGTTGGTGTTATAATCAAATGAATAACCTATTTGTCCTACATCCTTAATTGTGAAACCAATTTGCCCATAAACAGCTGCTTTAACTCTAATGCCCGCACCAACAAATAATGCGTTTTTAATGTGAAGTTTTAAATTGTAATCAATTAAAATGGGAGTGTTATTTACATAATTTGCCATTAAACTGTTTTCCCAAATAAAGTCTCCGTTTTCTGTCCAATTATACCCTACAGCAACATTAAAATGAGGAACAGTTGTTATGTTAGTGAAATTTACAGCTTTTTTATTTTCTCTGAATTTATAACTGTTTCCAAACATGTTATTCATGGCAAAACCAACATAAAATTTTTCATTATGTAGCATGAAACCCGCTGCCATATTAGGTATTTTTGCTTTGTTGTATGAAACTGCATTGTTTATAAGCGCATCATGAGAATTGAGGTAAGTTACCTTATTTACATTTAATGTGTTTACATTGTAACTCCCATTTAATCCCATGGATAGTTTCATGTCCTGAACTGGTAAATGAAAGGCAAATGAGCCAGCAATTGTACTTATTTGTTGCGGGCCAATTTTATCTTGGTAAACAAATAATCCTGCACCCATTTTAGTTTTGTAAAAGTTGCCATGCGCACCAATGCTTAGTGTTTTTGGCGAACCTTCGAATCCAACCCATTGATAACGATAGTTCATGCGTGCATCAAAAGTTTTACGAGCGCCAGTAACCGCAGGATTTACAATAAAATAGTTGCTGCGGTGTTGTGTCCAAAAAGGTAATTGTTGGGCAAAACCTAGTTTAGCAGTAAATAAAATAAACAATATGATTATCCTGTTTTTCAAGACCATAAATATACTTTTTATTTACTAAAAATCCCATGTTTTTATTCCTAAACTCTTTGCTATATTTGTGCTTTAACTATGGTATATTTAACTAGAAAAGAGCATTTTAATGCAGCTCATAAATTGGCTAATCCCAAATGGAGCGATGAGAAGAATTTAGAGGTTTTTGGAAAATGCTCGAATAAAAACTGGCATGGTCATAATTATGACTTATTTGTTACAGTTAAGGGAAAACCTAATCCTGATACGGGTTTTATAATAAACTTAAAGGAATTGAGTGTACTTATTAGAAACGAAGTTTGTTTAAAATTAGATCATAAGAATTTAAATGAAGATGTTCCTTTTTTAAAAGGAATTTTACCAAGTACCGAAAATGTTGCCATTGTTATTTGGGATATACTTGCCCCAAAAATTAAGGAAATGGGAGCGGATTTGCATTGTGTTAAGTTATATGAAACCGAGAATAATTTTGTAGAATATTTTGGGGAATAAAAATAGAAATTATGCTGAACGACGATTTTGAGAATGAAGACGGATACAAAAAAATTGACCAATACAATCAAAAATTGGTTGATTCTATTTCTTCCTCTTATGATAATATTATAAATAAAGTAGGTGAAGATGTAAACCGTGAAGGCTTACTAAAAACACCTATGCGAGCGGCAAAGGCAATGCAATTTTTAACACAAGGTTATGATCAAAATCCTGTTGAGATTTTAAAATCAGCCATGTTTAAAGAGGATTACAGTCAGATGGTGATTGTAAAAGATATTGAAGTGTATAGTATGTGTGAGCATCACATGTTACCATTTTTTGGTAAAGCTCACATTGCTTATATTCCAAATGGATACATTGTAGGTTTGAGTAAATTGCCCCGTATTGTGGATGCTTTTGCAAGAAGATTACAAGTTCAAGAGCGCCTTACCAATGAAATTAGAGATTGCATTCAAAATACTTTAAATCCTTTGGGAGTGGCGGTTGTTATGGAGTGTTCGCATTTATGTATGCAAATGCGCGGAGTACAAAAACAAAATTCGGTAACAACAACTTCGGCATTTACTGGAGAGTTTTTAAAGGATTCAACACGTAAAGAATTCATTAGTTTAATAGCATCATCATTACATTAATAAGATTAAAAGAATAAAGAAATGGAAAACGGATTTGTAAAATCAGAAATTAAAAACGGAATTGGGTACGTTACTTTTTTTCATCCACAAAGTAATTCATTACCAGGAGTATTGTTACGTGCATTAGCTGCAGAAATTGAAAAAATTGGTAATGATAATGAAGCAAAAGTAATTGTTTTAAAAAGTGATGGCGACAAAGCATTTTGTGCAGGTGCTTCATTTGATGAATTAATTTCGATTAAAGATTTAGAAACAGGAAAAGTGTTTTTCTCTGGATTTGCAGGTGTTATAAACGCAATGCGTAAAGCTCCTAAATTTGTTTTGGCACGCGTACATGGCAAAGCTGTTGGTGGTGGAGTGGGTATTGCTTCTTCTGCTGATTATACTTATGCTGTTGAAGGTGCAGGTGTGAAATTAAGTGAACTTGCAGTTGGTATTGGACCTTTTGTTGTTGGACCAGCAGTTGAACGTAAGGTTGGAAAATCAGCTTTTTGCCAATTAACAATTAATGCAACCGAATGGCAAACGGCACAGTGGGCAAAGGAAAAAGGCTTGTATGCCGAGTTGTTTGATTCGGTTGAAGCTATGGATAAAGGCATTGATGAATTAGCAAATCGTTTAGCAAAAAGTAATCCTGAAGCAATGGCAATGCTTAAAAAGGTTATGTGGGAAGGAACAGAAAATTGGGATACTTTATTATTAGAGCGTGCAGCAATGAGTGGTAAATTAGTAATTAGTGAGTTTACAATCAATGCAATTAATAAGTTTAAGCAAAAGGCATAATCATGTCTGTTAAAATTATATTATTACATGGTGCAATTGGTGAAGCAGACCAGTTGTTGCCATTACAAACTGAATTAGAAAAAAGGGGAGCTCTATGCTTCCCTTTTGAGTTTTCGGGACATGGGAAAACTCCTATGAGTAAAAATGGATTTGGTATTCAGCAATTCGCTAGTGAATTAAAAGAGTTTATTTTAACTAATAATTTGCAACAAGCTCATGTGTTTGGTTACAGTATGGGCGGCTATGTTGCGCTGTATTTAGCTGCTAACGAAATTAATTTACTTGGTAATATAGCAACACTCGGAACTAAGTTTGATTGGAATCCAGAAACAGCATTAAAGGAAAGCAAAATGTTGAATGCGGAGCAGATTGCATTAAAAGTTCCAAAGTTTGCAGAAACCTTAGCCGCTAGGCATGGTGAAAATACTTGGAAAGATCTACTTGCCCGAACCGCACAAATGATGATTGATTTGGGAGATAATAATTTATTAAATAATCCTTTATTTAAATCTATAGAAAACAAAACAATGCTTGGTTTAGCAGATAATGATAACATGGTTTCATATGAAGAAACTAAACATGTTTTTAATCAGTTAAAGCATAAACATTTTTATATGCTGCCAAATAGCAAACATCCTATCGAATCAGTAAATGTGGACTTATTAAGTCATTTATTACTTGGTTTTTATAAATTATAGAAATTGTAATTTTCGGGCTTATTTATTCAAATAAATACTTAAATTTGAATACAATAGAATTATGAAAAAGATTTACTTATTTCTTATAGTCACGTTATTTGCATTCACACTTCATGCTCAAGATGAAGTGGCAGATTTGCAAAAAAAATTAGCAAAGGCAACAAAGTCAAATGAGAAGTGCGATGTTTTAAATGAACTAGCACTTGTTGTAATTAACGAAGACCCTGAAAAAGCAGGTGAATATGCTAATCAAGCGCGTGAGCTGGGCAAAAAAAATCTATATAAGGATGGAGAAGGATTTGCACTTTATAATTTGGGAAATGTTGCATACTATCAAGATGATTATGAAACAGGATTAAAATATTTATTGGATGCAGAACTAATATTTAAAACTACACAAAACAAAAAAGGGTTAGGTTATGTATACAATACAAAGGGTGAAATCCTTACTATTGAAGGTCGTTATTCGGATGCCTTACCTGCTTTATTTGAAGGCTTAAAATATTTTGAAGAGGGAAAGGATAGTGTTGGAATTTCGAAAGTCGACATAAACATTGGACTTATTCATTATTACCAAAAAAATTATGATGAGGCAATAAAATATTTTAACGAGGTGTATTCTACGGGTGACGAATCCAGAAAGGGTGATGCTGCTTTGGGCTTGGGTAGAGTTTACGTAGAACAAAATAATTATTCGGAAGCAAAAAAATTTCTTTTAGTAGCAAATGAAATAGGGACAAAAAGCAACGATAATTATATTATTTCTGATTGTTTGCTTTTACTTGGTAAAGTCGATGTTTTTTATGGTGATAAGGATGGAGCAGAGAAGAAATTCCAACGCGCCTTAGAAATTGGAAAAGAATTAGAGAATTACCAAGGAATTTGTATTTGCGCAAATCAATTGGGATTGTTAAGATTAAATAACGGTCAACCAAAAGAAGCAATAGATTATTTCAGACAAGCCTACTCAGTTTCTGTAGATAAAGGAATAAAAGAAGAGACTAAATTATCTTGCTTAGGTTTATCTAATGCCTTTAACTTTAGTCATTCGTATGATAGTGCATATCATTATTTAAAATTAAATAACAAAGTAACCGAAGAGTTAATGAGTGAAGAGGCTTCAAAAAAATTAGCAGAACTTGAGGCATCTTTAACAGCTCAAAAGAGAGAAGCTGAAGTAGAAGCAGAACGGAAACTAGCAGCTTTTAATAAAAAAGTAATGCTTTTTTCGAGTATTGGTGTTGTGTTGGTAATGATTGTGATTTCATTAATCATGTACAACCGTTACAAAATGAAACAAAAGGCTAATCTTAAATTAGAAGCCTTTAATAACGAAATTTCTCATCAACGTGATATTATTGAAGAAAAGCATAAAGAAATTACCGATAGTATAAATTACGCTGAGCGTATTCAACGTAGTTTCCTTGCCACTAAAGAATTGCTTGATAATAATTTAAAAGATTATTTCGTTTTCTTTCAGCCTAAAGATGTTGTAAGTGGCGATTTTTATTGGGCATCTGAATTAAGTAATGGGAATTTTGCACTTGTTACCGCAGATAGTACTGGACATGGTGTTCCTGGCGCTATTATGAGTATTTTAAATATTTCATCCTTAGAAAATGCACTAGAAAATGATAAATTAGAACCAGGTGAAATTTTAAATCATACTCGCTCAACTATTATTAAACGTTTGAAAAAAGATGGAAGTCCAGAAGGCGGCAAAGATGGTATGGATGCGAGTTTAATTTGTTTCGATTTTAAGGGAAATAAATTTCAGTATGCTGCAGCAAATAACCCAGTTTGGGTTGTTCGTGCTTCGTCAGGCTCAGCAGAAATAATTGAATTGCCTTGTGATAAAATGCCAGTTGGTAAACATGATAAAGATTCCGTTCCTTTTACTCAACACGATTTTGAAACACAAAAAGGCGATGTTGTTTATGCATTAACAGATGGTATGCCTGACCAATTTGGCGGACCAAAAGGAAAAAAGTTCATGTACAAGAAATTAAAAGAAATGCTTGTTGAAATTTCTAAAGATCCGATGGAAACTCAAAGGCAAAAGTTAAAAGATGCTATTAACGACTGGAAGGGTGATTTGGAACAAGTTGATGATATTTGTTTAATTGGTGTAAGAATAGTTTAGAAAAGTTAATTTAACATTCGTGTTCACGATTTAATAGTAATTTTAGTTCCAAATTATGAAGTACAAAACATATATAGTTCCAATTGTTTCTTTACTTGCTATTATTGCTTTTATTTGGGTATTTACTAAAGTTGTAATTTATCTTTTAATTTCAGCTGTATTAGCGCTTTTGTGTAGGCCAATTGTAAAGGCACTTTCTAAACTTAGAATAGGTAAGTATGATTTGCCAGATGCAGTTGTTTCGCTCGTTTCTATTGTTAGTGTGATTGGTTTTTTTGCATTAATATTCTCATTGTTTCTTCCTGTTTTAATTAAGGAAGTAAAGTTTCTTTCTACATTAAATTTTACGGATGTCTTTACTGATATTATTTCTCAATTCCCACGTTTAAAGGAATTGTTATTAAATTTTGGAACAGAAAAGGAGTTAACCTCTGCAATAACCTTACAGGTAAATGACTCATTAAACTTTAAAAATATTAGCTCTCTTCTTAATGGCGTTGTTTCTACTACAGGCTCAATGCTTGGTGGTGCTTTAGCTGTGTTATTCATCACTTTCTTTTTACTTAAGGATAATAAAATGCTTTTCAAATCAATATTGCTTGTTACTCCAACTAGTTTTGAGCAAGAAATGAAGGATATTTTAAGAAACACTCAAAGTTTACTTTCTAAATATTTCATCGGCTTGTCTATTGATGTGTTAATTGTTTCCTTAGTCGTAACAGGTTGTATGTGGATGCTTGGAATAAAAAATGCTGTTTTAATTGGTGTATTTACTGGTTTAATGAATATTATTCCTTACATGGGACCACTCATAAGTATGGTGTTTGCAATGCTTTTAGGAATTACCGGTTGTATCGAATATGGTCATCTTACAGAAATTAGTAATGTAATTACAAAAATATTTTTTGTGCTTTTAGGCGTAAATTTGGTTGATGGGATTCTAATTCAACCTTACATTTTTAGTAATTCGGTTAAAGCACATCCGCTCGAAATATTTTTAGTAATCCTTATGGCAGCTTCTGTTGCTGGTATTTGGGGAATGGTAATAGCCATTCCAACATACACGTTGATAAGAATTGTTGCAAAAGAATTTTTAGTCAATTTTAAATTCTTCAAAAAAATTACTGAAAACATTCCCGAATAATGGAAGCACTTTTTAAGTTCTTAAACAAATTAGGCAAGAACAACAACAAAGAATGGTTTGATGCAAACCGACCTCATTACCAAGATTTAAAGCAAGAATACATTGGTGTTGTAGAAAAAATAATTCAGCAATGTTCTGCCTTTGACCCAATGCTAAAGGATGTTGATGCATCAAAAGCAATTTTTAGAATTAACCGCGATGTTCGCTTTAGTAAAAACAAAGCTCCATATAAAACTAATTTTGGAGCAAGCATAAATCCAGGTGGAAAGAAATCGATGATTGCAGGTTATTACGTGCACATCGAGCCAGGAAAATCGTTTTTAGCAGCGGGTACATATATGCCCGAACCTCCTTATTTATCTGCGATTCGTCAAGAAATAGATTATAATCTGGATGAGTTTAAGAAAATTGTAAACGCAAAAGATTTTAAAAAGGAATTTACTTCATTATCTGTTGAGGACGCTTTAAAAACAGTTCCTAAGGGCTACGACAAAGAAAACCAAGCTTTAGAGTTTTTAAAAATGAAGCACTTTATCGTTGTGAAGGACTTAAGCGATAAAGAAGTTTTAAGTAAAGATTTTATAAAAAACACATCAAAATCATTTAAAGCAGCCTTACCTCTTATTTCTTTTTTAAGACGGATTAAGGATTAATTGTATCCATTGTTTAATGGATTTTTCTATTCTTTGTCTAAGAAATTAATCCGGCATCTTAATTTATTGTAAACTAACTGTTTAGTCGCTAAATTGAATTAGTTTATATCTAATTTATTGCTAATTTTACATTCCTTTTTTGTTTGTGAAAAAACGACTGAATTATATAGCTTTATTTGTACTAATTTTAATTGGTAATATATCCGCGTTTTCACAAAGTAATCCTAAAATCGATTCTATTATTTCATCATATATAGGTGAGTTAACAATCACATGGAATAAATACAATGCAATCACTTTTAGTGATTTGCTTTCTGATCACGAGAAAAAGAGCACCAACCTAAGTTCTAAAACAGATGCCTCTGTTGCAAATACGAGACTTAATTTATTGCTGAAACGTAATGCTTTGCAACAAGCTATTTTAAAAAAGGACAAGGGATTTAGTTTAAACGCGGCTTACCAATATAATTTTTCTACTTCTTTTATTGATGCAGAAGATGTAGTTGTGTTTCGTCAACGTGCAACATTTGGTGCCGAATGGGATATTTTAAAAGCAGGTTTTTATGATAATCGTTCTAAGATTAAAACATTGAAGAACGAGTCAATATTCATGAAGTCTAATACTGTTGCTGCTAAAAATAATCGCTCCTATTTAATTTCGGGAGAGCAGGTGGTAATGAATTTTAATCAAAAGAAAATTTCGATTCTCGAAAAAAGAAAAGAACTGAATAAAAAGCAAATGGACTTAGTTGAAAAACTATGGTCGTATAAACATATTACCAAAGATGATTATTTAAAATGTATTCAAAACAAAACGGATATTAATGGTCAGTTCGAATTGTATAATTCATTCTCCGATAAAGCAAAGCAGCTTACGCTTGCAGTGGATAATGATTTGCAAACACCTTTACTGGATATTGATTTTGAAAAATTATATGCAAAGGTTGTTATGAATACAACTACTTCAGATTCTTTTGCATTAAGTAATGAGTTAATTCAAAATGCAAAAAACGAATCTAAGTACATTCGCGAAGTTGGATTAAAAGCATACACACGTTATAATTACTATGATGTGTACACTCCCAATGTTGCCAATCGTAGTTTCGTATCGGTTGGATTAAATTTATCAATGCCATTAACGTTTAGCTCTAAAGAAAAAAGAGAATTGTATTTAGTTAATAAGCAATTGGAGTTTCAACAAGGGCAACAACAAGTAGAGCCTGGCATTGAGTTTTTATTATTGAACTATTATTATGAGTATCGTTATAAACTAAAAAAGTATTTTAATCTAATTGAAAAGCGTAATGTGTATGCTGAGTTATTGAGAAGCGAAAAAGTAAAAAATCAATTTGCCGACTTAGAGTTTAATCCCAATACGGCTTTGTTTATACTTGATGATTATTGGAGTAATGCAGTTGAATTGTTGGACTTGCATCAGGATATGTATAAGTTGTTGCTTAACATAAAAGAGAAAATTCCTAACTCTGAAATTTCGGATTATACTTTTCCTGTAACAATTAAGGATGATGAGAAGGATTCAACATTTGCCCCGCCTTCGGTTAAAGCAATTTATATTTGGAGTAAATCATTAAATGCAGATAATGGAGATTTGATTGCAGATTATTGCGAGTTAAATGATTTTAATACCATTTTGTTTTCTTACAAAGCAGATAAAATGTATTTGAAGAATCTCAGTAATTTCATTAATAAAAACTACACGCAAAAGATTGGAATTATGATTGGAAGCAATAAGCTTATTAATGGAGGCTTTCAAGAGTATCTGGATAGTATCCCAAATCAAATCCCATTTAATTATGTGCGTGAACTTCACTTAGATATTGAACCTCATACCTTCGATGATTTTAAAGAAAACAAAGATGCTTATTTTAAAAAGTACACTACATTAATTGAAACAGCCGCCATCTTTGCAAAGCGCAAAAATATTAAGTTAAGTGTTTCTATTCCGCTTAATTACCCTGATTCTGTTTTGTCGGTGATTTTTAACAAATGCGATAATGTTTATTTAATGGCGTATGAAAACATTGAGCCAGATTTTATCGCAAAAAAAACAATGGAAGAAATTAAGTTGAATAAGAATAAAATTGTACTTGCATTGCGTGCAAAAGACTTTGCAGATAGACAGCAAATGAACGCGCATTATAAAAAATTAGGATTCGAAAATGTGGCTTACCATGATTTGGAAACATTATTAGAATTAGATAAAAAAGATATACAAGTTAAGGACACTGGGAAATAATGAAGAGCATAAATTTTCAACGTAATAAATCGCTTATTCGCGTAACAAACGAAAAGCAAATTAAAAAGCAGAGGAACTGGGATAGGCTGGTTTACTTGGCTCTTTTAATTGCCTTTGTTGTTTTTATGGCTTATTATTTATTAAACAAAACAGTAATGGTGCATGCTTTTGGACATGTAATTATTGAAAGTACTAAAATAAGATTAACAGATGATGCACGTATTATTGATATGAAAGTGCACGAAGGTGATAGTATTTGTAGAGATGATACTTTGTTTTCTTATGCCTTAGATATGGACCAAGATATAAGCGGGGCAGGAGCAAGTTCCTTAAGCTTGGGAGGTGTTAACTCAGTTGGTGGAAAAGATTATTGGTGGCTGAAAGAACTATACAATATCAAAAAAACAATTTCATTAAATAATATAAAAATTAAAGAAAATGAATTGTTGCGTAAAAATTACGAAAACGAATTAAAACGCTTAACCAACGAAGTTATTTTGGATGTATTGCCTAAGCAACGTTTAGACTATGTACAAACAGAAATAATGAAATTAAAAACGGAGAGTTATAAATTGCAAAACGAAAATTCGGAGCTAGGTGGTTTAATGAAAACCCTAAAACCATTTGATAACGAAAAGAAAACTTCGATTAAAGATGTGAAAGTAAACTCTTCGGGTAAGTCTTTGGATGATTACATGAAAAACCAAACGGTAACTTTTAGTGATGAGTTGTTGAGTGAGTCTCGTTATTTTAAAGCGCCAATGGACGGCATTGTTACACGTATTTATGTTCATAGCACCGAAACAGCTTTGAAAACAGAAGATATTATGACCATGCATAAAGATCATCCTGCATTTATTAAGGCATTTTTTGAGCAAGAAGATGTAGGTAATTTTAAAGTGGGAGATGTGTTCACCATTACTTTTCCTGATGGAAGCAAGAGTGAAGGTGTATTACGCAGATTTTATATTGCAACCTATACTTTGCCAGAAGAATTTCAAAAAAAATATGAGCCAACAACTCGCAGTATTGCAGGAGATATTTATCCTTTAAATGAAGCTGAAATGTACAAATGGCGTACCTTTTATAAAATGAGTGTGGATATTTCTAAATTTAAGTATTAATCATTTATGAATCCCGCAACAAATAAAAATAAGATTGAATTTAAGGACAATGTTCTTAACTATGAGAATCAATTGTTTTATCTTTTCGAAAGTTTCAGTGGATTAAAAATTGATCATTTAGTTGGCTACGATGCAATTGTATTGGAAGCTAATGACCCCGATTTTACAAAAATTATTCTCAAAAAATTTCGCTCTCATACTAATCCTGAGTTTTATTTAAAACCTATTTTTCTTGTAAATTATAAAACTGTTAACGACCCTGTTGTAGAAGCTTTACACGATGGTATCATGATTACTTTTGATCAAATACCGGAGAAGGTAAACGACATACAACAACTATTCTTACGTTCAACACATTTAGATAATAGTCCTTCTACTAATTTTGAAGTAGCACTTGTAAAGAAGATATTAAATTACATGTACACGCGCGAAATTAGATCCTTAAAACCGTATCCTGATTTTACTTCTGCAATTGGCTTTTCTTATCCTTTATTAAGTATCAATTTCGAACCATTTGAAGAAAGTAAAGTACTCGAAATTTTAGATTGGGCGCAAAAAGAAAATTTAATTTGGCCCGATTTTATTGATCGTGTTTATCTATGTAACTCCTGTGGAACGGGGCATCTATCTTATCGTGAAATTTGTCCTTCTTGCGATTCGGCAAACATGCGTTCGGAAGATTTGGTGCATCATTTCCCTTGCGGAAACATTGGACCCATTTCTGATTTTAAAAATAAAGTAGATAGTGTTTTAAATTGTCCTAAGTGTAATAAAGCGCTTCGTCATATTGGAGTGGATTACGATAAACCTTCCATCATTAATCATTGTTTAACGTGTAATGAGGCTTTTCAAGATTATATTGTAAAGGCGCGTTGTTTTCAATGTGGTTCTGATTCGGAAGTGCAGTACTTGGTTTCAAAAAACATTAATTTATACAAGCTTACTAAGAAAGGTAGAAATGCAGCAACATCAGGAATCGTAACTTCTGAGTATGGTGGAGTAGAAGATGTGTTTGGTTCGGTTGACCCAAAAACTTTTGCTATCATGATGCATTACGAGCAAGAGCGTACAAAACATAAACCTGGTTCTAAAACTTGTGTTGCTGTTTTGTATATCGAAAATATATTCGACCTACTTCGTAAAATTGGTAAGTCGAAAGAGAAGGCATTTATTGTTGAGTTTGTGCAGCTGATTAGAGAAAATATTACTCCTGCTGATTTCTTAAATATTTCTAATCCATCTTTGGTTTCTATATGCATTAATGACGCTTCGGTTGAAGAAGCGGATATTATGATGAAAAAAGTAGTGGATAAAATTGAAGAAATGGTTTTCAATAATTTCAATAAGTTTCAATTAGAAATGAGTTTTAAGGCAGAAGCACTTAATACAGATTCTTCATTTGATAAACAACTTCACGAAATAACCAAAGCGCTTACTGAATTAAATGAATGAGGCATTAGATAATTTTTTAAGTTATATAACTGCTGCTGGACCAAGTAAGTTGGTGCGTATATTTTGGTTTTTTGTATTCTTCGAGTTTCTTCGTTTTTTCTTGTTCGAGTTAACTACTTTAATTATTTGGCGTATTGGAAAAAAAACCAGAAAGTTAAGATACGAAGTTGCCCGTCAAAAATTATTTATTGATAGGCCGCTTGTTTCCATTATTGTTCCAGGTAAAAACGAAGGCAAGCATATTTACAAATTGGCCATGTCGATGAAAGAGCAAAGTTATACCAACTTTGAATTTATTGTTATTGATGATGGCTCTGATGATGATACAGAACGCATTTGCAAGAGTCTACAAAAAAATGGATTTATTGATATGTTCCTTCGCAATGATGTAAGAGGAGGGAAGGCTTCAGCGGCTAACTTGGGTTACAGATATTCAAAAGGTAAAATTATTATTCATCTGGATGCTGATTGTAGTTATGATAACGATGCAATGGAAAGAATTATAATTCCATTTTATTTGGATGACACCATAGGAGCAGTTGGAGGCAATGTATTAGTAAGAAATTATAAATCGAGTTTAGTTGCAACTTTGCAGGCTATTGAATATGCAGATACCATCTCTACTGGTCGTATTACCTCTAGTTATTTAGGAATTTATCGTGTTGTATCTGGTGCATTTGGTGCCTTTAAAAAAGAAGCTTTGGATAGAGTGGGAGGCTGGGACATTGGGCCTGGTTTAGATGGAGATATTACGGTTAAGCTGCGGAAGTTAGATTATAAAATAGCTTTTGAATCAGAAGCTATTTGTCAAACTAGCGTACCTGATACATTCAGGAAATTAGTAAAGCAGCGTTTACGTTGGGACAAATCGATTGTTCGTTTCAGGGTTCGTAAGCATAGAGATGTTTTTTATCCAAATCAAACTTTTAAATTTTCGAATTTTATTTCTTCACTCGAAAATATAACCTACAACTTATTACTTAACTTTAAATGGTGGGTGTATATTATTGATATGGCAGTAAATTATACTGGTTTATTGGCTTTTATTTTACCATTTAATATTTTGCTTTATTCAATCACCAATTTTTTAAAGTTTTTCATTTTCTCACTGTTCCGAACTCGAAAGAACGAATCTGTAGTTTATTTTCTACCATATTTGCCCTTAATGGTTATTTATTTTGGATTTTACCTGCGTGTGGTAAGAACCATAGCCTATATCGATGAGATTTTCTTTAAACGCTCCTACCAAGACCCTTGGAATCCTCAAAAATCATCTCAACACGCCAAAGAGCTTGGATTGTAAAGTTTTATTAAACAAAGTGTTAAGTGGCTTAGCCATTTATTAAAAATCTGTTATATTTGAAGATTATTGATTGTAAAACCAACTAAGAATTATTATGTCAATTTGGAGAAGAAAACCTATTTCGGCCTTTGAAGCTGAAATGAAAAAAAGTGATTTAAAACGAGTTCTTACAAAATGGGGCTTAACCTCATTAGGTATAGGTGCAATTATTGGTGGTGGTATATTTACCCTTACCGGTATTGCGGCTCATGACCATGCTGGACCAGCTTTAGCCTTATCATTTGTAATTGCAGGTATTGGATGTTTATTTGCATCTCTTTGTTATGCCGAGTTTGCATCTGTATTACCTGTTGAAGGTTCTGCATATTCTTATGCATACGGAACAGTAGGTGAAATATTCGCTTGGTTCATTGGTTGGAATTTAATTTTAGAATACATGATGGGAGCAACAACCGTTGCGGTTGCTTGGAGTGGTTATTTCTGTAAACTCCTTCATACAATTGGTTTTGAGCTACCAATTTGGATTACTAATGATTTGGCAACTGCTAAAGAAAAGGTTGCTGCACTTAATCTTGCCGACCCTTCATTGCACATGGCAGTTCCTGAGTTTGCTTTTAATTTACCAGCAATTCTTATTACTTGGGTAATTACTGCAATTTTAATTAAAGGTATTAAAGAAGCGGCAAGTACAAATAATATTATTGTTGTTGTTAAAATTGCAGTTGTATTGTTTGTGATTTGTGTTGGTGCATTTTATATTAACACTGATAATTGGGTTCCATTTATTCCTGAAAAGCAACCAATATTAGATGCAGCCGGAAAAGCAACGGGTGGATTTACTTTTGGATTTGGAGGCGTATTAACAGCTGCAACAATTGTGTTTTTTGCCTATATAGGTTTTGATGCCGTTTCTACACAAGCAGGTGAAGCTATTAATCCTAAAAAAGATGTTCCATTTGCAATTGTTGCTTCTTTAGTAATTTGTACTATCCTTTATATTTTAGTTTCTCTGGTTCTAACAGGGATGGTAAGATACGATCAACTTGATTTATCTGCTCCTGTAGCATCTGCATTTAGTGGTGTAGGTTTAACCTGGGCAACTATTTTAATTACTGTTGCAGCAACTGCTGGTTTAATGAGTGTAATGCTTGTAATGATGTTAGGCCAAACTCGTATTTTTTTAGGTATGGCTAAGGATGGTTTATTACCTAAAAAGATGTTTGGAAGCTTACATCATCGTTTTAAAACGCCTTATAAATCAACACTCTTGGTTGGGGCTATAGTTTCAATTGTAGCTGCTGTAACACCAATTAGTAAAATTTCTGAAATGTGTAGTATGGGTACTTTACTTGCATTTAGTATGGTGTGTGTGGCTGTTATGATTTTACGTTACAAAAAACCTGAATTAGAAAGACCATACAGAACTCCAGCTGTTTATCTAATAGGAACCTTAGGTGTTTCATTTAATATATTTTTAATGTTTTTTGTTCGCCCAGAAACATGGGTGGCATTCTTAATTTGGGGAGCTTTAGGTATATTAGTTTATTTCTTATACAGTAAGAAAAACTCTAACCTTGAAAAATTAAGCGAAGAAGAACAAGTAGCATCAGAACTTTAAAAATGGGCGGCTAAAGGCCGCCTTTTTTTTATGACAGAAACAACAAGCAAACGCACCTTAGGTCTTTTAGATACCACATTAATTGTAGCAGGTTCTATGATTGGTTCGGGTATTTTTATTGTGTCATCCGATATGGCACGAACTGTTGGTAGCCCTGCTTGGTTATTAATTTGTTGGATTATTACAGGTTTAATTACCGTATTTGCAGCACTTAGTTATGGTGAATTAGCAGGAATGATGCCTCAAGCAGGCGGACAATACGTTTACTTAAAAAAAGCATACAATCCCTTAATTGCGTTTTTGTATGGCTGGACCGTTTTCTTGGTTATACAAACTGGCGTTATTGCAGCGGTGGCTGTTGCCTTTGCAAAATATGTTGGTGTGTTCTTTCCAATATTTAATGAAACAAATGTTTTATTGGAGATTGGAAGCTTTAAATTAAAAAATGCCCAGCTCTTAGCAATTGTTTGTATTGCATTACTTACTTGGTTAAATATACAAGGCATACAATATGGTAAAATGATTCAGCGTGTGTTTACATCTGCTAAACTTATTGCCTTATTTGGTTTAATTGGTATAGGTTTGTATGTTGGATTTACAAGTGATGTTTTCTCGCAAAATTTTTCAGACCCTTGGAAAGCAGTACAACAAAACGAAGTAATTGTAAATGGCGTTTCACAAGGTTTTAGTGGGACAGAAATATCTGGTATGTTATTACTTGCTTTTGTAGGTGTAGCAATGATTGGTTCTTTATTTAGCAGCGATGCTTGGAACAATGTGACTTTTATTGCTGCCGAAATTAAAGAACCACATAAAAACATTCCTCTTGGATTATTTTTTGGAACACTAATAGTTACTGTAATTTACGTATTAGCAAACATTGCTTATTTATGTTTGTTGCCCATGCACGATATACAATTTGCAGCACAGGATAGAGTAGGGGCAGCTGCAATGTCGGTGGTGTTTTCGGGCAATACAGCAACGTATTTAATGGCGGGTTTAATTATTGTTTCCACCTTTGGTTGTAATAACGGATTAATATTAGCGGGCTCACGTTTGTTTCAAGCGATGTCGGTTGATGGATTGTTTTTTAAGAATGCAGCTAAATTAAACGATAAAGGTGTTCCCGCAAACTCATTAATACTACAAGGTGTGTGGGCAAGTGCATTGTGTTTAAGTGGCTCTTATGGTGATTTGTTGGAGTATTCAACTTTTGCATCCTTAATCTTTTATATGGTAACCATTGCAGCCATTTTTATTTTAAGAAAAAAAGATCCATTGGCAGAAAGACCTTACAAAGCTTTTGGTTATCCTATTGTACCTGCATTGTATATTTTAATTACCCTTGCTATTTGTATCGACTTACTTTATTTTAAAACACGTAACACAGGTATTGGTTTATTAATTGTGGCTTTAGGAATACCTGTTTATTATTTTACAGTTTCGCGTAAAAATGTTGAAAAGGTTAATTGAGTATATACACAAGTACTTCGGTTTTAATAAACGTGAGCGAAACGGACTCATCATCCTTTCAGTATTAGTTCTTATTCTTTTTATTGTACGAATGATGTTGCCCTTCTTTGTAAAGCAACAAGAAGTTAAAATAACTAAAGTTGAACCGATTGTAACGGAAGAGCAAGCTATTGCAATTCAAGATACATCAACACAAGTAAGTATTGATAAACCAAAAAAGGATACACTTACTACTGCAACTAATCAACTAGTTACTTTCGACCCAAACACTATAAGTGTTGATGACGCTGTTAAATTAGGCTTCTCAAAGAAAACTGCGCAAACTTTAGAAAAATACAGAAGCAAAGGTGGTAAGTTTAAAACAAAAGAAGATTTAAAAAAGCTATATGGTGTTTCCGAAAAATTGTATACTAAAATCGAATCATACATCTTAATAGAAGTAAAACCAAAAGAAGAATTTGCAAAGAGCAATACGAAGTATGAAAAAGCAAGTCAAAAGCAAATTGATATTAATACTGCGGATAGTTTAGACCTTTTATCCTTGCCTATGGTTGGCCCAGCAACTGCAAAAAAGATTTTAAAGTTTAGAAATTCGCTCGGCGGTTTTTATTCTGTAGAACAACTTCGCGAATTGTATGGAATGAAAGATTCGGTATTCACACTTATACAGCCCCGCTTAATCATTTCTTTAGGCGCTGTTAAAAAGCTAAATGTAAATACCTTATCATATGAAGAAATGAAAAAGCATCCTTACATTAACCATATTGTTGCAAGCACTATTATTGCTTATCGTCAGAAACACGGGGCATATAAAACCCTTAATGATTTAAAAAGTGTAGGAACAATAAACGATGAGTTACTCGTTAAACTGAGTAACTACATTTCGTTTAGTTAAAATTATTTTTTCTTTGGAGCAGGTTTCTTAGCAGCTGGTTTTTTCGCTCCGCCTTTCTTCACAGGTTTTTTACCAGCTTTCACAGGTACTGGTTTCGAACCAATAATTTTAAATTCAACTCTTCTGTTTTGTTGGTTTTGTAGCTCAGCACATTTTTTATCATCGCCACAATCATTTACCAATTGTGATTCACCCATGGCAACTACTGCAAGTATTCTGTCTTTTTTAATTCCTTTTTTTCCAAGGTAAGCAATGGCAGCATCAGCACGTTTTTGGGAAAGTTTTAAATTGTACTCTCTAGATGCTTTACTATCTGTATGCGCAGTAATTTTTATGATAATGTTTTTATCCACTTTCATTTTTGCAATGTTTGCATCCATTGTTTTACTTGCATCTTTTCTAATAGCAAATTTGTCACTATCAAAATAGATAGGATCTAATTTAATTTTTAGAATGTCTGTTTTTGTACTATCAATTTTTAATGTAGCTACATCTGCAGTTCCTTTAATAACAATTTTTTCTTCATCCTTTTTCATTACAGGTTCAAAAAAATCATCAATTGCTTTAGGACTAAAAACGGTTATGGTTTTTGTAACACAAAAATCCTGTCTTTCATAAGCAGTATCGGCAAGTATAGCCATGCTTAGACGCAGATTATAAGTTCCTTCTTTTGTAAATTTTTTAGTAAACGAAGTTGTATCTGTATAAATTAAGGAATCATTCATTCTCCAAAACGACCTTACAACAGCAGCATCTTTTATTTTCGAAATACTTGCATCAAATTTTATGCTATCATTAACTAAAATGCTGTCTTTACTTGTAAAATCGATATAAAATTTATCATTTTCTTTTTGGTTAACAAGTGGAGTACATTTTCCTTCTGTAGCTTTATCAAAATAAATGATGCTGTAAATGTCCATTTCTCCAAAACCACCATTTCTATTAGATGATAAGAAGCCCGAAGTTTCATCTTCATTAATAGAGAAATAAATATCATCACCTCCTGAGTTAAATGGTGGACCAATGTTTTCAATATTACTAATATTCCCGTTTTCTATACTTGCCCTAAAAATATCATATTCTCCATAGCCAACTAAACCCTTAGAGGAAAAATAAAATGTTTTTTCGTCTTTAGATAAAAACGGGGAGTCTTCATCTTCCTTTGTGTTTATTTGCTCACCTAAATTTACTGGCTTTTGCCAAGTTCCATCTGTTCCTTTTATTGATTTGTATAAATCCATTCCGCCAAATCCACCTGGTCTGTTGCTACTAAAATACAATGTTCTACCATCTTTACTTAAGCATGCATGCGCTTCAAAAGTTGATGGTTCATTAATGGATTCAGGTAAACGCACAGGCTCAGCCCACACATCATTTACTAAATCGGAAGTATATATTCCATTTAGTTTGTATAAAAATAATTGTTGCTCATCATTTGATAATGAAACTACTGCATCATGGTCGGATGTATTTGGAATTGCCCCGATGTAAGGATCATTTTCGGCAAATTGTTTTGCTTTAGTAAACTTCCCTTTTTGTTTGTAGGAAACGTACATGTCTTCAAAAAACTTAGCATCACGATTATCGGTTTTGCCTCCTAAGTTTTCTTTACGGCGTGTTGTAAATAATAGTGTCTTTCCTTTTTGTACAAGAACAGGGGCATATTCGGATGCTGGAGAATTTATGTTTTCGCCCAAGTTTTTTACTTTGTAACGCGCGAGGTTTTTAGTTTTTGGATTTTTTAATCCGTATTGACAGTTTTCAATTTTTTGATTTATTTGTGAACGCAACAATGCGCCCGCTTCTGATTTATCAACTCCTTTTAAGCATGTTTTATAGGTTTCAATGGCTTCTTTAAATTCGCCACGGTATTGTTGGCATTCGGCCAATGCTAAAAAAAGCTCTTCTTTGTTTTCGCCAGAACTGCTCAGTTTTAAGGCTTTTTGAATGTAACGAATAGCTACTTCTTTTTCATTCATAAATTCAACCAACAATAAACCAAGCTCTTCATTTGCTTTGTAATTATTACTATCGGTTTTTAAAATTTCTAAGTAAGTAAGCTTTGCTTTTAAAAAATCACCTGCGTCAGCATAATCTTCTGCATGCTTTAATAGTTTGGTAGTTTGTCCAAAGCTAACACCTGTTTGACAAATTAAAATAAAAAAAAGTACTATTACTGTTGTTAATTTATTCATATTGAAATAATTAGTAATCCGTAAACGGACAACAATAATATAGATTTTTTTTAAATAATAGTAGAAAATGATGAAAATTGAATAGAATTCTAATGCAGAATTCACCTAAATCGATTGCTTTTCTCTAATTAATGCAATACCCAATACCTTTAATGGTTTTAATTATTTCTGAACCAATAATTTTTCTGATGTTACGGATGTGAATATCGATTGTACGTTGTTTGGCAACTTCAATGTTGTTCCAAATGTCTTTGGCAATTTCTTCTCTGCTATAAACCTTGTTAGGATTAGAGAATAGCAGGTTTAATATTTCAAATTCCTTTTTGGGTAAGGAAAGTTCGACACTATTTTTTATTATTTTGTAGCGTTCTCTATCTATTATTACTCCTTTTTGTGGTATAGTTTCCTCAATTACATGTTGTGTCTGCCTTCTTAGTAAAGCTTTTATTCTTGCAGCAACTAGTACTGGTTTAATGGGCATAGTTATAAAATCATCTGCACCCGAGTTAAAGGAGGTGATTTGAATATAGTCTTCATTTTTATTACTATAAATAATAACAAATGGTTGAATCAATTCTTTTTTACTTCTAATTTCTTGGCAAATTACAATGGCATCCGAATCGCCTAAATCTAAATTGCTTAAAACAACGTTTATTTTATACTTTCCTAAAAACTCAAACACTTCTTTTTTTTGTGTCGCAGTAATTACATTAAAACCGAGTTCCGACAACGAATCCTTTAGTAACATCAATGTGTACACATCGTTGTCGCAAATAAGTATAGTTGCATTAGAACTCATGGAAATAGATTAGTTGAGTGAAAAAATCCCCCGCCCTTCGATAAGCTCAGGATGACGGGGGATTTTTTATTAGAATTATTATTTAGAAATAACTAATTTCTGTGTTTGAACAAAGTTACCAGATGATACACTTACAAAGTATAATCCATTTGATAAATTGCTTGTAGAAATATTTACAGTGTTTGTTCCTGCATTCATTTCTGAATTTTCTATAACTGTAGAAACTAATTTACCAGTGATATCAAAAATTGAAATAGATACTTTTTCACTAGAGTTAAGTAACACGTCAATGTTTAATGCATCTACAGCTGGATTTGGATATAAATTAATAGAACTGATATTACTAAACAAATTATTTTCTTTTATTCCAATAACACCTGATTGCATAATAAAACCATCAGTAAAATCAGCACCCGATGCAGCAATAGAGCCATTCGAAAGTCTGTAATCTCCAGCATCGAAGTTGTATGGATTAACCATTAAAGTAGCAGCGTTACTTGCAGTAGTACTATTGTTATTATTAGTAAACCAAGTAGGAATGGTACTAGGCATTGTAGCATCTAAATTAGTTCCCATACCCGAGAATAAATTATTCTCAAAACGTAACGAATCAGATAATGCATTGTTTTGTGCAGCAGAACCATCTAAATGTAAACCAGTTGGGAAATCAGTAAAGATAGAGTTGAAAATAGAAGTATATGTATTTCTTCTTAAACGTAAAGCACGACGGAATTTAGGGTCAATAGAGTTACCAGTACTTCCTCTATATGGACCAACAATAGTAATATTAGAAAATACAGGGGCAGTGTGAGGCCAAGCTTCAGTACCAGTAGCATCGTTGTCAGATTCAAAACCTTCAGATGTTGAAGAGGAAGATTGATCAGCAACATCTGGATCACGCACAACTAAACCAAATTGGATGTTACCACGGAAACCGAAGTCAGTATCAAAATCATCATCTAACCCGCGAAAAGCAATAAGGTATTTAGCATTAACAGTTCCACCAAACCACTCAAACGAATCATCATTTGTAAAAGAACATTGTATATGGTCGATTTTAGTTTTAGAACCAACAGATCCTAATGTTAAACCATTAATTTCTTTATCCGTTTGGAAAGGAATACCACCAAACTCGATACGAACATAGGAGAATACACCAGAAGAATCTGAATCATCATTACCACCGAATTGTCCTTTCACAGGATCTAAACCACCTTCGATAACAGCAACTCCACCAGCTTGATTGTTTTTTGCGTTACCTAAAATAATAACACCACCCCAATCACCTAAGTTACGAGAACCCGCAACTTGATTAGAAGTGAAAACAATTGGATTGGTTTGTGTTCCTTGTGCATTAATTTTAGACCCACGAGAAATAATTAAAGCACCACCAGTAGCTTGGTCACCACGAATGATAACACCAGGCTCAATAGTTAAAGTAGCACCGTTGGTAACATAAACTTTGTTTTGTAATAATACAACAGAACCAGCAGCCCAAGTTGTGTTTGCAGTAATATCTGCACTAACGGTAACATTAGTGCCAGCGTAAGAAGCATTTTGTGGATCCCAATTAGCCCAACCAGAAGTCCAGTTGTTTGATGTTGTTCCTGACATGCCATCTGTTACAGGGAAAGCTCCTTTGTAAGTAGTTGGAGTCCAAAAACCTTGTGCGCTAAGAGAACTAGCTGCTAACAAGGTTAATACTGATAAGTAAATTTTTTTCATTTTTGTTTTATGTTTTTTTGTTTTTGAACACTGCGAAAGTAGAAGAGCCATATTGCCTAAACGTGTTGTTATATTTATTAGAAGCTTATTTAATTGTTAAGAGAAGGTTAATAGAATTGATAAATCATGTAACACTTCAGAATAATCTTGTAAACAAAAGGTTATAGGAAGTAATAAAAAAAGGAGTACGCATAGCGTACTCCTTTTAAACTAGTGAAGCTAAATTTAAAATTTATAAGAAATACTAAGACTAACAGTTGGTCCAAAATTGGTTTGAGACATAATGTTATCAGTAAGTTTATCTAACTTTTTATTTAAATTCAAATCTTGATAGAAATAAAGTTTTTCAGCAAAAATATCTCTAACGTTTAATTTAACTTCAAGTTTTTTCTTTTTTAGGAAAGCTTTTGATAATTGGAAATCCATTACTGACCTTCCTTGTTCCCAAATATCAGGTTCTTGGGTGTTACCAACAATAGCAATTCGTCTTCCAATTCTATTATACGCAACACTTACTCCCCAACCTTTATCTGTATCCATATACTGAACACCTGCATTAATAATATATGGCGATTGACCTTGTAGTGGCCTGTTAGGATCAATAGCGCCAATTACTTCACTTACATCTACTTTAGAGCGAATGAATGCATAATTACTGAATAGTGTAATGTTGTTTAAAAATTTGCTAGAGTCTTTGTTTAGAATGACACCTAATATTACTCGCGCCTCAATTTCAAAACCATAATTTTTTGCAGAGCCAACATTTTGATAAGTTAAAGCTCTGTTTTCATCAGCACGATTTACTTGCTCAATAGCATTTTTAAATGTTTTGTAAAATCCAGAAACAGAAAGTACTTGGCCTCTTCCTGGATAAAACTCATAACGTAAATCGTAATTATTTATTAATGCACGTTGTAAATGTTGATTACCTCTAATCGAAAAATTAGTTACGAAATCATAAAAACCAAATGGAGCAAGTTCTCTAAATTCAGGACGAGATAATGTATTGTAATAACTAACACGTATGTTTTGTTTATCTGTTAAAGAAAATATTGCATTGGCAGATGGTAAAATATCTGTGTAATTTGTGTCAACAATTACAGGCGTTCCATCGTCTTCAAACGAACCTAGGTTTTGAGCAAAATTTTCTACTCTTGCTCCCCAAACTACTCGTAGCCATGATCTGTAGCGGTGGTCTAACATTATGAACCCCGAACCCAGTTGTGATGATGCATCGTAAGAATCATTTGGTTTTGAAGCTTCTTCTAATTTAAAACCACCTTTTCCATTAGCTAACACGCCTAAATTTTCTGGAGCAAAAATTTGGTCTTCAGGTAACAAAAGTAATTTTTTGTCAAACACTAATTTACCTGGAATGCTGTATCTTGTAAATCCAATAAAACGTGCATCAAAATCACGCACTCTTCTTTGGTAACCTCCTCCAACTTTTAATTCGTTAGAAAGTTTTAGTTTTTTGAAGTCAAAAGGAATAGCAACATCAGTATTAAAGTTGTACATGTTTTCTATGTTTTGAGAATAGAAAAAGTTACCTCCTGTTGTTGGCGATGTACCTGTAATATTTATTGCAGCTTCGTAAACTGGCTCTGGCTCATAAGGATCAGTTGGGTCATACTTTTGAGAAGCCTTTGTATAGGTCATCTTTCTTAAGTTAGGAATATTCCTGTTTATATTACTAAATCCGGCTAGCCAATTTAATTTTATTGTTTTTCCTAATAAGTGTTTTCCAATTAATTGACTAGTGTAAAGTTTATTTTCTGTAAACCATCTAACACTTGATCTTTCAAGTGTTTTAATTGTATTATAAAATTCTCTTGTACCTTCTCTTAAAGTAACCCTGTCTTCTGAGTTAATACTATATATGTTTTTAAAACTTAAACTGTGTTTATCATTTATTTTGTAAGTGAAATTCCCTAGTATTCCTAATAGCGTATTAGTAACATAATTATTATCGCTATACTCAAAATCCTGTGTGTATTTTCCTGTTGTTGGCTCTATATCATTTAAAAATTCTCTTCTGATAGATGTATTAAATGATTTGTTGTTATTGTATGTAATGGCACACATAAAACCAAAACTTCTTGGTTTTTCTTTTGCTTTGAATGATTGCGCAATGGCATATTGAAAACTTGTGTTAGGAGAAAATTTCGCTTTTTCTAAGCTCCATTCATTGGGCATTAGTTTGGCTAAATCGGCCTTTTGTTGTGGTTTAGTGTAGTTGGTTTTAAAATCTAATGTAGCAGGAAGATTGGTGGGCATTGCTCTTTTTCCATTGTCATAACCTAGCCAGTCAGTTTTACTACCCGCATAAGTATATCTTTCTTTTGAAGTAGTAATGGTATTATATCCACCACCTAATGAAATGGATTGAAAATTTTCATCAGGAATACTTTTTGTGTTTATTTGAATAACACCTCCAGCAAAATCAGCCGGTAACTCTGGAGTAGCTGTTTTTAAAATAACTAAATTATCAAGTAAGTTAGATGGGAAAATATCAAATGAAAAAGCCTTTCTATCACTTTCCGAACTTGGTAATGGTGCACCATTAATATAAGCTGCATTATACCTGTCGTTTAATCCTCTAATAATCGCAAATTTATTATCCTGAATACTTGCCCCGCTTACACGTTTTAAAACATCACTTGTGTTTCTATCTGGAGTTTTTTTAATTGTTTCATAAGATACTCCATCACTAACGGAAGCATTGTTTTTTTGCATTACAAATAATGAGTTTACGTTTTCTTTGTTTAGAGTGGCTGTAATGGTAACCTCACCAAGTGTATCTCCTTGGGGCTCTTCCATCGAGAAATTAACAGTTACTGTTTCCCCTGCAACAACGTCTACATCCTTAATTAATTTATTTGCGTATGAAACATACTTACAGATAACATTATATTTACCTGGCTTAATAGAAGTAATAACATAATTTCCATCAAAATCGGATGAAGCACCTTGTACAGTACCCTCTATTAAAACACTCGCTCCTGGAAGTGTTTCTCCAGTTTTCTTATCAATGATTTTACCACTGATTTTGCCAGTTTGAGATAGTAAGGCAGTTGTGCTTATTAATTGAACGATTGTAAGGAGTAACAGAAACTTTTTCATTAATTTTTTTCTGCAAAGTTCCTTTATAAGCGTAAAGCAAGCGCTAAGCTAATGTTACAAGAATATTAAATAAAATACAATTTGCTTAACATTAGCTTAATATAGAAATATTGTGAATGAAAAAAGGCTACCGAAGTAGCCTTTTTAAAATTAACCGCAATTGATTGTTGAAGTGGCTGTTATTTCCATTCTTCTTACGCGTTTAGTGGTAATTGTTCCAGTTATAATACCACCACCATTTGTATTTCCAATAGTTAAACGGTCAGCATGACTAATTTGAATATTTCCATTTACCTTTCCTTTATTTACTATTTTAAGAGCAGAACTATTCGTCATAGTAATGTTTCCAGTTACATTCCCACCTTTTCTTATTGTAACATCGCTTCCGCCAGTGTCTGTTATGTTACCAACCACAGCTCCACTATCTTCAACTCTTAACATACCATTGTTTGTAGTAATATTGCCTTTAACAACACCTCCATTTTTAATAATAAGTGTTTCTCCTGAGGCAATAGTTTGATCTCCATCAACAGGAGTTGTTATTGTTTTTTCAGTTGATGTATATGCTTGCAAATTAGTAGCAACTGGGGGAGATTGTGTAAAGTCAATATCAAATATACAGGTACTGCCTACTACAAGGCCAGTACTACTAAAGTTTGGGTCGTTGTAATCAAACGTATCCGTAGAGTCGATTACTGTTACAGTGCCTGTTTCAGGCGGAGTGTTGATTTTTGTTACTGTTCCTAAAGCCATAAATTTTATTTTTAAATTAGTTAATAATAAATGATTAGTACAATTGTAAATAAACAAATCGAGATTAAAAAATTTTTGCTATTTTTAAACCATTACTATTTTATGAAATTATTCCGGATTGTTTTTTTGCTGCTAACATTAAATGTCTTTGGGCAAAATGTTGATTCTGTGTTGTTGGTTATAAACAAGGCAGAAGCTGACTCCACTAAACTTAGAATTTACGTAGAAAATTTGTTGCGACCTTTGGATTTAACGCAACAATACGATTTGCTTGAAAAACACTCACTTGAGGCTTTTAATCTTGCTAAAACAAGTAATAATCTTCAACGGAAAGTAGAAAGTGGTGTTTTGTTAAGTGCAGCTTATTTTAATACTAATAATGAAATAAAATCTATAAATTTAATTAATGACTTAATTAAAGAAAGTAAAGTAGCTAATGATAAAATAGCCCTGAGCAGAGCATATAGGGCAAAGGCAAACTATTATAATTGGATGTCGAATTATACTGAAGCAATCCGTTTTTTTATAGAAACACAAAAAATTAATGAAGAGCTAAAGGATCCAATCCGTATGGCGGGAGGGTATCAAGATTTAGGTGCTGTTAATTTTTATGTAGAGCACTTTGCAAAGGCAGCCGAGTATTTTGAAAAAGCAATTGCTATTTATGAAGTTACTCCTGGATATGAGAAAAGTGTTGGTAGTTTGTTAGGTAATTTAGGGATAGTTTATATCGAATCTAATAATCTTTATAAGGCAGAAGTTTCATTAAAAAAAGCACTTTCGCTTAATATAAAGATGAATAATTTAACAGCACTAGCTAATACATATACCAATTTGTGTAAGCTTGAGTATGAAAAAAAGGATATTAATAAAGCTTTAGAATACAATAAAAAGGCGATTGATATCATGGCGGAAACCAATGATGAAGCAATTAGTAATAATTATTCGAATAGGGCTGAATTGCTCAGAACTCTTAAAAAGTACGATGAAGCAATTGTTTGTATTAACAAAGCATTTGAGATAGAAAACAAAAAGAATAATAAAACGTTTATATCAGATTTATATCTTAATAGAGCAGCGTTATATTATGATTTGGGAAAGTTTAATGAAGCCTATGAAGACCAACGTAAACATATTGAAATTGAAGATTCACTTATAAATGTTGATAATCAACATAACATAAATGATTTGGAAAAAAAATATGAACTCGACCAAAAAGAAAAACAAAACCAAATTTTAAATCAACAAATCGAAATTCACAATGTGGAGAGCAGTCGTCAGCGCATTTTGACCTCTTTTGTTGTAGTAATTTTAATTGTAGTTGTATTAATCGCTTTTGTCTTCATTAGGCAAAACAGGATTCGTAAAAAAGCGAATTTAGATTTATCTAAAAAGAATAAAATTATTGAAGAACAACATAAGGATATAACAGATAGTATAAAATACTCTAAACGAATTCAAGAAGCAATTTTACCACCCGAAAAAATGTGGTACGATATTCTTCCAAATTCATTCTTACTTTATAAACCAAAAGATATTTTAAGTGGCGATTTTTATTGGGTAGAGGAAACTGCAGATTATGTTTTCCTAGCTGCTGCAGATTGTACAGGACACGGTGTGCCAGGCGCTTTAATGTCGATTGTAAATTATAATTTACTTAATAAGGCTGTTTTAGAAAAGGGTATTTATGACCCAGGTGAAATACTAAGTGCTGTAAATATTTGGTTAACGCATTCATTACATCAAACATATAATAGTTCTTCCATAAAAGATGGAATGGATGTTTCATTAGTGTCAATAAATAAGAAAAATTTGGAAGTTAAATTTGCCGGTGCATTTAATTCTTTATATCATTTTAGTGAGAATGACTTTAAAGAATTAAGAGGTGATAAATTTCCTGTTGGTGCATTTATTGAAGAAAGTATAAAGACTTTCACTACTCAATCATTTATAGCTAAACCTGGGGATCATTTGTATATTTTTTCTGACGGATTCGCTGACCAATTTGGCGGACCAAAGGGTAAAAAATACAAGTACAATAAACTGAAGGATTGCTTAACAGCAAATAAACATCTAAAACCATTAGATCAAAAGCGTGCACTTGAAGCTGAATTTGAGGCATGGAAGGGCAATAATGAACAAGTTGATGATGTCCTTGTCATAGGTCTAAAATTATAGTTTTTAATCGCTAAAAATCATTTCCATAATTTGGATAATTGTTTATATTTGTAAGGTTAAGGAATGCAAATATGAGTAACGAAGCGAAAAAAACAGAAAGCGGTCTTAGTTTTGAAGAATTTAAGGCTATTGTATTGAATGATTTCTTGATTATCAACGAAAGTCGTCAGGCAAGTTTATTGGGAAGAAAGGAAGTGTTAACGGGGAAAGCTAAGTTCGGCATCTTTGGTGATGGTAAGGAATTAGCCCAGGTTGCCATGTCTAAAGTATTTAAAGATGGTGATTTTAGAAGTGGTTATTACCGCGATCAAACCTTTATGTTCTCAATAGGCGCACTTAATTTGCAACAATGGTTTGCTGGTTTGTATGCAAATACCGACCAAGAGCAAGAACCAATGAGTGCAGGCCGTCAAATGGGTGGGCATTTTGGTACACGTAGTCTTAATCCTGATGGTTCGTGGAGAGATTTAATGAATCAAAAAAACTCTTCTGCTGATATTTCTCCTACAGCTGGGCAAATGCCTAGATTGTTAGGTTTAGCTTATGCTTCACATTTTTATAGAGTTAATAAAGATTTGCACGAAGGCAAATTCACTAAGTTTTCTAATAAAGGAAATGAAATTGCTTTTGGAACAATAGGTGATGCAAGTACTTCCGAAGGTTTGTTTTGGGAAACCATTAACGCTGCAGGTGTATTGCAAATACCAATGTTAATGAGTGTTTGGGATGATGGACATGGAATTTCGGTTCCTAAAAAATACCAAACAACTAAAGAAAGTATTTCCGAAATTTTAAAAGGTTTCCAACGCGACGAAAGCGGAAAAGGCTTTGAAATATTTAAAACCAAAGGTTGGGATTATGTTCACCTTTGCGAAACATATGAGAAAGCAGCAAAAGTTTGCCGCGAAGAACATGTTCCTGTTTTAGTTCACGTAGAAGAAGTTACACAGCCGCAAGGACACAGTACTTCTGGTTCGCACGAGCGTTACAAATCTAAAGAGCGTTTGCAATGGGAATTAGATTTCGACTGCGTAAAAAAAATGCGCGAATGGATTTTAGAAAATGCAATTACTACAGCTGAAGAATTAGATAAGATTGAAGAGGAGGCAAAAAAAGTAGTGCGCGAAGCTAAAACAGCAGCGTGGTCATCTTTTTGTGCGCCTATAAAAGTTGAATTGCAAGAGGTACTTGCTTTAATTAATGCAGTTGCAGCTACTAGCGCTCAGCAAGCATTTGTGCAAAAAGTTTCTTCCGATTTATCTTCTGCAATTGAACCAATAAGAAGAGATATACACGGGGCAGTTAAAAAAGTACTTCGTATAACACGTAATGAAGTTAATGCTGAACGCCAAAAATTAGTTGATTGGTTAAACCTAGCTAAGATTGAAAATCACGATAGATACAGTTCTTATTTACATTCTCAATCAAACACAACAGCAGCGCATGTAAACATTGTACCTGTTCAGTATGATGCTGAAATGAAACAATGTGATGGAAGAGAATTATTGAGAGATAACTTTGATAAGATTCTTACCAAGTATCCTGAAGTAATGATTTTTGGTGAAGACTCGGGTAAAATTGGAGGTGTTAACCAAGGATTAGAAGGCTTGCAAGCTAAGTATGGCGAGCATCGTGTGTTTGATACTGGTATTCGTGAAGCAACTATTATGGGGCAAGCAATAGGTTTATCCATGCGTGGTTTACGTCCTATTGCTGAAATTCAATATTTAGATTATTTGTTGTATGCATTGCAAATTATGAGCGATGACTTAGCAACTGTTCAATACCGTACCAAAGGTTTCCAAAAAGCACCTGTAATCATTCGTACACGCGGACATCGTTTAGAAGGTATTTGGCATAGTGGTTCTCCAATGGGAATGATTATTAGCGCATGTCGTGGTATCAACGTGTGTGTGCCTCGTAATATGACACAAGCCGCTGGGTTTTATAATACATTATTGCAAGCAGATGAGCCTTCTTTAGTTATTGAGCCATTAAATGGATATCGTTTAAAAGAGCAAACTCCTGCTAATTTTGGTGAATATTGCACTCCGTTGGGAATTCCAGAAGTATTGCAAGAAGGTTCGGATGTTACTTTAGTAACTTACGGTTCATGTGTGCGTGTAGCTCAAGAAGCAATAAAAATGTTAAATGAAGCAGGTATAAGTGTTGAATTAATTGATGTTCAAACGCTTTTACCTTTTGATATAAACCATTCAATTGTTGAATCGGTTAAGAAAACCAACAGAGTAGTGTTTTTAGATGAGGATGTACCGGGTGGAGCAAGTGCTTATATGATGCAAAAGGTAGTGGAGGAGCAAGGAGCTTACCAATATTTAGATTCAGTACCTATAACCATTGCTGCTAAAGAGCATCGCCCAGCTTATGGAAGCGATGGGGATTATTTTAGCAAGCCAAGTGCCGATGATGTTTTTGATTTGGTATATAATTTGATTAGTGAAACTCAACCAACAAAATATCCTAAGATTTATTAAATTTGTACTTACATAAAATGAATATGAAAAAACTTTTAGTAGTAGCTGCCTTTTTTCTTGCAGCACCCTTTGTATCAAATGCTCAAGAAGAGGAAGAAGATGCAACCAAAATGGTTCGCGAGGTTATTAGTGTTGAAATGGAGCGCCCAAAGCCTGAGCCCAAAGCTGCAGCACCTGTTGTTGAAGAAGTAAAAGGTAAAAAAGGCAAAAAGAAACCTGTTGTGGAAGAGCCACCTCCAGAGGAAGTTATAGACACATTAGGTACCACTATGCCTGCAACTATTGCTGAATTAAATAAGCGTGCAAATTATTGGTATACTACAAAAAATAAAAAATTCGAGAAATCTAGCGGTGGTGGTTCAGGTAGCCAAGTTGTTTGTAATGTTAAGTTTAATTACAAACCAAAGGAGTTAAACCCTGTAAATGATGTTGAAGGTGAAATTACAATGCGTGTAACTGTAGATTGTAAAGAAGGAAAATATCGTTACACAGTAGATAAAATTGAGCACAAAGCTAAAAGAGGTGTTTGCTCAGGCGGCGACGTGTTTAACGAGGTTCCAGCTTGTGGCTCTATGAATTTAAACTCAGTTATTTGGAAACAAATTAAAAGCGCAGGATTAGCAAATGCTAAAGTTGTAGCTGAAGATTTAAAAGCAAAAATGGCTAAACCAGTTCCAGCATCAGGTAAAAGCGATTGGTAATCTTTTTTAATAATCTTAAAAAGCTATCCAATTGGATAGCTTTTTTTTTACCTGAAAATCAAATAATTAAAAATAAATTTCGTTTTACCTGTATCTTTTGTAATCTATAGATGTTATAGATTAAAACGAACAAATTGCAAGCCCTAAGTATTAATATGAGTTTCACGTCAAAGTATCACGCAAGCGCAGAACAAATAAGTTCAGAGTTCATGCAAATTGAGGCTGCGAAACGTGACGCGACAAATTTTGGGCCTATTTATAATAAGTATTACAAACAAATCTTCGGATACATTTATCAACGTATGGAAGATAAGGATGTAGCTTTTGATGTTACTTCTCAGGTTTTTTTAAAGGCGCTTACCAATTTACATAAATACGAGTTTAAAGGTGTTCCTTTTGCAAGTTGGTTATATCGTATAGCACATAGCGAAGTAATGCAAGTGTTTAGAGATAAAAAATCACAACGTACTGTAAATGCTGATGTAGCAGATATAAAGCACTTGTGCGAAGAAATACAAGAAAGTTATTACGAAGACTTTATGCCAGCATTAGGTCGTATAATAAAGGATTTGCCCGAAGATGAATTGCAATTAATAGAAATGCGCTTTTTTGAAAAACGCCCGTTTAAGGAGATTGCAGAAATAATGATGATGACAGAAAATAATACCAAGGTTAAGCTTTATCGAATCTTGGAACGTTTGAAAAAAGTACTGACAAAAAAATCTAAATAATTCCAAATGGAAACCAAGTTTAATATTAATCGCGAAAAAGTAAGTGACCAAGAAATTGAGTCGAGAAAAGATTTTGACGCATTAGTGAAGAAGTTTAAAGAACAAAGTTTGCAGGATGCCAAAACCCGAAAACGATTACCAAAGCTCCGAAAGTTTGTTTACACAACTATTATAGCAGGACTTTTGGTTGTTTGCACAGTTTCCATTAATGAATTAACTAAAGATACATCGAATGATAAAATAGCTACTAACGTTACTCCAAAAAATATAATCGAAGATAAATCAACAAACGCTTTTATTAAACCAATTGTAAAGCACACTAAATCCGATTATTCTAAATACAAAGTAAATGCTTCTAAAGGTGGCGTTATTAATCACCCAACAAAATCTAAAATTACCATTCCTCAATCAGCTTTCGTAAAAAAGGACGGGAAAGAAATTACAGGCGAAGTTGAAATTCATTATAAAGAAATGCACACCATTGCTGATGTGTTGGTAAGCGGAATTCCAATGCGTTATGATAGCGCGGGGCAAAAACAAAATTTTGAATCGGCTGGAATGATTGATATCAAAGGTTTTCAAAACGGGGAAGAAGTTTTTATTAAGCCAGGAAAAAACTTGGATGTAGATATGGTTTCTACAAAAACAGGTTCTCAATTTAATTTGTATTACTTGGATACCATTGCTAAAGCGTGGAAATATATTGGAAAAGATAAGATTGTTCCTTTAACTAATGATGTTGTACACGTAACAACTCCTTCTGAGGTACCTGTTTCTAAAGAAGTAAAAGTAATTACCGAAAACATTAAAAAGCTAGATGAAAAAATAGTGAAGGTAACTGAGCAAAAGGAAACTAAAATTGCTGCTTTACCAACACCTGTTGAACCTAAAAAACCTGTAGTAGCAAACAAAGCGCGTAAACAATTTGTGTTAGATGTTGATTTTAATCAATACCCTGAACTTAAATCCTTTGATGGATGTGTGTTTGAAGTAGGTGAGGAGAATACGCATTACACTTCTGAATTTAACCAAATAAAATGGTCGGATGCTATAATTACAGCTGGAACACAAAAAGGAAAAAACTATACACTTAATTTAACTTCGGGTTACCGTAAAGAAAAATTAATTGTGTACCCAGTGTTTACTGGTAAAAAGTTAGAGGAACAAACTGCTTTGTACAATTCTAAATTAAAAGAATATTCTTTAGCGTTGGATGTGCGTAAAGAGAAGGAAGCTAAAATTCAAGAGAATTTTAAAAACGAATTAGCTAAAATTGAAGAAGAAAGAAAAAGTTGGGAAGCAAAACTAGCAGCCGAAAAACAACAAAAGAAAGATGCTGCAACAAGCGAGTTGTTAGGCTCGGTAAAAAATGGTGGAACTGATTTAGATTTAAAAGTACGTCGCCTTTACCAAGTAAATAATTTTGGGGTATATAATTCGGATTGTGCGCGTCCTTTTCCTCAAGGTATAACAACAGAGGCAGAGTTTGTTAGTGATAATTCTATACTTCGTCCCGCTACTATATTTTTAATTAGTCATTCTAATAATATGCTTTATACTTATACACTAGCGGATGCAGAAAACTTTAAATATGATCCTAAGTGTAGTTATACTATGCTTACTTCACTTAATAATAAGTTGTATGTGTGTGATAAAGCGTCCTTTAGTGCCGCTAACAAAACACCAGAAAAAACAACTTTCACATTTGTTCAGATGCCAATGGATGTGGCAGATGCTGAAGAATTAAGAAAGAAGTTAGGTGTTTAGTTCAATTAATAATTATGAATTGTTTTTTGAAATATAAAGTTATTGTCCCGCTTTTTGTTTTGCTTGTTAATGTTGCTTATGCTCAAGATACTTTGCACATTTCAAAAAATGAAACATCAACTTTGTTTTCTACCATAGCAGGCAAAGCAGTTAAAGCAAAGTTAAGCAAGGCCGAAATTTTAAAAGAAAACAGAATTCTTGTAAACGATACCATTAAAATTTCTTCTTATTGGTTTACTTGTTACTCAAATGGTAACCAACACCAACGCGAAGAAACAGGCGAAACGCTTTATGGGGAAGTGATACGCGAAATAGCCAAACTGCCAATTGGAGGAAAGGCTTACTTTACTCAAATAAAGGGATACAATATTTATAATAACGATCCTTACGATATTTATGATTTAGAAGTTGAAATTGTAAAGTAGAAATTAACTTATGAAAAAAGCAATTGTATTACTATTGGCTGCATCGGCCTTATTGTTTCTTAACGCAGGTAAAAAACAAAAGCAAGAAGTTCCTCCTGGCACTGTTTGTGTTAACGATACTTTGTATGCTGATGCAACAGAGATAAGTAATTTATCTTGGCTCGAGTATGTAGAGTACAACAAACGCAAATACGGGGCAAATTCTAAAGAATACATTATGTCTTTACCCGATACTTTAGTGTGGAGAGAAAAGAATTCGAATAACGAACCATATGTACAATACTATTTTAGGCATGTTGCTTATCACAATTATCCAGTAGTTGGTATATCCTATGAGCAAGCAAGAGCATTTTGTGTGTGGCGTAGCGAACGAGTGAATTATTTTATAAATATAAGGGAAGGAAAACAAATCAATCATCCTGATTCAGTATTTAGAGGTAAGCTGGTTTATGAATACCGTTTGCCAACAAAACAAGAATGGGAAGCTTTGGCAATTGTTGGGAATGATAAAAAATTGGAAACAGCTGCATTAAAAAAATCAAAATATCTATCCAATAATCCGGTTCCCGAAGGTGAAAAATGGAATGATAACAATGATGTTACTGTGCCTGTAAATGCCTACATACCTAATAAATTGGGTTTATATAATTTAAAGGGTAATGTAGCCGAAATGGTTCAGGAAAAGGGAATTGCAAAAGGTGGTGGATGGAGAGATTTACGTGAAAAATGTTTTCTATTAAACAATTTCGCTTACGAAAAACCAACAGCAATGCTAGGCTTTAGGTGTGTATGCGTGAAAAGAAATTAGCGGGGGTACGAAATTTTTGCGAATATACGAATGCCATGACTTGATTATGATTACGAATTCTCTTACGAACATACGAACATACGAATGCTACGAATAAAACACGAACTGTTTGAATTCATCCATTAGTAAAAATTCGTACTATTAGTATATTCGTATTTAATTCGTAATCATTGTGATTACAGTAATTCTTACTCTACTCTCTTAATAGTACAACCAATTGATTTACTCTCAGCGGTTCCAACTTTTTCGCCTTTTGCTAATGCATTTAAAGCATCTTTTAAATAAGCGTTCTTAACTGCTTTTGGATCTTTTACATTATCATCAATAGCACCTTTGTAAACAAGCAGGCCATCTTTATTAAATAAAAAACACTGTGGTGTACGTGTTGCACCAAAAGCATCTGCTACTTCTGATTTAGTATCAAGTGTATAAAAACATTTTAAATCTTGTTTTGCATAATATGCTTTCATCTCTGCAAAGCTATCGTCTTCTCCATCTGCACGCTGCGCTTCGTTACTGTTTACAAGCACTGCACCAATTCCGTTTTTTGCAGCAAGGTCGGTGTACTCTTTAATACGCGACTCGCTAAGCTTAACGTATGGACAAGTATTGCAAGTAAAAATTACCAATACACCTTTGTCTGTTTTTGCTGCACCTAAGGAAATTTCTTTCCCCGAAACATCTTGCATGTTTTTATCAGCTTTCGGAAGTTTTGCACCGATTGTTAACTCGGGGTCTATCATGTTAACTAATGTAAATGACATGATAGCTAAAGATAAAGCAACGATAGTTGTAATTGAGTATAACTTCTTCATTTTAAATGGGTTTAGTTGTGCAAAGGTATTAAAAAAAATCATCATTTGTTAATGTTATCATAATGCAAATCCAAAAAAAATATTATATATTTGGTATAACAAAGCCGGTGAACATCCTACAAGGAATTCTCCTAAACCACATGGCCTGCAATTATTTATTTAATTAGAGGTTGACCTCCCTACAGGTGCTTGTTTTCTTAGGTAAACAAGTCTTCCGAAACCAACTTCGTTACAATATATTATTAAAATATTATGACGATGCTTACACAATTACAATTCATTTCAAAATCAACAATGCGTATCATAATCCTTATGATTATTACTATTATTGGTATTTGTAAAACAACACAGGGGCAAACTTTAATTGGACATCAGGATTTTGATGGAACCGTTACGCTTGGTGCAGTTATAGGTGGAGTAAATGGTACAATTGTAACAGGTAGTTCAGCAGCAGCAGATAGACCTGCATCTTCAACTTTTTATTCAAGTGTTAATACAGCAGCAAGTGTTACTAATGGATCAGGAACGGTTACTACTTCTAATGTTTCCGGATTAGGCTCTTATGTAAGTAAGTATTTTGAATTTAGGTTAGCTTCTTGGTCTATTGGTGGCTCAGGTAATGGAGCTGATGGAGCAGATATTGTTACAGTTGCGATTTCTACAGATGGTGGGACAACTTATTCAAATGAATTAACCGTTGCTGGTAATGCTAATGCTTATTGGCATTACTCAACAGGAACTGGTTTAGCTTCAGTAACCTATGATGGAGATAATGTTCCGGCGGCATTTGCTCCTGCAGGAGGTACTAATCGTACAACAGATGGTTATTCAACAGTAAGAATTAATTTACCTGATGCTGGGGCACAAGCTAGGCTTAGAATAACTTTATTAAATAATAATGCAGCCGAACGCTGGACAGTTGATGATATTAAAATATTTGGTACAGCTGGCTGTACTTCTCCAACAACACAAGCAAGTTCTTTTTCGGCAACAAGTATTACCTCAACAGGTATGACTTTAAATTGGACTAGTGGTAATGGTGATGGTAGAATAGTTGTTGTTAAAGCGGGTAGTGCTGTTAATACCGATCCTACAAGCGGAACAACCTATACGCCTAATACAATTTTTGGTTCGGGTTCTCAGTTAGGTACAGGTAATTACGTGGTTTATGATGGCACAGGAAGTAGTGTTGCCATTACAGGATTAAGTGCTAATACAACGTACCATGTGGCAGTTTACGAGTATAGCACAACGGGGCAATGTTATAATTTGGTAGAACTTATTGGTAATGCAACAACATTATGCGATGACCCAAGTACCCAAGCAAGTGCAGTTAATTTTACTTCAGTAACTAGTACCACTGCAACCATAAATTTTACAGGAGGTAATGGTACTAATGCATTAGTTGTGGTTAAATCGGGTTCTGCAGTTGGTGGTTCTCCAACAGATGGAACAACGTATACCGCTAATACAACTTTTGCAAGTGGCGGTACAATTGCAGCTTTAGAATATGTAGTGTATGCAAATACTGGTACTTCGGTTAGTATTACCGGTTTAACTGCTAATACAACCTATTATGTTTCGGTGTTTGAGTACAATAGCGCTTCTAACTGTTACCAAACAACTTCACCAGCAACAGGTAATTTTACAACTAATTCTTCTACATCAGATATTATAACGGCAAATGGTGAAGCGGCAACAATTTCTTCAATAATTAATACGGCTGGGCCATTAACTTCAGCTCAAGGAACACAAGTATGGCAATTTACCATAAGAGATGGTGGAGCAAGTTCACCTGATGCAGATGCTTTATCAACAATAGTAACTGGTTTGCAATTTACGCAAGCAGCAGGTAATCAAGTTACAAACTGGGCAAACGCAATACAAGCAATTGATTTATTTGACGGTGCAACAAACGTTGGTTCGGGAGTTGTGGCAACAGGCCCAAATACAGTGACTTTTACAGGTTTAAATATAAATGTTGCCGATAATGGAACAAAAACAATAAGTGTAAGGCTTACTTTAAAATGTGGTATAGGTTCAACAAATTTTGATGGAGATGATTTTGGTTTTTCTTTAACGGGAAGCAATGCTAATATTACCTTTAGTTCTGCTGGTTCGGGTAAAATTGCATTTGCGTCATTTAGCACAACAAATGCACAAAATGTAATTGCTGTAGTTGCAACACAATTAGCATTTTCACAGCAACCTTCAAGTGCAGGTCAAAATCAGGCAATGTCGCCAAGTGTAACTGTTACAGCAACAGATGCTTGTGGTAATAAAGATTTAGGATATACAGGCACTATAGCATTAACATCAACTGGAACAATGACAGGAGCTCCAATAAGTGTTGCAGCCGTTGCAGGTGTTGCAACTTATACTGGAATTGTTCATACTGTTGTAGGAACAGGTTATACGATGTCGGCAAGTGTAGGGGGGTTAACAGGTGCTACAAGTTCAACCTTTGATATTTTTGTTGTAACAACATTTAATGGTGGTGATATGGCAATTGTTGGTATGTGTGTTAACCAAGGCGCTTGTGGTGGCGCAGGTGGAGAAGATGAAGTAAGTATTGTTAGTTTCGTTGATATTACGCCAGGTACTTCATTTTATATTACTGATAATGGATATCAACGTGTTGGTTGTGGAAGTAACAATTGGGGTGATGGAGAAGGGGTAGTTCAAATTACGAGAACAACATCAACGATAACGGCAGGTACAATTATTACGTTTAGGATTATGAATAATACTGTCTTCTTTGGAGTTAGCCCTGATAACAATTGGACAATAGCTTACACAGTTGGTACTAATTTTAATTTAAATAATAATGATGAACAAGTTTATTTAATGCAAGGTGGAACTTGGACAAATGGTGCGGGAGCAAGTGACGCTACCTACTCGGGCGGTACATATATGTTTGGTATTAATACTTATACAGCTTGGTCATGTAATGATAATACCACAACTAGAGGAGATTTGCCTTTGCCGTTGAAATGCTTAAGTATTTTACCTTCAACTGGAACAGTGAATGTAAAGTACACAGGTGCTGTAACTCCAGCAAGTCAAAGTGATTGGATTAACAGATTAAATAGTATTAGTAACTGGTCAGCATCTACAGATTGCCCAACATACAATGGTCAAATACCTAATTACTCAGGGGGCTATTCGTTTTCAATTATTGCAGGTGGATTTAGCTCTGGTATTTGGACAGGAAATACAAGTATTGATTGGTTTGATTGTAATAATTGGCAAAACTTTAGAGTGCCAGATTCATTAGATAATGTTAGTGTTTCAATTGTTCCTACTTTTGAACCAACAATTGGCGCTTCGCCTGCTCTTTATCCAAATGGTGCTAAATGTAATGACTTGTTAATTGATAACGCTACTGGTTCTCGCACTTTAACAATTAATAATGCATTAAGTATGCTTACTATTAAGGGGAATGTAACTGTTAATGGAACTATATCTGGAACTAATGGTAATGTTGAATTCCGTTCTGGAGTTGCTCAAACCTTTGGTGGAACAGGAACAACTACTTTATATAATATGTGGTTGAATAACACGCATGCAAGTAGTTTAACTCTAAACCAGGATATAACTTTTTCAAATAATTTTTATTTTACAAATGGTGTATTAAATATAAATGCAGCGAATAAATTAATTTCTACTTTAACAACAGTGCCTAGTCTTTATAATTATACTAATACGAAGTTTATTAATGGTAAGTATAGACAGTACATTGCAAATAATACATCAACTTATCCTTTACCATTAGGATATTCTTCCGCATCAACGGATTATCACCGCGCTAATTTTTTAAATGGAAACATTACTGGAGTTACTTACATAGATACATACGTAAATAGCATTACTGAGGCAGGGAATAATATCGATTCGCGTATTGTTGCCACACAGCAAGCTGAGCCAATTGTAGATGTTGTAAATTTAGCTGAATGGAATATTACTCCAGATGCAGTTCCTACAGGAGGTCATTATGGTGTTGATTTGTATGTAGAAAATATGGGAGCTTTAACCGACGATGAGTTTTTTGTTGTTAAAAGAGATAATACTTCAACTGATTATGCAGATTGGAATACTTATGATGGAAGTACTTTTGTTCCTTTAGCAACTAATCCTGGTCGCATTACAAGTGCTGGTGCTGGTTTTGCTACAAGAAATTTATTCACTGCTTTTTCAAAATTTGCCATTGGTAAGGTGAGTAATATTGTGTTGGCAATGCAGGTGCTTAATTTCTCTGCTGGTTCAAAAACAAACTTTACTTCCTTAACTTGGAACACACTTGATGAAGACAACGTAATGTATTTTGAGATAGAAAAAAGTAAGGATGCCATTAATTATTTACCTATTGGTACAATTACTTCTAAATTAAGTTCACGTGATAATAATTATGAGTTTATTGATGAGGTTCCAAATACTGGAATTACTTATTATAAACTATATAGTGTAAACCAAAATGGAACTCGTAAGTATCATCAAACTATTTCTGTAAATAATAGCGATGCCTTAAATGGATATTCTATTGTTTATTCTTCTGATGCTGTTTCAATTAGTTTAAATGAAGTTAATGCGGCAAGTGAAGTAAATATACTTAATACTAACGGGCAATTAATTCGAAGTTTTAATTCAAGTCAATTACAACAAGGGAAACTTGTTTTAAATAATGTAGAATTTGCTAAAGGAGTTTATATCATTCAAATTATTCAAACTAATAAAGTATTGAATAATAAAATCATCATCTATTAATCACAACATTTATGAATTTTAAATCGTTACTTCTATCGAGTGCATTATTGTGTTTTGGATTAAGTTCCCAAGCACAGGTTTCAATGACTGGCGCTACAGGAAATTACTCTCAAGATTTTAATTCCTTGCCTACAAGTGGTAGCCCTGTTTGGACAGATAATACAACACTTGCAAATTGGTATTCGCAACGCACAGGTACTGGAAACACAATTGTAGCCAATGCTGGAGGAGGAACAGCAGGTGCATTGTATAGTTTTGGTACAGGTACAACAACAGAACGTGCTTTAGGTACAATTGGTTCGGGAACACCTGATGATATGGCGCATGGTGTATTAATGCAAAACAATACAGGTTCAGCTTTAACTTCTTTAACGGTAACCTATACAGGTGAGCAATGGAGAAACTCTGCTTCAACAGCGCAAACAATGACTTTTTGGTATAAAGTATCTTCAACTTCTTTCACTGCTCTCGATCCATTTGCAAATGGTACTTGGACCGCAGTTACAGCTTTAGATTTTGTTACCCCAATTGTTGCTGGTACTGCTGGTGCATTAGATGGTGATTTGCCTGCAAATAGAATTACTTTATCTGCACCAATTCCTTCAATAGCTTTAGCAAATGGTGAGTTTATTATGCTTAAGTGGGACGATCCTGACCATACTGGAACTGACCATGGTATTGCTATTGATGATGTTTCTATTGATTGGAGTTCTGCTCCGCCTTGTACACCTCCAGTTGGAGCACCTACACTTTTTAGTTCTTCAAATATTACAAACACAACAGCTGATATTAGCTGGACAGCAGGCAGCAGCGGAAATGTAATTGTTATTGCACATGCAGGAACTCCAGTTGGTTCTGACCCTGTTAGTGGAAACACTTACACAGCAAATGCTGCATTTGGTTCGGGAACACAAATTGGTTCGGGAAATTATGTTGTTTATGACGGCACGGGTACTTCGGTAAGTGTAACTGGTTTAAGTGCAGGTACAGCTTATTATTTCTCTGTTTACGAATATGATCCTAATGGAGGAAGTCCATGTTATTTGCTTACAGAGCTAACAGGTAATATAACAACCACTGGTTCGCCTGCAACTTGTTTTGAAATTGAGAGTATTTTAGTAAACAGCTGCGGTGGAACACAAGAAGGCGAAAATGAAATGGTTCGTTTTAAAGTAGGAAGCACACCTTTAAATGTTGCAGACTTAACTGTTACTTGGCCAAACAATCCATATTTAGGAATTTGTCAAAATGCTACAACCGCTGCTGGAGTAGCTACATTAAATGCAACTATTTTAGCTTGTGGTTATATAAAAGAACCAACTGCTGGTATTCTTCCTGCAGGTGCTGAGGTAATATTAGTAACGAGTGTAACATTTACTCCTTCTGCTTTAAGTTTTGCAAACTTAAACGATACTATTTATATGATTTTTCAATGTGCAGGTAATACTGCAGGACATTTTGTAAACACAGATGGTAATTCGGGTGCAACCGAAACACGTAGTTTAGTTATGGGCTTTTCATCTCCAGCTTCTTGTTCGGATGCAGTAACTTATACCCCTGATTTTTTAACCATGCAAAATGGGAATGTTGGAAATCAAGATGGTGGTGCAGTTGAATATACTGCTGCAGGTATTGCAACATATATAAACAGAGGATGTCAAGCTCCATTTATTCCATTAACAGTAAGTGCTGGTAATGATGTAAGCGGTTGCTTTAATGCGCCAATTAATATTACAGGTTCAGGAAGTGCACAATATGCATCTTTAGTTTGGTCGGGCGGAACAGGAACATTTAGTCCTAATAATTCTTATACTACAACCTACACTCCAGGTGCAGGAGAAACATCAGGTACAGTAACTTTGTATCTTCAATTAAATAGTAATTGTAGTACTTTTGTTAGAGATTCATTGGTAGTAACTCTTAACCCAGCGCCAACTCCAACAATAACATCAACCAATGCAAGTGCAACCATCTGTAATGGTGGTTCAATAACATTAACAGCAGCTGGTGGAACTTCATATTCATGGAGCACAACCGCTACAACTAATACAGTTACGGTTAGTCCAACTACAAGTACAGTTTATTCGGTCGATGTGGTTAACGCTTGTTCAACTACACAAGGAACTTTTTCGGTTACCGTAAATGATTTACCGGTTGTTGTTGCAACAAATACAGGTGCGTATTGTGTTAGAGATTCAATTCACTTATCTGCAACATCAGGTTTAAGCTATGCTTGGACAGGTCCAAATACATTCTCAAGTTCATCACAAAATCCATTTATTGCTAATGCAACAGCTGCTATGGCAGGCACTTATTCCTTAACTGTTACAGATGCTGCAACAACTTGTCAAAATAGCACAACAACAACTGTTGTAATAAATGCTTTACCAGTTTTAATCTCAAGTGTTCCACCAGTAACAATAACTCCAGCTGATTGTGGTTTAACAAATGGTGCTGTTTCTGGAGCAAGTGCTACGGGTGCAAATCCTGTTAGTTATGAGTGGATTAGCTCAGCAGGTGCAGTAATTGGAGCTGCAGCTGATATTACTGGATTAGGAAGTGGCGTATATTATTTAGCAGCTACGGATGGAAATGGATGTAGAGATTCCGTTTCATTCACAATAACAACATTAAACGGACCGGTTGCACCAACTTTTGCATTAGTATCACCTGTTTGCGAAGGTGGTAGTTTTACACTTACTGTTACAAATCCAATCGTAGGTGCAACTTACAATTGGGTATCGGCAGGTAATCCAACGCAAAGTGGTGTTGATTTAACTAGTATTACAATTAATAGTGCATCAGCAACCAATGTTGGTCCTTATACTGTTGAGGTAGTAGATGCTGGTTGCAGTAGTTTTAGTAATGTTAGCGTTACTTTAAATGCTAATCCAATTCCTGCAATAACAGGAAGCACAAGTTTTTGTTTTGGAACAAGCACTGTATTAGATGCTTCATCTTCTTTGCCATCAACAGGAACAACTTACCAATGGTATTTTAATAATGCTCCAATAAGCGGAGAAACTGCAGCTACATTAACTGCAACACAAGCAGGTGATTATCAAGTGTTAGTTACTAATACAGGTTGTGATTCTTTATCTGCGGAAACAGCAATAACAATAAATGCGCTTCCAATTGTTAATACTTCTGCTAGCCCTGTAGTAATTACCAATGCAGGTTGTGGTTTAACAAATGCTTCTGTAACAGGAGCAAATGCAAGTGGTGTTTCTCCTTTCAGCTATTTTTGGACAAATGGTGCAGGTACAGTTTTATCATTAGATACTGCTTTATCAAATGTAGGAGCAGGAACATATTATTTAGTTGCATTAGATAACAATGGTTGTGTAGATTCTTCGTCTGTTGCTATAACAGCTGCAGCTGCTCCATCTGCCCCGCTTTTTGATGCAGCCCCTTCGGTTTGTGAAGGAAGTACATTTAGCTTGTCGGTTAGTAATGATTTAGTTGGTGCAACTTATTCTTGGGCAGCAACGGGTTTACCAACTCAAACAGGTGTTGATTTAACAAGCATAACTGTAAGCGATGCGAGTTCGGTAAATGTTGGAACATACACTGTTTCTGTAACTGTAGATAATTGTGTTGTAACAAATACAGTAAGCGCAACATTTAATCCTCGTCCATTACCTGAAATTGCGAGTAATGCCTCTGCTTTTTGTACAGGCGATTCATTAGTTTTGGTTGCAAGTCCAAGTGTAGGACTTACTTACCAATGGTTATTTAATAATGGAAATATTTCAGGAGCAGTAAACGATTCATTATATGCAGTTCAGGTTGGTGATTACTCTGTTTATGTATTAGATGCAAATGGTTGTGATTCAACTTCATCATTGGTTACAATAGGTGTTCATCCTGAGCCTGTAATAAGTTCTTCAAATGCTCAGTTTTGTTTAAATTCTACAGCATCTTTAACTGCTACTTCTACCAACCCAAACATTGTTTATTCATGGAATAATGGAGCAGGAAGCGGGGCAACTTTTAGTGTAAGTTCTTCTGCAGTTGGTTCAACAACGTATACAGTGGTTGGTGTAGATGAAAATGGATGTAATGATACAACAACAGCGGTTGCTACTATTTTAGCAAATCCTACTTTTGGATTTAGTTCTAATGATTTTTGTGTTGGAGTGCCAAGTACATTATCTGCAGATAATTCGGCTTTAACTTATACTTGGGCTAATGCATCATCTAGCACAACTGGAATTTCCGTTGCGGTTCCTGCTACTGTTGTTGGTTCAACTACTTACAGCGTTACTGCAATAGATGCTAACTCTTGTACAACTGTAAATAATGTTACCGCAATTGTGCATGCATCTCCAGTTGTTGAAATACTTAATCAAATTAATGGTGATACAAGCGTTTGCGGAACTACCCCTATTGATTTGTTAGCGAGTGGAGCTACAAGTTATGTTTGGAGTACAACAGCAATTACAAATCCTATTAGTGTTTCAACTGCAGGTTCATATTCTGTTGTAGGAACAGATGCATTTGGTTGTATTAACTCAACTACAATTAATGTAACTGCAGCTCCTGGTCCCGTAATTGGGCAAGGTTATGGAGTTCCAACTATTTGTAATGGTTATCAAACCCAATTAAGTATAGATTCAACTGCTGGATATACTTATTCTTGGGTAAATAGTTTTGGTACTGTTCTTTCTACAGATACTATTGTTACAATAACTTCAGCAGGTAATTATACACTTACAGTTTCAAATGCGTGTGGAAGTACAACACAAGCAATAACAATTGGTTCAGCATCTATTAATGTTTCCTTTGATGCTGATACAACAATGGGCTTAGCTCCATTACATGTGCAATTTACTAATACTTCTTCTGGAGCAACTAATTACTATTGGTTATTTGGTAATGGGGATACTTTAGCTACAACTGCTTATAATCCAACTGCAGATTTGCACCAACATTTTGAGGAAGCAGGGGTATTTACTGCTTATTTACTAGGAACTAATAGCTCTAATTACTGTTCGCAAAGTTTTACAATGGAAATAACTGTTTTAGCTCAAGAAATAGGAATTGTAATACCAAACGTATTTAGTCCAAATGGAGATCAAATAAACGATTATTTTGGAGTGCAAAGCTATGGTATTAAGACTTTTAGCTGCTCTATTTACAACCGTTGGGGTACTTTAATAACAGAATTAGATAATGTGAGCGAGAGATGGACACCAGGTTCAAGTGCAAGCGAAGGGACCTATTTTTATATGATAAAAGCTACAGGAATAGATAATAAGGATTATTCAAAAGAGGGGTATTTACTTTTAGTAAGATAGGAAATCGTTTATTTATCGTTATTTGTCTAAATTTTTTTTTGGATGTTATAATTATTTTATATATTTACTTTATTATTCTTATGAGCAGAATTCTTATTAAACTTAGACAATACCGAATTACAGAGGTAAATCAGATTCAAAAAATTACTTTTTGGTTATCTACGGTATTATTTCTTTCGTTTTGTGCAATCTATTTCTTAATTTCGCAACAGTAATGAAGTTAATCAGACTGATATACATTTCAATTTTTGTATTTTCAATAAGTACATTTTCTAAAGCACAAGGCTTTATGTCTTCCAATTCTTGGAAAAAATATAGACATGAAATTTATTTAGGTGGTGGTGCAGCTAACTTTTTAGGTGATTTGGGAGGAAGAAATCAGATTGGTAAAGATTATAGTTATGCGGATTTAGAAATGTCTCTTACACGACCTTCTGTAACATTAGGTTATAGATATAGAGTTTCTAAACATTTTGGTTGGAGAACTGATTTTAATTACATGCGTCTTTGGGGTAGCGACGCGCTAACAGAAGAAAAGTTTAGAAATAATAGAAATTTAAGTTTTAGATCTCCAATTTATGAGATTTCTACATTATTAGAATTGGAGATTCCAATTAGTAAAATAGGAAATAGATATCATATTAAAAAAACAATGAAAAGAAGATTTAAATCTTCTAATCAATTGATTTATGGTTTTGTTGGTGTTGGTGGTTTTTATTTTAATCCTCAGGCTAATTACAATGGGCAGTGGGTTAATTTACAGCCTTTATCAACCGAAGGGCAAGGTTTACCTGGTGGAGCTCGTAAATACAAACGTGTTTCTGTAAGTATTCCTATTGGTATTGGTTATCGTTTAAATATTGCTCGTCAATGGACAATAGGTTTAGAGTATAACTTCAGAAAAACATTTACAGATTATATTGACGATGTTCACGGAGTTTATTATGACCCTGAATTATTGTTTCAACACAAAGGACCAATTGCGGTAGCTTTAGCTGATCCAAGTAAAGGTGATATTCCAACGGCTACAATGCCAAATGCAGATGGTACTGGCGCTCAACGTGGAGACAAACAACTTGATTCGTATTTAGGAGTTGAGTTGAAGATTGGTTATTTGATCAAATCTAAAAAGCGTAAAAAAACAAGAGCGAAGTTCTAATCTGCGAATTGCTTTATACTTACGTTTATAATTCATCTTTTCATTTTATTTCTACCTTTGCATCACTTTTAAGTGAAAGATAAACTTATGCAAGACATTAAAATAAACGTTCAAAATGCTGATGGAAGCCTAACTGAACACACTGCGCCAACCGATATGGGACTTAGCCTCATGGAGTTTTTAAAAGGAAGCGAATACGATATTTTAGCAACCTGTGGCGGAATGGCTTTATGTGCAACATGTCATGTTAGTGTTATTAATGGTTTTGATAAGCTTCACGAAATTAGCGATGATGAATACGCCATGCTTGATACACTTCCAAATATTACGGATACCTCACGCTTAGCTTGTCAATTAAAATTAGCAGATGAGTTGGATGGGATTGTGGTTAAGATTTTGGGCGACCACTAAAGGTTAGCCGGCCTCTCACTTATTTCATGATATTTAATTACATCCTTTGCAAAGTAATGTACAACCATGCTTTTTCTTGTTGAGGTTGGATTAGTAATTGGTTCGCCACCGTGTAATAAGTTTGCATGCCACACCAAAACATCTCCTTTTTTTGCAGTGAATATTTGTTTTGAAATACCTGATTGTTTGGCTACTTCGGCAATTTTATCTTCATAAGCACTATAGTGTTTATCATCTCCAATTTTAATTGCATTTCCTCCTTTATCATAATCTTCATTCAACACATAATCCATTGTATGGCTGCCAGGATAATAACTTAAAGGACCTTGGTCTAAACCAATATCTTCTAATGCAATCCAAATGGCAATTAGATAACCCAAAGGATAAGTAGTCATGTGGATGCTATCCGAATGTGTGCGCTGCTCGCTACCTGTAATAAAATTAATGGTTTGAAAGGGAATCACTTCTTTACCTAATATGAATGAAAGAATATCATTCATGCGTTTATCTAAAGTAATTTCTTTAATAAGATTAGATTGCTTATTGGCAAACATGATTTTATTAAAGTCGTTTATGTTCGATTCTTTATCGGCAAGTAAACGCTCAATTTCTTTATTTATACTTTCAACTTGCTCATCCGAAAAGTACTTGTCGAAAATCATATACCCTTTTTCTTTCCAGTTTCGAATTGCTTCTTGCTGAGGTTCGGTAAAAGTTTGAGCCTTTAATTTACTTTCAAAATCAGCGGGAACTTCCTTGTTATCTAACCAAGGAGTATCACCTTTTTCTTTACCTGCAAAGTGCGCTGACGAAATGTTTTGAAAAAGGAATTTATTAAACTTATATTTTTTGTACGCTTCTTTATTGTGTTGTAAAGTATCTTGATGCAACATATTATAAACAGGTGCAGAACCTCTGAATAGTTTAAAATATGATGATAGCTTTCCCACTTAATAATAAATTCAAGATTTAAAATTAGTTTGTTTTGCCTGGGTAAACTTTTAGCGCTTCCGCTAAGCATTCCATGGCGTTTTTTAAATCATCTAAGTTTAATACATAAGCTAAACGTACTTCATCTGTTCCCGAACCAGGAGTTGAATAAAATCCTGTAGCAGGCGCCATCATTACTGTTTGAGCTTTGTAAGAAAACTCTTCCAATAACCATTGGCAAAATTTATCAGCATTATCAATTGGTAATTTAGCAATACAATAAAATGCCCCGCTTGGTTTTGGACAAACCACATTTGGCATTGCATTTAAAGCTCCAATTAAAAAATCTCTACGAGCAACATATTCTTTTTGAACTTTATCAAAATAAGATTGTGGTGTGCTTAAAGCTGCTTCTGCTCCAATTTGCCCAAATGTTGGTGGACTTAAACGTGCTTGAGCAAATTTCATGGCTGCAGCCATAAAGTTTTTGTTTTTAGAAATTAATGCTCCAATACGTGCACCGCAAGCGCTGTAACGTTTAGAGATAGAGTCTAACAAAATAACATTATCATCAATTCCTTCTAAGTGCATTACCGAAACGTATTCTTTGCCATCGTAGCAAAACTCACGGTACACTTCATCACTTAATAAATATAAATCATGTTTCTTAACTAGGTCGCATAATTGCTCTAACTCTTGTCTGCTATACAAATAACCTGTTGGGTTACCTGGGTTGCAAATCATGATACCTTTTGTTTTAGGGGTAATTAATTTTTCGAACTCGCTAATTGGAGGTAATGCAAAACCAGTATCAATAGTGCTTTTTATTGGCTTAATAACTACATCAGCAGCAGTGGCAAATCCATTGTAGTTTGCATAAAATGGCTCAGGAATAATTACTTCATCGCCATTATTAAAGCAAGTCATAAAGGCAAATGATAATGCTTCAGAACCACCATTAGTAATAATGATATCGTTTGCAGTAACATTAATTTTAAAACCTTGATAGTATGCTGCCAATTTAGTACGGTAGCTTTCGTTACCAGCACTGTGGCTATATTCAACAACTTTAATGGGGCTTGTTTTAATTGCATTTAACATTACCTCAGGCGTTTCAATATCCGGCTGACCAATGTTTAAATGAAATATTTTTACTCCTCTTTTCTTTGCTGCATCTGCATAAGGAACCAATTTACGAATTGGCGATGCAGGCATATTAGTTGCTTTTGATGAGATACTTGGCATAACTTGTTTTTAGGAGGACAAAGATGCAACAAAATGTTAGAAATAAGAAGGATTTTTGTCATACTTTTTTTTGTAGATTTAGCACTTAAATCTATGCAAATGACCAAATTAAAATTAATCGCAGCTTCTATATGTTTAAGCTTTACAATTACAAATGCTCAAACATTAAGCGGTCCCGAAAGTATCGAATTCGACCCGAATGATGGGAAGTACTTTGTGGGGAACAACACTAGCGGTACCATTGTAAAACTAAGTCCGAATGGAACCTTACAAAGTTACGCTACAGGAGTAGCATCTGGTCCGCATGGTTTAGAGTTGGTTGCAGATACTTTATATGTGTGCGACGGAGCAAATTTAAAAATGCTAAACAGAACGACTGGAGCAACTATTGCTTTGGTATCAATGGGCGGTTCGTTTTTAAACGGTATTACGCATAAAGGAAATAATTTGTACATCACTGATTTCTCTGCAAAAAAAATTCACCGCTTTGATTTAACTACCCGTCAGCATAATATTTTTGCTTCCACAATAAATTCAAAAACACCAAACGGAATTATTTATGATGATATTGATGATCGTTTGGTTTATTGCTGTTGGGGAACAAACGCACCTGTGCATGCTATTAGTTTTGACGATTCTACTGTTACTCAAATAGGAACTACTACACTTGGTAATTGCGATGGAATAAGCATGAATTGTTCGGGAGATTTTTACATCGCTTCTTGGAGCCCGAATAGAGTAACTAAGTTTTCGCATACCTTTACTGGACCTACAACTTTTATGTCTACTGGCATTTCTTCTCCAGCTGATATTTATTATAACAGAGATCAAGATTCATTGTATGTTCCAAATAGTGGAAACAACACAGTTAGGAAAGCTGGGGATTTATCGTGCCTTATTTCTTTAGAGGAATATAATAATGAAACAAATGATGGTGTTTTTTATCCCAATCCAGTTAAGGATAAGTTAAATTTTAGGAAAGAAGATCTTAGTGAAAAAAATACTTGTGTTGTTTATAATCTTCAGGGCAAAGAAGTAATGCGTGCAGAAATAAGCGCTACAGAGCCTATTCTTGATGTTTCTGAATTAAAATGCGGCATGTATTATGCTATTGTTAAAGGTGCAAAAAGCAAGGTTTATAAACTTATTAAAGAATAAAATGCGTTTTCTATTTCTCTTTTCATTTGTAATCTCTTCTTTTCTTTATGGACAAGAGAAAGCAGGTATTGATAAGATAAATGCGATTTTAGCCGAATACAAAGCCGACCCACAATTAAAGCCTGCCATTGTTAGTTTTTGTGTACTAAATGCAAAAACTGGTGAGCAGCTAATAGAGAACAATAGTAAGCTTGCTATGACTCCTGCAAGTACTATGAAAATTGTAACTACATCCGCAGCCTTGGGAATGTTAGGAGGTAGCTTTCGTTACGAAACAAAATTAACGGTTGATGGTACTTTTGATTCGCTAACCGGAATCGTGAACGGAAATCTTATTATTAAAGGTAGCGGCGACCCGACTTTAAATTCTGAATACTTCAAAAAAAAATCAGACACAACTGAATTAGTTGAAGTATGGGCAAAAGCCTTAAAAGAAAAAGGTGTAAAAAAAATCACAGGAAAAATAATTGCAGATAATACTTGTTTCGATAACAATGTTCCTGGCCAATGGATTTGGGCTGATATGGGAAATTATTTTGGGGCAGCTCCCAATGGTTTATCGTATAACGATAATAGAGTGAAGCTGTATTTTAAAACAGGAGCAAAGTTTGGCGATAGTGTTGTGCTTGTAAAAACAATTCCTGAAATACCTGGTTTAAGTTTTATAAATAAAATTACTACAGGTGGTAAAGATGATAATGCTTATGTGTATGGTGCACCCAAACAAGATGAGCGTTTGCTTACAGGAACGTTGCCTCCAAACAAATCAGAATTTGAAGTAGAAGCCTCTATGCCCGACCCAGCTTGGTATTGCGCTTATGCATTAGATAAGGCTTTAAGCGAGATTGGGATAACAACAAGCAAACAAATGGAAGTTTCGGATAAACCAAGTTCGAAAGAAAATAAAGTGTTGTTTGTACATCGCTCACCAAGTATGGATAAAATTGTTTTTCAAACTAATTTGCACAGTAATAATTTATTTGCCGAGTCATTATTAAAAACCATTGCAGTAAAGAAAAATGGTTATGGTTCTATTTATGCAGGCTGCGATTTAATTACTGCATTTTGGAAGGCTAGGGGAGTTGATGTAGAAGGTTTGTTTATGGTGGACGGTAGCGGCTTATCAAGAGCAAACGGAATTTCTACTTTTCAGCAAGCAACATTACTATCAAAAATATATAAGGATGAAAATATGTACGCTAGTTTTAATTCGTCCTTACCTGTTGCTGGGCAAAGTGGTTCTTTAGCAAGTTTGTGTAAAGGAACTTTTGCCGAAAAAAACATGCGTGCTAAAAGTGGCTACATCACTCGTGCACGTGGTTACGCAGGTTACGTAAAAACAAAAAAGGGAACTGAATTAAGTTTTTCTGTATTGTTTAATAACTACAATTGCTCACCATCAGAGGCGAAGCATAAGATTGAGAAATTGTTGGAGGCTTTGGTAGAGTTGTAATTTGGAAATTGATTATTCGTTTATTAAGTTCATTTGTTCTCTCAACTCCCCAAATAAAACCTCATTCCCATTCTGCTTATAGCTTGCTAAGTTTTTCTCAAACACATTTAAATCAAACAAAAAGGCTTTTAGGTTATCAGCATTTAATGTATCGAAATGCCTTCCATAGCCTAGTTTTTGAATGTATGCGGCATTCATCCATTGCTCAAACTGATTGTGAATAGGGAAGGAGTAAATTGGTTTTTTTAGATACACTGCTTCACTAATAAAAGAAAAACCACCATTAGCAATTACTGCTTTTGCACTTGCTAAATCATCTATAAAACCTTTTTCGCTAAAGGGTTTAAACACAACATTGCCATCGGTATAATCTTGATTCATGCCATACACATAAAATGTTTCGTTGGGTAATTGCTGTAAGCTTTCCTTCACCGTTTTTAAACTGCTCGATGTTTGGTACATCAAAATATGATTCTTCCTTGTAACCTTTGCATCTAATATTGCTTGGCGTATAATGGGTGGAACAATGCTGGTGTTTTTCTTTGTTATTTCTGCATTAAAAAAACTAGTAATAAAATAATGGTCGCAGCCTGGCACTTTAGCTTTCACAATACTTTTAGCTAATTGAAAATTACTTTTTTCTTCTTTACTAATCGTAATATCCAATGCGCAACGATTCATTACTTGCATATTATCAATACTAATAAGAGGCAGTTTATGCATTTTAGCGTAGAAGTATGAAAAGCTTTCGAAGTCGCTAATAACAAGCTCTGCGTTAAATGCTTTGTGTATTGCCAATTCCTTACTTACATTATGAATTAAGTTTTTGCCTGCAGCTTTTAAATTCAATAAAAATGTTCCTGTTTTAGAAACTTCAGCATTTTTGTATGCAAAATGAAAACCTTTTATTTCGGTTACCCTGCTTGGAAAAGCTTTATCTAAAAAAGTAAATGCACGTGAACTTGAAACCACATGCACATCGTGTTTTTGTGATAAAAGAAAGTCAATCACCACTTTGCTTCGTGTAGCATGGCCCATGCCTTCTCCGGGTACTCCATATAATATTTTCATATCAATTAAATAAAAAAGCGAAGCTTTTGTAGATGTAATAAATGTATAAATAAATTCTGATTTCCAGTAATGGTTAATCCCGAAGGGATGCCATTATTCTAACAGCCAAAGATGGAAGATGAAGAACCCTGAAAGGGTGATATAATTTGTGTACTACTTTCGGGTTAACCAATGTCTTGTAAAATCTATATACAAAAACAACATGCCTAACAGTATTCCTAAACTTGCCCCTGCGCTTACATCCAATGCAGTGTGCGCCCCCATTGCCACGCGTGATACTCCAACACCCAATGCCCAAACAAAAGGAAGAAAAAATAGTTTTCTTAATTTAGGTCGGTTACGATTAAAATAAATTGCATAAGAAATTACCATCGCAAATAAAAACGCATTAAATGTATGCCCGCTAGGAAATGAGAAACCAGCTTCTTCAACCCAATGATTTTGAATTTTAGTGTCAATGTTTTTAAATGCCTCCGCATTGTTTTTTATTAATTCAGCAAAAAACTGTCCACGTTCTTTTTTTGTTAATGTATATAATTCATCAATTTTTTCAGGAATATTAGTTTGCTTAAGCATGTACACATGGCTTGGACGTTGCAGTTTTAATATGGGTTTGGTATAAAATTCATTTATCCAACCTAATACTCCAAAAACAATAATTAACGAAACAACCGATTTAAGAAAAATGAATACTTTTTCCTTTATACCTTTCTCACTCATGGTATAAGCAATACCAGTAAGTAGTAATAGTATTAAAAACCCAATTGGTCCACCCGATGTTGTAAAACCAAATGCTAACCATCCCCATTTGCTGCCAACATGTGTAGCAGAGAAAGCAATTGGACTAAGCCAAACTATAAGTAGTAGCAGGCTTAAGGCAATAAGGGCGGTATAGAATATTTTTTTGATGGGTTAAATTTTTAAGAAATATACTTAATTCTGGAAATTATGGTTTAGAAACCTATATAAAACCAAAAAACCTCCCCGAGGCCTCGGGGAGGTTTTGCGGTCTGGACGCCCCGAGGCCTCGGGGGAACCCGCGACTAATTTATTCCACATAATTTTTTATAAAATTGTTTATTTTTTTGATTTTTTAGAAATCGTTCTCTGGCTAAAGCACCTTTTAAATCAGGCAATTGTTCTGTATAGACTATCATCCAAGGTCTTTTAGCTTTAGTTGATTTAGTTGACCCATCATTATGCTCATTAATTCTTCTTCCCATGTCGCTGGAGTATCCTATGTAAAAAGAGTCAAAAGCTTTGCTATATAAAATATAAACTGTAAACATCTATAAAACCAAAAAGCCCCCGAATACTCGGGGGCTTTGCGGTCTGGACGGGACTCGAACCCGCGACCTCCGCCGTGACAGGGCGGCATTCTAACCAGCTGAACTACCAAACCAACACACAAAACTTGTGTTTTGGGAGTGCAAATGTACAAAGAAGTTTTAATCCTGCAAATTTTTTTTTCATTTTCTTGAAAAAACTTCCATTTTTAAATATTAAAAATTAATTAACATAACTGTAATTACTCTTCTTTTTTTAGCAACTTCGCATCCCGTAACCATACGCTATGCAATTAAAATATCAAGCAAAACCCAAAGCCATTTTATTATTAGAAGACGGGAAAATTTTTGAAGGAAAAGCAGCCGGAAAAATTGGAACTACAACTGGCGAAATCTGTTTTAACACAGGTATGTCAGGTTATCAAGAGATTTTTACCGACCCTTCTTATTTCGGACAAATAGTTGTAATGACTAACTCGCATATTGGAAACTACGGTGTTCAGGTAGATGAAGTAGAATCTGATTCGATAAAGATTGCGGGAATGGTTTGTAAGAAATTCAATAATGGATTTTCTCGCAAACGCGCTACCGATTCATTAGAAAATTATTTTGTAAACGATAATATAGTTGCTATTTCAGATGTAGATACACGTGCATTAGTGCGTTACATTAGAGATAAAGGTGCAATGAACTGCATCATATCTTCTTCTGATTTAGATATTGATAGTTTAAAAGCACAATTAGCTAAGGTGCCTTCAATGCAAGGATTGGAGCTTTCTTCAAAAGTTAGTACAAAAGAAGCCTATGAAGTAAAACCTGAAACTACCTTAAAACGTGTTGCTTTACTTGATTTTGGTGTAAAGAAAAATATTGTTCGTTGTTTAGTTGAAAGAGGATGTCACGTTAAAGTGTTTCCTATGAAAACTAAATTAGATGAGCTACTTGCTTTTAAACCTGATGGATTCATGGTTTCTAACGGTCCTGGCGACCCTGGTGTTATGAAAGAAGAAATTGAATTGGTTAAGCAAGTTATTAATACAAATATCCCTGTATTTGGTATTTGTTTGGGCCATCAGTTAATTGCTGAGTCGCAAGGTATATCAACTTATAAAATGCATGCAGGACATCGTGGAATTAACCATCCTGTAAAAAACATTATTAGTGGTAAAAGTGAAGTAACATCACAAAACCATGGTTTTAGTGTAAATGCTGATGATGTAAAGAATAATTCAAACATCGAAATTACTCACCGTAATTTAAATGATGATACTATTGAAGGTATTCGCTTAAAAGATAAAAAAGTTTTCTGCGTACAATATCACCCTGAATCTAATCCTGGCCCATTAGATAGTCGTTATTTGTTCGATGATTTTGTGGCATCAATGAACTAACTTAAAATGACCTGAAAAACCTGCTAAATAATAGCAGGTTTTTTTATGACTTTAAAATTCGAATAAGGTCATTATTTATGTAAAAAACTTCCTTGCCCTCTTGGTGTGGCGATACAATACCGAGTTTTGTTAATTCATGCATGTATTTTGTAAGCGTGGTTCTACTTCGAACCTTTAATAATGTGCCAATTGCTTTAGGTTTAATGTAAGGTTGCGAAAATAGAAGTTGGTTTACTTCTAAACTGTACCATTTTAGTTTTTTCTTTGCATGTTGATGAGTGGCTTCCATTTGGCTTAAAATCTCATCAATGGTTTGGTTTGTTTCTTTGGAAGTGATTTCAACTGCTGTTAGCATATAGTTTAACCATGGTTTCCATGATTTGCGTGTTGTTACTGCGGCAAGATTTGCGTAGTAATCGTCCTTATTATTTAGTACATACTTACTTAAAAATAAAACAGGATGCGATAATAATTGTTGTTGAACCAAGTAGAGTAAATTCAATATTCTTCCGGTACGCCCGTTTCCATCGGTAAAAGGGTGAATTGCTTCAAATTGGTAATGTGCAATAATCATTTTTAAAAGTGGATCGAGAGGATATTTTTTATGGTCGTTTAAAAATTCAATAAGATGTTTTAGTTTTTTTTCTACAATACCTGAACCGCGTGGTGGTGTATAAATAATTTCTCCCGACTTAAACTCGCTTTGCCCTCTTTTAATAACCACCTGCGATTGAGGCGGACGAATGCCTTGCCTTGTATTTTTAATTTGTTGAAATACTTTAATAATGGTTGTTTGCTCTAATTTGTTTTTTTCTTTAATGGTATTATATCCTTTCCACAAAGCTTCACGGTAACGTAAAACCTCTTTAGTGGCGGTATCTGTATTGTCTTCTCTTATTGTATCAGAAACAGCTTTGTATAATTCATCATCAGTTGTGAAAATATTTTCAATGGCAGTAGATGTTTGCGCTTCTTGTAAAGTAATAGTATTAACCAGCATTGTTGGATTTGGCATTCGCATGATGTTCCTATTCAACTCTGCCAAAGCTCTGGAGGCTATTCCCCATTTAAACAAAACATCTTTATCAAATACAATGTCATCCGGAGGTAAGTCAGGCAAATCATTGTAAGGTATGTTTCTGTCAAATTTCTTCATGTTTTTAATATGTCCAAAATTTGGTTAAAAATGAACATAATACAAATATATGTTCAAATTTGGACATAAACAAACCATATGTCCATTTTTTTATAAAAAATGGACATATGGTTATAATGTGTTCATTTTTTAATTGAAGTTTATTTAAGGTGTTTATTTGTAAAAGCTTTTGAAATTGGCCTTGTTGCAACGAATTTTTAATTTATTAAAACAAAAAAGTCCTCTGAATATTCAGAGGACTTTTTTTATGATTGGAAAATAATTCTTAATTATTCATAGCAGCCTTCACAAATCCCATAAATAAAGGATGTGGGTTTATTACAGTACTCTTGTACTCAGGGTGAAACTGAACTCCAATAAACCAAGGATGGTTTGGTAGTTCAACAATCTCAACTAAACCGGCATCTGGGTTTACACCCGATAAAATCATCCCCGCTTCTTGAAATTGTTTTGTGTATTCGTTATTAAATTCATAACGATGACGATGACGCTCAGAAATTTCTTTCTTCTGGTAAACATCAAATGCTTTAGTTCCTTCTTCCACTTTACATGGGTAAGCTCCTAAACGCATGGTGCCGCCCATGTGAGAAATATTTTTTTGAGCTTCTAATAAATCAATAACAGGGCTACTTGTAGCAGGATTCATTTCGCGGCTATGAGCATCTTTTAATCCTAATACATTACGAGCAAATTCAATTACTGCACATTGCATTCCTAAACAAATTCCTAAAAACGGAATTTTATTTTCGCGTGCATATTTAATAGCTGCAATTTTTCCTTCAATACCACGGTTTCCAAAACCTGGTGCAACTAAAATTCCTTTTAGGTCTTTTAATTTTTCTTGAATGTTTTCTTCCGTAAGGCTTTCAGAGTGTATCCACTCTAATTGAACTTTACAATCGTTCATTGCACCTGCATGTATAAATGCCTCTGCAATTGATTTGTATGATTCTTTTAATTCAACGTATTTACCAATTAATCCAATTTTAACTTCTGATTTTGGATGGTGTAAACGTTTTAAAAAACCTTTCCAGTTGTCTAAATTAGGTTCATCTTGATATGGGAAACCAAATTTCTTTAATACAATAGCATCCAATTTTTCTTTTTCCATTAATAATGGAACTTCGTAAATAGTGCTTGCATCTAAAGCTTCAATAACCGAATCAGCAGCAACGTTACAGAATAAAGCAATTTTACGACGTATATCTTTATTAATTGCATGCTCAGCACGACATACTAATACATCAGGTTGAACACCATATTCTAATAATAATTTTACTGAGTGCTGTGTAGGTTTTGTTTTTAATTCTCCAGATGTAGAAAGGTATGGCAATAAAGTTAAATGAATAACCATACAATCATCAGGCATTTCCCACTTTAACTGACGAACAGCCTCGATGTAAGGAAGTGATTCGATATCACCAACAGTTCCACCAATTTCGGTAATTACAAATTCGTATTTACCTGTTTTGCCCAGTATTTTAATTCTGTTCTTAATTTCGTCAGTAATATGCGGAATAACCTGCACTGTTTTTCCTAAAAATTCACCTTTACGTTCTTTTTCAATTACGCTTTGGTAAATTCTTCCAGTAGTTACATTGTTAGCCTGAGATGTTGGAACACCAAGGAAACGCTCGTAATGACCTAAATCCAAATCGGTTTCGGCACCATCATCGGTTACATAACATTCGCCATGCTCGTAAGGGTTTAAAGTTCCTGGATCAACATTGATGTAAGGATCTAATTTTTGGATGGTAACAGTATGACCTCTTGCCTGAAGCAATTTTGCTAATGAAGCTGAGATGATTCCTTTTCCTAGTGAGGATGTTACGCCACCGGTAACAAAGATATATTTGGTTGTTGTAGACATACAGCTTTTTATAAAAACTGTGCGCAAAGATAGAACAAAATAAATGGTTTATCGCCTAAATTTTCAACAATTTACTGCTAAAATACAGTAGTTTATCAGTTTTCTGAGATAACAGCTTTTTGTTTGAATGCAGGAATTTCAACAAGGTCAAAATCGTTGATGCTGGTAATGTCCAATACTGGCATTCCTTTTTTGTCGGGAACCGGTAACATAGGCTTAAATTTTGCCCCAAAAACCATCTCCTCAGCTTTGTAGCTTGATCGCGAATAAACAACTTGGCTATATGTGTCGTTCATTGCTTTTATCATAACTAAAAATTCAGGATTGCTCTTAATAATGTCTTCTTTACTCATTTCGAAGAAAGGGCTACTATCGTCAATTGGATGAACAATAGTCCAATTAAGTGAGAGAAAACTGATTTTACTACGCTCTAAATTTAGTGTTAAGAACACACGAGAATTTGTTTCAAGATTTAACATGCTTACAATAAGTTGCGCTTCTATCTCTACTAACTCATTTTGTTTTGGATTTACAATTCTAAACATTAAAGCTGTTTGATCTTTGTAAGGTGCAAGTATCATGTTTTCGCTATACAAAACACTTGCTTTTGGTTTAGAAAACCTTCCATATAAAATACCAGTTGCCAAAGCAAATCCTAACAACCCTAACATAGATTCAATTGCAGCTACCGTACTCACAGATGCAGAGTGAGGATACACATAGCCATAACCTACAGTTGTTAATGTCTGAGCGCTAAAGAAAAATAGTTCTTCAAATTTTTCGAGGGAATTAGATGCAGTCAGATTTCCGAAATTTTCTGCACCTAAATAATAATAGATGGACGCAAAAATGCAATTTATAATTAGGTAGCTGATTAATACTAATAGAAAAAAATATTTCCACTTGACATTAATCATAAAATGAAAAATATCGAAGTTCTCAAGGATGTTTTTGCCTTTACGCTTAATATTTATAGTTCCATCCTTGTTTAAAAATCGACTTTGACCTTCGAAGTTTTTACTTCCAAAACCTAATTCGCTACTCTTGAAATGGAAAATACTTTTCTTCATTCGCTTTGTTTGCTAATTTTGCAGAATATGAATTCCAAAAGTATTAAATATATTGCACCAATTGTTTTAATCATCATTTTGGTGGGCGTTTTTTTTCTAAAAAAATCAGAAAATAAACCAATAACCATTTTGCCTTACTATGGTCCAAAGAAAATTTCGGGTCAAAGCGATACGGTTTTTCATGCAATCAAAGATTTTTCTTTTCAAAATCAGTACAACGAAACCATTACTTTAAAGGATGTAAAAGGAAAAGTATTTGTGTGCGATTATTTTTTTACCACCTGCCAGTCAATTTGTCCCATTATGAGCAATCAAATGGAACGTGTGCAAGAAGCATTTAAAAAAGAAAAAAACGTTTTGATATTATCTCACACAGTTGACCCCGAAGAAGACTCAGTTGCAACAATGATGAACTATGCAAAAAGCCATAAAGCAATTCAGGGCAAATGGCATTTTCTTACAGGTAGTAAACCAGCATTATACGAACAAGCACGTGTAAGTTATTTGTTAGATGCGGAAGAAGGAAATGGGGGAGAAGAGGATTTTATTCATACGGATAAATTTGCCTTAATAGATTGGAATGGCAACATTCGCGGCTATTATGTAGGAACCGATTCAGCAGAAGTAAGTAAACTTATCGTTGATATAAACATCCTACTAAACGAGAAAACTTGGAGAGGGAAATAAGAACCAAGACGGCATGAATCAAGAGGCAAGACAAAAGTGACTAGCAACTAACGACTAGTTAACTAATAACTAATTTCTTGGTTTCGGTTTAAAATTCTTTTTCTTATTAAAAGGTCTTTTTCCTCCTGGTGCAAAAGCAGCTTTTCTGTTTACCTCGGGTTCGTATTTTGGTGTTTCGCCTAACTCGGCAGGAACAGGCAGTTTATCAACTTCACGTCCCATTAAGGCTTCAATTTTTGCAAATTTAGGTTGATCTTTTGGGTTGATGAAAGTGATTGCAACACCTGCTTTTGATGCACGCGCTGTTCTACCAATACGATGGATGTAGTCTTCTGGATCAGGAGGAGCATCATAATTTACAACTAATGAAATTCCATCCACATCAATTCCACGCGATAAAATATCAGTACCAATTAAAATACGAATGCGTTTTGATTTGAACTCGCGCATTATTGCTTCACGCTCTGGTTGTTCCAAATCGCTATGGAATGCTTTTAATGAAGGCTCTACCTTTTTTAATGTTCTTTCTAAAAGCTTTACATTATCTTTTGTGGAAGAGAATATAATAACTGATAAGTAATCAGGATTTTTTAAAATCTCAGTAAGCAGTCTTTCTTTTTGATTATCATAAACAACATAAGCTTGCTGCACAATGTTTTCGGCAGGTTTACTAATTGCAATATTTACTTGCTCTGGATTTTTAGCAATAGTTTCGGCAAGTGTGCGCATTTTCGGCGGCATGGTTGCCGAAAATAAAATGGTTTGTCTGTTTGCAGGAATGTATTTAATGATGTTTTTAATGTCATCTAAAAATCCCATATCCAACATTTTATCCGCTTCATCTAACACTAAATGTTGTAAGTGTTCAAAGTTAATATGCCCCGCTTGTAATAATGCTGTTAATCTTCCTGGTGTTGCGCAAACAATATCAACGCCTTCACGTAAAGCACGTTTTTGTTGTTCCCACACAATACCATCGTTTCCACCATAAATGGCAATAGAGCCAACTCCACAAAAATATCCCATACCATCAATTTGTTGGTCGATTTGAATAACCAACTCACGAGTAGGGGCAATGATTAATGTGTTTAAATGACGTGTTTCTGCCTTTAGAATGTTATTCATAATAGGCAATAAGTAAGCAGCAGTTTTTCCTGTACCTGTTTGTGCGCAGGCAATTAAATCTTTATTCGCTTGTATAATCGGAATAGCTTGTTCTTGTATTGGGGTTGGACTTTTGTAGCCCATGCTGTAAAGACCTTCTATTAAAGAAGCGTCAAAATTAAAATCTTCGAATGTCAAATTGTATATATTAAAACGCTAAGTTACTCATTTAATTTTGATTAGGATAATTTGGCAATTGAGGATTGTTAAAAACGAAAAGTAAAAAGAGTAATGAACGTAATGTTTTTATTAAATATTCTTTATATTTTAGTTGTCTAAATTAATACACATGATAAAAACAATTACTTCGAATTCTTTATTTAAAACAATGGTGTTGGGAGGGATGCTTTCTCTTTTTTATAATCAAACAAATGCGCAGGTTTCTTTAACTACAATTGGTTCACCATACATACAAAATTTTGATGGTTTAGCTAATACAGGAACAGGATTAACTTTTGCAATACCAGGTTGGTCTATTTTTGAAACTGGTACAAATGCAAATCAATTATATTCTGCAAGTACTGGCTCTTCTAATTCTGGAGAAACTTATAGTTTTGGGGCTGCCGCTTCATCGGATAGAGCTCTAGGCTCTCTTGCTTCTGGTAGTTTACTTTCTTCTTATGGCGCTTCTTTTATAAATAATACTGGAAGTTATATAACTGATTTAGGAATAGAATATCAAGGAGAGCAATGGCGTTCAGGAGATGTTTTGGACGTTAAAGATTCATTGGTTTTTGAATATAGCACAGATGCTACAAGTTTAAGTACTGGTACATGGATTCCAGTAACATCTTTAAACTTTAAGAGTCCAATTACAACAGCAGCAGCTGGATTATTAGATGGAAATTTGGGAGCGAATCAATCTATCGTTTCTGGTAGTATAACAAATTTAGCAATTCCTATAGGAGCAACAGTATGGGTGCGATTAAAGGATGTAAATATAACTGGGTCTGATGATGGTTTATCAGTAGATAATTTTGTTTTGGTTCCTAGCTTTATGCCCCGTCTAAATATAATGGATGTAACAGTAATGGAAGGTGCTACAGGAACAACTGCATTTAATTTTTATGCTTATCTTTCTGTACCAGCAGGTGCAGGTGGAGTAACGTTTGATATAACAACAACAGATAACACTGCTTTTGCTCCTGGAGACTATGCAACAAATACATTAACATCTCAAACAATTCCGCAAGGGGTAAATACTTACACTTTTACAGTTTTAGTTAATGGTGATGGAACTCAGGAGTTGAATGAAGATTTTTTTGTTAATGTTTCAAATGTTTCAAATGCATTGTTAGAAGATGGTGTTGGACTAGGTACTATCATAAATGATGATATTATTCCACCATCAATTACCATGCAACCCGAAAATTTCACTGCATGTAATGGAAGTATGGCAATGTTCTTGTCACAAGCTTTTGGAGATCCAACTCCTACAGTGCAATGGCAAATTAGCACAAACGGTGGGGCTTTGTGGACAGATATACCTTTTCAAACAACTGATATGCTAATGTTTACTGCAACTATTTCTGAAAATGGAAATATGTATAGATCTGTTTATACAAATTCGGAAGGTGCAGATACATCGTATGAAGCAACCTTATTTGTAAATCCTACATATAATTTAAATGTAACTGATTCAGTTTGTAATAATGCAAGTTATCAGTTTCCTGATGGAACTATTATAAACAACATTACCTCTACAGTGTCGCATACAAGTAATTTAACTACTGCAATGTTTGGATGCGATAGTATTATTAATACTACTATTAATGTTAATCCAATTTATAATGTATCAGAAAATGCAGGTGTTTGTATGGGTGGAGATTATACTTATCCTGATGGAACAATTCATACAAATATAACTGCAGATGAATCTTATATAAGTAATTTGCAAACACTATTAGGATGTGATAGTATTGTTACAACAAATTTAACCGTTAACCCTTATTCTCAAATTACAGCAAATTCTGGAAATGTGCAAGCTTGTGGTGATGTTGCTGCTGACTTTGGTATTGTTGCTACAGGTAATAATAATACTTACCAATGGTTTTATGATTTAGTTGGCGGATCAGATTTTGGTTTAATTGATGGTACTTATACTGAAATTAATTTTGACACTGATACAATGACAATTCAACAACTATTAACAGGAAACTACAATAATTATTATGTTTACTGTGAAGTTACAAATGAATTTGGTTGTATGACAAGAAGTGATAATGATACAATTATAGCAAATGAATTGCCAGTTGTTGATTTTGATTACTTAAGTGATGGCATGATTACAAATGTTTGTGCTGATATGAATGATACACTTGCTTTAAGTGGCGGTTTTCCTTTAGGAGGTGTTTATTCAGGTCCGATGGTTTTTAATGATACGCTTAGAGCATTTACATTGTATAATACGAGTGGGGCAGGTAATTACGAGTTTGAATACTCATATGTTGATGTAGTTACTGGCTGTTCTAATACGGCAATTGACACCCTTTTTATTGATTGGTGTATGGGAATAAATGACCAAGATAATTTATCAATGAACGTAAATCTATTCCCAAATCCAGCACACAATAAACTTAGTATTGAGTTTGCTACTGAAGTTAATTCAGCAAAAATCTCTTTGGTAAATGTAATTGGACAAATAGTTTTAACTGAATCTATAAATTCAAGAACTTCTAAAGTCGAATTAAATTTATCTTCAATAGAAACAGGTGTTTACTATCTATTAATATTAAATGGGGCTGAAAGAACTGTAAAAAAAGTAATAGTGGAATAACACTATACCACTTACATTTAAAAGGCCCCGAATTCTCGGGGCCTTTTTTGTTTATGGATGTTTGGCAAAATACTTAATCTACATTAAGAGAATTTCTTAAGCTACTTCATTTTATACGCTTTGTTTATGTTGCACCTTTGTATCATAAATTTAAAACATAAACAAAATGAACACTTATTCAATCGACCCAATGCACTCAGAAGTTTCCTTTAAAGTGAAACATTTAATGATTAGTACTGTAACAGGTGACTTCAAAAAATTTAATGCAAGCATGCAAGCTGCTAACGAAGATTTATCAGATGCGAAAATTTCTTTTGAAGCAGATATTGATAGTATTAATACAAACAATGAACAACGTGATGGACATTTAAAAAGTCCTGATTTTTTTGATGCAGCTAATCATCCTAAATTAAGTTTTGCTTCTACTTCTTTTACTAAAAAAGATGGTTCTAACTATGTATTAGAAGGAAATCTAAGTTTAAGAGGAAATACTAAACCAATTAAAATGGATGTTGAGTATTTTGGTAAAATGACAGATTTTTACGGAAACGAAAAACATGGTTTTGAAATTTCTGGAAAAATTAGCCGTAAAGAATTTGGCTTAGAGTGGAGCGCAGTTACTGAAGCTGGTGGAGTTGTAGTTTCTGATGAAGTGAAATTACACGTGAACGCTCAGTTCCAAAAAAACTAATTGCTATTTTAGCAAACAATAAAATAGACAGTGATTAGAAAACTTATTTAGTGTCGGTTCGAGCGCAGTCGAGAACTGCGGACTTTATGTCTCGACTGCGCTCGACTTGACATTATTTGAGATTAAAATTTTTCAACCTTGTCTAATTAAAAACAACGTACAATGAAAGAATTAAAAAAAATAAAATTCATTTTCAATCGCCCCGAAAGACCAGGAATGGTTGGTGATGGATTTAGAGTTTATAATTATTTCCCAAGTGGAAATAATATTAGAAAAGAAGTAAGTCCATTTTTAATGTTGGATTTTGGTGCATCCTTTTATTTTCCTCCAAGTGATACACCTCGTGGTGTTGACGTACATCCGCATCGTGGATTTGAAACAGTAACCATTGCTTACAAAGGTGCAGTTGCGCATCATGATAGTGCTGGAAACAGTGGTATTATAAATTCTGGCGATGTGCAGTGGATGACTGCAGGTTCAGGAATTTTGCACAAAGAATATCATGAACAAAATTGGTCAAAAAAGGGTGGTGATTTTGAAATGATACAGCTGTGGGTTAATTTACCTAAGGCTCATAAAATGACTCCTCCAAAATATCAGGAGTTAACTGCAGCAAACATGCCTAAGGTTATTTTACCTGATGCAAAGGGGCAAGTAAATGTAATCGCGGGTGACTTTAATGGAACAAAGGGAGCTGCTACAACATTTACTCCAGTAAATTTATTCGACATGAAATTAAAAGCTGGTGCTGAAATTGATTTTACAACACCGCTTACACATAATACTACCTTGTTAGTTATTGAAGGTGAAATAACTGTGAATGGAGAAAAAGCGGGGCAACATGATTTTGTTTTATTTAGAGATAATGCCGAAGGAATTTCTATAAAAGCAAATGAAGATGCGGTAATTTTAGTTTTGAGCGGTGAACCAATTGATGAGCCAATTGCTCAGTACGGTCCATTCGTTATGAACACACAACAAGAATTAATGGAAGCCATCGATGATTTTAACTCTGGCAAGTTTGGGAAGTTGGTTTAAAAATTAAAACGTGTACCACTTCTCGATACATTTTGTTGGCTTCGAGAGCCTCAGCCAACAAAACACTCGAACTGACACACGTTTTAATTTTTCTGTATTATGTCTACCCTGTCAGTTCGAGTGTTTTTATTGGCAGGAATTTTTGCGCCATTAACGAAATTAACTTTGGCAATAAAAAAGTATCGAGAACAGGCAGGGCGCACGCTTATTAAAACTCCTTTGTTAATAACAATCCCCAGTTTTTAAAAATCCACTTTTCCTATTGGCTATTTTTACAGAAATATACTCTGTACTATGGCATACACCGATTTAAAAGAAGAATTAGCAAAAATATTGAACGAAGATTTTAATAATCGTCAATCTTTGCAAGAAGTTCGTCGTAATGTATTCTTAAACTCTGAAAGCAGTAAAAAGCAGCAAGAGATTATTGCCGAGAAAGAATCGAAGTTATATGAACTACGTACTTCTGTTTCTAAAATCGAATTAGAAGTTAGTTCTAAAGCTTCTGAACTAGAGCAGGCACAGGCTCAATTAAAACAACAAGCTTTAGAAGCTGAAGAAAAAGAAAATGGGTTTCTTGATTTAATAAATGAGCTTAAATCTCAAATAACTAATCTTCAAAACGAATCTGCATCTCTTTCTTCATTTAAAGATGAGGCAAATAACCTTTCTATACAAAATGCTGATTACGCTTCAAAAATACGCGAATTAATTTTCCACATTGATGCGCAAAATACTACTCAAGAAAATTTAGAGAAAGAAATTTCTTCATTAAAAGGGAAATTAAATTCAAGTGATGCCGAAAAAACACAATTGTCTTTATCACTTTCTGGAACATCTGTAAAGGATGAAGAAATTACTGCTTTAAACGAAGAGTTACAATCAACAAAACAAAAAGTTGTTTTGTTAGAAACTCAAATTAAAACTGCAGGTGAGTTAATCGATGCTCAAAATAAATCAATCTCTAATTTAGAAAATATTAATCTTGAATTAAAGAACGAATTAAGTAATGCGTTTAAAGATTATTGCATGGAGAACGAATTATTAATTCGTGATAATGCTGAATTAATTTCTGATATCGATTTATTAAGATTAGAAAACGAAGAGTTACTTTCTAATAAATTAGAAGCAAAGTCTGAAGAGTTAATTAAATTACTTAGTCAGTTAAATATTAAAGAAACCTTAATCCTAAGTTTGATTGATGAGAAGGCAACATTATTAAGTTTGGTTGATGATTTAAAAAGTAATTCATCAAATTCAAATGAATTAAGCGCTTCTATTTCATCATTGAATTCAGAAATTACTTCATTAACAAATCAACTTTCTGAACTAGAAAATTCATCTAAACTTAACATTGAGGCCTTAGAATTTGAAAAGAGCAATTTAAACCTAACAATTGTTGATTTACAAACTCAGTTAAAGGATTTAGAAAGTAATCAAGTAAACTCTGAATCATCTAAAGATGAGGCTTTTATAGATAAATTGTTTAAGCAAATCGACCTATTAAACGACGAAAAGCTGACTTTAGAAACTGATAATGAAGAGGCAAAAAGCGCTTTAAACGAATTACAAGCTAAATACGAAGGTTTGTCTCAAGTTATTGAAAATCAAAAACTTGATATGTCGGACTTGGAAGAACGGAATAAACAGATTAAATTAGCAACCACATTGGCAGTTTCGGGTAAGGATAAAACCGGCTTGAAATTGAAAATTAATGAGTTAGTGCGGGAAATAGATAAATGTATTGCATTACTCAGTGTTTAAATTTTATTAAAGATCAATTTACAATAGATTAATGAGCGAAGTTTCTCTTAAGATAGAAATAGCAAATAAAGAGTACCCGCTGAAGGTGACTAAAGAGGACGCGGATATTATTGAAAAAGCAGCTTCATTAATTAAAGGAAAGATAGCTGAGTTCGACAAGGCTTATACTGTTCCTGATAAGAAAGATGTGTTGGCGATGGTTTTTTTGCAAACGGTAAGTGAGTACATGAAGCAAGACCAAAAGAAAACAGAGGAAATATCTAGATTACAGGGACTGTTGGACGAACTAAACGAAATGATTAAGCAGCATCAGCAAAAAGTAGGTCAGTAAAATTTTTATACAAAGTATTCTCCCGCATAGGTATTATCGCACTTCGGTGTAATAATGTTTATGCGTTTTTTTATATATAAATAACACAAATAGTAACATGGATTTAATATTAGCAATCATCATCATCGGCGTAGCTTTAATAGGCGGCGTTGTAGCTGGGTTTGTTCTTGCCAATTCTAAGCTGAATAAATCAGCTGTGATGCAGAAGGATAACCTTATAAAAGAAGCAGAAGTTAAAACGGAAGCAGTTAAACAAGAAAAAATTCTTCAAGCAAAGGAAAAATTCCTTCAACTTAAAGCTGAACACGATAAAAGTGTTGCTCAAAAGAATAATGAAATTGTGAAAAACGAGCAACGTATTAAGCAAAAGGAACAAGAATTAGCAAAAAAGTTGGAAGACACTCAACGTAAATTGCAAGAGATTGACGGCTCTAAACAACAATTGGCACAGCAATTAGAAATTGCAGCTAAGAAACAAGAAGATTTAGAAAAAGTTCATAAGCGTCATTTAGAGCAATTAGAAGTTATTTCTGGATTAAAAGCTGACGATGCAAAAGCACAATTAGTTGAAACAGTAAAAGCAGAAGCAAAAACAGAAGCAATGTCGTTTATTAAAGACATTATGGATGAAGCTAAGCTTACTGCAAATAAAGAAGCTAAGAAAATCGTCATTCAATCGATACAACGTGTAGCAACTGAGCAAGCAATTGAAAACTCGGTTACAGTATTTAATATCGAAAACGACGAAGTTAAAGGCCGAATCATCGGTCGTGAAGGTCGTAACATTCGTGCTTTTGAAGCTGCAACAGGAGTAGAGGTTATTGTTGATGATACTCCAGAAGCAATTATTTTCTCTTGTTTTGATCCTATCAGAAGAGAGATTGCACGTTTAGCTTTACACATGTTGGTTACGGATGGTCGTATTCACCCTGCGCGTATTGAAGAGGTTGTAGAGAAGGTGAAAAAGCAACTAGAAGAAGAAATTATTGAAACAGGAAAACGTACTTGTATCGACTTAGGAATTCATGGTTTACATCCTGAATTAATTCGTATGGTTGGTCGTATGAAATACCGTTCATCTTACGGACAAAATTTATTACAACATAGCCGCGAGGTTGCTAACCTTTGTGCTATAATGGCTGCAGAGTTAGGCTTAAACGTAAAAGTTGCTAAGCGTGCAGGTTTATTACATGATATTGGAAAAGTACCAGATGATGAACCAGAATTGCCTCATGCTATTTTAGGTATGAAGCTAGCTGAAAAATACAAAGAGAAACCAGAAGTATGTAATGCAATTGGAGCACATCATGATGAGATTGAAATGACATCCATGATATCTCCAATCATTCAAGTGTGTGATGCTATTTCAGGAGCTCGCCCTGGCGCTCGTCGTGAGGTTGCTGAGCAGTACATGAAGCGTTTAAAAGATTTGGAAAGCTTAGCATTGTCTTATCAAGGTGTTGAAAAAACATATGCGATACAAGCAGGTAGAGAGTTACGTGTTATTGTATCAAGCGATAAAGTAAACGATCAATCAGCTGAGCAATTAGCATTCGATATTTCTCAAAAAATTCAAACTGAAATGACTTACCCAGGTCAAATTAAAGTAACAGTAATTAGAGAAACAAGAGCTACAGGCTACGCGAAATAAAGATTGTAATTGATTAATATTGGAAACACGCTTCAGGAATGGGGCGTGTTTTTTGTTATATTTATAGTGCAAAATGGGTGTATTTTTTTATTAAATTAAGTTTTTAGAAATGTCAGAAGGTATTTGTTGTATATGCGGAAAAATTTCAGAGTTAACTTTTGAACACGTACCCCCAAAGGCGTCATTCAATGATAAACCAATTTATATTTATAATCATGATAATTTATATGAATCATCCAGTAAATATTATGGGAAAAGAAGTAAAAGTAATAAAGGATTGGGGAGTAATACATTGTGCAGGTCATGTAATAGTTTAACAGGGACTTGGTATGTAAATGCTTTTGCTGATTTTGCAAAGCAGGGAAAGACGATTATTAATAATCATAGTAAAGGAACATATTTGATTGTTGGAGATTATAGAATTAAGCCAATTAACGTGCTTAAGCAAATTATATGTATGCATTTATCAGCTGATAAATCAGGTTCTCTTAGGAACATCCAAGATTTAAAGGAATTTATTTTAACACCAGAATCACAAAATGCTCCCAAAAATGTGAGATTATTCCTTTACTCTAACCTTTCAAATATTAAAAGATTTTTTGGGTATACAATAATTACTCAAAATGATTCATTTGGTGTATGGTCTGAGATTAATTTCCAACCTTTTGGATATTTTTTGACAATAAATTCAGAACCTCCACAAAAGGATATGTATGAAATTACAAATTTTAATGAGTATAGGTTTGATGAAGAAGTAATAATTACTCTTAGAACGCCTTATCTTGAAGTGCAAAATAATCTTATTGGAGACTATTATTATCCTAATAATATTTGATTTTTAAACTAGGAAAACTATTTGCAATGAGATTTATAGAATCAAACATAAGTATTCCAAGACAAAGACTAAGTGTTGTTGTTGTGTTTGTTATTGGCTTTGTAATAGCAATATTGATTAGTAATAAAAATTTTACTCCTTCTAGGAATGGGCATGTGAATAGAAGTACCTTAACCTCAAATATTGTTTTCGCATCCTTCATTAGTACAGCTTTTTCAGCGCTTTTATTATCTCAAAAACACATAAAGAGAATTGAATTATGTGATGATAAGAAGGAACTAAAGATCATTTATCAAAGGTCACTTGGAAAGGAAAGAGAAAGCGTGATTAAATACAAAAATTTATGCTATACCTATAAAAAAAGGGAAGCAGGCGATCCATATGTCATAAAAATAATTGACGATGCAAATTATAACTTCATTTTGAGTGAATTTGATAAAGATGCACAAATTGCAATTGAAAGGCAATTAATTGAAATAGGAGCAAGGAAAATAACTTAGTGTTTTTCTTCATTAACAAATCAATAACAAACGTTCGAAGCATTTTTTGTTATCTTAGCTTACCAAATTAAGTCCATGAAAAAAATATTAATCGCCCCGCTATTATTTCTTCTTTGTCTAACAAGCTTTTCTCAAGTAGTTAGCAATTCTCAAAATTGGGATTATGAAGTAAGAGGTAAACATGAGAGCTCTATTAAAAAGGACAAATTAGCGGAAGCTAAAATAATGAGTGATATTATGGTGAGTTACCCAGTATTATGGATTACGAGTTATGTATCAGTTGAAATTACCGCTACTTGTGATGGGAAAACAGTGAAAGCTATGGGTACAAATGATGTTTTAACCGAAGAGCAAAAAGGCATATTATCAAAAGCTGATTTAAGTACGGATGTTATTATAAACATAATTTATACTTGTAAAAATGCAGTAACGGATAATATTGAAACTAGTAAAATGAAATATATTACTACAGTTGTACCTGAAATTGAAGCTGAATACCTAAGCGGGGCAGAAGGATTGAAACTTTATATTAAAGCGAATGCAGTTGATGTTATTGCATTGGATAATCCACAGCAAATGATGAGAGCCTTGGTGAAATTTAATGTGAACGAAGAAGGTGAAATTTCCGATGTTATTTTATCTAAAACATCTGGAGATGAAAAAATAGATAAATTATTATTAGAGGCAGTAAGTAAAATGCCAAGATGGAAACCTGCTACTAATGCCGACGGCACAAAGGTTAAACAAGGTTTTGAGTTTAGTCTTAATACGCCAAATGTTGGCGGGTGTTAGAAATATAATGAAGTATAATTAAAACATACTTAGCTTATGATGGCATTGTTTAGCTGATTTAATGTGTTTTTTTGATTAATTTAATTATATTTGTTTAAAGAAGTTTGTAATTTAATATCGATTCGAAAGAATTGATTTAACTTGACTTAATTAGGTTTTATTTTTAATTAATATAAAGAACATGAAAGCAAATCTATTTACCTGCGCTATTTTATTTTTAATATTAGGATTTTCATCTTGTAAAAAGGAAGATAATGCGAATAAGACAGCCGCTACAACAACAACTGCAACAACAAATAATAATGTATACATAAACTTCACCTTGGATGGTGTTTCTAAATCAATTGCAGGAGCAACTAATAACCGTAATACTGGTTATGGTGGAGGGTCTTATACATCAGCAGGTTTTTTTGATTTCACAAATGATGTTGGTATATGTTTATCAATGCCATTAGATTCAATTGTAGGTTCTGATCTTCAATCCTTGGTTGGACAAAAAATTCCTATTGGTAGCTGTGGAGGTTGTCCTACTAATATATATATGTATAATACTATAAATGGAGATGATTATAGATCGTATGACACGAATAATCCGTACCCTGCAAATTATGTAAAATTTAATTCCGTTACTTATAACAGAACAGAGGTTGTGTTTGGAGAAGTTCTTGATTATTATTACGTTACGGGTGAATTTAATTTAAAACTTTCCTACGGAACTACTATAAAAAATGTTACTAATGGAACATTTAAATTGTTATACACAGAAGCAAAATAACTAATAAATTTAGTTAAACATATAGTGTTTCTGTCCTGCTTAGATAAAGTTGAAGTTTTTATTGATTAAATTAATTGTTTAGAAAAATAAAATTGTATTTATTTTTCTAGTACCAATTTTTTTATCAGAGTTCTATTATTTGATTTTAGTTTTATCATATACAAGCCACTTGCTTGGTTACTAATATCAATGCTTGCGTTTTTTGTATTCATTAATGCTTTTGCAAATACTTCTCTCCCCATTAAATCCACTATGCTTATTTGGAAAGTTTCGTTTTCAGGAAGGTTTAAAGTATAAAGACCAGCACTCGGGTTAGGGTAGATGCTAATTTCGTTTGTGTTTTCTAATTCATTTATACCAACTCCTGCAATACATGATACTATTGCTTTCCAACCTGCTGCTGTAACACCAGGGTCGGAGTGAAACCTAAATGTTAATGCCCCGCTTGTGTGTGTAGAGGTTACAGTTCCAGGAGAGTTTACACCACAATAAGTTCCTATTAATGCAGAAGCTGTGTTTGGACCATTGTAAATTTTTAAATAGTCGTAGCCACAATTAGTAAAATCTTCTAATTCAAACTCAGAGAAACTTACCCTTACTTTATCGCCTGCATTAACAGGATTAAATGTTTTTGTGAAATTGGTATTATCGTTATATGAGTTTAAAATGCCTTGATCGTAAAATAGTGCATTGCAATTTGAAACCGCAGTGTTATTATTCATTACAACTACATATCCAACTATGTATTGGCGTGTAATATAAGTGGAGTCATTTCCATCGCTTATTAAAAACTTGAAATTAATAGCAGTTCCAATAGGAGTATTAGCAGCAACACTAAAGTTAAAAGTAACAGGAATGGTTTGATTAACATTTATAACACCTATATTAATTGGTGCTGTGTTTATTGTGATGTAAGAACTATTAGTACCAAAAGCAGTGCATGTTATAGTTGCGTTAGCCGAGTTCAGTTGTCCAAAATTAGCAGCGTCGATATTTATATTTGCCGATTCATTAGGTTCAATAAAGCCATTTGAATTATCGTCGTTACTTATTGATGTATAAATTAAATTAAGCGAAGGTCCAGCAATTCCAGTTCCTAATTTGTAATTCATAATTGTTCCATCAGGTCCTATATCCCAAACTCTTAATCCGCTGGGGTCTCCACCGTAAAAATTTGAATTAGGAAAAGTATTTGCCGAAAATTCTTGATTAAAACTTTGTTTAAAGCAAGCTTGAGAATGATCTGTGCTGTCATTATTAGCATGTTCTAAAAAAACTTCGTGATGCCATGATTGGTTATCACCATTTCTATCAATATGCCAAATAGTTAGTCCGTCGTCTTGATTTGCGGCACTTCGTCCAACTCGTAATTTACTTTCAAGTAGGAAAAACTCATTTGTATCGTTTAAATTTCTGTACTTAAAACAAGTCATCGAATTAGCAGTGTCGATATTAATTCCATTATAGTTGGTTACATCAACAATTCTTCCCCAACCAGCATTGCTTCTAAACAAAGGATTTGGCGGGACAGGATTGGTTAAACTTCCATAATAACACATTAGGTCAAAACTACCAATACCATTTGGTCCTGTATCGTTTCCGTATTTATAGGTATCGGGCCATTTCCCTATCATGTGTCCATTTTCGTGAGCAACTACAGCTAATTCTAAAGGATCGTTTGCAGGTGAGCAGTTGTAATCGCTTGAGCCAACACCGTCAGCACTAAATCCAGTATAGTTGCCTTTATGAAACCACATTCCTTGAGCCCATGTTGGTGGGTGACCAGTGTACATTAAATTAATTGCTTGGATGGTACCATCTGGATTAGTAGTTAATGTAGAAAAATCAAAACCTTGGTTTTCAATCCAATTTAGCGCTTCACCTAAAATTTGTTGTGCGCCTTGTGCATAAGGCATTGCATCATACTGAGCAAATGTTAGAGGCGCACGATAATAACCATAAACCACATTTTCATAATCAACTAATCCACCTGAAATGTCATTATAAAATGTACGCAAGGAGCCATTGTTTCCGAAATTCGAATAACTAATATCATTACAAAACGCCTCAAATTCCGACATAGGTAATGTGCCAACTTCATCCGCAAAATCTACCACTATACATAAACCTTTAATGTTTCCAGATACAGGATGAATAGGTGTTCCAGCAATGGATTGGTCAACAGCATTATTTATTGTTTTATTTGTACTAGGATCAATTTTATTTACCCCTAATAAGCTTTTGTTTTTATTAATTACTTGTAATCGCGCCTTTTCAGAAATATCTAGGTGCTTTGGAAAAGGTAAATCTGACTTTAGAGAGGCAATGTTTTTACTAGTTCCTTTGTACTGAATCCCACAAGAAATAAGTTCTGTTTTGTTGGATGTAAGTTGCGCATAACAAATCCAATTCGTTTTTTTATCTCTAATGAGTGTATAACCATCAATGCTTTCAGCGCGCATGTAATATTCATTGCCAAATAATTTTAAGTCAACACTGCTACCATCAGGTTGTTTAAAGGATTTAATTTCTCCATTAAATACACTTGCGTGTAATGAAATACTTAAAAATATTACGCTAACAATTAATATGATTTTTTTCATGAATTTGAGCTCTTAAATATGTAATGAAGATAGTAAATCTTAGTATATCGTCAAAGCCTGAGCTATGCAAATAAACTTTATTATTAGGGTTTGGCTTCTAAAGCAGTATTAACCTCAAAATTTAACGAAACTATAAGGTAGATTCTTTGTTTTTTATTAATACACTTTTAATTAATTGTTTAACTTTGATTTAACAACAATTTTATGGAATCTAAAAAGCCTTTTTACATAACCTTAATTTTTTCTCTTTTATTATTATCGATTTTATCGATTGTTATTTACAATTTAAATAAAACAAAAAAGGAGCGTGAGGCAAAAATCCAAACATTGGAAGCTTATTTGGTTAACGAAAGTAATACTATTTCAAAAGTCTCAAAAACACGTGATTCTTTAGCAGGGCAATTAGGTTATTTTAAAAAGTATGAATCACTTGTTGACGCTACTTTTTTTAGAGACAGTACAAGTCGCTCATTAAAATACAAGGCAGGGGATGTTGTCCTTCTAAAACCCGACAGTTCTAAGGCAGTGATAAAAGAAATTATTATTGGAGGTACTCAGTATGAATATTACATTAAGTACAAAGTGATTTTAAAAGATCGTTCTCAATTAGAAATTACACCTGAGTTGTTGTATTAAGATTATAATTATTCATTTTTGATTAGAGTCAAAGTGTTTAACGATTTCATATCCTTATTTTACCCTTCTGTTTGTGCAGCATGTGGCAGCTCATTATACAAACATGAATCTGTAATTTGCAATAAGTGTTATGTGTCTTTGCCTCAAAGTAATTATCACAAAAACATCAATAATCCATTAGCAACTATTCTAAAAGGACGTTTTCCATTTATAGAAGCTAGCGCTTTTTATTTATTTAAGAAGGAAACTCGCATTCAAAAATTATTACATCAATTAAAATATAAAAGCCGTCCCGATATTGGAATTTTAATAGGTGAATGGATGGCAGACGGAATGAAAGAAAGCACTTTCGCAAAAGCAGATATGATTTTGCCTATTCCATTGCATCCAAAACGTCAGTTAAAACGGGGCTATAACCAAAGCACGCAATTAGCAAATGGTTTCGGTAATAAATTACTTATTCCTGTTTTGGAAGATGTATTGTATAGAAAGGCAGCAACCAAAACACAAACTAAAAAGGGCAAATCGGATAGGTGGAATAATGTCGAGGAGATTTTTGATGTTTATCCTTCGGCTAATTTAGAGGGGAAGAAAATTATTTTAATTGATGATGTAATTACTACTGGCTCTACTATTGAGGCATGTGCTAATGCTATTCATAAACACAAAAATGTGCAATTGTATATCCTCTCTATGGCATTTGCAGAGCTTTAATCACTTTTAAAATCCGATTAATTTTATTAGCTTTGTTTACATTGATATATGAAGAAAGTAAGTTATTTGCCAGCCGTAATTTTTTTAGCCTTTGTGTTGAGTGCTTTTTCTTTAAAGGCTCAAAACGATACAACTAAGATCCTTGATCAACTTAAAATAATAAACGAATTACTTCAAAGTAATACAGATACCTGTCGTAGTTTAATTTTTACAAATCTTTCCCAAAGTAAAAAGGTAAAATACAACAGAGGTATTGTCAGAAATTTACTAGCACTTACTCAATACTACTCCTTTAAAGGATATCGTGATTCTTCTTATGCAATTATACCAGAATTAGAAAGGGAGTCGGCAAAAAGTAAAGATGTTAAACTTCGAGTAAATGCAAAACTAAAGGTAGCCGTTATATTTAGTGATTTTGGAAATTTTGCTCAAGCAACCAAAAAAGCTTTAGAAGCGCAGGTTATAGCCGATTCGGTTAGCGACCATAAATTGCTTTCTAAAATTTATCATGACTTAGGGTTTATTTACAATAATAAACAATTGCTTCCTTCTGCACTTAAATACTTTAAACATAGTTTGGAAGAGGCTTACTTAGCGAAGGATTCATTTGCAATTGCAAATACTTCTGCACGCATTGGTGGTGTATTTAATGATATGAAGATTGGTGACTCTGGCTTTGTGTACAATTCTAAATCACTTTATTACTTTGAAAAGATTGGGATGAAGCGTGGGATTGGTATCGCATATAATAATCTTGCAGGATCTTGTGAATTGTTGAAGGACTATAAAAAATCATTGGAGTTTTATAATAAGGCTTTAGTATTGAGAAAGGAAATGGGGGATGAGTATGCTATTACTATTTTGAAATTTAATATGGGAACTTCTTACTATGAATTAAAAGATTATGCAAAAGCGAAAAATTATTTTTTGGAAGTTTTAGAAAGGGCAAGGATAGAAACCAATTATGATATGCTTATGAATACCTACAAGCAATTAACAGTGATTGCTAGAGAAACGAATGATCCAGTTGCCTATATGAAGTATGCGGGCTCATACATATATTTTAAGGATAGCATAACTGGTGCCGAGAATTTAAAAGCAATATCCGAATTACAAAACAAATACGAATCGGAAAAGAAAGAGAAGGATATATTATTACTAAAGAAAGAAAACGAAAAGAAGGATGAATTAAATAGAGTAGAGAAGAAGAATAAATTAATTGTTATTGTTGCATCGGTATTTATTGTTTTATTAATGGCTGTATTCGCTCGTATAGTTTGGAAGCGTTATAAAATAACGATGCGCCAAAAAAGTATAATCGAAAAACAAAAGCAGCAAGCTGAGCATCAAAAAATATTGATTGAAGAAAAACAAAAGGAGGTAATGGATTCCATTACCTACGCCAAGCGTTTACAAGACGCCATTTTACCTTCTTCCTCTCATTGGAAAAATTATGTTCCAAATGGTTTTGTATTGTATAAACCTAAAGATATTGTTGCGGGAGACTTTTATTGGTTAGAAGTTGTAAAGGAAATAGATAAGAATGGTGATGAAAACGAATTGATCCTTCTAGCAGCTGCTGATTGTACAGGCCACGGTGTTCCTGGAGCAATGGTAAGTGTAGTGTGTTCTAATGCGCTTAATAGAGCGGTAAAGGAATTTAAATTAAAGGACCCAGCTCTTATTTTAAATAAAGTGCGTGAGTTAGTTATTGAAACTTTTGAGAGAAGCGAAAGTGAAGTAAAAGATGGAATGGATATTTCTTTGTGTGTAATAAATAAAAAGGAGATGCTACTTAAATGGGCAGGTGCAAATAATCCACTTTGGATTATTAAGCATAATACAAATGAGTTGATTGAATATACTGCTGATAAAATGCCAATTGGCAAGTATGCAGAAGAAAAGAGTTTTACAACCCATGTAATAAATTTAGATTTTGGAGATAAGCTTTATTTATTCACAGATGGTTTTGCGGATCAGTTTGGTGGACCAAAAGGAAAGAAATTTAAATACAAGCAATTCCATGATTTAGTACTTTCAATAAATTCATTGGATTTTGTTTCTCAAAAAACCGAATTAAATAAAAGTATTGAAGCTTGGCGTGGAGAATTAGAGCAGGTTGATGATATTTGCGTTATTGGAGTAGGAGTATAGGTTTAATCCCCACCTCCTCCGCAGCCGCCACATCCTCCTCCACAACTTCCTCCGTCGCCTCCACCGCCGCCATCTCCACCACCACCGCTAGTTCCGCAGGAGTTACTGCTGTTGTTGTTTTTGTTTCTTTCAGCATAAGATGCAAGTGGTGAAAAAGTAAAAGCAAATGCTGCTGTGCCTAATAAAAAATATTGCCATTCAGTTTCTTTGTATTTTTGTTCATCGGGAGCAGACTCTATAATTTCCTCTTTAAACTGTTGTGGTACGGCTCTTTTAGTGAAATAAATACTTCTTTTTCTCTGAAAAATGGCAAAAGCAATTATGAATAAAAGTAAACCAATTACTAAGAAAAGAACTGGCTTGTCTCTTGAAATACCAACCAACATCCTACTGCTACCAATAAGTAATATCAATAAAAAAACAGAAAAGTTTACTAAAAGCATATTGGCAAACGATTTTGATTCATTGAATAAGCGGTTAAGATGAAAATGGGCGTGGGTATATCTTGTTACAATTGGTTTTTCTAAAAAGTGATTAACTAATAGTGGATAGTGCGATTCACCTTTTTGTTCAACGTAATTGTAAATTACATGCTCTATTAATGTGCCTTCTTGTATTTGCTTTTTCGTTTTTATTTTAAAGTCTTTTGAAATTCCAATTATGTGATGTACAACTAGTTTATTTACTATGCCGTGTAATACTTGCCCTAATGAATTAGTTTTAAGGTAAATTAATTCTTCTGCTGTTAAGTTAGAAAGAACTGGACTTTTAATACAGTTATTGGCAACTTTGTTAAATACACTTGTATTATAAATGGTTAATAAAGTTAGAGTAAGAATCATTAACAACACATAACCAATCATGAAATTAGGATTTTCGATAGTTATTAAAAGTGGTCGTAATACATAGGCTGCAGGATAAATTAATATCACAAACAGTATCGAAGCGGCTAGCATGCTATAAAAATTATTTCGATTGCTTTTTGGAATATCAAATGAATCCTCCATGTTTACATAAGTCCAAAATTCAATAGGTTGTTTCCCAAAATTTACTTCATACAATTGTGTAGTACGTTGTTTGGCTCTAACAAAAGTTTCTTTTTGGCTTGCGTTATGAGTTGAAGGGATGTGTTCGATTTTTTTGCCTAATATTTTTCCTAGTTCGTTATAAGATTTTGTGAAGATAAGATGTTGGTGCCAAACTATATCTACAATTTCAGAAGGAGATACCATTTCCTCGGCTGTAGCTGCTAGGTACATGAACTTTTTGTATTCTAAAATTGCTTGTTCGGTAAAGTAAATAGTCCATTTATTTTCATCAGCTAGCCTAACAGAAAAACTATACTCAGCGTTTTGCTCATCTAATTCAAAATCATTTATTTTTTTCCAAAGTTCAGTTTTCATTTAGGATTGCATTAGTAATACTAAATTAGGTAATTCTTTTGTAAAACAAAAGCGGCTTGCTTCAAAAGAAACAAGCCGCTTAGAAATATGGACTTTTTTCGATTAATTCACAAAGACCAATTTATTCTCAAACATATCTAATTTAATATGTTGTTCTTTTTTGATTTTGCCTGCAAGTATTTCTTTCGATAACTCGTTTAATACTTGTTTCTGAATTACTCGTTTTACTGGGCGTGCACCAAATTGTGGGTCAAATCCTAGTTGCGATAACCAATCGATTGCTTCTTCTGTAACTGTCATGTGTATATCTTGTTCCGCTAAACTTTTGATTACATAATTTAATTGTATCTCTACAATTTTGTTCATGTTTTCTCTTGTTAAAGGCTCAAACATTATTACTTCATCAATACGATTTAAAAACTCAGGGCGAATGCTTTTCTTTAATTGTTCGTATACCTGATTTTTTGTTTTCGCTAGCACTTCATCTCTATTTGCTTCTGTTAAGTTCTCAAAATTCTCTTGTATTAAATGAGAACCAATGTTTGACGTCATAATGATGATGGTGTTTTTGAAGTTAACTGTTCTACCTTTGTTATCAGTTAAACGCCCGTCATCTAGTACTTGTAACAAAATGTTGAATACATCTGGATGCGCTTTTTCTATCTCATCTAATAACACAACGCTGTATGGCTTTCTTCTTACTGCTTCAGTTAATTGTCCGCCTTCTTCGTAACCAACGTATCCTGGAGGCGCTCCAACTAATCTACTCACAGCGTGTCTTTCTTGGTATTCACTCATATCGATACGTGTTAGCGCAGCATCGTTGTTGAATAAAAATTCTGCTAATGCTTTTGCTAATTCCGTTTTACCTACACCAGTAGTTCCAAGAAAGATGAAAGAACCAATTGGTTTTTTACTATCTTGTAATCCTGCACGGCTTCTTCTAACAGCATCCGAAATACTTGCGATTGCTTCTTCTTGTCCAATTACACGTTTGTGTAATTCATCTTCTAAATGCAATAGTTTTTCTCTTTCGCTTTGTAACATACGAGTTACAGGTATTCCTGTCCAAGCACTAATTACATCTGCTATATCTTCGCTGTCAACTTCTTCTTTTAATAATTGTGAGCCACTATCTTTTGATGTAGTAAGATTTGTTTCAAGCTCTTTTAATTTTTCTTCCGCTTCTTTTACTTTACCATAACGTAACTCGGCCACTTTTCCATAATCACCATTCTTTTCAGCAACTGTAGCTTCGTGTTTATAGTTTTCTATTTCAAGTTTTAATTTTTGAACGCTTTCTATTAATTCTTTTTCACCTTGCCAACGCGCTTTTAATTCGGTGCGTTTATCATTCAGTTCAGAAAGGTCCTTGTTTAAAATTTCTACTTTCTTATTTTCGTTTTCACGCTTCATTGCTTCACGCTCAATTTCCAACTGCATGATTTGACGATCGATTGCATCCAATTCAATTGGCATAGAGTTGATTTGCATTCTTAATTTAGAAGCAGCTTCATCAATTAAATCGATTGCTTTATCTGGTAAGAATCTATCTGAAATATAACGTTGAGATAATTCAACAGCTGCAATAATTGCTTCATCTTTAATACGAACTTTATGATGTGCTTCGTATTTCTCTTTAATACCACGTAAGATAGAGATAGCATCTTCTGCACTTGGTTCATCAACCAATACCTTTTGGAAACGACGTTCTAAGGCTTTATCTTTTTCGAAGTATTTTTGATATTCGTTTAATGTTGTTGCACCAATGGCTCTTAATTCTCCCCTTGCCAAAGCAGGTTTTAAAATGTTAGCGGCATCCATTGCGCCCTCTCCACCGCCACCTGCACCAACTAAGGTGTGTATCTCATCAATAAAAAGAACAATTTCTCCGTTTGCCCCAGTAACTTCTTTTACTACCGACTTTAAGCGCTCTTCAAATTCGCCTTTGTATTTAGCACCGGCAATTAAAGCTCCCATGTCTAATGAAAAGATTTGTTTGCTCTTTAAATTTTCAGGTACATCACCATTATTAATACGATGAGCTAAGCCTTCTGCAATTGCTGTTTTACCAACACCAGGCTCACCAACTAAAATTGGGTTGTTCTTGGTGCGTCGTGAAAGAATTTGTAATACTCTGCGTATTTCTTCATCTCTACCGATAACTGGGTCGAGCTTACCTTTTTTAGCTTGTTCATTTAAGTTAACAGCATATTTATTTAATGCATTATATGTGTCTTCTTGTGTTTGGCTAGTTACTTTGCTTCCTTTTCGTAATTCATTGATGGCAGCTTTTAAGTCTTTTTCATTAAATCCAACATCTTTCATCATTTTGGAAACACTATCGCCACTTGCTAAAATTCCTATTAAAAGATGTTCGATAGAAATAAATTCATCTCCAAAATCTTTTAGTGCAGAAGTTGCCTTTGCAATGGTTTGATTTGCCCCGTTTGAAAGATATGGTTGCCCACCACTAACTTTAGGGTAAGAGTTCACGATACTATCTAAGGTCTTTTTAAAAACATCTTGGTTAACACCAATTTTTTTAAGGATAAATGGAGTCACATTTTGATCGGCATCTAATATTGCCTTTAAGATGTGTCCATTTTCTATGGCTTGCTGCCCGTTCATGGTAGCAATAGTTAATGCTTGCTGAACGGCTTCTTGCGATTTGATTGTAAACTTATCGAAATTCATAGTTGTAATATTTGTTGGTGGCTCATCACAATTTGTTCCAATGGCGTTAAAATGTCAACTTGACTTTAATCCATTGTTTACTAGGACGAATTGGCTTAAAATTAAGGAATTATCTGACGGAATGTTTGTTTATTTCTTATAAATTTCGCTGATTTTATGCCTTTGTAAATGAGCAATAAGAACTTATCTTTGTTTTTGTACTTTAAATTGGCTTTGATTGGTATTAGCGTTTTTATACTTTTTTCTTTTCTCTTTTATTCTATATAAGAATAAGACTTTTAACGATTCCTATGTTTCGCGTAAACAATTGGTTTTTCTATTTGCTTTAAAAAGCATAGGATTGATTTTTTACATCTTGGTTTTTGCTGTTGATTCTTCAAAAAGTTTATTCAATAGTGATACACAAAGTATAATGCACGATGCTAATATTATTTATAGTTCATTAAAACAAAATCCAGTGGATTATTTCAGAATTTTATTTGGATTGCATTCAGATGCTCAATATCAAAGCTATTTCAGTTTAATGGATAAATGGACTGTGATTGGTAATAACGATTTTTTATTGAACGACAGTAGGGGAGTGACTAGAATAAATGCTTTTGTAATGCTTTTCACATTTGGAAAGTACGAAGCTCAAGCAATGTTTATGGTCTTTTTATCCTTTATTGGTGAGTGGTTGATCTATAAAAGTTTAAAAGACTATTTTAAAAATAAAGAGTTTTTATTGCTCTTGATTTTAGTGTTTATCCCTTCTGTTTATTTTTGGACTGGTGGCGTATTAAAGGAAGCTATTGTAGTGTTTTTGTTGGGAGCTTTTATTTATTCAGCTTTCAAATTATTTCTTAAGAAAGAAAGAAAGCCGAAATATGTTTTATTATTTATATTTTCTGTTCTCCTATTTGTATTTATTAAGCCTTATGTATTGTTAATTGTAGTGTTTCCAGTTTTGATATTTATTGTTGTACAGAGAAAATCCTTGTCTAGGGCTGGCTTTGTATACACCATAGTTCTTACTCTTGTTGTTTCATCTGGGATATTGATTACTAAATTTGCATTTAAAAAAGACATTGTTTCGGTTATCGTACAACGTCAGAATGATTTTGTAAGTACTGGATATGGTGGAGTTTTCTTTTATAAAGGGGAACAGTATGTTAGATTAGATTATACTGATATAGAAAAAATTAATCTGATTAACGAAAAGGAAAAACTCTATACTATAAAACCTCATGTAAACTACATGTATTGGAATTATCCAAATTTTAAGGATACAATTTATGTAAAAGATAATATGGATACCCTCACAAGCTATCCTTTAATAAATATTACGGTTCCTTCTAATTCGGCAATAACAAAGAAGCGATTAAGTAATTCAATTGGCTCTGTTGTAAAAATGATTCCTGAAGCATTAGTAAATACTTTTTGTAAACCTTTCTTTATTGGTGATAGAAATAAGTTTGAATCCTTTGCATCTGTTGAGAATGCTTTATTTCTTCTTTTTTTTATACTAGCTTTTTTCTATTCAGATTTTAAATCAATCAATTGGAATTTATTTTTCTGCTTAATTTCAATTGTACTTATCTCATATCTATTAATTGGTTTAACTACCACTATAAGCGGGGCAATTGTAAGATACAAAGTACCATTTCTGCCATTTTTATGGATGATACCTTTGATGTTTATTAGAGAAGATATTTTAAAGAAAATCCCTTTTTTAAATAAAGAAATTAAGAAATTGTAATTCCTACTTGACTCAAATTTTGCCAAAATTCAGGGTAAGATTTATTCACTACTTCCTTGTTTTCAATTTTTAAAGATTTAACTCTTAAGCAAAGCGGGGCAAAGCACATAGCCATACGATGATCATTATAAGTAGCAATACTTATTTCATTGTTGAAATTGGCCATTGTTGCATCAAATGATAAAGTGCTTTCTGTTGTAATACAAGTTGGGCCGAATTTTTCTATTTCGTTTTTTAGTGCAACTATTCTATCCGTTTCTTTAACTTTTAAAGTTCTTAGTCCACTAAAATCTGCTTTCATTTTATGTCCTAAACAAGTAATAGCAACTGTTTGTACTATGTCGGGACAATTGGTGAAGTCGTACTTTAATTCATGAGCTTTTACTACCGTTTTTCGTAAAATGACTTTGTTGTTCTGAAAAGTTGTTTCAACTCCTAATTCTTTATAAATAGATGGTAAAACAGAATCAGCTTGCAAACTATTTTCAAATAGATTTTCTAATTTAATTTCCAAATTATCTGATAACGAAACAAGGCTATACCAATAGGATACAGATGACCAATCAGATTCTACTAAAAAGTTTTCTTTTGCTTTTAAAGATACAAGTAAAGGTTTAACTGTAATTACTTTGTTGTTTATTTCAATGTCCACGCCAAATCTTTTTAAAAGACGAATTGTCATTTCAATATAAGGCATTGAAACGGTTTCGCCTTTTAATTTTAATGTTAATCCATTTTTAAATTTCGGGGCCACCAAAAGCAATGCAGAAATAAATTGAGAACTTACACTACTTTCAATTTCTAATTCACCACCTTCAATTGTTTTTCCTGTAATTTGCAGTGGAGGATAATTTTCTTTTTCTAGATAAGCTATTTCTGCGCCCAATTTTTTTAATGCGTTCACCAATTCACCAATTGGCCTTTGTTTCATTCGCTCTGAGCCTGTTATAATTCTTTGGCCATCCGTAACACAAAGTAATGCTGTTAAAAAGCGCATATCTGTTCCTGCATGATGAACATCTATAATTTCCGAATCACTATCGTGAACCAATTCAAGAGCATTTAATAAGAGTTGAGTGTCTTCAGAACTTGAGATGTTTTGCAATTCAATATCTATTTTCAACACCTCTTTAATCATAAGCATTCGATTAGAAATGCTTTTGGATCCTTTAGTATTAATTGTAGTGTTTGTAAGTATGTTAGCTGCGTTTAACGTGCCCATGCTTTTAATTTGGTATAGTAGTTAATTGCATTCACTATTTCTTTATCATTTACTTCCGCGTCAATTCTGCATTTTCCAATACCATGTAATAAAGTGAAAAGTGATTTTCCCTTTGCGTTTTTCTTGTCGTTTTTAATTAAACTCAAAATATCATTATTGTTTTTTATTTTAAGTTGAACAGGTTCAAAAATATCGAAGAAGGTGTTTAGAATTTCATCTAATTGTAGTTTAGTAAGTAATTTCTTTTGATAAGAAATATGTGCTTCCATAATCATCCCAATAATAATAGCTTCGCCATGTAGTAATTCGTCTTTGCTTCCTAGTGATAATGCCTCAATGGCATGTCCAATACTGTGCCCAAAGTTTAAGGCTTTGCGTTGCTTTTTATCAAATGGATCTAATTTTACAACTTCGTTTTTTAGATAGATTGAATGAGCAATTACTTGCTCCATATTATCTGTGAAATCTGTAAGACTTAATAATTGCCAGTATTTTTTATCTGCTATTAAACCCATTTTGTATACTTCTGCCATGCCATTGTATATATGACGTTTAGGAAGTGTTTCAATAAATTCAGTATAAACAAAAACTGCTTTGGGTTGGGTAATGGTTCCAATACTATTTTTTATTCCGCCGAAGTCGATTCCGTTTTTCCCGCCAACGCTAGCGTCTGCCATAGCAAGTAATGAAGTTGGAATATTAATAAAATCAATTCCTCTTTTGTAAACAGATGCTATAAAACCTCCTAAATCACTAATCATTCCGCCACCTAAATTAATTAACAATGCATTTTTATCTGCATTACTTTCAAGTAAGGTTTGCCAAATATTGGAAGCAACTTCAAGCACTTTATTACTTTCTCCGCTTTCAATTTCAAATACGTTTGCATTTGCTAGTTGAGGCGCATGCTTTAATAGTATGGGCATACAATACTCATTGGTGTTTTCATCAGCCATTATATAATAAGCTGAGTAATTACTTTTTGTGAGGAATTTAGAAAGCTGTTTTAAACTGTTCTTTCCAATTTCAACGTTATAGCCTATGGATTTTATACTTGTCATGCCTTAAAAGTAAGAGATATTTAGTTATTTGCCAATTATTTTGTTTTACAATGTCCTATGTTTTTATGATTTTAGAAGTCCAGAATTTGTAAGTTTTAAAATGTCAGCGTTTAGTTTATCTGATTCGAAAAAGTTTAATGTTTGCTGGCCATCAGAAATTGCTTCTTCAGGTTTCTCGTGGACTTCATAGATTATTCCATCTGCCCCGCTAATTAAAGAAGAAAGTGCTAATTTGGCAACATAATCTCTTATCCCAACTCCATGTGAAGGGTCTGCAATAACTGGTAGATGTGATTTTTCTTTTAGCACCTGTATTGCATTTATATCAAATGTATTTCTATAAGCGGTTTCAAATGTTCTTATTCCTCTCTCGCATAAAAGTAGTTTTTCGTTTCCTTTGCTAAAAACATATTCGGCTGAGTATAATAATTCCTCTATTGTTCCGCTTATACCTCTTTTAATTAAAACTGGTTTATCTATTTCACCGAGTGCATCAAGCAAATTAAAGTTTTGTGAATTACGGGCGCCAACTTGAAAAACATCTACATAAGGCATCATCTCATCGATTTGCGACACTTGCATAACTTCGGTAATTATTTTTATTCCGTGTTGACTGCAAAGTTCTTTCATCATTTTTAAACCTTCGATACCAGCTCCTCTAAAAGCATATGGGGAACTTCGTGGCTTAAATACCCCACCTCTTAAGATTTTTATATTGTTCTTTGTTAAGTGGTCAATGATTTTAAGCATTTGTCCTTCATTTTCCAATGAGCAAGGACCAGCCATAATGCTTGGTGCATCTCCTCCAATGATTACATTATTGCCTAAATCTATTTCGGTGTTTTTTACTTTCCATTTTTTACTTACTAATTTGTAATTATCTGAAACAATATGAACATCAGTAACTCCAGGTAAATTACCAATGTTTCTATTGTCGAATTCGGATTTGCCAATGCACACCAGATAATTACCTGATTGTGTTTGGACTTCAGTAATCGAAAATTTTAAGTTCTTTAAATAGTTTAAAGTGATTTCTTTTTCCTTATCGGAGCAGTTTTTTTCTAATTGAATAATCATATTAATTACTTTTAATATTCGTTATGAATTTATTGATGTCTTTATTTAAATCTTTACTTTCTGTTAGCATTTTGATAAATGAAGTCCCTATAATAGCTCCATCTGAAAGGCTGCAAGCCTTTTCGTAATCGATTCGATTTTTAATTCCGAAACCAATGATTATACGATTATTCAATTTTAACTTTCCAATCGCCTTAATTTTATTCTCTTGAATGTTCGCCACATTTCCTGTGGTACTATTGGATGAAACTAAATAGATAAATGAATTACTTTCTTTATCAATTTCTATAATCCTTGCTGCACTTGTATTTGGGGTAATTAAAAATACAGGGGAAACACCATGTTTATTTGCGATTTTTTTATGGAATAACAAATATTCATTTAAGGGTAAATCGGGAATGATAATGTGGTTTATTCCAGCGTCTTCACATCTTTTATAGAAATTCTCAATTCCATATGCTAATAAACTATTTAGGTATCCCATTAATAAACATGGCTTAGAATTAAATTCTTTGGCTTTTATTAATTGCTTAAAAAGTAAATCTAGACTCATTCCATTGTCAAGCGCTTTTGTGCTGGCTTGCTGTATGACCTCGCCATCTGCTAATGGGTCAGAAAATGGAATTCCAATTTCAATAAAGTCAACTGCAGTTTCATTTAAACTTTTTAAAATTTCTATAGTGCTTTCTTTTTTTGGATACCCAGCGGTATAGAAGATAGACAGATTATTCTTCTTGTTTGTTTTTATTGTTTCTTTTAATGTTTTCATCTTAAATGTATTTTAAATAAGTATCTAAATCCTTGTCGCCTCTACCAGATAGGTTTATTACCACAACATCACTTTTCTTAAATTTCTTTTTACCTAATACAGCAAATGCATGGGCAGATTCTAATGCAGGAATAATTCCATCTAGTTTAATTAATTCTTTTGCAGCAGCAATTGCTTCCATATCTGTAATTGAATAATAAGTAGCTTTTTTGCTCTCAAATAAATGGGCATGCATTGGGCCAATCCCTGGATAATCTAAACCTGCAGAAATACTATAGGGTTCAGTTATTTGTCCATCCTTATTTTGCATTAAATAAGTTTTTGAGCCATGAATTATTCCTTCAGTTCCTAATGCAAGTGTTGCAGCACTTTCATGTGTATGTATTCCTTTTCCAGCGGCTTCAGCACCAATAAGTTTTGTTTTTTTTGAATCTAAGAAATGGAAAAATGCACCAGCCGCATTACTACCACCACCAATACAAGCAATTACATAATCAGGTTCAGCATTTCCTATAGCTTTTTTTAATTGTGTTTTTATTTCCTTGCTTATGATAGATTGAAACTTAGCAACCATATCAGGATAGGGGTGTGGCCCCACAACCGAACCAATTATGTAGTGTGTATCCTCCGCATTATTAATCCAATATCTTATTGCATCGTTAGTTGCATCTTTTAATGTTTTTGTTCCACTAACTGATGGAACGATGGTTGCACCAAGCATTTTCATTCGTGCTACATTTGGGGCTTGTCTTGCAATATCTGTTGCCCCCATAAAAACAACGCAGGACATTCCTAATAATGCGCATGCAGTTGCTGTTGCTACACCATGTTGCCCCGCACCAGTTTCTGCTACTATTTTATTTTTGCCCAGTTTTTTTGCTAGTAAAGCTTGTCCTAGTGCATTGTTTATTTTGTGTGCACCAGTATGGTTTAAGTCTTCACGTTTAAGATAAATGTTGGTATTATACTTTTTAGAAAGATTTTTTGAAAAGTAAAGTGGAGTTGGTCGGCCAACATAATCTTTCAGTAATGATTCGAATTCTTTTTTAAATTCTTTATTGCTTATTATTTCTTCATACTTAGAACATAGTTCGTTTACATTATTGTAAAGTAGCTCTGGAATGTAGGCTCCGCCAAACTTTCCGTAATATCCATTCTTAATTATTGTTTTCATTTAATTAGTTTAATTAGTTCTTTAATTTTATTAATGTCTTTTATTCCAGGTTCGATTTCAAATTTTGAGTTTACATCTAATCCAATTAATTGTGGGTGATTTAGTTTATTTATCTCTGTGATGTCTGCTAAGTCAATTCCCCCGCTTAAAAAGAAAGGAATGTTTAATTTGTAATTGCTAAGCCACGACCAATCAAATTTCTTTCCAGTTCCGCCATGAGATTCGCTGTAAGTATCAAATAAGAAGAAATCACAAGCATCATTGTATTTTTCTGTTTCAGTAAATGATTCTTTGTTTTTTATCGCAATTGCTTTTATTACTTCTACTTTCTTTTTTAATTGCAAACAAAATTCTGGCGATTCATTACCATGCAACTGAATACTATTAAGTTTGAACTTTGAAATGATATTTTCTATTTGAGATTGTTCTTCATTTACAAATACCCCAGTTTTGTTGGTTTTACTGTTGATTTTAGATAATCCTTCTGAATCTAATTTATTACCTACATATCTTGGTGATTTATTATAAAATATAAACCCCAGTCTATCGACGTCTAAGTTGCTTAGTGTATTAATTTGATTACTATCGCTAAGTCCACAAACTTTAAGCTGCATATTCTTTGGTTTTAAAATTGTTGATTTCTGAAATTAAATCAGCACAAGCCATTTGTGGTTGTGGATGTTTCATAAAGTGTGAACCAATTAAAAACCCTTGGTATCCATGAGATTTTAATTTTAAAATTGTTTCTGCTGATTCAATACCACTTTCTGATATTTTAGTAAACTCTTTAGGAATCTTATTAGCCAATTGTATAGAAGTAGAAACATCAATTGTCATCGTTTCAAGATTTCTATTGTTTACACCAATCACATTTAAAGCGGGGCATATTTTTTCTAGTTCATTTTCGTTGTGAATTTCTAAAATAACCTCCATTCCTAGTCGTTGTGCTAGATTTGTAAAACTTTCTATTTCCTCTTTACTTAGGATGGAAGCAATTAAAAGTATGGCATCTGCCCCAATTGATTTCGCTTCTATAATTTGATATTCATCAATCACAAAATCTTTTCTTAAAATAGGGCAGTAGTTAAACTTGCGCGCAATTCCTAAATCTGAATTACTTCCGCCGAAGAATTTTTTATCTGTTAAGACGGATAATGCGCTTGCGCCTGCTTGCATGTAGCCAATAGAAAGTTTTTCTACATTGCAATTAGCATGCAGTATTCCCTTTGCAGGCGATTTCTTTTTAATCTCTGCAATAATTCCAGTTTTGTCTTCCCTCAAAAGGTATTTTTTTAATGACACACATTTGCTGTTAAAGTGAATCGATTTTTCAAGTAATTGAGTAGGGAACAATTGTTTTTCTTCGTTCACTTGATTTCTTTTTTCTAATACTATTTTTTCTAAAATATTCATGTTGCTTAGTTTAAAATTGTTTTAAATAGATTGTAAGCTTTTTTTGATTCAATACTTTCTTTGCACAATTGAATGCACTCTTCTATACTCTTTTGATTGTAGCATCGCATTGCTGTTGCACTATTAATAAGTACTACATTCATTTGTGCTGTTGTCGCTTCATTTGCCAAAACCTTGGTAAATATGGTTGCTGCATCTTCAATACTTGTTCCTGCACTTATATCATTACTATTAATTGAATTAAATCCTAGTTCTTCTTTTTCTAGTATTTCTTCGCTGTTATTACTAATTTGTAATAGTCTTGATGTTAAACTTATTTCATCATAACCATCTAATGAATGAACGATAATATATTTAGAGTTTGTACTTTGTAAAAAGTAATTGTACAATCTAGCTACCTCCTTATTAAACACTCCAACGTATTTATATTCAGTGTTGGCTGGATTTACCAATGGCCCCATTAAATTGAATAATGTATTTGTATTAAGGTTTTTCCTAACTGGTACTAAATTTTTTAAAGCTGGATGAAAGTTAGGGGCATGAATAAAGCATAAATTGTTTTTTTCTAAATCATATTGAAGTTCATCCTCTTTGGTTTTAAATGTGTAACCGAAGTATTTTAATATATCTGATGATCCAGAAATAGAAGTTGAAGCAAAGTTGCCATGCTTTGCTACGGGTATTCCAGCAGCGGCTAAAACTATTGCAGAAAGTGTTGAAATGTTAAAAGTGTTTTTATTATCTCCTCCAGTTCCACAAACGTCTATGCATGGTTTGTTTAATTTTACAGGAATGCTTAATTGCAAGAGTGCATTTCTAAAACCAAATAATTCATTTAATTCCATTGTTCTTAATTTGTAAATCCCTAAAATAAAAGCAATTTGAAATTCGTTAAAGTTGCCTTTACAAATTTCAAGCATTAGGTTTTCAGCCTCTTCTATGCTTAAATTATGTCCTTCTGTTAATTTGTTGTATGTTGATTTCATTACTATATTCTTTAGTTAATTTTCAATCCAGTTTTTAATCATTTGTTCTCCGTATTCTGATAAGATTGATTCAGGATGAAACTGAACACCTCTAATATCAAATTTCTTGTGTCTTAGCGCCATTATTTGGTTTTTACTATCAATAGCTGTTACAAGCAATTCATTTGAGATGGATTTTTCATCTACTGCCCAAGAGTGATATCTTCCTGTCATAAATGTTGAGGGACAATTATTAAACAGGTAGTCTTTTTCAATAATTGTAGTTTCAGTAGCAATGCCGTGATATACAGTATCAAGGTTAATTAGCTTTGATCCATATACTTCACCAATTGCTTGCATTCCAAGGCAAACACCAAAAATCGATTTGCTAGGACCTAGTTCTTTAATTAATTCATTTAAAATTCCTGCTTGTCCAGGAATTCCTGGACCAGGAGATAAAAGAATTTTATCAAATTTGCTTGCTTCTTCAATTGTTATTTTGTCATTTTTGTGAACTTCGAATTCAAAGTCACAAACACTTTCAACTAATTGAACGAGGTTGTAAGTAAAGCTGTCGTAATTATCGAGTATAAGTATTTTCATGTTTATTAATTTAGTTTTGATGCTTCCTTAATTGCAAGTCTTAAAGCGTTTGTTTTATTATATACTTCTTGTAATTCATTTTCCTCTATACTACTTTCAACTACGCCAGCACCTGCTTGAAAAATTAATTGATTGTTTTTGCTTAAAAATGAACGAATAATGATGGCTTGATTTAATTCGCTTTTTTGTCCAACAAAACCAATGGTTCCACCATAAAAACTTCGAGGTGTATTTTCAATCTCATCTATTAGTTGCAATGCTCTGTGTTTAGGTGCCCCAGAAAGTGTACCCGCAGGAAAAGTTCCTGATAAAACATCGAAGGGACTAAATTCCTTGCGTAGCTGCCCCGTTACCTTGCTCACCATGTGTATTACATGCGAGTAAAACTGAATTTGTTTAAGGGATTTAACTTTTACGTTTTTTGAGTATTTATTCAAATCATTTCTTGCAAGGTCAACAAGCATTATATGTTCAGCGTTTTCTTTTTCATCATCTAATAATTCTTTTGATTTTTCAATATCATAGGCATCATTGCCTGTTCGTTTATAAGTACCAGCTATTGGATGAATTTCTGTTTCGTTATTGCTTATTTTCAATTGAGCTTCCGGTGAAGAACCGAATATGCGGAAACTACCTGTATCGAAATAGAATAAATAAGGCGAAGGATTTATTTTTTTGAGCGCTCGGTAAACATTAAAATCATCACCTTTGTAATCCTGAACAAATCTTCTTGAAATAACTAATTGAAACACTTCTCCTAGCTTACAGTTAAGCTTGGCTATTTTAATGTTTGATAAAAAAGTTTCATCACTTAAATTAGATTTTTCTGTCCCAATAATTGAAAATGGATAGCTATGATGTTTATTCAATTCAATTTTATCGATTACTTCAATCAAATTTGAATCAGCTTTTTCTTTTGAAAAGGCATGTGCAAATGTGTTAAGCTCATTTGTTGAATGATTAAATACGAGTACAAGAGAATACAGATGATAAAGTAGTTCTGGAATTTCAGTTTCATTTTTTTTCAATGCTAACTCATGCGATAGAGAAGCAATATTGAATGAGCAATAGCCGAATACTCCTTTTTGTTGCTCACCTAAATGTTCATCAAATTCAAATGAATTCAGGAATTGTTTGAATGAATTATTTAAATCTTCAGTAGTGTTTTTAATGTTTTTCTTTTCAATAACATCATTAATAGTTGTTTTAAACAATTGCTTATGGATAGAAATGCTTGCCAATGGCTCAAAGCATAAAAAGGAGTAATGATTGTTTTTGCTATTGTAATCCGAGCTTTCTAATAATAAGGGAGAATTATAATTATCCCTTAAAGCAAGAAATAAACTTACTGGAGTTTTAGTGTCGCACAATAATTGTGTTTGTGATGTGTGAATTTTCATTGTAATTTTTTTTGTTGAATTGGTGGAAATAAAAAACCCGCTGTTTTATGCAAACAGCGGGTTTCATGAATATGAATTAGTACAAATAACTTAGCCGTTTACAAATTTTATTGTAAACCACCACCAAAAATTATTTGCTAAAAGAGTTCTCATCGATGGAGCAAATGTAAACGAAATATTTTTACACGCAAAATTATTTTTAAAATTCTCTTTCAAAATTGCTATTGAGCCCAATTTTAGGGCGCAATAAATTTTAATTCCCTCAACAATATGTTATATTTGTAACATGAACAAGTTGGCTTTATTTGTCGTTTTGTTATTTGTTGCAAAGTTTTCATTTGCTCAGCTTACCGTTAGTGCTGGGCAAGATAAATACATTTGCCCTGGTTCTACAGCTACAATAGGTGGTAGCCCAGCTATTTCAGGTGGTTTTCCGCCATATACAATTACTTGGGCTCCGGCTACAGGGCTCAGCGCTACTAATGTTCAAAATCCAACTGTTACAGGAAGCACATCAATTAATTATACATTAACTGTTAGAGATAATAGGGATTCAATAAGTAAAGATATCGTTAGTGTTTTTATAGATGATATTTTAACTATGGGAGCGGGGCCAGATAAAGCATATTGCCTAAGTAAAACAAGTTCAGCTCTTATTGGTGCAACAGCTAATTATACAACTCCTTATTCTTTTAGTTGGAGTCCATCTTATGCATTAAGTGATACTTCTTCACCACAAGTTACGGCTTCTCCTACAGTAACAACTAACTATACAGTGCAAATTGTTTCACCATTGTGTGGTGTTAAAACGGATGTTGTAACAGTAACCGTTCATAATTTGGAAATGAGTGCGGGTTTAGATACTACCATTAATGAAGGCCAATCGATTACTTTATTTGCTACTCCTAATGATTCTGATTTAACCTATCAATGGTTTTCATTGGCATCTTCAACAATAAATTACAGTAATACTTATAATCCTGATGTTGCACCAAAGGATACAACGTATTACATTGTTACTATTAAAGATGAATATGGATGTTATTATTCGGATACCTTAGTTGTAAACGTTATTCCAAGTTCAACACTTGTGTTTTATAATAGTTTAACTCCTAATGGTGATGGTGATAATGATGTTTGGATTATTGGTAATTTAGAAAAGTATCCAAAAAATCGCTTGCAAATATTTAATAGGTACGGTCAAGAAGTATATACTGTGGGTAATTACAACAATGATTGGAATGGTAAGTATTTAGGAAAGGAATTGCCAGCAGGAACCTACTTTTTTGTGTTTGATACAAAGTCGGATGAAGGAATAAAAAAGGGAAGTATTACAATTTATAGGTAGTAATGAAATACAAAACATCAGTATATAGAAAAGGGCATTTTAATGCTGCTCATCGTTTACATAATTTAAGTTGGAGTGATGAAAAGAACACGGAAGTATTTGGCTTGTGTAATAATCCTGGGTTTCATGGACATAATTACGATTTAGTAGTAAAAGTAACAGGCTTTGTAAGAGATGATACAGGTTATGTAATTGATATGAAAGATCTAAGTGATTTGATAAAAGCTGAAATTGAAGAGCGTTTTGATCACAAAAACTTAAATTTAGATACAGTTGAGTTTAAAGAATTAAACCCTACTGCAGAAAACATTTGTCGCATTATATTTGAGATTTTGAGGGAGAAGATTGATAAAGAACTGGATTTACAGATAAGACTTTATGAAACACCTCGAAATTTTGTTGAATATCCGGCAAACAATTAATCAGCTTTGATAAATTTTTGAGTGGTATTTGTTTCACCACCGTTTAACTTAATAATATAACTTCCCGAAGCTAATGAACTAGTGTTTATTTTGTGCTGAAGAAGTTTTTCGGTTTTATTTATAGTAGATTTCATAATAACTCTGCCCATCAAATCAGTAATTTCCATTTGAATTTCTGCATTTTTTTCAGAAGAAATAACAATGTTTAATTCGTTGCTTGCAGGATTGGGATAGATGTTTAAATAATTTAATGTACTGCTTGATTTTACTCCTAAAGCAGAACTCATATCTAAAATAAATAATCCATTTTGCATATCACTTGCTAATAAAACCCCTGAAGGTAAGTATGGATAAGCTCCCCAGCAACCACGATATGCTGTACTAAATGAGTAATTATCGTTGTCACCATGTAAATAATCAGTATCAAAAAAACCTGTAAGAACGGCATTGTTGGGATTTGATATGTCATAAATTTGAATCCCATCTTGGTAATATGCAATTATGGCATGGTAATCATCAGTAACATATGGGTTATGAGCAGTTGCCCCAACATGTGATTTGATAGTGTCTTTTAGTGTTATGTTTCCTAAGTCACTTACATCTATTACTTTAACAGCTAGGCCTGTTGCAACTTCATCAGTAAATACTAATGTTTTGCTATCAGGAGTTAGATAACTACTATGATTGTATCCAACATCTACATAATTAGTATAGTCGGCTAATAAAGAAAAAGTGTTATTACTATTGTATTTCAAAATAAATAGTCCAGGGTTCCCTGTTGATGCGTATATAGTATCGTTTCGTACAAACATATCGTGTACATAAGCAATACTTGGAATATCTTGGTTTAATTTGCGCAATAAAACTGGGCTTGCAGGATTGCTAAGGTCATAAACGGCCATTGATGTTACAACACCAGATGAACTTGTTGTAGCACCGCAGTATAGTTTGTTACCTTCTACAAAAATGGTATGTGATTTTGCAAATAAAGCATTTGATTGGTATACAACATGAACCGAATCTGGTAAATAACTCATGTCCACAATTTGAAATCTACTACCATTATCATCACTAACTAAGTATGCATAGTTTTGGTAAGTTTTTATTTCTCTCCATAAACTGTTTTGCGAAACGCCAGCAACATAATCTCTTACAACTGGCGCAGAAGGATTGGTTATTTCAATAAAATGATTGCCTTTTGTGGTTCCTAAAATAGCGTATTCTCTATTATCTACTGGATTGTGCCAACCATAGCAGCCAGCGTATTTTGTGGCCGTTCCGTACCAATTATTGGTTGTTTCGGGGGCAATAACTGATAATAGCGAAACATTCATGCTATTATAGGTTTGGGCCTTTAATAATGTAATTGAAAATACTAGGGTAAATAAAAGTGTAAATTTCATGGTTTTAGAGTTACAACAAAGCTAATCAATCTAATTTTATATAAAAATAAATAATAATTTTCATTTTATTTAACTGATAATCAAATATTTGCGAAAAAGAATAAAATATTGCAAAAAAATTGGGTTACTATTTTTAGTGTTTGGGTATTAAGGTTAAATATTAAAATTTAAAACTCAAAAAAAATGAAAAAAGTATTATCAGTTATCGCTATCGCTGCATTGTCAGCATCGTTTGTTGCTTGTGGACCTTCAGCTGAAGAAAAAGCTGCTGAACAAGCTAAGTTAGATTCAGCTGCTAAAGCATTAACAGATGCTTTCAGTCAATTAGGAGCTTCTATGGACTCAGCAGTTACTGCTACAGTTGATACAGCTGCTGCTGCAGTTGTTCCAGCTACTGAGACTAAATAATTTGTTTGTGTAGTTAGTTGAGGAAAACCCCGTTAGAGCAATCTAACGGGGTTTTCTGTTTTTAACACCTTTTGTATTGGCTTAACATATTTTTGATTGCTACTCAAATGTGCCCTTAATACATTTGAGTTATGGTAAAAGCAATTATTTTTTTAGGTACATGTGCAATTGCAGGAAGCATTCTTGCGCAGCCCAATAACGGCAATTTTAATAATAGTAATTTGTCGAACGTGTTTGTAAATATTAACAACGATAATAACGTGAATGTTAATGTGCAAATGGCAATTAATATTAATGTGCAACAGTCGCTTAATGTAAACAAGCCAAAGCCTCTTGCTGTTAATCAAACCCGCAGAAGAACAGTTTCTACAAGCACTCCTAAACCAAAGTCCAATACCGCTAGTCAAACTCGAAGAAGAACTGTTTCTACAAGCACTCCTAAACCTTCTACCTTAAACACCCAAGCAACTGTTAGACGTCCTGTTCGCACAAGAAGACCTTCAACACAAACCAATACTGCTGCTGCAACTGTTGCGCAAGTTCAGGTAGCTCCTGTGCAAGTTGCTAATGAGGTCAACGAGAATGTTTCAAACGTAATTAATACGCAGGAATTTGTTAATCAAGAGCCTCAACAACAAGTGTTGTTTACTAATTTTAATCCTATTCAAACAAATAAGCAAAATAAGAATGAGGATAATGTGAATGATAATGATAACCAAGGTGTTTCTATAAATCTTCCAACATTTAAAAAACCTCAAATTTATTTTTCTTATGCAGATTTAAGTGTAACACATAAATCAGTTTCCCTTAAAAAAATGATTAGCCAGAAAGTGCAGAAAGTTTCCAGGAAACACAAAGCAAAGCATAGTGGTAGAATTAAAAAATACATCACACACAATTGCTGTAAATGGAATTAAAACTTTATTTGTAATTTAATATTTAACTGACGATTGGTTAAATAATTTGGAATGGCGTATTGCCTGTTTGTTACATCCTTTATCCAAGTATATGAAACGGTATTGTTAACAGCCAATAAATTCAATACTTCTAAACTTGTCCAAGCTGATTTGATGTGGCGAAAAATTCCTTTTTCCTTTTTTCTTCTGTCTTCTTTTAATAATTGATAAGAGAATCCTATATCAACTCTTCTGTATGCAGGCATGCGTAAAGTATCTTTGTATCTATCACGAGAAGGTGGACCAAAAGGTAAACCTGTTCCATAAATTAGATTTAAATGCATTTTGCATGAAGGCACTTTTGGTAGGTAATCTTGAAAAAATAAATTAAAAGTAACGCGTTGGTCGGTTGGACGAGGAATATAACCTGGATTGTGCAATGCACTATCATGAACAGGTAAATTACTATAACCTTTGTACCAAGGTTGCCCCGTTGAATCGCGGTAAGAATAATAGTAATCGTCTTTAATATCTTCCTTAATCGTCATTACACTCATGTTTACCCATGATTCTATTCCCTTTACAAATTCCCCATTTAATCTGAAATCCATTCCAGTTGCGTAACCTCTACTGTTATTGTTTGCATAATAACGAATTCTTACATTGTCAATTTCGTATGGAACTAAATTGTTTAATTGTTTGTAATACGCAGCTGTAATAAATTTAAAAGGACGTCCCCACATTTTATAATTTAAATCTCCAGATAAAACATAGTGTATAGATTGTTGTGCTTTTAAATTGGTGTTTACCTTTCCGTCAAAATCACGCATCTCACGATAAAACGGTGGCTGATAATAATAGCCAAAAGATGCTTTAAACATCCAATCAGCTTTCCAGTTAGGCTTGTAAGCCATGGTAACACGTGGACTAATTACATTGTCTTTATTCAGCGACCAATAATTACTTCTTACGCCGCCAGTAAATGTAAAATAAGAACTGTCTTTTAATTCGGTTTTATAAACGTACTGAGCATAACCCATTACACGATTTGATTCTAAATTAATTTTGGTTTTAATTACATCTCTTAACTCAACAATTGTTGGGCTTCCTTGCGGAATCGAATATCCAGCCGAATCAATATAATTCCATTCCCCTAGTTTGTCGTTTATAATTTCGTGTTGAATACGAGCGCCCCACAATAGTTCATTTTTTTTCATGGTGTAATAACCTTTGTGTTCTGCATTTAAAACCCAAGCATCTAAATAATTTCTTCCATTATTAATGAATGTTCCAATACCACGATTAAATGCCACGTTACCAAAGTTTGGATCTCCAAAATCTGTTTCTAATTCGTTGATGTAATATTGCCCTTGAATAGTAAAGGTTTCACTTTCTTGTGTGCGGAAAGCAGAAGTAATGAATTTTAATTTTAAACTATCTTTTGGTATATAATTAAATGATAAAGCACCAAAGTAAGTGTTGAAATTACTTACTTCTTGACCATCAAAATAAACTTTGAATTGTAATGCTTGATTAAATGTACCAAAGGTTGTTTCACGTGTTTGCGGTACAACCAAGTATTTGTTACCCGACATAGTTCCGAAAACATCAATATTAAACTTTGGACTAAAATTAAAGTTCAAAAGTGATTGAATATCAAAAAAGCGGGGCTTGTAATCACCTTGCGTATCAATGCTTTTAAGAAGGTATTGGTTTGTTTTGTAACGCGCTCCTAATTGCCAAGAGAGTAGTTTGTTTTTAGTAATATCTTCAATATGTGCGCTTCCACCTAATAAACTTCCACTAACGGTGCTCGAAAATTTACGTGGTTTACGATAGGTTATATCTAACACACTCGAAAGTTTATCTCCATACTTTGCTTCAAAACCTCCAGCAGAAAAGGACATATTAGCAACCATATCTGGATTTGGAAAACTTAATCCTTCCTGCTGTCCGCTACGCACAAGGAAAGGACGGTATACTTCAATATCATTTACGTAAACAAGGTTCTCGTCAAAATTACCACCACGTACCGAGTAACCTGCACTTAATTCATTTGTCATAGAAACGCCTAGTCCCATAGAAGGCAGTAAACGCATAATATCCATGCTACTTCCAGGTAATTGCATGTATTGTGCGGGATTCATTTTAATGGTTTCAGTAACACGTTTTTCGTCTACAATTTCTACTTCAATTAAAATGTTTCCTGAAACAAGTTTTGGATTAATGCTTTTTACTTCTCCATTCGCTAAGCTTATTTTTTTCTTATAAGATTTATAACTTAGGTTGGAGAATACAACAATTATTTCTTTGTTTGCTGGGACTTCTAAACTGTATTCACCTTTATTATCGGAGTAAACAGGGCTAATGGATGTACCCTCAATTGAAATTTGAACATCTTCAACAGGAAGGTTTATTTCATTATCGGTGATTTTTCCTTTAATAAGGGCTGTTTGAGAAAAAGTAGAGTAGGAGGAGATAAAAAGCACAACAAATGCCAACCATTTTATCTTAATGAATGAATGTAGTTTTATCTCTAACACAGGCAAAAAACGCATACTTTCCCTTATTATTGTAAAAGTAGCAATTAAATGTTAATTAGGGCTTGTGTGCCTGTAAAATTGACTCTTTAATTAATAAGTACAATTTTTTGAATAGAGTTAAATCGCTTGGTTTTAAGCTCAATAAAATATACTCCTTTAGGATATTGATTTAACTCTATTTGGAATAAATGTTCTCCCTTTGTTTGCGTTTCTTGAAGTAAATTAGCGATTAATCTCCCGCTAATATCGTATAATGATAAAGTTATTAATTCAGCGTTATTAAGATTGTATGATGCATGAACAATGTTATTTGTTGGGTTAGGGAAGATTGTAAGATTGGATTTTGTAATTTCTTTATTTTCTATTTTTACTGGAGAACCTAATAATTCAAGGTATTCGCCCATTGTTGGAACATCTAAAAAACTTCCAGTAGCTACTGAATGATTTATATGTTTGCCAATCAAATTAGTAATTGAATCTTTAAGTGTTAATGGAATAATGCTCGAATTTAATTGATACGCCTTCATTGCCCAGCGAAAACCTGTAGCTGCATTGCAAGTGTATGAATAATCAACCATGTTTTTAACGGCTTTGTAAGTCATATCATTTAAGTCACTTTTAAAAATATGAGTTGCAGCAATATTGGGAATAGTTGGTACAATATTTTGAATGATGATGCTGTGGTACCTCGAATTAGCATTGTGCCCATCAACCCATCTGCCATTTGCAATTTGTCCAGGATACACGCTGTAACGAATATTTTTTATTGCTCTTTCTAAATAGGCACTATCATTTGTAAGTTGAAAAGCTCTTGTTAATCCTATTGATACAAAGGAATTGTAATTATAGTTGATGTTAAATTTTAGTGGGGTTAAATAGTTTCCAACTGATATCGCAATGTTTCTATAATTAGTGTTACCTGTGTATAGATAAGCTTCATAATAGGCATTTGCAATTACCCCCGCATCAAATTTAAATTCTCCACTGCCTTTATCATCTACTATCCATCCGTTTTGTAAAACATTTACCGAATCGGGACCACAACTATTTAAGAAATTTTGAATGATAGAACTAAATGTAGCATCTCCATAAGTTCTTAAATCGGGAAAAGGAAATGCACCACTTGGCAATTGCATTGTAGCTAAACTATCGAGTGCACGCATAGCCCAAGTTTGGTAAAGTGTTTTACGTGTTAAATTGGGTTCTTTGGCTGCAATTTTTAGTAGCCCCGAAGCTATTTCAGCAGAAGCTCTCAAGAATATAGAATGTGGTTGATATGCAGGCGGACTCATGCCTTTCGCTACTTTCCATAAATCGGCATAAAGTGCACTGTCGTTATCAATTAATGCACGAGAAAGTAGAACTGAATTATTTAAACTTAGCCAAGTTGTATTTGTAACTAGTTGTGTATATCCCGTGTCAGAATCTGGTTTCCCTGCCTCAGTTCCAAAAACACTTATTAATTCGTTGCTTAATGAATCAATATGAAATAAATCTTCGTGTTTTAAGGCGGTGTCTAACGGTGTAAAAATTGCCCCTATTTGCGATTGTTGTAATGAACTTAAATTTTGCAATACGCCACAGGCTTGGGCAGAAGCATTTATTTTGCTTCCAATTACAAACAAAATTAGTAATGCAATTTTTTTCATTCTCAAGTTAATTTTTTGTTTCTAACAACAATTGAAATTAGCATTAGGAATTGTAAATGGCACTACGTTAACTAAATTTGTTTTGTATAAACTAATAGGGTTTAGGGTTGTTTTTACCACAGAGAACACAGAGTTTCACGGAGAGATTTCGTTTAGTAAGATAAGTCCTGCATCATGGTTCCTGCCGTCTTGATTCTAATCAAGTCTCTTCGAAATAATCTTGCTGATATTCCCAAACAATTGCCCAGGGCTAAATCTTCTCCAAGTAAAATCATTTAATTCTCCGCCCGAAACGTAGTAATAATCAATGTTGTGGTCTTCAAACTCTTTTAGCACGTGTTCTCTAAAGTTTACAAATGCTATCCAACCATCTTCATTATCTTCAAACCACTCTTCATAATAACAATCATCAGATGCATGAAAATTTAAAACGTTTTCACCTATCAGAATGTATTTATTAATTCCTGCGTAATTTAGTTCGTCAATAATTTCACGTTTCAAAGTCATGATGTCGTTGCTGATTGCATCATTCCACTCGCCAATCATTTCTATAACTGCGTAGCTTTCTTGATAATCAACGTAAAGTATTTTAATGTAGAGCGTTTCAGAACCTATATTGTCCCATTGTGGGTGCAACATGTAATTGTATATAGTGTTTTCAAATTCGAACTCGCTGTATTCTCTGCCATAAAAAGGAGATTGCGGGTCTTCCGATGCAACGTAAAGATGTCTCCAATTATAATATGGTTCAATATCGTGCATGGTTTTTTAATGGCCGCTTTTGTATTTGTCAAATAAGTCGGGTCTGCGTTGTTTGGTGCGTTCTAAACTTTTTTCAAAACGCCATTTATCAATGTTAGCAGAGTGACCGCTTAATAAAACGTCGGGCACTTTCCAATTATTGTATTCAGCTGGACGCGAATAAACAGGCGGGGCAAGTAAATCATCTTGAAAAGAATCGGATAGGGCAGAAGTTTCATCGTTTAAAACACCAGGTATTAAACGAATAATTCCATCACATAAAACGGCAGCAGCTAGTTCGCCACCACTTAAAACATAATCTCCAATCGAAATTTCTTTTGTAATAAAATGTTCTCTTACACGCTCATCAACACCTTTGTAATGTCCACAGAGCACAATGATGTTTTTAAGCGTAGAAAAATGATTACAGTGTTTTTGATTTAATGTTTCTCCATCAGGAGTAGTATAAATAATTTCGTCGTAATTGTTTTTTGATTTTAAATCATTGATGCAATTAGCAATTGGTTCAATGGTCATAACCATTCCTGCTCCGCCGCCAAAAGCATAATCATCTACTTGCTTTTGTTTTTGCGTGCTGTAATCGCGCAGGTTTATTAAATTAACTTCTACGATTCCTTTTTCAATAGCGCGTTTTAAAATACTATGCTGAAAAGGACTTTCGAGTAATTGTGGGTGTATGGTAATAATATCTATGCGCATACTTAAACTAAATAAACCGATTCTTGTCCTTTTTTGCTTAAATCAGCAACAATGTGTTCTTGTAATGTGGTTGATAATGAAAGCCCAACAAAGTCAGCTTTCACTGGGAACATGCGATGGCTTCTATCAACCAATACTAAAGTGTTTAATTTTTTCACTGGTTTATCTAAAAACACACGAACAGCGTAAATCAATGTTTTGCCACTATTCAATACATCATCAACCAAAATTACTGTTTTGTTTTTGTAATCTTTTTCAGTGAAATCTATTTTTGCTTCTTTAGCTAGTGGGTCTTTTTTATCTAAGGTGATTTTACCTAAAGTAATTTTTTGCTTAGAGATTTTTTTCAAAGCTTCGCATACTCTTTTAGCAACAAGGTATCCATTGCCTTCAATGCCAGCAATCAATAATTCTTTTTCCGAAAAATTATTTTCATATACTTCGTATGTTAAGCGATTCAACTTTTGTTGAATTTGTTTTGCATTTAAAATCTCTGTTTTACTCATATCCTTAAAATATGCGCTAAATTAATTATTATCAATTAAAATAAGTTCATTCTTATGCTTTAATTCTTAACATGTTTACTAATTAGAAACAATCGTTAAATAAAAAATTCCATGGCTAAACGGATGCAGAGAAAATAGGATGTAACTTACCTGAAAATAATTCGTTTAGTAAGCACTAACGATTTATTAACTATTAAAACCTAAATTTATGAAAAAGATTTACTTATTACCTATTGCACTCCTTTCTGTATCAGTATCTGCACAACAAAATCATCTTACACATAAACAACTTGGAGGCGAATTGTCAATTGCGCCTACACATTCTCAATTAAAAAACTCAGGAACTAATTCAGTTCAAAGTGTTACTTCTTATTCTTATGGAACTCCACGCGCATTAACAGAATTAAATGATGCCGCTAATTCCGATGCTTATCCGTGGATTTCTGAAAACGGTTTGCATTTGTATTATACAAGCGGGGCAAACGCAAACGGATTAATGTACGCTTCTCGTGCTAATTTAACTGATAATTTCTCTGCTCCAGTATTGGTTCCTACTTCAGTGAGTAATACACATCAATATTGGTTATCTAATAATGAGTTGGATATGTATGCCTCAACTCCTAATTCTTCAACTATTTATTATCACCATAGAAATTCTGTGATGCAGGCATTTAATTTGGTTGATAGTATATCTTTAAATGTTCCAGGTAATACTGTTCCTTTAAATTTTTGGAACGTTTCATTAAATCAAGCACAAACTAAATTGTATGTAGCGGTTAATGATGGAACAAATTGTTTAGGTATTTATGAGTTCGACAGATCTTCATCAAATTCATTTACATTTAACCAGGATTTCCAATTTCCTGAAGGTTTTTCGGTTCGTTCGGGGCAATTAAGTAAGGATGAACTTTATTTTTTCTTCAGCGCTTCTGATAATAGTGCTAACTTTAAAATGTATCAGTTTAATAGAACAGATGCTGCCATTTCATTCGATTATTCTACTATAAGCGAAGTGGCTAATCTTAATAACCCAGCTGATTATAATGCTCAGCCAAATGTTTCGGGCAATTTAGAATGGATTGTTTTTGTTCGTAATGCAACTGATTGGTGGAGTGATAATGAATTATATATTGCTCAAAAGGAAGCTGGAACTTCTGGTGTTGTTGGTTTAAATAATCTTAATACTCAAAATGTAGTCGAAATTTATCCAAACCCCTCTAAGGCAAAGTTCGTTATTAAAGGTGCAGAAAGCAGTATGGAAGTTTATAATTTGTTGGGCGAAAAAATAATGAATTTAAACGAAGGCGCTAATGAAATTGATCTTACTGGTAAACCGAAAGGGATTTATTTTGTGAAGTTCGCCAACAATAAAAAGGAAATGATGATTAAAAAAATTATTTTAGATTAAAAAGTGATTCTAATACAAAAAAATAAAAGGCCTGATTGTTATACCAGTCAGGTCTTTTTGTTGAATTTAATAAGGATTGATTGCATGATTTAAAGTAATTATGTACTTTTATAATCGGAATAATTCTTAAAAATGCAAAAACCTACAAAAATTAAACTTGCCATATTTGCTCTTGTTACAGTTGTTTTAATTGGAGCATTTGCTTGCGAGAAAAGAAGGATTAAAAAGCAAAGTGAAGAAGACGAAAAAATAATTAAAAGCTATATCTCTTCACACAATCTAACTGCTACTGCCACCGGAAGTGGTTTGTATTATGTTATTAATCCACAAGGCACAGGTGATAAGCCAACTATTAATTCTTCTGTAACAGTAAATTATAAAGGATATTTGCCTGATGGTAAAGTGTTTGATCAAAGTCCTGCTGCAGGAGCTACTTTTCCTTTATCAGGTGTAATACAAGGTTGGCAAGAAGGTATTCCCTATTTTAAAAAGGGCGGCAAGGGCGTATTGCTTATTCCTTCAGCTTTAGGTTATGGAACCAAGGCAACAGGAGGTATTCCAGCTAATTCAGTCTTAATATTTGATATTGAATTATTAAATGTTCAATAAGATTGATGAATATCTCTTAGTAATCTATGGCAAATAAGCTGCAATCACTTTTAAAATTACCTTCTTTATTGGTAATACTTGCGATTCTTATTTTCGTGCCTAGTGTTCATAATAATCAAAATCCTTGGACATCAAATAGTGTAATTAAGTATGATGTAGTAAGCTATTATTCATACTTGCCTGCTACTTTTATTGAAAAGGATGTTACACTTGGTTTTATAAACGATAGCAATGCTCAAGCTTATGTTGACCATTCACAATATTGGCCAATGAAAGCGCCAAATGGTAAGCGAGTAATTAAAGCTTCGATGGGAATGGCCGTAATGTATGCCCCGTTTTTTTTTGTAGCTCATTTAATAACACCACACACTTCGTATGAAGCAAATGGATTTACACAAGTGTATCAGTTTGCTATTTTAATCTCAGGGTTGTTTTATTTGTTTTTTGGATTGCTTTATTTACGGAAATCATTATTAAAGTTTTATTCGGAACGAATTGTTGCTATTACTATTGTCGTATTGTATTTTGGAACCAATTTGCTTTGCTATTCCACGCTAGAAGCAGCAATGAGCCACGAATACAATTTCTTTTTGTTTTCGGTTTTCATTTATTTTAGCATTAAGTGGTTTGAAGAACAAAAACTAAAATATGTTATTATACTAGGACTTAGTATGGGTATGTTGATTTTAGTTAGACCAGTAAATATTTTGTTTGCTTTGTTCTTTGTATTATATGGTTTAAATAAAATAGACTTAGTTAAACCACGCTTTCAGCTTTTTATAAAGTATTGGTGGCAAATACTAATTATAATGGCTTTGAGTTTTTTATTGTTCTTTCCTCAAATGCTATACTGGAAAAAGGTAACGGATGCTTATTTATTTAACTCATACATTGGTGAGTGGTTTTATTTTTCGAAGCCACATTTACTACAATGTTTGCTTGGTTTTAAAAAGGGATGGTTAATATACACGCCAATGATGGCTTTTGCTTTAGCAGGAATTTACTTTTTGAAAAAAGCCAAGTCCAATTTCTTTGTTATCAGTATTGTTTTAGTTACGCTCTATTTTTATGTTGTTTCTAGTTGGTGGTGTTGGTGGTATGGCGGCTCTTTTGGCTTGAGAGCAATGATAGATTTATATCCTTTGCTAGCTTTTGCCTTGGCTGCTTTTTTAAATGCAACACTTTATCAACGAAAACTATATTCTAAAATAGTAGTTCTATTTATTTCCCTTTTTATTGCATTAAACTTGTTTCAAACCATGCAGTTTCATTATAATATTATACATTATGATGGAATGAATTATAAATCCTATATCAACTCCTTTGGTAAAACTAGTAAGGCAGATTGCGACCGAACCTTATTAAAAAGCCCCGATTACGAAAGAGCATTAAAGGGATTGGAGTAAATCAAATTGCCATTTTCGTAACCTTTCTTTCTTATAGGAGTTAAATGTATATACATTTGTAAATGCAGCAATTAGCCGGAATACTCTTTTGCGTTTTTTTAGCCTTTATTTGGCTCGAGTATTACCGACGTTCGGGCATGGCAACACACCAAAGTAAAGTTTTACTTACTTCTGTTTTTTTATTGGGCATTGTTTCTGTGTTGTTTGTTGATTTTTTTAATTACATCAGTAATGGTTTATTCGAAGATTCTTTTGATAAAGGATATGCAAACGATTTTGTGTTTACCTTTTTTGGTGTTGCATTAATTGAGGAGTTTGCAAAGTTTTTGCCAGTAGCTTTAGCATTACTTTTTTTTAGAAAAAGATTTACCGACCCAATCGACTATATTTTATTGGCTGGTTTTTCATCCATAGGTTTTGCCTGTTTCGAAAACTTGCGATATTTTAATGAGCATGGCTTTGTTATATTAGCTGTGCGTTCGGTTACTGCTATGCCTTCGCATCTTATTTTTTCTACTATTTTCATTTATGGTTTTGTTCAGTTTAGATTTAAGGAGGGGACTAAAGATAAAATTGCCATCCCTGCTTATATTTTTTTAGCAGTAATGACGCATGCTGTGTATGATTTTACTTTGTTGTTAGATATTAAGTTTTCATATATCATTACACTGGTTATTTATTTTTTAATGATATCGGTTTTTATGACTATGCTGGGCAACGCCATTAATAACTCGCAGCACTTTAGCATGAAACGTTTTATTGATTCGAAAAAGCTAACAGAGTTTTTGCTTTTAAATTATACGGTGTTGTTGCTTTTTACTTTAGTATTCTTCGCGGTTAAAGTGCATAATTCTATTGAGTTTGTAAATTATTTTGCGGGGCTAATTTGGAAAGATGTTTTTATTATGTTGGTCTTGGTATTTCGTATTTGCCGAATTAAAATTATCCCAGGTCGTTGGAATCCAATTAGGCCCGAAATGCCTTTCTCTATTACCTTTCGTCCAATATTAAAAGGACCGCTTACTCCACATAACTTGCGCAGCTTTTTTGTGCCAAAAATATTGAAAATAGAAATTAAAGGCGAACGCTATAGTGAAACCTATTTGAATTATTTCTTAAATAAAAATGTATTTGTTCAACCCGTTTCATCGCGCAAGTCGTTTTTAAAAAGTAGGTATAAAGGAATATTAGATTTAAAAATGTTTTTAAAAGGAGATGAATCTATGTACCTCCTAATTTTATATACCGAAAATGGAACTGAGTATTTTTATGTAAGACCAAAATTGGAAGGAAGGCAGCGCTTTGGTAAACGACCAATTGTAGCGCTATTACGTGGACCGCATCTCTCCGAAATAAATGAGCATTACGATACCAACGACTTTACTTTTATAGAGTGGGTGGTTTTGAAATAAGTTAAATTTTAAAGATTCTGCAAAATAAAATCTACACGTGCTTGTTCTTCCATAATAGGAACGTGAACTATTTCGAAAGGAAGTGATTCGTACACTTCTTCAATTAAATGATGTAATTGTTTTTGTGCTTCTTCGTTTTCATCACGTGCATAATCATTTACCAAGGGTAATGATTCTAAAACAAAAATCTTTTTGTAGCTAACGTTTTTTATAGCTTCGTTAAAAAGCGGGGCAGGAGGGATATTAAAAAAGTAATAATAAGCCAATGTATCTGGTATTGCACGATCAAGAAACACCTGAGCTTTTGGGTCCATTTCGTTTTCTTGGGCAATTTGTAGGTTTAAAATCCCTAACTGAAATTCAGGTTGGTTGTTTTTAACGTCCTCAATGGTTTTGCCATGTACCAACTGATTATCTAGGTAATGCCTTGCAGTTTCAAAGGTAGTGGTTAATCCTCTAGCTTTAAGTATATTAATGGTGGTAGTTTTTCCCGAGCTAGGCCCGCCAGTTATTACATACCAATTTGTTTCTTTTAAAGGACTGTTGAGGATAATCTTTTGCATACTGGGGCGCAAAGTTAGCGGATTATTTGTGTTTTAATAGGGGAGCTAATAAGATGTTATTAAAATTTAGAATCTGTGTTTTCCCATTCTTTAACATTCCTCCATCCCTCCAAAACCTGCCCATATTTGGGCAAAAATGTTAAATTTGTGACTTATTATGTCAAAAGCTAAGTACAGATTTAACCCCAAGTCTTTATCCTACGAAAAGGTAAAAACTAACTGGAAGGAAATTACCTTGCGGGTGCTTTCCTATTTAGCTACGGGTACTGTGTTTGCAGCTGTTACCATTGTGTTGGCATATAAGTTTTTACCATCGCCCAACGAGAAAAAGAAAAACCGTGAGGTAGAAGAGGTGCTTTTGCAATACGAACTACTGCAAAAAAAGATGGACCAAGTTGATAAAGTGGTAGCCGATTTAGAAGACCGTGATAACAACATTTACCGCGTTATTTTTGAGGCCGAGCCTATTCCTAACGAAGTTAGAAACGCAGGGTTTGGTGGTGTTGATAGATATAAAAAATTAGAAGGCTACGATAATTCGGAGTTGATGATAGAAACTACTAAGCGATTGGATAAATTAACCAAGCGTTTGTACATACAATCTAAATCATTCGATGATGTGGTGAAGATGGCAAGAAATAAGCAGCAATTAATCAATTCGATTCCTGCAATTATGCCTATTAATAATAAGTTTTTGCGCCATGCGCCAAGTGGTTTTGGTTGGAGAACACATCCTATTTATAAATCATCCGAGTTTCACCCTGGAATGGATTTTGCTTCGCCAGAGGGCACTCCTATCTATGCAACAGGAGATGGAGTAGTGGAGCGTGCAGATAACACTGCGCAGGGTTATGGTAATCATGTGGTATTAAATCATGGTTATGGTTACCAAACATTGTATGGTCACATGAGCAAAATTGCAACTACGGTTGGTAAAAAAGTAAAGCGTGGTGAGTTAATTGGTTATGTTGGAAGTACAGGTTTATCGACGGCTCCACATGTACATTACGAGGTAATTAAAAATGGTGGTAAGGTAAATCCTATCAACTTCTATTATAACGATCTTTCTCCTGAAGAGTATCAAATTATGTTGGAGCTTTCATCCAAATCAACCCAATCATTCGATTAATGAGCAAACTTGCGAAGTTGGGTTTTACTACGGCTGTTTCATTGGTAATTGCAAACATGGTAGGAACAGGAGTGTTCACCAGTTTAGGTTTTCAAGTAATTGATATTAAAAGTCCCTTTGCCATTATTTGTTTATGGTTGGTTGGTGGTATCATTGCATTATGCGGGGCATTAACATACGGAGAAATTGGTGTTGCTTTGCCACGTTCGGGCGGTGAGTACAATTACCTTTCAAAATTGTATCATCCTTTAGTTGGTTTTTTATCGGGATGGGTTTCTATCACAGTTGGTTTTGCTGCTCCTGTGGCACTTGCTGCTGTTGCCTTAGGAAGTTATGTTTCAAAAATATTTCCGCAGGTATCGGTTAATTTATTGGCTATAACTGTTGTTGGTATTATCACTATGATACACACTACTAACTTAAAAACAGGAAGTGGTTTTCAGCGCATATTTACCTTATTAAAGGTGATAGTAATTGTTTTCTTTATCATTATGGGTTTTACTTACACACCCGAACACGTTACTATTATTGGCGCGCAAGCAGGCAGCTGGAAAGAAATATTTAGCCCCGCTTTTGCAGTTTCATTGGTTTATGTGTCGTATGCATATAGTGGTTGGAATGCTTCCTCTTACATTGCCGAAGAAATTGATAAGCCAGAAAAGAATTTGCCCCGCTCATTATTTATAGGGACATTGGTAGTTACAATTTTGTATGTGTTGTTAAATTTCATTTTCATGTATACTGTTCCAACCGAAAAGTTGGCGGGTTATGTAGAAGTTGGTTACTTAAGTGCCATTAATATTTTCGGTGCTAAAATTGGAAACTTAATGGGATTGGTAATTGCATTATTGCTAGTATCATCCATAAGCGCTATGATTATGGCTGGCCCACGTATTTCAAAAGCCATTGGTGAAGATTTAGGGAAATTAAGTTTATTAGCCAAAACAAATAAAAACGGAATTCCCTACGTAGCAATTATTTTACAATCTATTATTACTGTTGTTTTAATTTTAACTGCGCAGTTCGAGAGTGTGTTGACCTTTATAGGTTTCTCTTTAAGCTTGTTTACTTTTTTAACGGTATGCGGCATCTTCATTATTCGCTCAAGAGGAATGCATAAAAATCTAGCTTATAAAACATTTGGTTATCCAATTGTTCCGATAATTTATTTGGCTTTAAATGCTTGGATGCTTTACTTCACTATCACCAACAAACCAATGGAATCTTTGTATGGTTTAATAAATGTTGCTGTGGGAGCAATTGTTTGGTTGTTGGTAAGAAAAAAAGCCTAGTCATTTCTAACTAGGCTTCTGAATTAGTGAAAGAATAATCTTAATCTTTCTCCAACATGTTTTTAATGTCGTGAACGGCAAGTTTAAAGTTCTTCTTTTGTTCTTTTAGTACTTCCATCGTTTCAGCTTCACCTAATGCTAACTGAACTTCTAGGTGTTCTAATTTCCCTTTTACTTGATTAAACTCGGCTTTGTCTTCAGTAATTTCTGAATTAATTTTTGCCTTGATGTCATTTACTTTTCCGCGAGCTTCTTTTTTTAGCTCTTCAAATTTTTCGGAAAGCTCAGCTTTACCTAGTGCTGTTTGAACTTGAAGGTCTTCAATTTTGTTGATGGCTTGTTTTAAGAAACTTAAAACGTTATCTCCTGTGTGTGACATGTTGTTTTTTTTATTGGTTAGAATTATAAGTGAGAATAAGTATTCTTCTAAAGGTAGTTTATAAATTAGTCTTTAGCTATTATATTTTTAATATCGCTTACAGCATCTTTAATGTTTTTCTTTTGCTCTTTAAGTTTGTCTAATGTTTCAGCCTCGCCTAAAGCAAGTTGAAGTTCTAAATGCTCTATTTTAGCTTTTAAGTGGTTAAATTCTTCCTTATCTTCCCTCAAAACTGAATTAACTTCAGCCTTTAAATTGGCTAATTTGATTTTTGTATCCCTTTTTATTTCTTCTAACTTATCAGATAGTTCCGCTTTTCCTAATGCAGTTTGAACTTGAAGCTCTTCGATACTAGTTACTGATTGTCTTAAAAAGCTGAGTACATTTTCACTTAAACGATTCATGTTGTTTTTTTTATTAATCAAATGTACATTGATAAATAAAAAACAAAAATGACTTTGTATCGGAATAAAACTGATAAATATCAGTTAAAACTTAAGGCGTACTTGAAGTTTTAATTCAGTTTTTGAAGCAGCTTTTATTTCGGTTGCGCTACCTTCGTTTTGGATGTTTTTATTTGAGTAGAATGTTTGCGCTATACGTGCCCACACTTCAATGTGTTTGTTAATAGTATAATCAACCATTAAGTATGCTCTTGATCCTTTGTCGTATAATGCAGGAATAGAGAAGGAGTAAAGCACATCGTTTTCAAAACTATAGATTCTTGAGTTGTAGCTATCTGTATCAAACAAACCATAACGAGCAGTAATTTCAAAAGGTGAGCCCATTTTCTTAAATACTACATCTTGAAACATCATAGTACCCGATTCTTTATCAGAAAACTGTTTGTTGTAAATTACATGTTCTATCCTCGAGCGAATTTTTAAATAAGGTAATAATTGAAAACTTACGTTGTAACGAAAGTTCTCTTGGTTTAATGCAACAGGGAAATCAAATGTGTTGGTTGAACTTGCATCTTGCTCTCTTGTTCTTTTGCGGTAACGGAAGTGCATATCCGTTTTTTTGTTTGGCGTCCAATTTAACTGTCCAAAAAAATCAGTTCCACTTGTTGGTCGGCTTGCCTTGTAGTTTAACCAAGGAAATTTGTATTGGTCGTAAAAGGATGTTAGGGTAAATCCTTTTGGTAATTTAGCTTCAATACCAACATATAAACCTTGCTCATTTTGCGGTAGTGTATTTTCAGAAATTGCTAAAGCAACAAGATTTTGATATTTTTTATCGAAGTTACGATATGAAACTACCATGGTGAATTTTGGATCCAATGCCATAATTGCCCCAACAGTAGCAGCTTTACCACCATTTTGAGAAATAGCACCTTCACCGTAAAAATTAATATTTCTTAATACGTAAGAAAAATCAACTCCTGCATTGGTATTCGAGTTTCCACTGAAATCATATTTATTATAGAGTTGACCACCTGTTTGAATTGAAATAGGTTGAGTATTCGAAATGCCCTTTGAGAAAATATCATTAATTGTAAAAGCATTAGCTAATGAAAACCTCTGTGCCGTTGCACCAATCAAAAGTTTATTGGTTTTATATGTAACATTACCACCAAAAATTGTTTCTTGAATTAAGTCTTTATCTTTTATTTCTCCAATAGTACGATGTGTTCCACTAACAATAATGCTTGATACTTCCTCTGCATCTAATGCCCCGCTTATAGTTGAATCGACTAATGTTACATTAGCATCAATTTTTTTAGAAGAGAAAAACACCGATGTTTCAATTTTTCCAAATTTTAAAGTTGTTGCTGCCCCTCGCATAAAACGATTTTCATCAACAGAACTATATGGTCTAAAGCCAGGAGCATTCCGTTTCATATTAGCAACCGAAACTGATTTCCCAAATCCAAAACCTCTCCACATTACTAATCCTTGTCCAAATGATGCTTGGTAATCGCCAATTGCCAGCGATTTTACAAAACGAATGTTACGTAAAAATAGATGGAAAGAATAAAAATCGAAACCTGCTTTTTTATTTAATGAATCAATTTTTTTAAATGTTTCCCCTGCATCTTTTTCTCCAATAAATCCAAGCGACACATTGTTACTGTACCTAAAGCGAACACGAGTAAAAATACGATTCGCATCGCCTAAATAATATTTGCTAGGACTAGCTTTTAACAAGGAATCATTAAACTCATTATAACCTGCTTGGTGTTCCAATACTCTTTGAAAGCGAGTTGTGATTTCGGTGTTACCACTTTTAAGCATCTCTGCAAAAGTAAAATGTGCCGAATCGAAATTGTCGGTTACTTTAACATAAGGTAAAATTGCTTTTATAGTTCTAATATCAAAGCCTTCAATGCCTTGTAATTCATAGATTGTAAGCAGGTTTCCATTTTTTTCTCTATGTTGTAATAAAGCACTTATTTGTATTTCGGTAAGCAAACCTAAATCCATTAATTCATCTTTAGTTGCCTTGTTTAAATTAATAGGATGAGATTGGTATTGTTTTAAGCTTTCTATTAAACTTGTATAATCGGCATTTTCATCTTGATTTTGTTCGGATAATAACTCAATGTTTTGATTTTGTTGATTGTCGTTATCTTCATTAGGTAAAGGTACTTGAGAAAATGCCTTTGCCGAAAACAACAAGCACATCCATATATAAATATGTAATTTTCTCAAGTTCATTTACTAAAGTGCTTCAGGTGCTTTTTCGGTAGAAGATTTGCCAAATACATAACTCAAACCAACTTGTGGTGAAAAGCCAAGTACATTGTGGTAAGCCGAGCTTAGATCAAATTTTAAACTGCTGACGTTTAAACCTACACCAAATGAAGCCTGTGCCGGATTGCTTGTTGCACCTGCTCTTAAATAAAATTCTTTTGCAGGAGAGTATTCTATACCACCTTTAAAATTAACTGCATTGTAAGATGATTTTTCAGCTTCTGCTACTGCAATTAATTTTTCAGAGAAAATGTATTGTATTCCGAAACGTAATTGAGAAGGAAGTTTTTCATTATTGTAATCGGTGATTTTTGCACGGTTAGGATTATATACATGTGCAGCTACGATAACGTTTTTAGATAATTTTCCTTGCAAACCTAATTCAACAGTAAATGCAGAAGTTTTTCCGTAAATATCTCCAATACGATAGGAAAGATAATTCATTTGAACACCAGCTGTAAAGTTTTCGCTAAGTGCAATTCCGTATGCTAAGCCTAATTTACTTTGTTTGTATGCCGAGTACCCAAAACCTGTATACGTTAATCCGAAAGTTCCCTTTTTAATTGGGACTGCTCCAACAAATGAGCTGTAACTTAATTGTTTTAATAAAAAACGGTTTTCATAATACGCTCCTAAGCTTGCCTTTTTTAGGAAACCTAAGCCAGCTTGGTTGTTTTGCGCACTAAATACATCTGATAAAGTTATGGATGCGCCACCTAAAGCAGCTGCACGTGCACCAACAGGATTGTTATCAGCTTTTACTAAGGAAGCGGATAGTAGAAATAAAAGGAGTACAATTTTTTTCATCTTCTCAAATATAATAAAGTTTTTCGAGATTTCTAGTTAAAAACAAGTGTACAAAATATCAACAAATTAGGGTATTTATTCTGTGTTATCTGCTTTGAATGTTTAATTTTGGGCAATTAATTGTAAGTATAAAATACTATGATAAACAAGGTTGTTGCAAATGCTGAAGAAGCATTAAAAGGTATTGAAGATGGTATGACCATCATGGTTGGGGGATTTGGTTTGTGCGGTATTCCCGAAAACTCAATTCAAGCTTTAATAAAAAAAGGAACTAAAAATTTAACTTGTATTAGTAATAATGCTGGTGTTGATGACTTTGGTTTGGGTTTGTTATTGCAAACAAAACAAATAAAAAAAATGATTTCTTCTTACGTTGGTGAAAACGCTGAGTTTGAACGTCAAATGTTAAGTGGAGAATTAGAAGTTGACTTAGTTCCACAAGGTACTTTAGCTACACGTTGTATGATGGCAGGTTATGGTATTCCTTTCTTTCCAACTCCTGCAGGTGTAGGTACAGAGGTTGCTAATGGCAAACAAATCATTAACTGGAAAGGCAGAGATTATTTAATGGAAGAAGCTTTTGAAGCTGAATTTGCAATAGTAAAAGCTTGGAAGGGAGATTCAGCTGGAAATTTAATTTTTAAATCAACTGCTCGTAATTTCAATCAACCTATGTCGATGGCTGGGAAGATTACCATTGCAGAAGTTGAAGAGTTAGTTCCACTTGGACAATTACCTCCAGATCAAATTCACACTCCAGGTATCTACGTTCACCGTATTTTCCAAGGAGAGAAGTATGAGAAGAGAATTGAGCAACGCACTGTTAGACCGAAGAAATAATTTGGTAATGTGCTGATTTGGTAATTTGAAAATGGGTTAATAAGTAAAAATACTTTTATGAGAAGTGATAAAAAGAATGTGATTGTAGATTTAACTTTTGAGTTTGCACTTGCTATTATTGAATTTACTGAAACATTAGAAAGCAAACGAAGATATAATATGGCTAATCAATTGTTTCGTTCAGGAACATCGATTGGCGCAAATGTTAGAGAAGCTCAGAATGCTGAAAGTAAGGCGGATTTTATTCATAAAATGAAAGTTGCAGCGAAAGAAGCAGATGAAACAACATATTGGTTATTACTTTGTCATCATTCGAAAAATTACCCTAATCCAGGAAAATTACAAGAACAAATCGACACTATAAATAAAATTCTTTCAAAAATTATTGCCAGTTCTAAAACGAGAACTAAATCATTATCAAATTTTCAAATCGACTAATTTTCAAATTATAAAGATATGCTAGATAAGAATGGTATTGCAAAACGCATCGCTAGAGAAGTAAAAGACGGAATGTATGTAAACCTTGGTATAGGTATTCCTACATTGGTTGCAAATTATATTCCTGAAGGAATTAATGTTGAACTTCAATCGGAGAACGGAATTTTAGGTATGGGACCTTTTCCTTTTGAAGGAGAAGAAGATGCAGATTTAATTAACGCTGGTAAGCAAACAGTAACATTATTGCCTGGAGCTTCTATATTCGACTCAGCAATGAGTTTTGGGATGATACGTGCGCAAAAAGTACACCTTACTATTTTGGGTGCAATGGAAGTGAGCGAAACAGGCGATATTGCAAACTGGAAAATTCCAGGGAAAATGGTAAAAGGAATGGGCGGGGCAATGGATTTGGTAGCTTCTGCAAAAAATATTATTGTTGCTATGCAACACGTAAACAAAGCAGGTGAATCAAAATTATTACCTAAGTGCGATTTACCTTTAACTGGAATACGTTGTGTTAAAAAAATTGTAACTGAATTAGCTGTGTTGGACGTATTACCTGAAGGTGGTTTTAGATTATTAGAACGTGCTCCAGGTGTAAGCGTTGAAGAGATTCAAAAAGCAACAGCAGGTAAGTTAATCGTTGAAGGTGAAATTCCAGAGATGGTGATTTAAATTAAACTAAATTAGACGCAATAAAAAAAGCGGTCATCCTGAGCTTGACGAAGGAGACCGCTTTTTTATTTTAGCGACTAAATTTTAATACCAATAATACAAACATCATCAACCTGTTCTAAATTTCCTTTCCACTTTGTGAATTCATCATCTAAAAATTTAGATTGTTCGTTTAGCGGCAAATGATGTTTGCTAAATAATAGTTGTGATAATTGTTTGTATTTAAATTTCTTTCCCTTTTCACCACCAAACTGATCAGCAAATCCATCAGTAAATAAATAGAATTGTAAACCTTCTTTATATTCAATTTCGTGTGTTGTAAATGGTACAGCATTTTCTGTTTTTCCAATAGATTGTTTGTTGGGCTTTATTTGTTCAAGAGAATCATTTTTTATATACCATAATGGATTATTTGCCCCGCTCCAAAATATTTTTTTATTGCTTCTATCAATACACAATAGCGATATGTCCATCCCATCTTTTACATCATTAGAACTTTTTTCAAATGTTTCTAAAACCAGTTCTCTTGTTTTATCAAGTATTTCTCCAGTAACAGTTAAATGAAATTCCTTTACTGACCTATTTAGTGCATTACTGCAAACAACCGAAACCATTGCTCCTGGAACGCCATGCCCTGTGCAATCCGCGGCAGCTATAAAAAATAAATCATCTACTTTCTCAGCCCAATAAAAATCTCCAGCTACAATATCCTTAGGCTTGTAAAAAACAAAATTTTCGGGAATATATAAATTAATAAAATCAAGTGAAGGAAGTATGGCTTCTTGTAATCGTTTTGCATAAGCAATACTATCGAGAATTTCTTTTTGTTTTTCTTCTACTAATTCTTTTTGATGCTCTACTTGATGTTTTTGTTGTTCAATAATATTTTTTTGTTTGTTAGTTAAACGAAAACGATTGTAAAGGAATAATGAAAACAATAGAACAATAATTAAAATTGCAATAAACGTATAGGTCATTAACTGATGTCTCTTTTTTTCTTCGTCAGCAATAACTTTATGAGCAGCAGCCTGAGCCTTTATTTCGTTTTCTTTTTTATCTACTTCAAATTGAGTTTTTAAATCGCTTAGTTGTTTTGTATTATCAGAATTGTAAATACTATCAGTTAAATTTTTAAATAATACATGATACTCCAATGCTTTTTCAAATTGCCCCGTTTCTTTTTTAAGTCTAGATAGACCAGCGTAGATTTCCATTAAATTATCATTCAAATTTAATTCAATGCCTAGTTGCTCTGCTTTTAAAAACAATTCTTCAGCTGGTTTGTACTTTTTTTGTTTTAAATCTAAAAAGGCCATATTGGAATAAGTGCTGCAAAGTCCTTCTTTGTTTCCAAGAAAACTCGCAAGCTTAATTGCTTCTTGGTAGGCAGCTATGGCATTATCGTATTCTTTTAACTCTGTGTACAATGAACCTATGTTTCCATAAACAATCCACATAATGGTTTTATCATCAACCTCCTTAGCTGTTTGTAATGCTAATTGATAATAGCCCATTGCTTTAGAGTTTTGCCCCAACTCATTATAAACAATAGCCATACGATTATAACATCTACAAATGGTAAATTTGTTATTGGTTTCTTTTGCCGTTGCTAATGCTTTTTCAAAGTACTCCAAGGCTTTTTTGTAGCTATTAAGTTCAAGGTAAACCAAGCCAATATTATTATTGGTGGCAGAGATACGTTTTACTTGATTTAATTTTTCTCTTATAGTAAGCGATTTAAGCAAACTCTCTAAGGCCTTGGGATATTTTGCTTGTTTTCTGTAAACATCGCCAATCATGTTTAAACAATCGCCCATACGTGTACTATCATTCAATTCAGTATTAATTTGGAGCGCTCTATTGTATTGTTCAAATGATTTAGCGTATGAAGATTCATCATAATAAATACCACCAATTTCATACAAACTAATAGCAATGCCTTTTTTGTAGTTTAGTTTTTCTGATAGTTGTAATCCTTGAGTATATTGCTGTAAGGCGTTTTTATCATTTTCCTCTTCTTCATAAAGATTTCCCAATTCAACATACTTGCGCACTTTGGCTGTATCGTCTTTTGCAATTTTAATTACTTGGCTTAATGAATCTATGCTTTTAGATTGACCAATAGCGAAGCTTTTAACAAATACTAGAAAAGTAATTAATAAAAGGTATTTGTTTAATTGGGTCAAGAGAATAGGGCTTTTTATCTGCTATAACGAAAGTACTAAATTTTAAGACCTATAATGCAAACATCATCTACCTGCTCTAAATTTCCTCTCCAATTTTCAAAGGAATTCTTTAGTTCTACATGCTGTTCAGTGTTGCTTAGTAAGTGATTTTTCAATAACAATTCAGCCATTGGTTTGTACTTGAATTTCTTGCCATTGGGGCCGCCAAATTGATCAGCAAATCCATCCGTAAACAAGTAGAAAGAAGTATTTTCTTTATATTCAATTTCGTGAGTTGTAAATTTGGTTGGATTTTCTGTTTTTCCTATCGGTTGTTTGTTGGCTTTGACTTCGACAAGCTCAGCCGGACTTTCGCTCCCTTTTGCTGGAGTAATATACCAGAGTGGATTGTTTGCCCCGCTCCAAAACACTTGTTTGTTTTTGTTATTTATACACAATAAGGAAATATCCATCCCATCTTTTACCTCACTAGTACTTTTTTCAAAGGTTTCTAAAACAAGTTCTCGTGTTTTGTCTAAAATTTTGCCTGTTTCGATTAAATGGAATTCTTTTAAACTTCTATTAAGTGCATTGGAACAAACTACCGAAACCATTGCGCCTGGAACACCATGTCCAGTGCTATCCGCTGCTGCAATAAAAGTAAGGTCATTTACGTGTTCGCACCAATAAAAATCACCAGCAACAATATCTTTAGGTAAGTACAAAACAAAATTATTGGGTAAATGTTTATTTATAAATTCTTGTGGTGGTAAAATCGCTTCTTGTAAACGTTTTGCATAGGTAATACTTTCTATAATTTCTTTTTGTTTATCTTCTATAAGATGTTTTTGTGCTTCGGTTTCTAGATTCTTAATTTCAATAATGTGTTTTTGTTTATTTGTTAATTTGAATCGTTTATAAAGGAAAAACGAAAACAATAAAGTAAGCGCTAGTATTCCAGTAATTGAGTAACTTATAACTGTTTGCCGTTTTTTTCCTTCCTCTATAATTGCTTCTTTTTTTTCTTGTTCAACTTTATCTTTTAATTTTTGTTGTTCGTAGTGAAATTGTGTTTCTTTTTGAATAGCTGTTTTTTGAAGGGCAATATTGTTCAAGCTATCACGCATTATAATGTATAATTCATGCATTTCTAATGCTTTTTTAAAATCGCCCTGCCGTTTGTAAACTTCATTAAGTAATTCTGCCGATCTTTTAATGTTTTCAGGGTATCCAAGTTCATTGGCAACATTCATGCTTTTTAAACCAAATTCAAGCGCTAACTTAGTGTTTCCTTGTTTTGAGTATATCTGACCAATTTTATGAAATGAGTAGCCAATACCTTTTTTATCTTTGAGTTCTTCTTTTATTTTTAAACTCATAAAATTAAAATTCAAAGCTGCTTCATAATTTCCTTGTTTAAAATTGACCCTTGCAATATTGCCATACAAGTATGCAATTCCTTTCTTGTTATTTATTTCTTTACTAATACCTAAACTTTTTTCGTAGCATTTTAATGCAGATGTTAAGTCGTTTTTTTGATATTCAGTACAATTACCAATGTTTTCTAAGCAATTTGAGATTCCTTTTTTGTTATCTATTTCAGTCATCAGTTTCAAACTTTTTTCAGCATATTCATTGGCTTTTGAATAATTAGTTTGAGATAAGTAGGCGCCTGAAATATGAAATAATGCGTCTGCCATTCCTTTTTTATTTCCAAGTTCTTCCATTGTTTTTAAAGCATTGGTGCAATATTCAAGTGCTTTAGATAAATCACCTTGGTCAACGTATAACTCGCCTAATAATATCCATGCGCTTGCCAATTGAGTTTTAAAGTAATTCGATTTTGGGTTTTGTTTTAAGTTTGAACTTGCTATTTGTTCTAGTTGATTTGAATAATCAAGTTTTTCGGAGTCAGTGGCATATTCGAATAATTTATTTAGTTCGTTACATTTTGTTGAATCTAAATTAGATTCTTGCCCACTAAAACGAGTAGAGTAGAAAATCAAAAAAGTAAAAAGGAAAATAAATAAATTATTCTTTCTCATAAAGTTTGAAACTGAAAGATAGTGATTTTAATTATTACTTGATACCAATAAAAAAAGCGACCCTTTCGGAGTCGCTTTTCTTTTATAATTAAATTCCAATTAATCCTTAATCCCAAAGAATTCATTGTAACTAATTTCTTTGTTAGTTAACTTGAATTTTTCTTTGAATAAAGCTAACATCTTAGTGAAATAAAGGTTTTCGTAAATCTTTTGAACTTCGCTTTCCTTAGTTAAGATTGTTTGTGTAAGCTTTGCAATTTCTTCTTCGTTAGGAGTTTGTCCGTAACGAGCGTACTGACTTGTAATGAAACGTTTTGCTTCTTCAATCGCTTCTTCGTTTGATACAGTAAGTGCGTTATCTTTAATGATTTTGTTTTCGATTAATTTCCATTGCATTGCTTTTGCATAATCAGCAAACTCAGTATCAATTTGCTCCATAGTTAAAGGCTTTTCGTTAACTGCCATTAACCAACGCTTTAAGAAATTCTCAGGAAGTTTTGGATTAGCTGTTTCAACTAATTTCTTCTCTACATCCTGCATAAACTTACGGTCTTGATCTTGAGCAAACATTAACTCAAGTTCTCCTTTAATTTTAGCTTTAAATTCATCTAAGCTATTGATAGTTCCTGCACCGTATAATTTATCAAATAATTCTTGGTTTAATTCAGCATCTTCCATACGAGCAATGTTTTTTACATTTACTTGTAAGTCAGCGTTGAATTGCTCTGCAGCTTCTTTATCAATACCTAAGCCAATTCCTAAATCAATTGCATTTTCGTACAACACGCTTGAAGGAATAACAACTTTATCTTCTTTCTTTAAACCAGTTAATTTTTTCTTAGCAGCATCGTTCTTTAAACGATCGATACCAATGCTAGTAGATTTGAATACACCACCTGCTTTAATAGAGCCATCAGCCTCTAATTCGTTGATGTCGATATAAAGAACATCATTTCCTTCAGATACTTCTGGGTTAGAAGGCTTACCGTAATTTCTTCTAACGTCTTTTAAATATTTTTCAATTAACTCCTCATCCACTTTTACAACTGGATAATCAAAGCTCATTTTATCAGAAATAGTTACTTCAAACTTAGGAGCAATACCTAAATCATAATCAAATGCGAAATCTGTTTGTGTATCCCAGTTAATTTCTTTTTCAACTGTTTTAGGAAGTGGGTTTCCTAAGATTTCGATTTTATTTTCGTTGATGTATTTGTAGATTGAATCATTCAATAATTTATTGATTTCATCAACCAATAAATTCTTACCATACATTTTCTTAATCATTCCAGCAGGAACTTTTCCTGGACGGAAACCAGGCATAGAAGCTTGGCGTTGTGCTTTTTTTAATGCACCTTCAACTTTATCTTGATAATCAGCAGGACCTACTTTAATAGTTACAACTGCGTTTAATTCGTCGATTTCTTGTTTTGTAATATCCATTTGTTCTAATTTAATTAAAATTAAAAAAGGCTAAAAAAATTAGCCTTTTTTGTTTGTGCGGATGAAGGGACTCGAACCCCCACGCTTGCGCACCAGATCCTAAGTCTGGCTCGGCTACCAATTACGACACATCCGCATTCCTATACTTAAATAGGGCTGCAAATATACAACTTTTTCTTAAGTATCAAAAATAATTATTAACACAAAAACTCGCTGTTTTTGGGCTTTTCTTTGCCTATATTTGGCGGCAAATTCAATATTATGTACGGTAATTTCCAACAACATTTACAAAAAGAACTAGCTGCAATTGAAGAAGCAGGTATTTTTAAGAAAGAACGCATTATTACTACTCCTCAAGGTGCTAGCGTTAAAGTAAGCACTGGCGAAGAAGTAATTATTTTTTGCGCTAATAACTATTTAGGTCTTTCGTCTCACCCAAAGGTGATTGAAGGTGCTAAAAACGCTTTAGATAAACGTGGTTACGGAATGTCATCAGTACGTTTTATTTGTGGAACACAGGATATTCATAAAGAATTAGAACATAAAATTGCCAATTTTTTAGGGCAAGAAGATACCATCCTTTACGCTGCAGCATTTGATGCAAATGGAGGTGTGTTTGAACCATTGTTTGGTGAGGAAGATGCAATCATCTCCGATGAATTAAACCACGCATCTATTATTGATGGTGTGCGTTTGTGTAAAGCACAACGTTATCGCTACAAAAACTCTGATATGGCAGACTTGGAAGAGCAATTGAAAAAAGCGCAAGCACAGCGTTACCGCATTATTGTTACAGATGGTGTTTTCTCGATGGATGGTTATGTTGCGCCTTTAGATAAAATTTGCGACCTAGCTGATAAATATAACGCTTTGGTAATGGTTGATGAAAGCCATGCTACAGGCTTTATTGGTAAAACAGGAAGAGGAACCGTTGAACTAAAAAATGTAATGAACCGCGTTGATATTATTACTGGAACGCTGGGCAAGGCATTAGGCGGGGCAATGGGAGGTTTTACTACTGGTAAAAAGGAAGTGATAGAAATTTTACGTCAACGTTCTCGTCCGTATTTGTTTTCTAATTCATTAGCACCAAGTATTGTTGGAGCATCTATTGCAGTGTTTGATATGTTAAGCGAAACAACTGAATTAAGAGATAGATTAGAGTGGAACATTAATTATTTTAAAGAAGGAATTAAAGCAGTTGGTTTAGAAATTAAAGAAGGCGATTCTGCTATTGTGCCTGTGATGTTATACGATGCAAAATTATCTCAAACCTTTGCAGATAGATTATTAAAAGAAGGAATTTATGTAATTGGATTCTTTTACCCAGTTGTACCAAAAGATAAAGCACGTATTCGCGTACAATTATCTGCAGCACACACCAAAGAACATTTAGATAAAGCCATTGCAGCTTTTGCTAAAGTTGGGAAAGAGTTGGGGGTTATTAAGTAGTTTTTTTAAAGAAGTAATAAATAAGGAAAGCTTGTCTGTAAAGGCAGGCTTTTTGTTTTTGAGTTGATTTCTTATATTTGCTATAACATATGATTTTATTAATAGAATAATAAAAGAGAAAATTTTAAACAATAAATATGAAAATTAGGGTTCAACTTTCAGCTATAGTTATATTTTTAAATGTTTCTCTAATAGCCCAAATAGTGAACATTCCTGATGCAAATTTAAAGGCTTATCTCTTAGGAAGACCTGCTATTAATACCAATGCAGATAGCGAAATTCAAGTTGCTGAAGCTGCTGCTTATTCAGGAGCTATAGACTGTTCTTCTTTAAATCTTTCAAACCTTACAGGTATCGAAGCTTTCAATCAATTAACAGAATTATACTGTGGTAATAATTTACTGACATCGTTAGACATAACTGGTAATACTGCGTTAACTAAATTGTACTGTGCATCTAATCAGTTGACAACCTTAAATACAACCTCTAATACAGCTTTAACACATATAGTCTGTTCCAATAATCAACTGAATTCGTTAAATTTAGTTTCTAATATTGCTTTGAATCATTTAGGATGTCCCTACAATCAATTGACTTCATTAAATTTAAGTGCTAATGTAAATTTAGTTTCATTAGATTGTTCATATAATTTAATTTCATCGTTAAATTTAGCTTCTAATACCACCTTAACTATTTTATATTGTGATAGTAATCTATTGAGTTTATTAGATTTAACATTGAATACTTCTTTAGCTGAATTATATTGTGGTAATAATCAATTAACTACCTTAGACTTATCATCAAATGTGTTTTTAATATCTTTAGGATGTTACTCTAATCAATTGAGTTCATTAAATGTTCAAAATGGAAATAACTTTAATGTTAACTATTTCTACGCTCCGTATAATCCGAATCTTACTTGCATACAAGTAGATGATGCAGCATACTCAACTGCTAATTGGCTTAACATTGATACAGTAACAAATTTTAGTACGAACTGCGTTACTAGTGTGAAAAATTACGTTTTGAACGAGAGAGCTAACGTTTCTGTTTATCCGAATCCAACCAAAAATAAACTTAAATTTTCTTGTGAAGCAAATGCTCAAGTAATAAATGTTATTTCACAAATCGAATGTGAGAAAAAAAATACAGATACAATCGATCTTTCCGAGCTAGTGAGTGGTATTTATATAATTAAATTAACTAACTCAAAAGGACAAATAATTCATCGTAGTAAAATTTTAAAAGAATAATTTGGTAAACTAGTTTTATAATTCGGGTTCTTAATTAGATTAATAAACATTCGTGGACACAATCCAAAAAAACCAAATCCACAACTCCCGCCAACTCAATACTCCAATTGAGAAAGTATATAACGCTTTCGCCAACCCTGAGCTTTTAAAACTTTGGTGGGGACCAGAGGGATTTACCAATACCTTTCATGAATTTGATTTACGCCCGGGCGGCAACTGGAGACTTACCATGCATGGCCCCGAGAAAGGTAATTATGAAAATTCTTCCGTATTTAAAGTTGTTGAAACTGAAAAGTTAATTAGCTGGACACGCAAATCTCAACCCTACTTTGATATGGAAGTAGCATTTGAAGAAGTAGAAGAGGGAAGCACTATGATTTCTTTTAAAATGATATTTGATACTGCCGAAACCTGCGAAAAAATGCGCCCGTTTGTAGAGCATAAAAATGAAGAGAATTTTGACAGGCTAGAAAGGTTGCTTGCTGGTTTTTAGTAAAAGGAAATAAGTAATTTTAGTTTGCTGTTATATAAAAAAGCTTGCCCTTTAATAGGGCAAGCTTTTTTATTAGTTAGCAGCTTGTTTGCGTCTTCCTTCTAATATTTTAAGGAAAGAACGAGTTCTGATTTCTTCCATTGTTAAGCCAGTAGCTGTTACATCTTCTGCGCTGATTGCCCCGCAGTTCATAGCACGTAAGAAATAGTTTAATAATCCTTGTCCCGTTGCTGCGTCATCAAATACATCATCTGTTAAGGTTGCTCTTGCTGCTTTTTCTACGAATGCTTTTAAACGCTTAGCTGCATCTTCGTAGCTTTCTAAAAAGAAAGAATAAACTGCTGCATAACGCATTGGGAATTGTGCAGGATTTAAATCCCAACCTTGGTATAAACCTTTCCACAATGAATAACGTGTGTGATCATAAGCTTTTTTCCAGCTGCGTTGAACAACCATTTTGTTTTCAGCAATTTGTGCTGCTGTTAAATTATCACCTCTGTGTGGTCCAATTGGCATTACGTTGGTAGCACCATCCGATAACCAAATGCCTGTTGCGCCTAATGATACTTTCATGAAATGATGTGCGAAGTCGCAAACAGCATGTCCCATATCTTGGTATTTTGCAGTAATGTTACAAGCTGCAGTGTAATCATAAGTTCCAAATGCTGTTGCAATCATTCTTCCTTGACTTGCAGTAACAAAAGTGCGTAAAGGATTTTTTCCGTCTTTGTCAATAACAGCTTGAGTTGTCTCAACCATCATTTCCATTTTAAGAGCACCCTTTTCTATTTTTGTATTTGCTTCAATCATCTCGAACATTTTCACTAAAGCAGTTACTTGCTCAGGAATAGTAACCTTTGGAAGCATTACCACAAAGTTGTTTGGTAATTTTCCGTTTGTTAATTCAGATAAAGTAGTAAGGAAAATATCCATTGTACGAGAACCTCTGTCTTTTAAATCTTCGGTAAAAGGCTTGATACGAATTCCAATAAAAGGAGGAAGGGTATTGTTTTGCATTCCTTTTGCTACTTCAGTTGCAGCTTGCACAGCAGTTGCATCTTCTTCTTCCCAAGAACGATTTCCGAAACCATCTTCAAAATCGATACGGAAATCTTCAAGCGCTTCTGTTTTTAATTTATTAATTACTTTGTTGTAAGTAGTGTATGATAGCCATGCCGCCTCTTTCTTTCTATCTTGTGGAGAAAGTGAATCCATTTTTTTAATTAGGCTTTCGATTCCTGCTGCATCATTTGGTAATTGTTCGTGACCTTGTAGTTCAATTGCTTTTGCAAACTCAACAAAGTTTACTGCATTGTTTAATAATGTTTTTAAAGCTGCTTGTCCCATTTTAGCAGCAGAGTCAGATGCAAATAAATCTGCACCACCATACACAGTATGTACAGGTTGTCTGTCGGGCTTATCACCAGGATATACTAATTGAAATGCTTTGTTTGCTTTTCCTAATTCGTTTAGGATTGCTTCTCTTTCATTACTTGGAATTGATTGTTTCATGCTATAAATTTTAATATTTTAATTCAATTTTAAGATTCACTAAATTAACTTCCTCTGTAAGTAGAGTATCCAAATGGATTTAATAATAATGGCACATGGTAATGCGATGTGTCAAAAGTTTCGAAATCTATTGTTACCGTTGGATAAAATCCTTTAATACCTTGCTCTGCGAAATAAGATGCAGTAAAGAATACAAGTCTGTAATTACCAGGTTGTAATAAAACATCTTCTTTTAATAAACCTGGAAGTCTTCCGTCAGAGTTGGTTTCACCACTTCCTAAAACTGTCCAAGTACCATCATCATTTGGTTTTTCTAATTTAATAGTAACGCCTTGTGCAGGTTTACCTTTTGATGTATCTAATATATGCGTTGTAATTTGGCTCATTATATTTTGTGATTTATCCTATTAATTTATTTAAACGAATGTGAGTTATTTTATTTTGCTCATTCATTGCAATTTTTAATTCTGTTTCAGCATCGTTGTTTATTCTTGCATTTAATAAAGCTAACATTTCTTCTGCTGATTTACCTGTAGCGCAAACAATAAAAATATATCCAAATTTTTTCTCGTAAGCTTCATTGCCTTCTGCTAAAGCAATTAATGTTTCTTGCCCCGCTGTATTTACTCCTGCTTGTTCTCCGCCAGCCCATTCTTTTGTAGAAGCAAATTTTTTCTCTAAACTTTTTATGTCACCAATCTTTGGGTGATGCGTAAAAGCTTCCAATCCATCAGCTCTTGTGCTTTTTGACCAAGCACTATCCGATTTACTTATTAAATCTTCAACAGAATTAAAAGGCAATTGTTTACTGAGTTCTTTTGCCCAATTAGTAGAGCCACAACATTTGAATAATTCTTCAAATAGCTGAGTATCGTTTAAATTATTTAGTTCTGTAAGTGTCATAATTATTTCACAATCTTTCCAAACAATCTCATTCTACTTACACCACCATCAGGGAAAATATTTAAACGCACGTGTGTGAAAGGTCCGTGGTTTGCAATTTCCTTTTCGAAATAATGTTCGTGGTCGGCCTGTAGTTTTTGTTTAGGCATTATCTCTGTCCAAACAATTTCGGGTGAATTAATGTTTACATCGTCTGTATTCACAGTTTCCACTTCAATTCCGCCACCACTAATAGGTAATATCTCGGTACGACTAATTCCAAATGAACTTGAACCAACATCAACTGTTTCAATATCTACACCTTCAATCGAACAAGTATCAGGGTAATTTCCTTTAAAGTGACAAGTATCAATTAATATTTGATCAATGTTTCCTCTATGCGCTAATTTTACAATAACCCAATCGCGATTGTTTGGAGTACGATTACGCTTGGTTTCCCAGCCATCTCCCATATTTGCTCCTCTGTTAGGCATAATTAAATTATCCATGTGCGAGAAAAACATATCGTTACATAAAACTGATTTTGCACCATTTGTTGCAGCTGCTAAATCAATTGTTTCATTTTCGCTAACAGCATCCCAGTTTTTATAAACTTCTCCATACACTTTTAAACGTGCAACACCACCATCAGGATAAATGTGCAGTTTTAGATGCGTCCAAATAACATCACTTTCAATTGCATAAAAATTTTGACTACCAGGAGCTAATGGAGATTTAACAAGTATTTCTTTCCACTCTGCTTTTTCAAGTTGTTCAGCAGTAGCATCCATTGGCATTGTACAGGCTTCGATAGATGCGTGTGGAGGGTGATTTCCTAAAAAGAAGTTAGTGTCAATATCAACGCCTCTTATAATTCCTGAAGCGCCTAGTTTAATAATACACCAATCATGTCCTGGAACACGCTTTCTGCGAGATTCCCAGCCATCCATCCATTTACCTCTATCAGTATATTTATCGGCAATAAAAATGCCTCTTCCTGGTTTTAATAAATTTTCTTTCTCAGCAAAAAAATCATCGCTGCAAGAAATTGCTTTTCCACCAATGCGTTCAGAAGCTATATCAATTAATGATGTAAACGCTGGTCCTTCTGTTTTTGTAACTTCCATATATATTAATCTTTTCTATATAAAATCTTTCCTTGAGGTAAAGATAAGAAATTCCCGTTTTCAAACACCTTTTTACCTCCTACATATGTTTGTTTTATTACCCCTTTTAATTCTTCTCCAACATAAGGGCTAATTTTATGGCGATAATGAATATCAGTTGATTTTACCGTAAAACTTTCTGCTGGATTCCAAACAACTATATCTGCATCATAACCAATTTTTAATTGCCCCTTAGAATTACCGAAGCCTATAAATTCAGCCACATTTTCACTCATTAAACTAGCTAGTTTGCTTAATTCAAGATTGCGTTTTTTTCCTGCAGTCCAAACAACAGGTAATGAAAACTGAATGCTGGCAATGCCTCCCCAGGCTTCTTTTAGATTTCCTGAATCAATTCTTTTTAAGTCAGGTGTAGCAGGTGAATGATCAGTTACAACAAAATCAATTAGCCCCGTTTTTAATGCTTCCCATAATTTCTCATTGTTTTCTTTTTCTCTAATAGGAGGAGCACATTTAAAAAGTGTATTGCCATCTGGAATTTCTTCTGCACAGAAATACAAGTATTGTGGGCAAGTTTCAACCGTTAAAGGCAAGGCTTTATTACGAGCATCCTTAATTTGTTTTAATGAATCAGCAGATGATAGATGAACAATATGAATTGGACTTTTAAACTCTTCGCACAAAGCAATCATCATCTCCACAGCCTTGTCTTCCCAAGCTTTTGGGCGAGAATTTAAATAAGCCATGTAGTTACTTTGATTTTTCTCGAAATGTGTTATTCCATCATGATGCTCATCAATTTCGGCATGGGCAAGTAAAGGAATGTTATGTTTAGCCGTTGTTGCTAAACCTTTTCTTAAATCGTCCCAAGTTACATTTGGAAATTCATCAATACCCGAGTGCGTTAAAAAGGCTTTAATACCAAGTACTCCAGCATTAATTAATTCTTCTAACTTATCTGCATTGGCAGGAACAATACCACCCCAAAAACCACAATTGCAATACAGCTTTCCTTTCGAAGCTTCTATTTTATCATTAAATGTTTTTGCTGTAATTGTAACAGGACTTGAGTTTAAAGGCATATCAACCAATGTTGTAATACCGCCTGCAATAGCAGCTTTGGTCATGGTTTCAAAACCTTCCCACTCTGTACGACCGGGTTCGTTTATATGTACATGAGAATCAATTAATCCAGGCATTACAACTAAATCACCAACATCTTCGATAGGGAAATCTTTACTTGCAATGTTGCCTTCAATAATATTTATGATGATACCATCTTTTATAAAAAGTGTAGCGTCTATAAATGCTGAGCCAATAAGCATCTTTGTGCTATGCAATGCCAGATCTGGTAATTTACTATCCATGTTTTTGCCTATTTATTACAAATTTACTAAGCTTATTCTTATCTTTACCTTTTATTTAATAACATTGAAAACAAAATTATATATATCGGCTTTATTTTTAATGCTATCATCCATTGCTTCTGCTGCAAATGGATTTGAAACAAAATTTGACACAACAGACCTTTTTGTTGTTCTTGCTATTTGTGCAATTCTATTTGTATTAAATCACACATTAAAATTAGCTGTTCGTTCTTTAACTTATACTCTGGAGCAGAAAAAAGAAGTTAGTGAGGAAACCGAAAAAAATGACGAACGCATTAGAACTAAAATTGATGATATAGAACAAGCGAAAACTGTTTTGTTTTATTGTGGTTTACTCTTTGTTTTCTTCTACACTGCCTATATGTTTGTAAGAGGAACAACCATGGAATCGCATGTTATAGAATGGATGAACCTTGTTGTACGTTGGATGCATGTTGTATTTGGTATTGCTTGGATTGGAGCTTCTTTCTATTTTGTGTTTTTAGAAAACGCTTTAAATCGTAAACATGGATTAAGAGATGAGATTGCTGGAAACCTTTGGGCAGTTCATGGTGGTGGTTTTTATTATGTAGAGAAATACAAAGTTTCTCCTAATGAAATTCCTAAAGATTTGCATTGGTTTAAATACGAAGCTTATTTTACTTGGCTTTCAGGTTTTACTTTATTGGTCATTGTTTATTATTTAGATGCAGCTATTTATTTAATTGACCCACAAGTGATGGCATTAACGCCTGCACAAGCAATAGGAATTAGTATTGGAACTTTATTATCAGGATGGTTTGTTTACAATGCATTGTGTAAGTCGTTTTTAGCAAAGCATCAAGTATTACTTTCAATTGTATTACTTGTGTTTATTACATTGGCCGCTTGGTTCTTATCAAATGTATTTAGTAGTCGTGCTGCATACATACATGTAGGCGCAATGCTGGGTACTTTTATGGCAGGTAATGTATTTCGCGTAATTATACCAGGTCAAAAAGCCATGGTAAATGCAGCGAAGGAAGGAAAACCTGTGGATGGTTCAATTGGTAAAAAAGCATTGTTACGTTCCTTACATAACAACTATTTTACATTGCCTGTAATCTTCATTATGATTTCCAATCACTTCCCAAGCACTTATGGAAGCTCGATGAATTGGATGATTTTAATGGGATTAACCATTGCAAGTGCATTAATAAAACATTATTTAAACCTAAAAGAAAAAGGCGAAAAATCAATTTGGATTTTACCAATTGGAATTGTTTTGATTATTTCTTTGGCATTTATTACACGTCCTCAAACAAAATCAGTTTGTAAAGATGATAAGCCTGCAAGTTTTGCTCAGGTAAATGAAATCATCCAAAAGCGTTGTGTTACTTGTCATTCAGCAACTCCAACTGATGATGTTTTAAAAGCAGCACCAAATGGAATTATGTTTGATAATAAAGAAACAATCTTAAAATTAGCCGAACGTATTAACCAACGTGCTGTAATTACGAAAACAATGCCTCAAGGAAACAAAACTGGCATTACCCAAGAAGAACGTGATGTGATTGCCTGTTGGATTGAGAATGGGGCAAAGGGGGAGTAGGTTTACCCCCCAATCTTAATCATACTTCTGTTCTCAATATTCTCAAAATCAAATCTACCACCTAAAGCTTGTTTTTTGCTTTGTAGGTTTTCGATAATCAACGATTCAATATTCATTCCGTTTCGGTAAGCACTTAGCAAATCAGTTTCTCCTTGAGAGAAAAGACAATTTTTCATTTTGCCATCTGCAGTTAAACGCAAGCGGTTGCAGCCTTCGCAAAAGGGCTGTGTTACTGTTGAGATGAAACCGAAAGTGCCTTTGTAATGTGGTACTTTATATTTCTTTGCTGTATCGTTTACTTCATCACTTAATTTTTCTATCGAATGTTTTTCTTCAATTAAGTTTAGCATTTCTTGTTGAGAAAAAACTTTTTCTCTATTCCAAGCATTACCTGTAAAGGGCATAAACTCTATAAAACGAACATCTAAAGGGAAATCTTTTGTTAATGCAATAAAATCCAAAACTGCTGTTTCATTTATTCCTTTCATCACAACCATATTTAACTTCACAGTAAATTGGTGTTCTAACAGTAAAAAAATATTCTTCTTTATTTTTTCAAAATCTCCACGTTTGGTAATTTCAAAAAACTGCTCTGCATTTAAAGTATCCAAACTAACATTTACCGATTTTATTTTAGCTTCTTTAAAGACATCAATAAAATCATGTGCTAATACAGCGTTTGTTGAAATACTTAATTCAACAGGTAACTCAGCTAATTTCTGGATTATCAATTTAGCATCTTTTCTAACCAATGGTTCACCACCTGTTAAACGAATTTTGTTAACTCCAAAATTTGCAAACACTTTTGCTAAGTCAACAATTTCATTCACTTGCATCATTTTGTGAGATGGCGTAACAGATACATCTTCATTGGGCATGCAATAAGTACAACGTAAATTACAAGCATCTGTTAAAGAGATGCGCAGGTAATTGTGTTTGCGTCCAAATGTATCGTATAGTCCTTGTTCTTGCATAAATTGAGGCACTAAAGGTAAGGAATTTATATGCGAACAAATTGCATTTATCTTTATCTTTACAACTATTAATAAGCAATTTAATGCTCGAAATTGGTTTACTGTTAATCTTGTTAGTTGTTTCCTTCTTCTATTCCTCAATAGGACATGGCGGGGCAAGCGGATACATTGCAGTTTTAACTATGATTGGTTTAAGTAGTTCGGTTATACGTCCTGCAGCATTAGTGTTAAATGTGTTTGTGGCAGGTATTTCATTTTATCAATATTATAAAGGCGGACATTTTAAATGGAAATTGTTTTATCCTTTTGCCTTGTTATCAGTTCCTTTGGCATATGCGGGTTCATTTGTAGAGCTCGATACCATTTGGTACAAGCGCATTGTAGGTGCTTGTTTAATTTTGGCAGTATTGCGCATCGTAGGTTTCTTTAATCCTAAAGAAGAAGAAACAAAACCTTTACCACTAGCAGCTGGACTTTTAATTGGTGCAGCATTAGGATTTTTAAGCGGTGTAATTGGTATTGGTGGCGGAATTATTTTAAGCCCAATTATTTTATTATTTAGGTGGGGCAATTTAAAAGAAACAGCTGCTGTATCTGCTTTATTTATTGTTGTAAATTCAATTGCAGGAATTATAGGTTTGTTTAATCAAAAAGTAATATGGCCAAGCGAAATCCTTTACTGGATTCCTGTAGTATTGATAGGTGGTTTGGCAGGTGCTTATTGGGGAAGTAAGAAAGCAAATAATACTGCATTAAAGTATGTACTTTCATTGGTGTTATTTTTTGCTGCACTAAAACTAATTTTTATTTAAAGTGATTACAGTAGAAGAAGCAAAAAATATAATAGAACAAAATGTAAGTGAATTGAAAGAAAGGATTTCTATTCTTACAAAAGATGCTCTTGGCTTTCGTTTGGCCGAAGATGTTTTTGCCCCGCTTGATTTACCACCATTTAACCAATCGAATGTAGATGGTTATGCAGTTTGTGGTGATGGTAAACAATGGAATGTAATTGCAGAAATAAAAGCAGGTGACTATACCAACATTGTTTTAAAATCGGGAGAAGCAGCCCGAATATTTACAGGGGCAATAGTTCCAGCAGGTAGCGATTGTGTTATTATGCAAGAACGAATTGAAAAAAAAGAAAATGTAATTACATTAGTTGATGGTGAAGTAAAGAGGCAGGAACATATTAGAATAAAATGTTCTCAAATTAAAGTTGGAGAGTTAGCCTTATCAAAAGGAACTTTAATTAATCCTTCCGTTATTGGATTTATTTCCTCAATGGGATTAAAACAAATTAAAGTATTTAAAAAGCCAAGTATTACTTTGGTTATTACTGGGAATGAATTGCAAGAAGTAGGCACTAGTCAAGAACTTGGAAAGGTTTATGAATCTAATAGCTCTAGCTTAAGTTCAGCCGCTTCAACAATGGGTTTAAGTATAGAGAAAATTATTTTTGTAAAAGACGATAAAATAAAATTAGCTGAAGCTGTTAATTCGGTAATGCAAACTACTGATTTATTGCTTATTTCAGGAGGCATTTCGGTAGGCGATTATGATTTTGTGAATGAAGTATTGCAGGAGAATAAAACTGAAACATTATTTTATAAAGTAGCACAAAAACCTGGTAAGCCTTTGTTTTTTGGGAAGAATAATAATACTTGTGTTTTTGGTTTGCCCGGTAACCCAGCATCTGCATTAACTTGTTTTTATGAATATGTGTATCCATGTTTAAGAAAATTACAAGGGCACACCAATATTCACTTAACAAAAGTTCAATTGCCTTTGGAGGCTGCAATTAATAAGAAAAAAGGATTAGCTCATTTTTTAAAGGCCAAAGCAAGTTCAAACTCTGTACTTTCATTGGAAGGACAAGAATCCTTTAAAATGCGCTCTTTTGCTGAGGCAAATGCATTTATTTATTTACCTTTAGACTGCGAAAATAAAAACGCTGGGGAAATGGTGGAAGTACATCTTCACCCTAATTTATAAACGAAACAAATGCAAATTAAAGTTTTATTATTTGGTGAGTTGGCTCAGTTGGCAGGAAGTGCAGAATTGATTTTGCAGGATGTAGATTCTACGACAAGCGCCAATGAAATGCTTGAAAATAAATTTCCGCAATTAGTATCCAAAAAATATGCAATTGCAGTAAATAAACAAATAGTAAAAGATTCGCAACAATTACATGATGGTGATGAAATAGCATTATTACCGCCATTTTCGGGAGGATAAGATGAAAGAGAAGAAGAGACATAAAGTAATACAGCAAGGCGCCATTAGTTCGCAATTTGTAGCTGATTCGATTGCAAAGCATAGCAGCAAAACCAATATTGGTGCGCATACTATTTTTTTAGGTCAGGTAAGAAATGATTTAATTGATAGTAAAGAAGTTGTTGAGATTGAATACACCGCTTACGAAGAAATGGCCGAAGAACAATTTCATATAATACGTGAAGAAGCTTTTGCTAAATATGATTTAACCTGTATGCACATTCATCATAGTATTGGAACAGTTAAGGTTGGTGAAATTTCTTTATTTGTATTTGTGTCTGCAAAGCATAGGGCACAAGTGTTTGATGCTTGTTCGTTTATTGTGGAGCAAATTAAAAGTAAAGTTCCAGTGTGGGGCAAAGAAATTTTCGCTGATGGTGAACACGTTTGGAAAAGCAATACTATTAATTCAGAAAAATAATGGTTGATATTACACATAAAACAAATACACTGCGTGAAGCCACTGCACAAGCAATTGTAAAGGTGAGCAAACAAGAAACCATTAATGCCATTGTAAATAAAACAGTTCCTAAAGGTGATGTTTTTGAAATGGCAAAAACCGCTGGACTATTTGCTGTAAAGCGCACCAGCGATATGATTCCTGATTGCCATCCTTTACCAATCGAATACACTGCGGTCCGTTTCGAAATAAAGAAACTTGAAGTGTATATTGAAATGGAAGTAAAAACCATTTACAAAACGGGAGTAGAAGTAGAGGCAATGCACGGCGTATCGGTTGTAGCGCTTACTATGTACGATATGCTTAAACCAATTGATAAGGGAATTGAAATAAGCACCATAAAATTATTGGAGAAAAAAGGTGGTAAGTCTGACCACAAAACAGGAACACACAATTTAAAAGCTGCCGTGCTTGTTGTTTCTGATTCAGTTGCGGCACATAAGGCGGAAGATAAATCAGGAAAACTAATAATTGAAAAATTAGAAAAGCAATTGTTTGCAAACATTGCTTATGAAATTGTTTCAGATGATATAAAGGCAATTCAAACTAAGGTGAAACAGTTTTGCGATGCAGGTATTGATTTAATAATCTCAACTGGAGGTACAGGCCTTTCTCCTCGCGATGTTACACCCGAAGCAGTGAGTGAATTATTAGATAGAGAAATCCCAGGTGTCATGGAAACCTCTCGTGCATACGGACAAGCTCGTACTCCATTTGCCATGTTATCAAGAGGTGTGGCTGGCTTTAAAGGAAATACATTAATACTAACTTTACCTGGCTCTACAAATGGTGTAAGAGAATCATTAGATGCGTTATTACCGCAATTGCTGCATGTGTTTAAAGTAAAAGAAGGCCTAAGACACTAATAAATTTTGGTTTGGCTAAAAATGATAAAAGCCTTACCTTTAATCAATATTTAGAGATAAGAATGGAAGACAAGAAAGTATTTATGCGCGAGGCAATTAAGTTGTCATTAGACAATATGCGTGCAGGCAATGGCGGACCTTTTGGGGCAGTAATAGTAAAAGACGGGAAAATAATTGCTCGTGGATTTAATAAAGTTACTTCAACCAACGACCCAACAGCGCATGCAGAAGTTGTTGCAATACGCGAAGCCTGTAAAGCATTAGGAAGTTTTCAATTAGATGGTTGTGAAATATACACTAGCTGTGAGCCTTGCCCTATGTGTCTTGGAGCTATTTATTGGGCGCGTCCTGATAAAATGTATTTTGCCAATACAAAAGTAGATGCTGCAAATATTGGTTTCGATGATCAATTTATTTACGAAGAAATTGAGTTAGATGTAGATAAAAGAAAACTACCTACTGAACAATTGTTGCAAGAAGAGGCGATAGAAGCTTTTAAAGAGTGGCAATCAAAAGCGGATAAAATCGAGTATTAAGACTCGATTAATTCTACGATATTCTTATTCGCCTCAACTGTTTCAAAATGATATTTTGTTGTGTTTAAGCTAAGTGCATCTACTACTAACATAGTTCCCGAAAATACTTCACCAATTTCAAGAATAATTTTTAATACTTCATTTGCCATCAGGGTTCCAATAATTCCTGGTAATACGCCAATAACACCATTTACGCTGCAATTATCCGTTTCGCTTGGTTCGGGAAAAACGCAACGATAAGTCGGTCCGTTTTTGTAATTAAAAACACTTACTTGTCCTTGAAAACTATGGATAGAACCAAATACTAATGTTTTGTTTTTAATAACGCAGGCATCATTAATTAAATACTTGCTTTCAAAATTATCTGTTCCGTCAACTATTAAATCGTAGTGTTCAATTAAAGATAAAATGTTTTTTGCGCTTACTTTTAGGTTGAAAGATTCAACTTCAATTAAAGAATTTAATGCTTGAATTTTATTTTTCGCAATATCAACTTTTGCTAAACCGACTTCTTTCTCGCTATATAAAACTTGTCGCTGCAAATTACTAATATCAATGGTGTCAAAATCAACAATGCCAATTTTACCAACACCACTTGATGCCAAATACTGCAAAACTGGACAGCCCAAACCACCTGCTCCAATAACTAATACTTTGGCATTACCCAATTTCTCTTGCCCCGCTTTTCCAATTTCGGGTAGGATAGTTTGACGAGCGTAGCGTTTTATTTGTTCAGGGTTTAGCATTGTTTTAATTGAATGCTTAAAAATAGGGAATTTTTCTCTCTTTAATAATCGCAATTACAAATGCTTAACCACGGAGACACGGATTACACTGAGGGACACAGAGATTTTTATTTTACCAATATGTCCTCCGTGAAACTCTGTGCCCTCCGTGTCTCCGTGGTAATAAAATAAACTCTTAATCCAGTCCAATTTCCCTTATAAATCTCCCATTTCAATGCTTTTTTAGTATCTTTGCCACCGAAATTTTGAGGGTAAATGAACCTTAATCTTTCAATCTAAAACTTAAAATTATCAATACAGAAATAGAATATATAGGCGAACATGTGTGGGCAGGAAAGCTGGGCAACTTTTTTATAGTGTTGTCATTTGTTGCAGCATTGTTTTCAAGTATCTCGTATTACTTTTTAGCTCGTAATCCAATTGATACTTCTTGGAAAAATTTAGCAAGAAAAGGTTTTTACCTTCATGCACTTGGTGTATTTGGTATTGTGGGCACTTTGTTTTTCATGCTTTACAATCGATATTTCGAGTACCAGTACGTATCGCAACACTCTAACTCAACAATGGCAATGCAATATATTTTTGCTTGTTTTTGGGAAGGGCAGGAGGGAAGCTTTATCCTTTGGACCTTTTGGCATGTTATCATTGGTTTAATATTAATGCGCACCGCTAAGTCCTTTGAGCCGCAGGTAATGTTTATGCTTTCCTTTGTTCAGGTGTTTTTAACAAGTATGCTATTAGGTGTAATTGTATTTAAAGTTCGCATAGGAATGAATCCATTCTTATTACTACGCGAGCATCCAGATTACATGAACATTCCTGTTCTAAAGAATCCTAATTATGCTGAGAAGATTGGAATGATGGCAAAGGGTTTAAATCCATTATTACAAAATTATTGGATGACGATTCATCCTCCAACTTTGTTCTTAGGCTTTGCATTAACTGTTGTTCCTTTTGCTTATGCATTTGCAGGTATTTGGAAAAAGGATTACACAACCTGGCAAAAACCAGCTTTACCTTGGACCTTTGTTGGCGTTGGTATTTTAGGAATAGGAGTTTTAATGGGTGGTGCTTGGGCTTACGAAGCATTAAGTTTTGGTGGTTTTTGGGCTTGGGATCCGGTTGAAAACGCATCTATGGTTCCATGGGTAACTTTAGTAGCAGCGGGGCATGTAATGATTATTAATAAGAACAGAAAAGGTTCTTTATTCATTTCATTTTTCTTAGCAATTGTTTCATTCATTTTAATTCTTTATTCAACTTTCCTAACACGTAGTGGAATATTAGGTGATTCATCTGTGCACGCCTTTACCGATTTGGGAATGCAAAAGCAATTATTATTGTTCTTGTTGATTTTTGTTTATGCATCTGTTGTAATCCTTTTAAAAGAAAAAACACTTCGTTTAGTTTATATCTGCGCTTCGGTAATAACATTGTTATGTGTGTTTGCCTTTAATATTTTACCTTCTTATATTTTATTGTCTTGGGGAACGATAAGTACTGCTTTTATTGTAATAGGTTATTTTAAATTTTTCCCGAAAGATAAAGGAGAAGATGGCATCAGTTCTCGTGAGTTTTGGATGTTTGTTGGTAGCTTAATGTTATTGATGAGTGCTGTTATTATCAGTTTGTTTACATCAACTCCGATCTTTAATAAACTACTAGGACAAAAAGGTGCGCCAATAGATATTTACACATACAACAAATGGAGTTTGCCTTTTGCTGTTATTGTAATGTTATTAAGTGGATTTGCTCAGTTTTTAAAGTACAGTAAAACAGATATGACTAAGTTTTACAAAAACTTAAGCGTGTCTTTAATTGTTTCATTAGCCATTGGCTTAACCGCAGCATTTGCTTTGTATTCATCAAAAGCATACGATTTAGCTCCCGAAAAGCAACGCTCGTTTTATTTGAGTTATGCAGTATTATTGGTTGCGTGTGTATTTTGTGTATTTGCTAATGCAGATTATTGGTTACGTGTTTTAAAAGGAAGAGTTAAAGCAGCAGGTGCAAGTATTGCACACATTGGTTTTGCTTTAATTATGTTAGGAGCACTGATTTCAACTTCTAAAAAAGTAACACTTTCTGTTAATTCTTCATTTAAAAATGTGGAAGCTTTAGGGAAAGAATACAGCAACAAAAAAAGTTTGCTTCTTACAAAAGGCGATACTTTACGCATGGGGCCATACTTTGCTTCTTACAAAGGCAAAAAGAAGGAAGGTATTCATGTGCTTTATCAGGTTGAGTATTATACCAAAAGCGATGCAGGAAAATACACTAAGGAATTCGATTTATTCCCACGCATACAAATTAATGAGCGTATGGGAAATGCAGCAGAGCCAGATACAAAGCATTATTTGGATAAAGATATTTACACGCATGTTACTTACGCTACATTAGATACTGAAGAAGAAAATGATAACAATGGTTATTTAGAACCAACAAATAATGTAATTCACATTGGTGATACTATTTTCTGTTCAAATGCAATGGCAATTTTAGATTCGCTTACAACTAACGTAAGTAAGCAAGAGTATGAAAAAAATGATACTTCTATTGTTGTTACAGCGGTTTTAAAAACATTTGATATTAATAAAAAGACATATAAAGCTTATCCTAAATACCAATTAAGAAAGAATTCGATTGAACCTGTTGCGGATAGCATTTCTGATTTAGGATTAAAATTTGTTTTCTGGAAAATAAACCCAGAAGATGGTTCGGTTGAAATACAACATAGTGAGCGTAAAACAAATCGTAAAGACTTTATTGTAATGGAAGCATATTTGTTCCCATTCATTAATATTTTGTGGTTAGGTTGTTTTATTATGGCTTTCGGAACATTGATTGCAATTGTATATCGTGTTCGTACTTTAAGAACAAAGACAGAAGAATAATTTTCTTTCATTTAATTTTTATCCCTTGCCTGAAGTAAATAAAATAGCTCATTTAACAGGTCACGCAGGCGCAGTATATACGCTTACAAAGGGAATTGCACCTAACACAGTTTTAAGTGGCAGTGGCGATAAAATGCTTGCTCAATGGGATTTGACTTCGGTTGTAGCAGATAAGTTTGCAGTTAAAATGCCCGCTATTGTTTATTCGGCTTTGGTTATCGAAGAAAAGAATTTATTACTTATTGGAACTGCAGCAGGTTCATTACATGTAGTTGATTTAAGCAATAAAACAGAAATTAAATACCTTACTTTAAATTACGGAGGAATTTTTACAATTGTTTATGTTGCCTCCTCTAATTGTTTTTTATTAAGTACAGTAAATGGTTTTTTAATTCAATTAGATGGCAATAATTTTGATTTGAAAAGAGAGCTGCACATTTCTAAATTAAAGCTTCGCAGTATTCAAGCAGATGAAATAAAGGATAGATTATATGTGTGCGATGGAACAGGGGACTTGCACGTATTTCAACTATCAACACTAACATTAATAAAATCATTTCAAGCACACACACAATCCTGCAATATTGTTAAACTACATCCAAATGGAAAGTACATTTTAACAGGCGGAAAGGATGCGCATTTGAATGTGTTTGATGTAAATACATTTGAATTGATAAAATCAATTCCAGCACACAATTTTGCTATTTACGATATTTGCTTTTTAGAAGGGACAAATTATTTTGCAACAGCAAGTAGAGATAAAACCATTAAGCTATGGGATGCAGAGAGCATTGAATTTCTATTGCGCATAAATAAGGAAACCCATAATTCGCATACACATTCGGTTAATGCTTTGTATTGGGATAAATCATGCAAACGTTTAGTAAGCGCAGGAGATGATAGGGCAGTTATGGTTTGGGAAATAGTGTAGTAGCCTTTAAATTAAATCTCGTTAAATAATTCTCGACTGCGCTCGAACTGACATCATCTTTACAATAATATTGGTGTTTGTTATTGTTGGCTGAGGCACCTGTCTGCCGACATAGGCAGGCTCGAAGCCACCATCACGAATAAAAAAAAGTCCTCGATTTCTCGAGGACTTTTTGAAATAAACAACAAACAAAATTTATGCTACATCTGTTGGGATAATGTTTGGATCAACCAATACACGTCCGCAATGTTCACATACAATAATTTTCTTGTGAGTTTTAATATCTAATTGACGTTGAGGCGGGATTTTATTGAAACATCCACCACAAGCATCACGCTCAATTGGCACAACAGCTAATCCGTTTCTTGAATTACTTCTGATACGACGGTAAGCATTAATTAAACGAGCTTCAATTAATTTACCACGTTTCTCTGATTCAATCATTAAGTCTTCCTCTTCTTTTTGAGTTTCTTCAATGATTTCATCTAATTCAGATTTCTTCACTTTTAAATCTTTTTTCTTATCCTTTAAATCTTCTTCAGCTTTTGATAAGAAATCTTCTTTAGCAGCAATAATAGCTTTGTATTCTTTAGTACGTTTTTCGCACAATTGGATTTCTAAATTTTGAAATTCGATTTCCTTAGTAATTGCATCGTACTCACGGTTATTTTTTACTTTACCTAATTGAGCTTCGTATTTTTTAATATTTGCTTTGTGATCTTTGATAGCATTTTGCTTCTCAGTAACTTGCTGTTCTAGCTCTTTAGACTCAGCTGAGTAGTTCTCAAAACGAGTTTCTAAACCGGCAACTACGTCTTCAAGATCTTGCACTTCTAGAGGTAATTCACCACGAATGATACGTAATTTATCGATTTTGCTGTCGATTAATTGTAATTCGAATAATGCTTTTAATTTTTCTTCTACCGATGTGTCAACTTTTTCTTTAATTGTCGCCTTTGCCATGTTTTAAAAATAATTTATCGGATTAGTATTAACGTTTGATAAATGGAGGGCAAATGTAGGAAATTTTTTGCTAATAACCTCATAAAATATTTCGGGGGTAAATTGCTCAGTTTCATAATGCCCAATATCGCATATAACTATCTTATTTTCAGAGTCAAAGAACTTGTGATAGGTGAAATCTGCACTTAAAAATAGGTCAGCATTTTGCCTAATTGCATCTTTTAGTAAAAAATTACCCGCTCCACCACATAAAGCAACGGTTTTTATCTGTTTTTTAACTTTAGCAGTATGTTTTATGGTAGGAACCTTAAAATTAGACTTAATCAGGTTAAAAAATGTGTCAATTTCCATTGGTTCTTTTAGGTCACCAATCAAGCCGGAGCCAACTTCTTGGTATGAATTATCCAAACTCGAAATATAATGAGCTACTTCCTCATAGGGATGTGCTTTTTTTAAAGCTTCAATTACCTGATTTTGTTTGTGGCCTTCAAAAATAACTTCAATACGCTCTTCGTTTACTTTTTCTGCTTGATTTTTTGTTCCGATAACTGGATTTGAATTTTCGTTGCCTTTAAAAGTTCCTGTTCCTGTAACATTAAAACTACACTCGCTATAATTTCCAATGTTTCCTGCCCCGCTGTTAAATAATGCTTGTCGAACTACTTCTGCGTTTTCAGTTGGAACAAAGGTCACTAGTTTTTTTAGTAATTGTGATTTAGGTTGTAAGATTTTTGTATTTATCAAACCTAATTTATCCGCTATTTTTTTATTTACTCCATTGGTAACATTATCAATATTGGTGTGGCATGCATAAATAGCAATATTGTTTTGAATTGCCTTAATTATAACACGTTCAACATAATTATTTCCGTTAAGTCTTTTTACTCCCGAAAAAATAATTGGATGATGAGCAATAATTAAATCACATTTTTTTGAAATAGCTTCATCAATAATTTCTTCTGTCACATCCAATGTAAGCAAGGCTGCCTTAACTCCATTGTTTTTATTTCCTATAAGTAATCCTGAATTATCATAACTTTCTTGATAGGAAGGCGGGGCAAATGTTTCTAATGCTGAAATAATTTCGTGTAGTTTCATAGTTGCGCTAAGGTAACTATAATCAAAAAAAAAGAGCAACAATTGTTGCTCTTTTTTTTTCTGAATTAATTATTGTTTGTTATTCTGCTTCTGCGATAGGTTTTACTTTAAGTGGTATATACAATCCATAAGTAATCATAGTATACCAGTTGCGGATGTTTATTGATTTTCCTTCAGCACCAGCAGCTTTAAAGCCTGGACGTTGACCTAATTCCCATTTAAAACTAAATCCTTGATCTTTTGGTTTACGCAAAACATAACCAAATCTCCAACCAATAGCACGTTTGCCGCCTTCATATTTAACATCGTATTTGTAGGTGTTTTTAATGACTCCAGTAGTAGAAGTTTCGTAATTTTTTAAAGCAACAACAGGAGAGAAAATCGCATCAATATAAAAATCTGAATAAGCCATGTTTGAACGAATACCCCATCCATCAACATCAACAATTAACTGACGGATAGTTTTGAAATTAAACCCTGCAAAAATTGCAGTAGAAGCAAATCCACCGTAGCCATCACTTCCTGCTATTGAAATAGTATCATTCCCATTTATACCAGCATCTTTTAATGAGAATTTTTTACCAGTTTCTTTATTTTCGAACATTAATAAACTATCATTAAACACTTTATTTAAATTTATAGAATTAGTCAGTTGGTATGCACCAGCACGGAAAGAAATTACTTTTCTTACATCTGCAGGTACACCACCTCTAATAGAGTAAGTTGTAGTATAAGTATAGCCACCTGATGTGTAAGATGAACTACTTAAAATGATTGGTACATTATGAGAACGAACTTTGTGTGATAAAGTAATTCCTAAACTTCCTTCCATACAGAAGTAGTTACGTGTATTTTTGTTATCGATATCATAACCAGTAGTACCAAAACCACTTCTCATATCAAAATTAAAGTCTAAAGCTTTGCCCATAAAGTAGTTTGCACGAGCTCCCCAGCCAAATGCAAAACCATTTTCACCATTTGCATCAAAAAACAATGGATCGATTGCAATAGTTAAGTTTTTAATGTCGTATGGATCATTTTTTGTTACTCGGTAGGTAACTGACTGTGCTTTTAATTCTAAACTAAAAGACACAGCAAATAAAATTAAACCGATATATAATATTCTTTTCATAATTTTCTTTTTAATAGTGTTTTTAGAAGAATTTTGTAAATCCAATACGTAAAACAAATGATTTTAATTTTGATTCAGTTTGAGTTGCTTCACCGTTGTATGTGAACTTGAATTTTTTAGAGTAGAAAGCAGGCATAACAGCTAAACCATATTTTTGATAAAAATTATATGCAACAGTTCCCTCAAGATAAATACCACTACCTGTTAAGTTTGTGATAAGTGCTGTTGCCTTTTTGTTTGAAAACTTCTCGTAACCAAACTTTGCCATTGTTCTTATTTTTCCATTAATTTTTTTGTAAGCAAAAACACCACCACCAATATTCCAGTAGTTAGCAATACCATCAAAGGTTCTTATGGAAGCTCCTAAGTTTGACATGGTATATCCAATATTTAAATTTGGTCCTACACGAAAATCTTCACTTTTTCCAAATCCATAACCTAATCTACCAGCAAACATTCCACCTTCTGTTTTAGCAACTTTGCTTGAATCAACTTTTGAACGGTTTGATTTATTAAATTGTGTAACTGAATAGTATAAACCATTCATGTCTAAATGCGTGTACCATTTAGTTTTAAATCTATCCAACATAAACAATGGAAAACCTGCACCATGACTTGAGCTTAGTTTTGCATTTGATGATTTAATTTTTACAAATCCGAATTGAGCTCCAGGAACAAATTGGCAATTAAAGCCTACCTGTGAGTACATTCCAAAGCCTAACAAGGCAAGAAGTGCAGTAAGTAGTTTTTTCTTTAGCATATTGGTGTTTTTTTTGAATTAATTATTCGGTACAAATTTGGGCAAAACTAACATTTTTTAACATCCGTACTAGTGGGTATTTTATATTTAATTAAGTTTAAGTTTTGTCCATAAGATTGCTTCATCTAGTGAATTAAATAGTTGAGTTGGAGAAGATGGTTTGTTAAATTTTATGAAGTGGTTGACTTCTAGCTTGTTTGATAAGCTATAAGAAACAAAAGCTCTTGATGCAAGAAGGTCATCAAGTGGGTTTCTACTTTGCGCACCCTGCTTAATTTCTTGGCTAAAAATGATATTATTGTGATTAAAATCATAAATAAGAGAGTGTTTTTTTCCTTCAGATAGCTCAACGGTTATTCTGAAAATCTCCATTCCCTGTTCTAATGCAAGTTCACCTTCAAAAGTAAATCTAATGATGATAATTCCTTCTTCTAAAAGAATGAAATCGGCAAATGATGTTACAATTTTTTTAAGACTCATTGTTAGATTAAACGCAATAAATTATCGACAATTAGACTATTTATGTAGATAAAAATATTGATTATTTCGAGTTTTAGCATAAAAAAAGAGGCGATTTTTATAATCGCCTCTTTTTTAGATAATTAAAATGCTATGTTAGCTAATTTTTAGCCTTTTTAAATAAGTTCAGCAATTATTTTCTCAATATGCATTCCTTCTGCCTCTGCTTTATAGTTTCTAACCAATCGATGGCGTAAAATAGGAACGGCTACAGCCTTTACATCCTCAATATCTGGAGAATACTTGCCATTAATTGCAGCATGACATTTTGCTCCGATTACAAGGTATTGAGAAGCTCTTGGGCCTGCGCCCCAAGCCAAATATTTCTTTGTAATTTCAGGTGTAAAAGGAGTATTTTGTCTTGTTTTAACCGAAAGCTTAACTGCATATTCTAACACATTATCTGCAACGGGCATTTTACGTATTAGGTTTTGGAAAAATAGGATTTCCTCGGCCGATACAATTTTGTTAAGTTGAACTTTTGTATCAGTGGTTGTTTTCTTAACTACGTTCACTTCTTCTTCAAAGCTTGGGTAATCTAACCACACATTAAACATAAAACGATCTAATTGTGCTTCGGGTAAAGGATAAGTTCCTTCTTGCTCAATTGGGTTTTGGGTTGCTAATACAAAGAAAGGATTTCCTAATTCATATTTTTTTCCTGCAGCAGTAATATGTCTTTCTTGCATTGCCTCTAATAATGCAGATTGGGTTTTAGGAGGCGTACGATTTATCTCATCAGCCAAAATAATATTAGAGAATAATGGACCTTTAATAAATTTAAAGTTTCTGTTCTCATCTAATATTTCCGAACCAACAATATCGCTAGGCATTAAATCAGGTGTAAACTGAATACGATTAAAACTTAAGCCTAAAACATCAGCAATAGTATTTACCAATAAAGTTTTAGCTAAACCTGGCACACCAACCAATAAACAATGTCCTCTGCTAAAAATAGAAATTAGAACATTTTTCACAGTGTCTTCTTGCCCAACAATTACTTTCGCTATTTCTTTGTTCAGTTCTTTGTATTTAACTACAAACTGATCAATTGCTTCAACATCCGATTTAAATTCCTGCATAATTATTTGTTTAGAAGGTTCCAATTATATTCAAATGTACAATTTTGAAATTCAGGGTCAATCTTTATATATGTATTTTTCGTTTTTTTAGCGATCCAATCAGAAACTATTTTCTTTTGCTTAAAGTTAATAGCCATGTTTTGAATTCGTGGATAGTCATCTTTTAAATTTGCAACATGCGGTGATGTTCTGTTTTTTAAGTATATAATACGGAAAGCTTGTTTAGTATCGCTACCCATAAATACAGTTGGTTTTGTGATATCGCCTACATTCATTTTATCTAAAAGAAAAACTAAGTTTTGTTCAATTTGCGCAAGTTCTTCAATTTCAAAACGGGTAGTACCTGTTGAGTTGTTTACCATTGTTCCGCAATTGTTTTTGCTATCAGCATCATCACTATATTTTGCAGCGGCATCGCAAAAGGAGATTTGCTTATCCATAATTAATTGATAAATGCTATCTAAATTGTTTTTAGCCATGTTCATATCATTATTATCTAATTTTGGAGAGATAAGCAAATGTTGCACATCAATTAAATCTCCTCTTCTTGATATAAGTTTTAAAAAATGGTATCCATATGGTGTTTCAAAAACTTCGGAAATATCTCCTGGTTTAATTTTAAATGCAATGGCATCAAATTCAGGAACAAATTGCCCACGCATAATATCTTTATAAACACCACCAGATTTAGCAGAGCCCGGATCGTCTGTGTATATAGTAGCCATAGCGGTCATACTACTTTCGCCTGATAAAACTCTTTTTCTTAATCCTTGAATTTTTTCTAAAGCCGCTTTTTTTGCGTCTGGAGAAATTTGTGGCTTTTTTACCAGCTGCCCTAATTCTACTTCCGAATTAATTATTGGTAAACTATCTACTGGAATTGAATTGTAAAAATTACGTACTTCTGAAGGTGTAACTTTAATATCACCAATAACTTTACCTTGCATGGTTTGTGCAGTTAATTGGTCTTTCACATCATCTCTTAATTCTTCTTTAAATGCAGCACTTGATTTCCCATAAAAGGAAAAGAAATTTTCTTCGGAACCAAATTGAGCTAAGTAATATGCCATTCTTCTTTCTAACTCCGCATTAACTTGTTCGTCCTGTGTAATTACACTGTCTTTATCTGCTTGCGCTAAAAGCAATTTTTGAAACAATAAGTCTTCAAACAATTTACTTTTTAGTGTGTCGGTTAATTTACTTCCATCTTTAGTGAATTCGAGCACTCCTCCTTGATAATCGGAATAAAGAATGATGTGTTTTCCAACTACTCCAATTACTTTGTCTACCACCTGTGGTTGAGCATTGCTAATAATTGCAGTAAGTATAAATAGAAAAGCTATTTTAATTTTTTTCATTGGTATAAATTTCAAATTTTTTATTGTCTTTAGCATCTAGGTAAACTTGGTTTTTCATGTCGTCAACCAGTTTCAATTTTCTTTTGTTTACAATAATATTTCTAATATTATCTTTTTCAAAGTTAAGTGGAGATGGGCTGTTTTTAATTTTGTAGCCTTTTATTTTTAAAAAGTAAAGGTAGCTGCTATCGGCTAATTCAATGTTTTTATTGCTTTTTAAAAACAATTCAGGGTTGTAGTTTTCTATTGGTACTTCTTTTAAAATATCATCAAATAACAACCAAGTTTTATCATCAATAAAATAGTTTTCTGCAAACTGAATACAGAAACTTCTTAGATTATCAATGTCCTTAGGGTTTGATGAGTTATACCATTTTTTTACTTTTTCTGCACCAGGAGTTTTTTTGTTTAATTTGATGTAATAAACATTCACAATGTTATCTTTTAAAATAAAATTAGATAGATGTGTGTTGTAATAACTCTCAATTTCACTTTGAGAAATGATTGTATCTAACTTTTGCTTAATTAACTCCGATTGATAATTGTAAATAATCAAATTCTTTCTGTATTCGGCTACTTCTTTATCGATGTTTAATTGTTCGGTAGTAAGGTTTTCTTCAGCATAATGTAAAACCAATTCATCTTGAATCCATTTTTCAATATACTTTTTAATAAGGTCAGCACTATCTTTTTTTGAAATATCGGCAGGAACAATGTTTTGCAAATCGGAGGGATACAAATTTTTATCATACACTTTTGCAACAGGTTTTTCTGTTGTTTCTTCTTTTTTTGACCCGCAACTCATAAGTAAAAGTACGCTTGAAAAAAGTAATATGTATAAATTTGTTCTCAATTTAAAATGAAAAAACCGTCATGTGGAAATGTAACATACAAAACCTACATGACGGTTATAAAATTATTTTACAGAATTTAAAACCTCTTCTTTTATTTCAATAGTATGATTTTTTCTGATGTTTGTTAACCAATCTTTTTCTAAGAAATTTTGGTAATCAGCAGTAACCATTCCTTTTGCCTCGTTCAATAATTTTGGAGTTTTTGGAAGTACTTTGTTAACCACCAAGATAATTACTTTATCATCCTTCTTAATATCCGCGCTTAAACCTTCTTTCCAATTCTCATCTATCATTTTATTTTCACCTTTTACATACATTACTGTTTCGGTAGCTAGGTTTAACTGAGATTTTTTATTGATTACATCTAAAATTTCTTTCTCTGTTTTCTTTTTGCTTAGCATTTTACGAACTTCTTTTGCGATTTTTTCGTCAGCACACTTGTAAGTAGTTACATCAGCACGTTCGTCCCACAGGTAATTATTTTTATTTTTTTCGTAGTATTCTTTTAAGCCTGTAGTATCTTTTACAGCTTTGCTCCAAACTTTTCTATCAGTCAGTTCAAATAGTAAAATACCATCTCTGTATTCTTGCATTAATGCTTTAAACTCAGGGTATTTTGATTCTAATTTACTTTCTTCAAAAGCAACTGCGCTTTCTTCAACAAAAGCCTTGTATTGTTGATCTAATACAAATTTCTTGTCGCTAACAGCTCTTTTTGTTTGGCGAGTTTCTAAAAACTTCGCAAAATCAGCTTGTGTGTATTTTTTATCTCCTAGGCTAAACATTTCTTTAGTAAGATTTGAAGCCTTATCAGCTTTCCATTTGCCTTGGAAATAAGACGAATCCATTATAGCTTCAAATTCAGTTAAAGCGGGGAAAGTTGCAATCTTTTTTACAACTGTTTTGTTCTCTTTAAAGTTGTTTTCTTTTTTTACTCTAGCAATTAAAGCACTTCTGCCTGCTTGTGAGCGACTATCTTTGTTCACTTTTTGTTTAATCTCTGCTTTTACTGTTTCAAATGGAGCAGGTAAATCTTTTTTATCTAAACGCTTAACAATGTGCCAACCGTATTTTGTCATAAATGGTTCAGAGTAATCACCATTGTTTTTTAAAGCAAAAGCTTTGTTTTCAAACTCAACTACTGGCATTTTACCAGCACTAAACCAACTTAATTCTCCACCTTTTTCGGCAGACTGTTTGTCTTCAGAATATTGTTTAGCTAGTTCATTAAATTTTTCTCCAGCTTTAACTTTAGCATAAATCTCTTCAATTTTTTTCTTTGCATTTGCAGAGTCAGCACCATTCATTTCTTTCTTTAAGCGCACCATGATATGAGCCACAAGCATTTCGCCTTGGTTTGGACGTTTATCTACAATTTTCATGATATGGTAACCAAAACGTGTTCTTACGATTTGACTTACTTCGCCTACTTTAGTGTTAAAAGCTGCGTTTTCAAACGGATAAACCATTTGTAAAGAGGTGAAATAGCCTAAATCACCTTTGTTTTCGGTAGCAGAAGGGTCGCCATCTTTTGCACTTTCAACGGCAAGTTTTGCAAAATCTTCGCCTTTTACGGCGCGTTTTCTGTATTCGGTAATTTTATTGTAAGCAGCAAGTGTGTCTTTTGGTAAAGCATCTTCAGCACATTTTACTAGGATGTGACTTCCTCTTACTTCGGTTTTCATACGCTCGTAAGCTTCGGTAATAAGTCCTTCGTTTACATTTTTATCAGTTAAATAAGGAGCGGCTAATTGTTTACGGTAGCCACCTAACTCTTGTTTAAATGCTGAAACCGTATCTAATCCCATTGCTTCAGCTTCTTTAACCTTAAGTTTGAAGTTGATAAAAAGATCCATGTATTCGTTTAGCGATTTTTTATCTGTAGCAACTTCTTTTCCATTGTTCTTCTTATAAACATTTTCAAATTCTGCTTTTGAAATGTTTTTTCCATCAATTACTAAAATAGTTTGGTCATTTTGAGCTAAAGCTGTGATTGAAATGAAGCTTAGCGCTGAAAATCCAATTAAAATCTTCTTCATACATTTTATTTTTAGGATAGCAAATTTAACAAAAATACCTTACCAAGAGTTGTGCCTAAATCCTTTAACAAAAATTAGCATCAAAACCTTGTTAATATTGATGTTTGGAACGGATTGAAACGGGATTTATTGCCTTTTAATATCAAGCATTTTTACGGCTTTTCCAGCCATGCATGTCGACATTGGTTGTTTTTTGAGCATTTCGTACTTAATCCACACTTTTAATTGGTCTTTTTTAAAGGAATCGTCCAATTTATCGGGCATTAGTTTGTTTTCGTTTTCGAGCTGAATGATGTATCCGCAGGATTCAACCTCATATTTAATAATAGTAGCTTTTTCATATCCTAGGGCAACATAATCAGTTGTGTCTTTTTTTGCTTTACAAGCAAACAATAGTATTGGAAATACAATTAGCAGGATATTCTTCATCATTTCTTTTATATTTGTATTCTTCAAAGTTATTAAATTGCTTTGTTTTCCCAAATTATGATTACTTGCAGCAACATAAAAAAAGCCTATCAACAACTTCAGGTATTAAAAGGAGTTGATTTAAATATTAAAGAAGCTGAAATAGTTTCTATTGTTGGAGCTTCGGGTGCAGGTAAATCAACTTTACTACATATTTTAGGAACCTTGGATAGAGCCGATTCGGGTGATTTAACTATTGCAAACACTAATATCTCTCAACTATCTGATAAAAAATTGGCTGAGTTTAGAAACCAAAAAATTGGTTTTGTGTTTCAGTTTCATCATTTATTACCTGAGTTTACTGCTTTAGAAAATGTTTGTATTCCTGCTTTTATAGCTAAGAAATCGAAAAAAGAAGCAGAGCAAAAAGCGAAAGAACTATTGACCTTGCTTGGATTAGAGCAACGCATGGATCATAAACCATCTCAATTATCGGGTGGAGAGCAACAACGAGTAGCAGTTGCACGTGCTTTAATAAATAGCCCCGCTGTAATATTTGCAGATGAGCCTTCAGGTAATTTAGATTCTAATAATGCAAAGGAATTACATCAATTGTTTTTTACCCTACGCGACCAATTTAAACAAACCTTTGTAATCGTAACCCACAACGAAGAATTAGCAAACATGGCTGATAGAAAATTGGTGATGAAAGATGGAATGATTGTTTAGGAATGGACTACCACGATAAAATAAAAGAAGTTTATCAACTGAGTGGATTTAGTATTGATGATGCTATTTATAAATACTATTTGGTAAGCAGTTATACTGAGCCACAAAGTCATTTAATGATTGTAAATAATGGGAATGAAATTACTGTTGTTACGAAAGAAGAAAATGCACATTTACTTACTGTATTAGATGTAAATAAAGAAAATTGGCGTTTAATTAATATTAAATGTGGTAAGCCTTTTTATTGTGTTGGTTTTTTAGCGGGTATTTCAACTGCAATTGCAGAAAAAGGAATTGACATTACAATTACATCAACCTTTGAGTATGATTTTATTTTTGTGCAAGAAGATTTTTTGAGTGAAGTGATTAGAATAATTCAATCACTTGGAATTAGTTTGGTTTAGAATAAATGTTTCGAACGTAAAGCATATAAAAAAACTGCATTAATTTACAGGAAATAAATAAATTTAATAGTAAGATGCAATCTTCGTCATGGTACTCCACCAATTTACGCCGCCTTCTTTTTTACCTAAGCGTACAATAATTAAATTTTTAGATGGGTTTACATACACGTATTGTCCCAAAATACCAATAGCCATAAAGTCGCCTTTTTTAGATGGAATCCACCACTGGTATTGGTAGTAAGCAACACTGCCTGCTGTAGTATCTATTTTTGTTGAGTTAGCAACCCAGTCTTTTGAAATTAATTGTTTGCCATCCCAATTGCCTTTGTTTAAATACAAACGACCAAATTTTGCAAAGTCGCGGGCACGAGCGTTGATGCAGCAAAAGGTTTTTTCTAATCCATTTTTCTTTTTATCAATGCTCCAACTTGCATCGTATTCCATGTTTAGTGGAGTCCAAATTTTTTCTTGTAAGTATTGTGTTACAGTTTTTGTTTTTAGTGCACGAGCAAGTATAAGTCCTAGCAATTGTGTGTTTCCGCTTTTGTATTCGAACTCAGTGCCAGGTGCTTTTTTCAATTTTAATTTGCCACATTGTTTTTCTAAATGCCTGCCATAATAAAATGCTGCCACGTGTCCAAAAGGATTAAAGTAACCTTCATTAAATTTTAAACCCGAAGTCATTTGTAAAACATGTTTAATAGTTACTTTATCAAATCCATTCTTTTTCATTTCGGGAATGTAATTGGTAATGGGCTCGTCAACCGATTTAATTAGGCTATCATCAATAGCGCAACCAATAAGCGCTGATGTGATTGATTTAGACATAGAGAAGGAAGGCACGATTGAAGCGTCATCATAGCCTTTGTAATATTTTTCAAAGTGAATGCTATCGTTTTGTATGATGAGAAAAGCAACTGTTTTACTGCCTTCTAGCATTTTTTCGAAATTAATTTCTTCCTTGTTAGCATTTATAATTGCTTTAGGGAATTTTGGTTTTGTTGCAGTAAAAAAAGTAAATGGAGTAGTGGAGGCTTTTAATTCACGCTTTGGAAAAACCTTGTAATCTTTAATATCAGCAAAATTATAAAACACAAAACGTCCCAATTGGCAAGAGCTTAAAACAATTGTTATGATTGCACTTAAAAAAAGAAAGCGTTTTAGTTTCATGAAAAAGAGATTTAAAAATTAAACAACATTATAAAGCATTCGTCCAATTAAAAAATAAATGGTAATGCCTAAAATATCATTCAGTGTGGTAACAAATGGGCCCGTTGCTAACGCAGGGTTTATTTTAAAACGATATAAAGTTAATGGTACAAAAGTTCCTAAAAAGGAAGCAAACATAATTACTGTAATAAGTGCAATACTTACAACAGCCGCTAAATGAAAGCTATCACTAATTAAAACATTGTAACCAAAAATAAGTGAAGAACAAATGAGTCCGTTAATTAAACCAACTCCTAATTCTTTCATTAATTTAGGAACTAACTTTTCATCCTTTAAAGTATTGTTTGCTAAACCTTGCACAATAATGGCAGATGATTGCACACCCACATTCCCGCCCATTGCCCCGATTAGTGGAATAAAAAATGCCATCTCAGGATGAATTTGTATTTGTCCTTCGTAACTACTTATAATACGTGAGCCAATAATTCCACCACACATACCAACTAAAAGCCAAGGAATACGAGCTCTTGAGAGTCTCCATATTTTATCAGATGAGTCAACGTCATCAGAGATACCCGACATACGTTGAATATCTTTCTCGGCTTCTTCACGAATAACATCAACAACGTCATCAATGGTAATTCTTCCAACTAATCTGCCTAAAGTATCTACTACAGGTAATACAACTAAGTCATACTTGCGCATGATGTCGGATATTTCGCCTGTATCTGTATTTGTTTTTACCGAAATAATTTCTGAATCGTATATATCTTCAATTAAAGCTGAAGGAGGAGATATTACTAATTTTTTTAGCGATAACATTCCAATTAACCGTTCCTTGTCATCAACAACATAAACTGCATACATCACATCTACATTATCTGTTTGCTGACGAATTTGTTCAATACATGCGGTTACCGTTTCATGAGCATAAATACTCACTAATTCCTTTGCCATTAGTGAACCTGCAGTTCCTTCTTCGTAATTTAAGAGGTCGGCAATATCACTCGCTTGCTCAATATCTTCTAGTTGAGAAAGTACCTCGTCTTGAATTTCTTCGGGTAATTCATTGATAACATCGGCGGCATCATCCGAATCCATGTTATCTAACTGCTCTGCAATTTCTTTGGTAGATAAGGATGCGAGTAATTGCTCACGCATGTCTTCATCTAACTCTAAAAGCACATCAGCAGTACTTTCTTCGGGCATTAAATCATACAGGTACTTCGCTTCTTCGAAACTAAGTTTGTCGAATATTTCGGCAATATCTGCTGCGTAATATTCGTTTAACTGTTCAGTTAAATAAGTATCCTTGCGCTCTTCAATTGCAGAGCGCAGGGTATTTAAATATTCTGTGGTTAATTCGAATTGCATAAAATAAAGCTGGGCAAAATTAGCAATTTACCTGAGAGCGTAGCCCTAATTTATCCTTAATAGCAATAATTTAATACTTGATTACTTTTATTGGATTTTTATGGTTTAAACTAATGAAATAGATTCCACTTGTCAATTCTTTTCCAATTTTTATTTCACCTGAATTCTCATCAAAAACGAATGTTTCAACAGTTTTTCCAAGGTTGTCTGTTATTACTAGAGTTGAATGCAATTCATCGTTTCCTAAAGCATAAGCAATTCCTAATTCATCAGTAAATGGATTGTTTTTGATAATTAAACTAGTTTGATTATTTGCATAATTATTAATACCAACGCCGTTAGGAAGTAATTTTCTATTTAAAATAGATAACACGCCGTTAATTAATTGCACATTATTTATAACTAAGGTTTGATATCCTGCTTTTGCAAGTTGAATATTATAGGTGCCTGCAGTTACTGTTCCGGTTGCAAAATTTCCTCCGTTAGCAGTTATTGTATTCATGCCACTTAACCCAATAACAGTAATAGTAACGTTATTTAAATTTGCAAGTGTAACCGAATCTTTAATATTTCCTTCTAACCAACAAGCACGCATGTAAGTTGGTGTTAGCACGTGTAAACCATTTTCAATATTTGAAACTACAATTGTTCCAGAAGGTAAAAAAGGATAAACACCCCAAGCTCCATTAAAACCATTACCTGCGCCTGCAGTATAGGTGTCATAATTTCCTACTTGCACCATGTTGTGAGGTCGTTTAACGTCTACAATCGTGAAACCATCTTTATACCAAGAGGTAACTGCAAATGTATCTTTAGTTATGTGTGTGTTGTGCACAATAGAGTTGCTTCCTGGATTCGATTTTATTTGATCTAATTCAATAACATTTCCTAAATCGCTGATGTCGTATGAAGTTATAGCAGAGTTACTTTTTTCGTCTGTGGTAAATAAAAAATGTTTATCTGGACTTGGCCAAGTGTTATGAGTAAAATTAAGTGGTGTAGCAAAACTTGTAAGTATGGTTGGGTTTGATTTATTAGTAAAATCAATTATTGTACAAGTGCCATCTAAAATTTCTCCAGCATAAAGTGTATCATTATCTACATAACCATCATGTACATATTTTAAATCATAACTTCCTAAGTATACTGGATTCCAAGGGTCGGTTAAGCTGCAACACATTGCACCACCATTTCCAATGTTTGTTCCATATAAATATAGATTCGCTTTTGTTGTATCAATATGCAAGGCATGAATAGTGCTAAGCGTTCCTCCAGGTAAGGTGGGTGTCCAATAATGATATGGAACATTAACTGCAGGTAAATGGCGTAAATCAGCAATTTGAACACCTCCGCCAGCTTCGGAAGTAACATAAGCATAATTCTGAAATACTTTAATTTCTTTCCAAATTTGATTAGGTCCTGCAACCCAAGGCAAAGCAATAACTTCAAATGGATTATCTGGGTCAGTAACATCTACAATGGACATGCCTGTTTCAACACCAACTAAGGCATATTCTTTTCCGGTACTATCAACGTATCCACAAATATTGGCACATTCTCTTCCTCCCGAATAGGGCAAATTAGAGCGGTGTACTACATTAACGTTTTGGCTTTTGGATACAGAGAATAGTATCACAAAGAGTAATAAAAAATTGTTTTTCATAGGTTTTAGGTTATTACAAACTTAACCATTTATTTTCATAATTTTGAGCTACTACATAAATGGTAAGTATTCATCAAATATTAGAGAAATATTGGGGACATAAGGCTTTTCGTCCTGGGCAAGAAGGTATCATTAATTCTGTGTTAGAAAATAAGGATACCTTGGCTTTATTGCCTACTGGAGGAGGGAAGTCGATTTGTTTTCAAGTGCCAGCAATGGCCAAGGATGGATTGTGTTTAGTTATTTCGCCTTTAATCGCATTGATGAATGATCAGGTTCAAAACCTGCAAAAAAAGGGAATTAAGGCAATGGCCATTTCATCATCTATGAGTTGGCACGAAATACGCGTTGCTTTTTCTAATTGTATTAATGGTAATTTTAAATTTTTGTACCTGTCGCCCGAGCGATTGGAAACAGAAGTGTTTTTAAAAAACTTACACGATTTAAATATAAGCATGATTGCTGTTGATGAAGCGCATTGTGTTTCGCAATGGGGATATGATTTCAGACCTAGTTACTTAAAAATTGCCAAGCTGCGCGAGTATGTTCCTAATGTTCCAATTGTTGCTTTAACTGCTAGTGCTACTAATAAAGTTATAAAGGATATTCAAGAAAAATTATTGTTCAAGAAAGAGAATGTTTTTAAATCGAGTTTTGAACGAAAAAATATTCATTACATAGTACAATACGAAGAAGATAAAATCGGAAGACTATTTTCGATTTGCAACAAAGTAAAAGGTACAGGCATTGTGTATGTAAGAAACAGAAGAAAAACTTTTGAAATTGCCCAGTTGCTTACACAACATGGCTTTCAGTCGGATTTTTACCATGCAGGGTTAAGCGCAGATGAACGCCAAAAAAAACAAGGCGATTGGATAAATAATAAAACACGCATCATCGTTTCAACCAATGCATTTGGAATGGGAATAGATAAACCTGATGTGCGTTTTGTGGTGCATTTAGATTTGCCAGATAGCTTGGAAGCTTATTTTCAAGAAGCGGGCAGGGGAGGAAGAGATGGTAAAGTTGCCTATGCTGCTTTATTGTTTCAAGAAAATGATGCAACACAATTATTAGAAAATTTAGAAAATTCATTCCCAAGTTTTGATGAGATAAAACAAGCCTATCAAGCAATTGCAAACTACTACCAAGTAGCCTCTGGCGCTGGATTAGGAATGGCTTTTGATTTTGATTTAGATGCTGTGTGCAACAATTATCAATTAAAACCTTTTACTGTTTTTAATGCAGTTCGTTTTTTAGAAAAAGAAGGATATTTTTCTTTTCAAGATAATTCGTTTGAGCCATCAAAGGTTATGATGCTGATGAATAAGGATGACTTGTATAATTTTGAAGTGAGGTCGCCCAAGTTTGAAAAATTATTGAAAGCGCTGCTTCGTAATTATGGTGGTTTGTTTGATCAACATGCTTACATTAATGAGTTTCAGTTGGCTCAACGCTTGGCAATTGGCAAAGATGAAGTGGAAGAACAATTAAAACGATTACATAAGTTAGAAGTGATTGAGTATGTTCCAAAATCTCAATTACCTAAAATAGTTTTTACTGCAAATCGTATCGATTCGAAAAACTTAGTTTTTTTACCCGAAAATTATAAGCACTTAAAAGAAGTTGCAAAAGAACGCGTGGATGCGGTTATTAGATACGTTCAAGAAAAAAGTGTTTGCAGAAACAGGTTGTTATTAGCTTACTTTGATGAAACGGATATTAACGATTGCGGTAATTGTGATGTGTGTTTAAAAAGAAAGCGAGAAGCTAGAAACGAAGAGTTTGGAGATATTAATATTCAAATTTTAAATGTACTTCACGGTAAGCCTTATAAATTAGATGATTTAGTAAGTGTATTTTATCACTTCGATAAAGAAATTGTGGTTGATGCAATTAACGAGTTGATAGAAGAAAATAAAATTGAAATAGATAAGGATAAAGTTCTAAAACTTAGGACATGAAATCAATACCTTTCTTGATTTTTTGCTTCGTTTAGCAATTTCGTAAATAATAGAAATTTCGTGTGACCCAGTAGAGTTACTCACTAATCTATTTAAAGTAAGGTCATAACTGTATCCAATACGCATGTCGTAGTCTTTTAAATCTACCCCAACTAACAAACATAATGCATCTCTATTTGGATACGTTGGTTTGTAGTGTTTTAAAGGTAAACCGCGATACCATAATCCTAAATTAAGTGGGAAATGCACATAGTAAATACCAATATCCAATTGATCATATTTTTGTTGATGGCGATAATTAAATGCAGGAGAAATATATTTTAATAGTCTGCCTCCTTTTTTCTCTTGTACAAAACGATATCCACCATGCACCGAATATTTTACAGGCAATTTAGTAGAACCATCAACAATACTTGTATTAGGTGAGTTGATATGCAAAGCCGAAATACCTGCCCAGTATTCGGTTGAATTTAAAAGTATACCTGCGTTAACATCAACATAACCCGAACGAGGAACTATATTAATGGCATCTTTAGATACTGTTGAGGGATTAGGGGTTAATTGATCATTAAAAACGAGTTTAGAATAATCAATTGTTTTGCTAACATAATTAAACTGCATTCCACCTCTAAGTTCTCTAAATTTATCGAGTTTAACATGGTAAGCATAAGAAGCACCAAAACTTGTAGTTGTAAATTTTGAGCTACCAGCAACATCTCTCCACAATTGAAAACCAACACCACTATTAACATCCGCTAAGTTGTAATCATAAGATGCACTAAATGTTTGGTAAGCTTTGCTTAAACCTAACCATTGATTTCTGTAATTTCCAATAAAACGATGTTCGTAAGTAACACCAGTATATGCGGGATTTAGGTAAATAGGATTTGCATAGAATTGGGTAAATTGAGGGTCTTGAGCTTGCATTTTAAAACACAAACTAAAAACAAGCAGGATAATATGTATTGTTTTTTTTATCACTTTTTCTTTAATACTATTTTTAAATCTGCAATTTCTTCCTCATCCATATTATCCTCAATCATGGGTGTTAGTTCAAGAATGTTTGATTCATAGCCTTTGGCATCAATAATAATTTTGTAGCTGTAAAACGGATTGATAACAAAAACGAACTTGCCTGATGCATTGGATGGATTAAAAACACCTTCTACTTTATTAGTTTCTGTGTTAATTAAAGTTACTTTTGAACCAATGGGAGCATTTAATTCTTCAGTTGAAATTATTCCTTTTCTTACTTTTAAGTCTGATTCGCTATAGCGCATATCAATAAAATAAATGTCTTCACTTTCATATCCAACTTCGGTTGGATGCTCATTTAAAGAAGAGTAGTAGCCATGTTTTCCATCGGGACTAAGAACAAAGAAGATATCATCTCCAACAGTATTAATTGGGTGACCTAAGTTTTCAGGCTTAGTAAATTTCCCATCATTGGTGATTTGCGTTTCAAATACATCATATTCTCCCATAGTTTCATGGCCCTTTGAACTAAAGTAAAGTGTTTTACCATTCACATGCAAAAACGGAGCATCTTCATCTTGTGCTGTGTTTATTAGCGGACCTAAATTCCAAGGTTTACTCCATTTCCCGTTTGGAAGTTTAACCACTCTATATAAATCTCTTCCACCATAACCGCCAGGTCGATCACTTGAAAAATAAATAGTATTATTTTCTAAATTAAATGTTGCTGAAAACTCTCGGGATTCAGAGTTGATCTCTTCACCAAATTTCACTAGTTCTCCCCAGCCATTTAATGTAGCTTCTGAATGAAATAAGTGTCCAGTTAAACCATCCGGACTTGTTCTGTAAACAATCATTTGTTGCAAGTCGGCTGATACAGCAACGCAAGCATCATGTGTTTCGGAATTAATTGGTTCTCCAATATTTTTTGGTGCTTGCCACATTCCATTTTTTACCTCAGAGCAATATACATCTTCAAAATATTTTCCCCATGCATCTTTTTTGTTTCCAACTCCACCTGGTCTACGCGAAGTAAAGTACATTACTTTTTCATCAGTTGAAACCAAAGGCACATATTCATCAAATTGTGTGTTTATTGCGTTGCCAATGTTTTTTAAAGATGCTTTATGTGGATGCGTCATCATATCTTCTGCACGCTTTGAAATGGATATAAGTCGGTCGATTTCTAAATCATTAACTTCTCTTTTATCTACAGGGTGTTTTTTGTATTGTTCGTAATGTTCAATAGCACTTTTAAATTGATGAGTTAAATGAAATAATTTGCCTTCATAAAATTGCGCTTCTGGATTTGTACTTTTATCTGCTTTTTTTAAATAATACAAAACTGAATCGGGCAATTCTCTTAGTTTGTATTTGCAAATAGCTAAATTTAAATTTAGTTCGGTGTTTGTTGAATCAAATTTCCAAATTGCTAAATATTTCATTTCAGCATTTTTGAAATCGTCTATTTCAAACAATTCATCCGCTTCTTTTATTGCTTTTTTCACTGCTTTAGCATCTTGAGCTTTAAAACTCAAAACACTTAGAGAAAATGCAATTAATAGTAGTAATTTGTTTTTCATTTTACGGTCTTAATAATAAAAGATCTCCTGCTTTATTTAAATTTTTATCATCAACTGTAGTCGCTTTAATTTTCCATATATACACATCTTGAGTACACAATTTTCCTTTGTAATATCCATCCCAACCTATCTTAGTGTCTTTTGATTCAAATAATAATTCACCCCATCTATTATAAATACTTAACTCGTAGCTTTTAACTCCTCTAACAACCGGATGAAAAATATCGTTGTTAGTTGAGAATGGATCGTACGTGCCAGATTCATTTGGACCATTTGGATTTGGAGTAAAGGCATTTGGAACTTCAAAACTACTTTTTTCTTCTACTTTAATAAGCGGTGTGAAATTAAAGGTATCTCTACATCCATTTGAATTGGTTAAAAATAAGGTTATTTCATATTCGCCAGCTTCGGTATAAATATGGCTTGGGGCACTTCCCGTTTCCAAGGCAGAACCATCTCCAAAATCATAAACATAAGTTAAGGCTGTTGCATCTGGGCTTTGACTTATATTAGTTATAAATACAGGGTCAACAGTTGCATTAACAGTTGTTGGGTTTGCTATAAATGCTGCTTGTGGTAAATCATAAACGGTAACACTATCAATCCCTACAATTGTATCACTACCGCCATCACCACTTACTATTAAGGTTACATCATAAACACCTGCTGTAAAATAAGTGTGTGATGGGTTTTGTAAATTAGATGTATTACCATCTCCAAATTTCCATAAGTAGAAATTTTCATATTGTGATTGACTTTGGAAACTTACTGGTAAGGCTCTACAACCTTCTTTTGTACCTTTGAAATTTGCAATAGGAATAGGAGCAATTATTTTTATAGTATCCATTAAACTATCGCTACAATATGCGCTGCTCATTACTAATTTAATAATATAATCGCCCCAAGTTGAATAGGTATGGTTTACTGGGAAAGTAGTTGAATTTGTTTGCCCATCTCCGAAACTCCAATTACTACTAAATGAACTTGCATTTGGAGTCGTATTGTTTACAGCAACTGTTGTTGCAGGATACAATTGTGTTTGAGGTGAAGCTGTAAAATTTACTAGTGGTGTAGGAAATACAGCGTAGGTATGAGAGTAAGTATCTGTGCAGCCATTAGCTGATGTTGCTGTTAAAACAACAGTTGAATGTGTAGTTCCGGGTCCTGGGTTATTATAAATATGTGAAGGTGTTGTTTGTGTTGAAAATGTGCCATCTCCTAAATCCCAATTGTAATTTGCTGCTCCTTGCGAAAAATTAAAAAACTGAATATTAACTGGTGAACATATTGGTGTATCTGCAGAAAAATCAGCAATCACCATTGGATATACAGTTACAGGTTGTGTAATGCTGTCTTTACATCCATAAATGTTTTCTACAACCAATTTCACGTTATTAATTACTGATTGTGAAGTAGAAGTGTTATCAAATAAATGATTAGGCGCAAATGCATTTGTTGTGGCTGAACCATCACCAAAATTCCAAGTATTAAATGTATTACCAGATGAAGTATTAGTAAAAGCAGCATTAAATTGCGGGCAGCCAACACTTTGAGAAATGCTAAAATTGGCTATAGGTTTCGGATTAATAACAATGGCTTGGCTAAAAGTATCGCGACAACTATTACTATTAGAAGTTATTAGTTCAACAGTATAAGTTAACTGACTTGTTGAACCATTTGCAAAAACATGACTCGGATTAATTGCCGAAGAAGTTTGTAAATCTCCAAAATCCCAAGCGTAGGTATTTGCTCCTTGAGAGTTATTATTAAATTGAATATTAAAAGGCGCACAAGAAGGAACAGTAGCAGAAAAATCAGCCATCGTTCTCGGAAAAACAGTTATGTTTTGGGTTACACTGTCCTTGCAACCAAAGCTGTTTTCTACAATTAGTTTTGTTGGATAAACTATACTTGAAGAAGTAGATAGGTTTTCGAATATATGCCCAGGGTCAGATGATGTAACTGCTGGAGAACCATCACCAAAGTCCCATGTATAGTTGGCAGCACCTATACTATTATTTGTAAAACTTACATTTAATTGCGGACAGCCAGATGAAGCACTTGGTACAAATACGGCTAACGGTTTTGGGTTTACCGATATTACCTGTGTTGAAGTATCTCTACAATTATTAGTGTTGTTTGTTATTAGTTCAACTGTATAAGTTAAAACAGAAGTATTGTTATTGACAAATAAATTACTTGGATTTATTCCTGAGGAAGTATTTCCATCACCAAAATCCCAATCGTAACTTGTTGCTCCTTGCGAAGTATTATTAAATGTAATATTTGCAGCGGGGCAATTTGGAACGGTTTGAGTAAAGGAACTAATTGTTGTTGGATGCACAGTAACTGTTTTTGTTACACTATCTACACAACCAAATGTGTTTTCTGAAACAAGTGTAACCGAATAGGTTTGTGATAAAGTAGTAGAAGTATTATCAAAGATATGTGTTGTGTTTGTGCTCGTTGTTGTTGCACTACCATCACCAAAATTCCAAACATGTGAAGTTGCACCAACACTAGCATTCACGAAATTTACATTTAACTGCGCACAACCACTTGTTTGCGATAAAGTAAAATCAGTATTAGGTGATGGGTAAACAACAACAACACCTTGTGTGGTATCTTTACAGTTAAAAGCATTTGTTGCAATTAATTGAACGGTATAACTTAAGGGAACTAAACCTGCATTGGTGTATGAGTGCGACGGACTGCTACCAGTTGAATTTACTCCATCGCCAAAATCCCATTCGTATAAAACTGCACCTGCAACTGAAGGGAAGTTTACATCTAACACACTACAGCCTGTATCGGGAACCATGCTAAATCCAAATAAAGGTTGGGGATTAATGTTTAGGGCTTCTATGAGCGTATCTTTACAATTGTGAATATTAGTTGCAATTAATGTTACACTATAGGTTTGTATAAAGGATGTTGTGTTTACAAATGAATGATTTGGATTTGTTGCAGCACTTGTTCCTTGTCCCGCTCCAAAATCCCAAGCGTAAGAAGTTGCACCTAAGCTTGCATTGGTAAAACTTACTGGAACAGGTGCGCAGCCAGAAATTGATGAGTAAGTATAATTAGCTTGCGGTTTGCCAAAAACTTCGATACTATCTAACATCGTATCTTTACAACCCAATGCAGTTGTTGCTATTAGGCTGATGTAAAAAGTACTATCATTAATGCTATTATTAAAAACATGTGAAGGGTCAGTTGTAATTGAATTTGTTCCATCACCAAAATTCCATTCGTATGTTGCTGCACCAGAAGAAGCATTTGTAAAATTAATTGCAAGTGGGGCGCAACCAGTTGTTGGGCTCAATGAAAAGTCGGCAATTGGTAATGGATTAATACCGATAGTATTTGTAACATTATCCGAACAGTGGGCTGTACTCACAACTAAATTTACATCGTAATTTGAAGCAACTGCATAATTATGTGTTGGGTTTTGAAGTGTAGATGTATTTGTATCATCAAAATCCCAGTTCCAAGTAATAATTGGGTCGCTGGCTAAGGCTGTTGAACCATCCAAAAAAGACAAGGTTGAATTTACACATGCATTAGCAACACTAAAAATGGCGTCGGGTGATTTGTAAACATTTATTACTTGTGTTGAAGTATTGGTACATGTATTTGCAGCTGTTACAGTTAAACTTGCTGTATATGTGCCAACCGTGTATGTTTGAACAGGTGGAGTAGGTGAGTTGGATGTTTGGGTATTTCCAAAATTCCAATTCCAACTTATAGCATTGGTTGATGCGTCAGTGAAATTTACTGTAATATTATCGCATTGTCCAGATGGCACAAAAGAGAATAGGGAGACGGGTTTTGGTAAAATGGTTACAACTACTGTTGCCGTATCAGAACAAGAGGCAGCAGAGCCTAAAATAAAAGCAACTACTGTAACTGTATATGTTCCTGCACTATTGTATGTATGAGTGCGTGGACCAAAACTTGTTTGCACAAAGCCAGGACTATCTCCAAAATTCCATTGATAAGTATAACCTGGAGTGCTTGCGTTTGTAAAAGTTAATGTAGAGTTTTCACACGCAATTGGATTTGCAATAGTAACATTTGCTGTTGGAGGATTAACGACACTAATTGTAATTATTACTGTATCTAAACCACATCTATTACTATCAATAAGCATTACATCATAATTACCAACAGATGGATATGAAATGGTATGCGGAAAGGTTGGTGGCCAAGCAGTCCAGTCGATTATAGAATCTTGTCCTAATCCCCAATAGTTTCCAAAATTCCAATACTCATAACGCTGATCTATATTTCCTTGTGGAACACAATTGCGTGTTGTGGAATTAGTAAAAGTAAATTCATTATCCGACCAGCATTTAATAAATTGGTCAGAAGTAATGTCCGCTTCATCAATATCGTAAATTTGAATGGGATTAAATTGAGCTGATGTTGGAGAACCAAAACTGCAATAGTTTTCGGCAGTAAGTGTAACAACTGTTTGGCAGTTTACTGTTCCTCTTGCATAGGTATGTGTAATGGTTTGTCCTGCGTTTGTTTCGTCGTAAGTTACAATTGGAGAACCATCTCCAAAGTCCCAAGTAAAGGTTGTTGTTGCAGATACATCTGTACTGGCATTAGTAAATTGTAAATTTGCTGGCGCACAAGAAGTAGTTACACCACCAATTGGAATTTGAATGGATGCATTAACTGGTTTTTCCATCACAACTAATCCTGTTAAAGTACATGCTGGGGTTAGCGTAGTAACGGTTACAATAAAAGTGTCGGTTGTTGCTACATAAGGATGTAAAACAATTGTGTTAGCTGCTAAAAAAGCTCCACTTGTGATTACAGTTCCATCACCCCAATCAATCGAATAGTCGGTTAAGGGATTTGGTGAAATAAAATTAAAATTATAAGCTGCCCCCGAACAATTAATCCAAACTGGGTTATTAGATGGCGTTCCTGTACCATCGTAAGCTTGTATTGGGCATTGAGCAAATGAATCTATGTTGCTGAAAAAAAAGCAGATAGATAAAAGTACTATGGCAATATTCTTCCTCACAATAAGCAAAAATTCATTGTTACAATATACGTAAAATAAATGAATTACTGTGTTAAATATTTGGGAAATGAAGGGTGTTTTCCACCGACGATTGTTAAATTAAAAAGAAGAGAATTAATTTTTTACAAACGAAGAAAGGTTGGTTGAAAGCGTAATATGATTTGCATTTCCACCTGCATGATACTTAGAAAAAGCATAACTAAAATTGAATTTTGAAACCTTAACTCCAAATCCGAAACTTATGCCAACCAATCCACCTTTATCGGGTAATTGCATTTCTTTTCTTCTGCGATAATTGTATCCAAGTCTTAAATTAAAATTTTTCCCAAAGTTAATTTCTGTGGCAAAAACTAAATGCCTTAATAGTTTATCTCCACCAGTTCTGAATTTGCTTTTTTTAATGGGTTCATTTGTGAATGGATCAACTGTGGGTTCAGGATTTGCAGGGTCGCTGTAGGTTAAGTCCCATCTACTCATGTTTTCATAATTAATTAAAAAACGAATGGGAGCTTTTGCTAATTTTTTTGATAAGCCTGCATTAAAATAAAATGGTAGTTTTTCTTTAGCGTTGCCCGAATAGGTTTTCCACTGATATCCCAAATTGCTAGCAATAATTGATATAATGAATTGACGTTTTTTATTTTTATAAGTTAAACCCGCATCCAAAGCATTTGCAAATGAAGAATTATTATAATACTTGGAGTAGATAGTTTTTAAATTAATTCCCCAAGTTAAACTCGAATCTAAATCACGCGCATAAGCAATATTTAAATTGTAATCATTTGCTCTAAACGTTCCAATTTCAGCGCCGTACTCATCGGTTTCTTTAAATTTTCCGTAGTTAGTATTTTGTAATGATACTCCAAAATGACCAATGCTATCAAAGCTTTTGGCATAAGCAAGATGGTAAAAATTAATATCAGAAATGTAATTGATATAACTCAGCGACATCTGATTATTCATTCCTTTGTTAAGCGCAGCTGGATTTTGATTAAATAAATTAATATCATCATCTTTTAATCCAAGTGTATTTCCTGCTAAAGCAGCAGTTCGCGCAGGAACTGGTACATTTAAAAATGAATAAACTGATTGACCTCCTGTTTGAGAAAGTGCAGAGAAGCTGCTAATGCTAATAAATATGTATGCAATTTTCTTTAACACAAATCAATAACGAAAGCTAAAGGTAAATATTATAGCGTAGAAAAAATAAAATGGATATATAAAAAAATCCCGACTCTTAATGGAATCGGGATTTTCATAAAATCTTTAAGGATTATTTTGTTGCTTTTTTAGCAGCAGGCTTTCCAGATTTTTTGCGTGGACGTAATTTACCGTATGAACCCACTGCAATTTTACCTTTTTTTGAACGTTGATCTCCTCTTCCCATGATAATTTTTTGTTTTTAAGAATACAAATATAGTAAATCAATCTAAATATCAAGCAAATGCCAAAAAACTTATAAATGCTGCTTTCTATTTTTGCCTGCGGCCTTTTTCTTGCTTTTTTTCATTCGCTTGCGCGTTTCCTTTGTTTGTATGCGTTTGTGATGTTTTTTTATAGCTTTTTCGTTAGCTTTTTCAGCTTTACGTTTCTCTTTTGCTTCTTTTTTAGCTGCTTTTCTCTTAGAACGCTCAATGGTTCTGGCCATACGTGCATTTGTTCCACCTGCCCCTGTACCTTTTTGTTCTTGAGCTGTTGCTGTAATATTGTTTAATAACAACATCCCCAAAATCAAACTTATTATTTTTATGATTCTCATTTTATTAAGCAATTTCTTTTTGGTACTGAACAACTTCTACACCAAACTTTCTTAAAAAATCAACACCTTCATCGTTCGGAATTCCCTTATACTGCGCATAAGAGCGTTTAAAAAACACCTTTTTAATTCCAACCGAATAAATAACACGTGCACAAGCAATGCAGGGAGAAAGGGTTACAAACAAAGTAGAACCATCAATAGTAACTCCATTTTTTGAAGCATACAATATAGCATTTTGCTCAGCATGCAATGCTAAAGAGCAACTTCCTTTGCTATCGCGCGGACAACCTTCTTCTGGCCACACTTCATCACAATTATGTGTGCCTGCAGGCGGACCGTTGTATCCTAGTGATATAATACGTGTATCTTTTGTTAATACAGCTCCAACTTGTGCCTTAACGCAATGCGAACGTACCGCAAGGCTTTCAGCCAAATCCATATATATATCTTCAAACGATGGTTTCTTTTTCATAATTCTCTCTTTCTCTATTTCCACTCTATTTTCATTTTTTTACCGTTGACAAAATGAACGGTTTTTTTGCCATTTATTACAATGCTCGATGTTTCTTTTGTAATTTTAAAGGTAAGCGAATTTCCTTTTTGGCTTATAAACATTGCATCTGCAACTCCCATCCAACCACTTTGTACCATTATTCCAAACGGATTTTTTGTCCCCGAAATGTCTTTGGAAACGCTAACAGTGTCGGTTTTTGAAGGAACATCTTTTACATCAGTTGAAGTAATGGTGAAAATTTTCCCTTTTACAGATGTAATCACTCCTGTGCAGGATTTTTGAGCTTGTGTTTCAAAACTCACAAAAAATAGCACAAATAGTAGTATTGACGCAGCTTTTTTCATATCGTACAAAGTTAGGAAAATAAAGAAGGGCAAAAAATTTAAAATAATTTGATTAAAAATTGATATTTATTTTGGTTATTAAATAATCTTTAGTATTTTTGTGCTGTAATTATAACAATGACAATTAAAGCAACACAATACAGAGCCCAGCAAATTCAGTCCATACAAGTTATGGGTATGAAGGTAGATCGTTTTCCTGAAGATGTGCAATCTGCATTCTCAAGTTTGGAAAATAAACTACACGCGAAAAAGAATCGTAAGTTTTTGGGAGCTTTAAACGTAAGTAATAATACTCCAGATTATACTGCTTGCATCGAGCAATCTATTTATGATGACCCATTAAGTTTGGGTTTGCAAACCTATAAATTGCCTGGCGGTAAATATATTACTGGTAAGTTGATTAATTGGACATTAAATACGCACTTAATACAAGAAATGTTTGGTGAAATGGGCAACAAGTACATTTTTGACCCAAGTCGCCCGCAGTTAGAATATTATAAGAGTAAAAGAGAATTAATATTAATGTTACCGGTTTTGCCTCGGGAAGAGCAATTGAAAATGGAATTATTTTAAAGCAATGCCAATTATATTAGCATAAGAGCCCGCCCAGTTAAACATAAAAAACTCCAACGCCATGGTTTTGTTTTTTGTAAAAGCGGGCTCGCTTTAAAATTTTAAATGTTTAATTAAAAAATTAGCTAAGATGTTTTTAAGCAGCAACTTAAAGTTACTTCGTAAACGGAAAGGTTTAACTCAGGACGAGGCTTCTGAGCAAATGAAAATTTCGCGTACCAAAATTAATGCTTATGAAAATGAGCATTCCGAACCAACTATTGAAGGTTTGGTCATGTTTGCTACCTATTATAGTTTAAACATAGATACTTTGGTTAAAACAGATCTTTCCAGTTTGTCGGATAAGCAATTGGAAGAATTAGAAAATGGTTTTGATTCATTTATTACCGGCTCTAAACTGCGCGTACTTTCTTCAACTGTTGACCAAAATGATAATGAGAATATTGAATTGGTTCCAATAAAAGCAATTGCTGGTTATACCAACGGTTACAGCGACCCTGATTTTATATCGCAACTGCCTACATTTCAATTACCATTTTTATCTAAAGATAGAAAATACCGTACTTTTCAAATTGATGGAGATTCTATGTATCCTATAAAAGACAAATCCTATGTAATTGGTGAGTTTGTGCAAAACTGGATTGATATTAAAGACGGGGCAGCATATATTATACTTACATCGGATGATGGCATTGTGTTTAAAGTAGCATTTAATCACATTAAAAAGGATAAAACCTTGTTGTTACATTCCTTAAATCCTTTGTTTCAGGATTATGAGATTAAGATTAACCAGGTAAAAGAGATTTGGAAATTTGTGAGCTATTTTAGTAGCGAGTTACCTGATGTAAACAATACACGTCAGGAATTACTAGGAGCCATAAAGGATTTGGAGGATAAGATTAAGGATTTAAAAATGGCTTTATAAGTGTTTTAATCGGGGCATTAATTTTTTTTAGAGAAATTTAATTTGTAAAGAAAAATAATGTAAATTTGCAGCCTATTAAATGGTAGGTATAGCTCAGCTGGTTAGAGCATCGGTTTGTGGTACCGAGGGTCGTCGGTTCGAACCCGATTACTTACCCAGATAGTTTAAAGGTCTCGAGTAATCGAGACCTTTTTTTGTTCATGGAGTTTGGTTATATTTGATAAGATAAATATCCGACAAATAATAGCGCCAATCTTGCTAATCTAGCAAGATTGGCGAAAGTTTATGGCGGGTATAAAGAAGTTATAAGCAATTTTTAAAAGACAAAAGAAACAAATGAGTAGGTCGACATTTTTGAATGCTGCAGAAAAACACTCTGATTGGAGACGAAAAAACAATCTACCTAAAATACATTACGAAAAACTATTCGAAGAAGTCAGAGATAAATGGATTCAAGAAAAGCGTTACAAAGAACTTATAGGCTTCATACTTGAGGAATGGGATTCAGGAAATTGTGATGACTTTAGTAAACCGCTTAGTAAGCACCTTCTTGATAACAAAGATTTACAGCTATTCAAACAACTTTGGAAAGGAATCATTAGAAATAGACTTGAAAAACTTTGGCGAGATGTTGATTCCCAAAGAACAAGCTACCCGAATATCACACTAAATAAAATAGTTAACACCAATATCAAAAACTACAACCAGTTTTCTTCCAGCGAATCACTAGAAAGAACACTTGCGTGGAGGCGGCTTTATATAATGGACGGCATAAATGAGTTTATTGCGGGACTTAAAGAATTTAACGACAAAGAAGAAATCGAGAAGCAGACTTCATTGCTTTCTATTGTTTCAAATCTTGACAAACCAAAGCCTAAACCAACCACAGACAAAAGAAAAATAGATGAAAATTTGTTTTGGCTATTAATTGATGAAGCTAGAAAAACATCAACAGACCAATTCAATTTTCTTGACAATTTGAAATCAACTTTGGAACGCTTCAATCCAAAAGAATTAAGAAATTTCGACAAGCTTCTAAAGACAAAAGCTAACGAGTTGAATACATGGGAACATTGGGCTTTAGCTTATATTGTTAGACGTGGTTGTGGTGACGATGCTTTCGATTATTTCAAAGTTTGGGTTGTATCCAAAGGACAAAAAGCGTTCAATTCAATTAAGAATATTGAAGAAAATGAGTTGGCTTCAATTTTCAATGAAGACCCGCAACTTGAAGAATTTTGTTACTTAGCGGAACAAGTTTATGAAGACAAGACTTCTGACTTAATGCAGCCGGTAAAAGTAAAATCAAGTAAGCTCACAGGCACAAAATGGGACGAAGATAAATTGCCATCTATATTTCCTACCCTCTGTAAATTATTCAAATATAATTAGTGAAGAAAAAAACTGCTTATAACACCAAGCAAGCGTAAGCGCCTTTTTACTATATTTGTTTTGAGAGGCGCCTACGCCTGCTTGGAAAACGTTAGCACCAATTATAGAATCAATAAATTAATGACAAAACAGCAAAAAAAGCCAATAAATAGACTTGCCATTTTTAGTTCATTTTTGTTGCTTATCGTTGGGCTATCACTTTTAGTTCCCTTGTTTTTAGTTGACAATATAAATGAACTATTCGTGCTTGGTCAAAGCAGTGGACGTGGCGGAAAGTTCAATACTATTTTGACAAGTATTCTTGGACTTGTATTTGTAATATACGGTTTTAGACAACTGATTACGAAAAAGAAAAATTAAGAGTGGATTTTAATATATTTACAAAGACTATTAATAACACTGAGGAAACCAATTTGGTAGAGAATGATATTAGACTTAAATAATTACACACTACCCTTAGACAATATAGACTTAGCTAGAGTTCTCAATGCTTGGACATGGTTAATTGGTAATGACAAACAAATTATTGCTTTGACAAAATCTGGTGACGCATTATTAAAGGACAATGCAAACAAATTATACTTTTTAAATGTTGGCGGCGGGACAATAGAGCTCATCGCGGACAACTACCAAGACTTCCTAAACAATAAGTTGACATTTGATATTATTGAAGAGTTGTTGTTACCAAACTTGGTAGACAGACTTGAAGCTTGCGACATAAAACTCAGACCTGGACAAGTGTACTCTTATAGACAACAACCAATACTAGGTGGAAAATATGACGAGACAAATATGTTTGCTTTTGATCTTTACGAACATTTTGAATTATCTGCAGACATTCATTATCAATTAAAAGACACGCCAGACGGTACTCAGGTTGACATTGTTACAGAATAAAAACTGGTGCTAACAACGGGCAATTGCGCCATACGGGCTTTGAGGTAGGGCTTTGGCTAAATTAAGGCTTGCGCTAAAGCGCATATTTTAAGTTTTGCCGCCGCTTAAGAAAGTGTTATCTTCGTTTAAACATTTGCAGGTTTAAAACCTGTTCGGCTTCGGTAGCCGCACAGCGCAAGCCCGTCGAACGTTAGCTGCAACCAACCGGGACAAACCATCATGACAAAAACATTGACAATTATATTGGCTTTTTGCACGACAACTATTCTCGGACAGACTTACGCAGGACAAGACATCACCCCTAATCCTTCTATTAAAACAAAGTTAGACTCTGCCAGAAATCTTGTATCTCCAGACTTATTACCCGATGAGTTTAGGACTCCTACACTGGAAAATGAATATTATTGCACTATGTCTTTCTATTTAAATCACGTTTTCGTTCTCAAGCTTAGAGATAACTGCACGTTCATTTACGAAGTATATGATAACTGGACGAGAATCATTTTCCTAATCGGTAAGTATAACATTTCAGGCGATAAGATTTATTTCGTAAAAGAGAATTTACTTAAAGGAAAGCCTAATGTAATTTATGTACAACCAGCAACTCCTGTATCGTGGTCCCCACCTGATATTCCTAAATTTCTAATAATTAAAAAAACTCAATTAATTGAGAGAGACAAAAGTAAAGATTTATTCAGAAAATTTATAAATTTAGACAGTACGTTACATTTTGATTTGAAAACATGCAAATGAGTTATGGTGAAAATACATTAACATAATCACTATTATTACTATATTAAAACTGTCAACAACTCAATGTTCGCTGCTGTCTAACAACAACAAAGCTTTAACAAAATCGGCAAACAATTTTTTACTTTTTCAAATTCCCCCAAAGCGGACACCGACAGAAAAACTGCGGGCGGTTGGCAGACAGCTAACAGCAAATAAACCCAAGCGGGCGGACTCGGTCATCGTTCGCGCGCAAAATTTCGGCCACTTCGTGACATTTTATTTGCGGCTCACTAAAAAACATTTGTATCTTTAAATAAACTTTGGTCGGTTAAGACAGGTGATGCTTCGTAAGCTCGCCTAGGTCTATCCGCCAAACGTTATAGGTAATTTCTAATGACAACATTAATAGATAAAATTAACCAGATTGAATTTCTCATTCTTGAGGATGAATTGCCTAGCGCTTTAGACACTTGTTATGAACTAGGCTCTGTAAATCTTACACAAGAAGAAAGCAAGTTATTCCGTCACGACCTTGACTTCTTTTATCAAGAGAAAGGGCGGTTTCGCGTCCATAATACATTTGCAGGAGGAATAATATATTTAAGAGAACCCGAAATTATTAACAAGCTAGATCTTCAATTTCAATCTGAAACAAACCAAGCAGTAGTGTCAGTAGTTTACTCGTCCGAAAAAAGACATCCCAGAAATATTAGTCAAAAGCCCAATGCTGGGCAAATTGAAAGCACAACATGGAATATGCTTGGTATATTTCCCAATTTCAATAAACATCAAGAATACATTAAAGTGCTTCTAATGGCAATAATTGGAAACATAGCTAAACAAATTTGTGAATACTATAAAAAGGAGAGTTGGTTTATGCAATTCGAAAAACCCTTTGCCATCGAACTTTTCCTTGACAATAAACTAATGTTGACATATAACGTGGAAATAGAATCTTAAACTACCTATAACAACGGGCAATTGCGCCATGCGGGTTTTGAGGTAGGGCTTTGGCTAAATTAAGGTTTGCGCTAAAGCGCATATTTTTTGTTTTGCCGCCGCTTTAGAAAGTGTTATCTTCGTTTAAACATTTGCGGGTTTAAAACCTGTTTGGCTTCGGTAGCCGCACAGCGCAAGCCCGTGAAACGTTAGCACTCATATCTAAAAGCCTTGAAGTGAAATTGGAAATACAAATATTTTAATGAAATCGTTCAACAAAAAACAAATCTGGATTGACATTGTAGTTGTCTTATCGGCCATTTCATTTGTTTGTTTATTTTCAATTTTTCCGACTCGCCATCTATCTGAAAATCATAGGTACACTGTTGCTACAATAATTGAAATTGATGGTAATGGGGCAAAAATTACATATAGCGTTGCGGGTAGTGTTTTTAAGGGTTCAATGGATGACTGTTGCAAGGCTGACAATTCATATTATAAAATAGGTGAAAGAATCTTTATTATGTTTTACCCAATTGACCCGAATGAAAGTCAAATCGTTTTTGACAAAATTGTACCTGATACTTTAAATCACATTCCGAATAAAGGCTGGGAAAAATTACCAATTTAATTCCGCAATAGAGATTTGTAAATAAAATGAAGTAAGCTACAAGTGCTAACAACGGGCAATTGCGCCATGCGGGTTTTTAGGTAGGGCTTTGGCTAAATTAAGGCTTGCGCTAAAGCGCCCTACGCATAAGCTGGCTCAAAAGGCCACTGGACTTTTGCCCTTAGTTTTGCCGCCGCTTTAGAAAGTGTTATCTTCGTTTAAACATTTCCCGAGTGAGTCGGGACAAGTTGTGGGTTTAAAACCTGTTCGACCCCCGAGAAAAACGGAGCAGGTTTGGTAGCCACACAGCGCAAGCCATTGAGACGTAAGTGTAAAATACAACTGACGGATTTAGTAAGACATTTTTTTTGATTTAGTTTAACATGCACAAAAAGCAGACCTTATGAAACCAATTTTTTCAACCACTTTGTTTTGTTTAATACTGACTTTAAACATATTCAGTCAAAATTTTTATACAATTACCTTTGACGGGACTGGTATTTATGAAAATTCTCCAAGACATGAATTAGTTATAGATTCCATTTCGAACCCAAGTAATATTTGGGAAATTGGGCAGCCCCAAAAATCTGTTTTTACTAATTCTGTTGCAACTTCAAATGCTATAGTAACAAAAATTTCATCTACTTACCCAATAAATAATACATCCTCTTTTGTATTGTCGCATGTTGCCGATTTTGGCTTCTCTATGCCTTCTTTTGTTTGCATTGCAGGGAAGTACTTTGTAAATTCTGATTCATTAACAGATTATGGGACTATTGAATTTTCACCCAATAATGGCGCTACTTGGATAGATTTGGTAAATAATACAACTTACTCGAGTAGTATTATTTGGAACAACCCTTTAACTAAACCAACCCTTACTGGAAACTCGAATGGCTGGAAAAAATTTCGTGTTAATGTTGATGGATTAGGCCCAATTTTCAATATACAATATGGTGATACTGTGAAATGGAAATTTAGTTTTAACAGCGACGGAATTGAAACAAACAAAGACGGACTTATGTTTGATAGTTTATACGTTTGGGATATTCCTCCAATAGGAATAGATGAGATAAATACAGATCAATTTGAAGCAAAGTCTTTTCCAAACCCTTCTGAAAATGATATCATTATTGAAATTGATAATGCTAGTCAATCAAATTACTCAATATTGGTGTATAATAATTTAGGACAAACCGTATTTCAAAAAAATATTCCAAACTCCGAAAAAGCAATTTCAATTAAAATTAAAGATTTTGAAGAAGGAGTTTACACCTATATAATTACCAATGCTTCTGACAATAAATTTCGTTCTGGTAAATTCATAAAGAGAAACTAGTAAACAAAATTTTACTGCGTATGCATGGTTACAACCCTACACTAGCAATAAATAAGTTAAGTAGTTTTACCACGAGGTATTACCTCATTTAGTTAGTGGCTTAGGTATGGCCTGAGTTTCAGCTTCAATAGTTGCTAACTAAGTTAGATATCCTAAATATTAGTACATTTTGTGACCCATCTTTCTAGGAATTTATTTATCTTGCAGCAATGATTAGAAGGTTAAAAGAAAGCATTGGAGAAAAGCGATTGCAGAGCGCATTAAAAATTCATGTTCGCCAAAAGGAGTTCCTGAATATAGATGATGTACGCACTGTAGGAATTGTTTTTGATGCTACTAATGCCGATGAATTCGAAATCGTAAAGAATTATGTAAACAAGCTTAAACAAATGGGCAAGCGAGTACATGGCATTGGTTTTTACGATGCTAAGCTTATTCCTCAAAATATCTATTACACTAAATCTGATTTCGATTTATTTAATGCAAAAGAAGTAAAAGGAATGGGTGAGCCAGAAAGTCCGTATATCAAAACTTTCATCACAGAAATACGTGATGTTTTAATTGATGTTAATCTTAACAATAAGTTTCCTTTGCGTTATATTGCAGCTATGTCTTATGCTAAATGCAAGATTGGAATTGACATCCCTCAAAATAAAAACATTCACGATATGCTTATCTCAGTTGAGCCTTCGGCGGGGATGGATAAATATTTGTCGCAAGTTGATTTTTACTTGCAGATGATGAACAAAAAAAACTAATTTTACCTCAAATTATTTTAAATGGCTAAGTATTCAAAATTCGTAGGAACTGGTGTTGCTATTGTTACACCTTTTAGCAAAGACGGAAACGTTGATTTTAAAGGATTAACTAGTTTAATCGAGCACTTAATAAAGGGCAAGGTTGAATACTTAGTTGTACTAGGAACAACAGGCGAATCAGCTGTTTTAACAAAGGATGAAAAATCTGCAGTTATCAATCATGTTGTTGATACAGTAGAAGGAAGAGTTCCTTTAGTTTTAGGTATTGGTGGTAATAACACCCAAGAAGTTGTTGATACAATCAAGCATTCTAATTTAAAGGGATTCTCGGCAATACTTTCTGTTTCTCCTTATTACAACAAACCTTCGCAAGAAGGAATTTACCAGCATTATAAAATGATTGCAGGTGTTTCTCCATTGCCAATTATTTTATACAATGTTCCAGGCAGAACCATGTCGAACATGACTTCTGAAACAACATTGCGTTTGGCAAATGATTTTAAAAACATCATTGCTATTAAAGAAGCAAGTGGAAATGTGGAGCAATGCATGCGCATCATTAAAAACAAACCAAAAGATTTTTTAGTAATAAGTGGAGATGATAATTTAACTTTGCCTTTAATTGCAGCAGGTGCAGATGGTGTTATTTCAGTTATTGCAAATGCGTATCCAAAAGATTTTTCTGAAATGGTTCGTCAAGCATTAGCTGGAAACATTGCCCAAGCACAAAAATTGCATTACAAAACCTTTGAAATTACCGAGCAGTTATTTGCTGATGGTAATCCGGGTGGAGTTAAAATTGCTTTAGAATTATTAAAAGTGTGCGGTTCAAATGTTCGTTTGCCATTAGTAAAGCCTAATGAGAAAGTACAAAAGCGTTTAAAAGAATTAGTTACTTCTTATAAATAAAATTTCCAATGGTATCGCAATTTGCGATACCATTGGAGGTCACAATTTGTTGCCTCCAAATTTTCTAAATCATTAAATGAACCTCAATCAACGACAATTATTTTTACGTCATGTAGCTCAAACGAGTCCAGCACCAATGGCTTTGGAGATAGAGAAGGGGGAAGGCGTTTATTTAATTGATACAAAAGGCAAAAAGTATTTCGATTTAATTTCTGGTATTTCTGTTAGTTCATTGGGACATTGCCATCCAAAAGTGGTAGAAGCAATTACCAAGCAAGCAAATACATTTATGCACACCATTGTGTACGGTGAGTTTATTCAAAGTCCGCAAGTTAATTTAGCAAAGGCACTTACTGATTTACTTCCATCAAGTTTAGATTCGGTTTACTTTGTTAACTCAGGAGCAGAAGCTACAGAAGGTGCAATGAAGTTAGCAAAACGTGTTACTGGCAGAACAGAAATTATCAGTTTTAAAAATGCCTATCACGGGAGCACGCAAGGTGCTTTAAGTATAATGGGAAGTGAGGAGTTTAAAAATTCGTTCCGTCCATTATTACCTGATACAAAAATTATAGAATTTAATAAGGAAGAAGATTTATTACAAATAACGGAACGCACGGCTTGTGTTGTTGTTGAGCCGGTTCAGGCAGAGTCGGGAGTAAATGTTCCAAAAAATGATTTTCTGAAAAAACTAAGTGCGCGTTGTAAAGCAACAGGAACACTTTTAGTGTTGGACGAAATACAAACAGGTTTTGGTAGAACAGGAACTTTCTTCGCTTTAGAACAGTTTGGAATTGTACCAGATGTTTTATTAGTTGCTAAAGCAATGGGCGGTGGAATGCCAATAGGTGCTTTTGTTTCATCCAAAGCAAATATGGATTCTTTCACTAATGATCCTGTATTAGGTCACATTACAACCTTTGGTGGTAATGCTGTTTGTTGTGCAGCATCTTTAGCTACATTAAATGAAATAAATTCTACTCAATTATATAAGCGTGCAAAAAACATTGAGGCAATTATTCATGATAAAATAAAACATCCTTTAGTAAAAGAAATAAGAAGCTCGGGTGCGCTTATTGCTATTGAATTTGGTGATATTGACTTAAATATGCGCATCATTGCAAAGTGCATCGAAAAAGGTGTAATAACAGATTGGTTTTTGTTTTGTGCAAGCGCCATGCGTTTAGCACCACCATTAATTATTTCGGATGAAGAATTAATAAAGGCATGCGACTTAATCGTTGCCTCATTAAACGAAGTGTAAAGCCAATTAATATTTTACAAAGAAATGTTCTTCAACATCAAAGGTTGAATGCACACCTACTTCTTTAAACTCATTGTTTAACCAATGATCAGCAGCAGCTCTTCCTTTGTTTTTTAGATTTTCTAAAAACTCCCAAGAAGTATTCATTTTGCTCGAATGATTTAATTGACCTAAATCTTTGTATCCAGAAATGGTATGGATGAAAATTTCACGGTTCAATGCATCATCTTGCTTTAATGTTCCGTTTCTAATTAATTCGTTGCGATAATGAATCATTCGCATTTCATTAATTAAACTGCTGTTAAATGAAATTTCATTTACACGGTCAGCAATATCACGTGCTGTTGTAGGCACAGAGTTAATGTTGATGGAATTAATTTTTACTAATAAAATATCTCTAATGTGTGTATTGGTAATAATTGGGAATATAGGAGGGTTTCCTAGGTATCCACCATCCCAATAATGTTCCCCATCTATTTCTACAGCTTGAAAAAGGAAAGGTAAACAAGCAGATGCTAAAACAGCATCAACGGTAATTTCTTCATTAGTAAAAATTTTAGCTCTATTTGTTTTTACGTTTGTTGCGCAAACGTATAATTTTTTGGTGTTGTATCTGTGTAATTCCTGAAAGTCAATTAACTCATTTAATATGTCGCGAAGTGGATTGTAATTAAACGGATTAAAATTGTATGGCGACATGAATTGGCTCATCGCATTAAACATCATGTATCCAGGTGAATTGTATATGTCACCACCACCCATGTATTTATCCCAAGCAGAAGGTTTAAAAAAGAAACTTCCAGAAATGGATATTTTCTTCCATAGTTGTTCTAATAATTCTTTTGCTTTAGCTGGGCCACCAATATGTAAGCCATAAGCACATACAACAGCATTAACTGCTCCTGCACTTGTACCGCACATAGCATCAGCAATTACTTCATCTGCCTCCAATAAACGATCTAATACACCCCAGGTAAAAGCTCCATGAGCCCCCCCGCCTTGTAATGCCATTGCAACCTTTTTCGCTTCTGGTTTCATTTGAAATTATATTTTTTAGCTTTATTCTATCTGTCAAATCAAAATTGATTTAGGCTTTTAGATTTTAAGCGTTTATTGTTAAATAGTTGTACAGACAAATATAATGAATTAAGAGTAGTTTCCCAAGTATGAAAAGTAGAATTAGACGAACCTTAGCTTTTTATTGATGAGTGCTTGGCTTTAGTACAAATAAAGAACAATTCGTTGTTTTCTCGTGGTTTTATTGAGTTTTTAGCAAGTTCCATTTCAATAATGCTTAAGGTAGGTACAAATAATTTCGAATATTCTTCCTTATTCCCTCCAAACGGTGGTTTATCGGTGTTTAATGGAATGTTAAATAATAAACCAATTAATTTACCTGTAAGTTTAAGTAAATCACTCATTTTGCTCACATATTTACCTCTTAAGGAAGGCTCTAGTGCACAAAAAAAGGTTTGCTCTATTATTAAATCATATTGTCCATTTTGTTCAAAAAAATCACCTATAATTAAATGGTTTGTTGGGAAATCAGGTACTCGTTTTTTGAAATTTTCAATAGGTTCTTGTGCAATGTCGAGTAGGAAAACATTTGTAAATCCTTTTCTAAATAAATACTCTACTTCATAAGCATTTCCTGCACCAGGCACGAGGATAGAAATCGATTTGTCTTCTAAACTATCAATATATTCTTTAAGTGGAGTTGAAACATTCCCAAGATCCCAGCCAGTATCATTTGTTTTATACCTGTTTACCCAATATTCTTTATCTAATTTCTCCATTAATGTCCAGTACAATATTGTTGAATTAAGCGATACGCAACTTGACTACCTAATTGGTCTGCTTTTTCCAAATCAGAACATGCGCCCTTTTTGTCTTTAGAAGCCATTTTTATTGCGGCTCTATTAACATAAGCAGGATGGTAGTCGAATTTAAGTTTTAACGACATGTCCAAATCTTTTAATCCTTCTACGTATTGTTTTAAGCCTCCTTTTGCGGTTCCTCTGAAGTTGTATGCAACAAAACTTTTTTTGTTTATTTCCAATGCTTTTGTGCAATCATCCACGGCACCAGAGTTATCATTTACATTAATTTTTGCCCCGCCTCTAAATGTAAGTGCATCTTCATCTTTTGGGAAACGTTCAATTATTTTAGTGTAATCTTGTATAGCTGCTTTAAAATTGCCTACTTCAAAATATGCTTTAGCTCTTGTTCTGTATACTTCCTTGTCGAACGTGGTGTCTTTGTTTTCTTTAATCCCATCACTGATGTCTTTTATTGCATAATTATATTCTTTCATATCGAATTTAATTGTGCCTCTTTTAATTAAAGCAGGCGCATAGTTTGCTTTGTGAAATAAACAATCATTTAATGAAGCTAAAGCGCCTTTTGTGTCTTTTCCTATTAGTTTTAACTCTGCGATAAAATATAATAATTCATGGTCATCTGGATTCATTTTTATGCCATCGTCATAATATTTTTTTGTTGAATCATATTTTTGGTCAAAAAAGTAAGCCCGCCCCAAATATTTAATACATTCTTCGTTATCAGGCTGTAGTTTTAATGACTTTTGTAAATCTTTTTGTGCCCCCTTATAGTCTTTGGTTTGCATTTTACAGTATGCAAGTTTATTATATGCAGGAACCATTTCTGGATTTTTTTTAATTGCTTTATTAAGGGTTTTAATTGCTTCTTTATAAAATGCAGAATCAATTTGTTTAATAGCAGCTTTGTAAAAGTCAGCAGCAGGGTCTAATGCGCGAGTAGTATCTTTTTGAGCATTTAATCCTAAACTAAGAATAAATACAAGAGTTATAGAGCTTATAAATCGTTTCATTTTATAAAAGTAAGTTTTTTACACTTCCACTTACAACAAAAATATGACCACTTATTAAATTTAATTCCTAAAATTCGGCTAGTATGTTAAATTTGTAGCAAAATTGGTTATGAAGTTAATTACGGTTGTTTTTGTTGTTTTAAGTTTTTTGCTCTTTTCTTGTGGAAATTCGGGTAAGGATGCTGAATTGGTTAAGCAAATTGAGGTTGATTCTACGTTGAGTAAACTTAATTCTCCTGAATTAAAAGCGGTAAATAAAGAGTTGTTGGCAAATCCAAATAATCCTGAATTGTATTTTAAGCGGGGCAAAATTTATTTTGCAAACCATGATTTAGAAGCTGCAAAAAGTGATGCAGAACGTGCTATTAAATTAGATAGCTTAAAAGCTGACTATTTTATTTTGTTATCCGATGCTTATTTTACTGCCAATGAAACAAGATTGGCAAAGGAAACACTAGAAAGGTGTATTAAGAATATCCCTTCAAATATAGAAGCAAATTTGAAATTAGCAGAATTGTTTTTTTACGTAAAAAAATATCAAGAATCAATTAATTATGCTAATAACGCATTGAAAGTTGATGAAAATGTTGCGAAAGCATATTTTATAAAAGGTATGTGTTATAAAGAAAGTGGAGATACTTCAATTGCAATTAGTAGTTTTCAAACAGCCGTGGAGCAGGATAATACAATTATTGACGCTTATTTGGAGTTAGGAATTTTACTTACTAAAAAAAGAAATGCCTTAGCTTTAGAGTATTTGAACAGCGCATTAAAAGTTGATCCATTAAACGAGGATGCAATGTATAATATCGGTTATTATTTTCAGTCGAAGGGAGATTATAAGATTGCAATTGAATCGTATAAAAAATTATTAGCTAAAAATATTAATTACAGAGAGGCGCATTATAATTTAGGAGCAATAGAAATTGCCACAAGCAAAAATTACAAAGATGCTATTAAGTATTTTTCTAACGCAATAACAGCAGATGCTAATTATGCAGACGCATATTTTGCTCGTGGAGTTTGTTACGAAGAATTAAAAGATAAAACAAATGCAACTGCTGATTATCAAATGGCACTGCAATTAGAACCAAATCATAAATTCGCAATTCAGAATTTAAATGAAATGGATAAGTAATTATTTATTTAATTACATTAAAAAAGTCGTTTCGATATCGAAACGACTTTTTTGTTTGGTTTTAGTTATGAATAACCCAATGTGCGTCTGATACAATGCAGATACCTCCAAATTTTGTAATAATTGGTTTAACAGCCTCTACAACTCTTTTAGCTTCATCTTCATCACAGCAAAGCATCATGTAAAAATTTTTGAATCCACCAGAAATTCCATGCCCATCTTTAGCACCTTTTAAACCTTTTCCAGCAACATCTTTTATAATTGTATATCCAGAAACATTTGTTTCATCAATAGCTTCTACTACTTTTTTTTGAAGTGTACTATCTGTTATTATTTCTATTTTTTTAATATCGTTTTCCATTTTTATAAATTTATTGGTGAATACATTGGATAATCCAGTAATATAAAGGTAAGCCGGCTATTATATTAAAAGGGAATGTAATTGCTAGTGCTACTGGAACGTATATGCCTGGATTGGCATCCGGTATGGCAATTCGCATAGCTGCTGGAACAGCAATATAAGAGGCACTGGCAAATAATACAGTTAGCATAAATGAATTTCCTTGGTCTAAGTTAAGCAAATATGCTAAACCAATTCCTATTGCTGCGTTTAATAACGGCATTAATATTCCAAAGCCAACCAAGAAAAAACCCGCTTCTTTGATAGCGCCAATTCGTTTTCCTGCTATAACTCCCATATCCAATAAGAAAAAGGATAGCATTCCTTTGAAAATACCTCCAGTAAAAGGCTGCATAATTTCCATTCCTTTTTCATTACTTACCAAGCCAATAATTAAACTTCCTAATAGAACAACGATTGAGCCATTTAAAAAAGCTTCTCGAAATAATTCTTTCATGTCCATGTGATGATCGGGAAGTTGATTTTTCTTATCAGATAATTTTCTATACATAATTACACCAATTATAATAGAAGGAGATTCCATTAGCGCCATTGCAGCTACCATTTCTCCACCATAAGGTATATTAGCACTTTGTAAAATGTTTGAAGCAGTAATAAATGTTACAGCACTTACCGAACCAAATGAAGCAGCTAATGCTGCGGCATTTGGAACATCTAGTCTTCTTCTTAAAATTAAGAAACTATAAAGTGGAATTACAACCGACATGATAACTGAAATAACTAAAATAGTTATTACCTGTCCGTTAAATCCACTTTCGTGTAATTCAACACCTCCTTTAAATCCTATCGCCATTAATAAGTAAAGAGAGATGAATTTTGAAATCTGACTTGGTATTTCCAAATCAGATTTAGCTATAACCGCCAACAAGCCTACAAAGAAGAAAGGGACAGGTGGAGCGAAAAAATTGTGTAATAGATGCTGTAAATCCATAGTTGTTATTTTGTTGGTTATTTATTTTATTTAAAAAGTCACTTGATATTGTAAAATTATCGCCCCTCTACGAGCAGATTTTGTTTCAATTAATTTTCCGTTATTATTGGAGTTAAAAATCGGGCGACTTTGGTAATCTAATGAAATCTTTGAATTTTGCCCCGCTTGTATCCAATTTACTCCAAGGTCATAAACAATCATTGGGCTATCTAATCTTTTATAATTTCCTAAAATACATGATACATAAGGCTGCAAAGTACCTTCTTCTTTAAGTAAATCTTTTCTAAATAAATAGGCAAATTGAGAATAAATCACTTGCCCCGTTCCATAAAGTGGAATTGAATTTCCGTAGCCTCCAAATGTTACTTTAGAATTTGCCCCGTTTGCAGTATTCATAATGCCCGCTGTTCTTATGTAGTTTGGACCAAAATCATTGTTTATATAACTAGCATAAATGGTAACTGCGTTTTCTTTTTCTTTATTCAAGTAATAATCAAAAAACACATCTACTCCAATTTGTTGCAGAGTTGTTGAAATGGTATCTCCTAAATTATCTCTGTGCCACATAGCATTTTCCTGATGACTAAAGCCCGAACCAATATTAAAAACTCTCTTTTTTCCCAAGTAAGAACCCGTCATATATGGAAGTTGATTGCTTTCTTTATCTAAAAACTGCCACATAAAATATCCTTGATAATGCAGTTTTGGAGGGTTTGCAGAGAAATAAGAGATATTGGTGTCGTTTATTGGTAAAGTTGTAATGGAACTATTTTGTTGAATTGGATAAGGATTGGAAACTGATACTCTATAATCTAAAGAGCATACTTTTCCTTTAGCATAAACGCCATTTTTTCTAACAAATTGGTCAATTACATCATTGGTTGGCTCTTGAATGATTGGTAAATCCAAACATAAAATGGAACCAGTTGCAGATGAAGTGTATCTTGAAACTCCATTCCATCCGTTCAAACCTAATCCTATGGTTAAATACTTTTTAGCCACTGTATATTCGGCTGTTACATCATGAAAAAAGATAGGAGTTTTTCGAGCAGAAAGATTATTTACGCTGTTTATTCCTATTTGGGAATAAAAGAACACACGTTTATTAATTTGTGCAAGCACTTGATAGCGCATTCGTCTCACCCCAATATCATAAGTTCCTTTTATTTCTTTTCCATAAACGGTTGAACCAGGATTGTTATCAGTATATCTAAGCCATAGTTGGGCTAGGCTAGTTGCTTTAATGTAGCTAGTACTATCGTTATTCAAGTATATTTTTAATCCTTCTTTAAATCGAACAGAAGGGCTTGAATTAATTTGGCCGAAAATAAAATTACTGCACAATAAAATAAATAAAACAATTACTATTTTTATATTAGTTCGCATAAATTAATTTTTAAAATAATTGACTTTATCTCTCCTTGAATTTTACACTTGGTATTAATTCTTTATTGATTCTAAACAATTCCTTATTTACTTTCAACCGTCGTTTTTAATTTACTTTTACTAATACTCACAAATTGTGTATGAAATTTTGTCGCGATTTCAAGCTTGAATACGAAAGCATCTGGGCCTTGAGGCTTACCATTATCATTAATGATTAATTTATTAGTATTATTACCTTCGATAATAATATCGCTGATGTCTCTGTTTTCAAAAAAGTCGATTATTTCATCATTAAAAATAGATTTTACTCTTTCAGAGTCTCGTGAAAAAAGAGAATAAGAAGAGTTAAAAACGTTATGGTTTTCAAATATTACTTGATTTTTAGCAAAGAGTTCAATTACTGTATCTAATTTTGATTCCTTTTGGAGCATAAATTTAGGAATAATTCCATTTCCGAAATCAATACTAAAATTATTAACACGATAATCAAGCATATTTACTGAATCATAAACCAAAGATTCAAAGTATTCGAATTTCATTCCTCCTTTTGTACCTGTAATATACACATCAGTTTGTCTAATATCAGAATGTTTAAATTGTTTAAAATCGGCAAGATAATTTTTTGGAATTACAGTACTAAACGAGATGATAAAGTTGTTTTCGTCACAATATTCTTTTAGTAACTGTTGATGCTTACTTAGCTTAATTGTTATAACTCCACCTTTTTCAGATCTAATTCTCAACGAATGAGGATGATTTTTTATGGAATAGAGTTCCTGAAATCCTTTTAAAACAAATTCGTGTGGATAATTTTCCTTGTAACGGTATATATTATCTATAAATGAACTATCAGCAATCCTAACATTTGAAAAATCAATCACTATTTTTTTTCCATTTTCATATTGGAGATGTTTTTTTAGCCCAAGCCAGTTTGTAAACACTGCCGCAGAATCCAGATGTATGATAGTTTTATTTTCTATGTGTTCTATTGTTAATTTACTTGCAAATGGATTTCTTAATTCTCCACTTTTAATAAAGTTGATAAGCATTTTTAGAATAATTCCAGCAAGTACTCCAACCAATAAATCTTCGACAAGAGTAACAACTGTGGTAGTTAAAAATACTATAAAATGTTCATTACTTATTTTAAAGGCTCTTAAGAAATCTTTAGGATTAGCTAGCCTATAACCAACGAATATTAAAATGGAAGAGAGTGCTGCAACGGGTATCAGTTTTATTATGGAAACAAACACTAAAACAAATATCATTAAAAAGGTACCATGCATGATGGTGGAAAAACGTGTTACAGCTTTATTATTAATATTCGCCGAACTTCTAGCAACTTCACTAATCATTGGCATTGCACCTAAAATACCGGAGAAAAAATTACCAATTCCAATGGCTATTACATCTTTATTGTAATTGGAGGTACGTTTATATGGATCCAGTAAATCTACTGCTTTAACGGTAAGCATAGATTCGATGGTTCCAATAATTGTAAGTAGGAAAAAATATTTAAGTGTAATACCAATATTTTCTGAATTAAAAATACCAGCATTAAAAAAAACGTTGAACTCAATATTTCCTGGATTAATTAAAGTATTATAGAATTTCTTTTCACTTGAAAAATGGAATATTTGAGCAATAACAATTGCTAGTACTATTACAACTAAAAATGGAGGAATAGACTTTATAAATCGACTTTTGAATTTTGGAAGTAAAAATAGAAGAGCTAAGCAAAAAACACCAATTAAAGTTACATGCCATTCCAAGTGCATTAAACTTTTCGGTATATGCATAATTAATTCGAGAGGATGCATGCCTTTAATTTCTTCGGGTGTTATGCCTATGAGTAAATGTATTTGTTTTGAAATAATAATAATACCAATTGCAGCAAGCATTCCATGTACAATTGATGATGGAATAAAGTCGGCCCATTTACCTATCTTTAAAAATCCTAAAATAATTTGAGCAACACCTGTTACAGCAATAAGAGAAGCAGTAAGAAGATAGCCTTGATGAATATCCCCTCTTCCAAATTCTTCTACTGCGCCTGCAACAATAACAATAAGGCCGGCAGCCGGGCCCTTAATTGCGAGCTCAGAGCCGCTAAAAAAGCCTATGATTAACCCTCCAATAATTGAAGTTAAAACTCCAGTAATAGGTGGGAAATTACTAGCTGCTGCAACACCTAAACATAATGGCAGCGCAATTAATGAAACAATGAAGCCAGAAAGAATGTCAAATTTGAAATTCTTTTTAATGCTGCTCCATCCAAATATTTGTGTTTTAATTGTATTCATGAATCAAAATATTATTTTAATGAAATGCTGGAAAAATTTAGCAATGAAATGCTTTCTAATAAATTTTTACCGTAAAGCAATTAAAATAATAATCAGATTCTTATATTACGAAGGGAGATGATGATGTTTTCCTGAGAAGCAGGAATGGTATTGGAATTATTTAAAAAACCAATAATCGATTTGTTAGTGTAAATTTCAAATAATGGAATGTAGTGTGAACTGAAACTAATTAATTCATCCTGGAATTTATCGTCGTCTTTTTCTGTTTCTTCTTCAAAAGCAAGGTTTCCAGAAGTATCTTCTTTTTTGTCTTCAGTTTTGTTAACGTGAATTTCTTTAGAATTGAATTTAGTATAAGATGCAGAAAACGCAGATAATGAGTATGAAATTTGAAAAATAAATGAAACTAAAAATAGTAGCAAGGGAAGCCAACTTTTTTTATTTTTATTTTCTTTCATATTACAAATGTACGATAAAAATCATTTCAAATCCAAATTGATTAATTGGATATTGGATTCGGATTTGAAAAATTGTGTAAAATATTGCCCTTCATTGATTAAAATTCTGTTAATTTGCAAATAGTATCCGTTAACAATTAAGAAACAAACAAAGTGTTACGAAACAAATTAAATAGCAAAACTAATAATAGCAAACAATTTATGCTGTTACTCGTTTTTTTAATTTCAGTTGTTTTACAAGTATCGGTAACACTTAAGTATTCTGAAATATTGCACGAAGGAAATTATAAAGTTGCTAAAGGTAAATTGGCTGAATTACCTGATACCCCCGAAAATCCAGAGAAAAATAGTTGTGATTGTTTTGAAGAAGATTATGAGAACGAATTAACTAAGATTGAAGGCGACACTTATAGCCACTTTTTTTGTTGTGTTTTTAATACCAGTACTGAGTTACAACTTCTAAATAAAAGAAATTGGAACTCGATTCTGTTGAAAATAAACAACTGGATTTATTTATCTGTTTGCAATATTCGTATATGATTAAACACAATCCTTTTTTACAGTTAGGTTGTGTCCGTTTTCAATTGCGGCAAAATATTAATCATTTAATTTTTAAATATAATGAACGTTAATCATTCGAATGGTAATGATAGTGTTATTCATGCAAATGTTTTTGATTTGAAACATACTTTGCATGAACTAAAGCATTACTTGCCGGCGCAAGCTCCATTAAAGGATTTTGTGCACCATAATACATTGCATGCTTTTCAACAAGCTAAGTTTTTTGATTCGTTAAGAAAAGCATCTAAAACTTTTGGATACAGAGTAACGCTCCCTCTTGATGAATTTAGAGCTAAATTTATTAGAAAGGAAATCAATGAAACAATATTAGATAAGATAATCATTGAATCGAAGGGAGAGAAGGAATTTGATTTTTGGAAAAACAATATTTTAAATAAGGTATATGATACCAGTGTGGAAGAGCGAATTGGTGGATTAAGGGCACATTGGAATTCAAGATTTCACTTTGATATTGACACAAAAGTTCATCCCATTTTTTTTAGAATAATTTGTAGTTATTTGGATCAAGGTATTTCTGTTTGGGATTTTCCTATTCAAGAAAAAGGCTTTTTAGCATCCATTAGAGAACTTGAACGTGTTAGTTATACCAGTTTTTTTAAAACCAAACGCGCAAAAAACTTAATAAAGAATCATGATTTAAGAATTGAAGAGCTCTTGTCAATTGTTGTTGGCGATTCCACTCTTTACGAACAATATTTATTTGACCAGCAGTTCAGTCATCAAGGTTGGTCGGGAATGATTTCTTCTATCGAAGATTTTCCTTCTTCACTTATTAATTCAAAAAAAATAACTTTAGAAGAAGCTATTAAATTTGAATTGTTATTAGAAATAGATGCTTTAGACGATCATTTTGGAGAATCAATTTGGTCTCCAATTGGAAGTGGAGTAAAAATGGAACCTATAGATTTATTAGCAGATGTTCCTTCAAATGAATTAAGTGAAGTTATAAAAATTTGGCAAGAAGCTTTTGAATGGTCTTACTATGACCAAGTGCTTGCAGGTATTAAATTAAAACAAGTAAATAAAAGCGATGAATTTGTAGAGAAAAGTTTTCAAGCTATGTTTTGTATTGATGATCGAGAATGTTCGATAAGAAGATATGTTGAAAAACAAGACCCTTGTGCAGAAACTTTTGGAACTCCTGGTTTTTTTAGTGTTGAATTTTATTTTCAACCCGACGGTGGCCAGCACTACACTAAACTTTGCCCAGCTCCTGTTACTCCAAAATTTTTAATTAAGGAAGTTGGCGGAAAAGGCAAAAAGGAAAAAGATGTCTTCTATAGTAAACAAGCTAATTCATTAGTTCGTGGTTGGTTTGTTTCTCAGTTATTAGGTTTTTGGGCAGCAATTAAATTAATAGTAACCATTTTTAAACCATCTAGTAATGCCGCTAATGCAAGTTCTTATAAGCACATGGAACAGTTATCTAAACTTACTATCTTAAATAATAATGAAAGTGAAAATGGTTTGCAAATTGGGTTTACTATAATCGAAATGACTGATAGAATGGAAGGATTGCTAAAGAGTATTGGCATGGTTAAAGATTTTGCTTCCATAGTTTATATTGTTGGTCACGGAGCTTCTAGCGCTAATAATCCACATTACTCTGCTTATGATTGTGGGGCATGCTGTGGTAGACCTGGTTCGGTAAATGCACGTGTAGCGGCAAGTATGTTGAATAATGAGTTGGTTAGAGAGCAGTTAAAATTAAGAGGAGTTTTAATTCCAGTAACTACTCAATTTATAGGTGCACTTCATGATACTACAAGAGATGAAATTCGCTTTTATGATGTTGATTCTTTAAATGAATCTAATAAACGTAAGCACATAAAAACAGAAGAAACATTTAAAATTGCTTTAGATAATAATGCAAAGGAACGTTCGCGTAGATTTGAGTCTATTAACTCAAAATTAAGTGCAAGCAAAATTCATAGAAAAATAGAAGAACGTTCAATAGCTTTATTTGAGCCTCGTCCCGAATTAAACCATGCTACTAATTCTTTATGTATTGTTGGCAGAAGAGAATTATCTAATCATTTATTTCTAGATAGAAGATCATTCTTAAACTCATTTGATTATCGTGTTGATCCAGAAGGAAAGTATTTATTTAATATTTTAAAAGCCGCAGCACCTGTTTGTGGTGGAATTAATTTGGAATATTTCTTTTCTCGCGTTGATAATCAAAAACTGGGAGCAGGGAGTAAATTGCCACATAATGTAATGGGCTTAATTGGGGTTGCAAACGGTTATGATGGGGATTTGCGCCCCGGACTTCCTGGACAAATGATTGAAGTGCATGATCCTGTTCGACTACTTATTATTGTAGAACATTTTCCAGAGGTTGTTTTAAATGTAATTAAGAGTAATGATGCAACATATGAATGGTTTAAAAACGAGTGGATTAATCTAGTAGTCGTTAACCCAGAAACACATCAACATTTTGTTTTTCAAAATGAAAACTTTGCACCATACATTCCAATTACCAAACAGTTAGAAAAAGTTAAAACCTTTGAGAGTATTATCGAATCTAAGGTTGAGAATTTACCCGTTTATTTAATAGCCGAATAAAATATTTGTATATGAACTTATTATTTCAATCATTAATACTTATTCCTTTGCTTGGCTTTGGTTTAAGTTTGTTGCTTCCTTCTAAACGAGAGAAGTTGATTTCATTATTTGCTGTGTTTACTGTAGCAATTCATGGAATAGCTTTAATTGCATTTATGAGTTTTTGGATTTTTAATAATCACATAACACTAGATGTAAAAGATGCAGTTTTATTAAAGACAGGAACCTTTGAATTTTTCGTTGATTTCTGCTTCGATAAAATTACAGCTGTGTTTATGCTCACGGGAGTTTTTCTGACATTTGTAGTTGCCATGTACAGCCGATTTTATATGCATAGAGAGCAAGGTTATAAAAGATTTTTCTCTTCTATACTATTGTTTTATGTTGGGTATAACATGGCAGTTTTATCAGGTAACTTAGAAACCTTGTTTATTGGATGGGAAATATTAGGAGTGTCTTCTTTCTTACTTATTGCATTTTATCGCGAACGTTATTTACCTGTAAGAAATGCAGTAAAGGTATTTTCAATTTACAGAATAGGGGATGTAGGTTTAGTATTAGCTATTTGGATGAATCACCATTTATGGAATGAAAACATTACCTTTTTAAAATTAACTAATTATGAATTAGTTCACGAGCATTTACAACATCATAGTTTTATTGGTGGTTTTATTTCTTTAATGATTTTGTTGGCGGCATTAGTTAAATCGGCGCAATTTCCTTTTTCGGCATGGTTGCCGCGTGCAATGGAAGGACCTACACCTTCAAGTGCTATTTTTTATGGTTCGTTATCTGTTCATTTAGGTGTATTTCTTTTATTAAGAACTTTTCCTTTTTGGGAAAATCAAATTTCGATACGAATATTAATAGTAGTGCTTGGATTAATTACAGCATTTATGACTACCGTTATATCTAGAGTTCAATCATCAATAAAAAGTCAAATTGCTTATTCATCAATAGCGCAAATTGGTTTAATTTTTATTGAAATTGCTTTGGGTTTTCCAAACATTGCTTTAATTCACTTTACAGCAAATGCTTTATTCAGAACATATCAATTGTTGGTTTCTCCTTCAAGTGTTAGTTATTTAATTCGTGAGCAATTTTATAATCCAGTTCCTAAAAGAACAACAATAGAAGATTCTTTGCCGAAGAGAATCGAATTTACAATTTATATGTGGAGTATTAAGGAATGGAATTTAGATAATTTTATGAGTAGTTATGTTTGGGGTCCAATTGAGAAAATTGGAAAATGGCTCGAGTTTATTTCTGTAAAATTTGCAATTGTTTTTTCTTTAATAGCTTTTTCGATTGGAGTATTTATTTTATCTAATGAAAATGTTGTTAGTCCTCAAGTGTACGAAATGTTACCTATTGTTTTTACCTTGTCAGGAATGATTTTAGTCGTTAAATCATTTAGAGAAAAGGAGAATGTTCTTTCAAGTTGGATACTTATTATCTTTAATCACTTTTGGATTGCATTATCAATATCCTTCAACGAACATTTTAAAAATGAGCAAACAATTATATACCTAAGCGGCATAGTTGTTTCTGGTATAATGGGAATTGTTTGTATTTGGTATATTCGTTCAAAAGAAAAGGATGTTGATTTATTGCAATATCATGGTCATATTTATGAGCATCCAACCTTGGCAATAGTATTCTTTATTTCATGCCTTGGCTTATCGGGTTTTCCTATAACTCCTTCGTTTATTGGAGAAGATTTAATTTTTAGCCACATTCACGAAAGTCAAATAACAATGGCAATTTTAACAGCTTTATGTTTTATGATTGATGGATTATCGGTAATAAGAATTTATTCAAAAGTATTCTTAGGCCCTCACACTAAAACATACCACGAAATAGCTTATAAGTCTTCGTAATTTGTGTTTTCTTAGTTAATTTAATTTGTCTATTTTTAAGGCATGTTATGGAAATTTTTAAGAGTAATACTTAGTACCTATTTTACCTACTATTTTAGGAGGTTTAAGGGAAAGAATATAAAGAATATTCGTGTTGATGGACCAGTATTGCTTTCGGTTAATCATCCCAATGCTTTTGTAGATTCTATTTGTTTATCTATTATGGTGTTTAATCCTCGTACCTACTATATGGCTCGTGGCGATGCATTTAAAAAAGGATTTGCAACTAAATTTCTTACTGCTATTGGTATTATTCCAATTTTCAGGATGCGTGATGGGGGAATAGAAGGAGTGAAAAAGAACAATGCATCTTTTGCCATTGTAAACAAAATGTGGAACAAGAACCAAAAGATTATGGTTTTTTCTGAAGGTCTTTGCGTTCAGGAAAGAAGATTACGTCCAATACAAAAAGGAACAGCACGCATGGCTTTTGGGTTTTCTGAAGAGTTTAAAAGAGATGATTTAGTAATTGTTCCAGTAAGTGTAACTTATTCGCATCCTTCACAATTTGGTGGTGATATTTATTATCATGCAGGGGAAGCAATTAAGGTTAAGGATTACCTAGAACTGTATAAAGAAAATCAAGCAAAAGCAGTTAATCAACTTACCAAAGTTGTTGAGGAAAAAATGTTGGAATTAACACCTCATTTAAATAACAAGGATAACGATCAGTTAATAGAGGAGCTGCAAGAGATTTATAAAATCCAGTACTTAGAAGAAAATAAATTGAATGTTGAAGATTTAGATGATCATCAAAAATTTTGGTTTTACATTACTAAACAACTTAACTTAATTGAGGAAAACTCTGTTGAACGAATTACACATTTAAGGCAGTTAGCATACAAATACACATCTTTATTAAAGATTAAGAAGTTGAAAGATTCTGCTATCTACAACCATGTTACCAATAGAGATAAAAGTTCTTTTGTGCTAATCTTAACCTTGATTTTATTTTTTCCATTTTATTTAGTTGGCAAAACAATTAATTTTCTTCCTAAATTTTTGGCAAAAAACTTTGCAGATAAAAAGGTTAAAAACATCGAGTTTTATTCCTCAATTAATTATGGGGCAGGAGCGGTGTTTGCATTTTTATTTATGATTATTGAATTATTGGTACTTTGGTTCGTATTTAAGATTTGGTGGCTTTTGCCAATTTATTTTGTTGCTAAGCTTGCGCTTGGGAAAATCGCATTGCTTTATTCTCGATTTAAAAAAGAAGCCTTTGCAATCATCCGTTTTAATGCTATCAAGGGTTCTGACCAAAAGGCAGTGGAAGAATTACTATTGCTTAGAAAAGAAATTTTACTTAATTTAACATCTGCTAGATAGTAAAAAAGCATTTTCTACGTTTGGCATGTAGTTTGACTTCTGATTAAGAAAAAAATGAAAATGAATACAACACATAAAATAATCACTATTCCTACCATTTTGGCTAGTGCGGTTTTAGCTGTTTCATTAATTTCTGCCGGAAACAAAAATTCTAATTATTCAACTGTTCAAAATATACAAGCACAAAAAACAGCAATTGATTTACCAGTAAAAGAAAACGAAGCCTTTAAAGAAGGTGAAGTGTTAACTTATCGTTTGCATTATGGTATGATGGAAGCTGCTGTTGCAACTTTAGAAGTAAAACCTTCAACCGAAAAAATTGGTCCAAGAGAATGTTATCATATTGTTGGTACTGGTGTTTCAAAAGGGACTTTCGATTTTTTCTTTAAAGTACGTGATAGATATGAAACTTATATCGACAAAAACTCTTTAGTTCCGTGGATATTTAACCGTAATTGCGATGAAGGTGGTTATAAAATTCATCAAAACTATAACTTTAATCACTTCTCTAATAAAGTAGATGTTGGTGGTGGAGAAATGTATCCAATAACTGCTGGAACACAAGATATGATTTCTGCATTTTACTCTGCTCGTAATATGGATTTTTCAAAGGCAAAAGAAGGGGATGTATTTGCTTTAAATTGTTTTATTGATAAGGAAAACTGGCCACTTAAAATTAAGTTTGTAGGTAAAGAAACAATTAAAAGCGAAGTGGGTAAAATTAGATGTTTAAAATTTAGACCAATTGTTCAAAAAGGCCGTGTGTTTAAAAAAGAAGAAGATTTAACCATTTGGATTTCGGATGATAAAAACCATATTCCTGTTCGTGGACAAGCAAAAATATTAATCGGGGCAGTAAAAATGGATTTAACAGGTTATAAAAATATTAATAACCCGATGGCAAAAGAACAATAGTATGATAAACGAAATCCTTTTAGACAAAACCACAAAGCCAAAAGAAAAAACAGAAAATATAGCGGCTTTATTAGTTTCAAAAGAGCTTTCAGTTAGTGATTTATTAAAAGAAGCTAAGGATTTAAAAGAATCTCCAAAAGCTACTTGCATCGAATCAATTGAGTTTGCAACACATACTGATAAAACGATTGTGAAAGAAAAGGATTTAGATTATATCATCACTTGTCTTGCAGATAAAGCTCCACGAATTAAATGGGAATCGGCAAAGGTAATTGCAAATGTTATTTCTTTATATCCAAAAAAGATTGAAACTGCACTTCCTCATCTATTAACTAATACTGAGCATACAGGAACGGTTGTGCGTTGGAGTGCTGCAACTGCAATTGGCGAAATTTTAAAACTCAATCAAAAATTAAATACTACACTTTTGCCAACTGTAAATGCTATTGTGGAGCGTGAAGAGAAAAACAGTATCAAGAAAATCTACATTCAAGCAATCAAAAAAATGAAGTAAATCGCTTCAAAATTGCCCCGTTTTCCTTAAAAATTACCGTTTCTATCTTAAGCTTTTCTTAGTATCTTTGGACTCTATGAGTATAAAGAACGATTTGATATTGAGAGCTGCTAAAGGTGAGCAGGTAGAGCGTGTGCCAGTTTGGTTAATGCGTCAGGCAGGTAGAATTTTACCCGAGTATAGAGCAGTTAGAGCAAAATCTAAAAATTTTATTGAGTTTGTAAAGAACCCCGAAATGGCTGCTGAAGTTACTATTCAGCCAGTTGATATTTTAGGTGTTGATGCTGCAATTATATTTTCAGATATTTTGGTTATACCAGAAGCGATGGGATTACCTTATCAAATGATTGAAAGCAAAGGACCTGTTTTTGAAAAAACAGTTAAAAATAGAGCTGACGTAGAAGCGTTGCACGTAAGCAGCGGAGAAGAATTAAACTACGTTATTAAAGCAATTGAGCTTACTAAAAAGCAATTAGATAATCGTGTTCCACTTATTGGTTTTTGCGGAGCCCCTTGGACTTTGTTTGCCTATATGATAGAAGGAAAGGGAAGCAAAACATTTAGCGAGGCAAAGAAATTTTTGTACACACAACCTGTTCTTTCTCATTTGTTATTAGAGAAGATTGCATTGTCATCTATTAATTATTTAAATGCTCAAATAGATGCAGGTGCCGATATGGTTCAAATATTTGATTCGTGGGCTGGAGTGCTTGGGCCAGAGCAATACAATGAATTTTCGTTAAGATACATTTCAATGATTTGTGAAGGAATTAATTACCGTGTTCCAGTTACAGTATTTGCAAAGGATGCACATTTTGCAATTGAAGAAATAGCAAAAATAAAATGTAATACCATTGGTTTAGATTGGACAATGAATGCTTCCAACGCACGTAAAATTGTGGGCAATACAAAAACGCTGCAAGGTAATGCCGACCCGTGCATGTTATACTCTGATGAAAAAACAATTGAAGCAGAAGCATCAAAAATGTTGAAAGCATTTGGTAAAGATAGATACATTGCAAACCTTGGTCATGGTTTGTATCCTGATACTGATAAGAATAAAGTAAAGTACTTTGTTGATTGTATAAAAAATTATAAATTCTAATTTCTTTTTATTAAATTTGGGTATGGGAAAGGTTGAAATTAAAAACGAAATCAATAAGGCTTTAGATGAAGTGCCTGAAGAAGTTTTGGCTCAAGTACTTGATTTATTAAAACAATACTCATCCACAAAGGATTCAACTGTTTCCCTTTTAGGTGGACTTGATAAATTACTTTCTGAAGATAAGGAGTTATTACGTAAGTTGGCCCAATGATATCTAAGGAAGAAGTTTTATTTATCCATTCAAAATTAATCGAAGAGCATGGTGGTTCACATGGTGTTCGAGACGATAACTCTCTTGAATCTTCAATTAATAGACCCTTTGCAACTTTTGATGGTATTGATTTGTATCCAACTGCAATTGAAAAAGCAGCCGCAGTTTTCGAAAGTATAATAATAAATCATCCTTTTTTTGATGGAAATAAAAGAACGGGTTATTCTATAGCCAATTTGTTATTATACGTTAATGGGTATGATATTAAAGCAAGTCAAGAGGAAAAGTATGACTTCGTTATTGAAGCTACAAAAGGAAATTTACAAATTGAAAACATCATAGAGTGGTTTCAAAAACATTCAATTAAACTATGAGCAAAATTGCAAAACACCCAAAAGGTTTATATTTCCTATTCTTTGCAGAGATGTGGGAACGATTTGGTTATTATTTGATGATAGCCATTTTTACTTTGTATCTAGAAGCTGACACCGAAAAAGGTGGTTGGGGAATGAACATGAAAAGTTCTTCCAGCTTGTACGGAACTTTTATTGCTTTAGTATTTCTTACTCCATTTGTTGGGGGTTTGTTAGCTGATAGAAAATGGGGTTATCGTTTTTCTATTGTTCTAGGCGGATTGCTAATGGGTGTAGGATATTGTTTAATGGCGGTTCATAGCTTAACTGTATTTTATATTGCTTGTGGTTTGGTAATTATTGGTAACGGATTTTTTAAACCAAACATCTCTACACTACTTGGTAATTTATATGATGATGAAAAATACAAAGCCAATAAAGACTCCGGCTATAATATCTTTTACATGGGAATTAATGTTGGTGCATTCATTTGTACCTTCATTGCCGCTGCTATGCGTAATCAGTTTGGTTGGGGCGGGGCATTTGTATCTGCAGGTGTAGGAATGTTTGTTGGTGTTATTATATTTTTAATAGGGAACAAACATTACAAGCATGCCGATTTCTTAAAGCCGTTAAAAGAAGGTGATCAATCGCTTGGTAAAATTGTTGGTTATACAATGGTGCCAAGTTTAATTGCAGCTGTTATAGGTTGGTTTATTCCAGGTAATATGTTAGGTGATGACGCAACAGATGCATTTATATTTGCTTGTTTACCAGTTATTTTATTTTACTATTCATTATACAAAAAGGCAGATGCAATTGAAAAGAAACCGTTAGGTGCCATGTATGCCATATTTATTGTGGTTATTATGTTTTGGGCAGTATTTAAACAAAACGGAACAGCGCTTAATAAATGGATGAAACTTTATACTGACAGAGAAATGCCGGCTGCGGTTCTTCCACTGGCAACTAAGCTTAGTATAGTTGATACAATGAAAGCAACTGAGAAGCTTCGTCCAATTACTGATGAGCAATTCAGATTAATTATAAAAACAAAAAAAGATTCTGTTACTGGGAAAATGGTGAAGGATACATTAAAAGGAGTTGATTATCCAATGTATTTTAAAAATGTTTCTTCTGAAAAATTCCCTAAGAAGAACGAATCGGTTTATTTGGTGCCTACAGAAATTTCTCAATCCATTAATCCGGGTTGGGTAATTTTGTTAACTCCTGTTGTTGTTGGTTTCTTTGCGCTATTAAGGAGAAGAGGGAGGGAGCCAAGTACACCATCTAAAATTGCTTGGGGTTTATTCATTAGTTCTTTATCTCCATTAGTGATGATTGCTGCTGTTTATATGTGCGGTAACGGACAAGAAAAAGCAAGCGCCTTTTGGTTAATTGGAACTTATGGTGTTGTAACTATTGGTGAGTTGTTCTTAAGTCCAATGGGATTATCCTTAGTTTCTAAATTATCGCCAGGTAGGTTAACTGCATTAATGATGGGAGGTTGGTTCTTATCAACTTCTATGGGAAATAAACTAAGTGGTATCCTCGCAACCTTTTGGGATAACTATGATAACAAGGCTTTATATTTTATGGTAAATATAGGTTTGTTACTTCTCGCAACCATTATCATGTTTTTCTTATTGAAGAAATTGAATAAGGTGTTTAGGGATTATGTGAAATAATTATTTATTTGCTTCCAGTTTTGATTTTCACAAATTCAATCAGCAATTTCCTCACATCACTAAACTCTGTTAGTGGTAATGTTTTACTTACATCAAACACATCGTGGTATGCGGTAATTCCGCCCATGGTGTAGATGAAGAAAGCGGGAACACCTTTTTCGGTAAACCAGTAATGGTCGCTGTTAGCAGCTTTTCCTCGTGGCTTAATTAGTTTTAGGTAATTGTTTTTTTCGTTGATCGATTTTAGGAGTTCAAATTCTGGTTTAAACTCTGTTGCATTTACAACGGTTATTCCTTCATCACCTGTTCCTAATAAATCCATGTTAATTAAGAACTTAATTTTATTTAAAGGAAACATGGGATTCTCGGTGTAAAATTTAGAACCTAATAAACCCGCCTCTTCTCCTGAAAAACAAATAAAAGCAACTGAGTAGTTTGGTTTGTTTGCAGTATAATAATCCATCAAACTCAATAGCATAGAAACGCCACTAGCATTATCATTTGCGCCTGGGAAATAGGTTTTATTGCCCATCATTCCTAAATGGTCGTAATGTGCGGTAAATACAATAAAGGAATCAGGTTTTGTTTTGCCTTTAATGTATCCGCAAATGTTTTGCATTTTGTAAGCAGCCTCTAATTTGTTTTCAATGATTACATCAATGTTTTTTATTCCTTTTGGGAAAGAATCTTTTAGCACTTCAATTTCAGTATAATCAGCTACTTCACGCGCAACACTCCAAGTTAATTTTTTTACTTTTTTTACTGTGAGTGGAACTTCTCTTTTTAAATCAGTTGCTTTGTAGTTTAAACTGTCTTTTTCAAACAACATAAAACCACCCATTATTCCTTTGCTTTCGGGGCTAACGATATAATGTACTCCTGGTATTAATTCTTTTCCATCTGCAATTACACTCATCTTACCTGGGAAAGTATTTATTGGACTTGTAAAGTATTGCGAGTAAGAATGTTTTTTTAATGGCTTAAGCGAATGGTCTTTGTAAACATTATTTAAATAAGTGGCAGCTGTTTCAATGCCTTTGTTTACATAACCACGGCCAGCAAATTCTTTTGATGTAAGTTTATTAATTACAATACGAGCAGCAGCAGTATCCTTTTGTGCAGTACTAAAAAGAAAAGCCAATAGGAGTAGAGATGAAAAAATAATTTTCATTATGCAAATCGTTTTTGATTAAGCGCATAAATTGTTTTTACAATTGGAGCATCGCTTTTCCAGCTGTATAAGGCTTTTAGGTTGTTTAAATAATCTTCAGATTCTTCTAAACTCATGCAAACATTTAATTGCTCAATAGCGGTAGTATATTCAACATTGTTTTGGGCAAACAATTCGTTAATCATTCTAAACTTATCGTTGATGCCTATTTCTAAACGTTTTGCTGCTTTAGCATTTGTAATAACTTGCGCAGTAATTTCTTCTATTGTTGCATTTTGTTCTAAGTTTGATTCCTTATTTGTTACAGTTATTGGTTCAGATTTAATAACCACTGGCTCTACTTTTGTTTCAACGATAGGTTCAATTTTCACAGTTACTGGTTCTACCTTTACTTCAACTATTGGTTCAATTTTCACAACAGTAGGCTCTTCAATAATTGTATCGTTTTTTTGGGTAGGTGTGATTTCAATTTTCGCTTCTTCTTGCTTTGAAACAACATCCATTATTTTCAAATGCACATTTAAGTCACTCGATATTTCTTTATTCTCTAATAAAAATTTATTTACTGATAATGCACGGTATAATTTCTCTATAGCAACAAGTAAGTGTTCAGTATCAATTGCCGAATTACTCGACTTTTGCGAGAAATCATTAAGAAGTTGTTTTACCGTTTCAACATTCTCTTTTAAGCGTGCATTCACTAATTTTTCATTCATAATCGGTAATAATTGAAATATATTTTAATATGTTTAAAATTACGTTTATTTTTACGAATCATAAGGGGAAACAATTCCGGTTTTATAAACAATTAACAACATGTTTTTAGAGAACATTAAAGCAGATACGCAAAGAAGAGGTTGGATAGAGGTTATCTGTGGAAGCATGTTTTCGGGTAAAACTGAGGAGTTAATTCGCAGAATGCGCCGCGCGCAATTTGCGAAACAAAAAGTTGAAATTTTTAAACCCGCTATTGATACTCGTTACCACGAAGAAGATGTGGTAAGTCATAACGAAACATCCATTCATAGTACACCTGTTCCTTCAAGCGCTAATATTATTTTATTGGCAAATGATGTAGAAGTGGTTGGTATTGATGAAGCGCAATTTTTTGATGAAGAATTGGTAAATGTGTGTAATCAATTAGCTAATAATGGAGTTCGAGTAATTGTTGCAGGTTTAGATATGGACTATACTGGCAAGCCCTTCGGTCCAATTCCTGCTTTGCTTGCAACAGCAGAATACGTTACTAAAGTGCATGCAATATGTATGCAGTGTGGTAATTTAGCCCAGTTCTCTCATCGTAAAACAAATGATACTGCTTTAGTAGTATTGGGCGAAACAGATAGCTACGAACCACTTTGTAGAGCTTGCTTTGATAAAGCGAAGAAATAGCTTTTCTTTTTAAAAATAATCACGTTAAATTAGTCTCGATACGTTTGAATAAAGCCCTCCTTCGTTAAGCTCAGGATGACTTAATTCAAGCACTCGAATTGACATTGTACTTCCTTTGAAGTCTTACAATTAATACCATTAAGGTGGCTGAGGCTCCTGTCTGCCGACATAGGCAGGCTCGAAGCCACCGTTAACGAAAACAAAAAAGCCCCCGATTTCTCGAGGGCTTTTCTAATTATGTGAAAGCAAAAATTATGCGTTCTCTTCAGTAGTTGTATCTGCAGCAGGAGCTTCAGTATTTTCAACAACTTTAGCAGCTGGTGCTGTTTTAGCAGCAATTTTCTCAGCTTTCGCTTCTTTTGATTTAGTTTCAGCTTTTAATTTAGTCGCTTTTGCAGCAGAACCTTCTGAGCTTAAACGATCTTTCTTAGCAGTTACTTTTCCTTCTTTCTCACCTAACCATTTTGCAAATTTTGCTTCTGCTTGTTCAGCAGTTAAAGCACCTTTTGCAACTCCACCTAATAAATGCTTTTTCATCATTACACCTTTGTAAGATAAAATTGCTTTACAAGTGTCAGAAGGTTGAGCTCCTGTCATTACCCACTTCACAGCTTTGTCGAAGTTGATGTTAATTGTAGCAGGGTTGGTGTTAGGATTGTAAGTTCCTAGCTTTTCAATAAACGCGCCATCACGAGGTGCACGACCATCCGCAACTACGATATGATAGAAAGCTGAATCTTTCTTACCATGTCTTTGTAGTCTAATCTTTGTTGCCATTTTATTTGTTTTTTAATTTTGGACTGCAAATATCGGAATTTATTCTAAATCTACCAAATTCCATTATTTCCCGTATTTTTGCTTAAAATTGCAGCATGATAGTAGTTACAGGAGCAGCCGGATTTATAGCTAGTTGTCTGGTTTCCAGACTAAACAAGGAAGGAATTGCCGATATTTTGGTAGTTGACGACTTTTCTAAAATAGAAAAGGACGAAAACCTTCATAATAAAAGCTTTAGCCAAAAAATGGAACGATCTGAGTTCCTAAATTGGTTTGAGAACAACGCGGGGCAAGTAAGTTTTGTATTTCATATTGGGGCACGTACCGATACTACCGAACCAAACAGAGATTTATTAAATGACTTAAACTTGTTTTATACTCAAGCAATTTGGAAAACTTGTACTAAACATAAAATTGGTTTAGTGTACGCATCTTCTGCTGCTACTTATGGTTTGGGCGAGTTTGGTTATGATGATAAAGATGAAAGCATCATCCCTAAATTAAAACCATTAAATGCATACGGAGATTCTAAAAACGATTTTGATATTTGGGCATTGCAACAAAAGGAAACACCAAGCAAATGGATAGGTTTTAAATTTTTTAATGTTTACGGACCAAACGAGTTTCATAAAGCACGTATGGCTTCGGTTATATTCCATTCGTTTAATCAAATTAATGCCCAGGGTTTTGTGAAATTATTTCGCTCGCATAATCCAAACTATACAGATGGCGGACAATTACGCGATTTTGTGTATGTGAAGGATGTAGTGGAAGTTTTATTTTTTGCATATAAAAATGCAATTAAAAATGGCATCTATAATTTAGGAAGCGGTAAAGCAAGAACCTTTTTAGATTTAGCAAAAGCAACATTTAAAGCTTTAGGTAAAGAAGAAAAAATAGAATTCATTGATACCCCAATCGACATAAGAGACAAATACCAATACTTTACCGAAGCAAAAATGGATAAGTTGGTAGAAGCAGGATATAATAAGCCTTTTACAAGCTTAGAAGAAGGCGTTGCAGATTATGTGAAGAATTATTTGGTGGGGAAGAGGTATTATTAAGGCGAATTGTTAGTATTAAATTAATTAATTATATTAGTAAGAAATAATTTAATTGAATGGCTACTAAGATACAAATTTTAAACTTTAATAATACTCTTACTTCTTGGAGAAATAGTAATTTTAATAGGATTTTCAGGTCTGAATTGGGCCTTTCAGCATTTAAGAATATTCGTGAGCGAATTGAAGATTTTTCACTAAAAATCGAAAAAGTTGATTTAGTTAAGGAACAAATAAGTGACAGAACCTTAGCTCAGATAATAAATACATATAATACTGTTCTCGCTCAATTAAATGGATTAAGTTCTATGAGTGATGTTGATTTTCTTAAGAATATTCCTTCAGTTGAAAAGCAAATAGAAGCATTGCATGAACAAATGTTAGTTTGGTGGCCTCAAGTATTACCATTTGTTTCTGCTGTTTCACAAACAGAGATAGATAATTTGATTAATCAACTAAAGACCTCCTCAATACGTTCAGAAAATGATGCTAGAACAATTGAAGAGTTGAAAGCAAAACTTACTTATGAGTTGGAGAATTTTGACAATAGGTATAAAGAACAGTTTCAACGTGTTGAGTTGATGAAGCAGCAAGATATTTTTTCTGTGGAGGCAACAAAACAAAAAAAAATATCTTGGTATTGGTTAATTGCTATTGGTTTGTCATTAGTTTTCTTTATTATATCATTATGGTCTGTATTTAAATATTCTTGTTTTGAAATGCCATGTTTTTCTTCTTTAAACAATCTTAATTATGAAGGAGTTTGTAAAGATTGTTCTTCAAAAATATTAAATCTGGAGATTTTCAAAGCTATAAGTTATCGTATATTTTATATTTCATTTGTAGTTTACATTATTACTTTTTGCGTTAAAAATTACAATGCATGTATGCATAATGTTACTATAAATAATCATAAAGCAAATTCACTTTCAGCGGCAATTGCTTTGTTGAATAGGGCGAAAACTAATGAAGGAAATGATCAAATTATGTTCCAAGCAGCGAATACAATCTTTAGTCATCAGCCAACGGGTTACAACAATAAAGATTTAAGAATGCCTGTTGATATTGTGACAGATAAAGTATTTGAAAAGATTAAAAAATAAGTAATAGGTGAAATGATTATTTGATGAAATTTAATATTAACACAATTTCATAGTACTTTCCTTGCCCAGCTTATCAAAGTTGGTTTCAATCCATTCTTCGGCTAAAGCACGGCCTAGTGATTTTAAGTGTTGTAAAAACTCCCAATCGGTGTTTAGCTTACTTGAGATATTTAAGTTTGCTAGTGCAGTATCTGCAGAGATATTGTGCATGTATGTACGACGAATAGTACCATTCATGTCAAAGCCCATATCCAACATTTTTTGTTGAAACTCAATATGCTTAAGTTCGGCAACGAGTGTAGAGTTAAAACTAATTTCATTAATTCTATCACGTATATCATCAATTAATGTTGGCGTTTTATCAATGGTAACAGGATTTATTTGCACTAATAAAATATCATCTGTTCCAGGTTCATCAATTAATGGTTGTAGTGGAGGGTTTCCCATATAGCCACCATCCCAATAATGCTCCCCATCAATTTCAACTGCTTTAAATAAAGTTGGCAAACATGCGGAAGCTAAAATTGTTTTTGCACTTATTTCGCTTGGCCCAAAAACTCTTGCTTCACAGGTACGTGCATTGGTGGCACATACAAATAATTTTGGAGGATTCATTTTATGTAACTCTTCAAAATCAATTACCTGATTTAAAATTTTCTCAAGCGGGTTAACATCTAAGGGATTAAAATGATAAGGCGAAATATTATCGAACATAGCAGCAAACATTCTATAAGAAGGAGAATAATCCATGTTCCCCTTGCTTATTGCCTTATCGTACCAACTCTGTGTTATACCTGTTTCCTTACCCGCAATCGAAATCTTATGCCAAAAAGTATGAAGTAATACTTTAGCGAATTGTTTGCCACCTTTGTTTAAACCATAAATGGTGCATACACCATTCATTGCACCTGCGCTTGTACCGCAAACACCTTCAATATCCAAGCGCTCTTCTTCCAATATCCTATCAATCACTCCCCAAGTAAAAGCTCCGTGTGCTCCACCGCCTTGTAATGCTAAGTCTATTTTTTTGTGCTCCATGGTATTATGGTTTTAAATTAGTTCACCAAATAAATCGAAATCGTTTGCTTCATTAATTTTTACATTTACAAAATCACCAAGGCGTAAATGTATATCATCACTAGCTTTAACTAACACTTCATTATCTACATCTGGGCTATCAAACTCGCTTCTGCCAATGTAATAAGGACCTTCTTTTCTATCAATTAGTGTTTTATACGTTTTACCAATTTTTTCTTGATTTAAGTTGTAAGAAATTTCTTGTTGTAATTTCATTACTGCATCTGCACGTTGTTTTTTTACTTTTTCGCTTACATCATCTTTTAATAGATGTGCATGCGTATTTTCTTCATGCGAGTAGGTGAAAATCCCTAAGCGTTCAAATTTAGTTTCCTCTACCCATTTCAACATTTCTTCGTGGTCTTTTTCTGTTTCGCCTGGGTAACCTGCAATTAAAGTAGTTCTGAGCGCAATACCTGGAACTTTGTCTCTAATTTCATTTACAATATCAATGGTTTTTTGCTTTGTAATTCCACGACGCATACTCTTTAACATATTATCGCTAATATGCTGTAATGGCATATCTAAGTATTTACACACGTTATCGTATTTCTTCATAACATCCAATACTTCCATAGGGAAACCACTAGGAAAAGCATAGTGTAAACGAATCCAATCAACCCCTTCAACGTTTGCAACTGCTTCTAATAATTTAGCAAGTTCACGTTTTTTGTATAAATCTAATCCGTAATACGTAAGATCCTGTGCAATTAATAGCAACTCTCTTGTTCCTTTGCTCGCAAGGCTTTTAGCTCTGTTTACCAATTCTTCAATAGGTACCGAAATATGTCCGCCACGCATTAAAGGAATAGCACAAAAACTGCAAGGTCTGTCGCAACCTTCGGATATTTTAAAGTAAGCGTAATGATTTGGTGTTGTAAGCAAGCGCTCACCAACCAATTCGTGTTTATAATCAGCTTTTAATGTTTTTAACAAGCGGGGCAAATCACGAGTTCCGAAATAAGCATCCACATCTGGGATTTCTTTTTCTAAATCTCCCTTGTAACGCTCGCTAAGGCATCCTGTAACGTAAACCTTTTCAACTTCTCCAGCATTTTTAGCATCTACATAGCGTAAAATGGTATCTATGCTTTCTTGTTTTGCATTATCAACAAAACCGCAGGTATTTATGATTACAATTTGATGGTCGGTATCTTCGCTTTCATGTTCTACTTCAAATTTATTGGCTTTTAATTGCCCCATCAGCACTTCACTATCCACTAAGTTTTTGCTGCAACCCAAGGTTACCACATTAACTTTATTCTTTTTAAGCGTTTTCGTCTTCATTTATTAATTGTTCTGAGAAAAGATGTATTTTTGTTTACTTAGCAAAGTTAAGCAAAATCCGCTATGACCAATATACGATTAAAATATATACTTCTTACGTTTTCATTGGTGTTTCCCTTTTTATTTAGTGGGCAAACTAATATAGACAGCTTAATAAAAGTTGCAGATAGCAAAGGCACGCACGATACTATTAAGATTAAGCTATTTGGTGACATCAGTTGGGAATTAATGTCGATTGATATCGATAAATCACTGGTGTACGCTAATAAAGAGCTCGAATACGCCACTAAAGCTAATAGAAGTGCAGATATAGCTCAGGCTGAAAGTGATATTGGAAATATTTATAACAGAAAAACCAGTTATGACACTGCAATTGTGCATTACAATAAAGCATTAAAATTAAGACAAGAGTTAAAGCAAGATGTAAAATGTGCGGGCATTTTAACCAATATTGCAACGGTTTTAATGCGTCAATCAAAATTTAAAGAGGCTTTAGATATTAACTTTAAAACACTTAAAATATTTGAAAAGGTTGGAGACGAAGGAAAACAGGCCTTAGTTTTGGGTAACATTGGTAATTTGTATTATGAACTAGAACAAAATGCATCAGCAGAACTATTTTTTAGAAAAGGATTGAATTTATCTAGAAAAATTAAAGCAGAAGTGACTGAGGCAAATATTTTGGTGAATATTGGTGGTTTAAAATTTGAACTCGCATTAGTAAAGGACTCTTTAGTAAGTCCTATAAACTTAGACTCTGCACTATATTATTTTGTTGAGGCTGAAAAGAAATTAGTTACTAATAATTCAATTTATAATCTTGGTGTTGTATACAATAATATTGGTAGAATTTATACCGTGAAGAGGGATTACAATAAAGCACTCTTGTTTTATGACAAAGGATTAAAAAATAGGGAAGTTTTGCAGGATGTTTATGGAATGGGACTCTCATATTTAAATATTGGAGAAGTAGAAAGGCTAAAAAAAAATTATGATAAAAGTATTGAGTATCTAAAAAAATCAGAACAAATTTTTTTAGAAGCAAAAAATTATTTGAACCTAAAGCAAACCTATGGTAAGCTTGCACAGGTTTATCAAGGTAAAAATGATGCTACATTAAGTTTAAAGTATTATGAGTTGTATGCAGATTATAAGGATTCAGTTTACAATGAAGCCAATGCAGAAAAAATGGCTGAGCAACAAACAATTTATGAGACAGAAAAGAAAGATTTAGAAATTAAAAAACAACAAGCTGAATTACTTGCGAATGAAGCTGAAAAAAAACGTCAGAAAACATTTATTTTTTCGTTGATTGGTTTAGTTTTATTGATTGTCGTGTTGGCTTATTTTATTTCTTCTCGTAATAAAATTAAAGCAAAAGCAAGGATGGATGCAGAGATTGCAAGTCAAAAAGAATTACGCTCAAAAGCCGTTATTGAGGCAGAGGAGAAGGAGCGTAGGCGTATCGCGCAAGATTTACATGATGGTGTGGGGCAAATTTTATCTGCTGCAAAATTGAATTTAAGTGGATTGGAATCAAAAATTAAATTGGAGAATGACGAACAAACAACGCTATTAAAAAATGCATTAGACTTAGTTAACGACTCGGTAAAAGAAGTACGTGCTGTATCGCATAACATGATGCCGAATACCTTAATTAAATTAGGATTAGCATCAGCAGTACGTGAGTTTATTACAAAAATTGGTTCGGTACCAAACTTAAAAATTGATTTACAAATTGTTGGTTTGGACGACAGGTTAGATAATACAGTTGAAACTGTTTTATATCGTGTTATTCAAGAGGTTGTATCTAACATTATTAAGCATGCTAATGCTAACCAAATTAGTATGCAATTAATAAAACATGATGGTGAATTAACCGTGATGATTGAAGATAACGGAGTAGGTTTTGATAAAAAGAAAATCGATAGCTTTGAAGGTATTGGTTTAAAAAACATTATTTCCCGTGTTGAATTCTTAAATGGAAATGTAGATTTCGACTCAACACCGGGGCAAGGAACTACTGTTGTTATTGAAGTTCCGTTGGGTTAAATTAATGCATTCAATCTTCCTTCTTCACCCAATAGCTATCGGGATTTCAGTAATTTATTACTTTCCTTCAGTCAACTTAATCAATGCAAAAGCAGAGTAATTAATCATATCCATGTAGTTGGCATCAATACCTTCCGAAATAATTGTTTGACCTTGGTTATCTTCGATTTGTTTTACGCGCAAAATTTTCATTAAAATAAGGTCGGTTAATGAGCTTACACGCATATCTCTCCAAGCTTCGCCGTAATCATGGTTTTTGTCTTCCATTAATTTTTTGGTGCTAAGGAAATGTTTTTCGTAAAGAGCAGCTGTTTCATCATAAGGTAATTCGGTACGTGTATCATCTGCCATTTCAAGCTGAATAAGAGCAATAACACAGTAATTAATAATACCAATGTATTCGCCTTTTATGTCATCTTGTACCTTTTGAGTCCCTTTTTGTTCGATACTTCTTATGCGTTGAGCTTTGATGAAAATTTGATCGGTTAAGGAAGAGGTGCGTAAAATACGCCAAGCTGTTCCGTAGTCTTTCATCTTCTTTAAAAAGATATCTTTGCATAGTTTTATAACAGCTTCATATTGCTGGGAAGTATTCATAAACACAATTTTAATGAGCAAGCAAGTTACACAAATTAATGCTAAGGATGTACTAATAGTTAACGGAAAAATGTTAACGATTTCTAAACCATCAGTAATGTCCATTGTTAATTTAACCCCCGATTCCTTTTACGATGGCGGCAAACAAGGCAGTTATAAAAAACTCCTAAAACGTGTTGAAAAAGATATTGACCATGGTTGTTCCATTTTAGATTTGGGAGCAGAAAGCACGCGTCCAGGTTCGGAGCCTGTTGGAGTGGAGGAGGAGTTAAAACGCCTTTTGCCTGCCCTTAAACTAATTCGTAACACTTTCCCCGAAATTATTATTTCAATCGATACTTACCGTTCAGAAATAGCATTAGCAGCAGCCGAGCAAGGTGCGGATATGATTAACGATATTTCAAGCGGGACTATGGATAAAAACATGCTTAGAACCGTGGCAGAATTAAAATTGCCTTATATAGCAATGCATATAAAAGGTACACCTAAAACCATGCAAACTAAGCCGGTTTATAAAAATGTAGTGAAGGAAGTAAATGATTTTTTTACGACTAAATTAAAGGAATGTAAAGCTGCAGGTATAAAAAGCACAATCATCGACCCTGGATTTGGATTTGGAAAAACATTGGAACACAATTATGAATTATTAAATAAATTGGAAGAATTGAAAAAACACAAGGTCCCTTTACTAGTTGGAATGTCGCGCAAGGGAATGATACAAAAGGTATTGAATTGCGATGCAGAGCATGCTTTAAATGGGACAAGTGTTGTAAACACAATTGCTTTATTAAAAGGGGCAAGTATTTTACGAGTACATGATGTAAAGGAAGCAATGGAGGCGATTAAAATTGTAAATCAAATTAAGCTTTAATTTGTATTTGAAATGAAGGTTAAAAGCAATAAAATTTCTGATATGTATTTGTTCTATCATGAGCAATTACAAGCTATTTATAGCAAGGATGAGATTAATGAATTGTTATATATTTCATTTTCTCACGTTTTAGATTTTAGCAGGGAAGATATGCAATTAAGAAAGGATGAATTTCTTAATCAATCCGATTTAATTATTGTTTATGATATCGCAAAGGATTTAGCCACTAAAAAGCCAATTCAATATGTTTTGCATGAGGCTTGGTTTTATGGCGAAAAATATTTTGTGAATGAAAACGTTTTGATTCCTCGACCTGAAACAGAGGAATTGGTTGAATTGATTTGTAATGAGAATAAGCTAACTTCATTAATACTATTGGATATTGGAACAGGAAGCGGGTGTATTCCTATTTCAATTAAGAAAAGGAAAACCGATTGGAACGTGTATGCAATAGATGTTTCAAAAGAGGCATTGAAAGTGGCAAGAAAAAATTCAACTGATTTAAAAGCTCCTATTACTTTTTATGAAATAGATATATTAAAAACGCAATCAATAGAGAATTTAAAGTTTGATATCATCGTAAGTAACCCACCTTACATTGCAAAAAATGAAGCACACACAATGAATGACACCGTTCTTGAATTTGAGCCGCATTTAGCTTTATTTGTAGAAAACAACGACCCACTATTGTTTTATAAAGTGATTGCTGATTTTGCTCTTTCTAATTTAAATAGTTCAGGTAAATTGTATTTTGAAATAAATCAACGATTAGGAAAGGAAGTGGTTGAATTATTAGAAAAGAAAGGCTTCTCGAATGTATCACTTCACAAGGACTTAAGCGGTAACGATAGAATGGTGTCAGCTAATAAGTAAAAAAACCTGTTCGTTAGAACAGGTTTCATTATCAATCCCGATAGCTATCGGGACAATTCAGCACATTACCAAATTATATTATTTCTTCATTCTCTCCGACATTTGCGCCGCTTTTGCGCTATCACCTGTTTGTAAATAAAGTTTTCTTAATGCGTACATTATTTGACTATCACGGTCATTTAACTCTAAGGCCTTTTCAAGATTTACAATTGATTTTTTAAATAAAACTTGTGCTTTTTCTACTAATGTTTTTTGTTCGGTATTTACTTTATTTATTACATCTGCTTTGGTTTGATAATAAACTCCCCAATTATTATAAAGCGCTCCTATATTATACAAGTAACCAAAATTGTTTGGATCAAGTTCGATAGATTTTAAGTAATCCGCTTCTGCTTTTACTACTAACTCTTCATAATTTTCAGGCTTTTTAGTTTCTGTTCCTGCTGGATTTGCCAAATTATCATATACATTACCTCTTACAACATACAAAAAAACTTGGTTGGGCGATTGTGCAATTAATTTATTTAGATTGTCAATAGCTTCTTGCTTTTTCCCTTGCATTAAATAAAATTCAGTTTCTTTATTCATTAATGTAATATCGTTTGGAAAAGCTTTGCGTCCAGTTTTTAATGTTTGAAATGCTGAAACTGTATCTTTATTAGCCATTTGTGCTTCACATAAACTTTGATAAGTGTAAGCAATTGCCACATTTTCTTTTATCATATAATTGCTTACATCAATTACTTTTATTTTAGCATTAGATTTTTGCGCACAAAGTAAAGCGTTAGATAAAGTATTAGTGTCTTTTGTTCCTGAAATTGATTTGTACACTTCGTAAGAAATAACAAATAGGTCAGTTGCATCTTCATAAATTTTAGCTTTATATTTTCCAACAGCAATATTTCCAATTTCTAAAGCTAATTGAGATTGTATTTTATCAATATCCGCCTTATAAGATTGGTCTTTATCAAAAGAAATTGCTTTTTTTAATGAATTGTAAGAATCCTTTAGTTTAGTTGGATTTACATTTCCATAAGCAACCTCATTTTTTTCGCCATCATTTTTTATTGTGGTAAGTTTAGCTTGTTCAGTTTTAAATTCTTCTCTAAATTGGTAATATTCAATTTTAGAGTTATACATCCAGGTTTTTGCTCCCGTCATAGTTTTTTCGTGAACCAAAGCTAAATCAATTGCTTCTTTTGCACTTGTTAAAGAACTTACATCGTAGCTGCTTTCGTAGTCGGAAATATTTCTCCAAGCTGATTGTACTTTTGAAGGTTGAGCAATAGCTAAAATTGGAAGAAAGGCTAATAGGTTTATAATTTGCTTTTTCATAGTGTATGTATTTTGTTATAAGACGAAGAATTAAAATTATTCCATAAACAAATTTTTGGACAAAATAAAAGTGAGCATTAGCTCACTTTTATTTTTAATTCTTCATCAAATCTTATTTGTATTTATCCGCTTTTTCAGTTTCACCTAAACGTAAAAAAAGCTGTCTTAATTGTTTCTTAGTGTTTTTATCTGGTGATAATTCGTAAGATTTCTCTAGATAAATAACCGCCTTTTTAAATTGTTCATTAGCCTTAGTTTCATATTCTTTGGCTTTTGCAGTCTCTTTTGGAGGTAAGTTGTTTAGTTTTTCGTTCCAAGCATTACCTGCATTAAAATACATTACACCTAAGTTATAGTTCGCAATTTCATAATCAGGTTTTAACTCAAGTGATTTTAAATACGAAGATTCAGCCTTATCTAATTCATTGTTTTTTTGATAGATAGTAGCAAGTATAGTGTGTAAAACCTCGTTATCAGGAGCAAGTTCAATTGCTTTAGCTAATTTATCTTTCAGTACATCAATTTTCTTTTGCGCTAGATAAATATTGATTTCTTGGTTTATTAAATCTAAATTATCTTCAAATAAAATTTTACCTTTCTCAACGTAAGATAGAGCTTTTGCAGTGTCTTTGTCTTGCAATGATAATTTAATCATATCAGTATAGATACTTGGATCCTTGTACTTAATATCAATTAGTTTATTCGCACTTTCAAAAGTTTTTTCTTTGTTACCTGCTTTAATGTACATTCTGTAACGATTAAACATTAACTTTTCTTTAGTAATGTTATTCCTTTTCATAGCTTGATCGTAATCAAAAGGTAAAGCGCTTTCAAGTAGGTCATATGCTTTTGCAGCCTTATCAAATTCTTTCATCTCAATTAAGTAAACTGCTTTATCATTTAAGTAAGCGCAAGCATTTGGGAAGTTATTCTTAACTGCATCTTTGTAAACCTCCTCTTTATCAAGTTTATAACAAGTCATATAACTTTCAACAGCTTTTTCAATTGCATCAGCATCTAGTTTTGTAACATTAATGTCTTTAGCTGTATGAATTTCTTGATAAACCATTCCTCTGTACATCCATAGTTTAGCACTATTGATTGTTTTTTCGTGAACAGCAGCTGCATCAGCAGCAGTTTTAGCTTTATCAAATTCTTTACTTTTATAATAGTTAATTGTATTCTGTAGTTGATTGCTTTGAGCTGATACAGCAATAACACTAACCATTAGAAGGGATGATAATAATACTCTCATATTCTTTGTTTTTTGTTTGTAAACCAATTATTATACCAAAAGGAAAATAATTAGTCTACAGATATCTTTTTAAGTTTAACTTTATCTAAAACCTCTTTGTTTTGCTTGTCTTTTGCCATTTTATCCAATTGAATTTGGATTAAATCTTTATCACCAGCAATAACTGTAGTAAGCTTATTTGCGTCAAAATGCTTTTTAATTTGTTGATTTACATCATCTTTAGTCATTGATTTTAACAACTGATTTTGCTTTGATGTATAATCTTTATCTAAACCATTACGTGCAATGTTAGCTAAGAAAGCTGCTTTTTGGTAAGGTGACTCATACTTTAAGGCTTCTTCGTTTAACAATGAATTTTTTGTGAATTCAAGTTCTTTATCTGTAATACCTTCAGTTTGGTATTTCTTAAATTCTTTCATAATTTCTGCTAAAGAAGCAGCAGTTGCTGAACGTTTAACAGAAGAGCTGATTACAAATTTACCAGTGTATTTATCTCCTCTAAATCCTGAGTAAATACCATAAGTGTAACCTTTATCTTCACGTAAATTTAAGTTTAAACGGCTATTGAAGTTACCACCAAAAATAAAGTTAGCAATACGGTTTTTGTAGAAATCACCTGTTGCATCATATTTTATTGAAGGATATCCCATCATAATTACAGAAGATGGAGCTGCATCTTTATTATAAATGAAGAACTGAGGTTCTTGTGGAGTAGCCATTTCAACAATTGGTTGAATTTTAACTTCCTTAGCAGCCCATTTATTTAAGAACTCCAATTTAGCTTTTACATCAGCTTCTTCAACATCACCAACTACAACTAAATTAGTTCCTGTTGGAGTGTAGTAGTTTTTGTAGTAGTCTTTAACATCTTGTAAAGAAACGTTTTCAATTGTTTTTAGAGAAGGTTCATTTCCCATAACAGAATTACCATAAAGTGCTTGGTTAAATGCCTTTTCAGCCATCGTATTAGCACTAGTTCCTTCATTACGAATAGATTCTTTGTATTGCTTTTTAGCTAAAGTAAAATCTTCTTCTTTAAATGCAGGATTTAATAATTTCTCTTCTAATAGTTTTAAAGTAGCATCTAAATTTTTCTTTAAGCAATAAACATTTATAGTTGTTTGAGTTTTGCTTGCGTTAAAGCTAATTGAGCTACCAATTTTTTCTAATTCAGCACTAATTTGCTCGGTAGTATATTTGTTTGTACTCTCATTCATTAAGTTTGCAGTTAACTCTGCTACACCTAATTTTTTAACTTGATCCGCAGGTAAAACTAAACTACCACCTTCCATAGTAATTAAAACTGTTACTTCTGGAGATTCAGTATTTTTTGTTCCAATAACAGATAAACCATTATTCATTTTGTAAGTAAAGAAATCTGGTGTTTTTACTGGTTTTACCGCTCCAGCAACTGGTCTAGTAGCTCTTTCAAATTTATCAGGATTTGGAGCATAAGTTAAACCATTGTATTCCGGGTCAGCAGGAATAGTTACACCTGCATATGGATTAATACTTTTAACTGAGTCTTTCGCACTAAAAATTGGTGTAGTATTTAAAACAGCAGCACCCGCACCTTTAATGTATTTATTAAATACACGAGTAATATCTTCTTTAGTTACTTTAGTATATCTGTCAATTTCATCAGAAATAGTAGAAGATTTTCCTAATAAACGTTCCCATTCAGAAATGATAGTTCCTTTTTCCATTACACTTGATAAACCACCATATTGATCAGTTTCAAAAGATGCTTTTGCTCTTTGTAATGCTTCATCAGTAATTCCTGATTGTTCAAATTCATCAATTGTTGATTTTACTTTTGCATCAATATCTGAAAACACTTTTTCGTAATCTAAGTTGAAGTTTGCATCAAATTCAGGAGGATAGCAGAAAAAACTTAAGCTAAACTCACCTGCTAATTCACTTGATTCATGGCTAACACCAGCATTAATAGCTAATTTACTTTTTACGAAGTTTTTGTAGAAAATCGAGTTGTTTCCTGAACCCATCATAGAAGCTAATAAATTTAAAGCTGCTTCGTCTCTGTGGTACTGTGGTACAGTTGGATAAACACGTAAGTTTAAAGGGAAATAAGTACGGTCTTTGTAAGAAGCATATTTATCTGTAGGAATAGTAAAGCTTGGAGCTCTCATTTTTTTAACTTCAGGACAAGGCTTAATATTTCCAAAATACTTATCCGCCATTGTTAAAGCTTCTTGTGCATTAAAATCCCCAGAAATAGTTAAGATTGCATTGTTTGGACCATACCATCTTAAAAAGAAGTTCTTAACGTCTTGTAAATTTGCTCTATTTAAATCATCTACGTAACCAATAACTGGCCAGCTGTATGGATGTCCTTGTGGGTAAAGCACTTTATTGATTACTTCAACAAATGCCATTGCATACGGTTGGTTTTCTACGTTTTGAGACTTTTCGTTTTTTACGGCATCACGTTGGTTTTCGAATTTCTTATTAGTTAATGAATCTAATAAAAAGCCCATACGGTCAGACTCTAACCACATTGCCATTTCTAAATAATTAGAAGGTAATGTTTCGAAATAAACAGTTTTATCTCTTTGTGTGTAACCATTCATTGTTCCACCTGCTGTAGAAATCATTTTGAAATGCTCTTCGTCTGCAACATGTTTAGAACCTTGGAACATCATGTGCTCGAAAAAATGAGCAAAACCTGATTTACCAATACTCTCACGATTAGAACCTACTTTATAGGTAACCTGAACATTTACAACTGGATCCGAATGATCTTCATGTAATAGGATAGTTAAACCGTTAGGTAATTTCCATCTTTCGTATGGAATTACAACTTTATCAGCTTTAGCTTCAACTTTCTCAATTAATGTTGCTTGCGCCCACATTCCTGTTGAACATATTAAGCCTGCTAAGGCTCCTAAAAAGTGTTTCTTTTTCATAGAGATTTTTTTATTGGTCTCAAAAATATATTATTTGTTTCTTATTTAATTCTCGTGTTTATTCAACATTATCAGTTGGCTCAGTGCCTGTTTCTGAATCAGTTTCAGGAGAATTCTGCACCGAATTATCATCAATCGTGCCATTTTCAACCTCTTCCTCTTCGTGGTCAACTTTGGTTACAGCCGCAATTTCATCCTCTTCAGAAATATTGATTAAACGTACACCTTGTGTTGCACGACCCATTACACGTAAAGCAGCAACACTTAAACGAATAGTGATACCTTCTTTAGTAATAATCATTAAGTCATTAGCATCGGTTACCGATTTAATTGCAACTAAGTGCCCTGTTTTTTCAGTTACATTAATTGTTTTTACACCTTTACCGCCACGATTAGTAATACGATACTCATCAATTTCTGAACGCTTACCATAACCTTTTTCAGACACAACTAAAACGTTTGATTGAAGGTCATCAATACAAATCATACCGATAACTTCATTTTTGTCTCCTTCTTCATCGTTAAGGTCAACTGCAATCACACCAGAAGCATTTCTTCCCATTGGACGTACTTTTTCTTCAGGGAAACGACAAACTTTACCAAATTTAGTAGCAATCATGATTTCGTTTTTACCATTTGTTAAAGCAGCTTCTAATAACTGATCTCCTTCACGAATAGTAATTGCATTAATTCCGTTTGCTCTAGGGCGAGAGTATGCTTCTAAAGTTGTTTTCTTAATAATACCTTCTTTAGTACATAATACAATGAAGTTATTGTTAATGTATTCTTCTTCCGATAAACTTCTCACATTAATAAATGCTTTTACTTTATCATCGGCTGGAATATTTAATAAGTTTTGTATTGCACGCCCTTTGCTAGTTTTGTTTCCTTCTGGAACTTCGTATGCTCTTAACCAGAATACTTGCCCTTTTTCGGTGAACAATAATAAATAAGCGTGTGTAGATGCAATAAACATGTGTTCAATAAAATCTTCATCGCGGGTAGCTGAACCTTTTGATCCTTTGCCACCACGATTTTGAGCTTTATATTCTGTTAAGCTTGTACGCTTAATATAACCCATGTGAGAGATAGTAATAACTACATCTTCATCAGCAATAATATCTTCCATACGGATATCATCACCTGCATAAACGATGTCAGTTTTTCTTGCATCACCGTATTTATCTTTTATTTCTTGAATTTCATCTTTAATGATTTTCATTCTTAAAGGTTCGTCAGAAAGAATGTTTTTTAAGAAATTAATGTGGTTCATTAACTCTGTATATTCTTCTTTTAATTTATCACGCTCAAGTCCTGTTAAAGTTCTTAAACGCATATCTAATATTGCTCTTGATTGAATTTCAGATAAACTAAATTTACCCATTAACTCATCTCTAGCGATATCAGGTGATGCAGACTCACGAATGATTTTAATAACTGCATCTAAGTTGTCGATTGCAATTAATAAACCTTCTAATATATGCGCACGTTTTTCTGCTTGTGCTAATTCATATTTAGTTCTTCTAATAACAACTTCATGACGATGCTCAACAAAATGATGAACCTGATCTCTCAAGTTTAACATAATTGGACGACCTGCAACAAGCGCAATATTATTAACTGAGAATGAAGTTTGTAAAGAAGTATACTTATATAAGTTATTTAATACAACTCCAGAAACTGCATCTCTACGAAGTTCATAAACAATACGCATACCGTCTCTGTCACTCTCGTCACGGATTTCGGTAATACCTTCAATTTTTTTATCGTTGCAAAGATCCCATTGCTTTTTTATCATTTCAGCTTTATTTAACTGATATGGAATCTCATTAACTACAATGCGTTCTCTATCTTTATAAGTTTCGATACTTGCTTTTGCGCGTAAAATAATTCTTCCTCTTCCTGTGTGGAAAGCTTCCTTCACACCTGAGTAACCATAAATAGTTCCTCCTGTTGGGAAATCTGGAGCTTTTACGTATTGCATTAAACCATCAACATCAATTTCTTTATTGTCGATATATGCCATACAAGCATCACAAATTTCTTTTAAGTTGTGAGGTGCCATATTAGTTGCCATACCAACAGCAATACCTGATGCACCATTAATTAATAGGTTAGGTATTTTTGTTGGAAGAACTGTAGGCTCTGTTAAAGAGTCGTCAAAGTTTGGTCTAAAATCAACTGTATCTTTTTCGATGTCGTTCAACATCTCTTCAGCAATTTTACGTAAACGAGCTTCGGTATAACGCATTGCCGCAGGTGGATCACCATCAACACTACCGTAGTTTCCTTGTCCGTCTACTAACGGATAACGTAAACTCCAATCTTGCGCCATACGAACCATAGTATCGTAAACAGAAGAGTCACCATGCGGGTGATACTTTCCTAAAACCTCCCCAACAATACGGGCAGATTTTTTATACGGACGATTGTGTAATACTCCCAATTCTAACATTCCGTATAATACACGACGATGAACAGGTTTTAAACCGTCGCGCACATCAGGTAAAGCACGTGATACAATAACCGACATCGAATAATCGATGTAAGCCGTTTTCATTTCATCTTCAATGTTAATCGGAATGATTTTTTCTCCTTCAGCCATTTGGTACTATTTTGTATTTAAATTTATATTAATTCAGTAATTCTGTCAGTCTCTTTTTTTTGAATCAAAACGCAAATTAATTCGTTTTTCATTCCTCCAAAGAGGGTCGAAGTTACCCAAAAACAAAGAACATTTAGGGGCTACTTATCAACATTTTTATTGTTGATAAAAAGGCCTTTTTATGACAAGTTACCACTTGTAAAATAGTACTTTTGAATTTGGCATTAATTGTGTAAATTAGTGTAGAAATAAAAACAAACGAAAGGATAGAAATTATGGAAGCAAAATTTTCACCCAGAGTAAAAGATGTTATTACATACAGCAGGGAAGAAGCCATGCGACTGGGACACGAATATATTGGATTAGAGCATTTAATGCTTGGCATTATTAGAGATGGTGATGGTTTGGGTATTAAATTATTGAAGAAAAATAACATCAATCTTCAAGAATTAAGAAAGCAGATTGAGCACGCAATGCCTGTTTCTACAAAGAAAATGAGTAATTTATCAAACATTCCTTTGTTAAAGCAAGCAGAGAAAGCTTTAAAACTAACTTATTTAGAGGCTAAAACATTTAAAGCAAATGAAATTGGTACTGAGCATTTATTGCTTTGTATTTTAAAGGATAACGATAATATAGCATCTAAAGCAATGGCAAAATTTGGAATGGATTACGACTCACTAAGATCATCTTTAGAAGAGTATATTAAAGACCCATCTGATGATATCAGAATGGAAGGACCAACATCGGATGATGATGATGCAGATGATGCAAATTTTGGAGCAGCTTCTCAATCAAAAAAACCGGGAGAGTCAAAATCTAAAACGCCTGTATTAGATAATTTCGGACGAGATTTAACTAAGATGGCTGAAGATGGGAAATTAGACCCAATTGTTGGTCGTGAAAAAGAAATTGAGCGTGTTTCTCAAATTTTATCGCGTCGTAAAAAGAATAATCCAATTTTAATTGGTGAGCCAGGTGTGGGTAAATCTGCTATTGCAGAAGGATTAGCACTTCGTATTGTTCAACGTAAAGTATCACGTGTATTATTTGGTAAACGTGTTGTTACTTTAGATTTAGCTTCTTTAGTTGCTGGTACAAAATATCGTGGTCAATTTGAAGAGCGTATGAAAGCGGTAATGACTGAATTAGAAAAATCTCCTGATGTAATTTTATTTATTGATGAGATTCATACTATTATTGGTGCAGGCGGAGCAAGTGGCTCTTTAGATGCAAGCAATATGTTTAAGCCTGCATTAGCTCGTGGAGAAATTCAATGTATTGGTGCAACCACTTTAGATGAGTACCGTCAATATATTGAGAAGGATGGAGCTTTAGAGCGTCGTTTTCAAAAAGTATTAATTGAGCCTGCAACACCAGAAGAGGCATTCCAGATTTTAAATAATATTAAATCAAAATACGAAGACCATCATAATGTAACTTACACAGAAGAAGCTTTAAAAGCTTGTGTTACTTTAACTGCTCGTTATATTACAGATCGTCATTTACCAGATAAGGCAATTGATGCATTAGATGAGGCTGGTTCTCGTGTACATATTACTAACATTAATGTTCCGCAAAATGTATTAGACATTGAGCAAAAAATTGATGATATTAAGGAAGAAAAAAATCGTGTAGTTAGAAGTCAAAAATATGAAGAAGCGGCTAAATTACGTGATGTAGAAAAGAATCTTCAAAACCAATTAGAGGCTGCTAAAAAAGCTTGGGAAGAAGAAACAAAAAATAACCGTGTTGTAGTTACAGAAGACAATGTGGCTGAAGTAGTTTCGATGATGTCAGGTATTCCTGTACAACGTGTTAATCAAAATGAGACTAACAAGTTGTTGTTGATGGGTGAGGAGATGAAAGGTAAAGTTATTGGTCAAGACCAAGCTGTAGCTAAGGTTGTGAAAGCAATTCAACGTAACAGAGCAGGTTTAAAAGACCCTAACAAACCAATTGGTTCATTTATTTTCTTGGGGCCTACAGGTGTTGGTAAAACACAATTAGCAAAAATTTTATCGAAATATTTATTTGATAATGATGATGCCTTGATTAGAATCGACATGAGTGAGTACATGGAAAAATTTGCCGTTACTCGTTTAATTGGAGCGCCTCCAGGATATGTTGGTTATGAAGAAGGTGGACAATTAACTGAAAAAGTACGTCGCAGACCATATTCGGTTGTGTTATTAGATGAGATTGAGAAAGCGCATCCAGATGTATTTAATATGTTATTACAAGTATTAGATGATGGTATTTTAACTGATAGTTTGGGTCGTAAAATCGATTTCAAGAACACTATCATTATTATGACTTCTAATATTGGCGCACGTCAATTAAAAGATTTTGGACAAGGTGTTGGTTTTGGTACATCAGCTAAAAAGGATAGCGCAGATGATAACTCAAAAGGTATTGTAGAGAATGCATTAAAGAAAGCATTTGCACCTGAGTTCTTAAACCGTATTGATGATGTTATCATGTTCAACTCTTTAGAGAAACAAGATATTCATAAAATTATTGATATTGAATTAGCTAAATTATATGGAAGATTAGTGTCTCTTGGATACAACGTACAATTAACAGAAGAAGCTAAGAACTTTATTGAAGAAAAAGGTTATGATGTTCAGTATGGTGCTCGTCCGTTAAAACGTGCTATTCAAAAGTATGTTGAGGATCCATTAGCTGAAGAGATTATTAAAAATGCTCCAGTTGAAGGTGATATTATTGAGGTTGGTTTTGATAAGGAGAAACAGGATATTATTGTTTCTGTAATTAAACCGAAGCCCGATAAGAAAAAGAAAAAAGAAGAATAATTAGTAAAAAAACGCCTCGAATAACCGAGGCGTTTTTTGTTGGATTTAAAATGCTAAATTTGATGTTTAATTTAGCAAGTGAAACTTTATCTAAGAGAAAATATTCAATTCATTTTTATATGTCTCATTTGGGTTTTTGTTGGTTTTTTTTTCGGACCAGTTAACTTGGTTTTAGTACCCTTATCAATTTTACTTCTTTATCATAAAAATTTTGAAGTGGAATTATTAGTTGGCTTCATATTAGTTCTCACGCTTTCTGATAGTAGATCTCCCGGTATGCTATGGGCAGGGCAAGTTAAGAATATTTACATTCTGATTCTTAGTTTAATAATGTTTAAAAAGTATTCTGAACTAAAAATTAAAATCAATTTGCACTTATTTATTGCACCTTTCATTTGTGTCGCCATTTTTTGTCTTGTTTTTAGCCCTATTATTTCTGTTGCTTTTCAAAAAACACTGTCTTATTTCCTGTTAATTTTTATAGTCCCGAATTACTTTTCATATTTGTTCGATAAATATGGAGAAAATGCCCTTAAACAGATAGTCTACGCAATTTTATTAGTTTTAATAATTGGATTAATTGTAAATTTCGTTTTTCCTGATTTCACAAATTTAATTGGCAGATATCGTGGATTACTTGGTAATCCTAACGGCTTGGGCATTTATTGTTTTTTATTCATTTGTTTTTTTACAATTGTAATAGAGTTTTATCCCGATTTGTTTTCAAAGAACGAAGTTGTATTAATATATTTAATAGGATTCGCTTCATTATTTATGTGCGGGGCAAGAAGTTCTTTGATTGGTGTTGTTATTTTTTTGAGTTTTAGATATTTTAATAAACTGTCTCCTATTCTAAGTTTTATGATACTCATTTTGGTGATTGCATTATATGAGTATATTTCGAGTAATATAGAAAATATAGTTTTTGCTCTTGGAGTTGAGAAGTATTTTAGAGTGGAGACATTAAAAGACGGCTCAGGTAGGTTGGTTGCTTGGCAATTTGCTTGGGAAAATATTAATAAAAATGTGTTTTTAGGAAAGGGCTTTTCCTATACTGAGAAAATTTACAAGGATAATTATCAATACTTAAGTATGTTAGGCCATCAGGGTGCTGCTCATAATGCGTATCTGACTTTTTGGTTAGACACTGGGCTTATTGGATTAGTTTCATTTATTGTGGGTTTATTTTCGTTTATTATACATATTTCAATGGTTAGTAGATCACTTTTCCCATTGTTTTTCGCTGCATTATTTTCAAATCAATTTGAGTCATGGTTAACGGCTTCGCTTAATCCATTTACAATATTATTTTTATTATCATTAAGTTTAATATTTATTGAAGGAAAAAGGAGAGAGTCGAATACTGAAAATAATTTTGTTGTTACCGAGGATTATGAAAAATTGAATTCAAATGCAGTTTAAACGAATTGTTTTCCTATATACCGAAATCGCAACCTATTTCACTTCATGTATAGATGAGTTATCTAAATATGCTGAAATTCATGTTGTGCGATTTCCAATTAATAAAGAAGCTCCTTTTGAATTTAAGACTGAACATTCTTCTATTAAATTTTATGAACGAAACGATTATTCTTATTCTGAACTATTGAAATTAGTTAATTCAATTAATCCTGACGCGATTTTCTGTAGTGGATGGATTGATAAGGATTATTTAAAAATTTGTAAAACATATTTCGGGAAGATTCCTACTGTATTATGTATGGATACAAAATGGAATGGGAATGTAAAGCAACGAATTGCATCTATATTATCCCCATTTGTTATTTCAAATAAGTTTTCGCATGCTTGGGTACCGGGTAATGCGCAAAAACAATTTGCTTTAAAATTAGGTATTAAGGAATCTAAAATTAAACTCGGTTATTATTGTGCTGATACAAATTATTTTATCACTTGCTTTTCAGAATCTAAGCCAAATAAAACCAAGTTATATCCGAAAAGACTTCTATATGTTGGTAGGTATTATGATTTTAAAGGAATAACTGACCTTTGGACTGCTTTTGTTGATTTGCAAACTGAACAACCAAACGATTGGGAATTATGGTGTTTGGGTACTGGCGATATAAAACCAATACAGCACGCTAAAATTAAACACTTTGGCTTTGTTCAACCTAATGAATTAAAAAAGTATATAGAGCAATGCGGGGCATTTGTTTTGCCAAGTAGATTTGAGCCATGGGCTGTGGTTGTGCATGAATTTGCAGCCGCAGGGATGCCACTAATTCTGAGTTCTGAAGTTGGGGCAAAGGAATTATTCTTGAAACATGAGGAAAATGGGTTTGAATTTGAAGCAGGAAGCATAAATGATTTGAAAGAAAAATTGAAAAAGCTTTTTACTTTATCAAATGAAAGCTTAAATTTGATGAGCGAACGCAGTAATTTGCTTTCTCAACAACTTACTATTGAGAAATGGTGTACTACTGCCCTTGAAATTATAAAATAATGCAAAAAAAAATATTAGTTACTGGTGGAGCCGGAAATGTTGGAAGCGCTTTAATTGAAAAGTTAATTCAAAACGAAAACAATTTTGTTGTTATCGTTGATGACCTCTCAACTGGTTATAGAAGTAAATTACCAAAGGAACATGCGGATAGATGGCATTTCATCAAATGTAATGTAAATGATTTACAAGACATTGGTCAGGTTATGGTTTCTCATAAATTTGATTTTGTTTTTCATTTTGCAGCAGTTGTTGGTGTTCAACGAACGCAGGATAATCCAGTTAGTGTGTTAAGAGATATTGAAGGAATTAAGAATGTATTAAATCTTTCAAAAAACTCTTCGGTTAAACGAGTTTTCTTTTCTTCCTCTTCTGAAGTATATGGTGAACCAGTTGTTCTTCCGCAACATGAGCACACAACTCCTCTTAATTCTCGTGTGCCTTATGCCGTTGTTAAAAATGTTGGTGAAAGTTTTTGTAAAAGCTATCATCAAGAGTTTGGTTTGGATTATACTATTTTTAGATTTTTTAATACATACGGACCTAATCAAAGCACTGATTTTGTTGTAGCTAAATTTTTAGCATCGGCCTTAAAGGGAGAAGATATTACCATTTATGGCGATGGCTCTCAAACACGTACCTTTACTTATGTTGATGATACTGTTACTACTTGTTTAAATTGTTTTTATAACAATCAAGTTGTTAATGATGTGATTAACATTGGTAATGATAAATTGTATACAGTTTTGGAATTAGCGCAAGTTATTATTGCAATAACGAAGTCTAAATCTAAAATCATTCATCTCGCACCTTTAGCAGATGGCGATATGACACGTAGGCAACCCGATAACTCTAAGATGAAAGAAATATTGGGTAGAGAACTTCTTCCATTAGAAAAAGGTATTGAGTTAATGATTAATGATAAACGCTTCCTAAACGCTATTGGATTATAATGTGTGGAATTACTGGAATAATTACCTATTCATTAAATGAGCAAAAGGCAAACGAATGCCTTAAATTAATGAACAATGCAATCTCGCATCGTGGTCCAGATGCAGAAGGTGTGTGGAATGATAAGAATGTATTTTTAGGACATCGTAGATTATCAATTATTGATGTTTCTCCTTCATCAAATCAACCAATGATTTCAAATGATGGGAAATTGGTGATTGTTTATAATGGGGAATTATATAATTACAAAGATTTAAAATTTGAACTGCAACGCGCACAACAAGGCACAATGCCCTATGTGTTTAGAACTGGTTCTGATACAGAAGTAATATTAGCTGCTTTTAAACGCTGGGGAATAGATTGTATCCAGCGCTTTAACGGAATGTTTGCTTTCGCAATTTATGACCTAGAAAAAAAAGAAACTTATGTTGTAAGAGATAGGTTAGGAGTGAAGCCGATTTACTATCATCAAAAAAATGACTCACTTATTTTCGCTTCTGAAATCCGTTCAATATTAAGTTCGGGTTTAGTTGATAAACAAATTGATTCAGCAGCATTAACTGAGTATATACAATACCAAACTGTTCATGCCCCGCTTACCATTGTAAAAGATGTTTTTATGTTAATGCCTGGGCATTATGCAAAAATTAATGGAAGTAGTTTTGATATACAATGTTGGTGGAATGTAAAGGATAAAGCTCATTCTGATTCAAAAGAAAAGGTAGAATATAAAGTAGTTTGTGATACTGTTTCTGATTTACTTGCTAAATCTGTTGAAAGACGATTAGTTGCGGATGTTCCATTTGGTGCATTTTTATCGGGTGGTATTGATTCTAGTGCCATTGTTGGATTGATGAGTAAGACTTCTACAGAACAAGTAAATACATTCTCTGTTACATTTAATGAGCAGGATTTTACTGAAGCTCCTTATTCTGATTTAATTGCAAAGCGTTTCAATACCAAACACCATGAAATAAAACTTTCGGTTAATGATTTTTTGAATGATTTGCCAGAGGCATTAAGTGCAATAGATCATCCAAGTGGTGATGGGCCAAATTCTTATGTTGTTTCTAAAGCAACTAAAAATGCTGGAATAACAATGGCTCTATCTGGTTTAGGAGGGGATGAATTGTTTGGTGGTTATGAAGTTTTTAATCGTGCCTTAGCAATAAAACAAAAGGCTTGGATGAATGCTGTTCCTCGTATGTTTAGAACAATGGGAGCAGGTGTTATGAATAAAAAAACAATTGCTGCTGAGAAGAAAGCAACATTCTTAACAAAGCCAATATTAAATTTCGATTATTTTTATCCGCTTTCGCGTTCTGTATTTAATGATTCTCAAGTGCAATTATTGAGTGGAGTTAATCAACTTCCTTTTAACCCTGTTTATAAAGCTGTTCGCACATTAAATACGGATGAAAGAAATCATTTAATTAGTAAATGCTCTCAAGCAGAGATTACAACATACATGCAAAACGTTTTATTACGTGATGCAGACCAAATGAGTATGGCTGTTGCTTTAGAAGTTCGTGTACCGTTTTTAGATTATAAATTGGTTGAGTATGTTTTAGCTTTAGAAGACAAACACAAAAGTTTACTTACACCTAAAAAACTATTAACTGATTCATTAAAAGACTTATTGCCTGATGAAGTGGTGAATCGCAAAAAGATGGGCTTTGTTTTGCCTTGGAAGCACTGGTTAAAGAATGAACTGAAATCTTTTTGCGAGCAAAATTTACATGAGTTGGGGAAACGTTCTCAGATAAATGAAAAGTATTTAATGTCATTATGGGACAGGTTTTTACATGATGACCCAATGATTACTTGGTCGCGTATTTGGCACTTGGTTGTCCTTGGCCATTGGCTTAATAAAATGAATTTCGAACGATAATGTTGCCCACAAAAAAGAAAGTATTAATTTTTATTGATTGGTTTTTACCAGGCATCAAAGCAGGTGGACCTATTAAATCTGTTTCTGCAATTGTTAATCAACTTTCAAATGATTTTGATTTTTATGTGTTAACTACAGATACCGATTTTGGAGAGCCAGAAGCTTATAAAGGCATCGAAAGCAATGTGTGGATTGATTTTAAAGGTAAAGCAAAGGTTTGTTATTTATCGAAAACTCATCTAAATCCTAATGTAATAGAAAAACATATTCGTGAAATTGCTCCTGATACAATTTACATCAATAGCTTTTATTCCAAATTCTTTTCTATCATTCCGCTTAAGTTAATTAAGATGCTTGGTTTTGAGGGGAGAGTGGTTTTAGCTCCAAGAGGCATGCTTTCTAAAGGTGCATTGCGTATAAAGCCATTTAAGAAAAAATTGTTTATTGCTTATTCAAAATTAGCATCGCTTCATAAAAATGTGATTTGGCATTCTACAAAACTTGATGAAACAAAGGATATAAAAGATGTAATTGGAAATGTGGAAGTTGTTGAAATACAAAATTTACCTGATGTTAACTTACTTCAACCTTCATTAACAAGAACAAAAGAAAAGGATGAATTACGTTTAATATACTTAGGAAGAATTGCGGAGAACAAAAATTTGTCTCTAGTATTATCTGCATTAAGTGAAATTAGAACGGGGCAAGTAAAATTGGATGTTTACGGAAGCATTGAAGATAAGGCTTACTGGGCAAAATGTGAAACTATAATTAAAAGTTTAAGTTCTAATATTGAGGTTAATTATAAAGGAATGCTTGAATCCGAATTAGTTCAAGAAACAATTTCAAGTTATCACTATTTAATTTTATTAAGTTATAGCGAAAATTACGGTCATGCAATTGTAGAATCATTTTCGTGCGGAACTCCAGTTATTATTAGCAATACAACTCCTTGGAAAAATCTTTCGGAAGTAAATGCAGGTTGGGATGTTGAGATTAATTCAACAAGTTCAACTGTAAATGCTTTACGAACTGCGCTTGCTTTAACAAATGAATACTATCAGAAGCAAGCAATTGCTACATATCAATATGCAGAAAAACATTGTTTTGATAAGAGCCTAATGAGAAAGTTTAAAGAATTGTTCTAGAAGAATCTTTCTATTATTTTCGGTACAAATATAATTCCCCCAATTACCAAAGCAATTATTGCACTTACTAAAACTCCCGCAGCACTAATGTCTTTGATTATGCGAATTTTCTCATTTTTATTGGGTTCAACAAAATCGCACAATAATTCAATTGCAGTGTTTATCAGTTCTAGTGATATTACCAATGCGCAACAAATAAGTAATATGCACCATTCGATTTTGTTTACTTCAAAATAAAATCCTAAAGCAATTACCACGCAAGCAGCAAGCAAATGGAATTTAAAATTCCACTGACTTTTTAAACCTTCATATATTCCTATGAAAGCATACTTAAACGAGTTAGCTCTTTTTTTCATTTTGTTGATGGAATAAGTTATCAAACACAAGCATGCTAATATACAAAAATAGCGCAAATATAAAGGTGAGCGCAATGGTATGCTTGTAGTGTTGTGCGTCAAATACAGATTTAAATATGGCAATACAAAGACCTAGGGGATTACTAATTATATCCCAACTATTAAAGCGTAATTCTCTTCCTAAAAATATTCCGTAAGCACTAAGCACAAGTAAACCAATTAAAATAAATACCTGCGAACTCTTTCTACGTTTTAGCAAGAAGTTGGTTTTAAAATGTTGAAGACTGAAATAGAATAATAATACTCCACAAATGGCATAAGAACTTAGTAAAATTAAATCCAACCATTTTGTTTGACTTGTGCTATGAAAATGAACTAAATCAGTTAGCAAATAGGGAGCGTTAGGAAGAAAAGCCAACCACATTCCAACAAAGCAAGTAAGTTTTAGATTTATCTTGTCATGTTCTTTAAACTTTGTATTACTTATCCAATATGGAACCCAAGCTAGAAATAAATTCCAGATTAAAAATAGGAATGATAAGTTGTTAGTGTAAATAACTCTTGTAATACTAAGTGCAATTGCAAATGCACTTAAGCCGTATAAAGCTTTTTGATGTTTGCTTAATGAATTCATATTAAATAAAGTTTACTTGTTTGTTTTTTAATTGTTTTTTTATTTCTTGTTTTTCCTTATCGCCTAAAAGTGTGTTTTGCTTTATATTAATCACTTTTAAATTTGATAGTTTGTTTAAAATGTGTATTTCATTAGTCTTTGGCTCATTTAAACTTATTGTTCTAAGATTTTTGAAATTCACTAATAACTCTAAACTCTTGATTTTGCAATCACTAATGTTTAGATTGTAAAGTGTGTTTTGACAAGTTAAAATGCTTAAATCGTTAAACTGTGTGTTTGAAACGTAAAGATTCTCAAGATTACTTAACTCTTTAAGTCCGCTGAAATCATCTAGTTTTGGATTGTAGCTAACATTTAAACTTGTAATCGTATTTTGTTTTGAATTAAAATTCAATGTTTCTAAGTCATTGCTTGATAAGTACAGCGTATTTAGTTTATCGTAATTAATCAAAAAACTCGTACCGATTAACTTATTGTTAGATAAGTCGAGTTCAATAATTTGATTGTAATTTTGCAAGTCAAAAGCTCCAGTTAAACTGCAATCAACTAATTTGAGCGATTGAAGATTTGGAAATCTTAATAAGTAAGTATTCGCAGCTTTATTGTGAACCATTAAATAATCTAAGTTTGGATTTTGATTGTAACTTAAATCTAAAGACTTTAATGAATTATGAATTGGGATATGCAATAATGAACGGCTAATATCATCTATGTGTGTTAAGTTTAGTTCTTCAAGATTTCTTGAATATGGGAATCTATCAATTCTATATATAAATGAAGCATCTATTTTCTTTAGTGATTTCAATTTCTCTATTCCGCTTAAATCAAATAATTGCTTGTTACTGCTTATATCTATACTTTCAATTGTTGTATTTACGGGTATACTTGATACAGCATTAAATTGATTGTTAGAAACATTTAGTGTTTTAAGATTGGTGAATGAATTTATTGTGCTAAGCTCTTTTAATAAGTTATTACTAAGATTTATCGATTCTATTGAGCTGGAAGCAGGAACTTTACTTAGTTTTTCTAAATGATTAAAACTTAAGTCTAAGTTTTTTAGCTTGTTGTAGTCTCGCAAAAACTCATATTGATTGCCAAATGAGCCCGTTAAGTTAACGTCATTGACATTATTGAATATTTTTAGCAAACCAATACTATCCAATTCTTGATTTTTAATGCTTAAGGTTTTAATTTCACCTTTTTCGTTTAGTGCATTCAGTTCTGAAAGTATGTATTGATCTCTTTGATTCCATGATTGCCAAGAGTTGTATTTATGAAGTCTCTTCAGAAACTCATAGGTTTTCTTATCCAAATCTTCGCTATTTAAACTGTATCCATAGTTATTGAAATCCCCTGAAAAACTATCTATACCTCTTAAGTCATTAAGTTTTACAGAATCAGTATTAAATGTTGGATGACTTTTAATTTTTTGCAAATACGGAATGCTTATTTCAGATAAACCAAGTAAATACTTTTTATCTAAGGCAATTAATTTATTTTGTTTGTGACTAATGTTGAACTCATTTATTTGTTTATCCCAATCAATAGAAGCAGATGCGCACAAAAATAAAACTCCAATTAAAGAATTAATCTTAACTAAATACCAATTGCTTTTTTTGTAATAAACCTTGTAAAGTGTTGTTATTAGGCCGAAAGAAGCTAATACCAAATAAACAAACACGCCAATTCGTTTGTAAGTAAAATTAAACTCGTTTACATAAATTTGATTACGAACACAAGTAGAAACAATCATCATAATGTTCTGAATTATCCAAAACGCGACTAAACCTTTAATTAGTTTGTTGTTAGTTTCAAAATTCAATGCATTTCTAAATAAAATTAAAATGATAGTTATTCCAAGTACAATTGATAAAATTAGCATTCCAACACCATCATGTACAAATTGTGTGTGACTAATTCCTTCTGGTAATTGTTTTAATACGTATAAATAAACTACATCCAAAATATTTATGAATAACAACATTACATTAAGTAGTAAAAACAAAGCAACTCCTGCAGGACGTTCAAATGATTTTGAAGTTTTATCTGTTTTTCCTAAACTTAATAGAAGCGATTCTTCAAACTGATCAATTGCTTTAATACGTTGGTTTTTAATTAATCCATAAACAATTAAGAACCCCATTAATGTAAATGCAATCCATGGTCCACTTATAAAGTCGAGATTGATTTTCTCAGTGTATTTTTCAAATAATGGATTTGCATTTTTGTAGATTAAAAAGAAGACTAGCGCAATTACAAATACACCTAATCCAATTAAGTAATTTATTCCTCGTTTAGATGTTTTCCCTTCTTCTTTTTTAGTGTCACGAGTAACAAGATTTATTATGAAAAAGACCATTGCTCCGCCAATAGAATAAATTGCATAAAAACCATTACTTAACACCGATGAATTTCCTTTTAAAGCATATGCTGACTGCAATAGCAAAGAGCAAATAGTTGCCCACACTGCCAAATCACTGTGGTGCCACATAATAAAGAAAGAAGATAATAAGGATGTGATACTAAACAATCCCCAGTTCTTATTCTTTATTAAATCTTTGTTTAGTATTAAATAGCTTGCACTTAATACAATGCTAAATACTAAGTAATTGATTCCTGTGATTTGTCGGTAAAATAAATAACTGAATACAAATGTTGCAATCGTTATTAACCAGTCTATCTTTTTCATATGATTTGTTTTATTTATTAGTGATTTGCTTTTTGAAGTCTCTATACGTAATTATCATTCCTGCCCCGCAAATCCATTGCCCCGCTATAAACAGGAGCCAGTTGAATTGTACAGGTACATACGTTTTAATTTCTTCAAATAAGGATTGTTCACTTGTTAAGCTCCAACTAGCTTGTGTTGATTGATTCGTAACCTTAAAATAATCCCACATAAAGGATAGAAGAATAATTGCAACTCCGCTTAATAAAATCGTCCATGTCAATTTTTTAATTTTAATTGATGTTTGCCTTTCATCAAAATAAATAATGATAAGCCCAAATAATATCATTCCTAATGAAACTAAGCAAGGAGCAATTACTGGCCCAGTCCACGGAACGGGAACTAGGAATAAAATGTCCCAAGTAAATAAGGATTCAGGCCATTGAAGAAGTACATATAAAAACACATAATAGAAAATATCCCAAATGGCAAAGGCAATTATGAAATAAGCAAAACGGCTTAATCTTGTTTTTCCTGCAATAATTCCTGCCCCTACAAGCATAACAATGGTTGCTATTTCTCTCCAAAACTCAACAACCGCAATTTTGTTTGGAATAATTACTAGTGGAAATGTAAACCCTGTAGGATAATAAAGTTCACGTAAGTAAACTACAACAGATGTTTCTAAGAAGCCCATTGCAACAGCAAACAAGCTAATCCATAAAAGTGTTTTTTTAGTTTGCGAATTCATAGTTTATGGTTTTGGAATTAGACTGTTCTAGTGATTTAATTTTGTTGTAAATGATTTTTAATGGTATAAATCCAATAATTCCAAAACAACAATCTATGATTTGATGAAAGAATGGAATGTCTCTAATTGGTCCACAAATGAATGCTAAAGGAAAAACTGCAATGCAAGCAATCATTCCTACTTGAACGATGTATTTATTTTTTACTGGATTAATGTAAACGCCAATAAAGAAGAGAGCAATAATAATGTGTGCAAATGCCAACCAGTCTGTTCCGTATAAAACAATCGAATCTGTTTTGCTAACACTTGCGTTTACTTCTGTAATCCAATTGCACATAAAAGCTGGGAATGAACTACAATGCTGTTGCAAAAAATCCATTTCTGTTTGTAAAGGAAAAGCTGTAATTCCGCTTAAGGCAAGACTAATAATGAAGAAGATAATAAGTCTCCTAATTTGCTTGATAGTTTCCATGGTATTTGGTTTTAGTTAATTCAACTTTTATTTTTTGAAATAAAGACGGGGCAGGGGAGCTGTTCAAAAAAATGGTGTCTTGTAATTCGTTGAAGTTTTCATTCAGAAATGGTCTGAAATCCCAGTTGGAAACACTGATTGCATTTCTGCCTCTGTTAAAGTGACGAATAAAATAAAAGAAACACTCAGGATAAAATAGCGAAGCACCGAATGCTGAAATTGTTGTAAATGGAGTTACTTTCCCATTTCCTATTTGAAAGAATAGCATTGCAATTTCATCTTTAACATGTGTTTCAAAGCCAAACAACAAATGAAACACATCATGCCTTTCAATCATAGGAATTGAATGAAAGTTGGATTTTAATAAGAACTTGCCTAGTTCATTTCCTAAGCTGCCCATTGGGTAATTAAGAAGTTCCTCTCTGCTAATGTTCCATTGCGGACGATTACGTAAGTAAAAGCGTTTGTGAAGTTTCAACATTTTGTCTAATACCTTCAGAATTATTTTTTCTCTTGTTTCCATTTTATTATATTTAAAAGTACTTTGTGTTTCAAAGTAAATAATCAAAAAAAATCGGCTCCATGCCGTAACCCAATTAAGCTCTGCCTTTCAGCAGTTTTTCTAGCGCATCCAAATGTTCGTTAAACGCTTTCATTCCTGTTTTTGTGGCGGAGTAGGTGGTAAGTGTTTTCTTTCCAACAAACTCCTTTTTAATATGCAAAAAACCTTCTTTTTCTAAAGCACTGGCATGCGATGCAAGATTACCATCGGTAAGATCCAACATTTCTTTCAGCGTATTAAAATCCATACTATCGTTTACCATCAATATACTCATGATGCCCAAACGAACACGGTTTTCGAATGCCTTATTAAGTTTATGTATTTCGTAGTTCAATTATTAATTCTTAGTTAGTCTCGATTATAATTAATTAAAGGGTTTTAATTTTCAAATCTTCAAATTAACTCATTATCAAATCATTTTGCTCTATCATATTTATTCCACATCACCAATCCGTATACAATATGCAGTACTCCAAATCCTATTGCCCAAAATAAAAGTCCATCTCCCAAAAAGAAGAAACCGTTTATTAATCCTAAAACAACTTCACATATTCCCAAATATCGTACTTCATCTAATGTGTATTTACCTGCTGCTAATAAAGAAATTCCGTAAAATATTAACAATGCTGGAGCAACTAATAAAACATCTCCGCGCATAATAAGTAACAAACAAAATGCCCCGCCTGCTAAAAGTGGAATAGCTAAATTCATTAGTAATAACTTTGCCCCATGATCTAATAATTTTTGCCCCGCTTTCTTTGCTTTTTTTGCGGAGAAGATTAAGCCTGTAATTAATGATAGTGTTAATACCCCTGCAGCTAGAGCTCCGAATTTAAGAAAGTAAGTGTCTTCTAAAAGTCCTCTAAATTCGTATCTATATTCTGGGGAAAAATATTCCTTTAAAAAATCTTGTTGCCACAAATAAGCAATATATGCCCCGCCTAAAGCGTAAGTGCCAGCAAATACTCCTGATAATCCGCTAAGTGATAAAAATCTGCTCGAGCGTTGCATCATTTTTCTGATGTCTTGCAGGGCTTCTACATGTTCGTTTTGATTCATGGTTAAAGTGCTTTGTAATACAAAGTAAATGTTTTTCTTTTAATCCACAAAATTAATTTGGCTTTTTTTAAGAAAATTCTTTTCAACATAATTTTAAGTGGTAAGCTGCGTTTTTATGATTGTTGTAACTTAATCGCTTTAAAACTCGTCTTATCCTCGTGAAGTATATATATATCGTTTTTATTTTCCTTTTAATATCGATTAAAGGGATTGCTCAGGAATTCACCCCACCTGTTGCTAAAAAAATCCCTAATCAACTTATCATTCATGGTGATACCTTAATAGACAATTACTTTTGGTTACGCGATAAGAATAGTTCTGAAGTCATTAATCACTTGTATGCCGAGAATGCATACGCAGATAATATAATGAAGGAATCTCTTTTTCTTCAAAAGGTTTTATTTGAGGAATTTAAGAATCGTAGAAAAGAAGCTTTCGTTACTCGCCCAAACAAATCAAAGGGTTATTTATATTATACAAAATATGAAAAGGGAAAAGATTATCCAATCATTTTAAGACGCAGAGACACTGCAGAAGCAAAAGAAGTTGTTGTTTTAAATGTAAATAAGTTAGCAGAAGAACAACCTTATGTAAGTTTAAGTGGATACAAAATTAGTCCCGATCAATCATTATTGTATTACGGAATTGATAATAATGGAGGGAGGGTTCAAACATATTTTTTAAAGGACATTGAAAAGGATACAACTTATGCTCCTGAAAAAATAGAAAAAGTAATGAACTTGATTTGGGCAATGGATAATAAAACAGTTTATTACACTAAGCCCGAAGATAAAACCATTCGTCAATATAGAGTATACAAACATGTTATTGGAACGCCTGTTGCAAGCGATAGTTTAATTTTTGAAGAATTAGATAAAACAATGGAGATAAATATTTCCCGTTCTACTTCCGATAAATACATTTTTATTAATGTTGCAAAAACTAAATCAAGCGAAACATGGTATTTGCCTGCAGATGGAAAAGCCGCAAAGCCAATTTTGTTTTTAAAACGTTCTCCTGATTGGATTTACAATATCGATCATCTAGAAGGGAATGAATTTCTAGTGTATTCAAATTACAAAGCAATAAACGGAAGGCTTGATTTTACTCCAATTACACAAAACGACCCTAATAAATGGAAGCCATACATTGCAGCACGTGAAAATGTTTTTATTGAGAGTTACCAGTTTTTGAAAGACTATTTAATTTTAAATGAAAAAGAAAATGCTCAAAACAGAATTCGAATTATAAATAGAAAAACAAAGGAAGAACGTTTTTTTGAAACTGAAATTCAATTCACTGGTATTGGTTATTCTGTGCCTAATTTTGATTACAATACCTCTCAAGAATTAGAAATTTCTTATTCAAACTTTGTTACTCCATCAAAAACGTTTTCTTATGATTTAATTAGTTCTGAAAAGAAACTATTGGTGCAAGATACTATTCTCGGAGTCTTTAATCCCAACGATTACGAAACATCACGCATTTATGCAACATCACGTGATGGGAAACAAATTCCAATAACTATAGCACATAAAAAGGGAATTAAATTGGATGGGAATAATCCTTGTTTATTGTATGCTTATGGTTCGTATGGTGCGCCTACTGTTCCTGGTTTCGGGGCAAATATTTTAAGTTATATGGATAGAGGTTTCGTGTATGCACTTGCTCACATTCGCGGTAGTAATGATTTAGGAATGCAGTGGTACGAAGATGGTAAAATGCAAAGAAAGAAAAACACCTTCTATGATTTTATTGATTGCGCTGAGCATTTAATTAAACAAGGTTATACTTCCTCTAAAAAGCTTGCTGCAAATGGAGGTAGCGCTGGTGGTTTGTTAATGGGCGCAGTAAATAATATGCGACCTGATTTATTTAAATGTATTGTTGCCGATGTTCCTTTTGTAGATGTTATTAATACCATGTTGGATGAAACATTGCCACTAACAACTTTCGAGTTTGAGGAGTGGGGCAATCCAAAAAAGAAAGAAGAATATAAATACATGGTTTCTTATTCTCCTTACGACAATGTAGAAAAGAAAAGCTATCCTGATATTTTAGTAACCTCTGGTTATAACGATTCGCAAGTGGCTTATTGGGAGCCAGCAAAATGGATTGCTAAATTACGTGAGTTAAAAACCGACACTAATTTACTTTTATCTAAAACGAACATGGAAGCGGGACATGGCGGTGCTTCTGGAAGATATAATGCATACAAAGAAGATGCTTTTAGAATGGCGTTCATTATGCGTAGCCTTGGTGTTAAAGAGGAGTACATTACAATAAGAGGAAAAGTTGTAGATGAGTTTAATGCTGAAATCCCTTTTGTAAATGTGTATATAGAAGGAACTACAACAGGAACAACAGCTAATGCAGATGGCGAGTTTGTGCTTACATTAAAAGAAGCAAAAGACCTTGTACTTACTTTTCAAACTTTAGGATACAAAACGCACAAAGAAAAAATTGATTTGAATACTGCTGTTTCCGAATTCAAAGTGAAAATGAAATCGGAAAATATTCAAATTCAAGAAGTAGTTATTAAGGCAAATGCAAAAGATCCAGCATATGGTATCATAAAAGAAGCAATTAAACACCGTAAAGATAATTTGGAAAACATTCAATCATACTCTGCAGATATTTACATGAAGTCGAATGTGAAGATGCTAGAGGTGCCAAAAAAGCTTCCCTTCTTCATTAATAAAAAAGATTTCCCTGATTCAAATAACCTTGGTATTATTTATTTGTCGGAATCCGTTGCTAAGTTTTATTACCAACGTCCTGATAAGAAGAAGGAACAAATGATTGCTTCTCGTGTTGCAGGTACTAAAACTGGTTTCAGTTGGAATAGGGTAGAAGATGTGTTTATTAACTTTTACGAGGCTTCTATTAAGCTGGGATTTTATTCTGAACGTCCTTTTGTTTCACCTATTGCAAACGGAGCGTTACTAAGTTACAAGTATAAATATTTAGGGACTTTTTATGATAACAATAAACCAATTCATAAAATTAAAGTAATTCCGCGCCGCAAAGGAGACCCTTTGTTTAATGGAGAAATTTATATCAGCGAAGAAAATTATCAAGTTTATTCTTCTGATTTATACATTACAAAAGATGCGCAAATTGAGTTTGCCGATACTGTTCACATTAAGCAAGAAATGGTTCGCGTTAATGACAGCATTTTTATGCCGATGCAAATGCAATTGTATAGTCACTTTAAAATATTTGGTTTTGCAGCAAAGGATTTAAGTACCGCTTCAATTTCAAATTATGTATTAAATAAACCTTTTCCTAAAAAATTCTTTGGCAACGAGGTGTTTAGAATTGAAGAAGAGGCAAATAAAAAAGACACTAGTTTTTGGGTAGGCACTCGCCCTAATATTTTAAGTTCAGAAGAAGATGTTCACTATAAAAAAAGTGATAGTCTTATGATGAAAAAAGAAACAAAAGAATACAAAGATTCTGTTGCCAAAGCATCGCGTAAACCCAATTTTGGTTTGGATGGATTTAGCATGAGCAATAGAGAAACGGGAGTAAGTCTTCGCTCTAATCCATTATTTGATTGGGTAAGTTATAATACAGTTGAAGGAACGAGAGCTAAACTTGCGTTCTATTACACTAAGAGAAACAAAGAAACTTTTCAAATAAAAAGTGTGAGTTCGTTTTTACGTTATGGATTTGATAGTAAACAATTATTTGGCGGGGCAGGTTATTACAATCGTTTTAATGCAAAAAAAGGACAAAGTATAAATATTCGTGCAGGTAGATTTATCCGTCAGTTTAACTCACACGAGCCTGTTGGCGACCCAATGAATGCAGGTTATACCTTGTTTGATAAAAGCAATTTCCAAAAGCTATATGCTAAATATGCTATTGAAGCAAACTATAATCATGAAGTAACAAACGGTGTATTTACAAATGTTGGTGCACAATATAACATTCGTGAAGCTCTTCTAAATAATAGTTTTTATTATTGGTTTGGAAAGGGAGCAAAACATTTTACCAATAACGACCCTTTAAATCCTGATTCATACATCGAGCAAAAAGCTTTTGAAACCCACGAAATGGCGCAGTTTCAAATTGGTGTAAAATGGATTCCTTTTGCAAAGTATGAAACGTATCCTAATTATAAAATGATGTTGGATACCAAGTGGCCCGAGTTTTCTTTTGCTTACAAAAAAGGATTGGGAACTAAAAATGCAACATTTAATTACGACTATTTAGAGGCTGGAATAGGAAAGGACATTGATATTCGATCTTTTGGTAAATTCTCTTTTGATGTATTGGGTGGAATTTTCTTCAATAATAAAAACATGAACTTTATCGATTACAAACACTTTAGTGGTAATCAAACAATGTTCTTAATGAATAAAGATAATTCTGATGTGCCAGGAATTACAGCTCGTAACCCAATTACAGAGTTTCACGCACTTCCATATTATTCATACAGTACTAACGATAAATATGTTGAACTTCACGCTTCACATAATTTTAGAGGCTTCTTCATTGGTAAAATTCCATTGTTACGAAAAACTAAAATATTTGAAGTTGCAGGTATTAATGCACTTTACACGCCAACAACTAATTATACCGAAGTATTTGTTGGTGCTGATAAAATCTTTAAATTCTTTAGATTTGATGTAGGGACTTCTCTTCAGAATCAATCGTCAAAGAAGTTGGATTTGTTCTATAGATTCGGGTTTAGACTTAGTTTTTTCTAAAACAGGCGTTTACCCTTTAAATTATTGATTATTGAAAGTTTAAACATCCCAATTTCCATCTGTTTTCCTGTTAAATAAAAGGAAAAACTTGTTTGAATTTTACCCTTTAAAGCCTTATATTTGTGACTCTTAACATTAAGCGATGGAAAATCTAAATATGGAAGAATGGTTTGATGCCAAACTTCAAAAAAATGAAATGATTGAACCAAAGGATTGGATGCCCGATAATTATCGTAAGCATTTAATTCGTCAAATTTCTCAGCATGCACATTCTGAAATAGTAGGAATGTTGCCAGAAGGAAATTGGATTACCCGCGCCCCAAGTTTACGTGCTAAAATCGTATTAATGGCAAAGGTGCAGGACGAAGGCGGACATGGTTTGTATTTATATACAGCTGCCGAAACCCTTGGTACTTCACGTGAAGAATTATTAGATGCATTACATACGGGGAAAGCAAAATACTCATCCATCTTTAACTACCCAACATTAACTTGGGCAGATATCGGAATGGTGGGCTGGTTAGTTGATGGCGCTGCAATTATGAATCAAGTAATGTTGCAACGTACTTCTTATGGTCCATATAGCCGTGCAATGGTGCGTATTTGTAAAGAAGAAAGTTTTCACCAACGCCAAGGATATGAAAGTGTTTGTCACTTAGCATTTGGAACGCCTGAGCAAAAAGCAATGGCACAAGATGCTTTAAACCGTTGGTGGTGGCCTACTTTAATGATGTTTGGTCCAACAGATGATAAATCTCCTAACTCTGCACAAGCAATTAAATGGAAAATTAAACGTGAAAGTAATGATCAATTACGCCAGCGTTTTGTTAACCAAACAGTTTCTCAAGCTGAATACCTTGGTTTAACTATTCCTGATCCAGATTTAAAATGGAACGAAGAAAAGCAAGGATACGATTTTGGAACACCAAATTGGGATGAGTTCCAAGCTGTAATTAGCGGAAATGGACCTTGCAACAAGGAGCGTTTAGCAGCTCGTGTTAATGCGCATAAAGAAGGAGAGTGGGTGCGTGCAGCAGCTACAGCTTATGCGCTAAAGAAGAATGAAGTAATGAGTGCAGCATAATTTAAAACGAACTAATTTTTAATAAAGATGAGCAATAACGATACTCAAGGAACATTGTGGGAAGTTTTTTTACAAAGAAAACCGGGGCAACCATTTGTACACTGCGGAAGTTTACATGCATTCGATAAAGAAATGGCTTTGCAAAACGCACGTGATTTATATACAAGAAGAGGTGAAGGAACAGCAATTTGGGTAGTGCCTTCAAGCGCTATCGTATCAAGTTCTCCAGAGGATTTAGGTCCTTTCTTCGAACCTGCAAACGACAAAGTATATCGTCACCCAACTTTTTATCAAATACCTGATGCTGTAAAGCATATGTAATTTTTAAGCCAAAAGGTTTAAGTCAAAAGCCATAAGTATTTTGAGTTTAAATCTTGAATTTTTAACAAGTAAAAAATGAACAAGCAAGAAGCTTTATTTAGTTATACATTACGATTAGCAGATAATGGTTTAATCCTTTCACAGCGTTTAGCAGAGTGGACAGGGCACGGACCATTTTTGGAAGAAGACTTAGCGCTTACCAATATTGCATTAGATATTTTAGGGCAATCTAAATCATTGTTAGAATATGCGGCTCAAGTTGAAGGCAAAGGAAGAAGCGAAGATGATTTAGCTTTCTTACGTGGAGAAAGAGAATTTTACAATACTCAATTAGTTGAGCAACCAAATGGCGATTACGCAAAAACAATTGCTCGCCAATATTTTGTTGATGTGTTTGATTTTCATTTTTATACAGCATTAGCAAACAGCAAAGATGAAACACTTGCTGGCATTGCTGCAAAATCAATTAAAGAAATTACTTATCACGTGCGTCATTCAGGTTCATGGATGTTACGTTTTGGAGGTGGAACAGAAGAAAGTAAACAACGTTTGCAAGAGGCTGTAAATGATTTGTGGAGATATACAGGTGAGTTGTTCGAAATGAATGAAGTGGATGCTCTTTTAATTAAAGAAGGAATTGCTGTTGATATGACTGCTGTAAAAGCTGCGTGGGACAAGCAAGTTTTAAATATATTAAACGAAGCAGGAATTACAACACCTTTAGTTGCTTATATGCAAACTGGAAGTCGCCAAGGAAAGCATACTGAGCATTTAGGATATATTTTGGCAGAGATGCAATACTTGCCTCGTGTTATTCCTGGAGCTAAGTGGTAATTGATAAATGAGTAACTGGAAAAAATATTCTCCTTATTTCGTTGATATTTGGCAGTACCTTGTAATTATCATTATTATGATAATTGCAGTTATCTTTATACTCTAATGAACAATCAACTTTTTTCTAACGAGCAAGTAATGGGTTTTCTTCATGAAATCCCTGATCCAGAAATTCCGGTGATTGATATTGTGGAGTTGGGTGTGATAAGAGATATTAATTCTCAAAATGATTCTATTGAAGTTACTATAACGCCAACCTACTCAGGTTGCCCCGCTATGAAGCAAATGGAAGATGACATTAAGAAGAAGCTTTCTGAAAAAGGGTATAAAGAAGTTAAAATCAAAACCATTTTTAATCCACCTTGGACAACCGATTGGATTACAGAAGAAGCTAAAGAAAAACTTAATGAATATGGAATTGCCCCGCCTGAACATTCATCAATTGATAAGGCGGTGTTATTAGGAAAAGAACGTGTTGTGAAGTGCCCAAGATGTGCTTCTACAAATACAAAAATCATAAGCCAGTTTGGGAGTACAGCCTGTAAAGCTCTTTACCAATGCATTGATTGCCTTGAGCCATTTGATTATTTTAAGTGTATCTGATTTTCTGAATTCTTTGATTAGCCTTTATTATTCGCCATTCGCCGATTCATTAAGCCATTTATATACATTTAACGCTTGTTAACAATTGTTTTCCCTACTTTTACCGAAATTTTAAAACCCGATATGAAGTCTTTTTTACGAATATTTATTGCTTTAACTTTCACAGCATTTTCAATTAGTTCATTTGCTCAAATGCCAAGCAGTATGGCTGGTCAAAAAATGCCAAACATTGCAAAAGTGTATGGGAAAATTATTGATGCGAAAACTAAAAAACCAGTTGAATTTGCTTCGGTTGCTTTGTTTATGATTAGTAAAGACAGTGCTGTAGGTGGCGTTTTAACTAAGGAAAATGGGGACTTTATGTTGGATAATCTTCCTATGGGTGGTTTTAAATTTCGTGTTCAGTTTTTAGGATACAAAACAATTGAGAGAAAGATGTTCATCAACTTTAGTAAACTGGAGCAGGATTTGGGTGATTTAACTTTAGAACCTGATGAAACATTATTGCAAGAAGCTACTGTTACTGCTGATAAGGGGCAAGTTAGTTTAAGTATTGATAAGCGTGTTTATAATGTAGCAAATGATTTATCGGTAAGAGGTGGTACAGCTTTGGATGCAATGAAAAATGTTCCTGGGGTGAGTATTGATGCGGATGGAAACGCAACTATGCGTAATGCAAGCCCTCAAATTTATATTGATGGAAGACCAACTCAATTAACGCTTCAGCAAATTCCTGCTGATATGATAGAACGTATTGAGGTTATTACCAACCCAAGTGTAAAGTTTGAAGCCGCTTCATCTGGTGGAATTCTAAACATTGTAATGAAGAAAAATTCTAAACCTGGATATAATGGTGTAATTATGGGGGGAATTGGAAATACTGACCGTTACAATGGAATGGCTAATTTGAATATTAAAGAAGGTAAATGGAATTTTTCTTTGATGTATAATTACATGACACAGACAAATATTACTAAAGGTTATACCGATAGAGCAAATTTAAATTCAACACATAATGTTGTAAATTATTATAATCAAGAAAATGAATCTAGAAATCAAATGACACATCAAATGGGGCGTTTGGGAATCGACTATCAAATTAACAATAGAAATAGTATTTCGTTTGCTCAAATGGGTATGATGGGGAAATTTAGAACCATTGATGATCAAAAGTATGAGATTTTAGACGCAGGCTTAACTGAGTGGTACTATGGTTCACAAAATAATCTTTCAAATGCTGGGTTTACAAATTTTAATTCTCAAATAATTTATAAAAGAACATATCCAAAACCTGGTAAGGAGTTTACAATGGACTTGTCTGGGAATTTTACCCAATCCAAAAACGATTATCAGTATACTTTTTATGATAGAACAAAACATCCTTTAATAAATATGATTGAAGCACCACGTTATCAAATAAACGATGGTAATTCTAATGCCCAGATGATGACATTTCAAATGGATTACGTGAATCCTATAAATGACTCGGTAAAAATAGAGTGGGGAGTAAGAAGTAATTTAAAACAATCTGTTCAGAAAAATATTACGCAAAACTCCATTATAGGCACTGAAACAATGGTTAAAGATACTTTCTTATCAAATAATTATAATATTGATGATGTTGTAAACGGGGCATATATTAATTATACCAATCGTATTGGGAAGTTTTCTTACCAAGCTGGTTTGCGTTTTGAGCAATCCTATTACGCTGGTAAAATATTGGATAAGAACGAATCGTTTTCATACAGCTACCCTTCAAAGCCTGATAATATTTTAAAATCATTGTTTCCTGGAATCTATTTGTCTCGTAAATTTAAAAATAATCAAGAGTGGCAAATTAATTTCTCTCGTAAAATTGAAAGACCTAATTTCTTTCAGTTAATGCCATTTGTAATGTTTGCTGATAAGCAAAACTACCGAATTGGTAATCCTCAACTAACACCTGAGTTTAGAAACGTTGCAGAAACCAATTACAACAAAATTTTTGATAAGGGTAATTACTTAACTTCTATCTACTTTAAATACATCGAGTCGCCAATTACTAACGTTATTTATCCAAAAGAGAATGATTCAACTGTTTTGATAAACACCTTTGCAAACGGGGCAAGTAGTTTTAATTATGGTTGGGAACATAACTTAAAATGGACAATTGTAAAGAATTTAGACCTTACTGCTAATGTTAACGTATTGTATATTTCACTTAAGAGTACAAGTCAATATGGAAGCACAACAACTGAAGGTATTACTTGGAATACAAAGGCAACTTTCTCATATAAATTGCCTAAAGATTTTACTTTGCAGCTGAACGGAAATTATGAAGCTCCTCGCGTTGTCGTTAATGGTAATACGAAGCCAATGTATTTTGTGGATTTTTCGGCAAATAAAATGATTAAGCGTAAAATCATACTTACAGCTAGTGTTAGCGATATATTTAACACTAAACGTATGGGAACTATTTACCATACTGATTTTTATGACCAAAGCTTAATGCGCCGTCGTGAATCTCGTTTCTTTAAGTTTACCGCTATGTTTATGTTTGGGAAAATGGATTCGTCTATTTTCAAAAAACGTAAAGGTGGAAATATGGGTGGTGGTGGAAACCAAGATGGCTTGGATTTCTAAAATTCCTAGTATCTTTATAGCCTTATGTCAGGGCTCTTAAGTTTTTTCTGGAAAAACAATATTCCAAGGTGGTCAATTTTAATTATTGACTTGTTGGTGTGTGCTTTTTCTTTGACCTTAGCTTTTTTTCTTCGATTCAATTTTGCTCACATTCCTGATGCCGATTTAAAAACTTTGCCCATTGCATATACTGCTACATTGGCAATTAGAGCAATTACTTTCTTTATTTCTAAAACCTATAAAGGAGTTGTAAGATATACCGGCTCAAAAGATGCTATTCGTATTCTGTTGGTTATTATGATTGGAAGCAGCTTATTAATTGTTTTTGATTTAATAACTCGTTTCACAGTTGGGCTCTATTACATTCCACTTTCCGTTATTATTATTGATGGCCTCGTTACCATGTTTATTATGATTTGTTCTCGATTGGCAGTTAAAGCTATTTATTTTGAAAGCAAAAATCCTGAAAAACAAAAAACTAATATTTTAATTTACGGTGCAGGTGAGTCGGGACTTATTACAAAACGTACCTTGGATAGGGATGCTGCTGTTAAATATAAAGTAATTGGGTTTATTGATGATGACGAAAAGAAAAAAGGAAGAAGTTTAGAAGGTACTTTCATTTATCCTCCAAGTAAATTGGAAGAATTGATTAAAGAAAATGATATTGACGCTGTTGTAATTAGCATTCTAAACATTTCTCAAAGCAGGAAGAATGAAATCGTAGATAATTGTATTAATCTTAATGTTCGTGTATTAGCTGTTCCGCCTGTTGCTAAATGGATAAATGGTGAGTTAAGCTTTAATCAATTAAAAACAATCAACATCGAAAGTTTGTTAGAGCGAGATGCCATTAAGTTAGATATTGATTTAATTAAGTTACAAATAGAAAGCAAAGTTGTTCTTATTACGGGTGCAGCAGGTTCTATTGGGAGTGAAATGGCAAGGCAGATTATAAATTATAATCCTTCAAAAATTATTTTGCTCGACCAAGCAGAAAGTCCATTGTACGAATTAGAAATGGAACTTACCGAGAAATTCCCCAATTCATCTTTTGAAGTTGTTATTGGTGATATTCGCAATAAAGAGCGTTTAGCAAATGTTTTTCGAACTTTTAAACCTCATTTGGTATATCATGCCGCTGCATATAAGCACGTACCAATGATGGAAAACAATCCGTCTGAATCTATTCTTACCAACATCTTTGGAACCAAAAATGTTGCTGATTTAGCAGTTGAATATGGAGTTCAAAAGTTTGTTATGGTTTCAACCGATAAGGCTGTGAATCCAACAAACGTAATGGGCGCATCAAAACGCATTGCCGAAATTTACATTCAATCATTAGGAAAAACGGCGCAAACAAAATTTGTTACTACCCGCTTTGGAAATGTGCTTGGCTCAAATGGTTCGGTTATCCCTCGCTTTAAAAAACAAATAGAAGTAGGTGGGCCAGTTACCATTACTCATCCTGATATTACTCGCTTCTTTATGACTATCCCTGAAGCTTGCCAGTTGGTTTTAGAAGCAGGTTGTTTAGGAAAGGGCGGTGAGATTTATGTGTTTGATATGGGGAAATCGGTTAAAATTGTTGACCTAGCTCGTAAAATGATTAAGCTTTCTGGTTTGCAAGAGGGTAAGGATATTGAAATTATTTATACAGGTTTACGCCCAGGTGAAAAGTTGTATGAAGAATTACTTGCCGATAGCGAAAACACATTGCCAACACATCATCCACAAATATTAATTGGTAAAGTAAAAGAATATGATTTTACTGAAGTGTCAAAAAAAATCAATGAATTAATAAGATTGTTTGATGCTCAAAACAACACTGAAATAGTTACTTTAATGAAATCTATCGTTCCTGAATATATTAGTAACAATAGCGAATTCGAAAAATTAGATAAATAATGAAATACATTTATATACTCCTGTTTTGCCTTCCATTATTAGCAACAGCGCAAACTAAACCTGCGGCAAAATCAACTTCATTAGCTAAACCTAAATTAGTTGTTGGTGTTGTTGTTGATCAAATGCGATACGATTATATTTTTCGTTATTGGGATAAATTTAGCGCAGGAGGATTTAAGCGATTAGTTAATTCAGGTTTCTTTTGTAAAAATACAAACTACAATTATGTTCCTACCTACACCGGCCCAGGGCATGCAGCAATTTATACAGGAACCTACCCAGCGGTAAACGGAATTATTGCTAACGATTGGTACGATAAAAAAACTGGGCAAATGCTTTATTGCACAGAAGATAAATCTGTAACACCTATTGGTTCAGATTCGGAGGCAGGATTAATGTCTCCGAAAAATTTATTGGTTACTACAATGGGAGATGAGTTACGTTTAAATTCGATTCTACAATCTAAAGTAATTGGTATTTCATTAAAAGACAGAGCATCTATTTTACCAGCGGGGCATAGTGCAAATGCGGCATATTGGTTTGATGGAAGTACAGGTAATTTCATTTCATCTTCACATTATGTAAGTGCGTTGCCAAAATGGTTAACTGATTTTAACGCTAAAAAATTGCCAACCGAGTATTTAAATAAAGGCTGGAATACCTTATTGCCAATTGCTCAATACACCGAAAGTACTATTGATGATAAAGCTTATGAATCTACACCAAATAAAAAGGAAAGCCCTGTTTTTCCTTATGAATATAGTAAGTATATCGAGAAAGGAAAGTTTGATATTATTAGAGCAACTCCTCATGGTAATTCAATTACAAAGGATTTAGCTATTGCAACATTAAAAGGTGAGCAATTAGGAAAAGGGAAATTCACAGATATGTTGTGCGTTAGTTTTTCTTCTACCGATTATGTTGGTCACAGTTACGGACCACGTTCCATCGAAATTGAAGATGTGTATTTGAGGTTGGATTTAGATTTACAAGAATTGTTTAAAGCACTAGATGCACAAGTAGGAGCGGGGCAATATGTATTGTTTTTAACTGCCGACCATGGTGCAGCTGAAGTACCTGCATATTTAAAAGAACAAAAAATTCCTGCGGGATTAGTAGATGAATTAGAAATTGAAAAACAATTGAAGTCTTATTTGTTTAAAGAATATGGAGATTCATTAGTTTTAAATAGTAGTAACCAACAAATATTTTTAAATAGAAAAGTTATTACTGATAAAAAATTAGATTTAACAACCATCCAAAAGAAAGCAGCAGCTTTTATTTTGGAAATGGATGGTATTGCTGAGACCTATGCTGCAGAAGAAATTAAAGTAAATTCATACACCAATAACTCTTTTAAAGCATTGCTTCAAAATGGGTATAATTTTAAGCGCAGTGGTGATGTATTATTTAGATTTAATGTTGCTTACTTTGATGCGGTTATGCAAAAGGGAACAACCCATGGTGCCGAATTTTCTTATGACACGCATGTTCCATTGTTATTTATGGGTTGGGGAATTAAATCAGGAAGTACAGTTGAATCTATAAACATTACGGATATAGCTCCAACCATTTGTAGCCTTTTAAATATTCCATTTCCAAATGGCTGTATTGGAAAGCCAATAAAAGCTGTTTTAGACAAATAAGGTTAAATATAATCATTTGTTTATCAGTATTTTATATTAATTGGGATACTTAACTAAACTTTTCTATTTTTGCAGTCCCATTTGTGGCATGTAAGTTGATTTTACGATTGTAATAAAAAATATATTATGAAGAAGATAGTTAGTGTTTTGATGTTTTTAGTAGTTGCAAGTTCAACTATGCATGCACAAGACCAAGATCCAAAAGCAAAGGCAATTTTAGACGATGTTTCTAAAACAACAAAAGCTTATAAAACAATTACAACTGAGTATACCTTAACTGTTTTAAATAAAGAGAAAAAACAAACCGACAAACAATCAGGTAAAATTCAAGTTAAAGGAAACAAGTTTAGATTAGAAATTCCAGGAAGTACAATCGTCTGTGATGGTAAAACAGTTTGGACATATAGTAAAGATGCAAACGAAGTATCAATTAAGAACTATGAGCCAAGCGCAGATGATGCAATGGATCCAACAAAAATATTTACTATGTATGAAAAAGGATACAAGTATAAATATGATAAAGAAGAAGCTAAATTGACTATTATTAACCTATACCCTTCGGTTAAACCTGAAAAGAAAAAGTTTCATACTATAAAATTGTACGTTGACAAAACAAAAAAGCAAGTGAAAAAATTGACTATGCTTATGAAAGATGGAGGAACTCAAACTTATGAGTTAAAGACAATGACCCCAAACCTAGAATTATCAGATAACTTGTTTATTTTTGATACCAAAGCATGCAAATGTGAGGTTGTTGACGAGAGATAAAACAAGTAAAATAGAAATTTAACAAAAAAGACACGCTTTTAGCGTGTCTTTTTTGTTTGCAACAAATTGATATGTAAATATTTAAATCGATTAGTTAAAGTAAGGGTTTATCTTTCTAAATTCGTTTCTAAATTGTTTATTTTTGTTAATTTAGATGCATATTTAATTTTTATGATAAGACGAAAAATTTTCATTCCCATCATTGCCTTTTTTTCGGGTTTAATGATGATGCAAGCGCAGGATGTTGCAGTTATAAATATAACAGCACCTGTATCAGGTTGTAGTTTAACCGCTACGGAAAATGTGGTGGTTAGGATATTTAATTATGGTCCAACCGATTTAAGTGGTGTGGCTATACCAGTTAGTTATAGTGTTAATGGAGTAAGCATTGCAGTGCCCGAATCGCCTGTATTTCCTTCTTTTTTGCAAAACTCTACTGTTACTTATACATTTACAACGCAAGCCAATTTAGCAACAGCTGGTTCATATACTATTGATGCAACAACAATTTTGGCAGGTGATATTAACGCAACTAATGATGCTTTCACTGGATATGTTGTTACAAACACTGCTCCTTCAGTAGGTGGTACAGTTACAGGAGGAACCAATGTTTGTGTTTCAGGTAATGCTGGAACATTAACCTTAGCGGGCCACACTGGCAGTATTTTAAACTGGGAGTCTTCAACGGATGGTGGTTCAACTTGGATTAGTATTTCAAATACCACAACATCTCAATCATACACAAATCTTACTGTTGCTACAAGTTATCGTGCAGTTGTTCAAAATGGTTCATGTGCTTCAGCAAATAGTGCAAGTTCTGCATTTACAATTGATCCGGCTACCGTTGGAGGTACAGTTGCTTCTTCAGCAACAATATGCAGTGGTTCTAGTGGAAACCTAACTCTTTCCGGAAAAACAGGAACGGTTCAAAATTGGGAATCTTCAATTGATGCTGGAGTAACCTGGGTTCCAATTGTAAATGTCACTACTACGCAGCCTTACACTGCTTTGGCAACTACTACAAGATATAGAGCAAGTGTTAAGAGTGGGTCTTGTGTTGCAGCTACTTCAAGTACAGCAACCATAACTGTTAATCCTACAACTGTTGGTGGTTCTTTAGCTCCTGCTGCAGTTACAGAGTGTAGTGGTGCAAATAGTGGAACGATAACATTAAGTGGACATACTGGTACAATTACTAGATGGGAATATTCAACTGATGGCGGTACGGTATGGACTAATGTTGCCAATACTACTACTACATTAAACTATTTAAATTTAACAGCAACAAGAATGTACAGAGCTTTAGTTAGAAGCGGTGTTTGCGCCTCTGTATACTCTGCAACATCAACCATTACTATTGTTACGGCTTCGGTTGGAGGAACGGTTTCTTCAAGCGCAACTGTTTGTAGTGGTGCAAATGCAGGTACCTTAACCTTGAGTGGTGAAGCTGGCACAATTTTGAATTGGGAGTTTTCTACAGACGCAGGGGTTACTTATACACCTATTGCTAATACTACAAATACAGAATCTTATACAAATATTGCAACTAATACACTTTATCGCGCTGTAGTTCAAAGTGGCGCATGTGCTTCGGCTAATTCAAGTGTGGCAACTATTACAGTTAATGCAGCTTCGGTTGGTGGAGTTCTTTCTAGCAATGATACAGTTTGTTCTTCATCAAATTCTGGATCTATTACTTTGGCAGGTCAAACTGGAACTGTTCAAAATTGGGAATCATCAAATGATAATGGTGTTACTTGGTCAAATATAGTAAATGCAACTGTAACTAATTCATACCTTAATTTAACTGATACTACACTCTATAGAGCTTCAGTTAAAAGTGGTGTTTGTTCGGCAGTTTATTCAGATACAGTTGAAATTGTTGTTGATCCAATTACAGTTGCAGGAGTATTGAGCGGTGGTGGACTTGTGTGTTCTGGATTAAATTCTGATACTTTATTTTTATCTGGACAAACAGGTTCGGTGCAAAGTTGGGAGTATTCAACAGATGGAGGTTCTACTTGGGTAAATATATTAAACGATACTACTATTCAGGTTTATAATAATATTTCAAGTAACACACTTTATCATGCTTTGGTTAAGAGTGGTGTTTGTGCTGTTGGTTACTCTTCTTCTGCAACTTTAACTGTTGACCCACAAGCTTTAGGAGGTACAACTTATGGTGCTACAACCGTTTGTCAAGGTGCGAATACTGGTGTTATTACATTATTAGGGCATTCAGCTAATGTTTTTGATTGGATTAGCTCTACTGATGGTGGACTTACTTGGTCTTCTTTGGGGAACACAACTAGTAGCTATAGTTATACAAATTTAGCTCAGAGCACACTATTTAGTGCTATTGCATCAAGTGCGGCTGGCGTTTGTCCAAATGACACTTCAACAACAACTACTATTTCAATTGATATTCCATCAGTAGGTGGAGCTGTCTCAATTGGAGATACAGTTTGTGCTGGTAATAATGGAGGTACATTAAACCTTGCTGGTCACACAGGTAATATTTTAAATTGGGAATATTCTGTTGATAATGGAACAAGCTGGATATTACTTTCAAATACTACTACATCTCAAAATTATTCTAATTTAAATCAATCAACTTACTACCGTGCTAATATTAAGAATGGAGTTTGTGCTTCTGATTTAGCTGATTCGGTTTACATTAAAGTGGATTCTTCCGCTGTAGCTGGAATTATAAGTAGTCCAGCTCAATTGTGTATTTCTAATGCAAATGGTACTTTAACCTTAGGTGGTTATACAGGAAGTATTGTTGATTGGCAATCATCATCAGATAATGGTGCAACATGGGTAGGATTAACAAATACAACTTCAACTAATTTATACGCAGCATTAACAGATACTACTTATTACCGCGCAATAGTTACTAGCGGAGTTTGCGGAAATGATACTTCTGCATCAGTAATGATAGGAGTTGATGCACTTTCTTCGGTAGGTGCAATTTCTAGCTCTGATACTGTTTGTGCTTCAGGAAATGGGGCAACTTTAACCTTAGGCGCAATTACAGGAACTATTCAAGGTTGGGAATATTCTGCGGACAATGGTAACTCTTGGATTCCTTTAGCTAACACAACTGCAAGTCAAGTTTATTCTAATTTAACTTCTACAAGAATGTATAGAGCTTACGTTCAAAATGGAGTTTGTCCTGTTGCAGTTGCTGATACAGCAATTATAACTGTTGATGCAGTTGTTGATGCAGGATCAATTACTAGCCCGGCTCAATTGTGTATTTCAAATGCAAACGGAACTTTAAATTTAAGTGGCTACACAGGAAATATAGTTGATTGGCAATCATCAGTAGATAATGGAACAACTTGGTCAGGTTTAACTAATACAACTAACACTAATGTTTATTCAGCATTAACAGATACTACTTATTACCGTGCAATAGTTAGCAGTGGAGTTTGTGGAAACGATACAACTTCTAATGTAATTATTAGTGTTGACCAATTATCGGTAGGAGGTAGCGCAGGAATTAACGATACAGTTTGTTCTTCTTTAAATGGCGATACATTAGCTTTAACAGCATACACAGGTAATGTAGTTGGTTGGGAGTTCTCTACAAATAATGGAAACTCTTGGATGGCACTTACTAATACTAACGATTCTTTAGTGTACTCTAGTTTAACTTCATCAACTGTTTATCATGCAATTGTTAAGAGTGGAGTTTGTCCTCCAGTTTATTCAAGTGATGTTACAATTAAAGTAGATGCAGTTACAAATCCTGGTTTTATAACAGGAGGAAGTACAGCTTGTCAATCAAACAATACAGGTGTTTTAAATTTAAACAACTCACTTGGTGTAGTGCTTGATTGGATTTATTCAAACGATAATGGTGCAACTTGGTCATCAACTGCAACTGATTCTTTAATTAATTATACTTATAATGATTTAGGAGACACTACTTGGTTTAAGGTAATAGTTAAAAATGGTGTTTGTGCAACAGACACTTCAAATTCGCAAACTGTTTATGTTTACCCTAATCCTGTTGTTTCATTAAGTTTAGATACTGTTTGTTTAAGAGACACAACGCACATTATTGGTTCAGTTTCTATTCCTTCAGGATTAATTCAACAGTATAATTTAGTTTATGGAGATGGAACTACATTAAGCAACGCAATACAAAATCATGTTTACGCAGTTGCAGATACGTTTAATGTAAGTTTAACTGCTTATAGTACTTTTGGTTGTACTGATACAGCTTTTGCAACAGCAATAGTTAAGCGTATTCCAAGTGCAGTTATTTTACATTCTTCTCCGCTTTCATTTTGTCCTGGAGATAGTACATTGTTAAATTTCTCTTTAGATAGTAATGCTGTTTATACCTGGAGTACTCTTGCTACTGATACTTTTACAGTTGTAGATTCTACTGTTACAGTTTTGTTAACAGTTACAGATACCTTGAATGGATGTTCAGCAATTGATTCAGTTCAAGTTGTGAGATTTGAATTAGATTCAATTAGTGCTGGTTTAGATACTTCAGTTGCTCTAGGTTCTTCAATACAATTACAAGGTTACGGAACTGGTAATGTAAACTGGACACCTGCATCTTTATTAGATTTTCCTTTAGTCCTAAATCCAATAGCAACGTTAAGCAATGATACATTGTTTGTTATGCAAATAACAGATGGAAATGGATGTATACAAAGAGATACGGTTGAAGTAACAGTTAATTTAAACTATATTTTTGATATAAAAGATGTGCTCACTCCAAATAATGATGGAATGAATGATGTTTGGTACATTAAAAATATAGAAAATTACAAGGATAATGAGGTAACTGTATTTAATCGCGATGGTAATATTGTATACAATAAAAAGGAATATACCAATGATTGGGAAGGAACCTTTAATGGTAAGCAATTGCCTGATGGGGCGTATTTCTATGTCATCAAATTTGATGAAAATGAAAAGGTTTTAAAAGGTACCATCAATATTTTAACTAATAAATAAGCATTCTTATGAAGAAGATATTCATATATATAGTATTGTTTTGTTCAACTGTAGCAGTTGCACAACAAATTCCACTTTACTCTCAGTATTGGACAAATCCAATGTTGATTAACCCTGGTTTTACAGGAAGTACTGATAACATTGAGGCAAATGTTATTCATCGTAACCAATGGAAAAACATTCCAGGTGCACCAGTTACAAGTGTATTATCGCTTGATGGGGCAACCAATGATGATAAAGTGGGTTTGGGTTTAATTTTATCGGATGATAAAGCAGGTATTTTTGCTAAACGTAGTATTTATACTTCGTATTCTTACAAAATTAAATTAGCAGAGGGGCATTATCTACGTCCAGGTATTAATGTTGGATTACAAGATGTAATGGTTGATTTCTCACGTTCTAATATCCAAGATAAAAATGACCCTTATTTGTTTAACACAAACCGTAGAAAGAGTTCGTTTGATGCTAATTTTGGCGTGGCTTATTTTTGGAAAGACTTAAAAGCAGGTGTTTCTGTTTTGCAATTAGTTCCGCATAAATATAGATTAGATACTGATACTGGGTCATACTACAAATCAAATAGTAAAGTAAATATTTATGCAACTTATTTAGTTCCTATAAGTAAGGACGCAAAAATTAATTTTAATCCAGTTTTAGCAATGAATATGGGGCCTAGAACTCCATTTCAGTTTGATGTAATCGCTAATTTTGATTATGACGAATTAGTTTACGCAGGTTTTGGATACAGATATAATACAGGCATGAGTTTTAATTTAGGAGTTAAGTGGAACAAAAGTTTGCGTGTAAGTTATAATTATGATTTAGTTATGGGGAAACTAAGTGGTTACACTGGTGGTTCTCACGAACTTTCATTAGGTTATTCGTTTGGTAATTCTTCAAGTGAAGAAAAACCAAAGGAGTTCTTTAATGATAATGCTAATGCAACAAATGATTCTTTAAAAACTGAAGTTGCTAATCTTAAAAAAGATATTAATATTTTAAAGGCCGAAATGGAAGTTCAAAAAAGTGGAAATATTGCTAGTACAGTTAAAGAGGATTTGGTGATTCAATACGCTAAGGATTATAAAAATTTGGATGGAACTGTTCCAACTCCTGGTTTTTATATTATCATGGCTCAGTTTCATGGTTTGCCTGAGGCTGAGGCTGACGTAAAAGAGTTAGTGTATTCTAAATTTGATGCTAAAATGATTTCACATCCTTCAAAAGGATATTATATCTATGAGAAATTTTTGACTGATAAAAAAGCTGCTGAGGACGAGTTGAAATCAGTGCGTTGGAAACGTTTAGATAGTTATGTTTTAGAATTGAAGTAATAAATACAGATAAACAAAAAAATCCCGACTATCTTTTGGTAGTCGGGATTTTTTTTGAAATATTTTGTTGGAGAAATAAATTTTACAAATCCCAAACGCTTTTACGTCTGTATTTTTTTGGTTTGAAAAATTCTTTATGCTCAAGCATAAATGCCATTATAAAGTATACTATAATTGGCGAGCCAAAAGTAAAAAATGATAAATAAATAAAATACATACGCACGTGCGTTGTTTTGATACCAAGCTTTTTTCCCCACCATTCGCATACACCAAATGCTTGTCGCTCAAACCAAGATATTAATTTACTAACCATGAAATGTGTTGTGTTTGATTCAAATATAATAAATAATTGGATACTTACAAAGGTAAATAAAATTATTTTTTCAATAGCTCGTTGCCAATAGCGCATTTTAAGCACTTAAATTTTCTACAATATTCTTTTTCTAAATGTATTAAACCTTGTGTGTCGCAAGCATTTTGAACGATTAGTTTGTGAGAAGTGAATTCTTTAACCGTTTTATTACTTTCAGGTTTTAACAATGTTAAAAATTCTATTGCTCTATCAGTATATTTTTGTTCACCTTTTGTTTTGCCATAAAAGAAGAGTAGGGGAGCTACTGAATTAATAAGTAATAACTCTATTGCCGATTCGCCAATTTGTTTTTTTTGCATTTCTGATTTAGATGAAAATGAATAATGCGTATCCCAATATTCAGAACAATTGTGTTTAAACATATTGGTAATGTTTGCTAAATTATTTTCCTCTAACACTTTTGAAAATAAATGAGATGAATTATGTAAAAGCATTGCAAACTGTGCAATTCTGAGCGTTGGAAAATTAAGTGGACGCATCCTCATGTATTTCCACGATTCAGATTTAATAGGAAACATTTGATATTTCTTTCTCAAAAATTCAAACTCGTTTTGTAATTTCCTTGGATATTCTTCTTCAAAAGTTTGATCTAAAAATCCAGCTATTCCAAACAACAAACTTTCTAATTGAAACAAATCGTTTTTGTGCTTAAAAATAATGTTCAACGGAAGTTTTTTTGCAAGTAATAAAAAGGGTTCACTATTGGTTTTAAACCCGAAATTATTAGCAAGTAGTCGATAAAATGTTTCTTGCCAATCATGATTTGTTTCTTCAAATAATTGTTTAACAAATTCTGTTTTGCTCTCCAAACGCTCAATTGCCATGCGTTGTAGCCAATTATTACTAGTTATTTCTTTTACATCTTTTAGCAAATTAGCGCAAGGAATATTTTTATTTGAACGCTTTAGATTTTCGTAATTCTGTTTTACGTTGGGCAATATTCTAAATTTTAACTCAAGTGTAGGAATTGCTTCATTTGGTCGTTGATAAACTTCTTCATCATGTGTTAATACTACATGAAGAATAACATTATTATATGCCTCATCATGTTGATGGTTGTGTTTCATCCAGTCACTTGAGTTAATATGTATTTCAACATTTCCTGCCCAAAGTGTTCCGTCAATTTTTACTTTGGCATTAAAAAAATCAGGACCGCTATCTTTGTTGTGTTCGCCTTGTTTAATTATTTCAATTGATTGCCCCGCTGTGCTTAATAAATTAACTTTATCAAATAATCCGAATTTCCAGATGTAGTGTAAAAAATCTTCGTTCATAAAATAAAATTACGTTTTAAGTCAATTTCTTTCACAATGATTAAAAATATTGCAATTTTATTGAGGAATCTTATTGTTTTTAGTGAATTTTAGCGATTTCTCTCTTTACAATCCCTGCTTTATTTTGTACATTCGTAGGCTATAAATTATGCCTGATATTATCTCATTATTGCCCGAAAATGTAGCTAATCAAATAGCTGCAGGTGAAGTTGTTCAGCGCCCGTCATCGGTTGTGAAAGAATTACTCGAAAACTCCGTTGATGCTGGTGCAACAGTTATTAAGTTAATTGTAAAAGATGGAGGCAAATCCCTTATTCAAGTTATTGATAACGGAAAAGGTATGAGTGAAACAGATGCGCGTATGTGCTTTGAGCGCCACGCAACATCTAAGCTTCGTACAGCAGATGATTTATTTAATATTCTTACAAAAGGTTTTAGAGGGGAAGCATTAGCTGCTATTTCTGCAGTAGCTCAAGTTGAACTAAAAACCAAAACTGCTGACCAAAGCGTTGGTATTCTTATAGAAAACGAAGGAAATAAAATTGTAACGCAAGAAGCATGCAGTTGTCCAACAGGAACTTCTTTTAGTGTAAAGAATTTGTTTTTTAATATTCCTGCGCGTCGTAACTTTTTAAAGAATGATAATATAGAGCTTCGTCATATTGTTGATGAGTTTGAACGTGTTGCTTTGGCTCATCCCGAAGTTACCTTTCATTTGTTTAGCAACAATCACGAAATGTATCACTTGCCTGCGTCTCAACTAATTGTTAGGATAGAAGGTTTATTAAGCGCAAGTTTAAAAGGAAATTTAGTAGGAGTAGATGAAGTTACTCCAGGATTTTCTATTAAAGGTTATGTTGGGAAACCTTCAGCTGCAAAGAAGAAGCGTGGTGACCAATACTTTTTCGTAAATAATCGTTACATAAAAAGTCCATATTTAAATTTCGCAGTTTCGGATGCGTACACGGATTTGATTAATGGAGATGAGTTTCCCGCTTATGTGTTGTTTATCGATTTGCCTCCAAGCACGATTGATATAAATATTCATCCTACTAAAACCGAAATAAAGTTTGAAGACGAGAAAACACTTTTCGTTATTTTAAAAACAGTTGTGAAGCGTGCATTAGGTAAAGCTAATTTAGCTCCGAGTTTGGATTTTGAAATGGAGCAGTCGTTTGAAGATGTGCACACCATGCCTAAGGGCGAAGTAAAAGCCCCACAAATATCTTTTAATCCAAATTACAATCCTTTTAAGTCGCAATCATCAAGTGGTGGAGTAAGTAATAAAGGCTACGAAAGTTCATTATACAAAAGCAATAAAGAGAATTGGCAAAGTATGTATCAAAACCATACCGAAGGTACAATAGAGCCAAACATAGAACAAGATAACGAACAAGAAAAATTGTTTACCGAGCAACACCATACACTACATGTAAGCAAGTATTTTCAATTGCAAAACAAATACATTGTTACCGAAATTAATGGTTCCTTGGTTTTAATAGACCAACACCGTGCGCATGAACGTGTTTTGTACAATCACTATTTTTCAGCATTTGAACATAGTCCTGTTTTGTCGCAACAAGAGTTGTTTCCTCAAACCATTGAGTTAAGCGCAATGGATTTTAATTTGGTAATGGAATTAAAAGAGGAATTAAAATACCTAGGTTTTGATATTGCTGATTTTGGTAATAACAGCATTGTAATACATGGTATTCCAGCCGACCTTACTGGACAAAATAGCGCAGAAACTGTTGAAGGAGTTTTAGAAAATTACAAATTGAATAATATTGATGTGAAGTTGGATGTACGTGAAAACATTTGTCGCTCTATGGCAAAGAAAACATGTATTCAATACGGAAAAGAATTAGCTGATGCAGAAATTAAATTGCTTATTGAGCATTTATTCTCTTGCGATGATTATTCATTTTCACCATCAGGTAAAAATATTATTTCAGAAATTAATGGGTCTGAAATAGATAAACTATTTAAGAAAAGATAATGAATTGGCAAAGCAATAGACCCAATGGGTTCCTTAATTTACCTGTAGTTACCAAATGGATACTTGGTATAAATATCGTTTTCTTTTTGGCAAAAGCTTTTTTTGCTCCTCCGGGATTAATGGATCAATACTTAGATTTGTTTTATTTTAAATCAGATTATTTTAAACCATATCAGGTAATAACTCACATGTTTATGCATGCAGATTTTTATCATTTGCTGTTTAATATGTTTGGAGTTTATACTTTTGGTGCAGTTTTAGAAAGATTGTGGGGACCAAAGCGTTTTTTAAATTTTTACTTTTTATGTGGCATAGGTTCGGCAATAGCACAGTGGGGCAGTTTTTATTATGACGCTCAAAAACTTGACGACCTTTTTGGTGAAAACATTCAGATGTTGTACGATAGTATGCGTTGCCTTGGCGCTTCAGGCGCATTGTTTGGTTTATTAGGTGCATTTGGTTTATTGTTTCCTAACACGGAGTTGTATATGATGTTCATTCCAATTCCAATTAAAGCAAAGTATTTTGTGATTTTTTATGCAGCTATTGAATTGTTTTCTGGTGTTGGACAGTTTGAAGGCGATAACGTAGCGCATTTTGCACATTTAGGTGGTTTAGCAGTTGGGTTAATACTTGTATTAATTTGGCGCAAAAACCGAACAAATTTTTATTGATTCAGTTAAAAGGTATATGTCGTTTTTATCAAATATTAAATCAAGTTTTAAGTCATCTGCAATACTAACGCAGTTGATTATTATTAACGCTAGTATTTTCTTAGTGCTTAATTTAACTTTTCATTTAGGTAAGGTTAATCTGGCACTTTATACATCTGTTCACTCCGACCCAATTGATTTTCTTACGCACATTTGGGGCTTAATTACTTTCATGTTTTCGCATATTGATCTGTCGCATGTGTTTTATAATATGTTATGGTTGTTTTTTATGGGCCAATTGTTTAATGTAATAATCGGTCCACAAAGATTATTGTTTGTTTATGTTTTTGGAGGAATTGCAGGTGCATTATTGTTTTTCATAACTTCTCTTTTTGTTCCAGAATTGGGTGGTTATTTAATCGGAGCCTCAGCATCAGTTATGGCAATTGCAGTAGCTTTAGGTTTTTACGCCCCTAATACTTTGGTAAACGTGTTTCTTTTTGGAGAAATTCGCCTCAAATGGGTTGTTGCAGTTGCATTTGTATTGTTTTCATTAATTGATTTTTCGATAAACACTGGCGGAAAAATATCGCATGTAGGCGGGGCAATTTTCGGGATGATTTACGGTATGCAACTTAAAAACCGTGTTGATATAGGAGCTTGGTTTGAGCGTTTATTTAAGAGAAAATCTAAGCTAAAAGTGGTACATAAAGCCCGGATGACTGATGAAGATTATAATTACAATCGTAACGTACAGGAAAAAACACTAGATGAACTGCTTGATAAGATAAATAAATCGGGTTACGATAGTTTAAGCCAAAAAGATAAGGAAACATTGAACAAACTGTCTAAAAACAGATAATAAATGATAATTTGAATTTTTGGCACGAAATTTATATCTTGTGGCAGTAATGGGAGCGAAGAAAAATACAATGAAATTGAGAATGGTAAGGATAGCGATAGTTGCTTTGGTTACGTGTTCATTTGTTTCTGTTGCTCAGCCCCTCAAAAAAGTTAGCGCAGACCCTGAAGAAGCAGCAGAACATTACGGCCATTATAACTATGTAATGGCAATGCCAATTTACAAAGCATTGATTCAAAAAGAACCAAAAAATGTTGATTATAATTATAGACTAGGGATTTGTTATTTGCGTACTTTTTTAGATAAAAAAGAATCTATTAAATATTTCGAAACTGCTTCAAAGGATCCAAAGTGTCCAACCGACACCTGGTATTTTCTTGGGCACGCTTACCATTTAGCTTTAAAATTTGATGAAGCATTAGCTTCGTTTGAAAAATATAAGACTTTAGTTGCTAAGAATAAGGCCGAGATTGATAAAACAGATCATCAAATTATGATGGTTAACAATGCAAAGGAGTTAATTAAATTCCCCGTTAATGTTACTTACACTAATCTTGGACCTGAAGTAAATTCAGAGTTTCCCGATTATTTCCCATTTGTTACAGCCGATGAGCAAACCTTGTATTATACCTCAAGAAGAAAAGGTGGGCATGCAACGCAGGTTGAGTCTGATGGATACTATTCCTCAGATATATTCTTTTGCCAAGTTGCCGAGGGTGGGCATTGGGATAAATCTAAAAATTTAGGTTCGCAAGTAAATACAAATTTAGATGAGGAAATTGTTGGTTTAAGACCTGATGGCTCTGAGCTAATTGTTTATATAGATCATATTGATGCTGACCAAGTAGAGAATTTGTATGTAACACACAAAAAAGGCAATGTTTATTCCAAAATCGAAAAATTGAGCGAAAGTGTAAATAACGCAAAGGAATATGCGGGTACAATTTTAGAAACCGAAGAAGGCCCCGTTCTTTTCTTCTCTCGTAAAGATGATAAAAGCTTTGGTGAGACGGATTTGTATATGGCAAAAAAAATCCCAAATGGAAATTGGGGAATTCCTCAAAACCTTGGACCAAATATTAATTCAAAGTATAAAGAAGATTTCCCATATTTAACACCAGACGGGAAAACACTTTATTTTGCTTCTGAAGGCCATAGTAGTATGGGAGGTTTTGATTTATTTAAATCTATTTGGGATGAAGAAACTCAAGCTTGGTCTAAACCACAAAACCTAGGTTATCCAGTTAATACGCCTGATGATGAGCAACAAATTTATGTTTTTGCAGATCACAGAGCCGCTTATGTGAGTGCTTGGAGACCAGGTGGATTAGGAAACCTAGATATTTATCGTTTGAAGTTTGAAGATGATGAACAAAAAATAACTGTATTTAGAGGCAAGGTTGATGATTTAGATTCAACAAATAAAACAATTACAGAAGCTACCATTACCTTGGTTGATAAAAAATCGAAAGAAGAAAAATATTTTAAGGTTAATCCTTCTACTGGAACTTATATAATGGCTCTGCCTCCTGGTAAATATGAGATTACTGTGGCATGTGATGGATACAAAGAGCATAAAGAGGATTTAATTATTTTCGATTTCGGATATAAAGGAGAAGTTAATAAAGATTATATCCTCAAGAAATGAAGCGATTAATTTTTGCCTCAATTAGTTTTTTTGCAATAATTTTTCTTTGCTCTTATTCTTTAATTGTTGCCCCACCTACCTATAAAATTGCAGTTTTAAAATACAATGGTGGTGGCGATTGGTATGCAAACTTAGAAACTTCTCTTCCCAACTTAATTAAGTTTTGCAACGATAATTTGAAAACAAACATCAATCCCGAACAAGGAATTGTTGAAGCAGGTAGTTCTGATATTTATAATTATCCATTTGTTCACATGACAGGGCATGGTAATGTGGTTTTTAATTATGAAGAGTCTCAAAACTTACGTAACTATTTAATTGCTGGTGGTTTTCTGCATGTATCTGATAATTACGGAATGGATAAATTTATTCGCACCGAACTAAAGAAAGTATTTCCCGAATCTGAATTAGTTGAACTTCCATTTAATCACCCAATCTATCACCAGAAATACGATTTCGCAAATGGATTACCAAAGATTCATGAGCATGATAATAATGCTCCAAAAGGTTACGGAATCATCTACAAAGGAAGATTAGTTGTGTTTTACGACTTCGAGTGCGACTTAGGAGATGGATGGGAAAACCCAGAAATACACAAAGACTCAGAAGAAGCACGTCAAAAGGCATTAAAAATGGGGGCTAACCTTATTAGTTATGCTTTTGGCAGCGCAGGAAAAAAATAATTAGTTAGTTGCAAAAGTTCTAAAGTACCCGCACTCTTTTACGATTTCATTAAAATATTTGGTTGTTGAATATGTTTTAACCAATTCTTTATAATAATCACCTGATTTAAAATCAACGCCATCTTCATACTTGCGAGTTTGAAACCATAAGTTTTGTTCACACTTAGCTGCCATAAAAGTGCATTTGGCTTTAAACTCTTTATCACTTGATTTATCTCGAGCAAGGAGGTAATACTTTAATGCTAAAGCACAATCATTTTCCTTTGTTCCTTCGTTCGAGTTACTGTAGTAATAATACCTAAAATCAATTGGGTTGTCATAAAACAAACGTGCATTGCCAAAATAGGTTATGTTATAATATCCATTAGCGATTAAGAAATAGTTTTGCGCTGCTTCATCTGGCTTTGAAACAGCTTTGTTTTTCATTTCTAACATTTTCTCTGCAAATGATAATCGTGTGTATTTTGTTTTTTGCGCAACTGCATGGTCACAATCATGGCAATCGTTTATGTGTATGGTAAAAGGGTTACCTAGCAATGTTTGTGGACTGTTAACTTGTTTAAAAGCAATAATTGCAGAATCTAATTTGTCCACTTGCGTATATCTAATGCCTAATAACTCAAGATAATTTATTTTACCAGTGCTAGCAATAGGAATAAAAAAATCTTCTAATTCACTATGTTTTGGTTTTTCATAATAGGCAATCATTGCTCTTATATTTGGAATGTCAGAAAAATAATTTTTCACTGATCCAGAATAAACCATTTCAGCCTTTTCATAATCACCCTTTTGAGCATACAAATATGAAAGTGTACTACGTACCCAGTTTTGTGCAAACAGCGTGCGAGCAGATTTGATATTCATTGTTTTTGTATCAAATAAAATTTTAATATCAGGTAAAAGTAGTTTCTCTGTTTTTTCGTTTATTTCACCCGCTGCATAAAGGTTTCCGAATAGTTTAATAATGTGATATTGTGCATTAAATAACTCGCTTTTGTCTTTTCCTTTTTCAGCTTGAGCTAAATAATTTGCTCCCGCTTTAAAATCGCGACTTGCGTAATTAATATAAGCTGCAGCCAAATTCCATAGTGTTGGGTTAGACGTTTTATTTTCACTAGCAATTTTATTAATTATATCTAAACTTGCTTTATTGGCATTGTATTGATCGCCATCCGTTACTTTAGTTGTTCTAAAGATACTGTTGCTGAATTTTTCTTCTTCAATGTTTACGAGTCGTACAAGTAATAAATCAAGTTGTTCTGATTTTTGGTCAAGCTTGTAAATTTCATCAATAGCTTTATGAGGGTCAAAATACAAACCAAATAGTTGCCATAGCACGGCTTTTTCCTTTGTGTTTTTTGCTAAGGCTAAACATGCATTCCAGTCCTTATCATCTTGTGGATGAAAAGATAAGTATGCTGATTGTTTTTGCTGCTCGCAACCTGCGTATATTAATGAGTAAAAGTAATTTGCCTGACTGTAGTTTTTTTGTTTGTTGTAAGCAGCAGCGGCGTAACCCATACAGCGCCATTGAATGCTGTTGCCTGTTTTAAAAGTAGATTTATTATCGTTGTACAATTTAATTGTGTTATCATAGTTAGCGCTGAAATAGTTTAAACGAATCAACTGGAACAAATAACGTTCTTTCATAAAATCATCTTTTGCATTTGAAAGAAATTTTTGTCCCCCTTCAATTTGACTTGTGATTTCAATGGTTGGTTCTTTCTTTTCTTCCTCACCATACCAATTGTAAATGTTTCTCACAGCGAATTCTTCATTTCGTTTTGCAAATCCTAAATAGTATAAAAACGAATTTGCTTTTGCACTTGGTTTTACATCGGCTAAAGAGAAGGCTAGGAGAGAGTCCTTTAATTCTTTTTTGCCTTTTATTTTAAAAATCATTGCGTCAATATCTTTTAAACTTGCCTTATATAACCAAAAGTTTAATTTTTCATAAGCTACTTGTTTTTCAAAATAAGTATTCCACTCAGCTACATTTGTTTCGTTAAAGGCTTGATTGTAGTTTTCATAATATGCTCCGGTGCCATAAAAAGGCGAATAGCTTGATCGAAAGAATGGCTCGTTACTTTGTTTCTCTATAATTTCAGGAGCAAACATAGAACCTTCTGTTCCGTCCCAATCGCCACCACCACAAGCTAATACAATTATACTTGTAGCAGAAATTCCACTAATTAAAAGCGTTAAGAATATCTTTAAGTTTTTCATTTGAATAGTAATTTAAATTATTGGAGTTTAAGTCGAAGAAAATAATTTTGATAGAATCTCCTTTTAACTCTTTTGATAAAGCTTTAGCGGCAAGTATCAAATCATTAGAAGATGTTTGCTCCATTATCATTACATCATTTTCTTTAAAATAAATTCCTTTATACAAAAATGATGATTTTACTTTGTATGTAATCGAATCAACTACTAATAGTTGTTCTTTTTTTTCAAATAATAATGAATCGGTATTGTTTATAAGGTTAATTATTTTAGAGTCTCGTTCCACTTTTCCCCAACTAAATATTGGAAGTGCTATATTGCATGTTAGCGGGTAATGGGAAATCGATTCTATATATTTATTTGCATCATTTGCATTGTAGATAGAGTTTTTGTCCTCATTTAGTTTACCCATGTTATAATACATGATTGTCCCTTCATCAACCGGTGGAATACCTGTAATGGTTGGGTATTTCACCTGATGTAAACGAATAGTGCAACTTAATTGAATGCTTGTGTCAATTGCTTTAAATTGTTTTAAAAATTGGAAGTAGTTGTGCTTTGTACTTTGACTCCAATCGCAATCTATCTGAATTTTGTTGCAGGTCTTATTTGCTTGCTTAAGAAGTGATATTATTTTGTTATGTGTGTTAACTGCAAGTTGTTTTATGTTTTCAGGTTTGGTTTCAATAAATGTTCGGTTGGTAATAAATACAACTGGTGTTAGCTGTAAATTATTTGGAAACGAATCAAGATTTTTAATAATCCCTAATGGAACGATAGAATCATTTTTTATATCAATATCAAACAAGCGTATGTAAAGCTCAGAACAGTTTAGTTCCTTAAGTGTTTGATCTTCTTGTTTGTTTAGGTTAAAATTGGTTTGCCAATAATAGAATGATGCACTTGTTTCTCTTTTTGAGCAAGAAACAAAAAACAAACAAATGCTGTTGATTAATAGGAATTTTAAAAGTATTCTTGAGAACATTAAATAAAAAATAATGTTTCGAATTTATGAATTAAATTAGCAATCAGAATAAATTATGCTAAAGAGGATTTTATATACACTTGCAACTTTTTTTCTTGTTTATCAAAGTACAAGGTTAATAATGGCATTCCCTGTAATAAAGGTTAGTTCTATTGTTGGTATAATTATCTTGGCATTTCTCATTAACTTGTATATAACAGGTGTTTTTGCATTTTTAAGTTTTGCCTTCGGCGTAGAAAAAACGCTTCCTGATTCCTATTACAAAATTAAATCACCTCGTTTTCTCGCAAGATTTTTTAAATATACGGGCGGAGAGTACTTTAGAATTTTCCTGCTCAATACATTTTGGGCAAGTAAAAAACAGCAGAATAAATATTTTGATGGCACAAGAACAGGAATTAAAAACTTCATTACCAAAAGTAAAAAGTCGGAGTGGGGCCACTTATTGCCATTTATAATTATAAGTTTTGCTAGTGTTTACTTATTTATTTTGAATATGAATTATTTAGCCATGACTACTTTTATCATTAATATTATTGGGAATTTTTACCCGATTATATTACAAAGGCATCATCGCACAAGGCTTTCAAGGTTTATGTGATGATTGGAGTTAATTGTTTTTCACGACCAAATTGTCAATCAATCTAATTCTCCCGCAAAATACTGCAATTAACATAACTGCTTCTTTATCTATAAAAGAATCGAATTCGTTTAAATCTCTTGTATTTCTAATTTCGAAGTAATCTAATTTGAAAAGTGGTTCAGCTTCAATTTTATTTTTTACATTATTTTTTATCACATCCATACTTGCCCCGCTCTCAAAATCAATTTTAGCTTCCTGCATTATTTTGGGAATCAAAGAGGCTGCAGTTCGTTCTGCTTCATTTAAAAGTGTATTGCGGCTGCTCATTGCCAAGCCATCCTTCTCTCGTAAAATAGGGCAAGAAATGATTTCTACCTTATAATTAAGCTGTCGCACCATTTCCTTGATGACTAATACTTGCTGAAAGTCTTTTTCTCCAAAAAATGCTTTATCGGGTTCAACAGCATCAAAAAGCTTACTTACAATTTGTCCTACGCCATTAAAATGCCCTGGCCGAAATGCTCCATCCAATGTTTTATCTAAAAATCCAAAGTCAAAGGTTCTTTTGTCCTCTTCAGGGTACATTTCCTTTACATCAGGGTAAAAAAGAACAGTACAATTTGCTTTTTCTAATAGTTCCGTATCTTTTTCTATTGTGCGAGGATACCTTTCAAGGTCCTTCTTATCGTTAAATTGAGTTGGATTTACAAAAATGCTGCATACAACAACATCACATTGTTGCTGGGCAATTTCAATAAGGGAAATGTGTCCAGCATGCAAAGCACCCATGGTTGGCACAAAACCAATTGTTTTGCCTTTTGCTCTTAGTTCATCTAAAAGTCCCTTCAGTTCTACCTTTTGTGTTAAAATATCCATTTAAATGCCTTAGAATCAAAAAAAGATGCTAAATCTAAGAGAAAAACTTTGAAAATTGGATTTTTTTTTATTAATTTTGTATTAGCTTAAAATAAGCGAAAGAACTACAACAAATAAATCCTCACTAATTTATGAAGAAAGCCAGAGTTCTATTTGTTTCCCAAGAGATAACACCTTATCTAGAAGAAACGCACATGAGTAACATTGGAAGATTCCTTCCACAAGGTATTCAAGAAAGAGGACGCGAAATCAGAACATTCATGCCAAAGTATGGTTGCGTTAACGAACGCAGAAACCAACTACATGAAGTAATTCGTTTAAGCGGTATGAATCTTATCATTAACGATAATGACCATCCTTTAATTATTAAGGTGGCTTCTATCCAATCTGCACGTATGCAGGTTTATTTCATTGATAATGAAGACTTCTTCAGCAGAAAACATGCTCTTGTTGATGCAAAGGGCAAACATTTCGATGATAATGATGAGCGTTCTATATTCTTTAACAGAGGTGTTATTGAAACAGTTAAAAAACTAGGTTGGGCTCCTGACATTATTCACTGTCATGGTTGGTTCACTGGTTTAATGCCAATTTACATTAAGAAAGCTTTAGCTGATAATCCTTTATTTGCTGATACTAAGATAATTTACTCGATTTACGATGATGAGTTTGCTGGAACCTTAGATAAAGAATTTGCTACAAAAGTGCCTATCGAAGGTATTGTTGCAAAGGATTTAAAGCACATAGCTGGCGACCCAAGCTTTGTAAACTTAACTAAACTTGCAATCGATAACGCTGATGGTGTAATTTTCGCTACCGAAAATCCAAACCCAGAGATTGTGAAGTATGTTAAGAAAACAGGTAAGTTAGCTTTAAACTACAAAACACCAGAAGAATACATGGATGCTTATTCAGAATTCTACTCTGCAGTTTTGGAAGGAGTTGAAGAATTAGCTGAATAATACCTATTAAATAATAATCTTTTAAAAGTTTAACACCTTTTTGAATAGTAATATTCATTAAAGTGTTAAACTTTTCTATTTTTGTGCTGTGATAAAAACAAATTTACTTTCTGTACTTGCAATAGCATTGTTATTTGCTTCTTGTAAAAAATCAGAATCAGATGTTGGACGTGATGTTTTGCCTGAAGGCGATTTACTAAGTGCAACTTATTGCGATACAGCAACTGTTATTGCATATAATATTTTAGACGATACTCTTAGAACCGACGAAAGCTATACTGGTAATGTTCCGAACTTAGTTGGTACAATGGCAGATCCTATTTTTGGTAGAACCGACGCATCCATCTATTTTAATCTAACAAATCCAAATAATACAACTGATGTTAGTTTTGGAGCAGATCCAAAACTAGATTCTGTTGTGCTTACCATGGCTTATTTGAAAAACAATTATTATGGCGATAAGTCAGATCCATTGTTATTTAATGTTTATCGTTTAACCCAAGATATGTCGTATGATGCGGCTTATTATTCCTATTCAACAATTGCACATAATACTTCAGAAGATATTACTTATTCGGGCACAGGTAAACAAGTAACTATTGACCCAATTAATTCTGTTTACGAAGGAGATGTTTTATACGCACCTCATATTCGTCTTAGATTAAAAAATGAAGTTGGTCAGCAATTTTTAGATGATAGCACGCATTTAAGAAGTACAGAAGCATTATTGGCTTTCTTTAAAGGTATTCATGTTACAACTAAAAATACAGCGGTATCAGGAAATGATTTTGGTTGTATTGCTTATTTTGATTTAAGTAGTCCTTTATCAAAAATAACAATCTATTATCATAATGGAACAAATTTCACGACTAAGAAATTGGATTTAACTATAAAAAGTACATCTGCCAAATTTAATCATTATGATCATGATTACTCTCAGGCTTCAAGTCAATTAACTCAACAGTTTGCCCCAACAAATAATACTGCTTTAGGTAACACAAATGTTTTTTTACAAGGTATGGCAAGTACACGTATTAAAATTGAATTACCACATATTAAAAATTTCAGTGATTCGGGTAAAATTGCAGTTAATAAGGCAGAATTAATTTTTAAAGTAGATAAGAGCACTGCTTTTTATGATGATGCTAAATTTTTTGTGCCAGGTAGAGTTGCTTTAGAAGGAATTAACTCTGCGGGTTCAGCCTTTGGTCTTACGCTTGATCAAGCGTATGATTTTTCAGGATTTTGGGGATATTATGATGCAACAAATTTTGAATATCATTTTCCAATACCTTATTCAGCACAACGCTTAGCTAATGGTTTGGAAACTGATTTGCAATTTACATTACGTGTATTTCAACATCATACTAATCCAGCACGTGTTGTGTTAGGCGGGAAAGATAATGCCGCTTATCCAGCAAAACTTAAGCTTTGGTACACTAGAGTGGATTAAAACATTCTAGATTTTATCATGCCAAGGCGTGAATCTTTATTCAATTCTTGCTATATTCGTTCGCATAATTAAGCTTTATGCAATATAAATTTTACGTTAAAAATCCATCTGTACATTATTTGTACATTGATTTAGTTGTTGATAATGTAACAGAAAACGAATTGCTGTTGCAATTGCCATCTTGGCGCCCCGGAAGATATGAGCTGGGCAACTTCGCTAAAAACATAAAAAAGTTTGATGCCTTTAATGAAAAGGGGGAATTGTTAGTTTGGACAAAACTCAATAAAGATTTGTGGAAAGTACAAACAAACGGGGCAAATCAGGTAAAAGTAACATACAGTTATTTTGCAACAGATTTAAATGCAGGCTCAACCTATGTGGATGAAAAACAAGTATACTGTAATCCTGTGAATTGTTGTATGTATGTTCCCTCTCGCATGAACGAAGAGCATAGAATAGAATTAGTAATTCCTGAAAACTATACAATAGCAACTTCTCTTAAAAAAGAAGCCGTAAATATTTTAGTTGCCGAAAACTTTGAAGAACTAGCCGATTCGCCTTTTATAGCCTCTGCAGATATTAAAACCATTGAGCTAAAAATTGATAAGGTTAATTATTTTCTACATTTTAATGGAGAATGTTTGCCTGACAAAGAACTATATACAAAAGATTTTACACCGTTTATAAAAGAGTGTGTATCATTTTTTGGAGGAATACATGTAAATGAATATCATTTTTTGTTTCAAGTATTACCAGTTAAGTTTTATCATGGTGTAGAGCATGTAAAAAGCACTGTAATTGGTATTGGCCCTGGATACAGTATAAATGAAGGCGGGACTTATTTAGATGTCTTAGGCGTGAGTTGTCACGAATTGTTTCATACTTGGAATGTAAAAACAATTCGCCCAGTTGAAATGCAGCCTTATAATTATACACATGAAAACTATTCGCGTACGGGATATGTGTACGAAGGAATTACAACATATTATGGAGATAAATTGCTTTTTACTTCTGGGGTGTTTGATGAAAAACAATATTTTGATACCCTTGAAGAGCGTTTAAATAAACACTTTCATAATTTCGGAAGATTTAATTTATCTCTTGCCGAATCTTCTTTCGAAACATGGTTAGATGGTTATGTTCCAGGAGCACCTTATCGTAAGGTTTCTATTTATGATGAGGGTAATTTAGTTGCATTTATGCTGGATGTTCTTATTATGGAAGCTACAGGTAACAAAATGAGTTTACAAGATGTTATGCTTGTTTTGTACAATGATTTTTATAAAAAAGGAAAGGGTTATTCAGAGCAAGATATCTTATCGATTGTGCATAATGTGAGTGGGAAAGATTTTGATGCGTTTTTTACAAAATATGTTTACGGTCTGGAAGAATATGAAGAGCAGTTAAAATATTGTTTTAATTATTTAGGACTCGACTTAATTAAAAAACCAGCGCACACCTTTTATGAACGTTATCTTGGTTTTAAAGCTGTTGAGCAACATGGCATCAAAAAAGTTTCTTTAATTGCACCATATTCACCTGCATGGAAGGCAAAGCTTTCGCCAAACGATGAAATAATTGCAGTTAATGGTTTTCAAGTGAAGAGCGATTTAAATCAGTGGTTAAATCATTTTAATAAAAAGAACGATAAGTTAACTTTAACTGTGATTTCTAATTCAGAAATTAAACAAATCGAATGTGGTAATGATTTTAAACGAGAATATTTTGAAATATATGCTATTGAAATTGTTAATAGCGCTTCAGAAATGCAAAAAAACAACTTCAAGTCGTGGTCAAAATCCTTACATAAGTAATTGCAAAACAATAGAATGAAAAAACGTTTCGATAAAAACGTGTTTTGAATAGACGCTTGTTAATAAATATCAGTTAAGTGCATTTAAATTTTGTTAAAAATTTTGTTAGATTTGATTTAATAAAAATTAACCCTTAATTAAAAACAAAAAACAAAGATTATGGAACAAACAAACGCAACAAATGAAGCACCTAAAAGACCGGTGTTTTTAACTGTATTATGTATTTTAAGTTTTATCGCTGCAGGTTTTGGTATCTTAGCTTACGCTGGTGCTATGGCTTTAGCTGGTGCTGCTTCTGCTGTAGTAAGTGCTGCTTCAGATGCTGCTGCTAACGAAGGTTTTAACACTGCAATGGCAACTTATTCTGGACCAAGTGCTGGAATGGTATGGGCTTACGTTATTGTAGGTTTTGTATCTACATTAGTTGGTTTATTTGGTGTAATCAAAATGTGGAAATTAAAGAAAATTGGTTTCTTCTTATACACTGGAGCTTCAGTTGCTTCAATGGTAATGGGAATCATTTTCAGTGGATTCAGCGCTATGGCAGTTGTTATTCCAGTTGCATTCATCGTAATGTACGGATTGAACTTAAAGAGCATGAAATAATTAATGCATTTAATTTAAAGAAGTCTCCCGAGTTTTCGGGAGACTTTTTTTTTACCTGTAAAAAATGAAAGTATTAAATAGATTTCTTTTCGTTATTACACTTTTACTTTTTGTGACTTACTTTATTGTAAGTTTAATTGCTTCGTTTTATGCTATAACTCAAGGTTGGGGAATTTCAATACTAGCGCTATTTGCAGCCTTTTGTTTAGTTAATTTGCTGTTAACAGTCTATATTAAGTTAAAACACGAAGAAAAAATTAATAAAAGCCTTTCTATTATCTCCATGATTTTATTGGTCGTATTAATACTTTTAGCAATGAAAAGCATGATAGGGGTAAATAAGGAAATCGAAATCTATAACACAATTAAAAATTTCTCAAACTAAAAATTAAAAACATGAACTATTTAGCTATTTTACTAGGAGATCCTATGGCACCAATTTTAATTGGAGTTGCTGCTGGAGTTTTACTTGGATTAATTCCAATGATTTTATATTTAATTACATTGTCAAAAACCCTTACAGAAGTAAGTGAAATTAACCGAAAAATGACTCCTGGTCAAGTTTGGCTTGTTTTGATTCCTCTTTTTGGTATGGTTTGGCAATTTATTATGGTTAACAGAATTGCAGATTCATTAAAGGCAGAATTTGAAGCTCGTAATATTCAAACAACAGAACCTCGTCCAGGCGCTCAATTAGGAGTAGCATATTGTACCTTAATGGTATGTGGTATTATACCTGTATTAGGAGGATTAGCATCTTTAGGAGGAATTGTATGTTGGATAATCTATTGGGTAAAAATAAAGGGATTCAAAGATAAATTGATTCAATCAAAAATGTAATAAAAAAGCCCCGTCATGTTAGTATGACGGGGCTTTTTATTAATATTGTTCATTACTATTGGGGAAATCTTTAGATTTTATGTCGCTTACATAGTGCTTAACAGCTTCAGTCATTTCCGTATAAAGGTTTAAATACCTTCTTAAAAAGCGAGGACTAAACTCATGAGTCATACCCATCATATCGTGTGTAACTAATACTTGTCCATCAACTCCACCACCTGCACCAATACCAATAACGGGTATCGTAACACTTTTCGCTACTTTTTCGGCCAAATTAGCAGGTATTTTTTCGAGTACAATAGCAAAACAACCCGATTTTTCAAGTATTGCAGCATCTTCTAATAACTTCGCTGCTTCATCTTCTTCTTTAGCTCGTACAGTATAAGTTCCGAATTTATAGATAGATTGAGGTATTAGTCCTAAATGGCCCATTACTGGGATACCAGCAGTTAAAATACGTTCAATCGATTCTTTTACCTCTTTTCCGCCTTCTAGCTTTACTGCATGTGCCCCCGATTCCTTCATTATTCTTATGGCAGAATTTAAGGCTTCTTTGCTATTTCCTTGGTAAGTTCCAAAAGGTAAATCAACTACAACTAATGCTCTATCAACAGCTCTTACTACAGCTGCAGCGTGGTCAATCATTTGGCTTAAAGTAATTGGTAAAGTTGTTTCGTGGCCGTGCATTACGTTGCTAGCGCTATCTCCAACTAGTATTACATCAATACCACCATTGTCAACAATTTTAGCCATTGTGTAGTCATATGCTGTTAGCATAGAAATTTTCTCACCCGTACGTTTCATTTCCTGCAACACATGAGTGGTTACTTTTTTAAATTCTTTTTTTGCAACAGACATATATTTTGTTTTCGTTTATTTACCAATTATGAAGTGATTTCGTCCACTTATAAAAACAAAGGTAAATAATATTTGATATCTGCTTTAATTCTTTACTTTTGTTGGCATGAAAAAGTGTTTACTCTTTTTGGGCTCCTTGGTTGTTATTTTGAATACCAATTCATGTAAAAATGATTTGGAGGCTATTGCTCCTTATAAAGAAAGTATTGCTGTTTATGCTATGTTGGATCCAACGGATTCTGTAAATTATATTAGAGTAAATCGAGTTTTTTTAGGTGCTGGTGATGCAAATAGTATTGCACAAGTTCAAGATTCAGTTTATTTTAAACCGGGACAAGCCTCTGTTGTAGTTGAAAAGTATTGGAATGGTGTTTTAAGACAAAAATATAATTTTTCTGAAACCTATGAAGTGCCTTTGCAGCCTGGTGTTTTTAATGTTAATCAATTAATTTACAAGTCAACTCAAAAATTTAAATCTGATTCGGCAGGAAAGTATTTTGATTATGTTTTGAAAGTTTTGAGTGTTAGAACTAATACTACTTTCGAATCAGAAATAGTAAACATGGTGAAGGATATCTCTTCCTTGCCAAGTCAATCGTGTGGTACTTTAGGAGCAAATTGTTTCTTCAGTGATCCCAATTCAAATGTTACTATTAGTCCCTTTCAAAATTTTGCAGGAGCAAATCAAACTAAAATTAAGTTTGCAACTCCAAAAAATTGTAAAGCAGCTTCAGCAAAACTTAGATTTTATTATACTGAGAAATACTTAAATACTTCAAGCGCTAGTAAATACTTTGATTTTGATTTAGGCGATTTTGATGCTGAAACTGCAAATGGAGGCGAAGCAGTTGATTTTAGCTTTGCAGGTTATACTTTTTATAATGCTCTTAATACATCAATACCTAGTAATGATGGGGTTTTTGAACGAGTTGCAGATAGCATGAGGTTTTATTTCTATTTCGGAGGTAATGAATTGTCTTTATATAAAGAAATAAATAATACAAGCGGTTCATTTGGTCAAGAGAAACCAATTTATACTAATATGAAAAATGGTGCAGTAGGTGTTTTTTCTTCACGTTCAACGCTTTTAATAAATAAGAGGGTTTTTAGATGTGGTGTATCTAATCAGGTAAATGTTATTTCTGAATCTTTTTTGAACTTTTTAAGAGATTCTAATTATCCTTATTGTCGAATGTTATTTAGAGGTGTAGATTGCGCTCAAAATTCAGGCTGTTAATCTGTCAGCCTGTCATAATTTCCCACTCGTTTTGCCTGTTTTTCTTACTTTCTGCCAATATTTTGGCTGATTTGCCATTGGCATAATCATTGAAAACGGGTGTCCGTACAATTAAGTAACAAATAAAAACAATATATATGAGCAAAATAATCGGAATAGATTTAGGAACAACCAACTCTTGCGTTTCTGTAATGGAAGGTAGCGAGCCAGTGGTTATCGCTAACAACGAAGGTAAAAGAACAACTCCTTCAGTTGTGGCATTTGTTGAGGGTGGTGAGCGTAAGGTTGGAGATCCTGCAAAACGTCAGGCAATTACAAATCCTACTAAAACCATCTATTCTATCAAACGTTTCATGGGTACTTCTTTCGACGAAAGTAAAAAAGAAATGACTCGTGTTCCTTACAAAGTAGTTAAAGGTGACAATAACACTCCACGTGTTGAAATCGACGATAGAAAATATACTCCTCAAGAAATCTCTGCCATCATTCTTCAAAAAATGAAGAAAACAGCTGAAGATTATCTTGGACAAGAAGTTACAGAAGCTGTTATTACAGTTCCTGCATACTTTAACGATGCACAACGTCAAGCAACTAAAGAAGCTGGAGAAATTGCAGGTTTAAAAGTTCGTCGTATCATTAACGAGCCTACAGCTGCAGCTTTAGCTTATGGTTTAGACAAAAAAGGTAAAGACATGAAGATTGTTGTGTTCGACTGCGGTGGTGGTACACATGACGTTTCTGTTCTTGAATTAGGTGAAGGTGTATTTGAAGTAAAAGCAACTGATGGTGATACTCACTTAGGTGGTGATGACTTTGATAACACAATCATTGATTGGTTAGCGGATGAGTTTAAAAAAGACGAAGGAATTGATTTACGTCAAGATCCAATGGCTTTACAACGTTTAAAGGAAGCTGCTGAAAAAGCTAAGATTGAATTATCTAGTACAGCTTCTTCAGAAATTAACTTGCCTTACATTATGCCAGTTAATGGAATACCTAAGCATTTAGTTAAAACTTTAACAAAAGCTAAGTTTGAGCAATTAGTTGATTCTTTAGTACAAAGAACAATTGAGCCTTGTAAAACTGCATTAAAAAATTCAGGTTACAGCACAAGCGATATCGATGAAATTATTTTAGTAGGTGGTTCAACTCGTATTCCTGCAATACAAGCTGCTGTTGAGAAGTTCTTCGGAAAAGCACCATCAAAAGGAGTTAATCCTGATGAGGTTGTTGCAATCGGAGCATCTATTCAAGGTGGTGTATTAACAGGAGAAGTAAAAGACGTATTATTGTTAGATGTAACTCCTCTTTCTTTAGGTATCGAAACTTATGGTGGAGTATTTACTAAGTTAATCGAGTCTAATACAACTATCCCAACTAAAAAAGCTGAGACTTTCTCAACTGCAAGTGATAATCAACCAAGTGTACAATTACATGTATTACAAGGTGAGCGTCCAATGGCAAAGGATAACAGAACAATTGGCCAGTTTAATTTAGATGGTATTATGCCAGCTCCACGCGGTGTACCTCAAATCGAAGTAACTTTTGATATTGATGCAAATGGTATCCTAAGCGTATCTGCAAAAGATAAAGCAACAGGAAAATCACAAAACATCCGTATCGAAGCAAGCAGCGGATTATCTAAAGAGGAAATCGAGAAAATGAAGCGTGAGGCAGAAGCTAATGCTGATGCTGATCAAAAAGCAAAAGCAGAAGTTGAAAAAATCAACGAGGCTGACACAATGATTTTCCAAACTGAGAAGCAAATGAAAGAATTTGGAGATAAGATTCCTGCTGAGAAAAAAGCACCAATCGAAGCTGCATTAACTGACTTAAAAGCTGCTCACGAGGCAAGAGATATTGCTAAAATCGAAACAACTTTAGCTGCCTTAAACACAGCATGGGAAGCTGCTTCAAAAGAAATGTATGAAGCAATGAACCAACAAGGAGCAAATCCTCAAGGTGGTGCTGAACAAGCAAATCCAAACGCTGAAAAAGCTAAAGATTCTGAAGTAACTGATGTTGATTTTGAAGAAGTAAAGTAAGAATTCTTTAAATAATTGTAAAAAGGGGCTATTTAGCCCCTTTTTTTGTGTTTTGTTAAAAAAAGGTGAATCATTTTGGGTGTATAAATATTTGAATATGTTATATTTGCCAAAAATTGACACACTAAATAAGATGAAGGAAATTCACATAACAGGTATTGAGTACGTTGAGTACAATAACGCAGAAGGTATTAACTTTAAATATAAACCAGAGGTTCCAAAATTAAAAGTTGTTGGAACTGTTCTAATTGCTGATGAAAACGAAGAAGATGAGCAAACAGGAATGGTTTTCTTAACTCAAAAGCAATTAAACCAAGTTTTAAATAATAAGGAAGTTGATTTAGCAGTTGCAGATGATAACAGATGGTATCCTTCAAAACCATTAAATAAAGAACAAACTAAAAAAATTGGTTTAGTAACTTTAGAAAGTGAGTTCTTAGGAACAATGAATGATGTTAATACTTTTGAAGTTTTAAAGGTTTCTGAATAGTAAAACTTAAACAAAATAATATGAAGCCTCCTCGATATCTCGGGGAGGCTTTTTTATTTGTCCTATCTTGATGAAATAGCAAATACGCATTCGACTTATTTTTGGCTGTAATTACTAATATTTGTATCTTCAACAAAACATTGTATTTGCACTTTGCTACTTAGAAAAAACATATTTCATATTTTATTTTTTGTAATTCTTTTTGCAACAAACCTTGATGCCCAAACTTTTAATTTTTCTGAAATCTCTGTAGAGAAAGGACTTTCTCAATCTCAAGTTAATTGTATTTTCGAAGACTCGCGTGGTTTTTTATGGCTAGGTACTGCTGGTGGGGGATTAAATCAATACGATGGCAATCAGTTTAAAGTGTTTGAAGAGAAAGATGGTTTAGCTGGTAACATAGTTACATCTATTGCCGAAGACCAGTCGGGAAACATTTGGACAGGCTCAACTTGGGGAGGCGTATCTATTTTTGATGGAAAAAAATTTAGAATACTTAATAAAGATGATGGCTTAATTGAAAATATTCCAATTTCAATTTGTAGAGGTAAAAACAATCAAATGTTTGTTGCCTTTAAAAAAGGAATAAGCATAGTTGAAGGGAAAATTATTTCAGATTTTCATACGGATGTTTTCGCAAATGTTACCGTTAAAAAAATGTTCCGCGATAATTCGGGGAATGTTTGGATACTAACTGATAAAAAGATTTACATCTATAATGGTTACAGTTTGGTTGATTTAAGTCAAGCATTCAAAATTGATTTCGAAATCACATCGATTGCTCAAGATAAAACCGGCAATATTTGGCTAGGAACAAAGGCAAAAGGATTGTTTATCTTGTCCAAACAAAAAGGGGATGATTACATTTTATTTCCCTACGAAAAAAACGATCAAGTTTCTCAATTAGAAATTCAGAATTTACTATTTGATAAAAACAATAATTTATGGATTGGCACTTTTGAATTCGGTGTCGTAAAATACGATTACAAAAGTCTTACTTATATCAATAAGTCAAATGGATTTCCAAGTAATAGTATTATTTCGATGTGTGAAGATCATACTGGAAATATTTGGTTTGGTTCCAATGGTAATGGACTAGTTAAATATTTCCCATGTCCATTTGCTTACTTCGATAATATTGAAGGATTTCAGGAATCAAATGTGTTTTCAATTCTGTGCTCAAAAAGCGGGGCAGTTTGGTGTGCAACCAATGGTAATGGGGTTTATAAACTACAAAACAGTTTGTTAAAAAAGTATGGTGAAGGTCAAGGATTGTTATCAACCAATATTAGAGCTTTAGCCGAAGATGCAAAGGGAAGAATTTGGGTAGGCTCAAAGGCTGGATTAAATTATATCGAAAATGATAAAATGTTTTCGTTTGATTTGCCAACCACAACTAAATACATACGTACTATTTTGTTTGATAGTAAAGGTAATATGTGGTTAAGTGTATATGGAGAAGGCTTGCTTAAGTACGATGGTAAAAATTTTAAACTATATAGTGAAAAGGATGGATTAAATATGAACTATATTCATAGTTTGTTGGAAGATAAAAGTGGCAACATTTGGATTGGTACAGGGAATGGAATTAATAAACTTAGCAATGATAAGATTATCAATTTTGAATTGGGAGGTAAACTTTGCAATAAATATATTGGAAGTATTACAGAGGATATTTATGGAAACATTTGGTTTGGTACAGATAGATGTTTAATACGATTCAATGGAGAAGAATTTAATTCGTTTAACGTAAATAATGACCTTACTTCAAACACAATTTATTTATTGATTGCCGATAAAAAAGGAAGAATATATGTTGGAACAAACAAAGGAATTGATAAGATTACTTTAAATAAAAGTGGAGATATTCAAAATATTAAAAACTATGGTATTTCCGAAGGTTTTAAAGGGTTGGAATGTAATTCAAGAAGTGTTTCATTGGATTCTTCGGGAAATATTTTTTTCGGGACAATTAAAGGAGTTATAAAGTATTTACCTGAAAATGATAAAGATGAAGAGCATCGAACCGCACTGCATATTACAGATGTTAAACTATTTCCAGAAGAAAATACGGATTGGTCGGAGTACAGTGATGATTTAACTTCTTGGTTCAATTTGCCAAAGGAATTGTTTTTACCTCATGATAAAAATAATATCTCTTTCGTATTTACTGGTATTAATCTTTTTCATCCTGAAAAAGTAAAATACAAAACAATGCTCGAGGGTTTTGATGAGGATTGGATAAACAATACTACTAAAACTGTAACCCGCACCAATTTACCTCCTGGTAATTATAAGTTTAGCGTTAAGTCTTTTACCGATAATGAGTCAAAGGCATCTTTTGCATATTTTACTTTCACTATTAAACCTGCATTTTGGAAAACATGGTGGTTTAGCATATTGGTTTTACTTGCTTGTGGTGTTGGTTTGTATTTTATAATGAAATTTAGAACGCATCGTATTCAAATATTAAATCAAAAACTAGAGAGTTTAGTTGAATTAAGAACGAAGGAAATTTCTAAACAAAAATTTGAAATTGAAACACTTTACAAAGAAGTACATCACCGAGTTAAAAATAATCTTCAAGTAATTAATAGTATTATTAATCTTCAATCTTCTTATATTACTGATGAGGAAACGTTGGCAGTGTTTAAAGAGTGCCAAAATAGAGTTTATACTATGGCAATTTTGCACGAAAAACTTTATTCTACTAATGATTTAACAGCAAATAGCATTGAGCCTTACGTGCAAAAAATTGTTGAGTACTTGGCTTACATGTATAAAACTGATTTAGATATTGATATAGATTTAAAAGTGGAAGTAAATACAATTGGTTTAGATACTACCATTCCTATTGGTTTGCTGATTAATGAAATTGTTTCTAACTCATTTAAATACGCATTCGATTCTAGAATTAAAGATAGGGTTATTACAATTCACCTTAAGCAAATTGATGCTAAAAATTATGTTATGCTAATTGGCGATAATGGGAAAGGTTTTCAAGCGAAAAAAGACGGTGAAAATGTTTCCTTCGGTTTAGAATTAATTAATATTCTGGTTGAACAGTTAAATGGAACAATTAAGATGAAAGTGGGGCAAGGCGCCATGTATGAAATCAATTTCCAGAATATAGATAAGGATTTACATAAAGCGCCTTAAATTCTCTTTTTCGTTCTCTTTTCTTACCTTTGTTTTCTATGCAAGTTTCTGGTTTCACTATTATTCGCAATGCAATTAAATACGATTATCCAGTTGTAGAAGCAATTACTTCTATACTTCCAATTTGCGATGAATTTATAGTGTGTGTTGGTAACTCAGATGATGAAACATTAAAACTAATCGAATCCATTCCTTCTGATAAAATTAAAATAGTTCACTCAGTTTGGGATGATAGTTTGCGAGTAGGAGGCAAGGTGCTTGCAGATGAAACCAATAAGGCATTTAAGGCAATTTCACCAAAGAGCGATTGGGCATTTTACATTCAAAGTGATGAGGTAGTGCACGAAAAATATTTGCCTTCAATCAAAGCTGCCATGCAAAAATGGAAAGACCATAAAGAAGTTGATGGTTTACTTTTTAAGTACACACACTTTTATGGTAGCTACGAATACATTGGTAACTCTCGTAAATGGTATAGAAACGAAATTAGAATTATTAGAAACGATAAGAATATTTCTTCTTACAAAGATGCGCAGGGCTTTAGAAAACTTGATAATTCTAAGTTAAATGTAAAACCTATTGATGCGCATATTTATCACTACGGTTGGGTAAAACCACCAAAAGCACAACAAGACAAACAAAAGAATTTCAATAAACTTTGGCATACCGATGAGTGGATGGAAAAGAATATTGAGAACAAAGAAGAATTCGACTATACTAATATCGATTCGCTTGCAAAATTTGAAGGAACTCACCCTGCGGTTTTAAGTGAGCGATTAAAGCGTTACAATTGGAAATTTGATTTCGACCCTTCTAAAATAAAATTGAAGTTTAAAGACAAAGTTTTGTTGGCTATAGAAAAACAAACAGGTTACAGAGCTGGAGAATACAAGAACTATAAAATCATCTGATTATGCCATTCGAATTAATATCAGAGTTTCAACCAACAGGTGACCAGCCAGAAGCAATTAGGCAACTAACCGAAGGCTTGAATGAACACATTAAGCACCAAACATTATTAGGTGTTACCGGCTCAGGAAAAACTTTTACTGCTGCCAATGTTATTGCACGTGTTGATAGGCCAACTTTGGTTTTTAGTCATAACAAAACCTTGGCTGCTCAGCTGTATAATGAGTTCAAACAATTTTTTCCAAATAATGCAGTAGAATATTTTGTTTCGTATTACGATTATTATCAACCCGAGGCATACTTACCAACTACAGGAACATACATAGAGAAAGATTTAGCAATTAACGAAGAAATTGAGAAGTTGAGGTTAAGTACTACATCATCTTTATTGTCGGGTAGGAGAGATGTGATTGTTGTTTGCTCGGTTTCTTGTATTTATGGTATGGGTAATCCTGCCGATTTTAAACAAAATATTATTCCTATAAAAGTTGGGCAATTAATCAGTCGTAATAAATTTTTACATCAATTAGTAAGTAGCTTGTATTCCAGAACCACTGCGGATTTTAATCGGGGTAGTTTTAGGGTGAAAGGAGATACAGTTGATATTAATTTAGCTTACACGGATTACTCTGTGCGCATTAGTTTTTTTGGTGATGAGGTAGAAAGTATTGAAACCTTTGATCAAAACTCGGGTTTGATGATTGAGAAGTTTGAATCCTTTAATATTTATCCTGCAAACATTTTCGTTACCGCACCAGATACCTTGAATAAAGCTATGACATTTATTCAAGACGATATGGTGAAGCAAGTGGAGTATTATAATAAGCTGGGCAAAACCATTGAAGCAAAACGCTTAGAAGAGCGTGTGAATTATGATTTGGAAATGATGCGTGAGTTGGGTTATTGCAGTGGTATCGAGAATTACTCTCGTTATTTTGATGGTAGAGTACCTGGCTCTCGTCCCTTTTGTTTGTTAGATTATTTTCCTGAAGATTATTTAATGTTGATTGATGAAAGCCATGTTACACTCCCACAAGTGCGTGCTATGTTTGGTGGAGATTTTTCTCGTAAACAAAATTTAGTTGAGTATGGTTTCCGTTTGCCTTCTGCTTTAGATAATCGTCCATTAAAGTTCGAAGAGTTTGAAACGCTTGTGAATCAAGTAATATACATAAGTGCAACGCCAGCCGAATATGAATTAGAAAAAAGTGAAGGTGTTGTGGTTGAACAAATTATTCGCCCTACTGGTGTATTGGATCCAATTATAGAAGTGCGACCATGTACAAATCAGGTGGATGATTTGTTAGATGAAATACATAAAGTGGTTGAAAAGGACGAACGTATATTGGTTACAACCCTTACCAAACGTATGGCCGAGGAGTTGAGTAAATACATGACTAAATTAAATATCCGTTGTCGTTATATACATTCGGATGTTGATACATTGGATCGTGTTGAAATATTACGTCAATTACGAATTGGAATGTTTGATGTATTAATTGGTATTAACTTATTACGTGAAGGATTGGATTTACCTGAGGTTTCTTTAGTAGCTATTTTAGATGCAGATAAAGAAGGCTTTTTGCGTAACGAACGCAGCTTGGTGCAAACTGTAGGCCGCGCTGCTCGTAATGTTAACGGACGTGTAATTATGTATGCCGATAAAATTACAGGAAGCATGCAATACACCATGGACGAAACTGAACGCAGAAGAAAACGACAAATAGAATACAACTTTAAGCATAACATAACACCAACACAAGCAGGTAAAAAAGCATCGCAAACACCAATGAGCGGAACAGAAGTTACCTACGAAGGTAAATTGGTGAAAGCTTATGTTGAAAATGAAGATGGCTTAACTGGCATTGCTGCCGACCCAGTTGTGCAGTACATGAATGAAGATGAATTAAAAAAACAAATCACCCGTATTAAATCTGCCATGCTAAAAGCCTCTAAGGAATTAGATTTTGTGGAGGCAGCAAGGTTGCGTGATGATATGTATGCGTTGGAAAAATTGTTGGGGAATAAGCATTAGGATGGTATCAAATAAAAAGACTGCCTAACTTAAAGGAAGGGTATTAACAAGTTTACTGCTATTATAAAGAAATATTTAAAGTATGGGACTATTTGATAAAATATTTGGAGCTAACGACAGAATAAAAGTTCAATTCATTGACAATGTTACAGGAAACACAATTGGGACTTCAGAAATGAAAGCCGAGCAATTGCCTCAAACATTTTCGGTGTCTACAACAATGCATATTAAAGATAATGATTGGACGGTTGAACAAGCGATTCCTGAAAACGCTGTTGATTTTGTAAAAACTAAGAACCTTATTCTGAAAATGAGGAAAATTGAATATATAAACCCAAAAGATATTTTATTCACTTTACCAACGATATCAAATGAACTTCCCGAGACTACCGAAAGAATTTTCTTTACAGACTTTGAAACTTCAATTATTGAAGATGATTGGAGACAAAATGAGTTTTTAAACAAATCGTCATTCCCATTGGTAGATATAGAAATATCAAAAATTCAAGATATATGGAAGAATAATAAAAAGGAAGTTGAGGCAAATTTCAACGCCTTTGATAAATGCCATGTTAGAGAAACAATCGGTGAGCCAAAATTGGTTTTGGACTTAAAAAAACTGCAAGAAATTCTTAATACAGAGAAGATAGGGTGTCTTAGAATAAGTAATGAATTTGTACTAAATGGATTTTCCTTGAAAACAGATTTGACGACTTACTATGGAACTATAGAAAACAACAAAGTTTCTCAATTCTGCATTTACAGTTTTACTGACAACTCAATCGAAGAAATAAAAAGTATTGCAAGAGCCTTTGACTTGATTTTTGTTAATTGGTATCACTGCGACATTATAACTGAAAATGATTAGTGAAAGGAAATAAGCAAAAATGCAAATTATTGCTAATGCTGGTCTTATCACCAACAAATTTTGAACTAAATCCAACAATGCAAACACTAATAGAAAAATACATTACCAACAATCATTTCGGGAAATTCCTAGGAATGGATTTTAGAGTTTTATCTCCTGGTAAAATAGAATATAGTTTAGAAATAAAACAAGAGCACTTGGCAACACCCAATGCTGCACATGGCGGAGTTATTTCTGCATTAATGGATGCAATGCTTGGTGTGGCAGGTTTAAGCGCTGTTGCTGCTGATGGCAAAGTAGTTTCAACCGTTGAGTATAAAATATCTTATTACAGCCCCGCTTTATTAGGCGATGTTTTAATTGGTATTGCCGAAGTAGAGAAAAAGGGAAATCGTATTCTTTTTATTGCAGGAGAAATTGTCGCCTCCAATAGAAATAATGAAATCATTGCAAAAGCTAATGGGACTTTTAATGCTTATCCTGCTGTGAAGGCTGGATATTAAATAGGACATCTTAACTTTTCTGTTAAAAACTTCATTTTCTTGCTCATTATTAAATCTGCGCAGCTTTAAAAAATGCGCTAAATTTGTATCTCAAAACAACACAATTATGGCTCACTTTATAGCTCCTTCGGTTTTATCTGCAGATTTCGGTAACCTACAACGCGATATTGAAATGATTAATGCAAGTGATGCTGATTGGTTTCATGTAGATATTATGGATGGTGTGTTTGTTCCAAATATTTCTTTTGGGTTCCCTGTATTAAAAACAATACAAAAGCACGCAAAAAAAACAATTGATGTTCATTTAATGATTGTTGACCCTGATCGTTACGTTCAGCAATTTAAAGATGCAGGTGCAGATTATCTTACTGTTCATTTAGAAGCTTGCACACATTTACACCGCAGCATTCAAAATATTAAGAATACAGGAATGAAAGCTGGAGTTGCTTTAAATCCGCATACTTCGGTTAAACTATTAGAAGATACCATTGCTGATATTGATTTAGTATGTATCATGAGTGTGAATCCTGGCTTTGGTGGACAAAAATTTATCGAGAACACTTACCATAAAGTTTCTACACTAAAGGAAATGATTGTTAAATCTGGCTCAAAAGCGTTAATTGAAATTGATGGTGGAGTGGATTTAAATAACTACACAAAACTATTGCAAGCAGGAGCAGATGTTTTAGTTGCAGGTAATACAGTTTTCTCAAGTGCCGACCCTAAGGCAACAATTAAGCAATTGAAAACGGTTTAATTTATCTTTTAATTAAAATCACGTTAAACAAGTTCTCGACTGCACTCGAACTGACATTCTGCGCACGTTGTCATTTCGACTTGTCAGGCTGAGCTTGACGAAGCTTGAGAAAGTGCGATAGGGTTTACTTTGGTTCGTTCTTAAAAGCAGAATAAGGCTTTGGTAAAAACACCCATTTGCTATTAACATAAACCCAGTATTTGTAGGTCATTCCATGCTCGGCACCTTTTTCACGTAATAGTTCAACTCCATAAAAAGTTACAGCTGGTTTTAATTTCGAACTAATTCTTGTCATACCACCAGCATAGTTTCCTTTTCCAGCAATAATATCCTCAGTAGTGAAGGTTTCAATACGCATATCAACGAAAGTCTCATTTTCTGGTTTTGCTAATTCTTCACTAAGCTTTGCTTTCATGTCTTCAGAAAACTTGAAGTAAAATTCGGCATCTTCAGTTGTTTTGTAAATTTCTTTACAATCAGCTAATGTCGGCATTGATTTGCTAATTAAAGTAAGCATATCTTTTTTACTTTTTGCATTAGCAAATTGTTTGTCAGCATCTTGAGCAAAAATGCTTGAAGTACTAATTAATACAATTACGAATATTGATAGAATGTTTTTCATTGCTTTTATTGTTTACCCAAATTTACAATTTAATATTAAAACAACAAATACTAATTGTGAATAATTGGAATAAAACCAACAAGCTTTTTAGCTTATCTTTATACCCTTAATATGAGCAACGATTCACACTATTTAGACGAGCTAAACCCTGTTCAACGCCAGGCTGCAATTACAACCGATGGTCCTGTAATGATTATTGCCGGCGCAGGTTCGGGCAAAACTCGCGTGCTTACATACCGTATTGCACATATTATTGATAAAGGCAACGACCCTTTTAACATACTAGCTTTAACCTTTACCAATAAAGCCGCTCGTGAAATGAAATCGCGTATTGGTAAATTAATAGGTGAAAGTAAAGCAAAAGCGTTATGGATGGGAACCTTTCATAGTGTGTTTTCTAAAATTCTGCGTTTTGAAGCAGAGAAATTAGGCTACCCAAAAAACTTTACCATTTACGATACCGACGATAGTAAGAGCGTTATTAAGGAAGTATTGAAAAATATGAATCTAGATGATAAGGTTTATAAACCCTCTTTGGTTTTAAATCGTATTTCATCAGCAAAAAACAATTTAATTTCTGCAAAACAATATTTGAATAATTCTACCATCATGACGGAAGACCGCAATTCGCAGAAACCGATGATGGGCTTGGTTTATGAAGCATACGCAAAACGTTGTTTTAAAGCAGGGGCAATGGATTTTGATGATTTATTGTTTAATACCAATGTGTTGATGCGCGATTTCCCTGATGTACTTATTAAGTATCAGGATAAGTTTCGTTACATATTAGTAGATGAGTATCAGGATACCAACTTTTCTCAATACGTAATTGTAAAGCAATTAGCAGCGCGTTTCGAAAATATTTGTGTAGTAGGTGATGATGCGCAAAGTATCTACGCTTTCCGAGGAGCAAACATTCAAAATATATTAAATTTTAGAAAAGATTATCCCGATTTAAAAACATTTAAGTTGGAAGAGAATTATCGTTCAACACAAACCATTGTTAAGGTGGCGAGTGCGGTAATCTCAAAAAACAAAGACCAATTCGAGAAGAACATTTTCACTAACAATGATGTTGGGGAAAAAATAAAAGTAGTACGTGCCAATACCGACAATGAAGAGGGAATGAAAGTTGCCAATTCGATTGTGGAAACAAAAATGCGTGAGCAAGCCTTTAATAAACAGTTTGCTATTTTGTATCGCACCAACGCCCAATCACGTGCGCTGGAGGAGGCTTTGCGTAAACAAAATTTACCTTATCGCATTTATGGTGGTATTTCGTTTTACCAACGTAAAGAGGTAAAAGATTTGTTATCGTATTATCGTTTGTCTATCAACCATAATGATGACGAGTCATTAAAGCGAATCATCAATTACCCAGTTCGTGGAATTGGAGGTACAACTATGGACAAATTAGTCATAGCTGCAGCTGAACATGGTATTAGTATTTTCACTGTTTGTGAAAATTTGCGCGAATTTAATTTAGGAATTAATGCAGGAACATCCAATAAAATAAATGATTTTGTTGTGATGATTAAAAACTTTGGTTTGCAAGTTCCTTTAATAGATGCTTTTGAACTAGGTAATAATATTGCTGTTAATACAGGGATTTTAAAAGATTTGTATAGCGATAAAACTCCAGAAGGATTAAGTCGCTACGAAAATATACAAGAATTACTAAATGGTTTGAAGGATTTTGTTGAGCAAGTTCGTACTCCTCAAGAAGAAGAACTAAAAGCTGCAATGCTTGAAGGTCTTGATATTGAGCCTACCGATTTATTTGCTCCAGAAGAGGCTTCTTCAAAATTAAGAACCTTGGATGAGTTTATGCAAGAAATTACCTTGATGACAGATGTTGACAAGGAAGAGGAGAAAGAAAATGAAAAGGATTTTGATAAAATTTCTTTGATGACCATACATGCTGCAAAAGGATTAGAATTTCCTTATGTGTATATTGTTGGTTTGGAGGAAAACTTATTCCCATCGCAAATGAGTGTAAACTCACGTGCCGATTTGGAAGAAGAACGCCGTTTGTTTTATGTTGCTATTACACGTGCTGAAAAACGTGCTACATTAACTTATGCAACTACACGTTACCGTTTTGGTAATTTGTTGTTTTGCGAGCCTAGTCGCTTTTTAGAAGAGTTAGATGCTGATTACGTGGAGTATCCCGAAATACCAGGAAGTAATACATCCTTTAGCGATTCGATGTTTAGTAGAATGGGTAACGATTATGCCGATGCACATCCAAAAGAAATTGAATTTAAAAGTAAGTTTAGCCCTAAACCTGTTGCAGGCAAAAAACCTTTGATTAAAATAAACCTTAGTAAACCAACTGGGCCAAGTTTTGTTGCTGATACGGATATGTTGAAGAACATTAAAGAAGGCAGTATAGTTGAGCACGAAAAATTTGGCAAAGGTCAAGTAGAAATAATTGAAGGAGAGTATCCAAATTTAAAGGCTACTGTAGCTTTTGGAGTGGGAGGGAAGAAACAATTGTTACTAAAGTTTGCTAAGTTGAAAATTGTTGGTTAATCCATTATCATAAATCTGTGAACCGTTATTTCGTTATTTACAAACCATTTAATATGGTATCGCAGTTTATTAGTCCCGATAAAGTTAATTTGTTGGGCGATTTAGATTTTAAATTTCCCGACGGTACTTCTGCTGTTGGCCGATTAGATAATCACTCAGAAGGGCTGCTAATCTTAACAACCAACAAAAAATTACAAAAACTATTATTCCTAAGTAAGGAACCGCATAAGCGTAAGTACTTAATATTAATAAGAGGTTTTATTAGTGAAGAAAACGTGCAGCAATTGCGGGAAGGTGTAAGTATAAAAATTAAGGGTGGTGAGTTTTATAAAACAAAACCATGTGAGGTTGAAGTTGTAAGTATGCCCGAAAACCTTCCTGAAAGCACTTTTGTTTTCGACCCAAAGATCCCACACACTTGGCTCACAATAACCTTAACAGAAGGTAAGTATCATCAAGTTCGTAAAATGGTTGGAGTATTACACCATCCTGTGCGCAGGTTAATTAGGCTTTCAATTGAAGATTTGGAAATAGGTGATATGCTTGCAGGTGAAGTAAGGGAATTAGAGGAAGAAGAGATATTTAGAAGATTAAGAATAAAGAGATAGTAAGAATTATATAGGTGACATTGGGTATTTGTAGTTTTATTATTTTAACTAAATTAGCTCAAATAAAAATCATGCGTTTTAAACCTTATTTTCCTGTACTATTTTTAGTAGTTTGTTCTGTTTTAAGGAATGAAATTAAAGCGCAATCACAAATTGTATTCGAAGATGTTATTCAAACGCTTACTCTAGGTAAAGCTATTGATGATACTTCTAATAGCTATAATCCTGAGCATTTATCAGATAAGCAATTGTTGGATTTTGGGAATAGTTTAACTAAAATTAAATCAGTTATAAGTTCCCCTTCTGATAAATCGGGTATAAAGTTGTTTTATGATTACGATTATTATTTTCAAACTGAGAGGGATGCTGAGTGGCTAAAACAAAAATTGATTTACAAAGATGATATTATTGAAACGGAATTAATTGATTCCCTTGGGAATTCATACATGACAACTATACCTGGAGCAATTGATTCTACTTGGTTTTTCAATAGTGTTAGAGGTATAGAGTTTAAAGAGGATTGGCGTTTTAATTTAGATAAATTTACTTGTGAAATAACAAGCAAATTGTATATGCCAATGTCACTTTTAAAACATAAGGAAGATCTAGGACCTCAAGGTTTATTTAGTATAAAGCCGTCTGAAATTCAACAAAATTTTGCACCACTAGCAGATTTAATAATTACTGACGTTTATGCAAAGCAAACACTTATTTCTTATGATTATTTTTATTTAGAAGAAGCTAATACAACTATCGATTATTATAAGTTGATGCTGTTAATGAATGCAACAATTGAAAAAATTAAAGCTGGAAAATTAAAGTGTTATGAGCCTGTTGCTCCCTTTAAAAAGAAACTTTCTAAATCAAAAGTAAAGGAATTTTTGAAAGAAGAGTTTGTAGTTAAGAATCAAGAAGTATTTCCAGTGTCTTATAAAATGTTCGATTATCGTTTTAAATTGGTTGAAAAGTGGTTTTTTGATTCTAATGCATTAGCGTTTAAGAAGGAAGCGCTTGGGATGATATTGATGAAAAGAAACGAATCAAATGATTTGAATTTGAATGAAGAGAACTATTTAAAGTATACATTCACAACCTTTGCCTATATACCATTTAAACGAAAATAAAATAAATCATCATGAGTAGTAGAAAAAAAACTTTCTCCATCCTTGCAATTAGCACTTTGTTTTTAACAACAGAATTTAAAGCGCAAAACCAATTTGCATTCGAAAATGTAACACACAGTGTTAAACTATTAAAACCACAAAGTGATTCTAATTTTACCTATAATTTTGAATATTTAAGCTTGATGCAAATTGAAAATTTCGGAAATTCTTTGCTAGCAATTAAAAGTGGAGGAGCTGCACCTGGAGATAAAAATGGATTTAACTTGTTTTATGATAATGAAGAAAGAGAAGTGTATGAGCCTTATAAGCTAAAAAACCTACTTACAATTAGAGAGGATAGTGTAGACATGGAAATGATGGATGAGCAGGGAAATTTTTTCATGGTGCGTGCAGCAGGAGCTGTTGATTCTACTTGGTTTTTTCAAGAAATTCAAGCTGTTGAATTTAAAGAAGATTGGAAATTTGACGTGGATAAATTTACTTGTGAGATTAATAGCAAATTGTTTAGTCCTTTAGTTATTAAAAGAGGGAAAGAAGATTGGGGTGCAAGAAGTTTTTTTTATGCAAAGGCGGCAGCTAATCCTCAAAATTTTAAAACTATTGCCGATTTTGTTATTACCGATGTATACTTAAAACAAGATCCAATGACGGAAAATCAATATACAATTCGGGACGCTAATACAGAGCTCGATAAGTATAAAATGGTTCTTTTTATGAATTCAATTATTGAGAAGGTAAAAACTGGAACCATTCCTTGTTATGTTCCAACAATCCCCTTTAAAAAGCAATTTACTAAAGCAGAAATAAAACCATTTTTTCAAGATGAATATGTTGCAGGGCAAAATGATCGTTATCCTATAGGTTATAAAATGTTCACTTACCGTTTTAAGTTGGTTGAAAAATGGCTGTTTGACCCAATTGCATTAGCCTTTAAAAAAGAAGCATTAGGAATAATATTGATGAAAAGAAATGAAGTAAAGGATTTAAACCTAAATGCAGATGGAAATATAGCATACACATTTACCACGCTTGCTTATATTCCTTTTAATGTGAGTAAGTAGTTTTGATATAAAATTATAAAACAAAAAAGGTCGGTTCTTATTAAGAACCGACCTTTTAAATTATGTTAGTGTGAAAGTTATTCGTTTACAACTTTTCCAAACCAAAACGTATTTCCTTTTTTGTTTACTCCCAAATAAATAAGTGAATTATCGGCTGGGTTTCTTATACAAGGAAATTTATTTTGAAGAAAATAAGTTGGTTCATCTTTAACTGTTCCAAATTTTTGAAAATCTCCAATATCACCAGTTGCTAAATTTATTTTTGCAATATTTGGATATCTTAATGATGTTCCTTCATCAATACCTTGTAATTCCCAAACTTCCCAAAATGCTGAGTTATCAGTTATTGTTAGGTACTGTCTTGCCATATTTAATTCTGAGAATTGATTTCTTTCTTCTAATCTTACGCCATATTGTGCTTTTAGTACCCCAACTTTATCAAAATAAAACATTAAGATGTCTTCCCACTTACCATCATTTGTAAAGTTTTGCCCGAAAACGAATAGCGAGCCATCTGCTGTAACATTAGTGTTTCTAACTGTGAATTTTTTCCCTTTGTATTCAGGGCTTTTCTTTTGTGAAGCTGGTTTCTTTAATTTTGCTTCAAATGCATCCATACTTGTTGCAGTTACATAATCTGCCTTTTCGCCTGTTAATTTTGCTACTTGATAAAAATCAAATTTTGGATTATTACCAAAGCTCACTGATGCTGTTACTCCTCCCGAACTCTTTAAAGGCTTTCCTGTGTTTGCCGGACCAACTAAATATAAACTTCCACCAAATGCAGAAACACTATTTATGTTCCACTCACTTGCTTCAACTTTAAATTCTGCTCTACTTTGTACTTTTCCTTTGTTAGAAATACGAATCATTTCAAAATCTCTATGGTCACCTAATTTTGAGGCGTCGGAAGTTGAAGTGGCTGCAAAAATAAAACACATGTCAGCGTTAGTAATATCTGAACTAGCTATATCAACGTAACCAGATTCATCTAAACCTCCTGTCGGAATAGTAAATGAAGTTCTGTAGCCTTTAGTTTTAGCGAAAGTAAATTTGTCTAAAACTTCAACTTTCAAATCTTGCCCTACTTTTATAACTGAATATTCGTCCAATGCACCAGTTGGACCTTTACCCATAACTAAGGCATATATTTCGTTAGTTTCTTCATTGTCAAATTGACGAACTAGCCAATATTTATTTCCATTTTCATCTTTCACTTTAATTTTATCAAGCAAAGTAGTTTGCCATGTATAAGAAAGAGTAAACCAATTCCAAGAATATTCTGTTCTCTTTTTCTTAATATTAAAGCCGCCTAACATTGCAGGTTCTAAAGTAATACCTTCAATAGCATATTTCTCGCCTTTATATTTTTTGCTTTTGTATTCTACTTCCTCAGTTTTCATTGTAACAAAGTTGTAGTCTTTATCAAAAACATAATCCTGATAATTTACCTTGTTACCTTTTGCTTTAGTTACAAAAGAAAGCGTTGTAGTGTTGTCCGTTGGATTAATAATTACATCGTCTAAATATCCTTTTTTTGCTTTTTTATCTACTTGGTAGGTCTTTTCTAAAACTAATTTTTGAGCCGTTCCAATATTTGGAAACAGAAGTAGAGATGTTAATACAGGCAATGCCATTTTTTTGATGTAATTCATGATGTTGGGTTTAATTTATAGTAAAAGTAAACTAATTTATTAATTAGTCAATTGATTTATCAAATGTATAATTATGAAAGAAATAATTAGTACGTGTTAAAGGGTATATTTATTCTTTATATTTAAAGAAGAGAATTTTAAGGAATAAAATTATTTTTTCTTTTTCCTGTATTTAGCAATCTCTTCATCAACTTTTTTCTCAATTACCCAACCATTTTTATCATATAAGATATCATGTAGCTTGAAGTCCTTTTTTAAAACACATAATGCAGCAGCTCTGTTTTCTGGCATATTTGAATTAAGACCGTCTTCCATAAGTGGTTTAATAACATCAGACAATTGATCCATAAGCAATGCAATAAACCCATTTTTTTGTGTCCACGGTAAATTGGCATTCCATTGTTTCATTAAGGCAGGTAAAAACTCAGGCTTTACTTTATCCCTTAATCCTTCAATTGTTTCAGGGTCATCCGCCTTAATCGCTTTCATGGCTTTTTCAATAAACTCCGTTTCAGTCATTGCTTTAGTTTGTGCAAAACTTAAACTACTAGCAAGCATTGATAAAATAATGATAATGATTTTCATAATTGTATGTATAAAAAAACCGTCTCGATTATTCGAGACGGTTTTAAATCTTAGTTTTTATCTATTTCCCTCCACCCATTTTTTTCATTTCATCAACTGACTTCTTTATATATCCATCTGTATTAGCAACAAATTTAGAGTCAGAAACTGGATCTTTTGAAATAGTGGTAGCAGTAAATTTCATTGTCATTGGGCCAAATTTACCTTCAAATTCTAAAGGTGCACCTTTTAAACCATTCAAGGGGTTTGATTTGTTTGATGAGCTACCATTTGAACTAGAAATTTGCTCTGTGTACCAAACATTCATTACCATCTCTTCTCCTTTTTCGTCTCTTGACTTAACTACTGCTTTTTTACAATCGTAACCAGCAATTTTTTTTGTTTCATCTTTATATTCTATTACCGGTTGAGTTCCTTTATCGTCTTTTTTAGTGTCTTCATTAATAGTCTCAAAATATATTTTTTGTCCCATTTGATCCATTAAGGTTGTAGTTTTTTTTCCGTCATTTATCGTAATTCTACTAACAAATGCATTTGTAAATTCTTGACGGGATTTATCTCCTTTAAAAAAAACGATTTGTTCTGTACCATCCATCATTGCTGCTTGCTCAGGAGGTAGTCCCTCCATTGTTACGCTATATGTAATAGTTCCTTCTTTAATTTGTGCTATTCCAACTAATGAGCTTAATAGAATTGCTGCTGATAAAATTATTTTTTTCATTTTGTATATTGATTGTTTAGTTTGTTTCCCAATTCAAGTATCGTACCAAAAACGTTTACTGTATTGATTTGAAAAAAGCATCCATGTCTGCTTTGGAAATAACTTTGTAAAAGCCAGGTAGCTCAAACATATTATCTGGAATCTCCTCTTTTCTTACTGATTTAGCTTTAAATTCCATTTCCATACCAAATTTTTTAAGTCGGAACTGCATTACTAATCCTTTAATTCCTTCGTATGGAGTGCTGTAATTAGCTTTTTTTACATTCAACTCATCTGTGTAGTAAACATCAAATTTATCAGTAGGGTCAATAGTATTTGTAGCAATCACTTTTTTGCACTTATATCCAGCAATTACTTTTGTTTCTTTTGTTTCTTCAAAAGTAAATTTATAAGCGTCCATTTCAGCTTTAATTTGCTTTTCATCTTCAATACAAGCGTTTTTCATATCAAAAACTTTAACCATAGTGGTAAAAGTTTTGTTTTTAGGATTAGCAACAAATTTGGATGTGAAAACTCCCATGGTTGTCATTTCAGAACAAAATAAATCGTTTTTGAAAAACATCGACATTCCATTTGGCGCTAGTCCAGCCATTGGATGGTCTTTATCAACTACCGAAGCATCATATTCAATAACGCCTTCTGAAATAAATTTAGGACTGTCATGTGAACAAGAACCCAATAGGAATGCAACAATTAAAGTAACAAACGCTTTATTTAAAATATTCAAGGTTTTTTTCACAAAAAGATTTAATAATAGACGCCTAAAATATATATAATTTCGCTTATTCTCAAAAAATACCTTGGTTTTTATTTTTGTAAATAGAATTATTTATTCTATCTTTGCCCCCTCAAATTATATAAGATGTTAATAGTACAAGTTAAAGAAGGCGAGTCTTTAGAAAAAGCTCTTAAGAAGTTCAAAAAGAAGTTTGAAAAAACAGGTATTGTAAAGGAATTACGTGAGCGTCAAAAATTCACTAAGCCTTCTATCAAGCGTAGAGAAGCTGTTATTAAAGCAGTTTACAAGCAAAAATTACAATTGGGTGAGGTAGAATAATCTACTCTCCCTTATTTTATTTCAAATATTTGGTAAAATTAACTTTCAGTTAAGGATTTAATTACTTAAATTCGTCTGAAAGTTAATTTTATTTTTTTATGTGGCAGGAGGAAGAAACCTTATTCTTTGATTACTTAAGCTACGAACGCAAGTACTCCCCACTAACTATCGTTTCATATCGTAACGATTTATCACAATTCAAGTTATTTATTGCCGAAACCTTTGGAGATACAACACTTTCTCAAATCGACCATATCATTATTCGTGAATGGATTGGAAAGCTAAAAGAATCGAAAATAGCTTCGTCAAGTATTAATCGTAAACTTAGCACTTTAAAATCTTTTTTTAAGTTTTTGCAACGTTTACATCCTGAAATAAATAACCCATTAACCAAAATTCAAGCCCCTAAGTCAAAGAAGCGTTTGCCAGTGTTTATTGATGAAAGCCAGATTCCACGATTGGATATAGGTATTTTTGAAAGTGGTTCTTTTGATGAAATTCAAGAAAAATTAGTGTTTGAGTTTTTTTATCAAACTGGAGTTCGTAGAAATGAGCTAATGTTGCTAAAAGAAAGCGATGTTGATTTACATGCTTTAAACATCAAAGTACTTGGGAAAAGAAATAAAGTGAGGGCAATTCCAATAACCCTCGAGTTTAAAAGAATGCTGGCAGCATTTTTTAACTTGAAGAAAATCAAGGGTATCGATTCGGAATTTTTCTTTTGCGATGAAAAAGGAAACCATTTAAGCGAATCATACGTTTACAAGGTTATAAAAGAACAAATTGCAAGCATTTCAACATTGCATAAAAAAAGCCCACATGTGTTGCGCCATAGTTTTGCAACTCATTTATTAAATAACGGCGCCGATATTAATGCAGTTAAGGAATTATTAGGACACAGCAGTTTAGCAGCAACACAAATTTATACGCATAATACAATAGAGAAATTAAAGAAAGTTTATAACCAAGCTCATCCAAGAGCATAATCTAAAAAAAAAGGAGGCAATATGACTATTAACACACAATCAGTACATTTTGATGCAGACACTAAATTGTTAGACTTCGTAAATGAAAGAGTAAATAAATTAAGTTCGATATATGAAAATATAGTTGATGCGGATGTTATCTTACGTTTAGATAAATCAAGCACAAACGATAATAAAATTGCTGAGATAAAAATAAAAGTAAAAGGCACAGATTTATTTGCAAAAAAACAATGCCTTTCTTTTGAAGAAGCAGTTGATAATTGTGTAGATGCATTAAAAACACAATTAAAAAAATACAAAGAAAAAGTTCAGGCAGTTTAAATTGCTAGATAAAATATATTAATTCCCCATCTGCTGCGGCGGATGGGGAATTTTTTTTACCTTTATTTTATGACAGAGAAAAAGAAAATCACGGAAATTAGAGAAGCATACACAATTAACAAAAAGGTAAGGAATGAGAATGGGGAATTAGTTAATGTGCAACAAACAGCTTATCGTTTTAAGGAAGTTAATTATGTTGATGGCTGGGCAAGATTTGGAGGCTTTTTATTAGATTTAGTATTTATTACTATTTTTGAAGCTATCGTAGGTGTTGCAATTGGTGTATTAGTAGTTGCACTTGGCGATGTTTCTTATTTAGATTCACAAGCCTTTGATATTGAAATGCGCTTGTTATCCTTCTTAGTTATTCGTCCCGCATATTATATAATTTTTGAAGGCTCATCGCAAGCGTCTCTAGCAAAAATGATTTTAGGGAGAGTTGTAGTTAATGAGTATGGTGAAAAACCTAGTTGGGGACAAATTATAGGAAGATCTTATGGTCGTATAGTGCCGTTTGAAGTGTTCTCTTGTTTGGGCACTTTGGGTTGGCACGATACATGGTCTAATACATTTGTTTTACGAAAAAAAGATTTATATGATTTGCAAGTTGCAATGAAAATGCAAGAATTTGGTAAAGAAGAAACGAATCAATCAACATTATAATTAATTATGAAATATTTACTAATTTTCTTTTTACTTGCTCAGTCTTTTCTTTTTGCTCAAGAACCTGAAGTAGTTTTAACTACAGGCCATACTGATATGGTTACTTCTATTGATTATAATAAAGATGGAAGTATAATGGCAACAGGTAGTTTAGATAAGCTAGTAAAGTTATGGGATGTAAAAAGTGCCAAGGAATTAAGAACACTTTCTGGAAATGATGGGAGAATTGAATCGGTTGAGTTTTCTCCAAGTGGGAAATTTATTTCTGCTGTTCTTAATTCAAATCAAATTAAAATTTGGGAAGTTTCAACAGGTAAATTAATCGTTAAGATTGAAAACACTTCTACTTATGATGATTTAGATTTTGTGAAAGATGATGAACGTATTATTTACATTTCTAATGATAGCAAAATTGTAGTATATAATATTCCTCAGCAAAAAATAGAAACGGAGTTGCCCCAAGACTTTGTAACTAAAATAAAAATAATTGATAATGGAAATAAATTTGCCGCTTACACATTAAAAGGTGAGTTTAAAGTTTTCGCACTACCTGATGGAAAGGAATTGTTGAGTAGCCCTGTTTATAAGGGAGAAGAAATTCCGCAAGCGTCAATTCCCATGTATTTGTCGCCCGATGGAAAAACGATTGCACTTACCTTATTTAATAATAAAGTACATTTTTTGGATGTAACAACAGGAAAAGAAATTGCTGTGATGAAAGATCATGCTGAAAAAAACAATTTAATAAAGGCTGCATGTTTTAAAGGCAATTATTTTTTAAGTGCGGATGCAATTAAATCGGTCGTGTTATACAACATGACAACAAAAAAAATCGAAAAAAAATATCAACTTACTGATTTTTATCCTTCTTGTCTTGCGCCACATCCTCAACAAGACTTATTTGTTTTGGGCGATTTTAAAAAGATACTAGTGTGTAATTTATTGGATGGAAAAGTAAATAAGGTTTTCGAAAGTAAAGCGCGCAGAATTTTGAACATGGCCTACGACCAACAAGGTAAATACCTTGCAACAGCAAGCGATGAGATAAATATAAAAATTTGGAATCTTGCCGAAAATAAAATTGAACGCAGCATCATGGGCTTTTTTCCACTTACGTTTACAACGGATGGAAAAAAATTAATTACCATGTATAACAGCATTGGTTTAGCACTATGGAACCCAGCAACTGGCGAAAAATTGCAAGAATTAAATACGGAGTATGAGTTAATACAAACCTTAGCCGTAAGTAGTGATGGGAAATATTTAGGAGGCGCAGGATTTATGGGAATACTAAAAGTATGGGATTTAAGCACTGGTAAACTTATAAAAAAATTCACAGGACATGCAGGTGGTATTTACGGAATCTCTTTTAGTCCAGATGGTAAAACCATTGCTACTGCAGGTATGGACCAAACCGTTAAAGTATGGAATTTTGAAAGTGGCAAGGAAATAAAAACATTAGAAGGACATGAGATTTTGGTTAGTGACGTACAGTTTACTCCCAATGGAAAATACCTTTTATCCTGCGCTTGGGATAAAAAAATTAAAGTTTGGAACACTAATGATTGGTCGCTAAATAAAACTATTGAAGGACATGTTAATATGCTTTTAGATATTGATGTTACTGCTGATAGCAAATATGTAGTAAGTGCTTCTGGAAACAATACAGTTAGTCCTGCAGATAACACCATACGCATTTGGGATATTGAAAGCGGGGCAATGGTTTGTAGACTCGATAACCCAACGGGGCAAATTAATAAAGTAATATTTGAAAAGGGTAAAGATATTTTATTTAGTTGCTCAGAAGATGGAGCGGCAAAAATTTGGAATTATAAAGATTGTAAGCAACTGGCTGGCTTGGTTGCCTGCTCGGGTACAAATTATTTAATTTATAGTCCCGATAATTATTACACTTGTTCTCAAGAAGCTTTAAATAGTGTGAGTTTTCGTATTGAGGATAAAATTTATCCTTTCGAGCAATTTGATATTCGCCTCAATAGGCCTGATATCATAGCTGAGCGCCTAGGTAAAACACCACAAAATTTAGTAAATGCATACAAGTATGTTTACAAAAAGCGATTAAAGAAAATGAATTTTACGGAGGAGCAGCTGGGCAAAGATTTCCATTTACCAAAAGTGGAATTAGTAACAAAAAATATTCCTTTAGTTACCAAAACGGGGCAAGTAAATTACAAAGTAAAATTAAGCGATAACCTTTATAAAATAGATCGCCTAATGGTGTATATCAATAATGTTCCAACTCAAGGTTCAAATGGAATTGATTTTAAAAGCAAGGCATCTAACACAATTGAATATGAAATTTCGAGTGATTTAATGTTTGGTAAAAATAAAATTTCACTTTCATGTATTAATGAAAAAGGCGTTGAATCGATGGTGGAAAATTTTGAAGTAATTCGTGAAAATAGTACTGGTGGAAAAGGCAATTTATATGTAATAAGCATTGGTGTTTCCGAATATCAAGACAATAGGTATAACTTGAAATATGCTGCTAAGGACGCAAATGATGTAGTAAGCAATTTTGTGCAAACGAAAGAACTATATGCGAATATTTACACCAAAACATTATTAAATAAAGAAGTAACTAAAGAAAACGTAAATGCCTTAAAGGAATTTTTAAAGAGTACTACCGTTGATGATGTGGTAATCGTTTTTGTTGCAGGCCATGGATTGTTGGATGAAAAGCTTGATTATTATTACGCAAGTCACGATGTGAATTTTGATAATCCCTCAGCAGCTGGTATTCCTTACGAAGAAATTGAAGCATTATTTAATAACATTAAAGCAATCAAAAAAATCTTGTTTATGGATACTTGCCATAGCGGTGAGTTAGATAAGGATGAAGTGCAAAGTAAAAGCAATACTCCTGTGGAAAAGGGAGATGTTAGTTTTAGAGCAGTAGGAGAGGGCGTTGAATTAAAAAATCCTTTTGGAGTGGAGAATAGCATTCAGTTAACTCAATCGCTTTTTGGTAATTTAAAGAAGGGAACAGGAACAACTGTAATAAGCAGTGCAGGCGGTGCAGAGTTTGCCATGGAAAGCGATACGTGGAAAAACGGCTTGTTTACCTATTGCTTGCTAAATGGACTTTCTTTGCAAATGGCGGATGTAGATTTAAATAAGCAAATATTTGTTTCTGAACTCCAAAAATATGTTAGTCAAGAGGTGAAAACCTTAAGTAAAGGCAAGCAGCAGCCAACCGCTCGTGAGCAAAATCTCGACCTCGATTTTAGGTTGAAATAGCCTGAAATTCTTATATTTGCACAAATTATTTTTATGCAAAAGATTAAAATTGGAGTATTAAGAGAGGAAAAAAGTCCACCAGACAAACGTGTACCTCTTACTCCCTTAATTTGTTCCGAATTAGTTAGAAAATATCCTCAAGTTGAAATAGTTGTTCAGCCTAGCAAAATACGTTGTTATAGCGATGATGAATATGTTGCATTTGGTATTACCATGCAAGAAGATTTGAGTGATTGCGATGTGTTGATGGGAGTAAAAGAAGTTCCTAAAGAGAATTTAATTGCTGGAAAGAAATATTTTTTCTTTTCGCACACCATAAAAAAACAACCACACAATGTGAAGTTGATGAAAGCACTTATAGAAAAGAAAGTGCAGATGATAGATTACGAAACCTTAACAGATAAAAATCACAATCGTATTATTGGTTTTGGTCGTTATGCTGGTATTGTTGGTGCTTACAATGGTATTTTGGGTTATGGATTAAAATATGATTTGTTCCGTATTAAGCCTGCAAACCTTTGCCGTGATAGAGCGGAGATGGAAGAGGAGTTGAAACGTGTTAAATTACCAAACATTAAAATTGCTTTAACAGGTGGTGGACGTGTTGCTAATGGAGCAATAGAGACGTTGAGCGCATTAAGAATAAGAAAAGTAACTGCTGATGAATTTTTGATGGCATCATTTAGAGAGCCTGTTTATTGCCAGTTAAATCCACGCGATTATGTTGAACTTCCTGATGATCATAATTTTGATTTAAATGATTTCTTTCAACATCCTGAGCGTTTTGTATCTAAGTTTGTTCCTTACACAAAGGTTACCGATTTATTTATTTCCGCTCATTTCTGGGACCCTCGTTCACCAAAAATGTTTACTAAGGAAGACATGAAGGCTTCTGATTTTCATATTAGTGTAATATCTGATGTTACTTGTGATATTGATGGTTCTGTTCCTACAACCATGAGAGCTAGCACCATTGCTCAGCCTTTTTATGGTTATAATATTGTAAAAGATCAAGAAGATTTACCTTTTAATAAAGATACTGTTTGTATTATGGCAGTAGATAATTTGCCTTGCGAATTACCTCGCGATGCAAGTGATGATTTTGGTAAAGACCTTGTAGAACGTGTACTTCCAAACATTATTTTAGAAGATACTGATAAAGTAATTGAAAGAGCTTCTATCTGTAAAGACGGCAAGTTAACTCCAGGATTTGAATATTTAAGTGATTACGCGTATTAAATCGTATGAGTAAGATTTGGTTCATTTTATTGTTGTTTCCGACTATTTCTTATTCACAGAAAAAGGAAAGGAAGGATTCTGAATCATATGTCTTATTTAAACTTGGCGTTAAATTTTTTAATGAGGAGAATTATCTGGCAGCAGACTCCTGTTTTTCCAAGTCAATTGAATTAGAGCCTTTTTACGAAGATTCATATTATAATTTGGCTTTAGTAAAACTCAAGCAAAAAAAAAATCATGAGTATTGCTTAAATCTCGAAATGGCTAAAAGATTTGGTGATAAAGAAGCCAAAAAATTATTTGAATGTAATTGTCTTGTGGTTGATTCCTTTTTGGTTGATTCTAACAATAAAGCAGCAAATATTTTAACTTATTCACATAAAATTAGGTTTACCAACTATAAATATAATACTAATCGTAAAGTTGAAGTTTTTGATATAATGAATGAATTGGAACTTGATTATATGATTCATAATGAAGATACAATTTATTTTGCACTCCCTGAAAAGGATTTCCCAAAGTCAAGAATTCATACGTTTACTAAGGAAGTAAGGGCAAAAGTTTGTGAGTCAAAATTCATAAAGAATGGTCATTTTAGAGGCAGTATGTTCGTAATGTTTGATGTGGATAAAGGCGGCAATATTTCAAATATTATACCTACAAGTTGGTATCATCGTGATTTATACACTGAAGTTCAAAAAGTATTGAATTTAATTTCTAATTTCGGGGTAGTTAATTACATGGGGAAACCTGTTAAATCAAGAATTGAGATTAAAATTAAAATATAAAGATGCAAAACTTCATAAAATCAAAACTACAAACATCAATCGACCTTAAAACAAAGGTGATGAATGATGAGACTTTAATTTCAACAGTTGAGAAAATTGCTAAGCAAATAGTTACTTGTTACCAAAACGGGAATAAAGTACTTTGGTGCGGAAATGGCGGTAGTGCTGCCGATTCGCAACACTTAGCTGCTGAGTTAAGCGGTAGATTTTATTACGACAGAGCTCCTTTGTTTTCGGAAGCGTTGCATGTAAACACTAGTTATATTACTGCTGTAGCAAATGATTACAGTTACGATGAAATTTATGCTCGTTTGGTAAGAGCGATGTGCAAAAAGGGCGATATTCTTATTGGACTTTCAACTAGTGGTAACTCAGGAAACGTAATTAAAGCATTTGAAGCTTGCAGAGAATTAGGTGTAATTACAGTTGGTTTTACAGGTGAAACTGGTGGAAAGATGAAGGATTTATCAGATTATTTGGTAAATATTCCAAGTAAAGATACACCTCGTATTCAGGAGTGTCACATGATTTTAGGCCATACACTTTGTGAAATTGCTGAGATAGAATTGTTTCCTAAGAAATAAGGTTTTGACTCCTTTAAAAATATATTCTTCTAAAGACTGGTTAATTGAGGGCAGTAACGTTGTTTTAATGCTAGCTCCATTTTGGGGGGCAACTGAATCTTCAAATTCGGACCCTGATCATGGTAGATTTGATGAGTACTTAAAGAATGGAAAAGAGATTTTTGATTTAATCGAACCAATTGAGAAATCTGAAATCGCAGTTTATCCCCAGGAATTTTCAAATACACTGCAAGGCATTGTACATTTAAAAAAATGTGCCGAGTATGCAAAAGCTAAGAGCAAACAATTGTTAGTGTTTTATAATGCAGATGATGATTCTGAAATAAAAATTGATAATTGTTTATTTTTCAGGACTTCTTTTTATAAAAGTACACAAAAACCTAATGAATTTGCTTTGCCTGGATGGAGTGTTGATTTTGTAAATTATTTTCCAAACAAAAAAATTCAAGTGTTAGAACCTCAAAAGCAACCAAGTGTTTCTTATTGTGGATATATTGATGATGAAATCAAAGGTTTAAAAGCTAAGCTGAAGTCGATTTTAAAGCCCACAATAAAGTCACATGAAGATAGAGCTAAGGCGACCAGAGGAAAAGCTTGTAGACAATTGCAATCGAATAACGAAATACAAACAAATTTTATTATTCGTAATGGATTTTGGGCACATGGTATAGAGGATAAAATTGCTGCAAGAAAACAATATGCTGAAAACATGATTGGTTCATTGTATTGTATTGCAACGCGTGGTGGTGGGAATTTCTCATACAGATTATATGAGATTTTAAGTTGCGGACGAATCCCAATATTTATAAATACCGATTCTGTTTTGCCTTTTGATACAACCATTGATTGGAAAAAGCATGTTGTTTGGTTAGAAGAAAATGAGTTGAATAAAATTGATCAAATCTTATTGAAATTTCACACGTCAAAAACAAAGGAAGAACTTAGCTTGTTGCAAAAACAAAATAGAGAATTATACTCACAATATCTCTCTCCTCTTGGTTTTCATAAGTCGCTTAATGAATTTTTAAAGAATAAGTTTTCTTAGGATTCAACAGTCTTGTTTGCGATTGTATTTGAAAAAACGAATTGTTCAAAAAGGGAGTTGTATTAACGATTAAACCTTTGATTTTTAACATCTTGAGTGTTTATTGTTAAGGCCTCCAACTATTAGCCTTATAAAACGGGAATGGCACGAAATAAAATTTAGGAATATGTTTAGCTTTATTGATATATACTCCGTTTATATTAGTAATTTTGTTTTTGATGAGTTCAGATAAAATAATAATTGATTCAAAATTAAGTAGTTCTTTCTCCTTAAGGGAAATTATTAAGTACAAGGATTTACTGAATAATTTAGCGAAACGAGACTTTTCAGTACGATATAAACAAGCAATATTTGGGGTAATCTGGGCTTTAATTAGACCAGTTTTTAACATTTTGGTTTTTGGCTATATCGCATCAAAAATAAATGGTGCTGCCAATACAATTGACAATTTCATCTTAGTAGCCTCAGCTATGTTATTATGGCAATTGTTTACCAATGTTTTTTCAGAAGTAAGTAATTCAATTGTTGGAAACTCCAATTTATACTCTAAGGTTTATTTCCCAAAAATAATAATACCAATAAGTTCCATTTTAGTGTGTTTAGTTGATTTTCTGATTTCTATTTTAATTTTGGTTGTATTGTTTATTATTGCAGGCAAAGGAATTCATTGGCAAATTATTTTCGCGCCTTTTTTTGTGCTTCTATCTGTTCTTTTTGCCTTAGGGATTGGATTGTTTTTTGCAACCTTATTTGTTAAGTACAGAGATGTAAGATTTGTTGTTCCAATAATTATTCAATTTGGAATGTATGTTTCACCAGTAATATTCTCTACTGCGTTTTATTTGGACCGTATACCATCTTGGATGGAACCTATCTACTATTTAAATCCAATGGTTGGAGCAATTGAAGGTTTTAAATATTCACTTTTGGGTTACACAACTTTACCAAGTTTGTGGTATATTTTAGTATCAGTTGTTTTTACTTTAATATGTTTATATGCTGGATTAAAGTATTTTTTTAAATACGAACGCGATTTTGTAGATTATATTTAATGTCAAAGAACATAGTAATAAAAGTAGAAAATTTAAGTAAATTATATTTACTGAATGAATATCACCAAACAAAAAGTGATACGCTTTCTGGTACTTTATTGAATAGTTTAAAGCAAGCAAAGAGTAAGATTAGTAAGAAGGAATTAAAAGAATTTTGGGCATTAAAAGACGTAAGCTTTGAAATTGAACAAGGAGATAGAGTAGGCATTATTGGTAGGAATGGTGCAGGAAAATCAACCCTTTTGAAAATTTTATCTAGAATAACTCCACCAACTTCAGGTAGGATTGAGTATACAGGTAAAATGGCAAGTTTATTAGAAGTTGGTACAGGTTTTCATGGAGATTTATCAGGGAGAGAGAATATTTACTTGAATGGTTCTGTTCTTGGAATGAACAAACAAGAAATAAATAGAAAATTTGACGAGATTGTTGCTTTTAGCGGAATAGAAAGGCATTTGGATACCCCAGTAAAAAAATACAGTAGTGGGATGTATGTGAGATTAGCATTTGCTGTAGCAGCACATTTAGAACCAGATATTTTAATTGTGGATGAAGTATTGGCAGTTGGTGATGCTGAATTTCAAAAAAAATGTTTGGGTAAAATGAAGGATGTTAGCGGCCAAGGTAGAACTGTTTTATTTGTGAGTCATAATATGGCTGCCGTTGAAAATCTTTGTAATGTAGGTGTTTATTTGGATCGTGGTAAGGTTAGTGCGATTGGAAAAATGCCAGATGTTATTAATTCATATTTATCAAACCATATTATAAAATCTGAAAAACTTTCGGAAGTGAAAAATCGAAAAGGAAGCGGAGATTTGTTTTTTACAGAAGGAAGTATTTTTGGAGTTGATACAGACGATCAAAAAAGTATTGAGTCATTTTCTGATTTCAAAATTGAATTGAATTATCAACTTAATAATATTTCTATTTTGGATGTAAAAATTGATATTGGCATTAATAATTATATGGGTGATAGGGTTGCATTCGTATCATCAAATAATATTTCTACAGTTTTTGATTATTCGACCAAAAAAATTAGCTTCTTAGTAAAAAATAATCCTCTGGCTCCAGGAAATTATAATTGTAATATTTATTGTGAAGTGAATGGAAATCTATCCGATTGGTTACAAGAAGTTCTACCATTTGAGGTGGTTGAGAAAGACTATTATAAATCGGGAAAATTAATTCCTGCAAATCAGGGAAACATTCTGTTAAATTATTCTGTTATTAATTAGAGCTTATTTGCATGCAAAATCCAATTTCTCAAATAAAAAATGTAGTCCATCAGAATTATGATTTGCAAAATCAAATTTTGCTTAAAAACGATGAGCTAAAAGCTTTAGCAAAAGAAAACGAGTGGGCAAATATTTATCATGATAGTATTAGAGGGAGAAAATTTTTGGAAGAACTGCCTTTAAACATTGGTCGTTGGGCTGGTAATTACGCTTTTTTTTATGTACTAAATAGAATTTTATGGGAGTACAAACCAAAAAAAATAGTTGATATTGGTTTAGGAGAATCAAGTAAGTTCATTTCAACATATATAGATAATTATTTATTGGAAAGTAAACATACAATCATTGAGCATAATCCTGAATGGATTAAAAAGTTTAATGAAAACTTTAAGTTATCTCCTCATTCCAATATTATTCAGCTACCACTTGAAAAGAAACAAGTAAAGGGTTTTGATAATACATTCTATCGCGGATTTATTGAAAATGTAAATTCAGATTGCGATTTGTATATTGTTGATGGAGCATTTGGTGACGATAATTATTCGCGTTATGATATTGTTTCTGTTGTGGAGCAATTCAATTCTAAAAGCGAATTTATCATAATAATGGATGATACTCATAGAAAAGGTGAGGAGCAAACCTGTAATGATATCCTAGAAATTTTAAATTCAAAGAAAATAGAAGTTTCGATTGGAGATTACGATGGAAATAAAAAATTAACTGTGATTGCAACTGGAAAATACAAATTCGCAGCCACGCTTTAAACTTTATTGGGGTGTTGACATTAAGTATCAAAAATTTTCTTTTTAAAGTATATAAATTAGTTAGGTTCGGGCCTGGGAAAATTATTGATGCCTATAAGCAATTTAAAGCTGATGTAGAGTTTAATAAACATGAGAGAATCCGCTATTTCACTTTTTGGACATTAAATCACCCTATTCGTGATAATTGGTTTCGAAATTTCATAACGCATCATAAAATTCAGAAGGAAAAAAGAATTAATATCATTTCACCAGGAGGAAGCAAGTATGTAGTAAATTTCATTACAAAAAGTGAACCTAGAATTTTCTTTAATTCAGAAAATTCAAAATCAAATTTACTAGCTTGTGATATTTGGAGCGATCATTTGAGAAATAAAGTGGATTTAGCGCTTGGCTTTTATAATGAAGTGGATAAACATAATAACTATATGCGATTCCCATTCTGGATTCTTTATTTAGTTCCCTTTGATGCAAGCTTGGAAGATTTAAAAAAATTGATTGATAAATACAATTCAATTGAAAATAGGAATAATACAAGAAATAAATTTGCTGTTCTAATTTCTAGGTTTGATTTTAACGGAATTAGAAGCGAAATGATTAATAGTATTAATCAAATACAGCAGGTTTCCTGTGCAGGAAATTTCGCAAATAATACAAAGGACTTGTTTGAAAAGTACAATAACAATAAGCTTGAATACCTAAAGGAGTTTAAATTTAATATTTGCCCCGAAAACACAAATAGTGATGGTTATGTTACTGAAAAATTGTTTGAGGCTATACAAGCAGGATGCATTCCTATTTATTGGGGAAGTGATAATTTGCCTGAACCAAGTATTTTAAATCATGATGCAATTCTTTTTTATGATAGAAATAATCCTCAAAAAGTAATTGATGAGATTAAACGCATTTATAATTCTAAAGAAGCACATGATGAATTTATAAGTAGAAAACCTTTTAAAGAAGATGCAGCTGAGCATATTTTTTTATACATTCAGAATCTTAAAACGAGATTAAAACAAGTTGTTGATAAATATTAAACTAAATGAAAAAATTCGCTCCAATAGTTTTATTCACCTATAGTCGTCCTGAGCATACTCAACGTATACTTGATACATTAGCATTAAACTCAGAAGCTAAGGACAGTTTGTTATACATTTATTGTGATGGTGCAAAAGAAAACGCAAGCGATGAAGTAATAAGTAAAATAAACCAAGTATATATCGTAGTTCAAAAAGAAAATAGATTTAAAGATGTAATTATTAAGAAGGCTGAAAAAAATAAGGGGCTAGCAACTTCCATTATCGAAGGCGTTACTGAAATCGTAAATTTACATGGAACTGTAATTGTTTTGGAAGATGATTTAGTTGTGTCTGAATATTTTTTAGCATACATGAATGATTCATTAGAGCGATATGAAAATGTGAAAGAAGTAGGACAGATTGGAGCTTGTAATTTTTTCGCAAACGGAGATAGATTTCCTGATTTTTTCTTTATTCCTATCCCTGATTGTTTAGGCTGGGCTGTATGGAAAGATAGATGGCAACATTTTAATCCCGATGCAAAAGAATTATTGGATCAGCTTGAAAAAAACAGCCATTTAAAAAACATGTTTGATGGCTATGGTTCTTACGACTTTCAAGGCTTACTAAAAAAGCAAATCCAAGATAATGTGAGTTCTTGGGCAATAAGATGGCATGCTGTATGTATGTTTAATCAGTGGAAGACTTTGTATCCTAATAATTCTCATACTCAACATATTGAGTCTAAAGAAGCAACACACGCTAATGTAAACATTGTCCCACCATTGCAAAAAACATTGCCTATCTTTACAACGTTACCAGTTGTTGAATTGGATGTTGTTATTGAAGCAATGAAACTTGGTTATTCGGGGCAAGGTGATTATTTCGGTAATAAAGTGAATACTGTTCCAGTTCCACCCAATCAATTAAAAACAAAAATTAAGAACTTACTAAAAAAGGGATTGTCAATATTTAAAAAATAATTCATGAAGCTTAATTTTTGCACATTATTTAATTCTGGATATTTGTCAAGAGGTCTTGTGCTTTACGAATCACTTTTAGAATGTTGTCCCGATTTCCACCTTTATGTTTTTGCATTTGATGATATTTGTTTTGATTATTTGTCAAAAAAGAATTTAAAAAATCTTACCGTTATTTCCTTAAAAGAATTTGAGGATGAAGAATTATTACGCATAAAACCAACACGCACAATAGGAGAGTATTGTTGGACATGCACTGCCTCAACTATACGTTATGCTATACTTAAATACAATTTAGAGCAATGCACATATATTGATGCAGATATGTATTTTTATACGAATCCCAAAGTTTTGATTGATGAAATGGGTGATAATTCGGTTTTAATTACTGAACATCGTTACACAAAGGAGTATGACCAAACATTAATTAGTGGAAAATATTGCGTTCAATTCATGACCTTTTTTAATAATGAAAAGGGAATGAAAGTATTGGAGCGTTGGAGAAATGATTGTATCAATTGGTGTTATGCGAGAGTTGAGGATGGAAAGTTTGGGGATCAAAAATATTTAGATACTTGGACAAAAGAGTTTGAAGGTGTGCATGAATTAAAACATTTAGGAGGTGCAGTTGCGCCCTGGAATATGCAGCAGTACGATTTTAGAAATGAAAATAACAAATTAGTGTTATTTGAAAAGGTAAGTAACAAAAAAGTTGATTTAGTGTTTTTTCATTTTCACGCATTAAAATTGTTTGCAGATAATATTGTTTGTTACACAAGTGAAACTTATAAAATGGACAATAGCGCGCGTGAATTGATTTTTAAACCCTATACTAAAAAAATTATTTTAATGGGTAATAAATTGATGAATGAATTACCAAATGTTAATTTTCACGCTATTTCAGGAAATTCGCCAATTAAACCAATGGGGGCTTGGGATAAGATTCGTTATTTTTTATATAGGGTAAAATCTGATTACAAAAACCTATTCGAAAAAAGATTATATCGAATGAGTAAGTATTATCATTTTAATTATTTAGATTTAAAGTAAGAAAAGTAAAAAATCACAATTCAAAATTGTAAATAAAATTATGTTTTATAAATTGAAATATTTTCTTCGCAAACTAACTAAAAAACCAACCTCTAAAGAGTTAGAAACTCCCAGTTATGGCTGGTTTGGAAGTTATGATAGTTGGGAAGAGGTGCAAAAAGAGTGTGAAGGTTACGATTCAAATACTATCCTAGATAAAGTTAAAAGCTCGGTGTTAAAAGTTAGAAATGGAGAAGCTGCTTATGAAAGAGATTCTTTTCTTTTTGATGAAATTCAATATTCACAGCCTTTAATAAAATCATTTACTAATAGTATTGAAAATGAAAGATTGCATGTTGTTGATTTTGGTGGATCATTAGGGAGTTCATATTTTCAGCACAAAGAGCTATTTAAGGAATTAAAAGAGTTAAAATGGTCGGTTATAGAACAAAATCATTTTGTTGACTGTGGTAAAAAGGAAATTGAAATTGATGCACTAAAGTTTTATTTTACAATTGATGAAGCTTTGCAAAATCAAAATTCACATGTTTTGTTTATCTCAAGTGTGATTCAATATTTTGAGAAGCCTTTTGAATTAATTGATAAATTAATTAGTTATAATTTTAAGTATATAATTATTGACCGTACAGCTTTTATTGCTGGCGAAAAAGACCGATTAACAAAACAAATTGTTCCTGAATTTATATACAAAGCTACTTATCCAGCCTGGTTTTTTAACGAAAAGAAATTCCTTGATGCTTTTTTGACTAAGTATGAATTGATTTCAGATTACAAAAGTGCATTTGATTCAGACGCCACATTGCAAGATGGTAAAAATATATATTTTAAAGGATTTTACTTAAAACTTAAATAGAACGAAGAAAAAAGCATAAAAATGATAAAGTATAATCATAACCTAAATAAAACAATTCATGCAATCTAAACTACCATATATAAATTTAGGTTGCGGATTTCATTATCATAATGATTGGACGAATGTTGACTTTATAAAAAGCGGAGAAGGTGTAATTGCACACAATTTGTTAGCTGGAGTTCCCTTTGATTCCAATACTTTTGAGGTTGCATACCACTCACATGTTTTAGAACATTTTTTGAAACCCGATGCCGAACATTTTATTTCAGAGTGTTTTCGTGTATTGAAAAGTGGTGGAGTACTAAGAGTTGCCATTCCTGATTTGGAACAAATTGCTCGAAATTATGTGAAGTATTTGGACGAGTCGGTAAATAATGTTCCTGGTGCAAGTGAAAAATATAATTGGACCATGCTCGAAATGTACGACCAAACTGTTCGTACCAAAGGCGGTGGTGATATGATTGAATACATTAGAGATGTAAAAAGAAACAATGATGCTTTTTTATTAGAAAGAAATGGTAATGAAGCAAAGTTGTTAATCGAAAATATTAGAAACCCAAAACCAGCTGAAAGCCACGCTGCACCTAAGAGAGGTTTGATGTATAAAATCAGAGGGAAGTTAATTCACATGTTGTTGAAGGATGAAACAAAGGCATTAAATATTGGTCGTTTTAGATTGGGAGGAGAAATTCATCAGTGGATGTACGACCGCTACTCTTTAGGGCAATTGCTTTCAAAGCATGGTTTTACTGACATTAAAGTGGTGAAAGCAGATGAAAGCTCTATTCCAAATTGGAATTCGTTTGGTTTGGATATGATTGATGGCAAGGTTCGCAAGCCAGATTCTTTATTTATGGAGGCAAAAAAAGCGTAAATGAAACTTAATTTTTGTACATTATTTAACGCTAATTACCTTTCTCGCGGATTGGCTCTTTACGAGTCGCTGCAAGCTACTTGCCCCGATTCCCATTTGTATGTTTTTGCATTTGATAATAAAACATACGAGTACTTAAAAAGGATTTCTTTAAAAAACTTAACTGTAATTTCTTTGAACGAATTTGAAGATGAGAAATTACTAGGTATTAAAAATACTCGTTCAGCCGCTGAGTATTGCTGGACATGTACACCTTCAACCATACTTTACGCAATAAAAAAATACAATTTAGATAATTGTACCTATGTAGATGCAGATATGTATTTCTATAGCAATCCAAAGGTTTTAGTTGAAGAAATGAATGGCAAATCTGTTTTGATAACAGAACATAGATACACTTCGCAATACGACCAAACTGCAACGAGTGGAAAATACTGCGTGCAATTTATTACTGCACACAACACACCCGAGGGATTGGAAGTGATGGAGTGGTGGAGAAGCGCTTGTATCGATTGGTGTTATGCACGACACGAAGACGGAAAGTTTGGTGATCAAAAATATTTAGATGATTGGACAACACGTTTCTCATCTGTGCACGAATTGCAACATTTAGGTGGAGGCATTGCTCCGTGGAACGTTCAGCAATATCAATTTGAATTGCAAAACGGAAAAATAGTTGGACAGGAAATCGCTACATCAAAACAATTTGAGGCAGTGTTTTTTCATTTTCATGGATTAAAGTTTTTCGATAATGATTTTGTTTCTCTTACTGATTCGGGATATGAAATAAGTAAAAATGTAATTGAGTTGTTTTTTAAACCTTACGTTCGCACCTTGATGCGCATAAAAAATGAGGTTCAAAAAATAGATAATTCTTTCAATCCCAATGGTTCTTCTGGCCCTTCTCCTTATGGCGAAGCAGGACTTAAAACCATAAAAAAATACTATTTGGAAGGAATGAAGAGCAGTCGCCGCAATGTGCTTGGGTTTCACCTCCCTAAGAAGCTAAAACATCATTACTTTTTTCAAGCTAAAAAGCTTTAATATCAAGTGTAATTTCTTAACTTAGTGCCTTATTATTTTTATGGCACATTTAATTGATTTGCAGACTTTTACTGATAAAAGAGGCAACCTAACTGTTATTGAAAAAGTAGTTCCCTTTGATATAAAGAGAATATTTTATATTTATGGAGTTGATGACTCTAAACGTGGTGGTCACAGACATCACAAAACTATTCAAGCTGCCATTTGTATAAAAGGAACTTGCACTATATACAATAATAACGGAACGAAGGAAGAAGTATTTGTTTTGGATAAACCCAACAAGTGCTTGTTAATCGACCCGCAGGATTGGCATACAATGTATGATTTTTCTGAAGACGCTATTTTAATGGTGTTGGCTTCCGAGTATTTTAATGCTAACGATTACATTATTGAACCTTATAAGTAAGATGATTGATTACGAAAATTTACAAAAATTAAATACTCCATTTTTTAATGAGTACGAAACTACATTTAAAGATGTAATGCAAAGCGGCTGGTATATACTTGGCAAAAAGGTTGAAGAGTTTGAAAAAGCATATTCATCTTATTGCAATGTAAAACATACCATTGGTGTTGCTAATGGCTTAGATGCATTAACTCTTTCATTAAAAGCCTTTAAATTTGAAAAGGGTTCAGAGGTATTAGTTCCTTCTAATACTTACATTGCAACTATTCTCTCTATCGTTCAAAATGATTTGAAACCGATTTTAGTGGAGCCTTGCATTGAGACTTACAATATTGATCCTGCAAAATTAGAAGCAGCTATTACGCCAAAAACAAAGGCAATAATGGTTGTGCATCTTTATGGTAAGATGTGTGAGATGGATAAGATTAATGCAATTGCAAAGAAATATAATCTTAAAGTAATCGAAGATTGCGCTCAATCACACGGGGCAAAATTTCAAGGACAATTATCTGGCAGTTTTGGAGATTTTGCAGCACATAGTTTTTATCCTACAAAGAATTTAGGTGCTATGGGTGATGCAGGTGCTGTAACAACCAATGATGAAGCTTTAGCGCAAGAGATTAAAACACTTCGTAACTATGGTTCAAAAATAAAGTATTATAACGAGCAAGTAGGAGTAAACTCTCGTTTGGATGAATTACAAGCAGCGTTACTAATAGTAAAACTAAAGTACTTAGATAAAATAAACGAACACAAACGTAAATTAGCAAATCTATATGCTACAGGATTAAAAGTGGATTTTATTAAACCTGTTGTTCATGCTGATTATTTTGATGTGTTTCATATCTACTGCATTCGTCACCCAAAAAGGGATGAGCTAAAACAATACTTATTGGATAAAGGAGTTAAGACCGAAATTCATTATCCTGTTGCTCCAGTTCGTCAGTTGGCAATGAAAGGAATTATTGATGACCAAGTAACACCAATTGCAGAAGAGATACACGCCACAACTTTAAGTTTGCCAATTTCTTATTTTCATACCGAAGCAGATATAAATTGGGTGATTGAATTAATGAATCAATTTTAATAGTGAAACAATCAAATGCTATACTGTCTATTATCACCATCAATTATAATGATTGTGTGGGTTTAAAAAAGACTGTTGCTAGCGTTGCATCACAAACAAATCAAAACTTCGAGTACATTATTATTGATGGAGGCTCTACCGATGGCAGCGCCGAATACTTAAAAGAGAATGAAAATTCTTTCGCCTACACTTGCTCAGAAAAAGACAAAGGCATTTACGATGCGCAAAATAAAGGTATAACAAAAAGCACAGGAAAGTATTTATTGTTTTTAAATGCAGGGGATACTTTTCATTCAAATCAAGTTTTAGAGCAGTTTTTGAAACATGCTGCTAATTCGAATAAAGGCATTATTTATGGAAACTCACTAATTATCTCTCCAAGCGGGGCAGAAACATTATTGACACCTCCAGCAAAATTGGATTTAAATTTTTGGTACAGAAACACCTTAAATCATCAAGCTGTTTTTATGCAGAAGGCTCTATTTGATAAGTACGGTTTGTATGATTTGAATTTTAGAATTTGCTCCGATTTCGAATTCTTTCTTAAAGTGTTTGTAAAGGAAAATACAGCATTCGAATATTTGCCACTAACTGTTTGTAATTACTTTGAAGGCGGCTTTAGCGCTAATCCTGCTAACTACGATAAAATGTTAGCAGAGAAAGAAACCGTATTAAAAAAGCATTTGTCGAAAAAGGAATATGCGCAAATAAGAAGAGCTTACGTTCGTACATTGCCATTTCGTAAACAGGTATTGGCGGGTATTTATAAAACGCCAGTCTTGAACGAAGTGTTTAGAAAAATCTACCCAGTAATTTCTCGTTCATCAAAAAAATAAATGCAGCAACAAAAAAAACATATTGTGTTTTTTACTCCAACCCTAAACAAAACGGGTTCGGAGATTGTATTAATGCATTTACTTCCCTTTGCTTTGGACTTGTTTGATGTAACGGTAATTACTAAATATAAAGGCGAATTATACAATCAATTGCCTTCGGGTGTAAAAAAACACTATTTATACAACAACCAATTCGGTGGTTTTTTCTCGAAATTGAGTAATAAAATTAGAAACAAATTTGTTGTTCCTGGTATTTTTAAACAACATAGCGCTGCAACCTGGTACCTTAATACCATTATGTTGGGAGATATTTTGCAATACGCAAAAGCTAACAATGTAAAAACAATTGTTCATTTGCATGAGCTACAACAAATGTATAGTTTGCTTTCAAAGCAAGACATTCAAACTTTGGTTGATTATCCAGTTGGTATTATTGCTAATTCCAATGCAAGTGCAAATGTGGTGAAGGAATTTGGCAGAACAAAGTCTGTGCAAGTTGTTTATCCTTCATTGGATTTTTCTAAAATAAAAACAACTCATGCTGATTTGAGAAATTCACTTGGAATTAAGCCAAGCGAATTTGTTTGGTTAATGAGTGGAACATTGGATGCGAATAAAAATCCTTTTTTGTTTGTTGATATTGCCAAAATACTAAAGGAAAAATCAAATGACTTTAAAATGCTTTGGCTTGGCAATAAAGCAGGAGCTTCAGCAATTGATGTTGAGTTTAAAAACTATATCAAAAAACAAAATTGTGAGGATGTAATTGTTTGGGTAAATGAAGTAGGCGATAATTATTATAATTATTTCTCGCTAGCAAATGGTTTTGTACTGACTTCTCAATTCGAATCATTTTCCTTAGTTACATTGGAAGCATTGTATTTGGGATTACCGGTTGTAGCAAATGATTGCATTGGTGTAAATGAGATATTACAAGATAAATATGGCTATGTAGTGAAGCAAAAAAGTAGCGCAGATGAAATGGCTACTAAAATGCTTCAATACATGCAAGGTGAATTAAAAGTAGATAAAGAAGTTTTAAAGCAAAGAGCTTTAGAGTTTAATAACGATAAAATTGCTAAGTACTGGCAAACATGCTTGAAGGAACTAATATAAATACAGGAAAAGCAATTTGTTTTTTTGCCTCTTACTTTAAGGGCGAAGCAATTCCTTATTATATAAAGGTTTACCTTCAAGAACTTAAAAAACATTTTCCAGAATTAATTTTTCTTGTTTCTAATGAAAAAATTACGGAAAGCGATTTAACCTTTTTATCTCAAAACAACATTACCCTCCAAAAGGAAAAGAACGAGGGCTATGATTTTGGAATGTGGTACAAAGCTATGCAACAGCATGATATTTCGAATTACGAAACAGTAGCCTTTGTTAACGACTCCTCTGTGTTGTTTAGTTCGCTTACTAAATTTGTAAGCTGGGCAGCTACCGAAAAAGCAGATGCTTTGGGAATGACCGAATCGTTTGCGGTTTCGCATCACATTCAATCTTATTTTTTATGGTTTAAAAAGCCTGCTCTGTCTTTTGTGAAAGATTATTTTCAAAAGCATGGTATCCAAAAGGACTTGGATAGCGTTATAAAGGTTTACGAGATTGGATTGAGCACCGAGATTTTGAATAAAGGATTAAAAATTGCAGCATTTGTGTCGAATAATGGTTATAAAGGAGAATTTGCCCCGTATTACTATTGTATTGATTCTCATATGCAGCAAGGTATTCCAATGATTAAAAAGAAAGTGGTTTATTCTTCATACAGGCAAGATGAACTCTTATCTTTGGCGAGGATGAATTTTAAGATGGATGTTAAGCGGTATTATGATGTAATGGCTCAATCTCCTGATTTAATAATAGATTTGAATAAACTAAAAGCAGATCAAGAACTTGAGTTTAGTGGTTGGAGTGTTTTTAAGTACAATGTAAAGCGATTTTTTATAAATACATTTCGTCCTATTTATAAATTAGTGAAAGGGAAATAATGAGTGTAAGTCCGAAAATAGCAATTTGTATTCCTACCTATAACGGTGAGGCTTACCTGCGCGAATGTTTGGATTCATGCATTAACCAAAGTTTTCAGGATTATGAGATTGTTATTTGTGATGATGGCTCAACGGATAAAACGGTTGAGATAATAGAATCCTATTTAAGCAAATCAGGCAAAATTAAATTCAGCAAAAACGCTAAAAACCTTGGTTTAGTTGGTAATTGGAATCGTTGCATCGAATCAACAAATGCCGAGTGGATTAAGTTTGTTTTTCAGGATGATTATATTTTACCTGAATGCCTGCAAGAGTTTAGCGAACAAATAGGACCCGAAACAAAATTAATTACCAGCAAACGTAATTTTTTGTTGCCCGAAAATATTAGTGATAAGGACAGAAATTACTATAATCAATCAGTTCGTACATTAGAAAATACTGGCTATTATACTGTAAATCATTTCTCATCGAAAATAATTTCAATATTAGCTGTAGAGAATATTTGCATGAACTTTATTGCAGAGCCAAGTTTGGTAATGTTTAAAAGAGATGTAATTAAATTGATTGGCGATTTTGATGCTGAGTTCAAGCAAATTTGTGATTTAGAGTTTTTACAACGTATAGCAACAAATTACGGTTTGCAATATTTACCAAAGAAAAACTGTTTTTTCAGAATACATCAGCAATCAACAACAGTTAAAAATGTAAGTGCAAATAATTACTATTTGCGCCATGTTGAGCCTGTTTTGCTTGCTCACAAAATGTTGTATTCCCATGTATACGATAGTTTTAGAAAATCACTTTCGTTTTCGCAGTTGTATCGTTTAAAAACATATTTCAAAATTCGCACCTTCGAATCGTATTTAAATTCGATTCATACTACAGCCGATAAGGAATTGTTCGAAGAAATTTGTGCCAAGTATCCTGAAATTAAAAAGGCTAGTGAAGGCAGCAGCATAACTAAATTAAAATACTTTATCTTAAAACAAGTAAGAAAAATAAAATGAAGTTCTCCGTAATTGTTCCATCATATAATCAAGATAAATACATTGGCGCTACTTTAAGCAACCTTCGCCAGTTAAAGGAATTAGCCAAACAACTGCAAGTTGAAATTGAAGTGCTTTTATTTGATAGTGAATCAAACGAAGGTGTGCAAAGGGAAATTGATAAGTATCGTGATGTAATTGATGTATTGGAAGTAAAAAAAGATAAGGGTCAGTACGATGCCATTAACAAGGGAATTGCAAAACTTACAGGTGATTATTGGACATGGTTAAATACCGATGATTTGTTGGATTTAGAAGGTTTTAAAAAGGTAGTTGAATTGTTGAAGAAAGATGCCTCGATTGATTATATTTTTGGTGGAATCGATTACATTGATCAAGATGGAAAGAAGTTTAAAACCGTTCCTGCTTACGATTTAACATTGGATTTGTTAGTACATAAAAATCCAGGAATTTTTCAGCCAGGTAGTTTTTTTAAAACTGAAATTACAACTAAAATAGGCCCTTTAGCTTCGTACCGTTGTTGTTTTGATTACGAATATATTTTACGATTGCTTAAAAACGGGGCAAAATTTTATAAGTGTGATTTCCCATTAGCCGAATTTAGGTTTTACGAAGATTCTAAATCAGGAAGTATTATCCCAGTATTTTTACGCGAACAATTGGCAATAAGCAAGTTATATGGTAGGAATTTGTTGAGTTTCAACACAAGTTTTCTATCTTTACGTTTGTTAAAACATAAACTTTTCCCTCGTTAATGCTTAAAGTAGTATTATTAGCAGATGCCGCATCCTCTCACACTCAAAAGTGGGCTTTGGCATTGGCTAAACAAGGAATTAAAGTGGGGCTCTTTTCATTTAATCATACTTCTACAGATTGGTATAGCAAACAAGAAAACATTGAATTGCTTTTTCAACCAACAAGTAAAAAAAATGCTTCTTCTATTTTTACCAAACTTACTTACTTTACATACACGCGTAAATTAAAAAACGCAATCAAACAATTTGCTCCTGATTTGTTGCATGCACATTATGCAACGAGTTACGGATTGGTTGGACGTTTATCTGGTTTTCATCCTTTTGTTATTTCGGCTTGGGGAACAGATGTGATGAAGTTTCCGGAGCAAGGTGGTTTTAATAAGAAACTATTGGTAAACAATTTTAAGCAAGCCGATTTAATTTGTGCAACATCTAATACAATAAAAGAGTACATAAATAAAGTAATTGATAAGCCTGTTAAAATTATTCCTTTTGGCGTTGATTGCGAACAATTTGTTCCGCTTAAGCAAAATAATAAAAGCGCAATAGTAATTGGCTGCATAAAATCCTTAGAACCCATTTATCGCATGGAGATGTTGATTAATGCTTTTAAAGCAGTGTTAGATAAATGTACAGATAAAAAATTGCGTTTGCTTATTGTTGGTGGTGGTAGTTTAGAAAAGCAACTGAAAGATTTGTGTAAGCAATTAAACATTGTTGAGCAGGTTACTTTTACTGGAAAAGTAAAGCACAGTGATGTAATTAGCTATTACCAACAAATGGATGTGTTTTGTAATTTATCCGAATACGAAAGTTTTGGTGTTTCTATTATAGAAGCAATGGCTTGTGAATTACCTGTTGTTGCAACTGAAACAGGCGGGGCAAAGGATATTATTGTTTCTCCCGAGCTTGGAATGTTGGTAGCTGTTAATTCCTTGGATGGGGCAACAAAAGCTATTTTGCAATTGGTTAATGATGAAGAATTAAGAAATAGCATCGGAAAAAAATCAAGAGCACATGTGCTTGAAAAATACAATTGGAATACAAACGTTACCGAAATGATTTCGGAATATAAAAAGCTAGTGTAGGAGTGGAACAGGGAATTAAAAATAAAATAAATTTGTATGCGGCTTGCCTCTTGGCTTTGCTTATTCCTTACAAGTTTATAATTCCAGTTGTTATTGCGCTTTGGTTTGTTTATCAGTTAACGCAATACAAACACATTAATTGGAAAGCTTTCTTTAGTAATTTTTGGATGCTGGTACCTTTAGCTTATTTTTTATTGCATGCCGCAGCTTATATGTTTACGTATAACAAAACCGAGGCTTTATTTAGCATAGAAGTAAAATTAAGTTTTCTTTTTCTGCCCTTTTTATTTTATAATTCAAAATTTACGCGTAAGGATTTTAATACAATTGCACTGGCATTTGTGGCCTCCAACCTGTTGGCTGTTTTAATTTGCACCATTAACTCTTTACTAAACTACTTAAAAGTAGACGAGTTCCTTACTTATAATAGCTATTCCCTGTTTTTGCATCCAAGTTATTTTGCCATGTATTTGGTGTTTTCTTTAATTGTGCTGTTGGTTGTAGATATACAAATTCTTAAATCGAAAGTGGCTTCTATAATACTTGTAAGTGTTGCTGCAATGCTTATTGTTTCGGGTATTGTGTTTAGTGCATCTAAAATGGGATTACTTTCATTGGGTTTAATTATTCCGGCTATTGTATTTTATAAATTAATACGAGCAAAGAAAATTATCATCTCAGTTGTTTTGTTTTTACTGTTACTTGTTTCGGGAATAGCTTTGTTTAACACTACTTTTTCTCCTATACAACGATTGAAAAACGCATTTAGTTTTTATAACTCAAACCAAGCAATTGATAAAACAACAACAGAAAGTAATGCGGTGCGATTACTTGTGTGGCATGAAGCAGTGGAGCTGTTTAAACAAAAGCCATTTTTGGGTTATGCACCTGGGGATGCGAACGATGTTTTATATGCAGCTTATGAAAAGGCAGGTTTAACAGGAGCGTTTAAAGAGCATTTAAATGCACATAGTCAGTTTTTGCAAACGGCAGTTGGTTTAGGATTAATTGGAGGCATCTTACTTTTAATGCAAACAATTGGTTTGGTTGTTTATGGTTTTATACGAAAGAACATTTGGACATTGCTCTTTGGTATTTTGATTATTGTAAATTTCCTTGTTGAATCCATGTTGCAAACTGAGGCAGGAAATTTATTTTTTGTTTTCTTTTATTGTTTACTACTAAGCGTAAAAGATTTAAGCACTAAACATAACAAGGAACTTGCATGAAAGCGGTGAAAGAAGTTATTGTTTTTACCGTTGGTGATGCTACTAAAATCAGCACTTGGTCAAACGTGCCTTACTTTTTTACTACTACGCTAGAAAAACAGGGTGTAAAAGTTATTCGAGTTAATTTACAAGAAAGTAAAAACTTAAAACTGCTTCACTTTTTTTGTTTTGGTTGGATGGTGAAATTCTTTTTCAAAAAAAGTGCTTATACCTATTATCGTTCGGCGCTTAATAATTGGGATACCAATCGTAAAATTAAGAAAGCGGTTGCTGCTAATGCCAATGCTGATTTGCATGTTTTTTTAACTTTCAGTTTTTCTTCAAAACCCTTTACTAATAAACCTGTATTGCTTTTTGGTGATTGGACTTACGACCATCAGTTAAATTATTTTGCAGCTCGTAAACCTTATGCTTTTGAGCAAAGAAGTGTAAATAGAGAAAATACTTGTATAGAAAATGCAGATGCTGTGGTGGTTTTATTTCCTAAAGTTGCGGCATACATGCAAACCAAGTACAAGAATAAAAACATACACTATTTAGGCAATGTAATTAACTCCAATGCTGAGGAAGTAAATGACAATGTTGTGAATAGAAGCAACTCTGTGGTTTTTATTGGTGCTGCAAAATACATGGATGGTTTGCGTGCTTTAATAAAAGCAATTGAAAAACTAAGCAATGCTGGAACAAAAGTAGATTTACAAGTGATTGGCATTGCCGCAAATGAAGTAGGGGAGCAGCATGCATTTATTAGCTACCATGGTTATTTAGATAAAGGAAACATTGAGCAGCGAAAAAAGTATTATGAAATTTTAAACGGGGCAAAAGTATTTGTAAACACCACCGAAAAATGGGCTTCCTTCTCCGCATCAATAGAAGCTATGTATCATTATGTTCCCATAATTGTTCCTCCATATCCCGAGTTTGTAGAAACTTTTGGCGAACAAATTAATTTTGGAAAATACTGCAAGCAAACTGATGATTTAAGTAAAGTAATTTTGGATGTATTATCCTCTTCTGATTACACAACTTTATGCAACAATGCACACGATGCTGTGAAGGATTTTACCTGGGATAAGTATATTGGAAAAGTGCTTGGGGTTGCTTAAAGAATAGAAGTATTTTGAAATATTAAGTCTTTTGACTTTTATAAGAAATGATTATATTTACAATACGATGAAAACCTTCGGCTATACACCCAGTTTGGGTGGCTTCCCGAAAGTTTGTATCGGGTATAAACAAGTTAGTGCCAATTTCTTTAAGTGCAAAATATTTTATGAAATTATTGATATTCTTAATACTATTAACTTTTTTATGTTCTTGTTCTCAAGACAAAGACGTTATAAATAAAATTAATGAGACAGACAGTATTCAAACAGTATATCCTTTTGTCGACTTAAAATCGTACGAAATTCAAAATACTAAGGATAGTTTAGTAGTTGAAATAAACTTCAAAGACTTAGAAACTGAAATAGAATATGATAACCCCAATCTGACAATTGGTTATCCAGAATATAGTATACAAGGCTGGACTTTTGTAGATAGTATGACTAGACTACTTTTTCGAATTTCATATAGTAATGAGGATACAATTTTGAAACAAATGAAAAAAATGCCTTTCGGCGAATTCATCAAAAAGAACTGCAAAAAAATTGTCGCAAAAGAGGTAAAGCACAACGCAAATTCGTATGATCTATTTATACTTGATACTATACCAAATTTACTTGTTGACAAGGAAAAAATAATTTTCAAAATTAACAAGAAGGTGCTTGATACTAAAATATCGAGCGAAACTGTTGTTAACTCTTTTAGGAATAATCTTAGTTTATATGTATTCTATGACAAGCCTCGTAAAGGTTGCAGTGTTATCTATTATCAAGACTATTTAGAATCACCAAACGATAGAAGTACTGACGCAGATCGTGGTGTTGATAGTAGTAATTGTAGATAAACTTATAAGTCAACTGGCACTAACAACGGGCATTTGCGCCATGCGGGTTTAGAAGTAGGGCTTTGGCTAAATTAAGGTTTGCGCTAAAGCGCATATTTAAAGTTTTGCCGCCGCTTTAGAAAATGTTATCTTCGTTTAAACATTTGCAGGTTTAAAACCTGTTCGGCTTCGGTAGCCGCACAGCGCAAGCCCGCAAAACGTTAGCAGTAATTTATGAAGACAATAATATTATTATCCATAATCGTGACAATTCTAATTGGTTGTTCAGCCGCAGACAATGAAACCAAAGACCAAACATCTGTTGTAAAAACCATTATTACAAAAGAATATTATTCTAATGGTAAAATAAAAAACTCATCGGAAATGTCGGCAGATTCATTACTAAATGGTTTGACAACTTGGTTTGATAGTTTAGGGACTAAAATAGGCGAACAACTATATTTAAACGATAAGTTAAATGGTTTAACAAAATCTTTTTACGAAAACGGTCAAATCGCAAAAGAAACTGAATATTTAAATGATTCAATTGTTAAAGAAAAAGAATATAATATTGATGGTACTTTTCTTTATCAATACCCAATTTACAAAAAAGACATCGGTGCTACAAAAGTTATAATAGCTAATAATACTCGTAATTATTTTCGCAAAAACACAGCAGACACGGTAGAAGTATTTGTGGAAAATTTACCGTTGACAAATAAAATTGTATCCGTAAAAAACGCAAAGTTTAGACCCATTGGCAAAGACAAGTATATTTTAACCCCAATGGAGAAATCGCATTTAGTAAAAATTATAATCCAATTAAAAAAGCATAAAGACGACGAGACTTACACACCGATTGACTCAACTGAAATAGAAATAAAATAAACTACTGGTAACAGAGTGCAGGCATTTATGGAGACACTAAAAAAACTTAACATATTCACAAAGACCATTTTAAGTATCGGCGTGACTTTAGTGCTTTATGGTTATATAGCAAGGCTAGTGGGATTATACTTTTTGTGGGAAAGTAAATCGATTGGTTGGACTTTTTTGTTCCTTGGCGTAATCGGAGTCGTTTCAAATAGAATTAGAATAAAGAAAAGTGAAAATAAAAAAGCTATCCCTGAAAAAATAGTAATTGGGCTTATAGTTTTTATTCTATTCCTACAGACAATTTTAATTATAACTATTCCTTTTACAGACGCTTATTCAACCGTTAAATCAACAGTAAAAAGCGATGCTAAATTAAAATCAATATTAGGCAATATTACTGGATTTGGATTAATTCCCACTGGTGCTATTCAAAAGGCAACAAACTCTGAAGGTGAGTATGGTAGCGCGACAATAAATCTTACAATCAAAGGCGATGAAAAATATATGGATGCAACGATTTATGTAACTAAATATATTGACACTACCGCATGGATTGTGGAACGTATAGAATATTAAACAACTCGAATTATGAATAATTTTTTTATAATCCTTTTTATATTAGTATGTTTTGGCTCTTTAATTACAACATTTGTAGCCATCATACAAATCCTCTCGAATGACTTTAAAGGTTCGAAAGGGGCGTGGATTCTTATTTCAATGATTGGCATAATTGGACCAATTCTATATTTGACCCAAGGACGTAAACTAATTGTTAGGAAATAAACAACTGCTAACAACGGGCAATTGCGCCATGCGGGTTTTTAGGTAGGCCTTTGGCTAAATTAAGGCTTGCGCTAAAGCGCATATTTAAAGTTTTGCCGCCGCTTTAGAAAGTGTTATCTTCGTTTACCCGCCTGAACGAATGTTCATTCGGGCAGGAACATTTGCGGGTTTAAAACCTATTCGGCTTCGGTAGCCGCATAGCGCAAGATTGCAGCACGTTATGACTAAAGAAATCACCTTAACAACACTAAACTCAATTCACAACCACCTAAAAGTTGTGAAAGAATTAGTTTATGATACATGTGGTTTTGATTTTACAAATTTGAAACAGAATGTGGAGAGTTCAGAATATGAAGCTTGTTCATTTAAACTAAACGGAAAAACAATTCAATTTCGTGTTTCTAAAATTACACCTACAAAAACAGGTCAGTTTGTTGCAATTTGGAAAAGAAACAAAGAAGGAATAACGGAACCGTTTAACATCTCTGATGATATAGATTTTATAATTATTACTTCAAAAAGTGCCGAAAACTTTGGGCAATTTATTTTCCCAAAATCCATTTTGGCAGATAAAGGAATAATAACAAGCAAGGGTAAAGAAGGAAAACGTGGAATTAGAGTTTATCCACCTTGGGATATTGTTACAAATAAACAAGCAGAAAAAACTCAAAGTTGGCAGACAAATTATTTTTTTACAATTAACAAAAATAGTATCGACTGTAATTTGATAAAAAAGCTTTTAATAAAAACTAATTATTGACATTGGTGAAAAACATCGAACTGCCTGTAAATGTTTTTTGGTTTGGTTTCAAACCATTACCAACACCTACCAATAATCCGATAATTTAATTGTTTGTCCGCATTTACCTTTTGTGTTAAACAAATCATTACTCTTAACATGCTCGCTGCTGTTCTCATCAACTAGTTTATATACCCACACATCATCACAATCAACTTCCATTGTTTTTCCTCTTGTAATATAACTAGTTGCTAATCTAAAGCCAGTAAAGCCTAGTTTAAGTGAGTTTTTGCCTCCTAGTTGGGCTTGAGTAAGGTCGTTTAAAATGAAGCATGATTTACTTTCTTTACTCTTAGTAGATGATGTGTTTTTTGTATATGAACTGCTGCTAGATGATGATGAATTACCAGTAGGTAAAGGATCAACCCAAGTTTCCTCGCCATATTTATTTATGGTACCAACATAGCTTCTGTTATTAATCCATATTATAACATTTGCCTTCCCTACTTCGTTAAAATCATATACTTCTCTATAATTTCTTGTATTCAATAAATTACCATCAGTGCCAAAGAAATTCCAGTCATCTTCCTGATTAGCAACTCTAGCAAAACCATTTTTAAAATCCCTAACTTTTGGATATTCTAAAGGAAGAGAAATAGTTCCTTTCGCATTTATAATTCCGAATAGATCTCCTTTTTGTACGCGATAATAGATGCTGGAATTCATTTCTTCAATTTTATCATATTCGATAGGAACAACAATTTCTCCTTTCAGGTTTATTAAACCATACTTATTGTTTAAACTAACAATTGCAGCAATGCCAGATTCATTAGCTCCTTCAAAGTAATCAACACTTTCATAAACTGGATTAATAACCATTTTCCCTGTTTTATCAATGTAGCCCCACTTGCCATCTTTTTTAACTGCTGCAAGTCCATGGGTAAATCTAAAACAGCTTTCATAAATAAAAGGGATTACTGTTTCATTCTTCTCATTTACCATCCCAACCTTATTGTTTTTCTTTACTCCAATAAATTTAATTTCAGTATAAGGTGATACGGCATTTTCATATTCTAAAGGAATAATAACAGTTCCGCTAGTATCAGCATAACCATATTTACCATCTTTAACTACTCTTATTAATCTAGATTTTGGTTCTGATTTTTTAAACAGTTGATCAATTTCATTGGTAAAATTTAAGTATCCGCGTGCAGTATCACGTGCAATTGTTTTATCAATTATAGCACCATCCGAATTTGTATAAGTTAATGTTATCTTATCGAAAGGACTAAATCTCTTAGCTCTTTGTGCTGTTAGTGAATTATCTTCCGAACAATTTATTGGAATAGTAGCATCTTTCCAATAACGATCACCAGAATACCTACGCTCAAATTTTTTATCAGGAATCAATTCAAAAACCATTTCTTTTACATCTTTTCCCGAGCAATCCGAAACATAATATCCTTTACCATTTACATTAATAATGTTTACATTCTTCTTTTTCAAGATTAACCAATCATCTATTTTATGAAGTTTTGAAGTGCTATCAAGATTTGAAGTTTTTAAAACATAGCCGTTATAAAAAGTAGTAGTAACCCCAAGTGTAAAAGGCACGCCTGGAGCAAACGGAACACCATCAAGCGTAATAGGAGTTAATTCAACTTTACGAATTTGACTATAGAATTCAAGACTTGGGAAAACTTCATATTTAAAAGTAGTTTTTAAGTGATTTAAAATGATGGCTTTTATTTTGTCAGAATTTGTGCTTTTTCCATAGCAGCATTTAATGTCAATTTGGTCTTCTTTATAGGGCTTTTTAAATCTATATTCAACAATTGTTTTTGGCATAAAATAAAGTCCTCTTGAATATTCAGGGTCATACACATCTTCTGCGCTAAAATAACGTACAAAGTTTGAGTATCGATAATCTTTTTTATACACTTGATTATCTATTTTAATTGATGTTACACGAGAATTTTCATCTCGAATAAATTCGATTTTGCATTTACGACTAGTTTTAGCAAAGTACTCTTCACCAAAATATGAATATTCTCCATTTTCCCATTTAGCAATAACTTCTGCTTGATCTTCTTGTGCTTTGGAAGAAATGAAAGTAAGTGTGCAAAAAAGGAATACAATTGATTTTAAAAATCTCGACATAGTTTTTTCATGAAAATAGGCAGTTTGTGGCTTTTGTAACGTTTATTTTTTAGGAATAGCCATGTTTAGTTTAGGAATGGACTTTAGAAGGATGGAAGTAAAATTGTATTGTATCTATTCACAATATAAATTCATAAAAAAATCCGAATAATTATTCGGATTTTTTATAATACTTCATCGCTTCAGGCATAAAAGCTTTTAAATCATTTATCCTTTTTTCATCGCTTGGATGAGTGCTTAAAAGTTCAGGTGGTTTTTGTCCGCCACTTGCTGCAGCCATACGTTCCCAAAAACCTATTGCAGCGTTAGGGTCATAGCCAGCCATTGCCGCAAATACTAATCCCATTTTATCAGCTTCGGTTTCGTGTGTGCGCGAGTATTTTAAAACGCCTAACTGCGAACCAATACCGTATGATTGTAAAAATAGATTTTGCGCTTCTTGAGATTTGTTTTGTAATGCAACCGATAAAACTGTTCCACCCATTTGTATTGCCATTTGTTGGCTCATACGTTCGTTACCATGACGAGCAACTGCATGTGCAATTTCGTGTCCCATAACAATAGCTAAACTTGCTTCGTCTTGTGTAACAGGTAAAAGTCCAGTGTACACTACAACTTTACCACCTGGCATACACCAAGCATTAACCGTTGCTTCATCAACGGTATTAAATTCCCATTTATATCCTTCAATACGTTTGCTTAAACCTTTATCTTTCATAAAAGCTTCAACAGCTGCTTGTATACGTTTACCAACCTTTTGCACTAACAATGCATTTTGGTCGTTTGCAGGTAATACTTTATTTGCTTTTAAAAATTTATCATATTCGGTAAAACTCATCCCCATTAATTCTGTTTCAGGAATTAAGCTTACTTGTTTACGATTGGTAATAGGTACTTTTTGCACACAGGCAACCAATACTAAAGTAGCTAAACCAATTATCCAGTTCTTGTTCATGTGTAAATTTTATTGTATTGTCAAAAGGGAAGTTCTAGAAATTAGTTTTTTTTAGGCGAGCGAAGTTTAAAAACCGCAGCAGACTTGGGTCTGTGAGGATTTTTAAATTGAAGCTCAACGACAAAAAAACAATTTATAGAATTTTCCATTAGTTTTCGATTTTTGCAGATAGACCTCTGTCTAATAATGCAGTACACAAAGGCTCAAGTGCTTCGTATTCTCCATTTTTAACAACACATTTCCCTGTGTAATGAACAAGGGTAGCGCATTGCTCAGCTTGTAATAATTGGTGTTTACACACATCTACTAATGATTCAATCACATGATCAAAAGTGTTTACATCATCATTATAAAGTAAAAGGGCATAACCTGAAGTGAGTTTTTCTTCAACTAACACATCGGTTTCTTCCTGATAATTATTTTTGTTAAGCATGAAGGTAATTTTTGTACAAATTTAATCCTTATTTAAGCAAATTCATCCACTTTTTAGATGAATTAACGAATGTTGTCAACTTAGCTAGGTTAATTGCTTTTGTATGTAAGATATGGTTTCCATTAATTGGTTTGGAGCAAATGTTTTGTACTCTCCATCATTATTAAACCAAGTTAATTGTCGCTTGGCATAACGCCTGCTATTTTGTTTAATTAATTCAACGGCACGTGCTAAATCATATTTCTCATCAAAGTAATCAAACAACTCTTTATAACCAACTGTGCTTAATGCTTTGTTTGCTCTTGCAGGATATACTTCTTTGGCTTCGTTTAATAAGCCTTGTTGCATCATTATGTCAACGCGTTTATTAATGCGCTCATACAAAGTTGCTCTATCGTCATTCAATAAAATTTTGATTGTTTCAAAATCTCTTTGCTTTGCAATTCCTTTTCGTTGCTCCGAATAAGGTTTTCCTGTGCTAATACAAACTTCTAAAGCACGGGTTAAGCGAGCGGGATTTTGTTGGTCAACCAATTCGTAAAAACTAGGGTCAAGACGTTTTACTTCTTCTTGCAGCCAGCTTAAACCTTTTTGTTTATAGCTTTCGTTAATGTTATTACGAAGCTTTTCATCAACCGGTTCAAATTCATCCATGCCTTTGCACACTGCATCAATGTACATTCCTGTGCCGCCACACATAATAATTACATTGTTTGTTGTAAAGTATTCGTTTAAAAAAGAAAGTACTTCTTTCTCATACATACCTGCATTGTAAGGTTCGTGAATAGATTTGAAATCTAAAAAATGATGTTTCACACCTTGCATTTCTTCTGGACTAACTTTAGCTGTACCAATAGAAAGTTCTTTATATACTTGCCTAGAGTCGGCCGAGATAATATCGCAATGTAATTGTTTTGCTAGCTGTATAGAGATTGCAGTCTTTCCAACAGCTGTAGGACCGGCAATAACGATTAAGTACTTTTTGTTTGTGTCGGTCAACATGAATTAATAAATGTATAAAAGAAAAGGTATGTCAGGGCTTGCAAAAAAATGTTAGATGCTAGGTATTTTCAAAGTCTTGGAAATAGGAGTCCACTGCGGTGGATGACTGTTTTCAAGGCTGAAAATAACGACGCAGATGACGTTTTCTTGCAAGAACTAGTTAGTAGTTATCTTCACCATGTTCTTCTTCAAATCCAAACTCACCGCTGTCTTCATCTTCTGCGCCTTCTTCACCTTCTTCAGTCGCTTCTTCTTCACCTTCTTCGCTTTGAGCAAAATCTAAATCACCTTCATTTAAACCCATTTCACCTTCATCAGCATGTTTGTAGGCTTCGTTTACCAATTCTTCCTCATCATCTTCTTCCAATAAATCTGCACCTAATTTACCACTTAGCGCAGCAAGTATTGGGTCGGCAGTGGAAGCATCAGGTATAATTAAGTTTTGTTTGTATTGTTTTGGTGCTGTTCCAACAGATTTGGTGCAAACAGGATAATTAATTTTAGGATTATCTGCATCAATTTTTATTAATTCAATTAAGAAAGACCATTGAACTTTTTTATCGAACAAATAAATAAAACGTTGGTAAGGATGATCGATGTAAGTAGCGATTTTTGTTTTCGCCATTAATTTAACATCTGTGTCTAAATCCTCTTCAAGCAATGTGATTTCTTGGTCTTTTCTCCAATAATCGTCACTCTTAAAAAAAGAAGCTGCATGTTTATTATCAAACTTAATTGATTCCTGAATACAATTATGAAATTCTAAAAAGGTTTGAGTGGATTTAATTTCAATCACTCTAGTAATTTCTTCATTGTCTTCAAAAACTACCCTAAATCGATAAATTGCCATTTCCTTAATTTTCTGCAAAAATAAACAATCTGATTAACTAATTGTAAGGGAGATAAATTTTGTTGAAATTTTGTATAAATTTGATAATAAATTAAAATTAACCATTTAAACCATACAAATGAAAAAACAACTACTCTCTATTTTTGCATTAATGTCGTTTGGTGCCGTTACGGCTCAAATTACAATTACTCAGGCTGACGTTGCTCCATTGGGCTATGTTATTTTTAGAGGAACGGATACTACATTTACAGAAACAGCTATAGGCCCTGGAGGAACAGCTATGTCTTGGGATTTTTCAGGAATTGTAGATGACGAAGGAGATACTTTGGCTATTTCTGACCCTGCTGTTTTACCTAATTATTCGGATTTCCCAGGTTCTAACATCGCTATTATAAATGGTGGAGGAACAGCTTATGGTATTTTAAATTCTTCGAGCTTAAGTATTATAGGTCAAACAGCTAATGTTGCTGGAACTGATATAGTTGTTGATGTTAATCCTGTAGAATTGGTTATAAATTTCCCAGCTAATTACAATGATTCATATTCTAACTCTTCAACAGCTTTTGGCGAGTTTGAATATACTGCACAAGCAGGTGTAGATTCAGCACGAATTAAATCTGTTAAAGATAAACAGGTTGAAATTGATGCTTGGGGCTCATTAGTTATTCCATTTGGAACATTTAATGTAATTCGTGTTAAAGAATCAATTGTTCAGTATGATACTGTTGATGCTCATTTAACAGGTTTCCCTCCAATTGTACCGCCATCTTGGACAAATGTTCAGGTTGATGAAACGCATACTACACATTTTTCATATTGGGCAAACGGAATTGGTTTCCCTGTAATGGAAGCAGATAGTATTCATGCTACAGGTGAAGTTAATGTTACTTGGTTATTACAAGCACCTGAAGTTAGTATAAAGGAGCAAGTTGTTTCATCTAATTCAATGGTTTATCCTAATCCAGCTAAAGATATGGTAACTATTAAGTTATCTCAAAATAGTTTAGCTGTAATTGAAGTAACGGATGTTTTAGGAAAACAAGTTAAAATGCTTTCTAATCAAAAAATAGCAAGTACTTTAAATGTTGCAGATTTAACAGAAGGTATTTATGTGTACAAAGTAACTTACGCTAATGGTAAAACAGAAAGCGGAAGATTTGTTATAAGTAAGTAATTTTTATAAAAGAAAATTAAAAAGCTTGCCTCGGAACGGGGCAAGCTTTTTTGTTTAGTGTTCTTTAATTAACCTGAACATTTATTTGTTTCTGTAAGAAATTTGATTGTATCATCTCCATCATAATCTCCTCCATATTGCCCCTGTAATTTAAAACATTCCATTCGTTTTGATTTGTCTTTTTTCGATTCTTCAAAACAATCGCAAACAGCTTTTACTTTTTCTTCAAACGATTTGGTATCGTTGGTAGCATTATTAGCCCCATTGTTTTTGCATTCGGTTATTTTTCTTTTATATTCATAAAATTTGTCCGAACCATCTCCCAAAGATGCTAAATGTGCGTCTTTTAAGTCTAAACATTTTTCTTTGTCGGCAAGTTTTTTTGTTTGAGCCGCAGTTTCTACACACTTACAATATTCTTCTACTTTAGCTGTAACCGGGTCGTTAGTTGTTGCTGCAGGAGTAGTGTTTTTTGCAGGTGCAGGTTTTGAAACATTATTCCCTGTTACTGCAGGTACGCTTGCACCATCAATTGTTTTTAGTCTGTCGGTGCCAACCACTTCGTTCCAAGTATTATCATAATTGTCGTAGCTAATATAATATCCATTCGTGCGAACTTCAATTATTTTACCTGGAAACCAATCGTCGTTCCATTTAATCAGTACCTTTTGGTTGGCAGTATAACTTTGCGCAAAAGTCGAGCTTAAAATAAGCAAGAATAATAGTGTAAGTGTCTTTTTCATTTCTAATTTTTTCTTCAAACTTAATGTTAAGATTTAATAAATTCAATAGTTATTTGTTACTATAGTGGTTTAAGAATTTATAGTTAACATTTAGTCTTTTATGCCTAAAGCTATAGACTGAATCTATTGAAAATACTGGTTTATTACCACTCTTTCGGCCCCAAATACTTATTAGCTAATTTATTTTTGGGAAATAGTGCTAATGCTAGCTGATCCCAATAAATAATAACACCACCCGAATAAACAGGAGAGTTAAATTTATTCGTAATGTATTTAGTGTTTTTAAATACAATACGATACCCAACGTTTGCTCCAACTCCAAGCCAAGTAAATATTTTAAACTTTACATTTATGCCAGGCTCATATAAAAAGAAGAGATATTTTGCTTCATTTTTCACGCCCTTGTAATCGTAACTAAACTTTGCAAAGCCAGTTCCAAATTGTGTTGGAATACTATATTGCCAACGCTTTGATTTGTAAAAAATATAATCTACATAATAAGTTAAATAGTTTAAACGAACTCGTCGGTTAACTGTAGTGTCTCTTTTTATCTCAGCATCATTAAATTTATATTTTTCGTACATGGCTGTTTTTAGCCAAGAGTAACCACCGCCAACGCTTATCTTTCTTCCAAAGGTTACTCCAAATTTTAAACTTTGAACTTCTATACGGTCATGATTTACAAATGAATTACGCGATTCGAAACGGAAATCGAATGTTTTAGAACCATTTAATGCTACATGAAGTGTGTCTAAAAACTGCGCATAGGAAGTAGAGCAAAGCACAAATAACGATATAATGCAAAACAACTTCCTCATGATTAGTAAAAGTAATATTATGAAACCTTGCTTGTTTATATATTTTAACGATTTTACTAATAAGATAGTGTTGATTAGTATAAATTTACCTTGTTGAAGCCTGATTTTTTAAATACCCCGATTGAATACCTCAAAGGTATTGGTCCGCAACGTGGCGAAAGTTTACGTAAGGAACTGCGTATTTTTACTTTCCAGGATTTACTTACCTTTTATCCTTATCGGTATGTGGATCGTACTAAATTTCATAAAGTAAATGAGATTAATGAGGAAATGGCTTTTGTTCAACTGCGGGGCAGGATTATTAGAACTGAAACATTAGGAGATAAACGTGCAAAACGTTTTGTTGCTTATTTTAAAGATAGCTCGGGCATCATTGAATTAATTTGGTTTCAAGGAATAAAATGGTTGGAGGGAAAATTTAGAGGTGATGTGGATTATGTTGTGTTTGGCAGACCAAATGAATTTAAAGGAAAGTTCTCAATTCCGCATCCTGATGTAGATGAAGCAAATGAAGAAAGTATAAAATTACAATCGGCTTTGCAAGCGATGTACAATAGTACAGAAACCCTAAAGCACCGAAGCCTTGATAGCAAAGGTATTCTTAAGTTACAAGAACATCTGCGCAATTTAATAAATAACAATATTCCCGAATCATTGCCTGCAGCCATGCGCGCAAAGTTTAATTTAATTGGTAGAGAAGCGGCGTTTAAACAAATTCATTTTCCTGATAGTCAGCAAAATTTAAAACAAGCGGAAACTCGTTTAAAGTTTGATGAATTGTTTTTTATTCAATTAAAATTACTGAAGAGCAAACATTACCGCAAAGAAACAGTGCAGGGTTTTGTATTTAATAAAGTAGGGGAGTACTTCAATACCTTTTTTAAAAATCATTTACCATTCGAACTTACAGGCGCACAAAAGCGTGTGATAAAAGAAATACGTGTTGATTTTGCAACGGGCAAACAAATGAATCGCCTCGTGCAAGGTGATGTTGGAAGCGGAAAAACAATTGTAGCTTTAATGTGTATGCTTATTGCTTTAGACAATGGCTTTCAAGCTTGTTTAATGGCGCCTACCGAAATATTAGCAGGGCAACATTATACTGGAATTGCCGAATTGCTTGAACCATTAGGAATTAAAGTTGCTCTACTAACAGGAAGCGTAAAAGGAAAAGCTCGCACCAAAATTTTAGAAGATTTAAAGAGTGGCGAATTGCAAATTGTAATTGGCACACATGCATTAATAGAAAACACAGTTGAGTTTAATAATTTAGGTTTTGTGGTTATTGATGAACAACATCGTTTTGGTGTTGAGCAGCGGGGCAAGTTGCACCAAAAAAATAATATTGCACCACATGTGCTTATTATGACTGCAACACCCATTCCACGTACATTAGCCATGACCTTTTATGGCGACCTTGACACATCCGTTATTGATGAGTTGCCTCCAGGACGTAAACCAATTAAAACCATACACATGGGCGATAACCAACGCTTGCGTATGTTTGGTTTTATGCGTGAGCAAATTGGTTTGGGCAGACAAGTGTATGTAGTGTATCCTTTAATTAAAGAATCTGAAAAACTGGATTTAAAAAATTTAGAGGAAGGTTACGAATCATTAGAACATGAGTTTCCATTGCCGCAATACAAAATTAGTATGGTTCATGGACAATTAAAGAATGACAAAAAGGATTTTGAAATGCAACGCTTTGTGCGTGGAGAAACGCAAATAATGGTTGCTACAACAGTTATAGAAGTTGGAGTAAACGTGCCCAATGCAAGCATAATGATTATCGAAAATGCCGAGCGTTTTGGTTTATCGCAATTACATCAATTACGAGGAAGAGTAGGGCGAGGAGCAGAGCAATCCTTTTGTATATTAATGACAGGGCATAAATTATCGCGCGAAAGTAAAGTGCGTATGGAAACCATGTGCCGTACCAATGATGGTTTTGAAATTAGCGAAGTAGATATGCAACTACGTGGCCCCGGTGATATTGAGGGAACACAACAAAGTGGAATATTAGATTTAAGAATAGCAGACTTAGCAAGAGACCAAGCCATCCTGCAAATTGCCCGCAATGCCGCACAAGATTTAATAGATGAAGACCCTAATTTAGAGAAACCTGAAAACCAATGCATGAAATTGTTTTTAGAGCATAAAGAGAGGAATAGAATGAATTGGAGTAAGGTGGCTTAGGGAGAATCTAACGGTTTGATTTGAAACTGTGTTTTGCCGAAACACTTGTACAAAAATAAATATCTGCCAAACAGTTTTCTTAGTGTGTGTTAGCTGCTATTTTATTGTCTTTGTTCAATTTTCTTGAGTTTTACATAGTCTTCAAAAACCATTGTTCCTAGTTGCGGTGCAATTGTGTCATGTTGCATTACTTCTATAAAAAATGCAAACTTGTCAAATGTATTTTTGTTAAACAATTTAATTATTGGTAAGGTTGCCTTAAACAAAATGAGTGGAATTGTCCTGATTTTTTTGTGATTGTCAATTTCATTTTGAATAATTTCATTTAGTTGTTTTCTTGTGTAAATGGCTTTGCCTCCAGCTTCAGAAATACTGTTTTGTTTATTAATTGTGTCAACCGTTATTTTTGCAAGGTCGCCTTCATAAATTGGATTTGTTTTTTTGTCGCCTTTGCCAATTTGCATAAGTTGTCCTTTTTTAGCCATTTCAATCATGTCAATGAACGCACTAAAAATTGCAGGAGGTTTAACTATAGAGTAGTCTATTCCCGATTTTTTAAGTAGTTCGGAAAAGTCATGATGAACTTTAAAATATTCCAAATGCAAATAATTTTCAGAATGAAATGCGGAAACATAGACGAATTTTTTTATATTGGCTTTTGTAGCCTCGTTAAGGATGTTTGCATTTGCAAAGTAGTCAACGTCTCTAAAAGTCGGTTTACTTTTGTCGTTAGGAGATACACTTTTTCCTAAAGCAGATATAACGATTTCTTGATTCTCGAAAATATGTTCAAGTGTTGTTTTATTGCAAACGTCAGCAATAATATATTTTGTTGTAATGTCCGATAGGGATTTATACTTTTTTTCATTTCTAATCACAATGGTCAGGTCGTATCCTTGTTTTACTAATTCTTTTGCGATTTCTTTCCCAAGATTTCCTGTCGAACCAAATAAAATTACTTTTTTCATTTTCAATTATTGTTAAACTGTTTTTTTGTCTAAGATTGCAGCTAACTTATTTGTATCCTTACCTTTTGTAGTACTATACCTCTAAATTGACGGGTTAAGTGTACCATTAGTAACCATACCAAATATAAAAATTAATGTAATAACAACACTACTCCTTCACTAATTTCCTCACTATCTCCCTACACAATTTATCAACCTCAATATTATATTTAGTTGCTTCGCTAGGTTTTTGGTGGGCTTTAATTTTGGTGAATTCTACATTTATTGTTTTTAGTAGTGCAAGTAATTCCTTTACTAAATCTACGTTTCGGATATCGGCACCTGCTTTGGTTTTGTAATTGCTGGCTATGAATTTTTTTTCTCTACCTATTAAACCAATTACATATTGACTATCGGAGATAATTTTAATTTCTTTTACTTGAGGAAAATGTTGAATAACATGTTTAATGGAATTACTAACCGCCAATATTTCCATGCGGTTGTGGGTGGTATCTAATTCGTGTCCGCTTAATGTTATTTTGCCTTCGGTATGAAGTAGTACACTTGCCCAAGCACCAATGCATTGCTGGGTGTGGCAGGAGCCGTCGGTGTATACTTCTATACTTTGCATTAAATGATTTTACCATCTTCCATGGTAATGATTCTATCGGTTTTGGCTGCAAACTCAGGGTCGTGTGTTACAACTAAAATGGTTTGTTTTTTTTCTTTGGTGAGTTCGCTAAAAATATCAAATACTAAATCACTATTTAATTTATCTAAATTACCTGTTGGCTCATCGCCCATAATAATTAAAGGATCATTAATTAAAGCACGCGCAATAGCAACACGTTGTTTTTGTCCGCCACTTAATTGGTTAGGCTTTTTTAAAGCGTGATCATGCATGCCCAGCATTTTTAAACGTTCCATGGCACGATGTTCAATTTCTTGTGTGCTATACTTGCCCAGCTTTAAACCTGGTATCATTACATTTTTTACAACAGAAAACTCCTGCAACAAATAATGGAACTGAAAAACAAAACCAATCTTTTCGTTTCTTACTTTCGCTAATTGTGTATCGTTTTTACCGCTTAGCAATTCATCGTTTAAAAATAGTTTACCTTCGTAATCGGTATCCATCGTAGATAGGATATAGAGTAGGGTAGATTTACCACAACCCGATTTACCCATAATAGAAACAAACTCTCCATGGTCAACATGAAAGCTAACATCCTTAAGTATCTTCACCGTTACCGGGTCCGAAAACTCTTTGCTAACACCTATGGTTTCTATTACTTTGTTCGACATGTTATTTTCCTCTAATAATATCTACAGGATCAATTTTACTTGCTTTTTTTGCAGGGAATAAACCAGCAATATATGTTGTTACCAAAGCAAAACAAATTCCAATTACATAATAGGTTGCTTTGTAATAAATAGGGTAGGTTTTAATAGTAGGCAAAGATGCTGTTTCAAATGGGATGTTATCAATTACTACCGAAAGAATATAACCGCACAAGAGTCCGAGTAAACCACCTGCAATACCAATGATTACAGAAATAAAAATAAAAACCCATTTTACATCTTTACCCGAAAAACCAGTTGCTTTTAAAATGGCAATGGAATCCATTTTTTCGTAAATCATCATGTTTAGAATGTTGTAAATTCCAAAACCAGCAACAATAAGCAAGGTAACACCTACAGCATAGGAAATAATTGAACGAACGCTACTGCCAGTTTCAAATTGGGCATTAGCAGTTTGTATATCAATAGCATCCACATTAAATAGTTTGGCATATTCTATTGCTAATTGTGGAGCAGTAGTTATGTCTTTAATTTTTATTTGAATATCTGTAATGTAAGCAGCGGGTTTATCAAATATTTTTTGAGCAGTTGAAAGCGAAGTATAAGCCTGGGTGTTATCTAAATCTGCAAGTCCAAATTGAAACATTCCCATTACTTTAAGTGGAATCACATCACCTTGTGCTGTTGTTACATTAATTACATCGCCAATGTTTACAAGCATTTTATCAGCTAAACCTTTTCCTAAAAAAATACTATTGCTAACGCTTGCCAGGTCTTTACTATCGCCCTCAATTACATAATCGCTAAATAAGAAAAGTTTTTCTTCAGCAGTAATATCAACGCCGTTTATTACACCTGCCAATTCAATATTACCAGCATTAAAGAAAACTTGTGTGTTTATTTTCGGGGCAATTCCAATAACACGTTCATCGGCTAAAAGCGTTTTCATAATTGCTTTGCTATCATAAATTTCTTTACCGCTATCTTTTGGTTTTACTGAGTAAATAAAGTTTTGTGTGTTTGAGTATTTTTTCGATGCATTAATGGGTTGGTTTTCGCTCGGCTTTACTTCATTGTACAACCTCACATGCGGAGTTCTATTTAAAATTAAACCATCTAATAATTGGTTTAGTCCATTCATAAAACTAACCAAAGCAATAAACATCATGATTCCGAAAGTTACACCCACGCCTGCAATTACCGATTGTTTTAATCGGGCACGCAAAAGGTTAATCGAAATGTCAATGATGAGTTTAGTGTTCATTAAAGTGGCTTGTAAATAAATTGTGTACTATCTAAACCCGAAATAATCTCCACTTTTTTGTAATCTTTTAAACCTGTTTTCACTTCTTGTTTTTCATCTTCGCTAATCAGTACATACTTTCCTTCAACTAAATACTCTTTCGGAATAACAATTGCATTTTTCTTGGTGTTCAACACAATATTAGCTTCTAAACTTAAATTAGGATAAAGCACTTTAGGTTGTTCAACAAATGCTGCTTTAACAGTAAAGGTATGTGTACGCTCATTCATTATTGGATAAATGTGCGTTAATTTAGCTGTAAACACTTGGTCTTTGTAGCTATCCATATTTACCATTATTTCTTGCCCAATTTTAATTTTCGAAATATCATTTTCATCCACTTCTAATTCAATATAAAATTGAGATGAGCTTCCTAAAATTGCTAATTGAGTTTGTGGGGTTACTAATTCGCCTTGTTCTCTTAGTATATCATAAATTCTTCCGTTTACATTGCTTTTAATGGTAAAGTCGTTGGCTAGTTTTTGTGAGATGGAATAATTAAGTCCAGCGCTTTTTAACTCCTTAGCTAAAAGTGTTTTTAATTGTTTTAAACGTGCTTCTGCAGCTTGGTAACTGCTACGAGAACTGGTAAGGTTTAATTGTTTTTGTTCTAAATCTACTTGAGAACCTACATTTTGCTCATACAACTTCTTTTGTCGTGCAAATAGTGAAGAGTCTAACAAGTATTTTTGATAAGCAACATCCACATTAACTTCAATTTCTTTTAATTTATCAGAACCTTTTTTATTGTTTTCTTCGCTTAGTTGTAATGCAGTTAAAGCGTTTTCCGAATTTAATTCGGAAGTCATATTATCTAAAACAAAAAGAGGAGTTCCAATAGCAACGCTATCTCCTGCTTTTACTAATATTGTTTGAAGTATTCCGTTTACTGTGGAAAATAGATTGTACTGTTGCTCAGCTTTTACTTTACCTGAAGCATATACTGATTCGGTAATGTCGCTAACTACGGGTTTTATATGTGCTCTTTCTTTGGAGCAAGAAAAGAGTCCTACTAGAGCAATTACGATTACTAACTGTTTTAATTGCATAATTTGTATTTGATGCTACAAAGGTATAAAATATGCAGTGCCAATGCTACTTTTGGCTAAATAGCTTCGCTAATTTGAGTACTATCATACTTATGAGTTTTAATCCTGCTATTTATCATGTTTTTTAATAGTTTGAATAACATTTTTTTTGCCGAATAGAAATATTTCCTAATTTCATATATAATTTACAAACCCTTAAAAAAATAAAACATGAAAAAAATTGCTTACGTACTTTCATTAGCTGTAGTAATCTTCATCACTTCTTGCGGTGGCGAAAAATTAAACAATCCCTTAATTGGTAAATGGAAACTAACAAACATTGATATTGCTCAATTAGATATTTCTTCGGAAATGAATACTAATGTTGATTCTCTTGGTGTAACAGGTGTTGATACGGCAATGAAAGCGATGACAAAAGGTATGGAAACAATGGCTAACACTATGGGTGGATTAGGCGAAGCAATGGCAAACAGTTTCTTAAAAGGTTCAACATATAAATTTAAAGATGATGGAAGCGTTGATGTTTCTATTTTATTCGGAACTCAAAAAGGAAAATATACTTTAAGCCCTGATAACAAAGATTTAAAAGTTACTATTGAAGGTAAGGAAGAGTCATACACAGTAACTTCAGTTAATGAAAAAGAATTAATTCTAAAAGCATCAACTGGCGAAACTTGGACATTTGAGCCTAAAAACTAATTACAATTTATTTTATATAAAAAAAGCTCGTTCGCAAGAACGAGCTTTTTTGTTTTTAATGTCTATTTCTCGACTGCGCTCGAACTGACAATTTATGTTCAATGTCAGTTCGAGCGCTAGTCGAGAACTTGTTTAACGTGATTTTATTGCTTACTTCAAATCCAACAATTCATGTGTTTCTTTCCTTACTTTTTCAATTAACGCTTCATCTTTTGCTAAGCTAGTTCCATAAGATGGAATCATTTCTTTTAGTTTTTCTAACCATTCTTCTGATTCCATTTTGCTTTTAAAGCAGCGATGTAAAACATCTAAAATAATGGAAACAGATGTTGATGCACCTGGAGAGGCGCCAAGCAGAGCAGCAATGGTACCATCTGCAGCATTTACTATTTCGGTGCCAAATTCTAATTTGCCACCTTCTTCTTCATCTTTTTTAATTACTTGTACTCGTTGTCCAGCGGTTTCTAACACCCAATCTTCTAATTTTGCATTTGGCACAAATTGTTTTAAAGCATCTAGTCGCTCTTCTGGAGTTTGTCGTACTTGGTCGATTAAATACTTTGTTAAAGGTAAATTGTGCCAACCTGCAGATAGCATTGGGAATAAATTACTAAACTCAAGCGACTCCAATAAATCAAAACTTGAACCATGCTTTAAAAACTTGGTTGAGAAGCCCGCAAAAGGTCCAAATAGTAATTCTTTTTTACCATCAATAATACGTGTATCTAAATGTGGTACCGACATGGGAGGTGCACCTACACTTGCCTTTCCATATACTTTTTGATGGTGTTGTTTTATTACCTCTTCGTTTTTGCAAACTAACCATTGTCCGCTAACAGGGAATCCGCCATAACCTTCAGCTTCTTCAATATCGGCTTCTTCTAATAATGGCAATGAACCACCTCCAGCACCAATAAAAACAAATTTGCTTTCTAAAGTTCTTTTTTCATCATTAATTAAATCTTTCACTTCAATTTCCCAATGACCAAATTTCATTTTTTCAAGGAACACTACATCGTGATTTAAATGAATGCTAACGCCTTCCATTTTTTCTAAGCTTGCAAACATGGCACGCGTAAGGTTTCCAAAGTTCATATCGGTACCAATTGCCATGCGGGTGGCTGCTAATTTTTCCGATTTGTCTCTATCCTTCATTATTAAAGGCATCCACTCTTTTAATACAGTATGGTCTTCACTGTATTCCATACCTTTAAAAAAGGCATGTTTACTTAAATTATCGAAACGTTTTTTTAAGAAGGCTACATTTTCATCGCCCCAAACAAAACTTAAATGTGGAATTGGATTAATGAATAAATGTGGATCACTAATGTATTTTTTCTTTACTAAATACGACCAAAATTGTTTTGATACTTCAAATTGCTCAGCAATTTTAATTGCTTTACTGCAATCTACTTCACCATTTTCTTTTTGTGGTGTGTAGTTTAATTCGCAAAATGCAGAGTGTCCAGTTCCAGCATTATTCATAGCATCCGAGCTTTCGGCAGCTATTGAATCTAACCGTTCGTAAATTTCTATTTTTAAGCTTGGATGTAGTTCTTTTAATAGTAATCCAATGGTAGCGCTCATTATTCCTGCGCCAATTAAAACAACATCAGGATGAGAGCTTGGTGTGTGGTGAATGTGGAATAGGTGCGACATGTTTCCTTTTTAATTTAAATTAAGGAAACTAAGATATAAAATAATTAATTAAGGATTTTACATCCTGGCAAAAGAATTCTTAATTCCTCCAAATCATCAGTGGAAATGGTGTTTCCTCTTAAATCAAGCTGTGTTAAGCTTGTAAGTTGACAAATTGTATCTGGGATTTTTGTAATTTTATTATTTTTAAGTGATAAATACATTAGTTTTTTACACTTATATATTTCTCGTGGAATAGTACTAATTGAGTTAAAATCTAAAATAAGAACTTCTAAATTACTTGCTTTATCTAATTGTTGTGGCAAAGCCTGAACTTGTGAATTAGAAAGCGAAAGGTATTTTAATGAAGGGATTCTGAATAATTGTTTTGGACAACTATCAAGAATAACACTCTCACATGAAAGTTCAGTAAGATTTTTCATCCATTTCATTTGTTTACTAAAACGTAAAGTATCACTCATGTTTCCAACTCTTAATACTTTTAGTTTGTTTAAATAAGCAATTTGATCAGGAATCGAATCGATTTTACAACCAAAAAATTCTAAGTACATTAAGTTGCTTAGGTATTTAATGTCTGTTGGTAATGTTGTAAATTCATTGTTAATGGAAGATAAGAAAACTAAGTTGTTTAGCTTACTAAAATCTTCAGGCCAAATGCTAATGCCATTTGAGGATAATTGCAGAGCTTGAAGATTTTTTAGTTTCCCAATTTTAGAAAAAAGTTTTGGGTCAATAGTTTGGTAACTTAAATCCATCTTATAGACCGCGTCACTAACTTTTAACGACGCTTTTAAATCTTTATACACTTCTGCACCAAATGGTCCATATTTGCTAAACTGACTTTCTTGTGCGTTAACAAAAAAGCAGGTAACAAAAAACAATAGTATAAATAGCCTTATTCTCATTTTATCAAATAAACAAAATAAAAAAGCGATCCGCCGAAGGCGGACCGCTTTAAATGTTATAAAGGGAAATTGTTATTTACTAACATTAATTTTTCCTGTTGCTATAACTTTATTGTTTTTATCTTTTACAGAGTAAATATAAAGACCTTCGTTATAAGCTTCAGTGTTGATTCTTACTTTTGAATTATCCATTGGTATTGTAGCAACTTTCTTACCTGTAATATCAAATATTTCAGTAACAACAGCATCATCGTTAGCAACACTTACTGTGAAATAATTTGTTGCTGGATTTGGATACGCTTTCACAACTTCACCTAGTTTAAATGTTTCTTTTAAACCAATAGTAGTTACAGTTGCATCGTCAACCCAAAGTATACTTCCAACTTGAGCAGGATTTGGAACAAAAGGGCTATTTAACCAAGGGCGTGCACTTGATAAGAAATATACATGTAATGAATCTGGTGTTGTTGTATTTGGAAATCCTGAATCATATAAAAACGGACCAGACACTTGACTGAATGAGCTAGTAGTATTGTTAATAGGATATGCAGCAGTTGCAATTGTATCTCTTGTTGTTCCATTCCATTTGGTTAAATATGCAATCATAGCACCATTGTCATTATTTACAGAAGTGTATTTATAGAAAAAATCAACTGAAGCTAAACGTGTTGTCCAAGGAGTTCCAGCCTTTAAACCTAAAGGCGAAGTATTTACAACCCCTAAAAGTAATACACCTAAAGTGTCTGGGAATTGTCCAGGACTAGGGTTTGATGTTACTTTAACTGTTGAAATTTTTGCTGAATAATTTCCTGAATGAGCATCAGCTCCTGTACCTTGAGTAACTGAGGTAACATTACCAGGTAATAGAAAATTAACCAAAACATTTGCTGATACATAGCTCGTTGGTTCTTGAGGTTGACCAATGGTAGAGCCCCAAGTTTCCATTCCGTTATTTGGAATTTGAGCAAATACTGATGAAACAGCTATAAATGAGAATAAAGAGAGTACAAGTTTTTTCATTCGTTTAGATTTTTAGTTGACCAAATATAGTCGATTTTCATCAAAAAATCAAAATTTATCAAAGGCGCCAAGGCCAAATAGTGCAAAATCGTATTTAACAGGGTCTTTTGCATCTAATTTTCGAAGATTATTGGTGATTTCTTCCACAGCTTTCCAATCGTTTTGTGTTCTATTTAACAAACCTAATTTGCGCCCAACATTTCCGGTATGCACATCTAATGGAAGGTAAAGGTTTTTTGGATTTATTGCTTTCCAAATGCCAAAATCAACACCACGCTTATCATTGCGGCACATCCAACGTTGGTACATGCAAAGGCGTTTAGAAGATGAACCAGTTGTTGGGTTAGAAACATGTTTTTCGGTGCGGGGCATATGTTTTGTTTCGAAAAAGCGTTCTCTAAACAATGCAATTGTGTTAAATGAATCTCTTTTATTGTTAGGAAGTCCATCTGTAAATGCAGCCTCCATCGACCCAAATTTTTTATAGATGTTACGCAAAGATTTTATAAAAAATACACAATCGGTTCCGTTAAAAGTACGATGTACAAAATTATCTAATCGGCTAATTTCTTTTGCATTTGCGTGTAAAATAAATTCATGCGGAGTGTTATCCATATTGTTCATCCACTTGTTACCATTTGCAATGATAGATTTACGTTGCCCCCAAGCAATAGTAGCAATTAAAAAACCTGCAATTTCAATATCTTCCTTTTTTGTAAACTGATGTGGAATTTGAATAGGATCGGTACCAATAAAATCCTTATTATTATAAAGGTCGTATTTCTCGTCGAGGAAGGATTTTAGATCGGGGATATTCATAGGATATAGAAATTTTGAAATTACTAAAATGTTTTTATTTGTTTAGTAGATGAAAATTTAGTTTTTTTAATATTTATTGATAGACTTGAATATTAAATCTATCATTCAATTATATACATTTGATGAAAAGAACGTTGAATGAAAACCATATTAATTTGTATTGCAATTATCAGTTGTTTTATAAGTTGCTCCAATTCTAAAACAGAAAAGTTAGCATCACCCTTAAAAAATGATTCCTTAAGTTTAGTTGCAGAAAAGTATGATTCTCTCAATCAATATTATGAATGTGGAATAGAAGAGTTTATTAAAGGTATGCGCGAAAAAAGGCAAGCCATTTTTGACACCTTGTTTTTAGGAAAACATGAAGAATTTCCTGATATTAAATTACCAGCTAAAATAGAAAACACAAGTGTTGTAGTACTAACTACCGAGGAAGCTAATATTAAATTTGCGTATCGTAAATCGATGACTTTCGTTAATATGGTTGATATGGGAGATAAAGGGAGAAATGAATTTATGTTTATCACCTTTTATGTTGATAAGGAAAAAGAAAAAGTGAATTACTGGCCGCAGCACAATTGTAACATCAACTTAAAGTACAATAAAGAGGAAAAAGAATTTGGATTAGAGGAAGTGAAATTTGATTTCCCTTATCCAAGTAGTGGATTGAAGATAGGTATATAGATTGAACTTTGCTTTTAAGTTTGATGTGATTTTCATTCTCCCACCGCACCTTCACTCAACTTCAACACGCCCTTCTCCGCATTTAACTCTGCCATTACACCAATAGGTAATGTCAATTTATTTTCGGTGTGTCCAAAAGCTGCGCCAGTAATGGCTGGTATGCCTAGTGGTTTAATGTGTTGTTCTATAACTTCTGCAAAAGTGAAGGCTTTTTGTGGTTCTTCGGCATCACACTTACTACATTTACCAAATACAAATCCGCTTATTTCATCTAATGCCCCGCTTAATTTTAATTGAGTAAGCATGCGGTCGATGCTGTAAGGTTCTTCTTTTGCTTCTTCTAAAAACAATATTTTATTTTTAAAGCTAGGTAAGTACTTACTGCCAACAATACCACTAAGCACAGTTAAGTTGCCTCCAATTAATTCTCCTTTTGCAATTCCTTTATTTACACAAACAAAATTTGTTTTGTCTAAAATGGGCATTTCATATGCAGAGCCTTCCATTATCACTTTTTTAAAAGCTGTGCTTGTGTAGTCGTTCCATCCCGAGTTGCCAACAGGACCGTGAAAAGTAACAAGACCCGTTTTTGCATAAATGGCATTTAGTAAAGTGGTAATATCGCTAAAACCAATTAATACTTTTGGGTTGTTTTCAATTGATTTGTAATCGAGTTTATCTAACAAACGTGCGCAGCCCCAACCACCTTTCATGCTAAAAATACCATCAATGGTTTTATCGGCAAACAAATTATTTAGTTCTTTTGCTCTTGCTTCATCCGTTCCCGAAAAGTATCCGTATTTTTCTTTTAAGGTGGTTTTTCCTAACACTACCTCAAAGCCAAAACCTTCTAAAATTTTAGTGAATACCTCAATTTGTTTTTCATCCCAAACAGCACCAGCTGGTGATGTAATGGCAACTTTATCCCCTTTTTTTAATCGGGCAGGTTTAATTACTTTTTTTGTTAAGTCTGTTGGCTGCCAAGTAAAACTTTGATTAAGTACTGTTACCGCTGCTAATGCACCTGTAAGTCTAAGAAAATTGCGCCTACTGTTCATAAAGTAAATGTAAGTATTTTCTTGCTTTTGGCTACGACTTTAGTGTTGGATTTCGGCTTATTTTCATTAATTTTGGACAAATAATTTTTATGTCGGATAATTTATTGAAAGTAGAAACAATGGCTGATTATATGGCCAGAGGTGAATCGCCCGAGATTTTGTTTTGGGTGGGTTGTTCGGGTAGTTTTGATGATAGAGCTAAGAAAATTACAAAAGCCATAGTTAAGATATTAAACCACGTTGGAATTAAATTCGCAGTGTTAGGCACTGAGGAATCATGTACGGGCGATCCTGCTAAACGTGCAGGTAATGAGTTTCTTTTTCAAATGCAAGCAATGGGTAACATTGCCGTACTAAATGGTTATGATGTAAAAAAGATAGTAACTGGCTGCCCTCATTGTTTTAATACCTTAAAAAACGAATATCCAAATTTAGGAGGAACATTTGAAGTTGTTCATCACACTCAATTAGTTCAAGAGCTTATAAATGCTGGTAAACTAAAAGTTGAAGGTGGAACATTTAAAGGTAAAAAAATTGTTTTTCACGACCCATGTTATTTAGGAAGAGCTAACGATGTGTACGAAGCTCCACGCGATATTATTAAAAAATTAGATGTTGAACTTACCGAAATGAAACGCAGCAAAGCCAATGGTTTATGCTGTGGTGCTGGTGGAGCGCAAATGTTTAAAGAAGCAGAGAAGGGAAACAAAGAAGTAAATACCGAAAGAGCAGAGGAGGCTTTAGCTGAAAATCCGGATGTAATTGCTGTTGGTTGCCCTTTCTGTAACACTATGATGACGGATGGTGTGAAGCATTTTAATAAAGAAGATAAAACCAAAGTATTAGATGTAGCAGAACTAATTGCTACAGCAAACGATTTATAAGATGGCAGGAAAAGTTTGGATATACCTTAGCGACAAAGAACTTTCAACAGAAATGAAAGCAAGTATTGCTGTTGATTGTGATGCTTTTTTAAAAGAGTGGAACGCACATGGTAATATGCTTACAGGGAGTGCAGAGATTTTACACAATCGTTTTATTGTAATTAAAATTGATGAAACAGGCTATGCAGCTAGTGGCTGTAGTATTGATAAACAAGTACAGTTTATTAAAGCACTTGAACAAAAGTATACTATTAGTTTATTAAATCGTTTGCTGGTTGCTTATAAAGAAAATGATAAAGTTACAGTAAAACCAGCTAACGAGGTTAAACGTATGTTGAAAGAAGGAAGTTTATCAATGGATACAATTTACTTTGACGCTGCTATTGTAGATGCACAACAATTTGCTACTTCATTTGAAATCCCAATAAGTAAAAGTTGGTTAGCCCCAAAGGACTTGGTTTAATTGCTCTTTGGGAAATTAATTAACCATTCAATCGCCTTTTCTTCGTTCGAAAAAATTTTAGTTGGCTGAGCTGGCTTATGGATTTTTTGATAAAACTCTGCAATTAATTTATAGGCTAAATTATCTACTACAAGCGCAATGGCATACATCGGAGAAATGGCTTCTAAGTTTTTAGCGTTTTCTCTTGCTTCTTTAGTTACACTAACATAATCGCCAGCTGTAAATAAAAAGGGGTGTTTTACGCCATTTACAAATTCAACACATGCATACAAATGTTCGAGTTGCTCTGTTACATCAAAAACAATATTGTCTTTCATGTGTACGTGCACAATTCCGTCACTCCTAAGTTTAATAGTAGTAATCGAAGTTTCTCCAACTTTAAGTATTTGTACTTTGTCTGTTTTAACTGACATAGTACTAAATTAAGTAAATTTTTGGAATTCAAAAATAAAAGTGGATAAACGGCGTTTTTACAGTTTCTCAGTGTTTTAACAATTATGTATATTTACATTTTTACAAGCCAGTGTTCGATTTAAGCGTCATAATAGTTAATTACAATGTAAAGCACTTTGTTGAGCAATGTTTGCATTCGGTTATCAATGCGTCTAAAAATTGCAAACTAGAGATTTTTGTAGTTGATAATAATTCTGTGGATGGTTCGGTTGAACTTATTAGAGAAAAATTCCCTAATGTTAACTTAATTGCCAATAAAGATAATGTTGGTTTTTCTAAAGCAAATAATCAAGCTATTCGTATTGCAAAGGGAAGGTATGTAGTGCTTTTAAATCCAGATACAGTTGTTGAAGAAGATACTTTTGAAAAAACAATAGCTTTTATGGATGCACATCCTGAGGCTGGTGGCTTGGGTGTAAAAATGTTAGATGGCAAGGGTAATTTTTTACCTGAATCAAAAAGAGGATTGCCAACACCTTCTGTAGCATTTTATAAAATATTTGGTCTTTCTGCCTTGTTTCCAAAATCAAAAGTATTTGGTAAATACCATTTAGGTTTTTTAGATAAAGAACAAACACATGAAGTGGATGTATTAAGCGGGGCATTTATGTTAATGCGTAAAGAAACCCTTGATAAAGTTGGTTTGTTGGACGAAGAGTTTTTTATGTATGGTGAGGATATTGATTTGTCTTATCGCATTGTACTTGGAGGTTATAAAAATTATTACTTCGCTGGAACACGTATTATTCACTACAAAGGCGAGAGCACTAAGAAGAGTAGTATTAACTACGTGTTTGTATTTTACAAAGCGATGGTAATTTTTGCTCGTAAACATTTCTCGCAACGTAATGCAAAAACTTTTTCTTTCTTAATAAACTTAGCTATTTATTTGCGTGCTTTTATGGCGCTTTGCATGCGTGTAGTAAAACGTACCATTGTTCCTGCTATCGACTTTGCATCTATGTTAGGTGGAATGTGGGGGATAAAATATTTGTATGAAAAAAATGTAATTTTTACTGAGGGTGGAAGCTACCGAGAGCAATTGGTATTGGTTGCTTTTATCTCCTATATTTTAATATGGCAGTTTTTAGTTTATTTAAGTGGTGGTTACGATAAACCTGTTAAGTTGTATCGTATACTGCGTGGCGTGTTGGTAGGTACAGGATTAATTTTAATTGGTTACTCCTTGTTACCCGAAATGTATCGTTTTTCTCGTGCAATGATTTTGTTAGGTGCAGGTTGGGCAAGTTTATTTTATTTGGCGTCACGTATTGTATTTCATTTTGCAGGATTAAAAGCATACAATTTAAAAACGAAGACTACTAAAAAGATAAGTGTAGTGGGTAGTTTAGAAGAATTTGAGCGTGTACGTTCGCTTATTAAATTATCGAATATAGAAGCAGAGCATTTAAATTGGATAAGTGTTGCAGAGGAGAAAACCGATGCAAGTTTTCATTCAGGCACTATTGCCCAGTTAGAAGAAATTATAAAAGTGTATGGAATTAATGAAGTAATATTTTGTGCAAAGGATTTACCTTCACAAACCATTATCACGTACATGCTAACTTTAGTTGACTTAGATGTTGATTTTAAAATTGCCCCGCCCGAAAGTCTTTCTATTATCGGTAGCAACAGTATTGATACAGCAGGTGATTTGTATATTATAGATACTAACTCTGTAACCAAACCACACAACAAACGCAAAAAGCGTATGTTAGATATGGCTTTCTCTTTATTGTTTATTGTATTTGCCCCGCTTTTAATTTGGGCTCAAAAAAATAAGATTAAGTTCTTGTCAAATTCTTTTCTTGTATTGTTTGGAGTTAAAACTTGGGTTGGTTATGGCTCGCGTTCGTCAAAGGAATTACCAACAATAAAAGAATCGGTGCTTACACCTGCAAGTAAATTAAAGGATGTAAATTTAGATGAAGAACAACGTAAAAAGTTAAATCTTATCTATTCTAAAGATTACAAAATTGAGAATGATTTAGAAATTATTTTCACAGGATTAAACCTTTTGGGTTCTTAATCGAAGTCATAGATTTTTGAAAAAGCTTTCGGTAACTTTTCAATCACATCACTTGCTAATAATGATTCAATATGATTTTTCTTTAAGCATAAATCGGCAGCCAAACCATGAACGTAAACTCCAAGTATAGCTGCATGATTAGGCGCATAGCCTCTTGCTAGTAAGCCAGTAATAATACCTGTTAATGTATCTCCACTTCCACCTTTAGCTAATCCTGGATTGCCGGTTGAGTTAAAAAACACATTTCCATCAGGCATTATGCATGCTGTAAAAATTCCTTTTAAAACAATTATTACTTGATATTTCTGTGCGAATTCCTTTGTAGTATTTAATCGTTGGTATGTATTAGTGTGCGCACCTGCTAGCCGATCAAACTCTTTTGGATGCGGAGTTAAAATACTGTATTTAGGTAAAAACGAAAACCATGTTTTATTGTCGGCTAATATGTTTAAAGCATCTGCATCAATAAGCAATGGAATAGGGGAGTTTTGAATTAATAATTTTAAAACATTTTGTGTTTGTTTATCCGTTCCTATTCCGCAGCCAATACCAATGGCATTGTATTTATTTATATCGGGTAATGAAGTAATATAATCGTTTTCATCATCTGCTATAACCATTGCTTCTGGTAAGCTGGTTTGCAATACATCTAATCCGCAACCTGAAGTTTTTACACTTAGCAAACCTGCTCCCGATCTTAAACACGCACGAGACGAAAGTTGCGCTGCACCCATCATTCCTTTGCTTCCACAAATTAATAATGCATGCCCAAAATTACCTTTGTGGGAGAATAAACTACGACTTAATAGTAAGTCCTTTATTATTTTTTTATCAGTAAAATAATTTTTAGTAACGGTTGACTTTAAAGCTTTTGAATCGAGTTCAATGTCAACTACAATTAATTCGCCTGTGTACGCAATGTTTTCGGGGAATACAAAATTGTATTTAGGAACTTGAAAAGTAAGTGTTTTGTTAGCTCTTAGTATTACATTCTTTTCATTCATTTCATCTGGAAACATTCCGCTAGGAATGTCTATTGAAATTGTGAAATGAGATTCGGAATTGAGGTATTCAATAACATCCTTTACTAAGTCAACTACTGCTTTGTTTATGCCTATTCCAAGTATGGCATCAATTATAATACTCTTAGATAAGTCGATTTTTTTAAATTCTTCTAACGAATTTATATGATAGAGTGCTGCTTTGTTTTGTTGAGAAAGTAAATCTAAATTGTGCTTAAATTCGGGGCTTTCATTTGTGGTATATTCTAAAATAATAACGCTTACGGTTCTATTTCTTTCTGCAAGTAAACGCGCTATAGCTAATCCATCGCCGCCATTATTTCCTTTGCCACAAATAATAACAAAGTTATTTTCTTCATCATCGTGTTTAAGTATTTTAAACAAACAGTTACGTGCAGCGCGTTCCATAAGTTCGATGGAGCTTATTGGCTCATTTGCAATTGTTGCGGAATCAATTTCTTTAATCTGTTGTGCCGAAAGGATTTTCATAATGGTAATTTCGTAATCAAATCAATGTGCCATGAAGGTATATAAGTAATAGGAGAATTAAAAACTTTAAGTGTAGTTACTTTACAATTAGTTTACTTTTCTTCAGGATTGGCAGTGTTTTGTGTTTTCTTATGATAAATGTCAATGCAAATTAAAATTGTAATAAAACCCCAAAATGGAATAGAAAGTTTGTCAGTATCCAAGAAATTATTTAAGAATCCATGAACGAAATAGGTGGTAAGTCCTAATAAAACCCCAATGCAAATGTATTTTAGTTTTTTATCTATAATAGTATAAACCAATCTAAATCCAGTAAAAAATATAGATAACATGAGCACTACAACCATTAAAAGTCCTGGAATTCCTTGTTCGCTTAATGGACCTAAATATTCACTATGAGCATTACCATTACTTCCATCATTTACAGTAATAATAGTTGCCTCACTTGATTTTTGAAATGCAGCATATTGAAACATATAGGTTCCAGGTCCCCAACCCATCAATGGTTTTTCATCGTACATACGTAAAGCACAGCTCCATCTGTTTAAACGTTCTACGTTACTTGCATCTGTAGAAATATTCGACATCGATTCAATGTTTTGAGCTAAATCACCTTCCGAATCAGTGTCGTTCTTAGCAAGTAAAATCATTATTTGCGTTTGAAAAACTAAGAACACTAATACTAATGAAACCGCACCAATTAATAAGGTTCTGAATTTTAATTTTAATAATAAGGCTGCTAGAATAACCAATGAGGCTGCAATACTTAACCAAGCAGCTCTAGCGTAAGAAAAAATAACTCCTGTAAGCAGAATTCCTAGTAAAACCACTAATCCATACATTAATTTTTTCTTATCCTTAAAGTAAAATACTAATGCTGCAATAACAGGAATAAACATAGAAATGGCAGCTCCGTATGCTGTATGATCATTATAGTAAGGTTGAACAATCCAGTCGGCAGAATCTTCATCAAAGCCTAAGCCAGCGTGTTTTATAAGTGTTAGTATAATAATAACGCTTAGTGGAATAGCATAACAAAGAATGTATTTTGGGATGTTCTTAAACTCTTTAAGTAGCGTTGATGTAAAAAGCATTGCAGCATTAATAAACCACAAACGAGCAATTAAAAATTTAAAAGACACCAATGGCATAGTACTGTTAAAGGCTGTTATTAAAATCCACAATAATTGAATAAAGATGATTATTGTAATTGGATGTCTTAAAAAGTGTTTATCTATAAAAAGTTTACGTGATAGATAAAATAAAGAAATTAAAAGTAATCCCGCCATTAGAGGTTCTCCTGGTAAACTTAAATCAACGGATGAACTAGGTATAAATTCTTTTAGCGGCATGGATAATGGTGTTACAATAACAATCATCCATACAATACGTTCAATTGAGAAAAGGAAGGAGAATACGAAGATTAAGCCTGCCGGAAGTAAACAAAACAACACAAACATGTCTTTTTTTGTTACTAAGAGGTAAGCTTGAATTAGAACGTAAAGAAGCCCTAAAACATAAAAAATTAAATTGGTTTTATTCTTTAACAATTTGCTCTTTTAATTGTTTGAATTTATCGTTGTAAACAAAGAATAAGGCTGAGAATACAAACGCACCTAGAGTTGCCATTAAAACAAACATACTACGTTTTGGTCCTGATTTATTTACAGGCAGGTTAGGTTTTTCAACTAACATGGTATAGGTAAATTTCTTTTTAATGTCTCTTAAACATTTTTCGCGAAGAATATATGCTTCATAATAATCACCTGTTTCAGCACGGTGCTTTTCATTAAGAAAATTATATTCTAAACCTTTTTTTCCCAAAACAGCCATAGCATCCTGCAGTTTTACACTTTCATTACCTGGTAAAATTGCATAATTGCTTGTAGTAGCTTTTTCAACTTGAGATAAATACGTTAAGAAACTACCTGATTGAATATCTGGATTCTGAGGTAACATTTTGTAAAAAAAATCAAGAGAAGCATAATCCTTGCTCATCTTTGTTAATTTCTGTGTTACACTATCAAGTTTCATTTTTTTTGTTTGCATATAGTTTAAATGCATATCCGCCAACTCTTGGGTGATCTCATTCCTTGAATTACGAATGATTTTATTTGTTGCATTTATAACTCCATAAGCAAGTTTTTGAGCAAAGGCAGGGTCCTCATCTGTTACTTCGATTTGAATTGATTCATATCTTGTTTGGCTTAAAACTACCCTTTCATTATACATTAGTGTAAAGTAGTAGTCAAATTTAGGATCTGTAGTGTCTAATTCATAGTGTTTAGCCAAATCCATTTCTTTATTTACAATATCTTTAATTTCAGTTGAAGATAAAAACTGCATTAATTGTTCAGTAGGTGATTCTTCACTAACTGGACCAATATTAGCAGGATAAACTACCGCAGTTGATTTAAACATTGGCTTCATCACAAAAGGCATCGACAAAACAATAGATACTACAGCTGCCAATGAAGTAATAATTAAAATAGGTTTTCTTTTTTTATAAAGAACTCTGAGAATTTCAATTGTATTATTATTTTCCATATTAATATTTTAAGAATCTGAAAATTGATTTTACGCTTATTAAACCCACTACTAACGCCCAAACAGCACTTAATATTGTCATAATGGCAAAATTAATCATCCAATTGTTTAAGAAGTTGTAAGTGAATATGTTAAATGTAATTATGCCTACCACAAATAGTATAAGTTGAATAATTAAGCGCTTATTAATTTTAAATTTAAATATTTTTGAAGCAAGATAAACCTGAACTCCAGCTGTTAAAAATTGAGTTACTAGGCTCGAAATTGCAGATCCAAAAGCTTTGTAATAGTTTATTAGGATAATGTTTAAAACTAAGTTTATCAAAATTCCAGCAAGTGCCATGTAATTTAGTTGTTTTAAATTTCCATTTGCGGTTAAAAGTGTTCCAAAAATGTACGTAGATGATATAGCTATAAAACAACACATTAAAACACTAAAAACCTCCGCTGAATCTGTATTTCCATGATTTATTAAAGCTGTTAATTCCTTACTATAAAAGAAACAGCCGATAGCTACAATAAAAGCAGGAGTTATTAAAAGTGTAAATGCAAGTTTAGCTAATTGCTCCACGTTTTCTTTATATTTAATCATGCGACTAAATACAGGAAGTAATTGAACTGAAAACAAATAAGCTATCATATTTGCCGAGTCTAACAAACGAAAACCTTTTGCGTAAATACCAGCCTCATAAGCTCCATCATCGCCTCCTAAAACTCGTTCAATCATAACTGCATCCAAACGGTTGTAAAAAGTCATTAATAAAACAAGAATTGCGAAAGGATAACTTTTTTTCAAAATCATTAAAGAAAAGGGCCAATTCCAAGCAATTTTTAAATTGGTTGTTTTATTTAAAACTGCAAAAAATGCAATTATAGCGGTTACAGCATAAGCTATCGTTTGCACGTAAACAAATACCATAATGTCTATTTTAATTCCTGTTGTATCTGTCCACAAAATCAAACCACACAACACAATCATAATTGCTCGGTCTAATATAGAGATAAGACTGTCGGTTTTAAATAAATGTAAACCCAATAAATTAGAACGTAGATAGGCAATAAATGAAATTAAAAATTGATTCATGCCCAGAATTAACAAAAGCTTTATAAGTCGCGTATCATATCCAATTATGAAACCAATTATTAAGGTTGCTGAAATATAAATAAAAGCTAAAGAAAGTTTTAAAACAAAAAGCGCAGAAAAATGCTTGGTTAATAAATGATTGTTTTGCGCAATGTTTTTATTGTTGAAATTAGTAATACCAAAGTCAAGTAAAATGTTTAGTAAGAAAGAAAAATTAAATAGAGAAAAATATTCGCCGTATGCGATATTTCCAACTTCTTGTTGAACTGCAGGTTCGATAACTAAAGGCCAAAAAGGCTTAACCAAAAGATTAAGTACTATTAATATAGCTAAGTTGCTAATGAAGTTTTTTTGGCTCATAATTTAGGGCAGCGAAGATAGCATTTTTACCCTAAATAAGCTATTCAAAATACTAAAGAAAATTATTAAGCAACAGTGTATTATTGCTTGATAATCAGTTTATTATATTTAAAGTTTTTATTTGATAAACTTATATTATACGTTCCGGCATTTAAATGTGACGAAGATAAATCGATAAGTATCTCTCCGTTATTAGAAATAAAGTTGATTGTATTGCTATACACAATTCTACCTAAAAGGTCTTTTATCTCAACCTGCATCATTTCTTCAGTGCCTGATTTTATGCTTATTGCTGAATTAAATGGATTAGGAAAAACCGCAAATCCTTCTTTTTCAATAAGTGTTTTTATTGAAACTGTACCAAACAAGGTATCTACTAATTGACCATTACTGCTAAATACGGTTGAAAATAATCCTGCTCCGTTTTCTGCTTTTACATTAAAATAATACAATTGCCCCTGTGTTAAATTTAAATTTGTTGCAGTAACTGAAGTTGCCGACATATTTCCTGTCCAATTTACAACATCCGTTAAACCAGCGGCTGTTCCAATCGAATACCAATAAGTAACAACAGAAGAACTAGTGTCAAATGAATTATCCCAATTTGCAGTAAGTGTAGAGTCGGAATTGGTAACTGAAATATCATTTGCAGCTCCATCTCTAACCGAATCAATTGCCATTGGAATTGTCCAATCGATATCTAAATCCTGATAAAAAATAGCAGATAGGTTATCAGAGCTATCTTGACTAATTGATTTAATTTTTGCTGCAGGAGTTTGCGGGTCAGGATTTTGATAGCGAATATCATTTGTAGGCGCAGGTCCAACACTCACATTTACTGTTGTTGAGCGTGAACGATAAACTTTTAATTCGTTAACAGCAAAAGTAGCATTTCCACTTCTAAATGAAATATGTGTTCCGTTTGCGTATGGACTCGAATCGGTGTAAGTTCCTACTAAGCCATTATTTAAATAAACCCAAATTTTCCCAGTAATTCTGTCATAAATCACTTTGTAATCATAGTTTTGTCCCACAGCAATATTCATTGGAAAAGAAGCTACCGGAGTTCCAAATACATCATTAACAACTTTATAAATTTGTAAAGTAGAATCATCTAATCTAAACCAAGCAAAATATCCGTCGTAGCGGTTAAGCGAGTCGGGGCGTGTACAAGCAAAATGAAATCCAGCTCTTCTATTTGTTCCTGCTCCGTCAATTTTAGCGTTAAAATGGTATAAATATCTATTGGATAAGTTTTGTTTTAAAGCAGCATAAATATTAGTGTTTCCTAATGCATCATCGGTTTGCGTAAGGGCATTATTTGCTATGCTCCAAGTTCCAGTTTTTTGAGTCCAATCTGTGTGAATATAAGTATCAAAATTATCAGCAAAAAAACCATTTTGATCATTTGCTCTCCACTCAGTTCCATCAAAATCTATTACTTGGTAGTAACCTTTTTGCACACCTGTTCCACCAACATTGTCAGCATCAACTATAGCTGCAGTAAAACTTTGTGTTTGCCATGAGCCATTTGCAAATACTTGCGTAGTAGGGGCAACGTTATCTGTTGGAGTTGGAGTAATTACAGTTGAAGTATATGACGCAGCATATCCTGGATTTACGGTTGCACAATCGCTTCTAAAATCAAGCAATAAACTACCACCACTTGATGTAATAACACCTGGACTTGTTGTACCTGTATATCTTCCAATAAGCGGGGCAGATGAAGTTGCACCGTCGTAGATGTATAAGTAGTCCCAATTTGTTTCTAAATTAAAAGCTGTAAAGTTTAAGGTAATGTTTGTTGCTCCTGTAGGTTGAATTAATGTAACCGTTCTTTCATCATTTAAATAATTTCCTGCCGAACCACCCGAATCATAAATTGTCCCACTTGTTGCGGTTACTGTGTTAATTGCAGGTGTATTATTTATTAAATTATAAAATTTATACCAATCCCAATATTGACCTGGGTCAACGTGTGTTTGGTTTGGGTAGTGCTGATGTCCTTTTATTTTTACACAACCACCAAGAGTACAAATGCCATTGCAAGAAGGACCATTGTAGGTTCTTAATGGGCTAATTCCATATCCACTATTGCAAATATCCTTACATAAGTTAGCAGATGCAGTCATCATTGCAGTTGTATACCAACCTGTTTGATTATAATATCCTTCATGCTCAAACCCAATTGAGTATGGATTTTCTGAACCAACGTGCCAAGCCTTATCTGATTCTAAAACCATTTGAGTGATTTGTCCGTCGCTTGAACGTAAAACATAATGTGCCGATGCGTTAGCACTACAGTTTTTAAACCAAGAGATACAACCTGCATAACTTCCTTCTACATCATGTATAGCAATTGCAGAAATTGCTGTTCCGTTTCTACTACTATAGTTGCAGGTAGTTGGGTTCCATATTGCTGGTGCATAATCGGTTGATTGTACTGTATTAAAGTTGTTAATTCTAAATTGGTTATTCGTTTCATTCCAAATGTGACTTTCAGATACACTAACTTTCCCACTACTTAGTACTTTATAATTATCAGTTCCAAAAAGTTGTTGAAGGTCAATTTTATATTCGGGAAATTCATATGCTTCTTGAAATGCAGGCATATTAATGAACCAAAACAATTGGTACAAGTGAGTGTTTAAAGCATAATTGTTAACTAATTCATCTTCATTTGGTAGCTCGCTTAAAGCGATTAAAACTTGAACTTGATCTTTTGGAGAAGAAGTTAAGTTATTATTTTGCATGTAAACACTATAAGCCTTTGCGTATGCTAAAATACTTTTTTCAGGAGAAGCTTTTATTTCATTTACACTAATTCCGGATAATTGAGAAACTAAATTTAAGTTACTTCTAAAATAATTTTTACCATCTTCTATTAATCCCATTACTCCGTATGCTTGCGGAATACCAATACAACTGCCAATTTCTTCAGGTGTAATATGGTGAAATCTACTCTGTGAAAAAGCCACCGCTTCTAAATAACCTTTAGGAATAGAAGGATTTTGTTGATATGCTAATTTAAAGGTTAATTGATATGGATTTGGAGCAATTTCTACCGCACGAAATTTTGAGAAAATAGATAAGCAAAAAAGTAATAATAAGCCTCTTTTCATAATTGATGTTTTTTTGAATCAGCTAATATAAACAATGTATAATCAACTGAAAAACAGCTAATCCGTTTTAGCTTAACATTCTTTCACAATACATTTTAACATTTTTTTCTCTATGTCTACATAAATGTTATTTTTGTCTCGTGAAAATGTTCATTCGTATCGTATTATTCTATTGTTGTATCTCACTTTTTAGTGGAGATTTGCTGTCTTTAGCAATAAAAGTTAAGGAAACATATGCTTTGGATATAGAAAAGGAAAAGTCTGAAGAGTCTAAAGAGGAAAGTACAAAAGAATTAGAGGAAAAATATACCGAACATCATTCACATTTTACAATAACATTATTCGATTATGTTCCAGAGAATGGATACAGAATTGATAGTGAAAAATTGATTTCTCAAATACATCAAGAAATAAGTACCCCGCCTCCAAATTGCTAAACGTTTATTTATCGAGTTCAATTTTAGTTTAATTGATAACAAATAAAATGTTTAACAAATTTCAATATGTTTAAAAATATAGGTTCAGATCTAAAGGCGGGTCTGGTAGTTTTCTTAGTTGCAATTCCACTTTGTTTAGGTATTTCTTTACTACAAGGAGCACCATTAATGGCTGGTATAATTAGTGGTGTAATTGGCGGTACCATTGTTTCATTTATAAGCAAATCTAATTTATCGGTTAGTGGACCTTCTGCTGCATTAACAGGTGTTGTAGTTGTAGCCATAACAAGTTTAGGTTCTTATGAGAAATTCTTAACTGCAGTTTGTATAGCTGGTTTAATTCAAGTTGTTTTCGGACTAATACGGGCAGGTATGGTTTCTCATTATATTCCTTCTGCCGTAGTAAAAGGTGAAATAGCAGCAGTAGGTATTATTTTGGTTGCTAAACAAATTCCTCATGTGTTAGGATACGATAAAGACCCAGAAGGTGACCAAAGTTTTATCCAAGTAGATGGAAAAAATACATTTTCAGAGCTTTCGAATGTGTTTGATTATATAAGTTTTGGTGCAGTTATTATTGGTCTTATATCTTTTGGATTGCTTATTCTTTGGCAAACTAGCATTTTTAAGAAAAATAAAGTTTTATCCTTAATTCCAGGTCCATTAGTAGTTGTAATTGTAGGTGTTTTAATTAATTACATATATAATATGACAGGTTCTGATTTAGCAATCAAATCAGAACATTTAGTTAATTTAAGTTTGCCCGAAAATCCTACACCAATGGTGATTTTATCAGGCTTTAAAACTCCAGATTTCAGCGCTTTAATTGATTACAATGTTTTCTTGTATGGATTAATGATTGCTGCTGTTGCCTCTATTGAAACATTGTTGAACATTGAAGCATTGGATAAAATTGACCCAGATAGTAATATTACACCTACAAACAGAGAGCTAATCGCGCAAGGTGCAGGAAACTTTTTTGCTGGATTAATTGGTGGTATTCCAATGACATCTGCAATTGTTAGAAGTGCAGCTAACGTTAACGCAGGAGGTAAAACAAAAATATCGGTTATGTTGCATGCAATGTTCTTTATTGTTTTGGTTTTGTTTTTTCCATTTGTATTGGAACTAATTCCTTTATCAGCACTAGCAGCAATCTTAATGTTTACTGGCTTTAGATTAACTAGCCCTTATATTTATAAAAACGTTTACAAACTTGGACTCGATCAGTTTTTTCCTTTCATTGCAACAATTGTAGTTATGTTGTTAACCGATTTATTGAAAGGTGTGGCAGTAGGTATATTTATAAGTATCATATTTATTTTAAGAAATAACTTTAAATCACCATTTAAGTTAATATCAGAAACCATTGATGGTAAACCAAATTATTTCATGAAGCTTTCTCAAAATGTAACTTTTATTAATAAAGGAAAAATTTTGAACGTTTTACATAATTTGCCAAAAGGTTCAATTATTTATATTGATGGTGGAAGGGTTGCTTTTATTGATAAGGATATTCTCGAGTTAATTTCGGAATTTAAGTATGGTGCTCAAAAGCATGGAATAGAAGTAGTAGTAGAAGAATTAGAATTAGTAGACACATTGGCCGCTCATTCGGGCCCTAAAAAATAAAAAATCATGGATCAATCATATAAAAAATTAATAGAAGGCAACAGAAAGTTTGCCGCAGAAAGAAAAATCGACGACCCTCACTATTTTAAAAACCTTTCATTAGGTCAAACTCCAGAGTATTTATGGATAGGGTGTAGTGATAGTAGAGTGCCTGCTAATGAAATAACAAATACGGTGAGCGGTGAAATTTTTGTACATCGTAATATTGCAAATCAAGTTATTCATACAGATTTTAATGCATTAAGTGTTATCTCATATGCTGTTGATGTTTTAAAAGTAAAACACATTATTGTTTGCGGGCATTATGGTTGCGGTGGCGTTAGAGCTTCCATGTCGAATAATTCGAATGGGTTTGTTGATAATTGGTTGCGCCATATTAAGGATGTTTATTTAAAACATAAAACTGAATTAGAAGCTATAGCTGATATGGATGCTCGGGCAGATAGATTAACCGAGTTGAATGTTGTTGAACAAGTTAAAAACCTTTGCAAAACAAAGGCCGTACAAAAAGCTTGGCAAGAAAAACGTTTAATGGTTCATGGCTGGGTTTATGGTTTAAATAGCGGTTTAATTAAGGATTTGGACGTTATTCATGACGAACTTACAGATATTGAAGATATTTATAGGTATAATACTTATGAGTAATTAGCTGATATTATTCATTTTAAAGCTCAAGAATATTGGTTATTTTTGAGCTTTAATTTTTTCTATATGTCTGTAAAACAATCTTGGATCGAAATTAGTTCAACTTCTGATTTCACAATGTATAATTTCCCTTTTGGTATTTATTCAACATCACAAATTCATCATCATGCTTGTTCTGCAATTGGTGAATATATTATTGATTTGTATGAGCTTTGCGAGCATGGGTATTTCAAAAATTTAACCTTAGATAAACAAGTTTTTAATAAGGAGTTTTTAAACGATTTTATTTCCTTGGGTAAAACTACAACCAATGCTGTAAGAAACAGATTGATTGAACTTTTTGATTCGGCTAATTCAGAATTGAAAAATAATTTGGAACACCAAAAAGTTGTTTTAATAAAGCAAACAGAAGTGAAAATGTTATTGCCGATTCACATTGGCGATTACACTGATTTTTATTCTAGCATCGATCATGCAACCAATATTGGTAAAATGATTCGCGACCCTGAAAATGCTTTGATGCCAAATTGGAAACATATTCCAGTTGGTTACCATGGAAGAGCTTCATCGGTAAAAGTATCTGGGCATACTTTTCATCGTCCAAAAGGACAACAAAAACCAGCTGACGCAACCGTTCCTGTTTATGGACCTTGTAAGTTGTTAGATTTTGAATTAGAAACTGCTTTTGTAATTGGTAAGAAAACGGAAATGGGAGAAAGCATTAGCACTAAAGATGCAGATGATTATATTTTTGGAATGCTTCTTTTTAATGATTGGAGTGCACGTGATATTCAAACTTGGGAATATGTTCCACTTGGGCCATTTTTATCAAAAAATTTCGCTTCAACTGTTTCTCCTTGGATTGTTACTTTGGAAGCTTTAGAACCATTTAGAACAAAAGGTTATGTGCAAGATCCTAAAGTACTTCCTTATCTAGAATATACAGGAGAAAAAAATTTAGATATTAAATTGGAGTTGTTTATTCAACCAGAGAACTCTACTCCAACAAAAGTTTGTACTTCTAATTACAAGTATATGTATTGGACAATGGAACAACAATTAGCGCATCACACAGTTAATGGTTGTAATGTTAATGTTGGTGATTTAATGGGAAGTGGCACTATTAGCGGTCCCGACCCAAGCGAATTTGGTTCTATGATGGAATTAAGTTGGAAAGGAACAAAACCAATTAAATTAGATGATGGCAGCGAGCGTAAGTTCATAAATGATAATGATACAGTAACAATTAAAGGTTGGTGCGAAAAAGATGGAATGCGCCTTGGCTTTGGTGAGTGTACTGCTAAATTATTGCCTGCAAACTAATCATGCAATTTATTCAGGAATTAACTAACTCTTTACTTTCTGAAAAGCAGGTTAAAGCTTATGTATTACGCTTAGATCTTATACATCCAACAATTGGAGGTAATAAATACTTTAAACTAAAATACAATCTTGAGCAAGCTAAAGCTGAAGGAAAAAAAACAATTCTTTCTTTTGGCGGGGCATTTTCAAATCACATAGCAGCATTAGCAGCAGCGGGGCAGGAGTTTGGATTTAATACCATTGGAATTATTAGAGGAGATGAGCTAAGTGATGAAAGTAATCCTACGCTTAGTTTAGCAAAACAAAATGGAATGCAGTTTCATTTTGTTGATAGAGAAACATATCGAAAAAAAGATGATGTTGATTATATCGAAAGCCTGAAACAAAAGTTTGGAAATTTTTATCTTGTACCAGAAGGCGGCTCTAATGGATTAGCAGTTAAAGGCTGTTTGGAAATTAAAAATCATATTCCATTTAATTTTGATGCTATTATGTGTGCTTGTGGCACGGGTGGAACAATAGCTGGAATAGCTTTATCATTAAACGAATTTCAAACCGCAATTGGTATCCCTGTATTAAAAGGTGCTGAGTTTTTAGAACAGGAAATTTTAAAATTGCAGAGCGAACATTATAAAAACCTTGCCCCGCAGTTAATTTACGATTATCACTTTGGTGGATATGCAAAAACAAGCCCTGAATTATTAGAATTTATGGACTTGTTTCAATCAGAATTTTCTATTCCTTTAGATAAGATATATACCTCAAAATTAATGGTTGCCTTTTTCGATTTGCTTAAAAAGAATTTTTTCAAGTCGAATTCCACTATAATACTAGTCCATACAGGTGGAATTCAGGGGAATTGAAAAAAAATGAGATTTTTATTAGTTGGATATAAAATTAATTTTTACATTTAAATTAATTTAACAATTGTATCAACTAATATTTTTGCTTATGAAAAAGATTCTTTACCTATTTCTTTTAGTTAGTTTTATTTTCGTTACAAGTAACGAAGCTTATTCTCGCGCTGGCGGTGGCGGTGGAAGAAGAAGTTCTAGTTCTTCAAGTTCGAGTTCTAGTTCAAGTATAAGAAGTTTTTCTAGCGGTAGCTCCAGAGGTGGTGGTGGTTTTCCTTTATGGGCAATATTTACTTTCGGAGGAATTGCTCTAGTTATTTACATCATTTATAGAATGAATAAAAGCAAAATTGATGCAAAACTAAATGAAGCAACAGGTGGTTTAGCTGGTAACTTTACTGGTACAGAAGCACATGAGCACTCAATAATAAATGATGGTACTTTGCCTTCTGATTTCTTAATGGCAAATCCTGACTTTAATTTGGAAGCCTTTAAAGGTAAAGTACAAGTTGCATTCCCTGCAATACAAGATGCTTGGATGAATAAAGATTTATCTAAGGTTAGAAAATGGATTAGCGATGGTGTTTACCAACGTTTCCATATTCAATTTGAAATGATGAAGAAACTTGGACAAAAGAACGAAGTTTCTAATATTAAAATTGATGCAATTAAATTAGTTAGCGGAAATCTTCAAAATGATTTCAGTGTAATAACAGTTGCTGTTTATTTCACAATGGATGATAAATTTATCTCTGAAAAAATAAAATCACTAAACGAAGAGTTCTATGCAGAGAAAGCAATGGAATACTGGACATTCGTTAAAAAATCTGGTGCAACTAAAGGTGATTTATATACCTCTGGTAATTGCCCTAATTGCGGTGATATGCTAAATGAAGATGGAGGAGAGGTTAGTAAGTGTAAGTCTTGTGGAACGGTTACTTATTTAGGAGATTACGATTGGGTACTTTCTGAAATTACTCAAGAAGAAGATTATAGCGAAGGTTTCTATGCAAATGAAGCTGCAGTATTAGAAGTTCTTAAGAAGGATGGACAGTCAATACAAAGTATGGAAGATAAAACATCTAATGCATTTGTACATTATCTATTATCTCTTTCATCAGTTGATACTAAGCATTTTGGTCGTTTTGCAACGGAGGAATTACTTCCAACATTAAAACAACAAAACGAAACTCCATTTGTATACAACCGTGTTTATATTAATACAGTTGATTACATGAATTACTATGCTGATGACAAGTTTAACCACATTATGGTTTCTGTTAAATACTCAGCTCAACGTGTTAGATTAAATGACAATAAAGTTGATTTAATTGATGATGAAGTAAATTCACACTTTGTTACTTTAACATTAAGTAAAAAATTAGGTGGAGATTTATCAAAAGCTAAGTTGTGGAGTCATGACTGTCCAGGTTGTGGTGCTCCATTTGCTGATTCAACTGCGTTAAAATGTAGCTATTGTGGAGAAAAAATCAACTCTACAGACAAAGAGTGGATTGTATCGGCAATTAGCTAGTTCCAACTAGGAATTACTTTTGTGTTCCTTATATAAAATGTTAGATGCGAGGTGTTTTTTAAGCATTTAAATTAGGAGTTTACTTTGTGTAATCGACTGTTTAAATACCGAAAATGCTTCGCATTTAACGTTTTATTAAAAAACTACTTAATTTGCGGCTATTGGGTATTATTTTTGGCTCGATTTTTAGTATATTTGAATAAAAATTTTAAAAATGAAACATTTTGCATTAATAGGTTTAATTGCCAGTTTTGGTTTGGCTTTTATATACAAGCCTAATGTTACCTTAGATACTTATAAAGTTATTAAAGTAACTGGAAATATCATTTATAAAAAAAATAACAAAGATGTAATTCAAGGGGATTTATTTCCCGAGAACGAACAAATTGTATTTAAAACGGTTGATTCAAAAGCGGCAATCATTAGTACTGCAAAAGGACGTTTTATTCTTGCTCCAGGTAGCGATAAAAATGCTCAGGTAAAAGCTAATTTACTTCCTGCATCTTCAAACATTAGTTCAAGAAGCGGGGCAGTTATTAATATTATCGATCTTCAAAATGCATTCACTGGAAATTATGTGGTTCTTGGTAAATCAAAAATTCATATCAATAAGGATAATTTCCCAATGAATGAAAAATGTTTTTTCTTTCTTCGCTTTAAATACAAAGGTGAGGAAATTAGCAAGAAACTTGAGTTTGAAGACGAAAAGTTGATTATGAACAAGGAGCAAATTATGATGGTTGATAGTAAACCAATTGATAAATTTGATTCTCCGGAAGTAAAGCTATATTATTTTAACCAAGGTGGAAACTCTCAATTAATCAACACATTTAATTTGCTTTTACCAAACGATACTGAACTAAAGAAAGAGACTGAAATTTTAATGGCTGAAATTAAGGATAAAACATACTCTGCAAAAGTAGATGAGTTCATGGCTTACATGAATGACTTTTACGGAAAAGCCAATAAGCAAAACGCAATGGATTGGCTCAAAACAAATTTTAATTTAGAACCTTAAAACTAAAGAGCCTCTGAAATTTCAGAGGCTCTTTTCATTTTATTTCTTTTCTATGAGAACTTTTATTTTATTTTTTATCCTACTTGCATTTCAATACTGCTTTGCGCAATCGTCTGCAAGCCATTACTTAATTATTAATCCTGGAGGACACAAGGGACAAATTAGGTCCTTATTAGTTACTAATGATAAAAAGCACATTATTACAGGTAGCTTCGATAAAACTATAAAAGTTTGGGATATTGAAACGGGCGAGCAAAGCCGTGAAATTTTAAGTCAGATTGGTTCGGGTAGTGAAGGTATGATTTATAAAATGGCGCTCTCATCAGATGATAAACTACTAGCTGTTGGTGGTTGGTTTGGAGATACGCAAGGTAGAACAGAGAATCTAGGAGATATAAGAGTTTTTGAATTTGCAACAGGAAAGTTGCTTTATGTTTTGAAGGGACACGTGAATACTATTCACGCTTTAGAATTTACTGATGATAATAAATCATTATTATCTGCCGATGCAGAAGGTGATATGTGGCTTTGGGATTTAGCTAGCAAAAAAATTGTTAGAAAATATAATGCAAAGGATAATAGCCTAGATTTACTTAAGTTCTCTGATGATGTTCAATCTATTTCAATTAACAAAAATAAATTTGTTACAGCAGATAGATATGGCAGAATTAAATTATGGGATATTGATAAAAAAGATTCTTTGCGTTGTGATCATTATTATGAACAAATTCCAGCAGACCATGCTGAATTTAGTCCAGATGGTAAATGGATAGTAGCTGTAGTAGATACTTTTTTTACAATTTATGATTCAGAATTTAAACCGATTACAGAAGGAACAAATCAGTTTGGTTTTGTTTTTGCAAAATTTTCGCCTGATAGTAAAAAAATTGTGTTTGGCTCAGTTGGAAGAGGAGATGTAAGGGAGTGTAATGTTTTTGCCTTAGAAGGAGATGCGTGGACCGACCATTCTACTTTTACTGACGTGGATAATTCAGTAATTTGTGGTGATTTTATTGATAACGAAACAATTGCTTTAGCTGGTGGAAATAAAGATGAAGTAATAGTATTGAAATTAACTAAGAAAGGTGAAAAACCAAAGGTGTTAAAGCGAATGGTGGGCCTTGGAACTCATATATATTCAGCAGCATTAAATGATAAAAAATTAGCTTATGCTGATGAGTGGTCAGAAAATTTTGGCTTCTCTAAATACAATAAACAGTTTGATTTGTTTTTGAAGAATTTTGAAAAACCTTCTAAGAATATTCCTTTTGCAAAACCCGTTTTAGAAAAGGATGGAATTAGTTTAAAAAGATATAGAATTGGCGAAGACCTGAATGCTGGTTTGTATATTAGGAAAAATGGTAAGATTTATGATTCTATCCCACTCGAATATTGGAATGGTTCTGAACACCATTCGTTTTGTTTAGCAAATGGATACGTAATAACTGGGAATTGTTGTGGCTTATTACGTGCTTATAATTATGCGGGACTCGAACTTTCTACCTTTGTTGGACATGTTGGAAATATTGAAAGCATTACTATTTCATCAGATGGAAAAAGATTAGTTACAGCTTCTGATGATCGAACAATAAAAATTTGGTCGATGGATGAAATAGGAAAAGGTAGAGAAGTGGATACTATTGTTTCGATTGCTGATTATTGTAAACGAATGAAAATATATGGAACCTATGAAAGAGTTTTTAAAACAATAAATGTAGAGAAGGAATCAAAACTAGCAACTCGTGAAGCCTGGTTAAAGGTTATTGATGCATTACGTGTTAATGGTTATAGATGCCAAAGTTTTAAATATAAATTTGGAGATTTTTGCAGTAATCAAATTTTTCCAATTGTTACGTTGTTCTTGGCTGAAAATGGCGATTGGCTAATTTGGAATGAAGCAGGGTATTTTGCAAGTTCTAAAAAGGGAAGTCGGTTTGTAGGTTATCATATTAACCAGGGAAAAGATAAAGAAGCAAAGTATTATCCTTTCGAACAGTTCGATTTAAAATACAATCGCCCAGATATTATTATGAAGGATTTAGATGTTGCTTCCATTGATGTAATTAAAGCTTACGAAATGGCTTATCAAAAACGTTTAAAACGAATGGGGGTTAATGAGAATGAATTATCAGGCGATTTACATTTGCCCGAAATGAACATTAAAAATAAAAATTTTGATGAGGCTACTCGACTTGTAAAAGTTAGTTATACTGCCAAAGATGATAAATACAAACTAGATAGAATAAACATTTTTATTAATGATGTTCCTGTTTATGGAACTAAAGGAATGGATATTAAGATGCAATCATTAATGGAATTTTCAAATGAAGTTAGCTTGGAACTATCTCCTGGAAAAAATAAAATACAGTTTTCTGTTTTAAATGAAAAAGGTGTAGAATCATTAAAAGAGACCTTTGTTGTGATTAATAAAGAACAAACAAAACCCGATTTGTACATTATGACAATTGGTGTTTCTTTATACATGGATAAAAAATTTAATTTGAATTATGCCGCAAAAGATGCAGAAGATGTAGCAGCATTTTTTGAGAAAAGCAATTTATATAACAAAGTGTATGTAAACAAATTGATAAATGAACAGGTTACCAAAGAAAATATTTTAAAAGCTAAATCAACGTTTTTAAAAAATGCTCAAACGCGTGATGTGGTGATGGTATTTGCAGCAGGTCATGGTGTGTTAGATAAAAACATGAATTACTACTATGCAACACATAATATGGATTTTAATAATCCAGCAAATGGTGGAATTAGCTACGAAGAGTTAGAGGAAATTTTAAATGGTATTAAACCAATGAAAAAACTTTTCTTCATGGATAGCTGCCACTCGGGTGAATTAGATAAGGATGATTACGTAGTAACAGAAAACAATACAAAATCAGAAACAGGTGAAGTAATGTTTCGTGCTGCGGGAGATGTTGCAGTGGAAGCAAAATCTGAATTAAATCTAAACCAATCATCACAATTAGCTAGCGACTTGTTTGCTGATTTACGTAGAGGAAGCGGGGCAACCATTATTAGCTCGGCGGGTGGGGCAGAGTTTGCAATGGAAAGTAGTGTATGGAAAAATGGATTGTTTACATTTTGTTTTCTTTCTGGATTAAAAGACATGGCAGCTGACGCAAATAAAGACGGCAGTGTAATGCTTAGTGAGTTAGAAGATTATGTGTACGATAAAGTAAGCGAGCTATCAAAAGGTAAACAAGTTCCAACAGCACGTAGAGAAAATTTGGAATTTGATTTTAGGATTTGGTAAAAAAGTTATTCGTTTTCTGTATTAGGACATCAACTTTGAATGGGAATCTAAAAAAAATGCGATGAAAAAGATATGTTTTTATTGTACTGTTTTAATAGTTGTGTTTTTTTCATTTTGCAGCGCCCCTGCTGTTCGTGACGTACAACTTAATAGTATTAATAAGGTCTGTTTAGATGGGTTTTTAGATACAACAAAAATTAAAGTTCCGAACTATTTTATAGTAAACGACACCTTAAAAATGGTAAAATACAAAAGAATTGATGATGAAATTGTTTTCGATATATATACAAAATACGATTGTATAGTTAAAGACGATTTGAAGGGTGATATAAGTGTGAAAAATGATACTATATTAGCATCTCTGATTGCTAAGCCATCTGAATTGGCCTCATCTTGCATTTGCCCGAGTATAGTTACATACAAGTTGAAAGTGAATAAGAATAAAAATAATTATATTATTCAATTTAAAGGATTAAAATATGGATATTAATTCCTGATAGCGCGGATTTTTAGTCAAGACATCATTAACGCAATAACTTCGCAATATTCACATAATACAACTTACTACTCCCATTGTCATACTTATTCATTTCATTTAGTAGTTCATCTACTGTTTGGCGTTTATCAAATTCGGTTTTTACGTTGTTTCTTCTGCTAGTGAAGTATAAGTTGTTTTGTGCATCAACAAAGGGGCAATAATCCATGTATTTGCAATTTATATCCATAAGGTTTTTTGCGGCCGTCCAATTGCCATTTTTGTTGTAACTGATGTATAAATCACCACTGCCCAAACCACCTTTTTTATTGTAACAAGTGTAGAGTATGTAAGATTCATCTTGGGCAACAAAGGCATTAAATTCAAATCCATCCGAATTAATAGAGTCGCTCATCGAAACAGGAATTTCATATTTTCCATTGTTCCACTTCGAAACAAAGATGTCGTCTTTTCCTTTTGTCGCATTGGCATCGCAAGTAAAATAAAGGTTGTTTGATTTTGTAATGCAAGGATAAAATTCATTTTCAATAGTATTAATTGGTTCTCCCATATTAATTGGTTCCGACCATTTATCTTTTACATTTTTTCTTTGCACATACCAAATGTCAAAATCTGCTATGCTATCTTTATTATCTTTTAATCTATTAGATGCAAAATACAAACGCAAACCATCAGAAGAAAGAAAAGGTTCAAGGTCTTTGGATTTTCCTGAAAATGTTGCTACTTCTGGTTTCGACCATTTGTTGTTTGTTTTTTTAGTACACAAAATGGCTGAAAACTCACTTTGCAAACTTTGCAGTGTAAAATACATTTCGTTTCCATCATTAGAGATTGCAAGATCTCTAACATTAGGAAAGGAAGAAAATACTTGGGGCAGAAATGATTTCACTTCACTTTTTTCCTGTGAATAAACCTGTAATCCAAAAATTAATCCACAAGAAATAATTATTTTTTTTACCATGTCTGAATTTAGTAATAATTATTGAATCCTGCTCTTTTCATCGTCTGCCCCTGTATTTCTTCTCATTTTCCCTAAAGTTGCTTTTCCAAATTTGTAGGTAAATCCTACGTTTAAAACTCGTGTGTCACGCTTGGCTACCCAATCTTCATTTACATTGCCAAAAATGGTTGTTCCGCTTGGATATGATTTCCAAAAAATATCACTAAAGTTAACGGTAATGGTTCCCTTCTTTTTTAAGATTGTTTTTTGTAATCCAAGCGATAAATTATAATTCGTATTTATCCAAGTAACACCATATAAATTTCTGAAATTGTATTGCAAATTACACTCCATCGAAAAACCATCAACAATATTAATAGTGTTATTAGAACTAATGTAAAAAGAAGGTCTTCCTTGGTTGATAGTATAATTATTTACTGTTCCTGCATACTTGCCAAAGTAAGTAAGGAAATTGGAATTTGTTTTCCACCAATTAGTCATTCGCTTTGAATAGGAAATATCAAAGCTATAATAGTTAAGTGTATTCAAATTTACAATGGTTTGCACCGTTGTTTTAGAATTGTAATCTTGAATTAAAATATCGGTTAAATTATCGGTAGTAATGTTATAACGGAAAGTAGTAAAAAATTCGTTTTTGTAGGAGTAACTTAATTCGGCATTGTAAGTAAGTTGTGGTAATAAGTATGGATTTCCTTCGCTGTAGGTTGTTGCATCAATCAAGCGTTTAAATGGATTCATTTGTTCGTAGCCTGGTCTATCAATTCTTCTACCTAAATTCATGTTGATACCATGCTTGTCATTAAACTTATAATCGAAATAAGCAGTTGGAAATACTTGCAAGTAATTTCTGTTAAATGTTTGCGAATTTAATACCTGCTTTCCTTTTGCTAATGTGTGTTCCGACCTCAATCCAAATTGCATGCTCAGTTTCTCATACTTCTTGTTAAAGTTTATATAAGCAGCATTAATGTTTTCATCATATAAAAAATGACTGCTTCTTGCACTATCAAATGTTGTAGCTTCGTTAATGCTATTATAAAACTGCATGTTTTTATCAGACTGTACTAAACTGCTCTTGATGCCTGCATCAAATGTTAAGTCTTTTTTCATTGGTTTGGTGTAATCAGCTTTAACCGAATACAAACTCAGAGAACCAATTTGTTTGCCTATTAAGTAAGTAGTGTTGATAGTATTGTCAGCAGCATCTTTAAGCGTTGTTGTAAATAATTGATTGTTTGAATTTCGGTAATCTCCATAATCGAGGTTAACCGTTAGTTCTTGCCCCGTTGTATCAAATTTGTGATTTATTTGTGCGTTTAACTCATAATTAAAATGCCTGTCTTTTGATTGCTGCGAAAACTCATAACTGCTTAATTTTTCATTATACATTCCTAAAATATCGGTGTGATTGATGGTGCTTGGATTAATAGTTGTTAGCGTACTTACTCCTAAAAACGAAACACTTGTTTTTTTGTTTATGTTATAGTCAAGCCCTACACGTGGCGAATGAGTAATGAATGGGAAAATAATGTAGTTATCGGTTACATAACTTGTTCTTAATGTATCGTTTTCATAAAACTTACGATTTAGTCTTAGGTTATTAAATCCTTTTCTATTTGAATAACTATAGCTCGAAAATAAGTTGAGTTTATTTTTTTTGTAATTAAAGCTTCCAGAAACACTGTGCTTTCCATATCTTCCTTGCCCATAGTTTGCGCTCACATTTCCATTGTATCCTTCGCGTTTATTCCTTTTCATGATGATGTTTAAGATGCCCGCATTTCCAGAGGCATCGTATTTTGCAGAAGGGTTAGTTATGATTTCTATTTTTTGAATATTGCTAGAAGTCATTCCCCTCAACATGTTTGCTAAATCTTGCCCCGACATAGCAGAGGTTTTTCCATCAATTAAAATAATAACACCTTGTTTGCCTTTTAATCTAATATTGCCATCTTGGTCAACAATAACGCCTGGTAGCTTTTCTAACACTTCCATTGCACTCGAACCGTTTTGAATAATACTGTTTTCAATATTCACTACCGTTTTATCGGCTTGTTTTTCTATAAATGGTTTTTCGGCAGCAATAGTAACTGATTGTAGCTCGGTTGATTGTTGCAACAGTTGTAAAACACCCAAATCAATTATTTGCAAACTATCTTTTATGCTAATGCTACTTTTAGTTGTGGTTTTATAACCAGCCATTTTTATTTCTAAATAATAGTCGTTCGCTTTTATGTTTTGAAAAATGAATTCGCCATTTTCGTTAGCTATTTCACCTTTGTATAAACTCGAATCGACGCTGTTTTTTAATACAACGGTTGCAAATGGAACAGCTGCGTTTTTCTCATCAACAATACTTCCTTTAACAGCATTGTTTTGTCCGAATAGGAAAGTAAGGGGTGCACAAAGTACCCACAAAAGTATGGCTGCTTTCATGTTATTGATTTTTAACGAATTATTTTTTGATGCTTATTTCTCTGTACAATTATTAATTACCGCTTTTAAAACCTTATCGGCAACAACAATGTCTTTATCTAAAATGTTTTTTAATGCTTTTTTTCTATACGCTGTAACAGTTGGTTGTAGTTCTTTAATTATACTATGTCCTTTTTCTGTTATCGATAATTTAAATCTTCTTCTCGATTCGTCGTGAATCGTTCTCTTAATATATTTTGCTTCTACTAAAATATCAAGGATACGTGTAATCGACGCTTTATCTTTAAACACCATTTCAGCTAATTCATTCTGAGTAACATCTGGATGGTCGCTTAATGATTTAAGCACTAGCCATTGGTCAACAGTAATATCAAAACCACCTTCTTTTATTTTGGTTTGCGCAAATTGTCGGTAGGTTTTAATGGCTTTCTCCAATTGATAAAAGAATACTGAATTAAGATTTTCCATACAACAAATGTAATACAAATATTTAATAGTTGATATATCAACTATTGATATAAATGTTAAAATGTTTAAAACAAGAAAATACGATTATGAATGGTTTTTATACTTGTATGGAAGGAGATTTTACTTGGTTTGGTTCCAAATTCTCCAAGCTTCATCTGCCTGATGATACAACATACTCAAGCCGTTAATGCAAACCGCTCCTTTTTCTTTTCCTTTTTTTAGGAATAAAGTAAGTTCAGGGTTGTAAACTAAATCATATAGTAAGAAATCAGATTGAATTACTTCATAAGCTAAAGCGGGGCAAGTATTTTCGTTTGGACTCATGCCAACGGGTGTGCAGTTTACTATTAGTTTAAAGTGTGGTAAAATTCCTGCATTTAGTTCTTCATAAGTAAATTGTTTAGCAATTCCTTCTTTTTTATTGCGAGTAACATTCCAAGTAGGAACACCGATTTTATTTAATACATATTCAATTGCTTTTGCAGCGCCACCTGTTCCAAGTATCAAAGCTTTTTCGTGCTGTGGTTCTAAAAATGGTTTTATCGATTGTTGAAATCCGAATGCATCGGTATTAAAACCTTTTAAATGTTTCTTACCGTTTTGTTCTGTTATTTTAATGCAGTTAACAGCACCAATGGCTTTCGCACTTTCATCCAATTCATCTAAAAAAGGAATCACACTTTCTTTATAAGGAATAGTAACGTTTAAGCCTTTTAAATTTGGTTTATTAGCAATTAGATTTTTAATTTCTTCAATGTTTTCTAATGGAAACAATTGGTATGCACAATTACTTAATCCCAGTTTTGCGAATTTATCTTCAAAGTATTGTTTGGAGAATGAGTGAGAAAGTGTTTTGCCAATTAGTCCGTATAGTTCCATGCTTCAAAAGTACTTTTTTTAAATATTAGTTTTACCTTTAGCAAAACTATTTTATTTCTATTGAAAAGTTTTAAAGCCATAATAAAGAATCTTGCTTTTCAAGTATTGCTTGCAATTATTGCAGGTGTTTGCCTTGGCCATTTTTATCCTGAGGTAGGAGTGAAGATGGAAATAATTGGAAATGGCTTCATTAGTATTATTAAAGTGTTTATTGCCCCAATTATTTTTCTTACCATAACATTAGGCATTGCAGGTATTGGTGATATTAAAAAAGTGGGTAGGATAGGAGCGAAGTCACTTTTGTATTTTGAAATTGTTACCACTTTTGCATTGCTTTTAGGGATTTTAATGGCTCATATAATTGAACCAGGAAAAATTGATATGAGTATGCTCTCGGCAAAAGATGCTACTAAATACATTAAACAAGCCGATATTCCTTTTGATTGGTTGCAATTTCTTCTTTCTAATTTAACCTTGCAAGTGCTTATTGTAGGATTATTGTTTGGTGTAATTCTCACCTTTGTAAAACGCAAAGCCAAAATGATGTCGGCTTTAAAGTTTTCTTCTGATTTAGTTTTTAAGGCCTTAAAGCTAGTTATGTACCTCGCTCCATTAGGCGCTTTTGGAGGTATTGCTTATGCAGTTGGCAAGTTTGGTTTAGCATCTTTAGTTCCTTTAGGAAAATTAATGTTGACCATGTACATCACCATGACTTTATTTATTTTCTTAATACTTGGAAGCATACTTCGTTTTTATAAACTAAGCATTTGGAAATTTTTAAAGAACATTAAGGAAGAAATTTTATTAGTTCTTGCTACTTCTTCTTCCGAACCTGCTATGCCAGGCCTAATGCTTAAGTTAGAAGGAATGGGATGTAGTAAGCCTGTTGTAGGTTTAGTTGTTCCTACAGGTTATTCCTTTAATTTGGATGGAACATCTATTTATCTATCAATGGCAGTTTTATTTATTGCCCAGCTTTATAATGTTCCATTAACCATTGGCGAAATGGTGAGTGTACTTGGTATTTTAATGCTTACATCAAAAGGTGCTGCTGGTGTTACAGGAAGTGGATTTGTTGTTTTAGCTTCTACATTAACTGCTATACATACTATTCCTGTTGAAGGTTTGGCATTTTTATTAGGAATAGATAAATTTATGAGTGAGGCTAGAGCTATTACCAATATTATTGGAAACGGAGTGGCGACAATTGTAATTGCTAAAACGGAGAAGGAGAAAATTGTTATTGATTAAAAAAAATAGCCCCGAAATTTCGAGGCTACTTTTTTGCTTATAGGTATTTGAATATTTTATCGTTGGTTTTGTTTTTGTAGGTCCAATCAACTTTCCAGCCATAAGCACAGCTGTTTGGTTGTACTGCCACCACATTACCGCTTGCATCAACACCAAGAGTTACATTTAGTTCAAACTCCTTTGCTTCTACTTTTATTTTAAGTTTACCTTGTACAGGCGCCCATGCTCCGCAAGTGGTATTCCAAACTACCGGAGTTTCTACTTTACTTGTAAACGCATCTCCTTCACGAGTTGTACCCCAGTTTTCTAAACTAGTTTCTCCGTTATAACTTCCAATACCTTCACCTGTACAAGTATAAACTGAACCGTCTTTTGTATAAGTATACTTACGATTAATGTTCCATGTTGCAACAGCTCCATTATCAAATGTTACAACCATTCCTGTTCCAGAGATAGTTCTAATTAAAGTTTTACCGGTAAATAGTAATGAAATAATATTACCACCAACAACATTTGTATTGTAGTGTGTTCCATTAAACATCAAACTTTTATTATCAGATGCGCGTGTAACTTTATAATTAATATAATCTACCTTAAGTACCGCCATCGAATCTTTCCAACGAACACCTTGTGCATAGTCAACAATTGTTAGCCTTATTGATCCACTTCTCTTTCTATTACTGCAAACGGTTGTACCATCGTAATTAATTAGAATAGAACCATTCGAAAGTCCGTTTGTATCGATACTTGCCCCGCATGGTGTTGATTGCACTTGCATAGGAGGTTGAATTGTTCTTTCAGTTAAACTTGAATAACTGTTTAAAGCATTATCCGCATCGTTCATCGCATCATCGGTCTGACTTTGAATATTACGATTGTCTTCCGAAGCTTGCCCATCTTCGTTTTTAAATGCTTTCTTCTTTTTACAAGATTCTGCGCCTGTAATAATAGCTATTGCTAAAAAGGCGATGATGATTTTTTTCATTTAAAAGGATTTTTTTGCAGAACCAAGTTACAAAAAATGTTCCAAAGTAAATGTTAAATTTTTGGTTGAGATGGTCAGCTAGTTGTAGGTTAGCTATTGGCTAGTCTTTAGTTTAATTCAATAAAGACCAGCGACTTTAGACTAGCTAACTAACGACTATTTTTAATAAAACATCTTCCCCGGATTTAAAATCATATTAGGGTCAAAAGTCTTTTTAATATCGCGTTGTAGTTGCATTGCTTTTTCGCTAAACACAATTGGCATAAATTTTTGTTGTATAAAACCTATGCCGTGCTCGCCGCTGATAGTGCCGCCTAATTCGTAGCAAATAGTAAATAGCTCTGCAATGGCTTTTTTAATGTGTTCGCCATGCCATTTTTCATCACTCATATCGTCTTTAATAAAACGTATGTGTAGGTTTCCATCTCCAGCATGCCCGTAACATACCGAGCGGAATTCGTAGCGTTTACCTATTTCTTTTACACCTTTTACAAGCTTTGGTAATTCGGCACGAGGCACAACGGTGTCTTGCTCTTTACTTATTGAGTTACTTGTAACGGCTTCGTTTATTTTTCTTCTTAGTTTCCACAACTCTTGTTTTTGTGCAGCAGAGTCGGCAAACAATATTTCATCAATATCATATTTAGAAACTAATTCAGCAATGGCTTCCATGTCTTTCATCAATACATCCACATCATTACCATCCACTTCAATTAAAAGATGCGCTTGTATATCATCTGCAATTTTAACTACTGATGATTCAACATATTTACTTACCCATTCCAATGCATCGCGTTCCATCAACTCTAAAGCACTTGGAATAAATCCTGCTCTAAATACTTCACTTACTGCACTGCAAGCCTCATCCAATGAACGAAAAGGAACAAGCATTAACAAATCATGTTTAGGTAATGGTAATAAACGTACAATAATTTTTGTTACTATACCTAATGTACCTTCGCTTCCAACCATTAATTGCGTAAGGTTGTAGCCTGTTGAGTTTTTTAATGTATTTGCCCCTGTTTTAATTATTTCACCAGTTGGTAAAACAACTTCTAAATTTAAAATATAATCTTTTGTTGTTCCGTATTTCACGCACTTTGGTCCACCGCTGCTCTCGGCAACATTACCACCTAACATACAACTTCCTTTACTTGCAGGATCGGGCGGATAAAACAATCCGATTTTTGAAACAGCTTCTTGAAATACTTGATTAATTACACCTGGTTCAACCGTTGCTTGCAAATTACGTTCGTCAATTTCCAATATCTTATTAAACATTTCCATCGACAATAACACTCCACCATAAATAGGCAATGCGCCGCCGCTTAATCCTGTTCCTGCCCCGCGTGGTGTAACTGGAATAATAAATTGATTGCACAGTTTTACGATTTCCGAAATTTGCTCTGGAGTACTTGGTTTTACAACTACTTCGGGCATATACACCAAACGCTCGGTTTCATCACTTGCATAAGGTATTGTTTTTTCTGTGTCAGTAAAAACGTTCTCTTTGCCGCAAATAATTTGCAGTTGTTGAATAAACTCGGGAGTAATTTTATTGTATTGGAACATGTTAATTAATCAGACTGTAAAGGTAACATCAAAAAAAAGTCCGCTGCCCTTCGACAAGCTCAGGGTTCAGCGGACTTTATAAATTATTAAAATTTATTTTTTTACTAAAACTTCATCAATCATACCGTAAGCTTTTGCTTCTTCAGCAATCATCCAGTAATCACGATCACTATCCGCCCAAACTTTCTCATAAGTTTGTCCGCTATGTAAAGCAATGATTTCATAAAGTTCTTTCTTTAACTTTTGAATTTCGCGAGCAGTGATTTCGATATCTGATGCTTGTCCTTCAGCTCCACCTAATGGTTGGTGAATCATAACACGAGCATGTTTTAAAGCTGTACGCTTTCCTTTTTGCCCAGCACACATTAATACTGCACCCATTGATGCTGCCATACCTGTACAAATAGTTGCCACATCTGGCCCTACAATTTGCATAGTATCATAAATACCTAAACCTGCATAAACCGATCCACCTGGAGAGTTTAAGTAAATTTGAATATCTTTTTTAGCATCTACTGATTCTAAGAAAAGTAATTGTGCTTGTACAATATTTGCAACTTGGTCATTAATTCCAGTTCCTAGAAAAATGATACGATCCATCATTAAACGAGAGAATACGTCCATTTGAGCAACGTTTAACTGACGCTCTTCGATGATGTAAGGAGTTAATGAAGAAGTAATATGATTGCTGTAGCTATCATAAACAAGGCCATTGATGCCACGGTGTTTAGTAGCATATTTTCTGAATTCGTTATTATCAAACATAGTTTTATAGTTTTTGTTGTGATTCAAATTAACCAAACTTATACCAAAGATGCAAATCGTGTTATCAACTGCCAAAAGTTCATATCCTTAATTATTGCTGGTTGCAAGTTCCTAGTTGCTGGTTTCTAGTTGGAAGCGGTAATTTGTAGCAAAGTCTAAAAACCAGAAACTAGAAACCAGCAATAAAATCTACTTCTTCTTCGGTATAAAGAAAACCTCCACTCTTCGGTTCTTCTCTCTTCCCTCGGGGGTATTGTTAGTGGCAACAGGATATTCCTCAGCATAACCATTGGTTTGGAATTTAATCTTAGCTTTTAAAGCAGGAGCTTTGGTTAGGATATAAGTTTTAATGGCATTTGCTCTGTCTAATGATAATTTTTGGTTTAGTTTCTTATTTCCAGTGCTGTCAGTATGTCCGTTAATTACCACATCATAGTTTGGATTTGCTTTTAACTCGCTTACAATTTTATCTAAATCAGTTTTAGCAGCAGGTTTTATTTTAGCTTCATTTGTATTGAACAAATAGAGGGCATTTAATGATAATTGTTTGGCAGAACCAATAGCCGCAACGGCGTCAATATCTGCTCCTGGCCATGATTTATCTTTTGTTACCGATTTTGCGTCCACCAACTTTACATAAGTAAATATTTCTCCAATTTTTGTTGAATCTCCGATGTCGACTAAAGCATTGCCACCACTAATTTTTCCAACATTAATCCATTTTCTCGCATCTTTTGAAACATATAAATAGGTTTCTTCAACATATTTACCCATTTCAAAAATGTAAAGGTCGGGACCATCAATGTTTACCAACGCGTTATCAGTAAAAGCAAGCGTTAATTCGCCACCACCGCCTAAGGAAACAAAGCCTGATACTTCTAATTGATTAAAATCTGGTTTTCCAACAGCATCAGCCGCTTTCGAATTGGCTGCAATAGGAGTAGGGGTACCTATTTTAAATTCAACAACTTTATCTGCAAATGAAATATCACCTAATGGTAATTTTACCTTTCCACCTCTACCATCATCGTATTCCTTTTCTTGTGCAAATGCAGAAATTGATAATAGTGTTATGAATGATAATAAAGATAATAAACGAATCATGATTAGTTTTTGTATGTAAAACAATTAATATACCAAATAACGAAATTATAGAAGTTTGAATACATTTGCAGCGAAATGTTTCAGAACTTATTAAATAGAATTATACGTTTTCCATATTTGCTCATTTCGGCGATTGTTTCAATAGCAAATTGGCAATTACTTACAGGGGTAAAATCATTGCAATGGGATATGATTAATTTTTGGTTGCCTTGGCGTTACTACATTGCCGAGTGTTACACCAATGGAATAATTCCTTTATGGAATCCATATTCGCAAGCAGGTTATCCATTACATGGCGATTTACAAGGCCCCGCTTATGCATGGGAAACAATGGTGAGTTCGTTTTTGTTTCCTATTAATTCATATTTCTTAAACTATTTGTATGTTGCCTACTTAATATTTGGGGCAATAGGTTTGTTTAAACTGTACAAATTCTTTGTTGTAAAATTTGAGAATTTAATTCCTTCCGAAACATCAGTCAATCTTATAAATATAGGTGGTGTTATTGCTGCTGTAAGTTATGTGCTTTGCGGTTACGTGAGTTGGCATGGACATTATTTTTACATGATAATAAGTGTATGTTTAATCCCCTGGATTTATTATTATGCTTTCCGCATTTTTTCGGGAGGAACTTGGCTTGATGCAATTAAACTTGCCTTCTTTATTTGGTGGCAATTGACTGCGGGAAATCCATCATACTTAATTGTTACTTTTTATTTGCTGGTATTTGTTTTCCTTATTTGTTTTATAAATAATATTAGGAAAAAAGCAGGGAACTTAAATAAGAAAATTGTTTTTCAGTTTTCCCTTGCAGGTTTATTAAGTGTGGTTTTATGCGCACCTGTTTTTTTAAATGCATATAAAGTTTTTCCATTAACATCGCGTGCAGGAGGTATTGGAGTGGAGTGGGCAGGCGAGGAGAGTTTGCGCTTTAATGATGTCTTTTCAATTTTTAATTCCTTTATGGGTTATGAAAGAGATTTTAAAGCAGGAGCCGAACAACCAATTTACAATTTATACATTACTATTTTTGTTGTCTTCTTTGCAATCATAGCATTTTGGAAAATCAGGAATTTTTGGACAAAGATTCTTCTTTTTCTTTCTATACTTTCGCTTTTGCTTTCAGTTGGATTAACAACCCCAGTGTATGGTTTGTTTCATAAGTTCCTTCCTATGTTTAACGTTTTTAGGATGCCTAATCTTATTATTATTTATTGTTATTTGTTTGCAGCAATAATGGGCGGAATTGGTTTTTTATTTGTTTATAAGGAACAAAAATATAGAAAGCACTTTCTTTATTTTGTAGCTAGTGTTTTATTGATTTCTGTTTGTGCATTAATTTATTTTAAATTTTTTTATACCGAAAGTAGAAATGATTTTAAAGTAGATAATGAAACGGTTAAAACGTTTTTATGGTCTCAACCGCAGTTAATGAAATCTATTTTAGCAATCATTGCAACCGCTATGGTGCTTATAATTGGAAGTGTTTTAATTTGGAAAAATAAATTTAAACTCTTGATTGTTTTGATTGTATTTGATGTTTGTATTAATTATCAAATTGGCGCAATTGCAAGGGTTTTTGGGGACGTTAGTGCAACTTATTCAAGTTCATTTTCTAAAGGATTAAATAAAGGATTTGCCCCGCCTGATTTAATTGCTGATAAAGATGTTACTTGTTTTAATCAACGAATGGAACCTTTTTGGATGAATGCTGCAACATTTATTCAACAGCCAATTCATCTTAACGATAATAATTTCGAGCTCACTAATTACATGAAATTGTTAAATGAGCATGGAAATGAATTAAACCCATTTATTAAGCAGCCTTACATTTATTTTGTTGATACATTGGTTTCACATCAAAATGTTAACGATAGCATACTGCTAAGTTTGGCTGCTGTTGATAAGAAAGTAGTTGATAAATATGCCTCAATAAAATTAAGTAATTCAAGCGATAGAACATTAAAAGTAAAACAATTTGAACCACATGATTTTAAATTTTTAACGACTAGTAAATCTGCAACTGCTATTTGTTTACAACAAAATTTATGTCCGCTATGGACAGTTAAACTTAATGGAAAAGAAATCAAACCTGACACTGCATTCTACTCTTTTCCTTTAATAATCTTACCTGCGGGTAACAATGAAATTAGTTTTGAATATAGTTTAGAACATTATTCTACTTTGTTTTTAATCTCTATTATTCTTGCAGTATTTATTGTTTTAATTGTCATTTTTAAATCAGGACTAAAATCAAAAATGAAGATTGGTTTCATGATTTGTGTTTTATCATTAATTGTATTTTGTTTCTATTCATTTAAATCGGGGCAAAGTAAATTAACCAATTCGAGTATAGAAAATGTTTATGCAACCTATCAAAAGGAAGTTGCATCATATAAAGATGCGATGTTAGTTGTAAATTCAAGAGACGAGTTGCTGAAGGATTTTAAATGCAATGCAGCTAAGTATAATTTCTTTTTTAACGAAGATTTAGCGGCGTTTGTAAATGAATTAAAAAATTCGAAAAACGAGTATTTAGCATTGCTTGATTACAAAGCTCTTCATACAATTGAGATGGATAAATTAATTAGCTTGTATTATGGTGAAGAACTTAAAAAGCTAGATACTGATTATGGACAAATTCTTGTTTTTAAAAAAAATTCAAATTCCGTTAAACCAATTCATGAACAGTATTTTGATTTTGAAAATGCGCAATCCAATTGGCAAATAAAAGATTCGATTACTGGTAATACACAACTATTGTTGAAGAAAGGGAATGAATTTGGTGGGGGAATGGAGTTTACAATGGCAAAAATAAATGCAAAGGCAGGAGATTTAGTTTATGCTAATTGCGACCTTACAACAACTGCCACCAATTTCCCTGGAATGTGCTTAAGTGTGGATAGGGAAGGGGTAAATAAAAAATTCCTTACCTACACAAAGTTTCGTAAAACTGGCAACAAAATTAAATTAGCCATCTATTGGCGTATCCCTAATTTTGTGCGTAAAGATGATTTAATCAAGGTTTTTATGTGGAACAACACCGATATTCCTGCTTACATCGACAATATGAACTTGCAGGTTATATCAATGGATAAACAATAAATAACGAGCTTATTTTCCGATTTATATTAGTCTAAAAAATTCATTTCTTTTTGCTTGTATTTGTAAAAAATACGCTATTTTTAGGCTCTCGATGAATCTTACAGAAGAAATAAAAAAAGCAATTAGAGATGTTCCTGATTTTCCGAAACCAGGAATTCTATTTAAGGACATTACTCCTATATTTTACGATCAACAATTATGCAATGCAATCGTTGATGAGTCAGCTAAAAAGCTCGCCAATGTTAAAGTTGATGCAATAGTTGGTGTAGAGAGTAGAGGCTTTTTATTTGGTTTGTTATTAGCAAACAAAATGAATATCCCTTTTGTATTGGTTCGTAAAGCAGGTAAATTGCCTTATAAAACCTTGAGTCAGGAGTATTCTTTAGAATACGGCACTTCAAAAATTGAAATGCATGTTGATAGCATTAAAAAAGGTTGGAATGTCGTAATTCACGATGACCTTTTAGCAACAGGTGGAACAGCAGAAGCTACTGCGCAATTGATTCATCAATTTGGAGCAACAGTTTCAGCTTTCACATTTATTGTAGGATTAGATTTTTTAAACGGGGCAGATAAATTAAGTAAACACTCAAACAACATACAATGTCTAGTACACTATTAAACGACACAATGACTGGAATGAATTTTCAGTTAAATGAAAATCAAGTGATGATTGCGGATATGATTCGCAAATTTGGAAAAGACCATATCTATCCTAAAATGATGGAGTGGGACGAGTCGCAAGAGTTTCCAGTTGAAGTATTTAAAAAGCTTGGAGATTTAGGATTAATGGGAGTTTTAGTTCCAACTGAATATGGTGGATCAGGCTTTACTTATACTGAATATGTAACTGCAATTACTGAATTAGGAAAAATTTGTGGTTCTATTGCTTTATCAATGGCAGCTCACAACTCTTTGTGCACAGGTCACATCATGGCTTTTGGTAACGAAGAACAAAAGAAAAAATATTTACCAAAACTTGCAACTGCAGAGTGGATTGGTGCTTGGGGTTTAACAGAAACTGGTACAGGAAGTGATGCTGGTGGAATGCATACAGTTGCTGTTAAAGATGGTGACCATTATGTAATTAATGGAAGCAAAAACTTTATTACCCATGCAATTACAGGTAACGTTGCTGTAGTTATAGTTCGTACAGGCGAAAAAGGTGATAGCCACGGTATGTCGGCTTTTATTATTGAGAAAGGAACTCCAGGTTTCCGTTCGGGTAAAAAAGAAAACAAATTAGGTATGCGTGCTTCAGAAACTGCTGAATTAATTTTTGAAAACTGCCGTGTTCACGAAAGCCAAATGCTAGGTAAAGAAGGTGAAGGCTTTGTACAAGCAATGAAAGTATTAGATGGTGGTCGTATTTCTATTGCATCTTTATCATTAGGTATTGCAAAAGGAGCTTACGAGTGTGCTTTAAAATATTCAAAAGAAAGAACACAATTTGGAAAAGCAATTTCTCAATTTCAAGGTATAGCATTTAAGTTGGCTGATATGGCTACTGAAATTGAAGCTGCTGAATTATTAACCTTCAAAGCTGCGGATATGAAAAATCGTGGCGAGAAAATTACTAAAGAAGGTGCTTTTGCAAAGTACTATGCTTCTGAAGTATGTGTAAGAGTTGCAAATGACTCAGTTCAAATTTTTGGAGGTTATGGTTACACTAAAGATTTCCCTGCTGAAAAGTATTACAGAGACAGTAAATTATGTACTATCGGTGAAGGAACCAGCGAAATTCAAAAACTGGTAATTTCTCGTGAGTTATTAAAAGACTAATACAAAATGAAAGAGGCGAATTTTCGCCTCTTTTTTTATAGAAACAAATGATAAATCGTACTTGTAAATCTCAAATTAACCTTTATTTTTGCAAGGTTTCAATTAAAAACTAATTATTTCAGAATAAAATGGCACAGTTTGATTTGTTAATGCCTAAAATGGGCGAGAGTGTGGCGGAAGCTACCATTATTAAATGGGTAAAAAACGTTGGTGATTCAGTGAAGTTGGATGAAACCATTCTTGAAATCGCTACTGATAAAGTTGATTCTGAAATTCCTTCTCCATTTGAAGGAATATTAGTAAAACAATTATTTAAAGAAGGTGATGTTGTACAAGTAGGTGCTCTTATCGCTGTTATTTCTTCCGATGCTTCTGCAGCAGTTGAAACACCAAAAACAGCAGCACCAGTAACAGCTAAAGTTGAAGCAGCAGTTGTTTCTACACCAGTTGCAACAAATCATGCAGCAGTATCAAACGATTTTTCTCAATCAAATAAATTCTTCTCTCCACTTGTAAAAAACATTGCAAAACAAGAAGGAATTGCAGTGGCTGAATTAGAAGCAATCAATGGTTCAGGTAAAGATGGAAGAGTTACTAAATCTGATATTTTAGCATATATTCCTAATAAGGGAAAACAAAATATTACAGTTGTTGAGCAAGTGAAAGAAGTAGTTGCACAAGTTCAAACTACTGCTCCTGTTAGTACTCCGCAAGTTCATAAATCAAATGTGAAAAGCATGGCAGGCGATGAAATCATTGAGATGGATCGTATGCGTAAGCTTATTGCTGACCACATGGTAATGAGTAAGCATGTTTCTCCTCACGTTACATCTTTTGTTGAAGCTGATGTGACTAATATGGTTTTATGGAGAGATAAAATTAAGTCTCAGTTCGAAAAAAGAGAAGGGGAGAAAATCACCTTTACTCCTTTATTTATAGAGGCTGTAGCAAAGGCAATTAAAGATTTCCCAATGATAAATGTTGCAGTTGATGGAACAAATATCATTAAGCGTAAATCAATAAACATTGGAATGGCGGCTGCTTTACCAAGTGGTAACTTAATTGTACCAGTTATTAAAAATGCTGATGAGAAGAATTTAATTGGCTTAACTAAAAATGTTAATGACTTAGCAAAAAGAGCTAAAGCAAATAAATTGGCGCCAGATGAAATCCAAGACGGTACTTTCACATTAACAAATGTGGGTGGTTTTGGAAATGTAATGGGGACTCCAATTATTAACCAACCTCAAGTTGCTATCATGGCAACTGGAACTATTAAGAAAAAACCAGCTGTTATCGAAACTCCTTATGGAGATACAATTGGTATCCGTCACATGATGTTTTTGTCTCTTTCTTATGATCACCGTGTTGTTGATGGTTCATTAGGCGGTAGTTTTTTAAGAAAAGTGGCTGATTATCTAGAAAATTTCGATATTAATAGAACTTTTTAAGCAACTAATCGTTTTTTAAGTAATTTTTGTTATTTTTGGTCTCCTGAATTTAGACTCGTATGGGTTTAGATTTCTATTGGATTTAATTTATTATAGAGGTATGAAGATAAAATTATTTATTTGTATTTGTTTTTCGTTTGTAAGTATAAGCATGTTTTCACAGTTTACTGCTGTTGATAAAGGCTCTTATAAATCTAATTTTTCAGAAGGTAGCTTGTTGTTGGAGGAAAACAACTCTCTTTTAGCTTTGGACTATTTTAAGTTTGCTTATTATTATGATTCCACAAATTCAAACATAAATTATTTGATTGGACAATGTTATCTGAGCCATCCAACCTCTAAACATGAGGCTGAAAAATATTTTGAGAAGGCAATATTGAATACAACTAAAAATTACGAGCCTTTCGAGCCAACAGTAAAAAAGGCCCCAGTAATTTCTTATTATTATTTAGCTCAATCATATCATTTAGATTATAAGTTTGCTCAAGCAGAAAAAATGTTAGCGACGTATGAAACTTTTTTAAAACCTAAAGACAAAAAAGGAGCAGCTGAAGTGGCTTACCTTAAAGATCGTATAAAATATGGTAAAATGTATTATGCCGCTCCACAGTCGGTGAAAATAACTAATATGGGCGACAGCATTAATGATGTGATGCCTGATTATTCTCCTTTACTTACAGGTGATGAGCGTATGTTAATTTTTACTCATAGAGGAAAAAATAATGTTGGTGCTGGTGAATTAGCTCAAGATGGTTTTCCATATGAAGATGTAATGGTTTGTTATAAAAAGGATAATGGAGATTGGACTATGCCAACATCTATTAGCCCATACATTAATACAAATGGTCATGATGGCGCAGTTAGTTTAACACCTGACGGACAAACATTGACCATTTATAAGGATGATAATGGTGGAGATTTGTTTTATTCTAATTTTGATGGTAAGGATTGGAGTATGCCAATAAAATATGGTTCAAACATTAATACTGAGTATTGGGAACCATCCGCATGTTTATCTCGTGATGGAAACACCTTGTATTTTGTGAGTGATAGACCAGGCGGTTTAGGTGGGAGAGATATTTGGAAGTGCGTTAAATTACCAACTGGACAATGGAGTTTAGCGAGTAATTTAGGCCCTAATATTAATACTCCGTATGATGAGGAATCACCTTTTATGGGTGCAGATGGTATTACATTTTATTTCAGTTCAAAAGGACACCAATCAATGGGTGGTTTTGACATCATGTGGTCTGTAATTGATGATGATGGACAGTTTAGCTTGCCTATTAACATGGAGTATCCAATTAATACTACCGATGATGATTTGTACTTAGTTGCCTCTCCTGATAACAAGCGTTTGTATTATGCATCAGCACATGAATCAACTGATAAAATATTTAATCATGGTGAAAAAGATATTTATATGATTACTTATGATAAAGGTATGTCGAATGATTTAGCTTTATTCAAAGGTCAAATTAAACCTGGTCCATGTGATAGTTTGCCTTCAGATATTACTATTATAGTTACCAATTCATCTAGTGGTGAAATTGTAGGTACTTATCGCCCACAACACGTTACTGGTGCATTTACAGTTGTTTTACCTCCAGGTTCAAAGTATAACTTCTCTTATCAACAAGGAGGAAGTGAAATTTATAGCGAGTCGATAGATGTCTCTAATGAATTTGCTTATGATGAAATTCAAAAAGATTTAAAATTAAAGCCTCATAATCTTTGCAATGGAACGGTTATGGATTATGATACAACAAAGAATGTTGATTTAGTTTTAAATCTTACAGTACTTTCTGATTCTAAAAAATTGAAACCAACAGCTAATGTGCCTTTCAAACTTTATACTAAAGATGGTTTATATTACGAAGGCAAAACAGGAGCAAATGGTAAAGCTGAAAATATTTTATTAGAGAAAAATCATGATTACGATGTTGTATTATCAAACAACGAATCAATAAAATCACATTTTTCAACTCAAGGCGAAACAGAGGGGAAGATATATGACAAAACGATGTACTTATTAAATAAGGAAAAATCTGACATTGAATTGTTATTAAATTTAGTTGTTCTTCAAGATAAAAAAACAAAGAAACCTGCAAAAGGAGCTAAGGTTAGTTTATTAGGTACAGATGGAAGTAAGTATGAAGGTACAACAGATGGTTTTGGAAAAATTGTTGGCATTGCTTTAAGCAAGGAAACCAATTATGAAATTGTTGCAACTGCTGATAATGATGCAAAAGCTAAAGATTTAGTTTCAACAAGTGGCTTAAAGAAATCTAAAACTATTTCTAAAATTGTTTATTTAAGTGGAGGTTCTTCTCTTGTGCCTGATAACAGTGTGGTTTCTGGTACTAAATTTAAATTTTACTTTAAGTATAATATGAATGAGGTTGATGAACAAGCTCCAGAGTATGTTGCCTTTATTAATAACTTAATTGCAGCCCACCCTGATAACTCAAAAATTAAGTTGAAACTTACTGCAAGTGCATCTAGAGTTCCAACTAAATCTTATACTAATAATGAAGAGTTATCTCAAAAACGTGAAAAATCAACAATGAATAAAATTATTAATTCTCTAAAGCAAAAAGGTGTGAACGCTGCTAACATTGAAGTTTTAACCGAAAAATTCATTGTTTCTGGACCTAAATATGCAGGCGATGCAGGTAATACTGCTAAGTATGAGAAATTCCAATATGTAGAAGTAGAAGCTTTTTAGTCTCTTATAAAACAAAAAAATATGTACCTTTGAAGACCGATTGATATCAATCGGTCTTCTTTTTTTATATGGAGTTAGTTAAACATAATTGGTTCGAGAAATGGTTCAATACTCCCTATTATCATTTGCTTTATAATAACCGAACACATACCGAAGCAGATTTATTTATTGCAAAATTAATGCAGCATTTAAAACTGAAAGCACAAAGTAGAGTTTGGGATTTAGCATGTGGAAAAGGAAGGCATTCAATTGCTTTAAATAAACTTGGATACAATGTAGTTGGAACCGATTTATCTGAAGAAAGTATTAATGAAGCATCAAAGTTTGAAAATAACGATTTACAATTTTATAGATTGGATATGCGTTCTCCTTTTCGAACAAATTACTTTGATGCAGTTTTAAATTTGTTTACTAGTTTCGGGTATTTTGATAATGTAAATGATGATATTAAAGTTTTTAAATCAGTTAGCACTGCATTAAAACCAAATGGTATTTTTGTTTTCGACTATTTAAATAGAGATTGGGTAATAAACAATTTACAAACTCAGCACGAGATTGTTAAGGATGATATTAAGTTTGTTATCAATAAACGAATTGAGAAGAATAGAGTAATTAAACATATTAAAGTAATTGATGGTAATAATACCAACGAGTATAGCGAATGTGTGAAGTTATATGCTTTGGATGAGATGATTAAAATTGCAGAAAAAGCTAATCTTAAAATGGAAGTAGTATTTGGTGACTACGAATTGGGCAATTACAATGAGAAATCAAGTAGAATGATTATTATATTTAGAAAAAGTTAATGCAGGAATTACTTTATACCATATTGCTTTTATTTTTGCCGGTAATGATTTCGGGGATGTTAGTCTTCCGTTTTAAAATTTCAGACAATAAATTGAAGTTGATTTTAGCATTTAGTGCTTCTTATTTATTGGCTCTTACTTTCCTTCATTTAATGCCCGAAGTTTTTTCCAAGGGTGATGAGAAAATTGGAATTTATGTTTTAATTGGTTTCTTCATTCAGTTATTTCTTGATTATTTCTCTACAGGAATTGAACATGGCCACATTCATGTTCATCATCAACCTAAAAAGAAAATTCCTATCTCGATTTTGTTTGGTCTTTACATTCATTCCTTTTTAGAGGGATTGCCTGTTGCAGAAGTAATGAGTCAAGGGCACAATAGCGGTTCGTTTTTAGGATTTAAAGATTCTATGATTTTAGGATTGACTTTGCACAACATCCCAATTGCAATTGCATTTGTTACCATGTTAAAACAATTACAAATTGCTAAAAACTCAGCAATACTATATTTGATATTATTTAGTTTGATGGCACCATTAGGTGTATTGTGCAATGAATTAATGAAACAAGCTGGTGTTGCTAACATTGATTACATCATTCAAATTTCATTAGGTATAGTGGTTGGTATATTTTTGCATATTTCAACTACTATTATGTTTGAGAGTAGTAATAATCATAAGTATAATTTTGCGAAGATGGCATCCATTTTATTGGGTTCTGTAGTAGCGTATTTAATAAGTTAATTTTAAAAGCATGTTTCATTTTTTATTAAGAACAATTCCTCGTCCAATACTCATCACATTTAGTTTGTGGTTTAGTAAAATTGCCCCGCTTATTTATAAAGGCACTCGTTATACCGACCCAATTAGTGGAAAATCATACCGCAAGTTTTTGCCTTACGGTTACTCAGGTAAAGCTAAACGTAAAAACGTATTGTGCCCAGGAAGTTTAAGTTTAGAACGTCATCGTTTGCTTTGGTTGTATTTGCAAAACAAAACCGATTTCTTTACTAAGAATTATAAAATGCTTCACATTGCTCCTGAACAATGTTTTTACAAATTGTTTAAAGCAATGAAAAATCTTACTTACACAACTGGCGATTACAATTCACCCATTGCTGATGTTCATTTTGATTTACACAAAGCGCCATTTGAGGATAATTCATTTGATGTTATTTTTTGTAATCACGTATTAGAGCATGTAGAAGATGATGCACAATGTATGCGTGAGTTGTATCGTATTATGAAACCAGGTGGCTGGGGAATTTTTCAAGTTCCTTTAGATGTTACGCGTGCTAAAACATACGAAGACGCAAGCATTACAAGCGAAGCAGACAGAGAAACCCACTTTTGGCAAAAAGACCACGTTCGTTTATTTGGTTTAGATTACAAAGACAGATTAGCAGCTGCAGGTTTTAATGTAACAGTTGATGATTACGTAAATCAATTAAGTCCAGCGGATGTAGATAAGTTTAGATTGCCGGCGGGGGAGATGCTTTATGTTTGCCGGAAGTAGAATCCTTTTGGTTCTTCTCCAATTGTTTTTCTAAATGCAACACGTTTTTTAAAGAGTCAGATTCTATTTCATCAAAAGCTCTTTCTAAGTATTCCTTTTTTGGAAATTGAATTACGTATGTTTTCTTTGCAGTGTTTTTCAAACTTTCGTTCCTTAACCAAGGATTAAATAACTTTAATACTTTTAGATTGTATCCTTTGTTTAAAGCAAAGTCTGCAAGGTTAGTAATACTGCTATCAACCTTTACATTAATGGTAGGAATTCTGTGATACAAGTCTTTTTTCTTTAACTCAAAACCAAACAACTCAGGATGCTGCATCAATGTTTTAATTGCAAGTATTCTGTATACGTATCTACCTGTTTCTTCATTTAATGAAAGGTCGTAGTATGATTTTACTTTTTGATCAGTAAGTTTATTCTCAATGCCTCCCATTCCTAAGTTATACGAAGCTGCCACTAAGGTCCAGTTACCAAATTTAGCATATCCATCTTTAAAGTACTTGCAAGCTGCTTCGGTTGATTTTTCTACATGATAACGTTCATCCACCTCATCATTAATTTCTAAACCATAGTTGACTGCAGTTGGTTCAATAAACTGCCAAAAGCCTGTTGCACCTTGCGGAGAAACAGCATTGGTTAAATGACTTTCAATTAAAGCAATGTATTTAAAATCATCAGGAACATTGTTGCGTTTTAAAATGGGCTCCATTACAGGAAACCAACGATTAGCGCGTTTGAATAGCAACAATGCGTTTGAATGCCAATAAGTGTTTATTAAAAACTCTCTGTCTAAACTTTCCTTAATACTAAAATCATTTTGAGGAACGCGTTCCCCAGCAAAATTTAAATTCTTTGGAATGTTGAGCCCGAAGATGCGCATATTGTTATTGGTATAATCAATAGGCTTTTCGTGCTGGTTATTACTAAAGATGTAAACAAACAAACTAGTGCAAATAGAAAATACAAGTACCCCAAAAAACACTAGCGTAATTTGCCAGAGTTTTTTGTTCATTACTACATTAGGTATTTTGTCTTTTATTTTCAATCACAAACTAATTTATAGAGCAGTTAATTGTTCGTTTAATGTTTTAATTTTCGATTCAGCATCAGCCATTTTTTTGCGCTCTAATTCAACCAACTCTGGTTTAGCATTTGCAACAAACTTTTCGTTAGCCAATTTAGCTTGTACCGATTTTAGAAAACCTTGATTGTATTCTAATTCCTTAGTTATACGCTCTTTTTCTTCTTCTGCATTAATGTTGTTTGCTAAAGGAATATAGAATTCAGTTGTTTTAACAACAAAGCTAAATGCTTTCTCTACATTGTTTTTAGTATAAGTTAAAGCAGATAAGTTAGCTAATTTCTTAACTACCTCATCAAAGTATGAATGTTGTGCATCTGATTTCTCTATTAACTCTAATTTCTCTTTTGGAGAAATTTGTTTTTGCTGACGAACATTTCTAACCGTTGCAACAACCTCTTTGCAAACTTCAAACTCGCCAATCATTTGTTGGTTTATTGTTTTTGCTTTTGGCCACTCTGCAACAATTATACAATCCTTATCACTTCTCTCTTTTAATAAATGCCAAATCTCTTCGGTGATAAATGGCATCCAAGGATGCATTATTTTTAATAAACTTTCTAAGAAACCAATTGTTGCATCGTAGGTAGCTTTATCAATTGGCATTGCTTTACCATCAACAAATTCAGGTTTAATCATTTCTAGGTACCAAGCACAGAAATCATCCCAAACTAATTTGTAAGTAGCCATCAATGCATCACTCATACGATATTTAGAGTATAAGTCGTTGATGTTTTCTATTTGCTCACTTAATTTATTTTCGAACCATTGTATAGCGGATTTCGAAGCTTCTGACTGAGGGGTGGCTGAGGCACTCGAAGCCACCTCGAAACCACTAATCAACCTAAAAGCATTCCAAACTTTATTGGCAAAGTTTCTTCCTTGTTCACAATAGCTTTCGTCAAACATTAAATCGTTGCCTGCAGGTGAACACAATAACATACCAACACGTACACCATCAGCGCCGTAATTAGCAATTAAATCAAGCGGGTCAGGGCTATTACCTAATGACTTACTCATTTTTCTTCCTAATTTATCTCTTACAATTCCTGTAAGGTAAACATTAGAGAAAGGCTTTTTTCCTGTGTATTCATAACCTGCAATAATCATACGAGCAACCCAGAAGAATAGAATCTCAGGGGCAGTTACTAAATCATTAGTAGGGTAGTAGTATTTTAAATCTGCATTTGCTTTTTCCCAACCGTTTTGTACAATTTTAGGGTCAAAAACAGTTAAAGGCCACAACCAAGATGAGAACCAAGTATCCAATACATCTTCGTCTTGACGAATATCTTTAACTGATACAATACTTTGGTTTAACTCTACTTCTTTTTTATTGTAATCAGCTTCTGAAATATCACCTTTTACTAAGTCTTTTTGTAAAGTATCTAATGCTTTAAATGTTTTGCTATTAAATAATTCCAAAGCTTCTTCTGAGGTTTTAGCAACAACTGTATTTCCTTTGTTATCATACCAAGCTGGAATACGTTGTCCCCACCAAAGCTGGCGACTAATGCACCAGTCGTGAACGTTTTCCATCCAATGCTTGTAAGTGTTTTTAAACTTCTCAGGAAGCAATTGAATGTTATCATTCATTACATTTTCCAAAGCAGGTTTAGAAACTTCAGACATTTTTAAGAACCATTGTTCAGAAATACGTGGTTCAATAACTGCACCTGTACGCTCCGATGTTCCCACTTTGTTTTTAATGTCTTCCGCTTTTACCATTTGCCCCATTTCTTCAAGGTCTTTGGCAATTTTTTTACGAACAACAAAACGATCTTCTCCTATGTAAAACTTAGCAGCTTCACTTAATTTTCCTTCAGGCGTTAGTGTATCAATAACTTCTAACTTATGTTTTAAACCTAAGTTGTAGTCATTAATATCATGAGCAGGAGTAACTTTTAAAGCTCCTGTACCAAAAGCAGCATCCACGTAATCATCAAAAATAATTGGTACTGCACGGTTAACCATTGGTACAATTGCTTTCTTACCCTTTAAATGCGCATAACGTTCATCTGTTGGGTTAACACAAATAGCAGTATCACCTAATATTGTTTCAGGACGAGTAGTTGCAATGGTAATCCATTCATCAGCACTTCCTTCTATTTTGTACTTTACATAGTAAAGCTTTGAATTAACTTCTTTGTGTATTACTTCTTCATCACTTACAGCGGTTAATCCAGCAGGGTCCCAGTTAACCATACGTACTCCGCGATAGATATGACCTTTGTTGTATAAATCAATAAACACGTCAATAACTGATTCTGATAAATCAGCTTCCATGGTAAACTTTGTTCTATCCCAATCGCAACTTGCACCAAGTTTTTCTAATTGTTTTAGAATAATTCCACCATATTTTTCTTTCCAATCCCAAGCATGTTTAAGAAAATCTTCTCTGCTTAAATCAGATTTATTTATTCCTTGTTCTTTTAACAAAGCAACAACTTTAGCTTCGGTAGCAATACTTGCATGATCGGTACCTGGCACCCAACAAGCATTTTTGCCTTGCATACGAGCACGACGAATTAAAACATCCTGAATAGTATTGTTTAACATGTGCCCCATGTGCAGCACGCCTGTAACATTTGGTGGTGGAATTACAATGGTATAAGCTTCTCTCTCATCAGGAACTGATTTAAAGAATTTGTGATCTAACCAATGTTTGTACCATTTGTCTTCAGCAGCACTCGGGTTGTATGTTTTCGAAATTTCCATAATTGTTATAAAAGCCTGTAAAGATAGTGAATTTGCTGGCTTTTTTGACGATTAACAAGTCTAAATCATATAAAATTATTTTTAATAGAAGAAAAAAAATGCATTTTTTGTTTTTTCTTATCGATAAAATTTGTAATTTGGTACTATAGAATTATGCTTTTATCGCAACAATATTCAAATACACGTTTTACGTTAACAATAGTTGATGAGAGTTATTATGATTTAAAAATCATTGATAATGTTGAAATTACTATTGACGATATTAAAGAAATTGTTTCAGCTCAAGAAAAAATGGGTGGTAAGCGAATGCCAACATTAGTAAGTGGTACAAAGTATGCAATAACAAATGCAGAAACCTTAAAGTATATTTCTGAAAACAAAAATTTTCCTTATTCAAATGGGGGGGCATTTGTTATTTCTTCGGTATCTCAGCGCTTAATGGCTAATTTTTATTTGAAGCTAAATAAACCTCAACGACCAACTCGTTTTTTTACGAACGAAAAAGAAGCAATAAAGTGGACGAAAGAGATTTGTATGGAAAATGAATTAGCTGCCTAAAATTCCAGTTTGCCAGAGTGCCATTCCATCCATAGCTAGCGCAACTGTTATGTGCATTAAAAAACCTGCAAGAATTCCCTTTCCTCTATAACTAATGTAGCCAAGTATTAATCCTGCAAATACAGAACCTATTGTTTCGGGTAATGGTTTTCCAAAATGAATCATACAGTAAGGGATGGTCATTATAAAAATGGACCATAATCCAAATTTGTTTTGCAAACCTTTAACCATAAAACCACGAAAGAAGAACTCTAAGCAAAAGAATTGTGAGCAATAAACCAATTCCCAAATTAAGAATTTAGAGTTTAATTGCGAAGAGTTGTAAATCTTTAAAAACGGGTATTTTGACTGAAAAGAACTTGTTTTTGATGCAAAATAGACTAAAATGAGCATGAAAACCATAAAAACGAAGTAAAATTGAATAAAGTTCTTTTCCAGTTTTAGGCTTAATCCAAACTCACTAGCCTTTTCTTTTAGTATGACTTTTATTACCAAAAGCGGAACGATAATGTAATTAAGATCGAGTATACTTACCCAATAAATAAGCGAATTGAATCTACTGTTCTCTGATTGGTAAAACAATGCTTCGGCTTTTAATTTAAGGTTATCCAAGCCTAGGCAGTTTAAAAAGGCAATTAGGTTATCCGTTTCCGAAAGGTATTTATTGGTAATAAGTACAAAAAAGGCAGTAGCAAATACAATGATTTCCCGCTTGTTTTCCTTAAAAAACAATCCTAAATCACTAAACTTAACTCTTAAACTACTGCTTTGCATAAACTTTCTTTATCAATTGTTTATCAGTTGTTTGCATTGTTGATAAAATTGTATATTTTTATCGCCATCAAAAAACAACTAACATATATACTCTTTGTTTTATTCCTTTTTACTGGGATAAAAATGAATGCTGTTCATAAAAGTGATAGCCTTTCAAATCGCATCGATAAACCTACGAAAAAAAATGATGATACAGTAGCTTACAATCATAAGAATCTAAGTTATGATGAACTTACTTATTTTATTGATTCACTTTTAGATTTAGATACCATTCGCTTAAACGAAATTGAACTAGTAAACTACTATTCAACTTTACTTAAAAAAGAAACCATTCGTTTAGAAGGAATTCCCGCTCCTGATTTTTATGAGTTGTTTGATGAAGCTGCCGTATTTACTATTACTCCAGAAAATGAATTATTAGAAGAACAATTATTAGTTGTTACGAGTGATTCCTTAGGTTCATACTTTCATCCAAAAGAAGGTGTTGTTACATCTAAATTTGGTTGGAGAGATAAACGTATGCACAAAGGCATCGATATTCATTTAAACAAAGGTGATGCTGTTAAAGCTGCTTTTAACGGAATGGTGCGTATTGCCCGCAAACAAGGCGCATATGGAAATGTGGTAATTGTTCGCCACTACAATGGTTTGGAAACAGTTTACGCGCATCTTTCAAAAATAAAAGTAAAACCAGGTGATGTAGTAACAGCGGGGCAATTAATCGGATTAGGCGGTTCCACAGGCCGTTCAAGCGGACCGCATTTGCATTTTGAAGTGCGTTTTAAAGGCCACGCATTAAATCCTGCTAACTTTATTTCATTTACCGAAAATAAAATCGAAGCTGATTCTATCATTATTAAACACAATAAATATGGAGTATGTGCTTACCCAAGCAACGCAACTTTATACACTATTCAAAAAGGCGACTCCTGGTTTGAGATTGCTAAACGATATGGCATGAGCACAAAAACGCTTTGTTCACTTAATGGAACGGAAAAGCGTTACTATTTAAGAGTAGGGCAGAAGTTGAGAATCAATTAAGATTACGAATTTTGCCTTCACGCTATCATAAATTTGTAACATTTGTATATTCGTAAAAGTATTTGTAATCAATCTTTTAGAGTTTAGAACTTCTTTTTTGATTTTAATTCATTTTAGCTATTTTCGAAGGATGAAATTGTGGTTTTCAATTACTCTATTAGCCTTAATTCTCTTCTCTTGTAAAGAGGAAAATACTTCTGCCTATAATAATAGAGCAATTAAAGTAAGTCCAGCCCAAGGACATTTAATTTCAACAGATAGTATTGCAAAACCTAAAGTAATTATAATTGACCAAGCAGCTGTACTTAAAGGTGAGGTAGGTACTCCAAGCTCAATTATTACCAATAACAATATTATTATTGCGGGTGCTCCAAAAATTGTAAAAGCGGGGCAAGCAAAAATTAATGTTCATGGCAAAGATACTTTTGCATTACCAACTGTTGTTAGCGTTAGTTTAAACTCTGTATTAGCAGGTGTTCCAGAGGTTGTAACCGCAAAGGATGCTTATAGTAAGGATCAAAACCCTCATAGTTTCAGCACTTTTAGGAAGTTACAAGGATTAAAACATGATAATGTAAATTGTTTGTTTGAGGATGTAAAAGGAAATCTTTGGTTAGGTACGCATGGTGCGGGTGTAACCAAATACGATGGAAAGTCATTCACTCATTTCACAGCTAAAGAAGGTTTATCAAGTAATAGTGTTAACTGTATTTTAGAAGATAGCAAAGGCAATTTATATTTTGGTACTTACGGTGGTGGAATTACTAAATATGATGGTAAGTACTTTTCTTATTTTAATACAAGTGGTGGTTTGCCAAATGATGATATATGGTCATTATACGAAGATAAAAAGGGTGATATTTGGATTGGTACTAGCGGTGGAGTTTCTAAATACGATGGGAATTCTTTCACCAATTATAATTCGAAAACAGGTTTAGCTGGTGATGAAGTAAGAGCGATTAAACAAGATAAAGAAGGAAATATGTGGTTTGCTACCTATGGAGGTGGTATATCAAAATACAATGGAAAGCAGTTCGAAAATTATACCGAAGCACAAGGTCTTTCAAATAATTATGTGTTTAGTATTTTAGAAGATAAAGGCTCGTTTTGGTTTGGTACTGGATTGGGTGCCTGTAAATTTGATGGTGTAAGTTTTACTTCTTATACTGAAGCGCAAGGATTAGCAAACAACGAGGTTAGAAATATTTTAAAAGATCAAAGTGATAATTTTTGGTTTATAACATATAGTGGAGGCGCTTCAAAATTTAATGGAACAACATTCACTAACTTTTCAGAAAAAGAAGGTTTATCAAGCAATCAAATTTTGAGTGTTATCGAAGATAAAACAGGTAACATTTGGTTTGGCACTGGTGGTGGAGGCTTGTGTAAGTTTGATGGTAAAACATTAAATCACTTTACTAAAAACGAGGGCTTATCAGATAATTCGGTTAAATCAATTATTCAAGATAAAGATGGGAATCTTTGGTTTGCTACTGCAGAAGGTGGTGTTTCTAAATACGATGGGAAAAGCTTCGCTCATTTTACCGAAAAAGAGGGCTTAGCCACAAACGGAATTCAAAGTGTATTTCAAGATAGTAAAAATAATATTTGGTTTGGTACTTATGGCGCAGGTATTACAAAATACGATGGAACTAGTTTTGTTTATTATTTGGAAAAAGATGGATTGCTTAATAGTGTTGTTTGGTCTATCCTTGAAGATAAACAAGGTAATTTGTGGTTTGGAACAGATGCAGGTGTTTCTAAATTTGATGGTAAGTCGTTTACAAATTATACAATTGCAGAAGGTTTATCTGATAATGTTGTTAGGTCAATGTTGCAAGACAGAAACGGAAATATTTGGTTTGGAACAGCTGGCGGAGGTTTAACAAAATATGATGGAACAAAATTTACGCATTATACTGAAAGTGAAGGTTTACCAAATAACACCATTTTAGGTGGAGTAGAGGACAAGCTTGGAAACTTGTGGTTTGGAACTGCAGGCGGTGGTGTTGTAGAATTTGATGGAAAAAACTTTATTCAGTTTACCGAAAAAGAAGGTTTAGCCAATAATTTTGTTTTAAGTGCATTGGAAGATAAAAATGGAAACCTATGGTTCGGTACTCGTTTTGGTTTAAGTAAAATTTCGGGAAACAGACTTAAAGAAATAAACACAAAAATTCTTTCTAAAACATTTAGCGAAACTGAAGTTATTTTTAAAAACTACACTTATGCTGATGGCTTTTTAGGAATTGGTGTTAATGCAGGTAAAACATTATGTCAAACTAAAGATGGTACTATTTGGGTTGGTTCAAACGATCGTTTAACAACATTTAATTATGATGGGAATAAAGAAGATACAGCTGCACCAAATATTCAGTTAACAAGTATCGAATTGTTTAACGATAAAATTAATTGGAACAATTTTGAGAAAAAACAAGATACTAGTTTTGTTACAGGTAACGGAATTACCATTAGCGATTTTAAATTCGATAGTTTATCAAAATGGTATTCATTACCCGAGAATTTAAACTTGTCTTACAACAACAACTTTTTAACTTTTAATTTTATAGGTATTACCTTAAACCAACCTAAGAATGTAAAATATCAATACATGCTTGAAGGTTTAGATGAGAGTTGGAGTTCACTAACAAGCAAAACGGATGCGCCTTATGGTAACTTGCCACATGGTGATTATGTTTTTAAAGTGAAAGCCATGAATAGTGAAGGTTATTGGAGTAAAGCCTTCGAATATAAATTTACTATTCGTCCGCCATTTTGGAAAACATGGTGGTTCCGTATATTAGTTGCTATCATTGCTATAAGTTCTGTTTGGTATTTTATTAAACGCAGAGAACGTAAATTATTGGAGGAGAAACAAAAACTCGAAGCTTTAGTTGATGAGCGCACAGCAGAGGTTGTTTTAGAAAAAGAAGAAGCAAATAAGCAACGTGCATTTGCAGAAGAACAAAAAATAATTGTTGAAGTAAAACATAAAGAAATTACTGATAGTATAAATTATGCAGAGCGTATACAACGTAGTTTCCTTGCCACAAAAGAGCAATTAGATGAGAATTTAAAGGATTATTTTGTTTTCTTTCAACCTAAGGATGTGGTAAGTGGAGATTTTTATAGAGCAAGTAAATTAAGTAATGGAAACTTTGCTTTAGTAACTGCGGATAGTACAGGACATGGTGTGCCAGGCGCTATTATGAGTTTACTTAATATTACAAGTTTAAAAGAGGCCGTTAAAGAAGGCTTGCTTGAACCAGCTGAAATATTAACCCGTACCCGCGAATTAATTATCGAAACCTTAAAGAAGGACGGAAGCCCCGAAGGTGGAAAAGATGGTATGGATTGTAGTTTAATCTCATTTGATTTTGAAAATCGTAGGTTTACTTATGCAGCAGCAAATAATCCAATTTGGGTAGTACGAGGTAATGAACTAATAGAATTGAAGCCTGATAAAATGCCTGTTGGTAAACACGATAAAGATCAAATTCCTTTTACGCAGCATGAATTTGAAATGCAAAAGGGTGATGTAATTTATGCTTTAACGGATGGTATGCCTGATCAGTTCGGTGGTCCAAAAGGAAAAAAGTTCATGTACAAAAAGTTAAAGGAGCTTTTAGTAGCTATTGCCAAAGACCCAATGGAAGATCAAAAAACACTCTTAACTGATGTTCTAAATGAATGGAAGGGTGATATGGAGCAGGTAGATGATGTTTGTTTAATTGGGGTAAGGGTTTAATTGTGAATTTCTTCCTTATAACCTTTCTATTTTCAGTTAAATCTTCAATATTCCTTTTTCAATAAAACCTTACATTTGCACTCAAATTTCCAATTATGAGTAACGATCGTTATAACCAACGCGGAGTATCGGCAGATAAAGAAGATGTACATGCAGCAATTGCTAATATTGATAAGGGTCTTTTTCCTAAAGCATTTTGCAAAATTGTACCCGATATGCTTAGCGGCGACGAAAAGTATTGCATCGTTATGCATGCCGATGGAGCTGGAACAAAATCTTCCCTTGCTTACATGTATTGGAAAGAAACTGGCGACCTTTCGGTTTGGAAAGGAATTGCACAGGATGCTTTAATCATGAATGTGGATGATTTGCTTTGTGTTGGAGCAATTGATAATATTTTACTTTCTTCAACCATTGGGCGTAACAAACATTTAATACCAGGAGAAGTTATTGCAGCTATCATAAACGGAACCGAAATTTTATTAAAAGACTTGCGCGAAATGGGTGTAGGCATTTACTCTACTGGTGGAGAAACTGCCGATGTTGGAGATTTAGTGCGTACCATGATTGTTGATTCAACCGTAGTGTGTCGTATGAAACGTGAAGATGTAATTTCTAACCACAACATAAAGCCAGGAAATGTAATTGTAGGTTTAGCATCATTTGGTAAAGCTACTTATGAAACTGAGTATAACGGAGGAATGGGTAGTAATGGTTTAACTTCAGCACGTCATGATGTGTTTGGTAAATACCTTGCTGAGAAATATCCTGAATCTTACGATACTAATTTAGCTAAAGAAGTAGTTTATACAGGTAATCTTAAACTTACTGATAAAGTGGAAGTTGAGTACAAAGATGGAAGCGTATTAGTAAAAGAAAATATTGATGCAGGTAAATTGGTTTTATCTCCAACACGTACCTATGCACCTGTAATGAAAAAGATTTTAGACAAGCACCGTAAAGATATTGGTGGTATTGTACATTGCAGTGGTGGCGGACAAACAAAGATTCTTCATTTCATTACGGAGAACCACATTATAAAAGATAATTTATTTGATACTCCTCCTTTGTTCACTTTAATTCAAGAGCAATCTAAAACCGATTGGAAAGAAATGTACAAAGTATTTAACATGGGACATCGCATGGAGTTCTACGTTAACGAAAGTGTTGCGGCATCTATCATTGAAATTTCCAAATCATTCAATATCGATGCTAAAATAATTGGTAGAGTAGAAGCAAGCCCTGAGAAAAAAGTAACTGTTACCTCTAAGCATGGTAGCTTTGAGTATGGCGGGCAACACTAACCGGTGGCTTCGAGGGCCTCAGCCACCTACTATTTTTTTTTAAAATATTCATTCTAATTTTTGTTTATGGGGGCTGAGGCACTCGAAGCCCCGTTGTTCACGCCCTCATGTTAAAAACAATCTTTTTTGGCACGATTATGACGCTTGCTATAAAGTAACTTCGTAAACATGCGTAAAGTCTTATCAAAACTCACTATATTTTCCATTGCAATTATTTCTGTGTCCTTTGTTTTACATCGTACAAAGGCTAAACCATTTGATGAAAAACCACCCTTTTGGGCTGTTGAATCTAAATGGGTAGATTCTGTTTTTAATTCCCTTACTCCTGATGAGCGTATTGGACAGCTATTTATGATTGCTGCTTACTCTAATAAAGATAACAAACATGTGCGCGAAATTCGTGAGCTGATTGAGAAATACAATATTGGTGGTTTAATTTTTATGCAAGGCGGGCCAATACGCGAAGCAAAGCTCACTAACTATTACCAATCAAAAGCAAAAACTCCTTTGATGATTAGTATAGATGGAGAATGGGGATTAGCTATGCGTTTGGATAGTACGCCTCAGTATCCAAAACAAATGACCTTGGGTGCAATACAAAACGATTCGCTTATTTATTTTATGGGCAAACAAATTGCGAAGGAATGTAAGTTAATGGGCATACATGTAAACTTTGCTCCTGATGCAGATGTAAACAATAATCCAAACAATCCTGTTATCTCTATGCGTTCCTTTGGCGAAGATAAATATGCTGTGGTACGAAAGGCACACATGTACATGGCAGGTATGCAGGATGAAGGTGTTATGGCAACCTGTAAACATTTCCCAGGACATGGTGATACCGATTCGGATTCGCATAAAACCTTGCCAACCATTAAGCACAGCATGGAGCGTTTGGATAGTTTGGAGTTGTATCCTTTTAAAGAATTGTTTGCGCAAAATGTGGCAAGTGTAATGGTGGCGCATTTAAATATTCCTGCATTAGATACTACCAAAAATCAAGCAAGTACTTTATCAAAAAATGTGGTTACTGATTTATTGATAAACAAAATGCAATACAAGGGTTTAATTTTTACAGATGCACTTAATATGAAAGGGGCAAGTAAATATGTAACACCGGGTGTAGTAGATGCAAAGGCTTTGATTGCAGGTAACGATGTATTGTTGTTTTCGGAGAATGTGCCTTTGGCGATTGCAGAAATTAAAAAGGCAATTGCAAACGGAGAAATTACACAAGAAGTAGTGGATGCACATTGCAAAAAAATATTGAAAGCAAAGTTTTGGTGTGGTTTGGATAAGAAACAACATGTGCATGATAAAACAATTGCAAAAGACATTAAAACAAAAACTTCTGACTCATTAAATAAATTATTATCAGAAGCATCTATCACCTTATTACAAAACCAAAATACTATTTTGCCATTAAAGCGCGATGATGCTTTAAAAGTTGCTGTTGTATCTATTGGTACAGATGAGAAAGATGTTTTCTTTGCCTCCTTTAATACGTATAACAAAGCAAGCTACTTTGGTTTATCGCACAAGGCTAGAAAAAAAGAAAGAGATACGTTATTAGCGCGTATTAAGAAATACGATTTAATTGTGTTGGCTGTAAACAAAACCAATAACCGCTCAAACGAAAATTTTGGAATTACACCCGAGAGTTTAAAACTGATAGATAGCATTACGCAAATTAAACCAACGGTTTCGGTTTTCTTTACCAATCCTTATTTGTTTGCTAAGGTAAATGGATTAAACAACCATAAAGCAATTGTAGAAGCCTACGAATACAATCGTTTTTCTCAAAAAGCAGCGGTGGATGCCTTATTTGGTGCTATACGTTTAGACGCTAAGTTGCCAGTTACTGCAGGTAGTTTTCCACGTAATGCTGGAATAGCAATGGAGAAAACTTTAGCAACACAAACTGCTGCTCCCGTTAAAGTTACTGGCGCTGCCCTGCAAAAAAAAAAGTTAAGCGAAATAGACAGCATCGCCCTGCAGGGCATAAAAGATGAGGCTTACCCAGGTTGCCAAATTGTGGCAATGAAAGATGGAGTAGTATTTTACAAAAAAACATTTGGGCGTTATACTTACGACCCTTACGATACACGCGTTACTGATTCTACTGTGTATGATTTAGCATCGCTTACTAAAGTGTTAGCATCATCCTTAGTGCTAATGAAATTGGTTGAAGAAAATAAAATTAATTTAGATAGCACCCTTGGACATTACTTACCCGAACTAAAAGGAACAAACAAAGACAGCATTGTAATACGTAAAATGATTACACACCAAGCAGGTTTGCAAGCTTGGTTGCCTTTTTATTTGCGTACCATTAATAACAAAACACAGGAATACAAAAAAGGTTATTACCAAGATAAGCCCAGCAAAGCTTACCCCACACGTGTTGCAGAAAACCTGTATTTAAAAAAAGGGTATAGCGATAGCATTTATAAAAAAATTGCAGAGAGCAAATTAGAAAAACCAGGCGAGTACCTGTATAGCGATTTAGGTTATTATTTTATTATGCGCATTGCAGAGAAAGTTACAGGCACTCCTTACGATAAATATGTGCAAGAAAACTTTTACAAACCTTTAGGATTAAACCTTTGTTACAAGCCTCGTGAAGTGTTTAATTTAAAAAACATAGCACCAACCGAAAACGATAGCAAATGGCGCAAGCAATTAATTAAAGGTGATGTGCACGACCAAGGCGCAGCTATGCTGGGTGGAGTAGCGGGACATGCAGGTTTGTTTGGTACAGCAAGTGATGTAGCAACGCTAATGCAAATGCTCATGAAAAAAGGAAAGTATAATGGCATTACCTTAATAGATTCATCTATTGTAAATGAATTTACGCAGCAATGTAGCTATTGCCCAACAAACCGCCGTGGTTTATGTTTTGATAAACCAGAGTTGGATGAGAAAAAAGATAGCCCTGTAACTAAAAATTGTTCTCCATTAAGTTTTGGACACAGTGGCTTCACTGGTACCTTCGCTTGGGCCGACCCAGCAAATGGTTTAGTATATGTGTTCCTCTCTAACCGCGTGTACCCCGATGCCGAAAAAAACAAATTAGCAAAAAGCGGGATAAGAGGGAAAATACATCGACTGCTTTATGAAGCTGTTGAAGGGGTGGAGATGGGGAAGTAGTTGGTTTCTTTAATCACAAGTAGGCCAAGGTTGCCATGCTGCCTTTCTAAAAAAGCATCTCCATTTTATTTTGCCTGAATTTGTTATTTTAATCCCAAAAGAAGTAAGATTTTGATTCATTAACTTATCAAATCCTTTGTCGAATATTCTAAAATAGGGTTCTATTCTTAAAATATTTTTATTGCTTTTTTTATACTCAAAACCAAGTCCAAACTGATAGCTTAATAATGACTTGTTTGCATAATCTGAATTGCGAGTAATATTATTGGCAAATGTTGTATTGTCTTTTATTCCATTAAGTACTAAATAGCTTGCTCCTGCTGATGCGTGAAAAGAAATTTTTTCCTTCACAATAAATTTAAAACTGTATTGTAAAGGTATATCAATATAAGTTCCTCTTATTTTTGCAGATAAAGGAATGTTAGGGTCTCCATTTTGATTTACTATCCATACATAATTAACTTTATAAATAAAATTATAAAAATTAATTCCTGTGGTTATGCTTGACCGATTTGATAAAATAAATCTCGGGTTCAGTCCAATAATAAATATAAATTTATTGCTATACTCATGGTTATAACCGCTTTTTGGCTTTATATTACAATTCTCATAAGGTGAAAGGCAGACGCCTAGTTCTGAATGCGGTTTAAATTTGCTTGTATCCTTTTGTGAGTAAACTTTTGAGCAACATAGAATTGCAAGAAAAAATAGAATTTGTTTAAATTTAAAGTAATTAACTTGCATTACATAAATGTAAAAATAATCATTTAACTATTCAATTTCTTAAGAGTAATTCTATAAGTCTATTTTAAACATCTCTCTTCACGGCCCATCTAAACTTAGCCGATCTTGCTCTTGGATTGGTATTGGATTCCTCCGCACTGGGTCTAATTACTTCAGCAGCTATCTCGCTATATATACCTGCATTAAGTAAATGTTGAAATGATTTTTTTACTCTTCTGTCTTCGCCTGAGTGAAAAGAAAGTATGGCGACTCTACCGCCTGGTGCAAGAGCATCGGGGAGCTTTGCTAAAAATTTATTTAATACTCCAAACTCATCATTCACCTCAATACGCAATGCTTGAAAACAACGTTGGCAAGCTTTTTTTATTTCTTCTTTTTGTTGGTTGGCTGGAATAAATTGTAAAGCATCACTTATAATTTCTTTTAAATGAGTGGTAGTTTTAATCTCCATTCCATTTTCAAGATTGTAAATAATTTCATAAGCAATTCGATCAGCATAAGGCTCGTCGGAGTTCACGGCAAATATTTCTTCTAACTGACTTTCGGAAAGTAGTGTTAGTAATGTTGCGGCCGATTTACCGCTTTTAGGGTTTAATCGTAAATCTAACGGACCTTCAATCTTAAATGAAAAACCTCTATCCGGATTATCTATTTGCATAGAGGAAACTCCCAAATCAGCCAACACAAAATTAAGTGGTCCCGATTCAGCAACTATTTGATCTATATCTCCAAAATTTCTTTTCTTAATTGTAACTGCATCTGCCCCGTATCCTAATGTTTCTAAACGCTCACGCGTTTTTGGTAATTCAAATGGGTCCACATCAATGGCGTATAACATGCCAGTATGATTTAAACACTTAAGCATTTCTAGGCTATGTCCACCATAACCAAGTGTGGCATCCAAACCAGTTTGCTCCGGTTTAATTTGTAAGAATTCAATTATTTCATCAACCAAAATAGAACGATGCATACCAGCAGGAGTTCTTCCTTGCTGCTTTACTTTATCAATATCGTCTGCATATTTATCTGGCTGTAATTCTTTGTATTTTTCCTTAAAACCTTTTGGGTGTGTACCTGTGTAACGCACTCTACGTTTTGGTTTTTGGTTTTGCTCATCCATAAGGTAAATCTACGCTTTTTTGTTGGCTTCGATTGTATCAGTTAGAAAAATTGAGTTTTTTTTATTTTATTAAATACCAAAATAATGCATACCCAATTATAAAATTAAGTACAAGCATTATTGGTATACCAATCCTAAACTTAAGTTTTGCCGATTTATGATTTACAGGTTTCTTCATCCCTAAATATATACCTAATGCTCCAAACAAAAAAGCAATTAAAAACAAAGTGTTTTCCGAGATACGATTGCCCTTGGTTTTAGATTGTATTTTATCTAACCACATTACAATGTAAGCCGCACAATTAATGATAATAATATAAATTATCAAAAAGTGAGTGAAATTGAAATCCATTTATTTCATTCTCATAAAACCAACTCTACCTCGCTTACAACTTGCTTTCACAAAGTATCCTAAGTCAAATGTAAACTCGGTGTGTAATTGAACCGTTGTTGCTTTGAAAGCAGTGTAGCCGTCAAATTTTTTAGATGAGCCTGTATCATTTAATGGATAAGAGATAGTAGAGCCTTTTCCGCCATCACTCGAAATCATATCGCTGAAAGAGGTGGTGAATCTAATTCCTGCTGTCCAACTAAAAGCATCTGCTACAATTATGTTTGAACCAAATCCTAATACTCCAGAAAAGTACTTTGGTTGTAATTGTCCAACTACATCTCTTTCAGTTCCATCTCTGTTTTCGTTAGCTTTTGATACTAATGATAGTTGTGGTCCAATTTCTACATAACCCGAACTTTCATGCCCTCTAAAGCGATAAAGCATAGCAATATCAATTCCTTTTAAAAATAGGGTCTTACTGAATTTGCTTGAATCCAATTTAATATCGTATTTCTGACTTCTCGAAAAATACTCGGCATTAAATGCTAGTTCATGACACTCACTAAAGTTAATTCCAAATTTACCACCAACGCCATAACAAAACGCAAAAGAAGAAGTTACTGTTTTAGTATCCTTAAACATGTTTTTGCTTGTGAGCATAGATGTTCCGCCCGAGCCAGTAAGTGCAATATCAAACCAAGTTGGATTGCCGCCTCTACCTTTAAATGCAAACGAATTAAATGTAATTAATAATGAAGTAGTAAGTAAGATAATTTGTTTGAACATGTTTCTGTTTTTTATTCAAAATTACACATGTATTTGAATTAAGCACAAAAGCTTATGCACAAACTGTTAATACTATAAAATACTTATCTGATATTTTGAAATTGAATGGTTAAAATTCTATATCCAATTCTTTTTCTTCTGTTCCTCTTAGAACTCTTACTTTGGTTTTATCTCCTTTTCCAAAAACAGAAAGTGCTTTCATATAGTCTTCCATGTTGTTGATTTTGATATCCCCCAATTGTATAACTACGTCACCTTTTAAAATGCCAGCTTTAGATGCAGGTTTGCCATTGGTAACACCATCAACACGCATACCTTTTCCTTCAAATGCATAATCGGGCATTACACCCATGGTTACTTTAAATTTGGTCGATTTTGTTTCGGCAGTTTTGGTTGCAGTAAATTTTAATTTAGGATAATAGTTAGCTGCATCAATTACATCAATAATATAATCCAACACTTTTCTTTCTCCTTCGTAATTTACTTTGTCAGCATCATCTGTTGGTTTGTGGTAATCGCTGTGTTGCCCAGTAAAAAAGTGAAGCACAGGAATATCTTTTAAGTAAAACGATGTTTGGTCACTTGGGCCAATACCTGCACTGTCTTTCTTCATCGAGAAAGTATTATTTGTTTTATCTAATATATCCACCCACTCAGGCGCAGTTCCAACACCATACACCAAAAGCTTACGAGTACTATCATTTAATCGTCCAACCATATCCATATTAATCATGTAATTAATTTTAGCTAATGGATAGCTTGGATTATCGCACCATTTTTTAGAACCTAACAAACCTAACTCTTCGCCTGAAAAAGTCATAAACAAAAAATTGTATGCTTCTTTTTTATTGTTTGTGCTATAATAACGAGCCAATTCTAAAACCCCAGCTGTTCCACTTGCATTATCATCTGCCCCGTTGTGTATTTTGCCTTGTGGATTTGCGTCTAGTGAATTGTAATCATTTCCTAAACCTAAGTGATCGTAATGTGCACCAACAACTACGGTGTATTCTGCACCATTATCTAAATAAGCTACAACATTTTTAGCTTTTCTTTCTTTAATATCTGCAGTGCTTGTATCATGTGGGTTTGGATTTTTCTTGAAAGAGAAATCAAAGAAATAACTACGCCCTCCCATTGGAGCGAGTTTTAATTTTTCAAAGTAATTGGCAATGTATAAGGCAGCTTTGTCTTCGCCAATACTAGAAGTTCCTCTGCCTTCTAATTTATCAGATGCTAAATACTTAATGTGTTTTTTTATGTTTTTTACTTGTGTGCGTTGTGCTTGTGCAGTAAACGTAAATAGGGCAGTGCAGGCTGCAAATAATATCGCTTTTGTCATAAACACAAAGATACGACTCTTATAATTAATCTGGTCTTAATTTGTATTTCCATATTAATTTCTATATTTATATACTTAAATTAAAAACATTTATGAGATCATTTTGGATTTTTTCATTTTTAGTTAGTGTAGCCGCTGCTGCCATTTCTTGGTTTTTGTGGACACCCTTTTGGTTTTCCTTCATCTTAATTGTACCAATGATATTAGTTGGTATTTCTGATTTAAGCCAAAACAAACACACACTACGTAAAAACTATCCTATTTTAGGTAGAATGCGTTGGATGGCTGAGTGGATGCGCCCAAAAGTGTATCAATATTTTATTGAGTCGGATACAGATGGAGCTCCTTTTAATCGCTTAAGCAGGAATGTAATTTACCAACGTGCAAAAAAAGTAAACGATACAACCCCTTTTGGAACGCAACTTAATGTATATGAAACAGGGTACGAGTGGTTAAATCACAGCATTACGCCTTTACATCATGATAAAGTTGATCATGATCCTCGTGTATTGGTTGGCGGTCCAGCATGTAAGCAACCTTATTCTGCAAGTATTTTAAATATCTCTGCAATGAGTTACGGTTCATTAAGTAAAAATGCAATTATGGCATTAAATGGGGGAGCTAAATTGGGAGGCTTTGCTCACAATACAGGTGAGGGTGGATTAAGTCCATACCATTTAGAACCAGGTGGAGATGTGTTTTGGCAAATTGGTACAGGTTACTTTAGCTGCCGTAATTCGGATGGCACATTTAATTATGAAGCCTTTGCCGAAAGAGCGGTTTTACCAAATGTAAAAATGATTGAGATTAAACTATCTCAAGGAGCAAAACCTGGGCATGGAGGTATTTTACCAGCGTCAAAAGTAACCGATGAAATTGCAAAAATTCGTTTGGTTGAAAAAGGCAAGGATGTATTAAGCCCGCCTTACCACACTGCATTTTCTACTCCGGTTGAAATGCTTCAGTTTATTCAAAAATTGAGGGATTTATCGGGTGGAAAACCAATCGGATTTAAGTTGTGTATTGGTCAAAAAAGTCAGTTCATTGCTATTTGTAAAGCAATGATTAAGCTAAATATTATGCCCGATTTTATTACTGTTGATGGGGGAGAAGGTGGTACAGGGGCAGCTCCGTTAGAATTCAGTAATTCAGTTGGTATGCCTTTGCGCGATGCTTTGGCTTTTGTATATGACACCTTAAATGGTTTTGGAATTAAGAAACACATCAAGATTATTGCTTCTGGAAAAGTGCACACTGGTTTTGATTTGATGCGTAATTTTGCCATCGGAGCAGATATGTGTAATAGTGCTCGTGCTATGATGTTAGCTTTAGGTTGTATACAAGCTTTGGAGTGTAATAATAATAAATGTCCAACTGGTGTTGCTACCCAAGACCCTAAATTGTATAAGGGATTAGATGTAGCTGATAAGCGCGTACGAATTGCTAATTTCCAACATGAAACGGTTAAGGCTGCTGTTGAGTTAATGGCTGCAGCGGGTATTAATCATCCTGATAAATTGCATCGTTCGCATATTTACCGCAGAGTTGCTGCAAACCATATACAAACCTATGCCGAGTTATTCCCTAATTTATTACGTGGATCTTTATTGGAAGCTCCATTTCCAGCAGGGTGGGAGTTGGATATGATGAACAGCAGTGCCGAAACCTTTGATTTGGCGGCCTCGCATTAAGTTTAAATCAAATTTTGGCAAGGTACTTTACTCAAATCAGATAGCTTTGAGTATACTCTTATATTTTTTTAAATTTTTATTGCAACTTATAAATTATTACTTATTTTTGGCAAAAATTAATTTACTATGAGCCACGATACACATCACCATAACACAGAGAAAAAACCACATTTTGGACCAGCAGTTATTATGGGTCTTTCTTTTTGGTTATTTGCATTCTTCTTTTTAAGTCTTTGCAATGGTAAAAAAGAACATGGTGCTCATGAAGCAGCAGCAGGTCATGGTGCAAAAACGGAACAGGTTGAGGAAGTTAAAGGTGAACCAAAAGTTGAAGCTGCAGTTGCTGCAGTTGACTCTGTTGAAATGGAAGTATTTGATAGTACTGGTGCTCCATATATGATTAAGGTAGCTGCCCCTGCTAAAGAAGTTGAAACAAAAGAAGAGAAAAAATAATCTTAATATAAATTCATAAAGAAGCCGCTTCGAGTAATCGAGCGGCTTCTTTGTTTTTGGATAACTTACGTAATATTAAAGTGTAAACTGCGAAGGTTAATTAACATCCGCAGCTTAGTTTATTAATCATCATTACCTGCACCTGTATCTCTTTTAACTTTCTTAAGGAAGGCATCTTTTTTATTTGCCCCGCATAAGTTGTATTGGTAAGAAGGGCCTTTGTCAATTTCTTGTTTTCTGTTTTTAGGTTTAATTTCTTTTATAATGGTATTAAACTCTTGGTTACTCGAAACACAGTTCATTACACCTTTAAAGTAACTAAAGTAGTACCAAGTACTTTGATCTAATTCAAAATATATGGTAAGCATGTCGCCAGCTTTTTGTTTCTTTAATTGAATGATACCACCAACATATCTGTTAAATTCATTTTTATAAATGTTTCCAACGCCAATTTTACCATCGCTAATAAATGAACGGCTTGCTTTATCATAACGCATTGTTATATCATTTAAGAACATTGTTTTCTCCAATTCATCAGGGAAACGCTTAAAGCCACCATTTAAAACGAGATCAGAAATTGCTTTATCACCTTTTTCTTTCCCTAAAATTTCGCGTAAGCCTTTTTCAAATAATGGTTTTTCAAAATCAACAGCAGCAAAACTACCCAAGTAAACTTCTAAATCTTGAAACATTTTTTTCATTGCTTTGTTTTCAATGAAAAAATCCAAGGTCATCATAATATTAAATGCTGAGGAATCATTAACCGTGTAATGTGTGGCAGCACCTGCAGTAACAACTTTTACTTGTCCAAGTTCTGCACCCATGTCTAATTTTCCTTCACCATAAACCGAACAATTAGTTGTATTCAAGCTCATGAAATTTCCTGGCAAACTATTTTCCTCTAATTTTTCTTTGCTTGAAATTTGATATTCATTTGTTTCTTTATTAAAAAACATATAACCATCAGCAGAAATTACGTATTTATCTTTTCTTCCTTCAACAGGCGATATAAATGCCGAATACACCTTCCCCGAATCATTGTTAAACATAATACCAGTTCCAACAGCTGCGTTATTTATGTCTTTTAACTCGCCCGAAATTGGAATATAGATTTCCTTGGGATTAATTTCCCCAGCAAATTTTAAATATGATTTCCCTACACGTCCGCAATCATGAACGATTTTGGTACCACCATCAAAGGTTAAAAATTCGTTAGATGCAAAAAGTTTAACCTTACCTGCAAAACTAAAATAAGGGTTAAACCTAAAGTTAGCTGTATCTGGAATAATACCTTCCGAAACGGTTTGCCCAGTTGTATCTGGTGAGATTTTAGCAAGTTTAATTAAGAAAGGAGAATTGTTTTCGTCTAAATAGGTGTATTCACCTTTTGCCAAATATGATTTTTTTCCATAAATATTGGCTCTTACATTTTTAATGTGATGGTATTTTGTAACGGTATTCGCGTCAATTAAAGCATTTTTTAGTGTATCTATTACTGCTGATTTAAAAATGGTAACATTTCCACTATCTGGATATAAACGAGCGTCAGCTACATTTATGAAAGGAACACTTAAACAATGGATTATGTATTTTCTTAAGTTATAGTTCGCAGCTGGAGCAAAGAAACGTAATGAATCTTGTTTTGGATGCACAGAAATAAACTCTGGACCTTCTAAATCCAAGGCATTTTCAACATTTGCATTTATTTTCTTTTGATCATCACCTAATTGAATGTTCTCACTATCCATAAACCATTTAAAGCGATCCATATAAGCGATGTATTGGTTTTTATCGAATCGTACAAATGAACCAGCACCATTACTAATAAATTGTCCTGTACGTTTTTCAAAATCAATAGTTGCGTTTACGTTTTCAGTAGAGAAAGTAAATCCTTCTTCATCAAATGCTTTTAAATGGAAATTGGCAGTATCAGCAAAAAATTTCTTTTGTTTAAAAAGAATACGTTTGGAAATTAAATCGGCCTTTTCAAAATCCACTTTCCCTTTTCCATACAATTCAGTTGGAGATAAATCAAATGTTCCTCTAAATTCACCTTGTTTGTTGTATGCTGTAAAAGGTGTTGTTTTGTCGCTAGCCTGCATCAAATCTTTGTAAGGCATCCAATGTATATAAACATTTTCACCATGTGCTTGAGGAAATTCATCAGGAGTTTCTGTTTCTTTTACATCAAAAGTTTGGGCAATTCCATTCATCGAATCAGGATAAAAAATAAAGTCGTCTGAATGTGTTTTTGAAGGTCCAAAGTCCACATCTCCATCAGCACGTAAACCTTTATTACTTAATTTAATTTCATTCTCAAACTTAGCTTTTCCGCCATACACTTGAAAACCTCCTGGAGGAGTTTTGCGAATAAATCCTAATGAGTAATCTTGTTGTAGTGTAAGTTTTTCTCTAAAAGTTGGAAAGATTCCAGCTGAGGCAAATTCACCATCAAACTCTAATGCTTCGTTTCTAAAGTTATCTACGCTATCAATAACAAATGGATCTAATTTAAAATAGAATTTATCTTTATTATATGCGCCTCTCTGTATACTTCTTTTGTCATAAAACGCATACGATTCTTTAAAACTTTTGAAAATAGGAAAACTTGGAGCTTTTTTAAATCCAGCATGGTTTGTTGATCCATCCACTAATAACTCACCGTTAATGTTTTCAATTACAGTTTGAACTCGTTTAAATCCGAAATTACCATTGATGTCAGCTTCACGTGCATTAACATAAATACGAAGCGAATCAACATTTTTTAAGTCAATTTTATTAGCATCGTAGGCATAAGAAAATTCTTTTCCATGGAATTCAAATTTACCCGCCGCAACCACGCCTGAGAATTTAAAATCTCTTCCCTTTTTTAATATAATTTCTTGTTTAGCAGGGAATACAAATACTTGCTGTGTATCACTTAATAGAACTTGTTTAACACCTCTGATTCTTAAATCAAAACTATTGTTTAATAAATTCAAAGTGGCATTTGGAGCACCTGGAATTGTAGAGTGAAAAGTGATAATATCGTAATCGCTTTTTCGTTTGTTAGCCGAAATATATTTGAATAATTTATCCTTTACATTAATTTCATCTGTTTCTGTATTAAAATCGATTAAGCCATATTGCGCTACTTTAAACAAAACAGGACGTAAATCAACAGCTAACCATTTCATGTGAACCGCTAAATCTTTTGCTGTAAACACTCTTGATTTCCCGTTTTTCTCATAGTATTCGTTAATTTTTGCAATTGGATTAATATCACCAGAGGAGAGTTTTTCGTATCGGTCAGCTGTAAAAAAATCTTGCGATTCGAAATAAGCTTGACCTTGAAAATTATTTGCAATAAACCCCATGTCAATTTTTGCGGAGTCTATCTTCCATTCTAACTCTTCAAAATACATATCTATTTTATGATACGAATCATAATAAGGTGCCTTTTGCATTCCATCATCTGTTCTAATTAAAAGAACTCTACGCGTATCAGCAAAATATTTAAAACTTAAACCAGGATGAATAATGGTGTCTTTATCAATGAAGAATTTTACAGCCGCATTTTCGGCAGTAATTTTATCAGAACTCATAGCAAAGTTACGAGATGCAAGTTGTAAAAACACTTGTCCGTTTCTTCTGAATAATATTTTTGCAGGGTTTTTAGCGTCACCACTCCCGACAAATTTAGCTCCACGCATAGAGAAACCACCTTCGTAATCAACATCCTTTAAAACGTTTTTTACTAAAATACGCTTTGTATAAGTATCAAAACGTGGATACGTTTCTGTCTTATTTTCTGAAATCACTTTGTCAGTTATCTTACCTAATTGTGGTTTATCAAAATAACCTGGATGATAAAACAATACTGAGTCGCATGAGTAACCACCAGCCTTACAGTCTACACTTATTTTTTTTAATTCAACATATACATTGGCATCAAGTCCTGTTCTTTCCCATGTTTCTTTCCCACCTTTTCCAATAAATCTCCCTGTTGAAGGATAAAATGTACCACTAATACCTTCTATTGTTAACGAGTCTTCACGCGCATTTCTACATTTTAAAGTAAATACTGGAAATACAACTTTTGGTAAACTATCGTATTCAAATTTATATTCTCCTTGTTGTGTTAACCATTCAAAGGCTGTAGATTTATAAAATACATTATTCTCAAAAAGGTTTAAGCTTGTTTCAAGTAATTCCCCATAAGCTTTTGTGTTTTTTGTGTTTAATCCTTTTTCAATACAAACCTGCCAACTTTCAAAGCCTTTAAATTCTTTTGCGTTATCTATATAGTTTGCAACAGCTACCAAATAATCTCTGAAAAAAGGGTAAGGCTTCATTCTTTTACTTAGCATTTTGTTACAAGTACGGTAAACGTAATCTTTGTATGCGTTGGTAAAATCAGGTGTCTTCCAAAATTTAGCAAAATCATCAGTGAATTTTTTCGCCTCTTCTTTATTAGGAGTGTTCTCCTGAAAATAAGTGTCTAATTCCTTTACAAACTTAATTGAGTCTTCCGAAAAGCTTGTGAATTTCTGAGCATTTGCAGTAAATACAAAACTTAGCAAAAATAGTAGTGTTGCAAATTTTAAATTTTTCATACCTTAAGAATTAGTTCGTGAGAATAAAGTGTATTAAGCTTCGGTTATTTTCTGTTAAATACTTTCATTGCAGCCTCTACAATGTTTACTGTATCTAATCCGTATTTTGTCATTAATTGGTCAGGCGTTCCACTTTCTCCAAAGCTATCATTAACAGCAACGTACTCTTGAGGATATGGAGCGTTTTGTGCAAGCAGTTGTGCAATACTATCTCCTAATCCACCATGACGTTGATGTTCTTCTGCAGTTACTACACATTTTGTTTTTGCAACCGAGGCTAATATTGCATTGGCATCCAATGGTTTTATAGTGTGTATGTTTATTACCTCTGCATTAATTCCTTTTGCAGCTAATAATTCAGCAGCTTCTAAAGCTTTCCAAACTAAATGCCCCGTTGCAAAAATAGAAACATCTGCACCTTCAATTAAATGCAATGCTTTTCCAATTTCAAATTTTTGATCAGCAGGAGTAAAGTTTGGAACAGTTGGACGGCCAAAACGTAAATAAACTGGCCCATGATGTTCTGCTATCGCAATAGTTGCAGCTTTTGTTTGGTTATAATCACAAGGATTAATAACTGTCATGCCTGGAAGCATTTTCATTAATCCAATATCTTCTAATATTTGATGTGTTGCTCCATCTTCGCCTAAAGTTAATCCAGCATGCGATGCACAAATTTTTACGTTCTTGTCGCTATAAGCAACCGACTGACGAATTTGATCATACACGCGACCTGTACTAAAGTTAGCAAACGTTCCAGTGAATGGAATTTTTCCACCAATGGTTAAACCAGCAGCAATACCAATCATGTTTGCTTCTGCAATACCAACTTGTATAAAGCGCTCTGGATGATTTTTTTTAAAGTCATCCATTTTAAGTGAGCCAATTAAATCGGCACAAAGTGCAACCACATTTGGATTTGTTTTTCCTAATTCAGATAATCCTGCTCCAAATCCTGAGCGTGTGTCTTTTTTTTCGGTGTATGTATATTTCATAATTTCTAGTGTACTTTAATATTAATAAAATTTAATGCTTGTTCCTTTTCCTGATTCGATAGTGAATTTACGTTCAACTGTTTTTTCTGATTCTAATTGACTGCTTAATCTAAATTCTGCTCTATATTTTCCAGGCTGCAAAAACACAATTCCGTTTTGCATATTATTACTTATGTTGTAAACCCAAGTTAATTTATTTCCTTCTTCTAAATAAATACTTCCAAAACCTTCTCCGCCTTTTACTATTTGCAATTGCCCCGCTGAAGGTATTTTTATGGTGTTGGTAGTACTTTGTTTTATTTCAACGTCCTTCATTAAAATACGTGGTATTGTTAATATTTCCAAGTCGTATTTACCTACTAAATACTTTTCTGTTTTACCTATTTCTTGAATATTTAATGTTTTTGAATTTGTATTTTGACGAACTACACAGTTGATGTTTTTATTAGGAGAAGTTCCGACTAATTGCACATTTAAAAAACCTTGCGGAGCATCTATTGGAATTATATTGTGCTTACCTTTTTCAATGGTAACATTTTCTTTTACAATTTCTGGAATAGTATGAACAACAATTTTGTATTTTAAATCTGGATCTAGCACTAAAGTATCAGGATTACCTCTATGATTTAATGTATGCAAGTAATCGTATTTAATGTTTCCTGAAGACTGCTCGTAAAAGGTCATAGTAACATCCGTTTCGCTTGGTTTTTTAGTAATGTTATTTAAGTTTACCTGAACAGTAGTTTGGGTTAACGCTTCTGTCATTACTAATCTCATTACATTTTTGAAATTCGCTTCGTTACTTACATCATAAAATTTACCCATGCAACCAAACACATCTGCAAACTCAACATTAAGCCCAATACCAATTACAAATGGACGAAGAAAAATGTTTTTACTTTGCAATGCTTTTGAAACTGCACAGGGATCTCCATTGCATTCTTCAATCCCATCGGTTATTAAAATAACTACGTTTCTTACTTTATCATCAACTGGAAAGTCGGCTGCACATTGTTCTAAAGAGTAGGCAATAGGTGTTGTCCCTGTAGGAGTCAATTTATTGATACGTTCTTTAACTAATTTCGCATTCGTAGCCACAGGAGCAAATGGAACTTCTAATTTCGAATCTTCACAATTACGCACTGGTCTAAACGGCGTTTGATGTCCGTAACAACGCAAAGCTATTTCTAAATTTTTAGTAGTTTTTATACTATCTAAAAACTCGCTCATTAATTTTTGTGCTACTTCAATTTTAATTCCTGTGTTCCAACCACCGTACATACTGTATGAGTCATCGAAAATGAATAGTATACGAGTAAGTGCGTTTGGGTCAAACTTTTTACCACCCGTAAAATCCTTTGTGTTGTCTTTTTTTACCTGAGGGTTAACCTGCGCTTTTGCTTGAAATGAAAACAAAAAGAACACAAGAATAGCAAAGCACAAAGTGCTCAACCTAAAACTACTATTCCAATTTTTCCTTTTGATAAAATTAATTTTTTTAATTTTAATAATCACCTAATGTCTCTTCATTCTGAGCCAACGCCTTAGCTAATTGCTCATCGTTAGGAGCAGAGCCATGCCATTTGTGAGTGCCCATCATGTAATCTACACCATTACCCATTTCGGTTTTCATAATTATAACGATTGGTTTCCCTTTCGATACAAATGTTTTAGCGGTGTTTAAGCCTTTTATAACTTCTTCAATATCATTACCTTTTTCAACTTCTAATACATGCCATCCAAAAGCTTCAAACTTTGCTTTTAAATTCCCTAATGAAAGAACGTCTTCTGTATCACCATCAATTTGACGGCCATTGTAATCAATCGTTGCAATGTAGTTATCTACTTTATTTGCCGCAGCAAACATTGCAGCTTCCCAAATTTGCCCCTCTTGTAATTCACCATCACCATGCAAAGAGTACACCAAAGTATTATCTCCGTTCATTTTCTTAGCTAAAGCAGCACCAATAGATACACTCATACCTTGTCCAAGCGAGCCACTAGCAATACGAACACCAGGAAGGTGGTCGTGTGTAGTTGGATGTCCTTGTAAACGAGTGTTTAGTTTACGGAAAGTAGCCAATTCCTTTACAGGGAAATATCCTGAATGCGCTAAAACGCTATAATATACTGGAGAAATATGTCCGTTACTTAAAAAGAAAAGGTCGTCGCCTTTACCATCCATGTTCCAATTTTTAGGATCATGCTTTAAAACATCAAAATATAAAGCTACGAAATACTCGGTGCAGCCCAATGAGCCACCCGGATGTCCAGAGCTTACTCCATGAACCATTCTAACGATATCTCGTCTAACTTGTGTGCAAACTTTCTTTAAATGCGCTGTATCTGCCATAAATAGTGTATTTTGTGCAAAAGTACTATTAATAACTGGTAGGCTTTTTTCTTGTTAATAAAGAACTTGTTATGTTAAAAACTATGTTCATTCAAAATATGAACAAGGCCTCAAAAACACCATCGCATTAGTATATTTGCAGGTTTTAAATTAGGTTTAGACTGTACAGTAACTAAAAAGTGCCGTTTAACCACTAAACTATTGAATTTATGGCTTTAAAATGTGGAATTGTTGGGTTGCCAAATGTCGGGAAATCAACCCTTTTTAACTGTTTAAGTAATGCAAAGGCTCAAGCTGCGAACTTTCCTTTTTGTACTATCGACCCTAATGTTGGTACAATCACTGTTCCTGATGAGCGTTTAAATAAATTGGCAGAATTTGTAAAACCTCAAAATATATTACCAACTACGGTTGAAATAGTTGATATTGCTGGTTTAGTAAAAGGGGCAAGTAAAGGTGAAGGCTTAGGAAATAAGTTTTTGGGTAACATTCGCGAGTGTAATGCAATTTTGCACGTGCTTCGTTGTTTTGATGACCCAAACGTTGTTCACGTTGATGGCTCTGTAAACCCAGTGCGCGATAAAGAAATTATTGATACCGAACTTCAATTAAAAGATCTTGAAAGTGTTGAGGCTAAAATGAAGAAGTTCGAAAAAATTGCAAAAGCAGGTGCTGATAAAGAAGCTGTGAAAACATATAACACACTTCAAAAAGTAAAAAACACCTTAGAAAGCGGACAATCTGCAAGAGCTGCAGTGCTTGAAGAAAATGAACTTCCTTATTTAGATGATTTACATTTGCTTACTATTAAACCAGTAATGTACGTGTGTAACGTAGATGAAGCTTCTGCAAAAACAGGAAATGAATATGTTGAGAAAGTAAGAGAAGCAGTGAAAAATGAAGGCGCTGAAATACTTGTTATTACTGCGCAAATGGAAAGTGAAATTGCTTCTTTAGAAACATACGAAGAAAAACAAATGTTCCTTGCCGAAATGGGATTAGAAGAGCCAGGTGTAAATAAACTAATTAAGTTTGCTTACAAATTATTGGATTTACAAACTTACTTTACCGCAGGTGTTAAAGAAGTTCGCGCTTGGACTATTACAAGAGGTATGAAAGCTCCTGAAGCAGCCGGTGTTATTCATACTGATTTTACAAAAGGATTTATTAAAGCTGAAGTTATTGCTTACAACGACTTCATCACATTAGGTTCAGAAGCAGCTTGCAGAGACGCAGGTAAATTAAGAATTGAAGGAAAAGAATACACGGTTGCAGATGGTGATGTGATGCATTTTAGATTTAATGTTTAAGTAATGTAGTCATAGATTTTAAATTTTCAATGTTCACTTTTCAATAGTTCAACAAAATGTATTGAAAAGTGATAATTTAAAAGCGAACATTTTAAATGTAATTAAATTCAATTAGAAATAAGAATAAATAGAATATTTAAATGGCAAAAAGTACAGGTAGTTATAACGAAGACAGTATTAAATCCCTTGATTGGAAAGAGCATATTCGTATGCGTCCGGGGATGTATATTGGAAAATTAGGTGATGGCTCGGCATTCGACGATGGTATTTATGTATTACTAAAAGAGGTAATGGATAACTCTATCGATGAGTTCATGATGGGCGAAGGAAAGAAAATTGAAGTGTGGGTGAAAGAAGGTGTTGTTTCTATTCGTGATTATGGTCGTGGTATTCCATTAGGTAAGGTAGTTGATGTTGTATCAAAAATTAATACCGGTGGTAAGTATGATAGCGATGCCTTTAAAAAATCCATTGGTTTAAATGGTGTTGGTACCAAAGCCGTAAACGCATTATCAAATCAATTTAAAGTTATTTCTTTCCGTGATGGGCAATGTAAAACTGCAGAGTTTCAAAGAGGTGAGTTAGTGAAAGAAAGTAAATTACAAGCTACAACTGAAGCAAACGGAACGTATGTTGAGTTTACTCCTGATGATAGTATCTTTAAAAAGTATCATTTCATTCATGAGTACATCGATAAGATGTTGTGGAATTATGCTTTCTTAAATACAGGTCTAACATTACATTTCAATGGTAATCTTTATAAATCAGATAACGGTTTAAAAGATTTATTAGAGAAAAATATTTCAGGAGAAATTTTATATCCAATCATCCACATGCGTGGTGATGATATTGAAGTTGCAATGACTCATAGTAACGAGCATTTCTCAGAAGAGTATTACAGTTACGTAAACGGACAGTATACAACGCAAGGTGGAACGCATCAAGCTGCTTTTAGAGAGGCTATGGTAAAAACTATTCGTGAGTTCTTTAAAAAGGATTTCGACCCAACCGATGTTCGTAAGTCTATCGTCGCTGCTGTTTCTGTAAGAGTACAAGAACCAGTTTTCGAATCGCAAACTAAAACTAAATTAGGTTCTCAGGAAGTTGCTCCAGGCGGACAATCGATGCGTTCTTTTGTGAACGATTTCATGAAGCAACAATTGGATAACTACTTACATCGTAATCCTGAAACTGCAAAAGCAATCGAAGCTAAGATTATAGCAAACGAGCGGGAGCGTAAGGAATTATCGGGTATCCAAAAGTTAGCGAGAGAAAGAGCGAAAAAATCTTCTCTGCACAATAAGAAGTTAAGAGATTGCCGTGTTCATTTAGATGATGCGAAAAACCCAAGAAGTGTTGAAACAACTATTTTTATTTGTGAGGGTGACTCGGCAAGTGGATCTATTACTAAAACACGTGATGTAAATACACAAGCTGTGTTTAGTTTAAAGGGTAAGCCTTTAAATTGTTTTGGTTTAGGTAAAAAAGTTGTTTACGAAAACGAAGAGTTTAACTTACTTCAGTCGGCATTAAATATTGAAGATGGTTTAGATAATTTACGTTACAATAATGTAGTAATTGCAACCGATGCCGATGTGGATGGTATGCATATTCGTTTATTATTGCTTACTTTCTTCTTGCAATTTTTTCCTGACTTAGTTAAAAACCGTCACGTTTATATTTTGCAAACTCCTTTATTTCGTGTGCGTAACAAAAAAGAAACTGCTTATTGTTATAGCGATGAAGAGCGTAAGGCAGCCATTGCAAAATTAGGTCCTAAGCCAGAGATTACACGATTTAAGGGATTGGGTGAAATTAGTCCGGATGAGTTTAAACACTTTATTGGTAAAGACATTCGTTTAGAGCCTGTGTTGTTAGATCAACAAGCATCTATACAACAATTGTTGAATTACTATATGGGTAAAAACACACCTGACAGACAAGAATTTATTATTGATAATCTTCGCGTTGAGTTAGACGTGGAAGAAGATTTAGTTAAAGCATAATATCAAGGTTTTTGAATCTTGAATTTTAAATATTGAATTAAAAATAATGGAAGACAATAGTTTATTTGATGCTAACGAAGAGCAATCTAGTCATAACGAGTTAAGCAGCATTACCCATGTTTCGGGGATGTTTAAAAACTGGTTTATTGATTACGCGAGTTACGTTATTTTGGAACGTGCAGTTCCAGCAATTGAAGATGGATTAAAACCAGTGCAACGTCGTATCCTGCATAGTATGTGGGAACTAGAAGATGGTAGATATAATAAGGTTGCCAACTTAATTGGTAACACTATGAAATATCATCCTCATGGCGATGCAAGTATTGGTGATGCATTAGTTGCAGTTGGACAAAAAGATTTACTAATCGATTGCCAAGGTAACTGGGGTAATATTATGACGGGTGATAGCGCTGCTGCACCTCGTTATATAGAAGCACGTTTATCAAAATTTGGTTTAGAGGTTTTATACAATCCTAAAACAACTAACTGGGGCGTAAGTTATGATGGAAGAAATAAAGAGCCAATTACTTTACCCGTAAAGTTTCCTTTGTTACTTGCACATGGTGTTGAAGGTATTGCCGTTGGTTTAGCTTGTAAAATATTACCACATAACTTTATCGAATTAATTGACGCTTCTATCCAAATTTTAAAAGGAAAAAAAGCAATGATTTACCCCGATTTTCCTACCGGTGGTATTGCTGATTTTGCTGAATACAAAGATGGTTTAAGAGGAGGGAAGATAAAGATTCGTGCTCGTGTAAAAGAGTTGAATCCAAAAACCTTAATCATTACTGAGATTCCTTTTGGAACAACAACGAGTTCGTTAATTGATTCTATTCTTGCTGCAAACGAAAAAGGAAAAATTAAGGTTAAGAAAGTTGAAGATAATACAGCTGAAACAGTTGAGATTTTAATTCATCTACAACCTGGTATTTCTCCTGATAAAACAATAGATGCCTTGTACGCATTCACTAATTGTGAAATGAGTATTTCGCCAAATGCTTGTATTATTGAAGATAAAAAGCCTAAGTTTATTGGTGTTAGCGAGATTTTAAAAATTAACACACACAATACCTTAGCTTTATTAAAGAGCGAATTAGAAATTGAAAAACATGAATTAGAAGAGAAATGGCATTTCGCTTCTTTGGAAAAAATCTTCATTAAAGAAGAAATGTACATCGATTTCAAAAAGTATGGAGATAAGGAAACCTTATTTACTTATTTATACGAGCGCTTCGCACCATTTAAGAAAAAATTAATTCGTGCAATACAGGATGAAGATTTAAATCGCTTGACTCAAATTCCAATGATTCGTATTACTCGTTTTGATAGTATCAAAGCGGAGGCGCACATGAAGGAATTGGATGAGAAAATTGCGCAAGTAAAACATCATTTAGAAAACCTTGTTGAATATGCTGTTGAGTATTTCAAAAATTTAAAAAAGAAATACGGGGCAGGTAAAGAGCGTAAAACAGAAACTAAACAATTAGAAACCATTATTGCTACTGAAGTAATTATGGCTAACGAAAAATTGTATGTGAATCGTGAAGAAGGTTTTGCAGGTAAGAGTTTAAAGAAAGACGAGTTCGTTTGTGATTGTAGTGATTTAGATGATATCATTGCATTTACAAAAGATGGGAAAATGAAAGTGTTTAAAGTTGCCGATAAAGTATTTATTGGTAAGGACATTGTGCATATTGCCATCTTCAAAAAAGGTGATGAGCGTACTACTTATAACATGATTTATACAGATGGTCCTAAGGGAATCACCTTTATGAAACGTTTTAATGTTACAGGTATTACCCGCGAAAAAGAATACGATTTAACTAAAGGTACTCCAAACTCTACTGTTCATTGGTTTACTGTAAATCCAAATGGTGAAGCAGAAAAAGTTCAAATCATATTAAAACCAGTTAGTGGTTTACGTAAATTTGAAATTGATGTAAACTTTGCTGATTTACAAGTGAAAGGAAGATCATCACTTGGTAACATCGTTACTAAGTATGCAATTAAAAAAGTTGTATTAACTCACAAAGGAACTTCTACTTTAGGTGCAGAAGACTATTGGTTTGATGATGTTACACATCGCTTAAACCGCGATGAGCGGGGAACTTACTTAGGTAAATTTGCTGGTGATGATAAAATCTTAACAGTTACTTCAAAAGGTTATTATCGTTTATATACGTTTGATGTATTAAATCATTTTGATGACGATATCATAATGATTGAAAAGTATTTCCCTAAGCAAGTATTAAGTTGTATTTATTTTGATGGAGAAAGTAAAGCGTATTTCACTAAGCGTTTCACTCCAGAAAATACTACTACCAAAACACTTATTATTACTGAGCACGAGAACTCTCGTATCGAATTAATAACGGGGCAAGTAAGTCCGGTTGTTGAAATCAAATTTGGTAAAGAAAAGGATAAAGAAATTCCTGACGAAGAATTAAACTTAGTTGAGTTTTCGCCAATGGTGAACATGAAAGCAAAAGGAAAAAAACTTACTTCGTATAAAGTAAAAGATATTTCTTTGCAAGTTCCTCAGGAAATACAAGATGCTCAGGAGTTTTTAGATGGTGATGATAGTGGTTTATCTCCAATGGAATTACACCGCAGAGCAATGGAAAAAATAAGTAAGTCAAGCGCCCAAGATTTTATGAGTGGCGACGGACAAATAGGAATTAGTTTCGATTAAATTATTTCTGGTTTCTAGTTCCTTGTTAAACGCAATCCAACTAGAAACCAGTAACTAGAATTAGGTATGTATCATATTATAGAGAATAAAAAAAAGCTGAGTATTGCTGATATTAAAAACATCATCGATAAAAACTTGAAGTTAAAATTATCAGATGCTTCGGTTAAGGAAATAAATAAGTGTCGTTCTTACTTAGATAAAAAACTAAAGTCGAACAAAGGACCTATTTATGGTATTAACACGGGTTTTGGTTCTTTGTGTAATGTAGCAATTCCTGATAAGGATTTAGAACAGTTACAAGAAAACTTAGTAATGTCTCACGCTTGCGGAATGGGGGAGGAAGTACCTACTGAGGTTGTGCGTTTGATGTTGTTATTAAAAATTCAAGCATTCAGCTACGGAAAATCTGCTATTCATATTGATACAGTTGAGCGTTTAATTTATTTATATAACAATTCTATTTTCCCTGTTATTTATCAATTGGGTTCATTAGGTGCTTCAGGAGACTTGTCACCATTGGCACACATGTCGTTACCATTGTTAGGTAAAGGTGAAGTTTATTACTTAGGTGTAAAAACCGAAACGGAGAAAGTTTACAAGCAGTTAAAATTAACGCCTTTAAAATTAAAATCGAAGGAAGGTTTAGCTTTGCTTAACGGTACTCAGTTTATGAGTGCCTATGGTGTTTCGTGTTTAATTAAATCGGAACACTTAAACAAGGCAGCTGATACCATTGCTTGCGTTTCTTTAGAAGCATTTGATGGTAGAATTGATCCTTTCAAAAATCATTTACATACTATTCGTCCACACAACGGGCAATTGCAGACTTCTGAATTTGTTAGGGAATTATTGCAAGGCAGTTCTTTAATCGAAAGAAAAAAAGAACATGTTCAAGATCCTTATTCTTTCCGTTGTATACCGCAAGTACACGGGGCAACAAAAGATACTTTTAACTATGTAAAAAGTGTTTTTGAAACAGAAATAAATTCGGTTACTGATAATCCAACTGTTTTCCCTTCGGAAGATGAAATATTATCAGGAGGTAATTTTCATGGACAACCACTTGCATTAGCTTTAGATTTCCTTTGTATTGCAATGGCTGAGTTGGCAAGTATTTCTGAGCGTAGAACCTATCAATTAATTTCAGGGTTAAGAGGTTTACCTCCGTTTTTAGTTGCTAATCCAGGATTAAATTCGGGATTAATGATTCCTCAATATACTGCTGCAAGTATTGTAAGTCAAAATAAACAATTGTGCACGCCAGCATCTGCTGATAGTATTGTTTCATCAAACGGACAAGAAGATCACGTAAGCATGGGTGCAAATGCTGCAACTAAGTGTTATCAAGTAGTTGCTAATGTACAACGTGTGTACGCTATTGAATTATTAAATGCTTCACAGGCAATTGAGTTCCGTCGCCCAGGAAAATCTTCAGCACGTATAGAGAAATTGTTGAAGAAATTCCGCACTACCATTCCTTTGATTAAAGAAGATAAAATCATGTATCAAGAGATGGAAGCTGCATTGCAATTTGTAAAAACCATGGCAGTTTAAAAAATGAAGACTAAAACAAAATATACCTTTTCGATTTTTATCTTAACGGTATTATGTTTTGTAAATTCATTTGCCTGCGATTGCCCCGCAGTTCCTAAGTTAGATGCTGCTTATGTAAAAGAACATACCCTTGTTTTTCGTGGTTCTGTTAAATCCATTGGCAACTGTGATGAAATTAATAAAGCCCATTTTTTAGTTCAGGAATTATATGTAGGTGATTGTACTTCTGAAATAGATGTGTTTTTTGATTGCACTGGCGATTGTAAAATGACTTTTAATCCAGGAGAAACATGGATTATTTACGCTACCATGGCGCAAATGGGAAAACCAAAAGTAAATATTTGCTCGCGCAGTCGTAAATTGGTGGATAACGAAATTAAGTTGGCAACCAATTTTATTGCAAGCGATTTAAACTTTAACGAAGAGTGTTTGTGGTTAAGAGAAAAAATAGGAACAAAAGAATTCATTGAAAAGAATGAAAATTCCGATTTACAACATAGAAACGAATTGCCAAGCAAAAGCAACTCCTTAATATTAATTGCCTCCTCGTTTGCAGGATTACTTTTAGTTTACTTCTTAATAAATAAATTTTTAAAATAAATGAATATACCTTTGTTTAAGTTGCATCCGTGGCATGGGATTACTCCTGGCAAATTAGCACCTGAGAGAGTAACTGCTTATATTGAAATTGTACCTACCGATACAATTAAATATGAAATAGATAAAGTAACAGGTTACCGTATGGTTGACCGTCCTCAAAAGTTTTCGAATATTGTTCCTGCATTGTATGGTTTTATACCACAAACTTATTGTGGTGTAACAGTTGCCGAATATGCAACTACAAAGGCAAACAGAGCTACAGCTAAAGGCGATGGTGACCCTTTAGATATTTTAGTGTTAACTGAACACATCATCACCACAGGTGACATTATTATGGAAGCCAAACCAATTGGTGGTTTCAGGATGTTTGATAAAGATGAGATAGATGACAAAATTATTGCTGTAATGGCAAAGGATGAAATTTACTCTCGTTACAATGATATTTCTGAAGTTCCTGAATCCATCATTAAACGCCTAAAGCATTATTTTCTTACCTACAAAAATTTACCTGGCGCAAGCGAGCCTGTGTGTGAGATTACTCACACCTATGGAGTGGACGAAGCCCACGAAGTAATTAAACGCAGTTTATTCGATTACCAAAAGGAGATTTTGGAGAAGAATGTAGTGTTTAATAATGGATAGATATAATATTCTATTAATTTCATCTTTTTGAAAGTATGATAAAATCTATATTTGAATAGACACCAGTTGTTACCAAAACTTAACCACTTATTAAACTAATACTTTACTTAAGCTAAGTATTTATACTTTTACCCGCGAACAAATTTTTGTTCGATAAAAAATACTTTATGATAAAAACGAGCCGCCTAACATTTGTACTATTGCTAATTGCTTTATTTTGTAACAAAGCATCATTTGGACAAAACCCTGAGCCAAAGATGAATTCGAAACAAATTAAATTACTTGTAGATAGCCTTTGCACAGCTATGAACAGGTCATACATATTCCCCGATAAAGCAAACTTAATTTGCAACAAATTAAAAACTGAACTTAAAAAAGGGACTTACACTAAGGCTCAAAATAATTATGAATTGGGTTTGATATTATCTGATGATATGCAATCTGTTTTTAAAGATGGACATTTGAGTATTCGATTTGACCCACAACTGGCTGCTGAACTTGAAACACCGTGGCCTAAAATGACGGAGGCAGAAAGACAAGAGCAATATGAGAGAGATCTAAAGGGAGCACAAGAAGGTAATTTTGCATTTAAAAAAGCCGAGCGGTTATCGGGTAATATTGGTTATGTTAGATGGGATGGTTTTGTTCCCTTAGTTGATGAAGCAAAATCTACTTTGGATGCAGCCTTTAAGTTTGTGAGTAATTGTAGGGCAGTTATAATTGATATGCGCTATAATGGTGGCGGTTCGCCCGAAATGGTGTTGCAAATTCAAAATTATTTTTTTGATAAAAAAATGACAATGAACGAAATTATTTACCGTAATAATGATACTCTTAAACGATATACCGACCCATTAAAAACAGATTTTAAGTTGAATATGCCTGTTTATATTTTAACTAGTAAAAGATCTTTCTCCGCAGCAGAGGATTTTACTTTTGGTTTACAGTATAATAAGCGTGCTATTATTGTTGGCGATACAACAGGCGGTGGAGCCCATCCAACAAGCTCCAATAGTATGGGGCAAGGTTTTGTTGCTTTTATACCTGTGGCTCGTTCGCCTATAGAAAAAGATTGGGAAGGAAAGGGGATAATACCAAATGAAGCTGTGCCTTCTGATCAAGCTTTAACAAAAGCACAAATGTTAATCTTTAACGAAATGCTTTCAAAAACAGGGGATGAACGAATTAAAAACATGTGTAAGTGGAATATAAATAGCTTGCAGTCAGAACTAGTTAAAATGCCAAGCTCAGTTATTTTAAGTTCTTATACTGGAGTATATGAAGGCGGTTTAGATTTTTATATAAAGGATAATAAACTGTTTTGTACCAATGCTGAAAACGGAAATTTAGTTACTGAACTTAAATACATAGCTAACAATTTATTTATGCTAGATGATAATGTTCAAGTATTGTTTGAGAATAATGCCTCAGGAGCTTATACGCAAATAAAAATGCTTTGGAAAAACGGGGCAATTGATGAAAGAAAAAGGCAATAGGATTTGGGTTCTTATGGAAAGCTTAAGCACATTGTCGACTCTATAATTTCCAACAAAACAAAAATCCCGCTCCTTTTCAGGAGGCGGCATTTTACTTACAGATTTAAAGAGATAAACAAACTAAACTCTCTTAACACTTATATCTACTACGGCGCTGTATAAACCTACTGGGGTATCGGCAATTACGTAGATGCCTTTGTAGCTCCACTCATCTATTAATTTGCCTGTGGTAATAGAAAGATTTTACTATCAGAATGGAAATATTGGGATGATTTTTTAGATAAGGAATAAAATAATTTGAATTTATTTAGCAACGAGTTTAATTTCTGGTATATATAAGTAAACAACACTTATAAATATGAGAAAAACACTAACAGAAATTAGAACAGGGAAAAATCCACTTGATTTAGAAAAACATAATCTTGATATTAAGCTTACACAAAAGCTAATTAAACAAATTAACTCCGAAAGAAAATGGAGATGGATTATTTTGATATTTGTACCAATACTTGATAATCTTTTAGAATGGATTATAAATTAGATTTCAAAATAAAGTGAAGATTTAAGGGGTGAGATTCTAGTCGTTATCTAACTTGTAACATTTGTATTAATGATTTTTTATTCAATAAAGTTAATTTCACTCAAAAACAATATTCCCCGGTATAGTCCCTGCAGCAAACACACTTTGGTAAACACCTTGCTTGCTGTAAATCATCACTTTTCCTTTTTGCACATAATCTATAGCATCGCTCACATACACATCTTCGCTTGTTGGATGTATGCCTAAGGCGTAAAATAGTTTATTGCCTTTGGTAATAAGTGGAGTAGAGGGTAAGCTTGTTGCGTTTATAGATAGTGTGTACACATTGCTGTTTAAGTAATACAACTGGTCACCAGTCCCGTTAATTTTTAGTTGAGAGGGAGAATCACTATAATGTGTAAAAATCAAACTCATCTCAACTTGCAAAGTAATTGCGTTAATACATACTAAGCGGTGCAAAGAGTTTTTTAATGAGTCGCCACTGCAGGCTACCCAAATTTGGCAAGGTCACGTTCAAGTTCGGCATTCTCTACATTTTGCGTTTAATTGCAAGCATGCTTAACATTGCAAAAAATAAGTATTTTTGTTTTAAAACTATTAAAACCATCATGCATTCTTTAATCCGTAATCTGACTTTCGTTTTTATCTTATTTAAAATTAGTTGCAGTCAGGCACAAACTTGGGGATCTCCTGTTCAAATCGAAGGTTTCAATGAAATAAGGGGTAAGATAAGCGAACCTTCCCTTGCTATTGTAAATGGTAATCCTGCCATGTCATACTTTGATGGCTCTCACGGAAATTTAATGTTCGTTAGAGCTATTGATGCTGCTGGTACTTCTTTTGCGCCGGTAATAGTAGTAGATCAGGCAGGAACTGTTGGAGCTTATTCTTCGCTTTTGGTGGTAAACGGTTACCCTGCAATTGCATACTATGACCAGCTATATGGAAATCTCAAATATGTAAGAGCAACCAATATTTCAGGAACTGCTTGGGGAACTCCTATCGTGTTGGATGAAGCCGGGCAGGTAGGCTGGCATACAAGCTTGCGAATCATAAATGGGAAACCAGCAATTTCTTATTTAGATGTAAGTAATGGTGATCTGAAATACATAAGAGCAACAGATATTTCGGGAACAGCTTGGAATGCACCTATAACGGTAGATGCTACAGGAACAGTAGGATTATATTCATCAATGCAGGTGATAGATGGGAAACCTGCTATAGCTTATCACGATCAAACTAATCTTAATTTGAAGTATGTAAGGGCGAATGATGCAGATGGGATCACATGGAATACGCCCCTTACTATTGATGCTCCTGGAAATGTAGGACTACATTGCTCCCTACAAATGGTGAATGGAAATCCGGCTATTTCGTATTGTGACCATACCAATGGTAACCTAAAATACGTTCGCGCTACAAATATTTCCGGAACAACTTGGGCAAGTTCTATAGTAGTGGATGCACCTGGTACCGTTGGACAATACACTTCATTGCAGATCGTGAAAGGTTTTCCTGCTATTGCTTACTTTGATTATGGAACTTTAAATCTAAAATATGTGTGTGCAACAGATATTTCTGGTGTAACATGGAATACTCCACGTATACTCGACCCTATGGTTAACTCTGCACCTATACGCATGTTAGTAGTAGATGGGAAACCTACTGTGACTTATGGTAGAAATGAATCTGGAGATTGGAAGATATGTTTCAAGCATGCATCTGACTCTACAGGCAATACTTGGTTGCCATCAGTATTTATTCGTTCTACATCCAATACGGGTGCCAAGCCTTCTGCGGAAATAGTGAATGGTAATCCTGCAGTTTCGTTTGTCAGCAATGAGTATTATGTAAACTATGTAAGAGCTTCTGATCCACAGGGAGCTATTTGGGGCAGCTCGGTTCGGATTGATTCTTTACCATTATACGGCAATGTAACCAGCTTGAAAATAGTAGGTGGAAATCCTGCCATGACCTATTACGATCTTACAAGCGGAAACCTTAAATATGTAAGGGCCTTAGATGCTGATGGAAACAACTGGCCCACTCCAATAGTAATTCTTGCAGTAGGAGTTAATGGAAACTGCGCTCCTAATATGGAAATTGTAAACGGAAATCCGGCCATTGCTTATTTCGAACCAACCAATTCAAGACTATGTTATATAAGAGCATTAGATGCCTTGGGAACTAATTGGTCTACTCCTGTTGTAGTAGATCCGCAGGTGAGTTTATACCCTTCTATGAAAGTGATTGATGGAATGCCTGCTATTGCCTATTATCTTGGGGCAACTGGCGACCTTAAATATGTAAGGGCTACCGATGCTTCCGGAGCAGCTTGGGGAAGTCCACTTACAGTTGATGCAATTAATAATACAGGTTTTTCTCCCTCGCTGGAAACTGTTAGCGGGAATCCAGCCATCAGCTACTATGACAATACCTTGCTGGATCTGAAATATATTCGTGCAACTGATGTCTCAGGAACAACATGGGGAAGCCCACAAACTATTGATGCCTCGGGAAGAGTTGGCGAATACAACTCAATGGCCATTATAAACGGAACGCCGGCTGTATCTTATTACGCATATACCAACAAAAACCTGAAATACATTAGCGCTACAGATGCTATTGGAAGCAGCTGGAATACACCGTTCATACTGGATTCTGTGTCAGATACTGGTCTATCACCTATGCTGATAGCAATGGGTACTGGAGCAGGAATCGCGTATTTTAATTATACTGAAGGATTTCCTTACTTCATTTCCGGGGTCGACCTTCCTTGTTCTGATCCTGTTATTATGAGCAACCCATTAAATGCCGCTATATGCCCAGGAGGAAGTACTTCCTTTGCCATTATAGCGAGCAATGCCAATGGTTATCAGTGGCAGCTGAATTCAGGTTCAGGATTTAATGATATTAGTAGTGGGCCCAATTATCCGAATGTGTCATTTCCTTCGCTTAGTATTACAAATGCCTTAAGCGGAATGAACAATTACCAGTACCGCTGCAAGGTAATTAATAATGGCTGCATAAATTACTCCAACAATGCAATCCTTCATATGTCCGCCATCAGCAGCAGCGGTCCACTTGTAACGAATGCCAATTGCAACGGGGTATGCAATGGCTCTGTATCGGTAACGCCAGCTAATGGTATAGAGCCATACAGTTACATCTGGTCGGGAATTGCAGATAGCACAGCCACTGTTTCAAATATGTGCAGTGGGAATTATACAGTGAGTATTTCAGACAGCGCAGGTTGTACTCTTCTTCATTCTTTTACTGTAAGTGAGCCATCCTCTATATTAGTTAGTGCTACAAATAATAATGTTTCCTGTTTCAATGGCAATAACGGATCCATTTCATTGAGCACCAGTGGAGGAGTACCTTCGTATTCATACAGCTGGAATCCTCCTGTTGGAACTAGTGCAATTGCTTCTGGCTTAACAGCAGGTACATACAGTGTTACAATACAAGATGCTGGCAATTGCTTAGTTGAAAAGTCCTATACAATCTCAGAACCATCTAACCTTACCTCCACAGTTTCTGCATCTGCATGCGGATCATACATCTTGAATGGAACTGAGTATACAGCTAGCGGCTTACATACACAAAATCTTATTGCTACTAACGGATGTGATAGTACAATCACTCTTAACCTGATCATTAGCCAACCAACAAGTAAAACAATCAATGCGAGTGCATGTAATGCTTATGAATTAAACGGACAAAGCTATACTAGTAGCGGTTCCTATACTCAATTACTTACTAATGTGGAGGGCTGCGATAGCACAATAATTCTTAACCTGATCATTAAACAACCAACAAGTAACACAATCAATGCGAGTGTATGTAATGCATATGAACTAAACGGACAAAGCTATACTAGTAGCGGTACCTATACTCAATTACTTACTAATGTGGATGGCTGTGATAGCACAATAACTCTTAACCTGATCATAAAACAACCAACAAGTAACACAATCAATGCGAGTGTATGTAATGCTTATGAACTAAACGGACAAAGCTATACTAGTAGCGGTACCTATACTCAATTAATTACTAATGTGGAGGGCTGCGATAGCACAATAACTCTTAACCTGATCATAAAACAACCAACAAGTAACACAATCAATGCGAGTGTATGTAATACTTATGAACTTAACGGACAAAGCTATACTAGTAGCGGTACCTATACTCAATTAATTACTAATGTGGAGGGCTGCGATAGTACAATCACCCTTAACCTCACGTTTCTGAATCCAGATGTTTCACTTACCCAACATGGCGATACTTTGATTGCAATTGCCACAGCTGTAACTTACCAGTGGATCGATTGCAGCAACGGATCAGCGGTTGGCGGAGCTATTAGTCAGGAATTTATTCCAAGCATGAACGGAAGCTATGCAGTTATAATTACGAATAATAGTTGCAGCGATACTAGTACCTGTGCCTTAGTATTTACAATAAATCTTTATGATAAAAGTATGAATGAAAAGGAGGCACTTGTATTTCCTAATCCCTTTACCAACAAGATTATTATCGAACTTAATGGCGCCATACGCTACACTTCGATCTCCATCTTTAATTCAATTGGACAGCAATTGATTTACCAGCAGATGAATGAAAATCAACTGACGCTTGATCTGCTAGCACTAGAAAGCGGCCTTTATTTTTTGAGAATCAGTGATGAGACCAGTAGTGTAATAAAAAGAATAATTAAGGAGTAATGAGCTAATGATTATCCTAACATGTTGAAATTTGTTAAGGTGGATTTAAAATTCTACTCTTTAAAACAAACACCCCGTTAGCTCGGATTGAAAATTCGAGCTTTGGTAATATTTTCTTTAATTTCACTCAAACACAATATTGCCAGGTATCGTCCCCGCATTAAATACACTCTGATACACACCTTGCTTAGTATAAATCATCACTTTTCCTTTTTGCACATAATCTATGGCATCGCTTACATACACATTTTCGTTGGTTGGGTTTATGCCTAGGGCGTAAAATAGTTTATTGCCTTTGCTAATGAGTGGAGTAGTGGGTAAGCTTGTTGCGTTTATAGATAGGCTGTACACATTGCTGTTTAAGTAATATAGCTGGTCGCCAGTGCCGTTAATTTTTAGTTGAGAGGGAGAATCGGAGTAGTGAGGGAAAATTAAACTCTTCTCTACTTGCAAAGTAATAGGGTTAACGCATACTAAGCGGGGCAAGGAGTTTTTTAAAGAGTCGCCACCGCAAGCTACCCAAATTTTTTCGTTTTGGTCTTTAACAATGGAGGATGAACCGTAAGCAACTTGAATGCTGTCTATTATTTGGTCGCTACTGGAGTTTATTACATACACATACTCTTTACGTATGTTGGTTACAAATACTTTTCCGTAGGATAAAACCATTTCTTCTGTCCAGCCATTGCAGGGGATGCTGCCTGTTTTGGTGTTGCTGCTTAGGTTAACTATGCTAATGGCATTTGCATACAAGTCGCTTACATAAGCTTTGTTATTACTTACAGGTAAAAAATAACGTGGAGAAGTTAAGCCACTTATGGTTCCTGTTTTTACAAAAGTGTTTTTATCTATACAAACTACCTTGCTCGAGTTATTTATAACAGCATAAATACTATTGTTCATCAAGTAAAGTGATTGACACACATCTCCAATTGCTTGGTTATTGTTATTGGGCTTGTAAATGTCTTCAATAGCATTACCTGAGCTTGCATCATATAAACTCACACTGGCATTTCCAAATTGGTAATTACCTTCGTTACTAACAAACACTCTGCTGCCACTTGTAATGCTTCCCGTAAATGTTTGTTTCACAGGAGGCACATCTTTTTTACAAGCAGCAAAAAGAGTTATAAAAATAGCAAGTATGTAAATGGGTTTATTCAAACTTCCCTGTTTTATCAATCATTAAAATATCCTTATCGGTTGCAGAGTGCGTGCGCATGTTAATGATTAACTCTAAGCAACCATTATCGTAACAAGCATTTCTTATCTTTTTAATCAGCTCATACAATTCATCTTCTGGGCCTTCAATCACCGTTTCAAAAGGTGTAACCGTATGCGTGTAACCTGATTTCTGAATAAGATGTATGGCATTATCTATAATGGCATATTTATCGCCGTTATATCGTAATGGAATTACTTGAATTCCAAGGTTGATGGTGTTTTTCATTATTTAATTTTTCACGAATTTAATTGTATTTATTGAGCTTTTAGTTTCAATACTAAGGAAATAAATTCCTGCACTTAAATAACTGTAATCAGCACTTAGTTTATTGTCTCCTGGAATTAGTTGGATTTCTGATGCGCTGATTTGCTGACCTAAGGAATTTTTAACTATCACGATTCCATTTTCGTTGGTTTTACTTTCTAATTGTATTGTTACTTTATCATTAACCGGAGTAGGGAAAATAGAAATATTGATTTTTGAATTTGCATTTTCATTTATTCCACTTTGCTCAGGAGTTGAAAAATCATCCATGCAAAAGAAAGCAGGTGTGTTCATTCCAAAAGAACCTACATCTGAAGATGATAGGTTAAAGTATAAAGTATCAACATAACCTAAAGGTGTAATGTCGACAAATTCCCAAGTTTTTAAAATATAATCCTGTGAATTATCACTAAATCTGAAATCAGCTAAATAAAACTCTATACTATCAGGTTGCATAAAACCAAAGGTTGAACCTTTAATAGTTAACTTAAACCAATCAGGATCATTGCCTGTTGCGCCGCCAAACTTTTTAGCAAACAAATCTCCATCGCGCATGCTGTTATACGCATAGGTAGAGTTAGTAATATAACAACTATTTATAAGGCTACGAATTGCCATAGGAGGTATATTTATTTTGGCTCCGTTTTGCCCAACAAGGTAAGTAAATGAGTTATTGTTTCCAATTGCAGTTTTAGCGCTATATAAGTTTCCATAACCAGATGTTACACTGTCTCTCATGGTTGAGTAGGCAAAACCACCGCTCCAATAATCGCCCCATGGGCTTTGTGTCCAATCATAAACAAAGGTTGAGTAGTTACTCATAAAATCAGCTCCAGTTGAATCAACATAAAACGAATCAACTGGAAGGTTCAAATCCTCAAAATCAGCAACCAAATAGTTTTGTGCTTTGCTAATAGTAGCAAATGAAATAATGAATGTAAAAATGGTAATTGTTTTTTTCATGTTTATTTAGTTAAATTAAATTGTAGGCCTATATTAAAATTTCGTAATGGCATTGCATTGTTACGCACTGCTTGGTAATGGGTATTTAGTACATTGTTGCATTTAGCATATAAAACGAAATCTGTTTTTTTTGCTTTTAGTTTGTAAGCAATAGATACATTGTGTAAGTAGTATGGATTTAAATACTCATAATTATCGGTACTAGTGTAACGATAACCTGTATAACTTGCATTATAAACAAAGGAGATATTGTTGTAAGTAATGATTGCAGTTCCCGAACCACTATACATTGGGGTGTAAATTAATTGTTTGCCAACCGATTCATCGTTTTCGTTTAATGGCTTTTGGTTGTTTGATGTGATATAATTTGTATTTAGCATCAAACACATTTTTAGTTTTTTGTATTGATGTGTAATGCTGCTTTCGGTTTCTATTCCTTTACTCTTTACAAATAACAAGTTCATAGGTGTCCACACATTGCTTGCCCCTGGTAACCAAACAATCCAGTTTTTAATATTACGTTGGAAATAAGAAATACTAAATTTTAATTGAGTTGATTTAATTTGTTTGTTTAAAGCTGAACCTATTTCATAAGTATATCCTTCTTCTGGTTTTAAGTCGGGATTTCCACCTGGTGTCCAATACCAATCATTTAATGTTGGTAAGCGGAATAGTTTGCCCCCGTTTGCATACAATGTTAAATAGGAGAGAGGCTTTAATTCCACTGATGTATTAAAGGTAAAAGGATGAAATGCTTTTGAAGGAATTAGTTCTTGTCGCACATCCGCCTTAGCACTTAACCATTTTGTTTTATTAGTAAACTGCCACGATGCAAATGCTGCATAACGGTTTATGCTCTTTAGGAAAGCACTACAGTTTCCTTTTTGGTAAGTTTGGTTAATTCCAAAATCAATTAATTGCTGTTTGTTGATGGTAATCTTATTTTCAATTTCATTAATAATGCTGGTGCTTTTGTTTTGAGAATAAATGGCAGATGCAGAATCTGTATAATTCAACCCATCCATAAACAAAGCTGAACGAACAAACAAGGTGTATTTCTCTCGTGTGTGTTGCCAAGCAAGCGTTGTACGTGCAAATTGGTCTTCTTGGCTTGCGCGAGAAGTTTTTTCAGTTGTATTAGCAGGTAATTGTTTATCGCTGTTTTGCAACCAAAGGTTAAAGCTTAGTTTATTACGTTTGTTAATCAAGAATTGATTTTCCTGCATTAAGCCCAACTGTTGTAATTTGTTGTGCAATTGGTGTTGTGTGCTATACACACCATTAATGCTGTCCCCGTACAAGAAATTGTTTTTGCCTTTATTAAAGTATAGTTTGGTAGTGTTGGTAAATTTTGCTTTCGATAATTGAAATGCAATTCCGTTGCGTGAACAATTGTAAGAAGCGAAATCAGAAAAAGCTTTCATACTCATTCCTTTATTAAATGCACTTTCGTTTTTTAGCATCACACTACCGCCCATTGCCCCCGAGCCGTTTAAGCTAGCTGCCCCGCCGTAAAGGATAGATACATCATCAAATAAAAAACCTGGAAGTATAGAAAGGTCCGATTGGCCAAGCATAGGGCTGTTGATGTTAAAGCCATTCCAATTAATTACACTTTGCGATGCATTGCCGCCTCTAATAGATGTGGATGCAATTCCGTTTGTGCCATAAGATTTTACAAAGAAAGAATTAGAGTAAGCAAACAAATCAGATAGGTTAGCGCCATTAAATAAATTCTTAATAAGGGAATCGGGTCTGCTTTGTTTGAATCCAATTTGATAATTGGAATACCTGTTTTCGCTAATAGTTGCTTCGTTTAAGCTAACAAGATTTGTGTCTTGCGCATAAACGGTTTCTCCAAGCCAAAGGCATAGAAAAATAACAAACACTATGTGACTTTTTTTCACAGGTATTAAGCATAGTATGATTAATGACTTTAATAAATGAATAATGTACACCTTGCACATTATCGTTTACTTTTCTTCCCGAAAGCCACGAATCTATAATGCATTAGGCAGGTCTTCTGACTCGTCTTACTTTACAAACCTTCCCGTAACGCCAGAGCGCGACAGTGGTGATTGGATTGTGTAAAGCTCTTTAAAGACTTACAGCAGCGGGAACTGTCCATGATTTTCACATGATTCCCTTTTAATTCTGTTTCAATACACGTTGAGACAAAAACCAAATGCACGGCAAATATACTAAATTATTCGAATGTTAAAGATTTGAAAAATTACTAGACTTATTAAAAAGGATGTGTTAATTCCTTACTTTTAATTAAGAATTGTAAACTATGCATTCAATAAATATTTCGGATACGCTGCAGGAACTTAATTTTCTTGTTGAGCAAAACGACATTAGCCGAGCAAGTCGTAAAATACTTGACCTCACCAAGGAATTTGATCTTCCTCCCAATATAGAGTTATTAGCGCATGAAATAAGAGCGCAACATAATTTGCAAAATGATAGCGGCTTGCAAGATAAATGCAAAACCTTTATTGCTTATATAACTGAGCATAAAATGGAACTGGAAACTATTTTGCACAGCTATAGTTCTGAAACACAAATTGCCTACAATGCAGTTGGTTTAAGCAAGCGCTATTATTCGGGTAACTCACCATTTTATTTGCAGCCATCTTCCATACAATTAAAAACGGGTCAAATTACAGGTGTAGTAGGTGAGAACGGAAATGGAAAAACAACTTTACTGCGTATTATAGCGGGGCAATTACTAAGTGATACAGGTACAATTGAATATCCTATACTAGGATTAAAAGGTGGAGATTGGTATAAGATTAAAAATCAAATTGCCTTTATTCCACAACGTATGGATAAGTGGCATGGCACTTTAATAGACAATCTTCGCTTTTACGCAACTATACATGGAATTAAAGATGTAGAAAATAACAAACAAGTAGAATACATTTTACATCGTTTAGGCTTAGAGCGTTTTAGAGATTTAACCTGGAGCGAAATATCGAGCGGTTATCGTTTACGTTTTGAGCTTGCTAAGATGTTGATGTGGCGTCCTAAGTTACTTGTATTGGACGAGCCTTTGGCTAATCTGGATATTAATGCACAGCAATTGTTTTTGCAGGATTTAAAATTCATTATTAAATCGGTTCGTTATCCTTTAGCAGTTATTTTAAGTTCCCAAGCTTTGCACGAGATTGAAAGCGTTGCTGATAATATTGTTTTTATCAAACAAGGACAAACCTTATATAGCGGTTCGCAAAAAGCGTTTGGTGAAGAAAGAACCTGCAACACTTTTGAAATTTCTGGAAACTTTGAAAGAGCGCAATTAGTGGATGTAATGAATTTAATTCCGCAATCGAAAATTGAAGATAGTGGAACTGTTTATATTGTATCTGTTCCACTGGAATTAAGTGCAGAAGAGTTCCTTCAAACTATTTTAATGAATAAGATTAGCTTAAACTATTTCAGAGACATTAGTTTTTCTACACGTAAATTATTTAAAAAAGATTTTTAATATGCTAAAGTTTTTCGCACCCAAATTTTTAAAGCGTCTAGATGACCGTTTGCTTTTAAATAGCCCTATTTTATGGATAAGCAAACTTCACTACGTTGTTTACTACACGCTTATTATGTGGATTTTAACTGCCATCATTGCATTTATACTTCCTATTAATTTAAGCGATATGGTAAGTACAGGTATTTATTATACTTTGTTTACCATTATTTCCATAATTCTTTTATGTGTGTGGCTCTATAAAAATGCCATCTTTAATATAGAAAGCGAGTATGGTAATAGAAAATGGACAGATGAGTATAAGGTGTTTTTCACTTATTTCCTTTGTGTGTTTTTAATGTTCTCTTCTGCTTATCCATTTTCAATCATTTATAGTCAGCGAATAGCCAATCAATTAACTGACGAGCAAATGGCTTCGGATATAAATACTTTGAATTTAGCTGAGCCTTTTTTTGTAAGCAATACTTATCAGTATTTTCAAATACAGTACGAAAAAAGAGATACTATTCATGATGCTGAAACTGATTCGTTTTATGTTGCAGAAACACCTACTTATACCTATAAGCACGATATTAATCGTTATATATCCTGGAACAAATACACTCCATATAGATTAGTAACAGATAGCACTTTAATTGCAGGTATCTTAACAGCTAATGACCAGGAAAAAGTATTTAAACAATTAAAGTCGAATGATGCAAAAGCCTTGCAGGCAATTCAGGATTATTATTCTGTTTTGAAACGTTATGAGGTTGACTTTACTGAACAAGCTCCAAGCGAGGTATTAAAGAGGTATAAGGATTTATGTTTGGAGCCAATCGAAAATTTACCATCTGATAATAGTTATTATTCAAAGAGTACTTATTATTATGATAACTACCGAATGGAAACCATACTACGTAATGTAAGCGATGCTAAGTTCGATGGTTTGTTTGTATTTAACTGGGAGTTTAATTTATTTGTATTTTATTTCGTCTTCTTTATTACACTTATTTTTATGTTGTTTAAGAATGTTCGTTGGCAACAATATTTAGTAACGGTTGTAAGCTTTATTGTAATACCTATTTTACTTTTTATACTAACAATGATATTAAGTTGGGGTAGGGGAAATGATATGGAAGTTTATTTTATGACAGGAACACTATTAATTTATTTTATAGCTGTTGCATTCTCGATAGCGTTTTTTGCGAATCCAACAAAGTTTAGCGCCTTCAAAAATATATGTATGCAAATAGTTTATGTATGTACACCTTTTGTTTTTTTGTATTTTGTTTTTTTCTTAGATGAGAACACCAATGTTTTTCATCGACATAGATATTATGATTATGACTATGCTCAATCTGTGGCTGTTACCGAAGCTGTTGCAGTTGCTGAAGCACAAGCTTATAATATGCCAGCTGTTGTAGATACAAGTGCGGCAACATTAAAATTAATTAAGGAGAAACAGCTGCAAGAAGCAATTAGAGAGGCAGAATACCAATATTACCGACAAGTATTTCAAAATTGGATTTGGGGATCTATTGCTTTTGGATTCATTTTCCATATTGGATTCTTTATGGTATTTATGAAGCAACAGTTTTTAAAAATGAAAGCACTGCCTAGGAATAGGTAGTGCAGTTTTCATCCCGATAGCTATCGGGGTTCCTTCTTCAATAAAAAAGAGGCCTGTAAGCCGGGTTCTGTTCCACACCGAAGTATGGCTTCTATCATTTATCTGTCACGCCGAAACGTAATCAATCAACCTACCCACTGTAATATTGTTTTGCAACAAAGGGAGCGAGCAGCCCCACAATTACAGCCTATTTGGTCTTTCAACTTCCAAGGTTTTCCCACTGCATCGTTACCTTTGCAATCGTGAGCTCTTACCTCACGTTTTCACCCTTTCCGCACCTTGCGGTGTGGTGGTATAGTTTTCTGTGGCACTTTCTGTCTTCAGTTTTAGCTGAATCCCATTCTTATCAAATGGTGGAACGCTCTGTGTTGCCCGGACTTTCCTCCCTCTCTTTCGAAAAGGCGATAGAACGGCCTCGGTACAAAGATAAGACAAATTAATTACTTTGTGGTTATGATGTATTCGGCAACAGCCTTACCATCTAAATAGATTGTTACATCGTGCTTTCCTTCTTTTTCGAAAGTAATAGCGAAGGAATTGTTTTTTAGTTCCACAGGGGCAATAAATTTTTCATCATCTAATAAAATATGAGCACTTGTAATTGCGTTTTTAGATGTGAAAGTAAAAGTAAAAGGCTTACTTTTTTTAAGTTTAAACTCTCCTTTATTTGGACTAATACTTTCAATTCCTAAATGAAAATAATCTGCATAAAGTAAAGGTGTACTCGAAAATTTCTTTTTCGAAATTGGTTTATCAATTAATTGGTCTTCTTTTTTTTCAGGCAAATGATCTAGAATAAATTTTTCTGGAGGAGTTAAAAAATAATGTTCGTCAAAATCTTTTTGAAATTTACGAGTAACCATATTGTACTTACTAGTTGCCCAGGTTACATCTACTAAATATTTTTGCCCATTAAGGGTAACAATATTCCAAGCATGGTCGGTTTTCTTTAGTTTACGGTTAATGTCTTTTACATCTGTTTTGGTATAACCAACAACAACATCACAGGTAATGTTAGCGCTGTTACACATCTCTTTTAAAAGATTAGAGAAGCCTTGACAAACGGCTTTGTTTTTTCGTACTACTTTGTCAGCATCGGCAGCATTAGCTGCTGATTTATTGTATTCAATGTTTTCGGTTATCCATCTAAATAATACTCTAAATTTTTCATGTTCAGTGGTAAAGCTTTCGGTAAGCGGGGCAACAAGTTCGGTAGCTGTTTTGTATTTTTTTTTCGGGAAGTTAATGGCAATGCTATCTGCTTTTCGGTAATCTACCTTTTTAAGGTCGATTGATTGTGCATAACAAAAAATGTTAGCGCAAAGAAACGCGAATATTAGAAATTTTGATTTCATTAACTAAGCTAAATTAAGTAATAAAAGAAGTTCTATCTCCTTAAATTTCACTAGTTTATTAAGAAATGTTTGTTGATTTCCTAACTATAGGCAGATACCAATCACGCAAATATCATCAACCTGCTCTAAATCGCCTTGCCAGGTTGTTAAATTAGAATCGAGTTTGCTAGCTTGCGTTTGCATTTGCGCATCCGAATTAGAAAGTATTAGATCGTTGAGCTGTTTGTATTTAAATTTCTTGCCTTTTTCACCACCAAATTGGTCAGCGTAACCATCTGTATAAAGATATAATTTAGCATTTGGTTTGTAAGTAATAGTATAGTTTGTGAAGGAGGCTTCTCTAATTCCAAGTCCAACGGGCATTTTATCGGTAGGTAATTCAATAATTTTACCATCCTCTATTAAAATGGGTTTATTGTATGCTGAAGCGTAATTTATTTCACCTGTTGTTTTATTGAAACAAAGCAATATGCCATCAAAACCATCTTTTTGTCCTTCACCAGTTACACTATTTACAAGTCGAGAGCGAACATAATTAAATACTTCGTTTGGCTTTTCAATTTGTTTCTCATTAATTGCCTCGCTTAAAAACCCAATACTTAACAAACTCATAAAAGCCCCTGGAACTCCATGCCCTGTGCTATCACAAACAGCAAGGTAAAACAATTCTCCTGCAGCTGATGCTCTCGAAGTCGCCCAATAAAAATCACCCGAAACAATATCTTTAGGTTTAAAGAAAACAAAATTGCTTTTTAAGTTGGCATCAATAAATGATTTGTTGGCTAGTAAAGCATATTGTATTTTTTTAGCGTAGTTGATTGAGTCGAGAATTTCTTTTTGGCGAGCAGCTAACTCAGTTGCTTTTTGTTGCACCAGTAAACTCTTTTCATGAATTTTGTTTTTAAGCTTTTGAGTTCTAACAAAAAGATAAATTGAAAGAATGAGTAGACCAGTAATTAAAAAAAGTGTGATGATTAATTTTTTATTTTTCCCTACTTCCACATTTGTTTTTTCTTTTTCACCATCAATTTCCTTTTGCTTTTCAGTTTCCACTAGTTTTTTCTCTAACGATGCAATTTCATTTACCTTTTCGAGGTTTACTATTTTGTTATTGATTTTAGTTAGCGTTTCAAAATAAAAAAGTGCTAGTTTGGGATTTTCCATTAGCTTGTATGTTTCTACCAATTCGGTATAAGTTTCAACTAATTCATGGTCTAGGTTGTTTTCTTTACAAATGATTTCACTTTGTTTCAAAATCCTTTCCGACTCTTTAAGTTTATTCATTAATCGATAGTTTCTGCCCATTATCATAGTTATGGTTGCTCTACTATCTATCATGTTTTCTTCGGTGGCAATGTTATAGGCAGTTTGAAGCATTTCATTTGAGATTTCATACTGTTTTAATAACATTAAATACCTAGATTTGTTTTGATAATGATAGTACTTTCCACTTTTAGTCATGTTTGACATCAACTTTTCCAATCGTTCAAAAGTTAATCGCAGTTTGTTAGTGTCTTCAATATGAAGATAGTAATTGGTTAAATTTTGTAATGCTGCAATAAGCCCTTCATTTGAGCCAGTTTTAGAATATATTTCAGCAGATTTTTCAGCAAATTCAATTGCACTAGCATTGTTATGAATTCTACTTTGTATGATTGCTTTAAGTTTATAAATATATGCTATGCCTTTTTTATTGTCATAAATTTTATATAATTCTATTGCTTTATTGAGGTAGGTTTCTGATTCTTCAAGATTTGATTTTAGAAGGTTATATCTTCCAACTTGCGAATAAGCCTCAGCTAATATTATGCTGTCATTTTTTTCTATTGCGCAATCCAAGGCTTGTTTAGTATAATAGAATGAAGAATCAGGATTGGAACTGTAGATGTCGTTTGCCTTATTGATGAAATTAGCACAAGTGTTAGTTTGGGCAATACTGTAAGGTTTCCCTAGTATTACGCAACAAATTACAAGAAATAATAGATTGTACTTATTTACTTTCATATTCAAGGCCAAATTACACAAAAAACCTAATTGCCTTTGATAATTATTAAGTTCTAGTCTTATTGCTTAGTTCATAATCCTTTGTTTACCCAATATTTTGATTGCGTTTACTTATTGAATTAAAAAAAGTAAAAAAAGTTTCGATTAACTGTATTTTATCTTAGATAAATTACTATATATTTGCGTTAAAATTTAAAAAAGACAAAATGAAAAAAACACTTATTGCTATTGCATTCGTATTAGGGTTTGCAAATTTGGCATTTTCACAAAATGATTTGTTAGACAAAGGAAAAATTGTAGGTCGTATTGATGTAGTTGAAAGTACAGAGTTACAAGACAATGAAAGAGTTTATCTTGTAAAAAGTATTATCGGTAATTTTTTATACTTTGTAGTTGATGAAAGAGAATTGACCACAGGTATGGATGTTGATTTTTTTCAAACTCAATCTCCTGGTCATAAGCATATTGCTGAATTAATGTTTAGAACCTTTTCACCAGGACACAAAACGATTAACGAAATTTCAATTAAATAGTAATTTAATAACCCCTTAGAAAGAAATTGTAAATGAATTCTAAGGGGTTATATTTTTATTCCAATCACACAAACATCATCAACTTGCTCTAAGTTGCCTTTCCATTTAGTAAATGAATTCTGTAAACTAACTAATTGTTCGTTTAATGGTTTGCTAGAAGTATTTATTAGTAATTCATTTAACTGTTTGTATTTAAACTTTTTTCCTTTAGGTCCGCCAAATTGATCGGCATAACCATCGGTAAACATTATTACTAGATCGTTTTCTTGTAACTGAAAAGTTGTTGATTTAAAAGGAATGTTTTCTTTTGGCGATCTGCCCACAGGCATTTTATCAACTTGTATTTCAATTAAATTATTTGCTCTTAAAATCCAAAGTGGATTATTAGCCCCGGAAACTTGAATTTCAAGGCGATTAATATCTAATCTCACCATGGTGCAATCCATGCCATCATTCCCACCTTGTCCACTCTCATCGGGTTTTAATCCTATAATCAGTATTCTTCTTACGAAATCTAAAAGCTCGTTTGTTTCTGTTAATCCTTTACTAAGTAGGGCCTCATTAAGCAAAGAAATGTTTAATAAACTCATAAACGCACCAGGAATTCCATGCCCAGTGCTATCAGCAACACAAAAGTATAAGTGATTATTTAAGCTACCAGCCCAATAAAAATCACCACTCACAACATCTTTAGGATTGAAAAGGATAAAGTAATCTTTTAACTTTCCCTTAAACTCATTTTCAGAAGCCATAAAGGAACTTTGAATTCTCTTGGCATAACTAATTGAGTCATTCATTTCTTTTTGATGCTCTTCTATCAATTGTTTTTGATGTTCAACTTCTGTTTTTTGTAATTCTATTATTTTATTTTGTTTTTGAATTAACTTAAATCGTTTAAATAATAAGGTTGAGAAAATAAGTAATAATAAGAGAATAATAATAATGGCAATAATTACAGAGTTTCGTTTTTGTTTATCTATTTCCGAAATTTCTTTTAGCTTTTCTTTTTCTGCTTCTGCCTTGGCTGATAGTTCAGTTTCTTTTTTATCAACTTCAAATTGTGTTTTAAGATCACTGAATATTTTTGAGTTTTCTACGCTAAACAAACTATCTTTAAGAAAAGAGTAATTCCTATGCATAATCATAGCGTTTTTATAATCACTCACATCAAAATAAGCATTAGATAATGCCAGATAAACAGATTGTATGCTATTTAAGCTTTGTGTTTTTTCAAGTAATTTTAGCGCTTGTTGATAATACAGTATTGCTTTTTTTGGATTTTTGTTTTCAGCTTGAATTTCACCTAAAGCAAGTAATGAATTTGCATAGGTAACCTGATCTCCAATTGAAATAGAAATATCTATTGCTTTTTGGTAATAACAAACTGCAGAGTCAATTTTCTTTAGTTCACGGAAGTAAAATCCCATATTACTATAACAGCTTGCTAGTCCCTCGGGTAAATTTAATTCTTTGTATATTTTTAATGCTTCCGAATGACATTTATACGCTTTTTCAAATTCACCAAGAAAACTATATAAACCTGCCACATTAGATAATGAACTTCCAAGTCCTTCTATATTATTCGTTGCTCTGTCTATTACGATAGATTTATTAAATAAGTCTAAAGCTTTTTGTTTTTGGTCTAATTCCCAATAAACATTTCCCAGATTGGTATAACAATTAGCTATTCCTGCAGAGTCTTTAAGTTGTTCTTTAAGTTTTAAGGCTTCATAAAAACATTCAAGTGCTTTTTTGTAATTACTTTCACTAAAATAAACAGTTCCAAGATTGTTTAAGGTAGCGGAGATTTTTTTATCTTTCTTTTTGCTTTTATAAAATTTTAATGCTTCACTAAAGTAGTATTCAGCTTTTTTAAAATTAGAAATTTCATCGTACGCAGAAGCAATAGCATTTTGCGAGGCTGCTAAATTAAATTCGTTTTTATTTTTTGTTGCTAGTTCAATTGCCTTAAGACCACATTTAATTGCTTCATGATTTTTCCCATAGTACGAGTATTCCCAACAAAGCTCAATGTAAGTTGAAGTTATAGAATCTTCATTTTTTTGAGTTAAGATGCATTTTAATAAAGAATCTATGACCTCTGATTGGGAATAGGAGGAGAAAAATAGTAAGCACTGAATTAGAATTAAAGCAATTTTTTTCGTGAGATTCATTAAATCAAATATACTAAATAATAGCTTAAATCTTTATTCCAATGATGCAAATATCATCAACTTGCTCCAAATCACCTTTCCAATTAGCAAATGTTTTTTGTAAACGAATTGATTGTTCGTTTAATGGTTTATCAGAAGCATTTATTAATAATTCATTTAATTGTTTGTATTTAAACTTTTTTCCTTTTGGCCCGCCAAATTGATCTGCATAACCATCTGTAAACATTATTACAAGATCGTTTTCTTGTAACTGAAAAGTTGTTGATTTAAAAGGAATGTTTTCTTTTGGTGATCTGCCGACAGGCATTTTGTCTACTTCAATCTCAATCAATTCGTTGTTTCTTATTATCCACAATGGATTATTTGCACCTGATATTTGAATTTGTTTGGTTTTAATGTTCAATTTTAAAAGTGTACAATCCATTCCATCATTACCACCCTGTCCACTTTCATCAGGCTTTAATCCTAGGATAAGAATTTTTCTAACGAAGTCTAAAATTTCATTCGTGTTCTTTAATCCTTTACTAAGGAGTGCTTCGTTTAACAATGAAATATTTAACAAGCTCATAAATGCACCAGGGATTCCATGACCAGTGCTATCCGCAACGCAAATGTAAACATGCTCCTCTGTGTTTCCTGCCCAATAAAAATCACCACTCACAACATCCTTAGGATTGAAAAGAATAAAATAGTCTTTTATTTTTTCTTTAAACTCACTTTCTGAAGCCATGAATGAACTTTGAATTCGTTTGGCATAATTAATAGAGTCTTTTATTTCTTTTTGATGTTGTTCTATTAAGTGTTTTTGTTCTTCAACTTCTTTTTTTTGTAATTCAATTATTTGCTTTTGCTTTGAAGTTTCTTTAAATTTTTTATAAATCCAAAAGGAAAAGGATACTACTGTTAGTATAACAAGAATAGAAGAAAATAAAATAATCTTGTTTTTTTGTTCTTTAGCTTCACTCAGCAAATGTTCCTTTTCTTTTTCTTTATTTAATAATTCAATCGTTTTGTTTTTCTTTTCGCTCTCGTACAATGCATTTAGTTTATTTATATTTTGTGTACTTTGAATATTAAAAACAGTATCTTTTAATTTGGAATATTGTTGATGATATTCGTATGCGTGTGGAATATCCCCCATGCATTCGTACAAATCTGCATATCCATTATAACAATTCATTAAGGTTTCTTTTGAACCAGTTTTAATTGATAAATCTTTTGCTTTGTTTAAATAATAAAGTGATTTATCATATTGTTTTAATTCTATGTATGCTAAAGCTAAATTGTAGTATGAATCAGTTAGGCCTCTCGAATCATTTATGCGTTCACGAATAACTATAGATTTTTGGTAGTATTCGGTTGTTTTTTTGTAATCGTCACCAAAGTATATATTTCCTAAATTGCTATATAATAGTGCTATATTGACTTCATTTTTATTCTCTATTTCAAGTTGAAGTGCATTAAGGTAATATTCTTTGGATTTCAATAAATCGCCATTCATATAATAAATGTTACCTAATGAAATTAGGGAGTTTGCTTTTCCTTTTTTATCCTTTAGTGAATCCGATAAAACTAAAGCCTTATTAAAATATTCATTTGATTTTTGATTATTTCGAATACTCATATATACAGTACCAATACCTGTGTATGATGCTAAAATCCCGTTATTGTTATTTATTTTTTCACTTATTTCCAGCGATTTCATATAAAATTGAAGTGCTTGGTCAAAATTGCTTTTCCCATAATAAGAATCACCTAGTCGATGATAAGAACTGGCTAACTCACTATTAATGTTTCGATTCAATTTTATTGCAGATTCTGCAGTGCTCTTAGCGGTATCGAAATTTGATATTAAATAATATTCCCAACTTAATTGATTTAAGGTTGAAATTTTTTCTTTATCACTTTTGCATACTTTTAATTTAACTTCTAATGAATCAATTGTTTTGTTTTGAGCGTTAATATTTAACACCTCAATAAATAAAAATAATATGAATACGATTTTTTTCATTATAGCTTTATTCCAATAACGCAAACATCATCCACCTGCTCTAAATCACCTTTCCAACTATTAAAATTTTGCTCCAGTAAGTTATGTTGTTCAGTTAATGTTTTTGTTGATATTGTCTGAATTAATTCATTTAATGGTTTATACTTAAACTTTTTTCCTTTTGGCCCACCAAACTGGTCGGCATATCCATCTGTATACAAGTATAGTGTGTCACCATGTTTTGAATTAATGGTAAATAGTCTGAATTTTTCCATTTTCTCTCCATGTCCAACAGGCATTTTGTCTTTTTCTAATTCAATAGAATTACCATTTGAAATTAAGATAGGAGCATTATTTGCTGCTGCATATCTTATTTCGTTTGTGATTAAATTAATCTGAAGCAGAATTCCGTCAAAACCATCCTTTTGCCCATCCTTACTAACACTATCAATTAATCTCATTCTTACATAATCAAACACCTTATTAGGTTCCAAAATATCTTTTTCATTTATCGCCTCACTTAAAAAACCAATGTTTAATAAACTCATAAAGGCACCAGGAACCCCGTGCCCAGTACTATCACATATGGCAAAATAAAAGTAATTGTCTTTTTTTGTTGCCCAATAAAAATCACCACTAACAATGTCTTTTGGATTAAAATAGATGAAATTATTTTGGATATTTTGGTCTACAAATTCTTTATGAGCTAATAATGTATTTTGAATTCGTTTAGCATAGTGTATAGAGTCTAGAATTTCTTTTTGACGGGCTGATAATTCAGCTGCCTTTTCATCAACGATTTTTTTTTGGTACTCGATAAGTATATTTTGTTTTTTTATTAATTTAAAACGATTGTATAGGAATACTGAAAAGACAAGAACTAATAACAGAATAATTGCAATAGAGAATATGGTTACTTTTTGTTTTTTTGTTTCTGCAGTTTGAAGTACGTCTTTCTTTTCTTGTTCTAATTCTTGAAGTTTAATTTTATTTTCATATTCAAATTTTGTCTCCATTTTCCCAATTTCTGCAGCCTTACTTTCACTATTTATTTCTAATTTTAACTCGCTATATAAACGATAAAACTTTAATTCATTAATTGGGTCTTTTAATTCTTGATAAGTTAAATAATAGGTTTTGTAAACTTCCATTTCAGCTTCTTTAATTCCATGTTCTTTCGCAATTATTAACGCTGAATCCGCATATGCAATGCAAGTTTTTGTTTTTTTTAATACGAGATAATTTAATGCAATTTCATTTAAACTAAAGGTGGCATCAAAAAAATCATTTGTTTTCTTAAAAATAGCTAGCGCCTTATAATGATAGTCTAATGATTTTTGGAAATTTTTCTGATCAAAATAATTTGTAGCTAAATTATAATAGCTATTGCCTTGCCCATTAATGTCATTAATCCTAAGTCTTATTTCTAATGACTTTTCATGAAAAAATTTTGATGAATCAATTTTATTTAAACTCGAATAAATAATCCCTATATTATTATAAGTGGCTGCAATTCCATACTCATCATTTAATTGCTTTTTTATGTTTATTGATTTTAAATGATAAGACAAGGCTTTTTGATTTTCTTGTTTTGCGCTGTACACCAATCCAATATTGTTGTATAATGAAGCCATTCCTTTTAAATCTTTTGTGCTTTCAAAAAAAGTTAAACATTCAAAATAATGTTTTAAAGCAGTAGAAAAATCCCCTTGTTTATATGAAATAATTCCCAATGTTTTATTTGCTTTGGCTATTCCCAGATTGTATTGTAAGTGGATTGAATTTTTTAGTGCTAATTCAGCTAATTGCTTTGCTTCAAATGGCTCTGTTGATAGAATTTTGGTAGCACTATCAATTATCAGTTTAATTTTGTTTGTATCATTAATAATTGCTTTAGGTTGAATTGAAAATGAGTCTTTTAAATTAAGACTCGATTGATTTTGCCCCAATCCCTTATTAAAGTAACTAATGATAAGTACAATAAAAGATAATAATTTAATTTTCCAATTCATTTTATAATTTTAATCCAATTAAGCAAACATCATCTACTTGTTCTAAATTGCCTTTCCAATTCACGAACTTTGCACTTATAATTGTTTCTTGATCTTTTAATTCACCTACAGAAACATTTAACAATAATTCATTCAGTTTCTTGTACTTAAACTTTTTCCCTTTTTCACCTCCAAATTGATCTGCATATCCATCGGTATAAAGGAATAGTATATCTCCCGAAACATAATCAATTTCATGTTTGGTAAATGAGTCAGCCTTTTCTCCTTTACCGACTGGCATTCTATCCGAAATAAGTTCTTTAATAGTATTACCAGAGCATAATATTGGTTTATTATTAGCAGCCGTATAAGTTATTTTTTTAGTTTCTTCATCTATGCAAATTAATATCCCATCAAATCCATCCTTTTGACCTTCATTACTAAAGGTTTCAATTAATCGTTTCCTTACAAAATTAAAAACTTCATCTGTTTCTAAAATAAACTTTTCATTAATCGCTTCATTTAAAAAGTTAATGCTAAGCAAACTCATAAAAGCTCCTGGAACACCATGTCCCGTGCTATCACAAACTGCAATGTAAAATCGGTTCTTGAATTGAGTTGCCCAATAAAAATCTCCACTTACTATATCTTTCGGCTTAAAGTAAATAAAATAATCTTTAATTTTTCTGTCTAAAAGCTCTCTGTTTGCAAGCAATGCAAATTGAATTTTTTTTGCATAATTAATACTGTCTAAAATTTCTTTTTGTTTTTCATCAACAATATGTTTTTGAGATTCAATAACATTTTTTTGATTATCAGTAATTTTAAATCGGTTAAACATTATTACACTAAAAATGAGTAAGAGCAGGGCAATAATGACTAGACTATACTTTATGGTTGTTTCTTGTTTTTCTTTTTCGGTTTGAATTTTTTGAGCTTCTATTGCTTTTAAACTATCAGCAATAGTTCTTTTGTCAAATTCGTAACTAATTTGCATTTGAGATATTTCCTTTTGCTTTTCTATATTAAACAAACTGTCTTTTAATTGCAAATGAGTTGTTAAGTAGATTAATGAGTTTTTATGGTCGCCTTTCATTTTGTAAGCATTGGATAAAACATGTGTTGCGAAAACAATCTCTCCATTATCACCTGTTTTTTTAGTTGAAGCTAAGGACGCTAATCCATAATAGATTGCACTATCCGCTTTCCCCATGTTTAAATAAGTAAATGCTATATTACCTAAATTAGTGCCTAAAGCGATCTCATCATTAATTTGTTTATTAAGTTCTAAAGCTTTTAAAAAGTAATTTAAGGAAAGTCGAGCAGTACTTGGGTTATTTGAATATAAGCCTCCTAAGCTTCCATATGATTCTATCAAGCCCCTTGTGTTTTTTTCGTTTTCAAATATTGATTCAGCTTCTTTAAAGTAAAAAAGCGCACTATCCAAATTGTTTTCATGTTTAAACAATATACCGATTGAATTTATTGCATGTGCAATTTGACTCTTGTTTTTTTGAAGGACTGCTATTTGATATGATTTACGGTAATAGTATTTTGCATTTTTACTATCATCTATATCTTTAAATAGAATGCCTAAATTGTAATAGGTATTAAATAGATTTGTAGAATCTTTTATTTCCTCTTGTAATTTCTGTGATTGGATACTATAGTTAATAGCTTTTTTATAGTTTGCAATGTTAAGTTGGATTACACTTAAATTCGTTAAAGCACTAGCCATTGCTTTTTTATTATTTTTGGCTTTTGCAAAGTCAAAACTTTTTTGTTCGTATTTCTCGGCGGTTTCATGATCTCCTTTGTTTATGAACGCAATCCCAATTCGTCTTAAAGCAATAATTAGTTTTGTTGTATCTTTTGTTTTACTACTTAATTCAATTGCCTTTAATCCATATTTAATGGAGGAATCCGAATTTACTGATGAATACAGTGGCCAACAAAGTTCATTATAGATGTTTATTTTTGTTGTATCGTTTAATTTTTTTGTTTGTAATAGTTGAGTTAAGGAATCAATTTTTGATTTGTTTTGAGCCGACAAAGAAAATGAAAGCAGAAAAATAAACATACATATTACCAATGTGCATTTTGGAAAATATTTTAACTGATAATAATTCATTTTTGTTTTTTGTTTGAACTGCGTTAATTTAAAAGTATTTACAATTTTATTCCAATAACCGCTACATCATCTACTTGTTCTAAGTTTCCTTTCCATTCATTAAATTTTGCACTTAAATATTCAGCTTGTTCTGATAAAGGTTTGTTTACAATTGATAACAAAAACTCATCAAGTGGTTTATACTTAAATTTCTTTCCTTTTGGACCACCGAACTGATCTGCATAACCGTCGGTATACAAAAATAGCATATCACCTTTTTCCATTTCAATTTTGTGCTGGCTAAAATTATCTTTTCGTTCTCCATAGCCAACGGGCATTTTATCAGCAAGAAGAGGTTTGATTATATTGTTTGATATAATTACAGGTTTGTTATTAGCAGCTGTGTAAACCATTTCCTTTGTTACTAGATTTACTCTGAGTAATATCCCATCAAACCCATCCTTTTGCCCGTCTTTACTTATACTAGAAACTAATCTGTCGCGAACATAATTAAATACACTTGCAGGCTCAATTATGTTTTTTTCATTTATAGCCTCACTTAAAAAACCAATGTTTAGTAAACTCATAAATGCTCCTGGTACACCGTGACCTGTACTATCACATACAGCGAAATAAAAATAATTATCTTTTTTAGTTGCCCAATAAAAATCACCACTAACAATATCCTTAGGATTGAAATAAATAAAATTACTTGGAATGTAATGATCTACAAATTCTTTATGAGCAAGTAAGGTATTTTGGATACGTTTAGCATAATGAATTGAATCTAATATTTCTTTTTGATGTTCTTCAACAATTAATTTTTGTTGAGTAACTTCCTCTTTTTGTTTAGAAATTATAGCGTTCGCTTTTCGTTGAATTCTTAAACCTCTAAAAATAAAGAAGGCTAGGAGAAGAGTTAGCAATAAGCCTCCTATGATGAAATAAGTAACTAATTGTTGTTGTTTAATTGTTTTACTTGAAATGATATTTTCAGCTTCCAATAATTTATTTTGTTTTTCCTTTTCAGTGGTTTCGTACTTTGTTTGCATATCGTACAAAATTTCTGAATTCTCGGCATTGTATAAGGAATCCGAAAGCAGAGAACCTTTTTTGTAATAGTCTATTGACTCTTTATACCTGCCTAAATTATAGTATGCCGTTGATAGTGCTTTGTAAAATTGAGCGGTTATGTCTTTTATTTCAAAATCAATACTATAGCTTAAACCTTCCTGTAAGTATTTAATTGCTTCTGAATTTTTGTTTTCAGAAGTGTAAATTTCACCCAAACTCAAACAAATTTTCATGGTACCTACAGTATCTTCTTCATCTCTATAAATTTTATTTGCAATAGTGTAGTGCTTTCGTGCTTTTTCGAAATCGTTTTTTTCCTTGTATACTTCGGCAATGTTAAAGTTGGATAATGCAATATTCCCTAAAACTTCTAATTCTTCGGAAAGCTTTAAAAATTTTTGGTAATAGAATAAAGAGCTATCTAATTTTTTTGGTGTTTCATTTAGGTATATTGTAGCGTAATTATTATAAGCACTAGCTAATTCGCTTTTATACCTACTATCTGTTTCACAAATCTTAATTACTTTATAAAAATTTGACTTGGCTTGTTTGTAGTCATTTATGTAAAAATAGATACTTCCAATGTTTAAGGTAGTTGATATTCTTCCTAATGTGTCTTTTGAAATATTAGAGTACTGCTCTGCCTTTTGAAATGATTCAATTGCTTTTTTAAATTCAGCTTTTTGGTTGTAAATGTTACCTAAGTTAATGTAACACCTTATTAGGGGCAGATAATATTTTATTTTACTAGCTTTTTCAATACTCTTATTATCATATACTATTGCTGAATCAAAAACATTGGTTTTATAAAAATAATTTGCTTTTAGTTGTAAAGCAGAACTAAAATATCTTTCCGAATTTATTTTATTTGCAAATATAAAAAGCGTGTCAATGTATTTTTTAGCCTTAGGAAAGTCTCCTTTTCTAATATTAAGTGTATAGATACGTGCAGCTAAATCATACTTAATAGTATCGACCTTAGCTTGCTTTAATTGTTGTATTAAGCTGTCCTCTTTGCTTGCAAATGAAGTTTTAGAAATAAGGATGACACTTATTAATACAATAAGTGTGCGTGTAATTCGATTATCTAAATAAATATAGCTTATTAGTTTCATGAAATTTTTATTCCTATTAAAGTAATATCATCTACTTGCTCCAAATTTTTCTTCCAATTATTCAGGGCTTCTAAAACCAACTCTTTTTGCATTTCCATTTCTAAACTTGCATTAGAAATTAACAGCTCTTTTAATTGTTTGTACATGAATTTTTTTCCTTTAGGACCGCCAAACTGATCAGGCATTCCATCAGTTAATGTATATACTAAATCACCTGTTTCTAATTGCATTTCTTTTTGAGAAAAGGGTGTTGTGTCTTTATCATGTTTACCAACTGGCATTTTATCTGGAGCTAATTCTATCAGTTCATTTTTCCTAATAATCCAAACCGGATTATTTGCAGCAGCATATTTCATTTTTAAATTTTCGAAATCAAAGCAGAGGATACTAGCATCCATTCCATCTTTTCCGCCTTCTTTGCTTCCGTCTTTTTTTAAGCGTTCAATAATTGTTTTTCGAGTGTGATTAAATATTTCCGCAGGTTCTGTTAACCCAGCTTCAATTGCTTTTTCTAAGGATGAAATATTTAGGATACTCATAATAGCACCTGGCACACCGTGCCCTGTGCTATCTGCAGTAACAAGATAAAAAAGTTTCCGGGTGGCTGAGCCCTGAGGCCCTCGAAGAGTCGAAGCCGCCCAATAAAAATCTCCACTTACAACATCTTTTGGTTGAAAGAAAACAAAATAATCTTTTAAGTTCGCATCAAGCAATTCTTTGGTTGCTAAAAAACTTCTTTGAATACGTTCAGCGTAATTAATACTATCCGTAATCTCCTTGTGTTTTTCTTCAACTAATAATTTTTGTTCCGATATTATTGAATTAGCTTTACGTTGTTGTTTTAATCCTCTAAAAACGAAATAGGCCAGTAGTAAAGCTAGCACCAATCCTCCTATTATAAAGTAGCTTGTTATTTTTTGTTGTTTTATGGTTGAAGTTGAGAGTAAATTTTCGGCATGAAGCAATTTGTTTTCATTTTCTTTTTTCTCCGAATCATACTTTGTTTGCATATCAATCATTAACTTTTGACTTTCTGAATCATAAATCGAATCTTTTAATCTTGTATAAAGTAAATGCATTTGATAGGCTTTGTCGGTATTGTTTGTTGCAGCGTAACTTTCAGATATAACTCTATAAGCATCAATCAGTATATCATAGTTTCCGATTTTTTTGGAGTGCTCTATGCATTCTGATAAGTATGCGATTGCTTTCTTATAGTCTTTTATTGCTTGATAAGAAGCGCCAAGATTTATTAAACTATTTACAATGCCTTTATTATCATTAATACTTTTACTTAATTCAAGAGCTTCGTTTAATTTTTCGATAGCCAAATTTGGCTTTCCAAATTCAATATAGGTTGCTCCTAAAAGATTTAATGAATTAACAACACCTCTTTTGTTGCCTAACTTTTTTTTGAATTCTAAACTTTTTTCTAAATAGTAAACAGATTTTTCATACTCTTTGAGGTCACTATATACTAAACCAAGATTAGTTAAGTCTACACCTAAATTTTCAATGATATTATTTGTACTATCTAACAAATAAGATTTTGTGAAATAGTCTTTTGCTTTGTCATAAGATTTTTGTTTCCTATATAAGTTCCCAATTTGACTATAACAAAAGGCAGTGTTTAGATTATCTTTATTGCTTTCAAAAATTTTCAGCGCTTTGTAACTATAATTTAAAGAAGAAGAAAAATCATCTTGCCATTTGTAATAAATAGAGTATTGATAATATACTTTCCCAAGTGAAGTGCTTTCTTTTTGTTTTAAAGCTATACTTTCGGCAGTTTTTAAGGCATCAATGCTTTTTTCTCTGTCATAATTATTGGTGTAATAATTCGATTCTCTAATAAGTAAAAGAATTTCACCACGATAAAATTTTACCTTTTTAGCAAGTTCATAAGCACTATTAAATGTTTTAATAAAATTTGTGCTATCATTTGTTTTAGAATAAATCGAAGCTAAATCAGCTTGGGCTAATACCTTTTGAGTGTCGATTTTCGTTGTTTCAACAACATTAAGTAAAGAGTCAATTTTAGCTTGTTGTCCATAAAACATACTCCATGAAATCATACATAGTATTACAAAGAGATTTTTCATGGAAACAAAATTTTATTTTTTCAACAAACTAATTTGTTACTATTGATTCTTTTTCTTCACCATTGTAAGTATGGTTGCAATACCAACTGTTTGCCCAGCTTGGTCTACAGCATCATACTTTTCTAGTATATTCATTGCACTAGCATCATAAATATCAACCACCCATTTTACAATTCCTACTTTTACTTCTTCACCATTTGCTGCGGTTAAAGGTTTATCGTTCTCAATTTTTTCTTTACATGTAAACTTAACACCAATAGTCATTCCTGGGTAAATTGGGCGAGTAAATCTACATTCATCAATACCATAGTTTAATAAAACAGGTCCTTTGGCAGGATCAACAAATAATCCAGCAGCCTTTGATAATATGAAATAACCATGCGCTACAGTGCGTTTAAAAATGGTTCCATCTAAACTCTCTGGTTGTAAATGCGCATAAAATTTATCTCCACTTATGTTGGCAAAGTTTACAATATCGTCTTCAGTAACGGTATGAGTAGGAGTAATGGTTGTTTCACCAACTTCTAAATCTTCAAAATATTGGCGGAATGGATGTACATCCTTAATTATTTGTTTTGCTCCAACTTGGTAATTATTTAAAATAGCTGTTATCGTTGTTGGTGAACCTTGTATTGCAGTACGTTGTAAGTAATGAAATACTCCACGTTTTCCACCCATTTCTTCACCACCACCAGCGCGCCCCGGACCACCATGAACCAACATCGGCATTGGCGAACCATGACCTGTACTTTCTTTAGCACACTCTGCATTCAACACTAAAATACGACCATGCATACAAGCAGCGCCAATAGTGTACATACGCGCAATGCGGTCATCGGCTGTGATGATAGAACTTACTAAACTTCCCTTGCCCATTTTACTTAATTCAATTGCTTCATCAATTGTTTTGTAAGGCATTATAGTACTAACAGGACCAAAGGCTTCTATGTTATGACAATCGGTATTGGTAAATGGATTTTCGTTTAAGAAAATAATTGGAGGCATAAATGCACCCTTGTTTTTATCTGCACCTTTTACTTCAAACTTTTCAAAATCACCAATGATGATTTTTTGAGATTTAGAAAGGATTTCTACTTTTTCTTTTACTTCTTTTAATTGCGCAGCACCTGCTAATGAACCCATGCGAACACCTTCTACATTAGGGTCGCCAATTACATTTTGCGCTAAGCGTTTTCCTAGTGCAATTTGTACATCTTCAATCATGTTTTCAGGAACAATGATACGACGAACTGCAGTACATTTTTGCCCCGCTTTAGTTGTAATTTCTCTTGAAACTTCTTTTATGAAAATATCAAACTCGGGCATACTTGGTGTAACATCTGTTCCAAGTACACAGCAGTTTAATGAGTCGGCTTCCATGTTAAAGTGAACACTTTCTTCTAACAAACGTGGATGTGCTTTTAGCATTTTCCCTGTTGATGCAGAGCCAGTGAAAGTAACTACATCTTGATTGGTAACATGTTCTAATATTCCGTTTGCACTACCGCAGATTAATTGTAACGAACCTTCGGGTAAAATTCCACTGGCTATAATTTCTTTAACAACAGCTTCAGTTAAATAGGAGGTAACTGTTGCAGGTTTAACAACAGCAGGAACTCCAGCAAATAAATTAACTGCAATTTTTTCTAACATTCCCCATACAGGAAAATTAAATGCGTTAATATGTATTGCCACACCTTCTTTAGGCACACAAATATGGTGACCAATAAATGTATTATTCTTACTTAAGCGAGCTACCTCTCCATCGTAACAAAATGTTTCGTTAGGGAACTGACGACGCAGTGAAGCATAAGTAAATAAATTACCAATACCACCCTCAATATCCACCCAACTATCAATACGTGTAGCACCTGTTGCCCAAGATATTTTATAAAAAGCTTCTTTTTTTTCAAGTAAATGAGTTGCTAATGCTTTTAACATCATGCCTCTTTCTTGGAAAGTCATTTTACGAAGCTTTGGTCCGCCAACGCTTCTTGCATATTCAAGCATTTTTGCAAAGTCTATTCCTTTACTGCTTGTATTAGCTATTGCTTCGCCTGTAATGGCATTGTATAAATCTTGTCCTTTGTCAGCTCCAGCAATCCATTGGCCGTAAGCGTAGTTATGTAATGTGTTCATAGTTCCGTTTAAAAATCAAGGCTAAATATAATCAATATTATATGAGTTTTAACCATGATTTTGCTTCTCTAACGTAAAATAAATGAGATATAAAGTTTTATGTATTCTTGATTATTTTGCGTTAATTCGCTTAAAACCTTTTATATGAAGTTTATCATTATTTCCGCTTTACTTGTTTGTAGTCTTTTGTGGGCTTGTACCAAAGATGTTGGTTCATTACCTATAATCGTTTTTGATGATGCTGCTTTAGTAGCTTTGGTTAAAAACGATAGTGGAAAAGTTACATGGAAAAATGCAGCTAATGATTCCTTGTTTACTTCAACGTCTGACCATGGTTCTAAACAATATAAATTAAGAATGAATGCCATTGCAAGTGCTGCTTGCACTGATGCAGGTAAATTACCTACAGGCGGTGTTTTTCCTGAATCATCTTTATTAGTAAAACAACTGTATGCCGCACCAGGCGGGGCAGTTGAAAAGTATGCAGTACTTTATAAAAAGAATGGTGCTTGGTTATGGGCAGAGTATGGTGTAGGCGGAAACGTCGTACATGGTTTTAACGAAAGTTCAGCTACTTGTACAGGATGCCATACAAGTAACAGAGATTTAACTTGGACATTCGATAGTCACTAAACTATCGTTTACCGTCTTTCTTTAATTGGATGTTGTATCTAATGCAATCCCAATATTCTTTAGTATAACTAACAAAAATCTCCGAGTTTTTTTCGATGTCTTTTTTAGCTACAATAAAACATTTGTTTTTGTCAACGATTTGATATTCGGCATTGTTTTTTAAGCCTTTTACTTTTGATAAACCTTCCGCATCATTTGCATATCTAGCAAGGTGTTCAGGGGTATTAAAAGCGTCAATACAATGTTTTTTATTAATAAAGAAAAGATATCCATCTTCATCTCTTTCAACACGTCTTTCGTATTCTTTCCAATCAATTATTTCTCCTAAATATTCGATAACTCTTTCACCCTTTTTTATTGGAGTAGTGGTGAATAACCCTTTACCTGCATTAGGTAAACTTGATTTTTTAACTTTTAGTGCCATAGCGGCTGCAAAAGTAGTTAAATTTTAATGGCTTTATTGTTTATTAATTAACAAAAGATGAAACTGATATTAGTCTGCTTTTTCTTTCCTATTTTTACTTTATGAAAAAAACACACTTTCTATTTTACTTTATTTTTATTCATCTTAGCTTACTCCATTCCCAAACCTGGAATTTACCCACGCGCAGCACAACTGCAATGAATGGAACTCAGTTTGTTGCTGCCATTACAAGCCTTGGATTTACTGCTCGCGAAAATATGATTGAGCAAGAAATACTTAATGGCAACGTTCCTTCTTTTTATCGTAATTTAAAACCTGTTACTTCATCTGCCACCATTAGTGGTTCTCCGCAAACTGTTACCTATTATGTAACTCCTGATTATTTAGCAGTAGGAACTGATAGTAATTATTTTCTTTGTCCTATGTCGCCCATTATTGCTACGCATATTGCTGATGCAACTGGGTGCACATTACCAACGCGCAAAATGGTGAACGATATTTATGCTGCCGCTGCCGTAAAACTTGCCCCGCAGCCAATACCTGCCAGCGGACAAATGACAACCGTTCCTGTATTTGATGACCATAACGATTCGGTTTATATCCAACGTCACAATGCTACTTGGAATAGTTTTGCATTAGGTGAACTAGTTGGTGGCGATAAAAAGGATGTGGTTATTTCAAACAGTATTTATACAACTGCAAATAGAGTTGTTATTTATGGTTGGCATACATCAGTTGGTAATCCTATACAACCCATGAGTAATGTGCATGGCGATACTTATTTAGATTATAGCCATGGGATACGCTTAGTGCAAAATGCAGTTGTGTACAATGGCTCACCAACAACAGTAAAAGCAATTTTGCAATCATCAACCTTGCAAAGTTTGTTGAGTGATGAAGGCGTAATTGCAACACCACAATATCCTTATTCAACTGCCATTACTTCATTGGCAACACCAACATCTTTTGCTATAAAAAACAATGGCAATAATACCTTAAGTATTTTAGTAAGTAATGATGCTAATGCTTCTCATTATAAAGTATATACAAGTATAGATGGAACTACTTTTGCTGCTCCACAAACCATTATTAAAACGGCTTTAAACTTAACAGGTTTAACAGCGGGGCAAGTTTATTTTGTGAAAATTGCAGCCTTTAATCAAACAAATAATATAACATCTTCCACTTCCGAATTATTAGCGGCAGTACCAGTTAATTGGCAAGATTCTGTGCTTATTGTAAATGGATTTGATAGAGCATCAACCGGAAATACTTACAACTTTTGCATTCAACATGGTAATGCAATAAAAAATGCGGGGCATGCATTTTCATCAGCAACTAACGAAGCCATTACAAACAACTTAATTTCATTAAATACATATAATGCTGTGGATTGGATTTTAGGCGAAGAAAGTACAGTTAATGAAACATTCAGTAATACTGAGCAAACCAAAGTTTCTACTTATTTAAAACAAGGCGGGAAATTGTTTGTTTCAGGCGCAGAAATTGGCTGGGATATTGACCAAGCGGGTAGTGTAAGCGATAAACAATTTTACAATGATTATTTAAAAGCAAGCTATTTGCTAGATGCACCAAATAATCAAAGTTCTGTTTGGTATGCGGCTTATCCACATGCAATGGGCTTTTTAAATTCTATTGATTCGATTGCTTTTGATAATGGAACACATGGAACTTATAATGTTGATTATCCAGATGTGATAGATACCATTAATGGAAGTTTCCCTATTTTGTATTATGGCAGCGGGGCAAGTCAATTTGCTGGAATTGCTTTTGACGGTATGTTTCCACTAGGAACTGTTTCGGGGAAACTTGTTCATTTTGGCTTCCCTTTTGAAACTATTTATCCTGCGACAAAAAGAGATTCGGTAATGAATAAAGTGATGGATTTTTTCTTTAATTCATCTGCAATTGGTTTAAAAAGTGTTGATTTTGCTCAAAATCCAATTGTTTATCCAAATCCTGCTAAGGAATATGTTTTTATTAAAGTACCGACTACTAAAGCTGAATTTGATGTGGAAATTCTTGATTTGCAAGGGAAATCGGTTCATGTTTCTAAAAACAACAGGGATTCAACTAAATTAAATCTAACTAATATTGAGCCTGGAATTTACCTTATTCAAGTCTATTTTGAGGGGCAAATTTACCGACACAAATTGTTGGTTCAATAATGAGCCATTTTTGGTCAAAATATACCTGTTTTGGCGCTTCACCTGTCAATCTTTCGTGAATAAATTAAAATAAACGATTGGCTAAATAATTGTATATTCGTTCCCCTCAAACAAGAAATACAATATGTTAGGATTTTTAAAGAAATTATTAGGTACAAAATCTGAAAAAGATGTAAAGGAATTACAACCTATCGTTGATAAGGTTGCCGCAATATACCCAACATTAGCTGGTTTAAGCAATGAGCAATTAAGAGCTCGAGTTGCTGATATGAAGCAAAAAATTAAGGATTCGTATAAAGCTGAAGATGATAAAATTGCTGCTATTAAAAAGCGTATCGAAGTTGAAATAGAAATTGATGTTGATACAAAAGAAAATCTTTACAAAGAGATTGATGAAATTGAAAAAGACATCACCAAAAAAATTGAAGTTGTTTTAACTGATATTCAAGCTGAAGCTTTCGCAGTTTGTAAGGAAACCGCTCGTCGTTTTACTGAAAATACAGAGTTAACTGTTACTGCAAGTGAAATTGATACTTTCTATCTTACTCGTCGCCCTAACGCTAAAAACGTTAGTATTGTTGATGGTAAAGCTATTTGGAAAAACCAATGGCCAGCAGCAGCAGTGGATGTTGTTTGGAATATGATTCATTACGATGTACAGTTAATCGGTGGTTCGGTTTTGCATAGCGGTCGTATTGCTGAGATGGCTACAGGTGAAGGTAAAACATTAGTTGCAACATTACCTATATTCTTAAACGCATTAGCAGGACGTGGTGTTCACGTTGTAACGGTAAATAATTACTTAAGTCGTCGTGACTCTGAGTGGAATGCACCATTATTTGAGTTCCATGGTTTAAGTGTTGATTGTATTGATATGCACGAGCCAAATTCTTACGAAAGAAGAATGGCTTACTTAGCTGATATTACTTACGGAACAAATAATGAGTTTGGTTTTGATTACTTGCGTGATAACATGGCTCGCTCGCCAGAAGATTTAGTACAACGTAAACCTAATTACGCTATTGTGGATGAAGTTGACTCGGTTTTAATTGATGATGCTCGTACACCATTAATTATTTCGGGTCCTACACCAAAAGGTGATATTCATGAGTTCATGGAATTAAAACCACGTGTAGAAAAATTATTAGGCGTTCAACGTCAATACCTACAAACATGTATTACGGATGCTAAAAAATTGTTTGCTGAAGGAAAAGAAAAAGAAGCAGGTGTTCCATTATTAAAATGCTACAGAGGTTTACCAAAAAACACTGCTTTAATTAAGTTTTTAAGTGAAACGGGTGTAAGAGCTTTATTACAAAAGACAGAGAACTATTATATGCAAGACCAACAAAAGGAAATGCATAAAATTGATCAGGATTTATATTTTGTTATTGATGAAAAACACAATAGCGTTGAGTTAACAGAAAAAGGTATTGATCAAATCACTTCTAACTCTGAAGATCAAAAATTCTTCGTATTACCAAATGTTGGTGAAGAAATTGCAGAATTAGAAAAAGCGGTTTTAACTCCAGAAGAAAAATTAGCTCGTAAAGAAGCTTTAATTCAAGACTTTTCTGTTAAGAGTGAGCGTATTCACACTGTTAACCAATTATTAAAGGCATACACCGTTTTCGAAAAAGATGTTGAGTATGTTATTGATGGTGGACAAGTGAAGATTGTTGATGAGCAAACAGGTCGTATTATGGATGGACGTCGTTACAGCGATGGTTTACATCAAGCGATTGAGGCAAAAGAAAATGTGAAGATTGAAGCTGCAACTCAAACGTATGCAACTATTACTTTACAAAACTATTTCCGTATGTACAATAAGTTGGCTGGTATGACTGGTACAGCAAGTACAGAAAGCCAAGAGTTTTGGGACATTTATAAATTGGATGTGGTTGAAATTCCAACTAACCGTCCAATTCAACGTAAGGATGATGAAGATTTAGTTTACAAAACTAAGCGTGAAAAATACAACGCAGTTATTGAAGAAACCATTAAACAAGTGCAAGCAGGTCGTCCTGTATTGGTTGGTACAACTAACGTAGAGATTTCTGAATTGCTAAGTAAAATGTTGAAGTTGAAAGGTATTAAGCACAATGTGTTAAATGCTAAATTACATCAACGCGAAGCTGAAGTTGTTGCTGAAGCAGGTTTACCTGGAACAGTAACTATTGCAACTAATATGGCTGGTCGTGGTACCGATATTAAATTAGGACCAGGAGTTAAAGAAGCAGGTGGATTAGCAATTATTGGTACCGAGCGTCATGAGAGCCGTCGTGTTGATAGACAGTTGCGTGGTCGTGCTGGTCGTCAAGGTGATCCAGGAAGTTCACAATTCTTTGTTTCCTTGGAAGATGATTTAATGCGTTTATTTGGTAGCGAGCGTATTGCGAAGATGATGGATAGAATGGGCTTGAAAGAGGGCGAGGTTATTCAACATAGTATGATTACCAAATCGATTGAGCGTGCTCAAAAGAAAGTAGAAGAAAATAACTTCGGTATTCGTAAGCGTTTAATTGAGTATGATGATGTAATGAACGCACAACGTGATGTTGTTTACAAGCGTAGAAAAAATGCATTGTTCGGCGAGCGTTTAAGTATCGACGTTGCTAATATGATTTACGATGTTTCGGATAGCGTAGTAAATGAGTTTCATGAGCACAAAGATTTTGAAGGTTTCCAATTAGAGTTATTAAAGTCATTAGCAATTGAAAGTCCAGTAAAAGAGCAAGAGTTTACAAGTACTAAAGCAAATGATTTAACTCAAAAAGTGTTTGATGCTGCAGAAGCATATTACAGAGATAAAAATCATCGTATCGCAACTGGTGTACTGCCAGTGGTTGAACAAGTTTATAAAAATGAATCAAACACATACGAAAACATTGTTACACCATTTACAGATGGATTGCGTACTGTGCAAGTAATGGCTAATTTAAAACGTTCATACGAAACACAAGGAAAAGAAATGGTGCTTTCGTTTGAGAAGAGTGTTACTTTATCTATGATAGATGATGCTTGGAAAGAGCATTTACGTGAGTTAGATGATTTAAAACAATCGGTTCAAAATGCATCATTAGAACAAAAAGATCCTTTATTAATTTATAAGTTAGAATCGTTCAACTTGTTTAAAGAAATGATTTTGAAAACAAGTAAGGATACTATTTCTTTCTTAATTAAAGGAAACTTACCTTCACAAAATCCTCAACAAAACTTGCAACAAGCAAGATTTCAGCAAGCGCCACCAAAACCAAAGCAAGAGCAGTTAGTTGAAAGTAGAAGCGAGGAAGAAGTTCAACAAAAGAAAGAAAAACCAAAACAACAACCTGTTGTTGCCGAAACAAAGATAGGACGTAACGATCCTTGTCCTTGTGGAAGTGGTAAGAAGTATAAAAACTGTCATGGGCAGTAGATGATAAAAAGGCGAGCATTGCTCGCCTTTTTTGTTGAATAAATTTCTTACTATCTTCACCTCATGCTTTTTCCTTACTATCCAAAAGATAAACCAAACTTAATACAGATATTCAATCTCAACGTCCCAATTTACTTTGCCCCGCATGAGTTGGATGAGTTTCTTTCTTATTTAGAAGTAAAGAGTGAAACCTATCTATGCATTTATCACGAAAACAAAATTGTGGGTGGAGTAGGGTACGATTACAAAGAAGAAGATAAATCCGGAAGAATAAACTGGATTTTTATGCATCCTGATTATAAGGGATTTGGATTAGGCAAAGAAGCGGTACTTTTCTGTATTGCTAAATTAAAAGAAGATAAAAGAATAGAAAAGCTTGTTGTGCGTACATCACAGTTAGCTTCTAAGTTTTTCGAGGGCTTCAATTACAAATTAATTAAGATTGAAAAGGATTATTGGGCAGCAGGACTTGATTTGTATTTGATGGAGCGAGAGAAGTAAAGGCTGTAAGTCTTATTCCTCTATAACCTGCGCATTATACATAAAAGTATCTAGCCAATTTTCGAAGCGCTTATCAAATTTTTCGGCAAGCACTAAATATTGACATTTACCAATGCTTTCGGGTAAGCGAGTAACATCGGTAAAAGTGTTTGTTTTAAATAAATTCTCAGCATCATCTACAACAAACATTTGAAGCTTGTTTAAATTAATTCCGTTTACAAAATAGATTTTGTTTAATCGTCTTGGTGTTGCAATAACAACATCTACTCCCTCATAAATTTTTTCTTTTTGCTCATCAATGGCGCGCTCTTCAAAAACAGTGTATACACGTAAGTCGGTACCTCTTTTTAATTTTTTAAATTCTTCTTCCATATCTAGAGCTGCTTGTTTGTCTTTTACAACAATTACGGCTCTTGGAGCATCTTCTAATGCTTGCCCTTTTAATTTTTGAATAACACTTATTACAATGCTGGTTGATTTACCCGCATCTTTTGGAGCAATTGCAAATAAATTATGGCCTGCCTTTATTATAGATAATATTTTTTCCTGAAAAGGTAATGGCTCTTTAAAACCATTTGATTCTAAATTAAGGGTTAATGATTGTATTAATTTGATAAATGGCATATTTGTTTTGTGAGTTGAATCTTTTTTTGTCCTATTTACTAAATCAGACCAATTAAAATTATTATTTATAAATTCCAATATATAAATCAGAATCTGAACTTTTCTTTGCGCGATACATTCCTTCTGAGTTAAATGGTAATTCAATGTTGCCTTTTGCATCTAAGGCAATTAATCCACCTTCTCCGCCAATTTTAACTAGTTTATCCATTACAACAATATCGCAAGCTTGTTTAAGTGTAAGACCTTTGTATTCCATTAAACACGAAATATCATAAGCTACAACAGAGCGAAGAAAAAATTCTCCATGTCCTGTGCAACTTACTGCGCAGGTATTATTGTTTGCATACGTTCCAGCACCAATAATTGGACTATCACCAACGCGACCAAATTTTTTGTTGGTCATACCGCCAGTACTTGTTCCTGCTGCAATGTTACCATGTATATCCAAAGCAACACAGCCAACAGTTCCAAATTTTTTCTCACCGTTTTCAAACTTGTCTTCCGTATGATCTAAAATCATAGTGTCGCTTTCTTTTGCTTTTTGTAATTGCTCGTAACGCATTTGTACAAAAAAGTAATCATCATCAGCAAACTCAGCATTTATTTTTTTCGCGAAATCTATTGCACCTGCACCTGTTAATAATACATGTTCCGATTTTTCCATTACTGCACGTGAAAGACTGATGGGGTTTTTAATATTAGTTACACCCGCAACGGCACCAGCAGTTAAATCTTTGCCATACATAATGGAAGCATCCATTTCATTTTTGCCATTATGGGTAAATACTGCACCTTTACCTGCATTAAAAAGTGGATTGTTTTCTAATGATACAATTGCAAACTCAACGGCATCTAATGAGCTACCACCTTTTTTTAAAACTGTTTCGCCTGCTTCAATGGCATCTTGCAATGCAGCTTTATAAGCTTTTTCTTTTTCGGAAGTCATGGTGCTTTGTAAAATAGTACCAGCGCCACCGTGTATTGCAATTGCGTATTTCGACATGTAATTTAGTTTAAATAAGGTTTACCATTGCTAATGCAATTGTATTATTTGCTGAATTTAAATTCAGTTCTTCTGTTTAGTTCATGTTCTTTTTCAGAACAGTTAACGTCATTTTTACAACGGTTCAGAACTTTTGTTTCGCCCATTCCTATTGCTTTAATACGAGTTTTAGCAATTCCTTTGCTTATTAAGAAATCCATAACTGCTTTAGCTCTTTTATCAGAAAGTTCTTTGTTGTATGCATCTGCGCCTTTAGCATCTGTATGAGAAGAAACCTCTAATTTAAGAGTAGCATTTGCTTTCATGGTTTCTGCAATCTTAGTTAATAGTTTAGCGGTTTTTTCAGAAACTTTATAGTCATCGCTTGCATAATAAATGTTTTCTACTAACAATAATTCTTTGTTAGTTGATTTATTAAATGCATCCAATTTTAGTCCTGAATCTTCTTCTATAATTTCTGAAAGTCGTGCAACATCTTTATCAAGCATTTTGTAGTTAAATCCTGAAGCACTTTTTGTGAATTTATTTACGATAACACCATTTTGCTTTGCTAGATAAAGATTATCAGTTTCTTTAATTTCGTTTGTTTTTCCAATGCTTAATTCAGTTCCTTGAGTCATAACTTGTTTAAACACAAAGTCACCATAATCATCTGTTTCAGCAATATTAATTGTGTCTTTCCCTAAAACTAAATACACTTTTTGATGAGCTAAAGGATGTAAATCTTTTGGAGTACCATAAAGTAACTTTGCACTCACATCTGTTGGAACAGAGGCGTTTTTTTTCAAATCTCTTAAGCGAGAATCTAATGATTGTTCTGTTGGGTCAATCAATAGTATTGTGCCATTTGTGTTTACTAAAAAATCAGCAGGCAACTTTGCAAATTGATAGCTTTTGGCAATTATTGAGTACAAACCATTTTTATCCCATACATTAATTAGATTTCCACAACCATCTTTAGCAACAGCCATTTCCCAAGATTCTTTTAATTGCTCTAAACAAACTGAAATTACAACTAAGCCCTTTGCTTTACCTAACGGTGTTTCTTTATACTCGTTTGCAATTTTAACAAAGTAAGGATGCTTTTCTCTACTTTTCATTGTTGTAGGATTCCAAAAATGAATCAAAACAATTTTATCTTTTAATTGTTCAGATAGGCTTACAAAATTTTCTGTCTGATCTTTTAATTTAAAGTCAGGAGCTTTGTCTCCAACAATTAATGCCTTCACATTTGTAATAGCAAATAGCATCAATACTAAAAAAATGTTTTTTATAAAACTCATCTTATTTATTTTTTAGAAGGTTCTTCCTTTTTTAAATACTTTTCTAGTTCAGCATCCAAAGCGGGGCCACGTAAACCTCTTGCAACAATTATCCCTCTTGGGTCAATTAACCAGTTAGTAGGTATAGAGTTTACTCCGTATTTAGCAGCTGGCTCTGCAGCCCAACCTTTTAAATCACTAACATGATATGGCCAGTTAAGCTTATCCTTCTCAATCGCTTTTTTCCAAGCTTCTTTATTTTGATCTAAGGAAACATTAAAAATTCTAAATCCTTTACCGAAATTGTATTTTGCGTCTTTGTATTTATTGTATGCTGCAACTACATTAGGGTTTTCACCTCTGCATGGTCCACACCAACTTGCCCAAAAATCAATTAATACATAATTTCCTCTTAACGAAGAAAGTTTAATTAATGAATCATTAGGGTTTTTAAATTCTAGTTCTGGAGCACGTTGTCCAACACGTAAACCAATTGGAATGCTATCTGGTGGAGTGTAATCTTCACCCTTTGTTGATTTTTTATTTGATGCAGTACTGCTTGTTCCTCCGGAGGAAGATTTACATGCAACAAATCCAATTGTTCCTGCAACAAGTAATGTATATAAAAATAGTTTCATTTTATTTTCTTATGATTTCAGCACCAATAGCATTTAAGCGTGTATCGATGTGTTGATAGCCTCTATCTATTTGGTTAATATTAAAAATGGTACTCTTACCTTTTGCCGACATAGCAGCAATAAGCAATGATACACCTGCACGAATATCAGGAGATGCCATTTGAATTGCTCTTAATTGTGTTTTACGGTCTAAGCCCATTACTACTGCACGATGAGGGTCTGATAAAATAATTTGCGCTCCCATGTCAATTAGTTTATCAACGAAGAACAAACGACTCTCAAACATTTTTTGGTGAATCAATACGTTTCCTCTTGCTTGTGTTGCAGTAACTAAAATGATGCTAATTAAGTCGGGAGTAAAACCTGGCCAAGGTGCATCAGCAACTGTTAGTATGGAACCATCAATGAATGTGTCAATTTCGTAATGATCTTGAGCTGGAATGTATAAATCATCACCTCTTAGTTCCATCTTAATTCCTAATCGTTGAAACACTCCTGGAATAACTCCTAAATCAGGATAAGAAACATTTTTAATTGTGATTTCTGATTGAGTCATGGCAGCTAAGCCAATGAAAGAACCAATCTCAATCATATCAGGCAACAAACGATGTGTTGTTCCGCCTAAAGTTTCAACTCCTTCAATAGTTAATAAGTTAGAACCGATACCCGAAATTTTTGCGCCCATACGATTCAACATTTTGCAAAGTTGTTGCAAGTAGGGTTCGCAAGCTGCGTTGTATATAGTTGTTGTTCCTTCAGCTAAAACAGCAGCCATAACAATGTTTGCTGTTCCTGTTACCGATGCTTCATCTAATAACATGTAAGCACCTTTTAATTTTTTAGCTTCTACTTTAAAAAATTCAGCTTCATCATCGTAATTAAATGCTGCCCCTAAACTTTCAAATCCTAAGAAATGCGTATCAACTCTTCTTCTTCCAATTTTATCTCCACCAGGCTTAGGCATGTATGCTCTTCCAAAGCGAGCCAACAATGGACCAACAATCATGATAGAACCTCTTAAGCTTCCGCCTTTCTTTTTAAACTCAGGAGAAATTAAATAATCAACATTTACATCATCTGCTTGAAAAGAATATTCTTCATGCCCCGTTTTTTCAACCTTTACGCCAAGGTCTTTTAAAAGGTCGATTAGTTTCATGATGTCAACAATCTCAGGAATGTTGCCAATCACCACTTTTTCTTTAGTAAGTAAAACAGCGCAAAGAATTTGTAATGCCTCGTTTTTTGCGCCTTGTGGAATAATATCACCTTTTAAATGTTTACCGCCGGTTACTTCAAAAATCATAAATGTTTAATATTTTGGGTTTCTATTGTTGTTATTATTTTGATGCCTGTTTCTATTGTTGTTATTCTTGTTCTTGTAGTTATTTTTGTTTCTATTGTTATTATTGTTGTGAACAGGAACACGTTTAACTAAATCGCTTGCAGAGCTTAATTTAGAAGCATCTTCTAATTTTAGTTCGCCACCCGAAAGTTCTTCTAATTGTTTTAAAATAACACCATCATCCATTAAATCTTTCGAATTCCAAGTGATGTACGATTTTTTAAGGTTGTTTGCAATAATACGTGTTAACTCATCTTTTTCAGGACCATCAGCATACTCTTTTGCCTTAGTAATGATGTTTTCAATCGTTTTTCCATAATGCTTATATCTTATTTTTCCGCTTGGGTAACTAACCAATTTTGGTTTAGTGTAAAGTGTTTCTGCACTAGGTTTTGGATATGGAGAATCAACATCTAATTTAAATTCTGAAATAATGAACAAATGATCCCATAGTTTGTGAGTAAAATCAGCCACATCACGTAAATGAGGATTTAAAGCCCCCATAACCTGAATAATTGCTTTTGCACATAAATTTCGCTCGTCTCTATTTTCAATTGAACAACAATGGTTAATCATGTGTTGTATATTTCTGCCGTACTCGGGAATAATCATTTTGGGCAGTTGTGTGTTATAATCCATTCTTAGTTGTGAAAATTAATATAAGCCTTAAAAATAGCAATTTTTTTTCATTTTTTTGATAGAAATCCACAATAATTTCACCATATTTGATTAACAATTAAACTTCTTATTATGTTCGACCTAAAACAAACTTTAGATGCTATTTCTGCAAAGTGGAAATACAAATTAGATGAAACTAGTCCAGGTGTTTACCGCATGGATGTTGCCTTAAAAATTGATGATGATAACTGGCGTTATCAATTTGTGAATATATCGCAAGTTGCCGACCGCTATTTTGGTGAACCTGCAGTTCTTTTAACTAGCCGCTGCGGTGAGTATTCAACTAAACTTGATTTGTATTTACTTTTAAAAGAGGCTGGACTTAATAGTCAAAGTACCTTTACAGTAATTGCTGATAAGCGTGAAAACGGTAGCCCATGCGAAGCTATTATTTGCCAAGCCGCTATTCCGGTTGAATGTATTACTGAGGCTTTACTTGATAAAACGCTTTATGAAGTAGCTTTTAATGCTGATTTGGTAGAGGAGAAGTATTTCGGTGGCGACGGAAATTAGTAAGCTTATAAAAACCGATTTTTCTTCGTTGGCCTGCAATTTTAAAATCCTCATTTACCATTGTAAACTGCGGTTTTAAAATTTTGTCCGCTTCGAAAAATCAATTTTTATAAACTTACTTCACTTATTTCAGCAAGGAGTGCTAACTTTGTTTCGATGAAATTGGCTTACAGAAAATACGGAGAAGGACAACCATTGCTTATACTGCATGGTTTGTTTGGGCAGAGTGATAATTGGAATACATTAGCAAAACGTTTTGGTGAAAATGGTTTCGAGGTTTATACCATCGACCAGCGTAATCATGGCTTATCTCCTCATAGTGATGATTGGAATTATGATGCAATGGCAAGTGATATTAGAGAGTTTATTGATGAACATCAATTGGAACATCCAATATTGTTAGGTCATTCTATGGGGGGAAAAACTGCTATGACTTTTGCTTTAAACTATGATGGAATATTAGATAAACTGATTGTTTCGGATATTGCCCCAATTGCTTATCCAGCGCATCATAACGAAGTAATAAAAGCTTTGCAATCGGTTAATTTTGATGTAGTAAAAACACGAAAAGAAGCTGAAGAAGTTTTATCGCAATACATTAAAGATTTTGGAACAAAGCAGTTTTTGTTAAAAAATATTTATTGGGAGCAGGGTGGAAGTGAGCGTATGAATTGGCGTTTTAACTTAAAAGTAATCGCAGATAAATATGCCGAGATAATGGTTGGAGTTGAGAACAAGATGAGTAATGTTAATTCATTGTTTGTGAGAGGTGATAGATCAAGTTACATTACAGATGAAGATAAGCATGAAATTGAAATTCGTTTTCCTAATTATAAGCTTGTAACTATTGCCAATAGCGGACATTGGATACATGCTGAGCAACCTGATTTATTTTATGATGAAGTAATGAAGTTTATTAAATAAATGAAAAAACGATTCTACATATCTATTTTAACAGCCCTTGTTTTAATAACAAGTTGCACAAAAGATGTTGAAGTAGAATTGCCCGAATACAAACAATATTTAGTTGTTGAAGGGACAATTGAGCCAGGGCAAAAGCCACGTGTTTTCTTGTCTTACACCATTCCTTATTTTGGAAGTAACAATGTAAATAATTTAGAAGATTTTGCTGTAAAGGGCGCAACTGTTATCGTTACTGATGGCATAACAACAGATACCTTAAAAGAATTATTACCTAGCACTGGTTATTTTTATCAAGCATTAAATATAACGGGGCAAGTTGGGAGAGAATATTTTTTAACCATTATAGTAAACGGAAAAACTTATACTTCGCAAACAAAGTTATATAATCCAGTTGCTTTAGATAGTTTGTGGAATAAACATGAAGGAAACGATTCCTTAGGGTATGTATGGGCACGATTACCTGAGCCTGCAGGCTTAGGAGATGGATATCGTTGGTATGCAAAACGTATTGGCAAAGACAATGATTTTATTGCACCATTTGGCAGTAGTTTTGAAGATAAATTTATTGATGGTAAAACTTTTGATTTTGCTTACGACAGAGGTATAGCAGAAAACTCGGAAGCAACTGATGATAATAATGTTGAGCGGGGCTATTTTAAAAACGGTGATGTGATAGTTGTAAAGTTTTGCCATATTGGAATTAAAGAATACAAATTTTTACGTTCGCGCGATGCAAGTACTTTAAGCAATGGAAATCCTTTTGCAGCGCCAAGCAATGTTGAATCAAATGTATATGGTGAGAATGTACTTGGCTTATGGTGTGGGTACAGTCCTTCTTATGATACTTTGGTGTTTCAATAAATCTTAAAACTTAAAATTCCACGTTACACTTGGTAATACTGGAAACAATGAAACTTGTTTTGCTTGCACTTTAAATGTTCCTTGCAATACATCTCCACTCGAATCGAAATACAAGAAATATGGATTCATACGATTGTAAACATTGAAAATACTGAAGTTCCAACTGCTTTGGTAGTTTTTACACCAACTTTTAGGAACTACAATCGTTGAAACATCTTTTCCTTTTCTTGTGTAACGTTTTTCTAAACGTTTCTTTCGCTTCTCTATCTTCTTTATTCTGTTTGGAGTGTAGGTTGCCGATAAATCCATGCGATGATAGGGCTTAAATCGATAAGAGTTTCTTTCTCCATACTGCACATTAACCGATTGCTCAAAATAATACAATGAGTTTGGCAATGTTCCAGTATTACCTGTTGAGTAAACCCAAACTCCTGAAAAGGTCCAGCGAGGATTTACATCGTATGTGGCTACAACAGATACATCATGTCTTCTATCGTATTTTGCATAAAATGTTTTTCCTAAATTAATTTCGGGGAAGGTGCGTTTGGTCCAAGAAATGGTGTAACCAATCCAGCCGGTAAACTTGCCTTCACGCTTTTTAATAAATAATTCACCACCGTAAGCTTCTCCAGTACCAAAGGTGAAAGCATTGTCGGGATTGTCTTTTACATTATCATCAGGTTGTGCGCCTTCTTTGTATTCAATTAAATTTTTCATGGTTTTGTAATAGGTTTCAAAAGATGTTTCAAACATATTATTCATGAAGTTTTGAAAATACCCAATTGCATATTGATGCCCTGTTTGTGGTTTTATGATGGATGTGCTTGGCATCCAAACATCTGTTGGTAAAGAAACAGATGATAAACTAGCAAGGTGAACATATTGTTTGTTATAAGTGTAACTAGCTTTTATAGAACTTGTTTTGCTTAATTTATAACGAGTTGAAAAACGAGGTTCCAAACCATTGTAGTCTTTAATTTTTTTTCCATTTGAGTAATCAATGGTGTCGGTAATTTTACCTGCTTCGTTTTTAATGTAACGAGTAAACGGACCAACTTGTGCAAAATACCCAAAACGCAAACCAGCGTGTACTTGCCATTTTTCTGTTACTTCAATATCATCACCAAAATAAGTTTGCGCTTCGTGGCAATAGAGTTTAATTACTTCTCCAAGGTCAAATTTTACATCGCCTTGTTTTGCAGATGCTGTTGTTGGAATAAAATTATGAAAGGTATAATTTACTCCAAAGCGCATGGTATGCCTTGAGTTTGGAAAATAAGAGAAATCGTGTTTTAAATTATAATCCCGTACTCCCGAAAATAATTTGAATTCAAAATTATCTTGTATTGCACCTAAAGTAAAATCATAATAACTAAAAATAGCAGATGTATTCGAGAATAATTTATCGTTATAAATATGATTCCATCTAAGCGAAGCTGTTGCATTACCCCAAGGAACTTGAATATTAAATCCTGCATCCGAATCTGAAAAACGAAATTTATCTTGCCCAAAATAACCACTCAAAAACAATTTATTCTTTTTATTTATTTGCCAGTTAAACTTTGTGTTTAAATCGTAAAAGAAATAACTTGTTCCTTTAAAAGGCGAGTTCCTTGCATTAAATATTGGTTTTACAATTGCATCAATATAAGTTCTACGTGCAGATATGATAAAAGAGGCTGTGTCTTTTTTTATTGGACCTTGTACTGTTAAACGTGAGGAGATTAAACCAATTCCACCATCCACTTGAAACTTTTGGTTGTTTCCTTCTTTCATTGTAATGTCGAGCACAGAGGACAAACGCTGTCCGTATTGAGCGGGCATTCCTCCTTTAATTAGATTTACATTTTTAATTGCATCACCATTAAACACCGAAAAGAAACCCATTAAATGTGAGGCATTGTAAACAACTGCTTCATCCAATAAAATTAAGTTTTGATCAGGACCACCACCACGCACATAAAAACCACTTTGTCCGTCACCTGCTGATTTAACACCTGGAATTAATTGGATACTCTTCATGATATCCACTTCGCCCATAAAAGCGGGAAGCTTTTTAATTTGCTGTATATCCATTTGCACAGCGCTCATTTGTGAGCTGTTTACATTTTCGGAAGCTTTACCATTAATGGTTACTTCCTCGGTAGTAATTGCACTTGGAATAAGTGATATATCAATCGATTGATTTTTATCTAATGTGATTTTCTTTTCAAAAAGTTCGTAACCCAAATAGCTACACACCAATGTATATGTTCCTTTTGGGGCATTTATAGAATAGAATCCATATACACTAGTTGCTGCCCCAACAGTTATTTCTTTTAAATATACATTTGCACCAATAGCAGTTTCACCATTTGATTTATCTTTTACAGTTCCACTCACAGTAAATTTTTGAGCAGATACTTGTATCGCTAAACATGTAAGGAATATGTAAAAGAAATGTTTCAATATTATTTTAATTCATCGGGAATAATACAAACTGGAATCGCTTCCATTTTGTGTTTGTTAGCTCTATTGCGTTGCAAATAAATATCCATTACTTTTTGCTGACGTTCATTTAACGAATAGTTTTCTTTTTTTAATTGATATTCCATTGCCCATTCCAGCTCATCATAACTTGCCCCGATTTGGTCTTCATCAGTTCTACCATCTGCAAACAAACCATCGGTTGGACGTGCATTTAAAATGCTTGATACAACACCTAATTCGGCAGCTAATTCATATACATCACTTTTCATTAAATCAGCAATAGGGCTTAGATCAACACCGCCATCACCGTATTTGGTAAAAAAACCAATTCCAAAATCTTCGATTTTATTTCCTGTACCTGCAACTAATAATTTGTGATGTCCAGCAAAAGCATAAAGTGTAATCATTCGTAAACGGCTACGTGTATTTGCCATAGTTAAAAAATCCTGAATAGAATCGGGGAAATCACTTTCCATTTTTCCAAATATTTCTGATAAATCAACTAATTGAGATTCAACATTGGAATAATTTTTCTTTAACCAATTTATATGTTCCATGCCACGGTCAAACTCTTGTTTCATTTGACGGATGGGCATATTAAGAACAATAACTTTTTTACCTGTTAAAGCGCATAGGGTAGAAGTAAGGGCAGAATCTATTCCACCTGAAATACCAATTACAAAACCTTCTGTTTTTGATTTATCAGAATACTCATTTAACCAATTAACTATGTGCGAAATAACTTGCTTATTGTTTTTCATTGTTACCGAAAATGAGATTTAAAATTACGATGGTAAATTTGGGATAAAAAGGGCAGATTACAATAAAATGTTGTTGGTTTTTATTAAAGATTAATTACAAAAATCACTTCTTCTGCAACCACTGATCAACTTTCCAAACAAGAAAACCTGAGCCTATTCCAATAACCATTCCGCCAAGTATATCGGATGGGTAATGCACACCTAAATACATTCTTGAATAAGCAACCCCACTTGCCCACGCATAAGCAGGAACTGCCACATACCATTTTTTCGTAGCTAGCGTTAATGAAGTTGCAGTTGCAAAAGCTGTTGATGTATGACCTGATGGAAATGAATAAGAACCTGCAGCTGATTTCTTATGAAACAAATCAGGGTAGGTAACAAACGGCCGTTTACGATTTATGCTATATTTTAATCCCACCGTTAATGCAGAAGTCAAAAGAAAATTTGCACCAGCTCTGTACCCCTCTCTTTTAGTAGCATCGTCCTTATTTATAAAACCAATTAAAATAATACTTGCTGGGGCTGCAATATCCACAGGAGTTGCAGAGTTACTAAAGCCTCTAAAAAGTTTATCTTTAAAAATTGTACTGTCCTTATGGATAGAATGCATCATTCTTACTTCAAAATTCTGCGCACAGATGTTGTTATACATTAGTACTACTAAAAACAAAAACGCTATATGCTTTACTTTCTTCATTCTTATCCTACTAGTAAATTACATCCTCGTATGTCACTATTATCAAACCTTCCCAATATTTCGAAATCCTCGCCATAAATTTTTTTTCCTAAATCTTGAGTTGCAATAAATGGACAGGAATACCAATTAGCTAAATCAATAATATTTATTCCCCCTGTTTTTTGCTCAGCTAATATACTGAAAGGATCGTTTACATCTCTTACATTTATTTGCATCCAAGGTGGTGTTTCGTAAATTCCATTGCCTTTGCTGTATGCCTGTGAAAGCAATTCTGTCATGCCGTATTCAGAATGAATTTGATTGATTTTAAATGAATTGCAGAGTGTTAAATGTAATTCTTCTTTAATCATTTCTTGGCGCTTTCCTTTCATGCCTCCGGTTTCCATTACAATAATTTCATCGGACAAAGCAATCCCTTTTTCGGCTAAATCAAGCAAAGCATAGCTTACACCTAATAAAATTGTTTTTTGTTTTTTTAGTTTCAACTCATTTAAAACCAGAATGAGCTCATCTAAATTTTTTAAATAAAAATTACTTTTTGAATGTTTGCTTTCTTTTATCAAATGTTCAGCCATCAATACCAATGATGACCCCGAGCGTTCTAAATAGGAAGGAAGTAAAGCAAGAACGCAATACTCTTTTATATCTCCATAAAAATGAGCAAATCCTTTTGTAAAACTCTCGATATATAAATTCAGTTTACTTACAAAATGTTTAGATGTTGTAGTTCCACTTGTACCACTACTTGTGAAAATAATTTCTTCCCTTTCTGTAGTACAAATGCGGTGACTTTTAAAAAATTCTACAGGCAAACAGGGGATTTCTGAACTATGCTTTATAGTGTTCACATCAATTTTAAATAATTCAACGTACCTATTGTACACTGAATTATTGGCTAATTGATAATAAAATGCCTCAAAAGCCGTTTTTTCAAAGTCTTTTGTCGACTTAATATCGAATATATTGGGAATTGACTGAAGCATTTGCACAAAAATATTTAAAATTATTGGGCTATTAAGCTATTGTTGTAAAAGAGTAATTATTATTGTATTTTTATTGTCAGAAATAAGCGATGAATTTTAGAAACTTCATATCAGTTTTAGTTGTAGTAGTGGTGGTTTTGTCTTGCAAAAAAGACAAAAACTCCTTTCCTATTGAGCCTGTGCTTGAGTATAAGAGCTTTGAGGCATACAGTAAATACGAAGCTTTTATGGTTTTAAAGTTTACTGATGGAGATGGCGATATTGGTTTAAAAACATCTGATACAATAGGAATTTACGACAAATCAAGCCCTTATTATTACAATTTATATATTAAAGCTTTTTATAAGGGAAATGATGGTGTATTTAAGGATACTATTATTTATGATCTAATTACAAATAAAGTTGATTCAGGTTTAATTACTCAGCGCATTCAATTTGTAGAAAAAACAACTAAGGAAGATTACTTAAAAGGTGAATTTCAAATAAATTTAAATGGTTACCGACAATCAAGCAATCATAAAGTAATAAAGTATAAGATTTATTTTTACGATAGAGCTCAACACAAGAGCAATGTGTTAGAAACACCTGAGTTAAACGTACCTTAATCTGTATGAGTTAATCCAATGTGTACTAAAGCATCACCTTCGTTTACTACTGGCTGATTATTTATTCCAACGACATAGCCACTTACTGGCGCAACAATTTTAGTTTCTACTTCGCCATAAGGATTGCAAATAACACCAATCAATTCGTTTTTATCAATGTAAGAACCATTTGCTTTATTAAAATGAAATAATCCCGAAGTTTTTGCTCTAACCCAAGTATCTTTAATAATACGAACCGAAGGATTATCTGGCACTTCAATATCAATCATATCATAGCTTTTCATTAGGCGCAAACAACCATTTACACCTTCATTTATTGCTCCGTAATCAAAACGTAATGATTCACCACCTTCATATACCAAAATAGGTTTCCCTTTTTTCGCAGCTTCTTTTCTAAAAGTACCTTCGCGATAAACTGAATCGATAATTAATGGTGCCGAAAAACGTTTTGCAATTTCTTCATTATCTGGAAAATTAAATACACAACGTAATTGCGGGTAGTTATTAATTTTTGCTCCGCCTGTATGAAAATCAACTCCAAAATCAATAAGTGGAATGATGGTTTTCATTAAATCATAAGCAATGCGAGCTCCAAACGAACCATTTTTGTTTCCTGGGAAACAACGATTTAAGTCGCGTCCATCAGGTAAATCACGGGAACCAAATAAGAAAGAAACAATATTAATAACTGGCAACACAATTAAATTACCACATTTTAAATTGTGAACCTCTGGGCGTGTCATTATTCTACGCACAATCTCAATTCCGTTGGTTTCATCACCGTGCATACCTGCACTCAACAAAATGGTTGGGCCTTCCTTTTTTGAACGATAAATATGAACAGGGATTTCAATACTTGTTTTAGTGGGTAGTTTGTAGGTATTAAGAATCACTGAAGTGTTCTCACCTGGTAGAATGTAATTACCGTTAATTAAAAAATCTTTCATAAAATTTATTTATCAAAAACCAATATTACAAAAAAAAAGGCACTTTCTTTATCCTAAATCAAAAGGTAATTCACTTTAAAATGTGAGTAAAGTCCTATATCTTTCTTGCTTTTTATGTTGAAAATCTAATATTTGTTTTACATTTATATCACAATAATAATTTATGGAGATTAAACGTGTATTTGATTTACTTGGGCCTGTTGTCGAAAAAAATTCGCCAGATATATTAGCTTCAAAAGTAAATAAGGAATGGAAAAAAATTTCGGGAAAAGAGTTTAAACAAAATGTAGATTACGTTAGTGCTGCTTTGTTAGATTTTGGATTAGTGCAAGGAGATAAAGTAGCAATTGTTGCCAATAACCGCCCTGAGTGGAATTTTGTTGATTTTGGTTGTCAACAAATAGATGTGGTAACTGTTCCTATTTTTCCTACGGCCAGCCTGCACGATATGGATTTTATTATTAAAGATTCAGGAGTTAAAGCTGTTTTCTTTTCTGCAAAAGACATCGAGAAAAAAATTGATCAAATAAAACCAGAAGCACGTGAGTTAAAACATATATTCACTTTTAATGAAGAAGTTCAAGGTGTAAAACAATTTTCGGATTTTTTAAAGCGGGGCAAGGAGTTAATTGATAGCCCAGCAGTAGGAACGGAGTTGAAAAAGAAAATTCAGGCTATTTCAGATTCGATAAAGGAAACTGATTTACTTACAATTCTCTACACATCAGGAACAACAGGTAAACCAAAAGGTGTAATGTTAACACATTTGAATTTGGTTTCAAATGTAAAGAACTGCGATAAATTTGCTCCATTTGATAAAATGAGCCGTGCACTTAGTTTTTTACCTTTAAATCATGTGTACGAACGTATGTTGAGTTCGCTTTATTTATATCACAATATTGGAATTTATTATGCAGAGGGTCTAGAAAAAATTGCAGATAATTTACGTGAGGTAAAACCTCAAATTTTTGTTACTGTTCCTCGTTTGCTTGAGCGTGTTTACGATAAACTAGTTGCAGCAGGCGATAAGCTTACAGGATTTAAAAAGAAAGTTTTCTTTTGGGCCTTGGATTTAGCATTGCAATACGAGATGTATGGTAAAAATGGTTTTATATATGAAACAAAACGTAAAGTTGCCGACAAACTAGTTTACAGTAAATGGCGTGCAGCTTTAGGTGGAGAAATACTTGCAGCAGCATCAGGCGGGGCAGCATTGCAGCCACGCTTGGCACGTGTGTTTTGTTGCGCTAAAATTACTGTGTTAGAAGGTTATGGATTAACAGAAACATCACCAGTAATATCTGTAAACAGTATGGAGCCTAATGGAATTAGCTTTGGAACCGTTGGTAAAGTGCTTACTTCATTGGATGTTAAGATTGCTGAAGATGGAGAGATTTTAGTTAAAGGTCCATCGGTAATGAAAGGTTATTACAAAAATGAGGAAGCAACCAAAGAAGTGATTGATGAAGAAGGATATTTCCATACAGGAGATATTGGAAAATTTGTGGAAGGCGGTTATTTAAAAATTACGGATAGAAAAAAGGAAATATTTAAAACATCAGCTGGTAAATACATTGCCCCGCTTATGATTGAAAATATGTTGAAAGAATGTAGGTTAATTGAACAATGTATGGTAATTGGTGAAGGTGAAAAATTTGCCTCTGCACTTATTGTCCCTTCATTTGAAAATGTAAAAGATTGGTGCAAAACAAATAATATCGAATTTGTTTCGAACGAACACATAGTTGAAAATGCAGACTTAAAGAAAGAGATTAATACCTTTATTCGCGGGATGAATAAATCATTAGCGCCCTACGAACAAATTAAACGTGTGGAGTTAGTTGCTAAGCAATGGACAATAGATTCGGGTGAACTAACACCAAAAATGAGTATGAAAAGAAAGGTAATTAAGGAAAACAATCTTGACATTATCGCTAAGATTTTTGCTAGTGGAGATGAATGTTAATTATCAGGATTATTTTAACAAAAAAAGGATAAATCTTATTGTTTTGAAACGAAAAAATACGCACATTTAAACAAAATTACTGGGTATGAACTATATTTTATTCGAAGACCACAGCAGAAAGGAGTTAATGCCTTTTACCTACACGCGTCCTGTATCTGAAATTCGTTTTGGAATTTTAAAGATTACCGAAAAGTGGGAAAAACAATTAAAATCATCTGTGTCTTTTCAAACGGAAGAATACCTGCAAGGTAAGTATGCTAAAAAATATGCAAAAGGAAAGCCGAATGTATGGATTAATGGAAAGGTTTGCCCTGATGCAGTTCTAATAAAAGAGATTAATGGCTTAAAGGAGAATGAAGTATTACTTCACAATAAAACGGTTGTAGCTGCTAATACAGGAAAAGGAGAATATTTTGATTCTGAAAAATCTGACCCTAAATTTAAGTTTAAAGAATCGAAATCAAAACCATTGATTGTAAATTTTATTTGGGATATTTTCTCTAAAAATGCATTAGCTATTGCAGCAGATTTTGAGCTAGTAACGAAAGGAAAAAAATCTGCTCCATTAAGCAAATCAAATACACATATTGGTAAAGGAAAAATATTTATAGAAAAAGGAGCATCGGTAGAAGCTGCAATTATCAATACTAACAACGGTAATGTTTACATTGGTAAAGATGCAGTTATAATGGAAGGCTGTTTAATTCGTGGGCCATTTGCAATGGGCGAACATGCCGAATTAAAAATGGGAGCTAAAATATACGGGGCAACAACATTAGGACCTTATAGTAAAGTTGGTGGCGAAGTAAATAATTCCGTTATTTTTGGTTATAGCAGCAAAGCACACGATGGTTTCTTAGGAAACTCTGTGCTTGGAGAGTGGTGTAATTTAGGTGCGGATACTAATAATTCTAACCTTAAAAATAACTACGGAAATGTAAAGTTGTGGAACTACGCCCAACAAGAAATGATTGATACAGGCTTACAATTTTGCGGGTTGTTTATGGGCGACCATAGCAAGTGCGGAATTAATACCATGTTTAACACAGGAACTGTAGTTGGAGTAAATGCAAATATTTTCGGTGGCGATTTTCCAATTAACTTCATACGTTCGTTTAGTTGGGGCGGGGCAGAGGAGTTTGTAGATTACAAATTAGACAAAGCCTTAAGCGTTGCCGAAAAAGTAATGGCTAGAAGAAATATTCCATTAACGGATGATGACAAAAAAATATTAACGCACATACATAAACTCTCGAAATTAAAAAGAGTTAAGGAAGATTATTAAGAGGGGATTGAGTGATTATATTTAAGAAAAATATCTCATTTGCCGAACTACGCGAATGGGTTGTGTACAAAAAGCGAAGAGAACTTTCATGGTTCAATAAGTTTATGCTATGGTGTAATTACCTAGCAATTTTGTGTTTGCTATTGTCGTATTGCGCTGGTTACATTAATCCTATTACATTTTGGTTTATTGCTTTTTTTGGAATTGGATATCCCGTGGCTTTATTAGTTAATTTATTTTTTGTATTGTATTGGTTAATACAATGGAAACCAATTGCTATGTGGTCTTTGTTTATTATTTTAATTGGGTGGAATTCATTGTTTTCTTTTTTTCAAATTTCTACTACTGGCGAAAAACCCAATAACAAAGATGTAAAAATCATGAGTTACAATTGTATGCTGTTTGATTTGTATAATTGGAGTAAAAACGCACAATCCAGAGCTATTATATTTAATGATTTAGCAGAGGAAAATCCTGATATACTTTGTTTGCAAGAGTATTATACTTCTGAAGAGCCTGGTGATTTTAATAATACTGATACACTTACGAAGTTTCTTAAAACAAAATATGCTCATATTGAGTACACAACTACCATGCGTAAATACGATCATTGGGGTGTTGCTACTTTTACTAAATATCCAATTGTAAGAAAAGGAGCAATTGATTTTAATACCAAATGGAACAATACCTGTATTTATACAGATATGCTTATTGATAAGGATACAGTGCGTGTTTACAATATACATTTAGCATCCTTGCATTTTGGCAAAGCTGATTACAAATTTATTAGTGATGTAATTGAGCAAAACGAAACAGAAGATATTGAAGGCTCAAAAAATATTCTTCGATTATTAAAACGTGCTTTTTTAATTAGAGCAAAACAAGCAAGCATTGTTGCCGAACATATAAAAACCTGCAAATATAAAGTTATTGTGTGCGGCGACTTTAACGATACGCCATCTTCCTTTGCCTACAAAAAAGTAAAAGGTAATTTGTATGATAGCTTTAAAGAAAGTGGCAACGGTATTGGCTCAACCTACGCAGGAAAAATACCAGCTATGCGGATTGATTATATATTACACGACCCAAGCATGACTGCATACAACTATAAACGTCAAGAAGAAACCATTACCGACCATTATGGTATTTCTACTTATTTGAAGATGAATAAATAATTAGCTAATTAGTATGGAAATAAAACACGAAGACAATACCGAAAAAGGTAGATTTTACATTGAAGTAGATAATCGTTCGGTTGCCGAAATGACTTATGTATGGGCAGGGACAGATAGAATTATTATTGACCATACAGGAGTAGGGGAAGTACTTAAAGGCAAAGGGGCAGGTAAATTAATGCTTGCTAAGGCTGTTGAGTTTGCCAGAAGCAAAGGGATAAAAATAATTCCTTTATGCCCATTTGCAAAAAGTGTATTTGATAAAACTCCTGAGTATAACGATGTATTATAATTAAAAATAAAATCATGGACTTATCTAATTTAAAAAAGGAATACACAAACGGAGAAGTAACCGTTGTATGGCAATCGTCTAAATGCTCTCACTCTGCCAATTGCGTTAAAAATTTATCCAAGGTGTTTAAACCAAAAGAGCAACCATGGGTGCAAATGGAAAACGCTAGTACAAAAGAAATTATAGAAACAGTTAGTAAATGCCCGTCAGGAGCTTTGAGTATTAAGTCTTAATAATAAGACCCACTGCTAAATCTTTTTCTTCCAGTCATTCTAATAGATTGTAACATTTCGTCTATTAGTTCTTTTTCCTTATCACCTTTTTCAATTTCTTTGCGTTCGGTTCCAATATTTTCGGCAGTAATTACCTTTTTTTCATCTATTGGAAGTAAACCTGTGACATAAATAGAGTAATTGTTTTCATCTTTAAATTTAGCTTTATAAAAATAAGCGTAACCACTATTATTTTTAATACTAATTTTTTTGCGCTCCATAAAAACAATGGTATCTTCTTTTGCATCCACCTTCATATTACCAAATAATAGTGCGTAAGCAAAATCCTTTTGATTCAAATACTTTTTTGTAAATAAGTTTTCCTTTTCATACTTCACTAATCGTTTGTACCAATAGGTTCTCGATTCATTTGATTCGGCTAATGAATTTAAAACTGAATCAGGGAAAGTGTAATTCTCACTTAATAAATAGGAAATAAGTGTTGCTTTTGTACGACTATTATTTATTCTAGTCATTTTATCAAGCAATTGTTTAGCTGTGTTTTCTTCCTTAAACGGATAAATTAACATGCATAAAGCATACAAATCAGGATTACCAAAGTATTTTTGGCTTTGTTCGTTGGCAGATATAAATACATCTTTTTCTGCAGGATCTTTTTTACTGTCTTCATACATTCCATTATCAACGTATCTACTATAATTGGTTTCTTCTTTATCAGCACTAAATTGTCGCTTTAACTCATCTTTACATTCTTTGTATAAAAATGGTTTGTATGATGCATAAACATCCTTATTAATTATTTTCTCAGAAACAGCAACTGCCAATAATTTATGTATGGCATTTTTATACTCCGAATACCTTGTTAAATCAAGTAAACGCGGAAACAAATGTTTAGTTAATTGCAATGAGTCAAAATACGGATATAAAATATCCATTGCGCCCTCTTTGTCGTAAAGTGGAGGAGTATCGTTAATTAATAAGTCTAACAAACTTTTTGTTGATGTTTCTGTTTTTAAGCCAGCTAAGGTTTGTAATATAACCAATTGTATATCGGTTGAATCGGTGTAAGTTTCAAACAGATTTTTTAGATCTTCACTGATTGCTTTTCTTTTACTTAAGCCCAGTTCTCTAATAATATTAGCTTTAGCACTTAGGCTTAACTCATGAAACTCTGGTGCTTTAATATTTCTTAAAATAATGGTATCATCATTTGCTAAAAAGTCCACATCTCTATTTTCAATTGCTTCTTTGGCGCTTAGACTAGTTGCTTTATCTTTACTATAAAGGTCTTTAAAAAACACATTTGCTTTTGATTCAAAAATTCCACTACCAATGGCAGTATCGCCTGGAGTAAATGAACTAAAAAATTCGGAAGTAAATTTCCCGTGTTGGCGTGTACTGTCTGTATTTGCTCTTAAAATATAAATCAATTCGTTTTTTAAAATCACGCGCATATTCACCAATTGATTCGTGTTGGTGTCGGTATAAGTATAATATGCTTCGTGGTAATCTTTAGTTTTGCTTAGCTTTTGCTTTTTTAAGAATAAGTCATTGTTATTAGCATATTTCCTCGCTCTTCTAACCCAAAAGGTATCTACGCTCTCAGCATTACTATATTTTGGAAACCAATTAGCTTCTACCATTACACATTCATTACTTTCAACAGCTTGAAAATAATGGCTTCTAGAGAAGTAATAATTTTTAGCCTCAGGTTCTTTTTTAGTTGATTTTGGTTTAGGCGCTTCATACGGCATTAAAAATTTCTTCTCTTTGTTTGCCAACTTAATCGTATTAACACTAAAATACAATGTACTATCTGTGTATTTTTCAAAATCTTGCGTATAAGAAGGGTTGCTTAAGGCAAGTGAATTAAAAAACTTTTCAGAGTTTTTATCTTTAGCATTGGTAAGTAGCATGTAGTAATAAGGTTGTGCTGCCACAATTTTTCCATAAAACTCATTCTTGCCGTAACTTGCCGTAAAAGTTAGAAAGGCATTTTTGTCTTTATTTAAAATTAGTTTTTTAGAAACCAATTTCATGTCTTGTTCTTTGCAAAAATTTTCGGCAAGCACATTTAACTCAAATGTATCTTCTTCTAAATATTTAAAATCTAAATAAACCGAACGAATAAAAGCATACTGCTTATTGTTTTCATCTAATCCCAAAGCAATGTAATTAGCAAAGGTGCGGTAACTTAAATCTTTTGCTGTTTGCAACTGTAAATGTTTTGGCATGTAAACAGATGCGCCAATAGTAGTAAAGTTATGTTGAACAAAGGTTTTACTTTTTTGGTCGTTAATTTTAAGAGAACTTAAAAAACGCTGAGCCTCAGTGCCCTTTGCGTAATCTGCATTACCATTTACTTTAGCAATAATAAGTTGTGTTGGGGAGAAAATGATTTTGTAAAATTGTTGATCACCACGTTTAGTTGTGTTTTCAATTAAATATCCATTTAATCCATTGCTTGTGGTAAAGGGAGTTTTCTTGTTTATTTTACCTGGAATGTTTTCAAATAGTAATGAGTCTAATTTTTTTGCATAGTCACTTGGTTTTTGTCCAAGCAAAGCGCCATAGTTTTGAACGGTCATAACCATATAAAAACAGCCATTCACCATATCGGGATAAAAATAGTATTTATAGGATTTGGTTCTTGCGATTTCATGCATTTTGCCTGGCACTTCAACGCTAAACAAACTATCTGGGTCGCTGTAAGTAGAAACTGAAACTGGAAAATTAATTTTTTCAACTTCTTCCTTATACTTACTTTCTAGTTCACTATTTAAAAAAATGGGTCTTACTTTATATCCTAATTTAATCAACATATTAATTACACCTTTATCACCAGGTAAATGAGCAGCGCCAACGCCAGTAAACAATCTTTTTTGTTTCATAATACTATCCATGCCTTTCACCATAATTTCATTACGAATTTCAAGCATGTACTTATTATAGTTTTTTGAAGGATAAAATACTTTAGCAATTGAATCCATAAAATCTAAATCGCCTTTTCTGTATGCATCTTCAACAATATCAGAATAGGTCATTCCTTTTAGTATTTTGCCTTTTTTCGCCCAGGAAATTTGATCCTCCTCATTTTCATCAATACTTTCACTTGCTTTATCTACAAGCATTTGGGAATACTTATAGTTTTCTAAACTTGCAATTTCTTTTCCGTACTTGCGGCCACTTTGCATAATGAATAAATCCAAGTAAGTGTTTTCTTCAAAATTGTCTTGCCCATCTCTTTTTCTATAAAGCAAATTGTTTACGATTTGAGGATAGTACTTTAAAACACCTTTTAAGTCTTTGTTTTCTGGAATATTAAGATAGAATCCATTCTTGTAAAACGAACTTGCATTTTGTGGCAAGTTTTTAGAAATACTCATTTCATTTTGTGGCTCATCGTATAATTCCTTCATCCAATTTTCTGGATTACTTTCTAAGGCAACTACATCCACATTTTTTATTGCAAGAAAAAATGAATCGCTTAAATGAAATGCCACCTTATTACTCACATGCATGGTTCCATATAAGTAACTTGGTTTGCTTAAACCATTTCCAGATATTTCCCAAAATAATGAATTGTATTTTTTTTGCGCTGTTACTATGGATGTAACGAAAAACAAAAGCAAAGAAAAAGCAAGTTGCCAACGAAATTTGAACATAAAATATGTTTTAAATATTGTATTGTAAGATAAGAGTTATTCTTTGAATCATTACATTTGTTTTGCAAAATTATATGCTTTATAACCCAAAATATCTTAAAAGTTACATGCTCCTATGCTTAGTATTAAGCAGTGTTTTTTCGTATTCTCAAAACAAGTTTAAGAATAAACAAAAAAATGGTTACTGGTGTATTTATTATGATGATACGCAGAAACAATTGCAAGTTAAAGGAAAGTATAAGAATGGCAGGCAAGTAGGAAAATGGTTTCATTATAAACCAAGCGGTGAACTTGAAAAAAAAGAAATTTATAGACGTAAAAAAGTAAAAGTCACTTATTATTATCCTTCTGGGAGCATATTAAGAAAAGGAAAGGCTAAACTTGTTTTGGATGATTCACTCTATCATTTTTACTTTACTGGCGAATGGAAATGTTATACGCCAAAAGCTGAATTAAGTAAAAAGGAGTATTATGAAATGGGACGAATTACAAATACCATTTACTTTAAAACCAAAGAAACTCCTCTGTTTAATGATTCATTGGTAATGGTTATTAAAGCAATGTATGCTGACTTTTATAAGTGGAATGATTCAATTACCTACATTACAAGAAACTATGGCAAGGCAACGGCGCAATATCAACGAATTAAAAGGATAGAAGCTGCAAACGATTCAAGTATTTTTAGTAGAATAGAATTAATCACCAAAAAATTTGGCTATCCTTCAAAAGAAATGGTAGGCGAGGAGCACACCACGCTTTTCTTTTTAATTAGCTCGTATGGAATTGATATCAAGGATAAGTACTACGATTTAATTGTAGATGCCGCACAAAAGGGAATTCTTGATAAAAAAGATGTTTCGTTTTTTGTGGATAAAGTAAAAGTAGCCCATAAATTACCGCAGGTATACGGAACTCAATTTGTTTACACTAATAATAACGAAATGCTTTATTATCCAATCGCCGATATTAACTTGGTAAACAATAAACGTAAAGAAGTTGGTTTAGAAGAGCTTCAAATAAGCGAACTTAAATTTACTAAGTACTAATTTACTTAATCTCAATTTTCTTTAGGCGCTCTACAATTTCTAAAACAGCGGGGCAAACCAAGGTGTTTTTTTGAGTTAAATCCAATAGCTGAAACATTTTTTTTCTATCGGTATGCGGATATTCTCTGCAGGCTGTTGGTCTGTCTTCGTATATCATGCAATAGTTCTCATGATCTAAAAAGGCGCATGGTGCTGTGTTTAAAACATAATCACTATCCGAATCTATGTGAAGGTACTTATCAATAAAAGCAGAAGGCTTCATTTTTAAGCGTTTTGAAATAGCTTCAATATCCTTTTGTTTAAAAACGGGACTGGTGGTTTTGCAACAATTGGCACATGTTAAACAATCAATTTCTTCAAACACTTCTTCATGCAAATCATGAAAGTGTTCGTCGAGTTTACGAGGATTTTTTTTCTTTAATTTAGAAAGGAATTGTTTATTGTCGGCTTTGTTCTTCTCAGCTTTTTCGCGAAATTGTTCGAGGTTCATTGATGCTTATTTCTGAGTAACAATAACGAATACATCCTCATTATCTTTTTTCATCAAGTAATTTTCGCGAGCAAATTTTTCAAGGCTTTTAGAATCGGTTTGCAATTCGTTTATTTTGTTTTTGTTTGCTTTGATGGCCTCAACGTAATAATCGCGTTCAACTTTTAGTTTATTAACTTTATTACTTAAATCCATTTGTTCCGAAATATCATTTTTATCAAAAAATGAAATCCATACTGCTAAAGCAACAATGGTAATCAAGTATTTGTTTTTAACTATGTTTAAAACCTTTTTCATTTCAATAAAAATTCCTTTTATAAACTGGAATAATAATTGTAAAATTACTATACAAAAACCTTTATTCGCCATGGCTAGTTCAAAGTTTTCAAAAACCATCCTGTTAACATCTTTCCTTTTAGTATTTACAAGCTTTTCGGGGCTATTTGCCCAAGCAAGTTTAAAGGCAACACAACTAAAAAGCAAAAAAGTAAAAACTGCTTATACCGAAAAATGGCCTCAAATGAAGAAATTGTTGGAGGACAAAAAAATAGATCCTGCTAATTACGAAGTGTTAATTCGCGCCTTTAAGCAAGAAAAGAAATTAGAAATTTGGGTTAAAAACAAAACCTCTGTTCAATACACGCATTTAATCGATTATGATATTTGCGAATCATCAGGTGAGCTTGGTCCAAAACGCCAAGAAGGTGATGGTCAAGTACCTGAAGGTTTTTATTCAATTGATTTGTTTAACCCAACAAGTAGTTATTATTTATCAATGCGAGTAAATTATCCTAACCTAGCAGATGCTAAAAAGGGAAAGAAACCTTTAGGCGGGGCAATTATGATACACGGCAATTGTGTTACCATTGGTTGCATACCAATTACCGATGATAAAATAAAAGAATTATATATTTTATGTTTAGAAAGTAAAGCTGCAGGCAATAATGTTAAAGTAGATGCCTTCCCTTGCAAACTAAGTGATGAAAACTTGAAAAAGCTAGAGGCCTCTTACTCAAAAGACTTAATCGATTTTTGGAAAAACTTAAAAACAGGTTATGATTTGTTTGAGAAAAATAAAGCTAAGTTTAGTGTAAGTGTTGATGCGAAGGGGAATTATGTGTTTAAGTAGAACTTAATTTATTATATTTGAAATACCATACAAACATTCGGGAAGCTTGCTAAAATGACAAGATAAGCGAAGGTTTGTATCGGGTATATAGAAGTTAGCAGTAATAGGTCGGCGGAATTTAGCAAACAAAAAATGAGAGACAAACAAAGAGATTATTCTATCGAGGAGTGGCAATCATTGACCTTCGACGTAAAACGAGACATCTGGAATCACGTCTGGAATTGTTATTCGCCTGAAATTGGATTCAAGACAAAAGTAGAAATAGTTAATCATTTAGTTAAAACAACAAAACTTGATGCTATTCAATACGGCATAAAATGTTTTGGATGGGGCGACTACCAATTGTATGTAATTGTTGCTGACTCTAAGACTCGCGTTCCAAGTAATTTTTTAGACCTAACTATTAATAAAGGTATTTTACAAAATTACACCAAAGACAAAAAAGCAATCGTTAAATTTAATTACGGTGGACTTCAAGAAATAGACCTGACAGAAAAAGTTAAAATCATGTAGAACTTATGCAAAACAAAACTGGATACGCCTACAAGTGCTAACAACGGGCAATTGCGCCATGCGGGTTTTGAGGTAGGGCTTTGGCTAAATTAAGGCTTGCGCTAAAGCGCATTTTTTTTGTTTTGCCGCCGCTTAAGAAAGTGTTATCTTCGTTTAAACATTTGTGGGTTTAAAACCTGTTCGGCCCCCGAGAAAAACGGGGCAGGTTCGGTAGCCGCACAGCGCAAGCCCGCAGCACGTTAGTGGGTATAGTTGTAGACAACAAAATTTTGAAACATGAATAAACTTTTCTTAATAGTTGGACTGATTGGATTAATGTTCATTAATACGACATGCTCAAAAGAAAAACTCTTTCATAAAATAACATGGGAAGGGACATTATATGATTCTATTGGTGGACACCCTATGGCAGGTGTATGGATTACCTTAAAGGCATGCGATAGCCCTTCAGGAAAAGATCAGTGTAGTTCATATACTGTAGGCCAAAACATTACAGACGAATCTGGACATTTTAAAATCCATAACAAAGCAGCTCGTTCTGACAGATATATGTATAGAGTTTCCGCAGACAAAGTCGTCACTAACCATGGAGATTTCCGTATGTCCGAAGAAGAGTTGAAGGCTGAATCAATTATTTATGTTGTGTGGTGAGCCATAAACTACACCCACTAACAACGGGCAATTGCGCCATGCGGGTTTTGAGGTAGAGCTTTGGCTAAAAACGCTAAGTTAAAGTCGCCAAAGTAAACCCTTACTTCAATTTCTCAGCAATCATAAAATTACTGTTCTTATCCTTAAAGTTGTAGCCAATACCAAATCCTATAGGTTTTGCTCCTAATTGCTTATAGGCAGAGTCTAAGTCTTTTTGGTATGCGTAAGAGAATAAAGAAATTGGTTTAATGTATTGTCCGTAAAAATTGTATTTCCATTTTCCATTTTCGCCAAAGTATTTAAAGGCAATTCCAGAGTCGTCCTGTATAACAAAATTACTTTGGTTTAAAATTACATTACGCACAATGCTAAAATATTTTTCGTGCATTAAATAACTTGCCCCTTTTAAATAGGTATTAATAGTTCCCATTTTTTGTAGGTAATTCATCATTCCTCTGTTTGTTTTTAAACCGCCATCAGCAAGATTAAGCGAGTAATAGTATAGCTTCTTAGTTTTATTATCCGGTGAGTTAAATGTGATTTCAATTCCTTTGTTTAAAGCATTTTTAGTTGCCAGTTTAGGAAAAGAACTTAGGTATTGTATTGTCCCTGTACTATCCAAAGTAATTGGTTTAGCTGAACAAATAGAGTTACCTGTACGAGCTAAGAACAAAAACAATAAATGTAATGTTCCATCTAATTCCTGATTTTTTAAATCTTCTTTCATGCTTTTAGTACGGAAGAAAGAATACTTAAGAATTGCGTGTAAAGATGTATTTACTTTTTTGTAATATCTATCCATCGAGTCAGGTGTCATTCCTTTTTCATCATAAATAGGTAATGTACCAACTGGCTCTAATCCCATCATAATGTATTCATCCGCATCAGGGAAAAATGTGTAGCCGTATAAAATATCAGGTCCTGAAAATGGGTAGAATAATTTTTTAGTAGTTCCAACTGTTTTAGTTATTTCATTGTTTCTAAATTCTACCAAACGTTTCACGCGTGATGAGTCGTAAGCAAACCATTTCTTTTCAAAATTATCCGAGAAAGCCTGAAATTTCCCGCTCTTAAAAAATGAATTAAGCACCTTTGAATTATCTGCTAAGTTTTTACCAGCTATTAAACTCATCAACTCATTTAAGGAATCGTTAACGCATGGAGTAAAAGGAGTTTCTACAACTTCTGCTTTTGAGCTGTCAACTGTAACAATACTATCTTGTTTCTTTTGAGGTTCTTTGTTCTCTTTAGCAACTTCGTTTCCACACGAAATGAGTACACAAGTAAAAAGGACAATGGCAATAACTGAGATTTTCATTTTTTGAATTTAGCGGAACAAAGGTCGCAAAATTCTGCTGTTTTCAAAATGCAATTCTAAAGCTAAATATGCTTATTTTTAGGCTTTTAAATCCCATATGACAGCTCGTTTCATAGATCATCCAAAAGCCAAATTGCTTGTTTTATTGGGTTTCTATGCGCTTATCCTTGTTTTTTTGCAAGTTTTTATGGGGTGGTATCAAAATTTTTCGGATGCAACCCATTATTTATGGTTAGCCGATAAGTACGCCGAGGGCGATTGGAAAAATGCCATAAACACCTATTGGGGACCAATGATTTCTTGGTTATTAGTCATATTAAAGCCAATTATTGAAGAGCCTTTTGTAAGGTTTAGAATCCTACAAATTATTTTAGGTGCACTAACAATTGTATTGGTAAACAAAATTCTGAATAAAAAATTAGGAGTAGGAGGCAAGCATTATTTATACATTATGGCTTTTGTACCTGCCATCGCTTCTTATGTTTGGTTTTACTTAACACCCGATTTGTTATTGCTTTGCGGTGTATTGCTTTTTATACTTACTCTAATTAATTACGATGCAAGCAGTAAATATGGCTTTGTAAAGTTAGCTTTAATGGGAGCCATTTTGTTTTTTATCAAATCGATGGGCTTGTATTTATTTGTATTAACCATTGCAGGTAAATTTGTTTTCGAACGCAATCAATGGAATTTAAAGAGCTTGTTTGCAAATATTAAAATAGGCTTACTTACTTTAGTTTTTGTTGCCCCGTGGATTTATTTAATCTCCCAAAAACATGGAAGTTTTACTTTGGGTGCAGGAGCAGAACATAACTACAAAATGAACTCGCCTCGCATAACACCTGATATTTATGGAGAGCTGGGCAATCCACATCACAATGGTAAATTAGTTGAACCCAAACCAGCCGACTCATTCGATTCATGGATGGAACCTATGCAAGAGCCATACATGTCGTGGGAAGGATACAGCGGGGCAGAAATTAGAACTGTGTACAAGCAAATTATTATTAAGAATTTAAAAAGTGCACGCAGTATGTATTTTGGTTTGGATGTGGGAACTTTGTTTGTTCTACTTTTAATTGCAGGATTTATAGTTTGGCGCAAACAAAGCATTCAATTTATTAAAGATGAAAAAGTGCTATTCTTTATTTTAGTCTGCAATATTGTATTGTACTTGCCTTTTTTCTTTATGGATAGATACACATGGCCGGGTGTAATGGCTTTGTTTTTATTGTTTGTTTTGCTTGCTTCAAAATTTGATTTACTAACTAAAACATGGTTTAACATTTTATCTTGCCTTACAATTGCTGCCCTAACTTGGTTTATGTTACAAAAAGAAATTAAGTACGCATTGCCCGAAGAACCTATTACAAATCAAATTTGGGAGACGAAGGGAAATTTAAATCTAAAGCGTACAGTTTGGTTAACAGATAGCCAAGACAAACGTTTGGGGCTAATTAAGGGATTAATTTATTATAACAAGGGGCAATATCTTGGGGCTTTGTTTACCGACCAAAGTAATTTAAGAGATAATAGATGCGCTATGAATGAGTTTAATATAAATCATATTATTAGTTTAAAACCACTTGATGATAGTTTAAAAAAGCAATATGATATTACAGAGACCATTTTTAGTTCGGATTCGCTATTAATTTACAAGCACATAACACCTGTTATAGCAAGTAAAAAGAAAGTTCGCAATTGGAAATGTGATTGATTTTGCTTAAATTTATGGTTGTATGAGACATTACTTTTTTAGCATATTTTTATTATTCGTTTTCTTTTCGAAAGCACAACCTCTTTTTACAAGAGATGCAACTATCCCCGTTTCTAATTTTGGAACACCACTTAAAAATGCTTGGGCAGGAGGTTTAAATTTTACCGAGTGGAGTGCAATTGATTTGGACTTAGATGGGATAAAGGATTTAGCTGTGTATGATAAAAGTGGTGAAAAAATTAGAACCTTTAAAAATGATAACATTGCGGGTACAGCTTCCTACACGCATGCCCCGCAGTTCCAAAGTGCTTTTCCAACGGATGTAAATTCATGGGCAGTATTTTATGATTTTAATAATGATGGCAAAGCAGATTTGTTTACTTATGCTTTAGGTCTTGGAGGAGTAAGAGTTTATAAAAACACATCCACTCCAGGTAACTTGCAGTTTACCTTTTACATTAATTTTTTAAAATCCGATTACAATCCAAATGGAGTTCCTAATATTAGTAATCTACCATCAAGTTCAGTTGCAGTTCCTGGTTTAGCTGATATTGATAATGATGGTGATATGGATATCTTAACTTTTCAAACTTCAGGTATTCAACTTGAGTGGCATAAAAACATGAGCATGGAACGTTATGGCCATTTAGATAGTTTAGCCTTTGATATGGTTGATGGTTGCTGGGGAGATGCTGTTGAAAATAATTGCGAAGCTACTTTAAATTATCAGTTTTGTCCTTTAGTAATGCGCTATAACGAAGCTGTAAAAAATAATCCTAACAATGTGGATGCTGTTATGCACGCAGGTTCATGTATGATGTGTTTAGATATGGATGGCGATAACGACAAAGAAGTTGTGTTGGGTGATATTTCTTGCGACTCAGTTGAATACTTTAGAAATGCTGGTTCTATAGCCAATGCGAATTTTGATTACGCAACAAAATTATTTCCTAATGCAACTAATCCAATTTCATTTAAACAATTTCCCTGCACTTATTTCATCGATTTGGATAATGATGGAAAGCGTGATTTAATTGCAGCACCTAATATTCAAACTTCAGAAAATTACAGAGGAGTTTGGTATTACAAAAACATTGGTGCCGATAACATTCCAAATTTTAGTTTAGTAAAAAAGAATTTTTTGCAAGATCAAATGCTTGAGTTTGGCGAAGGTTCATACCCAACAACTTTTGATTATGATGCAGATGGAGATTTAGATTTAATAGTTGGTAATTTTGGATATTATCAACCCGTTAGTTTGTATGCATCCAAATTAGCTGTATTACAAAATGTAGGAACAACATCATCGCCATCGTTTAATTTGGTTAATGTAGATTACATGACCTTGTCAACATACAACTTAAAAAACATGGCTCCTAGTTTTGGAGATATGGATGGAGATGGTGATAAAGACATGATTGTTGGTGATATTACTGGCAGACTTACCTATTTTACCAATACAGCAGGCGCAGGTAATGTTGCTAATTTTACATTAACCGCTGATTTTACAACTGGTTTTTTAAGTGGAATTGATGTTGGTAATAATGCTTACCCTCAAATTGTTGATGTAAATAAAGATGGCTTGATTGATTTATTGGTAGGTGAATATGATGGTTCGCTTAACTATTATAGAAATATTGGAACAGTAAACGCTCCAAGTTTAACAACTGTGGTAACAAATTTTGGCGGAGTACGGGTAAATAAGCCTGGATATTACGAAGCACATTCTGCGCCAGTTTTATTTAACGATAATGGTTCTTATAAATTAATGATTGGTTCGGATAGAGGTTATTTATATATGTACGGAAACATAGATGGAAACTTAAATGGTAATTTTACTTTGATAGATTCAACCTACAATGATATTTATGAAGGCGAACAAATGGCACCAACCTTAGCCGATTTCAATTCAGATGGAAAATTAGATTTAGTAGTTGGTAATTATAGTGGAGGCTTAAGTTATTTCATGGGCACAGGTTCTGTTGGAATTGATGAGGATAAAGCAGTTTATAGTGAGGTGAATCTTTTCCCAAATCCGGTTCAAAACGAATTAAATTTATTGTTTAATGATTTTAATAATCAATTAAAAGAAATTGTAATTATTGATGCTCTCGGCCGTGAGATAAAATTAATTACTTCAACTGAAAATAGTGTAAATATTGAAACAACAGACCTTGTCTCAGGTTTTTATGTTTTGCAGTGCAAAATAATTATGCCTGATAACAGGTATTATTTTGTAACTAAAAAATTCGTGAAAAATTAATTTACATCACCTTGTAAAGTACCGGCTTACTTGGGCTAGCATCATTCTCAAAAGAAGCAATTTGCATATTCAAGATGTAAGTTCCATCAATTACATCATTGTTAACATAAATCATTTCTGTTATAGTTCTTTGGGTTTGTGTATTGTGTGGATATTCCCAAAAGGCATGATGGGAAGCTAATACACCATTATCCACTTCCTTATCAACAGATGGCATATCAATTAATAAATGATCATAGCCCAAGGATAAAATGTATTCAATTGCTTCTTTGCTTAAGTAAGGTGGATTTGAATTGGAATAGTTTGTAACCAATTTTGCAGGAGAATTAGAAATGGTTCTTATAATTAAAGCTTCGCCTTTTCTATTTTCTAAACTTAATTCAACACAACGTTTGCTAATAATTCTATCGCCATCAGCTGTTTCTTCTGGTAAAACAGAAATTAACTCAGCTGCGAACATAAAACGTTTTAAACATTGGTTAATGCTGTAATCTTCTTTACTAATATGTCCAACACACTCGGTATGTGTGCCATTACCGTGCGGATTAAAAGTAATTGTTCTAAAATTTACACTTCCACCTTGTTTTACGTCTCCAACCCAATCGCCCATTCGCACTGGTTCAATTTTAATTGGGTCAACGTACCATGCACTGGCACAGTTAGTTCCCGTATGCAAAGGCATTGAAATATCTATTGGTTGAAAAAAATCTACCCTGTATGTTTTACCACTATGTAATATTGTTGCAACCATTTAAATTATTCGTTATCTTGTTTTAAATTTCAGGACTAAAATAAACATTAAAACTTGATATAATTTAAAAATTGTTTCAACGTTTAATTAAGAAACAGAATAGAAAACAGGATGTCGGATTTATTACTTGCCAATATAGCAAAGCATATAAGCTTAAATGATAAAGAGAAGGAGTTATTTCTTTCTTATTTAAGTGCTAAAAAAATTAGGAAACGCCAGTATTTAGTTCAGGAAGGTGAGCAAAGCAAGTATTCTGCATTTGTGTTATCAGGTTGCCTGCGTTCTTATTTTATTGATGCAAATGGTTTTGAACATATTTTACAATTTGCAATTGAAGATTGGTGGATAGCAGATATGATGAGCATAACAACTCAAAAGCCAGGGAACCTTGCTATAGATGCATTGGAAGACTCAGAAGTGTTATTGCTTTCTAGAGAAAACCAACTAAAGTTGTTTGACGAGTGCCCAAAATTTGAACGCTATTTTAGAATTATAACAGAAAATGGAATGGTTAGTTTTCAACGTCGTGTGCTCGAAAACATAAGTTTGCCAGCAGCAGAGCGTTATAAAAATTTCGCAAAACGATATCCAATTATGGTTCAACGTTTGCCTCAAACACAAATAGCATCTTATTTAGGAATTACACCTGAGTTTTTAAGTAAAATTCGTCACCAAATGATGTATCAAAAACCATAAGGAAATAGTAGAAGGGAAATTTATGAAGGTAGCGGTTATAGATCTTGGAACAAATACATTCAATCTTCTTATTGCGGAAGTAATAGGGCAGGGCAAGTTTAAAAAAATATACTCTGATAGAATACCTGTGAAATTGGGCGAAGGAACCATTAATCAAGGATTAATTTCGCCCGAACCTTTTAAGCGGGGCATAAATGCGCTTATAACTTACAAGCAAAAAATAGATGAGTTTAATGTAAGTACTATAAAAGCATTTGCTACATCTGCTATTCGCAGCGCAACAAACGGCAAAGATTTTATTATTGAAGCCGAACAAAAAGCAGGAGTTAAAGTTGAAACAATTGATGGCGATAGAGAAGCCGACTTAATATTTTTAGGTGTTTACGCAGGAGCCGATTTATCTGATGAGCCTACACTTATTATGGATATTGGTGGTGGTAGCACCGAGTTTATTATTACCAAAAACAAACAAATTGTTTGGAAAAAGAGTTATCCCTTAGGTGCATCGCGTTTATTACAATTGTTTAAACCCGAAGATCCAATTAAAGCAACAACAATTGAGAAGTTCAATAATTATTTATCTGAGCAATTAATTGACTTGCATGAAAAAGTAGGAGAGTATTTACCCAAAACACTAATCGGCACATCTGGTGCATTTGATAGTTTTGTTGATATGATTGCTGCTATTAAAGATGCGCCAGGAATAAGTGATAAAAAACAAATTTACCCAATTGATTTAACTGATTTTAAAATCATGTATCATCAAACCATGCAATCTACTTATGAAGATAGATTACAAATTAAAGGATTGATTCCAATACGAGTTGATATGATTGTGATTTCATTTTTATTGGCAAACTTTATTTTGCATTCTTGTTTTATCGAGGATTTTAATTGCTGCACCTATTCCTTAAAAGAAGGGATTTTGGTTGAGTTTATGAACGATATTCAACACTAAGCATGAGAAAATTTAATGTAAGAATATATGGATTATTAATGCAAGGAACTGATGTGCTTATTACTGATGAATTAATTGGAGGTAGGCAAATTACCAAATTCCCAGGTGGTGGTTTAGAGTTTGGCGAAAGTACAATTGATTGTATAAAACGTGAGTTTATTGAGGAAATGAATTTGGAAATAGAAGTGCTTTCTCATTTTTACACCACCGATTTTTTTGTTCCTTCTGCTTTTGATGAGAGTCAGGTTATTAGCATTTATTATAAGGTTAAGCCTACTAATGCTGTGTTGAACGATATTTCAATATTTGATAATGACAAACAAAGTTTTAAGTGGTTGCCTTTAAGTACAATAGATTCGGATGATTTTACTTTTCCCATTGATAAAAAGGTGGCTGAAATGCTAAGAAATAAGGATAATCTCTAATTTCTTAGTAAATTTGTACATTATGTCGAAAGTATATTTTAGTCTCGAAGATTTCCCATCCTTAACTAACACCATTGTTACCATTGGTACTTTTGATGGTGTGCATGTTGGGCACAAAAAAATCTTTGATCAATTAAATGAGCTAAAAAAACAAACTGGTTTTCAAACTGTTGTTTTTACTTTCGATCCACATCCTCGTAAAATTTTATTCCCCGAGCAAAAGGATTTAAAACTTATCACATCTACACACGAAAAAATAAAATTGATTTCTGAAAACGAAATTGATTATGTGTTGGTATATCCTTTCAGCAAAAAGTTTAGCGAAATAAGTTCCGATTTTTATATTGAAAATATCCTCGTTAAAAAATTAGGGGCAAAGGTTATTATTATTGGCTACGACCACAAATTTGGTAAAAACCGAGAAGGAAACATTAATGTGTTAAAAGACAAAGCTTCTAAATATGGCTTCGAGGTAATAGAAATATCTGCAAAGGATATCGATTCTATCAACGTTAGTTCTTCTCAAATTCGAAAAGCTATTGATGCTGGTGATATTGATTTAGCTAATAAATTTTTAGGTCATTCATACTTTATTACAGGCATGGTTACCGAAGGAAAAAAGCTAGGTAGAACAATTGGTTATCCAACTGCTAATGTTAAAGTAAACGATCCTGATAAACTACTTCCAAAAATTGGAGTGTATGCTGTAAAGGTTAAAGTTCTTGGAAATGATTATGGTGGAATGCTTAATATTGGCGTAAACCCTACAACCGATACTGATAACAAAATAAAAATCGAAGTAAATATTTTCGATTTTAATCAAGATATTTATGGAGAAACCATCTCAATAAAGTTTGTTAAACGCCTTAGGGATGAAGTTAAATTTGCTAACTTAGAGGAACTGAAAGTTCAGTTATTGGATGATAAAAACAAATCCTTAGAAATTCTGAAGTGAGAAAAGTAATTTTTATATTTTTTGTTTTTGTGTTTTGCTCTAGCAAGGCTCAACTTTTAGATTCCCTTACTTTAGATACCTTAACACCTTATACATCCATTGCAGAAGGATTAAAAAATCCAGATAAGGTTATTAAACTAGTTTTAAGAAAAGAGCATTTGAAAACAATTCCCAATGCAGTTTTTCAATTCAAGAATTTACAATACTTAGATTTAGCGAAAAATAATATAAAAGAAATTCCTGATAGCATCGAAGTTTTAAAACAACTTCAATATTTAGATATAAGTAAAAACACTTTACAAAGTTTAAATGGAAAAATTGGTAAGCTTACTAATTTGTTTTATCTCAATTTAAACAATAACGAGTTTTCTGGATTACCAAGTACAATGGGTAATTTGGTAAATCTGCGCGTATTAGATTTATGGAGTAACAATTTAGATGAGTTCCCCGAAAACCTAAAAAACATGAGAAGTTTAAAAGTTTTAGACTTAAGAGCCATATTAATTCCAGATGATAAACAGCGTTATATACTCTCGCTTTTTCCAAATACCAAGGTGCATTTATCGCCAAGTTGCAATTGCAAGTGGTAGTTAACTAAAAATATTGCCACTTTGCCTCAGTTTTTGGCAATTCTTAACAAAATCAATCTATATTTGCCCCTCAAATTTTTGTTATGAAGAGTTTATTTAAATCAGTTCTTATAGGTGGCTTATTATTAGTTACTTCAGTAGGCTTTGCTCAGGATTTTCTTGGTTATTCAGCATCCGAATATGCAGGTGTTACAGCAATTGATATTCAACCAGCTAACCTTGCTGATAATCGTTTTAAGTTTGATATGACCTTATTTGGTACACATGTGAAAGCTTATAATAATTATGTAGGTATAAATCGTTCAAAAATTGTTTCACAAGATGGAAAATTTTATGGCTCATTAATTAAAAGTTTAAAAGGTGATACCAACACAGCTTGGAGTGATCCTAACTTTAAGGATAATTATCTTGTTCCTACAGATAATAAGGATAATCAAAAACGTGTTTATTTTGCTAATCGTATCGTTCTTCCATCTTTCTTGGTTGAAATAAATCACAAAAACACACTTGCTTTTACTTGGGACATTAGAAACTATATTAACGTAGATGGTATACCTCGTGACTTAGCTCGTATGATTTATAAAGATTTAAAGGATTCATCTAATTGGGCAAAAAAATTGGATGCTACAAACCTTAGCTTACAATCAATGAGCTGGGCAGAGTATGGTGTTACTTATGCTAGAGTTTTAAAAGAAGATAATGAACATGCCTTTAAAGTAGCTGGCCGTTTAAAAATTATGCAAGGTATAGCTGCAGCTTACATGTTTGCAAAAGATTTTAATTATAAGTTCGAGCGTTTAGATACAATGTTTACATATGGAACTGATACAGTTAGAATAAATGATGAAGTATTAAGTGTTGCCAATGTGGATGTTGATTATGGACATTCGGCTAACTTGTATACAGACGATGTTGGTGGTCTTAAATACGATTGGAAACAAGCAAATCCTGGCTTCGGTTTAGATTTAGGTTTTGTTTACGAATACCGTCCAGAGTATAAAAGTTTTACTTATGAAATGGATAACGAACAAAACTTGTGGAGAAGAGACAAAAGTAAATACAAGTTTAAATTAGGAGCTTCCATTTTAGATATTGGAGGTATTAAATTTAAGAAAGGGCAATACAGTAATAATTTTAAAGCAAACGCTAATTTGTGGGATGTAAGAAATATGAAGTTTGATTCTGTTCCAGTTAAAGCTTTCGATGATACTTTAATAAATCGTTTTGGTACTGTTTCAAATTCAAAAAGTACTTTCTTTATGAATTTGCCCACTGCATTAAGTATTCAGGCTGATTATAAAGTTTGGAAAGATTTAGATATTAATATGGTAATTTATTACGCATTACAATTTAAAAACAATGCGCATAAAGTACATGATTACACTTCTATTAGTATAACGCCTTCTTATGACCATAAATGGTTTGGTATTTTCTTACCCGTGCAATATCACGCATTGTTTGGTATGACCTACGGTGCATGTGCTCGTATAGGACCAATTATTGTTGGTACAGATAATTTAGGAAGTTTTATTAATAAGAAGAAAAATTTTTATGGATCTGATGTGTATTTCCTTTTAAAAATTCCAATTCCTTTTGCTTCTCCTAAAGATAAAGACAAAGATAAAATTTCGAATAAAAAAGATAAGTGTAAAGATGTGCCAGGAGTTTGGGAATTTATGGGTTGTCCTGATACAGATGGAGATCATATTCCTGATAGCGAAGACAAATGTCCTACTGTATTTGGTATAAAAGAAATGAATGGTTGCCCTGATAAGGATGGTGATAAAATTACAGATGCCGATGATATGTGTCCAGATGATGCAGGTTTAATTGAATATAGAGGTTGCCCTGATAGAGACGGAGATAAAATTATTGACAAAGAAGATGATTGTCCAGATGAAGCAGGTTTAGCTCAATTTAAGGGTTGTCCTGATAAAGATGCAGATGGAACAATTGATAAATTAGATGCTTGCCCAGATGTTTGGGGACCAATTGAATATAAAGGTTGTCCTGATAAAGATGGAGATGGTGTGTTAGATAAAGATGATGCATGTATTGATTTAGCAGGTGTTGCCGAAAACAAAGGTTGCCCTTGGCCAGATACTGATAAAGATGGTGTGTTTGATAAAGAGGATGATTGCCCTACAGTTTTTGGTGTAAAAGAAAATAAAGGTTGTCCAGTAATTCCTGCTCCTTTATTAAAAGAAGAAGAGAAAAAAGTATTAGAGCAAGCTTTTGCTAACCTTGAGTTTGCAACAGGTAAGGATATAATTAAACCTACTTCTTATGCTTCTTTGGATGCTTTAGCTAAGTTATTAAAAGAACACAGCAAGGATTGGGTATTAAACTTAGATGGTCATACCGATAACCAAGGTGATCCAGCTAAAAATATGCTTTTGTCAGAAAAACGTGCTAAGGCAGTTGCTAAGTACTTAACTAAAAAAGGTGTTAAAGCTGATAAGTTTAAAGTTGAGTGGCATGGTCCTAATAAACCAATTGCAGATAACTCAACTAAAGAGGGTCAGCAAAAAAACAGACGTGTTGAGATGAAAATTATTTTTAAGTAATAGTTTAGTTAACAGATTAAATGCCTCGTTCTTTCCAGAACGAGGCATTTTTTATTATTACCATATTAGCAAAACATTAAGAAAATTCACGAAATTTGATGTGATTTAAATGAACCAATTATAATTACTATGAATCCAAAAGTTGATGAATATTTGCGTAATGCACAAAAATGGAAAAAGGAATTGGTTGCATTGAGAAAAATTCTTCTAGATTGTTTGTTGGTTGAAGAATTGAAATGGGGGAATCCATGTTACATGTATGGAAAAAGTAACCTAATTTTGTTAGGAGAATTTAAAGAGAGTTGCGTCCTTAGTTTTATAAAAGGTGCTTTGTTAAGTGATGAAAAGGGTATTTTAAGTAAACCCGGTGAAAATTCCCAATCAGCACGCGTAATTAAGTTTACAAATGTTAAAGAAATAATTAAACTGGAGGCAGTTTTAAAAGCATACATTTTTGAAACTATTGAAATTGAGAAAGCGGGGTTAAAAGTAGATACCTCCGCTAATAAGGAATTAGTTTTTCCAGAGGAACTCCAAAATAAATTTAAAAAGGATAAAGTATTTAAGAAGGCTTTTGAAGCATTAACTCCTGGCCGACAAAGAGCCTACAATATGTTTTTTACCGAAGCCAAACAATCAGCAACGCGTGATGCTAGAATTGAAAAGTACATTCCTCGCATTCTTTCGGGAAAAGGAATGAATGATTGTGTATGTGGTTTATCTAAACGTATGCCTAATTGTGATGGCTCACATAAATTCATGAAGTAAGAACATTGAAAATTATGCAACAAATGGCAGCTACTTTTTTTTCAACTCAAACAGCATTTCGTAATTGGCTAAAAAAGAATCACAATAAGGAAACTGAACTAATTGTTGGTTTTTATAAAGTAGACAGTGGAAAGCCATCAATTACTTGGTCACAATCTGTTGATCAAGCGCTTTGTTTTGGTTGGATTGATGGTGTAAGAAGGTCTATTGACAATGAAAGTTACTGTATACGTTTTACGCCAAGAAAACCAAAAAGTATTTGGAGTGCCATCAATATTAAAAAAGTAGAAGAACTAACAAAAGCAGGTTTAATGATGCCCGAAGGGAAGAAAGCTTTTGCATTAAGAACAGAAGATATATCAGGTGTGTATTCATATGAAAAAGAACCAGAGTTTTTAGATGCAAGTATTTTGAAACAATTTAAAAAGAATAAAGTAGCGTGGGATTTTTTTAATGCACAAGCACCTTCATATAAAAAAGTTATGATACATTGGATTATGACTGCAAAGCAAGAAAAGACAAGGATTTCTAGATTAGAAAAAGCAATTGTAATAAGTGAGCAGAAGAAAAGGAGGTTGTAATAATATTAATGAATCTAAAGTAAAATATTAAATTTGATATAAGGTTAATTCAAATGATAATGAAAAGCGAAAAAATATTTAACGGTACTTTGATTTATTTTAAAGCTGTAACTGCTTTTGGCTCAGTAATGTGTTTTGTTTTAATGTTTTTTGTTGGATTTGATCCATGGCATAGTTTGGATAGTATGATTTGGAACGACCTTTATGGAAAGCCAGAAATTCCAGCTGAAGCTAAACCTGCATTTGCCTTACCTTTTTTACTATTTAGTTGGTTAAGTGTTTTAACAATGCTTATGTTATTCTTAATTGCTAAATACCCATTAGCTAAAAAAGAAAAGTGGGCTTATTGGTGCATTATTTTAATTGGTGTTTTTTGGCCGCTTGGTGGGGCAATTATTACTTATTATACTGGTGCTTGGAGTTATTTTGTTTCGGTAGCAATGATGACAGTTTTGTTTTTTCCGCCAGTGATTTTATTGTTTCCTTTCTTTAAAAGGAAACAATAAAATCAATTAATAATGATTAATTGAAGGGATCACTACTAAAATGCTTGTTAGCAAAAGTAACCAACTCTGTTAATTTTTTAGTGCCAGTTTTCACAAACATATTTTGTTTGTGATTTTCAACGGTGTTTTTCGAAATTTTCAATACTTCCGCAATCTCTTTACTAATTAAACCTTTTGCTAGCAATTTTAAAACTTCAATTTCTCTTTCGCTTAAAGGTTTGTTATTTGCAAATTCTTTTAAGTTTACTATTTCCTCATCACAATAAAACAGTGTTTTTTCTTCACTGTTTTTATCGGCAATAAACATGGTACACTTGGCGTTTTCATTTAAATGCTGATGGTCAGAAATATGGCACATAACGTAAACGGGCATGTTGTTTTCGTAATGCATTTTTGGATATTGCATTAATCGCCAAGTGTATTTGTTTTGCGAATCCAGCATTCTAAAAATCATACTTATTTTAATGTTCTCTCTTTCTTCTTCTGTTTTTTGAGAAAGAAAACCTGCAATAAAATAAGTATAGGCTTGCATTTTAGCCATATCCAATGGGTGAAATAATTTGCCAATTTCCATTGGATTTAAACCTATCCATTCCTTTTTACTTATTGGAGAGCATACATCAATATCGCCACCAACAGCAACTATACTAGAGGTTTTGAAATCACCAATATACCAAAATGAATTACTGTAAGAAAAGCTCTCTATTTGTTCTATAATTCCAGCATAAATACTTTTCCAAGTTTTATTGCTAATAGGCGCTTTTCCATCATAAATAGATTCAAATTCTTTATTGCTTATTGGCTTAAGTTTTTTTATTGTCTTGGACATACCTAAATGTAGTAATAAGATATTATACTATGAAATAATTCTGCAAAATTTGGATGTGCTTAATTACCAAACCAATTTAAGGTGTTTGGAAATAATTCAGCTTCACAAGCTTTTACACGCTGCATATATGGACCTTTTTCATCCGAATGAAAATCAAAATCAAGAAATGTTTTCTCGTGAAGTTTAATGCATTTTTTCTTATCCTTTTCGTTATTACTTTCTTTCGCTTTCTTTAAGCATTCGCATACTTTATCACCAAGTTCACTTTTTGTATTTTCATCTACACCTAATATATTTGCTTTTAAATCTTCGGGATCTCCTAACCATGCAACTTTTGGAAGTGGTTTAATACTCTCATCCGTTTTTATACTTATTTTAATTGGTTCAACAATTTTAATTGGGTCGTTGTAAACTGGGTAAGTGGTATACTCATTAGTTGCCTCATTATATGCTTTTTCATATTTAAGTAAAGTATATCCCCAAACAGCTAGTTCTAATTCATATTCGTCTTGAGCGGGGCAAGTTGAATATAAGGTAGCTTTATGAGCGCTAAAAAAATCTGCACCTGCAAATTTTCTATATGTTTCATAATAAAAACTTCCTTCGCCACCACTTGTATTAGTAATAAAATCAAGTATTTTAGCTTCAAACAAATTATTGCCTTTAACTCTTGTGTTTGCTTTTGAGTTTAATTTAAAATAAGCTGGTTCTTTTGCTATTTTTAAAATTTCCACACCAGTTCTATAGGCTCTTACCTCGATTAAATCGAATTTTGGTAATGCATCAAAATTGCAATTTAACACGAAGGATAAAGTTTGAATATCTGTAGAGTTAAGTGTAGTATCCTCAGGGATTACCTTTAATGACTTACTACCTTTTTTAGAGAACAAAAAAGTACTTGTGTTCTGCGAGAATGCATTGAAGCAAACAATTGTTGCGAATGATAGTAATATTAATTTTTTCATGAGCTATGTTTTAATAGAAACAAAGCTATGTTTTGTAAAACCCATGCACAATAGTAATAAGTTACTATTGCAGCTGGAAACTAGTTGTCCACTTCTGTATTGATTTAGGTTTAAAATTTTAAATAAATCCCTTCCATCATTTGAAATCATTAATGTTTATATGCTGCATTCCTATTGTTTTTTCTAACTTTGTATAAAGTTTAAATTATGCGTTTTTTCCTATTATTTTCGGTAGTACTTTGTTGTAAAACAATTGATGCACAAACAATCCAAGTTTTATTTACCCAATCAGTTGATAATTCTGTTTCTCCTATCACCAACGCTAATAAAGCTTTAGATATTGAAGACACTATTATTTCAAGAATAAATTTAGCTAACACAACACTTGATATTGCAGTGTGGGATAATGGCAGTACAAATATTATTACTGCTATTAATGCCGCTTACACTCGTGGCGTACAGGTTAGATATATTTCGAGTAGCAATAGTTTAAATAGCGCAATGAGTGGTTTAAATGCTGCCATTCCTGTTTTAGAAAGGCAATCACTAACTAATACCATGCATAATAAATTCGTAATTGTAGATAACAGCATTTTAATGACAGGCTCAATGAATTTTGGATTGGGGAGCATGTTTGATGATTACAATAATTTTATAATTATTAATAATTCTTCTCTTGCATTAAATTACTTAACTGAGTTTAATGAAATGTGGGGTGGGAGCGGGGCACAACCAAATACAACACTCAGTAAGTTTGGAGTTGATAAAGTAGATAACACCATTCATAATTTTACTATTGCTTCAGTTCCGGTTGAATCTTATTTTTCGCCAAGCGATGGAACAACTGCTAAAATTGTAAATGCAATTAATAGCGCAAATCACACATTAGAGTTTGCTACATTTACTTTTAATAACAATGATATTGGTGATGCAGTTATTGCAGCAAAAAATAGAGGAGTTGTTGTAAGAGGAATTATTGAAAATGTAAATTATATTGGCTCCGAATATTCTGGATTAGTTGCTAATGGTGTTAATGTATTGTCTCATTTAAATGTGCCTTACGATTTTCATCATAAATATGGTATTGTTGATGCTGGATATCCTGCCTCAGATCCATTGGTAATTATGGGTTCTCACAACTGGACAAATTCTGCTGAAAATGATTATGACGAAAACACACTTATCATTCATGATAATGTTATCGCAAGTCAGTACTTAGAAGAATTTACACAGCGCTTTAATGAATTCTCGGTTGGAATTAATACTGCAAACATCTCAAATCAATTTAATTGTTATCCTAATCCTTTGAGTAATCAATTAACTATTGAATCAAGTAATTTAAATGAATATTCCTTTAAACTTATTTCAAGTTTGGGTAATACGGTAATTAAATCAGAGAATTGTAAAGGCAAAGTTTCAGTAAATCTTGAATTAGAAAACGGGATTTATTTTATTCAAATAAAATCTCTTCAAGGAGCAATAACAAAGAAGATTATTGTTGCAAACTAAAGTTCTAAAACAGATAGTTCTCCAATTCCTTCACGAATAATTTCAATTTCATTATTGCTACAATCTATTACCGTTGTTGGGTAAATGCTGCCGTAGCCACCATCAATAACTAAATCAACCACATCGCCATAACGTTCATAAATCAATAATGGTTCGGTAAAATAATTCATCAAATCATCTTCGCTATTATGTAATGATGTTGATATAATTGGGTTTCCTAATGCATTCGTTAATTCCTTACAAATGTTATTTGCAGGTACGCGAATACCAACCGTTTTACGTGATTGTTTAAGCAGTTTAGGAACATTAGAGTTTGCTTCTAAAATAAAAGTATAAGGCCCAGGCAACGCTTTTTTCATTACTCTGAAAATAGTATTGCTTATTGGCTTGGTATAATTTGAAAGTGAACTTAAATCGGGGCAAATAAATGAAAAAGTTGATTTCTCAGGTTTAATGTTTTTTAGCTTACAAATCTTTTCAACCGCTTTTACATTCATTAAATCACAACCTAAAGCATATACCGAATCGGTTGGATAAACAATAATTCCACCATTTTTAAGTGCTTCAACCGCTTTATTCAGTTGATTATAGTCAATTTTATCAGGATTTAGTCTTATGAACATGCACAAAGTTAATAGTTTATACAGCACAATAAACCAACAAAACATTCATTTATTAACTTTATGCTTTCAATACTATGGTAAAAATCGTTACAATTATAGGTGCTCGTCCGCAAATTATTAAAGCCGCGGCTCTTAGTCGTGCTATTAAACAAAAATTTGCAGGGCAAATACAAGAAGTAATTGTTCATACTGGGCAGCATTATGACGAAAACATGAGCCAGGTATTTTTTGATGAATTGGGTATTCCTGCACCTAATTATAATTTAAGTGTTGGAAGCGGTTCGCATGGAAAACAAACTGCATCTATGATTATTGGTATTGAAGAGATTTTGGAAAAAGAAAAACCCAATGCTATAGTTTTGTACGGAGATACTAATTCAACATTAGCAGGTGGAATTGCAGCTTCAAAAATTCATGTACCAGTTGTTCATATCGAGGCTGGTTTACGTTCATATAGTAAAGCAATGCCAGAGGAAATTAATCGTATAATGTGCGACCACGTTTCTACTTTACTTTTTTCTCCAACAAAAACGGGTTACGATAATTTAATTAAAGAAGGTTTTAACCCAAATTCACTTGCCCCGCATACGAGTGATAACCCAAAAATTTATCATTGCGGTGATGTGATGTACGACAATAGTCTTTACTTTTCAATTATTGCAGAACAAAAGGTAAATGTAGAAAGTAAATATGATGTTAAAAACAATAATTATATTTTAGCTACTATTCATCGCAATAACAATACAGATGAACCAAAACGTTTAACAGATTTGTTTGCTGCCTTAAATGAAATTTCATTATCAAATAATATTTCCATTGTTCTTCCATTGCATCCACGCACGGCCAAGTTGTTAGAGCAAAATGTAGAATCAACGGTTTTAAATGCTGTTAAAGAAAATACTCTATTTAAAATTGTAGCCCCAGCATCTTTCTTAGAAATGACAGCCTTAGAAAAAAATGCTTTTATGGTAATTACTGATAGTGGAGGAGTTCAAAAAGAAGCATTTTATTTTAATAAACCTTGCATTATTCTTCGTCCAGAAACTGAATGGATAGAGCTAGTAAATTGTGGTGCAGCAATTATTGCTGATGCTAATAAAGAGAAAATTATTAACGCTTTTAATCACTTTAAAACAAGTGATAAATTAGAGTTTCCTTCTTTTTATGGTAATGGACAAGCGGCAGAGTTTATTTGTAACGAATTAATTAAACACTTGTAATTAATGCTACTAATTTATACTCATAAAATAACCTTACGCACGAAGTACATTTTTAACTTCTTTTTTAAGGATATGTATGAGATTCCCTTTCAAATTACACAAAGTGAAGGAGAGTTTAGTAAATGGGAAGGACCAAAAATTAATTACAGTCAGCAAGCATTTTCGAATGAGCTATTTGTTAAGTCATCCGGTATTATTTGCGAGCAAGGCATTAAAGAGCAGAGTATTTCGATAGGTGAGTGGAAGGGAAACAAAACACTTTTCAAAACGGATACTTCTTTTGAAATACCTTTTGATATATTTTCAGCTGTATTTTATTTAATTACTCGTTACGAAGAGTATTTACCTCACATACGTGATAAATATGATCGCTTTGAAGCAGAGAGCAGTATTGCATATCAACATGATTTTTTAGAAAAACCAATTGTAAACGATTGGCTCATTGAATTTGGGGAAATTTTAAAAGCTAAATTCCCCAATTTAAAATTAAAACAACATAAGTATAAGTATATCTCTACCATTGACATTGATAATGCTTATGCCTTTAAGCAAAAGGGTGTAATGCGTACTTTTGGTGGATATGGAAGGTCGATTGTAAATTTCTTTTGGGAGGATTTTACCGAGCGCACAAAAGTTCTTTTTGGAAAGATGAAGGATCCTTATGATACTTATGATGAACAATTAGAAATTCAGAAAAAATATGGTTTACAAGTAATTTATTTTTTCTTGCTAGGCGATTATGGTGTGAATGATAAAAATCTTCCTTCAAACAATAAAAAATTTCAATCGCTCATAAAACATTTAAATGATTATGCAGATGTTGGAATCCATCCTTCATTTGGTTCAAATAATTCATCTACACAAGTAAAAAAAGAAATCAATCGTTTGTCAACTATTGTTCATAGAGATATCACAAAGAGTCGACAACATTTCCTTAAACTTAATTTCCCAGCAACTTATAAAACCTTAGTTGATAATGGCATTACCGATGATTACACAATGGGTTACGCAACTCGAATTGGGTTTAGAGCAAGTGTGTGCAGCCCGTTTTATTGGTATGATTTAGATACAGAAACAGAAACTACATTAAGAGTTCATCCTTTCCCAATAATGGAAGCAACATTAAAGTTTTACATGAAAATTAAACCTGAAGATGTTGTTAAAACTGTACAAGGCTGTGTTGATCAAGTAAAGCGCGTTAATGGCACCTTAATTACCTTGTGGCACAACGAAACCATGAGCAATTGGAGAGAGTGGAAGGGCTGGCAAAATGTTTATGAAGAGGTAGTTAAAATATCCTATAAAAAATAGGCTCTTAATCAATTAATTTAATAGTTTTGACGCGTATTTTAATTGGTGGAAACAACGAATAAAACATACGAGCAATTGTTAGCTCGAATTAAAGAATTGGAAGATGAAAATCTTTCGTTAAAAAATATTGTTCCATCCATTGGAGAAACAGTCTCTGTTCCCGAAGCTTTTAAGCCGATTTTTGATAAAGCGCAAGCAACAGTTAAAGATTACTTTAAGAATTTAAAATTATTTCCCGAAAGAGGAACCATTGAAATTAACGATCAACGCTATGTGTTGGTAAGAGCTTCTGCCTTATCCTACGAGTTTTTTAATAATATAAAAAACATGTATTTAAATAAAGGTGAAGAAGAAGCTTTTGCAATTGGCCGCAATTTTTTGTTTGATATAGGGCATGTGTTAGGGATGGAAGATGCAAAACGTTTTCATGAAAAAATGAATTTGCAAAATCCAATTGAGAAGCTTTCTGCAGGGCCAGTTCACTTTGCATACTCAGGCTGGGCCTTTGTTGATATATCTCCAGAAAGTAATCCTTCTCCTGATGAAAATTATTTTTTAAAATATAACCATCCTTACTCTTTTGAGGCTGATTCTTGGCTAAAAAGTGGTAAGCTCTCTAAGTTTCCAGTATGCACCATGAATGCTGCATATTCTTCAGGATGGTGTCAAGAAAGTTTTGGAATTCCTTTAACGGCAGTTGAAATTACTTGCAAAGCAAAGGGCGATGAGAATTGTACTTTTATAATGGCTCAGCCAACTCGTATTAATGAATTTTTAGATAAGGAAATAAGCAAAAACAACATTAAGGTAAAACCTGAAGTACCTTTCTTTTTTGAGCGTAAAAAAATTGAAGAAGAGTTAATTAAGAATCAACAGCTATTAAATACTGCCCAAAAAATGGCTAAGCTGGGCAGTTGGGAGTTTACAATTGCAGATGAAAATCTTATTTGGTCGGATGAGTTATATAGTATTTATCAAATAGATAAAAAACACGCTAATTCAAATGAATTGTATAAAGTTTATCTTTCTCGATTAACAGAAGTTGATCAGCAAATACTTTTTCAATCAATTAGTTCTGCTATAAACGAAGGTAAAGAATATACAATAAAACACGTTATTACATTACCAGATGGTTCAGTTAAATGGATTTTAGGAACTGGTGTTCCAATTAAGGATGCCGATGGAAAAGTTGTTCGACTAATGGGAATTGGTCAAGATATTACTGATTCGATTTTACAACAAGATAAACTTCAACTTAATCTTAAAGAAAAAGAAACCTTATTAAAAGAAATTCATCATCGAGTTAAAAATAATTTGCAAATTATTTCGAGTTTGCTAAACTTACAATCAAGTGTGATTGATGATGAAAAGGTAAAGGGATTATACAATGAGAGTCAAAATAGAATTCGTTCTATGGCAACCATTCATGAGATGCTTTACCAATCAAATGATATTGCTAAAATAAATATTAGAAAATACATCGAATCTTTATTTGAACAGTTATGTCAAGTAATGCTTCCTAAAGGTAGGGAAATCAGTAATTTGTTTAACGTACCTGATTTTTATTTTTCTATTGATACAGCAATTCCTTTGGGTTTATTGATTAATGAAATTTTTACCAATTCTTTTAAATATGGTCTTGCAGAAAAAGGCAAAACAATTATTGAGGTTGATTTAAAGAAGATTGATGGTAACGAATATTCTTTATTTATTGGTGATAATGGCGTTGGCTTCAAAGAAAATTTACCAGCTTATGAAAACAAGTCTTTGGGGATAATGTTAATTCATAGTTTGGCAAGTCAATTAGATGGTGAAGCGATAAAGATTGAAAACGATAAACCAGGAGCAATTTATCAAATTAATTTTTCGGGTATATAAAAAACGAAAGAGCCTCCGAATACTCGGAGGCTCTTTCGTTTCATTTAATATTTTGATTAAAAAAGTATTCCTACTGCTAATACAAACTGACGTAAACGAACACCATTAGGGAATTCGCTTGCTTTTGTAGAACCTGCTTCAGTTTTAGAACGAATTAAATATCCAGAATCTTGTTTAGTTGCAAACATAAAATGGTGCTGATAATGAATACTTGCATACATAGAAGTTGATCCTGAAATGTTGAATTCAGCTCCACCTCCAACATTAGCAGCAGCAGTTAGCAAGTTCATTGTCTTAGCAATATCAACTTTTTCAAATGAAGTAGTTGAAGTTTCTGTTTTATAAACTCCACTTGTAACTTTAGAAACATAAACTTCATCATTTGCTCTTGCTTTTGCTCTTATCATAATGTTACCTCCAATTTGTCCGAAATAAGTCATTCCACCAATTTCTTTAGTTTTTAACTTAAAGGTTAAAGGTATATTTATATACCCCATATTGTAAGTTCTCTTAGATAAGCGATGAAAACTGCCACCCGTTAAAAGAAATGAAGTTGCTCCATCAATTGTATCGTTTTTAATCTCAGCCTCAACAATAGCATCATCTTTGTATTTGTAACCTGCAGTATCAGTACCGTATTTTGCTTTAAAACCAGCTCCTTGATAATCAACCCCAGTTTGGAAAGTTGCAACATCGCTTAGTTTAAATTCTAATACTAAGCCAATACCTGCTTTCATAACTGCTCCACCTTTTTGAACCTTTTTGTCGTTATCAGGTGTCATCCAGTTAATTGTAGGTGTAGTTCTAATACCAAAACGAACGCTCTTTGCTCCGTCCTGAGACATTCCAACTTTCGATAATAATAGGCAAGCACCAATAAGTAAAAGTGATTTTTTCATGTGTATTTTATTGTTTGTTTTTATTTAATTCTAAAACTTAAAGTTTACGTAACTTTGTTTCGATGAACAAAAATAACACTTTTATTGATATGCGAAAATTGAAAACAATAATCTTATGCTTTCCTCTGTTAATTTTGGCTGCTTGTGGTGGCAGTAGACTAGATGTAGATACTTCTGAAGTGTCTATGGAGCCTATAAAAGTTTTACGCTTGGATAAGGATATTTTCGCTATGGATACCACAAAAATAGCTTCTTATTCACCTGAAATGTTGAAAAAGTATGGTAATTTCTATTCCACCTTCATTTTTGGGATATTAAACCCTGGTGACGTTAAAGATTCGGCATATAAAGCAATTTCAGCGTTTATTCAGCATCCTGATATGAAAGAGATGAATGCTAATGTAAATGCAGTTTTTACGGCAGATGAAATGGATAAAATAGAAAGTGAACTTACTAGCTCTTTTACTTACTTTAAATATCATTTCCCTAAAAATCAACTCCCAAAAAAGGTTGTAGCCTTCCAGTCTGGATTTAATTACAATATTACTACAAGTGATACCACATTAGGTATTGGATTAGAAATGTATTTAGGTGGAAATAATAAATTTTATAAAATGTTGCAATGGCCCAATTATAAGGTTAATCAATTAAGCAAAGAATATGTCGTTTCGGATGCAATGAAAGGTTGGATTATCAATAGTTTTGATAACAATGAACCAGTAAATAATTTGCTTAGCCACATGATTTTTTATGGTAAACTTTATTATTGTATGGACGCCGTTTTGCCATCAACACCTGATTCAATAAAAATTGGATATACAAGTGATCAAATTGCTTATTGTGAAAAATTCGAGAAAAAATTATGGGCATATTTTACTGAAAAAGAACGTTTGTATAAAAATGATTTGAAAGAAGTTGCAGAATACACTGCAGAAGGTCCTTTTACTTCAGCAATTAGTAAAGAATGCCCTCCACGAATTGCTATGTGGGTTGGTTGGCAAATTGTAAGGAGCTACATGGAAAAAAACAAAAAAGTTAGTCTACAAGATCTAATGAAGACGAGCGATGCTCAAATTATCTTGGCAAAAGCTAAATACAAACCTTAATCTAATGTTAATTTTAGGTTAAGGGAGGGTATAAAAATAATGACCAAAAGGTAATTTCTGTGAGTATCTTTATAGCAGTTAAAACTTAAAGCCATGAAAAAACTACTCATTACAGCATTTATAGGGTTACTTTTTGGTAATCTTACTGCGCAAGACATTAAAATTGAAAACGGATTATATTGTAAAGCTGGAGTAGCTTATACTGGTGAGGCTAGTATTAAAGATGCAAGCGGAGCAACTTCCGTAATAAATATTGTAGAAGGCAATTTGCAAGGAAAAGCGCTTTATTACTATGCCGATGGCAAAATAAAAGAAGAAGGAGCTTATGTTGCTGGTGTAAAATCTGGAATTTGGATTCGTTACAATGAAACAGGAATAAAAGTGGGCGAGGGCCAGTATTTTAATGGCAAAAAGCATGGCAAATGGTTCGTTTGGGATGATAATGGAACCAAGCGCTTTGAAATGAATTATTTAAATGGTGATAAATACAGTACTTGGTTTAGTTGGGATGAAAAGGGAGAGTTAATAGCTTCTACAAACTACGATAAAGGTTAAAATACATAATGTCAACTGAAACCGCTCCCCAAAAGAGCGGTTTTTTTTGTTCTAAATTTGTTTACTTTAGCCTTATAAATTTAAACAATGAAAAAATCCCTATTTCTTATTGCCATTATTTCATTTATAGTTATTAATGTAAATGGTCAAATTACAATAACATCCTCAAGTATGCCGGGTTCGGGTGATACCATTCGTTATAGCACTTCTGTTCCTGCTGGTATTGTATATGCTCCTACCGGGACAAACTATTTTTGGGATTATAGTACATTAACTATGTTGCGTCAGGATTTATACGAATATAAAGCAGCTATGCAAACTCCTTATGCCTTTTATTTTATAGGTTTAAATAAGTACGGCTTAAAAATGACAGATTCGATAGGGGTTGGAACCTTTCAATTTAAAGATGTTTACAATTTTTTTCAAAAAACAAGTACAGTTTTTAAAACAGAAGGAATTGGATTTAAATACAACAATATTCCTTTAGCAGGTTATTTTTCGGATGATGATGAGTTGTATCAATTTCCTTTAAATTATTCGGATAGAGATAGTTCTAATTTCGCTTTTTCTGTATCAATTGGAACTGGAATTTCATATTCGCAAAGAGGATATAGAATAAATGAAGTGGATGGTTGGGGTTCAATTAAAACTCCTTATGATAGTGTTGCTTGTTTACGTTTAATTTCAACTTCTTATGGTATTGATAGTATTAACTTTAATGGAATTGGGTTTAGTTTTCCTAATATTCAACGTAGCTATAAATGGTTATCTACAACCGAAAAAATTCCAGTGTTAGAAATTAGCGGGCAATATCAAAACAATAGTTTTAATCCTACACAAGTTCGTTACAGAGATATTTATCGTTCAGCACTTGGACTAGAATCGAATAATTTAGAAAATGAATCAGTTGTTTATCCTAATCCTAGTAATGGAATGTTTACTGTTTATTTAGATGAAAATAAATCGGGGCAAATGAATATTACTGACTTAACAGGGAAGATAATTTATACTTCAAATTGTACAACAGGAAAAAATAGTATTGATTTGAATTCACTGAATTTAAGTAAAGGCGTTTATATACTATCAGTATTGGATGAAACTAAAAATACTATTCTCCAAAGAAAATTGATTATTGAATAAATAATTGATTAATTTAGTATTAAACTAGTTAATCAAATATTTTACATGAATAGGAACCTACTTTATATATTGTGCTGTTTCTATTTTAGTTTTTATGCAACAATAGCAAAGTCTCAGTCTATTGAAAAGTACATGTTAGCTGTGAAAAATGCTAAACATGATACAACAAAACTACATGCGCTTTTACTTTTAGTCGATAATATAGAAGACGATTCAATTTGGCCAATCTATAATGAACAAGCTCTAAAATTAGGTAGGGAATTACTTAAGAGCCCTAAGCAACAAGTTAAAATATCAGCTAAAAGAGGACTTGCATTCGCAATTAATAACGAAGGCTTCATTTTTCAAAGTAAAGGCAGTATAGAGAAAGCATTAAATTCATTTAGCGAGAGTTTAAAATTACAAGAGGAATTAGGTGACAAGCTTGGAATGGCTGGTTCAATTGCTAATATAGCGGTTATTTTTGCTGATCAAGGAGAAATTGAAAAGGCAATTGAGTATAATAATAGAAGTTTAAAAATAAGGACGGAAATTAATGACGAAGAAGGGCTAGTTACTGTTTTAAACAATTTGGCTTTTTTATACAAGCAACAAAATGAAACTGAAAAAGCAATTCATTATTTAGAAAAATGTATAGTTATACTTGAGAACGGAAATGACGAAGATGGCATTGCTACCGTTTATAATAATTTAGGTTCCATCATTCTAGATAAAGGTGATAAAATTAATTCCAAAAAATATTTCTTTGATGGCTTGGCAATTAGAAGAAAAATGAGTGATAGAGTTGGAATGACCGCTTCTTTTATAAATATAAGTTCGTGGTTTATTTGCACTAAGGATTTTAAGTTCGCAAAAACATACGCAGATAGCGCTTTAAAATTTGCCAAAGAGCAAGGCATTCCTGAATTTCTTCAAAGTGCCGAATTACGTTTGGCAAAAATTGATTCGGCAACTGGTAATTTTAAAGGAGCATTTCAACATCATAAAAATTATATTTTTTACCGAGACAGTTTAAATAATGAGGCCACAAAGAAAGCAAGTATCAAAACTCAATTTAAATATGAGTATGATAAAAAAGAAGCATTATTAAATGAGCAACAAGAAAAAGAACGCGCTATTGCAGAAGAAAAAAACAGAAAGAACAGAATAATTATCATTTCAGTTATCTGTGGATTGCTTATTGTTGTTGCGTTTTTAATTATTGTATTTAGAAGTTTGCAACAAAACAAACGTGCAAACCGAATCATCACCTTGCAAAAAGAAGTAGTTGAAAAACAGAAAAAAACAGTCGAAGAAAAAAATCATATTATTGAAGAAAAGCAAAAGGAAATTATTGATTCGATTAATTACGCAAAACGAATACAATATACTTTACTTGCGCATGACGAATTTTTGAGAAATAATTTACCAGCACATTTTGTGCTATTTCACCCTAAAGATATTGTTAGTGGAGATTTTTACTGGGCAGCGAAAAAGGAGAATAAATTTTATTTAGCTGTTTGTGATAGTACCGGACATGGAGTACCAGGTGCTTTTATGAGCTTACTCAATATTGGGTTTTTAAGCGAGGCAATTAATGAGAAGGATATTGAGAAGCCAAATGAGGTATTGGATTACGTGCGCCAACGTTTAATTGATAGTATTAGCAAGGATGGGCAAAAGGATGGATTTGATGGCATTTTACTTTGCATTAATAAAGATACTAATGAAATTACTTACGCTGCAGCAAACAATGCTCCAATTGTAATAAGCAATAACGAAATAATTGAATTGAAAGCCGACAGAATGCCTGTTGGCCAAGGAGAGAGAAAAGAAAATTTCTCATTGCATTCTATTGATTATGTAGAAGGCACAATGTTATACTTATACACCGATGGTTATGCCGATCAATTTGGTGGTCCAAAAGGGAAAAAGTTTAAGTATAAACCACTAAACGAAATGATTTTGAAAAATTCTAAATTGGATTTAGCTGTTCAGAAGCAAGAATTACTTTCTACATTTCATGCTTGGAAAAATTGGTCAAATGCTGATGGAACTGAGCAGGAATTAGAGCAGGTGGACGATGTCTGCATTATTGGTATTCAACTTTAAAATCAAAGTAATTTAATTCGTTCATAAAAAGCAGTCGCAATAGTATCACGATTAAATTTTTCGGATACATACTTTCTTCCATTCTCGCCCAATTGTTTTCTTAGTTGAGTATCGGTACTTATTTTTATTGCAGCTTCTGCAAGTGCATTATGATTTTCAGGTTCAAAGTATAAACCACATTTACCTTGCTCAATAAATAATTCGCGAGCTTCTCCATCAACACCTAATAAAATAGGTTTTTGCATAGCAAGGTTTTCGAATATCTTAGATGGAATTGCCCCTAAAAACAAATCCATTTTTTTAAGTGGTATAACAGAAACATCCGATGCTGCAACAATCTCAGGCATTTCTTTTTTTGAAACACCATCAACAAAAATTACATTTTCTAACTGTAAATCAGCTTTTAATTTCAGTAATTTTTCTTTTTCGGGACCACTACCTAATAAAATAAATTTTAATTCAGGTTTATCTTTTACTAATTGTGCGGCATGTAATATCACTTCTAATCCTTGTGCTAATCCTATAATTCCAGCGTATAAAAAAAGAACATCATTTGAATTAAATTTATTTTTTTCTCTCCAGGTATTTCCGCTTACTGCTGTTGGGTCGTAATATGAAACATCAACTCCATTTGGCAACCAATAAGTTGGTACTTGAGGAAAGCGTTGATTAATATTTTTGCAAATTCCTTGTGTTTGTCCGCTAACTAATGCAGAGCGTTTGTATAATTTCTCTTCTAAGTTATAAGCTAATTTTAGCATCCACTTATTTGTTACAACTCCTAATTTTTCAGCACTCTCAGGCCATAAATCAGAAACATTAAAAATAAGTTTCGCTTTCTTTTTTCGTTTTAAATAAAGTGCCGCCCAACCTAAAAATAAGGGTGGCGACTCACACATAATAATATCTACATCACCAACTTTATTTACACCCGTTCTTCCTGATGAGTATACAAAAGAAAAATAATTCATCAATCGTTGTATGATTGATTTGCTTTTAGGAATGTAAATTGAACTACGATGAACAGGAATTCCTTCCAAGGTTTCAAAAACGTATTTCTTTCCAACATATGCCTCATGAATTTTCATTTGAGGATAATTTGGCATAGCAGTTAAAACGCTTACATCAACACCTGCTTTTTTTAAACGCACTGCCAACTCAAACAATCTGTTTTGAGGCGCTCCAACTTCAGGTGGAAAATATTGAGTAAGTATTAAAAGTTTCAATGATTGTGCTTTGGTGCAAAAATACTAATATTAATTGTTTCACGATTACTTTCTACGAGCTTTAGGCTCCAAACAAATTCTTATATTCGCACAAAGCTTTTCAAGTGCTCAAAAATTTTAAACATTATAAAAAAATTCTGATTCCCGTTTATTTGCTGGCAGCAGTTAATATTGTTGGGATTGTAGGTTATCAGCTTATTTCGGGCTATAGCTTTATTGATGCTTTTTATATGACAGTAACAACGGTAACAACTGTTGGTTATGGTGAAATTCAACCACTTGATACAGCCGGAAGAATTTTTACCGCTTTTTTAATTCTCATTAGTTTTGGTACATTTGCTTATGCAGTTTCTACCATAACTAAATATGTAGTTGACGGCGAATTCAATAATTATTTTAAGAATAAAAGAATGAATGACACAATTAATAAATTAGATGGACACGTAATTGTGTGTGGTTTTGGTCGTAATGGAAAACAATCTGCGCAAGTTCTAAAAAAGCATAATAAAAAATATGTTGTTATAGAAAACAAAACTGAACTTAAAGATCAATTAAATCACAAACATGGCGATTTGGTTATTTTTGGTGATGCTACCCAAGACGATATATTATTGAAAGCAGGAATAAAAAATGCAAAAGCTTTAATTACAACTTTACCTAATGATGCAGATAATTTATTCATTGTGCTTTCGGCTCGTCATTTAAATCCAAAACTAACCATTATTAGTAGAGCTTCTGACGACAATTCTGATATTAAACTAAAAATAGCAGGTGCTAACAATGTAATTATGCCGGATAGAGTGGGTGGTGCACACATGGCCAGTTTAGTTATGAAACCAGATGTGATGGAATTTATTGATTATATAACGGGGCAAGGTGGCGATGCAATTAATTTAGAAGAAATCACCTTCGATAATATCCCTGAACATTTAAGAAACAAAACTTTAAAAGACCTAGAAATAAGAAATAAATCAGGGGCAAATATTATTGGTTTTAAAAAAGGAAATGGGGATTATGTTGTAAACCCTAGTGCCGACACACAAATTATTCCTGATGGAAAAATATTTGTATTAGGTACTCAAGAACAAATTAATAAGTTAAAAGAAATTTTATCTACTGCAACTGTTTAATTAAAGAAGGTTTGCAGCTTTCTTCTGCATATAATCTTTAATTATTAAATCACATTTTTTGATAGAAGTTTTAATCCATTCTAAAAGTAATTCTTCCTTTTCATCTTCACGTAATTTATAATCCACGTTAGAATGTCTTAGGCGTGTGCTTAAATCATACATGCACAAAGCAGCGCTAACACTGATGTTAAAGCTTTCGGTAAAACCATACATGGGAATTCTCACAAACTCATCTGCGCATTCTCTTACGTCGTCAGTTATACCATCTATTTCAGTTCCAAAAACCAAAGCAGTTTTTTTTGTGATATCGAGTTGGTCTAAAGTAATATCTTTTTCGTGTGGAGTAGTGGCAACAATGGTATAACCTTGTGCTTTTAAATCCATCAAACACTTTTTTGTATTGTTTTGTTCTTTACCCGAAATACGATTTATACTTAGCCAAGAAGAAGCACCCATGTCAACATCCGTGCTTATTCTATACTTATTCCTGTTTTCAATAAAGTGTACATCTTGTAAGCCAAAACAATCACAACTTCTTAACACTGCACTGGCATTGTGCTCTTGGTAAATGTCTTCTAATACAACAGTTATGTGACGTGTACGTTCTTCTAATACTTCATGAAAACGCTGCATACGTGTTTCAGAAATAAACTGACTTAGGTACTGAGATAATTCTTTTTTTTCTACTTCCATTACTTGCCTTGAGATGTCATTACTAAATTCGCTATACGGTATAATAAACGAGCTGCAACGTTTGCATCCCACTCATCTTTTTCGCCTGGAGCAACTTCATTAATATCAAAAGCGATAATTCGTTTTCCTGCTTTAACTATTTGCTCAATAAGAAATAAAATTTGCTCCGCTTCAAAACCTCCGGCAACAGGCGTTCCAGTATTAGGACACAATTTTGGATCTAAAGCATCAATATCAAAACTTAAATAAATATTTTGTGGCAACTCATGCACAATTCGTTTACAAGCCTGTGCCCAAGTTTCTCCATTATAACTTTCGTGTTTTAAATCTCTGTCGAAAAATGTTACAACTCTTCCTTTTGATTCGTTAATGATGTTTACTTCCTCTTCACAAAAATCTCTAATCCCAACTTGCACTAGTTTTTCAACTTCTTTGGTTTTTAAAGCGTTGTACATAATAGAAGCATGCGAAAACTCAAATCCTTCATAGGCAATACGTAAATCAGCATGCGCATCTAATTGAAGAATACCAAAGTTTCCATGATGCTCAGCTAATGCTTGAATCATGCCAAGTGGAGTAGAGTGGTCGCCACCAATTAACCCAACCGTTTTGTTTTGTTTTAAGAAATGAAGGCAACGTTCTTTTACCCAAGCATTCATTTCTGCGCAGGCAACATTTATTTTGTCAAAATCATCTTTGTCCGAAACATCTTCTCCTGCAGCCATTTCATCAATTAGAAACTCTGCCATCTCGCGATATTTCTCACTTTTTTCGTATAAGTCATTATTTATTTCATCCATACCAATACCTAATTTCCAGGCATCTTTTTTATTTGGATCATATAAATCAACTTGAAACGAAGCTTCGTAAATTGCTTCTGGTCCGTCGATAGTACCGCCACTATAACTTACGGTTACTTCCCAAGGCACAGGAATTAAAACGGTTTCACACTCATTTAATGTAAAAGGTAAACCAAACATTCCCGCAGTTGTATCTCCAACACTGTTCGGATCAAAATTATCTATCTTTTCTTGTTTTGTCATTACGATTATTTCTAAATTCTAGTTTTCTAATATGATTTTGATTACGAATTTTTTTACGAATATACGAATGATTACAAATCAAATAAGAATATACAAATGGTTACGAATTTGTACGAATTGTGTTTTTAATTCGTATAAATCATTGATTCGTATATTCGTATCAGATTCGTAATCCTAGTAGTTAAGGTGCTAATCTCTCTATCTTCCAAGTCCCATCATCTTGCAGTGTATACGCAATTCTATCATGCAATCTACTTTTTCTACCTTGCCAAAATTCGTAATAGGTAGCTTTTAAAATATAACCTCCCCAATATTCGGGACGAGGTACATCTTCTGTTTTGTATTTATTATCGAAGTCAGTAACTAAATTTTCTAATTCTGTTCTGTCTTTTATTACTTTACTTTGAGGCGATGACCACGCACCGATTTTAGAATAGTGTGGACGAGAATAAAAATATTTATCCGAAGCTTCTTTTGTATGAAATTCAACACTTCCCTCAATACGCACTTGTCGTTCTAATTCTTGCCAAAAGAAGTTCATACTTGCAAAAGGATTTTCTAATAAATCTTCTGCTTTCTTGCTTTTATAATTGGTAAAAAATGCAAAACGATTATCTGCATACTCACGTAAATACAAAATTCTTCCTGATGGACGACCTAGCTTGTTAGCTGTGCTCAATGTCATTGCCAAGGCTTCAACTACTTTTGCCTCAAGTGCTTGGTGCATCCATTTTTCGAATTGAACTGCAGGATTGCTATCTACATCCGATTCATTTAAAGTTGCCTTCTCAAAATCGTGACGAAGATCGTAAATAGATTTGCCGGATTCTTTCATTCTATTAATTTTGTACAAATATAGTAGATATAATCTCCTTATTTAAATGGAAGTTACTCAAGGTAAAATATTAATTGCTCAACCATTTTTAAATGATGGTAATTTTAAGCGTAGTGTAATACTTATAACCGAGCACAACGAGCATGGAACCATGGGTTTTGTAATGAATAAGCGTATGCATGTTCGTTTTAAAGATGTTTTACCTGGATTTGATGATATTCATCAGCCTTTGTTCAGTGGCGGTCCCGTTGCAGATAATCAATTGTTTTTTATACATCGTTTTGCAGATGAAATTGCAAATGGAATGCCTATTGGAAATACAGGTTGGTTTTGGGGTGGAGATTTTCATGATGTTGCAAGAATGCTTAAAGAAAAAAAAGCGGGATTTACAGATATTCATTTCTTCATCGGATACTCTGGTTGGGAAGCGGGGCAACTAGAAGCAGAGCTGGAACAAAAAGCTTGGCTTGTTGGCGATGCTGATTTTTACGATTTGTTTAACGAACGTTTTGAAGATATTTGGGGAATCGAATTAAAAAAGCTGGGCAGTAATTATTCTGTATTATCTAATTTTCCGGAAGACCCAAGTTTGAATTAGTTTATTTCGAGTTTGTTGTTTCGGGTTTCTAGTTTTATTTGTACTTTGCTAACTCGAAACTTTTAACTCGAAAATAAAAACATCACAGTGGCTGGCCTCTATCTTCATATCCCTTATTGTCGCAAAGCTTGTTTGTATTGTGATTTTCATTTTTCTACTCAACTAGATACAAAATCAAATTTGGTTGAAGCATTAATCAAGGAAATTGGATTAAGAAAAGATTACGTAAATAACGAAGAAATTAAAACAATTTATTTTGGAGGTGGAACACCAAGTTTACTTTCGGATGATGAATTGAAAAGAATTTTTGATGCAATTTATATTACACATTCTGTAAACGCAAATGCTGAAATTACCTTAGAAGCAAATCCAGATGATTTAACAGAAGAGAAAATAAAATCTTTGAAAGCATTGGGAATAAACAGACTCAGCATTGGCTTACAAAGTTTTTATGATGAAGAATTACAATGGATGAATCGTAGTCATAATGCGGAACAAAGTACTCAGTCGGTTAAACTAGCGCAACAAAACGGAATAGAAAATATTACCATCGATTTAATTTACGGTTCTAAATATCAAACCTTAGAAACTTGGAAAAAGAATTTAGAACAAGCATTTGCATTAAACGTTCCACATATTTCTGCTTACAATTTAACCATCGAAGAAAAAACTGTGCTGGGCAAATTAAATGCAAAAGGAAAAGAGCCTGATATAAACGACTCCTTTAGTAAAGATTGTTTCGACATATTAATGAAAGAAACAAAAGTAAATGGATTTACACATTACGAAATTTCTAATTTTGCTAAAGGAGACAAACTTTCACAACACAATAGTAGTTATTGGAAAGGCGAAAAATACATTGGTATTGGTCCATCTGCGCATTCGTTTAACGGTGTAACACGACAGTGGAATGTTAGTAATAACAATGTGTACATTAATTCACTTAAAGACAATAAAATTCCTTTTACCGAAGAGAATTTATCGATTGAAGAAAAATACAACGAATATATTTTAACTGGTTTAAGAACCATGTGGGGTGTAAATTCGGATACGATTTTAGAATTATTTGGAAGAGAATTACATCAATATTTCCTCTCCGAAATACAAAATTATTTAGCAAAAGAAATCGAAATTCAAAATAAAAACACCTATGTTTTAACTAATATTGGTAAACATCTTGCCGATAGAATTAGTTCCGATCTTTTTTATGTAAAAATGTGATTTTATTTACTTTTTTTCTTCCTAATCTCGAATTAGAGTTCTATATTTGAAGTAAATAACAATTCTTTCAAAATAGTAGATTTAATGAGGTTTTCGAATATTCGTATTGTTTCCATTCTTAGTATTTCTTCAGCAGTTTTTTTATCCAATTGCTCTGGAAATAAAATAACTAAAAAAGAAGAGCAACATTATATAATAAATACAAATCAGGTAGATTCATCAGCATACTATACCATATTGCCCTACAAACAAAATATGGATAAAACAATGACAGAAGTTATTGGCTTTGTTGAGACTCCGCTTACTAAAGAACAACCCGAAGGTAACTTAGGTGATTTTGTTTGTGATTTATTATTTAAGCAATGCAAACAATACGCAGGAAAAGATTCGAGTTTAATAAATGGAGTAATTTTAAATAATGGTGGATTGCGTACTTCCATTCCGCAAGGTAATTTAACTGTTGGAAAAGTTTTTGAATTAATGCCTTTTGATAATGAGTTAACACTTGTTGAAATGACTGGCGAAAAAACAAACGACATGCTTAACTACATTGCCGCAGCAGGTGGCTTGCCAATTGCAGGAATTAGAATGGAATTAAAAGGAGGGAAGGCAACTAATGTAACAATCAACGGTGTACCTTTTGATATAAAAAAGCATTATTACTTTATTAGCTCCGAATACTTAACAAGCGGTGGAGATAAAATGGATTTTTTTAAAGGAGCAGTTAAAAATACTCCGCTAAAAAAATTAATTCGTGATGCAATTATTGATTATTGCAGAAGCGAACAAAAAGGTGGTAGAAAAATTAATGTGAAAACAGATGGCAGAATTTCAGTATCATAATAGAAGAGATTTTTTACGTTATATGTTTGGTACAGCAGCTGTGTTGGGCGGATTGCAAGTGTTTCCAAACGAAGTATTAGCTAAAAAAGGCTTAACTAAAATTACTATTTTATATACTAACGATACACATAGTAGAATTGAACCATTTCCTACAAACGACCCAAAACACCCTGATCAAGGAGGTTTTGCACGTAGGGCAGCAGTGGTAAAACAAATACGAGCACAAGAAAAAAACGTGATGTTGTTAGATGCAGGTGATATTTTTCAAGGTACTCCGTATTTTAATATGTATGGTGGTGAGTTGGAATATAAACTAATGAGTGCAATGGGTTACGATTGTGTTACACTTGGAAATCATGATTATGATTTAGGTATGGATAACATTGTAAAACAAATGCCGCATGCAAGTTTTGATTTTGTGAATGCAAACTATGGTTTTGAAAATACACCATTACATAATAAAATTAAACCTTATAAAATTTATTATAAAGACGGAATTAAAATTGGAATTTTTGGAGTAGGAATTGAATTAGCTGGATTAGTTGAAAAGAAGCACTATAAAGAAACTCAATTCTTTAATCCAATCATAGCTGCCAACGATATGGCAAAAACGCTTAAGCACGAAGAAAAATGCGATTTGGTGATATGTTTATCTCACATAGGTTATAGAAGTGACGGAAATAAGCCCAATGACCAAATTATGGCAGAGCAAACAAAAGACATTGATTTGATAATTGGAGGGCATACACACACCTTTTTAGAGCACCCGACAGAGAAGGCAAATTTGAGTAAAAATTTAGTACACGTTACACAAGTTGGCTGGGCAGGGATTTGGTTAGGTAGATACGATATTTATTTCAATAAAAACACAGGAACAAAAACAAATACTTCAGCATCGCTAAATGTTATTGATAAACGGTTTAATAGCTCTATTTAGAAAAAAAAGGCCTATAAATCAACTATGTAATAAAATTTGACTTGTGCAATAGAAAATTAATTTTTTTTTAAGGTTTTTTTAGTATTTATTTGTTGTTCGGTACAAAATTAAAAAAGACTTATAAACAAGTAATTGTTTACATACATAAAAAGATTGAATGTTTAACTTAGAAAACGAAAAAATTAGAATGGAGAAGAAATCACACGAATCGGTTTGGAAGAATTGTCTTGATGTAATAAAAGATAATGTTAACTCACAAAACTTCAAAACTTGGTTCGAACCCATAAAACCTGTGAAGCTTCAAGATAACGTGCTTACCATTCAAGTGCCATCTCAATTCTTCTACGAGTGGTTAGAAGAGCATTACATCAACTTGCTTAAAAAAGTTGTTCGTAAGGAGCTTGGTGTTGAAGGTCGTTTAGAATACAGCATCGTTATGGAGAACTCATACGGTAAATCGGAGAAACCGATTACCATGAAGATTCCTACTTTAACTCGTGATATTAAAAATCCTTCGGTTTCTATGCCGATTGATATAAACAATAGCCAAATCCGTAATCCATTCATTATTCCGGGTTTAAAAAAGGTTACTGTTGAATCTCAGTTAAACCCTAATTACTCTTTCGATAACTTCGTAGAGGGTGACTGTAACCGTTTAGCGCGTTCTGCTGGTTTCGCAGTATCGCAAAAGCCAGGTGGAACTGCATTTAACCCATTATTAATTTACGGTACTAACGGTGTTGGTAAAACTCACTTAGCTCAAGCAATTGGAATCGAGATTAAAAATAATTTCCCTAACAAAACTGTTCTTTACGTTCAGGCAGAGAAATTTACTACTCAATTTATTGAGGCAGTAAAAAATAACGCTCAAAATGATTTCGTGCATTTTTATCAAATGATTGATGCATTAATCATCGACGATATTCAATTCCTTGCTGGTAAAGAAAAAACACAAGATGTATTCTTCCATATCTTTAATCATTTACACCAAGTTGGTAAGCAATTAGTATTAACTGCTGACCGTCCACCGGTAGATTTACAAGGTATTGAGCAACGTTTATTATCACGTTTCAAATGGGGACTTTCAGCAGATTTGCAAACTCCAGGTTTAGAAACTCGTATTGCAATTTTAGAAAAGAAAATTTACAACGAAGGTATTGAGTTACCTAAGGAAGTATTAGAATACTTAGCATACAGCATTACTTCAAACGTAAGAGAATTAGAAGGAGCATTAATTTCATTATTAGCGCAATCTTCACTTAACAAGAAAACAATTACATTGGATCTTGCTAAGCAAATGATTGATAAGTTTGTGAAGAGCACAGCACGTGAGGTTTCTATCGATTACATACAAAAAATTGTTTGTGATTATTTTGACTTACCAATCGATTTAATGAAATCAAAAACACGTAAGCGTGAAGTAGTACAAGCTCGTCAAATAGCAATGTATTTTGCTAAGAGCATGACTAAATCATCTTTAGCAACAATTGGAATGCACTGCGGTGGAAAAGACCACGCAACAGTATTACATGCTTGCCGTACAGTAAACAACTTAATGGATACTGATAAACGTTTCAGAGCTTATATTGATGAGTTAGAAAAGAAAATTAGCATCCACTCTTAATTGAGAGAATTAAAATGGGAACCCCAACTGAAAAGTTGGGGTTTTTTGTTTGAAGGGGTTTTGGTATATTTGGATATAAAGACTTATGTAACAATGAAACAATTCTTTAAAAAATACGCGAGTCTTTCAATTGTTATTAATTGCCTTTCTATTGTATTAACTCTTATTCATAATTATAATTTATACACCTCTTACCAAGAGGCGACAGGAAAAACCAGAGCACTTTTTGGAATACAAGAGTATTTATTGCTAATTAATAAAATCGGTATTGGATTGTTGTTGTTTGTAAGCTTAATATTACTCTTTAAGGCTTATAAAAATAAGGATAATATAGGAATAAGATTAATTGCGTTACTCACCTTGTTGTTTGCAATTGTATTTCTTTTGCTTAGACCCTGGACTTATCTTGTTGATTAACCTTAATTAACTTGTTAGCGCGGAAATGTAGCGCCGTTCAAGCAAACCTATTCGTATTAATTCGTAACCATTCGTATATTCGTAACACAATTAGTAATTACTTCACATTCATATATTAGTAATAAAACCTAATTAGTAATTTTTTTTTCACCTTATAATTATGAAATATACTGTTATTATTTTACTCTTTTTAATTGGCTGTGCTGATGAACAGTCAAGCACAAGAAATAATTCGCAACAAAAGAATACTGAAAAAAGAAAAATGCCACTTACTGTTAAAATTAAATGTGAAGCTGAAAATTCTTATACAATAGCTTGGTATGATACACTAGGGAAACAACAAAATTTAAGTAAGTCGGATAGGCCATTTCATCTTACTTGCGCAATTATGGATAGTAAAGATACAGCAGGTTATTACAATGGTTTAATTAATCCTTCAACCTGGACTTCATTTGGCACAAAGGATTCTATCGTTTCGGTTTATTTTTCAATTCAGCGTAATCAATATTCGCAAATGCCAATGGAGGAACAAAAGAAATATCCGGATATTAGTTGCGAGTTTCTTCCTGTGCATCTTAGCCTAATTACAAAATTAGAAGAGAAAATTGACCTTGTTTTAACTGAGAAGTAGGTTGAATGACACTTAGCCTAAATCGAAAACTTCTTAATAACTATTTAGCAAGGTTTAAAACAATTAGCTATTTTTAAATATCAAAAAGCTAGCATGAAATTAAACCAATTCATAAATTATTTTGTTCCAAAGAAGTATTTAAATGATGTTGAATTAAACCGCAAATCAAAGTTTATTATTTGGTTGGTATTTATACTTATTTTAATTACTGTATTTTTTTCGGTATTAATATACTTTCAAAATTCTCAAAATAAAGAAAACAGTTTAGCCGCAGTTATTATTGCTCCGTTGCTTATTACGGGGCTTTTTATTTTTAGAAAAACTGGTTCCTTTGTTTTTTTTACTCATTTTTTTTGCGGTATCTTTTTTATTGGAATGGGTTTAATGCCAAATACTACTGGCGGTATTTTTTCACCCGATATGCCAACTTTTTATATACTTCCAGTTTTTGCTTTAATAATGGGAAGTCAACGTATTGGCTTATTTTATGGAATACTCACGGCTCTAGTTTTTGTCGCTTATTATATCTTTGGAATCCAGTATCACGATTTTTATTTTCAGCAATCAGCTGTATTACCAGCCGATTATTTTTTCTTTAATATCCTATTGAATTTTGCAGTGTTATTGTTCCTTGTTTTCAGAAACGAAGGTTTGCGTCTTAAATTGCTGAGTGAACTTAAAGAAACGAATAATATAATTTCTCACAAGCAAAAAGAAATTACTGATAGTATCAATTACGCTCAACGATTGCAGTATGCAATTTTACCACCAAAAGAATTTATTTCAAAACATTTACCCGAAACCTTTATACTTTATAAACCAAAAGACATTGTTGCAGGAGATTTTTATTGGGCAGAGAGTATTGGAGATTTATTTTTTATAGCAGCTGCTGATAGCACAGGTCATGGTGTTCCCGGTGCTATGGTAAGTGTTGTGTGTAGCGGGGCACTTAATCGAACAGTAAAAGAATTTGGTTTTACCGATACAGGTAAAATACTCGACAAAACCAGAGAACTTGTGGTAGAAACCTTTTCAAAAAGCAATACAGATGTTAAGGACGGAATGGATATTTCCTTGTTATGCATTGATAAACAAAACCAAAAAATATTTTGGAGCGGGGCAAATAACCCATTGTGGTACGCTTCGAGTGCCTCAGCGCACCAATTATCCGATAAAGGAAATCTCCAAAAAGGTAATTTGAGCCCTGATGTGGCTGAAGTAAACGAAATGGTGGCTGAGGCACTCGAAGCCACCATTAACGAAATCAAAGCCAACAAACAACCAATAGGTAAAACAGATAATCCAAAACCATTTACCACACAGGAAATTGAATATAAAGAAAATACAACTTTCTATTTATTTACTGATGGCCTTGCCGATCAATTTGGTGGACCAAAGGGTAAAAAATTCAAATACAAACAATTCGAACAACTGCTTGTTTCAATAAATGATAAACCAATGCAAGAGCAATCAAGTATCATTGATAAAGCATTTGAAGAATGGAAAGGCCCACACGAACAAGTAGATGACGTTTGTGTAATCGGAATAAAAATATAACCCATTCGTCCCAATTCGTAACCATTCGTATATTCGTAACATAATTCGTAATCAATTAATATGACGTTTGAAAAAATAACAATCGAAGCTAGCATCCACGCAAATGCTAAAAAAGTATGGGATTACTACACAAACCCAACACACATTGTAAATTGGAATTTCGCGCATCCATCATGGCATTGCCCAAAAGCAGAAAACGATATGCGAGTAGGAGGTAGGTACTGCGCTCGTATGGAAGCTAAAGACGGAAGTTTTGGTTTTGATTTCGAAGCAATTTACAGCGAATTGGTAATTGGAGAAAAATTCACTTACGGAATGCCAGATGACAGACAAGTGAGTGTTGAGTTTAAAGATAAAAATGGAAGCACAGATATAACAATTGTATTTGATGCAGAAACAGTTAATCCAATTGAAATGCAAAAAGGTGGTTGGCAATCTATATTGGATAATTTTAAATCGTATACGGAGAATAACTAAAATGAAATTTACTTTATTATCGCTCGCTTTACTTTTCATTGTCTCTTGCTCCAACAAAGAGCCTGAAACGCAAAGTACTCCAGTTGCAGAAAAAGATTTTTGCTCAAGTATTCATCGCAACGATTCATTAAGCCTTTCAACGGAGTTAGATTCATTAAACGAATTGCTTGCGACTAAATCTGGTGCTTATGTATTGGAGGATGGAGGCAACTCAATGATTGCTCGTGCATGGTTAAGCGAGTATGCAGAGAAAACAATTGATGTGCAGTATTTTATTTTCTCAACCGATAACGTTGGTTTAATTGCCTGCGATTATTTGGTGCGCGCTGCAGATAGGGGAGTGAAGGTGCGCATTTTAGTGGATGACATTATGGTGGATGCAAGTGAGCATGATATTTTAATGATGGATTCGCATGAGAATATTGATATTAAAATTTATAATCCTGGAATCAATCTAGGTAAAAACATTGTTGAGAAATTAGCAAAGTTTAAAATGGATTTCTTTGGCGGTAACCAACGCATGCATAACAAAACGTTTACTGTTGATGGAAAGGTTGTAATCACAGGCGGTCGTAACATTGCCGATGAATATTTTGATTACGACCACGAATATAATTTTAGAGACAGGGATGTTTTACTGTTAGGTAAGATTACCAAAAACATACAATCAAGTTTCGATTTATTTTGGGATAGTAAATTGAGCGTGCCAGTAGCAAATATTGTTGAAGACAAAACGATTAATGCAAAAGATAGCACTCGCTTTAATCAACTACACCAATACGCTTGTAATCCGGAAAATTTTTGGCCACAAGTGCGTGAGAAAATGAAAAGCTTGCCAGATGCATTTAAAGCCATTAATAAATCGGGCGATTTGGTTTGGTTAGATAGTATTCAATTTATTTCTGACCAGCCTGGTAAAAATGATGGCCGACAAGGCTTATCGGGTGGGGGAGTACTTACCGATTCATTAATGAATTTAGTTAAGCGTGCAAAACATTCAATCGATATACAATCACCTTATTTAGTTACAACGGAAGTTGGAAGAAAATTGTTTGCTGATGCCGTTAAACGCGGAGTAAAAGTTCGTATACTAACTAATAGTCTTGCATCAACAGATAATCTTGAAGCTTTTAGTGGCTATCAAAGAGATAGAAAGGCTTTATTAGCAACTGGAATTAGAGTGTTTGAATTTAGACCAGATGCTAAAGAGCGTTACGATATTATGACAGGGGCATTACAAAAAGAGGTCGACTTTAAACCAACTTTTGGTTTGCACGCTAAGAGTATGGTTATTGATGGAAACATAACTGTGGTTGGCACTTTTAATTTAGACCCACGTAGTGCTAATTTAAATACAGAATGCGTTACAGTTATGTATTCTAAAAAAATTAGCGAAGGTGTATTAAAAGGAATGGAGATTGAATTTAACAAAGACAATTCATGGGAAACCACTACATCCTTTAACCCTGATGGCTTTGCGGGATTGGAGAAAAACAAAAAAGTAGTTTCAAGAAGATTAGTTCCAAAAGCAATTTTATAATTCATAAACAATGAAAGACTTATTTTATTTAAACCCAGAAATTACCTTTTTAAACTTCGGTTCCTTTGGTGCCTGCCCAAAACCAATTTTTGAAGATTATCAAAAATGGCAATTAGAGTTGGAGTATGAACCTGTTCAGTTTATTACAGTTAATGGCTTGCAGTATTTAAAACAATCGCGTGAGGCATTAGCAAATTACATTCATTGTGATGCTAATGATATTGTATATACAAGTAATCCAAGTTATGCAATTAATATCATTTCAAAAAGTTTTAAATTAAATAAGGGCGATGAAATCCTTACTACCAATTTAGAATACGGGGCAATGGATTACGGCTGGAATTATTACTGCGAAAAAGCAGGAGCAGTTTACAAACGTCAGCCAATTACATTACCATTAACTACAAAAGAAAAATTCATAGAAGAATTTTTTAGCGGATTAACTGCAAACACAAAAGCTATTTTTATAAGTCAAATTACAAGTAGCACCGCTTTAATTTTCCCTGTTAAAGAAATTTGTGAAATTGCTAAGTCAAAAGGTTTATTTACCATCGTTGATGGGGCTCATGTTCCGGGACATATTGATTTAAACTTGCAGGAATTAAAAGCGGATGTTTATACTGGGGCATGTCACAAGTGGATGCTTACACCAAAAGGTTGTTCGTTTTTATATGTAAAAAAGGAGCACCAACATTTATTCGATCCACTCGTTATTAGTTGGGGATTTAAAAATCCTTTACCTAGCGAATCTAAATTTCTTGATTTCCATCAGATGCAAGGCACAAGAGATTTCTCAGCTTTCTTAACGGTTCCAAAAGCAATCCAATTTTTAAATCAACACAACTGGAAAGAAAAATCAAAAGCTTGCCATGAATTAGTGATTAAAAATGCTCAACGCTTTTATGATTTGTTAGGTTCTTATGCTTTAAGTCCGCTTACAAATGAATTTATTGGGCAAATGCTTAGCATTCCTATTAAAACAAGTGAACCAATGAAACTGCAACGATTGTTATTTGAAAAATATAAGGTTGAAATCCCAGTAATGCCTCATGCTGAGCAGGTGTATTTACGTTACTCAATAAACGTATTTAATACACAAGAAGATTTGGATGTATTGTATAATGCGGTGGAGGATATTTTGAATACAAGCGATTTGATTAAGAACTAATATCATCTACCAATAATTATTTTATTAGTTCGTTTGGAGCGGACAATAAAAGCAATGGCAACCTAAATGGTTGCCATTGCTTTTATTAATTATTGAACATCTAAATCAGATAGTTTCATTTTTTGCATCTCATCCTTTGTTAATTCTTTTTTCTTTAACTCTTTATCCAATTCTTCATTAGAAGGAGTTTTTTGAGTGCTTTGTCCGGGAGGAATTTGCTTATTGCCATTAGTGTTATTTCCATTCTTTTTATAAGAATCATCATAATAGTTGTTGCCATATCCACCGCCGTTGTTGTTACCACCTCCATAATAATCATCCTCGTCCCAATCATCGTAACCAGGATTATTTATGGCAGCGTAGTTAAAGTTAATTGCCTCCCAAGCTAAATAACGTGCCCGTTTTGAGTGATGTAATGCACCTAAAAATTGTCCTTGGTTATATAAAAATTTGGCATATTGTTGATGATTTACCGCATTCGACAAAATTGGGTTATAAATACCATTCCATTGTGCTTGTTGTATTGCATTATGAATTATGTATGCAGAATTACGAATCGCTCTTCTAGCTGTTTTTCTATAATTATATCCGTAATAATTACCATAATTATTATTGTATCCATAACCATTGCCATACCCATAATTCGGGCCTTGATAAATAGGAGGAGGGCCACCCCAGTTTGGACCACTACCAACTCCAACATTTATCCACCATTTTTCGTTTCCTTTTGGTTTTGGATTTCCATTACCATTATAGTTATTTCCATTATTTCCCTGATTTTGTTGAGGCGCTTGGTTTTGATTATTAAAGCCCGGTTTGGTTTTAGGTTGTTGTGGAGCTGTAATGATGTTTTGGGCATTTACCGTATTAACGGCTAAAATTGCAATTCCCAAAATGATTGCAAATTGTTTTATAGTTTTCATATTATTTGGTTTAAGCCTTATTGGCTGCCCTGCTATTTTCAATAGCCGTGCCAAAGCGCTTTAAAATCAACATCACTTTGCAAGTGGTAGCTTTTTACGAATAAGTGGTCAACTAAATCGAAAAGAAATTTTAGAACTTAAATTTGATTTGGAGGTAAATATAGAAATGCCCAATCGATAAAAGTCAAATCCTTTGTCTCCAACAAAATTTTATCAGCTAAGTCTGGTTTTTTATAAGTGTAAATAGCAACTAAGTTTCTTACTTCGTCGGAGATTGGTTCTTCGTCTTCTTTTGTTCTAATAAAAATAGTGCTAATAAACTTACCATCAATAAATAAGGGACTATTAAGTCCAACTTTAAACCAACCTTTATATTCACCTATTTTTTCTCTTTTGCTTATTGTTGTTTTTAATGGCAAGTGCGCCGCCATTTTTTTAGTATGCTTTCCGTAAGGTTGAATAAGAATAGTAGAACCAACTAATCTAGAATATTGGTGATAAATCCCAGCAAAGAAAAATTTGGGGTTAAGAAATTTCCGCATACTAAAATTATCCCACTCGCCTTTAAATATGTCAATTCTACTAATACAAACCTTAATAAAAAATATTGGGTAAGAGTAATAAATTAAAGCGATAAACAAATTCCAAGAAGCATAGTCTTCACTTATATAATGAGCTGTATTAATGTAAACCAAAATAATTAGAAGAAACAATCCACTACTTACAACAATTGCAATGTTTTTTGTCTTTAAACCAATGTTATCATCAAAATGTTCCGAATTATTTAGACAGTTATTTGTTGCATGGCTAATCCACCAAATTTCTAAACAAAGTATGAAAGTTGTAATGAACGTGGATCCAGTAAAATCATTCACAGCAAAAAAATCATATACTCCATGGGTTACGCAAGCTACAACAAATCCTGCCAAAACAATAAGAGTTTTGTTCTTTTTGTAAAAATAGTGTGCTAATACAAATGAATAAGAAATAATTGTTGTAAATCCAATATGCCCTAAACTTGTAAATACGGCCCTTACATAAATAGTGTTTATTGAGTAATTATTAAAATACATAAAATCTTCAATCACCGAAAAAGTGAGTGCACTAATACCACCATAAAACAAATAATCAATAGGCTCTGTTATTCCTTTTGTAAAACGAATTACTATAAGCAAAGGAATTAATTTCACCAGCTCTTCTATTCCTCCAACAATACCAATATAATAAAACAATTGAGAAAGCATATTTTCACTAGATTCATGAATACCCATTTGGTGAACAAATAGATATAAATAAGAAGATAAAAATGTAGTTGCAACGCTAAGTGTAAACGTTAAAATAATTCTTTTAGTTTTTTCTTTTTCAAAAGGGTCAATGCTAAGTAGAAAAAAATACCAAATAAATAAAATTAGCAAAGCGCCAAATGCAATAAACTTAGTTGTATAGTTAAAAGTTCTTTCTAAATCGAATCTAAAAAAATCAATCAAATAAAAATGTTTAAATGCATATTCCATTTTCACATAGTTAGGCAAATAGTTCTGAAGGTATTTATTGTTATATAGTTCGGATAGTCCTTTTTCATCATCAAAACGTTGATAGATATTTCCAAGTCGATACGTTGCAATTGCAACAGATCCTGAATATTCTATTTCTTTCTTTAAATGAAGTTTCGTTTCTTCAACATCGTCACTAGTTAATGAATAGAGGTAATTTAAAAACGGCTTTTTTCTAAACTTTATTTTATCAAGTAATTCCTTAGCCTCATCGTGCTTTTTATAATACAATATTTTAGTTACAGCTGCGCCAAAATAACCTAAATCCTTATCCTTACTGTTTTTTGATGTATCAGCAATTGTTTCGTAATCATAACTACTATAATTACTTCTGCCTCTTAGTGGATGGTATATATCCTTAAAACCACCTTTATCATCCGATAATTGCTTAAAATAATGCAAAAAGTAAACCGATTCAAAATCGTATTTATTCTTTAAAACCTTATTGTAATATTGAAAGTATTTTAACTCATACAAGTTTTCATTTCTTATGTTTTCTAATTTATCATCTGGATCAGCCAATTCATTCTCAGGCTTAATCATAGAGATATAAACTATTGAGATAATTGTAAATAGGAAAACGTAGAACATTCCAAATTCTACTCTTGGTTTCAGGAAAAAATCAGTGAATTTTATCTTCTTTTTTCTGAGTTGTTTAAATAGCGGGGAAATGAAAATCCAGCAAAGAGCAATAAGAATAAATACATTTAAAGCAACATAACCCGTGTTCATATAGCCTAAAAATATAAATTTTCTTCATTCATCCCTTAAAAATTTGAAAACTAGCTAAAACTCGATATATTTGGGATGTATTATGGAAAAGGAAGATATTCAAGAAACAGTAAAACAGATTTTTTCATCCTTCTTGGAAAAGAATGGACACAGAAAAACATCTGAACGTTTTGCTATTTTAAACGAGATTTATTCTCATGACGGGCATTTCGATATTGAATCGTTATATGTTTTAATGAAGAATAAAAAATACCGAGTAAGTAGAGCTACTTTGTATAATACTATTGAAATTTTGTTGGAGTGTGGCTTGGTTACTAAACATCAGTTCGGTAAAAACCAAGCACAGTTCGAACGTTCATACATGTTTAAGCAACATGATCATTTAATTTGTTCTGATTGTGAAAAGGTATTTGAATTTTGTGACCCACGTGTACAGCAAATTCAGCAAATGGCTGAGGATATCTTAAATTTTAATATTAATAGTCATTCATTAAACTTTTATGGAAGTTGCCGTGCACTTTCAGAAACTGGAAAATGTAAACATCACACTGTAAATAAAAAATAATGTTATTCCACTATAAAATAGCCGTTCAAAAAGATGTTCATGTGATTAACATGGAAGGTGAGCTTATTGAGAAAACACAAGCTGACCAGCTACTTGAAGAAGTAAAAAAAGCATTGGAAGAAGGTTCAAAGAAGTTTATTCTTGATTTTTCTAATTTGCGTTATATGAATAGCAGCGGCCTAGGTATTCTAGTTAAACTGCTTACTAAAGTTAGAAATGGTGGCGGTGAACTTGCTGCTTGTAATTTGAATAAGAAAATTCAAGAGCTTTTAATTATTACTAAGCTTAACCAAATGTTTCATATTGCAGAAACGCTAGATAAAGCAATTGAGGACTTATCTCAAGAAAACTAATTTACCAATCAATGTCGGTAAAAATCCTGTTTATTGATTCTAATCACCCAAAAATGCATGAGATTCTTATTGCTAAAGGATTTCAATGTGATTTGTTTTGGGACAAACCAAAAGAGGAGTTAATTTCTATCATTCCTAATTACGACGCTATTATTATCAGAAGTAAATTCTTAATTACGAAAGAAATAATTGATGCTGCACCGCATTTAAAATGTATTGCAAGGGCTGGAGCAGGCATGGAAAACATTGATGTTGAATACGCAGAAAACAAAGGAATAAAATGTGTTCATGCTCCAGAAGGTAATATGGACGCGGTTGGAGAACATGCAATAGCAATGTTGCTTAGTTTGTTTAATAATATTAATCGTGCTGATGCAGAGGTAAGAAAAGGTAAATGGATTCGTGAAGGAAACCGAGGTGTTGAGTTAATGGGTAAAACAGTTGGTATTATTGGTTATGGTAATATGGGTTCTTCCTTCGCAAAACGATTAAGAGGTTTTGATTGTGAAATTCTAGCTTACGATAAATACAAAAAAGGTTTTGGAAACGAATATGTAAAGGAAAGTAGTTTAAACGACTTGTTCGAAAAGGCTGATATCATTAGCTTACACACACCTCTAACCGACGAAACAAAGTACTTGTTGAATGAAGCTTTTTTTAATTCATTCAAAAAATCAATTTACGTTATAAATACCGCGCGGGGCAAATCTTTAAACACGGCTGATTTAGTTAAGTGTATGCAATCTGGTAAAATTAAGGGCGCTTGTATAGATGTGCTGGAATACGAAGCTGTTTCTTTTGAAGATTTGGATGCAAGCAAATTACCCGAACCATTTAAGTATTTAATAGCTTCTGATAAAGTTGTGCTAAGTCCCCACATTGCTGGCTGGACGAATGAGTCGAATGAAAAGATAGCTATTACACTTGCCAATAAAGTAGCGGCTGTTTTAAGCTAAATTACTTCGTTTTCATTCTTAATCTAATCTGTGTAATTACTTTTTTAGTATAAAGTGGAAAATCTCCATCCATCATCCAGTTATAGTAAGATGGTTCCTTTTCAAATACTTCTTCAACCGATTTGTCTTTGTGTTTTCCAAACGAAAAAACTTCTTGTCCTTTTGCATTAAAAACGATTCTACCCATTAAGTCAGCATTGCGTGTGCGAGCAGTTAATTCGCTTAAAGAAGCAATATCGTTTTTTACAGGGTGATATGGGTTTCCTTTCGCATCAATCAGTTCAACATCTTTATAACGCTCTAATTGTGCCAAAAACACTTCGTAGGTTGCAATCACATCTGCTTCTGCACTGTGCGCATTTACAATTTGTTTGTCGCAATAAAATTTATAGGCAGCGCTAAGAGTGCGTTGTTCCATAATGTGGAAGATGTTTTGTACATCCACCAATCTTCTATTCTTTAAATCAAAATCAACACCAGCTCTTAAAAATTCTTCAGCCAATAAAGGAACATCAAATTTGTTTGAGTTATATCCTGCAATATCGCAACCATCAATAAACTGGTAAAGCTGGGCAGCTAACGATTTAAATGTTGGACTATCTGCAATGTCCTTATCAAAAATGCCATGTATATTACTTGACTCAACTGGGATTGGCATTTCTGGATTAATGCGCATCGTTTTACTTTCTTTATCGCCTTTCGGGAATAATTTTAGAATACTAATTTCTACGATTCTATCAGAAGCTACATTAATACCAGTTGTTTCTAAATCAATAAATACAAGGGGTTTGGTAAGGTTTAATTGCATGTTAGTTTAATTGGCTAATTATTTCATCTACACTTTTACTGCCTGGGAAATAGGAAAGTACTTTATTCATTACTTTTTCTACTTCGGCATCGGGGCAAGAAGCACCGCTGGTTAAAATGATTTTAACCTTTTCTTTTTGTGGTAGGAAATTATTAGTGTGTACGTTTTTATGATTAGGGTAATCGAAATGATGTATTTCGATTTTGTCTTTTATTTCTTTTTCTGATGATATGAAATAGGTGTGGAACTTGCGTTCTAGCAACTCAACTAAATGTGAAGTATTCGAACTATTGTAACCACCAACAACAATAGCAAGGTCGGCATCCGATTCTAACAAACCATAAGTTGCATCTTGGTTTTCATTTGTAGCGTAACACAAGGTATCACGTGTATCGGCAAAATGATTTTTTAAATCTGCTTCACCGTATTTTGTTATCATCACTTGCTTAAAAAAGTCTGCTATTTCTTGTGTTTCGGTTGCAAGCATGGTTGTTTGGTTGATGACTCCCAAACGTTGCAAATCAGTAGCAGGATTAAATCCTTCAGAACACTTGCCTTTAAACTCTTCTGCAAACAAACTCAACTCTTTTGCCCCTGTAATATAGGCTGCCAGTTGTTTTGATTCCTCTAAATCCTTTACAACAATTGCTTTACTATATTGTTTGCTATGCGAAAAAGTAGCACGTGTTTCTTCGTGGTTGTTTTTTCCGTGAATAATAATGGTGCATTCTTCTTTTCCTATTTGCTCCGCACGTTTCCAAACGCGTTCAACGAAGGGGCAAGTAGTATTGTATTTTTGAATTTCAATTCCTTTTTCAGTAAGTAATTTTTCAATTTCTAAGGTAGTGCCAAATGCTGGAATTAAAACAACATCATCTTTTGTAATAGTATCAAATGGAATTAATTGTTTTCCGTAGGTATCTTGCAAAAATTTTACGCCCGCTTCTTCCAAATCCTTATTCACCTCAGGATTGTGAATCATTTGACTTAATAGGTAAATATTCTTATTTGGATTTTCAGCAACTGCTTTAAACGAAATTTCGATGGCATTTTCTACGCCGTAGCAAAAACCGAAGTGGCGTGCAATATAAAATGCCACTGGACCAAAATCAATTAGAGTAGGAGAGAAGTCTTTTTTACGTGGGTCATTTACTTTTCTATTATTTTTAATAGCAGTAATAACTGGACTTCTGTAAAATTCGGGTATATCAAAGGTTTTCATTCAAGCGTAAAATTACATAAAAAAAGCCTTGAATGAAAATGGAATTTACAAGAAACAAAACAGCCCCGCCCTTCGACAAGCTCAGGATGACGGGGCTGTTTAATGAACATTATTAGATTTACAAATTCTCTTTCACAAACTTCAACATCTTAGTATATAAGTGCAAACGTGTGTTGCCACCATAAATACCATGGTTTTTGTTTGGGTAAATGAATTGCTCAAAAGGAATATTGTTTTTAACCAATTCTTTTGTCATTTCCATACTGTTTTGCAAATGCACGTTGTCATCGGCACTACCATGGATTAACAAATAGTTTCCTTTAATTTTTTTAGTGAAGTTTACAGGAGAATTTTCATCGTAACCACTAGCGTTTTCTTGTGGAGTGCGCATAAAACGCTCAGTGTAGATGTTATCGTAGTTTCTCCAGTTTGTTACGGGAGCAACAGCAATGGTTGATTTAAAATAATCAGCACCCTTTGTAATTAATAAAGAAGCAAGGTATCCACCAAAACTCCATCCTTGGAAACCAATACGCGTTTTATCAACGTAAGATTGAGCTCCTAAATATTTAGCAACTTCAATTTGATCTATTGTCTCTAATTTACCCAATTGCTTGTAAGTACTGTGTTTAAAATCTCTTCCACGTCCTAAAGTTCCTCTTCCATCCACGCACACTACAATGTATCCTTGCTGACAAAGTAATTGATGCCAAGGGTAATCGTAGGTTTCCCATTGGTTGTTACATTCGTTACTTCCTGGTCCGCCGTAGGCAAACATGTAAACTGGATATTTTTTAGAAGCATCAAAATTGCTTGGTTTCATCATCCAACCATTTAATTCTACATCACCTTCTGTTTTGCATTTAAAGAATTCCTTTTTAGTTAAATCATAAGCTTTTAATACTTCTTTTAAATTTTTATTGTCTTCTAACACCTTAACTAATTTACCATCGCTGCTATGTAATTCGGTAACACTTGGTGTGTTTGCATCGCTCCAAGTACTTACATAATAAGAGAAATTACTTGTGAAAGTTGCATCGGTAGTTCCTTTTAAAGTTGAAAGTTTTGTTTTCTTTTTACCATCTAAGCTAATGCTGTAAAGGTCTCTATCGGTTGCAGATACTTCAGTTGAAATATAGTAAAGCAATTTCTTTTTCTCATCAATGCCTTTAAAGTCCATAACTTCCCAATTACCTTTTGTAATTTGGTTGATTAGTTTCCCATTAATATCATAATAATATAAATGGTTAAAACCATCCATTTCGCTGCTCCAAATAAAGCCTTTGTTATTAGCTAAAAAACGTAAGTTATCTGCAATATCAATATACGTTTTTGCTTCTTCTGATAAGATAACTTTAGTGCTTCCACTTGCAGCATCAGCAAACAATAACTCAACTTTATTTTGTAGGCGGTTCATACGTTGCACTGATAATGTGTTTGCATCTGTAGTCCAGATGATACGTGGAATGTAGATGTCTGTTTCTTTACCAATATCAACTTTAATTGTTTTCTCAGTAGCCAAGTCATAAATATGAACGCTCACAATTGAATTAGCTTCACCAGCTTTTGGATATTTAAATTTGTATTGAGAAGGATACAAACCATCGTAGATAGGCATCTCGTATTCCTTTACTTTCGACTCATCAAATTTAATGTAAGCTATTTTTGTTCCGTTTGCGTTCCAAGTAAACGCTTCGGCTTTGCTAAATTCCTCTTCATAAACCCAGTCAGCCCAACCGTTTTTAATTTTATTGTATTCGCCATCTGTGGTTAATTGCTTTTCGGTATTTGTACCTAGGTCCTTAACAAAAAGGTTATTGTCTCTTACAAAGGCAACTTTATTACCAACTGGAGCAATGGTTGCAAACATTTGAGGTCCGTTAGCCGAAAGCAATTGAAGTTTACGTGTTTTTAAATCGAACACGTAATTGGTTGCTGTTCCAGAGCGACGGTAAATAGAAGCGTAATCTTGTGGAAACACAATTTTAGATTCATCATCACTAAAATAATAATCTTCAGGAACAATGGCAGTTTTGCCACCTTCTGGAACTAATTCAGTAGCTTTTACAATCGTTTCAAGCAGTTTACCCGAATTAAGTTCATACTTATTAATGTTGTTTAAAGTATCTATTTGAGAATAACTTACTCCATCTTTCATCGAATTAAATCCGCCAAAATGACTTGGCATAAAGGTATATTCTTTCCAAATGTTTTCTAAAGTAATTTGTTTCTTTTGAGCGTTTAACCCTAAAAATCCTACTAATAATAGGACTGTCGCAATGTTTTTAAGCATATTTATAGTTTATATGCTGTGAAATTACATTATTTTAGCTTCTAACTCAAAGCTTTTTTTACTAGTGGTTTATTTAAGGTCTAAGTGGATATAAATCAAACAATTTAGCTACATTTGCAGCACTATTTTTATGGCACAAATCACAGTAAAAGATAAGCAGTTCAAACCATATATTGGTAATGATGCAATATTACGTTCGGTTAAGGTTGTTGCAGAACGAATTAATAATGAACTAAAGGATGAGTTTCCTCTGTTTTTAGTGGTGCTAAACGGTTCGTTTATGTTTGCGGCTGATCTTTTAAAAGAGGTTCACATTCCTTGTGAAATTTCTTTTATTAAAGTTGCTTCATACCATGGAACAAGCAGTACAGGAACAGTAACGGAGCTTGTTGGTTTGTCGGAAGAAATTAAAGGAAGAAATGTTATTATTGTTGAAGATATTGTAGATACAGGTGTTACGCTTGAAAAGTTGCATTCGTCATTAACAAAAAAAGAAGCAAAAAGTATTAGGATTGCAACCTTGTTGTTGAAACCTGATTCATATAAAAAGCCAATTAAAGTGGATTATGCAGGTATTGAAATACCAAATGATTTTGTTGTTGGTTATGGTTTGGATTATGATGGGCAAGGAAGAAACCTAAAAGATATTTATGTATTAGCTTAATTTTGTAGAATCAGTAAATAATTTATTTTTGTACTAATTAAAAACCCCAAACATGTTAAACATTGTATTATTCGGACCTCCAGGTGCAGGTAAAGGAACTCAAGCAAAAAAATTAATCGATTCGTATCATTTAATTCATCTATCAACAGGTGATTTGTTGCGTGCTGAAATTGCTAATGGTACAAGTTTAGGAATTCAAGCTAAATCTATCATGGATCGTGGTGATTTAGTATCGGATGAAATTGTAATTGGGATGATTGAAAATAAATTGAATCATAATCCAGATGCAAAAGGATTTATATTTGATGGTTTCCCTCGTACAACTGCTCAGGCGCAAGCATTAGATGAATTGTTAGAGAAAAAGAATTCTTCTATTAATATGATGATTGCTTTAGAGGTTGACAATGTGGAGTTAACTCGTCGTTTATTAGTTCGTGGACATGAGAGTGGAAGAGCTGATGACCAAAATGAAGATATTATTAAAAATCGTATTGCTGAATACAACAATAAAACAGCACCTTTAAAGAACTACTATTCAAACAAAGGTAAATTTCATTCTGTTTACGGAATTGGAACTGTTGAGCAAATATTTGAATTGTTATGCGCTACAATCGATAACAAAACAAAAGTAAAAGTAATTGAGCCAGATGGCATTCCAACGATTGCTGATGTAAACTTAGATGAGAAAAAGGAATTCTCTAAAAAAGCAACAGAAGTAGTTGCGCCTAAGGTTGCCGAAGTAAAAAAAGTTGCTCCTGCTCCAAAAGTTGTGGCTTCGAGTGCCTCAGCCACCAATGTTGTGAAGAAAGCTGCTCCTAAAAAAGTTGAAGTGAAAAAAGTTGCTCCTGCTAAACCTGCTGCGAAGAAGGTATCTAAGCCTGCTGCTAAGAAAGTTGTGAAAAAAGTTGCCCCTAAAAAGGTAGCAAAACCTGCTAAGAAAGTTGTTGCTAAAAAAGTGGTTAAGAAATCAGCTCCAAAAAAGGTTGCTAAGCCAGTAAAAAAGGCGGTTGCAAAGAAGGTAGTTAAAAAAGCCGCTAAGCCTGCTAAGAAAGTTGCAAAGAAAGTAGTTAAAAAAGCTGCACCTAAAAAAGCAGTAAAAAAAGTAACTAAGAAAGTTGTGAAAAAAGCTGTTGCAAAAAAGGCAGTTAAGAAAGTAGTAAAAAAGGCTTCTAAACCAGCTAAGAAAGTTGTGGCTTCGAGAGCCTCAGCCACCAAATCTAAAAAAGTGGTTAAGAAAGCAGTAAAAAAATCGGCTCCGAAAAAAGCTGTTGCTAAGAAAAAGAAAAAATAAGAATTGATTTTGTATAATGGTCCAAAGGAAAGGTTAGCCTTACTTTGGACCTTATTATTTATAAAGAGCTATGGAGAATTTTGTTGATTACGTTAAAATTGCTTGCCGTTCGGGGAAGGGTGGAAAAGGCTCTACACATTTACGTAGAGAAAAATCCGTTCCTAAGGGTGGTCCCGATGGTGGTGATGGAGGTCGTGGTGGACATGTTATTATTCGTGGTAACAAACAATTGTGGACACTACTTCATTTAAAATTCAGAAAACACGTTATTGCCGAAGATGGTGAAGGCGGTTCTGGTGCATTGTGTTCGGGGAAAGAGGGAAAAGATGAAATAATTGAAGTTCCATTAGGAACCATTGCTCGTGATGCTGAAACAGGTGAACAAATTTGTGAAATTAGCAAAGACGGTCAAGAGTTCATTCTTGCAAAAGGTGGACGTGGTGGTTTAGGAAATCATCATTTCCGTTCAGCTACTTTTCAAACACCACGTTTTTCGCAACCAGGTGAAGAGGGTGTAAACGAATGGAAAATTCTTGAATTAAAAGTATTAGCAGATATTGGTTTAGTTGGTTTTCCTAATGCTGGTAAATCTACTTTGCTATCTGTTATGTCGGCAGCTAAACCTGAAATTGCCAATTATCCTTTTACTACTTTAACTCCTCAATTAGGAATTGTAAAATACTACGATTACAAATCTTTCATCATGGCTGATATTCCTGGAATTATTGAAGGGGCAAGCGAAGGAAAAGGTTTGGGTTTACGTTTCTTACGTCATATCGAGCGTAACTCTACCTTATTATTTTTAGTAAGTGCTGATACAACAGATATTTTTGCAGAGTATAAAGTATTATTGGGCGAGTTGAAAAAATACAATCCTGAATTATTAGATAAGAAACGTATTCTTGGAATTTCAAAATCAGATTTGATTGATGATGAGTTGCAAGAACTAATTAGCAAGGATTTAAACAAACGCTTGAAAGGAAAAAATCGTATTCCTTATATGTTCTTCTCTTCACATAGAAAAGACCATTTACAGGAGTTAAAAGATCTTATTTGGGAAAACATACACGGAGAATAAATTATGAAGATTATCTGTATTGGGCGCAATTACGCTGAACACGCTAAAGAAATGAAATCGGAAGTTCCAACAGAACCCGTTTTTTTTATGAAGCCAGACACAGCATTGTTAAAGGATAATGAAGACTTCTATTATCCAGAGCACACCAAAGATTTACACCACGAAGTTGAAATTGTAATTAAAATTTCGAAAGCAGGTAAACACATCGAAGAAAAATTTGCGCACAAGTATTACGAAGAGATAGGAATTGGAATTGATTTCACGGCGCGTGATGTACAAGCCAAATGCAAAGAAAAAGGTTTGCCTTGGGAAAAAGCAAAAGCATTTGATAGTTCAGCTCCCATTGGTAAGTTTGTAAACAAATCAACTTTCACTGATTTAAATAATATTAATTTTCATTTAGATGTAAACGGACAATTACGTCAACAAGGAAATACTAAGGATTTGATTTTTAGTTTTGATAAAGTAATTGCTTACGTTTCTAAATTCGTTACCTTAAAAACAGGTGATTTAATTTACACTGGAACTCCTGAAGGTGTTGCTGCTGTTAACATTGGAGATAAATTAACTTGCTTTATTGAAGGGCAAAACTTATTGTCCTTTGATGTTAAATAATACCGATAAAGTAATTGAGCAAACAAATAACTGGATTAAATCAGTTGTTATTGATTGTAATTTTTGTCCCTTTGCTGCAAAGGCGGTAATGCAAAAAAGCATTCGTTATAATGTAAACGAAGATGCTAATTTGGAAAACGCTTTAATGACCTTGCAAGAAGAAATACTTTTTTTAGAAGCCAATAAAGAATACGAAACTGGCTTTGTAATTTTCCCAAATAATTTTTCTGATTTTGAAGATTACCTTGATTTAGTTTTTGCTTCCGAACAATTAATGGAAGGACTTGGCCTAAGTGGCGAATACCAACTTGCAAGTTTTCATCCCGAATATGTTTTTGAAGGTGTTTCTCCTGACGATGCGTCCAATTACACCAATCGCTCTATTTATCCAATGCTTCACATTTTACGTGAGGAGAGTTTAGAAAAAGCATTGAGTTTGTATCCCAACCCTGAATTAATTCCTGAGCATAATATTGCATTCGCACAAAAGAAAGGCCTTGCTTATATGCAGGCACTTAGAGCGGCTTGTTTTTAATTTAGAATATTGTTACTTGTTGTTTTAAACAATCAATTACCCTTAGTGAAATTAATCTTTGATCCTTTCAATTTTCTAATTGCTTTCTCGAAATAATCTGAATCAACAATAAAGGTTAGCAATAATATTCCAATTACTTGAATCATAATTTGTGTCATATATTGATGTCGCTCTATTTCAAGTGAATCAGCTATATAAAGTAAGATTGCATTAAATGTAAATAGTATAATAAGAAAAGTAGGTAATAGCCATATAAACTTTCGTTCACGGGCGTAAATAAATAAAAGCAAAACATTTAATCCTAAAACACTAATTGTATTAAATATTGGCAAGATATAATGGCTAATGTAACTGTATCCTGCAATATTTCCTCCTAAGCCTATATTATATGCAAATATTTTATCTAAATTTTCACTCTTTTCATTTACTAAAAAAATATTTTTAGGGTGTGTAAATAAGAATTTCATATATACCGATTTACCATCTTTTATTACCCAATTCGAAAAAGCTTCGAAACGTTTATCATTATATAGGTTATAAATTTTCTTTGGATTACTTATATCTGCATATTCAGCTTTTAACTCTGAAGCATTTGGCATTCCATGGCTTACAAACCAATTAAGGTATTCTTCATTTGGCAAAACCCTATGAACAATATTATTCATAATTGGTAACCTATAACGTTGCCCAATTTTTGCCGTTTCTTGCTGTGTGAAAAATAAAAATATACTAAATACAACTAATGCACTCATTTTTATTGCCAATTTTCTATCCGCTTTAATTGTAATAATCAATGCCATAAAATAAAATAGAAATATTACATAAGGCCAACTATCTCTTGTAAATGAGAATAAAATGGTTACAAATAGGTGAAGTAGGAGGGTGGGAATACTTTTTTTATGTATTAAATATAGAAATGATGCCAACCAAATAAAGAAAAATGAAAGACTAAATGATTCTGATAACAAGGTATTTGTCCAGCTTAAAATATTCCACCACGACATTAGAAAATACCAAAATGCTATAAACAAAATTTTTGCTCTTTTTGTTTTTAAGTACAGAAAAATTGCACTGCAAAAAACAAAGGCACTTAGAACGTGGAAAAACTTTTGGAGGTAAACAATGTATTCAGGATTACTATTTACCATTTTATAAAGTAATGGCGTAGTAAATGGTCGAGGGTAGTACGCCTCTGTTTTCTTAGGAAAATATAATGATTTACTAAAAAAGCTCTTTTCAGATTGTTTTAGATAATCATAAGGGTCAGGATATTGAACCCATACTGGAGGGTCAAATTTAACTGTAATACTAAAAATGAAAGTAAGTATTGCTAAAGATAAATTAATCCAATTAGCATTTTTCCCATTCATAAGCCCTATCGTTTTTCTTGTTTTAAATATAAGATTTTTTTCTAATAGCTTATTCCACCAAACTAATACTAAATTCTTAAGTTAACTGCTAGTCAATGGTTTAATTAGAATTAATATCGAACAAGGATTAACGAATAATGATTTTAGATTTAACCATTTGAATAATAAACATCATAATTCGTTAATCGATGTTCCTTGTTCATTATTCAAATTGTTTATACTTGCTTTATTTAATAAGGATATATATAAACAATAAGTGAAAATTAATTCGGGTATTTTGATACTCCCATTTTAATTGTCTACTTTAGCAAATAATCCTTATCTCATAGAATTAATCGGTTCGATTTTGTGATGTAATAAAAAATCACATTATGAACAAAGCATTAATTATTGCCTTTACAATTATTTTTTCAATGCCATTTACTTCTTTAAAGTCTCAGTCAGATTATGCTGATGGTGAAGAAATACCTTTTGGTTTTACTGATTTGCAATTGGGCTTTTTTAGATCACATTATGTAAAATACAATGTAGTAGCAAGTACAGATGTAAATGGTGACCCAAGTTATCGTATGGATAAGTCAACTGGTAGTTCATTATTTGGAATGGGTCTTGATGCTCATTTAGCTCTTTTATATACTTTTTTAAATAGAGATGAAAGTAGATTTAGAATTGCCGAAGATCTTGGTATTGGTGTTTATGGAGGTTATGGTGTTGGAATTAGAGCATTTGCAGGTGTTCAGTGTGCCTTTAGAATAAATGATGTTTTTGATGTTGGCCTTAAGTATTATCCTTTTTATTCACAATCTGATTATAAAAGTCGTGTAGCTGGCGAACTAGGAAGAAATGCTTTTGGAATTAAAGCAAGAGTTAGTATAGTTTATATTGATTATACAAGTATTAAGGCAAGAAATTCTGACTTAAAACCTACTCGTTATAATGAAATTAAATTAAGATGTTTGTATGATCCAGATAGTGAATATTTCAATAATTTTTCATTAATATATGGTTTTGCAAATTTCCAAAATCCATCACCTACTAATCAAGTAAACTTACCTCCAATCTATACTGAGCTTTCAAACTTGAAAAATAAGTATACTACCATTCAAATTGGATGGGGTATGACTTTTTAATTACTCCACCAAACTAATCCTAACCTTCTTATTCTTCAGCTTCGCATTGTTCAACAGCTTAATCACGTTGTTTACTTCGCTTTTGTGAACGGCTACGAAGGCGCAATCTTGTTTTAATTCTATATTGCCCAGTTGTTCTTTGCTTAGATTGCCTTGTTTAAAAAACAAACCGGCAATATCACCTTTCGATATTTTATCTTTTTTTCCGCCTGTTATGTAAACTGTTTTCCATTCGGATTGGATGGGAGCTTTTGCTTTTTGTAATTTCTCCACCTTTGCATCTTTGATGAATGGAGGCAATTCTTCCTTTTCCCATTTAATAACGTAAGCTGTTCCATCGTTAAACATACGAGCCGTTCTACCATTACGGTGTGTAAACTCTTCGCTTTTTAATGGTAATTGGTAGTGGATGATGAATTTTATTTCGGGAACATCAATACCACGAGCAGCCAAATCGGTTGCTATGATTAGTTTGTGGGTTCCGTTTCTAAATAAAATTAGGGCTTGCTCTCTATCTTTTTGCTCCATGCCACCATAAAAGCATACGTGACTAACACTGTAATTACTTAAGTAATCGCTAACACGTTGTATGGTTTCTTTAAAATTACAAAACACTATGCCTGGCTCGTTGCCAATGTGCTCAAGGGTTTTGCGTAGGGTTTCCAGTTTATCTTTATCAGGAGAAATAACTGTTTTTATGGTAAGTTGAGATGTTTTTTGATTTAAGTAATTAATTTGCTTTGGATTGTGCAAACCAACAAACTTTGGAATGCTCACTGCTTGCGTTGCAGATGTAAGCACTTTCTTTTTTACGTTGGGTAAGGCATTCATTATCTCACGCATCTCATCTTCGAAACCAATGTGTAAGGATTTATCAAACTCATCTAACACAATGGTTGTAATGTTGCCAATAGCAAAGGTTTCTCTACGCAAATGATCGGCAATTCTACCGGGTGTGCCAATTAATATTGCGGGTGGTGTTTTTAAATTCATTCTATCATTGGAGAATGACTGACCGCCATATACGGCAAAGTTGCGGTAACCTGTGCCCATTTCTTGCGTTACTTGTGCAATTTGCACGGCAAGCTCACGGGTTGGAACAATTATTAAAGCTTGTACTTCGTGGCAGGTTTCATCTAGCTCGGCAATAATGGGCAATAAAAAAGCCAATGTTTTACCTGTACCTGTTGGCGAAAGCAATATAGAATGGTTGTGCGATTGAATAACAGAAAGCGCTTCTTCCTGCATGGGATTTAATTCCTTAATTCCCAATTTAGCGAGAATAGCTGTTTGATCTTTAATACTTGACATGGGGCAAAGGTAAGCTTTATTATTTCCTTAATGATTAGTAGAGAAAATTATATTAAATTAGCTGTACAGAATTTTTACAGATTCATCATAATTCAAATTGAGTTAGTTGGTATATGTAAATAGCAATACTTAAAATATGCCTAATTCAAATACATCAAGTAATAGGCTTTCTTTCTATTATTTTTTGCTGTTCGCGGGGATAATTGTTGGAATAATTCTTATCAGGCAAAAATTTCTTGATGACAAACTTGAATCGAATCACAAATATACTTTTGGAATACTTAGGAAATTTGAAATGCCTTCTGAAGGTGGTGAAATGGGCACAATTTATTACTATTTAAATGGGACAACTTACAGAGCCATGTTTACATTACCTGAAGATAAGTCTAGTTTTAAAATTGGAAATTTATATTACATTAAATATTATCCTGAGGACCCCGATAATTGTGATATACTTTTTGAAGAATTTGTTCCTGACGCTATGAATATAAATAATTATCCTATAAATGGATGGGATTCATTGCCTAGATTTCAATAGAAGAGAAACGCTTTGGTTTTAAAATAGTTTAGGATAAAGATAAGCTTTATCATTTCCTTAATGATTGATAGAGAAAATTACATTAAATTAGCAGTAATAAACAAAAACGAAAACTGAGGATATTACCATGAAAACTGGTGAACTAGCATTTAAATCTGATACAAGTATTTTCAAGTATTTGATTCCATTATTTTTCTTTTGTGCTACATTATTCTTTTATTTCAAAGGCTATAATTACATTGTAACTTCCGCTCTTTGTTTTATAACAATTATAACTTCATTTAAAGACACATTGACGATTTTAGTCTACGAAGACAAATTCGTAATTAGCTATAACAATATTTTTGGAAATTTCTTAAGCATTAAAAACACCTTTTATTACTCAGATATTAAATCTTATAATTGTTCAATAACCGACTGGCGAGCAAACTTTAAACAATCTATTCTTATTGTTGTCGCCGAACTGTTTCTTGCTGGCAAACAATTCGGTGGATTTTCAAAGAAACCAGAAGCATCCTTGGAAATTACGGCAAAAAATAAATCAGGCGAAGTAAAATCATATATTTTAAATCTTAAGATTACAGATAAAACTCAGGTTAAAGCTCTAGACTTGATTAAAAAGATTATTGATAAATTTGATAAGTAATTTTCAAATTTTACATAAGGGAAATCTAGCCTTTCGGATAATGTGAAATGTATTCTATTTATTCTCTCCAAAAAAACTCTACCTCACAATAGTTCTCCCCAACAACTGATTAACCCTTGCTTTAAAGCTTTCGTACTTTTTAATTTCGGATAGGGTAATCATTACTTCATCAAAATTGTCGTTGTCTTTTAGGCTTTCTTTTAGTTCGTGTATCATGCCTTGTAGGCGTTTGTCTTTATAAATGTATAAAGCTTGCTCCACTGTTTTTTTAATGTTCATTCCTTCCATTTCTATCAGGATGCCATATTTCTCGGCCCAGTTCTCGCTTAGATTGTGGTCTTCAGCTGTAAGTTGTATTGCCAATTGAGAAACAGCAGGATTAACATGATGCACAAAATATCCTTCGTTTGGTATGCGGTCATCTTTTAACTGATGTACAAACTCATCCAACAACAATTGATTAATAGGATTTACAAAGTTTAATTCATCATGAAACAACTCAAACAAAATATATTCAGAAACCGAAATTTGCATGGTTGCCAATTCGCCTTCCTGTGTATAATGTTCGACATCCATTAAATTATTTCCAAACTTTAAAAGCAAACGAGAAATGTTACGCTCAATGGCATCAAACATATCAAGCGTTGCCTGGCGTTCGTCAACAACCTCTGGCGGCTCAGGATTAATGAGGGCAGGAGAGGAGCTATCGCTTTGCGTACTTGGTGTTTGATTTTGTTGTTGCTGTTGATTAAAAGGTTTGTTCTTATCCTTTTGTTTTCGCGTTTCCTTATCAATTCGAATTTTATTTACTTCCAAGGAAAGTACTTGCTCATCCAAATCAACAATACGGCTACACTCTTTAATATATACATTACGCGAAATCGAATCAGGAATAAGCGCAATGTTATCAATGATGTGGCGTATAAATTCTGTTTTCTTTATTGGGTCTCTCTTTGCTTCCTCCGAAATACGAGAAGCAGAGTAAGTAATAAAATCGTGCGAATTATTTTTAATAAAATCCTTTAACTCTTCGGGACTTACTTTTTTAGAAAAACTATCTGGGTCATCGTTGTCAGGAAAAAGAAGAACGCGCACATTCATTCCTTCTTCTAATATTAAACTAGTACCACGCTCACTTGCCTTTTGCCCCGCCGCATCACCATCATATAAAATAGTAATGTTATTGGTAAAACGTTGTATCAGTTTTATTTGCTCAATGGTAAGTGAAGTACCTGATGAAGCCACCACGTTTTCTATACCTGCTTGATGCATGGCAATAACATCGGTGTAACCTTCCACTAAAAAACAAAAGTCTTCTTGCTGTATGCTCTTTTTAGCAAAGTATAAACCGTAAAGGATTTTACTTTTATCGTAAATATCGCTTTGTGGCGAGTTTAAATATTTTGCAACTTCTTTTGTATTGCCCAGTATACGTCCGCCAAAGCCAAGCACATCGCCCGATACACCGTGTATAGGAAACATAACACGGCCAGCAAAACGATCAAATAAATGTTCTGCTGTTAATTCGGTAACATTCTCATGTCGCTCGGGGCGAATAGAAAGACCAGATTTTACAAGGTATTCGGCCTTGTATCCATTTTTTAAGGCTTCTTTAGTAAAACCTTTTCTATCATCATAGGAAAAACCTAATTCAAATTTTTTAACGATATCATCTCTAAAACCACGTTGCCTAAAGTATCCTAGACCAATAGATTTACCTTCATCTGTTTCCCATAATTGATGTTGGAATGTTTTATTAGCGAAGGTATTTAAGATACGCAAACTTTCCTTTTCGCTTTGTGCAACTAGTTCTTCGGGAGTAACTTCTCGTTCCTCAATATGAATATTATACTTAGCAGCAAGGTAACGTAAGGCTTCAGGATAGGTTTTCTTATCAATTTCCATTACAAAGTTTACCGAGTTACCGGCTTTACCGCAACCAAAACACTTGTAAATACCTTTTGTTGGCGATACACTAAAGGAAGGAGATTTCTCATTATGAAAAGGACAATTGCCCCACATGTTAGAGCCACGCTTCTTTAAAGGCACAAAATCACCAACTACCTCGTCGATACGAGCGTAATAAAGTATTTGTTCAATGGTATCCTTTGGAATCATGGGAGGGTAAAAATACAAAATTTACCATAAGATAGGAAGGAAATGTTGAGTGAAAGCCCTATAAAAGCCTTGATAATAAACTAAATTAGGTTATTGTTAATAATATGTTTATATTTGTGAACTTCTAAACGAAGATTGTATCACGTCTAATTTTGTAACACCGATTGCATTTTATATACTTTACACCTTCTGCTGAAGTATTTAAATAAAGACGAATAAGAATTAATGACATTTACAGAATTAAAATTGATCAAACCGCTGCTTACCGCGCTTGATAAAAAAGGTTACAAAGAACCATCCCCAATACAAGAAAAAAGTATTCCCCATATTTTACAAGGAAAAGATATTTTTGGTTGTGCACAAACTGGAACAGGTAAAACTGCTGCGTTTGCACTTCCTATATTACAATTAATGGATGCTAACAAGAATCCAAACAAGCGTAGAGAAATAAAAGCATTGATACTAGCTCCAACACGTGAGTTAGCAACACAAATAAGCGATAACTTTAAGGAGTACGGTGAAAACCTAGGATTTAATCACACTGTTGTTTTTGGTGGCGTATCACAATTTCACCAAGAAGTAGCATTGCGCAAAGGAATTGATATTTTAATAGCAACTCCAGGTCGTTTGTTAGACTTAATGAATCAAGGAATTGTGAAATTAGGTGGTATAGAATATTTTGTATTGGATGAAGCAGACCGTATGTTAGATATGGGTTTCATCAACGATATGAAAAAGGTAATAGCAAAATTGCCAGTGAAGAGACAAACCATGTTTTTCTCAGCAACAGCAGCTCCAGCTATTATGAAATTAGCAAATACGATTTTAAAAAATCCGGTGAGTGTTGCAGTTAATCCTGTATCATCAACAGCGGAGAAAATAAAACAATCGGTTTACTTTGTTCAGAAAAACAAAAAGAGTTCTTTATTAAAATTTATTTTAAAGGAACACAAAATCGATCACGTATTAGTATTTACACGTACTAAACACGGGGCAGATAAAGTAGCAAAAGACTTAAACAAGTTTGATATTAAGGCAGAAGCAATCCACGGAAATAAATCGCAAGGTGCGCGTGAGCGTGCGTTGAAAGGATTTAAGGACAGAAAGCTGAATGTGCTTGTAGCAACGGATATTGCATCGCGCGGAATTGATGTGGACAAATTAACACACGTAATTAATTACGAAATTCCTGAAACTGCAGAAACTTATGTTCATCGTATTGGTAGAACAGGTAGAGCAGGGGAGAGCGGAGAAGCAATTTCATTGTGCTCGGATGAAGAGTTTAAGTATTTTAAAGACATACAGAAATTAATTAAAAAGGATATTGAGATGGTTAAAAAACATCCCTTTTCCTAATAGTGCAAAAGAACTCAACTGTTTGATAAGAAATCGTCAAATTTGAGGCGAGTGAAATAAAAAAAAGCGCAGTTTACCACTGTAAATGAGCATTTTTTTTATGAGCTCAACGAAGAAGTTGACGTTTTCTTGCAAACAAAAGCATTGAGGTTGTGTCGCGGTGATGCAGGCTTAATAAAGTAGAATAACATAATAAAAAACAAAATGAAAACAGGAGTAGTAAAATTTTACAACGAAGCTAAAGGTTTCGGATTTATTAAATCAGAAAATGGTGAAGAAATCTTTGTTCACGCAACGGGTTTACAAGAAGAAATTCGTGAAGATGACAACGTTGTATTTGATGTACAAGAAGGTAAAAGAGGATTGAATGCAGTAAACGTTAAGTTAGCATAATTTTTAAATACGTTCTGAGTTATAGTCGTGAGACTAAATCCACTCAAAAGAAAAACGCCTCCGAGTTCTCGGGGGCGTTTTTAGTTTATTGGGGCTTCGAGAGCCTCAGCCCCCAAAATTAATAGAGTCATCTGCGCCTGCCTGTCTGCAGACAGGTTCTATTAAATTTGAAAGAAGACTAATTAATCACAATCTTTTTCGTAATAATTGATTGTGAAGTTTTTATTTCAAGAAAATAAAAACCAGCTTTCATATCGGAAACATCGATAGTAGATTTGTTTAGTTGATTTGCTTGTAATGATTTTATCTGTTTACCACTAATATCAATAATTTTTATTTCCTTAATTGGTTCTGAAGTCCTTTCAATATACAAAGTTCCATTGCTGATTGGGTTTGGATAAAGTTTAATGTCACTCAATTGATTTTCTTTTAATGAAATGGGGCTGCAATTAGGTTGATTGCCTGCCGCATCATAAAAAGTTCCATTATCGATATACCAATTTTCCCAAGCTCCGCCCGAACCTGTTTGCCAATCAATTAAACTAAAGGTATTTGCCCCGTTCATAGTTCCTTTTACTCGATACACTTTTACTGCTTCTCCATTTTGATTCCAATCCAATGGACTTCCTGCCCCGCAATTTTCGGGACCGCCAGGCTCTAATTCACAATTGGTTTGCAAAAAATAAATGTCTTCGTCATAAGCTGGGTACTCTCCGTAACAATGAGCAATTCCAAACGTATCAATGCACACTGCAGTGTATTCATCGCAAGCAATTCCTTTTGCTCGTATTCCCCAATCTTTATAAATACGTGCTAAAAATGCAACATGTCTTCCTTTTCTATCTGGACTATCATAATGTGTATCGGTAATTACATCTTCTAAATACTTGTTTTTGAGGAAAGCTGCTGAATCAACTGTCATATAAGTATTGTATGGATCTAACAACGCTTCAGCAGTTGTAACGCTTCCATTTGATGCGGAAAAATAAAACTTGCCCTGTATTGCCATTCCTGCGCTAGTTCCACCAATTACTAAATTGCGATTTAATAAGCCATCGTTAATTAAACTATCTATTTTATTGTTTCTCCAATACGAAATGTAATTCCATTGGTCGCCACCTGCAAACCAAATTGCTTCTGCCTGACTTATTTTTTGTTGAACGTAAGAACTATTAGCAGCAGTACCATCATTAAATACAATGGTTTCTACAGAGTTTACAGTTACACCCAAACCGCTATACAAATAATTATTGTATCCATTGGAACCACTTGCTCTTAATACCAAAATATCACCACCATTACTATTTTGCAAAAACCATTTCATTGCTTCGTCGTGCTCAGTAGCGCCACCCATCATACAAATACCACCGGCAGGGTTAGTAACAACATCGGTAGCGTTACCTGTAAAATAGGAAGTGTAGCCTTGTGCAAAAGTGTCTAGTTGAGAAAATACAATAAGAGCAAGTAAGATTTTTTTCATTTGATACAGTTTGTATACAAATTTAGCATAATACTTTGTTTGGCAAATTTTATTACAAGATGAAATAAGAAAATTGTCATTTCGAGATTATTTTACTCAAAATAAGAGTCCACAACTTTCGGTAATTCTTTTAAGGGAATTAAATTTTCATTTCCCGAATGTTGAACAAACTTTTTTAATTCAACTTTACCAATTTTAATTTTCGCATCCGATTCTCCCAAGGTATTATCAAGCATAATAGATGCTGCACCCGAAAAACGTTCATCGCTTTCTTTGTAATATTTAATGTATAGAGTTAAATCAATTAGTTTCGTTTCCTTATTATAATTGTATTTAACCATTATATCATCTGGTTCAATAATTAAACCTTTAAAAGCTATGGTTACTAATGGGTCCAAGCGCGGACAAAATGCTATAACTTCCCATTTGTTTAATTTAGGTGCGGTTCTTACTAATTGTCTAACATCTACAAAAGCTTCTTTTGCCCCGTTTGCAGTTACAATAAAATCGCGTTTACCTTCTTTTACTTCAGAAAAAATAAAAGTAATGTTTGGATGAATGGCACTTAGTTTACCATCGAGCGAGTCAAAAAGTTCAGCTTGATTTTTTTCAAAAACAAAATACTCATTTTCTTTTGTTTCGAACCATTGCCAAAAAGCTTCATATCTATTTTTTGGCGCTCCCTTTTTTGAATTGCTATTATTGCACGAAGCAAACAATAGCACAATGCTAATGGTAAAAACTAATTTTATTGAACCAAGAATGCTAGGCATGGGCATTTAAATATAGGTAAAACCGCAGACATAAAAAAATTATAGAGGACTAACTTTAATATTATCAATCCAAAATGTACCAGGTTTTATTACATTCATTTCAATTCTTAATTTTTCCATGTTGTTTGGAACTTTGTAGTTGTATTCATAAAATTTCCATTCGTTAATGTTTTCACATGAGTTCAAGGTTAAACGTTTGGATTCCTGTTTAGCACTAACACAATTGATGTTAACTTTAAAAGTTGATTCGCTATTCTTTAGCCAAAAACTAATTTTGTATTCTTCATTAGCTTTAACTGGTATTTCTTGGGCTATACCAGGAGAATGCCATCCGCCTTTTGCACTGCATGTTTTAACATCTAGCTTCAAACATTGTTTGCCTTCTTTTGCATCTTTTGTATCAAAACTAAAATCAAAATCTCCTTCGCCACTAGTTTTTGACGTGTACACTAACCAATTTACAGGTAAATTGTTTTTAACCACCTCAAAACTCCCATTTATTCCAGTATTTTCATCTGTTACTGATTCGCTCATTTGTTTGGTACAGCTTGTATTTATATATAACAAGCCAATTACCATTGCATAATTTAAAATTGTTTTCATTGTTCTCTTGTTTTATTTAAAACAAAAGTAGAATGGAGGGTAGAAAAGATTTTTGATATATGTCAAAAAATTAGAAATCTGAAAATCCCAGCTTACTCAAAAATCCAAATGAGCGTCGACTTTTTTGCTTTCTTAAGCAATGCATCAATCTTCTTCATCATTTCATTACCAACAACGGGGCAACCTTTACTCCAGCCAAGGGTTAGGGAAGCAGGATAAATTTCAGTATCAGAAACATAATCGTAGGAATGCAAAACAACCTGACGTTTAAATGCATTGGAATTACTTTTTTCTAAACCATGCATTTTGTAATGTATGTTAATGCCCCAATTACTATAAGCACGTTTTCCCGTTTTGTATTTGCCCAGCGATGTGCAATTGCTCCCTGACTCATTACTATATACAGGTTTTTCTTCTCCACTGTTTTTGCCCATACCATGACAAACCAATCCCGATTTAGTAATGCTCTTCGTTTTAAAATCATAAATATAAAATCGGTTCTTCCCTGACTTAACCGACATATCCACTAAAAAACAAAAGCCAGTATTCATATTATTTTTTTTGCAAAAAGCTAAGGCTTCAGTTGCTTTTTTAGTAATACGTTCGCTAACTTGACCAAAGCCAATGGAGAATTGGAGTAGGAGGAGTATGGTGAGAAAGCGGGGCATGTGTTTAAATACGTAACTATAGTATAATTTATTATAATTATGTATTTAATCAATCAAAATTTTTGTGGTAGCCTTGATTTTATCTTCAGATTTTAATTGAATAAAATAGATACCTTTTGATAAATTTAATTCATCAATGGTAATACTATTTGAGGTAATATCATTTATTACTCGAACTTTTTCTCCTAAAGAATTTAATATAACCAAAGTATGTTTTGATTTTGTATCATTTTCAAATTTAATGGTTAAGCTTTTATTAGATGGATTTGGGTAAACCATTAAAGTTGAAGTAAGTTGAATTTCAGGGATACTGGCATATTCAGGAAAAGTTACCTTCCAAATATCTCCTCCATTTTCAATAACATACATAGTGTTTCTTACTAATTCAGCATCAACTGGTAAATAAAACCCTTCAACTACATTTGAAGTTGTCATTGTATAATTATCAATGCCAGAATTATATACAAGTTTTAATTGTACTAACTCTCTTGCTGGATCAACAAAAGGGCCTGGACTTCCCCATGGAGAAATGGGCGAGTAGCCTGTACTATCACCACCAGGCATAAAATTTAAAACAAAACCATCACCTCTGAATGGTGCAGCCAACATACTATCTTTATCAATTACTAAACCTAGAGGAGAACGATGTGGAGTAAATGAAGTAATGTAAGTTCCTTCATCACTTGCGTTTTTTACTTTTCCAGTAATAGGGTCTCGATAAAAATCCGCCACCAACCCATAATTTCTAATAGGATCAGTAAATGTAACACCTGATGGAACTAAAGGAAATGTTGGATCATCATTAAACCATCCCGATAAATATCCGCCGCATAAATGATTTACTAAGGGGTCATTATTAACATCATAAGGCGAAACTCTTAAAGGATTATTATTACTTCCCATGCGCCAGGGGAAACCATAGTGTCTTCCTTGTCTTAGCCAATTCAATTCCTCTGCATCGTCTCTTTCACCCGAATTATCAATAGCAAAAAGATTACCATTCGCATCCCAAGCCATATCATATGCGTTACGCGTACCCCATGCAAAAACATAGCCGCTATTATCTACAATAGTAGAATCGTTTGCTAAAGTAATTCCAACAGAGTTAATCGGAATTTTAAATATGCGTGTGGTTAATGGTACTTCTCTATAGTTAGGCCATACTCCTCCATTAGTTCTTATTTCACCCAAATGGGTTCTTGCCCCGCTCGAAACGTAAATGTAATTTCCTGTTGGATCTATTGTAATACCTGCAAATCCATGGTCGCCCCAACTGTTTGCTGAAGGGTAAGTTGCAGTAGTTAAAATAGAAGTCCATAATCTTGTTCCATTTGATTGAAGCTTACCTTTAACTACTTTTCCAACTGCTGTTGTGCTCGACCAATTATTTCCACATAAATAGACAACGCTATCTTTAAAATACAATCCTTGTAAATAAGTAATACCATGATCGGTAGCAGTATATCTTAGTGTATCAGTTGCGGGTAAAGAAGTGGGCATATAAACTTCATGTATATCACCGTTTACTGTTGAATAAAACAAATGTCCAGATACTTCATCCATTGCTATTTTTGTAGCATTTGGTTTTGCAGATAAAATAGAGTCTACTGAAACATTTGGCAATAAAGAATATACACGTTGTGAAATTGCCAGTTTAGTGACCGCAAAAAGGGATAATAAAATTAGATACTTTTTCATAATAAAAATTTAAGCCCTTTCCTTATCCAAATAAGACTGCACTACATCAATCGCATTATCAATTACATCACTTAAGGCAGTAATAAATGTGCCTGGTTTTGCAATATCTAAAGCGTGGCGTAAGGCTTCTACTTCTTTAGGAATGTATTCGTAAGATTGTTTTGGGTTTACTTCTTGTATTCCTTCAACTAATAATTTCACGATGTCTTCTGCTAAACGGCCTCTTAAAAATTTATCTTGGCGTATGATGATGTGGTCAAACATCTGCGCAGAAATTCTTCCCATATCGCGTATATCATCATCACGGCGGTCGCCAGTACCTGTTATGATTCCTATTTTATAAGGCGAGTCGATGGTAGATAAAAATTCTTTAATACCTCTAAAGCCATCTGCATTATGAGCAAAATCAATTAGTACTTTGTATTCTTTAAAATCAAAAATATTCATACGCCCAGGAGTTTGCACTGCCGAAGGGATAAATGTGTTTAAGTTTAATTTAATATCCTCAATAGTAAAACCATAAACGTATGTTGCAAGCGTTGCAGCAAGCACATTGTAAATCATAAAGGTTACTTTACCACCAAAAGTTAAAGGCACATGCGATGCTTTTTCAACTCTAAATTTCCAGTCGCCTTTTTTAATAGTGATGAATCCATTCTCATAAATAGCAGCAATACCACCTGTTTTGCAATGTTCTACAATAACTGGATTGTGCTCATCCATACTAAAGTAAGCAATTTTACAATCAACTGTTTTTGCAATAGAAACAGTGTGTTCGTTATCGGCATTTAATACAACATAACCATCGCGTTTAACTGCACGAGCAACAACGCCTTTAACGTTGGCCATGTCTTTTAAAGTATTAATATCCGAAAGTCCCATGTGGTCTTCCTGAATATTAGTAACCACTGCAACATCACATTTACCAAAGCCTAAGCCCGAACGTAAAATTCCACCACGCGCAGTTTCTAATACTGCAAACTCAACAGTAGGGTCTTTTAAAATAAACTCTGCACTAACTGGTCCAGTAGTATCTCCTTTGGTAAGCATAGAGTTTTGTACATAAATTCCATCCGATGTAGTAAAGCCAACACGGAATCCATTGTTCTTTACAATGTGCGCAATTAAGCGGGTAGTGGTAGTTTTACCATTTGTACCCGTAACAGCAATAATTGGAATTCTACATGATTTTCCTGGAGGATACAACATATCAATTACAGGGGCAGCTACGTTACGCGGCAAACCATTAGCAGGCGCCAAGTGCATACGGAAACCCGGAGCAGCATTTACTTCTAACACTACACCACCAGTTACTTCAAGTGGTTCGCTTAGGTTAGTTGCCATAATATCAATACCACAAATATCTAAACCAATTACACGTGATATACGTTCGCAAATAAAAATATTATGCGGATGTACGATGTCGGTTATATCTGTGGATGTTCCGCCCGTACTTAAATTAGCTGTTCCTTTTAAATAACACTTTTCATCTTTCTTTAAAACAGTAATAAGTGTGTAATTGTGTTTTAATAATTGCTCTTCAGTTTCTCTATCGATACTAATTTCGGTTAACACATTTTCATGTCCGTAACCACGACGTGGATCCTTATTTTCCGCATCAATTAATTCTTGAATAGTAGATTTTCCATCACCAATAACGTGTGCAGGCTCGCGCAATGCAGCCGCAATAAAACGGTTATTGATTACTAAAATTCTAAAATCATATCCAGTAATAAATTTCTCTACAATAATTTTACGCGAATATTTTTTAGCATGCTCAAATGCAGCATAAGCTTCTTCTTTCGTCTTTACATTGATAGATGCTCCTTTTCCGTGGTTACCATCCAATGGTTTAAACACTAATGGGAAACCAACTTTCTCTATTACAGTTTCAACTTCCGATTCGTATGCAATACACATTCCTTTAGCAACAGGAATTGCAGCGTCTTGCAACATACGTTTGGTTTCATCTTTATTACTTGCTAAATCCACAGCAATAGAGCTTGTTCTATCCGTCATAGTAGCTCTAAAACGAACTTGATTTTTTCCGTAACCTAGTTGTACTAATGATTGACCGTTTAAACGGATGTAAGGAATATCACGAGCAACGGCTTCATCCACAATACTTCCAGTACTTGGCCCCAAACGCTCGCTCTCACGCATTTTACGCATGGTAATTATATCTGCATCTAAGTCGTAAAAACTTCCATCAATTAATGACTCAGCAATTTTTACCGAAGCTTTTGCTGCAAATACACCAACTGCTTCTTCCATATAAGAAAAAACAACATTGTACATTCCTTTTGTGCCAGTACCACGTGTACGACCAAAGCCACATTCCATACCAGCTAGTGATTGTATTTCTAAGGCAATATGTTCTATTACATGCCCCATCCAAGTTCCTTCTTTCACACGTTCAAAAAATCCACCTGCATGATCTTTTGAGCAACGATGTTTTCGCATAGATGGAAACATATACTCCAAACGCTCCGAAAAGCCTTCAATTAGGTTAGTTGGTTGCTCTTCTAGCGTTTCCAAATCTAACTTCATTACTATTAATTTCTTTCTGTAGTTCGACCAATAGTTAGGTCCGCGCAAGGTCTTTATTTCAATGATTTTCATAGCTCGTGGAGATTTTGTTCAAGATAGGACTTGTTTTTTAAATAAACAAAAAGCTGTTTAAAATAAAGTGATAAGTTGCATAGAAAAGAAGTTTTAATTGTATCTATAAAGTTATTTTTGTTATATAAAATTGTAAAGATGGGAAGTCCAAAAGGTAAATTAGTAATCATTGGTGGGTCGGTTGATAGAGGAAGTTTTTCTGAAAGCCCTGATGATTTACAAAGAAATTTAAAGTTTTTTGAAAAGGGAATTTTAAAAAGAATTACTACTGAATCAAAGCACAATAATAAATCAATCATTGAAATTATAACTACTGCTTCAAGTATTCCAGAGGAAGTAGGCGAGGAGTACATAAAAGCATTCGCACAACTAAATGTGATGAATGTTGGAGTGTTAAACATTAAAACTCGTGAAGAAGCGAATGCTCCTGAAAACATTGAACGTTTACAAAAAGCAGATGTTGTTATGTTTACTGGTGGAGATCAATTACGTTTAACATCCATTTTTGGTGGTACAACATTTCACCATTTATTATTAGAGAAATACGAAAACGATGATTTTATTATTTCTGGAACTTCGGCAGGTGCTGCAGCAAGTTCAAATAATATGATTTATCAAGGCAGCAGTACTGGAGCTTTATCAAAAGGTGAGGTTAAAATTACTGGAGGCTTAGGATTTATAAATAATGTAATCATTGATACCCATTTTGTGCAACGTGGCCGTATTGGACGTTTAATGTATGCATGTGCAAGTAATCCAATTAATTTAGGAATTGGTTTAGGTGAAGATACAGGCTTATTAATTACTAAGGGCGATGATATGGAAGCTATTGGTTCAGGTTTGGTTATGTTAGTTGATGCAACACAAATGCGTCATACCAATATGGCTGATGTTGAAATGGGTGAGCCGGTTTCTATTGAAAATTTAGTTGTGCACGTAATGGCATTAGGTGATAATTACAATTTGAAACAGAAAAAATTAAGTATCGGACATCATAAGATTACAGAAATCTAATTTACCTACTTTAATTAATTGACTTCATTTATTTAATTTTCAATTACTTACAAATTTTTCATCGACTGTAAAAAATGTTAAGGAACATTTATTATTACAGTTTAATACACTACTTTTGTCCTTTAATAAAAAGCAAATAATAAAAAGAATCAACTATGAAAATGTTTAAATCATTTTTAATTATAGCGGTTATAGCTGCTAGTACATTATTCACTTCTTGCGGAAACGGTTCCGAAAAAGAAGCAAATCCTTTAGCTGATAGTTTAGCTGGATTAAATGGAGAACTACAAGGGCAAGTTTCTGAGAAGGAAGCTGCATTGCAAGAGTTCGTTAATTCATTCAACGAAATTCAAGCTAACTTAAACGAGATTAAAGAAAAAGAAAAAATTGTTACGGCAAGTGCAAAATCAGGAGATGTAAAAAGTAAGGAAGAACAAATTAAAGAAGATATCCAAGCTATTTACGATTTAATGGGTAAAAACAAAGCACGTATTAACAAGTTAAACAAAAAGCTTAAGAATGCTGATACTAAGATTGCTGGTTTAGAGCAAATGCTTGCAAACCTTGAAGCTCAGTTAACTGAGAAAGACTTAGAAATTACAGATTTAAAAAACACAATTGAGCAATTGCATATTGAGTTAAGCAACTTAAATATGAATTACGAAGAGTTAGCTCAAGAAACAGAAGTTAAAACAGAAAAGTTAAATACTGCTTATTATGCTATCGGTACTTCTAAAGAATTAAAAGAAAAAGGTGTAATTACTAAAGAAGGTGGTTTCATCGGAATTGGTAAATCTACTTCTTTAAAAAATGATTTTAATAAAGAATACTTTACAAAAATTGATGCTTCTACAACAAACACAATTACAATTGGAGCTAAAAAGGCAAAAATTATAACTGTTCACCCAAGTGGTTCTTACAAAATTATTGGTGAGAAACCAGTTGAGAAAATTGAAATTTCTAACTCAGAAGATTTCTGGGGAGCTTCAAAATACTTAGTTATTGTTATTGAGAACTAAGAGATAGATTAAGAATTTTTTTAAAGCCCTCTCAAGAAATTGAGGGGGCTTTTTGTTTGTGGCTTCGAGCCTGCCTTTGTCGGCAGACAGGGGCCTCAGCCACCATTGGTGTTTATTACTTCGTTGATAAAAAATCACGTTTTATCAATATAATTTTGTATTTCATCGAAATAAATGTACTTTTGCACTCGTAAATTTTAAAAAATAAAAATGAAAAAAATCTTATTACTTCTAACCTTTGTAGTTAGCTTAGCTACAGCTAATGCACAATCAGGTAACAACGACAAAAATTTAATTGGTAAAGCACGTGGTGCTGCTCATGAGTGTTTAACTCCATTCTTAAGTCAAGGAATTGCAATTGACGCTAACGTTGAAACAACAGGTATTTGTTTTGTATCAGGTTCTTTACACAAAGTTACTTTTTACACAACTGTAAGATGTAACACAGAGCCTTGTCCTCGTCCGTATTCTGTTTTAGTTGCAACTGTTTATTTTGATTGCGACGATAATGTGGCTTCAGTAGAATGTGCTAACTAATATTTAGCAGCATATAGCTTAAAACAAAAGAGCCCCCGAGTAATCGGGGGCTCTTTTGTTTTTTATAACCCTTAATTATAAAATGATTACATCCACTTTGCAGCGAACGTTTTGAACTCAGTGCGCAATTCGTTGAAGTTCTTTTCAAATGAATCAACCAAGTCTTTTTCTTTTGCATGGTATTCAGCCTTACGATGATCAACAGCAACAGGGTTTGAATTTACTTCTTTTTGTAAAGCTTCCTCATTCATTTTTACCGCATGCGAAATTTCATCAATATTATTTCTTTGAATAATAAATTGGTTTTGGAAATGCTCAACCTTAGCTAATACTTCCTTATCGTTGTTTTTAGAAGTAACCTCTTCTAAACGTCCTTTCATAATTGCAACCTCGTCTTTGTAGAAATTAAGTTTACTTGTCCATTCAACGTTTTCAGCGTGTTGGTTGTAGATTGTTTCTTTCGTGTTCATATTGTTTAGTTTAAATTGTTTTACATTGTTTGATAAGGCAAAGTAAATGGCTTTTGAATAGTGTTTTTGTGATAATTATCATTTCTTCAAATGAGTTATATCAGTAGCCTTTTGGCTCTAAAAAAGGTAATTTGTAAAAACTAAATTTTTATGCCTGTATATCAAAAACACGGGAAAGTTCCCGATAAAAGACACGTAGTTTTCCGTCAAGCAAATGGAGAATTATATCACGAAGAGCTTTTTGGAACAGAAGGTTTTTCTAGTACTTCATCATTGGTTTACCATTTAAATCCACCAACCATGGTTAAGGAAATTGGTAAAGCTTATTGGGCTAAACCAGAAGTGGCAATTGAAGATAATTTAAAAGCACTTTCATTTAAAGGCTTAGAAGTTGAACCATCAGATGATTATTTGGAAAGCAGAAAAGTGTTTTTCTTTAACGATGATATGCAAATTGGGATGGCTGCGCCAACTCAAACAATGGAAGATTATTTCTTTAAAAATGCAGATTCGGATGAAATGCTTTTTATTCATAAAGGAAGTGGTCGCTGCAAAACCATGTATGGAACGGTTGATTTTGAATATGGCGATTATGTGATTATTCCAAGGGGAACTGTTTACAAATTGGAGTTCGATACATTAGATAATAAAATTTTATTTGTTGAAGCGCATAGCCCAATTCGTACGCCAAAAAGATATAGAAATGAGTTTGGGCAATTATTAGAGCATTCTCCATTTTGTGAGCGCGATTTTAAATTACCACATTCATTAGAAACACATGATGAAAAAGGTGATTTTAAAGTAATGATTAAAAAGCGTGGAATGATTTATCCATACACTTATGCTACTCATCCTTTTGATGTTGTTGGTTGGGATGGATACAGTTATCCGTATGCTTTCTCTATTTTTAATTTTGAACCAATCACTGGTCGTATTCACATGCCACCACCAATTCATCAGCAGTTTGAAGGGCACAACTTTGTAATCTGTTCATTCGTTCCACGTATGTACGATTATCATCCAAATGCAATTCCAGCGCCTTACCATCATAGTAATATTGATGCAGATGAAATTCTGTATTATGTTGATGGAGATTTTATGAGCAGAAACAATATCGGTAAAGGACAATTTACTTTACATCCTGCAGGTGTTCCACACGGTCCACACCCAGGGGCAATTGAAAGAAGCATTGGTAAAAAGGAAACTCAGGAATTAGCTGTAATGATAGATCCTTTTAAACCTTTAAAAATTACAACCGAAGCATTAAAATGCGAAGTAAAGGATTATTACAAATCATGGATGACACAAGAACAATTAACACACTAAATAAAATAAACATGGAAACAAAAGATTTAACCGCAGTAAAGAACTTCGATTATTCAGGTGAAAAAGTGTTTGAAAAGGCAGAAGACTTTTTACCAATCAACGGAACTGATTACGTTGAATTATATGTGGGCAATGCAAAACAAGCTGCACATTATTACAAAACAGCTTTCGGATTTCAAGAACTAGCTTATGCAGGTTTAGAAACAGGTTCACGCGATAAGTGTTCGTACGTTTTAGTACAAGATAAAATTCGTTTGGTACTTACTACACCTTTCGACCCTGAAAGTGAAATTTCGCATCACATTCGTAAGCATGGAGATGGTGTTAAAGTTATTGCATTATGGGTGGATGATGCGCGTGCTGCTTATGCAGAAACAACTAAGCGTGGTGCAAAGTCATATTTAGAACCTGAAGTATTAAAAGATGCTTATGGAGAGATCGTAAGAGCAGGTATTCATACCTATGGCGAAACCATTCATATGTTTATGGAGCGTAAAAACTACAAAGGTTTATTCATGCCAGGTTTCGAAAAATGGACTTCTGAATATCATCCAAGTTCAACAGGTTTAAAGTACATCGACCACATGGTTGGTAATGTTGAGTTAGGTGCAATGAACAAGTGGGCAAAGTTTTATGGCGACGTAATGGGTTTTGCAAACTTGGTAACATTTGATGATAAAGATATTTCTACTGAATACACAGCTTTAATGAGTAAGGTAATGTCGAACGGAAACGGTAGAATTAAATTCCCAATTAACGAGCCTGCTGAAGGAAAAAAGAAATCACAAATAGAAGAGTACTTAGATTTTTATAAAGGTCCAGGATGCCAACACATTGCGGTTGCTACGGATGATATCGTGTTTACTATTTCTGAAATGAGAAGACGTGGGGTAGAGTTTTTACATGTACCAGGAACTTATTATGATACTGTAAAGGAGCGCGTTGGAATTATAGAGGAAGACATGGAAAAATTGAAATCATTAGGTATTATGGTAGATAGAGATGAAGAAGGTTACTTACTTCAAATATTTACTAAACCTGTTGAAGACCGACCAACATTGTTTTTCGAAATCATTCAACGTAAAGGGGCAAAATCGTTTGGTAAAGGAAATTTCAAAGCTTTATTTGAAAGTATTGAGGCAGAGCAAGAGAGAAGAGGAACATTATAATTGAAGGTTGGAAAAGGTTAGAGTTACCAAGAGTTTTACATTTGATATGGCGCACGCCTTGTATGGTCATGACGGTTTATGCAAAAACATTCATGGCCATACCTATCATTTACACGTTACCTTAATTGGTGTGCCAATATGCAAACGTGGCGACCCAAAAGATGGAATGATTGTGGATTTCAAGGATTTTAAGGAAATTGTTAAGGAGCATGTGGTTGATGTGTTTGACCACGCTTTGGTACTAAATAAAAAAAGTCCGCACGCTGGTTTAAGCACTTTACAAGCAGCTTTCGAAAAATTGATTTACGTGCCTTTTCAACCTTCTTGTGAAAATTTAATAATTGAATTTAAAAACCGCTTGCTTAGCGCATTCGAAAATCATAACTTTATACTCAAAAGCATTAAGCTTTACGAAACCCCAACATCTTATTCCGAATGGTTTTTAGATGATAATTTATAAGCGATGAAGAAGGATATAGAAAACAACCAGGTTGATATTAAATTATTGGTAGATACTTTTTACGATAAAATACGTGCTAACGAATTATTGGGAAGAATATTTGATGATGTTGCAAAAGTAAATTGGGAAACTCACCTTCCAAAAATGTATGGCTTTTGGGAAAACATTTTATTTCAAACAGGTGGTTACAAAGGTGCGCCATTTTTACCTCATGTAAAGGTGAATGCAATGGAGACCTTAAGCCCAGTACATTTTAATACTTGGATGGATTTGTTTTTAGCTAATGTAGATGAGCATTTTGAAGGGCCAAATACAGAGGAGTTAAAGCGCAAAGCCTTTAATATAAAAGAAGTGTGGTCGTATAAGATGAATTACATTAACGAGCAATACGAAAAGGAAAGAAATGCAAATGAACAATCTTAAGCCATTTTAATTCCAATAATCAACACGTCGTCAACCTGCTCTAAATCACCACGCCATTTTTCGAAGGAGTCCCTTAATACTACTTGTTGTTCCTCTAAGGTTTTAGTGCTACTCTCTAGCAGCAATTGATTTAATTGTTTGTACATAAACTTTTTACCTTTTGTTCCACCAAACTGATCGGCAAAACCATCTGTGTATAAATACAATGTATCGCTAGGTTTTAAATCAATGGTATATAAACTAAAATCTTCTTTACGCTCGCCCATGCCAACAGGCATTCTATCTGCAGCAAGTTGTACTATGTTTCCATCTTGTATAATTACAGGACGATTATTTGCAGCAGCATAAGTAAGTTCTTTGGCTGTTGTATCAATACAAAGCAATATGCCATCAAAACCATCCTTTTGCCCTTCATTGCTTATGGTTGTAATTAAGCGTTGACGAACATAATTAAACACCTCGTTAGGCGCAACAATTCCCTTTTCATTAATTGCCTCGCTTAAAAAACCAATGTTTAATAAACTCATAAATGCACCTGGAACACCATGTCCTGTGCTATCGCAAATAGCTAAATAGAAATTTGAACCTTGCTTTGTCGCCCAGTAAAAATCACCACTTACAATATCTTTGGGATTAAAGTAAACAAAATGTTGTGGGATATTTTCTTTTATAAAATCGGCATGAGCCAATAAAGAATATTGTATTCGCTTTGCATAATTAATCGAATCAACAATTTCTTTTTGCTTCTCTTCAATAATATGGTTTTTTGTTTCAACCAATTCCTTTTGGCTGGTTATAATTTTGTTTGCCTTTTTGTTTTCTTGAAGGCTTTTAAATATGAATACTGAGAATATTAGTAAAAGCAATAAACCACCTGCAACCGACCATATTACAATGTTTTGAACTCTTTGTTTTTCTTTGCTAATAGCTTGTTCCTTATCATGCTGTTCTAACAAAATTGCTTCTTTTTTTTCAAAAACATATTTCATTTGGCTCTTCATGCTTTCGCGGTGATTGGCTTCGTTTGTAATACTGTCTCGATACAAAATATATTGTTTATAATGTTCAAAAGCACTCGAAAAATTACCTTGTGCTGAATCAACTCTTGAATACAAACGTTCAGCATTTCTAATATTATCAGGGAACCCTAATTCTTTTGCAAGTACTAAAGAGCTATCGGTATATGCAAGTGCTAATTTTAATTCCTGCTTTTTTGTTTTTGGCGAATCAGTATATATTTTTAAATGCACAACACCTAAATTATGTAAGGAAGCAGCCAAGCCTTGTTTGTCGCCCATTTCTTTGCGCATGGCTAGGCTTTTTGCATAATAATATAAAGCTTGTTGTATATCTCCTTTGTTAAAATAAATAGCGCCTAAATTATTTAATGAATAAGAAATTCCTTGGTTATCGCCAATCTCTTCTTGCAATTGTAGACTGCGGGTTGAATAATCGAGTGCCTCCTTCATTTTACCCATCATATAATAGAGGTTCCCAATATTATTAAGGGAGTTTGCAATGTCTTCTTTTATCCCAAGCTCTTCGCGAAGCTTTAATGCTTTAGTATAATAATCAAGCGCTTTTTCTTTATCATTTTGAAAGTAATAGATCACGCCAATATTGCCTAATGCTTCTGCAATACCTTGTTTGTCATTTAATTCTTCTTGCAATTTTAAACTTTTATCAAAGTATTCTAGTGCTTTGGGAATATCACCTTGATTATTATAAATAAAACCTAAGTTGTTATAACCATCGGCTAAACCACGTTTACCAACAAGTTTAACTTTACTGCTTTCATCCAAAATCAATTTCTCTGAAAGCTTTATTAGTTGTTCGTTATAAATAGGCCAAACGTTATCATCGCTAATGCTTTCAACCAATTCTAATAAAATAGAAATCTTAATGGTATCATGCTTTGCAGCACTTAAAGCTTGTTTTAAGGAATCAATATTTTGCGCACGCGTAGCAGTAACAAAACACAAAATAAAAATGAAAGCGCTAACTATATGTTTTTTAAAGCGGGGCAAATCCTTATTAATTTATTGATATATGTAAAAATACAAATAATTACTTAGGCTGTTCTGATTTAATTAAACTACCTTGTAGCTCGTCTGTACATTCAGGCCAAACTGAATATGGACGATTCCTTTGAAACACTTATTAGTGGTTACCTAGCTAATGAAGTGGGTATTTCCAATGATTTCATAAATGAAACGTTAGTTTCAAATTTACAAAGTAATTTACTTTCATTACATGCAAAAGGTCTGTTCCATGCTGCCGGTACTGGTAATGACAATGTCATATCTCAAGATAAAAAAACACGAAGCGATGAAATTTATTGGTTAGATAAGAAACATGATGATAAATATGAGAACGAATTCTTTACACAAATGGATGAATTTGTAAAGTACTTAAACCATAGCTGCTACACGGGTATTACCGATTATGAATTTCATTATTCGATGTATGAGCGGGGCAGTTTTTATAAAAAGCATCTCGACCAATTTAAAAGTAATTCAAGCCGACAATTCTCCATGATTTCCTATTTAAATAAAGATTGGAAAGTGGAGGATGGTGGGCAACTTTTAATACATCCCGTAAAAGGAGAACAAACAATAAATCCAACCCAAGGTAAAACAGTATTTTTTAAGAGTAGTGAGTTAGAACACGAAGTATTAGTATCTAACAAACAACGTATGAGTATTACAGGTTGGTTAAAAAGAGAGTAGGGGATGTTAGTTCAATTTACTTTTATCAAACATCTCCAACATAGCCTTTAATTCACGCATTTCGGTGTGGCGCTTTGGAGTTACAAGGATATCTTCAATTAAACCTAAAACAAATTGTATTTCGGCATCACTTAATGATTTTTCTAGTTTTTTCTCCGTAAGAAATTCTTCCTTTAAGCTTTTGTGTAAAGCAAGCAGAATTTGTTTCTCAATATCTTTGTTATCTTCTTTAAGAGCTTTAGCAATTATGGGGTAGCTTTCTTTAACACGCACACAGCCCGAATAATAGGTAATCGCTTCTTTCCATTCATCCGATTGCTCATCCCAAATTGTTCCTAAAAATTCCCATTCTTTTGGTAACAACTTAAAAACATAATCCATGCCTGTATCTGGGTATTCCAAACTCATGCACATTTTGTGCTCGTTAAGGAAGAAAGCCATTGCAATAGTCATAGAATGTTTTTTGCAAAGGTAAGCAATTATATAGAGGATTATTAATTGTTTACTATTCTTCTGTAAGCTTCTTCATCACCATAATCTATAAACTCATCGTGATGTGGAGGAGAAACAAATTCGGCATCGCTTTTATGTTTAATGCCACACCAGTATTTTTCAGTTTCGCCTGCAATAACAGATGTGTAATGCAAAACACCATTAGCATAACCGCAATACACACAATTTAGTTTTTCGTAAAACTGCAAGTATGAAAGTTTGTGTCTGTCTATCCTTATGTATTTACTTCTTTTTACGTAAGGAATATCATATGCAACAAAACAAATACGATGATAAACTTCTACCCAAAAATCCAATATAAAAACGGGAATAATAAGGCTGTAAATAACAGGCATTACTAGGATGTGGTAGATTAATCGGTCTTTGTGTTGTTTTGATTTCATAATTTGTTCTTAGATGATTTTTAATTTTATGAATCAAATGTAGAAGAACGGTGAGTCATAAAAAAGGTGCTCTGTCTATTTTGGAATCAGATAAAGTAAGCATAGGCTAAATGGAGTTAGTGAAATTAGAAAGGTAGCATAAGCAGAAATAATTTAGTTGCACATATGTACTCCTAAAACTTTTACACAGAAATCAATAATTTTTGGCGAATTACTTGTCGATAATAGAAAATCTTAATATGTATTGTTAATTTATTCAAATTAGTAAATTTGACATCAAATAATTAATTAACGCTTTTAAATAAACTATGGCAAGTATCAATCCACACATTAATTTCAACGGGAATGCAGAAGAAGCATTTAACTTTTACAAATCAGTATTTGGTGGTGAATTCACTAAAATAGCTCGTTTTAAAGATTTAGCAAGTGATGATTTTCCAGTACCAGAGCATGAAAAAAATAAAATAATGCACATTGCTTTACCCATTGGCAAAAGTATGTTAATGGCTAACGATGTACCCGAAATAATGGGTCGCACAAACGAAAATGAGAACAGAAGCAAAATTGTAATTACCGCAGATAGTAAAGAAGAAGCTGATAAATTATTCAATGGTCTTTCGGTAGGCGGACAAATTGAAATGCCTATTTCTGATAGCCCTTGGGGTACTTACTTTGGTATGTTTAGAGATAAATATGGAATTGAATGGATGGTAGATTTTGACCCGAATAATAAGGGGTAAACTTTGCTAATGAAAAACTAATTTAGATTGTTTGGAGTTAAATGGGGGGGGGTAGGAGATTTCTACTTGCAATATTTTTCGGAAAATTGTTTTATATCTTCATCCTCATTACTAAAATTTGCATTTAAAGTAACGATTTTAATCATTTCAATATCAGAGCAAGCATCCTTATTGTTGTTTAACTTAATATTTGCGCGTGCTTTGTATTTTAATGCAATTAAATTTAGAGGCATGGATTCTATAACCTCCGAAAACAAAGGAATACACTCTTGATATTTGCCAGTTTCAAAAAGTATACATGCATCCTGATACAACATGTGTATTTCGTTGGAACCATAACTTTTCGCAATAGCACTGTACCTTTTAGCCTCTTCATAATTTTTTTGATCGATGAAATCCCAAGCCATTTTTTCATAGATGTAAAATTGAGACCCATCAAGTTCTAAGGATTTATCAAAATACTTTCTAGATTGTTTGTAGTCTTTTAGTTGGCTATAACAAAATCCTATCAAGTAGTTCGTATATGTTGACTTACTTAAATTGGGGGCATTTTTAAAGGATTTTATAGCTTCGTTGAATTTATCTTGCTTAAGATTCCAAATTCCCCAATGATAATTGAGGTCAAAAATTAGCGGTAAATCATATTCTAATGTTCTAAGGTCTTCTTTAGCTTTTTCATACTCCTCCATTTCTGTGTATATTTTAGAACGAAGCAAATATGCATATTGATACTTTGGGAAAATTGAAATTGTTTTATTAATATGCTTTAAAGCCCTATTTAACGAATCTAAATTCAAGTAAGCATCAGCAAAATTATAGTTTAAAATGTAATATGCTTCAAGTAATGAATCTCTTTTTTCGGAAGGAATGAATTCATTTTTGACCTTTATTAAATCATCAATTTGTTCATTGTACATCTCATTCTCATTTTCAATAAAACTTCTCATATAATACATTAATGATTTGTCCTTAACGGAATCATTTGAACTAATGATAGTATTTATTGCTAGCAACGAAGAATCATGGTTAGAAATATGATCTAAACAGTTGTCTATTAAATTTCTGTTTTCATAATTATGCTGATTATAACATCCCCACAAAATTAAATCTTGAAGTTGACTTGTGTAGTTTTTAAGTTTTCCATTAGCAGTTCCCCTCTCTTTAATTGCCAATAATCTATTCTCCAACAAATCTGATCTATTTAACCCTCTATTCAAGTCTTTTATTGCACTAGGAGCTTGGTCAAGGTAATTAAAACACATTCCCCTTCTTATATATAAATAAGCATTATTTGTATCAATTTTAATGGCCTTAGAATACAATTGAAGCGCAATGGTTACATTGCCTTTGTTTAATGCACTATCAGCCTTATGAATCAATACATCAAGCTTTTGAGAATAAACTTGAAAAGAAATAAAAATCAGGAAAAGAATTTGTTTCGCCTTCATAAAATCATTGAAGAATTATTTCATCAAATCCTCCAATATATCCTTCGCTGATTTTGCAATAATGGTTCCTGGTCCAAATACAAAAGATACTCCTGCATTAAAAAGGAAATCATAATCTTGTTGTGGAATTACACCACCCGCAACAACCATGATATCATCTCTACCATATTTCTTAAGTTCGGCAATAACTTGTGGCACTAATGTTTTATGTCCCGCTGCTAAACTAGATACTCCTAAAATATGTACATCATTTTCCACCGCTTGTTTAGCAGCTTCTGCAGGTGTTTGAAATAATGGACCGATATCTACATCAAATCCTAAATCGGCAAAACTAGTTGCAATTACTTTAGCGCCTCTATCATGCCCATCTTGTCCCATTTTTGCAATCATAATACGCGGACGACGTCCTTCCATTTCTGCAAACTTATCGGCAAGTTCTCTTGCTTCTTTAAAATCTTTATCCATCGAAATTTCTTTTGAATATACACCTGCTATCGAACGAATTTTTGCTTGGTATCTTCCATACACTTTTTCTAATGCATAAGATATCTCTCCCAATGATGCGCGAACTCTTGCGGCATTAATACTTAACTCCAATAAATTACCTTGCCCCGTTTTTGCTGCTTCTGTTAACGCATCTAAAGCTTTTTCAACTTCTGCTGCATTGCGTTCTGCTTTTAATTTTGCCAAACGTTCTAATTGTTGTGTACGCACCTTTGCATTATCAACATCTAAAATTTCGATGTTCGATTTTTCATCTGTTTTATAATTGTTTACACCAACAATAACATCTTTACCACTATCAATACGTGCTTGTTTGCGGGCAGCAGCTTCTTCAATACGCATTTTAGGAATTCCGGTTTCAATAGCTTTTGCCATACCACCTAATTCTTCTACTTCTTGTATTAATGCCCAAGCCTTTTCTGCTATTTCATGTGTAAGTGTTTCAACATAATGCGAACCACCCCATGGGTCAACTACATCACAAATATCTGTTTCTTGTTGTAAAATAATTTGTGTGTTACGTGCTATACGCGCACTAAAATCAGTTGGTAAAGCAATGGCTTCATCCAATGCATTGGTGTGTAAACTTTGTGTGTGGCCCATTGCAGCTGCTAAAGCTTCTACACAAGTACGTGTAACATTATTAAAAGGATCTTGTTCAGTTAAACTCCAACCACTTGTTTGGCAATGCGTACGTAATGCCATCGACTTTGCATTTTTAGGATTAAACTGTTTTACCAATTTAGCCCACAGCATACGAGCGGCACGCATTTTAGCAATCTCCATAAAATGATTCATGCCAATTGCCCAAAAGAAAGATAGGCGAGGAGCAAAGCTATCAATATCCATTCCTGCTTTAATACCTGCACGAATGTATTCTAAACCATCAGCTAATGTATAAGCTAATTCAATATCAGCAGTAGCACCAGCTTCTTGCATGTGATATCCGCTAATTGAAATAGAATTAAACTTCGGTAAGTTTTTAGAAGTGTATTCAAAAATATCTGCGATAATTTTCATCGAGCCATCTGGTGGATAGATGTATGTATTGCGCACCATGAACTCTTTTAAAATATCATTTTGGATTGTACCGCTTAATTTATCCATACTCACACCTTGCTCTTCGGCAGCAACAATGTAAAACGAAAGTATTGGCAATACTGCGCCATTCATCGTCATAGATACACTCATTTGATCCAAAGGAATTTGGTCAAACAATACTTTCATATCTAAAATAGAATCGATGGCAACACCTGCTTTTCCAACATCGCCCACTACACGCTCATGATCGCTATCATAACCACGATGAGTAGCTAGGTCAAAGGCAACCGACAAACCTTTTTGCCCCGCTGCTAAATTTCTTCTGTAAAAAGCATTACTTTCTTCGGCAGTACTAAAGCCTGCATATTGTCTAATTGTCCATGGACTTTGAACATACATGCTGCTATATGGTCCACGTAAAAACGGGGCAACTCCGGCACCAAAATTTACATGTTCTAAGTCTTTACTATCTGCAGCAGTGTAAGTATCTTTTATATCAATTCCTTCTGCTGTATGCCAGTTTTCTTTAGCAGCTTGCTTTGCAGCAGTTTTCCCGCCTACGGCAAGGGCAGGGCTAATTGGCTTATATGAAATATTACTAAAATCTTTTCTCATTTTACTAATGCTGCTGTTAAACTAAGTTTATTTATTCCCTTGTTCTTTGGAGTCTCTGCAAGCTTTTCGGGCTTATCGTTTGCATTGGGAAATTTGTTTACACCAATTAAAGTACGTTTACCTTCTTTGTATTCGTTTACTAAATTAAATGCTTCCTCTTCAATTTTTGCTTTTATGTTTCCATTTAAAACCGAAGCTATAAATCCACCATCTTTTTCAATTTGCTTAAACTCTTCCCAAGCTTTTGTTGCCAATTCGTTTGTTAATGTTTCGATATAGTACGAACCATTTGAAATGTCATTTACCTTATCCAAATACGATTCTTCTTTAAATATTAATTGTTGGTTACGACTCATACGAGTTGCTAATTTGCTGTCTTCCGATTTGTTATTAAAATGGTGAATCGATAAACTTTCGCAATTACCAATAACTGCAGCCATACCCGAAATACTATCACGTAATAAGTTTGAGTAACTATCAAAAGCCGAACGATACACATCACTAGTTTCAACATGTAAGTGCAGAGTAGCATTTGAGTTATATTGTTCTAAAAGTAAATTCACCAAATTGCGCAAAGCTCTTAGTTTTGCTATTTGCTCAAAGAAATTCGTATCAACAGCCACATTAATAGTAAGCTGGGCAATTTCGTTAAGTTTATTTTGTTCTGCTAATAAATTTAAGTATTCGTTTAACTGAGCAATAGTAGAAGCCAATTCAGAAACACTATTAGAACCTGCATTGTTATAAATGGTTGCATCAACACTAAAAGCTTTATTATTACTAGCTTTTAATACATTTAAAAAATTGTTTTTGAATGCAGCTTCATCCATTCTAAACGAATTGTGTTGAACTAAATAACTCAACTCATCATTTACAATACTTACATTTAAATCTGCCCAAGTAAGTTTTTGAGAAATTAAATAGGCGTTTAGCTCAAACATAAATTCATCAATTTGATTGTTTACTTCAAATTGCAAATAAATATGTTGAATAGAAATATCCTTTAAGAGCTTGGCAACATCCACTTTTGAGTTTATGCTGAATTTTAATGCCGAAGCGCCATTTTGTAATTCATCTAAGGCCAATTTATTAGCTTCAATTTCATTGGTAACAGAAATATTGGTGCAAATATCCCAAGACGAAATGGAGGGGATAATAGATTCTTTTCCTGCAAGATCGGCTGCCGAATAAAATGGTTTAATCTTTATACCATTTCTGTTCTGTTTTATTAAACTATCAAACTCAATACCTTTTAAATCAGATTCAATCTTCTTTTTCCAGGTATCGGCATCAATGGGTGAAAATTCGGTAAATAATTTTTGCATGCTTATTTTTAAACAAGTTATCCTAAATTAAACTTTCTGCTGGCTTTATTGCTATTTTTGAAGCTTTGCAGCTGCAACAAATTTAGTTTTTTTTCAAGACCAATGCATATAAATTCGCTTAAACTGTTCTCTGTTTTATGTCACAAATAAGATTAGTAAATTATTGGCTTATTGCAGTAATTAGCATTGTTATTATGGCATGTTCAAATGAACCTGAACTAATTGATGGTTATTCAGTTTCCGAAACGGGTTTGCATTATAAAATGTGTGCGCTTGGTGAAGGAGAGAAGCATCCTAAAAAAGGCGATTGGCTTCTTTTAAATGTAAAATACAAAACCAAAGAGGATTCACTTTTTTATCACTCAAAACATCATGCTTGGCAGGGCTATTTTATTGAATTTAAAGATAATAAGAGTGATAAGTTCCTTTCTTACTTTAAACAAATGATTGAAGGGGATAGTATGCAGTTTAAAGTTGAAACCACTGCCTTTTTTAAAGAAATATTCGGAAATGAAGTGCCTTATTTTTGCAAAGGAGATTCGGCAGTTAAAGTAGAGCTTCGATTGGTATCTATTATGGATGCACAAGAAAAAGAACTATATACTCAAAGCAAATTGCTTGAAATGAACGATTATCAGCATAACGAGGCTGAAAAAGTGCTAAATTATGCTAAAACAAACTTCGCCAACTTCGATACTATTTCTGGTGGAATTTTCTTTAAAAGTATTAAAAACACTAGCGATTCAATGGTTCAGCCAGGAAAATCCATTTCTATTAGATACCAAGGATATTATTTGGATAATGAACTATTTGATAAGGCTGGATATGCTAAACCTATTGATTTTACTTATGGTTCGCAAGAGCAATTACTGCCAGGGATGCAAATGGCAATTAGGGGTATGCGTAAGGGTGAAATAGCAAAATTTATATTACCTTCGCAACTTGCTTTTGGCGAGCAGGGCAGTAGTGATGGTACAATTCCACCATTTTGTCCGCTGGTTTACGAAGTAGAAATTATAGATGTTAAATAAAAAACAAACAATGAATAAACTAACGATTGCAGTTGCAGGTATTAGTGCAGCTTTTTTAGCTTCATGTAGTGGAGATTCAAGATTTCCTGATTTTGAAAAAACAGAAACAGGTATTTATTACCAAAATCATAAAGAAGGAGACCAAGCTTCAGTTATAAAAGAAGGTGATGTTCTTTTTATTTCTCAGGTGATGTACACTGAAGGAGATTCTTTGTTATTTGATTCTCGTAAAATGGACAAATCTCAAGGACCTTATGCAGTTCAAATTGGAAAGCCAATGTATCCTGGAGATATGTTTGACGCTTTAAAAATGATGCATGTTGGAGATAGTAGTACTTTTTGCTTAAAAGTTAGCGATATGTGGGGTAAAGGTTATAAACAACCAATTCCTCCATTTTTAGATTCAGCATCGTACTTAAAATACAGCATTCGTATTGATAGCGTATACTCAAAAGAAAAAGTTGAGAAATTACAAAGCGAGCAAAAAGCTCAGCAACAAGAAATGATGAAAAAATACCAAGCAATGGAAGATAGCTTGCTTTCATCTTATATTTCTGCAAATAAAATTACAACTAAACCAACTCAAAGTGGTTTAATTTATATCGAAAAGAAAAAAGGTAAAGGTGCCTTAGTACAACCAGGTGATTCAGTTACTGTTTCTTATAAAGGAATGTTTACTGATGGAACTGTTTTCGATAGTTCGGAAGGAAATCCAGAGCCATTTACTTTCCCAGCTGGTAAACAAGTTGTTATTGCTGCTTGGGACGAAACATTAATGAAAATGAATGTTGGTACAAAGGCGTTAATTATTTGTCCATCAAATATCGCTTATGGACCTTATGGTTATGGTAGTATTGCACCATTTACACCATTAGTTTTTGAAATGGAATTGATTGGCATAAAATCTGCTAAGTAATAGTTTAAAAAAATAATATCATGAAAAAGGTAATCATATTATTAACTGCTTTAGTTGCAATTTCAGGATCTGCATTTGCACAAAAAAAAGAAAAGAAAGTAAAACAAAAATTAACGAAAATGGAAAAAGAGTTCTTAAGCAAGCAAGCTGATGGAATGTACATCAAATTTGAAACAAACAAAGGTGATATATATGCAGCATTAGAATTTAAAAAAACACCTCTTACAGTTGCAAACTTTGTTGGTTTAGCTGAAGGTAAGATTAAAAATACTGCAAAAGCAGAAGGAGTTCCTTATTATGATGGATTAAAATTTCACCGTGTTCTAGCCAACTTTATGATACAAGGTGGTTGTCCATTAGGAACAGGAACTGGTGATCCAGGTTATAAATTCCCTGATGAAATTGATACATCATTAAAACATAGTGGTCCTGGTATTTTAAGTATGGCTAACGCTGGACCTGGAACAAATGGTTCTCAATTCTTCATTACACATGTAAAAACTGATTGGTTAGATGGTAAGCATACTGTTTTCGGTCATGTAATTACTGGGCAAGATGTAGTTGATAAAATTGCTCAAAACGATACAATTAAAAAAGTAGTTGTTTTAAGAAAAGGAAAAGAAGCAGAAGCTTTTGATGCACCAGCTGTATTTGAAACTGAAAAAACAATGGTTGTAAAACGTGCTCAAGAAAAAGCGAAAGCAGAAGCAGAAGCAATGGCTAAAGTTTTAAACGAAAAGTATGGTGCAGCAACGGTTACAGCATCTGGTTTGCGTTATATTGTTGAGAAAGAAGGAACAGGTAAATCACCAAGTGCTACAAGTTCTGTTACTTGCCACTATACAGGAACTTTATTAGATGGTAAAAAATTCGATAGCTCTGTTGACCGTGGACAACCAGCAACTTTTGGTTTAAACCAAGTTATTAAAGGTTGGACAGAAGGTCTACAATTAATGAAAGAGGGTGGAAAATGTAAATTTATTATCCCTGGTAACTTAGGTTATGGCGAAAGAGGATATCCAGGAGTTATCCCTCCAAATGCTACATTAGTATTCGATATCGAATTAATTAAAGTAGACTAATAAAATATAATTATATTAAACAAAACCCTCTCATAGCTTGTCTTTGAGAGGGTTTTTTATTGCACAAAAAAGTGTATATTTGTTTTGATTGAGAACAAATCGTTACATATTAATATTACTTGTTTTAATTTTATTTACTAAGCTTTCGGCTCAGGTAAATTCTGATAGTCTAAAACAATTACTTAATACCACAAAAGCAGATAGCTCCAAAATAAAAATTTACGGACAATTATTCAATGCATTGCGAGAAAGTTCGCCTGATGAAGCCGAAGCATTTGCAATTAAAGGAATAAAGCTTGCCGAAAAAACAAAAGATAAAAAGGGCCAAGCTCGGCTTTGTCATAACCTTGGAACATTTTATTATTTAAAAGCAAATTACCCTGTTGCCTTAAAATATAGTTTAATTGCCTTAAACATAAGAGAAGAAACTGGCGATTCGATTAACCTAGTTAAAAGTTTAAATAATGTTGGCCTTATTTATTATGAGGAAAATAATTTTCCAGAAGCATTAAAATATCATAATAAATCAATTGCTATAAAAATAAAATTAGGTGATAATTATGGCTTAGCATCTAGTTATGGCAATGTTGGTAATGTTTACTTTAAACAAGCGAATCAAAAAAATTCTGATTCACTTTATAATGTATGTGCAGAATTTCATAATAAAGCAAGAGTAATTCAAGAAGAATTTGCTAAAAAAACACCTGATAATATTAATAATTTGGTTGGACTATCAGCAACGTACAACAATTTGGGTAATGTAGCTTTCGAAAAATCTATTCTTAATCCTAATAATGAATTACTATCTCAAGCGGTTGATTATCATTACAAAGCCTTAGAAATACAATTGAAAATAGGTGATGAAAGAGGAATTGCACACAGTTACATAAACATAGGTGGAATACATGAGCGTTTACGAAAAACAGAATCTGCCATTAGCAATTATGAAAACGCTTTAGTTTACGCACTTAAAACGGATGATAAGGAATCATTAAAAGCTTGTTACGACGGATTGTCTAATACTTACGAAAGGTCAGGTGACTATAAAAAAGGTTTGTATTATCATAAACTACATACCCGAATTAAAGATAGTATTTGGGATGAATCAAAAACCGAACAGTTGGCAGAAATGCAAACTAAGTATGAGGCCGACAAAAAATCTAAAGAAATTGAACTACTAAATAAAAATCAAATTTTGCATGAGAATGAATTAGAAAGGCAGACCTTATTAAGGAATTCATTTATTGTTGGTTCTATTTTACTTGTTGCATTGGTGTTGATTTTATTCAATCGTTATCGTATTAAATCTTTATCAAGTAAAAAACTAGAAGAACAAAACGCAATAATAGGGGAGAAGAACAAAGAAATTTTGGATAGTATAAAATATGCAAAGCGAATTCAAGAGGCAATTTTGCCACCTCAAACGTATATTGATTCCTTGATTCCTGAAAATTTCATTTACTACAAACCTAAAGATATTGTGAGTGGAGATTTTTATTGGGTAGATAACATTGGAGATAAAATTTACATTGCAGCTGTAGATTGCACAGGACATGGTGTACCAGGTGCGTTTATTAGTATTGTAGGATTTAACTTATTAAAGCATGCTATTCATGAGCATGGTAAAACTATTCCGGGTGATATTTTAAATCAAGTAAATATTGATTTGTCAGAATCCCTTAGACAAACATTTACTGATTCGACAGTTAAAGATGGAATGGATATTTCGCTTTGCTGTTATGATTTGGCAAATTCGAGTTTGCAATATGCAGGTGCAAACAATTCTATTTACATTGTTTCTAAAAATGAAAATGGTGAAGGTGTTTTTAAAGAAATTAAAGCAGACAAACACCCAATAGGAATATTTTTGGGAGAAGACTTTAAACCTTTCACCAATCACACCATTCAGCTAAACAAAGGAGATATTATTTACCAATTTACTGATGGCTTTGCTGACCAGTTTGGCGGGCCACTTGGTAAAAAATTCAAATATCGTCCTTTTGAAGAGTTATTAGTTAAGATTTCTCAGGTACCAGCAAAAGAACAAAAAATCATTCTTTCCGAATCACACGAAAACTGGAAGGGTCTAAATGAGCAAGTGGATGATATTTTGGTCTTGGGTGTAAGAATCTAATTCTTGCTAAACCTTTTTAGGTGCCTTAAACGTATAACAAAAACAGCTGCAATACTTAATTTCACTATATTTACTACTCATAAATTAAAAACATGAAGCACATTTATTTTTTAGCATTTATTGCTCTTTATATAAACACATTCGCGCAAACAAATTCACAATCTACTTTAAAAGAACAAAGCGAATACTATAAAACCTTAGGCACAAAATCAGATGCCGAATGGGATATCATAAATGATAAAAAAGTAGTCACTGAAAAATCAACTGAATTAAAACCAATGGCAGCTTGTAATTTAAACAAACGTGTTTTTGGTTGGCATCCATATTGGGTTGGTACTGCCTACAATAACTATCAATGGAATTTACTTAGCGATATGTGTTATTTTAGTTACGATGTTGACCCCGCAACAGGTGCTAATACAAATGGCTCTTTTGCTTGGACAACAAGTAATGCTGTAACAACAGCCATTAATAATGGAACAGATGTTCATTTTTGTGTTACACTTTTTGGAAGCCACGCTACATTTTTTGGAAGTGCATCAGCAAAACAAACCTTAATTACCAATATCATCAATTTATTAAACGCTCGAAACGCAAAAGGTGTAAATATTGATTTTGAAGGAATGGGAGCATCTAGTAAAGCACCATTTACTGCTTTTATGCAAGATTTATGTACACAAGTTCATGCTGCAAATGCAAATTACGAAGTAAGTGTTTGTTTGTATGCAGTGGATTGGAGCGGAGTTTTTGATATTCCAAACTTAGATTCTTATTTGGATTTATATACCATAATGGGTTACGATTATTACTACAGCGGAAGTTCAACTGCTGGTCCAGAAGCACCATTGTATAATTTCCAAACGAGTTATAATTATACTTTATCAAAAAGCATAACATACTATTTAGCACAAGGTGCAACAAATTCTAAATTACTTTTAGGTTTACCATGGTATGGCCGTGAGTGGGAAACAGCAGGTAACACAGCTCCATCCGCAACAACTGGTGGTTTTACTTCTTCTCGTACTTATGCTTATGTAAGAAATAATCCAGCAACGTATTCAGGAGCAAACAAACGTTGGGAATCAAATTCATTTAATCCTTTTTATGTTTATCAAAGTGGAGGAAATTGGAGACAATGTTGGATTGATGATGCATATAGCATGCGCAAAAAATTTGATTTAGTTAATCAACGCGGCATTGGTGGAATCGGTATTTGGGCTTTAGGTTATGATGATGGTTACTCTGATTACTGGGATGCAATTGAAGCAAAGTTTACAGATTGTGCAGTTGCACCATGCTCCGATACACTTTATGATATGGGTGGTCCAAATAGAAATCATTACGATAAAGAAAGATACACTTACACGATACAACCAACAGGCTCATCCAATGTAAGTATGACATTTACGCAGTTTGATTTAGAAACTAATTACGACTCTCTTTGGATTTATAATGGAACAAGTATTTCTTCTCCACTTATTGGAGCTTACACTTCTACCAATAGTCCAGGAACAGTAACTTCCACAAACGGGGCATTAACATTGCGTTTTAAGTCAGATAACCTTACAACTAATTCAGGTTTTACAGCAATTTACAATTGTATAATAGATAATGTTGCCCCTACAACAACATTAAGCGCACCAACAGGTTGGATAACACAAAACTTTACCACCAACTTTACTGATACAGATAATGCAAGCGGAACAGGAGTAGAGAAAAGTTTTTATCAAGTGTTAGAATTTAACGGAACAGAGTGGAGAGCAAACAAAGTACGTGGTTTCTTTAGCGATAATTTTGATAATGCTATTCATAGCGATTGGACAAGCTACACAGGCACCTGGGCAATTAATGGAGGTTACTTAGAACAAAATGATGAAGCTTTAGGAAACACAAATATTGCTGCGGCATGTACACAAACATTAAGCAATCGTTATTTATACAATTGGCAAGCAAAAATGAGCGGAACAGGGACTAACAGAAGAGCAGGTTTCCATTTCTTTTGCGATAGTGCTTCTACAACCAATCGTTACAACTCATACTTTGCATGGTTTAGATTAGATGACTCGGTGGTTGAAATTTACAAAGTAACAAACGATGTATTTTCTTTAGTAAACTCTTCGCCTTATACATTTGCTACCAATACTTTTTACGATTATACTGTAAGTTTTGATAGAATAAGTGGCGATGTGCAAATATGGATTAACAACGCATTAGTTGCTACTTGGAATGATGTCAACCCACACACCGTTGGAAAATACATTTCGTTCCGTGGTGGAAATTGTATTTATACTGTAAACAATTTAAAAGTATATCGTAGCAGGGCCGCTAGTGTTAATGTAACCGTTGGACCTGCAAGCACAAATGACATACGTTATGAAAACACCAGCCCAACAACACCAGCGGCTCGTATTAAATCAATTATTAAAGACGGGGCAAATAATCTATCTACCATTGCATCGCAGGATTTAAATATAGATTGGACAAAACCAATAACATCAACAAATTTGGCTGATGGTGTAAGTGCAGATATTGATACTACTTATATTGGAACACAATTGATATCTAACTACACAGCAGCAAGAGACACCAACTCGGGTGTAACTAGTTATTGGTATGCAATAGGTACAACGCCTGGCACACAAAACATTACTGCTTGGACAAACAATGCAAGTGCATTAAACGCAACCCAAACAGGTTTAAGTTTGGTAGGAGGTACACATTACTATTTTATGGTAAAAGCACAAAATGCTGCAGGTTTAGTAAGTGATAGTATTGTAAGCGATGGTGTAATTTATTTAACGGGTGTTGGATTAAAAGATATAGAAACACAACAAGCCTTTAATTACTTCCCAAATCCTGCAAAAGATAATTTAAACATTACATTAATTTCTGATGTAAACGAACAAGCTACTATTACATTTTGTGATATAACAGGTAAACAATTGTTACTTGAAACAAAAGATTTACAAAAGGGATTAAATAAGTATGAAATGAATTTAACTGAGCTTAATTTAGCCGCAGGTACTTATATACTAAACATTAAATCGGGACAAAAAGTAATTAGTAGGAGAGTTGTTGTGGGGAATTAAATGAAAACAAAAAAGATCTGTAAGAACGGTCACACCTTTTATAAAAGTAGTGATTGCCCCGTTTGTCCAACTTGCGAAAAGGAGAAGGAATTAGGTGTATTTGTTTCTTTAAGCGCACCTGCAAGGAGAGCTTTGGAAAATGCAGGAATAAAAACGCTAAAGCAGTTAGTAAACTATTCTGAAATTGATTTATTGCAATTACATGGCATGGGACCCAGCTCTATACCAAAAATAAAAGCCCTGTTGCAACAACAGGGCTTTCAATTAAAAAAATAATTAACGTTTCATTAATTTAAATCCAATGTTTCTTCCTTGTTCTTGAAACATGGCAAGGTTAATCCAAAAGAATGCGAACTTTTCCATAAGTTCAAATTTATCGTTACCACCAACATCATAGCAATTTTCAAAGCCTGCATCCAATGCTAATTGCTGAGCAACTTGTTTGCCTTTAACAGAATCGCCAGCAACAAACATATCTAAGGATGTTCCATTATAGATTGTATCAGCCATATTGTTTGCGCCAGTTGTGTTAAAACATTTTACCACATCTTTTGTTTGTGTATTTGCTAATATAGCATCGCTAACATTTGCAAAACCTTCGGGGCCTCTTCCCATAACAATGTTAGCAGCATCAATAATAACTTTCCCTGTTGTATCGCCTAATGATTTTGCAATATCAATAGCAGCTGGAGCAGGGGTAGCTAATAAGATTACTTCTGAATTTGCAACTGCTTCTTGAATTGAATGTAAAGATGTATTTGGGTTATTTAATAAATCTTTACCCTTAAAATTTTCTTTATCTCTTACACCAATAAATAGTTCATGCCCCGCTTTAGCCCATTTACTTGCCAAAGCACCACCAACATTACCTGTTCCTATTATTGCAATTTTCATCTTACTTAGTTAAGTGTGTATTCAACGCTAATTTTGGTGTTTAATAACTTTGAAATTGGGCAATTCTTTTCTGCATCCGCAACTAGTTCTGCAAATTTACTTGCATCAATAGTTGGTACCATTGCTTTTAAAGTTAAATGAGATTCTGTAATACTTCCATTTTCAAAAGTAACATCGCATGATGTTTCAAGTTTAGTTGGAACAAAACCTGCTCCACTTAAATTAAAACTTAACTTCATTGTAAAACATCCTGCGTGCGCTGCAGCAATTAATTCCTCAGGGTTGGTTCCAATTCCAGATTCAAAACGAGAATTAAAGGAGTATTGCGTTTCTTTTAAAACTCCACTTTGTGTGCTTAAGTGTCCATTCCCTTCTTTACCTGTTCCATGCCATACGGCTGTTGCATTTCTTTTCATTTCGTTTTGTTTATTCTAATTTATAAATCTCCATTATGTTTGCTAATATTTTTGGGAAATCAATTTTTAAGTCGATTAGTTTTCCCGAGTGCACATCAAAAACCCATCCATGCACTAATAAACCTCTTTCCTTATGGGCTTGTTGTATTGCTGCGGTTTTAATTAGATTTACACATTGTTCTTGCACATTTAATTCAATTAAACGATTGTATCTTGCACCTTCATCACTTATAGCATTTAACTCATCTTTATGCAAACGATACACATCTCTAATGTTTCTTAACCAAGGATTTAAAATGCCAAGGTCACTCGATTGCATGGCAGCTTTAACGCCTCCACAGTAATAATGTCCGCAAACAACAACGTGTTTTACTTTTAAATGACGAACAGCATAATTAATTACCGACATTACATTTAAATCCACATTATTTACAAGGTTTGCAATGTTACGATGTACAAACACTTCTCCTGGCTTCACACCCATTATATCTTCAGCAGTAACTCTACTATCCGAACAACCTATATACAAAAATTCAGGTTCTTGTCCTTTTGATAAATTAGTGAAATAATCTTTGTCAACACTTAATTTTTCTTGAATCCAAAGTTTATTGTTTTCAAATACATCTGCTATTTTCATTCTTATAATTATTAATGGTTAAACTAAAATATTATTTTCGGGTTTTAGAGGAGCTGGTATATTATCATCATTAAACATTTCTCTTAAGTCAATTTCAATACTTCTACTGATGCTTGTAATTGGAACATCATTGGCACTTCCTTCAAACGGACTTTCTGTTGACTCACCAATTTTCTCTAAAGTTGTAAAAATCCAAGTAGATAGAGCACTAAATGGAATTGATAACCAAATTAAACAGCCTCCTAGCTTATTAAACTCTTGCAACATCCCTAAAGGAACAAGAATTACAAATATTTTAATAAAATATAAATTTAAAGTTGCAAACTGACGAGGGTAGGGGAAGTTCTTAATTCGCTCAGAAGCTCCTTGTTGATTGTAAAACTCTAACAACATCTTTTCCAATTCCATGTGTCTAAAGTCTTCAATTAAGCCTTTATCCAACAATTCTTTAAGATGTTCGGATTGAATTGAAATAATTTGCGCCGCTTTATTTGTTTTAGTCATTACATGTTTAAGTTCGTCTTCCGAAAGATATTTTCTAAGTTCATCCTCTAAGTTCTTATCATGTTCTTCAACCTTAAACCATTTGTTTTTATACTCTTGATTATGTTTTTTGTAAATGGCTTCCCACACACGCTTCTCTCTTAATTGAAAACGTAGGGCAGTTAACCAAGCAAAATGACGATAAATTAGTTTTAACTGAATGGAGCGTAATTCTTCCTTACTTAATTTTTGATCAGCGTGCTTGTTCGACACATAATCTCTAATCATTATTCCCCAGCTTCTGCTACCATTAACTATCGAGCCCCATGCTTTACGTGCTTCCCACATTCTATCATATGAAGCATTGTTTTTAAAACCTACAACAAAAGCAACCGCTGTACCAAGCAGTGCAATTGGCAACCAAGGAACTGCAAGCCATGTCCAGCCCAAAAGTGCATAACATGCTGTTGGAATTGCTGATACAAGGAGCAAAAAGAAAATATCTCTTCTTGTCCAAAACAAAACTTCTTTAAGCGAAAAACGTTTACCTGCGTGCATTTAATCTATCAAATTTAATTGTTTGAAAATAGTACAAATATTTTATCCGTAGCGTTAAGAAAACTTAATGTACTTTAAAGTATATTACTTACTTTTAGGTGAGTAATAGCTATAAAAGAGTTTTTGTTGCATTTTTAATCATTTAATAAACTAAATTATTAAACATTATGCCCGATTTTTATTATAACAACAAAGTTTATTATAATCCAGTTGAGTTTGCTTTAGATAGAATTGGCGGCACTTGGAAAATGCCAATCTTATGGCGATTGAGTAACAAAGTGATGCGCTATGGTGAGTTAAAAAAGGACATTCCACACATAACACATAAAATGCTTACAACCCAACTCCGAGCATTAGAGGAAGAAGGTTTTATTACACGTAAAGTTTATGCGGCTGTGCCACCCAAAGTTGAATACTCGATTACTGCTAGGGGTAAACGTTCAATTAAAATTATAAACGAAATACGAGAGTACGGATTAGAATTAATGAAGGAATTTAAAATCGATCAAAAAAAAGTACGTACTCATAAAAAAGATGTAAACCCACTTTGAGTTATTTACTTTTCAACTTGACTTCTAACAATATTCATAAATGTGTTTAATGGTAACAACCAACGCATAAATAATAGGGCAGGGGCATTGTTACCAACAGGGTAACGCAATTTAAACTTACCATCTGTTGCTGCAGTAAAAACTTTTTCTGCTACTACTTGCGGACCTGGAGCAGTTTCTCCAACATTCATCATATTGTCATTAGCAAGTTCTATGTATTTCTCATAAGGTTTCATTGTTGCTATTTCGATTGAGCGAGAATAGAAATCAGTTTTAATTGCACCTGGTTCAATATTTTTCACTTTAATATTAAATGGTTTTAACTCAAATTGCAATGATTCCATAAAACCTTCGATTGCCCATTTAGTTCCATGATAGGCACTATACAAAGGAAATGTTAAACGCCCGCCCATTGATGACGTGGTAATAATAGTCCCGTCTTTTCTTTCTCTAAAATGAGGAAGTATTGCGCGTGTAACATTCATAACACCAAATACATTAGTATCAAATTGACGTTTAATCTGAGCCTCTGTCATTGCTTCAAATGCACCAATTAACGCATAACCTGCATTATTAAACAATACATCAATTTTGCCGAATTCCTTAATTGTAGATTGTATTGCAGAATCAATACTTGTTTGATCCATCACATCTAATTTATATAATTTTATTCCTGCAATAGTTTTAAGTTCCGTATCCTTTTCGGGACTGCGCATGGTTGCTGCAACATTCCAACCATTTTTTGCAAAATGTATTGCTGTTACTTTACCTATTCCTGTTGATGCTCCCGTAATTAAAATTGTTTTTTTCATTTTGCTTGATTTATTAGTGAATATATATTCATTTATTAGTTAAAAAAATTATTGTTTTAATGAGTCCCAACACATAGTCATGGCATTATCTACATTAGCTTTTGTTGGTTTTACATGTCCTGACTTTACAGCTGCAGTAAATGCCTGCATGCTACCTTTAATTTGAAAGAAAAGAAGCATTGAATCTAACGGTTTAAATAATTTTTCCTTTTTTGCTCGTTCGATTAAATTAAAAATTGGGCTTAAAGCTTCATCACTAAGTTGTTTATTTTCCTTGCTTAACAAAGGAGAAATACTAAAATGTTCATGAAATAGACTTTCAGAGTAATGCTCAAGACTAAATTTAAAGTATTTAAGCCACATGATATTAAAAACTGCTTTAACAGGTTCACTGCTTGAATAGCTTTTCGCAATCTTTTCAGCTGAACGTACTTTAGTGTCTTTAAATAAGCTGTTAAGTAACTCTTCTTTGCTTTTGAAGTATATATAAACGGTTCCAGTAGCAATTCCTGCCTCCTTAGCAACATTAGCCATATTAATACCTGCAATCCCTTGGCTTTCAAAAAGCCTAAGTGTTGCTGCATAAATAGCATGAATTTTTTCTTCGTCTTTTAATTTCACGATGCAAATATAAGTGAATATATATTCACTTAAAATAATTTAACATTTATTTCACGTTTTCAGAACAATAGTAGAATTGTCCTAAGAATAATTCTCAAATTCGCTTAAATGTAGAGAAAAATGGACTACTGTTTTATATCCTACTAATTTAATAGTATATTTGTTCAAAAATTAAACATGTTACCAAAGAAAACTAAATATGCTATTAAAGCATTAATTGCATTAGCAAAGCAATATCAAGATAAAAAACCATTGAGAATTTCACAAATATCCGAAGAAGAAAAGATACCTAGAAAGTTCCTTGAAGCTATTTTATTAGAGTTAAGAAATCATGGTTTAGTTGGTAGTAAAATGGGCTCTACAGGCGGTTATTACTTACTTAAGCACCCAGAGGAAGTAATGCTAAGCACAATAATAAGAGTAACTGGAGGTCCCATCGCTTTATTACCCTGCGTAAGCTTAAATTTTTACGAGCCGTGCAATGAGTGTGTTAACGAAAGTATATGCGGATTACGTGATGTTGTATTAGAAGTTCGTGAAGCAAGTATCAAAATTTTATCAAAAACAAGTTTATCAGATATTATTTTGCGTGAAAAAAAGCTGTCTCAGAAAAATAAGAAGTCAATAAAATAAATGCTTACAATAAATATACTCCCACTATAACGATAGGATATATAGAAAATAAATTAAATTTTTCTTGCACAATTAAAAATCATTCTGTTATTTTGCATCGTCAAATGAAAAACAAAACATTAAATATGGTTAAGACTAATATGCAGCATATGTGCTGTTGTATGTTTATATATTATTATTTGGAAGAATGAATTGTTTGTTTACTCAATCAATACAGCCCTTCCAGTTTTGAGAAGGGCTTTTTTATTTAAAAATTTAAAATTAAAAAAATGGAAAAAATATACATTAGTGAATCAGGACCAGAAATATCAGCAGCAATCTATAGTTTCTGGAGATGGAATACAATAAAATCAATTCCTATTAAAAAAATAGAAGATATCATCAATTACAATTTGAGTTTAGGGGTAAATACATTTGATCATTCTAATCAGTATGGTATTGGAACAGTTGAAAAAATATTTGGTGAGGCAATTAGTAGAAAATCTTTTAATAGAGAAGATATTGTTATCTCCACAAAAGCAGGAATTAGAAAAAATTCTAAAAGCGAGTATTATGATTTGAGTCCTGATTATTTGACTAAGTCTGTTGATGAATCATTAAAAAGACTAAAGACAGATTATATTGATATATTTCTTTTGGAACACTTTGATCCATTGTTAAATGCAGATGAAACTGCATCAGCATTAACAAAATTGATAAACAAGGGGAAAATTAGATATATAGGTGTATCAAATTTTACTGTGTTTCAGCATCAATTACTTGCATCAAGATTGTCTATTCCAATAATCACAAATCATATTGAATTAAGTGTATTAAATACCACTGCAATTAATGATGGTAGACTTGATTTTATTAAGGAACAATACAGCAAACCAATGGCTTGGGCTCCGCTAGCAGGAGGTAGAGTGTTAACTGGAAAAGATCAAAAAGCTGTAAAAGTTAGAAAAGCTTTAACTGAAGTAAGTAAGATTCACAATGTTAATATAGAGCAAACAGCTGTTGCATGGCTATATAAATTAGGTGCTTTGCCAATTATTGGTAGTCCAGATAAAAAGAGAATCAAAAATGCAGCTAGTGCTTTTTCAATTGAACTTACAAAAGAAGAGTGGTTTAAAATTTATAACGCAACAAAATAGTTATGCAAAGCTTTAGAACAGAACTTGAATTAATTAATCATTCAACAAAAGCGTTAGTTGAAAAGGATATAATTGATTTGGACAGAAAAATCAGAGAATTTAGAGAAGGAAAAATTCATGATGAGAAATTTAGAAGTTTACGATTAGCTCGTGGGGTTTATGGACAACGCCAACAAGGTGTTCAAATGATTCGTATTAAATTACCTTTTGGGAAAATTAGCACAAAACAATTGTTACGTATTGCAGATATTAGCGATCAATACTCAAATGGAAATTTGCATCTAACCACTCGTCAAGATATTCAAATACATCATGTGAGTTTAGATAGAACGCCAGAGTTATGGGCTAAACTTGAACAAGATGATATTACTTTGCGCGAAGCTTGCGGTAATACAGTTAGGAACATTACAGCTTCTGCTGAAGCAGGTATAGATAAAAATGAACCTTTTGATGTTTCACCTTACACTTATGCATTATTCAGTTATCTTTTAAGAAAGCCATTTGGGCAAGAGTTAGGGAGAAAAATTAAAATAGCATTTTCGAATAATGAAAAAGATACTGCAGTAACCTATATTCATGATTTTGGTTTTATTCCAAAAATTAATGATAAAGGTGAAAGAGGTTTTAAAGTATTAGTGGGTGGTGGACTAGGTGCTCAGCCTTTCTTGGCTCAAACTGCTTATGAATTCTTAAATGAAGATTTGTTAATTCCATTCGTTGAAGCTTCCATTAGAGTATTTGATCGTCATGGAGAGCGTGTTAGCAGACATAAGGCAAGAATAAAATACCTAATTAATAAAATTGGAATAAGTGAATTCTTAAAATTGGTAGAAGAAGAGCATAAAGCTATTTTAGTTAAAACATACAAGGTTGATTTAGAAGTAGTAAATACAATCGTTTCAGTTAAAAATGCAGAATTATCAGAGAAACCAATAGATGGTAATGAGTATAAAAGATGGTTGGACACAAACACATTTGAACAAAAGCAAGGTGGTTTTTATGGTGTTTATATTAAAGTACCACTAGGAAATATTTCATCAGCGAACTCAAGAGTACTCGCCAACATCGTTGACAAATATGCAAATGAGAATGATTTTAGAATTACCATCAATCAAGGATTCTTATTAAAGTATGTTTCTAAGAATGCTTTACCTTATTTGTTTGAAGAATTAAAAGCAATAGGTTTGGCTACAGCCGGATTTGATTCGGTTGCTGATATTACAGCTTGCCCTGGAACTGATACCTGTAATTTAGCTATTTCTAATAGTACTAACGTAACTGTTGAATTAGAAAGGGTTATTTATGATGAATTTCCTGAATTAATTTACAACCATGATATAAAAATTAAAATCAGTGGATGTATGAATTCATGCGGGCAACATGGTTTAGCTCATATTGGATTTCATGGAAGTTCATTTAAAGTGGGAACAAGTGTAGTGCCTGCATTGCAAGTGCTTTTAGGTGGAGGAACGATTGGCAATGGTGAAGGCAGAATTTCTGAGAAAATTATAAAAGTAGCTAGCAAACGTGGTCCGGATGTATTAAGAAGAATTTTTACTGATTTTGAAGCTAATAGTATTGAAGGTGAATATTTCAATTCTTATTATGACAGACAAGGAAAAGATTATTTCTACCAATTACTAAAACCATTGGCAGATAACACAACGCTTAAACCAGAAGAATATATTGACTGGGGTTCTGATGAAAAGTTTCAAACTGCAATTGGAGTGGGTGAGTGTGCTGGTGTAATAATTGATTTAGTGGCAACTCTATTTTTTGAAGCAGAAGAAAAATTAGCATGGAGTGCAGAGGCATTTGCAAATGGACAATACGGAGATAGTATCTATTATTCATACGCTTCCTTTATTCACTCGGCAAAAGGTTTGTTACTAGATAAACAAGTTCATGTAAATACGCATCATACATTAATTAGTGATTTTGATAAGCATTATATAGAATCAGGTTTATTAAAATTAGATGAAACCTTTAAAGATAAAGTTTTACAGATAAACAAAAACGAGCCTACAAAAGAATTTGCCGAATTGTATTTTGAACAAGCAAGTAAATTTTATACAGAAGTTAAATTATTAAGAGCATCAAGTTTAATTGAAAATTAAAATTAAAAATATTATTATGAAAAATAACATTTATCCAAAACTAACAGTGCTAGGCGCAGGGCCTGGAGATAAGGATTTAATTACGCTTAAAGGTGTAAAAGCATTAAGTCAAGCTAACGTAGTATTATACGATGCACTAGTAAATGAAGAATTATTAAGTTATGTTCCAAAAGAATCATTAAAGATTTATGTGGGGAAAAGAAATAGTAATCATGAGTATACCCAAGAGCAAATTAATAATTTAATCGTTGACTTTGCTTTTACACATGGCAACGTAGTTAGGCTAAAAGGCGGCGATCCATTTGTTTTTGGAAGAGGCAAAGAAGAATTAGATTATGCAGAAACATTTAATATCCCAACTGAGTTTATTCCAGGCATATCAAGTTCGATAAGTGTACCAGGTATAGCAGGCATACCTGTAACTCATCGTGGAGTTAGCGAAAGTTTTTGGGTTATAACTGGGACAACTAAGGAAGGAAAATTATCAAACGATGTTATAGATGCAGCAAAAACAAATGCAACAGTTGTAATATTAATGGGATTAAATAAAATTACTGAAATTACAAAAGTGTTCAAACATTCTGGTAAAGGAAGTACTGCAGTTGCTATAATTCAAGACGGTTCATTGCCAAGTCAGAAAACTGTTATCGGTGATATTAATACAATTGAGGACTTAGCAAAGAAAAACAACCTTCAGGCACCTGCTGTTATTGTTATTGGTGATGTTGTTTCAAACAAAGCAAGTCAAAAATCTAATTTGTCAAATTTTCAATTTTTATATAACTAATGTTTCCAAAACATAAAATATTCACTCTTATTTATTTTGAACGATGTTGTTCTTGATAATTCATTTAGAATTTATTATCAATCAATATTTAATTATTCAAAAACAAAAAAATAGATACGTAAATCATTTTATGAAAACAAAGTTAAGCTTACTAGCATTATTATTATCACTTACCGTTTATGCACAAAATAATTTGTTGCAAATTTCAGGGCAAATAAATGATAAAAAAACCAATGAATCATTAGTGGGAGCAATTGTTCAAATCAAAGGAAGCAACATTGCAACAACAACAGATGCTAATGGTAAATTCATCATAAAAACAGCATTAAAATTTCCATTTACAATAGTTGTAAATATTGTAGGTTACGAAAGTCAAGAATTAGTTGTTGAAAATGAAAAGTCAAATTTAAATTTGAACCTAAATCCACAAGTATTATTAATTAATGAGGTTGTTGTTTCTGCATCAAGAACAGAAGAAAATATTTTGAAGTCTGCAGTTGCGATTGAAAAACTTGATATCATTGCAATTCGGGAAACTCCTGCTCCTACATTTTTTGATGCATTAGAAAATGTAAAAGGGGTTCAAATGACAACTGGAAGTTTAACTTTTAAAGTTCCAAACACGCGTGGATTTAATTCACCAAATAATTTTAGATTCACTCAACTAGTTGATGGTGTTGATATACAATCTCCAACATTAGGAATGGCTCTAGGTAACACTATAGGTCCAAATGAGCTGGATGTAAAAAGTGTAGAAATTATTCCAGGATCTTCATCAGCATTGTATGGTGTAAATTCAATTAATGGTTTATCAAATACGTTCACTAAAAGTCCTTATTTGTATAAAGGTGTAAGTGTATATCAAAGAACAGGAATTAATCATGTTGATAATATTGATCATGGCCTGAGTTTCTTTTCTGAATCTGCTTTTAGAATTGCAAATTCATTTGGTAGAGATAACAAATGGGCCGCGAAATTGAATGCTTCCTATTTTAAAGGAGTGGATTGGGTTTCATCAAACACAACAGATCAAAATACTTATGATTTAAAATCTTCAAATCCCAATTACCCTCAATTCAATAGTCCTGAATTAAATCCAGCATATGATGCATGGAATAGTTATGGTAATGAAAGCAATAATAATATACCGATTACTGCTATTATTGGTGGCAAAACAAAAACCTTTAATGTTAGAAGAACTGGTTTTTGGGAAAAGGATTTAGCTCTACCTGAAGTGAAAAACATTAAACTAGATGGTGCGCTGCATTATAAAGTAAATGATAATGTTGAATTGAGTTATAAATATCGATTTGGATTAATGGATGGTTTATTTCAACGAGGAAATAAGATACAACTTCATAATGCAACTTTGCAAAATCATTCTTTTGAATTGAAGGGTAAATACTTAAATGTCAAGTCTTATGTTTCTTTAGAAAATACAGGCAATTCATATAATCTTAAACCACTTGCAGATAATTTAGATTTGACTTTTAGAAATAATAAGGATTGGTCTAATATCTATAAAGCCACATTGCAAAATGCAATTAATAATGGCTTGGACATTGCTTCAGCTCATTCACAAGCTAGAAATGCAGCTGATGCTGGCAGATTCACTTCAGATAGTAAAGAATTTCTGGAAGCAAAAAATGGTATAATTGTTATAAACAATTGGGATCATGCTTCATTGGTTAAGGATGCACCAAAAACAGGTGGTGCTGCATTATGGCAAACAAGCAGAATGTACCATAGCGATGTTCAGTATAACTTAAGCAGATTTACAGAAAAATATTTTGATTTATTAGTAGGTTTTGATGCAAGAGTTTCTGAAGTAATTCCCGATGGTAATAATTTCGTTGACTTTAGTAAGCCTATTTCTCAAAGAAACACTGCTGGTGGTAATAATGTTTATTATTCGAAAGTTGGAGGCTTTACACAAGCAACTAAAAAATTGTTTGATGATAATTTAAAAATTGTTGGTTCATTACGTTATGATAAGAACTTTGATTTTAAAGGTAAATTTAATCCAAGAGTAGCCCTAGTTTATACTCTTCTTAAAAATCATAATATTCGTTTATCTTATCAAAGTGGTTATCGTTTTCCATCATTGTTTGAAGCACTTTCGTATGTAAACAATGGAAATGTGAGAAGAGTTGGTGGTTTAGAAAAAATCAATGAAGGCTTAGGTTATTTAGATAATTCTTATACTCTAACATCAATAAACAATTTTACAAGTTCGGTAAATACAGATATAGCTAATGGTATTTCAAAAAATGATGCTATTCTTAAAAACAAAGGATTACTTATTGCAGCTAATCTTCCAAAATTAGAACCTGAGTATATTCAGGCATTTGACTTAGGATATAAGTCAGTTTTATTTAATAATAAACTTGTTATTGATTGGGATGCTTATTTAAATATTGAGAAGGGTTTTCTTGGTCAAGTTGAAGTTGCTGTGCCTACAACTGGAGTAATTGGTTCTGATAGTGCTGCGTTTGACGCATATACTCGTTCGCGCCAAACAAGATACAGAGTATATACTAATGCAAATAATACATATTATTCCTATGGTTCTGCTTTGCGTTTAAGTTATAATTTTTATAAAACATACTCGATATCAGGTAACGTAAGTTATAATGATTTAAAAACTCAAACAGTAAATGATATTTTCATTACAGGTTTTAATACTCCAAAATGGTCAGCAAACGTTCAGTTTGGTAATCGTGAACTATTTAAAAACTTCGGATTTAATATAGTTTGGAAATGGCAAGATGCTTACAGGTGGGAGAGTCCATTGGCAACAGGAAATGTACCTTCATTTAATACGATTGATGCACAAGTTTCATATAAGTTAGTTAAAGCTAAAACGGCTATTAAACTAGGCGCAACAAATATTACAAATAAAAGATATATACAATATGCAGCAGGTCCAACATTAGGGGGATTATACTACTTGAGTTTAACATACGACTTAGGATTTAACAAAACAAAATAATTAATTTTTAAAAACAAAAACTATGGCAATTAGATTAGGCGATTTAGCTCCAGATTTTAAAGCAGAAACTTCTTTAGGTGATATTCAGTTTCATAATTGGTTAGGTGATAGTTGGGGAATTTTATTTTCTCACCCAGCTGATTTTACCCCTGTATGTACTACAGAATTAGGAACAGTTGCAAAACTACAAGATGAGTTTAAAAAAAGAAATGTAAAAACTATTGCATTAAGTGTTGATCCAGTGGCATCGCATTTAGATTGGATAAAGGATATAAATGAAACACAAAACACACTAGTTAACTATCCGATTATTGCAGATCCATTATTTGAGGTGTCCAAACTTTATGATTTTGTTCATCCAAATGCATCGGATAAATTTACTGTTAGATCAGTTGTGGTTATCGGACCTGATAAAAAAGTGAAATTAATCATAACTTATCCTGCTTCAACTGGAAGAAATTTTGATGAAATACTTCGAGTTATCGATTCTTTGCAATTGACAGCTAACTATAGTGTAGCAACTCCGGCAAATTGGAAAAACGGTGAAGATGTTGTAATAATTCCTGCAATAAAGGATGAAGACATTGCAGCAAAGTTTCCAAAAGGATATAAGAGGATAAAATCCTATTTAAGAATTACTCCTCAACCTAATATTTAATAATTTATGAAATCTAGCAATAATCTTTTCCCAGTCTTTTTTAAACTTGAAAAACTTCATGTGTTAATCGTGGGTGGTGGAAATATTGGTTTGGAAAAGATTACTGCTATTGTTAAAAATAGTCCTGAAACTAAAGTGACAATTGTTTCAAAGCAATTTCTACCACAAGTAAAGGAACTAATAAATCAATTTAAATCTATTTCAATTATTGAAAGGCCTTTTGAAATAAATGACCTTGAAGAAAAAGATTTAGTAATTGCTGCTACTGGTGATAGAGAAGTTAGTATACTAATTAAAGAAGAAGCTTCTAAAAGAAAATTATTGGTTAATGTTGCAGATACTCCTGATTTATGCGACTTCTACTTAGGTTCAATTGTACAAAAAGGAAATGTTAAGATTGCAATTAGCACCAATGGAAAATCACCGACATTAGCAAAGAGAATTAGAGAAACATTTGAGGAATCTTTCCCTGAAGAAATAAATGAATCACTTGATAATCTTACTAAAGTCAGAAGTCACTTAGCTGGTGATTTTACTGAAAAAGTAAAGCAATTAAATGATATCACTTCTGTTTTAGCCGCAAATCCTGAAAAGATTAAGCAAACGAAAATTAGTAAAAAACGTATTTGGACGTATAGTTTATCTATTCCCTTGCTATTAATACTTGGTTACTTGCTATGTAATATCTTTCCGCCAGATGTGATTGGTGGTTATGCTTATCAACTAACTCAAACAATTGATTCTTCAATTTTCCTTTATATACTTGCAGGATTCACTGCTCAAATGATTGATGGAGCTTTGGGCATGGCTTATGGCGTAACAGCAACAACTTTTTTACTTTCATTTGGTATAAGTCCAGCTGCATCAAGCGCTAGTGTGCATGCTTCAGAAGTATTTACAAGTGGAGTATCTGGTTTAATGCATTTGAAATTTGGGAATGTAAATAATAAATTATTTAAAAGTTTATTAATTCCTGGAGTTATTGGAGCCATTTTAGGGGCTTATATTTTATCTTCATTTGAGCAATACAATTATCTTATTAAACCTTTAGTGTCCAGTTACACTTTAATACTAGGTGTAATAATTATTTTCAAGGCATTAAAAAAGGATAAGATTCGTCAAAAAATTAAAAGAATTTTTCCTTTGGCTTTAGTTGGTGGCTTTTTGGATTCTATTGGAGGTGGAGGCTGGGGGCCAATTGTTTCATCAACTTTAATTGCAAGGGGAAGAAACCCAAGATACACAATTGGTTCAGTTAACTTAGCTGAGTTCTTCATTGCGCTTTCAAGTTCATTAACCTTTGTTACAATTATTGGACTAACTCATTGGGCAATCATTATTGGATTAATTATAGGTGGAGTTATTGCAGCTCCCATAGCAGCCTTTATTGCAAATAAAATTCCTACAAAGGCAATTATGATTTTAGTAGGTATAGTAGTAATTATATTAAGTATAAAACGTTTATTTTTTTAAAACATCATGATAACAACAGACATAGTAATTATCGGCGCAGGTCCAGTTGGGCTATTTGCAATTTTTGAAGCAGGTTTATTAAAATTAAGATGCCATCTCATAGATTATCTTCCACAAGTAGGTGGGCAACTTTCTGAAATATACCCTAAGAAACCAATCTATGATATTCCTGGTTTCCCAACAGTATTGGCACAAGAACTAGTAGATAATTTAGTAAAACAAGCGGAGCCTTTTAATCCAACTTATACACTTGGTGAACGAGTTGAGAAACTTGATAAATTGGGCGAGCGCGACTTTATTGTAACTACAAACATGGGCACAAAAGTAAGTGCTAAAGTGGTTGTTATTGCTGGTGGTTTAGGATGTTTTGAACCTCGTAAACCGGAGGTTGCAGGATTAGAGAATTTCGAAAATGGCAAAGGAGTTAACTACATGATTTTAGATCCTGAAAAATATAGAAATCAAAAAATGATTATTGTTGGTGGTGGCGATAGCGCTTTAGATTGGACAATATTTTTAAGTGAAGTGTGTTCCGAACTTACTCTTGTTCATAGAAGTGAATCATTTAGAGGTGCTCCAGATTCAGTTAATAAAGTATTGAAGCTTGCAGAAGAAGGAAAGATTAAACTTCACTTAAATACCAACTTAACTTCGGTTAATGGTGATGATAAGTTGAAATCTGTTTCTTTAAAAAACAGCAAAACAGAAGCTGAAGAGACAATTGCAACTGACTATTTAATTCCATTATTTGGTTTGAGTCCGAAATTAGGTCCAATTGAACACTGGGGATTAAATATTGATAAGAATGCAATTGAAGTAAACACGGATGATTACAGCACAAATGTTGAAGGAGTTTACGCAATTGGCGATATAAACACATACAAAAACAAGTTGAAATTGATTTTATGTGGATTTCATGAGGCTGCTTTAATGTGCCATAGCGCCTATAAATACATGAATCCTGGAGTAAAGTACACCATGAAATACACAACAGTTAACGGGGTAAATTCCTTTTAATGAATTATCTTTACAGCAAATAATTTGTTATGAAAATAAATATTAAAAGACTGAATGACAACTTCCATATGGAAGCATCTAATGAAGATGGTAACACTATACAAATGGATAGTTCTCCTGAAATTGGAGGCGAAGGAAAAGGAATGCGTCCAATGCAATTATTACTTGCCGCGGTTGGGGGATGCAGTGCAATTGATGTCGTTTTAATTTTAAAAAAACAAAAGCAAGTGATTGAAACCTTTGAAATTGAAGTTGAAGGAGAAAGAGAGAAAATTGAGGAATACTCATTGTTTAGAGATATTTGTTTGCATTTTAAATTTACTGGTAAAGTGGATTTAGATAAGGCAGAAAGAGCAGTGAAACTTTCAATTGATAAATATTGTTCAGTTTCAAAAACACTAGAGCCAACCGCAAAAATAACTTATAAAGTAACTGTAAATTAAGAACAATGGAAAATTATAGTTTTGAAACAAAAGCAATACGTTCTCAACTTGAGAGAAGTGAAAATAATGAGCATTCGGTACCTTTATATTTAACAAGCAGTTTTGTTTTTGATGAAGCGGAAGATATGCGTGCTGCATTTAATGATGAAGATAATGCGTTTATTTACTCAAGATATACAAACCCAAATACAAATGAATTTGTAAATAAAGTTTGTTTGTTAGAAGGTGCTGAAGCTGGAGTTTCAACAGCGTCGGGTATGGCGGCAATCTTCACAACCTTTATGGCACTTCTTAAATCAGGTGATCATGTAATTTCGTGTTCATCGGTATTTGGTGCAACACATGCAATTTTTACAAAATATTTTCCCAAATGGAATATTTCACATTCGTATTTTAATACAAATAATGTTGAAAGCATTGAGGGGTTAATTAAACCAGAAACTAAGTTTATTTATTTAGAAACACCAACAAATCCAGCAATTGAGTTAATTGATTTGGAATTTGTGGCTGGCATTGCAAAAAGACATAATTTACTTTTAATAGTAGACAATTGTTTTGCTACTCCCTATTTACAACAACCAATTAAATCTGGTGCTGATTTAGTTATTCATTCAGCTACAAAATATATGGATGGACAAGGACGTGTTTTAGGTGGAGTAGTGGTAGGTAAAAAAGAACTTATTAATGATATATATTTATTTGGAAGATTAACGGGTCCATCAATGAGTCCTTTTAATGCATGGGTGTTAAGTAAGAGTTTAGAAACTTTAGCCTTAAGAATGGATAGACATTGCGATAATGCCTTATACATTGCACAAAAATTAGAAGGTCATGCTGAATTAGAAAATGTATCATATCCATTTTTACCATCGCATCCTCATCATCAAATTGCTAAAAAGCAAATGAAAGCAGGAGGAGGTATTTTAACTATCACTTTAAAAGGTGGATACGAAGCGGCTAAAAAATTCTTGGATAAATTACAAATGATAAAAATTTCTCCAAATCTTGGAGATGCAAGAAGTATAGTTACTCATCCTGCATCTAGTACCCATTGTAAATTAAGTGAGGCAGAAAGATTAAATGTAGGTATTACTCCAGGTTTAATAAGAGTTTCAATTGGACTAGAAAATAAAGATGATATATTGAAAGATTTGTTACAAGCATTAAAGTAAAATGGACAAGATTAGAGAATTAATAAAAGGTAAGTCACCTGAAGAAGCATTAAGAACGCTTGCTGATAAATATCCTGGTAAAATTGTTTTCTCAACAAGTTTGGGTTATGAAGATCAAGTGATTTCTCATTTCATTTTTTCTAATAATTTGCCAATTGAAGTATTTACGTTAGATACTGGACGTTTATTTAATGAAACTTATTCTGTTTTAAATAGTACCCTCGAGAGATATAAAACTCCAATAAAAGTTATGTATCCACAAACCGCGGCATTGGAAAAATTGGTTACAGAAAAAGGGCCAATTAGTTTTTATGAGAGTTTAGAAAACAGAAAAGAATGCTGTTTTATTAGAAAAGTTGAACCTTTAAAACGTGCTTTAGCAAGTAATGAAATATGGATTACTGGTATTCGTGCCGACCAATCAGATAATCGCCAAAGCATGGATAATGTTGAGTGGGATGAGGCAAATAAAATAACAAAATACCATCCAATATTAGATTGGTCATTAAATGATGTGAAGAAATATATTTTCGATCATAACATTCCTTACAATACTTTACATGATAAAGGTTTTGTAAGTATTGGCTGCGCACCTTGCACGCGAGCTATAAAAGAAGGAGAAGATTTTAGAGCCGGCAGATGGTGGTGGGAACAAAATGATAAAAAAGAGTGTGGTTTACATAGTAAATAAATTTTAAGAAATGAGTAAGAAATTAGATTATTTAGATGAATTGGAAGCAGAAGCAATTTATATTCTGCGAGAAGTAGCTGGGCAATTTGATAGACCTGCACTTTTATTTAGTGGAGGAAAAGATAGTATTTGTTTAGTGCATTTAGCCTTAAAAGCTTTTCGCCCAGGGAAATTTCCTTTCCCATTAGTACATGTTGATACTGGTCATAATTTTGAAGAGGCAATTATTTATAGAGATAACCTTGCGAAAAAATTAGATGAGAAGTTAATTGTAAGATATGTTGCAGATACAATTAAAGAAAAGAAACTTCAAGATGGTAAAGGAAAATTCCCTAGCCGTAATGGACTTCAAACTTATACATTGCTTGATGTAATTGAAGAGTTTGAGTTTGATGCTTGTATAGGTGGTGCTAGAAGAGATGAGGAGAAAGCAAGAGCTAAAGAAAGAATATTTTCAGTGAGAGATGAATTTGGTCAATGGGATCCGAAAAAGCAACGTCCTGAACTTTGGAATATTTACAATGGTAAAATAAATAAAGGTGAAAATGTTCGCGTGTTTCCTATCAGCAACTGGACAGAGCTAGATGTTTGGAATTACATTAAGAGAGAAAACATCGAATTACCTTCCATCTATTTTACTCATGAAAGAGAATGTATCCTAACAGAAAATAGTCAGTTAATGAATACAAATGAGTTTGTTACTATTGAACCAACTGATACAATTGTAAAAAAGAAAGTTAGATACCGTACAGTTGGTGATATGACTTGTACAGCAGCTGTTGAAAGTGAAGCTTATACTGTCGACGATATCATTGCTGAATTGAAGGAAGCAAAGATAAGTGAAAGAGGTGCTACACGTATGGATGACAGAGTAAGTGAAGCCGCCATGGAAGATCGCAAAAAGGGTGGATACTTTTAAAATAATTAATTAGTGTTCGAATAGTTTCGAAAAACAAAATAATATAGAAATGGATTTATTAAGATTTTTTACTGCAGGTAATGTAGATGATGGGAAAAGTACCTTAATTGGTAGACTATTACTTGATAGTAATTCGATATCAACAGATATTATTGAAACCTTAACTCGTCAAAGTAAAAGCACGGGAAACAATACAGATATTGATTTGGCATTGCTTACTGATGGACTAAGAGCAGAGCGCGAACAAGGTATTACAATTGATGTTGCTTATAAATACTTTAGCACTGATAAACGTAAATTTATTATTGCTGATACTCCTGGACATATTCAATACACAAGAAATATGTTCACTGGGGCTTCAAATGCTGATTTGGCAATTATTTTAGTTGATGCAAGAAACGGCATTACTGATCAAACCAAACGTCATAGTATACTTTCATCTATTTTAGGAATACCTCATGTACTAATTTGTATTAATAAAATGGACTTAGTTAATTATTCAGAAGAGCGTTTCAAAGAAATTGAAAGTGATTATTTAAAGTTTGCTAAGCCTTTAAACTTAAAGAATGTTTCATTTATTCCAACAAGTGCACTAACAGGAGATAATGTAGTTCATAGTTCAACTAATTTAAGTTGGTTTAAAGGAAAGGCATTGCTTGAATTTTTAGAAGATGTGCAGATAGAAAAAGAAAATAGCACAACTCCAAGATTTCAAGTGCAATATGTAATAAGACCACAAACAACAGAATTACATGATTATAGAGGATATGCTGGTAAAATACTAAGTGGTAGTTTTAAGAAAAATGATCGTGTCACTGTTTTACCTTCTGGTATTGAAACAAGTATAGATAAAATTGAGAAAAATCTTAACGAAGTAGAAACAATATACGAATATGAACCAGCTGTCATTCACCTTAAAGATGACGTTGACATAAGCAGAGGTAGCACAATTGTTCCTTCAAATCATTTGCCAAAAACGGAAAGAGAGTTAAGTGCTACCATTTGCTGGATGGACAATACTGCTTATCAACCAGGTCAAAAACTTTTGTTGCAGCAAAATAGTTTTAGAACAAAAGCTATTATAAAAGAAATTCTTAGTGAAGTTGATATTCATAGCTTTGTTAATAAGGAGTCTACTGGCGAAATGAAACTAAATGATATATGTAAGGTGTTTATTAAAACAGCTGAGAGTATTAGCTTTGACAACTATTTGGATGTTCGTTCAACAGGTTCTTTTATATTGATAAATGAAAATACTAATAACACTGTTGCAGCTGGGACTATTGTTTATTAAAAAAATTGTTTTATATTTGCCACAACATTTTAATTATGCAAAAGAATTTCAATAGCAATTTCAATTTTTTCAACTTCACAAGTTGAGGAAAGGGCTATTTATATACTTATATGAAAGAGCCTTTATTAAGGCTCTTTTTTTTTGACAAAAAAACAATGATAATGACATTAAATTTTAATAATAATAATTTCTTTAAACCACCCAATCGCGGCAGGCCGGATATCCTATTATCAAACCTTGCCTAATACGCAAGGTTTTTTTTTGATCAAATTTTAAAACAATTAAATAATATATAAAAATGAAAACAGCAGAATTAGAAATTAAAATGTATCAGTCTAAATTGGCTGAAAAAGAAACAGAAAAAGCTATTGCCTTATTAAAATCCAAATTTGTTTCTAGCTTAAGCAACAAATTAAATTTATTAAAGGTAGAGGCTCCTTTAATCGTTCAAAAAGGAACCGGGATTAACGATGACTTAAATGGAATAGAAAACCCAGTTTTAGTTAATGCTAAATGTATTCCAACTGAAAAAATTGAAATTGTTCACTCCTTAGCAAAATGGAAAAGATTAAAGTTGGCTAAGCTTGGAATTGAAGCAGGGGAGGGTTTGTATACTGATATGAGAGCATTGAGGCCAGATGAAGATTTTTCAGAAGTACATAGTATTTATGTAGATCAATGGGACTGGGAAAAAACAATTTTAGCAGAAAACAGAAATCTTACATACTTGAAAAAGATAGTAACTGATATATACTCTAGTATTGTTGAAACGGAAGAATACATTACTTCAAAGTACAGCCAACTAAAGTCTATACTACCAAAAGAAATAAGTTTTATCCACGCTGAAGATTTATTAGCAAAGTATCCACTTCTATCTCCTAAGGAGAGAGAGCATGCAATAACTAAAGAAAGAGGTGCGGTGTTTCTTATTGGCATCGGTGGTGTTTTAGCTGATGGCAAAAAACATGATGGAAGAGCACCAGATTATGATGATTGGGTTTCTGAGACAGAAGGAGGGAAGAAAGGATTAAATGGAGACATATTAGTTTGGAATCCGATTCTAAAAAAATCATTTGAAATTTCTTCAATGGGAATTAGAGTTAGCCCCGAATCATTAAGAAAACAATTAGAAATAGAAGGGGAAGAGAAAAGATTAGAATTGAAATGGCACAGATTATTATTGAATGGGGAATTGCCTTACACAATTGGTGGGGGAATTGGACAATCAAGATTAGCAATGCTATTATTACAAAAAAAACATATTGGTGAAGTGCAAAGTAGCATTTGGCCAAAAGAGTTAGTTGAACAATTAAAATCACAAAACATAAAATTATTATAATCATGAGAAATCATTTAATTGCAATTCAAGGTTCAGTAGCATCATTCCACGATTTAGCTGCTAAAAAATACTTCGGTGAAGAAGTAACTATTTTTGAGTGTCCATCTTTCCAGAGTGTGTGCGAAAAAATAAAAAACAGTAAAGCTGATTATGGAATAATTGCCATAGAAAATAAAGTAGCGGGTAGCATTTTATTAAACTATCAACTAATTGAAGAGTATGATCTTAAAATCATTGGTGAAACGTATTTGCCTATTGAATTGCAATTATTTGCTAATAAAGGCGCTAAACTTGCTGAAATTAAAGAAATTGTTTCACATCCAATGGCTTTAGGTCAGTCACAAAATTTCTTAACTAGATTAGAAAATGTAGTTGTATCAGAATATAAAGATACATCTACCTGTGCAAAATTAGTAGGAGAAGATAAGTCAAATAAATTAGGAGTAATTGCTGGATCAGCAGTTGGGAAAAAATATGGCTTACAAAGTTTAGTTGAAAATGTTGGTGATGTAAAACAAAATTTCACACGGTTCTATATTATTAGTAAAGGTGAAGACTACGTTGCCAATTCTGATAAGGCATCTGTAACTATTACTTTAAATGATAAACCAGGATGTTTACTTAAGGTTTTAGAGGTACTTAATAAGTACAGTTTAAACTTAACTAAAATTCAAAGTGTGCCTATTCCTGAAGACATGAGAAATTATTCATTCCATTTAGATATTGAATTTGATCAACGAGAAAAGTTAAACAAAGTATTGACCGAAATAAGGCCTTTAACTAATTCATTAAAAGTTTTAGGGATTTACAAAGGAGATACTGCAAGATTAAAAACGTTAAATGATATCACCAAAAATTTAAACTAATGGAACCAATTAATATAAGTGCAGCAGAATTAATTAAAAAAAAGGGATTAATTATAGCAGGTCCTTGTAGTGCAGAAAATGAGGAACAACTTTTAAAAACAGCTACTGAAATTAAAAGTATTGGGAAAGTAGATATGCTTAGAGCTGGTATTTGGAAACCTAGAACCAATCCAGGCGGATTTGAAGGATCTGGAGTTAAAGGATTATCATGGTTGCTAAAAGCAAAACAAATAACTGGATTAAAAATTACAGTTGAAGTTGCTACTGCAAAGCATGTTGAAGATGCATTAAGTTTTGATGTAGATGTATTATGGATTGGTGCAAGAACAACCGTAAATCCATTCAGTGTGCAAATAATTGCAGATGCTTTAAAAGGAACTAATGTACCAGTGCTAATTAAAAATCCCGTTAATCCGGATATCAAATTATGGATTGGGGCAATCGAACGATTAAGAAGAGCAGGTATAGAAAATATTGGAATAATTCATAGAGGATTTTCTTCTTATGGAAATACTGAATTCAGAAATGTACCAATGTGGCAGATTCCGATTGAGATGAAACGTTTGTTTCCTGAAATCCCTTTAATTTGTGACCCTTCACACATTTGTGGTAAGCGTGATACTATTTTATCCGTTTCTCAAAAAAGTATTGATTTAGATTATGATGGATTAATTATTGAATCTCATTATGATCCAGATTCTGCTATGACTGATAAGGAGCAACAATTAAGTACAGATCAGCTTGATAAATTACTTGAAAAATTAATTTGGAAAACTAGTTCATCAAACACAAAAGAATATTTAAATAAGTTAGATAATCTTCGTGAGCAAATAAATCATTTAGATGAAGAATTACTTGCGCTTATTTCTAATCGAATGAATGTGGCTAAAGAAATTGGTGAAATTAAGAAGACGAATAAAATTACTGTTTTGCAATCTTCACGTTATAGTGAAATAATTGAGAGAGCTTTGAGTAAAGGGGAGCAAGTAGGCTTAAGTAATGACTTTATAAAAATGTATTTGGAAGCAATTCATATTGAAAGCATCCGGATACAAAATTTGGTTTAGAAAAGCTCATTTGATAATTGTTATTTAGAGCCTACGATTCATAATAGGCTCTAAATACAGTTTATTCTATTTAACATAATATAAATTATAAGTAAAAAGGATATTTCCATAATGGCTTTTAATACTGCGTTTAATAGTCAATTTGTCATAAATATACCAATGGCACTTGCTTTGAATTATACTAATCCGTTACAAATTTTTATTCTAAAACTAATAAAACGTACAATATGGCAGCAACAGGTAAAATTAATGTTCAAACAGAGAACATCTTTCCTATTATTAAAAAATTCCTTTACAGCGATCATGAAATCTTTTTACGCGAATTGGTTTCGAACGCAACTGATGCAACTCAAAAATTAAAAACCCTAAGCGCGCTTGGAGAATTTAAAGGTGAATTAGGAAATCTTACCATCGAAATTGAATTAGACAAAGCAGCTAAAACCATAACCATTAAAGACCGCGGATTAGGTTTAACTAAAGACGAGGTTGAAAAATACATTACACAAATCGCTTTCTCAGGCGCTGAAGAATTCGTTCAAAAATATAAAGACAAATCAGAAGCTAACGCAATGATTGGTCATTTTGGTTTAGGATTTTATTCTGCCTTCATGGTTGCTAAACAAGTTGAAATATTTTCGCTTTCTCACCAGCCAGGCGCTAAAGCTGTTCATTGGACATGCGACGGAAGTCCTGAATATACAATTGAAGAAATTGATTCGAAAACTGAGCGCGGAACAAACATTGTTTTACATATTGCTGATGACAGCGAAGAGTTTTTAGAGAAAGCCCGAATTGATACTTTATTAAGCAAATATTGTAAATTCCTTCCAGTTGAAATAAAATTCGGAACTAAGAAGGATTATGTAGATAAAGGAGAAAAAGATGATAAAGGCGAGCCAAAGAAAACGGAAGTAGAAATTGATAACATCATCAATAACCCTACTCCGGCTTGGACTAAAAAGCCGACTGAATTAAAAGATGAAGATTATAAATCATTTTACCACGAATTATATCCATCGGTTTTTGAAGAGCCTTTATTTCACATTCACTTAAACGTTGATTATCCATTTAACTTAACGGGGATCCTTTATTTCCCTAAGCTTACAAACAAATTTGAAACGCCTAAGGATAAAATTCAATTGTATTGCAATCAAGTATTTGTTACTGATAGCGTAGAAAACATTGTTCCTGATTTTTTAACACTGTTACGTGGTGTTATTGATAGTCCGGATATTCCTTTAAACGTTAGCCGTAGCTACTTACAAGCTGATGCAAGCGTGAAGAAAATCTCTTCGCACATTACTAAAAAGGTTGCTGATAAATTAGAGGAGTTATTTAAGAAAGACCGCACTGATTTTGAAAGTAAATGGGACGATATTAAAATATTTGTTGAATACGGAATTTTAAGCGATGAGAAATTTTTTGAAAAAGCTTCGAAATTTGCATTGTTAAAGAATACCGATGGCAAGTATTTTACCTTGGATGAATACAAAGATCATGTAAATACATTACAAACAGATAAAGACAAAAAAGTAGTTTATCTATATTCTAACAACGCAGTTGATCAACATAGCTTTATTGCTGCAGCAAAAGAAAGAAACTACGATGTGCTTTTAATGGAAGGGCCTCTAGCCTCTCATTATATTAACTTTTTAGAAAGCAAAATTGAAAATACTTCTTTTGTTCGCGTTGACTCTAACACAGTTGACAAATTAATTGATAAGGAAGAAAACACTGTTTCTAAATTAAATGAAGATGAGAAAAAACAATTGCAACCAGTAATTGAAGCAGTTGTTCCTAAAGAGCGCTTTACCGTTATGTTCGAAAACATGAGCGAGAAAGATGTTCCAATGGTTATTACACAATCTGAGTTCATGCGCAGGATGAAAGAAATGAGCGCTATGGGCGGCGGTGGCGGAATGAATTTCTACGGAAATTTACCCGAAATGTACAATTTAGTTGTAAATAGCAATCATCCTTTAGTTTCTAAAATACTTGCGGAGAAAGATGCAGCTAAACAAAGCGAATTAGCCAAACAAGCTGCTGACCTAGCATTATTATCGCAAGGATTACTGAAAGGTGACGAACTCACAAAATTCATTAAACGTAGCGTGTCTTTAATAAATTAATTTAATTTTGATATATAAATTTAAAACAACAAAAATAAAAAATGGGAAAAGGTAGTATTATAGGAATTGGTTTAGTGGTACTTTTAGGATTCTTCGGAATGTATGGTTGCTCTAAACGTAATGGCTTTGTAGAAAAACGCGAAAGCGTTACCGCTCAATGGCAACAAGTAGAAAACCAGTATCAACGTCGTATGGACTTAATTCCAAACATAGTTGCTACCGTTGAAGGACAAGCTAATTTTGAAAAGGGAACTTTAAAAGAAGTTATACAAGCTCGTGCATCTGCAACACAAGTTAAATTAAGTGTGGAGAATTTAAACGAAGAGTCAATGGCTAAATACCAAAAAGCTCAAGGAGAATTGTCTTCTGCCCTATCACGTTTAATGATGGTTACAGAAAATTATCCTGATTTAAAAACCAACCAAGCTTTCAGCGATTTACGTGTTGAGTTAGAAGGTTGTGAAAATCGTATTTCTGAAGAAAGAAGAAAATACAATGAAATAGCGAAGGTTTACAACACTTCTATTCAAATAATGCCAGGTTCATTATTTGCTTGGGGCTTCGAAAAATCAGTTTATTTTCAATCAGATGAAGGTGCTGACAAAGCTCCTAAAGTGAAGTTTAATTTGTAATTTAAATTATAAATTTGATTAAAAGCTCGTTTCTATAAAGAAACGAGCTTTTTTTTATTACTTCTTCAACTTTGGATCTAAGGCATCCCTTAATCCTTCGCCAATTAAGTTGTACATAGTAACAGTGAGAAATATTGCTGCTCCTGGGAAAACAATTAACCACCATGAACTTGTGCTTTCTTTTGCTTCACTTAAAATCTTGCCCCATGTAATTGTATCTGGTGGAACTCCCACTCCTATAAATGATAAACTTGATTCAGTTAAAATGGCTCCAGCAATTCCAAAAGCTATTGCAATTAATGCCGGGCCTATAGCATTTGGCAAAGCATGGCGAAATAATATGCGCCAATTACTTAATCCTAATGAACGAGCAGCCTGAATGTAATCTAAAGAACTAACTCGTAAAAATTCTCCACGCGTTAAACGTGCAATGCCTGACCAGTTACTTAATCCAATAAGTAATATTAATGTTATAAATGATGGTCGAGCAATAGCCGCTATGGCTAGTATAACTAAGAATAAAGGAATTGAGTTGTTAATTTCGATAACACGCGAAATCATTGCATCAATACGTAAAGGTTTTATTACTTTTAGATAAGGTAGCTTGCTTATTACTTTTCCAATAAAATAAAACACCAAAATTATCAACACAAACAAAAGCATGCTAATGAGTAAACTCATAAATAAAGTTCCTCCACCAGTTTCAAACGCATCTACTAAGGAATAAGAACGTACATAAAAAGCATAGAACCAAGCTAAGAAAATCCCAATACACAGTGACCAAAACATGCCCCGCTTAAGTTTTAATCCAGTGTTACCATAATAACCCGCCATGCTGCCAAGTAACACACCAATGATCGTTGCAAGCAACATACTTAGTATTCCTATTAATAAAGAGTATTTAATTCCATGAATTAATCCAGCTAAAACGTCTCCCCCATCGCGCGTTGTACCTAATCGGTGGCGGAATTTAGATGGCATTTGAATTAATTCTCCATCTGATTTTTTAAATACTTGTTGTGCTCCTGGAGATAATGCAATGTTTAATGCATCAGACTTGCCCGGAGAGTATGCGCACATTGACCAAACTACTGATTCTAACTCCGCATGTTTCCAATCATAAAACTCTAAACTTATTTTTTCATTTTTCAGTTCATAGAAATCACTAAATGAAAATGCAGGGAAATAAGACTTACCTTCCATCTTGCAATACAAAGGTTTATCGTTTGACAGTATAGGTGAAATAATGGCTAAAACAACAAGCACAATTAGAAAACGGTAAGAGTATAATGCCAATTTGTTTTTTTTGAATTGCGCCCAAGTATATTTCCTGAAATTGAAATCCTCCAATTCAGTTGAAACAACTTTTTTATTTTTCTTAAACAGCGCCATTATTTTAATCTTACTCTTGGGTCAACTAAAACATATAATATATCCGAAACCAAAAATCCTATTAATGTTAGTATTCCAGTCAATGTCATTACTGCTATGATGATTGGATAATTTTGTGCTGCAATTGCATTATACAATTCTAATCCCATACCTGGTATGGTAAATATGGTTTCTAAAATAACGGAACCACCAATTGCCACTGGAAAGATATTTGCGAAAATTGTTATTAATGGGAACAAGGAATTTTTAAATGCATGCTTCCAAATCACTTTATTGTCTGATAGTCCCTTTGCCCGTGCAGTTCTTATATAATCTTTCTCTAACACTTCTAACATCGAACCTCTTATAGTGCGAGATAAAAAAGCAAAAGAGCTATAAGTGTAACAAATTAAAGGCAAAATGATATAAGGCAATGATAATCGCGCACATTCTAATAAGCTTGCACCTTCAGGATAACCTTCAACAGGTTTAACACCTGAAGAAGGAAGGATAGATAAGATATTAGGATTAGCAAAAAGTAACATTAATAAAAAAGCAACGAAAAAACTAGGCAATGAATACAACATGAAAATAATTAAAGAAGAAGTTCTATCAAATGCTCCTCCCCGCTTTTGTGCAGAGCGCACACCTATTGGAATACTTATGATGTATGCCAGAAAAACAGAACACAAACTAAAAAACAATGACCAAGTAATTTTGGTTTTAATAATCTCTCCAACAGGTTGTTTGCTCACATAAGAAATTCCAAAATCGAAACGAACAATACCTTCACTAAACTCCCCATCACCAAACAACCAGCGATGGTATTGGTTTTTAAAGCCATAAAAATTTATTGCAGGAATATAGTTTTTCCAAACGGAAGCATTGCTTATCATGTTTTGATAGCTTTCTTTTAGATTAATATAACCATTTTGAAGTTTGATTAAAGAAGAATTCTTTTCAATAATTTGCTTGATTGTAGTAAACTTTGCATCAATTGCCTCAGGTGTAAAGGCTGACTTTAATGCATTTGCTTCAAACTTTAATTGCACTATTTCATCGTACAATTTATTTTTTTGTTGTTCGGATAAACCTGCTGTATCAGGTGAAACGGCGATTACCTTGTTATAAAAACTTGCACATGCTAAATAGTAATTGCTTATTTCGTTCCAATTGCCATATCTATCCACTAAACGATTAAGTGCTTTGTTTTCATTTTTATCATAAACACGATAAAGTGTATCAGGGCTTGCTAAAGAAGAAATAGAAAAATAAAACACAGGTAAATCCAATCCTAATTTCTTTCTCCAAAACAACTTTTGTTCTTGTTGCGAAATACTTTGCTTGCCCATTTCGCCTGAGCTGCTTGCAGCTGAAACCATTTTCTCAACTGGGTCGCCAGGAGCATTAATGGCAATAATAAAACCCAATAATGTTATTACAAATAAGGTAGGTAAAAAAACAAGAATACGTTTTCCTATGTAAGTTAACATTGTTTAGTTGGGTGATGCAGAAATTAATTTCATGTTGTTTAGTAAAATCCCTGGCTTCTCATAATAATACTCTTGATTTCCAAAACGCTTGTGCATTACAACTCTACGTTTTTGACCAAACATAAATATACAAGGTTGCTCATCATAAATCATTTGTTGAAGTTCTTTTGACAGCTTATTGCGCTCTTCTCCAAGCGGGGCAATTCTCAATTTTTCTATCAAAGCATCCGATTTAGCATTACCAAAACCAACATTATTTGAACCATTAGAAATCCAAGACTCCGTATGCCATAATTGTTTAAAGTCATCTGGGCCAGTAGAACCCGTTACTGTAGAAATCATCATGTCAAAATCGTGTGTAGTAATATTAGTAATGAAAGTCCCGAATTCTACTCCATTTAATTCAGCTACAACATTTGCTTTACGCATAAACTCCGAAATTAATTTAGCAGTTGTTTCCCACGCAGGAGTGGTTGTCATGTAACTTATTTTAAATTTAAAATCCAATTTTTTACCATCCACCATTTTATCTAATACTTGGTCGCCATCGCTATCTTTCCAGCCTGCTTCAGCTAACAATTTTTTTGCTTCTTCTAAATTTGTTTCAATTAGTTTAAGATCTTTATTAAAATCATCTTTCCATTTACTTATAGGAGAAGCGATACGATTGTAAATATTTTTATTTACAATGGTGTTAATGTCATTATAAGGAATTAGCAATGCCATTGCCTTGCGTGTTTTCACATCCGTAAAAATCTTTGAATGTTTAACACCATCAGGTTTCATGTTCATACCAATGTAAGTATAATTATAGGTATCCATGAATTTGTAATTGTAATTGGCAGTAAACTTTGGATCATCTTTTAACTCTAACATGGTTTTAATATCAATTGACCCAGTGCCATCATACACTTGATTTAAAAATTCGAGCTTAGTAGAATTAAGGTCTCTATTTATTTTATAAATAATTTTTTCGGGGAAAGCATTTTCAAATAAACCAGGATGTCCTTCTGTCCAATGATTTTTCTTTTTCACTAATGTAACTGTTTGCCCTTCTTCCCAAGACTCTATTTTGTAAGGGCCGCCACCAACTATGTTTTCTGGATTATGTCCATATTTAGGAGAATTAAATTCTGCTGCCCAGCTTTTAAGTTTTGCATCTTTATCCGCAACAAATTTTTTATCCAAGAATTGATCAAATGTATAATTAGCAAGAAGATTAGCCTTATCAAAATAAGCACGTTGCATTAAAGGAAAGTCTGTCATGATATACAAGTTTTGTATATAATTATCGCGCATGATAAAAATCACTTTCGTAGGAGAAACTACTTTAATATCCTTAATCGACTCCAAATAAGGCTTTGCATGTGGGTTATTTACCAACGGGCACACATTTGCCTTAAAACTAAAAGCCACATCTTCTGCAGTAATTGGACTACCATCATCCCATTTTAAATAATCTTTAAGTGCATAAGTATATTCTAGTCCATTAGCTGATATTTCAGGTTTTGATGCAGCTAATTGAGGATACAAATCAAGCTTTTGAAAATCAGTATTGGTTAAAAACACTTGAGTATATAAAGTAATTTCTTGTCGTTGTGCTGTATTCCCGTTGGTAGGATGCATGTCGCCAGGGTCTCCCAGCGTATGGAATACCAATACATTCTCCTTTTTCCATGAAGGGTCGAAGGTTTTTGCATCTTCCAACTTTTCAATTTTATTTCCTAACTCAATTGTTTCTTGAGTTTGATTCAATTTCACTTCTTTTTCATCGCCACCACAAGCTGTAAATAGCGTGAGTGTAGCAATACTAAGGATTGATGTAAAATACTTGATTCTCATAATGATAAAGATGTACGCAAAGATAACATTGCTACAATATGATTGAAATTGGGAATAAATTATTAATCGACATGTTTAAAAAAGGCAAAAAGGTTGATAAAAAAACTTTAATAAAATTTGTTTTATCAAAAATGACTATGTACATTTGCATCCCGTTTTTGAACAAGATACGGTGAGATGCCTGAGAGGCCGAAAGGAACAGTTTGCTAAACTGTCGTACGGGTTAAACTGTACCGAGGGTTCGAATCCCTCTCTCACCGCATAGTTCTTTAAATTGGAAGCCCCGCTGCAGAGGGGCGGAAAAATAGTTCGGGGTGTAGCGTAGCCCGGTATCGCGCCACGTTTGGGACGTGGAGGCCGTCAGTTCGAATCTGGCCACCCCGACATTAAGACCTTTCATTGTAAATGGAAGGTCTTTTTTTATGAAAGAAATTTTCACTTTGTTTGCCGTCAGTTCTCACGCCAAGGCGTGATGGCCACCCCGACATTAAGTTCAAAAAGCCTTTCATGAAAATGAGAGGCTTTTTTGTTTTAATAAAAACCATATACTTAAGAGTATTTAATCTTTATGTCCAAAAGCAATCAAATTGAAATTAATTTACTTTTTAGAACCAAAAAAATCAAAAAACAAGCTAAGAATACCATAAATGAACAAAGCATAGACTAAACTATAGTTACTTGTCATTGGACGATTCGGATCACCCGTGCTAATATGAATTATTTCAGATACCATACCTCCTCCAAAAAGGCTGATTACAATTCTAAACCATATTGTTTTGTAAAAAGGTAATTTAGTTTTCATAGATTAAAAAAAATGCGACAAAAAATCATTTAATTATCCTCCCACTTCCCTCCCATCAATTCCTTATCATAAATCAACTTTAATTTACCCGCAGCATCAACTCTGTAAATTTGTTTACTCTTTGTTGGAATTGGGTCGCTACCTTTTTGTTTGTGCTTAGTTTCAAAAACAATACTATCACCTTTAACTTGCATTGTGCCAATATCTTTAAACACATTATTGCAATCTGCACTCCAACTATACAGATAATGTTTTAGTAAGTATTTCTTAGTTTTATTTTCGATGCGATAAAGTAGTAGCACAGTATCCTTTTTATTGTACTCACTCCATTCAGTTTTTTTAATTCTCAGAAATTGCCTTCCATTAATAGTTAAAGTATCTGTTTGCGATAAAGCAAACTTTACAATACCAATGAAAAACAGAACAAGAATAAACTTCATTAGAAATAATCCTCCAAAAAAGGTTTCATTTCTACTTCTATATCCTTTCTTAGTTCCATTAAACGCTTTGCATACGTTTCCAAGGCAATTTCATGGTCGGTATGTGGTTCCCAGGATTTTGAAGGACGTGGTTTTCCATCTTCTCCTAAAGCAACAAATACAATAACACAATGTGTAGTCTTAATAAATTTATGCCCTGTTATTGGACGAGAAAACACATCGCACGAGATATGAATACTAGTTCGACCAGTATATATTACACGCGAAACAACTTTTACTAAATCACCAATATGAATAGGCTTAAAAAAACGAATGCCACCAACATATAAAGTAACACAATAACCTTCGGCCCAAGATGTTGCACAAGCGTAACCCGCTTGGTCAATCCACTTCATAACTGCCCCACCATGTACTTTTCCGCCATAGTTTACATCACCAGGCTCACTAATAAATTGAAAGGTTAATTGATTTTGCATTTTACTTTATTGCTATGTTATAACGAATATACAAAAATTACTTATTCTTTAAACTATCCATCATCTTCTGAACTGCTTCAAACTCCTGTTTAGTTTTATTTAGTTCTTCTTGTCTTTGCTTCTCATCATTTTGCTTTTCTTCTTCCGACCTAGTATCTTCTCTAAAACCAAAATCACTTTTCACTTTATCTGAACAGGCTTTTAAAGTAAATCCCAAACCGATAATAGAAGTAATTAGGATGATTGAAAATAAACGAATCAATGATTTCTTTTTAACTACTAAAAAAATAATTACTGCAATTAAGCTTAAAACAATTACAAGCAATAATATCCAAAAAAGAACAACTAACATAATGCTTTATTAATTTATAATTTTTGTTCAAGTAAACGTTTGCATGCCAAAGCTGAGTGATAGGTGCTATTGCAACTATGGCTGCTCATTACATTATCAATAGCCAATTGTATGTCAGTTTTGCTAAATTCAAATTCTTTTAAAATTGCTTCTATTGCCTGTGGTTCGCCTCCCATCCAGGTATACTCTAATGTTAATTTTTCAATTTCAAGTGCGGTAGCTTGTTTAAGCATAAAATCAATTTTTAATTTCTTCTTCAATTTCTCCACCACCCCACTCCACAACTGTAAAACCTTTACGCTCAAATGAAGGGAAAGATTGTGCAGGTACATTATAAAAATCGCTTACAGGTTTATAATCCATAAATACCCTAAGCATTGCATCTGGCTTTGGATTAATATCCATTGTAGAAATTGAATTGTACTCCTCACCCACTCTAAAGCGAATGAAATTATATTTATTTTCTTTTAAAATAGGATACCAAAAAACAATAAACTCATTGTACTCTTTTGGAGTTAATCCAATCTCCTTTAATTTTAATTGTAAGAAGGTATGAGAATCTTCACCTTTAACAACAAATCCATTTGCAAAATTTTGCCCCGCCTTTTCTTTCATTTCACCTTCCCAAAACAAATAGGAATATTCTAATGAATCTGACTTATTAATTAGCTTGCCGTCTGGATAAGCAATTACGTCCCACTCATTTTTATATTCAGGATAAGTAACAGTAAATGCCCCTGCATAATTAACTTTTACTTTTACATCTGTTAACTCAGTTGGATAAAGGTAAACAACTGGTTTACGATGTTTCTTTTTTGTTACACAACTCGCAAGTAATGAAACCATAATTGCTAAGACCGCTATTTTTTTCATTTGAATATATTATTATTAATCTTTAACACATCTAACAGAAAGTCCAGCTGCTTTAGGTCGGCTACTTGCATTAGATCCTTTATCTTTTGCATGAAGAAAATACAACCAAGCATTATCTTTATTATCATCATCTTTATCTGCACTCCACCAAAAACCGAATTCACCAACTGACTTAAACAAACCAGTTGAAGCGCGAAACCCAGCAGGTAAGCCATTAAAACCACTTGTATTGGTTCCATTTCCATCAAACAACCATCCTGAAGTACTTTTGTTTTTTGTTCCAGTTACCGTATGCCCACCCAAAGTATTATCAAAAGAAAGCCATTCATCGTAAGATGGAATATGCCAACCAATTGGCGCAATTCCACGTGGATCGTTGATTGCATACCAATTGTATAATTTGCCATATTGCGCTCCATTTTCTAATTTGTTATCGTAATAACACCAAGCTGGCTTACCTTCTTTTCCAGTCTTTTCCCATTCAGCATCGGTTTTAGCTTGTGGAATAGAATCTCCATTTCTGAATGTAAAAACATCTAAGTTAACTGCAGTCCATTCCTTTGTTCCAACTTTTATTGTTTTATTGTCTTGAGCATTACTTATTACGAAACTGAATAAAAGCAAAGCAAACAGGAATGTATATTTAAAATTTTTATTCATATAATTTAGTTTAATAAGAGTAAATATAATTAAAATTAATTACTAGAAAAAGCAAAGCCCATTACTTAATTTCCTTAAAACAATCTTCACCATCTTCTGGCATTACAATATAAATTCGATGCCACTCAGTTCCATCCATTATTTCCCAAGTATGACCTTTACCTTCTAAATCATCTGCAATAAGAACAATTCCTGGCTCAACAATAAATGAATCGCCATTGGTAACTGTAAACTTTAATTTACCTTTTAATGTTATTACAAATTGGTAGCGCGGGGCAGGATGAGCACTTAACTGGTAAGCTTCTATTTTAGTTTGGGCAAAAAAATGCTCTGATTGTATATGAACAGATTCGGGAATTTCCCCTTCCAAAAAAGAACAATCTGTCCCGTTGATATTAATAAGTTTGTAAGCTTTCATTTATTGAAGTTTATTTTTTCTGCAAACTTTTACAAGCGAATCATTCAAGGCATTGTTTTTCTTTTCTTCCACATAACTCTCAACTTTATCCGAATCATTTTGCAATACAAAAAAGCTTGCATAAATATAATCGAGTTCTGAGGCGATATTGGAATTCAAACTTTCTGAAGACCTCAGACCCTCGAAGTATGCATAAGGACGATTAGCAGAATCACCTATCTTTGAGTTCATCTTAAATTTCTCGCCTTTTTCATCAGTTCCATAAAAAGTAATATGCTCAAGGTCGGAATCAAAATGTGGTTTAATTATTAAAATTCCATTCTCAGGAATAACTAATTGCATTTCATTATTTAATTCTCCAGGAATAATTCCATTGCTTTCTCCAAACACTACTCTTGCTTGCCCGCTAAATTTATTTGGCAACACTACAGCAATTGAATCTTTTTGTTGTATAAAATAACCCATTATTCCCCAGGCAGCAAACCACAAAACGACAGGTAATATAATTGTAATTATTTTAACTAGTAATTTTTTATCAGAAAGAAGAACAAGAATGGCTCCAACAATAAAAAGTGGAATAGACACTAGCAATAAGAAAATATTTAAGCTAATTAACCAAGATAAGATAATAAATAAAATCCCAATTACAAATTTTAATTTCGAATTAGATGTTGTCATAATTTTTAAAGGTTAAGTGTTTCACATTTTATAGTTTTATTCCAATCACACAAACATCGTCAACTTGTTCCAACTCACCTCTCCAGTTTTCAAAAGAACTATTTAATGTTTCGTATTGCTCAATTGGTTCAAAATTAAAAGAGGATGAAAGTGTTTCTTGGAACTGTTTGTACTTATATTTTTTCCCTTTTGGTCCGCCGAACTGATCTGCGTAGCCATCAGTAAACAAATAAAAAGTAGTTCCTTCTTTAAATTCAATAAGATGAGTTGTAAAAAGTTTTCGGTGGTCACTTTTACCAATGGGTTGTTTATCTGCAGTTATTTCTTTCAACTCAACCCCTTCAAAATACCACAGTGGATTATTTGCCCCGCTCCACTTTATTTCCTTTGATACTTTATTAATTGATAACAAAGAAATATCCATTCCATCTTTAACTTCAGCAACACTTTTTTCAAAAGTTTCTAAAACTAAGTCGGTTACTTTATCTAAAATTGCCCCTGTATCTGATAAATGAAATTCTTTTACTGCTCGATTTAACGCATTACTACACACCACCGAAACCATTGCTCCTGGCACACCATGTCCAGTACAATCTGCCGCAGCAATTAAAACTGTATCACCAATTTGTTCCATCCAATAAAAATCTCCTGCAACAATATCTTTAGGTTTGTATAATACAAATGATTGAGGCAGTTTTGATTTAATTAAATCATCAGGCGGTAAAATAGCATCTTGTATTCGTTTAGCATAAGTAATACTATCAATTATTTCCTTTTGATGATCTTCTATGATTTGCTTTTGTTCGTTAAGCTCTAAATTCTTTTCGTCAACCAAGCTTTTTTGCTTTTCAATAATACTTTTTTGCTTTTGACTTAAACGAAAACGATTAAAAACAAAAATAGAAAAAGCAATCACTAAAGCTAATCCTCCATACAATGCGAAACGCTGCGTTTTTTCTTGCTTTAATTGTGCAGCAGTTACTTTTCTTTCCTCTGCTACCCTAACACTATCAGCTGCAGCTTTCATGTCGTATTCATATTGAAAACTCTTTTGCAAAGAAGCCTTTTTAGTGTTTTCATTATTAATACTATCTGCCATTGCTTTATGTAAAAGCACCATTTCGTAGGCCAATTTGTAATTACCCAATTTTTGATACACCTTACTTAAAGCTGAACTTATTTGTTTCGTTAAATATGGCTGCCCCAGTTCATTTGCTATTTTATACGCTTTTTCTCCATGTTCTTTTGCTAATTTAGTATTACCCATGTCATCATAAATTTCAGTAATATTTATTAGAGTTGTTGCAATACCCGATTTACTTTCAATTTCAATTTGAATAGCAAGAGCGTCTTGAAAGTTAGAAAGGGCAAGTTTATAAAGGGAATCTGATTGCTTGGAATTTACTTTTACATCGGCCTTTTTAGCTAAAATATGATAAATACCACCAATATTACCTAGTATGCCAGCAACAACTTGTTTAGCATTTATTTCTTTTGCAAGCACTAAACTTTCGTTATAATATTTTAATGCAGTTTCAGTTTTTCCTTGTTCTAAATAAACAAAACCAATATTACTTACTGTTTGTGGAATAGCATTTTTGTTGTTTATTTCCTTTTGAATTTTGTAAGCTTTATTAAAGTAATCTAAGGCTTTATCATAATTGTCTTGCATAACATAAATAATACCCATGTTATTAAATGAATTAGCGATACCATCCTTATCACCTATTGCTTCTTTAATTTTTAAACTCCTATGGTTGTATTCTAAGGATTTTGGAATATCACCTTGCTTATCATATTCAAATGCTAAATTACTTAGTGATCTTGCAATCCCTTCTTTATCATTCAATTCTTCCTGAATTTTCAATCCCTTTTCAAGATATTCAATAGCTTTCTTTGCTTCACCAAGTTGTGTATAATTAGCGGCAATATTATTTAAGGAAGTGGCAATATCTATTTTAACTTGCCGAATTAAATCCTTTGATTTAGCTATCTTCAATAAGCCAGCCAATACATTTATACTTAGTTGATTGTACTTCAAACTACTATCTACTTCACCTATTTCACCAGCAAGGTATCCTTGATTACTATAAGTTGAAGCCAGAAACTTTGTATAAATAGGATATTCTTTACTTGTAATGCTTAGCTTTTTAAGATTGGCTTTGCAAATTATTTGAAGTTGTTGATTATATTTTGGCCAAACTAAATCATCATTTTCGTTTTCTATTAATTGCATTAAGATTTCACATCTAACTGTATCATGCTTGGCAACATGCAAGGCTCGTTTTAAACTATCCATGCTTTGTGCTTTAGAACCTAAAACGAAACAACACAATAACAAAAGATAAAAAATCCTATTCATAATAAATACGCTTAAAAATATAGAGGTGCAAACATCAACTAATTTAATCAGATTTTTTGAATGAATGGCATATTAAAATAGAAAATAGGTTGTTACAAAAAATTAATTTGTTATTTAAAATAAAGTATTATTTTTAATATTAATTTTAACCTAAAATATAAATTATGAACGTACCTGTAAAACAACAAGCAAGTTTACAACAAATTAAGGAGCATTTAGAAAAATCGCTACCAACTTATACTTATTCATTTAGAGGAAGTAGTATACTTATTGTAAGAAAATCATCCACTGCTGCTGCATTGGTAATGTCGCGCTCTAACAAAATTATTGTTAACGAAGGTTTTCCATCAATGGGTGGGCAATTATTATTTGTATTGTGCATGCTTTTATTAGGTATTTTAATTCCTATTATTATTTATTTCGCGGCATTTTTCCCAGCTCAAAAAGCTGTTAGAAATGAAGTTGCAGAATCGTTAAGATTACAATTTGGGCAGTAGAAAACTATTTTCATAATACTGAAACCCTGAGATCTTTTACGTTCTCAGGGTTTTATTTTAAGTATCATATAAGTTTGTTGTGCAGGCAATTAAAATTACAAATGCACCATATTGTAAAATTTATTACATTTAATTTAAATTTCAAATTCCTTCAAAATGAAAAAAATAGTACTCGCATTACTTTTAATAACATCACTAGTTGGAAAAAGTCAATCTCCACACTTTTTAAATCAAGTTAAAAACATAGATGGATACATCTATTTTCCAGGAGCCTTATTAAAATTAGGCAATGGCAACAAAATTGCTGGAGTAGAACTTGCAAATGGCTTAGCTTCATTAAATGAAGGTGGCTTTATAACCTTTAACATCAATGGAAATATTGCATGGCATAAAACCATTGAGGATTACTATCCAACAAGTATGGTTGAAAATGGAACAAGTTTTTACTGTACACAAGCAGCATCTCATGGCTGGTCCTTTATTTCAAAAAACAATAGTGCTAATGGTAACTTTACATGGTTTAAATCAATTTCAATTTCAAATCCATTAATTCAACCTGGAATACAAGCAAGAAAAATATTTAAGGAAGGTAGTAATTCAGCAGTTAGCATAAATGGTTCGGATGCTAATTCAACAAACTATTCATTCCTAGCAAAAATTGATGGCAATGGAAATGCAGTTTCTTGTAATCGACTAGATAGTTTGTACACCAGTAGTATTACCCAAATTAATAACAACTATTTACTTTTAGGAAAAAGAGATTGGCAGTCAACAGACTCAACCTATTTTTTAATGTTGTTGGATGCTAATTTAACTACCATTTGGTCAAAACAAATAGAAAACCCTACGAACACTAACTTAATTATTGCAGGCACAGATAATAGTTCAATTTTTATTGGTGGTTCAAATGCGGCAGGAGATGGCGCGATTTTAAAATTTGACTTATTGGGTAACTTAGTTTGGTCTAAGATATATTATTCAACCGAACCAACATTCGGTAGTTTAACATTTTCTAATGTTATCTATAAATCAAACAAACTTTATGCTTTAGCATATATTTATGATGATTCTTATAATACTTATACTAGTGTAACAACATTAGATTTAAATGGTAATTTTATTAAAAATAGATTAATTGGTTACAATAGTCAAATGATATATTCAGATTTGGTTATTAATTTATCCGACACAAGCATTTTTGCAATAGGCTCTATTGATAATAATCCTGGAAATAATGCAGGTATGTATGAAACTCAATTTTCTTTAGATGGAGATTTGGAAGCTTGTTTGGCAGATAGTTTAATCATGGCGGATTCATCATACTTGCCGCTAATAACAGCAGCACCAATATTTACACCCATTAGTGAAACAATTACCACTAGTTCTTTACCAACACCTAGCGTAGTAGAAACACCATACTTAGAAGCAGCAAGAACCCATATCGATTCGATTGTACCAACTTTACCTAGTTGTGCTAACCCATGCTCGGGTGATGAAACAGTTTACTTTTCGGGAATGGATCAAAACCCACAATTTGATTGGTCATCAAATGCCAATGGACAAACTGGTTCTTATATTAATGCTTTATGCTCAGGAACATACTCTGTTACCTTAACGGATATATTTGGATGCACAGATACAGCAACAGTACAATTAAATAACGAATTACCAATTACGCCAGAAATATGCATGGTAACTGTAGATTCTGCGGGAGATAACAATATCATTTATTGGGATAAATCAGCTTATGGCATTAAAGATACATTTATCATTTACCGCGATTTATCAAACAACAACTACATGCCAATAGGTCAAGTACCATTCGACTCTATTAGCATGTTTATCGACACGGTTAGAACTTTATATCCTGCTAATGGTGACCCTAACGCATCTAGTTGGAGGTATAAAATTTCGGTGAAAGATTCATGCGGTACTGAAAGTATTTTAAGTCCATACCATCAAACCTTGTTTATTCAAAATACCTTAGGTAATTTTTCTTGGAACCATTATGAAATAGAAGGGCAACCAACGCCTGTTCCAACATTACTTAATTATGAATTTATTAGAGATGATTTAAATAATGGTAACTGGGCAGTGATTCAATTATTAAGTGCCTCATCAACAGCATACACAGATGCAAACTACACTACCCATCAAGCGCTTGCAAATTGGCGTATTGAAACTATTTTTAGTTATAGTTGCACTCCAACACTTCGATTAAACAACAACAACGATGTTAACACTGTTGTAGTGAAGTCAAAATCAAACATTAAAAACAATAGAACTGTTGACCTAGGAAATAAATTAGAAAATAAAACAACCGAATTTAATTTTTATCCTAATCCAGCAAAAGATGCTATTGTATTAAACACAAAAGCAAATAATAAGGAAATACAAATTGAACTTATTAATACCTTAGGACAAAAAGTTATTGTCTTAAAAAGTAAAAAGGATATAATAGAAATCGACCTTTCGAACATTGCGCCAGGAGCTTACATATTAAAAGTAAATCAGGAGGCTGGAACGAGCACGAAAAAATTAATAATAGAATAATTTTATTTTACACCAACACTAAAATATAAAGCCAAGCTTAAAACAAGCTTGGCTTTTATTATTAATTCAACAATCAGATTGTTCTTACAACCGCATATTTTTTAATTAAAGCAATTTGCCCCGCATGATAAGCCGTATGAGAAACAATGCGAGCTAAGGCTTCTGCTTTGGTTACAGTACCAAACTCAGCTGTTGTAATGTTTTTGTTCCAATTGCTTTCATCTTGTTTTAAAATTGCTTGCTCTAAAACAGCGGCAGATTGTTCCAATAGTTTTAATTCTGCATTCAGATCTGTAAACTTTCCAGTGTCATGTATTGTTTTACCAACTGTTTGCATGGTTACTTTTATATCTAAACCAAAAACATTTTTGGCGAACAATTGTTCTACTTCAGCAATATGCTGAAGTAAAAAGCCAATGGAGTTTGAGTTAGGATGAAATTTCTTCACTAAATCCTCCTCAACAATAGAAGGCAATTGATTAGTTAAGCGGGTTCTACCCATTTTAAATAGTTGAAGTAATTGTGTTGTCATTTGTTAGAATTTAAAATTATTCTAATTCATAAATAAGCAAGCGATTTTTTGTTATCAATAACTCCTGTTGAAGGTCCTCTACTCTCTTCAAAAGATTAAAAACAACATCAATACCTTCTGCATTAATATTTAATTCGCGATGCATTCGTATCATTTTCTCTATATCAGCAATATTATCGCGATGTAAATAATTACTTGTTTCGATTTGCCTTATCTCAATTAATCCAATTTCATTCAAATCCTTAAAAAACGACATTTCCACTTCGTGGTATTCGCATAAATTAGATAGGGCTATAAATTCTTCTAAGTTCATGATGCTCTTAATTTAGAAAGTTCGGTAAATAATTCTTTTTCTTTTTCTGAAAGATTTTTGGGTAAAGCCACTACATAAGAAATATAAAGGTCGCCAAACACCCCTTCTTTTTTGTATACTGGAAATCCTTTACCTTTTAATTTAACCTTGGTGCCGTTTTGTGTTTCGGGCGGTACATTTAGTTTTACTTTACCATCAAATGTTTCTACCATTATTTCGCCACCCAATAAAGCCTTATACAAATCTAACTCTACACTTTTAAATAAATTTCCTTCTTCATCTAATTTAAAGTTGGTGTTGTTAATAATGGTAAACTTAATAAACAAATCACCATTCGGTCCGCCATTAACCCCTTCACCACCGTGCCCTGTAATTTTTATTACCTGTCCGTTTTTAACCCCTGCAGGTATTGTTAGGCGTATTGATTTGCCATTAACAGTAATGGTTTGTTTTTGTGTAGTGTAAACATCCTTTAAATCAAGCTTTAATTCGGCATTGTAATCTTGTCCTTTAAACTTAACTGCTGCCCCCCTGCCTCTTGAAGCTCCCCCACCAAACATCGATTCAAAAAAATCAGAATAGTCTTCTCCTCCAAATGATTCAGAAAATCCTTGACCACCTTGCTGCCTTTGTTGCTGCTGTTGTTTTTTCTGTTGCTCAAACTGTTCCGAATGTTTCCAATCTTTACCATACTCGTCGTACTTTTTACGACTTTCTGGATTGCTAAGAACCTCATTAGCTTCATTAATTTCCTTAAACTTCTTTTCAGCTTCTAAGTTATTTGGATTTACATCGGGATGATACTTACGAGCCAACTTACGATAAGCTTTTTTAATATCGTCATCAGATGCTGTTTTTGGAATCTCAAGTAATTTATAATAATCTACAAATTCCATATGAATAAAATGTTTTTAATGAAATAATCTATTCTAATGTAAGGTTAGTCTTAATTATCCGATAAAAAACTGAGTTTGCTCAATTAAAAAAATGATTATGAACATTATTGTTTTTGGAAACAAAAAAAAGCCCTCACCAGAAACAGATGAGGGCCTTTTTAATGATTTTTCGTGAATTTATTTAAGTTTAAAATACTTTTGTAAATCGCCTGACGAAGGACGAGGAGCATGAGCATCAACTACCTTAAGGTTTTCATCTATTACAAGATAGCGAGGAATAAACCCAACACTATAACCAGCAATTTGTTTTTCATCTTCTTTACTTAGATAAATATTATTTTTAAAACCCAATTTTGTTGCCATTTTGAGCCAATCATCCTTTTTACAATATAAGGCAACACTAACAAAATTTATTTGATCACCGTATTTTTCCTCCAACTCCTTCAAGCTAGGCATTTCGGCTTTACAAGGTCCGCACCAAGTAGCCCAAAAATCAATTACAGTAATTTTACCTTTAAAAGAGGATGAACTTAATTTATTGCCTTTTAAATCAACACCAGTAAAATCAATAGCATTAGTTCCTTTTAGCAATTGCATTTTGCTATTAAAAATAGCATTGTCTCTAATTTCTTCTTTTACAGATGAGGCATTTTCTTCCTCCTCCGCTGCAAAATTCGCTAATGCTGGAATTTCCTTTTTGTAATCAGCTACAATGCTTAGGTAATCTTTATAAGCATTATTCATGTATGCAAAAATTACACTTGTATCCACATCACTTCCAAAGGCAAAAATTTTCTCATTAATTGCTTGACTTATTATAAAACAATTTTTAATCGCATTGTTCTTCTCTGCACCTTTTCCTGTAAACATAATGGTTGCATCAAACATTTTAGTATTTAAACTCAAGGTTAAATCATCACCAACGTCAAACAAAACAGTTGTTTGCTCAGTACCATCATAAAATATTGCATTCGTTTGTTCTTTAATATTAAATGACATAGCAAATGAACCATCACTGCTAACCATTGATGAATCAAGAACAGTTTTGGTTCGACTTTTATCTTTTTTATCCTCTTTAAAAGCATATAAATAACACTTATCCGAATTAGGATTAATAAGTTTTCCTTTTAAACTGGTATTATCCTGAGCTATTACAGGGATTACTTTTAATAGGGCGATAGCAATAAACAAAAAGATTGTGGTTTTCATGAAATTGATTTTTGTAAAAATAAGCTTTCCTATAGAATAAACAAAAAACCCTTATTGGCAATACCAATAAGGGTTTTAAAAAATCAAAATTTAAAACTAATCACACATTTAGATCCCCATTGTTCCACCTGAAAAATCTAAATAGTCTCTTGAACCATTTCTTTGGTAGTTGTAGTTATTTGTTAAATTTTGATTGTTATCTGAAAACCTATCTTGTTTTCGAGCCCCATAATTTTGCTTAGGGATAAGATTATACCTTTCTTTAATTAGTAAAGCAATTAATACAAAAGCTACAATTGCAGGTATAATAAACGATGTTAAAATAAGTGCATCCATAACTATCTATTTTTATTGTTTCACATAAACTAAAATTTAAGATACTTTTATTTCGATGGCATTGCTTTTTGCCTCATTCCTTTTCGGAATTACTAATTTTAATATACCACTTTCATATTTAGCCTCAATGCCTTCTTCATTTATCTCCTGAGGTAAATAAAAGTTGCGTTTAAACGAGCCATAGTTAAACTCCTTTCGGCTATACTTTTTATCATTGCTTTCCGAAACGGTTTTATGCTCGGCCGAAACGCTTAAGGTTTGTTCCTGCAACTCAATTTTAAAATCGCTTTTATCGAACCCGGGAGCAGAAAGTTCTAAGTGGTATTTACTGTCTTCCTCAATTAAGTTTGCCGCGGGTACATGCTGGGCAAACTCTCGAGGAAAAACATCATTATTAAAAAAACTTTCTACCAAATCGTTAAAAGCTGAATTAAACAGTAACGAGTTTGTGCTTTGCCCATTAATTGAGGGCTTTTTCCATTTTACGAGTGTCATAATTTGGTTCCTCCTATTTTTGGTTAAACATAATTTATTTGTGCAAACACAAAATCAATTGATGTGCCAAAGCAGGGCAAAACGAAAAATTCTGACAAAATTTATTTTAGGAGAATGAAAATTTTTCAGTGTGGTTTTGGAGGGTGAAAATTTGGCATTTTTTTTAAATTATGTTATGCTCCGAAAAATATGATACCTAATATAAATATATACACTTAAAAAGACAGTAAGAGTTAAAGCGATATCGCGTTATTAGTGACAAATAAATAGAAAAATAATCTATAATAACTTAAGTTAAATAAATATAAAAAAGTTATAAATAAATTAGTTCCTATTGTTTTATGATTTTTTTTGTTATTACTCCTTTATCAGTAACTAACCGCAGAAAGTAAATTCCATTTGCTAATTCGGATACATCAATATTTTTTTCAATTATATTTATTGAATTAATTTCCTTACCAGAAAAATCAAAAACACACGCTCTTTTCACGTCTAAACTTGTTGAAATAGACAGTTTATAAGAAGAAGGATTAGGGTAAATTGAAATTAATCTATCTTCATCAGTAATTAAATTGTTCCCTGTGGCATTAATAACTTCGATCCAGTATTTAGCAATAACAGCTCCCTTCGAAATAGAAACAATGTGGCTTGAATTTTCACTGAAATCTAAGTCGAAGCTACCCGCTATTCCTCCTCCAACGAAAAGACTATTATTAAATGATGTTAGCGCTTGGATTGTATTTCTGTCAATGGATTCTCCTATTGCGTGCCCCCAAACTACATTTCCCTGTGGGTTAATTTTTTTTATGACACCAGTAGATGTAATTGCAGAATTTGATCCGTAAATGTATTCAGGAATAGTACTTAAACCTCCATAAATATCAATTGAATCTCCTTGAAACCAAGCACCAATGTATATATTATCATCATTATCAATACACATTGGATAGGTATGGTAATAAATCCAACCAGAAGTATAAGCAGCAGTATTTGTTACCCAATTAGCTTTTCCAGATGTATCAAATTCAACAACGAAACTACTTGTTGAATATGTGCTTTGTGAAAAAAGTGAATTAGATGGGAGTGAATAATTCCAATTAATATTATAGAGTGGGTTATAATAACCAACTCTAGCAAAAGCAATTATTTTTCCAGTGCTATTTAATTCAAGTTCTTCGTATGTAGAATTTGAACTGCTATTTGCAATACGAGTCCATAAGTAATCCCCCTCAGAAGTATATTTACTTAAACTCAAATTTGAATTGCCTACTATACTGTGCGTTCCATGAAGATCAATACCTGAATTAGGATCCATATCAATATTTTGTCCGCTTAAAGATCCTGCTACATAAATATTATCTTCTGTAGCTATAATTTCATGGAAACCAACCTGACTATTTGCTTCACTAAGCATATGAACACATTTAACCAACTGTAAATTCCCCGTGCTACTGAATTTCGCCCAAAATCCATCATAAGACTGATTCACATTATCAATATAATCATTAAAGATAGTAGTGTCAATATCTGCATTAATAACTAACGAATCATCAAACATTCCAGCTATGTAAACATTATTATTTGAATCAAAGCAAACGCCTTTAATTTGAGATGAGTTGTAGAACATATAACCCCAATTTAATTCACCATCAGCAGTCAGATAAATAATATAGGTATTGTTAAAACCTCCAGGTGTAGTACCAATTTTTATAGGGTTAATGAATCCAAATTGTATAGTATCACTCTTTGTTACTCCAGAAATAATTATACCACCATCACTATTCACTGCCATATCAGAAATATAATCATTACTATGGTCTGCAAATTTTTTCGACCATCTATAGTTACCAGCAGTATCATAAGAGGCAACGTAGTTAAGGCCATTGCCTGAAAGTGGGTCACTTGTTTGGTTTAGAAAATCAAGTGATTCTGTTAAATCACATCTTCCCGTAACAACAATGTTGCCACCCTGCAAATCACTTTTCATTCCAGTTATCATAGAATTAGGTGTGCCATATGCATATCCAAACTCAAAGTTTTGCGCGGAAGTATAAAAACTAATTACTAACAAAAATATTAGATTAGGAAGGCTTTTCATTAGTATCATCTTTATTCAATTAATTTGTAGTCAAATTAACAAAAAAATTATTAAGCTAAGAAATTGCTTACTAAATAATTTCATCAAATTGCTCTTCGCTAAGGTAGCCTAAGCCTATTAATCCTAAAAGCACAGATTACAAATACACCCGAACGTAAGTTCATTTGGTCTGACTTAATTATAGAGAGATAAATTAAAATCTAAACCCAAAATTTAATGCAACCCTATAATCTAGTTTTTTTGCAATGGAAAAATCGTAATACTTAGAAGACTCAAAATATCCTATACCCGCTAAGGCATCTATAGTGATTCTATTCAGTAAATAAAACTGCACTCCATTAATAATTCCTACACCAATATTGGCACTTTTGACATTTATCGGAATTTCAAAAAACTGAACATCCGACCTTGGAATACTTTTCGTTTGCCAGTATTTAAATCCTGCTCCAATATAATAACCTGTTAAAGAATGTTTCGTCGAGACAAAATACTTGTATTCCGGAATTAAACTGAACCATTTATAATTGTAATATTTGTCTTGAAACTTCCCATAACCAAATGATAATTGAAAACTATGATGTTTCAAGAACATTTTTTCTATTGACCATGACGTGTATGTTCTCTTGTATTGATTATCACTCCTTGCCTTAAGAATAGTAAGGAAATCCGAATATAAATCCCTTTTAACAACAAGGTTAATAAAATACTTAGTCGAATCAGACCGAGTAGCATTGAGACTTACACTCATCACTAAACAAAAAAAAACAACAAGACAATGTTTTTTTATCACTGTAAAAATTGATTAAAAAAAGAGCCTGAAAATTATTCCAGGCTCCTTTAAAAATAAGAAACTACTTCAAACTTCCAATCATTTCCTCAGGTTTAACCCAAGCATCAAATTGTTCGTTGGTTAAGTAGCCTAGGCCAATTGCTGCTTCGCGTAAAGTTTTACCTTCTTTGTGAGCGGTTTTGGCAATCTTAGCTGCTTTTTCGTAACCTATGTGTGGGTTTAATGCAGTAACTAACATTAAAGAGTTTTCTAAATGTTGTTTTACTACTGGTAAGTTTGCTGTAATACCATCTGCGCATTTCTCTGTAAAAGATACACAAGCATCACCAATTAAACGAGCTGATTGTAATACGTTAGCAGCTATTAATGGTTTAAATACGTTTAATTCAAAATGTCCCATGCTACCACCTATTGATACTGCAACATCGTTACCCATAACTTGAGCACAAACCATTGTTAATGCTTCTGGTTGTGTTGGGTTAACTTTACCTGGCATAATAGATGAACCTGGCTCATTATCTGGAATTACAATCTCCCCTATTCCACAACGTGGCCCTGAAGATAACATACGAATGTCGTTTGCCACTTTCATCAAAGCTACTGCACTGCGTTTTAATGCTCCAGATAATTCAACCATTGCATCATGTGCTGCTAATGCTTCAAATTTGTTTGGTGCAGTTACAAAAGGTAATCCTGTAAGTTCAGCAATTTTTTTAGCTACTAATACATCGTATCCTTTTGGTGTGTTTAATCCTGTTCCAACAGCTGTACCACCTAATGCTAACTCACGCACCATTTCTAATGCATTTTTTAAAGCACGAATGCTGTTTGTTATTTGTTGCACATAACCACTAAACTCTTGTCCTAATGATAAAGGTGTAGCATCCATAAAGTGAGTACGACCAGTTTTAATAACGTTAGCAAATTCTTTTGCTTTTTTATCTAATGAATCGCGTAATCTTTCCATACCTGGAATAGTAATTTCTACTACTTGCTTGTAAGCCGCAATGTGCATAGCAGTTGGGTATGTATCGTTAGATGATTGAGATTTGTTTACATCATCATTTGGGTGTAATACTTTTGGCTCATCAGTTAATTTACCACCTTGCATAACATGTGCACGGTAAGCAATAACTTCGTTTGCATTCATATTACTTTGTGTACCCGAACCTGTTTGCCAAATAACCAATGGGAATTGATCATCTAATTTATGTGCTAAAATTTCGTCGCACACTTTACCAATCATGTCTGATTTTTCTTTTGCTAATACACCAAGTTCAGCATTAGCTTGCGCTGCAGCTTTTTTAAGATATGCAAAAGCATAAATAATTTCCTTAGGCATACTTGCTTCAGGTCCAATTTTAAAGTTGTTACGGCTACGCTCTGTTTGCGCTCCCCAATAAACATGAGCAGGTACTTTTACCTCTCCCATTGTGTCGTGTTCTGTTCTAAATTCCATGTTTGTTTTGTTTAGTGTTGCTTCCATGTTATTTTGTTATTACAATAAATAATTTTCATTTAATCCTCTATGTCAGGTCGAGCGCAGTCGAGACCCTTTTATAACGTTATTTCGTTTATGCCCCTTCTCGACTGCGCTCGAAGTGACATATTTAGTTTCTACTTTATAATGCTACCATTATTAGTTTCATCCTTCACGGCTTGCACAAAGCTCAATTCCCCATGAGGATTTTCGGCCATCAAAATCATTCCTTTGCTTTCGATGCCTTTAATTTTACGTGGAGCTAGGTTAACTAGAATGCTTACTTTTTTTCCGATTGCATCTTCGGGTTTGTACCACTCGGCAATTCCAGAAACTACAGTACGTTTGTCTAGACCTGTGTCGATGGTTAGTTTTAATAACTTATCGGTTTTAGGCACACGCTCTGCTTCTAAAATAGTTCCTACTCTAATATCTAACTTACTAAAATCTTCGTAAGTAATTTCGGGTAATGCAGGAGCTAATGTTACAGAGTTAGCAGCGTTTAGTTTTTTAGATTCTTCTAATTTATTTACTTGTGCAATTACTTGCTCATCTTCAATCTTAGCAAATAGTATTTCAGGATTCTCATTTATTTTATGCCCTGCGCTAATATTATTGCTGTTCTTAGCATGCGACCATTTCAATGTAGAAAGGTTTAACATCTTAAACAACTTAGCTGAAGTAAATGGCAAGAAAGGTTCACAAACAATTGCAAGGTTTGCAGAGATCTGCACTGCAATGTTCATAATAGTTCTTACACGCTTTTCATCTGTCTTAATTAATTTCCAAGGCTCTTGATCGGCAAGGTATTTATTTCCTAAACGTGCTAGGTTCATCATCTCAGCTTGCGCTTCACGGAAACGAAACTTATCTAATGAGTCAGCAATCTTATCCGGGAACTTGGTCATCTCTTCCAAAATCAACAAATCACCTTTTGTGTATTCGCTTGCTTCTGGAACAATGCCATTGTAATTTTTATTAGTAAGCACCAATACACGGTTAATGAAATTACCATATATATCAGCTAACTCAGAGTTATTCTTGGTTTGAAAATCTTTCCAAGTAAAATCGTTATCCTTTGTCTCAGGCATGTTTGCGCTAAGCGTGTAACGCAATACATCTTCCTTACCTTTAAAATCAATCAAGTACTCGTGCAACCAAACTGCCCAGTTGCGAGAGGTAGAAATTTTATCTCCTTCTAAATTTAAAAATTCGTTTGCAGGAACATTATCTGGCAAAATAAATTCGCCATGCTCCATTAACATAGAAGGGAAAATAATACAATGGAAAACAATATTGTCTTTACCAATAAAGTGAATCAAACGACTCTCTTTATCTTTCCAATATAATTCCCATTTGTTTGGCTCAGCTGTATTAGCAAATAATTCTTTTGTTGCAGAGATATACCCAATAGGCGCATCAAACCACACGTACAATACTTTTCCGTCTGCTCCATCCACAGGAACGGGAACTCCCCAATCCAAATCGCGCGTCATAGCACGTGGTTGTAAACCATCTCCGCTATCTAACCAACTTTTGCATTGCCCATAAACATTGGTCTTCCAATCAGGATGACTTTCGATGTAGGCTTTAATTTTTGGAGATAATTTATCTAAAGGTAAAAACCAATTCTTCGTTTGCCTTAAAACAGGCTTTGCTCCTGATAAAGTAGAACGAGGATTTATTAACTCCGTTGGACTTAGTGAAGTGCCACATTTTTCGCATTGGTCGCCATATGCATTTTCATTTGCGCATTTAGGACAAGTACCAATGATGTATCTATCAGCTAAAAATTGTTTTGCTTCTTCGTCATAATATTGCTCAGTAACTTGCTCGGTAAACACACCTTTATCATACAAGTTCTTAAAAAAGTCAGAAGCTGTTTCGTGGTGAATTTTAGCAGAGGTACGAGAGTACACATCAAATGAAATTCCGAATTCTTTAAAGGAATCGCCCATCATTTTGTGGTATTTATCAACCACTTGCTGAGGAGTAATTCCTTCTTTTTTAGCTTTAATGGTAATTGGAACGCCGTGTTCATCGCTACCGCAAACAAAAACAACATCATCGCCTTTGCTGCGCAAGTAACGCACGTATATATCTGCAGGAATATAGCAGCCAGCCAAGTGCCCAATATGCACAGGACCATTAGCATATGGTAATGCCGCTGTAACCGTATTTCGTTTAAAAGTCATAAAGAAAATTGAGGAACAAATATAGCAATTTTAGGGCTAGTAGGAAGAGGAAATGGAAGATTTGAGAATTTGAAAATGAGCTAATTAGCTGATTTTTGTTGGTTTTTGTGTTGAATTTAATCTGGAAGAAGGAAATCTCGAAATAAATCCCAACGCACTTTCTCGACTGCGCTCGAAATGACAGCGCGCAATAATTGTCTGTTCAAGCGCTCTTTATAAATATTGGGATTAAATGCCTAAACACTTACAATGTCAGTTCGAGCGCAGTCGAGAACTAGACAAACGAAATTTTCATTAGCAAATAATCACTAATTTCACCCCATGCAAGCTCCTACTATAATTTACGAAGATGATGTATTGTTGGTATGCAATAAACCTGCAGGATTAATGGTGGAGCCGGATAGGAATAATTTTCCTAACCTATTGCAAGATGTAAAGAATTATATAAAAGCTACGACAGGCGAAAAACTGCCTTACGTCCAACACCTACACCGTTTAGATAGACCTACAAGTGGAATCGTACTATTTACCAAACAAAAAGAACATTTAAGAAATCTAAGCGAACAGTTTGCCCAGCGTGAAGTATCGAAAGAATATTTAGCCTTAACCAAAACTGCCCCGCTGCAATTAGAAGGCAGATTAGAGCATTGGCATCGCAAAGAAAAAAAGAAAGCAGTTGTTTACACTGAAGAAATTGAATTTGCGGAGAAAGCGATATTGGAGTATAGAGTAAAGGCGGAAGGAGAATTTTACTTATGGGAAATAAAACTACATACAGGTAAGTATCACCAAATACGTGTGCAGTTGGCAAGTTTGGGTTGTCCCATTTTAGGCGATGAAGTTTATGGTTCTACTGATAAGTATAAACCAAATGCAATTGCACTTCATGCCTGGAAGTTGAAAATAAAGCATCCTTTAACGAATGAAGTAATGGAGTTTGTGGCACCGGTTTTTTTTTGATATTATAAAATTTCTACTTACTTTCAAAAACATAATCACCCTCAACTAAATCCATATCAGTTCCATCAATATAAATGTATGAATCTGCTAACAGCACTATCTTTTTGTTTCTTAATTCTTTTATACGATATGTTATCGTAGCACCATTTAGGGCAAACAAAGATTCATCAATTGAATTTGTAGAATTGATTAATTTAATAACAATTGACTCTTTATTTTTATCATCACCAATTTTCCCCAAAAAATTCCAAGTTCCCTCCAAATAATTAAGTTCAGTATCTATAGTTTCAATTGCACTAAATCTACCGTCTTTCTCAAACACAAGATTTAAAGAGTAACGCAATGTAGTAGGAGAACTAAAAGGATCCATATCAGTTATAGTCATCGTATTTCCTGAAAAATTCAAATTAGAACTGTAATTATAAAATGAACTTATTGAATTATACTTACCAATAAATGAACTACATTTCCATTCGCCTACTAATCGTGCTTTTCTGGAACGCAAAGAAATCAAAGGATCATCTTCTCCCTTCTTACACGATGAAGGAAGAATAATTATGCTTGAAAGAATTAAAACTACGAATATTATTTTTTTCATTTGATTAAGTATATTTACAAATATATAAAGTTTAAGTCATTATGCTCAATATTCTCCAACCTACACTCCAAAACGAATTTGTAATACTTGCCCCGCTTAAAGAAAGTGATTTCGAAGCTTTGTATAAAGTTGCATCCGACCCATTGGTTTGGGAACAACATCCAAATAAAAATCGTTATCAACGAGATGTATTTCAAACTTATTTTGATGGAGCCATAAAATCGAAAGGTGCATTTTTAGTAAAAGATGCAAATACAAATGAAGTAATTGGATGCACTCGTTTTTATGATTACAATGAAAAAGACAAAAGTATTTTAATTGGATATACTTTTTTAGGAAGAAGTCATTGGGGAGGAAAATACAATCCATCAATGAAACAATTAATGTTGGAACACGCTTTTACTTTTGTAGATAAAGTTTTATTTCACATCGGGGCAAATAATATACGTTCTCAAACTGCTATACAGAGGATTGGTGCAAAGAAGATTGGCGAAGAATCCATTGCTTATCATGGGGAAACAAGTAATTTGAATTTTGTTTATTGTGTGGAAAAAGGCAAATGATTTTCATTCTACTTTAATAAACCTATGGCAAACACTCCCAGTTTTTTATGAAATCAACTCCAGGAGATAATTCACTTAAATCATTTAAGGTACTGCACTTGAAAAACGAAACGGATCATTCGTTGAGCAATAAATTGTTTGCCCTGATGTATCCGTTATATAAACAAAAAAGTTGTTGTTTTAGAAGGCATTAGGAAACTAAAAAATAAGAAGCGAAAAAATAATCTATTCATTGATTCTATTCTAACACGTAATTTTCTGAACTTAGATACGATTAATTTCTCTTTTTTAATTCCTCAATACTCAACAAAATCATTTCGTTTGTTGCAGGTAATTTAAACTGCGGTTCGTGTTGATGATTAGCCACTGCAGATATTGCATCCTTAATAGCTAACCAGGTTGCAAAGGCATGCATAAATGGTGGCTCACCAACAGCTTTACTTTTACGTATTGCATTAGGGTTTGGAATTCCTGTCATTAACTCCACTCTAAAATCTTTTGGGATATCTTGAACAGAAGGTATTTTGTAGGTATCAGGCGAATGGTTTAACATATGTCCTTTCTCATTCCATTTTATTTCTTCTGTTGTACACCAACCCAAACCTTGTACATAAGCACCTTCCACTTGCCCCTTATCTAAACCTGAGTTAATTGAATCACCAACGTCATGTAAAATATCAGTTCTCAAATTATGTACAAAACCAGTAAGTGTATCCACCATTACTTCGCTCACACACATTCCGAAAGAATAATAGTTGAATGGTTTGCCCCAGCCTGTTACTTTATCCCAACCAATGTTTGGTGTTTTATAAAAACCCGAAGCACTTAAACTGATTTGATTTAAATAACAAAGCATCATAGCTTCATCAAATGCAATTTTTCTATCTGCATTTTTCGAATCGAAAATCAAATCATTTTCAATTTCAATGTTTTCTTGTAAGGACGGTTTATTTGGATTTGATTTTGAAAATTCTTTTGCAAAAAATTCCTTTAGCCTTTCTTTAATTATATCAATTGCGTTTTTAACAGCCATTCCATTTAAATCAGTGCCCGCAGAAGCCGCTGTAGCAGAAGTGTTTGGAACCTTGGAAGTATTAGTAGCATTTACTTTAATTTTCGATAAACTAACTCCTAATTCAGCTGCAGCAATTTGAGAAATCTTAGTATTTAAACCCTGCCCCATTTCGGTGCCGCCGTGATTTACTAATATTGTTCCATCTTTATAAATATTTACTAATGCTCCTGCTTGATTTAAAAAGGAAGTTGTAAATGAAATTCCAAATTTTACTGGCGTAATTGCTAAACCTTTTTTATAAAATTCATTCTTAGCATTGTATTCATTTATCTCTTTTCTTCTTTTAAGGTAATCAGAAGAAGTCATTAATTTATCATACAATACATGAAGTCTATTTAACTCAACTTCTTGTCCGTAATGTGTGATATTATCTTTATCTGTTCCGTAGAAATTAATTTTACGAATTTCAGCGGCATCCTTTTTAAGTGTGCGTGCAATTCTATCAATAATCGTTTCCATACCTGCAATACCCTGCGGTCCACCAAAACCACGATATGCAGTATTAGACACACGGTTTGTTTTGTAAGCTCTACCTGTTACATGCATATTAGGAATGTAATAACTATTATCAGCATGTAACATCGCACGTTCTAAAATGGCAAAACTTAAATCGGTTGCATAACCTGCATCGGTATTTTGCACCACTTTAACTGCTTCTATTTTACCTGCATCATCAAAACCAACTTCATAATTAATTAAGTAAGGGTGACGCTTACCTGTCATTATTTGATCATCATCTCTAAACAAACGGATTTTAACTGGACGCTTTGTTGCATTGCACAATAAAGCCGACCAAGCAGCTGTCCAGTTTGCTTGTGTTTCTTTACCTCCAAAAGCTCCACCCATACGGCGTGTTTCAACAACAATTTCATTTTTGCCAATACCCAAAACTTCAGCAATGATAGCTTGTGTTTCGGATGGATGTTGTGTTGAACTATAAGCAGTAATTTCCTGATGCTCACCAGGAACGCAAATACAAGCTTGTGTTTCTAAATACCAATGTTCTTGTGCTCCTGTCTCTAATTCACCTTTCAAGGTATGCTTCGCTGTTTTTAATGCAGCTTCTGCATCTCCTCTTTTCATGGTGCGCTCAGGACCAAGCAAACTATTTTTTGTAATCGCCGTTTTTAAATCTAATATTGCTTCTAGTACTTCGTATTCAATTTCGATAAGCTTTTCTGCTGCAATGGCAATAGCTTCGGTTTCGGCAGCAATCAAAACAATGGCTTGTCCAACACATTCTACTTTATCTATTGCTAAACAAGGCTCATCATGAATAACAGGTCCCATTTGGTTTGCACCTGGGATATCTTTATAAGATAAAACAGCGTGTACTCCTTTTAATTTTTTTGCTGCCTCTAAATTGATAGATTTTATTTTCGCATGTGCGTGTTTACTATACACAACACGGCCAACAAGCAATTGGGAATTGACCAACATATCATCAATGTAAACCGATTCTCCGGAAACATGTTTTACTGCGCTATCATGTGGAATATTCATTCTAAGTTGAAAATTAAAAGGTTTTAAATTTAAGCTTGCATGATGTATTTGGTATCATTCCAAAATTTCAATAATAAGTTTTTTGCAACTGTTGTTCTAAACTCTGCACCTGAACGGGCATCTGACAATGGTGTGAAGGCTGTACCAATCATTTCCATTGCTTTCTCAATGTTTTCTCTGTTCCAATCGCTTCCCATTAAAAACACTTCTGCTTCTGTTGCGCATTTTGTAATCGCTGCCATACCGCCAAAAGCAAGGGTGACAGCAGTTACTTTATTTTTTTCTAAGGTCACACTAAAGCCAGCACTCACAGTTGAAATATCTAAATCCTTACGTTTAGATATCTTATAAAATTTAACCTGTGTATTTACACTTGGCTTATTAATAATAACAGAAGTGATAATTTCATTTGGTTTGCGTTCTGTTTGGCGATAGCCTAATAAAAACTTACTCATCTTTACAATTCTATCGCCGTCTTTACTTTGCAATTTAAGTTCAGCATCATAAGCCATTAAAGTTGGTAAAGTATCGCCAATAGGAGAACCAGAACCTAAATTACCACCAAATGTTGCTAAGGTTCTAATTTGACGAGAACCAAATACAGCAAGGGTTTCGTGTAATGCAGGGAGCTCCGTTTTAGAAATTTTCTTTACTTCCTCTAAACTCATTCCTGCACCAAATTTTATTACGTAATCGGTAACAATGCACTTTTTTAATTCTTCGATATTAGATAAATCAATTATTTCACCTAACACCTCATGTCGCTTTGTTACACGCAAAGCCACATCTGTTGCCCCGCTTACCAATACAGAGTTTTGCATTTTTTCTCGCAAGTCAAATGCCTCTGCTTTTGTTTTAGGTTGAAAGTATTTTTGTGTCTTTGTATCAATTTCAATTGACTTGCTTTCACTTTTTATTTGTTGCAATAAAGAAACAATTTGCTTTTCGTTTTCATCAAAATGGTCTTTGCCATCATGAACACAAGCTTTTGCAGCTGCCTCCACAATTGGTTTGTATCCCGTGCAACGACATAGATTCCCTGTTAAAGCATCATCAATACTTTCTTGTGTAGGTTTGTTTTCGTTTTTATATAATGAAAACATCGACATAATAATTCCTGGAGTACAGTATCCGCACTGACTTCCATTGCAATCCACCATTTCTTGTTGAACGGGATGCAGGATTTCTTCTGTTCCTTTTTTGTGTTTTAAATTCTCCACAGTCACCAATTGTTTCCCATGAATCATCGGCAAAAACACCAAACAAGAATCCATTGCTTTGTAAGTAATTTTATTATCAGGATTTAATTCGCCTATTACAACAGTACATGCCCCGCAGTCGCCTTCGGCACAACCCTCTTTCACACCTTTGTGCTCTGCACTCTTGCGAAGAAAATTAAGTACAGTAGTAGTTGGACCGAAAACTTCATCAAAATGAAGCGTTTGAATCTTATCATCTAAAACAAAAGAAATAGTTTGTTGCATACAATAGTTTTAAATATCGTTTAGGTAAATTTAATAAAAATAATGTAAGATTTGTTATAGAAATTGAATAGTTATTTAGCCTTATTCACAGCCTCCGCATTACGAACATCAATCAATTTTCCCAAAATGCTAATTGCGATTTCTTGAGGTGTAACGGCCTTAATATCCAAACCAATCGGCATATCTATTCTAGCAATCTCAGAAGGCTCTAAAATATTGGAAGCCACTAAATTCTTTTTTGCAATTTCTACTTTGCGTTCGCTACCAATCATTCCAACATATTGATGCGGTTTTTTAGATGTAAGCGCGAGTATTTCCCTATCATATTGATGGTCGTGGGTGAGAATAACAATAAAAGTAGCTGTATCAAAAATAAGCTTCTCTATTGCAGTTGCATGATGTTCTTTTACAATGGTGCAATCTGCTACATTAAAATCATCGAAGGCATCGTAACGGTCATCAATTAAAGTAGTACTAAAATCAAGATCGCAGGCAAATTTAGCAAGTGCTTTACCAATGTGTCCTGCACCAAAAACATATAGTTTCTTTTTGTTCATGATAGGTTCAATATAAAGTTCAACAGTTCCGCCACAACACATAGCAAGGTCTTTCACCAAATTATGCTCAACAATTTTAGAAGTGTTGTTTTTAATCACTTCTAATGCTTGCTCAATAACCAATTTCTCTAATGCCCCGCCACCAATTGTTCCAGTAATGCTTCCGTTTTCATAAACAATCATTTTTGAACCCGTTTTGCGTGGAGCCGAGCCTTTGGTATTGATAATAGTACAAAGAGCAGCCTTAGTGTCGCTGTTTTCGATTTGTAGTATTTTTTGGTAAAGGCTCAATTATTTATGGTTTCTATTTTATGAGGAAATAAAGATAATGAAAAGTGATTAACGATTTAATAAATAAAAGTAAAACTCTGTGTTCCTCTGTGAACTTTGTGTCTCCGTGGTTGGATTTTTTTTTACCACAGAGACACGGAGGTCACCGAGTTTCACGGAGAAACAAACATGCCTATTTTATTTTTATAGGTACCCAAATTTCTTCTTCAGAGTTAGTGTCAGCAGTTTTGTATTTCTCCCCTAATATTTCAAAATGTGGGCGATGGTCTAAAACATAGGCTGATTGGGGAAGCCACTCTCCAAAGATGTATTGAAAAATGCTTGTATCTGTATTTAATCCTTTGTAGTGAAATACAGCGTAAATACCTTCAGGCAAAACAAAACTTGACATTCCTTCAGGTACTTCATCAAAATGCTCCACTTCTATTAATGCAAATTTTGTAAACTCTTTGGTTGGATTAAATGAATTAAAATAATCGGCATCATACACCTGCAAAGAGAACAATTGATTTTCAAATGGAGTTTTAATTTCCTTACGTCTTGGCATAAAGCTCTTCCATAAGTCCGCAGTTTTATTGTTGGCTAAAGACATTTGCATGTGCAAGCCAATTAATTTTTTTGAGGGTATGGATTGGATTTTGGGTTGCATAAGTATTATGATGCGTCAACTATAACCCAATCAACAAATAAATTTTGCTTGCGATTAAATTCAAGCTCAGGATTCTCACATATTCGTAATCCACAAATCTGACGTTTTACCCCATCTTTTATATAGTTAAAATCTTTTGTTTCCAACATAATATAAGTATAAGTTTTGCCAGAAATTAAAACTTCACTAGTTAACTTAATTAAATAAACACCTGCGAATTTCATTCTACCAGAAAGTTTTTCAACTTCACCTTCAATTGGAAACTGAATGTTTTGAAAAGAACCTTTTCTGAATCTGTTTATTTTAAACTTCAGGCCAATTGATTTTTCAATCTCAAAATATTTAATTAAATAATATAAACCAATTGGTAGTACATTTAAATACACATCCAATTTATCATTGTGCTTTAGCGTTAAACCCATACCGAGTCCAAAACTTAGAGGGAAAGAATTAATAATATTTGAGCCAGAATAACAAATACTTGGCACCTGCATAAAAACCCATAAATACATTAATCGATAACAATATTTATTTTTCGAATAATATGCAGCTATTGATAAACTTCCAACAAAAAAAGAGACAATTGAATAAACATCAGCTTGAAGACTTAATTGATTTATTATTGTCCACAAACAACAAAATCCAATTACAATTGTTGTTATGTGATTTTTTTGATTAGTCATACTTATTTACCTAAATCTTCTCCCCTTCCCACTTCGCCACAACAGCTGAAGCCACAGCGTTACCAATTACATTAGTTGCCGAACGGCCCATATCTAATAATTGGTCAACTGCTAATAAAAGCAACATACCTTCAACAGGTATTTTAAACATGGCAAGCATACCTGCAATTACTACAAAGGATGCGCGAGGTACACCTGCAACACCTTTTGAGGTAAGTAGCAAAATCAACATCATTTTAATTTGATCGGCAAACGAAATATCCATTCCGTATGCTTGTGCAATAAACATGGTTGCAAAAGTCATATACATAATAGAACCATCAAGGTTAAACGAGTAACCCAAAGGCAAAACAAAACTCACTACTTTTTTAGAAACTCCATATTTCTCAAGCGCCTCAATTGTTTTTGGCATAGCAGCTTCTGAGCTGGCCGTGCTAAATGCAAGTAATAGAGGTTCTTTAATTAAACCCAATAATTTGTAGAACTTGATTTTTAATATTGTACAAATTAAAAACAGCACAACAAATACAAAGAACAATAATCCACCAAAGAAACAGGCAATGAGATACACATATCCTGAGAGCACATCCAAACCCTGCGTTATTACAACGGCTGTGATGGCACCAAATACCCCCACAGGCGCAAACTTCATCACGTAGTTGGTGACCTTAAACATAATATGTGAAAGTGCATCCAACAAATTAACTAATGAATCAGCTTTACCTCCAACAGAAGCGGCTGCAATACCAAAAAACAAAGCAAATATTACGATAGGCAAAACTTCGTTATTTGCCATTGCCTCTACAATACTTTGTGGAATTACGTGATTAACAAAATTCTTCGCCGTTTGTGAAGCTACTTTAACACCTGTATCTGCACCTGCTTCGGGTAATTCGAGATGCATGGCTTTTCCGGGTTCAAATACATTCACTATTACTAAACCCAAACTTAACGCAATTAATGTGGCGCAGGTAAAATAGATAAGTGTCTTCCCTCCTATCCTTCCAACTACTTTAAAATCGCCGACTTTAGCTACACCAACCACCAACACTGCAAATACAAGCGGGGCAATTATCATTTTAATTAAACGAAGAAAAATATCACTTAACAATGAAAAATTAGAGGCAATATCTTTTTTGGCATTCTTCTCCTGTTTATCGTAAACAGCTTTTACAATCGACTCGTGCTTTTTATTTCCATTGCATTGCTGCAATGCTGATTCTTTTGCAGTTGCATATGCTGTTGATTTATTATTATTGATGGTAGCGCCTAATACGATACCTAAAATCATTGCAATAACAATTGATATAATTAATCCGTTCTTAGAAAAGTTCATTTAATCTGGTCGTTTTATTTCTTAAAATATGATCGAGCAACACTAATGCTGCCATGCTTTCTACAATGGGAACTGCGCGTGGTAATACACATGGGTCGTGTCTACCTTTTCCCTGTATAGTTGTTGCATCACCTGCACTATCAATCGTTTCTTGTTCTTGCATAATAGTTGCAACAGGCTTGAATGCTACATTACAATAAATATCCATTCCATTACTAATGCCACCTTGTATTCCACCTGAATTGTTGGTACTTGTAATTACTTTCCCAGCTTTCGTCTCAAATAAATCGTTTAGTTCAGAACCTTTTTTATGAATCGAATCAAAACCTGCTCCGTATTCAAAACCTTTTACAGCGTTTATACTTAGCATTGCTTTTCCTAAATCTGCATGCAGCTTATCAAACACGGGTTCACCCAAACCTGCATGAACACCTTGGCATACACAAGTAATAATACCACCAACGGTATCTCCAGCTTTACGTGTTTGTTCAATTAAGGATATCATTGCTTCCGCAGCTTCTGAATCGGGGCAACGAACAATGTTTGAATCGATTTTACTTAAATCTAATTCTGTATAATTTTTTTGTAATTTAATATGTGCTACTTGCGAAACATAAGCGTGAATTTGAATTCCAGCCTTTTTTAATATTTGTTTTGCAATTGCTCCTGCCACTACACGGCAAGCCGTTTCACGTGCAGATGAACGCCCGCCGCCTCTATGGTCACGCATACCGTATTTAGTATCATAGGTATAATCAGCATGTGAAGGCCGGTAAACATCTGTATTATGCGTGTAATCTTTTGATTTTTGGTCTTCGTTACGAATGATAAAACCAATTGGCGTACCTGTAGTTTTTCCCTCAAAAATTCCTGAAAGAAATTCAACTTCATCTTCTTCCTTACGTTGTGTTACAATATGTGATTGACCAGGTTTACGACGTTGTAATTCGGACTTAATAAAGTCAAAATCAATTTCTAATCCTGCAGGACAGCCATCAATTATTCCACCTAAGGCTAGTCCGTGACTTTCGCCAAAAGTAGTAAGCTTAAATAAGGTTCCAAATGTGTTCCCTGCCATAAGTAACAAAGATAAGAAAGAGTTTAAATTATTGTAAGGTTTTAATTAATGTTGTTACATTATTTACTGGGACAAAAACAGCTTGATTAATTCGTTTTATAAGTGTTTTTAGGAATTAACTCATTAAACTTCACATCAAAATAAAGTTCATCCTGAAAAAGTTTTCCATCAGCGTAAATAGATAGTTTGGTTTCTACTTCGCCACTGCACGCTTTTTGGCGTTCAACAACACGTACTTCTAACACCGAACCGTTATAGTTTTCAATAAATCGTTCAATGAATAGGGTTTCTTTGTTTATCCAAATTTGAGGAATTTTATCATTGTCAACCTTAGTTCCAATAACAAAACACTTTTTCCCGTTTAACTCTTGCTCAGATAATTCATTCAATTTAATTCCAAACTTTTGAATGCGCGTTAAAACATCCTTTTTTGGGCGGTGATACATACCACCAAGCAATAACATTATTAAATTCGAATCGCGCTCAGCACTCATTAGTTTTTTATTTCTGAAACGGTAAGCCGAATCATTTTTAAAAATCATAAAATTACCTTTGCTTGTATCTCCAATATCAATGCGCAATTTATCTGGAAACTCAAGGTACTCTGTCCAAACCTGCCCCGTTATTAAACTATCGTTACGATAACGATTAGTAGTTTGTTTAAATGTAAGTGTACTGCAATACTTACCCGCATTTTTTTTATGCATAGCACTTATCAATGCTTTCCCATCTTTGTATTGGGAAAACATAAATACTGGGGCAATTAAAAATAATATTATTAAAACTCTATTCATACTCTTTTTTAATTTTTCTTTCAGCTTTGTCACTTCTAGCTGTCAGGCTGAGCTTGACGAAGGCGAGAAGCGACTATTGTACTTTCGTTCTGTTCTCGACTGCGCCTGCCTGAAGAAGGCAGGCTCGAACTGACACTCAAATTTTTATTCTACTAGCTCCCGATAGCTATCGGGACGAACTGACACTCAATTACGGCTTTTAATTATGGTTTAAATTTTAAGGTTAATTCCATTTTCTCATAATTAACTACTGCTTTAAACTGCAAAAGAATATCGCTACCTATAACACCATCAATTGGTTTTAGTTTAATGTTTTCATATGAATGATTTACATGAGATAAATCGATAAAAATACCATCATAATTCGCAATGATTAAACCACCCAAATCTAATTTCTTTATTTCGCTAACATGGCTAACCATGCTACTAGTTCCTAAACCAGTTGAGAGCTGATCATTTTTCTTTAAATCCTTTTTATTAATGAATTTATCCATTCGGTTTAAATCAAATACAGTGCGGGAAGCACCTGTATCTATTAATAAATTAGCCACTTTACCGTTTATCTTTGCTTTTATCGACAAATGATAGCCATCGTTTTCGATGTTAAGCAGTTTAATTTTTAAAACAATTTTCTTCATAGTACAAGTTTAGGGCTTTTTTTGTGTATTTAGTTCGTATTTTCGCCTAATAATTCATAAAACGGGATGGTCGGTTTTTAGGACTGACCAACAATTAAATTAAAGATGAAAATTAAGAGACCAAATAAAATAGTTGAAGGAGTTGTAATTCACGATACATCATCAGAAGGATTAGCAGTAGCACGTGTAGATGAAATGGTTGTATTTGTTGAAGGCGCAATTCCTGGAGATGTGTGCACTATACAAATATACAAAGTAAAAAAGAAATTTGGCGAAGCTAAAATGATTAAGCTAGAAGTTCCATCGCCACACCGTACAACTGCACCTTGCGAGCATTTTGGCACTTGCGGCGGTTGCAAATGGCAGCACATGGACTATAAATCACAATTAAGCTTTAAACAAAAACACGTTTTTGATGCATTAACTCGTTTAGCAAAAGTTGAGTTCCCTGAAGTGAAACCAATACTTGGTGCTGAAGAGATTTACAATTATAGAAACAAATTAGAATATACTTTCTCTGCAAAAAAATGGTTAACGGTTGAAGAAATTGAAACAGGAAAAGAGTTTAATCGTAATGCGCTTGGATTCCATATTCCTGGTTCATTTGATAAGATATTAGACATCTTTAAATGTCACTTACAAAAAGAGCCATCCAATGCTATTCGTAATTCAGTTAGAGAGTTTGCGCACCAACATAACTATTCGTTTTTTGATATTAAAGGTAAAGAAGGTTTTTTAAGAAACTTACTAATTCGTAATACAAGCATTGGTGAGACAATGGTATTGGTTTCTTTTTTTAGAGAAGAGAAAGAAAATCAAAATGCTTTATTGGAACACATAAAAACAAATTTTCCAGAAATTACTTCCCTACTCTATATCATCAATCCAAAAGGCAACGAAACTTTTCATGATTTAGAAGTACATTGTTATCATGGGCGCGACCATATATACGAAGAAATGGAAGGCTTACGTTTTAAGATTGGGCCAAAATCATTTTACCAAACCAACTCACAACAAGCACACGAGTTATATAAAATTACACGCAAATTAGCAGGTTTAACTGGAAATGAAGTTGTGTACGATTTATATACAGGAACAGGAACCATTGCAAGCTTTGTTTCTAAAAACGCAAAAAAAGTAATTGGTATCGAATACGTTGAAGCCGCGATTGAAGATGCAAAACTAAATGCCAACTTAAACAACATTAATAACGTTGAGTTTTTTGCAGGTGATATGAAAGATATGCTAACACATGATTTCATTAACAAACATGGTAAGCCAGATGTAATTATTACCGACCCACCACGCGCTGGTATGCATGAAGAGGTAATTAAAGTATTGTGCGAAACAAAAGCTCCACGTATTGTTTATGTAAGCTGTAATCCATCAACACAAGCACGCGATTTAGCCGCATTGGATAGTTTGTATAAAGTATTAGAAGTGCAACCGGTAGATATGTTTCCACAAACACATCACGTAGAAAATGTAGTTTTATTAGAACTTAGATAAAATTTTATGTCGCAAATAAATTCTAAAAAAGCATTGCTTTTTATTTTCGTTACCATTTTAATTGATTGTATTGGTATTGGAATTATTATTCCAGTTATGCCAAAATTGATACAAAGTTTATCAAGCACCAATGTGAGTGATGCTGCTTCAATTGGGGGATGGCTTAGCGTTTCATATGCTATCATGCAATTTGTTATGTCGCCGGTTTTAGGTGGTTTAAGCGACCGTTTTGGAAGAAGGCCAGTGTTATTAATATCAATGTTAGGATTAGGAATCGATTTTATTTTCTTGTTCCTTGCTCCTACTTTAGCTTGGTTGTTTGTAGGTAGAATTATTGCAGGTATATGCGGGGCAAGTTTTACAACTGCATCGGCTTACATTGCCGATATTAGTACAAAAGAAAATCGTGCACAAAACTTTGGAATGATAGGTGCTGCATTTGGTGTAGGATTTATAATTGGTCCAGCACTTGGTTCTTTGTTTAGCACCTTTGGTGTACGTGTTCCATTTTTAGTTGCAGCATGCTTTTCTTTACTCAATTTCATTTACGGTTATTTTATTTTGCCAGAATCATTAGGTGTTGAGAACAGAAGAAAATTTGATTGGAAACGTGCTAATCCAATTGGTTCTTTATTACATTTAAGAAAACACAAAACAATCTTAGGCTTAATTGCCGCGCTTACCTTCATCTACATCGCTGGTCATGCTATGCAATCTACTTGGACATTTATAACAATGGAGAAATTTAAGTGGAGCGAAAAAATAGTTGGTTACTCTATTTCCTTTGTGGGAATTTCAATTGCTATTGTACAAGGTGGTTTAATTAAAAAAGCCAATAACCTGTTAGGAATAAAACGCTCAGTTTATGTTGGATTATTATTACAAATTATTGGTTTCATTTTATTTGCATTTGCTTGGCAAGATTGGATGATGTTTGCCATTATGTTACCTTTTGCAATGGGCGGCATTGCTGGTCCTTCTATGCAATCCATTATGACTTCACAAGTTGCGGCAAATGAACAAGGAGAGCTACAAGGTGCTATCACTAGCTTAATGAGTTTAACTTCTATTATTGGTCCGCTCTTAATGACAAGCCTATTTACTTTTTTCACAGGAACAAATGCACCTGTTTATTTCCCTGGAATTCCATTCTTAACAGGGGCAATATTAACGGTGGTTAGTTTTGTGATTGTGTTGTTGGCATTGAAGAAATATGGAAAGTAAATGTGTTTATAACACGTTTACATATTACAACATTAAAAACAGCATAACACCACTCATTATTATCATAATTGCATCTTCTATTATTGTTAATGTGCTCATTGGTAAATTAAATACTGCACCTAAACAAGCGCATTGTATTTGCTTTTTATTTAAAACCGACTGTAATACTCCAATTATGCTAACAGTCATAACTAACAATACCGCTAGGTTTGTAAAAACAGGATTAAAATCAACCAAGCTTAAAATACCCAAACCTAATTCAATAAAGGCATATAGGTAAGCCCATATTGGTATTTTTTTAGCTATAACATCATACATAATATAACTTTCGGCAAACCCTTTAAGGTTAAGAAATTTAAAAAATGAAAATGTAAGAAAAAAGCCTGCCATAAAATGTCGCATCCATTGCATCCAGTCAAAATGATTGTTCCCTAACTGAACTAATGTTGCAACTATTGTGATATAAACAAATATCAATAAAACTGGCTTGTAGGTCTCAACCCAAGATTTGCTCATTTCTGCAATTTCATTGTGATGTAAAGCTGAAATTTGATATTTACTATCTTTGCCTCCCAATGCATTTTGAAACTCAGAGAGCCCAATATGCTTATCCATTGATATTGTTGCAATACTTGTTTTTTGTGAAACTTCAACAGAAGTTACAAAAGGAACTGAAAGTAATTTACCCTTTACTTTTGCCTCGCAGCTGGTACATGTCATACCAGTAATTTTATATTCGTGAACCATTTTATTTAATTTTTTTATTAAACTTAATGGCACAAAGGTTTATATAAAATCAAGTTAAAGTATTGCAAAATTTTGGGAATGACATGCGAAATTTAGAGATCCTCAATTTGCTTTCTTTTTTTATCCTTTAATTGTTTGAAATAACTAGGTGAAAATCCTGTTACCTTTTTAAATTGATTACTTAGATGCGATGCTGTACTGTAATTAAGTTGATAGGCTATTTCGCTTAAGGTTAATTCATTGTAAGTAAGTAATTCCTTTACTTTTTCAATTTTTTGATTAATAAAATATTTTTCAATCGTTATGTTTTCGACCTCCGAAAAAAGATTACTTAATGTGCTATAGTCTTGATGTAAGTTTTCGGATAAATAATCAGACAAATTAGTTTTTATTTCATTGTTTTTATTTTGAACCAAATCAACAATTAAATTTTTTATTTTCTCAATGATTTTGCTTTTTTTATTATCAATAAGGTCAAAACCTAACGAATGAAGTTTCTTTAATAATTGTTCCTTCACAAAGCCGATGTCATTTTCTTGTATTTCAACTTCACCTAGCTCAACAGAAAGTGGTTTAAGTCCAATGTTTTCCAACTCTGTCCTAATTACCATCTTACAACGGCTGCAAACCATATTTTTTATGTAAAGCTTCATTCTTTTTTAGTGTAAGTAAAAAGCCAACCTTTAAAAGGTTGGCTTTTTAAAGTATTTAAAATGAATTTTATTTATTTCCTTTCACTAAAAACCACCAAAGAGCAACGTAAACTGCTTCTTCTTTAGCACCTTTAATATCGCTAGTAACATCGCTCATTTTTGCGATTGAGCTATTGCTTGAATTACGAATAGTATTACCATCAATTTTTAATACTGTTGAATTACTTGAGTTACGAATGGTTTTTCCATCGCTATCAACATGCCCTACTGAGCTATTGCTTGAGTTACGAATTGTTTTTCCGTCGCTATCAATTTTACCAACTGATGAATTGCTTGAGTTACGTAATGTTTTACCATCGCTATCCATTTTGTATTGTGCCGAAGCAACTGTTGATACAAATGTAAATGCAAGAATGGCGAATGCTGTTTTGATTGTTTTGTTCATGCTGAATGTTTTTAATTGTTTAATCAAATATAACATTCTATTGCTAATATTACAACGACTTATCGAATAATTGTTTAATGAACACTAACGACTTAGACAAATATGATTACCCAAGATAAAATCATATTTATCAGCGCTATCTGTATTGTCACTTTTTCTTTTGAATATAGATTTTACCCCATGATTAATACAATAATTGCTTTTTTGACTGTTTTATTTAAGTCAACCTTTTTATAGGACTAGACAATAAATAAAAAAGCCCTATTCTTTGTTTTTGAATAGGGCTTTTCAATAATATAGAATTCTATTAATCTATCAACTCAATTGAAAGATAATTACTTTTCTTATAAAAGATTAATTTAATTTTATCGTAAGGGATTAATGAAGAGTATGAGTTTCCTTCGATAAGCATCGATTTTTCATTATACGTTATCTTCATTGTTTTAGGATCTAATTTCTCAAATTTCTCGAACCATCCTTGTGATGCACCATCATGCTCACGCGTACGGATTAAAAACACATCAGGCAAGGTACTCATATCTGCACTCTTCATCATCGTTTCAACTTCAGACTTTGACATTTGCGCGTCCATTATTAATGAAAACAGCGACAAAATAAAAATGAATGATAATTTTTTCATGTTAATTTATTTTTAGGGTTAATCAAATTTAACGATTAATATTTAAAACAACAAGAAAACTAGATAAAATCATTTTCAAAGTATCTAAAGCATATTTACCTTTAACATACCTATTTCAATAAACATCAACCAATTCTAGAAATACTAATACGTTCGATATAGCAATTTATCAAATACTCCAAGTAGTTAATCCTTGTGAAGTAAATTTGAAGGATTGTACTCTACCACCAAATTGTTCTAATGACCTTGCCACTTTAATTTTTGTAACAGCTGGACAATAAAAAAACATAAACCCGCCACCACCAGCTCCCGATATTTTCCCACCAGTTGCCCCGTTTTTAAGAGCTTCAGTATAAATATCATCTATTAAAGTGTTAGAAATAGATTTCGCCATTTGTTTTTTATTTTGCCATCCAAAATGCAACACCTCTCCAATTTTATTTAAATCACCACGTAATAAATGTTCTTTCATCATGATCGCTTGCTCTTTTAAATGATGCATTGCATCTATTGCCCCAACATTTTTGCTCTCTACATTTTTTACCTGGTCGGTAATGATTTGCGCAGATAAGCGTTGAGTTGCTGTAAAATATAAAAGCAAATTAAATTCTAATTCGAATAATACTTTTGGTTTTAATGCTAATGGATTTACAATGACTCTATCGTTAGCTAAAAACTCCATAAAATTAAATCCACCAAAAGTTGCAGCATATTGATCTTGTTTGCCACCAGCCATGTTTAAATCAACACGCTCAATTTCATAAGCTAAGTGAGCAATATCGTAATTTCCTAAAGGCAATTTTAACCACTCAACAAAAGCACCTAATAATGACACTACTATGGTTGAAGATGTTCCTAAACCAGAACCTTGCGGAGCTTCAACATAGGAAGTTAATCTAAACGATAAAGGTTCGAGATTAAATTGTTTTATAACACGATTATAGATTCCAATAAATAATTCGAATCCTTCAACTAATTCTAATTCTTTTGCGCTATCGGTTGCATAGCATTTATCAGTTCCATCAATACAAAACTCTATTTTGCCATTATCTAATGGTTCAAGCGAAGCGTAGGCATATAAATCAATGGTTGCATTTAAAATTGCCCCGCCATACAAATCAGAGTAAGGAGAAACATCAGTTCCGCCACCGGCTAAACCAATACGTAATGGTGCTTTGCTTCTTATAATCATAGTTAAAAAGAAACGAATTTACGAAATAACAAGAATGAAATGGCTAGATTAAGGTATTATTGCAAACAAGTAATTGTGGAATAACTTAGTTTGAGAATAAGTAAGGATTATGCTCCAAAATATTATTTTTTACTGCATACATTACAATACCCGCAGTATTGTTAACGCCCAATTTGCTCATAATGTTTTTGCGATGTGTATTAACTGTATGTGTACTTAAACATAACGTATCTGCAATTTGTTTGTTTGATAAACCTTCTGCAATATAACGGATAACATCTGCTTCACGCTCAGTAACTAGTAAACCTTCGCATGAAACGTTTTGTAAATAAGTTGGAGTAATCTTTATTTCAGCTGGTGCAGTAAGAACGTGAGCTATTTTACCACATAAAAAACGCTCGCCTTTATGAGTTTCAATAATTGCGTCAATAATCTCTTGTTTGTCACACTCTTTTAATAAATAACTCGTTACTTCACCATTTAATAAATTCTCAATTTCAGCTTTTGAAAGCATTTGAGTAATAGCAAGTATTTGTAGCTTCTTATTCGCTTTTTTAAGTAACGTTAAATCTGCATTAGAAAGAATAAGTGAATGTGTATCAACGATAAGAACATCTGGTTTAAATGTTTTATTAATTTCTTTCAATTCCAGAGCATTTTCTGCCTCAGCAACAAAACTAAAATCCGCAACATCACTTAAAAGGGCTTTAAAACCAACTCTTACAAGTACACTGTTGTCTGCAATTAATAATTTTATCATCTTTTTCTTATTTAGACTAATTTTAAACAAAGATACAATGAGAAAATGAATTCACAAATTAAATTGTGATTATTTCTCCATCTTTTGCTAAAACACAATTGTTGAAAACAGTCCCTGCTTCCAATAAAAAGGGCTCCAAATCCCCATAACGTGCTGAAAAATGTCCTAAAATTAATTGTTTTGTTTCGGCAGCTAATGCAATTTTTGCAGCTTCTTCTGCGGTTGAATGAAAAGTGGCCTTTGCCCTTTCGATCATATCTTTTAAAAAAGTTGATTCGTGATAAATGGTTGTTGCACCTTTTATATAATTAACAAGTCTTTCATCATAACGTGTATCACTGCAATAAGCGTATGATTTGGTTGGTGCTGCTGATTCACTCAATAATTTATAATCGATTTCATTACCTTCATTATCAATAGCATTAATACCTTGTTTTACTTTATGAATTTCGGCAAGAGAAATATTTCTGCGCTCAAATTCATATTTTTTAATCTTTCTTAAACCCTCTTTTTCTTCAAATAAAAAGCCACAGCATGGAATTCGGTGGTTAAGTGGGAATGAATACACTTTAACTTTATTATCTTCTAAAATTAAATTCTTTCCATTGGTACTTAAGAAATGGTATTCGATTTCATAATTCAATTCGGTACCCGAGTATTTGTTTTGAATATCAATAATCTCTTTTAATTCGGGAACACAAAATAAATGCATTACCTTTTTTCTGCCCAACAAATGCATGCTTTGAAGCAAACCAAGCAATCCCAAATAATGATCGCCATGCAGGTGAGAAATAAAAATGTGGTCGATACGCGACCAACTTAATTTACTTTTACGCAATTGAATTTGAGTTCCCTCGCCGCAGTCGATTAAAAAAAAACGCTCAGCTATATTCAATAGCTGAGCGGATGGATTTCTAGAAATTGTTGGAGATGCAGAACCTGAACCTAATATCGTAACTTCAAATTTTTGCATTAATCCTTATTCACTATCAATTTCTTAGTAAGTGTTTTACCTTCTGATTCAAGTGAGCAAATGTAAATTCCTGACGATAAATCTTTTACATTAAGATTAAATTCGTTTTCACCTTGCTTAGAATCAATCATTTTTGCCATTACAGCTTTACCTAAAGTATTGTAAACAGATAATTTTACAACTGAACTTTTTGGAGAACTGAAACGAATTGTTGCAGTTGAATTTGATGGATTTGGATATAAATTCATTAATTCAAATTTAGAACTTGCGTTTTCATTTAGACCAATTGGAGTGTTAATTACTATTTTATAGTAAGTCAAAACATCAGTACTAGCTGCCACAAAATTTCCTAATTCTTGAACAAAGGTTTTTAAGGTAAATGATAGATTGTATGTACCTGCAGTTGTTGGTGTTCCATAAATAACCATACAACTTGTATCATTGCCTGGGAATTTAAACGCAGAAGTTGTTGTAGTTACATTAGAGGCTGTAGTTCCTATACTTAAACCTGGAGGCAAACCATAATTTGCAGGCGATGTAATATTTCTTTGTAAATCAACATGGGTAAAATGAACAGTACCTAATGTTGGAACAGTTGTATCATAAGGAACTTTAACTGTAAGATTTTGCAAATATGGCGTTCCAACATTTCCACTAATAAAATTAGTGGCGCTATCGGGATAAATGCCTTCTTTACCAGTAGCTAGCCATGCAAAGTCATACGAACAACCTGGCACTTGAGCAAATACATTACTAATTGTTGTAACAAATAAGAAACTAAATAATAAGTAGATTTTCTTCATAGGGTTAATTTTATATTACCCCGAAAATATAAAATTAACTTAACTTTTGCAAACCTTCTTCGACAGAACTTGCCAAATTAAGGATAGAATCCAATTGAGATATGGAAATTAATTTTTTAACAGTATCATTAAGGTTGCATAAAACAAATTTACCACCCGAATTTTTGCATAAACGATTACCAACTAAAATAGCGCTTAATCCTGAAGAATCGCAGTAACGTGCGCCTTTTAAATCAAACAAAATATACTTAATGCCCTCAGTATTAAGAAGCACAAGTTCAGACTTAAGCAAAGGTGAAACAGTGCTGTCTAACTTTTCAACATTTACTGAAATTTCAGCATGCTGTTCTTTCTTATTTATCGTGAATTCTGTCATGTTTATCGAAATGCAAATATAGTAAAATATTCGTTAATACGCTCTTACCATTTTTCCTTCCATAAAATGGATAAACGATTTATTAGCCACTTGCACTCCACCCGGAGTTGGATAATTTCCTGTAAAATACCAATCCCCTAAATTATGAGGGCAAGCTTGGTGCAATCCTTCTATTGATTGATAAATTACTTCCAATTCGCAACTTAAATCAACAGGCTTAATAAGCTGGGCAATTTTTTCTGAAATTTCTTCTGCCGAAAATGGCTCGTAAATTTCTTTTACTACGTTTACTTGCTCTTCTTTTGGTAAGGTAATTTGATGCTTAGCCTTTTCATAAACGCCATCAATTACTGATTCCATTCCGCGTTCTCTTAATAATGAAATTGCAGCTTCAAAGGCAATAAACTTATTTAAAATAGCCATATCAATTCCGTAACAATCAGGGTAACGAATTTGTGGGGCAGAACTAATTACTACAATTTTCTTTGGCTTTAATCTATCTAAAATCTTTAAAATACTTTGCTTTAATGTTGTTCCACGAACAATAGAATCATCTAAAACAACCAAATTATCGACTTTCGGGCGAATTAATCCGTAAGTAATATCATAGGATAAACTAACTAAATCATTTCGGTGTGCATCATCAGTAATAAAAGTACGTTGTTTTGCATCTTTTAAAACCAATTTCTCTATACGCGGGCGAATGTTTAAAATTTCACTTAATTCGGGCTCAGTAACATTAGCCCCCATTTTCAAAATCTTGGTAGCTTTTACCTTATTTAAGTATGAGTTTAATCCTTCAATCAATCCACCAAATGCAACTTCGGCTGTATTTGGTATATAAGAGAAAACAGTATTACGCAAATCATAATCAACCGCTTTTAAGGTTGGAGGCACTAAATACAAGCCTAAATCTTGGCGTTCTTTATAAATACTCGCATCGTTTCCTCTAGAGAAATAAATGCGTTCGAAAGAACAAGCTTTCTTTTCTTCGGCAGGTACAATTTCAGTTTCTCTTACTGTACCATCTTTCTTAATAATAAGAGCTGCACCTGGAGTTAATTCTTTTACCTTCTCGGTTTCAACATCAAACACAGTTTGAATAATTGGACGCTCCGAACAAACTACTGCAACTTCATCATCATGGTAATAATATGCTGGACGAATTCCATGTGGATCGCGCAATACAAAGGCATCACCGTTTCCAATTAAGCCTCCCATTACATAACCACCATCCCAGTGTTTATTACTGTCTTTTAATATATTCTCCACTTCCAAGTTTTGAGAAATCATTTCTGAAATCTCCATATTGGAGTAACCTTGCATTTTAAAAATCTTAAACAAACGATCATTTTCTCTGTCCAAAAAATGACCAATTTTTTCCATTACAGTAATGGTATCAGCTTTTTGGCGAGGATGCTGACCAAGATCAACTAAATGCCCAAAAAGCTCATCAACATTGGTTAAGTTGAAGTTACCTGCAACAACTAAGTTACGTGTCATCCAGTTATTATCACGTAAAAATGGGTGACAACTTTCTACTGTGTTTTTTCCATAAGTACCATAACGGAGATGCCCCATTAATAACTCACCTAGAAAAGGAATATTTCTTTTTTGCCACTCAACGCTTTTGTAATCTTCTGGCTGAAGGCGTTGCGTATCGATAAAATGTTGATTAATTTGAGTGAAAATATCTTGCGTTGCACGTGTTTTAATTGAACGTAAACGGTCGATGTATTGATTTCCTGGTTCTGGGTCAAGTTTAATCGTAGCTATACCTGCCCCGTCCTGCCCACGGTTAATCATTTTTTCCATTATCAAGTATAGTTTGTGCAAACCATACCTTGCAGATCCATACTTTTCTCTGTAAAAACTTAGCGGTTTAAGAAGCCTTACAACCGCAATACCGCACTCGTGTTGAATATTATCACTCATGAAAAATAGCTATGTACAAAGGTACTACTATTATGTGAATTGATAAGCTATTTAATAATTTGTTAAGAAAATTAGATTTTTTTAAGATGTAAAGTAACAATTTACTACCTGTTGGTTACTATGGAAAAAATGCTTTGTATTTTTATTAGTTTATGGTTATGTTTGAGTTTTTAAATTTAGCACCATGAAAGAAGTTACCGTAAAGGAATTAAAATCAATGATGGACAATAAGGAAGATTTTCAACTTATTGATGTGAGAGAAGAACATGAGTTTGATATTTGTAACTTAAATGGAAAATTAATCCCGATGGGTGAAGTAATGGACCATGTTGCTGAAATTTCTAAAGATAAAAAAGTGGTGGTGCATTGCAGAAGTGGTAAGCGTTCGGCTACTGTTATAGGTGCTTTAGAGCAAAACCATGGTTTTACCAACCTATACAATTTACAAGGTGGAATATTAGCTTGGGCTGCAGAAATTGACCCTTCTATGCCTAACTATTAATTTTTATTTCACATTTGTATGATTGAATTATTTAAACACATTCTTCACCTTGATTTTGATTGGTTATTTGCCAATTATGGAACAAGCATTTACATCGTTTTATTCCTGGTTATTTTTATTGAAACAGGATTAGTTGCCATGCCTTTCCTACCTGGAGATTCATTATTATTTACTTCTGGTTTATTTGCTCGTACGGGGCATCTTGACCTTAGTTTAGTTCTTTTATTATTGTTTATTGCTGCTGTGTTAGGCGATAATTGCAATTATTGGATTGGAAGAAAAGTAGGAATCAAAATTTTTGATTTTAAGTTAAAAGGAAGGCCACTAGTTAAACGTGAGTATTTAGAAAAAACACATGTGTTTTTTGAAAAGCACGGAACTAAGGCAATTATTTTAGCTCGTTTTGTTCCTTTTGTTAGAACTTTTGCGCCTTTTGCTGCTGGAGTTGGCGAAATGAACTATAAAAAATATTTCGGTTTTGATGTTTTAGGCGGAGCTTTATGGGTAGGAAGTTTAACAATTGCAGGTTATTTACTTGGAGAGGTTGAATGGATAAGAAAACACATTGATTTAGTTTGTATTGGAATTATTTTACTTTCTGTTCTACCTATTATATTTAATTTTTTAAAGTCAAAGTTCTCGAAACAATAAGTATATTTGTTAAAACACGTGTCAGAAGCTTCAAACATATATCCAATTGAATATCCGGCAATAAAATCGGCAAGTGTGTATTATTTTAATACGCCTTCTGGTTTACGTTACGAGGTTAGATTTGGAAGAAGACAAGACAATATTTTACACGCGACTATTGTTTTTGGTGTTATTAATGATGAATTTGAAGGCGAAGAATATGTTGCCACCAATCGTGGAGAAGTATACGGCGTTATGAGAACCATTTCTGAAATTGTAAGAACATTTATGGGCGAACACCCAAAAATAATGACTTACGAATTTAACGCTGTTGATAAAGATGATGAAGAAGGTGGTAAACACACCAATGCCCGTATGCATTTGTATGAGCGTTACCTTCCTCAAATATTTGATGATAGTTGGTTTTTTGAGTTTAACTCAAATAATGCCTTAGTAAAACGTAAGCAAGAGTAATTCTATCTTCCAAAAATTAGAGTTAAATTTGGTCATTAATGCTTTTTAACTCATTACATTTCGTTTATTTTCTTCCAATCGTTTTTACATTGTATTGGAGTTTAAAACACCAATGGCGTTGGGCACTTTTATTATTAGCAAGCTACTATTTCTATTTCAGTTATAATCCTTGGTACTGTTTACTATTACTTGGAACAACCTGTATTGATTATTTAGCCGCAAAAAAAATTGATGCCGCCACAGAACAAAAAAACAAAAAGCGATGGTTAGCATTAAGTGTAATTAGTAATATTGGAGTACTCGTAGCCTTTAAATACAGCATTTTCTTTTTGAATTCTATTTTGTTTGCTAGTAATAAAATTACACATAGTAGTTATGAAATGCTACAAGCTTTTATTATTCCTGCAGGTTTATCTTTTTACACTTTTCAATCCTTAAGCTATACGATTGATGTGTATAGGGGCAAATACAAACCAACGGATAGCTTAGGCTTTTTTGCATTGTATGTTTCTTTTTTTCCTCACATGGTTGCAGGGCCAATTGTTCGTTATAATAGTTTGATGCCTCAGTTTTATCAAACACAATTTTTAAGCAAGGTAGATTGGGGATTTGCTGCCCGTGCAATTAGCTGGGGATTTTTTAAGAAGTTGGTAATTGCAGACAGATTAAGTGAAATTGTAACGCCCGTATTTAATAATGTAGATGCTTTTTCGGGAGCAACACATTTGCTTGTCGGATTTTTATTTGTAGTGCAAGTGTATTGCGATTTATCTGGTTACTCAGACATTGCAACAGGTGTTGCAAAATTATTTGGAATTGATTTTAGCTTAAATTGGCGCCGACCATTACTTTCCAAATCATTAACCGAATTTTGGCAACGTAACCATATTTCTATCACCACATGGTTTAGAGACTATCTATACATTGGACTAGGCGGAAATCGTTGCAGCAAAAAACGTTGGTTGCTAAATATATTTTTAGTTTTTGTAATAAGTGGTTTGTGGCACGGGGCAAATTGGACTTTCTTAATTTGGGGAACCATGCACGGTTTAATGTATTTAGTTGAGTTAATGAATAATGAAAAAACAAAGCCCTTCAAAGCTCCTGCCCTACTCGGTTGGTTTTACTTATTGCTGTTTCATACCATTTCATTAATTGCTTTTAGAGCATTGAATGCTGGAGATTTGTTTACGATTTATAATAAAATCATTTTTGAATTTCATCCTTCGTTTGTATTAAACGAATTACATAGCATTGCAGATTATTTTCCAATGATGTTATCAGCCTTCTTTATTCTTTTCTTATTCTTAAAAGAATTAACCGAAGAGTTTGCAATACTTAATAAACTAAAAGGTTATGAATCATTTCTAAAACCTGCATTTTACATCAGCGTCATCCTCATCATTTTTGTGCTGGGCAAGTTTAATGCAAATGAGTTTATTTATTTCCAATTTTAATTGAGATTTAATGTTTTTAAACTAATTAACAATTTTCCCAATTAGTTAACAATGTATACTATTAATATTAATAACTATCTTTGCGACACTTAATTTACAAAATGGATCAATCAATGCCTTTGGGCAAATTTATGGGTGCTATTACCAAAACCTATTTTGGTGCGCTTAGCAAAAAATTAGAGCATTTGGGAATAGACAGACATTTTTCTACCCTTGTAGCTATAGAAAGTGCTAAGGAAAAATGCACACAACAATATTTATCCGATTTATTATCCTTTGATAAAGTATCAATGGTTCGTATGCTTGACCATTTAGTAGAAAAGGAAATGATTAAACGTTGCGTAAACCCAAACGATAGACGTGAGCATATTATTGAACTAACGCCAAAAGCCAAAAAAATAATGAAGGATATTAATGCAGGAATAAAAGATATGAATGCATTAGCTTTTAAAGGAATTAACAAACAAGACCAAGAAATATTTTACAATTGCCTAGGCATTATTTCTAAAAATATAGAGAACCTGCCTGCCAACGAAGTTGACATCAAATTAAAAAAACGCGCAAAATGAAATTTAAAAACTTACTTATAATAACACTTGTAATTGCTGCATTGTTGGCACTCAAATTCATGTTCTTCCCTTCCGAATCTACCGAGGGTGATGCTAAAGGTGGAAAAGGCAGCGGGGCAAAAACTCCACCAAGCAATGTAAGTGCTTATGTATTGCGTTCCGAAAAACTAAGTAATGAGGTTTACGCATCAGGTACAATAATGGCAAACGAAGAAGTTCAACTACAACCTGAAGTAGCCGGAAAAGTAAAACAAATTAATTTTTCGGAAGGAAGCAAAGTTAGCAAAGGGCAATTGTTGGTTAAGATAAATGATGATGAACTAAGCGCAAGTTCTAGAAAACTAAAATTACAATTTGAATTAGCCGAGCAAAAACTTAATCGCTACAAACAATTAATTGCAGTTAATGGAATTAGTCAAGAAGAATTTGATGTGGCTCAAAACCAATACAACACTATTAAAGCCGACATTGATTTAATAAACGCTCAAATTGCAAAAACAGAAATACGTGCTCCTTTTGATGGTGTTATTGGTTTAAAAAATGTGAGTGAAGGTGCTTATGTTACTCCAAACACAATCATAGCAGGCATTCAACAAATTAATCCAGTTAAAATTGATTTCGCTGTTTCCGAAAAATATTCTTCTTTAATTAAAAACGGTGATAAAATTTCGTTTAGCATTGAAGGAAATGACAATATGCTAACAGGAAAAGTTTTTGCCATCGAACCTAAAATAGATATGACAACACGCACTGTGCAAGTTAGAGCGCTTTGTTTAAATCCTAACGGAAACATTTATCCTGGAGCTTTTGCAAGAGTTAAGTTAGCTTTACAAGATATTGACTCAGCTCTGATGGTGCCAACAGAAGCAATTATTCCTGATTTAAAAGGCAAGAAAGTGTATCGCATTAAAAACGGACAAGCTGAACCTGCAAAAGTAATTACAGGTTTGCGTACCGATGAAAAAATACAAATCATTGAAGGTTTAACTGTTGGAGACACCATTGTTACCAAAGGTATTATGACAATTAAACCAGGAGCTTCAGTAAAAATAATCGAAACAAAATAATTACATGAACATTGCATCAATAAGTATTAAACGACCTGTACTGGCAATTGTGATGTCTGTAATTATTGTTTTGTTTGGTTTAATAGGATATAATTATTTGGGAGTTCGAGAATTTCCATCTATCGACCCGCCAATCATAACAGTAAAAACAAACTACGCTGGAGCCAATGCCGACGTTATCGAATCACAAATTACCGAACCATTAGAGAAAGTACTAAATGGTATAGAAGGTGTAAGAACAATTTCATCATCTAGTAATCAAGGCTCAAGTAACATTACCGTTGAATTCAATTTGGATGCCAACCTAGAAGCTGCAGCAAACGATGTACGAGATAAAGTATCTCAAGCAGTAAGGCAATTACCACAAGACATTGATGGTTTACCAACGGTTACTAAATCGGATGCTAACTCGGATGCTATTCTTTCCATGACATTACAAAGCAACACTAAAAACCAATTAGAGTTAAGTGCCTTTGCCGAGAACGTTATTGCAGAAAGATTACAAACCATACCAGGTGTTAGTACCGTTCAAATTTGGGGGCAAAAGAAATACGCTATGCGTTTGTGGATGAACCCCGAAAAACTTGCAGCTTATGGTCTTACACCATTAGATATAAAACAAGCTTTAGATAAAGAAAACGTTGAATTACCATCCGGAAAAGTTGCAGGCGGTTCAACTGAACTAACAGTGAAAACAGTTGGTAAGTTAACAGATGAAGATGCTTTTAATAATATGATTATTGTTTCGGATGGAAAACGCACCATACGATTTAAAGATATTGGTACAGCTGAACTTGGTCCGGAAAACGAAGAAACCATTTTACGTGAATCTGGTCGCCCCATGATAGGCTTGGCAATTGCCCCACAGCCAGGAGCTAACTATATTGCTATTGCTGATGAGTTTTACAAACGATTAGAACAAATTAAAAAAGACTTACCAAAAGAATACACCATTGGTATCGCTTTAGATAATACCAAGTTTGTAAAGAAATCAATTTTAGAAGTAAAGGAAACCTTAATCATTGCGGTTGTTTTGGTTATCCTTATCATCTATTTATTTTTTAGAGATTGGTTAGTTGCTTTTCGTCCGCTTATAGATATTCCTGTTTCCTTGATTGGTGCATTTTTTATCATGTACTTAATGGGCTACTCGGTTAACGTACTTACTTTACTTGCTATTGTTTTAGCAACGGGGCTAGTTGTGGATGATGGTATTGTTGTTACCGAAAACATCTACAAAAAAATTGAAGGTGGAATGAATCCCATTGAAGCTGCTCACAAAGGTTCGCGCGAAATTTTCTTTGCTGTTATTTCTACTTCTATCACATTAGCTGCCGTGTTTATGCCAGTTATATTTTTAGAAGGATTTGTTGGTCGTTTGTTTAGAGAGTTTGGAATTGTTATTGCAGGTGCTGTGCTCATCTCCGCCTTTGTGTCGCTTACCCTCACTCCTATGCTAAACGCTTACATGGTAAGAAAGAAACCAAAGAAAAGTAAGTTCTACATTATGACCGAACCATTTTTTGTTGGCATGGTAAACAGCTACGAAAAATCATTAGGGCGTTTTATGAAAATGCGTTGGGTAGCTTGGATAATATTAGGCGTGTGTACGGTTTTGATTTTTGTAGTTGGAAATAATGTACAATCTGAGTTAGCTCCATTGGAAGATAGAAATTGGTTCAGAGTTTCGATGACTGCACCCGAAGGTGCCTCTTACGAATACATGGACGCATATGTACAAAAGATGGCGAAGTTTGTAATGGATTCGGTGCCTGAACAACGTTTGTGCTTAACAGTAACAGCCCCAGGCTTTATTGGTTCTGGCGCAGTTAACTCAGGTATGATGCGTGTTGGATTAAAAGATCCAAGCGAACGAAAACGAACGCAACAACAAATTGCAGATTACATTACAAAAAACGCAAAAGCTTTTCCTGAAGCAAAAGCTTTTGTAATACAAGAGCAAACTATTTCATCGGGCGGTATGCGCGGTGGTTTACCTGTTCAGTTTGTATTACAAGCTCCTAACTTTCTGCAATTAAAAGAAAAGCTTCCATTGTTTTTAGAGGAAGCAAACAAAAGCAAAGTGTTCCAAACAATAGATGTGAATTTAAAATTTAATAAGCCTGAGCTAACAATTACAATTAATCGTGAAAAAGCAAAAGGAATGGGTATCTCAGTTAGCGACATTGCACAAACTTTGCAGTTAGCCTTAAGCGGACAGCGTTTTAGCTATTTTAATATTGATGGCAAACAATACCAAGTTATTGGACAGTTTGAAAGAGATAAACGTGATGAGCCTTTAGATTTAAAATCGATTTACGTTAAAAACAAAACTGGCGAAATGGTGCAGTTAGATAATGTGGTGAATATGGAAGAACAAAGTAGTCCGCCACAATTGTTTCACTACAATCGTTACCAAGCTGCAACAGTATCAGCAGCATTAGCAAAAGGAAAAACAATTGGCGATGGTATAGAAGAAATGGAACGTATTTCTAAAAAGGTTTTAAATGAATCTTTCTCTACTGCCTTAACAGGTCCTTCACGTGATTTTGCTGAGAGTTCATCAAATGTATTATTTGCATTTATTTTAGCTTTAGTTATCATCTATTTAATCCTTGCAGCACAATTCGAAAGTTTTGTTGACCCATTTACTATTATGCTAACTGTTCCACTTGCATTGTGTGGGGCATTGGTATCACTCTGGTATTTTAATCAAACACTAAATATTTTTAGTCAAATTGGTATAATTATGTTGATTGGTTTAGTTACAAAAAATGGAATTTTAATTGTGGAGTTTGCTAACCAATTAAAAGAGCAAGGTAAAACGGTACGCGAAGCAATACATGAAGCTGCAGCTGCACGTTTACGTCCTATTTTAATGACAAGTATTGCAACAGCTTTAGGTGCTATGCCAATTGCATTAGCATTAGGTGCAGGTTCAAAAAGCAGAATGGCAATGGGTATTGTAATTGTTGGTGGAATTTTATTTTCGCTTATACTTACTTTGTATGTTATCCCAGCAATCTATTCCTTCTTTTCAAAAGAACACAAAGGTGAAAAAATTCCACACGATAAATTTGCAGAATAATATTTAGCACATGAAATTTAATACACACATACATAAACAACTTGTACTGCTTTTACTAGTATGCTTCATTAATATAATAGGAAAAGCTCAAAGCATACTTACAGTTGAACAAGCTGTTGACTTAGCTCTTAAAAACAATTTCGACATTCAATTAGCGAAAAACGAAATGGAGCAAACTGCTAACAATAACAATTTGGGTAATGCAGGTATGTTACCAACCCTTACCTTAAATGCAAGCGGAAGCACTGCCAATAATGCAACTAAACAGGAGTTCTCCAATGGATTAGTAGTTGATAAAAGTGGAGTAAAATCACAAAACATAAATACAGGGGCATATTTAAGCTGGACGGTTTTTGATGGATTAAAAATGTTTGCTACACACAATCGCCTTAAAGAAATGGAAGCAATGGGCGCAGTAAGTATGAAAATAAAAATAGAAAATGTATTGGTAGATGTTATAAACGCTTATTATGCGATTGTAAAACAGAAGCAAATGATTACTGGTTTAAAAGCCAGCATTGCCGTTTCGGAAGAGCGATTAAAAATAGCGCAGAAAAAATTGGATATTGGATCCGCTGCAAAAACAGAAGTATTACAGGCGAAGCTTGATTTAAATATGCAGCAAACTGCTTTAATAAAACAACTGCGCAGTTTAAACGAAAGCAAACAAAACTTAAATCAATTAATGGTGGTTGATTTAGAGCAGAATTTTGATGTTAGTGAAGATATCCCAATGCTGACTGCTTTTAAATATGACGAACTAAAAACAAGTATAACAAACAAAAACAACGATTTACTTTTATCACAAAAAAACACTAGCATTGCTAAGTATAGTATTCAAGAAACACGCGCAGCTTATTTGCCTAAGGTAAATTTAAATGCAAATTATATTTTTTCACGTAACGAAAACCAAGCTGGTTTCTCCTTATTAAACCAAAACCTTGGACTTAATTTAGGTGCTAGTGCTAGTTGGACTATTTTTAATGGCTTTACGACAGCTAACAATGTGAAGAATGCAAAATTAAAATTGGCCTACACTACCCTGCAATACGAAAGTGTAAAAACACAAACACAATTAAATCTTTTAAAAGCGTTTAAAAAACACGAAGAAGATTTAGTGATATTAGAATTAGAACAAGCCAACATTGCCTTAGCAAAAGAAAACTTAGACATTGCCATGGAGCGTTTTAAATTAGGACAAAGCACTTCCATCGAGTTAAAAATAGCACAACAAAGTTATGAGGACGCCATTAATAATGTTGCTGATGCTCGATACAATGGTAAATTATCCGAAACTACTTTATTAAAGTTGAGCGGGGCAATTATGAAATAGTTTATTTGTGATTGGTTTATTAGTAATTAGTTCATTGTGAAATAGTAAATCCAATAAACTAATACAACCAATGAACTCAATAAACCAAATTACTTCCTAAGCCAATTAAAAAATTTCTTATTTACAAAAGGAATGTAAAAAAATGCCATTGAAGGAACAAGTATAAGAGACATCACCAATGTTTTTATAGGACCAGGGAAATCAGAAAGCAGCGGTAAAAGAAACATAGATAAAAGGGTAACTAAAGGATATATAAACAACCATATTAAGATTGCGAATTTCCATTTTTTAGGAGGAGTAGGTTGAGACATATAAGCGATTTCTTTATTCGCGAAAGTAACGATTAAAACAATTATAGCAAGAAACTGAACCTTACTATTTACGAACTCATTTCTTAAAAAATGCGCCGCGCCTCCAACAACGCCAACACCAAACACGTGGATGCAAAGCATGGTTTTTTTTAACTTTTTTATCAGTAAGGCTTGCTGTTTCACTGATATCAAACACAGCGTTTAATGACAATAAAAACTGAGCGTCTCCTTTTGCAATTGTATGCTGCGAAATCTTTTGCTCTTTGCCCATCGAAAGAATATAAATTTCTCTTGATGGTGTATATTTGTTTAAATCAGTTTTAAGCTTTTTAATACGTTTGTTTGTTAAGGCCTCCGTTTCATTGCTATCTCGCCAAATTACATAAGTTTTAATGTCCTTAATATGCTGGGCAATGTACTTAAAACAGGAATCAACTGGGTAAGGCATTATAGCGTAATCAGTCGTTTTATTTTTAAAATAAATACTGGGGAAGGTCATTTTGAGTTGGCTGCTCGAAGCTGTGCTGGTTTCTTTTTGTTGAGCAAAGAGAGTTGTGGTGAGAAAAGAAAATAGGAATAGGAGTATTTGGAATTGAGACATTGGAAAAAATAATATTCTTAATGTGCTAAAAATACGATTCCTCTAGAGAACATAACTCAAATCCCCCAAACAAATCAACAATTTTTCATTTCCCCTACTCAATTCTTCATTAATTTCTATCTTTGCGCATGCAAAACGAAATGATACTTATACTCGACTTTGGTTCGCAATACACACAGCTTATCGCGCGCCGTGTTAGAGAATTAAACGAATATTGTGAGATTCACCCTTACAACAAAATCCCTGAAATTACAGCAAACATTAAAGGTGTTATCCTTTCGGGTAGCCCCCACTCGGTTCGTGAAGAAAATCCACTAAAACCTGATTTATCAAACATAAAAGGAAAAGTGCCTTTATTGGGTGTTTGCTACGGTGCACAATACCTTGCACACTTTTTTGGTGGCGAAGTTGGTCGTTCTTCTTCTCGCGAGTATGGTAGAGCTAACCTTAGTTTTGTTAATAAAGACAATGCTTTATTTAAAACAATTTCTGATAACTCCCAAGTTTGGATGAGCCATGCAGATACCATCCTTTCTGTTCCAGACAATTACGAGGTAATTGCCAGCACACACGATGTAAAGGTGGCAGGATACCAAATTAAAGGGGAGCAAACCTATGGTATTCAGTTCCATCCAGAAGTATATCACTCAACTGAAGGAGCTCAATTATTAAAAAACTTTGTTTACGATATCTGCGGCTGCAAAGGTGCTTGGACATCGGAATCATTTATAGAAACTACTGTAGCCGATTTAAAAAAACAATTGGGTGATGATAAAGTGGTATTAGGTCTTTCAGGCGGTGTAGATTCGAGTGTAGCAGCAGTTTTACTTAACAAGGCAATTGGCAAAAATCTGTATTGTGTGTTTGTTGATAATGGTTTGCTTCGTAAAGATGAATTCGAAAATGTATTATCATCCTACAAACACATGGGTTTAAATGTGATTGGTGTAAATGCTAAAAAACAATTTTACGATGCACTTGCAGGTATCAGCGACCCAGAGAAAAAACGTAAAGCAATTGGTAAAACATTTATTGATGTGTTCGACCAAGAGTCGCACAAAATAGAAGATGTAAAATGGTTAGGGCAAGGAACCATTTACCCCGATATTATTGAAAGTATTTCGGTTAAAGGTCCTTCAGCTACTATTAAATCTCATCATAACGTAGGTGGTTTACCTGATTATATGAAATTAAAAGTTGTGGAGCCTCTTAAGTCATTGTTTAAAGATGAAGTTAGACGTGTTGGCCGTGCCTTGCACATGGATGAAGCCTTAATTGGCCGTCACCCTTTCCCAGGACCAGGTTTAGCAATTCGTATACTTGGCGATATTACCGAAGACAAAGTAAAACTATTGCAAGAAGTAGATCATATTTTTATTAGCAGTTTAAAATCTGCAGGATTATACGATACTGTTTGGCAAGCGGGAGCTATCTTTTTACCTGTTCAATCAGTTGGTGTTATGGGCGATGAGCGTACTTACGAAAATGCAGTTGCATTACGCGCAGTAAGTTCAACCGATGGTATGACTGCTGATTGGTGCCATTTGCCTTACGAGTTTTTAGCAAAAGTATCAAACGATATCATTAATAAAGTAAAAGGTGTAAATAGAGTTGTGTACGATATTAGCTCTAAACCGCCTGCTACTATTGAGTGGGAGTAACGTAATTTTGAACTTCGAACAACTGTTTAACGATATAGGAATTGCGAAGATTAGTTTAATCTTAGTGATGACTTTTATTGCTGGCTTTATTGATGCAGTTGTGGGTGGCGGTGGATTAATAACTATCCCAACTCTTTTAATAAATTTGCCCCGCACTCCTATTCCAACTTTATTTGGCACTAACAAAATTGCTTCTTTAGCAGGAACAAGTATTGCAGCGGTGCAGTATGCAAAACGTATAAAATTTAATTACAAATTACTGGCAGCTGTTGCGCTTAGTGCTTCTGTAGCTTCATTTAGCGGGGCAAGATTAATAAGCTACATTAATGTAAATACATTTAAGCCAGTAATTTTTGTAATCCTTATCTTAATTACCATTTACACTTTTCTTAAAAAAGACTTAGGATCAGTACAAACCAAAACCTTGCCCCTAAACAAACAAATACTATTCGGTTCATTAATAGGATTAGTAGTAGGATTTTACGACGGTTTTTTTGGTCCAGGTACAGGAAGCTTTTTAATACTAGGTTTTGTATTGATATTGGGTTTTGAGTTTATACAAGCTTCTGCCTATGCTAAGGTGATTAATTGCTTTACCAATCTTTCTGCCATCATCGTTTTTATAAGACAAGGCAATTACATTCTAGAACTCGCCATTCCCATGGCCATAATGAACATGGCAGGCAATTTTGCAGGTACACGAATGGCATTTAAAAAAGGCAACAAATTTGTACGTGCCGTTTTCCTTGTAATCGTAATACTTATGATTATAAAGTATGGGAATGATATTTTCTTTACTTCATAAAAACAAAAAAGGAGAGCAATTGCTCTCCTTTTTTTAAAACTATATTTACTATTAAAATCTCTCTAATTTAGAGAAGAAGAAATCAGCTTCGATGTTAGCATTTTCATCGCTATCAGAACCATGAACCGCGTTAGCTGCAATTGACTTAGCAAATAACTGACGGATTGTTCCAGGAGCAGCTTTAGTTGGATCAGTAGCACCAATTAAAGTTCTGTAATCAGCAACCGCATTTTCTTTAGTTAAAACAGCAGCAACGATTGGACCTGAACTCATATAAGAAACTAATTCACCATAAAAAGGACGCTCTTTGTGAACTTCGTAAAAAGCACCAGCTTGTTCTGGAGTTAAACGCATGTATTTCATAGCAACGATACGGAAACCGCCTTCGTTTATTTTCGCTAAAATTGGTCCGATGTTGTTAGCTTCAACGCCATCGGGCTTAATCATTGTAAAAGTTATTTTTCCTGACATTTTTTTGTTTTTTGGAGTGCAAATGTAGTAATTTTTTAATTACTTAATATCCTCACCCTCATTTCCTTATTTCGTAATAACCAATTTAATGTCAGAACTTCTACCTAATTCATCACTTAATCTTACAAAGTAAATACCTGCTGATAAGCCTGCAACATTAACCGATTGTTGGTTGTTATTACTTAATTGCTTAGTAAATACTTCATTTCCACCAATACCATAGATTCTCATTGTTACATTTTTGCTAAGTGCAGCATTATACTTAATGTTTAAATCGCCATTACTCAAAGGATTAGGGAAAACACTTGCCATTAATGAATTCGAAGTCTCTTTAATACCAACACTTGTTTGTACCGGAGTATTTACGGTATTAGTTATGATTGGTAAATTAAAGTCGAAATAGATAGCTGCTGTATTAGCAATGTTATCTCCATTTACCAAGCCTGGTTTTGTGTGAATAGAATAATTAAAATAACCATGACTAAGTGTTTCGTTTTTGTTACTATCAACTAATAAAATATTGTTGAAAGTAAGTTCTAAAGTACGGTCAGGTAAAATCTTAGCTGTATAAGCATGACTTGCAGTAAGCAGCTCTAAACTATTTAAATCTAATAAATTAGAGATTGTATCGCGAACAATAATTGTGAAAGCAGTATCTGTTCCTGTGTTTTGGAAATGTACTGTGTAATACATTTTTCTACCAGTAACATCAATTGCCCCGCTTGGACTCATGTTCTCAGCAAACACTTCTTTTTCGTTAGGATCGTAGCTACCAACAATTGGTGTGCTGCAAGCATATGAATTATCAATTGGAGTTTGTTCGCCACCAAAAATAGAGATAGAAGCTGCATTATCTATTGGTGTACCAAGGGTACCACCATTTTGTATTGTTGGCACTACTGCATTAATATTAATAGTACCATAAGCTCCTGGAGCTAAAGTTCCAACATTAAATTCGAAATGGTTTCCAGAAATTGTTGTAGGTGCAGGGGTTGAACCAATATATGTTAATAAAGGATCTAAATCAAAACTTACAATTGTGTTTGAAGTACTAACTGTACCTGCATTTCTATAGGTGATAGAATTCCAAGTTTGAAATCCTGGGCGCGGCGTACCGCAATATACATTCACATTTAAATCAAGTGCAGGAATAGTAGTAACTGGAATATTTATGTTTAATACCGTATCGCATGTAGAATTAATTGTTGCAGTAACAGGTGCGCAATTAAACTGATAATAATTTACACTATTTGTATAAGGTCCTCCTGGAGGATTTGCTGTTACAGAATAAGTACCTGTAACATTTGGTAAATACATTTGATATGTGCCATCTTGTGACCAAGCCCAACCATTATTAGTGCCAGAGTTTGCAGATACAGACCATTGCGGCATTAAAGAATCACCATTATCAAAAACACAATTCGCATTGGCATCGTTATAAATCATACCAGATATTGATGAAGTATAATTATTATAAATTCCATAATACCCCGTTGCTGTACAACCAGTAGCATCCGTTACTGTACAAATATAGTTTCCAATATTTTGATTTATTATAGTTGAGGTTGTTTGCCCACCAGGCTGCCACAAATATGTATAAGGAGCCTCTCCAAATGAAGGATTTGCGGTTAAACTATTATTACCACAATTATAAAAATCATAATCGTAACCTAAATAAAAATTATTTTGTTGGAGAACAGTTGTTGTTCCAGTTACAGCACATCCACCGTTACCCGTAATTGTACAAGTGTATGTTCCAGGTGCTAAGTTTGAAACTACTTGTGTTGTTTGTCCACCAGGCTGCCATAAATAGGTGAAAGGCCCCGTAACATTAAATGCATAAGCACTTGATGTTCCATTATTATTAGAACATGTAGCATTTGTAGTTGAAAAGTAAGCCATCTCACCATTAGAACTTGTAACAACAGTTTGTGTACTATTCATACAACCAAGAGCATCTTGTGCAACAATTGTGTACGTTCCAGGGGCAAGATTAGGATAAGTTGTATTAGTTGAAAAGGCTGAACCATTTAATGAATATTGGAAAGGAGGATTAGCTCCACTACCTGATATTACAATTAAACCATTTGAATTACTACATGTTGCTGGATTAGAATTAGCAAGAACAACTACCTGACTAAAATTAGGAACGGTTACGAAATTAGTAAACGAACATAAAGAATCTGTTACCGTTAATGTATAAGTTCCTGTTTGTAAAGCTGCAATAGATTGTGTTGTATAATTACCTGGCATCCAGCTATAAGTAACATTACCAACTGCGTTTGTTATGTTAGCTGTTACCGAACCAACACCTTGACTACAAGTATCACTAACAACATTAAACGAAGCTTGTATTGCTGATGCATTTAAATATACGCCAGCAGAATCTAAACAACCATTTCCATCTTGTACACTCAAATAATAGTATCCTGGACACAATGAATTTATACCAGGACTTGTTGCCCCTGTATTCCAATTATAAGTATAAGGAGGTGAACCACCCATTGCTGAACTACTTAATGCTCCATCACATGCGTTACATGAACTTGCTGGTGCAGACATAATGCTAGCGGTTAACATAGTAGGTTGAGCAATAGAAGTTACATTTACCCCTGTACAACCATTCATATCTACAACTTGAAGAGTATAAGTACCAGCACAAACTCCAGTTAAGTTTGGTGCAGTTGAATTGCTAGGCGACCACTGATATGTATAAGTACCCGGTGGATTAACTGATGCTACAATTGTACCATCACAACCTCCAGCGCAAGAAACATTTGTTGTACTAAAACTTATATTAGGTATTGGATTAACTAGTAAGAACCAAGTGGCAGTTCCTACACAGCCATTTGCATCAGTAACAGTAACCGTATAATTTCCTGTTGCTCCTTGCCAAGCATTTATACCTACAACTGGTTGTGTACTAACAAAACCACCTGGACCTACCCATGAATATGTATATGCAGCAGCACCACCTGTAGCAACTGCTTGAAAATTAATAAACATTCCTTCACAGGCAAAATTTTGTCCATTAACAGTTACCGTTGGAGCTGGAGAATTTGTTATAGTTACAAATCCAGTAGAAGTACTCATATCATTTTGGTCGGTAACCACAACAGAGTATGTGCCAGCTGTAAGTCCAAGAAGTGTATCATTGTTATAAGCAGGAACTGATTCCCACATAAAGGTAAATGGACCTACTCCACCACTAACGGTTGCTCTAACACCTCCATTTGATGCGCTGCAAGTTGCGTTGTTAATTACAAATGTGTTTACAACATGCCCCGTTGAAAACCCAAAAAATGTAATACACGAAAATAAAAGGATAAATAAATGTTTTTTCATATCAATAAGATTATAAAATTAAAGATAAGAAAAATATGAAGGGCAATTAGAATCAATGAGTAAATAACGTCATTTAGTTATTTTACAACAGACTTTTGTTATTAAACGTTTTTCTCCATTAAATAATGCTGTATTTCATCAAACAGCAAATAGGATTTTTCTACAAGAACATATCCGCATGATTTATAGAATGGGACAGCATTTTCGCGGGCATGCAAAATTACTTTTGTTGCTCCCATTTCTTTGGATTTATCTTCTAAAAATTGAATAATAATTTTACCCAAACCTTTTCCTTGTATTTTAGGATCTACAGCCATGTACCTAAGCTGGGCAATTTCAGGAGAGTTAAGCTGCATGCGGCAAACCGCTAATACTTCATTATTATGTTTAATAAAAGCATGATGAGAAGAATCTTCGTCTTTATCTATTTCAGAACCCTGAGGCTGATTCCATGGTTTACGTAATACATCAAAACGTAATTGATAATAAGCTTTAAAATCTTCAGGAGTAATTGGAACAGATGCTTGATACATCTTTTAGAATTTAGAACGTGTTCTACGCTTTTTAGTGAATTTGTAGTTTACATTAAACTCCAAAAACACATAAGCATCCTTGTATTTTGTTTCACCACGTTGAGCGCCAGTTCCATCTCCATTAGGCATAGTGGCAGTTGGTATTGTACCTAAACTTGGATCAGCAAGTGCAACGGCTATATCGCCATAGTTTTGTTGTAACAATGTTTTATCATAATAGGTGCCGCTAACGTCATCTATATAATCCGTAAATGTTTTTCTGAAACCAATTTCTGCACCTAAACTCCATCTTCTATCAATTAGATAATTGTAACCTAAACCAATTGGAATACACATATTAAAATTAGAATATTTTTTAGCTCCTCCAGGTAAACCTTGTCCTTCAGTATGGTATTTTCTTAAACTGTATCTTTTTCCATCATACTTTGCTGTTGGATTATAAAAGAATGCTCCTATACCAGTAAATGCATACATAGTGTACTTGCGTTTTTTCTTTCCCTTAACGCCACTAATACGGTACAAATTGGTTCTTTTTTCACCAATAAAATAATACTCGGCCTGGGCACTTAATTCAATAATTGGAGAGGAGAAACTCAAGTTTCTATTTTGACGGTAAATATCCTTAGTATACGAATCTTTTCCAGCAACAACAGCCATTTCAAGCATTGCTTTAAATGCATATCTGCGATGTGGACGATAACGACCTCCAACTGAAATCAAAGGACGTGTAGCTTTTAAATCATAATCCTTTAATAAATGAGTGCCGACCTGATTTGCCCCACCTAAATCGCCAAAAAAATTGGTTGTACCTATCCCTCCCAAAATCTCATACTTATATCTTATCCGAGTTTGGGAAAAATATATTAATGGTAAAACCAAGAAAAAAATTAAAAAATTCTTTTTCATAACCTTAACAAAAATAAGTATTTAAATATGGATACAGAAGTATTACTGGTATTTTTTAAACAATAAATTGTTCAAATAGAGGGTTAAAACGAATTTTGAAAAACAAATAAGCCCGAAGCATGCGTTAACAAAGGTAAAAGTTGATTTTTTTTAAATGTTAAATAATAGTTGTATTACCCAATTATTTTATACAATCCCCAAAAAACAATGCAAATTCCGATCGAAGTTAAGCCATACATTGCAAAATTAAAGGATTCATTTGCGTGAAAATTAAAACAAGTGATACAAAAACCTAATAAAATAACAAAAGCACCTAGTCCAATTTTAGACAAACCTTGCTTTCTTTTTAAGATGTAATACTCATTCTTAAAATGCAAAAACACTTGTTCATTTAATTCTAAATCCCCTGATTTTGCATCTAACTCCTTTTTCACTTTATCTAAGTCGCCTAAACGATGTTGAGCATCATGAACAAAGTCAAGTAGGTTATTAAAATTATGGTTTGGCTCAGTTATTTCCATACCACAATTTAAAACTAATTTAAAATAAGCAACATGACATTCGTCAGTATTTATGAATTAACTTGAATTACTTGGAGTAGATCCCTTTCTGAAACAACACCAGATTGTTGCCAAATTATATTACCCTTTTTGAATAAAATTAATGTTGGAACACCTCTTACTTGATAAGCTGCGGCTGCTTGAGGGTTTTTATCTACATCAATTTTTATAATGGTTGCCCCGTTGCCTATTTTTGATTTTACGCTAGATAAAATCGGAGCCATTGTTTTGCAAGGACCACACCATTCTGCGAAAAAATCGACAAGTACGGGCGTTTCGGATTGTATTAATTCTGAAAATGATTTCATGTGTTAGTTTGTTAAGTTGTGTAGGTGATTTGAACGATTGGAATTATTTAATTCCTTTTTGTATTTATAAAAAAAGTTTAACCATATTAAACGCGACCATCTAATTGCTAATGGACTAAGGGCAATTAATGTTCCTGCAATAAAAAGTGCAAAATAAAAAGTATCCCAGTTTAAAACGGTAAGGTATAAAATAAACCAAGTTAAAAACCAGCCCGATGTTAAAGCATATGAAACATATAAAGATCCATAAAAGAATCCAGTTTCTTTTTCAAATTTTAATTCGCAGTGTTCGCATTTTTCGTGCATATCAAAAATGTGACCTAAGGAATATGGGTTTTTTGATTTAAATACTTGCCCTTGATGACATTGTGGGCATTTATTAAATAGCATTGAGTATAATGTGTTAACGATTCTCATGGCTTTACCTTTAATGTTTATGAAACAAAGTTACGGTTAGAACCACTATTAAATTGGTAACAAAAGTTACCAAACTTACATGATAAATGTTAGTTAAGTTAAGTAAGCTTTGATTTTGAAAACAATTGAAAATTATAGAATTAGGGAAAAATATAGACTTCAATCCATTAAAACACTTGTTTGGTCGAAAAAAATACATAAATTAGCAAAAAAAATACAAAATTATGGATACAAATTCACCAAACGAAAATCAAATCAATCAACAATTCAACCAACAATTTGGTGCAGGACAAGGTGGTCCTCAACAAGATGTTCCAAATGCAACAGCAGCTTTAGTATTAGGAATCTGCTCTATCGTAATTTGTGGTTTAGGACCTATCTTAGGAACTATTGGCTTAATTATGTCAGGTTCAGGTAAAAAAGCATATGAATTAAATCCTTCAATGTACAAGGAAGCTTCTTTTAAAAACTTAAAAGCAGGTCGTGTTTGTAGTATTATCGGTTTAATCTTAGGTTCATTAGTTTGGTTATACTATATCATTATTTTAGTTGTTGTTGGGGCTGCTATTTCAGGAGCTGCATCTAGTTACTAAATTTATGTTGCCCTGCCCTATCAAATTTGTAACAGGATTTGATTGCCCAGGTTGTGGCATGCAACGTTCAATTTATTTATTACTAAAGGGGGAAGTTACAGAATCATTTCTGCAATTTCCCCCTTTGTTTTTTATCATTATAACATTTGTTTTACTTGCCATTCATTTTTATCGCAAGCAAGATTCCTCAAGAAAATTAATGATGTTCTCTTTTTACACAACAGCCTCTGTTGTGCTTATTAATTATATTTATAAAATAGCTAGCGGTAATATTTAAATCTACTCTTCATATATAAATTATACATGAGCCAAAATGAGAAAATACTGCCTATTCCAGATAACTTAAGAATAACAGAAAACTTTGGAGAACTAATTATTGAATTTGATTGGAGCAGATTAACAGGTATTATTCTCCTTATCTTTTCTTTCATGTGGAATGGGATGGTAGTTTTTATGACCACTAAAATCCCAACTGAATTTTTATTTGTACTTACTTTTCCCATTGCAGTTGGTTTATTAATGTTTTACTATTCACTTACACTATTAAAAAACAAAACAGTTATTACTTGCACAAACGATGAACTATCAATTAAGTCAGGTCCATTGCCAGTTTTTGGAAACAAAAAAATTAACAAGACAGACATTAGTCAACTCTATTTTGCTGAAAATATTACTAGAAATAAAAATGGAACAGTTATTACTTATGATTTACATATGTTAGATATAAACAATAAATCAAAAAGAATAATTAAGAACCTACCCAGTATAGAAGCTGCTTCGTTCATTGAATCGAAAGTGGAGAAATTCTATAAAATAAAAAATGTATCAGTTGTTGGAGAGTATAGGAAATAATTTACATCATCCCTTTTAACTTCATAGTTAAATCAACTAATCGGTTACTGTATCCCATTTCGTTATCGTACCAACCAATAATCTTTACAAGGTTACCAACGATAGAAGTAAACTCAGCATCAAACACACAAGAATATTTACTACCTATGATATCAGTGGATACAATTGGGTCTTCGGTATATTGCAAAATTGATTTTAATTCGTTTTCAGCTGCACGTTTAAACTCTGCATTTATTTCTGCAGCAGTTGGATAAGATTTCATTACACAAGTAATATCGGTTAAGGAACCATCTGGTACAGGAACACGAATTCCTCCGCCCCCAATTTTACCATCTAGTTCAGGAAATATTTTTGTGATTGCTTTTGCTGCTCCAGTAGATGTTGGCACTATACTCATAGCAGCAGCTCTTCCTCTTCTTAAATCTTTATGCGGGGCATCGTGCAAACGCTGATCGCCAGTGTAAGAGTGAACCGTGCTAATGTAAGCATCTTCAATTCCCCATTTTTGCAACACCTTAATCATTGGAGCTGCACAATTGGTTGTGCAAGATGCGTTAGAAACAATTACATCATCTTTATTTATAATGTCATCATTAATTCCCATTACCACAGCTTTGGTGTTATCCTTAGGCGGGGCAGAAAGTATAACACGTTTTGCTCCTGCATCAATGTGCTTTTGTGCACTCTCCTTATCTAAAAACAAACCAGTTGATTCGATTACGATATCAATATTCAATGCTTTCCAAGGTAATGCAGCTGGGTCTTTCGACTTAAATACTTCAATTGTTTTTCCATTAATTACAATTCCTTTTTCATTATAAGAAACTTCGCCTGGAAAACCACGGTGCACCGAATCGTATTTTAATAAATGAGCAAGTGTTTTGCTATCTGTTAAATCATTAATAGCAACAATATCAATTTCAGGATGATTAAAAACCGCGCGTGTAAACACTCTTCCAATACGTCCAAAGCCATTAATGGCAACTCTTACTTTGCTCATGGTAAATTAATTTGAATGCAAAATTAATGAAATAAAGACTAGAATGTAAATAATAGGATAGATTAACAATCCACTACACCTTCAAACACATATTCAGCAGCGCCTTCTAACCAAATTTCGTTATAATGCGCATCATCCTTTTTATGATACTTAACTTTTAATTCGCCACCAGGAGTTACAATGTGGCAATGTGGGTGCTCAGGGAAATAATTTAAAGAAGCGGCTACCAATGCTGATGCTGTTACTCCTGTTCCGCACGAAAGGGTTTCATCTTCTACACCACGTTCGTATGTTCTTACGTGTAGCTTCTCTCCTATTCGCTCAATAAAATTTACGTTTGTTCCTTCTTTAGTAAAACGTTCGTTGTATCTAACTTTTCTTCCTTCTTCAAAAACGTTTACGTGTTTAATATCCTTAACCACTTTTACATAATGTGGTGAGCCAGTGTTTAAATAAAAATCGTCTTCAATTTTTTCTACACCTTCTACATTATTCATTTTTAAACTCACAAAGTGTTTATGAATATGCGCAATGTGTTTACCATCAATAGCCATAAAGTGTGCAATATCTCCTACAATTCCTAAACGATGTGCAAAAGCACAAATGCATCTTCCGCCATTACCACACATGGTACTTTCGTTACCATCGCTGTTGTAATACACCATTTTAAAATCGTAATCTTTAAGACTTTCTAATAACATCAATCCATCTGCACCAATACCAAATCTTCTGTCGCACAAGTGTTTTATTTGCGCCTGTTTTAAATGTATTTTTCCTTCTCTATTATCGAAAAGAATAAAATCATTTCCTGTTCCTTGGTATTTATAAAATGGAATTATCATTTACGATTTAATAAACTCCTTTATGTCTTGAATTATTTTCTTCGCTAAATTATCAGCAGTAGTAAGCGATTCACTCTCCGAATAAATACGAATAATAGGCTCAGTGTTTGATTTACGTAGGTGAACCCACTCCTTATCAAATTCTATTTTAACACCATCAATTGTATTTACTGGTTGTTGCTTGTATTTGTTTTTTACTTTCTCTAAAATTTCATCTACATTAATTTCGGGAGTAAGTTCAATTTTATTTTTAGAAATATGATAATCAGGATAACTTGCTCTAAGCATAGAAACTGATTTGCCATACTTTGCCAAGTGTGTTAAAAAGATTGCAATCCCAGCTAATGCATCTCTACCATAATGTAACTCAGGTAAAATAACACCACCGTTTCCTTCGCCACCAATAATTGCATTAGTTTCTTTCATTTTAGTAACTACGTTTACTTCGCCTACTGCTGCAGCGCTGTAACTTCCTCCTGCTTTTTCTGTTACATCACGCAAAGCACGTGTTGATGAAAGATTAGAAACCGTGTTGCCACCTTTATTATGTTTTAAAACATAATCAGCAACTGCAACTAAAGTATATTCTTCGCCAAACATTTCACCATCTTCGCACACTAATGCTAAACGATCAACATCTGGGTCAACAGAAATTCCAACATCTGCTTTATTTTTAGTAACTGCTTTTGAAAGGTCTCTTAAATTTTCAGGTAAAGGTTCTGGATTGTGAGGAAAATCACCATTTGGCTCACAATACAAGTCTATAATATCTTTTACTCCTAAGGCTTTTAATAATTGAGGCACTGCAATTCCACCTGTAGAATTAACAGCATCAACAGCAACTTTAAAATTTCTTTCCTTAATTGCTTTTACATCAACATAAGGTAGTTTCAATATTTTTTCGATGTGCTCATCAAAAAAGTTAGTTGCTTCTTCGTATTTACCCAATGCTGTAACCTGCACAAATTCTATATCTCCGCTCTCAGCATAATTTAAAACTGCTTTGCCATCTGCATCATTAATAAACTCTCCTACTTCATTCAACAACTTAAGTGCATTCCATTGTTTTGGATTGTGACTTGCAGTTAAAATAATTCCGCCTTGAGCTTTATAATGCGGAACAGCCATTTCAACGGTTGGTGTGGTAGATAAACCTAAGTCAACAACATCAATTCCAAGTCCGACTAATGTTCCACAAACTAATTGGTTTACCATTGGACCTGATATACGTGCATCGCGACCGATAACAACTTTTACTTTATTTTCGCCATTACGTTTTAACAACCAATAGCCATAAGCTGAAGCAAACTTTACAACATCTATTGGACTTAAGCCATCGCCTGCTTTTCCGCCTATAGTTCCTCTAATTCCTGAGATCGATTTTATTAGTGTCAATTTGATATTTTTTAGGACTACAAAGTTATGTTTTCTCGCTTGCGGCAATTGGGTATTTTCTGAACATATTAAGATAGTTCTGTTTAAAACAAAAGGAAGAAAAATAGAGAAAAATCGTATATTTGTGTAACAAACCTGACAAAATTACGTTTGGTATGTTAATTGGGAGTGTTTATCGAAAGATAACAGTGCGGAAGGATAGATTTTTAAAAGGAGGACACTATGGATGAACGCGATAACGAGTTCATGGAGTTGGTAGAGAGGTTTGAAAAGACAGTAAAAAATAACACTCCAGCGTTTTTCGATTCGGAAGAACTGGAGGAAATTATAGAGCACTATTTTACCATTTTTAAGATGGATATGGTAAAAATAGCAATGGATAGAGCATTGGAACAATACCCTTATTCTGCCATTTTTAAGATTTTTAAGGCTCAATACCTGTCAGGATTACACGAAACTACTGAAGCTCTTGCAATTTTAAATGAACTGGAACTAATAGAGCCTTCAAACTCTGAGATTTACACAACACGTGCGCTTATTTACAGCCAAATGGGCTTAAGTGAGCAGGCGGTAGAAAATTATAAAATCGCGTTAAAACACAGCGATGACCCTGCAGAAATATACATTGCTATTGGCCAAGAATTTTTGAATGAGGAAAAAGCAAATGATGCAATTTATTATTTCAAAAAAGCATTAAAGTTTAAGCAAGACAGCGATTTTCTTTTAAACGAACTTGCTTTAAGTTTTGACCTTGCAGATAAGAATGAAGAAGCAATTGTTTTCTTCGAAAAATACATTGATGAAAGTCCGTATAGTTTTTATGCTTGGTTTAACTATGGAGTTTGTTTAAGCAAAAAACAACAATTCGAGAAAGCTATAGAAGCATACGATTATTGTATTGCAATTAAAGAAGATTTTTCTTCTGCATACTTTAACAAAGGAAATGCATTAGCAAACTTAACACGCTATGATGAAGCCATTGCTGTTTATCAAGAAACATTTACCTACGAAGATCCAGATCCAAGTGCTTATTTTTATATTGGTGAGTGTTACGAAAATTTAGAAAACTTTGATAAGGCTTTATTAAACTATAACAAAGCAATTAAGCTCGATCCATCTTTTGGCGATGCTTGGTTAGCAATTGGAATTGTTTTAGACGCGGAAAATAGATTAACTGAAGGTATTCATTACATTAAAAAAGCTATTGAGTTAAATGCTTTAAATCCAGAATATTGGTATGTGTTTGCTGAAGTACAAAATAAACTAGGATTTCAGGATGAAGCTATAAATGCTTTTATAAAAGTAATTGAATTAGGTTACGATGATTTCGATATTTATTTAGATTACTCGAATGTACTTATTGAAAATGGATATGAGTTAGAAGCAATATCTGTATTGGAGCAAGGATTAAAAATGTTTCCTGATGCCGCTGAATTGCATTATAGAATGAGTGCACAATTAATGTTGCTAGGTAAAAAACAAGAGTCGCTTGTTTATTTACAAAACGCATTGGTTTTAGATTACGAAAAACACAACGAATTATTTGATTACGTACCGGAGATGAAAGACAATGCTGCGGTGCTACAAGTTATTAATACATACAAAAAACACTAGAAGAAGATGTACAATTTTGAATTAAGCCATGTACCTGAAAGAACGGTAAAGAATAGAAAGAATGGTATAACCATGGTAATGGACAAAGGATTAAGCACACGTCAGGCAGAAGATATGCTTGAAGTATCTGGACACAATATAGATTTCGTGAAATTTGGTTTTGGAACATCATTGGTTACACCAAACTTAAAAGAGAAAATAAAATTATATAAAGAGGCAAACATTAAAGTTTATTTAGGAGGTACTTTATTGGAAGCATTTGTTGTGCGCAACAAATTTGATGATTACCAAAAACTATTAGATAAATTTAAAATTGATGCTGCCGAGGTTTCGGATGGTTCTATTGAAATGAATCATGATGATAAATGCGGTTACATTTCTAAACTTGCGAAAAACTTTACTGTATTATCAGAAGTTGGCTCAAAAGAAGAAGGAATTATTATTCACCCAAACAAATGGGTAAAAATGATGAATGCCGAATTACAAGCTGGTTCCTTTAAAGTAATTGCTGAAGCACGTGAAAGTGGTACTGTAGGTATTTTTCACCGTAACGGAAGCACGCATGTAATGTTGGTAAACAAAATTACAAGTAAAGTTCCAGTTGAAAATATTATTTGGGAAACACCACAAAAAGCACAACAAGTATATTTTATTAAATTATTTGGTGCTAACGTAAACGTTGGTAACATTGCCCCTGATGATGTTATTCCTTTAGAAACATTACGTTTAGGATTAAGAGGAGATACTTTCTTCCACTTCTTACCTGAAACAATGCAAACGCAGCCTTAATTATTAGTGCTTTTTCCAAAGCATTACAAAATCATTCATAAAGTAATTGTTGCCGATGTCGAAGTCGGCAACTTCGTTTATGGTAAAACCTTGTTTAAAGTAGAAATTAATCGATTTATAGTTTTGACGATTTACAGTTAATTTAATGCTTTCTGGAAGATTCATGATTTTTAAAGTCTCCTGAAATACTTTAGTACCAATACCTTTAGCTTGTTCGTTGTTGAGGATATAAAACTTATGAATCCAAAAGTTTTTGCCATCTTCAGAACTAATGGAAATGAAGCCCAACTTTTTATTTGCGCCCTCCTCTTCTATTAAATAAAAGCAATGACCTTTTTGTTCGGTTTGTTCTAATAAACTTTCTTTATTGTAAATTTTAGCCAGCATGTAATCGACTTGCTCCAATCCAATAATAGGAACATAATGTTTGTGCCAAATCTCTTTTGCTAATTCGGCAATAAGAGTAAAATCTGTAGGACTTGCTAAAACTAATTTAATTTCCATGCTCAAAGTTAACTATATTTGCAGAAGAATAAATGTGTTGTGGCCGATTTAAAGAATCATATTAATATAGTAAACCGAAGAGCTTCGTTTGAATATTCTTTTATTGAAAAGTATGTTGCTGGACTTCAATTAACCGGTACTGAGATAAAATCTATTCGTGCAGGTAAAGCAAACATTACCGATGGTTATTGTTTATTTATCAAAAATGAGCTTTGGGTAAAAAATATGCACATTACCGAATACGAACAAGGAACTTACAATAATCACGCACCCAATCGTGATAGAAAGTTATTATTGAATAAAATGGAGATTAACAAACTTCAAAAAAAGCTGAAAGATCAAGGCTTAACTATTATTCCTATTCGAATGTTTATTTCTGAAGGTGGTTATGCAAAACTTGAAATCGCCTTAGCAAAAGGTAAAAAGCTATTCGATAAACGCGACGATATAAAAACTAGAGATATTCAAAGGGAAACTGCTAGAAGAATCAAATAGTGATATGGTGAAGTAGTGATATGTTGATTTGTTGAGATTTAGAGTTTAAGATAAATATAAAACAAATTGTTTCACAATTCACCAATTCACTATCTCAATAATTCAACAATTGTTTACATCTGTATATTTAATTATCGTTAAAAACGATTGATTTAGTTAAGGTAGAGCTATACTAAGCTTATTAATATTATTTTAGCGTCCTAAATTTTAACTAAACACAATATGATAAAATCAACAAAACTTACTGCAATGGCTTTATTTGCTGCTGCAAGTATTTTCACAACAAATGTAAGTGCACAATTAAAAACTCCTGCTCCTAGTCCGGCACAAACAGTTAAGCAAGCTTTTGCTTTATCTGAAATTACAATTGATTACTCTAGACCAAGTGTAAAAGGCAGAACCATATTTGGTGATGTTGTTCCTTTTGGTAAAGTATGGCGTACTGGTGCAAACGGAAGTACAAAAATTACTTTTGGCGAAGATGTAAAAGTAGAAGGTAATGATGTAAAGGCTGGTACTTATGCTATTTATAGTGTTCCTGATAAAGACATGTGGGAAATAATGTTGTACAAAGATTTAACAATGGGCGGAGATGTTTCTTCTTACAAAAAGGAAGATGAAGTTTTACGTTTTAAAGTTAAGTCAAGTGCTTTAGCAGCTAATGTTGAAACATTTACTATTAATGTTGCTGATGTTACTCCGAGCAAAGCAAACATCGAAATACAATGGGAAAAAACTCGTGTAGCATTTTCAGTAGTTGCTGATATCGATACTAAAATAATGAAGAACATCGAGAACACTGTAATTAAAGATAACAAGCCTTATTTCTCTGCTGCTAGTTATTATTATGAGAACGACAAAGATATGAAACAAGCTTTGGAGTGGGCTGACAAAGCAGTTGCTGCAAATCCAAAAGCATACTGGGTTGTTTTATTAAAAGCTAAAATTCAAGTTAAATTAAAAGATAACAAAGGTGCAAATGCAACTGCAACTCAAGCTTTAACATTAGCTAAAGAAGATCAAGACGATGCTTATGTGAAAATGGCTGAGAAAATTATTGCTGAAACAAAAGGAAAATAATTTTTGATTTATTATTTTATTAAAAACGCCCAGAGTTCTCGGGGCGTTTTTTTTATGGCATTACCTTATCAAAAGCAAACACTTCTCGATACATTTTTTATTTGCAAATAGATTTATCAATTTATTGAAATCACTCTCGCAAATAAAAAACACTCGAAGTGACATTCTACAATTAAAGTCATTTCGAGTGTTTTTTGTTGGCAGAAATAATATCAATTTGCTAAACAAAGCTCAAAGCCAATAAAAAATGTATCGAGAAATGAGTTGGAATTGAATTTACATATCACACGAAATCCTTCTAATCCTTTACCTTATCAAAAGTAAGCAATTTAAACAAGTATGAGAATAGAACAACCATTGCGCAACCCAATACATTTAACCACAAAAAGGCTGATAAATCAAAGTACCAAGCGGTAGCAACAAATGCTTCTGCAATGATTGCTGCGTAAAATACTGCATTGCCTTTTACATTTTTAAGATAGAATGCCACTAGGAAAATTCCTAAAATTGTTCCGTAAAAAAGTGAGCCAAGTATATTAACTGCCTCTATTAAATTACCAATTTTACCTGCATATAAAGCAACTACCAAACAAAACAATCCCCATAACACAGTTGTGAAACGAGAAATATATAAATCTCTTTTTTCATCACTTTCCTTTTTAGAAAAACGTTTGTAGAAATCAATCACTGTTGTGGAAGCCAAAGAATTCAAACCACTAGCTGTTGAACCCATGGATGCTAAAAAGATAATGGCTATCAATAAGCCTACTAATCCAGTTGGCAGGTATTGCATTACAAATGACAAGAACACATAATTGGTATCGTTTAAATCTGCTTTTGGATTGTTTTTCTTCATCAAGGCAATAGCATCCTTTCTAATTGTTTCTGAACGCGTATTAGCTAATGTCAGTTCTTTTCCAGCAAAGAAAATTCCTTCTTCATCCTTCTTGTGTTCTGCATCAACTAAATCAGTAACTAATTTACGTTTATGTACTTGTTCCTTTTCGTAATTCAATTCCAATGCTTTGTAATCATTTTTGTAAGCGCTAGTTTCTATTGCGTTTACTTCTACCTTATTAAAAAACATTGGCGGAGTGTGGTATTGGTAAAAAGCAAACACTAATGTTCCAATTAATAAAATAAAGAACTGCATAGGAATTTTAAGAAGTCCGTTCATTACTAAACCTAAACGACTTTGTGTAATTGATTTACCTGTAAGGTAACGCCCTACTTGAGATTGGTCGGTACCGAAATAAGAGAGCTGCAAAAAGAAACCACCAATAATTCCTGACCAAATATTGTATCTGTTTTGCAAATCAAAAGTTGTATCTATTGCATTTAGCTTTCCCATTTTACCCGCAATGCGCAAAGCATCGGTAAAACCAACATTGGCAGGCATTAAATGAACCACCATATAAGCCGCCATAAAAAGTCCAATAAATATAATTCCCATTTGCAGCATTTGGGTATATGAAACCGCCTTTGCCCCACCGTAAACAGTATAAAGTATAACTAACCCGCCCATTAAAAAAGTAGTGTAGGTTATATTTATATTTAAAATGGTTGATAATACAATGGCAGGCGCATAAATGGTGATTCCTGTTGAAATGCCCCGTTGTAATAAAAATAAAAATGCAGTTAAGGTTCTTGTTTTGTTATCGAAACGTTTTTCTAAATACTCATAAGCAGTATAAACATTTAGCTTGTGAAAGATAGGTATGAATGTAGTACACAAAACAATCATTGCCAATGGCAAACCAAAATAAAATTGTACAAATCGCAAACCATCTGTATAACCTTGCCCCGGTGCCGAAAGAAATGTAATAGCGCTTGCCTGCGTTGCCATTACCGAAAGCCCAACATGATACCAAGGCAATTGTCTATCAGCTAAGAGATAAGTTTTAATGTTTTTGGTATTACGACTTTTCCATACTCCGTATAAAATAATGGAGAATAGCGTAAGGCATAATACTAACCAATCTATTCCACTCATTTCTTAAAGTTTTCGGTAAAAAAGTACAAACCAACAATAACTGCAACTAAAACAATTACAACCAATGCATACACATTTCGCCAGCTACCAAGTATGGGTGATTTTTCTTCTTCCATTATTTATTTTGCGGAATGCTAAGTAAATTGGTAAACAACCTGTATGCGCCAGGAACGCCAGCCGGTAGCTCTCTAAAAAACGCTAAGCCAGTGTAAACAAAATTTCCTTTACCGTACTTAGCAACAATTAAACTACCATCACTTGGCTTTTCATCTTTGTCGTTCATCTCGAAAATAGTTTCGTAATTTTTGTCTAATTCAGTTGCAAAGTAAATTCCACGTTCTTGAATCCAGCCTTTAAAATCATATTCAGAAATTAAATTTGGAAAATTTAAAACCGAATGTTTTTTATTAATAAACTTCACATCAGCATTTTCATCGGTAACCCTGTTTCTTGAAACGGTAAAAGGATAAGGACCAATTTTAGCAACAACCGGCCCTACTCTACTATTGGTATTATACTGCACAACAAGGTTACCACCATTTTTAACGTAATCCATTAATTTAGTATAATATACTTGCAGGCGTTCGTTTGTATTATGTGCGCGAATACCTGTAACAATTGCTTCGTATTTAGAAAGGTCAGCAGTGGCAAGCATTTCATCAGTTAGAGTAGTTACGTTATATCCAATTTGTTTAAGACAAGTTTCAACTTCATCACCTGCACCTGGAATGTAAGCTATATTGTTGTTTGATTTTTTTAAATCGAGTTTAACCAATTTGGTTGTTGCATCCGATAAAACAAACTGATAAGGAATGTGATCATATTCGATACGCTGAATGCTCTTGTCATAGCTTTGTCCATCTATTTCAATACGTGCCTTTAATGTAGAACTTAAAAATTCTGCCTTCGTTTTTATTTTAAATTCAATTAGTTTTTCACTGCCTTTTTTATCTAATTTAAATAATAATGAATCCTTCATAATTACTTCCCAGTTTTGTCCGCTTTGAGTAGTAGGAAGACTAAAAAAAACTGTTCCACTTACATTATCAGCATTCGACTTTACTCTTAACTGAATTGTCTTTTCTTCATCATCGGAAAACACATACACCTTCTCGGCAATATTAATGGTTGCAGGAGGCAAAATCTCGAATGGACGATAAATTTCACCTTTAACTGGGTCGGTGTATTTATAAACTAGAGGCCTTTGCACTTTAAAATTTAAATCACCAATCGTAATATCAAAACTTACCTTAGTTGCCGAAACATTATCAGGAGTTCCTCTAAGCAATTGATCGGGCACATTATATAAGCCAATCGTATGTTCGTTACTTAACCAATAAGGATTTGAGAAAGAAAGATTTTTATTTAAAACAACTTTATGCTTGAAAGTATAAAGTTCATTTTGTTTTAATGTAAGCGTTGTTGTTGAATCATCTTGTAAAAAAGAAACCGAGTTTAATTTAATGATGGTATTATTTTTAGAAACAACTTGAGTAGTAATTAAACTTTCTTTACCAGGAATACCGATATAATCAGCAGCATAGGCTTCTGCCCAAAATCCTGAGCATACAAGGATAAGTGTTTCTAATTCCTTTAATTTTTGTTGTTGCCAATAAATTACATCTGAATTAGTTGAATTAAGTTTCTGTAATTCTTTGTAAACTGCACTTAAACTTGCAACTGAGTTTTGTGGTTCAGAAACATTGTATTTAGCAATACAATCAGCAAGCATTTTATCAAACTTAGCTGTTTCCTTAAAACGTTTCCAGGTATTATCTAAGTTTGAAAAAACATCTGTTTTAGTAGAATCACCTTTTATAAACTTAAAATATTCAATCGAACTTCCTCTACCCTTTGCCGAACCAAAGCCTTGACTCTTATGCATAGAGCGACTATCAGCAGCAATCTCACCATAATACTTACCAAGTAAAGGATTAAAAACACCTACATCAATTTTAATTTGATTTTCTGCTGTAGTATTTGTGCCACCAAAATTAAAGGTGTTCCAAAACAAACGTTTTGTTTTCCAAACTTGCACATACTTTAATTGCTCAGGAAATTTTGTAGGGTCGGCTGCTGCATCAAATGCTAATTCAGCTAACATGGCAGAGGCAGTGTGATGTCCGTGCCCACCTTCTCCAGTAGTTGGGAAACGACAAATAATAACATCTGGTTTAAATTTACGAATTGTCCAAACAACATCTGCTAAAATGCTATCCTTGTTCCAAATAGAAAATGTTTCTTCTGGGTTTTTAGAATAACCAAAATCATTTGCGCGTGTAAAAAATTGTTCTGCCCCATCGGTTCTACGAGCTGCTAATAATTCGTTTGTTCTAATTAAACCAAGTAATTCGCTTTGTTCTTTACCAATTAAGTTTTGCCCACCATCTCCACGTGTTAAAGATAAATAAGCAGTACGAAACTTTTTTTCATTTGCTAAATAAGCAAGTAAACGTGTATTCTCATCATCCGGGTGCGCCGCAATGTAAAGCACAGAACCAATAGTGTTTAATTTTTTTAATCCCTGTAATATTTCAGCCGAATTAAGTTGTGGAGATGTTTGCGCTTTAAAAAAAGTAAAAGATAGAAACCCTAATAAAACCAATATATATCTTGCTTGCATAAATCAAATTTAAAAATTTGAATATAGACAAAATACTAATTAGCAAAAGTTAAAATGATAGAATATGATAAATAAATGTTAAGGAAAAAAGCCTTGAAACAATGTAGAATTAAACAAATCTCCAATTCGCTATCTCAACAATTCAACACCTCACTAACTATCCAACCTCACAATATTCGTTACCCCATTAACCTTCTTCAACTTATTAATTAATTGAGTTAAGTGTTCGGTGCTGTGTACGTAAACCATAATGGTTCCTTCAAAGATTCCGTTGTCGGTATCAAAACTGATAGAACGCATGTTAACATTGTATTGCGTAGAAATAACTTTAGTAATGTTATTTACCAAACCTAATTCATCTGTACCTGTAATTTTAATACCAGCTAAGAATGCAATTAAGTGTTGGCTATTCCATTTTGCTTTTACAACACGATAAGCATAATTAGAAAGTAATTGAATAGCATTTGGACAATTTACACGATGTATTTTAATTCCTTCACCAACAGTAATAAAACCAAACACATCATCACCCGGAATTGGATTACAGCAAGGAGAAAGATTATAATCTAACTTCTGCATATCATCGCCAATAACTAAATGATCTGATTTGCCACGCGTATCAGCAACTAACTGTTCTAATGTATGCGAAATACTTGGTTCCGCTTTTTTAGTTGCAAACTTTTCAGGATGAGCTTTAAAGCTAGCATATTCTTTTATTTCTTTGCTGTCGATTGCATTTTTAGCTACACGATAAAATAATTCTTGAGAGCTGGGCAATTTTAAAAAATTAGCAAAGTCCTGAATATTTTGAATAGTGAATTCTAATTTTTGTTTCGTGAATTTACGTTCTAAAATTTCTCTTCCTTCATCAGCAATTTTACGATGCGATTCTTTCAGAGCTAATTTAATTTTAGATTTTGCCTTTGCTGTTGTTACATAACTAATCCAATCTTCTTTAGGCGTTTGTTTGGTTGAAGTTAAAATCTCTACTTGGTCGCCTCCTTTAAGCGTGTAACTTAATGGAACCAGCTTATGATTTACTTTTGCCCCGATGCAATGCGAACCAACTTTTGAATGTATTTCAAATGCAAAATCCAAGGCTGTAGAACCGAATGGCAATGTGCGCATTTCTCCTGATGGAGTAAACACAAATATTTCCTCGGCAAATAAATTTAATTTAAAATCATCAATAAAGTCCATTGCATTTTCTTCTGGACTTTCTAGTAACTCTCTGATTTTCTTTAACCACTCTTCTAATTGTCCTTCTCTATCTGGTGTTGCACCTTTGTATTTCCAATGTGCAGCATAACCCATTTCAGCAATATCATCCATACGTGTGGTACGTATTTGCACTTCTACCCATTTACCATCAGGTCCCATTACAGTAGTATGTAACGATTCATAACCATTTGCCTTGGGTGTAGAAACCCAATCACGCAAACGTTCCGGACTTGGATGATAAAAATCGGTGATGATAGAATATACTCTCCAACAATCTGTTTTTTCCAATTCTAAAGGAGTATCAATAATAATACGAATTGCAAAGAGGTCGTATATTTCACCAAACTCAACACCTTTATTTTTTATTTTATTGTAGATAGAATAAATTGACTTTGGTCTGCCGTATATTTTAGCTTTAAAACCTTGTTCCGTTAAAATCTCTTTTATTGGTTCAATAAATTTTTGAATAAAAACTTTTCTTTCTGGCTCACTCTCTTTTAATTTAAGGACAATATCATCAAACATTTCTGTATTGGTGTATTTTAATCCTAAATCTTCTAACTCTGATTTAATAGAATTTAAACCTAAACGGTGTGCAAGCGGGGCATATAAATAAAGTGTTTCAGAAGCGATTTTCATTTGTTTGTCGCGCTTCATACTTTCGAGCGTACGCATGTTGTGCAAACGATCAGCAAGTTTAATAAGGATTACACGTACATCATCAGATAGTGTAAGCATCATTTTACGGAAGTTCTCTGCTTGTAAAGAAGAGGTTTGATCAAATACTCCCGATATTTTTGTTAAGCCATCAATAATTTTAGCAACCTTCTCGCCAAACATTCCTTGAATATCATCCAAGGTAATATCAGTATCTTCAACAGTATCATGTAATAATGCACAAACAATGGAAGTTGTTCCTAAGCCAATTTCTTCGGCACAAATTTGAGCAACAGCAATGGGATGATAAATATAAGGCTCGCCAGATTTGCGACGCATTTCTTTATGTGCATCAACCGAAACCTCAAATGCTTTACGAATTTGTTCTTTATCGCCCTTTTGTAATCTGCGTTTGCAAGCTTTGAGTAAGTTCTTGTATCTATTGAGAATCTCTTTCTTTTCTGCTTCTAAATCTATCTCAGCCATAAATCCTTCTATTTAATGTTCTAAAGTAATAATTATACTTTAAAACGAAAAGTAAATGATTAAAAATAGAGCGTTTTTGTTTGAATAAATTAGTTTATTTTCGCCACACATTTAAACATAACATCATGAAAATACTAAAGAAAATTGTAATTGGACTTACCGTTATTATTGGTTTAATAATGGTTATTTCCATTTTTTTACCTGGAACCGTAACAGTGAAAAGAAGCCGAGTAATGGCTATTTCTAAAGAAACAGCTTTTGATAAAATTGTTGTTTTGCAAAATTGGAAAAAGTGGATGACATGGGCAAAATTGGATACTACAGCTCTTTATACATATTCAAGCGAGCCTGCAAACAAAGTTGGAGATTTTTATACTTGGAAAGGTAATGATGATATGGGTGAAGGAAAAATGACAATCAAAGAAATTTTCGGAACAGATTCGATTAAATTTGATATTGATTTTGCAGGACAAGGTGCAAGCCCTGTTTTGTTTAATTTAGTTTCAAAAGGTGATTCAACTGAAGTTTCTTGGACAATGAAGTTTGATTTTCCATTTTATGCTCGTATAATGGGCTTAATGATGGATGGTGTAATGGGTAAGGATTTTGAAGGTGGATTAGAAGGAATTGAAAAATTAGGATTAGCTGAGCCAAGCGGTGCAACAAAATCAGAATATACTGTTGAAGATTCGAAGCCGATGATGTGCCTAACAATGGTTGATTCATGTACTGTTGACCCAAAAATTATTGGTGAAAAATACGGAAGTATGTTTGGGCAATTAGATGCTGAAATGAAAGCACAAAAATTAACACAAGCTGGTGCACCTTTCGCTGTAACTATTAAATATGATATGGATAAAAACTTCATGGTATTTTCTCCAGGCATCCCTGTTAGTGGAGAAATTAAAGATGTGAAAAATAAAAAAATTAAATTCTCAAAATACGATGCTCAAAAATGTTTAGTTTATAATTACTACGGTGATTATTCAACTATGCAAGCTTCTTACGAAGCCATGTACAAGCACATTGGAGAAAATAAAATGGAAGTTGCTGGATTAAGTTGGGAAGAATACATTACCGACCCAATGGTAGAAAAAGATACTGCTAAATGGTTAACTAAAATTTATATTCCAATTAAGTAGGCTTTAAGTCCCTCTTCAGTCTACAAAAAATGTATAAACTAAAAAAGCTCGTTCTTTATGAAGAACGAGCTTTTTTTTGAATCAAATTTTTCTCTTAAGATTGTTTTGGTGCTTCAGCATTTTCAGGCTTTGGCAACAATACTTTACGAGATAATTTATGTTTGTTTGTTTTTGGATCAACACCCATGTATTTTACTTGAATGATTTCTCCTTCTTTTAAAACACCTTCTAATGAATCCAAACGTTTCCAATCAACTTCAGAGATGTGTAATAAACCATCTTTACCAGGTAAGAACTCAACAAAAGCTCCGTAAGGCATAATTGTTTTTACTTTTGCATCATACACCTCACCTACTTCAGGAACCGCAACAATACCTTTGATACGAGCTAAAGCAGCTTTTGCATCGATATCGTTTGCACCAAAAATTTCAACCAATCCTTTTTCACCAGGTATTTCAGTAATGGTGATTGTAGTGTTAGTTGATTTTTGCATTTCTTGAATAATCTTACCACCTGGCCCGATTACCGCTCCAATGAACTCACCAGGGATTTCAATTTGGATTAAACGTGGAGCATGCTCCTTGTAATCTTCACGTGGTGCAGATAATGTTTTAGTAATTTCTCCTAAAATGTGTAAACGACCTTCTCTAGCTTGGTTTAACGCTTGCTCCATTACAGAATATGGTAAACCATTTACTTTTAAATCCATTTGCACAGCAGTAATACCATCTTTAGTACCACACACTTTAAAATCCATATCTCCTAAGTGATCTTCATCTCCTAAGATATCAGAAAGAATAGCGTAGTTTCCTTTGTCATCAGTAATTAATCCCATTGCAATACCTGTTACTGGCTTAGCAATTTGAACACCTGCATCCATTAAAGCTAATGTACCAGCACAAACAGTTGCCATTGATGATGAACCGTTAGATTCTAAAATATCAGAAACAACACGGATAGTGTAAGGGCAATTAACTGGAACAACTTTTTTAAGAGCACGCAATGCCAAGTTACCATGTCCTACTTCACGTCTTCCAGGTCCACGGTTTGGTTTTGCTTCACCAGTTGAGAAACCAGGGAAATTGTAATGTAAAATAAAACGGCTTTCACCTTTAATAAATGCACCATCAATTAATTGTTGGTCTAATTTAGTACCTAAAGTAACTGTAGTTAATGATTGCGTTTCTCCACGTGTAAACACTGCTGAACCGTGAGCTGATGGTAAATAATTTACCTCACTCCAAATTGGACGGATATCAGTTGTTTTACGACCATCTAAACGAATTTTTTCGTCTAATGCAACACGACGAATCGCATCGTACTCAACATGGTGATAATATTTTTTAATTAAAGCTTCTTTCGTTGCTAATTCTTCAGCAGAAAAAGTTGCAAGGTATTCAGTTAAAATTGCTTTGAAAGCAACTTTACGTTGGTCTTTGTTAGCATTGCCAGTTTTAGCACAATCGTATACTTTTTGGTAAGTAGCTTTTGATACAGCTTCTTTTAAATCCCAATCGTTGTTCTCGTGGTTGTATTCTCTTTTTGGTTTTAAACCAGCTTTAACCGCGAAATCATTGATAGCGTTGATTTGCAATTTAATTGCTTCGTGAGCAAATTTAATAGCTTCTAACATTTCTGCTTCGCTAATCTCGCTCATTTCACCTTCCACCATTAAGATATCAGTAGCAGAAGCTGCAACAATCATATCGATTGGAGAGTTTGCTAAATCTTGTAATGTTGGATTGATAACTAATTTACCATCTAATTTTGCAACACGTACTTCAGATATTGGTCCGTTAAAAGGAATATCAGAAACTGCAATTGCTGCAGAAGCTGCTAAACCAACTAATGCATCTGGCATTGTTTTTTTGTCAGATGAAATTAGGGTAATCATTAATTGTGTATCAGCGTGGTAATCTTCAGGAAATAAAGGGCGAATAGCACGGTCAACAATACGAGAAATTAAAATTTCGTAATCATTTAATCTTGATTCACGCTTTAAAAATCCACCAGGAAATCTTCCAACTGAAGCATATTTTTCTTGATAATCTACTGTTAAAGGAAGAAAATCAACTCCTTCTTTTGCATCTTTATTACTAACGATAGTAGCTAATAACATGGTGTCACCCATTTTTACTACTACTGAACCGTCTGCTTGTTTAGCTAATTTACCCGTTTCTAGGGTAATCATTCTTCCATCTCCAATGTCGAATGTGTGTTGTGTACCTAATTGTGTCATCTTTTTTTGTTTTGTCCCCGATCGTTTATCGGAGTGATTTATATATGTCTATTTGTAATGCGTATAAAAAACAAAAGGCAACCGATAAACCGGGTGCCTTTTGTTAGTGTTATTTTGTAAACATTATTTACGTAAATCTAGAGTTTTAACTAAAGCTCTGTATTTCATAATGTCTTTTTTCTTTAAATAATCTAATAAACTACGACGCTTACCAACTAAGTTGATTAATGAACGTTGAGTATTGTAGTCTTTTTTATTTTTTTGTAAGTGACCAGTTAAATGAGAGATACGGTGAGTAAACAAAGCTACTTGAGCTTCAGTTGAACCTGTGTTAGTTTCTGCACCACCGTGTGTCTTGAAAAATCCTTTTTTTACTTCTGATGTTAAATACATTTTATCTTAACTTTTATAATTATCAATATAGGGCTGCAAATATACACTATTTTTCAATTTCAAGAAGCATTTTTCTCACTTTTTTTCGAAAATTCTATTAGACCCATTTTCTTTATAACATAAATATCTGAAAATCAGACATTAAAGTGGCAAATTAAAGCTTTTTTATTCTATCCAAACCAACTTCCTCATCCCATTCAGCACCAAAACCATCATAAGAAACTTTAAACGTGTTATTACCAAGCACTTCAATTATTTTTCCAGGATACCATTTTTCTTTCCAAAGGATGGTTACTTTATCGTCCTTTTTATAGCTTGTGCCTGACTTTTTAGGAGGGGTAGTAACTTTTGTTTGCTCATATTTTCCTTGAGATGTGAATGTAAAAGTAATAGTGCTCATTTGCATTACCAATTTTTCATCTGTAACAGAAATAATTTGGTAGGTAATTCCTTTAAATTCTATCTTATTATTTCCTAAATCTTTCCATGTTTCATTTTTTGAATCAGGCATTCTTGTTTCTGCCTTACCATTAGCTAAGAAACAATTGGATACTTTTCCTTTATCCATTTTCCACCAAATATTCTGAATTTTTGGAACAAGGTTTTGTGCTGTTGCAACACTAACAAAAAGTATAAAACTTAAGCTAATTGAAAAGAGAGACTTCATAAAAAAATATTAATTTCATTAAAGGTACTTATTTCCTTCCAATACCAAGCCTAGGAGTATATGCTAAACCAATGCTAAAAGGAATAATACCTTTTTCGCCTTTGTTTTTTTCAAATGCTTCGGATAAAGAATAAAATGCAGTAATGTGTATTTGTTCCCATCCCATGCGAATTGTAGGGCCATATCTAATTGGATTAACTCCAAAAATATCATAGGTTCTTACTTTTCCATTTTTATCAAACAAAGTGCGGAAAGTGTGAACTACATAACCAACTTTAAAACCAATCATACATTTAAACTGATAATTGGTTCTTGAACGAATTCGAAGTTCGATAGGCAATTCAACCATTTTAAATGCAATTCGATTAACTCTGTATGAATCTTTTCGCTCCTCTAAATTGGTAAATAGTTTTGTACCTGTAATTGAATCTGTTTTGTAAGTTATATTAATTGGCCCGTGAATATTATGAGAGCTATAACCTAAGCCCCAAGCAAAACTAAAACGCGATTTTCCTAGCGGATAATCAAAAAACAATTGGAAATTAAATCCTCTTGATGTTGGTTTAACTTTAATGCCTTTGGGAGCACCTAACCAACCAGTGTGATTTACTTCAAACACAAGACGATCTTGTGGCGTTGGTTTGTAAGCATACACACTAAACTCACTTGGCTCTTTTTTTTGTGAAAAAACAAAAGATGAACTAAGTATAATAAGAACAAGTATGTATATTAATTTCTTCATTTAAGGCTGTAAATGTACAATTTTATTAATTTGAATTTAATAGTATCAAAGCCATCCTATTACTCAACAAATGTATATTGGGCAATTCTAACAAAAAATTGACTTTGTTACCTATTAAATTGCTTAAAAATTAGAGTCTAGAAGAGGTTCATAAAAAACCATTGAGTTATAAGTATAACATCATTTTTAGTTAAAATTTTACATTTGAACAGGTAAGAAAAATGAAATTATAACTTCGGCAGCGTTTTAATCTTGACTACATTTGAAGAAACAAATAAAAATATATGAAACATTTAATTCCAATTTTAATATTATTCCTATTAGGTTATAATATTAAGGCACAATCAATCTCCATTACCTTTAACAATCAAGTACAGCCCTGTAATAATAATGGGTCGGTAGATGCAGTTGTTAGTGGTGGAACATCACCTTACACGTATGAATGGCATGATGGATTTAATAATACTAGTCCAGTAGTTTCAACTAGCTCTTCATTAACAAATGCTAGTAGTGGTTATTATATGCTAATTGTAACAGATGCAATTGGAGGTCAAATGCAAAACTATGTTTACTTTAATCCACCATTTAATGTATGGCCTCAAAATGTTATTAATTCGACATGCCCATTAAATAATGGATCAGTTACTTACTTAGTAAGTGGTGCAACCGCTCCATATGATTACTTGTGGAGCACCGGACAAAGTTTTACCGGGCAAATGTACGATACAACTACAATCTCAAATTTAGCTCCAGGCGAATATGGCATAACCGTTACGGATGCAAATGGATGTGTTGTTTCAGATTTAGACAGCGCAGCATACGTTTATAGTGTTAGTTCATTTTCAGTAACAACAAATTCAACAGTTTCTAACTGTAATGATGGTACAGCAACAGCAAGCATAAGCGGAACAGGTGTTGCTCCTTATACCTATTATTGGAATACCGTTCCTCCACAAACAAATCAAACTGCTGTTGGACTAAATGGAAATACCTATCCAATGCTTACGGTTACTGATGCAAATGGATGTTCAGCATATACTTATGAATATATTAACTTTGGTCCAAATGCACTTCAGGTATATGGCAATGAATCCCCTGCTATTTGTCCTAATAACAATGGTTCAATAACCATGTCAGTAAGCAACGGTACTGCACCTTATACTTATTTGTGGAGTAATGGAGCCACAACGCAAAATGTTTCTAACCTTGCTCCTGGTCATTATTCAGTTACCATAACAGATAATGCAGGTTGTTATTTGCAAGTAGAAAAATACATTTATGAATATTCAAATGTTTATGGAAGCGTAAGCACAACTGCAACTAATTGCTCAAATAACAATGGGACCGCAACAGTAAATGTAGGTGGCGGAACTGCGCCATATACTTATTTATGGACAAATGGCTCTAACGCAACTACAATTTCAAATTTATCTTCTGGTTATTATAGTGTAAATATTACTGATGCAAATGGATGTTCAAATAATTATTCATCATGGGGATATGTATCAATTCCACAAAGTTGTTTAAGTACTATTTCTGGAACTATAGTTAATGATATGGATGGAAATTGTAGTTTAAATAATTTAGAAACTGGTTTACCATGGCAAGTTATTAATTTAGGTAATGGAAATTATGCTTCTAGTAATGAACAAGGTTATTACGAATTTTCCACTTTTGGAGTTAATACTTATACAGTAAGTCACACACCTCCTACTGATTGGAATTTAATTTGCCCTGTGGCTAATTATACGGTTACAACTTCTATAGGAAGTAATTCTAATGGAAATGATTTTTATGATCAACCAGTTAGTTTACAAAATGATGTTCAGGTTTATATTTATGGTGGTTTAGCTCGTCCTGGATTTCATTATTATAAATATGTAACCATAGTAAATAATGGTACAACAACAATGTCGGGAACCATTGAAGTTACACATGATACTCCAGAAGTATATATGGGAAGTTCAAATGCAATTGCATATAATTCAGCAACAAAAACAATTACACTTTCTTATAATAATCTTTCAGCTTTTGGATATCAGTATATTTTAATGGATTTTTATATTCCACCTTCAATTCCAATTGGAACATTATTAGGTAATACAGCAATTGCTAATCCAGTTTCAGGAGATGCAACACCAAATAATAATTATGACACTACACTGTTCGAAGTTCGTGGTTCGTACGATCCAAATATTAAGGAAGTTAGCCCAGCTGGATTTGGAGCTGCAGGTTTAATTTCTCCTACTAATGATAAATTAGAGTACACTATCCATTTCCAAAACACTGGAAACTACCTTGCAGAAACAGTTGTAATAACTGATACTTTAGACCAGGATTTAAATATAAATTCATTTGAACTATTAGGAGCAAGCCACAACCTTACTTGGAAAATTAGTGGGCCACGCATTGTTACATTTACTTTTGCGAACATAAATTTACCAGACAGTTTAAGCAATGAACCTGGTAGTCATGGTCATGTTACTTACCGCATAAATCAATTACCTAATTTAGCTGGTGGAACAGAAATTAAAAACACTGCTTACATCTATTTTGATTACAATGCACCAATTGTAACTAATACTACTTTAAACACAATTGAAATTGTTGGGGTTAAAGAAAACCAATTTGCAAGTGGTATTACTATTAATCCAAACCCTGCAAGTGACAAAATATCAATTGTAAATAAATCAAAAGAAGAATGTTCTAAAGTTGAAATATTAGATATTAACGGCAGGCTAGTTTATTCTGTTATTCCACAAGGAACAACCATTCAACTTCCTGATTTAGCTGCGGGTGTGTATATACTAAATGCAGAATACAATTCAGGTGTTTACAAGGAAAAATTGATTATCAGTAAATAAAAAATCACCCGATTAAAATCAAAAAGCCAACCTATTTAGGTTGGCTTTTTGTATAATTTGAATTTGTTCTTGTTTTATGTTTGAAAATTTAATATCTTTATTTATGATAATGAAAATTCATACACGAAATATATTTGGAGTCATTCTATTTTTTCTTTGTTCTATTTCAAATGCTCAATTAATTAATTTAGAATGGGCATATACTTATGGTAACCTTGATGATTATTTTACATCTGAAATTAAAATAGATAACGAAGGGAATTTAATAACTATAGGCTCTTTTAGAGGCGTCGTTGATTTTGATCCAAGCCCTTCCAATTATATTTTAACATCTACCAATAACACCCGAGATGTTTTTATTGTTAAAACTGCGCAAAATGGTGAGTTAATTTGGGCGAAATCCATATCGGGTATTGGTACGGATATGGCAAAATCAATGGCTATAGATTCAGTAGGGAACATATACTGTATAGGAGACTATACAAATATTGCAGATTTTGATCCAAGTTCGGATACTTACACTATGACCCCAACCTCAAGTGGAACTTTTGATAGTTTTATTTTAAAACTATCAAAAGATGGAGAATTTATTTGGGCAAAAAGTTTCGGTGGCTATGGTGATGAATTCGCCATGGACATAATCTTAGTTGGAAGTGATAAATTATGCCTTACAGGAAGTTTTGAGTTTACAGCTGATTTTGACCCAGGCTCAAACATTGAAAATTTGACTCCATCTGGAAGTTCAGATTGTTTTATAACAATGCTCGATTCAAGTGGTAATTATATTTGGGCTAAAAAAATCGGTGGTAATAGTTCTACTCCTTTATATGGAGATTTAGGTCGATCTCTTACTATAGATATAAATAACAACCTATACATAACAGGTCAATATTATGGTCAAGTTAATTTTGACCCTAATGTTAGTGACTTTACTTTAACTTCAAATGGGATGTGTGATATATTTATTCTAAAACTTGATATTCATGGCAATTTCATTTGGGTTAAAAGCATTGGTTCCATTGGTGATGATACTGGGAATTCAATAGTTGTTGATAGTATAGGTAATTTGTATTGCGGAGGGCATTTTGGTTTAACAGTGGATTTTGACCCAAGTATTAATGTATTTGAAAAAACTTCATTTTCAGGTATTAACGATGGCTTTCTTGTTAAGTTAGATTCAAACGGATTATTTCAATGGGTTAAACAAATCGGAGGAACAAATGAGGAAGCTATAAGTCAAGTTAGGATTGATAAACATCAAAACATATATTTAACCGGAAGATTTATTGGTTTTTGCACTTTTGAAAACAATACTGAATTTGACCTAAGTTCAACTAATAATGGAACAAATATTTTTATTGCAAAAGTAATGACTGATGGTAACTTTGAATGGACAAATCTTATAAAATGTAATGATTTTATTACTGGAGAATCAATAGATGTAGGGATTAATGGAGAAGTTGTAGTTTGTGGAAATTTTAACGATACTTTGATAATGGCACCAAGTAATAACACATTGTATATTCAACCAAATGAAATTAGAGACTTTTTTATAGCTAAATTTTCTCAACCAAAAATATTCGGAAAATTATTCCACGATCTTTCACAAGATTGCTCAATCAATCTTATTGAAAATGGAATTCCCAATAGTTATGTCTATATAAATCCAGGGAATATTATTGCGCATACAAATGAAAACGGTTATTGGTATGTCGATTCTTTACCACCAGGAAATTATATAATATCAATAGACACAAATAATAATTGGCAAGGAACTTGTCAAAATTCAACAAATCTTTTTGTCTCAAATACAAACTTATACGTTCGAGCTAATGACATTGGCTTATTAAGTACGCAACCTTGCCCGCAACCAGAAGTTACGATTAGCGCTCCATTCCTTAGAAGATGTTTTTCAAACCAAATGGTATACGTTCAAGCGTGCAATCAAAACATTTCAACTGGTGTTTTAAATTTAGCTTACGTTGATGTTGTTTTAGATTCTTTGCTAACTCCAACATCTGCATCCATAGCATACACAAGTTTAGGAAATAATAAATATCGCTTTAATATCGGTAATCTTAATCCGGGGCAATGTTCTAATTTTACAATAAACACAACAGTTAGTTGCAACGCTATGTTAAATCAAACACTTTGTATGGAAGCACAATTGTTTCCAGCAGACTCTTGTATTTTTGATACCATACCCAACCCCACTCTGCCTTCAGGACCTGGGGCAACAACGTGTAATTTACCTTGGGATCATTCAAGTTTAAGTGTTGATGGTTATTGTGCTAATGATACAGTTTATTTTACCATAACTAATACAGGAAGTACAAGTAATGGTAACATGCTTTGTTACGCACCTGTGCGTGTTTATATTGATGGTATTTTAACTTATGTTGATTCAATTACGCTTAGTGGTGGGCAAACAATTACTTATTCTTATACAGGTAATGGCCAAACATGGGTTTTGCAAGCTGACCAACATCCTTTACATCCTGGCAATTCGCATCCTAATGCACACGTTGAAGCTTGTGGTAATTTAAGTAATTGGACACCCAACTTAGTAAACAATTTACCACTTGATGATACTGACCCTATTAAAGATGTTTATTGTGGTGTAGTATCTGGCGCTTACGACCCTAATGATAAAACAGGTTTCCCAACAGGCTTAGGCGCACAGCATGAAATACTTCCTAATCAACAAATACAATATCAAATTCGTTTTCAAAACACTGGTAACGATACTGCATTTAAAATTGTAATTAGAGATACACTAGATACCGACTTAAATATTTTTTCGGTTGTTCCAGGTGTTGCAAGTCATACTTATAGTTTTAGAATGTATGGCCCACGCGTGCTAGAGTGGACATTCAATAACATTATGTTACCTGATAGCAATATTAATGAGTCGCTTAGCCATGGTTTTGCAACATTTAGAGTTGATCAACAACCCAACTTATCAAATGGTACAACAATTTTAAATAATGCAGATATTTATTTTGATTTTAATGATCCTATTATAACAAATGAAACGGTTCATACGGTAAATAATCAACTGCACAATTTTGCTGTAGGAATAAAAACAAACGTGCAATCTACCGCTGCAGGTTTCATTGTGTATCCTAATCCTGCAAGTGAAGTATTAACTGTTGAGCTTTTAAATTATGAATCAAACAATATTGAAAGCAGTATAAAAATTGAAAGTATTTTGGGACAAATTGTTTTTTCTACCAAAACTAAACTAGTTAAAAATAACCTTGATATTAGCAAATTAAATGAGGGTATTTATATTTTAACTATGGAAAATGGGCAAAAAAAACAAACATGCAAGATTATAAAATATTAATCTATTACTGCTTCTTAAAATCGTAATCCATATAATCAACAAAGTCGTTAACCTTAACAATAACTGATTTTACTTGTGCGTCCTCGTACTTAACTTTCATTTTAGTAATACCCCAAGTTTTGTAAGTATAAGTACACATAAACTCATCGTTGCCCATGTATTCTAATTTACCTTTAGCCATTGGATGATTAGCAAAATGAAGTACTAATTGATTTCCTTCTTTTTTAATTTCCATATCACCATACACTTCATTTTTGTATTTGCCTACAAACAAATCGGCTTTAGGCTGAACAAGATTTTTTGCCATTGTTCTATTCTTCCAATCTCTTAATTCATCGTTTGCTTCTTTGTTTCCTGCTTCGTTTCTTTTAAAGGATGCATCACTTAGGTTTTTGTATGGCATATCAAAATAAGCCTGCACAATTTGTTCGCGTAAGTTTAAAAACAAACCATTCACATCCGTATTTGTTAATACAACCACACCTAATTTAGCTTCAGGAATAACACATACCGAAGTTACAAAACCATCTGCCCCGCCTGTATGTTCATACATTACTTTACCACCAACATCCATAATGCTCCAACCTAAACCATACATGCTAAAATGATTGTTAGGATAAGCAGGGTTCCCTCCTCTTCCACCAGAAATTATATTAGGTGAACGTGTTAATGCTAATGCTTTGTAAGGAACAACTTGTTTGCCTTCAAATTTACCTGAGTCTAACTGACAAAGAACCCAATTACTTAAATCCTTTACACATGAGTTAATAGATGCAGCAGGACCAATATTATCAACGTTTGCATAGTCCAATGCTTCCATTTTGTCTAAGATGATAGTGTATGGTTTAGCAGCATTTTTATCGGCAACAATGTATTTGTGCTGAGTTGAACTTCTTTCCATTTTTAAAGGAATAAAGAAATTGTACTTTATAAAATCGTCCCAAGTGGTATCTGTAACAGCTGGAATTACCTCACCTGCAGCTAAGAAAGCAGAGTTACAATATCCATATTTGTAACGAAAAGAATTTACCGGCGTAACATTACGCATGCCTTCAATGATTTGTTTGCGGCTAAGGTTACAATTCCAGTTTAAGAAGTCACTTTGAAATGTTTGGAAACCAATGCGGTGACAAAGTAAATCTTTAATTGTAGTTTGTTCGCTTGCATATTTTTCTTTTAATGAAAAGTAAGGTAACCACTTTGTTGCCTTATCATCTAATGAAAGTTTTTTACGCACATCTAACATTGCGATAGCTGTCCCTGTAAATGCTTTTGAGTTAGAAGCAATTTGAAACAAAGTGTTTTCATCCACTTTTGTTTTTCCGTTTAATTCGGTAGTACCATAACCTTTGCAAGCTACAATTTTTCCATCTTTAACAATAGCAACCGATACAGCCGGTATTTGCCATTTTTTCATTTCACGGTTAATGTAAGCATCTAAACTATCCTTAACAAAAACGGGTTGTGCTATGCTAACTGAAACACTTAATGCAAAAAAAATTGATAATGTTTTTTTCATAAATAATTTTTGTAATTCTTAATTTAATCTTGAGTGCGAAGGAATTAATTACGCTTATCTAATCCCCACATTAATTTATCGCGCAATGTTTTAAAGTAATCTTGCATTTCTAAACTAACTAGGTTAAAAGTAAAATTTGCTTTCTTTAATTTAATTTCAAATGTGTTATCGATGGTTGCGTGACGAGAATCTAATGAAAGTAAGTATTCTGGACTTCTACCATGCACAGTTAAACTTACCTCGCTATTACTCGAAATAATAATTGGACGTACGTTTAAGTTATGCGGGGCAATGGGTGTAATTACAAAATTTTCCGCATCTGGTACCATAATAGGACCGCCACAACTTAATGAGTATGCGGTAGAACCAGTGGGTGTAGAAACAATTAATCCATCAGCCCAATAGGAGTTAAGGAAAGAGCCATTAATGCTGGTATCAATACTTATCATTGCTGATGAATCCTTTTTAAGAATAGTAAGTTCGTTAACAGCCCATTTTAAATCGCCAAACAAAGCAGTTGGCGTTTCTAATTCGATGAGTGTACGTTTGTCTAATTTAAATTTGTTTGCAAGTAAATGGTCAATTGCCAAACTAAAATCTTCTTTGTAAACACTTGCTAAAAAACCAAGCCTTCCTGTATTTACTCCAAGTACAGGAATACCCGAATCTCTAACCAAATCAAGTGTTTCTAGGATTGTACCATCACCACCAAGAGAAATAATATAATCCACTTTACCCTTAATACATTTATAGGAGTTGTAAGTAGGAATTTCTAAATTAAACTGAAATTCCTTTTTTAGAAAGGCGTAATAACTATCATGAATGATAAGTTGTACATTTTCTTTATTTAATTTAGTGCTAAGTGTTTTTACATAATCTGCGTGATTATCTTTTACACATCTGGCATATAAGGCTATAGTCATTTTACAAAATTATAAAGGAGCAGTAAAATGAAGGAAAATTCCCTTCTCTTTCATTCTATTCATTGATGCTTCTACTCTTAATACATAATCATAATAAGTAACAAAATTAAGTCCTACACCTGCCCCACCCAACCAAGTGTTAGAAAGTGGATTATCATTGTAAAAAACTTTATCCTGCACAAAAGCAGCGTCGGCATGTGCAGAAACATAAATAGAATAAGGTATTTGATTAAATTTCTCCAAACGCTTCATAGGTAATTTTACCACACGAGGTTTTACCAATTGGTAACTCACATTTGTTTTAAACATAGCGTAGGTTTGTCCATCAACTACATAATACTCGTAACCTCTAACAAAATCATGATAACCTAAAGCGCGATTAAAATAATAACCTCCCGTATTCATTAATTTATACCTAACACGTAAAGCTGTACCAACAAATGTTCTTTTTATAGGACTCCAATAATTTTTAATTACTGCATCAACAGTAAAATTATCAACGTTTTCGTTCTGTAATAAATTTAAACCGTCTTTAGCAACCAAACATTCGAAGTAGGATCCACGCAAAGGAAAAATTTTAGAATCTCGTAAATCACGTTTAAAACGATATTGAACACTTATGTAATTTACATAATGTTGTTTGTTTCCAAAATAATCACAGTTTAATTGAGAAATATCGTTTGCAACGCTACTTTCATTATAAACTAAATCTATAAGATGTTTGGTATACAAACCTTTTCTATAAATTAAACCAATTTTCGCCTCAATTTCTTTACGCATAAATTGAGTATAATTACGATTAAACTGAAGTTTATTTCCATAGGTTGTATAAGCCACTTCGTTGTTTCGCTGAAAACTATAAGCTGCATTTACACCTAAAGTTTGTTTTTTATTGATATAAGGAATACGGTAACTAAATCCATACAATTCGGTATATCCTTTTCTAAATTTAAGAGTTGCCGATTCATTTCTTCCTCTCACGTTTTGAAAAGTTAAGTACATTCCATAGTTGGTACGAAACAAATCTTTTGTTTCCCACCATGAGTTAAAGTTGCGGTCTTGAATCTCAAAAATAGGTGTAGGCCAAGTGTACCAACGCTCTTTTACATCAACTACAAAATCGATTTGACTCAAATCTGCGTTTAATTGGTAAGTAATGGTAACGAAATTAAATAATGAAGAGTTTAACAAATTTTGTTGCGAAGTAGTAATTACCTTTTCAACTTCCTTTAGGTTTAACGAATCGCCAATGGAAAAAGTAAGTTCACGTGTAATGATTTTTTCTTTTGTACGCTTATTACCTATTAGTTTAATTAGGTTAACCTGATATTTATTTGTGCTTTTTATACTTAACGAGGATTCATCAATATGGTCGTCGTGCTGTGAAAACAATGGCATAGCAAATACAGCAACAAACAAAAATGTTATTGCGCCTTTAAGCCTTATTAGCTTATTAGATATTAAGAAATCTAATAAATTCATTAAATCTTCCTTTTAAATCTTCTTCAAAATCCGATTGATGATAAGATGCTTTAACATTGTAATTGTAACGATAAAATGTTTGCAAAATTCTACTCAAATCCTCTTTATTCACCTTTAAAGTAACTTCAATTTTTGTAGAATCTTCCAACGAAGAAACATACAAACTCAATATTTTAGCGTCATTACCTTCAACAATACCTGCAATTTGAGTAAGGGAATAATCGTTTTTAAACATCTCCAACTCAATAATTCCGCCTGGTTCCTGAATAGCAGAGAAGCCAGTAAATTTTTCCAAAGCACTTTTGTAGGTTACTGAGCCTGCAAATTTTTCTTTATCATCTAAAACGGGCAATAAAGTAACATTCATGCCTGTCATTAACTTTAGTGCGTCGTAAGCATGTTGTGTTTGGTGAATAACAGGTTTAATAAAACGTATGTTTATCTTCCCTATTTCTTCATGTGCCCCGCTATTTGCGTCTAACAAATCGCTTTCGGCAACCAAGCCAATAAGTTCATTTCCTTTGATAACAGCTAAATGGTTTACTTTGAATTCTTCCATCCAATGCAGAGCCTGATCAACTGTGTCGTTATATTTTAGAGGCGGAACTTCGTCCGTTATTAAATCTGATACTAGCATAATATATTGTTCATCTAAATTTAAGCAATAATTAGCAATAGATTAAATAATCTGCCTAAATTTATCCACAAATTTACTATAATTTACCGAACAATAGCCATGACTAAACTAAGTGTAAACATCAATAAAATAGCGACTTTGCGCAATTCTCGTGGGCATAATACTCCTGATGTTCTTAAAACAGCTATTGATATAGAGCGTTTTGGAGCGCAAGGCATAACAGTACATCCTCGCCCAGATGAGCGCCATATACGCTACAGCGATGTGCGTTCACTAGCAAATTTAGTTAAAACGGAGTTTAATATTGAAGGTAATCCAAAGGAACAAAAATTTGTTGATTTAGTGCTTGAAACTAAACCCACACAAGTTACTTTGGTACCTGATGTTTTAGGACAACTTACTTCCGACCATGGTTGGGATACGATTGCAGAAAAAGAATATTTACAAAACATAATCGGTGTTTTTAAAAAAGCTGGAATTCGTACATCCATCTTTGTGAATGCAGATGCAAAATTAGTTGCAGCAGCTAAAGAAACTGGAACCGATAGAGTAGAATTATACACTGAATCGTATGCAAGAGATTATACAAGCAACAAAGAAAAAGCAATACATCCATTTATCGAAGCTGCAAAAGCAGCTGAAACAGTTGGCTTGGGACTAAACGCAGGGCATGATTTGAGTTTAGAAAACCTAGCTTATTTTAAACAACAACTTCCAAATTTGTTAGAAGTTTCAATTGGTCATGCACTTATTTGTGACTCGCTTTATCTTGGTTTAGAAAATTGCGTACAGTTGTATTTAAGACAATTGAAATAAGATTATTTTTTTCAAAAGAATTTTCTTAAATTTACTTTTGGTTATGAATTCTTTTAGAAGTTGGTTATTTCGTTTTTCTAATTCAGGTGTGAGTAAAGAGTATTTACCTTGGGAAATAGCTTTAACTCGTAAGTTGAATCAACTTTCTCTGGTTTCCTTCATTAATGTATTTATTGTAAGTATTGTATTTTTAATACTAAAAGAATATACATTTTTATTGATTGGTATTTCTGTTCTTATCCTAACTCCAATAATTTATTTTGTTAATAAGCACAAAGGTTATATAGCAGCCTCTTATCTATTCTATTTTGTTGGTTTTGTATTGCTTAATCCACTTGCGTTAACAATGGGTTCCGATTCATTAATTATCCTCAATTACTTCCCTGTTATTATTAGTGTTTTGCAGATGTATGGCCGCAAAGAATTGCTAAAACACATGATTGTATTATTCTCTTTGTGTTTGATTTCAGTGATTGGTATCATATCTTATTACTACAGCATGAATTACATTGCTCCTAAAATCGACCCATTGGTTAAGTCGATTAACATTTTATTTAGTGTTACTTCTACTATTATTTTTATGGTAATTTCTTCTCTAGAAAATTACAAAAAGGAAGAGTTAATATCTAAATACGTAAAGGAAAAAGAAGTGTTGCTTGCCGAAGTGTTTCATCGTGTAAAAAACAACATGAATATTATTACAAGTATTCTTAATCTAAAAAAACACATGAGCGAATCGGAAGAAGTTCAGGTGGCAATGGAAGAATGTAGAAACCGAGTGTTTTCGATGGCTTTAGTGCACAAAAGGATTTATCAAACCAACAATATTTCATCTATTAATTTAAAAGATTATGCACGCGAATTATTGGATGAATTAATAAATGGTATGGGCGGAGAAGATGAATTGGAATTAGATTTTCAAGCAGAGAATATTGATATAGATTTAAACAAGGCAATTCCCTGCGGCTTAATTATAAACGAATTGGTTACAAACTCTTTTAAATATGCTAAAATTCCAGGAAAAAAATTAAAGTTGATTGTAAGAATAAAATCTAAAGAAGAACAAATTTATATTAACATACAAGATAACGGCCCTGGCATGAGTGAAGAAAAAAAGACCGAATCGCTTGGTATGTTATTAATTGAATCATTAAGCGAACAAATAAGCGGGGCATATGCCTTTGAAAACAAAGATGGATTGTTGTTTAGATTGTGTTTTGACAAGTAACAAGCTTTAAATCATTAAAGCCAATAATAAAAAATACATTATCGGTATTAGCAGCACTAAAATTAAAACAAGACCAAGAATGTGAAGAGTTCTAGCTGCCCTAAATTCACTTTCATATCCAACTTTACCTTTTAAATTATTTTTAGCACAAGTAGCAAAGATAAAACCAACAATAAATCCAATACCTATATATCTACTCAGAATAAACCAAGTACTTGCTTTTTCTAATTGCCTTACTCCTTTTTCTGCCTCGGCATTTTTAGCACTATTAAAAGGCTTGTAGGGTTCATCTATACCATTTGCAGGATCAACAGGCCCGTCCTTTCCATCTGTTTTACCAGTTGCATAACGGATACTGCTGACCTTAGAGCGTTCTATATTTAAAAATTCATCCTTAGTATTTTCACAACTTTTATAAATAACGGCTTGCTCCCCTGCACTTATTACTTTCACTATCATTTTAACGCCATTGTTTAAAATAATGGTGTCGCAATTAGTTGTTGAAATAGTTGTGCTTATTAAGTTTTTACTTTCTGAAATAAGTTCAACTTTATTGGTTGAAGAAGCTTGATATTGATTTACTGCATTGCCTTTTTCATCAACATCTATATGCTTTACATGTTCTTTAGTATCATTCTTTTTACCAATATGCTCAATGTAAAATCCTTTTACATACTTACGTTTTTGGGTAGAACATGAAGTACAACATATTAATATCAACAATACTGCAGATACAATTTTAAATAGTGATTTCAATTTTAAACTATTAATGTCCATATATATATAGGCCTAAGTAATAATTAAACAGCATTGCAAAAATTAATGTAGCTGCAAGTAGTACTAACCAAGAAGCAACTAGTATCGAATTAGATTTAATAGCTAAATCTTCTTCACCAAGATTGAGTCCACGCCTTTTAGCAATAAACGAACAAATAATGGAAATTATTGTAAATGGTAAAATTAGGAGGTACAAGCCTAACATGCCAAACAGCAGTAAAATACTTAAGGCTGCACTTATTATCAAAAAGAACAAAGCTAGCCTGTTTAGTGATTTTATTCTTGCAATTTTTTCATCTTTATCTGTAAGTTTTTTGTAACTAATATCCTCAATGCTTTGTACTTTAGTACTATCATTTTTCTCTTCTCTCCCAATAATTCTACCATCGGCATAATGAATACTGCTAATTTCAGCTACAGGAATAAAATAATCTTCCTCAACTACATTTCCGCAACTATTGTAGTATACTTGCGAATCTTTAATTTTCACAATCGAAACAACTTTCACTGTTCCATTTTTCAAGAATAAAGTATCGCATTTTTCATTTAAATTCCTACTTGAAACCCATGGCTTATCTATCGAATACGATTTATTATAAACTTTATAATCATTCCTAGCATCGCAAACTAAGTCTTCTGCGTTATCAACTGTTTGTTTTAAAACTACTATTTCCGGGGTAGGAGTTTTTTTTGTGCCTGCTCTTGCTTGCACAGAATTATGTCTTTCAATATAAAAACCTTTTAAGTACTTACGCTTTTGAAGCGTACAAGCTCCTAATAAAAAAACAAAACCTATTAAATAAATAGAACATAATATGACTTTACTCTTCTTTATCATTTAATATCAAATATACAAAAACAAAAACGCCTCTACAATAATTTGCAGAGGCGTTCTATAAAAATTTACTTATTACTTAGCAGTGTCTTTAACTGTTGTTGTATCCGACAATACTTCTAGAGCATCCATTGCGCCATGCAAACCCACTCCAACACTTTCAGTTTTTTCGTTTCCTTCGCAAGCAACAAAAACTGTTGATAAAGCTATGGCAAATAAGAATACTACTTTTTTCATTTTTTATATTTTAATTACTATAATTTCTAACTAGCTTAAGCTGTAACCTTACCTAATACCTTAGCCATTGTTTTACCAATAACTGCAGGAGATTCAACTACGTGAATTCCACACTCGCGCATAATTTCCATTTTTGCAGCAGCAGTATCATCTTTACCACCAACAATTGCACCTGCATGTCCCATTGTACGGCCAGCTGGAGCAGTTTGCCCAGCGATGAAACCTACAACTGGTTTTTTGTTACCTGTTGCTTTAATCCAACGAGCAGCTTCTGCTTCGTAGTTACCTCCAATTTCACCAATCATAACGATTGCTTCTGTCTCAGGGTCGTTCATTAATAATTCAATAGCATCTTTAGTTGGAGTTCCAATAATTGGGTCGCCACCAATACCAATTGCAGTAGTAATACCTAAACCTGCTTTCACAATTTGATCAGCAGCTTCGTAAGTTAAAGTACCTGATTTAGATACAATACCAATTGTTCCTTTTTTGAAAACAAAACCTGGCATAATACCAACTTTAGCTTCACCTGCAGTAATAACACCTGGGCAGTTTGGACCAATTAAACGACAAGCTTTTCCTTTAATATATTCTTTTACAGCAATCATATCCTTAACTGGAATACCTTCTGTAATACAAACAATAACTTTAATTCCTGCATCAGCAGCTTCCATAATTGCATCAGCAGCAAAAGGAGCCGGTACAAAAATGATAGATACATCAGCAGCAGCTTTTTTAACCGCTTCAGCAACTGTATTAAATACAGGACGCTCTAAATGCGTTGTTCCACCTTTACCTGGAGTTACACCACCAACTACATTTGTTCCATACTCAATCATTTGAGTTGCATGAAAAGTTCCTTCACCACCTGTGAAACCTTGTACAATTACTTTTGAATCTTTGTTTACTAATACGCTCATGTTATTATTATATAATTTAATGAATTTGAATTCAACTTTTAAAACGTGGCTAAATTAAGATTTTATACCTGATTTATCAAGTTTTTAATTAAATTTGAAATTATTAGTTTTAAGCTGTGAATAACCAATTAAATAATGATACAATTGTTGCCATTGCAACTGCTCACGGAGTTGGTGCAATTGCTGTTTTACGCCTTTCGGGTAAGGATGCAATTAGCATTGTTGAAAAAGTTTTCACCAATAAAAGCCAAGAACGTAAGACTTTACAAGATAAACCTGGAAACACCATTCATTTTGGGCTTATAAATGATGATGAAACCATTATTGATGAAGTGTTAGTAAGCTTATTTAAAGCGCCTCACTCCTACACTGGCGAAGATGTGTTAGAAATTTCTTGCCATGGTTCTCAATTTATTCAGCAGCAATTACTTTCCCTTTTTGTTAGAAACGGGGCAAGATTAGCTAACCCTGGAGAATTTACTTTAAGAGCTTTTTTAAATGGCAAGTTCGATTTATCTCAGGCAGAGGCAGTTGCAGATTTAATCGCGAGCAACTCAACCGTATCGCACCAAGTGGCAATGAGCCAAATGCGTGGTGGCTTTAGCGGAAAAATTAAAATATTAAGAGAAAACCTTGTTGACTTTGCTTCTTTAATTGAACTAGAATTAGATTTTAGCGAAGAAGATGTTGAGTTTGCAGATAGAACAGAATTAAAAAACTTAGTCATCTCTATACAACGTATAATTGAACGTTTGGTTGATTCATTTGAAGTTGGAAACGTTATTAAAAATGGAATTCCCGTTGCTATTGTTGGTAAACCTAATGCAGGGAAATCAACCTTACTAAATGTGTTGTTGGATGAAGACAAAGCAATTGTTAGCGAAATACCAGGCACAACACGCGATACCATTGAGGATGAAATGAGTATTGGCGGTGTATTGTTTAGATTTATAGATACTGCAGGTATAAGAGATACATCCGATGTAATTGAGCAAATTGGTGTAAACAAAGCTTTGCGGGCAATGCAAAAATCAGCAATTGTTATTTATTTGTTTGATGCACATCAATTAAGTAGCCGTGATATTGATGTAGAAATTGATAAACTAAAAGAACACATTGGTAATTCGCAATTACTTATTGTGTGTAATAAAATCGACACCGAAAATTTGGCCGAATTACAAAAGGAGTTCGCTGGCTTCGAAAATCTTATTTACATTTCCGCCAAAGAACATTTGTATATCGATGATTTAAAAACAAAATTGGTTGCCATGTTCGATAGCCGCACCATAAATGTAACTGAAACAGTTGTTACTAATGTACGACATGTTGATGCGCTGCGTAAAGCAAACTCATCTTTATACAAAGTAATGGAAGGTTTAAACAAAAATATACAAAGCGATTTCTTAGCTATTGATATTCGTTATGCACTCGAAGCCCTTGGTACCATTACAGGGCAAGTAACATCTGATGAGCTACTTGGGAATATTTTTGGTCGCTTTTGTATCGGCAAATAATAATTTAATCGTTAGTAAGATTCATAAATTAACTACAAAAAACATATTACCATGAAAAACATACTTCTTCTAATCATTTTAAGTATTAGTTCATTTGCGTTTGCACAAAAAGCAAAAATGCCAGCCGATTTTAGGTTAGAATATAAATACGACGCAGGAATGGTTCAATTGCGCGAAGACTTAAAATTGTTTAGTGGCAATGGAACTTACAAAGCTTATGAAAAAGGAAAAGATTTTGATGTTAAGTTCACCAGCAAAAACAAAGATGAGATACAAGAACTACATGGCAAACTTAGTGCTTGTGGTTTTTTTGGACTTAGCTTAAAATCGGATGAACGTTATTTAAATCCAAAAGAAGAAATAAAAGATAAAGGAAGCAAAACAATTTACGTTGTTGCAGGTGCTAAGCATTATTTTTTAGACGAAGATGATATTGCAGGAATGGAAAAAGACCAAGCTGCTGTTGCAAAAAAAGCTTTTGAAATTGTACAGGAGTTTACAAAGAAAAAACGCAAATAGTTTTAAATACTATTTCTTTTCAAATATCAATACATTACTATCGCAGCATTCACCCCAAAAGATTTCGAGTTCAAATGTATTGTTGAAGGGGCAATACGTTAGTATCATATTGTCTTCACTTACTAAGTCAAAACTGCCTTTAAGTGTTTCGGTAAAACTAATTTTATCGTTGGCCACTAACACATACCTGTTATCGTATCTTATTTCATCCGATTTAAGTCCTGCCATTCGTTCATGCATTTTCGACTTATCTTTTTCATTCACTCGGTAATCTATACCACTTGCTTTGTATTCGCTTTTTACTAATTCAATTAAACCTGCGTAAAAATGCACATTCATATTATCATCCACAACAACACGCATGTTATTAAGCAGCTCAATGTCATCATCATTTAATTTTATGCTTGCACCCTCGCGCTCTCCTGCTGTAATACTTGAACTGTTCGATTTCCATTTGCCATTTTCTAAATAAGTATCAAACATGGCATTTGCACCTACATTACCCGAAATAGAACGTAAATAGTAATTACCCATGGCATAGCTTAACACATCCGACTTTTCTTGCATAGATGCAATACTTGTTTGTGATACACTAAAGGGCATACTCTTACTATTATCTGCTTTGCTCCACGTTCCTGTAAATTTAGCATCTTCTATTTTGCCTTTAAATACACCTGTTACTGTTCCTTTATTTATTTCGGGTATTTCAATGGAACCATCTTCTAATACGCTACCGTTTAACCAAATTTTGGTGCCTTTGTTTTTGTATGAGTAATATCCACCAATGCTGTTCCCAACTTTAATAAGTTGCATCGTAATCTCATACTTATCGTTTATGTTTCCTTCATAAGTAGCAGTAAAATCATTCATAGCACCCAAAACAATCGAATCAGGAATAGTAGGAAAATCACTTAAGCTATCTGGGTTAAGTGTTGTTGAAGTTTCCTTATTGCTACTATTATTATCACAAGATGCTAATACAAGAGATATAAATACAATTATGTAAGATGTAAATTTCATGCTAATTATTTTAGCACTAAATTATTGTAAATAATCGAATGGGCAATGTTACGTAAATGCATTTACTTGTTTAGCATATCAACAAAAAATATATCAGCTGGAGATATTTTGTAGTCTTTTAATTTGCTTGGTCTTACAAAACAATACTCATCATGGTCGGTTAATTTAAAAGTAGCAGTTACAAAATCGCAGTGGTAAGCAAATAATTGAATGGTGAAGGTATCGTAGTCATGTATGTGTTTACCTACTAATTTGCCCAGCTGTACTTCCATTCCTAGTTCTTCGCGTAACTCACGTATGAGTGCTTGCTCAGCAAATTCTTCGTGCTCTATTTTTCCACCCGGAAATTCCCAGTGCCCAGCCATGGCTTTACCTGCCATTTTTTTTGCAATGAACACCTTATCGCCCTGCCAAATAATACCACATACTACTTTAATAATCTTCATACATTCTAAAAATCTATTTTAAAGATACTAAATAGAAATGGGATTTACTACTTATTAATTTAGCTATTTCCTCTTCTATTAAATGTGGCTTGGAGAATACAAATACATTATCAACACGAAATTACCTGCACTTACCAACAAATAAAAGCTAATCTCAACATTTAACATTGCTTTAATCTAGTTTCATTATATTTACATGTCAAAAATAAATACTACATGAAAAAATTATTACTCAGTACACTATTATTTTGTGGAGCTTACTTTACACAAGCGCAAGTTACTTATGTAAAAAAAACAGCTTCAGGTCTTAATAACGGTTCTTCTTGGACAGATGCATATACTAATCTTAACACTGCCATTACCAATACTGCAAGTGGTCAAATTTGGGTAGCGGCAGATACTTATTACCCTGGCAATCCTGGACAAAACAGCACCACTTTTTTACTAAAAAATAATGTGGAAATATACGGTGGTTTTAATGCTACAGAAACCTTATTAAATCAGCGAAATCCTGCTGCTAATGCAACTATTCTTAGCGGGGATTTAGATCAGTCCTTCTCTTGGAATGCAAGTGATGCCTATCACGTAGTTTCCACAGGTGATGCAGATAACACAGCTTTGCTTGATGGTTTTTTTATTACGCGAGGTAATGCTTCGGGTGCAGGATATGATGCTACTGGTGGTGGAATTTTTTGTCGTCCTACCAGTAATGGAACTTACAGTCCGCGTATTGTTGGTTGCGACCTTGCTAACAATTTGGCAACAGGTTCAGGAAGTGCAATTTCAATTATTGCCGATGTTATAGGAGGCGTGCAAGCCGGATTAACTATGTATTCCTGCAACGTGCATGATAACCTTATGTCGGGAAGTTTTGGAGGTGGCTTGTTTGCTTATTCTACTGGGTCACTCAATTTTACTGCTCCTGTTCTTGAAAATTGTTTGTTTACTAATAATTCGGCTCCAAGTGGGGGTAATCACATTTATGTTTTAAGCGACCCACCTGCAGAAGCGTATACGCAAGTAACAGGTTGTACTTTTTATGGAAACTATTCTGGAACAGAAATTCATTATAATGCAGGAAGCATCAATGGTAGTTTTAATCTCTATAATAATATCATGTATAACCAGGATTTAAGTACAGATGATGTATTTGATGGAAATAATAATTGCACAAACTATGCTGTTGTTGGTGCTGCTAATTCAAATTTTGATCCTATGTTTATTAATGCAGTGGGTGGTGATTTTTCTTTGCAGTGTGCTTCGCCTGCTATTAATGCAGGAGATAATTCACGTGTAAATACAAGTTTAGATCTTGTATGGAATCCAAGGATAGAAGGTGCTTTTGTAGATTTGGGTGCTAACGAAAAAGACCTTCCAAATGTAAGTGGAGGTGCAAGCCCTGGCACAACTGTTTGTGCGGGCGATATGCTTACTCTTACAGGAAGTGGGGCAATTAGTTATGCATGGTCGGGTGGCGTTAGTGATGCGAGTCCTTTTGCTGCAACTGTTAATCAAAACTATACCGTAACTGGAACAGATGCAAGTGGTTGTAGTAATGAGTTTTCTGTATCTATTACTGTAAATCCTTTACCCAATGTTTTAGCCAATGCATCAGCGCCAGGTGTGTGTGCAGGTAGCAATGTTACTTTGTATGGAACAGGTGCAAGTAGCTACTCATGGGATAATGGGGTGAGTGACAATATTCCTTTTGCACCATTAATCACTACTGTTTATAACCTAATTGGAACCGATGCTAATGGTTGTACCAATATTGCTAATATAAGTGTTACTGTTGAAGACCCTACAGGATTTACTGCAGGATCTGATGTAGATGTTTGTCGCACAGGAACACCCTTTGTTACCTTAAGTGGTAATAGTGCTGGTATTCCATATACTTGGACAACGCTTGGTTCTGGCTCATGGGTTAACCCTTCATCCCTTACACCTGATTATTATTTATCGGGAGCAGATGCTTCGGGAGCATTTGTAAAAATAGTTTTAGAATTAACGCCTGCTTATTGCCTTGCATTAAGTGATACCCTAACACTTTTTATGCAAGACCCAACAAGTGCTTTTGCAGGCGCTGATATTACAGTGTGTGAAGGAGCCGTTATCGGTTCTTTAGTTAATGCATCTACTACTGGTTCAAGTGCTATCCAATGGACAACAAACGGAACAGGTTCTTTTAGTTCTACTATTAGCCCAACTGCATTTTATACATTTTCTCCCGCTGATGTGTTAGCGGGTAGTTTAAATATTGGGCTAACTTCTTACCCAGTTAACCCAGTTTGTCCAATTGCAGTTGATACATTAAGTATTATCATCCACCCTTCTCCAAGTATTAACCTAGGTGCTAATTATACTATTTGCGAAACAGATAGTATTTTATTACAAACAACCGCTAGTGGTGGTACACCTCCTTATTTATACAATTGGGGAAATGGAGGGACCATATCAACTGCTAATAACGAGTATTATTTTCCAGCTGCAACATCTAATATTAATTTATACTTAATGGATAATTTTGGTTGTGTAGCAACCGATACAGTAGTAGTTTTTGTAGATGCAAGCGAAATTATTTCGGGAACAGCTTATTTAGGTGCAGGTGTTTTAACTTCAGGAAATGTACATTTAATAAAATATTATCCGCAGCCTCAATTGTTTGATACCTTAATTACAACAACATTAGATGGTGCAGGTAATTATAGTTTTCCGCCAATACCACATGGTAATTATATTGTATCAGTAGAGCCTGATACCATTTTGTTTCCAAATGCTTTGATAACCTATTTGGGAGATCAAACACGTAGCGAGTTAGCAAATATTTTAGGTCATGTATGTTCTTCACCTGCTATAGCGTCTTTAAATGTGCAGCAATTATTAGGTGGAACAGGAACTGGCAGCATTAGTGGAGAAGTAGTTGAGTGGAATGGATTTGGGAATAGGTATAACGGCCCCCACAATCATATTATGGTACCTGGCGGACCACTAAAAGGAATTGATGTAAAACTGGGCAGAAATCCTGGTGGTGGAATTCAGGCACGAACAAGCACTAATGATTTGGGAAAATATAATTTTGATAATTTGCCTAATGGTAACTATCATATTTATGTTGATATTCCTGGCTTACCAATGGATTCGTTTTATGTTGTAAATGTTGTAAGTGATAGTACAACAAATTTAATTTACTATGCCGATAGCAATTCGGTGTATCCTATTTTGCCAACCGCAGTGGGTATTAAAGATTATAAAACGGAGCAAATGGGCATGGGCGTACATCCTAATCCTGCAAACAATTACACAACCATTTTGTTCGAAACCATTTCAGTTAATTCATCCACTCAAATAAAAGTGTTTGATGTTACTGGAAAAATAGCAATGAGCTTAAACCTAAGTAATTTACCAAAAGGCAAACACGAATACCATTTAAACTTTGCTAACCAACAATTGCAAAGCGGCATTTACTTTATTGAGTTGATTAACGAAAGCGGAAAACAAACTAAGAAGTTGATTGTGGAGTAGTTACTAATTTCATAAAACGCAGTCTCGATATAGAGGCTGCGTTTTTTTATTTAATAAAAGTACAAATGAAAGAACTAAAAAACCTACAATTAGTAGGAAGCAACAATAAATCCATCCTGCTTGATGTATTTTATAAAGAGGATGGTATAGCAAAACCCATCATCATTTTTTCTCATGGCTTTAAAGGATTTAAAGATTGGGGGCACTTTAATTACATGGCGCAATTATTTGCCGAAGCTGGTTTTGTATTTATTAAATTTAATTTTTCGCATAACGGAACAACGATAAAAAATCCACTTGAGTTTGGAGATTTAGAAGCCTTTGGAAATAACAATTACATAAAAGAGTTAAACGATTTACAAACAGTAATAGATTGGTGTTTAACTTGCCCCGAATTAAAAAATGAAATCGACACCGCTCAAATTAATTTATTAGGTCATAGCAGAGGCGGCGGCATTACCATACTAAAAGCGGCCGAAGAATCAAGAGTTACAAAAGTAGCTACTTGGGCTTCGGTAAGTGATTTTATAAATCGTAACAAACAAAACACCATTGAAAAATGGAAACAAGATGGTGTTGTGTATGCTATGAACGGACGTACAAAACAAAACATGCCCCTGTATTATCAATTCTATCAATGCATACTTGATAATAGAGAACGCCTTAACATTGCCAATGCAGTAAAGCAAATGGATAAGCCACTTTTAATAGTACATGGCAGCAAGGATGAAGCAGTTGCTTTTAGCGATGCGGAGGAATTAATGCGTAATACTAAGCAAGGTCAATTATTAAAAATAGAAGGCGGCAATCACACCTTTGGTATCGGCCATCCTTTTAATGGAGAATTGAGTAGTGATGCAAAAGAGGTAATAGAAAAGACAATTACTTTTTTTAAAACAAACTAAAACCAAAAAGGCTTCCAAATTTGGAAGCCTTTTTATCACATCATGATTTATTTTACTTTCTAATAAGCACTAGCCTTTGCGTAGCTTTTGTATTTCCATTTATCACACTTATGTTATACACTCCAGTTTGTAAATGATCTAAATGCAAAGTATTGCTTTCTTTATTGGTTTTTGTTTCATAAACAATTTGCCCCAACACATCTGTTATCATAATGTTTGCTTCTATTGCATTAGCTAATTCAAAACTAACATTTAGTATACTTGATGATGGATTAGGATACACATTAAATGTATTTGCCAATTCTGTTTTGTAAGCATAAATACCAACTGCAACAGTTGAATCTAAAACATAAATAGTTAGCGAATCAGCATAATAGTTATTTTGCACAAACACAGTATCGCCAGTGCTTGCAGCTATGGTTACGCTACGTGTACTATCCATTGGAAGATTTGGTACATCTACATAAATAGTATAATTACCATCAGGTATGCTATCAAAATTATAATAACCTGTTGAGTCCGACATAGTACGAGCTTGAATTCCACCGCCAGGGTTACGTCCTAATTTTACATCGATGCCTTTTAAAGGTCCTCCTGGTACACATGGCAGGTTTGGATGCGAGCCATCGTTTAATACCCGTAAATTTCCAAAGCCATTACCTTCAATAATATATCCTGAAACAAATCCATCACCTGTTGGACCGCTGTTTAATTCAATCACATTAATATCTGCGTTATCTACTACAGAACAACCATGAAAAACAGGTACAGCAGAGTCCCACTGAAATTGATCACCAAAATATGTTGGTACTGCGCTTTGGTATGTTGCTGCATCGGGTACTACTTTTATGTAGTATAAATTTGCTGGTAATGAACTAAAGGTATAATAATTTGGCGCTCCTGATACTATAGGAACAATAGCAACTGTATCCACACCATTAATAGATGGCTGCGATTTAAATGCATACACAAAACCATTATCAATATTTAATGTAGGGGCTAAAACCATACCTGTTAAATCAGTACTTGGGTTTTCGGTTAGGGTTATAAAACCACCTGCACTTGGACAAGCATTCGCATCTGTTACAGTAACTTCCACATAAATAGCATCTTGATCAAATATATCTTGCGTGTTATCTCCTGTGTTCCAACTATAAGAATACGGAGAAGTACCACCAGCAACATTGGCATGAGCAGCATTTTTCATTGCCCCTTCGCAACCAACTTGTGTTTGACTAACACTTACTATCAATGCCGAAGGTTCTATTACTGTATGATAATCAGTAACTAAACAACCGTTCGCATCTATAATATCAACCGAATAAGCTCCACCACCTAAACCAATTGCTGTTTGTGTAGTTTGCCCACCAGGCGACCATAAAAATGTATAAGGAGGCATACCACCTGTAGGATTTGTTGTTGCAGTTCCATCCGATGCACCAGCACAAGTAACATCGGTTCCTGAGTTAGCGCCTATAATACCTGTTGGTGCATTAACATCAACCGTTTGAGTTATTACACTTCCATTAAAATCCGTTATTGTACACGTATATGTATTTTGACATAATCCAGCATTAGTTTGTTGAGTAGAAACAACAGGGGCCCAACTATAACTATAGGGTGGCATACCACCTGAAGGCGCAACCGTTGCGCTTCCATTACAATTACCAGCACACAAAACATCAACTGCACTAATAGTTGATTGCAAAGGTATGTATTCACACAAAGTAACATACTTTGGATTTTGCCCATTAGCACCTGTAAAATCAGCTAAGGTTGTAAAAGTAGGCCCAACCGGATCAAACTCAAACGCAATACCATTATTAAAAGAACCTCCCGAATAAGTTATTCCGTAAAATTTATTGTTCATGGTAGATTTTACCAAGCCGCCCATTGGTGATCCCCCATCAGCAGCATTGGTGAAATTTACTAAATTGGTATACATGTTTGTTGGGAAATAATATTCGAAAATACTACCAAATCCATTAGCTCCACCTGAAGATGATAAGGCGTATAAATAACCTGGAGCACCTTCTTTAAATCCACAATTAGCCCCTACTCCTTCTGTTGCAATAAAAGCATATTCGGTAGTAAATACTTGACCAATTGGTTCATAACTAAAAATAGTTCCATTGCCTAATGGTCCAGTAGTACCACATAATCCATAAAAAGTACCATTACTTGCTTCAAATAATTCGGTTGGTAGTTCACCATCTGTTGCACCATTAAAATGATGAAGTACATTAAAAGAAGGAGCTACAAAATCATAACAAAAAAGAACTCCATTGCTGTAAGAACCACCACCTGCAACAGTACCATATAATTTACCATCACTAGCTTGTATCATTGCTGTATTGGGTGATGAACCATCAGTATTAGTAAAAGTATGTAAGGTTACAATTGTACCCGAACCAGGCATATAAGAGAAAAGCGTTCCATTACCAGCACCAAAACTATAGGTGCTTCCATATAGTAATCCATTAGATGCTAAACAAAGAGCAGCTTTTGGATTTCCACCATCGGTACTACCCATAAAACTATACATAAGAGTATAAGTCCCACCTTCGGTAACCTCATAAATACCGCCATAACCATTGGCTCCACCATTATTAAAAACACCGTAAAACTTTCCATTAGGTGCTTGTACCACACCCGACTCTGGAATGTAACCAGTAGCAGCGGCAGTAAAGTTATATATATTGGTTAATGTGTTACCGCCAGTAGGTATGGTAAAAATAGTACCATTGCCATTACCCCCAAAAAAGGTGGTTCCCATTAGTGCTTTTGTTTGTGCGTTTACAGTTATAAGCGAAAAACAAACTGCAAGTATTGAAAGTAAACTTTTTTTCATATTACATAATTAAAGGAATAAAGATAAAATTAATCATAGAGAAAATGGAAACGTTAAGTAGATTGTATGAAAACTAATTAACATTGGAAACAAACATACCTGTACTTAAATGCAATTAAATCAATACACCACCTAATTACTTTTAAATAATTCATAAATTTGATACTAGCTAATAAGTATTCTAACTATGAAAAAAACAATACTATCAATTGCACTGGTAATTACATGCCTTCATTTAAAATCTCAAAACCTTTATGTGTTTAACACATCTTTTATTAATAAAATAGGTAATTCAGAAGCTTACAATAACGCTACAGAAGATGAGAACAGAAGTAAGTTTGATTCTTGGCCTATACTAGAGGCAGGCAAAGCAGTAAAGTCGGTTGAGCTTGATCCAGCCAATGCAAATCACCCATTCGATCTGGTTTTAGAGTTAGATGAAAACATGCATACTGATTTAAAAAAATATTTCTTTGGTAAAACTGATAAGTTTGAAAAAAAATATCCAAAAAAGTTTAGCTTAGCGATATTCTTAAACAACCACGTTTTTGCAACTGATATCAGCACTGCAAATATTTTTAATCAATATCCCAACATTAGCGAAAACAATACAGAACCCGATAATTACAAATTTTTCAAAGGACCAAATGGCAGATTTACAATGTGCTACAGAAATGTACTTGAAACCTATACCTTAGCCATGAAAGAAAAAATAATTGATGGCGCCAATGAAATAAAATTTGTTGTTAGCTATGATGGCAAAGAGTACGCCAATACTACTATTATTTATAATATAAATAAATTCAATCACAATTCGGATTATTGCGGCTTAGGCGAACAAAAATGTTCGGATGCTGACTACTACAAACAATGTTCATCAGCTTATCAAAAGGCATTTCCAAATCATAAATTGGAAGAAATTATATTTTCATACAAAACAATGCAAGTACGTAAAAAAGATGCTTTACCCTATGTGCGCTATAATTCAGCATTGGTAATTCAAACGAGTGCAGAAGGTAAATTGTACTTAAGTGGAATAACTTTTAAGGAAATGTATAACAAAAATGGTAGTTGGGATTCAATGGTGTTAGAAGAAATAATAGAATTCCCAAGCCAAGAGCTTGATCAAAAATGCCTTGAGTCATATAGAAAAGCAATGGGGAAATAATAATTTAGTAAAACTAAAATTAATTCTCTTCATAAAAATCAACCAATAACTCCTGAAAGGTATACATATCAAAAGGTTTTGATACTATCATTTCTTTTAGCAGCTGAAACTTTGCCTCGCTTTGTATGTTTAAGGTATGAGCCAATAAGGAAATATCTTTTAAAACGCTTTCCTCGTATTTATTGCAAAGGCGGTTAAAATTACTCTTATCCTTAAACCAAGCCATACTATCTAACAAAGCCTCTGTACGATTGCCTTTGTAATTGCGAGCAATATAATTAGTAATTTTTTCGCGCTGAGCATGTATACCTTCAGGAATTTTATTGCCAAGCTTTAAAGCAATATTCGATTCAGTAAAACGAATCAATGTTTTTGCTGGTGTGCGATATCCTTTTTTACTTTTAATTTTTTCGTACTCATCAGCTGCAATTTTTTCCAAGGCTTTATCTAATGGTCTAAAACCATAACGGTAATAAAACCAAAATGCCCCCGACTCTATTCCTTCTGGATTATCTAAACCATATTGATAAGGCTCTACTTCAAAATAATCTACACCAAATGCTTCACGATACACACGCAACAATTGCATGAATAAATAACCAGATTCACCGCCTCTAAACTGCTCAAAAATATTTATGCCAAACAATGATTTTTTGCCATGCAACCAACCACCACCGTATGCAGCAGGAAATCCATTTTTAAATAAAGTATATCCAGCATAAGTTTCCAATGGTAGTTGTCGGTTTGGTGTCATTGTATATACCGCAACTGAAATGCCCCGCTCTAATTGGTAAAAGCGTAATGACCTACGCTCGATATAAGTTGTTGGGTCGGTTTCGCGCTCTAAAAAAATTAATGCGCTGCGCATTACATCTATCAACTCATCTTGTTGTGCTACACTTAAATTCATAAAATAAGGCAGTTCACGATTTATTAATTCAACATGATCAAAACTGCGCAACAAATCAGTATGATAATAAGGAGTATCAAAACTTAATTGATTATAAAGCTTGCTAAATTTTTCTTGCTCCGAATTTAGTTGAACGTACACACTCAATTTATTCCAAAAATAATCTTTAATATAAGGCTCGTGATTTAGTTTGGAAAATTGGTCTAATAAAAAAGGTAAGAACTGTTCTTCCTTCACTTGCAATTCGGAAAGTAAATCTTCCTGCACATTACCTGCTGATGTAAGCAGTTTTTCCATATCGGGCAGGGTAAATTGCAATACATCGTTCAGCATTATTTCTTCTTCGCTGCTGTAATCGTAAAGCATTTTCACATCTTGCTTTTCGGTAAGGGCAACTAATAAATCGTATGAAAAGCTTGATAAGGTTGTTGTATAAGGCAGACCACTATTTTGCAATTTGGTTTTATCGGCATTGCTTGCCTTTTTAATGTGTTTTGCAAAACGTTCTTTCTCTTTATTTACCAAATTTAAAAATGCCTCGTTAATTGGATGTGCCGAAAGAAAGAGCAATAAATTTTGGTACTCCACCCACTCTTTAAAAGCTGGCAAAGGAGTTTTATGAATAAGCTGTAATGCTTTCAATTTTTTATCGTTGGCAACATCATCAAACTGATTAGCCGTTTGTTTTAATGTTGTAAAAAGAGACTTAAATGATTTGGACATACACTTAATTTAGACATCATGAAAGTACGAAATAAATGCATTACAAGATACATTTAAGTAGAAGCTGAGCCTTCAATTTATTAAACAATATCAACCATTTAAACGGCTAAGCTAAATTAATTCGATTTTTTTAATCAATTATCTTAGTATATTTATTCCTGCTAAAAACCCAATTACTGAATGAAGAATACTAGTTACATAAATTTTGTTCTACTAAAAACCAAAGCACTAATTATAATTTTAGCAATTGCATTCATTAGCATCCTATTTTCTTGTAATAAAAATGCAGAATTAAGTCAAATAGAAAACACAGCTTCAAGTGTTCCTATTAAAACTGCTAAATTAAGAACAGGTGCACCCTACACAACAAACCAATTTACAGGAGACACCATTTCACCAATCATAAATTCAGTTGGAGACACTATAAAAACAGGAATTGCTATTCCAGTTAGTTTAACAACTATAAATACTAAAGAATTTAAAGAGCCACTAATAACTTCTAATAACGAAGAAATTAAGATTCCAGTTAATTCATCTACCTATTTAACAAACGAATTAAACTCTATTCCTATTAACGAAAAGGGTGTATATACTTTCTTAATAGGTAAGGATACTTCATCATACAGACTTAAGAATTCATTTGGAACCAAACTAATAACAGGAAAAGCCATAGAAGTAAAAGGAAAAGTAACTAGATGCATATTAACCAATCCGGTTCCTGCATTACCGCTAAGAATGGAAAAAAATGCCATTGGTGACATTCAATATTTAAGTGTAGAACAAGGAATGAGTTCCTCTTACTTAAATACACTTTTAGAAGACAAAGATGGTAATATTTGGATGGGAACAAGTACAGGTGGTTTAAGCAGGTACGATGGTAAAGATTTCATGCATATTTCTCAAAAAGAGGGTTTAAATAGTATTGATGTAAAATCGCTTGCATACGACCAAAAAGGCAATATTTGGATTGGAACAGATAATGGACTTACCTCTTACAACGGAAAAACTTTTACCACTTACACCGAAGAAAATGGATTTATAGACAATGGAGTCCGTTGCCTAACCGTAACAAAAAATGGTGCGTTATGGATTGGAACCGACCACGGTGTAGCCAAATATCAAAATGATAAATTTACTTTCTACTCTAAACGCGAGGGTTTAAAAAACAATAATATCAGAGCAATTTTTGAAGATGACAAAGGAAACATATGGATAGGTTCAGATGGTGCTGGTGTAACTGTTTTTGATGGCAAATCAATGACTACTTATACCATTGAATCGGGTTTAATTAATGGAGCCATTAGATCTATACAACAAGATAAAAAAGGAATTATTTGGATAGGTACCAAAGGCAATGGACCCGTATTATTTAACGGAAAAAGTTTCTCTTACTTTTCAAACTCAGAGCTCGTTTTTAATACAGATGTTAGATGTATGGCACGTGATAAAGAAGATAATATTTGGTTTGGAACAAGACGCGATGGTGTCATAAAATATGATGGCAAAAGATTTACACAATATAATGAAGCCCAAGGATTAAGCAATAGTCTTGTACACGCCATACTATGTGATAAAGAGGGCGGTGTTTGGGCAGGAACACAAGGTAAAGGGATTAATAGAATTAACCCTAATAGTTTTAACCATTACTCACAAATTGCAACTATTACGCACAATATAGTAAACCATATTATTGGAGATAAAACTGGTGCAATTTATTTTGCTTTGGATGGTAATGGTATATTAAAACTTAAAGACAGTACTTATTACTTGTATAAGGGAGATAAAGATATAGGTACCAGTATACCTTATCGCCTTTGTTTGGATAATAAAGGTATAATTTGGTTTTCTACCAAATATGATGGGATAATGAAATTTGACGGGAAAAATTATACAACGTACACAAGAGAGAATGGATTGCCTGGAACTGTTGCTTCATCCGTTTATATTGATTCGAAAGAAAATATTTGGTTTGGATATGAGAATGGTAATCTAGCTAAGTTTACCAATAATGAGATAAAACAACTTATTATTCCTGACTTTAAAGATCATTCCATACAAGATATTGATGAAGATAAATTAGGGAATATTTGGTTTAACGTTACCGATATTGGGATTGTAAAATTTGATGGTAAAAACATAACTATATACTCTGAAGCCGAAGGTTTAAGATCAAACAACTACAAAGATTTATTAATTACTAAAAACAATGATATATGGTTGTGTACCGACCACGATGGGGTTAACAAAATAGAAAACGAAAAAGTAATTCTCCTTAACGAAAACAATGGGCTGGCTAGTAACATTACTTGGTCATTGTTAGAAGATAAAGAAGGCAAAATATTGGTTGGAACAGAAATGGGATTATCTATAATTGATGAAAAAAACAGAGCAAGAAACGATAGCTATTCACCTGATATTACTAACTATAAAAGAGCTGAAGGATTAAAAGACTTAGATTTTTACAATCAAACTGCTTATTTAGATAATAACAATACAGCGTGGTGGTATGCAGGAAGCACAGCTACAAGCCTTAATTTAAATCATCTAAAAAACAAAAGCAGCGTGCCAACTTTAAAGCTAACACAGTTAGATATAGATGGTAATTTTTATGACTACAATAATTTATCCGACAGTTTAAAAGATGAATTAAGGTTTGATAGCGTTGCACAATTTTATAATTATCCAACAAAACTTAAATTGCCTTATAATAGGAATCATTTAACTTTTCATTTTAGTGGTATCGAATGGAAATCAGGAAACAAATTAAAATATCAGTACAAATTAGAAGGTGCCGACAAAAAATGGAGCCACATAACCGAAAATAATTTTGCCGACTATAGAAATATAACGTATGGTAAATACACTTTTAAAGTTAAAACCTTAGGCAGTTCAAATAAATGGTCAAACATAGTTGAGTACAATTTTGAAATATCTGCACCTTGGTGGCAAAGATGGTGGTTTAGAATAATTGTTCTATTGGCTATTGTCACAATTATATGGTATTATATTAAAGGCAGAGAAAAGAAGTTAGTTGCCCAAAAAGAAAAATTGGAAAAAACAGTTCTAGAAAGAACCGCTGAAATAGTAGAACAAAAACACCAGATTGAAGAAAAACACAAAGAGATAACGGATAGTATAAATTATGCCGAGCGTATCCAACGTAGTTTTTTAGCTACCAAAGAAATGTTAGATGCTAACCTAAAGGAGTACTTTGTGTTTTTTAAACCGAAAGATGTGGTGAGTGGAGATTTTTATTGGGCAGCTAATTTATCAAACGGAACCTTCGCGCTCTTAACTGCTGATAGCACAGGACATGGTGTACCAGGCGCAATTATGAGTTTACTAAACATTACCAGTGTTGAATCAGCCATTAAAGATGGAATAACTGAACCAGAACAAATTTTAAACGCTACACGTAACACCATTATTGAGCGTTTAAAAAAGGATGGTAGTGAAGAAGGTGGTAAAGATGGAATGGATGCAACACTCACTATCTATGATTTTAAAAATAAAAAAGTGAAAATTTCGGCAGCACATAACCCAGTATGGATTGTTAGAGGTGCAGAAATTGTAGAAATCAAGGCTGATAAAATGCCCGTTGGTAAACATGATAAACAAGATGTTTCCTTTTCTCAACAGGAATTTATTATACAAGATGGTGATGTTATTTATACTTTAACCGATGGTTATCCCGACCAATTTGGTGGTGAAAATGGCAAAAAATTCATGAGTAAAAAACTAAGAGAACTCCTAGCAAGTTTCGCTCACCTTCCAATGAAAGAACAGCACCAACAATTAGAATCAACTTTTTCAAATTGGATTGGTAATTTAGAGCAAATTGATGACGTAACGATTATTGGTGTTAGAGTATAGTATTACTTTTTTGTTAAAACTAAAAGCTATTAAATTCCTAAAGTGATTTTTTGTACATTTATGTATTAAAATAATAATACATGAAAAAATTATTACTCAGTTCTGCTTTATTTTTAACGCTCACAATTGGCTTTTCACAAACTGTTTATGTTGATGCAGGTGCATCAGGAGCTAATGATGGAAGCTCATGGGCAAACGCATACAATGATTTAAACAATGCCATAACTAACACTGCAAGTGGCGAAATATGGATTAAAGCAGGGGCTTATTACCCCGGTTTATCTGGCAACAATGCTGCTACTTTTACTTTAAAAAACAATGTTGCCATTTATGGAGGTTTTAGTGGTTCAGAAACATTATTAAGCCAAAGAGATATTGTAAATTTTGTTACCACCTTAAGTGGAGATTTAAATCAAAACTTTTCTAAAGATGCTGCTGATGCTTACCATGTTGTAACTACAGGTAACACTAATTCATCTGCAATTTTGGATGGAGTAACAATTAGTGGTGGTAATGCAGTTGGTGGAGGTGCAAACTCTAATGGCGGCGGTGTATATAGTCAACCCAATGTTGGAGGAGCTTTAGGGGCAGTTTTTCGTTACTGTCACATTACAGGCAATGGCGCTTCTGGTTCAGGTGCAGGAGCATATATTTCTTGTGTACAAACAGGAGGAAATTCGAATGGAACAAGTTTTTACGCATGTAAATTTAACGATAACTACGCAACGGGCGCTGGAGGATCTATTTATGTTACTGCTAATGGAAGTTTAACTTTTACAACACCTTATATCGAAAGCTGCGTATTTTATAATAGTAATGCATCTGGAGGTGGAAGCGACATTGGAGCACAAAACAATACTTCGGGTGAAGTACACGTGCAAGTTACCAATTGTACATTTGGAACCAACGGAGGCAACTCAGAAATTGAATATATTAAAAATGGGATAAATGGGACATTTGACATTGATAACAGTATTTTTTATGGTTGTGATTTATTTACTGACGATTTATTTTTAGCTGAAAACAATTGCGGACCATTAACCTATTTATCAGGCACAGGAAATGCTAATTTTGATCCTCAATACAGAAATGCTCCTTCATTTGATTTTAGACTAAGCTGTACTTCTTCTTGTATTGATATTGGAAACACAGCTCCTCTAATTATAGGAACTGATATTTTAGGTGCTCCTAGAAATACAGGTGCTAATCCAGACCTTGGTGCTTACGAAGGTGATTTTACCGTACCAGTAACTGTTGTTGCAAATGCTACAGGCACAGTTGTTTGCCAGGGAAACATGGTCACTTTATATGGTTCAGGCAGTGCAGGTGCTTCATACTCGTGGTCGGGAGGAATTTCAGATAATGTTGGTTTTACCCCTTCAGTAACTGAAACATTTACAATTACAGCAACAGATGCCAATGGATGTGTAGCTACCGACCAAATTAGCATTATTGTTGTTAACCCACCAACAGTTAGTGCAAATGCATCAGCTAACATAATATGCGAAGGAGATATGCTAACGCTATATGGTGGAGGAGCAACAGTCTATTCATGGGATAATGGAGTATCAGACAATGTACCCTTCGCTGCAAATTATACAGGTTTATACACAGTTACTGGAACTGATGTAAATGGCTGCACAAACACCAGCACTATATATATTACTACTGAATTTACAACAGGATTAACAGCGGGAGCAGATCAAAATGTATGTGCAACAGGTTCACCAGTTATTAACTTAAATGGACAATCTAATACAGCTCCTTCAGTTTTATGGACAACAATAAATGGTAATGGAAGTTTTAGTAATAATTTTTCAGATGCTACTGATTATTTCGTAACCGCTCTTGACTTAACATTAGACACCCTTAAACTACTATTTCAAGTAAATTTTAATGCTTGTCCAACATATAGTGATACAGTCAATGTTGTTGTGAGAAGCTTACCAAGTGTAACTTTACCTGCTGATTATACGATTTGTGAAACGGATAGTATTTTATTGCAAGGTAACATCACAGGTGGAACACCTCCATTTATTTACAATTGGGCAGATGGCACACCAGTTACAATTTCGACAGCAAATAACGAAATGTATTTACCATATGTAAGTGATATCTATACACTAAATGTAACAGATACATACGGCTGTTTTGGGCAAGACGCTATGATTGTAACTGTTGATGGAAGTGAAGTAATTAGTGGTTTTGTAAACAACTCTGGCGTTCCTTTAAGTAATGGCAAAGTATATTTATATAGAAACGAACTACAAAGCATGGTTTTGGACACACTTATTTCATACACAATAACTCCTGCAGATAACGGATTTTATACTTTCCCTCCTATTCCTTATGGTAATTATCGTATAAAAGTAATTCCTGATACATTAGTGTTTTCAAATTTAGTTCCTACTTATTATGGAAATGACTTTCAGTGGGATTCCTCATTAGTTATAACACACAATTGTAATACACCATTTAATGCTAACATTGATGTAATTACTTTATTGGGTGGAACAGGTACAGGAACAGTATCTGGATATGTTATTGAAGATTTCGGATTTGGTAATCGTTATGGTCAAAACAACTATAACATAATGATTCCTGGTGGACCATTAAAAGGAATTGATGTAAAACTTGGTCGTAATCCAGGTGGCGGAATACAAGCAAGAACAACAAGTGGTAACGATGGTAAATATCAATTTAATAATTTACCTGCTGATAATTATCGTATTTACGTAGATATTCCTGGTTTACCAATGGATTCATCTTATACAGTAACAATTGATGCAACAAATGCTACTTACACAGATTTAAATTATTATGCTGATAGTAACTCTGTTTACCCAATACTTCCAACAGCAGTTGGAATAAAAAACTACTATGCTAGTTTAACAGAACTTGATGTTCATCCAAACCCAGCAAAAAATTACACAAGTATTAACTTTGAAATGTCATCAGATAATTCAGCTTACATCGTATTAACTGATATAACTGGAAAAGAGCTAATGAAAATTAAATTTAATAAACTTCCAAAGGGTAAACATGAATACCAAATAAACTTTGATAATCAGGATTTCAAAACTGGTATTTATTTTTTACAAGTAAAAACAGATACTGGAATACAAACTAAAAAATTAATTATTGAGTAATTTCAACACTCCTAAATTAAAAACGGCAATCAAACGATTGCCGTTTTTTTATGACTAAATTTACTTACATTTATAAAAACTAAACAATCATGTCAAAAACAAAAATTACAGTAAACACAAATGGTTCGATAAGAATTGAAGGTGATTTTGAAATAGTAGATAAAAGCGGGGCAAACTATGACCTAGGCGGAAGAGAAATTGTAGGGCTTTGCCGTTGCGGACTTTCAAAAAACAAACCATTTTGTGATGGCTCTCATAATGGTAATTTTGAACATGAAGCGGTAGCTTTTGCTTTGCCCCCTAAAAAATAAATAAACGATTAATAGAAAAATTTAAACTTTAATTCCAATTAGGGTTACATCATCTATTTGCTCTATACCCATTCTCCATTCTTCAAAAGCATCCATTATTTTTTGTTTTTGAATGTGCAAAGGCTCATTGGAAATACTTTTTAGTAATTCCTTTAAACGTTTATACATAAACTTTTTTCCTTTCGCTCCACCAAATTGGTCGGGTAAGCCATCGGTTAAGGTATATATTAAATCATTTGCTTGTAATTCAAATTCATTATTAGTAAATGATTGTTGGTCTTTATCGTGCTTTCCAACAGGCATTTTATCTGGTTGCAGCTCTATTAATTCACTATTTCTTATAATCCAAATAGGATTGTTTGCAGAAGCATATTGCATTTTACTTTGCTCAAAATCAAAACAAATTAAACTGGCATCCATTCCATCTTTACCTCCTTCTTCGCTACCATCCTTTTTTAAACGCTCGATAATTGTTTTTCGTGCATGGTTTAATATTTCAGCTGGTTTTGCACATCCATGTTCTAATGCTCTTTCTAACGAAGAAATATTTAAGATACTCATAATCGCCCCAGGCACTCCATGCCCTGTACTATCCGCAGTGCACAAGTAAAATAGTTTCTTATTAGCCACTGAGCCCTGAGGCCCTCGAAGGGCCGAAGTGGCCCAGTAAAAGTCTCCACTTACTATATCCTTAGGCTGAAAGAAAATAAAATATTCTTTCAGATTCTCATCCAACAATTTCTTTGTAGCTAAAAAGCTTCTTTGTATACGCTCAGCATAATTTATACTATCATTAATTTCTTTATGTTTCTCTTCCACAATTTGTTTTTGCATTTCAATAATTTGCTTTTGCTTATTCGTAATTCTTAACGAACGAAACACATATGCCGCAAAAAAGGCTACGAGCAATAAACCTACTGCAACAAAAGCAATAATTAATTTTTGTTTTTTGCTTTGCTCTTCAGCTTGTTTACTTTGATTTTGTAATTCCAACTTATGCTCTGCTTGCGCAATGGCTTCTTTCTTTTCAAAATCAAAGCTCATCTGGTTTTGAATTGTTTTCTTTCTAGTTTCTTCATTAAACAAACTATCTCGATACATTACATGTAATTTGTAATCTGTATAGGATGCCTTAAAATTGCCCATTGCACTATCTAACTCCGAACGATAAAAGTAACCATGCTTTAATGTATAACGTGAAGCTATTTCAGTTCCTAGCTTAATACCTTCATCCAAATATTTTTTTGCTTCTGCATAATTAGTTAGTTTGGTATTAACATAGCCCAAATTAATTAATGAAGCGCAAATACCAGCTGTGTTATCTATTTCTTTTCGCCATTTCAAGGCTTCCAAATGAGCTTGCAACGCTTGTTGCAAATCCTTTTTCTGCTCTACAATGTTTTTATTCTTTAGTCCGCGATTAGCATACACTACACCTAAACTATTATAAATATTTGCAATTCCTTCTTTGTTTTCTAATTCCTGCATTATTGGCAAAGCATCATTATACATTTGCAAAGCTTCGTTAAACTTTTCCAAATTTTGATATACAATTCCAATAGACAAATAAGAATTAGCAATTCCAGTTCTGTTATTTCTCTCCTTATCAATTTTAAGCGATAATAAATCATACTTTAAAGCTTGCTCAAAATTATCTTGCTCACAATACACAAAAGCTATATTATTGTATGCAGAAGCTATGCCTCCTTTATCCCCTATTTCTTCATAATAACGTAAAGCTGTAAAATAATCTTTAATAGACTCAGACATGTTGCCCTGTGTATCATGCACAATTCCTATAAAAGTATAAGCATCTGCAATGCCCCGTTTGTCTTTAATTTCTTTGCTAAGATTTAAGGCTTTATTGTAATACTTTAGCGCTTCGGCATTATCATCACTCATTTCAGCTATAATTCCAAAATTAGAATACGAAGTAGCCAACTTACGTTTTATGGTTTCAGTGGTTATATCAGATTTAGATTTCTTAAGTGCAGAAACACAAAGTTGCTCGCCTTGTTTAGCAAAAATAGTTGCCGAATCATATACCGAAATATCGATATAAGCTCTAGATAGTAAATTTAAACAATGAATTTTTGATGTATCATGCTTTTCCTTAATAAGAACTTTAGTAAGAGAATCAATTAAAGAATGCTGAGAAAAAGACATCAAGGATATAAAAACAAAAAGAAATATCAGATGCGTCTTTTTCATACTCTAAAATACAATTTATATTAATGCGAATTTAATTTCTTTAATTTAGGCTCGATATATTAGATTAAAATTGTTTTAAGGATTTAATTTTCATCAATTTTATTACGATATTTGATTAAATTATTGAATATGAAACGTAAAATAAGTACAAAATTATTACTGCTCATACTTTTCATTTTCACAAGTAATACGTTTCTTGCGCAAACTGACCCGATTGACTCATTAAAGAGGGAAATAAAATTAGCCAAACATGATAGCACAAAACTATCGTTGCTCTTAAGCATTTGTGGACTATGTAATGAAGAAGATCTAAAACAATATTCACTTGAAGCAATCAAATTTGCTAAAAGGAAAATTACAGAAGAAAAACGAAACACCTTACTTTCTAAATTTTACAAAAAAAAGCTAGGCCAAGCCTTTTCAAGCATTACAGATGCTTGCTATGCTTATGATGAGTATGAACTAGCTCTAAAATATGCAGATAGTGCAATATTAATTCAAACCGAAATAGCTGATGAAATGGGAAAAGCTAATTCCATTAACTCGAAAGGAATGATTTATTTAAATACTGGCAAAAACACACAAGCTCAAGAATGCTTTTTTAGTTCTCTTAAAATTCAAGAAAAAATAAATGATTTAGAAGGTCAACTTTACTCGTACAATAATTTATCTACCTCTTACTTAAATCAAGGCGACATTAAATCTGCATTTAAACTACAACTCAAAAGTTACAAAATAGCCGTTGACTTAAAAGATGATAAAATGCAATCCAACTCGCTAAATAATTTAGGGGTTATGAGTATGAGACAGAAGGACTTTGATAAGGCCAAAGAATATTTTTTAAGAAGCATAAAAATTAGTGAAAAACTTAATGACACAAGAAATATTGCAACTTGTTACAATAACATAGGAATCATCTATTCTGACCTTGATAGCGCAGACCTTTCAATTCAATTTCATAGAAAAGCGTTGAAAATTCGGGAAGAGTTGAATTTAAACGGCGGCATTGCTTCCTCCTTATACAATATTGGATTTCAGTATAAGCAAAAAAACGAATTTGACACAGCTCTAAGCTATTTTAATAAGGCATTAATAATTAAAAAAAAGATTGATGATAAGTCGGGAATTGCAAACACAAACAACTTTATTGGAGAAATATATTTCTTGCAAAATAAATATAAATTAGCTGAACAATACTCCTTAGAAAGCTTAGTTCTTTCCAAAACACTAGGAGATCCAGAACGTATTGAAACTGCTGCGGAAGTATTATCTAAAATTTATACTAAAACAAATAAACCCGCAAAAGCACTTGAAATGTATCAACTATTCATTCAAATGCGTGATAGCACAAATAATTTAGAAACACGAAAAGAATCCCTCAAAAATCAATTCGAAATTGAATTTGACAAAAAGGAAAGAGATGTAAAATTAAAGTCGGAAATCGATAAAAAAGCCATTGAAATAAAGGCTTACGAAGAAAAAAAGAGGCAAAATTTAATTATTTATTCGGTAGTGATTGGCCTAATAATAGTAATTGTTTTCTCAATCTTTATTTTTAGAAGTTTACAAAGAAATAAAAAAGCAAATAAAATTATAACACAACAAAAGAAAGAAGTTGAAAAACAAAAAGAATTAGTTGAAGAACACCAAAAAGAAATTCTCGATTCAATTAACTATGCTAAACGAATACAATATACATTGTTGGCGCATGCGGATTTTTTAAAAGCTAATTTACCAGAACATTTTGTTTTCTTTAACCCTAAAGATATTGTTAGTGGCGATTTTTATTGGGCGACAAAAAAAGACGATAAATTTTACATTGCCGCTTGTGATAGTACGGGGCATGGTGTGCCTGGAGCTTTTATGAGTTTATTAAACATTGGTTTTTTAAGTGAGGCGATAAATGAGAAAGGAATTATAGAAACTAATGAAGTATTTAATTATGTTAGACAACGCTTAACTGATACTATAAGCAAAGAGGGCCAACAAGATGGCTTTGATGGGATTTTAGTTTGTTTCGATAAAACAAACAATACCATTAGCTTCTCAGCCGCTAACAACGCTCCTATACTTGTTAGAAACGGCGAGTTAATAGATTTACCTGCTGATAAAATGCCTGTTGGTATTGGCGAAAGAAAACAAGATTTTACTCTTCATACACTCGACTATAAAAAAGGAGATACCTTATACCTATATACCGATGGTTACGCTGACCAATTTGGTGGACCTAAAGGAAAAAAATTCAAATATAAACCATTGAATGAAATGCTTATTGCTAATTCAAGTAAATCGCTTCAAGAGCAAAGTAAGGAATTGCAACAAACCTTTTCATCCTGGAAAGGAAATCTAGAACAAGTTGACGACGTGTTGATTATTGGAATTAAACTTTAAACTATTTAATCTTAAACCTCAATCCACCGTATAACATTCTTCCATAAATAGAACCCCACACCATTGATGCATCAAAGTAATTACCAAAAGGTTTATCGCTTGATACGATTGGATTTGGCTGTCTAAAATTAAGAGCATTTTCAACACCAATATAAAAGTTCCACTCGTTCTTTTTCTTTACTACATAAGTTATTTGGGCATTTACATTGTAATAAGCTGGAGATGTAGCTTCTCTTTTATATTCAACTGGATTAGCTGCGGTTGTTGGCAAACGCTTTGGGCTAAACCATTGCACAGTTAAATCATACATCCAATTCGACTTACGAGTTTCATAACCCAAATTAATAAACGAACGATGTTTAGATATCAATGCCTTCTCCAACATTCCATTGCTAAAGGTTGATTTGTTTTCTACAAAACGATAAGCCGTTTTTACATTTAAACGTTTATACAATTCCCAACCAAACTCAATTTGCGCTGTGTTAGAAAATGAAACACCTTTTAAATTATAAAATAATACCTTTTGCGAACTGTTATCTACATCAACTACTAATTGATTAGTAAAGTCAGTTCTGTAAACATCAATAGTTACAAAAGCATCACGATAATCAATTTTAAATTTTTGAGTAAAATTAGCCCCGTAGTTCCAAGCTATTTCTGGTTTTAAACCGTAAGGCATACTTAAGTCGCTAGTAATTAATTCGAACTTACGCGAACTTGCCATTAAACTTGTGTTCTCTGCCAACATATTTGCTGTACGCAAAGCTCTTCCTCCTGATAAACGAAAAACTGTTTTACCATCATTAATAGCATAACGCGTATGCAAACGAGGAGTAAAAAACAAACCATAATAATTATTGTAATCGGCACGAATACCTGCTACTAAATTAAACTTGGTAAGATGATTAAAAGTGTACTCAGTAAATATTCCTGGTGTAATTTCCTTGCGTTTAAAATCAAACACATCATACTTCTCAGCCACATCATCATACATAAAACTTGAACCCAATTTATATTTATGATTGGTGTTAAACAAATAACTTTCAAAAATGTAATTAGCATAAAAAGTTTGTTGTTTGCCGGTGTAAGTATTATTACCATACTTATTATCCTGTGTGTGACTCGACCAATTTAATTGCAAACCCATACTTGTAGATGGACGCTTAAGTACATAACCGTTTTTTGCAAATACATCAATGCGCTCACTGTTTATTCCAATTAAATATAATGCACTTGTATCGTGTTGATGCGTCATTAATTTTAAATCTTGTCCCCCTGCTCTTTTGTCGGTAACATAACTTGCTCCAAACTGTCCTTCAAAACCTTTACGGGTTTGGTAAGTCCACTTATTAGCAACATTAATTTGACTACCAGTTGGTATATCCATAAAGCCATCCATATTCATATCTTGTTTTAATGGATTAGAACTTGCGTGTAATAACAAACCTGTGCTCCAAACATCTGTTAGTTTTTTAGATAAGTTTAAATTGTACTCGTTACGAGCATTTGCATTTACGTAAGCATTAAAAAATAATTTTTCGCTATTTGCAGGATTTTGAAGTTCGGTATTAATTTGTCCGCTAAAACTTTCGTAACCATTTACAACTGTACCTGCACCTTTGCTAAGTTGTATAGATTGTATCCATGAACCTGGTATAAATGATAGGCCATAAATACTCGCCAATCCACGTAAATAAGGCATATTATCTTTTGTAATCATTGCATATTGCCCCGATAAACCAAGCATTTGAATTGTTTTGGTTCCAGTAACAGCATCTGCAAAATTCACATCCACTGAAGGATTGGTTTCAAAACTTTCGGAAAGATTACAGCAAGCTGCTTTCATTAACTCACGTTGGTTAAGTACTTCTACTTTCATTGGATTCATCATCGAAAGTTCGGAACCTGTGTTACGATAAACAACTTGTACTTCGTTTAGTTCTTTAATTTCTGATAAATAAATAGCTACGTAAGATTTAAGCGTATCAATTAAAAGTGTATCAGGAGCATAACCAACATTAGTAACAATAAGCCGTTGTTTTGTTGAAACAAATTTTAAGGTAAACTCTCCCTTATCATTTGTAATGGATGCTTCCTGTGTGCCTTGCCATTTTACCATTGTTCCAGGTAAAATAGTGGTATCAGCTTTCCCTGTAATTTCAAACACAATACCGCGCAGCTTTTTTTGCGCCGAAAGCGAAGAAACAAAAAACAAGGAAAGCAGTAATATTACAACTGCTTTCATTGTTTAGGAGTTATTTTTTGTGACAGTCTTTTTCTTTGTACTTGCAGCAATCAGGTAATTCTGCATAAGCAGCATCGTTTGCTACCGATTTTTCTGTTTGATGCCCAGATTTAGCAACTGCATCATGAATTTGTTGTTCAGCAACTTTATCTGCACGAAAAGTGACTTTCAGCATTTTAGTTTCTTCGTTCCAAACAGCGTTTTTTACACCCTTTACAAAAGCCGCATTTTCGATACGTTTTTTGCACTGGTCGCAATTACCTAATACTTTAAACTCGATTGTTTTTACTTCTTTTTTAGCCTTATCCTGAGAATAAGCAAATACACTGCACAATACAGCGAAAAATAATGTTAATGTAATTTTCATTTTAATTTATGTTTGATGTTAATAATATATACTTCTTAATTCCTTAGAGTAAAAGAAAATATCATATTATATAACAACAAGCAAGTTCCCGTATTGGCGGTGAAGTATCAAATGATTGATTTATTTTATTCTCCCTAGTAAAAGTTGAATTTACAAGCGGGGCAATAAAAGTATTTGAATAAATTGAAAAGAAAACAGTAACAAAATCTACTTTAGGAGATTCAGCGCTTTTTTCAACAGGAAGCACTTGATCATTTATATTTTGTACAACTTTAATTTCGTCCTTACAACAATCGCCCATTTCAGCTTCCTCAGCCTCATCGCAACAACAATCCTTTTTTTGAATAAAATAGCTTTCAGAAGTAACTTCTCCCCCGCAAAAATGTGCATAACGAGAAATACCAAACGACTCAGCTGCAAAAAGCAACAAAAGTATAAAAGCAGCTATTTTGTGGAAAACTTTCACAAAACAAAAGTAGTAATAAAAGCCTATTAAATATGTTAAATTTGGTCAAATTGCTATATTTAGCCTCGTAAATTGAATTTAATTATGTCGTCCGCCTTTTATATTGAGCCTACCGAAAAAACGCCATTGGTTGTAATGGATGCGCTTAATGATAAATTTGAGATAATAGGCGTTTCTATCCCACAAGATGGCAGGGAGTTTTACCAACCAATATTAGATTGGTTAACAGAGTACGCAAAAAATCCAAAAAAGGAAATGGAGTTTGTTCTGAATCTAGAATATTTTAATATCTCTTCATCAAAAATGATTTTGTTTATTCTTTATAAACTTCAGGAAATTAGTGCAAGTGGAATTGAAATAAAAATAAAGTGGTTTTTTAACAGTGAGGAATTATTAGAGGCGGGAGAAGATTATCAATTTATTTCTAAACTCAAGTTTGAGTACATAGAAACATCAAAAGAATATTTAGTAAGCTAATATGGAAATCAAAGATTATTTCTGCAATTATAACGGACATTTAATAAGCATATACGAACCTGTAGTTTCATTTGCAAACAGAGCTTTTAGATATGGCGACGCCTTATTTGAAACCATTAGAGTTATTAATGGAAAGGCGATGTTTATTAATGACCATTTAAGACGTATTAAACTAGGAATGACTACACTTCGTATGAATGTACCTAGCGATTTTAATGTAGACAATATTTCGCGACTTATTTCAGACCTAGTTAAACACAATGACATTGAAAATGATGTACGTGTTCGTTTAACCATTTTTAGAAATGATGGCGGCTTTTATACTCCAAAAGTAAACGACATATCCTTTTTAATTGAAACCGAAGACTTAGAAGAAAAAGGCGGATATCAATTTAATGAGAAAGGTTATGAAATGGAAGTGTTTCACGACATTAAAAAGAATAAAAATAAACTCGCTAACCTAAAAAGTGGGAATGCTCTATTATATGTGCTTGCAGGTATATATAAAAAAGACATTAAAATGGATGAATGCATTATTATTAATGAAGACAGTAATATTTGCGAAACTATTAGCTCTAATATTTTTATTGTAAAAAATGGAGCATTGTATACTCCGGCATTATCAGAAGGATGCGTTGATGGAATTTTAAGAAAACAAATTATTGCTATTGCACAACAAAACAGGATACTTTGTTACGAGATTCCAATCGTATTTAACACCATGATGAACGCTGATGAAGTGTTTCTTACTAATGCTGTAAGAGGTGTTAGATGGGTGGAGCAATACAAAACAAAAACTTACACCAATAAAATGGCATTGTATTTTGTTGATAAATTGAATGAATTAATAGCCCAATAAAGTGTTTTCCCTGAAAATTACATATACCCATTAGTACGTACTTTTCTTTTCCATTTTATTCATATTATTATAGAATAATAAATTTAACAATCCCCACGTATGAAAAGAAAAATTGCCCCGATTATTTTGCTTGCTATTGTATTACTATCAAGTTGTAAAACTTACACTTTTTTAGATATTAAGTATTCCAACGCGAAAACATCAAAAAAAATCAATCCATTAACAGCCAAGTCAAACACTAATTCCTATAGTGAAATTGGTTACTTATTGATTTATAACAATGAAATCAGAAATAACATTTGCCAAATAGCACCAGCGGATACGGTTCGTTTAGATAAACAAGGAATGGGAACTGCCGACCTTAGAATTACTAAAAGCAAAAATGGTAAAAATCCGCTATTAATGCTTGCTTGTTTTCCAACTGCCTTAACTTTTAGAATTCCAGGAATTGTGGGTTTACCTTGGGGACATGCAAGAGGTGTTGTTAAATTAGAAGTAGATGTAAAAGATGGAAATGGGAACTTAATAAAAACATATAAAGCTAAAGGATCTCACTCTTCTTTTATGGCTTGCTATTGGGGTTACAAAAAAAGGGATGATGCTGAGGATAAATCCAAAGACAGAGCATTTGCAAAAGCAATGGGCAAAATAAAAAATCAAATGGATGCCGATGCCGATTTTTTAAATTCAAAATTACCTGCAGGTTATTTAAGTGAAGACGAACAAAAGGCAAATAAATTTATTACTGACGGTAATAAAAACTACGACAATAAAAATTACGACATGGCAATTCAAAATTACGAAGAGGCTGTTAAATTATTAAATCCATTAAAAAAACAACATGCTAAATTTTTATATCAATTGGGTTTAAGTTACCAAGAAATCCCAACAGATGAAGCAAATACCCAAGCAATTAAACATTTAAATAAATCTATTGAATTAGACCCTAAAATGGATTTAATGGTGCCAGCAAGTTTGTATTTTGCTTACAAAAGTGTGAATGATTTTACCAACGCTAAAAAGAACTTGGATTTAATAACAACAAATTATTCATTAAACAGCAAACAAAGTGATTTAATAAAGGATTGGAGAAATAAATTATTAATTGATGAAGAACAAATTACAGCTGGTAAATATTTAAAGGACAAACCAGAGAAAGTAACCATTAATAATTTAGGGGCAGAAATTAATGGTAAAGAAGGTGATTATTTCCCTTCAGTTACTGCGGATGAATCGATGTTATTATTTACTTCACGCAGATCAGGAAGTACTGGCGGATTAAACGCTGAAGGTGAATACGACGAAGATTTATGGTATTGCCTAAAAAAAGCAGATGGAAATTGGGATATACCTAAAAACTTTGGCCCTCCAGTAAACATTAAAAACAATAATGGTATTGCTTCATTCACTGGTGATGGTCAGTATGTTGTTTGTGCACGCTGTAATGAACTTGATGGTGTTGGAAGTTGCGATTTATATGGCACAACATTATTAGGTAACACTTGGAACGAACCAAAAAATTTAGGTAAAGTAATTAACTCAAAGGAGTGGGATGCACAAGTTTCTATTTCAGCTGATGGAAAAACATTGGTTTGGTCATCTACCCGTGATGGTGGTTTAGGTGAAGAAGATATTTGGATTGCTAAAAAAGACACTAATGGTGTATGGCAACAACCAAAAAACATAGGGGCACCAGTAAATACAAAAGGAAACGAATTTTCTCCATACTTACATCCTGATGGAAAAACACTTTATTTCTCATCAAATAATATTTCACCAAGATTAGGTGGTTATGATATTTACAAAACTACAATACAAGCAGATGGTACTTGTACTAAACCCGAAAACCTTGGATACCCAATTAACACCGAAAAAAACGACATGTACTATGTACTAACTCCTTCAGGTTTAAAAGCATATTTCGCTTCAGATCGTAATGGTGGGCAAGGTAAAAACGATATTTATGAAATCGTTTATCCGCAAGAAATGAAATCGAAGCTAACAACTTTCATTGGAATTGTTTATGATGAGGAAACAAAAATTCCATTAGAAGCTAATATCAAAATTGAAGACTTAGACAGTGCTAAATTAGTTGGCGAATATGTTTCCAATTCAGCTACTGGAAAAAGTGTTGTTATTTTAACTCCAGGTCATAATTATTCATTAACTGTTAGTAAAAATGGTTATTTATTTTACTCAGAAAACTTTAATATTGCAGCGGATAACGAGTTTAAGGAGGTAAGAAAAGATATTCCAATGCAGGCTATAAAAGAAGGCAAAAAAATTGTACTAAATAATATTTTCTTTGAAACTGGTAAAGCGGAACTTACAGAAACATCAATGATTGAAATAAACAACTTATATAACTTAATGGTTCAAAATCCAGATATCAAGGTGGAGATTTCTGGCCACACTGATAATGTTGGATCTGGTGCTGCAAATAAAGCTTTATCACAAGAACGTGCTACAGTTGTTGTGAAAGCACTTGTTACCAAAGGAACACAAGCAAATCGTTTAACTGCAAAAGGTTATGGCGACAGCGCACCTGTTGCTCCAAACGATACAGATGAAAATCGACAATTAAATCGTAGAACTGAATTTAAAATTATTAGTAACATAAAAAACTAACAAAGAATACGTCTTATGAAATCTCTATTTTCTGTAATTTTAATTTTGATTTTTACACAAGGCTTTTCTCAAAAAAAATACACTCAATACGTTAATCCATTAATAGGTACAGGAGGTCACGGACATACTTTTCCAGGAGCTACTGTACCTTTTGGCATGGTGCAATTAAGTCCCGATACGCGGAGAGATGGCTCTTGGGATGGTTGCAGCGGATACCATTACAGCGACTCTTTAATTTATGGCTTTACACACACACATTTAAGCGGAACTGGTTGTAGCGATTTTGGCGATATACTTTTAATGCCAATACCCTACTCCACTTCTGTTAATTTAAAAAATTACGGGGCACCATTTTCTCATAAAAACGAAAAAGCAAGTGCTGGTTACTATAAAGTAAAATTCGACAATGGTATTACAAGCGAACTTACATCAACAACGCGAGTTGGGATTCATCAATATCAATTTGAAAAGAAAGCTATCCCATCAATTATTTTAGATTTAACACATCGCGATGAAACATTAGAATCCTATGTTAAAATTGTAGGAAAGCGCCAAATTGAAGGAACCCGTTTAAGCAAAGCTTGGGCAACAAATCAACGTATTTATTTTGTTGCAGAGTTTTCTGAAGATTTTGATTGGGAGATTTTTTTAAATGAGAAATCACAAAAAGAATTTTTATTAAAAGATAATTATTACAGCGGCAAAAATGTAAAAGCTGTGTTTTCATTTCCCGGAAAAGAAGGAAAAAAAGTACTTATCAAAGTTGGAATTTCAAATGTAAGTGTTGATGGCGCAAGAAAAAATCTAGAAAAAGAAGCTAGTCATTGGGATTTCGAAAAATATAAAAAGGATGCAGAAAATAGTTGGGAAAATGAATTGAAAAAAATTGAAGTAGTTGACAAAGACCAAAATAAATTATGCGTTTTTTATACTGCATTATACCATTGCATGATTCATCCATCTATTGCAAATGATGTTGATGGTAATTACAGAGGTAGAGATTTTAAAATACATAAAGCAGAAGGTTATAATTACTATTCTGTTTTTTCTTTGTGGGACACATACAGATCACTGCATCCATTATTCACCTTAATTGATAAAACAAGAACTGAAGACTTTATAAAAACATTTATTGCACAATATGAAGAAGGAGGTCGCTTACCGGTTTGGGAACTAGCTTCTAATGAAACAGATTGTATGATTGGCTATCATTCAGTTTCAGTAATTGCTGATGCTTATCAAAAAGGCATTAAAGGATTCGATGCAGAAAAAGCCTTTGCTGCAATGAAAAACAGTGCGATGGAAGATCGATTTGGTCTTGCTGCTTACAAAAAGAATAACATGATAACTATTGATGATGAAGCAGAATCTGTTTCACGCACATTAGAGTACGCATACGATGATTGGTGTATTGCTCAAATGGCAAAATCAATGGGGAAAACGCAGGACTACAATCAATTTATTTATAGGGCACAATCCTGGAAAAATCTTTTTGATAAACAAGTTGGTTTTTTTAGAGCTAAAAAAAATGGTGCTTTCGAAAAACACTTTAATCCAAATGAAGTAAACAATTATTTTACTGAAGGAAACTCTTGGCAATATTCTTTTTATGTTCCTCAAGATTTGGAAACATTAATTGATTTACATGGAGGCAAAAAAGATTTTGAACTTAAACTTGACCAATTGTTTTCTTCATCAACAAAAACAACAGGCAGAACTCAAGCAGATATTACAGGTTTGATTGGACAATATGCTCATGGCAATGAACCTAGTCATCACATTGCATACCTTTACAATTTTACCGGAAAATATAATAAAACAGTTAAACTAGTTGATACCATTTGCCAAAATTTTTATACTAATACTCCTGATGGTTTAATTGGCAATGAAGATTGTGGACAAATGAGTGCTTGGTATGTTTTTAGCGCTATGGGATTTTATCCAGTTTGCCCAGGTTCAACAAACTACCTTTTAGGAAAGCCACAATTTAAACAAATCAAACTAAACCTGCATAATGGTAAAACATTAATGATTGATAAACCAATTGACTTTAATAGCACATCTGCAAATACAACAAAATTTGTTTTTAACTCAAAAGAAACTTCAGTGTTATCAATAACGCATGAACAAGTACTTAATGGAGGCAATTTATCATTTAAAGCTTCAGTCAAAAAAAATGTTTCCGATTTAGATGCAATTGCCTACATAACACCAAGCTCAAAAATTACTGATTCAATTTTAGTTTCAGTTCCAATTATAAAAAATCACCTTCAAATTTTTAAAGACTCTTTAAAAATTGGAATTCTTAATTCAAATAAATCGTCAAAAGTATTTTATCGAATTTTACCAAATGAAAAATTTGAATATTATCGAACCCCATTTACCATTACTAGTACATCAACAATTGAAACCTTTGAGCAAATTGGAACAAAAAATAGCGCAAAAGTAAGTTCGCAATTTTTTAAACGACCAAATCATTGGAAAATAGAAGTTTTAAAAAAATACAATCCACAATATACTGCTAGTGGAGATCTTGGATTGATAGATGGTTTAAGAGGTGACTTAAATTGGAAAAAAGGTAACTGGCAAGGATACCAGCCACATGATGTAGAAGCCATTATTCAATTGGATAAACCAATGGATATTAATTCGGTAAAAGCAGGCTTTCTTCAAGATAGTCGCTCTTGGATTTTATATCCAACTGAATTAGAAGTTTACACATCGCAAGATGGAATAAATTATGAAAAGGTAGGAACTTTTAAAAATAATAAAGACCCAAAAGACGAAGAAGTTAGCATACAAGAATTAGGTGGCAATATTACCTCAAAAAACAAACAGATTAATCTTGTAAAAATTATCGCTAAAAACTTTGGCAAACTTCCCGAATGGCATCAAGGAAAGGGAGAAGACGCATTTATTTTTATCGACGAAATTTTAATTGAATAATTTAATTATTCAATTAAAACTATAAAAAACTTGTGAAATTAAATTTCAAGTTGCAATCCATCAAATGCGAGCTTAATATTAGAAGGAAGTTCTTTGCTCACGTCATCATGCTTACCAAGTTGATGAGATAAATGAGTAAAATAGGTTTGTTTAGCGCCAAGCTCTTGCGATAATTCAATGGCTTCTTGCAAAGTAAAATGTGAAATATGTTTTTCTCTTCTTAATGCATTTAAAACTAAATAATCCAACCCTTTTAATTTTTCTTTCTCCTTTTCTGTAATGTGATTTGCATCCGTTACATAAGCAAAATTATTAATACGAAAAGCTTTTACTGGCAAACGATAATGTAAAACATCAATCGGAATAAAAGTAGTTTTATTAATGGTAAATGGTTCAGATGTTATTTCGTGTAAATCTATTTCAGGAATACCTGGGTATTTAGTTTCACTAAAAATATACGCAAACTCTCTACGTATAGCTGCTTCAACATTTTTATCTGCCCACACATCAACTCTTTTTTTATGCAAATAGTTGAACGCTTTTACTTCATCTAATCCTGCAATATGATCTTTGTGTTCATGAGTAAAAATAACTGCATCTAAATTTTTTGTTTTTGCACGTAAAAGCTGTTGTCTAAAATCTGGACCCGAATCAATTACAAAAGTAGAACCTTGGTCTTCAATTAAAATAGAACTTCTTAATCGCTTATCTTTTTCATTTTCGGAAATGCAAACATCACAATCGCAGGCAATAATGGGTACGCCTTGAGATGTGCCAGTTCCTAAAAAAGTTATTTTCATTGGAAAACGTTTATAATTTCTTTAAAGAAAGTAACAAAAACTCTTTCTTCCAAATCTGGATTTGCAATTATTAAATCTAATAGTCCTGTAAAGAAAAAGCCAAACACTGCACCCCAAGCATGAGCTCCATGCGCAACATTATCACCTTTCCTCTTATCCATATAAAAACTATAAGCCAAATATAGAATTCCAAAAATCCAAGCCGGAATTTTTAAAAAGGGAATAAAAATAATTCCCATGTTGCTTGTTGGGCTTAGCAAAATAATACTAAATACAAGTGCACTAACAGCTCCACTTGCTCCAACTGCATTATAATACTGATTATTTTTATGACGATAATAATCTACAATAGAAGACGCATATATTCCTCCCGTATATAAAAGTATATATGCTAGAGCTGAAAATTTACCGAATAGTTCTGGAAAGAATGCCTTTTCTAAAATTCCACCAAAAGAATACAACACAAACATATTAATCATTAAATGTCCATAATCACTATGCAAAAATGCATGGGATAAAAAACGATACTTTTGATTAAAATGTTTTATAGCGTAAGCATTAAACATATATTTTTCAAACACTGTTCTGTTAGAAAAAGCATACAAAGAAAAGCCGATGCAGGATAATAATATTGTTATGGTAACTATTGGAAATGGCATGATAAATTGTTGATGCGAATTTACACATTTTAAATCAGTTGTTAAACACTAAGTGTAAACGTAATTATTTGGAAATTAGCGTTATATTTTGTTCATTTGAGTTAAATTTTTTGCTTCACATTATATTAAAACACAATGAAACAGCTTTTTGTATCGTTATTTTTGGTTTTAACAACTACCGCATTTTCACAAAAAACATTACCTAGCAGTTTTGTTATTATTGAAAATAACTCCAATTATTCAATCGAGTTTATTACCGAATCCATTTTAAAAGCAAATTTCGAAAGCTACAGAAATAAAGATGAGAGAACTCAACTGAAAATCTCAAATGGCTTTACAATAGAATTGCTATCTGCAAAAGAAGTGTTTATAAAAAACAATCAATTAAGAATGGAGAATTATAGTAACACGATAAAGCCTGCAAATTTAAATCTTGAATTATTGGAGAATGGGTACTTTATTCAAAAAGTATCTACTACAAATAACCCAAAGAAAAAAATTCAGAAAAAATGAAAAAATTACTACTTGCATTATTTTTTGGAATTATAACTTCAATTGCAATTGCACAACCTGCAAACGACGATTGTTCAACAGCTCAGAACATAGGCTCTTTGCCTTTACCCGCAGCTTGTCCAAGTGGAATTGGAAACACTGTTACAATAAATGGTTCACTTGTTGGAGGCACAGCAATGAATCCATACACAACTTCAATCGGTTGTACAGGTGGCGCAATGGCAAGTCCTGCAATTGATGTATGGTACACTTTTACTGCAACTTCAAATACTGGATTATTTACTGTTAATAGTTCATTCGCTAATCCCAACATTGCAATTTATCCTCCCGGAACTTGCGGTAACTTTGGCCCTGGTGTTGGTGCATGTGGAGTTGGCGCAGGAAATAGTGTTTCTGTTACCGTAAATCAAATGACGGTTGGAGCTACTTATTTTATTCAAGTTAGTAGTAATGATTTATTTACTACAGGAACTTTTACACTTGTTGCACAAAACAATACAAATTGTGAAGCATGTTTAAGAGAGTCTTCCTTAACAGCCAATCCACTTCCTGTTAATGGAGCTTATCAACCAGGTCAAGTTGTTGATTTTTGCTACACAATAAGCGAATATATGCAAACAAATACAAATTGGATGCATGGAGTTCAAGTTAATTTTGGAAGCGGTTGGGCTGGGATTTCAAATCAAACTGCTCCTACACCTGTTGCTGGATCTGGCACATGGGCTTGGTACAATTCTGTTACTAGTTCTCCACCACCGAATGGAAGTGGGCAAACATTTGGTCAAGGATTTTATATTGATTTAGATGGTGATGGAAATCCAGGGAATAATTTTGGTGACGATTGTGTGCAAGATGGTATGGGTGGAAATGACCTTCCTTGTTTAGCAGGCATTACTTGGACTTTTTGTTTTAGATTAACAGTAGCTTCTGCATGTAATCCAGGTTCAGATTTATCTGTATTAATAAACACTTCTGGTGATGGTGAATCAGGCGGATGGCAAGATTTAGGGTGTCAAAATGATGAAGCTTTTGCTTTCTTAGCTCAAGGCTCCTGTTGTCCACCTACTATGCTTTCTACTGCTGAAACATGCGTAACCAATGATGGAACAGCAACTGCAACACCTGTTGGAGCTAATGGCCCGTATGATTATAGTTGGGCAGGGCCATCCGGATATACAAATAATGCCAATGGTGTTGTTGGAGCTCACACCATTACAGGTTTAAACTCAGGAACATATACAGTAACTATAACTGATGCTTCCTTTTGTGCAATAACCAATACGGTAACAGTTGCAGATAATTCAGTTATACCACCGGCTCCAACAACGGCTCCTATTGCGTATTGTATTAATGCAACAGCAGCTGCATTAACGGCAACACCAAGTGCGGGTGGAACGCTTAACTGGTATGGTACCAATGCTGTTGGCGGCACTGCAAGTGCTACTGCACCTACTCCATCAACTGCGGCTGTTGGAGCTACAACTTATTATGTTTCTCAAAGTGTTGGAGGTTGCGAAGGACCAAGAGCACCATTAGTAGTCACTATTAATGCTTTACCTACTCCTACTGCAAACAACACTGGCCCATATTGTTTAAACGAAACAATTAATTTAACATCTTCTGGTGGTACAGGTTACGCTTGGACTGGGCCAAATGCTTTTGTAAACGCAACACAAAATCCAACTATTGCTACTTCAACTTTAGCCATGGCTGGAAATTATATTGTTACCGTTACAAATGCTAATGGTTGTGTTGCAACTGCAACAACAACAGTGGTTGTTAATCCATTACCAACACCAGCTGCGAATAATGATGGTGCTTATTGTGAAAATGGAACTATTAATTTAACTGCAACTGGAGGTACAGGGTATGCTTGGACAGGACCCAATGCTTTTGTTAACGCAACTCAAAATCCAAGCATAACAAGTGCAACGTTAACAATGGCAGGAAATTACATTGTTACTGTAACTGATGCTAATGGTTGTATTGCAACTGCAAATACAACTGTTGTAATTAACGCTTTACCAGTTGCACCAACAACTGCACCAATAAGTTATTGTTTAAATGCAACAGCAATTCCTTTAATGGCTACTGCAACAGGTACTCTTAATTGGTATGGAACAAATGCAGTTGGAGGAACTGCAAGTTTAACCGCTCCTACGCCTTCAACAGCAACTGCGGGACTTACTACTTTTTATGTTTCTCAAACCATCACTGGATGTGAAGGACCAAGAGCTCCATTATCAGTAACAATAAATCCACTACCAACTCCAACTGCAAATAATACTGGTCCATATTGTGCAAACGCTACCATTAATTTAACTGCAGGTGGTGGAACTACTTATGCATGGACTGGGCCAAATACGTTTGTAAATGCAACACAAAATCCATCTATTGCTACTGCAACTTTAGCCATGGCTGGAAATTACATAGTTACCGTTACTGATGCTAATAACTGCGTGGCAACAGCTACCACAACTGTTGTAGTTAATCCACTGCCTGCTCCAACAGCAAATAACGATGGTGCATATTGTGCAAATGAAACAATTAATTTAACCGCAACTGGAGGTACAAGTTATGCTTGGACAGGACCCAATGCATTTGCGAGTGCAAATCAAAATCCAACTATACCAAATTCCACTATCGCTATGACTGGAATATACACAGTTGTAGTCACCGATGCTAATGGATGTATTGCAAATGCTACAACCAATGTAGTTGTTAATCCATTACCGGTGGCAGTTGTAGCTAATACTGGACCCTATTGTGCAAATCAAAATATTAGCCTCACTTGTGACTTAACTGGTGTATCATATGCTTGGACTGGGCCAGATTCATATGTTTCAGGATTCCAAAACCCGTCAATTATAAATTCAACTATTACAAATGCTGGCAATTATATACTAACCGTTACAGATGCAAATTTGTGTCAATCTTCTTATACTACAACCGTTGTTGTTAATCCATTACCTATTGTAGCCATTTCGAGTAATTCACCTGTGTGCGAAAACGGAACTATTCTTTTAACCTCTGGAGGAGGCAATTTGTATTCATGGTCGGGCCCTCTACCAATTAATTTCTCTTCAAATTTACAAAACCCAAGCATTACAGGTGCCACCTTAACAATGGCAGGTAATTATACTGTAACGGTTACGGATGCAAACGGATGTATAAATGCAAATGTAACAAATGTTCAAATTACACCATTACCAATAGCACCAACAACAATTCCTATTGAGTATTGTTTAAACGCAACAACGATTCCTTTAACTGCAACTGGTAGTGGTACATTAAATTGGTATGGAACAAATGCAATAGGTGGAATTGCAGATCCAAATGCTCCTACGCCAACTTCGATTTTAGCGGGCTTAACAACTTATTATGTTTCTCAAACCGTTTCCAATTGCGAAGGTCCAAGAGCACCTTTAGATGTAACAATTCATCCATTACCAAGTGCAAACATAAACGCAATTAACCCTGGTTGCGCACCAATTTGCCGTGATTTCTTCCTAAGTTCAACTGATAATATTACTGCATATACTTGGGATTTAGGCAATGGAATTTTCACTGGCAATGATACCGTTCTACAACATTGTTATTCTGATGCTGGAGTTTATAATGTTAATGTAACTGTAACAGATTTAAATGGATGCAGCGATATTATTAATTTTAATAATTGGGTAACTGTTTATGAAGTTCCAATTGCTGAATTTAGTTATGGTCCTGATAAAGTTAGTGTACTTGAACCAGAAATAAATTTTGTTGACATGTCGTTGGGCACAAACATAGTAAGTTATACTTGGTTATTTGGAGATCCTTTATCTAGTTCTTCAGGAAGTGTAAACCCAACATTTACTTACACTGATATAGGTATTTATAACGTTACGCATATTGTAATGAACGATAAAGGTTGTATCGACACAATCATTCACCCAGTTACAATACCTCAAGATTGGGCAATATATGTGCCTAATGCATTCTCTCCAAACGATGATGGAATAAATGACATGTTTCATCCTTCTGGAATTGGTTTAGATGAAAAAACATATAACCTGTGGATTTTTGACCGTTGGGGAAATATGATTTTTTATACAAAAGACTGGAATACTTATTGGGATGGAAAAGTACAAGGACATAGCAATATTGTTCAAGAAGATACTTACATCTGGAAAATCAATGTAAAAAGTTTTAATGGTAAAAAGTTTTTTGACACAGGGCATGTACATGTTGTGAGATAAAGAAATTTATACTATCATAAAAATCCCCATCAAAATTGATGGGGATTTTTATTTTAAGAAAAATTTAATTACAATTTAGCAGAGTCGCTAATCTTTCCATCATTATTAAAAGTTCCCAAGGTTCCGTCATCGTATATCACATACCACTCATCGTATTTAACATCGGCTACAATGTATTCTTCTGCTTTGCAGTTAATCTTTTTATCCATGTATTTACCATCAGGATAAACCCAACGTACCATATCTTGTTTACCAATTTTATAAAGCACAATGGTTCTAAGCTTATTAGGCGTTATATCTTTCCATCTTCCAATTATTTCTGCGCCTGCTGTATCAGCAGTAGCTGTATTAAGTATTTCATCGGCAGTTTTTTCTGCCTTCACTTCCGTTTGCACTACAATGGTTGTATCAACTGCAGGAACTTTTTCTAGCTCCGCTGTTTCATTTACACAAGCAAACAATACTAAGGATGATGCGAGGATGATTAATTTTTTCATAGAATAAAAGTAGTTTAAATTTTATTAGTTAACAATAATGAACGTTATTCGAAACGGTGACTTAAACTTTTAAACCGATGACGCATACATCGTCCACCTGATCTAAATCACCTCGCCACAACTCAAACTCATTACTTAAAAAATCGGTGAACTCATTAATTGGTTTAGTTGCACTTTGTGTCAACAATTCGTTTAATTTACGATACTTGTATTTTTTTCCTTTTGGACCGCCAAATTGATCCGCAAATCCATCCGTATAAAAGAATAGTTTATCTCCCTTTTTTGCATTAATAGTATGTAAAGTAAAGTCATTCGTTCTCTCTCCTACTCCAACAGGCATTCTATCTCCAGGTAAAGTTAAACTTACACCATCCGATATAAGTAGCGGAGAATTGTTCGCAGCAGCATAATCCATTTGCCCCGTTTTTAAATCATATCTTAACAATACACCATCAAAGCCATCTTTTTGTCCATCCTTGCTAATAGATTGTACTAAACGTTGTCTTACATAATTAAACACTTCATTGGGTTTTACAATTCCTTTTTCATTAATTGCCTCGCTTAAAAAACCAATGTTTAATAAACTCATAAATGCTCCAGGAACCCCATGTCCTGTGCTATCACAAATAGCTAAATAAAAATAATGATCTGTTTTTGTAGCCCAGTAAAAATCACCACTCACTATATCTTTTGGATTGAAATAAATAAAATTCTCAGGTAAATTTTCATCCAAAAAATCTTTATGCGCAATTAATGCGTACTGTATACGCTTAGCGTAATGTATCGAATCAAGTATCTCTTTTTGTTTTTCTTCAACAATTTGCTTTTGATGAAACATTTCATTTTTTTGTTTGTTTATTATTTCACGTTGTCGTTGAGACACCTTGTAACGTTTAAAAACAATAATTGAAAACACAGCTACGATTAATAAAATTGCAATAAATCCAAACAGAAGTAAACGTTGTTTTTTAATTTGACTTTGGTGCTGAACATTATTTAGTAAGGTAGCCTGCGCATGTAATAAACTATCGTTAGAACTCTTCTTTTTATACTCTGCATTCAATTCTAGGTTTTTAATCTCCAATGTTTTATTGGCCTGTTGAGCACTATCTTTAAACAAAATCATTTTTTCTTGAAACTCGAAAGCCTTTTTAAAATCATTGCTGCGCTTATAAATTTCGGTTAATTGCCCATAAGCGTCCGAAATAAAGCTCAAATCATCACCTTCTAATAGTGAATTAAGATTTTTATGAGCTATGCCTTTTGCTTCATTGTATTTACCTTGAGTTAATAGCAATTCGATAATATTGTAATCATTGTTTTGTACTACTCCAACATCTTCAATTTCATTTGCCAATTTGGTACTTAAATTATAATAATACATAGCCGAATCAATTTGCTTATGCTTTTTAAAAATATTACCTACCACAGTATAGCTAGATGACAAGCCTGCTTTATCACCTGCTTTCATATCCATTTCAATTGACTTTCTAATATATATTAGTGCCGAATCGTATTGATTAATATCTGAAAAAAGAATTCCAATATTTGCCAATGTATATGATGAATACTTAATTGCTAAAACCTTTCGATAATATATTAAACTCTTATCAAACTGAAATAAATCGGCGTATAAATTTCCAATATTATTGTAAGTGCTTGCTAAACCATCAGTATCCTTAATCTTTTCGGTATAATCAATTGCTTTGTAAAAATACTTAAGAGCCTCAGTGTAATTTGTTTTCGCATTAAATGCTAAACCCAAATTATTGTAAATTGTTTTTAAATATCTACTATGCCTTTTTATATCTGCTTCTGCAATGGTTTTTGCCTTGAACAAATAAAGCATTGAAGAGTCTGTTTCTTCAAGCTCTGAGTAGCCTCCAGCAATTGCAGTATAGTTACGAACCAATAAGGAAGAATCATTTAAGCCTTTAAGGAGTTCATTTGTTTTTATATAATTACTTAAGCTTTTTCTGTATTCTTGTTTATCATCATAACAATCGCCCAATACTTCATATACATAAGCTAGCTCCAGTTTATTTTTACTTAAACTTGGCATTTTTAAAGCAGCATTTAAAATAGCAATTGCTTCATCTTGCTTATTCAAATCATTAATCGAATCGGCAAATTTCCTGAGGTAAACCGGATTTTTACCCTTCTCACTTTTTAATACTGAATCAACAAAAGCACCTGTTTGTGCAAAGGAAGTACTAAGCATTATTAAACTGCAAATAAAACTTATTACTTTAAAATTCATTGTTAATATATTGTTTATCGACTAAAAATAAGAATTAATGTTTAATTAACTAAATAAAAAAGCCGCCCCTCCTTCGACTAGCTCAGGATGACAGGGCAGCTTTTTATTATTAATTCAAGAAATTACTTTCCTAATTTCTTCTTTAAATTCTCATCTAAAGCAGCTAAGAAATCTTCAGTGTTTAAGTAATGTTTACCTAATTCAACTTTGTTTCCATGAACACAAACAGCTAAGTCTTTAGTCATTTTACCGCTCTCGATAGTTTCAACACAAACTTGCTCTAATGCATGACAGAAGTTGATTAACTCTTGGTTACCATCTAACTTACCACGGAACTCTAAACCTCTTGTCCAAGCAAAAATAGATGCTACTGGATTAGTTGAAGTAGATTTACCAGCTTGGTGATCACGGAAATGACGAGTTACAGTACCATGAGCAGCTTCAGCTTCCATAATTTTTCCATCAGGAGTAATTAACACAGAAGTCATTAAACCTAATGATCCAAATCCTTGAGCAACGCTGTCAGATTGAACATCACCATCATAATTTTTACAAGCCCAAACAAAGTTACCGTTCCACTTTAATGCAGAAGCAACCATGTCATCAATTAAACGGTGTTCGTAAACGATACCCGCAGCTTCAAACTTAGCTTTGTAATCTGCTTGATAAATTTCTTCAAAAATATCTTTAAAGAAACCATCGTATTTTTTAAGGATAGTATTTTTTGTAGATAAGTATAAAGGCCATTTTTTGTTTAATGCAACGTTAAAACAAGAGTGAGCAAATCCACGGATAGACTCTTCTACATTGTACATTCCCATTGCAACACCTGCACCTTTAAATTGGTAAATTTCGTGCTCAATTACTTTTCCATCTTCACCTTCAAACTTCATCGTTAACTTACCTTTTCCAGGTACAACAAAATCAGTAGCCTTGTATTGATCACCAAATGCATGACGACCAACAATGATTGGAGCTGTCCAGTTAGTAACTAAACGAGGTACATTTGCACAAACGATTGGCTCACGAAAAACAGTTCCATCCAAAATATTACGGATAGTACCATTTGGCGATTTCCACATTTGTTTTAAGTTGAATTCTTTTACACGTGCTTCATCAGGAGTAATTGTAGCACACTTAATACCAACACCATATTTCTTAATTGCTTCAGCAGCATCAATAGTAACTTGGTCATTAGTAGCATCACGGTGCTCCATTCCTAAGTCGTAGTATTTAATATCTACATCTAAATATGGAACGATTAATTTGTCTTTAATAAATTTCCAAATGATTCGGGTCATTTCATCTCCGTCTAATTCTACAACGGGATTTGCTACTTTAATTTTGCTCATAATATATGTTAATTGGATTTCTAAATATTAAGTCTCAAATATAATTTTTTTTGGGAAACATTACTAAATATGGGTGCAAATTGTGGAAAAATCGATTTATTTAGACGGAATACAAATTCGTACCCATTTGGAACAATTGGGCAAATTTGATGTAACTTTGTCCTGTGAAAAAAGCCCTGATAATATTGATTTTCTTCTCTTTTCTGTTCTCTGCAACGGAATTAAAGGAATTTTTGAAATTATCTGACCTAGTAGAGCATTACCAAGAGCATAAACAATCCAATAAAGACATCTCATTTACTGGTTTCCTTTGGATGCATTATAGCACTGCTAGCGACCATGATGGCGACGCTGAAAAAGACAATAAACTGCCTTTTAAAAAACACGATCATTGTTTTGTAGCTGATATTACTTTCACAATTCATAAAACAAGTTCATTCATTTTTAAGTCGCCTGAGCAAATTGTGAGCACTTCGTTTAATGCTCATCCTTCTTTTATTCCTTCAGGAATTTCAAACAACATTTGGCAACCGCCTAAGTTTTCTTAATTATTTTATTGTAATACTGTTAAGCACTCGCTTCAACAGCTTGTTTCATTTTTAATTAAGAATTATGTTAAATAAAATCATTGATTTTTCAATCAAGAACAAACTCATTATAGGTTTGTTTATTATATCACTTGTATTGTATGGCTCATATGAAGTAACTAAACTTCCAATTGATGCTGTGCCTGATATTACCAATAATCAAGTACAAGTGATAACAGTTGCCCCGTCGTATGGTGCAACAGATATAGAACGTTTAGTAACCTTCCCAATTGAGCAAGCAAATGCAAACATTAGTGGTCTTTTAGAAATTAGAAGTTTTTCTCGTTTCGGTTTATCACTTGTAACCATAGTGTTTGATGATGAAACCGATATTTATTGGGCAAGGCAGCAAGTTGCTGAGCGTTTACAAAAAGTACAATCAACTATTCCAAAAGACATTGGTATGCCTGAGTTAGGGCCTATTTCAACAGGCTTAGGTGAAATATACCAATATGTTGTTCGTCCAAAAAAAGGTTACGAAAAAAAGTTTGATGTAACCGAATTAAGAACCATACAAGATTGGATTGTTCGTCGCCAATTAATAGGTGTGAAAGGCGTTGCAGAGGTAAGTAGTTTTGGTGGCAAACTAAAACAGTACGAAGTTGCCGTTGTTCCAGATAAATTAAAATCGTACAACATTACCATTGCAGATGTTTTTAAAGCAATAGAAAACAATAACCAAAATACAGGCGGGGCATACATAGAAAAAGGTCCAACTGTTTTGTACATCAGAAGTGAAGGTTTAATTGGTAATGTTGAAGACATTAAAAACATTGCCATCAAAAACACAGAAAACGGAACACCACTTTTTATAAAAAACGTGGCTGATGTTAGAATGGGAACCGCTACCCGTTACGGCGCTATGTGTTACAATAACGATGGCGAAGTTGCGGGTGCAATTGTAATGATGCTGAAAGGAGCCAATAGCAGTGAAGTAATAGAAAATGTAAAAGAGCGCATTGCACAAATTCAAAAAACATTACCCGAAGGTGTTGTTATTGAACCCTTTTTAGATAGAACAAAAATGGTAAACAATGCCATTGGTACAGTTGAGAAAAACTTGCTGGAAGGTGCTTTAATAGTAGTATTCGTTCTTGTTTTATTCTTAGGGAATTTTAGAGCAGGTTTATTAGTTGCCTCGGTTATTCCACTTGCCATGTTATTTGCCATCATTATGATGAATACTTTTGGTGTAAGTGGTAACCTTATGAGCCTTGGTGCGCTTGATTTTGGATTGATTGTAGATGGGGCAGTAATTATTGTAGAAGCAGTAATGCACCAGCTTGCCCACAGCAAAAAATTCTCCAATATAAATGCGCTTTCACAAAAAGAAATGGATGAAGAGGTTCGCCAATCATCCGGCAAGATGATGAATAGCGCAGTGTTTGGACAAATCATTATTCTTGTAGTTTACTTGCCCATCTTTACTTTACAAGGAATTGAAGGAAAAATGTTTAAACCGATGGCGCAAACAGTTGCTTTTGCTTTATTAGGTGCATTTATCTTATCATTAACTTACATTCCAATGATGAGTAGTGTTTTTCTAAGTAAAAAAATTAAGCATAAGAAAAACATTTCTGATAGAATAATGGAAGCCGTTGAACGCCGCTACCAAAGCTTACTTACAAAGGTTCTTAATTTTCCAAAGGCAGTTTTGTTTTCGGTAATTGGAACATTTATTATAGCAGCAATTGTACTTACAGGTTTAGGTGGTGAATTTATTCCTGCTTTAGAGGAAGGTGATTTTGCTGTAGAAACAAGGGTTTTAACAGGAAGTAATTTAAATACATCCATAGAAAATACACAAAAGGCAGCGGGGATATTAAAAAATAAATTCCACGAAGTAGAAAAGGTAGTAACCAAAATTGGTAGCGGAGAAGTGCCAACCGATCCAATGCCAATGGATGCAGCTGACATGATGGTAATACTAAAAGATAAAAGCGAATGGACAAATGCAAAAACATTTGATGAATTAGCAGAAAAAATGAGTAAAGCTTTAGTCAATGTTCCAGGCGTAACTTTTAGTTTTCAGTTTCCAGTGCAAATGCGATTTAATGAATTAATGACAGGAGCCAAACAAGATGTAGTTTGCAAAATATTTGGAGAAAACTTAGATACACTTGCAAAGTATGGTGAGAAATTAAATTCGATTATTGCTACCGTTGATGGTGCTGAAGAAATATATGTAGAAGCAGTTACGGGTATGCCGCAAGTTATAATTGAGTATAACCGCCCTGCTATTGCACAATACAACATGTCGATTGCTGATATCAATAAAGTAGTGAATACTGCTTTTGCCGGGCAAAGCGGAGGCCTTGTGTACGAAGGAGAAAAACGTTTTGATTTAGTAGTGCGTTTAGATAGTAACCAGCGTAAAAACCTAAGCGACATACAAAACCTCTTAGTAGAAACACCACAAGGCACACAAGTTCCTTTACAACAATTAGCCAACATCGAAATTAAAGATGGACCAAATCAAATACAACGTGAAGATACCAAGCGCCGTATGATCGTTGGTTTTAATGTAAAAGGGAGAGATGTGCAAAGTATAGTAAATGAACTAAAAGAAAAAGTTGAGAAACAAATTAAATTTCCGAGTGGCTACTACCCTACTTACGGCGGTGCTTTCGAAAATTTGAATGCTGCAAAAAAACGTTTAAGTGTTGCAGTGCCCATTTCTTTATTACTTATTTTCTTATTGCTTTATTTTGCATTTAGTTCAATAAAGCATGGCTTGTTAATCTACTCAGCCATTCCGCTTTCAGCTATAGGAGGGATATTTGCACTTGCCTTACGTGGCATGCCATTCAGCATTAGTGCAGGTGTTGGTTTTATTGCCTTGTTTGGTGTAGCAGTATTAAATGGAATTGTGCTCATTGCCGAATTTAATCGTTTGAAAAAAGAAGGCTTAGATGATTTAAAACGTATAGTAATTATGGGAACAAAGGTAAGATTACGTCCTGTGCTTATGACAGCCTTTGTAGCATCACTTGGCTTCTTTCCAATGGCAGTAAGTAATGGTGCAGGTGCCGAAGTACAACGTCCATTAGCTACTGTTGTAATTGGCGGTTTATTAATTGCAACTTTCCTTACACTATTTGTTTTGCCCGTTTTATATATCTTATTTGAAAAAAGCAAAAAGGATAAAATAAAAATTACGCCAAGTGCAAGCATTATAGCATTGATAATTGGAATAAGTTTATCAAGCAGCGCATTTGCTCAAACACCAATTACCTTGCAAGGTGCAATTGATACCGCTTTAAAAAACAACTTACAAGTTCGTAACGAAAAACTAAAAAGCGAGTACCAGCAAAAATTAATAAAGTCGGCAGCACAAGTACCAAAAACCATGGTAACAGGTGAGTACGGACAAATTAATAGTTCGTATGCCGATAATAAATTTTCGATTGGACAAAATTTTAGTTTCCCTACAGTTTATACAAAAGAGAAATCATTGCTAAATAATACTTGGAAAAGCAGCGTAGTATCCATTGCAATTAAACAAGCTGAACTAAAAAAAGATGTTGCCAATGCTTATTACGACTTGGTTCTATTAAATCAAAAAAAGCAATTGCTTTTAAAAATGGATAGCTTGTATAGCGATTTAGTATCGAAAGTAAACTTGCGTTTTGAAAAAGGTGAAACAAACATCTTAGAAAAAACAAGTGCCGAAACACAGATGGGGCAAATTAAATTGCAGCTAGAACAAATTGCTCAAGACTTGGAAATAGTTCGTTTGCAATTTCAGTTATTACTAAATACTAAAACTGTTTTTGTACCAAGTTCAACAGATATTAAAGCAATTCGTGATAATACAAGCTCTGCATTAGATACGGCAGCCTTAAGCAAACATCCTAGCATCCAGTTATTAAACCTACAAAAAAACAATGCTGTATTAACCACTAAATTGGAGAAAGCAAAATTGTTACCCGAGCTTACGCTAATGTATAATAACATGAGCATGAAAGGAACTGGCTCTGATAATGTATTGTATACAAGCTCAACAAGGTTTCAGTCTGCACAATTGGGTGTTGGCATTCCATTGTTTTTTGGATCACAAAAGGCGAAAATAAAATCAGGTAAAATTGGAGAAAGCATTGCAAACAACAATTATCAAATTGCATTGCAGGAAATTGGAAAAGAGCACATGACCGCTTTTGTTAGATACACAAGCCTTTTAAAATCGGTTGAGTATTTTGAAAATACAGGTTTAAAAAATGCCCAGCTTATTTCAACGTCAGCTAATAAACAATTTAGTACAGGGGAAATTAATTACTTGGAATGGACAATGCTTAACAACCAAGCAATCTCTATCCAAAACGATTATTACGATGTACTCAGAAATTTAAATCAAAGCATTATTCATTTGAACTATTTATCTACAAAATAAAAATACTATGAAAAATTTAATCATAATTATACTACTAAGTTCTTTTCTTATTGCTTGCGGAAGCAAAGAAGTTGAGCAAAAACAAAGCGAATCAATTAACACGGAAACCAATATTACTTTATCAGAAACGCAGGTAAAAAATATTGGTGTTGTTTTAGGTAAACCCGAAATACGTTCCATTTCAACCGTGTTAAAGGTAAATGGAAAAATTGATGTACCACCTCAAAACATGGTATCGATAAGCGTTCCATTAGGAGGTTATTTAAAAAGCACTAAACTTTTACCAGGTATGAAAGTAAAAAAAGGTGAAGTAATTGCAAACATTGAAGACCAACAATACATTCAATTACAGCAAGATTACCTAACTGCTAAAAGTAAATTAAGCTATTTAGAAAAGGAATATGTTCGCCAAAAAGAACTTAACCAAAGCAAAGCAAGCAGCGACAAGGTTTTCCAAGAAACTGAAACAAACTATCAAGGACAAAAAATATTAGTTAAATCATTAAGTGAAAAGCTTAGATTGATTAGTATCAATCCTGATAACTTGGATGAAAATAATTTATCTCGCAGTATTAATTTGTATGCTCCAATTGATGGCTTTGTTTCTACTGTAAACGTAAACATTGGTAAATACGTGAATCCAAGCGATGTACTTTTTGAATTAGTAAATCCAAGCGACATACATTTAGCGCTAACTGTTTTTGAAAAAGACATCAATAAACTTTCCATTGGTCAAAAATTAATGGCTTATACCAATAACGAACCCAACAAAAAGCATCCTTGCGAAATATTGTTGATTGGTCAAAACCTTTCTACCGAAAGGAGTGTAGAAGTACATTGCCACTTTAACGATTATGATAAAACCTTAATTCCAGGGATGTACATGAACGCCGATATTGAAGTTAAATCAAATGATGCTTTAACAGTTCCGGATGATGCAATAGTGCATTTTGAAGGCAAGGATTATATTTTTATTTCAGAGGCGAACAATAGTTTTAACATGAGTGCAATTGAAGTTGGCGTTTCAGAATCAGGTTTTACTGAACTTGTTAATGGCACTAGCTTAAAAAGCAAAAATATTGTTACCAAAGGCGCTTATACCTTACTTATGTCAATTAAAAATAAGGCAGAAGAATAAGCTAAATTGCTTTTTGCTTAGGGATTAATTTTTCTTAACTTTGGGTAGCATATGCTTTATCCCGAAAAATACAATGACCTTAGCGATAAGGAATTGATAGCCGAATACAAACGTACGGCCGATAAAGTATTTGTAGGAATCTTATACAAACGTTACTCACATTTAGTGATGGGTTTGTGTATGAAGTACCTCAAGGATGAAGACAATGCACAAGATGCAGTAATCAATATTTTCACCAAGCTTTTTGATGATTTACTAAAGCACAACGTTGAATATTTTAAGAGTTGGCTGTACACTTTTACCAAAAATCATTGTTTAATGTTCTTGCGTTCGGCAAAGTCTAAATTAAGCAAAGACCTTGATTATGAGTATGATGTAAAAACTTTTGTGGAAAAAAGTGAAGAAATGCATCAAAATGCCAACAAGAGAGAACAAGATTATGTAGCCTTAGAAAAAGCCCTAGCAGGATTAAATGAAGAACAACGAAAATGCGTTGAGCTATTTTATATACAAGATAAGAGCTACAATGAAATAGTAGAAATAACAGGATACAGCTTAAACAATGTAAAGAGCTTTATCCAAAACGGGAAAAGAAATTTAAAGATAAAACTGGAAACAGAAATTGGAAAACAAGAATAACATATCAAAAGAAGATTTTTTGAAATTGTTTGATTCGAATGAACCAAAAGAATTGGAGCATTTGGATGATTTTGAAAAAGAAGCTTTGGAAGGTTTAAAAATGATGAAGAATCCTTCCATCGTAAATTCTATTGATGCAAAAATTGATAAAAAATTAGAAGAACTCGTTGCTGCCGAAAAAAAAGGTGGTAAACGAGCAGGAATGTATTTCCTTTCTATTGCGGCTTCTATTGCATTAGTAATTGGTTTGTTCTTTATATTTAAACAAACAGAGCCAAGTTTAAAAGAAGAAGTTGCTGTTGTAAAAGAACAAGAAGCAAAAGATGCTACTGGCGCAATTACAGATGCAGAACCAAAATTAGATTCGGACGGAAAAATAGTAGCTGAGCAAACACCCGTTTTAAACGAAAAACAAGTTCCTGGTAAACCTGTTGGTCCATTAGAAGAGAGTACAATAGAAACACTTGCCTTTTCCGAAAAAGAAAAAAATCTTGAGCTACAAAAAGGAAATACCAAATACGAATATAAAAAAGAATCAGCCGAAGGTTATATTGCTGATGATAGAAAAGAAGTTATTGCTACACCACCAGTAATGGCTGGAGATGTTATGAATGATGAAAGCGTAGTTTACAATAGCAAAGATAAAGATGGAAATGTTGATTTAGAAGAAAAAATTGTTGTGTTAGATAACATTAAACTTGCAGAAACCGACAGCAAAAAAGATGAAGCATTAAAATCAAAAGCAAGTAAAAAAACTACCGAAACAAAAAACAGAGCTGTTGCTCCTGCCGAAAATGTAGCGCCAACTGTTTCTCAAACAATTGTTGGATCTACCAATAACACAAATACTAATAATAACACAACTACTTTTACCAATACAGCAGGTAGCGGAGTTATAGCAAACAATACCATTTCAGCAAACTCAATCAGCACAAACAAACCTGCAAATTATGTGGTTTCAGAGTTCGTTGGTGGTAAAAAGGCTTTAGATGAATACATTAAAAAGAATTTGAAAGTTCCTGCAACTTGCCCCGCTGAAGAAATAATAATTGTGAAATTTAGTGTTGATGCAACGGGAAAAATTAGCAAGCCAAAAATTGAAAGCAAAACTGGTAATTGCGGCGATTGCGAAAAAGAAGCGATTGCTTTTGTAAAACAAATGCCAAATTGGAAAGCTGCAACCCAAGATGGAAAAGCAATTGCATCTAAACAACAAGTAGTGTTGAGTTTTAAGAAATAGAAGGTTTAATTGGTTTTCTTAAGCTATCTTTACGAAATGAACATCGAAACTCCCGAAACTGATTACCTTTTTATTAAAGCATCTCAAATTCCTAAAGCGGGAAAAGGATTATACACAGCAATTCCTATTTACAAAGACGAAGTAATAGCACTATTTAAAGGAGAAATATTATCAGAACTTCAAATACAAGGAAGATTAAAAAAAGGTAAAGATCAATACTTTATTCGTATGCTAGATGGTACCATCATGGATTCGATAAATACCAAGTGCTTTGCTAAATACGCTAATGATGCGCAAGCTTATCCTAACTCGAGCCTAAAAAATTGTTCTAAAATTACCATTGATGAAGATGATAATGTTGCCCTAATTGCAACACGCAATATTAAAGTAAACGAAGAAATTTTTTGTGGTTACGGAAAAGCCTATTGGAAAAAACACGGTTAATAATCCTTAGTGAATTCCACCTCTAACGCTTTCACGTTTTACAGGAGGCACAGAAAGCACAGGAATATTACTTAATTCAACTATTTTAAGTGGTAAAGATGGTCCAAACATTTCGCCTAAACTTGAACCTTTATTACTCATTTGAACAATTAAATCAATTTCATTGTCGTTAGCATATTTAATAATTGCTTCTGCAACATTATTACTAGGTATCGATTTATTACTACAATTTACTCCCTTGTCTTTAATGAACTTTTTTACTTGATTTAAATAAGGCAACAAATCGTTCTCATATTTTTCGTCGTTAGGACTAAAAACGGAAACAATTTTAACATTAGCATTGTAATATCTCGCTAATTGAACAACAGTTCCTACCTTTTCTCGACTTTCAATACTTAAATCAATCGGCATTAAAATATTTTTGCAATCATTTCTATTATCAGCCGAACGAATAGTTACAATTGGGCAAGGCGCATTTTTAATAAACTTCGTAATATTTGTTCCACCCAAAAAACTTCTGAATCTAACCTGTGTATCTAAACCAACCACTATTAACCCACTTCCTAATTCTTCTGCTTTTTCATCGGTAAGTTCGTAAACATCTCCTTTTAAATTTATAAACTCAACCTCTAATCCCGATTCTTGTTTAGTTGCCAAAGCAAGTTGTTCCAATTCTGTCTGATGATCCACATTACTATTTGGGTCAGCGTGCATCAGTATTAGTTTACAATGTGTAAACCTAGCTAAATTATAGGTTTGTTTTATTGCAAGTAAAGATTGTTTCGAGAAATCAACTGGAATTAAGATGGAGCTATTTTCTTTGATTAGCATAGGCGTAATTTTATAACAAAGATAATGAAAGCCCGATGAAAGGTAAATTTGAAGAGATAAGTTATTAAATATGAGAGGTTAATAACCTACTATCTGCTCCTCACTACAATTACTGAACTAAATCTTTTAAAATAGCAGCTATCTCCTTCACAACCAATTTTGGTTCATCATCATGGATAAAATGCCCTGATTTACTTGTGAAAATTACTTTGATATGCGGGGCAGATTTTAAATATCCTTTAATTATATCCAGCTTCATTTCCATTTCCTTCGCACTGTATTTATCTTTAGTAACTTGAGTTGAAACAAGCAAAGTAATAGGAATACTTGTAAGAAAGCCTTTTTCTGCAACAGAAATTGAGTCTTGCGCAAAGGTATTTTTAAATTCACTTCTAATAGTTGAAGTGTATTTTGAACTATCTGTACAAAATGAATTGTAAAAATTATCAAAATCAATTTTCTCTGATTCTGTTCGCAATTTTCTTTTTCTATTTATTAATTCGGGAATAGCGGGGTCTATTAATACTAAACCCTTTAAGTTTTCGGGATACTTGCTTGCAAAGTAACGGGCAATTAAGCCTCCTCTCGAATGCCCAACCAATACAAAGGGCTTATTGGAAATGACCTTATCTAAAAATTCTTTTAATTCGGCTGAAATATTCTCCAAGTTACGCTCATTATTCATAGGCTCCGAATTACCTACTCCTGCTCTATCAAAACAAATGACTTGATTTTTCTTCGCTAATTTATTTTGAATTCCGAAGAAATCATCCATTGTTGGACCAAGTCCGCTAACAAAAACAACAACGGGATTAGCTGTGCCTTTGGTTTTGTAGTATAGCTTTTTACCCTTTACTTCAATAAACTTTAAATCATCGCTACTCGAGTTACTTTTACCAAAAGAAAAGCAAATAAGAGAAAGAAGAATTAGTATAGAGAAGTTTTTCATTATTTATTTTTAGCTTCCACTAGCTCTACATTTTTACCCAATGTTTTAAATCGAATTCCATCTTTTTGCACAACAGTAATTGTAATATGCCCCGTTTTACTTGTATTAATATCCCTTACTGTGCCTTCTTTTCCGGCATGGGTTCCTGCTACGACCTTACATTGGTCACCATCTTTTAGTTGTGCACTCATTTTAAACGTTCTAAAACTCCTTTGCGTTTTACAATATTCTTATAATCCCATTGTATTTCTGAACCTTTTTTGAGCCAACGTTTTAAGTCTTTAATTTTAATTTCTTTTTCGTTAGTATAAACAACAGATGCATCCTTAAACTTTTCTCCTCTCACATTTAAACCATCTTCTTCAAAATCTGCCCCGCTCCAAAACATTAGTTTGATTCCAGCTTTTTGCTTACTATATCCAACAATTGGATTGCCATCCAAAAACCAAACAGGATGCGCGTGCCAAATTTTACTTTCTGCTTTCTTTAAATTCTTGTCTATTTCCTCCGCAAGCAAATTACATATTTTACTTTCTTCGGTTGTTTGAGCTTTGTTGTATGCTTGAATTTCTTTATTCATTTAACTTCTGTTTAATAGTTAGCGCTTATAAGTTTAGTTATTTTATTAGATATAAACTAGTTTAAATTTTACAAACTAGGGGCGACAATTTTCAAGAACCCTACACAATCATCTCCAAAAAATCATCTTCTCCTATGATTTTTACACCTAAACTTTCGGCCTTTTTCAATTTTTCGGGTCCCATGTTATCGCCAGCTAAAACAAAACTTGTTTTTTTAGAAATAGAGCCTGAGTTTTTACCACCATTTTGTTCAATCATATTCTTCAACTCATCACGGCTATGTTTTTGGAAAACACCTGAAATAACAAAAGTTAAATCCTTTAATTTATCAGAAGTGTTTTGCAATTGCTCTTCACTCAATGCAAACTGTAAACCATGAGCTTGCAAGCGTTCAACAATACTTCTGTCTTCTGGGTTAGCGAAAAACTGAACAATGGCTTTTGCAATTATCTCTCCTACTTCTTCAATCTCTAATAACTGCTCCACATTGGAGTTCATTAGCACTTCAATGCTTTTTACTTTACGAGCAATCTTCTTTGCAGTTGTTTCACCAACGTGGCGAATACCAATTGCATATAAAACACGCTCAAATGGAATCTTTTTCGATTGCTCAATTCCATCAATCAAATTGTTTACTGATTTTTCTGCCAAGCGTTCTAAAGGAAGTAATTGTTCTTTCTTTAGTTCGTATATATCAGCTATGTTTTTTATTAAGCCTGCAGTGTAAAGCTGATCAATGGTTTCAGCACCAAGGCTATCAATGTTCATTGCTTTACGTGCAACGAAATGTTCAATTTTTCCTTTTATTTGTGGAGGGCAACCATTGTAATTTGGACAATAATGTGCTGCTTCTCCTTCGCTCCTAACAAGCGCTGCAGAACACTCTGGGCAGGTTTCGATATACTGAGTTGGCTCAATTCCCTCAGGTCGCTTACTTACATCAACGCCTACGATTTTAGGAATAATTTCTCCTCCTTTCTCTACAAAAACGGTATCACCTACTCTAACATCTAACTTGGCAATAATATCTGCATTGTGCAATGATGCACGTTTAACAGTAGTTCCCGCTAAGGCAACAGGTTTTAAATTTGCTACTGGAGTTATTGCCCCTGTTCGTCCAACCTGATAAGAAATACTTTCTAAAACAGTTGATACCTGCTCCGCTTTAAATTTATAAGCAACTGCCCAACGAGGCGATTTTGCAGTCAATCCAAGCTGTTCTTGGTATTTGTAATTGTTTACTTTAATTACAATTCCATCAATATCATAGGGCAAGTTGTAACGCTCTTTGTCCCAATGATTAATAAAATCAAATACTTCATCAATACCGTTACACACTTTGCTTTTCTCAGATATTTTTAATCCCCAAGCTTTTGCTTTATCTAAGTTTTGCGAATGTGTTTCGAAATGTAAATTTTCGCCCAACACATAATACATGTAACAATCTAATTTACGTTTTGCAACAACTGCTGAGTCTTGCATTTTTAATGTACCAGAAGCTGCGTTTCGTGGGTTTGCCATTAAGGCTTCGCCAATTTCTTCACGCTCTGCGTTAATTTCATCAAACACTTTACGGGGCATAAATATTTCTCCACGTACTTCAAATAAAGCGGGGAAGTCTCCTCTTAGTTTTAAAGGAATGGATTTTATTGTTTTCACATTGGTTGTAACATCATCTCCTTGCACACCATCACCGCGGGTTACAGCTTGCTTTAATTCTCCGTTTTCATAAATCAATGAAATGGATAAACCATCAAATTTTAATTCACATACGTATTCTACATCTGCGCCAAATAATGAATTGCTATCTATGTTCAATCCCTTCTTAACGCGTGCATCAAAGTCTGCCATCTCTTCTCTATTATAACTGTTAGAGAGGGAAAGCATTGGGTATTTATGTTTAACAGCAGTAAACTCTTTTGTTATTTGTCCGCCCACACGTTGAGATGGAGAATGTGAAGAAAGAAACTCAGGAAACTCCTTTTCAAGTTTCATCAATTCTTCTAACATCATATCAAAATCATAATCGCTAATTGTTGGATTTGATAATGTATAATAATTGTAATTATGTTGTTCGAGCTCTTTGCTCAATGTTTCTATGCGTAGTTTTGCTTCTTCTTTCTGCATTGGATAAAGATAGGAGTTTATAGAAAAATCCAAGAAGCATTTTATGAAAATTAATACAACAGAATTTCAACAACTGGAGAACTACTTCGGCGTATAAATAGGCTTCTCCTTTTTATTCTCTTTGTGGGTAATATTATCCTTTTTGTTTTTGATATTCTTAATGTCAATATCAGGAACAAACTTCCAAGTGCCTTTGCTGTAATCAAATGCATCGTAGCTAAAATCAGGTCCGTAATACTGGAATTGCCCTTCCATGTATTGATCCTTAGGTGCAAGATGGTCAAAAATAATCATTCCCTTCTCCTCATTGTATTTTAATGACATGGTAATTTCCGTAGAATACTCAAACATAATCCTTCTTGGGTTTTTCTTCGGGAACTTAAACTCATCTTTCCCAAATATTGGATCGCCGTTATCCTTAAAATAAAGTATATCAATAAACTTACGTTGTGTTAGCTTATCGTTTCCATCCCAGCCTAATAGCGTGTAATAATCTTTGCACTTAATAATCTTGTAATAAAGCATCCCAAACCATTTGTCTGGCTCACCCACATAGGTCTCTGGATTTTTAACAGTGGCTGATTTATCAATCAATTTAAAGCATTCATACTTTTTTGTTTTGGCATCAAATGTTTGAAGAAAGCCAAAATAAAAGAAACTTCCATCACCTTTGTATATATTCCAATTAATGATTCTAAACTTATTATCGGGCGATGGTAAGCGTGCAATTTGTGTAAGTGAATCAAATGGGTAATAAAAAGAAAGCTCAGCAGAAAGCGTTGTATCCAACAAACCGAAAAACTCCTTATTGTATTTAAACTTTAAAGAGTCATTTTTAGTTGCGAAAAGTTTCTTTTGAATAGCTTGCAATTTCAACTCTGCAGCTTGAAAGTATTGTTTATCCTTTTCCGACAATTCAACTTGCGAAAAAGCATTGGCAAAAAACGAAAGGAAAAATACCAGAACAATGTACCTCATAGTATGTTTAGTTTTTATCATAACGTAGTTTATGCAAAAATAGTACAAATACTAAGCCAATAGAAAGATTATATGGTAAAATATGTTAGAAGGAGCTATTAATCCTCCAAAAGCTGGGCAAGAGGAGTCTTTTTAAACTCAGCCGAACTAATTAATTGATGCTTTGTTTTATCTTGAATTAAATAAACAGCATGGGCAAATTCAGTAAGTATTTCTATATCGTGACTAGAAACAAGTACGATTTTATTTTCTTTCTCGGCAATATCTTTAAGCAAGGTAAATAGTTTTCGTTTGGATGAATAATCTAAAAAAGCGGTTGGTTCATCCAATAACAATACATCCGTTTGTTGCGCTAAAGCACGTGCTATCATTGCCTTTTGAAATTCGCCATCACTTAATTCTGTACATTTTTTTTCTTGCAGTTTTTCTATTCCACACAAAGAAATACTGGATGCTATTGCAGCCTTGTCTTGTTCACTTAATGAACCAAACAAATTAGTATGAGGAAATCTACCCAGTGCAACTAAATCATAAACAGTAAATCCTCCTAAGCTTGGTTTTTCTGTAAGTACTATAGCTATTTTTTTCGCAAGCTCAATGTGTGAAATAGTAAGAATATCTTTGCTATCCAACATTATTTTACCAGCAATTGGGTTTAGACTGCCTGCAAGGGTTTTTAGCAAAGTGGACTTCCCTACTCCATTGTTTGCAATTAATCCAACCAAATTAGCACTAACAAAATTTACATTAATATTTTGCACGACTACTTTTTTAGTATCGTATCCAATGCTAAGTTCGTGTAAACTTAATTGTATGTTGTTAGGCTTCGACATTTTTGTTCTTTAATAATAAATACAAAATAACTGGAGCACCAATAATGGAGGTAATTACGTTTAATGGTAATAACACCCCATTAGAAGGTAGTTGAGAAATTATATCGCACAATAACATAATGCTTGGTCCAATTAACATACTTGCCGGAACAACATAACGATGCAAGGATGTTTTTAAAAACAATCTACTCAAATGCGGAACTGCAATTCCAATAAATGCAATTGGTCCGCACAATGCTGTTACAACACCTGAAAGCACTCCTGTAATAATTACAATTACAAAACGTGTACGCTTTACATTAATTCCTAAACTACTAGCGTAATTTTCGCCCAATAAAATAACATCTAATTTTTTGATTAGAAACAATGAAAGAATGCTAAGGATAATAATAAGCGGGGCAAATAATACAAGGTCAGAAAGGGAGCTTTTTCCGAGGCTTGCCATAGTCCACATAATAAAACCTTTTAAACTTTCGGCACTCGAAAAATACTCGAGCAAAGATTGAAATGCTGAAATCATCTGTCCCAACATAATTCCAGCCAACAACAATCCTGTATTGTTTTTTATCTTTTTTGCAACAGCCATTACCAAAAACAAAACTGATAAGGAACCAATAATTGCAGCACTTACAACACCTATATTGGCGAAAAAATTGCCCATTTCAAATCCAAAGAAACCGCTGCTTAACAAAACTAATGCAACACCCAGGTTTGCACCTGAAGTAACACCTAACACATAAGGTCCGGCAAGTGGATTACGAAATAAAGTTTGCATAAGCACACCACATACCGAAAGAGCCATACCAGCTAACACTGCTGTAATTGCTTTTGGTAAACGAATTTGCTGCACAATTTGTACACTCGCCTCTGTTCCCTTTCCCATCATTGCGTTTAAAGCATCACTAATCGACATAGAAACTGAACCAAATAAAATATCAAGAACAAATAGCACAACAAGTACTATTCCCAATACAATTAAAAGATATGGTTTTGTGTTTTTCAATTTAATTGTCGGTAGTAGTTAAATGCTTTTTCCTTTAATAATTCGGGATGCAAAATTTTAATCATGTCGCTTAGTATTTTGTCGGGTTCTATTAAACCTGTTTCCCAGTATGCGTTTCCGCCTTGTGGGGTAACTAACAAATCATTATTAAACACCTGTTTATTTTTAAAGGCTTTAAAATTTGTATATCGATTATCTAATTTTTTAATGTCGTTTAATGATTTGCAAAATAATACATTTAACCAATAATCAGCGCCCGAAGCTTTTTCGTACACTTGTTCAAAGGATAAAGGTAAACTTCCAATTGTTGTATCATTTGCCCAGCAATACTGCGCATTTGCATCATTAATTAAAGTTGCCATAAAACTTTTTCCGCCAGGAACGTACCAGGCATCGTTTAGTTTTAGTTCGGTTAGTACGCTTGGTTTTTCTTTTGCTTGCCCCGCTTGGTTTTTTAATGCAAGGTAGTTTTGTTCGGTTAATGTAAATAATGAATCAGCTAATTTCTCTTTCTCATAAAAATAAGCAATGAATTTAATCCACTCTGCTCTTCCTAAAGGATTTGTTTCTAAATGATCTAAACAATGTACCATTGGAATTCCAGCATTAGCAAGTTTTTCTTGCTTATCGCTTTGAGATGTACCGCTACCGTAATTAATAATTAAATCGGGGTGCAAGGCAATAGCAAGTTCTTCATTAATGTTTCCTGTAATTGCAAGTTGTGTAATTGTTTTTGCAGCAACGCCATCAATCACTTTTTTGTTAGAAATGTAATCTACATTATCAACTGCTTTAATAGATGAAGTTAAATTTAAACGCTCTAAAAAACCAACGTAAAGCGAAGACATGGCTGCTACATTCTTTACTGGTGTTTTTACAAAAACTGCCTTTGCAAGTTTTATTTGAGGCTTCCCTTGCTTTTCGTTATAAAGAATATAGTTGTTTACTAAAACACCTTTATTCAACACTTCAATTTGTTTGTAACCTTCAAAGTTTTTAACCCTAAATCCTTCTGCATAATTAAGCGGGGCAACTATCGAAACACTTTTAGTTGCCATTTCAGTTTCTTTCTTACCAGTATCTCCGCAAGAAATAAAAATTGCGAGGCAGATAAAAAGAAAAAGAAAATTACTTTTTAGGTTCATTTGTAATGGTGGTGGTTGAAGGCACTGTGGTTTTTTGAGCAGGCACTGCAGTGTTTTGTGTAGGTTTTGCCGTAACTGGAGGCGGAGTCTTAAACGGTTTATCGCTTACCGACACTTCGCAACGGGTAACAATTTCTCTGTATCTCACTTCCATTTCGCAAGTTGAAGGCTGAATGTAAATGTGTTTCATGGTACTATCAGGCATCATAAATTCAAAATCAGTTGCCATTGTTTTAGGTCCTTCAAAAATGAATGGTTCGGTTAAATACTCAGCAATATCAATATCTTTAATGTGTACTTTTTTATTGAAGATAAACGTATAAATCTCAAAAACGGCTTTGGTAATCTTTACCTGAATCTCGTTTTTCTTCTCATCATAATTAATCTTAACTATCCCCGGAACCTTTGTGGTATATGAAAAAGGTCCAACTTCTACTTTTGCATCGCAATAAAAACGAGAGCTGTCTTTGCGTATTTCCATACGAGGGTTAATTACTGTCCAATGATATTTGCCCTTAATAAGCATCACTTCATATTCGTTGGTTCCCTTAATAGTACCAATTGCTCCAAACACTTTGTTTAATGTTTCTTCATGTAAAATGGCTGTAAAGTCATTTACTGGTATCTTCTTTTGTTGTGCCTCAGAAGTTAAAAAAGCAAAAATTAAACTAAGGGTAATAATAGTATTCTTAAACAAGCTCATTTTTCTCTTACATTTGTTCGATTATAAGTTTCAAATATACCAATACTATACCATAAACTTTGGTAATTGAAACGATTTTTTATTAAAATTTATTATGCGAAGTATTGTAGGTCCCATCATTATATTTTCCCTTTTTGCACTTGCCGATTGGTATTTTTTTCAGGCAGTTAAAACAATCATAAAGGATTCATCACCCCAAAAACAAACGATTATTAAATACGTTTATTGGAGTACAACTATTTATACCATTACGGTTTTTATTTTAATGATGTCCTTTACATCGTTAAGAACGAACAGAACCTTTACTACTTATTTTGGCTCACTGGCATTTATTTTTGGAGTTGTTAAAGTATTGGGTTCTGTATTTTTATTGGTTGAAGACATCATTAGAGCATTCCGTTATTTAATCGAATTCATTCGCTCTAAAACTTCATCAGGTCCTGAAAATGGAGATGAAACAATCCGAATCAGCCGGTTAAAATTCTTTAGTTATGTATCCTTAACCTTTGCTGCTGTGCCTTTTGTATCCTTGGTATATGGAATTTTTAAAGGTGCCTACAGATACACGATTCATCGTTCAACGGTTAAGTCTCCTAAATTACCTTCTGCATTTGATGGATTAAAAATCGTTCACATCTCTGATATTCACGTGGGAAGTTTTACTGATACATCTGCCCTAGAAAAAGCATTCAGCATTATTGCGAGTGAAAAACCAGACATCGTTTTCTTTACAGGTGATTTAGTAAACAATAAGTATACTGAAACTGACGGCTTCATAGAAACCTTCAAAAAACTTACTGCACCAATGGGTGTGTATTCTATCTTTGGTAATCATGATTATGGCGATTATATTCCTTGGGACAGTCAAACTGAAAAAGCGGAGGCTTTAGAAAAACTGAAAGACGTTCACAAACAATCAGGTTGGAGATTATTATTAGATGAGTTTGTTGAACTTGAAAAAGGCGGAGAAAAAATTGCATTGCTTGGAATTCAAAACTGGGGAGCTAAAGGCTTTGCAAAATATGGTGATTTATCTAAAGCATACAAAAGCTCTGAGGCTTATCCATACAAAATATTGTTATCGCACGACCCTTCGCATTGGGATCATGAGGTAAGTCAAAATCCTAAATACAAAGACATTGATTTAACTTTAAGCGGACACACTCACGGCTTCCAGTTTGGTATTGAGATTCCGGGTTTTAAATGGAGCCCATCTAAATACATTTACCCACACTGGGCAGGTTTGTATCAAGATGGTGAGCAATACTTGTATGTGAACAGAGGTCTTGGTTTCCTTGGTTATCCAGGTCGTGTTGGTATTTGGCCGGAGATTACCGTGCTTGAGTTAAAGAAGGCTTAATTCACCCCATTTTATCTTAATAATTCTCTGGTTTAGGCATTTCATTATCTGCCTAGAAACCTTAACTTTACGCAAAATTACGATTATGCGCTACAATACTATTGACAAACAACTTTACATAGAAAACCGCAAGAATTTTACTAAACACCTTAAACCAGGTTCACTTGCTGTTTTTACATCAAACGATATTTTACCAACCAATGCAGATGGCTCAATGGGCTTCCGTCAAAATGCTGATTTGTTATACTTAACAGGCATCGACCAAGAAGATACCATGCTAATTCTTTTCCCTGATGTAAAAGACGGGAAACATAAGGAAGTTCTTTTTATTAAAGAAACAAGTGAGTTAATAGCAATTTGGGAAGGCGCTAAGTTTACCAAACAACAAGCAAAAGATATTACTGGAATCGATAATATTTATTGGACCTCTGAATTCGAGAAAATCCTTAAAACATTTGTGTTCCAAGCAGAGTTTATTTATTTAAACAGCAACGAGCACACTCGCAGATACATTGATACCGAAACGCAAGAGAATCGTTTAGCAAAATGGTTTAAAGAAAAATTCCCTTTGCATAAAATTGAGCGCTCTGCTCCTATCATGCACCGCATACGTTCGGTAAAAAATAAAATTGAAGTTGAATTAATTCAACATGCTTGTAATATTACTGAGAAAGGTTTCCGTCGCTTATTAGGTTTTGTAAAACCAGGTGTGCAGGAATTTGAAATTGAAGCTGAATTGTTACACGAGTTTGTGCGCAACAGAAGCCGTGGTTTTGCTTACGGACCAATCATTGCAGCAGGTGGAAACTCTTGTGTTTTGCATTATGTAGAAAACGACAAACCTTGCAAAGATGGCGACATTATTTTGTTAGACGTTGCTGCAGAGTATGCAAACTACGCAAGTGATTTAACACGTGTATTACCTATCAATGGTAAATTTACTCCTCGTCAAAAAGAAGTTTACAATGCAGTGTTACACGTTATGAAACACGCAACAGCTATGTTAACTGTTGGACAAACCTTTGATAATTACAACAAAGCAGTTGGTGAATTAATGACTGAGCAATTAATGAAACTAGGTTTATTAAAAGCCGAAGACGTTAAAAATCAAAACCCAGCTTGGCCTGCATACAAAAAGTATTTTATGCATGGTACTTCGCATTTCTTAGGATTAGATGTGCATGATGTTGGTTTCTTTTATGAGCCAATGCAAGCGGGCAATGTGTTTACTTGCGAGCCTGGTATTTACATTCCAGAAGAAAACATTGGTATTCGTTTAGAGAATAACATTTTAGTTACAGCAAATGGGCCAGATGATTTAATGAAAAACATTCCATTAGAAGCTGACGAAATTGAAGCATTAATGAATAGCTAATCTATGCTGTATTTAGCCATTGGCATTCTGTGCAATGTTATTCTTCTTGTAATTATTAAGGCATTTGATAAGTTCAAAGTTCCTACCCTGCAAGGTATTGTTGTAAATTATTTTGTTGCAGGTAGCATTGCACTTTTTTTTGTTAACGAACCTTTCACGCTTAACGAAGTTGTAAGCTCAAGTTATTTTCCTGTAAGTTTATTAATGGGAACACTTTTCCTCGGTGTGTTTTATTTAATATCACTTACTGCACAAAAAATAAACATTGCCGTTGCAACTGTAGCAAATAAAATGAGCGTTGTAATGCCTGTTATTGTTGCCTTTATGTATTATGGCGATAAAATTACTGCATTAAAAATAATTGCAATTATTGTGGCGCTTGTTTCGGTTTACTTAACAACAAAAACAAATAGCAAGGCAGCTAAAAAAGATAAATCATTTTTACTCTTACCTATTTTAGTTTTTATAGGCAGCGGAATAATCGACACCTTAGTTAACTACGCCAACAAACGCTTAATAGTAACACCAAAAGACAATGCTCTTTTCCTAGCTTTCGGTTTTTTTATTGCAGGAACAATTGGTATTGTTTGGTTATGTTATTTGCTCTTCGTTAAAAAAGAAAAGTTTGTACCAAGAAGCATCATAGCAGGAATTTTATTAGCCATCCCCAACTTCTTTAGCATCTATTTTATCCTAAAAGCCCTAAGCAGCAACGTACTCGAGAGTTCACAATTGTACCCAGTTGCTAATGTGTTTATTTTGGTTTTATCTGCCTTAGCGGGAGTTGTGTTGTTTAAAGATAAGTTGAGTAAGATTAACGCGGTGGGAATTTTACTTTCTGTCGTTGCTATCGCCTTAATAATGATTTGATAATTTGAAAATGTGCCAATTTGAAAATGAAAAATCTAACAATGAAAGATAATTTCGAACCAAGCCAATTAACCACATTATCAAATTTCCAAATTACCAAATTTTCAAATTAAATGCTGTTCTCGGACTCATACCACACCATAGAAAAACCAGTAGAAGGAATTTTCCGCGATAGAGGAAGTAAATTCATTGGCTTTGCTTTTCCTGTTACTAAGGAATCTGAGATTAAGGACATCATTTTAAAATTAAAGAAAGAACACACAGGGGCAAATCATCATTGTTATGCGTATCGTTTGGGGGCTGATAAACAAAATTACCGTGCTAATGATGATGGCGAACCAGCAGGCACAGCGGGGAAACCAATACTGGGGCAAATACAAAGTAAAGACTTAACTAACATCCTTATTGTTGTTGTACGTTATTTTGGCGGAACATTATTGGGAGTGCCAGGTTTGATTAATGCCTACAAAAACGGGGCAATTGAAGCCTTAAACAATGCAACGATAATAGAAACGCATATTATGTACTTTTACAAAGTCACGTTTTCCTTTGAAAGAATGAACGATATTATGCGTATTTTGAAGGAAAATAGTTGTAAAATTGTACAACAGGATTTTGCCGAGGATTGCTCCATTGAGTTCTCGGTAAAGAAAAGTGGCTCCGAAAAATTAGAACAACAACTGACGAAGATTTTTGATATTAAATACACATTTTTAAACGCAAATTAGAATAACATGAACTTAAATTTCGAATTACTAAAAACCATGTGCGCTATTCATGCGCCTTCTGGAAACGAAGTAGCAATGAAAGATTTTCTTTTAGATTATATTAAAAAAGAAAAGAAAAACTGGAAACACAAAGTAAAAGTGTACGAAGGAAAACAATTTCAAGATTGTATAGTGCTTGTGTTTGGTAAGCCACGCGCTGCTATTTTTGCGCATATTGATAGCATTGGTTACACCGTGCGTTACGGAAAACAATTGGTTAAAATTGGCGGACCTGTTTTCGATAACGGAATTAAATTAGTTGGTGAAGACAGCCAAGGAAAAGCGGAAGTAACATTAAAAATTGAGAAAGATAAAAAACACCATTTCGAAAAACCAACTTACGTTTACAAACGTGATTTAGAAACAGGAACCGAACTTACCTACAAACCAAACTGGCGCGAAGATAAAAACTACGTGCAATGCTGTTATATGGATAACCGCCTTGGTGTGTTTAATGCATTAAAAGTAGCAGAAACATTAAAAGATGGAGTTATTGTATTTAGCTGTTGGGAAGAGCATGGCGGAGGAAGTGTTTCATACATTCAAAAGTTTTTGCAAGAGAAATACAATGTATCGCAAGCATTAATTTCTGATATTACTTGGATAACAGAAGGTGTAAAAGCGGGGCATGGTGTGGCAATTAGTATGCGCGATAGTTTAGTGCCAAGAAGAAGTTACATCAATAAAATCATCAGTATTGCGAAGAAATACGAGGTAAAATACCAATTAGAAGTTGAAGGAAGCGGCGGAAGCGACGCGAAAGAGCTGCAAATGGCGGAATATCCTTGGGATTGGTGCTTTATTGGCGCACCAGAAGATTTCGTACATTCGCCTGACGAAAAAGTGCATAAACAAGACATTGAAAATATGATTGCTTTGTACCAAATTCTAATGAAGGAGTTGTAGTAAAATAGAACGCAGATAACGCTGATTAAAATGATAGGCGCTGATTAAAACGAAATCAAATCCGCGTTAATCCGCCAAATCCGCGTCATCAGTGTTCCATTTGCGAGAATTACATTAACAAACGAGCTGCCCAGTGGCAGATCATATAAAAAAAAGGGAAAAAATGAGACATCCAAGAAGGCCTGAAGCGCCAGTAAAAGAGTACAAAAGAGAAAAACCTGTTTACACAAACTTAGACGAAGGTGAATTTGAAATGATTGCAACCACCTTCTTTGGTTTAGAAGATGTATTAGCAACCGAACTTAGAAAATTAGGCGCAAAAAATATTGAAGTTGCCAACCGTGCTGTTAGCTTTTATGGCGACAATGGTTTCATGTACAAAGCAAACCTTTGTTTGCGTACAGCTTTACGTATTTTAAAACCTATCAAACGTTTTTATATTCAGGAGCAAGAAGAATATTATAAGTTTATTAAGGGAATGGAGTGGGAAAACTTAATTGAATTAAACGACACCTTTGTTGTTGATTCGGTTGTGAACACTCACTTTTTTAACCATACACAATTTGTTTCGCAAGTTACTAAGGATGGTATTGTAGATCGTTTTAAGGAAAAGTTTGACGACCGCCCATCGGTTGATAAGGAACATCCATCATTACGTATTAACGTGCATATCTTTCGTCATGATGTTACGATATCATTAGATAGTAGTGATGTTATTTTGCATAAGCGTGGTTACCGCTCGGAAGTTAACGTTGCGCCTTTAAAGGAATCATTAGCTGCGGGTATTATTTTACTTTCTGATTGGGAACGTCATATACCTATGATTGATGGTATGACGGGCTCAGGTACATTTGCTATTGAAGCTGCTATGATTGCCAATAAAATTCCTGCTGGATATTTCCGTAAGGAATTTGGTTTTATGAAGTGGAAAGATTTTGATGAGGATTTGTATGAAACCATTTTCGAAAGTATGGTTTCTAAAATTAGCGAAGAGCAGCCTAAGATTATTGGTATAGAGATGGACCAAAAAACGGCTAAGATTGCTAAAACCAATGTAGAAAACGCAAAAGTAGAAGATTGTGTAACTATTATTAATCAAGATTTCTTCGACTTTGTGCCCGAGAAACCACGTGGTGTGCTTTTCCTAAACCCACCTTATGGTGAGCGTATGGGAGAGAACGATGATATGATTGCCTTTTATAAAAAGATTGGCGATAAACTAAAAAAAGATTTTAAAGGTTTTTCTGTTTGGATTATAACTGCAAACATGGATGCCGCTAAGTTTATAGGCTTACGCCCTTCTCGTAAAATTACCTTATTCAACTCTCAACTCGAATGTAAATTATTAAAATTCGAAATGTACGAAGGAACAAAACGTACACACAAGTTTGAGAAGAAGGAAGGGGAAATTCCTAATGAAGAACAAAACTAAAAAAGAAACTCTCGCTTGAATAAAGCGGGAGTTTTTAATGCACAGAAAGGCTAACACACAATACCAATACTTAATTCTAACGCTAACGGACTAGTCATTTGCAATTTATTTTTCCCATACATAATTGGTTGTCAGGTCACTTGCCAAACCATTTAGATCTGGAAACATTGAGGATTCATTAATGTTATAAAGACCAAGCGTAACCCATAAATTAATTTGGCAACTATTCTTTATTATTACTCTTTCCAACGAAGGTAAATCAAACAATTCTTCTGGTTTGTGATGAATAGTGAAAAGACCACTTTGCGCTGTAATCCTTCTGGATAAATGATTAGGATAAAAAAGTAAATTCGATTTTATTGAAAATGGGTCGATGGAAAAATCTGCCTTACTTAAATCTTTTGTATCAAGAATATAAAGAACGCTATCATTGTTTCTGTTTTTTCTAACTGCAAAATAAGCCGCTACAAGCGGATTTTTTGTCCAGTCCAAAAGTCTAGTATGCAAGCCGTGATGTTGGGCTATCGAAATCCAATCCCAATCATTTTGAAGATTATGCTCTAAGTGAGGTAACGCTCTTCTCTTGAATTCTTCAAAATATTCCATTTCTACTTCTAAAGTATTCTTAGTGCTATATATTTTATCCCTACCAAAATGCGGCCTTAGCTGATAAGAAACTGAGTCTTCACCCCTGTAAATATAATGGGAGTCCCAATGATTTTTAATGAGTTCATGAAACTCTTCAATTGTTGAAATTTCAATATTGTTTTTCATTTAATATCAATATCTAGGTTACGCATAACATTTTCGCGGTTTGTATCGACCGTATTGAAACCGTTTATTACCAAAACGTTTCAATAAAGATAAATGTTTCTAAGCAGTTGCAAAGCAAAAAACAATAAATTCTCAAACCACTTTTGTAAATGCTTTGATGTCTGCCAAACAATTTACTTTTTCAGTTTAAATTTTACTTCATAATTTCCATTCTCCTTAAATTCAACTTCTTCAATTAACTTATTTGACACGCCTTTTAAAAGTAAAATTTTACCAAAGTCCTTGTATCCAATAAATCTTACAAGGCCACGTATTGAAGTTCTACTAGATAGTAAAATATCACTCGGCTTAATCAAAACCCCACCACTATCACTTATTAAGTACTTTTCTTTTATCAATATATATACTTCTTCTCTTCGCAATTCCTTATCAGATTTATCTCCAAAAACTTCGAGCAATATTTCAAACATCTCTTCCTTGTTTTCAAATAGTTCTTTGAGTTCATCAATTCTATCTTTAAGTCTGTTGGTTAAAAAGTTAATACACAAATAAAACGCGCCAAACATTACACCTAATATCAGCAATATATGTTTCAAACTACTATCTTCAGGTAATGTGCTGAAAAAAGGCATAGATTTATTCGTTAGCAACGCAAATCCACCTGAAATTGCGGCTAGAACTAAAGTCATATCCTTCATTGATTGATACTTTCCACGAACTTGTCTATCTTTTTTATTTAATAGTGATTTTACTTCTTCATTAATTTCATTCTTTCTTTGTATTGATGTTAACTCTTGATTTACAATATGGTTCGCAACTAAAATTACAGCTTTATTGTCCACATAAACCAAAGCAAGTTCTTTTGCCCTTGACAAATCCATAAAGTCTTCATTTGTTCCACCTCGGTCAGGGTGTACCTTTAATGATAATTTTTTAAATTGTTTTTCAATGTCTTCTTTTGTAGCTCCAAATGGAAGTTCTAAAATGTCGTATGCTTGTTTTATGTCCATTTTGTATCGTTTCTGTTTGATTAACTCTAATTTTCATACGCCTTGCAAAATCAAACTTATCCACCCAATTATTAAAGGATTTGTCTGAAGTCACAAGCAAGGCCCCATAACAAATATACCAATTAACCCTAACAATTAAAAGTCAGAGATACAACAACATATACTAAGGAACAAAACGTACACCATTTTGAGAAGAAAGAAGGCGAAACACCCGCTGAAGAACAAAACTAAAAATGAAACTCCCGCTCGAATAAAGCGGGAGTTTTTTGTTTTCAAATGAACAGAGAGGCTAACACGCAATGCCAACGATTAATTTCTGAGGGAAATACTTGTATTAAATTATGGTATTATCAATGATTATTTTAAACATTAATGAATAAGGGTGATCTTTTTGTTTAAAAAGATTTATAGCAGCATATTCATCATTATTCGAAACTTGTCTTCCACTATCTAATTTAATTTGCCTGATTTCGCTTAATAATTTGTAAAAATTTTTTAATTGTTTCAGTCGTCTAAAATCAAGTAAATCTGAATCTAATCTATATTTTTTTATTGTATCTAAACCAAGTTGAGAATTATTTTTTACGGTTATAACCTCCTGATTGTATGTTAAGTTATCTCGAATTTCAATATCACTATTTATACAAGGATCAAGCACGGTTGTTATTGGAATTGCCAAATGATTAATTTTACCGTTACAATTATCACAACTTAAATATAAATTTGACCATTCATAAGAAAGTGTAATATTGACACTAACTTCTATATGATGATCGATTTCCCTTGTTATTCCTTTTAATTTAGTTTCACAATAGAAACACTTATGAAAACTCATTGATTGTAAATCGCTCCTAATACTAGGATGCGCATATTTACTTGAGTCAGGTCTTAATTTCCCAGAAGCGATAAGAATAGAAAGCCATTGGGCTTTTCGACTTTGCAAAATAAGAGGCTCTGGCAGTCTCGTTATGCTAATCATCCTTTTAATGTTTTAATTAATTTATCAATTTCAAAATAATTAAAGTAATCCGGATTTATATTTAAAAGCTCAGTTTCAATCACTTTTACTTGTTCTATATTATTTTCTTGAAGAGCTAGTTTTCTTTTCATAATCAGATCTGATATATAGTAGTTAAAATTATTAGTGTTGAAAAGAGGGCTCAGTAAAATTTCTTCTATAGGCTTGTTTGAATAATAATCAGTTTCTTCCTTAACGAAAGAATGATCTAGTTCACCCGAACAAACAAATACTCTTGAATTTTCGACTGAAGACACTATAAATGGAGAATGTGTCGATACTATTAATTGAAGTTTAGGAAATACTTTAAGTATATTTTTTAAAAAAACCTTTTGCCATTTTGGGTGAAGATGATTTTCAGCTTCATCAATAAGTACAAGTCCAGAAATAGATTTGTATTCAGAAATAGGAATGTTATTAATAATGCAAATAGAATAAATTTGCCCTAATAAATTAACTAATCTTTGGATCAAATATAAATTCCCACTGCTAAGTTTATCAAGAGTTAACTCTCTAGTTCCAACTTTTATTATTGGAGTCAGACTCGTCCTAGAAACATGCGATAACTTACCTTCAAAGATCGAAATATTAATTATGTCCTCTAGTATAGAATATAATTTACTCCCAAGTTCCTTTTCCTCAGAATTTGTACTTCCTTTTAAATAATCCAAAAATGACATTATCTCGGTTAGCTTAATATTCTTGTGAATACCTTTTAAAGTATCCTCCAAATAATCTTCTACATTTAAGGTTGAAATATTATTAATTTTAAACGAGTCACTAGACAGTTTGGAAGTCCAATAATCAAAAACAAAATCCTTTTTGAATGCTGATTTTAAATGTTTGTTAAATAGCTTATTGACTTCATCATCTGTTGTATCAATGCTATTTGTTTTTTGATATTTTTTTGTTGCATTTAAAGAAACATACTTATTGTTGATATAGAAGGTACCTTCAATAAAAAAATCTTGAGAAGAAACAATATCCCTCTCAAGTACTTCATTATACCGCCCAGCCAAAATTGAACGTATTGCGTCCAAAATTATTGATTTACCTGTACCATTTTCTCCAGTAATACATATTACAGGAGGTGTATCTATTTCATCATCATCAGAAATAAACTCAAGGGTCGCATTTTTAAAGGGCCCTATATTTTCAAGTTTAAGATTCTTTATTCTCATTGTCAATTAAATTAAAATAAATAATTCGTTAATGCTATAAAATCCATAAAATGATTTAGAAAAAATAGTATTAAAACAAATATAATAATTAAGCCCAACAAATAAAATAAACATCAATAAATACAATACTTCCAACTAGCACAATTTATACCTAACAATTGCGTTAAGTGGCAATGAAAAAATTCTACATTATTCTTATAATGTCAATATGTTGCCTTGATATTTGTGGGCAAGGTCAATTTAAAAATCATTTTAAATTTGGGTTTAAATTGGGTGGTGGTATGCACACTATTACAGGCAGTACAACTATAACGCTCCCAAGAGGGGGCTTAATGGGTGGCATGTGGTTTCAACTAAAAATGAGTAAAAGTTGGACCATGCAAACTGAACTAATTTATTCTTATAAAGGAAATGGTAAATTCGATTCAAACCATCCCAAAAATGGCGATTATTTGTTACAGCTATCTTACTATGAAGTCCCCATCCTTTTCCAATACAACAAAAAAAAGGTTTACTTTGAATTTGGTGTAGGCTTAGCAACATTATCCGGCGCTGGAGAACTTGTTATTGGAGGAGTACTTCCATACAATCCAGATTATTATACCTTTAGTAAAAGAGACTTTACTTTCAACATAGGAACTGGTTACGTATTCAACGATAAATGGCGCACAGGCTTGCGTTTAACCAACTCCATAATTCCCGTTCGCAAACAATTACCAGAAGCTTCTATGCCAGGTTACAATATAGGTTTAGTATTTTCTGTTAGCCGTCAACTAAACTTAAAAGCCTCAAGAAGCAAGCAATCGGAAGATAGTCAGTAAAATTATCTCTTCATTTCCGTAAGCTTCTCCGCTGCATCATTAGCGTAAAAACCTTTCTTCTCATTAATCTTAATTAATAAAGAAATGGCTTGTTGGGTTTCGCCTAGTTTGGCATAACTTAAAGCGCGGTACCACTCTGCTTCTTGTTGAAAAACATTGTTCTTGCTTTTTAAAACCAAGTTTAAACGCTCAATAGCTACGCTAGGTTTGCCTGTGTAATAATTACAAAGGGCAGAGTAAAACAATGCGTTAACATCTGTATTGTTGTAACCAATTAATTCTTCAAACAAAGCGTCTGCTTTTTTGTATTGGGCTTTATTAAAACGCTTTAAGGCATCTTTTAATAATTGGTCCATGGTGTAAGGCAGCAACGAACTCTTTTCGCTTTTTGCTTGTAAGTAGGAGTTTACATTTTCATACTCGGCACCCAAACCATTACGCACAATGGTAAAAGGGCGTTGATGTTTAAAGTACAAGGTTTGGTATTCGGTAATTTTTAAATCGTAAATATAAATGTAACCCGCATTAGGCAATAAACTCAAATAACTTTCACTTACTGGTGTTTTAATGGTGGTATCAACAAAAGGAACTTCTTTTATTGCCATGTCTTCCATACTCATGTTATTCATAAAATGAGTACCGCTGTTTTCTTGTGTAAAATGTTGCTTGCGTATTTCTTTGTTTGCAGTTATTGCAGTATCGTTACTTACTAGCTCACTCACAATGGTATCAATGGTATTGGCTGCAGCCAATATATCTTTATTAAGCGGGGCAGCTTCGTTAGGGCTTACACCAATTTGTATAATTTCGTTTTTATTAAAAAGTACAACACCCAACACCAAAGTAAATCCAATAACCAAGACCGAAACAAAAATATTATTCCCATTGTTTTTAGGTTTTGCCACGCTTTGCTGCACACGAGCATCAATCCTCGAGAAAATATCGTCCACATCGGCTTGATTAATTTTTTCTTCACCCAGCGATGCCACGTGGTCGAAAAAATCTACATCATTATACTTAATTTCCTTTTTCATTTTGTGTGGGGATTAACTGTCATTTTTTGTTTTTCCAAAATCAACAACTTTAAATTGCGCTTGCCGTTTTGTATATAACTCTTCACTTCTAAACTACTGTAACCTGTTATGCTTTCTATTTGTTGATAGGATTTGTTTTGCAGGTAAAACAAGTCGATACACTTGCGTTGCCCTTCTTTTAAGTCGTTTAAGGATTCCTTCAATAATTGCTCGTTCAACTCTGCATCCTTAATTTTTTCTAAAGCCAGTTCGGTTTCTTCGCTTTGCATGGTGTATTCGTGTTCCTGATAATCGTTTAGGCGTTTCTTATCTGTTTTTTGTTTACGAATAACAGAGATGCAATAATTACGAACCACAAAACTTAACCAACCTTTAAAGTTGTCTACTTCCCTACTCTTTAGCTCCACAATCAGCTTATCAAAAATTTGCATCACATGATCTTTGGCTTCGTCTTTATCAGTAAAATAATAAACACAGGCGCTTAAAATTTGTTTTGCATAACGTTTGTATAATTCTCCAATAAAAACTAAATCGCCCGTTTGCCTGTATTGCAGCAACAATACCGAATCATCAGCAGCATTTATTTTTGATTTATCAGCAGAGAACATAAACCTTATTTAGTAATAAGACGCAAGGTACAGCAAATTCCATATATTTTTAAATACTTAATAATTAGTTGATTACGTTAGAATGAAAATCCGTAATTGGTTCCCGCAGATTACGCGGATTTACGCAGATTTTAATCCGTGCTATCTGCGTCATCTGCGAAATCTGCGGGAGATAAAATAAAAGGTGATTTTAGAAATACAAATCTTCCGCCTTCAATCGTAAGTAACGACGAACAGATAATGCGGAACTTAATCCGGAAATTAAAATACCGATTACGATTACGATACCGAATAACATTAATAGCCAGTTTTCATCCTGCACAATTAATAACTCGGGGATGTAACGGGTAACGATGAAAATAAAAGTTCCTAATAAAACCATTGCGAATACAGCGGAGATAATTCCGTTGATGATTCCTTTTACAATGAATGGTTTTCGAATGAAGCCTTGTGTTGCACCAACTAAATACATGGTGCGAATTAAGAAACGTTTAGAGTAAATAGATAAACGGATGGTGTTATTAATTAATCCAACTGCTACCACAATTAATAAACCTGCGAAGAACAAAATTACTAAACCAATTTTTTTAGCGTTGGCATTTACGTTTTCAATCAATACTTTTTGGTAAACTACTTCTCGAACAATACGGTTGGTGTTTATTTCTTTCTCTATCCAAGCAACGCTATCTGCATTGGCGTATTCTGATTTTAAATTGATGTTGATAGAAACTGGAAGTGGATTATAACCTAAGAAAGCAACGAAGTCATCGCCTGTTTCCTTTTTCATTTCTTCGGCAGCTTCTTCTTTTGATTTGTAGATGGCGCTTTTAACGTATACTGCGGCATCCATATCTTTTCTTAATTTCTCAATATCTGATGGTGAAGCAGTTTCCTTTAAATAAATTTGAAAGCCAATGTTTTCTTTGTAGTAGTCGCTAAGCTTTTTGGTATTCATTAAAAACCAGCCAACCAAAGCCAGCATAAACAATACCAATGATAAACTTACCACAACTGTTACCGAAGATGTTTTGAATTTATTGCTTACCGATTTATTTGCCACGTTACACTAATTTTATTCTACTAAATTACTGTAAAGCCAAATGCATGAAAGCTATTGTAAAGCTAAGTATTAACATTTGCCTGTTAAGAATGAATCCTGTTTTGTATGGAAACAATATTTACTTTCGAGGAATCAAAATTTAAGCAAATGACATTACATCCAGTAAACAGCGGAAACTTTAAATTAGATGGCGGCGCTATGTTTGGCGTTGTACCTAAAAGTATTTGGAACAGAACAAACCCAGCAGATGAAAACAACATGTGCAACTGGGCAATGCGCTGTTTATTAGTGGAAAGCGGTGATCGACTTATACTAATAGATAATGGTATTGGTGATAAACAAGATGCTAAATTTTTCAGCTATTATTTTCTAAATGGAGATGATACATTAGAAAAAAGCGTGAATAAAGCAGGCTTTTCGTTTGATGATATTACCGATGTATTTTTAACTCATTTACATTTTGACCACTGTGGTGGAAGCATTAAGTATGCAGATAGTAGCAGAACAAAACTAACAACTACATTTAAAAACGCTACTTACTGGAGCAATAGCCAACACTGGAAATGGGCAACCGAACCCAATCCACGTGAAAAAGCTTCTTTTATGAAGGAAAACATACTGCCTATTCAAGAAAGCGGTCAGTTAAAGTTTATTGATAAAGAAGGTGAGTTTATTCCAGGTATGGACTTATTATTTACCTACGGACATACAGATGCAATGATGTTACCCGTATTAAGCTACAAAGGCAAGAAGATATTGTATACAGCTGATTTAATTCCTTCAGTTGGTCATTTGCCCCTACCTTATGTAATGGGTTATGATGTAAGACCATTGGAAACATTGAAAGAAAAAGAGAGAATCTTAGCCAAAGCGGCGCAGGAAGATTGGTTATTATACTTTGAGCACGATGCAGTAAACGAAATGTGTTCATTAGAAATGACCGAAAAAGGGGTTAGAAAAAAGGAAAGCGGGGCATTTAATCACTTTTTATAATTCTTTAGAACTCTTAAAAGCTATAATTTCTCACAAAAACGTATATTTGCGCTCCAAAATTTAACAAAGATGAAGAAGATTATTTTATCAGTTTCAACAGCAATCTTATTAGCTGCTTGTGGTAGTGATGATAGTAAAATCTCAACCAATGACATTAACATTAGTGCTTCTGCTAATGGAACTCAAAATGCAGGTAGTTTACCTGTTATCGCTTTTGAGGAAGAGACACATGATTTCGGTAAAATCACTCAAGGTGAAAAAGTATCTTACAGCTTTAAATTTACGAACACAGGAAAATCAAACTTATTGATTTCTTCTGCTCAAGCAAGCTGTGGATGTACTGTGCCTAAACCACCAAAAGATCCTTTAGCTCCAGGAGCAACAGATAAAATTGATGTTACTTTTGATAGCAATGGAAAATCAGGAAAATTTGATAAACAAATCACAGTTATAACAAACTGCGACCCTAACACGAAAGTATTAAAAATTACAGGTGAAATTATTGTACCTGTGAGCAATGAACCAAATAAAACAACAACAAAATAAACAAAACAACAATTATGAATTTTACACTTTTACAAGCAGCAGCGCCAGCTGGCGGAGGCGGAGGATACATGCAAATAGTAATGCTAGTATTAATTATCGTAGTATTTTACTTTTTCATGATTCGCCCTCAAACTAAAAAGGCGAAAGAAGCTAAGAAATTTCAAGAAGGAGTTAAAAAAGGAGACAAAATCGTTACCATTGGTGGTATCATCGGTAAAATTGCCGAAGTTCAAGATGCATCTTACACTATCGAAGTTGAAGGTGGAAACAGAATTAAAATTTTAAAAACTGCTATCTCTATGGAAAATTCAGCTGCATTAAATGCTGCTGATGCTCCTAAGGCTTAATAAGTATTTTAATTATAAAAAAATCCCCCCGAGTACTCGGGGGGATTTTTTTTGCTTTGTATATTCTATTTGCAAACAAATAAACAAAGCATATTCGAACACAAAAATTAACTTTGCAACATGTATAAATACTATCAGCTATTTAAACCTTATAAAATGCTTTGTCAGTTTGCGCCCGAAAGGAAGAAGCGAACACTTGCTCATTTAAACTATGAGTTTGCAGAAGGCACCAATGCATTGGGAAGATTAGATGATAATACCGAAGGACTTTTATTATTGACCAACAATAAAAAAGTAAATGCAGCTTTAATGAATCCAAAGCATAAACACGAACGCAACTATTGGGTACAAGTTCATGGTGTGCCAACGGAAGATGAATTAAACGAATTGAGAAATGGAGTTGATATTATTTTAGAAGGAAATCTTTATAAAACATTGCCTTGCAAAGCCGAAATAATTCCTTACCCAGAAAATTTGCCTCCGCGTAAACATCCTGTAGGAACACATTTTGCAACCACTTGGATTAAGCTTACTTTAATTGAAGGGAAATTTCATCAAATTAGAAAAATGACTGCTGCCATTAACCACCAAACCATGCGTTTGATAAGGGTTTCGATAGAAGGAATTGAGTTGAAAGATTTTATTCCTGAGCAAATAATTGAGATAGATGAAGCTGAATTTTTTGATAAATTGAAAATATCTCTTCCTTGAAAAATTCAAATCCAATTTGAATATTACAAGGATAATGTTTATATTTGTATTATGATACAAAGAAACATAAGTAGCTTAATATCTAAGTACACAAAGGAATTTCCAGTAATTGCCTTGCTTGGTCCAAGACAAGTTGGAAAAACAACTTTAGTAAAAACCATTGCTAAAAACCTAAAGAAAAAAACACAGTATTTAGATTTAGAAAAAATGAGTGATTACGATAAATTACATCGTGATCCAGAAGACTATTTAAGTTCTTATGAGAATGAATGTGTTGTTATTGATGAAATACAACGCATGCCTAAATTATTTCCTTTACTGAGGGCATTAGTTGATGAAAACAGAAAACCAGCGCGTTTTATTATTACTGGTTCCGCAGCTCCTGAACTACTAAAAGATGCTTCAGAAAGCTTGGCAGGAAGAGTATTTTACTTTCAGCTTACACCTATTGGTTTACATGAAATACCAAGTACTATTTCATTAAAAAAACATTGGTTTAGAGGTGGATTTCCAAAAGCATTAACATTAAAAAATAATGATTTAGTTTCTGCTTGGCTAGATGCGTTTATTACAACTTACATAGAAAGAGATTTGCCTTTCTTGTTTGATATTAAATTCTCACCTGTGGTAATGCGTAAGTTATGGGGCATGCTTGCCTATACACACGGCAACTTATTAAATGCAGAACAACTAGGCAATTCATTAGGTGTTACAGGAACTACAGTTAAACGCTATTTAGATTATTTAGAAGGTGCATTTTTAATAAAACGACTTCTACCCTACTACACAAATGTTGGCAAACGATTAGTTAAATCGCCAAAAGTGTATATTAATGATAGCGGTATTCTGCACCACTTATTACGTATTGAAGATGAAAAACAATTATTGAATCACCCTGCTGTTGGTGCTTCCTGGGAAGGTTATGTTATTAGTCAGATTGTGTATGCTGCCCCGCGTAGGATTGATGCTTACTTTTATCGTACCCAGGCAGGTGCTGAGTGTGATTTGGTTTTAGTGCATGGTAATACAGTCGTGGCTTGTATAGAAATCAAATTGAACAAATCACCAAGTGCAGGAAAAGGTTTTTATAATGCAATCACTGATTTAAAAAGTAAAAACAATTTTATTATTTGTACAGGTACAAGCGAATACAAAACCAAAGAAGGTATTACCATTACTGATGTACAAACCTTTATTAATAAATATCTTCCAAAACTCTAAAAATAACATCCTTGTAAAATTCAAATTGCATTTGAATTTTACAAGGATAAATAAAACAAGTAATTTCCAACTGTTTTACATGCTAAATCGATAATTACCGTAATAAAAAAGCTTAATGCAAAGCCGTTCCATTTGTGTTATTAACCATTAATTAACAAGCTTTTTATTGTTTATCAATAGCTTACAAAAAACACAGCTCCAAATAGTTAATTTGTGCGTTTTTTGTTGAAAACCCTAATTTATTGCCCGCCGCCAATGTTGTATCTTTCAGAGTTAAAACTCCCCAAAAATGGGCATACAGGTAAATGTAAAAGAATTATTAACCCAACTTTACTACAATCGAAATGTAGTGGAGTTCCTATTTGGTAATCGCGACGGGATAACCGTTACCGAATTACTGAATCGTGAAGATATTACCCAAGAGCAATATCAAAAGCTGATTGACTACGAAATTTTATATGAGTACCAAACAATAGTTAGCCTTAACGATACAATAATCGCTACGTTTGAAGACTTCATGGAAATTGGTGAAGTTACTCCTAGCTTTATCAACGATTACTTAAACGAGCTTAAACGCTACATAAAATACTTTGCAGAAGGAAAAGAAAATCGTTTCCTACGCTCTATTAAAAAATATTTAAAACGCATCAATACTGCCATTACTCGTGAAATCATTAAACTTCAAAAGAACGTTGATGACACATACAAAAACGAGGGCAACTACCGTATTAAGCTACAAAAGCTAGAGGACTACCGTAGCAAGCGTGATACGATTATAAAATTTATTAAAGAAACAGAAGAAGTAATTGAAGAAACGCGTGGATTATTTAATCTTACAAATGACTTAGAATTATTCTCAATCGTTACTTCTTTAAAAAATGGATTGATTGAAAACTTGGATTTCTTAATTGAAATTCAAACTGATATTACTGATTACATCAATAAGATTCAGTTCCAATTAGATGTTTACAAAAAAGTACAGCAATTAAAAGAAATCAAAGACAAAGGAGAACTTCACTACAAAACTAATTTTAGAGAAGTAATTCAAAATGTAAATCCTCTTGGATTTAACAATGTAAAAGCTCCTAAAACCAAGATTCCTGTTGAGTTTTTGTACACAGATGATGGTTACATGTTGTGTGCTCGTGTTGCAGAAAAATACAAGATTACCCGCCTAATGTCGCGCCGATTGGCGGATAAAATGTCGGGTAATTTTAAGGATGTAACCATCGAAAACACAATGAAATTGGATGTTACAGCTTTGGTAGATAAATTTTTGGATCAAACTAAATTAAATCTATTCGAGTTTTTAGCGGCATACAAATTCCCCAAAGCTGTTGGTACTATTACCTTTGAAGAAAGAATTACTTTATTCGTTGGAATAGTATTAGAATATGATAAAGCCTTCGAATTTAAATATCGTTTAAATTATTACGAGTACGAAGACGCAGAAAAGAAGACAAGAAAATTAGGCTACACGGTTGTTATACCAAAACCGAATGCCAAAAAGAAAATAAGTAAACCAACTAACGTAGAAAATTAAAATGGAATCTACCAACGTAAAACTTCCTAAACAAACGCACGAGATTTTCTCAGTAATGGCGCGTGGAAATTTCATCTCTAGTAATGGAACAAAAGATGGAATGAACAGATTATATGATGTAATCAACAATCCAGAGAATTTTGATAACCTGCAAGCTTATTTCAATGTTATAAAATATAACATCGAGCGTGGAAACAATTTTTTCTACTTCGCTAAAATTGATGAGGCAAATAGTTTAATTGAAAAGAAATTAGAAACATTTGAGAAATACATCGACATCATCGATTTGTTTGCTTCAATGGATAATAAAATTACAATCGGTTCTCGTTTTCGTCCAAGCGAAATTGCCGAAGAGTGTAATGCAAATGTGCGTTTAAAACAAAAGCTTCAAAAAATTCCTTTGTATCGTTCAGAAACATTGAGCAACAAAGTTCGTGAAATTTGTGATTTAATGACGCGTGATTCTTTCTTAGACAGAGAAGACGAAGAAACTGAAACGTACAAAGTACTGGATGCATACTCTTACTTAATGGATATCGTAAATGCGATTGCCGTTTACGAAGAGACCGGAAACACAGATGGTTCAACCGGAGGAATAATTTACAACTAAGAATTACTTTTTTATAATATAACATGGAAAATTGTAGAATACTTAACCGCATTGTAATGATAAATATCGCATCCAACAGGTATGCAGATATAGAGATGAGCGGTAATACTTGCTTTGTTGGGACAAACAACTTCGGTAAAACTTCCCTGCAACGTGCAATCCTATTTTTTTATAGTGCAAACAGTCGTGGTTTGGGTATTTCTGCATCGCAGAAACCATTTGAGGAGCATTACTTCCGTTATGAAAATTCATTCTTAGTATATGAAGTTGCAACTGAAGACAAAAACTTCTTTGTTATTATTTATCGTCACCACAAATTAAATTTCCGTTTTGTTGATGCTGCTTATAATCCTGATTTCTTCTTCAACGAAAATGATGAAGCGCTTAAGATTACAGATGTATTAAAGAAATTAGACAAACACGGAATTTACTACAGTAACCAAATTGATACATTTGAACGTTACCGTAATATTTTATACGGAACGGAAACCGATAAAAACCTTAGCAAATTCCACATCTTACGTGGTAACGAGAAATACCAAAACATTCCAAAATCTATTACCAATGTATTCTTAAGTTCGAAATCATCTATTGATTCTCGTTTCATTAAGGACTTTATTGCGAACTCACTCTCTACAGAAGCTGCTAGTATTAAGCTAGAACAAGTAGAACGTCAGTTACGTCAGTTCAATGAAAAGTACACGGATATTGAAACTTACTTAAAGAAGGAAACTCAGCAATTAATTGAAATGATTGATAAAAAATTCGATCAGGTAAAGATGTTGAAGGGTTCTCAGTTAGAAATGGCTGATAAATTAGGTAGCAGTTTAAAGTATGCTGAAGTACAAAACGAATCAATTCGTGAAGCTTCTAAGCAAAAAGAAGAAGAAAGTGATTTATTAATTGCTGCACACAACTCGGAAAAAGGAGTTATTGAAGGCAAACAACAAGATATACGTGAAGAGATTGGATATTATGATAGAACCATCCGTGAAGCAAATAAAAAATTAAAAGAATACCAAAATCAAAACGTTGAAGAAGCTGTTGAGAAACACAAGCAACGCGAGCAATTACAAGTTGAGTTAAATATGGCTCGTAAAGAGTATGAAACCTTAACTAGTAATGTATCCAGCATCGAATTAAAATATTCTACTTTATTAGAGCAGTTAAAAAACGAACGCGCTTCTTATATCAATGGAATTAACTCTAAAACAAGTACAATTTTTAACGACTACAACGAGCGTCAGTTACTTGCTAAAAATGAGTTAAACAAAAAGGAAAACGAATTAAAAGAAAAACGTGAAGATGCATTGCAGAACATGACTGCAGAAATTACATCTAAACAAATTGAGTTTAACGAATTAAAATCAGAAGAGAAAGTAATTCGTAATACACGTTTCTATGAAAATGAAATTAAACAATTAGAAACTGAATTAGCTGAACTACGCGCTGTTACTTATAAAAACCGTTCAGAAAAAGCAATTAAGAGCAACTTAGTTCAAACATTGCAAAAAGAATGGGAAAGTGCTGAAGCAAAAATTAAGACTTCATTATCCAACCAAATTGCAAAGGTTAACAATGAAATTATTAAAAAGAAAGCTGAAATTAAAGAAATTGAAAGCAAACTAGATGTGCAAGATGGTGCATTATATGGCTTCCTTGAAGGTAATATTAAAGACTGGCACAATACCATTGGTAAAGTTTGTAACGAAGAAATTTTATTCCGTACCGATTTAGAACCTGAGTTTAAAAAGGAATTAGCTGATTCATTATATGGAGTAAGCTTAAACTTAGGAAACGTTTCTATTTTCTCTAAATCATTAGAAGAATACCAAGGAAATAAAAATGAATTGTTAGCTCAAATTCGTGAGTTAGAAGATTCATTAACACAATTCCAAACAAGCAATAATGAAGAAAAGTTATTAGCTGCTGATAGATACGGAAAACAATTAGGTGAATTAAAAGAAGATGTGAAGGTACTTACCTACTCTCTTGAACTAGCCGAAAAACGTGAGAAAAAATTAATTGTTGAATTAGACGACTGGAACCAAAAAGCAAGTTCAGAAGTTGAAACTTCCTTATCTGGTAACCGTTCTAAAGCAAATTTAATTGAAGAAGAATTAGCAATTTTAAATAAGAAGAAAAACAACTTATTAAACGACTTCAATCAACAATTTGATCAATTACGCAAATACCACATGGAGCGTATTGAAGATTTACGCGCTCGTCAAGAAAATGAGATTAAAGATATTGAAGAAGAGAAAGAAAAAACAGTTGCTGCATTTGATAACAGAGAAGCATTGTTGGTTGACGAAAAAGAAACTGCTTTCAAATCAAAAGGTGTAGATAACAAACAAGTAAAGGACGTTGACAAGCGTATTAAAACATTGCAAGATGACATCAAAGAAATTGAGCAATACTCGCAAATTGTAAACGATTACTTAAAAGATAAGCGTGAGTTGTTTGATAAACTTCCTGAGTTTATTCAAAAGAAAGAAGAGTACATGAAAACTTCTTCTGACTTAAACAACCAATTAGAAGAGGCAAATCGTAAGTTCAATTTAAAGAACATGGAGTTGCGTAAACAAAAACGTGCTTTTGATGAAGAGTTAATTGAGTTTAACAATGGTATCAATTACTTCACTAAAAACTTCCGCGAAACGCCTGTTTACAATAAGTTTGCAGATATTATTGAACGTGCCGAACCTAAGAAAACCAATTACTCGGTAATGGATTTGTGTACTCAATTATTAAAGAACGATTCGCATTTTAACGAAGAGTATGGTGCTTTCCAACGTTACGTAAATGAGTTTGCAGGTAAATTCCGTTTAGATAATCACTTTAACTTCGTTATTCGTAACGATGCATCACAAGCGGAGTACGAGCGTTTTGCACAAAACGTATCGAACTTCATCCACGAAAACAAAATTGAATTATCGATTGCTGAAACAGCAACGCAAATTGGTTTGGTAACGGATAGTATTGCTTCCAAAGTAAAAGAGTTAAGTAACCAACAAGATAAGATTCAACACATCATTGCATTAATTGCAGAAGATTTTAAGAAAGCTGAGTTTGAAGAAAGTAAGTTGATTGAGTTTATCAAAATCAAGTTAGAAGAATCGGACAACAAGGTTTACAAGATGTTGAAGAAGATTGAAGAGTTTAAAGAAGAGCATGGAATGTTCTACGGAGAAGGCTTATTCAGCACTGATTACTCTTTAAACGGTAAAAACAAAGAGGTAAACAACAAAGCTGTTAAGTTGCTTGAGAGCTTACGTCAATCGATTAAAGAACAACAACAAGAAGAAATTCGTTTACAAGATTTATTTGAATTAAAGTTCAACATTAAAGAAGGTATGAACGAAACCGGCTGGACGCATAAGATTGATAGTATTGGTAGTACTGGTACCGACATCCTTGTAAAAGCAATTATCTATATTACTTTATTACACGTATTCATTAAGGAATCATCGCACAGAAGTTCGAAAGCCTTTAAGGTACATTGTATCATTGACGAGGTAGGACAAATCTCGGCACATTACTTAAAGGAATTATTGAAGTTTGCTAAGAACAGAAATATTATGATGATTAATGGTTTACCAAACAAGAGTGGTTTGGAAAGTCATTACCGTTACACTTACCAGTTTAGAAGAGAAGAAGATGGTAATGTAAGGATATTCCCAAGTATTGTAACGGAGGTGGAGGCTTAGGCTTCGACAGGCTCAGCCTGACGCAGAGATATAAAGAATGAGAAGTGGACAATTAATAATTTTGAATTATTAGGAATAGCGTCATGAAAATAAATCAAGAGACTCTAATTTCGAATGAAAGCATAATTATTAAATCTATTCCTCACAAAAACAAATTTTATATTCCAATTGGTTTATGGGCCTTTGCTATGCTTATTGCATCATCGATTTATATTGATGATGACGAACACATAGACAATATGTATCATTTAGGTTTGTTTACGCTTCACTCGTTATGGATTACTGGTCTTTTAATTTTTTTAGCCTTTTTATTCTCAAAAAAAGTAGAAATAACCACAACGAAAATAATCTATCGAAATTTTTTCAATAGAATAACTAAGGAATACAAATTGGATGATATCGTCGATTTTTATTGGAGTAATAAACCTATTGTTAGGAGAAATAGAACGGGCGATACGACAACGAGATTAGTCCTAATAGGTATAGATTTTAAAAATGGAGAATCTATTTCAATGAGTGGAGACCAATTTGCCAACTACAATGAAATACGTTCATGGTTATTTGATTACTGCACTGATAATGAAATTATCACAATACGGCCTTTAGAAGAAAGAAAAAGAAGTAGATTTAGACTATGAAACACATAACCCTCCTATCCATTTATCTCTTAGTACTAATTTGGTCTGCTATTAACCCGCATGATTATTTTACTTGGATATTAGAAGTGTTTCCAGCTCTAATTGGTTTGGGAATTTTATTGACAACAAAAAATAAATTTCCTTTAACAGATATAACTTACATTTTAATTTTAGTGCATTGCTGCATTTTGTTTGTTGGCGGTCATTACACCTACGCCGAAGTTCCGTTGTTTGATTGGATAAAAGAATATTTTGAGCAAGACAGAAACAACTACGATAAAGTTGGTCACATAGCGCAAGGCTTTGTACCTGCAATAATAATTAGAGAAGTTTTTGTAAGAAAGCAAATAGTGAAAAAAGGAATGTGGCTTTCGGTGATAGTAGTTTTCTTTTGCCTTGGTATTAGTGCCATGTATGAATTGTTAGAATGGTTAGTAGCAGAATTAAGCGGAGAAGGTGCAGATGCTTTCCTTGGCACACAAGGTTATGCTTGGGATACACAATCGGATATGTTATGCGCTATGATTGGGGCAATTAGTTCGCTGGTGTTATTCTCCAAATTGCAGGAGAAGCAAATAAATAAACTAAATTTACATCATGAAAAAATTCACACTACTTAGTCTACTCGTTTTTATTTTATTAAGTCCAGTTGCAAGTTTTGCTTGGGGCAAAACAGGTCATCAAATTGTAGCTAAAATTGCAAAAGCACATTTAGAACCGGGTGTGTTAGATTCGGTACAAAAGTATTTAGGAACTATGAGTTTTGAAGATGCAGCAACTTGGATGGATGACGTAAGAAAAGACACTAGTTTAAACTTCATGAAACCTTGGCATTATGTAAATGTGGAGAAGGATAAAACCTATGTAAAAAACAACGAGCCTAATATTATAAACGAGTTAGAAATTGTTATTGCCGATTTAAAAAACAGAAAAGGAAGAAAAACTGAGGATATTAATTTTTCGCTTAAACAACTATTTCATTTAGTCGGAGATTTGCACCAGCCCCTGCATGCAGGCTACGGCGTTGATAAAGGCGGAAATGATATAAATGTAAAACACGAAGGAAAAGACAAAAACCTACATTGGGCTTGGGATTCGGAAATTATAAAAAGCAAAAAGATTACTTACGAACAAGTAGAAGCAAAAGCTATGAAGCTTTCAGGTAAGAAATTAAAAGCTGCGCAGATAATTGATGTAATGGTTTGGATGAATCAATCGAGAAGTTATTTGCCAAAAATATATAAGTTTAAAAACAATGAACTCGACCAAAAATACATGGATAAAAACGCGAAGATTATTGAGAAACAATTGATGCTTGGTGGTTTACGTTTAGCTGCAGTTTTAAACGATTCGTTTAGGAAATAACATGGAACAAAAGCAAAAAGATCCATTACACGGAATAACCCTAGCTATGATTGTTACTTTTTTGCAAGAAAAGTATGGATGGGAAGAATTGGATAATCGAATCAAAATCAATTGTTTTTCTGTAAACCCTAGTATTAAATCAAGCTTAACCTTTTTACGTAAAACGCCTTGGGCACGAAAAAAAGTAGAAGATTTATATTTAGAAACCATTTCAAAAATTTAATTCATGAAGAACTTAAAGCTAACATTGCTCCTATTTGCTTTATTGCCTTTAATATCATCGGCTCAAAAAACAAAAAAAGATAGTCTGTCAAAATTGGAAATAAACCAATTTATGGATAACTGGCATTTGTTTGCGGCAAATGCCGACACTTTATTTTTTGAAATGATGGCTCCAAATGGTGTTTACATTGGTACAGATAAAACCGAAATTTGGAAAAGAGATGAATTTAAAAAATGGGCAATGCCATTTTTTAAACGCAAATCAGCTTGGGATTTTAAAGCTATCAAACGCAACATTTATTTTTCGGATGATAAAAAGTATGCTTGGTTTGATGAGCAACTAGATACTTGGATGGGCGTTTGTCAATCATCAGGAGTATTAAAGCGCAAAGGAAAAACGTGGCAAATAGAACACTACCAGCTTTCGGTAACCTTGCCTAATGATGTTACAAAAGATTTTATTAAACTCGTTAAAGATTACGAAAAATAATAATAACAAAAACAAAAGCGGCTACTTTTTAAGTAGCCGCTTTTGTTTTAATGAAAGTGTTAGATTTACTCTATTACCACAATACGTTGAGTGTATTTTTTATTCTCGTTTACAACACTAATAAAATAAACTCCACTCTTTAATTTCATTTCTGAAATGCTAAATGTGTAAGAGAATTTATCTTTGTTGTTTTTTAGTCTTTCAGTTTTTAGAACTTGCCCCATTGCACTATATATTTCCAGTTCAACATCTGAATTACTTGTTGCGTTAAATGAAATACTTATTTTATCCTTAGTTGGATTAGGGAAAACAGAAAATTCATTTTCATACACCTTTGTTGAAGCGTAAATTCCTACAAAGTTTTCATTTATGTAAATACTTGCCGAATCAGCAAAATAATTATTTTGCGCACTAGAATCAGCTGCAGAAATTGTAATTTCCCGAGTTGAATCCATCGGTAAGTTAGGAATATCTACATAAATTTTATATCCGCCAATTGGTAAATTTTGAAACACATAAAAACCTGTATCATTTGTTGTTGTGCGCGCTTGTATTCCACCTCCTGGGTTTCTGCCCAACTTAACATCAATTCCTTTTAATGGTCCGCCTGGAGAAAACGGCAACAGTGGCCCCTGATTTCCTGATCCATAACGACCATTACCAAAATTTAAACCCTCTGATACATAACCTGAAATAGATCCAGGTCCTGTTGTTACAGGAACTTCTAATACTTCAATATTTACAGTATCTTGAAGAAGACAACCATGTGTATGTACAAGCGAAGAATCCCATTGAAATGTGTTTCCATTATAAGTTGGAATAGATAAAGGATAAAATGAAGTGTCTAATATTGCCTTTATTAAATACTGTCCACTATCTAAACTAAAAAACGCATAATCACCCGAAGGATTAATTCCAGCAATATCAACTGTATCATACCCAGCACTGCCTGGTTGGTATTTAAATACATAAACTAAACCCGATGATAAATCCGCTGAAGGATCAGTTGGTGTTGATATATGCCCCCACGTGTCTGTGCTTGGTGTTACAGTTGTTAGTAATGCTCCGGGATTAACTGTACATCCATTTGCGTCAACAATTGTAATGGTAAAATTTTGTGATGTATTAGCAATATGAGTTGGGTTTGCAACTGTATAAGTATTAAAACCACTAAACCAGTTAAAAGAGTAAGGTGCCGTTCCACCTGTTGGATAAACATAATCTGCCAAATGAAGTTCGGTTCCTTCACAAACAGTTAATGAACTACCATAACCATTAACTGATAAAACAGGGACTACAGTTCTTGTAAATGAAATAGAATCTCTTAACAATAAATCAGGCGAAAAAGCCACCAAAGCAAATGTATAGGTATGAACAACTGAATAAGTAAAAGAAGGATTTGGTTGAGTACTATATAAGGAACCATCAACATACCATTTATAAGTACTTGCCCCTGTAGAAGTGTTTGTAAAGCTCTCAACTAATGTTTGGCAAACAGTTGATGTTCCAATTGATCCACTGTATGATGCGGTTGGAAATTGCATACGATAAATTTGTCCGCCTAAACCATTAGTGTGTTCTCCACCACAATAAAGAAAATTATCCTTTGCTGTAAAACTCCATCTTCCACCATAATTAAATAGGCTATAAAAAGCTGAAGGAGAAGATTGAGTAAAATTAATTCCATCATCAGACCTAAAAACAATAGTACTGGATGGCATCCCAGAGATATGATTGCTTTGGTTCATTAGTCGGTTTGTTGGAAAGTCACCTTCCTGGGCCGTACACTCAACCCACATCTTTCCCTTAAAGGAAAATATTTTATTGATAGAATAAATACTTCCTCCTCCAAAACCAAAACCATCCGCAGTTATTGTTGTCCAATCGTTTTGAGAATTGTATTTAAATAATTGTCCACCATTACTCCAATTAGAAGCGCCAACATAAAGTGAACCATTAAAAACTCCGAATGAATTAAAGCTGGTATTCATATCGATAATACCAGGTGAAGTATGAGCGCGAATAGTATCTGAACCATTAGTTTGTTTATACACATAACTTTCCATAGTAAAGCTATTGAAGATATTTGTGAAAATGGTATCGTTATAAACAAATGCATCCCAAACACCGTAAACCTGAGTAGAAAAGGTGTATACAAGCGACCAGTTAGCTGAATTTTTTGGGGATTTCCAAATTTGATATGGGACAGTATTATTATAGTTACCAATTACAATGTACACCGAATCCGCTCCCACACCTTGAGAATAGAAAAACATTTTAGAAAGAATATTATAATTTGAACCCCAAGGCGGAGTTCCTCCGCTCATTCCTGTCCAAGTACTTCCATTATGTCTGTATATACTAACTCCGTTTTGCCAGTTAGCAACACCAACAAAAAGTTGATTTGTAACCGTATCTGCAACTAACTGCTCTACAATTGTATCACCAACATTAGCAGAGGCAGGATACGTTGTTGCCGACCAATCATTCATATCACCTGTAGAAGATACATAAATATCTGGCGGCCCACTTGTTTGACTTACTGTACCAGCATAAATATTATTATTAAAAGTGGCAAGTGGCTTAATAATACTATTTGAGCCAAAGCCATCAACAACAACCGAATCCCAATTGTTTAACTGGGCAAATTGATTTAAAGAAAATAGCGTAGCTAATAAAAAGTAGATTTTTTTCATTTTCATAAACTTAGTTAAGAAGGAATAAATATATTAATTTGCTTTAAAACAGCGTGTTAAATTGGAATTAAAATCTACCGACTTAGTTTACGTCTACAAATTATCGAACCACGAGCGTTGGCGCGGAATTTTAACATCTCGAAGTGATGCTGTTTTAAGATTAATTCCAATAGTGTAACGCTTGTTAAATCCAAAAGGGACCCAATCAATTTTAGCTTCCCAGCAACGCAAATCGCGGTAAACATTAAATGAAGTATAACTTATATTTCGAGTGGTAAAATCATATCCACTATTAAATCCAAGCTTCCATTTTTTGGTTACATCAACACTTCCATTAAAATTAAATTGTTGATTAGGTTTATTTGGTATATTTTTTTCAGCAAGAACTTCATTATAATTTTTACTAAAAATAATATTGTACGAAACATTAAAACTCCAATTGCCAGTTGCTGCAGCACCTACTTTTGAAAACACTTGTGGATTAAATCCTGCGTTTACAGCTACCTGCGAACTTACGTAACGCAAGAACTTGCCTTTTTGCTCTTGATATGAAATGTTTTTCCTCACCCCTAAACTATCTGTACCAAAAAAATCAAAAACACTTCCCCCCATTAAATCAATGTTTTTCCAAATGCGGGTACGAGCTGTTACATTAACTAAACTCCAATTTAATTCCTTTGCTGCAACATTGTATGAACCATTAATGCTCAAGTTTTGAAGCAATACAATTTTCTTATCTACAAAGCCACTATCTGTTTTCTGACGAATTTTCGCTTCAATATTATTACTTAAACCATACGTTAAAAAACCACCTTCATCACCTATTGGCCCGCCATAAATTCCATTCTCAAAAATTGAATAAGAACGACGGTTACCCAAGGTGTCTGTTTGAACCATTTTATAAAAACCTAACTTATCCGTTTTTAAATTTGGATGATACGTAAATCCAACGGTAGGAATCATAAAATGACGAATTTGTTTTAAACGCTTTGTTTTAAAATAATAATCACCAAATACTTTTGTAGTTAAGTTGGTTGAAAAATTGGCGTCAAATCCTGTTTTAAATCCTTGTATAGTATCTCTTATTGCCGAATTAGTTAAGGTATCATATTTATACTCGGTAGAATTAAGGTAATTAACTGCTGTTAAATTAATTGCAGGCGTTAAAGTAAAGTATTTAAACAAGTTTAAATTTGTGCTAATTGGAATTGTGTGCCTAACACCATATTGAATATTATTTAAACTTTGTTGTTTAAAAAATAGAGTGTCCTTTTCACGTAAAAAACTTTTTGCTTCGGCAGTATAACTTATACCAATTTTATCTAAGAAATTTTGTTTACTGCGTGTTTCATTTTTAAATGGAAAAAAACGCATTGTATTAAAAGTAAGTTCAGGGAAACTAATTTCCATATCATGTGTAACTGTGTTTTGATTGTGCCTTGCGTTAACTGATATAGCCGCATTTTTAAATGTATAACCATAACTTATATTCGAATAAAAAGTATTGGTTAAATATTGTGTTGAGTTTTGAGGATTATACTTGTTATTAAAAGCACTTTGTACATTAACATTAGCGCTAAAACGTTCTTTAGGGTTACGTTTTGCATCCTGAAAATGATTCCATGTAACAGCAAAATTATTTAATTTTTGATATCCAAGACTAGCACTTTGCTCAAACGGAATTTCTTTTTCCCCTAAAATTATTTGTTTAATAGTAATATTTAGCGCTCCTGTGTGTTTATAACGAACATAATAACGATTAGTAGTTTTTATTGCCCAAGAGCCGACCGAAAAAATATCTCCACGCACTTCCATATCGGTTTTACTATTGATAGGGAAATAAAAACCTGCGTTCTCCAAATAAAATCCTTGGTTTGGCGATTGACCAAAACTTGGAATAATAATTCCAGCTTTTGATTTGTTTTTTACATTCGGAAAATAACCAAAAGGCAAGCCAATAGGTGTTTTCATTCCTGCAATCTCAACAAACAATGGACCCGTTACAATTTTATCGTCTGGTATAACCTTTACCTTGGTAGCTCTAAAATAAAAAACTGCATCTTCATATTCGCAAGGAATACATTTTGCGTTTTTAATTAATAAAACGTTATTCGAATCCTTTTTAATTGCTTCACCATAAATAAGCAAATCTGACTGTTCGGTTAGTACACCATAAATTTTCCCTTTTTTAGTTTTGGTATTGTAAATAATTTTTTCGCAACGCATTTCACTTTCGCCATCTTTAAATTGTGGCAAACCAACCACGTTTCCAGCACTATCCTTTATACCGGATGCTGAAACAAGATTGTTCTTATTGTCAATTTCAATATAACCTGCTTTTAGTGTTTTACCCGAAAATTCAACGTAAGCCTCACCAAAAAGGAATATCTTTTGGTTCTTTACCTCAAAACGTATCGAATCTCTGGCATTATACTTGATTTCTTCCTCAATAACATCATCACTTAAGGTATCCTCTCTATTACGCAGGGTATCTTGTTGAGCAAAAGAAAAACAATAAAACAGCATGAATGCAGTTATTAACAATAACCGATTGAAAAGTAATGATATACAAGGCTTTTGCCTCACTGCTTCGTGTTTATTTTTGTTTGGGTATATAAACTTCAAAACTACGCAAAATACTCCATTTTAGTATATGATAAAACTGCACAAATACATAAAAAAGCCTTTCAGCATAATTATGTGCGGTATTATGCTATTCAGTTCCGTTTCATTTAAACCTTTCAAAAAAAACTCAGGAGTTAAAATTGTGGTTATTGATGCGGGGCATGGCGGTAAAGACCCAGGTTGTAACGGTGCAATTCATAACGAAAAAGAAGTTACACTTGCTATTGCTTTAAAGCTTGGCAAATTGATTGAAGAAAACCTAAAAGATGTTAAGGTAATTTACACGCGTAAAACCGATGTTTTTGTTGAGTTAGAGGAGCGTGCGCAAGTAGCTAATCGTAATAATGCTGATTTGTTTGTCTCTATACATTGCAACGCTGCTGCAAAATTTGTTACCTATAAAGACAAAAACGGTAAAACACAATACAAAACTTGGAAAGACAAAAAAGGTAAAATTCACAAAAAAGAAGTTACCAATCCTGTTCCCTATGGCTCTGAGACATATGTGATGGGTATAAAAAACGAAAAAGGTAAAATGGAAGTTGCAAAACGCGAAAATGCTTCCATGTTATTAGAAGAAAATTACGAAAAAACATATAATGGCTTTGATCCAAGTAGTGATGAAGCTTATATTATTATGAGTTTAACAACCAGCGCTTATGTTGAACAAAGTGCAAAGTTTGCTTCGTTAATTCAAAGTGAGTATAAAAACAAAGCGGGTAGAATTGACAAAGGAGTTCAACGACAAAGTATTTGGGTACTTTGGAGAACGGCGATGCCAAGTATTTTAACAGAGGTTGGTTTTTTAACTAATCCTATTGAAGAGAAATTTTTAGGTTCTGAAAAAGGACAAACCTACATGGCGAGTGCTATTTTTAGAGCATTACGAAATTATAAAAACGATGTTGAAGGTAAAAACGAAAAGTTTAATGACGATATTGAAAATCAAGAAGCTTTAGAAAACGAAAATTTACTTTATCAAAAAGAACATCCCGAAATAAAAAATGGAATTGAAACAGATGTAAAGGATACTGTTACAGAAAATCAAGAGCCTCCAGTTAAGATTGATGATAAAAAGGATATTGAAAGATACAATGCACTCATAAAACAAGCTGATGAAAAATTGAAAGAACGTAATTTAGTAGATTCTAAAAAACTTTACACTCAAGCATTGGAATTAAAAAAGGATGATTCCTATTCCAAACAAAAATTATCCGAAATAACTAAGTTGGAAACTGAAATTAAAAAGGGTGAAGAAGATAAGGCAAAAGCAAATGAAGCGCAAAACAAACTATACAACGACTTAATAGCCAAAGCTGATAAATTAACTGCCGAGAAAAAATGGGAAGATGCAAAAAAGAAATATCAAGAAGCTTTAATTGCAAAACCCGGTGAAAAATATCCTAAGCAAAAAATTAAAGAAATAGAAGAAAAACAAGCTGCACTAAGCGAAGCGCAAAATGATACTACAAAAGTAAATCCAAAAGATTTAATAAATAATTACGCGGGGCAAACAAAAAAGGATACCGTAAAGAAAAATATTCCAATAAAAGGTGGAATAGAATTTAAAGTGCAATTTACTTCTTCTGATAAAGAAATAGATGCTAATTCAAACAAACTTAAAGGTTTAGAAAACGTTGGGTACTACAAAGCAGGCGCAGTTCTTAAATATACAGCAGGTGTTTTTACCAAGCCCGATGATGCTGTAAAGTACCAAACAAAAGTTCGTGAACTAGGCTACAAAGATGCTTTTGTAGTAGCCTTTAAAAATGGTGAACGTATTGATTACAAAGAGGCTTTGAAGCAGGTTAAATAATCTACTACTTCTTAGTAAACTTCCTATCCGTTAGAGCCAGCAAGAAGTTTTCCAAGTCTTTCTTTTCTGCTTCACTTAAACCTAATGGTTTTGCTAATAAGGAATCTCTGTTTACACTATTAGGAACAAACTTATCTGGAGTATCATAATAATCAATTACTTCTCTTAAGGTTTTAAACATTCCGTTATGCATGTATGGGCCTGTAACCAATAAATTACGCAAGCCAGGAGTTTTAAATTTACCAATGTCTTCAGGCTTTTTAGTTACACCATATCGGCCTGAATCATTTAAATCTTTTCCGTTAAATAAACCTATGTTTCTAAATTGATCAGCAGTAAAATCAGGGCCAAAATGGCAATCGAAACATTTTGCTTTATCATTAAAAATTATCCTGCCCCGCTTTGCTGATGCTGTAAAAGAAACCGTATCAATATCTCCCATAAAATCATCGAAAGGTGTATCTGCTGTTTCTAATGTTGTTTCAAAAGCTGCAATGGCGCTTACCATATCTTCAACAGTTGCTCTACGTTTAAATAATTTCACAAAAAAAGCATCGTATTGTTTATGGCGTTTTAATCTATCAATTGCCACGCTTAAAGGCAAATTCATTTCCACTGGATTCTGGATTGGTCCCTTTGCTTGATCTTCTAAAGATTCTGACCTACCATCATGAAAAAAGAAAAAACGATCGCCCAAATTCATGGCAGTAGGCGTGTTTCTGCTACCTTTTAATGAATCAACTCCAAAACTTAAAGGTACATTATCGGCAAAAGCATGTTCAGGTTTGTGGCAAGATGCGCAACTAATGGTTGAATCGGAAGATAAAATTGGATCAAAAAACAATAGTTCGCCCAACTCTTCAACGCTTGTAGGCTCTTTTAAGGCCACTGCTTGTTTTTCATTTTTATCCGAACAGTTATATAAACCAACAAATAACGAAACTAATCCGATTATAAAAAGACACTTTTTCATAGAGCAAAGTTATCATGTTTTATATATAAACACATTAAAACATATGAATTACAGCATGATTAATCTCATTTAACCCCAAAAATCACCAATCATCTGTTTCTAATGTATCTAGTACTAAATAGCACTTTCTAATGTAAAAACTTATTATATATTTGTATTACAATATCTTTATATATGCGTTTGCATCTTTTTCTGTTTTTAAGCCTCATTTTCAGTGGAATACTGCGTTCTCAATCAACAAATGAATACAGCTATTCGCTAGATTTGACCAAGGTAAAGAACGATAAAATTGAAGTTAAGCTTATTCCTCCATCCATTAAGGAAAACAAAGCTATTTTTATGTTTCCTGCCATTATTCCAGGAACCTACGCAGTATACAATTTCGGACGATTCATCAGCAATTTTACCGTAACCGGAAAAGATGGTAAAGTTATGCCATTTGTAAATGAAAACCCTGACACCTACACAATTGAAAACCCTCAAAACATTGAGAGCATTACTTATTTGGTTGAAGATACTTGGGATACTCAAATTAAAAAGGATTTTGTTTTTGAACCAGGCGGAACTAACATTCAAGAAAACAAAAATTATGTTTTAAATAACCATGGTTTCTTTGGATATTTTAAAGACTATTTAAATCTAAATTTCAAATTAGAAATTACAAAACCAAAAGGGTTTTACGCATCAACAGGTTTAACTAACCTGCAATCGGGCGATGATAAAGATATTATTAATGTTTTTGACTATCATGATTTGGTTGACTCGCCAATTATGTATTGCAAACCAGATACAACATTTATAAATGTAGGTGGAACTAAGGTATTGGTTTCGGTTTATAGTCCAAATAAAAAGGTAAGTGCAGCATATATTGCTGCTAATATTGATTCAGTTTTAAATGCGCAAAAAGAATATTTAGGTGGAAACCTGCCAGTAGAAAAATACGCATTCTTAATTTATTTAACAGACTCTATTACTGGCTCAGGAGCAACAGGTGCACTGGAACATTCTTATTCTTCCTTTTACGTGTTAATGGAATCGGAGCCTCAGCAATTAGCACAAACTATGAAAGACGTTGCTGCTCATGAGTTTTTTCATATTGTAACACCGCTAAATATTCACTCCGAAGAAATTGGTTTTTTCGATTTCAATAATCCAAAAATGAGCGAACATCTTTGGTTATATGAAGGCCTTACAGAATATGCTGCTCATCATGTACAAGTAAAATATGGTTTAATCGATATTGATAATTTCTTTAATGTGATGCAAAACAAAATGGAAGAGTCGCAAAAGTATTTTAATGATACCTTGCCTTTTACCTATATGAGTAAAAATGTATTAGACTCAGCCTATCACGAGCAATACCAAAACGTATACGCAAAAGGAGCTCTTATTGGTTTGTGTTTAGATATTATGTTACGATATAATAGCAATGGAAAATATGGCACACAAGAATTGATGCTTGATTTAGCAAAACGTTACGGTAAAGATAAATCCTTTAAAGATTCTGAATTATTTTCAGATATAGAAAAATTAACAAGTAAAGAGGTAAGAAACTTTTTAGATACTTATGTTGCAGGAAGTAAAACGCTACCATTTGAGGAAATATTTGATAAAGTTGGGTTAAAATACACAAAGAAAATTCAAAAGAAAATGCTTTCAATTGGTGGCATTGGGCTTGGTGTAAATCCAGATAATGAGCGTATCATTATTTTTGATGTTTCGGAAATGAACGATTTTGGGAAAGCTTTAAAATACAAAGAAGGAGATGAAATACTTGAGTTTAATAATACTAAACTAACATTAGATAATGTTCAAGATGTTTTAGCCACCTACATTTCAAGCACCAAGGAAGGTGATAAATTAAATGTAGTTGTTGCTCGAAAAAATAAAAAAGGTAAAGAAAAACGTGTAAAACTGAAGGCAAAACAACGAATGGTATCTGTTGATATTTACAACAATATTGAAGTAAATAAAAACGCAAACACAAAACAGATTGTAGCACGCAATGCTTGGTTGGGATTAACCGGTAATTAAAAATTATGTCGAAACAAAAACTGTATTGGATTTGCCAAGTCTCAGGTTGGTTTGTATATGTATTATTAAACCTTCTTTTCTTTGTACTACAAACTCCACTTTCATTTCCCGACTTTCTAATTTATCTTTCTTGGATTCCTTCAGGGATATTAATTACCCACTTATTTAGAACTATTGTTATAAAGGTAAAGTTAATGCAAGTAAAATTGTATTTACAAATTCCAATTGTAATTATTGGTTCGTTTATTAATGCAGGTTTATTCTATTTTGGTCAGTACTTTTTAGAAAAAGTAGTTCACGATAGTTCTAACGAATTAGTGTTTATTGAAGTAATTGCAAATATCATCAATTATGCTTTTGTGTTTTTCTTTTGGAGTTTATCTTACTTTTCGTATCATTTTCTTTTAAACTTTACGCAAGCTGAAATGAACAGCCTAAGAATACAGGCAACAATGAAAGAAACGGAGTTGAATAAAATTAAATCTCAATTAAACCCTCATTTCATGTTTAACTCAATGAATAGCATTAGAGCACTCATTGGTGAAGATCCAAGTAAAGCGAAAGAAGCGGTAACTCAACTATCCAACATCTTAAGAAACACCTTGATGATGGAAAAAAACAAATTAATTCCATTTGATGATGAAATGAAAATTGTAGCCGATTATTTAAACCTAGAGAAAATAAGATTTGAAGAACGCTTAGCTTTTAGTATTGAGTCTGAGCCGGAAACATCTTCATTTGTAGTTCCACCATTATTACTACAAACATTGGTAGAAAATGGAATTAAACATGGTATTTCAAAATTAACCAAAGGTGGAGAAATAAGTATTCGCTCAACAGTTCTAAATGATATTTTAACCATTCACATTAAAAACTCAGGCATTTATAATAAAAACAAAACTTCTGACTCTGGATTCGGTTTAAAGAATTCAATAGAACGATTGAATTATTTGTTTGGAGAAAAAGCAACGGTTACAATAGATAATGAAGACGGAATGGTTTTAACAAAGATTAATATACCCCATTCAAAAGAAAATAAGTAATTTGTATAATACATAAACAGTATAACATGAAGGCGTTAATTATTGATGATGAAAGATTAGCAAGACAAGAATTAAAAAACTTACTTGCCGAACATAAAGAAATAGAAATCATTGGAGAATGTGCCAATGCAGAAGAAGCAAAGGAAAAAATCAATCTTTTAAAACCAGATGTTTTATTCCTCGATATTCAAATGCCTGGCAAAACAGGCCTAGAGTTAATTGAAGAAATTTCAGGATTACCTGAAGTAGTTTTTGTTACAGCTTATGATGAATTTGCCCTAAGAGCATTTGAAGTAAATGCATTAGATTATTTATTAAAACCCGTTTCAAAAGAACGTTTAAGCGAAACAATAAAGAAACTACTTGCAAAGGAAGACAAAGATGTAAAAAAAGAAAATACTACTCCTTTTCATGATGATGACCAAGTATTTGTAAAAGATGGCGAAAAATGCTGGTTTGTGAAACTATCTAACATTCGTTTATTTGAAAGTGAAGGAAATTATGTGCGTGTTTATTTTGACGGAAATCGTCCACTCATATTAAGAAGTTTAAACAATCTTGATTTACGCTTAAATCCTAAAACATTTTTTAGAGCAAGTCGTAAACACATCATAAACCTTAAATGGGTAGAAACTATTGAAACATGGTTTAATGGAGGTTTAATGGTGAAATTAAAAGGTGGCGAACAAATTGAAATAAGCCGCCGACAAGCTGTTAAGCTGAAAGATATGATGAGCTTGTAAATATTGAAGAAGGAAGAAGGAAGAAGGAAAAGCAACTCTAGATTTTTTTACACATTATTTTTTAACTTGAAATCATTAAAACATATTGTTTTATTTATTTTGCTATTTGCAAGTAGATTTGCTTTTGCTCAGGACACAATTCCAGTTGAAGACACAAGTTTGCTGCGCAAAGATGCCCCTATTCTATTTTTCGATTGCTCTTTTTGCGACCAACAGTTTTACAGACAAAATATTAAATATGTAAATTTTGTTCGCGATAGAAGATTAGCAGATGTTTACATTTTACTTACTCAAAACTATTGTGGCAACGGTGGTTGTAATTACAGTTTGTTTTTTCAAGGCTCAGGTAGGTTTGCAGGCATGAGTGATACCCTGAAATACGAAGCCATTGCTAATGCTCCTAGTTTAGATGTTAAACAAGGCATATTAGATGCCATGAAAAATGGACTCCTTCCCTATTTACTTAAAACACCAATTGCTAAAAACATTAGTTACGAAGTTAAAACCACCGAAGAAAACACCAATGCCGAAAAAATAAAAGACAAATGGAATTTTTGGACATTTAATATTAATGGTAACGGTTTTGGTAATGGTAACTCTTATTCATCCAACTTTGGTGTTAATGGAAATTTAAGTGCTAATAGAACAACCGAGAAATTTAAAACCGAAACCGGTGGATGGTATTTTTTTAATAAACAAAAATTTCAAGTAGATGATACCACAACCATTGTTGGAACACAAAGCAATAGTGGTGGATACCATTTAATCGCCTTCTCAATTGGAAAACATTGGGCAGCGGGGCATTTTGCAACTTACTTTAAATCCCTTCAGTCAAACCTTAAAAATAGCACTAGTTATTTTCCTGGTATCGAATACAATGTTTTCCCATACGAACAAGCCTCACGAAGACAATTGCGCTTTATATATAGAGCGGGAGTTCGTTATCAAGATTATTACGAAAGAACAATTTATGATAAAATGTATAGTTGGTATTATCTTCAATCCTTTGTAGTTCAATACTCACAAATAGAAAAATGGGGCAGCGTTGATATATCAGCTGGTGGATTTCATTACTTTAATTACCCTAGTAACTATAGCGCGTCTATTTATCCATCTATTAATATTAACCCAGCAAAAGGATTAAGAGTTGGGGTATATGCAGGATTAACTCTCGTTAATGATCAGTTTTTTATTAGCGCACAAGGAGCAACTGCCGATGAAATTTTATTAAATCAAAAACAATTACAAACCGATTACAATTACAATTTTGGGTTTAATATAAACTACACCTTTGGATCGATGTATAACAACATCATTAATGTAAGGTTTAATCTAAGTGATAGTTATTGGTAGAAATGGTGAATTACACTTCGACAAGCTCAGTGTTCTAAAGCTATTATTTATTCTATTAAACATTAGAAACATATTCAAACCTCTTTACTAACTTCCCTCCTACCTCAACATCTTCTGTAAACATTGCTTTAGGTCGTACCCACAAGTTTTCTCCTTCGGCTTGGTACAATGCTTTATAAACAACCATTTCCTCTAATGTTTCAGAGTGTTTGGCTACACCAATTACTTCATAAAGATTTCCTTTGTAGTGTTTGTATTTACCCAGTTTCATGCGTTATTTTAGATTTATGATGTTAGATTTAATATTTATTAAAACCTAAATATTTAACTCAAAAAATTATTTGAGTTCTCAAACCTAAGCGCCGATTCCGAACATACAAGGTCGTTTAGAAAAACTAGGCAATGCATTTTTTTTCCACTCTGCAACGGGTTTCATTTTAATGTATTCGGTATCACAAGTAATATCACATGCAATAAGCAAATTAGTTACAGGCGATAAGGTTGCAAGTAACTCAGCTACCATTTGGTCGTTACGATAAGGTGTTTCAATAAAAAATTGTGATTGCGCTCTTGTAGTTGCAGTTTTTTCAAACTCTTTTATTCTACGCGTACGCTCGTGTTTTTCTTTTGGAAGATAGCCGTTAAATGCAAAGTTTTGTCCGCTTAATCCACTTGCCATTATCGACATTAATATAGAAGATGGTCCAACTAATGGAACCACTTTAATAGCATGGCGGTGCGCTAATCTAACAACCTCAGCTCCAGGATCAGCAACTGCGGGGCAACCTGCCTCACTCATTAAACCAATATTTTCACCTTTAAGTAATGGATTAATTAAAGAATGTACATCCATCTCTTTTGTGTGCTGATTTAATTCATAATAATTAAGCTCTTGCAACACAACACCCGGAATAACATCTTTAATAAATGTGCGTGCGGTTTTTCCGTTCTCAACAATAAAATGTTTTAGGCTGGAGATGATTTCTAAATTATACGCAGGTACAATTTTAGAGGCATTATTATTTCCCATGCCTACAGGTATCAAATACAAAATTCCTTTCGACATGTCGTATATTTTATTTAGTTAAATCAAGAGAAGCAAGTATAGCTTTTAGCTCATCTATTTTTTCAAGATGCCCTAATTTTTCAAAACTATAAATCAAATTACGTATTACACGTTTGATGATATCAACATTACTACAAGGCTTGTAATACGAAGGTTTTGGGTCTAATTTTAGTTGAGATAAAAACTGATCAATATCCTGGCTATTAAAAATTATTCCTTTGCTAAATGGGTTAATGTAAAACAAAACATTATCTGCTCCCATATTATTATCGCTACCTGCAAATAGTTTTGCGTACTCATCTACATAAGCAACAATAAAATGCTCTGGAAGATTAACACCATAAATTGGTATTTGTAATTCTTGAGCAATTATCATATAAAGTATTCCTAATGAAACAGGATTACCCTTTTTTGTTTCTAATACAGAATTAATAAAGGAATTTTGTGGAGCATGATAATTAGCAATATTTCCACTAAACTGGTGAACATCAAACAAAATGTGATTAATGATTTTAACCTTTTCCATTGCAGTTAACTCATCATTAATTTCTAACCACACATCATGTTTAATTTGCTGAACTTGCTTGCGAATTTTTTCTTCATCCAAATCAGGATATTGAAAACGTGCGACTAACAAAATACCAGTTAACAAATCATCTTCTTCGCCTTTAGCCCATTTAATAAGCTCTTTAGAAACCGTTTCGAATTGAATGACATGAATAATTTCTTCAATTCGTTTTTGTATGATCATATCAAATGAATCTTCCCAAGCTAATTCCAAATGCGGAATTATCTTGGTTCCAAAAGAAACAAACTTGTCCTTTACATGGACATAAATTTCCTCATCAGGATCATCAAGCAAGTTAATGAGTGCTGAAATTTCTTTTTTAGATAGTTTAGCTGCCATACAGAAACAAATGTACGGCAGTAAAAAGGTGCTTTTTAAGGTGTAATTTTATTTTTTTAACAATCAGGTTGTTAATCTCTCTAAAGCCTTTTGTATCAAGCTCTCTACGCTCTTATCATAATCGTTTGTAAACTCTTTACGCACACGATTTGCTATAATTACACAAACTGTAAGGCAATTATGCCCTAACATTTTACCCAAACCATATAATGCAGATGTTTCCATCTCAAAATTGGTGATTTTAGTCCCATTTAAATCAAAGGAAGTAAGTAACTCATTTAAATCTGGTTTAAACGGATTCAAACGTAGTCTTCTGCCTTGTGGACCATAAAAACCAGGGGCTGTGGCTGTAATACCAGCATGATTTCCTGGGGCAAACTTATTAAACAATCCTTCGTTTGCTTTGTAGCAGTATGGATAAGGTAAATTTTTTGTCCAGTTTAAATGTTTCATAAAGGCATCCGAAATAGCATCTTCGTTTTGCTTTTCAAATCCTTCGTAATAATTTAATAAACCATCTAATCCTAATCCGTATTGCGATACAACCAAACCATTAACTGGAATCTCTGCTTGTAATGCCCCGCTTGTTCCTAAACGAATGATGTTTAATGAACGGCGAGTATCTTTTAAAACTCTTTTTTCTAAATCAATATTTACAGCAGCGTCTAATTCATTCACAACAATATCAATATTATCTGTACCAATACCAGTTGAAAGTACTGTAACACGTTTGCCATTAAATAAACCTGTATGGGTTACAAACTCACGATGTGCAACCTTGTGTTCTATTTTAGAAAAGTACTTTGATATTTTCTCTACTCTACCTTGGTCACCAACAACAATAACATCATCAGCAATTTGGTCGGGTGATAAATCTATATGGTAAACAGTTTTTTTATCAGTTATAATTAATTCTGTCTCGGGGAAATAATTTGGATTTGTGTTCATGTTATTCATTATTTAAACGACAAGATAAGGATTTTTTAAACTTGTTAGACTCAGCATATAAAATTGACGCTTAATCTAAATTTACTTTGTTTTTAAGCTGAATTATCATAAATTTGATGTACTAGTACTGAATATAATTTTAATAATCCTTCTATGAAAAAATTTTACTTATTCTTCTTCTCTATATTATTTTTTACCTCAACTATAAATGCGCAAGTTTATGGCATTGATTCGGTTGCTTCCCCAGTAACAACATGCAGTGGAACGTTTTATGACTCAAATGCATCTGGCAATTATTCAAACAACGAAAATTACACAGCAACTTTTTGTGCACCTGCTGGGCAATACCTTTCTTTTAATTTCACAATGTTTAGTTTAGGGAATAATGATACTTTATTTATCTTCAATGGAAATGACACATTAGCACCTTTAATTGGAACATTCCTTGGAACTAATAGTCCAGGTGTGGTAGTTTCAGGTTTTGAAGGTTGTCTAACCTTTAAATTTAAATCTGATGGGTTTCTAAGAGGACCAGGTTGGACTGCAGCAATTTCATGTTCGACAACGCCTCCTCCTATTACAACTGGAAATAACTGCATGAGTTCTTTACCCTTTTGTACAGGTACAACTTACAATTTTCCAAATTCAACTAATCAAGTAGGTCTTGGTAGTAACGGTATATATGGTTGTTTGGGTAGCACACCAAATCCAATTTGGTACCACATGCAAATATTGGATCCAGGTAATATTGACATTACAATTAATCAAACTGATACAAACAATATTGGTTTAGATATCGATTTTGTTCTTTGGGGGCCTTTTAATTCTTTATTAAATGGTTGTGGCTCATTAGCTTCAACTAACATTATCGACTGTTCTTATTCAACTGCAGCAACAGAAATTGTGAATATACCAAATGCACAAACAGGACAGTTTTATGTTTTACTAATGACGAACTATGCTAACAGCCCCGGTTACATTAGCTTTTCACAAACTGGTGGTTCAGGCACAACTGATTGTGATGTACTAAGACCTTTTACGCAAATAAATGCTTCAGCCAGTACTTGCGATTCGGTAACAGGAACTTATTCAGTATCAGGGCAAGTTTCTTATCAGTATGCTCCAAATAATGGTGATTTAATTGTAAGTACTGATTGCGGGCAAAGTGTTACCATCCCCGCTCCTTGGACTAGCCCAGTAAATTATACTATTCCAGGTTTAGTTGCCGACGGAACAATTTGTAATATCTCCGCTTCGTTTACTGCTGACCCAACACGTAAATTACAAACAACTTATGTTGCTGCGGCGCCTTGTTCACCTATTGGCTTAAACAAAAACGATGTAACCTCAGCTTTTAGTTTATTCCCTAACCCTACTAACGATATCATTAATATTAAATCTGCTTATTCTCAATCATGGGTAACAGTTGAAATTATTAATATGTATGGGAATAAATTAATATCTCAATCCTTTACTGAGAAACTAGATATCAGCACTTTAGACAATGGCATTTACTCCATTGTTTTAAGCGATGCAAATGGGAACAAATTCAAACAAAAGCTATTGAAGAATAGTAAGTAGTGTCTGAAATAAAACTATCGTGTTTGATAAGAAATCGTCAAATTTGAGGCGAGCGAAATAAAAAAAGCGCAGTTTACTTGGGTAAATGAGCATTTTTTTATGAGCTCAACGAAGAAGTTGACGATTTCTTGCAAACACTAAGTAAATTAATTTTATAGCCCAATTTTAGGCATCAATCTAAAAAATAGTTCCTTTTTGTTTTGTATGAGTAATTTTGCATCACAAATTAATGCAAACTACTGAATACAATATTTTACTCCCTATTAATTTTTCGGTTTCAACTGAAAAATTAGTTGAATCGATATTGTCTTTTAAATCAGAAATTAATTATAAAATATTTGCATTAGTTGTTGTTCAAAACAAAAACGAAGAGGAAGCTGCTTTTAACAAACTTGGTTCATTATTAAAAGAAAAAGGTTTAGAAGCTACATGTATTGTTAAATGTGGTGAAATTGCCAGTGAAACCTTAGCTTACGCTACAGAAATAAACGCTTCAATGATTCTTATTAATAAAGTAGGAATCGAAAACAAAACCCAAAACATTGGTGAACTTACCAAAGAAATAGTTAAGAACTCTGTTATTCCTGTTCTTGTATTAAAAAATGATTTACACTTTTCCGAAATTTCCTCAATACTTCTACCTTTAGATATTAATAAGGAAAACAAAAAGAAAATAAGTAATGCATTATTCTACGCTAAATTTTTTCATAACTCACTTATTCGTATCGTTTCAGTGGTTTTTGATACAAGTGACTATGAAATGAATCGTCAGGTTTTTCAACTACAGCACATTGTTCATTTTATTGAAAAGAATGGTTTTGAGTGTACCGGGGAAATTATGCGTTGCAGTAGCGAGTATGATGATTCACTTGGTAAAATCGTTTGTGATTATGCAGAGAAATCAGAGGCTGAACTTGTTTTATTAATGACCGACCACGAAGAAAACAAAAACAAATTCGGTTTAAATACCGAAAGTGAGTATATGCTAAGTAAACTAAGCAATAATATCATTTCGATTACGCCCTAGTCAAATTGATTCTTTAAAAAGATTCCTGCTTCTTTCTCATCCAAAAACTTTGATTAACTTAGTTCTACAAATTAATCACATGAAAATAATTGTTTCTACACTTTGTTTATTAAGCTACACTATAATAAACGCTCAAAATATTGTTCCTAATGGTAGTTTTGAAGACTATAGCAAGTTGCCTTCAAGCACGAGTCAGTTTTCGAGTTTAAAATATTGGGAAAACCCAACTACCTCTAAAGAAGGTGGTACACCCGATTTTTATCATTATGAAGCTGGAGCTGATGCAAGACTGCCGTCTCCATCTTGGGCTGATGGATTAATTATTGAAGCGAGAACAGGAAAAGGTATTGGCGGTATTATTGCTTCATCTGGCAGCATGATTAGAGAATTTATGCTGGTTGAATTAAGTCAAAATTTAATTGCAGGTAAAAAATACAAAATCAGTTTTTATTACTCAAACGGGCAAAAAAAAGAAGTTGGTGCATATGCTACTAAGCTTGGAATTGGACTTTCAACTAATAAACCCGATCAAAAAAAATGGGAAGTTCTTCCGGTAGATCAAGTTGTTCAATCTGAAAACATTCTATTTAGCAATGAATGGGCCCAATTAAGCATAGAATTTACAGCAACAGGAAATTATAAGTATTTTTCTTTGGGTAATTTTAGTAGTGACAACAGCAATTATGATAAAAGAGCGAAGGATTTCGTATTTGGCGATTGGTCATATTATTTTGTTGATGACATTGAATTAGTAGAAACTACAGGTAAAATAGAAGAACCAAAAAAAGTAGAAGAACTTGTTCCGGTAAAAAAGGAAGAAGTGGTAATCACCAAATCGGAAGAAGAAATTTTAGAAAAAGCTAGTCAGGTTCAATTTAAAACAGGTGAATCAAAACTTTTGCCCGAATCATATAAAGCACTTGATGAGGTAGTTGAATTATTAAAAAAGTACCCAGAAGGTTTTTTAAGTATTGAAGGTCATACGGATAGTGATGGAAATAAAGAAGATAATTTAATACTATCGCAAGAAAGAGCTGGAGCAATCATGTCATATTTCATTAAAAAAGGAATTCCGGAAAATCGCCTCAGAGCTGTTGGACATGGTTCTAATAGACCAAAAACAGACGATAATAGCAGCGCAGGAAAAGCAAAAAACAGAAGAGTTGAAATGAAATTTTCATCAAGAAAACTAAAAACAGTTTTTTAACCGAATACTTTATTAAAATAAGAAAGGCTCCCTTGTCATACTGAGCTTGACGAAGTAGGAGCCTTTTCTATTAAACTTAAAAATCTATTAATAATAAATCTGTCTTCTTACTTCTGCTAATTGCTTACAGAAACGAATTACCTGACGAGTATATCCATATTCGTTATCGTACCATACATACAATACTGCGCTCTTTTTATCAGGAGATACAATAGTTGCTTGGCTATCAAATACTGATGGGCAAGGATTGCCAATAACATCAGTTGATACTAACTCATTAGAAAATGCAAACTGAATTTGCTCAACTAAAGCGCCTTGCAAAGCATATTTCTTAATTGTTTCGTTAACTAAATCTCTGTCAACTTCTTTGTTTAAAGTAACATTGATTATTGCTAAAGAAACGTTTGGTGTTGGTACACGAACAGAGTTTGCAGTAAACTTACCAGATAAGTGAGGTAATACTTTTTTCAAAGCACTTTCTGCGCCTGTTTCGGTAATAACCATGTTTAAAGCAGCCGAACGACCACGACGGTATTTTTTGTGGTAGTTATCTAATAAGTTTTGGTCATTTGTATACGAGTGAACCGTTTCAATATGTCCTTTTACAATTCCTAATTCTTTATCTACTACATAAAGAATTGGCATAATTGCGTTTGTTGTACAAGATGCTGCCGAAAATATTTGATCATTTAAATCAACTGTTTCGTGGTTTACACCATATACAATATTAGGAATATCTTTAGCTGGCGCAGTTAATAATACTTTAGAAACTCCTTTTGCATTTAAGTGACGGCTTAATTCAGCTTTATCTCTAAATACACCAGTATTGTCAATTAATAAAGCATCGTTAATTCCGTATTTAGTATAATCAACATCTTCAGGATTTTTAGCGTCAATCATGTGAACAGTATGTCCGTTAATGATTAAAGCTTTATTTTCTAAATCTTCAATAACAGTTCCTGGGAAAGGTCCATGAACTGAATCGGTACGTAATAAATCAGCACGTTTTACAATTTCGATATCGCTGTTACCACGTGTAACAATTGCTTTTAAACGTAATTGCTCACCTTTACCAGCTTGAGAAATAATTTCGCGAGCCGCAATACGACCAATACGACCAAAACCAAACAGTACTACATCCTTTGGAGTAATTGTGTGTTCTTTGCCAACAAAGTCTTTTAGCTTAACATTAATAAAATCAGTAGCTGATTTAAAATTAGCCTGTTCTTGGTGCCATTCAAAAGCTAGTTTACCAATGTCTATTTTAGAAGGGCAAATGTTTGCTTTTAATATTTCGTTTGCTAATAAAGCAGTATCAACAACACTGATAGGCTTTTTTACAATGTTTTTTGCATACAAATGCAAGTTCATAATCTCACTGTTACTTCTGTCAACCAACTGATTACGGAAGATAACTAGCTCGATAGATTTCTCGAACCAAAGTTTACCGATTGCAGCGATTAAGTCAATTGCAGCTTTCTCTTGCTGAATCCATCCGTTTAGTTGTCCTTCGTAATCGGCATTTACTTTCTCTAGGGTGTTTGCGCTCATTATTGTTGTTTTGGTATAAAATTATTTACAAGGGTACAAAAATAAAAAAACCGCCCTGATTAGAGCGGTTTTTTTTATGATTTTTATTAACCTAAATATTGCTGTAGTAATTTGCTTCTCGAACTGTGTCTTAAACGACGAACAGCTTTTTCTTTAATTTGACGAACACGCTCACGAGTAAGGTCAAATTTAGCTCCTATTTCTTCCAAAGTTAAACCATGGTTGATACCGATACCGAAGAACAATTTAACTACGTCTCTTTCTCTCTCTGTTAAAGTAGATAAAGCGCGGTCAATTTCTTTTGATAAAGATTCCATTATTAAGGCTGCATCTGCTCTTGGTGAATCACCATTAACAATTACATCCATTAAAGTACTTTCTTCACCACTTGCCAATGGAGCATCCATTGATACGTGACGACCAGAAACTTTCATAGTATCAGTAATTTTATCTTGTGGTAAATCCAATAGTTCAGCTAATTCTTCTGCTGTTGGTTCACGCTCAAATTCTTGTTCTAATTTAGAATACGCTTTGTTGATTTTATTTAATGAACCAACTTGGTTTAAAGGTAAACGAACGATACGAGATTGTTCAGCTAATGCCTGAAGGATACTTTGACGAATCCACCATACAGCATAAGAAATGAATTTGAAACCACGAGTTTCATCAAAACGACGAGCCGCTTTAATTAAACCTAAATTACCTTCATTAATTAAATCTGGTAAACTTAAACCTTGGTTTTGGTATTGTTTAGCAACCGATACAACGAAACGTAGGTTTGCACGAGTTAATTTCTCTAATGCACGTTGGTCCCCGTCACGTATCTTTTTTGCTAACTGAACTTCTTCTTCTGCAGTGATTAATTCTTCACGACCAATTTCCTGTAAGTATTTATCTAGGGAAGCGCTTTCGCGGTTGGTGATGGATTTGGTTATTTTGAGTTGTCTCATGTATGCTATCCTCCTGTATTTAAGCGCAAAGGTATTCTAATTTGATGTTAATTCAAAATAAACTTATCCTTTGCAAATTATTGATTTTAAGTTAATTATGTAATATTCGACAAAATAGTGAATATCTTCGCTCTATGTAATTAAGGCACTATCCAATGAAAACTAAACTCAGTTTAAGCTAACTTCATGCTCTAAATTCCAAATCCATAGTAAGCTCTTACTCCATTTGGGTAAACGCCTTCTATTAAAATTCCACCTACTTTATCTTTAAGCAAGTTTTCTAATTCCTCCAAACTGTTTATTTTTTTCTTATCAATTGAAGTAATAACAAAGCCTTGTTTTATTCCAGCATTAGCTAATTTACCTTGAGTTAATTTACTTATGCGCAACCCATTTACTATGCCCAATTTTTTCATTTCTTCCTTAGATAGCGTTTCGAAACTTGCACCTAAAGAATTGATTGATGTTGTTTCTTTCACTTCCTTTTTTACAATTCCAATATCCCCATCTTTGTTTTTAAGGATTACAGGAACAACTTTCTCATTGTCTTCACGAATTAAGGTAACATTTACTTTATCTCCTGGACGGTATTTACCAACTTGCTCTTGCAATTCAGAAACATTTTTAATAGCATTCCCTTCTATTTTTGTAATAACATCCCCAATTTTAATTCCAGCATCCTCACCTGCCCCGCCTTCATTTAAACCATTTACAAAAACTCCGTTTAGGGCTTTCAATTTCTTCTCATCTCCAAACTTAGCATCAATATCACGAATACTAACGCCAATAAATGCACGCTGCACAGTCCCAAACTCAACCAAATCGGCAACAATTTTCTTTACAATATTTACAGGAATTGCAAATGAATATCCAGCATACGAACCTGTTTGAGATGCGATGGCTGTGTTAATCCCAATTAACTCTCCATTTGTATTAACCAATGCTCCTCCGCTATTCCCAGGATTTACTGCTGCATCCGTTTGAATAAATGATTCAATTGGAAACATACCGTTTTGCGGATCGTTTTCAAAAATATTGATGTTACGTCCTTTTGCAGAAATAATACCTGCAGTAACTGTTGAGGTTAGATTGAATGGATTACCTACTGCAAGCGCCCACTCACCTACTTTTACATTATCCGAATTTGAGTAATTTAAAAATGGCAAATCGTTTTCTTTAATTTTTAAAAGCGCTACATCTGTTTGAGGATCTGCCCCAACTAAGTCTGCAACATATGTTCTTTTATCATTTAAAACCACTTCAATTTTTGTTGCCCCGTTTATAACATGATTGTTTGTTGCAATGTAACCATCTTTAGAAATTATCACACCTGAACCGGAAGCTTGTTGTGTACGTTGCTGAGGTTGATTAAAATAATAATTCCTAAAGGGATCATAAGCTAAATTATTTGTTACATCCTGAATGGTAGTTTTAACGTGCACAACTGCGTTAACCGACATTTCGGCTGCCGCAGTAAAATCAACTCCCGTTGCTGTAGCCGCACTTCCATAATTCGCAGCAAAATGAACTGGAGTTTCATTTTTATAATCTAATAATTGTGAATGACTATTGTTTGAAGAAAATTGTTTCTCGATTAAAACAGCAGAAACGCCACCTATAGCGGCAATTAGAACGGTTGACAATACTTTTTTCATAGCTCTAACAGTTTATGTTTTGTTTAATAACGCAAATTTAATACACATGTTACCTGTTGAAAAGCTATTTAACAATGCTTAACAGCGAATCAAAAAAAGGATTAAATTTGTTATGTAATTCATAATTTCATAATGGGCAGGTTTAGTCAAAAAGTTCAAATTTTTATTTTCGGAATATCTTTAGGACTGCTCATTGGTTGTCTCTTTTTCATTTTTAAACTAGATGATTTTTTCTCAAAAGCTAGTTTGTTTGAAAAAGAAAACAAAGCAAAAGTTCATGAAGAACTTGTAAAGGAAAATGAATCCGAAAAATCAGTTTCTGAAAATAAAAAGGAGCCTAAAAAAGTAAAGACTATTGCAACAAATTCTGATTCAAACCTTATCTCTTCTTACTCCAATACAAGTAATAACGAAATTAGCGTTACAAACGACGAAAACATTAATGTTTTAAAAGAAGAATTAGTTGGAGTAAAAAATCTTTACTTAAAAGATTTTGATGCTAACTCAGGCTTTAAAAGTATTTCCGACTCGGCACTAACAGCTATGAGTGGAATTACTTCGAATAAAAAAAATGAATTTTACATGGTTGAATTTTGGAAAACTCCTTTAAACAGTAAGGGTTACAAGATGACGCGTAATCGTGTATTAATTTATGGAATAAAAGAAAAAGAAGATCTTACGTTGATTAAATTAAATGAGAATTATTACTTAAAAAATAATTCTGAGGTTTTTAAACTGAATTACTCGCCTGATTTTAAACCTATGGAAAGAGTTAGCGAAAGTTCAATTCTTCAAAAATTAAATTAAAGTAGTATGAACTTTTTCGCCGGATTTGGTAAAGGTGTTTCTTCTTTCTTTAGAGCTTTCGGTTTAATTTTCGAAAAAGGGCTTTGGCATTATATTTTTTATCCACTCATCATGATGTTAGTAATGTATTTACTAACTATTTTTTTAGTTGGTGAATTAGCTGAATCAATTAAAGAATGGATTGAAGGTCAAATTAAGCTTGAATCAGTTCCAGATGAAGGGCATTGGTTATCGTGGGCAAAAGGATTTATTACTGGTTGGTTAGGATTTATTATTGCAATTCTCATCAAAATAATTATGTGGTTTATATCAGGCACATTTGTAAAGTACACCACCCTTATTATTCTATCTCCTATTATGTCATTGCTTTCCGAATCTGTTGAAGAAAAACTAACTGGAAAAAAATTCCCCTTCAATTTTGGGCAGTTAATGAAAGATGTACTAAGAGGAACTTTAATTAGTTTACGAAATATGATGTTAGAATACATTATAATCTTCATAGGTTTTGTTGTTTGTTTTATGTTTGCCCCGCTTACTTTTGTGGTTACTCCATTATTATTTATAATAGGTTGGTACTTTATAGGATTTTCGATGCTAGATTACTCCTGCGAACGTAACAAAATGAAAATTAGTGAAGGAATAAGTTTTATTAGAAAAAACAAAGGAATAGCAGTAGGAATAGGATTTTGTTATTCATTGTTCTTTATTTTACCTACTTTTATAGGAACTGGCATTGGAATGATGTTTGGACCAATTATGGCGGTTACTGGTGCAACAATTGCCTTTATTGAACTTAGAGATAAAACAGATGCAAAAAAAATATAGTATTTCAATTGTAAATTACCTTAACACATTACCTTTTGTGTACGGTTTACAGCAACATAAAATAGATGAGATTGCTGATTTGCAATTTGATATCCCTGCGGTTTGTGCAGAAAAATTACTTACTAAAAAAGTTGATATTGGCTTAGTACCCGTGGCAATATTGGCAAAAATGGATTCATACCGATTGTTAACTGATTTTTGTATTGGAACTACAGGGGTTGTTGACTCTGTCAAACTTTTTAGCACAGTTCCGTTAAATGAAATTAAAACGATTTTACTCGACTACCAATCAAAAACCTCGGTTGAATTAGTGAAAATACTTGCAAGAGATTATTGGAAAATTTCGGTTGAATTTGTTGACGCTGAGCCTGGATTTGAAAGCAAAATTAATGGTAATACAGCAGCTGTAATTATTGGAGACAGAACATTTTCTATTAACAATACGTTTGCTTACGAATATGATTTAGCAGCCGAATGGAAAAAACTCACAGGCTTGCCATTTGCATTTGCTGTTTGGGCATCTCACGAAAAAATTGAAGATAAAGAATTCCTAAAAGCATTTAACAACTCACTAAAATTTGGCGTTGAACATATTGATGAAGCATTAGCTTCACATACTAATAAACACCCTAATTTTGACCCAAAAGACTATTTACACAATAAAATTTCCTATAAATTAGACTCTGAAAAGCTAAGAGCTATAGACCTTTTTATTGGGAAAATAATTTAATTTTTATTTAAAATTATTTTCTGTAATTTAGAAATCTAATTATTCGACTATGTTAAAGACTTTACTTTTATCATGCACTATTGGTTTAGTTGCAACTCAACCAATTTTAGCAACTAATTTATCTAACAACAAGATTTCAAAATTCGACCTTGGCGCCAAAGATGTTATAAAATTAGAGAGAGGAAAACAATTACTTTATGGCGGAAAACTTAAAGAGGCTCTTGCTGTATTTAAAGAAATTTCAAGCGCAAACGCTACTGATGGAATTGCACTTCATTACCTTGGAGAAACTCAATATCGTTTAGGCGAATTTGCAGATGCTACTGAAACCTTAAAAAAGGCAAAAGAAACAGCAAATGTTAAAGCTGAAACATTCTACTTTTTAGGAAGCATGAATTTAATGAATGGTAAATTTGATGAGGCTCTTACCGAATTTAATACTTACCAAACTAAAACTGCAGAGAAAAAAAATGGAGAGTATGACGTTGCAGTTTATATTAGTCATTGTAATAATGCTAAAAAAATGATGGCATCACCTGTTGATGTTAAAATAGTTAATGGTGGTGGTTTAATTAATTCTAAGTACGATGACAAAGCTCCAAGTATAAGTGCTGATGGTAAAAAATTAGTATTCAGCTCAAGAAGACCTGAAACTACAGATGCGCCAATGGATATAGAAGGTGATGGTAAGTTTTTTGAAGACATCTATATATCAAGTTGGGACAGTGCAGGTGCAAAATGGACAGAAGCACAACCAGTACCAGGTAATGTAAATGTTGATGGAGCACATGATGCCTGTACAAGTATTAGTGCTGATGGTAAACAAATTTTTATTTATAGAAACAACATGAATGATCCTGAATCAAGAGGTGGAGATATATTTGTTTCTAAGGTAAATAACAATAAATGGAAAACACCTGAATCATTAGGAAAACCTATAAATTCAAGCTACTGGGAAGGTGGAGCATGCGTTTCTCCTGATGGAAAAACAATCTTCTTTACAAGTGAACGTAAAGGTGGAATTGGGCATTCGGATATTTGGATGGTAACACGTAAAACAAAAACAGAATGGAACAAACCAGTAAATATGGGTGCTGATATTAATACTGAATTTGATGAAGGAGGAATGTTTTTATCTCCTGATGGAAAAACATTGTTCTTTTGCTCAAACGGACATAATTCAATGGGTGGACAAGACATTTTTAGAACAATTAATGAAAACGGTACTTGGAGTAAACCCGTTAATTTAGGTTTTCCTATTAATACTCACAAAGACGATAAAACATTCACAATCTCTGCTGATGCTAAAGTTGCCTATTTTGCTAGTAATCGCGAAGGTGGAATTGGAGAAACAGATATTTACCAAGTTGACTTAGGGAATTATGCTGTTTTAGAAAAAGATTTCAAGAAAAAAGAAAACAATGGTTTAAGTATTTTAAAAGGAAAAATATTAGATGGTGCTGAAGGTAAAATTGTTGACGGTGTTGAAATAAATATCACCACAGAAAGCGGTGAAAACATTGGAAGTACAACAACAAATGAAAATGGTGAATACTTTATGACGCTAAAAGGTGGTGCTACTTACATAGTAAAAGCAAGCAAAAAAGGATTTACTGATGCTTCCGAAACTGTTAAATTAGGATTAGGTAAAAACGGCGAAACATTTAGTTTGGAAAAGCAATTATTATTGAATAAAAAATAATTTTCCAGTTCGAACATAATTAAAAACTCCTCAAAATGTTTGGGGAGTTTTTTTTTGAGCCTAATTAACTGAAACAATTGATTTTACGGAATGTTAATTTAACAATCCATTGTTAATCCTTTCATGTAACATTTAACAAAAAACCGATTATATAAAGGTATTTTTGTTAAATGAGTAAAAAACCAACTATTCTAATTACTAATGACGATGGTATAACTGCACCAGGCATTACCTATCTTATTTCTATTGCAAAACAAATTGGCGAGGTTTTTATTGTTGCCCCCGATAAACCACAAAGTGGAATGGGGCATGCTATTACAATTAACTCAACGCTAAGAGCTATCCCTACAAAATACCACAATACAGAACATGAGTATAGTTGCAGTGGAACACCTGTTGATTGCGTTAAGATTGCGATTAACCAATTAATGAAACATAAACCCGATATTATTTTATCAGGTATTAACCATGGTTCTAATTTATCAATTAATGTAATTTATTCAGGAACTATGAGCGCTGCTGTTGAAGGAGCTGTTGAAGGAATTCCCGCTATTGGATTTTCGTTATGCGATTATGCGCATGAAGCAGATTTTTCTCAAGCGACTGAGCATATCCAAAAAATCATTCATTCAGTTATAAAAAACAAATTACCAAAGGGAGTTTGCTTAAATGTAAATATCCCTAAACTAACTAAGGATGTAATAAAAGGAATTAAAGTATGTCGTCAGGCGAATGCATTGTGGGAAGAAAGTTTTGACGAAAGAAAAGATCCTTACGGACGTCCTTACTACTGGTTAACTGGTGAATTTAAAAATTTAGAAAAAGAAGCTACTGATACAGATGTGTGGGCAAATGAAAATGGATATATAACAGTTGTTCCAACTCATGCTGACATGACTGCTTACGAAGCAATAAACAAACTTTCAGAAAATTTAAAGTAATGCAAGATTATCAAAAGGAGATAGAAAAAATACGAAGCATTAGCTACAAGAAATACAACAAATTTTGGTTGGGTGTTTCTCTTGGTCTATTAGCACCCTTTTTATGTTTGTTCGGTTATTGGTTAAACTCATATAGCTTCATGGGTTTCTTCCCAACTTTTCCTAGGTATTTAATGTTAGGGAAAGTTTTTGCAGCTGTATTAAGTTTATGCTTAATTCCCAACTTAGGTTTGTTCTTTATATTTATTAATACTGAGCGATACAAAACAGCTAGAGGTTTTATCCTATCGACTATACTTTATGGATTTTTCATAATGTATTTAAAAATATTTGTTGAAGAAACAATGTTCTAACATTTATAAAACGGAAATTGAAATACTATATCATAGCAGGGGAAGCATCAGGTGATTTACACGCAGCTAACTTAATGAATGAATTAAAAAAAATTGATTCAGAAGTTTCGTTTCGTTGTTGGGGTGGCGACCGCATGAAAGCAGAAGGTGGGAATATAGTTAAACACATCAAAGAGCTTGCTTTCATGGGATTTGCAGAAGTGCTCATGAACATCAAAACAATTAAACGAAATATAGATTTTTGCAAAAAAGACATCTTAGGTCACAAACCTGATGCTCTATTATTAGTTGACTACCCAGGATTTAATTTACGAATTGCAGACTTTGCTAAAAAAAATGGCATACATGTTTATTTCTACATTTCGCCAACTGTTTGGGCTTGGAAAGAATCAAGAGTTGAAATCGTAAGAAGGTCGGTAGATAAAATGTTTGCCATTCTCCCATTTGAAAAACCTTTTTACGCTAAACATAATATTGATGTTGATTACGAAGGCCATCCATTGTTAGATGAAATTGAAAAAGTTAAACTTACCATTCCAACAAGAGAAGAATTTATAAAACAAAATAATTTAAGCGGAAAACCAATTATTGCTTGTCTACCAGGAAGTAGAAAGCAAGAGATTAAAGTTATTTTACCTGCAATGCTAAAACAACTAAAACATTTTCCTGATTATGAATTTGTTGTTGCTGCTGCTCCTAGCCTAGCCTTAGAAAATTACACTGCAATTGAAGGCATGGATAAAATTAAAATGCTTACAGGCAAAACCTACGAATTACTTCATCATGCGCATGCAGGTTTAATAAAATCAGGTACCTCCACATTAGAGGCTGCATTATTTAATTTACCAGAGGTTTGCTGTTATGCAGGAAATCCTATTTCAGTTTGGATAGCAAAACGTTTGGCTATTGTTAAGTATGTTTCTTTGCCCAATTTAATTCTTGACAAACTTATTGTAACAGAATTGATACAAAAAGAAATGAATGAAGAAAACATGAAAAGAGAATTAATGGCGCTAGTTAAAGAAGGTGACGCAAGAACTAGTATGCTGAATGATTTCTCGAAACTAAAAGAAATGTTAGGGACAAAAGGAGCCTCTGCGCGAATTGCACAGAAATTACACACTTATGTAAAGAACCAAAAAAAGTGATAAAGCTCATTTACATATTTATTTTTTGTTCTCTGTTAGCCGCGGCCTACTCTAGTATTATAAAACCTGGAGATGATAAAACAGCTAAGCCAAAAAAAACATACTCTAGAAAACTAGGAGAAGAATTAGTAAACGTAAGAGTGTTATCTCAAACAAAAGCTACAGCTATTTTATTTGCCCCGCAAAGAGGAAAATATGAATTAATTGCTGACGGAAAAAACTTGATGGAATTAGATGAACAAGCAATTTTAAAAGCTACACTTGTTAACGACTCTATTGAATTAAAAACATTTGAAAATGTAATTGGAAAGTGTAAATCATTTAAACTTTATTCGTTTAGCGAAGTATGTAATTTTAAATTAAAGGTGGTTCAACCGGATAGAAAACCACGCTATTTTGATGATAATGTTACCATTTCAATCGAAAACGACCATTTAAGAATCATCAATCATACTTGGATAGACCATTACATAGCAGGAGTTTCAGAAGCAGAAGCAGGTTCACGTTCGTCAATTGAGTTTTATAAAGTACAATCCATACTTGCTCGTACTTATGCACTTGCCCATTTATATAAACACGGACCAGAAGGTTATAATTTATGCGACCAAGTACATTGCCAAGCATTTTACGGAAGAACGCAAGATATTTCTATACTCGAAGCTGTTTACTCAACAAAGGGGCAAGTTGTTGTGGACGAAAATTTACAATTAATCACAGCTGCATTCCACTCAAATAGCGGTGGCCAAACAGTAAACTCCGAAGATGTGTGGGGTTCAAAAACAACTTATTTAAAAGCGGTGAACGATTCGTTCAGTTTAAAAATGCCAAATGCTCGTTGGGAAAGAAAAATGCCAGCAGAAGATTGGCTTACTTATTTAAAAATAAAACATAAATACCCAAGTGATGACAGCTTAGCTAAAAATGTTGCATTGAACTTTAAACAAGAATACCGAAAAATAAATTTTGAATATGCTGGAGTTAAAATCCCTTTAAAATCAGTGCGTACAGATTTGCAATTAAAATCAACCTTTTTTAGTGTTGAGCCAAATGCGACTGGCGACTCTGTAATACTTAAAGGAAAAGGATTTGGTCATGGAATTGGAATGTGCCAAGAAGGTGCGATGCGCATGACTAAATTAGGATATAATTATAAAGAAGTATTAAGTTTTTATTATAAAAACGTGCATTTGATTAATTTAAAGGAATTAAATTTCTTTAAAGAGTAATTAATCAACCTTAATTAACTCATCACTTAATCTAAATCCTTTTCCATGTATGCTAACTATTTCGATGGAAGCATCCGCTTTTAAAAGTTTACGAAGCTTAGCAATATACACATCCATACTTCTACCATTAAAGTAGTCATCGTTTTTCCAAATTTGTTTTAGAGCAATTTCACGAGGAAGAACTTCGTTTTTATACAAACACAGATACTTTAGCAATTCGGCTTCTTTTGGAGACAACTGAACTTTTGTTTCTTTCAAATTTAATATTCGAGTTGAATAATTAAACTCAAATAAACCAATCGCAAACTTATCTTTTGAACTTTCTTTACTACTTGGATTTATTCGTTGCAAAATGGCAGCTATTTTATACATCAGCACTTCTGCATCAAAAGGCTTAATTATATAGTCATCTGCCCCGCATTTATATCCTGAGAGCACATCTTCCTTCAGCGATTTTGCAGTTAAAAAGAATAGTGGTATTGATGAATTCAACTTTCTAATTTCAGCAGCTACAGAAAAACCATCCATCTCTGGCATCATTACATCCAACAAACAAATTGCCCAGTCGTTTCTTGAATTAAATATTTTAAATGCTTCAACACCATTTTTACACCAAGTAACAGAATAGTTATTCATTTCTAAATAACTTTTTAAAACCTCACCAAACATAAGGTCATCTTCTGCAAGTAGTATGTTGGGTTTATCCGTTTTCATGCAATGGTATTGAGATTATAACACTAGTTCCTTTTCCTGTATCTGAATTGGCTTCTACCCTGCCCTCATGAAGTTCAACAATACGTTTTACAAAACTTAATCCTAATCCATATCCTTTGTTTGAATGAATATTGCCTTTTCCAGAGCGATAAAATTTATCAAATATAAACGGTAAATCTTCTTTGCTAATTCCTTGGCCATTATCACTGACACTAATAACACAAAATGATTTATCCTTTCCAATTGTAATATTAACATCGTTGCCAGTTTCAGAATATTTAATTGCGTTATCTAGTAAGTTAACAAAGGCTTTATGCAAAAGTTCAGCATCAACATTCAAAACATAATCTTTGTCCTTATTAAGGTTAAATTTAATTCCTTTGTCGGCAGCAATTAAACTAACATGCTCAATACTTTTATTTATTAATTCGGAAATATTAACTGAACGTTTATTTAATTGCTTAAACGAACTTTGCTCTATTACTGCATGCTGAAGCATGTTTTTAATATCGTTATCCATCTTAATACTTTGCTCCTTAATGGTTTTCGACATCTTTTTAATCTGCTCCTGTTCATCTGTAGCCTGCTTAGTAATAACCTCAGAAGCAAGTTGAATGGTTGCTAATGGCGTTTTTAATTCATGTGTCATGTTATTAATGAACTCTGATTTTATTTCGTTTAACTGCTTTTGTTTATTATAGTTCTTAAGCGTTTTATAAAAAATATAGAAAACAAGGGCAACAAAAATTAAAAGGAGCAACATCATTAAATAGGAACTACCATATATATCGCTTATTCTATTGGGAAAATAAAGGTTTATCAAAACATTTCGCTTTAAAACATCATTATTAAATAAACCAATAGTGAAATGAGGATCTTTAAGATTGGCGATATATAAAGAATCAGAAACATAAGTGAGTTTTCCATTTTCCTTTAGTGCTAACTCAAAATCCATATTCAAATTATTCCCAATAAATATTTTCTTGAGCCTATTATAAACGTCTGTTCCATCAAGCTTTAAGGCTTTGTTTTCTCTAGAAGTAGCAATTTTTTGAATCAGAATTTTTACTTTTTCTAATTTGTCATCCATAAAACGTGTCTCCGAAATAACGGTGTCTTCAGATGAAAATACAAAAGCATTTACATTTGCATTATCATTTTTTGAATCAAACTTAAAATCAACTGAATCGCTAGAAATAGAATACGAGTAACTGCTTGTTATTTCTTTTCCATTTATTTTTTCTGTTTTAATAATTTGAGTATTCTTTACAGGATGAATATCTTCTGTAAGTATGTTTACCGAATCTGCACCATTTAATATGATTAAATTTTCATTTTGCTCTAATTCTTTATTTAACTCATCTCCTGCATTAATAACGGCTGCTGTAAACTGTTCGTTTTTTAAAACAATTGCCTTTTTCATCCAGTATACTTGAATCGCAATAATACCAAACAATATAATTGCAAAGGCAGTAACAAATAGTTTATGATTTATGTTTTTCACTCATACAAATTTAAACCTATATCCATAGCAAAACTCAACTTTAACTTTTCTTTAACGTGTTTTAACCCGAGCTTAACTATACTGCCCTTGTTAAGGATATACTTTTGCTTCATAAACTTAAAACAATCATTATGAAAACAATTTATGTAATAGCAACTGCAGCAATACTAAGTATTAGCAGTTTAGGACTAGCACAAGAAAAAAAATCAAAAGTGTGCTTAAAAATAGACAAGAACGAAAACGGGGCAATCACTAAAATCGATACTTGCTTCGAAAGTAGCGACCCACAAGAAATTGAAGCTTTCTTAACACGAATGGGTGCTACTGGAAATGTAAACATAAATACAAATGGTACTTCATCAAAAACAATCATTATTAATACAGATGATACTAATTCAAATGGGACTGTTCAAAATTTCAATTACTCCTTTGATATTGAAGGCGCAGGCGACTCAACAGAAACAAATGTAATGGTAGTTGTTGACGACAATGGAAATGTAATTACAAATGACATTAAAGGTGGCAATGTAATTGTAAAAAAATTTGATGGTACTGATGAAGAACTAAATGCGGAAATCGAAAAACTAACAAAAGAAGCTCAAGCTAATGGTACTGCTTCATCAGGAAATAAAAAAGTAATGGTATTTGTAAGCAAACAAATTATTATTAATGATGTAGATAATACAAATGCAAAACTCCCAAGTAATTTAAGTAATAAAAAAGGCGAAAGCTTCCAGAACTTAAAAATTGCCCCTGTGCCCGCAAAAGAAAGCATCAACATAAATTTCAGTGGAAATACTAAGGAAGAATTAAGCATCAACTTAATTGATGAGCAAGGGAAAACTGTTTTAAAAGAAAAAATGATTAGTACCGACAAAGAAATAACTAAAACACTAAATGTTACTGGCGTAAAACCTGGGGTTTACTTCCTTCAATTAACACAAGGAAAACGCTCGGAAGTAAAAAAGGTAGTGATTACAGAGTAATTGGTTAAACAATTGCCAAATTCAGAGGAAAAAACTCACCAAATGGTGAGTTTTTTTTTGTTTAACAATATTCTAAATAAATTAAACAAATAAAGCTTATATTTGTACTATTCCTATTTTGTTTAAACATCAATAAACTTAATTAAACAATATCATGAGCAAATTATACCGAATAATCTACAAACAAAAAATTCCAAGCGACATAAATTCAATTTGGGATTTCATCTCTTCACCAAAAAATTTAAACCTTATTACACCTGATAATATGGGTTTTACTATAGAAACTAATTTGGATAGTGACACCATGTATCCTGGGCAAATTATAGCTTATAAAGTAAGCCCGTTTAAAGGTATAAAAATGAATTGGGTTACTGAAATTACACATGTAAAAGACAAAGAATATTTTGTTGATGAACAACGCTTTGGTCCTTACAAAATGTGGCATCATAAACATTTTATAAAATCTATACCTAATGGTGTTGAAATGATTGACATCATCGACTACAAAATACCTATGGGCTTTATTGGCGACATTATGAATTCATTAGTTGTAAAAAACAAATTGAAAGAAATATTCAATTATCGGTACAAAAAAATGGAAGAGCTATATGGAAAATATACTGGATAAAGAAGAACTGCACTGCTACTATAGCGGATTACCAAGCCCTTTAGCTTATGCTGCAGTAGAAAAGGCAAAGACTATAGACATTGATAGAGTTATAGAAATGGCTTGGGAAGATCGCACCACTTTTGATGCCATTAAATCACAATTTGGATTAAGTGAGTCGGATGTAATTGAATTGATGCGCAAAAATCTAAAAGATAGTAGTTTTAGAAGGTGGGGAAAACGTGTGCAAGGAAGAGCTACCAAACACCTAATGAAAAGAAATTTTATGAAAGGCAATTTTAAATGTTCATTACAACGCACAATAACAAATAATAAAATCACAAAAAAACGATACTAATATGAACTCATCACAAACCTATTTATTTTGTGGCGCATCCAGCAAAATTGCTGAAGCCCTTGCAAATCAATTAATACAAGAAGACAACAAAGTAATTGGAATTAGCACAAAAGATGTAAGCGGGGCAAATTATAGTCAAGCGTACAAAGTAGATGGATATCAATTAGCACAATTACCTGCACTTGATGGAAAAATAAATGGTATCGTTTATTTTCCAGGAACAATTAATTTAAAACCTTTCGTGCGCATTACAGAAACTGATTTTCTCAATGATTACAACATCAATACTTTAGGTGCAGTTAATTGCTTACAAAAATACTTACCCAATTTAAAAGATTCGGAAGGAGCTTCCATCGTTTTAATGAGCACAGTTGCAGTTAATATTGGAATGCCATTTCATAGTAGTATTGCAATGGCTAAAGGTGCAATTGAAGGATTAACACGTTCGCTAGCTGCAGAACTTGCTCCTACAATTAGAGTAAATGCTGTAGCACCATCGCTAACAAACACTCCATTAGGAGAACGTTTTATTAATACTCCCGAAAAACTTGAAGCTTCCGAAAAAAGAAATCCACTTAAAAAAATTGGACAGGCAGAAGACATTGCAAATGCAATTCAATTTTTATTAAGCAATAAATCATCTTGGGTAACGGGGCAAATATTACATGTTGATGGCGGAATGAATTCATTAAAACTTTTATAATTATGCAAAAAGAAATAAGCTCGGAGGACATCAATAATTTTGAACAACGTTATAGAGCAAGCTTAATAAATTCATTGGGAGGCTTTAAAAGCCTTGTGCTCATTGGTACACGTAATAAAGAAGGGAAAAGCAATTTAGCAATATTCAATTCATTTTTTCATTTAGGAGCAAATCCACCTTTGTTTGGAATTATTATTCGTCCCGATTCGGTTGAGCGACATACGCTTTCAAATATTTTAGAAACAGGCGTATTTACAGTTAATCATGTGAAAGAAGAGTTTTATAAAAATGCACATCAAACATCTGCTCGTTATCCTGCTGATATCTCTGAGTTTAATGCTGCTGGACTTACAGAAGAAAACAAACCTGGTATTTATGCACCCTTTGTAAAAGAAAGTTCAATTAAAATTACAGCAAGTTTCCGACAAAAAATAGAAATTGAAGCTAATGGAACCATTATGATTATTGGAAAAATTAATCATATTAGTTTACCCGAAAACTGTTTATGCGAAGACGGTTTTATTGATATTGAGAAAGCAGGCACCATAACTTGCAGCGGATTAGATAGCTATCATACAACAAAGCGATTAAGTCGACTTACTTATGCAAAGCCAGATAAACTTCCTCAAGAAATCAACTAGCATAATTTTTCGTTAATAATTGCTTGTAAAATAAACATCAAAATGCCTAAACGTTTTATCATTCGATTTTAGTTTCATATATATTTGTGCAAACACAATACTATGAAACATTTACTTGTAGCATTTATAACTTTATTTCTTTTTAAAAACATCCATGCGCAAAAGGCAAATACGCCTTGCGCTTGCTGCACTCCTGAGTTTAAACAATTCGATTTTTGGATTGGAAACTGGGATGTGTATGATACACTAGGAAATAAAGTAGGAGAAAATAAAATTATTACAACGCAAGATAGTTGCCTCATTCAAGAAAATTGGAAATCACAGGGGCAAACGGGTACAAGCAATAACTATTATAACAAATTGGATAGCACTTGGAACCAAGTATGGGTAGATAATTCGGGAACTGTACTTGTATTAAAAGGCAAACGTGAAGCCAACAAAATGATTCTAAAAAGCGAAAAAGCAAAAGGTAAAAAAGGTAGGTACTACTTTAATCAAATAACTTGGGAAAACAATGCTAACGGCACTGTTACTCAAACTTGGGATGTTTTATTTGAAGACGGCACCTTAATTACACGCGCATTTAAAGGCATTTACAAACGTAAATTGATCCCAAAAAAGCCTACAAAGAAAAAATAAGGATAAATTTTTAGAAAATTTTCACCTTACCCCCCTATTTTTTGACTCCGAACTCCCAAAAAATCACTTTTAAAAAAATAAACAGGATTTTTTAGGGGGTATCTTCAAAAAAAGTTAATAAATTTTGAATTGCCCCCTCAAATTTTGACTACATTTGCAAAAAAAACCACAAAATCATGAGCAATCGTCGTCTTTTAGCGCTTCAGGAAGTAATGAAACGCAAACCAATGGAATTTAATAACACAGGAAAACAAGTTTCTTCTTATTACGGATCCAATGTATTTGGGTACGATGCTATGAAAGAATACCTTTCTGAAGAAGCATTTAAAATGGTGCAAGATGCCATGGACAAAGGTTCTTCACTTGACAGAAAAATTGCTGACCAAGTTGCTGCATGTATGAAATCATGGGCAATTGATAAAGGCGCAACACATTATACACACTGGTTTCAACCATTAACAGGGACAACAGCTGAAAAGCATGATGGTTTTTTTGAACCAACTGATAACGGAAGAGCAATCGAACGTTTCAGTGGAAGTCAATTAGCACAACAAGAGCCGGATGCTTCATCTTTCCCTAATGGTGGAATTCGTAATACATTTGAGGCGCGTGGTTACACTGGTTGGGATCCAACTTCTCCAGCATTTATTTTTGATAAAACATTATGTATTCCAACCATCTTTGTTTCTTACACAGGTGAAGCATTAGATTTTAAAACTCCTTTAGTAAAATCATTAAGCGCTTTAGATAAAGCAGCAACTGAAGTTTGCCAATATTTTGACAAGAACGTTACCAAAGTAATTGCAACCTTAGGTTGGGAACAAGAATATTTTGTTGTTGATGCAGCTTTACACGCTTGCCGTTACGATTTACAACAAACAGGAAGAACATTAGTTGGTGCATCTGCTGCAAAAGGACAACAACTAGAAGATCATTACTGGGGTTCAATTCCAGAAAGAGTTACAGCTTACATGCGTGATTTTGAACACGAGTGTCATTTATTAGGAATACCAGTTCGTACTCGTCACAACGAGGTTGCGCCTGCTCAGTTTGAGTGTGCGCCAGTGTTTGAAGAAGTAAACTTAGCTGTAGATCACAATCAGTTATTAATGGATGTAATGGAAAAAGTTGCTATCCGTCATAACTTAAGAGTATTACTGCATGAGAAACCATTTGCAGGAGTTAACGGAAGTGGTAAGCATAACAACTGGAGTTTAGCAACCAACACAGGAAAAAATTTATTAAGCCCAGGAAAAACTCCTAAAACAAATTTACAATTCCTTACTTTTTTCGTTAATACAATTAAAGCAGTATATGAGCATGCCGATTTAATGCGTGCTTGTATTGCATCAGCAAACAACGATCACCGTTTAGGAGCTAACGAAGCGCCACCAGCTATCATGTCTGTTTTCTTAGGAGAGCAGTTGAATAAGGTGTTGGATGAAATTGAAAAAAGCGTTCACGGTGGCAAACTAAGTCCTGAAGAAAAAACTGCATTAAAATTGGGTATCGGTAAAATTCCAGATATCATGTTAGATAATACAGATAGAAACAGAACTTCTCCTTTTGCATTCACGGGAAATAAATTTGAGTTTCGTGCAGTAGGTTCTTCTGCAAACTGCTCTGGCCCAATGACTGTGTTGAATACTATCATGGCTGAGCAACTAGTGAAATTTAAAGATGATGTAGAAAAACTAATTGCTAAGAAAATTGAAAAAGATGAAGCAATTTTATTAGTATTAAAAAAATACATTGTTGAATCTAAGATTATTCGTTTTGAAGGAAACGGTTACGGTGAAGAATGGAAAAAAGAAGCGAAAAAACGTGGTTTAAATAATATTGCTACCACACCTGCTGCTTTGGATGCATACATCACTAAAAAAACAATGCATTTGTTTGAGCACATGAATATTCTTTCTCACCGTGAGCAAGAAGCGCGTTATGAAATTGCTTTAGAAACATACACTAAAAAAATTCAAATCGAATCAAGAATTATTGGTGATATCGTAACAAACCAAATTGTACCTGCTGCTATTCAATATCAAAAAATGTTGGTAGATAATGTTGCTGGTATGAAAACATTTATGAGTGCTGCTGATTTCAAGAAAACAGCGGATGCGCAAATAGAAATGATTAAAGAAATTTCTGAGCACATTGCCGTTATAAACGGAGATACTTACAAAATGATTGAAGAGCGTAAAAAAGCAAACAACTTAGATAACGCTAAAAAACAAGCACACGCATATTGCGATAAAGTAAAACCATATTTTGATACAATTCGTTACCATGCAGATAAGCTTGAGTTAATGGTAGACGATGCAATGTGGCCACTACCTAAGTATAGAGAGTTGTTGAATTTGAAGTAGTGATTTACAAAATCTACATAAAACTGCGCCTGATGAATCAGGCGCAGTTTTTGTTTTCTAACCACTTATAAAAAAATAGTAACCAGATATAAAGTAGGTCTTCTTTTTTGATAAGTAGTCTTTAAATTTAGCCTCAAGTTGTAGTATTAACGATAATATATGTGACATGAAACTATTTTTATTTTTTTTACCTTTTTATTTGTCGTTTCTAATCACCTGTGGACAAAATCTGGACTGGGTAAACATTCTGAAAGGGAATGGACCCTATGATGCAGCGGTATCCGTTAATGTGGGTTCAGACGGAAATATATACACTTGTGGATACTTTTACGACACAGTAGATTTTGATCCAGGTCCTGGAGTAAATTTATTAATATCTAACGGAGATGCTGACCTCTTCTTTGCTAAATATGATGCGAGCGGAAATTTAGTTTGGTGTAAATCTATTGGTTCACCTCCTTCACTTGGAAACGCTGATATTGCTTTATCAATCTTGTCTGATAATAATGCGGTTTATTTTTCTGGATGGTATAGTGGTACAGTTGATTTTGATCCTAGTTCAAATGTTTATAATATGACTACTATTCAATACCAGGATGGTTTCATTTCTAAGTTTGATTTGAATGGGAATTTTTTGTGGGTAAGAAGTGTCGATCCTGATTTCAGAAGAGTCAAACAGGATATAAACGGAAATCTTTACCTTATTGGTAACTTCCAAGATACAGTTGATTTTGACCCAGGACTTGGAGTATTTAATATTTCTTCGAATACACCAGCAGGTTTTATACTTAAGCTTGATAGCAATGGTAATTTTTTGGAAGTGAAAAATTTTCAATCAAATGTAGCAATTGGCATTGCAGATTTTACAATAAACCAATCAGGAGAAATTTACATTTCAGGCTTTTTTTATGGCACTTCTGATTTCGACTTAGGCCCAAGTGTTTATAATTTATCATCTTATGACTCATTAACTTCGGATGTCTTTCTTGTGAAATTTGATGCAAATGGTGATTTTCTTTGGGCTAGAACTATGACTGGTGAAAATACTGGAGGAATATACAATATTCATTTAGACAACAATAACTCAACAGATATATATGTTGTTGGAGAGTTTTCTGGCACAGTGAATTTTGAACCAAGTTCAGGAAACAATTATTTAACTTCAACAGGAAGTGTAAGTTATAGCAACAATGTATTTCTTACAAAATTAGATAGTGCAGGCGATTTAAATTGGATAAAAACTTTTGATAGCCGTAATCGTGTTGGCTGTTCAGATGTGCATGTTGACAATACAGATAATGTGTATGTATATGGTACTTTTCTTGATTCTCTTGATATTAATCCAGGACCTGACCAAAATTTTCTAAGCAAAGGACAAGCTGGCGATGCATTTGTGGTTCGTCTTGACAATATTGGGAATTACATCAGCAGTTTTCAGATACTAACTACTTCAAATACTCCAGAAACATTTGGAATCACGACAGACTTAAATAATAATGTTTATATAGTTGGGGGAATTTATGATACAATATGTTTTGACCAGCAATACATTGACACATTAATTACAACATCTTATGATGCGTTTATTGCTAAATACAATATGAATACTGTTGGCCTGCAAAACCATGAATACATAAATTCCATCATTGCATTTCCAAATCCAACATCTAACAAATTCACTATTGAATTAAATCAAGCTTTAGGTATAGCAAATATCGAAATCACTAACATCCTTGGCCAATCAATCGCAACTGAACAAAAACAAAATGCAAATTCTATTACAATTGAAATTCCTGGTCCTGCAGGTTTATACTTGGTAACAATTACAGATGGCAAAGGATATAAATCAGTTATTAAAGTTGTAAAGGAATAAATTTATTTACTCAAACTTCATCTTCCCCAACAAATCATTAAAGTATTTCGGCGACCAAATAGTAAGTGCTTTATCATCCTTTATAAAACGTACAACATCTTCTTTAACGGTATCAAAGGAAACCGTATTAAATTTTTCGCTAAGTAGCTCCTTAATTTGTTCTTTTGTTATGGTCTTTTTTGTCCAGTCGCCTGTGTCTTTTGCTCTTCTTAAAAAATGACCAATATCTAAGGGAACACCTTTTTTTATATACCATTCAAAATCATACCAATCCCTTCCTTTTACCCTTGTCTTCCATTTTCTAAATAAAAGCGCGTGTGTTTTTCCTGCAAATAAACTTGGCAATGTAAAACACTTTACATAAAAAGAAAATGGCCGCAGTAATAATTTCTCTTCCATTTCAAAACCAAGCGGTGGCTTACGATCTACTTCAATTTTTATTTTGATAGATTTGTTTGATTGTATTCCTGCTTGTTTAACTATGTCTTCAAGTATGAGTTCTTTCCAAATAGTTTCTGATTTAAGAAAAGCTGATTCAACTTGCGTTTTTATTTTTTTATCTTTTTCACGGATGCTAACTTTTATTCCAACCGCTTCAAACTCCGCAACAATAAAAGGGAAATAAGGTTCTAATGAAAAATCTGGATTCGCCTCTAAAAGAGAAAAATCCAAATCTTCCGAAAAACGATCGAGTCCATAAAATATACGCAGCGCAGTGCCTCCATAAAAAGCAGCCTTGTCAAAAAAATCAGTTCTCGATAATCCCGACAAGGCTATTTCTTGCATTATTTCTCGCAGTGCAGATAAAGTTTCATCTTCATCCTGCGGATTGTATTCTGCTATCCATTCTTTAATCATAGCCCATCTAATGTTTTAATTAACATTTGAATACTGCTTTTTTTTGGAGCATCACTAAGCCACGAATGAATAATTGAAGTATCTAAGGAGCGTAAAATTTCTTCATCCATACGCATATCTTCAATTAAAAAATCACGAGCTTGACTAATGCTACGAAGTGCAACACCTGAAGTAAGAACAATTTTATCACAAACCGCTTTTTCGCGAGAAGCAATAAGAGCAAACTGCTTAGGAGCCATTTGCACGCTTTGTACCCCAAACGAATAATAAGGAGAAGGCAAATGATGGTAACTAAACCTACCTGCATCTGTAGTGTATTTTTTTGATGTTTTAATTGTAGCCGATGTAGTTTCATAAACACGCTCTGGAATTAAACCCCAGTAGGATAAAGCCGCCTCAAGCGATACATAACTTGGCCCACGTAAATGATTAGCAATTAAAAATGAATTGGGAACTGGCAAATCAGTTTCGGGACCAGGAATATACAAACCTCTTCGTATTGATATTAACTCTCCACTTTTAACCAACTCACTAATTTTATCATTAGGCCTTTTGTACTCGCAAAGCAATTCCATCACAACATGATGTGGAATGGGCGCTTGCGTGTACTCTTTAACTATTTTCCTGAATGACATAATGTAAAAATAAACAATATTAATCGGAATAAAACCGATTTAACATCACAAATTTACACATTTATTTATAAAAAAAAACGATAATCGGTTATTTTCCGATTATTAACTTAAAATTTAACAAAAAAAACAACTAAAAATATTTTAGTTCAAGATCAACTCAAGTAAAAACAAAAAAACAATGCAAAACGGGTAATACTTTCAAAAACCAAAAACTACTAATCCAAACAGCATAAAAACGGAGGAAGCATCAATTAACAAATCGTGTTTAACAAATCTATATTGCTGTGGTTGTATTTCCAAAAACAAATGTGCGAACAAGGTAACGAGTGAAATTAAGAAACTAATTTTCATTACCATGCCACCAAGTACTTTAGGTATTTGACTTAGTGAAGAAGGAATATGCTGTGAGGCAATTAAAAAACAGTAACAAATACCAAAGAATAAACAGAAACCAATTATATAACTCCGGTTTCTCCCATACATCTCTTTATGCTTCCTTCGCTTAATTACATGATTCCAATTAAGGTAAAGTAACCATTGGGCAATTAAAATTATAAATACTAAATATTGATACATAATTAGTGCAGTTTTCTTTCTTTCACCATTCCCCCCTTAACACTACTTATACTTTGTGTAGTCATAAAACTGCTTGAGTCAATTTCATTAACTATGTTTTTCACTTTAGTTAATTCGAGTTTAGTAACAACAGTATAAATAATATCACGATTATTTAATCCACTCTCTTGAGCCTTTTTACCACGCAGTCCACGTTTACCGCTATAAATAGTAACGCCTCTGCCTAATTGTGCAATAATTTGTTTTCTAATTTTATCACTTTCTTCGCTAATAATGGTTACACCAGTGTACTCCTCTAAACCATTGGTTAAAAACTCAATTGTTTTTGAAGCCGCCATAAACACTAAAACAGAATACAATGCTGTTTCAATACCATTAAGCACTGCGGCAACTCCGAAAATAACAATATTTAAAATCAAGATGATCTCTCCTACCTGCAAACTAGCTTTACGAGTAAGCCACAATGCTAAAACCTCTGTTCCGTCTAAAACACAACCACCACGCATGGCAAAACCAATACCTGCTCCTAAAAGAATACCACCAAAAACTGAAATTAATAATTTGTCTTCGGTAACAGGTTTAGGGTGATATGAATGCAGTAGTAAAATAACAGCAGATAAAGTAATAATTGCCAACAGTGTTTTAATTGCAAAAAGCTTCCCTACCTGCTTATAACCCATATAAATAAAAGGAAGATTAATAACAAAGATGAATATCGAAACATCCATTTTAGTTATACCCGAAATTAACAGTGAAATACCAGTTACGCCGCCATCTAATAAATGATTAGGGACAATAAAAAATTCAAGCCCCACTACCGCAAACACAACACCTATAATGATTGAAATAGAATCCTTAATCCATGTTCTTAAGTCAAACTTTTCTTCTTTATGATGCACATCTTGATGTTTCTCTGCAACTTCTTCTTTTTCTCTCTTACGTGGAATTTCTTGATTTGCCCCGCTCTCTAATACATCAGTATTTATAACTGTTTCGTCGCTCATAAAATAATTTAATAATGCAAAACAAGTATATCAATTAGTTAAGCGTGAAACATTAAAAAAGGATTAAAAAGTAATTAAAAGGAGATTAATTTGGATTTACTTATTTACATTCGCATACTAAATGGTTTATTAATGCAAGAAAATAAAATACTTATTATTGAAGATGAACCTAAGGTAGCAGGTTTTATTAAACAAGGTCTTGAAGAAAATAATTTCAAAGCGGAAATTGTACAAGATGGTTTAAAAGGCTTAGAAAGTGCATTAAACAATAAATATGACTTAATAATACTTGACCTTAATCTTCCAACACTTAATGGACAAAAAATATGTCTTGAGCTTAGAGAAAAAAATATTGCAACGCCAATAATTATGCTTACTGCATTAAGCTCTATCGACGACAAGGTATTGGGATTTCAAAACGGGGCAAATGATTATATAATAAAACCATTTGAGTTTAGAGAATTAATTGCACGTATTAAAGTTCATTTAAGTCATAAAAAAACAAATTCGGAAACTGAGCGAGGTAACATTTTAAAAGTTGCCGATTTAGAAATGAACTTAGAGACAAAAACAGTAAAACGAGGAACAACAATTATTGACCTAACGGCAAAAGAAATTTCTTTACTAGAATTGTTTATGCGAAACGAAGGAAAAGTGTTTTCAAGAAAAGAAATTGCTGAAAAAATATGGGAAATAAAATTTGATTCGGGAACCAATGTAATTGATGTTTATATTAACTTCTTAAGAAAGAAAATAGACAAAAATTTTGAGCCAAAATTAATTCACACATACATTGGCCTAGGTTATGTTTTAAGAAACGAGACAAAATGAAAATTAGAACAAGGCTTGCTATTAGGTTTACATTAATAGTATCATCATTATTGATACTATTTGCAAGTTCTATATACTATTTTTCATCTTCGTATCGCAAACAGGAATTTTATTCACGTTTAACCGAAAAGGCAAACAATTATGCGCAACTTATAATTAAACTAGACCAATCTAATCCTGAATTAATAAAGATAATTGATAAAAACACCGCTTATCTAACCAACGAAAACATAATCGTTTATGATGCTAAAAATAAATTGCTCTTTAATACTATTGAACATACAGATACTTTAAACATTACTTTCATAAATAAAATCAGAAGAGAAAAAGAAATTAAATACAGCATTAACAAAAACGAAGTTCTTGCAATTCGATACCAAAACGAACAATATCCATTTGTTGTAATTGTTTCTGCACTTGATAAAGATGGGTTTAATAATCTCGACAATTTAAAAATCGTACTACTGATTGGACTCATTACTTGTATTTTATTTACCATGCTTGCAGGTTGGTTATATGCGGGGCAAGCATTAAGTCCAATTTTAGGTGTTATTACTCAAGTTGAAACTATTGGCGCTTCCAATCTTACACAACGCGTTAATGAAGGAAACGGAACAGACGAAATTGCACAAATGGCAATTACATTTAATCGGATGTTGAGTAGAATTCAACATTCATTCGAATTACAAAAAAGTTTTGTATCCAACTCGTCTCATGAATTAAGAACCCCACTTACTTCTATTACCGGGCAGTTGGAAGTTGCGCTTATGAGTTCAAAAACTGCAGAAGAATACAAAAACGTGCTTGCATCTATTTTAGAAGACATTCACAGTTTAAATAAACTTACAAATGGATTATTAGATTTAGCCCAAGCTGAAATGAATGTATTGAAATTAGAATTAAAAAAAGTACGATTAGATGAAGTATTGTGGTCGACTCAAAACCACATGCTTAAAAGACACTCAGATTTTAAAATCAATATAAACATAAACGATTTTCCTGATGATGAATCCAAACTCGCTATTACTGGAAGTGAGCAGTTAATAAGAAGTGCCATGATTAACATAATGGAAAACGCCTGGAAGTTTTCGAAAGACAAAGTAGTAAACATAAATTTCTTTGCTACAAATGAATTTATGGAAATATCATTTTTAGATAATGGTATCGGAATCTCTGATGAGGATATAAAAAAGATAAGTCAACCATTTTACAGAGCAACGAATGCGAAAAAATTCCCTGGACATGGACTAGGATTACCTTTAGTAAAAAAAATAATCGAACTTCATGAAGGAAACTTTAATATTGACTCTAAGCTAAATGAATACACTAAAATTACACTACGATTCCTAATTAATAAGTAATCCCTGCAATAACAGTTGTTTTTTTGATTCCAACTTTTTGTTTTTCCTTTAAAAATTAATAAGTAAATTCGTACAAATAGTAATGGTATGGAAAGAGCAGAAAAAAACGAATTGTTAAATCCAAAATTATTAGAATTATTAGGTGATTCGCAGGCAACTGCAATTAATAAATTATTTTCGGAAATAGAAAACGGGAAATACGACAAAAAAACACTCTTCGAGATTAAAATTGCTGGAATTAAATTCCCTTTATACATTAGAAGTATTAGAGCAGATATGCAATCTTTCAATAATACTTTTATTGATCCCTATTTAGATAAAAAGGCATATTTATCACATTCCAAGTTTGTTATTGATGCGGGAGCCAATATTGGTTTCACAGCAGTATTATTCGCCAATTGGTGGCCCAATTGCAAAATCATTAGCATTGAACCGGACAAAGAAAATTATGAATTAGCACTAAAAAACACAGTACAATATCCAAACATTACTGTTATAAATGCTGGCCTTTGGAACAAAGATGCAAAACTTCGTATTGAAGCGGGGCAAGAAGATGGCTTTGTTGTAAGAGAAGTTAATGGTAATTCACAAGAAATTAAAGATGAAAACTTAACAACTGGAGTATCAATAGACCATTTACTTAGTACTTACAACATCTCTCAAATCGATTTTTTAAAAATGAACATTGAAGGGAGTGAAAAAGAAATCTTTTCAGAGAATTACAAAAACTGGCTTCCAAAAACAAAATCAATGTTGATTGAACTACATGATGGGAAAAATGCAGGATGTTCCAAAGCAGTGTTTAAAGCTGTAAACGAATATGATTTTGCAGTTGCAGAAACAGCACCTTATGGTGTTTTATTTACTAAAGAAGATGTTTATAGAGCTTGGTATGCAAAATGGTACAAGGAAGAAATATACATTCCAAATATTAATAAGGATAGATTTCCAACTTTTTATTTAGATAAAGAGAACTAAATTAACTATCATGAATCAAAACTCCTTATTTCATTTATTACTTACAAATTCAATTAATAATGAATCTATAGTGCAAGAAATTGTTTCGAATTTTGAAAGAAAAGAACTTATAAAAAATGAATATTTTTTGAGAGAAGGCGATTTAAACAATGAATACCTATTCTTAGAAAATGGTTTTATGAGAACATTTACTCACGACTTGGATAATAATGATGTTACAACTGGATTTTATTCAACTAACCAATTTGTATTTGAACCTGCATCTTTCTTTAACCAAAGTGTTTCAAATGAAAGCATTCAAGCACTTTCAGATTGCGTAGTGTATGTTATTACTTTTGAAAAACTAAATAAGTTATTTCACGGAATACCGGAATTTAGAGAATTTGGTAGATCAATTCTTGTTAGAGGATTTGCATCCTTAAAACAACGCACTTTATCTCTTATTAATGAAAGTGCTGAAGTACGCTACAATAAATTTCTTCAAACTAACAAAGAAATATTTCAACATGCCCAGCTTAAACAAATAGCAAGCTACTTAGGGATTACGGATACATCCTTAAGTAGAATAAGAAAAGAAAATGCCAGGCTTTAAAAATTTCTTGCCATTTGACAAGCGAAATCGATTTATTTGTTTTTTCCTTTGCATGCATAAAAGCTATATCCAATGGAAAATTTAAGTTTAATTACCTCAATAGGCTTTCTAATGACAACTGTGCTTAGTATTTATTTTATTTACAAAGCATCTAATTCCAAAGTACTTACATTAATTTTAGTCATTTGGTCAATTATTCAAAGTATAATTGCAAACAGTGGATTCTATTTAATAAGTGATACAATTCCACCAAGGTTTTTATTAATGGTTGGTCCGCCATTCTTATCAATCATGCTAATTTTTGCGACAAAAAAAGGAAGGGCATTTATAAGCAGTTTTGATTTAAAAACCTTAACCCTAATTCATACGGTAAGAATCCCAGTTGAGTTAGTTTTATATAGTTTGTTTCTACAAAAATTAGTTCCTGAACTAATGACATTTAGCGGAAGAAACTGGGATATACTTTCAGGTATTAGTGCAATTTTAATTTATCTATTTGTTATTAATAAAGCTAAAATAGATACAAATCTAGCCCTGGCATGGAATTTCATTTGTATTGGCTTACTCTTAAATATTGTAATAAACGCGATACTTTCTGCTCCTTTTGCATTTCAACAATTTGCATTTGAGCAGCCTAATATTGGAGTGCTTCAGTTTCCGTACAATTTATTACCTGCTGTAATTGTGCCGATTGTACTCTTTTCACATCTAATAAGTATTAAGCAGCTAATTGCTATGAAAAAACAAATTCAGCATTAAAGCTTTGATTTACGCAGATGTATCAATACATTTGTAATACAATCAAATCATGACAAAACCATTTAAGAATTTAAAAGTTGTTGAGTTAGCATCTGTACTTGCAGGACCATCTGTAGGATTATTTTTTGCAGAGCTTGGGGCTAAGGTTATAAAAATCGAAAACAAAACTACAAATGGTGATGTTACGCGTAGTTGGAAATTAGCCTCTGAAAAAAACACTGATAATACTTCGGCATATTTTTATTCGATTAATGTTGGTAAAACACATTTATTTCTAGATTTAAAAAACAAAGCTGATTACGCAAAATGTATTAATGAAATAAAATCAGCGGATATTGTAATTACCAATTACAAAAAGGGCGATGATATAAAATTAGGTCTCCACTACTCTGCAATTAAAAAATTAAACCCTAAAATAATTTACGCAAGCATTAATGGATTTGGCGAAGAAAGTGAACGTGCTGCTTACGACCTAATATTACAAGCAGAATCGGGCTTCATGAGCATTAATGGAGAAAGGAATTCCAAACCACTAAAAATGCCAGTTGCATTAATTGATCTCCTTGCAGCGCATCAATTAAAAGAAGGAATTTTACTTGCATTATTGCAACAAGCAAAAGATGGGAAAAGCAAAAAAATATCTGTTTCTTTATTTGATTCTGCCATTGCTTCACTTGCTAATCAGGCAACTAATTGGTTAGTTGCAAAACATTTACCTGTTCAATTAGGCTCTATTCATCCAAACATTGCTCCTTACGGAGAAATATTTACTACAAAAGATAAAGCACAAATTACGTTTGCAATTGGAACAGACAAACAATTTGTTTCTCTATTACAAATTTTAAAAATCGAAATCGATAAAAAATTAAGTAGTACTAATCAATTAAGAGTAAAGAACAGAGAATATATTTCTGGAGTATTAGCAAAATCTATTTCCAATCAATCATTCAAAACTCTTTACAGCAAATGTTTACAAGCTGATGTTCCAATTGGTAAAATCAGAAATATAAAAGAGGTAATGGAATTACCTGAAGCAAAATCAATGATTTCAACTAGCAAAAAAGCAACTACTTTAAAGTCTAATGCTTTTAAAATAAGCTCATAAAAAAAGCCTATCAGGAATTCCCGATAGGCTTTTCATAAATCTTAAAAAATTATTCTGTAGGAATCTTTCCTAACATTTCCATCATTTCCATGCTTACACCTGTGTTGCTGTAACCACCATCATGATATAAATTTTGCATATTTACCATACGAGTTAAATCGCTGAACATACTAATGCAATAATCTGCACAGCTTTCTGCACTTGCGTTTCCTAATGGAGAAATATTATCAGCATAATCATAGAAATCACCAAAACCTTTAATGCCGCTACCAGCTGTAGTTTTTGTAGGTGATTGAGAAATTGAATTTACACGCACATGTTTAGCCTTACCATAATGGTAACCAAAACTACGGCAAATAGATTCTAATACAGCTTTCGCATCTGCCATATCTGTGTAGAAAGGATAAGTACGTTGTGCTGCGATATAACTTAAAGCTACAACACTTCCCCACTCGTTCATTGCATCTAATTTATAAGCAACGCTTAACATTTTATGCAATGAAAGTGCAGAAATATCAATACTCTTGTTGTAAAAATCATAATTCAATTCTGTATAAGGAATATTTTTACGAATGTTTGGGCTCATTCCAATACTATGTAAAACGAAATCAATTTTTCCACCTAAAATCTCTTGAGATTTTGTGAATAAATTAGTTAATTCCTCAACGCTAGTAGCGTCAGCAGGAACAATTTGCGCATTAGTTAAAGCAGCTAATTTATTAATTTCGCCCATACGCATTGCAATGGGTGCATTGGTTAAAACAATTTTTGCACCTTGTTCGTGAGCTTTTAAAGCCACTTTCCATGCAATTGAATTTTCATCTAAAGCTCCGGTAATAATTCCTCTTTTACCTGCCAATAAATTGTTACTCATGTTGTGTAGTTTTTGTGAGCCACAAATTTAACATTATTAATTAAATAGATTCTGACCCAGTTTTGAGTTTATTACTGATAAAATGTTGAATAATATCCCTTAAGAAAAAAGGAATTCTGAAATATAAACACGAAATTCGCCCTTTATTAAATAAAACGTATGGAATTATATTTAGACTCAGCTAATCTGAAAGAAATCGAAGAAGGATTTAAACTTGGATTTTTAAATGGTTTAACAACTACACCTACTTTCATGCAACGTGAAGGTATAACTGATATTGATGGAACAATTGTTAAACTTTCAAAGATGGTTCCAGTGCTTCAAATCGAAGCTTTAGGAAATACAGCTGAAGAAGTATTAGCAGAGGCTGAACGCCAATTAGCTTTAGGATTAGACCCTAAAAAAACTGTTTTCAAAATTCCAGTTTCTTTAGAAGGAGTTAGAGCTTGTAAATTGTTACGCGACAAAGGTTATTTAGTAAATGTACATTTAGTGTACACTTTACAACAAGCATACATGGCAATGCACGCTGGCGCAACTTATGTTTGTCCACTTGTTGGTCGTTTACAAGATCAAGGTCATGATGCATTAAGCCTAGTTGAACAATGTGTTGATGCTGTTGAATTATATGGTTACGATACAAAAATAATGTTCTCTTCTGTTCGTCATAACGAGCACGTAAGAAATGCATTAAACGTTGGTGTCCATACTATTACAGTTCCGCTAAAAGTATTAAAATCATTAACTGAAAACAACTTTACAACTGTTGGTACTGAGCAATTTATAGCTGACACACGTTTAATGACAGTTAAAATTAAAAATGCAATTAATGGTGTAAATCCATTGGTTTCTGAAGATACAAACTTAACTGATGCAGTTATTAAAATGACTGAGTATGGATTTGGATGTATTACTGTTATTAACAAAGATGGTTCTTTAAAAGGAGTTTTTACTGATGGAGACTTAAGAAGAATGATTATGAATGGTGGCAGAGATGTTCTTTCTAAAAAATTAGCTGAATTTGATTTCAAGGCGCCAATCTCTATTGAATCTGATTTATTATTAAATGAAGCTGCGGGTATATTCAAGAAAACAAATGTTGATAATATCCTAGTTACCGAAGGTGGTAAACCAATTGGTATGTTAGATATACAAGATATGAAAGGAGAGTAATTTCTCTTTAACATAAATAAAAAGCTCGAAGTAAACTTCGAGCTTTTTTTATTATTAGAAATGATTAAAACAAAAAAGGGTCTTCAATAATGAAGACCCTTTTAATTTGGTTTCCCGCAGAAGACGGCCAGATAACCTAATAACTGCCCGAAAATTACTTGCTGTGTAGTTAGTAGAGCGTGTAAAATTTTCTGCGGGAAATATTTAATAAACACAAATCAATTACCTGAAATCTTTTTGCGAATATAAATTCAATTTTAAAGAACGATACTTTGATTCCTTAGCTTAACGCTAATTTAGCAAAATTATTTTATGTTAGCTAGCTTTCAGTAAAATTTAGTCTACCAAAGCCATATCAGGAACAACATTTGCCTGTGATAAAGCCAATCTGATTTTAGCATCGATTTCCTCTGCTAACTCTGGATTATCTGCAAATATTTGCTTAACAGAATCACGTCCTTGACCTAATTTAGTTTCTTCATAACTAAACCAAGAACCACTTTTCTTAATAATTCCGTGCTCAACACCTAAGTCGATGATTTCACCTACTTTACTAATTCCTTCTCCAAACAAAATATCAAACTCAGCCATACGGAAAGGCGGGGCAACTTTGTTTTTAATAACCTTAACACGTGTACGGTTACCATTAACACTTTCACCATCCTTTAACTGACCAATTCTTCTAATATCTAAACGAACCGAAGCGTAGAATTTAAGAGCATTACCACCTGTTGTAGTTTCAGGGTTACCAAACATAACACCAATTTTTTCACGTAACTGGTTAATGAAAATAACGCAGCATCCTGTTTTATTAATTGTTCCAGTTAACTTACGTAAAGCCTGGCTCATTAAACGAGCTTGTAAACCCATTTTACTTTCGCCCATTTCACCTTCAATTTCCGCTTTTGGAGTTAAGGCAGCAACCGAGTCAATTACAATTAAATCAACTGCTCCTGAGCGAATTAAATTATCTGCAATCTCTAATGCTTGCTCTCCATTATCTGGTTGAGATATTAATAAGCTTTGTGTATCAACGCCTAACTTCTCTGCATAAAAACGATCGAAAGCATGCTCAGCATCAATAATAGCAGCAATACCACCTTGTCTTTGGGCACTTGCAATTGCATGAATTGCTAAAGTTGTTTTACCTGATGATTCTGGCCCGTAAATTTCAACAATTCTACCTTTAGGAAAACCACCTACCCCAAGGGCAATATCTAATCCTAATGAACCTGTACTAATAACCTCTAATGCCTCAATTGCATTATCTCCCAACTTCATAACGGTACCTTTACCATAAGTCTTTTCCAACTTATCTAAAGTAAGTTGTAATGCTTTTAGTTTCTCTGAGTTTACCGCCGCTTTTGCAGCTTCTTCATTTTTCTTTGCCATGATATATATAAATTTATAAGTTACGTATTTGGTTTGCGTGGTCTTTTGTATCAACTGCGCGTATTATATATTTTATTGTTCCTTTTTCGTCAATGATAAAAGTGGTTCTAATAATGCCATCAAATATTCTTCCCATAAACATTTTCGTTCCCCACACATCATAAGCTTTCATTGCCTTACGATCTGTATCTGCTAATAAATTAAAACTTAATTTAAACTTATCTGCAAACTTTTTGTGGCTCTTTACATCATCTGCACTTACTCCAACAACTTCATACCCTTCTTTTTTAAGTGTATTCATATTGTCTTGCAAGCTACATGCTTCTGCGGTACATCCAGGAGTATTATCTTTTGGATAAAAATAAAGTATCACTTTCTTTCCTTTATAATCCGCAAGACCAAACTCTTTTCCATCCTGATTTAAACCTTTAAAATCCGGAGCCTTCATTCCTTCTTTTAATTTACTGCTATGGGCAACAAACTTTTCAGTTTTAACCGGTGCAACCTTCTTGACAGCTTTTTTCACAGGCGAAGTTTTCTTCGCCTCAACTTTCTTTACAACTTTGGAGGCTGAGGCTCCCGAAGCCTTAGTTACTTTTTTAATAACTTTTTTAGCTACCACCTTTTTTGCTACTTTCTTTACCGCTATCTTTGCCATACTGTTTATTTGAGTTAAGCTATTAAGTTACGGAAAAGGCTTTCAGAAATTTAGAGCACTTTTACACATTCAATGAACAACATGACAAAGGTAATTTGTTTTGATTAAATTGCAATCATTTTATTAATTATTTTTCAATCATTTTGTTTAATATACTGTAAATCAGACTAATAATTTTGATTTCTTTTGATTAAAAAACTTACAAAATGCTTTCAGGTCACATTTTTCGCACAAAGGTTTTCGTGCTAGGCAGGTATATCGTCCGTGTAAAATAAGCCAGTGATGGGCACGCGGAACCAGTTCTTTTGGAATAAATTTAATTAATTGTTTCTCGGATTGCAGCGGGTTTTTAGCATTGGTGGTTAATCCAATACGATTAGACACCCGAAACACATGCGTATCCACTGCCATAGTGGGTTGGTTAAATATTACCGACGCAATTACATTTGCAGTCTTGCGCCCTACTCCAGGCAATTTTACTAAATCATCTATTTTCTCAGGAACTTCTCCATTAAAATCCTTCATCAGCATTTGCGCCATACCAACCAAATGCTTTGCTTTATTATTAGGATAAGAAATGCTTCTGATATAATTAAACACCGTATCCGAATTACTTGCAGCCAAAGCCTCTGCAGTAGGAAAAACTTCAAATAATTTTGGAGTAACTATATTCACACGCTTATCAGTGCACTGCGCAGAAAGAGAAACTGCAACAATTAATTCGTAAGGATTAGTATAATGCAACTCAGTTTCTGCAACAGGAACATGTTCTTGAAAATAATCGAGTACACCTTTATAACGCTCCTGCTTTGTCATGTAGCAAATTTGCATAAATTTGCTTGATAATCTATTCTACATGAAAAATCTTTACAAACAGTTCTTAATTATTTTTGCATTTTTAGTTTCTTCGTTTGGTTTAAAGGCGCAGATTTCTGGGCCAGCAAATATTTGCCAAAACTCAAGTTCTAATTATACTTGTTCTGCTGCTGCAACTTATAATTGGTCTGTTTCTCCAAGTGGAACAGAAACAATATCTGACCCGAGTATTCAAAATCCTGACATTAGTTTTTCTGTAGCGGGGAATTATACAATAACAGTAAATACAACATCGCCGGTGAATACGTTTACTCTTGGTGTTAGTGTAAACCCAAAGCCAATTCTTAGTCCCATTTCAAATACAATTATTTGTTCTGGGAATATAGTCCCTGCAATTAATTTTACAACAACACCTGTTGGAGGAGTTACAACTAACTGGCTTAACTCTAATACATCAATTGGTCTTTCAACAAATGGAAGTGGTAATATAATTGGTTTTGTTTCACCAAATGTAATAACAACACAAACTGGCACAATAACGGCAACCGCAACTTCTATTACCACTGGATGCAGTAGTTTCCCAATTTCATTTACAATTCAAGTAAACGCGAATCCAACAGTTGCAAATGCCGCAACCATTACAAATCCTTCTTGCGGAATAGCTAATGGTTCTTTAACAGGATACCTTGCTTCAGGAAATGGACCTTTTCAATACTCGTGGAATGGTGGCTTTATGTCCTCTTCCTCTGACTTGACTGGAGTTGCAGCAGGTTCATACACAATAACAGCAAATGATGCTAATGGATGTATGATTAGCTCTACTTACAATCTTTCCAACCCTTCGCCACCTGCTGCACCTACAACAACAGACATTCAATATTGTCTAAACGATTCGCCGTCGCCACTAAGTGTCACTGCTTCATCAGGTGGAACTCTTACTTGGTTTTCGGATCCATCAGGAACAACCGTAGTTTCCCCAACACCAAATACAACTATTGTTGGAGTAACGAGCTACTATGTTTCCGAAACATTAAATGGATGTCAAAGTCCAATGGCAAGCTTAAATGTTGTTGTAAATAATCTACCTGCAATAAGCATCTCAAGTAATTCGCCAATATGTGAAAATGGAACAATAAATCTTACCGCCAATGGAAATTTTGGCATAACGTATGTTTGGGCTGGTCCTAATGGATTCATTTCGACAATACAAAACCCCACTATCTCAAACCCAACAGTTCTTGAGAGTGGGACATACAGTGTATCTGCAACTGACAATAATTGCTCCACAATTGATTCAATTTCGATTATTGTTAATCCACTACCTATAATAAATACTTCAAACAATTCTCCTATATGTGAAAATGGAACACTAAACCTAATGGCATCTGGTGGAATTAATTACTCTTGGAGTGGACCGAATGGTTTCACTTCCAACCTCCAAAACCCTTATATCACGAATACAGCATTAAATACTTCGGGTATTTATACAGTTATAGTTACAGATGCAAATGGTTGTGTTAATGCCAATTTTACAAACGTAAATATTCAACCAGGTAGTTTTTTATATGGAAGCATCTTTTCAAACAGCACCCCAATAACAGCTGGGCAAGTATACCTTTATAGTGGTTCACAAGGCACAACAATTTATGGTTTAATGGCAACAACTAATATAAATGCAAGCGGACAATATACATTTACTTCAGTACCTGCAGGAGATTATATTATTAAATGCATTCCAGATTCTTTAAGCTATCCAACACTAATAAATACCTATTATGGTGATGTTGCTTCATGGAATCTTGCTGATACTATTCATCATGATTGCAGTGCAAACTCTGTTGCGGATATCAACGTAATTGAGCCAGTATTAATGACAGGCCCTGGAGTTATTTCTGGATATATTATTGAAGGTGCAGGTTATGGACAGAGATTAATTAATTCAAATAACGAAGTTCAAGTTCCAGGTGGCCCGCTAAGTGATATAGATGTAAATCTAGTTTCTTTGCCTTCAAATACGATTGTTGCACAAACTATATCTGATTTTAATGGTTATTATGAATTTAGTAATGTTGCAGTTGGTGATTATGAATTGCAAGTTGATATCCCAGGTTTACCAATGGATTCAAGTTATTTTATAGTAATAACTCCATTAATGTTTAGTGCAAATAATAATCAAGTAGCAAGTTCTGTTTTTTCTAATTTAGATTTTGTTGCGGATGGTACTGCCATTTATATTGCCAATTCAATTGGAATAAAGCAAAATTCAACTAACGAAAATCTAATTTCTGTTTATCCTAATCCTGCTAAAAATGTTATCAATATTAAGTTTCAATCAAGTGATAAAATTACTGGGCAAATAGAAATCATTGATAACCTAGGAAAAACAGTTGCTTCTCAAAATGTAAGTTCAGAGTTAACTCAAGTAACTATTGAGGCATTAAATTCCGGATTTTATTTTGTGAAAGTTAAATCTGAGAAGGGAATAAATACCTTTAGGTTTATAAAACAGTAAAATTAGTGGGTGTAATTTAAGTGGTAAAATGCTTAAATTTGTTGTAATACAAATAAGCATTGAAATACAAAAAAATCATATTTCTTTTATTCATTCCTCTACTTTTTACTTGCCGTAAAGATGAGCAAGTTGTTGATGAACAAGATTATCCTAGAGATATAGGTAAAATATTTGTTGGCAAATGCGCCACAGCTGGCTGTCACAACGATGCAAGTTATGAAAACGCAGCGGGATTAAACTTAAGTAGCTGGGCAAAATTATTTAAGGGAAGTAAAAGTGGTTCAACCATTATTCCTTTTAGTTCTGAATTTAGTTCTCTTACCTATTTCATAAATACTTATGCTGATTTAGGTTTAACCAATACTCCTACTATGCCAATTGGCAATACAAAACTCAGCAGAGAAGAAGTTACATTAATTAAAAACTGGATTAATTCGGGTGCTCCTGATGGAAATGGCAATATTGCTTTTTCTGATAATACTAACCGTAGTAAATTTTATGTTGCGCATACGGCTTGCAAAGTTGTTGCAGTATTTGATGCTGAAACACGTTTACAAATGCGTTACATAAAAGTAGTAAACGATAATGAAAGCTGCACTGCACATCAAGTAAAATTATCTCCTGATGGAAAATATTGGTATGTGTGTTTCACCAACAACGGGAAATATTTACGAAGATATAAAACCAGCGATGACAGTTTTGCTGGAGAAATATACATTGGCGGGGCAGATTGGAACACTTTTGCTTTTAGTCCTGATTCTAAAAAAGCTTTTGTTATCGATTGGACCTCTTCTGGTAAAGTTGCTACCTGCGATTTAGAAAACATGGTAGTAACTGATACAACTCGATACAACTTTATGCCACATGGCTCAGCAGTTTCACCCAACGGACAGTTTTTGTACTTTACTGCAACAAGTGGTAATTTCATTTATAAAAAAGACCTTACTAACAATAACATTGATTTCATTGCGCTTAATAGTTCAGAAACACCTGGCTTACCAAGTAATCTATACAATCCACACGAAATGCTGTTCTCGGCAGATGGAACAAAATACTATATTACTTGTCAAAACGAAAAAACAGTTCGTGTTTTTGATGCAGTTACTGATAATTGCATTGCAGCCATTCCAATAAGTGGAAGTGCTTTAGAAATGAGTTTAGCACCAAGTAAAAATTTACTCTTTGTAACCAGTTGGGATGCCAATCAATTTCCAGGAGTTGTGGGTGCAGTTGCAGTAATAAATACAAGTACAAATACATTACAAGGCTACATAAACACAGGTACCGAACCACACGGAATAAGTGTTGATGAACAAAAAGGAATTGTTTATGTAGCACACAGAAACATTAGTTCAACCGGTCCATTGCCACATCATAGTAGTGTTTGTGGAGGAAAAAATGGATACATTAGTTTTATTGATTTAAACACCTTGAACCTATTAAGCAAACGAATTGAAGTAAGTGTTGACCCCTATTCCATTGCTTTAAGACCCTAAAACAAGTCTGATTTTAACAACATTTGACTCCTAGAGCAATTTTTGTTTATAATCTGTTAATATATTTTGATAATTTGCCAAAAATTACAATCTTTGTGGTATTAACCCAAAATCAAGTATGAAAAAATTAATCGCTGTTGCATTTTTATTTATCAGTGTTATTTCATTTGCTCAATTAAGCATTACCCATAATATGCCCGCTTCAATTAATCCGGGCAAAACACAGGATATTGAATTTACTATCAACAAAGGTTCAGTTGGTGGTTTTGCTAAATTCCAATGTGATTTACCATTTGGCTTTACAGCAACCAATATCGACTCAAAAAGTGGGAATTTCACTTTTGAAAATCAACGTTTAAAAATCGTATGGGTATCTGTACCTGGCGATGCATCTTTCACTTTTAAATTTTCGATGGGTGTTCCTGCAAACGCAATTAATAGTGCTAGTATTTCAGCGAAGTTCTTTTACCTAGAAAACAATGTAAAAAAGGAATTGGATATGCCTGCTCACTCAATTAAATTTGGTGAAGGTAGTGTTGCCTCAACACCTACTAATACTGTTGCAACAACCCCAACTAATACTGTAACAAGCACGCCAACTAATACAGTTGCTGCTACTCCAACAAACACGGTAACAAGCACCCCAACTAACACTGTAGCTGCAACTCCTACAAATACAGTAACTGCGGTTCCAACAAATACTGTTGCTGCTACTCCAACAAATACGGTGACAAGTACTCCAACTAATACTGTATCGGCTACGCCAACTAAAACAACTTCAACACCTTCAAATTCAGGTATTACCTACAAAGTACAATTAGGTGCTTTTTCAAGTTCCCCTGCAAAATCTAAGTTTCCAGGTGTTAATTTCACTGTAAATGAAGAAGGTGGTTATTTTAAAGCAGTTTCAGGCAGTTTTAATAATATTGATGATGCTCTAAAACATAAATCAGATTTATCTGCAAAAGGTTACCAAGGATTTATAGTTGCTTATAAAAATGGGCAACGAATTGGTTTGAAATAATCAACAAGAAAATGCAATTCAAAGCCCGACCTTTAGTCGGGCTTTTTGTTTATATAAACTTACAAAATGTTCATATTATGGGCAAGCTTATCTAACAATGGCGGGCATTGCTTCTTATTTTTGTATTCTACATTTATTCTTATTATGAAACAATACCACGATTTAATGCAACATGTGCTTGAGCACGGGGCAACAAAAACAGATAGAACAGGTACAGGAACAGTTAGTGTATTTGGTTACCAAATGCGTTACAACTTACAAGAAGGTTTTCCTCTTTTAACTACAAAAAAATTACATACAAAATCAATCATTCATGAACTATTGTGGTTTTTGAAGGGTGAAACTAATATTGCTTACCTTAAAGAAAACGGAGTTCGCATTTGGGACGAATGGGCAGATGAAAACGGAAACCTTGGCCCTGTTTATGGATCACAATGGAGAAGTTGGCCAACACCTGATGGTGGACATATTGACCAAATTACGCAAGTAATTGAAATGATTAAAAAAACTCCCGACTCACGAAGATTAATTGTAAGCGCTTGGAATGTTGCCGAAATAAACAACATGAAATTGCCTCCTTGCCACGCTTTCTTTCAATTTTATGTTGCTGATGGAAAACTAAGTTGCCAATTATACCAACGCAGTGCTGATATATTTTTAGGAGTTCCTTTTAACATTGCTTCTTACGCAATTCTTACGCACATGGTAGCTCAAGTATGTAATTTAGAAGTGGGCGATTTTGTTCACACGCTTGGTGATGCGCATTTATATTCAAACCACATTGATCAGGCTAAACTTCAATTATCAAGAGATTTTAGAAAACTTCCTACACTAAAAATGAATAAGGAAGTGAAAAGTATTTTTGATTTCAAATTTGAAGATTTTACAATAGAAGGTTATGATCCTCATCCACACATTAAAGCAGAAGTAGCGGTATAAAAATTATGGAATATAGAAGACTAGGTAAATCAGGATTACAAGTAAGTGCACTATCATTTGGAAGTTGGGTAACCTTTGGTTCACAGGTTGGAGATGATACAGCAGAGAAATGCATGAAGTTAGCATACGACAATGGTGTTAATTTTTTCGATAATGCCGAAGCTTATGCAAGTGGTAAATCAGAAATAGTAATGGGAAACATCCTAAAAAAAATGGGATGGGATCGCAGTACATTTGTTGTATCAAGTAAAGTGTACTGGGGTGGCAAATTACCAAACCAAATCGGCCTTAGCCGCAAACACGTTACTGAGGCTTGCCACGCTGCATTAAAACGATTGCAAGTTGATTATTTAGACCTATACTATTGTCATCGTCCAGATAAAAACACACCAATGGAAGAAACCGTTCGAACAATGAACGATTTAATTCAACAAGGCAAGATTTTATATTGGGGAACGAGTGAGTGGAGTGCACAAGAAATTATGGAAGCTTATTCGGTTGCTCGTCAGTTTGGTTTAACACCACCAACCATGGAGCAACCACAATATAATTTATTTCATCGCGAGCGTGTAGAAGTTGAATATAATAAACTATATCGTGAAATTGGATTGGGCACAACCATTTGGAGCCCTCTAGCATCAGGGCTTTTAAGTGGCAAGTACATGAACTTAACACCAAACGACACACGTATTGAACGCCCAGGAATGGAGTGGTTAAAGGAACTTATTGTTGGCGAACAAAATGCTTGGAAACACGAAAAAGTAAAACGTTTAAAAGCTGTTGCTGATGATTTAGGTACTAACCTATCTCGCATGTCGATTGCTTGGGTTTTAAAAAATCCAAATATCTCTACAGCTATTTTAGGTGCAAGTAAAGTAGAACAATTAGAAGATACTTTGCAATCATTAGAAGTGCTTCCAAAACTAACCATTGAAGTTATGGAACGCATAGAAGGCATTATGGATAATAAACCTAAAATGCCTGCTTACTAATTTTGTGCCGCTTCTCGACTGCGCTCGAAGTGACACAAAAGTTTGTCAGTTCGAGCGCAGTGGAGAAAGTGCGGTAGCCTTTTGCTTCGAGATTTGCGACCTTCACCCTGACAAAAATAAAAAGAGCCTCTCAACATGAGAGGCTCTTTTTATTTACAACACACTTATCTCTTTCACTGATTTTTTTGCAAGTTCTTCTTTAGGAAGTTCTAATTGCAAAATTCCATTTTTATACTCTGCTTTAATTGCTTCGTGCGCAATGTTTTCTGGCAAAGTAAAACTTCTTGAGAAAGAATTGAAACTGAATTCACGTTTAGTGTAATTTTTCTCAGTTACGTTTTCTTCTGCTTTCTTTTCTGCTGTTACTGTTAAAGTATTGTTTTCTAAATTAATTTTGAAGTCTGCCTTATCAAAGCCTGGTGCTGCAAAATCAATATTAAAGCTTTTCTCAGTTTCGTGTATGTTTACTGCTACGTGTTTGTTATACAAAGAGCGTAAACTGTTTCCTCCATTTACAAAGTCGTTAAATGCTTCATCAAATAAAGGTGAAAGACCGAAACCCATTCTTCCTTTTTGCGGATTGTTTACTTTTACTAGTGTCATGTTATTTAGTTTTTAAATTTGGAATACTATTATCAAGTTGTGTTCCGATGCATTTTTTGAATAAAACTTAAGTCAAGTTGACCAATTAGAATAAATTTTAAAGTCAATTTGTCGTTTAAGAAACTAAAAAGATGAAAAATTGTCGGGGCAAAATGAAAATACTATCTTTGATTTAAATTATATAAAGCGTGGCAAAAAGTGGTTTCTTAGGTGGAAAAATAGTTAAAGCATTTTTCGTAATTGTATTGATATTAGCCGCAGTTGGAGGCTGGTGGGCTTACCAAAATTTATTCAAAAGCAATGTTTTTTTAGATGGAAAAAAATCTAAAATACTTTTAGTACATACCAATTTTACCTATGAAGATTTATTAAATGAACTGTATACTGAAAACCTAATTGTAAACCATGCTTCGTTCGAATGGCTTGCTGAGCGAATGGATTTAAAAAAAGAATTCAAGCCAGGGCGTTATCGCATAACTGCAAAAATGAGTAATCGTCAACTCATTAACATGATTAAATATGGCAAACAAGAAAAAGTAAAACTTATATTTAACTCAAGCGACCGAACAAACGGACAGCTCATTGAAAAAATAAGCGAGAAATTAGAAATTGAAAAAGATGAATTAGAAGATTTATTTAATGACGAAGCTCGCTTAAACGACCAATATGGTTTAAACAAAGAAACCGCACGCAATTTATTTATTACAGGAACTTACGAGTTAAACTGGAATACGCATATCGATGAGTTTATGGAATTGATGAAAGCGGAGTACAAAAAACTTTGGAATGAGGAAAGAAAATCAAAAGCAGCAAAAATTGGTTATACACAATCAGAAATAATGGCACTTGCATCCATTGTACAATGCGAATCAGGAATTAAAACAGAGCAAAATAAAATTGCAGGAGTTTATATAAATCGTTTAAAAAAAGGAATGCCTTTGCAGGCTGACCCAACATTGATTTATGCAGTAGGTGATTTTACTATTCAACGTGTTCGTAATGGTGATAAGGATATTGATTCTCCCTACAACACCTATCGAAACAAAGGATTACCGCCTGGCCCAATTTGTCTGCCTTATACACAGGCTATTGATGCAGTATTAAATTACACAAAACATAATTATATTTTCTTTTGTGCAAAGCCTGATTTATCAGGTTATTCAAACTTTTCTGCGAATTATGAAGAGCATCAAAAATACGCGAAAGCTTATCAGCAAGAAATGGATAGAAGAGGAATTAAAAGATAATACTATCCTAGTGGTAAAACAATTTCAACCAATACACCATTTTTAGTTTCATCTGAAGCTGATTTATCAATAATAGAAATAGAGGCTCCAGGAATAGTAGTAATTCTGTCTTTAATATTTTGTACAGCTATCGACTTTGTTTTATCTTTTCGCTTAATATTGGTATTTACACCCGCTTTTAAACCACTTCCATTGTCTTCTATTTTAATGTGTAATAATTTACCATCCATTTTAAATGAAATATTTATAAAACCATCTTTCGACAATTCCTTAAAACCATGAATGATTGAATTCTCAATCAATGGTTGCAAAATCATATTCGGAATTTTCGTTTTATGAATATCAATTGAAGGATCAATGTCAATTTCATAATTAAACTTATTTTCGAAACGCAATTGCTCCAAATCTATATAAATCTTTAAACGCTCAACTTCATCATAAATACTAATAAAATGAAGTGTTGCCATTTCGAGTGTTTGGCGTATTAAGTAGCCAAACTTTGCCAAGTAATCAGATGCCTCATCATTTTTATTCATGTGAATATAATGTTGAACTGAACTTAATGCATTAAAAATAAAATGTGGATTAATTGCTGCATTAAGTGCTTCATACTTTAACTGAACAATTTTTTGCTCTATATCTGATTTACGCTGTGCTTCTACCCTAACCTTTTTAATTCGGTAGGCAATAATAAAAATAACAATAAAAACTGCAAATAAAATTTCTATTCCAGTAAACCACCATGTAAGATAAAAGGGTGTTATTACATTAATACGTACAAAATAAGGACGACTCCAGTTTTTCCCATCATTAGTTGCGTAAATTTCTAATATGTGTTTACCGTATTGCAATTCGGCTAATTCAATAGCTGCATTTTGAACAGTATTTTCATTACCATTATCAAGTACCCATTTATACTTAATTGAATTTGTTTTAGAATACCCGATGGAACCGAAAAAAACACTCAAATTTCGTTGCTCTACATTAAAATAATTACTTTCAAAATTTACATTTCCATTCGAAGTAATGCTATCTACATAAATAATTGGAATATGCTTTGAAATATATTTATTCAAATATAAATTTAACTCACACATACCTTCATTGGTTGCAATTAAAAGCGTATTATTACTTTTATTGTAAACCATATCATTAATTTCTTTAGAATTTAATCCATCCTCTTCAGAGTAATATTCGTTAAACCCACTTTTTCTAATTTTATATAAACCATTGTAGGTTCCAAGAAAAATATTACCGCTATTATCCTTTTCAAAACAAGTTACCTTTTCTATTATTTGATTATTTATTTCTCGAATTTGATTTATTTTTCCATTGCTATAACTCAATAATTCCTTTTCAGTGGAAACATATAATGTTGCATTATCATCTTCAATTACATCTAATATTTTATGATTAAAATGTTGATTATCTATTTTATCTAATTCATCTTTAGCCAAATTGTATCTATACAAACCCTCATCTGTTCCGCACCATACTAAGCCTTTGGAGTCAAGAAAAAAACAATTTACTCGATTACGATTTCCATCTTCAACATCAAAAGGAATCGTTTTATAATGAACAAATGAAGATTTTTTGTAATTATAAGTAACCAAAGAAAGTTTATTATCCCAACCGCCAACAATAAAAACAGTATCATTTATTTTTTCCATTCTACGATACGTAACAAACTGATATACTGCACCTGATTTAGATTTTATGATATTAGGCTGCGAATTAGCTACAACAATATTTCTATCCGCTAATGGAATTACCTTGTAAATATATTCGCGCATAGTTTGATTACTGCGAACATTTGTAACCTTATTAGAATCTTTATAAAAAATCTCTAAGCCATTTCTTGTTCCAAAATAATAATTGCCCCGCTCATCAACATCTATATAATTTAAATTTTCATTTTCCAATATTTTCTTCGCCACAAAAACGGATTGAGCAATTTTGTACAAACCCTTATTATATGTGCCAATCCAAATATTATTTTCAATATCCTCGGTAATACTTGTAATCGAATTATCTGCAAGGGATTGAATAGATTCGAAATTTCTTAATTGCTTTGATTGTTTTTCATAACAAAACAAAACGGAAGGATAGTTGGTAGAAAACCATAAATTTTCATTTCTATCCAAAAACATTTTATTCACAAATGAAAGCGTGCTATCATATGCAATTGAATCAATCGCTACATTCTTTACTTTATCATACTTAATAATCTTTCCTTTAATTGAGAAAAAAACAATGTTTTTTTTAGTAACCACAGTACTAACTGAAGAATTAAATTTACTATGGTTTTGGAAATTACTTACAATTTTATTTTTATAAACTTTTAATCCATTATCAGTAGCTAGGATGACTTCGCCACTTTCTGCAATTGAAAAATCATTAATAAAAGAACCAAGTACAACTATCGAATCTGAAATTTTCCCTTTCTTCAAATCAAATAGCTTTATTTTATTTGAATTACTATTAAGGATATAAACAATCTTATTTTTCTCAACTAACTTTATTACTTTAAACACATGAGAAGAAAAATTTACCGAACTTTTTGACGCTTTACTTTCTTTAGTATCAAACAGAAAAAAACCTGAAGTACCTGTTGTTACAAATAAATTATTATTTCCTGTTGGAACTACATTGGTAATTTGATTATCAGTTATAGCAGAGTTGTAACTAGTAAATTTCCTGAATTTTTTTCCATCAAACTTATTTAAACCTAATTCAGTAGAAATCCACAAAAAACCAGCGCTATCTATACAAACATTAGTAACAGAAGAATTAGATAATTCATCCCTTGATGTATAATTTGTAATATTATAAGAGGTTTGGGCAAAAGCAAGTTTCGCCAATATTAGCAAAACAATTATGAAAGAGAATTTTCTCAAGTTCTTTTTTGCTTCATGAATTTATTAAACAAAGGTCGTTTTAAAACAGCAATAGGAAGTTCCGTTCCATCTTTTAAAACTACATATCCATTACCCTCATTTTTTACTTCTTTAATAAAGGATACGTTTACAAAATGTGTTTTATGAATTCTAAAAAATTCATCTGTACGTATCTGATCATTAAATTTTTTCAATGTTTTAGAGCTTAGTAGCTCTGTTCCATTTGCTAAATGTATTTTAGTGTAATTACCTTGTGCTTCAAAACGAATGATTTCATTTAAACCAACAATTACATAACCGTTAGAATGTGTAATTGCTATTCGGTTCGCACTTAAATTACCAACTTCTTCAATCTTTGGTTTTGGCTCTTCCTTTACATTTTTTGAAGAAGCAAAAAATACTTTTAGTGCTTCAACTTGTTCCTGCAAAGTTTTAGTCATTACTGGTTTAAGTAAATAACCAAAAGCACCATTTTCCATTGCTTCTAAAGCGTATTCACGATGTGCTGAAACAATTACAACCTGAGCTTTTTTTTCTTTAATGCTTTTTAAATAAGTAATTCCATCTATTAAGCCCATAACAACATCAAGAAAAACAACATCAGGATGATGAAGTTCAATCAACTTATTTGCTTCAAAAGCATTGGAAGCTAGTCCAACGATTTCGATTTCTTTACAATTTTTTTCGATGAGAATCCTAAGATTTTCTCTTCCATGTAATTCATCATCTACTATTATTGCCTTCATAATTCTTTTAGGATTAGTGCAAACATACTATAAAATTTATTTTAAACAAATAGCATTTTTCACCTCAAACTCAAGTAATTAAGAAATTAACACATTATTTTAATGAAATTCTATGTTTTTTAGGCTTTTTTAAACCCTTTTTTGCCCCGATTTCGCCACAAATTCTTATTATTTGGTATATTCGCATCTCTATAAAAATGGACACACTTACAAAAAAAATACAAATGGTTGACCTAAAGGGTCAATACATTAAAATTAAACAGGAAGTTGATAAAGGTATTCAAGAAGTTATTGAGAATACAGCTTTTATTAATGGTCCTGCTGTTAAGGAATTCCAAGCAGATTTGGAGCAATACCTAGGAGTTAAACACGTTATCCCTTGTGCAAACGGAACAGATGCTCTGCAAATTGCCATGATGGCACTTGACCTTAAACCAGGTGATGAGGTTATTACAGCTAATTTTACTTATGTTGCTACAGCAGAAGTTATTGGTTTACTAGGCTTAACCCCTGTTTTAGTTGATGTATATCCAGATACTTTCACCATTGATGTTGCTGCTATAGAAAAAGCAATTACACCAAAAACCAAAGCTATTGTTCCTGTTCATTTGTACGGACAATGTGCAGAAATGCAAGCCATAATGGACTTAGCTAAGAAGCATAATTTATATGTGATTGAGGACGTCGCCCAAGCAATTGGTGCTGATTATATAATGGCTGACGGAATTAAAAGAAAAGCAGGAACAATCGGTACTATTGGTTGCACATCTTTTTTCCCAAGTAAAAACTTAGGTTGTTATGGTGACGGCGGGGCAATTTACACCAATGATGATGAATTAGCTAAAAAGCTTAAAATGATTGCTCACCACGGGCAATCGATACAATATGTACATGATGTATTGGGTGTAAATTCAAGATTAGACACCATACAAGCAGCTGTTTTAAAAGTAAAGCTAAAGCAATTAGATAATTATGCAGCAGCTCGTAACAAAGCCGCAGCGCATTATGATGCAAAACTTGGAAATAACCCTAAAGTTAAAATTCCAGTTAGAGTAAAAAACTCAACACATGTTTTTCACCAATATACTTTGCAGCTAGTTGGGGTAGACAGAAACAAACTGCGTGAGTTTTTACAAGAAAAAGGGATACCTAGTATGATTTATTATCCTATTCCTTTGCACATGCAAAACGCATACAAAAGTGATAGATACAAAGCTGGTGATTTTCCAATAACAGAAAAATTATGCGCTTCAGTAATATCATTACCAATGCATACTGAATTAGATCAAGAAACATTAAACTACATTACGGATAATGTGTTGGAATTTTTAAACAAATCTTAAATCAAAAATTAGAAACTAAAATATTTTATGAATATAGCAGTAGTAGGAACAGGATATGTAGGTTTAGTAACCGGAACTTGTTTAGCAGAAACAGGAAACACTGTAATTTGCGTTGATATAAACGAAGAAAAAGTAAATAAAATGCGTAATGGCGAAGTGCCAATTTACGAACCACATTTAGATGTTCTTTTTCATAGAAACATTAAAGCAGGTAGATTAAAGTTTACAACCAATTTAGCTGAAGCAATTGAAAAAGCTTCTATTATTTTCCTAGCATTACCAACACCTCCGGGTGAAGATGGCAGTGCTGATTTAAGTTACATTTTAGGTGTAGCTGATGACTTAGGAAAACTAATGACAGACTACAAAGTACTTGTTGATAAGAGTACTGTACCTGTTGGAACAGCAGAAAAAGTACATGCAGCAGTTGCTAAAAACTTTAAGGGAGAATTTGATGTTGTTTCAAACCCTGAGTTTTTACGTGAGGGTTATGCTGTAGATGATTTCTTAAAACCTGATCGTGTTGTTGTTGGTACTCGCTCAGCTCGTGCTAAACAATTAATGGAAGAATTATACAAGCCTTATGTTCGTTCTGGTAATCCAATTATTTTCATGGATGAAAAATCTGCTGAGCTTACAAAATATGCTGCTAACGCTTTCCTTGCAACAAAAATCACTTTCATGAATGAGATGGCTAACATGTGCGAAAAAGTTGGAGCAGATGTTGACATGGTTCGTATTGGTATAGGAAGCGACGATCGTATCGGTAAACGCTTTTTATTTCCTGGCATTGGTTATGGCGGAAGCTGCTTCCCAAAAGATGTGCAAGCTTTAGCTAAATCTGCGAGCGAAGTAAATTATGATTTCAAAATTCTTTCTTCTGTAATGGAAGTAAATGAAAAACAAAAAACAATCATCATCCCTAAAATCAAAAACTATTTTAATAATGATTTAAAAGGAAAACATTTTGCAGTTTGGGGATTAGCATTTAAACCTGATACAGATGATATTCGTGAAGCACCAGCTTTGTATATTATTGATGAGTTAACAAAAGCGGGAGCTACAGTTTCTACTCATGATCCTGAAGCAATGAATAATGTAAAAAAATTATTAGGTGATAAGATTACTTTCTGCGATGATCCTTATGATGCATTAAAAAACGCAGATGCATTAATTATCTGCACCGAGTGGAGCTTATTTAGAACGCCAGATTTCGAAAAGGTTTCAGCTCAATTAAAAAACAAAGTAATTTTTGACGGCCGTAATTTATATTCGAACGATCAAATGAAAAAATTAGGATATTTCTACAGCAGCATTGGAAGAGAAACAGTAAAATAATTTATAGACATTAGAATAACACAATGAAAAGAATATTAATAACAGGTGCAGCAGGTTTTTTAGGTTCACACCTTTGCGATCGTTTTATAAAAGAAGGTTATCATGTAATTGCAATGGACAATTTAGTTACTGGTGATTTAAAAAACATTGAACACTTATTTAAGTTAGAACATTTTGAATTTTACCACCACGATGTAAGTAAATTTATTCACGTACCAGGTGAGTTGGATTACATTCTTCATTTCGCTTCTCCAGCAAGTCCAATAGATTATTTAAAAATTCCAATTCAAACATTAAAAGTTTCTTCATTAGGAACTCATAATGTGTTAGGATTAGCGCGTGTTAAAAACGCAAGAGTATTAGTTGCTTCAACAAGCGAAGTGTACGGCGATCCACACGTTCACCCTCAAACAGAAGAATATTGGGGCAATGTAAATCCTGTTGGTCCTCGTGGTTGTTACGATGAAGCAAAACGTTTTATGGAAGCTATGACAATGGCTTACCACGATACTCACAATGTAGAAACTAGAATCATTCGTATATTTAATACTTATGGTCCTCGTATGCGACTGAATGACGGACGTGTATTACCTGCATTTATTGGTCAAGCATTAAGAGGCGAAGACTTAACCATGTTTGGTGATGGAAGTCAAACAAGAAGTTTTTGTTATGTAGATGATTTAGTTGAAGGTATTTATCGTTTATTGTTAAGCGACTACCACATGCCAGTAAATATTGGTAACCCAAGCGAAATAACAATTAAAGAATTTGGTGAGGAAATTTTAAAACTTACAGGGGCAAATCAAAAACTGATTTCATTGCCTTTACCTAAAGATGACCCTAAGCAACGTCGTCCAGACATTACTAAGGCAAAAGAAATATTAGGTTGGGAACCAAAAGTAAGTAGAGCTGAAGGTTTAAAAATAACTTATGATTATTTCAAATCTTTATCAAAAGAAGAATTGAATAAAACAGAGCATAGAAATCTTGAGACATTAAACAAATAATGACCAGACACTACAGCATAACTGTTAAAGGCAGAGTTCAGGGAGTATCATACAGATTTGCTGCACATTCAAAAGCTTTAAAACTATCGTTAACTGGCTTAGTGAAAAACTTAGCCAATGGCGATGTATATATTGAAGCTGAAGGAAAAGAAGAAGATATCAATAAACTAATCGAATGGTGTTATGTTGGCCCGCCGCTAGCTAAAGTAGATGAAGTAATTGCAGTGGAAGATAAAGTAAAGGAATACAGGAATTTTGAAATTAAACGTTAAGATCCATTTAATAGGTTAGGAATCGAATTTGTAATTATGGTAAAGGAATCAAAAAAAATTGTGATTATTGGTTCGGGTAACCTAGCTACACACTTTGCAAACTTATTTGTAAAAAAAGGGCATGAAATAATACAATTTGTGGGAAGAAATCCTGAAACCCTAACTACATTAAGCACTAAATATTTCACCACTAACACAACCGACTTAGCAAAAACAAATAAGGGCGCTGACATCTATATATTATGTGTAAGTGATAAAGAAATAAAAAATGTTGCAAGTAAATTAAAACTACCAGGCAAACTTGTTTTGCATACTTCTGGTACGGCTCACATAAACTCACTAAAAGGTGTTTCAACCAAGCTTGGTGTATTATATCCATTACAAACATTTACAGCTAATGATAAGGTAAAATGGAGTAAAGTTCCTTTCCTAATTGAAGGGAGCACTCAAATTGCTCAAACCGAATTACAAAACTTTTGTGCAAGCTTAACAAAAAATATAAATATGGTTTCTTCTGCTGAGCGCGAAAAAATTCATTTAGCAGCTGTATTGGTGAGTAATTTTAATAATCATCTTTTTAGTTTAGCTGATGACTTTTTACAAAAGGAAAAAATAAATCACTTTAAATTATTGATTCCTCTAATACAGCAAACAACTAAAAAGATTAAAAAAATCAACCCTGCTCAAGCGCAAACTGGACCTGCACAAAGAGAAGATCAAGAAACAATAAAAAAACATTTAAGTTTATTAAAAAATTATCCAGAAACAATAAAGGTTTACGAAGCATTATCAGATAGTATCTTAAAATTAAAACATGCAAAACTTCAAAGAAAAACTAACTAAAGTAAACACTTTCATTTTTGACATGGATGGTGTGCTTACCGATGGAAAAATAATGGTAATGCATGGCCACGACCCTATTCGTAATCTTAACAGTAAAGATGGATATGCTTTTCAATTAGCAGTAAAAAAAGGGTACAAAATTTTTCTATTATCGGGAGGAAATTCATTAGCGGTTAAAGAAATATTAAATCGCCTAGGTTTTATTGAAGTGTATATGGGGCAGCACGATAAAAACAAGTGTTATAAAGAAATGTTAGTTGAGCATAAATTAAACCCAGAAGAAATATTATACATGGGAGATGATTTGCCGGATCATGTTGTGCTTAAACAAGTAGGTGTTGCTACTTGCCCAGCTGATGCAGCACCCGAAATAAAAGATGCTTGCATTTATATTTCACAAAAAAAAGGGGGTGAAGGTTGTGCAAGAGACGTGGTAGAACAAGTACTTCGTGTTAGAGGTGACTGGGAAATAGCAAATTGGTAAAAGCACGTTGAGAATAAGGATTTTCTATTAATTTTAAAGTTTAAACGAGGCAATTATAAAAGTGGAAACAACAGGTAAAATATTAAAGAATCCAATTATTGCGTTTTTCAAACTTATTCGCATTGAAAATCTAATAATTGTATTCCTAACTCAGTACTTAATTAGATACTGCGTTATTGATAGTTTACTATACTACCAAGCTCCAACCTATTACCAAAAATTGTATTTACAACTTTCTCATTTTACTTTTTTTCTATTGGTAATGAGTACAGTTTTTATTGCTGCGGCTGGCTATATTATTAACGATTACTTTGACGTTAAAACCGATAAAATAAATCGCCCCGATACAATCGTAATCGACCGCGTAATAAAAAGACGCTGGGCAATGTTATGGCATATTGTATTTAATGCATTAGGGATTCTTTTAGGCATTTATGTTGCTTACAAAGCTGGAACAACTAAACTGGCTATTATTCATGTAATTTCGGTAGGATTACTTTGGTATTACTCAACCTCCTTTAAAAAACAATTATTAGTTGGAAATTTAATTGTTTCCTTTTTAGCAGCTGTTACACCTTTAATGGTAATGCTTTACGACTTACCAAAAGTAATTGAAATTTACAATGTTCTTTTACCTGATGCCGATTTAGATTTTTCATTACTCTACAAATACATCCTTGCATTCTCTTTATTTGCATTTATTTCTTCGCTCATTCGCGAAATTATAAAAGACATGGAAGATATTGAAGGAGATAGTCAAACAGGTTGTGAAACTGTTCCCATTAAATGGGGAATGAAAGCATCTAAAGCAATTGTTATTGGACTAATTAGTAATATGATTTTATTGCTAAGTTTTGTAGTTTACAAACTTTATTCTCCAAAAGAAAATCTGCCTACCTTCTATATCATTATTGGAATAATTGTTCCACTTTTACTCCTTATTTACAAAGTTTACAAAGCTAAAAACTCAAAAGACTATCACCGAGCAAGTTTATTAATTAAACTCATTATGCTTATTGGTGTTTGTTTTTCCTTACTAATATTTTATTTAGCCAATTATGCTGCACGTTGAAGAAACATTAAAAAATTATCCTTACAAACTTATTTTAGGTTCGGGTTCACCACGTAGACAAGAGCTATTAAAAAGTTTGGGCTTTGAGTTTTTAATTAAACCAACTAATGCCGACGAAACTTTCCCAATTGATTTAAAAGGAAGTGAAATCCCTGTTTTTTTAGCAGAGAAAAAGGCAGATGAATATCCTGATGAATTAAAAGATAATGAACTACTGATTACTGCTGATACAATTGTTTGGTTAGATGGAAAAGTGCTTAATAAACCAGCAAAGTATGACGAAGCAATTAAGATGCTAGAAACACTTTCAGGAAAAATGCATGAAGTATATACTGGTGTGTGTTTAAAATCGGCAACAAAACAAACTACTTTTGTTGATGTTACCAAAGTATATTTTAAGAAACTAAAAAAGGAAGAAATAGAATATTACGTTGCTAATTCTAATGTGTACGACAAAGCTGGCGGATACGGCGTACAAGATTGGATAGGATTAATTGGTATCGATAAAATAGAAGGTAGCTTTTACAATGTAATGGGCTTGCCTGTTAAGGAATTGTATGAAGAGCTTATCAAGTTCTAGATTAATTCAAAAACGGATTTGTCCTCTTCTCTACTCCAATTGTTGTATATGGTCCATGACCACAATAAACAACTGTATCCTCTGGCAATACAAATAATTTAGTTCGAATACTATTTAGCAATTGCTCGTGATTTCCAAGAGTTAAATCCGTTCTTCCAATACTTCCCTTAAATAATACATCTCCATTAATTAAAGAAGAAGTTTCTTTGTGATAAAAAACCACATGCCCCGGTGCGTGACCTGGAGTATGCAAAATATCCAAAACTGTTTTTCCAAACTTTATTTGATCACCTTCGTTTATAAAACTTTCTGGCTGAGGAGAAACTTCACAAGGCAAGCCATAAGTTTTACTTACTAATTCCTGATTATTTAATATTATTAAATCGTCTTTATGAATAATTGGTTTTAAGCCATAAGTATCAAATACAAACTTGTTTCCTGCAACATGGTCAACATGGCAATGTGTATTTAGCAAATACTTTACGGTTAAACCTTCTTCACTAATAAACTGCTTTAGTGCTTGTTGCTCGCTCGCGGAAAAACAGCCTGGGTCAACAATAACACATTCTTTAGTTGAATCAAATAATATAAATGTGTTCTCTTGAAAAGGGCCGAAAGTAAATTCTTTAATTTGCATAATTCATGTATTAAATAGAATGCAAAATTAACATTAAATCCTTTATTTCCCCGTCTTTACACGATTATATTCCTCATCGCTAACCGATCGGTTTTTGTAATTATTATTCTTTAGTTTCCCAAATTTATAATTTAATGATATCATATAATAATGTGTACTTACATAGGATTTGTAATTTACATTATACAAAGGAATATTACTTTGCCCTTGCATAATATACGTACGCAAAATATCATTTGCTACAAATCGACAAGTTAATTTATCTTTAAAAAAATTCTTTTTAAGCGTGGCAGTTAGCATAGAAAAAGGCTTAGAAATAAATATACCATCAACTGCTGAAGAGGTATATTCATAAGTAATTTCGAGTGAACAGTATTTTTTAAATCTAAATTCATCATACAAATAAATACTAAATGTGGGCTTGTTGTTTTTCACAGTAACTCCATTTTGTTGATAGGTGAAGTTATTTAAGAAATATCCAAAATAATTAGCAGTAGTCCACCATTTTAATTCATACGGAATAGTAATACCAGCAGAATAAGTTTCGCTCTTATTTAGGTTTTTTGTGGTTGCTGTAAAAGCATCTGTGCTATCTGTTAATTTATCTACAACTAAACGCAATGCACCTTTTGTACTATTATAACCAAAAGTAATATTTGCTTCTTTCATGTAAACTAAAGCTGCTTCTACCGAATTAGTGTACTCGGGCAACAAATACGGATTACCTCTAAAAGACGAAACCGAATCAATATAATTTATAAAAGGATCTAAATCTTGGAAAGTAGGACGATTAATTCTACTTGATAGCGTTAACGAAGTAGTTAAATCATTAGTAAAATCATAACCTAAAAATGCACTTGGAAACAAATTAATGTATTGTCGGTCAATTATTTTTTTATTCAGAACTTTAGAAAAACCGTCTGAATTTGTCATTTCAGAACGTAGACCTACTCTACTATTTAGTTTTTTCTTTTTATATCTTAACTCACTATAAGCTGCAACAATATTCTCTGTAAAACTAAAGCCGTTTAAATAATTAGGATCCGAAACCCAGCCGCTTGTCCCTTCGTAATTCTCAAATTTAATATCACTTGTTTTCGAAATATTTGATTCTTTAATTCCACTTTCTAATTTCCATTGCTTATTAAACACTTTTATAAAATCTACTTGGGCAGTAATAATATTAATATCATTCGTATTCAAGTTTCGCTTGTCTTCATTAAACACAAAACCATTGTACTTTGTTTCTTGGTGAATAGTAGAAGTATTCTTAATATTAAATACACCATATTGCGCTGCTATAAATAACTCTGTGCCCAAAGTATCCAATCTCTTAAGATAATTAGCATTAACTGCATTATTCATAGTTATAGGCAAACCATTCGTGAATGTGTGCAACTGATATTGTGTTTGATTATTTTGCAAAACTGTATTACTGTTATCTGTTGTGTTATTTTGACCATTATAAAAACCATAATACTGCATCCCAATTGTACTTGTTAAATCGGGGCGATAATTTATACCTGTTCTGTAATAATAAACGTTTTTGAAATTTTGTTTATCGTAAATGGCGTTATTCATTTCCATTGCAGTAGTATCATTGGTTTTGTATTCGCGCTTGTACTCATCCGAACTCCATTGCTGCCCCATATTTGTACCAAGACCTAAAGTGGTTGACCATTTATTTTTATTATAATTAATACGAAAGCCCGTATAACTAAATAATGATTTAATATACAATGTATTTTGAATAATATTCCCATTATATCCTTGCAAAGTGCTTCTGATGGTAGTAATATTAATTACAGCTCTTCCGCCTGCATCATAGCGTGCAGAAGGATTACGGATAATTTCAATGCTTTTAATATCTGTTGATGGGAGCGACTTTAAAATATCTATCGTGGAAAGCAACATACCATCTATATAAATAATGGCAGTTCCTTTGCCAAAAACAGAAACATTATCTGTACTGCTAACTTGTATGCCAGGAGAACGACGCAATACATCCAAGGCATTCCCAGCTGTAGTTAAACTGGTGCCTTCTACATTTACTTTTACCTTTTCCCCATCCATTTCAAATAAAGGAACTTTGGCCGCAATGGTAATTTCACTAAGCGAATTAGCTTCTTCAATTATAAATTCACCCACATCAATAATCGAATCGTTTTGCGAGCGGTAACACGTCTTCATTTTTTCTCGATAACCAACTGAAGATATTTTAATTAATACCGAATCAGCATTTAAACCAATTAATTTAAACTGTCCATTTTCAAATGGCGCACCTGTTATTAAAGAAGAATCTTTAGCCGAAAGCGCAATTACATTCCCAAACTCAATTGGCTTTTTATTGGTAGAAATTGCTTTACCAATTATTGTATATGATGAAAGCTGGGCAATTAGAGAACAATTAATGAAAATCAGAACAACAACGAATAACCCACTCTTTTTTAGCTTCATATATATTTTAAGATGTGGGTTTATAATGACAGATTATGAGATTAGTTACAAGTAATTTAAGGATAATAACAAAAAAACCTCTCGAAATCTCGAGAGGTTTAAGTGGTCATGTAGGGATTCGAACCCCAAACCTTCGCATCCGTAGTGCGATGCTCTATCCAGTTGAGCTACATAACCGTTTTTGAGGTTGCAAATATACGGTTTTTCTATTTATTTGCAAGAATTTCTTTAATCATATCGGGTTTATTGGTAATTATTCCGTCTACTCCCCTTTTAATCAACTTTTTAGCCTTTCTGCGTTTGTTTACTGTCCACACATACACCATTTTTCCTTGTTTATGCAGTTTTTTTATGAGTCGTTTACTTGCAAAAGCCCTGTAAACATTCACTCCTGTCCAATCGCTAAAGTCATCCTTAGTAAAACCTTTCGAGAAATTAAAACTGCTTAATGGAAGCTTAAAAACAATCAATTTTTGCAATTTAACCCCTGTTTTTTGTTTATTTACATTTAAAAGTGCCCCTTTTTCAAAAGAATGTATTACATCTACCCAATCACTTGCCCCGTTTTTTTCAATCACATTCAATACTTGTTTTTCAATTCCTGGATAGTACTCACTTCCCTTTTTTAATTCGATAAGCAGCTTAACTCTTCCATTAATCAGTTTTATAGCCGAATCAAGCGTTGGCGGACCGTAATCTTTGTTCTTTATTTTTAATTGAAGAAATTGAGCGTAGGTTAAATCTTTAATAAGGTTGGAAATTACTTTGATAGGTCTTCTAAACTCACAAGTTCTATCAAAACTCATATCATGCATTAAAACGAGCACGCTATCTTTTGTCTGATGCACATCGGTTTCAATATAATCTGCTTTCATTTCAATCGCTTTTTCAAAAGCTGCCATTGTATTTTCGGGCTCATAAGCACTTGCCCCGCGGTGAGCTATTACTAAAGTTTGCGAAATGCAATTACCACATACTAGTAATAGATAAAAAGAAATGATAACACGGAGGCTATATATCATTTCACGAAAATAAATAATTATTAACTTGCAGAAGAATAAAAAACTATGCAAAATACAATTGAGGCCGCTTGGCAAAACCGCGAATTATTAAACGATGCTAAAACGCAAGAAACGATTAATGCTGTTATTGAACAATTAGACAAAGGAAGCTTGCGTGTTGCAGAGCCTTTAGCTGATGGCTCTTGGAAAGTAAATGATTGGGTTAAGAAAGCTGTGATAATGTATTTCCCAATTCGTAAAATGGAAACAATGGAGCTACCTCCTTTTGAGTTTTACGATAAAATGGCATTAAAACAAGATTATGCTGGTCTTGGTGTACGTGTTGTTCCGGGTGCTATCGCTCGTTATGGAGCTTATGTGGCAAAAGGTGTGATTATGTTACCAAGCTTTGTAAACATAGGTGCTTATGTAGATAGCGGAACTATGGTAGATACTTGGGCAACTGTTGGCAGTTGTGCTCAAATAGGTAAGAATGTGCATTTAAGCGGTGGTGTTGGTATTGGCGGCGTGTTAGAACCCGTACAAGCTGCGCCTGTAATTATAGAAGATAATTGTTTTATTGGTTCTCGTTGTATTGTTGTAGAAGGTGTTCATGTTGGTAAAGAAGCTGTTTTAGGTGCAAATGTGGTATTAACACAATCAACTAAAATAATTGACGTTACAGGAAAAGACCCAATTGAAATGAAAGGTATTGTGCCAGAAAGAAGTGTGGTAATTCCTGGCTCATATACAAAGCAATTTCCTGCAGGAGAATTTCAAGTGCCTTGTGCATTAATTATTGGAAAAAGAAAAGAAAGCACCGATTTAAAAACATCATTAAATGATGCCTTAAGAGAAAACAATGTAGCCGTTTAATTTTGGCTCAATTTTTATAGTAGAGAAAACAAAAAATAAACCATGAAAACACTTACTATCATTTTCGCTTTACTCCTATTTGTGAGTAATAATGCCTTTTCTCAAAAAACACTTGACAAAGTTGTAAATGAAACCTGCGATTGCATGAACAAAACTCCTGTAAAAGATAATATGAATGGAGATGAGTTTCAAGAAATGATTGGAACTTGCTTAACTAAACCATTAGGAGATAATTACGAAAAACTTTGTAAAGAACTAAAAATAGTAAATGATGGTTCAACAGAGTCATATCAACAACTAGGGCAAAAAATAGCATCTAAACTTTTATCAGATTGTCCAAAATTTATGGAACTATCTATGAAAGTGGAAGACAATAAAACAAAACAAAAAAACATTGATGGAACGATTAATGCTGAAGAAATTGGAAAAACAGGAACAGCTACTGGGGTAGTTAAATCCATAGATAAAAAAGATTTTTACTTAATTAGCATTACAAATACGGCGGGTTCCAAAGAATCGTTTATTTGGTTGCGTTACTTTACTGGAAGTTCTAGCTTTGAAAACAATCCAGCTGCACAAGTAGGTAAAAATATTACTGTTACTTATCGCGAGATAAAATTATATTCGCCAAACGACGCAGATTACATTACCTACAAAGAAATTATTGATATTAAATACAACGACTAATTTTTGAAGAAGTTTCTTGTTATACAAACTGCATTTATTGGCGACGCCATTTTAGCTTCTGCTATTTTAGAGAAGCTACATGCATTTTATCCAGAAGCTAAAATTGATTTATTAGTTAGAAAAGGAAATGAATCGCTTTACGCAAATCATCCATACTTAAATGAATGTATCGTTTGGAATAAACAAGAAGGCAAATACAGCAGCTTATTAAATTTATTAAAGAGAATAAAACAAAGCAAATACGATGTAGTTGTTAACCTGCACCGCTTTGCTAGCTCGGGTTATTTAACAGCTTTTTCAAAGGCAAAACAAACAATTGGTTTCGATAAAAATCCACTATCGTTTTTATTTAATAAAAAAGTAAAGCATGAAATCGGTTCAGGCAAACATGAAGTAGAACGTAACCAAGAATTAATTGCCACTTTAACCGACAAACAATTTGCGAAACCTAAACTATATCCTTCAGCAGCTAACTTTAGTAAAGTAGAAGAATATAAAAAAGGAAAATATGTATGCATGGCGCCTTCATCAGTTTGGTTTACAAAACAATTACCAATTCACAAATGGGTTGAATTGTGTAACAAACAAAGTAATGATACTACTATTTACTTACTAGGTGCTGCAGGAGATGCGGGTATTTGTGATGAAATAAAAAACAAGTCTTCCAACAAAAATATTGTAAACCTTGCTGGCAAATTAAACTTGCTTGATTCATGCGCTTTATTAAAAGATGCTGAAATGAATTACGTAAATGATTCAGGACCTTTGCATCTAGCTTCTGCTATGAATGCGCCTACAACTGCTTTCTTTTGTTCTACTATTCCTGCTTTTGGTTTTACACCTTTAGCAGATAATTCGAAAGTAATTGAAGTAAAAGAAAAATTAGATTGTCGTCCTTGTGGTTTACATGGCCACAAAGCTTGTCCTAAAGGTCATTTTAAATGTGGGAATGATATTGAGTTGTAACTACTCCATTTGATTTCGAATCAAACTTCTATTATACACTTGTACCAAAGCTTTTAATCGTTTTTCAATTTCAGGTTTGTATATGCATGTATTTAAGTTTGGTAAAACGTACAAACGTCTTCCTGTAATTTCAATTATCTCCTTGGTTTCTTTGCCATTAAAGGAGCACATTACGTTTTTATAAAAATATTGGTATTGGTCGTTATGATAATTAATCGCATAGCGTGTTGCTGTTGAATCAAAAATATTAGTACCGAACGCAAAATACTTTTCATCATAATTTAATTGTCCCAATACAGAAGGCATAATATCTATTTGCTGAGTAATAGAGGAATCAACACCTTTAAGCGAGTTATCTCCTTTAAAGTACATTAATGGAATTTGGAACGAACCAACTGCCGAATAAGCAAAATCATCACTAGGCGCACCTGTGTGGTCGGCTGTTACAACAAACAATGTGTTTTTATACCAAGTTTCTTTTTTAATTTTATTGAAAAATAATCTTAATGCATTATCCGTGTATTGCACACACTTATAGATTGGCAAATCACCACCTTTAAATTGTTGTTTGTATTTATCTGGAATAGTAAAGGGATGATGAGAACTTAAGGTAAATACTGTGGAAACAAAAGGTTGCTTCATTTGATTTAGTTCTTTTGCATAATTTAATAAAAAAGGTTCATCCCAAATTCCCCAACTGCCATCAGCATCAGCCTCATTATTATACTCTGTTCTTCCATAATAATCTTCAATTCCAGCTAATTTACAATACGAATCAAAACTCATGGTTCCATTTTTACCACCATGATAAAAAGAACTATTATAGCCTTTGCTTTTTAAAACCGAAGCAAGAGAAGAAATTTTATTACTACTATAAACAGTATTCAAGTATGCTTCATTTAAAGATGGAATGGATGAAAGCACTGCTGGAATACCTTCTATCGAACGTTTACCATTAGCGTAGGCATTTACACAGCAATAACTCTCTTTCATTAAGGAATCCAAAAACGGTGAATAACTAATCTTTCCTCCAATTCCAGTATATTCCTTTGAAAAACTTTCCAGTAAAATAATTACAACATTTGAATTAATAAATTTAGTGCCACTCTCATTGATATGATAAGGAGAATATATTTTATTTACTTCCACCTCACTAAAATACTTCTTCTCTTCCATAGAAGTTAAAGAAGTAGATTTTGCAATAGTAAATGGCGTGTTCAATACCAAGGGAATTGAATTAGGCGAAACATTATCGCCTGCATTTACAACATCAATAGGTATCAATTGTAAACCACCTCGCATTCCAATTATGGTTAGTCCTATAATAAATACAAAAACAATGCTTTTTAAAGCAATCGATTTTAGTGTATTCGTTTCAACTTCTTTATTTTTATCATACCATTTAAAAAAGGCATTAAATAAAAAATTTAAGGCAACAATAAATGAAATTCCAATTACAAATACATACCAAAAATCTTTCAGGAACAAGGGCAATAAGGCACCCATATCTGCTTGTTCGCTCATTAATTTAAACACATCAAAAGTAGTACGTTTGTGAATGAACTCGAAATAAGCGAAATCTACACAATTGGCAAATAATGCTACACCATTAGTGATTAAAAACAGAAATTTCAAAACCCATCTTACAATTTTATTATTGCTAATGTTTACAGGAAAACCTAAAACAACAATTAGTAAAGCATTGGAATAAAGAAGAGGAACAAGATCAAAACGAATACCGAACCAACTAACTTTTAGAAAATCAAGAAACCCAATGTCAGGGAAATTACTTTTATTAAATAGAAAAAAGAATAATCTACAATCTGCATAAGCCAGTAACACAAGGCCAATGCATAAAAGCAAGAGTTTTATTCGCCTGAAATAAGCATTCAAAGCAATAAGAATTAAATTATTTTACGAGTACTTCGTTCATCATAATTGTTTGTTTTCTATCTGGTCCAATAGAAACAACCTTAATAGGAACTCCTGTTTCTTTTTCGATAAACTTTACATAATCGGTTAACTCAACAGGTAATTGCTCTTGCTGATCCATTTGAGTAAGATCTACTTTCCAACCTTTCATCTCAATGTAAACAGGTTCAACTGCTTCATCAATGATATCGTAAGGAAGGTAATCAATAGTTTCACCTTTGAATTTATAATGAGTACAAACTTTAATCGTATCGAACTCGCTTAAAATATCAGCTTTCATCATCATTAACTCAGTAACTCCGTTAATCATGATTGCGTAATTTAATGCTGGCAAATCTAACCAACCACAACGACGCGGGCGACCAGTTGTAGCACCAAACTCCCGCCCAACAGCACGAATTTGTTCTCCAACTTCGTCAGTTAATTCAGTAGGGAATGGTCCGCTACCAACACGTGTACAATATGCTTTAAAAATTCCGATTACATTTCCGATGTTACCTGGAGCAACACCTAAACCTGTGCAAGCACCAGCAGTTACTGTATTTGAAGAAGTAACAAATGGGTAAGTTCCAAAATCAATATCTAATAAAGATCCTTGAGCACCTTCTGCTAAAACCTTTTTTCCAGCTTTCATTGCATTATTAATGAAATGCTCGCTATCAATATGCTTTAATTCTTTCAGAACTTCAATCCCTTCAAAAAATGCAGGCTCTAATTCAGCTAAATTATATTCGTAATTATGAAATGCTAGTAGTTGTTTGTGTTTTGCAACTAATGCGTCGTATTTTTGTTTGAATGTAGGAGAAGTAATATCACCAACACGAAGACCATTTCTTCCAGTTTTATCCATATAAGTTGGTCCAATACCTTTTAAAGTAGAACCAATTTTATCTTTTCCTTTTGCAGCTTCTGATGCAGCATCAATTAAACGATGAGTGGGTAAAATTAAATGAGCACGCTTAGAAATATATAATTTTGCTTTTACATCAACTCCCATTTTTTTAAGCGCATCAATCTCTTTTTTGAAAATTACTGGGTCGATTACTACACCATTACCAACAACATTTAAGTTACCATCGTGAAAAATACCACTTGGAATGGTATGTAAAACGTGTTTTATTCCGTTAAACTCAAGTGTATGCCCCGCGTTTGGACCGCCCTGAAAACGTGCGATTATATCATATTTTGGGGTTAAAACATCAACGATTTTACCTTTTCCCTCGTCACCCCATTGCAATCCTAATAAAACATCTGCGCTCATAGTAATATATAATTGTAAAAAGTCAAAATTACCCAAAAAAAGCCCGTAGAATACCCGTTTTAATAATTTGTTAATATGTTTGAGAAAAGGGTATTTCGAGGCTTTTTTGGAAAGAAATTAGGATTGATTCGAAATTATTTTCAATCTGACTTATGGATTTTTTAAAAGTGAACCATCATAAGAGCAAACAAACAAAAAACAATCGTTATGAAAAAATTAATCCTAACCCTCGCAATAGTTACAAGCATTGTAACAATTAATAAAGCAGCCAACGGCGACAAACAAGTAAAATCAAAACCCGAAAAAGTTACCGTGTATATGAACGGCGCACAAGTTTACCGAAATGCTGAACTTACTTTGCAGCCAGGACAAAACCACATTATTTTTGAAGGCTTAGAGGCATACATCGACCAAACAAGTATACAAGCAGGTGGTAAAGGAAATTACATTATTACCGATGTTCAGTACCAAGTTTATAATCCCGAATTGCAAACCATACGTAATGCAGGAGATACCAAATACAACAAAATACTTCGTCAACTAAATGACTCAATTAATAATATGGAATTTGACTATAAAGAATTAGTAATTAAAAAGGAAGTATTAACAATAGAAAAAGGCGTATTGCTTAACAATCGCTTGTATAAAGGCGAATCAAAAAAAGACTCTTTAGAATTATTGAAAAATGGTTTAGTATTTTTAAGAGAAAAACTAACCAATATTAATATCGAGTTATTAAAAATCGAGAAGCAAGAATCAGTTCTAAATAAGAAAAGAGAAAAATTCGAAAACAGAATTAATGAAATTAATAATGAATTAAGTCAGCTAAGCACTCCAGTTGATGTACAAAAAACAGATTATAGAATTGTTGTTGATGTTATTGCAGATGCTACAACACCTGCAATCATTAATGTAAACTACTACGTAAACGGGGCAAATTGGACGCCTATTTACGACTTAAGAACAGATGGAGTTGAGAGTTCAATCAAATTAACTTACAAAGCTTTAGTAAAACAAAACACAGGTGCAGACTGGAAAGATGTTCGTTTAACTTTATCTACAGGCAATCCAAAACAAAGTTTTAATATTCCAAATATGAGTGCTTGGTACTTAGGAGCAACTGCTTACAATAGCAAAAATAGAACTAATAAAAAAGGCAAGTATGAAAGTGACGATATGAAAACATTGGCAATCAATGGAAATACATCTCCAAGCAGCATGGGTGCAGGAGTATATAAAGAAACTGAAGAAATGGTAGATGCTAATTTTAGTTCGGAATACACAGTAATGAGTGATAATATTGTACAAGCTGATTTTGAAATTAAATTACCTTACACCATTCCATCAGATAACAAAGCACACATTGTTTCTGTAATGAGCAAAGAATTACCAACGAAATACGTTTACAAAGCAGTTCCAAAATTAGATATGAATGCATACTTAACAGCACGAGTAACAGGTTGGGAAGACATGAATTTATTACCTGGGCAGGCAACTTTATTTTTTGCAGGCACTTATGTTGGTCAAACGTATTTAAACTCAATGGAAATTAGCGACACATTAGACCTAACACTTGGGCAAGACAAAAGTATTGTAATTAAACGCGAAAAACAAAAAGACAAAATCAAAGAAAAAATGTTGGATAACGATAAGCTTTACACTTTTGCTTATGAAATCAATATTAAAAACGGTAACCAAAAAAATATCGAGATTGAAATTCAAGATCAATTGCCTTTATCAAGTAACAAACAAGTAGTAATTGAAAAAGAAAATATTTCAAATGCAAGTTATAATGAAAATAATGGTTTCTTAACTTGGAAACAAAACATAAAAGCAAAGGATAGCAAGAAAATAAGTTTTAGCTATACTATTAAAGCTCCGAAGGAAATCCCGATTGCAGTTAGATAGTTCTTTATACTTTCGTTGTTTGCTTCGATACTTCGAGAACCTCATTACAAACAGCCTCAGTCAACAACGAAAACTCCAACTGAGATTGTGCTAAATAAAAAAAATCCCGTCACTTCTGATGACGGGATTTTTTTATTGGAATTATTTTTTTTGTTTAGTTAAACAACCAACGGAACAATAAGAATAACCCCCCAGATAGAATAATAGTTACAGGCAATGTTAATACCCAAGCTAAAAATATATTAGTTACTGTTTTCTTTTGTAAGTTTTTTAATCCCTTTTTAGCAACCATAGAACCCATGATACCACTAGATAACATGTGAGTTGTACTAACTGGAACCTTGTACGCGGTTGCAACACCAATACCAATTGAAGCTACAATCTCAGCACTTGCACCTTGAGCATAACTCATGTGTTGCTTACCAATTTTTTCTCCAATTGTTTTTACAACACGTTTCCAACCAATCATAGTACCTAAACCTAAAGAAATTGAAATCATAATGATTACCCAGTTAGGTGCAAACTCAACCAATTTTTTCGCGCTCTCAATTTCTGTTTTTAATGTAGCCGCTTCTTTATCGGTAATTGCAAAATTATCGCGGTTCTTTAATAATTTTCCAGCTGCTTTTGTAATCTTAACAACATCCTTTCTTAAATCAAATCTCTCTTTTAATTCAATTTCAGTGGCAAGTGTTTTCGTTGAAATCGCTTCTGAATAATGTTTGGTATGACTAATGATTGTATTGTAATTTTTTCTTTCATCAGCCCCAAATTTTGTAGTATCGGTTGCCGATATTATTTTCTCTATACTAATAACATTTGCGTTAATACTTTGTAAGTTAACCGATTCATCTAGGGAATAGTAAGAAGGCATTACTGCAATTAAAATCATCATCACTAAACCAACACCTTTTTGACCATCATTTTGTCCGTGAAAAAAACTTACTGTACCACAGGTTGTCCATAAAATCATTCTAATCCAAATGGGTGGTTTTTGTCCAGGAACAGCTTCTTTATAGAATGAATCATTTTTAATAAATCTTTTGAAAATGAAAAGAATAACAATTGCCAATGCAAAACCTCCAAAAGGCGATATTAATAATGCCCAACCTGTATCAATTGCTTTATCCCAGTTAACCGCATCTAATTTTCCATTAATAAAGTAAAAAGATAAACCTATACCTAAAATTGAACCAATTAAAGTGTGAGAGCTTGAAGAAGGAATTCCAAAGTACCAAGTTCCTGCATTCCATATAATAGCTGAAATGAGCAAAGCCATAATCATCGCAATACCATTATATGGATTTGTATCTACCAACACTTCCATTGGCAGTAGATTTACAATTCCCATTGCAACACCAATCCCTCCAGTTAAAACACCAAGAAAGTTCAACAAACCGCTATACACAACAGCAGTTGTTGGTTTCATACTGTTTGTATAAATAACAGTTGCAACAGCATTGGCTGTATCGTGAAATCCGTTAACAAATTCGAAAGCAACTGCTAAAACCAAGCAGATAATAAGTAGTACTAAAATTCCAGTCGTCATAATATTTTTCTAATTTTTCGTAAAAGTAAATCTAATATATAAGCTCAATGTTAAGTTAAAGTTAAATTCCCAATTCAACTTGAAAAACACCGAATAAATTTTTGTTGTGATCGGTTTGGTCGCTCAATTTTCTATCTCTATTATAAAACACATTAAACTGAGCTTTTACTTTATGTTTCATAATGTACTTTGTAACACCTAAACCATATTGCTCGTTTTGATTCATAAGCGAATATAATTCCTTTTGAGGAGAAACTAAACTATGACGAGCTGCAATTTCCCATCTACTTTTAAAACAGTAGCTTATTTGTGTATTTATACCATCACCATCAATAATATAACGGGTGCTAGTTCCACTTTTTGTTATTGGATTTTTATCTGTGTCCCTTCTAATGTATTCTGCTGTTAAAGCAAATCCCTTGTATTTCAATAGGAAATCAGCGAAATAAGTACTATAACTACGTGCTGAATATAAATCTTTCCCTAATTGCCCCTGTGTTCTAACTGCCATGTCGTTTAAGTGATAACCACCAGCTAATGAAATTTTCGGTTTTTCCTCGCGAGCCACATCTCCTTCAAAGTAATCTCCACCATCCGTGAAATCACCTAAAGGCAAAACCTCTAATCTTCCTGTATAAGCCAGACCTGAATTACTTCCAACACTATTTCTTCCTTCTCCAGATGTAATTGCGGTTTTTAGAATTGTTTTAAAAGTACTTCCAATTTTAAAACTATAATTAGCAAATACACCAAAATCACGGTCTAAAGTAAAATTTGCATTTACTGGCGAACGATCATAAAATTGTAATGCTCCTGATGAATTTACACGCTGACGATTGCCTGGTAATTTACCTTGTCCAAAACCTAACTGAAAATGTTTTGTTGGTTTATAAAAAATCATTGCATCTCTAACAACATTTGGACTAGTATTATTTACTGAGGCATCTGCCATACTCCAGTCCATATCTCCTCTAGAAAATGACAATTGCATGTAATATGTTAATTTTGGATTATACATATGGCCAGCAAAACTTAAACGACATCTTCTTACTCTTGCTTCCCAAGAATTTGGGCTCAAATCTTCGTCAGAAACGGTAGTCATCATGAAACGGTTTTGCATTCTGAAACGCATGTTAATCGAATAAGAGCTATCCGGTGTAGAAATTCCAATTCCATTTTTAAAACTCAATGTTGGAGTTTTATCTTGAGAATAAAAAGCATTTGTAAACAAAATGCTAAGCAAAAGGCAGATAATTGTTTTTTTCACGTTAATTAAATATTAATTTTCTGCAAAAAAACTATTATAAGATTAGGTAAACATATCCTTAATGTTAAGGAATTGTTATCAATTGTAAATAAATAGTTATCAGGATGTTGATTAATTTTTACGTACTCTTGGGTCAAGAATACCATAGGCAATATCAACGAAGATATTGGTTACCACAAAGAAAAGAGCAAATACTAAAGTAGAGCCCATTACTACCGGAAGATCATTTTTAGATAAGGCTTCAAAAACCTCATTTCCAATACCTTTCCAGCTAAAAATACGCTCAACCAAAACCGCACCTGCCATTAAACCTGCAAACCAACCAGATATTGCAGTTACAACTGGATTTAAAGCGTTTTTAAGTGCATGTTTAACTAACACCTTATAAAAAGTTAAGCCCTTTGCTTTGGCTGTACGAATGTAATCTTGAGATAATACATCCAACAATGAACTTCTTGTTAACTGCACAATAACGGCTAATGGTCGCATTCCCATTGTTATTGTAGGTAAAATCAAATTTTTTAAATCAAGTTTTTCGCCTTCCCACACATCATCTGTAAACAAACTTCCTATGGGACTGAGCCCAGTATAATCAGCCAATACAAAGCCAAAAAGCCATGAAATAATAATGGCAACGAAAAATGCTGGGGCCGACATTCCCAGTGCAGATAAAATAAGAGCCAGCCTATCAAAAAAGGTATCCTTTTTTACAGCAGCCAAAACTCCTAGGAAAATACCGAAAATAGAAGCAACAATAATAGAACTTAAAGCCAAAACTGCTGTTTCGGGCAAGGTTTCTGAAATGATTTCTGATACCTTTCGTTTAGTTATGTATGAACGCCTTAAATAGGGTTCTTTCACAACCATACAGGTTCCCTCACCAAAAGAAACAAGCTTTTTGTAAGAATACTTGCTACTATCAAGGTAATATGCGCTATTATGGTCATCAGCATTATGAAATGACAAAAATGAAAGGTCATTCAAATACATAAAATACTGAGTAACAAGAGGTTTATCGCGGCCTAAATCTTTGTTGATTGCTTCAATTGCATCTTTATTGGCACGTTGACCAAGCATTACAGTAGCTGGGTCTCCCGGAAGTACATTAAATAAAAAGAATATAACAGTAACAACGCCAAAAAGCACCAAGGAACCCTCAAATATCTTCTTAAAAATGAATTTTATCACAAATCAGTTGTTACGAACTACGAAATAAACAATAATTTCCGAAATTAAGTAAAGTTTTAGATAATTTCATTTTATTTACCGACCAATAGTTTTAATCTCATTTTAATCTCTTAAATTCACGTTTCAAATTTTTGTTATGTTAGAATCACCATTACACGAACATCCATTACTTCGATACCAAGTAGATATTGAAGATAAGCCCATGCGTAGCTTTTCGAAAACTGCTATTTTAAGTTTTTTTGATGAAAATGGGAAAAAGGTCTCCGTTATTAAATATGGCTACATTTCTTTTGAAGAAATTATTGCAAAAATTGATGCCGGTGAAGACATCGTATTAAACAATGCCTACGTTAAAAATTTCTCCTTAACCGATTACCGTGTTGAAAAGGGATTTGATGATAGCGTGTATGTTACTTTAAAAAATTTCTCTGCCAAAAAAGCTTTTTTTGATTGCGATGTAACCAATGATTTTACTTACGCAAAATTTGAAGGTGATAAAACGGTTTTTGAATCTGCCATATTTGCAAATGGTAATACAAGCTTTACTAATTCTGATTTTGTAGGCGGTGATGTAATATTTAAAAAAGCAAAATTTGGTAGTGGAACAATCAGCTTCCAATCTGTAAACTTTGGTGCTGGTTCTGTAAACTTCAACAACTGTAATTTTGGTAACGGAAATTTATTTTTTGTTGATTGTAATTTTGGAAGCGGTAATGTTGATTTTAAAAGCTCATATGTTGGTGATGGTAATGTGGATTATAAATTCTCTCGTTTTGCAGATGGAGATATTACCTTTGAAAGAGCTACCTACGGAAAAGGTAAAAAAGATTTTAAAAACATCGAATTTGGTGGTGGTAAAATAGATTTTAGACGGGTAGATTTTAATGATGGAGACATCAACTTTGAAGGGGTTGAGTTTGGAGATGGTAAAGTAAGTTTTAGATCTTGTCATTTTGGCCACGGACATAAATCGTTTGACCAAGCTGATTTTGCACATGGTGAAGCACAATTTGAGCAAGTAGAATTTGGAACAGGTTCTGTTAGTTTTAATCAAACAAAAGTATTTGATATATCCTTTAAGGGTTGTGCATTTAACTGTTACATGGATTTACGTTTGGGAGAATGTCATAATGTAGATTTATCAAACACCATTGTTCGAGATATTATAGATTTAATGCCCGAAGATGAAAATGTTGTAATTAAGATTTTCAACATTAGCGGTATGCGTATTTTAGGAAGAATCTTTATTGATTGGAGAAAGAATAAAGTGTTCGATATGATTTACAAACAAGAAGAAACTTCACTTTATAGTAAGGCCGAGCAGTTTAGAATTTTAAAGGAAAACTTCCGTAACAATGGTCAGTACGAAGATGAAGATGCTGCTTACCTTGAGTTTAAACGTTGTGAAAGCAAAGGGAATTTAAAAGAAGTTGTTGGGCAAGGTAATAAAATCAAAAGCATTGGGGCTTACATCAATTACTATTTTCAACTTTATGTATTCGACTTTATTGGTAGATATGCAACCGATCCAATTCGTGTTTTACTAAACATGTTAATTGCAGTGGTAGGATATGGTTTGACGTTTTATTTCGTTTCTGAATTCCTGCCAAAAGTTGGAGCAATTGCAACAACTATTGGAGATAGTCCTTTAAATCACCAGCATGAATTTTTTAATGCTTTTTACTACAGTGCCATAACATTCTTTACAATTGGTTATGGTGATTATTTTGCTGATGGCTATTTAAAACCTGTTGCAGCATTTGAAGGATTTACCGGTGTGTTTTTAATGAGTTATTTTACGGTAGCTTTCGTTAGAAAAATCTTAAGATAACATTTGGTCTATTTACTAATATGGAAAAAGTATTTATAGTAGACAAAGTAATTGAAAAAGTAGATTTTACTCAAACAACTTTAGAATTTGGGGAATATGAGCAATGCAAATTTATTCATTGTAATTTCTCAAGTATTTCCTTGGCAGGTTTTAATTTTTCTGATTGTGAATTTGTAAACTGCAATTTAAGTTTAGCTAACATTACTAAAACAGCTTTTCGAGATATTAAATTTAAAGATTGCAAACTACTAGGTTTACATTTTAACGATTGTAATCCTTTTATGTTTAACGCCAATTTCGAAAATTGTTTTTTAAACCTTTCATCTTTCTACAAACTAAAAATGAAAGGAATTAAATTTATTTCTTGCAGTATGCACGAAGCAGATTTCTCGGAAACAGATTTAAGCGGGGCACTATTTGATAAATGTGACCTTTCAAATGCTTTGTTTGAAGATACTATTTTAGAAAAGGCGGATTTTAGGACATCCTTTAATTATTCATTAGATCCCGAAAAAAATAAAATCAAAAAAGCCAAATTCTCAAATGAAGGGATTGCAGGTTTGTTAGGGAAATATGATATCATTATCGAATAAACAATCTTGATTATTTCAAGTATCTTTGCGGTCTAAATTATTTAGTACAAACACATGCCATTTTCTTCATTAGGTTTATCGCCTTCATTAATAAAAGCGTTAAGCCTTGCCAATTATAAAGAGCCCTACCCTATCCAAAGCCAAGCAATACCTGCAATACTTACGAAAAAAGATGTATTAGGAATTGCGCAAACAGGTTCGGGAAAAACAGCTGCTTATGCTTTACCTATACTTGAGCAACTACAACACAAAACAAAATCTAAAAACCGTTTTGTAAATGTTTTAGTACTTGTTCCTACTCGTGAGTTGGCAGATCAAGTAAGTGAAGTATTTAAACAATTTAGTAAAGGACTTACAGAGCCAGTTAAAACAATGGCGGTTTATGGTGGTGTTTCTATTAACCCACAAATGATGGCACTGCAAGGTGTTAATGTATTAGTTGCAACACCAGGTAGATTAATAGAATTAGAAGAAAACAATGCTGTTCACTTATCAGAGATTAGTGTGTTAGTATTAGATGAAGCCGACAAAATGTTGAACCTTGGCTTTAAAGAAGAAATGACACGCATTTTTGATTTACTCCCTAAGAAAAGACAAAACCTTTTATTCTCGGCAACACTAAGCGAAAAGCTAGATGGATTGAATCAAGTTTTATTAAAAGATCCCTTAGTAATTAAGATTGAAGCAGAGGAAGCAAACATTGACCTCATTAAGCAAACAGGTTATTTTGTTACTGAAGCAAAAAAAGGTCCATTGCTTCGTTACCTTATAAAACATAATAATTTAAAACAAGTTCTTGTTTTTACATCCTCTATTTATAGTGCAGACAAAGTGGTTGATAAACTAAAGAAAAATGGAATTGATGCAATGGCAATACATGGCGATAAAAGTCAGGAAGCTAGAAAAGATGCATTACATAAATTTAAAATCGGAAAAACAAATGTATTGGTTGCAACCGATTTAATTTCGCGAGGGATTGACATCAAGTTTTTACCATACGTTATTAATTACGAATTGCCCCGCTCTCCTAAAGATTATATTCACCGTATTGGTAGAACAGGAAGAGCTGAATCTCCCGGCGAAGCTATTACATTAGTTACTGAACAAGACAAGCACCATTTTAGGGTAATTCAAAAGAAAATGGGCAAATGGGTGACTATGATTGACTCGGAAGGCTTTGATCTTAAAGGATTCTAAAAAATATTGCTTTAATTTGAAATAAAGGGGCTACCTTTGCAAAAAATTTCAAAAACAGAACACAATGAGACGCATAGTTGAATACAGAAAATTAATGAACATTACACAAGAAACAACTCTTGCGGACTTAAAAATTGTTTACAGAAATTTAATGAAAGAATGGCATCCAGATAAGTTTGCCGATAACGAAGAAAAAAAAGAAGAAGCTGAACAGAAGAGTAAAGAAATTATTGAAGCATACCACTTTTTAGTAAGTGTTTCTCCAGAAACTCATGAAGCTAATAAAGAAGAATACACCCGTATTATTTCTACTGCGGCAGTTGACAATGTTGAATACAAAGGAACAACACTTAAAATATTTTTTCAGGACGGAAGTGTTTATGAATACTTTAACGTACCTAAAGCAACTTACAATAAACTAATGAATTCAGGTGGGTTTTCGCGTTTTGCAAGAAGACATATCTTCCATGAGTTTTTGTATCGTCCAGTAAGTAAAGCTGCAATGGCGCTTTAAGTAATTAAAGCTTTATACACAAACTAGTTGTAAACGAGTAATTATCGTAAGCAGCTTTTTTATCTAACACAAAAATCTTATCCATCGAATTAAAATGCTTGGCTTCAATACGCCAAGTTAATTTGTCGCTTACTTTATAATCAAAATTTACGGAGCTGCCCAGCACTTGAAATCCATTTTTAGTACCTGTACCAATTATGATTTGGTCTTTATCGTTATAATACTCCGAACGAGCTGCTATGATTGCTTTAGGTGTAATCTTATATCTTAAAATTATTACAGGTGCATACCAAGTTGCGTAATTTACAGTATCCTTTTTATCGTAACCAAAATCAATACATGCTATAACACCAAATTTATCAGTTGGTTCCCACACAGCGTAAAAATTATTAAATACACGTAAAGCATTTAATGAATCAGGTTTTTCATAACCTGTGAAATTGCTCCAATTAATAGTTAATTTAGAAGAGGGTTTAAATTGCATCTGAAAACCAAAAGAAGGTTTATTTACATAATCAGGACGTTGAATGTGTTGCCAACCGTTTAAAACTAATGCTGCTGCATTAAATTTTTCATTCTTACTTACAAACGAAAGTTTTGCTCCCGATTGGTAATAAGGCGAATTTTCTGCAACTAACGAACGACTCAAAGTCCAGCAATCAGCACCAATTGCACTTTCGAAACCAATGTGTGAAGTCATAATACCTGCATCTAACCATAGGTTCGCTTTCTTACTTAATTTTACACCCGCTGTTGCTTCGTAGATATTTCTTAATGAAACAGGCTCTGCCGATAAATTATACTGAGCATAATTACCTGCCATTAAAGCAACAACACCTCTATAACTACTAGCATCATAAGAAGCTTTGATAATAGCCAAGTTTGCATTTATTTCATTGTGACGTTTATGGTTGTATAGAAAACCAGGTTTTTCGTGATTATCAGGGGCAGATAAATCATATGAATAATAAACTTCTCCATATCCCGATAAAGTTAATTTTCCAGTTGAGTCAGATTGTGCGTTTGCAAAAGCTACAAAACCTACTAATATTAAAATTGCAATTTTCTTCATAATAAAATTTAATACAATAAAATTAAGGATAAAGTCTAGAAATCAAAACTATTCTACAATTTTTTAGCCTCGTTCCAATATTTATCCATTTCCTCCAATTTACAATCAGACAGAGCCTTCCCCTGCTCAGTAATCTTTGTTTCCATATATTGAAAACGTTTGATGAATTTTTTGTTGGTACGTTCCAATGCATCTTCTGGATTAATATTATTAAAACGTGCATAATTAATAAGTGCAAACATAACGTCACCAAACTCATCTTCCAGTTTGTCTTTGTTATCAGGGTTGGTTTCTACTTCATGTTTAAACTCCCCCATTTCTTCAGTAACCTTTTCCCACACTTGTTCTTTATGCTCCCAATCAAAGCCAACTCCCCTAGCCTTTTCCTGTATGCGCATAGATTTTACTAATGCTGGTAAACCTTTTGGAACACCTTCTAAAACAGATTTATTCCCTGTCTTCAATTTAATTTGTTCCCAATTACGTTTTACATCATCTTCGTTCTCAACTTTAACATCGCCATAAATATGCGGATGGCGTTCAATCATTTTATCGCACAGCGAATTAATTACATCAGCTATATCAAAAGCCTTAGTTTCGCTAGCAATACGTGCATAAAAAACAATATGCAATAAAATATCTCCTAATTCCTTTTTAATATTTGGAAGGTCCTTTTCAATAAGTGCATCACTTAATTCGTACATTTCCTCAATGGTTAAATAGCGCAGGCTATCCATTGTTTGCTTTTTATCCCAGGGACACTGCTCGCGTAACTCGTCCATTATTTTTAATAAACGACCGAAAGCTTCTTTCTTTTGTTCCATAATTATATATTCAGTGCTAAAAGTATCAAACAAATTACTTATTAGTATGTTTTTAAAGCATGTACTTTTAAACAATTCTTGATAAACGTTAACTAAATAATTGATTCTGTCACAAGAATATTTAATATATTAACGTTCGGATAAATAGAGGTTTTGCAGCACGAATTAAATACCAATTTCTCAATTCTAAGTGTCATAAGTTATTATGATGTATTTGCGCATCCATTAAGTATAGAAGAAATTCATTTTAGAATGAACAAAGCTGAAACTATTGAGAATATTAAAATAGAATTAAACGCTTTAGTTGAATCTAAATTAATTAATAAACATAAAGGTTACTTTTTTTTACCACACAACTCAAATGAAATTGTTGAGCAAAGAAAGGAGAAGGAAATCTTAGCGAAACAATTTTTAGAAAAATCAAAAAAATACTCGTCCATCATTTCAAAATTTCCATTTGTAAGAGCTGTTTGTATTTCTGGGTCCTTATCAAAAGGTGTGATGGAAAAAGATGGAGACGTTGATTATTTTATTATTACCGAAAAAGGAAGACTTTGGATTTGTAGAAGTTTACTAATCTTGTTTAAAAAAGTATTCTTACTTAATTCAAGAAAATATTTTTGCACTAACTATTTTGTTGATTTAGACAATTTAGAAATTCCTGATAAAAACTTATTTACAGCTACTGAAATCAATTCACTTAAACCCGTTTTCTCTTCTATTCATTTTGACGCATTCGTAAAACAAAATAATTGGACAAATAAATTTCAACCTAATTTTATTAGGAACGATAAAACTTTATCAATCAAGGACTCTAGCGCTTTTAAAAAAATAATTGAAAAGGCCTTTTCAGGAAAAACTGGTGAGAAATTAGATACTTATTTTTTTAAACTCACCTTAAATCGTTGGAGAAAAAAATTTCCAAGTTTTGATGAGGCAGAATTTGACTTACACATGAGAAGTAGAAAAAATGTATCAAAGCATCATCCAAGAGCCTATCAAACAAAAGTACTCGATAAGCACAAGGAAAGTCTTGCAAATCTTTCTTTACAATTAAACGCTTTATCCATTGAGGCCGCATAATTATGAAAGTGCTTTTTACACATTCTTATTTTTTACGTTTAGATCCAAAACAGGATAATACCAATACGCCTTATCCACCCTTGGCAACCATTTATGCAGCCTCACTCATTAGAAATAATAATTACGAGGTAAGTTTATTTGATGTACAGTTTTGTGAATCAGCAAAAGAAATAGAAACTAAAATAACTTCTTTCAAACCAGATGTTTTAGTAATTTATGATGATGGTTTTAATTACCTTACAAAAATGTGCCTCACCAATATGCGCGAGGCGGCGTGGGAAATGCAGGCTATTGCAAAAAAACACAATTGCAAAGTAATTGTTTCGAGCTCAGATGCAACCGACCATGCAATGGACTACTTAAGTAAAGGTGTGGATGTAATTATTGCTGGAGAAGCTGAGCAAACATTGTTAGATGTTCTTGATACTTATAAAAACGAATTGCTCCTAAATAAAATAGCAGGGATAAAATATTTACAAAATAATGAACTAACTGAAACCAATACCAGAGCAGTAATAAGAGAACTTGACTCTTTGCCAAAACCAGCTTGGGATTTAATTGATATTGAGAAATACAAAGCACGTTGGATAAAACATCATGGCTATTTTTCATTAAACTTTGTAACCACACGCGGTTGTCCATACAAATGCAATTGGTGCGCTAAACCAATTTATGGCAACAGATACAATGCGCATAGCCCAAAATACATTGTTGAATTAATAAAAGACACACAAGCTAAATTTGGGTACAATCACATTTGGTTTGCCGATGATATTTTCGGATTAAAACCAAATTGGGTAAAAGAGTTTAATGAACTTTTGAAAAAAGAAAAAATATCCATCAAATATAAAATTCAATCAAGGGCAGATTTATTATTAGAGGACGATACGATTAAACACTTAAAAGAATCGGGCTGCGAAACAGTATGGATGGGTGCAGAAAGTGGTTCACAAAAAATACTAGATGCAATGGATAAAGGCATTACGGTAAATCAAATTATTGAAAGCTGCAAAAAATTAAAAGCTGCGCAAATTAAACCTGCACTTTTTATTCAATTTGGATATTTAGATGAAACATTAGAAGACATTGCTGCAACCATTAAAATGATAATACAAACAATGCCCGAAGATATTGGCATTTCTGTTTCTTACCCATTGCCTGGCACTGGTTTTTATGAAAAAGTAAAATCAGAACTCATTCAAAAAAGTAATTGGAGTGATAGCGATGATTTAGATTTAATGTTTAAAAACAATTACAGTAAAACGTTTTATAAAGATTTACATCGTTATGTTCATTATACATACAGAGCAGCGCAATCAAAACAGTTGGCAAAAAATGTTTCTCTTAAGAAAAACAATATTAAACGAATTGCTGCCTTGCCACATTATTTGTTATCTGCTAAAAAATTTAAAAACAAAATAATCTCTTATCAGCCAGATGCAAAAACAATCCTTTGATTCATATGCAAAAGACTACGATGCTGATTTTAGTTTCTCGCCAATTGGCAAGATGCAGAGAGAGCGTGTTTATCATTTTTTAAGTAAAAACCTAAAACCAAACTTAAACATATTAGAAATAAATTGCGGAACTGGTGAAGACGCAAAGCGCTTAAGCAAGCTTGGACACAAAATAGATGCTAGCGATATTTCAGAAGAAATGATAAAGGTTTGTAAAGAGAAACAAATTAACAATACAAACTTTGAAGCTTGTGATTCAAGAGATTTATTGAGCAAATATAAAAGCAAAAATTATGATTTAATTTTTTCAAATTTTGGAGGCTTAAATTGTTTGTCGGCCCAAGAACTAGAAAACTTCGCTTCCGATGCAAATCAACTCTTGAAAAACGATGGACTACTTGCTTGCGTTATTATGGGAAGAAAATGCAGATGGGAAAATTTTTTTTTCAGAATAAAAAAAGATAAACGTTTGTACAGAAGAAAAGCTCAAAATGGACTTACAACCAAAATAAATGAAAGTGTTTTTAACACCTACTATTATTCGCCCGAAGAATTTGCCCAGCTTTTAAAAAAGGATTTTAACTTATTAGAACATAAACCAATTGGGTATTTTGTGCCTCCTTCTTTTTTTAATTCGTTTTATAAAAATAAATTGTGGCTACTTAATTTATTGAATGTATTTGAAAAACTATTTGCCCAGTTTTCATTTCAGTCGGATGCGGCTGATCATTACCTAATCATACTTCAAAAAAATGGCGACTAAATTTTTACTTACACACGGCTATTTTTTGAAGGATGACCCAAAAGAACAGGTCATCATGAAACCTTATGTTCCATTGGGATTATTGTATATATCAGCATTTTTAAAACAACATAACAAAGAGCATGAAGTTTTTGATTCTACCTTCTACTCTATCGAAGATTTAAAACAAAAAATTGTTTCTTATCAGCCCACATGCATTGCTATGTATGTTAATTTAATGACACGTATTAATGTGCTCAAAATAATTAAATGGCTACAGCATAATGAGGAAACAAAAAACATCCATATCATACTTGGCGGACCTGAAGTAAAACACCATGCAACTGAATTACTCAATTATGGAGCAAGCATAATTTGCGTAGGTGAAGGTGAACAAAGCATACTGGAATTGTTTGAACATTTTGAAAACAACAATAGCATTCCAACAAACATTGATGGAACAATTGTAAAATCACGAAATGAAATAATAACAAACAAAGAAAGAACGCTTCTCAAAAACATAAACGAATTACCTGCGCCAAACAGAAATGCCATTGATTTAAACTTGTATTTAAATGCTTGGAAGGGAAAGCATGGTTACAGCACCATATCAGTTAGCACCATGCGTGGATGTCCTTATACTTGCAAATGGTGCAGCAGAGCAGTTTACGGAGGAACTTATAGAAGAAGAAGTGCAGAATTAGTAGTAAAAGAATTAAAAGAGATCAAACAAAATTACAATCCCGACAAGTTTTGGTTTGTGGATGATGTATTTACTATTAGTCACAAATGGTTAAAGGAATTTGCTGATGAAGTAAAAAAAGAAAACTTAATTATCTCCTACGAAATCATTACCCGTGCCGACCGCATGAATGATGAAGTAATCAACTTATTAAAGCAAAGCGGTTGTTACAGAGTTTGGATTGGAGCAGAAAGTGGTTCTCAAAAAATAATCGATGCCATGGATAGAAGAGTTGACGTGCAAATGGTACGTGATATGATTATAAAAACAAAAGCAGCAGGCATGGAAGCTGGAACCTTTATTATGCTTGGTTATCCTGGCGAAACAAAGGAGGACATTAAAGAAACAATACATCATCTTAAAACCGCTAATCCAAGCTTTTATACCATGACGGTGGCTTACCCAATAAAAGGAACTCCTTTGTTTGAAGAAACCAAAAATCAACAAATCACTACAATTGACTGGGAATTACAAACTGATAGAGATATTGACTTTAAACGTTTGCATAGCAAAAAGTTTTATGAGCATGCTTTAAGATGGGTTTATAATGAGGTAGAACTATCGAAAACCAAAGCTATTGCCCAAAGAACAAAACTCAAGTTAAAATCAATCATTTCACAGGGATTGATGAAGATCGAGAGTTTGAAATAAGAACATTACTATTTTCAAAATTCAAATTACCCAATCAAAATAATTCGCATCTTTGTAGCATAATTACTCTAGTGTTTGTTCTAACTGTTGTTAGAAATGTACTATGCCCAGGTGTTGGAATGGTATACAAGTACGCTTGAGGTGCGTATGCCGCAAGGTGTGGGAGTTCGAGTCTCCTCCTGGGTACAAAAGGGGAAGCAACCATTTGGTTTACTTCCCCTTTTCGCTTATCATACTTTTATAAATATAATTGCAGTAAGTAATAACAGTAGTCAAAATGAAATACAATACCAAAATTAATATAACCAAAGCCTCTGGTGAACACAAACCCTTTTCAAAAGAAAAATTCCTAAATTCATTAGCACATGCAGGTGCAAGTCCCACTCGAGCGCAAGAAATTCTTGAAGAAATATCAAAACAATTACATGAAGGAATTTCAACAAAAAAAATATACCAACTTGCTTATAGCAAATTAAAAAAACAATCTAAGCATATGGCTGCTCGTTATCACTTAAAGCAAGCCATTATGGAACTTGGGCCTTCTGGCTATCCCTTTGAAAAATTTATTGGGGAAATACTAAAACAAAAAGGATTTTCTGTTGAAGTAGGAATAATTGTTAAAGGTAAATGCGTTACACATGAAGTAGATGTATTAGCTAAAAACCATACTCATCAGTTTATGATTGAATGTAAATATCACAACTATCATGGAATCTTTTGTGATGTAAAAATCCCTTTGTACATTCAATCTCGATTTAAAGATATTGAATCTGAGTGGCTAAAAAACAAGCCAAACACTAAAATTATTTACCAAGGCTGGGTTGTTACAAATACCAAATTTAGTTCGGATGCAATTTTATATGGAAATTGTGCTGGACTTAAACTTTTAGGTTGGGACTATCCTGAAAACGAAAGCTTAAAAAAATTAATCGACGATTCTGGGCTTTATCCTATTACTTGTCTTACAACGCTTTCAAAACTGGAAAAAGAAAAACTATTAGAAAGTAAAATCGTCCTCTGCAAAGAACTTAGTTCTAACAAAAAACAATTATTAGAAATGGGAATGACTGAAAGTAGGATTAACAATGTATTAGAGGAAACCAAAAAACTTTGCGATTCCATACAAAATTGTACTAATTGATTTTCAGTCAATTAGAATCGACCATCAAATTATTTTTTTATTCTTCTAATTATTATCGTAATTTTGCGATTATAATGGGGACTACAAAAACAGAAGAGTTTACAATTAAGGATAATAAGATTGCATCCTATGCAAAAGCATTGGCACATCCAGCTCGTGTTGCAATACTTAAATTGCTTATAAAAAAACAAGCTTGTATTTGTGGAGATATAGTTGATGAACTTCCTCTTTCACAAAGTACAGTATCACAGCACTTAAAAGAGCTTAAAGAAGCGGGTCTAATTAAAGGTGACATCGAAGGAAAAAAAGTGTGTTATTGCATTGATGAGAAAGAATGGGAAATGGCTAAAAATTATCTATCATCTTTCTTCGACGACTTTACTTCTAAATCTAAATGCTGCTAAAAAAATTTAACTAGTATAATCGTAAAATTACGATAAAATAAGCAAATCAAAAACAAAACAATATGAAACTATCAGATTTTAAAAAGCAATTGAGTTCAACTAATGAATTAGTTTTTGAACTTCCAAACGGAACCAATGTTCCTAATCACTTTCACGTAACGGAAGTGGGACAAGTTACTAAGCACTTTATTGATTGCGGAGGAACTATTAGAAATGAAAAGGTAGTAAACTTCCAATTATGGGAAGCAAACGATTTTGATCATCGCTTAGCTCCTCAAAAATTAATGAGTATCATCGAACTTTCTGAAAAGAAATTAGGTTTAGAAGACGCAGAAATTGAAGTAGAATATCAAAGCGACACAATAGGTAAATACGGTATCGATTTTAACGGAAAGAATTTCGTACTTACTTCTAAACAAACCAATTGCTTGGCAAGTGATAGTTGCGGTATTCCTGCAGAAAAGTTAAAGGTAAATTTAAGTCAATTACAAACTTCTTCTAAAAGCTGCTGTGCGCCTGGAAGTGGATGTTGTTAACTTACTTTTTTTTTTATTACTTTTATAATAGTTTTATGGTAAAAACTATTACTATTTTCAATTATAGCCTTTACTCTTAAGAATTAAAATAATCAACATGAAAACCACAATCACAATCTTCGCACTAGCTTTAGGAGCAAGCTTTGCAAATGCACAAACAGTTAAAGAAGCAGAAGTTCCTGCTGCAGTAAAAGATGCCTTTAAAAAAGCATACTCAAGTGCCAAAGTACAAAAATGGGAAAAAGAAGGCGCAAACTTTGAAGCTGAGTTTATGGTAGGTAAAATTGAAAATGCTGCTGCTTATGATGCAACTGGTAAATTAGTTATGACCGAAGTTGAAATTAAGGTTACTGAACTTCCAAAAGCTATTACCGATTACATCAATACTAACATGAAAGGTAAAAAAGCAAAAGAAGCATCAAAAATGACTTATGCAGATGGAAAAGTAAATTACGAAGCAGAAGTGGATGATATTGATTATATCTTTGATGATAAAGGAAACTTTATTGAGAAAGAAGAAGAGACTGATAAAAAAGATGATGATAAGAAGTAATTAGTACAAGCTAATTTCCTATATAAAATCCCCCGTTGTTCGACAAGATCGAATTACGGGGGATTTTTTGTTTACACAAATAAAATAATTGAAATTCAATACTTTAGACTTCTATTTAAAATAAAATTTGCGTAACCAAATAGTTACATATATATTTGTAACCACTTAGTTACACAATATGGAAACCAGAAGAGATGTATTTCAGGCAATAGCCGACCCAACCAGAAGAGCCATACTTGGACTACTTGCAATACAATCATTAACACTAAATGCAGTTGCTGAGAATTTTAATATTAGTAGGCCTGCTGTTTCTAAGCATGTAAAAGTGTTAAACGAGTGTGGTTTAATAGAAATAAAACAACAAGGCAGAGAACGTTATTGTGAAGCTAAATTAGACAAGCTTAGTGAGGTATCTGATTGGGTTGAGCAATACAAACAATTTTGGGAAAGCAAATTGGATGCATTGGAAATGTATTTAGAAAAAATTCAAAAAGAGAAAAAGAAATCTAAAAAATAAATCATAATGGACTTAAGCAAAACAAAATTTACCATTAACAAAGAAACTAATTCAATTTTAGTTAATAGAGAATTCAATGCTCCAATAGAATTAGTTTGGAAAGCATGGACCGATAGTAAAATCATGGACTTGTGGTGGGCGCCAAAACCATGGAAAGCAGAAACTAAATCAATGAACTTTAAAGAAGGTGGTTCTTGGTTGTATTGTATGCTTGGTCCTGCGGGAGAAAAGCATTGGGCCTGTGCTGAGTTTACAAAAATAGAATTCCAAAAAACATATCAAGGAATCGATTATTTCTGTGATGAAAGCGGAATTAAAAACACCGAATTCCCAACAACTAAATGGGAAAATCATTTCTCATCAAACAACAATGCTACTGTGGTTAATGTAAAATTAACTTTTAGTTCATTGGCTGAATTAGAAAAATTAACTGAAATGGGCTTTAAAGAAGGTTTTGCAATGGCTCATACTAATTTAGATGAATTAATACTTTCTAAAACAATCTAAAATGATATCACTAGAAAAAATTCTTAATGCTCCCATCGAATTAGTTTGGAATGCAATAACAGATAAAGAACAATTAAAACAATGGTACTTTGATTTCTCGGATGGCTGGAACTTAGAAACAGGAAGTGTTTTCGAATGGTCTGGCGGTGACCCAAATGGAAAACAATGGTTACACAGGGGCAAAATGATTGAAATAATTGAAGGCAAAAAAATTCAACACACTTGGGAATATCCAGGATATAGTGGAATGTCAACCGTTACCTGGGAATTAATTGCGATTGATAATAAAACCACTAAACTTCTTTTCTCACATGTATTTAATATTCCATTTGATGTTAAGGAAGAAGCTTTACGTAGGGAGAACTTTAATGCAGGATGGGATCACATCATTAATAAAGGTTTACCAGAATATTTACAATCAAAAATAAATTAATATGTCAACAACACAACAAAATTTTACAATTAAACGCGAGTACAAAGCTCCAAAAGAATTAGTATTTAATGCATTTGCAAGCTCCGAAGCATTAGCACAATGGTGGGGGCCAAAAGGAATGCCTATTACCGTGGTAAAACTTGATTTTAAATCCAACGGTGTTTTTCATTATAAAATGGAAGGTGGCGGACAAGTGATGTGGGGAGTATTTAATTACGGAAATATTAATCCCCACGATTTAATTGAATTCACTAATTCATTTTCTGATGAACAAGGAAATGTTGCAAGAGCTCCCTTCTCGCCTATTTGGCCTTTAGAAGTGAAAAACACAATTACTTTAACAGAGAATAATGGAATAACAACTTTAGTTATTAGTGGGCATCCAATAAATTCAACAGACACCGAAAATCAAATGTTCTATTCCTTCTTCGCAAGCATGGAACAAGGGTTTAAAGGAACTTTTGACCAATTAGAAGAGTATCTTACTAAAACACAATCATAAAAAAAAGGGCTTAAAGCCCTTTTTTTATCAACCTATTTAACTTAAACAAAACTATCTTATTAAAGAAAATATTAAGTTTATTTCTTCCATAAATACTTGTTAAATCCTATTGCGAAACATTTAGATTCTCAAGAGTATTTTGATGTTATAGCAACTTATTCACTTTCAAAACCTGTTGCAAAACAAAACTGCATCAATATTTTTACAAAAAAACGACAGAAAATTTACAATTTATAAGTCGACAAAAACTCTAATCGTGAAGTACGATAAAGACAAAATGAGTTTAGTTGTATTTCTTAGATTAAGAAAAAGGTTTGTTATTAAAACCAAACTCCTATAGAAATTTTATTAACTGGCTTAGAAAATGACACTTTCGATAAAAAGTACCAAACAATAAATACCAATTCTAAAACGATTGCATTTTTCATATTATACTATTTTAATTAATTTAAAGTGCAATTTTAGATAGATTCCTACCCGCATACAAGGGGGCCACCCCCCTAATTACAATTTAGTCCATTTTTTAACCACTTTCTTTATACAGATTTTCCTTTTTACTTATTTTTTTGGTTACTTTGGGAAAACGATTTAGGTATAAACCAAAAAAACGTAGTGAATAGAATACTATACTTCCTCATTCTTTTTGTAAACCTAAACTTTTATGCGTTTGGAGAATACTCAACTGAATTAAAAAATAAAATACAGGCCGCCAAAAGTGCGTCTTATGTTGATTCTTCTTCCTTATTTATTTTAGGTTCTGAAGCCATTACTTTGGCTAACAAACTTAATGAACCTAATGTTGCCGCAGAAATTCACATCTATTATGGCAATCATTTTTTTTACAAAAACAATTTTCAAAAAGCAATTGAATATTTTAAAAAAGCAGCCATTCTTGCTAAGAAGGCATCCGCTAAATCACTTGAACGACTTGCAGACATTAGAATCTCATTTGTGAAATATGAAACTGGTAATACACTTCTCGCTGAAGACGAATTACTCACTTTTTTAAAAGAAGCTAAAAACGATAAAGACTATACCAATATGGTTGAGCTTTATAATCTTCTTGGAATTATTAGCGAAGAAAAAAGTGACGTTAAAGGCGCTTTAAAGTACTACTTAGAAGGGCTATCTGTTTCAGAAATACAACACCTGAGTTACTTTCCTGCTGTATTTGCGAATAATATTGGACTTATTAAATGGTCGTCAGGACAAAAAGAAGAAGCTCTTCATGATTTTGAAAAAGCACTATTAATTGCTGAAAAAGAGAAAAACTCTAGGCTTAGTAGTCACATTCAACTTAATTTATGTATGATAAAAGTTGAAGGAAACAATCCTGAACAAGCACTAAAGCTATTTGAGGAAGTAATTAAATATTCAAAAGAAAATAAGTTGCCAAAAGAATTGGCTAGCAATTATCTTAATTTAAGCTCTGCATTTTCTAACTCAAACAGAACTGCTGAAGCGATGCAATACATTGATAGTTCAATTGTGTTATTGAAAAGTCAAGACATCTATGAATCTGAATTAACAAAAGCCTATTTAACAAAAGCAGATCTATTTATACGAACCAATCAATTGAATGAAGCTCTTAAAACACTTGAGTTAGTTAAAAAACTAACAATACAAACAAAAAAATTGGACGACATTTATAATTATCACTTCTTAAAATATCAAATTTTAGAGCAACAAAAAAACTATCAAGCTGCGTTAACTGAATACCTAACCTACTCCAATTTAAAAGATAGTCTTAATAACCAAGTAAATAGTAAAGTAATTCAAGAGTTACAGCAAAGCTTTGATATACATAGAAAAGAAATAGAACTAGAAAGAGAGCGATCAAAATCATTGCTACTACAAGAAAGTAGTGAAAACGAACGGCTACTAAAATGGGTATCAATTGCAACAGGTGTAGTTATTATAATTATTTTGATTTTAATTCTTAATAATAGATATGTACGAAAACTAAGAGAAAAACAACAAATTTTTAGTAGTCAACTCATCGAAAATATTGATGAGGAAAGAAAACGAATAGCCTTTGATTTACATGATGATATTGGTCAATCACTTTCTATTATCAAATCAAAAATATCAAGAAGCCAGCAAAAAGAGGAAACCAATTTACAAGAAGTAGAGAGTTCTTTGAGTAATGTTATTGAGCAAACGCGAGAAATCTCAAAAAAGCTATTTCCTTCTAATATAGAAAAAATAGGTTTTATTCGCTCCATTGCTTTAATGATGGAAGCTATACAAAACTCAACGCAACTCGTTTGTAGTTTTGATATTCCTGAAGCAATTGAAGATCTAACAATCGAACAAAAAACTCATTTATTTAGAATTGTGCAAGAGTGCACCAACAATACAATCAAACACTCAGGTGCCACAGGGTTAAAAATAGAAATTTGGGAAAAGAACAAAGAATATCAACTAACTTATCAAGACAACGGAAAAGGAATTAAAACAAAAAATCCATCAAATGGAATTGGACTTAGGTCATTAAATGAAAGAGCAAAATTATTAAACGGAAGTGTTTTAATATTGGACGAAAAAAACTTAAAAGGTTTTAAACTAATTATTAAATTTAAGCCATTGAAAGATTAAAATGGAATTACTTATTGCAGATGACCATCCGATTTTTAGAAAGGGACTCAAAGAAATCCTATTGAGCTATTTTTCTAATGCCAATATATCAGAATGCAGCAATGGGAAAGAAGCATTAGAATCTATTTTACTAAACAAACCTCCTATTGCCATTTTAGATATTAATATGCCAGAAATGAATGGATTAGAGGTTTCTGAGCAAGTGCAAAAATCAAATAGCACAACAAAAATAATAATCCTTACCATGTATCGTGATCAAGAAATGGTGAAAAAAGCTTTTAAGGTTGGGGCAATGGGATACATTTTAAAGGATTATGCTGTAAATGAAATTTTAGAGTGTATTGAAAAAGTTAAAACCGGTGGCAAATACATTGGCAACGAATTACATAATCATTTATCGGAACTAGGAAAAGAAGATCAAAAAAAGTTTGAGTTGCACGAACTTCTTAAGGCACTTAGTCAAGTTGAGCTAAAAACATTAAAACTAGTTAGTCAAAATAAAACAACGAAAGAAATTGCAGAATTACTTTTTTTATCCGACAAAACAATTGAAAACTATCGATCCAAAATTTGTCAGAAATTAAATCTCCCTCCACGAAACAATAGTTTAGTCTTGTGGATAAGCGAAAATAAAGGAATGCTAAATAGTATCAGTGAATTTTAAACCAAATGAAAACAAAACCCAAAAATGTAGATGAATATATTGCTAGTTTCCCAAAAGAGACACAAATTATTTTAGAACAAGTTAGAGCTTGTATTAAAAAAGCCGCTCCCAAAGCTGAAGAAGGAATTGGTTATGGAATGCCTGCATATAAATTAAATGGGCCTTTGGTTTATTTTGCAGGATACAAAGGACATATTGGTTTTTATGCTACACCAAGCGGACACGAAGCATTTGATAAAGAATTATCTAAATACAAAATGGGAAAAGGATCCGTTCAATTTCCTATTGAAGAAAAAATGCCATTGAGTTTAATAACAAAGATGGTTAAGTATAGAGTGAAAGAGAATTTAGAGAAACCAAAGAAAAAATAAAAGAGGGTATTCACCCTCTTTTATTTTTTAATCCTGCTCCCATTTTCTACGTTTGCAACCTTCCACCTTTATTACTTTGTAATCATGTATTTTTGCTAAGGCCTCTAATCTTCTTCTTAACCTGCGAGGATAAAATATTCTTCTCCATGTTTTTTTTAAAGATAATGGTCTTACCACATCAATTTGTGCCAACACATCATAAGCTGCTGCCCCGCAACGCATACCAAAAAAAGCGTAATCATAAGGACTTCGTTTGGTGTAAACCTTAACAATACTATCCAGCTTAGTTTTTTGAATAGAAGATATTTTAATGCAAACAATTGTCTTCTTTACCGAATCATAATTGCCTCCAAGTATTTCATAAAACGAAATAGTATCGTGAATAGAGAATTTACTATTGATGATACTCCGATTAGAAAATAAATGAAATCGCGATTTTGGCTGAAAGTTCAACACTTTATTTGGTTCATACTCTATACCAGCATGGCCTCCAAGTAGTCCGCCAAACCATCTATCTTCCGTTTCTTTAAAGGCTCGTTTTGGTTTTGAGCCATGCAAAAAATGAACACGTATTAAAACTGAATCGTTTGCTGATGCAAAACAATTATTAAAAAAGATGCTAAGTAAAAGGCATCCTGCTACTATATATAATTTCATGATATTTTAATTAATGAATAAACAAAAACAGACCTTGCCCCATGCAAAGTCTAATAAGGCTATTGATTAATTAAATAAGTGGATAAGTAGTAATCGAAAAAATAGTATTACGCACACAGTTAGAAGTACCTACAGAAGGCCTCCCGCTTTTAATTACCGATGTGGAATAATTTAACATAGTACTAATTTACGAAAATTTTGGGACAAAGAACAATATATAATATCTTTAGACTTCTAAAAATAGAATAAGTTTAATCATATTGAATACAAATATTAATGCTCAATCTATTCGATGACCTAAACGATTCAATAATTAACTTATTACCAGAAGGCGGTACAGTAAATTATTTCGGGAAAATAATGTCGAATGAAGAAGCAAGTCTCTATTATGAAAAACTGCTCAACAACATTACTTGGAAAAACGATGAAGCAATAATTTACGGCAAACGAATCATTACAGCCCGAAAAGCTGCTTGGTATGGAGATAAAGAATACAACTATACTTACTCAAACACAACCAAACAAGCTTTAGTGTGGACAGATGAACTTCTACAACTAAAACAAATCATAGAAGAAAAAACGTCGGAAACATTTAACTCTTGTTTGCTTAATTTATATCACAATGGTGATGAAGCAATGGCTTGGCATAGCGATGGAGAAAAAACATTAAAAGAAAACGGGGCAATTGCATCTATGAGTTTTGGTGCTGAACGTGTTTTTCAATTTAAACACAAACAAACTAATAAGCAGATAAATATTTTATTAGAACACGGAAGTCTCTTAATAATGAAAGATCAAACTCAAAAACATTGGTTGCATCGATTAGCGAAATCTACTAAAATAAAAACGCCAAGAATTAATTTGACTTTTAGAACAATTGTGGGGCAGTAGAATTAAATAGCACTTAATAAATTTGATTAATTAATTAAATAATATTAGTTTTAAGTAAAAGAAATAAACCTATGAAAGTATACCTACCGATATTAATAATTCTGTTTACAGCAAAATTACATTCTCAAAATTGGATTCAACTTTCTAAAGACACTGGATTAAATGCAACAATCATTAAACCAAATGTTAAGGAGTATAAACAATACTTAGGACAAAATATCCATACTAATGGCAATAAAGTATTTGTAAGCGCTCATTTTGATTCGTATGATGCAAATTACGACAACTTAAATTATTTAAGTGGTGTTTGTTATTATTACGAATTAATTAACAATGAATTGGTTTTAATACAAAGAATTACCCCAGATAAAAGAAGCATGAATGCTGAGTTTGGAATGTCAATTTCTTCAAATAATGACTTTTTATTTGTAGGAAGTCCAAAATATTATGGTGACAAAGGTTTAAAATCGGGTAAAGTTTTTGTATTTAAAAACACAAGTAATAAATATCAACAAATACAAGAGCTAACTACTCCCGAACAAGTAGATTTTTCGAACTTTGGGGTTTCAATTACTTCCACTAACACTCACCTATTTGTAACTGCCAATATTAAATCAAGCAAAAATACTAAAGCAAAAATCACACCTGCTTCTATTTTTGTTTACACTAACAATAACGGTAAATGGGAATATAATCAAACTATTGAGTCGCCTACTAAAAATGCAACATATCCTTTTGGAGATGCTCTTGTGGCAACTAAAGATTTTTTATTCATTGGTGATTCTAACGGGAATTCAGATAAAACTGGTAAAAATAAAAAAATTGGTAGTGGAAGTGTTCACGTTTTCAAATTAAGCAGTGGTAAATTTATTTTCCAATATACTTTGAGAGCAAGTGATTTAAATGATACACAAATAGCAGCATTTGGTTCCAAATTAGCAGCAACTGAAAACACTTTAATAATTGGGGCACCAATGAAATCTGTTAAACGGGAAGGGATTGAATTCAAAAAAGCTGGTTCTGTTTATGTATATAAATATGAAAATGATAAATGGATAGAGAAAAAAATTATTTATGATGCGGAATCAAAATCATCATCTGATGCTAATTTTGGTTGTGCCATATCAATAAATGAAAAGCTAATTGCAATTGGAGCAAAACAAGAAAGCAGAGAGCCTAATAATACTTCTAGCGTGCACCAAGCTGGAAATGTTTATTTATATAATATGAATGGAGACGATATAAACTTCCAAGAAATTGTAACCTCATTTAAACGCAGACAATACGAACAATTTGGTTTATCAACAGCATTAACAAATGACAATTTACTTGTTGGTAGCAAGGATTATATTGGAAAAGGAAGCGATGCTATTTTCCATGGTGCATTGTATAATTTTTACAATACTAAATGCTCTCAAAAACTAAGCATCACAGCAGTTTTACCCTATCCAAAATTAGGTAAAGAATACAATAGACAAATTAAAGTAGAAGGGATGACTAATCCAACTTACAAAATCATTAAAGGAGAACTACCAAAAGGATTAGTTATGAGCAATACAGGATTAATTTCTGGCACTTGCAACGATGTATTTGATGCAGCTATAGTAATTGAAGCAAAAGAAGCCAATTGTATTATAAGAAAGGAATATATTTTAAAAGTAAAGGCTCAATAAATCTCCTTCTTGGCCGCCAACAATGTATTACGCAATAAAGATGCAATCGTCATTGGCCCTACTCCACCTGGCACTGGTGTAATTAAACTACACTTAGGGGCAACTTCGTCAAACTTAACATCACCTTTTAATTTGTAACCCGATTTTGTTTCGGTGCTTTCAACACGTGTTGTTCCAACGTCAATAATTACAACACCTTCTTTTACCATATCAGCAGTAACAAAATCTGGACTACCTAATGCGCAAATTAAAATATCTGCCTTTAAAGTATGTGATTTTAAATCAACTGTTTTACTGTGACAAAGTGTAACTGTGCAATTTCCTAATGGAGTATTTTTTGCAAGTAGGATACTTAAAGGTGAACCAACAATATGGCTTCTTCCAATTACTACGCAATGCTTACCTGCTGTTTCAACTTTGTATTTTTCTAACAAATGAACAATACCATAAGGTGTTGCGCTAACGTAGCAAGGTAAATTTAAAACCATCCTACCAATATTCATTGGATGAAAGCCATCCACATCCTTTGTAGGCAAAATAGATTCGATTACTTTATGCTCGTTAATATGACGAGGCAACGGTAACTGCACAATAAAACCATCAACATCTGGATTGTTATTTAAATCTTGTATAGATTGTAATAATTTTTCTTCTGTAACGTAATCAGGGTGACGAATTAAAGTAGAGTTAAAACCAACACGCTCACACGCTGCAATTTTACTTGCCACATAAGTTTCACTTCCACCATCGCTACCAACAAGGATAGCCGCTAAGTGCGGCGTTTTAAATCCATCAGCTTTTAGTTTTTTTACTTCAGCGGCAATGCTTTCTTGTAATTCTAAAGATATTTTTTTTCCGTCGATTAGGTTCATTTCGTCTTTCGTGTTTGCGGTTTCGAGTTTGTGATTTAGACTACTATTAAAAAGTGTAAATATTTACAATTTCCAAACAACCCAAAACTAAAAACCCGTAACCAAAAATAATTACTGCCCCATCTTAGGCATATTACGCATCATTTTTGCCATTGCATTTTTATCTTGCATCATGCGCATCATTTTGCGGGTATCATCAAATTGTTTAATCAGTTTATTTACTTCCTGAATATTTGTTCCACTACCTTTTGCAATACGAGCTCTACGATTACCATTCAATAACTCAGGTTTTTCACGCTCTTCTGGAGTCATAGAATAAATGATTGCTTCAATAGATTTAAAAGCATCTTCGTTAATATCCATATCCTTCACCGCTTTTCCAACACCTGGAATCATACCAACTAAATCCTTGATATTACCCATCTTTTTAATTTGTTGTAATTGCGCTAGGAAATCGTTGAAACCAAATTGATTCTTTGCAATTTTCTTAGATAATTTACGTGCTTCTTCTTCGTTAAACTGCTCTTGCGCACGCTCAACTAAAGTTACAACGTCACCCATACCTAAGATACGATCAGCCATACGATCAGGATGGAATACATCAATTGCATCCATCTTCTCACCTGTACCAATAAATTTAATAGGCTTGTTTACTACTGATTTAATAGATAAAGCAGCTCCACCACGTGTGTCACCATCTAACTTAGTTAATACAACACCATCAAAATCTAAACGGTCGTTGAAAGCTTTTGCTGTATTTACCGCATCTTGACCCGTCATCGAATCAACAACAAATAAAATCTCATCGGGTTTAATTTCCTTTTTTACCAATGCAATCTCATTCATCATTTGCTCATCAACAGCTAAACGACCTGCAGTATCTATAATTACAACTGTATTCCCATTTTCCTTTGCTTGTTTAATCGCACGCTTACAAATATCAACTGGATCTTTACTATCTCTATCCGAAAACACCTCTACTCCTACTTGCTCTCCTAAAACATGTAATTGGTCAATAGCGGCAGGACGATAAATATCACAGGCAACCAATAAAGGTTTTTTGCCACGCTTTGTTTTTAAGTGATTTGCTAATTTTCCAGTAAAGGTAGTTTTACCCGAACCTTGTAAACCCGACATTAAAATAATGGTTGGGTTGTTTGTAAGCTTAATATCTACACGCTCGCCACCCATTAATTGGGCTAACTCATCGTGTGTGATTTTAATTAATAATTGACCAGGAGAGATAGAATTTAATACATCTTGACCAAGTGCCTTTTCTTTAATGGTATCGGTAAATTGCTTGGCAACCTTAAAGTTAACATCGGCATCAAGCAATGCTTTACGCACTTCTTTCATTGTTTCAGCAACGTTTATCTCGGTAATTTTACCTTGGCCTTTTAAAACCTTAAACGCTCTTTCTATTTTCTCACTTAAACTATTAAACATGCTATAAAAATTAGGAGAGCAAATATAGGAAAAATAGACAGCTTTTATGCAAAAAAGTCAATAAAATTGGGTACAATTTGGATGAATACCTAATTAAGTTATATATTTGCTTTTATGAAATTAAAAATAACAAATCCTTGGATTCCTACTGCACTGCTTTCGTTAGGATTCTTAGGTGGGATTATCGCGTTTCTAACTGAAAGTGATGTTATTGCTGGAATTGGTGGCATATTAGTTTTTGTAGCAAGTATTTCGCTCGTGCTTGTTTATTTCCCAATACTAACTATAAAACTTATCGGAAATAAAATTGAGAATAAAGAAAAGGTAGTTACCAATATTGGAATATTTACACTTTCTTTTTTTCTTCTAGGAATTTTACTTCGTCTTTGGCAAATGCCTGGAGGTGGTATAATTACTGTGATTGGAAGCACTGTTTTTTATATAAATTTTATTCCAAGTTGGTATGCCTCCAACTTTAAACAGTGGGAGCGCCTGCAAAAGTGGTTTAACTTCACCTTTTGTACTATATTGGGAATGTTGGTAATGGCATTTCAATTTAAAACGATGCATTGGCCATTTGGCAATCTACTAACCAATATAGCCTATAACTCAGGGTTATTCATCTTATTCCCATTCGCACTTTTCGTTTATCTATTTAAGAGAGAAAAGAAATACATTTCAGTAGGAAGTACTTTTGTGTTTGGTTTTATTATCGCATACATCATTGGAGGAACGATAAATATGAAAATTGCTAATCGAGCATTTACCTCCAACAACAAAGCTCATATTGGAATAGAAAATAATTTGCGTTTATATGAAGCGAAAAACAAATTTATATATGAGGCATTTGAAAAAAACAATAATAATGATAGTAGCTACAACTATCTAAAAAAGAAAGCTATTGAACTTAAACAATTATCAAACAGTCAATTTAATTACCTAAAAAAATTAAAAACCGACATCGTAATTGAAACTAACAAATTACCTGATACTTTCAGAGATTCAATTACATTCGACAACATACTCGATAAAACAAATTATGACATTCCAACTTACATGCTAATTGGTCAGGATGCTACAAATCCAAGAACAGATAGTGGATCATCTTATGCTTTAAGAAAAAGTTTAGAAAAATATATTAAATCATTAGATTCAATAATCCCCGAAGAACATGCACTACAACTTAAACAATCTAATCCTTTTGATTTTAGCGACGTTGAAACTGAAGATGGCGGAAAAGAGAAATGGGAAGTTTTGAATTTTTACCATGAACCTCTTTCAACAGTTTATACAAATATCACAGGATACCAAGCAAATGTGCGTTATTTGGAAATGACCGTTTTAAACGAACTTTTTAATAAAGCAAATTCAAATAATAAAGATAACATGGCTGCCAAAATGGTTGAACTAGCCATGAAGTACGAAACTGCTAAGCAAGAAAAGAAAATTTCGATGTTACAAAAAGATCAGGAGATGACTGATGTAAAGATGCAGGCAAAAGATGCTGAAATTTCAAACCGTGAAAACACCATTACCCTCTTTATTTTTGGAGCAATAATTTTTGGGGTATTGATGGTATTTGTAGTTCGTTCAAATATTTTAAGAAAACAAACAAATAAAGAACTAGCAGTACAAAAAGATATTATAACTGCTCAAAAAGATGAAGTAGAAGGTCAAAAACATTTAATTGAAGAAAAACAAAAGGAGATTGTTGATTCCATCACCTACGCAAAACGCTTACAGGAAGCCATTCTTCCAGCACAAGAAATTGTAAATAAACATTTACCAGAGAATTTTATTTTATACACTCCAAAAGATTTAGTTGCTGGAGATTTTTACTGGATGGAAATTGTTAATGATGGCGATAAGGAAATTACTTTCATTGCTGCTGCAGATAGCACAGGGCATGGAGTGCCTGGCGCCATGGTTTCGGTAGTTTGCTCTAATGCATTAAACAGAGCAGTATTAGAATTTAAATTAACAACAACGGGGCAAATTTTAGATAAAACACGCGAATTGGTTTTAGAAACTTTCTCTAAAAGCACTACTGATGTAAAAGATGGAATGGATATTAGTTTGCTTGCTGTCATTAGACAAAACAACGAAATAATAGAAATTAATTGGAGCGGGGCAAATAATCCTCTTTGGTATACTTGTATATCAAAAGAAAACGAAAGCCACACTGAGCTTGTCGAAGTGAAGGCAAACAAACAACCAATTGGTAAAACCGATAACCCTACTCCATTTACAACACATAAAATTCCTTACGAAAAAGGCACTTCTTTCTATTTATTTACAGATGGATATGCTGATCAATTTGGCGGACCTAAAGGAAAGAAATTTAAATACAAACAATTAGAAGAATTATTACTTGAACTTTCTAGCAAACAAATGTCAGTTCAAAAAGAAATTTTAAATACTAAATTTGAAGAATGGAAATCAGGTATTGAACAGGTTGATGATGTTTGTGTTATTGGAATAAAACTATAAATGAAAAAAATACTTTTCATACTCTTATGCTTTTCATTGGCGAATTTATTTGCTCAAAAATCAGTTCCCGATTCCTTAAGTGACTTGTTGCCAAAATTAAGTGGAGAAAAAAAAGTAAATACACTCAATGACCTTGCCGATTATTATCATAGAAACGACGAAACAAAATCCATTAATTACGCAAATGAAGCGCTTGACTTAGCACTAAAGCTCAATTATAAAAAAGGGACTATCGCTTCCTACAGCAATCTGGCTTATTCAAAAATTCAGCAATCGGATTATAAAGGTTCTTTAGATTTTTCGATAAAAGCTTTAAAAATATCTGAAAGCATAAAAGACAAACATCTTACAGCAGAAGCTTATGCAAATATTGCAAATGCATACCTAAACATGTTTAATTTTAGTTTAGCTGATAAAAATTATTTGTGTGCTGCAAAATCATATGGAGAATTAGGTGACAGCTTAAACGTTGCCATTATTTATTTGAATTTAGCTGTCTCCTTTGACAATAGAGAAAAATTAGACACCGCTTTATTCTACTACAATAAATCATACCCTTATTTTAATAGGATAAAAAACAATGCAAGATTCATGGGGCTTTGGTATACTAATGTTGGAGACCTATTTAGAAAGCAAGAAAAATACAAGGAAGCACTTGCATATCAAATTAAAGCCGAACCATTACTTATTGAAGCACAAGATAATTTTACCTTAATGGTTTTATATAGCGGCATACCTTACACTTTATCAAAACTTGGTCAACATGAAAAAGCTTTAGAATACGCAAATAAGTCGGTTGACTTAGGAATAAAACTAGGTTCAAAAAGAGAACTTTCCTATTCCTACATGACATTAGCAGATGTATATGAAGGTAAAAAAGATTTAAAAAAAGAAATTGAATTTCTTAGAAAACACATTGCACTAAATGACAGTGTATTTACTGAAGAAACAGGAAATACGATTACCGAAATGCAATCGAAATACGAAAGCGAAAAGAAAGAAAAGGAAATTGAATTATTAAATAAAAACAAAGCCTTACAAGAAGCGCAAATAGAAAAACACGAATCAAAACAAATACTATACATCGGAATTGTTGTGTTTGTGCTAATTTTAGCAATAGTGCTTGCGGTTGGAATAAAAAACAAAAACAAAGCGCACAACATATTAAAAAAACAAAAACAAGAAATTGAATTACAAAAGCATTTAGTGGATGAAAAGCAGAAAGAAATAATTGATTCAATAAATTATGCCAAACGTTTACAAACCGCAATTTTAGCAACACCAGAAGACATAAATAAGGGAATTCCAGATAACTTCTTATTTTACCAACCAAAAGATATTGTCGCCGGTGATTTCTATTTTTTTGAAACTACTGATACGCACATCTTTTATGCAGCAGCGGATTGCACAGGTCATGGAGTTCCTGGCGCACTAGTAAGTGTTGTTTGTTCGGATATTCTAAATCGTTGCGTACGCGAACTAAAACTAAGTGATCCAGGAGAAATACTTGATAAAACTAGAGAATTAGTTTTAGCAACCTTTGCAAAAAGCAATAGTGATGTAAAAGATGGAATGGATATTTCTTTGCTTTGCATTAACAAAAATAATAATGAAGTAAAATGGAGCGGGGCAAATAATTCGTTGTGGTATATTACTTCGGACGCTTCGAGCCTGCCTAGTCGGCAGACAGATGCCTCAGCGACCGAAGTAAAAGAAATAAAAGCCGACAAACAACCAATTGGAAAAACTGACAACCCAACTCCTTTTACAACACATACAATTACTGGTGCTAAAGGATTTACCTTTTATTTGTTTACTGATGGTTTTGCAGATCAATTTGGTGGGGGAAAAGGAAAGAAATTCAAATACAAACAACTCAAAGAAATCTTGTTAAAAAACAGCAACTTACCTTTCAAAGAACAAGAAGTTTTGCTAATGAACTCATTTGAAACTTGGAAAGGTAAATTAGAACAAGTTGATGATGTTTGTATTATTGGTTTTAAATTATAAAAATGGAACCAATAAAATCAATCATATTATTACGTGGCTTACCTGGTAGCGGAAAAAGCACACTGGCAAAGGTGTTGAGCGAACATGGAAAATATCCTATAACGGCTATTGATGATTATTTTACAGATAAAGAAACGGGCGAATACAAATTCAAATTTCAAAATAATCACCTTGCCTACAAACAATGTGAAGAGCTAACTTCTTCCTATGCAAAACAGGGTGCCGAAAAAATAATTGTAGATAATACATTTACCTTAGCTTGGGAAATGGAACCTTATTTTAAAATTGCTACAGAAAACAATTACACTTTATTTGTTGTAACTGTAGAAAAACATCATAATGGCAATAATATTCATAATGTTAGCGATGAGCAATTGCAAAAAATGGCGGAAAAATATAAAGTAAAACTACTATAAGGATTTACTTAACGTAAATTTATTGTTTCACTATCTTTATTATCTTCGCCTAAACTTAAATCAAAAATATGGAACTAAATTTTAAAATTTTATTAGCAGCATCTATCATCCCTCTCATTATTGGATTCGTTTGGTATAACCCAAAAGTGTTTGGGACAGCTTGGATGAAATCAACAGGAATGACTGAAGAAAAAGCTAAAGGTGCTAACATGCCACTTATATTCGGATTAACATTTGTATTTAGCTTTATGTTTGCTTTTATCTTACAAACTTTGGTTATCCATCAGTTCAGTGTGTTTTCACTTATGGCAAATGAGCCAAGTTTAAACGACCCAAATTCAGAAGTTGGAAAATACTTTGCAGATTTCATGTCAAAATATGGCACCAATTTCAGGTCATTTAAACATGGTGTATTGCATGGCGTAATTACTGGACTATTTTTAATTCTTCCAGTAATTGGTGTTAATGCTTTATTTGAAAGAAGAGGTTTTAAATATATTGCAATTAATGTAGGCTACTGGATAGTTTCATCTGCTTTAATGGGTGGAGTTATTTGTGCCTTTGTTTAAAACAGATTGCATTATCTATCTACTCAACTGGCTTTCCTGATCTTCAATTTCAAACTCTGCATCCTTTTCCCAAATTTCCATTTCGCAGGGTTTGCAATTGAATTTTAATTTGTATTCTAATTCACCTTGTTTTAGCACCAAAGGTTCAACTACCTTCTCGCCCATTGTTTCGCGTTGAAAGCGTGCGCATTTACCTAACTCGTATTTAACGCAGTACTTGGTTGTCATAACGCGTGATTTGCCTGGATCCCATTGTAGCTCAAAAGCTTTTTCAATTTCGGTTACTCCATGGCGTTTGTAAAAGGCACGTGCCATGTGATTAGCAACGTTATATGTGAAATCTAACTGAGAAACAGGATAAGGATGATCTGTTTTTTTGATTTGAAATTCTTCGCGGTGATATTCTTTTATGCGCACATCAATTAATTGTTCTAACACAACTCTACGTGCTTCATTAATTTTAGAAATAGGCAAAAACCAATTGTTCGAAAACTGAATGTCAATTGCATCAACAATAAAAGGTGTATTACCTGTTTTAGAAAGATTTTTTTGAATGTTTGGTAAAGTTGATTCACCATTTTTTGCCACTTCTTTTTCTGATTCAATTTTAGAAACACTTACATGTCCATCTTCATCAGTAGCTGTTAATTCAAAGCCTGTAGAAGTTTCTATGAATTTAAAATTAACACCAATTTTTCTTACAGCACTATCTTCACGCTCCACCAAACGATTAAACTCTGCATCCGAGTTACGATAAATCATGGTTCCTACTTTTAATGGTTTAAATGTGTTAGGCACAACAATATCATTAATAATAATATTTACCTGTGCTCCATCTGCTTCGCCATTTTCATTTATAAAATAAAGGCCATCACCATTATTTAATTTCTCAAAATTTTCGATAACATAACCGTTTGCTTTTACTTCCAATACCTTTCCAATAATTTGCCCCTGTGATTTTGGTGTATCCCATGAGCCAATTTTTTCTTTACGTTTGTTTACAAAGTAATCGGTATAACCACGGTTAAAACTTCTGTCCATCTCTGGCTCAAAGTTGTGGAAGGTACGACCTGATGAAGCTTTAATATACTTATCAGTACCCGCCAAAAATAAATCTAATTTTTTTCTTAAATACGAAACGTTGTTTTTAACGTACACCATATCTTTTAATCGACCTTCAATTTTAAATGAAGTAACACCTACTTCAATTAAACTTGGTAACTGATCACTTAAATCTAAATCTTTAATAGATAATAAATGTGAACTCGATAATAATGTTTTACCAGTACCATCAATTAAATTATAAGGCAACCTGCAATTTTGTGCACATGAACCGCGGTTAGCACTACGCTCACCATTTGCCACACTCATATAACAATTACCGCTAAATGAAACGCATAATGCACCCGAAACAAAAAATTCTAATTCAACATCAGTTGCTTCATGTATTTCTTTAATTTGATCTAAGTTTAATTCACGAGCTAAAACCACACGTTTCATTCCTGCATCCGCTAAAAACTTTACATGCTTTGGGTCGCGGTTATTTGCTTGTGTGCTGGCATGAATAACAATTGGGGGTAAATCCATTTCTAACACTGCCATGTCCTGCACAATTAAGGCATCAACACCAATGTTATATAATTCGTGAATTAAGTTTTTACAATCTTCTAATTCGTTATCGTACAAAATAGTATTAACCACCACAAACACTTGAGCTTTAAACAAATGGGCATACTCCACCAATTCTGCAATATCCTCAAGCGAGTTAGTTGCATTAGAGCGGGCACCAAATTGTGGCGCGCCAATGTACACCGCATCTGCTCCTGCATTAATGGCAGCCATACCTTGCACTAAGTTTTTAGCTGGGGCTAATATTTCTACTTTCTTTTTCATTTAGCTGCAAAGGTCATGAATTATTGGGAGGATACCAAAAGTGCGACACACTACTTTTTCGCATGCCCGACACTATCAACCGAAAGATCCACACCCTCATCATAAGGATTTGGCTCAACTTCTTTAGGAAAATCTTTAACATGTTCGGCGTTTACATAATAAGTATTATCCTTTGGGTAATTGCAAAGTATTAAGTTAGGATAATTGCATTTTACGTTGCCTGGCTTTTGCTTTGCTTCCTTCATAACTAACTTACTGTATAAAGGTGTGCGATTATCAACTCCTTGTACAAACACATTTCCGTATGTCCAGGTGCTTGTAGCGTAATAAGTAATAATTGTTTCGTTCCCGTTTTGTGTGCAATCGGTAATTAAATATTCAACGGCATCATGCATACCATTTAAACGCAACATAAAAATACTATCCGTTGCAACAATAAAAAAACGATGATTATCTCCACCTCCTGGTATTAATACAATTAACTCTTTATTTTTTTCAGTTAACATTTCCCATTCTTTGGGTAACGCACCTAAGGGCGAAGCTTGCAGTTTTTTATAAATACTATCTAATGCAAAAGGAGAAAATATTTCATCACCTTCTTTGGTGTTCCTCAACATTTCTGTTGAATCAACATTTGTTACCGATGCATTGCTGTTATCAGTTGAACTGCAAGAGGCAAGCAAAAAAATAAAACTAGTAATTATAAATAGGTTTCTCATTGTATAATTTATATTCTAAGTGTATTGCAATTTAATCATAAAAACAAAGCCTCCCGAGTACTCGGGAGGCTTTGTATAAAAATTCAAATTAGTATTAAGCTACTTTCTTTCTATCAAAATCAACAACTATTGGAGTTGAGATACATAATGAAGAGTAAGTACCAATGATACGACCAATTAACAATGCGAAGATGAATCCGCGGATACTGTCGCCACCAAAGATGAAGATTACTAATAACACGAAGAATACAGTTAATGAAGTTAAAATAGTACGACTTAATGTACTGTTTAATGCGAAGTTGATTAACTTGTTACGCTCTTCACCAAACACATCAGATTTTCCGCTATCAGCTAAACGCTCACGAATACGGTCGAATACAACAACTGTCTCAGTCATGGTGTAACCCATAACGGTTAAGATAGCTGCGATGAAATCTTGACCAATCTCTAAAGAGAAAGGAAGTAATCCATCAAAAATAGTGTAGCATGACAATACGATTAAAGCATCATGGAACAATGCGATAACCGCACCTAAACCATATTGCCATTTTTTGAATCGGATTACGATATATATAAACATTACTAAACAAGAGAATAAAATGGCTCCGTAAGCTCCGTAAACAATATCCGTTGCAATTGCAGGACCTACTTTTTGCTCACTTACAATTTCAAATTTAGACCCTGAAGCAGTTAAACCAGTTTTTAGGATTTCTTCAACTTGTTTATCAGCTGTTTCATTTTGATCAGATATATGATAAGAAGTAGTAATTTTTAATTGACTTGCAGAACCAGCAGTTTTAACTTCTGGAGCTTCGTCCTCAAATGCTTTAGTCAATTTAGATTTTACATCTTCAGTGTTCATGTCTTTTTCAAAACGAACAATGTATGTTCTTCCACCTTTAAAATCTACACCTAAGTTTAAACCACCATTTTTAAAGTAGAAAACTGCTCCTAAAATAATGATTACAGCAGAGATAGAATAGTAAACCTTTCTTCTTCCAACGAAATCAAATGCAATGTTTTTGAAAGCATTTCTTGTCATTCCGTTATCGAAACTTAAATTAACTTTTCTATTTAATAATGTATCAAACACAACGCGAGATAACAATACCGCTGCAAATAATGAAGAGATAATACCAATACATAAAGTAGTAGCAAAACCTTGAACTGGTCCGTTACCAAAGATGTAAAGAATTAAACCTAAAATTAATAAAGTAACGTTTGAATCGATGATAGAAGACATTGCATGTTTAAAACCTTCTTTAATAGCTAGTGCCATTCCTTTTCCAAGCGCTAATTCTTCACGAATACGCTCGAAGATTAAGATGTTTGCATCCACCGATAAACCTATGGTGAGGACGATACCTGCAATACCTGGTAATGTTAATACAGCTCCTAAAGAAACCAATACTCCCATAATAAAGAATAAGTTGATTAACAATGCTAAGTTAGCAACCCAACCTGCTTTGTTATAATACATCGCCATAAAGATTAGGATAACGATGAAAGCAATAACAAATGATAACAAACCACTCTCAATTGCTTCAGCACCTAAAGTTGGTCCAACGATAGTTGATTGAACGATACGAGCAGTAGCAGGTAATTTACCAGCACTTAAAATCGCTACTAAAGCGTCCGCCTCAGCTTGGTCAAAGTTTCCTGAGATTTGTGAACTTCCATTTGGAATTTCCCCGTTAACTGTTGGAGCAGAATAAACTAACCCATCCATAACAATAGCAATACAGCGACCACGATCGTTAGGATCTTGAGGGTTTTTAGGAGAATTAGCCGCAGTTAATTTTTTCCATTTTTGCGCTGCCTCAGGATTCATATTCATAGAGATAACGATTTTACCGTTCTCCATTCCTTTATCCGCTTTAGCAATGATATCACCATATAATGCAGGCTTACCATTTCTATCTGTAATTTTAATTGCGTGTAATTCTAAATAATCACTTCCTTTATCAGCTTTTGCAGCCCAGTAGAATTTTACTTTTGAAGGGAATAAACCTTTAACGCTTGTTAAGTTTAAATATTTATTTACAGTAGCTGTATCTTTAATACGAGCAACACCAATAACAGAACCTGGTGCAGGATACTGTTGTTTTTGTTCGTTCATATAAACACGAGGAACTAAAGGACCACCACCAAAGAAGAAAGGATTTTCTTTTTGTGCAGCAGCTAATGAAGTATCTTTTGCAGCATTAGGGTCTTTAGCTTTAGCAGCCATTTTTTCTTCTAAAGTTGAGTCCTTTTTAGCTGTAGCAGCAAGAGCAGCTTTTGCAGTAGAGTCAGCTAAAAACTTAGCTAATTCAGCTTTAGTCATTTTAGCTCTATCCACAGTAACAACAGCAACCGAATCTTTCTTTAATGTATCTTCAACAGCTGATGTAGGATTTAAGTATGCTTTTACTTTCTTATTTGCTTCAAACAATGAATTAATTAATTCATAATTCTCATATGTTTCCCAAAACTCTAAGTTTGCAGTTCCTTGTAATAATTTACGAACACGGTCTTTATCTTGTACACCTGGTAACTCGATTAAGATACGTCCACTTGCTTCTAATTGTTGTATATTAGGTTGTGCAACACCAAAACGATCGATACGAGAACGATATGTTTTCTTAGCATTATCAACCGCTTCGTTAACACGTTCTTTAACATATTCTAAAACTTGTTCATTTGTTGCATTGTAATCAATTTTACCTTTGTTCTCAATTGTTTGGAATAAAGGAGCTAATCTTCCTGATGGAGCAACTTTTTTGTAGCTATCAGCAAATAATGCAACGAAATCCTTATTATTTTCAACTCCTAAGTTTTTCTTAGTTAAAGCAATCGCTTCGTTGAAAGCAGGATCAGGATTGTTGTTGGATAAACCTTTGATGATATCACCAACAGATAATTCTAAAGTAACGTTGATACCACCACGTAAGTCAAGACCTAAGTTAATTTCTTTACCTTTTGCTTGCTCGTATGTATAATTTGTTAAACCGATATTATAAACCGGTTGGTTTTTCATCGAATCTAAATACGCAGTTTCTTTTAAACCTGCTACTGAATCCAAGTAAGCTTTTTCTTTGTTTACATCGCCTGCTGCAAAATCCTTTGCTGCTTGTTTAACAGCTGCCATTTGAGCATATGAAGATGCATAAGCCTTTGCGTCAGCTTCAACACCACGTGTTACCCACGTAAAAGACAGATAGAAAATACAGGCTAAACCTAATAAAATCGCGAATAAATTAATTGCACCTTTGTTTTGCATAATTACACTATAGTTCTAAATTTAAGGGTGCAAATATATCATTTGCCTTTTATATTACCAATTTTATATGCTAATCATTTACAAACCAATTTAAAGTGTTTATTTTCAGATATTTAAACCAAATTATTACGAAAAATAAGTGGAAAATAAAAAAACGGTTTAGGTTAGATGAATTTACTATTTTAGCCTTCTGAAAAATTAAACAATAATGAAAAAAATTCTTTCACTTGTATTAGCATTTTCGCTAATAAGTACTTTTAGTTTCTCACAAGCCTCTTTTGGCTTAGTTGAAAACGCTGGCTTCAATGCTGATAATGGAACTATTACTAGCTTGTGCTCATTTAAAGGTGATTTGTATTCCGGTACAGGTAATTACAGTGCACTTATATATAAATCACCAACTGGTGATATGGCGTCTTTTTCATCAGTTTACTCCAATTCTATTTTTGGCAACGTAAAACACTTTACGGTTTCAAACGAGGGAGTAGGCTATTTGTTTGCAGCTTTAAAAGGAGGTACGGGGATGCCTCAAAGATATTCAAGTAGTAGAAATAATAATTTACTAGCAACTCCTCCTTCAAAGGTAATCCGCACAATAGATGGTATTAATTGGGAAGATTACTTTGAGCTACCTTTTAGTAACGGTCCTAGCCAATTAGATGTAAGCTCTATTACTATGTTTAAGGGAACAGGTTTGGTGGATTCGGTTTACATTTCTTATAAAGATGAATTCGAAAACACTTACGTTATAAGAAATGCTGTTGATGCAAATGACTTTAGTAATTCAGCTTCATGGCAAGTGGTACTTGATTTAACTGGGCAATTTAGTACATCGGCAAGTATTGTATCTAGTGCTGTTTTTAATGGCAAATTATACTATGCCTTGTCAGATAATCAATTAATCGAAACATCGGATGGAGTCAACTTTAGTAATAACACAAGTTTTAGTAATCAAATGGGACAATTATCCCTTGCTGGTAATACTAAAACTACTTCTTTAGTAGTTGCTAATTCTAAATTATTTTTAGGGACAGAAAATACCAATAGCGGAGCTCAACTTTGGAGTACTACAGATGGTTTAACTTTTGACTCATTATTTACAATACCAAACTACTATTATTCAGAAAGATTAATCTTTGATGGAACAAAAGTTTGGATTTTAACTTCTGACTTTGGTAATTTTGAAATAGGCTCAACCGATGGCTTTTCATATTCTTATGAGAACACAAATGAATTAGGTAATACCGACTTAGAAATAAATGATGGTAATAACTCCGCAGCCATTTTTAATAACCATTTGTATTTGGGTGTTAGACATTATTGGGGCGGTGGAAAAAGAATAAAAAGTGGACGAGTTTCTTCAAACGGAAACAATGAAATACTTGAAATGGGAAGTGATGGTGGACGAATTTATAGAACCTGTTTAATTGGATCTTTACCAGTACTTTCTGTTATTGGAAACAATCCTCTTTTATTATGTCCTGGTTCAAATGGCAATATAACTGTTACTCCTGGCTATCCAATGTATAGCTGGAGTACTGGCGATAACACTAATTCTATTCCTGTTTCTTCAACACCAGGAGACTATTATGCAACAGCTGTTGATGTAACAGGTTGTAGAAACTCAATTATTGCAAGTGTTGCAATTAACCCAGAGGTTGAAGTTATTGTTGCTGATTCAATCGTTCCAAGCTCAGTATATAACAATCTAGTTGTGTGTAATGGAAATACAAGTGGTACTTTATTAGCAATGCCGGAATCAGATCAGTTAGGATTAAAACTTTCTGACCCAACAAATGGATTAACTACACCTGGTTCGGCTGCTTTTAGTTCTAGACAATTAACTATTGAACTTTGGGTAAAACCAACAGATGGTATTAACGGTATGATTTGTACAGAGTATGATTTAAATGAAACATGGGCATTAAACAATCATGACGTAATTGAATATTATGGTGGAACTATCTACGTTGAACTTCCTGGTATGAGTGAAACATCTATTGGCTCAATTCCAACCAATCAGTGGTCTCATATTGCTTTACGTTTCGATGGAAATAATTTAACTGGTTTTATTAATGGCGTTCAAGGAAACACTATATCTGGAACTTGGGCACTACCTGATGCCGGTGTTGATGCATTCAAATTTGGACACACCTTTCAAAATGGTATTGGTAGCAACGGGGCAATGGATGGTATCATTCGAGATGTAAGAATTTGGAACTCTGCAAGAGCAGATGTTGATATTCAAAGTAATATGAATTCATTAACTCCAGGATCTTACCCTGATTTAATTTATCATTACTTGCTTAATGAAGGTTCTGGCTCAACAGCAAATGACATAAGTGGTAATGGAAATAACTCTATTAGTGTTACTGGTACTTTTGTTACACCGCAAACAGTATCTATTAGTCCAGCTGCGGGTTCTATTGATGTAGGAAATAATTATTTTAAATTTAACCCAGCACAAACAACAACTTACACGTTTAGTTATGTTAACAGCTTAGGTTGTACTGTTACCACTCCTTTTACTGTTGAAGTTCCAAAAGTTGATTTCACAGGAAGTTTACCTGCAGTTTGTGGAGGCTTAGATGCAAACATTTATATGGCAACTCCAGGTTCTTATACAATTACACCTAGTGTTATTGATGCAAATCCTAGTTTCGTTCCTTCACCGCAACCGGTTATTCCAACTTGGTATTACATCAGTGGTTTTTCCGCAAACGGTGGTTGCGCAATTAACGATTCGATTTTAATTAATGTTGGTCCTACCTTTGCATCTAACGCTGGTAATCCATTGCCAGAAACTCCATGTGAAGAAGGTGAAGCAACAGTAAATATTATCGCTTCTGACGGTACAGCTCCTTATACTTATTATTGGCAAAAAAGTGGTTCAACAACAATTGATACAACAAACGTTGATTCGTTAACTTTTTATGCAGGCAGCATCAGTTCTTCTGTTACCGCAACAGGTATTGATGGAATCGGATGTCCACTTACACCGCCTGTTACATTTATCATTAACCCAATTGCTAGTTCAATATTAACTGGTCATGTTACAACTCCACCTCCAACATCATTAAACATAGATAATGGATTTGTTTATGTATTTAAACATCAACCAGGTAATGCAGGTTTTGATACAGTTGGATATACTTCTTTAGATGCAAATGGTGAATATTCATTTCCTGGTTTGTACGCAGGTGATTATTTAATTAAGGCATTGCCAGATGAAATTAGTTTCCCTACATCTGTTCCAACTTATTATGGCAACGCATTTCAATGGGATTCATCATTAGTTTATACGCATGGTTGTACTCAAACTGACACAGCAAATATTCAAATAGTTGAAACTGATTTAACTATTGGAACAGCTAGTGTTTCTGGTTACATTTTAGAAGATACAATTTATGGAATGGATGGAGTTAATAGATATTTGAACATTGGCCAACCAAATACACCATTTATACCTGGTGGACCTTTAAAAGGAATTGATGTTAAACTAGGTAAAAATCCAGGCGGTGGAATACAAGCGCGTGTAGCAACAAATGATTCAGGATTTTATCAATTTACTAATATACCAGTTGGTGGTTATAAAATTTATGTTGACATTCCAAATTTACCAATGGATTCAACTAGAGAGTTAAATATTGCAGCCGAAGATTCTAGCATTCAAAACAACTATTTTGTAGATTCAGCTAAAATTTATGTTAACGCTGATACTGTTAGTTTTATAGGCATCTATTCATCAGAGAAATCATATGAAAATAAATTTAGCATCTACCCTAACCCAGCTAAAGATGTATTGTATTTAAACTATGAGTTAGAGAAAGAAAGCAAGGTTGGTTTTGAAATTACTAATGTATTTGGACAAGTACTTAAAACAGAAACAAAGCGTAAATACCCTGAAGGTAAAAACATTTTTATATTTAATATTAACCAACTTAATTTATCAAGCGGAGTGTATTTTATTAGTATTTTAAATGAGAACAAAAAATACACACAACGTGTTGTGGTAATTGAATAAGTAATTTCATTTTATTTATTGCAACAGGCAACCTTAATAGGTTGCCTGTTTTTTTATACCTTTTTTTCACTTAAAATAAATTCATTTAGTATATTTACTCTATTAATAAAATTTCATAATGAAAAAATCCCTTCTAACAATACTCCTTCTAATTATATGTTTAACAGGTATTTCACAAACTGATTATATAGCTAATTACGACTTCAATTCGGCCAATGATGATTGGACAAACTATAACAGAGAGGATGTTGTTACAAAAATAGCTGATGGAAAGTACATTATTCAGTATAAAAAAGATGCTAGCTCATGGTCGCATAACAGAGAGATTTATGTAAATCCAAATGAGGATTATGAAATTACTGCTGCTGTAGCGCAAACTGCAGGTAAATCAACTAAAGCTCATGGATTTGTTTTTGCTCGTGAAGACAAAGATAATAGTTATGCCTTTTGTATAGCTTCAAATGGAAATGTTACCATCCTAAAAACGGCCAATGGAAAAGTAGCAAACATACTTGAATGGACCTTATGCAGTGCTGTAAAACCAATTCCTCAAACAAATATTTTATCCCTAAAAAAAACAGCAAACCGTTGGACTTTTTATGTGAACAATGTAGAAGTGCATACAATGGAAACTCAAAAGGCGTTTGGCTTCTACTATGGTTATTATATAACTGGGGAAATCACAATTGAATACGATTATTTCCAAATCAAACAAAAAGCAAAAAAAATAAATCTACTTGAAAACTCAGATTTATTTGGCGAACGCGAAAATTTAGGCACAAATGTAAATTCGAACTACACCGAAAAATCCCCAGTAATTACAGCCGATGAACAAACCATTTATTATGTACGTGATGAACATCCAGAAAATATTGGAGAAAAAAAGAATGATGACATTTGGGTATCTTCTTTAAACTCAAGTAACAATACTTGGGGTTTAGCAAAAAACGTTGGTTCACCTTGGAACAGTAAAGGTAATAATTATATTATAAGCATGAGCGCAGATAATACAGTAGCATTATTAGGTAACAAATATGATTCAACTGGAAATACAGTTGGAAAAGGAGTTTCAATCAGTTACAAAACAGCTAATGGATGGACAAAGCCCAAAGAAATGAAAATTAAAAACTATTATAATTATAATGTGTATTCAGAAAGTTGTCTATCTCCAGAAGGTGATGTGCTTCTAGTTACTTGCGAACGTGACCAGACTTTTGGAGAAAAGGATATTTATTTTTGCACACTTTTACCTGATAGCACATGGTCTGAACCAAAAAACATTGGAAACGTAGCTAATAGTTTTGCAGATGAAGTGGGGCCATTTTTAGCCGCAGATGGTATTACAATGTATTTCTCAAGTGCTGGACATCCTGGTTATGGAAAAAATGACATCTTCATGTCGCGCAGGTTAGATGATACTTGGACTAAATGGAGTGAACCAAAAAATCTTGGTCCAAAAGTAAATACCGCAAAATGGGATGCTTATTATACAGTTCCTGCCTCTGGTAAAAATGCGTATTTGGTTTCCTCTACAACTGGAGCAAAAACAGATATCTATCGCATTAAACAACCTGAATCGGCGAAGCCATTGCCATTGGTTTTGGTTAAAGGTATTGTTTACAATAGTGAAACTAAAAAAACAATGTCGGCCGAAATTACTTATAGCGAATTAGGTTCAGATAAAATTTTAGGGCATGCAAAATCTGATCCTACAACCGGTATGTTTAATTTATCCTTACCAAAAGGAAAAAAATATTCTTTCAATGCAACACATCCTGGGTTTGCATCTGTGCATTATAATTACGATGCAACCGACTTAGGAGAATACAAAGAAGAAAAAATTGATTTGTATTTAACGCCAATTAAAAAAGGAGTTTCTATTGTAATGAACAACTTGTTTTTTACTGCAAACAAATTTGATTTGCTTCCTACCTCCTATCCTGAATTAGATAAGCTATACAAACTCTTATTAGACAATCCAACAGTAACAATTGAAATTGGAGGGCATACTAGTATTAATACTTCTGGAGAAAAATTCAACAAAGAATTATCTACTAACAGAGCGGCTGAAGTAAAAAACTATATCATTAATAAAGGCATTAATAAAAAAAGAATTACTTCTAAAGGCTACGGCTATTCGAAACCAATTTATAAAACAGAAGTTGAATCTGAGCAAGCAAAAAACAGACGAGTTGAATTTACTATTTTAACAGAGTAATAAATTTCAGAGACAAGAATTAATAATATTATTTAAACAAACACAATGAAATCAACGGGGCAAGGAAGTATAATCGGGAATAAAAAACCAGAAGAAAAATCAGAGGTTTCTTTTAAAAGAAAAGTAAAATATTATTTTAATAGTGCACTTTCTAAAACACCTTACTTCGTAATATTCTTAATAATTACTGCCTTCATTTTAGGATTATTAATGGCAATAATACAATACTATGTAGATGCAAGCACTGATGTTACCTTTTTTGATAAATGGTGGGATAGCGTAACTAAAATTTTAGGTTTAGGAAGCGGAGCTACATGGGCAAAAAGATTAATTGCATTTATGTTTTGGGCATTTGGTATTGCCATTTCGGGTACAGTAATTGGTTTTATAGCTACTGGTATTAAAGGACTTGTAGAAAAATTAAAAAAAGGAAAGAGTCCAATTATTTCTAAAAACCATATTTTAATTATTGGTTGGTCGGATAGTATTTTTGCCATTTTAAAAGAGTTATCCATTGCGAATGAAAACGTAAAAAACACTACAGTTGTTATTTTCTCTTCTTTGAAAAATGAAAAAATGGAGGATGAAATTGCAGCCAAAATTAATTCGAAACTAAATTTAAAAATCATTACACGTAGCGGTGATAGCTCAAACCCAATTGAATTAGAAATTGTAAATCCTAAAGAGGCGAAAACTATTTTAGTCTTAAGTCAAGACAATATAAGTGATTCACAGGTTATCATTTCTATTTTAGCTTTAGCCTCCTTAGTTAAAAACAATAGCATTCCAATTATAGCACAAATTAACGATGCTATTCATATTAAAAATTTAGAGAGCTTGAAAAACATTAATGTTGTTCCTGTTCTTTCTAAAAACATCATTACAAATGTTACGGCACAAACTTTAAGACAAAAAGGAATTGGTGCAATTATTTTAGATTTACTTGATTTTGATGGCGATGAAATATATTTCGCTGAAATTCCGGAACTAATAAACAAACCCTATTCAGAAGCACTTCTATCTTTTGAAAAATCATCGGCAATTGGTATTGTTGATGCACAAGGTGTTTCCTGTTTAAATCCTGCTAATGAAACAGTCATTAAAAAAGGCGATAAACTTATTTTAATTTCAGAAGATGATAGCACCATTTTTTACAAGCCACAAGCTGCTTCACAAGGCAACAATTTTAATTTACCATCAGGAAAAAAATCAATTTCCGAAAAACATATTTTATTTATTGGTTGGTCGGAAATGGGTGTTGAAATTTTAAATACCCTAAGTACATTCTTATCTTCGAGTTCAGATGTAACTGTTTTATATCTTCCAAAATTTGTTGAACCAAGTCAATTAGAAAAAATAAATTTCAACAATATAAATGTTCAATTCAAAGAAATTAATGCTCATGAATTTGATCTAGAAAAATATATTTCTTCAGGTAAGTTCGAAGAAATTATGGTATTAGGCTATACGCACGAAATTAGTATTCCAGATGCTGATGTGTTAACTTTAATGGAAATGTTGAAACTAGATAGTATTAAACACACAAATACAAATATTAAATACAGAGTACTTGCCCAAATTTATGATTCGAGAAAAGCTAAACTTGCCAGTGCTACCGAAACAGAGGAATTAATTATTAGTGATAATTTATCTGCCATATTAATTGCCCAATTAACTGAGAACCCCGCATTAAATCCGATCTTCAACGATATATTTGATGCGGATGGAGCTGCAATAAACATCTACCCGATTGAAAATTATGCAGAGCTTGGTAAAGAAGTTAAATATGTTGACATTGTAAATATTGGAATTAAATACAAGGAATCGGTAATTGGAATCAGAATAGACAACTTAGAAGTGAACGACCACACAGAAGGCGTTTATTTAAATCCAAGTAAAAACAAAACTTTCGTTCCTAAAAAGGGAGATCAGGTAATTGTAATAAGTATGGCTTAGAATGAAGCTAAACCTATTTCTTACCAATAAAATAGGCGTAAGAAAAATCGTTAATAGGAATGATAAATGTGTTTTCTACTGATGAAAATTGAGTCCCTGCAACTTGTATCCAAGCACTTGTATCTGCATAAGCAATAGTTTGTACACTTCCAGTTCCAGAAAATTTTATTTTATATGCCTTTGTTCCAGTCAGATCGGTACTCTCTTTAAAATCATATTTTAAATAAGCTGGATTTAAAAACACTTTATTCATTGGCGCAAATCCAACATAGCGCTCATCAAACGAATAATTACCCAAATCATTTGCTTCATGAGAAAGATAATAAGTGAAATTATTGTTTTCCAAAAACGTTGAATCACTTATTTCAAAAGTAATTTCTGGCTTGCCTTGATTAGGTATTGCAACTGCAATAACAAAAGATGTTTTACTTTTATCATAAAATGGTTGGGTTGTGTCATTCTTTGTACAACTCAACATTATTATTGCAATAATTATAAAATTAATAATTTTCATATTATTTCTTTTTAAAATAAAATTTAGCAAATTGATAAGCGATGCAAACTTTCAACTCTGAATATTTACCAATACTAGCATATTGATTAGGGGTATTAATATTACCCAATGTTTGGTTGTAATTTACAAACAACAAAACATTATTAAACTTATAACCAATAGTACCACTAACACCCAATATATTTTTGTTGAATCCTAATTTTTGTTGAATGCTAGCATACTCTAGTATAGTTGAACTAGATGCGTCGTTTTTATCAGTTTGAAGTGTTGTAGAGGTACCTTCTGCTTCCGAAGAACCTTTCCAATATCTAATTTCACTCTTCCGCATATTCCAATTATTAATAAGTACACCCGTTTCTGCAAAAAATGAATTCTTCTTTAAATTATTATAACCTATTGAGAAATGAATCTTTGTATGCCCCAATTTAGTAAACATACTCGCGGTACTTGCATCATGATACTCAATTGGAGTTCCTGAACCAGTAGTATAATAGCCTCCTTCCAATACTAAAGCAGAGCCATAACTATATTCAGTTCTTCCAATAGCAAATGAATTTTTGAAATACAAATTAGCTGGTAATTTAATCTGATAAGCAAACCCGACAAAAAACATTTCCTTTACTTTAGGCGCTTTATTAACTGTGATTTTAAGATAACCAGGAATTGCAGCTGTATCAAGACCATTATATGTTTGTTTAAACAAAAACTCATCCTTATAAGTAAAACTACTTAGCTTAGAATACATTCTAGCTTCAGTAAACACAGAAAAAGTGAGTTTAGCTTTGGAGGCAACATTAATCTTTGAACCACTAACTTGTTTTTCTTTATATTGACTTAAAGTCACATTTTTATTATAAATCAAATAGCAAACTGAACCAGACACAGCAGATTGTTTTTGATCAAAGAGTTGGGTATTTTTTAAAGAAGGATCTAAAGTAACTAGCATAGTAGCACTAAATCTTTTATACCTAAAGCCTATTCCTCCAATAAAACCAACATTATGCTTTTGCAAGTGCAAATAATTATTTTGGATTTTTAATGCAATATTTAAGTCCGATTGGCTTATTTCATCCATCGCTGTTATAATTTTAAATTTTGTCCGAAAATAATGGGCTCCACCTAACACCATAAATTTAGCTGACTTTGCCTTCGGGAATTCATAACCCGCCAACAAACTAACGTTAAATTTTTTCAAAATAATAACCGGAGATAAGCCTCTAAGATCAGGTTGAGTTGGTCGATCAATTTTATAAGCTGCTGTGGAAAACGAAGCGGAAGTATAATCGTTCCTAATTCTTACACTATATACTTCGGAAAGAAAAAATAAATTGTTATTCTTAGGATAAAACTTCATATATGCCCCAAAATGTCCTGGTTTTTTTTGCTGGAATAAAGAAACAATATGTGTAGAATCTTCATATGATTTTAATACCTCACTATTGACTTTAAGCTCATCATTTGTGAAATGGAATTTCCCTCCTACTTCAATTTTTTGCGCAATAGAAACATTAAAAGCGAGAGCAATAACAATTACCAAACTATTTCTAAGTACTCTTACCATATTCTAAAATCGTTTTGCAGATTTTCAGCCCTGCTAGTTGAAACTTGTTTGCCACCAGTTAAATCGGAAACTGTTATTGAAAGATAATCTTGCAATTCACTTAATGATATTTCACCATCACTATTTACATCTGCCTTTTTCTTTTTTAAGCCTTTCAAAAAACAAAAAGTAAAAGCACCATTTTTCCATTCTTTGCTTTCTAAGGCATACTCCGCTCCTCCTGCAGAAGAAATAACAGTTGTTCCATTATTCAACCGCATATCAGCAAAAAGTACTTTTGATAATTCAAATGAACTCTTCAGTTTCATATCCCCCTTCTTCTTAATACTTGTTCCTGCAGCTCGAAAGCTTAATTTTTCATCCGTTTTTTTATCATCTTCCACTTTTATTTCAACCTCTTCCTTATCAATTTCTCCACTATGACATGCGTCAATTAACAATACTTTTTTTCGGGATGCAACATTATCCATTAAGTTATCTAAGGATTCATAAGAAATCCCCTTTTTATCAGGATTTGTAAAATCAACATCATATGTAGATAAATAATAATCTAGATTTTTATCTAATATACCGTGCCCAGCAACAAAAAGCACAACAACATCATTTATCTTAGCTCCAGAGAAAAAATTCTTTATTCTTTCTAAACTATCCTTTCGAACGGAGTTATCAATTAACAATTTAGAATATACATTACCGTATAGTTTAGATTTATTGAACAATTCAATTACATCCTTGGCGTCTTTTTCAGCATAATCTAAATTATAATCCTTTTGTTCATAATGCCCAGCTCCTAAACATACTAAGTAAAGATTTGGTTTTTGAGCTTTCGCTTTTAAAACAATTTTAAACGACTGCTTTAATGAACTTGCCTTGTTTGCATTTGTTACATAGACTTGAATATTATTTTCGCCTTCACTTAAATCCAAACTTAACTTCTTATCTAATGTTTGTTGCCCAATTTTTTCACCGTATTTATTCATTACAGGAACACCATTCACGCTAACAAATAATCTTTCTAATGTTACAAATTCATCTTTAGCATGAATCGAAAGTTCAAACCTCTCCATTTCAGTATAAAAATTGGTTGGTAAATCAATACTAATTGTTGGTGCATTTTTATTTATAACTATATCTTGTTCATTCAAATCACTTTTCTTTAAGCGCTTGTGATATGCGTTTCTATAACTACTTATTAAGGCTGTATCAATATATTGAAATCCACTCAATGCTAAATCTGGACGATTATACTTAACATCAAATTGGTCGAATGAAAATATATTGCTCTGTATGCGATAACCTATATTTTTTAATGCTCCTTTAGAAGTATAATAATAATTGTCTTTATTCATTAATAGAAAATCTTTCTCATTAAAAGTACCCATGATTCCAATTAATTCTCCATCCATACTCCAATTTTTGAGCATACCATCTTTTCCAACTGTAGTAATGTAATTGTAGGTTTCATTAAATGCCATGCAATTAACTCCACTTTTGTGATTTGTTTTTATGTCTAAAAAAGGACTAGATTTCATATCCTTATATAAATACAAAACACTCCCATCAAGGGTAGCCTTCACTTGAGTTTTTTTATTAAACACATTACCTTCCACTTTATTTGACTCAAATAAATTAATCACATTCTCCTTTTCCGAATACCTCTTCTTTTTATAATCTGTTATTAATGCTTCATTTTTATTTATATTCCATATTACCTTATAATAAATAACTTCATTAAGAATATTCGAACGTTTGAAGTTTTTATAAAATGCTGCATCAAGATAAACTTTGGAACCTGAAACCGAATCAATTTTCAAAATATTATACTTCCACCCCGATTTAGAAGATTTCAAATAATAATTTACAAAGGAATTAGAAATTAAATCCCAATATTTTATTTGTCCTAATTCAAATGCAATAACTAATCCTTGCCCATCCTTTGTGTAAGCTATACCCGAAACATTTTTTATAACACCTTCAACAGTTGTTACTAATTTCCCATTTGATGTATTCCAAACATAAACTCGTTGATCTTCGCCAGCACTTAATAAAATTTTCCCATCCTTACTAAGCGCCAAACATTTCGGGGTTTTAGTATGCCCTTTCAAAATATGATTAACATGCCCTTTATTCCCATAACAATAAATTAATTTCTCCTTATTTGCTATATAACAATTAATAGAATCAGATTCAATTGCATAAATGGTCGAATTTTTTTTAGAATACGTTTCTATGATGCTAGAAACAGGAAAGTCTTGCAAATTGCTTAATTCCCAAGTTCGCAAATTTCCTCTTTTATCCGATGCTAAAACGTATTTCCCGTTCCTGCTATACTTTACTGCACTTGCATTATAAGGCATTTTTTTAAGCACTTGATTTTTCGAATAATCATACAAAATAAAATTTAGCATCTTTTGATTACCAAAGACTAGTTGTTTCTTCGAAGGCAAAACATCAATAAATGTAATTAACTCAGGTGATGGGAAATCGATAGTGGAAACACTTTCCAATGTCAAATCATAAACAAAAACAGCATTTGAAACAATAAAGAGTTTACTCTCTATTTCATCCAAAGCAAGCATTTTTAAAGAGTAGTTTGAGATTTTTTTGTTTTGTTTAATATCGCCATTCTTCCAATCCCATATAATTAAATTACCATCATCAGAAACACTGTATAACTCGTCTTTTTTAGAATTAAATTGAATAGAGTTTACTGCCGCTTGGTGACCACTTAATATATTTATTTGCTTTCCCGACTTTAACTCCCATAAAATAATAGTGTTATCTGCCGAAGCTGTTGCGAAAATTGAATTATCCGGGCTAAACTTAATAGTATTTATTGTTCCTGTGTGCCCAGTTTGAACTGAAAGTTCTGGGGTTTGCGAATATAAAACCGCAACCAAAATGTTAAATGACAATAATAATAAATTTCTAATCACAGTTACTTGCTTCTTGAATAATTAATAAGCAAACCTAAACTATTTAACTGATACATAAGTATATTTTTTTTAACAATAAATTAAGGTATAAAACTCATATGCATGAGAATCATTTTATAGTATCAAAAGGATCTGGCTCTGTAATATAAAAAGTAAGAACTACTTGTATTTCCTTTTCTGAAAGCAAATTTGGCTTTACACTTTTTATGGCTTCTTCATCACTGGTCATCGACCTGTTCAGCATTAATTGGAATATTTCCTTCTTCATTTCTAATGTTGGTTTATAATTCCATGAATGAATGCATTTTTTGTACGCGTTTGCAATTCGAGTCCAACTAGCAATTTCAACATCAGCATTTGGATCTTTTTTTAAATTGCTAATCATTTCTTCTAGCGAAGAGCCGCAAACTTCTTTCAGTTTTGAATAAAATGCTTCAATTTTTTCTATTTGCCCCGCTGTTAACGAATCCTTTTTTATTTCTGGAGAGGCAATCAAAGTTGGCGAAACAATTACAGCCTCAGATTTCACTGGCTCATTAGAATCGCAAGAACCTAAAAGCATCACTATAAAATACAAAGGAAATATAAGCTTCATAAAACAGATTAAGTTATGCAATGGTTTATTACCAAATAAAAATAATAGATTAATCGATTGCTCCAATCAAAATCTTAAAAGTTTATAAAAAAAACTAAACGATAGTTTAATCAACTACCTTCGGTGCATCATTAAAAACAATTATGTTTATCTTTTTATCAATACTAGCCTCCATTCTTTTTTCGTTTATTATTGTTGTTTTCGCATTTATGCAACAAGAAAAATTTGGCAAAAAACCAAGTGGTGAACGTTTAGAAAGAATAAAAAACTCTCCCAATTATAAAAACGGGGCATTTCAAAATGTAAGCCACACGCCTAGTTTTACTGAGGGAACAACATATTGGTCGGTTCTTAAACAATTTTTCTTCGAAAGAAATGTAAATGTTCAACCAACACAAGAATTGCCAGCACATAAAACTGATTTACATAATTTAGATAGCAGTAATGATACTTTAGTTTGGTTTGGACACTCTTCCTATTTTATGCAAATAGATGGGAAACGCTTTTTAGTTGACCCAGTGCTTAGTGGCTCCGCTTCTCCCCTATCTGTTGGAACGAAAGCATTTAAAGGTTCAAACAATTATACAGCAGACGATATTCCAGAAATTGATTTTCTTTTTATTACTCATGATCACTGGGATCATTTAGATTATGACACCATAAAAAAAATAAAACCAAAGGTTAAACAAATCATAACTGGGCTTGGAACCGGTGAACATCTTGAACATTGGGGCTACGACAAAAACATAATTATTGAAGCTGATTGGAACGAACAAATTGAATTAGGAAATAACTTTATTGTAAATACTGTTACTGCAAGGCATTTCTCAGGAAGAGGATTTATTAGAAATAAAGCAATTTGGATTTCATTTGTGTTACAAACACCAAGCATGAAAGTATTTATTGGCGGCGATAGTGGTTATGATAAACACTTTAAAGAAACAGGAGACAAATTTGGCCCCTTTGACTTAGCTCTTCTTGAAAATGGACAGTACAATGCTAAATGGCGTTATATACACATGCTTCCAACTGAAATACATACCGCTATTAAAGAATTAAATGCTAAAAGAGTTATCCCCGTTCACTCAGCTAAGTTCGCCCTATCCAATCACGATTGGGATGAACCATTAGAATTGATTACCAAACATAATGAAGAAAAAAAGCTAAACATTATAACACCAATGATTGGTCAGCATGTTGATTTGAAAAATACTAATCAAGTGTTTGAGAAATGGTGGAAGAGTGTTAAGTAGAAGCCAACTTCAACTTAGATTTACATCTCAATAAAATCAAACTAGGTTGAAATCATAACATATAGAAAAGAAAAACCGCCACAATTGCTTGTAACGGTTTCTACGGAATAAAATTAATAAATTAATTCTATTATTCAATTACAACTCGCTGCGAAGTTTTTTGACTATCTGAATTTACATAGATTAAATATATACCTTTTGATAAATTAAGATTTGTAAGACTAATTTCTGTATTTAACTTAGATGCTTTTTCGTTAATTACTTCGTTTTTATAGATTAATTTTCCAAACATATCATACATTTCAATTGTGTACTTCTTGTCAGTTACATTACCTAAAGTAATATTTATTTTTTCTTTTGCTGGATTTGGAAAAATTGTCAAACCTGCCTCATTAATACTTTCATTTGTATAACCAGTTCTTGGATTCGCTACGCGATTAGTAGGTGTACCGATAGTAAGCTGACATGGAGAAGTACTAGCAGGACCTGTTATTCCTTGTGCTGTAACTATAATTGATACGTTATATACTGTATTATTTGAAAGTTGGGGGCCACTTGATAGATACGTTGGACTTGTTGTATTGGTTGAAACTGTAGAACTTAATGTAATAGTCGATGAAGTACTTGTTATTTCTGTTGCTGTGCCTCCTGCAACAGGAGAAAACGTATAAACATAACTAGTAGCATAAAGTACTGGTGTTACTGCAAACGAATTACCTAAATTACGAGTACCACAAAACCCTGATCTAACAGTGGTTTGGGGAGCATTTACTGTATAAACACACGGAGCACTAACTGGACCCGTAACAGGCAAGCCATTTGGCCCAGGTGCTGTCACTTGCACAGTTACACTATATGTGGTGCCATATAAAAGAGGTTGATTAAGGTTAGGTGAAGTTAAAGTAATACTACTTGAATTACCACTAGAGCCTGTGCAAACTGTTCCAGCTCCAATACCACTTATTCCAGTAAATGTAAATTGATAATTTAAAGCATTTCCAACTGCAAAAGCAAACATCTTTTCACCTTGCAAATTACTTACAGATCTTCCACAATAGTTTGCCGGTGCAGATTGAATGCTTGTGGCAGGTTTCTCAATAGTATAAGTACATACAGGGCTCACTGGACTATAAGTTCCATCATTAAATAGCGCCTGAACGGTAACAAAATATTGGGTGTCATAAATTAAAGTTCCACTTTGCCATAATGATACCCAATTATTTAAATTACCATGCAATGTTATACTACTTGTTAGGTTATTTACTGGAGTAAAAGTGAATATGTAATCGCTTACATTCGGAAGAATAGTAGACATCATAGTTCCATTATCGTCAAATAAATTATCAATGGTATTACCACATCTGTTAGATAAAATACTCACACAAGCAGTACTTGTAGTAACCGTTAATGATGCAATATTTGAACAACCATTAGAGTTTGTGCCTGTTACTGTGTAGGTTGTATTGCTAGTAGGGGCTATTGTTATGCTATTTGTGCTCGCCCCGTTACTCCATGAATAAGAACTTGCTCCGTTACCTGTTAAGGTAATGTCGGTTCCCGCACAAATAAATGTTGGTCTATTTGCAGTAATTGTTACGTTTGGTGATGGATTAATCGTTACAGATGTTGTTTTAGTTTCTTGACAACCATAATAGTTAGTACCAGTAACATTAAAATTATACACACCTGCACTTTGCGGTGTAACTGTTATACTTGAACCATTTGGGTTTGAAATTGAATATTCAGAGCTTGACCATACATAATTACACCCTGCCGATGCTGTTAAATTAATAGTGTTCCCAGCACAAAGTGTACCGCTTACATTAATATTACCCAAGTTTGCAGGGTAATTCGTTACTGAAAAAGTTTTTTCACAAATACCACCATCTGCATATGTGATTGTAACAACATAAGAACCAGGCTGATTTACACTAATTGTTTGAGTGGTTGCTCCGTTTGCCCCCCACAAATAAGAGGCTGCACATGTTCCTATTCCAGCATCTAGAACAGTATTGTTACCTGCACAAATATAAACTTGAGGCATTGTAAGTTGCAAAGGTGCTTGTTGTGCGTGTATTGGCTTAATCAAAATAAACAAGGCAGCCATAATGCTTGCCGTTTTAATAATTTGTTTTTTCATTTTAAATATTGTTGATGTTTTTAATTTAAGCGCAAAACTAAAACTATTAATGACTTATGAATAACAATATTTCATCGACAAATTAAAGTATGGTTTAGACCTATTGTTGCACAAGCGATTGCCGTTAACTAAATTTTTAGCACAGTTTTTACTAAATCATTAAAACAATTTAGATTACTAAAAAAAGCCGTCCAATTTCTTGAGACGGCTTCAATAAATTATTTTAGCAAAAACTAACTAACTTTCTTCAACAAATACTTCATGTTCACTTTCTCATCAATCATTGACGGAAGCGCTGATATAGCAACGCGTTCTTGTTGCATGGTATCACGGTTACGGATAGTAACAGTGTTATCTTCCATTGTTTGATGATCAACTGTAATACAGAACGGTGTACCAATAGCATCTTGCCTGCGGTAACGTTTACCAACAGTATCTTTTTCATCATACGTTACATTGTGGTCGAACTTTAATGCGTCGAAAATTTCCATTGCTTTTTCAGGTAAACCATCTTTTTTAACTAATGGAAACACTGCAACCTTTATTGGAGCTAATTGTGGAGGCAAACTCAATACAACACGTGTATCGCCACCTTCTAAAGCTTCTTCTTTATAAGAAGTAGAAAGAATTGCTAAAAACAAACGATCTAAACCAACTGATGTTTCAACAACATAAGGAACATAACTTTGATTTAATTCAGGGTCAAAATACTGTAGTTTTTTTCCACTAAATTGTTCGTGTTGTTTTAAATCAAAATCAGTACGCGAGTGAATTCCTTCTAACTCTTTAAATCCAAATGGGAATTCAAATTCGATATCAGCAGCTGCATTTGCATAATGAGCTAATTTAATATGATCATGAAAACGATATTTTTTTTCATCAATGCCCAAAGCTTTGTGCCAAGCAATACGTGTAGCTTTCCATTTCTCATACCATTCCATTTCTGTACCTGGGCGAACAAAGAATTGCATTTCCATTTGTTCAAACTCACGCATACGGAATATAAACTGACGAGCAACAATCTCATTACGGAAAGCTTTACCTGTTTGCGCAATACCGAATGGAATTTTCATTCTTCCTGTTTTTTGCACATTTAAGTAATTCACAAAAATACCTTGCGCAGTTTCTGGACGTAAATAAATAATGTTCGATTCATCTGTTACAGCTCCCATTGAAGTTGAGAACATTAAGTTAAACTGACGAACATCTGTCCAATTGCGGCTACCGCTAATAGGGCAAACAATTTCACAGTCAACAATAATTTGTTTTACTTCTTCTAAATTACCAGCTTCTAATGCAGCTTTAAAACGATTGTGTATTTCGTCTTTCTTTGCTTGGTATTCCAATACACGTGCATTAGTGCTGCGGAACATTGCTTCATCAAAGCCTTCAAAACGCTTTGCAGCTTTTTCAACTTCTTTGTTTATTTTATCGTCAATCTTAGCCATGTGGTCTTCAATCAACACATCGGCGCGGTAACGCTTTTTACTGTCTTTGTTATCAATTAATGGATCGTTAAATGCATCTACGTGTCCACTTGCTTTCCAAGTTGTTGGGTGCATAAAGATGGCAGCATCAATACCAACGATATTATCGTTCATTTGCACCATACTTTTCCACCAATAATCTCGGATGTTCTTTTTTAATTCAGCTCCATTTTGGCCGTAATCGTAAACGGCACTTAAGCCATCATAAATTTCGCTGCTTTGAAAAATAAAACCATACTCCTTAGCATGGGAAATAACGTTTTTGAATTGATCTTCGGGTGTGCTCATAATGGGTGCAAAAGTAGCTAATTAATTTAAAATTAGATACTGAAATATGGATAAAGAATAAGTGTTTTACAAACAGTTTTATTTGCAAAGTATTACTTCAGAGCCACTAGAACTTCCTGCTTTAAATAAAAGTGAAATTTTATCCCGCTTCTCATTGCTAAGCCACACTTCCTCTCCATTTGATAGAGATAAAGTTTTGGATGCCCCACCATTCAAAGCCTCATGCTTGTATGTTCCCATTCCTGTTACAGGTGGTATATAAAAATACGCTTTACCTGCACATTTGTTCTTTAATGTGACACTTGAACCTCCCGAACCTGTGCTTGGCGCAACATAACTAAATTTACCATCTTCAATAGCATTTGCTTTGGTTGGGAGACGTAAAGAATCATAGCTAATCCATCTATCATATTTAGAATCGAATCCACCCCAATTGATAAAATATTTTTTATTAGCCAAATCTCTTTTTAAAACTTTTACATTATACCATTTACCATCAGTTTCCATCCCCTGAAGTTTATCGCTTACCTGATACTCTAACCCTTCTTTCCATAAATTGTGTACTGATATAGATTGATCATATTTAGAATCAAAACCTTCCCAATGAATCATATAATTTAAAACATCAACTTTAGATAAGATTGTGGCCTGATACCAATATGTATCTGACTTTTCCCAAGCCCAAATTTTATCTCCAACTTCAAATTTTTGTGCGTTAATAGCAAATGATGTAACAATAAGCATACATAAGGTTAAAATCTTTTTCATATTCGAATTTCATTTAGTTAAAAATTAATTGCGATTTATTCCATTGTAAATATAAAAAAATGAGTGAAATAAAAAAAAGGAAGCACATGAAATATTCTCTATATTTGATAATAGATTCAATTATCCTATGTTCAAAAAACTATTCTTCTCTTTGGCATTTATAGTACTTGCAGTTGGCATTTTGCAGTCCCAAACTTGGGAACCAGATTACTTAAGTAACTCAAGTGTTAAGATTCAAAAAACTGGCAATAAATTGGGACTTGTTCGATTTTGTGGAGAAGGGATAATAGATAGCATTACTCCTATTTACGATTATGTATATAAATACGAAACAAAATTTGGTAGTCTCAAATTTATAGGGTTGAAGGATTCAATTTGGTATCAACTAAATTTTAAAGAAAAACCAAAACAAATTCCTTACAAAAAATACATTGGAAAAGGTTTGTTTATTGAAGATAAAGGAAAGCAGGCTGATTTATATTCGTTAGAAAGAGGCTTAATGCTTATTGACACAACAAATCGATTCTCTAAATTTTTGAATAATTTTCAGTATTACAATTGCGAAGAATATTTATGTTCATTAGAGGAAAATAATTCAAGTTTATATTGTTTTCCTACTCCTGATTTTAAGTTCAATAATATAAATTCATATTGCCTCGAAAACATAGATTTAATTACACTTAGAGACACAAAAATAAAAGCGAAGAAAAACAAAACTAAACAAACAAAATATGCACTATACACAAGCTATTTATATTCGGAAGGTCCAGAAATTTTACCATGTATTTATGATACTGTTTTTGGTGGAAACTACTGCGTGTTTGCTAAAAAAGGAAGCATTTATGAAATTTACAATGGATTAAACAAACGATTACCGGACTCAGAAGGGCCACCAAAGGCTTGTGGAAATAGTTTTATCGACTACACAAAAAACGGAAAACATGGGTTAATGGATTATTATGGCAATACAATTTTAGAAAGTAAGTATGACAAAGTTTGGGTAGACAAACTACTATTTGCCCAGCTTGGAGATAGCTTGTTTTGTTACGACGAAAACAAATTAATTCATACCATAAATATTAAACCTGATTCGAAAGTATATGTTAGTGGCGAGTACAATTACCAACCCTTTAAAATCATTGACACAACAAATAACCAAACAAAAAATTTGTTCTTCTACAATTCATTTAGCTCCAAAGTACTTGATTTAAGTAGTTACGAAAGTTCACACTTTTTCGATGTTTTTAAAGATGAATACTATATCTGTGTAAAGAAAAATGGAAAATTTGGAATCATAAACTTCGACAATAAAATTGTGAAGCCAATCGAGTATGACGCTATTGGAGCTTCTTTAGTTTATGGCTATTGGCTAGATTCCATAAAATTTCATGAAGTAAAAAGGAATGATAAAATTGGTTTTATTTCCAACTCATTAAAAGAGTACATCCCAATTGAATATGATGCTGTAGCTGGTATCGATGAAGAAAGCAGAATGATGCCTGAAAAATTTATCTTAAAGAAGGGTAAGCTCTGGTACTTGTATGATTTTAAAAATAAGCGCTTAATTGAACCTGGGTTTGACACAATTATATTTTCATTGAAATCATATGATTATGACAAACGAGAAACAATAAATGTAATTGCAGCTACCAAAAACGGAGAAACATTTTACATTGATTCAACAGGTAAAAAGTATTATGACTTTAATACAGTTGAAATAAGAGAAACGGAAAATCACGTTTTTCTTGAAGAAAAACGCTTAAACAAAAACCCTGTAAACATAACACCATTAGCCACAATCAATAGCGTTGAAGATTTTAATCAAGAGCATTCTTACGCGATTGTATTTTGTTTAAACCGATATTTTGTAATTAATAAATATGGGGAAATGAGTGCTGGGTTCGAAAAAATGATTGAACAATACGATTATAAAAACAACATTATTTTTGGCTCAAAATCAAAAAAAACTAAGACCAATGCTCTCTATGATTTTCATGGTAATGAATTAGGGAAATTAAGTAAATATGCATGGGTAAAAATTTACGAGGAAAAAAGAACTCATCAACAGTATTTTATATTTGAAAATTCAAAGGGCAAAAAAGGTTTAGCAAATGCAAAAGGCGAGCTTTTATTGGAATGCAAATACAATGGCCTTTATCCAAATGACAACGCTAATTTCGATGTATATTTAGACCAAGATGAAGACTTAATAAATATTGACCCATTAACTCTCAAGCCCTTGCCATGGAATAAATAAACTATTTCAACAAATTCACAATCCCATTATAAATATGTCTATAGCCGTATATATCTTTTAGTTTTACTCTCCAAACATAAGTATCTATTTGTGCTATTTCCTTTCCTCCATTTGCTTTTCCATTCCAGCCTTCATTCATGTCTTTTGTAGAAAATGCTAAGTTACCCCACCTATCAAAAATTAATAATTCATAATTTTCCTTATCCCATGAGGTTCCGATAGGAAGAAAAATTTCGTTCGAAAAATCATCGTTGGGTGAAAAGGAATTGGGTGCATAAAAAGTAAACATTCCCTTTATTAATAAATTTTGCTTCGTACTATCAACGCAGCCATTACTGCTTGTTGCAATTAATGTAACTTGGTAAGTTCCTTCTTGGGCATAAGTGTGAATAGGGTCTATTAAATTTGAAAAACTTGCATCTCCAAAGTTCCAACTATAAATTGAGGCGTTAGTTGACAAATTAGTAAAATCTACATTCGCATCAATTTGTTCTGGATCCGAAGTTACATTAGTTGTAAACTCAGCCGAAGGTGTAACGTAAACATTTATATAATCAGCTTTACTATACGAACGATTACATCCATTAGAATAAGTAATACTCAATCCAACATCGTATAATCCAGAAGCTGTATAACAATGTGTCGGGTTATTAAAATTCGTTTGGGCTCCGTCTCCAAAATTCCAATTCGCACTTGTAACCGTTAATCCACTTGGCGAAACTAAAGCTGTAAAATCTACACAGAGAGACGGACAACCCTCGAATTTATTAGCTGTAAAATCAAAAGCAGGTGCAGAATTCACAATTACTTGAACAGTTTGGGTTGCAATGCAACCTGAGCTAGTTCCAATCACCGTATAAGTAGAAGTAGTACTTGGAGAGACTGAAATAGAAGCGTTTGTCTCCAATGTACTCCAGCTATATGAATTTGCTCCAGTAGCAGATAAACTTGCAGTTTCACCATCACAAATGGTTTGAGAGTCCACACTAATTGTTGGAATTGGATTAACAGTAACCATTCCAGTAACAGTATTTGTGCAAGCCGTAGCAGTATAAGTTCCTGTTACGGTATAAGTTGTAGTTGTTGTTGCTGGATTAATTGTAAGTTGAGCAGTTGTAACACCAGTATTCCATACATAAGAATCTGCTCCACTTGCTGTAATAATTGCTGACTGACCACCGCAAACAGTTGTAGATGTAGAGGCTACAAGTGGAATTGAATTTACTGTAATTGTTCCTACTGCAGTGTTAGCACAAGCAGTTAAGTTATTCGTGCCAGTCACTGTGTAATTTGTTGTTGTTGTTGCTGGATTAATTGTAAGTGCTGAAGTTGTAATTCCAGTATTCCACAAATAAGTGTCAGCACCGCTTGCTGTTAAAGTTGCTGATTGACCTGAACAAACACTTATTGATGTGGTGGCAACTACTGGTAATGGATTTACGGTAACAGTTCCTGTTGCAGTATTTGTACAAGTTGTTGCTAAATTAATTCCAGTGACAGTGTAAGTTGTAGTTGTTGTAGCTGGGTTAATGATAAGTTCAGTTGTTGCATCACCTGTATTCCAAATATAGTTATCTGCTCCACTTGCTGTTATAGTAGCTGATTGTCCATCGCAAACAGATATTGATGTAGAGCTTACCAAAGGCAGAGTATTTACTGTTATAGTTCCGGTTGCAGTGTTTGTACAAGTTGTTGCAGTATTTGTTCCGATTACAGTATATGTTGCTGTTGATGTTGCCGGATTAATTGTTAAGCTTGATGTAACATCTCCAGTGTTCCAACTATATATATCTGCTCCACTTGCTGTAATTGTTGCTGATTGGCCACTACAAACAGCTATTGAAGTTGAGTTTACTATAGGTAATGCATTTACATTAATTGTTCCTGTTGCTGTATTTGAACATCCTGTAAGTGTATTTGTTCCAATAACAGTATAGCTACTTGTTGTAATTGCTGGATTAATTGTTAATCCCATTCCCGTTACACCAGTATTCCATAAATAAGTATCTGCACCACTAGCGGTGATGGTTGCAGACTGACTATTACAAACTGTTGTTGTTGATGAAGAAACGGTAGGCAATGGATTTACTGTAATAGTAGCTGTAGCTGTTCCTAAACAAGTGCCAGTTGTTCCTGTTACCGAATAGTTCGTTGTAGCAATTGGACTAACAGTAATTGAATTTGTTGTACTTCCATCATTCCATACATACGTTGTTGCTCCAGTTGCTGTAAGTGTTGCTGATTGACCAACACAAATAGTGAAAGAAGTAATAGCAACAGGCAAAGCTGCAACAACAGTAATTGTAGCTGTAGCTGTTGCTGCACATCCTAAACTTGTACCTGTTACAGTATATGTTGTGGTTGCAGCTGGATTATCTGTTATTGAGGCAGCTGTTGAAGCATTATCCCAAACATAAGTTGTTGCGCCATTTGCGGTTAAAGTTGCCGATCCTGCGGGACAAATTGTCTCTGAATTTACTGTGATTATTGGCAATGGGTTTACTGTGATTATACCAGTAGACGTATTAGTGCAGGTTGTTGCGGTATTCGTTCCTGTTACTGTATAAGTTGTGGTTGTGGTTGCAGGATCAATGGTTAAACCTGCTGTGGTAGCTCCAGTGTTCCAAACGTAAGAATTTGCACCACTTGCTGTTATGGTTGCTGATTGACCACTACAAACTGTAACCGAAGTTGAAGCCACTACTGGCAAAGGGTTTACTGTTATTGTTCCTGTCGTTGTATTTGTGCAGGTTGTTGCAGTATTCGTTCCTGTCACAGTATAAGTTGTTGTTGCTGTTGCAGGATTAATGGTTAAACCTGCTGTGGTAGCTCCAGTATTCCAAACATAAGTATTTGCACCACCTGCTGTAATGGTTGCTGACTGTCCATTACAAACAGTTATTGATGTAGATGTAACAGTTGGTTTAGGATTAACTGTAACAACACCAGTTCCAGTTGCAGCACAACCTGCGAGTGTATAGGTTACGGTATATGTTTGATTTGAAGTAGGACTTACTGAAACAGTATTTGTTGTTGCTCCTCCTGGTGCCCATAAATAAGTTCCTCCACCAATGGAAGGAGTTGCTGTTAATGTTGTAGATGCTCCATTACAAATAGTTGCAGAATTAACTGTAACAGTAGTTGAACCCGAAGAAGTTATTGTAACATGAGCAGTATCTGTGCAACCAATAGAAGAAGTTGCGATTACATGGTAATCACCTGCACATAATCCTGAAGCTGTTGCAGTTGTTTGTCCTATAGCAACAAAACTTGCATCAAACCATTCGTATGTATATCCCGCTATTGAACCAGATGAAGTAGCTGTTGCTGAACCATTACAAGTACAACCTGCATTTACAGTTGTTGCTGTTACAACAATAGGAGTAATAGGTGCACATCCGTTATTAAATTGAGAAATATAAGCTGCATTAGCTGCATTATTAGGTGCGCCAGGGGTTTGATTTGTTGAAGCAGATGCTGAAGACCAATTAACTTGCTGTTGAGGATCTACTCCACTAAAACTATATACATTCCCACCTCCTGTACCCGAAAAATAAATAAGTGTATTGGAATTTGTAGATGAACCATAACAAACCGAAAAAACCTCGCAACCGGCCAAGTTAACTATACGAGCACAATCAGAAGCATTAGCTAATGCCGTATTTGTCCAGCTACCACCCGCAACCCAACCTGTAGTTGGATAAGAGCAAGCTGCAGCTCCTGGTGTTGTTCCATTTCTCTCAAATAGCGAGGTGTTACTAATCGGGGCAATTATTCTGCAATTCCCGTCCGACATACTTAAATCGTTTGTAGGCATATCTGGATTTGAATCAGCGTCATTATAAATTACAATGATTGTACCTAGTGGAACACATTGCCAAAGCACATTCTGGGAAAAACGTATTGCCCCAGCTGCAACGCCACCTGTGCCATGATAACCACTATTATCATCAAAAATCCAACCTCTAATATCAATGCAGGGCGGAACTAGGTTGCTGCAATCGTATGTTACAGAATTACTAACTACAACAAATTCAACGTATTCTTGCGAACCCGATGGTCCATTAGAAACTTCGTTCATAATCAAAGTTTGTGCTACCCCTCTAAACGAGAAGAATACAAAACAAAGGAAAATTAAAATCCGAAACATTGAATTAAAAATACTGAAGCGGTTGCGGTTAAATGAAAAACCTGTAGGATGTTCGCTTCTAACAATTATTAGTTAGCTAAAATACGGATTTATTAGAGTAAATCAAAGCTTGAATTTTAAGCAATTATCAATTATTATGACTGATTTAAAGCAAAAGTAAACTTAATGTAAAATTAATACTCATGATTTATAGTTAACTTTGCAATTGATTTTTACCTTTACCCTATAAATTTTAAGATTATGAAAAAAGGAAGTAAAGAAATGCTGAAAACAATTATCAGCAATCAAGAATTAATAATGAAAGCTCTAAAAATTGAAGTACCTGCAAAAAAGGTAGAAAAAACAGCTAAAACAAAACCTGCTGTTAAAAAGGCTAACGTAAAAAGTGCACCTAAAAAAGTGGTTGGAAAACCTGCCGTAAAAAAACAAGCAGCAAAATAATTTTGCCAATTAACTAAATTTTAGTATTTTAGCGGTACAAAACATACCCAAATGAAAAAAAAACTATTTGTAGCCCTTGTATTTGCATCTTTAGGTGCAAGTTTATTTGTTGCTTGTAAAAAAGAAAAATTAGAAGGAACTGGTGTAGGTTATAAGGAAGAAAAAGGAACTGGTGCTAATCCAAATATTTCAAGCACTACAGGCTCAACAACTGCTGCTACAACAACCTAAATAAGATATTTTCCACTCATGTAAATGCTCCTCGACTTAATCGAGGAGCATTTTTTTTAAGTTATATTTGTATCAAATAACACAAACTAATGATAAATAAATTAAGTACAATTTTACTTGCAACTGTAATTACGTGTTCAGTAACTGCTCAAACCACCAAAAAGCCTTTGCCAACAAAAGTTGTTAAAGCTCCAAAACTAAACACGAAATTAATTGAAGTTGAACTTATAGAAACCGTTGAACCAAAAGCGGGGCAATTAGTTATCCCCTACAAAAAATTTAAACTAAAAAATGGCTTAACTATTATTGTAAATGAAGACCATAGCGACCCCGTTGTTTATGTTGATGTTACATACCATGTAGGTTCGGCGCGTGAACAACAAGGAAGAAGTGGATTTGCTCATTTCTTTGAACACATGATGTTTCAAGGTTCTAAACACGTTGGTGATGAAATGCATTTTAAATATATTTCAGAAGCAGGTGGAGAATTGAATGGTTCAACTAATTTAGATAGAACAAATTATTTTGAAGTACTCCCAGTAAACAATTTAGAAATGGCATTGTGGTTAGAAGCTGACCGCATGGGATTTCTTTTAGATTCTGTAACACAACAAAAATTTGAAGTACAACGTGCAACCGTTAAAAACGAGCGTGGACAACGTTATGACAATGCGCCTTATGGAGTTGTTGGAGAAAAAACAGGTGAAGCTCTTTATCCACAAGGACACCCATACTCTTGGACAACCATTGGATACATCGAAGATTTAAATCGTGTGGACGTAAACGATTTAAAACGTTTTTACATGCGTTGGTATGGTCCAAACAACGCTGTACTAACAATTAGTGGTGATGTTAATACCAACGAAGCTGTTGCAATGGCCTTAAAATATTTTGGTGGAATTCCAGTTGGACCAGAAGTAAAAAAACAAGTTGCTCCTGAAACAAAATTAGATAAGGATAAATACATTTCTTATGAAGACAATGTAAAGTTCCCATTGCTTAAAATGGCATGGCCAACTGTGCCTGCATACAGTAAAGATGAAGCTGCTTTAGATGCATTAGGAAGCATGTTATACGGAAGTAAATCAACTCCTTTCTATATTAATTTCGTGAAAAACCAAAAAGCATCTAGCGTTAATGCGTACAACACTGCAGGTGAATTGGCTGGTAGATTTGAAATTACTGTTAGAGGAAACAAAGACGCAAAACTTGCCGACCTAGAAGCAGAAGTTAGAAAAACGATGGCTGAATGGGAAGCAAAAGGAATTAGTGAAGATGAACTAAAGAAATTTAAAGCAAGCATGCAAAGCATGTACTACAATACTTTAACAAGTGTTAAAGGAAAAGGCTCTAGACTTGCTGCTTACCAAACTTTCACAGGTAATGCCAATTATTTAAATTATGACTTAAATCGTTATTTAAAATTAACTACGGCTGATATTATGAAAGCTTACATGATTTATATAAAAGATAAGAAAGCAGTTATTTTAAGTTGTGTTCCAAAAGGAAAAACAGATTTAATTGCCTCGGCAGATAATTGGAAAATGTACGAGCGTAAAATTGAAACTGAATCGGAAGAATACAAAAATTTAACACCACGTGCTACTGAAGAAAAATTTGATTGGTCAAAAAAACCTGCGTCCAAGGCTAGGCCTGTTGTTAAAGCTCCAACCTTTTGGCAAGAAAAAGCAGCAAATGGCATGCAAATGATGGGAAGTATAGATAATGAAATTCCAAAAGTGAATTTATTCCTAAGTTTTAAAGCTGGGCATCGTTATGAGAAAGCAGAGAAATCAGGAACTGCTATTTTAATGGCCGACTTATTAAATGAATCTACTCAAATTCACACTGCAGAAGAAATCTCTACCATACTTGAAAAAATGGGGTCTTCAATTGATGTGTCTGCTAATGCAAGTGAAATTAATTTTAGTGTTACTTCATTAACAGCTAACTTACCAGCTACACTAAAAATTTTAGAAGAAATTGTTCTAAAACCAAAATTTGATACCGCTGAATTTGGCAGAGTTAAAAAAGAATTATTAGACCAAATTTCTTTGCAAAACACACAAGCAGCTGCTACAGCTGACAAAGCTTTCAGCAAATTGCTATATGGAAATGATCACATACTTTCTATGCCAACAAGTGGAACAGCTGAAACTGTAAGCAAACTAACTACTGATGATATTCGCAATTATTACAAAGCACAAATTAGCCCTTCGGTTGCTGAATTAGTTGTTGTGGGTGATTTTAAGAAAGAAGATTTGATGAAACAATTAGCTTTCTTAACCAATTGGAAAGGTTCTGCTGTTACATTAACTAAGCAACCTGCAATACCTGAAACAGGAAAAACAAAAATCTATTTCATCGATAAAAAAGCAGCTGCACAATCGGAAATTCGTGTTGGTAAAAAAGCTTATGAATATAGTATGACTGGAGATTACTACCAAGCAAACATTGCAAACTATGCTTTCTGCGGTAATTTTAATAGTAGATTAAATGGTTTGTTACGTGAAGCGAAAGGTTATACTTACGGAATCAAAAGCCGTTTTACAGCAAATGAGTTTGAAGGATATTACAATATCAATGGAGGTTTCAGAAGTAACTCTACTGATTCATCTATTATGTACATAATGGAAGAAATGAAAAAATATGCTGATAAAGGAATTACAAAAGATGAATTAGAATTTACTAAAAATGGAATTAGTAGTTCTGAAGCATTGAAGTATGAAACTCCCTTTCAAAAAGTTTCTTTCTTAAAATCATTATTAAATTATAATTTACCTGCGGATTTTACCACAAAACAAAATGCAGTATTAGATGGGCTTACAATTGAATCGGTAAGTGCAACTGCTAAAAAATCATTAGACTATAACAATATGATAATAGTTGTAGTTGGTGATAAAGAAACTAATCTCGAAAAGGTTAAGAAACTTGGTTATGAGGTTATTGAATTGAATCAAGATGGGGAAGTAATTAAGTAGGCTGCTTCGTCAGGCTCAGCAGGACTTAAGGGAATAAAAAACGGTGCGATAATTATCGCACCGTTTTTTTATGTTACATCAGAAATGTCAGGTCGAGCGTTTGAATCAATTCAATTTCTCTTTCAAATACTTCCCGGTAAACGACTTTTTATTTTTAACTAACTCCTCTGGAATGCCTTCAAATACTATATTTCCACCTTGGTCTCCACCTTCGGGACCTAAATCAATAATCCAATCGGCACATTTTATTACTTCTAGATTGTGTTCGATTACTACTATTGAATGACCTTTTTCTAATAAGGCATTAAATGATTTTAGTAATTTTTGAATATCATGAAAATGTAAACCTGTTGTTGGTTCATCAAAAATAAATAGTGTTGGCGATACGGATGAATTTGCAATTCCTAAAAAGGTAGCTAGTTTAATACGTTGTGCTTCTCCTCCACTTAATGTGCTAGATGCTTGCCCTAATTGCACATAACCTAATCCAACTTCTTTTAATGGCCCTAATTTATCTGCTATTTTTTTACTTGTTTTATTATCTGAGTGTGACGCGAAAAAATCAATGGCATCATCAATCGTCATTTCTAAAATATCAGTAACGTTTTTACTGTGAAAATTTACTTCCAATGTTTCGGCTTTAAAACGCTTTCCATTGCATGCTTCGCAGGTTAATTGCACATCTGCCATAAACTGCATTTCAACGGTAATTTTCCCTTCTCCTTCACATACTTCGCATCTACCACCATCCACGTTAAAAGAGAAATGTGAAGGCTTGTAACCTCTGACTTTTGACATTTGTTGATCGGCATACAAATTACGAATCTCATCGTAAGCTTTTATGTAGGTAACAGGATTTGATCGTGAAGATTTTCCTATCGGATTTTGGTCAACATACTCAATAGCAGAAATCTTTTTTAAATCTCCACTAATCATTTGTGATGACGAAATCTTATCGAAATAACCATCAATGTATTTTTGCAAATACGGGAGTAATGCTTTTTTAATTAAGGTTGATTTTCCCGAACCACTAACGCCAGTAACTGCACAAAGCACATTTAAAGGAAACTTAACACTTACATTTTTTAAATTATTGTCCGAAACATTTTTCACTTCAATGCTATGCGTCCATTTACGACGGTTGAAGGGAACAACAATTTCTAATTCTTTATTTAAATATTTTGCAGTTAAACTTTTTCCTCTGCTCAACAATGCTTTATGGTCTCCTTGAAAAACTAGTTTACCACCAAGGCTTCCTGCTTCTGGACCAATATCAATCAGTTCATCTGCCTCACGCATTATGTCTTCATCATGCTCAACAATAATAACGGTGTTACCTTGTTGTTGTAAAGAACGTAATACTTTTATTAAACGCTCTGTATCTCTAGGATGCAAACCAATACTTGGCTCATCCAAAATATACATACTGCCAACCAAACTACTTCCTAATGATGTAGCAAGGTTAATACGTTGCGATTCGCCACCACTTAATGTATTAGCAACACGATTAAGAGTTAAATAACTTAAACCAACATCACACAAGTATTGCAAGCGATTCGTGATTTCAATCAATAAACGTTTTGCGATTTTTTTATCGTGCTCGTTTAATTCTAATGCTTTAAAGAAAGGCAATGATTCAGAAATTGGCATTAACACCAATTCTGTTATGTTCTTCCCTCCTACCTTAACATAACCTGCATCTTTGCGTAAGCGTGTACCAAGACAATCAGGGCAAGCAGTTTTACCGCGGTAACGAGCAAGCATTACACGGTATTGTATTTTATAACTCTCTTTTTGCAACATAGCAAAGAAAGAATCTAATCCTTCGAAATATTGATTGCCTTTCCACAACAAATCATATTCAGCCTTTTTTAGCTCAATGATTGGTTTGTGAACGGGGAAATTAAATTTGTGTGCGTGTTTTATTAATTCATTCTTCCAATAACTCATTGTTTCACCATTCCAGCATACAACAGCACTTTCGTAAACCGATAAACTTTTGTTGGGAATTACTAAATCTGGGTCAATACCGATGATGCTTCCAAAGCCTTCGCACTTTTTACATGCCCCGATTGGGTTGTTGAAGGTAAAGAAATTAGGATTTGGTTCTTCAAAACTCATTCCGTCTAACTCAAACAAGTTAGAGAACTCCGCTATTTTTTCGGTATTTTGATTGTAGATGTAACATTCTCCTTTGCCTTCTGCAAAAGCTGTTTGCACTGAGTCAGCAACGCGATTATCTAGTTCATCACTCGTTTTATCAACAACAATTCTATCAATAAGCAAATAAACATCTTCTGCTTTTATCTTCTTTAAATCTTTTAAATCTGCAATTTTAATAATTTCTTTCTTTATCCAAACACGTGAAAAACCTTGTTGTGAAAGCAATTCAAGCTGCTTCTCTAATTTTCTATCTTTTGGTAAATGCAATTTTGCAACAACTAATAACACATGTTCGTTAGGCAGTGTTTGCACAAACTCAACAACATCTGTAACACTATGGCGCTTAACTAATTTACCCGAAACAGGAGAATAAGTTTTACCAATGCGTGCAAATAATAATTTCATGTAATCGTACACCTCGGTAACTGTGCCAACTGTAGAGCGTGGGTTACGAGAAATTACTTTTTGTTCGATAGCAATTGCAGGAGAAATTCCTTTTATATAATCAACTAAAGGTTTTTCTAATCTACCTAAAAACTGACGAGCATAAGCGGAAAGGCTTTCTACATAACGGCGTTGCCCCTCTGCATAAAGTGTATCAAAAGCTAGTGATGATTTTCCAGAACCAGAGAGACCAGTAATCACAACCATTTTGTTACGAGGTATGGCCACATCCATATTTTTTAAATTATGCATGCGGGCACCTTTAATAATAATGTGCTTTTTAGGGTCGAGTTTTGAAATGTCTGCTGCGCTCATATACACAACAAATATAAGCTTTGCAGGGGCAATTAAAATAAGGAGTTGCTAACAGGTGAAAGAAAATTGTTTAAGAATTCAAACCCTTATTATTTCTTTCTCGAAACAAGTTTACCTGCAATAAAAGCCATTGGCAGATATGCTAAACCTAAATCAACAAGTGTAAACCACATTGGAGAAGGCAACATAATAATATTTATTATTCCACCAATCATAAACCAAATGCCAATACCCATTGCAAACCGCATTTTGTTTTTTGTTGCAATTAATGCGGCAATAAAAGCTCCAAGCAATGTTCCTAAAGCATGTGCCAAAAAAGGCATAAGAAAATGTTTGGGAGTCATTAAACTCATTGCTGCTTTTAATCCTTCCATAGTAGTTAAATCAGCTCCTTCAGGTGGAGGAATAATTGAACTACTAATCATGATGATGCCCATATTTAAAGCGCCACCAATAAATACGCCTGCGATTACGGCTAAAATGTTTCTTAAGATTGGGTTCATAGTTGTTTTACTTTACTAATATTACTCCCACTTCGGTATCATACCTCTTAACCCCATATCCACAACAACATCGCCCGCGGTTGGTTGATAGTAATTATCACCACTGTTTTCTTCCCATTCAAAACTATTATTTGTAGACAAAGAAACGGTAATGATAATATCATGCTCTTCATTACCTGTAATGGTCAGTGGAGAATTACTTCCAGATGTATTAACAAATTGCCCCGTCACCAAACATGAACCTGGAGGTATGGGGGAAGAAGGATTAGGATTTACAACGGTAGTTGCGCCCGCCGCAGATTGCCCATCTAAAACAATATAAGTTCCAAAAACGTTACTCTCAAATCCCCAATAGCCCTGCAACTTAGTAGCATTTACCGTTTTTGTTTGTGTTTTAATTGTGTAGGTTCCAATACGTGTTTTGTATCCAACAAATGATGCAATAGTTCCTGTGTCTAGTCCATTGCCTGGAATATTTGCATCTTTATACACGATATCATAATTTTGATAAGCCAACGAAACACGCAACCATTTGTAAGAACCTGCTGCTATATTTTTTAAAGGAATAGATAAAAACTCCTGCCCTTCCGCTACTCTAACCGATTGATTAAAATCAATAGCTGTGTCACCACCTGCATAACTTGAAGGTGCATGGTATAAAACACTTCCACTACCAACAGCCGTTAAGTCACCTGGTGCTAACTCAACATAATGCGCACTCATTTTATTAAACATGGGAGACTGTGCCCTATGATTTGAAGGCATTACAGAAACATTTCCTAAATTATCTAAACGAACTTGTGTTGGATCAAATTTAAATTTGAAAATCAACCTTGGTTCAGGATGCGTGTGTGTATCCTCCTCGGTTGTGTTGTCTTTCTTTTTACAAGAGAAAACTACAAGAGCTAAAATGCTAAGGAATAGTATTTTTTTCATGTTATAAATTTAAGAAATAAAATTTAATTCTCAATCCTAATGAAAATAACGTTTAAAAAGTCTCGACTGCGCTCGACCTGACATTCTGCGTGTGTTGTCATTTCGAGCGCAGTCGAGAAAGTGCGGCGGGCTTTTACTTCGATATTTGCGACCTTATCCTGACATTCGAACTAAAACAAAAAAAGTCCATTACAAAACTGTAACGGACTTCTCAGTATTATTTCATTGATGGCTGAGGCTCCTGTCTGCCGACTTAGGCAGGCTCGAAGCCTATGCCATTTCTTTTTTTCTAAAACGCTCTGCTAAAACTAAATCTTTTGAACCTGCAGTGTATTCGTAAAATCCTTTTCCAGATTTAACACCTAAATGCCCCGCTGTAACCATGTTTACTAATAAAGGACATGGTGCATATTTCGGATTTCCGAAACCATCTTGTAATACACGCATAATGTTTAAACAAACATCTAAACCAATAAAATCAGCTAATTGCAATGGCCCCATTGGATGAGCCATACCTAATTTCATAACGGTATCAATTTCATTAACACCTGCAACGCCTTCGTATAAAGTAATAATTGCTTCGTTAATCATTGGCATTAAAATTTTGTTTGCTACAAAACCTGGATAGTCGTTTACTTCAACAGGTATTTTACCTAATGATTTAGACATTTCCATAATTTTATTTGTAACATCATCAGAAGTAGAGTAACCACGAATTACTTCTACTAATTTCATTACAGGAACGGGATTCATGAAATGCATTCCGATTACTTTATCTGCACGCTTTGTAACCGCTGCAATAGTAGTAATACTTATAGAAGAAGTGTTTGATGCAAGAATAGTATTTGCAGGACAAACTTCATCTAATTGTTTGAATATTTTTAATTTTAAGTCAACATTTTCAGTTGCAGCTTCTACAACCAAATCAGCTGAACTAACAGCTTCTTCAACCTTTGTAAAGGTTTTAATATTTGATAATGTTTTTGCCTTATCATCTTCTGTTAGTGAACCTTTTGCAACTTGTCTGTCTAAATTTTTAGCAATAGTTGCTAAAGCTTTATCTAATGCAGGTTGAGAAATATCAACCAAGTGAACATTAAATCCACATTGTGCAAACACGTGAGCAATCCCATTGCCCATTGTTCCTGATCCTATAACTGTTATATTTTTCATTCTAGTTTATGTTTGTTGTTAGTCTTTTTTATCGTTATTATCTTCTTTGTGTTTATCCGTATTTATTTCAATACCCTTTGCTTCACGCTCGGCTTCTTGCTGAATTCTGTGGCGTTTTCTACGAATACGTTTCTCAACAATATTAAGTGTTTCTAAGAAAATTGCGAAACCTAGAGCAGCATATAAGTATGGTTTAGGAATTTCTATATGGAAACAATCTAATACTAAAGAAACACCTATCACTAATAAAAATGCTAAGGCAAGCATTTTTATACTAGGATATTGACTAATAAATTTGCTTACCTTTTCAGAGAAGATTAGCATTACAATCATAGAGATTAAAACTCCGCCAACCATAATTACTAAATTAGAACCATGATTTGCTGCAGCATGCTGAACTTGCTCTGCAACCTCACAAGGGCAATTAGCATGAACTTCAGGAGATTTTTGAGCGACTTTAATAGCTGCTAAAATTGAATCGAAGGAAAAAACAAAGTCAATAATAATGATTTGCACAATTGCAGAACCCATGCTGATACTTTCTTCCTGCTTAGATTCATGCTCTTCATCGTTTAAAATTTTCTCGCGAATTTCTACAATCGTTTTGTACAACAGGAAAGCTCCACCAGCAAACATTACCAAGTTACCTAATGAAATACCCAAACTACCTAAGAAAAACAATGGTTCTTGAGCACTTGCTAACCAAGAAATGGAGAATAACATTCCTCCCCTAATGATTAAAGCTAAAAACAAACCAAGCATACGCGCCTTACTGCGCTGGCGTTTATCAAGGATTTTTGATGCTGTAAGAGAAATAAAAATGAGGTTATCAATACCTAATACAATCTCTAAAAGAGAAAGAACTACTAATTGAACAAAACCGTTAGCCGTTAAAAGCTCGTTAAACTGGGAACCAATGTCCATAAAAAATGATTATCCGACAAAGATATCGTTTTGTTTAAGAGTGTCCATTTTTAGTCATTTATCATTATGCGGTACTTATCAACAAAAATAATTTAATTGAAAATCAATTACTTATGAATTTATTTAGTACTATGTGTTGCATAGTACTAAAATTATAACTTATCTTTGCATCACCTAATAATGGTTATAGCATACAACTAGAAAATATAAATTAAAAGAACTAAACATGAAAACAACAATTAATCAACTAAAAACGAAAGTAATCAAAACAAGCGCAGTATTGTTGTTTACTTTCTCCGCTTTTTTAGCAAATGCTAACAATTCGAACGAAAGCGAATTAAAATCAGAAGCTAGTAAAAGTATTACTCAGCAAATCAATTTATCAGAACTAAGTTTTGTTGCGAAACAAAATGAAAGAGTGGAAATTGTTTTTACAACTTCAGAAGATGGTAAAGTAAATTTTGTTTTGGCCAAAACAAAAAATGCTGAACTAAAAAATCAGATTGAAAAACAATTTTCTCAATTAACACTAAGCAAGCTAAAAGCAAACGTTGCTCATAGCATAGTATTTAACTTTAAAACCATTTAAGCATGTCAGTAAATTCAGAGAACCCAAAAGCGCAAATGCGAAAAGGTGTTCTTGAACTATGCATACTTTCTATTCTCTCACAAGGCGATGCGTATCCAACAGAGATCATCGAAAAACTGAAAGAAACTAAGTTAGTTGTAGTTGAAGGCACACTTTATCCACTTTTAACCCGACTCAAAAACACAGGACTCCTAACCTACCGATGGGAAGAGAGCACATCAGGTCCTCCTCGCAAATACTACAAACTCACCGAAATTGGAGAGCAGTATTTAAAAGAGGTACAAGCATCCTGGTTTGAGTTAGTAGAAATAGTGAACAAAACAATAAATAAGTAAAACATAAAAATATTCAAAATGAACAAAACAGTAACCATAAATATTAGCGGCATTATCTTCCACATCGAAGAAGATGCTTACAATACACTCAGCAAATACTTGAGTACAATTAAAGGATACTTTAGTAATACTGATGGCGGCAGTGAAATCATGAGCGATATTGAAGCTCGTATTGCCGAACTACTTAAAGAAAAAGTAAGCGATTACAAACAAGTTGTTTTAATGGCTGACGTTGAGCACGTGATGAACGTAATGGGGAAACCTGAAGATTTCGCTGGTGACGATGCGCAAGATACAACTAACAAACAAGAGCCAAACTACCAATACTATAACGGTGGTCGCAGAAGAAGAATGTTCAGAGACCCTGATACAAAAATTGCAGGTGGTGTGTGCGCAGGATTTGCAAACTACTTTGATATCGATTCTCTTTGGATTCGTATCTCCTTAGTAATATTAGTTTTTATGTCGGTTGGTATTTTAATTCCGTTATATGTTATACTATGGGTAATTATTCCGGAAGCTAGAACAACAGCTGAAAAGCTTGAAATGCACGGCGAACCTATCGACATCAATAACATCAGCAAAACAGTAAAAGAAGAAGCAGGGCAATTTAAAGATCGTATGCAAAACATGGGCGAACGAGTAAAAAGTGCGCGTCCAGGCGATAAAGTTGCTGATGTTTTAAAACAAATTTTTGGCACTCTTTTCAAGATAATTTACAAAATTCTCGGCGTATTCTTAATATTTATAGGTATTGCTTTTATGATTGCAACAATTGCTATCATTTTAAACAAAGCAACAATTAATGGAAGTAATGCTGAATTATATGTGGATGATTTTTTAGGCACTAATAAAGCGCTTACAATATTCGGTTTAATTATTTTAATTGGTATTCCTGCAGTTATGCTTCTTTACAAAGGAATTAAAATTCTTTTCGGAATAAAATACCACAATAAATGGATTAATTTATCTGCTGGGATTGTTTGGACTATTGGTATGATTATCGTTTTCTTTGGAGCTATTAGCATATTCAAAGAACTAGAGCACGAAGGGAAAAGCAAAACACCATTTACAATAAGTAATGCTAAAATGGATACACTTTATATCTCTGCAGATACTGACAATAAATTATTAGAACAATTTGACGCTTATGAAGAAAGCAGAAAAGTTGGTAAAATAAGAATCGGTGGTTTCCATGATAGATCATGCAGGTTATTGGAAGTAAACGGAAAGAAAATAATTTACGGAGTACCTCAATTAAAAGTTATCGAAGGTGAATCTGATAGTATCGAAGTTACAATAATTAGATATGCTGCTGGTAAAGAAAAACAAGAAGCAATGATGCGAGCAAAAAGAATTAACTACAATATAACTCAAATTGATTCATTGATTAAATTAAATGCATTATTTAATTTGGAAGAAGGTGAAAAATTAAGAGATCAAGAAGTAGTAGTTCAAATAAAAGTTCCAAAAGGTGTAGTTGTATTTTTCGACAAATCATTATTAGGCTACTTGAGTGATATTGATAATGTATCAAATACTTGGGACAACAATATGGTTGGGCGCAGATGGCAAATGACAACAGCAGGTTTAAAATGTATTGATTGCGATGGATTAGATTTATCAGATGTAGATGAAAATTTCATTGCTCCGCCTGTTCCTCCCACTCCACCTATTCTGATTAACAATAATGGCATCAACATCAATGATAAAGACGCAAATGTTAAAGTTGATAAAAACGGTATTAACATTAAATCAAAAGATGGCAATGTGAAAATTGATGAAACAGGCATTAATATTAATACCAAGGACAAAACTAAATAAGAGGGATCATGAAAAAAATAATTTTATTATTCAGTTTGCTTTTACTGTCGATATCGACAGTAAAAGCTCAAACCGATGAAGCAAATGCAAAACGAGTTGACTCACTATTAACAGTTTATGCAAACAAAAAAATGTTTAGTGGTTCGGTAATGATTGCTAAAAACGGAAAACCATTATTGAGCAAAGGTTACGGAATGGCTAATTACAGTTATGATATACCAAATACGCCACAAACAAAATTTAAATTAGCTTCTGTGTCTAAACAATTTACTGCGGCGGCAATTATGATTTTGCAGGAACAAGGCAAATTAAGTACAGATGATAAATTAACTAAGTACATTCCAGATTATCCAAATGGAGATAAAATAACAATTCATCATTTGCTTACGCATACATCTGGAATAGTTAATTTCACTAGTCTTCCATTGTTCGATTCAATTATGACTTTCGAACATTCGTTAACAGAAAGTATTGCATACTTCAAAAACAAAGCTTTGGAGTTTGAGCCAGGAGAAAAATTCAATTACAGCAATTCTGGATATGTCTTATTATCGTATATCATAGAAAAAGCTTCTGGTAAAAAATATCATGAGTTTGTTACCAGTTCAATTTTCGAACCATTGGGAATGAAGAACTCTGGCGTTTTTAATGGAAATACACTTATTAAAAATTTAGCAATGGGCTATTCTGAAATTGAAGGTGGCGTAGAAAATGTTCCTTATGTTGACATGAGCATTCCAACTGGAGCGGGCGCACTATACTCCACGGTTGAAGATTTATTAATTTGGGATCAAGCATTAAACTCAGAAAAACTTCTTAAAAAAACGAGCATCGATAAAATCTTCACTCCATTTAAAGATACTTATGCTTATGGCTGGATGGTTGACAAATACAAAGAACACAAATGGATTTTTCATACAGGCGGCATACAAGGATTTGCAACCGTTGTAAATAGATTTCCTGATGATGGTTTAACCATTATTATTCTTAAAAACATCGACAATCAAAACATGTTTAATCCAAATCGTGTTGCCAGAGCTGTTATGTTTAACCAAGCGTACGAACTTCCTGTAGAAAGAAAAGTAGTAAAAGTAGATGAGAAAATTTACAAAAAACTATGCGGAGATTATGAATTAATGCCTGGATTTGTTTTATCCATTACAACTGAAAACGGAAAACTTTATTCCCAAGCAACGGGGCAAGATAAAGCAGAAATTTTTCCCGAAGCTGATTATAAATATTTTTTAAAAGTAGTAAATGCTCAATTAGAATTTACAGCTGATAAAAAAGGAAATGTAGAGGCTCTAACCTTACTACAAGGTGGGCAAAAGATGCCGGGAACTAAGAAAAAACAATAAAAACACTAGAATAATTGAGTAGATTACAATTGTTCTAATTCAGAGGAAAAAGACCCACGTTTGTGGGTCTTTTTTTATACATTTGTGTCCTAAATTTATTAGCATGTCAGAAGTAGGAAGGCAAATTATTTTCAGCATGGTGAATGTATCTAAAATACATCCTCCACAAAAACAAGTTTTAAAAGATATCTATATTTCTTTTTATTACGGAGCAAAAATTGGCGTACTGGGTCTTAACGGATCTGGTAAATCAACATTGCTTAGAATAATGGCGGGATTGGATAAAGATTATATTGGTGAAATCCATCAATCTCCAGGTTACTCGGTAGGTTTGTTAGAACAAGAACCAAAATTAGATGAAACTAAAACCGTAATCGAAATTGTGCGCGAAGGTGCTAAAGCCGACGTTGACATCTTAAACGAATACGAAGAGGTTAACAACAAGTTCATGGATGAAGAAATCATGAGCGATCCTGATAAAATGGATAAGTTGATTAACCGCCAAGCGCAATTACAAGAAGTAATTGACCAACGCGATTTATGGAATTTAGATAATCGTTTAGAGCGTGCAATGGATGCATTACGTTGCCCTGAGAGCGATACACCAATTAAAGTATTATCAGGTGGTGAGCGCCGTCGTGTAGCATTATGCCGTTTATTGTTACAAGAACCAGATATTTTATTATTAGATGAGCCTACCAATCACTTGGATGCTGAGAGCGTTGATTGGTTAGAGCAACATTTACGTCAGTACAAAGGAACCATTATTGCTGTAACCCATGATAGATATTTCTTGGATAACATTGCTGGTTGGATTTTAGAACTTGACCGTGGAGAAGGTATTCCATGGAAAGGTAATTACAGTAGCTGGTTAGAGCAAAAAGGAAATCGTTTAAAAGCTGAAGAGAAAACAGAAAGCAAGCGTCAGAAAATATTAGCGCGTGAGTTAGACTGGGTTCGTCAAGGTGTTAAAGGACGTGGAGTAAAACAAAAAGCTCGTTTAAACAACTACGAGAAAATGTTAAATGAAGACACTAAAGATAAAGAAGAGAACTTGGAAATCTTTATCCCTAATGGACCACGTTTAGGAAATGAAGTAATTGAATCAATGGACGTATCAAAAGGATTTGGAGATCGTTTATTATATGAGGGACTAAACTTTAAATTGCCGCCTGCTGGAATCGTTGGTATTATTGGGCCAAATGGTGCCGGTAAAACAACTTTGTTCCGTATGATTATGGGTGAAGAAAAGCCTAACAGCGGAGAATTTAAAGTAGGGCCAACAGTTAAGATTTCTTATGTTGACCAAACGCATAAAGAATTAGAACCAAACAAAACAGTTTACGATGTAATTAGCGGTGGTTTAGATAATATTGTACTTGGTGGACGTAACATGAACTCAAGGGCATACATTTCTAAATTCAACTTTAGTGGTAGCGACCAAGGAAAAAAAGTAAGTGTGTTATCAGGTGGAGAGCGTAACCGTTTACATTTAGCAATGGCATTAAAAGAAGAAGGTAACGTATTGTTATTGGATGAGCCTACCAACGACTTGGATGTAAATACACTTCGTGCGTTGGAAGAAGGTTTAGAAAACTTTGCAGGTTGTGCTGTAATCATTAGCCATGATAGATGGTTCTTAGATAGAGTTTGTACTCACATCCTAGCATTTGAAGGAGATAGCTCCGTTTATTGGTTCGAAGGTGGATATACCGAATACGAAGAAAACAGAAAAAAACGTTTAGGTAATGTTGAACCGAAGAGAGTAAGATATAAGAAACTTGCGGTTTAGTACGAATCAAGAAGGCAAGATGCAAGAATAAAGACGCATCCTGCAAATATTAAAACTCCCATTTACTGAAAAGTTTGTGGGAGTTTTTAGTTAATTTATTTAATACACACTTTCAAAAAAAATAAACTAAATTTACCCTTCACAACTTTGGAATGAGTAAGCTACTTTCAATACTTTTTTTGTTTAGTGTAGGATTTTCCTTTGCTCAAAAAAACAATGTCCCTAAGTTTTTCCCTAGTGTGGAAGGAGAAGTATTTGAAGCTAAAGCCAAACTTGTTGGCGTTACAATCAAGGTCTTTAATAAAGACAAGTTAATTTCCACGTCAAAAACTGATTCCATTGGAAATTACAAACTTCAATTTAACATAGATAGTATTTACATTGTTGAATTATCAAAAGAAAATTTCATTACTAAAAAGTACGAAATCAGCACTAAGGATTTAACCATTGATAGACTCAATGCACCTGTTAATACAATCTCCGCTCATACAGAAATGCACAAAATAGTTGAAGGTGTTGATTACGGAGCATACAGAAAACCAATGGTTAAGTTTTTTTTCAATAAAAAAACTGATAAGTTTGAATATGACACCAAACATTTTTCGGAGTCGTATGCTGTGCAGAAAAAAATAACTGAAAAAGAAAAAAAAGTTGTTTACAAAAATAAATTAAAGAAAAAATAACAACTCTAATTAGCCAAAAGGTCTCGACCTAACATTATCAGTAACACTTCTTGATTTATGTACAACAGTTTTAAAACTTTGTACTTTATCATCTTCCCAAGTCAATTTTATTTCCGCCTCTAAACCTTCGGGGAAATAACCAAATAAATAGTTGTTTTCAAATTCGAAATTTAAAAATTCTTCATTTGTAAACTTATCTTCTAAACCATTAAACATCGTACACAAGTCTCCATTTTTAACTAAAGGAATTCGTACAATCTGAAATGGTCGGTTTGGAATGTTTCTGTAAATAATAAAATTACCAACTTCATAACTTACTGATGCTTTTTTTCCTAAGGAATCCGTATAATACAATCGTGTTTCAACTGCTTTTAATCGTTTAAGCCTGCTTAATGGTGCATGCCATTCGTAGCTAAATTTAATAGTATCAATTACACCATCCGTAAAAATTTCACTTCCACCAAGACTAAGGTATTGTTGAATGGTATCATTTTCTGGGTATTTAAAGTAATGCGCTTTATGAGCAGTATAATAAAACTTATCCGACTTTATAGGAGCGCATGCTACAAAAATAGATATAAGAGAGGTAAAGAAAATTACATTAAAAGTAGATTTATTCATTACAAAAAAAATTATCTAAAATAAAAAAACGCCAATAACCAAGCTAAGCGCTAGATTATTGGCGTTTACTAAAATTTAATTACTCTACAATAATCTTTCTAACATCAACACTTTTTCCATTTACAATATTTACCATATAAATTCCTTTTGCAAATGATGATAAATCAAGTGTTAATTCTTGATTAATTCCATTGTTCTTAAATATGCTTGAATAAACTTCTTTTCCCATAACATCAGTTACTTTAATAACAGAGCCTGCTAATACCTTGTTTATTTTTAAAGTAATTAAACCTGTTGTTGGATTTGGATATACATTGTATTCATTAGCTTGTGCAACTGGCTTTAAACCTGTTGTAAAAGGTCCCCAGTTTTTACGAATACCGCCAATACCATATGGTAATGTGTTATCTGAGAAAGCTCCACCCCAAGCGTATAATGAATCTACAACCTCTAATTCGATAATACGTTCAGCATCTGAAATGCCACCCTCAATAATATTCCAAGTAACACCGTAATCGGTACTATAAGAAGTAACGTATTGATTACCACTAAAATTTATTCCGGTAGAAAGATACATCCCAGCTACACCAGGAACAGCTGCAATTGAGCGTCCAATATCAGCTACAGATGCAGTTGAATTAGTAAAAGTTGTACCACCATTTGTTGTAACACGTAACACCCAAGTTGCATTTGTTGCAGTAGATGAAGTTCCCCAAACTAAACCATTTAATGAATCAGTAAAAGCCAATCCAACAACACCACCTGCCATACCAGTTAATTGAGTTGCAAGATATGTTGAACCTGTATCTGCTGAACGGAAAACACGCCCTTTGTTAGTTCCATACCAAAGCCATTTATGTCCATAAGTTTCGTAAACATCAACTGTTCCGTATTCTCCACTTAAGGGCGCAGGAATATTCGCGCCTGGCACACGTGTCCAGTTTACACCTGCATCAGCTGTTTTCCAAATTTCAAATTCATTCCCCGAACCAAATGTATTGTTTGGATCACCTTGCGTCCAACCATTATTTGCATCCCAAAAATGCACTATGTTCGGGAAATTTGCAGCGCCATTATACATATTAGCAGTTGCAACATTTGCCCAATTTAAACCACCATCAATAGTTTTTAATATTTGCCCTGGAGTACCATCGCCTGATTTTGTATAGGTAGCAATATATGCTGTATTTGCATCTACCACACTAATGTTTGATGGAGAAAAGGTATTGGTATCTGCATAAAAATTACCTGACACAAAATTTACACCGTCAACTGAACGTGTAAATTTATTTGAGGTACGAGTAGGAACAGTTCCATCGTAACCAATTGCCCAAACCACACTTGTATCAATTGCATCCATATAACGAATGCCCCAGGTAGTGTCAAGATTAGCGAAATAAGGATTCCAGTACTGAGCGTCAGCTGCTACAAATGAACCCAATAAAGTTGCTGTAAGTAAAAGTTTCTTCATGCTTGTTTATTTTTGGTTTATGATTATTATTGAGAGATAAATTTAACCAAAATTTAGCGAAAACAAGCACTATTTTAGTTCAAAATCATCGGAATCAAGCCCAACCGGGAAAATCTTTCTGAATTCTTTCAAATAATCAGTGCTAATTTCTATAGTTTCAATTGCATCTTGATGTGCAACTAACTTAGTTAAAAGCTCTCCTCTTGGATTTATAACAGCACTATCCCCACTATGCGGGAAATTATTTCCATCATTTCCAATGCGATTAACCGCAACAACAAAACTTTGGTTTTCGATAGCACGAGCAATTAGCAATTGCTTCCAAGGATAAGAGCGTACTTCGGGCCAATTAGCAACATAAAGTAACACGTCATAATCGGCTTGCATTTCTCCATCTTTCATTTTCCAAATGTTTCTGCTCCACACAGGAAATCTGAGGTCGTAGCAAACAAGAGGACAAATTTTAAATCCTTTATATTCAATAATTATTCTTTTTTGCCCCGCTTCAAAGTGATTGTTTTCTCCAGCCATTCTAAATAAATGGCGTTTATCGTAATGTACAACTTTTCCGTTTGGTTCAACCCAATATAACCGGTTAACTAATTTCCCGTTTTCTTTTACTGCAATGCTTCCAGTAATAACCGCATTTTTTTCTTTTGATTTAGCAATCATCCATTGCAATCCTTTTCCACCATGCTCTTCAGCAAGATTTGTTCTATCAACAGCAAAACCAGTTGTAAACATTTCAGGAAGAACAATTATATCTGTTTGTTCATTGATTGTATTAATCTTATCATCGAAATGTTTTAGATTAGCATCTACATTTTCCCAATGAAGATTAGTTTGAACAAGAGATATTTTAAGATTAGTCATTTTTTATTTATCAAAATCAAAACGTAAGCGATAAGCCATTCCAACATTAAAAAAGAATGGAATTTTGGGTGTACGATAAACTATTGAGTTCGCAATTTCGTTTTCAGGCTTATGTTTAGTATTATATTTATAATCCAACAAGCTATAATTTATCATGCGACCAAACTCAGCATACAATACAATTTTCTTTTTAATATAAACATCTACAAATGCTTTTACACTCATATCATCTATTCGCATGTAATTATGTTCTGAGCCGCTTAGTAAAAACGAACGTGTGTAAGAACGATAATTTAAACCCGCGTATACCATTTGTTTTTTTACAGCATACTCAAACTTATAAAAAGTTGGGAAGGTGCCATACATTTTAAAACGGTCGCTCACGGCCCAATCAACACTGATAATTGGAACGAAGAAGTTTCCGAAAAACTCCTTATTGTAAAACATTCCACCTTTTACAGAAAGCTTATCGCTAAACTTATGTGTAAGCAATGCAAATACTCCAGGCTGAAAATTATACGAACTTACTTTTTCTCCAACTGTACCTGCCAATTTGGGCATTGCTAAAATCAAGTACTTCCATTTTTTATTTTTGGTTTCTCGCTGCAAACCAATTGGTAAAATTGTTGCGTATAAAGAAGTTGAATAATCTAATTTTTGTTGAGAAACTGTATTTGTAAAAGGGATTCTTTCGTTCGCTCCAACACTTGTAGAAGCAACCAAATTTTCGGCAAACACTCTAACAATAATAGTATTTTGCGAATCAAGTTTTATAGGTGCTGTTAGATTTAAAGCGTAGTTATTCACCTTTTCGTTGCCACCAAAACTATCTACATAATTAGTTTGCACACGCTGATTATTAACATTAATTAAATCAACATAAGGCTGGGCAACTCCACAATATGCTGCAGAGAATAAAACAAAAAATATTACTCTAAACAAATTCATTACTGCTGTTGATTATTTACTTCAATTTCAGTTTCTCCTTGCTCAACCGTTTGTCTAAAACTAGTAATTATAGTATCCATTTCTTCTTCATGAATATATCCTTTGGTTAAAAGATAAATTCCCTTTTCAGTTTCGCCTAACACACATGGATAAGAAGTGATACCGATTTTCTTTATGTGCTCAAATTCATCAGCCGTTATTTTTTGAAATTGTTCACTATTCATACGATTGAGCAAATCTTGAGCATCAACTTCGTAATTAGCTGCTAGTTCAATGTAAACCTCTTTTTCATTCAAATCTCGCCCATTATAAAAATGCTCATACTGAACGTCGTGTGCAAACTCAACACTACGAAAAGGAAGAATAGATTTAAATGCGGAAAGCGCTATTGCAGGCTTAATTGAATTATTCACATAAGAACCTTCTTCAACCAATTCTAAATATTTTTCGCCAAATTTAACGCCTGTATAATCTTCTACCTTAGGCATTGCGTCCTTTAAAAACTCCTTCATATTACCGATTGGAGCAATTGCATCCCCCACAATTAATCCGCCACTAACAGCAATGAAGTCAAAAAAATCAGCATGCTTTAATTGCATTTCATCCATTACTCTTCCAAAGGCATAACACCATCCACACATGGCATCTTGTACATATATTATTCTTGGTTTACTCATTTCTTACTCTGGTAATTTATGAAACACATTTCTTTTTTTACTCCAAATCATAAAGGCAATTCCAATAATTACAAATGGAATACTTAACCATTGCCCCATGTTTAATTTCATTCCTTCTTCAAACGCAACTTGATTTTCTTTTAACATTTCATCAAAGAAACGTTCGGTAAATAACAAAACAGTAAACATTCCAAACATAAATCCTTGCGGAAATTTATCGCGTTTTTTTAACCACAACCAAAAGAAAAGAATAAATAATATGAATGCAAATAGTCCTTCATACAATTGTGCTGCATGACGCGGAATTGCATATACTTGAAATGTAAAAGAATTACTTGCTTCTTGATTTTCGCGCATAAGCTTATCTGGAGAAATAAAAATATGTTTATCATCTGGCCTTGTATTACTACTGTACCAAGCAATTTCACTAGCTACTTTTAATATAGAATCTTTTGGAACAACCGAGCTTGTCTTTACATTTACTTCTAATAATGAAACAGCGTGACGATTTACAATTGTATCTTTTCCTACAAGTTTATAGTCTACCTTATCAATATTAGTAAGACTTTGTTTGATTGATTGATCTAAAGGATTTAAAAACACAACACCAAATGAAGCATCTGTGGGCTTACCAATAATTTCAGAGTTCATTAAATTACCACCTCTAATGCACATGGCAGATAAGGCGACTACAATTACCAATCGATCAAAAATCCACAGCCAATTTTCTTTTGTTTTACGGCAATACAACCACATGGCTGTTAAAATTCCGATTGCGCCACCATGACTTGCCAAACCACCTTCCCAAATTTTTATAATATCTAATGGGTGCTCCATTACTGTTTTAAAATCATAAAACAACATGTGTCCCAAGCGAGCGCCAACAACGGTTCCAATAATAATATAAAGAGTAAGTGTATCTAAATCTTTTTGCGGACGGAGTTCGGTTCTATATACTTTGTTCATCACAAACTGACTACCAATGAATGCAACCGCAAACAACAAGCCATACCAACGCACTGGCCAATCAATTCCCGGAATAACAAACATTTCAGGATCGGCATTCCAAAGAAAATATAAAAGAGTAGTCCCCATAGAAAACAAAAATAAGGAAATAATTTGGTTTAAATTAGCTCCTTATTTTTTCAATGAATAAGGTACGTACAAAATAGTTTTAACAAAAAAAGCTCACTCATTATTTTTGAGTGAGCTTTTTAAAATGAGTTAAAATTTATTGCAATGTTAAACTCAACAAAGTATATTTACCTGTGCCGAATGCACTATAAACCTCGCTATACACCATGCCTACACCCTTTTTATACCACTCTTTTGTTTTTAAAGTACCTGTTGGAGTATACTCTGATATTTCAAGCAAACCGGTATAACTACAGCTCGAAGTAGTTATAGAGGCACTTAAATTTGTAGCTTTTCTTGTACTAGATGAATAATATGCCCACGATTGGTTTAATACTGGAGTAGCAGGGACATGTATATATTCCCCACCAGTAATAGTACCATCATAAATATAAATATTATGAGAGGTTGAATCCTCACGGAAATAAACAGTTCCTGTATACATATAAATGGTAGCATCAGTTATACCAAAGTAAGTATGAGAATTAGGAGTAGCGCTACTGGTAACAGTTATTTTAGGTTGTCCAGATCCAAATGAGCCTGAAGTGTAACTATAAGTCCAAGTATTATTCAATTTTAATGGATAATACGAAGTAGTACCATTACCATCACAAAGCACATTTGCTGCGGGAGTTGCGGGAGTTGTGGGGGTTGGGGTTGTTTCAGTTTCTTTCTTTTTACACGAAGTTTCTAATACAGTAATTACTGTTAAAAGTAGTGTAATTCCGAATAATGTTTTTTTCATTTTTATTTGATTTTAAATTTCCTACTCGTCTGGCTTTTCGGTTACGCCCCTAATTTATGGTTTCAAGTCTCCATTATTTTAATGCAAAGCACTATCTAGTTATAACAAATTTTCGTCTCGCCGAAATTCCTTCTTTATTTTTAAGTTCAATAAAATAAATTCCCGATGGCAGATCAGATATATCAAGAGTAAGCTTTGAACTTAATGTTGAAGAAATTTGTGACTTCATAACATTAGCCCCTGAAATAGAAGTTATTTCATACTCTTCAAAATTTGTTGCTCCTTCTGTTAGAATATTAATTTCAGTAGAAGCTGGAGAAGGAAAAGTAGTAAATAAATCGCTATTATCTGCGCTTTCATTAATCCCAACAATAGTTCCAAGGTATAAACCAACAGAATTAGGACTTCCTGATGAAGTAAAAGTATACACGGCAGCTATAGCATAATGGTTCCCATTTAAATACCACATATATTCATCATTAGTGTATGGAATAACATAGGGGAAGCCACCCAAATCTGTTGAATCCTGATAATCTTCAACAAAATGAACTCGCATTACGTTAGAATAGGTTCCGTTTGGTAAAATTAGTGTACCATACCCATCTGCTGTAACAGTCACTGTTCCAGATCTGTAAAAAGTATAACCACCACTAACAAACACACTTGAAAAATTATCAACGTAAGTGTTTGTATAATTAAAAGGGTAATGCAATACCTCTTCCGGGTCGCTATAAGGCACATCCACACCTTGGCTGATTGCGTAAGTTCCTTTTTGGAGTAATGCGGTAGATGTTGGATTATAAAACTGATAATAAGTAGAATTATCTGTCATTGCTACGGTTGCACCCGGGAAGGAAGAACCATGTGGAGCAGTTGCCGCGTTAACAATATTATTTACTGTAACACTTGGACTTGAAATACCTGTAAGATTCCAAGTTTGGTTTGCACCTGAGTTACCAGGAGCAACATAGTTGCCATAGTTAACATTTAATACATTACCAGATACAGGGTTAATACCTGTTGCAGTTAAAGTTGGCTGTGCAATAATATTCGTTGCAGTTAAAACAAAAATTGAAGAAAGTTCAAGTAGATGTTTTTTCATAATGTTTAAATTAATTCATTTAAACAAATTTAAAGGAGACAGTGGAATAAACCCTACCACTCACAAACTTTTTCGCACAAAATGGAAAACTTTCCTTTCTTTAATGGATTAAGAAATAACTTCAATATAAGTTTGTAATTATGTACTCTTTGAAACAAACAAAAAACAAACAAAGCACAATGCTACATTAAAAACTAGATTTAACATTGCCCACATGTAATTCCCAGCCTTCATCAACTCCATCGTTTCGTAGCTGAATGTAGAAAAAGTGCTCAAACCTCCACAAAAACCTGTAAGAATAAGTAATTTATAATTTTCTGAAAGAGCAGCATTGTTTTTATAAACGAATAATGTAATTGCAAAAACAACACAAGCAACAACATTTGCAGTAAGCGTAGCAATTGGCATAGTTAGTTGGAACGATTTTAATCCCATAGAGATACCGAACCTCAACAAAGATCCTAAACCACCTCCTATAAATATTGCAATCCAGTTCATTTTATTTCTCGTTGCTGGTTTCTTGTTTTCGCTTTTTTCTCAATTACTTTCTTCCAATATATATTGCACCGCCTATGTTGTCTCTTTTTGCACCAGTTACCGTACTTAAACAATTTGTTTGTTCAGTAAACCTCAACACGCCTAAAAATGCAAATAAGATTGCTTCTTTAAATTCGATTGTTGTTTTATCGGGGATTATTAATTTACATTTTGTGTGGGCTTTAATTCGTTCAACTAAAAAAGTGTTGTATGCTCCTCCCCCACTTATCAAAACATTTTTTACTTTGTTTATATTTAAAACCGACGCTATTTGAAACGCACTATGCTCAAGTGTTGTAGCCATTTTATCTTCAAGAGACAATTTTGATTTTTCTAATAGAGGGAAAATGTTTTTTTCAATCCATTCTCTTCCTAATGAGCGTTGCCCTTTTTGTTTGTAATAAGAAAGTGCGTTTAATTGTTTTAATACCTCAGTATTTACTTGCCCCGCTTTAGCTATTGCCCCACCCTTATCGTAATCTTTACCAAGCTTATTTGCATACTGGTTAAACACAATATTAGCTGGACAAATATCAAATGCAATTGTTTCGTTTTTTTGTTGGAAAGAGATATTAGCAATACCTCCAATATTTAAACAAGCTTCGTAATTACCAAATAATAATTTATCTCCAATTGGAACCAAAGGTGCTCCTTGCCCATTTAATGCAACATCTATACTCCTAAAATCACAAATTGTATTTACACCAGTTATGGCCGCAATTTGAGCTCCATCACCAATTTGGCAGGTAAATCCATTTTGTGGTTGATGAAAAATGGTGTGTCCGTGCGAAGCTACCAACTGAGGTTTGCAATTATACTGTTCAATAAACTTCTTTACCTCTTTTCCGCAAAACTTACCGAATTCCACATGCAATTTCCAAAAGTCGACGGCAGTCATTTCGGGGGCTTTAGCAAGTTTTTCGGCTAAGTTTTCAGGATACTTAATGGTTTTAGCTTGCAATACATCGAATTTCCAATTTTTTACTTTATTGCTAAAACTACAAAAAGCAATATCCAATCCATCAAGCGAAGTGCCCGACATTAGACCTATTGAGAAGTATTTTGTGCTTTTTGCCACCTGATTTTGAGTAAGACAAATATAGTTTAAATAAAAGCTTAATCATTTTTTTATTTAGGAAAATCGGCTATTTTTGAGGCTTGAGAATTTATTGTAAAATTTAATATATAAGACCATGTTATTTCAGTTATCAGAAGAGCATTTAATGATTCAGAAAGCGGCTCGTGATTTTGCGCAAAACGAATTAAAACCAGGAGTTATTGAGCGTGATGAACACCAAAAATTTCCGACGGAGCAAATTAAAAAAATGGGTGAACTAGGATTCATGGGAATGATGGTTGATCCAAAATATGGCGGAGGCGGAATGGATACTATTTCTTACGTTTTAGCGATGGAAGAAATTTCTAAAGTGGATGCTTCTTGCTCAGTTGTAATGAGTGTAAACAATTCATTAGTTTGCTGGGGTATCGAACATTTTGGAACAGAAGAACAAAAACAAAAATATTTAGTTCCTTTAGCTAAAGGTGAAATCATTGGTGCATTTTGTTTATCTGAACCTGAAGCAGGATCTGATGCTACATCTCAACGTACTACTGGTGTTGATATGGGCGACCATTATTTAGTAAACGGAACAAAAAACTGGATTACTAACGGCAGCACAGCTTCTGTTTATTTAGTTGTTGTACAAACTAATGTTGAGTTAGGACATAAAGGAATCAACTGCCTTATCATTGAAAAAGGAATGGAAGGATTTGTTGTAGGACCTAAAGAAAATAAAATGGGAATTCGTGCTTCAGATACTCACTCATTAATGTTTAACAATGTAAAAGTTCCAAAAGCAAATCGTATTGGTGAAGATGGATTCGGATTTAAATTTGCGATGAAAACTTTATCTGGTGGACGTATTGGTATTGCATCTCAAGCATTAGGAATTGCAAGCGGGGCATATGAATTAGCATTAGCTTATTCTAAAGAGCGTAAAGCATTTGGAAAAGAAATTTCTAAACACCAAATCATTCAATTTAAATTAGCTGATATGGCAACTCGTATTGAAGCTGCAAGATTAATGTGCTTAAAAGCGGCTTGGTTAAAAGACCAACATTTAAACTACGATCAAGCTGGTGCAATGGCAAAAGTATTTGCGTCTGAAACAGCTATGTGGACAGCTACTGAAGCGGTTCAAATACATGGTGGTTACGGTTTTGTAAAAGAATACCATGTTGAGCGTTTAATGCGCGACGCTAAGATTACTCAGATTTACGAAGGAACATCAGAAGTACAACGTATTGTGATTTCTCGTTCGGTATTAGCGTAAATTAAAATACAAACAAAAAAAAGGAAAGCCTCGAATAATCGAGGCTTTCCTTTTTTTGAGATTATTGCAAAACAAAAAATGCTTCTCAAACCTGAGAAGCATTTTAATTATTTACAAAGCAACTATTAATAGTTACCTTTTGCTTTTACACCGAACTCAATTTTCTTAAGAGCTGCAATGTATGCACCAATACGCATAGTTGATTTAAATTCTTGCGTTGCTGCCCAAACTTGTTCAAAAGCTAATTCCATGTTTACATCATGCTTCTCATTAACTTCTTTCTCGCTCCAGTAGTAACCCATTTTATTTTGAACCCACTCAAAATAAGAAACAGTTACACCACCCGAGTTAGCTAAGATATCTGGAACAACTAAAATATTTTTTTCTTTTAAAATAACATCAGCCTCAGGAGTTGTTGGTCCGTTTGCACCTTCAACTATTAATGTTGCTTGAATACCTGCTGCAATATCTTCTGTAATTACATTTTGTAAAGCTGCAGGAACCAATACATCACATTTAGCAGTTAATAATTGTGCACTTGTAATTTCAACTGCCCCTGTAAATCCTTTTAATGTATTTCCGTTTCCTTTAGCATAATCTAAAGCAGCTTTAATGTCGATACCTTTTTCGTTATAGAACGAACCAGTATGATCACCAATAGCAACAATTTTAATTCCTTGCTCAGCTAATAAACGCGCTGCATGAGAACCAACATTACCAAAACCTTGAACTGATGCAGTTGAAGCTTTAGGGTCTTTGCCCATTTTCTTTAATGCACATAACGTGTTAATCATTACACCACGACCTGTAGCAGCATCGCGACCTAATGAACCACCGATGCCAACTGGTTTACCAGTAGTAACACCTGAATTATCTTCTCCAGTAATTTTGTTGAACTCATCAACTAACCAAGCCATCTCACGACCACTTGTTCCCATATCTGGCGCAGGAATATCTTTGTTAACACCAAACACATCTTTCATCGAACGAGTGTAAGCACGTGTTAAACGCTCTAATTCACCTAAACTTAATTTTTTTGGATCTACTTTAATACCACCTTTACCACCACCATAAGGTAAGTTAGCAACTGCGCATTTAAAACTCATCCAAGCAGATAATGCCATAACTTCATCCTGGCAAACATCTAATGCGTAACGGATACCACCTTTTGATGGCCCTAGTGTTGTAGAATGGATGCAACGGAAAGCTTCAAATACTTCCACTTTACCATTGTCCATCATTATTGGTAAGCTCACTTGCACAAGGCGTTGTGGGCTTCTTAATATTTTAGCTACGTTTTCGTCTAAATTCATTGTTTTAGCAGCTACATCAAGTCGAGCCAGTACCGAATCGAACATGCTATCGTGCTTTGTAGAGGAGTTTGCTGTTTGAGCACTCATAATTTGCGTATTTAGTTTGTATTTAGTTAGTTACAAAAATAGGGAACAAAGGTAACAATTTATTAAAACAAGTGAAATATTATAGATGAATCGCTTGAAATTAAAGGCAAATTGCTGATTTAACTACTTTAAAATCAGGTATAAAAAAACGAAGGGCGCAACCATAATTAAACTATCAAAACGGTCTAATATTCCACCATGCCCTGGCATAATGCTTCCAGAATCTTTTACACCTACACTACGCTTAAGCATAGACTCTACTAAATCGCCCAAAGTACCAAATACAGTAACGATTGCAGAGATGATAATCCAATCGTGTAACTCTAAAATACCAAACCATTTATAAATTAAAAAGGATGACGCAATAGTTAATATTGCCCCGCCTATTGTTCCTTCCCATGTTTTACCTGGAGAAATGCGTTCGTACATTTTGTTTTTCCCTATGAAGCTACCTACTAAATATGCGAAAGTATCGTTGGACCAGATTAGGAGGAAGATGGCTAGAATTAAAAATCCATTATAATGAAACACATAATCATTATTATACCAAATTGAAATAAATAACAATGCACAAAATGGCACAACAGAATAAAAGATTCCAAAAACTGTAACAGATAAGTTTTCAATTGGCTTCTCTTTCGCTCTAAAAAGTTCGAAAATTGGTGCAATCATAAAGATTAACAATGCAGAAACAACTGCGCAAATTAAAACCTTATTCAACAACCCAACTACAAATGGTGATGGGTAAAAATCGCTATTTATAAATATAACTATGAAGGTAGATAAAAACAATAAACCAGAAACCAGAAACCCGACAGCCCTGTTCGGCTTATTCCCATTCACCTCCATCAGTTTATAAAACTCATGCAAGCCCCATAGAGAAACGATAAAGAATAATGCGGAGAAGGAATAATAATTCCAGAGAATACAACCAAGTAATACAATTACAAACACTGCAGCACTTCCTGTTCTAACTAAAAATTTCTTACTGTCGAAAGCCATATTAATAAATTTTAAAAAGCGAAGCCTGCACTTAAACCAATTCCATACCTTACAAAATAAGTTGCATGCTTTTCGGAATGCTGAACCATATATGAAGGCGCTGGTGGATCAATAAAACGATTAACGCCAACCAATCCAGATAATTGAATCACAGTATGCTTACTAGGACGAAAAACAACCCCATTTACATAACTTAATGATTGAAAATAAGACTCATAAAAAGTAATACGTTCTTGAAAATGAGAAAATTGTTGAGAAAAAGAGCTACCCCATGTGTTATATGAGTAATAAATTGGCTCTTCGGTTTCCACTCTTGCCAAGGCTTTCCCAAAATCAATTCCGAAACTCATAAAATAAGTTGCTTTCTTATGAACACTAGGATAAACCTTTAACTGAACACCTCCATAAGCGACTTTGTAATAGTAAGAATTTCTATTATTAGAAACAGGATTTGTAAGAAGTAGCATTTTTTCCTTCATGCTTTTTTTAGATATAAATTTTGCATCCAATAATCCCTTATTACCAATAAGTACTATCCCAAAATTTCTCTTCTTAAATACATATTCTAAATTTAAATGAAAATTTGCAGTTGCTAACTGCGCAAAGTCAATAGTAATTAACCTTCTTTTAAACTCATCTTCTTTTAAAACCCCATAAGTTGGATCCTTAACACAATTATCATATCCAATCTCTTTCAGCTCAATACAACCATTCCTTAAAATGAATTTTTCAATTAACTTTTTCTTTATAACCAATGTAGGACCTAGCGAATCAAGCGGATGTTTGTATTTAATGTATTTATCCGAAATCTCTTTAACTATAACAGGCAATTTTTGCCCTGTAACCATTACTATGGTATCAAACTGTGCATTCGCTGTTTTAGCAGCAAATAAAATCAAGAGAAAAAAGAAAAAATTCTTCATACAAATTTAGGCTCTTTTCTTTTTGAAGAAAGGAATCTTATCTATCAACATCCCGAAGAAATCAAGAATTTTTTTCATTACATCAAAATATAATGTAACCATTAATGTAATCGACATAAACCAAATTACACCAATATTGAACCAAAACGTAGGAATCATTGCTCCAAATAATTTTTTATTAGGAGCAAGGAAGTGTGCTCTACCCCACTCGTTTGTAGGATTTAAATACACAGGATCAACACGTTGAATTAGCTCACCATCTTTTTCTAAACACTTAGGTCCAAGGTCGTTTGCATTTAGCATCATTTGTGATAAAGCTTCATTTTCATAATTATTTCTTAAATCACTAAACTGCTTTTTCTTCTCATCCGAAAGTTTTGAATAAATTAAATCTTTCTCCGCACGTGCTTTTTTATCGCGTGAAATATAGTACTCAGAAAAAGGCCCGTTTAAATAATTTCTAACTCCATTAAGAATTGCTTTATTAATTGTTTCAGGATTTAATTTATCTACATCCTTGTATGCAATTTTCTTATGCAGTTTACCTTCTTTTATTAATTCATTTTTTAATAAGGCAACATCATCTTTTAATTTTTGCTTTTTTGTTGCGTCCCCAATTTCATGGTCGATACTTACAATCTTTTTTTCTAATTCATCTTTCCAGTAATTCTTTTTATACTGTGCTTCTGAAATGGCCTTTTCATATTTGTAATACGGCTTAAAGTACTCATTTCCCTTAAACTGATTTACAGCTAAGGCTTCGTAGGCCCAACGAGAAGTCATCATCTCACCAACTAAAGGTACACCACCTTGTTTAGCTAAGGTTGGGTTTAACTTATCAAATTTCACAATTACACCACTCAATAATAATTGAGGAATAATTAAAAACGGAATTAATATGTAAATAGTAATGGCACTGTTAAAACTAGATGAAATATTTAAACCAAGCATATTGGCAAAGCATGATGTGGTAAATAAAATCAACCAATAATCAACCCACATACCTTGCACACCCATTACAAAATTACCTACCAATACATACAATACTGTTTGTATAGCAGATAAGGTAAACATGATTCCTATTTTAGAAATTAAATACGAACTTCTACTTAGGTTTAAGAACGACTCACGTTTTAAAATTCTTCTGTCTTTAATAATCTCCTCTGCCGAAACTGTGAGTCCGATAAACAATGCCACAACTACACTCATAAACATGTAAGCAGGCATGTTTTCGTTTTGACGAAATACATAACCAATATTATCTTCATCATCCGTATTAAAGTAACGAATCAAATATCCTAACACAAAAGCTAGTACAGGGGCTTCTAATAAACCAATTGCCATGTACTGTGTGTTCGTTAATTTCGATTTCACGTCACGTGTCATGAAAATTAAGAACTGCTTAATTTTATTTGGAATTTTAAAAGTACTTTCAGGAATAGTTGAATGCTCTTCTATCTTCTCTAATTTACTTTCAATTAATTCCGTGTAATGTCCGTTCCACTCGCTTGGTGTAAACTTACGAGTAGCAGTTTGATTACCGTATTCATCCACCACCTTTGTTTCGATGATGTTAAAGATTAATTCAGGATTTACGTTACCACAACTAATACACTCACTCTCTTCTGAGTTAACATGGTGTACTAATCGTTTAAAGTAAATAACTGCATCAACTGGATTACCATAATAAACAGGATAACCACCCACATCAAGAATTTTCAGTTTATCAAACATTTTGAAAATCTCCGAAGAAGGTTGATGAATTACTACAAACACTAACTTACCTTTTAAGGCAAGCTCCTTAAGTAAGTCCATGATGTTTTCAGAATCTCTTGATGATAAACCAGAAGTAGGCTCATCTACAAACAACACTGCAGGCTCACGTATTAATTCTAAACCAATATTTAAACGTTTACGTTGTCCACCCGAAATTGTTTTTTCTAAAGGCGAACCAACTTTTAAATCTTTGGTATGCTCTAAACCCAAATCGGTTAAAGTGTGCATAACCATTGCCGAAATTTTATCATCGGCGTAATTACCGAAACAAAGTTTAGCATTATAAAATAAGTTTTGATAAACAGTAAGTTCCTCAATCAACAAATCATCTTGTGATACGTGACCAATTACACCTTCTATTTTATCTTTCTCGGTATGAATGTTTATACCGTTGATATAAACACCACCACCACTTGGAATTTCTTGTCCGTTAAGTACATTTAGTAAAGTTGATTTACCTGCACCCGAGCCACCCATAATACCAATAAGCTTACCGCTTTCTTCGGCGATGTTGATATTACGTAAACCTAATTTACCACCTTTAAATTTGTATTCAAGGTTTTTAGCAACAAACGAAATCTTAGCCTGTGTTTTATCAGACAAGAATTTCGAAATAATATCGCTGTAATAAATTGGTTTTACTTTAGTACTTCTTAAAGAAGAACCTGGAGTTAAGATGTATAATTTTTCTGGAGCAATTGCTTGTCCGTTTAAAACTAACTCTTGTGCACCAACAAGTTTAAGAACGTACATGCCAACACTTGGCACATTCATTACCCAAACTTCAATTTCATTATTAAACGAATCGCAAATAACTTGTTTAGTGTTCTGTCTTCCAAATGCTGTATCGTTATTGATTACTAGTAAATGCGAAGCATCAGGATAAACAGAAGGTTTGTCTTCAACAAATGATTTTAAGTTGGCGAATTCCTCCATTGAAATGTTGAAGGTGTCGGCAACAGTAGCAACAAACTCATATTCTTGTTCAGAAATCTCAGCAGAAGAAACAATAAATTCGAGGATACGAATAAGCACAATCACTTTTTGATCCTGCTCTAATTCTTTATTAATCTCAGTACAAATTTTTAAAACCTTAACCGAATTTACAGATGTACGTTTAGCGGTACCATCCTTCTTTTTTGAAACTTGGTGGTGACTTTCTAGGTATTCATCAAATAGTGCAAGGTATTTATCAACTAATTCTTGATTTAATTGTTGCTTTAAGAAAGATTGTACAATGTTTCTACCTGTATTTGTAACGCCATCAACTTTTGCTATGATGGCAAAGAGTTGCATTAAGGCTCGGAGTATTCGTTCACTCATATAATTTGCTTATAGCATTTGATATAAGCATGCAAGATAATTATTTTAACTGGAAACCGATAACAATTTTGCTGCTTTTTTAAACAAAAAAAGCATGAAGTTCAACTCCATGCTTTTTATTAAATTAGATTTAAGGCTTTAATTATCAATTAAATAAGCTCAAAAGGATTGATTAATGCAGATAAATCCGCTTGCCCCGCTTTGGAAACTTTAGGGGTATTTACGCGCATTTTTTTATAATCACCATTGGTAAGCTTTCTTGAGTCGATAGAACTGTTTAAAGCCTTAGCTGTTAAGATTTTTTGCAATTGCTTGCTTGTTTTTAGCGTGTCGTTTGCCGCCTTTTTGCCTAAATAGACATTTTCAAAGTAGTTCTTTACCATTTCGTAAGTATTTGTTTTAAGGTTATATATCAAAAATATAGAATTTTTTCCGAATAATCAAAGCATTTCTCTCGCTAAAACCCTTTAAAATCAATCTTTTTTCGGTTTATCGGTTTAGATTTGAAATAAACTTATTTGATTCTTTAAATTCTATTTTTGGTTACATGACAAAAGTAATGAGCTAGCATTAGCATAATCTTCCCTTTGTCTGATGAAATTGTTAATTAATCGTTATAAATAGGCGCTCAGAATAATAAAAATTAATATTATATGGTCAATCCAAATAAATAGTTTACTTTTGTGCTCGATAAAGGGTGAATAATAGTCTGCTCCTCTAAAAGTACTCGTCGGCCCGTGTTTGGCACAATTGACTACTTGATTTTTCTGCACGACTGTTTAGGCTCTTAAACAGTTTATTAATTAAAACAAATTTAAATGACATTTGAACAATTTGGTCTAGACTCTAGACTACAACAAGCCATTTCAGAAATGGGCTTCACATCTCCTACGCCTATCCAGCAACAAACGCTTGCTAAATTGCTAACCGAAAAAACTGACTTAATTGGTTTAGCGCAAACAGGAACAGGAAAAACCGCAGCATTTGGTTTGCCAATGCTACACAACATTAACCCTGAAAGTAAAACTATTCAAGGTTTAGTATTAAGCCCTACCCGCGAATTAGGAATGCAAATTTCTAAAGACATGGTAAACTACGGTAAACACATGAAAGGTTTAAAAGTAGTTGCAGTTTATGGCGGTGCACGTATTGATCAACAAATTAAAGACATTCGTAATGGATGCCAAATAATTGTTGCAACTCCAGGACGTTTAGTAGATTTAATCGAGCGTAAAGCGATTGATTTAAGCAATGTACAAATCACTGTTTTAGATGAAGCAGATGAGATGTTAAACATGGGCTTTAAAGATGATTTAGATTTTATCTTAGATAAAACTCCTAAAACAAAAAACACTTGGTTGTTTTCTGCAACAATGCCACGTGAGGTAGCACAAATAGCAAAACGCTATATGGAAAACCCAATGGAATTAAGTGCAGGTAACAAAAATGAAGGTGCTGAAAACATTGAACACATTTATTATGTAGTACAAGGAAGAAATCGTTACGCAGCTTTAAAGCGTGTAGTAGATTCTAATCCTGATATATTTGGAATTATATTTTGTAGGACCAGAGCAGAAACTCAAGAAGTTGCTGATGGTTTAATTAAAGATGGTTACAGTGCTGATTCATTGCATGGAGATTTATCTCAATCGCAACGTGATTTTGTAATGAAACGTTTCCGTGCTAGAAGCTTGCAAATGTTAGTTGCTACTGATGTTGCTGCTCGTGGTATTGATGTTAACGATATTACGCACGTAATTAACTACAACTTACCTGAAGAAACAGAAAATTACACACACAGAAGTGGTAGAACTGCACGTGCAGGTAAAAAAGGAAAATCAATTGCTATTGTTACTTCTAAAGATTTAGGAAGAATAAGAGATATTGAGCGTATCATTAAAAAAACATTTACTAAAGGAGTAATCCCTACAGGTGTTGAGGTATGCGAGAGTCAGTTACTTCACTTAGTTAATAAATTACATAATGTAACTGTTAACGAAAAAGAAATTGAATCGTTTTTACCAAAAATTTATGCTGAGTTAGAAGATTTAAGTAAAGAAGAAGTTATTAAACGTTTCGTTTCTGAAGAGTTTAATCGTTTCTTAGCATATTACCAAAATCAACCTGATTTAGAAGATTTAGCTGGTCGTGGCGATAACAATCGTACATCTCGTTTCTTCATTAATTTAGGTGAGTTAGATGGATTAAACCGTCAAAGCTTAAAAGATTTATTAATGGATTTCTCTGGATTAGAAGGAAGAATGTTATTCAACATTGAAGTGAAAAGTAGTTTTGCTTTCTTTGAAACAGAAACACAATTTGCAGAGAAGTTTTTAAACTTAAACAACGATGAGTTATTCTTTAACGATAGAAAAGTAAGTTTAGAATTATCGCAAAAGAAATCGCGTGAAGGTGGAAACTTTGAAAGACGTTCTTCTGGTGGCGGTGGATACAAAGGTAACAGCGAAGGTGGATACCGTGGTGGAAACGGCGGCGGCGGTTACAAAGGTAGAAGCGAAGGCGGAAGCCGTGAAGGTGGATACCGTGGTGGAAATAGCGGCGGTGGATACAAAAGTAGAAGCAGCGAAGGCGGCGGATACAAAGGTGGAAGCAGCAGAGATGGTGGACGTAGCTCAGGTGGTTACGCTAAAAAGAGTTATGGCGAAGGCAATAACTTTAGCAAGCCAAGAGTATCTGAAAGAAGCAGAGAAAGATCTAATTAAAAATTAGATTGTGTAAATAAAAAATTCCCCTGTCATCCTGAGCTTGTCGAAGGGGCGGGGGATTTTTTTTTACAAATGAATTTGGTTATATTTGATTTATATATCCGACACTTTAAGGCGGGAAGACACCCAATCCAGATAGCTATCGAGAGGGTGTATAGGCGCCACTTTATGGCGGGTATAAACAAGTTAGTGGTACCCTATGGGAAACAAAATCAAATATTTAATCATATTACTTTTAACATTTGTTGGTCACATCTATGCTTGTGATTGTCAACCCGTAAATACTGTAAAGGATGAAATTAAAAATTCGGACATTGTAATACACGGTAAAGTTATTAAGGCTACAATTGACACTATGCTAAAATACAATCCAGAATTAGATGTAAATATTACGGTGAACGAGTACATTGTTTTAGTTCTGAAAAAATATAAGGGTAAAATAACTTCAGACACTATTGTAATTAGAACTGATGTAGATGATGAAGGTTGTGGCTTGCAACTAGGTGTGGGAGCTGACTTAATTTTTTACGCTTATAAAATCACTAAAAAATCTTATTTTTTCAATAAGAGGCTTAAAAATTCATTTTTTACTACAAATTGCACACGCACTAGATTTTATAATCAAACAGAGCAAATAGAAATAGAAAAAGTAATAGGCAACCGCTAACAACGGGCAATTGCGCCATGCGGGTTTTGAGGTAGGGCTTTGGCTAAATTAAGGCTTGCGCTAAAGCGCATATTTTTTGTTTTGCCGCCGCTTTAGAAAGTGTTATCTTCGTTTAAACATTTGCGGGTTTAAAACCGTTCGGCTTCGGTAGCCGCACAGCGCAAGCCCGTAGAACGTTATAACTAATTGCTCCGGATTTATCCTCTGAAACAACTTGACATTAAATAAATATGTTTAGTATAAAGAAAAATAGTTTGTTCGTGAACGTAAAAAATGCTCCAGCTCCGTGGACAACTAAGATAATAATCCCTGCTTCAGGAATTATTGCAAGCGGTTGGACAAATGACAATAAAGTGTTTTTGTTATCCTCAGACGGATATTCTGTTTCAAATCCATTAACAGGGAAAATTGAAATCAGCAATGATGATGAATCAAATACAGCAATGACTAAATTCTCAAAAGACAATTTAGAGTTTACTATTGATGAACTTAAGCAAGGCATTAAGGTGTTTGGGTTACGTGGAGGAAATGGCAACCATTTAACCTCAGACTTGTGGAATCTTGATTCCTTTCACCCAGAAATCGGACAGCAAATTGTTGGTATTAACAACGCAAAAAGTAGAACTAACGAAACAGAATACTGGCGCACATTTGATTTAATTGCACTTGAAAGACTTGAATATACTAGGCTCACCTATGGTTTTTCTCCAAACGAAAAACATTTTGGTGTTTTTGGTTCTGGCGGAGCGGAAATATTTACAAGACAGTAGGACGGGAGTTCACTAATAACATAAACAAATCGTTGTAGTAGCAACTAGTTATAACAGCTGTTTGGCGTCAGACGGCCAGAAATTTATTATATTTATGAAGCGGTAGGCCGCCGGAACGCCAAGCCGCAAAACGTTATATGCAATTTATGGACTGGAGTGAAATTTACTTAGAACAACAAAAAGTTTGCAAAAAATACGGCGTAGACTGGGTTGCTGTTGACAGACAAATGATGATTGCAATAAATAATTCAATCTTCACTGATATACAACCTATCAATGGACTTAGACATCCGAAAGAAGAGGTAATTGACGGCTGGTACTTGTGGAGTGGTGGTGAAATACCGCAAGACAACCCACAATTCTTTGAACCGTTATGCGTTGACCACTTAGTTGACAAGCGATTAGTTGTCCTTAAATATTTAGGACTGCCGCCTGGCTGGCGTTTTCAAATTGACGACAACGGTTACGAAGATGTGTGGTATGAAGAAGCGCTTCTTGACATTTAAACAGCATATAACAACGGGCAATTGCGCTATGCGGGTTTTAAGGTAGGGCTTTGGCTAGATTAAGGTTTGCGCTAAAGCCCATATTTTTAGTTTTGCCACCGCTTTAGAAAGTGTTATCTTCGTTTAAACATTTGCGGGTTTAAAACCTGTTCGGCCCCCGAGAAAGACGGGGCAGGTTCGGTAGCCGCGCAGCGCAAGCCCGTCAAACGAACGTTACCACTAATAAGAACAAATTATAACCAATTGCAACACATAAAATTTTACATATTCATTATTATAGTAGTTAGTCTATTTTCTTGCGGACAAAAAACACCGTCGGGGGATAAAAACATTCATAACACCGATACTTTTAATTTTGCTGTCAGCAAAGAAAATATTGATTTAAAACCTTTACTTGCGGACACTTTAAATAACATCACAATTAAACCAGAGGATTTAAAAATAATGCAGAACTGGTCTTTAAAGGACGGCTGGTTCCCAGACCAAGACTTAAATTTCGAAAAGACTGATATAGAAGACTATGTTTTTATCTTCCGAAAAGATGGGACAATTGACTACCGAACAACTAATGTTTTTGGAAGTTGCCCAGTTGGTGCATTTACAATGACTGATGGCATGTGGACAAAGGACGGACAAGATTTAACTTTGGAATTAAGAGGATTAGTAACAGCAGACTATTGGTATTGGTGGAAAGTTCAATACAAAATAGTAAAATTAACATCAGGTCAACTAAAACTCAAAGTTATTAAGATTCTTAAAAAGAAAGAGATTGATTCAACACTTAAATGGGAAGACTTAATAAGAGAATGAGATGAACTGGCTATAACAATGGTTTGGCGACAGGCTCCAGAAATTTATTATATTTATGAAGCGGAAGGCCGCCCGAACGCCAAGCTACAAATTAGATATTAGTAGACAAAAAACAATGACAAATAAAATCATCATATTAATTTGTTTTGTTTCGACTACCATGCTAGGACAGGTTGATAGAATAAAAATTGTAAAAGAAAAGCCTTGTAAATTTAAAGTGACTATAAGTGACAAAATCATTAATGACACTTTATGGTTAGGTGGTTATACCTGCATTGGTATAGATAATGCTAAAAGTGAGGATGTTTTTTTGCAGACTTATAAAACTAAAAGAGGAAGTTTAACTATCATGAACCAAAACAATATTGAAATTTTATTCGCAGATTTTTGTTTGGTTGACAATTATAAATTGCATCACATTAAAGCTACACCGTTAAAAGATTTCCCTAACTCTTACTTTTTGACTTTTAATTACATTAAAAAATAAAAGTTTGGGCGGCAAGCCAAGGTGCACCATTCGCTGGCACTTACTAGTGGTAACAACAGGCAATTGCGCCATGCGGGTTTTGAGGTAGGGCTTTGGCTAAATTAAGGCTTGCGCTAAAGCGCAGTTTTAAAGTTTTGCCGCCGCTTAAGAAAGTGTTATCTTCGTTTAAACAATTTTGGGTTTAAAACCTGTTCGGCTTCGGTAGCCGCACAGCGCAAGCCCGTGAAACGTTAGGCACAATATGCAAAGACAAATTATTATACTGACAATAGTTATACTTGGATTAGCATCATTTACTAATACAAATCAAAAAACTTGCATCCATACTTACTTTCCTAGATTCTTTTTTAAAGTAAACTCTACAGACTATTATGACCAAGACCCATTCTCACATCATGAACCTCCAGACTCACTATTAAATCTTTTATTAGCAACTGATTCTCTAAATCCATCTTTAAGTTTCGAAATTGTTGGTTTTTCAGACTTTTCAGAAAAAAAACCTGTTGATTTAAGTATTAAAAGAGCCGAACGAATAAAAACAGAATTGGTAAAACGAGGTGCAGACCCGAAAAGATGGTTAATTGTCGGTTTAGGTACAAGTCGACCGTTAGTTCCGTTAAACGAAATAAAATCAGAGAGTAATCAAACAAAAAAAGATTCTCTTCGAACTAGAAATAGACGAGTGATTTTCAGATTAGCAACTTCAATCAAAACAAAAGAACAGGAATTACGAGAACAATTAAAAGGTAAATAGCATAATATGCCTAACAACTGGCAATTGCGCCATGCTTGCATCGTATAAGGGCTTTGGCTAAATTAAGGTCTGCTGCGCAGTTTTTTTTTGTTTTGCCGCCGCTTAAGAAATTTGTATCTTCGTTTGAACATTTGTTGGCATAAACACTTTACGGCTTCGAAAGTCGCACAGCGCAAGCCAGCGGAACGTTATCTACAAAAATGAAAATCATCACCTACTCTCTTTTATTTTTGATTACTGCCTTTTGCACCAGCTGCAATCATTCATCAACTCAACAAAATAACAAATCAAGTATTGATTCTTCTAATTACAAGATAAGCTCAATTAAAGATTCTCTTTCTACTAAGCCAGATACTACACTAAAAAACGAATCTAAAATTACCGAGTTTAAATCAGTGGATGATTATATCATAAACAAAAAAGACAAATCCAATAAAGCTTTAAGAAGTAATATAAAGTATGAAATAGAGCAATGGAAAAATGTTAGCAATCCATTTGTTGCATCTTACCAAGGCTGTGATTTTGGAGACTATTTTCATTTGAATTTTAAAGATGCCAATAGCAAAAATTATGATTTTGGTTTTGGCAACAATAACTATGGCGAATACTCGCTTTTTGATACCCTAAGTTTTAAAGATAATCACAAGTATCTTAAACAGTCGTTCAAAATTTATTGGGATTGGAAACCAACCTCCTTTCCTTGTTGTGATGGAGAATATAATTTAGTAAAGGCCTATCTTCCTTCCATTACTAAATTGGAGTTACTAGAAAATAAGGGTGTCAAAAAATAAACACTATTGAATGAGCGTCCCAGCGTTTTCTAGCAAAAAAATAATAGCAATTAGGTAATTTTAATCTTATTGAAATTATCTTATATTTACTTCTATTAAATGTAAGATATGAAACGAATTATACTACCCCTTTTGTTTTTGAGCTTGGTTACAAATTTCTGTCTCGCACAAAATCCATTAATCGATTCATTAAAAACAGTAATTGCTAAGAGAAACGAAGATACATTAAAAGTAAATGCCTATACTTCACTAGCTGTTGAACTTCGTAAATCAAATTTAGATACAGCAATTATTGTTGGTAAAGAAGGCCTTGCACTTGCTACCAAAATAAAATGGAAAAAAGGAATTGGTTTTGCAAACCATATTTTGGGTGTAATATCCTATATGAAAGATGAGAAAACACAATCGATGGCTTATAACAACACCGCTATTGCCATTTGGAAAGAGTTGGCTAATTCAACCAATAAATCGGAAGCAGCTTATGGGAAATTATATATTGCAAAATCTTCTATAACCAATGCTAACATTTTTATAGATCAAGCAAATTATTCTAAAGCACTAGAATATAGTTTTAACGCACTTAAAACAGTAGAAGAATTAGGCGATAAAAAAGTGCAAGGCGTTGTTTTAGGCAATATTGGCAATATATATGCTACTCAAAAAGAGTACGACAAAGCATTGGAACATTACAATAAAGCATTTGTAGTTGGTTCTGAAATGGAAGATCCAATTTTTATATTGAATCAACTAAGCAATATCGCTAACGCCTACAAATCAAAAGGTGATAGTAAAAAAGCGTTTGAATATTATACCAAAACATTAAAAAAGGCGGAAGAATTTGGTGTAAAATCTAGTCAAGCAAGTTCAATTGGAAACATTGGTCAGTTATATGTGAAAGAAAAGAAGTACGATGAAGCCATTGCTAATTTTAAGCTAGCGATTGTAATTGCCGAAGAAATTGGTGATAAAGGATTACTAATTTTTAATCTTACTAATTTAGGTGGTATTTATTGGAAAATTGGAAAGTATCAAGAGTCGGAAAAAAACTTATTGGAAGCATTAAAATTGGCGGAGGAAATTGGCGACCCGAAATATTTAATGGCTGTTGAAGATAACCTTGGCAATCTTTATGATGATAGCGGAAAGCCAGCATTGGCACTAGAACATTTTAAAAATTACATTATTTATAGAGATTCTATTACCAATCAACAAAATCGTAAAGATCTTTTTCGTTCGGAAATAAATTATGAATTTGAAAAAAAGGAATTGACAGCAAAAGCTGAACAAGATAAAAAAGATGCTATTGCTGAAGAAGAAAAACAACAACAAAAAATGATTTTGTATTTTGTTGCAATTGGAGGACTACTAGTTGTTTTCTTTTCTGTTTGGTTATACAAACGTTACAAAATTACTCAAAAACAGAAATTAGTAATCGAACATCAAAAGCAAATTGTTGAAGAGCATCAAAAAGATATTATAGATAGCATCACTTATGCGAAGCGTTTACAGGACGCCATACTTCCGCCAATTGCATTTATAAATAATTATGTTCCTGAAAATTTTGTGCTATACAAACCCAAAGATATTGTTGCTGGTGATTTTTACTGGGCAGAAAGTGTTGGTGATTTATTTTTTATTGCAGCTGCCGATAGCACCGGACATGGTGTTCCTGGCGCAATGGTTTCCGTGGTTTGTTCTAATGCATTAAACAGAACGCTAAAAGAATTTAAAGAAACGGAGACAGGAAAAATTTTAGATAAAACGCGTGAATTGGTTGTAGAAACCTTTGAAAAAAGCACCAACGAAGTAAAAGACGGCATGGACATTTCATTACTTTGTATTGATAAGAAAAACAATGCAGTTTATTGGAGCGGGGCAAATAATCCACTGTGGTACGCTTCGACCCTTCGAGAGCCTCAGGGCTCAGCGTCCCAACTCTCCGATAATGCAATTGATGTAAAGAAAAACTTGAGTAATGAAGCTCTCGAAGGGCGAGATGCCACCATTATCGAAGTCAAAGCAGATAAACAACCAATAGGAAAAACGGAGAAGCAAACTAAATTTACTACACACAAAATAAATTGTTCGAAAGGAACAATCTTTTATTTGTTTACCGACGGTTTTGCAGATCAATTTGGAGGACCGAATGGTAAAAAGTTTAAATACAAAGCTTTGGGGGAATTGCTAATAAAAAATGTAAACTTGAGCATGAATGAGCAATCAAGCGCCCTTGATAAAGCCTTCGAAGATTGGAAGGGAAATTTAGAACAAGTTGACGATGTTTGTATTATAGGCGTTAGACTATGATACAAACGAATAGTTTACCTTGATTCCTGAGCCTGCCTGATCGGCAGACAGGCTTGCCGAAGGAACGAAGAGATGTTTGTATTATCGGTATTAAGTTGTAATTCCTTAAAGTAATTTTACATTTAGCTATTCAAAGCAAAGAAATAAAACTTAGCCTCGTTTTCCACGCATAACTTTTAACTTAAACTTGTTTATAAATCGTTTCAAATTTTAGAAGAGATTTGGAATTGTGTTAAGAAATAAAGCTAAATTTACGTAATCACTTTTTATGAAAAACATATTCCTGCTATTATTGTTTATTATTGGTTCAGATGTATTTTCACAAAATATATCTTCACTACGAATTGGAGAAAAGGTACCACCTCTTTATTTAAATAACAACGAAAATAATTCGCATTCTTTTTCATTTGTGAAGATGAAAAAATTAATTTATGTGCATTTTTGGAGTACCGATTCGGATTCGAGTATTGCTGAGTTGGGTGAAGTAAACAAATTATATAACGAATATGCACCTCAAGCTTATTCAAACAATTTATCTTTTGATGTAATCACTGTTGCAAAAAGTTCTGATTTTAAAACATGGAAAGAGATTTTAGTCAAAAACAAACTAAACAGAGAATTGAATTACATTTCATTAGATGGATATTGTGATTTACATGTAAAAAACAATAAAATAGATAGAATCCCTTATGGTCTTTTAGTTGATTCAACAGGTGGTATTATACTAAAAAATCCAACCATTTTTCAAGTGAAAAACTATTTAAGTAAATTTTCTGCTGACAATACCAATAATATAATTTCAGGAAGAGTAGTTACTGGTACAAAAGACTTGAACCCACTTGCGTACAGAAAAATATACATTACAAATAAAGACGATGACACCATACAAACTATAATAACAAATAACTTTGGGGACTTTACAATAAAAAATGAATACCCAAAAAATGAATTATCTATTAAAATATCAAAGTACCCAGAAATTACTGGAACAGATAAAGTTTTTTTGGCCAATAATAAAGGTAAAGTAATTGGAATGTTCTTACCGAACTCCAATGGATTTACTTATAAATTTTTAGCAAAAGATGTATTTATTTTAAAACCTATTGAGGAAGAAGAAGACCCAGGAATTGCCTCCTTAAACTATAAAAAGAAATTATTCTTCACAGAACGTATTTTCCACTCAAACGAAACAAGTCTAAGCGACACATCAAAAAAGAGACTTGATTTTATTATATTAAAAATGAAAGAAAATCCAAGTTTTAAAATGGAGATAAAATCGCATACAGATATTACGGGTAGTCCAGAAGGAAACTTAGTTCTTTCAAAAACAAGAGCGAAAAACATTTTAGATTATTTTATTTCAAAAGGGATTGATAAGAAAAAAATTGTTTCAGTTGGCTTAGGCGATAAATTTCCAATTATTATATGTGATGATGGAAATTGTACTCCTGCAGAACTTGAATTAAATAGGAGAATAGAATTCATTCTAGGAAAGTAACCTCATTATTTATTTCCTTACTAGCTTAGTACCTCATGTCGGTTCGAGCACATTAGAGAACCAGAGATTTCGCAATATGGTGTTAAAGAAAACTCCTTTAATTTTTCAAAAAATTAATTACTGCCTTGTTTAATTTTCTGGAATACGAAAAAGTAGCATCGTGTTTTGCTTTTTTAAACACGCGTAATTGTGTTGTAGACGGAAAATAGTTATTCAAATCCTTCCCAACTTGTAATGGTACAATCCCATCCTTTGCTCCCCACATTAGCAGCACCTTAGTGTCTTCAAAATGATAATTGTAGTTTTTATAGGTTGTTTGATGCTGCATTAAGTAATTAATTTGCTTTATCCTTACCTCACGGTCGGGTGTAAAAACATGCGCTATAAATTTCCGCTTAAACCTATTTGTTGTTGGAAATGGTCTTTTTACCGCTGCCTTCATCATTGCTTTAAACTCAGTTTTATTTTCGGGAACTAATACACTTGCTATGCTTTTTACATTGTTTACCTTTGCCAAACTATCCGACATGGCTGCTGAATAAAATTTAACTGGAGCATCAATTATAATTAATTTATTTACTTCTTCTGAATATAACTGGTTGTATACCGATGCCGTTAAACCTCCGTAACTAAAGCCCATTACATGAATATTAGTATTTACATTCATTTTCACTAAGGCCTCGTGCAATTGCTCAGCCTGAAACTCAACCGCATAATTTTCTTCCTTGCTAGTGCTTTCGCCAAAATAAATCAAATCAGGAATTAATAAATTATAGTGTTTCGATAAGGCTTTAATTTGTTTGTACCAATTAGTTCTACCATTTACACCCAAACCATGAATCATTAACAAATAAGGCTTGTTTGGTTTTGAAGAATAATGCAGATGAATAATAGCATTAGAAGTTGCTATCAACGTATCGCCCTTTAAATATTTGTGAATATTCTTTGCTACCTTCTTTTCTTGAATTTTAAAAACAAGTGGTGTTTTGGTTTGTGCATTCAAACTAAAAAAATAAACAGAAAAAATAAACAGAAAACGAACACCAAAATTCATCATAAGGTTTTATAAAACTCCTCTAAAAACGCAATACCTTGCTCTTTATTGTTCGGTATCACTCCATCTAAAATAGCTTCCCTTAAAGCGTTTTTTAAATCGCCTACTTTTTTGCAAGGCTGCAGATTAAACATTTCCATTATTTCTTCTCCGCTTACTGGAGGCTGCCAATTGCGCAGTTTATCCTTTTCTTCTAGCTCCTTTAATTTCTCTCTTACAATCTCAAAATTTTGTAAGTAACGTTTTACTTTGTTCGGATTTTTAGTTGTAATATCAGCTTCGCACAAAGTCATTAAATCATCAATATCTTCACCTGCTTCAAACAAAACCCTTCGCACAGCACTGTCCGATATTTCGGTTTTCGCTAAAACAATTGGACGCAAATGGAGTAATACTAATTTTTGTACATACTTCATTTTTTCGTTCAAGGGCAGTTTTAAATTCGCAAATATTTTAGGAACCATTCGCGCACCCTTGTCTTCGTGCCCATGAAAAGTCCAGCCATGCTCAGGTTCAAAACGCTTGGTTGCAGGTTTGGCTATATCATGCAAAATTGCTGCCCACCTCAGCCATAAATCATTACTCTTACGCGCTGTATTATCTAGCACTTCAAGTGTGTGATAAAAATTATCCTTATGCGATTTTCCGTTAATGGTTTCTACACCATGCAGCTTAACCATTTCTGGGAAAATAAGATGCAACAAACCTGTATCAAACAACAATTTAAAACCAACCGAAGGAACAGGAGATAAAATAATTTTATTCAACTCATCTGTAATACGTTCCTTCGAAACAATTTCTATCCGTTGTTTATTTTCAGAGATAGCTTGCAAAGATTTTTCTTCAATAGTAAAACCTAATTGACTCGAAAAACGAATCGCACGCATCATTCGCAATGGATCATCGCTGTAGGTAATATCAGGTGCTAAAGGTGTACGTATAATTTTATTCTCTAAATCAGCTTTTCCGTTGAATGGATCGAGTAATTTTCCAAACTCACTTTTATTTAAACCAATAGCAAATGCATTAATAGTAAAATCTCTTCTATTTTGATCATCTTCTAAAGTACCATCTTCCACAATTGGTTTGCGCGAATCACGGTTATATGATTCTTTACGAGCACCAACAAACTCAATTTCCAAATCATCTATCTTAACTTGTGCAGTTCCAAAATTTTTAAAAACCGAAAGATGTGCATTATCACCTAATTTTTGGTGAACTAATTTAGCCAATTCAATTCCTTTACCAATGGTGACAACATCAATGTCTTTACTTTCTCTTTCCAAAAAAATATCGCGCACAAATCCACCAATAACATAAGCTTGAACGCCAAGTTCATCGGCACAGGAAGCAATTAGTTTAAATACAGGGTTTTTTAAGTAGGCTTGCACGGGGCAAAGTTAGGCTTATTTGCGAAATGTGTTTGGGAATTGTGAGATTTATTTAAAACAAAAAGCCTTAGAATATTAATTCTAAGGCTTTTAAATCAGCTAATAAATATTACTTCACAATAGTTACATTCCCTGGCACATCTAATTTATCTCCGTTATATCCAATAATTTTAATAATGTAAAAATAAATACCATCCGATACTACTTCACCATTTGTTAGCTTACCATCCCAAGTAGAATTAATTGCATCCCACTCGTAAAGTAACGACCCCCAACGGTTGTAGATAGAACCCTTGGCTTCTTTTGCACCTTTAATGTCTAATGCAAATACATCATTAATACCATCGCCATTTGGTGTAAATATGTTTGGTATAATCACTCTAATTTCATCATCAACAAAAATGGAAATGGTTGCGGTTGCAACACATCCACTTTCATTATCTGTTGCAGTCATCGTAACATTAAATAAACCACCTTGTTCAAATTGATAAGCTGCATCTTGAGTTGTTGCAAATGTTGTGGCGTTATAAATCCATTGATACGTATCTGCAGAATCTACACCAATACTATTATTTGTAAACACCACAGGCAAAGGAACACTTCCCGAATCGGGGCTTGCAGAAATTGCCGCAACGATATTGTAGTTAGATGCTATAACAGGTTGCACCGAACTAACACATCCATTATTTGTAACCACTACATAAAAAGTATCAACCGTATTTGTTGCTAAAGCTGGGCTATAGGTATTACCTGTATTAACTAAATTAGTTAAAGTACTATCACTATACCAAGTTACGGTGCCTGTTGCATTTGCAGTTAAATTTAAAGCTGCCCCTGTACAGGTTGATGCTCCTAATACGCTTGCATCAGTAGGTGTTTCATTAACCAAAATGGTAACACTTGCAGTGTGTGTACAATTACCTGGATTATTTATTGCACTATATGTATAAGTTCCAGAAGCTAAAGTACTAGCATTTGTAATCGTTTCATTTTGGTTGGTAGAAGTGAATCCATTTGGACCTGTCCATAAAGAACTATTTCCACCTTGTCCGTTTAAAACAATATTATTACCCGAACATAGTGTTGTAGCAGCTGCACTTGCGTAAGCTGTTGCTGTATCATTTACAACAACAGTAATTGTTGCAGCGCTACTTGTACACAATCCATTTGAAACAGTTACAGTATACGTTCCACTATTTGAACCTACAACTGAATTTATTTGAGGCGCTGCATTATTTGATGTATAACCATTAGGACCTGTCCAACTATAAATTGTTCCATTAGCAGATGAAGCAGTTAACACTAAATTTTCTCCTTCACACAAACTATCATCGCTTGCTTGTAATGGATCTAAAACTGGTGTTTCATTTACTAATATATTTACTGAAGCTGAATGACGACAATCTCCAGGATTGTTAATTGATGTGTAAGTGTAAAGTCCTGATGCTGCTGTAGTAGCATTAGTAATTGTTTCGCTTGCGTTAGTTGATGTAAATCCATTTGGACCTGTCCATGAAGAACTGTTACCTCCTACTCCAAAAAGTGAAATAGTATTACCCGAACAAATAGTTGCAGCTACTGCACTTGCATAAGCAGTTGCTGTATCATTTACAACAATAGTAATGGTAGCAGCATTACTTGTACACAATCCATTTGAAACAGTTACAGTATACGTTCCACTATTTGAACCAACAACAGCATTTATTTGAGGCGCTGCATTACTTGATGTATAACCATTAGGACCTGTCCAACTATAAATTGTTCCATTTGCAGATGAAGCAGTTAACACTAAGTTTTCTCCTTCACACAAACTATCATCGCTTGCTTGTAATGGATCCAAAATAGGCGTTTCGTTTACCAATATATTAACCGTAGCCGAATGACGACAATCACCAGGATTGTTAATTGAAGTATAAGTATACGTTCCAGATGCAGCTGTAGAGGCATTAGTAATTGTTTCGTTTACATTGGTAGAAGTAAATCCATTTGGACCTGTCCACTCCGAGCCATTACCTCCTACTCCAAAAAGTGAAATAGTATTACCCGAACAAATAGTTGTAGCAGCTGCACTTGCGTAAGCTGTTGAAGTATCATTTACAACAACTGTTACATCTCTAACAACACTTGAGCAAAATGCGGTAGAAGCTGTAACTGTATAAATACCTCCATTTATATTCACCAAATTATTTATATCCGCATTTGCAGTTGAGGAAGTGAAACCATTTGGACCTGTCCAACTAAATGTTGTTGCACCTGTTGATGTAACTACCAGAGCTAAATCTTCACCTTCACAAAGCACTGTGTCAGCTGCAACTGCTAGTACTGGTTGCTCAGGAGTTTGGTTCACCGTTAATAAAATCGAATCTCTATCCGAGCATCCTGTAACACCATCAGTAATTTCAACTGCGTAGTAACCAGCATTTGAAAGTTGAACATTAGTTAATTGTAATGTTCCACCAACTGTATTTAAATAATCCCACACAATATTACTTGCGCCTGATGCTGTTAAAGTTACATCTTGCCCCGAACAAACCGGATTAGCTGATACACCTAATGTTGCATTTGGATTAGTATTAACCACTACATTAACTACTACAGGATTACTATTACAACCACTACCTGTTGCAATAACAGTATAAATTCCTGCATTACTTGCACTTGCATTTGTTATAGTAGAATTTTGGTCAGTAGAAATAAATACATTTGGTCCAACCCAACCATAGCTTGTTGCATTTATTGATGAAGCAAATAAATTAATTGTTTCACCTTCGCACACCGCACTTGAAGAACCTGTAGTTAAAGGATCTGAAGGCGTTTCATTAACATCAATAGCAACTGTTGACTGAGCGGTACATCCATTTGCATCGGTAACAGTTAAAGAATAGGTTCCATCAGCAGCAATTGTACTTCCTGTTATTGTTGGATTTTGGTCGGTACTTGTATAAGTATTAGGTCCTGTCCATGCATAACCTGTTCCACCTGAGCCAAACAAATTAATTGTACTACCACTGCAATAAGTAGGATTGCTGCTTGTTGCAGATGCAGTAGGATTTGCATTTACCGTAATTGGAATAGTACTACTACTTGTACAATTACTTTCGGTAACTGTTAAGGTATAAGTTCCTGCATCAGCCAATGTAACCGCTCCAATAGATAAAGAACTTGTTCCACTTGATGAGTTAGGACCCGACCAAGCATAAGTTGGATTGGTAGCCGTTGAACTACCAGTTAAAGAAAGTGATTGCCCAACACAAAGCGTATTATCATTTGCTAACACACTTGGTGCTGCTGGCGCTCCTGGGTTAGTAATACTATAAGGGCCAAATGTAACTGGGCAATTAAAATTATCAGTAACTGTAACATTATAAGCTCCTGCAGGTTGATTAGTAATACTGTTACTATTACCACCAACTACAGTTGGTGTAGAGTTTGTCCAAACATAATTTAATACTCCCGTACCTGTAACGGCAATATTATTTAATGCACCAGTAGATAATCCACAAGCACTTTGTGTTACTGTAGGAGCACCTGTTACCCTTGGCAAAGGATTTACAGTAATAGTATATTGAACTGCAGTTGCCGCGCATGAACCAATAGTAGCATTTAGTGTAATTGTAGATGTTGTAACAGAAGTAACATTAGCAGATGTAAAACTTGGTGTTCCACCTGCACCACTTGCAAGCGATAAACCTGTTGAAGTGCTAGAACTAGACCAAGAAACACTAGTAGTAGGTAAAGCTGTAAAATTAATAGCAGCAACATTGCTATTACCACAAACTGTTGTGTTTGTAACCGCACTAATAACTGGAGTAGGATTTACAGTAATTGTAAACGTTTGAGATGAACCTGTGCAGGCTCCTAAAACAGGTGTTGCTACAATAGTTCCTGTTTGAGCAGTTGTAACATTTGGGGCTAAGTAAGTCGCAATATTTACATTACCACTTGTTGCAATTCCAATATCAGCATCACTATTAGACCAGTTAACAGTTGCTGCTGGAGTAGTTACAAAATTTGTTGCTAAAACATTTGCCCCACCACATACCGTTTGATTTGCTGGGTCAGTTAACACAGGGGTTGGATTTACTGTAATAGTAAACGATTGTGAAGTTCCAAAGCATGTTCCAATTTTAGGAGTAGCTGAAATAACTGTTGTTTGGGTTGCGGTAACCATTGGAGTTGGAAATGCACCGATATTATTAGCACCTGTAGACTGTGTTAAACCAACACCTGTAGTTCCAGAATTAGTATTCGAATTTGTCCAATCAACGCTTCCTCCCGAGGAAGGTGAATAAGCAAAAGTAACCGCGCTCGTATTATTTCCACCACATACAGTTTGATTATTAATTGTAGTTGTAAACTGTGGGGTTGGTCGAACAGTAATAGCAAATGTTTGCGCTGTTCCTGAACATGAATTTAAAGTAGGGGTCGCAGTAATTGTAGCGCTTTGCGTAGTTGTAACTGCTGGCGAGTTGTATCCTGCAATATTTCCTGTACCAGTTCCCGAGGTAATCCCAATACCATTTACACCAGAACCTGTATTATTATTTGTCCAGTTAACGGTCGCACTTGGTGATGTTGTAAAGGTAATTGCAGAAATAGGAGAACCACCACAAACAGATTGGTCGCTTGGGTCAGTTAATGTTGGTCTTGGTTTAACAGTAACTGTTACTGTTTGAGCAGGCCCTGCACATCCTGCAGAAGACGTTGGTGTAACAGTATAAGTAATATCTTCATTAGTTAAAGAAGTAACAGTAAGGGTATTTGTAATTGCACCACCTATAACTGCCGATGTACTTTCGCCAGTTACATCTGTATTATTTGCTGCAACCCAAGAATATGTAGAAGGAATAGAACTAGTTAATGTTAAACCAACACTTGTCCCACTGCAAATAGCGGCTGGAGCAGTTGAACTAGTCATACTTGGTAGTTGATTTACAGTAATTGTTTTAGTAAGCGTCTGCTTCTGCTCACAAACACCAGTAACAATGCAGGAATAGGTTGTTGATGTATATGGATTAACAGTTATACTTTGTGTTGTTTGTCCTCCAGGAACCCACTCATAACTACCAACTGTAATGTTTGGGGCAGTAAGTGTTACTGGCCCACCATAACATACACTATCCGAGGTAGCCGTAATTGGAGGAAGCTGAACACCAGAAAGAACATTAATAGTATAATTACATAAATCTCCACCAAATCCATCAATCTCTAAATAATAATCCTGCCCAGGTGTAAGACCATTAGCAGTTAATGTAAATGTTGAAGTACTTTCTATGAAATCTGAAACAGTTGTGTAATTACTACAATCTGAAGAACTAAAAATTTGCATTTGAATACCTCCACCATCCCAACAATCAGAAACCCCCACTTTTAAAGAAACTGTTGCTGCTGCGGCTGTAAACCTTATCCATGAATTATTATCTATTGTAACATCATAATTAGTTACCCCCGCAGCACTACCATTATCTCCGTTTAAGTTAGTGCCAAATACACCATTTGAATTTACATTAGCTGCCAACTGATTACCAGTGGTTGCTGATTGATTATTACCATACATGTTTCCGGAAACAGGAAATGTACCTCTTGTATATCCTTTAGTTGAGGCACCATAATTATTTAAATCACATATATATAAAGCAGTTGTACATTCATCGTTAGAAACAGAAGTTGCACAAAATCCAAAATTACCTTCTAAGCCACCATAACCCCAATACCTCAAGTAAACAGTTGTTCCAGGAGTTAAACCAGTTGCTTTAACAAAAGGCAACATATCAAATGTTCCACCAGGATATAAGGCATTGTCATCAGAACACGCAACTTGAGACAAAGAACCACAAACTCCAGTATATAATGCCATCACTCCATCATTAATATATCCCGCACTCACATTAGGTTGCGATGTAATAGTTAATACACCACTTGCAGGAACAACTATTTTAAACCAAACATCAGCAATTGATGAAGTAGAGAATCCACCATCAGCAGCTCCACTTCCACCAACACATGAAGAAGGAGTTGGAGATGGAGTCTCTCCAGCATTTACATTCGAAAAAGTGAAATAATTACAATCAGGTGTAATTGCGGGAATAGCAATAGCATTAGCACAAGCATCATTAACCGGTGCCCCTGAAGGTGGGGTTCCTGTAACACAAATTTGGAAAGAAGATCCTGTTACCGAATAATAATCATAAACACGAATACGATATGTTTGTCCTATTACCAAACCTGGAGCATTTATTGTTTCGGTTCCATCCGTATAACCAACATCTGCACAATAAAGAGAAGTAAACGTACCACAAGAACCGGCAAACAACTCAACCACTGGGTCCATATTTGCGCTAGGATCAACCGTGATTGACATGACAGAGCTATTTGCGACAAAAGTGTACCACACATCATCATCTGCTGTACCTGCGCAACCTGCGTATGACTGAGTAGCATTTAAAGTTGTACCATTTGTATAAGTACAAGCTGAATTAACTGTTAGTGGAGTAGGAGAAAAACAAGAATTATTTGATGGAGCCGTTGGTGGGGTCGAAACGCAAATAGTAAAAGTTGATGAACCAGAACCTGCCCCATAATGATACACGCGAATACGATAAGTAGTTCCAATTGTTAATCCTGTAGCATTAATTGTTTCAGTTTGGCCGTTAAAACCGATATCTCTGCAATACATTGAGGTAAGACTTCCGCAGTTAGATGAATACATTTCAACAACTGCATCAAAAGATGCTGAACCCGTTACAACAATTTGTTGCGAAGTTCCTCCTGCCACAAAAGAATACCAAACATCATCATCAGCAATTCCCCCACAGTTAGCAGGAATAGATTGAGTAGCCCCAGAGGTCGTTCCACTTGTAGGGGAACTACAATTTGCTGTAACAGTTAAAGGCGTTGCCGAAGAACAATTATCAGACTGAGCAAAAGTAATTGCTGAAGAAAGGAAAAGGAATATATATAATAAATATCTCATAATTAATGTTTCTTTATATTTAGTTTGCTGAATAAGGTTCAAATTTCATTTCAATTGGCTGAAAATTATTTTTAAGAAGCAAGTTCTTAACCTCTAGAATACTAAACATTTCCTCATTTTCCCTTTTCCTAGCCTTTTCCGAAACAATAATGCGGATTTGCCCACCTAACTTTTCTTCCTTATACTCTATTTTCGACTCAGTAACATAGGGCATTTTTGAAACAGCCGAGCGTAATTCTTCCAAATTACCTGAACCTGAAAAAGTATAATAATAAATTGTTTGTTTCATCCCATTTGAATTAGTCTGCGCTTGGCTATTCACAACAAAAAATGCACATACGACCATTAATAAAATTGTAATTTTTTTCATATCCGTAAAATAATTATTTAGTGATTAAACTTAAACCGATTGGTAAAGTACAAACTTGGTTTTTGTTATTTTGAGACTGCGCTCCTAGAGAAAAAAAAACCAAGAAAATAAAAGAGAATAAAACTTTTGTCATTTTCATTCTGTTAGAAAACAAAAATAACCTATTTCGTCTTATTTCCTACAAATATGAAGATAAAAATTAATGCTAAACCAGTTTAGAAAATGTTAATTTTTTGATCAAGTTAGTTTATCAAAGCTATTAACAATAAATGAACATTAATGCTCACGTCCCATAAGGGCTTCGGCAAAATTTAAGAGCTTGTTTTTTTTGTCTGCATCACAACTTATTAGGTCAAGATTTTTTAATGCAGAAGAGTAATGTTTATTTACTTCCTCTTCACTTATTTCTTGTATTCCTAATTGGTTGTAAATGGATTTAACTGCTACTACTTTTTCGGCTTTGTCAAATTCGGTTTTTGAAATCCAAGCATTCAATTCTTTTTGTTGAGCTGGGTTTGCTAACTCTAAACTCTTCAGTAACAAAAATGTTTTTTTATTTGAGATGATGTCTCCCCCACTCTGCTTACCAACCTTATCGGTATTTCCGTAAACATCTAAAATATCATCTTTTAATTGAAACGCAATTCCAATTTCTTTACCAAAATTATAAATGTGCTTTTGCGTTTCTAAATCAGCACCTGCAATAATTGCTCCCATTTGCAGACTGCAACCTAATAAAACAGCCGTTTTCAAGGTAATCATATTTACATACGAATCTATCGAAACTTCATTTAGTGTTTCAAAATTCATATCTAATTGCTGGCCTTCACAAACTTCAATTGCAGTTTGATTAAACAATGCTAATAATTGTGGTAAATGTTCGGGTTTACACTTTGCCAGTTCTTTGTAAGCCATCACCAACATAGCATCACCACTTAAAATACCAATATTATGATTCCACTTTTCATGAACAGTTGCTTTACCTCTTCTCAAAGGTGCGTTGTCCATAATATCATCATGAATTAAAGAAAAATTATGAAACAACTCAACAGTATTAGCTGCACGAATGGCTTCATTAATATCTCCTTCAAATAAATCGCAACCAATAAGTGTAATTAAAGGGCGGATTCTTTTGCCACCAAGCGATAAAATATATTGTTGTGGCTCGTATAATTCAGCAGGCTTCTTACTTAAATCCTCATTTAATTTAACCAGCGATTTTTGAAGTATATCTATTAAAGCTTGGTAAGCCTCTGTCATAGGTTTTAAATATTATTCTCCAATTAATTTTAACAAGTAATCTCCGTAACCACTTTTGGTAAGCGGCAAAGCTACTTTTTTTAATTGCTCTTTATTAATGAATCCCATCTTAAAAGCAACTTCTTCTATACATCCAATTTTTAATCCTTGGCGTTCTTCAATAACTTGAACAAATTGCCCCGCTTGCATTAAAGAAGCAAAAGTGCCTGTGTCTAACCAAGCTGTGCCTCTATCTAAAATACTAACGCTTAATTTTCCTTGACGAAGATACTCTTTGTTTACATCAGTAATTTCATACTCACCGCGCGGACTTGGTTTTAAATTTTTCGCAATTTCAACAACAGAGTTGTCGTAAAAATATAAACCTGGAACTGCGTAATTTGATTTTGGTTTCAATGGCTTTTCTTCAATTGATAAAACTTTGTTGTTCTCATCAAAATCAACTACACCATAGCGTTCAGGATCACTAACGTGGTAAGCAAACACAATTCCTCCATTTGGATCGTTCAATTTTTGAAGCATACGCCCCATACCAACACCATAAAATATATTATCACCCAAAATCAAGGCTACTTTATCGTTTCCAATAAATTTTTCTCCAATAACAAATGCTTGAGCTAATCCGTTTGGCACTTCTTGTACCGCATATGTAAATTTGCATCCTAAAGATTCACCGTCGCCCAATAAACGTTCAAAATTAGGTAAATCATGTGGAGTAGAAATAATAAGGATTTCACGAATTCCCGACATCATTAATACCGACAATGGGTAATAAATCATTGGTTTATCGTAAACAGGCATCATTTGTTTACTTGTTGCTAAGGTAAGTGGATGTAAACGTGTACCTGACCCACCTGCTAAAATTATTCCTTTCATGCTCCTTGTTTTAGGTCTGTGAAAATAATTAAAAATCCTGAAAGTAAACTACTATTTTTTTGCTTTAACTCTACATTTTGTATTTTATATAAAGCTTATGCATATCTTTGCTCTGCATGGCAGAAAGCTTACAAAATGTGATAGATTGGGTAAAAGATTTTTTAAAAGGACAAATTCCTTTTACTAATCCTGTATTGATTTTATCCGTTGTGTTGCTTATTATTTTATTTTCTCCATTAATCTTTAAACGTTTTCGAATTCCAGGCATTATTGGATTAATATTAGCGGGTGTAATTATTGGTCCAAATACTTTTCATTTAATAGAGAAAACAACCAGCTTTGATTTATTTAGTAAAACAGGGCTTTTATACATTATGTTTCTTGCAGGTTTAGAAATAGACATGCAAGAATTTAAACAAAACCGATCTAAAAGTGTAGTATTTGGAGCTTTAACTTTTTTTATTCCAATCATAATTGGCTTTATTGTTTGCTTTTATATTTTCGAGTTTCAATTTTGGGCCGCATTGCTTCTTGCGAGTATGTTCTCAACACATACACTTTTAAGTTATCCTATTGTAAGCAGTATGGGTGTTGTAAAAAACCGTGCTGTGCAACTCACCTTTGGAGGAACAATTATTACTGATACTGCTGTTTTAATTTTATTAGGTATCATAACCAATGTTGTAAAAAATGAAATCAATGCTATATTTTGGTTTAAAACAATTGTTTTCCTTTCTGCCTTAGTAGTTGGCACACTTTATTTATTGCCCCGCATTACGCGTTGGTTTTTTAGAAACCTAGAAGGACAAGGAAGTTCACAATATATATACGTATTGGCGGTTGTATTCTTATCTGCATTTGCTTCGGAGCTTGCTGGCGTAGAACCAATTATTGGCGCTTTCTTAGCTGGATTGGCGCTAAATAAAGTTATACCTCACAATTCTGTTTTAATGAATCGTGTTGTTTTTATTGGGAACACGTTATTTATTCCTTTCTTCTTAATTAGTGCTGGAATGTTAGTTGATTTACGCTTGTTCTTTAGCGGAAGTGGGGCATTAATTTTCGCTGGAATTTTAAGTGGCGTTGCATTACTTACAAAATACTTCGCTGCGCAAGTAACAGGTTGGATTTACAAATTCAGTAAAACAGAAACCAATATCATTTTTGGATTAAGCGCCTCGCATGCTGCTGCTACATTAGCCGTTATAAAAGTGGGATTTGACATTGGTTTGTTTGATAAAGGCGTAATTAATGGTACAATTATTTTAATTTTAATTACTTGCCTTGCAAGCTCATTTGTAACCGAGAGAGCTGCCCGTAAGTTAGCCATTGCAGAAAAAGATACAGACACAAAATCAGAAAAAAGACCTGAAAGAATTCTGATTCCAATAACAAACAATGAAGGCATTAATAGAGTAATTGATTTAGCAATGCTGATTAAAAATCAGAAGTCGAACGAATCACTTTTCCCACTTTCTATTGTTGAAGATGATTCAGAAGCGGATGAAAAATTAAGCAGCTCAAAAAAAATAATTGATAATATTATAGAGCAAACTGCTGCATTAGATAAAAAGGTAGAAATTTTAAAGAAGGTTGATTTAAATATTGTAGATGGTATTGTAAGAACTGCTAGAGCTTATGCAATTACAGATATAGTATTAGCTTACCAAACACATGCTAATTCATCAAACTTTATTTTTGGCTCTAAGGCCGACCAATTGGTTGCTAAGGCTGATCAACTAATTATTGTGTCGAAAATTTTACAACCTTTTAACTCATTTAAAAGTGTTATAGTTGTTTTAACACCCAATGCCGAATTAGAAAAAAACTTTAAACGAACTTGCTTAAAAATAAATAGAATACTAAAACAAGTTGGAAACAATGCTTTTATTTATGGAGAAGAAAAAACAATCGTACAGTTTCAACTCATGATAAATGATAAAAATGTTGACATGTACAAATATGTTACACTAGAAAACTTCGAGCAAACCGATTTCTTACAAAACCATCACAACAACGATGAATTGTATCTCATCTTAAACTCCCGTAAACAAACCGTTTCATACGATTACCATATCGATAATATATCAAAAGAATTGCATAAAAACTACGAGTATTGTAGCTTTATGGTAATGTATCCAGAAAACACCGACTTCACTTTAAGCGGTAATCAATACAATGATGTGAGTACTGTAACTGTTCAGGAAAACTTGGATAAGATTATTAAAGTTAAAGATAAGATTAAAGGTATTTTTAAGAAGGAAAGCTAATATTAGATTATACTCTAAAACAAAAAAGTCCCCCGAGTACTCGGGGGACTTTTTTGTTACAATTCTTAATGGCAATAAGCAAACCGTATCCAATTTAAGCTTTAGCTTTCCATCTCGGTGCGTGGGTAATAAATACCTCTGTTCTACAATTGTAAAAGTATAAGTGAAGTATTACCAAAGCATGAAGGCAAGGTTAAGACAAGGTATTGCTATAGTTTTGTTACAAACAGAATATGAAAACAGCAATGCGTTTTGTTGAAAGCTTGTGCATTAAATTCAATAAAAGACTTTTTTGATTTTAAGTTTAGCAATTTGTAAAAACAAAAAGTCCCCCGAATGCTCGGGGGACTTGAGTTGCTTGATTTAAGCGGAGAAAGAGGGATTCGAATCTACCTGTCGGTAGACAGGCCCCCAAATTCGGAACGCATTTTTTTTAATTTCTCCTTACCAATTCCACTTTTCCAATATTTTTCTTTTAATCTTGCTTCTGGTCTTGTATCACATTTTTCTTGATATATTAATACAAATGGAAGATATGGCTTCGTTGTTTTTTCGTAACCTGAATTATGTTCATTAAATCTTCTCTCAATATTGGAGGTTAAACCAACATAAATATAATTTTTTTCAATACTTGATATTGCGTATACTGTATACATAAAAAAAAGTCCCCCGAATACTCGGGGGACTTGAATTGCTTGATTTAAGCGGAGAAAGAGGGATTCGAACCCCCGGAACATCGCTGTTCAACAGTTTTCAAGACTGCCGCAATCGACCACTCTGCCATTTCTCCGCTGCAAAAGTAGTATTTTATTTTCAACTGCAAATTATTTTATGAAAAAAATTACGTATTTTTGTAATGTCCCCACCAACAATTTATTACTGAAACAATTATGAAAAAATTAGCTTTCGTTTTAGGACTATTTCTTTGCCTTCATTTGTCGGCATTTTCATTAGGGGCGCTTAAATCCTTCCTTTCTTACTCTGTTTTCTATAGTCCTGAAAAAGGAACTTATCTAGAAACAAACATTACCATTACAGGTAATTCGATGGTATTTAAAGGTACTAACAAAAAAGTATCAGCTACAGTAAATGTGTTTATTACCTTTTCGGATGCAAATGGAAAAGTTGCTGCTGGAAATAACTACAATGTTATTTCACCTACAGTTAACGATACTGCTAAGCGTGATAATATGGTTGATGTTCAGCGTTACTTTTTAAAGCCGGGGAAGTACAACATGGAAATCACTTTAATTGATAAAAACGCTGGCACTGCAGATAAATATAATTTTAGCGAACAAGTTGAAATTAAATACCTTCCAAAAGAAATTAATATGTCGGATATTGAATTAGTAGATTCATATACCAAAACCGAAAAAACAAACATCTTAAGCAAGAGTGGTTACGACCTTATTCCCTACTCTATCAACTATTACCCTGAAAATCTAAACAAGCTTATTTTTTACAATGAAGGTTATGGAACTGATAGTATACTTGGAGCCGACAAAAAAGTTGCCATGGTTTATTATATAGAATCATATGAAACTTTGGAAAAAATTGATGGCTATTTTGGTGTTTCAAAACAAAAAAGTCAAAAAGTAAATGTGTTATTCTCTCAAATGGATATTACACCTTTAGTTACAGGAAACTATAATTTAGTTACTGAAATTAGGGATGAAAAAGGAATTGTAATGGGGCAGAAAAAAGTTTATTTCCAACGCAGAAACAAACAAGCCAAAATTGATATCGAAAATTTATCTGCCATTGATGCAAATACTATTTTTTCTAATCAATACACAAACAACGACAGTTTAAAAGAGTTTATTGCTTGTTTATGGCCCATTTCAACATCTATAGAACGCAACTGGCAAGAGAGTCAAATAAAAAACGCTGATACCAAAATAATGCAACAATATATTTATGCATTCTGGAAAAATAGAAATGAAAAAGACCCACAAGGAGAATGGCACAAATATTACAAACAAGTAGTATATGTAAATAAAATATTTTCATGTGGTAAAATAAAGGGATATTACACCGACAAAGGACGAGTTTACTTACAATATGGTCCGCCCGACTCACAACAACAAGTTCCAAATGAACCTGACACTTATCCTTACGAAATCTGGCAATACTACCGCTTAAATGACCCTGCAACGGGGCAATTTCAAACTAACAAAAAATTTGTATTTTGGAATAAAGAAATGGACGGCAGCTGCTATAAGATTTTACATAGCGATGCACGCGGAGAACTTAAAGATGCTCGTTGGCAATTACGTTTAAAACAAAGAACGCAAACCAATGTAAACTTAGATGTTGAAACTCCTGGGCAAAACACTTATGGTTCGGGTGTAGATGATCTTTTTTCTAATCCACGTTAATTGTATATGTCTTTACCAAAAGTTGCAGTTGTAATTTTAAATTGGAATGGTAAGGATTTCTTGCAAAAGTTTCTTCCTAATGTTTTAAGTCATTCTCCTGAAGGCTCAGTTTACGTTGCAGATAATGCATCAACTGATGATTCATTAATTTTATTGAAAGAAAAATTTCCTGAAGTAAAAATTGTAATCAATGAATCGAATGGAGGGTTTGCAAAAGGTTATAATGATGCTTTACGAAAAATTGAAGCTGAATACTATGTATTGCTTAATTCGGATGTAGAAGTTAGTCCAAATTGGATAGAACCCATTATAAAACTAATGGATATTGATAGAAGTATTGCTGCTTGTCAACCAAAAATACTAGACTACAACAATAAAAATAAATTTGAGTACGCTGGATCATCAGGTGGTTTTATTGATAAATATGGCTATCCATTTTGTAGAGGTAGAATTTTTAATGAAATAGAAGAAGACTCTAACCAATACAACGATATACGCGAAATATTTTGGGCAACAGGTGCTTGTATGTTTGTAAGATCCTCTGTTTACCAAAATTTACAGGGCTTCGACGAAGACTATTTTGCCCACATGGAAGAAATTGATTTGTGCTGGAGAATGAAAAACACGGGGCATAAAATTTTTGTTGTGCCAAGTTCCGTTGTTTACCATGTTGGCGGAGGCACTTTAAACAAAGTAAATCCTCGTAAAACATTTTTAAATTTCCGAAACAACTTAACCACACTTTTAAAAAACGATCAATCTGGGTTTTTATTTTTTAAATTTTGGTATCGTTTGATTTTAGACGGTGTTGCAGGAATTGTTTTTGTTTTAAAAGGAGATTTTAGTCATTGCATTGCCATCATTAAAGCTCATTTTGCTATTTACGGAAACTTAGGTAAAACCTTAAGAAAACGTAAAGAATTTAAAAGCCGTGCTAATTTTTCTCCAAGCAAAACACAAATATTAAATAGTAATATTGTGTTCTTGCATCAAATTAAAAAGGTGAAAAAGTTTTTGGATATTAAGTGGTAATCCTATCAAAAGTAAAACCCTTATCGGTTAATTGCTCTATTACTTTTGGCAAAGCATACATTATATTCTTCTGCGCCTTAATACTATCATGAAAAACAATGATAGATCCTGGACGAGTGTGTTCTATAACATTTTGAACGCATTTATCAGGCGAAATACTTTGTGAGTAATCATAACTCAATACATCCCACATAATGATTTTGTACTTCTTTGCCAATACACGTTGTTGTGAAAATTTTAATTGTCCATAAGGTGGGCGAAACAAATTACTTTGCATAATATCATCGCATTGCTTCACATTATCAAAATAAGTTTCGTTACCTGTGTAAAATCCTTTTAAATGATTGTAAGTGTGATTACCTAAAGTATGCCCCGCTTTTTTTAATTGCTCATAAATCGCAGGGTTCTTTTGCACGTTATCTCCTACACAAAAAAAAGTAGATTTAATATTGTATTTCCCAAGGTATTCTGCAACCCACTCTGTAACTGCTGGCACTGGTCCGTCATCAAAAGTAAGGTACACTTTTTTTCCAGTAGGCGACATCCGCCAAGTACACTGCTTGTACATATTACGCAATATAGTTGGCGGACTCACTATCATCTTTACAAATTTTTAAGGCATTACTGGTGCAGAAGGAGCATTCATTGCATCAATTTCCTCCGCAGGTAAAATGTTTTTTAATCTTGCTAAAAACTTATCTGATAAAGCTTTATTTCCATAAGCAGCGCAAACAGTAACCAAACGATTCATGATATCAGAAGCTCTTCTCATATCCGCACCATAATAATTACGTTGTTCCATTTTCATTTTATTATAAAACTGCATATCTCTTTCAAAAGTGTTAAACAAATTCTCAGCAATTTTATTCGCTTTATCTTTTGCATCTGCTTGGTAATAACCTAAACAAATAGAGTACATAGTAGCATCATAAGGCACATTACTTTCTGGCATCATTTGCATTGCTTTATCAAGCACTTTAATTGCCTTATCCTTTTTGCCTTTTTCAGTTAATGTAGATGCTAACTGTCCGATTTGAATACGCATATTAGAAGCCATACGCAAACAATTCTCATCTAAATAAACACCAGGAGTGCTCATACCACCATCAGCAAATTTCATTACGTTATCGTACATAATATCTTCTGCAATACGTGGTCCACCAGAAGCCATCTCCTGAGGAGTAGATTCGATAGGAACTAAACGATAAGCTAAACCTTCTAACTGAAGGTATTTATCTAAATTTAAGTATGCTTCTGAACCTGTTGTAACAGCAAAGTAAACTGGACGATTCCAATCATTTGCAGCTAATAAATCCATAATCATTAAATCATTTTTAAGAACGTAGTTACGTTTAATTTCCCAGTTAAGACTCTTAACAACACGGCCAGCCATATTTTTAGGAACTGTTCCATTATTTACAACTTTAGCCGAGTCAACCGAAACTTTTATTTTCTTAGTAGGGAAAATATCAATTGGTTTTTCTCTTCCAGGTACTTGCCATTTGTTTGCAATATCATCGCTTGCAACAAACTTCATTAGTTCTTTAATATCAACATAACCTAAGTTTTGGTCGTTGAAATAAACAACATCACGTGTTCCTTGCACATATTTTTCTTCTCCCAATGTAAATGGAACTGGAGCTGATTCATAAGCTGCGCGGCGCATTTGATTAATGTACCAATCAGTTTGCAATAAACTTAAGTTTACAACACGCACATCAGTTCTAATGCCTTCAACTTCTTGAGCATACCAAAGAGGGAATGTATCATTATCACCATTCGTAAATAAGATTGCATTTTTAGCACAACTATTTAAATAGTTAACAGCAAAATCTCTCGACATTGTTCTCTTAGAACGATTGTGATCATCCCAACCTTCAGAAGCCATCATACCGGGAACTACAGCTCCTAAAGCTATAGCTACAAACGCTACAGCTTTAGCGTTTGCTTTTTTAGACAAGAAATCGAAAATAGCTAACACACCAAATCCAATCCAAATTGAGTAAGCGTAGAATGAGGCTGCGTAAGCATAATCACGTTCACGTGGTTGGTAAGGATATTGATTTAAGTATACAACAATTGCCAAACCTGTTAACAAGAACAAGGATGTAACAACAAATGCGGTTGATTTATTTTTCCAAATCAAATAAACAAATCCAATTAACCCCAAAATAAATGGGAAGCCATAAAACTTGTTAGTTGCTTTGTTATTTGAAACACTACTTGGTAAATAGCTTGTATCAATTCCTAAACGACTATCATCAAATCCTTTGAAACCTGTAATCCAGTTACCTTCGGTAGGATTATTAGTTAAACCTTGTACATCATTTTGACGGCCAATAAAGTTCCAAGCAAAATAACGCAAGTACATATAACCAATTTGATAGTTTTTAAAGTACGTTAAGTTCTCGCTAAATGTTGGAACAAAAACAGTTTGCGCTTGCCCATCATTATCAACAATTTGTTTTGCTCTTCCTTTTACATTACCCCAGTGGCGGTAAGCCGCTTCGTGGTTTCCTTGCGTACTCCACATACGAGGGAAAACAGTACAAAATTCTTTATCGTAATTTGGAATAGAAGCTTTACGATCATCCGTAATTACATATTTTCCAGCTTTTTTATCTTTTGCAAAAACAGGATTACCATCTTTGTAAGGATTTTGTTTATCTAGTGGAGCATTGTAATAGTTACCATATCCAATAGGCCAATCACCGTATTGCTCACGATTTAAATAAGATAATAAGGTAATTGCATTTTCTGGATCATTCTCATCCATTGGAGGATTTGCTTGAGAACGAATAACCAAAACAAAGAAAGAAGAATAACCAATTAAAATCATTGCAAAACTTAATGCCACTGTATTTAATACTTCTCGTTTGTTTTTTAAATACCAAATAGCTGCTACCATTCCACCCAACACCAATAAACGTGCAAACATAGAACCCGCACCTTTTCCGCTAATAATTGCTACTAAGGAGAATAGAATTGCTGTGTAGAATGCGATTTTGAAATGACTTTCTTTTCCGTTTAAAGAATAAACAATTGCGAAAGTGATGAAAGTTAATAGTAACACGAAGTAAATAATTGTTCCTGTGTTAAAGCCCATTCCAATTGAGTTAGTAAAGAACAACTCGTAATCAGCAGATAACTTAACGATACCTGGTATAATACCAGCTTGAATTCCACCTAACAATACTAAAGAAAGAATACCTGTTGCAAACCAACCCTTCCAGTTGAAATTGTATTTTTTGTAATAGTAAATAAAACAAATGGTAGGGATAACAAGTAAGTTTAGCAAATGGACACCGATAGATAAACCCATTAAGTAAGCAATTAAAATTAACCAACGAGTTGCAGTTGGCTGATCTGCTTCCTCTTCCCACTTTAAAATTGCCCAGAAAACAATGGCAGTAAAGAAAGATGACATTGCATAAACCTCACCTTCAACAGCTGAGAACCAGAAAGAATCAGAGAATGTATAAGCTAAAGCACCAACGGCACCTGCACCAATAATAGCAAACATTTTACCACCTTCAATTTGTTCGCCAACCTTAACGATAACCTTACGAGCTAAACGTGTAATTGACCAATACAAGAAAAGAATAGTGAAGGAACTACATAATGCACTCATTACGTTTACCCACATTGCAGCTTTTGAAACATCTCCACCTGAAAATAAAGAGAAGAAACGAGCAATTAGCAAGAAAAATGGCGCTCCTGGAGGATGACCTACTTCTAATTTTTGTGAACAAGCTATGTACTCACCGCAATCCCAAAAGCTTGCAGTAGGTTCAATAGTTGAACAATAAGTAAACGTGGCAACGGCAAAAACAAGCCAGCCAATAATGTTGTTTAAATTTCTGTAATTCAGCATAAATGTTATTTCAATAGCTTGCGAATTTAACTAAAATAAGAGAACCAAAGGTGTTATTTATGCAGTTAAAATAAAAAAAACTATCATAAAAATTTTTAAAATAAAAAAAATGCTTATTTTTGCACCCCGTTACAGTTAAAACGAAGAAATTCTGTCCGATGGTGTAACTGGCAACACGCTTGATTTTGATTCAAGAGAGTCCAGGTTCGAGCCCTGGTCGGACAACAACCCCGCAATTTGCGGGGTTTTTTATTACCTTTAGTTTTCAAAACTCCAAAGCATGCTAAAACACATTCAAATAGTAGAAACAATACTTTATGTAAGCAATCAACAGCAAAGTACTGCGTTTTACAGTAAATTATTTAGAAAAGAGCCAGATTTGAATGTACCTGGCATGACAGAGTTCAATATTTCTGCAAATTGTAAAATTGGCTTAATGCCTAATGATGGTATCGCAAAAATACTCGGTGACAAAACTCCACATCCTACAAGTGGCAATGGAATCCCGAGGTGTGAGTTATATTTTTATGTAGAGAATATTGAACTAGAATTTGATAATGCAGTAAAAAGCGGGGCAAAATTAATAAGCCCTATTGAACATAGAAACTGGGGAGACAAAGTTTGTTACTTTGCAGATACTGATGGACATGTAGTTGCTTTCGCAGAGAAGATTAAGAAGTAATTAATTCACCAAACCTTCACTCGAACACTTTTTCCAAGGGCTACCTGGCATAAACCAATAGATGCTGCCATCACTCAATAATGCAACATATCGCGTTCCATTGGCTTCATTTTTTTCGTATGCAGAAAAATGTACGATATTAAAACCAGCAGGCAAACCTTCGACTGTTGATTTAGTCCATGTTTTTCCTGGCATAAACCAATAAATAGAATTGTCTTCTAAAACCGCAACGTATCGTGTTCCATTTGCTTCATTCTTTTCATAAGCGGAAATGAATTTTATTGATTGACTTGGCAAACCTTCTGTTGATGACTTCTTCCATGGACTTCCAGGCATAAACCAAAAAATAGAATTATCATTTAATACCGCAACGTAACGAGTTCCATTAGCCTCATTTTTTTCGTAAGTAGCAAGCAATTTTATTTTTTGCGCTTTTACACTAACAGAGAAAATGAGAAGTATTGTTGTTAGCAAAAGGAAATTCTTTTTCATATTTATTTTTATGTTTTACTTAATTTAAAGGTATTAATTTTATTTATTCAATAATCAGCTTTCTCAACTTATTTAAAGCAGCTAAGGCTGTCATGCGGATGTTTCTATTTCTATCTGTTCCAAACTGAAAGCGCTCAGTAATAACACCTGAATTACTTGCTACTGCTATCCAAACTGTGCCTACTGGCTTATCATCGCTTCCTCCTGTTGGTCCTGCAATACCCGAAACTGCAATTGAGTAGTCCGAATGAAATTTTTCTTTTGCCCCCAACGCCATTGCCTTTACGCACGCTTCAGAAACCGCACCATGTTTTTCGAAAACATCATTTGAAACACCAATTAAATCATGTTTAAATTGGTTGTGATATGGAACAACACCGCCTTGATAAAAAGCGGAGCTACCTGAAATGGATGTAATTAAATGCGAAATATAGCCTCCAGTGCAGCTTTCAGCCAATGACAAAGTTTTCTTTTTACTTAATAATAAATCTGCAACTAACTTTTCTAATTGATCTGGCTCCTTTCCGTATTCTTCATAACCATAAATGTATTCAGCTATAATTGGTGTTAGTTGCTCAATTGCCTTTTCTACTTTGGCTTTTAAATCAGCTTCATTTTTTCCGTAAGTAGTTAAACGAAGCTTCACCATTCCAGGTGAAGGTAAGTATGCTAATTTAATTTCACTAGCAGCCAAACTATCTTCCCATTTTTCAATGCGCTCTGCCAAAAAACTTTCGCCAATACCGTTTGTTAGAACAGTTTTATGATAGATAAAAGGTAAATCAAATTGTTTTTTTAATTGAGGAATAACATACTCATCCACCATTGCCTTCATTTCGAAAGGAACGCCTGGCATGCTTACATATATTTTATTATTCCGCTCAATCCACATTCCGGGAGCTGTTCCATTATGATTTAAAATAACCTTACAGTTTTCAAGAACCTCTGCTTGTTTACGATTTAAGCCTGTAAACTCTCTGCCCCGTTTTGCAAAAAAATCTCGCACCATTTCCACTGTTTCAGCGTGCTCAACTAAACCAACGTTAAAATAATCTGCTAATGTTTTTTTTGTGATATCATCTTTTGTTGGGCCTAATCCCCCAGTAATTAAAATCACATCTGCCCTGCCCTCAGCTTCTTTCAATGCTTTTAGTATATGTTCTCTATCATCTGATACAGAAGAAATTTGTTTTACTCTTATTCCATTTAAATTAAGCTGCTGTCCTATCCAAGCAGAGTTAGTATCAACAATTTGCCCTATTAAAATTTCATCTCCAATCGTAATAATTTCTGCAATCATAATTTTGGTATTATATTTGACTTTTGTTTGTATCTTTAAACGTAAATAATAAAAACATGAAAGTAAAAATTTTATCTGTAATAACCGCTTTAGCTTTACTTTGGGCTTGCGACACAAAAACTTCGAGTAGCATATTAAACACCGCAAATTCCGTTTTAGGAGGCAATGGCACAAAACCAGTAGATTTAACTCCAACTAACGATGAAGTAATCAGTGGATTAAAAGAAGCACTTAGTACAGGGGCAACTAACTCCGCTGGATTTGCATCTAAATTAGATGGTTTTAATAAAAACCCAATGTTGTTTATTCCTTTCCCGCCACAAGCAGCAAAAATGAAACAAAAATTAATCGACCTTGGAATGCAAAACAAGGTTACTGAATTTGAAACTTCGTTAAACCGTGCAGCTGAAGAGGCTTCTAAGGATGCAGCTCCTATTTTTGTAAATGCAATTAAAAACATGAGCTTTAGTGATGCAATGGGAATTTTAAAAGGTGGTGATACTGCTGCTACTCATTTCTTAAGAGAAAAGACCTATGCTTCATTAGTAGAAACATTTAAACCAACTGTTAAAAATGCAATTACTAAGGTAGAAGTAACTAAATACTGGACTCCATTAGCAAACACTTACAACAAAATTCCTTTCGTTGAAAAACAAAACCCAGATTTAGATAGCTACGTAACAGGCCTAGCTGCTCAAGGTTTATTTAAATTAGTTAGAGACGAAGAAGCTAAAATTAGAAAAGACCCTATGGCTCGTGCAACCGACATTTTAAAGAAAGTGTTTGGTTATGCAGATTCTCAAAAGAAATAAATTAAACACAAATCAATAAAAAAGACTACTCGAAAGGGTAGTCTTTTTTTGTTTGTGCCTGGGTCTCGATACTTTTTTATTGGCTTTATTTCCCTGCGTTCCATTGTTCATACTACTGCCAACAAAAACACTCGACCTGACAGGCAAGGGAAATTATCGATTGTCATTTCGAGTGGCGTTCGCTTTAGCGAGCGTTGTATCGAGAAATGGACAACCGTGATTTTTATTTTATAAAAAACTTCCTTTCTATTGATTCAGAAAGTACCTTTGTCAAAAATTTTCACATGCTTAAATCTAATCCCAATAAAAGCATAATCCTTTGGTTGCTTAGCGGTTGTTTTTTAGTTTACGTAATGGTTGTGATTGGCTGTTTAACACGCCTAACACACAGCGGACTTTCTATTACCGATTGGAACTTTAGTTTATTTGTTCCACCATTAAGTGATGCTGCTTGGCAAGATAGATTTGCACAATACCAAACAAGTCCCGAATTCAAATTGGTAAACTATGATATGACTCTCCCACAATTTAAACCTATTTTTTGGTGGGAATACATACACCGCACAATTGGGATGTTTATTGGTGTTGTGTTTGCTCTAGGTTTCGTTTACTTTTTTATCAAGAAAAAACTTAATCCTAAACTTCTAAAAAAACTATTAGTATTGGTTGGAGTTGGCGCATTACAAGGAGTTATTGGTTGGTGGATGGTAAAGAGTGGATTAAGTAAAGAGCCCGCTGTTGGTCATTATGAATTGGCAACTCATTTAATGAGTGCATTTATGGTATTCGCATTTACATTTTGGTTTGCATTAGAATTAATAAACGAACAAGAAGAAAAACCAGAAGCATCAACAACTAAAATTCGTCCGATATTAATTTCATTTTTTGTTGTGTTGATTTTACAAATTGTTTATGGAGCTTTTACTGCGGGTTATACAGAAGGAAACAATAGTAAAGTAAGACCTGGAAACATTTTTAACTCTTGGCCCAAAATGGATGGACAATGGATAGCTGACCAAGTTACCATGAAAGAAGGTTTCTTCGCTAACATTCTTGAAAATGCTGCGGGCATTCAATTCGTGCACCGTACAATGGCATTTCTGGTTGTAGCTTTTGTAGCTTTCATTTGGATTAAAACTAACAAAATGAAATTAAACAAATCGCAATATCGTGGAGTTACTTTTTTAATTTATGGTATTACTGTTCAGTTTATGTTAGGTGTTTATACTTTATTATACCAAGTTCCTATTCTGCTTGGAGCCTTACATCAAACAGGTGCTTTCTTTTTGTTTGCAACTACAATTTACTTGCTTTTCCATTTTAGAAAAGTGAAAGCTTAATTTGTTTAGACAAAAAACAATTAATATCACCAATATAATTATTCTTCGGAGGAGAGCGTTGGCCTTGATGCTGCGCGATGCCGTGTGGCGGGGAACTGCAATTTCTTAGAAAATTTTTATTGGAAGTTTACTCCCCGATTTAGATTTTCTTAGAAATTGCAGAGGGGCGCGTGGGATTCGCAGCATCTTGACTTCTTTTTGTTTCTTTTTCTTGGTCAAGCAAGAAAAAGAAAATATAAAAAAGCCATTTGTATCTTTTATTTGCTTCCTCCATTATATTTTTAAAAGGAGGCAATTATGAAAAGTATTACCATTTGTTTATTGCTGATTGTTTCATTCAGCGTACAAGCTAAGAAAACACCTATTTCTATTGAGAAAGCCATTAAATCAGGCTACATTACCATGGAAGCTAAAGGCAAGGGCGGCTACAGCGGAAGCTGTGTTCAAATGAAATTAACGAGCAAGCATAAAGATTCGCTTTACATAACTTTAGAAGCTGGGCGCAAATTAAACTCGGTAAACAACGAAGAGCAAGACATACTTGTTACCAAAGAACAATTGGTAAAACTAAAAGGTATGGAAAGCAGAACCGTTGATGTATATGGTTTTTGTTGCCAAGCTAGTAATCATGCACCCCAAAAAGAATCTAAGTTTTCTTTAGGAAAAATGGCAGATAGTTCATTAACTGCACTTGCACAATATTGCAACAAAAATAAATTTTCGAGCAACGACATTCAAAGTTCTGTTTGGTGTATTAGCGATAATCATTCTGTATCTAGTATACCAAGCAACAACGAGCGATTAAGAAAATTTGTTGCACAAGTTAAGAAAGAAGAAATTCCTTGGTATCAAACCGAATTTGAACCTGGAGTTGGCAGACAAACATTCTCAAACAAAACAAATAAAATTTCAGGAAACATTTCTTACACTACACTTGCAGATGCCAACATGCAAATACAAGTAATGGATAGAAACGGAAATTTAATGCAAAAATTCACCAACAGTAAAATGATTCCACAAGGCACCTATGATTATTGGTTTGAACTACAAGTTACCAATTGGCCAAAAGGAAAGTATTTTATTCAGATATACTCTGGGGAGCAGTTGTTGAGCAAGAAAGAATTTGCGATATAAACTATCATATAAAAAGAAACCCAACTAAATTAGTTGGGTTTCTTTTTTGTATTAAACTATCGGCGTTGGTCCTGCTGGCGGAGGTGTTGTGTTGTTGTGATTTTCATCTTCAACTTTTTCAACTACTTCTTCCTTCACTGGCTCTTCCTTATCAAAAGGACGTTTACCAAATATTACTTCTAAATCATCTCTAAAAATAACTTCCTTCTCAAGCAATTGCTCTGCAAGTTTTGTCAGTTTATCTTTATTGTTCATTAAAATTTCTTTTGTTCTGAAGTAAGCTTCATCAATCATTTTCTTAACCTCAAAGTCAATTACTTCAGCTTGATGCTCACTATATGGCTTACCAAATGAGTATTCTGATTGCCCCGTTGAATCGTAATAACTTACGTTACCAACTTGGTCATTTAATCCGTAATACACAATACTTGCGTAAGCTTGCTTAGTAATTTTTTCTAAATCGCTTAATGCACCTGTAGATACTTTTCCGAAAATAATTTCTTCTGCAGCTCTACCACCTAATGCTGCACACATTTCATCCATGATTTGCTCACGTGTTGTGATTTGGCGCTCATCTGGTAAATACCAAGCTGCACCTAACGAACGTCCACGAGGAACAATGGTTACTTTAACTAATGGTGAAGCATGTTCTACTAACCAACTCACAGTTGCATGTCCTGATTCGTGGAAAGCAATAACACGTTTTTCGTGTGGAGTAATTATTTTGTTTTTCTTTTCTAAACCACCAATAATTCTATCAACGGCATCCAAGAAATCTTGTTTCTCAATGAACTTCTTATCCTTACGTGCTGCAATTAATGCCGCTTCATTACAAATGTTTGCAATATCAGCTCCACTAAAACCTGGCGTTTGTTTAGCTAAGAAATCGATATCAATGTTTTGTTCTAATTTCAATGGTTTTAAATGAACCAAGAAAATTTCTTTACGCTCATTAACATCTGGAAGGTCAACAAAAATTTGTCTATCAAAACGACCTGGACGAAGTAATGCTTTATCCAAAATATCTGCACGGTTAGTAGCAGCTAAAATAATTACACCGCTGTTTGTTCCAAAACCATCCATCTCAGTTAACAACTGATTCAATGTATTTTCGCGTTCATCGTTTGCACCTTGTGCAGGGTTTTTGCCACGCGCTCTACCAATTGCATCAATCTCATCAATAAACACAATACAAGGTGATTTTTCTTTTGCTTGGCGGAACAAATCACGTACACGTGATGCACCAACACCCACAAACATCTCAACAAAATCAGAACCTGATAACGAGAAGAAAGGAACTTTAGCTTCACCTGCAACTGCTTTTGCAATTAAGGTTTTACCTGTACCCGGAGGACCAATTAACAATGCACCTTTAGGAATTTTAGCTCCAAGGTCAGTATATTTTTTAGGGCTCTTAAGGAAATCAACAATTTCTTTAATCTCTACTTTTGCACCTTCTAAACCAGCAACATCGTTGAATGTAATTTGAACGTTTGTATCTTTATCAAACAACACCGCTTTTGAACGACCAATGTTGAAGATTTGACCTCCACCACCTGGTCCACTCATACGACGCATAATGATAATCCAAATAAAAATCATTAAACCAATTGGAAGTATCCAACTAAATAAATGATCTGTCCAATCTGTTCTTCTTTCGTTTGAAGGCCACACTTTTGCATTAACCGAATCCTTTTGAACATCTTTCACTTGATTAATGAAGAATTCCTTACTTGCAAAATTTACCTGAAAATGAGGTCCGCTATATTCTTTTTTGAATAGAGGCTTGCTCGTTTTAGCATCAACAAAGTTTTTATTTAAACTATCCTTGTTCATGTATACCTCAGCTGCCTCATCATTAACAATAACAACTTTAGTTACCCATCCTTTTGAAAGATAAGCGTCAAACTTTGCTTGGTCTATAATTTCCCAACGTGCTGCGTTAAATCCACCGCCAAACATGGTAAAGGCTAATAAGCCAATAACAACGATTGCGTAAATCCAATAAAAATTAAATGAATTTTTAGGAGGTCCACCACCTGGTCCGTTTGGTTTTTTATTCGAGAAACGTTCGCGCATCTTTTCGAATTGCTGCTTTCTTTCCTCATCTGTATTCGGTTTATTATCCGAATTTTTTGTCTCTTCGCTCATCTGAATATCTTAAAATCTAAATTTCTCTTAATCAATTGTTGTAATTTCAGCATCTGCCCAAAGCGCTTCAATGTTATAAAACTCTCTGATTTCTTTTTGGAAAATGTGAACTACGATATTGATGTAATCAACAATAATCCACTCGCCTACTTGGTGTCCTTCACTATGGTAAGCTTTTTCTCCAGTTTTTTTCGCAACCATATCTTCAACCGAATCAGCAATTGCATCCACATGTGTTCTAGATTCAGCATCAGCAACAACAAAATAATCTGCCACGCTGTTACCTAAGCCAGTCATATCCATAATGGTAATGCCTTTTGCTTTCTTTTCTTGCAAACCTTCAATAATTGCGTCAAGCAATGTGGTATTTTCATTTTTAGATCTACTCTTTACAGGCTTTTTGGTTTTGTTTTTAGGGCTAGAGTTTATGATGCGGTTTGCTTCACGCTGCGCAGCTTCCTTTTCATCAAGTTCTTTCTTTGTTACTTTTTTAGCACCAGCCTTTTTTGCAGGAGCTAATTTTTTAACTCCTTTTTTCTTAGTACTAGGAGCTTTTCTTCCTAATGTAGCTAAGCCAGTTTTACTATCTTTTTTAGGTGCAGATTTTTTAGCTGCTGCCTTTTTTGCAGTCGCTTTTTTCGGAGCTGCTTTCTTTGCAGCACTTGCTTTTTTAGGTGCCGCCTTTTTGATTGTTTTTGCCATATAAAATAATTGCGGACTCCCGCTAAAATAAACCTTAAAATTACGCTATTTTAATTGGTTTGCACAAAAAAAATCGATTCTTTTGTGATTAATTAATGGATACGTTATTTATAGGTAGAAATATCATTCGTTTAACTGAGGTTGACTCGACCAATAGCTATGCCAAGGCCTTGTTAAAAGACGTTAAAGCGCCAGAAGGGACAATAGTTCTTGCTGAAACGCAAACTAATGGACGGGGGCAATGGGGAAGCACATGGATAGCTGAACCATTAGCAAACATTACTTGTTCACTTATAATTGCCCCTACCTTTTTAAACCCTGAAAACCATTTTTTGATTAGTAAAATAACTGCATTGGCAATAAAACGGGCATTGGCAGAGATGCTGCCAAGTAGCAATTATGACATAAAAATAAAATGGCCAAATGACATTTTAGTCAATAATAAAAAAATTGCAGGAATACTAATTGAGAATATTTTGAGAGCTAATCAAATCTCTAATTGCATTATTGGATTTGGTATAAATGTTAACCAGTCGGACTTTCAGAGCTTGAATGAGAAAGCTTGCTCGGTAAAAACATGGCTAAAAATAGATAGTGACAAAGAAGCTTTACTAGCCAAAGTTTGTAGTCATTTCGAGGCTTTATACTTGAAACTAAAAGCTTACAAGTATGAAGAAGTGAATGAACTATATTTGAAAGAGCTCCTATTTTACGGGCAAATATTTAGTTATAATGAAACCATTGCCATGCGTAAACAAAGCGGGGCAATTGAGAATGTAGCTGACAATGGTGAAATACACATCAAAAAAAGTGATGGTACCTTAATGAAATATTTAATGAAAGAAATCAGTTACGGGTATTAATTTCAACTTAATCTATTGCTTTCTCTATATTCTTAAACAATAATTCGTGTTGTTTTTTAAATATTTTACTCATTATAAATTTTACTGGGAGAAATGATTTGAATGTAGTAGTTTCTTCAATGATGGTTTGATTTCCAGACGTACTTAATTGAAAATGCATCTCAATTTGAACCATTTTTTTCACAATTGCACTGTAGGTAACTACAGCGTTTTGAGCATCAGATTTTATTACAACAGGGTAAGTAAATGAAAAAGGTATAAATCCCATTTTCAGAGTTTCGTAAACTAAATAATTATCACCTCCCTTTGATTCGAGTTTAGTAATTACAGGGTGTACAGTAACAAACTTATTAGTATCGGTTAAATATTCGATAACTGTATGAATGTGCTTATTTACTGTGAATTTCAATTTCATTTTCTGGAAATTTTTGCCCAAAACTATTTTCTTACTTCCTAATTGCTGTTGTTGTGTTTGCTTGTGCAGTTGGCATAATAATTAACTCATTAATATTTACATGTGCAGGGCGAGTTGCTGTCCAGTAAACAGTTTCAGCAATATCTTGTGCAGTTAAAGGTTGTAAACCTTCGTACACTTTTTTAGCTCTGTCTTCATCTCCTTGAAAGCGAACAATTGAAAATTCGGTTTCAACCATGCCTGGATTAATAGAAGTAACTTTTATATTGTGAGGCAATAATTCTAAACGCATTGCTTTGTTTAAAGCATCTACCGCAAATTTGGTTGCGCAATACACATTTCCATTTGGATATACTTCTTTACCTGCAACCGAACCTAGATTAATAATATGTCCTTTGTTACTTTCAATCAATAAAGGCGCAATTTCTCTAGTAATATAAAGTAAACCTTTAATATTGGTATCAATCATTCGTTCCCAATCGTTGATGTCTCCTGCTTGTATGGTTGACGCTCCTGCTGCTAAACCTGCATTATTTATAAGAATATCAAGCTTTTTTATTTCTGAAGAAACAGAAGCCAATGCATCCTTTACTTGTTTTAAATCTCTGATATCGAAACATAGTGTTGTTACTTTAACACCTGATTTTTCAAGGTTTTTTTTTACACTCACCAATCTTTCTTCTCTTCTTCCAGTTATGATAAGATCATACCCGTTTTTTGCAAATATCTCAGCTGTAGCCTTACCTATACCCGAAGTTGCCCCTGTAATTAATACTAACATAAATAAAATGAAAATTAAATTAAGCTTGTGTCTTTGCAAGTTTGCTATTTTTTCTACTGTATCCAAAATAGATAACCAAACCAACCAATAACCAAATACCAAAACCTGTCCAGTTTGAAATACCTAGTTCTGCCATCATATACAAACAACATACTAAGCCTAATAATGGAATAAGTGACAAGTTGCTTCTAAACGACCAAACAGCAAGCGCAAACGAAATTAAGATGAAAATCCACATTGGAATTTTATGTTTAAATAAATCCCAACCCGACTGGTACTTTAATGATTGGTCAATTGGTAATGCATCTACAAAAGGCGCATACTTATCAGCATCCAAAGTACTCATGTATGTTTCTAAATCACCATTACACGCAGCAAAAACGGCGCTATCTTTTGTTGCAACTAAGGCTTTTAATTCTACACTTTTATTTTCATCTAAAGATGTAACAATAGTGGCAGCATCGTTCATTTGTTTTTGGTTTGTTAAGAAAGCCATAGTATCTGCCTTCTTAGATGTGAAAGCAAATGCAATTACTCCAACCAATAAAATCGGGGCAATAAATTTAGAGTTGATGTAAGGTGTTTTAAATTTTCCGCGAGGAATATCTTTTTTGTTTTGCATCACCAGTACGCCTCCACAAACCAAAACAAAGGCAAATAAAGTTCCAATACTACACAAATCAGTAACCATTGTTAAGTTAAGAAACAATGCAGGTACAGCTACAACAAAACCAGTTACAACTGTTGAGAAAGAAGGTGTACGGTATTTTGGATGCACTCTTGCAAATGCTTTTGGTAATAAACCATCTCTACTCATACTCATCCAAATACGTGGTTGCCCCATTTGGAATACCAATAAAACACTTGCCATTGCAACTACAGCACTTACTGCTATAATTCCCGACATCCATTTTAAATCTAATTTTTCGAACACAAAAGCAAGTGGATCACCAACGTTTAATTGACTATAACTAACCATACCAGTTAAAATTAAAGCAATAATTACATATAGAACAGTACAAATAATAATTGCCCACATCATTCCTCGTGGCAAATCTCGTTGAGGATCTTTACACTCTTCAGCTGTTGTAGAAATAGCATCAAACCCAATGTATGCAAAGAAAACAGCAGAAACTCCTTTTAAAATACCCGATACGCCATTAGGTGCAAAAGGACTCCAATTATCTGTATCAACATAAAAAACACCCACTGCAATTACTAATAAGATGATACAAAGCTTTATTACCACCATTAAATTACTTGCATTTTTTGATTCCTTCATTCCCTTATAAACTAACCAAGTAATAAGAATGATAATAAGCAAAGCAGGTAAATCAGCAATTAAATGGAAAGAACCAATAGTTGGAGAAGTTGTCCAAGCAGTATAAGCAGATTGCATTCCTGCATCTAAATTTGCGAATTGTTTACCGCTATCCATTAAAGCTTTTGCTTTATCAAAACCATTAGATGCCGTTAAGTAATCCATTTGAATCCATTGTGGGAGATGAATACCTCCACTATCCAGCAAACCAGTAAAATAATCACTCCAAGAAATAGCAACTGTAATATTACCGATTGCGTACTCCATAATTAAAGCCCAACCAATAATCCAAGCTATTAACTCTCCAAATGCCACATAAGAATAAGTGTAAGCACTTCCCGAAACAGGAACCATGGAAGCAAACTCGGCATAAGCAAACGCTGCAAAACCACAGGCTACTGCGGTAAATATAAATAAGAAAATTACAGCTGGACCTCCATCAGAACTAGCTTTACCAATAGTACTAAATATACCCGCACCAATGATTGCGGCAATACCAAAGGCAGTTAAATCTCTAACTCCTAAATGTTTTCCAAGCGAACCATGGCCTTCTGCGCCATCTTTTTCAACTTGCTTTAAAATATCGTGAACAGACTTTTTTCTGAATAAACTTTTAAAACTCATAGAAACAAATGTAGGAATATTTTTTATTTAATAGTCCTTAGTTTGTGACTTGTTAGTTCGCTAGTCTTGAGATACATATATTAGATTTTAGAGCCAGGAACAAAAAAACTTTTACCCCGCTGTAACTTTTCCTTTTCGCGGTGCGTCTTATTACAAAATCAGGCCGATTAAAAAAAAACAATGCTTCGTCAAGCTCAGCATGACTTGGGGAATAAAAAAACAACTACTAAAAATAAAATTATGAAAAGTATAATTTACACACTAGCAATAAGTTTAAGCACCTTGGCTTCTTTTGCACAAGTATCAGAAAAAAGAGAGTTAAAAGATTTCAATAAAATTCAAGCTGAAGGAGCTGCGAATATTATTATTAAACAAGGCGAGCCTTTTTCGGTTGAAGTAAAAGGTGACGAAAAAGAATTAAAAAATTTAATCACTGATGTAAATGGAAGTACCCTTTACATTGGAACAAAAGGAAATATCCAAAATGAATTGAAGGTTTATGTTACCATGAAAGATTTAAGCTCGATTATCTCTTCAGGCGCATCGGTAGTAAGTAGCGATAGCAGTTTTAATTGCGACAAGTTAACTATTAATGCATCGGGAGCTTCAAAAGTAAAATTAGATTTAATAGCAAAAGAATTAGTGTCAACACTTACTGGAGCTTCCAACACCATTTTATCGGGAGCGGCAGAAGTTCATATATGCAGCATTTCAGGAGCTGCTTCTCTTAAATCTTATAAACTTACCACTGTAAATACAAATCTTACAGCATCAGGAGCTTCTTCTGCAAAGGTAAATGTGAATCAAAAATTCAATGCTGTTGCATCAGGTGCAAGTGGGGTAAAATACATTGGCGAACCAAGCGATAAAGTTATAAATGCTTCTGGCAGCGCTGAAGTAACACAAGTTGATGCTGGCGAAACAAATATGAAACTAAACGACATCGACACCACTAAAATTAAATGGGGAAACAAAAAATACATGATTATTGATGAAGATGATAACGACCATTTTAATATGGATTGGCAAACTGACTTTAATCACTGGCAAGGTGTTGAGTTAAACTTAAATGGTTTAATGGGTGCTAACGGAAGCACAAGTTTACCATCTAGTGCTGAACACATGAGTATTAACTATGGTTTGAAATCTTTATCGTGGAACTTAAATTTAATCGAGAAGGATTTTCACATCTATAAAGATTATGTAAACTTGGTAACTGGGATTGGATTTGGATTCAATACTTATCAATTTAAAAATCCAATTCGTTTAAATCCTGATTCATCTTATACTTCATACTTTAAAGATTCGACAATCACATTTAACAAAAACAAACTAAAGACATCTTATGTTCAAATCCCATTGATGATTGAATTTAACACTTCTGACAAAGCACACAAGTCATTTCACTTAGCTGCGGGTGTAATTGGAGGATACAAATTAGGTTCGAAAACATTAAGAACGTATGAGATAAATGGTTACAAATTTGAAGAAAAAAGAAAAGATGATTATAATATTAATCCTTTTAAATTGGATGCTACAGTTAGAGTTGGTTATGGTGCCTTCACTATGTTTGGAACCTACTCTTTAACTCCACTTTTTGAAAACAAAAAAGGCCCTGCATTAAATGCCTTTTCGGTTGGTGTAAGGATTGTTCCTTTCTAATAATACTGATTCAGAGATCAAACAATTGTTTTTCCTTTACACACAACAATATCAGAGCCTTCAGCCATAAAAACGCTTGAAGGCTTTTGATTGTTTAAGAAAGTCCATTCTGCTCCATATACTTCAGCAAAATCACAATCAATTGAATGGCTTTTGTATTCTAATATATTCCATGATGGATGTTGAACTTCGTATTCGGTTGTTTCCTTTTCATTTCCTGCGTACCCCCAATAATGTTCAGTAATAAATTCTTCTTTACTACCTTTTTGCAAAGGATTTTTCTTCTCACTCGTTAAAAAGGAAATTGAGTTTAAGTTGGCTTTATCTTTGCCCCACAAATAAGTATGGCGCTTATTGTCAGCCTCAGTACTATGATAATAAGCGGTTTTCATTGTTTCATAATTCTCATTGTAAAGTGTATTTGCCACAAAACTAATTGCAGACTTACTTACAATCTCTTTAATAAAAACAACTCCTCGTCTGCACTCTCCATTTACTTTACGAGTAACATAAAAACGCAAATTAACTTCTTCAAAATTTACATGAAAGGGAATTTTCATTCCAAGTACGCGTGTGTTATTAAACATAAAAGCAACAAGACTTACATAACATTTGCCTTCAAACAAATCTAGTTCAGTACCTTTTGGTAAGTATGGTTTAAGAAGCGAGGGCGCAACTTCATAATTTGCCATTACTAAGTTATTCCAAGCGGCTCTTAAAAATACTTTAGACATCTGCTTTAATTAAATTCATTTTTATGTGAGGAATGTTATCTTCTAAATAACTTTCTCCTTGAGCTACAAAGCCACACTTTTCATAAAAAGTTTTCAAGTGTTCTTGAGCCGATATTGTTATTTTTTTACAATCATACTTTTTGAAACAAAGCTTTACGCAAAAATCGATTAAGGGATAGCCCCATTTTTTTCCTCGATATTCTTCTTCAATAATTACCCTGCCAATACTTGCCGCTTCTGGATAAGCATAGTCAACAGGTAAAACACGAGCATAAGCAACTAGTTTATTTTGAAAATAAACAAGCACGTGCAAGGATTTTTGATCCTTATCATCCATGTCCAAATAGGCACATTGCTGCTCTTGCACAAACACTTTTGAACGTAGCTTAAGTAAATTATACAATTCGATATTTGTTAACTCACCAAACTTTCTTACTTCAAAAAATAAATCTACCATGCTGCAAAATTACTCATTCTTTCAATATAGCCATCAACAATTGCCCCGCTCAATATCATTTCTTTTAGTAATTTAGCGGCATGAACAAAGAAGATTATATTGAGATTGGTTATGTTGGAAAGCCTCATGGTTATAAAGGACATATGAACCTTTCTATTACATCAGAAGATGATGTGTTGTTTGAAAAAATAACTTTTGTTCTGCTAGAAGTAAATAATTTACTTACGCCATTTTTTGTAGAAAACTTAGATTACAAACACAAAATTCTGCTAAAATTAGAGAACGTTCATAACGATGCAGAAGCAAAAAAGCTGCAATCGAAAAAAATATTTATACCTAAAGACCTTGTTGTTATTGTTGAAGGAAGCGATGATTCGGAATATGTTGGTTACGAATTAATAGATGCGAAAAAAGGCAGTTTAGGTAAAGTAATTCGTATTGAAGAAATGCCTGCAAGCGATGTTTTTATTGTTATTTATAAAGAAAAAGAAATTATTCTTCCTATAACGGATGATTTTATTGATGAAATAAACGAAACAACTAAAACCATTAAGTACAATGCTCCAGAAGGATTGATTGACTTGTATCTTGAGTAATTTCAGCTATCTAATTTTCATACTAAAGTCAAATCTCAAGAAATTTAAAATTATGCAACGGGCATAAACTTTTTTCTTTATATTTGATTCACTTATGCCACAAGAAACATTTGTATTTAAACAATTTACCATACAACAGGATAAGTGCCCAATGAAAGTTGGGACCGATGCTGTGTTGCTTGGTGCTTGGATAAAACCTACAAATGAAAAACGCATTTTAGATATTGGAACTGGCACAGGAATATTGGCAATTATGCTTGCTCAAAAAAGCACTGCTTTAATAGATGCAATTGATATAGATATTAGTGCTGTAGAACAAGCAAAACAAAATGCGGAGTTTTGCAAATGGAGAGATAGAGTTAATGTTGAGCATATTACATTGCAACAATACAGCAAACAAACAGATAAACGCTACAACTTAATTGTTGCCAATCCTCCTTATTTTAAAGATTCATTTAAACCATTAGAAGAAGGAAGAACATTAGCACGTCATAACGATTATTTGCCTTTTGATGAGTTGGTTGAAGGAGTAATTACTTTACTAGAAAAAAAAGGTAAATTTTTTGTTATCCTTCCGAACAAAGAGGCAGGAATATTAAAAGATTTAGCAGAGAAAAAAGGCTTGAAACTTTCGAAACTTTTACGTGTAAGAACTAAGCATGATAAAGAAACGGAAAAACGCCACATCATGCAGTTTGAGTTTGAACCTACTTCATTTAGCGAGAGCACTATTATTATTGAAAAAGAAGGTAGGCACGAATACACCGACGAATACAAAGAACTAACCAAAGAATATTATATCCATTTTTAATTTATGCTATCAATTATTGCCGCAGTTTCTGCAAACAATGCCTTAGGAAAAGACAACAAACTATTGTGGCATTTACCTGCCGATTTAAAACGTTTGAAAGAGTTAACAATGGGGCATCATTTAATTATGGGCCGTAAAACCTTTGAAAGTTTAGGAAGACCATTACCTGGCAGACCCCACATTGTAATTAGCAGAGATATAAATTTAAAATTTGAAGGGGTTACAGTAGTAGATTCTTTAGCAAAAGCATTTGAGCTTGCAAAAAACGATAATCAACCATTTATTTTTGGCGGGGCAGAAATTTACAAGCAAGCCCTCCCGTTTATCGAACGTATATATCTTACAAGAGTTAATGAAACTTTTGAAGGGGACGCTTATTTCCCTGAACTAGATATGAATAATTGGGAATTAGTAAGTAAACTTGATTTTGAGCCGGATGAAAAAAACAAGTTCCATTACAGTTACGAAGAATATAAAAAGCGATCTTAAGAATTTAATCATTGATTTTCAGTTATTTAAAAAAAGGAAGTAAAATCCATTTTTAAAGAATATTGGCGATTAACCACATAATTTGGTTCATTAAATGCCCATTCTATGAGATTAATTTGTACCTTTGCACATTATAAAAAACTTTATTTATGCCAGGAACAACACCTAAACACAGTTTGATTCTTATTCCAATTGATTTCACAGAGCAATCATTATTAGCAATCAAGCAGAGTTATAATCTTGCAAAATATACACATTCAAAGATTTTATTACTTCACGTTTATGAGTCTCAAGGCCAAGAGCGTTTTGAAGAAATATCTAAACTTTCAAAACTTACACAAGAAGAATCAGGTGTTGAAACTGATTTCATGAATGTAAAAGGTAATATTTACAAAGAAGCTGTTCGTGTAGCTGAAGAATTAGAAGCAACAATGATTATTGTTGGTTTAGAGTCGCACATGGGCGCTAAAGATATGATTGGAGCAAGCGCTTCTAAATTTATTCGTGAAAGTCCTTGTCCTGTTATCTCTATTAGAGGTAGAGACCACAGAGATGGTTGCGAAAACATTTTATTACCTTTAGATTTAACTAAAGAATCTCGTCAAAAAGTGGATAAAGCAATTGAGTTTGCTAAATACTTTGGTGCTGCTATTCGTATTTTAGGTGTATTCTCTACAGCTGATGAGAAATACGAAAATCAATTACACGCTTACGCACATCAAGTAAAACAATATATTAAGAGCAAAGGCATTGCTTGTACTAACAAAACTTTAGCAGGTGATAACATTGCTGAAACTGTTGTTGAATACGCAAACAAAATTGAGGCTGATTTGATCATGATTATGACTAAAACAGACTTAAATATGAAAGAATTCTTTGTTGGAACAACTGCTCAAAAAGTAATTGATATTTCTAACATTCCAGTTTTAAGTATTCGTCCTATATACAGACCGAGTATTAACAATGGAATTATCATGTAATTTATACCATTTAACATATAAAAAAGCCCAATCGTTTGATTGGGCTTTTTTTATGATCTACATCGTCCAAAATGAGTATGAATATTGAATAAAATGAGTATTTTAGCGAAAATTTAAAATTTACATACTAGTAATATGAGCAATACAGCAACACGAAAGCATCCAAAAGGATTATGGGTATTATTTGGGACAGAAATGTGGGAACGTTTCAATTTCTATGGAATGAGAGCTATCCTAACACTTTTCTTAGTAAACTCCTTGTTAATGAAAGAAAAAGATGCTTCCATTATTTACGGTGGTTTCTTGGGTTTATGTTATTTAACTCCTATGCTTGGTGGATTTATCGCTGATAGATTCTTCGGAAATAGAAATTGTATTCTTCTTGGAGGTTTAATGATGGCCATTGGTCAGTTCTTTTTGTTCTTCAGTGCAAGTATTTTTGGCTCAAACATCAGTTTAGCAACAACTTTAATGTGGGCTGCATTAGGAATTATCATTTTCGGAAATGGTTTCTTTAAACCAAACATTTCGAGTATGGTAGGTAGCTTATATCCAAAACAAGAAAAAAGCAAATTAGATTCTGCCTTCACAATTTTCTACATGGGAATTAACTTAGGAGCTTTCCTTGGTCAATTAATTTGTCCAATTATTGGTGATGTTAAGGATGCAGGTGGGATTCGTGATATTCACGCTTTTAAATGGGGATTCCTTGCAGCAGGTATTGCAATGTTAATTGGTACTGCAGTTTTCTATTTCTTAAAAAACAAATATGTTGTAACGCCAGAAGGTCGTCCTTTAGGTGGTTTACCATCAAAACATGATGCTTCTGATTTTGAAGAAGGTGAAGCTCAAAAAGCAGTATTTTCTAAAGGCGCTTTAATTGGAGCTGTTATCGGATTCCTTGGTTTAGGTGCAATCATCCATTATGTATTTGGTCAAAACTGGATTTACACATTAATTTACTCAAGTGGTTTATCATTAGCCGGATTAATTATTTCTGATAGCTCATTAACAAAAGTTGAGCGTCAACGTATTTATGTAATCTATATTATTGCATTCTTCGTTATATTTTTCTGGGCAGCGTTTGAGCAAGCTGGTTCATCATTAACCTTTATTGCCGATAACCAAACAGATAGAAATTTCTTTGGTTGGAATATGCCACCTTCAATGGTACAAATATTCAATGGTTTATTCGTAGTTGCATTTGCTGTTCCATTCAGTATGTTGTGGGATAAATTAAGATCAAAAAATAGAGAACCAATTTCTCCAATGAAACAAGCTTTTGGTTTAGCTTTAATTGCCATTTCTTATTTCATTATTGCTTTCAATGTAAAAGATTTAGGAAATAGTGGTTTACTTGCAATCAAATGGTTAATCTTATTGTATTTGATTCAAACTGCAGCTGAGTTATGTTTATCGCCTATTGGTTTATCATTAGTAGGTAAATTATCTCCTAAAAGATTTTCATCTTTATTGTATGGAGTATTCTTTTTATCAAATGCATCGGGTTATGCTTTAGCAGGAACATTAGGTTCTATTATGCCTGCAACAGGAGATAAGTTCAACAAAGCAAAAGAATTAGGAATGGACTTACAAGCATTCTTAGATAAAAAACTAACTCCAACTGCTGACCAATTAAAGTTATTAGCTGAGAATCAAATCAGCCCAGTAAATCCATCATTCGCAGGATTTGAAATTCACAACTTATTCGAGTTCTTTATGGTGTTTGTTGTTCTAACAGGTTTAGCGGCAGTTATTTTATTTGCCATTACTCCTATCTTAAAGAAAATGATGCACGGAGTAAAATAATTTTATTCAACTAACATTTAAAACCCTAAGCAATTAGGGTTTTTTAATTTTAAAGCATGAACAAAGAAATTCAATCAATAGAAGAAATTCAAAACTTTAAAGGCAAGTACCCAAAACAATTGTGGTACTTGTTTTTTAGTGAAATGTGGGAACGTTTTAGTTTCTACGGAATGCGGGGCATGTTAGTGGTTTTTATGACAACCAAACTTGCTATGAACGAAGAAGTTGCTAACCTGCAATATGGCGCAACACAAGCTTTCGTTTACGCATTTACTTTTGTTGGAGGACTATTAGCTGATAGAATTTTAGGTTATAGGAAATCATTGTTTTGGGGTGGATTATTAATGATTGTGGGAAGTATTATCCTTGCCATTGAACCACAAAAACTCTTCTTTCTAGGAATTGCATTTAATATTATTGGAACTGGATTTTTTAAACCAAACATTTCTACAATGGTGGGTAGATTGTATAGAGATGGTGATGCGAGAACTGACGCTGGTTTCTCACTATTTTACATGGGAGTTAATGTTGGAGCTTTAATTGGTGGTTACTTATGTATAGCAGTTGCTAATGGAAGTATGCTGAGTTCAATTGTTCCTGAAGCACTTCGTTGGAACTTTGCTTTTGGTTTTGCTTCCATAGTAATGATAATAAGTTTACTTACTTTTATTAGAACACAAAAAACACTTGGTAATATTGGACTTTCTCCTCTTCTTCATATAGAAAACAAGAAAAGAACATTATTCGAAATCATTACTTATGCCGCATCAATAGCTGTTATTCCACTTATCATTTTACTTGTTTCTAATTCGCAGTATACTGATATTTTCATGTTTATCATTGGCCCTGTTGCCTTGGCTTATTTCTTTTTCGAAATGCGTAATTACAGCTGGGCAGAAAACAAAAAAATAGTTGCAGCATTAATCTTCATTTTATTCTCCATCTTCTTTTGGGCATTCTTTGAGCAAAGTGGCGGTTCATTAAGTTTGTTTGCCGCAAACAATTTAAATAGTACTGTAGCCGGAATGACTTTAGATCCAAATGGAGTAAACAATTCGGCTAACTCCCTTTTTGTTATTGTATTTGCTTCTTTACTTGGATTATTGTGGCTTTGGATGAATAAGAAAAAAATTGAGCCAAACACCATTGTAAAATTTGGATTAGGATTTTTGTTCTTAGCGGGTGGATTTTATGTTTTCTACTTCACTAAATTTTTTGCCGATTCAAACGGGATGACTTCATTGAATATATTTACTTTCGGATGGTTCATTATAACATTTGGTGAATTATGTTTATCACCGATCGGCATGTCGGTTATGACAAAACTATCTCCACAAAAACTACAAGCAGGTATGATGGGTATGTGGTTTTTAGCAAGTGCTTACGGTCAATACTTTGCAGGTTTATTAGGTGCAAACATTGCTAAAGCTTCTGAAAACGCTACTAATTTAGAAAAACTAAACACCTATGCTGATGGTTACAAACAACTAGGTTTGTATGCTTTAATTGCAGGAGTTGTACTAATCGTCATCTCTCCTTTGATTAAAAAATTAATGGGTGGTGTAAAATAATATTTTGTTATTTCTTTAATTGTTTAAAGTAATCGCAATTTGTTTTCATTACACATTCACCGCAATTTGGATTTGTTGGTCGGCAAATTTCCCTTCCTAAAAAAGAAATGGCCATTCCTATTTCTCCCCAATCTTCTTCAGGAATAACTTCCATTATTTGTTTTTCAATTTTCTTAGGGTCGGTTCCTTGTGCGATGCCTATTCTTGGTGCAACGCGTATTACGTGCAAATCGCAAATAACTCCTTCTGCCTTCACTCCTGCCCCGCGCATAATAACGTTGGCTGATTTACGACCAATACCAGGAAGTTCAATCAATTCTTCCATTGTTAATGGAATATTTTTATCCTGCTTAATTTTCGCCGATAATTCCATTAACCACTTTGTTTTATTTCCAAAGTTTCTAATCTTACTTACAAATGGATATAAGGCTTCAGCATCTGCTCTGCTTAAAGAAGCCATATTAGGGAAAGCATTAAATAAAGCGGTAGATAATTGATTGATGTTTTTATCCGAATCTTGTGCGGATAAAATGACCATCACAACCAATTGATACAGATTTTTATATTCTAAAGGATGTGGTTTGCCTTTATACTTTTTAAGCAAAGGTTTACATGCTTCTGGCCAATTTGATTTTGACATAAGAATAGATTTAGGAAATTAAAATTAGGAATAAAAAATTACATTCTAGGTTTCCACGGAGTTTCTTCCACCTTTAAATCGTGGGCTAATTTGCGAGAAAGAACGAATAAATAATCTGAAAGGCGATTTAAATATTTATAAATAATCTCATCTACCTTCTCATTCTCTGCTAGCTTTAATGTAGCTCTCTCTGCTCTTCTGCACACACAACGTGCAACATGACAAAATGAAACTGCTTGATGTCCGCCTGGCAAAACAAAGTGTTTCATTTCGGGTAACACTTCATCCATTTTATCAATTTCTTTTTCCAAAAACAAAATATCTTCTTCTTTCACTTCAGGAAGTTTCATTTTATTTTTTTCAGGATCAGCAGCAAGCAATGAACCTAATGTAAATAATCTATCTTGAATTTCAATTAAAACCGTTTTCGAATGCTCATCAATTCCTTGATCTCTTACAACACCAATAAATGAATTTAATTCATCAACTGTACCATATGCTTCAATTCGTATATGTTGCTTAGGTAAACGAGTTCCTCCGATAAGAGAAGTTTCTCCTTTGTCACCTGTTTTTGTATAAACTCTAAAAGCCATTAGAAAGTAATACTTAAATTAAGATTAGGTAAAAAAGGAAGTTGATCTTTTCTCTTTTGCGAAATTCTATCAAAATAGAAAATATTTGCACGATTATACGTGTTACTAATACCACCGTTAATTTCCATTATTACTCTATCTGTCCAACTGTACTTAAACTTAACACCTACATCTAAACGATGATATTGTGGCAATCTTCCTTGGTTTAAACCTGCAGGAATATATCCAATACTGCTATTCATGCTTGCATAATCTTGGTCAATTCCACCATTTAAGTTAAGTTTAGGATAAAAACCTTGGGTTTGAGTAAAAGGGAAACCACTACCATAATTCCAACGTGCATTTGCCTCCCAACGTTTCTTTTTACCAAAAGTATAAGAGGTTACAACGTTCACGTTATGTCTTCTATCCCAAATTGGTTTATATGATTTAGAACCATCCCAACGCTCGTTAAATCCAAGAGAATAAGTAACCCAAATGTAAAAACGCTTTCTATCGTATTTCACAACAAAATCTAAACCTTTTGCCCAACCTGTTTCAACGATAAAATCTTTTTTCACCGAATCTGGGAAAGTAGAATGCGCAGGGTCATCATCGAAAATTTTATCTCTATTTACATTAGTAAGATGTGTAAACCATTTTTGATATCCTTCAATATTTACTTCAATATTTTTAAATAAATCAAACTCTACACCTGCAATTGCGTGCAAAGCCTTTTGAAGCTTTGTATCCAATGGTTTAGCTTCTGCCCCTGGTTTAGGTATATAAGTTTCTTGCAAATTCTCTGGTCCTGATAAAAAACCATAAAATAAATTTACAATATCTCTATCTGAATTTGATGCAATTAAATTTTGTGAGTAAACACCACCAGCTACTTTAAAACGTAACGTCTTTTTCATATTGTATTTCATAGAGAAACGAGGTTCCGGAGAGATACTAGATAAAGATGCGTAATAGTGTAATCTAAAACTCGGCTCAATAACAAATTTTTTATTTTTTGAAACATGCTTATATTTCAAAAAACCACCTATCTCTGTTGTATTTTCCTCTTGCCTTATATTACTACCAAACTCATTTCTATAAAACAATTCGGTTTTAAATCCAATCATTTCAAATCCATACTTCACTTCATCTTTTCCAATAAAGTTAGTGAATTTTAACCCCATATTAAAACCATTTATATCACTGGTTTTTGGAATTGTATCACTAGGTGTTTTTGCAGAGATACCGTATTGTGAGTAAGCAAAATTTCCTTCTATAAGCGTACTTGAGCCTTGCGGAATAACAACAAAATTAGAACCTGCTCCAAATGATTTCCAATTAAAATTCGCAATTTCAGGGTAGTTTACGAAATCTGAAAAATTATACCCAAACAAATTTAGCTTACTTCCATTATTAGCATTGAAAGAAATTTTACCATATAAATCAGTAAATCCAAATGGCAATCCACTTGTATCGGCATACCTGTAAAGCATTTTTGAAGACTGAGGGAGATAGGAATGCTTACCTGATAGCAAATAAGAAATTGAACCTTTTCCATTTTCTTTCAACTTCTTTAGAGGCCCTTCAGCTAACAACTTAACACCAAAAGTGGATGCAGAAACTTTGCCTTCAAAATGTTTTTTGTTTCCATCACGGGTAGTTATATCCATAATTGAAGAAATTCTTCCACCATACTCAGCTCCAAAGCCGCCCGTATAAACGTCTGCATTACGAATAATATCATTATCAAAAACAGAAAATAATCCAATCGAATGAAAAGGATTATAAACAATCATCCCATCTAACAAAACCTTATTTTGAACAGGCGTTCCTCCTCTTATATACAACTGCCCACCTTGATCTCCTGTAAAAACAACACCAGGTAAAACTTGCATGTATTGCGCAAGATCTGGTTCGCCAATACTTGGAAGCTTATTAATAACCGTCGGGTCAATTTTATTTACAGAAACTTTTGTGTCTTCAATTTTAGATTGTTGATCGGCAGAAGCGGTAAACTCCTGCAACTGAACAGCACCCTTGGTTAAGAAATACTTCTTGTTTTGTAAGTCGCCTGCTTTTAAAGTAAGATTATCATATAATGTATCGTACCCCAAATATGAAATAACCAAAGTATAAGTGCCTGGTGCAACTTTATTAATATTAAAATAGCCGTTTATATCGGTTGATGCTCCCGTTGTTGTTCCTTTCAAATAAACATTAGTAAACAAAACAGGCTCACCATCATCCTTTGTGTATACAAACCCACGGATACTTCCAGTTGTTTGCGCTCCAATTTTAAATGCGGTCAAACTCAACAACAAAACACAAACTAATCTAAGTTTATTCATAGTACTTATAAAGATGCCAAATTTAGTAATTTTTAGGGGGAATTAGCACTTTTTAGATAAGTGGTTAAAATTGATTCACAACTGGTTAAACAAATTGCGAAATTGTTAAAAATAAAGTGAGATTAATCGCTCAGATTAATCAAAATTTAAGTTCTTTTGCAGATTTGAGGAATTATGAGGAAGGGATTGAATTATTTTGGAATTATCTTGCTGATTTTATCAAATTTTGCTTGCACTGATGATTTGCCTACAAAAGAAAAAATCGAAAAAACATTTTCAATTGACACTACAATTTCTCTTACAAAAGAACAAAAAGAAAAAGCATTCCGCTTAGACACTCTTTTTTCGAATTTGAGTAAAGCAAATGCATTTAATGGAAACATCCTAATTGCAGAGAATGGAAAAATAATTTATAAAAAATGTATTGGCGTTTCCAACCAAAAAGAAAATACACTACTAAACGATAGTTCACTTTTTCAACTAGCTTCAGTATCAAAAACAATAACAGCCACCCTTGCATTAAAATTAGTTGCCGAGAAAAAACTTAACCTTGAAGATAATGTAAAAAAACACCTTCCTGATTTTCCTTATCAAGGCATTAAAATTAAACACCTTCTATCTCATCGTTCAGGCTTAGGAAATTACATATATTTTACTGGCGATTTTGTTACAGACAAAGCATCTAAACTTACGAATGAAGATATCTACAAATTAATTGTAGCAAATAAACCACCCCTTTACTTTGAACCCGATAGGCAATTTAATTACAACAATACAAATTATATGTTACTTGCACTTATTTGCGAGCGTGTTTCAAAATCAAACTTCAAAACACTTTGTAAAGAAAAAATATTCACAACATGCGGAATGAAGAATACATTTTTTTCTGATGAAATAACCAATCATAAAAACAAAACTCAAGGCTACACATTTTCCATGCGCGAAGTGGAAGGCGATATGTTTGATTATGTATGGGGCGACAAAGGAATTTATACCACAACATACGATTTACTGCTGTTTGAAGAAGCGTATTTTAATGGAAAAATAATAGACTCAAACTTAATAAAACTTGCTACAACACCTATGAGTAGCGAACGCAAACTAGGGAATTATGGGTACGGTTGGAGAATGAAAGAATTTAATTCTGATAATAAACTTGTTTTTCATAATGGTTGGTGGCATGGTTATCGAACTGCCTTACAACGCAGACTAAAAGACAAAACATGTATTATTTTATTAAGCAATCGTTTAAACTCCTCTGTATATCAAACATGGAGAATTTTTAAAGCAATTGATGCAGATACTTCCAAACTTGTTGAAAAAGAAGAAGAGTAATTACAGTTTAAACGTAACCCCAAAATAAGGAATTGGAAAAACATAAACTCTAGAAGAATTAACCTGAGAAGAAGTTTGTGTATTAGAATTATAAACGGATGAAGTGTAAACATCTTTATATACCAAACTATAAAAACCGAAAGCCCATGATTTTTCAGGTCTTTTAAGTGTTCTTATCCCTAAACCTAATAATCCAAAATTGTTTTTAGGAATTACCCATCCTTCGCCAACAAACCCTGCATTTTTAGAAAAGCGATGAAAAAAAGAAGCATTAAAATAATAGGTATTATCATTTTTTCTAACAGTTGAATTCACATTCGACTGATACATATTTTGATAAGGAACAAATGAAGAAAATCCAATTCCACCCATAAAAGTAAAATTAGTTTTAGCATTGCCTCGCGTATACTTAGCAGCTATGTTACCAATGATATTGGAAGAACCCACATAAGTCATAGAAGCAACACTCATTTCTGTTCCCACGTAATCTTCTCCCGATAAAGAAAAACTTGTTTTCAAACCCACTCCCATTGGAGATCCAATAAGAGAAGTTTGTATTCCTAATGCAACATTTTCATTTATACTATAGTAACCACTATAAACTCCAAAATAAGCAGTATGTAATCGAAACTCCCCCTTCTTAAATGGCAATGCATTGGTTGCTGCTAGATAAAAAGCTTTGTGCTCATTTTCATTTAAAAATTCCCCATTAGCAAAATTTCCTGCGTCAACCAAATTGATACTTTTCACCTGAAACTTTGGCAAATAAAGTTTTCCCATCGTTTTGGTTTGAATCAAAATTTCACGATCATTATCACCAACAATTTCTCCAACATATTCTGTTCCATCATTCAATATCAAAACATATTGTTTGCCTTTCTTCCACCAAGCTTTTTCCTTCGCAACTTTTGTTGAATCAGATTGTGCATTCATTAAGATTGGAGAAAATCCAACAATCAAAAAGAAAATAAAAACAATAGTTTTTTTCATATTAATGTTAAAGGTAGAAAATTAACGGCAAATCCTAAAATGTATTGTGTTAAACGAGGTACTTCTCACTATACTTCCTCGAATCTAGTACTTCAATTTCCGAAAAATAGAAATCTTTTTTATCCTCTGTTATTATGCACTTGCATCCTGAAGCTATTGCAGAGTAATATTGCAGGCCATCTTCTACATCGTGAATCTTTTTGTTTTTTCGCACAGCATTAACCGTTTCGGCATCAATAGTCGTAAAATTTAGTTTCTCGGCAAGTAAATTTATTTTTGTTCGCGCATGTGTGTTTCCCGATTTTTTTGAAGCAAAATAAAACGCAATAGCCAAACAAAGCGGAGAAGTATAAACTTTAAACTTTGGATTTTCAACCAAACTTAAAATCCTTGCACTATATGAAAAAGTAGGGTATTCTTTATTTAAAACCGAAACAAGAATATTTGCATCCAAAAATATTTTCATTTTTTACGGCTGTGATATTCATCCTTTAAACTCTTACGCTTTTTAGATGCTATTTTATACTCAGCTGGACCCTCTGCAATAATGTTTACCCAATCAGAAATAGGAAACTCTTCGATTGAATCATATTGTTTAGTTGTGATTTTATCTAAAATAAGCTCCATCATACGTGATAAACTCATGTTGTGAGCCTCCGCATATTTTTTAGCTCTTTCGATAATTGCGCTATCAAAAGACAAAGTTATTTTAGCATCCATGACATTAATTTTATACGACAAAAATATAAAATCTATACGTATAAAACAAGTTATAAATTAAAAATGTAGAATTAATAATGCAAAATTAAAATTTCCTAGGGCTTGCAAAAAAATGGTAGATGCTAGGCATTTTTATAGCAGTGTAAATAGGAGTCCGCCAGGGCGGATGACTGTTTACACTGCAAAAATAACGACGCAGATGCCGTTTTATTGCAAGCCCTACATGTTTCTTCTGTATTGGCCGCCCACCTCAAACAAAGCCTTGGTAATTTGCCCCAACGAACAGTACTTCACCGTATCCATTAATTGTTCAAATGTATTACCGTTTTGAATTGCAGTAAGTTGAATTTTCTTCAGCATTTCTTGTCCTTTATCACCACTTGCTTTCCAAAGAGTTTGCACTGTATTAATTTGGAATTCCTTTTCATCGGTTGTACTTCTAATAACCTCTGCAGGAATAACAGTTGGCGAACCTTTACTTGATAAGAAAGTGTTTACTCCAATAATTGGATATTCACCCGTATGCTTTAATGTTTCGTAATACAAACTTTCTTCTTGTATTTTTCCACGTTGATACATGGTTTCCATTGCACCAAGTACTCCACCTCTTTCACTTATTCTGTCGAACTCAGCCAATACTGCTTCTTCAACTAATTCCGTTAAGTCTTCGATGATGAATGATCCTTGTAATGGATTTTCGTTTTTAGCTAAACCTAACTCACGGTTAATGATTAACTGAATTGCCATTGCTCTACGAACACTCTCTTCTGTAGGCGTTGTAATTGCTTCATCGTAAGCGTTTGTATGAAGACTATTACAGTTATCATAAATTGCATACAATGCTTGCAATGTTGTACGAATATCATTGAAATCAATTTCCTGTGCATGTAAACTTCTTCCACTTGTTTGTATATGGTATTTCAACATTTGGCTACGTTCGTTACCATTGTATTTGTATTTCATCGCCTTAGCCCAAATACGACGAGCAACACGGCCAATTACACTATACTCAGGATCGATACCATTACTAAAGAAGAATGATAAGTTAGGAGCAAAACTATCAATGTGCATTCCACGACTTAAGTAATACTCAACAAAAGTAAATCCGTTAGCTAATGTAAATGCAAGCTGAGAAATAGGATTAGCGCCTGCTTCAGCAATATGATAACCACTAATACTTACCGAATAAAAATTACGAATGTTTTGATCAATAAAATATTGCTGAACATCGCCCATTACTTTTAAGCTAAACTCTGTACTAAAAATACACGTGTTTTGTGCTTGATCTTCTTTTAAAATATCTGCCTGAACAGTACCACGAACCTGCGATAATGTTTGCACTTTTATTTTATCATACACATCTTTAGGTAATACTTGGTCGCCTGTAACACCTAATAACATTAAGCCTAAGCCATCATTTCCTTCTGGCAAATCACCATTGTATTTAGGACGAGCAACGCCTTTAGCCTTGTAAATTGAGTTTATTTTATCTTCAACTTCTTTCTCTAATCCGTTTGCCTTAATGTAAAGTTCGCATTGTTGGTCAATTGCTGCATTCATAAAGAAAGCTGCAATAATTGCTGCAGGACCATTAATGGTCATACTTACAGAAGTTGTAGGAGAAGCTAAATTAAATCCACTATATAGTTTTTTAGCATCATCTAAACAACACACACTAACTCCACTATTACCAACCTTACCATAAATATCTGGACGATGGTCAGGATCTTGTCCGTAAAGAGTAACGCTATCAAATGCTGTACTTAAACGAGCAGCTGGTAATCCTTTACTTACATAATGAAAACGTTTGTTAGTTCTCTCTGGTCCACCTTCACCTGCAAACATACGGGTTGGATCTTCACCTTCACGTTTGAATGGATAAATACCTGCAGTGTAAGGGAAATCACCAGGGAAATTTTCTTGCAAGTTCCATCTTAAAATATCTCCCCAAGCTTTAAAGCGAGGCACAGATATTTTTGGAATTTGTGAATGAGATAAACTCTCGTAATGCGTTTTAATTTTTATTTCCTTATCACGAACTTTAAAAATAAAATATTCGTTTGTGTAATTTGCTTTTCTTGATTCCCAAGTATCAATTACTTTTTTGTTGTGACCATCAAAGTCTAATTCTACTTGTGCGTATTCTTCTTCTAACGACTTCACCAATCTATCCTTATCCGCCATCTTGCTTTCTTTGATAGCGGCAATTGTATTCTTAATGCTGTATAATTTCTCTGCTACTTCAGCTTGTTGTTCAGCCTTTCTATCATAGCTTCTGTTGTTTTCAGAAATCTCACTTAAATAACGTGTACGTGCAGGTGGAATGATGAAAATTTTCTCACTCATCTCATCTGTAATAGCAAAACCTGATTTTAAATTAGCACCTGTTTTCTCAACTAATTTATCCATCACCGCTTTGTACAAGCTATTCATGCCTGGGTCGTTAAACTGAGAAGCAATGGTACCATAAACTGGTAATTGCTCATCTGGCGTTTCCCATAAATTATGATTGCGTTTATATTGTTTCTTTACATCTCTAATTGCATCTAATGCACCACGCTTATCAAATTTGTTAAGTGCAATAATATCTGCAAACTCAATCATATCAATTTTTTCTAACTGCGTGGCAGCTCCGTATTCTGGAGTCATTACATACAAGCTCATGTTACTGTGCTCTGTAATCTCTGTATCGCTTTGCCCAATACCTGCAGTTTCTAAAATAATCATATCAAAATTAGATGCCTTCAAAATATCAACTGCATCTTGTACATGTTTTGATAAAGCTAAATTACTTTGACGAGTAGCCATCGAACGCATAAAAACTCTATCGTTACGAATAGAGTTCATACGAATACGATCGCCTAATAACGCCCCGCCTGTTTTACGTTTACTTGGATCAACCGAAATAATTCCCAATTGTTTTTCAGGGAAATCAATTAAGAAACGACGAACTAATTCATCTACCAAACTTGATTTACCTGCCCCGCCTGTACCTGTAATACCAAGCACTGGAGTTTTAGATGCAGCAGCCATTTCACGAACTTTCTTCATCATGGCTTCGCTCTCTACATTTCCGTTTTCAGCTGCTGAAATTAGTTTCGCAATTGATTTATGGTCCTTCTCTGCAATATGAGAAACCTCTCCGTTTAAATTAACTCCTGTAGGATAATCAGATTGACGAAGAACATCGTTTATCATTCCCTGCAAACCAATCTCACGTCCATCATCAGGACTATAAATACGAGTTATACCGTATGCATGTAATTCTGCAATTTCAGTTGGAAGAATTACACCGCCTCCACCACCAAAAATTTTAATGTGCCCACACCCACGCTCTTTTAATAAATCGTGCATGTATTTAAAATACTCAACGTGCCCACCTTGGTAACTAGTTATAGCAATAGCGTTTGCATCTTCTTGTATTGCGCAATTAACAACATCAATAACGCTTCTATCGTGACCAAGATGAATCACCTCTGCCCCGCTGCTTTGCATTATACGACGCATAATATTTATTGCTGCATCATGCCCATCAAACAAGGCTGCTGCTGTTACAATACGTATTTTATTTTTTGACTGATATGCTGTAGTTTCCATAATCTTATAGATAAATCAAATGTGAGAGTGGCAAAAATACTGATTCGTGAAGGGAATAGCAAGAAAGTTGAGAATTATTGTCCTATCAGGCTTATTTAATACAATTAAGACAAATTAGAAAACTACACACTGGTAATCAACGAATTACACATCCAAAGATAAAATGGAACATAAATACTTGATTAAGAAATATCAAGACAGCAAAATTCGAACATTTTAAATATTAAAACTGCATTTTTCCTAATAAATTATAGGCTTTATTCGATGAGCTTTTTCTAACTTTCCCTTTATAGATGCACCATAGTTATGAACATAAAGTTGAGTTTGATATTTTAATGAATCCTTTTTATAAACACTAATCAATTTATTCTTTCCATCAATAACTACAGAATCATTTATAGCAAATTCATTAAATGGACTATAAATCAACTCTGCAACACTATCATTTATAACTATCAAATAAAAATCATCCGTTTTTCTCGGGTCATAAAATTTAACAGAACTACTTTTTGTTTTAAGATAAAAAATTGCAAAAGCCGCTTCTAATCTTTCGCTTTTCTCAATGATTCCAGAATAATTTATTGCAAATTTATCTGTAGCGGCTTTAATTTCCTTTTTCGCTTTCCTTATATCATAAACGGCAAAGCAAATAAGAAAAACAAATGGGCTAAATATCAATATTCGCTTTAATAACATTTTTCAAACCCTCTAATAATTAACCACCTGCTCCTCAATATCAGCAGGCACATCTCTGTACTCATATTGCTGATTGCGCAATTGTGGTTCAAAACCGGCTTCTGTTATTGCTTCTTGTATGGTTTTATAGGTAAAACGATGTGGAGCACCTGCGGCACTTACTACGTTTTCTTCAATCATAATACTTCCAAAATCATTTGCCCCTGCTTCTAAACAAATTTGCGCAGTTTCCTTACCAACTGTTAACCACGAAGCTTGAATATTTTCAACGTTTGGCAACATAATACGGCTTAATGCAAGCATACGAATGTATTCGTCCTTACTTACATTATTTTTAATTCCTTTTAAACGATTTAACAATGTTCCATCATCCTGAAAAGGCCATGGAATAAAGGCTAAAAAACCTTTTGCATCCTTTGGTTTTTCTGCTTGTACTTCACGTAACCAAACTAAATGCTCAAAGCGCTCATAAATGGTTTCAACATGTCCAAACATCATGGTTGCAGAGGTTGTTAAACCCAATTGATGCGCTGCGCGCATTACATCTAACCACTCGCGCCCCGTACATTTTCCCTTAGAAATTAAGCGGCGAACGCGGTCGTTTAATATTTCGGCACCTGCACCGGGTAAACTATCCAAACCTGCTTCCATCAAGGCTTTTAAAACTTCGGTGTGAGTAGATTTTTCGAGTTTAGTAATATGTGCAATTTCAGGTGGCCCAAGTGCATGTAATTTTATTTGAGGAAACATTTTTTTTAAATCCCTAAATAAATTTACATAGTAAGAAAGGCCTAAATCGGGGTGGTGACCACCTTGCAATAATAATTGCTCGCCACCATATTTTATTGTTTCCTCAATCTTCTTTTTATAGGTTGCTAAATCAGTGATGTATGACTCAGGATGACCAGGAATACGGAAGAAATTACAGAACTTGCAATTAGCTATACAAACGTTGGTAGTATTGAGGTTTCTATCAATAATCCAAGTAACTTTTTTCGAATTATATTTCTTTATTTTTCTTAATTCGTTAGCTACAAACATCAGTTTCGCAGTAGGTGCATTTTCAAAAAGAAACACTCCTTCTTCGGCAGATAAAAACTCCTGCGCCAACCCTCTTTTTAATAATTCATCTACGTTCATAGCTATCTTATATTTAGGTTAAAATAAAGCTTTCTCAAGGCAAATAATTTCTTTACATTTGACAAAACTTATACAAAATTACAAATTCTATTTATGGCAATCGTTAAAAAAAGCAACTTTGATGAATTAAAAGAAAACCTAGTGATTTTAACTACTGAATTTAAAAGTGGAAAAAAGTACGGCTTATCTGATAATGAAACCGAATATATTAAACAACAAATAAAAGCGGAGAAGAAATCAATTACTATAAATCAGTTAAAACGATTAGTATTTGTAGTTTTAGTTGACAATAAAGCGGAGCAAAATAAACGTAAAGAAAAACTTCGCAAATCAGGCTGCTCAATTGCTGCCATCTTAAACGACGCTAAAAAAATAAGTGTTGGTATAGTTGCCGAAACTGCTCATGCAGAAGATTCTTTAGCTTGTGCAGAAGGAATGGCGCTGGGCAATTACCAATTTATCCTTTACAAAACCAAGAAAACTAAAAATACACTTGCATCTATTTTAATTAATGGAAAAGTAAGCGATGCAAATATCAGTGAACTAAACATTAACACAGAGGCTGTTTGCATGGCGCGTGATTTAGTTAACGAACCTGTAAATACATTAAACGCAACAGAACTATCTAACCGTTTTAAAAAGATGGGAACTGCTGCAGGTTTTAAAGTTGAAGTTTACAACAAAGCAAAAATTACTCAATTAAAAATGGGTGGTCTACTTTCTGTAAACAAAGGTAGTGTTGACCCGCCAACCTTTACCATTATGGAATACAAACCAAAAAACGCTAAGAACAAAAAACCTTATGTGTTAGTTGGTAAAGGTGTTACATACGATACTGGTGGATTAAGCTTAAAGCCTACACCATCAAGCATGGATATGATGAAATGCGACATGGCAGGTGCAGCAGCAGTTGGTGCAACTATGTTTGCTATTGCAAAAGCTAAATTAAATGTACATGTAATTGGTCTAGTACCAGCAACAGATAATCGCCCTGGATTTAATGCATTTGCCCCTGGAGATGTAATTAAAATGTTTGATGGAAGCACTGTAGAAATGCTTAACTCGGATGCAGAAGGTAGAATGATTTTAGGTGATGCTTTAGCATTTGCAAAAAAATATAAACCTGAATTGGTTATTGATTTAGCAACACTTACAGGCGCAGCTGCAGCGGCAATTGGTATTCAAGGAATTGTAAGCATGGGTAATGCTGACGAAAAAACAACTAACAAATTAAAACAAAGCGGGCACAATACACACGAGCGTTTAGCTGAGTTTCCTTTTTGGGAGGAATACGATGAATTAATAAAATCGGACATTGCTGATATGAAAAACTTGGGTGGTCCGCAAGCAGGAGCAATTACCGCTGGTAGATTTTTGGTGAAATTCACAGATTATCCTTATATTCACTTAGATATTGCAGGTCCGGCTTTCTTAACTGCACCAAATGGTTATCAGCCAAAAGGTGGCACAGGTATTGGAGTACGTTTGTTGTTCGATTTCTTTAAAAACAACTAAAAAAGGCAAAAAGGCAAAAATGAGTATACGTTTACTGATTTTATTACTATTTAGTGCGCTATTTGCATTTGATGGATTTAGTCAATCTAACAAATACTCATTGATTGTAACTCAATACCAACTTACCAACCCAAAAGCTTTGATGCAAGACATTTATCGTTACAATTTCGAAAACGGTGAATTCAAAGGCAAAGAAAAGCTACTAACCGTTACCGGAAAAGACAATGCGAAAGATTTAATTAGAGCTGATGTTGAAGGCAGTTTTATTTTTAAAAACCGTTGGTTAGTTACGGGCATTGGTAATATTATTGATTTGCAAACTAAACAAGTTGTTTCAGGTGACAAATCAACCTTTATTAAAGAAAGCGGAGATAGTTTAATTTTTTACACTAACGATATTTTTAAGGGCAAATTTTATTCGGTGCTTGATGCAAAAACAGGTAAATACGCCGAAATAAAATCTGCAAAATTTAATGCCATCGTTGCACAAGATATTGAAATTGATTATGCTACATCCAACAGAAGTATTTGGTTATATCCAATAAACAAAGACAAAACATTACTAGTTAGTGATGCAGGCTTTGGAGAAGAAATTATCAACTCAAAAAAGAAAAGTGAAATACCAGTTTATTGGTTAGATAAGGACAATTTTCTTTTCCCTTACTACAACGTTTCTAAAAATGAAGCCACTATTTTTAAAGTAAACGTAAACAAAACCCAAACTAAAATTGGTGTTATAAAAGACATTCCTAAATCACATTTTAATTCATACTTTGCTAAAGATGGAGATGGAAACATTGAATATGTTTGTGGCAAAGGCAAGTTTTATATTGATGTAAAAAAACTAAGTATTACAGAAGTGTCGTTTGAGCATGAAGGAAGCGGATTTGATGTAGAATGGAAAACTCAAACGTATGGCCACGCAATAAAATACAATAAAACAGATATTGGTAAATACCAATGTGAAATGAAAAACATTAGAACCTGCAAGTATGCCATTGCAGTTGATAACAAACTAAAAATTGGCGAAGAAGTTTATCCGCAAGGTATTGCAGTTTGGAACAACATTACCAAAAAGTGGAAAAGTATAGATGCAGACGAAGTTGCTGCAATTGCAGGCTGGATAGTTGAATAAATTGATTACAAAATTATGAGCGAACACAAAATAAGAGTTGGAATTACACAAGGCGATATAAACGGAATTGGAATTGAAACCATTTTAAAAACTCTTATGGAACCTGCGATGTGCGAAATTTGCACTCCTGTTTTATTCAGCTCGCAAAAAACAGTTAGCTTTTATAGAAAAGCATTAAATCTTGAAGAATTAAATTTTCATCCTGTAAAAGATTTAAAAGAATTAAACACTAAAAAACCTAATGTTTTTAATTGCTACGAAGAAGAAGTAAATATTGAGATTGGCAAATCAACTGCAGATGGTGGCAAGTATGCTTATTTAAGTTTAGAAAAAGCCTGTGAAGCATTAAAGAATAACGAAATTGATGTATTAGTTACAGCGCCAATAAACAAACACAATATACAAAGCGAGCAATTTAAATTTGCTGGACATACCGAATATTTATCCGAAAAATTTTCGGGAAAACAAGATACTGCTTTGATGTTGTTATGCAGTGAAGATTTAAGAGTTGGTTTAGTAACGGGGCATATTCCAGTAAGCGACATTGCAAAAGCTGTTACCAAAGAAAAAATTGTTGCCAAGCTTTTACAATTAAACAAAACATTACAAACTGATTTTAATATCAGGAAACCAAAAATTGCCGTACTTGCACTAAACCCGCATGCTGGCGACAACGGGGCAATTGGAAACGAAGACGACACCATTGTTAAACCTGCAATTGAAGAATTAAAAGATAAATTACAAGTTTACGGTCCGTACCCATCTGATGGCTTTTTTGGAAATAAAACCTACAAACAATTCGACGCCGTTTTAGCCATGTATCACGATCAAGGATTAATTCCTTTCAAATCCATTGCATTCTCTGATGGAGTTAATTACACAGCAGGATTATCAATTGTACGCACATCTCCCGACCACGGAACAGCTTATGATATAGCAGGAAAAGGAATTGCAGATGAAACATCACTTAAAAAAGCAATTTACATGGCAATTGATGTATTTAGAAACAGAAAACTAAATGCGGAGATTAGCGCAAATCCTTTAGCCATAAGCAAAATGAAAAAAGACGATAGGGGGTAAAATCAAACCTTTAATGTGTCAGCAAGAAAACTTACTGTTTAGGGCTTGCAAGAAAGCGTTAGATGCGAGGCGTTTTCAAAGCATTGAAATTAGGAGTTTACTTGGGTAAATGACTTATTTCGATGCTGAAAACAACGATGCAGATGACGTTTTCTTGCAAGCACTAAGAAACAAAAAAACCTCGAAAGATTATCTTTCGAGGTTTTTTTAATATAAATAGATGCCTAATAAGGCGAATTAGCAATTATTTGTGAGTTTTCTCACTTGATACTGTTAATCTTTTTCTGCCACGAGATCTACGAGCAGCTAATACCCTACGGCCGTTTGCAGAACTCATTCTCTCACGGAATCCGTGTTTGTTTCTACGTTTACGTTGCGAAGGTTGGAATGTACGTTTCATGATATTCTATATTTTACTGTTATAACTTATTTACTTATTAAATCCAATTTTACGAATCGGGTGGCAAAGATACATACTTTTTATTAATTCACAAATTTTCGAAAAAGGTTTTTTTAGCGCCTTTAGTTAGTACTTTTGTGGGCTAAATTAATGAATTTATGGCCAAAAGAGGTGGCGATACAGATAAAAAGGACGAATTACCTAAGGCAAAGCTAAGTCTTAAGAATCTTAAGAAGTCCTTACGCCTATTTAAATACTTGCAAGGCCAAAAATATTTATTTGGCTTAGGAATGTTCTTTTTGGCTGGAACAGCGGTGGTTGGGCTTATTTTTCCAATTATTTCGGGAAAATTATTGAGTTATTTTGGCGAAACTGGCATCAGCCCAGAACAAATGACGGAAGAAATCAAAAAAATTGGGCTAATCTTATTGGGAGTATTGGTTTTACAAGCATTTTTCTCTTTCGGACGCGTTTCTACATTTACCCGTGTTACTGAAAACATTTTAAGAGGCTTAAGAAACGATGCATTCAAGAAGTTAATTCAAATGCCAATGGGATTTTTCTCAAAAAATCAGGTAGCAGAATTAAGCAGCCGTATGGCAACCGATATTAATGTTATTTCAGAAGCATTCACAATTAGTATCGCAGAAATTATTCGACAATTAATTGTTGGATTTGGTGGTATTGGTGTTTTAATTTATTACACCAACTGGAAAGTAGCCATGTGGTTTTTAATGATTATTCCTCCTATTACAATTTTAGCAATTGTATTCGGAAAAAGAATCAGAAAGTATTCTAAAGACTATCAAGAAAAAATTGCGCAATCCAACGTTGTTATTGGTGAAGCGTTAACTGGAATAAGTAATGTAAAAACCTTTACCAACGAAAAATATGAAATCGGAAAATATTCTTCTATTGTAAGCGACATCAGAAACTTTGGAATTAAATATGGTTTAATGCGTGGAACCTTCTTCGCATTCATTATGATTTTTGTTTTCGGTTCTATCTTTTTCATTTTATTAAAAATGCTTTTATTAAAAAGTGAAGGTGAATTAAGTGCAGAAGCTTTTGGTATTTTCATCATGGTGTCGTCTTTCGTTGCTGCATCCTTAGCAGGTATTCCAGAGCAACTAGCATCTATACAACGTGCATTAGGAGCAACCGACAGAGTATTCGAATTAATTGATGGAACAAACGAAGACATTGATTTAGAATTTACAAGAGATAATAAAGAAGCTGCTGTAGCAAGTGAAATCGAATTCAGCAATGTAAACTTCCACTACCCTACTCGTCCTGATTTTAAAGTATTGCATAATATTTCATTTAAAGCAAATGCTGGTGAAACAATTGCCCTTGTTGGACCAAGCGGCTCGGGTAAATCAACCATAGCATCAATGGTGTTACGTTTTTATGATCCGGTTGATGGAACAATTAAGTTAAATGGCAAAAACACAAAAGACTTTCAACTTTCGCAACTTAGAAATCAAATGGCAATTGTGCCGCAGGATGTAATTTTGTTTGCTGGTAGTATTAGAGAAAATATTTCTTACGGTAAACCAAATGCATCGCTCGAAGAAATTAGAGAAGCAGCGCGTAAAGCAAACGCACTAGATTTTATCGAAAGCTTTCCTGAAAAATTTGACACCATTGTTGGAGAGCGGGGCATTCAATTATCAGGCGGACAAAGACAACGTATTGCCATTGCGCGTGCTGTACTTAAAAATCCATCCATATTAATATTAGATGAGGCAACTAGTTCATTAGATAGCGAGAGCGAACGTTTAGTGCAGGAAGCTTTAGATAAATTAATGGAAGGTCGTACTAGTATTGTTATTGCGCATCGTTTGTCAACCATTAGAAATGCAGATAAAATAATTGTGTTAGAAAAAGGAATGGTAGTTGAAAATGGAACGCACGATGAGTTAATTAAAAACGAAGACGGCTTGTATAGAAGTTTATGCCGTTTACAATATGATTTAGCAAAAGCATAATGAATAATAATTTATTACAACGTGTGTATATGTATGTGGGTGCTTTAATGAGCATACTAATACTTGTTATGGGAATTGGCTTACTTGCTACTAATGCTTTGTACGAAACTATTCCGCCACCAAACAGAACATACATTGGGATTATTTTTATTATCTATTCTATTTTTAGAGGCCTTAGAGTTTACCAACAATTTAAAAGACTAAAACAAAATGAAAACAATTAAATTTTTAGCGCTTTGTTTTATTGTAATTCTTTCTTCTTGCCAAACACAGCAAGAGCATGATAATCTTGATACTCCAACATCAGGAAATCTTACCATTTATGCGGATAGAGGTTTAGATAAGTTAATCGAAAATCAAACGTATACCTTTTCGCAAATATATAATCTTGCAAAATTTAAAACCATCTACAGTTCGGAGCAAGAAGCTATTAAAGCGCTGTATGATGATACTTGTAAAGTAATTGCTTTAAATCGTACACTTTCAAAAGATGAAGAGCAACAATTTAAACAAGCTAATATATTTTTGAGTTCATCTTTAATTGGCAAAAGTGCAATTGTACTAATTGTAAATAAAGATGCAATGGATACAACCATTAATATGGAAAATTTACAAAATATTATTAGTGGCGACACAACAAATTCTTATTACAATTCAATTGTTTTCGAAAACGAAAAATCTTCGGCTGCAACATACTGCAAGGATAGTTTAACACTAGGAAAAGCTTTAGGCAAAAATTGTTATGCTGTTAAAAATGTAAATGAATTGTTAGCGCTAATTATTACAAACAAAAAAGCAATTGGCTTTATTGATTATAGTTGGATAAGCGATAGCGATGATTCATTAGCTAAATCAATAAAAAGTAAATGTAAAATTATTGCAGTTGCAGCAAAAGGAAACGAAACTGCATACTATCCTGACCAAAGTAATATACAAACAGATGATTATCCTTTAACTCGTCATATATACTTAACGCGCAGAGGACAAGACTTTTCGCTAGCCGCCGGCTTTATTACATTTGTTGCTGGGCCTAAAGGACAAGTGATGTTATTAAAAACAGGATTTGCCCCGTGGCGTCAACCCGAAAGAATGATTTCGATTGATATGAAACCTATTAACTAGAAATAGTTATTATCTAGTCTTAACTAATCCCTTTTTTTTCGAATTATTATTTTATTTTTATAAGTATCAATTAAAGTACTTATGAAAAAGATTGCTGTTTTTACCTCAGGTGGAGATTCTCCAGGAATGAATGCATGTATTAGAGCTGTTGTTAGAACTGCTTGCCATTACAATTTAGAAGTGATGGGAATAATGCATGGCTATGAAGGAATGATAGAAGATGAATTTGTGCCTTTAAATAAAAAATCGGTTGCCAATATTATACAACGTGGTGGTACTATTTTAAAAACCGCGCGTAGCAAACGTTTTATGACTAAGGAAGGAATGGAACAAGCATACAAAAACCTAGTGAAACACGGAATTGAAGGTGCAGTTTGCATTGGCGGTAACGGAACATTTACAGGGGCAGAAGAATTTAGTAACTTATATCCTATCAACTTTATTGGTTGCCCAGGTACTATTGATAATGATTTAGTTGGAACTGATTTTACCATTGGTTACGACACCGCAATTAACACCGTTGTTGAAGCTGTAGATAAAATTAGAGATACAGCCGAAAGCCACGACCGTGTTTTTATTGTTGAAGTAATGGGAAGAGATGCAGGTTTAATTGCGCTTAGAAGTGGCATTGCAGTTGGTGCAGAAGGCATTTTAATTCCTGAAACAAAAAACGATATTAATAAATTATTTTTACGGTTAGAAGAAGGTAGAAAAGATAAAGCAAGTAAAATAATTATGGTTGCCGAAGGTGACGAAACAGGCGGGGCATTTAATGTTGCCAAACAAATTTCTGAACGCTTTCCTAATTACGATGTAAGAGTAAGTATATTAGGTCATGTACAACGCGGTGGAAGCCCAAGCTGTATGGAGCGCGTTAATGCAAGCCGAATGGGTTACGCAGCAGTTGAAGCCTTAATTGGCGGCAAAAAGAATTTAATGATTGGTATAATAAATAAAGAGATTGCATACACTCCTTTTGCTAATGCAATTAAACATATTGAAGAACTAAATCCTCATTTGGTTAAGATGATGGAAGTGTTAGCGTTATAATTTTTTTCTCTTGAAAACAAAAATCCCCGAACTTACAGTTCGGGGATTTTTTATTTTACTCTATTGAAATTATTATCTACTCACAACAATCTTCTCATGTTGTTGCGCATTTTTACCTTCAATAATTAAATGATACATACCACTTGCGTAAGCATTTAAATCAAACGAAATTAAAGTTGTACCACTTGCAGTTCTTGTTTCAACAACTTGACCAAGGGTATTAACGATTTTAATTTTTAATTGCTCGTTTGCTTCGCCACCTAATTGTACATTTAATAAACCTGCTGTAGGATTAGGATAAACGCGAGATGGAGAAAGGAAAATGTTTTCTTTAATTCCAATTGGCGAACTAACACATATTTCCAATGCCCAATTGGTAAGTGAACCACCATCTTGATTTACATTATCAATTACCGACATTGTCCAAGTTCCTGCCGCAGTTTGTCCGTTAAATCCTGATAATAAACCTACAGGCTTGTATGTTAATCCATCAACTGGAGGACAAGGTAATGTAGTAAGTGCTGATGCATCATCAAAACTAACACTAAAGTTATCTTCGTTATTACAAATTTGATCGAATAAATTTACTGTAGTATTTGCCGGGCTTCTTACTGCAATAGTTAAGTCATTAATCCAAGTATGAGTTCCTTGTACGTTAACAACATTTACATCGGTAATTGTTCCACCTGCAGTTACAGTTAATGTAGAAGTAACAGTAGCTGGTGCACCAGTAGAAATTGCAACGGGTACATTAGCAGAAGTGTTTGATAAACAAGAACTAGTTGTAAAACTAAATGCTGACGAATTAGAAGATGATGTACAAGAATTTTGTGCACTAACTCTCCAATAATAAGTAGTTGATGAAGTTAAACCAGTTACTGTATAAGATGTTGTTGTTAATCCAGTAGCCGAGCTTACAATTGTTGTAAAACTAGGGTCAGATGCTACTTCAATATCATAAGTAATACCAGCAGCTCCTGCCGAAGCCCAAGTTAGTGTTGAAGTTGAGTTAACACCTGTTGCTGCATCAGCTGGGCTAGATAATGTAGGTGCATTTAATGTTGCGTTTAAAACATTTAAGGTTATTGCACTTGTTTTTGTAACACTAGTAGATGTTCCTGTTATAACCAAGTTATAGGTTCCAGCCATTGCAGGTGTTAAACCTGAAATAGTAACGGTAACAGGAGTATTATCTGTTACAGCAGTTGTTGGATTAAAAGATACAGTAGTTCCAGCTGGATTTCCACTTGCAGAAAAAGTAGTAACATCACTAAAACTTAAATAAGTATCATAAGTAAAAGTAAAAGTTTGATTGTTAGGAGGACAATTGTTTTGTGTAGTACTTGCAGGTGTCATTGTAAACTCTGCTGCTTGTATAGAAATTGTTCCGCCATTTAAATCATAAAAAATATTTCCTGCACCACGCACCATTATTCTACCAGTAGTAGTTGTAACTTGAGGTACATTAATAATTGCAGTACCAGTATTTGGAACACCAGCAGCAATAGTTATTGGATAGGTAAATCCACCATCTGTACTTAAGAAGATATCTACATTTGCACAATTAACAGGTGCAACATTTGTACCTGCCACGTTCCATGTAATTGTTTCTGTTGCACCTGCATTCCATGAAGAAGCAGTGTTTTGAGAAGTGATTACGAATGGTCCAGATGCACCATTTACAGTTACTGTCATTAAATCAGAAGCAGTTTGTCCGCCAGCTGCATCATTATCACGAACCAAGAAAGAGAAATTCATTGTACGCCCAACAGATGGAGTAACCTCCCAAGTTGGAGTTAAATTACCTGCAAGTACACTTGTAATAGTAGGCATATAACGGTTTGGCGAAGTAATAGGCGGATTTGCTCTGTACATTGGACCAACAGTGTATGTTGATAATGGGGCAGCGTTTCCTGGTGATTGAGTTGGATCGTTTTGACTCCAGCTATATGTTAAAGAACCCATTCCATCAGCATCTGAAGCTGTACCTTCTAAAATGAATGCAGTACTTTTTGGAATAGTATAATCAGCTCCTGCATTCGCTGTTGGAGGTGCGTTTGTTAATGTAGTTATTGTAGCACAACTAATACTTCCTGTTTTTAAGTTCGCCATAATATCTCTAACATTCACATAATTAAAATCATCATGACTTTGATTTTGAACATTAGTAGCACAAATTCCAGCGTAACCCATAATTGAACTTCCACTTGCAGGCTCTACTTCTGTTTGTCCACTTCCACTTCTGCTACATGTATTCATAATATGGTAACCACCGTATTGATGTCCCATTTCATGCGCTACATAATCAATATCAAATGGGTCGCCAACAGGATTCGTACTTCCAGTATAACCTCTTCCTTTGTGCGTTCCACCTTGGCTTCCAACTGTACCTGTACAAACACAACCAATACAACCAGCATTACCACCACCTGAAGTATTAAAGTTATGTCCAATATCGTAATTTGTTACACCAATTGCAGCATCAATTGTTTGCGCAGTTTTAGTATTATACTCTCCAGTCCAAGGATCTGTAGTTGTACTACCAAAATAAATAATCAAATCATTGTTTGCCACAAAATTCATGTGAACAGATAAATCTCTTTCGTAAACTCCATTAACACGAGTCATGGTAATTGCCATTTGCGCTTGAATTTCTGCTTTTTCGCTACCAGGAGTATTTGCAAATAAATTTCCATACTCTGCATTACACGATTGAGCTAAACGGAATGTTCTTAATTTTTGATCATTTGCATTAAGAGGAGAATTATTTGGTCCAGCTCTTTCAGTTTCAGCTGAAGGCAAATACAAATGCTCATCAGTTGAACATTCAAACTTTCTTGTATCTGCACCTAAAGAAGTTTTATCATATACAATATAATACTTAGCATCTTTTGTGTACGGATCTATATAACACGTTGCAGTATTACCTGATAATGTCATAGTATGTAATCCAAACTGAGTTACAGAAAAACGCATCGTTGCAGTAGGGTCATCAATACCTTGAGCTGCGTAAGACTTAATCATTGGAAATTTTTCTTCTAATCCCTTTTCCATAATGCTCCATTCAAAAACTCTGAATTTTTGAAAACTCCCGTTTGCAACAGGAAATTCTAAAATCAAATTACTAGGCGCCATCATCTCTTCAAATACTGGAGCAGTAGCTAACACATTTTTAAGTGCCGCTAAATCCAACTGATAATAATCGGCCTTCATTGGATTATTAGGGCGTTGAACAACTTCAGAGCCACTCACTTTTTCAGGAATTGTTTTCTTCCATAATGAGTTTGACTGAGCAAAAATTGTAGTCGAAATAGACATCATCACAACTACTAAACTGGTAATTTTTTGTTTCATGGTAGAGATTTAAGGTTTTATTTAAATCGAATTAGTCAAATATATAACAAGAAAGATATAAATCCAAGATATTTAACTAAAAGAAATGCCCCAATTATTAGATTTCGTTAATTTAAGGAGAGTCCAAATGTTAATTTAAAGGCTAAATTATTGATTGGACTAGCCAACTGATATGCCCCGTAACGATAATATATACCCAATCCAATTCCAGAAAAATTTGATTTTAAAAGGCAATTAAACTTAATTCCGCTTTCTAAATAGCCTTTTTCCATTGTACGATAAGGCACATTTAGGAATTTATTCGAATTATTACATGAGCCAATTGCCATTGCATGAACAAACTCTAGTTCGGGGTTAAAGGATTTATTGGGTTTAATAAACTTACCAAAATTATGAGAGAAGAAAATAGCTGCAAATTGATTATTAATAAACTCATTCGGAATCATTGTTTCAAAAGCATGCTCCGATGCTGCTGCTATTTTATAATAGTTATTTCCTAAAGCACTATAGTTTAAAGAATATGGAACATCGCCAATTAGTTTAGTTCCGATGATGCATATATTTTGTTTTCCAATTGTACCAACGCGATAAGAATAATTCATCTTCAGTTCTAATTTAGAATAATCCCAGTTTCCCAAAACATTGCTATTTTCATTTTTAAATCCTTTAATAAAATTTAAATAAACAACTGGGTAATCACTTCCTAAGGAAACTTTACTGCGCAAGGTTTGCATAAATTTTTCCCTGAACAAGAATTTAATCTTTACTCCTACCTCGTTAATGTTAAAGGTGTCAATTGCTTTCGAATTAAATTCTTTACTGTTTTGATATGCGTACTTGCTAATTCGTTGTTGATGACTTGCAAAAAAAAGCGTTTTAAAATACTTGAAAAAACGAGCGCTTACACCTATCTGCTGAATCGAATAGTTATCCATTTGGTTAATGGATAAATTGCGCACCAATTCCATATTAGAAAAGCCAGTGTTTTTTTCGTAGAATGAAAAATTTCCTGTTTCCATTACATCCTTTTTTGCTAAGGCTTCAAAATACAATTCTTTCTTCTTCCAAAGTCTAATATCTAAGTTCCCACCGTACTTCCATGTTTTATCAAAAAAACCATAAGCTCCATAGCCGCCTAAAGAAAAAACAGAAGACAATTTATTGTTTGTACGTAGTCCCAATCCTAATCTATAACCTTCATAAGCATTGTAAGTAAATATTTCTTTCAACTTAATATTTACAATACTTACAGGCACTTCACCAGTAAACAATGCTTCCATGGCAATTATTTTTTTATCGAAATTTTGTTTTTTTCCAACGCTATCAACAACCAAATATGTTTTTTTATCAAGGGAAGTGAGCGAATCCATTCGGTACTTATTCCAAAATTCATCTCCCTTTTGATCTGCATTTTTAGCTATACTTAATTCAACTTCGCTAAATGTTTTTTTTGATAGTTCCGGATTAAGCACAATTTCTTTTACGTAGCTTCTACTTACCGCTTTCATTTTAGAGGAAGGTCCTTTTTTATCATCCTTTAATTGCACATTATTGTAAATCCAATCGGTATTCAATTGCACAGGAAACCATTGTTGGTTATTAATGAACTCATACTTTTGCTGAATTTTTACACTTATTTGCTGCTCAGTTTCTGCTGGTTCTGCAATTACATTCTGAACAGCATATCTATTTGTATTTATATACAATACACCTTTTAGTGCTTTAAAATTTTTACCTGTTTTTGGTTTAAATGAGATAATAAATATAGAATCTAATTTATCGTACAAAGTATCTTCTATGGTATAAGAATACTTTTTAATTGCAATTTCATCAATAGGATTTAAATAGTTTACATCAAACACATTTACCCAAGTATCATAAAAAGAAAAACTTTGCATTTGTGTTGCAAGTAAAGTAAAAGGTGCAGTTTTAAAGCCTGAAACCCTTGATGCAATAACTGTTTCATTATTAAATGAGGGAAACAAAAATTCTCTTTTACTTACCGATTCGGTTAAAAACAAATGTTGTTTCGAGAAAAATTTTTGCAAAGCAGTTTTATTTCCTTCCTCAAAACCTTTGATAGAATCCTCAGTAGCATTTACATCGCCAGTTACAAACATTTTATTATAACTATTGTAACTAAATGATTGCATTTTGGTAGGATTGTTAAGGTCAGCATTTTTTGCAACCTGTTTCATAATTCTGATTGCAGGATTTATTCCAGGATTTACAACAATTTCATTCAAATTAAAGCCTAAATTTTCCAATTCAATCAAAGCATTTTGCGGGTCTATTAATTGAATCAATACTTCCTTTTTTTGATACCCCAAATAGGAGAAAGTTATTACTTTCGAAGCTTCATTTTTTCGTAAAACGATTTGAAACTTCCCATCAATATCAGAAAGCACGCCATTTGAAGTACCATTTTCTTGAACCGAAACAAAGGCCAATGATTGTTTGGTTGAAGCATCGATAATCTTTCCTTTAATTATATTTTGAGCGCCCAATTCGAAAATGAAAAGGGAAAAAACATAAAATAAAAAGGATAATTTCTTCGCCATAATAAAAAGAATCGAAAAATACCCTTTAAGAGCAAATAAAACAAACAATTTTAGGCTCAAATTCTCAGTAAAAATCCGTATTATTGTAGATTATAATAGAATTATTTTTTATGGCAAAAATTGCATTAATTACAGGTGTTACAGGTCAAGATGGGGCTTATTTAGCTGAGTTGTTACTGGAAAAGGGTTATATCGTTCATGGATTGAAGCGTAGAAGCTCGATGTTTAATACTACTCGTATCGATCATTTATACAAAGATAAACACGAAAAAAACGTAAATTTCTTCTTGCATCATGGTGATTTAACTGATTCTACCAACCTAATTAGATTGGTTAGTGAAATTAAACCTGATGAAATTTATAATCTTGCAGCACAATCGCATGTACAGGTATCTTTTGATACTCCAGAATACACAGCTAATGCAGATGCTATTGGAACACTTCGTTTATTAGAAGCAATCAGAATATTAGGTTTTGAAAAGAAAACAAAATTCTACCAAGCATCTACTTCTGAATTGTATGGTTTAGTGCAAGAAATTCCACAAAAAGAAACAACACCATTTTATCCTAGAAGTCCATACGGTGTTGCCAAGCTTTACGCATTTTGGATTACTAAAAATTACAGAGAAGCTTATGGTATGTTTGCTTGCAATGGAATTTTATTTAACCATGAAAGTCCATTAAGAGGAGAAACATTTGTTACTAGAAAAATTACTAGAGCAGTTGCTAAAATAGCTTTAGGCTTACAAGAAAAATTGTTTATGGGTAATATCGACTCTGAAAGAGACTGGGGGCATGCAAAAGATTACGTAGAAGGAATGTGGAGAATGTTACAACACAGCGAAGCTGATGATTTTGTTTTAGCTACTGGTAAAAAAATATCTGTACGCAAATTTATTGAACTTGCCTTTGCAGAAGTAGGAACAGAAATAGAATGGCAAGGAACAGAAGTAAACGAAAAAGGCATCGACAAAAAAACGGGGAAAGTTTTAGTAGAAATTGACCCTAAATATTTCCGTCCAGCAGAAGTTGATTTACTTGTTGGAGATGCAACTAAGGCAAAAGAAAAATTAGGTTGGGTTCCTAAATACTCGGTTGAAGAATTATTAAAAGAAATGGTTCAAAGTGATTTAGCACTTTTTAAACGCGATAAGTATTTGTTAGAAGGTGGACATGAAATTCTTAACCAACACGAGTAATTTTTAAATCAGTTTTCTTTTATTGCATTAACAAATGGATATTCATTCTAAAATATATATTGCAGGTCACCGTGGGATGGTTGGTAGTGCTATACAACGCAACCTTATTGAAAGAGGTTTCACTAATATCGTTACGCGCACTTCCAAAGAATTAGACTTAAGAAATCAAGCAGATACTGAAGCTTTCTTTAACAATGAAAAACCTGAGTATGTTTTTTTGGCTGCAGCCAAAGTTGGAGGTATCCAAGCTAACAATACATTAAGAGCAGATTTTATTTATGAGAACCTAATGGTTCAAAGTAACATCATTCATGCTGCTTATAAAACAAATGCAAAAAAATTAATGTTCTTGGGTTCATCTTGCATCTATCCTAAATTTGCTCAACAACCATTAAAAGAAGAATATTTACTTACTGGCGAATTAGAACAAACTAATGAACCTTATGCCATTGCTAAAATTGCTGGTATAAAAATGTGTGAATCGTATCACCGACAATATGGTTGCAATTTTATTTCTGTTATGCCAACTAATTTGTACGGACAAAACGATAATTACGATTTAAATAATTCTCATGTACTTCCTGCATTAATTAGAAAGATACACGATGCAAAGGAAAGTAAATCACCTAATGTTACTATTTGGGGAACTGGAACTCCAATGCGCGAGTTTATGCATGCAAACGATATGGCTGATGCTTGTGTGTATTTAATGCAAAATTACAACGATGAGAAATTCGTAAACATTGGAACTGGTGTTGACATAAGTATTAAAGATTTAGCGCTACTAGTAAAAAAAATTGCAGGCTTTGAAGGAGAATTAGTTTTTGATAAGAGCAAGCCTGATGGTACACCCAGAAAACTAATGGATGTTTCTTATTTACACAGCCTTGGCTGGAAACATAAAATAGAACTTGAAGCAGGAATAAAATTAGTTTACGAGGAGTTTAAACTTAAACATGGAGAAAAAGTATATTAATTGTGCTAAAAAAATTCAGCATACTGCTTTTTACCTATTGCATGATTATTAGTAGTCAAGCTTATTCACAATCCATACTTTTTCCGCAAGACTATTTTTTTGAGCAATATAAAAATCAAAATAATTACACCACTTTTTCAAAAGATACTTTTTATCACACATCTGTTTTTCCAGTTGTAAATAGTAATTCCTTAAATTACGATTCGATAAACTATCACAAAGAAGGTAGGATTTGGCTCTATAGAAAATTACTACAAGACAATTTTATTTCTATAAATAAAAGCGATACAATTGCTGGCGAAGTAGATAACTTTAAACTGAGTATTGATCCCATACTTAATTTAAGTGGGGGCAGCGCTAGTTATAATACTGAAAACAGAAATACTTATACCAATACGCGCGGGATTATAGCTAATCTCCAAATAAACAAACGATTTAAAATTGAAACTGCTTTTATTGAAAATCAAGCCGTTTTCCCATCTTACATTAGCAATCAAATAAGTTCCTCACTTGATGTGCTGGGGCAAGGTAGATGGAAAAAATTTAAAGCTGATGGCTACGATTACGCTATGGCATCAGGCGTAGTTTGGTGGCAAATTTCGAAAAACGTTGAAGTATACGCGGGGCATGGAAAACAAAAAATAGGAAATGGATATCGCTCTTTCTTTTTAAGCGACCGTGCCTTTAATTACCCTTATGCTCGAATAGATATAACATCTCATAAATTAAAACTAAAATACACAGCAACTTATGCAGTATTAATGAATTTATTTTCAACTGTAGACAACATTACTAATCGACCAGATGGCACAGAAGCATTAATACAAAAGAAACCATTCTCATACCAATACCTAAGTTACCAGCCTTCAAAATATTTTTCGCTTGGACTATTCCAAGGAATTGTTTGGAAATCGAGCGATGAAAAAAACAGAATGAATCTCTCACCTTATTATTTTAATCCGCTTATTTTTTCGAACCTTGCCACATTTGGTTTTAACTCGCAACCAAAAATAGTTGCTGGCTTAGAAGGGAACTTTAAGTTTACAAAAAACAGTCAATTATACTTTCAAACTGTTACCGACGGGATAAAAGATTCAACAGGTAAAATACAAAGTTATGGGATGCAAGCGGGAATAAAACTATTTAATGCTTTTACTTTAAAAAATCTATTTCTTCAACTAGAATACAATAAATTTTCGGGGCATCTATTTCAGCAAAACAATTTTTCTGGTTCAAACGTAATTTACAATCATTACGAACAAGGAGTTTCGTATGGCACTGGCTATGCGGATAACGGCAATGAGTTAATTGGAATGGCGGCTTACAAATACAAACGTTTTATGATAAGCACAAAAGCAATTTATTCTCCTAGCACCAGCTTTGAAAACAGTGGTACATTTGCTGAAGGGAAACTTGCTTTTATTTTGCAACCAAAAACAAATATGAATGTTTCACTAACTTGTGTTTTAAAGGACATTCATAAAAAAAATCCGAATTCAAATTACACTAAAACACAATGGATTTACTTTAGTTTCGTAACATCATTATTTAATACCTATTTTGATTTTTAATTATGGCAACACTTATTTTAGTATTTATAACAGCCTTTTTTGTGGTGCTTTACGCAACACCACCACTTATTAAGGTAGCAATTTTAAAACGTTTGTTTGATGAACCAGGCGGCAGAAAAATTCATAAACGAATTATTCCAACAATTGGAGGGATAATTATATTTGCAGCAACTATTTTTTCCTTTTCACTTTGGTACAAAATTGACTTTGGTTTATTTAAGGACATGGAAGATTTATTAGTAATAAATCAATACATGACCGAGTTTAAGTTAATTGTTGCAACCTCGCTTGTTTTATTTTTTGTTGGTATAAAAGATGATATCATTGGAACCGCTCCAATAAAAAAATTAGTTGCTCATGTATTAGTTGGCTTAATATTAGTTTTAATTGGTAATATTAGAATAACAGGATTGTACGGAATTTTAGGTGTTCAAGAATTACCATATTGGGGAAGCGTATTCTTATCTTTATTTACCTACATAGTTGTAGTAAATGCATTTAATTTAATTGATGGCGTTGATGGATTGGCTGGTGGCATAGGATTTATTACAGCCTGCTCATTTGGAACGTGGTTCTTCATGGCAAACGATTATGTTTATGCATCTCTATCGGTTGCCTTAGCCGGTGCTCTTTTAGGCTTTTTAGTATTTAACTTTTCGCCTGCCAAAATATTTATGGGCGATTCGGGATCGCTCACCATTGGATTAATAATTTGTATTTTAAGTATTAAGGTTTTAGAATATCCAACCGAAAAATTACACAACGAATTACTTTTCATTTCAAAACCTGTTTTTGTTGTTGCTACTTTGATGTATCCACTTACTGATACTTTACGTGTATTTATAATTAGAGCTGCAAAAGGAATATCACCATTTTCAGCAGATAGAAATCACCTTCATCATAAATTAATTGATTGTAGATTAAGCCACGTAAAAACAGTTATTTGGATTTATTCGTTTAGCATACTTACTATTGGTCTTTCTCTTTTATCTTATTATTTAGAAGCAAACATAGCAATGGGAGTTATTGCTTTATTTACAAGCGTATCCGTAATGATTTTACAATTGACTTTCAGAAAAAGAAATCCTTCACAACAAACCGAAATTGAATTTAAAGAATGAGAATTGTAACACTCATATTAATAATTCTTTGTATTCATTTTACAGCTCAGGCTCAAATGACTCCTAATGCTGTTTCTCAAAATTCATTTTTGAGTAATGATATTTCTAACCCAATAGATGAATATTTTATCCAGCATCCTGATAAACAATTTCACTCATCATTAAAACCATTTAATTATGTGACATTAAATAAATTAAATGATGATAAGATAAATTACAAGCATGTAGGCATTCATAATTATTTAATGACCATCCATACTGCTGATTCTTCTAAATCAAAAAATCAATTGCGTTTTCAAATTTTGCCTCAAGTTAATGTTGAACAAGGAAAAGATTTGCTTACTAACAAATGGACTAACTCTACATCGGGTGGATTATATTTAAAACTAGAAGGAAATAAAAAATTTACAGCAGCAGCAACCTATATCGGTGGATACATAACAGCTCCCAATTTTAATGATACAACCATACAAGAATATGGCATTGTGCCAGGAATGGGAATTGCTTATCCGAAAAATCTGGTTAAAGATGGGATTGTTCCACCAAACTACTCTCAACTAACCTACAGCTATCAAAATTTCTCAGGTTACGTTTCTTATTCGCCACGTAACTTTATTAATTTACAAGTTGGAAAAGACAAGCACTTTGTTGGAGATGGTTATCGCTCTTTATTACTAAGTGATGTAGCCAATAATTACCCTTACTTTAAAACATCGTTTAATATTTGGAGACTACAATACAGTGTTTGGTATTCTTGGTTCAATAATATTCAGGATGCAAGCGGAATGAAAAAAGATTTCAAAAATAAATATGGAACTTTTCATTACTTAAGTTGGAACGCTACAAAAAATTTAAACTTCTCTATTTTCGAAAACGTAATTTTTCAAGGCACTGACACAACAAGAAGCAGAGGATTTGATCCTAACTATTTAAACCCTGTTATTTTTTATCGTCCGGTTGAATACTCACTTGGCTCTAGCGATAACTCTATGCTTGGTTTTAACTTTAAAGCTACGATTGCAAAAAGTGTAAAGCTTTACGGACAAGTAGTATTGGATGAATTTTATTTAAAAGAAATAAGAGCAAAAAATGGTTGGTGGGCAAATAAACAAGGCTTTCAACTTGGGGCAAAATACATTAATGCTTTTGGTATAAAAAAACTTACACTTCAAACCGAATATAATTTAGTAAGACCTTACACTTACTCTCATGGAAGCCCTGACCAAAGTTATTCTCACTTTAATCAGCCATTAGCTCATCCATTTGGTGCTAACTTTAAAGAGGCAATTGGAATTGTATCTTACAAACATTATAGATATAGATTAGAAGGTAAATTTATTTATGCTGAAATGGGAAGAGATTCTTTAAATAATTCAAATGTTGGGCAAAATCTATTTTTAAGTTACACTACACGCCCAAAAGAATATGGACATTATACGGGGCAAGGAGTTAGTACAACTTTTATGCAAGCCGAAATAAAATACACCTATTATTTAATTGCCGATTGGAACTTACGAATTGAAGCTGGACTAATTCAGCGCATCTATCAAAATGAAAGAGGTTTTGACAAACAAACCCCTTTTATTTATGCTGGGATAAAAACCAATTTGTATAATAGTTATAGGGATTTTTAGTTTTAGAAGAAACTGCAGAAGCAACATGCAGCATAAATGACTAAAAAAACAAGTATTTTATCCCAATGTTTAGTCCGATATTTCTATTCCTATATCCATCATCAATGTGGGAAGAAATAGAAAAATTATCCGCCCCATATTCTCCAAAGTGTACTTCTCCTAATAATAAAAGTTTTGAATATATTTTATAATCAATTGCAGCGAAAATTTTTCGATTACCGCTAACAAATTTAAAATCCTGATTAACACCTAAGTAATTCTTATAATTCAAAGTATAATGGTATATGCTTAAATAACCACCAAAGCCAATTCTAATTTTTGACTTGTTAATTGGGTACCAAATTCCTTTGAGAAAGGCACCCTCTGGTTTTCGTACTGTTTTTTTTGAGTTCTTTTTGCTGTAATCATACCCAAAAACATAGCCAGCTTCAACAAACACCTTGTCGTAGCCTAAAGTTCCACCAATCCCAACTATTCCAAAATTTTTAGAGTAACTATTGGATTCCGTATAATTATAGTTATTTAATACAACTCCAAAATGAAATTTTTTAAACCACTTTGTACTATCATTTTGAGAAAAAAATAAAGAAGAGCTGAAAATTAAAATAAGAAATGAGAGAGCTAGTTTTTTCATTATGCCTATTTAGTAATGAATTAATTTTAAGTAGCCTCTTAACTTTTTGTTCTCGGTTCTTAAAGCTTTAATTATTCACTTTAATAAAAGTAATAATAACTACCAAAACTTCCAACTAAATTCTTTTATCCGTAAAAACACAAGAATGGCGTATAATGGCAATATATAGTCAGCTTATTTCATAATTTCTTTATTTAGAACACTTTTTTTTATATACAAATCAATGAACACATAATTTCAAAATTCATAGTTATAAGATAGTGAGAAGGGTATCTTTCTCTGAATATAATAGTAATTGCTATGTTGTCCTTTTAAAAGATTTATTGACATTGTGTAGTATGAAATGTTTATTCCAAATATTGAATTTATTTTTGGCACCCTATATCCTAATGAAGTATTAAAACTAAATGATGTATAATTAGACTTAAGTTCCTTTTCACCGTTAACTGTTACTCTTCTGTCGAGTGGAGTTATAAATGCGTAACCTATCATAAATCGAGCGATAATAAAATCTTCTACTTTTGCATTAGTACTTACACCTACATAAATGAATTGCCTGGATATTTTCCCGAATTCAGAGGTCCTATTAACTCCAAAACCTGCCCTAGCACAAAAATACTTAGGGTTATAAATAAACGAAAGAGCTAAATCTGGTGTTGCGTTTTGAGTTGAAGACTTGCCAAAATCAGGTCCCGCATCAATTCCAATTAAATATTGAGATTTGGCAGTAAAAAACAAACAAATAAATCCAGCTAAAAATACTATTCTCATGCTTTTATAAATTGCTTAATTACACAAGCGCCGTCTACTAATATTATTCTTAGGAAATATACGCCATTTTTTAATCCACTAACATTAATGCTTTTTGCTTTTCAACGAATCATTTATTACTCTTAATAAATGTAATAATAACTACCAAAACTTCCAACTAAATTCTTTTATCCCTAAAAAAACTCCTTCATCTGTTATTTTTATTGGATAGGTTCTGCCTGCATCTGCGCCGCCACTCATGGCTCTTCCTGTTTCTAAATTAAAATGGTAACGATGTAAGGGGCAAACAATACTATTGTGTTCATCAATACATTTTCCCATGCTTAAGGATGCACCATTATGCGGACATCTATCTTGCATTGCAAAAAAGCCTTTGCTAGTTCGAGCTATTAATACTTTCCTTCCATCAAACATAATGGTGTTTGTTCTCAAATGAGGAACAAAATTTTCGAGTGCAGTTGCAGACTCAAATACTTTAACCCACCTTATCTGATCCATCTTGTTTTGGTTTAGGTACAAAAGTATAATTTACTGTATAAGGATTATCGGAATTATTTTTTAAAACAGGTTCTGCTTCTTCATTCACATCGCTTGTAGTTGATGAAATAGGATTCCCCGTTTCATCTACCATCCAATAAGGATTTGATTCATCTACTTCTACATCATTTGTTATTTCCCAAGAGTATTTAGGTTCTTGGATTCCTTTTTTTCGGTAATAAATTGCTAAGCCTACTCCAGTTAAAAAACCAAACAAATGTCCTTCCCACGAAATGTTTTCTTTATCTAACACAATGTGCATTGCTTTTCTCCATTCAAACGGAAACATGCCCCAAATAATAGTACCATACAAAAACGTTACTAGTAATGATACTCCAAATAATGCTTTGTGTTTTTTAAATATTCCAGATAAAAATAGAAAACTTGCCAAGCCATACACCAATCCACTTGCCCCGATGTGATAGGCTGCTCTGGCACTATTAACTGCATCTAAATTTCCAAATATCCAAACCAATATTCCTGATAAAAAATAAATTACAAAAAACACTTTAAAAGCAACCTCCTTATAATAATAGAATAAGAAAGTACCTAAAATTAATATTGGGAAAGTATTTGAAAGTATGTGTTGAATATCGCCATGCAAAATAGGAGTAAAAAACACACCCGTTAAACCTACTAAATCTCGAGGCAACAAACCAAACTTGTATAAGTTTAAATTATACCGTGCATCATAAAAAAATATTATCCACGACAGAAGCAGAAATAATAATGGGAACAAACTTGAACCTAAGAAAGTATGTTTATCTTTTTTCATTTATGAAATGAAGGTAGTCAAATTACATGCAATAAAAATTTAGCGACAAGTTGACTGAAAATTAAAGGACATAAAAAAACCCGAAGCTTAGCTTCGGGTTTAATTTTTTAGAATTTCGCTCTAATCTTACGCATTTTGCTTCTTCCTTTTTTCTTGAAGAATGAACCGTAACGTGATCTGTAGAAACTACTTTTTCCTCTAATGATATAGCTATAAGAAAAATTCATTGTTAAGTATGAATCATTGTGAGTAGGATCTCCACGCTTATTTGTTTTATTCATAACTGGGTCGTACCCAAAATTGTTTAAGAAACCATCTTCAAAATCAGCAGGATCTAACTCAGTAGTACGATTAGATAACGCAGCTCCAATAGGATCCATTTTTGATGGGTCGCCCCAACCTTGTGAAACATCATCTAAATAATCTGTAAATGTTGTTCTCCAATTAAGTTCCCAACCAAAACGGTGTTTCTTACGATAAGTGAAATGGAAACCAATAGTTGCAGGTATAGCTAAGCCCAATGCTTTATATGTTACGCCTTCTGTTTCAAGAGGTCTTAAACTAACATTTGCGCCATCTAACTTTGCTTTTGGATTACTGTAGAATCCGCCAACACCAATACCTACATAAGATCTGAAAGCTAACTTAAAACGATAATCTGAACCCATGTCAGTATTTTCATAAAAAACAAACTGACCATGTAGGTTAAGGTCGAACATATCATTTGTAAAACTTAAATTTCTTGCATTTCTACCTGGGTTTGTTGATAATTTATCATCACCAGATATGCGTAAGTACATTAACTCAACCTTTGTATAAAAGTTTGGGTGCAATTTATATCTAATAAATCCAGAAGTAGCCTGACGTGTTTTTGACATTTTCATGTCGGAAATGAAATCTTTTCTAGTACCTTCTTTTCCACCAATCTCACCTAAGTAGTTAGCTGCCCCCATAGAGAATCCATACTCCAAACGATATTGGGCAATTGATGATTTAGAAAAAGCAATCATCAAAAGAAGGAAAGTAAATATTTTTATAAGTTTCATTGACTAAAAATTTCGTGAATTACAACATACAAATATAAAAAATTAATACATTCGTGCAAATAGAATTTTCAAACATATTTTAACATTTATGAGCCAAAATAAAATCTGTAACTTATTCAAAATCAAATATCCAATTATACAAGCAGGGATGATTTGGTGTAGTGGCTGGGAATTAGCCTCCGCAGTAAGCAATGCCGGCGGATTAGGTATAATTGGCGCGGGTTCCATGTATCCTGAAGTGTTAAGAGAGCACATTCAAAAATGTAAAAAGGCAACAGATAAGCCTTTTGCTGTAAATGTTCCTCTATTGTACCCAAATATTGAAGAGCACATGAAAATAATAGTGGAAGAAGGTGTTAAAATAGTGTTTTCATCAGCAGGCAATCCAAAAACATGGACTCAACACCTTAAGGATAAAGGAATTACAGTAGTTCATGTTGTTTCAAATGTTAAATTTGCTTTGAAATCGCAAGAAGCTGGCGTTGACGCAATTGTTGCCGAAGGTTTTGAAGCAGGCGGACACAATGGCAGAGAAGAAACAACTACATTGGTATTAATTCCTCAAGTTAAAAAAGCAATCCATATCCCATTAATAGCTGCGGGCGGAATTGGTTCTGGAGCTGCAATGGCTGCTTGTTTTGCTTTAGGTGCAGATGCAGTGCAAATTGGAAGTAGATTCGTTACCTCTGTTGAATCATCGGCTCATCAAAATTTTAAAGATAGTGTTGTAAAGGCAAAAGAAGGCGATACTGTTTTAGCACTAAAACAACTTACACCGGTTCGTTTAATTAAAAACGAATTTTGCAATAAAGTTATTGAAGCTGAAACAAAAGGGGCAACAAAAGAGGAGCTTAACGAACTTTTAGGAAGAGCTCGAGCAAAAAAAGGAATGTTTGAAGGTGATTTAGTTGAAGGTGAATTAGAAATTGGTCAAGTATCTGGCGCTATTGACGAAATAAAAACTGCAAAAGAAATTATTGATGAAATTGTAAAAGAATACAATGAAACAATTGATAAGGTATCTTTACAAAAAATATAATACTGGCATTACTATTGCCTAATACAATCGAATTAATTTTGCCTCAATTAAATTTTTATGAAAAAAATATTTTTAACCCTATTTATTTCTGCAAGCGTTTTTTCATTTGCACAAAAAAACAACAATACCATTATTGCTTTTTGGAACGTTGAGAATTTATACGATACCATTAACGACCCAACTATTGATGATGAAGAGTGGTTACCTACTGCAAAAAGCAATTGGAATAGTGAACGCTATGTAAAAAAACTAGGTAATATTTCTTCTATTATTTCAAAAATTGGTATTGAACAAAACACTGACGGTGCTGCTATTATTGGCTTAGCCGAAATTGAAAACAAATCTGTTTTAGAAGATTTGGTTAAAATGCCCAAAATTAATTCGCGTAAATATGAAATTGTACAATACAATTCGCCCGACAAACGTGGAATTGATGTAGCATTTTTATACAATCCAAAATATTTCACACTTTCTTCAAGTTCGGTTCATACTGTTAAATTACCAGGTGATTCTGCGCTTCCTACACGCGACCAACTATTAGTTAATGGAAAATTAAATGGAGAAGTAGTTCACATTTTAGTTTGTCATTGGCCATCTAGAAGAGGTGGTGAAGAAGAAAGTAAAATAAACAGAATTACTGCAGCAAAAGTTGCCAAAGGAATTGTTGACTCCATTAGAACAGCAGAAAAAAACGCTAAAATAATTGTAATGGGCGATTTAAATGATGACCCAAAAGATGAAAGCATTAAAAACACTTTAGTAACAAGTGAAGACGCTAATAAAAGTGATAAAAAAACAATGTTTAATCCAATGGAAAACATTTTAGCAGGTGGACAAGGCACCTTAAGCCATAAAGGAAAATGGAATTTATTTGATCAAATAATTGTGACAGAATCGTTGGCAAAAAAACAAAAAGGGAATTACTATTTTAAATCGGCACACATTAATAATTTTCCTGAAGTAGTTGAAACAAATCCAAAATATTTAGGTCAACCATTGCGTACTTATGCAGGTAGCAAATACCTTGGGGGTTACAGCGATCATTTTGGAGTTTATATTGTATTGACGAAGTGATTTAGAGTTTCTAAACTCTAATACCAACAACAGTAACATCATCAACCTGCTCTATATTTCCAACCCAATTTGCAAAAGTATTTTGAAGCAATATCTTTTGTTCATACATTGGTAAATGGGCATTTGCAACAAGTAATTCGCGCAAATTTTTACTCATAAATTTTTTACCTTTCTCGCCACCAAACTGGTCAGGGAAGCCATCTGTTAAAGTATAAACAACATCTCCTTTTTGTAAATCAAATTCTTGCTGAGAGAATGGAACATCTTGCCTATCATGCTTTCCAATTGGCATTTTATCGGGTTTGACTTCGATCACTTCGTATTGGTTCTCATCTGCGCTCTCACGCCCAGGCGTGATGACAATACGAACAATCCAAACAGGGTTGTTTGCTGCTGCAATGGTTAGTTTTTTGTTTTTGAAATCAAACACACATAAACTTGCGTCCATTCCATCCTTCCCTCCTTCTTCGCTGCCATCTTTTTTTAAACGCTCAATAATTGTTTTACGAGTAGAGTTTAAAATATCAGAAGGTCGAATGTAACTTTCGATTGCTTTCTCTAAACTTGTTATATTAAGCAAGCTCATAATAGCACCAGGTACACCATGCCCTGTACTGTCGGCAGTAACAAAGGCGAACTTATCATCATGTAATTTTGCTGCCCAATAAAAATCACCACTCACAATATCCTTTGGTTTAAACAGTACAAAATAATCCATCAAGTTATCATCTAACATTTGCTTTGTTGCAATAAAACTTCTTTGAATTCTTTCCGCATAGTTAATACTATCCGTTATTTCTTTGTGTTTTTCTTCAATCAAATGTTTTTGATGCTCCACTAAAAATTTTTGTTCTTCAACAACTTGCTTTTGCTTAGAAATTATCTCATTGGCTTTTCTTTGCTTCTTCAAACCACGGAAAATAAAAAAAGCTAAGACCGAAACAATTAGTAAACCTCCAATTATAAAATAAGTGATTATGCGTTGCTGTTTAATTGTTTTAACAGAAAGTTGATTCTCGGTTTGCAGCAACTTATTTTCTGCATCCTTCTTTTCTGTTTGATATTTTGTTTCTAACTCTGCCGTTTGCTCTGCTATTTGAGAGTTCATAATCGAATCAGAAACAAGACCAAGTAATTTTGAAGTTTCAAAGGCAAGTTTATAGTCTCCATTTGCATAATATACTTCGCTTAAACCAAACAAAGCCTCGCGTCTACCTTCTGGTATTTTTAAAGCAACACTTAACGAATCAGATTTTTTGAAACTTTTAATAGATTCTGATATATTATTCATCTTAAAATAGCACTCGCCTATATTCGTTAGTTGGGCAATCATAACTCTTTGTTCATTTATACTATCAGCCAATTGATAAGCATAGGTGTATATTTTAAGTGCACTTTTAAAATCTTGTGCATAAGCATAGGATAAACCAATATTTGTTAAGGTGTTTGTAATACCTGCAATATCGTTTCGCTGTTTATGCAAACTAAGTGCCTCATAAAGTAACTTTCGAGCCTTCTCAAATTCACCTAACTCATTATACACCGCTGCAATATTACTAAGGGTTTTCCCAGTATTTCTATAATCGTTTAATTCTTTATTTATAGCTAAAGCTCTTTCCCAATATTTAATCGCTAACTTTTTATCACCTTGAAAATAAAATAGATTACCAATATTATTGCAGGCAATCCCTATGTTCTTTTTATCGCCTATTTGTTCCGCTAATTTAAGTGCTGTATTACAATTCAGCATTGCGTCGGGATATTTTCCTAAATAAATCTTCGCAGATCCAATCATATTAAACCCATACGCCATTGCAACACTATCCTTTATTTCTGCAGAAATATTTTTATACTGTGAGTAAAAATAAAGTGCACTATCATTTTGACCTGTATCCTCAAATGAATAGGCCAATTTCAAAAAAATCTTTTGTTTATATCGTTCATTCAATTTTTTTGAAAAAAAACGGAATGCTTGTTTTGCATAAAGTAATCCTTGCTCAGGATTTTCAGGGGATACCTTGTTACTTAAGTCAACAAGTAAACTAATTTTTTGAGTATCCGTTTTGGCTATTTCAAGCAAATGAAGCAAACTATCTTTTTGATTGGTTTGCGAAAAAATAATATTTACCCAAAAAAGGAAGGTAATTAAAAAAATATTTCGGCTACATTTTTTCATTTTCAAAAATACAATCAAACTCTAATACCAATAACAGTAACATCATCTACCTGTTCGTTATTACCCACCCAATTATTAAAAGTTTCTTCTAATTTCATTTTTTGTTCATTCAAAGTTAAATTAGCATTAGCTGCAATTAACTCACGTAAATTTTTACTCATAAATTTTTTACCTGTAGGCCCACCAAACTGGTCTGCATACCCATCGGTAAACATATAGTAACTGCTATTTTTTCCGTTAAGTGTATGATTAGTAAACGATTTATAAACATCACTGTATCCAATAGGCTGTTTATCTCCTTTAATTTCTTTGATTATTTCATCCCCTTCATTTGTATTAATAATCCATAATGGATTATTTGCACCTGCCCACTGCAATTCATTTGTTTTTAAATTAATTCTACTCAATGATATATCCATACCATCTTTAGTTTGCCCTGAGCTGCCTAGTTCCTTAACAATTTTATCTCTTAGTTGGTTCAATATTTCGGCAGGCGAAAGTAAGTGTTCCGAAGCGCATATCTCATTTAAAAAAGCAATACCTAACATACTCATCATTGCTCCTGGAACACCATGACCTGTACAATCGGCAGCTGCAATGTACAAGCAATCTTGTTTTTCATGTGCCCAATAAAAGTCTCCCGAAATAATATCTTTTGGTTTAAATAAAATAAAATGTTCGGGCAAATGCTCACTTACATGTTGCTCCTCTTTTAACAATGCATCCTGAATACGTTTGGCATAATGTATCGAATCTAATATATCTTTTTGCTTTTCCTCTATAACATGTTTTTGTTGCTCTACTTCTTGCTTTTGTAAATTAATAAGTTGATTAGCCTTTTGCTTATTTCTATAACTCCTAAAAATAACTACCGAAAGCATTAGCAGCAATGCAAAACCACCAATAAAAGAGTTGCGTATTACTTTTTGCTTTTGCTGCTCTTCTAAAGCAATAGCATCTTTCTTTTCTTGTTCCAATTTTGCCGCTTGTTCCTTTTTTTCAAAATTGAAATTCATTTCACTTTGCACTAATTTTTTGGTGTTATCTTCATTAAAAAGACTATCCTTTACAACAATGTATGCTTTGTAATGTTCTAATGCTTTTTCGTGCTGTTTGTTTTTCGTATAAGCTTCGCTTAGTAATTGATTTGCTTCCTTAATTAATTCAAGAGCTTCTATCTTTTTAGCGAGTTCCAAGGCTTTTATTTCATATTCAATTGCAAGTTTTGTATTCCCTGTTTCGAAATATGTACTACCAAGGTTAATAAAACACACTGCAACTCCATATTTATTGCCAATTTCTTCATTAATCTTTAAGGTACGCAAATCATTGGCGCGCGCCTTTTCGTAATCACCTTTATCATGATAAATATTTCCAATATTATTAAGGGCATTCGCTATTCCATATTTATCCTCAGTTTCTTCGCTTATTTTTAAAGCTCTAAAATAACAATCGAGTGCCTTTTGATAATCACCCTGTTTTTTATATACAACACCAATAGTAATGAGTGACATTGAAATTCCTCTTTTGTCATCAATTTTTTCTCTAATAGTTAATGCGTGCGAAAAATAATCGAGAGCCTTTTTTAAATCGCCTTGATAATTATAAACAATACCAATATTGTTCAAGGAAGTTGCTAAAGCTCGTTGATTGCCAGTTTCTTCTATTATCTTTAATGAGCGCAAATAATAATCAAGGGCAGTGGGGTAATTTCCTTGCTCCCTACAAATTGCACCAAGAATATTTAAAGCTGTTCCTTGCCCCTTTTTAAAATTTAATTTTTTTGCTAGGATTACTGTTTCTTTAGCTAGAGAGTCTGCCAAAGCAAAGTCACTTCTTCTTAAATATTTCCAGCTTAAGTCATTTAAGGTATTTATCCTAGAAGTATCTTGTTTAGCAGTTTTTAATACCATTCGGAGCGAATCTATAGCAGGATCCTTTTCAGACACTTGCGAATAGCCCCTTATAGCAAACAAACTTAATATAATAAACAATAAACTTCTTTTCATTCTTTACCTTTTATATTCGAACTCCAATAACTGTTACATCATCAACCTGCTCCATATTACCAATCCATTTTTTAAACACATTTTCTAGCAAAAGTTTTTGCTCATTCATGGGTAAATGAGCATTGCTAGCAAGTAACTCACGCAACTTTTTACTCATGAATTTTTTACCCTTTTCGCCACCAAACTGATCTGGGAAACCATCGGTTAAAGTATAAACAACATCTCCACTTTGTAAATCTATTTCTTGTTGTGAAAAAGGAACGTCTTGTTTATCATGTTTTCCTAGCGGCATTTTGTCTGGTTTGACTTCGAGCACTTCGATAGCCTCTGTGCCCGAATTTTTCACAATCCAAACAGGATTATTTGCAGCTGAAATAGTTACTATTTTATTCTTAAAATCAAATACACACAAACTCGCATCCATACCATCCTTTCCACCTTCTTCACTTCCATCCTTTTTTAATCGTTCAATGATTGTTTTTCGAGTTGAATTTAAAATGTCTGAAGGTTTCACATAACTCTCTATTGCCTTTTCTAAGCTTGTAATATTTAATAAACTCATAATGGCACCTGGAACACCATGGCCTGTGCTATCCGCAGTAACCAGGGCAAATTTATCATTATGCAATTTAGCTGCCCAATAAAAATCGCCGCTAACAACATCCTTAGGTTTAAACACTACAAAATAATCTTTCAAATTTTCATCCAATATTTGTTTAGTTGCTATAAAACTTCGTTGAATTCTTTCGGCATAATTAATACTATCGGTTATTTCTTTATGCTTTTCCTCCACTAAACTCTTTTGTTCTTCAATGATAATTTTTTGACGGTTAGTTATTTTGAATCGGTTATACATAAACCAAGCAAAAACAATAACCAAAATTAAACCGCCAAATAAGGCATACTGCTGATTACGCTTGGCTTTAATTTCTGCGTTTTGTTTTTCTATTTCAACATCTTTTATTTCTTGGGCTTTTGCGTTTGCAACACTATCCGCAGCCGCCTTTTTATCAAACTCATATTGCATTTGCTGTTCAACCGTTTGCCTAGTATTTTCCTCACTAAATAAACTATCTCTATATAAAATATACATCTTGTAATTATCGAATGCTGTTTTGTAATTACCCATTGCGCTATCTGTTGAGGACAAACCTCTATAGGCATCCTTAATTTTTTCCTTGGCACCTATTTCTAATGAAATCTTAAGAGCCTCTAACTGATGTTTCTTAGCTTCATTAAATCGCCTCAAATTAAGGAAAGCATTACCTATATTCGATTCTCCAGAAACAATACCGTATTTATCTCCTATTTCTATATCTAACTTTAAAGACTTTTCATAATAGTCTAAAGCAAATAAATAATTCCTTTGCAAGGAGTATAAATTGCCTATATTATTATATGACTGACACATGCCATATTTATTCCCCAAGGCTTCTCTTATTCTTAGTGCTTTAAGTTGACTTGAAATAGCTTCAGTTATTTTATTTAAATTCTTGTATGCTATTCCCAAATTATTATACGCATCAGCAATTTCTTTTTTATCTCCAATTTCTTCTTTCATTTTTAATGATTTCGAAAAGTAGTTCAGTGCATCATTATGACTTCCTTGAAAACTATACACTATTGCAATGTTATTGTACAAGGTTGCAATTCCGAATTTATTTTTAAGTTCCTCTTGAATTTTTAAAGACTTAAAACAACACTCCAGCGCTTCTGGGTAATTTCCTTGATAGCGGTACACCAAACCAATATTATTATAAGCTGATGCAATCTCTATTCTGTATTTTAATTTTATAGCTAAATCTAATTGTTTCTTGTAATAGATTAAAGCTTCCTTATAATTCGCTTTATTTTCATAGACAATACCAATTTTTGATAAGGTCGATATTATACCTATGTCATCTTTAATTTTCTCACTAATTTTGAGCGATTTAAAATAACTATCCAAGCCTTTATCATAATTCCCTCTTTCAACATCAATGTTTCCAATAGAAACATAAACATTTGAAAGCCCGTCCAAATCAGAAATAGCTTGATAAATCTTCTCCGCTTCATTTAAATGTTTTACAGCTTCGTTATAATTCCCAATATGAACATTATAATCGCCAGCAATTTTTTCTGCATGCGCTTCGCCTCTCTTAAACTTTAATTTCGTAGATAGTTTTTTTCCTTCATTTGAAAACAAGATCATACTGTCGTACTTACTAAAATAATCACAGCATTCTCCCAATTTGTAATAAAGAATTGCTCTTGAGGTATCTTCTCGGCTATTCTTTAGCAGATTTAATAATGAATCCAATTTATTCTTTTGAGAAAATAATGCTTGGGAAAAAAGTAGAAATATAGTAAAGAGAAAAAATTTCATAGAATATAAAACAACTATTTAATTCAAAATATTAGACCATTTAGCAAGCTAAAATAAACTTTTTTCGCTAAAAAACAATTAATTAATATTTCGCAACACCACTTAGTTGCATTAATATTTGCTTTACTTGAAGATTCTTTGGATTCTTCTTCAAGATTTTTTCAAGAATAGTTTTAGCACCTTTTGTATCGCCTTTATAATTTAGCAAGCCTGCCATATTCATTAATAAAGGTTCATAATCCGGATCGAGTTTTAATGCGCGGTTATATAGTTGCTCTGCCTCACCTACTCTATTTGTGCTAATACATAAATAACCATAGTTAGTTAATGCATTTACAAATTTTGGATTCTCGCTTAATGCTTCTTTATAATACTTTTCTGCACTTGCAAAATCGCCTAATGTGGCGCAACAACTCGCTAGTTTATCTTTAAAATCTGGCGAAAACGGGGCAAGCTCATTTGCTTTTTGGTAAAAAGACAAAGCTGTTTGTGGCTGATTTAAATTCATAAACGATTCACCAATACGATAACATGTCCAAGCATTATCATTACTGAAAGATTTTTTAGTTAATCGTTGTTGTAGTAATACATTTTGCCCCGCTTTATTTGCATAAAAAGTAACTTTCGTATAATTGTTTTCTAAGAAATACAATTGCACTAGAGCTTCGATGTTTTTAGATAATAATTCAGTTGTGTTATCTTTTAAAAGCAAACGCGCTGAATCTAAATAATACGCCTTTTGCTCAAACTTTTCGTATTGGTTAATGTATGCTCTTGCTTTTGTTAATGCATCAGGATTTTTTTCATTTACTGCATACAAACCAATAAATTCTTTTAATTTTTCTTTCTCCTTGCTATTTATTGGCTTTCTGATGTAATGATCGTGCACTGTAACGTGAGGAATATCAATAGAACCAGAGCGGGGCATGTGACAACCTACGCAATTTGTAAATTTTTCCGAAACATGTCCTCCTTTTACATTTATAGATAATTGCACCTGTTTATCCGAACAAAGTAATTTGCTTTTTCCATCTGCTTGGTGGCATTTATTACAAGCATCATTGTAAACATTTTTATTTGTTTCCTTCACACTCACATGCGGATTATGACAAGTAACGCAAGTCAATGCATTTTTATATGGTTTTAGTTTTTGCAAAATATGCTTATCGTTTTCCGCCTTCTCTTTTGACACAATAAAACATTGACTTTGTTTTAACCTATCTGCATGTGAAGCCATAATAAATTCATCATCCGCATTTTTATACTTTGGAAGAAATACCGACATATGCTCACTCAATTTCATACCTGGTTTAAAATCATAAAATGATTTACCTTCCTTTAAAATTGCATTTCCCTGTAAGTGGCAGCGTTGACAAATATCAAATTGTGCCTCAATACTTAGTTTAGCTGGATTAACAATGGTGTAATCAATAAAATTGGCAGTATCTACTTTTGTTCCTTTCGAACGTTCTGCAACATGTATACTTCCTGGTCCGTGGCAACGCTCGCATGTTATACCTTCGGGAACTGCGTTGTATTTATTTTCAGAACCCTCAACAAAATCAGGGTAAGAGTTATGACAACTCATACATTCCAAACCAATTTTTCTACTGAAACGAGTGTTAACCCCATTTTCAAAACCCGGTGGTAAATCCCATTTGCCCAGCTGCGTGTAATAGGTCATTGGCATTTGGTTAAAATAACCATTTACACTTTGCATGTGCGAATTGGTATGTTGTCCCGAACCAATAATGTAATTAACAGTTTCAACTCGTTTGTAAACGGTGTCTTTTTTATTCAATCTAAACTCTATTATTTTCATGGAGTCTTTATCCCAATATGCTTTGTAATAAAAATCAGAAAACTTATCATAAATCATTGCATGTGCAAAATCGGCAGCAGACTTGGTTTTGTTGGCATGCTCAAATGATTTTCCCATTCCGGTATTTACAAAAGTGCTATGCTTATCTTGATGGCACAACATACATTTTTGCATACCAACATATTTAGCAGAATCGGAATGATTTAAATAAACAAGTGTATCTTTTACCTCAACAGTATTGTTTACGGGCTTAGGTTCACCCGAACAATCAATGAACACATAAATTGCTAAACAAAAAGCCAGAACTATGTAAATTGTTTTTTTCAAGCGAACTATTTATTAATTCGTTGTAACAACCATTCATCTTCAAATTTGTTTTGAGCAACGCGGTTCCACGCTTTTTTTAAGCCAACTTTATCAAAACCATTATTCTCAAACAACTTAATGCTAGCTTCATTACTTGCCCCGATGTTGCAATATACTTGCTTTAACATCAACACGTCTTCACAATAAGTTAAAAGCGTTTTTAATGCATCATCTGCAAACCCTTTATTGCGGAAAGGTTCAGCAATTACAATTCCTATACCTGCACGATGATGTAAAGGTTCGTAATCAAACAAATCAATAGAGCCAATCGAATTATTTTGTTTGTCGCAAATAAACAAACGTATTTGCTTATTAATGAAAATATCTAAATGCGCGTTTAATAAATATTGCTCTAACACAAATCTTGAAAAGGGAACCAGTGTATTACTTACTTTCCAAACGGTAGTATCATTTTCCCACAGGTACATTTGCTCCAAATCCGATTGCTCGGGAGCTCTTAAATAAGTTAATGTGCCTTGTAGGTTTATCATTAGTTTAGTTGCAAACGTTTAATTTCGTTTAACTTATCTTCTATTTCTTTATTAGAGTATGCTTTCAAAACAAATGCATCGTCTTTTAGTACCTCAGCAATATTTAATCCCATTGCATAATCAATCATATTGTTTGAGTATAACGCTGGAAACAATTGATAAAGAAAATCTAAATCATTATTCCAAAGTACGTAATTCTCTTGAAAGAATGTGCGAACCGGTTTGAAACAAGTATTCTCGGCACTCACCTTTTCATACTTTTCTACTTCATGTAAAAAATGTTCGCGCAAAAAATTGATGCTAAAAACTGGATGATTAGTGACTTTCACAAAAACTGCTTTTATACTCTGCATATCGATTGTGCGCAAAAGCACTGCAATATCAATATCCTTTTCAACACCTTTAATATTTAAAGATGAATAAGAACCATTAAAAAGTAAACCAATGTGCGGTGGAATTCGAGTAGCATTAATAATAACAATCCACAAACCTTTCTGTAATTTAGAAGTGTCGATTTGTTTATTAATAAGTATCGAATAATTATCTCTGCTCACCTTACAAAGATAGAAGAATTTTAGGATTGGAATGATTGTAAATTACTTTACAATTAAACTATTTTCTAATAGAATTTAGCTTCTTAATCCCAACTAATTGGTCGTAATAAGTACCAATTTTACGGTGATAAACATAAATGGTATAATCATTTTCAGTTTCCCAATGATTTCCTTCAAGCATGGTTTCGTCAGCCTGCGCTTTACCATCTTTTATATAAACGTATTGGTAATTGTAATAGCCTTGCTTTAAAAACAACTCGGCTTCATAACCCATTTTACGAGGATTATAAACCAACTTATTTGTTTTATCCGTTTTCCAATCGCAAAACTTACCCGTTACATGAAAACTACCCTCACCTAATGGAGTATCATAAGGAATAAAAAAATGAACCCAAGCATAATCAGCTTCGTTATCATTATTCTCCATCTCTGTATTTCGAATATAAAACTCACCATTAATATCAGGGTAAACCATGTAACGCTTAAAATGTTTGTTTTCGTCAGGTATAACCAAGGTATGGTTTTGACTTAAGGAATCCTTGTAATTTTTAGAAACGAAAGTGGTAAGAAATTTCAAACTCTTATTATCAAAAATCCTAAACTCGTTGCCACCGTTAAAACAATTGGAACCATCATCGTAATCAAAAGTTAATTCGTTTTGTTTGGTAAACATAGGAACCAAATTGGTTATTGCATTATCCCAACGATTGTTTTGTGTAACAACAATTTTTAAATCTTGAAAAGGATTTGTGATTGTATAATTGGAATAAAAAACCGAAAAATCAACTTCGTGTTTATTAAAATATTCCTCTGCACTTGCTGCTTGATGAACGTTCCCAACAATGTTTACCAAATTTTGATACACCATAAAACGTTTTGTTAAAACTGGTTTTTCTTTTTCGCTGTTTTCATAAACAAACACTATGTAATTTCCAAGTTTAGTTACATTCATATTGTTATTTGGGAATGTAACTTTGTAATGCGTGTATTTTTGTAAAGTATTTACCGAATAAGTGTAATTCGAAATATTATCCTCGAAAAACCCTCCTAAATATTCATTCATAACCAAATCAGAAGGATTCCAACTTGCGTCACAATGAATTAAAGTGTAGCTGTAGTTTTCATAACCGCCATCTAAATCATCGAAACTTAATACCAATTGCTGAGAACTTCCAAGTTCGATTAAAGGGGCTGCTAATTCAAAAGAGGTTTCGCGCAACTCAACTGTTTTAATATTGGGGCGATAAATCCAATCTTTATATCGAATAAAATTATCTTTCACATAATCATCCTGCCCAACAACTGAATTAAATGTAATTAACACCAATAAGACAAGAATTACTTTTTTCACTTTTTCTTTTATTTACGGCTCGTTTAACAAAAAACAAGCCAATTACTTTTTTTTCTTCATTGGTAATCGATAACCAACACCATACTCAAAATAATGAGCCACTGCCCAGTGCGTTTTCAACGAAAAATTAAGGATAATATTATTCTTTAAATGATATCTCACACCAATACGATGATAAAAACTGCCGTCCACTTTGTAGATGTTTCTTAAATAATACCCAAACTCAACTGGCAGCGATAACTTCCCAATATTGTAAGAATAACTTGCTCTTGCCCCGATTTGTATATATTTACTTTTATCGTCATACCTAACGCTATCTGCATCAAATACATCCTGAATAACAGATTGGCAATAAAACACATCTATCCCTCCGCCAAATTTATGCGTGTTTCTTACATTACGATAATATCCCAAAGTATAGGATTGAGCCACAAATTTTGGTCCGCCAGGTGGCTCTGTTTCATTAAAACCAATGGCAGCTATACCATATAATTCATTTTTACTTTTGGCTTTTGAACTTGAGTCTATTTCAGTAAATAACTTAGTTTGATACCTCCTTAACTTATATGTTAAGCCTGCATTTAAAGTAAACATGTTCACACCCAAATTAGGTGCTTTAAACTTTCCATTCGAAATGTGAGCAAAGTTAAAACCAGCATCTAATCTTAGTTTCTCGGATAAATTAAAACGATAATGCCACTTAAAATTTACAAAGCCATTAATAGCTGTACTAACCATATTATTTTTATGATTTTTGATAGGATCAAATTTTTTATCCGAATAGGAAGCACCCAAGCTCACGCGCATATGTAAACGAGAACGTTTTTCCTTTTCATTAAGAGGAATATCATAATACGGGGCAAGGGCAATTATTTGTCCCAATTGCTCATTATTAGCCAAATTATAAACGTGCAAAGCCAATCCTGCCTCTGGAAAATTATTCTCATAATGCCACAGTTTATTTCCCTTGGTAGGAAATGCCCAATCTAATTCAGCCCCTACAATATGTCCCTTTACTAAATGCCCAACTGAATTACGATGTTGCATGATAAAGCCAAAATGAGCCTGCGCCTTTAAATAATCGGTATAGGGATTATTAGGCTGCGAAAACAAACTTGCAGTAGCAAACAAACAAACAAGTATTAATAAATTGTGTCTTCTCATTTACAGTCAAAAGGCTATCTTTGCAAAGATAATTCTTTTCTTATGTCAGAAACGCAGTATGATATTATAGTTGTTGGAGGTGGAATTGTAGGTTTGGCCTCTGCATACAAAATAAATTGCCGTTACCCCGATAAAAAAATCCTAGTTCTTGAAAAAGAAAAGGAAGTTGCGGCACACCAAACGGGGCATAATTCGGGTGTAATTCATTCAGGTATTTATTACAAACCAGGTTCTTACAAAGCCATTCATTGTGTTAGCGGGAGACGTGAATTAGTTGATTTTGCTAAAGAACACAAAATTAAACACGATATCTGCGGTAAAGTTATTGTTGCCACCGAAGAAAGCGAATTAGCCCACATGAACAAGGTTTTTAGCAACGGACAAGCAAATGGTGTTGAGGGAATTGAAATAATAGATTCGAAAAAAATCAAAGAAATTGAACCTTATTGTGAAGGCATTTCAGGCATTTGGGTTCCTTGCTGCGGTATTATTGATTATCCAGATGTAGCTAGGACATATGTTAAATTATTGCATGAGAAATTCAATAGCAAAGTAATGACTGGCGAAAAGGTTACTGACTTTGAAAAACATGATGGTTATACCACTGTTATTACCGAAAACCATCGTTTTGATGCAAAATACATTATTACCTGCGCAGGTTTGCAAAGCGATAGAATAGCAAAAAAAGAGGGGCAAAAAAGTGATGCTGCCATTGTTGGCTTTAGAGGTGATTATTATGATTTAACAGATAAAGGAAGAAGCAAGGTGAAAAACCTCATCTATCCTGTTCCTAATGCTAAATTCCCATTTTTAGGTGTTCATTTTACACGTATGATACATGGTGGTGTTGAGTGCGGACCAAATGCTGTATTTGTATTTAAGCGCGAAGGTTATAAAAAAACTTCGTTTAGTGCAAAAGATACTTGGGATGCATTTACATTTGGTGGCACTTGGAAATTTTTTGGTAAACACTGGAAATTTGGAATGGATGAATACCATGGAGCTTTTTCAAAATCATTTTTCTTAAAACGTTTGCAAAAATTAATTCCAAGTTTAGAAATGGATGATATTGTTGTAAGCGATCGTGCTGGAGTTCGTGCTATGGCACTTGGACCACAAGGCGATATGTTAGATGATTTTAAAATTGAATACCATGGAAATGCTATTCACGTTTTAAATGCTCCATCACCTGCCGCAACAGCATCTTTAGCGTATGGTAGTGAAATTGAAAAAATGGCAAGCCAATACTTTCATTTTTAATGGATTTACAACTAATCACCCAAGAAGCAATCATTGCAGCTAAAACAGCGGGGCAATTTATTAGAGAAGAACGCAAGAAATTCTCCTACGATGTAGTGGAAGTAAAAGCACAAAACGACTTAGTAAGTTATGTAGATAAAACTGCAGAGAAAATTATTGTTGATTACCTCATTGCTAAATTCCCCGAAATTGGCTTTATTACCGAAGAAAACACCAATACCACAAAAAAAGAATACAATTGGATTATTGACCCTTTGGATGGAACAACCAATTTTGTGCATGGTATACACTGCTATGCAGTAAGCATAGGTTTAGAATTTAATGGTGAAATTTTAGCTGGTGTTGTGTATGAAGTAAGTGGTGATGAATGTTTTTCAGCTTACCAAAACGGCGGGGCATATTTAAATGGAAATAAAATTTCGGTTTCGAAAAGAGCAAAACTAAATGATACTTTAATTGCAACTGGTTTCCCAGTAAATAATTTTACTCGCATGGAGCCTTGCCTTAAAAGCATAGAATACTTTATGCGTAACACACATGGTGTAAGACGTATTGGTTCTGCTGCATCTGACCTTTGCTTTTTAGCCTGCGGACGAGTAGATGCATTTTTTGAATTTAACCTCAACTCATGGGATGTAGCCGCAGGAATAATAATTGTAAAAGAAGCCGGCGGAAAAATTACTGATTTTAGTTTTGGAGAAAACTATTTGTTTGGCCGCGAAATAATGGCTGCCAATCCTTTGATATTTGATGAGTTTGCGAAAGTGGTGAATGGGAATTATAAACTTTAACCCTACTTCCCTCTCCCCTGTATCACAATCAATACAGTATAAATCATAATCTTCAAGTCAACCAACAAACTCATGTTTTCGATGTAGATGATGTCATACTTTAAACGTTGTACCATTTGGTCAACTGTTTCGGCGTAACCGTATTTTACTTGCCCCCAAGATGTTATGCCTGGGCGTACTTTGTGCAAGTGTTTGTAATGCGATGCTTTTTGAACGATTTGATCAATAAAAAATTGTCTTTCTGGGCGTGGGCCAACAATACTCATTTCGCCAATTAATACATTGTAAAATTGAGGTAACTCATCAAAACGGCTTTTACGCAAAAACCTTCCTACCTTGGTAATGCGTGGGTCGTATGTACTTGATAATGCAGGTCCCATTTTTTCTGCATCAATATACATACTTCTGAATTTTATAATTCTAAATGGATTTCCATGAATACCAATACGCTCTTGAGAATAAAATATTGGTCCTTTTGAACCAAGCTTAACTGCTAATGCAATTAAAATATACAACCACGAAAAACAGGTTAATACAAATAGAGAAAGTGTAACATCCATCAATCGTTTCATCGATTGTTGCCATTCAGGCATTATGCGACGATTTATCTCAATTAATGGTGCGCCAAAAATAGAAGTCATTTTCACAGATCCAGATAAGATATCATACATATCTGGAATTACTTTAATCATAACACCTGTATCGCTTAAATCGGTAATTAGTTTATTTAAGTATTCATGCTCCCACGATTCGATAGCGATAATAATTTCTTCTACCTCATGCTGTTTAATAATTGCAGAAACATCTCCAAACTCGCCCAAATGAGGAACTTGTTTTTGTAATTCCTGCGAAAACCCATTCTTCTCATCTACATGAACAAATCCAATAAATAAATTACCCGTTCCATTTTTTAACTGGTTTATTTCTTCAAACATTTTAAGTGCATTCTCATTACTACCTACAATAATGGTTTTGAATCCAATTTTACGTTTATGTATTTGGCTATTCGCATAACTTGAAAGTACAAAGCGAAAAAAAGCTGTAAAGCCAAAATGTAGTCCAAATAAGGTAAAATACGATTGATAGTAATTTCTATATACCCTCACTTCATCGTCAAGAATAGAAATAAAGAAAATAATTGTTACTCCAATTAATGCGGTTAAAAAGGTATTTAGCAACTCACTTAAACGAGATTTGCGGTAAACATTGTTGTAATTACCAACTATATAATATAGAAGCAACCAACAAATTGGTATAATAACAACTCCCAAATAAAATTTCTCTGAAAATACATCTGTAGGTTCAACGCCATACTTTTGCGTTTCGATGTAATACTTACGGTAAATAAAAAACAAAGCCCAAGCACCTACAGCACTTACCAAATCAAAGAAAACATACTTTGCAACTTGTAGCTTTTTATTCATACTCTATTCCTATGGTTGACTAACAACCTTAATATTATCAATATATAAAATGGGGTTACCACTTAATCCATTATCCACAAAATTGAGGTTATTAAAATAAAAATAAACTTTGTAAGACGACAATGGGTTTCTACTAGAAATAGGCGTTAAGAAAAAATAAATTTTATTCCATTCGGCACTTGGGTTTGCTCCTCCAGCCGAACCTAAGAAATTATTATTCGCATCTAACAAGCCAACTTCAAATTTTTGATTGCATTTATAATTAACTTCAAGGTAAAGCATTTGCGAAGTATTTGGCAATGGCAAAAGAGAAGAGGAATATGACAAACAAGAAGATTGTCCGTTTCTTAGTTCCATTTTAACAGCTTTAACTCCTTCAAATCTTTCTGCAGTTTGAAGTTTAATTGCAGTATCTCCTATTAAAGATGAGCCAGATACCTCGAAGTCTTCTACCCAGTAAAAAGTAACACCAGTTTCATAATAATCAAAAGTTGGAATTACTTCGTTTATTTTCCCTGCTTCAAAGTTTAAAGTAGTATCAAATAAACTCATTGGCGCATAATCTGAACGAAGTGTGCTAACGCCATTAACTTTAATTACTGGAGTAATAGTAACATTACCGCTCTCTGTTTCCAAAACAGGTATTGTGCATGGTATTGGAAAAACACCCAAATCATTTCCTTTAACCGAAACCTTAACATCAGTAAATTTGTGATTTGTTGTTCCTGGCCCCCCATTTGAATACGAGTATTTATAAAAAACCTTGTAGGAAGGAATTTTAATATAGGAAGGGTTATCAATCTTTGTCTTAAGCTTCTCGCAAGAAGAAAAAAAGAAAAGAAAAAATCCTAAAAAGCCATATAGTATAACACGAATGCCCATTCTTCACAAAAAAGAACGCAAAATTAAGATGCTTATTGTGTTATGCTAATAAAATCGCTTGTTTTTACTCTGATTTTATCTAAAATCATCTCTATCACCTCTTTAGCTTCAATCATGTGTGATAAATTGCTCTCCGGTTCCTTTCCATTTTCCAAACTTGAGAAGAAATCATTAAATTGATTAACGGTATCATCCTTCACATCTACTTGCATTTCTTCAAATTCAAGAAAGCTCGATTTTTTATATGAACGCTTTAATTGTTTTTCTAGAAAATCAATAAATAAAACAGACTTATCGTTATATACACGTGCTTTTCTTAAACTTAATTCGCTTACTCTACTAGCAGTTAAATTGGCAATACAACCATTATCAAATTCTAATTTTGCATTAATAAAATCAGGGTCCGAACTAATAACAGATAATGCATTAGCACTTACTTTACGAATATTTGAATTAGCAATACTTAACACCCATTCAATATCTTTCAATAATAAATCATTAACAACTGACAACTTACTATTTGATGGTGAGTATTGCGCCAACCTTGCTACATCAATAAACACAGGGTTTTTAACGTAAGGAATGGCCGACATAAACGCCGAATTATATTTCTCTGACCAAGCATTTTGAATTTTCACTCCTGCTTCGTTTGATAATAATTGTAAATGCTTTAAGGTTTGTTTCCCTAATACAAAAGGGTTTGCAATTAAAAGGTGATTTCCCATTTTTGCAGATTTAATAACTAATTCTTCTGCGTTTTTATGATTAGCGCAAAGCACCAATACATCACAGTTTTTTATTAAATCTAATTCGTTTTCAAAATAATTAAGAGGAAGGTTTTTTATTATCGACCTAGCATTTATCATGCTTTGATCAATAAAATGCATTTCCTTTATAAAACTATTATTACAAACTGCGCTGTAATATTGTTTTGTAATCTCGTTTCCGCCAACAAATCCTATTCTCATAATTACATGGGTTTAAACAAATGTACCTCGTAATTAAAAGCATTTTGTTAGTATCATTACTAACATATTAAGATAACAATGTTAATTGCTTTTATTTTTGTGATTGTATGATAGACAGACAAGACACTTACCTTTTTCAAGGTAAAAGAAAGAAAATGCTCGAAGGGCTAAAGTTGAAAGGAATAAACGATGTTGTTTTGGCCGCAATGTACAAAGTGCCACGTCATGTGTTTTACGACAGCGCCTTAGTACATTTAGCCTATGATGAAGAAAATGCCTTTGATATTGGCGAGGGGCAAACAATTTCTCGGCCTTCAACTGTTGCTATCCAAACCCAATTACTGGATATTAAAAAAGGTGATAAAATACTGGAAATTGGAACAGGCTGTGGTTACCAAACCGCTGTTTTAATAGAAATGGGCGCAAAAGTGTGGTCAATTGAGCGCCAAGGCAAACTATATGAGAAAACAAGGGTGAATTTGCCGCAATTAGGCTACAATGCGAAATTTTTTCACGGAGATGGTTATAAAGGACTGCCGCAACAAGCACCTTTTGACAAAATTATAGTTACCTGCGGAGCTCCTTTTATACCAAAAGACCTTTTATTACAATTAAAAGAAAATGGCGGAATAATGGTAATACCTGTAGGTGAAGGGGTTACTCAAATAATGAATGTTATTACCCGAAAAACTGGCATGGAGTTTGACAAGCGGGAACTCGGCCAATTTAAGTTCGTTCCCATGCTAAAAGACAAAAAATGACACTTATCAACAAATTTTAGTTGATATTTATCCCAATTGTTAATAACCATTTGGAAAATGTTCTTAATTTTGCAGTCATAATATGTTTAACTAAACAAAAAACAAACATGAAAAAATCAGTATTATTATTAGCAGCTGCGTTTGGAGTATCAGGCGCTTTTGCACAAGACTTAACGTCGAAAAAAGGTGAGCCATATTTACCAGAAGCTGGTGATTGGTCAATCGGTATCAACGCTGCTCCATTTTTACAGTACGCAGGTAACATGCTAAATGGTGCTACTGCAACTAATGCAGCTCCAACATTTGGCTGGAACAATGGTGCATTTAACAATGTTATCCAAGGTAAAATGTTCAAAGACGAAAAAACTGCATACCGTGCAGGTATCCGTTTAGGATTTGGTGGTTCTAAAGAATCAGTTGAAGTTGCTAAACAATATGTACAAGGTGGTGCACCAACTACAGTTACTTTCCCAACTAAAGCTGACGTTGTAATTAACGAGAAAAAAACAAGTTCTAAAGACATCGCTTTATCAGGTGGTATCGAAATGCGTCGTGGTAAAACTCGTTTACAAGGTTACTATGGTGGAGAATTAGGATTTGGTCTTTCTGGATCTAAATCAAAATACACTTATGGTAATGCTTTAGTAGCAGATAACACAACTGCTGGTACAACTGGTATTGCTGTTAACACTAATGATAACTTTGGTGATGGTAACTATATGGCTGTATCTAGCCCTGTATCTCAAGGACAAGATGATGATGCACGTCCAACTGAAGTAAAAAATGGTTCAACAATTACTTTCGGTTTACGTGGATTTATTGGAGCTGAATACTTCATTTTCCCTAAAATGTCAATCGGTGGAGAATTTGGTTGGGGCTTAGCTTTATCTAAAACTGGTGCTTCTAAGAAAACTTACGAAACTCGTGGTACAAGTTCTGCAGTTGGTTCAAACCAAACTGTTGGTACTATCGAATTAGAAGGTCAAAAATCTGGAAACTGGTCTTTTGATACTCAAAACATCAACAACGTATTTGGTCCAGCTGCTCAATTACGTTTAAACTTACATTTCTAATAAATAACGAAATGTTAAACATAAAAAACCTCGACTTCGGTCGGGGTTTTTTTTTGAACAAAAATTAAAGCTGCAATATCTTATCGTAATTTTACAAACATGAACAACATTCCACTATCAGAACGCTTGCGTCCCAACTCATTAGATGAGTACGTTGGGCAGCAACATCTGATTGGAAAAAATGGAGTACTTAGAAATGCAATAGAAAAAGGAATTCTTCCTTCTCTTTTATTTTGGGGACCTCCAGGTGTTGGCAAAACTTCACTAGCTAATATTATTTCTAAAACATTAAGCCGCCCGTTTTATATGCTGAGTGCAATTAACTCAGGCGTAAAAGATGTGCGCGAAGTAATAGAAAAAGCTAAGGAAGAAGATTTATTTAGTAAAGGCAAACCAGTTGTTTTTATTGATGAAATCCATCGCTTTAGTAAATCGCAACAAGATTCACTCTTAGGTGCGGTAGAAAAAGGAATTATTACATTAATCGGGGCAACTACCGAAAACCCTTCATTTGAGGTTATTCCAGCACTTTTGTCTCGCTGCCAAGTTTATATTTTAAATGGCTTAACTCGACTTGAGTTAGAGCAAGTATTACATAATGCCATTGAAAAAGACATTGATTTAAAAAAGAAAAAAATTGATTTAAAAGAAACTGAAGCACTCATTCGTATTTCGGGTGGAGATGCACGCAAACTTTTAAATGCGCTTGAATTAGTTGTTTCATTTGCTAGAGAAGAACCTATTGTAATAACAAACGACTTAGTTACATCCACCATACAACAAAATCTTTCGCTGTACGATAAAAGCGGCGAACAGCATTATAATATTATTTCAGCATTTATTAAATCAATAAGAGGCTCTGACCCTAACGGGGCAGTTTATTGGTTAGCAAGGATGATTGAAGGCGGAGAAGACATGTTATTTATTGCACGCCGTATGGTAATATTGGCAAGTGAAGACATTGGGAATGCAAATCCAACAGCATTGGTAATCGCAAACAATTGTTTTCAGGCAGTTAATTTAATTGGTTTTCCTGAAGGAAGGATTATTCTTTCGCAATGCGCAACTTACTTAGCATCCTCTGCAAAAAGCAATGCTTCCTATATAGCAATTGGTGCTGCGCAAGATGCTGTAAGGCAAACAGGTGATTTATCTGTTCCACTGCATTTAAGAAATGCTCCCACAAAGCTTATGAAAGAAATTGGATATGGTAAAGAATACCAATACTCACATCAGTATGAAAATAATTTCTCTGAACAAGAATTCCTTCCAGATGAACTAAAAGGAACTGTGTTCTATAATCCTGGCAATAATGCAAGAGAAAATGAATTACGTAATTACCTGCGCAGCCTTTGGAAAGATAAATACGGATACTAATCATACTTGAGTATTCTACAAAATAAGCTTACCTTTGCCCCTTCTATGCATTACAAGTTATCTGGCTTAAATAGCGAACAACAAACGCAATTAAACGAAGGGAAATTACTTCCTTTAATGGAAGAGTTTTATACCATTCAAGGCGAAGGAGGAAATACAGGGAAAGCTGCTTATTTCATTCGTATTGGTGGTTGTGATGTTGGCTGCCATTGGTGCGATGTAAAAGAAAGTTGGGATGCAAATATTCATCCGCTTACAACTACAGATGTTATTGTAGCTAATGCTAATCAATATCCTGGAAAAGCAGTTGTAGTTACAGGTGGTGAACCTTTACAGTATAATTTAGATTATCTTACTTCTCAATTAAAACAAAAGGGAATTCAAACCTTTGTTGAAACATCTGGAGCATATGAGTTAAGCGGAGATTGGGATTGGATTTGTTTATCACCTAAAAAAACAATGCTTCCTAAAGAACCTATTTATAAAAAAGCACATGAGTTAAAAATCATCGTTTTTAATAAACATGATTTTATTTGGGCACAAGAAGAAGCTGCTAAAGTAAGTGCAGATTGTAAACTCTATTTACAACCCGAGTGGAGTAAACGAAATGAAATTGTTCCTTTAATTGTTGACTTTGTAAAAGAAAATCCAAGATGGCAGGTTTCCTTGCAAACGCATAAGTATATGAATATACCTTAGCTCTGGAGCCAAGACGGTAGGATGCAGGAGGCAAGACTAAAAGATTAACTAATAAGAAACATGAAATACATAAACATACATACACACAACATAGTTGAAGCTCAAAATGAACTTCACATCTTTAATCATATTGTTGGGAAGGATTCTACTTTTTCAAAATATTTTTCAGCGGGAATCCATCCTTGGCATGTTGATGAGAAAAATTTAGATGGGCAATTAGCGAAATTAAGAGAATTGGTTTCTCAGGCTAATTGTGTTGCTGTTGGAGAATGTGGTATAGATAAAGTTCAGGGGCCAGATATGCCAACACAAGAAAAAGTTTTTCGTGAGCATATCAAATTGGCGATTGAATTTAAAAAGCCTTTAGTTATTCATTGTGTAAAAGGTTTTCAAGAAGTATTGAAATGCATTAAAGCAGAGAAGTTTGAAGGTAATTTTATTATGCACGGCTTTAACAGCCCAATTGAAATTGCTTTCCCATTCCTTAAAATGACAAATTGTTATTTCTCATTTGGAAGAGCTTTAATTCAAGATGGAAGTAATGCAGAGATATTGATTAAAATGCTTCCATTAGATCGTGTGTTTTTAGAAACAGATGCGAAAGAAATAAACATCAAAAACATTTATGATGCTGCCATTGTAATTAACTCAATGTCGGAACTAGTGTTAACCGAGCAAATAATAAGCAACTACAAAAAAGTATTTGTAAATGGACTTAATTGAAAAAGACGAGAAATGGATGGAACGTACCAAATTACTAATTGGTGCGGATGCCGTTGAAATTTTAAAAAAATCGCATGTATTAGTTGTTGGTTTAGGTGGAGTTGGTTCATACTGTGCAGAAGCCATTGCCCGCGCTGGTGTTGGTGAAATGACTATTGTGGATGGTGATGTAGTTGACCCAAGTAATCGTAACCGTCAGTTACAAGCTTTGTACACCACACATGGGCAATCGAAAGCTGAGTTAATGGCTGATAGAATTAAACAAATTAATCCTAATTGTATTTTGCACGTTCATAAGGAATTTAAAACCCCCGATAAAGTTGTTGAGCTCTTACAAAACAATTTTGATTATGTAGTTGATGCAATAGATAGCTTAACACCAAAAATTTATTTAATTAAAACTGCATTAGAGCACAAACATAAAATTGTTTCATCAATGGGTGCTGGTGGCAAGGTTGACCCAACCATGCTTAAAGTAGTTGATATTAGTAAAACATTTCAATGCCCCTTTGCACAACAAGTGCGTAAGGAATTAAGAGCGCATAAAATCACTAGTGGATTTAAAGCGGTTTTTTCAACTGAAGTACCAGATAGAAATTCGGTAATGTTTACTGATGGAAGTAATTTCAAAAAATCAGCATACGGAACCATTTCATTTTTACCAGCTGTGTTTGGGCTAACTTGTGCCTCGGTTGTTATTAGGGATTTGATTGGGAGGAATTGATTACTGTTAGTAACAAAACTAACAGATACTGGAGCCCCACCACACTTTCTCGACTGCGCTCGAAATGACAACACACGTAGAATGTCAGTTAGAGCGCAGTCGAGAATTAGTTAACGTGATCCCGATTTATAGATACTCCGATAATTTCATTAGCTAGAAGATTGCGTTTTCCATGTCTCGACTGCTCCCGATGGCTATCGGGACGACTTGACAGTATCTTAGATACTTTTCAAATAATAGAAATCTTCTTCAACCTTCTTACTTCTTCAAATAACTCGGTTTTACTCCCAAATTATAAAACACAAAGGACCACATATCAGAGTATTCTGCAATTTGTTTAGAGGTTGGTTTTCCTGCACCATGCCCCGCGTTTGTATCAATACGGATGATGATTGGTTCTTTTGAAGTATTGTTTTCTTGCAAGGTTGCCCCAAACTTAAAGGAGTGCGCTGGCACTACTCTATCGTCATGATCGCCTGTTAAAACAAGAGTCGCTGGGTATTCTGCCTTTTTTACATTATGCAATGGTGAATATTTATACAAGTAATTAAACTGCTCATTATCTTCACTTGTACCATAATCTGTAGCCCATGCCCAACCAATAGTGAATTTATGATAACGTAACATATCTAACACACCAACAGTTGGTATAGCTACTTTACATAAATCAGGACGTTGTGTCATAACTGCTCCAATTAATAAACCACCGTTGGAACGACCGTGGATAGCCAATTTCTCTTTTGATGTATATTTTTCTTGACACAAATATTCTGCTGCTGAAATAAAATCATCAAACACATTTTGTTTGTTTAAAATAGTCCCCGCTTTGTGCCAATCTTCTCCGTATTCACCGCCACCGCGTAAACCAGGAACTGCATACACTCCGCCTTGCTCTAAAAACACACATCTATCAATTCTGAATTCGGGTGCGTAGTATGCGCTAAATCCTCCATAACCAAAAAGGAAACAAGGATTTGTACCATCTAACTTAATTCCCTTTTTAGCAATAATAAACATTGGGATTTGTGTACCATCTTTACTTGGATAAAAAACTTGCTTTGTTTCATAATTTTCCGAAGCAAAATTTACTTTTGGTTTGAAAACTAATTTCATTTCATTCGATTTTACATCAAAAGAAAAAATCGCAGTTGGACTTGTAAATGTTGTAAAATCAATATATCCAAGAGTATTACTTTTTTCAAAATTAATTGCATTAACTTTTCCAATGTCTGGTAGTTTTACATTATAAAGTAATTTTCCTTCTACATCACGCACTTCCATTTTAGAGGTTACATCATGCAAGTAATTTAATATAAAACGTTTGCTAGTATAAACAATGCTCTCCAATAAATCTTTAGTCTCTGGAATTAGTTCTACTGCCTTTTCAAAATTAGGATTAGCTAAATCCACCGCCACAACTCTTTTATTAGAGGCTTTGTAGTTTGTAACAATAATTGCTCTATTCTCAATAATATCGATCAATTGATGCTCGTTCTCGAAATTATCAATCAACTTAATTAATGATGTATCCTTCCCTACTCTTTTCTTCAAATACAAACTATTTCCAGTTGTTGATTCTGTTCCTGTAATAATTAAATATTCTTCATTATCACTTAAACCTGCATAAAAACTTCTCTTAGGATTTGTTGGGTCAGCATAAACTACATTATCATACTTTTGTTTTGTACCCATTTTATGATAAACAACTTTTTGATTTTCGTTTGAAGCACTTAGTTCTTTTCCTGCTTCGGGCTTATCGTATTTACTATAATAAAATCCATCATCACCATTCCACTCAATACCCGAAAACTTAATCCATTCAATTTCTTCGTCAACTGGCTGCAATGTTTTAATGTCGATAATGCGGATATTATTCCAATCCGAACCTGCTTTTGCATACGCGTAAGCGTAGTATTTTCCGGTTTTAGAAATTCCATCAGAAGTAATAGAAATAGTTCCGTCGGTAGATAATTTATTAGGATCTAATAAAATGCGCGGTTTTGATTTTTCATCATCTTGAACATATAATACACTTTGATTTTGTATACCATCATTTTTATAAAAAAACTTCTTTCCTGCTTTTGTGTATGGGGCAGTTTGTTTTTCGTAATTCCAAATTTCGGTTAAACGTGCTTTTACTTGCTCCTTAAATGGAATCTTGCTTAAATAAGATTGAGTGTACTCATTTTGCATCTTTACCCACTCGGCAGTTTCTTTGCTTCTATCGTCCTCTAACCAACGGTATGGGTCGCTCACTTTTACTCCAAAATACTCATCTGTTTGTTCAACTTTTTTGGTTATAGGAGATTGTGCCATAAATGAAATTACACTAAAGGTATAAATGGCAAAAAAAATAAATTTCTTCATATAAAATGTTTTTAGGGAATCTCTATTAATTCATTAATCGAGGCGAACGAAAAAATTAAAACGTAGCATACTAAGGTATGTGAGGCTTTAATTTTTGAAGTTCAACGATGAGAAATGAATTAATAGAGATTCTCATTATACAATATTAAGCAAAAAACATACATTTGCTTAATTAAACACCCGAAATAATGAAAAAAAGCATCCTACTTTTACTTAGCGTAGTTTATATCTGTTCATGCTCAAATGATAGCAAAACAGAAGATAAAACAGCACAAAATGCCGAACGAAAAGATTCTGCCTTTAAACAATTTGAAGAGCGCTTTGTAAATGAGTTTTGGAAAATTTATCCAGGTTGGGCAACCTCGGTTGGAAACCATACTTACGATACGGTTTTAATTATTCCGAATGAAGCTTCAAGAACTGCTGAATTAAATTTTTGCAAAGCATATCTTGATTCATTAAATCAATACAACGAAGGTTTACTAAACGGGAACAATAATATTGATAGAGCCTTAATTAAAAATAATTTGGAATCAAGCATTTGGTCAATCACGAAATTAAAAACGCACGAATGGAATCCATCTGATTACAATATTGGTGGTAGCGTTTCTGAAATAATGAATAATAAAAAAGAAACACTTGAAAATAAAATCCGTGCAGTTATTCGTAAACTAAGCAAATTAGAACAATATTATGCAACTGCAAAAGCAAACATTAAAACCCCTACCAAAGAGCACACAGAGCTTGCTATACAACAACTAAACGGAACAATTGGTTTCTTTAGCGGAACACTTAGCGATAGCATTAACAAAGGGAAATTTGGCGCACACGAATTGGATAAATACTTAGCAGATGTATCTGTTGCAACGGGGCATATAAAAGGATACGTATCGTTTTTAGATAGCATTTTGAAAAACACAAAGGAGTTTAAAGATTTTAGAATTGGAAAGGAATTGTATGCAGAGAAATTTAGATATAATATTCAATCTTCATTTACTGCTGAGGAAGTGTATGAGAAAGCATTAAAACGCAAAGAAGAATTATTGAAAGAAATGACTGAAAGAAGCAAAAAACTATGGCCTAAATACATGAAAGCAAAGGCTTATCCAGCTGATGATAAAATTGCGATTAAAGAATTAATCACAGAAATTGCTAAAACACATGTAAGCCGAGAAAAGTTTCAATCAGAAATAGAAAGACACATTCCAATCCTAACCAAATTTGTGAAGGACAAAAACTTACTTTATATGGATCCTAAAAAACCGTTAGTAGTTCGTAAAGAGCCTGAGTGGATGGCAGGTGTAGCGGGTGCTTCTATTTCTGCCCCTGGACCATATGATAAAGAAGGTGATACTTTTTACAATGTAGGTTCATTAGCTGCATACACACCTGAAGGTGCTGAGAGTTTTTTACGCGAGTACAATAAGTACATTTTACAAATCTTAAATATCCACGAAGCAATTCCAGGGCATTATGCACAGTTAGTTTATAGTAATCAATCGCCTAGTATTATCAAATCTATTTTTGGAAACGGGGCAATGGTTGAAGGCTGGGCAGTTTACACCGAACTAATGATGTTAGAAGAAGGCTGGGCAAAAAACACTGAACTAAACGGACAAGTAGAAGAAGATGAAATGTGGTTGATGTATAACAAATGGCACATGCGTGTGGTATGTAATACGATTTTAGATTACTCGGTTCAAAACAAAGGAATGACAAAAGAAGAAGGTCTGAATTTATTGATGAACGAAGCTTTCCAAGAAAAATCGGAAGCAGAAGGTAAATGGCGCAGAGCAACGTTAACCCAAGTGCAGCTTTGCTCTTACTTCACAGGCTTTACTGAGATATATGAATTTAGAAACGAACAGAAAAAAGAATTAGGAACAAAGTTCGACTTGAAAAAATTCCACGAACAATTCTTAAGCTTTGGTTCTGCACCGGTTGGTTTGATAAAGAGATTTTTTAACGGAGACAAATGTTAGTTAATTAATTGAAGAGTTAGAGAATTGGTGAGATATAGAATTAAAGAGTTGTTGAATCAGTGAGATACTGAGTTAGCAAAGTCTTTAATTTTTGAGCTAATTACTTTTGGAAAACAAATTGTAACTAAAAAATTCAACAAATCAATATTTCCTAAATTCAATAACTCAACAAATCAACAATTCACTATTTGTTTTTCTCTTCTATCCACTTCGACATGTACTTTGTACTTGAGGCTGTGTGATGCATTAGCATTGATCCTGTGAAGTTTTGTTGGCGATGAGATTTAAGATTCTCAAGTAACTCGTTTATTCTATTTACAAATTGTTCTTCGAATAAATTTTTATCGAAACAAGTATTAATGATTTGAATTCCGTTTTGTTGTGCTTGTTTCCAAAGAGTTTCATTTGTATATAATTCAATAGCAGCTTTTGCAAATGTTTCTGGAGTATTTTCGATTGCCCCGCTCCAAGGCAAGTCTGCATGCATTCCTTCTGCTCCTATTTCAGTTGTAACACTTGGTGTTCCGCATTGCATGGCTTCAATTAATTTTCCTTTTAAGCCTGCACCAAAACGCAAAGGAGCTAAACAAAGTTTTGCATTACTCATTACTTCATTGGAATCTTCTGCCCTACCCTTGATTAAAAAACCTTCTTTTGCATTATGTAACTGCTCCACCTTTTGTGATGGATATGCCCCGTAAACATCCATTTCAGCGCTTGGTAATTGCTTACGAATTAAAGGCCAAATGCTTTCTTTTAAATACAAAACAGCATTCCAATTGGGCTCATGCAAAAAATTACCGATACTAATAAAGTGATTTCTCTCTTCAAATGGTTTCCATTTTACATCATCATCTATTTTATTTAATAAAAAGGGAATGTAATGCAAAAGACTTTTATCAACTTTAAAAAATGATTGTAGCAATTCCATTTCAGCAGTAGAAATAATTAATGACAAATCACTTCTTAAAATAGATGCGATTTCTCTTTTTGCTGAATCGTTTATTAAATAAGTATTTTCAAATTCTTTCCCATCTTTAAAAGCTTGTTGCCTAGCTGCGCGCAAGCAATGTAAATCTTCTGTATCAATAATGCGCATGGCAGCGGGGCAAATTTCTGCCACCCTCCAACCAAATTGTTCTTCAGTAATAAAACGGTCGAACAAAACACAATCAGGATTCAATTGCTTTATAAAAGCATCGAAACTCGAATTATTAATTTCAATTGCATGCGTTTCTATTCCTAAATCTTTTGGATCAAAACAAAAATCTGTTTTTGTAGCAGATGATGCAAAAGTTATTTTCCAGCCATTCTTTTTAAATACATCTATTAATTGCAACATTCTGCGCCCCGCCGCCGATGATTTAGGCTCGGGCCAAACAATACCGATGATTAATAAGTGTTTGTTCGTTTTCATTTAACGAGGTAAAAATACGTAAATAAAAGCATTTCGTTCAGTCATTTCTCGATACATCCGCCTAAATAGGCGGACACTCGAAATGACATTGACTAAAATCTAAAAACACGATTCCAAGTGAAATCGTGTTGTCATTTCGAGTGATTTTTGTTGGCTGATCAATCTAAATTGAAACCCAAAACACAACAGCCAACAAAAATCGTATCGAGAAATGATGTTTATCATTTCTTTAAACTGACACAAATCATTTGCCCCGCTCCTTTCCATAAATATATTTACAAAAATTTCAATCCTATGCACAACGAACATTCAGACGAACATTTTCAAAAAAGAATTGATAATGGCGAATACATTGAGCCACGTGATTACATGCCAGAAGGCTACAGAAAACACTTAATCAGACAAATGTCGCAACATGCGCACTCGGAAGTAATTGGTATGCAACCCGAAGGAAATTGGATAACGCGCGCACCAAGCTTACGTGCAAAACAAATTCTTCTTGCAAAAATACAAGACGAAGGCGGACATGGTTTGTATTTATACAGTGCTGCAGAAACACTTGGTATTTCTCGTGAAGAAATGATTGATAATTTACATACTGGCAAGGCAAAATACTCAAACATATTTAACTATCCTTCTTTAAACTGGGCAGATATCGGAGCTATTGGTTGGTTGGTTGACGGGGCAGCTATCGTAAATCAAGTTTCATTACAACGCACGTCTTACGGACCTTACAGCCGAGCAATGGTTCGTATTTGCAAAGAAGAAAGTTTTCATCAACGCCAAGGATATGAAATTATGGCAATCATGATGCGTGGCACAAAAGAACAACAAGTAATGGCGCAAGATGCTATGAACCGTTGGTGGTGGCCTTCATTAATGATGTTTGGCCCACATGATATTGATTCGCCACACACAGGAGATGCTGTAAAATGGAGAATTAAACGTGAATCAAACGATACATTACGTCAAAAATTTATTGATAAAACAGTACAACAAGCTGAAGTAATTGGTTTAAAAATGCCCGATCCAGATTTAAAATGGAACGAAGCAAAACAATGCTACGACCATGGTGCAATTAATTGGGATGAATTTAAACGCGTAATTAAAGGCGATGGCCCATGCAACAAACAACGTATGGCACATCACATTAAATACCATAACGAAGGCGAATGGGTGCGCGAGGCTGCAGAAGCTTACAAAGCAAAAAAATTACAAAAAGAATTAGTAACCGCTTAATAAAAATATTATGACACATAAAGATTCACAATTAGATGTTTGGGAAGTATTTATTCAAAGTAAATCGGGGCAACCGTACGTGCATGCTGGAAGCGTTCACGCATCGGATGTAAAGATGGCAATGCAAAATGCACGTGACACTTATACTCGCAGAGGCGAAGGAACAAGCTACTGGGTAGTGCCAAGCAAACATATTTCTGCTTCTAATCCAGATGATAACGAAATGTTGTTTGATCCATCAAATGATAAAATTTATCGTCACCCTACCTTTTATGTAATGCCTGAAGGCGCTAAGAATATTTAATAAAAACATTAATCATGACAAAGCAAGAAGCACTATACAAATACAGCATTCGTCTAGGAGATGATGCATTAATTTTAGGACATCGTTTATCAGAGTTATGCAGCCGCGCTCCATTTATTGAAGAAGATTTAGCTTTAACTAACATTTCATTAGATATGATTGGTAGAGCTCAAGCCTTATTAGCATATGCTGCTGAAACAGAAGGCAAAGGAAAAGACGCTGATTTTCTAGCATACAGAAGACCAGAGATTGAATATCAAAATCATTTACTTATTGAACAGCCTAATGGCGATTTTGCACAAACAATTGCACGTCAGTTTTTTGTTTCTGCATTTGAGTATTTGTTTTATATAGAATTAGAAAAAAGCAAAGACGCAACATTAGCTGCTATTGCAAGCAAAACAATTAAAGAAATAAAATATCACCAACAACATGCGGCTGAATGGGTTATTCGTTTAGGCGATGGCACAGAAAAAAGTCATGCCAAAATGCAACATGCAATTGATGACTTATGGATGTGGACTGGCGAATTATTTGAAATGGATGAAGTAGATAATTTGCTAATTAAAGAAGGTATTGGAGTTGACTTAGTTCCTTTGAAAGCTGCATGGTACAACCAAATTCAAACTGTATTAACAGAGGCAACTTTAACTATGCCTGAAGATGGTTACATGCAAACAGGAGGAAGAAAAGGTGCGCATACAGAAAACCTTGGACATATACTTTCTGAAATGCAATACTTACAAAGAGCTTATCCAGATGCAACATGGTAACAGATAATCACATATCAGTAATTGATGTTTACAATTTGATTTCGGATATTCCAGATCCTGAAATTCCTGTAATCACTATCAAAGACTTGGGGATGTTGCGTAAAGTAGATTTTGACAACGACAATTACGTTGTTACCATAACTCCTACCTACACCGCTTGCCCCGCTATGAAAATGATTGAGGATCAAATTAAGGAACGTTTGCATGAACATCATATCGATAATGTAAAAGTAAATCTTACCTACACTCCAGCATGGACAACCGATTGGTTAAGTGAAGAGGCAAAACAAAAAATGAGACAATATGGAATTGCCCCGCCTACACATTCATCTTGTTCCAAAATATTTGCAGTAGAAGAACACATACAATGCCCACAATGCAAATCAAAAAACTCAAGTGTGATTTCTAAATTTGGCTCAACTGCTTGCAAAGCGCTTTATAAGTGTAATGATTGTAAAGAGGTGTTTGATTATTTCAAGTGTCATTAAAAATAACAGAACAACAAAAAAGGCTTCGTTCGAAGCCTTTTTTGTTAGATAGAAATCCTTGATTCCTTCCCAAGCACTTCAGTAGCTTCCATTACGATCATCTTAACTTGTGGGTCGTAGGCAACAACTAATTGTTTAAGTGAAGTGAGTCTATTTTTATCAATCATAATAAAAATAATGTCTTTGTATTCGGTATCTAATAAATCGTTTCCTTTTACAATTGTTCCCGAAACGCCCAGCTCATCAACAATCATAGAGCTTAGTTCACTTAGGTTTTTTGAAGAAGAGATGTGTACAATTTTTTGATTTTGTACACCGACTAAAATTGCATCAATCACTTTTGAACCAACGTAAATACTTATTAAACTCCAAAGTGCTAACTCAACACTTTTAAAAACAAAACCTGCAGAGGCAACAACCAATGCGTCTAAAATTAATATAACCGTACTTGTTTTTATGCTTGAGTTTGCTGCAATTATTTTGGCTAAAATGGTTCCGCCACCTGCTGATGCTCCGCCTTTAAATATTAATCCTAAGCCCAGTCCAACGCTAAGTCCGCCATACAAGGTAGCTAACATTAAATTATTACTTAATGCTGGTAAGTGAATCCAATGAGATAAGGCATCTACAAACAAAACAATAAAGCCAATGCAAATAATTGTTTTTAAAGCGAACTTCCTACCTAAATATTTTAAACTTACTGCTAATAAAGGAATATTAATAAGCGCCATTAATACACCAATTGGCAAACTAATTACATTATGTAATACAATTGCCAAACCTGCAGTTCCGCCAGTTGCAACATGGTTAGGCGAAAGAAAAGCAACCACTCCAAAAGCCATGACAAAGCTGCCTAAGGCAATAAAAAAATAGTTTAGTATTTCAGTTTTTATACTCTTCCCCTTTTCCATGCTGCGAAAATAGTAAATAATTATTGTGGTTGGTGACAACACCAAGGAAGTCGAAAAAGCTCATCTACAAAACTGACTTAAGTCAGTTTTTATCGTTTTAATCGGGGTATTTTTGCCAAAAATATTTGAAAGTGAAGAATCCTATAGAATTAATGTCGCCTGCAGGCTCATACGAAGCATTAATGGCGGCAATACATGCAGGTTGCAACTCAGTTTATTTTGGTGTGGAGCAATTAAACATGCGTGCACGCTCTGCAAACAACTTTACTTTAGAAGACTTAAAAAACATTGCAAACATTTGCAAAGAGCATAATGTAAAAAGTTATCTCACGCTTAATACTGTATTGTATGATCATGATATCAACCTCATGAAATCAATTGTAAATACTGCAAAGGAAAGTGGTATCTCTGCTATTATTGCTGCAGATCACGCAGTAATGAATTACGCAAAAAAGATTGGAATGGAGTTGCATGTATCTACCCAAGCAAACATTTCAAACATTGATACCATTGAGTTTTATGCAAATTATGCAGATGTGGTAGTATTAGCACGTGAATTAAGTTTAATGCAAGTTGCAGAAATTACTAGAGAAATAAAACGCAGAGACATCAGAGGACCAAAAGGCAATTTAATTGAAATAGAAATATTTGCTCATGGTGCTTTGTGCATGGCTGTTTCGGGGAAATGTTATTTGAGTTTACATTCGCACTTTGCATCTGCTAACCGCGGGGCATGTATACAAAACTGCAGAAGAAATTATATTGTTACTGATAAGGAAGACGGAATCGAATTCGAAATCGATAATGAATACATCATGTCGGCAAAGGATTTGTGTACCATTGGTTTTATTGATCAAATTTTAGATGCAGGAGTTATTGTATTAAAAATAGAAGGAAGAGGTCGCGCTGCTGATTATGTGCATACTGTAACTAAATGTTACCGCGAAGCTATTGATAGTTATTACGAGGGCACTTACACTCAAGAAAAAATTGAAGCTTGGATGAAACAGCTTGAAACTGTTTTTAATCGAGGGTTTTGGGATGGCTATTACCTTGGTAAAAAAATGGGCGAATGGCATAACGAAAATGGTTCTAAATCAACCAAGAGAAAAATATACGTTGCTAAAGGTGCACACTACTACGATAAACCAAAAATTGGCGAATTTATTTTAGAAGCTCAATACTTATCGGTTGGAGATGATATTATGATTACTGGACCAACAACAGGTTATTTAGAAGGCAAAGTAACAGAACTAAGAGTAGGAGAAAAAAGTGTAGACCGAGTTAACAGAGGCGAAAGTTTCACCATGCCTTTTGCAGAAAAAATTAGAGCGTCCGACAAACTTTACAAATTAGTTGACGCAGAATGATACGCATAATCCAACAACGCGATAAATGTATTGGCTGCAATGCTTGTGTTGAAGCCGCCTACTACCGCTGGCGTATTAGCCGACAAGATGGTAAATGCACACTTGTTGGCTCAACCGAAAAAAGAGGATTTCATAGCGTGTTAGTGGATGAACATGAGTTAGAAGAAAATTTGAAGGCTGCTAAGAATTGTCCGGTTAATATTATTCAGATTATACAACAGAAATAAACTGCCACACTTTTTTTGGTCTTTTCTATAATGAAGTTTCAATTGAATTAGTTATATTAGTACTATGCTTCCATTGAAAAAACATTTTATCATAATAGTTGGAATTTTACTTCTAAATTTCAATTATTGTTTTTCTCAAAGGGATACTTTAGTAGCGAACAAACATTTTATTGCATTAAACATAACACACTTACACTTCACGGGGAATAGAGAGATAGGCTTCGTTCCTGATAAATTTTATTCGCCCGATTACTATGTAAAAGTTATCTCAAATAAGTATAATAGAATGCCATCCTTAGGAATAAATTATTTGCATTATGGAAAGCATTTTTATTTTTCAATTGGCAGCTCGCTACTATACAGTAATGCCAAAGTAAATTACATATATACTAGTAACAATAATTATAATAATTCATCAGATTCAATTAAGGTATTTTTTTCGTATTCACCTTCTCCTCATGAGAAAAAAACAATAAATTATGGAGAAGTAGAGGGCCAAATAAACAACCTGTATCTAACGGTTAATTTATCATTGGGCGTAATTATCAAGAAGAATTACTCTTTTACTTTTCAATACTCCTTAAGCAAGTTAGGATATAGCTACTTAAAAGGAAAGGCTAATGTCAATAATCTAAGCTATGAAAGTACTGGAGTGTGTAAAGCCCCTTACTATTATTATTATAAGTTAAGTGATGAAAAACATTCTGAATATATGAATGAGGAAATTAGAGGAAAAGTACCCTTATTGACTAATTATATATACAGAAGTGAATTTGCTATTAATTTCTCAAGGAGATGTATGATTGGTTCGGAGCAATTCATTTTTACTCTTGGATTGGTTCGGGGAAAATGGGCTTCAGGAATAGATGTTCATGGATCATATTTAAGAGGATATGGATTTAAATATAGTATCATCTATGCTTTTAAACAAAAGAATAAATTAGTTCATAGAAAAACTAAACCAAAAAAGGAAATTAAAGAAGATACCCAAGTGTGGCCATTTAAAAATGTTGATTAGACAAATATTAATAACCAAGCAATACAAAAAAAGCTGAGCAATTGCTCAGCTTTTTAATTACCATTTCAAATTAAGCTATTTATTTCTTAACCTTAATATCTCTCGCCGCTAAAATATACTTTAATGTCTTTTGTTTTTGAGCGTCATCCATATTTGCTTTTGGCGCCATCCAATCCATGATTTTTGGCCACTTTTCTTCGCTTTTATAATCAACTGCAAACAATTCATGACACTTGCCACATTTACCATTATATAGTTTTTGTCCTTCCAAAATATCTGCAGATGCAACACCTGGATAACGAGCTTCGGCTGACGTTTTTAAATCGGCTGCTAATTCTTCTTTTACAACCGTAGTTGTACTAGCTGCTTCTGTAGAGCCTTTTTTACTTTTACAGTAGGTTAAAGTAAGAACTGCTAATGTTAAGATTACAAATTTAATTTTCATGCTTTATTTTTGATTTTATTATTTTAATTTATCTGCTTTCTCTCTTGCTTCCGCCATTATTTTATCAGCTTTCACATTTGCTTCATCAGTAACTTTTTGAGCTTTTGCTTCAGATTCCTTTCTTAATTTCTCAGCTAGCTTTTTGTTCGCCATTTTCTCAATCATATTACCACCTTTAGCATCCAAATCATCTGCTTGTTTTTTGCCTTCCGCTCTAATTTGCTCAGCTGTTTTTGCTGCTTCTGCTTTTAAGTTATCTGCTTGTTTTTGAGCGTCGGCTAAAATCTTATCTGCTTCGGCACTTGCTTTTGCCTTTACATCTTCAATTACTTCTTGCTTTTTCTCTTCAATCAATTCTTTTACTTGCTCTTTCACTTCATTCTTCACATCTTTCATTGCATCCTTCATTCCTGTTTTAATTACTGGCTTGGTAGCAGTACCACCAATTAATGCAGTTGCTTTAATCTTATCAGGAACAGCTACATTTTGCCCAGTTGCAGCGCTAGCTTTGCCCATTAAACCTTGCATTACCGTATTAGCTTGTGAACCTAACATCTTAGTAGGTATTTCCATATCCCACTTGTAATCGATGGTTTGGTCAAACCCTGTACTACCCGAAATTTCAGCACCAACATCACCTACTTTCGTTTTAAATGGCTCTACATTTACTCTGCCATCTTTAAACTTATACATTAAATTAACATCTTTGAAATCCATTTTCTTTAATTTCTCAATTTTTAATGCATCGCCTAATTTCACAAATGGTTCAAAGCCTTCTACAACAACAGCATTTGTTTTTAAATTACCACTACCTGTTAATGTATTCATATCTGGTTCCATCTTATCGTTTAATGTTCCAACTAAATCATTTAATGTAGTAGAGAATTTACCTTTAGCGTACTTGCTGATAGGCGCCATCTTTTGTACAGTATTAAATGCATCAAACGATTTTTGAATATCGAAATTAGAAATGTTTAAATCAAAATTAATTGCAGGTTTCTTAGTATTCTTAGTATCATAGTAACCCGACATTACCATGCTACCATCTAATAAATTCATTTTCAAACTCTCCATACTTACACGTGCATTACGAACGATGATTCCACCCGATACACTTGCAATATCCAACTTGTCGTAAAGAATACGACCAATAGTAGAATTTAAAACGAAATCAATATTCTTAGGTACTTCAATCACAGCCATTGCTGCTGTGTCAACTGAAGCTGGAGTCGCTGCAGCTGTATCCGTTGACGTACTTCCCATTAATTGGTTTAAATCGATTAACGATGATGTTAAATTGAAATTACCTTTAATTAATGAATCCTTAAAGATGTATTGCATAAAGTCTTCAATCTTTCCATTTGCTTTAATATCTGTATTACCCATCTTTGTATCAAAGCTTGCTAACTCAACATATTTAGGAGTGAAGTTTAAACGCATTGCATTAATTAAAACTTCATAAGGCAAGCTTGCTGTTTTGTAGTTCATTCCGTTAATCTCAACAAAACCTTCTGCCTTAAACTGATCGTATTGTTCTTTCTCAATCATCGACATACGACCATCCATTTTCACATTCATGTTAATAGTTCCATTTAAGTCATCACCTTTTTCTAAAGGAACAAATTCTTTAACACTTGCTAATACAATTTTACCATTTAACATTCCATTAATAGAAGCGTCGGAAACGGGCGTTTTCACATGCATAACCATATCAATTGGATTGCCTGCCATTTCCATGTGGAATTTATTTAAATCAATAACAGTAGCATCTGGGTTACCATCAGGATTTTTTACATCTAAATTAATTTGAATGTTGTTTACTGATTTTGGTAATGAAGGGTATTTAAACATTGCATCAGCAACTTCTAAGTGCAAACCAAAACCTGGCATTACTTTATCATTGTAAGTTCCTTTTGCAAAACCATTTAATGCTAATTTACCTGCCGTTTTTACACTTGCAAAATCTTTTGAGTAAACCGCAGGAACCAATGATAATAAGGATTTAAACTCTGTTTGTTTGCAAGAGAATTTCACATCCATGTCGATATCCTCTTTTGGCATTGCTAACCAACCATCTAAACCTAATCCTAAATCATTTAAATTAAATTCGTTTTCTTTAAACGTGAATTTCATATTAGGCATATCCATGTCCATTACAATCTTCATTCCTACGCGCATATTTTTAGCATAAGGAACACCTTCATAACTAAAGTTCATTTTAGCGATGTCTGACTTAATGTCCATTTGAAAAATATCCTGTGTAAAATCTCCATTCATTAAAAAGTTAAAACTATCTAAACGAGAAATCATTCCCATAGTAGCATCATCATAACGAAGCGTTGCATTTGTAATTTCAAATTTACTTAATGTTAATGCAAATTTTGTTGCAGCTGTATCAGCAGCTTCTGGAGTAACAGCAGCGGTATCAGGTTTTACAATGTCCCAGTTTGCTTTTCCTGTAGAAAGAACTTTACCATACAAGTATGGTTGATCTAAAATAATTTCTTTGATTTTATATTGCTCGCCTTTAATAACGCTCATTAAATTTACATCTAAGCGCGTTTGTTTAATGTAAGCCAAAGTATCCTTTTCAAACTCACCTACTCCAATAACGCTAACGTTATCTATTTTAAAACGGAAATCAGGGAAAGAAGAAATTAATGAAATATCAAACTCACCAAAATCAACTTTCGCGTTTAATGATTTGTTTGCTTCATCCTTAACCGTTTGAATTATTTTATCCTTGAAAATAAATGGCAAGGCAATTAATAAAATAATTAAAACTAAAAAAGTAATACCTGTCCATTTTAAAATACGGCGGAATAAACTCTTCTTTTTCTTAGGTGTTGAATCAGTCATTTTATTGTTGTTTTTAGAGAATACGAATATAGGATTTGTACACAACTAAAATCGTTAAAAAGACTAAATAATGGACAATTTTAATAAGTTGTTAAAATCTTATTCCCGCATTTAAAGCAATAAACTTCTCGTTCTGGTAAAGGCTACCAGGAAAGTTTTTGTTATAAGCATAATTGAACTTATTAATACCATATGCTAAATTAAGCTCAACAAAATAACCTGAGTGTTTATCGTGAAAGTTTTTATCGAAACCAAAAGTCATAAGTAGTGAACTTCCAGTTCTTTTGTTTTTAAATCGTGATGTAAATGTGTTTCCTGCCACGTCATAATAAACTGAGTTTCCATATTCATTCGACACAACATCCATTTGCGACGAGAATCTTCTTTTTGTAGCCCAGCCTAATTCTCCGTAAATACAATAATGCCTTTCTTTGTTTTCTGCAAATTTTATGTGTATACCTAAAGGAAAAGAAATATCTTGATAACGGCTACTGTAGTTGTAGTTCAACTCCTTATCATACAAACGCAAGGTGCTATCAGGAAAATAATAGGAGTTAAAACTATTGCCATGCGTTAAGTAATTTACACCTACAAACAAAAAAGCTACTTTATTAAATCGAAAATAAAATTTCGCATTAGCATTAAAAGCCGCCTTAGGTTTTGGACTCGACATGTGATTGGAATTGCCCTTGTATAAAGAGAAAACCGGTCCCATCGAAAATGTAGTTTGAAAAAAATGATCTTTGTAGGCTTGAGAGAAAGAGGCACGAGAAAGCAATAACAGCAAAAGTGCTATTAGAAACTTAAACTTTATTTGATAATTATCTTTCAATTTTTTTTTAACCACGGAGACACAGAGAGCACAAAGGAACACGGAGACTGATTACTATTTTAATTTGTCTTGACTCCTGATTCTTGCTGTCCTGATTCCATTTCTAATTTTTCCTTCTTCAATTTTCAATTCCTATAAGTCAACCATTTTCCAAGCTCTCTCCACGTAATTTTCTTTCCATACATTAAAATTCCTGTTCGGTAAATTTTTCCAGCAAACCAAGTGGTGAACATAAAACCTAATACTAACATCAACATAGATACTCCAATTTGCCAAGCCGGGACACCAAATGGTAAACGTACCATCATTACAATTGGTGATGTAAACGGAATCATACTTCCCCAGAAGGCGACATTACTTTCGGGGTCTTGCGCAATACCTATCGACATCATATAACCCGCCATCAATGGCATCATTACTGGAAGTAAAAATTGTTGCGTATCTGCTTCTGCATCAACTGCGGAGCCTATGGCTGCAAACAAAGAGCTGTATAATAAATATCCACCAAGGAAATAAACAAAGAAACACATGATGATTTGCGGAATATTTAATGAATAAAAATCCGTTACAACATTCATTGCTTTTAATTTACTTGTTGGTGCTTGCATCTCTTCAAACTTTGCATTACTACCTTGCTTGTAAACCTCTTCGTTTTGGTCTTGCATCTTTTGTACATCATCAACAACAGGTTTTAGCACTACTGCCGAGGATACAGTTGTAAGCACAGTTGAAAGCAACACCCAAATTAAAAACTGAGTAATACCAACACAAGCAACACCAATAATTTTCCCCATCATTAACTGAAAAGGCTTTACAGATGAAATTATTACTTCAACAATGCGATTTGTTTTTTCTTCCATCACGCTGCGCATTACCTGCATACCATAAATCATTACAAAGAAGAAAATTAAAATACCACAAGCAAAACCAAATATGGCTGCATTTTCATTTCTTGTTTCAACTTCTTTACCATCTTCACCTAATTTAGTTGCAAGTATTTCTACTTTCTTACGCGCACTCTTTAATATCATTGGGTTGATATTATTGGCAGATAAATTCCACTCGAAAAACTTTTTCTCTAACTGTGTTTTAATATAATTTTCGGTAGAGAAACTTGGAGTTTTTTTGCAATATAAAATTGGACGAATATCTTTTTCTAAATCGCGACCTATGTATAAGATCCCCGTGTAATCAGCCTTGTAGAAACTCTTTTTTGCTTCCTCCAAACTAATTTGCGGATAATAAAACTTCACTAAATCGTTATCGGGTAGTTTGCTGATGTTGATGGCTTGAGACTCATCTACAATCATAATTTTTTGTTCGGTTTTATCCGAATTTGGAAGCCACACCATTAATACTGTAAAAGCCGTAATTAATATAGGCCCAAGTATAGACATGATGATGAATGTTTTGTTTCTTACGCGTGTAATGTATTCGCGCCAAATGATGATACCTATCTTTCCCATAAACTTATTCGGTATAATTACTTTGAGTTCCTAAAACTGTGAATCCTTCTTTTTGAACCGATTGAATAAAAATATCGTTCATAGATGGTATCACTTCATTAAATGCTGTTATTTGCGCAATTGGCAATACGGCTTGCAGCAAGTCGTTTGGTTTGTTGTCAGCTAACAACTGTACTTTTGCGAAATGAGTAGTTGCATCTTCGCTTTTGTGGTCGATAAGCTTTGCACCTGCCCACATAGCATTGGTAAAGCCCATCATGGTTCCGTTAAAGTTAACGGTGTATGTGTTTGTTCTAAAACGCTTGCGAATTTCTTTTACCGAGCCGTCCAATACTTTTTCTGCACGATGTATTAATGCAATATTATCACATAACTCTTCAACAGAACCCATATTGTGAGTAGAGAAAATAACAGTTGCCCCTTTTTTGCGAAGTTCTAGAATTTCGTTCTTAATTAAGTTGGCATTAATAGGATCGAAACCACTGAAAGGCTCATCCAATATCAGAAGCTCTGGCTCATGCAAAATTGTAACGATGAACTGTACTTTTTGCTGCATACCTTTACTTAGCTCTTCAATTTTTTTGTTCCACCAGCCGCCCATTTCAAACTTTTCGAACCAGGCTTTTAGTTTGGTTTCTGCATCTTTCTTTTTTAAACCTTTGAGGCGCGCCAAGTAAATACACTGCTCACCCACCTTCATTTTACGGTACAATCCGCGTTCTTCAGGTAAGTAACCAATAAGTGCGGTGTGCTCGGGCTTTAGTTTTTCGCCTTTAAAATATACCTCGCCCGAATCGGGACCAGTAATTTGGTTAATGATACGGATTAAAGATGTTTTACCCGCGCCATTAGGGCCAAGCAAGCCAAATATACTTTGCTCGGGAATTTCTATAGAAACATTGTTAAGGGCAGTATGCTTACCATATTGCTTAACAATATTACGAATGGATAAAATGTTACTCATACATTATAATGAGCAACGAATTTAAGGATAAAATTGTTTGTTTGTGTGGGTTTGGGATAATTAACAATATGGTTCACTTTTCCATTATAAAAACATATTAATTTATTCCATACTAAAATAATTCTAGCTATTTTGGCGTTCACGCTTAAAGACAATCTATGAAACCCATCCTCCGCCTTTTAACCATCTATTTTTTCCTAAACACCACCACCATTAGCGCCCAAGATTATTTTGGTCAGTTTTCTAAAACCGAGTTCAATTGCGACGGTGAAGACCTTAATTTTTTTCTTTGGCTATTTGAAAATAAAACTCAAATCACCAATTTCTTAGATATTAAAAAGGGTGATAAAGTTGTTGAAATTGGCGCGGGTAATGGAATTAACTTTGGTGTAATGAGTATGCTATATGATAGCGTAAATTTTACCGCACAGGATATTAACGAAACTGCATTAAATAGAATTAGCTTAAATAAATTAATACGCAAATACACTAAATACTGTGGCAAGCCACAAACCAATACATTTGAAATTGTTATTGGTAATTTAACAAGCACTCATCTAAAAGATAACACCTACGATGAAGCATTCATAATTAATTCGCTACACGATTTTGATAAGCAGGATGAAATGATTGATGACATTGGAAAAAAAATAAAACAAGATGGAAAGTTTATTTTATTAGAAGGATACTCTTTTCCCGGTGATACACAAACTTGCCCCGATTATGGTCCGCATGTATTGCACACCTTAGATTTTGAGCTTGCTCGTTTTGAAAAACATGGTTGGTACTTAACTAAGATGCGAGCTCCTAACTTTAAAGCAGCACATTACGGACAAGCCTTAATTTACGAAAGAGATAAAAATAAATCACTTGCGTTTTATGCTAAAAAGAAAAATGTTGATGAAGTTGTAAGTCATGCTTTCCGTTTTAGAGATAATGTAGTAGCATCCGATGCAGCATTAATGCAACAAATTACTGATTCGCTAAAACCAAGAATTAGCGATATAAACCAAGCTTACACCGGCTTCGAAACATGGCTAAGAGAACTTGGTTACAAACACATGATGAAGGCTGAATACCAAGCAGCAGAAAACATTTTTAAATCAATAATCGAAATGTATCCTTCATCTTACCAATCGTATTTTTGGTTGGGCGATGCGCAAGAAAAACAAAATAAGTATGAACTTGCATTAGCTAATTACACTATTGTTTTATCTAAAATACCTGACAACGAATACTGCAAAAAGAGAGTAAAACTAATGGAAAAATTAAGCAACGGAAAGAATTGAGGGCAAGATTAAATTATTAAATCTTCCTATATTTGAATCACCATTTAACAAACAACAAATGAAACAAATCTTCCTATACACAACAATTCTAATTGCTTTACTAAGCTCTTGCAACGAGGCAATTAAAAACGAAGAAAACAAAGTGGTTAATGAAATTGACTCAATAGTAACCAAAGTGGGTAGTATTTTACCTGCTGCCGACACCACAACAACTATTGTTGATGCTGAAGTAAACCCTGTTGGAACAAATACTGTTATGCTTGTTCAAGATCAGCCCGATTTAATTGGTTTTTGGGTGGGTTATTTTAAAAAGAAAAACACTGATGATAGTTACAAAAAAGACATCTCTGCTGGCGACGTCCTATATTGGAATCGTGAAAACAAAATTAACATTTCGCTAGATCAAATTGCGGATGGAAAAGTAAAAGGGCACAGCGTAGTTGCTGGTAATAACAGGCCATTTGAAGGAACAATTAAAGAAGATGAAACAAGTTTTGCCTTTGAACTCAGCGAACCTGGAGATGATAAATACGATGGTAAATTTAGTTTCGTAATTAAAAAAGACGACGCGAAATTAGAAGGTACTTGGAAAGCTTATAAAAAAATTGATATTCAAGAAAGAGTGTACGAACTTAAGAAATCAGTTTTTACTTATGACCCCGAACAAAAATTAGACTACGGTCAACCCTTTGGCGATTGGGAAAACGTAAAAACAACTAAGCTTAAAGACAAAGATATGATTGAGTATTACGGTGAGTTTTTAAAAGAGTATGCTACTGCAACACAATTAATCTATGAAGTAAATGCATCTAACACCTTACTAAAAAAGAAAGATGTGGAGAATATGAAAAAAGGTGATTTGCTCATTATACGTAACACCATTTATGCTCGTCATGGTTACTCTTTTAAAAACCGTCCACTGCGTGTATTCTTTGATGCGCAGGAGTGGTATATTCCGGTACACACAGATATTACTAAAGAACTAACCGATATTGAAAAACAGAATATAGAACTTTTGCTTAAGTACGAGAAAAACGCGAAAGAGTATTATGATCGATTTGGACGAGGTTGATTATTGAACATTGAAAAAGGAAAATTGAAGAATGAACATTGGGAAAGTAATAAGTTTAAAAAACACGGTTAATCTACTTCTATTAGTTGGGCTATGTTACTTTACTTATTTAATGATTCTTATTACTTTGCAATATGTTCCTATTGATTTTAGTGCGGCATTTCTTGCGGTGAAGGAAGAAGAGATAAAACTAACTCATTATCAAATTGCATTTTTTACGCATGTGTACACCAGTATTTTTGTTTTGATTTTTGGAATTACACAGTTTTCGGCTTATGTACGAACTAAATTTGCCCAACTGCATCGCGGTTTGGGAAAGGCTTATGTATTACTTGTATTATTGTTTGCTTCGCCGTCGGGATTAATAATGGGTTATTATGGTAATGGAGGTATTTCTTCGCAAATATCATTTTGCTTATTGGCTCTATTGTGGTTTTATTTTACTTTAAAAGCATACACTTCTGTTAGAAAGAAAAACTATACTGCTCACAAAAATTACATGATACTAAGTTATGCCTTAACACTCTCAGCAATTAGTTTGCGTTTATTCAAATGGATTCTATCAAATACATTAGAGCTGCCGCCAATGGACATGTACAGAATAGTTTCGTGGGCAGGATGGTTGTTTAATTTGGGGGTTGCCTTACTTATCATTAAAAATAAAAGAGAACCATTTAAAAATATTAATTAATATTTTAGCAAAATAAATGGAAATAATAATCATATCAATCGTTGCTCTAATTGCATCCTTACTTACCTTTTTCTCTGGATTTGGTTTGGGCACCATTCTTACACCTGTTCTTATATTATTTTTCCCTGTTGAAATTGCTATTGCACTTACCGGCATTGTGCATTTGCTAAACAACTTTTTTAAAATTGTTTTAGTAGGAAAACAAATTAACTGGCGCATAGGAATAAAATTTGGCACTATGTCGGTAATAGGCGCATTTATTGGCGCTGGGCTATTATTATACTTAACAAGTGATCTAGTTTTATACAGCTATACTATTCAAAGTAAAACCTTTTCTATTACCTTAATTAAATTAATCATTTCCATTTTAATGATTGTATTTGCTTTGTTTGATAGCGTACCCGCTCTTAAAAAAATTCAGTTTGATGAAAAGAAATTATATGCAGGCGGGCTTATTAGTGGCTTCTTCGGCGGCCTATCTGGTAACCAAGGCGCCTTAAGAAGTATGTTCTTAATTCGTTGTGGTTTAAGTAAAGAAAGCTTTATTGCAACTGGAATCCTTGTTGCTTGTTTTGTTGACCTAACACGACTTTCAATTTACTTCAGTCGCCTTTCTGCAATTAATATTAATGATAATATCGGTCTACTTTGTTCTGCAATTATTTCGGCTTTTGCTGGAGCTTACTTAGGAAACAAATTATTAAAGAAAATAACACTAGGCTTTGTTCAATGGACAGTAACGATAATGATTACTATTTTAGCCATTGGTTTAGGAACAGGCTTAATATAAAATTACTCGTACCGCAAACTCTCAATAGGATCAAGCTTAGCAGCTCTTCTTGCTGGAATAATTCCAGAAATAGTACCTACAAATACACACATGGCAACGCCGCCCAAAATCCAATGCCAAGGCATGTAGAAGCCAATATCAAAAACACCTAATGCTAAAATATTACCGATAATAATTCCGAATAAAATACCAACAAGTCCACCCAACAAACATATAACAATCGACTCCATTAAAAACTGATTGCGAATGGTTCTTTCAGTTGCACCTAATGCTTTTCTAATTCCAATTTCTTTTGTTCGTTCGGTTACCGACACCAACATAATATTCATTAATCCAACTGCTGAACCTAATAAAATAATAAAGCCTAAAACAGTAGCACCTAAATTAAACAAATGCAATTTATCATTCAGCATTTTTGCCAAACTATCTGATTTAGAAATTTCGAAATTATCTGTATCTGCCAAATCAACCTTTCGTATTTGCCTAAACAAGCCGGTTGCTTCACCAATTGCAACATTCATTTGTTGTACATTATTACACAATACATTTATGGTATAAGTTGCATTGGGCATCGAGAAATATTGCCGTGCATTTTGAATAGGAATAATACAAATTTTATCTCCACCAAAACCCATTCCCGAGCCCTTTGTTTTAAGCACAGCAATAATCGTATACTTACTACTTCCTATACGAATTGTCTTACCAATAGGGTTTTCGGCAGCGGTGAAAAATGTATTTTTAATCTCTTGCCCTATTATAACACAGGGCGTACCTGATAAAACCTCGGGAACCGAAAAATTTCTTCCCCTATCAATTTCATACCCTGAAGCAGCAATATAGTTTTCATCACTACCAAACACTTGTATGTTTGGATTCGATTTTTTTGAACCATAAGTAAGTTTAGCACTAAAACTTGCCATAGTAGAAACAGAAACTGTTGAAGGAAATTTATAATCTTCCTTAAATTTCATGGCTTCTTCATAACTAATAATACGGTAACGCTTTGCTTTTTTACCTCCTTTACCAAGCCTTACTGATGTTTCTCTATTACGAATAGTAAATGTATTGGCTCCGAGATTAGAAAAATTACTGTTAATTGAAGATTTAATAATATCGATTAATGAAAGTATGGCAACCAAAGCCATAATACCGAAAGCAATAATTACTATGGTTAATGCAGTACGCAATGCCTGCGACTTAATAGAATTAAGTGCAACGCGTATGTTTTCAGTAAGCAATGATGCCATTGAACAAATGTAAGGAAAGAAAGGAGATTATTTTTTTGAAATTGATTTCTTTTAACAAAAAATAATTGCTGGCTTCGAGTGCCTCAGCCTGCAATTATTTCAAACAAAATCCATTTTTTATTTTCGTAATACTTTAAAGGGGGCTGAGGCTCTCGAAGCACCCACTAAAACAAAAGGCCGTTCTTTCGAACGGCCTTTCTAATAATAAACTAAATAAACCAATGAATTAGTTAACTACAGGCAAGAAAGAATAATTCTTACCATAGTACATCATTTGTTCTTTAAAGTCTTTAGGGTATTCGATTTTTACATCTTTAATTTTATCACCCTCCATTACAGGAACTAATTTTGGTTGAATAAATCCTGCATAAGGCGCAATGTTTAATTTAGCATAACGGTCTAATACTTCTTTGTGTAAAGCTTTGTCAACCTTAACTCCGTAGTTCTCTACCAATGCACGTCCTGCCTTATAATCACCTTGCGATTTAACACGTTGAATTTCTTTTAATAAATCGCCAAACAATGTTCTTAGTTTGTTGTAATCGTTTACTACAAAATAAGTTTTATCGTCTTTCTTTACTTTCTCAATTACTTTATCTGCTTTACCTTTTTCGTAAACCCAAGCAGCAACTAATTGGCGGTTTCTCATGTGAGCTTCCTCTAAGTTATTGCCCAGCTTTAAACGAGATAATTGCACCATTAAACCTTTAGTAATGTATTCATCATACGAAGCTTTTCCGTAATCTAATGAAGGCATAACACCAAGGTCAACTAATTTTTGATCGTATAAATAATACAAAGCAACTAAATCAGCGCGTGCTTCTTCTAAAGTTGATGCGTAGTTTTTTAAAGTAGATGCTGGTTGGCCAATACCTTCTTCTATTTGCCCCGATGCATGCCCAATTACTTCATGCATATCTGTATGTAATTTATCAGCTAATGGTGCAAAGTTTTTTACTCTGTTTTGTACATCTTGTCCTAAATAAAACTCAGCAACAACACCTGCACCCGCAGCTCTATCATAAGCTTCAACAATATTACCTAAGTTAACAGATTTTGAACCGTGTTGCTCACGAATCCACTCATTATTTGGTAAGTTTACTCCAATTGGGGTTGATGGAGCAGCATCACCACTTTCCATAACTACATTAATAACTTTTGCAGCAATACCTTTTACCTCTTTCTTTTTATGATTTGGAAGTAATGGCGAATTATCTTCGAACCATTGTGCATTATCACCAATTGTTTTAATACGTTTTGATGCTTCCATATCCTTAACAGAAACCATTGATTCAAATGTTCCTTTGTAACCAATTGGGTCATTGTAAACTTCGATATAACCATTTACAACATCAATAGCTGATTGTGTATCTTTTGCCCAAGCAATGCTATACGTATCAAAATCTTTTAAGCTTCCTGATTTATAGAAAGCAATTAATTTAGTTAAAGCATCTTTTTGCACATCATTCTCTGCAACCGTTACCGCTTTCTCTAACCAATAAACAATTTTCTCAATTGCCCCTGTGTACATTCCGCCCACTTTCCAAGTTTTCTCAACTAATACACCGTTCTCTTTAATTAGCTTAGTATTTAAACCTGCCATAACAGGTTTGTCACCGTTATCTTTATTTGCATCTTTATAAAAAGCTTCTGCTTCTTTTTGTGTAACACCTTCGTAAAAGTTAACTGCCGATGCCGTAATTAAATCAAACTTAGGATCTAAGTTTACTTTTTTAGGAGCAACTTTTGGATCGAAAATAATTTTTGTAATACGCTCAGCAAACTGCACATTGTTTTCATTTTGTGCTAATGGAAAACCATTCGTGTTTGAGTTTGATAATAAAGTCGCGAAAAACTCTTTAGGAAATTCAGGAAGAATTTTATCGCTGCTGTAATGATGATGAATACCATTAGAGAACCAAACACGCTTAGTGTATTCTTCAAACTTTAAATAGTCTGGAGCTGTTTTATCTCCTTTGTAAGACTCAATAATATTTTCTAAAGTTTTACGAACGGTTAAGTTATACTTATAGTTTTGGTCCCATAAAATATCTTTACCACACACTGCTGCTTCAGATAAATAATACAACAATGTTTTTTGTTGAAGACTTAACTCTTCAAAGCCTGGCACTTGATAACGTAAAATACGTAAATCGGCAAACTGCTCTGTTTGGTATTGGAAAGGTTCAGCACTGTCTTTTTTCACAACAACAGTATCTACTTTTACCTCATCCTTAATATTTGAGATATCGCCTTGGTTACTTTGACAAGCAACAGCTAACAAAGCAATAGGCATGAATTTTAATATTTGTATACTTCTCATAATCAAAATTTAAGGCGCAAATATACACAATACTAAACAAATTAGCTGCCGCTCATCAAATTTCTAAAATCAGATTAGGAAATTAACACAACCACATGCGTGCGCAAAAATGGGAAGATATTAAATAAAGAGTACAAGCCGCCAACTCGTCTGCCAATAGGCGGGGCAAGTGTAACGCGTTTTACTTTAAATTGTTTTGCATTAGGAAAAAGCGACCTCAACTCATCTAGCTTAACACCTTTTACGTTTTTGTTATTAGGATTATCGAAGGTGAAATCATACCACAATATAACACCATCTTGTTTCTTCATTTTCCACATAATTGAGGCTAGGTGTTTTTTAAAAGCTAAATCTAAAATAGAAGTGAAAACAGTTGATTGAAATACGATATCAAAAAAGCCTTCAAACTCTTTTATTTTACCCGCATCTCCACTTATTAAATGTGCTTGAGGATAATGTTCGGAAAGAACTTTAAATCTATCCTCTAGTAATTCGTTGGCATAAATATTATTCCAAGAAATGCCCAGCTGATTGAAAAAATTGAGGTTTCCACCAATGCCTGCCCCGATTTCGAAAAAAGTTTTATCACTTAAATTTTTAAAATGAGACAATAAAAAATCCTTATATACTTTTTCTCTTTCGGCGCTAATAAAGGCAGAATAGCGCGCATTGCTGTTGTTTTTAATGACTACGGCATCCGATTTTCTTTGCTCGTATGCTTCTTTTACAATATCTGCGCTCTCTTTCATTAATTATAAAGACGCACTAAAATATAAATTTCTTTTCAAAAAAAACGTTTAGAAATGATAAAAATCAATTGAATTCGTTGATACTTCCTATCTTTGCAAAAAACACTTCGATGCTAGGACTTAAATTACCAACCGACCCAAGATGGGCAGAATTAGTAGAGGGAAACATAGAAGAAATTCTTACTGATCATGCTTTTTGCGAACAGAAAGCTGCAAGCAACGCTATTTGGATAGTTGTAAATTATCCTGAGCATACAGATATGGTGGATGCTATGCTTGCTTTAGCAAAAGAAGAGCTTACCCATTTTGAAATGGTGCATCAAAAAATTAAAGACCGTGGTTGGATTTTAGGTAGAGAAAGAAAAGATGATTACGTGCGTGAGCTATACAAGTTCATGAAAAAAGGATACAACAGAAGCATTGCATTAACCGATAGACTATTGTTTGCAGCCATGATTGAAGCAAGAAGCTGCGAACGTTTTAAAATGCTTTCAGAAAAAGTAAAAGACCCAGATTTACGAAGCTTTTATTACGAACTTATGGTTAGTGAAGCTACACATTACACTATGTTCTTAAGCTTTGCTAAAAAATACAATGAAGGCGGAGTAGATGTAAACGCACGCTGGCAAGAGTGGTTAGACTACGAAGCTGACATTATGAAAAATTATAGTAAGAAGGAAAGTATACACGGTTAGGCCTCTATGGGCCTGTCTGCCGATAGGCAGGCTCAGCCTGACTTGCGGGAAAGAATGAAAATTGAATAAGAAATTACTTTTTAAATTTAAGAGCGAAAATATCGATTAAAACCCTAACGCACTTTCTCGACTGCGCTCGAAATGACAACGCACTCAGAGTGTCACTTCGAGCGCAGTCGAGAAGCGATAATTAATCTTCTTTCTTTTCTGGAACTAAGAGTAACAATAAAAATCCGATTACAAAGAAACTTATTAATGCAAGCACAGAATTTCTCATTCCTGTCATTTGGCTAATTAAACCGAAAGTTATTGTTCCTATAATCATTCCTAATTTTTCCATTACATCGTAAAAACTAAAATAACTTGCATTGTCTTCTGTTTCGGGTAATAGCTTACTGTAAGTAGAACGTGATAAAGCTTGGATTCCGCCCATTACCAAACCAACAGAAGCTGCTACTATGTAGAAATGTATTGGCTTACGTACAACGAAGTAAGTGAACAAACAAATGCAAATCCAAAATAAGATGGCAATTGCTAAACCTTTTTTGCTACTACTTTTTTTAGCTATAAATGAAAACAAAAACGAACCAGCAATTCCTAAAAACTGAATTAATAAAATACTTACAATAAGAGAATTGGTTTTTGTTTTTTCGGCAGCTTCACCTGTGCCCCAATCAATTTCTTCGCGAGCAAATAAAACGGCCATTACCATAACTGTTTGCACACCCATATTATAAAAGAAGTAAGATGATAAGAAACGTTTTAAAGCTGGCTTATGCATTAAGTCTTTAAACACGTGACGAATTTCTTTAAATCCTCTTGTGAAAATTTTCCCATCACCCTTTTTATCTGGGTTTACTGGAGTATTAGGCAAACGAGCAAAAGTATATTGAGCAAATCCTAACCACCATAAACCTGTTAAGATGAACGAATATTTTACTTTAAAGAAACCCTTAGTACTTACTACTACTCCATCAACTATAGTTTCTTCATATTTAAAAACAATGATCCCAACTAAACAAACAATTAATAACAAAGAACTTCCTAAATAACCTAAGGCAAATCCTTTTGCCGAAACTTTATCTTGATTTTCTACACTAGCAATTTCGGGGAGATAAGAATTATAATAAACCAAACTGCCCCAAAAGCCGATAGTTGCAGTAATAAAAGGAATAAAACTCAACTCAATATTTTCTCGATTAAAAAAGTACAATCCCATACAAGAAAATGAACCGAGATAACAAAAGAATTGAAGAAAGCGTTTTTTATTTCCCAAATAATCTGCAATACCCGAAAGCATAGGAACAATAAGTACTACAATACTTAAAGCAAAAGCATACACGTAAGCATAAATATCATGGTTTTGAAAATCGCGACCGAAACAATGAATTGTTTTACCAACATTTTCAGTTCCAACATGACTTGTAACATACTCGTAAAAGTTTGGGAAAATTGCCGATGTAATTACTAAAGGAAAAACAGAATTTGCCCAGTCGTAAAAGGTCCAAGCGCGAATTGTTTTTTTATCGTCTTTTAAAATGTTTGACATAATTTAGGTAGTTGGAATGTTAATAGTTTTAAGTCTCTTGATTGTAATAAGATATGCCATTCATTTTCAAATCTTCAAATTAATTCATTTTCAAATTAACCTACTGTTTTATAATCTCAAACTCTACCCTTCTATTCTGCGCTTTACCAACATCGGTATCATTTGTAGCAATAGGTTGTGCATCGCCAAAGCCTTTAAAGTACATTTTATTTTGAACTCCTTTGCTAATTAAGTATTCGAAAACAGTTCGTGCTCTTAACTCAGAAAGCTTTTGATTTTTACGTGGCGAGCCGCTGTTATCGGAGTGCCCGTTAATACGTACTTCCATACTTGGGTGACGAAGCAAGTAGGCAGCCAATTTATTTAATTCAGGGAATGATTCAGGGATAATATAATAATGTCCATTTTCGAAATTGATATTTTTTAAAACAACTTTATCTCCAACTTTAATATCACTTTTTACTTCTAGAACAGAGTCCTTCTCAGCATCCAAGCTACTTCCTACAACAACTGTTTTTATCTCATCTTCCTTTTGTTTTAAACGCTTTAAGGAAACATCATCAACGAAATAATAGGCCTCTTTAAAACCTACTTTCATAATATTCTCTTTCACCATATCTTTTCTAATGTTTTCTGAGAAATTACCAATGGTCACAAATTTTTCGCCGCCATCTGCAGTATAAACTCCTTTAATTCTAATCCAATCATAATTATTAAACAACCCTGATTTTTTACAAATGCTGTCAACTATTGAACCCTTCGAGACAATTTCACCTGGCTTATAACCTGCTTTCGAAAATTGAGCACCTATTGATTTTACCATTGCATTGCTCCAAAAACCCAAACGTACATACATTTCAAATTCGTACTTAACACCACGCTTTAATGGCTCAGCTAATTTAACTTGCAAAAACTCCTTGTATTTTTTTTGATAGCGTAGGCCTGCATAACACTCTCCTGTTCGCGCGCCTTTATATTTTGATGTATCATTTGAAAGCGGACTTTGATAATAATCTACAGAAGCAATTTGTTGCCAAGGGATGGCATTTTTAATATTTCCCGACTTTTTACGGTAATTTTCGAAGCTACCATTTGGAATATAATTCTTCTCATAAGCATCCTGCGCCACGACAGAAAATGTCCCGAAAACGTAAAAAGCTAAAAAACAATATTTTATGATTAATTTCGCCATTGAATCGCTACAAAAATAAAAGAATAGTGTTAAAATAGATTTATTTCTTTTGAACACTTGTTTTTTAGAAAAAAGCTGTATATTTGCAGTCCAAAATCAAAAGAAATTAATTTTTAGAAGAAATGGCAAATCATAAGTCCTCAATTAAAAGAATCAGATCAAACGACGCGAAACGTTTACGTAACAAATATTTTGCAAAAACTACTCGTACTTTCTTAAAGAGATTACGTTTAGCAACTGACAAAGCAGAAGTTACAGCGTTATTACCAAAAGTTTCTTCTATGTTAGATAAGTTAGCAAAGCGTAACATTATTCATAAGAATAAAGCTTCTAACCTAAAGTCTCAAATTGCTAAAAGAGCTTTAACTGTAAAGTAATTTTACCTATTTATATTTATTGAACCGCCTCGTTAATCGTGGCGGTTTTTTTATTATATTAGAGTATGCTTTTACTTCTTTCAACAATCCCCATTTTCCTTCTAATTGTTGATGGTTACTATCAAAAAAACTTAAAGAAAGGAGCCTCTCAATTTTTTCTTTGCTTACTCTTTGTTTTTGTAGGTGCAGGTTTAGTTCAAGTATTTAAGTTCAATATTATCTATTTTGGCTTTCCTGTTGTGATAATTATTTTCACTATCGCCAATCTTACCAAAAAAAAATAAAGCATAAACTATTCGTAACTATAAATTAGTACCTTTAATATAAGATGCGTAGTTTCCTAATCATATTTTTCGCGGTTGCCTTCAATGGTTTCCTTGCTGGGCAAAACAAGGCTAAGATTGATTCATTAAAACAACTAGGCCGAGATTCCCTCATTAAACTCGCTACAAAAAAAATTGGAGACCCTACATTTAATCCCAAAAACTACGATAGAATTATTGTAAAAGCAGATAGTAACAGGCTGTGGGTAGAATTCGAATTATCCATTCGATTTAAAAGTAATGGATTATGTTATTATGATGCTATTAATGTTTCCCTTGTTGGAGGTGGCACTTCTAAAAGTGTTACTGGATCTTGCGATAACCCAAAATATTACAAGCCAAGTTCAAAACAACTAAAGAAAATAGATTTTGTATTTAAGTCAATCAATAAGAAAAATGAAATCGGGGATATTCCAAACAAAAAACTAGATGATGATACTGTAATGGAAATAACCGAAATGTTAACTTACTACCATATTGAAGTATCAGATGGCAATACTATGTCGAGATATAAAATTGACAAGAATAGTGGGAGAATTTTTGATGCAATTCATAAACATTACATGAAAGATAGAGATGATCCTCCTCCCATTGAAACTATAGATAAATAATGGATTAAGCCTTAGCCTTAAACAAATTCACTTTAGATTCTTGCTTTTTAAGCAAACGTGAAATGTTCTTTTTATGAGTTACAATTAATAAAAACGCTACTACTATTGAAAAAGCTATTAAAGTAACATTGTTATAATGAAGTACAAGAACTCCAATAAAAGGGAAAGACAAGCCAGCGCACATAGAAGCTAATGAAACATATTTAAAAGCAATTAAAACCACCAAGAAAACCACCAAAGCTAAAGACGCTGCCTCTGGTTGAACTGCTAATACAATACCTAATAGTGTTGCCACACCTTTTCCGCCTCTAAACCCAGCCAATATAGGAAAAATATGACCTAACAAAGAAGCCACTCCTAATGCTATCTGAAAATTAATAAATGGATTTGTTCCTACTTCATACCTTCCAATAAAAGCAAGCATAACAGCCCCAAAGCCTTTTGCAATATCTATTATCAAAACAGGGATTCCTGCTTTTTTACCTAATACCCTAAATGTGTTTGTTGCGCCAGCATTTCCGCTACCAAACTCGCGAACATCAATGCCGTAAAACAACTTACCAACCCAAACTGCAGTAGGAATTGATCCTAAAACATAAGCAGCAAGTATTAATAGAATATCCGAATATTGAATCATTAACACAAATTTAAGCAATACTTAGCCTTTTGGTAACGCATTGCTAATAAATTAATACACAGAAAAATGTTAAATAACTGAAAAACAACAGTTTAAAATAATTTAGAATTATTTTTTTAACACTTCCAATGCCTTATTAATCATGCGGTCGTTTTGCTGCGAAATTGGGTAATAAGCCTCATTCCCCAGAAGTGTTCGTCCCATCAATGCTTTTAACTGAACTTTTAGATAAGGGGCGCTTTTTTTAATTGCAACTTCATCCCTAGCAAATCCAGCCTTTTCGCAATAGTTAGCAAACCTATTTATCATATCGTCACTAATAGTAAAACTCATCATAAATGCTGGAATGGTTTTGTACTTTGAATATGAAGCTCTGTTTTTATCTACCTCTTCCAAAGAGAAATCATTTAATAAGCCTGCATAAGCAACTTTGTTTAACCAAAAGCTTCTAGTACTGGTATCTAGACCCACAAAATAATCAGGCATAATACCACCACCACCATAAACAATTTTTCCAGCAGGAGTTTTGTATTTCAATGTTTTATCAAACTTAACACTATCCTTATCTACCAATTCACCTGAAGAATATCTATTATACTCTTCCTCATAATAAGCTTCATTGCCATTTGTATATGGCTTTTGAATGCATCTTCCAGTTGGAGTATAATAACGCGCTACAGTTAAACGTAATGCAGAACCATCAGGCATTTCCATTTGCTCTTGAACAAGGCCCTTACCAAATGTTCTTCTGCCAATAAGAGTTCCCCTATCATTATCTTGAACTGCTCCAGCCAAAATTTCACTTGCAGATGCAGAACCTTCATCAATTAATATTACTAAAGGATCATTTTCGTAACCACCTCTATCGCTTGCTTTGTAATCTTTACGAGGACTCGCTTTACCTTGTGTATAAACAATACGCATTCCCTTATTTAAGAACTCATCTACAATATCCACTGCTGCATTTAAATAACCACCACCATTACCACGCAGGTCGATAATCATTTTTTTCATGCCTTGCTTTTTTAATTTATTAAAAGCACTCAAGTATTCGGTATATGTAGTTGCACCAAACCTGCTAATTTTAATGTACCCAACATCGTTCTTAACCATATAAGCCGCATCAATGCTGTAAATTGGAATTTCGCCACGAGTAATGGTTATATCTAATAAATCTTTTGCCCCGCTTCGTTTTATTTGAAGTTTAACTTTTGTTCCGCTTTTACCTCTTAATTTTGTGAATACTTGTTTATTGGTAATCTTAACTCCAGCTACAGTTGCCCCGTCTACTTTAATAATTTTATCACCCGATTTAACTCCCACTTTTTCGGAAGGTCCGCCATTAATGGGGTTAACAACAGTTATAGTATCATTTAAAATATTAAACTCTACTCCTATTCCATCAAAATTTCCTTCTAATGGCTCGTTTACAGCTTCTAACTCTTGTGCAGGAATATAATCGCTATGAGGATCTAAGCTGTGCAACATGGCAATTAGGGTCATATCGCGTAATGAATCTGCCTCAATAGTATCAACATAATTTTGAGTGATAAAATCTAGCACATTATCCAGCTTTCCCTTTTTACCTGAGGTTTGTTGAGTAACAACATTGTTACCGCCTTTGTAATTAAAAAGAGTTCCTATAAAAACGCCTAAAACTAGGACTATTGAGATCCAAATAGGTAAATATGGGTTAAATTTAGGTTTGCCTTCGGAAGAATAATCCATACTTTGTTAAAAATTGATTGATACAAAAGTAATTTATTAATTTTAAAGACGTTTACCACTTATGCAAAAGAATCTAAAAATAGTTGTGTTGGTTTTGTTGGTGTTTATTTTCTCATGCGAAAAGAAAAAGAAGAATGCTGTAACTAACCCAAATCAAGTAAATACAGCAGTAAACATATACGTTTATAAAAACACCCCCGAGTTTTTTAATTTAATGGTTGCTGGCGGATGGATTTATAAATCAGGTGGTACAAGTGGAATTATCATTTATCGTATTGCACAAAACGAAACAAACGGCGACTTCGCTGTATTTGAACGTAATTGTCCGCATGAAGGAGGAACAAATGTTAACGCATTTGTAAAAGTACAAAGCGATAATATTAGTGCAAAAGACACCATTTGTGGTTCAAAATTTTACATAACAAACGGAACTGTAATAAACGGGCCATCTGTTTATCCACTCAGAGCTTATAGCACTACTTACGATGGGAACGTGCTGCATATTTTTAATTAAAGAAAATGTTAGGCGACTTACACGTTTTTTTATCCGAACAACTGAAACTGAACTTGCCAGGAAAAGAAGTTCAATATCAAATGGCGAGCAGTAGGCGCATTAAAGAAATTCCGAATCTTAACGAGATAAAAGATTATAAAGAGAGTGCAGTTTGCATTTTACTTTATCAGCAAGAAAACACAATTTATTTTCCATTAATTGAACGTGTTGTATACAAAGGTGTGCATAGTGGACAAATTGCTTTGCCTGGAGGTAAAAAAGATGAAACTGATAGCGATTTAATACAAACTGCTTTACGAGAACTAGAAGAAGAAATAGGCGTATCACAAACGCATATTGAAGTTGTTGGTAGATTAACACAGGTATATATTCCACCTAGCAATTTTTTAGTTAATCCTATTATTGCAATTACACACCAAGTACCTGAATTTATTCTTAGTCCAACAGAAGTACAAAGTGTAATTCCGTTTTCATTAAGCGAATTACTAGATGACACACTAATTAAGGAAACACATATTGAATTAGAAAAAGGGCTAAAAATAAAAACCCCTTACTTTGATGTAAGGGGTAAAGTTTTATGGGGCGCTACAGCTATGATATTAAACGAGCTGAAGCATATACTAAAATCTAGTTCTTCTTTTTCTCAATCTCAGTAACTACAGTATCGTAACACAAGTAGTATTTACCTTTGTGAAGATTAGCGATATCTAAATTATTACCAAATCCTTTTTTCACAACATTACCATAAAAATCATACACTTCGTAAGATGTTTCGGTACTAAATTTAATTGCTTTTGAATCAGGAGTAACTTCGAAAGAAGGCTTTTCCATTAATGAACTGTATGTAGTTGGTGGAGAATAACGCGGTGCAGAACCAAAACCAGTTTGCTTAACTCTAAATTTATTTTCACCAGAATGTGGTACAACTTTAAACTCATATTGATGTTCAGAAGGAGAACCTTGTCCGCCAATTTCGCCAACTTTTACCCATTTATTCCATTTAAATTGTTCAACAACAAATGGTAAAGAACCCATTTCATTTTTTGTTTTCCACTTTAACATACCATCTTCGGTAACGTTAATATTTACAACATCAAACGTTGGTTTTGGCTTTAACACTTCAGGGTTTAATACCTTTGGAATACAGCCATCTTTATGTCTAATTTCAATAACAACTTTATCACCTGTGTTTAATTTAAATGGAGTAAAGTCAACTTCAAATGCAGAAGAGTTTACTTCATCCGTTGTAACTTGACCATTAACAAGCACTTCATAAGCACAGAATCCAACACCTGTGTTGTTAAATCCATTCTGAACGAATAGATTTCTGTTTTGGTATTTACCCTCCACTAACAAAACTCCTCCATTAGAAAAAGCAGAGAAGGAAGAGATTAACGAAAAGAATAAAACAAGTTGTTTCATTTTTACTAAATTTATTTGGTACAAATATACAAATTAAAAGACTTAGTTTCTAAATTTAACAAGTAAAAACAAAGCACTGAATATCAACACTATAGTAACTAAAATCCAAACATTACCCTTAAAATGCATTCGATTAACCTTCAAATCCTTTCGATAAGAATAGGCAATTACTGCTATGAAAACAATTAAGAACGAAATAGTGAATATTAACCTGCCTGTTGTAAACATAATTTGTTTTCTGAAAGATATCTGTTGCAAAAGTATATTTTTGCCTTCGCTTAATGAAAAAACATGCTTACATAGTTATGGTATTTTTATGCACAACATTTATTTGTTCTGCATCAAAAATTGAAACCGCTTATAAAGCATTAAGCATTTACGATTATTTTAAAGCAAAAAAAACTGCTTATAGCTGCTTAAACAAAAACACAAGCCAAGCTTCGTTTGTTTTAGCAAACATTTATTATCGAAACGATAATCCATTTCATAATTATGATAGCGCATACAAATACATTGAACTAGCCAATAGTAATTTTGACCCAATCAAAGATTTAGAATTATTAAAAAAATATTCTTTTCAAGATTCGAGTATGCTTTCGCTAAGAAACAATATTCACAAAGCTTCTTACAATAAATACATTGCTTCAAAAAAAGAAATTAGCATTAGTGATATTGAAACATTCATTAATTATTACCAAAACTCCTTATACATACAAAAAGCATTTTTTAAAAGAGACAGCATTGCTTTTTATACAATCGTGCAAGAAAAAAAATCAAATGGAATCGAACGTTTTTTACGCACCTACCCTGAATCTTCTTTTATTGCTGTGGCTTACGAACAATTAGATTTATTTCGCTTTAACGAATACGCTACAAATGGTAACACTTTATTAATAGAAAAATTCATTGATTCGTTTCCTAAAAGCAATTACATCATTCCGGCTCAAGACTTATTATTGGCAATTGCCCTGAAACAAAAAAACACAGCACTACTTTATAAATACATCAAACAATTCCCTTTCAATTCTCATGTTGAATCAAGTTGGAAAGGATTGTTTTCTTTAGAAGTGAATAGCTATTCAAATGAAGCATTAAATGATTTCATCACCAAGTATCCTGATTTCCCTTACAAACAAAGCATTGAAAAAGAAATTGAATTGAGCAATGCACTTTTATTATTAGTAAAATCAGGCGACAATTTTGGCTACATAAATGAGCTTGGTGATACCCTAATTCCGTTTATTTATGATGGATTAGAAGATTTTAATGATGGGCTAGCAGTAGCGGAACGCAACGGAAACTTTGGCTACATTAACAAATCGGGTGAAGGAATTATTAATTTTGATTTAGAAGATGCAGAGAGTTTTAAAAACGGCAGAGCTATTATAAAAAGAGGTGGCTTGTATTATGTAATTAATAGAACTGGGGCGATTATTTCGAGTGCATACTATGGCATTTCAGATTTTAATGAAGGCTTAGCAATTGTTAAGAGTGGTGAATTTACTTATGGAGCAATTGATAAAAATGGGAAAGAAGAAATTCCTTTTCAATATCAGAGAATGGGTGAATTTAGTGAAGGCTTAAGTGCTGCTCAAAAAAACAACAACTTTGGTTATGTTGATAGCAAAGGATTACCAACCATTCCATTTATGTTTCAATGGGCTGAGAAATTTAGCAATGGTAGAGCACGTGTGCAATACAATAACAAATATGGTGTAATTGATAAAAAAGGTGACTTTGTTATCAGACCAATATATGATAGAATTGATGAAGAAATAAATAGCGTATATGTTGTTTACAAAAACAATTTTTATGGTTTTGTCGATAGCAGCGGTTGTTTATTAAGCGAACTAAACAATATTCAATTAAGTAACAATACAGCCAAGGATTATACAGATGGGAATTTACTCCGCTTATCACTTGGCGAAGAAGAAAAACTCATTAACAAAAATGGTAAAGCAATTTCCGATGAAGAATTTGAAGAAATGTATTTGCCAAAAAATGGTTTAATAAAAATATTTGCAGAAGATAAATACGGATTTATTAATACAAAAAACAAAACCGTTATTAAACCAATTTATGATGATGCTAGCGATTTTGAAGACAGCGTAAGCATTGCTGAGAAAAAAGATTTAAAACTATTAATTAATACAAAAGGCGAAGTTTTATTTAGCATTAAAACAAATTCATTAGAAAAAATTGGAGGTAATTGTTACACTTACATTAACGAAAAAAACGAACGCGTAATTTGCAACAAAAAAGGGATTACTATTTTGATTACAACAAAAGACACTCCTGAACTATTTAAAGATAGATTCCTTATTTGGGAAGGAACAAATAAGACCGAGATTTACGATATGAAAGCGGGGAAGTTTATTTTTTGATAAACACTTCCAAATCTCTCAAGTAATTATCAAATCCATATTTTTCTGGAACTTCGCCATGGTCGGCACCTTCAATTTCATGTGCTTCTTTGTATGTTCCGCCGTGATTGTTGTATACAACTTGTCCGTGTGTTTCAATATTTAAGAACAAATCGTTTTTGCCATGCATCCAAAATAAAGGTTGAGTAATTTTTTTAATCTCCTCTGCATTATCAATTTTTAAATTCGTGAAATAAGATGCAGGCATACTAATTTGACTTCCATCCTGAACCATCACAGCTGCTGATGCAAAGTTTGCTTCCAAAATTATTTTGGATGGAGTTAAACTCCTTGGATTAGCCGTTAGTTCACATGCAGGAGCTGAGCCCAAACTAAAACCATAAATCATTAAACGCTGACTGCTTAATCCATTTAACCTTAACCATTGTAATGCAGCATCCACATCTGCATACATTCCATCTTCTGTTGGCTCGCCTTCACTCATACCAAAGCCACGGTAATCAATCATCATAACACCATAATGATTTTTACCTGCGATATGCGCCATTAATTTTGCGCGTTGCCAATAAAAATCCATATGCCATTTGTTACCATGGCAATACATAATAACGGTGTCTGTAGCAATTTTAGAAATGCTTCCCAAATAAATAGCGTGAATTTTTTTAGCAGAAGACTCACCTGGAATTAATGAGTTTAAAGTAAAGTGATGTATTAAACTATCTGGAATTTTATACGTAGCATCCAAAATAAAATCCTGCTCACCAGTGTAGTTATCTAATTGATAAGATGTAATCGTATTATCGTTGTTATACAAATTACTATCTAAGCGCATACAAGAACTTAGAGCAATTACGATTACAATAAAAATAGAATGTGTAAACTTTTTCATCGCTTAAAATTTTCTTGTAAAACTTAAATAAACTCCTAATGCACCTTTACCACCGATACCTCTGTAATCAACCGCATTCGGAAGGTTTTTAAGATTAGGGGCAATAAATTTTGTTTCAAAACCATAATTCCATTTTTTGCGCACATAAGTATAACCCAGTTGTGGTGCAACAATCCAGCGATTAGTTTGTTTTACATCATGCGCTTTTTTACCTGCTAATTCAAACCAATTTTCTACACCTATATACACAAAACTTTTCTTTGGTTTAATTTCCCAATATGCATTTACATCTAATTGCGGCCAACATTTAAATTTCTTTTCCCATTTATCAAATGCAAGGTTTAAAACAGGATTTACACTAAAGCCCAAACGCAAACTATCATTATAATACACTTGCTGGCAAGCACCAATATCGGTTTGAAAAACACCAAACAACATTGCGGTTGTATGCACACTACCAAACACCGAAGTTTTATTTGATAAACCTTGCGCATAATGAACCGTAGTAAACGGAATAGGAATAGTTGTTCCAGCAAAACCAATAAGTGGTCCGCCTAAGTGTGCACTTACTACTTTTTGTCCCTTCTCAAGCGGACGAACCATGCGAGAAGGAGCGCAAGAAAATAACACAGCACTTATTAAAACTACAAAACTGAGATAATTTATTTTTTTCTTCACGCAGTGAAGGTAAAAATTTATTGGAAATTAATTGTGGTGATTTGAATCAGGAAAATCCATTCGTAATTAATTACTTCCTAATGTAACATAGTCAATACATAAGTAATCATGAATTGTAGGGTCAACCGCATATTTAACTTTAGAAATTCTATTTTCAATAATTACAAAGTCATGGTCTTTAAAGAAAGGAGAAGAAAATAAATTATGGATATTATAACCGAACAAACTCAACTTCCCTACGACAGGTGTGGCTTTCCAGTCATTTTCCAAATGGTACTTTTTTAACAGGTAATTACAGGTAGAAGCATAAAACGAAGCATACCCAATACAATTAGATTTATATGAATAAAACAACTTATCTGGATTTACTTCACATCTTGCATCCGTGAAACTTAATTTTTCAGAAGTAATATCTAATGAAGTCTCAATTATTTCATCAATACTTGAAGTATCTATATCAGTAGTATTAATAAACTCAATCAGTTTATCATCTTTAATAATTATATTTTCCCTTCTTTCAATTCTATTGTAAACTACTGAATTTCTGAACAAAAAACCACGAAATAAAACAACTAACAATAGTAGTAAAAGAAATAGTTTAAAAACTTTCTTCAAAACTCCCATTGCCCAGTTTGCCTTAAGAATGAAATTACTTCTTTAACCTACTCCCAAATACTTTCTTAAACTTCTCTACCTTAGGTTTAATTACGTATTGGCAATAAGGCTCTGAACCGTTTTGGTTGTAATAGCTTTGGTGATAATCCTCTGCGGCATAAAAATTTGTAAAGGCAGTAATCTCTGTAACAATTGGTCTATCAAAAACTGCTGATTTATTTAATTCCTCTTTATACTTTTCTGCTTTTAGTTTTTGCTCTTCGCTATGATAAAATATAGCTGAACGATATTGTGTACCCACATCATTACCTTGTCGGTTTAAGGTTGTTGGGTCGTGTGTTTGCCAAAATGCTTCTAATAATTCATCAAATGCAACTTCAGCAGGATTATAATAAATTTGACAAACCTCCGCATGCCCCGTTGTTCCCATACACACTTCTTTATAAGCTGGATTTTTTATAAAACCACCGCTGTAACCTGATACAACTTTTTGCACTCCTTTAATATCTTGGAAAACTGCCTCTACACACCAAAAACATCCTGCACCAAATGTTGCTGTGTCAATTTTATTTGTATCCATAGTTGATGAATTTAATTTTAATGTTACAATTTCTTGTTTAGGTTCGGGTGTGGTACAACAAATAAATAATGCTGCAACAAACGAACTAATTGAAAATAATGAAATGGTTTTCATAATTTTATTTTTATTGAAATTAGTGTATTTCAATATATAAACGATAAACAATTGTATTAAGATTTGTTAATTGAAATTATTGTAAAGGAAAAATCTCAAAACAACATTCAACAACTAAACAAACTAAGCTTTAAACGCAGCAACAAGAGCAGCATAATCCAACTCTTTTTGCTCACCACTTTGCATATTCTTTAATTTGAAGGTATTGTTTTTCATTTCCTCGCTACCAACAATACATACAAAAGGAATTTTCTTTTTATCAGCGTAATCAAATTGTTTGTTCAGTTTTTTGTTGTTATCAGGATACAACTCTGCTTTAATTCCTTCATTACGAAGCTTTGCAACATAAGGCAAAATATGTTGTTGTTCAGCATCTCCAAAATTAACGAACATTACATCCACCGATGCCGATGCATGAATACTTTCTGGAAATAAATTAGCATCATTCATTACATCAAAAATACGATCGATTCCAAAAGAGATTCCAACACCACTCATGTTTTTTAATCCAAAAATTCCGGTTAAGTCATCATATCTTCCGCCACCAGTAATACTGCTACTAAGACTTCCAACGTTTGCTTTTACTTCAAAAATTGCCCCCGTGTAGTAATTTAATCCACGCGCTAATGTTATATCAACTTCAAGGTTTGTAGATTTTAATCCTAAGTGTCCTACCTGAGTTAATACAAATGCAATTTCTTGAATTCCCTTTTTACCTACTTCACTATCAGATAATAATTCTTCTAAAGAAATTAATTTTTCTTCGTTGCTTCCGTTAATAGAAAAAACAGGTTTTAATTTTGAAATTGCTTCTTCAGATAAACCTTTATCCAACAATTCCATAATTACTTTGTCTTCACCAATTTTATCGAGCTTATCAATTGCAACAGTAATATCAACGATTTTATCGGGCGCACCAATCATTTCTGCAAGTCCGCTAAGTATTTTACGATTATTGATTTTGATGGTAGTTGCTAATTTTAAATCGGTATACACATCATCCATCAACTTCACTAAATCAATTTCATTTAATAAAGAATTACTTCCTATCATATCCGCATCGCATTGGAAGAACTCACGGTATCTTCCTTTTTGCGGCTTATCAGCACGCCAAACAGGTTGTATTTGAAAACGTTTAAAAGGAAAAGTAATTTCGTTTTGATGCATTACCACGTAACGAGCAAATGGAACGGTTAGGTCGTAGCGAAGAGCTTTTTCACTGATTTTTTGTGTCAACTCATTTAAGTACTTTGTTACTGGTCTATAGCTTTGTTGTCCTGTAACATTATGAGTATTATCTGGGATTAATGTTTTTTCTTTTAGACTATCAATTAGTTCGTCATTTGCACTTGACAAATAATCTCCCGAATCCAAAATTTTAAAAATGAGTTTATCTCCCTCTTCACCATACTTGCCCATCAAAGTACTTGAATTCTCCATAGCAGGAGTTTCTATTTGTTCGAAACCATATAAACGGAAATACTTTTTAATTACATCAAAAATATAATTACGTTTTTGCATTTCTGCAGGATTCATATCGCGGGTTCCTCTTGGAATACTTGGCTTCATACTAAATAAGAATTAAAGATTCAAAATTAAGAATTAATACTCCAAAATCAACTAGTATATCCAATATTAAAGGATAATATTTCATTTTACCGATTTGAATGTTTAAATTAGTTGTGTTATTATGAAAGAGCTCATTAAATATCTATTCGTTTTTCTTATATCCATTCATTGCTTTGGGCAATCACCAAAAATTGATTCGCTCAAAAAATCATTAAATAAAGAAAAAAACACCACCAACCTTGTAAAGGCTTACAACTCTCTAGCCTTCGAATACAGAAGAAAGGATCCGGATAGTTCAATCATTTTTTCAAAAAAAGCATTGCAACTTGCAAATTCAGAAAACATTGAAATTGGAATTGCGGAAGCCAATTTATGGATGGGTGTAGCTTACTTTAATAAAAACAAAAATTCCGAAGCGAAAATTTATTTAGAAACCGCGAAAACAAATTATCTTACTTTAAATAAACTAGACTCAAGCGAGCAAAAGGAAATAAAAAAAAATCTGGCAGGTACTTTCAATGCAATTGGAAACTTAAATTCTTCAGAAGGTGATTTTTTAAATGCGCTAACAAACCACAAAGAAGCCTTAAAAATTAGATTAGAAATTAATGATGAGCAAGGGATTTCTGCCTCCTACAACAACCTTGCTGTAACCTTTGCAACACAAGGAAACTACACCGAAGCGCTTAAAAATCATTTTGCTTCCTTAAAAATGAAAGAAAAATTAGGCAATAAGGAAGGAATGGCTGTTTCTCTTAATAATATTGGAAACATCTATTTAGATCAAGGAGATAATGACAAGGCTATAGAATATCTTTCAAAAGCCCTCAAATTATCGAAAGAACTTGAACTTTATAACATTACAACCACATGCTATATAAACATTGGTGCTATTTATACAAATCAAAAAAAATACAGAGAAGCATTAGCTAGTTTAAAAGAAGGATATGCCATTTCAAGAAAAACCGGAAATAAAGAAAATATTTCGAACGCCCTAGGAAATATTGGAGCAGTGTACTTTGAGAAAGGAAATTTAGACGAGGCACTAAAAAATGAATTTGAAGCCTTAGCAATAAAAAAAGAAATAGGTGATAATTTAGGTATAGCTGCTTTTGAAAGTACTATAGGGAAAATTTACTTTAAAAAAGGAGATGTAAAAAATGCAATTTTACATGCTGAAGATGCATTTACCCTTTCAAAACAAATTGGAGCTTTAAAATATCAGTCAGAAAGCTCTGGTACACTTGCAAGTGCATATAGCATTAAAGGCAATTACAAGAAAGCTTTGGAGATGCAGAATGCTCACTACACTGCACGCGACAGCTTACAAAGCATCAGTAGTAGACAAGAATTATTTAAGCAAGAACTAAAATACAGCTACGATAAACAAACTATAGCTGATAGCTTAAATTTCGCAAGCCAAAAAGAATTAATACATTTCGAAAATGAAGTGAAACTTAAAAGTGAAAGAAAAATAAAAATTGGTTTATTTATTGGTTTATTTATTGTCCTTGTTTTTGCCTTGTTTATTTTCAACAGATTTAAAATAACTAAAAAACAAAAGGATATTATTGAGTTACAAAGCGGGCGATTAGAAACTGCCCATAAATTATTAGAATCAAAAACCAAAGAATTAAAAGACAGTATTCTATACGCTAAAGAAATCCAAAATGCTTTCTTAAAATCACCTTCAAATTCTAAACACTGGTTTAAAGATATACTACTTGTGTATCGTCCTAAAGACGTTGTAAGTGGTGATTTTTATTGGTACAAAGAAAAAAACGATTTGTTGTATGTAGCAGTTGGAGACTCTACTGGTCATGGCGTTCCTGGTGCCATTATTAGTGTACTTGCTATTCAGTTTTTTGAGAAAACCATTGATTTAATAAAAGACAATAAAAGTCTACACGTTTTAAATGAACACATGAGAAACGAATTTAATAAATACAATGGAATAAATGAGAGTGTAAACATAGGATTGGATTATAGCATAGTTTGTATTGATAAAAAAGAAAATAAAATTTACATTTCTGGCTCTGGTGAAAACGTGCTTGTTAAAAACAAGCTTAACGAACTTACTGCTCACAAATTTGAAAACATAAATATCGGTGGCAACTTACCTCCAAATTATGAAGCAACTACTGTTATTTACGAATTAGAAAATGTGCAGTCTCTATTTTTATATACTGATGGAATTATTGACCAAAAAGGATTTGAAACAAAAAAGAAATTGGGTACAAAAAAACTTAAAGATATTGTACTTAACCTCAAAACAAATAGTTCTGTAGAGGCCAAACAACTAATGGATAAAGAGCTTGATAATTGGATTGGAGAGATGTATCAAATAGATGATATCACCTTTTTAGGTATTCAAATAGATAATTCATAAAAAAACGCCCCAAATTCTTGGGGCGTTTTCTTTTTAATCATTTCGATTATATTAAGCGAAAATCACTTTTTTAACTTCTTCTAGAATATCAAAAGCTTGAGCTTTATCCTTTCCTTCTGCATAAATACGCAACACTGGCTCTGTACCTGATGCACGAAGCATTGTCCACGTATTTTCATCAAAGAAGAATTTATAACCATCCATATCTTCTACACGAATAACTTTATATTTTCCAAATTGAGTGTAAACACCTTTTTTGCAGTTGTCGATGATTTTATTTTTTAATCCATCTTCTACATGCATATCATTACGCTCGAACCAAAATGTTCCAGTGATATCATACACTTCTTGGATTAAAGCATCTAAACTCTTTCCAGTTTTAGCCATGAATTCCCAAATTACTAAGCCCATCCAAATTCCATCACGCTCTGGAATGTGACCTTTAATTGCAATTCCTCCACTCTCTTCTCCACCAACTAATACATCTTCTTCTAACATAATACCGCAAATGTATTTGAAACCGATTTTTACAACTTCAAGTTCCAATCCATAATGAGCACACATGTTTTTTAATTTCACTGTAGTAGAAAAAGCTGTACACACTTTTGCTTTTTGTCCTTTGTACTTTACTAAGTAATGAACCAACAATAAAATAATGTGGTGCGAATCAACGAAATCACCTTTTGCATTATACAAACCAATACGATCTGCATCACCATCGGTACACAAACCACAATCTATTTTTCCGTTTGTCTTAATTAAGTTCGAGAACTCCGTTAAGTTTTTATGAATCGGCTCTGGTGCTTGTCCGTAAAAACTTGGGTTATGTTCGTTATGCAAATGAATAATTTCAGGAAACAAACGAGCCATAACACGTTGCCCCGCTCCATACATACTATCATAAGCTAAAGTCATTCCCGACTTTTTAATTGCAGCAATATCAAAACTTTCTTCAACACGCTTAACGTACATATCTTCTAAAGGAGCTAACACACGTTTACCTGCTTTAGATGCTTCTTCTAAATTTACAGATTCATAATCAACACTAACTTTTTCAGGAATAATATCTTCTATCTCTTGAACTTTTTCAGGAGTTAATGGTCCGCCATACGAACCTTTTAACTTATAACCATTATAAGATGGTGGATTATGACTTGCTGTAATAATAATACCCAAACTTGTTTTGAACTCCACAGCTCCCATTGAAATCATTGGAGTAGAAACAAAATCTTTTGATTGATATACTTTTACGCCATGTGCAATTAACACTTGTGCAACTGTATTTGCAAATAATTCGCCAGCAAAACGACAATCATGCCCAACAACTACAGAAGGCTCTTTGTAATTTTTCTTTAACCAAATTGCGGTTGCATCAGTTACACGTGCAACATTTTCAACTGTAAACTCCTTTGCTATAATAGCTCTCCAGCCATCTGTTCCAAATTTAATCTTCTCTAAACTCATACTATATTCTTATTACTTATTATCCGATTTATTACTTTCGATTTTTGTTAAAGCCATCATTTCTTTCATGGTACGTTGCATACCATCTGTTGAACCATCTAAGAAAATAACATTTCCTTTTCCTTGCTCTGCAAAGTTTTTAATTGATTCTGTCCACATACTAAATAAAATAAACGATGGATCTAAATCTGCTTCGTTCATCATTTTAGCAGCGCCAGTCATACCTTTAGCTACCTCTTCTCTAAACAATGCAATACCTTGTCCACGAAGTTGCGCCGCTTCTCTTTCTGCTAATGCAGCAATTTTTATTGCATTACCTTCTGCCTCTGCAGCTTTTGTTTTTGTAATCAATAATGCTTGTCCTTCGTTTTCAGCAGCAGCTTTTAAGTTGTTTGAAGCTACTACCTTTGCCATTGAACGCATTACTTCTTCATCAAAAGTGATGTCGTTTAATTGTAAATCGATTAGGTGATATCCCCACGATTCTAAGATTTGATCTAATTGATCCTTTACTGCTTCAACGATGTCTCTTCTTAAAACTAAAACTTCTGATTGCTTTTTTGTTGCAACAAAGGCACGAACCGAACCTTCAATTGAACGCACCAAAGCTTGCATTAAATTTTTATCATCAATAAATTTAAAAGCAACATTCTTAATTGTTGATTCTTGTTGATCAAATACAGAATACAAAAGCATTGCTGTAAAATTTACATTCGCTTGGTCAATTGTAACCGCTTGAAAACCTAACTCAGCAGAACGATTTTGAATACTAATTTTACGATACACTTTCTCTATAATAGGCAACTTAAAATTTAAACCCGGAGTAAGTGTTCGGTTGTACTTACCGAAAATTGTTGTAACAGCAACTGTTCCTTGTTGAACCGTTTTAAAACTCGTAAGTAAAATAAGGAATAAGAATACTCCTAAAATAATGCCTGGAATCATGTTGTTTATTTTTTTGTTTAAATCTACTAAAAAAAGGTTTTACTTCCTTGTATAAAACAAAAAAGTCTCCCGAAATATCGGGAGACTTTTGAGCGAAAGACGGGTCTCGAACCCGCGACCTTAACCTTGGCAAGGTTACGCTCTACCAACTGAGCTACTTTCGCGTACCAATTTTACAATTGGGATGACAAAAGTACAGACTTTTTTAAAACTTCCAAATTTTTTATTGGAAATTTCTGCTTTATCTTGCTTTAAACTACTAATATTCCTTAAACTAGCTAAAAGTCAAACAACTACGAACATTATTGATATTTGCGAGTAGATTAATCTTTTGTTTTTTCTACTTGGTCGTTTTGAATTTTGATACTCAAAAAAAGTTTTTATCTTGTCATCTAAAGATTAAGCAAGTATTAACAAATTGTATAGGGATGAAGAGATTTTACACATTTTTTTTGTTTTTATGTTCACTTACAGCTTTAAAGGCTCAGCAAAACGGATTAGTTAAAGGTACAATTACCGATAAACAAACAAAAGAATTGCTTCCTGGAGCAACTATAGCATACAAATCGGGCTCTGGAGCCCTTTCAGATATTAATGGAGAGTTTACCATTAGCCTTCCTGAGGGCTTAAATACGCTAGAAGTTAGTTTACTAGGATATAAAAACATTAACAAAACAATTGATGTAAAAGCTAATGACACTCTTGTCTTGACTTTCGATTTAGAAACTGCTAACCAAATTTTGGATGAAGTTGTTGTAAGTGCTGGAAAATTTGAACAAAAACTATCCGACGTTACCATCTCAATGGAAGTAATAAAACCTGCACTTATTCAGAATAAAAATGCAGTTGCTTTGGATCAGATTATGAATCAAATTCCGAGTGTAAATATTTCCGATTCACAAGTTAGTATTCGCTCGGGAAGTGGATTTAGCTACGGAGCAGGAAGTCGTGTTTTGATGATGGTAGATGAAATGCCAATGATTAGTGCTGATGCTGCTGATATTAAATGGAATTTTATTCCAATAGAAAACATTGAACAAGTGGAAGTAATAAAAGGTGCATCCTCTGCGCTATTTGGTTCATCTGCATTAAATGGAGTAATTAATTTTAGAACAGCTTACCCAAAAGATAAACCACAAACTTCTTTTACTAGTTATTATGGTGTTTATGGTACCCCACGTAGAGAAGAGCTTGCTTGGTACAAAGGCAAACAAAAACCTGAACAAAAAGGAACTAACTTTTTTCACTCTCAAAAAATTGGGCAATTAGACTTTGTAATTGGCGGTCAGGTTTTGCAAAATGATGGATTTCGTTATTTAGAAAGCGAAACAAGAGGTCGTGCTAATATGAACTTGCGATATAATTTCACGAAAAAATTGAGTGGTTTAGCAATTGGAGTTAATGCAAATTATATGGCAACTAGTGGAGGTCTCTTCTTTTTATGGGCAGGTGGCGATTCTGCTTATATTCCATCTTATTCTGCAGATTCAAAAACTTCACGAACTATACAAATTTATGACAATAGAAGATTAAGTGTTGACCCATTTATCGTTTATAATACGGAGAAAACAGGAAGAATTTCATGGAGAACTCGTTACTTTAATACTACAAACACTAACGATAAAAATCAAGAATCAACTGCAAATCTATTATACTCCGATTTACAATGGCAAAAACGATTTAAAAATAAACTTACTCTAACAATGGGTTATGTTGCAATGACTCAAAAAGTTATTTCTGACTCATTATATGGAAGAAGAAATGGAGTTAACCATGCTGGATATTTACAACTAGATAAAAAAATAAAAAAACTCACTTTGTCTTTCGGACTAAGAGGTGAATACTTTAGAGTAGATACTGCAAAAACAAAAGGAACATTTTTTAATGATAAAATAAAAAATTTACCTTTCCAGCCAGTGGCAAGAATTGGCGCTAACTACCAATTATTTGAATATACATTTATTCGTTCATCTTTCGGACAAGGATATCGTTTCCCTTCCATTGCAGAAAAATACATTGCAACTAATGTAAGTTCATTAAAATTATTTCCAAATAATAACTTACAACCAGAATATGGTTGGAGTGCGGAAATTGGAGTTAAACAAGGATTCAAAATTGGTGGCTTCAAAGCATTCATAGATGTTGCATATTTTTGGACAGAATACAGAAACATGATGGACTTTGTATATACTTTACCAATTGACAAAGACAGCTTGTATAATGGAGATTATGATATAACAACCTTAGTAAACAGAAGTGGATTTCAATCACAAAATATTGGTAGAGCAAAAGTAACTGGTTGGGACTTTTCAGTAAGCGGAACAGGGAAAATTGGCAAGTTTGATATAACTCTATTAACTGGATACACCTATACTAATCCAATCGACCCTGATTACGACCCTGCAATTGATACAACAGGAACTTTTATTGGAAGTAATTTACTTAAGTATAGAAGTCAAAACATGTTTAAAAACGACATTCAAATTGATTACAAAAAATTCTCAGTTGGGTTTAGTTCTCGCTTTACAAGTTATATGGAAAATATAGACATTCGATTTGAAGAGCCTTTGATTTATGAATTATTAGTTCCAAATACTGCATTGTATAACAACCCTAGTTTGTATGTTTTGCCAGGTTTAAAGGAATATAGAAAAAAACATAAAAAAGATTGTTGGCAGCACGATTTTAGAATGTCTTACAAAATTTCAAAAGAATTAAAAGCATCCATTATAATAAGTAATTTCTTTAACCAGGAATTTATGTCGCGACCAGGTTATGTGGAAGCACCAAGAATGATTACCATGCAAATGGTGATGAAATTTTAAAATTAAAATCCCACTGAGTGCTCAGTGGGATTTTTTCTAATACTACATTCTTACCTCATAACCAGTACTTCTTCCTCCAGCGCTATCCTTTTTAAGTACTTTCTTAGTAACCAAGTCTTGTATATCACGCAGGGCTGTATCACTTGAGCATTTAGTTATTTTAGCCCATTTGCTGCTTGTTAATCTACCCTCAAAACCATCCATTGCTTTGTTAAGCATTAAACGTTGCCTATCGTTTAAAGCAGTTGCTTTGTGCTTTTCCCAAAAAGTAGATTTCGCTAAAACCCCTGCCAATAATTTATCTGAGGCTTTCAATGCTTTATACAAACAATCTAAAAACCACAAATGCCAATTGGTTATATCCATATCGCCCTTTTGAGTTTTCTCAAGTATGTTATAATATTTATTGCGTTCTACTCTTATTTGTGATGACATACTGTAAAATCGTTGGTTATGACCATCTGCACGTGCTAATTGCATATCCGTTAAAGCGCGTGCTATACGCCCATTTCCATCATCAAAAGGATGCAAGGTAACAAACCATAAATGCGTTACGGATGCTTTTAAAACAGGATCCATTGTTTTAGTAGAATTAAACCACTTAACAAAAGCAGCCATTTCTTTATTTAAAACCTTAGCAGCTGGGGCTTGAAAATGCACTTTTTCTCTGCCCATTGCACCTGAAACAACTTGCATAGGGCCAGTAGAATCATCTCTCCATTTACCAACTACTATTTTGTACATTCCACTTCTTCCTGCGGGGAATAAAGAAGAATGCCAACCAAATAATCGATCACTACTTAATGGTTTATTAAACTTTTGTGTAGCATCTAACATCATCTCAACAACACCATCCACATTCCTATCTGATTTAACTAAACCCGCTATTTCCAATCCTAATTTACGAGCTATGGATGAACGTACTTGATCATGGCGTAAATTTTCACCTTCTATTTCACTTGTTTTTAATACATCATTGGTTATTGTTTCCAATACAGCTTCTGAGCGAAGTGTAAAGCCTAGCGTTTCCATCTTGCCTATTAGCCTGCCTTGCAAATGCCTAACTTCCGAAAGTAAAGGCAATATAGCTTCGTTATCCCAGTAAAACTGAGGCCAATCAGAATATTGATAAACATAAGTTGCCATTACAATAATTTTTTCTACCACAAATATATTTACTATTCGCCGCATTTCCAAATTATTCGCCGCATATTTTGCGGCAATTAAACAAGCTATTCGCCGCATACAACCAAAATACAATGCGGCGAATAAATGACCTATTCGCCGCATAATTTGCGGTGATTAATAATTTATTCGCCGCAACCTATAAAATAAAATTGAAATAGAACTAAGCCTTTTTCTTGTGTTTCCAACGCCTGTGGCTCCACAACCATATCTCAGGTTGTCTAATAATATCTTGTTCTAGCTTTTTAGTATGCATTTCCGAAATTTCTCCTTCTTTGGTTTCTTTCGGGTTTTCGCAAAGCATTTCTGCATACAATTTATAGTAGCCGCGCTTTTCCCGTCCCACCGTTACATACACAACGGGGCAATTCATTTTTTGAGCTATTTTTTCTGTACCCCAAAACACAGGAGTATCTTGATGCAAAAAGGTCGTCCAATAAGCACCTTCGGGTGAAGGAGTTTGATCAGCAATAAAAGCGGTAGCATTTACTTCGTTTCTATTACGAATCATTTCACGCATGGTATCTTTCATTGCATACAATTTTGTACCGAAACGAGTGCGCATATTATACATTAATTTATCGAACTGCTTATTACTAAGCGGGTGGTAAATTACATACAACTGTTGCTTTAACATTAAACTAAAGGAGCTACCACCCCACTCCCAATTGCCATAGTGTCCCATAACAATAATACAGCTTCTTTTTTCTTCATTTAATTTATTAAACAAATCAATTGCACTTTTATCAAACGCGCAGCGCTTTAAATTAGTTGATGGAGAAATAGTTAATGTTTGTAAGGTTTCCAGAATTAAATCACAAAGAAAACGGAAAAACTTCCGCTCAATCTTCTTAAGCTCGTCATGCGTTTTTTCTGGAAAAGAATTCTTCAGGTTCTCATAAACAACTTTTTTTCTGTAACCTAATACGTAATATACGAGCACAAATAAAAAATCGGAAATTCCGTAAAGAATCCAAAAGGGTAAAATTGAAATGAGATAAAGTAATGGTAATACAAATATGTAGTACAATACCGCCCCCATTAGAAATTTGGTTTTAGTAAATACTTAGAGTAGAAATCTACAATGTGCTTTACCGCTTCGTCTGCTGTATCAACAATTTTAACCAAATCTAAATCCTTTGGACTAACATTGTGTTCTTCTTCCAGCATGGTATCTTTAATCCATTTAAACAAACCTTCCCAATATGCTTTACCAACAAGAACTACAGGGAACTCTGCAATTTTATTTGTTTGCACTAATGTTAAAGCTTCAAATAATTCATCAATGGTTCCGAAACCACCTGGCATACCAATAAAACCTTGAGAGTATTTTAAGAAAATAGTTTTACGAACAAAGAAATAATTAAAATCGATGCTCTTATCTCTATCAATATAATCATTTGGCTTTTGTTCAAAAGGCAATTCAATATTTAAACCTACTGATTTTCCGCCACCTTCTCTTGCACCCTTGTTAGCAGCTTCCATAATACCTGGACCACCACCAGAAATAACTCCGTAACCTTCTTTTACTAATTTAAAAGCAATTTCTTCGGCTAACTTATAGTATTTGTTTTCAGGTTTTGTTCTTGCGCTACCAAAAATAGAAACACAAGGTCCAATCTTCGACATGCGTTCGAAACCTTCAACAAACTCACTCATTATTTTAAAAATCTGCCAGCTATCTGTAGCTTTTATATCACTCCAACCTTTATCAGCAAATGCTTTTCTTATTTTCTCTTCATTTTCGTTCATCGTCATAACTCAATTTTTGTTTAAATATAGTAATTTCTGAAATCAAAATCAATTACATTTCCTTCTTTAAATACTTACCAGTATAGCTTACTTTATTCTTTAATAATTCTTCAGGAGTTCCTGTAAATAAAATTTCTCCACCTCTTGCCCCGCCTTCTAATCCAACATCAATAATATGGTCGGCAACTTTTATAATATCCATATTATGTTCTATTACTAACACGGTATTTCCATTGTCAACCAAGCGATTTAGAACTTCTAGTAGAATACGAATATCTTCAAAATGTAAACCAGTAGTTGGTTCATCTAAAATATAAAATGTATTTCCAGTATCTCGTTTACTTAATTCAGTAGCCAATTTAACACGTTGAGCCTCACCACCCGAAAGCGTTGTAGCCTGTTGCCCTAAACTAATATAACCTAAACCGACTTCTTGCAATGTTTTTATTTGACGATAAATACTCGGAACATTTTCGAAAAACTCACAAGCTTGATCAATTGTCATGTTTAACACATCACTTATTGATTTGCCTTTGTATCTAACTTCTAATGTTTCTCTATTATAACGTTTGCCAATACACTCATCACATTGAACATATACATCAGGCAAGAAATTCATTTCAATTGTTTTTACCCCAGCACCCATGCAAGTTTCGCAGCGACCACCTTTTACATTGAAAGAAAACCTTCCAGGCTTATAACCTCTAATGTTTGCCTCAGGTAATGCTGCAAATAAATTTCTTATATCAGAAAATACATTGGTGTAGGTTGCAGGATTACTACGTGGTGTGCGTCCAATTGGCGATTGATCAATATCAATTACTTTATCAATATTCTCAATACCAACTATACTTTTATAAGGAAGTGGTTTCTTTTCAGCGTTATAAAAATAATTACTTAAAATAGGATAAAGTGTTTCATTAATTAAACTTGATTTACCTGAGCCCGAAACGCCTGTTACACAAATAAATTTTCCTAAAGGCAAATCAATAGATACATTTTTTAAATTATGCCCCGTTGCGCCTTTTAAGCTTAATTTTTTTCCGTTTCCTTTTCTTCTTGTTTTAGGAATTGCAATTGAACGCTTTCCTGTTATGTATTCAGAAGTCATGGTAGGAAACTTCAATAACTTTTTAGGCTCTGCTGCAGCAACAATGTTACCACCGTGAATACCAGCGCCTGGACCAATATCAATAACATAATCAGCTTGCTCAATCATGTCCTTATCGTGCTCTACAACAAGAACTGAATTACCAGCATCACGCAAATCTTTTAAGGCTTGTATCAAACGCATATTATCTCGTTGATGCAAACCAATACTTGGCTCATCTAAAATATAAAGCACACCAACTAATTGCGAACCTATTTGTGTTGCAAGGCGAATACGTTGTGCCTCGCCACCTGATAAAGACTTTGAACTTAAATTAAGCGACACATAATCCAATCCTACATTCAATAAAAAACCAATACGTGAACGAATTTCTTTTAGAATTTCTTTTGCAATGGTGTTTTGATTTTTACTTAATCGCTTTTCAATGTCCTTAAACCACTCGTGTAAAGCAGCAACATCAAGGGTAGATAGCTCTGCAATATTTTTATTATCGACTTTAAAATATAAAGCTTGTTTTTTCAAACGTGTTCCATTGCAACTATCACAAGCAATTTTATTAGTGAAACCATTTATCCAACGTTGCATTGCAGGAGAAGGATTTTCCTCTGCTTGTTTTGTTATAAAAGTGGCAATTCCTTCAAATGTAAAATTATAACCATCAGAGTTTGCATCGGTTTTAATTTTAAAACTCTCATCGCTACCATAAAGAATTACGTTTACCGCTTCATCTTCTAACTCCTCAAACGGGGTATCTAAACTAAAACCATAATGTGCGCCAATAGCCTCTATTTGCTTGTAAATCCAAGAGTTTTTAAATTCGCCCATAGGAGCAATTGCACCCTTTTTTAAACTCAATTTTGGATTAGGAACAATTTTATCAATCGCTATTTCAGAAACAACACCTAAACCATTACACTTGTTGCACGCTCCGTATGGCGAGTTAAACGAAAACATATTTGGTGCAGGTTCATCATAAGAAATGCCTGAAGTAGGACACATTAAATTACGACTAAAGAAACGCGGTTGATTTTTAGATTTTGGTTTATCATCATGCTCCAAAATCATAATCGTTCCTTTACCTTGTTTCATGGCAGTTTGAACCGATTGAGATAAACGTTGTTTTATGTTGCCTGTAATTTCAATTCTATCAATTACAGTTTCTATATCATGAACTTTGTAACGATCTAATTGCATTTTTGGTGTAATATCAACTATCACTCCATCCACACGTACTTTCGAAAAACCTTGTTTTCTAATTTGTTCGAACAATTCCCTGTAATGTCCTTTACGGCCTTTTACAATGGGAGTAAGAACATTTATTTTTTTTCCTTTAAACTGCTCCATTATCAAATCTAAAATTTGATCGTCAGAGTACTTCACCATTTTTTCTCCACTCACATAAGAGTATGCATCAGATGCACGCGCGTATAACAAACGTAAGAAATCGTAAATTTCTGTAATTGTTCCAACAGTTGAACGAGGATTTTTATTTACCGTTTTTTGTTCGATAGAAATAACAGGAGAAAGTCCTGTAATCTTATCTACATCTGGGCGCTCCATACTACCAAGGAACTGACGAGCATACGAAGAAAAGCTTTCGATGTATCTTCTTTGTCCCTCAGCATAAATAGTATCAAAAGCTAAAGATGATTTTCCGCTTCCACTTAAACCAGTAATAACAACCAGTTTATTGCGAGGGATGGTAATGTCTATATTTTTTAGATTATGAGCGCGAGCACCAATAACCTCAATTGTTTCTTCTTCCATAATTGTGTGAACCGACAGCTAATTTCGGCATTTTTTTAATGAAGAATGGGATTGTTGAAAGCTTTTTATTTTAAGTCGCTAGTTCAATTTTGTTAGTCTACGAATCTTCATAATCTCTAAAGATTAAACAAAAACCAACATCATCTTCCTTCCTTTTTCCATCTTCTATAGCAGTCCATAATTGGTGCGTAGAGATCGTAGCCATCATTGGTGATGATGAAATTATCGTTTATATTATAACAGTACTTTTTAAATTTTTGATAATCGATTGTTTCATCACCGGTTAGTTTTCTTAATATTTCCGCATTAAATTTTTGCTCTACTAATTCATCAATTAACATTTGCTCATACAAGGCGGCTAACTTTTGATTTGCTTTTCCTTTATGACTAAAAGCATCATACAAAGCAGTAATGGGACTTTGAAACGCGTCTACACCCTTTGTTTTTGGGCGATTAATAACACGATTCATATATTCTCTTTCGTAAGGCTTAATTGTAAATGCATTTACATTAAATGTTTCTAAACCATAAATAGTTCGTGTTAAAACAACATTAATAGAGCGTTTTGTTGAGTCATTGATGTTCCTAATATTTTTTATCACAAGGCTCTTTTTATAATAACCCAAATAAGAAAACACAATCGTATCATTATCCTTGCCTAGTATAGAAAAATGGCCGTCGTAATTGCTTACTTCACCATTTCCAGTGCTTGTATTTATAACATAAGCAAAAGGTATAGCTGAGGAACTATCTTGATCAAGGATAAAGCCCGTAATTTTAAAAACGCGCTGAGAATGGGCAAAAAATGCCACCAAACAAAAAAGGGATATCCAAATAATCTTACTTCTCATTTCTGCCATAAAAATACACCAATAAAACTTTTAAACATATAGTTGAAAAAATAAGTGTGCTATGCTTTATAAATATTTAACAGAACGCTTTAAAAGCTTAAATTTGATGTCTGAGATGGAAAATTTTGTAGTATCGGCTCGTAAGTATCGTCCGCAAACGTTTAGAACGGTTGTAGGTCAGCAGCATATCACCAATACGTTAAAAAACGCTATTGTTACTAAGCATTTGGCTCAAGCTTTCTTGTTTTGTGGTCCGCGTGGTGTGGGTAAAACGACCTGCGCACGTATTCTTGCAAAAACGATTAACTGTTTTAATGTTACTGCAGATGGTGAAGCTTGTGATACTTGTGAATCCTGTACTTCATTTAATGAGGGCGCCTCTTTAAACGTTTACGAATTAGACGCTGCATCTAACAACTCAGTTGAAGATATCCGTAGTTTAATTGACCAGGTGCGTTTTGCACCTCAGTTAGGCTCACATAAGGTATATGTAATTGACGAGGTTCACATGTTATCTAATGCGGCTTTTAACGCATTCCTAAAAACATTGGAAGAGCCACCAAAACACGCCGTTTTTATTTTAGCAACTACAGAAAGACATAAAATTTTACCTACTATTCTTTCTCGTTGTCAGATTTTTGATTTTAACAGAATTAAGATAGAAGATATTTCTTCGCATTTAGCCTATATTGCTCAAACCGAAGGTGTATCTGCCGAAGAAGATGCTTTACACATTATTGCGCAAAAAGCTGATGGTGGTTTGCGTGATGCTTGCAGTATTTTTGACCAAATGGTTAGCTTTTCGGGTAATCATTTAACCTATAAGGCGGTTGTTGAGAATTTACATGTATTAGATTACGATTATTACTTTAAGATAACAGATGCCATTTATAACAGTAATTTATCTGAAGCTCTATTAATATTTGATGAGATTTTAAAAAATGGTTTCGATGGACACAACTTTATAGTTGGTTTAGGTGAGCACTTTAGAAATCTGTTGGTTTGTAAGGATGCAACAACTATTCAGTTATTGGAAGTTGGGCAAAATGTAAAAGAAAAATACAATCAGCAAGCGCAATTGTGTGCGATTCCATTCTTATTAAAAAGTTTAGGCATTGTAAATCGTATTGATATTAGCTACAAAGCTTCTAAAAATCAACGATTAGCAGTTGAACTTGGACTCATGCAAATGAGTTATTTAAACAACGCCGCATCATTAGATGCGGAAAAAAAAAAGATGAGTTAGAAACAGGCTTTAGTACTCCTGAACCTGCTAAACAAATTACTTCTCAAGTTGCAGCAACACCAGCCGTTACAGCAAACGTTACCACAACAAACAAACCGGTTACCTCATTTAAAGATTTAGATATTAAATCTGGATTTAGATTAAATGAAATAACCAGAAATGCTGCTGCCAAAGTTGAGCAAACAGAAGTTAAAGAGGAAACTGTTCAAGCATTCGAAAACAAAGCAGTTACTGAGGCTGATGTTTTTAATGTGGTAAAAAGATATGCAGAGCTTAAAAACCAAAACAAACAGTTTCAAGCAGCAACTATGTTGAGTGGACAATTGGTGAAGTATAATGAGCCAGTAATCACCATCCTTTTAAACAACGAAGCGCAACTACATACTTACAACGATATAAAACAAGAGTTTTTAGATTATGTAAGAACCGAATTAAAAAACAATTTAATTCAGATTGAAGTGGATGAGCACAAAGATCAAGTAGTAAAAAAAGCACTTACTCCATTAGAGAAATTTAATTTAATGGCTGCCAAAAATCCTTTGTTGACAGAGTTTAGAAAGCGATTGGATTTAGATCCTACTTTTTAGAAATACAACGCATGCCCCTTCACCCCTTTTCTACTAAATTCCAACGTAGGTGAAGGAATTTTAATCCAATTAATTGCTTGAAATACTTTCTTTAATACTTTTGATTTTGTTTTTATTTTAGATAAATCAACGTCTAAGGATAAAAACAATTTTCGGTATCTGTCGCCACCAATTACTTGCCCCTGTGCAGGAACAATAACATAATCATCTCGTCCGCTTATCATTCCTTCTGCCCCGTAACCAACAGCAAAATTAAGCCATTTAGGAAATTTCGTTTCTTTTTTAAGCACTGAGGCAACATTAAAAGATAGCCAATAACTTTGTCCGTTATAATCTTTTAATGATTGTTGTGCTAAATTTTCGCCAAGTAAATTAGGTCGGTATTGCCAGTAATGTGATTGATGAAAAGAGAATTTCATTTTTACTGGTTGGTCTTTGAAAAAATATTGCTGCGAGCAAAAAATAGCAACGCCCGTTGCATTCGCTCCCATATCACTCCACGAAAAGCCCCAGCCATCCGAGTAACCATCCATTACTTCAATAATAGACATGTAGGTTAAACTACTTAGTCCAGCAAATGCAATGGATTTGTTATCCGAGTAACCAGCCCACTTTAAAGTATGATAACTTGCATTACTAATTTGATAATTGGTTAAAGTATGCCCCGCCTTATCCATTTGCAGCCACTCGGGAGCATCATTAAAAACATGAAACTTATGAGTAGTGTAATCTTTATACCAAGCAAAGTACAGAGCAGTTGAGCCAATAGTTGCCGTTCCAATAGCACTTGATACTAAGCCAATTTTTCGTTTTTTAAATAAAGCAACTGAATCCGTTTGCGAATAAGTAGTATTCAAACACCCAATAAATAAACATATAAGAATAACTATTCGCATTACACAAATTTAATTTATTTATTGGAACGACTTGCAAAAACAGGTCATCTTATAATTTGTTAAAAGCAAAACATTGTTTCATATTTAAACTACCTTTAAGTATGAAAATGAAAGCACTAGTAGTTACATTATTCATATTCATTGCCATTACAAGCAATTGCATTGCTCAGCAATTTTTAGCGCTTGACATTTCGGGAATAACAGGCTTTAAGCGGATTAAGTATTACGTTGGCGACGAAATAACTTTTAAACTAAAGGATAGCAACAAAAAACACAGGGGCAAAATAATTTCTTTTGGTGATTCTCTTTTTCAATTAGAGAACAAAACCTTTGTAAACATCAACAACATTAAATCCATACAAAGAAACAATGCCAATTTTGTAACAAATGGCTTAGGAAGATTTTGTTTGATATTCGGTCCAGGATTTTTAGGGCTCGATACCTTTAATAATCTAATTAATAAACGGACACCATTAATAAACGATATGGCTGTAAAAGAAGGAGCCGCCTTTGTTGGAGGCGGCTTAATTCTTAAAAACATGATGAAAAGACGATATAAAATTGGAAAAAGGAAAACATTAAAAATTATTAATCTTTCTCCAATGTAAATTAACTATGAACACGCATGCTGTCCATCGCGTCGTTCAATAGCTTCATTCTATCTTTAAAATCTTTTAGTTTAGCTTTTTCATGCTCAACTTTATTTTCAATTTCAGTAATGAAATCGTTTTTGCCTTTTGCATTTTTAAAGAAACCCATATTGTTTTCGTAAGTACGGATGTTATTTACAATTTCATCAATGTTCTTACGCAAGAAATCTTTTTCTTTCTTAAACAAGGTTTCGCTATCACTTGCAGTTTTAAAACGCTCCAATTTATTTGTAAACTTCAATAAGAATTTCTCTGATTGATTTGTAATAACAGAATCATACAATTCGTCCAAACGCTTGTAGAATCCATCATTTAAACGTTGCTTCTCTTTAAAAGGAACCATTCCAGCTGCTGTCCACTCTTCCGAAAACTTACGTAAGTTTTCTTTGTCGGTTGATGCTTCACCAGTTAAGGTATATGCATTTAATTTATTTAGTAATTCTTCTTTTACAACCAAGTTACCTGCAAACTCATTATCCTTTGCTTCAAAATGTGTTTTCTTAGCATCAAAAAATGCATTACACGCTTTTCTAAAACGTTGAAATAATCTTGATTCCTCAGGACCTGCAGTTGGGATTTTTTTCCAAGAATCTTGCAAACGAATTAATTTTTCAGAAGTTTCTTTCCAATTTTCGGTTTGCGTTTGTAATGCTTCCGCTTTTTCAATCAGCGCTATTTTTTGTTTTTTAGCGTCAGCATTTTTTTCTTTTACAACGGCGTAAAAATCTTTTTTCTTATCAAAAAATTCATCACACGCAGTTCTAAACTCACGGTAAACGGCATCACCTGAAGCCTTTTCTGTATAACCAATCGTTTTATATTCTTCCTGAATTTTAATTAACTCTTCAGTTCTTTTTTTCCAAGCATCTTCTGTTTGTGGTATTTCAGCAGTAAAAGATTTTGCTTTCTCAACCAATGCTTTTTTAGCATCTAGGTTATGTTTCTTTCTATCTTCAATCTCTCCGTAATAAACTTTTATTTTAGCGTAAACTGCATCTACAACCGATTTGTAAGCATCTTTTAGTTCCGCCCACTTCTCCTGAACTACAGGACCAATTTCTTCCCAATCGTTGCGGTAAACTTTAATTAATTGCTCAACCTCCTTTACATTTTCGTTTTCAAGCAAAGCATTCATTTTAGTTAATACTTCTTGCTTTAAGTCCACATTCTTTTTAAAATCGTGGTCTTGCAATTGCTTAAAAATATTTATGTTGTAATTAAAGCTTTCAACCGCCTTGCTATACTCGGCTTGTAATTCTTTGTATTTATGAGTAGAAACAGCACCTGTTTCTTTCCACTTTAATTGAAGTTCTTGCAATTTCTTAATCGCACTTCCAATATTCACCTCTAACTGGCTTAAATCAGAAATATCCTTAATGATTTGCTTCTTAATTTCTAAATTTTTGTTTTGCTCATCTGCCAACTTATCATCTTGTTGTTTCTTTTGCTTTCTGAACTTCTCGAATAATTCGATAATTTTAGAATCCTCGGCAGATTTAGCATAAATAAAATCACGTGCTTTGCCGCCTTCATCAACAAATTCCTGCTTAGCTGCTTCCATTTCTTTAGAAAAAGCTTGTTCGTATTCTCTCTGCAGATCTTTTACCTTGTTAGCAACCGCACTCATATCAGCATTCGCCAATAATTCCTCCAATTTAGAAATAATGTTCGCTTTCATTTTTAAACTTAAATTTTGCAGAACAAATATAGGGAAATGTTCTATTTTACAAGTATTTATAATGGAATTTTAAATTGTTTTTTTATATTTAAACAAATAATCATTGAATCGGTTCATGGATATTAATAGAAAGCTTCGAAAAAAAATAAAATTTCTTGTCGTATTACTTGCGCTTGTCTTCCATCCTATTCATGCGCAAAAAAAAATCGACGAAAAAGCATATTCAAACGAAACAAACATTGATAAAAAAATTAGTACTGGACTAGAATTAATTTGGCAATGGCGTGAAGAAGGCAAATTTAAAGAAGCTGTGGGGCTTGGCAAAGAAATTGAACAGCTTTGCCTTACTAATAAAAAACTTAAACTACTTGCTAATTGCAGAAATAGAATAGCAAATATTTACGATGATCTGTCGCTATATGATTCAGCACTCTATTATGCAGAACAATCCTTAGCGTATAACCTTGAAACAAAAAATAAACCAGCCATTTCAACTGATTACACCATACTTGGAGGCATAAATTATAAAAAAACAAAGTATCCCGACGCACTCAGCTTTTATTTAAAAGCATTAAGCTATAGAGAGAATACCAATGACGACAGAGGACTTGCGCAGTTATATAATAATATTGGAAACATTTATAAAGACTTAGATGATTATTCTAAATCATACGATTACAGATTAAAAGCCATTCATCATTATAGAAAAATAAATTACGAACAAGGTATTGCAGTTATGTATGTAAACTTTGCTTATGACCTAACTAGTATGCAAGATTCTGTAATACAGAAAATAAAATACACACCGAAAATGCGAGATGACACAATTAGGCATTATCTAAAATATGCGATTGGTGCATTTGAAAAACTGAACATACCTTTTGGCAAAGCCGCAGCATTAGGCAATTTAGGACTTTGGCTTAATTCGCAAGGCGAATATGACTCTGCGCTTGTTTGCGAAAAAATGTGTTATGAAATGTATAAGGAAATGGAGAGTGAATTAGACATGGCCGCTGCTTTGGGAGATATGGCAATGGTATATAATTCATTAAAACAATATGACTTAGCGATTGAAAAAGCTACTGAAGCCAAAATACTGGCTGAAAAAGTAGAAAATAGATTTGCACTTACAGAGATTTATAAGAATTTATACAAAGCACATAAAGCAAAAGGTCACTTAAATGAAGCGCTATTGTTTCATGAAAAATGGAAAGAAATGGATGATAGTTTGAAGAATGAAGATGACTCAAGGATGCTTACTGTAAAATCAATGCAATTCGACTTCAACAAAAAAACCATTGCAGATAGCTTACAAAATGCAGAGGTGCAAAAAATTAATCAGATAAAGCACGAAGAAGATATTAAACAACAACGTTATTTTACTTTTGGCGGTATAATTGGCTTTGTTTTAATGCTTGTTATAGCATTAGTTGCGCTCAAAGCATACAAACAAAAACAAAAAGATAATTATTTAATACAGCAACAAAAACAAATTGTTGAAGAGCATCAAAAAGAAATATTAGATAGTATTCATTATGCTAAACGAATTCAAACCGCCATACTGGCTAAACCAGAAGAAATTAAAAAGGTGTTACCAAATAGTTTTCAATTTTATTTGCCAAAAGATATCGTTGCAGGTGATTTTTACTTTTTCGAAGTAAGTGATGAATACATCTTTTATGCCGCTGCAGACTGCACAGGTCATGGCGTTCCAGGCGCATTAATGAGTGTAATTTGTTCAAACTCATTGCAAAGAAGTGTAAAGGAATTTGGATTAAAAAGCACTCCTGAAATTCTTAATAAAACGCGTGAATTGGTAATTGAAACACTTAGAAAAAGTGGACAGGATTTAAAAGACGGTATGGACATTAGCATAATTTCAATCCTTAAAAAAGATATTGAAACTAAAGCAAGCGAAATTCATGTTGAATGGACAGGAGCGAACAATCCACTTTGGTATATTGCTAATAACGAATTTAAAGAAATAAAAGCTGATAAACAGCCGGTAGGATGGCAAGAAAATATGAAAGAATTTTCAAGTCACCAGCTTATTTTGAGCCCTGGCGACTCTATATACTTGATTACTGACGGATATGCCGATCAATTTGGAGGAGAAAAAGGAAAAAAATTTAAGTATAAACAACTCCTCGAATTACTAGAAAAAAATAAAGATTATCCTGCTGATGAACAGTGCAGTATTTTATCCGAAACATTCAAAAATTGGAAAGGGAATTTAGAGCAGGTAGATGATGTTACTTTAATTGGAATTAAGTTCTGAAAAACAGGATTTTATGATTAAATTTGCCCCTCATTACTAAACAATATGGCTAAAGATAATTTAATACGTTGTTCCTTTTGTGGAAGAGATAAGCGCGAAGCTAAAATGCTAATAGCGGGGCAACAAGGACATATATGCGACACATGCGTTGCTGAAGCATTTAAAATTGTTTCGGCTGATGCTGATGCTAGTGCAAAAGAAGGTGCTAAGCAATCGTTGAAACTATTAAAACCACACGCAATCAAGGAGTATCTTGACCAATACATTGTTGGCCAAGATGAAGCTAAAAAAGTAATTAGTGTGGCCGTTTACAATCACTTTAAACGTGTTGTAAATGTAAAAAAGGATAGCAAAGATGATATTGAAATAGAAAAATCGAACGTTATTTTAGTTGGTGAAACAGGTACAGGTAAAACCCTTATTGCCCGCACCATTGCTAAATTGTTAAATGTTCCGTTTTGTATTGCAGATGCAACTGTCTTTACAGAGGCAGGTTATGTAGGTGAAGATGTAGAAAGTATCATCACACGTTTATTACAAGAAGCGAATTACGATGTAGCTTCTGCCGAAAGAGGAATTGTTTTTATTGATGAGATTGATAAAATTTCACGTAAAGGTGATAATCCTTCATTAACACGCGATATTAAGGAAGGAACACAACAAGCCTTACTGAAATTATTGGAAGACTCAATTGCAAACGTTCCACCGCAAGGCGGACGTAAACACCCAGATGCTAAGATGATTCAAGTAAACACTAAAAATATTTTATTTATTTGCGGTGGTGCATTTGATGGAATTGAAAGAGCAATTGCAAAACGATTAAATACGCAAGCAATTGGCTTTGCATTAAACACGGATGAAGAGTTTGATAAAACAAACATGCTTCAGTATGTTTCTCCGCAAGATTTAAAATCATTTGGTTTAATTCCCGAATTAATTGGTCGTTTGCCAGTGCTAACATATTTAAATCCTTTGGATGCAGCAACGCTTAAATTAATTTTAACAGAGCCTAAAAACGCCATCATTAAACAATATGAACATTTGTTTGAAATTGACGGGGTAAAATTAAAAGTAGAACCTGCAGCTTTAGATTTTATTGTAGAAAAGGCGATGGAATTTAAATTAGGTGCTCGTGGATTAAGATCTATTTGCGAAGCAATAATGGTAGATGCCATGTTTGATATTCCTTCTGAAGAAAATCAAGTTAAATCATTTACGCTTACATTGAAGTACGCTAAAGAAAAAATGAATCGTTCTAAATTTTCGAAATTAAAAGCAGCATAATTATGATGGACAATTACCACTATACTGTAAGCGACCGTTTTTTACGTTATGTAAAAATCGACACGCAATCTGACCCAACATCAAAAACAATTCCTTCTACCGAGAAGCAGAAGAATTTAGCAAGAGTACTGGTTCAAGAATTACATGATATTGGTGTTGCAAATGCTGAATTAGATGAGTTTGGTTATGTGTATGCAACCATTCCAGCAACTACTAGCAAAAAAGTTCCTGTAATTTGTTTTTGTTCGCACATGGATACATCGCCTGATTGCAGTGGAAAAAACGTGAATCCAATTGTACACAAAAATTATGCGGGGCAAGATATTGTTTTACCAAACGATACATCTCAAGTAATTAAATTTAGTGAGCATCCTGCATTAGCTGAGCAAATAGGAAATGATATCATCACAACTGATGGTACAACTTTATTAGGTGCAGATAACAAAGCTGGTGTTGCCGAAATAATGGACGCTGTTTATTATTTGGTACGTCATGCTAAAATGCCGCACGGAAAAATTAAAATTTTATTTACTCCCGATGAAGAAATTGGAAGAGGTGTAGATAAAGTGGATATGAAAAAGTTAGGTGCTGACTTTGGTTATACCATGGATGGTGAAACCTTAGGTCACATCGAAAATGAAACATTTAGTGCAGATGGTGTAACGGTTACCATTAAAGGTTTTCCAACACATCCTGGGTTTGCAAAAGATAAAATGCAACATGCAATAAAAATTGCAGCAGGTATTATTGATAAACTTCCAAAAGACAAAAGCCCTGAAACAACTGAGAAGAAAGAACCATTCATTCATCCAGTTGCAATTAGTGGTGGTTTAGAAGAAGCTACCATTAAATTTATTATTCGTGCTTTTACTACTGAAGGTTTAGTTGAATTAGAAGATGAATTAAGAAAATTAGTTTCAAGCGAAGTTGCTAAATACAATAAATGTTCCTTTACTTTTGAAGTACAAGAACAATATCGTAACATGAAAGATATGCTCGATACTTGTCCGCACGTTGTTGATTATGCATTAGAAGCAATTTCAAGAGCGGGAGTTACGCCTGTGTTGTCAAGTATTAGAGGCGGAACCGATGGCTCTCGTCTATCTTACATGGGTTTACCTTGTCCAAATATATTTGCAGGCGAACATGCTTTTCATAGCAAACAAGAATGGGTAAGTGTGCAGGATATGGAAAGAGCAGTTGATACAATTATACATTTATGTAAAATTTGGGAAGAGAAATCGTAAACGCTGAATGAAATTTTTAATCGTCATATTAACCTGTATTTCATTTTCGCTTTTTTCTCAAACAAGCAGTGAAACAAACGTGTCGATTAACTCAACAAAACCACTCAAGTGGGACACTAATTATTATAAAAAATACAGTGAACGTTTTATTGTTGCAGTGTACCAATCACAAAGAAGATATGAAATTGAGATTGACCCTAAAAACCCACAGGATAGCGGAAAAGCAAGCCATCACTATTTTGCAGATGCTAATAAGGTAACTGGGATAGAAGTTGATTTTGACAAAGTATCTTTATCATTTGGATTTAAATCTGTTCCTCCCGAAAACTTAACACTTAAAGGAAAAACATCTTACACCAATTTTGGCGTTTCTTTTGGAGGAAATAAGTGGTTTGTAGAAAATTCATATAGAAGATTTAAAGGATTTTACGATGTTAATACTGTAAATTACGACACATCTTACAAAGAAGGGAAACCCTATTTTCAAAATCCTTCTATGACAAATGAAAGTGTGAAGACGAAATTTTTCTATTTCACAAACAATAAAAAATTCGCTTACAAATCTGCTTACACTTGTGTGTACCGACAAATAAAAAGTTCAGCCTCTTGGGTATTGAGCAGTAATTTATATTACAATAGTTTGCGTACCGATTCTAGTTTTGCTTCGCCTTTAACACGAAAATTTTATGGTTCGGATGCTGAACTAAAAGGCATGCGAATGTTAGGTTTATCGGCTGGTGGTGGAGCATCCATTAATTTAGTAATTTGGAAATCTGTATATTTTAATATGACAGGTATTGCTAATTTAGAATCGCAGTGGAGAAAAAATTCTTGGTCGAATGGTAGAACAAACAATGTACAATACATTACAGGTTCAGTTGATTTTAGGGTAGCATTGGGAATAAACAACAAAAACTTTTTCATGACGCTTAGTTCATTAAATGATATAAACGTATACAGCAGCGGACAATTAGATATTACTTCAAAATTCTATTCGGGTAACTTTACTGTTGGCTATCGTTTTAAAGTGAAGCCACCAACTTGGTACAAAAAAGTACAAGCTTCGAAAATCTATAATATGTTTTAATCTGTGAAAATCGAATTAAACATTTCCAACGCGCAACTTCTTGAAAAACTAGTTTCCTTCTCAACTAATTATGAATATTTTTCTATTCATTGTTCCAACGAACATGAGGCTGGACATGATGTTGTTTGTGGTTTTGGAGCTAGACAAGTTTTTTCTACACTAAACGAAATAGATTCCAACGACAATAGCTGGAAATTTGGTTTAGTAAGTTATGACGCAAAAAATAATTTTGAAAAACTGCATTCGCAACATACTAACTTTCATAAACTGAATGAGGTTTGCTTTTTTGTCCCTGAAATTGTGATTAAATACAATAATGGAATACTAGAAATCATTTCAGACAAAGCGGGGCAAGAAAATTTAATTGCTGATAAAATAAAATCAATTAGCTATGAAGCTAAAGCCAAGCAAAACATTCCATTAATTGCTAGAACAAACAAAGAAGATTACATTAAAAATGTAAACACCCTAAAAAACCACATTCAACTTGGAGATATTTACGAAATAAATTACTGCATCGATTTTTATAATGAGAACACCGAAGCTGATTGCAACGAATTATTTTTAGAATTAAATAAAATATCCCAAGCTCCTTTCGCTTGCTACACAAGGTTTAAAGACAATGTAATTATTTGTTCAAGTCCTGAGCGTTTCTTAAAAAAAGTAGGAAACAAATTAATAACACAGCCAATAAAAGGAACTGCTGCAAGAGGAAACAATGATACTGAAGAAGAGAAAATAAAAGAAGAACTTTACAACAACAAAAAAGAACGTAACGAAAACGTTATGATTGTTGATGTGTCGCGCAACGACCTTTCTCGTTTGGCAACAAAAGGAAGCGTGAAAGTCGATGAGTTATTCAGTATAAAAACCTACAAACAAGTTCATCAAATGGTTTCTACTATTAGCTGCGAGTTAAAAGCAAACTCGAACTTAGAAAGTATTTTCGCTGCCACCTTCCCTCCTGCTTCAATGACGGGCGCTCCAAAAATAAGAGCAATGCAATTAATAGACGAACATGAAAATTTCAGAAGAGGTGCTTACTCTGGAAGTATAGGTTTTATAGAGCCAAATGGAGATTTCGATTTTAATGTAGTCATCAGAAGCATCGTTTATAACACAAATAACAAACATTTAAGTTACTCAGTTGGCAGTGCAATTACTGCTAAATGTGATGCAGAAAAGGAGTACGAGGAATGTATGCTTAAAGCGAAGGCTATGAAGGAAATATTGGAGGGCTAAGCCCTCCTATTTTATATCCCCAATAATATTACTTGCCTCATACAAATACAAATCTTTCTTTAATGCTTTAACCCAGTTTTTTTCGCGAGTAAGTTTGTTTGTATCGGCTTGCATTGCTTCTACATCCATTTTCATTAAAGTAACATCAAAACCTTTTACTTCGTTTTTAAGTTCGTCGTATTTTTTGTTTTGCTCTTTTAGTTGTTTCGACTCCGCTCTAAATTTTTCCAAATTTAAACTGTATTTAGAATCATCTTTCTTCTCTTTTATTTCCTTCGCCTCTTGTTCAACTAATTGAAAAGACTTAGATTTTTTCACTCGTTCTTCGCTATTTTTTTTAATTTTAGCATAGTTGATATTTGTAAACGAAGTGTAGGTTGCTTTATTAATCTCATCCCAAGGCATTGGATTATCTAATTCCTTCTCACCTGTTTCAATTAAACTGTAAGGGTCTGGTAAATTAATATCTGGTTCTACACCTCTTAATTGAGTTGTACCACCATTAATTCTATAAAACTTTTGCATGGTTACTTTAACCGAACCTAAAGGTTTAATAGTATCAAACTGAGGTAATAAATAATTATCCAAATCTAAAAACGATTGCACTGTTCCTTTACCAAACGATTGGCTACCAACAATTACAGCACGATTATAATCTTGCAATGCAGCAGCTAAAATTTCAGAAGCAGAAGCACTATTTCTGTTCACCATCACAACCATTGGTCCATCATAAATTTGAGAATCATCGTAATCCTTTAATTCCTCAGTAACGCCATTCTTTTTGCGAACTTGTACAATTGGTCCTTTGGGAATAAACAATCCACCCATTGTTACAACTTCTTGTAAAGATCCACCACCATTATCGCGCACATCAATAATAATTCCATCTACATTTTCTTTCTTTAATTTTTCCACTTCTGTTTTTACATCAGCAGCACAACGGTGTGCGCCATTACGAGTGAAATCAGAGTAGAAAGAAGGCAATTTAATATAACCAACTTTCTTTTTACCATTATCTAAAATTGCAGAGTGAGCAAATGTTTCATCTAACTGAATTACATCACGCACTATTGGAATTACTTTAATTGTTCCATCTGTTTTCTTAACTGTTAAACGAACTTCTGTTCCCTTTTTACCCTTTATTAATTCAATTGCGTCGTCAATGTCCATTCCAACAACATCTACAGGCTCTTTGTCACCTTGCGCAACTTTTAAAATTAAGTCCCCTGCTTTTAAATCTCCTTGTTTGTAGCTCGGACTACCAACAACAATTTCCATAATTTTTATGTAATCATCTTTCATTTGAAGACGAGCGCCAATACCTTCCATTTGTCCACTCATGCTTTGGTCGAATTTCTTTTTGTCCTTTGGAGGGAAGAATTCAGTATGCGGATCGTACATAGCAGTTATTGCATTTACATAACTTGCAAAACGGTCTTTCTTATTAAACTTCTTTAAACGCTTAAACCAATCATCTGTGAGTTTCATTACTTTTTTACGTGCACTTACTTCTAACGAATCAAAAGGTAAAACCTTTGCAGTAGTATCTTTTGCAGCTTTAATTTTTTCTTGATCATCCAACATATCATTCATTCTAAACAATGCTTGATACTTTAGATACCTTGCCCAGTCCGCCTTTAATTGAGATTCAGTAGCTGCAAATTTTGTTTTCTCACCATCTGTTTCATATTCTTCATCAATAGTATAATCAAAAGGTTTAGAAAGAATTTCTTTGTACCAAGCTTCCTTCTCTTCAATTCTACGAGTAATTAATTCATTTGATAATTCAAAAAACTGAAACGTTCCATCATTAATTTGATTATCCAATTGCGTTTTGTATTTCGCTAACTGGTCAACATCCGATTGCAACAAGAATTTTTTGCTGTAATCTAAATGCTTTATATAGTAGTCGAATAATTTTTCAGAGAATTTATCGTCAACGGTTTGCGGACTATAATGAGCATTATTTAAACCACTCATTACAATATCTAAAACAATTTGATTTTTTTCTAAACTAAATTTGGCAATCGTAAACGATAACAAACCAAATGTTGCCGTAACAAATACAGCCTTCACGAACTTATTTTTCATCATACCCATATCAAATAATCTTTTATAAATGTACACAAAGTCCTTTTTATTCTTGCTAATTCCACATTAATTATTCACCATTTATCCCATTTTGTTGAAATCATTTCCTTCTTCATTCCGCTAATAGGACTATTTTCGTACCTAACAATAGCATAATTTGTGCCATGATAGAATATAAAAGAGCAGAACTTGATTCATTAGCAGTTCATTACATTGGAAACAAAGGAAACGGCGAGGAAGCAAGTTTTTCAAAGCAACTATTCAAATGTAAGGAAGAGTTTGTAAAAGAAACATTGGTAAATTTCTTTTTAACACCTTTTAAGACGGATATTTACTACCAGTTCGGTAAAAGCGACGCTATAAAGATAAACGACGTACATTCTTATGTAAGTGAGGTATTTGATAATAGAGAATTGTTCTTTAACCATTCCCTTAAAATTGCCCAGCATTTATATGACCAAAGCAATCACCCAAAATTAAAAGGTGGTGAGTTTTATATGGCTTATTTTAAAGACCTTACTGTTGATGGCGAATTATGCGATGCAATTGGAATTTTTAAATCAGAAAATAAAGAGACGTATTTAAAAGTATTTCAACACCTAGATGAATTTGAAATTGAAACCGAAAATGGAATCAACATAAACAAATTAGACAAAGGTTGTTTAATTTTTAATACAGAAAGAGAACAAGGTTATAAAATTAGCGTAGTTGATAACAGTCACCGTATTGCAGAAGCAGCCTTATATTGGACAGAAGATTTTTTAAATCTTAAAATGCGTGAAGAGCGTTTTTACCATACACAACAAATGCTTAATACGGCAACAAGTTTTTGTAAAGAGGTATTAACAGAAGAAAATAATGTTGAGCGCCCTGACCAAATGTTAGTAATGAATCGTTCTTTAAATTATTTTAAAGAGAAAGATAAATTCAATATTAAGGAATTTGAAAATGAAGTAATGGCTGCGCCTGAATTGGTTTCTGCCTTTAGAGAGTACAAGGAGCAATATAACGCCGACAATCATTTAAATGACATAGAAGAGTTTGATATTTCTCAAACTGCAGTTAAGAAAAATCAGAAATTTCTAAAATCAGTTGTTAAGCTTGATAAAAACTTCCACATCTATGTTCATGGTCGCCACGACTTTATTAAGAAGGGTTTTGATGATGAAAGAGGAATGAATTTTTATACGCTTTATTATAATAAAGAAGAGTAAAAAAAGTCCGTCGTTTATCGACGGACTTTTTATTTAATTAAAGAAAACGGTTAACCCCTTGAAGTTCGCTGCTAAACGAATAGCATCGTATACACGGGCTTGGGAAGTTCCTAATTTCATTAATGAATCTTCGTGTGCATTTACACACATTTCACAGCCGTTAAGTGCGGAAATAGCTAAACTCATTAATTCAAAGAACTCTTTTCCCATAATTGGATTTCCCATGATGGTCATTTTAATTCCGGCAGGAGTAGCTGAATAAAATTCCTTCTTATTAAAATGTCGGAAACGATAAAAAACGTTGTTTACATTAAGAAGTGAAACGCAAGAATAGGTTTCCAAAATTTCTTCTTCACTTGCCCCTTTTTCCTTTGCTAGTTCTGCTAACGATTCAATTAAATCTCTCGACTTTTCATTAATTGCCACACTTAGTGCAAGCAGCGCAGATTCCTTCTCTGTAAGGTTTTCGTATTTAAGAGCATTGGTGATATTGATTTTTAAGTCTTTTGCATAACGCATGTCTTTGTTAGCAATTTGTTGCAATGCAAATGAGCCGCTCGACTTGTAACCGATTGCATCGTATAATGATTGCAAGGTTTCGTTTAATTGAGTTATCATAATTATAGTTTTAAATTACTTAATAGTTTCTTCACCTTTTTGCCAGTTGCATGGACATAATTCATCTGTTTGCAAAGCATCCAATACACGGATAACTTCTTTCACATTTCTTCCCACATTTAAGTCGTACACACTCACCCAACGCACAATTCCTTCAGGATCTACAATATAAGTAGCACGGTAAGCGATTTTTTCATTTTCATCCAAAATACCCAATTCTTCTGCTAAGGATTTTGAAGTGTCTGCCAACATCGGGAATTTTAATCCACGCAAATCATCGTGATTATTTCTCCAAGCTAAATGCACAAACTCAGAATCGGTTGAGGCACCCACTAAAACAGTATCTCTGTCAGAGAAATCTCCATTGTGTTTATTAAACTCTGCAATCTCCGTTGGACAAACGAATGTAAAATCTTTAGGCCACCAAAACATTACCATCCATTTACCTTTGTGTACTTCGTTTGTAATATCAGCAAATTCTTTTCCTTTTTCGATGGATACTACTGATTGTTTTTTGAACTCTGGGAATTTAGACCCAATTGATAATACTTTTGTCATGTTGTTTTATTTTAGTTGTTTATTTAATTATTTAGTTAACTAGTGTTTTCTTGAATACAAATTTGCAGCATCTTTATTCATAAATCAAACTGATATTTTCTATATTTGCATAGATAAAAACTATAAGTATGAATTTACAACAGTTAGAGTACATTATTGCAGTTGATAAATACCGTCATTTTGTTACGGCTGCTGAGCACAGCTTTGTTACACAAGCAACCTTAAGTATGATGATAAAGAAGTTGGAAGACGAATTAGATGTGAAACTATTCGACAGAAGCAAACAACCTGTTGTGCCTACTGATATAGGAATAAAAATTATTGAGCAAGCTAAACGTGTGCTTTTTGAATCGAAAAAAATAAAGGAAATAATTGAAGAGCAAAACGAATTGTTAAGCGGAGAACTGCGCATTGGAATTATCCCTACACTTGCCCCGCAGTTATTACCTTTGTTCCTACATTCATTCTTAAAAAAACACAAGAAGGTAAACCTCAAAATTATTGAACTCACCACCGAACAAATAAAACAGCAACTAAAGGACAATACAATTGACGCAGGTTTATTAGCAACTCCGCTTAATCAAGCAGATTTATTTGAAACACCATTGTTTTATGAGCAATTTGTTATTTACAGTTCAAGTCAAGAGAAAAACCTATTAAAAAAGAAATACCTCCTTGCTGAAGACATTGACCCAGATAAGTTGTGGTTATTAGAAGAAGGGCACTGTCTGCGCTCGCAAGTAATTAATTTATGCGAACTAAAAAAACAAGAAAAGGAATTACATCAATTGGACTTTGAATCAGGAAGTTTGGAAACCTTAAAACGAATGGTGGATACAAATGGTGGCTTAACTATTTTTCCCGAATTAGCAATTAACAACTTAAGTACGAAAGAACAAAAAAACATACGTTACTTTAAATCGCCGGCGCCTGTAAGGGAAATAAGTATTGTAACTTATCGTCATTTTGTAAAACACAAATTAATTGAGGCGGTAAAAAATGAAATATTATCAGTTATTCCAACAACAATGAAATCAAACAACAGGAAGAATATAATTGAAATATAATTACTTCACTTTATTGTAAAGCCCAACAAAAGCGTTAATGAATGTATTCCATTCATACTTTTTCTTTTCTTGTTTTACACCTTCGGTAAAAGTTGCTTCTTTATTGTTTTCAAAATAATCAACCATCGAGTCGGCAATTATTTTTGGTTCGGGTTCTATAACATAACCAGCTTTTCCATGCGGAACAATTTCGGCTAAACCACCTACATTGGTTACCAACATTGGTTTTTCGTAATAATAACCAACCATTGTCACACCGCTGTTTGTAGCATTACGATAAGTTTGCCCAACTATATTACAAGCGCAAAAATAATAACGCACATCTTCGTTAGGAATAAAGTGCGAATGAAAAATAACCGAATCTTGCAATTTATGTTTCTCAACAATATCCAAATAAAATTGTTGGTCTTCGTAATACTCCCCTGCAACAAGTAATTTAATTCCAGCTTTTCTAACACGCTCATCTGCCATTGCTTCCAATAAAAAGTCTAAGCCTTTGTATTTACGAATTAAACCAAAAAACAAAACAACTTTATCGTCTTCTGCTAAACCCAATTTTTTCCTTGCCTCGCTCCTACTCACTGGCTCTCCATAACTTTCGTACATTGGATGCGGGGTGCAAATTTTATTGTTGTTAGTAGTAAATACAGCCAAATCCGTAAATACCTTTTGCGACATGGTTATAAACCCATGACATGATTTAATAAAATACTTTGTAAAAGGTTTATCGCCAAAACGTTTTTCGTGTGGCAATACATTATCTGTTAAAGCAAATACTTTTATGTTAGTGCCCCGCTTAACCAGTCTGCCAATGGTTCCCAAACTTGGCCCGAAAAAAGGCAACCAAAAACGGAAGATGATTGCATCTGGTTTTTCTTTCTTAATAAAACGTGCAACAGCAAACCAATTAAAAGGATTTACCGTATTTATTTTAGTGTGAATTTTAATATCTGTTGGGGCAACTCCGCTAGTTTCAAATTGTGTACTGCCTGGAAATAAAAAATTAGGATATTGTAATGAGTAAGAAATGATTTGTGCATCGTGTCCTTCCTTAATCATAGCTCTGCACAAGTTTTCATTAAACTGCGCAGGACCACCACGTAAAGGAAATGCAGGACCTATGATAAAAACTTTCATCGCTTCATTTACATTTTACCTGCAACACACTCAATTAAATCTTTCTCTTGCAAATATTTATTAGCAAGGTCACGTAACTCAGTTGGAGTAACCGATTGAACAGCTTTAAAATATTTATCGAAATAATCGTAATCTAAATTGTATTCCCATATCGCTTTAAACTTATCTGCTAATGCAAATGGACCTTCTACGCTACGTAAGAACTGACCTAAAATATAATTCTTAACCAATTCCAATTCTTCTTCGTCAACAAGTTCTTCGCGAAGCAATTTTATTTCTTTATAAATTTCTTCTAAGGTGTTTTTAGTTACATCCACTCCAACTTCTGTTGAAACAAAGAAAAAACCTCCATTTGCCAAACCTGCTAAACCAGAGCCAATGCCATAAGTATAACCTTTATCCTCACGAATGTTTGCCATTAAACGAGATCCAAAGTAACCACCCAAAATAGTATTCAACACTTGAAATTTAAAGTAATCAGGATTTGTTTTATTAAATAAAGGGCGACCAATACGAATTGCAGATTGTATTGCATCATCCTTTACAACTAAATGCTTATTTTCCTTTGTTGTTTGTAACACTACAGCAGGCTTAGAAACCTCTGCTGTACTTCCGCCCCAGGCTTGCTTACCAAAATGATCGTTAAGCAATGTAAATACATTATCAGGTAAATTACCTGAAAGTACAATAGTACAATTTTTAGAAGTATAATGTGTTTTATAAAAATCGATAACATCTTGTAATGACGTTTTATCGAAGTCTTCATCCTTTACATTGATTCCGTAAGGGTGATTTTCGCCAAACAACAATTCGTTAAAACGACGGCGCGCCAACACACTTACTTTTTGTGAGTTCACCAAATGCTTTTGTTTTCTGTTTGCTAAAAACAAATCGAATTCGTGTTGAGGGAAAGAAGGGTTTTTAATAATGTCCTCTACAAATACAATTGTTTCGTTTAAATATTTATTTAAACTATATAATGTAAAGTGCGCAAAGTCTTGGTCAACGCCAAACTCAAGGAATGAACCATAAAAATCAATTCCATCAGAAAGTTGATCAGCTGTGCGTGTTGTTGTTCCAAGCTCAGGCAAACTATTTGCTGATGTTGCAATTAATGGTGCTTTTTGATAAAACATACCCGCTTTAAAAATAAATTCTAGGCGAGTTAATTCCTGACTTCCAGCATTAATTGAGTAAACTTCGATTCCATTATCTAACACATGCTTTGTAGCGTGTTTGATGTCAATTTTATCGATGGTATTAAATGCGGGTGCTTCTGTTCTGTTCAGCATAAATTAGTCTAATAAGTAAATTTGATGTTTGTTGTATTTCTCTAATGTGCGAATTCCAGACGAACTAATGTGTTCAAACTCCTTGTCGCAAAACACATTTACAATGCGTACCTGTGGTTTTAATTCTTGTATGTATCTGTATTGATTTTGCTCGTATTGAAAATCGGTTGAGTTTCTTAATCCTCTTACTATAATTGTTTCGTATCCTAATGAATCTACAAAATCAGTAACCAATCCTTCGTACTCTGCCATTTGGCGGTTTTGAATAGTTTTGGGCACATCCCAAGAACGTTGTTGTTTTTCTGGATTACGCCCGAAAGCAATAATTACTTTGTCGAAAATTCGTTCTGCCTTTTGCAAAACATTGTAATGCCCTTTATGAAATGGATTAAAACTACCAGGAAAAACAGCAATTGTAGGCATAACCGTTTTCACATACGAAATAAGAAAATCTAATTTCCCGTTTTGGTTATACTTTTCTAAAACCTTAATGCGATTCTCTTTGTATGTTTTGTAATCTACAAATTGGTATTCCTTAAAAATTTGCTTTTCGTATTGCAACAAACGCTCGTTGCTTTCATTAAATATATTTAAATCAGCCGCAATTAATTGTTTCGAAAGTTCGTTTGATGCTTGGTGATGTTTTGTATCTAAAATTAATTGAACAACAGTTGCTACCTTATCTGCAGATAACGAAGCCTTTGCTGCATCTGCCTTAAACAAGTTAGCCGAATCCTCTTCATTAGTGTTTGATTTTGGATCATATACTGCATCATGATACACAGCTGCTAAAAACAATTCATCGTTAAGTGAATTGCTTTTTTCTAAACAAGACAATACATCTTGCAAATGCTCAACCGTATGATAAAAGCGATGTGCTTCATCATAACGTTTTAGCACATCATCATTAAATGATAATGCCTTTAAACGCTGTTGTATCTGTTCTTTTAGCATCTTATTTCTTTTTTGCCAAATAATATAAAGTAGAACAATTCTCTTTTCTCAATACTTGTTTTGCAACACGTTGAATATCTTCAACAGTAATTTTATTGTAATGATCTATTTCTTTGTTAATCAAATCAGCGCTTCCAAGCAATTCAGAAATAGCTAGGTTAGTTGCTTTGGTCATAATATCGGTTTCAGAAAAAGTAAGTGATGATTCTACTTTGTTCTTACATTTTTGCAGTTCGTTAGCATCAACTAAAGTAGTTTTCATTTTCTCTAACTCTTCTTCAATTGCCTTCTCCGCATCTGCCATAGCAACTCCTGGACTTAGCTTCCCTGAAACAACAAATAATCCTTTATCAAAATCACCCATCACATATGCGCTGATATCTGAAAATAATTTCTTGTCTTTTATTAATGCTTTATATAAACGAGAAGAATTACCACGCGATAAGATATCAGACACTAAATCGGTTGTATGATAATCTTCATCGTAACGTGAGCACATGTGGAAAGCTTTGTAAATACTATCAATTGGAACGTCACGTTCAACTGTTATAGCTCTATGCTCAGTTTGCTCAGGCTCAACTGGTAAATTACGTTTTGGTTTTTCAATTGCTGGAATTGGCTCAAACCATTTTTCTGCCAAACGTTTTACTTCAGCGGTTTCAACATTACCTGTAACAACCATTATTGCATTAGAAGGATTGTAATGCTTTTTAAAAAAAGCCTTTACATCATCCATCGTTGCATCTTCTATGTGCGAAATTTCTTTACCAATGGTTGCCCATTTATAAGGATGTTTTTTGTAAGCTAATGGACGCAACAACAACCATACGTCTCCGTAAGGTTGATTTAAATAACGTTGCTTAAACTCTTCAATTACAACGCTACGTTGAACTTCCAAACTCTTCTCAGAAAAAGCAAGAGACAACATTCTATCACTCTCTAACCAAAAAGCAGTTTCTAAATTGTTAGATGGTAAAGAACAATGATAATTTGTAACATCATTACTTGTCCAAGCGTTATTTTCGCCACCAACCATTTGTAGCGGCTCATCATAATTTGGAATATTAATACTTCCTCCAAACATTAAATGCTCAAACAAATGCGCAAATCCTGTTTTTGATTCGTCCTCATCGCGTGCACCAACATCGTATAAAATATTAACGCATGCCATTGGCGTAGAATCGTCCTTATGAACTATAACTTTTAACTTATTCTTAAGTGTAAACTCGTCGTATTTAATCATATCGCAAATGTAACCATTTATAGTATAAATGTGAATTAAAACAGCCCCTAAGTTTGCCTTAAAATTGGGATATTTTAACCTTTCTATTCACATTTTATTAGCTCATTATTGCTTCTTTCCAAGTTTTTTTGTTTCTTTAAATGATAGAAATACAAGCTTATGACTAAGTATAAACTAAAGGATATTAAAACTTATTCATCCGATGAGTGGATGAATGCTTCAACAAAAAAATACCGTATTGCTTTTGATCAAGAAGAGGTTGATTATATGCGTGTAGAGTTTGCTTTTTATAACAAACTTTTTGATGAAGAAGATTGGAACTGTAAAATCAATTTAAAATCGTTTCAACTAGAAGGTGCGAACCGTAAAGAGCTATGTGATCTTGATTTAGACAAAACAATTTCGAAAGAAGAGAATATAGTTTATGTACGTGATGGTTGGGGCGTTCCAACACATGGGCAATTTTGGAAAAAAGGCGACTATTTATGGGAAGCCTATATTGATGGAACATTGGTAGGCTCCCGTAAATTTCATATAAACGAAATTGGCAAAGTAACTAAAACCAACAATCCTTATTTTAAAGTTAAAACGCTTAAGTTGTATTCAGGCGATTATGAAGGCTGGAAACAAACCAAAGCGCAACGCAAATACCTTAAAAAATTCAACAGAAACACAACTAAATATTTGTGGGTCGAGTTTGACATTCAAAACCTAGTTGATAAAGATTATAACTACGAATTGTTCTTTAATTTTTATGATGATGCTGGGCAGCACAAAGGACAAGTAATGCGTGAAGGATTTATTGATAAAGGAAAAAAAGATTACAGTTATTGCTTTGAAGCTGGCTGGGGAAATGATAAAGAAGGCTCTTGGAAAGATGAACAATATACCTTAGAAATTCTTTTCATGGATACTTTGGTTGCAGCTGTATCCTTTGATGTTGGAACTGAAGAAGAAGAAGGAACACCTGAACTTATTACTTCCATTCAACAAACAATATCTTCAAGCGGGGCAAGCAGTGAACAAAAGAAAACAGAAGGCGGAGATGCGCAAGTAGAAGAAAAAACACTTGAACAATTATTAGAAGAATTAGATAATTTAATTGGTTTAGAAAGTGTAAAAACAAGTATTAAAGAAAATATCACTTATTTAAACTTCGCTAAACTTAGACAGGAAAAGGGATTCAAAGACTCATCCAAAATAAATTTACATAGCATATTTACTGGTAATCCTGGAACAGGTAAAACTACGGTAGTAAAAATGCTAGGTAAAATTTATCAAAAAATGGGCTTGCTTAGTAAAGGTCATGTACACGAAGTTGACCGTGCTTTGCTTGTTGCAGAGTTTATTGGACAAACTGCACCTAAAACTAAAAAAGCAATTGAAGATGCTAGAGGTGGAATTTTGTTTATTGATGAAGCCTATTCACTTGCGCGTGGAGACGATGATAGCAAAGACTTTGGCAAAGAAGTAATAGAAATATTACTAAAAGAAATGAGTGATGGAAAAGGTGACATTGCCATTATTGGTGCAGGTTATCCAAAGGAAATGGAAATATTTTTAGAATCGAATCCTGGATTAAAATCACGTTTCTCCCATTACTTTAATTTTGAAGATTACTTACCAGAAGAAATGCATGCAATCGCATTATTTGCAGCAAAAAACAAAGAGGTAGTTTTTACGCCAGAAGCCGAAAATTATTTAAAAGAACAATTAATTGAAGCTTATCGCAAGCGCGATGAAAGCTTTGGTAATGCTCGTTTTGTGCATGGTGTGGTAGAAGAAGCGAAAATGAATATGGGAATCCGTTTAATGAAATTACCAAACGTTGCTGAACTTACCAAAGAAGATTTTGAGGTTATTTTATTGGAGGACGTAACTCCAATTTTTGCAGCTAATCAACGCAAAAAACTTAATCTAAAAATTAACGATAAAGATTTACAACTTGCTTTATCTGAGCTGAACGACTTGATTGGCATGGATAACATCAAACAAGAAGTGTTTGAGTTGACAAAGCTGGTTAAGTTTTATAACGAAACAGGAAAAGATGTAGTAAACAAATTTTCGCTACATAGTATTTTCACTGGTAATCCTGGAACAGGTAAAACAACACTTGCTCGCATTATTGCTAAAATTTACAAAGCCCTTGGTTTATTAGAGCGTGGGCATGTTGTAGAAGTTGACCGTGAAGGATTAGTGGCAGGTTATGTTGGACAAACTGCCATTAAAACTGCTGATAAAATTGAAGAAGCAATGGGCGGAATTTTATTTATTGATGAAGCTTATGCATTAAGTGAAGGAGGTGGTGACTATAATTTTGGACAAGAAGCAATTGAAGTTATTTTAAAACGCATGGAAGATGCGCGGGGCAAGTTTGGCGTGATTGCAGCTGGTTATCCAGATAACATGTCGAAATTTGTTGAATCGAACCCTGGCTTAAAATCACGATTTGATAAAACTTTCCATTTTTACGATTATTTGCCTGAGCAAATGATGGACATTGCTAGGATGATTTTGAAAAAAGAAGGATTAAAAGCCAATGCTGAAGCCGACAAACACCTAAGTGAGTATTTTACTAAACTATACGAAACACGCGATAAGTTTTTTGGAAATGCACGTAGTGTAAGGCAAGTAATGGGCGAAACCATTAAAAATCAAAACCTACGCATGGCTTCTATGACTGCAAGCGAACGAACAAGGGAATTATTAGACACCGTTATTTTAGAAGATGTGGCAGAATTTGTGGTTGTTGAACAAAAACAAACAACAACACTTGGATTCCGCTTAAACTCTTAAAAATAAGTTCTTTTAACTCTTAAATTTTACCTTTAGAATTGGCGATAAGCCATATTATTTACTTATTTTTGTTGTCCCAAATTTTTGTTATGATTTTACCTATTGTTGTTTACGGAGATCCAGTTTTAAGGAAAGTATGTGTTGACATCGAAAAAGACCACGCTGGTTTAGAAAAACTAATTGCAGATATGTTCGATACAATGAACAATGCAAGTGGTGTTGGTTTAGCTGCTCCACAAATTGGAAAAGCTATTCGTTTGTTTATTGTTGATACACATCCTTTTGTTGATAGCGACGATGAGGAAGATGATGATGAATTTACAAAAGAAGAACGTGAACAATTAGAAAAATTTAAACGTGTATTCATTAACGCACGCATGATTGAAGAAGTTGGGGAAGAATGGAAATTTAACGAAGGTTGTTTAAGTATTCCTAAAATTAGAGAAGATGTTTCTCGTAACGAAGAAATAACAATTGAATACTACGACGAGAAATTTAAAAAACATACCGAAACTTTTAATGGTTTAATTGCACGTGTTATCCAGCACGAGTACGACCATATTGAAGGAAAATTATTTACAGATAAAATTTCTCCACTTAGAAGAAAACTAATAAGCGGAAAACTTACAGATATCAGCAAAGGAAAAATTGGAGCCGATTATAAAACAAAAGTATATGTTGCTAAGAAATAATTTTTTTATGATTGCGATTGCACTTGTATCATCTTTGATGTTATCCTGCTCAAGCGGGGCAAATGAACCAAAAGACGACACAAAAGTAAAACCAGACAGCACAGTTGCTGCAAAAGATGACAACTCTAAGCCTGGCTTATTAAAAAAAATTAAAGCATTAGAAGATACCTTGTATGCTTCTGAAGTATTAGATAAAAAACTTGGTAACAGAGCAATTGCTATGTATCAAGAATTTCATAAATATTATTGGCAAGATACCATTTGTGCTGATTTCCTTTTTAAAGCAGCTGAAATAGCCGATAACATGGGCTTCCCACAAAAAGCAATCGACTTGTATCAAGATTGTTACGAATACTATCCTCAATCAAGCCTTGCTCCATATTGTTTATTTAGACAAGGAAATATTTATCAGTTTACTTTAAGCGATTATGTGGAAGCAAAAATTCGTTACAACGATTGCAAAAAAGAATACCCAAAATCTCCAGTAACTCAAGATGCCATTAACCTAATGAACAACGTTGCCAAAGGAGATGTGGATATGGTTAGAGAGTTTGAAAAGAAAAACGGAGTGAAGAAATAGTTGTTGTTTAGATTCAGGACGTCAGGAATCAAGAGACAAGACTTATACTACCAAACGAAATCTCTCCGTGAAACTTTGTGCTCTCTGTGTCTCTGTGGTAAAAAAACAATAGACGCAAAGTAAATATAAATTAACCACGGAGACACGGATTACACGGAGAAACACAGAGGTTAAAATCACCAAGTAAGTAAAATGCGTCCTGACTCCTGCATCTTGCCATCCTGATTCTAAACTTAACGCATCATCGAAGTGCGCTTCACCAAGTAAGCACGTAAAATTGAATCGAAGCCTTCGTTTATGTTCGCTTCTACAAAATCAATGTGGTATTGTGCGCAACGAAGTTTTAGGTCTTCGTGGAAAGTTTGAATTTGACTTAAATAATTTTGTTTTATATCAGTTGGATTTACTTTTAACTCTTCTCCGCTTTCCATATCAATAAAGCGATATGGGCGGTTTTCGAATTCGAACTCCAATTCTTTTTCTTTATCGGTAACATGAAACATAATTACCTCATGTTTTTTATGACGCAAATGTTGTAATGCCGAAAACAATGCTTCGAAATCTCCATTGCTCTCAAACATATCGCTAAAAATAACAATGAGCGAGCGCTTGTGTGTTGTTTCTGCTATTTGATGTAAGGCATCTGCAGCATTTGTTCTATGTTTTATTTCGGGCTCGTGTAACTTCATTAGTTTTTCTAACTCGGTGTACAAAAGCTTGTGATGAACATTGCTCGAACGCGCATTAAAATGTTCGTTCACCTGCTCGTCAAACACGCTAAGACCAATGGCGTCGCGCTGACGTTTTAATAATTCGATTAAAGATGCAGCGCATTTAATCGAGAAATTTATTTTGTTTTCTTGTTTTTCGTAGTTCTTTCCCTCTTCAAAAGGGAAGTACATAGATGAAGAAGAATCAATCACAATTTGACAACGTAAATTTGTTTCTTCTTCGTAACGTTTTACAAACAGCTTTTCGCTGCGTGCAAATAATTTCCAATCGATGTGTCGTGTTGATTCGCCCGAGTTGTATAAGCGATGCTCAGCAAACTCTACAGAGAAACCATGAAAGGGACTTTTATGTAATCCAGTAATAAATCCTTCAACAACTTGCCTTGCAAGAAATTCAAGCGATGAAAATTGTTGAATGCTTTGATCGTGAAAGATGCTCATTACTTGGATTTATGAATTGAAAAAAAAGGCTGTATTAAAGATAATTTGGGTGTCTGTTCTCGACTGCGCTCGAACTGACAATTAAATGTCGTTTGAATCGAAGTCGAGTGTCATGTCGAGCGCAGTCGAGACATGAACACAACCGAAATGTTTTAATACAGCCTTAAATAATTATATCTGTGCTTGTAACTTAGCAGCAAGCGCTGCCTTTGGAACTGCACCAACTTGTTTGTCTACAATTTCACCGTTTTTGAAAATTAATAAAGTAGGGATGTTACGAATACCGTAGTTTGCAGAGATTTGAGAGTTTAAATCTACATTCACTTTTCCTACTACTGCTTTTCCGTCGAAATCCTTTGATAATTCTTCAACGATTGGTCCAACCATACGGCATGGTCCGCACCACTCTGCCCAAAAATCTACTAATACTGGTTTGTCTGATTTTAATACTAACTCCTCGAAGTTCGCGTCTGTTATTTCTAATGCCATGATAATTAAGTTTTGATTTAAATTTTTATAAATATATACCTTCTTTCCCTAATCAATCATTAAACCAAGCTGTTTTTTCTGACAAAATGACTTTTTGCTGTTAAAAAATTAAAATTGCTATATTTATGTTTCCAAACACAAAAACACTATATCATGAACAGAACAGCATTAATAACAGGTAGCACTAGCGGAATAGGATTAGGAATTGCAACAGAATTTGCAAAAGCTAAATACAATATTGTTTTTAACGGACTTGAGCCAAACGGGGCAGAAATAGCTGCAAACATAGGCAAGCAATATGGCATAGAAACCCTATTTTTTCCTGCCAATATGATGAAGCCCGATGAAATTAAAGACATGGTTACAAAATCTACCGAAAAGTTTGGGAAAATTGATGTGTTAATATGTAATGCAGGTATACAACACGTTGCTCCTATTGATGAATTTCCAGAAGATAAATGGAATGCAATTATTGCTATTAACTTAACTTCTGCTTACCACTTAACAAAAGCAGTGTGGCCTAAAATGAAAGAACAAAAATTTGGACGTATCATCAACATCGCATCTGCGCATGGTTTGGTGGCTTCTGAATTTAAATCGGCTTATGTTACCTCTAAGCACGGTATTGTTGGTTTAACAAAAGTATTAGGTTTAGAAGGCGCTCCGTATAATATTACCTGTAATGCAATTTGCCCAGGTTATGTAAAAACTCCTTTGGTAGAAAAACAAATTGCCGACCAAGCAAAAGCACATAACATGAGCGAAGCAGACGTAGTAAGTAAAGTAATGCTTTACAAACAAGCAGTAAAACAATTTGTATCTGTTGAAACAATAGGACAATTAGCTTTATTCTTAGCTTCTGATAATGCAAACACAATTACTGGTACCGCAATGCCTGTCGATGGTGGATGGAATGCGCAGTAGTTTTTTACTATCTTAAATTAACTAATGCATTTGCCGTATGAAGAATATACTTGTATTTATCTATATTTCTTTTAGTATTATTTTATTCGCTTGCTCTGAAAACAAAAAGTCAGAAATCGAAATAATTAAATTAGACTTATCTAAAGATTTAATCCTTACAATGGCGACGGCAGATTCAACACGTTTTGTTCCAAAATCTGAAACTGATACACTAATTAAAATATACTCAAAGAATAATTTGACAGTAATTCAGAAAGAAAATCTTACTGTAACAAGTATTATAAAAATGAAAGATAGCGTTAAAACTTTCGTTGGAGAATATTACACTAATGGTCAATTGAAAGGGAAAATACCATTAAATACATCAGGAGAAATGAATGGTGACGTTAAGTATTATTATGAAGATGGAAGAATAAGAGGCTTAGGTCATTTTAAATCAGGAAAAAAGACGGGAATTTGGAAAAAATTCAATGAAGATGGTGAGTTAATTTCAACAGAAACTTTTAATTAATCGAGCAATAGAATTTAAATGATGAACCTAATTAAATATTTGATTGCATTATTTTTATTATCTAGTTGTGATATTGGAAAGTACAAAATATATGACATGGGTAATGATGAGTATGTTTCAGTAGATAAATTAATTGAAAGTGGTGAGTATAAACCCGAAATTTGTAATGGAACATTTGATAAACTAATTAAAACAGTACCTCCTACTATTAATATAAGCGCAACAAAGAATCTAAACGAGCTACTAAACAAATGGGCTAATAATGAAGAGGCTTATCGATGGGCAAAAGGCGACAGTATTAAATTTGCACATAACCAAAAAGACATCTACGAGTTAACAAAATATAAATACACTTATATTTTGTCAGAAAAACCAATTCATGTCTTCTCAACTTGTACAATTGTCTGGCATTACAAAGAAAGAGATTACTTCCCTTTATTCATACGAATTGACGATAAGGGTGATATTGTCGGAGAATACTCGGATGATAATATTATTCAAAACCCATGTGATGAGGAGTATAATTGCGAAAAATTTTGAAACTCGCTTTCTTTCCTAATCCAAAAACATCCAATTCCAATTTTTCTCACTAATTTTGTTCTCAAATGAACAATACCATTATCATACTTTTTTCCATCATCACAATATTTCTTATTGGGATAATTGTTTATTTATTGTTGCGCAACAATGCTATTAGTAAAAAAAATCAGCGTTTAACAAGCGATTACAAGCAATTGGAGAACAAAATTAATTCCATCGATTTGGAGGGAATTAAATATAAAATGAATCCGCATTTGTTTAAGAATATACTTAACTCCATCCAATCGCACGCTTACCAAACTTATTTTTCGCTTGATAAACTAAGCAATGTATTGGATTACATACTTTATGAAACCGATAAAAAATACGTTTCGGTAAAAGATGAAATAACATTTGCTTTGAGTTTGATAGAAATAAATAAATTAAAACTAAGTCCCTTGTTTGATTTACAAATTAAAAACAAGGTAGATGAAAACCACGTGTTTTATGAGCAGGAATTACTTGCCCCGATGCTTACGGTTGATTTAATTGAGAATGCCTTTAAACATGCCGATACACAAAGCGGAGATGCTTTTATTTCTATTACCTTTGAGCTAAAAGATGACCACTTTACATTAACCGTTGCCAATAAAAGAAGCACAAAACCAGCGCTTAAAAAATCGAACAGCGGGATTGGCGCTGAGACTACAAAAAAACGTTTGGATATTGTTTACAAGGATTGCTACCAATTAGAGCAGTTTGAGGAAAACGATGTTTTCATTTCACACTTAAAAATAAACCTGTTTGAACACAAAGTTAAAGTGCTTGCTCTTGGATGATGAACTGCCGGGCTTAACTTACCTGCGTATGTTGTGCGAACAAATTCCAAACCTGGAAGTGGTAAAAGCATTTGACGACCCCGAAAAGTTTATTGAAGCATTGGGCACTTTAGATTATAATGTGTGTATCCTAGATATTGAAATGCCCAAGCTTAATGGTTTAGAGGTAGCCAAACAAATTAAAAACACACCTGTAATTTTTACCACAGCTTATAAAGATTATGCCGCCGAAGCTTTTGATGTAAACGCAGTTGACTACATTCGTAAACCCATACAAAAAGACAGGCTAGAACAAGCAATTGCCAAGGCTTCCATCATTTTAAATTCGCCACCTAAAGAAAAAAACTACGCACAATTTAATACCGACAAAGGCAAAGCATTATTGCTGTTTAACGAAATACTTTATATCACCTCTTCCGATACCGACAAACGCGATAAACTTGTTTACCTCGAAAACGAACAACGTTTAACCTTAAAAAACATCAGCTACGAACAGTTGTTGGCTATACTTCCTGCAAGCAAATTTTGCAGAGTAAATAAAAAAGATGTAATTGCTTTAAAAGCCGTGCAGTTCTACAGCCACGAAGAAATTATCACCAAGGTAATTCCGAAAAATGCGGAGCCAATAAAAATCCCTTTAAACGATACTTACCGCGCCGAATTTAAAGCTAAACTCGTTTAGAAAATTTTATTACATTTTTCTTGGCTTTTGTTACATTTTAAAACTTGCCCCGCTTTTACAGGCTTTTCAAAAGTTATTTTTGCAATAGCAAAACCCTTATGAAAAACATTCGCAACATTCTTTTTTACATTCTTGTTATTGGAGGCTGCACACTTTTAATGTATTTCATTGTAAAATCGGGTGAAACACAAGAAGCAACAAAAGTAACAACTGCCAAGGTGCACGCACCAAGCAGCGGCATTGAACAAATTACTGATACGCTACATCACAATGTTACACATCCGCTTGCGATTTTAATTTTACAAATCATCACCATTATTATTGCCGCGAGGATATTTGGTTTTCTATTAAAGAAGATTGGTCAACCTACAGTAATTGGAGAAATATTGGCTGGTATATTGCTAGGTCCATCCTTTATTGGAATGTACTTTCCTGAGTTCTCTAATTTTTTATTTCCAAAACCTTCCTTGCCCAATTTGCAATTCTTTAGTCAAATAGGTTTAATCCTGTTCATGTTTATTATTGGGATGGAATTAGATTTAAAAATTTTAAAGAAAAAAGCACATGAAGCATTTATCATAAGCCACGCAAGTATTATTTTCCCTTTTGCATTGGGGATGGGATTGGCTTATTTCATGTACCAACAGTATGCGCCAGCTAATGTAAATTTTCTTTCCTTCTCGTTATTCATTGGTATTTCGTTAAGTATAACCGCATTCCCAGTATTAGCACGCATTGTGCAGGAAAGACAATTAACTAAAACACGCGTAGGAGCCATTGCCATAACTTGCGCCGCTGTAGATGATATTACTGCTTGGTGTATTTTGGCTGCTGTAATTGCTATTGTAAAAGCGGGTTCAGTTGTAAGTGCAATCTACACTGTGTTTTTAGCTATTGCGTTTGTAGTGTTGATGTTTAAATTAATTCGTCCTTTCTTAAAACGTGTAGGAGATATTTATGCGCATCAAGATAAATTAAGCAAACCCGTTGTTGCTATTTTCTTTGTTACGCTTTTAGCATCATCCTATCTTTCCGAAATAATTGGCATACACGCCTTGTTTGGTGCGTTTTTAGCTGGTGTTATTATGCCGCAAAATTTACACTTCCGTAATATATTTATTGAAAAGATAGAAGATGTTTCGCTGGTACTATTACTTCCTTTGTTTTTTGTACTCACTGGTTTGCGTACAGAGATCGGATTATTAAATGATTCGAGCCAATGGTTAATGTGCGGAGTGATTATACTAATTGCAATTGCAGGTAAATTTTTAGGAAGTACACTTGCTGCGCGCTTCACCAAACAAAGCTGGAGAGACAGTTTAATTATTGGCGCATTAATGAATACCCGAGGTTTAATGGAATTAATTGTATTAAACATTGGTTTTGATTTAGGAATGCTTACACCACAAGTATTTGCAATGATGGTGATAATGGCTTTGGTAACCACCTTTATGACTGGGCCTGCATTGGATTTCATTAATTATATTTTGCCTGAGAAAAAATCAGAAAGTGGAGAAGAATTATCTGCTTACAAAAAATTTAAAATACTTTTTTCTTTTGGCGAGCCCGAGCAAGGAAAAAGCATGGTACGTTTAGCCAACAGTTTTGTAAATAAAACGCAGGAAAACACCTTGGTATCAGCCTTAAACATGGCTACCAGCAATGAGGTCCACCAATACAACATTAACGAATTAGAAAGAGAAAATTTTAAACCCGTTAAACGCGAGGCAAGCAAATACAATCTTACACTCCACACCTACTTTAAACCAACCTTAGATTACCAAAAAGAAATTATAGAAACAGCCAATGATGGTCAGTACGATTTATTGTTAATTGGTTTAGGAAGATCTATTTACGATGGAAGCTTTTTAGGCCGCTTGCTAGGAGTTACCAGTAAAATCATTAACCCTGAAAAGCTTTACAAAACAATTATTGGTAAAGAAAAAATATTAGAAGAAAACGGTTTTGATGATAAAACAAATTCATTGTTAAATTCAGTAAAATGTAGTGTAGGTATTTTTGCAGATAAAGGTTTAAAGAAAGTGGATGATGTAGTGTTAGTTGTTACTTCTGATGATGATATTTTTATGTTGCCATACATCCAAAAACTAATTTCCAATAATGAATCGCGCGTGGCGGTAATTGATTATTACGGCAAGGTAAAACAAAACACTACTTTTAAAGAAAGCATACGAGCAATTGAGCAAACCGCTCCTAACCACATTGCCTTGTACGATAAAAACAAAATCACAACACAATTTCTTGCAGAAATTGATTTAACACTCATGAGTTCCAATGCTTGGAAAGAGTTTGTAGAAGCCGAAGCGGAATGGTTTTCGAGTGTTTCCTCAGTGTTGATTTTGAGAAAGTAACGATTTAGCCTCAAAAGAAAATAGAAATAACAATTTCATCTCCTTTTGCACTTTTACTTACAATCGCAGGAAAAATCAAATCTTTCATTTTAATTAGTAAAACTATTTAAAGAATTGTTTTTAATTATTTTCATCTTGCATTTTAATTCTCCTTTATAAGTAATCGATACAATATACATCCCGCTTGCAAAGCTTGAAACATCAATTACTTCAAGACCTTCCCCTTTATTCAAAACATTTATTACTTTTCTACCTAACATATCATACATTTCTATTAATGAGCCTTCAGGGGCATTTTCAACTTTTATAAAATCACTTGTTGGATTTGGATAAATAGTTATGGAAGCTACTTGCCCTCTACAATTACTTGCATCTATAATATCAGAGTAATTTACATTCCCACTATTATCAATTTGTTTAAGGCGGTAATACCTTTTTTCTTCACTAAACCTATCATAATATTCGAAATTGGTTTGTCCATTTGCTTCAACTACCTGTTTCTGTTCATACCAAACAGCATCTATGCTTGCTTCCAACACAACTTGTCCAAAATTAGGACTTGCAAATTCCCAGCTTATCTTATTTTTTCGCCAACACAATCTGCATGGAAATAATTTGTTTTAACAGAAAGTATTGATGTTTCTGCCAAAGCAAAATCATCAAACAACAAATAAGCGTAATTACTTCCAGAGCCATTATCAAATTTTCCGGTTGCTGCATCTGTATCAAAATTGCCAATAGTAATATATTGCCACGCTGCAGTTGCAGTAATTGTTAAAGTAACTTGCTGCCACGTATTAGTAGGGAAAGCGCCAACAGGTGTTTTAATTTGTGGAGTAACGGGCATTAAAGTACTTGTAGCATTGCAAGGAGCAGAAACATTTGTACAAGGTGGTGCGGCCGTTGAAAAATAAGCTCCTATTTCATCTATCGAATATCTAGATTGAGAAGATTTCCTCACATAAAAAGTTAATGTATAGTCAGTACCTGCAACTAAAGGACTTGATAAATTAGCAATTAAATACTCACGGTTTAAAGCTACAGTACGATAGCAAAAAAGTCCAGCCAAACCATTCCCCGAGTTTGCAGTTCCCGCACCTTGCCCATTATTGCTCGGCATAAAAGAACAGAAGCCTCCATTGTTATATGCTTCAGGAGTTCCATAATTATCGGATGAACCTAAATTCCAAGGCGAGGTATATGGTATTTGGCTAATGTTTGTTGGGCAAGGACTCACTGTTTCAAAACCAGGATTTGAAATTAAATTTTGTGCAGTCACATTTACAAATGCGAGAAAGAATAAATAGAATAAGTAATTTCTTTTCATGTTCAGATTTTTTTAGCGAACTAATTCAATAAAGCCATTTGATTCATGTTGTTTTTTATCATTCCCCTCTGCCTTTAAAATATAATAGTAAGTGCCATCATTTAAATTTTTACCATTGCCAATAGTACCATCCCAAACTGGAGAACTAGGAGTTAAAGAAAAAAGATAATGACCCCAACGATTGTAAATACCCATTTCGTAGTCCGAAATTTCAATTGTCTTTATTTGGAAAACATCGTTTACACCATCGCCATTAGGCGAGAAAATATTCGGAACTTCAATAGAACTCACAGGCTCTTTGCATGGGCTTTCATCTAAAGGAATTACAGTAAGTTTAACGGTATCCTTATCATTACAAATTCCATTTGAAACGGTTAAAACAATAAGTGATGTTTGTTGAGCAACAATAATTGCAGTATCATTATTTATTCCAACACTCCACACATAAGTTCCGCCGCCGGTTCCTACTAACACCAAATTATTTCCTTCACAACTTGTTACATCACTTCCTGCATCTGCAATTGGTTTAGCAACTACATTTACTTGTACACTATCCGTATTAGCGCATTGCCCCGTTGTAGTACTTGCATAAAATGTTGTTGTAATTAATGGTGATACATTTATTGTATTATTTGTTAATCCATTACTCCAAACAACCGCGCCAGAAGAAACAGCGGTTAAGCTTGTTGATTGCCCTTCGCAAATTGTTTTATCATTACCTGCATTAATAAGAGGTAGTGCAATTATAGTTACGGTAACAGAATCTTTAGAAACACAATACACATTAGAAACACTTACCCAATAATTAGTAGTTGCAGTAGGCTGCACACTAATGGTTCCATTAGTACTTCCTGTTTCCCAATGATAATTACCTATTCCGTTTACTTCTAATGAAACACTTTGCCCAATACAAATACTTGTATCATTGCTAACGTTTATTGGTGGGGCAGCTACCGTAGATATAGCAACTGTATCCAAATCAACACACACACCATTTGAAATACCTACCACTAAATCTCTATCACCATAAACTTCAATTGTAATATCAGCACTTGTTGTTTGCACTGTACCAAATGCTCCATCGTACCATTGGTAAGAAGTCCCACCACTTGCAACTAAACTAAGCATAGCGTTTTCGCACACAGTTGTATCGCTTACTACATTTCCATTTGGCAAAGGAATTACATTAACTGAGTAAGTAGAAGATGAAATTGCCCCGCTTGCATCTTTAATATCTAAAGTAAAAAGTGAATCGCTCATTGCAGTTGTAACAAAAGAAACATTGGTACTAAAACCTGTATTGTTCCAATTGTATTGATAGGAAGGGCTTCCCCCTACTCCATTCGCTGTTAAGTTTATTTGTGAACCATAACATACATTGTTGGCACCTGTTATAGAAACAGATAATGGAGAAGCTACTGAGCAATCAGTTACACTAACATCATCTAGATAATAATAAGATGTTTTACTTGATTGCCAAAAATCTAATTCAGTTGTATCTTGATTTGCATTGGAACTAAAAGAACCAATAGTGATATAGTTTTCTCCACCAACTGCAGTAAAACTTCCACTTACTTGCATCCAATTATTTCTGCTGGTTAGTTGGTTAGAACTTGGATTTACTACTTGTGGTGTAACAGGTAAGTGAGCAAAATTAAATGGATCTGGTGCATACATAGTACTTGAGAAATAAGCACCCAAATCATTTACTGCCATATCCGAATTATAATCACCCCAGGAATCTTGTGCATCTGATAAATTCACATAAAAGCTAACACAGTAGGTATGCCCCGCTATCAAAGGTGCGCGCAATTGTGCGTGCAAGTATTCGCGTACTTCACTCGTCCACATACCTTGTGCTGCAAAAAAACCTGCATACGAATTTCCAGAGCGAGGTGTTTGGTTTCCACAAATATTAGTTGGAACAGATTGCGAACCAGTGCTGCAAGTATTAAACAAATCACAAGTACCACGAGCTGATTTCCACGGAATCGCAATATTTAATTGTCCTTCAGCATTGGGGCATCCTGATAGTGTATCAAAATTCCCATTTACAACTAAGTTTTGTGCACCTAATATAATGCAGGCTATCAAAAAAATGATTACTAAAATTATTCTTTTCGCTGTCATCTTTCTTATCTAATTAAATTAACTTGTCCATTGTAATCCTTTTGAGATCCTTTGCTATCCTTTAATCGAATGTGATATATATAAACTTCCACCTTTGATATTTCAGATTTATTTTTTACTACGCCATCCCAAGGTTTTTCATACTCGTTACTTTCATAAATTTTCTCACCCCATCTATTGTAAATGCTCATACTAAAATCGGTGAAGTTTGAACCATAGCCCGTAAACACATCATTTAAGCCATCAGCATCGGGAGTGAAAGAATTAGGAATGTAAAATTCAAATTCAGGCAATACTTTAATACAAGTTGTGCTTGTAGTTTTACAACCCAAACTATTTTCGGAAGTAAATACTGCGCAAAAATTTCCAGTGTCTTTGTATGTATGTAAATAATTTGTTGCCTCGCATAAAGAAATAATTGAACCGTCTCCAAAATCCACGCTGCAATTAACTGCATTCGAACTTTCGAAATTAAACTCAACATTAGGCTCATATTCGCTTACTTGAAAATCAGTTGAAGTAATCGCATTTAGTGGAACCGAAACAGCATGCACAGAGCCATTCACCGTAAATGTATCTCTACATCCACCAAAAGACTCTGCAACTAAACTTACATTAAAAACACCTGCGCTTGTATAATTATGTGTTGGGTTTTCAAAATTGGAGCTTGCACCATCTCCAAACATCCATGTGTATGCCACTGCATTTTGCGATTGATTAATAAAACTTGTATTAAAAGGGATGCATAATGTATCGCTGCCTGCAAACAATGCAATTGGTGGTGCAGATACATTAATTAAATGACTTGCTATGCTTTGGCATCCTTGAGGGTCAACAACTGTTAACTCATAATTGGTAGTTGCTATTGGTGAAACCACAATCGTGCTTGCATTGGGACCTGCCCCGTGCCAATCATAATTGTATCCTGCATTTCCACCTGTTACTTGTGCTGCTAAATTGGTTGATGTTCCAGCACACAATTGTGACGCTCCGTTTATTTGCAATGTTAAAGGAGCAGGCTGGGTAATAGTAACAGTTTGCGAATAATTACAAGCAGCAGCATCACTAACACTAAAGGTATAAGTACCTGCACCTAAATTAGTGATTGTATTTGCATTTATATTTCCTGGATTCCATGTAAATGAAAGTGGTTGTGTTCCTCCAGAAATTGTTGCAGTAGCAAAGCCATTACTTAAACCTGCACAAGTAATATCGCCGGTTTCAATTTCAACAGTTGGTAATTGTGCAACAGTAATTGTTACATCATCCGTAGCAGTACACGCACCATTACTTACAGTTAAAATATAGTTTGTAGTAGTGCTTGGAGCAACCAAAATACTTTGTGTTGTTTGAACAGGATTGGTATTCCATGCAAAAGTACCTGAGCCACTGCCTGTGAGTGTAGTGCTGCTACCTTCACAAATAACATCATCAATGCCGGCATTGGCTACAGGAGTTTGCACCACGCTAACTAAACATGTATCGGTAAAACTTACACCATTCGCATCTGTTGCTGTAACAGTATAAATAGTTGAAGTAAGTGGACAAATATTTATTGTGTTTCCTGATAAATTACCTGGTTGCCAAGCAAATGAAATTCCACTTGCAGAACCAACTGAAGTTGCAGAAATTGTATTACAAGCACCTGAACAAATTTCTGTGCCATTAGCAACAACTCCAGAAAAACAATTGCCTACCGTAATTGTTATTGTTTCATCAATACTCTGTGGCATACCACATGAAGTTAAAGAAGTTGTTGTTAAAGTATAAGTAGTAGTTACAGATGGGCATACTGTAATATTTGCTGCAGTGGCTCCACTAGGTTGCCACAAGTAAGTATAAGAACCTGATAAACCACTAGCAGTAGTAGTTAAAACAGAACAATTGCCTGGGCATATAGAAGTAGTATCGGCTACAATTTGAACATCCAATGGCGTTGAACAAACCTCATATAAATTTACATCATCAATATACATATAGTTAGCAGGATTGGTGCCTGTCATTTGCGTATTGGCATCATCTCTAAAATTTCCGATAACAATGTATTCCTCATCACCTGTTGCACAAAAAGTTCCTGTAACGGTAACACAAGTTGCACCTATGTAATTAGCTTCTTCGTTTTCTATTTGAGGTGCTGCATTAATTATTGAGCCTGGTCCAATAAATTGCTGACCTCCATTCATTTCGTCTATGTCGATTATTCCTTGTCCATGAAACCAAGCGCCAATACCATCGCAAGTACTCATTATATTTCCTGCTGCTCCAACTTTTGATTTCACAAGCATCGAAAAACAATATGTTTTTCCTGCAACTAAAGGAGCTGCTAATTCTGATTGAACATACTCTCTGCCATTGGTGAATGATGTATGAGTAAATAATCCCACACGTGCCCCACCCATTATGCAAGAGTTATTTGCCGCATTTGTTGAACCTGCACATGTACTAAAATAATCGGGAGTTGAACCCGCCATTGTACTAGCATTAAACGGCTCTGTTCCTATCCAACCGTAAACCGGACTTACATTGGTGTATAATTGAATGTCATTAACAGAACAGTTTGCCGTTGCAGTTTCAAAACTTCCATTAACAATTAAATTTGCCCCACATGTATTTGTGCATTGTGAGTTTGCGAATTGCACAAGAGCAACAAAAATTAGCGTCGAAAATATTTTTTTTATTTTATTCATAGCAGCACTTTTTGTAAATGTATGTTAGCGAGCAAGCCTAATACAAAATGAAAAAGCGCTACTGTATTAGTTGCAAAGAAGCGAATTAGCAAAAAACAACACTATAAACAAATGATAATCAATAGTTTATGATTAAACAAAAATATTAGTTTTCAAAATTTTACTTTGTTGTTTCAGGAAAGATTCTACATTTGTTGTACAATGAAAGAAGTACAAAATGATAGTTCGGGGGCATGTACATTAATTAAACGATTAAATAAATCGGAGCGCTCGTATATCACAAAAAAGCTTTCTGCATCAAAAGGAAATAAATTACATCAACAACTTTTTGATATTGTTACAAAAACAAGTTCGTTTGAAGAAGAGGAAATTAAACAACTTTTTAAATCAAGTACAAAGTCGGTTAACTATACGCTTATAAAAAGTCAGTTGTTTGAATTGCTACTAAATTATTTAAGCGAATTAAATGCTGATAGTTCCCTTGAACTTGAATTAATTCAAAAACTGAAACAGGCTTCTATACTCTCCGAGAAACTTTTGAGGCAACAAGCAATGAAAATCGCGCATTCGGTACTTAAAGAATCTGAGAAACAAGATTTTTATGCAATTCAACTCAAAGCATTGGAGCAGATTATTGAATTGGCCATTCGGCTTCAAGACCTTGATGAGATTGAGAAAGCAGTTGGGAAAGTAAGCGAGCTAATTAAAAAACAAGAAACGCATTTACACTTATTCCAATTAACACACCAAGCCAATTACACATTTTTTAAATTAAGTGCAAAGCCCGAGTTTAAATCTCTTTTTGAAGCGCTAAAAGAAAAAATTGTTGAACCAAAAGATCAATCCATAAAAATTCAATCTGCATATCATCATTTAAAAGGCTTTGTTACCATGGTGTATGATTGTGATTATGAAAAAGCACTATATCATTTTAAAAAAAATCTAGAACTCCTTGGCAATAATGTAGAGTATATAAATGCTCATCCTCAAATTTATCAAACTGCTTCAATGAATGTAGCTATTTGTTCACAGTCGATAAATGATGAAAAAGGATTTTGGATAGCGCTTGAAAATGCAAACCGCATTAAAAAATCCACAGATTATGAATATGCCGATCGACTTGGAAATATTACCATACTAAAACAATCTTTTCTTCAAGACAGAAATAAGCACCGAGATTCGATTGAACTAATAGAAAATTTGGGGGAAGAGCTAAGTACTAATTTAAACCAAATGCCAGACGGCGTTAGGCTTGTACTTTCTATTAACTGTGTACTCTCTTACTCATATTGTAAAGATTGGAAAAAAGCATTAAAATGGAACAATGCAATTTTAAACGAGCAAATTGATGTAGCAAATGATTTAGTTTGTTTTAATAAAATGATGAACTTGATTATTCATTACGAATTAAACAACCTAGATTTAATTGAAACATTATTACCGAACATATTCCGCTATTTAGTAGCTCGTAATTATTACAATAGTAGTTTTAAATTGGTTTACGACTTTTTTCAAAACCTTACAAAAGATTATAGTTTGGAACAAGAAATAAAACTTTTGAAGCAATTAAACAGCGAGCAACAAAAAATCATGAATGTGCCAGGTTTTAATTTGCAAGAGGTTTATCAATTCATTGTTGATTGGTCGAGCGAAAAACTTACAAGAATAGGGAAAAATTAAAGACTTATTTCTCATTCGATTTTCCTTAATTATTCTAATTTATCTTTTTAAAATACATTTCTGATTTTAACAACAGTAAAACCTGACACTGCTCGGTAACTAAGCCTATTTTAGTAGTCCAAATCGTTTTAATCTGCTAAACAAAAGATTCAATAAATTTTGCCCCTACAACTTGTACAAATTTGATTTTCTAAAAATAATCTATATCTTCACCCTTCTACATGTCAAAGAAAAAAATCATAGTTTTTTCGGGTGCTGGTATTAGTGCCGAAAGCGGAATTAAAACATTTCGTGATAGCGGTGGACTATGGGAAGAATACAAAATAGATGATGTAGCAACACCTGATGCTTGGAAAAGAAATCCAACATTGGTTACAGAATTTTACAACTTACGTCGTAAACAAGTAATGGAGGCTAAACCAAACGATGCACATTACTTTTTTGCTGAACTTCAAAAGAAATACACTGTTCAAGTTATTACCCAAAACATCGATGATTTGCATGAGCGTGCAGGTTCACGTAATGTTTTGCACTTGCATGGAGAAATAATGAAAGTACGTTCATCGGTTGATGAAAATTTAGTTTACCCATTAAAAAAATGGGAAGTTAAAATGGGTGATACTTGTGATAAAGGTTCTCAACTTCGACCACATATTGTTTGGTTTGGAGAAATGGTTCCTAATATGGATGTTGCTGCCGAAATGATTATTGATGCAGATTATTTTATAACTGTAGGAACTTCCTTAAATGTTTATCCAGCTGCTGGTTTAATTGAGGTAGCAGCTCCAAGCATTCCAAAATACCTAATCGACCCAGGTAATTTTGACTTAGTACATTTGGATAACTTAGTTCATATAAAAGAAAAAGCTGTTCAAGGTGTTGAACAGCTTAAAAATATCTTCTAAAAAATCTTACTCGCTATAAGTGGTGTGATTAGTCGAAGCTCCTAACATTTTACCATATCCTGGACTCCAGTTATAACGCAAACAAAACTCAAAACCACCTTTCGATTTACTTGCAGTTGATAAATTAGAAAGATTAAAATCATAAGATAGTCCTAAAGCATATTTATCATACTCAACTAAAGCTGTTGGTATTAAAGCATCTTTTAATCTATATTGCAATCCAGCAGAAACTGCAAATGCTTTTTCATTATTTGTATGAACTGATTGTTCGTGAATTATAAACCTGAACAAAGAAGAAACAATTAATTCCTGCGTTTTACCTTGACGTTGGTAAATTACACCTGGTGCAATACTAAAATTAGTTCCCTTTTTACAAAGCACTACAGTAGCATAACCATTGTAACGCATATTAATTTTATCATTTCCATCTAAATAAAAAGAATTTTTAGGTGTTGTAAAGTGATATACTGAAGCTCCAACATCCGCGCGTGTTCCATTATTTGAACTGATGTACAAATTACTTTCGCTATAATGCCAGTTTATTCCTCCTCCAAAATCTCCACGTGTAAATGAACCTGGTACAAAATTTTTCTCACCACTTTCAAAAGACTCTTGGTATTTAAATCCATCGTATTGGTTTGCCCATGTTAATTTATCTTCATTCTTCAATTTTCTTGTAGTAGCTCCACCTGTTAAGCCGATAGAAAGTTTACTGTTTTTGCTTGTTTTAATGATTGTAGCGAAATTAGCATTAAAAGCAGTTGTTCCAAATTTTGCATCACCAGCTACATCACTATAAAAATTAAAGCCTGCAGCTACATAAGCAGCTTTTAATTTTCTGTGTTTAAATGCGGTTTCAATATTTGCAGCGGTTGTTTTATAAGCAGAATTAAAACTTTTCCATTGGCTCTTATAATTTATATTAGCTCTAAAATCATAAGCAACACCCGTTAGTCCTGGATTTATAACAGTAGGCGCTTCACCATAAAGAGAATAATGTACATCTTGAGCTTTTGCCGTAAAACAAACGCTTAATACTACTCCTATAACTATTAAATAAGTTTTTTTCATGTTCATTATCTAACTAATGTAATATTACCCTTTTGACTAACTACTGTATTATCCGAAAGCACTGCATCCAAATAATAAACAAATACACCTGCATCCATTGCTTTACCTCCAAAAGTTCCATCCCAACCAATAGCTGCAATTTCTTTAACATCAGAACTAAAAACTTTATTTCCCCAACGATCAAAAATGCTGAAAATTACGCTTCTAATACAATTGTTGTTTAACACTTTCGCATAGTCATTAACTCCATCTCCATTAGGAGAAAAAGCAGTTGGAATAAAAACTTCTCCACAAACTTTCTGGACCTTGACCAGAATCGTATCCTTATCCTTACAACCCAAACTATTTGTTACTGTAACAATGTAAACAGTGTTAGCTTGCGGCGAAGCCTCCACAATTGATTGCCCAGTGTTATCTAATCCAGTGCTAGGCGACCAACTATAGTACTGGCCACCAGTTGTATAATTTAAAGCGTTTAATGTTACAGAGTTTCCTACTTCAATTGTTTCTGAAATATTGCCATTATTAATACCAGCAACGGGAGAGATTTTCACTCTTATACTATCAATCATTGTGTCCTTTTCGCCCAAAATGTTCGTTACGATTAACTTTACTTGATATTTACCACCAGGAGCATTTCCGCTTTCTACATTGTAACAAACTGTTGGATTTTTTTCATTTGATGTATCAGGAATACCACCATCAAAACTCCATGCATATGTAAGGGGTTGAATAACAGAAGTATCTTGAAAAGTAACACAAGAATATCTGCAAATAGTATGGTTATAAGAAAACCCTGCTATTGGAGGTCCACAAATTACAGGATACACAGTTACTGTATCTGTAGTATTTGAAAAACAATTTCCTGTAACAGTAAGTGTATAAACAGTAGTGTCTGTTGCAGAAACAATTGGATTTGCACAATTATTACATGATAATCCGAGCGAAGGCGACCAAGCAAAAGACATTGCATTTGGTGCACTAACCGTCATTGAAGTTGTATCACCAATACAATAGTAATTACTAAGTGCACTAGCAACCACAGGGCTTACAGGCAATGCAATAATTTGAGTTGATGCTGTTGCTGTACAGCCATTTAAAAAAGCAGTAACAGTATAAGTCCTTGTTGTATCAGGATTAGCCATCACATTTGCGCCAGTAACGGCACTTAATCCAGTACCTGGTGACCAAGTATACGTTGTTGCAGTTCCTGAAGCGGTTAATAATGTACCAGTACCTCCTAAACAAATAGTATCAAGTGTTGGACTTAATATAAGTGTTGGATTAGCGCTTATTGTTATAGTTGAAGAGGATGTAGCTCCTCCAGGCGTAACGGTTAAAGTAACAGTATAGCTTCCTGGTGCAGTAGGAGTAAATTGAGTATTTGGATTAGTAGAAGCTGAAAAACTTGCTGTTGTTGGAGTCGAGGTCCAAGCCCAAGCTGTTACACTTGCGCTACTTGGTAGAGCTGATCCATTTAAAGTAATTGGCACATTAACACAACCCGAACTAGCAGATAAAGTCATGTTAGGTGTAGGATTTTGTGCCTTTAAAAACAAAGGGAATAACAAACTCAATAAAATAATAAATAACGCTTTATTCAACTGAAACATAGCTTAAAAATTTAGCACGATTTTACGAAGAATTAATCTTATTAACAAATCTAATTTACTCAGAAATAGTATAAAAAGTGGCTTTTTTATCAAAAATCACATAAAATGCAAAAAATATTGCAGTTTCACTTTTTAAGAGGCATATTTCATTACTTTTGCGGCTTAATTTTTCGGAATAAATGGATAAAAATTCACTCATTGGCGTTGGACTTATTGGCGCCATTTTAATAGGTTGGTTATATTTTTCAGCACCAAGCAAAGAAGAAATTGCTCGAAAGCAATTTGTTCAAGACTCAATTGCGCAAGTTCAAATTAAAGAAGCGGAAAAACAAGCTCAAGCAATTGCAGTTGAAAAAAAGAAAGCAGATTCATTAAAAGTTAATGATACAACAATAGTTGCAATTGCTAATCTTTCTGATTCAGCTAAAGTAGTTTTAGAAGAGAAAAAACTAGTTGAGAATTTCAGAGACTTTGCTCCTGCTGCAAAAGGTAAAGAAGAGTTTATTGTTTTAGAAAATAATTTAATAAAAGTAAAACTTTCTACTAAAGGTGGTAAAATTGCTTCTGTTGAATTAAAAAAATATTCTCGTCCAAATAGTAAGGAAGCTTTGGTTTTATTTGAAGATGATAGTTTAAAACAATCACTTTTAATTAACGCCTATAATAACACTATCATATCAACTGATAGTTTATACTTTACAAGCGAAGAAAAAAGTAAAACTGCAAATGCAAGTATGCCAGCAGTTGCTAAACTAAGACTGAACACTTCAAAAGCAGATGCACACATTGAGTACAGCTATATTTTAAAAGACAACTCTTACAATGTAGATTACGACATTTCTTTTGTTGGAATGCAAAACATCATTAGTTCAAATAATTCTGAAATTATTATGGACTGGAATATGAAAATGCCTTCTCAGGAATTACATATTGAAAAAGAAAAACAAACTTCAGGTATATATTATCAAACAGCTGGAGAAGAAAAAGACGTTGACAATTTAAGTTTAGTTGCTAGTGAAGACAAATCTTTACCAGAATCACAAATAAAATGGGTGGCATTTAAACAACAATTTTTCACAGCTGCTTTAGTTGCTAATACTCAATTTAACCAAGGAGCTTTATTAAAAACCTTCGTTGACAAAACCGACACAAAGAATGTAAAGACCGCTATTTCATCTTTATCATTTAACTATAACAAAGGCGCAACAGATAAATTTGGAATGAAATTTTTCTTTGGTCCAAACCAATACCACATCCTTCGCGATCAAAATTTAGGTTTAGAAAAAACAATCCCAATGGGTTGGTGGATTTTTAGTTATTTAAACAAATGGTTAGTTATTCCAATTTTCGAAATGTTTAAAGATTCTTCATTAAGCATGGGTTGGGTTATTTTAATTTTAACTTTAATCATCAAAATTTTATTATTACCAATTGCTTACAAAACGTATTTATCATCTGCTAAAATGCGCTTGTTAAAACCTGAGATGGATGCCATTAAGGAAAAACATAAAGGTGATGCAATGAAATCGAATCAGGATAACATGGCTTTATACAAACGAGCAGGTGTAAGTCCGTTATCAGGTTGTATTCCAGCTTTACTTCAATTACCTATTTTAATTGCCTTATTAAACTTCTTCCCTGCATCATTTGAATTACGTCAAAAAGCATTTTTATGGGCAAGTGATTTATCTACTTATGATTCGGTTTGGGATTTTGGATATATTCCAGTAATTAATACTATCTATGGTGACCACATGAGTATGTTTGCATTAATGATGTTCGTTTCAACCATTGTTTACACTTGGATGAATCAAAAAATGATGCCGATGCAAAATTCACAAATGCCAGGTATGCAAGTAATGATGTATTTAATGCCGGTTATTTTCTTGAGTTTCATGAATAGTTACTCAGCAGGTTTAAGCTGGTATTATTTCTTAGCTAACATGATTACTTTCTTGCAAACATTTATAATGCGTAAAATGGTGAGCGACGATAAACTCCGAGCTCAAATTGACAACAATATGAAGAAACCTGCAAAAAAATCAGGTTTCCAGGCTAGATTGGAAGATATGCAAAAGAAACAATTAGCTGCTCGAAAAAAGTAAACTAGATTCTTAAAAAAAGCCGTTCAAATGAATTTGAACGGCTTTTTTATTATATTTACCTAAACAAAATAAGTAAGCTTGAGTAATTTTAATACAAGTATTTCCGATGAAACTGTAAAACAAGAGTTTTACAAAAGCACCGAGCGCTTTCATGTAATTGCATGTTGGATTGGTATTTTTTTGGATATGGTATGGGCTGCAAGTGATTATTTTGTTATTCCTCAAGCATTTGTATCATTCTTACTTTTTCGTTTTGCTGTTTCTGCTAGTAGCTTAATCCTTCTATTATTTAGAAAACAATTGGGCATAAGCATCTATTTTTGTATGTTCTTTTTAGTACTTGGCATCTCTGTACAAAATTCTTACATGTGGAGTGTCATGGATTTAGAGCATATGCATCAACATACTTTTGCATACATGGCTTTATTTATTGGCGCTGGAATGCTCGTACTTTGGGAGTTCTCTTTATCCATTGTATTGTTGGTTGTTACTATAATTAGTAATATTATTTTTTATAAACTTAATAGTAGTTTACATCTCGAAGAGTTTTTAGTGAACGGTGGGTTATTAACTCTAACCGTTGCCTTCTTCTGTGTATTCCTTATTCGCACGCGCTATAAGTTAACTTATAACGGAATCAAAAGCCGAATGGAATTGGCTCTATCTCGTGATATTATAGAAAAAGAACACGAAACTGTAATATTACAAAAAGGAGAAATTGAAGAGAAAAATCGTGAAATTTTAAGCAGTATACGGTATGCAAAACGCATTCAATCTGCACTATTACCGCATGATGAACTTCTTGATGAATTGTACGAAGAACATTTTGTGTTTTATCAACCAAAAGATATTGTGAGTGGAGATTTTTATTGGGCAACAAAAGTAAGAACTACCGCTGTAAACGAAAAGGAAAGATATGTTCATTTGTTTGCTGTTGCAGATTGCACAGGCCATGGTGTTCCTGGTGCGTTCATGAGCTTAATTGGAAATAATTTCCTTAAACAATCGGCAAAAGACAAAGCAATTAATACTCCTGCACAAGCATTAGATTTTTTAAACGTTAATGTTATTGCAACCTTAAATCAAAGTGTAATAGATAGCCCAGTTAGAGATGGAATGGACATTGTACTTGTAGCTATTGATTTTGCAACAAACGAATTGCAATTTGCTGGTGCTAACAATCCAATGTATATAATTAGAAACAACGAATTAATTGTTATAAAGGCTGACAAACATGCTATTGGTTCAGTTTCTGAAGTAGTGAAATCATTTACAAATCATGTTTTTAAATTAGAAAAAGGTGATAGTATTTATTTATTTACTGATGGTTACGCTGATCAATTTGGAGGTAAAGACGGAAAAAAATTAAAATATAAAAAATTCGAGGAAGTACTTTTACAAAATGTACATCTTCCAATGAAAGAACAAAAAAGAATATTAAAAACTGTTTTTGAAGATTGGAAAACAGGGTACGAGCAAACAGATGATGTTTGTGTAGTTGGAATTAAAATCAAGTAATTTTCTTATTAAACCAATCCTAGATAAATTGTTTCGTTTAATGAAACAGGTGTTTGATTGTAAAAAGAAATCTGCTTTCCGCTCTCTAATTTTACTAAAATCTCGTAATGATGGCCTGCAAAATAAGAATTAACAACAGTTCCTGTTAACTTTATTTCTTTACTTTGTTTGCCCAGCTTTTTCAATTGTTCGGGGCGCATCAAACATTTTCCTTCGGTAAACTTTACACCTGTTGTAACAACAAAATCTTTTTTATCTAGCAAATAACATTTGCCAAATAATTTTGCTATTTCAATTGTATCAGGCTTCCTATATATTTTTTCGGGATGATTGTGGGCAATTATTTTTCCTTCTTCAATAATAATTAAGTCATCCGAATAACGCATTGCCTCTTCAGGATGATGAGTAACAAAAATGCATGAAGACTCGTTCTTTATTATGTTTTCTCTTATAAAGGCAAACAATTTATCTCGTTTCGAAAAATCTAAATTACTAAAAGGTTCATCCAGCAATAAAAGCTTAGGGAATTCGGCTAATGCTCGTGCTAATGAAAGTCGTTGTTTTTGTCCGCTCGATAATTCCTTTGCCTTTTTAGTAGCATATTTTGTTAGCTCAAGTGCTTTTAATACTTCCTTAATTCTTTTTTGCTTATAATCATCTGCATAACCCGAAAGCATTTCACGAAGGTTTTCTTCAACCGAATTATTTTCGAGCACGTAATAGTCCTGAGAAACCAATTTCATTTCGGGATGTCCAGGAATAAGATTGTAGGCAGGGCCTAACACTCTTTCTCCTTCAAAGCTAATTTCGCCAGAAGGCAAATCAACTAAACCATAAATACATTTTAAAAGTGTTGACTTCCCTCCTCCACTCTTACCAAGGATAGTAAGTATTTCGCCTTGCTTTACATCAAAGCTAATATTCTTAATACCTTTAAATGAGGAATTATTAAAATAATTGTACGATATTTTTTTTACGCTGAGAATAAGAATTGCTTTTTACGAAATTCAGAAAATAATCGTCAGCTAAAAACTATTGCCTCGCTAGTATTGAACAAAGAAGCTGTTAAGAACTTAAGGTATTTAAAAAAGCTATTACATCAACGCCATCGGCATAATCAAAAAAGCCTGGACATTGTGATCCTCCAAAAGGAATGTGCGGAAAGCCCTTAATTTCATCTTTTGAAACTACGCACTGAATTTCCTCTTTTCTTACATTTAACAGCTCGGTTAAATCAGCTATACTCTCGTATTCATCCTGCAATAAAACGCCAATGGGTGAAGAAAATGAATTCACATCCTTTTTTATAATGAAGAAATTATTATCTAAAAATTTGTCCTGCATCATTAAATAGATGTTACGATTATACTCGTAGTTGTTACCATATTTTTTATTATCCAACACGTAACCATACTGAAACACTGCTTCAAATAATTTATCGAATACATAATCCTTCGGCACGAAAACCTTTGAAACATTTCTGCATCCCATTCCGAAATAATCAAATATATCAGCACCCAAAGCCGTTAAATCATCCTCCGTTTCATTGCCTGTAAGCACAGCAACCGAATTTCTGTTTTTACGAATGATATGCGGGTATTTACCAAAATAGTATTCGAAATAGTTTGAAGTATTATTGCTACCTGTTGCTATTACCGCCTCAAATTGAGTCAATTTATTTTCTGCATATGCAATTTGGTTAGCAAAAGCTAGCTCTAATTCTACTAGGACATTTAGTAAAAAAGGAATCAATAATTTATCGTCCGAAGAAAGTTTAATAAGCACTTTATTGCCACTTAATAAAACGCAGGCTGCATCATGGAATCCAACGGCTGGTATATTCCCCGCCATAATAATTGCTACCACTTTTGGGCTTGTTGGTTCTTTAACCAATTTACCAACTTTATCGAGAGCTTCGTTGCTCAACATCGCTGCTAAGCCACTTAATGCCTTATGAATGTTTTCGTTGGTAAACCAGCCGTTATAAAGGTAAGACTCGTGAATAATCTTGTCTAATTCGGTGAATTTTGAGCTTAAAGGGTTTGACGAATTGTTTAAGAAATCGTGTAAAAAACCTGCTAAACCTTTAAATGCATTTACTCTTTGCTGAACGTTCATTTCTTAGTATATTTGCGGAAAATTTCTCAAAAGTACTAAAATGGCAATTATAATAACCGACGAATGCATTAATTGTGGAGCCTGTGAACCAGAATGCCCCAACCATGCGATATATGAAGGCGGAGCAGAATGGAGATTCTCTGACGGAACAACTTTAACAGGCATTTTTAATGGCAAAAACAGTGGATTATCTGTAGATGCTGCTGACCCTCAAACTCCAGTTTCGATGGATGTTTATTACATCTCTCCTGACAAGTGTACAGAGTGTGTAGGATTTCATGACGAACCTCAATGCGCTGCTGTTTGTCCTGTTGATTGTTGTGTAGATGATCCTAACAACAGAGAATCGAAAGAAGAATTATTAGAGAAGAAAGCTAGCATGCATTTATAAGATTAAATTTATTTTAATGAAAAGGTTGTTTCATATTTGAAACAACCTTTTTTTTATGCAAAAAAAAAGCAGCCTACTATGTAGGCTGCTTTTTAATTAAAATAAGAATTATATTTTACTGCACAATTAATTTCTTAACCGACTTAGAGTTAGCAGAATTAATTTCTACAACATAAGAACCAGCTGGTAACACCTTATTAGTAAAGCTTACATAAGTATTCGTTTGTTTTGCTTTCACCTTTTGAGTATCAATTACTCTTCCTGTAATATCAATTACGTTAATTGTATAATCACCTGCTTCAGCATTTATTAATACACTAAATGTACCTGCACTTGGGTTAGGGAACACAGAGAAATCAACTTCATTAACAGCTTTTCCTGATAAACCAACAAATGAACCGCAAGGCGTTGTAACACCTGTTAATTTAGTCATATTAGTAAAGTCAATATAACAAGCATATTGCATACTATCAATAAATGGATTTCTATTTCCTTGCAATGAATCTAAAAAGTCATTACGAGAAATCTCATAAGAATCAGGAGGATCTAAATAATGCCAAGCTTTTAACACTTCTTGGTCTTGACCATAATTAACAGTTCCGCTGATTGGATTAGGGAAATTCCATAAATTACCAGAAACACCAGTATAACAAACCGATTGATACATAATTGCACGAGCTGCATTTCCTTTATCTTTATCACGAGGCTCATATACTTTTTTACCTAATGCATTTAAACCAGATTTACCATCCATATATACATTTTGAATAGTAATTACTTCACCTAAAGGCAAATTACTTCTTTCTTCATTTACATCAACAAATTTAGTTGGGTAAATCATGTGTTGGTCATTGTATTCTGGTTTCTCAGGATTATCTGCAGGGAAAGTTGGCATCCATGTATGAGGGAAAGTATGCTCTCTACTAAAATCTGTTGCTGCCCAATCAAATGGCGGTGTATATACAGCACGGTAGCTTGAATAAGCACACTCAACATATTTTTGTCCGTTGATAGTATCAGTTGCCTCAAATAAACTAATCATAGTGTTTCCATAGTTACTATAGAAAGTTGAAAAGTGAGTATTGATTTTGTTATGTAAATCTGTAATAAAAGTTGATGCAGCAGTTGAAACAGTTGAGTATTCTCCAACTGGCATCATTGAACCTGATGACGTAAAACCATTTAATGCAGGATTTGTTGTATTATAATTAGTGAAAGTACCACTTCCATTGTATGTGAAAACCGCTAGTTGATAATCTGTATTAGCCCATACATTCATTAAAGTATTATTTAATGAAGAACCAATATAATAAACTTTGCTTGTACCAATCATATCACCTTGGTCATACCAAGTTCCATCAACTGGAACATCTGTAATTGGGGAAGAAGATGTTTTTCTTAAAACAATATATCCATCAACACTACCAGCTGCTGCCGAAAATGCATATTTTGCACGATACGACTTAATAGTATTAAAAGTTAAGTTGCTTGCTTGACCAACAGGCTCAGAAGCTAAACTACCACCTATTGCATTTAAATGAATCACATAGGAACCTTCATCAGCATCATCATTCGCAATAATCATATCTGCAACACGTGTTCCAGGCGCAGATGGATTAAAAGAAACCACTAATGGATTATTAGAAGTAGCATTAACTGAAAACGGACCTACTGGTGAAGTAACAGAAAAATCAGCAGCATCGGTACCAGTAAATGTCACAGAAGAAACATTCAATGTAGCCAAGCCTGTGTTCTCAACACTAAAGTTTAAGACTAAAGGTGTTGCAACTGGAGAACCAAAAATTGGAGTTGTGCCTCCCGTTAAAATAGATGTAGTATTATATTTTACATTAATATCAGAAGTTGAAGAAACACCTGCTGAAATATTAATATCATCAATTGCAACGTTATTACCAGAAGATTTACTTGTAAACTCCCAACGAATATAACGTGCAGTAGATGATGGAGTAACAGTATAAGTAGCAAATGAACCACTAACTAAAGCTGTTCCACCTGTGTAAGTAGCTAAATCATTCCATGCAGAGCCATCAACAGACTCTCTCACTTTAAATGTTCCAAGCCATGCTCCCCCAGTATTATTTCCTTTTAACGCATAAGTTGTAGGTCCCATTTGACCACCAACAAATACTTCTATGTAATCCATAGTTTCATCCAAACGTCCTGCTGTAGATCCACCAACGCCACCGCTTGCGTAAACATAATTAGGTGCTGTTCCTCCAGCAGCATCAACATAAGACCAACCCGCTTGACCAAAGGTTCCAGCGAATCCTGTAAAATTTTCAGCACTTGGCAATGTTGCCTGAGCAAATGCCATTACTCCAAATAAGGAGAGTACTGTGGTTAAAATTGTTTTTTTCATTTTATTCTGTTTTAGTTGTTTAATTTTAAAAAGTTGCTCTTATTCCAATCACATATCTACGAAGCTGTCCAAAAAACACTGCTGCCGAATTTGCATCAAAATTTTGTGCTGTTGCAGCATTATTCACTGCATCGTTAATATAGATTGTGTTGAATACATTATTTACATTAAAGTTTAAATTCATCTTTAATCCTTGATAAGTGAATTCATAACCTGCAGTTAAATCAGTAACACCATAATCAGGTATTTGCCATGAGTTTTTATTTGAGTTCGCTCCTGATAAAGAAACGACATTAAAATCAGCAAAGTTTCTTCCAAAGAATGTATATCTTGGTTTAATAAATAAACCTTTGCAGATATAGTATTTCATTGCAGCAGAAACTTGATGTTGAGCAGCATTTCCTAAACGAACACCTCGAGCATTCATAGTAATTGTATCCTTCAAAACACCCAAATCATCATACAAGTAAGCTACCTTATTATCATTATAAGCCCAATGTGCAAAAGCTAAAGCTCCTTCAAATTCTAAGTTTTTAATTATTTTCCAAGTCCCATCAAATTCAATTCCCTTATGCGAAGCATTTAATCCATTTACATTCGCAAAATCTCCATCATTACCAATCGCTTGCGGTGCAACAGGTTTATTTTTCCAAATTGTATAATATATATTCACGTTAACCGCAAATTTTTTGAATTTAGCTCCAGCTCCAATTTCTTGCGAAATAATTTTTTGAGGTTGTGCATCATTATACTCTACACTTTGAACTGCATTTTGGTTGTATACATTATTAAACTTAGGTGCAATTTGAAGGACACCAATATTTGCATAAACATTATAATGTGAATTAATTTTATAATTTGCCCCGCCTTTTAGTGTAAATCCTGGATACCATTTTTTCTTCGTTCTTGAATACTGAGCCTCTTTAGAATCAATTGTATACTGTTTCGCTCCAACAATATAAGTAGTATCCTTAGGGATTGTCATGTTAGTATTCGTATACGTTACAACAAATGTTGTATCACCTGATTTATAAACCTTATCAAAATAGTCATAAACTACATAATTATCTTTACTAACATAAAGCAATGTATCACCATAACCAATTATATGTTCCAATACATCATCATCTCTATTGTCTTTAAAATAATCCATCATCTTCTTAAATCCTTTCGCTTGTTCTCCAACTACAACATCCTTTCTTGAAAAATAATCTAATCGCTGATAACCAGTATAAGAACCTGTAAGCGTGGCAAAAGCTGACACCTTGTTTTTCTTATACTCTATTTGAGAAAACAAACCTCCCCAATCAACAAGTCCATCGTAATTATAAAGAATTTTATCCCCTTCACGTTTAATTGCATTTTTATAATTAGGATCTTTATAAGTAGGCATACTTGGATAATAATATCCCTTAATTTGATTATTATCATTTGTTTTTCCATCTGACGTTGCAGTTGCAACATAATAATCACCCCCCATTAAATCATAAACCATTCTATAATGTGAACCTCTATAAAACCTAGCATCAACACCAAAAGTTAACCTTATTGCGGTATCAAGTTGGTATGAAGCAGTAGACAAAAGACCATACCACTTATGATCGTTCATTGATGCTCTAACTATATTAGTTGATTTGTGCTCTGTTGTACTATACAGTGCATTTTGACCAGTTAATGAAGAGGTAGAATTTGCGGTGTAATATGTATTAAGATTAATATAACCACTTGTTTTATTAGCATTTGCCGAATTAAGCAAACCTGTCCCTCCTCCTGTTCCATAAGAAGCATACATAACAGTTGAAATATTAAACTTATCATTTACATTCCAAAAATGAGATAAATTAAATAAAGGTTTGTGGTAAAAATTAACAAATACATTATACTCTTCTCCATTCAAAGTTCCAACATTGCCATTGAATTGAAAAGGTCGCGCTCCTGTAATCGTTTTATCAGCAGTTAATCCTGGGTCTGTACCCATATTTACAACTCCACCTGCAAGCATATTTTTCAATGTATCTTCTACGCCAAGCTTGTCGGCAAATGAAGGGCTGTATGTTCCAATGGTATATTTGTTTTGTCTTTGTCCGTGTTTTTGAGGTGAGCCATTTGCTCCAAATGATAATAAATGTCTTGAATTAACTTTCCATTGCATTTTAATAAAATAACTCCAAGCTTCTGTCCAAGTTTGTTGAACCCAACCATCACCAGTTTTATAGCTTCCAGCAAAAACAACTCCGAATTTATTTTTTATTAATCCTGAGTTATACGATAATGCAGTGCTTTGATAATTATTATTTCCGTATTCTCTTTTTATTGTTGTCTGAGGTTTTTGATCTATACCAAGAGTAATAATGTTCATCGTTCCTCCAACAGATGAAACGGCTAACTTCGTTGCCCCCAAACCTCTTTGGATTTGCATTGTTTTAGTAATATCTTTTAATCCATCCCAATTACTCCAAAAAACGTTACCATTTTCCATATCATTAACTGGAACACCATCAACCAAAACTGCAATATTAGTTTGATCGAAACCTCTCAATGTTACACGTGAATCACCACTTCCTCCACCTGATTCTGAAGCATAAACTCCAGGTGTACTATTCATAACCATTGTAATATCTCTACCTGCTAATTCTTCTTGGATCTTTTGTTGTGATATATTACTAATTGCAACAGGAGTTTCTCTAACAGTACCTATGTTAGCCGTAATTTCTACTTCATCTAACTGAACGCTTTCCAAAGCTATTTCAATAAAAACATCTTTATCTTTTACAACAACTTTTTGTGCCATGGTTTCATAACCAACATAAAAAGCTTTCAAAGTATAGGTTCCTGGTTCAACTTTAATGCTAAAATTACCATCCAAATCTGTAACAGCACCTGTTCCAGCTTTAATAGTTGCACTTGCCCCAATTAAAGTTTCACCAGATGTCGCATCTTTAATAACACCTTTAATAAACAAGCTTTGTGCATTTGCACAAAAACAGCTTATTACAAACAAAATAGCTCCTAAATATTTCATAAACAAAAACAAAAAGCCCCCCGAGCACTCGGGGGGCTTAAGAAAATTAAAATTATTCTACTATTAGTTTTTCAGAAGTAATTGATTTGTCTTCAAAAACAACCTCGGTCATATAAATTCCTTTTGCTACATTTAAATCAAGTGTTACTTTTTCCGCTGATTTAGTAACTGCAATTGTCTTTACTATTTGCCCAAGTGCATTAATAATTCTAACACTTGCAATCTTTTTGTCGGCAGATACAAAAGTAACAGAAGAACCATTAGATGGATTTGGAAACAATTTTACTTCAGATAATTTTTGTACTTCTTTTATCCCAACAAAGTTTGGATCACAATTACAATTGTGAGCTCCTAACCTATTAAAAGTATTATTTGGTAATGAATCCCATTGTTGGGTTGCATCAAATGGAGAAGGATTAGTTGAATAACCTGCTTGAACATTCCATTTACGTATTAAAGTTTGATCTTTAGTATAGTATGCACCACAGCTTCCATCAAAAAATGGAGGGCAATCAGACCATGAACCTACTGGATCAAAACCGATTTCTCCAATAATATCAGCATATACCCAATTTCCACCAACATTTCTTTGTAATGATAAAGCATCATTTCCATTATGGTAAACAGCAAAACTTACGTTGTAGTCTGGACAAATAAAAGTATCAGCAACTGCTTGCAAACCTGCATCAACAGGAATTTCTGCGCCAACACCTAGTGGGTTTCTTTTATCAATAACTAACACCCAAACATCGTAAGGTTGAATTGTATGCTGTCCTAAAACTACCATTGCTTGAGATGTTCCTTCTGCAACACCTGCAGAAGTACCGTTATTATAACGTACAATACGATAATCACCATTAATTGTAATAGGATTTGGAGTAGGATTATAGATCTCCAACGCCTTATTATTATTAGATCCTTCGATATACTCAGAGAAAAATAAGCCTGAGCATTGTGCCTTAGCAGCAGCAAATGAAAATAGGGCAACGCCAAAAAGTAAAAGTTTTTTCATGTTTTTGTTTTTAATGTTTTTGTTTTGTCAGCGAAGGTGGTTTCGGAAAAGGATTTCCTGTAGGATTTTCACTCGCTTTACTTATTACAAAAATAAGATATTTATATGTTATTACAAGCATTAATTTGCCGAATTAACACTTAAATAATGCTCAAATCACAATTTTTTTACACCTAAACCCTTATTTTCAAAGATTAGCCTTACTTTTGCGTTCCTAAAAATAATTCTAACAAGTTAATAACATATAATTATGAGTTCAAGCGCAAACAAAGGTCCTATCTCCCAATTTATGGAGAAACATTACTTACACTTTAATGCAGCAGCAGTTGTTGATGCAGCTAAAGGGTATGAAACACATTTAATGGAAGGCGGTAAAATGCTAATTTCATTAGCTGGAGCTATGAGTACGGCTGAGTTAGGAAAGTCATTGGCAGAAATGATTCGTCAAGGAAAAGTTGACATTATTTCTTGTACAGGGGCAAACTTAGAAGAGGACATCATGAACTTAGTTGCACATTCTCATTACAAGCGTGTTCCTAACTATCGCGATTTAACACCACAAGATGAGTGGGATTTATTGGAAGATGGCTTTAACCGTGTTACTGACACTTGTATTCCTGAAGAAGAAGCTTTCCGTCGTTTACAAAAACACATCTATGAATTATGGAAAGATGCAGATTCTAAAGGTGAGCGTTACTTACCGCATGAGTTTATGTACAAAATGCTTAACTCAGGTGTATTAAAACAATATTATGAAATTGACCCAGCAAACAGCTGGATGCTTGCTGCTGCAGAAAAGAACTTACCTATTATTTGTCCAGGTTGGGAAGATAGTACAATGGGAAATATTTTTGCTTCTTACGTAATTAAAGGTGAAATAAAAGCTACCACAATGAAATCAGGTATCGAATACATGGTTTGGTTAACTGAATGGTATCGTGCAAACAGCGCTGGTAAAGGCGTAGGTTTCTTCCAAATTGGTGGTGGTATTGCTGGTGATTTCCCAATTTGCGTTGTACCAATGATGTATCAAGATTTAGAGTGGCATGATGTTCCTTTCTGGGCTTATTTCTGCCAAATTTCTGATTCAACAACAAGTTATGGTTCATACTCTGGTGCAGTTCCAAACGAAAAAATTACTTGGGGTAAATTAGATAAAACAACTCCTAAATTCATCGTTGAAAGTGATGCAACCATTGTTGCCCCGCTTATTTTTGGTTGGATTTTAGGCTGGTAATTTTATTAAAAGGGGCTTCGTCAGGCTCAGCCTGACTTAAATTAAGTCAAAATGAATTGAGGAATTAATAATAAAAAATGAAATTTATAGTAAAATTGGTGGTATCAACATTGGCAGTGCTTATTACTGCTATGTTGTTGCCTGGGGTTGAAATTGCAGATAATAGCTTCTTAACTGCATTAGGTGTTGCCGTTGTTCTTGCCTTTTTAAATGCCATTGTTAAACCAATTCTTGTAATATTAACTATACCGGTTACTATATTTAGTTTCGGATTATTTATCCTTGTAATTAATGCTGTAATAATATTATGGGCTTCAAAAATTGTGAATGGATTTCATGTAGATAATTTTTGGAGAGCCTTATTATTCAGTTTAATTCTATCTGTTGTAACTTGGGTGCTAGAGGCGTTTCAAGGGAATGATGACAGGAGAAGAAACAGAGAGTAGGCAAATTGTTTAAAAATGAGGTAAATTAAGTTGATACCATTAAATTGGTTTTATTTATATTTGCATCTCGTTCTTTAAGGTACTTATTACGAAAGGTGGAGGGACACGCCCTATGAAACCTTACCAACCCTTTTAAATTGAAAATTGAAAGTTACATTTCAATCTTCCTTTTCTAAAGAAGGTGGGAAATCGTTTTTCATTCTTGCAAAAGAATAGAATACAAATAAGTTGGAAAAAATTAGTTTAAAATGATATTATCAAAATAAATTACTAATCCCTTCCGCTTGCGTGTGAAGGGATTTTTTTATGAATACAAATGCAGAAAATAGATTTTCGGATCGTGTAGAAAACTACATCAAATTCCGACCACACTACCCGCAAGGTGTTGTGGATGTGCTATTGGAAAAAAATCATTTTTCCGCAAATACTTCTATTGCAGATATTGGTAGCGGAACAGGTATTTCAGCTGAACTCTTTTTGAAAAGCAACTTCAAGGTAATTGGAGTAGAACCAAATGATGCAATGCGTGAAGCCGCTGAAGATATTTTAAAAGAATATACCAACTTCACTTCCATCAATGCTAATGATGTTAACACAACATTAGAAAACAATTCAGTTGATGGAATTATTGTTGCACAAGCTTTTCATTGGTTTGATAAAGAAAAATTTAAAGCAGAGTGCAAACGCATTTTAAAACCAAATGCTCAAGTTGCCTTAATTTGGAACGATAGAAAAACTGAAGGAAATGATTTTTTAAAACTATATGAAGAGTTCCTTCACATGTTTGCAACCGACTATGCACAAGTGAATCATAAAAACACACAATCTGCACAAGTGTTTGATGCTTTTTTTGGAAAAGGAAATTACGCAGAATACACTTTAGACAATTACCAAGATGTTGATTTGTTTGGTTTGCGTGGCAGGGTGCTTTCGTCAAGCTATATGCCGAATGCAGATAATAAAGAATATGAGTACATGATGTACGTGCTGCGCAAAATTTATCAGCGCTACCAAGAAAACAATAAAGTACGATTAGAATACAACACGAAAATATATGTTGGAACAGTCAACTAAAAAACTGTAAATGATATGACAAAGATTGAACAAGAATTAGAAAAAAGAGTATTAGTAATTGATGGTGCAATGGGCAGCATGATTCAGCAATACAAACTGGAAGAAAAAGATTTCAGAGGAAAACGTTTTGCTGATTGGCCAAAAGATTTGCAAGGGAATAATGACTTGTTGTCGATAACGCAACCACAAATTATTAAAACCATTCATAAAGAATATTTAAAAGCCGGTGCCGATATTATTGAAACAAATACCTTCAGCGCAACAACAATTGCAATGGCTGATTACGACATGCAAAGTTTGGCTTACGAATTAAATTACGAATCGGCTAAAGTTGCTAAAGAAGCTATTAAAGAATTTTACGCTGAGTTCCCTCAATTTGCAGGCGTTCCAAAATTTGTTGCTGGCGCACTAGGGCCAACCAATCGTACTTTATCTTTATCACCTAATGTTAACGACCCTGGTTTTAGAGCCATTACTTTTGATGAATTAGTAACTGCTTACACCGAACAAGTAAAAGGATTAATTGATGGCGGCGCAGATTTATTATTGGTTGAAACCATCTTCGATACATTAAATGCAAAAGCTGCCTTGTTCGCAATTCAAAATTATTGCGAATCGATTGATAGAAAAATGCCAGTAATGGTTTCGGGAACAATTACCGATGCAAGTGGGAGAACCCTTTCTGGACAAACTACTGAAGCATTCTTAAATTCTGTTTCGCATGTTAAATTATTAAGTGTTGGTTTAAATTGTGCATTGGGTGCAAAAGATATGCGCCCATACTTAGAAGAGCTTTCGAGCAAAGCGCCGTTTTATGTTAGTGCATATCCAAACGCAGGTTTACCAAATCAGTTTGGTGAGTATGATCAAGATGCGCACGAAATGGGGCATCAAATAGAAGACTTTTTAAAAGCAGGATTTCTAAATATTGTTGGTGGTTGCTGTGGAACAACTCCTGCACACATCAAACGTATAGCTGAATTGGCAAAGGATGCAGCTCCTCGTAAAAAACCAGAGGCAGATCATTTAATGCATTTAAGCGGATTAGAACCTTTTACCTTAACTCCTGAAAGTAATTTCATGAATGTTGGTGAACGTACCAATGTTACAGGTTCTAAAAAATTCTTACGCTTAATTAAAGAAGGAAATTTTGAAGAAGCATTATCCATTGCCCGCGAGCAAGTTGAAGGCGGGGCACAAGTAATTGATGTAAACATGGACGAAGGAATGTTGGATAGCGAGCAAGCTATGACAACCTTCTTAAATTTAATTGCTTCCGAACCGGATATTTGTAGAGTGCCAATAATGATTGACTCTTCTAAATGGACAGTAATAGAAGCAGGTTTAAAATGTGTACAAGGTAAAGCGATTGTAAATTCAATTTCATTAAAAGAAGGTGAAGAAAAATTTATTGAACAAGCTTTAAAAATTAAACAATACGGAGCAGCAGTAATTGTAATGGCTTTTGATGAAGTTGGTCAAGCTGATACATTGCAACGTCGTATAGATATTTGCAAACGTGCTTATGATGTGCTTGTAAATAAAGTTGAATTCCCAGCACAGGATATTATTTTCGATCCAAATATTTTCCCTGTTGCAACAGGTATGGAAGAACATCGTTTAAATGCATTAGACTTTTTTAATGCAACAAAATGGATTAAAGAAAACCTTCCATACGCAAAAGTAAGTGGTGGTGTAAGTAATGTTTCTTTCTCTTTTCGTGGTAACGACCATGTACGTGAAGCAATACACGGCGCCTTTTTATATCATGCAGTAAAAAATGGCATGGACATGGGAATTGTGAATCCATCGCAATTACAAGTGTATGATGATATTGATAAAACACTATTAGAATTGGTTGAAGATGTTTTATTAAACAGAAGAGATGATGCAACAGAGCGTTTGGTGGAGCATGCCGAATCATTAAAAGGAATTACAAAAGAGAAAACCGAAAAAGATGAAGCTTGGCGAAAAGGCACAGTGGAAGAGCGTTTAAGTCATGCATTAGTAAAAGGAATTGTAGAATATATTGATGAAGATACTGAAGAAGCGCGCTTAAAATTAGGAAGACCATTACATGTTATTGAAGGCCCTTTAATGGATGGAATGAATGTAGTAGGCGATTTATTCGGAAGTGGGAAAATGTTTTTACCTCAAGTAGTAAAGAGTGCGCGTGTAATGAAAAAAGCAGTTGCATATCTTGAACCCTATTTATTAAAAGAAAAAGAGGATAACGCGAAGGCAGGTATAGTTGGTAATGGAAGAACCAATGCTGGGAAAATATTAATGGCAACCGTTAAAGGTGATGTGCATGATATTGGTAAAAACATTGTGGGTGTTGTATTAGCATGTAATAATTATGAAATCATAGATTTAGGTGTTATGGTTTCTTGCGATAAAATTTTAGAAGAAGCTAAAAAACACAATGTAGATGTAATTGGCTTGAGTGGATTAATTACTCCATCTTTAGATGAAATGGTTTATGTTGCAAAAGAAATGGAGCGTTTAAACTTTAAAACACCATTATTAATTGGTGGGGCAACAACATCTAAAGTGCATACTGCTGTAAAGATTGCACAAAACTATTCCGGACCAGTTGTTCACGTTAATGATGCAAGTAAGTCAGTTCCCGTTGCAAGTAGCTTAATTTCTGAAGAATTACGTGATGCGTTTATGGCAGAAGTAAATAAAGATTATGAACGTGTGCGTGAGCAAAACAAAAATGCACAATCGCAAAATAAATTTTTATCCTTAGCTGAAGCAAGAGAAAACAAATTCCCAATTGATTGGAGCAAACAAGAAATTCTAAAACCAAGCTTTATAGGAACTAAAGTGTTTAACAATTATGATTTAAACGAAATTGCTGAATACATTGATTGGACACCGTTTTTCCATAGTTGGGAAATGAAAGGTTCGTATCCAAAAATTTTAACGGATGCAACACGTGGTAAAGAAGCAACGAAATTATTTAATGATGCGCAAGCAATGCTTAAAAAAATCATTTCCGAAAAATGGTTAGAAGCTAGAGCTGTAATTGGCATCTACCCTGCAAACACAATTAACGAAGATGATATTGCAGTTTATGAAAACAACAAACAAATTGCTACACTGCACACCATACGTCAGCAAAGTAAAAAACCAGCGGGGCAATACAATGTAGCTTTATCTGATTTTGTTAAACCAAAATCGTTGGCCCCTGAGGCTGTTACTGAGGCTCTCGAAGTACTCGAAGGGTCCAATGATTTTGTCGGAGCATTCGCCTTAACAACAGGAATCGGCATCGACGCTCACGTAGCGCGTTTTGAGGCTGATCATGATGACTATAGTGCAATCATGCTAAAAGCATTAGCAGACAGGTTAGCAGAGGCATTTGCAGAATTAATGCACAAAAAAGTTCGTAAAGAATATTGGGGCTATGCAAAAGATGAAAACCTTAAAAACGAAGATTTGATTAAGGAAGAATACGCAGGTATTCGTCCAGCTCCAGGTTATCCTGCTCAACCAGACCATACTGAAAAACTAACTCTTTGGAGATTATTAGATGTAGAAAAAAACACTGGAATAATTTTAACAGATAGTTTAGCAATGGTGCCAACTGCAGCTGTAAGTGGTTTCTATATCGGCAGCAAAGATTCTCACTATTTTGGAACTGGTAAAATAAATCAGGAACAAGTTGCTAATTATGCAAAGAGAAAAAACATGACCTTGACTGAAGCAGAAAAATGGTTAGGGCCTATTTTGAGTTATTAAACTTAAGTTTGTTACTTTTTTAAACTCTTACGTACTCTCAATACAACATAAACAAAGAAAAGCAAGAAGACTATAACTAAGAAAGTAGATACATTATCAGGAATCCCTTGTTGACTATCATAGGGTGTAGCAAAGTGCGACTTACTAGGATTAGGATTTGTACTAAGTAAAACCATTTATACACCAAATATAACTCTTTTAATCAGGAAATAAATCTTTTTAATCTTCTACTTTTTGGCTTATTTCTTTTTCCTTTTAGCTTTAATCATTTTTCAAAAAAAGTTCTTACCTTAGATTTACATATTTTACTTTTATGAAAACCTTTGAGACTCCTTCTTTTAAAATGCACGTGCACGATGATTTACTAATAGAATTTATTGTAAAGAAAGATGTGAAATTGCAAGAAAGCGATATATGGGAATCAAAAAAATTATCGCTTGAATACCTTCCTAATAGCAAATTTGTAGTCCTAATGGAATCGGAAGGCTATATGGACGCCAGCGCAGATGCACGTAGAGCAGGTGCCTCAGAAGAATATAGTCATCATGTAAAAGCTGTTGCTATGTATAGTACTAAATTACACGAGAGTATTTTAGGAAAATTGTACTTACAAGTTAGCAAGCCTTTCGTCCCTACTCGCTTTTTTGATAATAGAGAAAAAGCCTTGGCTTGGTTGAGAGAACAGCAAAACAAAAAATAACAACACTAACAACTTTATTTTACCCATAAGTTGTCTATTTTAGACGATAAAGCTATCTTTGCGCAAAATTTTAAAAATGAAAATTAAACTTATTGTTTTTTGTTTATCGCTATTTGTACTTTGCTTTAACTTAACATCTCAAACCATTCGCTATGTAAAACCTGTATCTTCAGGAACAGGTGATGGTAGCTCTTGGGCAAATGCAAGTTCTGATCTTCAAAGCATGATTAATTCAAGTCTCGCTTATGATGAAATTTGGGTTGCAGCAGGAACTTATAAACCTACTCTAGATCCATTTGGCAATGCTAGCCCAACTGATTTAAGAAATAGAACTTTTCTATTAAAAGATAGTGTTCTTGTTTTTGGTGGTTTTAATGGTACAGAAACTAATTTTAGCCAAAGGGATTTTACAACTAACATTTCAATACTTAATGGTGACTTTAACAGTGATGATGTGATAAGCGGAACTGGAGCTACCTTAAATATAACAGGAAATATTGAAAATGCTTATCATGTAGTATTATCCGTAAACGATTCTTCTATAACAAAACTTGATGGTTTTACAGTTTCAGGTGGTTATGCGTATAATTCAACTAATACAAATATTACAGTTGAAACTAGAACAGTTATAAGCAATGAAGGAGGAGGCCTCAATTTAACTTATAGTAGAGCAACAATTACAAATTGCATCCTTAAAGAAAATCATGGTTCATTTGGGAGTGGCTTAAATTGCAACAATTCACCTTCTCAATTGTCTTATTTAAAGTTTTACAAAAACAAATCGATTAGCACTGGTGGAGGAGCACGAGCAATAAACGCTTCAACTAGTTTTACTTCCTGTTACTTTGAAGGAAATAATACAGGAACGAGAGGCGGAGGATTATCAATTGCCCAAGCCAATGCTTTAGTTTTAAACTGTTCGTTTTACAACAATTATAGTGGCTCAGAAGGTGGAGGAATTCATATTAATTCAGGAATTATCACACCAAAAATATATAATTGTCTTTTCGACTCCAATCAATCTGTAAGTTATGGAAGTGGAATTTGTGTTACTTCAGGAGCTGGAACTAATCTTCAACCTCAAATCTATAATTGTACGCTTGTAAACAATCTTGCTGGAGCAAACGGTGGTGCAATTGCAGCAAATGGAACAGCTGGAGTTTGTTCTCCAAAAATTCGAAACTGTATTGTTTGGGGCAATTTGGGCACAGGAACTCAAGGTGTAGCTAAATATAATACTGCTGTTCCTGCTGTTAATAATTGTATTGTTCAAGGTGGATTTGGAGGAGCTTGTGTAACTTGCCCTGGAGTAAATGGGGATATAGATCCACAATATAAAAACACATTGGATGTAAATGGTATTGATAATATTTTTGGAACAAGTGATGATGGTGTTTTCCTAAAAAGTACAAGCCCAGCAATTAATGTAGGCGACGCAACAATTTTATCTCCTTTAACAGATATAACAAACTTTACCCGAACTGGAATTTTTGATTTAGGCGCTTATGAATATCGTTGCTTAGAAACTTCTAGTACAACAAACTTAACAATTTGTTCTAGCGAGCTGCCATACACTTGGAATGGTTTCATATACATAGCTGGTGGAACTCACATAGACACAATTACAAATGATGAAGGTTGCGATAGTATTTTAACTTTAAATTTAACAGTAAACAATGTAACTAGTTCTACCACTTACACTACCATTTGCAGCACACAACTTCCATATACATGGAATAATTTAACTTTTAACTCTAGCGGTATTCAAACTGCAACTTTAGTTAATAGTAATGGCTGCGATAGTTTAGCAACATTAAATTTAATTGTAAACAATGCAAGTGCTTCAAACAACTATCAAACAATATGCAGTTCAGAATTACCTTATACTTGGAATGGCTTAACATTTAATACTGCAGGCATTCAAACCGCAACGCTTACTAATAGCGTGAACTGCGATAGCTTAGCTACACTTAATTTAATAGTAAACAATTCAAGTGTTTCTACTACTAATTTAACTATATGCTCTTATGATTTACCATACACTTGGAATAACATAGTATTCCCTGGTCCAGGCTCACAAAGTGCTTCACTTACAAATAGTGTTGGTTGTGATAGTATAGCTACATTAAATTTAAGTGTGATTGATCCAACATACCTTTCTGTGTCTGCAGCAGATGAAACATTAACAGCAGATGAAACAAATGCAACTTATCAATGGATTAGCTGCGATAGCACAACTAATGCAAGTATACCAGGTGAAACTAACCAAAGTTTTACGGCAACAGTAAATGGGAATTATGCAGTAATTGTTACAACCCCTACTTGTTCTGATACAAGTGGATGTTTTAATATTGCAACAATTGGGATAAAAAAACAAGAAAGAGCTGTAAATAAAATTACAATCTCTCCCAACCCTAACAATGGTAGCTTCACAATTGATTTAAAAGAAGAAAGTAACATAATTATTAGCGATGCCCTTGGTAGAAAAGTATTTGAAAAAACGCTTCATTTAGGCCAACAAAAAATTGATTTACAAAATGAAAACCCTGGGGTTTACTTGATTCATGTTATTAACAACAATTACAGTCAAACAAATAAATTCATTTTAAATAAATAAAACATCAACATCAGTTCTTAATCAAGGAGAGCCTCAATAAGGCTCTCCTTTTTGTTAATAGGTGGTTCACATCCAAATGAAGGTATAAGAAATTTCTTTTGTAAATTCGCACATGAATTCGTTACAACCTGATAAACTTAAAATAGGCATTCTTGGTGGTGGACAATTGGGCCGTATGCTAATCCAATCTGCTATCAATTATAATTTATTCATCAAAATTCTAGACCCAGATGAAAATGCACCTTGCAAGGACATTTCAAATGAGTTTAAAAAAGGCAAAATAACTGATTTTGACACTGTTTACAAGTTTGGTAAAGACTGCGACATTATCACTATCGAGATTGAAAACGTAAACATTGAGGCTTTAAAAAAACTAGAGAAAGAAGGGAAAAAAGTATTTCCTCAACCACATATTATAGAAATTATTCAGGATAAAGGATTACAAAAAATGTTTTATCAACGTAATGATATTCCTACCCCCGATTTTTTTCTTACTGAAACAAAAGTAGATATTGATAAATACAGCAAATACTTTCCTTTCTTTCAAAAACTACGCAAAGGTGGCTACGATGGAAAAGGCGTTGTAAAGCTTGACAATCCATTAGATTTAAGTAAAGCATTTACTGAGCCCTCTGTATTAGAAATGCTGGTTGATTTTGATAAAGAAATCTCAGTAATTGTAACACGTAATGAAGCGGGGCAAACCAAATGTTTTCCTGTTGTTGAATGTGCTTTTAGTGCTGAAGCAAATTTGGTTGAATTTTTATTTTCACCAGCTACCATTAAAAAAAGCGTTGAGAAAGAAGCTTTTCGTATTGCAGAATTGGTTGCTGATAAATTACAAATTGTTGGAATACTTGCAGTAGAATTATTTGTTACCAAAGATGGGAAAGTGCTTGTAAACGAAGTTGCCCCGCGCCCACACAACAGCGGTCATCAAACCATTGAAGGAAATATTACTTCACAATTTGAGCAACATTTACGTGCTATTTTAAACTTACCGCTTGGAGATACTGCTATTACTCGTCCAAGTGTAATGGTGAATGTATTGGGAGAGAAGGGTTTTGAAGGAGACGCGAAGTACGAAGGTTTGGCAGAGATTTTGCAGATGAGCGGCGTACATGTTCACCTGTATGGAAAAAAGACAACAAAGTCTTTTAGAAAAATGGGGCATGTTACTGTAACTGCAAATACATTAGAAGATGCGGTTAAAACAGCTAAAAAAGTAAAAGACACCTTAAAAGTAATTGCATAATGAAAACAACAAAATCGATACTATTTACAATTGTTTTACTACTTGTATCGGTATTTTCTTTTGCACAAGAACATCAATCACCAACCAAATTTATGAGTTTTGAAGAAGCAGTTGCTGCTGCTAAAAAAAATCCAAAACCCATCATGATTGACATTTACACACAATGGTGTGGCCCCTGTAAACTCATGACCAAAAACACTTTTGGAAATGAAAAGGTAGCTAATTACTTAAACGAAAATTTTTATTGCGTAAAGTTTGATGCTGAAAGTTTTGATACTGTTCGTTTAGAAGTAATGGTGAAAGATACTGTAAGAGAAAATGGAAAGATTGTAAAAATACAAGATAAACCTTTTACTATAAAATTCGCAAATCCCTCTCCTGTTGGAACTCCAAGGTCACCACATCAATTTGCAAATTCAATTTTAGATGGAAAATTAGCCTATCCTTCACTAGTGTTTTTAAATTCGAATATAAATCGTTTAGAAATTAAACCTGGTTATTTAACTCCACAGCAATTTGAACCTGTTATAAAATTTTATGGCTCTGGAGCCTACCAAAAACAATCTTACGAAGAGTTTAGTAAAACCTTCAAACCTACGTTTTAACCTTTTAATCTAATTACCTTGTTCTTTAAAAAATTTCTTTTTTCAGTATTCACTATTTGTTTTCTTTCTTGTGCAATGCAAACTAATGCGCAAAAAGATACGGCTAAAACTATTTGTGCAGATACACTAATCGCTTTTGCAAAAAAACAATTAGGCATACATTATCAATACGCCAATTGCGCTCCCGAAACAGGTTTTGATTGTTCAGGTTTTGTGCATTATGTATTTAAACATTTTGGGGTAAAAGCACCGCGCTCTTCTATCGATTATGGCACCTTAAAACCCGTTATAAAACCTGACTCCGCTCGTAAAGGAGATGTAATTGTATTTACCGGAACCAATGCTAAAAATAGAAGAGCGGGGCATGTAGGCATTGTTATTTCAAATCCGGGTGAACAACTTACTTTTATACATGCTTCTTCCAACAAAAAACATGGCGGAGTTATTATTTCATCTTACATTTCTTCTCCTTATTATGAGAAACGATTTCTTAAAATAATTCGTTTGCAAAATGTGGAAGTGAAGGATTGCAAATGAGTCTTTTCCCCTATATTTTTCCTTCCAAACTAATTTTTAACAGCTTCTACACAATACTGCATTAAAAGCGCTAAAAACCTTACTTTAGTATCTTTATTTTATTAGAGAAAGATTGTTTTATGCAGGTTGTTAGCGATAGAGTTAGTATTTTAAATAAAGACGGAATTTTCAGTTTGGTTGTTTTGCCATTCGATAAAAAATGGAAAATAAACCTAATGTTTATTTGGTTATTGCTTTGGACAATAAGTGGAGTATTTTACATTTCATTATACGTTAACGCTTCGGGTGAAGCGGATTTTTATCGCTATCAATATGACTTAGCTGTTAAGCAAAACAAAAAAGATATTTCGGTTAAAATTTATAAAGACATTGAAAAGAATCAACAGAAACGTTTATTCATAATTGGCTTACTTGCATTTTGGGCTTATTTCGAATACAAAGTTGGAAAAGCATTTATCTTTAGAAAGTACGGAAAAGAAAAACTTTGGATAAAAAACGGAATGTTGTTTTATCAAAGGGAAGTAAATAAAAAAGGTAAAATAAAAGAATACAACCCACAACTCATCAACGACTTTGAATTAATCAAAGCCAATCGTGGCGACTTCTTTGTGCAGATGCAAGAATCGTTTTGGGTAATTGGTGCAGAAAGACTAAACTTTGCTTATGGAAGCAAAACAGTGAAATTTGGAATTCAGCTTAACGATAAAGAAGCTGAAACCGTTTTTAAAGAATTGAAAAAAGAATTGAAAAAATATTAATATGAAAAAATTACTCCTTTTAATTTTCATCGCAAGTACATTTGCAAGTATTGCACAAAACGAAGACGCACAATACCGTTCAGAGAAAAACGAATACTATTGGAAAAACAAAAAACCTTACGATGGTTATTGGCAACAAGATGTATTCTACAACATCAAAGCAAATGTTGATGACAAAACAGATATCGTAACCGGCTCTGAAGAATTAATCTACTACAACAATTCACCCGATGATTTAACTTGTTTGTTTTTTCACTTGTATAGCAATGCAAACGCAAAAGGTTCGTATTTATCTGACCTTTACAAAAACAATAATTATAAATTAAAATACGGAAAGTACCGCGAGCAAGGCTTAGGAACAGAAGTAACTAGTTTGGAAGTTAACGGAGTAAAAGCAAAAACCGAATTAGACAATACCGTTTTAAAAGTGTTTTTAGATAAGCCTTTAAAATCGGGTGAGTCAATTAAATTAAATATTGATTTTAAAACGTATTTCGATACAGAAACCATTCGTAACCGCATGAAATTGTTTTCATCGGGTAATGGTTACAAACATTACGATATGGTGCATTGGTATCCTCGTATTTCTGTTTACGATAAAAAATTTGGTTGGGATACTGACCAACACATGGACCACGAGTTTTATGGAGACTTCGGAGCATTTCATGTGGAGATAACTGTTCCAAACAATTATATTTTAGATGGTACAGGGGCAATGATAAATGAGCCAGAAGTATTACCAATTCCATTACGCGAGAAATTAGACATTTCGAATTTTAAGAAGAAAGCGTGGAACTCTCCTGCGGATGAAATGATTAAACCTGATGGCACAACTAAAACTTGGAAGTTCTCGGCAATTAATGTTCATGATGTTGCTTATACTTTTGATCCAACCTATCGTATTGGCGAAACACATGTTGGAAACATTCGTTGCATTGCATTGGCTCAGGAGTCGCATGCAGCAGGATGGGTAAACGCTTCAAAGTATGTTGCAAAAATTATTGAAACAAACTCTTACAGTATTGGTTTATATGCTTATCCAAAAATGATTGCAGCTGATGCGCAAGATGGAATGGAATACCCAATGATTACTTTAGATGGTGGTTACGATCCTGAATTTAGAAGTTTGTTTATTCATGAAATTTCGCACAACTGGTTTTTTGGAATGATTGGTACAAACGAAACCTATCGTGCATTTATGGATGAAGGCTTCACTCAATTTTACACAGCAGATACTTGGGAAAACATTGAAGGCCGTTATGAAAAAGAATACGGAAGCAATTCAAGCTATATCGACAAATACAAAAAACCGATTAAAACACGCGAGGCTAATGCCTTTTTAAGTTATTACAACTCTGCCATTAAAGGTGATGAAGTAACTTTGAATACGCATAGTGATGGCTTTAACGGCGGTATTCGCCACGGTGGTGGTTACGGACAAGTTTATACAAAAACCGCAACCATGCTTTATAACCTAAAATATGTGTTGGGCGACAGTTTATTTAATGCTTGTATTCAAAATTATTTCGACCAATGGAAAATTGCCCATCCATATCCAGAAGATTTTAGAAACTCGGTTATTGCAACAAGCAAAATGGATTTAAATTGGTTTTTTGACGAGTGGTTAGAAACAAACAAAACAATTGATTACGGAATAACAAAAGTAAAACGAATTAAAAAAACGAATGATTACAAAATCACTTTTAAACGTTATGGCATGCAAATGCCAATTGATTTTACTGTTTACTCTAGAGATTCATCAGCAAAAAGTTTTTATATACCAAACACTTGGTACGAGAAAAAAACGAAGTCAACTATTTTGCCTCGCTGGATTGGTTGGGATAAAGTGAAACCCGTTTATACAGCAACAGTAACAATACCAGGTGGAATAGACCGTGTAGTAATTGATACAACTAATAGACTTGCTGATATTAATATGATCAATAACTCGAGCAAAAAAAATGTATCAGTAAGTTTTGATTCGAAAGTATGGAACATGCCAGATAGAACAAACTATGAAGTATTTGTAAGACCAAGTGTGTGGTACAATGGTTTTGATGGATTAAAATTTGGAATGCACGCAAACGGGAATTATTTAAACTACAAACATATTTTTGATGGAACAGTTTGGTTTAGTTCTGGTGTTGGGCAAGCTTACCTAACAGACCAGCATATCAATAGTCATGATTTTGTTTCGATGTTATTAAACTACAAAACAGCAACCGATAAATTCATGAAGAAAAGTACATTTAGTGCAAGCCTACGTGAGTTAGATGGTTTAAGTGCAGCATCGGTTACATTTGAAAAGAAAAGTAATAACGAAAAAAATCGTTTCACTGTAAATTTAAAAAGCATGTTGCGCGATGTGGATAACGATGTAACTTATTTGATTTACAAAAACCATTGGATAGAAGGCAAACTCAACAACTCTGCCAACATTACATTTGAGCATGATTACTCTTACAAAAAAGGCGCTGGTAAATTAGGGAGCACATTAAGAACACCTTTCTTGTTTAGCGATTATGATTACTCTAACCTAAGCTCGTGGTGGATTACAAAAAGTAAATTCAAATACTTAAACATTAACACACGTTTATTTGCACAATTAGGAACTGGAACAAATGTGCCTATCGAATCTCAACTATATGTTGCAGGTGCAAACCCAGAGGAGCTAATGGAAAACAAATACACACGCTCGATGGGTTTCTTCCCTAATTTTGATTTTGGCGCTAAGACTACGAACTTTGCAGCAGGCGGTGGATTAAACCTTAGAGGCTACATGGGATACTTATTGTACAGCGGAGATATTGATGGTGTGCCGCACTACAATTATAAAGGCATGAGTGGAACATCGGCAAGTGTTGAAATAGAATTAGATAAATTATTAAAACTAGACAAGGCATTTATTCGTAATACATTTAAGTTAACACCTTATTTGTTTGGAGACGCTGGCATCATTAACACCAACTATATTGGAGAATCAGTTAAAACAAGTGATGTAATGGCAGATGCAGGTTTAGGTTTAGAATTAATTATTAAACGTTTTTGGAAATTACAAACCACCAAACCTTTAAGCATACGTGCTGATTTTCCAATCTTCATTAACCGTTTACCTTATGCAGAAAAAGATTACCTGCAATTTAGATGGATGATTGGTGTGAATAGAGCGTTTTAAAATATAGAAATAATTTTCAATATTAACACGAAAACTTTTCTACATAATTCTATAAATTCGAATAATGTACCAGCGATTTTATAATTCTCTTTCTACAAAAAAAGCACTTGCTGATGACGAAGTTTATTTGTTAAACGATGATGAAGTAAAGTATGTAAAGAGGAGAGAGAACATTACGATTTTTCTAGCAGCTCTTATTGGTGGGATTATGGTTATTGCTCTATATTTCCCGCAGTATTGGTTTCCACAATTATTCCCAGTGAGTGTATTCAAAGTTCCGTTTATAAGCGAACCAATTGAATTTGGCGTGGTGTCATTTGTTTATGGTATGGTATTGGTTTTTGTGGAGATTGTATTACTTACTGGTCTCAATATTTATTGTACTCATCACATCGCTTTCTCCATTGGTTTTATTGATGAAAAAACGAAACATCACAAGGATAAAAAAGATTTATTGTTGAGTATTGGTCAGGAAAAGAAAAACAAAGACATAAAAAAACTGGGAATCGATCCGCATTATGGGCAAAAAAAGAGCCGGGTGTTTGTGCTGAATTTATTGTTTACACTTAAAGCAACCCTAAGTAATTTATTGGTTAAAATACTTATTCAGCGACTACTTGGGCGTTATGCAGTGCGTGAAGTTTTGGACATGTTGGGAATTCCAATCTTTGCATTTTGGAATGCATTTGGAACACGTCAGGTACTCAAAGAAGCGCGTATTATTATTATGGGACAAAACTACTTGGACTACTTTAAGGAAGAATTGAAATTGTTTAGAGAATTAAGTTCAAAAGAAAAAATACTACTATACGACACCTTACAATTGGTTGCCATGAGCAAAAGAGATTATCATAAAAATCATTATTTGCTATCACTATTAATTATTGAACAATTTGGAATCACAACATCAGAACAACATGCCGTTTCTCCTGATTATTATGATCAACTGAACTCTGGCGCTGCCGACCTTAAACAATTGAATGAAAAAATATTGTTATTAGGATTTGTATTGGATGGTTCAATTTCTAGACACGAGAAAAAATTAATAACAGAATTGAAAAATAAAAAAATCATTCATCAATCTTCGGACGAAGTAAAGACCTTGGCAGAACGGTTTATTTATGGAAAAGGGTTGTTGTAATTAACACCATAACCGATAATGCTATTATAAGGTCTAGAATTGTAATCTATAATTTGATTTTATAACATTAATCCTTACTTTAGTATAAACAAAATCCCAAAAATGAAAACACTAACCCTACTCTTCATTCTCTTCATTAGCACAACAATTGCTCAAAACAAACAAAGCATTATCCTTGGTGAAGATTTTGATGGCATGAGCGATTATAAATGGCCTTTGCAAAACGATGCTAAAATGAAAGCTGCCATTGATAACGATCATTATAACATTGATATTAAAGTTATAGGCAACAGTGGTTACTTTGCTATTCCAAGTAAAATTAACGAGAAGGGTGAGTATAACATTAAAACAAAAATCAGTAATTCAACCGCTGGAAAAGATGAACACATGTTTGGTTTAGTGTGGGGAGCAAAATCAAAAGATGAGTGTTTTATATTTTTTATTAATACAGTAAAACAAATCTTTTCCGTTTATAAATACAGCGGAGGCAAAGCTACTGCCCTAATTCCTTGGACAAAAAGCCCCGAAATAAAAACTGATGGCTCAGCTAACGATTTAGATATTATTACTGCGAAAGGCGCTTGGTATTTTTACATCAATAACAAAGCACAAAAGAAATCTCCCGTACAAGCCTTTGCTGGCAATGAAACTGGAATCTACACTATGGGAAAAGTAAACATTAAAGTAGATTTGTTTTATGTGAGTAGTAATTAAAACTAATATGAAAATTACGATTGCAATAATATTAAGCATACTTTTTTGCTCATGCTCAATTGATAAAATTGAATTTAATGAAAAATACTTAGAAGGAATGTGGGTAAATAATTATTCTTTCGAAAAAGGAACTGAAGATAGTTTAATAGTTAAAGTAATATTCAACTTCAAAGCAACGGGAAAAATAGAATATGACTTGAAGTCTGAATCTGAAGATAAATGGGAAATAAAAAAATCACCAGAAAGGCTATGCCTTTTTAGTAAAGGTCGTGAGGTCCAATACCAAGTTGAAGTTATTTCCATTTCAGAATTTAATTTATCATTAAGCTATAAAGGCAGAACTAGGATTTACAATTTCACACGCTAATACAAAAAATATTTACCTTTGCAGAATTGAAATAAAATCTTCAAGTCATGAGCAGGTCATTAAAAAAGACTCCTATATCTGGTATTACAAGAGCTGAATCTGAAAAAGAAGATAAAAGGTTTGCTAATCGTAAACACCGAAGAGTAACTAAAACTGAAGTGAACTCAGGTAAGGAAGTGTTTAGTAAACTTAAAGAAGTTTCTAATGTTTGGTCTTTTGAAAAAGATGGGAAACGTTACTTAAAAAGTATATCTAAAAAAGATTTACGAAAATAAATGTTTTAACACTTCACCCGAATAGAAAAAAACATTTCCCCATTTTCGGCTTCAATAAAATTATATGAAAAATCATTAGAGCAAGTTTTCGCTATTTCTAACAAACCAATACCTGCTCTCTCCTTAGGAGATTTACTTATATTCTCTTCGTAGTGCTTGGAAAAAGTTGTATTAAGATCCTCTTCATGCATTTCCTTTATTAGGTTTAATTTCTTCTTAAACTCTTCTATTTCCTCATGTTCAATATAATTACCACATTCAACAATAAAAGTATCATTGTCTTCAGTTATAGAAAAAATACCTTCTGCAATTTCGTTTGTCTTCTTCCCATGCTTCGAAGTATTCTTAATTAATTCAATAAGTATTTGAATGGTTCTTCTTTCATTTGCTGAAAATACGCCATCCGACATGAAATTTGTTTTCAAAATTTCTACCAATGGCAGTAATACTTCTCTCGACATATCACCTTTGTACAAAATAAGGCAGTTCTTTTTCAAAAGAATAGAATACAAATCAACAATAGAAGCTATATTTACTTTAGGCGCTTTTATTTCTTTTTTATCAATTATTTCGAGCGATAAAAAAAATTGTCGGTGCGTTTCATTTAAGGAATTAAAACAATACTTAATTGGCAAGCCCGATTTTCGTGCCATTTCAATTAAACCAAGTCCTGCACCACCCTTTTTTGAAAAACCTTTATTTTCTAAAACATCAGCGTACAAATCGCGTAACTCATCAAGATTTAAAGTGTTTATTTTATCAATTTTCCCACCAAGACTCTCAATTTCCTCCTGCACAATCAAATTAGCTGAGGACAATACAATTCGCTCATTAAAAACATTTATCTGAAAAAAATCACGGTGGTTCTCTGTTAACTTTCTTCTCTCTTCATGATTAATTCCATGCCTTACAATATTTTGAAAAGATTCGGCTATTAAAAACGAAACTTTATTTTTAAGCTTGTTAAGTTCGTCTGAACTATCCAAATAATATTCACTAATCTCTGTGAACTTATCCGTTATAGCATCATCAAATGCACCAAAATAAGATAAGAAAATTTTTTCCTCCTTTAAAAGTTTGAAGAGTGCGTGCATCTAATTACAATTTAAAAAACACCAAATAAGGCGTAATTCAAATATACAATTTTTTGGAAATTAAAACTAGATTAAAAAGACCTTTGAGTTTTCGATGAATTTCTGTCGATGAAATTATTGCTTATACATTAAAGTAATTTCGCCAAATCCTTTAACGAAGCGCAATGCATATCCGCATTGTACTTATTAGTTGCCCCGATAAAAACAGTTTTCATACCCGCATTTTTACCAAACTCAATATCGCTGCCTGAGTCGCCAACCATAATGGATTTTGCAAAATTAATTTCAGGAAAATCTTTCTGAGCTTGCAAAGCCATGCCAATTCCTGGCTTGCGTGTTGGATGATTTTCCGATGCTAAAAAGGGCGAGTGATAGGCTCTATCAATTCTTCCTCCAAAATAGGTGAGTTCATACACCATGTTTTTGTGTATTAACTCCAAATCTTCGGGACGCATAACACGCTTTCCAATTCCTTGCTGATTAGTAACAACAACAATTTTTCCGAAAACAGAACTGAATTTTTTAATGGCGTCCACTACTCCATCAAGAAATTCGAACTCGTTCCAATTCTTCACGTAGTCGTCAACTATGCGTTTATTAATTACTCCGTCCCTGTCTAAAAACAAAGACCAAGAAGAATCAATATTTAAATCTTTTAAATTCATGTTGTGCACGTTCGTAATCCTCAGGGATACCAATATCTATAAAATAACCATCAAACTCAAAGCCCATTATGCTTTGCTTGAACAATTGTTTTTCAAAAAAATCTTTTTCAATCGAAAAATTTGTTGCCTTAGGTGTTGCCGATTGATACATTGCTTTGTTTAAAATATAAACTCCGCCATTTATCAATCCGTTTTTCTCTTCACCTGATTTTTCTTTAAACTTAATGATGCGACTTCCAACATCATTTAATTGCACCGTTCCATAACGAGCTGCATTTATTACTTCACGCAATGCTAAACTATGGTGAGAGTTTTCTCTATGGTGATTTTCGTGAAAACGTGTGAGGTTTACATCAAAAAAAGAATCACCATTAACTACAAACACTTCATTTTCGTTACACTTATCCAGCGCTAAACGAATTGCCCCGCCTGTTCCTAACGGTTCGACTTCGTGCGAAAAAACAATATCTGCACCGTTCCAAAAACAAGGTTGCATCAAATTTGTGTAATAATCAACGATCTTTTCGCTCAAATACCCGGTTGAAACCACGATACGGTTAACACCATAAGCTGTTAAATAATTAAAAAGATAATTAAGGAAAGGCTCCTGATTTACAGGTGCCATGGGCTTAGGCAAATCCGAAACCACTGTTTGTAAACGTGTTCCAAAGCCTCCTGCTAAAACTATTGCTTCTTTTATCATGATTTAATTGCATGGCAAATATACACAGATTCGACGTGTTTTCGATGCTTTCAAATGAATTTTAATTTTAACTTTGTTCCTTATAGATTATGGGACGTTTACTGATAAAAAACATAAAACAACTGGTACAAGTTAGAGAAACTACTGCCGAGCCAATTAAAGGCAAAAGCATGGATGAAGTACCTCATATAAATGATGCTTGGCTGGCAGTTGAAGATGGAATTATTGTTGACTATGGAAGCATGGATGACTTTCCAGGCATTACCGATTGGAAAGGTTTAGAAATAATTGAAGCAGAAGATAGATTAGTTATTCCAAGTTGGGTTGATAGTCACACACATATTGTGTACGCTGGAAGCCGCGAAGGAGAGTTTGCAGATAGAATACGTGGACTAACTTACGAAGAAATTGCACAAAAAGGTGGCGGAATTTTAAACTCGGCACTTAAATTGAAAGATGCTACAGAAGATGAATTGGTTGAAAGTGCACTGGTACGTTGCAACGAAATCATCTCTCAAGGTACAGGGGCAGTTGAAATTAAAAGCGGTTATGGTTTGTATCCAGAAGCTGAATTAAAAATGCTGCGTGTAATTAAGAAATTAAAACCACTTACTCCGCTTAGCATTAAAGCTACATTCCTTGCAGCGCATGCTGTACCTACCGAATACAAAACAAACAAAGCTAAATACATCGATATTATTTTAAACGAAACACTTCCGCAAGTAGCGAAAGAAGGCTTGGCAGATTTTATTGATGTGTTTTGCGAAAAAAATTATTTTACTCCCGAAGAAACAATTCAAATTTTAGAAGCAGGAAAAAAATTAGGATTAACACCTAAAGTACATGCCGAACAAATGAGTAATTATGGTGGTGTTATTGCAGGTGTTAAATGCGGAGCAATTAGTGTTGACCATTTAGAATTTGTAGAAGCTAAAGAAATTGAAGCTTTAAAAGATTCTAAAACCATCCCAACTATTTTACCAGGTGCAGCATTCTTTTTAAGTTTGCCAAATCCGCCAGCACGCGAAATGATAGATGCAGGGCTTCCTTTGGCAGTTGCAAGCGATTTCAATCCAGGTTCAAGTCCAAGCGGAAACATGAATTTAATGCAAGCTATTTGCTGCATACAATATAAGATGACGCCAAATGAGTGTATGAATGCCAGCACTATCAACACTGCATTTGCAATGGGTTTAGAAAATGAAGTTGGAAGCATTACCATTGGTAAAAAAGCAAATTTCTTTATTACAAAAAAAATAAACTCTTTAGATATGATTGCTTATTCATTCGGTTCAAACCCAGTGGACCAAGTATTTTTGAATGGAGAAAAAATTAAAACGAATTAACAAAATGAAGATTTCAAAACTAGTTACATTATTACTTTTAGTTATTACTTCGGTAAGCATTGCGCAAACAGTAACAATACCAGGCGACAACTCAAGTTCAAGCAACGGAACCAATTCATTAAAAAGAAAGCCTTTAGGTTCGTATTATGGTTATGAGAGAAGCGCTTTTATTTATTCGCGTTATGAGCTTGGAATAACAGGAACAACAAGCATTACATCCATTGCATTTTATTGTGATAGTACGAATGGTTTTATTGCTGCTAATACTCCTGTTAAGATTTATGCAAGAGCAATATCAGATACAGTATTTACTTCTCCCACAACATTGGCAACTGAAATGAATAATGCTACACTTGTATATACAGGAACATTAGCTTCATCTTCATTCACCGAAAACAATTGGACAACTATAACTTTCAATAACAACTTCTCTTTAAGTGCTTCTTCACATTTAGAATTAATTATTGAAACCAATGCTGGCGGAACAGGTAACGAAGGATTATTATCAAAAGGATTTCGTTACAAAACAGCGGGGCAAAAACGTTTTCAATATTGGCAACAAGATAATACTGCTCCAACAGGCACAGGAACTTTAGATACATTAAGACCAAACATTACTATTAATTATTCTAATGTTACAACATGTTCAGGCATGCCTGATGCTGGAACAATTATTTCTTCTGACACTGCAGTTTGTAAAAACACACTAGCTGATTTTTACTTACAAGGAAGTACAAATACTGATGGTCTTACCTACACATGGTCAATAGCGACAAATGGAGGCGCTTGGATGGATGTAATAGGAAACAATGTTCCAAATTTCACTTTAAATGTAGATACATTTTATTCAGTTAGGGCAATTGTAAGTTGCGCTGGACAAAATGATACCGCTTATACTTCAATTAATACATTACTACCTATTTACTGCTATTGCAGCTCATCACTAGGTGGTAATTGCAGTGGCTACTCAATTGATTCATTACGAATTGAAGCAACAACATTTCAACCTTCAATTAGCGGTTGCGAAAACAATGCTGCCCCGCACTACTCTTCTTATCCAGCAAGCGGGGCTAACACTGCAACATTAAGTGTAGCACAAACCTATTCTATTACCATTCGTCAAACTGGCGATAATGTAACTTCGATGTGGATTGATGAAGACCATGATGGAAATTTTGAACAAAACGAATGGATTGCTTTAACAACAAGTTCGGTAACAAATGGTTTGCAAACAAAAACATTTAGTATACCTGCAAGCGCTTATAATGGTTTAACTGGAATGCGTGTAAGAAGCAGAGCATATGGTTTTGCAAATGATTCAACAAAAGCCTGCACAACATTTACAAGTGGTGAAACAGAAGACTTTTTAATTACCATTGTTGGTGGAGAAACAATTGGATTAGAGCAAATCAAAAATAATTTTAGCAATGCAATTATTTACCCAAATCCATCTAATGGAACATTCCATTTTCAAAGCTATGAGTTAAGCGGGGAAGTTGAATTTACTATGATTGATGTATTAGGAAAAGTAGTATTTACTGCAACTAAACAACACTATAATCAAAGCGAATTAAATTCGAATGTAGTTGGTGGAACATATTTCCTAATTGCAAAAGATAAAGATGGAAAAATGGTGACAAAGAAATTAATTGTGGAGTAATTTACTCTTATGAATACTTCAGAAAACAATTATATCGAAATCAACAAACAATCGTGGAACGGAAGAGTTGATTCGCATCTTAAATCCGAATTCTATGGCCTTGAAGACTTTATAAAAGGAAAAACATCCTTACAAGAAATTGAACTCAATTTATTGGGCGACATTAAAAACAAAAGTATTTTACACCTTCAATGCCACTTTGGACAAGACACCATTTCTTTATCTCGCATGGGTGCAAAAGCAACCGGTGTAGACCTTTCTGATAAAGCAATTGAAAGCGCAAAGGAATTAAATTTAAAAACAAGCACAGATGCGTCATTTATTTGTTGCAATGTTTATGATTTGCCACAACACTTAAACCAACAATTTGATATTGTATTTACAAGCTACGGAACAATAGGCTGGCTACCCGATATGGACAAATGGGCAAATGTAGTTTCTCACTTTTTAAAACCTGGAGGCAAATTTATTTTTGTTGAATTTCATCCTGTAGTATGGATGTTTGACGATAATTTTAAAGAAATAGGCTATAACTATTTTAATACAGGGGCAATTGTAGAAACAGAAAATGGAACTTACGCCGATAGAAACGCTGATCTTAAATCAGAGTATGTTATGTGGAATCATGGAATGGCAGAGGTTATAAACAGTTTAATAAAACATGATTTAGAAATTAATTCATTAGATGAGTTTGATTACTCACCTTACAATTGTTTTAAAGAAACAGTTGAGTTTACTCAAGGTAAATTTCGCATTAAACATTTAGACAATAAAATTCCAATGGTGTATTCTATTGTTGCAACAAAAAAATAAGTTATGCAAAAACCAGAACAACACGAATACAACCCTTATTTTCAAGGATATTTGAACTTAGTTGCTGAGGGTGATTTTTTTGAATTATTTAAACAAAATACAACAGAATGCATTTCCTTTTTTGAATCGTTACCAAAAGAAAAACATAATTACAGTTATGCTGAAGGCAAATGGTCGGTAAAAAAAGTACTCATGCATATTATAGACACTGAGCGTGTTCTTTCCTACAGAGCATTAGTGGGTGCACGTGGCGACAGTAGTACACAATTACAAAGTTACGATGATGATGCCTACGCAAATAATGTGGATGTAAGTAATAGAAGTTTAGAAAGTATTGTCGAAGAATTTAAAATCATTCGTAGAGCAACTGAACTACTTTTCGAAAACATAAGTGATGAACAAAGCAAATTTAAAGCAAGCACTCAAAATTATCCAATTACTCCACGAGCTTTAGGTTTTATAATGATTGGGCATTGCAAACATCATTTAAATGTTTTGAAGGAAAGATATTTGTAAAATACATTAAACAAAAAAAGCTTAGCAAATGCTAAGCTTTTTTTGTTTCAATTACAATAATTAATATTCCAACATCTTCTTAATCGCCTCTTCTACTTTATCAGCATTAGGCAACATTGTTTTTTCTAAAATTGAGTTTAAAGGAATAGCAGGCATATTTTCGGCGCCAATAACTTTTACTGGGGCATCTAATTGCTCAAAACAATTCATTTGTATTAAAGATGCAATGGTGTTAGCAAAACCTGCAATGCGAGGTTCTTCGGTTAATACAATTACTTTTCCGTGTTTGTTAGCTGATGCAAAAATTGCTTCTTCATCAATTGGGGAAAGTGTTCTTAAATCAATAATCTCTACTTGCCCCGCAAAGTTTTTAGATGCATTACGCGCCCAATAAACTCCCATACCGTAAGTTATAATCGAAATTGATTTTCCTTCTTTTATTTTTGCTTCGTCTGCTTCTTGCACCAAACGTGCTTTTCCAATTGGCACCACATAATCTTCATCGGGCTCAATTGTTTTTGCTTCTTCGGTTCCTTTTATTTTACTCCAATACAAACCTTTGTGTTCTAACATCAACACGGGGTTTGGATCGTAATAAGCAGCTTTCATTAATCCTTTTAAATCAGCTCCTGTAGATGGATAACACACTTTAATTCCTCTAATGTTTGTTACAACACTCTCTACACTGCTACTGTGATAAGGTCCACCGCTACCATAAGCTCCAATTGGAACACGTAAAATACAACTCACTGGCCATTTACCATTTGATAAATAACATGAACGTGCAACCTCGGTAAACAATTGGTTTAAGCCTGGCCAAATATAATCGGCAAACTGAACTTCAACTATTGGCTTTAATCCAACTGCACTCATACCAACGGTTGAGCCAATAATAAATGCTTCTTGTATAGGTGTATTAAATACTCTATGATCTCCAAATTGTTGCGCAAGTGTGGCAGCCTCTCTAAACACCCCTCCTAGCCTTGCTCCCACATCTTGTCCGTAAACCAAACACTCATCGTGTTTAGTCATAATTTCTCTTATTGCAAATAAAGCAGAGTCAACCATCACAGTTGCTTGTTTGCCTTGCGGAGAACGATTTCCTTTTTCTTCAGTTATTGGTGTTGGAGCAAAATCATGCAACAACAAGTCTTCTGGGCGAGGATCTTCAGCTTTTAATGCTTCTTCGTAATCAGATTGCACCAATGCTTTTGCATCCTCTTCTAATTTCTTAATGTCGTTTGCCTCAGCACCTGCAACAATTAATTGATTTCTTAAACGTGGAAAAGGATCACGTTTTGCTGCTTCTTCCAAATCATCACGGTACCACTCTTTGCGCACACCTGATGTATGATGATTTAATAAAGGAACTTTTGCATGTATTAAAAACGGACGACGTTCTTTACGAATGATGTCCAACACTTCCTTAATTGTATTGTATGATTTTAGAAAATCTGTACCATCAATGGTACGTGTTTCTAAACCTTTAAATCCTTTTGCATATTCAGTTGCATCTTGCACTCTAATTTCACGAGCATGCGCAGAAATGTCCCATTCATTATCTTGAACTAAATATAAAATTGGCAACTTCTTTAACACCGCCATCTGAAAAGCTTCTGCCACTTCACCTTCGGTAATACAAGCATCACCTAAAGAACAAACTGCAACTGGATTTTTACCAGCGTAGTCTTTTTGTTTGCCTGTAGTTTCTAAATATTGTAAACCCATTGCAACACCTGTAGTTGGTATGGCTTGCATACCCGTTGCACTACTTTGGTGAGGAATTTTAGGCATATCATCCCTTTTTAAAGAAGGATGCGAATAATAAGTTCTACCACCTGAAAATGGGTCATCACGCTTTGCAAGCAATTGTAACATTAACTCATAAGGACGTAATCCAATTGAAAGCAACATACTATCATCACGATAATAAGCACTTAAATAATCTTGAGGTAACAATTGCAAACCCATTGCAATTTGGATAGCTTCATGACCGCGCGATGTGGCATGAACGTATTTAGCTGTAACTTCTTTGTTAGCTTCGTACAATTCGGTCATGCTTTTTGCAGTGCACATTAAACCGAATGCTTTTTTTAGTGTATCTAAAGAAATTTCGTTCGTCACTTTTCCTTCACTTTTAATCATTGCTTCAGGCATTTAATTTTGTTCAAATATTTCAAAATTTCATGCAATATAAAAGCATTGTAATCGTTGAAATATCAGACATGACAAACCTAAAAAATTTAATTGACAAAATCACTATATTTGCCCAATGAATGGTAAAAAACTATACACACTTTTTGCGCTAATTTTTGCCGTATTTATTGGCAATGCTCAAAATTTAAAAGACTCTTGTTATGCCATTCCTATTGTGGGCTTGCATTTTTCGGGGCAAATGCCTCAAGGCGATTTAAAAACACGCTTTGGCTATAATGGAAATGTTGGACTTCCTTTCCTATACAAAACACGTAAAAATTGGGTGATCGGCATTGAAGGCAACTATTTTTTTGGCAAAAAAGTGAAGGAAGAAAATCTATTAAGTAATATGAAAAACGAAGAGGGTACCATTACAGCAAATGATGGAGCTCCTGGAAGAATAAGAATAAACGAAAGGGGTTGGAATACATTTGTAACATTCGGCAAAATATTACCCTTTTTAAACAAAAATAAAAATTGCGGTCCCGTTGTATGGGCTGGTGTTGGATACATGCAACACAAAATAAATTTATACGACATAGGAAAAAATTTACCTCAATTAAGAGGCGACTTAAAAAAAGGCTACGATAGAAAAACGGGTGGACTTGCCTTTACACAATTTATTGGTTATATGTATTTAAGTAATAATCGTCTCACCAATTTTTATGCGGGCTTTGAATTTAATGAAGGTTTTACAAAGGGACTTCGTGGTTACCAATACGACACCATGCAAAGTGATGCTGCAAAAAGAACAGATATGCAAATAGGATTTAGACTTGGTTGGGCCTTACCTTTATACAAAAGGATTAAAGAGTTTTATTATTATTAACACAAAGAATTTTAATCCATCGTATTGGCCTTTCACTTTATTATTTATATACTTTTTTGTATAATTGTTTTGTGTTAAAATTCAATTTATAAACCCATGAAAAAACTTATTTCACTCAGTTTAGCTAGTTTATTTGCTCTATTTCTTCAATGCGCTTGTGGGCCAGATAAACCAAAAATTACTGCTTCGGATAAAAACAAAATAGATTCGGTTTACAAGCGACTTTCTGTGCTTTACGATTCTGTAAAGTCATTTGATTCGAACAAAAACATATTTATAGGAAAGGATTGCACTGCAAAAGAATTAGGGATAGATTCGATAAAAGGTATTCATGTTTTTAAATTAGATGAGCTCGAAAAATTTAAGTTTGCTAACGATTCAACTAAGTTTTATGAAGCTTGTAAAAAGGACTTAGACAATACTTGGCGGTGGGCTAGTACTGCTAGGTATCTATTGCAAGAAGATTTTGGAAAGCTACCAAACGATATGAATGGAAAAGAACTTGACAAAGCTTTAAGAAGTATAAAAAAGAAATCTTGGATTTTAGGTGATAAGGTATTTCCTATTTTAGTTACTAAAGAAGGGAACATGCCAGAAATTATTGACGACGACACTTTTAAAGGAGGTTATTATTATGGAAAATTATTCCTTGTAAACGCTAAAGATTATTCGCTGATATGTGCGACGGAAATTGTTGTTGAAAGCAGCGATGAAATAAATTTCAAAAAATACAAAGGCAAACTTAAAGTGCTTAACAAAAACGAAGACAATGTGCTTATAAATGATTTTAAAGACGCTTTTAAAACAAAACTTTGGGATGCGCTTTATGGCTTCGATCCTGATTTTGGAGGGTTTTAATTTTTTCAAATAGCCCTTGTTTTAATAGTTGAATTATAGCTACTTCACCTAATTTTGATGCTTAAATCAAAATGTTAATTTTGTAAAATGTTTATTTACACATTTTGTATTGTTGCGTATCATTTCATTGTAAAATTATTGAGTCCATTCAACAAAAAAGCTCGGTTATTTAGCAATGGGAGAATTGGAATTTTACAGCAAATTGAAGATAAATTAAAAGGTGATTCTCATCCTAAAATATGGGTACATTGCGCATCTTTAGGTGAATTTGAACAAGGAAGACCTGTTATTGAAAAATTAAAAGCTACTTACCCTAACAAAAAAATCGTTCTTACTTTTTTCTCCCCATCAGGTTATGAATTAAGAAAAGACTATGAGTTTGCAGACTATATTTTTTACTTACCTGCTGATACAAAAAGTAACGCAAAAAAATTCTTACAATTAGTAAAACCACAACTAGCCATATTTATTAAGTACGAGTTTTGGTTAAATTACTTGAATGCACTTCATGCAAACAAAATTCCTACACTACTTGTGTCGGGAATATTTAGAAAAGACCAACACTTTTTTAAATGGTACGGGGGCATTTTTAAACGCACTTTATTTTACTACGAACATTTGTTTTTACAAACCCAAGAATCGAAAAAACTATTAAATGATATTGGAATAAACAATTGTTCATTTGCTGGAGACACCCGTTTTGATAGGGTTGCTGAGATTGCTTCGAATCCAAAAATATTTGCCGATATACATCAGTTTACCGAAAATAAATTTACCATAGTAGCAGGAAGCTCTTGGGCAGAAGATGAAAAGTACCTTATTAAATCTTACGTTGCTTTAAAAAAAAATCATCGCGATTTAAAATTAATTGTTGCCCCGCATAATATTGAAAGCATTAATATTAATCAATTGGTTTCGATAATTGATAGTATGAATGTTGGACTAACATTTCAAAAATATTCACTTGGAATACAAAATATGGATGCAGATATTTTGATCATAGATAACATTGGCATGCTATCCTCTATTTATAAATATGGACAAATTGCATACATTGGAGGGGGATTTGGAAATGGAATTCATAATATATTAGAAGCACTTGTATTTGGAATGCCTGTTGTATTTGGCCCCAATTATAAAAAGTTTAATGAAGCTGTAAGTTGCATTAAAATTGGTATTTCAAGTTCATTTTCTGAGCAAGAAACACTAGATAAATGGTTGGAAGACTTAATAAACAATAAAGAAAAAAGACAAGCTATTAAAGACGAATGCAATCGATACATAAACGATAATATTGGTTCAGCTGATAAAGTTCTAAACCACATTAAAAAAAGCCTTTCCAACTAACTAATAAACAGTATTTTAACGATTAGTAAGTTAATTCAAACGACCAACATTATTTTTTGAGGTTTCAATATTTTTCGCTTACTTGCGTACTCAAATTTTTCTTGACAATTAACCAATTAAATAAATGAAATTCAATTATTTAACCATTAAATCAAAGCTTGTTCTTTTTGGGGCAACTTGCATACTTGCAGCATCATGTTCTAATGAGCCAGCAAAAGAAGGTGGAGACGAATTACCTGATGATACAACAAAAGTTACCAGTAATGGCGTTTTAAATGTTAATGGGCAACTTTTTAGTATTCCATCACCAGTTCAAACTGCAATGTTAATACAAAAAGCAGGTGCAGAATATGATAAAAGCATATTAAATGTAACTGCTGGTTCAATAAAATATACGACTAGCTATTCTAAAGCGCTAAATTTAGGTATTTATGGTGCTGATTTAGGATATGTAACAATGTATAACAAAAGCCAAGATGCATTAGGTTATTTAGGAACATTAAAAAAATTAGCAGATGATTTAGGAGTTTCTGGCGCTTTTGATCAAGAAACAATGAAGCGTATCAGTAATAACATTACTGATAAAGACTCGATGCTTGTATTGGTTGGTATTGCTTACAGAGCAAGTGACCAATATTTAAAAGGTGAAAAGAAAAATGATGTGAGTGGTTTAATCTTGACTGGTGGTTGGTTAGAAAGTTTACATTTTGCAATTCAAACCAACAAAGTAAAAGAGAATCAAGAAATCAAAAATCGTATCGCTCAACAAAAACAATCGTTGGGTAGCATTATTAAATTATTATCTGCTTACAAAACGCAGCCAGAATATGGTGATTTAGTTATTCAATTAGAAGAACTTCAAAAAATCTATGATACGATTGAATTTAAATACGTTTACGAAAAACCGGAAACAGATGTAGCTAACAAAATAACTACTTTAAACAACAGAACCGAAGTAAATGTTAGCAAAGAACAATTAGATAAAATTGCGGCTAAAGTTCAAGAGATTCGCGACAAAATCATTAACCCGGTTAAATAATAATTTAGAAATAAGAAATTGCTATGAAGAATATATTAGTAAAAACAATCCTTTTATTTTGTTTAGTATTTACCCTAAACAATAAAGTGCAAGCTCAATGCGATACAGTTGCAAACATTTGCGCTAAGCACATCATTAATTCATTTATTTCTGATGGTCAAACCTACAGAGCATTATTATTGAACCAAGATGAAACTGCCGAATTTCATACAACATTTTTTGGCGAAACAGTTTATCGTATCGCAGCTTGCAGTGGTATGACGGATGGTAACTTGATTTTTTACATCTATGATCAAGACAGAACATTATTATTCTCAAACAAAGATTATAAAAACGCACCCTATTGGGATTTTAAAGTAAAAGCAACTATTGATGATGTAATTATCGAAGCTAAATTAGATGGAAATAGTGCAGGTTCTGGCTGTGCAGTATTACTTATTGGATTTAAACAAACTACAGCTATCAAAAAATAATAATTACTTTCTACTCATTTAAAAGCAGGTTTTACCTGCTTTTGTTTTTTATACTATATGACACACTACAAGCAAATTATTTTAAATAAAGGAAAAGAATTTTCTGCACTACGTAAACATCCTTGGATTTTTTCAGGAGCAATTCGACAAAAGGATGATGGAATTGTTGATGGAACAATTGTGGAAGTATTTTCTGCCGAACGTAAATTCCTCGGTGTTGGCCATTTTCAGGATGGAAGTATTAGTGTACGCCTAGTTAGTAACGAACCAAACAATATTGATGAAGATTTTTATTATACTAAAATAAAAAAAGCATTCGACTATCGTAAACAAATTGGCGTAAGCACTTTGCCTAATACAAACGTATATCGTTTAGTATTTGGCGAATCGGATGGGCTGCCAGGATTGATTATTGACTACTACAACAATAATGCAGTTATACAATGCCATAGTATTGGGATGCACATGCAAATTGATTTAATTGCAAAAGCAATTCAAAAAGTATATGATGGAAAAATAGAAACCATTTACGATAAAAGCGCTGAAACACTGCCTGCAAATTACTCATCTCAAATTAAAAACGGACCAATAGTTGGAACTAATACAAGCGTTATAGTTGAAGAGTATGGAAATAAATTCTCGATTGATTGGGTGAAAGGGCAAAAAACAGGATTCTTTATTGATCAACGTGAGAATAGAAAATTATTGGCAGAATACAGTAAAGGAAAAAAAGTACTCAATACATTTTGTTACACAGGTGGTTTCTCTGTATTTGCTGCTAATGCGGGAGCAACTATGGTTCATTCGGTTGATGTATCAAAACCAGCCATTGAATTAACTAAACAAAACGCGGAGCTAAATAATTTAAAAAATCATGATGCATTTGCAGTTGATACCTTTGACTTTTTGAAAGATGCAGGACATGATTATGATATTATAGTTTTAGACCCTCCTGCATTTGCTAAGAGCAGAAAAGTTACGCATAATGCCGTAATTGGCTACAAACGTTTAAACTCAGAAGCATTTAAAATAATTAAACCCGGCGGAATTGTATTTACCTTTTCGTGCTCACAGGTAATTAATAAGGAGTTATTTTTTAACACCATTGTATCTGCAGCATTAGATGCGCGTAGAACAATTAAAGTGCTTCATTACTTATCGCAACCCGCAGACCATCCTATTAGTATGAACTTTTTAGAAGGTGAATACTTAAAAGGATTTGTGCTGTATGTAGAGTAATATTTACTTTTCTATACTATTACGCTAAAAATAAATGGTACTTTCTTTTCTTAAAGTTGATTTTACCAAAGAATAATCTTAAGCCAATCCACCTTCTTTTAATCGCTCTACATTTTCTGCAAAGGCTAAAGCATCAATCATTTGTTGTATATCACCATTCACAAACTCTGATAGGTTATATAGGGTCAAATTAATACGATGATCTGTAATACGATTTTGTGGATAATTATAAGTTCTAATTTTCGCAGAACGGTCTCCCGTTGTAACCATCGTATTCTTTTTAGCTGCTTGGCTTGCATTTAGCTTTTGCAATTCGATTTCATACAACTTTGTACGTAACATTACCATTGCACGTTCCTTGTTGCCCAGCTGCGAACGCTCTATTTGGCAAGTAACCATTATCCCTGTAGGTTTATGTGTTATTTGTACTTTGGTTTCAACCTTATTTACGTTTTGTCCACCTGCACCACCCGAGCGAGAGGTTTGTATTTCTAAATCAGCTGGATTAATAACTACATCTACTTCTTCTGCTTCTGGCATTACAATAACGGTTGCTGCAGATGTATGAACTCTACCTGCGGCTTCTGTTGCTGGCACACGTTGTACGCGATGAACACCACTTTCAAATTTTAATGTCCCGTAAGTATTATTACCCGAAACATTCATAACAATATCCTTATATCCGCCCATTGTTCCTGGACTTTCATCAACCACTTCCATTTTAAAACCATGTGTTTCGAAATAGCGACGATACATTTCAAATAAATCTCCAGCAAAAATAGACGCTTCATCACCACCAGTTCCTGCACGAATTTCAAACACTACATCTTTTGCATCTTCAGGATCTTTTGGAATAAGCATGAACTTTATTTTCTCTTCTAGCTCAAGTTGTTTGGCTCTACTCTCATCCAACTCCAACTTAGCCATGTCGATCATTTCTTTGTCCTTCTCATTATCGAGAATTTCTTTAGCGGATGCAATGTTGTTAAGTATAACTTTGTACTCACCATATATTTCAATAATTGGTTCAAGGTCGCGGTATTCCTTATTCAGTTTTTTAAACTGATTCATATCACCAATAATTTGTGGATCAGATAATTTTAATTCCACATCTTCATACCTTTGTTTAATCGATTCTAACTTTTCTACCATAAATAATTCTGAAAAAATAATTGAAAAAAAATAATTGAAATACTAATTAGCGGAGACGCTAAATAGAAACACCTATAACAAGCATATCATCAACTTGTTCATGAGAACCTTTCCAGTCCTCGATGGTGTTATTAAGAAACTCTTTTTGTTTTGAAATAGGAAGTTTAGATGCTTCAATAAGAATCTCTCTAAACTTACCTGCCATTAATTTCTTACCCTTTGGTCCACCAAATTGATCAGCGTAACCATCTGAGAAAATATATAAAATATCACCTTTTTGAACATCAATAGTTTGTGTGGTGTATTTTTTTGGCTCGTCAAATATATTATATCCGATTGGGAATTTATCCGCTTTGTACTGTATTACTTCAGAATTACGAATTATATACAAAGGATTATTTGCTGCAGCAAATTGCACTTTATTTGTAGCGTAATCAATAGATAGCATACTCATATCCATGCCATCTTTTGTTTTTTGCGCGCTTTCATCATCCGTTTTGTTATGAAGTGTTTTATTAACTCCATCACTCATGGCATCCATAATTTCACCTGGTGCCTCTAAGCCCGAATTATTTACAATATCCTTAAGTAAATTAAATCCTACAATACTCATAAAAGCACCTGGAACACCATGACCAGTACAATCAACAGCAGCTACCATCGATTTCCCGTCCTTCTTATCTAACCAATAAAAATCTCCAGATACAATATCTTTTGGTTTATAAAGAATAAATGAATTAGGTAAAATTGTTTTAGCATAAAATTCAGGAGGCAAAATTGCTTCCTGAATACGTTTAGCATAACGAATACTATCAGTAACCTGCGTAAATAATTGCTCTAACTCGGTTGTTTTATGTAAAATTTCTTCTTTTTGACGAACAACTTCTTCTGTTCTTTCAATTACTTTTTGCTCGAGTATACGTTCATTCTCAGCAAGATTATAACGCATTTTAATTAAAGCGTGTCCTAAATTATCATGTTCTGATAATGGCTTGTATTCTGATGCAAAGTTTCCTGTTCCAACTTCATGGGCAAAATCAGTAGTACTTTCTAAAGCGCCAATTAAGCCTGTTAATGCCTCACCCATGTCGCCAATTTCATCGCTACGACTTGGAATACGTTGTTTAGGTAAAATACCCAAACTCATCGCTTTTAGCATTTCCTTAAGTAACTGAACAGGTTTTACTATTGTGCGTACAGTAACCATTGCAACGAAAATTCCACCAATTACTAAAGCAATCCCTAGCCACTTTACAAAGTTTTGGAGAAAAGTAAAAGAATCAAACATTTCGTTTGTTACTCTTACAGCATGAGCTTTTTGAGCTTCAATTAAGCCATGAAGTTTGTGATGTATTTTACTTGCATCTCCTTCCGTATCCTCTAATACAATTTTTACCGGAAACATAATTTGCGCATCATCATAACTAGCAAAACCAACTACCTGAGACATAATCTCTGATTGATAACTAGCAAATAATTTATCGGTTTCTGAAAAAATCGAATCTGCTCTTAATTTCTCATCTTTTGTCCATGTTGGAGATAAAGCAATAATTTCAGCTTTTACTTTAGGATAATCTGTTTTAATAAGGTCGATTAACTCCTTCTTAAACCCTTCATCTTCTACCGACTGAACGTTAACCCATTTACTAATTAAACGCTGAGAGCTTTCTAAGAGTAGATTAAAGTCATTTAATGCTGCAACACTAGGAGTTACTACTTGTACAACATTATCAGTCTTTTTCTTGGAATCCTTTAAGGTGATATTGGTGAATATAAATGCTACAATTGTAAGGACGATAACTATCCCGAAACCAAACCCTATTTTTTTTCCAATTGTTATTTTCACTATGCTTTGTACTTTAAAAAATTACTGGGCATTAAGAGCCTCTAATTTTTTCTTGAACTCATTTGACTTTTCAGTGTCGTTTAATTGGTAATAAATTCCTTGCATACCTTCAACAATTGTTTTGTCTTTAGGTGATAATTGGTATGCTTTAGACATAAAAGGCTCAGCTTGTTTAAATAATTTAGACGCTTCATCTTGTAAAACATAAAGTTGTTCAAGATCTACATCATAATCCATTTTTTTAATAATATTAACTCCAATGTTATAATACAATACCGCCATATTTTTATTTGCCATTGCGGAGTTTGGATTAATTTCTAATGATTTATTTAAAAACTGTTTAGTTAAAGCAAGAGCATTTTGAGACCCATTTTGTTCAAATACTTCTTGGAAATAATAACTTAATGATAAGAAATATTCCATTGATTTAGCCTTTTCATCAAAACCAACCTCAACAAACTTGTATATTGAAAGGTATTTTTCGAAACACCAAATCGAAGTTTTGTAATTTACAGAATCCATTGTTTTCTTAGCATCATTATAATACTTGGATCCCAAAAATTTAAGGTTTTGCTGAATGCTAGCTAATTGTTGTTTTTCTTTATCTAGATCAGCCGCTTTCATCAATGACTCTACTCCTAATTCACGCGCATTAGACTTAATATCAGTCGACTCTTTTTGCTTATAAATTTCTTTGTAAATAAAACCTCTAATATACCAAGATTGGAAATCGGCAGCTGCAACAGGATCTTTAATCCCCTCTTCAATATATATTTTTGCAGAATCAAGTTTACCTTGTTGCACACAGTCGTATGCTTGCTGAACTTTTGAAAGCTGCGCAAACGATGATACCGAGAAAAAACTCAGTAAAATCAATATCCTATATGCCTTTTTCATTAACATTAATCAATAACTTTTAATGCCATGGCTTCAATCTTGGAACTAACTACCAAGCCTGCTTTACCCGCACTCGATTTATTTAACTCAAATTTTAACTTATCTTCTGCTACAACAAAATTTATAGCCGCTCCTACTTTTGCTAATCCTTGTTTCTCTGTAATTATTAAAGTTCCCTTTCCTTTATATTTAGAAACAGCCTCAGCTAAGATACTTGATTTATCCGGTAGAATATACAATATTTCAGGTTTTGCAGATTCTGAAATTGAATTAATACTTTTTACAACAATCTTTTTTGTTCCAACTGTTTTAGTACTGGACATTTCAGTAAGGAAATTTAGCAAGTTTTGGTTAGTTCCCAAAATCGCAATGTTAAACTCATTTGTTTTACTTTCTGGCCACTCAAAGCTTTTAGTGAAATTATAGATATAACTTGCTTTGAACTTATCTGGACCTGCATCCTTTTGGTATAAAGCATAATCCACCAAGTCGAAAGACAAGAAGAATACACTAATTATGATTACCAAAAACTTTTTCATAAAACAAGATAGGCAAATAAGATGCCAAAACCTGAAACACAAATATAATAATATTTTTTATAAAACAAATACACTAGTAATTAAGTAGTTAGATTTATTGAGCCAAGCTAAAGCGTAAACTAAATCCTGCATTTGTATTTGCTGTTGGGAAAGAGGTAGAAACCACAGGTGTATTTATAATTTTATCAAAATACAATCGCAAGTTAATATTTTGAGATAAGGCGTAATCTACAGAAGTTTTAAGGGTGATGATATTTTGCCCTTGAGATGGAGTACTAATTCCATCCACTACTCTTCGTTGAGTTGTTACATTATTTCTAAACGAAAGATCCATCTTACAATTTAAATCACTTTCTAATGGTTTTCCCTTTATTTTAAATTTCTTTATTTTTAATTTAGGATATCTATATCCTGCTCCAATAACGTATTCCTGCCCACGTGTTTCAGTTATTTGAGGAATGTTTGCATTTAAACTCACTGTTCTATCTTTTCTAATTTCAAAGTTTGCAGTAATTGCTCCTGATGAAGCACTGGTGCCATCCGCTTTTTTCTTCTTCTTTTCATTAAATGTAACATCAACTTTTATAAGCGGAGCAAAACTTTCTTGAATTGTAACGGTATTAATTTGATACTTTGAAGCAAAATTAGATCCTGCACCATTAACACGACCTCCACTAAAGCGTGCATCCTCAAAATCTACACCTGGAGCGGGAACAAACAACTGATTATTAGTAAACGCACCTACATTATATGTTGATTTATAAGAGTGACGAAGTGTAACTGTTTTTAAATGCTTTTTAAAGAATTTGAATTTATTTAATCCATCATAGGTTAAAGTCCAGTTAGGTAAAGGTACTTTAGGGAATTCGGTTTGTTTAACCTTAGTTCCTTTCCCTGTATAAGAAGCCAAAAATGAATACAAAATTACATCTTGTTGATTTCTTGAATAGCCATCGTAACCTTCTGTTGTAGCGAATTTCTTAGATGAATCGTTGGCTTCTGACAATGACTTTGCAAATTGATCACGATAACTTAAGAATTTTTCAAATGCCTCATTCGAATAAGTTTCTTTATCGTCTTTTTTAAATGCTGAAGATATAGTAATAGTTGAAACACTATAATTACCAGTTCGTGTAAACGTGTTTGTATTGTATTCTTTAGTATTTTGATTATACCCTATGTATTGTGAACTATTAAAGCCAATACTCTTTGTTCCTGTTAAATCAATTCTAAAATCTTTAAATGGTTCCAATTTAGCAGTAAAACTTAACTGTTTACTATTTGTTTGTGCATAAGGATTATTTAAATTATTTCTTTTAATCAATAAACTATCGCGCATAAATCCTTGCATTACATCTCTCTGACTTCCTATAATAAATGGAATCCCAGGATTAAATTTATTATTAGGGTTCATTCCCATTATGCGTGTAGAATCAATATAACCAGGAAGTGTTGTACCATTGTTTTCTGAATATGTAAACTGCGCTTGCTTTACAGTCATTAATACTTTTGCAATCTCTTCCAATATATTAAACGAGTTTTTCTTTGTTGTATCACTTGCAGCTTTTGATTTACTATCCTTACCGCCCTTGCCCTTATTATTAATCTTTTTAAAGTATGGCACTTTATTATAAAAAGTAACCATATTAAATTGCCCATTTAACGACTTAGTATTTCCATTCATTAATGTATTTCCTAAACTATCAGCAGCAAAAGGGCGGCGCGTAAATTGATAATTTGTTTTGTATCCCGCTGTGGCCGTTATCCAATCAAACAAAGGAATTTTATTAATTGGAATAGAATAATTTAAATTCATAGAATGGCGATAGGATGTATTAATACCACCCGAAAGAATATTCTTTTTTATTTCTTCTTTTTCTTCTTTCTCATCAATTCGTCCTAATGGTTCTAATATACGGGCATCGTTACCCGCTGTTAAATCAAATTTCAAGTTTTTAGTAAAATCCCATTTCAAATCATAGGTACGATTCATGAAGAAAGTTTTATTAAACTGCGAAGGCATCTTTTTGTCAACTGTAATATCTCTATTTTGATACTCATTATAATTTCTATTTAAATCAGTATTAAATCCAAAACGAGATGGCAATGGGGTAAAATTAATATCCTTAATTAAGGCAAACCATTTATTATTAATCCACTTCGCCTTTGATTTGCCAAATGGTTTGAAGTTTTTAGGACTATGTGTAAAACCATAGGTTAAGGCTGCGCGATGATTTTTCGTAATATTTTCAGCCAATGTTATATTACGTCTAAATTGCTCGCTAAAAGCGTATGTAACAGAGAAATTTTCAATATCCCAAAAATGATTTTTTGTTTTACCTGCACTTCTTTGTTTACTAACATTAGTGAAATTTATGCCTTGACGGCGAGTAATATCCTGCGCTCTATTTTTTACTTCAACAATTTTATCGTCCTCTATATCTATATAATCCTTTGTACGATTCATTAAAACATCAGGATTAGATGGGTCGAATTGAGGAGTAGAAATTATTTCTCCTCTATTTAAATAAATTGGTAAATTAATTTTCCAATCAGCCGGAAAAAATTTACCTATCTGAATAGTAGTACTTGCATCGTACTGCATATTAGTTTCCCTACTTCTTTCACTTACCTTTTTATCAATACTTCCAAAAAACGGAGTCATATAAGAACCAGACAAAGATACTTGACCCAAATCTGCAAGCTTAGCTGTAACCCTTGCATTAGCAGCCCATCCACCTTTTTGAACGAAATCTGTTAAACGCAACTCATTTATCCAAACCTCAATACATTTAGGTTCATTACTTAAGTCTTTAGGATTACGAATACCAACCATTACTGTTTTTAATTCTGATATTGTTGGATTACCTACAACTCTAATTATTTTGCCTCCTTCAATACCTTCTTGATATGCATCTATACTTCCGTAAGGACGATTTAATTTCAATTGAATTAATTTTTCAAAATCAATATCAACGTCATTTTCTGGCAACCAAACTTTTGCTCTTGAAGCATCGCTATTAGCATCGTAGTTACCCGCAGGAGTTAATTTTAGAGGGAACGAATATTCGTAGTAATTACTCACAAAATCTGTTCCTATACGAACAAACATGTGCATTTCACCATCACTTAATGCATTAGTTCCAAGTTGCTCAGCGTGAACAAACATTTTCATGTGTTTAAATGAACGCACATCATTGCTAATATTTTTATAAGCTGCTTTTGCGTAACCATCTGCTAAGCCGCATGTACGTAAAACTAAGGCTTGCTCATTTAATAAAACAAGATTGGTAGTTTGTACGTTTTGTTGTTGGTTAATACCTGGAGGTAAAACATAATTAACGGGAGTTTTTGTTCCATTTTCTTGAACATTTACTGCAGAAACATCAAATGTTGCACCGTCTTCTGGACCACCAATATAATCACCAGGTAAAGCGCCAACTGCATCATATCTTCTCCAATCACTTCTAACTAATTCCATACGAGCCATACGGCAAACTACTGGAGCACTGAAGCCTTTTAAAATAGTACGCATAAAACGTATAGAATTGAATCCTTCTATAGAACCAACTTTTTGTTCGAAATTATTTACAGGAATTTTAAACTGATACCACTTTACACTTTTCCCGTTTCCATTTGCATCGGTAAATGATGACTCGTAAACATTGGCAATATAATTATTACCTACATTACCTGGATTAATATCTTGCGGGGTAATTTTAATTCGGTATTGATAATAAGCTTCTGTTTCACTTAATGTATTATCTCTATTAACGTCTTCTGTGTTTGGAGTAACAGTAGCAGTTGTTGGATATTTATCATTATTTAATGATTGATATTGGGCTTCTGTTGGAGAGTTACCCTCCATATTATTAAACCACTTGTATCTATATAATGTATTAGCGGAAGCATTTCCATCAAAATCATCCCCTCTATAAAAATGGTAATTATCTGCAGAAGCATCGGCAAAGGCAGCGTCGTAAGCTCCGCCACTTAAGTTATTTAAATAATTTTGAAAATAAACTCTTTCCCCATCATTTGCCAAACCATCCAAACCAACATCTTGATATTGTCGTGCATTTTCATCTATATCAAAAGCAGGTGTAATAATTGGCAAATTAGGCACATAACCCCATGGGGTTGGATCTACTCGGGTTAAATCAGCTAAAGAACCTTGCTTAGGAATTCCATTTTCAAAAGCCATACGCCCATCCTTATTTATGTCTTCTGAAACGTTACCTAAATTGATAATCATTTCACCATTTGTAGGTATAGCCTGCCCTGGAAATGCCAAGTTATAATCGTCATTAAAAGGATCCATCATCCAAAACTGTACAAACTCAATATTTGCCGTTTGAAAATCTGGATTCTCCATACGACGCATCATACCACCCCAGCGAGTTTCAGGACTATTTAAAATAATACCATTCGTAGTATTTGAATTAGCAAAATCAATTCCTTTTGAAAAAGAGGTTGGCAAAATATCGTAGTTGTATGGTCCTCTCTCATTTGGATAAAGTGCTAAATCTAATACAGGAAGAAGAACTGGTTGTCCATTAGGCGGTTGTTTATTTGGAAATAATTCTGTTTCGATAACAGGTCGCATAAAATTATTCGACTGTACATTTTTTGTAATATTAGTAGGTGTTAGATTTCCACTTAAATAAAACACCGATTGATCGACAGTGTACCAAGCAAAACGTGCACGATTAAATCCTGAATAAACAGTATCGTAAGCCGCTTCAGGAAACAAATCTATTTGCCCTTGTGGAATACTTGCTAAGCTCCAGGCACCTGCACTTCTTAAATCAATAAAGGAAACTGAGCCTTCAAAATCATCAAGGTACGAATTCCCCCCTTTGCTACCATCGGTATTAATTGCTTTTGAATGACCCGCAATTAACTGTGCAAATTCAGCTGAAGATTGAATGCTTGATTTTTCTTTTGTATTAATGAAAGGGATTTTATCAACCAAACGCGTTAACCAAGGGGCATCTGCGCGATGATTAAAATCGGCTCCCCACATGATGTTAGATACAGGCTCATCACCAAAGTTTACTTTTTGAGTAAGTGGTCGCTCTGTTAAACGCATAAAGGTTCCACCAAAAGAAAAATCCTTGTTTACTTTATAATCTAAACGAGTTCCAATTAAACTTTTTTGTTGGATGTTAAACATCGAATTACTTTCCGAAGAAACCTTAATAGGTTGTCCCGAATTCATAATACTTTCATTAATAATTTTTACTCGGCCTAAAGTGTAATCAACAGTGTAATCTACATTTTCTGTTAAAGGAACGCCTCCGGCTGTAACTTTAACAGAACCTTGAGGAACATTCATGGAGTTTAAAGAAATTTCAGAACTGCTTGATGATTTATATGAACCCTTTAATTTATATACATTTTTTTTCGTTTGTTGCTGTGCAATTACCTTTGTTGAATCGTATAACTCTTGAAAAATATAATCGTTAGTTTCAACAGAAGCGCCAATGGTAGCTTTTAAATCAGAACCAAAAGGCTCTATACTAGGAAAATAAATTCGCCCGTTAGCCGCAAGAATAGTAGTTCCTTCAATAAAATCAAAATAACCATCTGTTAACTTATCACCATTCACATTAATTCTATCTAGGCCCATTACTTGAAGCAATGGCAAATCAGATACAGGTGGCAAACTAACATAAGGAATATCAACACCTTTAGTGTTTCTATAAACTTCCAATCTAAAATCTTGCGGATTAATTTGGTAACCACCGATCGAATAAACATTTTTCATCATTAAATCCCACATTGGAATTCGCGTATTTAAAACCGTACTCTTTAATAGTTTGGTATAAAGTGGTTGATCACCCGTTGGAAACTGGTCAGAAAATTCACCAACCTGATAGGTTTGTCCGTTAGAAGTATATTGATAAGAAACCGTTAAAACTTCATCGTAATTTAAAGCTTGGTTTAAAGAGATATAACCTAATCTTCTATTATAAGTATATTCAGTAGGTTTTAGTTTACGAGCACGATTAACCACATCAAAATCTTTTCCTTGCTCCATAAATTGCTCTCCATAATTACAAGCATTATTTAGTGTTGCCGAGTTTTGTTTTAGTTTAAAAGTTATTTGAGAAAAATCACGGTCCTTTATTATACCATCTGTTTCATTAGTAAGTATATTATATAACGTATTAGAGCCGTTACGCGGCAAAACTCCAGTACAATCTTGAATAGCTGCAGAAGTTGGCACCACACAAGAAGTGCTTGCTAAAGTTGGATTTACTTTTAATATATCTTCACCTAAATCAGCAAAACCTGCAATGTTTCTTACTTCATCTTGTTGTGCTGTACGATTGGTTACCCACACTTCGATTTTAGTAATTACAACATCAGAGCTAATCATAGGAATGGTTTGCATCCACTTATTATAATTATCGCGGAAATAATGTGAGAGGAAATAGTGTCGATTTACTTCATAATTATCAGCAGTTACTAAAAACGGAGTTGTTTGCGAACCACCTTGTAAAGTAACTTCCGTTTTCTTACCTCTATCTTGCGCTACAACAGTTGTGGCCGTTAACTTACCAAACTGCATTTTTGTTTTAATACCAAACAAACTTTGGCTTCCACTAATTAGTGTTCCTGTAAGTGGTAAGTTTACGTTACCTGCCTCAATTGTTTTTAAAATCTCATCTTCTAAACCATTATACTCAATCTTCATTTGATTTTCGAAATCAAATGATGCTTCTGTATTGTAGTTTGTTGTAAGTTTTAACTTCTCCCCTATTTTACCAACCAAGTTTAACTGCACCTTCATATTAAAATCGAAATTGGTTATCTTTCGCTGTTTAACAGGTATTGCGGGATTTCCGTTTTTATTTGTAACCAAACCAAAAGATAATTCGGCTGAACCATTAGGACGAATATCAACAGTATTCCCACCGAAAATCCTATCGAACATTTCGCCTCCTACATTTAATTTCGGGATTAATGAATTAGGTTTGGTTAAAGAATTTGCATCATCAGCCTTGGTACGAGATTTAAAATAACTTTTAACTTGTTCCTTAAATAAATAATCTTGGTACTCTTCATCCGTCATATAAATTGGCGGACGGTAATTTTGATTACCCATTTTTTGCTCAAACAAAAACTGCTTATTTTTTGGATCGTAAGTTGTTGTTGTTTTAACGTTTGCAGGCTCATTTAACTCGAGCGGATGATTATTTTGATAAATAGGTTCATCGTAACCCGTTGGATGAATTGGATAATGTAAATCTGCATTGGTGATGGTATCTGTTCCAGGGGTATCAACCGCCATGATAGAAATGCCATTTTGGTTTAGCTGACGATACTTATGTAAAGGAGTTTTTGAATCGGCGTTAGAGGTTGTTATAACCGCTAACATCGAAACCGATACTGCACTTACCAATGTATATTTTATAAACCCTTTCAAATTATAAATTCTTTAATGCTGCTTTTACTAATTGTTCAACATTATCGCTTGATACTCCGTGTTGTTTAATTGATTTTTCAATTGCTTTTTCTGCTGCTTGTTTGTTAAAGCCAAGCATTACAAGTGCCATTAACGCCTCATCTTTGCTTTTATTGTATGTTGGACTTAGGATTTGAGAAATTCCACCTTCGTGTTTTCCTACCTTGCCTTTTAAATCAACAACAATACGTTGAGCTGTTTTTTCACCAATTCCTTTAATACTTTTTAATGTTGCAACATTTGCCGTATTAATTGCTCCTGCAATTTCTAATGGAGATAAGGAAGAAAGCATTAATAATGCACTTCCACCACCAACACCCGAAACAGAAATTAATTTTCTAAATAATTCGCGTTCATCTAATTCAAAAAAGCCGTACCATTTTGGATTATCATCGCGCACATAAACTTGTTCTACATATAATTTGCATGAACTAAGTTCATTTATTTTAGAAAAAGTATTTAGTGAAATATTTAATGCGTATCCAATACCGCCAGCTTCAACAACAGCGTAAGCGGGATTTTTATCTGCAATTTTACCTTCTATGTAACTGATCATAAACTATTTTTTGTTTTGCGCATCAATTACCGAAATGGTTATCATATTCACAATTTCACGAACAGAACTTCCTAATTGCAATACATGTACAGGTTTTTTCATACCCATTAAAATTGGACCGATTGCTTCTGCTTCGCCCAACTCTTGCATTAATTTGTATGCAATGTTACCTGAAGATAAATTTGGAAAAATTAATGTATTCACGTTCTTATCAACGAGTGAAGAGAATGGAAATTGTTCGGTTAATAAATTATTATTAACAGCGAAGTTTGCTTGTACTTCACCATCTACAATTAATCCCGGATAATCTTTATGTAAAATACTTACTGCCTTAGCAACCTTTGAAGGTGTTTCGCCAGGTGCCGAACCGAAGTTAGTATAAGACAACATTGCAATACGCGGTATCATATTAAACTGACGAACTGTTCTTGCGGTTAGAGCTGTAATCTCAACTAATTCTTCTGCAGTTGGTTCAACGTTCATTGTACAATCTGCGAAAAAGAAAGGACCTTTCTTTGTCATCATAATGTACAAACCAGCAACTCTTGAGTTTCCTTCTTGAATTCCAATACACTGCAATGCAGCAGTGATAGGTTGAGAATATTTACGAGTTAAGCCAGAAATCATAGCATCTGCGTCTCCCGTTTCAACCATCATTGCCCCGTAGTAATTACGTTCGCGCATTAATTTTTTTGCATCGTATTGTGTAATACCTTTACGTTGACGCTTTTTCCAAAGCAACTCGCCATACAATGTTCTTTTCGCTTCTTCCTCTTTTTCTTTAGGGTCGATGATAGCAACATCATGCAATTCCAAATGATGTTCTTTTATCAATGCTTCAATACGCTCACGATTACCTAATAAAATTGGTTTTGCAATTCCTTCGTCTTTTGCAACTTGCGCCGCTTTCAAAATTTTATAATTATCAGCCTCTGCAAATACAACACGCTTAGGACTTGATTTTGCTTTGGTTGTAAGTGAACGAACAAGTTTATTATCTTTTCCTAAACGGTTTTCTAATTGTAATTTATACGCATCCCAATCGGTAATGCTATGCTTTGCAACACCTGATTCCATTGCTGCTTTAGCAACAGCTGGCGATACTGTCCAAATTAAACGATTATCAATTGGTTTAGGAATAATGTATTCAGGGCCAAAAGAAAGATTTTTAGAATTGTAAGCAATGTTTACATAATCAGGCACCGACTCTTTAGCCAAATTAGCAATTGCATAAACAGCTGCTAATTTCATTGCCTCATTAATTTGAGTTGCTCTAACATCTAAAGCACCTCTAAAAATAAATGGGAAACCCAATACATTGTTAACTTGATTAGGATGATCACTTCTTCCTGTAGCTACAATAATATCAGGGCGTGCAGCAATAGCCTCTTCATAAGAAATTTCAGGAGTTGGATTAGCTAATGCAAACACGATGCAATTAGGCGCCATACTTCTTATCATTTCTTGGTTCAGAATATTTCCTTTTGATAAACCTAGGAAAACATCTGCACCCTTCATTGCATCTTCTAATGACTTAACATCAGTACGAGCCGAAGCAAAGAATTTTTTTGTTTCATCAAGGTCTGTTCTTTCAATAGTGATAGGACCTTTACTATCGCACATTAAAATATTTTCTTTTTTAACACCAACACCAATATGCAATTTAGCGCAAGAGATTGCAGATGCCCCAGCACCATTAATTACAATCTTAATCTCACCCATTTTTTTACCAGAAATTTCAACTGCGTTTAGTAATCCTGCTGCTGAAATAATAGCAGTACCATGCTGGTCATCGTGCATTAAAGGAATATTTAATTCCTCTTTTAATCTTCTTTCTATTTCAAAACACTCGGGTGCTTTTATATCTTCAAGGTTAATTCCACCAAAAGTTGGAGCAATTGCTTTTACTGTTTGTACAAAAGTTTCTATGTCTTTTGCGTCAACTTCAATATCAAATACATCAATATCAGCATAAATTTTAAAAAGTAGTCCTTTACCTTCCATCACTGGCTTTGAAGCCTCTGGACCAATGTCTCCAAGTCCAAGAACCGCGGTACCATTAGAAATTACGGCAACCAAATTTCCTTTTGCAGTGTATTTGTAAACATTTTCAACATCAGCAGCAATTTCTAAGCAAGGCTCAGCAACACCAGGTGAATAGGCCATTGTTAAATCTCTCTGCGTACTATAAGGCTTTGTTGGAATAACCTCAATCTTACCCGGTTTTCCTTGCGAGTGATAATCTAATGCGTCTTGCTTTCTAAAATCTGCCATTTCTATAAAAATTGAACTGCGAAAATAACGAAATAAGATGAATTTTGAAAGTACAAATCAAGCTATAAACAGTTGAAAAACAAGACCTTAATTGTAAGGCAGCATATTATTCTAAATTTCCGCCTTTTATTACGCGCCTAAGCCACTAATAAGTTTCAATTCATGGAAGCCAGTCTTCAATCGTTATCTCTCGTAATTTAAAATTCCCTTTAGTTAAAAACCATTACTTTTGCAGCCTTGAATTAAGAAAATGACTGTAAAAGAAGAAATAGAACGCCGCCGTACCTTTGGCATTATTGCCCATCCAGATGCTGGTAAAACAACATTAACCGAAAAATTATTATTATTTGGAGGTGCTATACAAAGCGCTGGTGCTGTAAAATCAAATAAGATAAAAAAATCTACTACTTCCGATTTCATGGAAATTGAAAAGCAGAGAGGTATCTCGGTTGCTACATCGGTAATGGCATTTGAATACATGGGCAAGAAAATAAACATTCTTGATACTCCTGGTCACGAGGATTTTGCTGAAGATACGTACAGAACACTAACAGCCGTTGACAGTGTTATCATGGTGATTGATTGTGTGAAAGGTGTTGAGCCACAAACACGAAAATTAATTGAAGTATGTCGTATGCGTAACACACCTGTTGTTACGTTTATAAATAAAATGGATCGTGAAGGTCAAAATGCATTTGACTTATTAGATGAAATTGAGAAGGAATTAAAAATACGTGTGCGCCCACTTGCATGGCCTATTGGCATTGGTAAATCGTTTAAGGGTGTTTACAATTTATATGAGAAAAATTTAATTTTATTTCAAGGCGACAAAAAAACAGTTGTTGAAGAATACATAAAAATTGAAGACTTAAACGACGGAAAAATTGACACATTAATTGGCGAAGATTTTGCTAAACAACTACGTGCAGATGTTGAATTAATTGATGGTGTGTACGACCCATTTGACATGAACGAATATCGTGCAGGAAAATTAAGTCCAGTATTTTTTGGTAGCGCAGTAAACAATTTTGGAATTAAAGAATTATTAGATGCCTTTATTCAATTTGCACCAACACCTGCATCACGCGAAACAGAAAGTGAAACCATTGATCCTCTTGATCCAAAGTTTAGCGGATTTATTTTTAAGATACACGCTAACTTAGATCCAAAACACAGAGATAGAATTGCTTTCTTACGTATTTGTTCAGGAGTATTTGAGCGTAATAAATATTATTATCATGTAAGAGAAGGTAAACAAGTTCGCTTTAGTAATCCTACAGCCTTTATGGCGCAAGACAAAGAAGTGATTGAAGAAGCTTACCCTGGAGATATTATTGGTTTGTATGATAGCGGAAATTTTAAAATTGCTGACACCATTACCGAAGGAAAGAAAATGAACTTTAAAGGTATACCAAGTTTCTCACCTGAATTATTTAGGTATGTTGAAAATTTGGATCCAATGAAAACAAAACAATTGCAAAAAGGTTTAGAGCAATTAACGGATGAAGGTGTTGCGCAATTGTTTACTAAGAAAACCGACGGTAGAAAAATTATTGGTACTGTTGGTGCTTTACAATTCGAAGTAATCCAATTCCGTTTAAAAGGTGAATACAATGCATCTTGCGGATACCAGCCAGTGCAGCTATATAAAGCCTTATGGATAAGTTGCCCTGATCAAAAAAAATTAGAAGCATTTATACAAGACAGAGCAAATCACATTGCAACCGATAAAGAAGGAAGACCTGTGTTTTTAGCAGAATCAGCTTGGTTATTACAAATGGCGCAAGAGAAGTTTCCGGATATTGAGTTTCATTTGAAGAGCGAGTTTTAATACAAATAGTGAATTGTTGAGTTAGAGATATATTGAATTAGTGATTTGTTGAGTTAGTGATTTGAATATTTATTATGGTAGGATACCTCCGTGTGCCTTTGTGCTCTCTGTGTCTCCGTGGTAAAAAATTGAGACGAATAATAGTTAGGCGCAAGAATTAATTTTACGAATGAAAAAAGTTCAATTCATACTTATTTACTTTTTTGCTTTCAATTTATTGGGACAGGTTGTGAATATTCATGACAGCCTCCTCCTACAACACATTCATCCACATACAATCCCAAATCTAGAAATTCCCAAAACACAATTATCCGAAACAATTATTACTCACACTGCTTATTCATTCTCTTATAACGAACCGCACGAGCAAGCTAATTGGGTTGCTTATTTGTTAACGAAAGAAGAAACGCAAAAAGCATTTGAGCGAAGCAATAAATTTTTACCCGACCCTGAAGTAAAAACACAAACTGCAAACGATGCTGATTACAAAAGTTCAGGCTACGACAGGGGGCACTTGGCTCCTGCGGCAGATATGAGTTGGTCGGAAGTAACTATGCAAGAATCATTTTATTATAGTAACATGAGTCCGCAAGTACCAAGTTTTAATAGAGGTATTTGGAAAAAGTGTGAAGAGTTAGTTAGAAGCTGGGCAAACGAAAATGATTCGATTTACATTGTTACTGGTCCAATTTTAAAAGAAGGTCTCCCAACAATTGGAGAAAATAAAGTATCAGTTCCTAATTATTACTACAAAGTAATTTTAGATTATAGTAAACCAAGTGTTAAAGGAATTGGTTTTATTTTTCCTAATGCAGCTTCATCAGAAGCTTTAGAAAATTTTACTGTTTCTATTGATAGTGTAGAAGCATTTACTGGAATTGATTTTTACCCTTCCTTGCCAGATGAGCAAGAAGAATTAATCGAGAAAATAAAATGTATTGATTGCTGGAAATGGGGAAAATCAAAAAATAATTTCACTTCTACATCAGAATCGAATCCTACAGAACAATCGAATCAATGTATTGGAATAACACAATCAGGCAAACGTTGTAAAAACAAAACAACAAGTAAAAGTGGATATTGTAAAACACACGAAAAGCAAAAACCTAAAAAGAAGAAGAAATAATTTCAATCTGCTTCATTTGTCACTTTCCAAGTCCCAAATTTTGTACTTTTGGTTCAACAATATTTTAAACCAACAATATTTTATTTTTCAATTCCATATTAAGGTTCGTTCAACAAAATAGTTTAATAGTATTATTCTTACTACTATTTCAGTTATCCTTTGCTCAACAATCTGCTTACTTTAAGCTTGGCGAAAACGAATTTAGCGGCGTTCAAATTTATGATGTAATACAGGACAATGAATTAAATTATTGGTTTGCAACCGACCAAGGATTTTACAAATACAATAATTATAAGTTTGAATTAATTGGATGCGAAGACATGAAAGGCTTTTCAGCATTCAACTTTGTAAAAAACGAGCAAGGTGTTATTTATTGTTACAACTTAAATCATCAAATCATAAAAATTGAAAATGGGAAATGTTCTGTTTTTTATGAAATTAAAGAAGAAGAACGTTCCAATAATGTTGCTTTAGCTATTTCAAAAAATAATGAATTAATTGTTTTTGCAAAAACCTCTTTTGTTTTTAAAGACAAACCGATAAAATTTCAAACAGCCCATTCAAGTTACTTTGGAAATTCATTTAAAACAAAAAGCGGGGCAATTATTAGCCACATTTCGGAAAAAGATTCACTAATCGTATTTGATAACAAGGAGATAAAATTTATTGGAATCAACAAAAGCACAGGCAAATTAGGAGGAGTACTTGAGTTTTTCAGAATTAATGAGCAAGCATACGCAATTAGTTCAAAGGATAAAAAAACATATTTACTAGATGAAAACACTTTTCAATTCAGTGTCCTTCCCGAAAATGATTCGATTAACAAACAAGAATTTTTGCGCTTTTATGGAGTAAAAAATGAATTATGGATTGCAAGTCCAATAACCGGAGTTAGAAGGCTTAAAGACCCTAAAACCAATTTAATTTCAGAAAAATTGTATGCCAATAACTTCATCTCAAATGTTTTCGAAGATGCTGAAGGCAATATTTTACTTTGCACCTTTAATAATGGAGTACTGGTAATTCCTAATTTACAAATTCCAGATATACTAGACAATTCAGGCGAAAAAGCAATTATTAGTATTCATCAAGATTCTGAAATCGGAATGGTAATGGGTTCATTAAAAGGTGAGCTTTTAAACTATAAAAACAATCAATACATCTCTTTATCAACTGCTGGTTCCAAACCATTACAAGCACTCTATAGTTGGGATGGCTATCCTTACATCTTATTTGACGACCGAATTATTAAAGCCTATAATAAAAAAACGAAAACCACCACCACAATTATTGAAGCGTCCTTAAAAGATGCAATTAGAATTAGCGATAACACCTTGCTTTTAGCATTGAATAGTGGAGTGTGTAAATTACAAATAGAGAACGAAAACAAATTCACCACTACTTATTTAGATTCTTTAAAAATCAGAACAAATGCAATTGAGGCAGAACCTATAACTAACAATATTTTCATTGCAAGTTCGGATGGTTTAAAAATTTTAAAACCAAATAATAAAATAGAGAACGTTATTTTAAAAGGGAAAACTGTATTTGCAAATGACATTTCGTCTGACAAAAAAACCCTTTATGCCTCAACTAAAAACAATGGTATTTTATTATTTGAAAACGGAAAAATTATTCGTCAAATAAACCCAAGTATCAATCAAACCAACATAGAAATATATAAACTAATTGTGCATAATGAAAAACTGTACACCAATTCATCCCACGGTTTTGTTGTAGTAGATATGAGTGGAAAAGTTTTGATGCGATTAAATATGGAGCATGGTTTTTCCACAAACAAAATTTTCGATTTCGAAATCATTGATAATTATTTATGGATTAGTCACTCAAAAGGCGTTCAAAAAATCGACTTAAGTTTATTAGAAAAAAAGAATGAAACACCCTTAATATATATTTCAACTATTGCTGTAAATGATTCCATTTTACAAAACACAAAAACCGAAGGCGCTTTTGATAATACGAACCGTAAATTTACTTTCACACTTTCTTCTCCAACATTAAAAAACAGAGAGAATATAAAGTATTATCACAAGCTTATAGGCTATGATACCAATTGGGTTGTTTCAAATTTTGATGATAATAAAATAACATACAATGCACTTGCATCAGGTACTTACAGCTTTATTGTAAAAACAGAAAACCAAGGTATTTACAGTAAAGAAGTCTCTTATTCGTTTACTATTAAACATCCGTTTTATGCACGATGGTGGTTTATTATTTTGTCGGTAATCCTATTTTTGGCAATTGTTTATTTCATTTATCGCTGGCAATTAAATATTCAACGCAAAAAATCAGAACGAATAAATGAATTGAATGCTTCAAAGCTCACCGCCATCCAATCGCAAATGAATCCGCATTTTATTTTCAATTCGCTTAACTCAGTACAAGATTTAATTTTAAAAGGCGATGTAGAACACTCCTATACATACATAACCACATTTTCTAATTTAGTGAGGCGAACATTAAATTATTCGGAAAAAGACTTTATTGATTTTGAACAGGAAATAAAACTACTCGAACTGTATCTATCGCTAGAAAAACTACGTTTTAAAAAGGATTTTAATTATGAAATCATTTATAAAGACGTTGACGATATTATGTTGCCGCCTTTGTTAGTACAACCGTTTATAGAAAACGCTTTAGTACACGGACTACTGCATAAAGAAGGAGCGAAAAATTTAAAAATAACCTTCGAATTAAAAGAACTTTTAATTTGTATTGTTGAAGACAATGGCGTGGGAAGAGAAAAGGCTAAAGCAATTAAACTTCGCCAACGATCCGAACACGAATCATTTTCAGGGCGCGCAATTAAAAAACGTTTCGAAATTTTGAGTAATGTATTTGGCGGTAAATTTGGTTACGAATATGAGGATTTAACTGAAAACGGGGAAGGCACGGGAACAAAAGTCACTTTAATGATTCCTATTAAACACAAATTCTAATCTATTGCTAAACCAAATCAGTTCATTGCTAAAAAACATTTACTAAATAAAAAGGAGAAAGGTAATTTTGCAAGAAGTGCATAAAATAAGAGCCATAATTGTTGATGATGAAGAAAGCGCAAGAGATGTGCTCCAAAACCTATTGCTTTTATTTTGCCCTAATGTAGAAGTTGTTGCTAAGTGTGAAAACGTGCTGCAAGCTGTTGATGCAATTAAAAAGGAGGAACCAGATTTAGTTTTTCTAGATATAGAAATGCCAAATTATGCAGGCTATGAAATTGTAAATTTCTTTGAGAAGATAAACTTCGAAATCATTTTTGTTACTGCCTACGACCAATATGCAGTAAGAGCTTTTGAAATAGCCGCTATTGATTATTTGTTGAAGCCAATCGATATTGATCGTTTAAAACAAGCCATTATACGTGTGCTTCAACGCCATAATATAGAACAGCAAACGCAACGTTTATCTTTATTAAGTAATACTTTAGAAAGTAAACAATTAAAAAACATTGTAGTTAGTGATAAGGGGCAGCAACACATTGTTCCTATTGCAAACCTTGTAGCTATTGAAGCTCAAGAATCGTATTGCATCATACATACTACCGACAAAAAACACATTGCAAGTAAAAATTTAAAGCATTTTGAAACATTACTTGAAACACTACCTCAATTTTTCCGAGTTCATAAATCGTGGATGATAAATAAAGATTTTTTAGAAAATTACTCTAAATCTGATTTATCCATACAACTCAGTAATGGCCTTACAACCAAGCTATCTAAATACAAAAAAGCTGAGTTCGAAGCTGCTATTGCTTCTTAAAAATTGTCCATTCCTAAACCCTATTGTCTGTTGCTGAAGAATTTCGTCTATTAACGACCAATAGCTCTAATTTTACTTCGAATTTTAGAAATCAACAAACAAATGAAAAAAACATTACTCAGTATTATTCTTATTGTATTTGGTCTTACAATAAATGCACAAATTACCTACGTAAACATTAACGCCACAGGAGCCAATGATGGAACTTCTTGGGCTAATGCTTACACCGATTTACATTCGGCAACATTTAACACCACATCAGGTGAAATATGGGTTGCTCAAGGGACTTATTCTCCAACAAGATCTTTTACAGGAAATATTCCTGCAAACAACCGACAAAAAACTTTCCGCGTGCAAAATAATGTACAAGTTTATGGCGGTTTTATTGGTACAGAAACTTTATTAAGCCAACGTAATTGGGTAAGCAATGTAACAACACTTTCCGCAAATGTGGGTGGTGGATTATTTGCGTACAACATAGTTCGTTTCGATGCAAATAATAATACTACAGTACTAGATGGTTTCACAATAAGTCAAGGACAAGCAGGCGGAACTGGAGCTGTTGAAACATATGGCGGCGCTATTCACATAACAACAAATGCAAGTCCAATTATTAGAAATTGTAAATTTTTAAACAACACTGCAAATCAAAGCGGAGGAGCTGTATATGCTTCAGGAGGAAGTTCGCAAATTTATAATTGTGAATTTAAAAATAATGGAACTAGTGTTTATGATGGTGCTGCTATTTATTTAACTGGTGCAAGTAATGCTAAAATTGGTAATTGTTTATTTGCAAATAATGCTGCTGCTCGTCATGCGGGTGCTGTTTTATCAATCAACTCAACAAACACAACAATATTCAACAATACTTTTATAAGTAATACGAGTGGTGCAGGCGGCACTGGAAACGCTATTCTTATCTCTGCAAGTACATCTTCAAGTGCAACAGTTAAAAATTGTATTTTTTATAATAACAGTCCAAATGTTAGTGATGTTACTTATAATGGTTCATCTACTTTATCTATTCAAAATTGTTTAGGGTCAACTCTTATTGGAACAAGTATGGCAAACAACATAACTGGAAATCCATTATTTGTTGATTTTAATAATGGAGATTACACTTTATTATGTGAGTCGCCTGCTGTTAACACTGGTGATGCAAGCGGTTTAACTTTACCATCAACCGATTTAAATGGCTTCCCAAGAACATTAAATACAGTTGACATGGGTGCATACGAAAATCAAACAACTATGATAAGCGTTAGCGCAAATAAAACAATTGTTTGCCCTGGTGGCTATGTTGTTTTAAGAGGTTCATGCGACAATCTAGGATATACTTGGAGTAACGGCGTTACAAACAATGTTGCATTTTATCCTACTACAACTCAAACTTATACCTGCACAGGAATAGGCACTTCATCAACAGCTACTATTACTATAGAAGTAGCAAACATTGCAAACGAAAACTTAAGTGGACCATCAACTGTTTGTGAAGGCGACAATGCAACAATAACAGTAGCAAATTCAACAAATGGCGCACAATATTTTTTGAGAGACAATGCAACTGATTATATTGTTGATGGCCCTATCGCAGGAACAGGATCTGCATTAAATTTAACTGCTAGTAATTTATCTGCAACCACTACTTATAATGTGATTGCAAGTTCAAATCCCGTTTTAAGTTCAGTTGGAGGTACCGGTGTTGATTTTGATGGCACAAATGATAAAATAACTACAACTTATAGTATTCCAACTACATCTAATTTAACAGTTGAAGCTTGGATTTACCCAGAAGCTACAATACATAAAAGAATTCTAACTTGTTATGCTGGCGGAAGTAGTTCAGCTAGTGACTTCACATTTGATACTTACAATGCTACAAATAATGGTAGAGGACTACGATTAGTAATTGGCACATCTGCTAATGCAAGTGTTGCAAATGTACTTACATTAAACGCATGGAATCATGTAGCTGCCACCTTTAATAGTGGGGTAGTTATTTTATATGTTAACGGCATTTCTGTTGCTACTGTAAATATTGCGTCAACATCTTTGCTAACTAACACACTAAACCCTTTAACGATTGGTGAAGATTTTAACCAAGGCTCTTCAAGTGATTATTTTAACGGCAAAATGGATGAAATACGCATTTGGAAAAGAACTTTAAGCCAATCAGAAATTGCTGCAAACATGAATGGATGTTTAACAGGACCGCAAAACCAATTAGAAGTATATTATAAAATGAATGAAGGTACAGGAACTCTAATAAATGATTATAGTGGAAATGGTCGTAATGGTACTTTCATAAATAATACAGCTAATAACCATTGGGTAGCTTCAGCTCATTCGTGCACCCAAACGGTATCAACAGCTGCAAGCCCAGGAAAAGCGTTAGATTTTGATGGAACTGATGACATGGTTACTACAACATTTAAAATGCCAGCAACATCTTTGTTTACTATTGAAGGTTGGGTTTATCCTCGCTCAACAAATTATGATCGATTATTTTCTAATTATTCTGCTGCTGTTAATGGTAACTTTATTGTTGACACATATAATGCAACAAACAATGGAAGAGCTATTCGTTTTAATGTTTATGGTACTAGCAATGCACTATATTCGGTAGGTGCACCTAACCTATTAACATTAAACGCATGGAATCATGTTGCCTGCACTTTTAACAATGGCGTAATGACTGTTTATGTAAATGGCTTTGAGGCTGCAACAGGAACTGCTCCATTTACTTCAATACCTCAAATAACAAATACTTTATGTTTTGGTGAAGATTATTTACCAGGAGCAGCTGAATACTTTAATGGTTCAATGGATGAAGTACGTGTTTGGCAAAAAGCATTAAATCAAACTGAAATCATGACAAACATGAACAATTGTTTAACAGGAACAGAAACAGATTTATTAGCTTACTATAATTTTGAAAATGGAAGTGGAAATACTGTAAGTGACCTTACCATTGAGCAAAATGATGGATTAATGCAAAACATGGATGCTGCAACGGATTGGATTACTGGTCAATTCTCATGCGAAACAAGTTGCAGTTTAGAAATGACGCAAACACATACTGTAAATGTTACTACTGTTGACGAAACAACAAGTGTAGCTTTTGATGCTATTACAGCAAATCAAACTGGGGCAAGTTACCAATGGTTAGATTGTAATAATAGTTACGCAATAATTTCTGGAGAAACGGCACAAAGCTTTACTCCAACTGTTAATGGAAGTTACGCTGTTGCTGTTACATTTAACTCTTGCACCGATACATCAGCTTGTGTAAACTTTAATAATGTTTCGATTAAATCATTAGGAACAGAGGTATTTAGTCTTTTCCCTAATCCAACATCAAATAACTTAACTATTAAGTCGAACGAAGTAATCGAAAAAATTGAAGTGTATAATGTATTAGGAACATTAGTTTTATCAGAAAATAAAACTAGTTTCTCAGTTACTGAATTACCAACAGGTATTTATATAATTCAAATTAAAACAACAAAAGGAACAGGAACAACAAGGTTTGTGAAAGAATAATTCATTAACTAATCAGAGCAAAAAAGCCACCCCGAGTATTCGGGGTGGCTTTTTTGTTTTCATATAAAAATGCTCTATACTTAATAAATATTTACTTCTCTTTCTAACTCTACACCAAACTTAGTTTTTACTGATTCAACAATTTTACTTGATAAATCGTAAATTTCGTTTCCTTGAGCTTTATCGTAATTAACTAATACTAATGCTTGATTAACATGCACGCCTGCATCACCGAAACGTTTCCCCTTCCATTCTGCCTGCTCAATTAACCAACCCGCAGCTAGTTTTGCATTTCCGTTTTCTAAAGGATAAGCAACTAAATTTGGGAATTGTTGTTTTAATGATTCACATTGCGCCGCAGGAACTTCTGGGTTTTTGAAGAAACTTCCTGCGTTACCAATTAATTTTGGGTCGGGTAATTTACTGCTACGTATACGAATTACTGCATCGCTAATTGCTTTTATTGAGACATCTTTAATACCCATTACTTCTAGCTCTTTCTCAATTGCCCCGTAGGATGTATTAAAATTAGCCTTCTTATTCAACTTAAAAACAACAGAAGTTATAATGTATTGATTGCGCAGCTTACGTTTAAAAACACTTTCACGGTAACCAAACTCACATTCAAAATTTGTAAAAATCCTTTTGCTACCATCCTTTACGTGCACTGCCTCCAAACTATCAAACACATCTTTAATTTCAACACCATAAGCACCGATGTTTTGCATGGGGCTCGCTCCTACTCTTCCAGGTATTAAAGATAAATTCTCTACACCCGCATAATTGTTTGCTATGCACCATAAAACGAAATCGTGCCACACTTCACCTGCCCCGATTTTCACATAATAATGTTCTGCATCTTCTTTTACTAACTCTTTTCCATGCAAAGAGTTTTTAATCACAAGTCCGTTAAAGTTTTTGGTAAACAAAATATTACTTCCTCCGCCTAACATTAATAATTCATTTGATTTAAAAACATCGCTTTGTTGAAGCTCCAATAATGCATCAATAGAATTAATTTCGGTAAAGTATTTTGCTGCACAATCGATATGAAAAGTGTTATGCAATAAAAGAGAGTGATTTTCGTATATGCTCATACATCAAAATTAAGATTCCTAGGTTCAGTAAAAACCTGTATTTTAGCAATCTATTCACAATTTAATTGACAAAAGCCCCACATAAGCGAATTATTGTTTCGGTAATAAACGACCTCGTTACCGACCAACGGGTGCATAAAACCTGCATGGTGTTTCATGAGCAGGGATATGATGTGCTTTTGGTAGGAAGAAAAAAGCGTGACAGCATTGATTTGCCTGCACGTCCATACAAAACAAAACGAATAAATTTATTGTTTGAGAAAGGTGTTCCTTTTTATGCCGCTTTTCAAATGAGGCTCTTCTTTTTTCTACTATTTAAAAAGAAAACTGTTTTATTTGCTAACGACCTAGATACACTTTTACCCAACTACCTCAACAAAAAAATAAGCGGGGCAACTTTGGTTTACGATAGTCACGAACTATTTTGTGAAGTACCGGAACTTGTTCATACTCCAACAAAAAAACGCATTTGGGAAAAAGTAGAAAAAAGCATTGTACCGAAATTAAAATATTGCATCACTGTAAACAAGAGCATTGCCAATTGGTTTGAGGATAAATACAAAGTAAAATTTAATGTAATTAGAAACATTGGAAATCCTCCAAGTATTAGTAAAATTAAATCTCGCGAAGAACTTGGTTTACCAACAGATAAAAAAATAGTTTTAATACAAGGTGCAGGCATTAACATACAACGCGGGGCAGAGGAAACCGTAGAAGCTTTTCAATACATTAAAGATGCATTACTATACATTATTGGTGGCGGAGATGTTATTGAGCAATTAAAGCAAATGGTAAAAGAATTAAAACTGGAGAACAAAGTTTTTATAAAAGGGAAAATGCCTGCTGATGAACTGTATCATTATACTTCAAATGTTGATTTAGGATTAACTGTTGACAAAGACAATAACATCAATTATCATTTTAGTTTGCCAAATAAATTGTTCGATTTTATAAATGCTGGTGTTCCTATTTTATCAACTCCATTGCCCGAAATTAAATCGGTGATTGACACTTATAACATTGGAGATTTTATTCAATCACACGAACCAAAACACATAGCTTCAAAAATTGAAGAGATGCTGAACTCAGCTAATTATAATACTTGGAAAGAAAATACTAAAAAAGCCAAACTAGAGAACAATTGGCAAGAAGAAAAAAAGGTGCTTGCAAGTATCCTTCAACAAATTGAAAAACAATTACAAGCACCTTAAATAATAAAACAGAAAAAATTATTCAATGATAATTTTCGTGTTTCCTAAATTTTGATTTGCTTTTGTATCAACTAAACGAATGAAATAAATTCCACCTTCTAAGGATTTTTGCTTTAAATCAAAGTTCAAAGTGTTTGCTCCAAAATTCGCATCAACAACTTTCGTCATCACAACTCTTCCAGTAATATCAACCATTTCTGCAGAAATTTGTTTACTTACAGTTAAATAAAAGTCCAACGAAAATGCATTTTGCGCAGGATTAGGAAAAGCATTAAGTGCAGTTAAAATAGAACCATTTTCTTTTAAACCAAAGCCTAATGGACATACTTTATAAATTGCTCCGCTTGAAGTATATCCACCTTTCATTGCAAAAATACAACCATCTGCACTTTGTTGTAATGTAGTTAAACCACCTGAAGTTGTTAAATCGCCCAATGTTACTCGGCTCGTTACAACATCATACGCAGGTGCATTTCCTAAAGTACAATCGTAAATTCTACCATAATCATTATCTGCAACAATTAAGTGATTATCTAAAGCAGGCCAAGCTGCACCTGAATAATAAAGTATACCTGTGATAGCTGGTAATGGCGTACCCCATGAGCCAATTGGCGCCACTGCGTTTGGTGTAGTACAAGGCGTTGTTGTAGAACTATTAACGAAATTTCCTTCACAATTTGCCCAGCCATAAAATGCACCACGGTGAATAATGTTTGTTTCATCCCAAGTATTCCAACCATTTTCAGAAACGTACATACTATCGCTTACAGGACTAAAACAAAAATCGAATGGATTACGGTGACCATAACTCCAAATCCAATCACAATTAGTTGCTAAAGGATTTCCATCATCATAATAAGGATTATCTGTTGGTATAGAACCATCTTTATTAATACGCAATACTTTTCCGTAAGGATTAGTTATTTTGTTTGCATAATTTAGAGTTGCATTACCTTGTTGGTAGGCTAAATCACCAATTGTAAAATAAATTTGGTTTGGCTCAGATGGTCTAAAATGTAAATTACCACCTACGTGATTACCAGCAATACTATTAGAAACATCTAAATCAACAATCAACGTAGGGTTGGTGCCTACATTTGAAACTTCTGTAAAACGAACAATACGAATACGCTCATCACTATTGTAATTGTGATTGTAGTATGCGTAAACATAATGGTTATTATCAAAATCAGGATCTAATTCAATTCCTAATAAACCTCTTTCGAAATCACTATTACACGAATCAGTTAGATTGTAAAAGTTACTTAAAAAAGTTCCTGTAGAAGAATACACCTTTATTAAGGCATTTGTAGCCATACCACTAACACCTCCCTTTTGTGTAATAAAAAATCTTCCATCAGATGACACATCAAAAGCAACTGGATTAGATAATCCGCTTACAATTGTTGTTGATGTATATGTTTGCGAAAACACATTAGTAAACGCAAAAAAAGTTGCAATAAAAAGTAAAGTTTTTGTCATTAGTTTTAGTTTAGTGGCGCTAATTAAAGCAAAAGCTTTTAAGCAACCAAATTTATTGATTAATCGTGCCCGAATACTCAGTTAAATTACCTCTTTTGTCCCAAACCTTAAGTTTATAGGTAGAACTTCCTTTTGGAGTATTTTCATCGAATAAATAAGTAATCTTATGTTGCTTGCTTTCATACTCGCTATAATACCATTTATCGTTTATATAAAACTTAAATTTTCCAATACCACTAAAGTTATCGCCCACAATAAAATCTAATTGCTTCCCAACTGCCTTTTTCCCCTTTTTGGTTAAAGTGATTTTTGGCGGAATGGTGTCGCAGGTAACTTTAAAATCACCTAAAATACGTGAAGTTGCGCAAATGTATCCGTCTTTTATTTCTGCCCCGCAGTAGGTTCCGGTAATACTTTCCATAATACAAAGTTTAGAAGTATCAATCTTTGTTTTATAAGGTTTTATCATTAGCGAACATGGCAAAAACAAATTTGCATTTTCACTTCTTAAACTAATAACATTACTTAAGGAACTTTTTTTATCGAAAGAATAAAACATATCGAAATCGTTGAAAAAAGTTTTCTCCAAAAAAACGACCTTCATATCCTTTTGTTCAAATACTAATTCCTTTAAGCAATCGTATTTATATTTTTTGTGCAGCTCAAGCTCGGTGTTTTTCTTTCTTTTTATAAAGTAGCTGGTAGTTTGTTTATTTCCTTTTGCATCAGTTAAAATCAATTTAAACTTGTGGGTAAGCGTATCCTTTAAAAATAATTCGCCATTATTTTTAACGCTCTTAAACATACCAATGTCCTCGTTCTTACTTAAAAAACATTTTTGAATTTTATCACCTTTGTATTCCTTATCCAATACAGTAAAACAATTGATGTACTTCGATTTATCAAATGCAATACTATCAAACACATGTTTGTAATACGTTTGCCCGTCAATTAAAATTTCTGCAGTGTAAATTTGATTTTTATTTCCATTTTTTACGTGCTGGTCGTAAGCTGCAAATCCGAATCCTGAGCACTCAGGAAGAAGAAATGTATCGCTTAAAACTAATTCCTTTTCTATTGCCCCGCTTTTTTTAGATTTAGATTTACCTGCATCAGTAATTTTTTTCTTTTCAATTACAATTGGATGATTCATATCCGTTGTGTTAAAAAAGTAAAGTCCTTCGAGTACAGGGGCAACACTATCTTTTAATTCAAAATGCAAATATGGATTAATTGGTGCTTCGGTAAGTTCATCGCGAATTTCGAAATGCAAATGTGGAGCTTGCGAACTACCTGTGTTTCCAGTATAACCAATCACTTCACCTTTTTTTACTATCAATTCATCTTTCCCTGGATACAATTCCAATTCAAAAGTTTCTTGCTCCGCTTGTTTTGCCGACATATACTTTGCAATCTTATCTGCAAAATGATGTTGATGTGCATAAGCGCTAACATAACCTCCTGGATGAGTTACATAAATTACTTTTCCATAACCACTAGTAGAAACTTTCACTCGCGAAACATAACCATCCTGAATACTATAGATTGGAAGGTTTTTAGACGGGTCGGTTCTTAAATCCAATCCAGCATGGAAATGGTTAGGACGTATTTCGCCATAATTACCAGTAACAATCATTTTCTCTAGTGGATAATGCAAATCCTTTTGAGCGATGATTAAACTGCTGCAAAAAACAAAAAGTAAACTATATAAAAGCTGTTTCAATACAATCCTAATTATTAATTAATTCCTTTTTCTTAACCACACGATTATAAAGTATTTCGTATTGCGGAAGTATATTCTGGATATCAAACTGTTTTGCTTTTTCAAAAGCATTCATTTTTAACTTCCACAACAAGTCTTCGTTTTTTAATAACTGAATGGCATTTTTTGCCATATCATCTACATCACCCACATTACTTAAATAGCCTGTAATTCCGTGTTCGTTCACTTCTGGTAAACCACCGGTATTGGTTGATATAACAGGCATTTTCATTGCCATTGCCTCTAATGCTGCCAAACCAAAACTTTCTGTTTCAGATGGCAACAAAAATAAATCTCCTATACTTAATACTTCTTTCGGGTCTATGATTTTTCCTAATGAATAAATATCTTTACAAGTATCTAACTCCCTGCACAATTTTTCAATATTTCCTCTTTCTGGTCCATCACCAACTAAAATTAATTTAGCTGGAATTTCTTTTCTTACTTTATCAAACACACGCAGAACATCCTCTACTCTTTTCACGGCTCTGAAGTTAGACACATGAATTAATATTTTTTCCCCATTAGGTGCGTAATGATTTTTTTGGCACTTATGATTTTCGCAAATAATAGTGTATTCATCAATATTTATAAAATTAGGAACAACCTCAATTGGCTTTTCTGTTTTAAAAATGTCATACGTGTCTTTTCTTAAACTTTCCGAAACTGCAGTTACAATATCGCTTTCTTCAATCGAGTATTTAATAACGGGTTCAAACGATGGATCTTTACCTACCAGTGTGATATCTGTTCCATGCAAAGTTGTAATAAAAGGAATATGAATGCCTTGTTTTGCTAAAATTTGCTTTGCCATTAATGCTGCAGATGCATGTGGGATAGCGTAGTGAACATGCAATAAATCTAGCTTTTCATACTTAACCACATCAACCAATTTACTTGCCAGTGCTGATTCGTATGGTTGATACTCGAACAAGGGGTAGTTGGAAACACTAACCTCATGATAAAACAAGTTTTCATTAAAAAAATTCAACCTAAATGGCTGAGAATAGGCAATAAAATGTACCTGATGTCCCTTCTCTGCCAATGCCTTTCCAAGCTCTGTTGCAACAACACCACTACCACCAAAAGTTGGGTAACAAACAATACCTATTTTCATGTTCCTGTTATTTTATACAAATTTACCACTTAATCAAGCATACAAGTAAATTATTTTTCAAACTTAAAAACAACCTAATTTTAAAACTATATTTGCATGGATGTTTTTTTATATATCAAAACTACTAGCCTTTATTTTGATGCCCCTAACTTGGGTGTTTGTTTTACTTATTTGGAGTTGGAGAACAAAAATTGAAACACGAAAGCGTAAATTATTTTTAATTGCATTGTGTACACTTTATTTTTTCAGTAATTCTTTTATTGTTGATGAGTGCATGCGTATTTGGGAATACACAAGTGATGATTTAAAAAAGACAGAAAAATTTGAGTACGCTATTATTTTAGGCGGAATGACAACTTATGACCCCCGTTTAGAACAACCCAAATTTATTGCATCTGCAGATAGGTTATGGCAAGTACTTCCACTATTAAAAAACGGGCAAGTTGGGAAAATTATTATCACCGGTGGTTCAGGAAGCATTAACCATCCTGAAGAAAAAGAAGCAGCAATTTTAAAAAAGTACCTATTAAAGTTAGAAATTCCTGATTCATTAATCATTATCGAAAATGAATCGAAGAATACTAGAGAAAACGCCACGAACACTAAAATCATCTTAGACAGTCTAAAAATAAAGTCCAAAATTTTATTTGTCACCTCATCTTTTCACATGAGAAGAGGCATTGGATGTTTTAATAAAATTGGCATAACTAACATTCGTCCCTTTTGTACTGATAGATACAGTGGACCAAGAAAATTTGAATTTGACCACCTACTGATACCCAACTCACATGCTTTGGATGAATTTACGCTTCTAATTCATGAAATAACAGGTTTTATAACCTATAAATTGAGAGGTTTTTGCTAACTATATCGGTTTAGCGACTCAACTGATATTTGGCCATTAGCGGATTTTTTTTACCTTGTGTAATGGTTTAAGTTAGCCAATTATTAAATCTCATAAAAATGCGAATGAATAATCTTTTCACTAGTTTGTTTCTCTTGTTTGCCATTTGTACAAATTCATTTTCAAACAATGTAATTAAACATAACATAGTTAAGTATAATAATATTGAAACCGAATGGAAAACCGAATACAAAGATGCTTCCGTTTTAATAGAATCTAAAACAATAATTCATGAAAGTGTATCAAACGGTACAAAACATGAGCGTGTAATATTTCGTTATACCAATTTAACTAGCCAAAACATTAGTATCTCTTTTAACAGAAACCTCGTTTACAATGGTGTATGTTATGGCTGCGATAAAGTTGAGAAAAAATTTACAGTGCAACTAAATGCAAAAGAAGTAAAAGAGTTCTCTGAATTAAACAAGGATAAAACCTTTTATATTTTTTCAAAAGATTTGAAAGGTACTATTAAAAAAACTTTAGATTCATTTCAACTAACTAACATTGAAAAAAACTAATATGAAAAAAGTATTACTATTTCTTTCGGGAATTCTTTTTTATTCAGGTGTTAACGCTCAATGTGATGTAAGTACTTCAGCAACTGCAACAACAATTCGTTGTGGGCAATCTGTTTCACTTTCTGCTTTTGGGCAATCAAACGGGACTGTTATTTTAAATGAAACATTTAACACAAGTGGCTTTGGACCAGGCTGGGGATCTACTCCTGGTGCTACTTCCTTTTCAAATCCTTGTTCACCAGGCGGAGTGGATGGCACACCTCATGCGTGGATGGATAATAACACAAGTGTTCCTCGTATATTAACTTCCTCTCCATACAATTTATCAGGTGCTACAGCAGGTGTAACAGTTTGTTTTGATTTATTATTTGCAGAACAAGGAAACTCTGCACCATGTGAAGGTCCAGATGAACCAGATGAAGGGGTATTTTTACAATACTCAACAAACGGAGGTTCTACATGGACAGATATAACTTATTTTGACCCAAATGGTGGGAATGATGCGCAACTAGTTAACTGGAACAATTGGTGCTTCGAACTTCCTGCGGCAGCAATAACAGGAAATACAATAATTAGATGGTTACAAACTGCTGACTCTGGTGCCGACTATGACCATTGGGGAATTGACAATGTACAGATTTATCAAAATGATGTAAACGGACAGTTAGTTTGGTTGCATGATGGTTATGCTTATGGCACAGGAAATCCAGGTGGAGTGAATCCCAATCCTGTTACGCCAACTACCACTACCACTTATACTGCCCAACTAACTACAGGTGCAGGAACCGTTTGTACAAACACAATTACCATTACTGTTTTACCCCCAGAGTTTGACGTAAACATTACTGCAACTCCTGCTACAGTGTGTACTGGAGATTGTGCAAATATTACAGCAACTGCTGTTGAAGTAATAAGCCCAGCATCCACCCCTACTTTTGAAAACAATGAATTTGATTTAGTAACAGGTGGAAGTGCAAGTGTAAACATTAATGTACAAGGATTAAATACAACAAGCATAACCAATGGAACTATTACCGAGGTTGTAATTAATGGTTTTAATTTTTCTGGAAACTCTTTATGTACAAACTTTGGTGGTTGTCCATGTAACGGAAGTACCATTTCTTTAGGTCAAAACTGCGCATTAAATACAAGTGGCTTTACAGTTACATTAACTGCGCCAGGAGGCTGTGATATAATTTTAGTTCCTGCTGGTGCTGCTACAGGAAATTACACCAACACAACATTCGTTCCTGTTGGTGGTTCTGCCTTTGGAGGAACATTTCCAAATGGGGGCACTTGGAATCCTAACGAACCTATGTCGGGATTAAATGGTTGTAATCCTAATGGTGTTTGGACTTTATCATTTAATGCTCCTGGACTAGGAATTGGTGTAGGAACGCTAAGTGGCTGGAGTATTTCTTTTGATGACCCAGCAATTACTGCACCTGCAACCTATACTTGGTCGCCAACAACAAACATGACCAACTCAAACACATTAACTCCAACTGTTTGCCCAGCTAATACAACAACTTACGATTTAACTGTTTCAAATTCAAACCCTGGCTGCCCAACTTATACAGAAGGCGTTACGGTAACAGTGAGTCCATGCAGTGGATGTACACCTCCAACAGCAACTATTACAAACCCTGCTGCTGTTTGTGCTCCTTCAACCATAAATTTAGCTTCGGCAGTATCAGGAACTGGAACTGCTATTCTTACTTATCACGCAACAAATGCAGACGCAACTGCAGATGCAAATCCACTTGGTTCTTCAACAGTATCAGCAAGCGGAACTTATTTTGTGCGTGTAGAAGATTCAACAGATCCAACTTGTTTTATTGTACAACCAATTACGGTTACAATTAATCCGCTAGTAAATATTTCTGTTACCCCAACAAATCCAACTATTTGTCCTGGAGCATCAACAACACTAACCGCATCAGGCGGTGCAAGCTATTCGTGGACAGGCCCATCTGGATTTACTGCAACAACAAATACAATTACTGTTAGTCCAGCCGCAACATCAACTTATGTTGTAACGTCTCCGGGTTGCCCAGGTGTAACTACAGTAAGCGTTACCGTAACTGTTTCAAGTGTTGTAACAACTGGTCCAATTACAGGAAACAACTCTGTTTGTCCTAATGCAACAGGAGTAACTTATTCGGTTCCAAATGTTGCTGGCTCAACTTATGCTTGGACAGTGCCAGCGGGAGCAAGCATTACAGCGGGGCAAGGAACAAATAGCATTACCGTTACATTTGGTGCAACAGGTGGAGACGTTGCTGTTACCGAAACCGCAAGTTGTGGAACAGCAAATGCAACATTAGCAGTGGCAGTAACAAGCACTCCAATAACACCAGTAATTGTAGGCTCAGCAACAGTTTGTCCTAATGCAACTGCAGTTACCTATAGTGTAAGTTCTACTGGTTCAACTTATGTATGGACAGTTCCAGCGGGTGCAACAATTGCCAGCGGACAAGGGACAAATACAATCACAGTTAATTTTGGTGTAACTGGTGGCAATATTGATTTAACAGAAACAACAGCCTGTGGAAATGGAACAGCCAGCTTTGCCGTTACAACTACAACAACGCCAATTACACCTGTAATTGTTGGCCCAGCAGCAGTTTGTCCTAATGCAACAGCTGTTACCTATAGTGTAAGTTCTACTGGCTCAACTTATGTATGGACAGTTCCAGCAGGCGCAACAATTGCTAGCGGACAAGGAACAAATACAATCACAGTTAATTTTGGTGCAACCGGTGGCGATGTTGGTTTAACAGAAACTACAGGCTGCGGAACTGGTAACGATTTACAAACTGTTGCTGTAAGTACAACTCCTACCACACCTCCAATTACAGGAGATGCAGCAGTGTGCGCAGGCTCAACAACACTTTACAGTGTTACCAATAATCCAACAAGTACTTATACTTGGACTGTGCCTGCGGGTGCTGTTATTACAAGTACTCCAATTGATATGAACATGGTTACTATTGATTGGACTGCCTCAACTGGCGGTGTAATTAGTGTAGTAGAAAACTCTGCTTGTGGCACGGGAACAACTTCTACATTTACCGTTACAATTATTAATGCTCCTGTAATTCCAACATTGGTAGGTAATTTTATTATTTGTCAAAATGCGACTGCAGAAACTTACTCAGTAACAAATAATATTGGAAGTACTTATTTATGGACAGTTACAGGTGATGCAACCATTACAAGCGGACAAGCTACAAACACTGCAACCATTAATTTTGGAACAACAGCAGGTTTTATAACTATTAGAGAAACTAATAACTGTGGCTTTGCCGAATTTTCTCAACAGTATTTATTAATTCCACCTCCAACAACTCCTGTTATTTCTGGTCCTTCTCCAGTTTGTGCTGGAACAAATTACACCTATTCGGTTCCTAATACCGTTGGTTCAACTTATAATTGGACGGTGCCTGCAGGTGCAGTAATTACTGGCGGACAAGGAACAAGCTCTATCACCGTTAGTTTCGGAGCAACTGGTGGAAATGTGAGTGTGACAGAAACCGCTCCTTGTGGCATAGCTGCTTCCGCTCCTTTAGCAGTAACAATTACTCCTGCACCTTCAACTCCAATTATTTCAGGTGTTTTAAATGTTTGTGAAAATGCAACGAGTGTAAGTTATGGTGTACCTAGCAATGCTGGTTCAAATTATAATTGGACAACAACTGGCGGAATAACAATTGCATCTGGTGCAAGTACAAATTTAATTACTGTTAATTTTAATACTGCTGGAGGTACCATTAATGTTACCGAAACAAATACTTGTGGAAATGCTCCTTCTAGTATTACTGTTACAACAACAAACGTAACTATAAATGCAGCACCTGCATCAATTTGCCCAGGTTTCTCTACTAATTTAAGCGCATCTGGTGCAACAACTTATACTTGGTCGCCAGCTTCGGGCTTAAACACTACAAGCGGCGCAAACGTAATTGCTAATCCAACTGTTACTACTGTTTATACAATAAGTGGTAGTGATGGAACGTGTTTAGGAGATACAACCGTTACAGTTACTTTATTACCACCTCTTACCATTAACTTAAATGCAACAACAACTAATTTATGTTCGGGCAGTACCTCAACAATAAATGCAAGTGGAGCAGATAATTATGTTTGGAGTCCAGCTGCTACACTAAGTAGTTCAACAGGAGCAAGTGTAATTGCTACACCATCCGTTACAACTGTTTATACAGTTGCAGGAACAACGGCAACCTGTGCTGGAACAAATACTATTTCTATTGTTGTAACACCTGAGCCAGTTATTAGCTTAACTCCCAATAGTGTAACAATATGCGAAGGTGAATCAGCCATAGTTACTGCATCGGGTGCAACAACTTATGCTTGGGCGCCCAATACTAATTTCACATCTATTGATCCTCCAAACAATACCAGTGTAAGTGTTTATCCTCCAACAACAACAACCTACACTGTAATTGGAACAACAAATGGATGTAACAATAGTGCAATGGTAGATGTAACTGTTCTTCCAAAAATAAATCCAAATGCAGGATTAAATGATACTATATGCTTTGGTCAAACAACAAATCTATTTGCAACAGGTGGGCAAAGTTATTCTTGGTCACCAACCTTTGGTTTAGCAACGCCTAATAATTCATTTACAACGGCCGCTCCATTCTTAAGTACTAATTATGTGTTAACCGCATCTTACAATGGTTTATGTGCAGAAACGGATACAGTAAGAATTGTTGTTAATCCATTACCAACTGTTTTTGCAGGAAACGACACAACAATTGATGTAGAAGATGTTGTGGTATTAAATGGCTTTAGCAGCGCTACAAGTTATAACTGGTCTAACAATGCAACTTTAAATTGCAATGTTTGTTTAAGTCCAACGGCTTCGCCTTTAGAAACTACCACTTATGTTTTAACTGCAACAAATCAATTTGGATGTAGCGCTTCAGATACAGTTACTATAACCGTTTCTCAAGAATATGCTTTATATGTTCCGAGTGCATTAAGTCCTAACGATGATGCTATAAATGAAGGTTGGAAACCACAAGGATTTGGAATTAAAAAAATTCAGATTTGGGTATTCGACCGTTGGGGAACAAAAATATTTGAAGCAAAAGATTTAGACACTACATGGAACGGAACATACAAAAATGATATTGTGCAACAAGATGTTTACGTATACAAAATAACTGCCGAAACATACTCAGGAAATAAGTTTACTAAGGTTGGTCATGTAACGGTGGTGAGGTAGTTTAGCATATCTAGATGTAAAAAGACTATAAACTCTTAAATCTATAAGTACAAAGGCTTTTTCGAGGAATTGGAGGAGCCTTTGTTGGTTCATGTCGACCAACATTATTTTCGCTTTGTATAGTTTTGAAATTTTAATGATAACATCGGGAAATAATTAAAACTTCACTTTTATAATCAAACCCTTTTTTCGTTACTTTGCACAAGTAAAACACATCTATTATGGCAAGTATTGCGGGTATTCAGTTTAAAGATAACGCGAAAGAGCTGAACAATTATTTTTCAACCAAGATCAAATATTATATTATTTGCTTTCTGTTAATTGTCATAATGCACTTTGCTGCGTACGCTCAGAATACTATGTGGGGATTGAATAGTCAGAAAGGACATGATAACGTTGGTACAATATTTCATACTGACGAAAATGGAGAAAATCTTCAAGTAGATTATTATTTCGAAAAATTTCCTGGCAGTAACGCGCAATGTAATAATAGTATGACAGTCGGGCCGAATAGTAAATTATATGGTTTGACATACAGTGGGGGGGTAAACAGCAAAGGTGTATTATTTGAATACGATCCTACAACAAATAAATATATTGCTAAAATTCAATTTGACGGAGCGGGTCTTGGAGGAGAGCCTTTTGGTAGCTTAACATTGGCGGCAAACGGAAAATTTTACGGGCTAACGTTTCATGGAGGAATTTACGATTATGGAATTCTTTTCGAATACGACCCTCTCTCTGAAGTTTTTACAAAAAAATATGATTTTAATATAGGGAACTCAGGTAACATTCCTACTGGCAAATTATATTATGACGCGAGTAACAAATTATATGGGCTCACTCTATTTGGTGGATTTTTTGACAAAGGTGTTTTGTTTGAATTTGACTTGAACTCAAATAATTACACAAAATTAAGCGATTTCAATGGATCAAACGGTTCAACTCCTTATGGTGGCCTGATAAAAGCCTCTAATGGAAAGCTATATGGCATGACTAACACTGGTGGTATAAACGATTTAGGTGTAATTTTTCAATTTGATTTGTCAACCTCAATCTTGACTAATAAAGTTAATTTTGATGGCGCAAGCAAAGGGGCTAGTCCAAATGGAGATTTAATTGAAACAACGGGAGGTCTGTTGTATGGAGTTGCACCCGCAGGAGGCATCTATTCAAAAGGCGTTTTATTTAGTTACGATATAAATTCAAATGTCTTTATGAAAAAATTTGATTTTGATGGGGCTGGTGCCGGTGATGCCCCACTTTCGAGTTTGATTTATTCTTCGACTGGATATTTATATGGACAAGCCTTTCAGGGAGGTAGTTATGCAAGAGGAACGATATTCAAATATGACATTCAGGATTCCTTGTTAACTCAAGTGTTTAGTTTTAACCCCACAGCGAATATTATGAATGGAAACTTTCCAAGAACAACACCTGTTGAATTAAATGGTAAATTATACGCCCTAACTGGTGGGGGCTTAGGTGGAAGCGGGGTGCTATATCAATTTGATCTATCAACCAATTCGTTTGAGAATAAAGTTCAACTTAATTTTGCTTTGAATGGTTCAAATCCATCCGGAACATTAACTCAATATTCGAATACTAAATTGTATGGATTAACACAATGGGGAGGGTACAATGACCGTGGCGTTATATTCGAGTATGATCTATTAGATAATATCTATTCCAAAAAATTTGACTTCAGTGATTCCACAGGTGCATATCCAGCTGGAGAATTACTAAAAGCTACAAATGGGAAGTTATATGGTTGCATAGAAGGGATAAACTCTAATGATGATGGAAAACTTTTTGAATTTGACCCATTAACAAACCAATATGCAATAAAGTACAATTTTTCTTTGAATAATAATGGGGGCATTAAACCTGGCAGTACAATTATCCAAGCAAATAATGGAAAGCTTTATGGCACCACTATTCAGGGAGGGAATAATGGCGTAGGGACTATTTATGAGTACGATTTAATCCTAGATACATGTGTTTTTGTTCATAGTTTTGATGCTGTAAACGGTGCTGGACCAGTCGGCGAACTTTTTCAGGCCTCTAATGGAAAATTATATGGACTCACAAACACTACGACTACTAGTGGAACTGGTGTTGTTGGTACTATTATATACAGTTATGATCCAACAAATAGTGTTTTTTCAAGTCTTAACACATGCTGGGGTGCTCCCTATGGTGGATTAATTGAGGGGAATGATGGTTTTCTATACGGGATTACCCATGGTGGTGGAGGCGGTTACAATTTCAATGGAACGCTTTTTAAATTCAACATGAATACTAATTCATATACTTATGTTTATGAAGTTTATCAGATACCAGCAAAGGGGCCATATGCAAGTTTGTTGAAAGCATCAAACGGTAAAATGTATTGCAATACTGACGGGTATCTCGATTCGGCAAGTATAGTTGAATTTGACCCGATGACCATGATAAGCCGAAATTCATCAGTATATTATAATTCATCTGGACGATATTCTCATGGGAATCTTATTGAGGTTAATTTAAATGCGATTAACAATGAATTAGTAATCAAAAGTCCACCATCTGGAATAAAAATTTATCCTAATCCTGCTAGTAATCAGATAACCATTGAAAGTAAACAAATGAACTTAGATTTCAAACTCTTCAGTTTATTCGGCGAAACATTAAGAAGCACTAGTATCAGAGCGGAAAAGCAAACCATGGATCTTTCGTGGTTATCAAATGGGGTTTATTTTTATCAAATTATTGATGAAAACCATTACATTCAATCTGGGAAATTGATTGTGTTTCATTAATCATTTTCAAATGATGTCGCAATCTCTAAAATTTGCTTGTATGCATAAATAGAAGATAAGTAAGCATTTCTAACTTTGTTCACCCTAACAATAATCAATTATTCTAAAATTACTCCAACAAAAAACCCCAAGCTTTCGCTTGGGGTTTTTATATAATTAAGTATTGTCAGCCTGAGGCCCTCGAAGGCTACTCAACATCAACGCTCTCAGCTTTAGAAGCCATTAACGCTTCGTACTCGTCTTTTGAACCTACTACTATTTTTTCGTAGTCGCGTAAACCTGTACCTGCAGGAATTAAATGTCCAACAATTACGTTTTCTTTTAATCCTTTTAAGAAATCTACTTTTCCGTGTACAGCTGCTTCGTTCAATACTTTTGTTGTTTCCTGGAACGATGCCGCAGAAATCCAACTACTAGTTTGTAACGATGCACGTGTAATACCTTGAAGGATTGATTCAGAAGTTGCAGGAACTGCATCTCTCGACTCAACTAACTTCATTGCCTTACGCTTTAAGCTTGAGTTAATATCACGTAATCTACGTGCAGTAACAATTTGCCCAGCTTTCACTTCATCAGAATCTCCGATATCAGTAATTACTTTTTTACCGTATAGGTTATCGTTCTCAGTCATGAAATCACCTTTGTTAATGATTTGTTTTTCTAAGAAGATTGAATCACCTGCATCAACAATCTCAACCTTACGCATCATTTGACGCACAATAGTTTCGAAATGTTTATCATTTAATTTTTGTCCTTGTAAACGGTAAACCTCTTGAATTTCATTTACAATGTATTCTTGCACTGAAGTTGGTCCTTTGATAGATAAGATATCACCAGGGCTAATAGCACCGTCAGATAAAGAATCACCAGCCTTCACGAAATCATTTTCTTGAATTAAGATATGTTTTGAAAGAGGAACTAAATAAGTACGTTTTTCGCCAGTTTTAGCCTCAACCATCACCTCACGATTACCACGCTTAATTTTACCGAAAGTAACGATACCGTCAATTTCAGCAACCACAGCAGGGCTACTTGGGTTACGAGCTTCAAACAACTCAGTTACACGTGGTAAACCACCGGTGATATCACCTGTTTTACCAGTAACACGAGGTATCTTAACTAAGATTTGACCTGGTTCAATTTTCGCATCTTCAGCAACGATGATGTGTGCACCAACTGGAATGTTGTATGATTTTAAGATCTCTCCGCCTTTTCCAATAATCTTAATCATCGGACTCAACATCTTATCTTTACTTTCAATAATTACTTTTTCTTTAAATCCTGTTTGCTCATCAGACTCCTCACGGAAAGTGATGTTTTCTTTGATTGATTCGAATTCGATTTTACCACCAAACTCAGAAACGATAACAGCATTGTATGGATCCCACTCACAAATTAACTCACCTTTCTTAACTGTAGAACCTGGTTTGATGTACAATTGAGAACCGTAAGGAATGTTTCCTGTAGTTAACGTAATTCCAGTGTTCACATCAACGATACGAACCTCAGTAGAACGACCAATAACAACATTTACTTTTTTACCTTCAGCGTTTACACGCTCAACAGTTCTTAATTCATCAATTTCAGCTATACCATCATGTTTAGCAAGTACTGTAGAAGATACTGCAGTATTAGATGCAGTACCACCCACGTGGAAAGTACGTAATGTTAACTGTGTACCTGGCTCACCGATTGACTGTGCTGCAATAACACCAACAGCTTCACCTAATTGTACTAAGCGGCCATTCGCCAAGTTACGTCCGTAACACTTAGAACAAACACCTTGACGAGACTCACAAGTTAATACCGAACGAATTTCAACGCTCTCGATTGGCGATTTTTTAACTGCCTCAGCAATTTTTTCGTCAACCATGTCACCAGCATTAGCAAGGATTTCTCCTGTTATTGGGTGATAGATATCGTTTAATGAAACACGTCCTAAAATTCTATCGTGTAATGATTCAACTTCCTCATCATTTTTCTTCAATGCTGAACAAGTTAATCCACGTAATGTACCACAATCAGCTTCAGTAATGATAACGTCTTGAGCAACATCAACTAAACGACGAGTTAAGTAACCTGCATCGGCAGTTTTTAAAGCCGTATCCGCTAAACCTTTACGAGCACCATGGGTAGAAATAAAGTATTCTAAGATAGATAAACCTTCACGGAAATTTGATAATACCGGGTTCTCGATAATCTCCGAACCTGAACTACCCGCTTTTTGAGGCTTAGCCATCAATCCACGCATACCGCTCAACTGTTTAATTTGTTCTTTAGATCCACGAGCACCAGAATCAAGCATCATGTAAACAGAGTTGAAACCTTGTTTATCGCTGCTTAAGTTATCTAATACTTTTTTAGTAACCTTAGAGTTAGTGTGTGTCCAAATATCAATGATTTGGTTGTAACGCTCATTGTTAGTAATGAAACCCATGTTATAGTTTGCCATTACCTCAACAACTTGTTCGTTAGCATCAGCAATTAAAGTAGCTTTTTCTGCAGGAATTTGAATATCACCTAAGTTAAATGATAAACCTCCACGGAATGCTGTCTTAAATCCTAGATCCTTAATATCATCAAGGAACTTAGCTGTTTTAGCCATACCTGTTTTCTTAACTACGAAACCGATAATATCACGTAAAGATTTCTTAGTTAATAATTCATTGATATAACCAACCTCGAAAGGCACAACTTGATTAAACAATACACGACCAACAGTAGTATCAATAACTTTAGTTACAAGGTTATCACCTTCAACTGCGTTTTTAATACGTACTTTAATCATTGCATGTAAATCAACACGCTTTTCGTTTAATGCAATAACAACCTCTTCTGCAGAATAGAAAGTCATACCTTCACCTTTAACTACATCGTTAGGTAAGTTTCTTTTTCCTTTAGTTAAGTAGTACAATCCAAGAACCATGTCCTGAGAAGGTACTGCAACTGGTGCACCGTTAGAAGGGTTAAGAATGTTATGAGATGCCAACATCAAAATTTGTGCTTCAAGGATTGCAGCATTACCTAATGGTAAATGAACTGCCATTTGATCACCATCGAAATCGGCGTTGAACGCAGTACAAACTAATGGATGTAACTGAATTGCTTTTCCTTCGATTAATTTTGGTTGGAATGCTTGAATACCTAATCTATGTAATGTAGGGGCACGGTTTAATAAAACTGGATGTCCTTTTAATACATTTTCTAAAATATCCCAAACAATTGGTTCTTTACGGTCTACAATTTTCTTTGCAGATTTAACCGTTTTAACGATACCTCTTTCAATTAATTTACGAATGATAAATGGTTTGAAAAGCTCTGCAGCCATTTCTTTTGGTAAACCACACTCATGTAATTTCATTTCAGGTCCTACAACAATTACCGAACGAGCCGAGTAATCAACACGCTTACCTAATAAGTTTTGACGGAATCTACCTTGCTTACCTTTTAATGAATCAGATAATGATTTTAAAGCACGGTTACTTTCAGTTTTAACTGCATTAGCTTTACGAGAGTTGTCGAACAATGAATCAACAGCTTCTTGTAACATACGTTTTTCGTTACGTAAGATTACATCTGGAGCTTTGATTTCGATTAAACGCTTTAAACGATTGTTACGAATGATAACACGACGGTATAAGTCATTTAAATCAGACGTAGCAAAACGACCTCCATCTAGTGGAACTAGTGGACGTAATTCTGGTGGAATAACTGGAACAACTTTCACAATCATCCACTCAGGACGATTTTCAACATGCCCGTTAGCATGACGGAAAGCCTCAATAACTTGAAGACGTTTTAACGCTTCGTTTTTACGTTGTTGAGATGTTTCGTTATTTGCTTTATGACGTAATTCGAAAGATAAAGAATCTAAATCTAAACGACTTAATAAATCATTTAATGCTTCAGCTCCCATCTTAGCGATGAACTTATTAGGATCTGTATCGTCTAATAATTGATTTTCTTTTGGTAAAGAATCGATGATATCTAAATACTCTTCTTCAGTTAAAAAATCTAAGTAAGATACTCTCTCTCCTGCTCCACCTGCATTAATTACTACGTAACGCTCGTAGTAAATAATCATGTCTAATTTTTTAGTTGGTAATCCTAATAAGTAACCAATTTTATTTGGTAACGAACGGAAATACCAGATATGAGCAACAGGCACAACAAGGTTGATGTGTCCCATACGTTCGCGACGAACTTTCTTTTCAGTAACTTCAACACCGCAACGGTCGCAAATAATTCCTTTGTAACGAATACGCTTGTATTTACCACAGTGACATTCGTAATCTTTTACTGGTCCAAATATACGCTCGCAAAACAAACCATCTCTTTCAGGCTTGTAAGTACGATAGTTAATTGTCTCAGGCTTCAACACTTCTCCACTTGAACGATTTAAAATCGCTTCTGGTGCAGCAAGGCTGATGGTAATTTTTGTAAAGTTCGATTTTAATTTCGATTCTTTTCTAAAAGCCATATTGTTGTGTTTAGTTTATTTACAATTATAAATTAATTCTAGATTTTATTTAATCACTCGTCACCTTCGTTAAGAGGATGACGAGTGAAATAAAAATCTTTTTAGTCTAATGATACGTCTAATGCAAGACCTCTTAACTCATGCAACAATACGTTGAAAGATTCTGGTATACCAGGAGTTGGCATATTTTCACCTTTAACAATTGCTTCGTAAGCTTTAGCACGTCCAACAACATCATCCGATTTAATAGTAAGCATTTCTTGAAGAATGTTTGCTGCACCGAAAGCTTCCAATGCCCAAACCTCCATCTCACCAAAACGCTGACCACCGAACTGTGCTTTACCACCCAATGGTTGTTGTGTGATAAGAGAGTAAGGTCCGATAGAACGAGCATGCATCTTATCATCAACCATGTGACCTAATTTCAGCATGTAAATAATACCTACTGTAGCCGGTTGATCAAATGCTTCACCTGTACCACCATCAATTAAGTATGTTTTACCATATTGAGGGATACCAGCTTTTTCTGCCCACTTATCTAAATCTTCTGCCTCAGCACCATCAAAAATTGGTGTTGCGAACTTCATTCCTAATTTTTGCCCTGCCCAACCTAACACAGTCTCATAAATTTGACCGATGTTCATACGAGAAGGTACACCTAATGGATTTAACACGATATCAACCGGTGTTCCATCAGATAAGAATGGCATTTCTTCATCCTTAACAATTTTAGCAACGATACCTTTGTTACCATGACGACCAGCCATCTTATCACCTACTTTTAACTTACGTTTTTGAGCGATGTAAACTTTAGCTAATTGTACAATACCTGCAGGTAGTTCGTCACCAACTGTTAATTGGAATTTATGACGTTTGTACTGTCCTAATAAATCGTTGTAACGAATCATGAAGTTGTGTAACAACATTCTGATTGCCCCGTTTTTATCAGTATCAGTAGTCCAGTTAGTTGGATTAACTTCAGTGTAATCAATTTTCTCTAATAATTTTTGAGTGAACTTAGTTCCTTTAGGAATTAAATCTTCTCTTAAACTATTAGTAACACCTTGTGAAGTTTTACCATTAACTAAAACAAATAACTTATCGATTAATTTATTTTTCAAATCAGCTAGGTCAGTTGCGTGATCCTTATCTAATTTTTCTAATAAAACTTTCTCTTCCGTTTTAGCTTTTTTATCTTTAATAGCACGAGCGAATAAACGCTTGTCGATTACGATACCTTTAGCTGATGGAGGTAATTTTAAAGAAGCATCTTTTACATCACCTGCTTTGTCACCAAAGATTGCGCGTAATAATTTTTCTTCTGGTGAAGGATCTGTTTCTCCTTTAGGAGTAATTTTTCCAATTAAGATATCACCTTCTTTAACCTCAGCACCAATACGAATTAATCCGTTTGCATCAAGATCTTTAGTAGCATCTTCACTTACGTTAGGAATATCAGAAGTTAATTCTTCTAATCCACGTTTTGTGTCACGTACTTCTAAAGTATACTCATCGATGTGAATACTTGTAAAGATATCATCTCGGATAATTTTCTCAGAAAGAACAATTGCATCCTCAAAGTTATAACCTTTCCAAGGCATGAACGCAACTTTTAAGTTACGACCCAATGCTAATTCGCCACCTTCTGTAGCATAACCTTCGCATAATACTTGTCCCTTAGAAACCTTCTCGCCTTTTCTAACGATTGGTCTTAAGTTCATACAAGTACTTTGGTTAGTTTTCTTGAACTTAGTTAATTTATATGATTTTAAATCGCCTTCAAAACTAATTAAACGCTCTTCTTCTGAACGGTTGTAGTGAATAACGATTTCATTAGCATCAACATATTCAACAATACCATCTCCTTCAGCATTAATTAATACACGTGAATCGCGAGCAACTGTTGCTTCGATACCTGTACCAACGATTGGTGCTTGTGGACGCATTAATGGAACTGCTTGACGTTGCATGTTAGATCCCATCAAGGCACGGTTAGCATCATCATGCTCTAAGAACGGAATCAATGAAGCCGCGATAGAAGCAATTTGATTAGGAGAAACGTCCATTAAATGGATTTTTTCTGGTTCTAAGATTGGGAAGTCACCTTCGTAACGAGCCTTCACTTTACCACCAGTTAATTTTCCTTTATCATCCATGTCCTCATTTGCTTGCGCAATGTTTTTCAAGTCTTCTTCTTCAGCAGTTAAGTAAATAATTTCCTTATTTACATCTACTTTAGAATTAGTAACTGAACGGTATGGAGTTTCGATGAAACCTAATTTGTTAACTTTTGCATAAACACACAATGAAGAAATCAAACCAATGTTTGGTCCCTCAGGAGTTTCAATTGTACACAAACGTCCGTAATGAGTGTAATGAACGTCACGCACCTCGAAACCTGCACGCTCACGACTTAGACCTCCTGGCCCTAGTGCCGAAAGACGACGCTTATGAGTTATTTCAGCTAATGGATTAGTTTGATCCATGAATTGAGATAACTGATTTGTTCCGAAGAATGAATTGATAACTGAAGATAATGTTTTAGCATTAATCAAATCGGTTGGAGTAAATACCTCGTTATCACGAACGTTCATACGTTCACGAATAGTACGAGCCATACGAGCCAAACCTACACCGAATTGTGCATACAATTGTTCACCAACTGTACGTACACGACGATTACTTAAATGATCGATATCATCCACATCAGTCTTAGAGTTAATTAACTCGATAAGGTACTTAATGATTAAGATAATATCTTCTTTAGTTAATACACGAACATTAGATGGTGTATCGATACCTAACTTTTTGTTAATACGGTAACGACCAACTTCACCTAAATCATAACGTTTATCAGAGAAGAATAATTTATCGATTACGCTACGAGCTGTTTCCTCATCAGGTGGTTCAGCGTTACGTAATAAACGGTAAATGTGCTCGATTGCCTCTTTTTCAGAGTTCGTAGCATCTTTCTGTAAAGTATTGTAAATAATAGCGTAATCAGAAGTATTTACATCTTGTTTGTGAAGGATGATAGCTTTAACACCAGCATCAGCAATCAAATCAACATGGAATTCTTCTAAAATAGTTTCACGCTCAATTAAGATCTCGTTACGTTCGATAGAAACTACCTCTCCGGTATCCTCATCTACGAAATCTTCGATCCAAGTTTTTAATACACGTGCAGCAAGCTTACGCCCTACTTCACGTTTAAGACCAGCTTTAGAAACTTTCACTTCATCAGCTAATCCAAATATTTCGAGAATTGATTTATCAGATTCAAATCCAATTGCACGTAATAAAGTGGTAACAGGTAATTTTTTCTTACGATCGATGTAAGCATACATTACGTTATTGATATCTGTAGCGAACTCAATCCATGAACCCTTGAAAGGGATAACACGAGCAGAGTACAACTTAGTACCATTAGCGTGACGACTTTGACCGAAGAAAACACCTGGTGAACGGTGCAATTGAGACACGATAACACGTTCAGCTCCGTTAATAACGAATGAACCTTTAGGTGTCATGTATGGGATAGTTCCCAAATATACATCCTGCACGATGGTTTCGAAATCCTCATGCTCAGGATCTGTACAGTATAGTCTTAATTTTGCTTTAAGAGGTACACTGTGAGTTAAGCCTCTTTCAATACACTCATCCAGCCCGTAACGAGGAGGATCAATGAAATAATCCAAAAATTCTAATACGAAATTGTTTCTCGCATCAGAGATAGGGAAGTTTTCGGCAAACACCTTAAACAAACCTTCATTTTGGCGGTTTTCAGCTGTAGTTTCCAGTTGAAAAAAGTCTTGGAACGACTTTAATTGAATATCCAAAAAGTCTGGATAATCAATTGGGAACTTGTTCTTAGAGAAATTTAATCTCTGGGTTTTCACGTTTTTTTGCACAAACAAAAGTTTTAATTGTACGAATTCTAATTTAACTGACCCACCTGCACTAAAGAGTTTTACCTCTTTCTCAAGCTATTTAGATTTTATCATTTTTTATAAACAAAATCTATTTATGCTTCAATATTAAACGGGAATAGGTCTCTATGAAAATAGAAACCTAAACCCGTTAATTATGTGTGAAATTACTTAACTTCAACTTTAGCACCAGCTTCTTCAAGAGCTTTTTTGATTGCTTCAGCCTCTTCTTTAGAGATGCCTTCTTTCACAGCTTTTGGAGCTCCGTCAACTAAATCTTTAGCTTCTTTTAATCCAAGTCCAGTAAGGTCTTTTACAACTTTAACTACACCTAATTTACCAGCACCAGCGTCTAATAACATTACGTCGAATGAAGTTTTAGCTGCTGCAGCGTCTCCGCCACCACCTGCTGCTACAACTACTGCTGCTGCTGCTGGTTCGATACCATACTCATCCTTTAATACTGTTGCTAATTCTTGCACTTCTTTAACAGTTAAACTTACTAACTGCTCAGCGATTGCTTTTACATCTGCCATTTTATTTGATTTTAAAAATTACTAATTAATTTGTTTTGTTCTTTTTTCTTAAACTGTATTCCAATTAAGCCGCTTCTTTCTTCTCTGCGTTGTTTTGTAGAGCAGAAATAACACGTTGAGCTGGAGATTGAAGTAATCCAATAACTTCACCGATAAGCTCATTTTTACTCTTGATATTAGCAAGAGCTTCTAAGTTGTTATCGCCAATGTAAATTGTTTCTTCAACGTAAGCGCCTTTTAAAATAGGGCGATCACCTTTTCCTCTGAACTCCTTAATTAACTTAGCAGGAGCATTTCCTACTTCTGTAAAAATTAGTGCAGTTGCACCTTTTAATGCAGGAATAAGTTCTACTAAACGACTGTCGGCAGCTTGTTCCAATGCTTTTTCAAGCAAAGTATTTTTAACTACAGAAACAGATACGTTTTTTGCAAAACATGCTCTTCTGAATTGGTTAACTTTTTCTACAGATAAAGAAGAGCAATCAGCTAAGTAGATTTTGTTGTTTGCATTCAACTTTGCTACTAGTTCGTTGATCACTAATGTTTTTTCTTCTTTTTTCATTTTTTACTGTTTTTTAAAGATTAAGCCATTGACTTTGTTTCAACCGCGATGCCTGCACTCATTGTGCTTGACATAAACACGCTTTTTACGTAAGTTCCTTTAGCTGACGAAGGTTTTAATTTCACAACAGTGTTGATTAATTCGTTAGCATTTTCTTCAAGCTTGCTTGAGTCAAATGAAACTTTACCAACAGAAGCGTGAATAATACCAGCTTTGTCAACTTTAAAGTCGATCTTACCACCTTTTGATTCGGTAACAGCTTTACCAATTTCCATGGTTACAGTTCCGGTTTTAGGATTTGGCATTAAACCACGAGGACCTAATACACGACCTAAAGCACCTAATTTACCCATAACTTGAGGTAAAGTAATGATTACGTCGATATCTGTCCAACCGCCTTTAATTTTTTCGATATACTCGTCCAAACCTACGAAATCCGCGCCTGCTGCTTTTGCTTCTGCCTCTTTATCAGGAGTAACTAAAGCTAAAACGCGAACCGTTTTACCGGTACCATGTGGTAAAGTAACAGTTCCACGAACCATTTGATTTGCTTTACGCGGGTCAACACCCAAACGGATAGCTACATCAACAGAAGAATCGAATTTAGTTGTTGTGATGTCTTTCACAATCTTCGAAGCTTCACTTAAGGAATAAACCTTGTTTTGGTCGAACTTTGTATTAGCTACTTTTCTCTTTTTTGATACCTTGCTCATTGTTCAATAATAATTAATTATTTAATAGGAGATTCGCCGGTAACTGTAACGCCCATACTGCGTGCAGTTCCTGCAACCATACTCATCGCTGATTCAATTGTAAAGCAGTTCATATCTACTATCTTGTCGTCCGCAATTTTGCGTACTTGTTCCCAAGATATTGATCCAACTTTTTTACGATTACTTTCAGCTGATCCACCTTTTAATTTTGCGTGCTCCAATATTTGTACTGCAACTGGTGGACGTTTGATAACGAAATCAAATGACTTATCACTGTAAACATTAATGATTACAGGTAATACTTTTCCAGGTTGTTCTTGCGTACGAGCATTGAACTGCTTGCAAAACTCCATGATGTTTACCCCTTTTGCACCTAATGCAGGTCCAATCGGAGGTGATGGGTTGGCTGCCCCTCCTTTGATTTGTAGCTTTACAATAGCTGATAATTCTTTTGCCATTTTTCTTTTTTTTTATTTGTTTACTATAAGCTTCAGAAAAATAAGGTGCTCACTCCTCATTGCGATTTACTAAGTTTGGAAGCAGCGAATCGCTCTTAATAAATCGTTCTTAACTTATAATTCTATTATTCGCGCTCCACTTCTCCGAAACCTAGTTCCACAGGAGTTTTACGACCAAAAATCTTAACTGTAACTTTAATTTTCTTCTTCTCTTCATTAATCTCTTCAATAATTCCGTTGAAACCATTGAAAGGACCATTAATAACTTTAACACTTTCACCTACAACATATGTGTAGCTTAAAGTACCTTCTGCTTCAGTTAATTCATCTACTTTTCCAAGTATACGGTTAACTTCAGAAATACGCATTGGAACTGGTTCTCCACCTTTTGTTTCACCTAAGAAACCAATAACGCCTGTAATATTTTTAATAGTGTGAGGAATCTCCCCAACTAATGCAGCTTCAATAAGAACATAACCAGGGTAAAAAGAACGCTCTTTAGCAATCTTTTTTCCGTTACGGATTTGAACAATTTTTTCAGTAGGAATTAAAACTTGAGAAACGTAATCTTGTAAATTAAGACGACTAATCTCTAGTTCAATATACTGCTTTACTTTTTTTTCCTGACCGCTGATAGCTCTAACAACATACCATTTTCTAACCAGCGTTTCATTTTTTGTGTTTTCAGCCATGGCCTAAATATTATAAACTATTGAAAAACTGATAAGCTAATTCCATGATTTTGTTAAAACCATAATCCATTACAAAAACAAGCATTGCAATAATTGACGAAGCAACTAAAACAACGATAGCGCTGCTTTGTAACTCTGCCCAAGTAGGCCAAGATGTTTTATGCACCAACTCGTTGGTAGTATCTTCAAAATATGCTTTTATCTTACTCATAAATATTTTTTTTTAGCACGGGTGGAGAGATTCGAACTCCCATCAGCGGTTTTGGAGACCGACATTCTACCCTTGAACTACACCCGTATTATTAAACAGCAAAAGGCCTTCCGCAGAAAGCCATTTGCTGTTATAAATTATAATTACTTGATGATTTCAGTTACCTGACCAGCACCTACGGTACGACCACCCTCACGGATAGCGAAACGTAAACCTTTGTCCATAGCAACTGGCATAATTAACTTAACAGTAATTGTTACGTTATCACCAGGCATAACCATTTCGCGTCCTGCTTCTAATTCAATTTCTCCAGTTACGTCAGTTGTACGTAAGTAGAATTGAGGACGGTATTTGTTATGGAATGGAGTGTGACGTCCACCTTCTTCTTTTTTCAAGATATACACCTCAGCTTTGAAATCAGTGTGAGCTTTGATAGAGTTTGGTTTAACGATAACCATACCACGACGAATATCTTTCTTATCGATACCACGTAATAATAAACCTACGTTATCTCCAGCCTCACCGTAATCTAAGATTTTACGGAACATCTCAACACCTGTAACTGTAGATGTTAATTTCTCTTCTTGCATACCCATGATCTCAACAGTATCACCAGAGTTGATAACACCTGTTTCGATACGACCTGTTGCAACAGTACCACGACCTGTGATAGTGAACACGTCTTCAACTGGCATTAAGAATGGCTTTTCTTTTTCACGTGGAGGAATTGGAATGAAATTATCAACAGCTTCCATTAATTCAAGAATTTTTGGAACCCATTTAGCATCTTTATTTAATCCACCTAAAGCAGAACCTTGGATGATTGGAGTGTTATCACCATCAAACTTGTAGAATGATAATAATTCACGGATTTCCATTTCAACTAATTCTAATAACTCAGGATCTTCAACCATATCAACCTTGTTCATGAAAACAACGATTTTAGGTACACCTACTTGACGAGCAAGAAGGATATGCTCACGAGTTTGTGGCATTGGACCATCAGTTGCAGCAACTACAAGGATAGCACCGTCCATTTGAGCAGCACCAGTAACCATGTTCTTTACGTAATCCGCGTGACCTGGACAGTCAACGTGAGCGTAGTGACGGTTAGCAGTAGCATACTCTACGTGAGAAGTATTGATAGTGATACCACGTTCTTTTTCTTCAGGAGCGTTGTCGATTGAAGAGAAATCACGTACTTCTGCGAAACCTAAATCTGCTAATACAGAAGTGATTGCAGCAGTTAATGTTGTTTTACCGTGGTCAACGTGACCAATTGTTCCAATGTTAACATGCGGCTTGGAACGATCGAATTTTTCTTTTGCCATAACTTTATTTGTTGTTTTTTGTTTTGTTTATTTATTTCTATTTATCTCTTTCTATTCCTGTTGTTTCCGTCAAGATTTCTCTTTTTTGAAACTTTTTTTCAGACGGGTCGCAAATATATGCAATTTATCGTCTAGTTGAGCTGTTTTTCGGCATATTCCCCGAAATAACCTCTCAATATTTATTGAGCTGTTGAGCAGGATTGAACTGCCGACCTCTTCCTTACCAAGGAAGTACTCTACCACTGAGCTACAACAGCTTGTTAAGCTTTGTCAGTCTTTCGTGTTGTTTCAGATTCATCTTACTGAATTTTAAAACTTTACACTCAACATTTTATTAAAGAACGACTACAAACCTTTTTCAGCACAAAAAGTCCCTCAATTTTGGGGACTCTCAAAAACTGGAAAATCGCTAAGCAAATTCTCCTTGATTTTTGCACCACTAGGGTTATGTTTCAACTTCACAATCTCTTTTGTTTATTCACCTTTCGATGTTTAAACTAAGAGCGAAAGACGGGTCTCGAACCCGCAACCTCCAGCTTGGAAGGCTGGAGCTCTACCAATTGAGCTACTTTCGCTTAATTTCTGACTAAAACCAGTTTTACCCGCTTAAAATTCAAAAACTTTAAGTGGGGAGAGAAGGATTCGAACCTTCGAAGCTTTCGCAACGGATTTACAGTCCGTCCCATTTGGCCACTCTGGTATCTCCCCTCACTACATTTAAGCAGTTTGACCAATAAAAAAAGAGCCGAAGAAGGGACTCGAACCCCCGACCTACTGATTACAAATCAGTGGCTCTACCAGCTGAGCTACTTCGGCTTTTAATTTTTTTCTAAAGAACGTTCCCTCTTTTAAAATTGGGAGTGCAAAGATAATAAAAGATTTTGATTGCAATAAAATTTTATAAAAATATTTCGCATTTTTTTTTCGTAAAAAGTAAACTATTGTTTTTCAGTAGGATAATTTTAACGTTTTGTGAAATTATTTTTTTCTTCTAGCCTTTTCCTTTATGATTAATGAGAGTTCGCGGCCAGTTTGACCTTTTACACTTGTGTTTTCCTGCGCTCTTCTTATCAAATAAGGTAACACTTCTTTTACTGGCCCATAAGGCACATATTTAGCAACATTATAACCATTTAAAGAAAGATTGTAGCTAATATGATCGCTCATACCTAGTAATTGAGAGAAATAAATTCGTTTATCCGCTTTATCAATTCCATGCTTAGCCATTAAATCAGCTAAATGCAAACTGCTTTTTTCGTTGTGACTACCTGCACACACAGCCATGATAGCAAGGTTTTCGATACATACATCAATTGCAGTATTGTATTCCTTATCAGTGTTTTCTTTAGTATCGTTAATTGGTGAAGGATAATTATTTTCTGCCGCACGTTTTCTTTCTTTTTCCATATATGCCCCGCGTACCAACTTAGCGCCAACATGGAATCCTGAAGCTTTTGCTTTTTCTAATGTTTGTTTTAAATAAGTAACTCTATCGTGGCGATATAATTGGTAGGTATTATAAACAATGGCTTTTTGCTTATTAAAGCTTTCCATGTTTGCATTTGCCAAATCGTCAATCGCTTGCTGTATCCAGCTTTCCTCTGCATCAATGAATATAGGTTGATCGGCAGCATGAGCTGCTTCGCAAATTTTATGTACCCTCTCTTCTACTCTTTTCCACTCTGCTTTTTCATCAGCACTTAATTCTTTACGCGCTGTAACCTTCTCCAATAAAGCGAAACGAGCCAAGCCTGTAACTTTAAAAACACAGAAAGGAATATTTTTATCGCCTTTAGCCTTTTTAATTGTGCCTAAGGTTTCTTCAAAACAATGATCAAAATCTGCTTCGCTTTCTTTGCCTTCTACACTGTAATCTAAAATGGTACCTACGTTGTATTTTCCAAGCTCCGCAATGGTTTTAGAGCAATCTTCAATACTTTCGCCACCAACAAATTGTTTGAAAATTGTTTTTTTAATTAAGCCTTTAAAACCAATATTTAAAACCAATGGAGTGAAAACCGCACCAAACTTAACTAATGTGGGGTTGCCTATTAATTTAAAAAGCTGATACGACCTACTTAGTTCTGAATCGCTCTTTGCTTTGAAAGCATTTTCTGTATTATCGAAAGAAAGCATAAAATAATTTGTGGGGCAAATATACTTAAGATACCAATATGAAAAGGTGATATTAGACAGATAATGTTTTATTGGTGATAACACCAATATGGCAAAAAAAATCCCGCTGTAATTTACAGCGGGACCAAATATCTAAATTTCAAAATCTATCCTTCATTCCCATTGAACTCATTACGTTCAACGTATTCAATGATTTTTCCAGCGATATCAATGCCTGTTGCTTTTTGAATTCCTTCTAGACCAGGAGATGAGTTTACTTCCATTACCAATGGCCCACGGTCTGATTGCAATAAATCTACACCTGCTATTCCTAAACCTAATTTTTTTGCTGCTTTAATTGCAGTTGAACGTTCTTCGGGGCTAAGCTGAATTAATTCTGCCGTTCCACCTCTATGTAAATTAGATCTAAACTCTCCTTCTTTTGCTTGGCGTTTCATTGCGCCTACCACTTGCCCATCTATTACAAAGGCACGAATATCAGCGCCTTTAGCTTCTTTAATAAATTCTTGCACCAACATGGCTGCATCTAATTTTAAGAATGCTTCAATAACTGATGTTGCTACTTTTTTGCTTTCTGCTAAAATAACACCAATACCTTGTGTACCTTCTAAGAGCTTTACAATACAAGGAGCTCCACCAATACTATCTAATAAACTATCAATATCTTTTGTTTGATTTGCAAATGCTGTTTTAGGCATTCCTAAACCTGCACGTGCTAAAATTTGTAAGCTTCTTAATTTATCACGAGAGCGAACTAATGCTTGTGATTCAACTGCTGTAAAAATTTTCATCATTTCGAACTGACGAACAACAGCTGCACCATAAAATGTAACAGAAGCTCCAATGCGAGGAATAACAGCATTTATATCAGTTAACTCTTTACCCTGATAAAAAATATGCGGTCTTCCTTTTTCAATCACAAGAACACATTTCATGTGATCAAGTACCACTGCTTCGTGACCTCTTTTTTCTGCTGCCTCAACCAACTGAGCTGTAGAGTAAATATTTTTACCCCTCGAAAGTATTGCTATCTTCATAAAATGATTTGTGAAATAAAATTAAGTAAAATATTTCTATTGTAAAAATCCTCCGGTGTGTTTTTTACTTACATCCACCATAAATTTTCCGTTCAATAATTTTCTTCCTATTAAAACAGGATAACGCATATTGGTTCTATCGGTTAAGGAGATGGTTGAAGAAATTTTGCGGTGAGCAATATGAATGGTTGTTTTGATAATGAAACGCTCTTCTGATTCGCCAAATGAACTCTTAATTGTTTTTTTTGTAAAATCAGTAAAATGAAATTCTTTCTCGTTGTATTCGGGATGTGTTTCATCTAACAACTTAAAACAAAGTGTTGTTTTGCCATCAATTTCACACAGCTTAATATCCTTACAATGCAAGGCAGAAGTATATGCCCCAGTATCAATTTTTGCTTCTAGCTGCAGGAGTTGTAACATAGGAAAATCAACTATTTCCCTCCTACCAATAATCATCTTCTTGTCTCTCTTCTTTAACATAAACTAAGGAATAGTTGTATTAATTACTTGTGTTAATTGCACATCGCCCGTTGCAGTTAAGGTAAATGAATTTGTTGTGGAATAATTAAATGAATCGCCCGAACTAAATGTACCATTACCATCATTATCATATAACAAATAAGCGTAATAGGTACCTGGATGCAAGTAATTAAATGTAAAAGAATGGTCTGTATTATCTAATATTACATAGCGTGAACGATACTTTGCATTTGCTGCGTTATAAGTAAAACCAGAAATTAAAGGCTGGGTACTTAACATAACAAATACTTTTTTTCCGCTTGTTGGAGTTATTCCAAAAAAAGAATAGTTAATAGTTGCTTTACCCAAATATGGTTGTTGTGTTTCAGGATATGGGTCGAGAGAAGAGTTGTAAAAAACAGTCTCAGTATACCCATCAAAAACAGAACTAAAATCTTTTACTAGTTGTTTTTTAGGAAAAGTGAAATTTGTAATTGCCGCTTGTGTTGTAGTATTATCAGATAGCTGAGCTTTCCAATGCATATGTTCAACTGCGGAACCAAGTGTATTGTTTTTATTGGTGTAGGCTCTAATTTTTAGACTATCAGTTTTGCAACGTACTTCGATATACAAACGTTGCGTTCCTTTTTTAAAATCGCTGAAACGATAATAACTTTCTGCACCTGTTTCATTCACGCTATCAGCTATAGCATAAGTAATACGAAGTAACCCAGCAAAGTAACCACCATTACGAAAAGCGAGTTTATATTGATTGTTATGCTTAACAACAAAGAAGGACATAAAAATATCATTTAAACTATCGAGTTCTGATTTACCCGAAATTTGCGCTGCTGAGTTTGGACGAAAATCTAAAATCCATTGGCTAAAACCACCTAGTGCAGTGCTTGAAGTTACTGGGCCTGTCCAAATGCCAGGCAACTTAGCCATTAAACCATACCCTAATACATTCGTGTTTTCATCGATACCACCCGTTGTAGTTGGATTAGTTGTGGAAGTTGGTTCTGGTTCTGTATTATCCTTTTTACAAGCAAAAATGCCGATAAACAAAAGACAAAGAACAATCAAACTACTTAGTGCTAATTTATTTTTGTTGGTTGATTTCATGATATTGAATTACGAAAATAACTAAATTAAAACGCCAATTACAAGTATATCGTCCAATTGCTCGTTTTCACCTTTCCATGAAAGAATTTTTTCTTCTAACTCTATTTTTTGTTGCTCAATTGATAAATGATGAATAGATTTTAGTAATTCTTTAAAACGAGGGGTAGTGAATTTTTTATTTCGTTCTCCTCCAAATTGGTCGGCATAACCATCGGTGCATAAATAAAAAACATCGCCTTTATTCAAGATCATTTCATATTGTTCGAACTCTTGTTTGCGCGCCGTGTATCCACCAATAGCAAACTTAGTTGGCTTAAGTTCTATAAATTCAGAATTTTTAAAAACATATACAGGCCTGTTAGCCATTGCAAATTTCACTTCGGCTTTATTTTCGGAAGTATAGGTTATTGAGGCAAGAGCAATATCCAAACCATCTCGCGTAGATTTATTATCATCTGATTGCTTTAGTGCAACCTTAATACGATAATTTAGTTTACGCAACATATCTTTTGGTTCAGAATATGTGCGCGAAACTTCATTCAAATTTTGATAACTGATTACGCTCATTAATGCGCCCGGCACGCCATGTCCTGTACAATCAGCAGCTGCAACCACTACAGGATAAAGCGCTGATGTTTCTTCGCCTTTCTTTTTGCGAGGTACACCTAAGAAATAGAAATCTCCACTTACAATATCCTTTGGTTTATATAGAAAAAAACTTTGTGGCAAGTACTTTACTATTTGATCATCGTGTGGAAGAATAGCGGTTTGAATACGTTTAGAGTAATTTATACTATCCGTAATTTCTTGCTTTTGATGTTCGATTAATTGCTTTTGCTTTCCTAATTGAATATTAGCTAACTTTTGTTTGCGTTGACTTCTAAAAATAAAGACCGCTAAGACAAGCATTAACAACAAGCCAACAATTGAAATAATGGTATAGATTTGTTGCTTGTGTAACTCCGCTTCTTTAACAGCATCCTTTTTAGCTTGTTCAATATCTGTTGCAGCTTTTTTCTCATTAAATTCCATTTGCATTTGTTGCTGCACTAATTTTTTCGCAACCTCCTCTCGCCTACTACTATCACTCACATCCTTATACATCACATGGTATTGAAACGCTTTTCGATAATCGCCCAACTTTTCATAAATTTTATACAAACTTTCGGAAACTGATTTTCTATTACTAGCTAAGTTTATTTGATTGGCAATTGCTAAGCTTTCTTCAGCATATTTTTGCGCTTTGTAATAATCCTTTTGCTTTAAATACAAATCAGCTAAAGAAGTTAAAATTGCCCCTTCAGTTGCTTTGTTTTCAGCATCTCTAGCTATGGCTAAACCTTCCAAAAGTGTTTCTTGTGCTTTCCCATAATTTAATCGAATGGTATACAAATCGCCAATCATATTCATACAATCAGCAGTACGCCAATTATCGTTGATACTTTTTGCAATGGCTAATGAACGATTAAAATATTCCATTGCTAAATCGTATTGCTGCTCTGCTTGTTTTAATTCACCCAATGAAGAATAACAATAAGACTTAGTGTACAAATAATTAATTTGCGTTGAAATAGCCAATGCGTTTTTGTAATACTCCTCAGCCTTTTGTGCATCTCCTTGGTTTTTGTAAACATCCCCAATAGATGCATATACATCTGCGATACGAATATTATCGTTTAACTCCTTTGCTGGCTTAAGCGCCATTTCTAGGTAATCTAGTGCTTTATTAAAATCCGAATTAGATAAATAAATTTCACCAATAGAATAATAATTATTTGAAACCAAACTTTTATTATTTAACTCCTTTGCAATATCAACCGACTTGTTTAAATACTTAAGTGCCAATGCAAAATCACTTTGTTGCCTGTACACTTCCCCAATTGCGCCAAGTATATAAGCTTGCTGGTGTTTATCTTTAATCTTCTCAGCAATTTTTTCTGCCTTATCAAAATAGGAAATTGCTTTTTCACCATTTTGTTGCACGCGTTCAATCTCACCTAAATTGCGATAACAATAAACCAAACGAGTGTTGTCGTTAATTTCATTAGCGTATTTCATTGCCTCATTCAAATGCTCTTCGGCTTTTTCAAATTCGTTTTGAATACGATACAAAGCACCTGTCCACGAAAGAGCTTGGGCAATTAATTGTTTGTTATTTATTTGCCTAGCGAGTGCTAAACTTTTGTTGTAAAAATAAAGTGTGCTATCATAGTTATCGTTGTAATAATAATACATCCCAATTTTATGATAAGCATCTGAAGTTCCTTTAAAATAATTAATAGACTTCGACAACTTCAAGGCCTCATCTGCCAATACCTTTGTGCGTTTTGGGTCGGAGTTAATTACTTTTTCGGCAAGTTCGTTTAATTTCTCGATTCGTTTTTTACCACTAAGCGGGGCAATAATAGAGGCAATAGTATCTTTGTTTTGGGCACTAAGTCCAAAACAAAAGCAGCAGAAAATAATAAGAGTAATTATTTTTCTCATAAGCAGACATTGCATACTAAGCAACAAGGTACGAAAAAAAACTTTAGCTAGTATTTTGAATTACAGGGGCAATTTTTTAGCTACAATCAACAAATCAGTAGTTTGCTCACCATTGTTACCGGCATATTGTTTACGCGTAAGGGAAATAATTTCGAAGCCATTATTTGTTAATGCCCCGTTTAAATATTCGGTTTCATGAAAATTCATAAATATTAAATCGCCTTTACTGCCAGCTCGCAAACCTGAATTAGCATTATCATCTTCCATAGTGCTTATGTATATTACCCCGTTTTCGTTTAGTACTTGCGAAGCATCCGCAATTAACTGTATTGCTTCCTCCTTAGTTAAATAAGGTAAACAGAAGCCGCACATAATTGCATCAAAGGATTTACCCAGCTTTAGAATTTCTCTACTATCTAATAATTGAAATTGCGCTGTAGGATTTATCTTTTCTGCAAGCTCCAACATGCGAGGTGCTAAATCAGTTCCTAGTATTTTTAAATCTGGGCGTTTATTTAGTACATAAGTTGTTATGTTTCCTGGACCACAAGCTAACTCTAACACATCTGCATGTTGTTTTTTAATAGCATCACAAAACACATCAAAGGATTCGTGATACATGCTCACATCCTTAAATTTCTCATTGTATTCAATTGCGTATTTATTAAATATTTCGGCAGCGCGTTGGGAGTTATCCATTTGGAGAATTGCTTAAGGCGAAGGTAGGGATTTTTGAAATAAATTTTGTTTATCCCTTAAACAAAAAAGACCTCAAGTAATTGAGGTCTTTTAAAAAAAACAAATTACCTATGTTAATAGCCAAAAACATCTTTCATTGTAAGATACTTTACAGTACCATACTTTTCTAATGTTTTAATATCTAACTTATCTTTTTTACCAAGTACTAAAACAGTTAAAGGCATTCCTTTTATGTTTTTAGTTTGAAAAGCTTTTAAATCATCATAAGTCATTGTTTTCACTTTATCGTAAACTGTTTTACGTAAGTCGTAATCTAAACCTAATTTTTTTGCGTTTTCGTAGCTGAACAATACTTTTGCTTTTGTTATACGCTCAGTTCTGAACTTAGATAGTACTGCATCCTTAGCACCATGAAACATTACATCTGACTGAGGCATGTTGTTTAATAAATCGTACATGCCACTCATTGCTTCGGGCAATTTATCAACCTGCGAACCAATGTATGAATATGAGTAATATGGTTTTCCCTTTTTACCTAATGAACGGAACATAGAAGAAACGCTATAAGCCAAAGCTCTAGACTCACGTAACTCTTGGAAAACGATACCTGACATACCACCACCAAAATATTCGTTATACAAATTAACAGCAGGTGATAACTCAGGGTCAAATGTTACACCTTTACCAAGCATAATAATTTCTGCTTGTTTCATTTCGTAATCTACCACGTAAACTGTGTTACCAGTGCTTTGCTCAACAAATTCAACACTTGCAGGAAGTGGGGATAGTTTTTCTGGAACGTTATGTAACTTATTAATTGATTCTTTTAATTGTTCTTGTGTTTTTGTTCCATAGTACAACACACGATGTTCAAATGAAGTTAAGCTTGTGATTTTTTTAATTAAATCATCTGCTTTCAAGGCTTTTAATTCATCGTCACTTAACACATTTGTGAAAGGATTTTTTGCGCCATACACTCCGTAGTTATATAAACCCGAACGTAAGATGATGTTTTTTTCAAGCTTAGCATCTTCGCGTGCTTTCATTTTATCAGCTTTTAAACTTTCTAAAACATCAGCATCTGCTTTTGCATCTTTTAATAAATGCTCGAACAACTCAACTGCCTTATCAAAGTTCTCGCTAATACCATTAAGGTTTACAAATACTTGCTCTGCAGAGCTGTTAACACTAAAGCTTGCACCTAACTTGTAAAACTCTTGTTGGATTTGCTCAGAAGTATATTTAGATGTTCCTAAATAAGGTAAATATTCAATGGCAACACCCAAAGCCTTGTCATTATTTGTGCCCATATCAAATATGTAATACATATCAAAGGTTGCATTTTCTGTGTTTTGCATATACATTACTGGAACATTTGATTTGCAATTAAATTGCGCAATGTCCTTTTTGAAATCTAAAAACACAGGTTCAACTTCAGCAGGTTTATAGTCAACTATACTTTTTAAGAAAGGAGATTGCTCCTCGCGATTAACAGGTACAGGAGTAATTTCGGGCTTATCAACCTTTTGTGCATTTTTTACTTCTCCTAAACGTTTATAAACAACAACATAATTTCCATTAAAATTTTTCTTAGTAAAATCCATTAATTGTTGCTTAGTGATTTTAGATAAACGCTCTGTTTTATTAACGTTGCTTTCCCATTTCTCATCCATTGTAAACGACATAGTCATTTTCATTGCGCGTGCTGAGTTCTCTTCTAATTGTTTAGTATCCGAATATTTTAAATCAGTAATAATTGCAGAAATTAACCAATCAGGGAAATTACCTTTCTTTACATTTTCAATTTGCTCTAAAATTAACTTCTCAACATCTTCAAGCTTTTGCCCTTCTTTTGGTTCACCGCCAAATAACATAGCACTATAGTCCTTCATTCCTTCAAAATATGCAAAAGAACCTAATACTTTTTGACTTTGATTTAAATTTAAATCAAACAAACCTGCCTTTCCATTAGCTAAAACTAGGCTTAACAACATTCCTAAATCAGCATCTGCAGAGTTGTTACCTCCTACTCTATAACCCATCATTACACTTTCAGCCTTAGGACCAAAAACTTCTCTTACAATTGGTTTTGTTATTACTGGCTCAGGAGAAAATTTATATGGTTCAACAGGTTTTGGTTTCCAATTCCCAAATTTCTCCTCAATCATTTTAATGGTTTTATCTGGATCAAAATCTCCACTCATACAAATAGCCATGTTATTAGGAACATAGTTTTTGTAGAAATATTTATTAATCTCCGTCATCGAAGGGTTTTTCAAATGGTCGATTGTACCAATTGTTGTTTGTTTACCATAGTTATGATTAACAAACAATTCCTTCATTAGTGTTTCATACACTTGGTTATCATCGCTATCCAAGCTTCTGTTTTTTTCTTCATACACTGCCTCTAACTCAGTATGAAACAAACGAAGAATTGGTTTTCTAAAACGCTCGGCTTCCATGGTTAACCAATTTTCTAATTGATTAGAAGGAATATCGTTAACATAAACTGTTTGCTCAACCGATGTAAATGCATTTGTTCCACGGCATCCTAATGCAGCAGTCATTTTATCGTATTCGTTTGCAATTGCAAATGTTGCAGCAACTCCAGAAATACTATCAATTTCGTGATAGATTTTTTTACGTTTAGCTTCGTCTTTTGTTTTACGATACACTTCGTACAAAGCTTCGATTTTATTTACTTCAACAATTTCTTTAGGAAAATCTTTAGAGCCGAATTTATCTGTTCCCTTAAACAACATATGCTCTAGGTAATGCGCTAAACCAGTTGCATCAGCAGGATCATTTTTACTTCCTGCTTTTACTGCAATATATGTTTGAATACGTGGCTCACCTTTATAAACACTTAAATAAACTTTTAATCCATTTGAAAGAGTGTAAATACGAGCATTAAGCGGGTCGCCTTTTACAGTTTCGTATTTAGCAGGTAAAGTAGTTGCAGGTTTTGCTGGCTTTGAAGCTTTGGTTGCTTTTGGCGCTTGTCCAAACATTAAAGAAGGAACTAAGGCAATTGCCAAACTTAATTTCAAGAAATTTTTAATCATAAATCGCTATTTATTAGAATACAAAAGTAAAAGTACGAATTTCGTGCCAATACTCTAATCCTTTTTATATTACTGGTAATAAAACGTGCTTGGTGGTAATTTTGCCCGTAAACAAGCTTAATTTTGAGATAAATTATTACTTTTAAGGATGCGAAATTTGAGAAGTTTAAACATTATACTTTTTTTCATACTAAATAACATTTCTCTTGCCCAAGTCTCTGATTCCCTAAAAAAAGTTTTAAAAACAAAAATTCACGATTCTACAAGATGTGAAATTTACATGCAACTTATAGAGGAGGAAGAAGATCTTGAAGTGTGGTCAAAATATAATGATGAATTATTAAAAATTTCAAGTGCCAATCTTACTAAGTATAAAAAAGGAACAAAAGCATACAATACATTTTTAAAACATTACGCTGCACATTTTAATAATAATGGCTGGATAAGCAATCACAAAGGCGACGTAACCAAAGCACTTGAATACTATCATAAAAGTTTAAAAATTTATGACGAGCTTAAACAAAAAGGTGAAGTAGCTACTTTATATAACAACATTGCACATATTTGGAATACGCAAGGTGAATTTGATAAGAGCATTGAGTATTATCAACATAGTATTAATCTTTATTCAGAAACTAAAAACAAAAAAGGCGAAGCTTTTGGTTATAATAATATAGCAGCTATATACAGAAAAAAAGGTGACAATGAAAAAGCACTAGAATATTGTTATAAAAGTTTAGCTATGATGGAAGAACTAAAAGACAAAAAAGGAACTGCCACATTATACACTAACATTGGAACTTTGTTAGGGAAAACAAAACAAGAAGAAAAAGGACTTGAATATTTACAAAAAGGGCTTGCAATAAAAAAAGAGATAAAAGATGAAGAAGGCACAGCACTTTCATTAAGCTTAATTGGAAACATTTACTTAAAAATTGGAAAAACTGATAAAGCACTCGAATATGGCTTACAATCACTTGAACTGAACCAACAACTTGGTTATCCCGATCACATAAGAAGATCAGCCGATCTTTTAAAAGATGTTTATGCAAAAAAAGGAGATTACAAAAAAGCCATGGAAATGTTTGAATTGTACGTTATAATGAAAGATAGCGTGAATAACGAAGCAACGCGAAAAGCAAGTATTAAAAATCAATTGCAATACGAATACGATAAAAAAGCTGCGACAGATAGCATTAAAGCTTCCGAAGAAAAAAAATTGAGTCAAGCTAAATTAGCTGAAAGTCAAGCTAAATTAAAACAAGAAAAAACTCAGCGCATTGCTCTTTATTCTGGCTTATTTCTGGTAGTTATATTTTCCATATTTATATTCAATCGATTTAAAGTAACTCAAAAACAAAATAGTATTATTCAAAGGCAAAAAATTTTAGTAGAAGACCAAAAACATATTGTAGAAGAAAAAGCCACCGAACTGGCGGCCAGGCACAAAGAAATAACAGACAGTATAAACTACGCTGAGCGCATTCAACGAAGCTTTATTGCAACAAAACAATTATTAGATGAAAATCTGAAAGAGTATTTTGTACTATTTAAACCAAAAGATATTGTTAGCGGCGATTTTTATTGGGCTACTTCACTTCATGATCCTCAAGGTAGATACGATAATGAAAAATTCATATTATGTACTGCGGATAGCACTGGACATGGAGTTCCAGGAGCTATTATGAGTTTATTAAACGTAACCAGTTTAGAAACTGCTATAAAAGATGGACATACTGAACCAGCTGATATTTTAAATGCAACTCGAAAAACAATTATAGAAAGACTAAAAAAAGATGGAAGTGCTGATGGTGGGAAAGATGGAATGGATGCAAGTTTGTGTGTTTTTGATTTTAAGAAAATGAAACTAACCATTGCGGCCGCAAATAATCCAGTTTGGATAATGCGCAAAAATGAATCGGGGGTGACTGAGGCTCTCGAAGTCAAACCCGATAAAATGCCCATTGGAAAACACGACAAAGATTCAATTTCCTTTACACAACAAGAGTTTGATTTACAAAAAGGCGATGTAATTTATAGTTTAACTGATGGCTTTCCAGATCAATTCGGTGGACCCAATGGAAAGAAATTTATGAGCAAAAAATTGCGAGAATTATTAGCTGCAAATGCCCATTTACCTGCGATGGAACAAAAAACAATTTTAGAATCAGCTTTTACTAATTGGTTAGGAAACCACGAACAAGTTGATGATGTTACAATTATTGGAATAAAAATATAAGCCTCTTTATCAAGTCATTTATATGAAGCACATACTACTTTATTTTTTCACTTTGACGATTGTTTTTTCCTGCATAAACCCTTCTGATAAATCTGTCAGCAACGAAAAAACACTTGCAAACACAAACCAACTTAAAAAGAAATATAATTTCAATCAATGTACAAGAGGCGAAATTGCTATACCACTTAATGATGGCGGCTATATTATAGCTGGATACACCTTAGACAAAATGGTGATTGAAAATGATACTGATGTTATTTTTGATAAACGCAGAGGAATGATTTTACGAGTTGATAGCAATTTAGAAAAGAAATGGGTTTACATAAATGATAGAGATTTTAATAATGAAATTTCATCAATGGTTAAAACAAATGATACTACGCTTGCATGTTTTTATGTTAAGTATGATAAAAAGAAAAAGACTTTAAACACACTTACAATGCTTACCATTAACATGGATGGAGAAATGATTGACGAGCAACAAATTAAAGTAACCGATTACAAGCAATATACAAATGACGGAGCAGTTTTAGCAGCTGATGGTTCTATCATACTATTTGGAGAATGCAATACCTACGACCCGAAAGTGGATTATCATTTTGCTATTCATAAAATAAATTTGAAAGGAAAAATTTTAAAAGAAAAAATCATAAAAATACCAAACGAATTGGCAAGTGAATCTACTGTTATTAGTTCAACGGATAGCACCCTATACTTTGCAGGTGCAACTACAAATTTTACAAATTCCAAACTAATGAAAATGAATGCTAATCTTGAAACCATTTGGGAGCAAACTATAACTGATGGTTTTAATCCCATACTTAAAGCACACTCTCAAAATGAAATCACTCTTGCTTATAAAAACATTGACAAGGACTTAGTTTCATCGCAAATAAAACTAATGAACAAAGATGGTATTAAGATATGGGAAGCTAAAAAAACTGGCTATCTACCATCATATATTGCCAAAGAAAAAAACGGAGCGTACACACTACTATCACTAACCCTTTCTTCTGCAACTAGCACAAGTATTTTGATATCGGATGTTTCTGAAAAAGGAATTGAATCATCGAAAAAAACAATTAATATAGACTCCGTTCTTTACACTTCCTTTATGGAAATCCGTAAGGATGGGAAAATATTTGTTATAGGACAAGAGCAAGGTGCGAAAGATGAATACGATAGAAAAATGATTTTGCTTTACACTAAGTAAAAATTAGCCGACAACAGAAAATGTTTCCTTTACCTCTTCTAATACTTCAAGCAATTCATTTAAATGATCTAGCGTTACCAATTTCATGCGTGTTTCTTTAAAATGACTAATCCCTTTAAAGTAATTTGTATAATGCCTACGCATTTCAACAACACCTAGCTTTTCCCCTTTCCACTCGCACGATTTTATTAAATGCGTTTTACATACCTCAACCTTTTCTTTAATTCCAGGAAGTGGTAATTTTTCTCCCGTTTTAAAATAGTGTTTTACTTCATTAAAAAACCAAGGATTACCAATAGCTGCGCGACCAATCATCATTCCATCAACACCATATCTATTTTTGTATTCTAAAGCTTTTTCAGGAGAATCAATATCTCCATTCCCAAAAATTGGAATTTGAATACGAGGATTATTTTTAACTTCTGCAATTAATGACCAATCAGCTTCGCCTTTATACATTTGCGCACGCGTTCTTCCATGAATACTTAAAGCTTTCACTCCTACATCTTGCAAGCGCTCTGCAACTTCTAAAATATTAATACTCTTTTCATCCCAACCTAAACGTGTTTTTACTGTTACAGGTAAGTTGGTAGATTTCACAACAGCTTTAGTAAGGCGAATCATTAAATCAACATCTTTTAAAACTCCTGCACCTGCACCCTTGCAAACCACTTTTTTAACGGGACAACCAAAATTAATATCGAGTAAATCGGGTTGAACTGCATCTACAATTTTTGCCGACATGGCCATTGCCTCTTCATCGCCACCAAAAATTTGAATTCCAATTGGGCGTTCATAATCAAATATATCAAGTTTTTGACGACTCTTAATGGCATCACGAATTAAGCCTTCGCTCGAAATAAATTCCGTGTACATAAGGTCGGCTCCGTTTTGTTTGCAAACATAACGGAAAGGTGGGTCACTAACATCCTCCATAGGAGCAAGTAACAAAGGAAAATCTGGAAGTTCTATTTTATCGATTTTTACCACAGCCTTAATTGAAGGCTGCAAAGGTAGGGAATTTAGAGGGATTATTAAAACTCGAACTTATAGCCGATTCCCTTTATGGTTTTAATGTATTCGTCTCCGAGCTTTTCGCGCAATTTTCTTACATGCACATCAATTGTTCTGTCGCCCACTACAACCTCATCACCCCACACTTGTTGCAAAATATACTCACGTGTAAATACCTTTCCTGGCTTAGTTGCTAATAATGAAAGCAACTTAAATTCTTTTTTAGGTAAAGAGATTTCTACCCCTTTATTAATTACCAAATGTCTTTCTTTATCAATTTTCAATTCGCCTAAATCAACCTGAGACGATGTTGTTTCGATAGTTGGAGCACTCCTTCTCAATAAAGCTTTTATTCTACTACTCAAAACTCTAGGCTTAATTGGTTTTGTTATGTAGTCATCCCCACCCACATCAAAACCTGCAATTTGAGAATAATCTTCGTTACGGGCAGTTAAAAAAGCAATTAATACATCTTTTAAACTATCAATTTCTCTTAGTTGACGACAAGTATCCATACCATCTAACTCTGGCATCATCACATCCAATATAATCAAATCAGGAAGTTCCTTCTTAGCTATTTTAATTGCATCACTACCATTAGTTGCAGTAATTACATTATAACCTTCCTTGGTTAAATTATACCCTAGGAAATCCAGAATATCCTGCTCATCATCAACCAACAATATTTTCGGATTTGTATTACTCATATTTACGTTTTAACACTACAAATATAAGCTTTTAAGGTCTCATAAGCGGTTAAGATATTGTTAAGCATTGTTTTACCATAAGTTAACTCTTAACAATTAGGTAATATTGGCTTAATACTTAAAAAAACGAATAGGACTACTTTTACTTCATGAAAACAGGGTTATTTATTTTCACTTTTATTTTTGCAAAACAGTTTTGTTTTTCACAAAACGGGAATCTTTATGGGAAAATAAAAGACGCAAGTAATAATGATGAACTTGGTGGAGTAAAGATTACCCTTTCTAATTCTCAATGTGTTTACTCTGATTTTGATGGTAATTTTTCAGCACAAAATATCCCTGCTGGAAAATATACTCTTAAATTATCTTCATTAGGTTATACAGATTTCATTACTAAAGAAATTGAAATAAAAGAAGACGAAACACTTCAACTTGAATTTTCGCTTTCTGAATCAAGCAATGAACTTAACACATTTGCAAAAAGAGATTAATCTTTAATATCTCTTCAAAATCCTATTCATAATTTAAACACATTGGCCAACAAGCTTTGGAAAAAGCTGTTAATTTAAGGCATAAAAAAAGGGCGGAAATTCCGCCCTTTTAATTTCATTGAAGTTTATTACTAAAATTGTTTTACCACTTTAATAATCTTAACTCCACCATCAACATATATTTTCAAGAAGTAAACTGCATTTGCAAATTCAGAGATATTCACATTATAAGAATCTCTTCCGCTTAATTCGCTTGAGTAAACTAATTTACCTTCTGCGCTATAAAGCATTGCTTTTAATTTCACCTCTTTTGAAGGAACACTTATCTCAAATTGACCATTTGTTGGATTTGGATAAACACTGTATTCAACTGATGAAGTCAATTGATTTAAACCAATACAAGGATCAACAACAACAACCGAACTTGCAGTTGCAGAACAACCAGAAGTACCATCTGTATAAGTATAATCAATTGTAATACTTCCCGCTCCAGCAACTGTTGCATCAAAGTTAGAACCAGTAACACCTGTTCCTGAGAAAGTACCTCCTACAGGTGACTCACCAGAAAGTGCATTAACCGCTGCATCAACACAAGTAGTTGAGAAAGGTAAACTTAAAGTAACAATTGGAGAATTATCAGAAAACACAACTGTATCTTTTCCAACACAACCATCAGGAGAAGTAACCTCTACCATAAAAGTACCAGGACCTGTTACTGGAAGTGTTTGATTTGTTGAATTATCATTCCAAAGGTAAGTTGAACCTACGTTAGCAGCATCCAATACATTTGATGTTGTTAAACATACTGGAGCATCACTACCCAAGTTTACAACAACAGGCGCCGCAACAGTAACAACTATTGTATCCTTACCAACACAACCATTTACATCAGTTACAGAAACATCATAAGTACCATTTGCAGATACGTCGATAGTTTGCGTTGCTTCTGAAGTACTCCAAACAAAAGTTGAACCTACATTGGCAGCATCTAATGTTAATGGAATTGCATCAGCACAAACTGTAACATCAGCTCCTAAACTAACAACTGGTAATTGATTTACAGTTATTGAAACTGTAGAGCTTGCTGTACATCCACTTGCTTCGGTAACAGTTAAAGAATAAACTGTTGAAGTTTGGATTGCATCAGCACTCGGATTAGAAATTGTTGTGCTATTTAATGATGTAGCTGGAGACCAGTTATACGTGTAAGTTCCACTATATGGAGTGAAAATTCTTGTTTCAGAATCTAAAGACCATGCTTGGTTATTACGACCTGCAACTGGAGAACTTGTAATTCCACCTGTTGCATTTTCGATACCTTGTGTTGCAGTATTAATAGAAACTCCTTTATTAAACATATTTAATACTACATTATTAGTTGTTTCTTCTAAAACAATTTGTCCATTAAGTGTATCAGCAGCACCACCACCACGACCAGTAGTATTAAAGCACACAACTAATTTTCTATTTGGAGCAACGCCATTAACACCATATGTAATTTCACCAGCAGCAACCAACCAATCATCCCAAGCTAATGCAACAATATTATTAGGAACAGCTGCATTTGGTATAGCTGCATCTGCATAAGCTGTACTATAAGCAGGGTTATTTGTTGCACCAGAACCATCACCTAATTGAATGTTGCCATTAGTTGAAATTGCAAATTGAGTATATGGAACTCCATAATAGTTAAAACTAAAGCCAATTGGTAAAGCCGCAGATACAACATCATCTCCATTTGGACCAGCAGTTACACCACAAACCTCTGGAGCATAAACCGAAGTAGATTGAACATAAGTTACAGGAATAACAGCTGAACTATTTAATTGTACTGTATCGCCTGCACAAACCGGTGTAGAAGGTGTTGCACTTGTAGTAAGTGTTGGAGTTGCTGCTGAAGTAATAGTAACGGTAGCTGTATTAGTACAAGAAGTTAATGCATCTGTTCCAGTTACTGTATAAGTTATAGTAGAAACTGGAGAAGAATTAACATTTGCAGCATTAGCAACATCTAAAGAAGTTACTGGTAACCAAGCATAAGTATCTGCACCTGTAGCTGCTATAGCAACTGCTGTTCCAGGATTACAATAAGTAGCAGTAGTTGGTGTTGCTGTTACAACTGGTAATTGATTTACATTTAATGTAACTGTTTGAGTAACTAAGGTTCCACAATTATCTGTAACATCAACAGTATACGTTTGAGTTGAAGCTGCATTAAAAGTAATTGCATCAGTAGTTTGTCCACCTGGGCTCCATAGATAGGTATGAGGCATTCCACCACCTACAGGAACCGCTGTTAAAGTTACCGAAACACCAGCACAAACAGTTGCAGAAGGAGCAGGAGTAACATTTACAGCTGAAAACGGTGTTAAATCAACATTAACCGTTTGAGTTGAAGAACAACCAGTTGTTGCTTCTGTAGCAGTAACAGTATATACTGTACTTGCAGTAACCGCAGACGCTAAAGGATTTGCAATAGTAGCATTATCTAAATAAGTTGCAGGCAACCAAGAGTAATTAAATACTGGAGAGAAAGGAGTAAATAAAGTTGTTTGGTTATTAACCGACCACGCAGTATTTTGACGTCCCATAACGCCTGCACTTGTTGCTGAACCAGTTAAGTTTTCAATTCCTTGAGTTGATGTATTTGTTGCTTGAATACCTTTTTTGATAACATTAATAGCAATTGTATTTGATGTTTCTTCCAAAACAATTTGCCCGTTAATTGTATCAGCACCTCCGCCACCACGACCAGTAGTGTTAAAAGAAACAACTAATTTACGATTTGGAGCAGTACCTGTTGTACCATATTTAATATCTCCTAAAACTGGCGCCCAATCATCCCATGCAATTGCAACAAAATTATTTGGAATGCCTACATTAGGTATAGCAGCATCTATATATTGAGTGCTATAAGCTGGATTATTTGCAGTTCCAGTTCCATCACCTAATTGAATATTTCCATTTGTAGAAATACCAAATTGAGTATATGTAACGCCATAATAATTAAAACTAAATCCAATTGGCAATGCAGCTGAAACAGCATCATCTCCCGAAGGACCATCTGTTGTTGGTGTTGGTTCAACTGAAAAAGCAGGATTTGAAATTGCGTAAGTCACAGGAAGACTTGCAGTAGCAAGTAATTGTGAATTGCCACCAGTACAAATTGTACTTGGAGTTGCAGTTGCAGTTAATGTAGGGTTAGTAGAAACAATAATATTTGCTGTTGCTGTATTAGAACATCCGTTTCCATCAACACCAGTTACAGTGTAAGTAGTTGTTACTGTTGGATTAGCATCAACATTTGTTCCAGTTGCAACACTTAATCCTGCAGTAGGTAACCATGTTAATGTTGGAGCACCAGAAGCTGTTAATGCTACTGCAGAACCACCAGGTAAACAAATAGAACCATTATTAGGAGTAACAGCAACTGCAGGTAAAGGATTAACTGTAAAGCTTACTTGAGAAACTGCATTAGCGCCACAATTATCTGTTATTGTTAATGTATATGTTCCGGTTTGAGAAACACCTACAGCATTTAACACAGGATTTTGATCTGTAGAGGCAAATGCATTTGGACCAGCCCAAGCATATGTAAATGGTCCACCACCACCAACTGCATTACCACTAAGAGTTACATTTGTTCCTGCACAAACTACTGTATTTGGAGCAACGCTAGTAGTTGCAGATAAAGCTGCACCTGCAGTAATTGCTACTGTACCAGTTGCAGTACAACCTAAAGTTGTTGTTGCTGTTGCAGTATAAGTAGTTGAAGCTAAAATACCAGAAGCTAAAGGATTAGCAATTGCTACGTTATTTAAATAAGTAGCAGGCAACCATGAATAAGTAAATGTTTCTGGTGAAAATTGCCATGCTTCAGAAACTGTAATATCAGCAGCATGAGGGTTTCTTCCTGCTGGAGAATAAGCTAAAGTTCCTGTTGCATTTTCGATTCCAGTGAAATGATTTGAAAATGCAGGATCAGTAACTCCAGAAGAATGGATTTCAATATTATTTGAACCTTCGTATAATTTAATTTGGAAAGTAACATTACCATTATTAGCGTTAGTATTATAAAACTTAACACTTGTGTATTCAACAACAAATATTCTATTAGGAGCAGTCCCATTTGTGAAATAACGAACCGAAGCACCTGCACCAGTTACATTTAAATCATCCCAAACACCTGCTATAACATTATTTGGAACAGCTGCTGTTGGCATTGTAGCGCCGTAATCAGTTGTAGCACCTGCTGCTCCACCCAATGTTACATATCCATTTGTATAAGCAAACAAAGTAGTTTGTGGTACGCCAAAAAAGTTAAATGTAAAAGGAATTGCAATTGATGCTGAAACAGCATCATCACCCGTTGCGAAAATTGTTGTTGTTGCACCTGAAGGAATTTCAGCTGCATAAGCTACTGACTGAACAGTATAACCAGCAGTAGACGCTGTTGCATTTAATTGCGAACTAGCTCCTGAACACACTGAAGATGGTGTTGCAGTTACAGCTCCCATTGTAGGAGATAAACCTACATTAATTAAAGATGTTGCTGTTCCAATACAACCATTAACATCTGTACCTGTTACAGTATATGTTGTAGTTGCACTTGGACTAGCATTAACTGTTGTTCCAGTTGTAGCAGACAAACCTGATGCAGGTAACCACGTATAGGTTGAGGCGCCTGAGCCAGTTATAGCAACCGCAGTACCTGAAGGAGTACAAAAATTTCCACTTGTTGGATTTGTAGAAACAACAGGCAGCGCATTTATTAAAACTGATTTTTCAATAGTAGTTGCAGTTGCTCCACCATTAGAACAAGTTAGTGTAACAACATAATAGGTAGGAACGGTTAAAGCACCAGTTGCTTGAGCTGAATTTGTTCCTAGTAAAGTTGTATATGGTCCGCCTGGAGTTGTTGAAGACGCCCATTGATAAGTAATTCCTAAATCAGAAGTTGCTCCTGATAAAGTTAAATTTGTTCCTAAACCAGAACAAACTGCTGCAACACCAGAAATAGTACCAGCAGTTGGAGTACCTGAACATTGTGGAATAACAATTCCATCAAATTCATCTGCACCTATATCGGTACCTGTTGTGCTTGTTCCTGCATAACCAACATTATTGTAACGAACGTTTCCATCAAAATCATCTGCATAAGTAGCAATATCAATAGCGCCACTTTCTGCTAAAGTTGAAGTTCCATTTGCAATATGTAAAAAATTTGCATTTGAGCCTGTTGTACTCATAAAAGCTACATCTTCTGTAACAGATAAAGCATCACTAGGTGTTACTCGGGTTTTAAATGTCCCTAGTATTTGATCCGAATTTGTTCCATCATAAAAAATTACATTATTAGCACTTGGCGCACCTGCATAGAACAAATTATTATTAGATGCTGCATTATATGAAGTAAGCGTAGTTGTTGATCTTCTGTATGCAGCAACAATACCTGCACCATTAGCAGTTGATTTATTAATAAAAATATTATTTCTTAATGTTAATGCTGGAGTAGTTGAAGCAGAAATTGCAGATGCACCAAATAATGCACCTGAACTTGTTCCATTTAACATAACAGTATTATAATAAACATTTGCAGTAGTACCTCCAGATATGTTTATACCAATTAGCGGATTCGCAGCGTTTGCAGTTGTCGTTCTTAAATCACCAATAATATTATTGTAAACATTATTAGTAGTTCCACCACCAATTGCTATACCCATAACTACACCCGAAGCATTGCTATTTTGTATGTCATAAATTTTGTTTTTATAAATAGTTGTGGTTGTTCCTCCTGTAATATTTATTCCAACTGTGTTACCAGCGAATGAAGCCGATAATCCCGAAATAATGTTTGAATTTACATTTACTAGAGTTGAAGCACTCGAAGAAGTAATACCTGTTACTGTATTAGCAGAAGAAGTTAAACCCGAAATAATATTTGAAGCAATTGTTAAAGGGTTACCAGCGGCAAATGCATTGCCAATAGTAATAGCTGTTATAGAGCCTGAAGTAGCTAAGTTAGAAATTGTATTATTGCTTATAATAGATGTTGGAGCTGTATAAGTAGAATTAATTCCTATTATCGCGCTAGTTCCACCTGACCAGTTGTTAAATGTATTTCCAGTGAAAATTTTATTTGCACTAGTTCCTGCCCCATCTGTATTATTTATACCAGTAATTGCTGTTGCACCTGTAACAGATATACCTGATAAATTATTGTTTGTAATACTACAAGCCGAACCGTTTGGTGAACTACCATTTGATGTAAAGCCAGTAATTGTTCCACCTGCACCGGTTTTTGCAAACGAACCAACAATTCTATTATTATTAAAGGTTTGTGTTGCAGCAGCTGGCATAGTGTAATTATGATTTACAAAAGTTACACTTCCAGTTGTATTTACATTAATATTTGAGAAAGTATTATTTTGAACTAAAACAGTTCCTGAAGTAGAAACAGCGTTAATAAATGTAAACGAACCAGTTGCTCCAGCTACTGTATGTCCAAAATTATTAAAATCATTATCATTAATTGTTAGTGCTGTAGTAGCATTTCCTGTCGCACCAGCAACTTCAATACCTGCTACGCCAATCCCTACTGCACCTGGCCTTAGAGAAATAATATTTCCAGATACATCATTTGTATTTGTTCCAGTAGATGCATTTGAGAACGCTTGAACAAAAACCCCTCTTAAAGTACCAGCTATAACACCACCATTTGAACTTGTGATTGTGTTATTTACAACATTAAAGTTATTTGTATTTCTAACTAAAACACCATAAACAGTACCAGACACATTGGCAAAACCAGAAAAAGTTCCAGTAGTTCCATAATCAGAAACGGTATTACCAGAAATAGTTAGGCTCGTATTATGGTCTGCTGATGCAGTTGGACCAACAACAACAATTCCATTATTTACATTAGAAACGGTATTACTAATGATTTTCAAACCTGAATTTCCTCCTGCTGCACCTGTTGCGGTTGCAGAAGTTGTAGGAGCTGCTGCTGTATGAGTAGCATTAACATAAATACCAAAAGTATTTTGATATGTACGATTTAATGTAATTGTGTTATTTTGAATAATACAGTTTTGTGAACCATTTGTTGCAGAAGCATATAATAATGCAATGCCCCACTCTGTCATATTATTAGTTCCTGCAGCAGTAGTTGTATTAGCTACATTCTCTACCAAAGTAAAACCTTCAATAGTAACAAAATCAGAACCAACCACTTTGAAAATCGCATCATTTAAAGCTCCACCAACTAATGTATTAGAAGCAGTAATTGTATTACCATTACCAGTAATAACAATTGGATCACTTGATGTACTTGTTAAAGTAGTAATTGCATATCCTCCTGCAGGAGCTGTTTGTGGCGTAGCTGCTAATAAGTTTAGTGTTACTCCACCAGGACCAACACCAACTGTGTTTAAGTCAGCAATTGCTGATGCTAAATCTGCATAATCACCCGGTATATTTTTCGTCCCACTTAACTGGGCTTTTAATTCCACCGCTGAAAACAGCATTAGCATTGCAAAAACAATAAGGGACAATTTAATTGAAGCCTTTTGTTTAATTGTTTTGTAATTGTTTATCATGTTTATTTATTTTTCTTTTATATAATTTCGAATTGCAAAACTAACCCTTCTTTATTTAAAAACGTTACACTTGTTAACTTTTTGCTAATAAAATATACCAAGACAATTTAGTTAACGTCGAACAGATTCAAATTAAACACCAGTAAATAAGTTTTGAAAATAATGTTTAATAAAAACTTTACGTTTTTATTAAACATTTAACAATTGAAATAGAGCGATAAAAAGGGCAACGAAATTGACTTATTTCGCAATTTTGTAACCAAGCTCTACTGCCTTTTTAACATCCGCATCAGATCCTGCTTTATCACCTTTATAGCTCTTACATTGACCACGGAAATAATATGCCTTTCCTAATCCGCCATCTAATTCAATTGCCTTTGTAAAATCAGCTATTGCTGCATCATCCTTAGCTAACATATAATTACACATTCCCTTTTCCATATGCGCTTTAGCGTAATTTGCATTTAAAGCAATACTTAATGTATGATCCGTTAAGGCTCCTTGATAATCTTTTGTTGCGTATTTAGCTAATCCTCTTGCGTAATAAACATCATACATAGGCTTAATGTTTATTGATTTGTTATAATCTTCAATTGCTCCTGCATCATCTACCTTTTGATATTTAACTAAACCTCTAAAATAATATGCATTTGCACTTTCAGCGTTTAGCGCAAGAGCTAAGTTCAAATCAGTCATTGCTTCATCATCTTTGGCAAGAAAATACTTCGATGCACCTCTATAAACGTAGGAATTCGAATAATCTGCTTTTAGGTTTACACTCTTGTCAAATTCCACAATAGCATCCGCATATTTGCCTTGGCTATAATAACACAAACCTAAATTATAGTGTGTGTCGTACATACCAGGCTTCAAACGCATCGACTCCTTATAGTCCTTAATTGCTAATAAGTAGTTGCCTAAAGCATAGTAGTTTAATCCACGATCGTAAAAGTAATCCGCATTACTTGCATCAGCTTTAATAGCCGCATTAAATTTATCAACTGCTTCAGAGTAGCTTCCTGCTCTATATAAATCGCCACCAGCTAAATAATAATCCTTTGCCGATTGAGAAAAAAGTTGAGTTGCGCAAATAAATAGAAGAATTGTAAAATATTTTTTCATGATGATTTAGTTTTTCAATTCAAAATTACAAATAATAAATTAACGAGGCAATTGACTTAAATCAGGAAGCACCTTTTTCTTTCTTGACTTCTCATATTTAACAAATACTCTACCTAGCTCAGCCAAATAAGGCAATGCTACCGAATTATATTCGTACTTTCCTGTATTAATTACATCCTTTTCATTTGCATAAATAACTGCAGATAGCATGAACTCTGATTTTGTCTTAAAATCAACGATGTAAGCACAATCAGCCATAAACCCGTAAGACTGTCCAACTATATTATAAATTCGAACATTCGTATCTATTATTGCTTTTTTAGAATCACCAAAAACAAAATACTTTTTATATGAATCATGAAATTTTTTAGGATCATATTTTGGAGCACTCGATTCTCTTGGATATAAACTCAAATATTTCATTAAAAATAATTTATCCTCAGCAGTTATTCTATATTTATCTTTTTCGCTTAATTGCTCATGAAAAACAAGTCGTTGAAGCACTTTGTGCACATCATATAAACTCATGTAATTGTAGGTAGAAAAATCTTTCGGCTTATTTATTTTTTTACCCGCTGCATCCAAGTATGCTATTCCTACTTGAGCTGTTCCATAAGGGTAGGTGTATTTTTTTTTCGCATATAATTGTTCTTGTTGGTACAACATTCTTTGATTTAAATCTTTAAAAACTATTGGGTTAGTAACCACATTTGCTTCGCCCTTACAACCACCATCAAAACGATGTACAATTCTGATTTTAGGAAAACCCAATTCTGCTAATCTACCATGAATAAAATCAACTCCTAAAAACTCAAATATTCTTCCAAAGGCGTGATTATCGCTAACCAACAACATTTTTTTAATGTAATTAGAAACAGATGGAAGTTTAGTTTCCGAACTTGTATCAGCCAAACACCTGCGTTGGCAAGAGTTTGAGCTATCCGTTAACATACAGGATTCTTTACTTACATCGTATTTTTTTAAATTATTTACCTTTTCTAAAGCTAAAATAGAACAAGGCAATTTTACCATACTAGCACAATAAAAATAATTGGTACTATCATAATAATAAAAGTGATTGGTAAAATGAGGCTTATTTTGCTTGTCTCTATCTATTCGCGTATAAATGATTTGAATTTTATACTTTTTATAATTATCCGTGATATTCTTAAACGCAGTGGTATTTGATTTTAGCAAAGAATCAATCAATACAGAATTATTTTGTTGTGCATTAGCTCCCACAAAACAAACAAGCGTAAACAAGAGAATACGTATGTATTTAATTTTTATCATTATTTCACTAAAGTACAAAAATTATGCGCCTTTTTTTAGTTAGATTATAGTACTTTTGTTCATATTTTTAAACACAATGGATTCAGCTCTTCAAATTATATTATCATCAAACATTAACGATGAACTAAAAAAAATTGCAACAAAAGTTTTTGCTGGTGAAAGAATAAATGTAGAAGAAGGGATTTATTTATACGAACATGCCGAGCTTGGATACCTAGGTGTTCTAGCCGAGTATGTAAAAGAAAAAAAATCGGGGAACAAAGTTTTTTTTAATCGCAATTTTCATGTTGAACCAACAAATATTTGTGTTTATACTTGCTCCTTTTGCGCTTACTCTCGTTTAATAAAAAACAGAGAGGAAGGCTGGGAAATGAGTATTGAACAAATGATGGATATCATTAAAAAATACGATGATAAAAACGTAACTGAAGTACATATTACTGGCGGTGTTATTCCAAAACAAGATTTTGCATTTTACACTGAATTATTTAGAACCATAAAAGCCCATCGTCCCGATTTACACGTGAAAGCACTAACACCAGTTGAGTACCACTACATATTTAAAAAGGCAAAACTTTCTTACGAAGAAGGGATGCAAAAAATGAAAGAAGCTGGCTTGGATAGTATGCCAGGCGGCGGGGCAGAAATTTTTCACCCAGAGATTAGAGATAAAATTGCAGGCGGAAAATGTAGTGCAGAGGAATGGCTTTCGATACATGAAGTATGGCATAACTTGGGAATGCATTCAAACGCAACTATGCTTTACGGTCATATTGAAAAGTTTTGGCACCGTGTTGACCACATGGAAAGATTGAGACAATTACAAGATAAAACAAAAGGCTTTAATTGTTTTATTCCTCTTAAGTTTAGAAACAAAAACAATGAAATGTCGGACGTACCAGAAGTTAGCGTGATAGAAGATTTACGTAACTACGCAATAAGCCGCATTTACTTAGATAATTTCGATCATATTAAAGCTTATTGGGCAATGATTGGAAGAAGCACTGCGCAACTTTCACTAAACTTTGGTGTAGATGATATTGATGGGACCATTGATGATACAACAAAAATATACTCAATGGCTGGCGCTGAAGAACAAACGCCAAAACTTAGTACTCAGCAATTAATTGAGCTTGTTCAGCAAGTTGGCAAAAAAGCAGTTGAAAGAGATACTTTGTACAATGTTGTAGTAGACTACTCTAGTTAACATTTTGTTAGCTTAAGAATAACTTTGTTCGTTCAAAACTTCAATATTTTTCCTATTTTTGGTCTTCATTAAAAACGTATGAAGAAAATTTTATTTATTGGTTTTATCGGACTTGTATCTTATTCTTTCGCGCAATCCGACGAGGCGACCAAAAACTTACAAAAAGAAGCAGATAAATTAAAAACTGAAAAAGCGGATAGCGCTAATCCTTGGAAAAAAGGTGGAGTTATTACCTTATCGGGGCAACAAGTGTCTTTAACAAATTGGGCAGCGGGTGGTCAAAGTTCTATTTCTGCAAATGGTTTACTTAGTTTATTCGCTACCTACAAAAAAGGAGAAAACACTTGGTCGAGTAACTTGGACTTAGCTTACGGTTTAGTTAAACAAGGTGACAATAAAACTTGGTGGAAAAACGATGATCGTATTCAAGTTACATCCAAATATGGACGCAAGGCTTTTAAGAATTTTTATTATTCAGGATTACTTGACTTTAGAACTCAATTTGCAGATGGTTTTAACTACCCAAATGATTCAGTAAAAATTTCAAATTTTTTAGCTCCAGCCTATGCCTTAATTGCATTAGGTTTTGATTACAAGCCAAACGATAATGTTTCTGTTTTTCTTGCCCCTGTTACTGGAAGGGTAACAATTGTAAACGATGAAAAACTTGCTGACCTTGGTGCTTTTGGTGTTGAAAAAGCGGTTTATGAAAAAGCAGCAAATGGAAGCACAGTTGTTGTTAAAAAAGGCTTGAGGCATAGAGAAGAGTTTGGTGGATATATGAAATTCCAATTCAAACAAAAAGTAATGGAAAATGTTGACTTTCAAACTACTCTTGAATTATTTTCGAACTATTTAGATCGCCCACAAAACATTGATGTTAACTGGACAACCTTAACTTCGATGAAAGTTAATAAATATATCAGTGCTACATTTGCAACACAATTGATGTATGACAACGATATAGACTTATTAAGAACAACAGGTAGCAAAAAAGGAACTTTGGGACCAGATGTTCAATTTAAACAAGTGCTTAGTGTTGGTCTTTCTTATAAATTTCAATAATTAATACTCATAGAAATAGCCTAACAAAAATGAAAACAAAAACACTAAATTTAGTTAGGTTACTTTTATTACTGTGCCTCACTGCTACCTTTTCATGTAAAAAAGATCCTAAAAAAGATCAAGAGTCGCCGTCATTGATTATTTCTAGTCCTGCAGTTGGAACTTCATTTAATATGTATGATACCATTCGTGTAGAAGCGCAATTTAAAGATGAAACTAATTTAAGTAGCATTGTAATCACCTTACGCGATATGAATGGTGTTGTTGTACAAGCAGCGGGAACTGAGCCTCTCAGTGGTAATTCAAAATATTATACCACTTTCTACGTGTTGTATGAATACAGATTAAAAACAGGCGATTATCTTTTAGAACTAAGTTTAAGTGATGGGACAAATGTTACTACAAAAACTGTTCAAATCCATATAATCGAATCTCCAACATATTTAAAGGGATTCTACATCGTTCATAGTGATATCAATTCTTCAAGCCTTAATAAGTACGATACTAATTTTGTTAACACCAATATTATTCCCCAAACAACAAGTTATAATTCCTCTCAAATATCTAATTACAATCAGTTATTGTACTATACTCATTCTACCAATCAATCATTAAAAGTTGTTGACCTTAGTACAAATCAAAACAAATGGGAGGTTACAGGCTTAGGAGTTACAAATAGTTTATGTGCAGTAAATGAAAGTGGAGTTTATTTTTCTAAAGACCAAGGAAATGTAGTTACATATAATCATCAAGGTTTAATTGTTAGATCATACTTATCAAACGAACCTGATTATTTTGTTAAACATCTTTTTGCTTGCGGAAAATATTTAGTGGTTAACCTCGAAAACCTATCATCAAGTACATCTCGTAAAACAGTATTCTTTGAAATCGCTACTGGAATTGTAAAATATGTTTTAAACGACAATAAAGAATGCACTCTTGCTCTAAGCCATTCTGACAACGAAATTTACTTAATTACAAATAATGGCTCAGGTTCTATTATCGGAAATTTAAATTTAACATCACTAAATTATTACCAACCCGTTACATCAACTTCCAAAATTAATTCGGCTACTTTGGTTGACGGAGAAACAATGTTATTTAGCACTGCTGATGGTAACATTAAACAATACACTTATACTAATGGAAATGTAGTTAGCCTAATTAGCGGAATAAACTCAGGGACATTATTCTATTCAGAAAAGTTTAACAAACTATACTCGGCGCAGGCGAAAAACCTTGTGGTTTACAACAAAGCTGCTTTTGCGTTAAGCTTCGACAGGCAATATGTTTCCTCTGATACTATCAGAGATTTTCATATTATTTACAACAAATAGTTTATTTGTTTTTACTCAAAACTTCTATTTCATAATAAACGGAAGCCTTTGGTGGAATTAAATCATTATCGCCAGTTAAGCCGTGTGCAAGGTGTGATGGTAAAATAAAAATTGCCTTCTCCCCTTCCTTCATTAATTTAAGGCCTTGATGGACTCCATCCTCCACATTGTCCATATCAATTTTCACTTTTTTAGGGCCTGTTTTTTCACTGCTATAACATAATGTTCCATCTAGTAACATTACCTTATACTTTACAGTTACTTCGTCCATGCTAAGTAATTGTTTTCCTTTTGCATTCTCCTTTACTATTGCGTAACGCAAGCCTGTTCCAGTAGTTTGCATTTGCAATTGATGTTGTTTTATGTACGATTCAATGTTATCGTTCTCCATTACTATCGAAGGTTTTTGCACTGCCTCCAATTGCTTTTTCAACTCATTTGCATCAATATATTTTTGATTATTTTCTTCCACCTCTTTTGGGCCACAAGAAAACAAAATTGCTGAGGCAAGGGTTATGTATACAAAACCAGTTTTCATTGCTTAACTATTATTGCTTAATTCCTTTTTATATAACGGCAATACCTTTAAAAAGTTTTCGATTGTTTTTGCCATTGCATCATCTGATTTACCTCCCGCTGCATTCTTGTGTCCACCGCCACTAAAATGTTTACGAGCAAATAAATTCACATCAAACTTTCCTTTGCTTCTAAACGATGTTTTAATAATACCATCGCGCTCAGCAAAAAATGCAGAAAACTTAATTCCTTTAATGGATAAAGGATAATTTACAACACCTTCTGTATCGCCTTTTTGGTAAAAGAATTCATCTTGTTCTTTTTCAGATAATGTAATGTATGCAGTTTTAATGTCCTCCATCACCACCATTTTTTCTGATAAGCAGTATCCTAATAATTTTAATCTACCAACTGTATTGTCATCGTGTATGGCATTGTATATATCCGAATTGTTTGCGCCCTTATCAATTAACTCAGCAACAATTTTATGAGTTTTTGCTGTTGTTGATGGAAAACGGAAACTACCAGTATCAGTAAGTATTCCAGTGTACAAACATGTAGCTATTTTTTTATCTATCAGTTTAGTATCTTTCATTAATGCAATAAACTCATATACCAACTCGCAAGTTGAACATGCATTTACATCGTGAAAATTTAAGGCTGCATAATCATCAGGTTGCTGATGATGATCGATTAATATTTTTATTGCAGGCGATTTTTCAACCACCTTGCCCAGCTCTTCAATACGTTTAAAGGAATTAAAATCAAGAGTAAAAACAATATCCGATTTCATAACAAAATCATCTACCTTTTTTCTATTCTTCTGATGATTAAGCACAGAAGCATTGCCTGGTAACCAATACAAGAAATTAGGATAATCGTTAGGCACAATCACCTTCACGTTTTTACCTTTTGCTTTTAGGTAATGATATAAACCCAATGACGAACCCATGGCATCACCATCGGGACTCCAATGCGTTACAATTGAAATATTAGTTGCTTTTGATAAAGCTTTTTTAAACTCGGCAGCTGTACTTTTTTGCATGAAAACAATTTGATGTAAAGGTAAAACTTAGTTTGTATAAATGCTGTTAAGTATTATTAATTGTTTTGCGCAAGTTCTTTAGAACGATGCGTTGCTTTTTCAATACCTACAATTACAGCCTGATCCATTTCTTTTAAAGCAAAATGCGTTAAAGCAGCTTCTGTAGTTCCACCGCGAGATGCAACTGTTTTAATAAGTTCCGCAGTTGTTTTATCGCTTTTATCTAACATCTCTGCTGCGCCTACCAAGGTTTGTTTTACAAGCACCTCTGCCATTTTTGCATCCATACCAACTTGTTGTGCTGCCTTAATCATTTGCTGTGCTAAATAAAAGAAATAAGCTGGACCGCTACCGCTTAATGCCGTTACAGCATCCAACAATTCTTCTTTTTCAATTGCCTGTATTTTGCCTGTTACTGCAAGGAGTTTTGCAACTTGTTCTTGTTGCGCTTTATCAAAACCATTATTTAAACAATATACCGTCATCCCCTTTGCATATAATGCTGGTGCATTTGGCATTGCTCGTACAACTAAGTTATGCGCTAAACTTGATTCCAAATCCCCAATAGTAATGCCTGCCATAATACTAATTACAATGGCATTTTTATTTAAGCGACCTTTTATAAGCTGGGCAAGTTCCTTATAATCTTGAGGTTTAACTGCAATTAGAATTACATCTGATGATTCGATTTGTTTACAGGTAGCAACTTCTATGTTGCCGATATTTTTTTGTTTTAGTTCTTCTCTTCTTACATCATTTTTTTCGATAAGAAGTAAGTTCTCTTTCTTTACTATTTGTTGTTCGGTAAAAAAACGGGAATAAATAAGTCCCATATTACCACAACCTATTATACACAAGTTCATGATTGAATTTTTAAATTGAAAAAATGGAAATAATTATAAATACGGAAATACAGCTATATAACCCCAAGGGGAGGCATAACAAAAAAAACTGGCTGTATGGTATTGAATTGTATCATTAACGGTACAAAGGTATAAAAATAAATAATCCCCCGAGTGTTCGGAGGATTATTTACTCAATTCATTACGTTTAACACAACTCCGGTTTTTGAACTATTGCTAACCTTTAGTGCCTTCGAGTAATTCAGAATATTCTGAATAGTGTCGTTGGATGGTTCACAAACAGAAGGATTTAAATTTCTTTTTTTAAGTTCTTCGGTGTTGTTAGAGTAAGAGATTTGATTAGAAGTAATTGTCTTTACCATAGGCAAATTGTGGGGGTTAATATATAGCTAAAACGAGGAGATTTTAGCTTTATTGCATCCAAGTTAAATTTTTTGTAATTTAGATTCGGTCTAACTAAACTTTGGGGCAAATTAGGAGTCAAAACACCATGAAAATGCAAGTATTTAAGCTCGTTTTAGCTCTTTTTTTGGGGTTTTCCTCTTTTATCGGGAAAGCCCAAAGCCTATACTTCCCTCCTTCTTTTTCTACCACTTGGGATACCATTCACCCCTCTTCTCTAGGATGGTGCCAATCGAAAGTAGATACTTTAACTAATTATGTGGGAAATACTAATGCAAAGGCTTTTATCATTCTAAAAAACGGCAAAATTGTAATTGAACGATATTATGGGACTTTCACTGCCGATAGTTTATGGTTTTGGGCTTCAGCAGGTAAATCTTTAACTGCGGTTATTATTGGGAAAGCGGAGCAGGATGGACTTATTAACATCAACGATTCAACATCAAAATACCTAGGAAGTGGTTGGACCAATTGCACACCTCAACAAGAAAAACTAATTACAGTTAAAGAACAGCTTAAAATGACAAGTGGATTAAACGATGCAGTTAGCGACCCAGATTGCACAGTTGATACTTGTCTTCAATATTTAGCTAATGCAGGTACACGCTGGGCATATCATAATGCACCTTATCATTTATTGCACGATGTACTTGAAAATGCATCAGGACTAACATTGCAACAATACACCAATCAAAAAATAAAAACACCCATTGGCATGAGCACTGGCTTTTGGTTCGATCATGTATTTTATTCTCGTGCAAGAGATATGGCTCGCTTTGGTTTACTTGCATTAGCAAATGGCAATTGGAATGGCAATATGGTTGTAAACAACCCAACATTTATTAACGATATGAAAAATACATCTAACCCTTATAATTTATCCTACGGATATTTATGGTGGTTAAATGGAAAGACTAGTTGCATGGTTCCGCAATCTCAATTTGTTTTCCCTAGTAGCTTAATCCCGAATGCACCAGCCGATATGTATTGTGCATTAGGAAAATATGATCAAAAAATTTATGTGGTTCCTTCACAAAATATGGTAGTAGTAAGAATGGGTAATTCCGCAACAACAGCTGCCCTAGCATTATCAGCTTACGACAATGTATTGTGGGAAAAAATTAGCGACTTAACATGTAGTGTTAGTTTAACTGAAAATAAAAAAGAGCAATTAAATATTTATCCAAATCCTGCAAACAAAATAATTTATTTAGAAGGAATAGATTTTACAAAAACCAAAAACATTGTTGTTATTGATTTGCTTGGTAAAGAAAGCAAATTGAATTTAACACCATTACAAAACAACAAAGCACAAATAGAAATAAGCAATCTACCTAAAGGAATTTACTTCCTTCAGATAGACAACATTATAAAAAAATTGGTTATTGATTAATTAGAATAAGCTTTTCGCTTTTTCAATTGCAGCGTTTAAACCTTCTAATTTAGTTCCACCTGCTGTTGCGTAAAATGCTTGTCCACCGCCACCGCCATCAATTTCTTTAGCAAGGTCGCGAATAATATTTCCTGCGTTTAGGTTTTTATCTTTCACTAAATTATCTGCAATAATTACCGAAACACTTGGCTTACCTTTTATTTCGGCACCTACTACACAAATTAAATTAGGAATTTGATTACGCAATTCGAATAAAACATTTTTAACTTCCTCTGCACTATCTAATTCAATTCGCTCAGTAATTATGGTAACACCATTTTTTTCTTGGGTTTTTGAAGTAAGGTATTTTTTTACTTCTTGCCCCTTTTCTTTCATCAAGTGCTGCAATTGTTTTTGCAGGTTATGATTTTCATCTACCAAACTTTGCAAACTCTTTGCGATATCTTTTGGAGCTTTTAAAATATGTTTTATTTCTTCAACTAAAGCCGTTTGTTGTTCTACAAACTCTTCAGCCTTAGATGATGTAATTGCTTCAATCCTTCTAATTCCAGCAGCCACTGCGCTTTCCGAAGTTATTTTTAAGAAACCAATTTGTCCCGTTGCTTGTACGTGCGTACCGCCGCATAACTCAACGCTATAATTTTTGTCAAAAGTAACCACACGAACAATATCGCCATACTTTTCGCCAAACAATGCCATTGCTCCTGTTTTTTTTGCATCATCAATTGGCATTAGTTTAATGTCTGAATTTACATTTTCTCTAATCTTTGTATTTACAATACGTTCAATTTGCTGTAACTCTTCATGTGTTACTTTAGCAAAATGTGAAAAGTCGAAACGTAAATGCTCATCATTAACCAAACTTCCTTTTTGCTCTACATGTGTTCCTAACACTGTACGCAAAGCTGCATGTAATAAGTGGGTTGCGCTATGATTACTTTGTGTCAATGCACGTTTTTCTCCATCTACTTTCGCATGAAAATGTGCAGTTAAATTCTCAGGCAATTTATCAGTGATATGAATAATAACGCCATTCTCTCTCTTAGTATCTAAAATTTGAACAATGTCATTTGGCGAATCTAAAATCCCTGTATCACCAACTTGTCCGCCACTCTCTGCATAAAAAGGAGTAACATCTAATACCAATTGAAATAATTCTTTTGTTTTAGATTTTACTTTTCTATAACGTGTAATATAACTTTCGCATTCTAATGTTTCGTAACCAACAAACTCAACTGTTTGTCCTTTTTCTCCACGCCATTGAACAGCAGTAAAAATCCAATCATCCGTATCAACTGTTGCTGCTGCACGCGAGCGATTTTTTTGTTCTTCTAAATGAGATAAAAAAGATTTCTCATCAATATCCAATCCGTAACCACGCGCAATTAATGAAGTTAAATCAACTGGGAAACCGTATGTATCATACAATTCAAAAACTACTTTTCCATCTACTAAGGAATTTTCTTTATGTTGATTTGATAATTCAACACATACATTATCAATACGTTTTAAACCATACTCTAAAGTTTTAAAGAAAGAAAGTTCTTCTTCTCTAATTACCTTTTCAATCAACATTTTTTGCGATTTCAATTCAGGGAAAGCTTCGCCCATTTGATTTGCCAATGTAGGAACCAAACGATACATAAACGGCTCACGCATGTTTAACGATTGGTAACCGTAACGAATTGCTCTACGCAAAATACGACGTATAACATAACCTGCACCTGTATTAGACGGTAGCTGCCCATCCGCAATAGAAAAAGAAATTGCACGAATGTGATCAGCAATTACACGCATTGCAATATTTATAATTAATTGCGCCTTGTGTTTTTCTTCATCATCTGGGCGGTAATGTAAACCACTCAATTCTTCTATCTTTTCTAAAATAGGACTAAATACATCCGTATCGTAGTTTGATTTTTTCTTTTGTAATACACGTACCAAACGCTCAAAGCCCATACCCGTATCAACATGTTGTTTTGGAAGTTTAACTAATGAACCATCAGCTTTACGCTCAAACTCCATAAATACATTATTCCAAATCTCAATTACTTGTGGGTCGTCATTATTTACTAAAGTTGCCCCACTTACTTTTTTACGTTCAGATAATGAACGTCCATCATAATGGATTTCGCTACAAGGACCGCAAGGACCAGTATCACCCATCTCCCAGAAATTATCTTTTTTATTTCCGTTTAATATTCTGTCTTCGCTTATAAATTGTTTCCACGTATCGTAAGCTTCTTGATCAAAAGCTAAACCTTCTTCCTTGCTACCTTCAAAAACGGTAACATATAAACGATCTTTATCGATTTTATAAACTTCGGTTAATAATTCCCAAGCCCAAGCAATTGCATCCTTTTTAAAGTAATCGCCAAAGCTCCAGTTACCAAGCATTTCAAACATAGTGTGGTGATAGGTATCAACACCAACCTCTTCTAAATCGTTATGCTTACCGCTAACACGGAGACATTTTTGAGTATCTGCTATACGTGGATTTTTAATTGGGGCATTACCCAAAAATAAATCCTTAAAAGGAGCCATACCGCTATTATTAAACATAAGGGTTGGGTCGCCTTTAACAACCATTGGTGCAGATGGCACAATTACATGTCCTTTCGACTTAAAAAAATCTAAAAATGTTTGACGTACTTTATTTGAATCCATAATATTGTAATAGGAAACAAATATAATAATAAAGGGCCTCCGATTGGAAGCCCTTTTAATATTTGATGATAATTTAAAGTGTTTAAGCGAACATTTCTTCTTCTTTCTCAACCACTTCTTTTACCGTAACTTTTTCCTTCTTAATACTTGCAATTGGAGTTTCAATTACTTCTTGCTTTTCGATAGCTTTTACTGGTGCTTCTTCAACTTGCAGCACTAATTTATTTCTTCTTCCTGAGCGAATCAATTTATAACCTAAAAACAGTACCAAAGCGCCCACTGGAGCTAATATATACCATAATGGAATAATATGTAGGTTTTCAGAATAAGAGAAATCCTCGAAATAAACATCCAATTTGTTATTATCGCCAAAAGCGTAAGCAAAGGTACCAACACCACTTTTGTTGAAGGTAACTTTTACATCTTCACCATTAATGATAAAAAACAATTCATTATTGTTTTCAATTAGTTTAGCGTTATTAGGATCGGTAAAAACAATTTCTACATTGGTATTAAGTCCAGAAAAAATATACTTAGGAACCTTTACAGTTAAATCTAAATTATTAATTCGAGCAGAAGCTTCAGTTGTTTTGTCTTTTGATACTGATTCTTCTAAGTTTTTAGCAAAAACGGAAAATGTAAGAGTAAGTGCGATGAGAGAAAAGAATATTTTTTTCATTTGTTTCGTTGTTTTACAATTCAAATTTACTACAAACTAAAAGGGTTTTGTCATTTTTTAGACAAAACCCTTTTTTACCTCTACAAAAACTTACAGATGTATCTTATTTATTTGGAAATCACGAGTTTATTGTTGGTTTCAGGAAGATTATCGATATAGGTTGAAATTACATAAGTACCTTGAGATAACTCTTGCGTATTAATGTTAAATTCTTGATTTCCAGCGCTCACATTCATTGTTTTAGAATATACAACGCGACCCAATAAATCTTTAATTTCCATTCTCATTTCCGTATCAAAAGGAATTTCCATACTCACGTTCACCTCATTTATTGCAGGATTAGGGAATACTTTTGTAACCATCTGAGATTTTTGTTTGTTTTCAATTGCAATTACACTACTGTATGTGATAGCATTATCATCATTAATGATTTTCAATCTATAATAACTAATTGGTGAGAAGAAATTATAATCACTAAATTTATAAAATGCCGACTGATTTGTAGTTCCATTTGCACTTCTTGAATGGATCATTTTAAAATCAAATCCATTTGCAGAACTTTCTAATTCAAAACCAGATATTTTTTCTTCTGACGCTGTTTCCCAAGACAATTCATTATAAGTAGTTTTATTTACTCCTTTAAAGCTTAATAATTGAAGCGGTAAAACAGAACTTGACTGAATAGTTGCAAATTTAGAGAATCCGCTCATAGCATTTCGAACAACTGCAGTTACAGGTCCAGCTTGGCAAGTTCCTTGAGTTGTCCATGCAGGAGCTCCTGAAGCACTTTTCGCTATACTCCAACCCGCAGCTGCATTTGTATAACCTGTGTTGTAAGCAGTCATATTATACAAGCCTGTGCTTGCAGCACTTGCGTCAATCGACCAATATCCATTATCTAAGAAAGGTTGATTGTAAGTAACAGCACATTCTGGCCCCCATCCTGGTGCGCCTGGCATTGGCCATCCACCACCCCAAGCATCAAAACGGGCTAACAATTGAATTGCCCCTGCTGCTGCTGCGGTTGTGAAGTTTAAATTAGCTCTTTCATAATTTGCTGTATTACCAACAGGGAAATCAAATGAACCTGTTGCCCCAGCAGCTAAATAACGGCGTAAATTACCATTTACATAACTTGTTGCGTTACCAGTTGTAACACATGCAGGTGTAGTATTTACAACGTTTACAACATTTGCTCCCGTATTAATTTTTCCTGCTGTTAAGGTTAATGTTCCTGTAGTTGCTTTAATAAACATATTAGTTGATAATGTAACACCAGTACTAGTATGATTCATCACAACATTATTCAAGTCTAATTGAGAAGAACCTTGATTGTAAGTTTGTGCCGCAGTACCATTAAACTCCAAAGTTCCTGTTGTACCAGTATTTGTATAAGTTGTATTACCTGTAGCATTAACAAAGTTACCCGCTAATTTTACATATTTATTATTTGAATTAATAATACTGGTTGAATTAGTTGTTGTAAGATTACCTGCAATATCAATGTCACTCAAGAATGTAACCGATCCCGCAGTTTGAGTAACGGTAATATTACCTATTGCATTAGTTCCTGTTAAGTTACCAGAAATAGTATGAGCTGCTGTATTATTAAACAATAAAGTTGCAGTTGGCGCCATTATTAAGGTCCCATTATTTACAAAATTACCGCAAACAGTTAAAGTAACACCTGAATTAATGGTTAAGGTAGCTCCTGCATCAATAGTTAAATTATTAACCGATTGATTTGCTGAGATAACAGGGAAACGAGGAACCAATGCCCCCACAACAGCACTTATACCACAGGCAGGAATTGAACATCCACCCCAGTTTGCTGAAGTTGCCCAAGCGGTAGTACCAGTAGTAATATGACCACCTGTCCAATTTATTATTGAAGGTGATGGCGTGTAATTAATTGAACCTGCGGTTGAACCCGTATAATCAATAGTAAATCCACTTGTACTCCCTGTATAATTTTGAATTACAATAGTATACTGATCACCTGCTGAAACAGCCACTCTAGGCTCATAAGCAGCATCAAATGAACTTCCATAAGCAGCGGGTGCATTTCCAGTTGTGGCATTTAAACCTGTAACTCCAATATAACTAAAGTTACATGCAACTAAACCTGTAGCACTATTTGTTTGCATAGTAGCGCAATTCGTTGCTCCTGTCCCTCCTGTTTTCCAAACTAAAAAATCGTAATCAGTTTCAGAACCCGCTGAACCACCACTATAATCATTTGGAACAATATCGAATGTTAAAAAGCCATTATTTGCAATTTCAATGGTGTACCAAACCGAAGAACGTTCTCCACTAGTACAATCATCTGAACCATCAAAATCACAAGTACTTCCTGTATTTGCATATCCAGGATCGGCAATACTTAATATTGAATTACAAGTAGGAAATGCAATTGAACAATCTTGTCCTGGTGTAGAAGGGAAAGATTGAGTTGATGGATCAATTGCTACAATTTGGAAAGTACCTGTTAAATCAGAACCTCCATCTACAACAACATAATAAGTGTTACCTGCTGTTAAGCCAGTAACCGTTATTTGAGATGCTTCTGATGAACCACAACCTGTTAAGTTATCATTACAACTTGAAGATGTTGGAGAAACTTGTGTTAACGAACCACAAGCACCTTGGTACATTGCAATTTGAGTATTTAATAATGTACCCAACATCGTTCTAACCGAAATTTGACCTGAAGCTGGAGCAACTACTGTATACCAAACAGTATTTCTAATTCCACTTGTCCAACAGCTTGGTGCATTTGGCTCACTTGTACTTCCGGTACAAGAGTTATTGCCATTTTCTGTTACGCCTAATGTTAATGAATTGGCATTACAAGGCAAATCATTTGCTGCAACTGTTAACGGTGTAACTGCTGAAATACTTAAATTAGAGTAAGGATTAGTAGTTGGTGAAGCGTAACTATCTAAAATTAAATAATAGGTAACGCCTGCTGTAACACAAGCATTTAAAGTTTTATTACCTGTGTAACCAGTTGCAGAAGCTACACAAGAACCAACTGCCGCTCCACAAGTAGCAGTATTTAAAGGACAACCATCATATAGCATTAAACCTGTATAAGTACCAGTTGATGTTAAATTAATAACAATTGTTCCCGTTGAGGTTGGAGTAAAATAAAACACTTGATCTTCTCCCGACAAATAATAAGAACTTCCACAAGTTGTTGTATTTGTAGAAGTAAGATTATCTCCCGAACCTGCAGTTGTACCTGCACCAGAAGAATATGGAAGTGATGCAACAGGAACAACACCTGCACCCAACAATCCTGGACATATAGAACCTGGATTAGCCGCAGTAGTAAATGATTGAATAGGGCATGAAGTTGCGTCACCACCTGAATTTGTTGGAACAATTTTCCAATAATAAGTTGTTGTTGCAGATAGATTTCCTAAATTATAAGTTAATACGTTTCCAATATCAACACCATTGTATATGTTTGTTGCTGAAGCATCCGTTCCAAAATATAATTTATAAGATGTTGCTGCCATACAAGGAGCGCTAGATGCTAACCAGTCAATAACAGTTCCAACAGGGCAAACACCTGTTGCACCATCAGTTGGTGAAGAATAACTTGAGCAATTTGGGGCAGCTACCCCTGTAACAGTTACATCAACAGGAGTACGTGGACTAGATTCGCAAGAAGTACTAATTACCCAATCGTAATAATAATAATAAGAAGAAGTTGTTGAACCTCCCCATTCTGACGAAGTAATATTACAAATACCTGAAGGTGTTGAAGCATAAGTAAAACCGCCACTCCAATGATAACCTAATCTATTATTATTATTAGCCTTAACTAATCGGTAACCAGTACCAACAGGAATACTCAAATTACAAGGAATTGTATGCCAACCAGTCCCTAAGTTATTTACAGCAACAACTGCTCCTATGTTTGCACCTGTATTATCCTGCAATTGAATGCGGACATTTGTACTCGCATCATATACATATACCTTAACTGAAACTAGTGTAAAAGGAACAATTGCGTCAAACCTCAATCCATAATTTTGTGAAGTACTAGAACCATCTGTAGCGCTCATAGCTCTACCAACACTTCCTGTAGTACCACCAGAACTAGCTGTGCAATAAAATGTTGAATTAGTACTTACCGTTGGCGAATATGATGCGCCAGATGCAACTGCTGTACCACCAGTTAAAGTAGTATACCAATTAATTGTAGCGCCACCACTAGCTGTAGCAGTTAAATTTGCTGCGCCGCCACAAGGAACACTTACTGGCGTATTTGTACTAGTTATTGTTTGTGCTGTATTAACTACAGAAACAGTATTTGAAGTCGCGGAATTTGCCCCACAACTTACTTCACAATAATAATATGCTGTTTGTGAAATTGTTGGCGATGTGTATGTTGAAGAAGTAGCGCCTGGTATTACAGACCACGCATAAGGTGCAATTGTAGCAGAGGTGTACCACTGCAAATTTATACCCGAAGTACAAGTAAATCCTGTTGTAGTTAAGGTTGGTGTCCCCGTATTACAGAAAGTTGAAATCGAAGACGTAACAGTACCCGCAGTAGGCATACCAGAACATAATGTCAAAGAAATTACGTTTAATGTGTAATCTTCGTAACTTGCATAGCTTGATGTATAGCAAGGTGTGGGCGGCCCTGTATCAGCACCTCCAATTCGCATTCTATGATTACCACAAGATGTGCCTAAAGGCATGGTAAATGTTGCTACTAAAGTGGTTGGATTAGTTGAGGTAGAAGTTCCAACGTATACCTCTTCTCCAGCATCTGCAAAATCTCCATCATTATTTAAATCAACCCAAATTTTCGTTTCATAAGTATACCCCGTAGAATAGGTAATATTAACAGTTACAAGTGTTCCCTCTGTAACATTAGTATACATTGATGAATAATTACCATAATTTCCTGATTCAGCAGTTGTAGTATTATTTATAGTACCACATGTTACATTTGTAATTCCACTACCATCAACTGAAGTTGGAGCAGGAGTACAATAACAATTCATAGGTGTATTTAAGGTAACATATAAAGAAGTTGAATTTAAAACAGATCCACTTGCAGTACAAGTTACAACACAACGGTAATAAGTAGCAGCTGTTTGAGTAGCAGCATAAGTTGCGCCAGTAGCACCTCCAATATTAGTCCAAGCCGAATTATCGGGTGAGGATTGCCACTGGTAAGTTACTCCCGAGGTAGAACTACCGGAAAGAGATAATGTAAAACCAACACCGCTACAAACTGGATTAGAACTTGAACTTGTTGTACCTGCAGTTGCCGCAGTAATTGTTACAGTTGAAGTAGTTGAGGCAGAAGTGCCTCCAGATGCTGTACACGTTACAATACATTTATAGTAGGTTGTTGTTGCAATAGCTGTGGCATTGTATGTAGCAGCAGTTGCTCCACCAATATTTGCAAAACTAACATTATCGGTAGAAGACTGCCATTGGTATGTAACTCCTGAAGAAGTATTACCAGATAAACTTAATGTACTGTTAGTAGAACAAGTAGCCGCAGTAATTGAGGCAGAAGAAGTGCCTCCTACAACTGGACTAATTGTTACTGTAGAAACTGATGAAGCTGTAGTAGATGATGATGCTACACAAATAACATTACATCTATAATAGGTAGTTGCTGTAATAGTAGTTGCTGTGTAGGTTGTAGAAGTTGCCCCAGCAATATTAGACCATGCTGCATTATCGGGAGATGATTGCCATTGATAAGTATAACCACAACCTGTTGAATGACCTGTAACACTTAAGTTAGTACTTGGAACCGAACACGTACCAGAAGTAACTGATGCCGAAGATGTTCCACCAACCGGTGTTCCTGAACAAGATGCTCCACCCGTAAATGTTAATCTAATATTTGGCCGGCTTGTACTCGTCCACTCTGCAGCTAAGGTACATCCTGTTCCGCCATCCATTTCGGCATAACAAACAGTTGCTCCTGTTGTACCTGTATAATAAACAGGATCACCCGTATCCCAAGATGCATTGTTAAAACAAACCTCTACTACAATATTATCTGTACCATTCCACACAAAATTGGTAGAAAAAGTATGTGTATTCCAACCTGCCGCTGCAACTGTGTAATTAGCAGTATAAACTGTTGTCCACGTTGGTGTTAACCATGTTGCACTTGCAAATGTATTGGTTGTGGTATGACCCATTTTAATTGTAAAACCACTATAAGCTGCTGTACTATTTGCCGACGAAACATTAAAACCTAGTGAACTAATAGTACCGCCGCTACATAAACCCGCCGCCGCTAATTCGCTTGCAGTATATATAATTTGACATCTTGAATCTTCATAACTTCCTCTATATGGATAAGAACTAGTAGTTGATGTTCCTGTACCAATTGTTACCGTTGAAGGAGGAACTAAAACACATGTTACATAAATAACTCCATTTGCCCCTGCCCCACCAGCATGATTAGTTGCATCTGTACAATGCCCTCCACTTCCTCCTCCTCCGTATGTACTACCCGCAATTCCATCATTTTCTGTAGCCCCAGATCTACCCGCTCCACCATTCCCACCACCAATGGTAGTTCCAGTTCCCGCAGTAGCTCCCGAAGCATTTCCACCGGCACCTGTAGTACCAGCTCCTCCACCACCTCCACCACTATTTGTGCTATTCACACCATTTGCTCCATTTCCACCTGCATACCTTATAGTTCCTGTAGAAGCGGCAACTGTCCCTCCTGCTCCTGCTGCATTCCCATCAGTAGTACCTTTAGTTCCTCCTGCGGCAACAATTGTAGTTGCATTCCATGTTGTATTTCCACCATTAGTATTGGCGGCTCCAGTACCAACAACATAATTTATCGTTGCTCCAGGTGTAACAGCTAAAACACTACTAGCAAATGCACCACCACCACCACCACCACAAGAACGAGGGTTTGAAGAACCATCGCCACCCGCACCACCTGCGCCAATACATTCTACAGTCATGCTAGTTACACCTGTTGGCACAGTGAATGTACCACTAGTTGTTAAAGTATAGGTTGTTAATTGTCCAAAAGCAAAAATGCTACTCAACAAACAACTAAGAAATAATATGTTTTTCTTTAAATTTTTCATTCTTCCAGTAAATTATTTAATTGGACACATTTCTTCAACACCCTTAAAATCCCCTTGTTTCACAAGCATAGGCATAAAAACATTTTCTTTTTCAAATGCTTTAATAACATCTTCTGGTTTCTCAAACAGATCTTTGTTATACTTAAACATTGCCAATTTGTGTGCATCACAAAAACTAACAAAATACAAACCTTCAATTTTTAAGGTTGTTTCAGAAATTATAAAAAGATTTTTATCCGAAATTTTAGGTAATCCTAAAATTAATTCAGTGGTAGCAGCTTTTTTGGATTCTAATTTTTTCTTATCATTTGCTTTAGCATCTTCCTGTGCATTAACAGCAAAAGATGCTGCAAAAAACAGCATTATTAAACTTAATTTTGTTAGCATTGTTTTCATGTTTTATTTAGGGTGTTCAGCTTAGTTTTTAATAAACTTGCCGGTTTTTAAAATTGCATTATTTGTACTAATCGAATAAAAATAAACTCCATTTTCTAAACTAGTTAAATCGAGTTTTGTTTTAGAAAGTCCATTTGATTTAGAATTTAAATTTATCGATTTCACTTCTTTACCAAGTACGTCTACAACTTTAAATTGTGCATCATTACTTAATTCTAAATCTCCCAAATCAACTGTTAATTCATCGTTTGCAGGATTTGGATAAAGATTTAATTCAGCAGCTACTAAATTATTTTTAACACCAACAGTTGGTATAATTCCGTAAAAAGCAAAACCTCCATCATTAGTACAAATCCATTTGTTATCATCTGCATCAATCATAATATTTCTAACATCAACACCTGGTATGCTTGAGTTAACCGTATTAAACATAGTCCAAGTTGAAACGCCATCAAATTGTGCCATTGCACCTTGCGTTGTACCTACCCATTTATCTCCATTAGCATCAATTGCAATGGTGTTTACATAATCATAAGGTAAGCTTGAATTGATAGTTGAGTAAGTTGTCCAATTAGTAGCTCCATCAAATTTACATAAACCACCTGCTGTACCAATCCACATTGTGGTTAAATTTTCAATTGCAATTGAATAAGTTTGGTTGTGAGCGATGTTAGAATTTGAGGTAGTAAAAGTTGTCCAGCTAGTCCCATTAAATTTTGCTAAACCACCATAAGTTGCTACCCAAATATTTCCTGCTGCATCAATTTTAATATCGTTAACATTGTTATTTGGCAATCCTTGAGCGGTTTTATAGGTGGTAAAAGTTGTGCCGTCCCATTTGGTTGCACCATTAAAATTTATACCAAACCATTTATCGTTATTTACTGGGTTAATAGTAATGCAATTAATACGATTACCTGGTAAACCATTAGTATTATTTTTCACTGTCCAAGTGGAACCATCATATAAAAACGCACCGCCATTATATGTCCCAACCCATACTTTACCTGCAGTATCAACAGCTGTAGCTGTTGTATAATCATCTGTTAAGCCCGAATTAGTCGTATTGAAATTCTCGTATGAACCATTTTTGGCAACGGAAACTCCATTACCAAATGTAGCCACCCAAACAGCAGATGTATCATCCATTGAAGAGCATCGTGTCGCTGAAATAGGCACAGCGCCATACACTACCCAAGTTGGTGTTTGCGAAAAAAGAGAAAATATTGATACTGAGAAGATAAAAGAGAGAAAGTAATTTTTATTCATCAAATTAATTTTATGTTATTATTTCTTTATTAAACTTCGTTAGAAATGGCTCAAAAACCTATTTCAACCTTATAAAGTTAACTTTTTTTCCCTACAAATCAAAGCCTCACTAGGCTTCTTTTATCAGATAGAATTAACATTAAAGCAATTTACTTCGATGAACGTCGGAAAATCACACATTAAATCGTTTAAACTTCGTCGAAAAGGAAACTATTTTTTATCAACAAAATTCAAAAATTTTCACCTTTCTAAACTGATTTAGATTTTGCAAATAAAAATTCCCTTCTTCCTCTTTATTTTTTTTTAATTTCGCCCAACGTGCCGAATTATATTTTAAGCAAATCAAGTTTCGTAAAAAGTGTTCAGTGCTTAAAGGCATTTCATTTATACAAGTATCATTATACTTCAAAAGACCCTATTACAAAAGATAAGCAAGCTATCTTTAATAGAGGTAATGATGTTGGTTTACTTGCCCAGTCTTTGTTTCCAGGCGGTATTGATGTTTCGCCCTCTTCAATAAAAAAGTTTGATGAATCGGTTGAGCGCACAAAAGAATTAATTGCAGCGGGGCAAGAAGTAATTTATGAAGCTGCATTTATTTTTGATGATGTACTTGTTGCGCTTGATATACTAGTAAAAAAAAACAACAAATGGTTTGCTTACGAAGTAAAGAGCTCACTTAAAATTAGCGCTGCTTATGTGCTTGATGCAAGCTTACAATACTACGTTATTAAAAATTGTATTCCCGAATTAGAAGATATTAATTTGGTTACCATTAATGGCGATTACGTTTACGAAGGCAAACTAAATATTGATGCACTATTTAAATTTTGCAGCGTAAAAAAAGATGCAGTTGCCAACTGGGATTTTATTGCTGACAGAATTAAACAAGCAAAAGCCACCATAGAAAACCCAAGCAGCCCCGATATAAAGGTTGGTGAGCAATGCTTTCGCCCATACAAATGCGATTTTTTTGGAACGTGTTGGAAAAATGTTCCTGAACAAAGTGTGTTTTTACTAAGCAATGTTACAGTTGGAAAACAAGTTGAATTATACCATTCGGGTATAAAAACATTAAATGATATAACTGATTTTGAAGGCTTGCCAGCTAATACTCAAAAGCAAGTTAAAGCAGTTCAAAGCAATTTAGAAATAATTGATAAAGAAAAAATTAATTCATTTTTAAAAGAAGCTAATTACCCAATTGGTTTTTTCGATATTGAATTATACACGCCTGCAATACCTGTGTTTAAAGACACTAAGCCGTACCAACAAGTTCCCTTTTTATTTTCATTACACGAAATAAAAGAACAAGGCGCTGACCTTACACATGATTATTTTTACGCACAACCCGGAAAAGATCCACGCGAAGAATTTATTTTAGCTTGTATAAAAAAACTAGAACACCTTAACACCATCATTGTTTACGATTCGAATTTGGAGCAAGGTGTGCTAAACTCACTTGCACGCAGCTTTCCGCAATACGCTGCTGAAATTGATATTATAAAAAAGAAAATAAAAGATATTGCCCCTGTATTTACACACCTGAGCTATTTTAATCCAATTACAATTGGTTCATCAACATTAAAAAATTTATTCGTAAAAATATTTAATGATACTTCTTTTGAAACGCTTGCTCTAAACTCGGGCACACAAGCCACCTACTCCTACAACGCATTGCAAACAGAAGACAATGAATTTGTAAAACTTGAGGTAGAAACTAATTTAGTTGAGTATTGTAAAATGGATACGTTTGCTACTGCTAAGTTGTTTTTGCATTTGCAAAGTGTGGTGTAGGCTTCGAGTGCCTCAGCCTACTTATTTTTCAGTTCTAATATTCGCTAGCGAATGCCCTTAGGATTTTTTGCTGGCTGAGGCTCTCGAAGCCAATAAAAAATTGTATCGAGAAGGACGTTATTTCTTTTCAACCTCAACAGGAATAGCAGCCTTCAACGAATCATGCGCTGCCATTGCCCAATCAACCAATAGTTTTTTTTGCTCTGCGCTTAATTTTGCTTCGCCGTGCATAATGGTGTATGAACTCATTGGCATTTCATCTTCATTAACCATTTCGGCAATTTCTTCCATTTTGTGAGCTTTGCGTTTTGGTTTGTATTTAACCCATTCAGAGAAATTTAATTCATCTTTTCCTTCTTCGATGTGATTATTAACCCACCAACCAACTGGCTGAATATTCATGTACCACATATCCTTGGTGTTATTTGAGTGACAATCGTAACAAGATGTTTTTAATACAGTCATTACATCAGCAGGCACATTCATGGCTACGGTGATATCGTTTACCTGAACTTCAGTTGATTTATTGCGCGTAGGACGAATGAATTGAATAATTACTAAAATTACCAGTATAACAATTCCTATTTTTTTCTTTTTCGACATATAAAAGTGTTTGTACAAAGTAAATCATTTTTTAAAGAAATACGATGACGATAATCATAGTTTAATTTATACTTTTACAAGCCTATGAAAGAAGTAAAAAAAATAAAGATTTGTGTAATTGGCGGTGGCGCTTCTTCCCTATTACTTGCAGCTTTGCTTGATTCGAATAAATTTGAAATTTGCATCTTCGAAAAAAACACAGCTCTTGGTCGGAAATTTTTAGTTGCTGGTGATGGTGGTTTTAATTTAACACACTCAGAAGAAATAAGCGAATTTATTAACCGCTACCATCCTTCAAAAATACTTGCATCATCCATTAAAAATTTTTCGAATGAAGATTTTCGAAATTATTTAAAGAACATAGGAATCGAAACATATGTTGGCAGCAGCAAGCGCGTGTTTCCTTTAAAAGAAATTAAACCGATACAAGTTTTAAATGCATTTGAAAAAGAACTAAAGAAAAACAATGTTCAATTGTTTTTCAAACATACTTGGAAAGGATTTGATGAGGAAGGAAATTTGCTTTTTGATAACAACGGAGCAGAAAAAACAATTCAATCCGACATTACTATCTTTTCATTAGGCGGGGCAAGTTGGAAAGTAACAGGCTCAGATGGTACATGGTTAAACTATTTTAAAGAAAAAGGTATTAATACAATCGATTTTGAAGCATCCAATTGTGGGTTTAAAATCGAACATAAAAAACATTCGAAAACATTTTTTGGCTCGGCACTTAAAAACTGTGTGTTTACTTGTGGCGATACAACAAAAAAAGGTGAAGCCGTACTTACCGCATTTGGCATAGAAGGAAGCGGTATCTATCCATTAAGTAAAGAGATAAGAAAACAATTGCAAAAAAAGAAAAAAGCAATTTTAAACATCGACCTAAAACCTGATTTATCTGAAGCTGAAATAAAAAACAGAATAGAAAACAAAGGTGATTACAGCATTAAAGATGCGCTAAGCAAAAAAGTAAATTTAAGCGATGCACAAGTTGAGCTTATAAAAGCATACACCACAAAAGAAGAATATACTGATGCGAGTGCATTGAGCAAACTAATAAAAAACTTTAAGTTAGAAATAACTGGCTCTGCTCCTATCGATGAAGCTATATCAACAGTTGGAGGTATTGATTTAAAAGAAATAACTACTCACTTCGAATTAAAAAAACTACCCCAACATTATTGTATTGGCGAAATGCTTAATTGGGATGCGCCAACCGGAGGATACTTATTACAAGCATGCTTTAGCATGGCACATCATTTAGCAACACATTTAAACAAACAACATGAATAATCAGGTTGACCCAAACATATTACTTGATATAGTAAAAACACCTATGCCCTTTGGTAAATACGAGGGTACATTAATTTTTAAATTACCTATTTCGTATTTAGAATGGTTTAATCGTAATGGAGGTTTCCCAAAAGGTAAGCTGGGCATGTTATTAGAAACAATGTATACAATAAAATTAAATGGTTTAGATGATTTGCTAAAACCAATTATTCAGATGAAGCGTTTGGATTAGTTTTGAAGTACTTCCAAGTAACAACGGCAAGTACACAGCCCAAAAACGGTGCTGTTAAATAAATCCAAAGGTGCTGTGTGTTACCAGATATAATTGCAGGAGCTAATGAACGTATAGGATTCATAGATGCCCCGCTAATTGGGCCAGCAAATAATATTTCTAAGAGTACAACAGAGCCAATTGCAATACCAGCAAACATTCCTTTTTCTTTACTTCCTTTTGCAACCTGAAAAATAACGAGCATTAAAATATACATCAATATTATTTCCATAATAAATGATTGTGTAATTCCAATGCTTGGTAGCGTTCCACCCAAACCTGTATTTAAAGGAAAGAAATAATGTAATAGAGCACTTGCGGTAAAAGCACCAATAGCTTGAGCAATTACATAGGCAATTAAATCTTTAAACGAAAATTCACCTGCTATAAAAAAAGCAAAACTAACTGCTGGATTAATGTGTGCTCCGGAAACATCTCCAAGTGCATAAATCATTGCCGAAACAATTAATCCCGAAATAATTGAAATGCCAACTAAACCAATTTGCCCAGGAAATTCTTGATTAGCGATAACTGCGCCAGTGCAACAAAAAATAAGCGCAAATGTTCCGATTAATTCGGCAATATACTTCTTCATTCTATTTTACTTTTGAAAAAACATATAACGTTTCTAATGCAATTTGTTTGCAACGCTCATTGTATTTAGCATCTTGCAAATCAGTACCATCAAATGCTTTCGGGTCTTCGTAGGTTGTTGAAACTCGCAAATCTGCATTATGAATATTTGGACAAGCTTCATCTGCCTCTGAACATGTTAATACAGCCATAAAATTATTTGGTGGATTATCTACATGATCATATTTTTTCGAAAAACACATTCCCGGAAAACTAGCATCATCATACGTAACATAAAAAATTGGATTCGTACCATCTTCAGGTCTTTCGATATGAAAGCCACTACGAATTAATGCATTGGCTGCATTTTTATGAAAGGCCGTTACTTCGGTTCCGCCCGAATAAGAAAACACATTTCGTACATTATAATAATTAGCTGCAGCTTGCGCCCACACTTGCCCCATTTGACTTCTACGCGAATTATGTGTGCAGATGTAAATTAAGTTAGCGGTGTTCCCACTAGCGAGTTTTACTGAAATGTAATTCGAAATTTGTTCTAACCGAGATTTTCTTTCGTCGCTGATAGTAGAAAAATCATTTGTTAATGATTGGCAATACTGATTAAGAGTAGGTAACATAAGATGTATTTATTACATTGTAATATTACAACATTAGTTCAATACTTGCGAGAAATTCAGATTATTTTTTACTTTTAAGAAATGCTGCTTCGTAAGTTGCAATCCAATCTTCAGTAGTCATTTTAGAAATAAGCTCTCCCATTAATTCAAATGGAATATCATCCATTTTTTTAAAACGAATACAGCTTTTTCCCATATCCAACTTTCCCTTGCTGTGCTTTGGGTATTCACTTACAAACCACTTATATAAATCGGGCTTTGCGTAAACGCCCATATGGTAAAATGCAATAAAGTTTTTTTGCGCTGCTATACCAGCAAATGGTAAAGGTAATTTAGGATCGCAATGATAACCTTTTGGATACAATGTATGCGGAACAACAAAACCAATCATTCCATAAGAAATACATGCTTTGAATCCTTTTGGGATATTCTTTTTTACAACAGCATATAATTTTTTAAAGGATGCAGATTTTTCTTCTGATACCTCATCTAAATACTGTTCAACTGTAGTGGCTGCTGATTGCATAACAAAGAGATTTGTTAAACCTTAAGTCTCATTCCTGGGCGCAAAACTTTGCTTTGCTTAATACCATTCTTTTTGCAGATTGCTGCAATAGTTGTGTGATTTTTCTTTGCGATTCTTCCTAATGTATCACCTTCTTTAACAGTAACACTCTTACCTTTTGAAGATTTAGAATTTACTTGCGCTTTAGAAGCTGTATGTGATTTAGAAGTTTTGCTGTGCGCATGAATACTTCTTAAATCATATTTATTCGCAAAGTCTTCTTTGTATAATACGAAAGCAGAGTTTTTAATTTCTCCCTTTTGATAATCAACTAAATCTTCAGTATCAACTGGCTTACCTAAGAAACGAACTTCGAAATGTAAATGACTTCCATATGAATGTCCAGTGTTTCCACCTAAACCAATTACAGTTCCTGAAGTTAATTCTTGCCCTGGTTCAACTAATAACTTTGATAAATGTGCGTAAACAGTTTCTAATCCATTATTATGACGAATAACAACGCAGTTACCATAACCACCATTGTTAAACTTTGCAATTCTAACTCTTCCATCAAATGCAGCAACAACTGTATCTCCAGTTTCTAAGTCGATATCAGTTCCATAATGAGGTCTTCTTCTTCTCCAACCAAAATCAGAAGTTACTCCGCCTTTGCAAGGAACCGTAAAACCACAACTCCAATCATCTAATAAATAAATAGTAGTTGAGTCAGTAGTAAAATGTTGGTCGAATAAATAAGGGTGAATTAAAGATGTATCCCAGTTACCATATAAATCATGAGAAGGGAACATTAATAATGAATCAACAGAATCCATAAACATATCTGGATCAAGAACTACTTTTGTTGTATCATCTCTTTTTACGGCCGCCTTTGAAACAGTTACATGTTTAACTGCAACATGCTTACTAGAAGATTTGTATTTTTTTGAATGAACCGTAGATTTTTTCTTACCCTTCTTTTTCTTCTTATCATCAATACCAGCAAACACACTTGTGCTTGCAAGCAATAATAAAAGGAATATGGATAAAATACGTTTCATTTGTTTTCTTATATTTCTTGTACGCAAATAGTTTCATTTCGTCTAAGAATTTTGCAAAAATAAGGTTCTAAAGTTATAAACCAAATCTAATTAACGTTATTTCTAGGTTATTTTATTAACAAATGAAACCAAAAAAAGACGGCTGCGTAGAAGTCGAATTTACAACTATCTAATTAATAGACAATTAACAAGATGTTCGAGCAATAAATTTAGTAGGTAAATTGATGTGAACAGGTTTTCTTGCCTCCGAATCACCCTCTAATAATTCGAACAATAGCTTAATTGACCAAGAGCCGATATCGGATAATGGCTGTTCGATAGCAGAAATAGTAGGATTGGAGAAATGGAATACATCTATATCATCAAAACTCACGAATTTCAATTTTTCAGGCACTTTTACCTTCTTTTCGCGAAAATACTCCATGCAAGCAAGGGCAATATTGTTGTTTGCAGCAAAAATACCATCGATTGATTTCGTTTTTTTGTTCAATAATTCATCTAAATGCTCAAAAACCGAGTTTTTTATGTCGGAAAATGGAATTTCGAACAACATATCGGCTTTCACATTTAGCTTGTTTGCTTTTAGTGCGTTTAAATATCCCTTTTTACGCTCTTCAATAGTACTAATGTAACCAGGAGAAATACTAAACATAGCAACGTTTTTAGCCCCAGCTTTAATAAGCATTTCAGTTGCATTGTATGCCCCGGTTTTGTTATCCACGCCAACACTTGGCACATCAACATCATCCAAGGTTCTATCCATTAATACATAAGGGAAATTACGCTTAGATAAAAAGTCTAATTCAGAAGCTGTTTTTAATGTAGTACTCAATATTAATCCATCTACTTGCTGCGAATCAACAAGCATCTTTATCAAATTCATTTCTTTTTCAGAATCTTCATCCGAACTACAAGCCATTAAATGGTAACCATTCAATTGAACTTTATCTTCAATCTCACGAATAATTTTAGAGTAAAATGGATTAGATATATCAGGAACAATAATTCCAATTAAAAACGACTTACCTGTTCTTAACCTACGAGCTGCCTTGTTAGGCAAAAAACCCATCTCTTCAATTTTTTCCTCTACACGTTTACGAGTTGTTTCGCTAATGCCGTACTTTTGGGTTTTATTATTTAAAACCATTGAAACTAGCGTTTTTGAAACGCCTAAACTTTTCGCAATATCATCAATAGATGGTTTTTTGTTTTTCTCAGTCATGGTATTGCGAATATAGTAATTTATGATTTAGTAACAACATTACATTTGCACGAAATCAACACCTTTTCTCAGATAAGATAGCGTTTCTGCCTCTTTTGAACCCTTTTCGGGAACAATATTATATTGCCAAGATGCATATTTAGGCAAACTCATTAAAATAGATTCAACTCTACCATTAGTTTCTAAACCAAACTTAGTTCCTTTATCGTAAACTAAATTAAACTCAACATATCTTCCTCTTCTTAAATATTGCCAGTTTTGTTCTTTCTCGGTATAGGGTAAGTTTTTATTTTTCTTTACAATGCTTAAATAAGTAGGAGCAAATGTTTGTCCTACTTCTTTCCAAAAACTAACAAGCTTATTAAATTCATCTTTATTAGAGGAAGTTAGTCTATCAAAAAATATTCCGCCTACACCGCGTGTTTCTTTACGATGCGGAATAAAAAAATAATCATCTGCCCAGTTTTTAAACTTTTCGTAATAAGATGAATCGTGCTTATCGCAAACGGCTTTAAGTGCTTTATGAAAAAATGCGGCATCTTCTGGTACAACATAATGTGGAGTTAAATCTATTCCTCCACCTAACCATTTAGTTCCATTACTCATTTCAAAATAACGAATGTTCATATGAATAATAGGAACCATTGGACTTTTAGGATGAATAACAATTGAAACTCCCGTTGCAAAAAAAGTAGAATCTGTAACCGTATTTTCACCTAAAGCATGTTCTTTTTCTTTAAACAAAAATGCTGGAGTATTTCCATGAACTGCCGAAAAACCAACGCCACCTTTTTCAAAAACTGCCCCGTCTTCTATAATACGGCTAATACCTCCGCCACCTTCTTCCCTGCTCCACTCATCTTTAGTGAAAACCGATTTGCCATCTTCATTTTGCAAATCATTGCATATCGATTCTTGCAGTTGCTTTAACCACAAAGTTATTTCCTCTTTAAATTCCATTTGATTAATTTGCTTTACTGTATTTGTAATCGCTATAACGAACCATTTTTAATGAGCGATTATCAAACCCAGTTGTTTGTGAAGGGCGAAAGAAATTAAAATCCATTATTGCACCTTTCTTTTTGTGCTGATCCAAGTTCTTATAAAAATCTGGACCGTAATTTTTCAACGCTTCTAAATAATACAAGGCTATATCAATTCCTTGGTAATAATAGTCTTCAGGGTCGGTAAAATAAGTTGCGTAATATGCTTTCTTAGCTTTTTTTACAAACTCACTTGAATAGTCAACAAAATAAGAACTTGGATATAAAAAATTAAATTTATTTAAGTACTCCGCATCCAGATGCTCGAGGCTTATCCATTTTCTTAATCCAATAACATTTAGTTCTTTCTTTTTATCAATAAAGGTATTTAGTTGCGTTAAGAAATCAGTAAGATAAACTTCGTCTTCGCTAATAATAACATAGTAATTTTTCTTGTTAGGATTATATGCCGCTTTTGCTCCTGCTAATCCTTTCACCTCTTGAACAGTGTCTTTGTTGTTATCATAAACAATTGATAAGTAATCATTGTAATGCAATTTAAACGCTTTCATCAAAGCTTGTTCCTTTGGTTTACCCGAATTAATCATAACTACATTTTGCGAGCGAAATGAATCAACAACAAACTCGGCCAAGGTTTCTATCAAAGTAAAATTTGAAGGTGTTGTTTTACTTGCATACACATTATCAAATAAAACTTTGTTTTGTTGAGTAAGAGGAGAAATAATTGGAATTCCATTTTCCTTTGCTTTTTCGGCAACAACTTTAAAGGAAGAATTGTAAACAGGACCAATACATAAGTCTAAATCGCGAAATGCATTTTCTTTTACTACTTTAAATACTTGAGCAGAGTCTCTGTCCTGTGTGTCAAAAAGTTGAATATTAAACTTGCAATCTGCAGTTTGCAAAGAATCAATAGCATATTTTATTCCTTGATACAATTCAAGTGCTATGGTTTGAGTGGAAGGAAAATCTTGTTTATCTTTTACTAATTGGTCAACATTAATTAAATCAGTTTCATTAAACTGAAATGGCATCATGATACCGATATTGTAAACAGGCTTTTTTGTTGCTAAAATTGTATCAGCATTAGTTGTAACAACAGAAGGCAAATTTTGTTTTATGCTAGTATCCTTAACTGGCTTCTTCACCCCCACTCTTACCATTTGATCTACTTTTACACCACTTTTAGCTTCAGGATTCCATAAATAAAAATCATCTGAGCTTATCCCAAACTTTTTTGTAATTGCATAAACTGTTTCACCCTTTTCTACCTTATACATTTCAAACCCATCAACAGAGATTGAATTTGTAGTGACATTTGATGCAACTTGCTTTTTCCGTTCAACTATTTTTAATTGCTGTCCCTCTTTTAAGCTGCTTTTTGCTAGAGGATTTAATGCTGCAATACTTTCTTCGCTAACATTATACTTTTTCGAAATAGAATATAACGTTTCCCCTTTTGCAACTTTGTGGATTTGATATTTTTCGTAATCTGCGGGGCTAAATTCATCTGTTTTTGCCTTTTCAAATGGCACTTTTAGTTCTTGCCCCGGTTTTATGCCGTCAATAGCATCTGGATTTTCAATTACAATTGCATTTAAATCTGTTTCATATAACTTTGAAATAGCATACAAACTTTGGCCTTTTTCTACTTTGTGCAAATAAAATTTCTTACCATTAATAGTTTGAATGTTTGATGACTTAGTTGCTGTTTGGGAACAAGCACTAAAAGTGAATCCAAGTATAAGTAAATAAGTAAAAATGAAATTGCGCATACAGAGAGTAAAACTACAAATTTAATTCCAAATTTTTAATGGGTCTACAGATATTTAGGAATTAGGTATTTCATCCTCTTCCAATTGCGGAACAAAAATAAATACATGAGCCAGCGCTATTATCATTCCTCCTAACGATTGCTCTATTAACTGCCATAGGCAATCAACTAGTAAAATCTTAATCGAGTATGAACCTGAGAAACCAACCCCTAAAACCAAGGTGAAGGCAAACAAAGTAAATCCTAAAATCACACCCGAAAACAAACCACGTAAAAACAAATTGGAAGTTATCTTTTTCCAAAATTTTAGTTCAAACACTTTGTATAGAACAAAAGAGACAATTAAGTAAACGATAGCTGCTAAGCCGAGGAAAATTCCTTTTGGATATTGAATACGATAAAAATCAGTTGAAATAACCCCATGCCACACATAAAATGCGGAGTACATAAGCAATGCGCCAAAAATCCAAGCAATAAAAAATCGTGTATTCAACATATATTTATCAGAACAAATGTACGATAAAATTTTGCTGAATGCAATAGTTAGGAATTTGATAAAACAGAAAAAGCGTTAACTGCATAAAGAGCAGCTGTTTCTGTTCTTAAACGAGTGTCACCTAAACTAATTTCCTGAAAACCAATACTTTTAGCGAGATTAACTTCCTCCATTGTAAAATCACCTTCTGGACCAATTAAAACCAACGAATCTGCCTGCGGTTTTAAAATCTTTGTCAAAAAAGGCAAATTAGGTGTTTGGCAATGCGCTATAAATTTAGAATGATAAGATGCTTGTTGCTCCATAAATTTAGTATAAGCAAGCAAATCGTTTACCTTCGGGATATAAAATTGAACAGATTGTTTTACTGCACTTTCCACAATTTTTTGAATTCGGTCAATTTTTAAAATTTTACGTTCCGAATTTTTGCATTGCAAAAAGCTAATCTCATCAACTCCAATCTCAACGGCCTTTTCAACAAACCACTCTATTCTATCTATATTTTTTGTTGGGGCAATTGCTATATGCAATCTATAATCTCTTGTTGGATTTTTTTTCTCTTTACTTTCAACACTAAGAAGTATTTTTTTCGGGTTATCACTAACTATTTTACCCGAATACAAATTTCCAAATCCATCAATTACAGAAAGGATATCTCCATCTTTTTTTCGAAGCACCTTTGCGCAATGCCAAGATTCTTCTTCGGTAAGAAATAAGGTGATAGCATCTAGTTCGGAGCCAATAAATAATTGCATGCGGCAAAGAAACGAATTATTTGCTGTTTTTCGTATTCTCTTCGTGCATAATATCTACATCACCAAGCAAGATTTGTTCTTCTTTTTTCTTAGGTTTTTTAACTTTTGTAGCTTTAGGTTTGTTCTCGCTCACCTTTTTTCCTTTTTTTGGCGGAGCAGCAACTTCGCCCATTTTCATTGTTTCATTATTTGGCTTAGTGCATTTTGTTGTATCCTTTGGTGTAACTCTTACATCGCCTTTAACATTTTCCTCGGTTTTAACTGGTGTAACCGTATGTGTTTTTACAGGGGCAACTTTTCCCATTTTATGAGTTGTTTGTGCACTTAGGTCAGAAGCACCTATAAACCAACTAGCAAAAGTTAAAGCTACAATTACCATAACCTTCTTAGTTAATTTAAAACCAACAAAGCGCTCAATAAATGATTCGAAGCTAATTTCTTCCAATTGTTCCTCTTTAAAACGACCACACACTTTTCCCTGAATTGGCTTAGCAAAGAAATCCTTAATTTCCTGCACTGTTTTTTTACTAAAATCCATTACATCCTTTGTGCAAATTGCACAGAAAGCGCCTTTATCATTAGGAGTCATTTTGCTCCAATCTTCGTGGCAAGGTTTGTTAATTGCTATATTCATGTGGCTAAATTTTACCTTTTGATGCAGGGAATCAAAAAATTCCATAACAAATACTAAAATAATCATTTTTCCCGAAAACACAAGCCTAATAATTAGTACATTTGCCCATGCACAATGAAGACACAATGTATGAATTCGGGCTTTCCGAATTTTTCGTTATAGCGATTGTTGCGCTCATTTTTTTTATTGGAGTTTATACTTTGATAAAGTTTTTTAAAAGCAAAGATTTTTAGATGCAAAGCTGTTTATTATTTTTAAACCTTGGTGGAGGGGAAATTTTCCTTGTTGTTGTGGTAATTCTATTATTATTTGGCGGCAAAGGTGTTCCAAATATTGCTCGTACCCTTGGTAAAAGCATTAGAGAATTTAAAGATGCAACCAATGGTATTCAGCGCGATTTACAGTCGCATGCAAACGATATAAAAAACGAGATGGGAAGCCATACCCGAGTTGTTGAAGAACAAGTTCAGCAAGCACGTCAAAACTGGCAAGCACAAACCAAAGAGTTTGAAGCCGAAGCAGAGACAATTAAGAAAGACATCGAAAAATAACACACAAAACTTCTGGTATTTTTATTGAAATCAGCTACAAACACATTTTTGGCTTTGTATTTGATATGTTTTATTAAATTTGTTAAAAATCAAATCCTTTGTTATGAAGAAAATTTATTTACTAAGTTCATTCGTCTTACTAATTTCAAGCGCTAGCATTGCACAAACTCCTGATTTTAAAAAGGCAGTTGAAAATGGCAATCTAAAGTTAAAAACCAAAAGCTACAGCTTAGCTATTATGGATTATGATGCAGCAATAAAAATTGTATCTCCTGAAGTAGATAAATTAATTGCTTCCAAAACACCAATTCCAGCAGATAAAAAGTACATGATTGAGCCCTATGAAAAAAGAGCAATCTGTTCCTATTACACAAAAAACATTACTGTTATGCGTGCTGATTTAGAGAAAATCTTCATTTTAGACAGCAGTAATGTAAACGCAAAAGGATTAAAAGCATTTGATAAATTTCAACAAGGAAAAAAATCAGAAGGCTGTATAGGAATGAAAACAGAAGCCCTAAAAGGAAGTGAAGTTGCTGGCCAAGCGCATAAGGATTGTTTTTGCAACAATGAAGCAATTGTATTAGCTAAAGAGGCAATGACAAGTAATAACATGAAAAAATATGATGAAGCTTTAACTAAACTAGATCAAGCTCTAAAAATTTTACCAGATTCAGGTTACATACATGGAGAAAAAGGGAAATCATTAGTGGGCAAAGGCGATTATGAAGGCGCTTTAAAATCATTAAATACAGCAGTTAACTTAAGCAAAAAGGATTATAAATCATATTATAGCAGAGCGTTGGTTTACCAAAAATTAAATCAATTAGATTCAGCAATGAATGACTTAAATGAGTGTATTAAATTGAAATCAACGTTCTATGAAGCATACTTGCTTAGAGCAGATATTGCTGAGCAAAAAGAAATGTGGAATTCTGTAATTTTTGATTTAAAAAATTGCATAAAAATGAAGCCTACCGATGGCAAGCTTGATTATAGAGTTGCGGTAATATTAGATAAACAAGATGAAGATCTTATCGATGCATGTACTTACTACAAATCTGCAAATGCTAAAGGTTTTGAAGAAGCTGCCGAAATGGCAACCAATTGTGATAACATAAAGTACATGAAATCACATGAGAAAAACGCTAAAAAAGAGACAAAGACAAGCAAATAAACTTTAATGATACGACTGCTTTTCATAGCTATTTTCTTTTCGCTAAGTTTACCTGCTTTTTGTCAGGAAGAACCTCAAAAAATTACGATACGGAAAGAATCTAATTTAGCGAAAGCAATGTATGACAATGTTGATTTTAAGCTTATTGCTGAAGATAAATACGGTAACGTTGTTAATCATGCAGTAAAATCCTTTGAATTGCATTACGTTGAAAAAAAGAAAAAACTTAAAGTATTTAAATCTTACAGCGAATCTCTTACACCAGAAATGTTAGAAGAATTCAAAAAATTAAAAGAAGCGAAAAAAATATTTTTCACCAAAATAATGGCTGAAGATGAATTTGGAAATGTAGTAAGATTGCCGGATGTTATTGAAGTTCAATTTCCTGATTGTAAAATCAAACAAGAATTAAAAAACTACTAGTTCAATTATGAAGGAAAAAATAATATTAATTGGCGGTGGCGGACATTGCAAATCTGTTATTGATGTAATTGAACATGAAAATAAGTTTGAAATCGTTGGGATTATTGACGTAAAAGAAAAAATTGGCAGCAAGGTACTTAACTATACTATAATTGGTTGTGACGACGACATCGAAAGATTAAGCCAAACACATAAAAATTTCTTCATCACTTTTGGACAAGGAAAAAGCAACACATTTAGACAGCAAATATTTTCAAAATTAAAATCTCTAAATCTTAATTTACCAATTATTAAATCGCCAATAAGCCATGTTTCAAAGCACTCAACTATTGGCGAAGGAACCATAATTATGCACGGGGCAATTGTTAATGCTGGAGCCAAAGTAGGTGTAAATTGCATTTTAAACACACAATCTTTAATCGAACATGATGTTGAAATTGGCGATCATTGCCATATTTCTACAAAAGCTACCTTAAACGGAACTGTTAAAATGGGTAAATCTGTATTTGCCGGAAGCTCCTGTGTTGTAGCTGATGGATTAAGTGTTTGCGACAATGTAACAATAGGCGCTGGTTCAGCAGTTATTAAATCAATAATTGAAGGGGGCGTTTACGTTGGTTGCCCAGCTAAAAAAACTTCTTAAAGCATCCCATTTTAGATTCCTGTTTTAAAGATAATTCACTATCTTTGGAATACGTGTTTAATATCTATAATGAGAAATTTTGTATTCCTTTTTATCACCTTTGTTTTTGCTCTTACTTTAAAGGGACAAACCTATAATAATGAGTGGATAAATTACAACCAAACTTATTACAAGATACCTATTTCTAAAACTGGTTTATATAAATTAGACTATTCAAAATTAAATTCTGCTGGCATACCACTTGCCAGTATTGATCCAAAAAATATTCAGGTTTTTCAAAAAGGCGTCGAACTTCCCTTGTTTGTTGAAGGAGAATCAGATGGGGTTTTCAATGTAAGTGATTATCTTATTTTTTATGCAGAGAAAAACACTTGTAAGGACGATTCAGCACTTTATTATTATGGAAATTTTTTGGCAAATCCTTATTACAGTATTATAAATGATACATCGGCAGTTTTTCTAACTTGGAATATTTCAACTACAAACAAAAGATTTACGATTGAAACTGATACAACATTTAGTTCATATACTAGTAGCCCTTATTTTATAAAAGAAGATGTAATTGCATTCAACAACCTATATCATTCAGGCCCTCAAACATCTGTTGGCTCTACCGATCCAAGATACTCTCAAGGTGAAGGGTTTTCTTCTAACGCACTTACAATGGGACAAAGTAGTGCAGTATCTTTTAATACATCCACTTTGGTAAACAGCGGGCCAGCACCCTTTTTATCGGTTGTTCATTCGGGTATGTCTAATCCTTTTATATACCCTGACCATAATATTTCTATAGAATATCAAGATTTAAATGGTACTTGGAACAATCTTATTTCCTACAATTATGATGGATATAAAACTTTTAAAAATGATTTTACAATTACTGGAACAAGTGTAGGTGGATCATTAAATGTGAGATTGAACAATTTAAATAATCCTCTGTTTGATGTTAATTCAACTCGTATTGGTATGCATTATTACAAACTAAGCTTCCCAAGTAATTATAATATGCTTAATGGGACCGAACAGCTTATGTATATTAGTGATGCGAGCTTACAATCCAAAACTTTTGTAGAAATAACAAACTTCAACACAAATAGTACGACTCCAATTTTAATAGATTTAACAAACAACAAATGGATAACTACCTCACACTACACAGGTACTGTTAAAGCTCTTATTCCAAATAGTTTGAATGATAAAAAGTGTTTAATCTCTTCTTATTCACAATTAAACTCTACGGCTACCTTATCACTTGTAAACGGAACAGGAACTTTTGTAAACTATCAAAATTTCGCAACAGACTCAGCCTTTGTAATAGTTACACACTCTACTCTATTAAATTCTGCAAACCAATATGCAAGTTATCGTTCAAGCGCTGCGGGAGGTTCACAAAATGTATTACTAGCTAATATTGCGGATTTGGGTGACCAATTTGCTTTTGGTATAAATGGGCATCCAAATGCAATAAAAAAGTTCAGTGCTTTTTTAATCGACAATTATCCAAGTGATCCGAAAAATTTATTTCTAATAGGTAAATCAATTCATCAACCTGAACAATTAAACACTTCTACAACAAACGGCAGCGCTAACAGTAAATATAATCTTGTGCCTTCTTTTGGATTTCCAGCTTGTGATAATTTGCTAACACAAGGGATTATTAATCCAAGTTCATTAGCTCCCACAATTCCTACAGGTCGAATTTCAGTAATGAATGATGCGGAGGTGTTAAGTTACCTAAACAAAGTTATTTTGCATGAAGCACAAGTTGGTGGCCAAGCATGGCAAAAGAAAGCTTTACATTTTGTTGGTGGGAATAATGCATACGAACAAAGCGTATTTAACCAATATATGCTTGTAAATGAAAATATACTTGAAGACTCTTTATTTGGTGGAGAAGTTTTTACATTTAAAAAAACAACAACAGCCCCAATTGGAATTAACACAAATGATAGCATAAAAAACGTAATTGAAAATGGAATTGCATTACTAACTTTCTTTGGTCATGGTTCGGTTGCAGGCTTTGAACAAAATATTGATGAGCCTGCAAGTTTTAATAATTCACCTAAATTCCCTTTTCTAATTTCAAATTCATGCTACACTGGCGATTATCATTTACCCGGGGTTATATCAACAAGTGAACGTTTTGTGCTGTCTGACAACCATGGAACTATTGGATTTTTGGCATCAGTTAGTACAGGAATTTCTTATGCATTACAATATTATACCGAACAGTTTTACAAAAACTATGGACGAACATTATATGGAAAATCCTATGGTGAAATAATAAAATCCTCTGTTCAAAATACAGAAACGCTGCCCTTTACATTAGCAGATAGTATTGTGAAAATTACTGTACAAGAAATGAGTTTGCAAGGTGATCCATTTGTAAAACCAATAACAACAAGAAAACCTGATTTTGTATTAACAAATGCCGATATTGATATAGATACTGAAACTTCGGTGACTGATATATTGATTAATGTGCACTATGCTAATAATGGAATGGCAATAAATGACTCCATAGTTTTGTACATGCAACGAATTTTACCAAATGGAAATAGCACCTACTTTTATAAGTCATTAAAAGCCGCAAACAACCAAGCTAATTTTAATTTTTCTATCCCTAAAGATTTAATTAATGGTGTCGGCTTAAATAAGTTTTTCTTCCACATTGATTATTACAATGAAGTGGACGAACTTTCTGAAAACAATAATACTACAACAGGTTATATAAATACATTTATAAGAGGTGCAGATGTTTATCCTGTTTACCCTTATAATTATGCAGCAGTACCCAGTTTATCTTCAATAACGTTAAAAGCATCAACAGCTGACCCACTTGCCCCGATGACTACTTACCGACTGCAAGTTGATACAAATGATTTATTCCAAAATCCAATTATTAATACAACAATTAACTCTATTGGTGGAATAATAAATTACAATGCAAGTTTATTAAACACAGATAGCACTGTTTATTTTTGGAGAATTGGGAAAGAAAATGTAGTTATTGATTCTATTAATTGGAGAGAAAGTTCGTTTCAAACAATTCTAAATAAATCGGGATGGTCGCAAGCTCATTTTCACCAATTTAAAAATAACACTTATCAATACGTAGCTTTCAATAAACCTGCTCGAAAATTCGAATTTAAAAATTCTGTAAATTCTATTTTTTGTAGAACTGGTGCTGTAGGTTTACCCAATCCGCCATATTTAAACTTTGCAGAAAACGCATACTATTTTAATAATGGGCAACAAAACACATACTCTTGTGGAGGAAGTGGAGGTTGGTCATTTGCAATATTTGATGCCATAACGGGTTCTCCTATTCTTGCAAATAAAGTGGATACATTATTTAACCCAGTAAACAATTCGACTACTTGGGTAACACAATACAACAGTTGCTCATGCGTTCCGGAAGATAGACCAGTATTTGATTTTAATATAAGCAACGCTTGTGGCTATCACAATGGCGACACATTGTATTATTTACAAAATTTAGAGGACATGCTTAACGCTATCCCAAATGATTATCATGTTTTAGCCTATACAAGAAACTCTGATATCACTAGTTTATACCCACCCTCATTAATTCAAGCATTCAATAAAATAGGTTCTGATAGTATTCAATTAAAAACAGACAACACGAATATTATTATTTCAGGAATAAAAAAATCCGTTGCTCATACAAATGCAAAAGAAATATTAAGTCAAACATATACAGAAATCATTACGTTAGCAGATACCTTCTCTTCCAAATGGAATAATGGTTTCATCGAATCTGAATTAATAGGTCCGTCAACAAATTGGAGATCGTTTCATTGGCGTTTTTCTAGTTATGAAACAAACAATACTGATAGCATTTATATTAAGGTTGTCGGAATTTCAAACAACGGTGCAATTGATACGCTGGCAACATTTAGAAAGGATTCTTTAGACATTCTTGATCTTCAAAACTATGTAAGCGCAACAACTTATCCTTACATCAAATTAATTGCATTTGAATCAGATAATACAAATCACACAGCTCCACAGTTAAAAAGATGGCAAGTGTTGTTTGATGAAGTTCCAGAGTCGGCAATTAATATTCAAAAAGGATTCTCTATTATTCCAAGTGCTCCAGCCGAAGGAGATAACATAACTATAAAAATCCCAGTTGAAAACGTTAGTAAAGTTGCCTTTCCTGATAGCTTAGTAATGACTTATTGGATTGAAGATGCAAACGGAGTAAATCATAACTTACCCAATATGCCATATCGATTGAAAAGGAATAATTTTCAACCTGACTCCGTTATTTTAGATACAATTCAATTCAACACATTTGGATATCCTGGAGCAAATGCACTGTGGGTAAGCGTAAATCCGCTAGGGAATCAATATAATCAAAACGAACAATTTTATTTTAACAACATCATTCGTATTCCATTTACAGTAAGAGGGGATAAAATAAATCCATTATTAGATGTAACATTTGATGGCATTCATATTTTAAATGGTGATATTATTTCACCAAAACCAAACATCCTAATTTCATTAAAAGACGAGAATAAATTTTTAGCATTAAATGACACAGCTGATTTTAAATTATATTTAAAACGCCCAAATGTTACCGAAGAAACACGAGTTTATTTTAACGAAGGATTAATTTTTACACCTGCACAGCTTCCAACTAACAGTTGTAAAATAGAATATAACCCTACAAATTTAAGTGATGGAACTTATCAATTACGTGTTGAAGCAAGAGATCGATCTGATAACGTAAGCGGGGCAAACGATTATAAAATTCAGTTTGAAATCATAAACAAATCAACTATTACCGAAGTACTAAATTATCCAAATCCTTTCAGTACATCTACACGATTTGTATTTACATTAACGGGGCAAAGTGTTCCTGATATTTTCAAAATTCAAATCATTACCATCACTGGAAAAATTGTGAAGGAAATAACAAAAGAAGAATTGGGTAATATTCATATTGGTAGAAACATAACCGAATATGCATGGAATGGTAAAGATGAATTTGGCGACCAATTAGCAAACGGAGTTTATTTATATCGCACAGTTACTCAACTGAACGGCGAAAAAATAGAGAAAAAAGAAACTGCTGCCGACGATTATTTCAAAAAAGGATGGGGCAAATTGGTCATCATGCGTTAAAGCATGCTTATTTTGACGAATTTTGTTTCGATTGAGCAAAAATAATACTATTTTCGCCCAACAAAATTACACACATGAACTACGATATTATTGTATTAGGAAGTGGACCTGGCGGATATGTTACTGCAATTCGCGCTTCGCAATTAGGATTTAAAGTGGCAGTTGTTGAAAAGGAAAGCCTTGGAGGTATTTGCCTTAACTGGGGCTGTATTCCAACCAAAGCCTTATTAAAAAGTGCACAGGTATTTGAATACCTTAACCACGCTAAAGAATACGGTCTTTCTGCAGATAACGTAAAGGCTGACTTTACAGGTGTTGTAAAAAGAAGTAGAGATGTTGCTGATGGAATGAGCAAAGGTGTTCAGTTCTTGATGAAGAAAAATAAAATTGAAGTTATTAATGGTTTCGGAACTGTTAAGCCAGGCAAAAAAGTAGAAGTAAAAGCTGCTGATGGTAAAACAACTACTTACGAAGCTAAACATATTATTATTGCTACAGGTGCTCGCTCACGTGTATTACCAAACTTACCACAAGATGGTAAAAAAATTATTGGTTACAGAGAAGCATTAACACTTGCTAAACAACCTAAATCAATGGTAGTTGTAGGTTCGGGTGCAATTGGAGTTGAGTTTGCTTACTTCTATGCAACAATGGGAACTAAAGTTACTGTTGTAGAATTTATGCCAAACATTGTTCCTGTTGAAGATGAAGATGTATCTAAACAATTAGAGCGCTCATTCAAAAAAATGGGAATTGATGTAATGACAGAAGCAAGTGTTGAAAGCGTTGATACTAAAGGAACAGATTGCAAAGTAAAAATCAAAACTAAAACTGGAGAACAAATTATTGATGCAGAGATTGTACTTTCTGCAGTTGGTATTGTTTCAAACATTGAAGGAATTGGTTTAGAAGAAGTAGGTATTGCAACTGATAAAGGAAAAATCTTAACAGATAAATATTACCAAACAAATGTACCAGGTTATTATGCAATTGGTGATTGCTCTCCAGGGCAAGCTTTAGCTCACGTTGCTAGTGCAGAAGGCATTACTTGTGTTGAGAAAATTGCGGGAATGCATGTAGAAACAATGGATTACAATAATATCCCTGGTTGTACATATTGCCAACCTGAAATTGCATCTGTTGGTTATACTGAGAAAAAAGCAAAAGAAGCTGGTTACGAAATTAAAGTTGGTAAATTCCCATTCACAGCGAGTGGTAAAGCAAAAGCTGCTGGTGCACCTGATGGATTTGTGAAAGTAATTTTTGATGCAAAATATGGTGAATTACTGGGAGCACACATGATTGGTGCAAACGTAACCGAAATGATAGCAGAATTAGTTACAGCTCGTAAATTAGAAACAACGGGGCATGAAATATTAAAAGCTGTTCACCCTCATCCAACAATGAGTGAGGCAGTTATGGAAGCTACTGCTGCTGCTTATGGTGAAGTAATTCATATGTAATAGATTGATTTTCAATAACAAAACCCCGCCTAGGCGGGGTTTTGTGTTTTATATTAATAAAATGGGCGAATTTCTTGATATATCTAAGAAATTATGTATCTTTGCCCTCCAAAATTAAATTTTTTAACTATGTATGCTATTGTAATTATAGCCGGGCAACAATTTAAAGTGGAACGCGGACAAAAAGTTTACGTTCACCGCCTAAAGGCTAATGAAGGGGCAGACGTTGAATTCGACAATGTATTATTGATCGATAACGACGGAAAAATCGCTGTGGGTAGCCCCGCAATTGATGGAGCAAAAGTTGCTGCATCTGTTGTTCAGCATGTAAGAGGTGATAAAGTTCTTGTTTTCAAGAAGAAAAGAAGAAAAACTTACCAAAAAATGAACGGACACCGTCAGGATTTAACGCAAGTTTTAATCCAAGGTATCTTAGGAAAAGGTGAAACTTTGAAAGATAAGTTAGCTGTAACTAAGCCTGCTGGTAAACCGGTAATCGAAAGAAGACCAAGAGTTGAAGCAGCAGTAGTAGCTGAACCTAAAAAAGCACCTGCTAAAAAAGCAGCAGCTAAGAAGGAAGCAGCTCCTAAAAAAGCAGCAGCTAAGAAAACAACAAAAACAAAAGAAGCTTAAAACCATTTTAGGTTAAGGATTTCGAAACATTTGAAATCTAAAATCTGAGATTTAAAATTAAATATCATGGCACATAAGAAAGGCGCAGGTAGTAGTAAAAACGGACGTGACTCACACAGTAAGCGTCTAGGCGTTAAATTGTATGGTGGGCAAGAAGTTATCGCTGGTAACATTATTGTTCGTCAACGCGGAACTAAACATCACCCAAGCACAAATGTTGGTATTGGAAAAGACCATACTTTGTATGCTTTAACTGATGGTATCGTTGTTTTCAAAAAGAAAAAAGACGACAGATCGTATGTATCGGTAGTTCCTGCGCAAGCTTAAGAATTCCGAATGCTATAAACAAATTAAGCCTGTCGGTTCACCGACGGGCTTTTTGCTTTTGACTAATAAGTGTACATTTACATAAAATTAAATTTCTAGAAAAACCATATACAGAGTATGTTACAACTAAATTTTATCCGCGAGAACAAAGAAGAAGTATTAAAGCGTTTAGCAATCAAAAATTTTAAAGATGCTGATACTATCATTTCTAAAATTATTGACTTAGATACCAATCGTAGAACAATTCAAAAACAAGCTGATGATTGCAAAGCCGAAGCAAATGCTTTAGCAAAACAAATTGGCGAGTTAATGAAGTCGGGTAAAAAAGAGGAAGCAGAAAGTATAAAAACAAAAACTGCAGATTTAAAAACTAAAGAAAAAGAATTTGATGAAGCATTAAAAGCTACTGAAGATGATATTCATAAATTATTAGTTCTTGTTCCAAACTTGCCGAATGCAACTGTGCCAGTAGGAAAAACTCCTGAAGAGAATTTAAATGTATATGAGCATGGAACAATTCCAACCTTACATGAAAATGCAATTCCACATTGGGAGCTTGCTGCAAAATATGATTTAATTGATTTTGAATTAGGAGTTAAATTAACTGGAGCTGGATTCCCTGTATACAAAGGCAAAGGAGCAAGATTACAACGTGCCTTACAAAATTACTTTTTAGATAAAGCAACTGCAAAAGGATACCTAGAAGTTCAACCACCAATTTTAGTAAATGAAGATAGTGGTTTTGGAACTGGTCAATTACCTGATAAGGAAGGACAGATGTATCATGTTGGAGTTGATAATTTATATATGATTCCAACTGCTGAAGTTCCTATCACCAATATTTACCGAGATGTAATTTTAAAAGAAAGCGATTTACCAATTAAGAACTGTGGCTACACACTTTGTTTCCGTAGAGAAGCAGGAAGTTATGGAAAAGACGTAAGAGGATTAAATCGTTTACATCAATTTGATAAAGTTGAGATTGTACAAATTGCTCATCCTGATAAATCTTACGAAATTTTAGAAGAGATGCGTGAGTATGTTGCTGGTTTATTAAAAGAATTAGAATTGCCTTTCCGTACATTAAAATTATGTGGAGGCGATATGAGTTTTGGATCAGCTTTAACATATGATATGGAAGTGTTTAGTGCAGCACAAAAACGTTGGTTAGAAGTGAGCTCTGTATCAAACTTTGAAAGCTTCCAAACAAATCGTTTAAAGTGTAGATTTAAAGGTGCTGATGGAAAAACACAATTAGCGCATAGTTTAAATGGAAGCGCATTAGCTTTTCCACGTATACTAGCTTCTATTTTAGAAAACAATCAAACTCCTGAAGGAATTAAAATACCGAAGGCTTTGATTCCATATGCAGGTTTTGATATGATTAGTTAATATAATTAATGTGATAAAAACAACATCAAATAAACTACAAATTAAAACGAAGGTGATAATCGCCTTCGTTTTGTTGTTTATTGATTTTTGTGCAATAGCTCAATCATTCGAAATCCACAATGGAGATACTATAAATCGAATTGATGAAAACAAAAAAAAACAAGGATATTGGTATCTATATAAAGAAACAGATAAAGGAGAAAAATATCTAGCGGAAGAAGGGAAATACTCTGATGGTAAAAAAAATGGTACATGGATCGAGTACTTTGGAAATGGAAATAAAAAAAACAAAATAAATTTTGTTGATGGCCGTCCAAATGGGTTAACGTCAATGTATTCATCTAATGGTATTCTCATGGAAAAAGGCACTTGGAAAAACAATAGGTGGGTCGGAGAATATAGTTTGTATAACGAATGTAATGGGAATTTAAAACAACAATTTCAATTCAATGACAAAGGCCAACGTGATGGTTTGCAAAAGTTTTTCTATGCAAATGGAAAAATAATGATTGAAGGGCATTTTAAAAATGGCAAAGAAGATGGAATTTTTAATCATTATGATGGAACTGGAAATATAATTGGAACAGTATACTACATTGAAGGTGTCGAAACAAATCAATCTATGCTTGCTAACAAAGATTTTATTAAAAGAATAGAAAAAATTACAGACTCGATTGAAAAGATTAACTGCAATATTTGGACTTCTAGTAATAAGGACTTGAAAACCCTAGATGGTTATAATACAACTTATAATAGCAACAAACAAATAACCAAGGAAGGTGTATTTTCCAAAAATAGATTAATGGAAGGGAAAGCATATATATACGACAATAATGGTGTTCTAGAGAAAATTGCTATATACAAAAACGGGGGATTTGTAGAGTATGAATTTGATTCCAAAATCTCTAAGGAAGAAAAAGAACAAAAAGAATTAGTCAATCAATTAAAAAGTATAAACGAACAACTAAATTCTATTAAAGGATTGTATGAAGAAAAGCAAAAAGAAGTTGAACAAAAAAACAACCAATTGCTTGAACAAACTCTAGAAAATCAGGTACTCGCTAAAGATAAAAAAATAAAAGAATTATTAATAGCTCAACAAAACAACACACTAAAAGAAAAGGAATCTGAAGCGTTAAAAAAAGAGTATTTTATTGCTACCTTAAACAAAGACAAAAAAATTAAAGAAATAGAACTTGCAAATCAAAAATCAGAAAATTCCAGAAAAAAACAAGAACTAGCAATTATTCAGAAGCAAAGGAAATTTCAGGAAACTGAAATTAAACAACAAAAATTTATTCAAAAATTAATGATTGCAGGTTCGGGATTACTTGTTGTGTTTTTGATATTTGTCTTCTTTAGTTTAAATAAATCGCGAAAAGCAAATAAACTCATTGCAGCCCAAAAAGCAGAAGTAGAAAAGCAAAAAGAAATTTCAGATTCACAGAAACACTTGATTGAAGAAAAACAAACGGAAATTATAGAAAGTATAACATACGCTAAACGTTTACAAGAAGCTATTCTTCCTCCTCAGGCCTTTATAAATTCTTTTATCCCAACCAACTTTGTTTTGTACAAACCAAAGGACATAGTTGCCGGCGATTTTTATTGGGCAGAAAACATTGGAGATTTATTCTTTATTGCAGCTGCTGATAGCACGGGGCATGGTGTTCCTGGTGCAATGGTTTCGGTAGTTTGTAGTAATGCACTTAACCGTTCGGTAAAGGAATTTAATTTAACTGAAACAGGAAAAATATTAGACAAAACAAAAGAACTAGTTGTAGAAACTTTTGAAAAAAGCACTAGCGAAGTAAAAGATGGAATGGATATTTCACTTTTATGTATTGATACTAAAAACAAAAAAGTATTTTGGAGCGGGGCAAATAATCCATTATGGTACGCTTCGAGCCTGCCTAGTCGGGAGACAGGTGCCTCAGCGTCCCAATTCTCTAAAAAAATAATTGGCAAGGAAGAAATGCTAGCTGAGGCTCTCGAAGCCAGCATGTTTGAAATAAAGGCTGATAAGCAGCCGATAGGAAAAACAGATAAAGTAAATCCATTTACAACTCACGAAATAGAGTATAAAGAAAATACAACTTTTTACCTGTTCACCGATGGATTTGCCGATCAATTTGGCGGGCCAAACGGAAAGAAATTTAAATACAAACCTTTTGCTGAAATATTGGTTCAAAATGTAAATAAAAATCCAAGCGAACAATCAGCTATATTAGCTGAAAAATTTGAAGCTTGGAAAGGTGAATTAGAGCAAGTGGATGATGTTTGTATCATTGGTGTAAAAATATAAAAAATACAAAGTTCACCCTGAGCTGAAGTTTATGCTGAGCTTGACGAAGTGAAGGGTGTAATTGGAATTAGAATATAAATGTCTTTTAAATCAACCATAAAATCCCTTTTACTTGCTACATTTCCGAATGTTGTTAAGAATAGAATTTTTAAAGAACAAGCTCAATTTAGCTGGGAAACATTAGATGAAATTAACAACGAGCCTGAAGTGCTTGTTGTAGAAGAGATTTTAACCAAACATGTTGACTTTACTTTTTTAGATGTAGGTTGCAACAAAGGTGAATACACGTATGCAGCATCCAAATTTATAGAGCCATACAATATCTTTAGTTTTGAACCTAATCCAAAACTAAATTATACGCTTAATAAAATTTTTAGTGAAGTAAACGTATTGCCTTATGCATTAAGCAATGAGGAAACAAAGGCCAAATTTAAAGTGCCTAGTTTAAATGGACATGAAGATGATTCATTGGGTTCTTTGAATACTGAAAGTAAAGAAGTAAATGAAACTTCTGCTGATGTTTTTGAAGTGCAATGCAAACGTTTGGATGATGTAGTTGCTTCTTATAAAATAAACCGCGTTGATTTTATTAAAATTGATGTAGAAGGATTTGAATTAGCTGTTTTAGAAGGTGCTCAACATACTATTGATCAACATTCTCCGTTATTGCTTATAGAAATCGAAAAAAAACATCATAAAGAGCACAGCGTTTTGGAAATCATCAACTCTATTAATACCAAACATCACAACAAATACAAGGTGTTTTATTTCGACATTTCCAGGTATAAACTTAAAGAAGTTGCCTCAGAACCCTCTCAAAATCAAGCAGATTGGGGCACAAGGAAATATGTAAATAATTTTCTTTTTATTCCGATAAAAAATGTAATTTTAAATGAAATTGAAGAGTTAAACATTAAATTAGATAGAATCTTTGCAAGCAAAAAAAATTAAAAAAGCTGCTGTATACTTTTCTGCCGGCATTGGCGATGCAATGCTCTTGACGCCACTCGTTAAAGAATTAAAAGCAGATGGATACCATGTAACTGGAATTTTCACTTCCAAGTTTTTAGTTCATGGCTTATTTGAAACCATTGAATTATTAGATGACAAAATGATTATTCTTTCTAAACCAAAGATGGTTTGGTTTATTGGTCGTTATGCGTTTACGCCTTTCGATATTTCTTTTGTAAACTATTTTGCTGCTGGAAAAGGAAATTTAGTTGCTGCTTCACAAACTTCAAAAAAGGTAATCACTAATAAAAAAGTGAAATTTACATACGAAATACCTGAAAACATTAAATTTATTGAGCCCGAAACAAACTTGCATGATGCTGAACAAAACCTGCATCTTTATAAAAAAGCGGGGCATGTTACAGAAGGCGATTTCCATTTAAACATAAAAAAAGAAGATGTAAGTAAATTTAATTTACCAAAATCGTACATCGCTCTGCAAGCAGGTGCTGGAAATAATGAAACACCTTTTAAAATTTGGGATGTAAAAAATTGGAAAGAACTAATTACACTTTTAGCTAAAGAACACCCTGATAAACACATTGTACTTTTAGGCGACAATACAGAAATTGAGATTAATAAAAAGTTAGAAGGGAAAAATGTTCTTAATCTAACAGGTAAAACAAGTTTAAAAGAACTGCTTTCAGTAATACAAAATGCATGTTGTTTTATTGGTGGAGATAGCGGATTAATGCATACAGCAGTTGCCTTAAACAAACCTACTTTTACTATTTGGGGCGCTTCTAACGAAAAGTTGTATTCATACAATGGATTTAATCCAATTCGCCATCAAATAGTTTTTAATACAAATATTAAATGTCGCCCTTGCAGCGCTTGGATTAACGCAAACAAAACACGCGTTAAAAACCCTAGTACTTGCCCCGATTTTATTTGCTTACAAGAGCTAAGCAGTAAAATTGTGTATCAACATTTACAACTATTTTTGACGCACCACTCCTAAATAATGCTGAATAAAATAATACAGACTATATTTTCGAAAGGTATTATTTCTATTATCAATTTTTTAATTGTAATACTTACTGCAAAATTTACTGGCTCTGAAGGCCGTGGACAAATGAGTTTAATGTATTTAAACGTTACACTTATTTTAATGCTTAACGATCTAATTGGCGGAAGTGCATTAGTATACTTAATCCCAAAATTAAAAGCTAGGCGTTTGGTGCTTCCCTCCTATTCCATTGCAATTATTAGTGGTTTGCTACTGCCCTTCATTTTCAATCTGTATTTAGGATATGACTTTAAAGATTATTTATGGTTTACATTTTTATCACTTACACTCAACTTAAGTAGCGTAAGCAACATGTTTTTAAATGGGCTCGAAAAAATAAAACACAATAACATTGCAAATATTTTACAAACCCTTACTCTCTTCCTCGTTTTATTATTTATGCTTTTTGAGAAAGACCAAAAAAACGCACAAACCTATTATTTGGCTTTACTTGTAGGCTATAGCATTAATTTTATTTACAGTTTTTTCCAATTAAGAAAAGATATTTTTCCAATTGAAAAGGCAAATTTCTTTTCCATCTGCAAAGAGATATTAAGTTATGGTTTTATTGTGCAGGCTGGGAACGCCATCCAATTATTAAACTATCGTTTATCTTATTATTTGCTCGATCATTTTTTTCCAACGCAAGGCAAACAATACGTTGGAGTATTTTCAACTGGTTCATCAGTAGCAGAAGCTGTTTGGGTTATTATGAACGGGATTTCAATGGTGCAATACGCAACATTGGCCAATAACGATAACAAACAATTTGCAATCAGTTACTCCATTAAACTTTCTAAAATTTGTTTCATCTTAACAACATTTGCAGTGCTTATTTTACTGCTTATGCCCAATTCTGTTTTTATTTATTTGTTTGGGCAAGATTTTTCAGAAATGCGAAATGTAATTATGTTGATTAGTCCTGGAATTGTATTAATGGGCTTCACAGGCATTTACTCACATTACTTTGCTGGCATTGGAATGATGAAAATAAGTACACAAGCATCTTTACTTGCATTTGCAGTAACTGCCATTTGCGGAATCATCTTTATTCCTAAATTCGGAATAGAAGGTGCTGCTTATACATCTTGTTTATCTTATATTATTTCATCGCTTTATTTAATTGTATCTTTCAAAATAAAAACAAGAGCAAGTATTAAAGAACAATTTTTCACTTTCAATAATATTTTAAAACTGAACAAATAAATGTGTGGCATTGCGGGCATAGTTACTAATGGTAAATCAAATTTTGATTTGCGTTCGGCTATACTAAGCATGAGCAAAACCATTAAACACCGTGGTCCAGACGATGAAGGATTTGTTTTATTTAATCAAAATGAATTTCAAGTTTGTGTATCCGATGAAACACAGGAAGAAGTGAAAAATTCTAGATTACCATTTTGTTCATCTGTAAACATTAATAACAGCGGGGCAAATTACAACATAGCATTAGCACATCGCAGACTATCTATTATTGATATAACCGCAAGCGGACATCAACCCATGTGCAAGTTTGATGAGCAATATTGGATTACATTTAATGGAGAGATATACAACTACATTGAGATACGCGAAACTTTAATTACAAAAGGACATTCATTCATTACAACTTCTGATACTGAGGTAATACTTGCAGCATATAAAGAATGGGGCAAACAATGTGTGAATCAGTTTAACGGCATGTGGTCCTTTGTTATACATGATAGAACAAACAACACTTTATTTGCATCGCGTGATCGCTTTGGTGTTAAGCCTTTCTATTATTATCATCAAGATGGTGTGTTTTGTTTTGCATCCGAACAAAAAGCAATTGCCCAGCTTCCATTTTACAAAAAAGAAATAAACCCAAAAGCTGTTTACGATTTCTTTGCTAAAAACGAAGAAGAATATGAGACGGAAGGTTTCTTTAAAAACATTATCGAATTATTCCCTTCTACTAATTTACTTTACGATTTAAACAGCGGGGCATTAACAACAGAAACATATTACAATCTAAAAGTAAATTCTGCTTTCGAAGAATTTAATGAAGCGAAGTACAAACAACACATTGAAAAAACAACATCTTTATTTAATGATGCTATTCGTTTACGTTTACGTTCGGATGTTGCAGTTGGCTCATGTTTAAGCGGAGGTATTGATAGCAGTGCCATTACAGGCACAATGAATAAACTTAATACAAACAAAGAGCCTATTCATTTATTTACTGCAACATTTCCAAATGAAAGTATAGATGAAAGCAAGTGGGCAAAAGAAGTTGTTGATGCTACTAATTCTGCTTGGCATACTTGCACTCCAACAAGTGAAGGTTTGTTTACCGAATTAAAAAATTTAGTTTACAGTCAGGATATTCCATTATGGAGCACTAGTACTTATGCGCAATTTAAAGTAATGGAATTAAGCAGAAAGCACGGAGTAAAAGTTGTTTTAGACGGGCAAGGTGGAGACGAGTTATTTGCAGGCTACCTACCCTATTTTGCAAATTACTGGAATGAACTAGCTGCAAACCTAGGTTACAAAGCCGCTATAGCCGAATTAAAAAAACGTGGCGAACTTTCTGAAACAGCTAAACACTGGATTAAAGAAAATGCAAAAAAGAAAAATTCAGGTTTACTGCATCAATTAAAAAAACTCAAATCAAACCCAGAAGCTTATCTTTCTAAAAACATAGCGGGGCAATTTGAATCCAAAAACAAAACCAATAATTTCAACACTTTAAATGAGGCCTTACAAGCTGAATTTGTAAATTCAAGATTAAAATTATACTTAAAATGTGAAGACCGTTGCGGCATGTGGCATTCGGTAGAATCAAGAACTCCGTTTGCAGACGATATTCATTTAATAGAAAATACATTTTCAATTGCAGGTTCGTATAAGATGCATAATGGAATTACTAAATCATTATTGAGAGAAGCGGTTAAGGAAAATATCCCTGCAAACATTTACAACAGAAAAGATAAAATGGGTTATGTAACCCCAAACAATAAATGGTTACAAAGTAATAAAGCTAAAGTTTTAGAACTACTTGAAGGCTTAAACGATGATTTTATTTATAAAAACAAAATCATTAAAAACCTTGATAAGCTTACAGAAGGAAGTGGTGAAAAAACAGTTTTATTTAAAGCTTTAACCTATGCAGTTTGGAAAGATGTTTTCCAAATGAAATAATTATTTCAATCCTTCAAATTCCATTAAACATTTGCGCCAATTTTCTGGAATTTCAATGGTTTCTTTTAATTCATAATTATAACACACTAAAGTTCCAATAGCAAAAGCAACTAGTGTTTCTCCAGTTTTATCAACCCTAGCCAAGGTGTTATGAATTTCGAAACTTTTGTTTCCCAATTGCACAACCGAAGAATAGCATTTAATTTTATCTCTAAGAAAAATGGGGAAACGATATTCCAAAATATTTTTCGCCAATATCATTCCGGTTTGATTCCAATTAACACGCTCGCCAAGCACTTGGTCGAAATATGCTACACGTGCCATTTCGTAATACGAAGCAAAAACAGCGTTATTTACATGCCCAAAGGCATCTATATCAACAAAACGAATTTGTATTGGTATCTGGTGTTTAAACTGAGAATAATCCATGCACAAAAATACAAATTATACCGATGTGATTCATGTAATTGCCCAATTGCATTGGACAAAACATTCATACAATCGGCATATATCACTGTAAGATTCGAATTTTGCTAGCACAAAACCCGAATCACATTGATATTATAAATTATGTGAAGCGAAGAACAAATCGCTCAATTTATGTGTATCTTTGCCATAGTTCTTTGAGACCTATATCTCAATCAATTTTGGGCCCGCCCGGTTTTGACAGCGAGAGCAGTAGGAGTGTAAGCATGTAGTGTATTGTGAATGGAGCACTTTAAATCTAAATCTCAAAATTTTATCTGGCGAAGAGAATTCTTACGCTATGGCTGCTTAGTCCAAGACTAACCAACCTTTGCAACCCCTGTAGCGTCTTTGCTTAGCGACAGGAATTTTGCATCATAAATTAGCAAATTGTTTTAGTGATGATGTTATCTAAAACAATATTAGCATCTAAGTCTGTTTTTGGTTTAAGTAAATGCCTGAAACAGATCGAAAACTAAATTTACTTTAAACATGTAGAAAGCATTTTTATTCCTTGTTTGGACGAGAGTTCGAATCTCTCCGGGTCCACGAAATAAAAAACCCTTGAAAGTATTGTCTTTCAAGGGTTTTTTATTAATAACACTTTTCATTTTGAAGAAAGAAAAAACATTCGGAATAACACCGACAAATTACTAATACATAAGAGGTTGTTCTTTCAAACAACCTCTTTAATTTACTTCTTCCCCTTTTGCTGATTAGGGTTTTGTTGTTTACCCTTGTTACCTTGATTTTTATCATAGGTTGTGTTAGTGCCGGGCGTTCCTTTGTTCGGATTTTTAATGTCGGCGTTGTGATTTGATTTTTTGCTCATTGCGTTTTATTTTAAAATTATGAAGCAAATGTATAACACTTACAAATCGAATTTCTTCACTTTGTAACGTCCTGCTTATTTATGTAACGGTTAATCTCCTCAATTTTTTTAATGTTGGTTGAAACATCCTTATGATTTTTTGTCAAACGATTAATTTCCATCAAACGTTCGTGATAAAGATCAGAATCAAAAGTTTTATCAGTTTTAATGTTTTTGAGTGCTGCTGGAAACCCATCAGGAGCAAGTGAATTTAACACAAAAGTCTTACTCTCACTCAAGTTATAATGGTATATACTTATAGCTTCTGATCTATTGGCCTTTAATAAATGATGTCCACTTCTTTGCAATTTAGCAAGAAGTTTATCAAAGTTCAGCTCTTGGTCGTTTGTTTCTATTTTATTTTGTGGCAAGCCTCCCTCCACTGGAATAATTGCTTCTTTTAAATAAATCATCTTACTTCGACTATTACTTTTAATAAGAAGTATATTCATTAAACCTACTTTGAAATCCTGTCCCTTTCCTGCCTTTGTTGCATGAATAGGAATTGGATTAGGATTAATAAGATAATCAGCTGCTGCTGTAGTATAAATGGCTTCATGAAATGCAAGCATAACATCATTCAATGCTCGTTTAGCAAGCAAAGGCTGCATCTTCAATTTCATTTCAAGGTTTTCTTTTTTAAGTATAAAAAGTTCCTTCAAAAATTCGCCCGACTCAAGTTGTTTAATGTGCTCCTCTAACTCATTAATTCTACGCTTTTGACTCGCTATTTTAACATTCGCTATCTTTAGCTTGGCTTCTACTAATTCTATACTCTTCTTATTCGCCATTTACATATTTGAATTATCGTATTTATCAAATTAGAAAAATTAAATCCTGATAATTTTTTAGATCTATTTATATAAATCGATGTATTTTTTGAATGAATATAATTTACTTCTTTTACCTCCTGTAAGTTCATTTAGTATTCCAAGTTTTTCAAAATCTGCAATTAATTTATATGAAGATGCTGATGAAAGAGAAACAATATTTGTAACCATTGATGCATCCAACATTGGATGCTTGTATAGGAAATTCAACAATAGCTGCGCTTTTCCAGCTCTTGAACCTAATGATTGAATTTTTAATTCTGTTTCCTTTTGCAGTTTAAGAATATTATCAAATGTTTTTATTCCATTTTGCGCTGTTTCAACTACGCCTGCAAGAAAAAACCTGAACCATTGAAGTATATCGTTTTTTTCTCGCACTCTAGTAAGATTATCATAGTATAGAGTTCTATTCCTCTCAAAAAAATCAGAGAGATATAAAACAGGTTGTTTTAATATCCCGTTGCTAACTAAATAAAGTGTAATCATTAAACGCCCTACCCTACCATTTCCATCTAAGAAGGGATGAATTGTTTCAAATTGATAATGCACAAGTGCAATCTTTAAAAGTTCTGGAAATGGATGCGCTGTATTGTGAACAAACTTTTCTAAATCGCTCATGTATTCATTAACTGAATTATGTACAGGCGGAATAAATCCCGCATCGTTTATTGTTGCTCCACCAATCCAATTTTGAGATTGCCTAAACTCTCCAGGCAGCTTATGTTTCCCTCTAACTCCTCTTAAAAGTGTTTTATGAGATTCTTTTATTAAGCGCGTTGAAAACGGAATTGATTGCAAGCTTTTATTAGCTTGTTTCATTGCAGCAATATAATTTTGTACTTCTTCCCAATCATCTTGTTTATTTAAAGGAACATTTTCTTTTTCCAATAATGCTTCCTCCATGTTGGTTTGCGTTCCTTCAATTTTCGTACTTTGGGTTGCTTCCTTTAATACATGCATGCTTATAAATAAGTCTATGTTTGGAATGTATTCAGAATACATATCCAAGCGCCCAAGTTCTCTATCGGCTTGACCCAGTAATTTTAATATTTCCATATCATCCAAAATCCATTCTTTATTAATGAAGGTGGGCTGGAAACTTTTATATGTACCTTGGTTTATATAAGTTCCTGATTTAAAGGATTTCATGTTTCACTATTTTTAATATCTAAAATAAAGGTAAGCCTTATTTTAGATATATGCAAAAAACTAAAATAAGAGCACTTCTTATTTTAGTTTTATAGAATGAAGAACTTAATTAGCTGATTTGAAGGACAATTGAGTCTTTACGCCACCTCTTGACGTTATTGCATTATAACTTTACTTCATTATAATTATATAATGGAAGGAAATCGTTATTAATCTCATTGGCACTGGATACGATATAAACATCGGACCTATTCCCAATGATCTAATAAAAAATATCTTTAAGAACAGGGGGCAAAACTAAACCAGAAAGTTATTATCAATTATTTGATCATGATTTTTACAGGCTAAACAAACGGGCGAACTCATTAACAGCTTTAGCATTATTACTACCGAGGCCAACCCTTTAATGGCCAAAATACACAACAACAAATTGCGCATGCCATTTATAGTGCCTCCCCAAAAAGAAGAACAATGGTTAAACAATACTATAAAGGAAGAAGAACTAAAACAATTAATGCTGCCTTTTGATGAAAACGAAATGCAAGCCTATACCATAAGCAAACGCATTACCAGCCGCTTAGATAACCCCAATGCAGAAGAAACGATTTTGCCTTTTAGTTATCCTGAATTGGAGATGTATGATGCGTTTGAGTGAAGACGATAGATAACGATAGCATATTTATCTAACTATTAGATAATTTCATTTTTGTTTTTTTGAATAGAGATTTTTAGCAACTCTCACCAAATCTAATTCTATGCTTTTCTAAATAGTCAAAATTATAATTACTTAAACTTTGTATTTTTTCATTACCTGTAACTCCAATCTTTTGAAATGCTTGAGTTTCGATGGAATCTGAAAGGATTATTTTACCGCTATTTTCAAATGTAATGAGATGCTTATCAAATAAAGCATCGTAGGTTGGGGAAAGCAAAATGCCGTTATGCACATCTAATCTTTCGTTATCGTTAGAATCTGCCCAAGGAACAATGTGTGAAGCAATTAACACATTTAGTTTATCAAAACCAGTAACGGCACACTTGTATTCCCATCTATGAATAATTCTTTTTCGGTAAGCCCCTTGGCCTACCCTAGAAGTTACTAAGCCTTTGCGCTCTGTTTCATTAGGTAACTTAATTTCATATTCTACTAAAGGGTCGGTAGCCAAAGATGGGGTATCGAATAAACTTGGTTGAACGGGAACAAATGCACCTTTTCGTTTAAAGAAAAATTTAATTCCTAATCGAGTTGCTCCAGAAGTATCATGTGTTTCAAAATAATCAGCATCAAAAAATTCCACTTCACTAATAAATCTAACCAATCCTTTTCCTTCGCTTTCGAATAAAAACACTCTTTTACCATTTAGTAAGTGATCCCTTAGGGCTAAATTACCTTTAGTAAATTTCATATCACCTGATTGCCCTTCACCTGTGTAGGAAAATACATTTGGATTATCCCAACCATCTTTGTAACCATGTTGATGCCCAGATTTACCGGAGAAGATAAAAACATACGGATAATAGGAAGAAGGACAAATTCCACTTTGCCAATTACCTCCGTATAAAGCATGAATATCTGCTCTACGGTTATAAATTTGGTTTGGTATGAATGGTAGTTTTTCCAATTTTATCTTTCTATATCTATATTAAATATAGGGAAATAAGTTCCAACTAAAAAATCCTCGAGGTAAAATCGGTTAACACAATTTTCAATTCCATCCAATTCAATATATGTTACAGTGATATTATCGAACATCTGTTCTCTTGCATCATTACATTCTAATATTCGCTCAATTCCTGTACGCAATTGACTTTCTGTATTTGGTTTTTTGCCTGTATTATAAGGTAAGTTGCCCCAAATATTTTTCGTGTCTGGTTTTACATGTTTCCCAATTCTTTGATTTAGATTGGTTGATTTACCCACATACAAACATAATTTACTATTTGTGGTCGCCATTTCAATCCAGGTATTGCTAAATTGCACGACAACAAGTTCACTTTCTGACCTAGTTCCTTTTAAAAGATGTTTATGTTTCGAAATATTTTTAGTTAATAAGTCGGATTTTAAATCCCACCAAAAAACATACAAACCTCCCTTTTTCGGTAGTTTTGAAGATTTTACTTTATAAATTGTGCTTAATGAAACATGCTTTGCTTTCTTTAGCCGACTTAACTGTGAATTTAACTCTTCTTTTGTTGCTAGTGAAACAGGCTTAGTAATCATAGTATAGTATATTGTATTTAATTAATAATACTCTTTTATATAACTATAAGCCTTCTCAAACAATTCTTCTTCTTTATGCAACTGATATTTTAGAAGTGTTTTGCGTAATGATTTTTGCACTTCTCTTTCGCCACTTACTGTGCTTTGCCAACCTGGAAAGCGAACAATTTTTACGATGTCTTCTATATCATTTACTATACGCTCAACTACAGCTGGTGTTTTATCGGTTTTTAATTCTAAAAACAATTCGGTTAATGCTGCTTTACCAGATTTGCGTTCTTCGGGTGTTACAACATCTCTTTCTGCTTGCAATGTATCTCGTGCAATTTGACACAACTCTTTAATAAACTCTATACTACTTATTAAACCTTGCTCTGCCTTTTGTCTTATGGTTTCTAAGCGCTCACTTAATTTTATAAAACTTGGGTTGCCCGGATGACCTTGCAACCTACCTCTTAATATTTTTATGACTTTTGCTGTTTTTCTTGGATCATTTTTCAGCATCAACTCATCTATCACTTCTGCATCCAACACCATTTCTTCCATATCATCATGTATTCCTTCTACATGAATGTGTTCATGAATTAATGCTGTTGTTTGCGCTCCTAAAGCATGCCATAACAAACGGCCATGGTCATCTGTAGATGGACGCACTGAAGTGTACACCTGACTTAACCATTTGTAATCCTTTGCGAATTGATTTAAAATAGAATCGGGGCTTAATGATTCCCACACTTTTGAAAGTGCTACATAATCCTTAGCAAAGGCATCGCGCTTTTCGTTTGTGTTTATGCAATCCTGCGCTTTGCTTAATCCTTCAAAACCATCTATACTTCTATCTACACCATTAAAATGATGAAGGGTATTTTGCATAAGCTCTGGTAAGCGATTTCGCAACTCTTGTAAATTGGTTACTACTTCTTTTACGCTTTCTTCATCAAATGCTAATGCCTGTGCAGTATCATCAAACACACCAAAATAATCTACAATACGGCCAAATGTTTTATTTGGAAACAACCTATTGGTACGACAAATGGCTTGTAATAAGGTATGGTCTTTTAACGACTTATCTAAATACATAGTTTGTAAAATAGGCGCATCAAAACCTGTAAGCAATTTACCTGTAACAATTACAAATTTAAGAGTCGATTTTTCATCGTTAAATGCTTCAATTACCTTTTCTTGTTTATTCTTATCTAAACTCCACTTTTGTTTAAACTCAAAATCATCATTTGCATTGGTAGAAATTACAACCGCACTTGCCTCTGCTCCTATCAACCTATCAAGCTCCTCTTTGTATTGTATGCAAGCAAATCGATCGGGGGTAACTATCATTGCTTTAAATCCATTGGGCTCCACATGCGCATGATAATGTTTTATAATATCTTCGGCAATGGTTTTAATACGCTCGGGCGATTTTAAAAACACAGCCATCTTAGCTGCCTTCTGGCTTAATACTGCTTTATCTGTTTCCGATAAATTATTTGCCATTTCGGTAAAGGCAATATCCATATTTTCCTTGTCAATATGCACATTAGGTAAGCGAGGCTCAAAATGTAAAGGCAAGGTTTGTTGGTCTCTAATACTATCTTGGAAAGTATAACGACTTAAATATCCACCATCATCTTCTTCTGAACCAAATGCCCAAAATGTATTTTTATCGGCCTTGTTAACTGGTGTACCTGTTAAACCAAATAAAAACGCATTAGGTAAGGCTGCACGCATTTTGCGACCTAAATCACCTTCTTGTGTACGATGCGCCTCATCCACCATCATAATAATATTATCGCGCTTGTTCATATCAGCATAAGCATCTTTAAACTTATGCACCATGGTGATGATGATTTTGCGTGTATCTTTTTCTAATAAATCATGTAGCTCTTTTATGCTATCTGCATTTACCAAGTTAGGTACATCGGCTGCATTAAAGGTGCCTGATATTTGTGTATCTAAATCAACCCTATCAACTACAATAATAACAGTTGGGCTTTTTAATAATGGCAACCTGCGCAGTTTTTGTGCTGCAAATACCATTAACAAGGATTTACCCGAACCTTGAAAATGCCATATTAGTCCTTTTTTTACTCGCCCTTCAACAACACGATTTACTAAGGCATTTGCACCTTCGTATTGTTGGTAGCGGCACACCACTTTAATTTTTCGTTTTTTTGAGTTGGTTGGGTAAATTGTAAAGTTTTGTAAAACATCTAATAATGTTTTTGGATGTAGTAATGAACTCATTTGTTTACCTACATCTTGTAAATTGGCAAATTGTGCTAACTCATTTTTATCTTCCTCTAAACGCCAAGGGCACCAAAACTCTAGAGGAGTGCGCACAGCACCATAACAAAGTGTTTTACCTTCGGTTGCAAAACTAAAAATGGTAGGCACGAATAATGACGGCACTGCGTTTTCATAGACATCGTGTATTTCGTAAGCACCATCAACCCATGATACAGCAGGGCGAACAGGTGTTTTTGCTTCGCCTACCACAACTGGAATACCATTAATGAATAAAATAATATCTGGTATCTTAGTTTCTCGGGTTCTTATTTTAAATTGGTTGGTTAACCAATAACTATTGTTTATGGGTGAATTAAAATCTATTAAATGCACTTCTACATGCGCGCCATCTTTACCAAAGGGCATCGTCATTTCGCCTTTTAGCCACTTGGCAAACTCCTCGTTAGCACGCACTAAACCCATATTACCAACACTTAGTAATATTGCACGTAGTTTATGAATTACTTCATCGGCCTTATCGGGCGATGCCGCAATAGTTGGGTTAAGGGCAATTAATTTAGTACGCAGCTCGCTCTCAACAAACACCTCGGTTATTTCGCGCTTTAAAGCATCGGGTGCTTTATACTCCCAGCTTAATGTGTGGTAATGGACCAGCGGCTCGGCGCTATTGCTGTTTAAATTAACCCCAGTTAATTGTTGAACAATAAAATGTTCCACACTATTTAATTCGTTAAACGCCATTAGATTTTTACAATTGAGTTAAAAGCTGTTGTTATAATTTTTTGAATTTTCGAGTCGCAGAAAGGAACTACTATAGATTTAAAATTTTTTCTATTTGCTACAATAAATTTTCTTAATAATGTATGAGACTTTTCCTCTTGCTTACTAAAAAAAATAATTGTCTCAATTTGTTCAACAATTTTATCTCTAAGTTCATCCTCACTTAGTTTTCCATTTCCAAAATTTAAAATATGACAATGTAATGAGCCAACAAATTCATCTATAACATTCACTTTCCTATCTATTCTTAACTCTTGGCGATTTAATAAACAAATATTGATTGTTTCATTGCCTCTTCCTTCTTTATCTTTGCCAACTAATCTTATGCCTTCCATTTTAGGATCTATCTTAAAATCGAAAAAATCTTCAGGAATATCAATTTCTGGATGTAACAAGTTTGGTTTCTCGTCAATTAGCGGACTATTCTGAGCCTTATTGGCGTTAAGATCTAAATCTTTTTTGCCTTTGAAAAAGGTGGGAGCTTTTACACGTTTGCCTTTAATTGTAAATTTAGTGAGTTTCGCACCGTCTCGATTACATTTTACGCAGGAAGGAATAAGATTTGTCCACTCATAACATAACCAATAGTAGCCATCGTGAGCCTCATTATGTATACTTTTCTTTGGCCTATAATGCTCAATGTCCGCTTTGCAAATTCTTTCGCAATACGCGCATTTGTTTTTGTAGCTAAGAACCAATTTATCTTCAACCCTAGATCTTTTTTCATCTGGTGTCTCATAAGAGTCTCTATAAATAGTATCCGAAATAGCTTCTTTATTCTTAGTTTTTGCGATTTCCAATAAAGCTAAATAAGTATCATTACTCTTTAGTTTATCGGTTTTGTCAGCTTCTTTTTTTATTACAAATCTCATTTTCTTCTTTCAGCAAAAAGTTTGATTAATTTTGATTCTACTTCATCGTTTATGAAAGCGTCTATTTTGCTTTTGACTTTGTCATTAAATTCCAGTTCAGAAAATGTTTGTTCGGTTCGAAGAATGCGATCGGCTTCATGATATTCGCTTATAATTTCATCTAAGCCAAAAATTGGTGAAGTTAAAATTGTATTTGGAAGCAAATCAGTTAGGTAAAGTTTATTTTCCAATCTTTCAGCTGTGATTCCCAGGTTCTTACTTCTGCTAATTCTTAAAATAGCTGTGTTTTTTGATGCTCCAAGTAAAGGTATTGGGCTATGTGTTGTAATAACAAATTGAAGTTTTGGAAAGGTTTTTCCAAGCTCCGAAATAATTCTCTTTTGAAATACAGGATGTAAGTGGATATCAATTTCATCAATAAGCACAACACCTTCAAAATTTGCAGGATCAACTACATCTGGCTGTTGCTCATACATTCTTATCATCAAATCTCCAAGTAGTGATAAAGTGCTTCTTAATCCCGTTGAAAGTTTCTCAAATGAAACTGATGTAATAACATTTCCAGCTTCATCTGTTTCTTCATATCGAACGCCACTCTCTTCGATTTTTACACGAAATTTCAAATCGAAAAAATCCATCAAAATTTCCTCAATAAATTTAATACGCTTTGAAATATATTTGTTATGCTTAGGTTGTTGCCTCCAATGTTTTAAATGAGTATGTATATCCAAAAGAAAGCTATCCTGCTCTCTCAACGAATCTAGTATATTTGATTTATTAAAGGCTTTTCTTAATTCCGTTAATGATAATCCTGAATTAGCTGTTTGCAATCTTACAGGTCCATATGCAGCTAGCGCCTTAACAATTGGTTTAAAGCGACTTGAAATCCCACTATTTTCAACTCTAACGTGTGAATGTGGTTGACCGTAACTATCATAGAACTCAATAGTAACATCAAATTTCTTTTTCCTGTTGACTTCGTCATCGTGAAGTTCCTTTTGAGCTAATGCAATTCCTAGTGCTTTCATTACAGAAGATTTTCCTGTGCCATTTAGTCCTGTTAAAAAAACAAACTGGTTAGCTACCGGAATTTCTTGACTGTTCAATTCCTCTATAGGTCCATAACCCTTTATAATAAACGACTTTAGTCTTACTGGCTTCTCGAACTTGTTAAATGCTCTTGTTTTCTTTAAGTTCAATATAACGTCTAATGTTTCATCAAACTCAGCCTGTTCAATAAAATCAATTGATTCATCAGTCTTTTTAAAAAAGTTTCGACCTTCTTTTTTTAATATTTTATCTATTACCTCTTTATCACCACCAGGTGTAATAAATTCGCGCAGAGTATATATATAATTAAATTCGCTAGCGGGATTATACTCTTTGTAATACTTAGGTCCATTACCCTCTAACCCCAGTGGTTTAACTAGGAATTTATTAACGAATTCCCGCTTAGCGGCAGAATCTTGAACTGAGATTTCTAAAAGCGTCCTTCCTGTTTTGTGAATTACAAAGTAAATATTAGGAGTTTTGTTTTTCCAATCTTTTCCACTCCAAAATGAAACTGCTAAATAATCATCGTTGCCATAAAACCAATAACCATCCTCTAGTTTATTATTCCTATTAGTTTTTCTTAGGGTGAAAAATAAGTTTTCATCAATATCCTTATTGTGGTCCAATAAAATACTAAAAACTTCATCGTTTATTTCTAATATATCAAGCATCTTTTAAAATATTTGATTAATTAATTGCTTTTGAATTTGTTTTGTCCTCGAAACAATAAATTCTATTTTTCTTTTTTCAATTTCTATTTTATCTAACGTATTGGCCAATTTTTTTTGGTCAGCCTCGTTTGGAAATGGAATTAATATTCTTTTAAGGTGATATGGTCCGAAATTAGGTTGAGCCCCTCCTTCAATAAGTCTATCAATTTGAGTTTTAAAATTCTTAGATTTTAGGAATAAATTAAGATATTCATAACAAGTTCCTTTTAGCACCTTAAAACGAATAACGCTTGTATTCATTAGTAAAGGTAAATCTTGTTTTCTAACAACTGCATGCTTACAATAAGAGTTGCCAGAACTAGCTACGACGATATCACCTTCATCACACTCAAAATGTTTGTATTTACTGCTATACTCATTCCAGTCTATATATCTATCAGTAGATTCTAAATCAAGTATGCCATCTTTTAAGTTTGTAACATTAATTACTTTTATTCCATTGTTTGTAAATTGCCAATTCCTTAAACCTGGGCCTTCCTGAAACCAAGCAGCTTTTTCTAATGGAATAGTATTATATCCATTATAATCAAAATCAAATATTTCTTTTTCTCTAGTAGAAACAACTATTAAGATTTTACTTAGGAGTTTAAGTTGGCATTCCAGAACCTCATCCCCCGCCCACAACAACTCAGCTAATTTAGCTTGTTGGTTTAATGGTGGGAGGAGGAATTCGAACTTAGCTAAATCTTGAAATTTTGTACGAGGAGATAAAGAACCTGCCGATGTTTGAACTGCGTAATCAAAAAAACGATCGGAAGAAACTAAAAAGGGAAATAGATTTTTATTAATCACTTTTTCATTAGCTTCAAAAACTAAAATATCACCAGAGCAAATGCCATCAAAATTAGCTACTGCTGCTTTTTTTAAATAGGCCCTTCGTTTACCAAATAATACATGCCCACTTAAAAATTTCTTTGTAAACGTTGTTCCCTCTGCCACATCTCCAAATCTATTAATATGCAAGTTTCCTGTTTCAATATGTTCGAGTCCAATATACTTATCAATACCATTAGATAAAGGGTCGTGTTCACTTAAATTTAAGTTTTTACACACTTCGCCAAATGCAATTTTTGTCCAACCCTTTTTATTTATCACTTTCATTTATTGTAATTCCTTTACTAAATCTTTTATAGATGCTCTTAGTTCAACTGAACTTTTATTCCATTTAATTAATAGTTTATTCAGGCTCTCTTCTTTATTTTCAATACTAGCCTTATCAACATATAATGTAATATTTAAATTTCCATTTTTATTAATTACATCTTTATTTGCCACAACTTTTGCAAATCCATCTTCATCTAGAAATGCTTTATAACATTCAAATATTTTTTGAATATGAGATTCATCTAAATAACTTATGGTTTTCTGTGTTCTAACTTCACTTACTGCATTAATAAACAATATTTTTCCTTTACGTGCTTTCGGTTTATTTGTATTGCAAATTAACAAGCAGCTTTCCATTGGGCTATTATAAAACAAATTAGGTCCTAGGCCAATAACACAATCAACCACATCGGCTTCAATCATTTTTTTACGCATCTCTGCTTCGGCATCTCTAAACAAAACGCCATGTGGCCAAAGCACCACCGAGCGTCCATTTTTTGCATCTAAACTTTTATGTATGTGTTGTTGAAAAGCATAATCAGCACATCCCTGTGATGGTGTGCCCCAAATGTTACGACCGTAAGGGTCGCTTGCCCATGCTTTTTGATCCCATGCTTTAATGCTGTATGGTGGGTTAGCTAATATTACATTAAAGGTTTTTAATTCGTCATTCTTTAATAATCCAGGGTTGCTTAATGTATTGCCCCTAACAATTTCAAATTCCTCTATACCATGCAAAAACATGTTCATTCGTGCAATGGATGATGTAATTAAATTAATTTCTTGTCCGTACAATTTTAAACTGCGGTATTCTTTACCTGCTGTTTTTAATTGCAAAGCACTGTTTAATAATAAACCTCCCGAGCCGCAAGTTGGATCATAAACGCTTTCACCCGTTTGTGGGTCGGCTATTAAGGTCATTAAACGCACAACGGTTCTATTAGTATAAAACTCTGCGGCTGTATGCCCACTATCATCAGCAAACTCTTTAATTAAATATTCGTAAGCGTTTCCTAATTGGTCCTGCTCAACATTGGCAATATCTAATTTATGCTGGCTAAAATGCTCAATTAAATTAATTAAGGCTTCATCACTTAAGCGGTCTTTATTTGTCCAATTAGCATCTCCAAAAATTCCGAATAATTGTTCAGGATTAGCTTTTTCAATATCGCGCATTGCTTTTTGCAAGGCAGCGCCTACATTTTTAGTTACTTCACGCACATCGTTCCAATGCGCGCCTTCGGGCACTTGAAAACGATGATTCTCCGCAAAGGATGCATAATCCAAATCGCCATCGCTATCCTTTAAAGCGGTTTGGTATTCTTCATCCCACACATCGCTAATGCGTTTAAAAAACAGCAAGGGAAATATGAACTGTTTATAATCTCCAGCATCAATGTGTCCGCGCAGATAGGTGGCTGCGCCCCATAAATATTTTTCTAATTGTTGTTGGGTCATTTTATGAATCTTTTATCATAGATTTAATGTAGTCTCTTCTTATATCTTCTAGTTCCTTAAAATCTTCAGTTAAATCTTTGTGTATACCATGCAAACTATTCCATAAGTCAAATAATTTAGTAATAAAATGAGTTGATGCCTCAATATCAGTCGTACCCATTGTAGCTGCTAATTTGCCAATATCATGAGGTAAATTTTCCGCCTCCGATCTAAGACTTACAAGTTTAGGCCTTACTTTAATGTAAATATGTGGATAAGTTTTTATGAACTCATCAAGTGCATCATATATAATCTTTAAATGGCTTTCAGTGTGGTGTCCAATATATTCTTGATACTCATCTCCATCTTCAAAAAAATTGACAGGCAACATATTGATTGAAAGTGTATTTAGAAATTTCGTATAGTACTTTAAGGCTTCAATCTTATCATTTATCGTTGTGTCATTATTATCTTTAGAAAATTCGAGCACTTTTTCAAATCTTTCGTAATCAAACTTCCTTAGACTCAATTCGTATTCTTTTCTTAGGTCCTGTATTTTAATTAACTCAACTTTAAGTTCATTCTTATTAGTTAGTATTGTTTCAGCGAGAGTCTTTTTTTGTAAGTCAATTTCTTTCTTCTTATAACTTAGTGTACCAATTGTAGCAATAGTAGCGCTACCTAACCCAACGAGTATTGTAGTTAAAAGCGCTAGCCATGAGCTATTCGCTTCTCCTGCACTATCCATTTTAACAACTAGTGTATCTAATAGTATATTTAGTATGCTTGTATTCATTAGTTTTTCGATCTAATATTCTTGTTTTGATTAATAGCATCTGTAATTGTATTAATTCTATCAATTCTTTCAGTATTTGGAAATAAATGTTCTAAACAGTAATCAAGTATTTCGAATGCATCTAATAAGTCTTCTTTAGTTGGCTTGTCTTTATGACTTCCAGCATTCCCAATCCATTTAATTGACATCAGTTTAGTAGCTATATCTTCATTGGTTTTCTTAAATCGAATAATTCTTTGATCTAAATTTCCTAGTTCTTCAATTTCAAAATCATTCATTATAACTTCAACACTTCTTCTAATTGCATTTGCACAAGATGAGTAGTCACTCCAAAAATGTCCAAAAGCATAATCCAACTCTCTTTCAAGTTCCTTGCTAGCAGTTTTTGGAAGTTCAAAAAAACGAATAGATGGTGTAAAAAATAATGGATGATAAACTTTATACTTAGGGCCATAATAATCTCTTGATACTTCCCAATTCATTTCTTTGGAATAAAACACATATACTCCAGCACTAATATATTCATTATTGCATTTCGGGCTAGTGCATTTCATTAACCCTGAAAATTTATTACTATTTGAATGGATTGTTTTTTCTGGAATTAACACCAAATTACCTCCAAAGCATTTTCCACAAAACCAACCAATAGATTTAGTTTCGGCAATCTTATATTCAGCCCATATTTCTCTTTTAAAAGCCATTATAACAATTCAAACTCTTTTAATAATTTCTTAAACTCATCTTCTGCTTTCCATGCTTCTTCAGCAGCTTGTTCCAAATCTTTTAAAGCAACTTTAAGGCTCGGCAAATTATCTTCTACTTTCTTTTCAATATAAAGTGGTATGTTTAAGTTGTATTCTTTTTCTTTTAATTCTTCTTGTGTTACTACTTTAGCATAATTCTCAACATCCTCAAAATCTTTATACCAAGCAAAAATTTTGCGGATGTGATCCATCTCTAAATAGTTTTGCGCTCGTCCCACTCTTACTTGGTCGCTGGCATCAATAAACAAAGTTTTTCCCTTTTTATTTTTATCTTTTTGAGAGCGAAACACCATAATACAAGCTGCTAATGATGTTCCGTAAAAGATATTTCCGCCTAAGCCAATAACAGCTTCGAGCAAATCTTTCTTAATTAACTCTTCACGTATTCTACCTTCTGCTCCTTTTCTAAACAAAGCGCCGTGTGGCAATACAACTGCCATTCGTCCGCTTTTGGGTTTCATACTTTTAACCATATGTTGCACCCATGCCATATCTGCATTACCTTTTGGTGGCACACCTGCAATATTACGTCCATAGGCATCATTTACCCATTGCTCGGCCCCCCACTCTTTTAACGAAAAAGGAGGGTTTGCAATAACACAATCAAATTGTTTTAATTCATCATTTTCTGTGAAAGCAGGCAAACGCAAGGTATCGCCACGCACAATTTCAAAATCTTCTATACCATGCAAAAACATGTTCATACGCGCAATGGTAGAAGTAGTTAAGTTTTTTTCTTGCCCGTACATTTTAAGTGTACGATAATCTTTTTTCTCTTCGCGTAAATGGTTTACGCATTCCATAAGCATACCACCTGTTCCGCATGCTGGGTCGTAAATAGATTCTCCTTCTTTGGCATCAACCATTAAGCCTATTAAATGTACAACCGAACGTGGTGTGTAAAACTCTCCTGCCTTTTTATTAGTTAAATCGGCAAACTGCTTTATTAGATATTCGTATGCTTGGCCAAGTACATCTGCATCTACATTTGCATTAGATAAATTGTATTGCGAAAAATGTTCGAGCAAATTAATTATTAATTCATCTGATAATTTTTCTTTATTGGTCCAAGGTGCATCGCCAAAAATACCATAAAGCAAATGCGGGTTTGTTTTTTCTATTTCGCGAAATGCATGTTGTAGCGCTTTACCTACATTGGTTGTGTTTGCACGTACATCGTTCCAATGACATTTTTTTGGAATAATCATCCGATGCAATTCAGCTAATTCAGCATATGAAGCATCACCATCCGATTCGGCCAATGCTGTTTCAAACTCTTCATCATAAATATCAGAAATGCGTTTAAAAAATAACAAAGGAAAAATATAGATCTTAAAATCAGCTGCATCTACAGGACCTTTCAAAATCCAGGCTGCTTTAGATAAATATTGTTCGAGTTTATTTAGGCTTAGTTTTTCCATAAAAAGTCACAATCTTTCAATTCTAAAAATGATGAAAGTAGTGTCTCAAATATAGCAAAATAGCTTGAACAAAAAAGGGGGTATTTCTACCCTATTTCTTTGTTTAACAAATAAAATAATCTCAAATTATAATACATTTATTCGTTTTATAAAGAGATATTAAAACTTCCCAAAAAACCTTCCAGCCATTGACCAAATTGAATCAGTATCTGGTGCATTTTTAATCGCATTATAACATTTTTGGTCCAAAGGATAATGCATACTAGTATCGTGTTCTTTGCCACATTTATGACATACATTTTCAGTATAATCCCAGTTTTCGTATTGCACCCAAACATTATAGCAATCAATACAATAAGGCTTTTCAGGATTGAATCTTATTTTTGTTTCACATCTAATGCAATAACCTTTTTCCAAATTAGCATTTTCAACTTTTTGGGTTTTAACTTGACTTGCATTAAAATGCGTTGGATTTTTTTTGTGTAGTTCGGCAACACTAAACTTCAATATTTCCGAAGCTTCAATAAAAGATTTTACTTCCTCAACTGCTTTATCAAACATTTCCTTATCATTTGATTTATCAATCAGCACTCCCATCTCACGATTATTCTTCTCAGAAAATTCATACATATTCATTGATGTAATAACCATTTTGCTTTCATTGAAGTAAATTTTCGCATGCAAGTTGTGTAAAAAATAAAGCTGCACGTTTTTTAACTCCTTCACACTTGCCATCTCATCTGGATGCAACTCATTCTTTCCAAAAATGATATAAATTGTTACACCACGGCCAGAAGCATCCTTTATACGGTCATAAAAATTTTGGGAAATTTGTAAATAAGGAGAAACCAAAACCAATTTATTCTTGGCCTCTTTAATAATATTCTCAATTTGATATGCTGTACCGTGTGTGGTTAAGAATTCAGCCATTTACTAAAATGTTTATTCATTTCTTTCTCAAATATAGCAAAATCCTCTAAACAAAAAGAGGGTAATTCTACCCTATTTCTTTATTCATTCCCAAACCATTATCAAACCAAATGTTTAAAGAGAACACATAAAGCGAATCAATCTCTTTTACACAATATGTTAAGTAATTACAAATTAAACATACTGCATCAATTAAATATCGAAATTTGATACCTTAGCGCTAACACATTTATGAGAGGATTTAGATTTAAAGATTTTAAGGCAGAACCATCATCAAAATTTGATGAGCTGTTTAAGATATTTAAACAATTAATTACCTACACCAGTGGCGATGTTGAGGAAGCCTTGGATTGGTTAAAAGAACTTGATAAAGAATACGAGCTTACCACTAAAGATTATACCATTGATGACTTCATAGCCGAACTAAAAAAACGCGGCTACCTTAGAGATAAAAACGATGGCAGTGGTGGCATGTCCATTACCCCAAAAACCGAACAAGAAATACGAAACAATGCCTTAGAACACATTTTCGGGAAACTAAAAAAAGGCGCATCAGGAAATCACAAAACAAAATTTACAGGGAAAAATGGAGAAGAAACAAGTGGCGATTTAAGGTCATTTGAGTTTGGCGATTCGCCACAAAGTATTTCCATGATTGATTCTATTAAACAAGCTCAAATTAATAATGGCATCGATGATTTTCAGCTTACCGAAAATGATTTACTTGTATCCGAACAAGAATACAAAACACAAACAGCAACTGTTTTAATGATTGATATTAGCCATAGCATGATACTTTATGGCGAAGACAGAATTACGCCTGCAAAAATGGTTGCCATGGCAATGGCCGAAATGATAAAGCGTAATTATTCGAAGGATAGTTTAGACATTATTGTTTTTGGAAACGATGCCTGGCCAATACAATTAAAAGATCTTCCTTATTTACAAGTTGGACCTTACCATACCAATACTGTTGCTGGCTTAGAACTTGCCATGTCGATACTACGCAAAAAGAAAGCCTCGAACAAACAAATATTTATGATAACGGATGGTAAACCATCATGCTTAAAAGAAGACGGAAAATATTACATGAATAGCAATGGCTTAGACCGCCGTATCGTTAATAAATGCTTAACCCTTGCGGCTGCTTGTAAACGAAGTAAAATAGAAATTACAACCTTTATGGTTGCTAACGATCGTTACTTGCAAAATTTTATTGATGAGTTTACCGAAGCTAATCAAGGCAAAGCATATTTTACTGGCTTAAAAGGTTTAGGCGAAATGATTTTTAGAGATTACACAAATAATAAAAGAAAGAAAATTTAATATGAGCGCTCCTAAAATTAAAACACTTGGCGAATTAAAAAAAACGGATTACAAATTCTTAAGCATTAAGGATGAGCTTCGCGAAAATTTAATTAAAAAATTAAAAGCTAAGGAACCCATCTTTAATGAAATTTACGGTTATGAAGAAACAGTAATTCCAGAAATTGAAAGAGCAATTCTTAGCCGTCACAATATTTTATTTTTGGGTTTGCGTGGGCAAGCAAAAACTAAAATGGCAAGGCAAATGGTTTATTTGTTGGACGAATACATACCGGTAATTACTGGCAGTCCTTTAAATGACGACCCTATGCAACCAATATCAACTTATGCAAAAGAATTGATTGCAGAAAAAGGAGATGCTACACCAATCACTTGGATACACCGAGATGAGCGCTTTGCAGAAAAATTAGCAACGCCAGATGTAAGTGTAGCCGATTTAATTGGAGATCTTGACCCAATAAAAGCTGCCAATTTAAAATTATCTTTTGCTGATGAAAAAGTAATACACTACGGATTAATTCCAAGAAGCAATCGTTTTATTTTTGTAATAAATGAATTACCTGATTTACAAGCGCGCTTGCAAGTTGCGCTGTTCAACATACTTCAAGAAGGTGATGTACAAATACGTGGATTTAATTTAAGAATACCATTGGATGTGCAATTTGTTTTTACTGCCAACCCAGAAGATTATACAAACAGAGGAAGCATTGTTACTCCATTAAAAGATAGGATTGGATCGCAAATTTTAACGCATTATCCAAAGTCGATTGAGTACTCAAAACAAATTACACAAAATCAAGCTAAACTTAACAACTTGCAAAAAGGAATTGAGATTCCAGAAATACTTAAAACTTTAGTAGAGCAAATTGCTATTGAAGCGCGCACTAGCGAATATGTAGATGCAAAAAGTGGAGTTAGTGCACGTTTAACAATAAGTGCTTATGAAAGTTTAGTAAGCGCAGCTGAATTACGTTTTTTACAAAATAATATTCCATACTCTTTCGCGCGCATTTCCGATTTATACGCCGCAGTGCCTGCAATTAATGGAAAAATAGAGCTAGTTTATGAAGGAGAACAAGAAGGCCCTGCCATTATTGCTCAAAACCTTATTAGCTTAGCCATTAGAAACACCTTCGTTCAACTATTCCCCGATCCAGGGAAATTAAAAAGAAAAAAAGAGAACTCTGAGTATTCAACTATTATAAATTGGTTTTCGCAAAGCAACGTGTTAGATTTAGATGTAAACCAAAATGATAAAGTGTATACTGCAGCACTAAGCATTGTAGATGGCTTAGAAGAACTAGTAAAAAAATATCACCCAAATGCTAAAGGAGCCGAAAAATTAATTTTAATGGACTTTGCATTGCATGGCCTTGCCGAGCATTCATTATTAAGCAAAAGTAAATTAGCGCAAGGTGTAAGTTTTAAGGATTTATTTAATTCTTTAATGAATCCCAATATAAATTTTGATAAGGATTAATTTTAATATTCAAAATTACTTAGACCTAATTACTTCCCATTTTTCAACTATTTTGCCCCGATTAAAGCAATTTTAGCCTGTTTATTCACCAAAGCTGTTGAATTCTAGGGATAATTGTTAATTGTATATTCTTCATTTTATTCATGTTTCAGCTAACTTTACGGCTTAGATTTTTTAAAATAAACGATTATACAAAATGATTCATTTCTTCGAAAACAAAGCTAATACTGTATTTGCAGTTCAATCTACAGCTCAGTTAGCTTCATCAGATATAGAAAAACTAAATTGGTTATTTGGTAATGCCACAAAAATTGAAAAAACTACTTTAACCGAGCATTTTGTTGGTCCACGTGCGGCCATGATTACACCTTGGAGCACCAATGCAGTGGAGATTACACAAAACATGGGAATTACAGGCATCATCCGAATAGAAGAATTTGAAAAAGTAAATTCAGATGCCGAAGGTTTTGACCCAATGATTTTGCAAAAATACAAGGAACTGAATCAAGATATTTTCACCATCAACATTAAGCCTGAGCCAATTTTAGAGATTTCTGATATTGATGCTTACAATAAAGCAGAAGGCCTAGCGCTTAGCGGCGAAGAGGTTGAATACCTACAAAATTTATCTACTAAACTTGGTCGTAAATTAACCGATTCGGAAATTTTTGCTTTCTCACAAGCTAATTCAGAACACTGTCGTCATAAAATATTTAATGGCACATTCGTAATTGATGGCGAAGAAAAACCAAGTTCATTATTCAAACTCATTAAAAAAACATCTGAAACAAATCCTAACGATATTGTTTCGGCATATAAAGATAACGTTGCTTTTATTAAAGGACCAAAGGTTACACAGTTTGCCCCGCTTTCGGCTGATAAGCCAGATTTTTACGCAGAGAAAGATTTTGATTCGGTTATTTCATTAAAAGCAGAAACACATAATTTCCCAACTACTGTTGAACCCTTTAATGGCGCTGCAACTGGTTCAGGTGGAGAAATTCGCGATCGTTTAGCTGGTGGTCAAGGTTCTTTACCACTTGCAGGTACTGCAGTTTACATGACCTCTTACTCTCGTTTAGAAGATGGTAGAGAATGGGAAAAAGGTATGGACGCAAGAAAGTGGTTATACCAAACTCCAATGGATATTTTAATTAAAGCATCCAATGGTGCATCTGATTTTGGAAACAAATTTGGTCAACCATTAATTACTGGTTCGGTTTTAACATTCGAACACCAACAAACAGAAAAATCATCTGGTAAAAAACGCAAACTTGGTTTTGATAAAGTAATTATGCTTGCTGGTGGTATTGGATACGGAAAATTAAATCAAGCAATAAAATTAAAACCAACACCTGGCGATAAAATTGTAATCCTTGGTGGAGAAAATTATCGTATTGGAATGGGTGGTGCAGCTGTATCATCTGCAGATACTGGTGCTTTTGGCTCAGGTATCGAATTAAACGCAATCCAACGGTCGAACCCTGAAATGCAAAAACGTGCTGCCAATGCAATACGTGGATTAGTGGAGAGTGATAACAATCCAATTGTATCTATTCACGATCATGGTGCAGGCGGACATTTAAATTGTTTATCCGAACTAGTTGAAGCAACAGGTGGATTAATAGATCTTGATAAATTACCTGTGGGCGACCCTACCCTTTCCGCTAAAGAAATTATTGGTAACGAGTCGCAAGAACGCATGGGCCTTGTAATTGGCGATAAAGACATTGATACATTAAAACGTATTGCTGATCGCGAGCGCTCTCCAATGTACACCGTTGGTGATGTAACAAACGACCACCGTTTTACCTTCGCATCAAAAACTACTGGATTAAAACCAATGGATTATGCATTGGATGATTTCTTTGGAAGCTCTCCAAAAACAATCATGACAGATAGCACAACAAAAAGAGATTACGAAGAACTAAGCTATACTGCATCAAACATACCAACTTATTTAAAAAGTGTATTGCAATTAGAAGCAGTTGCTTGTAAAGATTGGTTAACAAATAAAGTAGACCGTTGTGTTGGCGGACGCGTTGCTAAACAACAATGTGTTGGACCATTACAATTACCTTTAAACAATGTGGGTGTTATGGCACTAGATTTTAAAGGCAAAGAAGGTGTTGCAACTACCATTGGTCACTCACCTGTTTCTGCTTTAATTGATCCAGTTGCAGGTTCACGCAACTCAATTGGCGAATCACTTTCTAATATTATTTGGGCACCTTTAAAAGATGGAATGAAATCAATTTCATTATCTGCTAACTGGATGTGGGCTTGTAAAAACCAAGGTGAAGATGCACGTTTATATGAAGCTGTTAAAGGCTGTTCGGATTTTGCATTAGAATTGGGAATCAATATTCCAACAGGAAAAGATTCACTTTCGATGAAACAAAAATACCCGAACGATGAAGTAATTGCACCTGGTACAGTTATTATTTCAGCTGCAGGTAATTGCTCTGACATAACAAAAATTGTTGAACCCGTTTTAAAACGTAATGGTGGAAACATCTACTACATCAACTTATCACAAGATACATTTAAGTTAGGCGGTTCATCTTTTGCACAAATACTAAATGCCGTTGGAGTTGATACACCAACAATTACAAATGCCGCTTATTTTAAAACTGCTTTTGAAACCATTCAAAAATTAATTAAAGAAGGTAAGATTAAAGCGGGGCATGATGTTGGAAGCGGTGGATTAATAACCACTTTATTAGAAATGTGTTTCGCAGATGTAAACCTAGGCGCACATTTTGACCTTACCCCATTAAATGAAAAAGACAGCGTAAAAACATTATTCAATGAAAACATTGCAATTGTTTTTCAAGCTGATGAATCAGTAGAAAATATTTTTGCTCAACAAAAAATTGAAGCGTTTAAAATTGGTAAAGTGGTAGAGGGTAACGAAGTAATTATTAAAAATCATTCAGACTCCTATAACTTCAATATTACTGAAACACGTGATACTTGGTATAAAACATCTTTCCTATTAGATTCGAAACAATCTAAAAACGGAATGGCGCAAGAGCGTTATAACAATTTCAAAAACCAAGCTTTAAACTTTGTTTTCCCAAAACAGTTTGATGGAAAATTACCAGTGATTGATTCGACTAAGAAAAGAATTAAAGCTGCAATTATTCGCGAGAAAGGAAGTAACTCAGAAAGAGAAATGGCAAACGCCATGTATTTAGCAGGCTTTGATGTGAAAGATGTTCATATGACTGATTTAATTTCGGGCAGAGAAACATTGGAAGACATACAGTTTATTGGTGCAGTTGGTGGTTTCTCTAATTCAGATGTATTAGGTTCGGCAAAAGGTTGGGCAGGCGCATTTTTATATAATGAAAAAGCAAACACTGCCTTAAAGAATTTCTTTAAACGTGAAGACACCTTATCAATTGGTATTTGCAATGGTTGCCAGTTATTCATGGAATTAGAATTAATTAATCCTGAGCATGAAGTGCATGGTAAAATGCATCACAATACTTCTAACAAACATGAAAGTGGATTTACATCTGTAAAAATTCAGAAGAACAACTCGGTAATGTTATCAAGTTTAGAAGGCGCAACATTAGGTGTATGGATTTCTCATGGTGAAGGAAAGTTTAAATTACCAAACCCTGAAAATCAATACAACATCGTTGGCAAATATGGATACGACAGCTACCCAGCAAATCCAAATGGCTCTGACTTTAATACAGCTATGATGTGTGATAAAACAGGAAGACACTTAGTTATGATGCCACATATTGAGCGTTCTACCTTCCCTTGGAATTGGGCAAATTACCCAGAAGGCAGAATAGATGATAAAGTTTCGCCTTGGTTAGAAGCATTTGTAAATGCAAAAAATTGGCTAAGCAAATAAATAATTATTTCATTAGATTGGAAAGCGCCTCACAAGGGCGCTTTTTAATTTATACACCTATATAAATAGATTTCGGGTGTAAACAATAATTCGATAGTAATCTACTAAACAGATAATAAATCGTTCATCACAACGAATGAACACCCTTATTTCATAGGCCATAAAGGCTAATTAAACTAGGAATAAACTAAGATGCTAAATTATTTAGCGTTGCAAAACGCACAAACAATTATTTTATTGTGTTAGGTAAAATAAAGTAAAAATAGCGAGGGAGGCCGAAGGAAGCATCGTCTATACTTGAAATAACAAATAAATAAAACCAAACATCATGAAAAAAACAATTGTAATACTTGCTACAGCAAGTGCATTGCTTACCGGGATGGTATCGTGCAAAAAAAAGGAAATGCCTGCACCTAAACCTGCTATTACACAAACAGTAAATGTAAGTTTAAAGGCAAATGAAGATTACACTTTTAGCTTGCCAAAAAACCTGCGTGATGATGAGTATGAAATTACAACGCAAGCATCGCACTATAGTATTAGTGAAGTCGGGAAAAATAGCAGCGGCGAACGTATTTACAAATACACTCCTGCAACTGACTATTCAGGTACAGATGTAGTTGTTGTTTCTAATGATGAAGAAAGAGAACAACAGTGTGGACAACATCCACCGAAAGGTCCAAAACCACCGCGCCCACCAAAAGGTGAAGAAGAAGACCATTACATCATCACCATTAATTTTACTATTGAAGCTAGAACAGATGCAGCAGTAAAATAATTCATAAAAAAACTCCCTTTAATTAAGGGAGTTTTTTTATTTATAATACTTAATGAAATACTATCGTGAAATCTATTTCACTCTTTCTACGTATTCGTTATTCTCAATATTAATTTTTAGTTTATCGCCAATAACAACAAACAAAGGAACGTTTAAAGTTATTCCTCCTTCAACCTCAGCAGGCTTAAGTAATTTTCCTTTAACACCTTCTTCGGTATAAGTTACAACTAACTCAGCATACTTTGGTAAACTTCCACTTATCGGCTTTTCATTTTCATCAAAACGAATTAAAAGAACCATTCCTTCTTTTAAATACTGAATTGTTTCGTGAAACAAAATTTTAGGAATATGCGTTTGCTCAAAAGATTCTTGATCCATACAAACTAAAAAATCACCTTCTTCATACAAATATTGTAACTCGCGTTCTTCAACACGAATGAAATCAACTTTTTCTCCTGAGCGAAAACGAACTTCACTTTGTTTACCTGTTTCAACATTACGACACTTAACAGAGTAAATGGCATTACCTTTACCTGGTGTTATATGATCATAATCAATTACATTTAGTAATTCGTTATTGTAGCGAAAAAAAGCGCCTTTTGAAATATCTGAAGTTGTTGCCATAGTTGATTTTTGAGACAAGAAAGATACTATCATCTTCTGAGATAGCAAAATTTATTTGTCCTTTTGAGTTCATAAAAAAGGGCTCAGAAAACACTGAACCCTTTTTAAATTAATAAGTCTAATTTATCTTGCTAATAAAACATAACCTTGCTTTTCATAAAGCTTTCCATCATATCCTTTTGCCTTTATGATAACAAAATAAGTTCCATCTGATGAATCTGTGTTTTTTGCATTCTTTCCATCCCAACTCGAATTAATACCTTGGAAAGAAAATATTTTTTCTCCCCAACGATTAAATAAATCACCTTCTAATTCCGTAACACCTTTTGAATCTACATAGAAGAAATCATTAATTCCATCTCCGTTTGGAGTAAATACATTTGGAATAACAATTACAATATCATCTTCAACGAAAATAGTTAAGCTAGCTGTATCTGCACATATACCTGCACTTGAAATTAAGGTTACTTCAAAACTACCACCCAATGTGTATTCAGTTGATGGATCAACAGCTATGGATGTATTACCATTTCCAAATGTCCAAGCATACGTTGTTGCTCCAATACTCGTATTCGTGAAATTCACATTTAATGGTGCCTGTCCCGAAAGTTGATCAGCAGTAAATCCAGCTTGAATAATCCCTTGATTAATAACTACTGTATCTTTTGCACTACAAGCATTACCATCGGTTACCTCAACAACATAAACACCTGCAGAGCCTGCAACAGCAATTGCATTATTAGCACCCAACACAACAGTTCCAGAAATTGCAGTCCAAGTATAACTTGCACCAACAGCTGTAGAATTTGCACTTAAAACAGTACTTGTATCGGCACAGGCCATTGTTGCATCTGCACCTGCACTAATATCAGGCAAAGCATTAAGACTAACATTTACTGAGTTTGTATTAGGACAAACACCATTAGTTGTATAAGAAATAATATAATTACCTAGTGTACTAGCAGCATTATCAACCTCACCTGTTGCTGAATTAATTATTATTGTAGAAGGGCTTGCAGAAAAAGTACCTCCAGCTAAACCAGTAATAGTTGGATTTGAGATGATGGTTGTTTTACATAAAGATGAACTTGTATAACCAAATCCTGCATCATCCAATGGAGTGTAATTAACATTTAATACATCATTTACTGCAGCACATGGTCCAGTTGGATCATCAGTTAAAACAGTAAGCGCAATAGTTCCAGCTACAATATCAGCAGCAGATGGTGTATAGGTTGCGTTAGGAATAGCAGGATTATTAAATGTTCCTGTTCCACTTGTTGTCCAAGTTAAACTTGTTGCCCCGCCTGCCACTTGCGCATTTAATACTAAGTTAGTTCCTGCACAAATGGTAGTATCATTACCTGCATTAGCTGTAGGAATTGGATTAATAACTAAAGTCATTTGATCAACTGCTAAAGGACAAGGGCCAATAGGATCATCAGTTGTAATAGTCAATGTAACTGTTCCGCTTGTTATATCAGCAGCAGATGGAGTATAAATTGGCGTTACTAAAGTAACATCATCAAACGTTCCTGTTCCACTGGTTGACCAAGTTAATGTTGATGCACCAGCACCAAACAAACCAGATAAAGATACATTTGAACCTGCACACACAACAGCATCTAATCCTGCAGATACAGTTGCTGGTTGATTAATTGTTATTTCAACATCATCACTAACCGAAGGACAAACACCCGCTGGATCATTTGTTGTTAGTGTTAAAGTAATTGTACCTAAAGTACTATCAGCAGCATTTGGCGCATATACTGACGTTAATGAATTAATATCAGAATAATTTCCTGCTCCACCAGACCATATTGAACTTGTAGCACTACCTCCAATTGTACCTGATAAATTTACTATGTTTCCATAACAAATTATCTGATCAATATTTGCATTTACAATTGCAGGTTGATTTATTGTTATAACAACATCATCACTCATTGCTGGACAAACGCCTGCTGGATCATTGGTTGTTAGTGTTAATGTTATTGTTCCCGCTATACTATCTGCAGATGTTGGAGTGTAAACAGCTCCTAATAAAGTTGCGTCATTATATGTTCCTGCACCGCCTGTCCATGTTGAACTTGTTGCACTACCTGCAATTGTACCAGCTAATGTTACTGTATCACCATAACAAATAGTTTGGTCTGCATTTGCATTTACTACTGCTGGTTGATTTATTGTTATTACAACATCATCACTTATTGCTGGACAAACGCCTGCTGGATCATTTGTTGTTATTGTTAAGGTGATTGAACCCGCTGTACTATCAACTGATGTTGGTGTATAAACAGCTCCTAATAATGTAGCGTCATCATAAGTTCCTGCACCACCTGTCCATGTTGAACTTGTTGCGCTACCAGCAATTGTACCAGCTAATGTTACTGTACTTCCATAACAAATAATTTGGTCAGCATTTGCATTGGCTACTGCTGGTTGATTTATTGTAATTATAACATCATCACTTATTGCTGGACAAACTCCTATTGGATCATTTGTTGTTAGTGTTAAAGTAATTGTTCCTGCAGTACTATCAACAGATGTTGGAGTATAAATTGCTCCTAACAATGTTGCATCATCATAAGTTCCTGCACCACCTGTCCATGTTGAACTTGTTGCGCTACCTGCAATTGTTCCTGCTAATGTTACTGTGGTTCCATAACAAATAATTTGGTCAGCATTTGCATTGGCTACTGCTGGTTGGTTAATTGTTATTACAACATCATCACTTATTGCCGGACAAACGCCTGCTGGGTCATTTGTAGTTATTGTTAATGTAATTGAACCTATTGTACTATCAATAGCAGTTGGAGTATATACTGCACCTAATAATGTTGCATCATCAAAACTTCCTGCACCACCTGTCCAAGTTGAACTTGTTGCGCTACCCGCAATTGTTCCTGCTAATGTTACTGTACTACCATAACAAATAATTTGGTCAGCATTTGCATTTGCTAATGCAGGTTGGTTAATCGTTACTATCACATCATCACTTATTGCTGGACAAACCCCTGTTGGATCATCTGTTGTTAATGTTAATGTAATTGAACCTGCTGTGCTATCAACAGATGTTGGTGTATATATCGCTCCTAATGAATTCACATCCGAGTAACTTCCTGCGCCGCCAGTCCATATTGAACTTGTTGCACTACCACCAATTGAACCTACTAAGGTTACAGTATTTCCGTAACAAATAATTTGATCAGCATTTGCATTTGCTACTGCAGGCTGACTAATTGTAATAATAACATCATCACTTATTGCAGGACAAATTCCTGCCGGGTCATTTGTTGTTAATGTTAATGTTATTGAACCTGCTGTACTATCAACCGATGTTGGATTATAAACAGCTCCTAATAAACTTGCATCGTCAAAGCTTCCCGCGCCACCTGTCCATGTTGAACTTGTTGCACTACCTGCAATTGTTCCTGCTAATGTTACTGCATTACCATAACAAATAATTTGGTCAGCATTTGCATTTGCTACTGCTGGTTGATTTATTGTTATTACAACATCATCAGTTATTACTGGGCAAACTCCTGTAGGATCATCGGTTGTTACAGTTAATGTAATTGAACCTAAAGCGCTATCAGCAGCAGAAGGAACATACACACCTGTTAAGTCTAATGTATTCGGAACAAAACTTCCTGTTCCACCACTCCACTCTCCAACGTTTGCACTACCACCTATTGAACCTGAAAGTGCAACTGTAGAACCATAACAAATAGATTGGTCTATACCAGCAATTGCAACTGCGGGTTGACTAATAGTTATATTAATATCATCACTTACAGCTGGACAAACTCCTGCAGGGTCATTGGTAGTAATTGTTAAACTTACAAAACCAGCGATACTATCAACAGAATTTGGAGTGTATGTAGAACTTAATACTGTAGCGTCAGAATAATTTCCTGCACCACCAGTCCAAGAAATAGTAGCTGCACTTCCTCCCATTGTACCTGCTAGTGTAACGGTAGTACCATAACAAATAACTTGATCAACATTTGCATTTACAGTTGCAGCCTCATCAATTTGAATAACTGCCGTTGCGTTATCGGTAGCGCAACCACCTGCAGCTGCAATAAAATTAGTAATTGTGTATGTTCCTGCTGTACTTGCTGATAAATCTATTAATCCAGAAAACTGGTTAATTACTAATCCAGGAACAGAAGAGAATACTCCACCACTTGCGCCTAATGGGAATATTGGTAATGGATCTGTACCACTTGTACAATAAGGACTTCCACTAAAACTAAAAGAAGCAGAAGGCGCAACTGTAATGGTAACATTTTCATTCTGCGTAGCAGGACATGAACCAGCTGTTGTGTAAGTAATTGTGTATGTACCTAGCGGGCTTGCTGATAAATCTACCGCACCTGTACTTGCATTTAATACTAATGAAGGAGAAGATGAAGTAAAAGTTCCGCCAACTGTTCCTGTAATATTTGCAACTGGGTCGGTACCACTTTGGCAATATGTTTCACCACCATAATTAAATGTTGGGATATCTCTTGGCGTTATGGATAAAACTAAGGCATCAGATACCGCCGCACATGGCCCTGCTGGATCGTTAGTAGTTAATGTTAATGTAACAGTTCCTGCTGTAACATCTGCTGCAGAAGGAGTGTAAATTGGAGTTGCTGAAATTAAATTACTAAAACTTCCTGTTCCACTTGTTGCCCATGTTAATGAAGATGCTCCTCCACCAATTGTTGAAGCAATTGTGTGAGTAGTACCTTCACAAATTGTTGCATCATTTCCTGCATTTGCTGTAGGATTTGTATTAATTGTTAATACTAAACCATCATTAACAGCAACACAAGGTCCAGTAGGATCATTTGTTGTTAAAGTTAAATTCACTGTACCATTTGTTATATCAGTAAGTGATGGAGTATAAATAGCATTTGCACTTGTAGCATTATTAAATGTACCTGTACCGCTTGTTGTCCATGTTAAAGAAGATGCTCCACCACCAATTACACCAGATAAAGTATATGGAGTGCTTGAACACATAATTGCATCACTTCCTGCATTTGCAGTAGCAACTGGATTAATTGCAATAACATTACTTGCAACAACAATAGGACAACCACTTGATGCACCAATTGTATTCGTTACTGTATAACTTCCAATAGTACTTGCTGCTAAATTTACTAAACCTGTGTTTGTATTAATACTTAAACCTGCTGGTGTAGAGAAAACTCCAGCACCACCACCACCTGTAAATGTTGGAAGTGGATTAGTTCCATTTTGACAATATGGAGTTGAAGCATAATTAAATGTTGCAATCGGTAATGTTGTTATAGTAACTGTAGCTGTTGAAACAACAACTGGGCAACCACTTGCTGCAGCAATTGTATTTGTAACAGTATAAGTTCCTGCAGTACTTCCTGCAAGGTTTATTAAGCCAGTTCCAGAATTAATACTTAAACCTGCACCCGCTGTAAATGTTCCTGCAACTCCACCTCCCGAATAAAGCGGAGAAGGATTAGAACCATTTTGACAATAAGGTGAACCTGGAAAACTAAATGTAGCAACAGGTAATGCTGTAATTGTAATTGGTGAAGTTGCCGTAACAACTGGACAACCACTAGCGGCAGGAATTGTATTTGTTACCGTAAAAGTTCCTGCAGTACTTGAAACTAAATTTACTAAACCAGTTGCTGGGTTAATACTTAAACCCGAACCTGATGTAAATGCACCAGCTACACCACCACCCGTAAATACAGGTGAAGGATTAGTTCCATTTTGACAATAAGGAGTTGCTGGAAAATTAAATGTTGCAATTGGCAATGTAGTTATAGTAACAGTAGCTGTTGAAACAACAGCTGGGCAACCACTTGCTGCTGCTATAGTATTTGTTACTGTATATGTTCCTGATGTACTAGCTGCAAGATTTATTAAACCAGTTGATGAATTTATGCTTAAACCTGCCCCAGCTGTAAATGTTCCTGCTACTCCACCACCTGAATAGCTTGGAGAAGGATTAGTTCCATTTTTACAATATGGAGAACCTGTGTAACTAAAAGTTGCAATAGGTAATGTTGTAATTGTAATTGTTGATGTTGCTGAAACAACAGGACAACCCGCTGATGCAGCAATGGTATTTGTAACAGTATATGTACCAGAAGTACTCGCAGATAAATTTACTAAACCTGTTCCTGAAGTAATACTTAAACCTGCACCTGATGTAAATGTTCCTGCAACTCCGCCACCTGTGTATGTAGGCAAAGGATTACTTCCATTTTTACAATAAGGTGTTCCTGCATAATTAAAAGTTGCAATTGGTAAAGATGTAATAGTTAACGTTGCCGTTCCCGTAACCGTTGGACAGCCGCCCGCAGCAGGAATTGTATTTGTTACTGTGTAAGTACCAGCAGTGCTCGCAGCTAAATTAACTGTACCTGCAATTGCATCTATACTTAAACCACTTGGTGATGCGGTATAGTTACCATTAGTACCACCAGCATTTAAAGTTGGTGTTGGGTTGATTCCATTACTACAAAATGGCGTTCCATCATAAACGATTCCAACAATTGGCAATGAAGTAATTGTTACACTTGCTGTAGCCGAAACTGCAGGACAACCATTTGCTGCAGCAAATGAATTTGTAATTGTATAATTACCACTTTGGCTAGCAGACAAATTTATTAAACCTGTAGAAGAATTAATTGACAAGAAAACTGATGATGCGCTATAAACACCAGCGCTTGCTCCTCCTGAATATACAGGAACTGGATTACTTGCGTTTTGACAATATGGAGTTGCAGGATAAGTAAATGTAGCAACAGGCAAAGCTGTAATAGTTATAGTTGAAGTTGCAATAACTGCGGGACAACCACCTGTTGCTGCAATTGTATTCGTTACAGTATATGTTCCTGGTACACTTGCTGCAAGGTTTACTAATCCAGTTGATGAATTAATATTTAATCCTGCACCTGCTGTAAAAATTCCTGCAACACCGCCACCAACAAAAGTTGGAAGTGGGTTTGTTCCATTTTGACAATAAGGTGTTCCTCCGTAATTAAAAGTTGCAACTTTTAATTGTGTAATTGTAATTACTGCCGTAGATGTTGATGTTGCGCATCCACCAGAAGCCGCAATTGTATTTGTTACTGTATAAGTTCCTGGAGTACTTGCTGCTAAATCAACTTGCCCAGTTAAATTACTTACAAAAACTAAACCTGCTTGAGATGTAAAAGTTCCACCACTTGCACCTACACCAAAACTAGGACTTGGATTAGATCCATCTTGACAATATGGAGTTGATGTATAAGAAAAATTTGCCGATGGCGCTGTAGTTACATTAATTGGAAATGTTGCAGTATTTGGACAAATACCATTTGTTGTATAAGTAACAGTATAATTTCCAACTGTACTTGCTGCAAGATTAACTGTACCTGTTGATGAGCTAACAAAAACTAAACCTGTAGTTGAACTAAATGTTCCGCCAGCTAAACCAGTAATAGTTGCTGTAGGATTTGAACCTGTTTGACAATTAGTAGATGCAGAATAAGAAAAACTTGCATCATCCATATTGTTTACAGAAACACTAACTGTTTGTGGAGTACCTGCACAGCCACCTGTTGCAGTAGTTGTAGGTATAACCGTATAAGTAACAACTTGTGAAGAAACCGAATTGTTTATTAAAGTATTATTTAAAGTAGATGTAGTTTGAGTAGTTAAACTTTCGCCAGTAACATTAGTATTATCAGAAGCTACCCAAGTGTAAGTTGAAGTCATTGAACTTGTAAGTGGAATGTTAACTGCTGAACCACTACATACAGATGCAGAAGATGCACTCGTCATTGTAGGATAATTGTATATTGTAATTGTAGATGTACCTGTTGTACCTGGGCAACCACCAGCAGCAGCAATGGTATTCATAACAGTATACGTTCCAGCCGCACTTGCAGCTAAATTAACTTGCCCCGTTGTTGTACTAACAAAAGATAAACCTGCAGGCGATGCTGAAAACACACCTGGTTGGCCAGTTCCTGTGTAAGTTGGACTTGGATTGCTTGCATTTTTACAATAGGTTCCTGCTCCATAATTAAACGTTGCAGAAGGTAAAGTTCCAATTGTTGCTGTTAAATTTATTTTAGGACATTTTGTTTTATCACCAATAGTAACCGTATAAGTACCTGTACTATTTGTTGTCATAGATGCAGTATTTGGCCCGGGATTCCAATCATAATTATAAGGCGACGCACCACCACTAGCCACAGCTGTTAATGTAACCGAGGTACCAGATGAAGCACAAATTACTGGATTTATAGGATTAATTACACCCGTTAAATTTGTAACAAAATAAACACGAATGGTATCCCTACTAAACGAACCACAATTAATATTTGGATTACCAGATACTTGATAGTCAACATAAGCTGGTGGATTAGGGCCTGGGGTTACAATTGTTGAAGTACATCCAGCTGTGCAACTTAAATATGAGTTATAAGCACCTTGGGCTCCAGGGAAAATTGAAGTCCAAGTAACACTTGCAGCATCTACATTATCAACAAATAATGTATCTGTACAATTTGTTTTTTGAATTGAAATATCATCAGAACCATGCACAATTGTTCCTGCCGAAATAATATAATCAGGTCTATCTCCACCTGGCTTACAATAAGTAATTGTAAATGGAGAAGGTAATCCTACAATACAAAGTGGAGTTCCAATCGAAACAGGAGTTCCACAATTTACTTGATAATATGCAGATCCTGAAGGAGAAGGATTAGTAACATCAAAACTAATTAATTCCGACCCAGGACTCGTGAACACTGTAAATGTTACACAGTTAGAAGAACCACAACAAACTCCATTACGAACCTGATCATGTAAAATCCATGTTGAATCAGTATTTGCTGATAAATCTACAGTAAAACTAGGTGCCGTACATTGGGCTTGAACCTTAGAAATAAAGAAAAGAACAAATAGGATGTAAATAATTTTTTTCATAATGTAATGTTTGTTTTAATTACAAGGCGTAATTAAACACTGTTTTAAAATTTTGCGCAAAAGTACACTATTTTCAACGATAAATAATAAAATAACAACGTTAAATAAGAATCGCCTTTGAAACAAAAATAAAAACTAAAGAAAATTTTAATGATGCCAAAAATCATCAATAACGATGCTTTTTATCACTTTTTAGATTAAGAAGGGGAATAAATCAGGGATTTAGCAAGATTTTAGGACAAATTATTACTAAAGATCAACTTTTGAGTTGGTTGATTTATAGCTACTCGGTGCGATTCCATTAACGACTTCTAGAAGCGAATCTCTTCTACCTACATGTCCAAATAAACGCTCAACATTTTCTTTCCTTAAAACATCCCTCACTTTTGAATGCGCATTAGCTAATTTTAATACCACACCTCTACTTGAAAGATCTCCATGAATTCTCTCAATTAAACGTGCGCCCGAAGAATCTATATAAGCCGAAGCACTTAAATCAAATACCACATATTTAAGATCGTTTCCTTGACTAGCCAATTTGGTTGAAACTGTTTTATAAACTGTATTTACATTAAAATACAATAAAGGCGATTCAACCCTAAAAATAAGGGTGTTCGGGATTTTTTCATTATCAGGATGTCTTTCCAAATTAGAAAAAGCGTTGGTTCCAGGTATTTTTCCTAAAAAAGCAACATTAGGAGTTGATACAATTTTAATAATAAGGATCAAAGAAACTACTGCTCCAATAACAACACCATGTAAAATTCCAAACAATAATACACTTGTAAAGGCACACATCGCAATTAAGAAATCTGTTTTATTTACTCTCCACATTCTTTTAAACTCATCAATCTTAACTAAACCTTTTATTGCAACTATTACTACTGCAGCTAAAACAACTGTAGGTAAGTTCTTGAGTAAACCTGTAAAAAACAATAAGCATATCGCAATAACGAAAGAGGCAATTACCAGCGACATTGGTGTTTTCGCCCCCGCTTTACTATTAACAGCCGATTGCGATAATCCACCACTAACAGGATAACCATGTCCCATGGAAGTAGCTAAATTAGCTGCACCCAAAGCCAATAATTCTTGTCTTACATCAATTTCATCGCCGGTTTCTTTTGCTAAGGTTTTCGCTGCGGAAACACTTTCTATGTAAGCAAGTAAAAAACATGCAAAAGCCAAGGTTGCATCATTTTCCAAATCACTTAATCTAAAGGTTGGAAAATAAAACTCTGGCAAACCACCTGGCACTAAACCAACTGTTTTAAAACCAAAAGTTCCTAATGCAGTAAAGGTGATTAGGAGAATAGAAATGACAACTACAAAAATAGCAACGGGTTTACCTGGAAGAAATTTTTCTCCTGCTATCAAAATAATAAGTGCGCAAACACCGAAAACCAAAACAACCATACTTGTATCAGGCAATTGCCAGCAAAGTTCTTTTGCTCTTTCAATAAATGTATGTCCTCCTGCACTCACTCCAAACAATTTGGGCAATTGGCTTAACCCAATAGTAAGAGCTGCACCAGCTTTAAATCCAGTTAAAACAGTTTCACTAATAAAATTAATCATACTACTGAGCCGTAAAAAATAAGCTGCAATGCTCATTAAAGCGAATAAAAAAGCAGTTATAGAAGCGATATCAATCCAACGATGTGCATCACCCTCTGCAAGTGATGCAATAGCAGTGCCAACTAAGATTGATATGGCCGAAGTTGGACCAACTGCCATCTGTTTACTCGTTCCGAATATTGCATAAAACAATCCTCCAATTAAGTAACCATAAATACCATATTGTGGTGGAAGGCCAGCAAGTGATGCGTAAGCCAATGAAACAGGGATTGCATAGGCAGACAATGTAATACCTGCGATTAAATCCTTTTTAAATAAACTAGTAGTATAATTAGGTAACCAAGTTAAAATTGGAAATATCTTCTTTAACATTTAATTTACTTTCTGTTAACGTCAAATATACTTCTATTTTTTCTTCATTGAACTAAGAAAGCGCTTAAATTTTTCAAGGCAAATAACATTTACTCCAATCATTAACATAAATGGTAAGGAAGGCATTTTATATCGAACTATTGCACCTGCAACAGGTGTTGTATATCCTACAATTAAAAACATTATAAGAACAGAAAACACAGAAAAGTATAAAAATGATTTATTGCAATTCTTATAATCTCCAAAAACAAAGCACAGCAAAACAAAAACAATCAAAGCAATATTTTCTATAGATGCAATTCGTTCCACAAAAGAGCCAGTCTTTAAAATACTTGGTTGCAACAATGCATTATAAATCGACTGCGGGGCAAATAAAATAAAAGCACTCCAGGTTGCAGCAATTGGTTTTTCTTGCAACAAACTTCCAGCACGGGGCAATTTAGAAATTATTTTAAATGTAATTTGTTCATCATTTGTAATTACACCCAAGGTATCATCAAAATTATTTAAACGCCAACTCATATATGTTGTGCCAGATGCTAATTTTACAGAATCAGCATTATATCTTATTGTTGCAGATTCTTGCTCGGGTTCTAATCGAACTAAATATTCATCACTCAATAAAAATATTCCACCCTTTGATAGATTTATAAAATCCTTTTGCTTTTGCACAATTAGCGCTATTGGTTTTTTATCTAATCCAACTTTAATTCCTACATAAAACAAAACAAATAACATAAAGTGAAACGACACAAAAAATAAAAAAACTCGCTTTACTTTAAAACGTTCAACAATATAATATGCTAACAATGACGGTAGTATTACCAACAATAAATAATTTTTATTTATAAGCAACAAAAATAAAGAGACAAACAAAAGCAATCCATACTTAAATGAAATTCTTTTTAAAATGAACAATTCATAAAAACTAAGCAATAAAGTTCCTAAGGAAAATAAAAGCAAGCCTTCTTTTAATACTCCAGAGCCCCAAAACACAACAGAAGGAATAAAAAACACAACTAGGTATATCAGAAATGCTTTCGACTTAAAAAGTGAAAGAAAAAACTTATACAATGCAAATAATCCCAGAAAAGAAATGAAACACATAAACACCGTGTGTACATGAAAACTACCGAACGAAAACGGCATAATCAAAGCATTTAAACGAATGATGGTGTGATTATCATTATAGTTGCCAAAATCATTGCGCTTGTACCAATGATTCATTTTAGCGTAATAAGTTGTGTCGTAATAAAGATTATCATTACCTACTCCACTTAACATACTAAAATAATCAGCAGGCTTTTCACTTAATGCTTGGTGCATTATTTTAGCATCATCATAGTACTTAAAAATATCTGCTGTACTTCTATCTGTGTAGTGGGATGAATATATGAAAGTGAGAAAAAAACCACTTGCTACTTTTACCAAAAAAGCTAAAACAAAAGCCCAGCGTGGCAAGCCAAGTTCCACCCTTCTTTTATAAAAGAAAATTAGTGCACTAAATAAAAGTATGTATACAAATGCAACTATCAATTTTCCGTTTTATAAATATCAGCGTTTCTAATTTCCATTATATTCTCCGGATTTGCTACTGGCTTAAATCCATATTGCAAGTATAATCCATGTGCATCACGCGTTGCCAACATGTATCTTCGTAAACCTTGCAAATCTGGATGTTTCATAATAAATTCCATTAACCATTTTGATAATCCTTTTCCTCTGTATGCTTCCAATACGTATACATCGGCTAAATACGCAAAGGTTGAATAATCAGTAATCATACGCGCAAAACCAATTTGTTTACCTGCATCGTAAATACCAAAACACATCGAATTGTCAATTGATTTTTTCAAAACATCTAATGGAATACCTTGAGCCCAATAACTTTCTCCACCAATGTATTTATGAATAGCATCAATATCCAATTTGGTTTTATCGGTACTTACAATAAATTTATTTTTTGTTTCTTCTACAATTGTATGCATATCAACAAATATAATAATTTGCCCCGTTGTAAAAGATAAATGAGGAGATTAATTCATTCTACCCGCAAGTAAAAACATAACTGCCATACGAACAGCTACTCCGTTTTCTACTTGGTCAAGAATAATTGATTGGTCGCTATCAGCAACTTCACTCGTGATTTCTATACCACGGTTAATTGGTCCAGGATGCATAATTAAAATTTTCTTCGAAAGAGAATCTAGCATTTCCATGTTCAAACCATACATCATGGTGTACTCACGTAATGAAGGGAAAAATTTTATATCCTGACGCTCTAACTGAATGCGTAACATATTTGCAGCGTCACACCAGTTTAATGCTTTTTTTAAATTCAATTCAACTTTAACACCTAAACTCTCGATATACTTTGGCAATAAGGTTTGTGGACCACATACCATAACTTCTGCTCCAAGCTTTTGCAGACAAAATATATTTGATAAAGCAACGCGTGAGTGAAGAATATCTCCAACGATCACAATTTTCTTTCCTTTAATCGAACCTAAATTTTCTTGTATAGAGAATGCATCTAATAATGCTTGTGTAGGATGCTCATGAGCACCATCGCCAGCATTAATAATTTTCGCTTTTACTTTTTTAGATAAAAAAACAGATGCGCCAGGATGTGAATGTCTCATCACAACCATATCTACTTTCATGGCAAGTATATTATTTACAGTATCTACAAGCGTTTCACCTTTTTTTACTGAGGAAGAAGAAGCTGCAAAATTAATGGTATCTGCTGAAAGACGCTTTTGAGCTAATTCGAAAGAAAGTTTAGTACGGGTAGAGTTTTCGAAAAATAAATTGGCAATGGTAATATCACGTAAAGAAGGAACTTTTTTAATAGGACGATTGATTACTTCTTTGAAATTTTTTGCTGTTTCTAAAATTAATTCAATATCGGCCTTGTTAATGTATTTTATTCCTAAAAGGTGATTTACACTTAAACTGCTCATGTTTTCGTTTTATTCTTTGTCGGTTAATAATGTTACTCTATCCTTACCATCTACTTCTTTCCACTCTACTTTTACTTTTTGTGATTCAATTGAATCAATTGTTTTTCCAATGTATTTTGCTTGTATTGGCAAATGACGACTAAATCTTCTATCAATTAAAACGAGTAGCTCAACATCGTTAGGGCGGCCAAAAGCAAGCATGGCATCTAATCCTGCGCGTATTGTTCTGCCAGTGAACAAAACATCATCAATCAAAATCACATTTTTATCTTCAATAATAAAATCAATGTTTGTTTTATTTGGAATCAACTCTTTTCTTCTAAAATCATCTCTAAAAAAAGTGGTGTCCATTTCACCCACATGAATCTTCTTCGTTTTTAGAATTTCACACAATTTTTTATGAATTCGGTGAGCCAAATAAATTCCGCGTGGCTGTAAACCAATAATAACGCTATTTTGAAAAGAATCGTGAACTTCGATTAATTGATGACATAAACGAGTAATCGTAATTTCTAATTGTTCGCCCTCTAAGATAATTTTTGGCTTCATCTACAATGGTTATGTAGAAAGCAAATGTAAGCTTTACTTTACAATAAACAACTGATATTTTTCAGACTTATTAAATGTTTTCAATAGGCCGAAAAGTAATGATTAATACTTATTTTTGGACAAAACTTATTTAATGAGCAGTTATTTAATTAAACAAGCCACTCTAATTAACGAAGGTGAAATATTTGTTTCAGATGTTTTAATAGAAAACGGAAGAATCTCAAAAATTGATCGCGAAATTGACAATGATACCAAAGCAATTGAGATAAATGCAGAAGGTTTATATTTAGTGCCAGGTGCAATCGACGATCAAGTTCATTTTAGAGAGCCGGGATTAACACACAAAGGTGAAATTTATACTGAATCAAAAGCTGCGGTAGCGGGTGGCATTACTTCTTACATGGAAATGCCAAACACAAATCCACAAGCAACAACTGTTGATGAATTAAATAAAAAATACGAAAGAGCGGGGCAATGTTCGATTGCAAACTATTCTTTTTTTATGGGTACTACCAACCATAATTTAGAAGAAATAAAAAAAATAGATTTTAAAACTGTTTGTGGATTAAAAATTTTCATGGGCTCATCAACTGGCGATATGCTAGTTGATAATCAAAATACCTTAGAAAATATTTTCTCCAATGTAAATACACTTATTGCAACACATTGTGAATTTGACCCCCAAGTAAAAATAAATCAACAACGCATAATTGAAGAGTACGGCGAAGATATTGACGCATCATTTCACTCCATTATTAGAGACGAAGAAGTTTGTTATATGTCGTCGAAACTAGCGGTTGACATGGCAAAGAAACACAATACTCGCCTACACATTTTACACATTTCTTCAGCAAAAGAACTTGCCTTATTCACAAATAAAATTCCTTTAAAAGACAAACGAATTACTGCCGAAGCGTGTATCCATCATTTATGGTTTACAGATGAAGACTATAAAACAAAAGGTAATTTTATTAAGTGGAATCCTGCAGTTAAAACACGTTACGACAGAGATAATATTTTAGAAGCTGTTGTTGATGGAAGAATTGACGTAATTGCAACGGATCACGCCCCGCACACGATTGAGGAAAAATCTCAATCGTATTTAAAAGCACCAAGTGGTGGTCCATTAGTTCAACATGCAATACAAGCCATGTGGGATTTACATTATCAGGGGAAAATATCGTTGGAAACAATTGTCCAAAAAATGAGTCATAATGTAGCAGACATGTTTCAAATAAAAGACAGAGGTTATATTAGAGAAGGCTATTATGCTGATTTGGTTTTAATAAATCCTAAAACACCATACAAAGTAACAAAATCAAACATACTTTATAAATGTGGCTGGTCGCCATTTGAAGGACATGAATTTAAAGCTTCAGTAAACAAAACCTTTGTAAATGGCGAGTTGGTTTATGACAATGGAAAGGCAATTGAAGGTAAAATTGGTATGAGATTAGCCTTTAATAGATAATTTGGTACATACTTTGTTTACAAGTAGTGAATATTACTTTATACATTTATTTTTAGATTTTTTAATTTTGTAAAAACAAGACCTATAACATGAAAACACTAAACTTTGGAAAAATTGCAGTTCTAATTTTAACAATAACTGTATTTGCTGCTTTTAAAGGCGAGAAAGATAAACTTCATAAACGTTTCTTCACTATAGATTTAAGTGAGCCTAAAAAACCAAAATCTACTCCTGATGAGATTCAATTTAAGGATGGTAAAGTTTGGTGTGGTGATATTGTTAGTGACAAATTAGGTCTTGGGAAATATCTTCGTTATGAATTAGTAAAGGATTCAACATACATGGATGAAGAAACTGAGGTTGAATATATTGAAGTATTAGCTACTACAGAATTAGAAAAAGGAGAAACTTTTGAATTTAAATGTGTGATTGATAATTTCCAAATTGAAGGTGGAATGAGACACATGAAAAATGGTAAAGACAAAAAAACTTGGAGCTTTACAGGTAAAGAAAAAGTAAAGACTGAAAAAGAGAAAAAGAAAAAATAATTATTTTTCTTCTGAGGATTCAATTTAATTAGTATTTTTGCAGCGGGTAAGTCTTTCACGACCAGCTCCTGCTGAATCCCCCAGGCTGGGAACGGAGCAAGGGTAGGTGGTTGTAGCGGTGCGATGAAAGTAGCTTACCCTTTTTTTTGATCTTCATTTTTGAACATATAAATTAAAAAAGCATTTACTGTAGTAAATGCTTTTTTGTTTACATTAATTTGCTCTGTATTTGTAAGAACCTTTATAAACAAAAAAACCCAACAATTTCTTGCTGGGTTTTTTTATATAAAATATAAAATTATTTTTTGCTGTAACGAGTACGGAATTTATCAATACGTCCTGCTGTATCAACTAACATATGTTTACCTGTGTAGAAAGGGTGAGAAGTATTAGAAATCTCCATCTTAACTAGAGGATACTCATTACCATCTTCCCACTTTACAGTGTCTTTAGTATCTGCGCAAGAACGAGTTAAAAATGATGTTTCGTTCGAAATGTCTTTGAAAACAACTAATCTGTAGTTTTCTGGGTGGATATCTTTTTTCATGTCTTTAAATTTTCAAAAATGGAGTGCAAATATACACTTTTCTTTTTATCTACAAAAAGTATTGGCAAAAATAAAATAATATTCTCAAAGCTACGTTAAGGAGAAAAACTATCTTTGTACTATGCGTAGTAAACTTGCTTCCATTCTATTTTTCAGCATTTCTGTCTTTTTCGGGGTAATTTCCTGCAAAAAAGACAAAATAATGACAGATTCTGGGGCAAAACTCAACTTTTCTCAAGATTCCATTTTATTTGACACCGTATTCACACAGGTCGGTTCATTTACCAAGTACTTTAGAGTTGTTAATCCAAACAATCAAAAAATTAACATTTCTAAACTTGCCCTTGCACGAGGCGAATCGTCTTTTTACAGATTAAACGTTGACGGAACACCTGGTAAATCCTTCCAAAATATCGAAATTGCAGCAGGAGACAGCATTTATGTGTTTGTTGAAGTTACTATTGACCCCAATGCTCAATCCAACCCTTTTGTTTACAAAGATTCGGTTGTGTTTGAAACCAATGGTAATGTACAAGATGTAGATTTGTATTCGGTTGCACGTAATTGTTATTTGCACCTACCAACAAATGTAGTTTACCTTAACAATGGCGGCACTTTTAGTTATGGTTCTTTACCTTGTGGAGAAGTTTGGAATAATGATAAACCACACTTGGTATTTGGATACGCATTAATTGACTCCACTTGCACATTAACAATTAATGCGGGCACCGAAGTTTATTTTCATCAAAATGGCGGAATTGTTGCAGATAGAGGGGCTTGCTTAAAAGTGTTAGGCACACAAAGTCAACGTGTTACTTTTCAGGGCGATCGCTTAGAATATGAGTACCGTGATATAGCGGGGCAATGGGAACGTATATGGTTACTTGATGGAAGTGATAATAACGAAATTAATTATGCAGTCATTAAAAACAGTTTCATTGGTGTGCAAGCAGAGCCTTTCGCTTTTTATGAAATTGGTGGGGCCGTTATGAATCAAAGGAAAGTAAAAATTACTAATACCATTATTCAAAACTGTTCGTATGCTGGTTTGTACGCTCGATTCTATAAAATGGAAGTTGGAAATACAGTAATCAATAACTGCGGAAGTTATTTAGCGGCTCTCATTTATGGCGGTTCATATAGTTTTAGACATTGTACTTTTGCCAATTATTGGAGCGAAGAACCAAGAACTACTCCATCAATTATATTAAACAACAGAAATGACGCTCAAAATTTCCCGTTAGATAGTGGTTATTTTGCCAATTGTATAATAGATGGGAGTAATAGTGATGAGATAACATTAGATTCAGCTGCAGTAACGGGTCAATTTAATAACGTTGTGTTCACTAATAGTATGCTAAAAACACAAATGAACACTTCTAATACAAATCGATTTATTAATATCAAACTAAACCAATATCCAAATTTTGTAGATGCAAGTATAAAAAACTTTAAACTTAATGCTAGCTCCCCAGCAGTAAACTTTGGTTTAGTATTGCCTTTTTACACAAATGATATTAATGGTGTTTTAAGAGATGCTAGCCCTGATTTAGGTGCTTATGAGTATGTGCCATAAAATCCTTTTACTATTTTTAACATTATTATTGTTCTAAGCCTCGCAAATTCCGAAACTTGGTGCTATTTTTGTGAGAGGCAAACAAATTTTATTGTATGAAAAAAATAATACTAGGTTCGATGATGCTAATTGCAGGTTTTTCTGCAAATGAAGTAAATGCTCAAGGATACGAGATTAAAGTATCTATCAAAAACTCAAAAGACAGTATTTGCTTACTTACTAAGTATACTTGGGAGCAACCTTATAAAGTTGATACCGCTAAGGTTGATAAAAGTGGCAATATGACTTTTAAAGGAAAAACTCCTTTAGAAAAAGGTATTTATTCAATATACAGTCCTAAAAAAGGTGCATTGTATTTTGATTTCATCGTAAACGAAAGTCAAAAATTCAGTATCACTACCGACACCATTGGTTTTTATGATAAAATGAAAATTGTTGGTCCAAAAGAAAACATAGATTTTATGGAGTTCGTAAAATTTATGGGCAGCAAAAACATGGAGCGCGTTAACTACGAAAAAGAAATTAAAGCTAAAAAAACTGCTGACTCAACTAAACTAATTACCGCTAAAACAACTGAGCTTTTCAAAGAAATAAAAAAATACCAGGATGATTATTTAGCTGCAAACCCAAACACTTACATTGCAACTTTTATTCGTTTGCAAAACGAGCCAGTAGTTCCAAATGCTCCGAAAGGAATGGCTGCGGCCGATACAGCAGTTTGGAAATATCAATATTATAAAAATCATTACTGGGATGGAATTAACTTAAATGATATTGGAACTTTAAACACCAATAAAATTTTTGCTGACCGTGTAAAAAGATTTTTCGATAAAGTTGTAATTCAACATCCTGATAGTTTAGCTAGAGAATCTGATTTATTCATTCAAAAAATTGGAAACAACAAAGAGACATTTAAATGGGTAACGCATAACCTTACTTATATTTCCGAATCATCTAAAGTGATGGGAATGGATGCATTCTTCGTTTATATGGTGAATAAATATTATAAAACGGGGCAAGCATTTTGGTTAGATGAAAAACAGTTAGACAAAGTAATTAAAAGAGCTAATATTTTAGAACCTCTATTACTTGGTAAAAAAGCACAAGATTTAGCCTTGATTGACACTACAGGAATTAAAACAATCAAAAAATTAGGCATAGATAAAATGGAAACTAGCGAGGATCTAACAAAAGCCTATTATGCTAACCAAGATGCAATACAAAAACTATTAGTTAACTTGTATAGTATTAAAGCTGATTGGACAGTATTAGTGTTTTGGGATGTAGATTGTGGGCATTGCAAAAAGGAAATTCCCGTTATCCAAGAAACATACAATAAGTTTAAGAAAGAAGGAAAGAGCTTAGAAGTATTTGCCGTTTACACTCAACACGAATACGACAAATGGAAAACCTTTATTAAAGAAAATAAATTAGAATGGATAAATGTAGCTGACGCCGTGCATTTAAACAATCTTAAAGAGAAGTATGATATCTTTAGTACTCCTGTAATTTATCTTTTAGATAAGAACAAAGTAATACAAGCAAAACGTATTGGAGCTGAACAAATTGAGGATGTAATTACCAATCTTGAAAAAAGAAAGAAATAAGACATTAGTAATTCGATTTACCAAAGGGCATCTTCACAAAAGATGCCCTTTGGCTTTATTCACAAAGTACTAACAAATTGCAGAGTTAAATTGCCATAATTAACATTATTAGTATATTCGTGCCTCAATTATTAAAGAAATTTAAAACAAATCAAATAATAAAATAGTATGGGATATTTATTCACATCAGAATCAGTTAGCGAAGGACATCCGGACAAAGTTGCGGATCAAATTTCAGATGCATTAATCGATAACTTTTTAGCATTCGACCCACAAAGTAAAGTGGCTTGCGAAACATTAGTTACAACAGGTCAAGTAATACTTGCTGGTGAGGTTAAATCAAAAGCATATTTAGATGTACAAGAAATTGCTCGTGGTGTTATCCGTAAAATTGGATACACTAAGTCAGAGTATATGTTCGAAGCAAACTCATGTGGAATTTTATCTGCAATTCACGAACAATCAGCTGATATTAACCAAGGTGTTGACCGTAAGAAAAAAGAAGAGCAAGGTGCAGGTGACCAAGGTATGATGTTTGGTTATGCAACTAACGAAACAGCTAACTACATGCCTTTAGCGTTAGATTTAGCTCATGGTATTTTATTAGAACTTGCTGCTTTACGTCGCGAGAACAAACAAATTAAATATTTACGTCCTGATGCAAAATCACAAGTAACATTAGAGTACGACGATAATAACAAACCTGTTCGTATCGATGCTATTGTTGTTTCAACACAACATGATGACTTTGATACAGAACCAAAAATGTTAGCGAAAATTAAAAAAGACATCATCGATATTTTAATTCCTCGCGTTAAAAAGAACTACCCTAAATATGCACACTTGTTTAACAACAAAATTGCATACCACATTAACCCAACAGGTAAATTTGTTATCGGTGGACCACATGGTGATACTGGATTAACAGGTCGTAAAATTATTGTTGATACTTACGGTGGAAAAGGTGCTCACGGTGGTGGAGCTTTCTCTGGTAAAGATCCTTCAAAAGTTGACCGTTCGGCAGCTTATGCTACTCGTCATATTGCTAAAAACTTAGTTGCAGCTGGAGTTTGTTCTGAAGTATTAGTTCAAGTTTCTTATGCAATTGGTGTTGCACAACCAATGGGTATTTTTATTGATACTTACGGAACATCAAAAGTAAAAATGACTGATGGTGAAATTGCTAAAATTGTACAAAGCGTATTTGATATGCGTCCATACTTTATTGAGCAACGTTTTAAATTACGTACTCCAATGTACAGCGAAACTGCTGCATACGGACACATGGGACGTAAAAACGAAACTGTAACAAAAACATTTACTTCTCCTGACGGTAAAACAAAAACTATGAAAGTAGAATTGTTTACTTGGGAAAAATTAGATTATGTAAGCAAAGTAAAAGCTGCATTTAAAATAAAATAATCTATTTTCTTAAATAAATTAAATCCCCCGTCATTCTGAGCTTGTCGAAGAACGGGGGATTTTTTATTTCCAATAAGTCACACTTAGCTTGTCGATTGTGACTTTAATCATTTAGTAAAACCAAATGATAATATTTATTAAATTTAGGCATGCTAGAAAAAATCCATCTATACTGCATAAAACAATTCTCTCTTGATACAAGAGCGCTTTCGTTGATGCGTATATGTTTGGGAATGGTTTTGTTAGCTGATTGGATTTTCCGATTAAATAACCTTACTGCACACTATAGCAATGAAGGTTTAATGCCAAGCGAATTAGTATATGCTCACAATTGGAAACCAGGTTACTACTCTCTATTTTTATTAAGTGATTCTATTTATTGGCAGTATACCTTATTTATTACAGCCATTACTTTTTCCTTCTTCTTTTTAATTGGATACTTTACTCGCTTTTCAACATTTGTTTTGTGGATACTAATTATTTCAGTACACGTGCGAAACCCTTATGTGCTGCAAGGTGGAGATGAACTACTAAGAATAAGTTTGTTCTGGTGTTTATTTTTACCCTTAAGCAATCATTATTCTGTCGACAAATTACAGAGTAATAAAATAGATGAAAAGAAAATTTTCAGTGCGGCAAGTATTGGTTTTATGCTTTTGATCTTTTCCGTTTATTTTTTCTCAGCACTTCTTAAAACATCCGATGAATGGCGTACAGAAGGGTCTGCTTTATACTATGCTTTATCGCTTGACCAAATGGTTTTGCCTTTAGGAAAAGTACTTTTAAATTATCCTACACTAATGAAATACATAACACTTAGTGTGTTTTATTTAGAAATAATTGCCCCGCTCCTATTCTTCTTCCCTATATACAATAAGTATTTCAGAACAATTGGAGTTATTTCATTAATACTATTACACATTGGGATTGGTTCAACTTTATTGGTTGGATTATTCTTTTTAATTGGAATAACAACATTAATAGCTTTGTTTCCTAGTGAAGCTATCAATTGGAAAGCAAAACGATTTCCTAGCGCTCTATTAAAATTAAACCCACTTAACTTTTTAAATAAATTACTTCCTTCCTTAATTACCCTAAGGAATTTGGGAGATAAATTAAAAATGAACCTCTCTAATTTCTACACACAAACCCTACTAAGCTTTGGTTTAATTTTTTTAATGTGCATTTGTATTATTTGGAACATTGGAAACATTAAAGGTTCAGGATTAACTGTTAGTGCTCCATTCAAAGCTGTCACCTACTCTCTAGGCTTACATCAGGATTGGGGAATGTTTGCTCCACGTGTTTTTAAAGATGATGGCTGGTATGTGTTAGACGCTCATACAAGCAATAATAAGCAAGTCGATATTTACAAAGAAGGCAAAGAAACTACTTTTGAAAAACCTGAGAGTGTACTGAAATATATTAAAGGAGATCGTTGGCGAAAATACGAAGAGAATTTTTTAATGATAGATTACGAATTCATTCGTCCTTACTATTGCAAATATGCATTAAAACAATGGAATGAAACGCATTCAGAAAAAATTGATTCGCTAAGTATTATTTATATGAAAGAGCGAACTTTACCAAACTATCAAAAAGTAACACCTACCAAAGAAGTACTTTGTAACTGCACAACTAAATAAAATGAACAAACACGAAATTATTATCAGAGAAAAAATGCTTGCCAACGATGCTTTAAGTCAGTGGTTAGGAATTGAACTTGTTTCGATTGAACCAGGAACTTGCATTTTAAAAATGACTGTAAGAAAAGAAATGCTCAATGGTTTTGCAATTGCACATGGTGGAATTACTTATTCGCTCGCAGATAGTGCTTTAGCCTTCGCATCTAACAGTCATAATATACAATGTGTTTCAATTGAGACTTCCATTTCTCATACAAAAGCGGTTCAAGAAAACGATGTGCTTACGGCAGTTGCAAAAGAACTTAGTTTAAGTAATAAAATAGGAGTTTATGAAGTTAATATTACTAACCAACACCATACGATTGTTGCATTATTTAAAGGCACAGTTTACAGAACAGGTAAGTTGTGGATAGAACCATAATTAGGAATCGATACGAATATACGAAAGAGAATTACGAATCAATACGAATATACTAATCTGTGTGTGTGTGTAAACATATTCGTATCCATTCGTATATTCGTAAGAGATTCGTAATCATAATCCATAAAAATTTCACATTAGATTCGTATCTTTGAATCATGGCAAAAATATTATTAATCGACGACGAAAAAAGCATTCGCAAATCATTACGCGAAATATTAGAATTTGAAAAATATAAAGTTGAAGAAGCTGAAGATGGAAGTCAAGGATTGGCAATGGCATCTGCAGAAAACTTTGATTTAATATTATGCGATATTAAAATGCCAAAATTAGATGGCATGGAATTGCTTAATAAATTAAACGAACAAAACATTGATTCGCCCATTGTGATGATGAGTGGACACGGCAACATAGAAACCGCTGTAGAAGCTGTTAAAAAAGGCGCCTACGATTTTCTTGCAAAACCAATTGATTTAAATCGTTTATTGGTAACTGTTAGAAACGCGATTGAACGAACAGGTTTAGTAAGCGAAACGAAAACATTAAAGAAAAAAATTAGTAAATCATACGAAATGATTGGTGAATCGAAACCAATTATTGCGATAAAAGAAATGATTGATAAAGTTGCTCCAACAGAAGCACGTGTTTTAATTACTGGAAGCAACGGAAGTGGTAAAGAACTAGTTGCGCGTAGAATACACGAAAATAGTCAACGTGCTGCTGGACCAATGATTGAAGTAAACTGTGCAGCTATCCCATCAGAACTAATTGAAAGTGAATTATTCGGGCACGAAAAAGGTGCCTTTACATCAGCAGTTGCAACTCGCAAAGGAAAATTTGAATTAGCAGAAGGTGGTACTTTGTTTATGGATGAAATTGGCGACATGAGTTTATCAGCTCAAGCTAAGGTTTTACGTGCATTACAGGAAAGTAAAATTACCCGTGTTGGTGGAGATAAAGAAATTAAAGTAAACGTTAGAATTGTAGCAGCAACCAATAAAGATTTACAAAAAGAAATTGCTGCAGGTAATTTTAGAGAAGATTTATTTCATCGTTTGAGTGTTATTTTAATGCATGTTCCATCCTTAAATGATAGAGTTGATGATATTCCAATGTTAGCAGAGCATTTTATAGCTCAAATTTGCGCCGATTATGGAATGCCAAAAAAAGCATTAACAAAAGAAGCTATTAAAGCTTTACAAGGAATTAATTGGACAGGCAACATTCGTGAATTTAGAAATGTGATTGAGCGCTTAATTATACTTTGCGATAAAACCATAACTGATAAAGATGTTAAACAATATGCGAATAAGTAGTTTTTTAATTGCATTGCTAGTAATTGCAAGCTTCAGTAGTTTCAAGAGTTTTGATTCTAAGGATTTATTTTCGCATTTCACCAAAGAGCAATTAAAAGCGGCCAATACTGCCGAACATTATGGCAAATTAACTAATGATGAAAAAGAAGTTGTGCAAATAACCAATTTATTTAGAATGCATCCTACAAAAATTGCAGATGAGTATTTAGTGCCATATTTCAAAAAAAACAAAAAAGAAGTAAATAATTATACCAAGAGTTTAATCAACGATCTAAAAAAAGCAAAGCCCTGTGCGGCTTTATTACCCGAAGATATTTGCATGAAATCAGCTTTATCACACGCTGAAAAAATGGGGAAATCAGGTAAAATAGGGCATGATGGAATGAGCCAACGATTAAAACCTCATGGCTTCGCTGGAGAAAACTGTGACTACGGACATGATAAAGCTTTAGACATCATTATGAGTTTAATGATTGATGAAGGCGTGCCAAGTTTAGGCCATCGTAAAAATATTTTAGACGCAGATTACACCCATATTGGTGTTTCTATAAAAGCGCACAAAAAATACAAGTATAATTGTGTAATGGATTTCGTTCGGATTTCTAAATAATTACGAATCATATACGAATATACTAATGTTACGAAATTATACGAATTGACTTTAGCACACACTGATTTGTATATTCGTAAAACATTCGTAATCCTATTCGTATATTCGTAATCAAAAAGATACTACACAAAGTCTCCAACACTTTCCAACGGTAAATTACATGCATTGTTTTCGCAAACATAAATCAAGGTTTTACCCTCAACTAATCTATCTTTTAATAATGGCAAATCAGATGCTTTGTCCGAAACAGCAAATACAACGTTGGGTAAATATTGTTTGTTTAATTCAGTAAAATAATTTTTCGCTTCTTTTCCTGTAATTGCAATTTCTTTAAAAGCTGTTTGCAATTCGAGTTGTAAAATTGCCCAGTTGCTGTATCCTGAACCATAGTGAGAAATTTCATCACTTAATTTAGCGCACATGGTTTGAGCCATTTCATTGTATTGTGGCAAATGAAAATGTTTATGCAGCCTAAATAAATTCCTTGCCATTTGTGAATTGGACGCAGGAATTACGTTATCGCTTATCTCTACTTTTCTTACAATCAACTCAGCATCTTCATCCGAAGTGAAAAAGAAAAACCCACTTTGTTTATCGTAAAAATGTTGTATTACATATTCGCTCAAACGCTTTGCTTCATGCAACCACTCGCCTGCCCCGCTTACTTCGTACAAAGAAATATATGCTTCAATTGTAAAAGCATAATCTTCTAAAAACGCATTTATTTTTACAAAATCATTTTTAAACGAATGAAAAAGTCCTTCTCCGTTTTTCATTTTTGTTTTTATAAAATGAGCTAAGTGTAATGCTTTATCTAGATATTCTTGCTTAGCAAAAACTTTGTATGAATCCGCATAGGCTTTTAACATCAAGGCATTCCAACTACATAAGGTTTTATCATCTAAACCTGGTTTTACTCTTTTATTTCTTACTGCAAGTAATGTGTTTTTAGCTTTGCTAATTATTTCAGCCAATTCCTTTTCATTGATTTGCAATTGCATCGCAATTTCTTTGTCCGACTCTTTACGCAACAAAATATAATTCTCATCTTCCCAATAACCGATTTCATTTACATTATAGTACTTACAAAAAATCTCAAACGATTTTTCATCTAACAATGCATGAAGTTCTTCTTTCGTCCACACATAATATTTCCCTTCTACTCCTTCACTATCTGCATCTAGTGCCGAAAAATATCCACCAAAATTATTTGACCAATTAGTTTCGATAAACGAAATGCTTTCTTCCACTATTTGTTTATACAATGGTTCCTTCGATTGCTGAAAAGCTTCTGAATAAAGAGATACAAGCTGCGCATTATCGTACAACATTTTTTCGAAATGTGGTACTTTCCATAATGCATCAACCGAATAACGTGCAAAACCACCCTCTAATTGATCATAAATTCCACCAAAGGCCATTTTGCGTAATGTGAGATGTACTTGTTTCATTAGATCATCATCAGTAAACAAATGTGCATACCTCAACAAAAAAACATAATTATTGGGCAATGGAAATTTTGGTGCTTTATCCATTCCACCTTCTTCATCATCTAATAATGTTTTCCAATTACGAATGCTTTTGTGAATAGTATCAATATTCAATTCAACCGAATCACTATTACTAACAAGCATTTCGGCACGTAGCAAACCATTGGTTAATTCTCCTGCATATTCTTCTGCTTTATTTCTGTCCTGCTTAAATAAATTTGCCAAGCTCTTCAAAATCTGCATCCACCTATCTTTCGGAAAATAAGTTCCACCATAAATTGGTCTGCCATCAGGTAACGTAAAACAATTTAATGGCCAGCCTCCGTGCTTAGTCATTAGCTGAACAGCCGTCATATAAACTTGGTCAATATCAGGGCGTTCTTCCCTATCAATCTTTACATTAATAAAATGCTCGTTCATTAAAGCGGCTACTTCCTCATCTTCAAAACATTCATGCTCCATTACATGGCACCAATGACAAGCAGAGTAGCCAATACTCACCAATATCATTTTATCTTCCTCCTTGGCTTTCTTTAATGTTTCATCATTCCACGCGAACCAATTTACAGGGTTATGTGCATGTTGAAGCAGGTATGGACTAGTTTCAGATATAAGAGAATTAGTATGTTTGTTCATGATTTTCTTTTTAATTATTCGCAATTTATTGCAGCCATTTAAGCCCTTAAAGTGCTTGATTTTAGTCAGTTTTCAACGATAATTGGCTGTATCAACCTAATTATTCGACATAAAGCTAAAAATAATAGCCCAAATTTCATGTGATTTCAGAAATTTTGTGCTTATTTGTAATGAAACAATTAACCAAACCCAATGACTGAAACTTTGGATATAAAAATTACTCCAATTGAAAAATCAAGAGTAAGTGAGTACGACATCAACAATGTGCCTTTCGGAAAAATTTTTGCCGACCACATGTTTGTTGCCGAATATGAGAATGGAAAGTGGAGTAAATGCTATATCCAACCTTATCAAGATGTGCCTATGAGCTATGCGCTTTCTGCATTACATTATGGCCAATCTATTTTTGAAGGGATGAAAGCTTACAAGTCAGATGATGGAACAGTATCATTGTTTAGACCATTAGAGAATTGCAAGCGTATGAATAAATCTGCGATACGTATGGCAATGCCAGAAGTACCTGAAGAGATTTTCATGGGTGGATTAACTGAATTAATGAAATTAGATAAAGCTTGGGTACCAACTAGTGATACTGGTTCTTTATACATTCGTCCGTTTTTAATTTCGACTGATGAAGCTATTGGAGTAAGACCTGCAGATAATTATAAATTTATTATTTTTTGTTGCCCCGCTGGTAAATATTATGCTGAACCAGTAAAAGTTTTAATTGAACATCATTATTTCCGTGCAGTGCGTGGAGGTGTTGGATATGTGAAAGCTGCAGGTAATTACGGTCGTTCTTTATACCCAACTCGTTTAGCTCAGGATAAAGGATTTCAACAAGTTATTTGGACTGATTCGGAAACACAACAATACGTGGAAGAATCAGGAACAATGAATTTAATGTTTGTAATTGGAGATACCTTAGTTACTCCAGCATTAAGCGACACTATTTTAGCGGGTATTACAAGAGATACAGTACTTACAATTGCAAGAGATTGGGGTTACAATGTAGAAGAAAGAAAAATTTCTATCAAGGAAATTTTTGAAGCACACGCGAACGGAACTTTAAAAGAGGCTTTTGGTACTGGAACAGCTGCAACTATTGCACACATTAAAGCAATAGGATTTGAAGATAATGTTTTTGAGTTACCTGAAATTGAAGACAGAAAATTTTCTCCAAAAATTGACGAGTACCTTCGTAACCTTCGTAAAGGAAGAGAAGAAGATAAACATCATTGGATGATGAAGGTGTCTTAAAATCAAAATGTATATAAACAAAAAAAGGAGTCCCGAATATTCGAGGCTCCTTTTTTTGTTTGCATAAACTTAAAGAAAACTATTCTACAACAATTTCTACAAACTGATACAACTCGTATTGCGCTTTATTCTCTTCAAAATCGTTATTATAATCTGGTCCATCAACTACTGCACTCAAACGTTTTAGTGTAATATTTGATTTATCGAAGGTTTTATCCGATAAGGCCTTTTTAAACGTATCTAGTGTTTTTTGCGCACGTGTCTCTGCTAGTTTTTCATTTGTTTTAAATGTTTTGGTTGGCACTTGACTAGCACTTGAATTAATAGATACATTAATTGCTCCCTTATAAGCAGCATAACTATATACCTTGCTCATGAAAGCTTTAAAGTCATCACTTTCTTCAAGCTTATTTTGATTATACTTAAAATAAAAAACAAATTTATCAGGTTGTGGGGCTTCGGCAACTAAAGGAGCGAAACGCTCCCCAGTTATAATTAATTGTGCGTTTAAAACGCCAGAGCTTTTTAGCCCTTTAGTTGATAAACTTTGTGGCTCACTCAATAATCCTTCATAAACAGCCGATACTTCATACACGTCATCAACCTTTAAACGATAATCCTTATAAGTTCCATCTTCCTCTGCATAAACTGTTTTTGTTTCAGTAGAACTTTTAATTGTGATTTTAGCATTTGGAGCAGGCTTATTTTCGTTTTTAGTATTTACAACATTCATGTTCAACGTTAACTCTATACATGGCGCACTAACACTTGTATCTGCAACAAGTACTTTCGGTTTTAATTTTACTTCCTTTCTAATTTCTTGATAGGCATTCTTAAATTCTGCCTTTACTATTTCGCGATTAAACTCAACACCTTCACTTATATAAGAAAAAATATAGTATTTCTCTGGGGGTAAAATAAGAGTAAAGCTACCAGTACCTGCTTGCGGACGGTAAGTTCCAAACATCTCTCCAGAAATAGAATCAGTTACAGTAACAGAAAGGTCACTTGGTAATTGTTCACATGGCGCGGGAATAACATTACCTTTAAATAAAACAAGTGGTGATTCTTCGCTTGGTGGTAAATAAATTCTATAAATATCCTTTTCACCAAATGCCGTTGTATCCTCATGTGCCGAAGCGTAATAACCTCTACGTTTATCTGGCGAAACAACAAAGAACACATCATCGTCAGTTGTATTAATAGGATATGGCAATGCTTCTGGAATAGCGAAACTATCTGCCTCTCCATAAACCTTTGTTTTAAAAATATCAAAATTACCCATTGTATTATGGCCCTTTGAAGCAAAATACAAATCAACACCATTAGGATGCAAAAAAGGAGCATCATCTTCATAAATAGTATTTACTGTTGGACCTAAATTTTGAGGTTTACCCCATTTACCATTTGGCAATTTTTTTGAACGATAAATATCTCTTCCACCATAACCACCATTTCTGTCACTTACGAAATACAAAATATTTCCATCAACTGATAAACAAGCGTGAGTTTCCCAATATTCTGAATTAATATCCTTCGGGTATTTTACTGGCATCATCCAATCGGAACCATTCCATGTAGAATAATACAAATTTCCATCTCCTCCATCATCTTTATATATGATGAGTGTTTGGCCATCAGGACTAATACTTACAGTTGCTTCATGTTGTTGCGAATTCACAAAAGGTCCAATAGATTTAGCTCTTGACCAGTTTCCATTTACATCTTGGTAAGAAACAAAAACATCTTCAAAATATTCACCATCAGCTGTTTTATTTAACTCTCCACCACTTGATTCTTTACCTCTATGAGTAAACATTAAAACACGCTCATCTGCAGAAAGTATAGGAGAATAATCTGGGAATTCTGAGTTAATACTGTCGCCCATGTTTTCGATTTTCCAATCCGCTTTCTCTGCAACTCGCTTTTTTGCTGTTTCAAGTATTTTACGTAAACGTTCTGTTTCGGCATATTCTACTTTATCCTTTTTTACTTTAGAAAACTCCTCATACTTTAGAAACATTTTTTCTGCCTCTTCAAATTTATAATCTAAATGATAAGCTTGAGCCAACCAAAGCATTGACTGACGTGGAGCTCCCTTTTCGGATAAACTTCCGTCTTTATGGTGTTGATTAATATTTAAAATTGCCTTCTCTAAATACTTTTCTGCTAAATGCTTTTGATTTGGATGATGCATATAACAATAACCAATCAAAAAGCTCATATTTGCGTTTGAGTCAATTGCATACGCCTTTTTGTAATGAGCTAAGGCCTCCATGTAATTTAAATCATCAAGATTAGAATAACCCAATTCAACTTCGCGTTCATAATCTTTTTTACCTTGCGAAAAAGAAACTGAAACACAGAAAATAAACAAAAACGTAAAAATTAATTTCGAAAAAATACTCATTATCATTTAATTAAAAAAGATAACAAATATATAAAAATGAGGGAGTTAATAGCAATTAAATACAGAAAAAAATTGAAATAAAGTACTTAAATCTATTTAGCTTCAGTGATTTTTGAGTATTTATTCGCGTTTGAAGGATCAATGAGATTTAGAGTCTCAATTACCTCACTTTTTTCGTTGGGTGTCGCTTCTTTGAATATATTTATTACCTCATCTGCCTTTGCATTAAAAAGGATTTGCATATTAAAAGAAGCGGGACGCAATTTGTGAAGCTCCTTTAAAGACACTAATGATTTCAAAATTTCAGCTCTTCCCGCATCCGTTTTTTCATACATCACATCTAATCCTTTGCGGTGAAATTGATAGTATAAATTACGGATTGGATTAAACATTGGATTTAGAATATTATCAATATACCAAAATCTGTTTTTTGTTCCATCAAACGATTTCCAACCAGTTCCTGAATCACTTCCACTTTGTGCGTTATTAACTATCTGTTGAGCTTTTTGCCAATGCTCTGTCCCTCCCAATGGTGAGTATGAATCATAGTCCAATGCAAGTATAACATAAGCGTAGTAAGCAAACATGGAAGTAAGATTATTTGTGTAAGTGTTTACGTTAAAATCAAAAGGTTGATTTTCTATATACACAAACTCAAAATTTTGATCGTTGTAATTTAACAATGGAGAATTATAAGACGTTTTATAAACTGGCCTCCTACTTTGCACTTGAATGGTTGCTTTGAAGTAATTACCATTATTAGCTCGCTCGGTAATATTTATAAACATGGTGCACTCAATTTTTTCATTGGTTGCAAACACATCTTTTGTCCACTTAGTATTATTTAAAAATTCGTAAGCTTGTTTTTGCAGGTTATCAAAAATTCTTTTGTTATCGGTACCTTGAACTTGCTGTGAAGAAACGGTAACTTGGCAATTTAATTCCTGTGCAAAAGAATTAAATGCAAACACCGATAATATAAATACAATTAAACTTTTCATTTTAAATATTTAGAAACAACATCAACAATATCTTGAGCAATTTCTTCCTTTTTCTTCAACTCAAAATTATACATTTTATTGTTTCCATCAATAATTATTACCTTATTTGTATCGAAACCGAAGCCCTCTCCCGAATTACTTGAATAATTAGCAACTATTAAGTCCAAATTCTTCTTCGCGAGTTTAGACTTTGCGTTTTCAATTAAATTTTCTGTTTCTAATGCAAAGCCAACTAAAAGTTGTTGCTTTTTCAATTTGCCCAGCTCAAAAAGAATGTCAGTAGTTTTTTCAAAAGCAAGTGTGATAACTGCATCACTCTTTTTAATTTTTTGGCTTGCTACCTCAGTTGGTTTATAATCTGCTACTGCAGCCGACATAATTACAATATCACACTCATTAAAATACTTTAAGCATTCAGCATACATCTCTGCCCCTGTTTCAACTAAATGGCAATTAATACTTGAATGAGTTGGACGTAAATGGGTTGGACCCAAAACCAGTTCAACCTCAGCGCCTTGTTTAGCAAAGGCTTCGGCAATGGCGATTCCCATTTTTCCTGTAGAGCGATTTCCAATAAAACGTACAGGATCTATTGGCTCATATGTTGGCCCCGCAGTAATGAGTATTTTTTTGTTTTGGAATTGCATTAAGCAGGTAATTTTTCTACATAAGAAAAAATATTCTCAGGCTCAGCCATTCTTCCATCACCAACTAAACCACTTGCTAATTCGCCATGTTCGGCAGGAATAATACTTACGCCATCTTTTGTTACTTGCTCTAAATTACGCAGTGTACTTGGATGTTGAAACATATCTAAATCCATCGCAGGTGCAATAATTGTTTTGCATCGTGCAGATAAATAAGTAGCCAATAATAAATTATCACATAAACCATTCGCCATTTTTGCAATGGTATTTGCTGTGGCAGGTGCAATTAATAAAACATCTGCCCACAAACCTAATTTTACATGATTGTTCCAATTATCAACTTCATCAAAAAATTCTCTTTCAACATTATTTTTAGATAATACTGAAAGTGTTTTAGCAGTAACAAAATGTTCGGCATCTTTAGTCATAACAACTTTTACCTCAGCCCCTGCTTTTACAAACAAGCGAACCAATGCTGGTATTTTATAAGCAGCAATGCTACCTGTAACACCAATAAGTATTTTTTTATTTGCTAAACCCATAATTGCTAAAACAACAAAGGCAGTTCGACCTTCGCCTTAACTGCCTTTTGTATTAATATGATAATTTTAATTAGTTATTTTCCTTTGATGGATTACGGAAATACGTTTTGTTCTCGATAAACTCCTGAACAGAAATTAAAGTTGCTTTTGGCAATTTTTCGTAATGCTTAGAAATTTCGATTTGCTCACGGTTTTCGAAAATCTCTTCTAAGTTATCGTTATGAGAAGAAAACTCAGCTAACTTACTTTGCAACTCTTCTTTCATTTCAATAGAAATTTGGTTAGCACGTTTAGCCATGATTGATACTGCCTCGTATAAGTTACCTGTTGGCTCATCAAACATACGAATATCACGAGTTACTGTTGAAGGTTCTGCGTTTGTTTTTTTAAAGTCCATTTTTTTGTAAGTTTAGTTCGTCTTTTAATTTTTTGCAAATAGTATAAATATCATCTGCATCTCCTAAGCGTTTACTTTGGGGGTACAAATCTATGAATTTTAAATAAGATTCTATAGTATTATCCAATCTTTCTTCTTTTTTCTTTTCGATACTATTTTTTGCTAGTAAATAGTTGGATTTCAAGTTTATAAAGTGAATTTCTTCACATCTTACCGAATTTTGATATTCTTTAAGAAAATTCCCGCTTTCCGCAATACTTGCCTTCCAGTCCTCAATAAAATAGTATTGCTTGGTTATTTCATAAGCCTTTTTCTCCAATTTTCCGCGCAATTCGTCCATTATTTTATTACAACTATCTAAGCGCGAACTCTCTGGGTAATTATTTACAAATTCCTGAAGTTCAAAAACAGCTGTTTTTGTGTCCTCTTGGTCTAAACTGTACTTTGGCGAATTAAGGTAATAACAATTTGCATTTAAAAAAGCGCATTCTTCAGTATGCGGGCTTTTCGGGAAATTACGGGTGTACATTTTAAAATGATAGGCAGCTAAACCATAATCACCCATATTATAATTGCAATAAGCATAGTAATAATAAATTTCCTCGGCGCGCTCGGTTCCCTTATAAACAGGAATAAGCTCTTCAAACAAAGTCATTGCATTTAAGTAATTACCTTTATTGTAATACTCCTTTGCCTTAGTATACTTAAGTTCATAATCCGAACTCTTAACCAACTTATCAAACTTACTGCACGAGATAAAAAAAACAGCAGAAACAACAAGCAATAAATATGTAAAACCTTTTATTTTCATGAACAAGAGTACAAATATAGCACTTTCGTTTTAAGAGTAATAATATTAGGAAAGTTTGGCAATTCTATTTCTGGTTACTAGTTTCTGGTTTTTGTGGAGACTTCAAATTAAGCCTTCCAACCAGAAACTAGAACCCAGCAATGAGCGGTAGCGTCACACTTGCTTTCTTCGCTCAAAATTCATAAATTTGCACCTTATTATTGTTAAATCAACATCTTACACTATTTTACATTATGAAGGATATTTTTGAAAAGATAAAAAACAACAGAGGTCCGATTGGAGAACACTCTAAGGAATCGCACGGATATTTTACTTTCCCAAAGCTAGAAGGTGAAATTGGACCACACATGGAGTTTAGAGGTAGAAAGCGCTTAAACTGGAGTTTAAATAACTACTTAGGTTTAGCAAATCATCCTGAAGTAAGAAAAGCAGATGCAGATGCTGCAGCACAATATGGTTTTGCATTGCCGATGGGTGCTCGTATGATGAGTGGAAACTCTAACAACCACGAGGCACTAGAAGCAGGTTTAGCAAAACTAGTTCATAAAGAAGATGCTATCCTTTGTAATTTTGGTTACCAAGCAATGGTTTCTTGTATTGATGCTTTGGTTGATAGACATGATGTAATTGTTTACGATGCCGAATCACATGCATGTATTTTAGATGGTGTTCGTTTACACATGGGTAAGCGTTATGTTTACAAGCATAATGACATTGCTGATTTTGAAAAACAAATGGAGCGTGCTACTAAATTAGCAGAAACTACAGGCGGGGCAATTTTAGTAATTACCGAAGGTGTTTTTGGTATGCGTGGCGACCAAGGAAAATTAAAAGAGATTGTTGACTTAAAGAAAAAATATAATTTCCGTTTATTAGTTGATGATGCGCATGGTATTGGTATCATGGGACCAAAAGGTGGCGGAACAGGTGAAGCTCAAGGTTGCCAAGATGGTATTGATGTTTACTTTGGAACTTTTGCAAAATCATTTGCACTGATTGGTGGTTTTATTGCATCAACTGAAAATGTTATCGATTTTTTACGTTACAATATGCGTTCACAAATATTTGCGAAAGCATTACCAATGCCTTTAGTTGTTGGTGCGCAAAAGCGTTTAGAGTTAATGAATGCACATCCAGAGTTTCGTGAGAAGTGTTGGGAAATTACACGTGCATTGCAAAGCGGTTTAGTAAAAGCAGGATTTAATATTGGCGATACCAACTCAATGGTAACTCCAGTTTACATGAATGGCTCTATTCCTGAAGCAACTAATTTAATTTTAGACTTAAGAGAGAACTTTAATATTTTCTGTTCGATGGTTGTGTATCCAGTTGTTCCTAAAGGAATGATTATTTTACGTTTAATACCAACTGCAGTGCATACATTAGAAGATGTAAATTACACTATCGAATGTTTCTCTAAAATTGTAGATAAATTAAAAACTGGTAAATACATGTCGGAGAAAATTGCTGCTTTTGACTAAATAATTTTTTAGTTTCGATTTTAAACCGCCCTTGTTGTTCTTCAGCAAGGGCGGTTTTGTTTTTGATGAATGGGTTTGATTTAAATATTAAATGAATTATATTTACTTTAAATATCCTACACTTTATGGCGGGTATAAACAAGTTAGGTCTAACCTTAGACAGACACTCTCAATTTTTTCTCATGATAGTAAAAGACGATTCCCCCTTACAAAGAATACCAAAAGAAGTTCCTCCACGAGAGATCCTTATTTTTGAAGGATTAAGATACTCAGCGAATATGGCATTATTATCTTATGGGCGACTACGTGCCGACCTTCATGAAATAAGTTTAGGTCATAGACCTGTGGACTTTTGGTACTCATCATTGAATGGTGCTTGGGGAGTTATCGATTCCGCAAATCGTTTCTATAAATTAATGTCTAAATTGAACAGTAGTGGTGAAAATCCATTAGAAGTATATTATCAAGACTTTAGCAAACTTCGCAATGGATTTCACCATATCGAGCAATGGATAGAAACTAAACATGTGAAAGAACATTACCCATTATTTGGCATTCTTTCTTGGACATACTTTGATCCCAATGTGGATGACACAAAGGGAAAAATATTTACCTTTTTACCTGGCATACAACAAGGTGAAAAAACTTTCGCGCCCGAAAATCCATTAGGCCAAGAATTCAGGGTACCTATTGACAATATAACTATAACTGCAAATCAAAGAGCTCAAGGCCAACCACCTGTAAAAGTTGACATTGTTGGTGTTATTGCTGCATTGGAAAAGACAGTACGACAAATAGAAAATAGTCTTAACTCACATTACGACAAATTAAATAATCGAAGTGACACTTATCCTGCAGACATAACAATTGAATTGCATTTTGAAATTACAACTTAAAAAAGGCTACACCTAACAACAGGCAATAGCGCCATGCTGGTTTTGAGGTAGGGCTTTGGCTAAATTTAGGCTTGCGCTAAAGCGCATATTTTTAGTTTTGTCACTGCTTTAGAAAGTGTTATCTTCGTTGTAATTCAACACCAAACCACTTGCGCAAACTAAGTATTTCCATAGATGATTACAATGATTTGTTTTCCGATTTCGACGGAAGAACTTATAACGAGCGCAGTATTTCGGAAGACTTTTCGCATCAGTTAAAAAAGGTAGCTGATGAAAACGAAGATGAGATTCACGAAATTCATTTTTTAATTACAACAAAAAAACATGATGCTGAGCAGGAAAACATCATCATTAAACGTTTACAGGAACACTTTAAAAATAGACACAACCATTACTTACTAAAAAAGAAAAAAGAACAACAAAAGGGATTGCTGTTCTTTTTAACTGGAAGTACTTTGTTGTTTGTTGCAACCTATTTATTGCTGCTACAAGAAAAACAACTATTACTAAATGCTTTAATTGTTGTATTAGAACCTGCAGGTTGGTTTTTATCTTGGACAGGCCTCGAAACCTTGTTTAATAATACCAAATGGCGAACACATGAGCTTGCGTTTTACGCTAAACTCAAAAAATGTAAAGTTCATTTTAGTGATTAGATTCCACTTTCTTTACTAAATACAGGGTCGCCATTAATTGATTTTAATTGGTAAATAAAATCATCAATATACTCACGTTCTTGTTTTGTAATTGGCGGAAATGCTGCAGCCACTTCTTTTATTACCTCAACAAACTTTTCCTTCATCGATTTGCTCACGTATTGGCTGTTTAAACGCATTTCGCGTAAGCACCAAGTATAGGCAGTTCGAGGCTCCATTACATCTCTTTTCAGTACCTTAAAAACAATTTCAGCGTAATCGAAATCCAATCCATGTTTTGAAAACTCTGCTTTTAAAACACGTTCAAATTTTTCTTGTTCTTCTTTTTGAACTTTTCCATCGGCCATTGCTACCGCATATGCTGCTTCGCCCAATGCCAAGTACAGATTTTGAATAGGTGTCATGTGATTTAATTTTACTGCAAGTTACAGCCACAAAAAACGAAATAGCATGACTTGGCTCATGCTTAAAAATGAGAATCATCAAAATTTAGAAAATCACATTAAATACCACCCAGCTAGAAAGGTATGCAAGAGCGCTCATGTAAAAGAATTGAACAAATACCCATTTCATTTTTTTTGTTTCGCGGTAAACAACAGCTAATGTGCTCACACACTGCATGGCAAAGGCATAAAACACTAATAAACTCCAGCACACAGCTTCACTGTATTTTTTTGCTCCTGTTACTGAATCTCTTTCTAAATTCATCTTATCACGAATTTTCAAAGTATTTTCTCCATCGCCTGAGCTATAAATGGTTGCCATGGTGCCAACAAAAACTTCGCGAGCAACAAAAGAAGTAATAAGTGAAATACCAATCTTCCAATCGAAACCTAAAGGTTTAATAGCTGGTTCAATAAATTTACCAACGTGCCCAACGTAAGATGCTTCTAGTTTTTCTGACTCTTGTTTAGCAGTTAGTTCATCTATATTTGTTGGGTTAGCAGCAATTTCGCTGGTATATTTTTTTTCTATTTGTTCAAATGAATCGCCAGGGCCATAAGCACTCATTAACCAAAGTACAATAGAAACAGCGATGATAATTTTACCTGCATCAAATAAAAATACTTTCACTTTATTATACATAGTGATGAATACCGTTTTTAATTGAGGCACACGATACACAGGCATTTCCATAATGAAGTAAGAACGCTGCTTTGCTTTTAAAATAAATTTAAGAACAAAGGCAACAAGCAATGCCATTACAAATCCTAAAATATACATAGCAAACAAATACAAACCTTTTTTGCTAAAGAACCCCGAAGTTTCATCATCAGGAACCATTAAAGAAATAAGCAAAGTATAAACAGGTAAACGAGCCGAGCAACTCATTAAGGGCGTAATTAATATAGTAATTAAACGTTCCTTCATATTGCTAATCGTACGTGTTCCCATAATAGCTGGCACAGCGCATGCTACACCACTAATTAATGGAATAACCGAACGCCCGTTTAATCCAACCTGACGCATTAATTTATCCATCATAAAACTAACACGTGCCATATAACCGCTATCTTCCAACAAAGAAATAAATGCAAACAATAATGCTATTTGCGGAACAAACACAACTACTCCACTTAAACCTGCCAATACACCTTTAACCAGTAAATCATTTATAAAACCTTTTGGCAGCAATGCCGACAAACTATCTCCACCCCAAGCAAACAAATCCTCAATCCATGTCATAGGATACTCGGCAAGAAAAAAGATAGATTGAAAAACTAAAAATAATACAACTAAAAAAGAAAGAAAACCAAATACAGGATGCGTAAGCACTGTATCAATCTTCTCAGTCAGTTGAAACAATTTTCCTTTTCCCGAATATTCAACAGTTTGTGCTATGATTGAAGAGATTTTTTTAAATCGTATTAAGGTATCTTTCTCTTCAATTTTTTTTAGCTTGCTATTAATAGTAGGGTATTTTGCAGATGCGTCTTTCAATAAATCAATATAATGCTCGTACTCGTCTGTTTCAATACTCTCCTTAGTCATAAAAAAACTAGCTGGCTTTGTAGCCTGAGCAATTTGCTTTTTTAATTCTTCAATTCCTTCTCCCTTACGCGAATTAAGATGCACAACTGGAATACCAAGTAATTGCGAAAGTAATATTGAATTTATAGCGATGCCATTTTTCTCTGCTTCATCGGCCATATTTAATGCTAACACAACAGGAATATTTAAATCAATTAATTGAGAAACCAATAACAAGTTTCTTTTTAAATTGGTAGCATCTGCAACAGCAACAATTATTTCGGGAAAATCAATATTATCATTTTGAAGTAAAACTTCGCATGTTACTTTTTCATCAGGAGATTTTGGAAACAAACTATAGGTGCCAGGTAAATCAACCAAGCGATAAGGTTGAATTTTATCATTACTTACAATTCTAAAAAAACCTGCTTTTTTATCTACTGTTACTCCCGGAAAATTTCCGGTTTTTTGATTTAAGCCTGTAAGCGAATTAAACAAAGTTGATTTTCCTGCATTAGGATTACCAACTAGCGCAATTGTTATTAATTTTTGTTCAATTGATTTTTCTTTCGACACACTAATTACTTTCTACAACAATAACTGTTTGTGCTTCTGCCTTTCTTAAACTTAATAAATAACCCGAAACTGAAATTTCAATTGGGTCGCCTAAAGGAGCTGTACGTTTAAATTCAACTTCCTCTCCTGGAATGCATCCCATTTCCATTAGTTTTAAAGAAAGGTCGTCATCCGTAAAACTCTGAATGATGGCTTTTTGACCAGGAATTAATTGAGCTAAGGTTGACATAGTGCAAATTTAGCCATAATGCAACGAAATTATAATACCACAAAAAGGGTATATAATATTACTTAGTTACTTGAAGCTTAATATCCAAGTCCATTTCAGATTGGTAAGATACTTTATCTTTTATCTCTAATTTTTGAGTAGCTATTTTAAACCCGTACAATTCTACTTCCATCAAATAACTTCCTGGAGCAAGAATAACAACATATTTACCTGTATTTGAATTTGGTAGATATGTTCCAACTAATTCTTTTGTTTTATTATCCCAAACAGAAAGCAACACATCGGGATAATTAATTGCAGATCCATCTTCAGATAAAATGCTTCCTTTTAAAACAGTTAACTCAGGATCCACTTCATTAAACACCACGCGGTAAATGTCGTAATCGCCCATTCCACCACTACGAATGGCAGAGATATAACCGTAACGTTCATTTGATGAAGATCTAAAATTCATATCATCACCAGTTGTGTTAACTGGGTAACCAATGTTTTTTGCGTTTTCCCACTTTTGACTTTCTTCATCATAGTTTGCCTTAAAAATATCATAACCTCCCATTGATGTATGTCCTTTGCTACTAAAGAAAAGTGTTTTTCCATCAGGGGCAATATTTGGAAAATCTTCATCCAAATTTGTATTTATCGCGGCACCTAAGTTAGTAGGTAAACTCCACACACCTGTAGGTTGCTTTTTACTCACATACAAATCAATTCCACCAAAGCCACCCGGGCGATTACTTGCAAAATAAATTTGATCACCTTCAGCACTTAACGATGCTGCAATTTCATCCGAAGCTGAATTAATGTTTTTATCAAGCATTACTGGTTTTTTAAAAATTCCATTTTCATCCTTTTCACTTATGTATATATTACCCAGGCCTTTGCTGTCTTTAATTAGTAACAAAAGTGTTTTACCATTTGCACTTAAACCAATTACCTCTTCACCTGTGTTGCCTTTACAAATTGGCGCACCAATTAAGTATGCCTTTTGATACTCTCCATCAGTTACTTCAGACACGTAAATTGAATTTTTATATTCTCCGTTCTCTTCCTTGTAAGAGTTTTTTTCTGGTCGATTTGTATTAAAAATAACAAACGATTCGTCGGCAGGTATAAATGAATAATGCTCGTTATACTCAGAGTTAACATTGTAACCCATGCTTTCAAACTTAACATTTGCGGGGAATTTCATCAACTCCTTTGCATTTAAGCAATATTGCAATTGTTGATCAACTGCGCCAATATTTTCTTTTGTACCCTTTGCGATTGTTTTAAATTTTGTAAAGTAAGTAATTGCTTCATCAAATCGGTTAGCATAGTGATATGCTCTTCCTAATAAATATTCAACATTTGGGTCATGTTTTTCATGACGTACAAGTTTTTCTAAATAGGGTACTGCTTTAGATTTATTTCCATTAATATTTAAATAACAAACTGCAATGTTATAAGTGTATTTATCATTTTCAGGCTCCTCTGCATGCAAGCTCAAAAAATCATCTAAAGCTTCTTCATAATTTCCATTTATTATTTTTTGCTCTGCCGCTTTTAGATCAGTCTTTTTTATTGGCTCATTCTCATCCTGCGCCATAATTGTTAACGACGAGAATAATAATGCAAGGAATAAAATTTTTGTGTAATTCGATTTCATAAGACTTTTTATTTGAGCATTTCAAAATTAAGTCAAAAAAAAGTAATAATGAAAAATACTTGCCTCTCAAAGCAAACAATTTTGTTAAACCGAGTTAGCCAGCTATCATTAAAGGAACTGAAATTCGGTGTCGAACTTTTTCCAAAGTAGTTCCAAACAATAAATCCTTTAAACCTCCATGGCCATGAGGTGCCATAACAACCAAATTACAACCCAATTCATTCACTATTTCAGGTATAACAACCGATGCCTTTCCAAAACCTAGTTTAATTGAACAATTGTACCCATGTTCCTCTATTTGTAGTAAATACACTTGTAGCTTTTTTAGATCTTCATGAGTTTCTAAATCATCGCTGTTTTTCCCATGCAAAATTGCATTGGTTGATTCTACAGCATGAATTAAAACATATTCGCATTCTTTTCCTCCTAAACTTAGTGCTTTACTAATTGCCTTTGAATCAACAACCGAAAAATCTACAGGAATAGCAATTTTAGTGTATTTAAATGAAGTATTGATAACAAGCTCTTTAAGCTCACCGTGTGGTTTATATTCTTCTTCATTCTTAGGAGAAAAAAGAGGTTTAACAATAATGTAAACTAATATTCCGCAAAAAAACAAGCATACTGGAATTAAAATAGAACCAACTAAGCTTGGCGAATCACTTGTTTTAATTGCCCCCACTACTTGCTCATAAACCAACATACCATTTAAAAACACGATAACTGATGCCGAGGTCCAAGCCAATATTTTGGTGATTGGTTTAATGGCAAAAGTTCCCATCTTTTTTTTGTTACTTACCAAATGTATAAGTGGAATAACAGCAAAACCCAATTGCATACTAAGTATAATTTGACTTAGGATTAACATATCACCAACGGCTTTATCCCCAAAATAAAGTATAACAATAATGGCAGGTATAATTGCTAAACACCTAGTAATTAAACGACGAACCCAAGGTTGTAAACGTAAATTTAAATAACCTTCCATTATTATTTGTCCAGCCAAGGTGCCTGTAACCGTGCTACTTTGCCCCGCTGCAATAAGAGCAACGGCAAATAAAATAGCAGCCACACTTGTTCCTAAAAGCGGGGCAATTAATTTATGAGCTTCTTCTATACTAGTTACATGCAAACCATTTGTATTAAATGAAGATGCCGCTAAAATGAGAATACCAGCATTAACAAACAAAGCGAGATTGAGTGCGATAACCGTATCGATTGTATTAAACTTTATGGCCTTTCTAATTGCTGGTTCAGTTTTTTCAAATTTTCTGGTTTGTACTAATGAGCTATGTAGATATAAATTATGAGGCATAACAGTTGCGCCAATAATTCCCGTTGCAATAGCCAAAGCTTCTGCATTTGGAATACTAGGAATCATTCCTGAAAATATATCGCCAATTGCTGGTTGCGCCAAAAACATTTCAACTGCAAAACATGCCCCGATTAAAGCTACCAAACAAATAATAAAGGCCTCTAATTTTCGTACACCAAAGTGCAATAAAAAAAGGAGCAAAAAAGTATCAAGTACTGTAATACAAACACCTGCAAGCAATGGTAATCCAAACAACAATTTAATTCCTATTGCCATACCAATTACCTCAGCAAGGTCGCAGGCTGCAATGGCAAGTTCAGCTAAAATATATAACACAAAATTTACAAAAGGTGGATATGTTTCGCGCGATGCTTGGGCCAAATCTTTCCCTGTAACAATACCTAAACGAGCACTTAATGTTTGTAATAGAATGGCAATGAGGTTACTCATTACCAACACCCAAAGTAATTTATAGCCAAACAAACTTCCTCCAGCAATATCAGTTGCCCAATTTCCTGGGTCCATATAACCAACACTAATCATGTAAGCGGGGCCAAAAAAGGCAAAGAGCTTTCTCCAACCACTTACCGCCGTTGTATTAACGCTTGAATGTATTTCGCTTAACGATTTATGCTCAGTATTATCAGCCATTTGAGCTACAAAATTAGTAATTATATTAATATAATCAATTTATTAGACTAATCTAACATGTTAAAGCTCACAGCAATTAATTATATACTACCTTTGTTACCCTTTATTTCAAAAGAAAATTGCTTTACTTGTAACATCTTTTAAAAAAGAGGGTATAATTTAAATATGAGAATACTTTCATTCTTTAAAAACAAAAAACTAATTGATTGGGCTAAGGCATTTGGCATTGCTTTTTTATTAGTTATTTTTATTAGAGGATGCATAATTGAGCCATTTACAATTCCGTCGCCCTCGATGGAAAAAACATTATTAAATGGTGATTTTATTTTGGTGAACAAAATGGCTTACGGGCCACGCATATCAATGACTCCATTAAGTACGCCTTTTGTAGAAAAAAAATGGTATTCAGATTTTTGGCAACTACCCTATTTTAGAATTGGGGGGAGCCCTGACATTGAGCGTAATGACATCATTGTTTTTAATTACCCAGTAGAAGATGAATTTCCTGTTGACCATAGAACACATTTTGTAAAACGTTGTGTTGGATTGCCTGGCGATTCTATTGGGATAATTGACACGAAATTATTCATCAATAACATTCAACAAAACTTTAATGATTGTACTCAACACAATTACACTATTAAAACAAAAGATGAAGGTTTAGATTCGGCATTTCTAAGCGAAAACGATATTACTGAAGGCGGTTTAATTTCCCAAAAGGGTGATTATTCATATAGTTTAACTGCCCAGAATTACAAAAAAATTAAGGCGCATAAAAACGTAATTAGCACCGAAATAAACATTGAAAAAAATGAACTTTGGGACGAAACTGTTTTCCCCTATTCACAGGTATATCCATGGAATATAGATAATTTCGGCGCACTTTATATTCCAAAAGTTGGGGACACATTAAAGCTTGATAGTAATAATATTGTCTTGTATCGAAGACTTATCACCGTTTATGAAAAGAACAAACTAGATTATAAAAACAATAAATTCATAATAAACGGTGATACAACAAGCATATATGTTACTAAAATGAATTATTATTTTGTAATGGGTGATAACAGGCACAATTCAATGGACTCAAGATATTGGGGATTTTTACCCGAAGACCATATTGTTGGGAAAGCTTGGGTAGTTTTTTATAGTTACGACAAAACAAAACAAAAAACTAGATGGGACAGAGGTTTTACGAAAATTAAATAAGTAATCTTCATCACAAATTTAAGCAACGGCGCAAACATAGCTACTTACTAACTCATTCAACTTTAATATAAAACAAAAGAGGCGTCTCGATTACGAGACGCCTCTTTTAATTCAATTTATTTATCAATTAGTCAATAACTACTTTTCTTACTAATTTCTCAGTAGATGTAGAAACAGTTACTAAGTAAACACCTTTACTAACATCACCTAAGTTGATTGATTTAACATCTGCAGATACAGCTTTTTCGAAAGACGAATACACTGTTTGTCCTAAGATATTTGTTACTTCAATTTTAACATCAGATTGATTAGTTAAAGCAAAAGCAAAGTTAATTACACCCGTACTAGGATTTGGATAAATCGCTATTTGAGTATTCAATGAACTAGCAGCTAAACCAACAGAGTTTGGACAAACAATTGGGAATAAAGTAATAGCTCCACTTTGTCCCCAAGCAGATCCACTGCTGTATGGATACCAAGTTCCATTACTTTGTTTTTCCCATGCAGTATTTGTAGGAGGCACATTCAATAATCGTGAATACAATGCAACTGTATCTCCTGAAGTTGTTGGCAATTGTATTGCTGCGTGAAATTCATTTGCAGTTAAAGTGTATGCAGTTGAAAAAGTATGTGTGTAAGCTAAAACAGTTCCGTTTTGGATTCCGTTTGCAGCTAATGTACCAAGTGTTACGTTGTCAGATTTAACTGCAGCTCCTGTAGGACCAGCTGTATTATTACCAGCATACAATTGGAAAGCCATATTGTTAGCAGAGTTACCGCCAGTACCATTGTTACCGTTTTTAAAGAAGTAAGCAATTACACCAGTTACTTTATTTCCAGAAATACCATTTTGAGTAAAATATTCACCTTTATGAGTATCACCATATTGATTGTTTCCACTTAAATATCCACCACCAGTAGTATACAATACTAAACCACTTGTATCAGGTATGTTACTTAAAGTATCACACTGCGTCATTGTACAATTAGTTATTGATATAACTTGTGTAGCATTTTGAGAACCTTGACTATTTGTTGCAACTAAAGTTACAGTATAAGTTCCAGTATTTGCAAAAGTGATTGTAGGTGACGTAGCAGTTGTACTAGAGAAAGTTACGCCAGTTGAAGGAGAAGCTGACCAAACATAAGTTGGTGTAGGATTACCACTTGTAGTATTTGATGTAGTAACGGCCATAGTAGCACAACCTGTAGATGACATTGTAAATGCAGCAACAGGGGCAGTTGGACTTGAACTACATAATCCATGCGTACCTAATAGTTTACGATATGTTCCATTTAACATTGCAGTTTGCATACGTGTTTTTTGGTTTGCCGTAAACATATACATACAAGCATCATTTACATAATCCATGTAATCCATAAACATTTCACCTGCAGTGTTACCAGTACAACTTCCAACTTGGAAAGGATGAGTAGGGCAATCATAGTTTAATCCACCTTGACTAGCTCCACCACCAGATTGAGGAGGAGTATCTCCACAAAAATCGTTACCACAAACTGCATCTCCAGAAATATGGCGAAGACCTAACCAGTGACCTACTTCATGTGTTGCAGTACGTCCTTTGTTATAAATACTATAGCCTGAAGTTCCAGCAATACCAGATGTACCAAACGCATAACAGTTAATAACAACACCTGATGTTTGATTTGTTTCTACAGTACCTAAACCTGTTAATGTACTAGCCGCAGGCCATGAAGCATAACCTAATAAACCAGAACCATTCATTTTTGCAACCCAGATATTCATATATCTTGTCGGGTCCCAAATTGTAGCTGGCTTAATTGTATTATTAAATAATGTTTGCAAAGCAGTTCCATCTGCAGCTAAATTTGGATCAGTAGCTCCTGCAATTGTATTCCACTTTTGACGGTGAATACCTGGTTCAGTCATAGGATTACCATTTGGATCAGTAACCGCTAAACAAAACTGAATTTGTGTATCTCCAGCTTTAACTGATGTAAAAGCTGATGGCACACTTGTGATATCAGTGTTTGTTCCAGCAAAATCAGCATTTAAAACTGCAATTTGCGATGCAACTTGAGCAGCTGTAATATTTTCTTGAGTAACCGAATTTTGGTTGTGAATAATATGAACAACAACTGGAATTGTAGCTGGAATTGTACTAATCTTGCCTGTTGCGTCAGTACGCTCCTGAATATATTTTTCTACCAATTTATTAAATTCAGCATCCCACTCTGCTGTTGGAACTGGTGATGCACAACGTGTAAAATGCTGTTGCTCTGCTCCGGCTTTTGTTACTTGCTTGCTACCAACAATAACGTTGTTTTGAGCAAACGAAGTAGAAAGTCCAAAAACAAAAAGCGCAGCCGCAGATAGTAATTGTTTTTTCATGTGTATTTTAGTTAAGTTTATTTTGAACAAATTAATATAAATTTAGTAAAAAAAACAAACTAATCGCAGTTATTTAACAAATATGTTTTAGGTTTGAAGTCTTAAAATTATCAGATAAATATGGCTAGCAAACTTATATTGTTGGTTGAAGACGAAAGTAACTTGGCAGCAGTTATAAAACTGAATCTTGAACTAGAAGGATATTCGGTAATTATTGCTGATAATGGGCAAAAATCTGTTGAAGTTTTCAAAAATCAAAAACCTGATCTAGTCATTCTAGATATTATGTTGCCAGAATTGAACGGAATTGAAGCGTGCAAACAGATGAAAAAATTAAATTCCGAAACACCCATTCTTTTTTTATCTGCCAAAAGTTCAGGGGCCGACAAAATTGAAGGGCTAAAATCTGGAGGAGACGACTATCTTACAAAACCATTTAATTTAGAAGAATTACTACTTCGTGTTCAAATTTTATTAAAACGATATCAATCCAATTCAAAAGAAGATAAATTCACACTTAATAATTTCTCAATTGACTTTAACACCTTTGAAATCATTGATAATACAGGAAAAAAAATTGACGTTCCCAATAGAGAAATGAAACTTTTGAAACTCTTAATTTCTAGAGAGGGACAAGTTGTTTCGCGCACTGAGATAATGCAACAACTATGGAACCCTAACGAAAATCCTTCTGCACGCACAATCGACAATTACATCTTAAATTTCAGAAAAATATTCGAATTCGAATCTTCAGAAAACAAGCACTTTCACTCAATTAGAGGTGTAGGATATAAATTCACTAAAAACTAAAAGACTTTTGGTTATTAATTGAATAATTTATATGTTAGTAGCAATAAATTTTTCTGAAAAAGTTAATCTACATATTACTCTACCCTATTTCGCTCATTTATGCGATTGTTGTTTCTATTAGAAACAAATTTTACGATTGGCAAGTTTTTAAATCTAAATCCTTTACAAATGCAAAAGTAATTTGTGTAGGAAATTTATGTGCAGGCGGGGCAGGTAAAACACCACATGTTGAATATTTAATTCGACTACTAAAAAAAGATTTTGCTATTGCAACTTTAAGCAGAGGCTACAAAAGAAAAAGCAAAGGATACGTATTAGCAGATAAAACAAGTACTGCAGAAATATTAGGCGATGAGCCAATGCTTTTTCATTCTAAACATCCCGAAATAAAAGTTGCTGTTGATGCAAAACGAGTTAGAGGAATTGAAAATTTATTAAAAGAAAACGATGCTCCCGAAGTAGTTATTTTAGATGATGCATTTCAACACCGCGCTGTAAAAGCTGGAATGAATATTTTACTTACGGATTATACAGATTTATATATTAACGATACTTACTTACCTTCAGGAAGATTAAGAGAAGCGAAGAAAAATTCTGCTAGAGCAGATATTATCATTGTTACAAAAACCCCACACAACGCTACTAATGTTGATTTAAAAAGCGTTATAAAAGACATTAAGCCTTGGCCATATCAACATTTGTTTTTTTCCTATCTAAAATACGGAGCACTTTACCATGCTTACGATTCGAAAGAACATTTTAAGGCTGAAATGGAATTATTTAAATACAATGTTGTATTGTTTTCGGGAATAGCAAATAGTAAGCCTTTGGTAACTTTTATAAAGGAATACGCCAATGATACTGAACATATTGATTTCCCCGACCATCATGAATATTCTGAATCCGATATCAATCAAATTGTTAATAAATTTGATGCTATAAAGGGTGAAAACAAGCTGATTATTACCACCGAAAAAGATGCCGTTAAAATTACAAATGGTATCTTTGCTGATAGGTTAAATAAATTGCCATTATATGTTTTGCCAATTGAAATTGACTTAAAAAATAAAACTCAAGAATTTAACGACTTAATTTTAAAATATGTTAGAGCAAATAGAATTTACCACAAAAAATATTCAGCAGAAAACGAATAATTTTCAACCTGAAATCGGTATCATTTTAGGAACTGGTTTAGGCGGTTTAGTAAAAGAAATTGAAACGCAATTTGTAATTCCTTACGAAGAGATTCCAAACTTTCCAGTAAGCACGGTTGAAGGACATTCTGGTAAATTAATTTTTGGTTTACTAGGTGGTAAAAAAGTTGTTGCCATGCAAGGTCGCTTTCATTTTTATGAAGGTTACTCAATGGAGCAAGTAGTAATGCCAGTGCGTGTAATGAAATTATTAGGAATAAAAATGTTGTTCCTATCAAATGCAAGTGGCGGTATGAATCCCGATTTTGAAATTGGAGAAATCATGATTATTAACGACCACATTAATTTATTCCCTAACCCACTTATTGGAAAAAATTACAGCACATTCGGAACTCGTTTTCCAGACATGAGTGAGCCTTATGATCATAAAGCAATTGCAAAAGCAAAAGAAATTGCAAAACGTTTAGATATTAAAGTAAGTGAAGGGGTTTATGTTGGCTTAACTGGACCTACATTAGAAACTCCTGCAGAATACAAATATGTTCGTATTATAGGAGGCGATGCAGTTGGCATGAGTACAGTGCCCGAAGTTATTGCAGCGCGCCACGCAGGTTTACCTTGCTTTGGAATTAGCATTGTAACTGATTTAGGTGTGCCAGGTAAAATTGAAGTAACAACCCACGAAGATGTTCAACGTGTTGCGGCAATTCAAGAGCCGAAGATGACTTTAATTATGAAGACTTTGATTAGTGAAATTTAATTTAATGAATTCAATTAAAAACATAAAGCGAATACTTACCGTATTCGCTTTTATTTTTTCTATAACTGCATTTTCACAAAAGAAAATCCCCGTTTACAAAATAGATAAACTATTAGGCAGAATAGAAAAAAACAATGACACACTTTACATTGTAAATTTTTGGGCAACGTGGTGCAAACCTTGCGTGCAAGAGTTACCTGATTTTGAAAAAATAAATGCAGAATATAAAAATCAAAAAGTAAAAGTAATTTTAGTTACACTCGATTTTAAAGAAGAATTAAAAAAACGCGTTATACCATTTATCAAAAAAAACAAATACACAACAGAAGTAATTTTGTTAGATGAGGTTGATGGAAGTTTTATTGATAAGGTTTCGAAAGACTGGTCGGGCGCAATTCCTGCTACGTTATTAATCAAAAACAACAAAAAAGAGTTTATAGGAAAGAAAACGAACTACGAAGAGCTAAAAGAAAAAATTATTTCTTCACAATAGTTGTTTTTACTTTTTTCTCCCTTATTAATCTTTTACATTTGTAGTATAGTAAATGGAAAAAGATCTTTTATATAAAATTGCACTAACCTTAGTTCCTAATATTGGCGATGCTACCGCTAAAAACCTTATTGCATTTTTCGGAAGTGCCGAAAAAGCATTTACTCAAAGCAAACAAAAACTAATACAAATACCAGGCATTGCCGAAAAAACTGCAGCGCTGCTTTTTTCTAATTTAGGAAATAAAGAAGTATTACTTCGTGCAGAAAAAGAATTACGTTTTATTGAAGAAAATAAAATTGAAGTATTATTTATTGACGATGAAAATTATCCTCGTCGTTTAAGATATTGTAGCGATGCTCCCGTATTACTTTATTACAAAGGAACCGCAAATTTAAACGCTGATAAAATTATTTCTGTTGTTGGCACACGAACACCAACTGATTACGGAATGCAAGTAACAGAAAAACTAATTGAAGATTTAAGTGGAACAGGTGCATTAATTGTAAGTGGCTTAGCTTATGGTATTGATGTTAACTCTCATCAAACAGCACTTAAAAACAAATTGGATACTATAGGAGTAGTTGCTCATGGGCAAGATAGAATGTACCCTGCAGTTCATTCAAGCATTGCACGCAAAATGGAAAAGCAAGGTGGAATACTTACCGAGTTTATTAGTGAAACAAATCCCGACAGAGAAAATTTCCCAAAACGTAATCGAATTGTAGCTGGAATGTGCGATGCATTAGTTGTTATTGAAACACGCATTAAAGGTGGTTCATTAATTACTGCAGAAATTGCCAATTCATATAATAAAGATGTATTTGCTTTCCCTGGTAGAAGCAACGATGAGTTTTCATCGGGCTGCAATGCTTTTATAAAAAGAAATAAAGCAGTACTAATTGAAAACGCTGCTGATTTATTATATGTTATGAATTGGCAAGAAACAAATAGCGCATCTGCAAAAAAATCGAAACAAATTCCTTTACCAATAAACTTAAGTAGCAAAGAACAAGTTGTTGTTGATGCAATAAAAGATAAAGAAACAATGCATGTGGATGAAATTTGTTTTAAAGCAGGTTTTACTACAAGCGAAGTGGCAGGACTTTTATTACAATTAGAATTCAGCAATATTATTAAATCCTTACCCGGAAAACTATATACATTAAATCAATAAAATGGCCGACACGAAAGAAGAAATAAAATCTGTAGTTACAGATAAAGTTGATTTAGTTCAGGAATACAGCGAAAAACTAATTGATTGGGCAAAAGTATTTGTTCCCAACTTAATTCTTGCAATTATCACTTTATTAATTGGCTTGTGGGTAATTCGTAAAATTGCATACTTGGCAGTAAAAGGTATGGAAAGAAGAAACATTGAAGTTTCTTTACGTACTTTCCTAAAAAGTTTAATTGGTATAGGATTAAAAATTATTTTATTTATTACCGTTGCAGGGATGTTAGGCTTCCAAACCACTTCTTTTGTTGCTATTTTAGGAGCTGCGGGCCTAGCAGTTGGTTTAGCCTTGCAAGGCAGCCTAGGTAATTTTGCAGGTGGAGTTTTAATTTTAGTTTTTAAACCTTACAAAGTTGGAGATACCATTGAAGCCATGAATCAAAAAGGTGAAGTAAAAGAAATTCAAATATTTAACACGATACTTGTTACACCTGACCATAGAACTATTATTCTCCCAAATGGAGCAGTATCAAACGGCTTCATCATCAATCATTCAAAACTTGGAAGCTCACGAGTGGATATTGATTTAAGTATTTCCGAAATACATCCTATTGAAACAGTAAAAGATTTACTTAAAGAGAAAGTGCTTTCTGATGCAAGAATTTTACAGCAACCAGCTCCTTTAATTGCCTTTTCAAATTATTGTCCAGGTGGTTATATACTTTCAATAAAACTATTTACTGATATACAAAATGCAACTCCATTAAGAGGCGACACTTTGGAATTAGTAAAGAAAATTTTTGATGAAAACAAAATTGTTGAGCCAAAAGTAACTTCGTTTATAAAACAAGTTTCTTAAAATTGCCCCGATTCGATTTGCTTGATTGCAACTTCAATTAATCTATCTTCACCTTCTGGGTCGTACTCTGTTTTTAAACTTGAACCAAAAAGGCTCGCCAAACTTTGCCACATAAATGCAGAGAAACTTCCGCGTAATTGTTTTACCAATGTATAAGAAGTATTTCCTGTTTCTCTATCGATTAATTTTATTAAAATTCTACCTTGACTAACGGTTAAATTTTTTAGTTCCTCACCAAACTCTTTTTGCAATTGCTTTTCTGCAACTGCCATGTATGCTTTACGGGTATCTTCATTTGGCAATTTTTCCAATATCATTTCATATTGCTTCAATCTGGCTGAAGCCAAAATTGCATAAGGATAAGCTTTTTTTACATTATGCTTTAATCGAGTCCACTCCGCATACTTGCGTTTAGTAGCAAATGGCATAGGAGCTTCAACAGAAACAATTGGCAAAGATAAATACGCAAACGTATCTATTCCAACAACAATTGCATTTACACGTAAAGGAATTTTTAAATCGTTAGGAACAACAACATCCTGAGAAAACAAATTAATCGACACTACTAAAAACAATATGTTAAACAGCGGCTTCATGATTATTGATTTCTCATTTATATTCTTGTACGCAAAAAGTAACCCAAGGTTTTATGATAAAGCCGTTCGGTTCTTTTTCCATTTAGAATAATTAACAGTTTTTCCTGATTCGGCTGCAACTTTCGTGCTACTTTTTTCAAACAAACCAGCTGCAACTAATGCCGCAATTACCTCTTCATCAGCATTGTGTTTATTGAGGTATTCGGGCTTGTAATGATATTTTATAAAATTAGTATCAAACTTACCTGAAGTAAATGCTTCATGCTTTAAAACAAAGGCGCAAAAATCTAAAGTGGTTTCAACACCCACAATTTTGTATTCGCTAATTGCACGTAACATTCTTTCAATTGCTTCTTCTCTATTTGCCCCGTGCGTAATTAATTTCGCAATCATTGGGTCATAATAAATTGGAATATCCATACCTTCTTCAAAACCATCATCTACACGTACACCAGTTCCTTTTGGTATACGATAGGTTTCTAATTTTCCAATATCAGGTAAAAAATTATTTTGCGGATCTTCTGCATAAACACGTATTTCAACAGCATGGCCGTTTATTTTTAAATCATCTTGAGTAAAACTTAATTTCTCATTACGTGCAACTTTAATTTGTTCTTTTACCAAGTCTAAACCCGTTATCATTTCGGTAACGGGATGTTCAACTTGCAAACGCGTATTCATTTCGAGGAAATAAAAATCTAATTTATCATCCACCAAAAACTCAACAGTGCCTGCTCCACTGTAATTACATGCTTTTGCAACATCTACTGCACATTCTCCCATTTTCTTTCTTAACTCAGGGGTTAAAACTGCAGAAGGTGCTTCTTCAATAACTTTTTGATGACGGCGTTGAATTGAACATTCGCGCTCAAACAAATAAACTGTATTACCATGATTATCTGCCAATACTTGTATTTCGATGTGACGTGGGCCAGAAACAAATTTTTCGATAAACACAGCATCATCACCAAAGGCAGATTTTGCTTCGCTCATAGCAAGTTTCATTTGCTCTTCTACTTCTTCTACTTTTTCAACTAAGCGCATTCCTTTTCCACCACCACCAGCAGAAGCTTTTATTAATAAAGGAAAACCTGTAGCTAAAGCTACTTCAATTGCTTCTTTTAAATCTTTAATTGCTCCCGCACTACCCGGAACCATTGGTACGTTAAACTTTTTAGCAGCTGCTTTAGCGCTAAGCTTATCGCCCATCATATTCATTGCCTCCGCACTTGGACCGATGAAAGTAATTCCAGCTGCTTTTACTTTAGTTGCAAAATCAGCATTTTCGGATAAAAAACCATAACCAGGGTGAATTCCATCAACTCCTAATTTTTTACATACATCAATAATAACGTCACCTTTTAAATAACTTTGGTTACTTGCAGGTGGACCAATACAAACTGCTTCATCAGCATATCTTACAAACGGGGCATTTCTATCTGCTTCCGAAAAAACAGCAACAGTTTTTATACCCATTTCCTTTGCACTGCGCATAACACGCAAAGCAATTTCACCACGGTTTGCAACTAATATTTTCTTCATTGATATTGTATGTTAAAGAAGCGAAAATACGAATTTGTTAAAGGGAAAGCCAATTTTTCATCAGATTTTCGCCGTATTGCGATAAAATGGATTCCGGATGAAACTGAACCCCATAAATTGGGAGATTTATGTGCTGAATTGCCATAATTTCTTTTTTGTCATCTTCAGCCAAAACCAACAATTCTTTCAATGGCGAGCTATTATCAATTACCCATGAATGGTATCGCCCAACTAAAAAGTTATCGGGACAATTTTTAAAAAGGGGGGATTGCTTGATAATGTTCATATTTACCGCTTCACCATGAATAACCTTGTTTAAGTTTTTTAATTCCGCTCCAAAAAACTCACCAATAGCCTGCATTCCCAAACAAACACCTAAAATTTTCTTTTTATTATAAAAATGATTTAATAAATCGGGCATTATACCCGCATCTTTTGGTAAACCTGGTCCAGGGGAAAGTATTATGGAAGAATAATTGTTTATAAAATTAAGTTCAATTTCATCATTTCTTTTAACAACTACCTCTTCATCACTAAGTTTTTCAACTAAATGAAGAAGATTATAAGTGAAACTATCGTAGTTATCTAGTAAAAGGATGCTCATAAATGCAAATATTGCTGTTTTTTCGACAAAAAACTTCATTTCTTAAAAATATATAATAGGATATTTCGTTGTTGTAATTTAGTAGGGAAACCACTATCTTTAAGGTCTGTGTTACAAATGAAATTAAATAAACTCATATTATTTTTCACACTGATTTTTTCAGTGAATTTTCTATTCGCAACTCATAACCGTTCGGGTGAAATCACCTATCAATGGATTGGTGGTAATCAATACAAAATAAGAGTTACTACTTATACAAATTTTAATGGAGCTTCCGTAAATGCAGATCGTTGCGAACAAACAGTTTATATAAGTACTTTAGGAGGGTTTATTCTCGATAGTCTTATCGCACCAAGAGTCAATGGTATAACACCTTGTTCAGGACCTTCAAATGGAGCAAAAGATGGTGAGATTCTTGACCCCGGAACAAATAATTTCAAAAAAAACATTTACGAAGCTGTCTACACTTTTAATTCGGGAGCAACCTATATAATCTATATGTTCGATCCAAATAGAAATGCTGGTATTATAAATATTGCTGGGCAATCGGATCAACAACCATTTGCTTTAACGGATACTTTAAAAACTTTTAATATTCCTGGTTTAACAGTAAACTCCACTCCTACACTATTGAATCCGCCAATTGACGAGGCTTGTGTGGGGCAACCATTTATTCATAATCCAGGAGCTTTTGATTCTAATGGAGATAGTTTATCTTATAGCATGTCAATTATTTTCGGAGAATTTGCACAGCCAATTTCGGGATATATACCTGCACAAAATTATGGTATAACAATTAATCCAATAACCGGTGATTTTTATTGGCCTAATCCAACTCAACAAGGTGAATACAATTTCGGAATTTTAATAACAGAATGGCGTAGGACTAGTGATGGAGACTATGTTAGAATGGGAAGCGTTTTAAGAGATTTACAAATTAATGTTGGCATTTGTAGTAATGATCCGCCTCAAATAATAGACATTCCAGACACATGTATTCTTGCAGGAACTAACTATACTCAACAAATAATTGCAACAGACCCTAATAATCATTTGGTAAATTTATTCGTAACAGGTGGGCCTTTTTCACTAAATCCAGCTGCCACATTCACATATACCCCAAGTGTTGGCGGCGCAAATGGTACAATGGCGTGGACTCCACCATGTAATGCTGTTAGAAAACAACCTTATTTAATTACTGTAAAAGCGAGTGACGTTCCTTTGAACAGTGATCCAAGTCTAACTGATTTTGAATCATTTTTCATAAGAGTAGTAGCTCCGCCACCACAAAATTTAACTGCAACCCCTGTTGGTTCAAGTGTTTTAATAAATTGGAATCCACCAGCTATTTGTAATCAAACCACAGGCAATATTATTGTTTCATACAAGATTTATAGAAAAACAGGGTGCGATTTAATAACACCAACTATATGTGAACCAGGGGTTCCAGCTTCTTGGGGGTTCTCACAAATCGGAACCGTTAATGCTATTGGTGTTACTAATCCAAACTATACATTTACCGACAATAACAATCTTATACAAGGAATAGATTACTCGTACATTGTTGTTGCCTACTTTGCCGATGCTTCTTACAGCTTAGCGCCAACAAATGTTTGTGTAAAATTGGTAAGAGATGTTCCTTTATTAACAAATGTTAGTGTTGATACAACAGATGTAAACGCTGGTAAAGTATTTATTCGTTGGACTAAACCACTCGTGAAAAATCTAACTGTAAATGGTTTGGATACAATTGTAAATCCAGGACCTTATGAATTTAGACTTTTGCAGGGAACGGGCGTTACAGGCACACCAGCTGCAACTATTTACAGCGCAACTCAAACATATTTTTCACAATTCATAAATTTAAGCGATACAACTTTTACTAGTACAAACTTAAATACTGAATCAACCGCCTTTAATTATAAAATTGATTTCTTTAGCAATGGTAATTTAATTGGAAGCTCGCAAAAGGCATCTTCAATTAGATTAAGCGCAACTAGTTTGGCAAAAAGAATACAACTTAATTGGAGCGCTACTACTCCATGGACAAATGAAATTTATTACGTTTACAAACAGAATTCTAGTTTGAATTATATTTTAATTGATAGTACTGCTCAGCTAACTTATACCGACACAGGCTTAGTAAATGGACAAACTTATTGTTATAAAATTAAATCGAAAGGTGGCTATAATGATCCAAATATTTTAAGTCCATTAGAAAATTGGTCTCAAAAAATATGCGCAGCTCCAACAGATAAAGAAGCTCCGTGTCAACCTATAATTAGTGCAAGTGGAGATTGTACAGCGCAACAAACAGAAATTACTTGGGTTAACGGAGCTCCAGATTGCAGCTACGATATTGTTTATTATAATCTTTATTATACACCTTTTCAAGATAGCCAATATGTGAAAATCCAAGATTTCCCAGGTAATGTAAATTCTTTTACAACTGATTACTCAAGTTCGATTGCTGGTTGCTACGCAATAACTGCAGTAGATTCTTTTGGAAACGAAAGCCCAATCGTTACTGAATTCTGCGTGGATAATTGTCCTGAGTACGAATTACCAAACATCATCACTATTAATGGCGATAGTATTAATGACTTTTTTATCCCTATAAAAAATAGATTTGTAAAAGACATTGATTTAAAAGTTTACAACAGATGGGGTAGTTTAATGTTTGAAACAAATGATCCAGCCATACACTGGGATGGTAAAAACCAACAAAGTAATTTACCCTGTGTTAGTGGAACCTACTACTATATTTGTGAAGTACACATGATACGCTATACGGGTATTGAAACCAAAAAACTAAAAGGTTTCGTGCAAATACTAAAAAATTAAATGATTAAAAGAGTTCTAATTGCGCCACTCGATTGGGGATTAGGGCATACAGCTCGTTGCATTCCAATTATTCAAGAGTTATTGCAACAGGGTCATCAAGTTATTTTCGCTGGCACAAAAAAACAATTTGATTTTATTTCACAACATCAAATTAACATTAAACATGTTGAATTATTTAGTTACGAAGTTAACTATGCTAAACGTTTGCCGCAGTGGATTAAAATAGGTGCACAAGTAAATAAACTTAAAGCTAAAATAAAAGCAGAACATAAATGGCTAAATGATTTTTTGAATAAAGAAAAAATTGATGTTGTTATTAGTGACAATCGTTATGGGCTTTATTCTAATAAAGTCCATTCAATTTTTATTGGGCACCAACTATCTATACAATCACCATTGCTTCAAAAAAAATTAAACAACATTCATGCAGCCTACATTAATAAATTTGATGAATGTTGGGTTCCTGATGATGCCGCTTTAAATTTAAGTGGTGAACTTTCGATTAACCAAAAAATAAGCATTCCAACAAAAAAAATTGGAATATTAAGCAGGTTTAAACAGCTAGATGTAAATGCACAAAAACAATTTGACATACTTGTTCTTTTATCAGGTAACGAGCCGCAGAGAAGCATTTTAGAACAAAAGCTAATTGATGTACTTAGTTCTACAAGCCATAGAATTGCATTGGTAAGAGGCATTGCTGCAAAAGCCACATTGCAAAACAATAAATTAAAAACATTCGACTTACTTAATTCTGAAGAATTACAAAAACTCATTGAGTGCTCTGAAACAATTATTTGCAGAAGTGGTTACTCAAGTATTATGGATTTAATACATTTTAAAAAGAAACTCATCCTCATACCAACACCTGGACAAACAGAGCAAGAGTATTTAGCAAAACATTTGAAAAAAAATTATAACATTCAGTACCTTGAACAAAGTAAATTAAATACTTTAGTTGAGCTCCTAAATAAACTAGAACCAACTAAAATAAACCCAGTAAGAGGTACTTTATCTATTAAGATTTAAATGAAATTGGAAGAAAAACATATTTTATTTAGAGGAGAAAAAATCGCCTACACTGATACTGGAAAAGGCAGAGTTATAGTTTTATTACATGGTTTTCTTGGGGCAAAGGAAATATGGGAAACAACGCAAGCTTCACTTAGCAAACATTTCAGAATTATAACAATTGATTTACCTGGACATGGAAAAAGCAGTTGCTATGGTTACTCGCATAGTATGGAATTACTAGCTAAATCCGTTAAAGCTGTAATGGATGGTTTAAAACTTAAAAAATACATCCTTGTAGGTCACAGTATGGGCGGCTACGCAACACTGGCTTTTGCAGAATTATTTCCTGATAATTTAAAAGGTATTTGTTTGTTTCATTCTACTTGTTATGCCGACAGTGAAGAAAAAAAACGTGATAGAACAAGAGCAATAAAATTAGTAAAAGCGGATGCCAAAGTTTACTCGAAAAGTACTATAAAAAATTTGTTTGCCCCTTCCAATCTCATTAAAAATAAATCGGAAGTTTCGTTTGCACAAAAAATTGGATTAAAAACAAATAAGCGGGGCATTGTTAATTCTCTCGAGGGCATGAAGGAAAGGCCCAATAGAGACATTGTAATGAATTTTGCAGAGTATCCAATAATGATGATTATTGGGAGATATGACCCCGTTTTACCAATGCAAATTTTATTAAATCAAGCAGAAATAATTCAGAGCAAATATATTTTGTTACTTGAAAAAGATGGGCACATGGGTTTTTTAGAAAATCCGAACGCTTGTATTAAACACCTAAAAAGATTTTTTAGAGCAAGTTTAAAACCGCAACGCAAGCCTATGAATATTTTTGCCAACGAAATATAATATGAGCAGCAGTTACAAACTAAAGGCAGCTATAGTAAGGCATTTGAGCATTTCTAATAAAGAAGTTGATTCACTTTTAAAATCGGGGCAAATAAAATTAAACGGAAATACAATTAATGAAAATTGCTTTGTTGATGCTTTTGATGAAATATTAGTGAGCGAAAAACCAATAAGAGAAACAAAAAAGGCAATCTACATTGCATACAACAAACCCAGAGGTATTGAATGCACCTTAAACGAAAATATAGAAAACAATCTAAAAGCTGCAATTAACATCGATGAAGATTTTTTTCCGCTAGGTAGATTAGACAAGGAATCTGAAGGATTGTTGCTACTTACCAATGACGGAAGAATATATGACAAGCTTATGTTTAAACAACATGAAGTAAGCAAAATTTATAGCGTTACAGTTGACAAACCAATTACTGATTCTCTGCTTCAGTCGCTCAGAACTGGAGTAATGATAATGGGTAAAACAACGCTTCCCTGCGAGGTAAATAAATTAAATGATACCGAATTTGAAATCACATTAATTGAAGGATTGAATAGACAAATTAGAAGAATGTGCTATAAAAATGGTTACCAAGTAAAGCGCTTGGTAAGAATAAAGTTTGCTGATTATAGTTTGAACGAACTGAAAACAGGAGAATGGAAATACATTCAAAAATCTGAAATTAGTGCTTTGATTTAGCAATTTATTTTATGGAATTAGATTTGCTATGCGTCTTTTAATTAAATTCACATTATGATTGCGAGAAACTACATACTACCTATTTTGCTCCTGCTCGCAAACTTTTGTTTTTCACAAAAGGAATCTGTTTTCATAAATGGAAAAGTATTTGACAGGGAAACAAAACAATCACTTAAAAACATTTCTGTTCGCATCAACAACTCAACACTTGCAACAGAAACAGATAACAAAGGAGTTTTTGAATTCTTTATCCCAAAAGTAAAGCACATTAGTTTGATTTTTTCTTCGGTTGGTTATAAAAAGGAAGTAAGAGAATTGGACATAGAATCAAATGACGACACCATTAAACTTTCTGTTTCATTAAAAAAAGATATTATTGATTTAATGGGAGTTGAAATTAGTGCAAAACCCAAACCAGATACTGTATTTGGTTCGCAGCGTTTTAGCATTTTAGATTTTGATTTTTATGAAGACAAATATTTTCTTTTAACCGAGGATAAAAAAACAAATCTTCACAACATAAAATTGGTAGATGAAACACAAAGCGTTTTACATTCACTAGCAATACCTGAAAGTGCAGGGAAAATAAAAGAATTGTATCGTGATTTTATGGGTTACACAAACATAATGGCCGAAAATAAAATTTACCGAATACTAGTAAGAAACGACAAATTAATTTTAGCATCCTTACCAGTTGAAGATTATAACGCATTAGTAAAACCAGTAATTGACACCATTGGTTCTCAATTGTTATTTAGTAATTTTAGTAAAAACTACCCCCTATTCAATTACTTTTCTTTTGATTTCGCCGACTCAACAAAAAAACAAATACATACAATTGAGGACGAGGAATTAATGCATGCCTATCGTTTTGAATACTACAGCTTAAAACCACAAGAAAAATTACTTGCGCGTAACGTTGCTCAAGAGTACGGGGTTGACAAACATATTGCCGCAGCAATGATTAGCGGCTTTACACAATCCATGTTTTACACTCCCTTGTTTGCCCCGCTTTATATTGTTTCTGATACCATTTGCATATTTGATCATTACAAAAACACATTATATCACTATGACAAAAAGGGAAACAAATTAGATTCGATTAACATCAGCTACCATCATCCAAAAAACTGGAAAGAGTGGAAAAATAAAATGGTGAAGGATTTAACTGAAGATAAAATTTATGCTGTGTTTGATAATAGCGGACATAGATACTTAAAAAACATAAACTCAAAAACTGGGAAAGACGAAGGAAAATATTCTATTATCCATTATTCGGCAGATAAGATTAGAATTAAAGATGGTTATATTTATTATGTTTACAGGCCATTTCAGAGCTTGCAAGAGAAATATCTGTACAAGGAAAAGATTGTTTTGACTAAATAAAAAAGCTCCCTCTTTTCAGAGGAAGCTTTTCATAAAATTCATTCTTTTAATTACCCTAAAATCTCTTTCACTTTCGCTTCTAATGCAGCGCCACGAAGTCCTTTTGCAATAATGTTTCCATCTTTACCAACTAAAATTGTAAAAGGAATAGATGAAATGTTAAACTGCGCACAAACTGATGAACTCCATCCACCTAAATCAGAAACGTGAATCCATTTTAATCCGTCTTTTTCAATTGCCTTTACCCATTTATCTTTTTCCTCATCTAAAGAAACGCTGTAGATTTCAAAACCTTTTTTCTTGTATTCGTTATACAATCTTACAACATTTGGATTTTCCTTACGGCAAGGTCCACACCAGCTAGCCCAAAAATCAACTAAAACAAGTTTACCTTTTAATGAAGATAAAGCAACCTCTTTTCCTTCAGGAGTTTGTAATTTAATATCAGGCATTGGGCCACCATTTGGCAACAATTTATCCTGTGCCCCTAGCAATTCAAATTGCTTTTTGTATTGCATAACACTTTGTTCTAACTGATTAGTATAAACAGATTTTGGTTGTTTTTCTTTTAATGCAGCTAATACTTTTTCATAAACATCTAAATTTGTTTCTATGTTAATTACGTTGAAAGCACCAAAATTTGCAATGGTACCAGGATAAGCTAAAACCTTTGCTGCCATAAGTTTTGCTGCTCTTTCATAAATCACATTAAATTGCGCCTCTGCTTCGCCATTCATTTGCTCCATTTTTACTGAGTCCATTTGTTGGCTTGCCATTTTAGCTTGCACAACTCCTTGAAGAGAATCTAAGGCCGTACTAACTTTAAGCAACTCATTACTTACTTCAATAAATTGTTTAGTATCAGGAGAGCCTTCTACTTTATAATCCTTACCTAAATTTTTAGCATCACCGGTGAAAACTATTTTTTGCGTTGAATCGGCTACTATAATTGCAAAATTCGCTTCAGATGTTTTAATTCTGAAAAAATCTAATGGTGTAGCTTTTACATTTGTAAATTCAAATTCACCCTTTTCATTTACAATTGCCGAATCAATAAACACTGGACTATTGCCGGCCATTTGCTCTAATACCAATTTTTCGCCACTTGCATTTGTAAGTGTTCCTTTTAATTCAAATCCATTTCCCTTTTTTGAATTACCGCAAGAAGCTAAAACTACTAAGGAAGCTGCAACAGCCAATGATTTTAAAAATACTTTTTTCATTAATTATAATTTATCTAAGGTTTCTTTAACTAATTTACTCGCCATTTTTGGATCTGCTTTTCCACCCGAAAGTTTCATTACATCTCCCATAAACATTCCTATTAAACTTACTTTTCCTGCTTTGTATTCAGCCACTTTTTCTGGAGACTTTGCTATTGCTTGGTCAACCAATAATTGTAGTGCATCCGAATTACTTTCTTGAATTAAATTCATTTCAGTTGCAATTTGCAATGGAGATTTTTCAGGGCTTGCAACCATTGCAGGAAATACTTGTGATGAAGCAACTGTATTACTTATTTTTCCTTCATCAATAATTGCAATCAATTCAGCAATCTTAACTGGACTTAAAGTAAATCTATCAATGGTTAATGCATTTTCATTCAAATAACTTTTGATTGAACCCATCATCCAGTTTGCCGCTGCCTTATAATTTTTTGTTTGTTTTACTAATTCAGAAAAATACAATGCAATACCTTTTGTATCGGTTAGGTTTGTTGCATCGTAATCTGTAAGCTTTAATGTATTTACAAAACGGTCGTACAACTCTTGAGGTAACTCAGGCAATGTAGCTTTTTGTTTTGCAATGTATTCCTCCGTTATCATTACAGGTTGTAAATCTGGCTCAGGAAAATAACGATAGTCGTTTGCATTTTCTTTACTTCTTAAACCAAAAGTAATTCCTGCAACTGCATCAAAACTTCTTGTTTCCCCAGCAATTTCTTTCCCCGCTTCAAGGTCATCAATCTGACGTTTAATTTCAAATTCGATAGCACGTTGTACGTTACGAATAGAGTTCATATTCTTAACCTCAACTTTTTTACCAAACTCTTTACTGCCTTTTAGCATTACCGAAACGTTTGCATCGCAACGCATTGAACCTTCTTCCATATTGCCATCGCAAATATCTAAATAACGTACAAGCTTTCTAACTTCGGTTAAATATGCGTATGCTTCATCACTCGTTTTAATATCTGGCTCCGAAACCATTTCTAATAAAGGAACACCAGCACGATTTAAATCTATTAAAGAATCGAAAGGATCTTGATCATGCATACTCTTACCTGCATCCTCTTCCATGTGGATACGAGTAAGATTTATTTTTTTTGTTGAACCGTCTTTTAGTTTTATTCCAATGTATCCACCATTACAAATTGGTGTTTTATCTTGTGTAATTTGATATCCCTTAGGTAAATCGGCATAAAAATAATTCTTACGCGCAAATTGGTTTTCTTTTCTAATATCTGCATTAACCGCTAAACCCAATTTAACTGCAAACTCAATTGCCTTTTTATTAACGCGGGGCAAGGTACCAGGGTGACCAATACTTGTAACGCTTACATTGGTATTTGGTAAAGCTCCGTACTCATTAATATCGTCAGCATACATTTTACTTTTTGTAAGTAATTGTATGTGAACTTCAAGTCCGATAACCGCTTCGTATTTTTCGTAAACCGACATGTTTTTATTTAAAAAATTGAAAGGCTAAAGATAAGATTTTTGTGGGAATTAGAGGTGTTATACCAGCAAGCTAACAATATTTAGGTTTTTAGCCCAAAAGCTGGTAAATTTACTTAAACTTCATTTTTGCAGTCACCATTTTATGAATAAAATACATCATAATAAGGCAAACAATCATACTTGCAATCACTACATAACCAAGTACTTCGTAATTATGAAAATATCCAGTTTTATCTTGGTACACAATTAAGCCTGCTGAGTACGCCGAAATGCCCCCCGCTAAGTATTGCACCGATGAATTAATCCCCATAAAAGCGCCCCTATCCTTAGGTTCAGGAACACCCGACATTAGTGCAGAAGAAGCAATCATACGTGAAGCTACAGAAATAAATAATAATACGCTAACTATTAATAACAACCAAAGTGGTGTTTCACCTAGACTTGTATAAATCCCTACCATAATCATACTTAATACAGAACCAACAAAAAATATTTTATACTTACCCACTTTATCACTTAGCTTGCCAACTAAAGGCCCGGCAATAATGGAGAACACTCCTGTAACTCCAAACAAAATAGGCAATTGTTCTTTGGTTAATTTTAAGTTATTAATACTAAAAGCGCCACCAAATTGGTTTAGCATAAAACCACCAGTAGCCAGCAAACAGGTTGCCATAAAGCCTTTTAAATAGTTAGTATTTGAAATAGTTTTAACTAGATGATTAAATGCATTACTTTCTGTTCTTAATTTCAAATGCTCATTAACGGGTTTCAGTTTCACAATAATAAGTGCTCCAACAACTATACTTAACACAACAATCATAATAAATGGAGAATGCCAGCCATAAGCATTGGCAAGCACTAAACCAACCGGAATACCAAGTACTTGACTTGCTGCAAAAGCTGTTTGCACAAAGCCCATTACTCTACCTCTAACTTCCATTGGAAACAAATCAGTAATAATCGCAAATGAAATAGAAGAAAGAACACCTCCAAAAATACCTGTAATGATGCGTGCTGCAAGTAATGAATTATAATCGGGAGCTAATCCGCAAAACAAGGTACCCGCAATAAAACCTGTATAAAAGAAAAGTAATAATTTTTTCCTATCAAACTTATCGGCAAATCCTGCAGCTAGCAAACCCGAACAACCTGCACTAAATGCATACGAAGAAACTACTAATGAAAATTTTGCAGCATCAATTTTTAATTCCTTAATTAATGTATCGCTTAACGGCGATAACACCATAAAGTCCAATACAACTGTGAATTGCAATATTGCCAAAATAGCAATTACAAAAACTTGGTATTTAGTAAATACTATTTTTGGTTTCGACATAGACGACAAATGTAAGAACAGATTATTTGTCTAGACATTAATTTCGACGAATTTAGTTAACGCAACAAAAAAGCCTCACCATTAATGGTGAGGCTTCAATATAACTATTTAACAAAATTAGTTAGTTACCGCAGGAGCACTTTCTTCAATAGCTACTTTGTATTTAGCAGCAAAAATCATTTGCGCATCTTGTATTTTCTTTAAAGCATCTGCAGTTTTAGTATCAATTGCAGTTGCAACCGCATCTAATTTTGCATTTTCTTCCTCTGTTAAATCTCTTCCTTCAATTGTTATTAAAGCAAGAGCTTCTTTATATTCATTATCGCAAAGACCTTTGATTGCAGTAAAATATGCTTTTCCTGCATCTTTATATTCAGTACTTCCATCAAAAGCTTCCATTTTATCGCAAGCAGCTAATGCATCATTTGCCTCTTTTACAACCTTTTCGTAAACAGCAGTCTTTTGCGCTTTAGTAGAATCGCTAAATGCAATATTTAGATACTCAGTTTCAGTTGCAGATAACTTTTTTTCGATTGCAATTAAGTCATCATTGTACTTACGTGCTTGTTCAACACTTGGTTTGCAAGAAACCAATAAAACTCCAACAAGTAGAGCTAAGGATAGGGTTTTTAATTTTTTCATGTATGTTTAATTTTGAATAAAGATAATAAAATATTGGGAAATGGAAAGCAAAAATCCGAGACGAATATTCAATATCAAATACCCAGCTCGGATTTAATTGAATTCAAATAACACTAAAACTCTGCACTCTTCGGAGTACGAGGAAATGCAATTACATCGCGGATGTTTGTCATCCCAGTAACGAATAAAACTAAACGCTCGAAGCCTAGGCCAAATCCTGCGTGCGGACAAGCACCAAATCTTCTTGTATCTAAATACCAATACATTTCTTCAATTGGTAAATGCATTTCTTTCATACGGGTTTCTAATAACTCTAAACGCTCTTCACGTTGGGAACCTCCAACTATTTCCCCAATACCTGGGAACAAAATATCCATTGCTCTCACTGTTTTTCCATCATCATTTTGGCGCATGTAAAATGCTTTGATGTCTTTTGGATAATCAGTTAAGATAACCGGCTTCTTAAAATGTTTTTCTACTAAATAACGTTCGTGCTCGCTTTGTAAATCAACGCCCCACTCGTTTACAAGGTATTGGAATTTTTTCTTTTTGTTGTGGTTACTCTCACGTAAAATAGAGATTGCCTCTGTGTAAGTTACACGCTCAAATTTATTATCAATACAGAATTGTAATTTTTCTAATAAAGACATTTCGCTACGCTCTGTTTGAGGTTTGTTTTTTTCCTCATCCAACAAACGTTGATTTAAAAACTCAATATCTTCTTTATTATGTTCCAAAGCATAACGAATTACATAATGAAGTAATTCCTCAGCTAAATCCATATTATCATTCAAATCAAAAAATGCCATCTCAGGTTCAATCATCCAAAACTCTGCTAAGTGACGAGTAGTGTTTGAGTTTTCTGCACGGAAAGTTGGTCCAAAAGTATATACTTCGCCAAATGCCATTGCTGCCAGCTCACCTTCTAATTGCCCCGATACCGTAAGGTTTGTAGCTTTACCAAAAAAGTCTTGTTTAAAATCAATTTCACCAGCTTCGTTTAATGGAGCTTTATTAATATCTAAAGTTGTTACCTTAAACATTTCTCCTGCACCTTCAGCATCACTCGCAGTGATGATTGGCGTGTGCATGTATACAAATCCTTTATCATTAAAAAATTTATGCACCGCATAAGCCAATGAATGACGAACACGGAAAATTGCTCCGAAAGTATTTGTTCTAAAACGCAAATGTGCAATCTCACGTAAAAACTCTAATGAGTGAGCTTTTGGTTGCAATGGATATGAATTTGGTTTACTAATATCAGATTCAGCATCACCATAAATTTCGATTGAAGTAACTGCAACTTCAACTTTTTGCCCTTTACCTTGTGATGCAATTAATTTACCAGTAACTCCAACACAAGAACCAGGTGTAATACGCTTTAAAGTTGCCTCATCAGCAACTTCATTATTAACAACAGCTTGAATATTATTTATAGTTGAACCATCGTTAATAGCGATGAATTGGTTGTTTCTAAATGTACGAACCCAACCCTTTACTGTAACTAATTGTTCAGTTGGTTCGGTTAAAAGAAGTTCTTTAATTTTTGTACGCTTTTGCATAATTGTAAATTATAATAGGATGACAAATTTAGTTTTATTTCCAGCAGATTGCGCAGATTAACGCAGATTTTATTTTCAATTTCAAAAAAAAAACCTTCCGTAAAATGCGGAAGGTTTTCTTATATAAAATAAAATTAATTCTATTTTACAGCATCAATAACCGCTTTAAAAGCTTGTGGGTGATTCATTGCTAAATCAGCCAATACTTTACGGTTAAGATCGATGTTTTTAGAATTTAATTTTCCAATGAATTCAGAATAACTCATTCCGTGCTCACGCACACCTGCGTTAATACGTTGAATCCATAATGCACGGAAATTACGTTTTTTGTTTTTTCTATCGCGGTAAGCGTAAGTCAAACCTTTCTCCCATACGTTTTTCGCTATTGTCCAAACGTTTTTGCGAGCACCCCAATAACCTTTTGTGTGTTTTAGGATCTTTTTTCTGCGGGCTCTTGAAGCCACATGATTTACTGATCTAGGCATTTTTTGTTTTTTTACTGATTATCAGTGTTTCTTCCGAAAACTTAAACTGATTTCTCAAGGTTTAAAATTGTTTTTTCTTCCAGGTTTCGATTCAAAATTACTTACCAAGTGCTAGTAAAAATCTTACGTTTCCTAAGTCTCTGTCATGAACGAAACCAGTTTTTGCTAAACCGCGTTTACGATCTTTCTTTTTCTTAGTCAAGATGTGATTTTTAAAAGCATGCTTTCTTTTGATCTTACCGGTTCCAGTCAATGCAAAACGCTTTTTTGCGCTGGAATTTGTTTTCATTTTTGGCATGTTTTCTCTTTATAAAATTTAGGGCAACGAAGATACAATAAATTTGGGAATACAGCTTATTTTTGTTGAAATATTTAAAAAACTGAATTTCAGCTAATTTCAAAGCCAAATCAGTTAAAAATGTAACATTTATCACAATTATTACCACAAATTGCTCCTAACTTCGTCGTATGAAGAAAGGAATTGTTTTGTTGGTTATTTTATCTAGTATATTTTCTCTCACAACTTGTACTAAAGATGTTTATGTGCCTAATACTTGTTTTAAAGAAGATATACTACCCATTTTTGTGAGTAATTGTACTATGAGTGGTTGCCATAATTCTATTGACAAAAAAGAAGGTTACGACCTAAGTAACTATGACGGAATAATGAAAGGTGTTAAGGTGGGCAAACCAAACTCAAGTGAAATTTTCCATTCAATTAGCGGCAACGACCCAGAAATGCCCGAAAAACCATATCCGAAACTAAGCAAACAAGATGTAACAAAAATCAAAAGTTGGATTCAAATGGGCGCTAAAAATAGCTCTAATTGCACTGATTGTGACACAACTAATTACACATATAGTGGGCGTATAAACGTTATTATTCAAACTTGGTGCAAGGGATGTCACAGTGCTACAAGTCCAGGTGGCGGAATAAATTTATCAACCTACGCAGGAGTTGTAAGCTCCATTCCAAACAATCAATTATTGGGCAGCATAAAACATATTTCTACATTTAGCGTAATGCCTAAGGGAACTGCGCAATTATCACAATGTGATATTGACGCCGTTGAAAAATGGATTAATGCGGGTTTCCCGAATAATTAATACAAAAACTACCAACAAAAATCTTTTATTTCTTTTGGTGTAATAATTTGCCCAGTTGCATCAGGATAAGCATTAGTAAAAGCCTTTGTTAGCTTCACTTTTGAATTTACACTGTACTTAAATTCAAAAGCCGCTAATTGTTCTGCAGATTTTTCTACATAATCAACTTCTTGCTGTTGCAATGTTCGCCAAAAATAAGGTTTTACATTTTTGTTTTTCCACTCATTCATTTTTAATCTATCTGCCACCATCATGTTTTCGAACAAAGCACCTGCATCTTGCCTCACTTGTATTGGACGAAAATCGTTGATAATTGCATTACGTATACCATTATCCCAAAAATAAATTTTCTTCATTTTACTAACTTCCTTACGCTGATTGGTTGCATAGGAACTTAAACGAAAAACAACAAAAGCCTTTTCGAGTAAATCAATATAACTATCAATAGTTTCAGTTTTCACTTTTAATTGATTTGCCAATTCATTTAATGAAACTTCTGAACCCATTTGAAATGCTAGTAGTTGCAAGAGTTTATCTAATAACTCAGGCTTACGAATATCTTTCCACACCAATACATCTTTGTACAAATATTGTGAAGCTAAATTTTTAAGCAATACTTCTGCATCCGTACGATGCGTGCATATTTCAGGATAAAAACCATGTATTAAATGAAAAGGTAAATTATTTTCAATCGTTAATTTACTTTCATCTTTATACAATTCGTAAACCGAAAAAGGATACAAATGCATCAGCACATGCCTTCCAGTTAAAGGCTCAAACACCTTATCAGCAATTTCAAGTGCAGAAGAACCTGTTGCAATTAATTGAACATCTTTAAAATTATCAGTAATGCGCTTTAATAATAAACCTGCATTATCAATACGTTGCACTTCATCAATCACAACTAATTTGTGGATTCCAATAGTATCTTTTAATTGGTTAAGAGTAGCGTTTCCAAGCAATTCGCGCACATTTGCCTCATCAGCATTCAAATAAATTGCTTTCTGCTTAATAGATCCTATTAGTTTATTTACCAAAGTAGTTTTCCCAACTTGGCGTGCACCAATAAGCACAATAGCTTTGTGTTTTTTAAGCCAAGTCTCAATATTAGGAAAAGCTAATCGTGTAAAATTATCCATACACAAATATACAAAAATTTGATTATAATGGAAATTTTAATACTTATTTTTCTATTATAGTGGAAATTTTAATACTTATTTTACCATTACAATAGAAATTTCAATACTTTATTATGGTAAAGAAACAAGTTCCTCCACACTCCAAGCCTCTGCCTTAGCTGCAAAAAGCACTTTGGTCTTTGCCCAAACAGATGCGAACAACTCCGAATTACGATATTTTTCTAAATATTCAGGGCCATTCCAATGACTATAAGTAAAATAAATGTTTGGATTATTTATATCATTCAACAATTTTAAATGCGTGCAGCCTTCAAAACCTGCAATAAGATGTTTGCTTTCATTAAAGACATTAAGAAAATCAGCAGTTTTATCCTCCTGAAAAGTCATTTTTACAATGCGTATAATCATTATTCAAATTCTATAGTGATATTAAAATCGGTATGTGTATGGAGGTTTCTTGGGAACAATAATTGCCTTGCAGCGCCTTTGTTTATAGCTATTTCTAAATGTCCCGAACTATTAAATAAAGCCAAAGCATCTGTTGCCGAAACATTATCGTAATTATCTGAAATTTCTGAAATACGTAGATTAGGCAAATGAATGGTAAAGCCCCTACCCTTTCTTGATTCTTCAAAAAAAGATTTCTTAATATTGGTTATTACATTACCAAACGAATCCATGTAAACACATTTACCAACAATGCTATCAGCGCCAGAAGTAGGTTGAAAATTCAATGCTTGCAATGCTTCTGGAATTTCTTCTGCCATATCATTTATAAACTTTCCATTCGCTATATCAATTGCAGCTTTTGATAAAGTATCGCGCGGATATAATATGGTGTCAGGGTATTGCTCTTTATTTAGATGATAAAAAACTACTTCCCCTCCATCATAAAACAAACTAAATAAACCGTTATCGGGGCATAAAATATATTGTTCTTTATACCTAACTATTAAATTGTTATCATGCTTTAAATTGGCTGATTTTATTGCTAGTACATGGATAGTGTCTTTTGGGAATTCATAAAAAGCATTTCCAAAAACATAAGCAGCTTGTTGAATGTTGTACTTATCAATTTCATGCGAAACATCAACAATTTGGGTATTTGCAGCATTTTTTAAAACATACGCTTTCACCAAAGCAACGTAATTGTCGCGGGTACCCAAATCTGTTGTAAGCGTGATTATTGACATTTGCTAATAGCTGTTAGTAAAAAAGTACTACACCTTCAAAAGTAATTAATATTTTTACCTGCCTTTAAGAGGCTATTTCTATTCATTAACAGAATTATAAACAACACCTTTGAGCGAGAAAATAATAGCAGTTGATTCGGTTGAACCAGTAGAATTATATGGAGTTAACGACCACAAGTTAAACTTATTGAAGGGTTATTTTCCTAAGTTAAAGATTGTTGCGCGCGGATATTCGATTAAATTAATTGGCGATGAGCCCGAAATTGAGCGTTTTGAGAAGAAGTTAGAACTCTTAGTTGAGTATTACCACAAAACAGGTGTACTCTCTGAAAAAGCTATTGAGCGCCTGCTTGGACAAACAGGAGACAACATCCTAGATAAAATCGAGAGCGAAGCAAACGATGTTATTGTGTTTGGCAATAATGGTTTAGTTATTAAAGCTAAAACTCCCAACCAACGCAAAATGGTTGATAGCATTGTAAAAAACGATATGATTTTTGCTGTTGGTCCTGCAGGAACAGGTAAAACCTATACCGCAGTAGCACTTGCGGTTCGTGCATTAAAAAACAAAGAAGTAAGAAGAATTATTCTTACACGCCCTGCAGTTGAAGCAGGAGAAAATCTTGGTTTTTTACCTGGAGATTTAAAAGAGAAATTAGATCCATACTTACAACCATTGTATGATGCATTGTATGATATGATTCCAATGGATAAATTAAATCAACTAATCGAATCGAAAGTAATTCAAATTGCCCCGCTTGCTTTTATGCGTGGACGCACCTTGGACCATGCATTTGTAATATTAGATGAAGCACAAAACACAACAGAGAGCCAAATGAAAATGTTTTTGACACGCATGGGTGCAAATGCAAAATTCATTATTACAGGTGATGCATCGCAAGTTGATTTACCGCGCAATCAGCCATCAGGATTAATACAATCATTACGAATTGTAAAAAACATTCAAGGAATTGATACAATAATTTTAGATGGCAGTGATGTTATCCGTCACAGATTAGTAAGAGAATTAGTTGCTAAATATGATTTAGAAAAAGACACACAAGTAAAGCAACCATACAGAGATTTTAAGAAAACAGACGAACCTAAAAAGGACGCATAAGCATATGAACACATTAGTAAAAACAGATTTTAATTTTCTGGGGCAAACAAAAGTATACAAAGGCAAAGTGCGCGATGTATATACCATTGCAGATAAATATTTAGTGATGGTGGCATCTGATCGCATTAGTGCATTTGATGTTATTTTACCTGAAGGCATTCCTTACAAGGGGCAAGTTTTAAATCAAATTGCTGCAAAATTTTTAAAAGCAACAGAAGATATTGTTCCTAATTGGTTAATCTCATCGCCAGATCCAGTAGTTAGTATTGGTAGAATGTGCCAACCATTTAAAGTAGAAATGGTAATTCGTGGATACCTTGCAGGACATGCCGCACGTACATATAATTCTGGATTAAGAACTTTATGTGGTGTTACATTAGCTGAAGGATTAAAGGAAAGCGATAAGCTTCCAACACCAATTATTACTCCAACTACAAAAGCAGACGCTGGACATGATGAAGATATTTCTCGCGAAGAAATTTTAGCAAAAGGAATTGTTAGCGAAGAACATTATGTTCAAATGGAAAACTACACTCGTGCTTTATACCAAAGAGGTTGTGAAATTGCTGCCAAACAAGGTTTATTGCTAGTTGATACTAAATATGAATTTGGTCTATTCAATGGCAAAGTGTATTTGATGGATGAAATTCACACACCAGATTCTTCACGTTATTTCTATAAAGAAGGTTATGAAGAACGCCAAGCAAAAGGTGAAGAACAAAAACAATTAAGTAAAGAATTTGTTCGCAGATGGCTTATTGAAAATGGCTTCCAAGGTAAAGATGGCCAAACTGTTCCGCACATGAGTGCAGAATGGATTAATGAAATTTCTGAGCGCTACATTGAGTTATACGAAAAAGTTGCAGGAGAAAAATTTGTAAAAAATCCGCTAGAAAACATTGCAGCACGTATTGAGAAAAACGTTACAAACGCTTTAGCAAACATCAAAGAATAATGACCTTAATGGCTTTTTTCTTTTCTATTATTTTCTTTGTGAGTTTGTTTTGCATTCTTCACACGTATATCTTTTATCCGTTGTGGATGATAGTTTTTACGGGTGATAAGGAACAAAATGAAATTCAATTTAATAAAGAAGACGAATTGCCAACGGTAGATATTTTGTTTGCTGCATATAATGAAGAAGCTGTTTTAGAAGGCAAACTAGAAAGCATGCTCAAAACAAATTATCCAAAAGATAAGGTTAGGATTTTCGTTGGCTCTGACGCTTCTACCGATAGAACAAATGAAATTGTAAAAAAATTCGCAGAAACAAATTCGAATATTCATTTAATTGAATTCCCTGGAAGAACTGGGAAATCAGGCATTATAAACGCATTGGCTGAACAAGCAACTGCTGATGTTTTTATTTTAACAGATGCTAACGTAATCTTTTTTGAAGATACAATTTTCAACCTAGTAAAACATTTTAAAAATAATGAAGTAGCCCAAATAGCTGCAAACATTATTAAAGTTTCTCCTAAAAAAGAAGGTATTGCTTCTCAGGAAATGAATTACATTCAGATGGAGAACAAAATAAAATATGCTGAAAGCAGAAGATGGAATATAGTAATGGGTGCTGAAGGAGGCTGTTATGCAATTCGTAAAGAGTTTTATGCCCCAGTGCCGAAGAACTTTTATATGGATGATTTCTATATCACCATGAATGTTTTAGAAAAAGGTAAAAAAGTTTTATTTGAACCTAAAGCTGTTTGTAACGAAGATGTTCCTACTAGCGGCGATGAAGAGTTTAAACGTAAGGTTCGTATTTCTATTGGGAATTTCCAAAACTTAAATCGTTACAAAGCCTTACTTACTAAAAAAGATATTGGTTTTGCTTTTATTTCTCACAAAGTATTGCGTTGGTTAACTCCCTTTTTTATCATCATTACTTTTGTAGGGAGTTTTTTCCTTTCATGGTATAGTAATTGGTTTTTCTTCTTTTTTGCAATGGAGCTAATGCTTTTGCTTAGCCCAGCCTTTGATAGCATATTTTCCGTAAACGGAAAAGGCTTTGGTCCAATAAAAACAGCTGCCCACTTTGTTCGCATGAATGCTGCATTGCTAAAAGGTTTCTTTAAATGGGCTATGGGGATTAAAAGTAATATTTGGCAGCCCACAAAAAGAAGCGTTTAGGCTTAAATTATCATTGATTATTTTAATTCCCTTTCGTATATTTACTTCTTAATCGCTTACAAGATGAAGTACTTATTTTTATTTCTTTCTATTACAATTACGTTTTCAGTTTTTTCCCAATCAGATTATGTTTACGAATGTAATTTTAATCCTGGAGGTCCAAAATGGACAAGCTATAACGAACCTCATGTTGTAGTTTATACTAAACCAGGTAAATTTTATATCGAACATATAAAAGAAAGCACAACTTGGTATCAATACCAAGAGACAAATATAAACCCTGCTGAAGACTTTGAAATTTCAACAGCAGCAAAACAATACAAAGGTGTAAACGATGAAGGATTTGGATTAATATTTGGTGCAGACGGCATGGAAAATTGTTTTGTTTTTGACATCGCTTCAAACGGCAATTTTGCTGTGTTTAAAAATGTTGATGACAAGTATATTGAAATTAAGGGATGGACTGCATGTCCTAAAGTTAAGCCCCTTAATGAAGTAAACTTATTGGTACTTAAAAACATTAGTGGAAAGTGGCACTTTTATGTAAATGGTGCAGAAGTTTATAGCATGCCTGCACAAAAATTCCTTGGAAGCTCAATTGGTTTTTATGTTTCGGGTTACAATTATGTTGAATATGATTTTTTACATGCCAAACAAAAAAAGAAACCAATTAATCTTATCGAAAACTACAATTCCTTTGGCGACAAGTTTTCATTAGGGCCAAACATTAATTCAAAACATGTAGAAAAAGCACCACTAATTTCCGCTGATGAAAACACCCTATTTGTTACAAGAGATGAACACCCTGGTAATATTGGAGAAAAGAAGGCAGATGATATTTGGGTTTCTAAATTAAATGTTAAAGATAGTACTTGGGGGCCATTAAAAAACATTGGAGAACCACTAAACAATCCAGGTAATAATTATGTAATTAGTATTAGTAATGATAATAATACTGTTTTACTAGGTAATGCTTACGATGGTAAAGGCGACATAAAAGGGAAAGGTATTTCCATTGCTCACAGAACTGCAAAAGGTTGGACGATGCCCAAAGAAATTAAACTAAAAAATTATTATAACTATAACAAGTACAGCGAAAGTTGTTTATCGGCTGATGGACATGTGCTTATGATTACTTGCGAACGTGATGATACATATGGAGAAAAAGACATTTACGTTTCATTTATGCAGGCTGATAGTTCCTGGACAGAACCAAAAAATATTGGGAAAACAATTAACACTTTTGGAGACGAAACAGGTCCTTTTATTGCAGCTGATAATAAAACAATGTATTTCTCTTCTGCTGGACACCCTGGTTACGGCAACAATGATATTTTTATGACCAGAAGATTGGATGATACCTGGAAAAACTGGACCGCTCCAAAAAACCTTGGTCCAAAAATAAACTCTGATAGATGGGAAGCTTATTATACAGTGCCAGCATCAGGGAAAAATGCCTACTTAGTTTCAACAAACCCAACTAATGGAAGTGAAGACATCTATGTTATTAAACAACCTGAATCGGCAAAGCCATTGCCACTTGTGTTAATTCATGGTATCGTATACAATAGTGCCACTAAAAAACCAATGGCTGCTGAAATTACTTATAGTGAGTTAGGTTCTAAAAAAGTACTCGGTAATGCAACGTCAAATCCAGAAACAGGAATCTTTATGATTGCTTTACCTCAAGGAAAAAAATATTCTTTTAATGCACATCACAAAGGATTTGCTGCAACACATTATAACTTTGACGCAACCAATTTAAAAAAATACAAAGAGGAAAATGTGGATTTGTATTTAACACCACTTGAAGAAGGACAAAGTATTGTAATGAACAACTTATTCTTTGTTGCCAATAAATATGAAATACTTCCCGAGTCTTATCCAGAATTAGATAAATTATATGACTTGTTAAAAGAACACCCAACAATCAAAATAGAAATTGCAGGACACACTAGTGTAAACACTTCGGGAGAAAAATTTAATCAAGACCTTTCAAGCAATAGAGCTCTTGCAGTAAAAGAATATGTTGTTAAAAAAGGAATAGCAGCGGATAGAATTAGTCATGTTGGATACGGATACTCCAAACCAATTTTTAAAGAAGAAAAAGAGGAATTACAAGCAAGAAACCGAAGAGTTGAATTTAAAATTATTGCTAAATAACAATTAACATCAAATTCCGTTATTACGGATGTATGCAGAAATTAATTTCTAATATAAAACGAGTACTTTTCTTTCTGCCCTTCACAGGCTATTTTGTTGCATTTGCTTTATTAATTGTTTTTGGATATCGCTTGTTAGATGGGCAATCTAAACTTCCAGATTCGGGATACAAAGCTACCTTTAGTTTATTACTGAGCATTGCACTGCTTATTTGTATTACCGTTTTGCTTTTTGGTTTCATAACTGTTCTTATTTCATTTGTTTATGCAATGATGAAAGCAAGAAAACAAATCCAAGTTTTCCATCTCGAAACAGAAATAAACAAAGACATTAATAGCAGAGGTCAAATTGTAAAAATAAAACTACATCCTATTCTGTCTCCATTAATGGGCTTTCTAAAAATTAGATTATTGTATGATGAAAATTCATACTCTGCAAAATACACGCCTATTGTAGAGAAGAATAATATTTTTAATCTAACATTTGAGGGAAGATTTAATTGGGACTTGCCCGAAATAAGAGAATACCACATTAAAAAAGCAGTCCTATATTTTGAAGACTACTTTCAGTTTTTTTCCTTCTCAGTTTCTATTCGTTTAAATCAACACTTTCATATTGGGCCAAAGACTGAAAAACTGAATAGTGTAAATGCTAACCCACGCAAAACAGAAGAAACAAGCATTCGCATTGAAGAACTAAAACGTGTGGAAGGCGAATTAATTAATTACAAGAATTTTGAAACCAATGATGATGTAAGAAGAATTGTTTGGAAAATTTACGCTAAAAATAAAGAGCTAGTTGTGCGTATTCCAGAAATACTTGATCCATATGCATCTCACATCTATCTATACGCATCCTTCTTTAACGCATTTAATATCAAATCAAATAGAGTAATACAATCGACTTTACTCGATTATTACAAAACGATTTGTTGGTCTATTTACACCCAACTAGCTCAAAAAGGATTTGAAGTAAAATTTGTTAGCGACCAATCCAATCAATTAAATAAAACAATAGAAAGCGCGGAACTAATAAATCATGCTATTACCGTAAGTAATTGGCAAAACGACAATGAATTAAAAGATTATGTGAAAACTGCAAACGCATCTGTTGTTATTGTATCTTCACTAATAGAACTCGAACAGGTAAAACAATTTGCAGAAAGCAATGGAGATAAAATTCAAATCATTCATATTCCGCTTAGCGAAATTGTAAGCGAGAATGCAATAAAAAGTTGGTTTAGGTGGTTATTTATAAAAACAGAAAACGACTCGCTTGAATCGAACAAAATGAAATGGAAACTTTCTCCAGTTCGATTTAAAATTAAAGCCAACGAAACACAAATAAGAAAAGTACTTAACCAAAATAGAATTAATAAGTAAGAATGGCGATTACAAAAGTACATAGTGCAAAAAAAACAATTTACCAGTTGCTGTTATTGGCTTTGCCTACAACTGCGGTAATTGCATTTATGCTTTTTCAATTAAATAACTATTACTCTATTTTAAAAAACGATTGGTTATCACAAAGTATTTATTTCGGAATTGGCTGCGTAACCTCCATTGTTATTCATAGTTACCGTTTTCGTTTTATTACACTTGGCTTAATCATTTTCTTAATTAATTATGGAATTTACACCTTTGTCCAAAGCGTTACTTTTGGTGAGTTCGATAGTTTTTACGCAACCATAAAATTCTTTTTATTTTCTGTACTATTTTGCTCAGGATGGCTGATAGGCTTTGCTTTTAGTAGGTCGAAGTACCTAACTATAACTTGGAGTGTAATTGCCATCATTTTCGAAATCATTTTAATTGCTAAAACTTCTGACTTCACATTTCGTTCATTAGTAAATGGAATTACACCAGTTCTAATTTATTCGTTTTACACCATTTATATTTCCGAACTTATTAGGAACATGAATGAAGGTGAAAAAACATTCATTTGGTTTATTGGAAAACGACTTGCACTATTTGCGGTTTTACTTTTAATTTTCTTCACTGTTATTCTAAGCATTTTTGATGGCAATTTTAAAGCAATTGAAAAAGATTGGGCAGGCGGAAGTTCACAACAAGAAGGGAAAGATGGCGAGTCGATGACTCAGAAAGACAGCGCAGGTGGGGTTTCGAACAAAGACCAATCAAAGCTTACTGGTTCTTTAAGTAAAGACAAACAATTGGTATTTGTTGCTCATTTAGATAATTTCTTTGAAGGCACAAACACTCCTAACCCACTCTATTTTACTTCGCATTACTACACAAAGTTTGATACAGAAACGCAAACCTTTGAAATTGATGAGAAAATGCCTTACAATGATTTGTTTGATGTGGACCCATCAAAAATTCCACTTTACTTTAAAGAGAAAAGTGACAAGGTACTCGACAATGCATTAGCAACTGTAGATAGAAAAATTGTTACCGCCGAAATTTATAAAGTAGCAATGGCGCCTAGCAGTTACGTTGCTCCTTCAACAGCATTTTATTGCCAGCCCATCTCTGTCCCTAAAGAGTTTAAAGAGCAATACAAAAGCGCTTACTCTGCAAAAATGTGGGTGAGCAAATTAAACTCTGCTTACTTTATATACAATCCTGCCGGAATGCGCGAATTAGAGCAATTTCAAGAACAACGTTTCGAAAAACTTAGAGAAGTAAAAAATATTGTAGGCCCTGATAAAGCATTTATGGATTATTACACCTTTATGCCTAAAGACCAAGAATACAATAGAATTGGAGACTTAGCAAAAAAGGTTACCAAAAATGCAAAAACACCTGTTGACAAAGTAATTGCTATTCGTGATTATTTTTTAAGTAAAGATGAATTAGATCAACCGCTATTCGCATATTCTGATAACCCAGGAATACCAGGAATGCCAAGCGCAAACAAATTAAATTACTTCCTTTTCGAAAACAGAAAAGGCTATTGTGCTTATTTTGCAGGGGCAACATTATTTATGCTGCGTTCATTAGGAATTCCATCACGTGTTGCAACAGGTTACTCAACAACAGATAGAAGCAGCAAAAATCCTGGATGGTATTGGTTTTATCAAGATCAGGCGCACGCTTGGGTGCAGGTTTACTTTCAAGATTATGGTTGGATAGATTTTGACACAACCGTGCCCGATGTAAATACTCAACAAGCGGAACAGCCAGACGGAACACCACCAACGGATGTTCCAAATACCTATTTAGTAATTGATGGTAATGTAGAAAAAGTAGATACCATTAAAAAAACGCTCACTGTTAGTAGCTTAAAAATTCTTTATCACGATACGGAGTTCGTTGCTAAAAACAAATCAATATTACTTACTGATGCTGCAATTGCAACAGTGTCAAATGATACGGGGGAAGTTAAATTGAGTGCATTAAAGAAAACAATGCATGTTACTTGTATTTCGCATGCTGAGGCATTAAAAGAAATTTACATAAAGGAAGGAGATTCTTTTTCTACCATCATATCAAAATTACCGATTCCAATCCCGATTGATGAAGTGAAAATAATTAATGACGAGAAAAAGAAAAAAGAAGAAGAGAAGAAAAAAGCGAAAGAAGAAAGCGATATTAATTGGCTGAAGGTGTTGAAAATTGTTTTAATCACGCTGAGTTCGCTTGCTATTATTGGATTATTTGTTCCCCGCTTTATTTGGATGTATTTACACACGAAAGCTAAAAACAAAAATGCTTCTGCAAACGATAGTGTTTACAATATAAACAAAGCAATATTATATTACTTAAACCAACACAAGTTCCCAACTAAAAATCTAAGTCCTGCTGAATTTGCATATATGATTGATTCAAAATTCGGAACCGAATTAAGTAAATTCTCAGTGCTTTATCAAAAACACAAATACAATAAAACTGCTGTAAGTAAAGAAGAAATTGAGAAGATGAAAAACTTCTATCAACCATTTATAACAAAAATAAAATCAGGAATTCCTTTAAAACAACGTATCAAAAACTTTTTTAATTTTTCGAACACATTAAATTTTTATTCAAAATCAAAAATCAACTAACATGGAAGAAACAATTCAAATAGAAAACGCTTTAGCCAACATTACTAAATTAGTTGACAATATAGAAACTGTTATTCGTGGTAAGCGTTCGCAAATACAATTCGTTGTAACAGCATTACTTGCAAAAGGTCATATTTTAATGGAAGACAATCCAGGTACTGGAAAAACAGTAATGGCAAGGGCTTTGGCGCAAAGTATTTCTAATGAATCGCACAAAGGCGGGGCAAGTTTTAAACGTATTCAGTTTACACCCGATTTGTTGCCAATGGATTTAATCGGTTCGCATATTTTTGATGATATTAAAAAAGAATTTGTTTTTAAGAAAGGCCCTTTGTTTTGTAATTTATTGTTAGCTGATGAGATTAATCGTGCTTCGCCAAAAGTACAATCGGCATTATTAGAGTGTATGGCCGAAAACCAAATTACTATTGGTGAAACAACTTATCCATTAGAAAAATTATTTTTCACCATTGCAACACAAAACCCAGTTGAAATGGAAGGAACCTATCCTTTACCAACTGCGCAGTTAGACCGTTTCTTCATTAAAATATATTTTGGTTACGTTGATGAAAACACTGAATTAGATATTTATAAAAACTATTTAGGAATCGCAAACAACCTTTCTGATATTAAACAAGTGTTAACAATGGAAGAAATTCTTTTCTTACAAAAAGAAACAGAAAAAGTTTTTATTCATGAAGAACTTGTTATTGCAGTTAGAAACATTGTAAGAGATACACGTGTTCATCCTGAAATTTCTTTAGGAGCATCTACACGAAGTGGAATTGCTTTCTTAAAATGTTTAAAAGCATTTGCATTGGTAAACGGCCGAACTTTTGTAACCGAAGATGATTTAAAAGCAATAACAAAGCCTGTTTTAGACCATCGTTTAGTTTACAGAAACAAAGAGGCGAAATTAAGAGCTTTAGATCAAATCATCACAAAAGAATTAGACAGATTAAAAAAAGTAAAATCGTTTAGAAATGACCTTTAATACCAAACGTATTATATCATTTAACCTAAATTCAGTATTCATTTGCTGCTTGCTGGTATTTTTATGTCTAAACAAAATGTATGGGCAAAAAAATGCTGCAGCTCGCTATGAAATTGACGCGAAAAGAATTGGTGTTTATCCTACCTCAAAAGATGCATTGCCCCGCAGTAAAGAATTCATTCGTTTAGATAGCACTTACTATGTTGGTCACATGTACGAAGGAATGTACAAGTACGAAAGAAGTTCGGATTATGTTGGATACAAACAAGCAATTGCCCCGCTTTACAAAGCACTTACTTTATTAGAAAAAGATTATGGCGACAAACTAAAAATAGTTTTTTCTTCAGTCAATAATTTTTATGCTTACAAAAATTATTTTGATGATTTCTATCAATTGTCAAACACATTAGAATCTTGCTACAATAGCATTGAAATGCCTGATTCAACAATGAGTTTGATTAACAAAATTGAGGGGTATAATTTTCAAAGAGACTTTTTTAATATTGGTTCTACACGCGCTTGGCTTTATCACCGTAATCGCTTTTATACTTCCGAAAAGTTTTCGTTCCTAAAAAACACGATTGAGGAAAACGAAAAAATGGCTTATAACGAATGTTATAAACAGCTTTCACGTATTCAAAAAAACAAAGCGGTGAATGATGCTTGGTATGGTCCATATCAAAGTCATGATGACAACTTAACTGTATATCATTACCTCGCTATTCTTCACGATTATAATTTACAGTACGATAGTTCGCATTACTATTATCAAATACTAATCGATAATAACAGAGTTGTTTGGAGTAATTATGCCAACTTAAAACACGTAACAGGCGATTTTGCCGAGGCTTATGACAATTACATTAAACCCCAATACAAACGAAAATTCTCATTAAATGAAACAGATTATTTTGTTCCAATGCTAATGGTGTATGGCGGACAAACAAAAACTGCTATTCAAATGTCGCGCGATAAAATTGCTGAAGTAGGCTCTACTCCTGGATTTGGCTGGTACAATATTGCTTTGGCGCGTGGCTATTTATACGATGGGCAATTAGACAGCTGTAATTTTTTCTTGGATAAAGCGGCGCATTTTAAAGAGTTGCACATCAATACTACTTTCACACAATCGCATTATGAATTTGCCATTAATGTGCTACGCATACAAATGATTAGTAAAAAATTGGAGCAAATTAAATTTCAAAACAGTGGCTGGTGGTATTCACCAAGCGACTTATATGATTTGCTTGCAACCACACTCGAAAAAACACTTTTACAATATGCAACCGTTAGCGCATTGGCAAATAATCCCGAACGTGAGCAAGTTATTTATAGTTTGTTTGCTTCCGAAGCAATTATTAGTTACGATGAAACCATGTTTTTACTAAAAGATTTTTGTTCTCCATTTTTTGAAGCTAAGTATGAAGGTTACACCTTAACCGAGCCACGTGAAAACATTGTTCGTTACATGAAACTAGCTTCAGCACAATTTGCTTTAGCAAGAGATAAAGAAGAAGATGTAAAAACAATTTGCAACGAGCTACTTGAAGAGACCTTCCCAAGTAGCACTGGAAATGCATCTTCAGGCGAAAGAGATAAAAGCAGAATTGACACGAAATATGAAATGCTTTACGCTTACCGTGTTTTTGAATTACTAAGTCAAGTAAACGAAGACACAGAAGAGTATGACACCTACAGAAATAAATGTTTCGATACTTACCCCCAACTCATGCTTTACTCAGGAATCACAGCTAAATTAAACATAAGCTTTAGCGGTTTGCAAGACGATGAAATGGTGAAAGAAATAATGGAAGATATTAAAGATTGTAATATTGAAATTAGCGAAGAAACAAACATTCCTAAAGCCAAAATTACTTTCGACAAAAAAGGCAAAAACTACATTGCAATTATAGATGTTATTGGTTCCAATGACAAAGTACTTGTAAAAGATTCTAAAATTATCTTCAAAGAAAATATTGGTATTGGCAAAGAAATTGGGCTTCGTTTGTTTGGGAAAGGTGGCAGTGTGAAGTTTGGAACTTAAAAATATTAACACATTTACTCATTTAGTTAATAGTTAGAACCTAGATTTAACACCTTTTTGCACCTTTTTTATGGATTTTTCCATAACTTCACATCTTGTAGGCAGCTACAATTTGCAATATGAGCGACCAAAATCTGATACTTCACAAACTGGATGAATTTATCCGCAAATTTTATAAGAACCAACTTATAAAAGGATTGATTTATAGTTTTGGTTTATTGCTCGTTTTTTATCTTTCTGCAAGCTCAATCGAATATTTTGGTGAGTTTAATACAACAGTTAGAACTACATTATTTTATTCATTCATTTTATTTAGTGGATATGTATTAAGTAAATTCATTGTTATTCCATTGCTTAAGCTAAACAAAATGGGGAAAATAATTTCTCATGAAGAAGCTGCCGAGATTGTGGGAAAGCATTTTGGAAATGTTCAGGATAAATTATTAAATGTATTACAACTGCAACAAAACAAAGCAAGCGTTCATTCGGATGCGCTTTTAAATGCAAGTATTAACCAACGTATTTCCGAATTAAAACCTGTTCCTTTTACCTCAGCAATTGATTTAAGCGAAAATAAAAAACATTTAAAATACGCCGTAATTCCTTTACTTGTATTGGTTTCTATTTTAGTGATTGCCCCAAAAATATTGAGTTTAGGAACAAAGCGTCTTATTAATCACTCTACTTACTTTGAAGCGGAAGCTCCATTTACTTTCGAAATACAAAATAAAAATCTTGAAGCAATACAACAACAAGATTATGTTTTAAAAGTAAATGTAAAAGGTGATGAAGTTCCTGATGAAGTTTTTGTGAAAATCGACAATAACGAATTCAAACTAAAAAAAGAAAACCTTAGTTCGTTTGAATACACGTTTAAAAATATTCAAGAGACATTCTCATTTAATTTAAGCGGTGCTGGTTATTCATCTAAACCATATGAATTAAAAGTTATGCCTAAGCCTAGTTTAGCTGATTTTGATATTCAATTAAAATATCCGCCTTACTTAAATCGTAAAGATGAAATTATTGCAAACACTGGTGATTTTATTGTTCCTGAAGGAACGCGTATTGTTTGGAATTTTAAAACTAAGAACAGCGAATTCATTCGTTTGAGCTTTAGCGATACAACAATGAGCTTAAAACCCATTGCAGAAAACAAATTTACTTATGGTCGTCGTTTGTTTAATTCATCCAACTATATCATTACAACAGGAAACAATTTTGTAAGCGGGCTCGACTCAGTAAACTATACCATCAATGTAATTCAAGATGCTTATCCAACAATCGAATTAAAAGAAAGAAAAGATTCAGTTAATCCAAATAATATTTATTTCTCCGGAAATATTAAAGATGATTATGGTTTTAATCAATTGTTGTTTCATTATAATATTTATTCAAAAGATTCAGCAGATAGAACAATTGAGATAAAGAAAAATGCAAACCTAGGAGTTCAAAAAAGCATTACTTCTCAATCCTTTGTGCATGGTATTAATTTATCTGCTTTAGAACTAAAACCTGGCGATAAGGTTGACTATTATTTTGAAGTGTGGGACAATGACGGCGTTAACGGCAGTAAATCTGCTAAATCAAGTCTTATGACTTTTAAAGCTCCAACACTTGAAGAATTAGAAAATCAAACTACAGAAAAAAACAAAGACATTAAAAAAGATTTAGATCAAAGCATTAAAGATGCAAAAGATTTACAAAAACAAATTACAGAGTTAAACAAAAATGTATTAGAGAAAAAACAATTAGGTTGGGAAGAAAAAAAGAAAATTGAAAATCTGGTTGAAAAACAAAAAGAACTTCAACAAAAAATTGATAACATCAAACAAGAAAATCAATTAAATAAAGAACAACAAAATCAATACGAGCAGCCAAACGAAAGTATTTTAGAAAAACAACAACAATTAGAACAGTTGTTCGAAAACATTATGACTCCCGAAATGAAAAAAATGTTTGAGGAGTTGCAAAAACTAATGGAGAAAATGGACAAAAATAAAGTTCAGGAAACATTAGAAAAAATGAATATGTCGAACAAAGACATTGAAAAGGAATTGGATCGCACGCTGGAGCAATTTAAAGAAATGGAAGCTCAGCAAAAGATGGATGATATTACAAATAAGTTGGATGACTTAGCTAAAAAACAAGAAGAGTTAAGTAAACAATCGGAAGACAAAAACGCTGACACAAAAAAACTAGAAGAAAAACAAAACGAACTCAACAAAATGTTTGAGCAAGTTAAAGAAGACACAAAACAACTTAACGAATTAAACAAAGAACTCGAAAATCCAATGGCCATTCCTGATATGAAGGAAGAAGCTGAAAACGTGGATAAAGAGCAACAAAACGCAAAAGAACAATTACAAAAAGAAAATAAAAAAGGAGCTTCTAAATCACAAAAAAATGCTGCTCAACAAATGAAAAGCATGAGTGAGAAAATGAGTGCTGCTTCACAATCTGCTGAGCAAGAGCAGAACGAAGAAGACATGCAAACATTACGTCAAGTAATGGAAAACTTGATGAATGTATCGTTTGCGCAAGAAGAATTAGTTTCTCAAACACAAAAAACAAAAACAAATAATCCACTTTACACTAAGCTTGCGCAAAAACAAAAGAAATTACAAGATGATTCGAAAATGATTGAAGACACATTGCTTGCTTTGAGTAAAAGAAATCCTTCTGTATCAGCTTCTATTAATAGAGAAATTTCAAATATTCAAATGAATATGAAAAAAGCAGTTGCTGCTTTAGCCGAAAGACAAACTGGTGAAGCAACGGTGCGCGAACAAAACTCGATGACATCTATTAATAATCTAGCTTTACTTTTAAATGAATCATTAGAACAAATGCAAGCACAAGCTAAAGCGCAAAAAAATGCTAAACCTGGAAGTGGCTCTTGCAAAAAACCAGGGGGCAAAGGAAGTAAACCAAGCATGTCGAATATGAGGCAGATGCAACAATCCTTAAACAAGCAATTAGAAGAAATGAAAAAGATGCTTGAGCAACAAGGAAAGAACCCTAATGGTAAAAAACCGGGCGATAAGGACGGCAAAAACCCAGGAGGCAAAAATGGTAATGGAGGAATGATGCCGGGCGGAAATAGCGAGCAATTTGCTAAAATGGCCGCAGAACAAGAGGCAATTAGAAGAGCGATGCAAGATGCTATGAAAAGTATGCAAAAAAACGGTAAAAATCCGGGTGGCGAACTTGCAGAAAAGATGGAACAAACTGAAACAGAATTGGTTAACAAGGTAATTACACAAGAAACAATTAAACGTCAGCAAGAAATCATGACAAAGCTCCTAGAACATGAGAAAGCAGAGCGTGAGAAGGAATTAGACGAAAAAAGACAGTCAAATGAAGCAAAAAATCAAAATTTTGGAAACCCTAATCTATTTTTAGAGTATAACAGGTTAAAAGAGCAGGAAATGGAACTCTTAAAAACGGTTCCCGCTTCACTTAATCCTTACTATAAAAACAAAGTGAGCACCTACTTTAACAGTTTTACTAAATAAAAAAGATATAAAATGATCTTAGCACCTGACCAAAAACTACGCCTTCCTTCAAAGACTGAGAACCTTATTCTTGTAGAAAGAATGGTTGAAGATGTATGCGAACTTTTTAATATTGGAGAAGAGAAATTCGGTAATATTATTATTTCCGTTACTGAGGCAGTTAACAATGCAATATTGCATGGTAACAATGGCAATCCTGATAAAAAATTCGACATAGCATTTAAATCTTCTCCAACCGATATTTCATTTGTAGTTCATGATGAAGGAAGTGGTTTTGATTATACAACATTACCTGACCCTACTGCTCCTGAAAATTTAGAAAAAGACAGCGGTCGTGGAGTTTTCCTTATGCAAAACCTAGCTGATAAAGTGGAGTTTGAAGATGGAGGAAAAACTGTAGTACTTCGATTTAATCTAAACTAGAAAAAAATACATTAAATTTAATCCCGTTAATAAACCTAACGGGATTTTTTTATGGCCATTCATTTCGCACAAACAGAAATAACTTTCAAATTAAAAAACAAACAAGCTTTAAAAACTTGGATTAAAAAAGTAATTGAAAAAGAAAAATTAAGCTTAGGTGAATTAGCTTATACCTTTTGCAGTGATGATGAATTACTAAAAATAAACCAACAGTTTTTAGAACACGATACTTACACCGACATTATTACTTTTGATTATAGAGAAGGTAAAGTTGTGAATGGCGAAATTCATATAAGCGTTGATAGAGTAAAAGAGAACGCCGAAAAATTTAAAACCACTTTTGAATTAGAATTACATCGTGTAATGATACATGGTGTGTTACATATTTGTGGTTACAAGGACAAATCTAAATTACACAAAGAAGAAATGCGCAAAAAAGAAGATAGCAGCCTAAAGCTGCTATCTACAATATAAACCTGAAAACTATTTTCTTTTAGTAACTTCCTAAAACCTTCATCAACTTCTCTATTTGGCTATCCCAAAGTAATTTTGATGATTCTCTTTCTTCAGCTGTTTCTGCAAAATCAGTAACCATTAAAGAAATATCATTAGTTAAATCATCTCTCTCAATTCTGAATTCAAAATAAGAGCCATCGCCCTTATCTTCCCACTGAAAACGAACTAATTTTTCTTCTATAAACTTAACAAGCTTTGCTTTTTGCTCAACGCCATCCCAAACAAAAGAACAATTTTCGTTTCTGATATTTACATCATCACAAAACCATTCTGATAATCCGCTAGGACTAGTTAAAAACTCAAATAAAATACTTGCTGATGAATGAATTACGTATTCCAATTCAAACTTACCAGCAGGTTCGTTATGAGCTTTCTCTGCTGAATTTCCAGCTAATACTTTTATTATTTGTTCTTGCTTAGATAATGTTGGAGTTGCCGCAACTTGTGGCTTTGGTGCTTCTTTTACTTGCTTCTTTACTTCAACCTTTGGAGCAACAGGCTTAGCTTCAGCTTGCTTAACAGGCTTTGGTGTTGGCTTAACAACAGCTTTTACTTTTGGAGCTGGAGTTTTAACTATTGGTTTCTTTACTGCCTTAACAACTTTTTTCGGAGCTGCTTTTTTTACAACCACCTTTTTTACTGGTTTAGCAACCTTCTTCACTACCTTTTTTGTAACCGCCTTTTTTACTGTCACGCTAGGGCGCGATACCTTCTTAACCACTTTTTTCGCTACGGCCTTCTTAGCTGGTTTAACAACCTTTTTAGCTACTGCCTTTTTTACTGGTTTCGAAGGTTTCTTAGCTACTGGCTTTTTTGTCTTAGCAGGTTTTGCTTTTACAAGTTTTTTAGCCGCAGGCTTAGCCTTTGCTACTTTGTTTAACTTTTTAGCAGGTTTTTTCGCTGTTTTCGAAGGTTTTGCTGCAGCTTTTTTAGCTGGCTTGCTAACCTTTTTTACCGACGATTTTGATTTTTTCTTCGACATAAAGTAGAATATATAAGTTTAAGACAATGCAATTTATAAAAAAAAAACATGCAAGCAATTTTTTATTCCATTTTTTTGATGCTCACAGATTTTCATAATAGAAATAAAAGTGTATTTTTGCACTCCCGTTTTGGGGATGAATTTGTAAAACCAGACAATTTCAAGTTTAAAATAATGATTTTCAACGTTTTAAACTAACTTAAATGATAAATGGCGAGATAGCTCAGTTGGTTAGAGCACAGGATTCATAACCCTGAGGTCTCGGGTTCAAATCCCGATCTCGCTACTAAAAAGCCCCTTCTGGGGCTTTTTTTGTTTCAAAAGAATAATAATAACGGATCGTATAGAATTTAGACTTTAAAGCTTCTCTTATCCTAAACTTGACGACTGGTATGAGGAATTATCACCTCTGTTGCCCCAAAACCATACTTTTTAAAGGAACCATCCTGAACAATTAGTTCTGGGTAATTTCTTAAAATCGCAAGTATCTCTTGGCGTAATCTTCCGTTTCCTACACCGTGAATGAAGATTATTTTATAATAATTCCCATTAATTGCGTTCTCTAATTCTTTTTGAAAATAGCGCAACTGGTGCTGAATGATTTGTGCATTTGTCATTCCTTTATGCGAATCCAATAAATTTTCGATATGTAAATCAACTTCCTTTTCTAAAGTTGCTAAATATTCCGAATGTGGCTTTGACACTTTTTTTTGTGAACTAAATTCTTTTATTCTACTTAACCTTTCCATATCATACTCAGTTAAGTGATATTTAATTTGGTTAGCTCGCATAAAATTTTCCTTGATAGGAAATGCTAGCACTGGGTATTTAAACTCATGATGCTTTATCAGATTTGCTTTACTGAACAATTGGTCGGTGATATGTATAATTTCTGCAACAGGAAGCTGTGCTGGATAATGCGTGTTTTTATAAAACAGCAAATCTATTTTATGAAAAGCGTATTCCTTTAAATTCCGCTTATTTATTTTCTTTATTGCAAGTTTCTGAAACTGCCCTATTTCTCCATGCTTCAAGGTTTGAAATAAATTACCATCCTTAATCGAATAAGAAAAATGCATATTATAAGATGAACTATTGAAAATATATAAATTCAATTCATTCATCAATGCTGGCAATTCATGATCGGGTTCAACAATAAAATAAACTCTTTCTTCAACTGATTTTTCGGGTTCAATATCTAAATTTTCGGCTGCGCTGTTTATCACCAATTCGTTATGAACTGGAACCAGAAATTTTATTAAATAAGGAATTTCAAAGCCATCAGCACTTTCAACAATAGCTGTATCCTTATCCTTTAAACGAACAACAATTCCTCCACCCTTCTCATTTAAAAAAGTAACCTTATCTCCAATCCTCAACTTCATTTCTATTGTATTACTCGTTAATTACAAAAGCTCCTTTATCCTTAGTTATCCAGGTGTTTGAGATTTGCTTTTTCTTTAAGTAGTTTAATGTTTTATAATTATTACTTCCATCAACTACAATTGCTTTTACATCCATGTCCTCAATTCCTTTCACATAAGCATTATTCGAAAGTACTAAATAATCTAATTCAAGATTCTTAATGTCATACTTCCTCAAAGTATCTCCACAAAGCAAACCAACCTTTGCACCTGCCCCATTAAAACAAAACAATCCATTAGAGATTTTATCTTCTTTTAAGTGATAAATTCCCCTTCGCATCCTATTTTGAGCGGCACTTTGAAAAAAATGATTTTTATTTTCATTATATCTAACTAATGAAGTGCAACTTTTATCCATATAACAATCAATTACAGAAGAGTTGGTGGCATGGAAAACAATAATTTTATCTTTTCCTTCTAAAGCAAAACTTAATATAGAAGAAAGAAATATAAAACTCGTTAGCACCAATGAAGCAATTCCTGAGAAATAATTTTTATTAAGAAAAAAGTTCGTTATAAAAACAATTATCAAAGTAAGTATCATCATTTCATAAAACGAAACATTTATCTCACTTATATTGACAAATTTAAATTTATCTAAAAACAAAGTTACTTCATTCATAACATTAACACTCCAACCAACGATGGCGGAGAATACAATTGCTAAAAACTTAACTTTAGATACACATACTAATATCATAGAGCCTACCATCACCACATAGGAAAAAGGAATCACAATTAAATTAGCTATGAAAAACAAACTCGGAAATTGTCCGAAATAATAAATAGTTAATGGCAAGGTAATTATTTGTGCACTTATTGATACCGCAGTTGTTCGCCATATTAGATTCACAAATTTATGCTTGCTCACAAACCAATTAGAAACATAAGGGTAAAAGAAAACAATTCCACCAACTGCTAAATAAGACAATTGAAATCCAACATCAATAAGTAAAAACGGATCAAACAGTAAAATTAAAAATGCACTTGCTAAAAGTGTATTGTAAATGTTTCCTTTCTTATTAATTGCAGTACCTATCAAAATAAAACTAAACATGGTTGCCGACCTCACCACCGAAGGTGACAATCCTGTTAAAGCAGCGTAAAACCAAATACAGATAAAAACAATGAAGGTTTTTACTATTACCCAATATTTTTTATTTGGAAAGCAAAGTAGGAAATTCAAAATCATAAACAAAATACCTACATGCAATCCTGAAACAGATAATACGTGAAGTGTTCCTGTGCGCGAATAAGCTCCCAGCAAGTCTCTCGATATTTCATCATCATAACCCAACAATAAGGCAGAAGTAACGGCTAAATCATCCTCCTTAAATTGATTTTCTTTTAGAATTTCTAACAACTTTGATTTTAATAATAATGGATACTGTGTTATTGGTAATTCTGAATTTGAAGAAATTGTAATAAAATCGTTTTGTTTCAAAAAACACTGATGAAAAATGTTTTTATAGCAGAGATACTGCTTGTAATTAAAATCAAATGGGTTTTTAGGCTCAGGAATAGTAGATAATTTGTTTTGGAATACAATACGCTTCCCAGCAACAATATTTGATTCAGAGCGAGGGAAATAAGCATAGAAGTTACCTTCACATTGTTGCCAAACTCCATTTTCTTTGCAATGCGTTAACTCTAGTTTAGCCTTTATTGTCTTCTCCTTTAATTGTGGTATATCACAAATGTATCCCGCTAATAAAGTTTCGTTAGTGAATTTAAGATTAGAATAATGTTTAGGACTATTATCAGCCTTACGCAAATAACATGATTCAATTGCAGCAAAGAATAGAAAGAAATTAAGCAATAAGCCGAAAATAAATTTTAAGCTCTTTCGTTTAGAAACATTTACAACAAAAAAACATGCAAGAAGAGAAAAATATACTGCAACTAATAGTATTAGTAAGTCAAGATTTATATTAAAAAACAAACTAAGAACAATGCCCAATGCAAAAGGAAAGAATATCCTTAGAAACGGAATTTTATTTAATAGACTTTGCACTTCGCTAATTTAAGAAAACAAAAAACCCGAGACAAGCTCGGGTTTTTTGTTTTATAATTTTTATTAGAAATGCCAGAAATCGTGCTCGTATTGGAATAATTCTTTCTTAATACGATCGTTTTCAAGCAAAGCGTCAATACCTTTTGAATAAGCATCTATAGTTCTATCAAATACGTTAGATTCTCTTATAATATTACTATTAAATTGCCTTTTCCAAAAAATATCGTCGAAAGTTCTTCGTTCAGCATCATTTTTTGTATTATAAACTTCAGTAGCAGCAAAGTATGGTCTACAAGCAGGGAAATATATGTAGAACTGATTTTGAGGTCCAAAATCTTCCTTACCCTTCATCAATGCATTAAAACCAAGTCCAACAATTCTAACCTCCATAACTGATTTTTGTTTGTCGAAAAACCAATCTTCTTTAATTTCTAATGACTGAAAATTATCATAAATCCATGTTGAGTCAACAGCACCTGCCACCTTAACAGTGTATGGATTACCTTGATCATCAAATAAATCTTGGTCAACAGAATCTTCTCTAACAACTAAACGTTCTTTTAAACGAGCTATATCCTTTTGTATCAAAAACTCCTCGTCTTCAAAAGCAATAATACTTCCATCTAAAATCCCCTTCACAACCAATTGCATTAAAGAAAGTTTATTTGATGTAAATTTAGTTGGTAAATAAAGTGGCTGATTTATCTTTTCTCTCAAATCAACATTTCTCCAAACACGTTTAGAAAATTGAACATCACCTTCTCTTAAATAAGTATAAGGTATAAACTTTCTATTGACAGAATTTTCCTTGTCATATATTCCATCTCTATAGTCTCCAGGTTGAAAAACCTGAGCACTAGCAAAAACCCCAAGCATTACAAATGCCAGAATAAATATATTTTTAAAATTTGCCATATAGTTTAGTTTTAATACTATTTTACTTAGTTACCTTAATTGCACAGGTAGAAGAGTATGTTTTTCCATCAGGCCCTTTCACCTTAATATCAACATAAACTTTCGCCCCAACATCTGGATTTTTAAATATTTTTAATGCATCTCCAGATAAATTAGAACCAGTTCCATTTGCAATAATTACTTTACCTCCAGATTTACCAACTACCTCATAATTTAAAACGATATAATTAGCTTGAAAATCAAATCCACTAGCACCAGCACCAATTGCACCTACAGTTTGCATTTCACTCTTTTTCATTTCAGCTGGAGCAAATTTACCTCCTACTTTAGGCTCTGGCTTTGGTAATGGCTTTACACGGAATTTCTTAGAACCTTGAGGTTTCACACCATCTTTAGTCTTAGCAGAAACACTAACTGTACACTCACCAGGAGTAGTGAAAAACGCTTCGTATTTTCCTCCACCTTTAGACACAAATTTAGCTCCACCACCAACTGGGTTTACATTTAATTCACTTGGCGCTATACCTGCCGCAGAAACTGAAACTGGATTCATAACCCCTACATAAAATACGTTCATTTGATCTGCTGATACTGTAGCAGACGGGGCAGCAACAGTATATTCTTGTTCAAATGGGTAATAAGAATATTCTCCAGTAGGCTTCTTAAACTTAATAACACCTTTGTATGTTTGAACACCTTGTCCACCTGTTCCAACCTCATATTTACCCACTCCATTAACAAGAGGTACAGCAGTTCCCGCAGTTCCCGCTGCAGCTGTAGTTGAATCAACACCAATCATAATCTGCATGTTCTCATCCTTAAAATCAGAAGAAGAAGCTGCAATAAAGATATCAGCTACATACTTTTGTCCTGCTTGGATATAACTAGAAGGGGCAACAACAGCTGCTCTTAACTGATTAAATTTGATTGCAATCTTACCACTTGCACCAGAAAACTGAGAAACAATTTCAGATTCAACGTTTTTTAAATCTGATTGCATTTGAGATAAGTTTGTTACAACACCAGCTAAAGGTAAATGGTAGAAATTGAAAATTTCCCAAGTTTGTTTTGCACCATCTTCAGTCTCAGTTGGATCAACAACTTTTAAAGTTCCAATTTTTTCTTTAAGAGCTTTGTAATCATCAGGCAAAAACTGAGTAGTTTTATCCTTTTGCATTGCGTCAACCATTCCAATTAATTTATCATGTAAACCATTTAAACGCTTACGTAAATCCTTAGCGGTCATATCACCATCCTTAGGATTAGTTTCATCAGGTCCAATCATAATAAAAGTAGGAGCATCATAATTATCCTTAGCGTTTGCATATTTTAAACGTAAAGTATCCTTCTTCTCCAACTTTTCAGTTTCATCCATTACATGGTGCTTAACTTTTTCAATGTACTCAAAAACTTCCTTTGTAAGTTTAGTAGCTTCTTGAGCCTTCTTGTAATATGGTAATGCACTTGGGTTAGACTTTGCAGACTCATCAAATGCTTTTAATACCTTTTGGGTATTACTATCAAAATTTCTATTGGTACGTTCTAAGTTATCGTTAACGGTAACGAAAGCCTTTAAAATATCCTTAGATACGTTCATAGCCAAAAGAGCGGTAAGTACCAAGTACATTAAACCAATCATCTTTTGTCTAGGGGTTTCTTTGCCTCCTCCTGCCATTTTTTCTAAATATTATTTTAGTTATAAACTTCTTTAATTACTATAACAATGAAAAGTGTAATAGTTACACTTTTCATTGAATTATTTTTTATTAACCGTTATTCTTGAAATTCATTGCAGTTAACATGTTGCCATAAATTGTATTTAAAGCACCTAAGTTATTTGACAATGTAGAGATTTCAGTTTTGTACTTACGAGTATCTTCAACTGAATCATTTAAGTTTTTCATTAAATCAGCTAATCCATCATAGAATACAGAAGTTGCTTTTAAATGCTCTTGACTACCTTGTAATTGTAATTCGTAAGAAGCGTTTAATGCAGAAAGATTTTTAGAAACTTTGCTTAATTGCTCACCGAAAGAAGTTCCTGCATCGTTAGATACAGATAATCCCATTAATGATTCAGCAGCTTTGTTATAAGAATCTGATAAAGTACTAACATTTTTAGCAGCAGATTTCACGCTATCAACATAATCATTAGTTGCAACAGTTGCATTTGAAATGTCAGCCATTTTACTAGCGTTATCACTTAAAGAACGCATGCTTGAACCTAAACTTTCAATCAACTCAGGGCCAATTTTAGCTTGTTCTAACATGTTATCTAATTGAGCCGTTAAAGAACCTTTAGGCTCTTCTTCATGCTCTTCTTCATGATGATGCATTCCCATATCAACTAATTCTGGATAAGGTAAAGACCAATCCCACTCCTCATGAGGAATATCAAACGCATAAAGCATGAAAATCGTTGCTTCAATTAATAGACCTACGGTTAACATGATTGACGCTCCCGGCCAGTGCATGATTTTGAAAAGTGCACCAACGATTACAACTGCCGATCCACCAGATGCCACAACGTGAAGAATTTTCTTGAAGCCTCTTACTTTAGGTAATTTACTGCTCATAGCTTTACTTGTTTTGTTTGTTTGTTATTAGTTTATTTGGTTTTAATTTCTCTTTTTAAAAGTTCCGAAATGTACACACAATTTCTAATTATTCAAATTAAAAATAAAATTGTTGAAAAATAATAGAACTGAGTTTATGTTAAATCTCGTCTCCTTTTGCACGACCTAAATAAGTCATTACACAACGGAAACCTAAATAACATTTTGCTGTATCTTGGTACTCATAAGTACGAGTACTTGTTTGTAAGTAATAACCTACATCCTTCCAAGAACCTCCACGAATTACCTTACGCTTTAAAACATTAGGATCCTTATCCTGTGCTTCAAACTTATAAGATGGATTCAAATCATGAGCTAAATCGTAAGCTGACTCATCGTAAGCATCATCAATCCACTCAGATGCATTACCTGCCATACAATATAAACCATAATCGTTAGGGTTATAAGAATAAATTGGAACAGTATGGAAACCACCGTCATCAATATAAGAACCACGCATTGGTTTAAAGTTTCCTAAGAAACAACCACGAGCATTACGAATGTAAGGACCGCCCCAAGGATATGGAGATAAATCATTTCCACCTCGTGCTGCATATTCCCACTCAGCCTCTGTTGGCAAACGGAAATCATTAACAATTGATTGTCCACCTCCCAATAAGAAGTCATTTAATAAATTAGTTCTCCAAATACAAAATGCACGAGCTTGTTTCCAAGTAACACCAACAACTGGATAGTTATCATAAGCTGGATGCCAAAAATACATATTTGTCATTGGCTCATTAAATGAATAAGTGAAATCATGAACCCAAGCTAATGTATCAGGATAAACATTGATAATATCCTTTACAATAAATACACTTCTATCAACACCTTTACGTGAACGTGGAACATAATTTCCTTGCCCAACAGCAACACGGTCTTCAACTTCGTACTGACCTAATGAACCTTTAGGTACATTTGCAGTTGGAACTGAACCATTTGCACCTGGAGTAGCGTTTGGATCGCCAACTGGCTCAGTGTAACCTGCGGTAATATTATCGTTTGTAGGCGCAGAGTTATCATAAATACCATTGTTATATTCAGCTACTTTGTACTTATTAGGAGCAGCGTCAGCTGATTTGTTTGGTAAGAAACGGTTGTTTTTTGCTGCAGCTAAACGAATATCAATTCTATAATACTCATAATTTAATTTACGAGAATCAATTTCTTTTCTATTGTAGAAACGCTCTTTAGGCTCTAAATAAAGTGGATTCAAATCTAATTGGTATTCCGCCTCATCATTTTGCCATTTAATTTTAGGCTCCCAGTTTAAGTAATAATTAGGATGTAAGTTATTTGGTTGAATGTTAACATCTCCTTTGTACATTGGGAACATTTCTAACCAATCTGGATCAGTAGGAATTTTGAAATCGTCTGTTTCAGTATTACCATTTGTTCCTTGAGCTAATAAAACACGTGCAATTGAATCTCTAACCCAATAAACGAACTGACGATATTCATTATTTGAAATCTCTGCATCATCAATATAAAAAGCTTGAACGGAAACCATTTTAGATTTCGCTGTGTGAGCATACGTTACTTCCTCATCACTAGGTCCCATGTGATACGCTCCCATTGGGATGTACAATGTTCCGTAAGGATCTGGCTGAAACCACTCTTCACGACCTTTCACACCAACCAATTCACCAGGGTACTGAGTACACCCAGATATTACCGCCATTGCCGATGCTGCTATTACCAACAGTTTTTTCATTTTCGTTTTTGTTTAGTTTATAAAACAAAAGTTTTAATCCTCTTGCTTCTTATAACTCGCTTCCACTTCTAAAATTACGCCAAACTTCCTAAAAAGTTATTAACAAATTTAAGTTAGTAGTAACAGGTTTCAACGAACTTTTTTTTTAAAGGTTACAAAATTCTAAAATTATTTTTAATCTTCCAAAAATCTTACGTTAGTATGACTTGAAATTGGCTTAGGTTTAGTGCTCTTAAAGCAATATCCCAACATTACTTCATGGGTACCAGAACTATACCCATTAATTTTAGACAAAGTTAAATCGTAAGAATAACCTATTTTAAGACCGAATGGTGCCATATATCCAACCATTGGAGCAATTGCATCTTGAATACGGTAAGTAGCACCTACCCATACCATATTGTTCCACATATAAGTAGTATTAACATCTAATATAGTAGCTGCTCCATCTGACTTAACTTTAATATTAGGTGTTACTTTATGAACTCCATTGCTAAATGAGAATGTGTATCCTGCAATAGCATAGTAGTGACGAGCAATATCAAATGACAAATTATATCCATTTGTACCATTTTTAGTTCCAGTAGCACCTTTTAAATCTTGCCCAGCAATATGAGTAGTTGATAAACCAACATACATTTTATTTGGAATAGTATAATATAGACTAAAACCGAAATCAGGACTTAATTTACTCAAGTTAGGAGCTCCTGTTACAGTATTGTTAGGAATAGAAGGGTCATTTAAAGTTTGTGGAGGAGTCCAGTTACCAGAAATTCTTTTTTGAAGAATCCCTGCATCTAAACCGATAGCTAACTTACCAGTACCATTTCCTCCTAATCCATAAATATGGAAAGAGTATGCGGCACGAGCCATAGTTGTGTTATCGTTTCCTAATTGATCGTTTGCAATAAACAAACCAACACCACCATGCAGAACCTCTACAGGCATATCAAAAGTGAATAATCCTGTTCTTGGAGCGCCAGGGAAACTAACCCATTGCTGACGAAACATACCGTTAAAACACATTGCACCGCTAGTTCCAGCTTGTGCGCCATTGTACGCTTGCTTAACATGCATGAATTGAGTAAACTGAGGATCTTGTTGAGCGTATGCTACGGAAAACAATCCAGCAACGGCAACTGCAAGTTTGGTAAGGGTTTTTCTCATGTTATTTCTGTTAAAATATTTTAAAAAAATTCTTTAAATACACCAATATTAAGAAACAAAGATAAACAAAGAAAATATAAATTCAAATTTTCAAAGCATTTTTTTGTTCAAAATTGTAGCAAGAGTGTTATTTATCGTGGTAAATTGATTTTTCATCTCTCAAACCTCCCATAAAACAAGGGCTTCATGCGGAATAAATTATCTCAATTTTTTTTAAGCTGAATTTCTAGCTTAAATCAGCCAAACGTTTATTTATTTAACCGCTTTTAAACTTAAATCTAAGCTTTTTACATGGTGAGTTAATGCCCCAACAGAAATAAAATCAACCCCTGAAGCAGCGTATTTCGAAATATTTTTTTCATTTATTCCACCAGAAGATTCAGTATCAATCTTATTTCCAACCAGCTCAATAGCCTTTTTAGTTTCTTGAGGGGTGAAATTATCAATTAAAATTCGGTTAACTCCACCTCGTTTTAAAACCAAGTTAATATCCTGTAAAGTTCTAACCTCCACTTCGATTTTCAACTTCTTTTTATTTTTTTTCTGATAGGCATGAACTGCGTCTATTGCTTCAACAATTCCTCCTGCAAAATCGATGTGATTATCTTTAATCAAAATCATATCAAACAAACCGTATCTATGATTTGCCCCGCCGCCAATAACTACAGCCCATTTTTCGAAAAAACGAAAGCCTGGAGTTGTTTTACGAGTATCAATAACCTTTGCTTTTGTGCCTTTGCATAAATTCATCAAATGCGCTGTATGCGTTGCTATTCCACTCATACGCTGCATGATATTTAAAACTAAACGCTCGGTGGTAAGTAATTCTTGAGAATTACCAACAATTTCGAATGCGATATCGCCCTTTTTTACTTTATCTCCGTCTTTTAAAAAAGCTTTGTATTTAAATTTAGAATCAACGATTTTGAAAATTTCTTTTGCAGCTTCCATTCCAGCTAAAATACCGTCTTCCTTAACGTACAAACGCATTTTACCAATATGATTTGCAGGAATGGTAGAAAGTGAAGTGTGATCGCCATCGCCTACATCTTCATGAAATGCATCGATGATAAACTGCTTAAAATTAAAATGTTTAGCGTGAAGTTGAATGTAAGATTTAGTCATTTTCGGTTTCGATTCTGAACTGCGAAATTAAGAAACGTTCGCTGATTTTTTTTAATAAAAATGAAACTCGATATTTTCCATTTGTGCATGTTAAACTTCCTACAACAAATTGATTGGAAGATTTTGCAGCGCTACTATGACTTTCAACAAAGGATTTAACAGGATGTTTTGCGAAAAAATCTTTTAACACTAGTTCTGCTTGTGCCTTGCTATAAACATCTTCTTTATCTAAAATTTTTAAATCAATCTTATCATTAAAGTTCTTCGCAATCAACTGCGCATTGCCTTGTTTAACAGCATCAATAACATCTTTACTAACGTCTATAAATGGGTCAGTAAAAACTGATGAGAAAAATAAAGTAAAAAATAAGAGCAAAGTTTTCATTGTAATTTTTTTTAAATAGTTTAACAACTATTATACCGCTTTCACAAATGTATAAAGTATTTACTCTGATTCAAAAGTAATTTATGAACTAGACTCACTAAGTTTAATTAAGAAAGCATTGTGAAAAAGTATTTGAACGCCAAAAATCGGGCGTTTCTATTATAAGTATTATTAAGGTTTGATAAATGAAGGAATTTAAACCAATATATGCGCTTGCCTCACTCCTATCTGCATTTGCATGTATGGCATTGGTAAGCTTAGTTTTTCCTAAAGATGGTATTCAAGTTTCTGAAACTTTCACTCTACGTTTTCCTCAATTAAGTAGTTTTTTTGAAAAAGAAGAAAAAACAGATATCTCAGATATTTTAGCGCTTAGCGACACAACTTTAACAATTGATACTTCTGCTATTGAAATAAAAAAAACGGATAGCTTACCAAACGATACAACTCCGAATCAAAGCCATGGAGAAGTGAAAGATCCATCGTTAAAAGTTGTTACCCCACTGCAATACAATAACGGAGATAAATCTTGCATGAATAATTTCTTCTATGCCTTATCAAACGAAATTAATGCATCCAAAGCAATTCACATTTTGCATTATGGCGATTCGCAAATTGAGGGTGATCGTATCTCTGACTTTTTAAGAATGAAATTACAAAGTCAATTTGGTGGCGAAGGGCAAGGTTTTGTTTCGCCTATGCCTGTTGCTCCATCGGTTGCGTTACGACAAACCAATAGCGACAATTGGGAACGCTATACTATTTTCACAGGAAAAGATAAACGTGTTAAGCATGGTAACTTTGGCGCAGGAGCAGGTTTTCTTCGCTATTTAAAATACGGGGCAGCTAACGATTCTTCAAAAACCAAAGAGGCTTGGTTTAAAGTGGTAACAAGTAAAGCAGGTGGTGCAAAACTTGCATCTTACACAAAAGTAAAATTGTTTTATGGTAACTCTACTTACAAAACAGGAATTGAATTTTATGAAAACGGGGCATTAAAAGAATCGGATAGTTTAAGTGTCGGTGGTTCATTCAACATAAAACAATTCTCAGTTAACGGAAACAATCCAAACTTTGAAATGAAATTTAAAGGCAAGGATAGTCCAGATATTTATGGAATGTCATTAGAAGGAAATGGAGGAATTATTGTAGATAATTTTGGCTTACGTGGAAGCTCGGGTACTTTCTTTAATCAAATGAATAGTGGGCAATTGGGTAGTTTTTACAATCACATGAATGTGAAACTATTTATTCTGCAGTTCGGTGGAAACTCGTTGCCTTACATGAAAGATAAAAAACAAGCGGATAATTTTGGTAAGTATTTAGAATCACAAATTCGCACTTTGAAAAAATTAGTTCCTAATGCAAGTTTTATTTTAATTGGCCCTGCTGATATGAGCGTAAAAGAAGGCACGGAATATGTAACACATCCACAGCTAGAAAATTTGCGCGATGCAATTAAACTTGCGGCATTTAACACCAACTCAGCTTTCTTTGATATGTACGAATGCATGGGTGGAAAAAATAGTATGGTAAGTTGGGTTGATGCTGGAATAGCTGCAAAGGATTACATACACTTTAGTCCAGGCGGAGCAAGAAAAATTGCAACAATTTTATACTCTGCTATTATTAATGATTATAACGAATACGTGAGGGGGAAAGGAAAATGAGAAAATTAATAACAGGAATATTTTTAATTGGATTTGTATTGAATGTGATTTCACAAACAACAACGTATCCATTTATACAATACGATAAAAACAAAATCACTTACTATAAAGACAGTAGTAATATGCTTGGTTTTTTCACAAAAATGAACGAACTAAGAGATGGAAAAAGAAAAAGTGTGAACGTTGTACACATTGGTGGCTCACACATACAAGCAGGAATTTTTACAGAAAACATTCATGACAAATTACAAGCATTAGGAAATTTTGAAGGCGGTGGTATGTATGCTTTTCCATTTAAGTTAGGAAAAACAAATAGTCCGCACTCTTTTAAAACATACTCTAACGGGACTTGGAAACGTTGCCGTTGTATTACTAAAGAAAAATGTACTCCGCTTGGAGTATCAGGAATTGCAGTTGTAACAAACGATAGTGCAAATTATTTTGCATTAAAAATTCAAGAGAATGCACATTTAAAAAACTTTACGAAAATAAAAGTGTATCACAACTTTAATAATAGTTTTCATTTTTCTTATCACAGAGGTTTACCTGCGGCTTACAAAAAATATGACATGCCAAAAGAAGGTTATACCATGTATGTTTTTGATACGCCTCAAGACAGTGTTTGTTTTGATTTGCTAAGAAAAGATACGTTGCAAAAAGATTTTGCTTTATACGGATTTAGTTTAGAAAACGAAAAGCCTGGTTACTACTATGCAACTATGGGTGTAAATGGCGCATCAACCGAATCATTTTTAAACTGCGAAGATTTTACCAAACAATTAAAAACTTTAAATCCTGATATGGTTATTTTTTCATTAGGAGTTAATGATGTACATGGGCCAAATTTTAATGCGAAAGAATACATGGCGCATTATGATTCCCTAATTAGTAAAGTTAGAGCTGCAAATCCAACATGTACTATTTTATTTACAACTATTAGCGACAATTACATTCGTAAAAAAACGCCAAACAAAAAAAGCATGTTGGGCGATGATGCCATTTATGAATTAGCAGAAAAAAGAGGCTTAGCAGTATGGGATTTATTTGAAATAATGGGTGGTTATAAAAGTATGACCAAGTGGTACAAAGCAAAATTAGCTGGACGAGATAAAGTACATTTTGCACCAAAAGGCTATCGCATATTATCTGATTTAATGTTTGAAGCATTAATGAAAAGTTACAATGCAAACAATCCGATTAAAAAAACTAATTAGTTTTTAATGAAAGAAGGGCAACAAATAGTTAGTGAAGTATTAAACGAATCAAATCCAATTCTGGATTTTTTGAAATTTATTTTTGCTTGGAATCCCGAGCAGCCACTTACTTTCATGCACTTATTCTTTTGGGGATTTTTTGCAGTTGTGTTATTATTTTATTCGGTTGTTTACAAACACAATTTCGCGCGCACAACATTCCTATTACTAGTTTCATTTTTCTTTTACTTTAAAACGAGTGGCTTCTTTATTATTCTACTCTTTTTCACAATTGCCAATGACTACAATCTTGGCAGGCTCATAGCTAAATCTAAAACACCTTCGCGTAAAAAATTGTATTTAACCATAAGTATTATTTGTAATTTATTGTTGCTAGGTTATTTTAAGTATGCCTACTTTTTTACAGAGAGCTATAATCAATTAGTTGGTGGGGACGTTAAATTCTTTAATCACTATGCACAGTTTAGCAATAGTTTTTTTGGAACACATTTTAGTGTAGATAAATTAATATTGCCGGTAGGAATCTCATTCTTTACGTTCCAAAGTATTTCTTATGTAGTTGATTTGTATAGAGACAAGGTAAAGCCAGTAAAAAACATTTTAGAATACGGTTTCTTCGTTTGTTTCTTCCCACATTTAGTAGCGGGGCCAATTGTAAAAGCACATGAGTTCCTGCATCAAATAAATCAACCTTATAAATTAAGCAGGCAAGATTTTGGTGTTGCTTTGTTTTGGATACTAAACGGTTTTGCAAAAAAAGTAATGGCTGATTATATTGCTATTAATTACATCGATCGAATTTTTGACAATCCAAATTATTACTCGGGAACAGAAGTTGTGTTTGGCGTTTTTGGTTACTCATTACAAATTTATGCTGATTTCTCTGGTTATACAGATATTGCAATAGGTATTGCATTAGCGTTAGGGTTCAGACTAAAAACAAATTTCCTCTCACCATACAAAGCAGCTAGCACCAGCGAGTTTTGGCAGCGTTGGCACATTTCACTATCCTCTTGGCTAAAAGAGTATTTATACATTCCACTTGGAGGAAATAAAAAGGGAACCATTGGTTCTTATATCTGCATTGCATTAATTTGCGTTGTGATGATTTTACTCACAGGAAAAATTTGGTTGTTCTTTTTATTTGCTGCTATTGCGGTTGTGCTATTTATTTTAACGATGTTATTACCGAAAGTAAAGCAAACCATTAACACCAATATTAATTTATTAGTTACTATGTTGCTTGGCGGCTTGTGGCATGGGAGCAGCTGGATGTTTATTATTTGGGGGGGCTTAAACGGATTGGGATTAGTGATACACAAACTATGGCAAAAAATTTCTCCGTTCAACAAAACAAATTCGGTGCTTTATAGAATTGTAATGATTTTTGTAACGCTTACCTTTATAAGCTTTACACGTATTTGGTTTAGAAGCGCGAATTTAGAAACAGTTGGATTTATTTTCGATAGAATGAATAACCATTTAGGATTGGATTTAATTTGGGATATTATTGTTGGTTATAAATTAGTGTTTGCAGTTATTTTATTAGGTTATTTAATTCATTGGATTCCTGAGCGTTTTAAAGTGCAATACCGCACTGCTTTTGCCCAGCTTCCTGTTCCTGCAATGATAGCAATTGTTGTTATTGCATTTTTCTTTTTGTACCAAGCTATGTCATCTGAGATGCAGCCGTTCATTTATTTTCAATTTTAATCTTACCGCATGAAAGACAATGTTGTTGCTTCGTACCTGTTAAATGCTATTCCACTAATTGAACAATACATTGATGTTTCGCACGACCAGCGAATTCCAGTAAATCATTACTTAAAAAATCATTTTAAAAAGCATCCTAAGTTTGGAAAGCGCGACCGTAACCACATTGCTGAATTAGTCTACTCTTATTTTAGAATTGGCCACGCACTACCAAAAGACAGAATAAAAGAACGCATACTGGCTGGAAGTTATTTATCCTGCAATGATGAAACTGGCATTAAACATTTTTTATTGCAAAAAGAATTTGGCTCGTTAGATACAAGCAAATCAATAGAAGAAAAAATTAAAGATGCTCCAAAACTATTTGCAGGATTGGATTTAAGCAAGTTTTTACCTTTTGATATTGAGTTTAGTGAAGGCATTACTAAAGAAGCATTTATGCAATCGTTTTTTAAACCTGCTGCAGTATTTATTAGAGTAGTTGAGAAATACAAAGGCTTAGTAGTTGAAGAATTAAACCAAAACGAAATTGTTTTTGAAGAAATGGAGGCGGTAAAAAATTGCCTTCATATAAAATCAAACTTTAATTTAAACAACTTAAAAACCTTTACTAAAGGTTATTTAGAAATACAAGACATTAGCTCGCAACAATGTGGCAATTATTTAGAACCTGCTGCGCATGAATATTGGTGGGACATGTGCGCTGCATCGGGTGGAAAAAGTTTATTACTCTTAAGTAAAGACAACAGAATAAAATTACTTTGCAGTGATGTAAGAAGAAGTATTTTAGAAAACTTAAAAGATCGTTTTCAACGCAATGGATTTAGCAATTATACAACACAAATAATTGATGCAACAAAACCATTAGATTTTAAAAATAAATTTGACGGTATCATTTGTGATGCACCATGCAGTGGAAGCGGCACTTGGCATAGAAATCCGGAAGAATTATTTTTTGCAACAGAGCAATCTATTAAAACATACAGCGAATTACAAAGTGAAATTCTTAAAAATGTGGTGAAAATTTGTAATGATAAAACGAAGTTTGTTTACATTACTTGTTCAGTTTTTAAAATGGAGAATGAAAAACAAATTGAAAAACATGCAGAGTTTTTTAAGATTTCGACAAGTATAAATAATTTAGAAGCTGGTGGAGATGCAATGTTTGTTGGGCAGAAGTAATTTTCTTCAACACAGAGTTGGCAGAGGAAACAGAGCTACACAGAGGTAATCTTTTTCTTATTGATGATATTAGAAACTACTGAGAGTAGTATGTAAAGTATTATTGTCAAAGGGATGCCTACAAATTTAAGTAGCGCTAATAATACTATTGCAGCCAATAAAAATACAAAACGAATTTCGTTGCCTTTCCATTTGAAGTGCTTAAATTTTAGAGAGAACAATGGGAGTTCCGCAACTAATAAAAGAGAAAATACAATAGTTATTATAATTAAAAACGAAGGATTATAAGTCCAGTCAGCAAAAAAGGCAGCGGGATCAACTGCGCGGCCCATTTCTTTTATTGGGACATGCATTGCGAAATTATCGGTTGGAACAGCATTAAAAGCCTTTGCGCTTAACAAAGCAATAGAAGAAATAAAAATAGCATTTGCTGGAGTTGGAACACCTATGAACGAATCGCTTTGGCGTGTGTCATTATTGAATTTAGCTAAACGAATTGCAGACAAAATAGGAATGATAAAAGCAATGTAAGGCAAGTAATAATGATAAGGTGCTAACTGCGAATCGCGAACATATTGTGGTAAAAACGGACTTGCAAAATGCGCATCATCAACAATACCAATTGAAATTTTCAGCATATGAAACATAATGATACCTGGCACAACACCAAAGGTTACCATATCCGCCAAGCTATCTAAATCTTTTCCAATTGGTGAACTTACTTTTAATAAACGTGCTGCAAAACCATCAAAAAAATCTAACACAGCTGCAATACCAACTAAATATGCAGCCCACACTAAATTACCTTCAAATGCTTTTACAATTGCTAAACATCCGCATAACAAATTACCACAAGTAATGGCGTTGGGGATGTTTCGTTTGAGGAAGTTCATGGGGCAAAGATAATAGAATTTTTTGTTGGATTGGGATTTTCAAACCTTTGAAGATTTAAAACAACTCTGTGTTCCTCCGTGTAATCCGTGCCTCCGTGGTAAACTTTTCCCGCATCATTTTTTTAACCACGGAGACACAGAGGGCACAGAGGTTCACGGAGGGATTAGTTGTTTAGTTGCAAAAGGACTTCAACTAATTTGCTTATTTGTTCTTCTGTATTAAAACTGTGAAGACAAATTCTTAGGCGCTCTGTTCCTGTTTTAACCGTGGGGCTTTTTATGGCGCGCACATCCATGCCTTTTGTTTTTAGGTATTCGCTTGCTTTTGTTGCTGCTTCATTTCCGTTTACCATAAAGCATTGTATAGCACTTGGTGTTGAAACAAAACGAGCATCATTCTTTACTAAAGAATTAAATTGTTGAATTCTGTTCTTTAATACCTCGATTTGATTTGTGTTTTGTAAATATTCGTAAGCTGCGTCAATTGATGCATAAGCGTGTGGAGCCAATGCGGTTGTATAAATAAATGAGCGAGAAAAATTAATTAAGTAATTTCTTAATTCAGCTGAACCTAAAACAATTGCCCCATGCACACCTAAGGCTTTTCCGAAAGTATGCATGCGAGCAAAACACTTGTCTTCTATGTTTAATTCGTTACACAATCCACTGCCCTGCTTTCCAAATACTCCTGTTGCGTGGGCTTCATCAACTATTAAATAAAAATTATATTTTTCTTTTAATGCAACAATTTCTTTAAGCGGGGCAAGGTCTCCATCCATAGAGTAAACCGACTCCAATAACACATAACAATTCCCTTCACTAGTTTGTTGCGTAATTAATAAACGTTCTAAATCATTTACATCATTGTGTTTAAACTTATAATGTTTAGAAAGTGATAGTCGCATACCATCGTGTAATGAAGCATGCACTAAACCATCATACAAAAACACATCTTCTTTTTTACCAATAGCAGAAAGCAATCCAAGGTTTGCATCGTAACCAGAGTTGAAAATTAAACCAGCTTCGGCATTATGAAAAGCTGCAATTTTATTTTCTAAATTTTCTATTGCAGTGGTGTTACCCGAAATTAAACGTGAACCAGTTGCTCCGTTTGCATTTCCATAAACAGGCAATTTACTTTGAGTGAGTGAATGTAATTCTAGCGAACGTGAAAACCCTAAATAATCGTTAGAGCAAAAATCAATTAAGTTATTTTCGGGATGCAATTTTCTTAAAAGAGATTCTTGCTTTCGCTTATCCAATGCAGCTTGCAAAGAATTAGGAAAGTTGCTCTTTTGTTGCATACTAAAAAATTAAACTGTTACTTTTTCGTGATTATGATCGTGGTCGTGATGATGTTTATCTGCAAAAGCAGCCTTAGGTTTTAAACCAAGTATATTAAACATTTCCATGTCTTGATTAAACTCAGGATTTGGAGTAGTTAATAATTTATCTCCTGCGAAAATAGAATTAGCACCTGCAAGGAAACACAATGCTTGTCCTTCCATACTCATCCCTACTCTACCTGCCGATAAACGCACTGCAGTTGTTGGAACAACGATACGCGTTGTGGCAATCATACGAATCATATCCCAAATTGGAACTTGGGGTTGATCTTCTAAAGGTGTTCCTTCAACAGCAACCAATGCATTAATTGGAATTGATTCAGGAACTGGACGCAATAAACTTAATGTATATAACATTCCAACTCTGTCTTCTGAACTTTCGCCCATTCCGATGATGCCACCTGAACACACAGTTAATCCAGCCTTACGAGCATTGTTGATTGTATTTAAACGATCATCGTAATTACGTGTTGAAATAATTTTATTGTAGTTTTCTTCTGAAGTATCAATGTTATGATTGTATGCATACAAACCAGCGTTTGCTAATTTCTTAGCTTGTTCTTCTGTTAACATGCCCAGCGTACAACATACTTCCATACCCATATTGTTGATGCCACGAACCATGTCTAATACATTATCAAAATCACGGTTATCACGAACTTCTCTCCATGCTGCACCTAAGCAAACACGAGATGCTCCGCCTTTTTGAGCGTTTTCTGCCAAAGCTAAAACCTCATTAGTTGGCATAACTTTATGCACTTTTACTTCTGTATTGTAACGTGCTGCTTGCGGACAATAAGCACAATCCTCAGGGCAACCGCCTGTTTTGATTGATATAAGAGAGCTTACTTGAACTTCAGCAGTATTGTGATATTGTTTGTGAACTTCTGATGCTTGTTGAACCAATTGCAAAAGAGGTGTATTGTATAAATCAAGAATTTCTTGTTTTGTCCAGTTTTTTTGTGCCATGTGCGCTAAATCTTATTTCACAAATATAAGGTAAATCTCAATTTTAACGTACCATTCGTTAATAAATTACGTTATATGTTCATGAAACAAGCAATATTTTCCTAATATTTGTAACATGAACTTTATTTCAAAACTCATTCTCTTAATTAGTCTTGCATTTTTTGTAATGGATGCTCAAACTTCCTTTGCACAGCAAGACGAAAGCTTTAAGGGAAAAGTAAAATACAAACACCGCAAAAGAGGCAGAAGAGAACGCAAAAACAAAACTGCATACAATCCTTATATTGACCACGATACCAATAAGCCAAAAAAACTTGCTTCAAAAGAAATGGCCAAAGACAATAAAAGAGCCGTTAAACAACAAAAGAAAAACATACGCAAAGAAAAACGCAAGTTAAGAAGACAAGGTAAAGGGTATAAGAAGGTGAAGAAGGCTTAAACTACTTCCCAATCATTACAAAAGCTCCCCAATAATATGGAGATGGATAACGTTTCTTCACTTCTAATTGTGCTTTTCTAAATGAGCTACGTTTGTTAGCGCTTGAGTAGTTTTTAATCCACTCGCTATAAAAGTTGGTCATTAATTCCTTTGTTGCATTATCATCAACCACCCACAAACTCATTAAAACTGATTTTGCACCTGCGGTTAAAAATGCACGTTGTAAGCCATACACACCTTGTCCGTTCATTCCTTGGTCGCCCAGTCCTGTTTCGCATGCAGAGAGTGTAACGAGTTCGGTGTTTTGTAAATTAAGTAAGGATGCTTCGTAAGCAGTTAAAATACCATCTTCTTTTTTCTCAATGGTTGTATCCTTAGATGCTGCACCCGCCATAATAACTCCTGAGCGCAGTAATGGATTTTGTTTTGCAGATTCGGTTTCGAAACCTAAAATCTTTTCATCGCTGTAATCTAAATTAGGCAAAAAGAAACCATGCGTTGCAATATGTAATATGGTTGGACTTACTGTGTTTTTAACCTGTTCTTCGGTTGCTTGCTTTGCTAAATACAATTTTGCATCCCATTTGTTTGTATTAAATACTGAAAATATCTCTTCTGTTTCTTTTTTAGTCCCAGGTAATTCGGGTAATTCACTAAAACCAAAACGTGATGCTATTAGATTCTCTTTTTCCTTATCCTCCGCACCCTGAGGCTCTCGAAGGGTTTTCCATTCATAATCAGGGTAACCAAATAACACAGCAGATAAATTTGTTGCTGTAGGAGAAACTTCTTTTTGCAAATCGTTTAATGAAGTAACTTGCTCTACTTCCATTTTCTCTAGCAAATATTTTTTAGCAATTGGGTCGTAAAGCGTGTAAATATTCATTTGCTGGTAAACACCATCGGGCGAGAAATAAATTTTAGTTACTCCATTCAAATATTTCTCAAGAGGTTTAAAGTAACGATTATATGAAAGCAAATCTGTTTTATTAGAATGGATGTTGAATTTATAGCGTTCTATAAAAACAGTATCAAAAAACGATGTACTATCGAATACAACAATTTTTGGAGCGGAGTAATCTTTTCCGACTAAGACGGCTGCGTAGGTTACTTTGCCAAGAGTGTCATTTTCCCAAATTGAATTTCTTACTATTTCAACTGCCAATTCGCCTTTGTTCAATTTTTTCTTTAAGGTTTCGAAAATGAGGTAGTCTTTTGGTTTGGAAAACGAGGCTGAAGTTTGGGTAAGTTTTTTTTCTAATTCATTTAGGTAATTTCTTTCATTATCCAAATCAATTTGATTCGTTTCAATTTCTCCCTTTGATAATTGGTAATACTGTTGTAGATTTTTCTTTTGTTGAACCCAACTACTAAATAAATTTTGGACCGTAGTATCTTTATTAGATTGCATTTCATGATACATTGCGCTCGATTCGTTCAATAAAATTGACTTCGTCCACAAACGCTCATCTATTAAGGCTTTTAGCAAACTATCGTCCTTTTCACCGAGTCTATTTGCAAATTTATCTATTACAAAACGCTCGAAGGTTTGAAACTTCCCTGCATTGTTATTATAAAACATCTCCTTTTCATCATCGCCCATAAATGCAAGGTTTTCACCAATAACTTTTTTGTATCCGTAAATAGACTCCATGTGAAACTTCCTAGCCGCACTATAGTTGCCAGCATAAGAATTAACTGTAGCCAAGCTATGAATCATATCTAAGTAATTGTAATTCTCACTCCCAAAATTTGTTTTTAAAAGTGTTGCCGCTTCACTATAGGTACTAATAGAACTTTTATAATCTTTTATAGTAGCTTCAATTTGCCCCTTCCCCGAAAGGAATAATGCATAACGTTCGTGCTGTTTACCAATAGTGGTCTCCATTAAACGAAGTGCTTTATTTTTATATTCAAGAGCTTTCGAATAATTCTTTTTAGCAGCATATACTGCACCTAGTTGATTTAAAATAACAGCGTAGCGGTCGTGTTTTTCTCCTAATTTTTCTTTATAAATGGCCTCACATCCATTAAAATACTTTTCAGCTTCATCATAATAGCCATTATCATAATCTAACAAACCAATATTATTTAATGCATTTGCATATTGTTCACTTTCTACACCCGACGTTCTTTCTCTGACCTGAAGTGCATATACTAAATAATTTAATGCATCAGGATAATTACCAAGCATACGATACATATCGCCCAAATTATTACATGGATTAGTTATCTCCACATTATAACTCATGTTTGCTTGTTGATACAATTTAATACTTTTCAAAAAACACTTTTCCGCATTTGCAAAATCTGCTTTTGCTTTATATACCAAACCCAAATTACTTAATAAAGATGCTTGTTCTGATATGGGAATACTTTTACAGCTAGTTTGCAATCTGTATGCTTCAATAAAATACTGCTCCGCCGCTGAGTTGTTTCCGATTAATCGATAACAATACGCAAGGTTATTTAAAGTAATAGCTTGCGTTAAGGTATCGTTTGGTAAATTAATTCTAGTTGCTTCCACTAAATATGCAAATGTGCCAATTGCCTCATTGTATACCCCTTGACCTTGCAATATTCGAGCTTTGTTTGTGAGACAAGCTAAATACATTTCATCCTTTTCACCACTAATTACCTTATAATAATTTAATAAAGCATCGTTTAAAGGAATAGCATTTTCATAATCACCTTTCTCTATTACTAAATCAACATACTTCTTATAAAAATCAGTATACTCCTTACTTGATGCCCCAAGAAATTTTGCTAAGCGTGGTAAAGAAGTTAAGTAATAGGTTTCAGCCAAATCATAATAACCAATAGCGGTTGCAATATCCGCAGCGTTTTGAATGTATATAGCATACTCAATGGATGTATCAATTTTTACTCCATAAACTGTATTTACTGCAATTGTATAATTCGCAAGAGAACTATCTAAGAAGCCTTTTTGGTAATAATAGTTTCCAAACGAATTATGGATTGCCGCAAGGGTCATAGGGTCTTTAGCCAATTCCTTGCTATACTTCTCTTTCAATTTTTTTCCGAAATCATATGTATTCTGAAGTTCAAAATGATAACGCGCTGTATCAAACTGATTTACCAACTGCTTATACGACTGCCCCTTCAATCCTAAAACAGAGCAAAAACAAATCAATAGAAGCATTAAATATTTACTAAAAACAGCCTTCATTTACATAAGATTTTGAGCAGCGGGGCAAGTCCTTAAAAACCAATAGACAAATACCTCTAATTTCACTATAAAAGTAGCATTATTTCTGTCTAAAATTACTATTGTGGATTGGAAAAAAAGCATACATTTGATGCCTCTAATTACAATTAAAATGGAAGTTACAGACATCAAAAAAAGCCCATTGGCAGAAAACCCAGTTATTGGACAAATGTTGCAATACAATCATGAACAAATTGTTTTTTGTAATGATAATGAAACAGGGTTAAAAGCAATCATTGCAATTCACAACACTGTGCTAGGGCCAAGCCTTGGAGGTACACGTATGTGGAACTACAACAATGAAATGGAAGCATTAAATGATGTACTTCGTTTATCAAGAGGTATGACTTACAAATCTTCTGTTGCAGGTTTAAACCTTGGTGGTGGAAAAGCTGTAATTATTGGTGACCCAAAGAAATTAAAAGGAGAAGCTTTTCTTCGTCGTTTCGGGAAATTTGTAAATAGCCTTGGTGGTAAATACATTACTGCTGAAGATGTTGCAATGAACAGCCGCGATATGGAAATTATTAAAATGGAAACTGACTTCGTGAGCGGCTTACCTGAATCAATGGGTGGAAGCGGCGATCCTAGCCCAGTTACAGCATACGGTGTTTACGTTTCGATGAAAGCGTCTGCTAAAGAAGCTTACGGTTCAGATTCGTTAAGCGGAAAAAAAGTTGTAGTGCAAGGTTTGGGAAATGTAGGTATGCACTTAGTTGAGCATTTATACAAAGAAGGTGCTGATATTACTGTTTTTGATATTAATGAAGAAAGAGTAAAGATGGCAGTAACAAACTTTAAAGCAAAAGTTACAAGTGCTGAAGCAATGTTTGATTTAGATATGGACATTTATGCTCCTTGTGCTTTAGGTGCAACTGTTAATGATGAATCGTTAAGCAAATTAAAATGTAAAATTATTTGTGGTGCAGCAAACAACCAATTAGCTGAAGAGAAAAAACATGGCGAAGCAGTAAAAGCAAAAGGAATTATTTACGCTCCTGATTTTGTTGTAAACGCTGGTGGTATCATCAACGTATTTTACGAACTAGAAGGTTATGTAAGAGAAAGAGCAATGGCTCATGCAGAAGGTATTTACAATACAACTTGGAACATTTTACAAATTGCAAAAAATGAAAACATTCCAACCTATGTTGCTGCTAACAGAATTGCTGAGAAAAGAATTGCAGATATTGGAAGAATAAAAATGTCCTTTTAATTTTTGAGTTGTTGAGTTAGAGAGTTGTTGAGTTAAGGATTAGGTGTTGAGTTAGAGAAGTAGTTAGATATTTGAGTTAAGGAAGTTTAAATAATAAAATAGAAAATAAAATAAAATTCGTTCTTTATGATTAACCGTCGTTTTTTGAGAGTAAAAGTAATGCAAGCACTTTACAGCTACATGCAATCGGCTAACACTGATTTGCCTAAGGCTGAGAAAGAAATGTTTACATCCATTGACAAGGTGTATGAATTATACATATACCTAATTAATCTTTTAATGGATATACATCACTCATCAACGATGTTTATGGAGGACAATAAAAACAAACGACTTCCTACTGCAGATGATTTAAATCCAAATTTAAAGTTTGTAGAAAACCCAATCCTTGTTGGTTTATTAAGCAATATTACTTTAAAGAAAGAAATCACGAATCGTAAAGTTAGTTGGCAAAGTGATTTTGATTTAGTAAAAAAATTATTCAACGAAATTAAAGCTTCGGATGAATACAAAGAATACATGTCGACCACTACAAGCACTATTGCTGAAGACAAAAAATTCTTAGAAAACATTATTCGTAATGTAATTGCAGATAGTACCGTTTTAGAATTTTGGTTAGAAGAAAAAAACATTCACTGGGCTGATGATTATTTTATTGCAGTAAACGCATTGCTTAAAACGATTGAAACTGCAAAACCTGATGGTTCAATTACACTTTCAGATTTATATAAAGATGCAGAAGACGACAAATTATTTGCAAGGATACTTTTAACTAAGTGTATCATTCATAATGGTGAATACGAAGAGCTAATCTCTGCAAAAACACAAAACTGGGAAATTGAACGTGTTGCTTTTTTAGATGTGTTACTAATGAAAATGGCAATTACTGAAGTAATGCACGTTCCAAACATTCCAATAAAAGTTTCAATGAACGAATACATTGAAATTTCTAAACAATACAGTACTCCTAAGAGTAAAATCTTTATTAATGGTGTATTAGACAAGGTTGTTGCCGAATTAAAAGCTGGAAATAAAATCCAAAAAACAGGAAGAGGTTTATTAGAAAGCTAAATCGCGTTTTGATTAATTTAGTTAACGTTTTGCTTTAGTATTGATTTTTGCTTAACTTAGCTTAAATCAAATTTAGCATTATGACTTTCAAAAATATTTCCATTATTGCACTATTACTTAGTTCGGTACTTTTTACACAATGTAAAAAAGACAAAACAGAAGATCCTACTCCAACAACACCTACTCCAACAACACCAACTACGAGTACAGCACCTGCTACAATAACACAATTATTTGCTCAAAATGGGGTACAAGCTGTTAGTGGACAAGTTAGCATGGCTATTTCCCAAGATATAACACTTTCTGGTGTAAAAATTTCCATTCCTACTAGTGCATTTATTACCGCAGCTGGAGCAGCTGTTACTGGAACAGTTGACTTATCTGTAAAAGGAATTTTCACAAAAAGTGATATTATTTTAACAGGAGCTCCTGCTAATGCAGCTGGGAAATTAATTTCAACAAAAGGTTGTATTAAAGTAAGTGCATCTCAAAATAGTCAAACATTAAGAGTTAACCCAGGTGCTAACGTTGTTGTTAATGTTCCTGAGTCAGGTACTCCTGTTTCAAATCTTAAAAAATACTATGCCTTACAAATGTCTGTTTCAGACACTTCAAAATATTGGAAACCATCTACTGACACGGCTTCATTACAATATACTTATGACGCTGCAACATCAAAATATTATTACCAAGCACGTTTAGATTCGGTTGCTTGGTTAAACACAGGTTACGAGTGGGACACAACAGCATCAAAAACTACGGTTTATGCAAATCTTGATACTTCATACACATCAACTAATTGCACCGTTTATATTTCTTTAAATGGTAAAATGGTTGTTGGAGCAATGTATCCGCAAGGAGGTGGAAATTTCTATATTACTAATATTCCAGTTGGTATTAATGTTAATTTTGTAGTTATTGCTGTTAAAAACGGAACTTATTACTCTGTTGTAACACCTGCAACTATTACCACAAGTCACAGTCAAACCTTAACGCCACAATCAACTACATTAGGTAATATACAAGCTGCACTATTACTTCTACCATAAATTAAATAAAAAAATATTTGAGTCCCGCCCAAAAAGCGGGACTTTTTTTATTAAATTAGTAGCTTATGTTGTCAATTAAGAAATTTAAGAAAATATTTTTTTCAATTGCATTTGCAATAACTTTAATTGTTTTTGCAGTTTCTTGCTCGAATGAACCAACAACAAGCGTAAACAAAAACATTACGAGCAAAATTGTCCTATCAGTAGATATAGATGAACTACTAAAAGACACGGCAAAAGTTACCCCAATTGTAGATAGCCTTAAAAAAGAATTCTTCGTTTCAAATGACTCGATGCGATTAGATATTCTTGCACAATTATCTGAAAACTGGAGAGCTTTCTCACTTCCATTGGCGCAGGAACTTCTAAGTCAAAGTAAAAAAAATCAAAGCACTTATACCGAAGCCTTAGCTTATTGTAAGTTTGGGATATACTATTATCGAGCATATAAAATCGATTCAGCAAATTATTTTCTAGAGAAAGCAAATTCGATTGGCGTTTCAAAAAACTTAAAAGCTATACAATCCGAATCGATTGCTTGGCAAGGAGAAGTTCAAAGAAGACTTGGCAATAAAGACACTGCGATTGTTTTACAAAACAATGCCCAAGAAATTGCGCGAGCAATAGGTAATAAAAAAATTGAAGCCTTTAGTTTAATGGCTCAAGGTGAAGCTTACCGTGATTTATTTGAGTTTGATAAAGCATTTGATTGTTACAATAAATGCATTACCATTGCTCAAGAAATTGGCGACACCTACAAAATCATTATTTGCTATAATAGTATTGGTGATATTAACCGAGTGAAAGGAAATTATGTAAAGTCGCTAGAGTATTTCAATAAATCAATGAATCTTGCTAAAAGCAGTGGAAATAAAAGACCTTTAGCCTATAGTTTAAACACTTTGGGAGATATTTATAGCGCCCAAAAAGAATTTACTAAAGCCCTTAAATTTTATGGAGAAGCGATTAAAATTGCAAATGAAATAGAAGATAAACTTCGTGTTTCAAACATATATAATAGTATGGGAATGGTGCACCATCTTATCGAAGATAAAGACATGGCGCTAGAATGTTTTAACCGTTCAATTAAAATATCAGAAGAAATAGGTAATACAGATAATATTGCACTTTCTTATAGTGGAATTGGTTCAATTTACTTCGACAATAAAAAATTCACAGAGGCAATTGAATATTTTCAAAAGGCATATAGTCTTTCTGAGCAAACAGGAAATGCTGGGCAAATGTGCAGCGACTTGCATGATTTGGGACAATGTTATTTTGGAATAAAAGACTACAATAAAGCCAGAGAAGTTGCCGAAAAGAGTTTATTAATTGCACAAAAAACAGGCTTGTTAGAAAGCACAAAAACATCTGCATATCTTTTATACCAAATTAATTCGGTACAAGGTAATTCAAGTAAAGCCTTAGAAATGATTGCTCTGTTCATCGAATCAAAAGACTCTCTAAGTAACGAAGAACAAGTGAAAAAATTTGCAGCAGTTGAATACGAAGCAAAAGAACAAGGATTAAAAGCCGAACAAGAAGCTAAAGAAAAAACCTACAAAGCTGAGCGCGCAAGAGAGGAAGAAGAATTAAAACGACAAAAAACCATTCGTTATGCATTTACAATTGGTTTTGTATTGGTATTAGTATTAGTTGTTGTTGTTTACAGAAACTTACGTGAAAACAAAAAGAAAAATGCAATTATCTTAGAACAAAAGAAAGAAGTTGAGCACGCAAAAGAATTGGTTGAAGAAAAACATAAAGAAATTACTGACAGTATTAATTACGCAGAAAGAATACAACGTACTTTTTTGGCAACAGAAGAGAGTTTAAATGCAAATTTAAAAGATTACTTTATTTACTTTCAACCAAAGGATGTTGTATCGGGAGATTTTTATTGGTCGTATAAATTAGCTAATGGTAATTTTCTAATGGCTACCGCAGATAGCACAGGACATGGTGTTCCAGGCTCTATTATGAGCTTATTAAACATTACCAGTTTAGAAAAAGCATGCGAACATTATACTGAACCAGCAGAAATTTTAAATCATACACGCGCAACAATTATTGAACGATTAAAAAAAGATGGTAGCGCCGAAGGTGGTAAAGATGGAATGGATTGTAGTTTAATTAGTTTTGATTTTAGCAATAACACTATCACTTATTCAACCGCAAACAACCCTATTTGGGTTGCACAAGAAAACGGAACGAAATTACTAGAATTAAAACCAGATAAAATGCCTGTTGGTAAACACGACAAGGATAAAGAACCATTTACTCAAAATACTGTTCAATTAAATAAAGGCGATGTTGTTTACTCACTAACAGACGGTTTACCCGATCAATTTGGCGGACCAACTGGAAAAAAATTCATGTCTAAAAAATTAAAAGAAGTATTACTTTCCATTTCACAAGAACCAATGAAAGAACAAGGTGAAAAAATCAAAGTAATTCTTAATGATTGGAAAGGTAATTTAGAGCAGGTAGATGATATTACATTGATTGGGGTAAGAATCTAAATTACAACCCCACTATTGTCCGAATATCTTGGGCTGAATTAATTTTAGTTGGTGCTAACTTCATAGGAAAAGTAAATTCTTCTTCAACTATACTCCCACGTTTATCATAACTAAATTCTTCAGTAACATTATAGCGCATTTCATCACCACTAATTAAAAACAGAACTGTTTTACCTTCCTTTGCCATTGATATTTTTTCTCCACTACCGTAATTCACCACGCCATTAAACTTGCTAGAAACCATTGTAATATCTATATATTGCATAGGATTACCTTTCTCGTCAATCAATTTTGCTTTAACTAGTATTCCTTCTTTTAAAACAGGTCTATCGCAGTTCCAGATACCAAATCCATCAGCCTCAAAGCTCCTCATCACATTTGCCTTAAGCTCCATATTTTTAATCATATCTTCATATGCTTTTTGTTTTGCTCTTTGTATATTATTATGCTCCTCCATTTTTTTATTCTCAGCAATGGTGATTTTATTTTGCGCTTCAATTTCTTTATTGCGTGCTTCAATTAGTTTATTCATACGATCAATACGAGCATTCTCTTCCTTAATACTTTTGTTTTTCGCGTCGTTTGCCGCTATTTCCTCTTTTAGTTTTTTTTCTGCCAAGTCCTTTTGCTCTTTTTCATTAGTTAATCTATTTGAACGAGCAGCTTCATACTGTTTCATTTTAGCGTCAAAAATTTTCATTGCTGCTACGTAATCTTTCCCATCAAAAACAGGACGTGCAAGGTAAGAGACTTTGCGTTTAGCATTACTAAACTTTATGTTATACAAACCTGCTTTAGTTGATTTTGAAATACTTACTTCATTCCATTCTTCATCCGTATCTTTTTCCGAATACGTTTTGTCACTTGCATCAATCTCGAACTTTATGTTCGTATAAGAATCCAATTCGGGATATGCTCCTGGAGCGATTTCAATCATAAACGTTTTTGCAGGATTTGTAACTTTATTTGGCTTAACAGGAGCCTCCGTACTCGTCATAGCTTTATTTACAACAGCGACTTTACTATCCTTTTTATCTGTTGCTTTTTTATCTAAATCAGTTAAATCATCTTTACCCTTTGATTCCCAACCTTTTTTCTCGTTTAAATAATACAGATTAAATTCTTCGCTATCATTTGTTGTAACCATGTTAATCTCAGGTTTACTTGCAGGATTAACAAAAAGTTCTTTGCCTTCCTTCGTTGCTTTTAACTCACACATTGCTGCTGATTCAAAATCATATGAAACCCCTGCTGAATCATAATTCATAGGAATTCCCGAAACAAAAAAATCAATAGGGTCAAAAAATTCGCGATAAGTAACTTTAACATCTCCACTAACTACTTGCCCCGCTGCATCTAAAAAAGCATTTTTTGGAAATAAAATAATCGACCCGGATTTTGAAAATAAAGTATCACCCCTTTCTGCCGACACCGCAAATTCTTCAACTTCAATGTCAACACCAGCAATTGGCGGTTTAACAATTGAAACATTGGCTAAAGTATCTTTAGACTCTACTACTGTTTGCTTGTTTTCTTCCGAATTAGAGCAAGAAAAAGCAATCAAGCCAATACAAATTGCAAGAGTAATTTTTTTCATAATTTATTATTTAAAGGAAATAACGTTAAGTGCTCTATTAAGTTACACTTACTTAAAACTATCCAATGTATCTTTAATAATCTTAACGCATTCTAAAATTTGTTCTTCAGAAATAACTAAAGGCGGTGCAAAACGAATGATATCACCATGTGTAGGCTTAGCTAATAAACCGTTATCCGCAAGTTTTAAGCAAACATCCCAAGCTGTTTTGCCATTCATTTCTTTAATAACAATTGCACTTAATAATCCTTTACCCCTAACTACAGCTAGCATTGGATGATTAATTGCTTTTAATTCAGCTCTTAAAATATTACCCAAATATTCTGCACGCTCAGCTAATTTTTCATCTTTTACAACTTCTAATGCTGCAACAGCAACTGCGCAAGCTAATGGATTTCCACCGTAAGTAGAACCATGTTGCCCCGGTTTAATACATAACATAATTTCATCGCTAGCTAAAACAGCTGATACAGGATACATTCCACCAGAAAGGGCTTTACCTAAAATTAAAATATCAGCGTGTACGTTTTCCCAATCAATTGCAAGTAAACGACCAGTACGTGCAATACCAGTTTGAATTTCATCCGCAATAAATAGCACATTATTCTTTTTACAAATATCAAATGCTCCTTTTAAATATCCTTCATCCGGAACCATAACACCTGCTTCACCTTGGATTGGTTCAACTAAAAAAGCTGCCACATTTTTATCTTGCACAGCCTTTTCTAAAGCAGCTAAATCATTGTAAGCAATAACTTCGTAACCTGTATTAAAAGGACCAAAATTCTTACGTGCATCTTCATCAATACTAAAAGAAATGATATTGATAGTACGCCCGTGGAAATTATTTGCACAAACTAAAATCTTCGCTTGATTTTCTGCAACACCTTTTTTCTCATACGCCCATTTACGTGCAAGTTTTAAAGCTGTTTCAACAGCTTCAGCACCAGAGTTCATTGGAAGGACTTTGTCGTAATTAAAATAATCACAAATGTATTTTTCGTAAGCACCTAACTTATCGTTATGAAATGCACGCGATGTAAGAGCTAGTGTTTGCGCTTGCTCAACTAATGCTTTTACAATTTTTGGATGACAATGACCTTGATTAACTGCACTATATGCCGAAAGAAAATCGTAATACTTTTTTCCTTCCACATCCCACACAACTGCACCTTCGCCTTTATTTAAAACAACAGGTAGTGGATGGTAATTATGCGCACCAAATTTTTCTTCTAATTCGATTAGCTCCTGAGAGCGTGTTTTATTTTCTGTCATTGCCAACATGATTTCGATTTTATCTTACAAAAATAAGGTAAAAAAGGCAAATTCCCCTCATCATTTGAAGGAAAACGCCTAACAAAATACTACAAAAGCACCTTAAAAATAAACACTTTCAGACTTTTAGTTCAAATAACGTCTTAAAATCCATGCAATTGTTTCATGTTGTTCCATAAGTCCTGTAAGAAAATCGGCAGTACCTGCATCTTTGTTTTTATCCATGCTAGTATTAATATCATTTCTTAATTCGGCAATAATCCATTCATGATCATGCAATAATTCTTTAATTACATCCTTTTTTGAAGCATATACATTAGGACTTTCATTCAAAGTACTTAATGAAGTGAATTCTTTCATGGTACCAATAGTATGATGTCCTAATTTACCAATGCGTTCAGCAACCAAATCAATTGATTCCTCTAATTGTTTGTAATGATCTTCAAATAACTTATGCAGCTCCATAAAACTTTCGCCACTCACATTCCAATGTGCTTTACGAGTTTTAACATATAACATCATTTCATTTGATAAAACCACTGACAAAATATTTGCCCCGTCTTTTAAATGCTTTTGAGAAATTCCAATATTTGTTTTCATAATTTTTACTTTATTATTTTAAATTTAGTCAAGATTGATTTTCGTGAATTAGCTGGTATAATATTTCCTAATAATGCTCCCCAAGGTTTTAAGGATTCGATGTTATCAAATATAATTTTTATAATAGCAATTATAGGAATTGATAGAATCATTCCAGGAATTCCCCATAGCGAACCGCCAACTATAACACCAATCATAGTTACTAGTGAATTTATACTTACTTTATTTCCAACAATTTTTGGAACAATAATATTATTATCTATAAATTGTACTACTACATTTACTATAACAATTCCAAGAATTAAATAAACATCGGTGGAGTTTCCTAGCGTAGCAAAAATAGCAATAGTACCTGCTGCTAAAATTCCGATGTATGGAATTAAATTTAATAGGGCTGTTATTGCTCCAAGCAAAACAGCATATTTTATTCCGAGTATTAAAAAACCACTTGTTGTTAGGATTCCAACAATTCCCATTTCAATAAAGATACCTACTATATAACTTTTGATTACTGACTTTATCTTACTCAATACTTCTACTAATATGTCTTCGTTTTTGAATCGAACTATTTGATACAAAAATGTTATAAATAGATTTCGGTACAATAGAATTAAAAAGCAATAAATAGGAATAAGAACAATATTTAATGCGGTATCAGTAAATGAACTTAATGTGTTACCCATAAATTGACTATCACCATTCATGCTTTTTTGAGCAACCTGTTGCATGTAATTATCCTGCTTATTGTAACTTAAATTGTATTTATTTTTAACCCAATGTTGGGCCCGTTCATAATGTATTAAAAGATTTTTTTTAATCTGAATCCAATCATTCGTCATGTCGGATATTTGCCAAGAGATTAAAAGCACGATAACTGCTATAACAGCAAAAAATAATATAACCGAAACAATAGCAGCTAATCCGTGAGGGAATCTCAACTTCAAATTTAAAAAAGAAGCAACCGGACTTAGTATAATAGCAAAAAGTAAAGCTAATACAAGTGGTATGAAAATATTTTGACCAATATATAAAATGGCAATGATTATACTTAAACTAATAAGTACAACCGTAAATTTTATTAAAGAAGAGGTTTTTGCACTTACTTCCATTATGATTCTTTATTTGATGCTGGTTTTTTAATTATTTTATTTACAATCATAGCTCCTACAACCTTTATTTCATCAGCATTTTTAACTACTTTATTTGTTACAAGGAATTTGATTGCAGCTCCCATTATTTTAGTTATAGGATTATGAGATTTTCCCACAACAATTTTTTCAGCTACTATTCCGCTCGTAATGCCAAGAGTTGCATTAATTAATGAAGTCTTAACATCCGGATTAGAAAAAATATTTTTAAATGTTTTTTTTATTAAATTGATTGGCCTTAAACCATCCTGCGTTATTTTTAATTGTTCTCTTAACAAAATCAAATCTGCATCTCGCAAACTCTCCATTCGTTCTATTTCAATTCGCAATTCGTTTACAGTTGTGATTTTTTGCATAATGCAGTTGTTAATGATGTAATAATAGAATTGCTAATATTCGCTTTAATTTTATTTCTAAACAAAAGAAGGATAATTGCAATTAGTAAATAGAAACCCGTAACAGCAAAGAAACCAAGATAAATTTTGCCCAACAAATCTCCCAACCAAAGAGCGGCAGCAATGTTTAAAGATAAAACACCCAACAAAAAGAAAATTGATATGATTAGTTTAAAAATAAATTTCGAAAGAAAATCAGAAGACCTATCGATAGCCTTCAATTTAACTAGCTCGATACTCGTTTTACTATATTCTTTAACCCTATCAAACAAGGGTTCTATTAAATTTTCGCTTGCATCCATTTTATTAATTTTTTAATAAATCCTTATCCATTCTTTTAAAAAATAAAACGGTAGCCGAGAATTTTTGTGTGAACACATCTGTTCCCGACCACGTTTTACCTGAAACTTAACTAAACTATCTTTATTTAGTATTCTTATTCAAAAGAATACTCGATTATTATTTATTAGCTAACCTTATCTTTCAATGCTTCGAATTCGCTTTTTGCTTCTTCAAACATTGTGTTGAATTTTTCTTTCAATGCATCCTTAAAATCATCCGTTTTACCGACAATTTTTTTACGTGTTTCGCTTCCTTTATCAGGAGCAAAAAGAATACCTAATATGCCACCTATAGCAGCACCTACTACTAATGCACCAATTAATTTACCTGTGTTGTTTGAATTTTCCATTTTTGTTTTATTTAAATTGTTACTAAATACTTTTTCCCTTAATGAGTCTTAAAATCACTGCTATTACAGCTATTACGAGTAGTATATGGATAATGCCACCTGCATGAAACCCAACAAATCCTACTGCCCAAAGAATAACCAGAACTACTGCTATTGTATAAAGAATATTTCCCATTTTGTTATTTGTTTTCTTTTTTAGTTTTATCTGACTCAGTATCTATACCTGTACTATCAGGATCAACTTCGCGCTTTGGTTTATCAAACTTATCTTTTCCATCCTTTTGTGTAGGATCAGAATTAATATCCGAGCCTGATTTATCAGCGTCCTTATCTGAACCCGTGTTATCCGACTTCTTTCCGAAGTTTATAGGATTTATTTCCATCGCTTTAAAAATTAATTTTCGATTAAATGAAATTCCTTTTTATCATTACCATCCATATAGTAATACCAAAATTGTTTTTCTTCCAATTTAAGTATGAACAATGTTTGCGAAGATTGGTTATTAATACCAGTTAATTTAATCTCCATGTCTTTATTTTGAAATTCCCATTTACCTGTTCCATCAAGAACTCCGAAGTCATAAGAATAAGCACCATCTTTTGTATAGGTTTCTGTATATCCTGTAACTAAAGAAGTATAATCTGTTCCGTTAACTTTATAGTTGTCGATTTTCCAAGTATTTGAAACACGTTCAGTTCTTGAGCGGAAACTAATCGCTGGTCCATCAGGATACTTTTTACAACTTTGAATGGTTGGTATTACTAAAGCAATGAATAAAATTGCTATTACTGATAATCTACTTCTTGTTTTCATTTTGTGTTATTTGTTTATTGTTATTTATTTTTAAAAATGCAATGCTAATCCGAAAGTTGAAATACCTGAAGATAAATCGAGGAATAAACCAGCTCTTTTGTTAAGATGATACTCTGCACCAATGTGGCCATCAAAATACAAGGCGCTAGAGTTTTTGTGTACAATTGTTTCACCATAATAACCATTTTCCCAAACCGTTTTTCTGTAGGCAAAACCTAAAGAACCTGCTAAATAAAAATCCCATTTAGAATTTGCTTTCAACAATTGATCAAAGTAATATGTTCCTTTAACACCCACAGGAATTACTGTTTGGCGGTAACGATAATTACGATAAGGATAATCTTTATTACCCCAGTAGTAATATCTTTGGTAAGAATAGTAAGTTACAAATGGCGCTAGGGTAAAATTCTTAGCTACATCAAATTCAAAATCGGCATGTAAAACAGGAGTTGTAGAGCCAATGTAACCGTAGTAACCAATGCCCACTCCCGCATTTAATGTATTACCGTGTTTTTCTGTTGTAGTTGTTTCTTGCGCTATCATAGAACCCGACAGGATTATTGAAAGCAGTAGTATTGTAAGTTTTATTCTCTTCATTTTATGTGTTTTTAATTTAATTTCTCCGACAAAGGTGAGCTTTCCTTGTTCCGAATGTGTTACAAAAAACATCCGAAATGTTACATCATTCACACTTCCTTTAATTCCCTATAGTTGAACGCTCCAATTTGTAATTGTGCACTATTAAACACAAAGAATCAAAATAGTCTTGCAGTTTTTTTAATGTTATCTCAGGTTCATTATCCGAAGGAATAGTTACTGGCATTTCCTCAATGTACTTTGACAATTCAGGATACTTATCCCTTATCAACATCGTTACATTTAGAATTTTAATAGTCAACCATCTTTTCGATTCCTCAACACTATCAATTGAATTATTAATCTCGTTCATTAGGTGTTATATGATTCTTAATAACCATAAAATCAATAGAATTAATGCAATTACTAAAAGTATATTTATAAAACCGCCTAATCCAAAACCACCAGCTAATAAGCCTAAAGCCCATAATACTAGTAGAACAACAATAACAATCCACAATAAACTTAATCCAGCGCTATCACTTGCAGGTGCAAAAGAAGGTTTTTTGAAAATTGCCTTCTTAACTTTAATTACTGGAGCAGCTTCATTTATAGTTGGAACACGCTTAACTACTTTAGTTACATTTTTCTTAGCATTCGACTTATTATAATTATTTTCATTACTAACAGTAAGATCCTTATTAATTGGATTTATTGCAATAGCAGTTGCTTCCTTCTTTTCAATGGGCTTAACAACTATATCAGTTGTTTGTACGGATGATTTTTTATCAGAAACTTTAGCAACACTATGCTTTCCGCTTGAATGTGAAAAATGGTAACCCTTGCTGTAATGTCTTTTTGTTAGTGAACTATTTGATCCACAAGCTGAGAATAGTAGAACAGCGATTAGTGTTATGGTATTTAATAAGATAATTTTTTTCATGTTTTTTTATTTAAGTAGTTTTTAATTTATTGAAAGTATTCTCTAACAAAAGCTTTTTGTTGATTTTCAGTCATTTTATCCGTATCAATTGTTTCGACCTTTTTAAATTCGAAATCTCTATTTGTTCTCAGTAGATTAAGTAATTCCTTTTTTGCTTCAGTAGGGCCAAACAACAATATTTCATCAAAGCGATTTATTGCCTCCGTTATTTTTTTATAATAACTTAATTGGTGGCTTTGCTCCTTATTATGCATCAAATTTTCGTTCTTACTAATGCTATTTCTATCGTGATGATTAAAATCTGAAACAATAACATTCGTAATAAATTCTTTTTCTACAGGTTCAATAACATAGGCACTTGTATGATCCATACAAACACCTATTAATTTTTTTGGTTTCATTATTATTTAGTTTAAAATAAGCGCGCATGTTTTATGCGCGCTTATCAAATTAATTACTTAGAAAATCTATACCCAATAGTTGCTTGATACCAAACATTCTTGTATCGCGGTGTAGTAACAGTTCCGTCACCATTATTATTTTGAACATCCCAACCAGCTCTTGCGCCATAAACAAAATGCCCAACGTTAACATCAAGCCCTCCTGTTATGCAAAAAGTATTCTTACGAATATTATCGTTTTCAAACTCCTGCTCCTGAGCAATACTAGTACTTGCATTTGCAAACACATCTTTTTTGCTAATTAGATAAGAATACTGTGGGCCCGCTACAATTGAAAGAAACTCAACTGGTCTTACAGCAAAAAGTATAGGCACATCAATATAATTTGTAGTTCGTGTAAACTTATAAGTGCTTCCTAAAATTACACCAGTTGCTTTAAATCCCTTTTGAGAATATAATATTTCTGGCTGAATAGCAAAAAGTTTACCTAATGGAATTGAAACAAAAGCTCCAGCTGCTAAACCAAATTTAGGATCAGCTTGAAATGCTTCCCCTTTTTCATCATACACGTTAGAATAATTTACACCACCTTTTAAACCAAAATTAGGTTTAGCACGTGAATCATCATCTTGAGCAATTATGTTACTTGTAAAGGAAACAACTGCTGCTATTAATAAAATTGTCTTTTTCATATTATTTATTATTATTGATATTAAAATCATTCAATGCAGTTGCTAACTCCAACATATCACGAGTAAACTCATCTCTAAAAATCACCCATTTTTCTTTTCCTTCTTCTTTGTAGTTATCCATTTTGTATTTCATGTCAGTGTTTTTCTTTTCAAGTTCAGCGATTTTAGCTAAATACTCAACTCTTGCGCCCTTTTTATCTTTTTCAATGCGAGCTTTAAACTCAACAATACTTTTTTCGTTAGCAGCAATACTTTCAGCCTTTTCAACTCTGTATTGCACAACCTCTTCCAAGTATTCTTTGTTTGCTTTATCTAAATCGATGTTTGCTTCGGTAACTTTTGCTTCTGCATTTTCTACCTTTTCTGCAGAGCTACTGCAACTTGTTAGTGAAGATCCAATAATCATGGTTGACACTGCTAATAATAAAATTGATTTTTTCATTTTGTTTATTTTTATTTAGATTAATACTCTTTGTAATTTATAACTCCGAAATCAGCTTATGTAATTCTTCTTTTGTTTTCCCTAATTTTATTTGAATTCTACCTAACATTTCGTCTTGCTTACCTTCTACTAATAACAAATCGTTATCTGTTAACATGGCGAATTTTTGTTTAAGTTTCCCTTTGGTTTCATTCCAATCTCCTTTTAATTCAGTTATATTTTTCATTGTTATTAATTTTAATGTGAAGTAATTTCCACGCAGCAAAGGTGCGCTATGTACGAGGCGAATGTGTTACAAAAAAGAAAGCTTATGTTACATCATTCACTTATTGGCATTAAACAAAAAAGCGTTATCCAATAGGATAACGCTTTTAAATTTGAAAATAGGATTTACTACTTTTTAAGAATTCTAAATTCAGTTCTTCTATTTTTTTGATGTTCATCATCCGAACAATCAGAAACAACAGTTCCTTCGCACTCACAAGCATTCACAAGTTTCGTCTCTCCGTATCCCTTTGATGTAATACGCTCTGGGTTTGATATCCTGCTTTTAATATAGTTAGAAGCAGCTTTTGAACGTTGATTGGATAAGTTTACATTGTAGTCTTTAGTTGCTCTACAATCTGTATGCGAACTAAGTTCAACTACAATTGTAGGATACTCATTAAGAATTTTCACAATCTTATCTAATTCACTTTTTGCATCTGGTCGAATATCGTATTCGCTAAAATCATAGTAAATTGAATTGAATCCAACAATTTTACCAAGATCTTCTCCTACTTCAATTTTTGGAACTACTATTTTTTCTTCTTTCATAGTAAGTAAAACATCTGCTTTAACAATTAAGTCCTTTCCAAAGGTATTCGCTTGATTGCTTCCATCAATATACTTTTCTTTTTTCCCAATTAGTTTAAACTTCTTATCTGTAACAACAAAAAACTTATATGCGCCATCATCCTTTGTTGTTAAGGTATCTAACACAATTCCTTTATCATCTAATAAAGTAACAAAAGTAAAAGGAATAGCGTGTTCAGTTTTATCCTTTGCTATACCAATTATTTTTTTGCCTAACTTTAATTCTTCTAATAAATCAACAGTATAAATATCATCGTCTCCGCTGCCTCCAGCTCTGTTAGAAGAAAAATATCCTTTCTTAGTTTTAGAATCTATTATAGCTGCAAAATCATCATTTTGAGTATTAAACGGTGCACCTGCATTATAAACATTGTTTACTTCTTGTCCATTTATAGAACAAATAAAAACATCCAATCCTCCTAAACCATAACGGCCATTAGAAGAGAAAAAAAGCACTCCCATATTTCCATTATAAAATGGAAATAATTCGTCTCCCTCTGTATTTATTTGATCACCTAAATTTTCTGCTTTCGTCCATTCGCCTTTTGCATTCTTTGTGGTTCTGTAAATATCAGCTTTACCAAACCCACCAGGCATATTGCTCGAGAAATACATAGTATCTCCATTTGCAGTTAGGCAAGCATGTCCCACAGAATATTCCTTATTGTTAAGAAAAAACGGTACAGGCTTCGTCCATTTTTTATTTTCAACGGTGCGAAAATAAATTTCAAGATTCACAATCTTATCTTTTCTTTTCACATCACGATTGTTTCTTGTGAATGCCATGAAATTTCCATCTGCTGTAAAACTCGCTGGACCATCATTCATTTTTCCATTTAAATCCTTATCAAAATTTTCTGGATTTTCTAATTGCCCCGATTTAACAGTTGCTTCATAGATATTTAAATAAGGTTGTCCATCGCGGTTTGATTTACGTTGAATCATTTTTGGCTTAGCTCTACTTGACGCAAAAACTATTTTTTCCTTATAATAAGATGCTCCAAAATCTTCAGCGGAAGTATTCATTTCCAAATGATTTACTTTATAAGCACCTTTATCCGTAACTAAATCATTAAATTTTGATTTATTAAGAATGTAATCCTTTGCTCTTAAATCAGTTGGTTTTGCCTCTGCAAATTTATCCATCCATTTATTTGATTCATCATACTTAGCATCGCATCTTAAAATCATTGCGTAGTTATAATAATCCTCAGGTAACACAGCGCCCGAAGAATTTACAAGTTTAGCGTAAGCAATTTGAGATTGAATATGCTGATTCATGTTATGGTAACTATCAGCCAATTTTCTTTGCCCATCAATGGTTAGTTCCTTTGTATGAGTATAAGAATCAATAGCCTTGTCGAATGAGTAAACAAAATAATATTTGTCTCCCTTCATTTCTTTTTTTGATTTTTCCTGTGCATCAATGTTCATCGTTAATCCCATAAATGCAATAAGCGGAATATATAATTTTTTCATTTCTTAGTTTTTATAGATTAAAAATATCTTGGTGAGTGAATTTGCTTTTTGCTTGGGAATATAAAATCATATCGCAACATAATTTCATGACTTCCCATATTGTACTTAAAGGTTCTTAATCCATGTGACCAATCGAATGAGTAACCAATATGTAATTGCTCTGTAAGATCAACTCCAACTAAAACACCTGCTGCATCACCTGTTCTATACATTGCGCCTAGCAACAACTTTTTACCAATTAAAAACGAAGCGGTTAAGTCTGCTTGAATAGGAGCCGCAGCCGTTACTTTAATTAATGTAGTAGGTTTTAAAGCTAAATTATCCGACAACTTAATTACTGTTCCTGCAATTAAGAAGAAATGGCGTTGCTCTTTTGCAATTAAAGTGTTACCATTTACTTGATTAATTTCAGAGTAACTATTTTGCAACAAATTTGGAGCAGAAACACCAGCATAAAAACGCTCGCGAGAATAATAAGCGCCGAAACCAAAATTAGGAGAGATACGGTTACTAATATTATTCTGGAAAGTTGGGTCTTCAGTTTGATCTAAGTTAAGCGTATTCAGATTTGCCTGAAATATTTTTGCACCACCACTTAAACCAAGAGCTAATTTCGACTTTTTGTTTAGATTTATTTTGTAAGCAAAATCTACAAATACAGATGTATTATTACTTGCCCCGATTTTATCATTTAAAAACGATAAACCTAAACCAATGTGTTCATTTGCTACTGGCGAATGCATCGTTAATGTTTGTGAAGATGGCGCGCCTTTAAAATCGAGCCACTGCGAACGATGTAATCCTGTTATTGTTAATGCATCCCTGCTACCTGCATAAGCAGGATTTACAGCAAGGGTGTTATACATGTAATGCGTGAACATTGGGTCTTGTTGCGCTTGTAGGCTTGTGCCTCCAACAACTAAAACTACAATTGCTATTACTTTTTTTATTGTTTTCATTTTGATTTAATTTTATGTGAACTAGTTTGAGATTGCTGATTATTTGTTTAGATAAATTGTTCCTTTATAAACAGGAGTTCCATCTTGCAAATCGAGAATATAGAAATAAGTTCCTACAGGTAACTCGTCGCCACCAACTCTTATTCCCATGTCTGTTTTACCATTCCATGTGTTTTTATAAGGACTTGCTTCAAACACTTTATTTCCCCAACGATTAAAAACCGTAAACTCATTTTTAGGGAAATTCTTAATTCCTCTAATTACAAATAAATCATTGATTCCATCACCGTTTGGAGAAAATCCTTCAGGTATATTAAAATCAGTTGGAAATGTTTCAACAGAAGAAAAGTTGTTTGAGAAATTTGGATCTACTTCATTTCCTTGAACCAAGGCATTATTAACGTAGTTTCCATCAGCAATAACAGTAGCAGTAATAGTTAATGCTTCTGAAGAACCATTATTAAGATTACCAATTGTCCAAATTCCAGTTATTGGGTTATATGTACCAAGTGTAGCAGATGATGAAACATATACATAACCACTTTGCAACACATCTGTAACTTCAACTCCTGTAGCACTAATTGAACTATTGTTTGTTGCTGTAATTGTAAAAACAACTGTTTTCCCAATAAATGGAACAGTATCATTAACTGTTTTTACAACACTTAAATCTACATCGCTACACACATTAACAGCAACTATTACAGAAGAAGGTAATGAACTACATCCACTTGCTGTTACAATTAAAGTATAAGTTCCTGCATCTGTTAATGTTGAAACAAGGATAACCGGATTTTGTGCCGAAGAAGTAAATCCGTTTGGACCAGTCCAATTATACGTTGCTAAAGAAAAAGCTGCCGTAGTCAAGTTTATTGGATTACCTGAACAAACAGGAGAATTGCTTGAAGCAACAACTGAAGGAATTAAATTTACATGTAATGAAACAAATACTGATGTATCATTTGGAGCGCATCCACCCGTTACAACAACATAATAAAATGAAGATGTATCAGAAATAACTGTTGGATTAATAGTTAAGGTTGCTGTTTGCGCTCCCGAAATATTTCCACCATCAATAATAGTTGCATTTACTTTTCTCCATTGGTAAGTTAAAACTCCCGTTCCAGTTGCAGAAACAGAGAATGAAGCTGAGCTACCTAAACATACTGATTGATTTACTGGTTCAGTTATAATAATTGAACCGCCTACATTCAACGCTACATTAATAGATGTATCATTTGGGGAACATGCTCCAATAATTACTACATTATAAAACGATGATGTATCAGTGATAGTAGCAGCATTAATAGTTAAGGTTGCAGTTTGTGCACCTGAAATATTTCCACCATCAACTAAATTTACAGTTCCATTTCTCCATTGATAAGTTAAACTTGAACCACTTGCAACAACCGAAAAACTAACCAAACTTCCTGAACATACAGATTGACTTACTGGTTCAGTAGTAATGATTGGGCTACTCGTGGTTAAAGAAACTATTAATGATGTATCATTTGGTGGACAATTACCTGAAACAACAACATAATAATTTGATGATGTATCACTAATACTAATAGGACTAATAGTTAACGTTGCAGTTTGTGCACCCGAAACAGTTCCACTATTTACAAGTGGAGAATTTCCATTCATCCATTGGTAAGCAAGATTTGTTCCAGTAGCAGATATTGAAAAAACAACTGAACTACCAATACAAGATAATTGAGAAACTGGCTCAAGTGTAATACTTGCAGCTATTTCTACAACTAAAGAAACATTAATAGATGTATCATTTGGAGAACATGCTCCAATAATTACAACATTATAAAAAGAAGATGTATCTGTAATTGTAGCAGCGTTAATAGTTAAGGTAGCAGTTTGTGCTCCTAAAATATTTCCACCATCAATTAAATCTACAGTTCCATTTCTCCACTGGTAAGTTAATGCAGAACCTGTTGCTGTTACAGAAAAATTAACTGAGTTACCTGAACAAATAGTTTGACTTAAGGGCTCTGAAATAATGATTGGTCCATTTAATTGTAATGACACATTAATAGATGTATCATTTGGAGTACATCCACCACTAATTACAACATTATAAAATGATGATGTGTCAGAGATACTTGCTGGGTTAATAGTTAAAGTTGCAGTTTGTGCTCCAGAAATATTTCCACCATCAATTAAGTTTGTAGTTCCATTTCTCCATTGGTAAACAAGTGCTGTACCAGTTGACGTCACTTCAAATTGAACTGAAGCACCTGCACAAGCAGTTTGATTTAATGGTTCAGTAATAATAATTGGATTACCTAACATTAATGAAACAAACAAAGAAGTATCATTAGGAGTACATCCACCTACTCCACCAGTAATTACAACATTGTAAAATGATGATGTATCAGAAATACTTGCTGGATTAATTGTTAAGGTTGCTGTTTGCGCGCCCGAAATATTTCCACCGTTAATTAAGTTTACAGTTCCATTTCTCCACTGATAAGTAAGAGAAGAACCGGTAGCTGCAACAGAAAAACTTACTATACTACCTGAGCATCCTGAAGTTTGACTAATAGGTTCAACGGTTATTGAAGGTGAACTTGTAATAATTAATGCAGCATCATCTGAAGTGAAATTTGCACCGCAACTTCCGCCAGACACAACAACATTATAATCATTAGCAGCATCTAATAAACTTACAGGATTAATTGTAAGCGTTGCTGTTTGCGCTCCTGAAATATTTCCGCCATCTACTAAATTTACAATACCTTTTCTCCATTGATATGAAAATCCAAGCTCAGTAATATTTATAGAAAAACTTGCCGAATTACCAACACAAGCTGTATCATTTAAAGGTTGTGCAACAACACTGATTGAACTTGGAATAGAAACCGTAACAGCTGTTGTAGTAATTGCGCCATTTATTGTAAGTGCTCTTCCGTTAATTACAACACCAGGTTGTAAAAGAAATGCACCATCAACAATCATTGTTCCATTAAAAATTGAATTAACTCCAATATCAACTGCTCCATTTATTTTCCAATAAACATTTTTTGCTTGTGCCCCATTAATTAATACTACTCTTGAATTAGCAGTAGCGTTAAAAGCACCGAACATTTGAAAAACAAAAACCGCATCAGGATCACCTTGTGCATTTAAATAAACTGTATCTGTTAATGTAGTCGCTGAATTTAATAAGTAAGTATGTGGTGTAAGAACAAGATTATGTCCGAACAATGGAGGGAATAATAATTCAATATCAAAAGGAAGTGCTAAAAGATAACTATTAATGTTACCTAAATCTGTTGCTGCAGCCATCGTTGCGCCATCTCCTGTTGGATGTAATGCACCTGTAACTTCTGCTCCTGTCCACCCACCTAAAGCTCCAATTGCATTACCAACATCGCCAGTAATATTTGAAACAGGTGTATTTGCAAGCGCACCATTTGAAGAAAGAATTGCGTAACAAGCCGAAGCACCAAATGTAGGTGCTACAGGTCCAACATTAACTGCGCTTCCGCAACCAATAGGTGTGTATGCTAAAATTTCACTTGTAAGAATAGCTCCATTGATAGCCAATGCTCTACCTTCGAGTGTATCACCTACATTCATGGTAATAGCAGCATTATTAGCAATAATAGTTCCTCTCATAGTTGCACCAGTAGCCATACTTACAGCGCCTTCAACTTTCCAGTAAACATTACAAGCCAATGCTCCATTAACTAATTTAATTCTTGAATTTGTATTAGTAGCAAATGGCCCTTGAATTCGAAAAATAAATATTGCGTTTGGATTACCTTGCGCATCTAATATTAATTCTCCGTTCATTGTTGATGCACTTGGTAAAGTGTGTACACCAGCATTAAGAATTTGCCCATTACCTAATAAAATTCCAGGAGCATTTGTTGTAGGAGCAAGATCAAGAAAACTGTAGGTTAATAAAATATCTGCTGCACAAGCTGCATTATCTGCATGCCCTGCAAAAGTCATTACACCATCTACATTTCCGAAACCTGTAACTGCTCCAGCTACCGAACCAACATTGCCGGTTACTTTTGTAAGGAATCCTGTTCCCGTATTTGTTATTGCACCCGTGGTGCTAAACAATGCCCACTTGGCTGCTGTTCCCAAGGGAGGTGCCTGCCCGAAATTTATTTTCGGAAAAGCTAATAGCGCAAAGGCCATTACAATAAATTTTAATTTACTTTTCATTTGATTTAGATTAATTGCTGATTTATTTTTCACGAAGCAAAGGTGCTCTACTTAAAATGTTTTATGTTGTACTTCTCACGTGATTAGTTACATCATTCACGTATTACATAAAAATGTGGTAAACAAAAAAATCCCCCCGATTACTCGGGGGGATTTAAGTATTAAAGTAAATTAATTATTCAGCAATTAAACGTCCTGATTGAATTGTTTTATTGTTTGTAATTACTCTGTAGAAATAAATGCCTGCAGGTAAATTAATAGTATCAATAGTTGTTACATTTTCAGTAATATCTGTTGTTATTACTTCTGCACCTAAAGCATTATACATTTTAATGTATGATTTACAATTTGGTAATTCATTAGTTAAAGCAATTGAAATAGATGAAGTAAAAGGATTAGGATAAATTAAAACTGCATTCATTTGATTTTTTGAATCATGAGAAGCAATTCCAACTGGATTACAAACCATAAAAGAAACAATACTGTCAGCAGCCGTTTGAATAGCTCCTGTAGTAGACATTGCTCTACCAAAAAGTTGAACACCTGTTGTTAAACTTACAGCACCATTGTTAGCGACAATAGTTCCATTAAATATTGAATAGTCATTTATGCTTACAGCGCCATTAACTTCCCAATAAACATTTTTTGCTTGTGTACCATTTGTCAATACAACCTTTGAATTTACAGTTGTTTCAAATGCGCCAAAAACCTGAATTACAAATACTGCATTTGGGTTTCCTTCGCCATTCAAATAAAGCGTATCATGTAACATAGTTGCACCATTCATAATATAGGTATGAGGAGTAAGAACTAAATTACGTCCAAATTGAGCAGGAACCTTTAATTCAATATCTGGTGTTAAAGCATTTAAATAAATTGAAGCGCTTAATAAATCAGCTGCTGCATGAGCAGTAGAAGTATCAGGAATTAAATGAAGTGTTCCATTAATTAATAAAGAATCATAACCAATTGTTAAACCAACATTTGTTCCAACATCACCTTTAACAGTTGTTATACCAGCATTTGTTACTGGGCCATCCGAAGAAAATACTGCATAACAAGCAGCTACTCCTAAAGTTGGAGCAAGCGGTCCATTATGAACTGCACTTCCACAACCAGTTGGAGTATATATCATTGCGCCATCAACTAATATAGCACCAGCCGTTGACATTGCTCTTCCTTCTAATGTATCTCCAACACCAATACTAATTGCAGCATTGTTGGCGATAAGATTTCCACGCATTGTACTTCCAGAAGCCATGCTAATAGCACCTTCTACTTTCCAATACACATTACAAGCTAAAGCGCTATTAATTAATTTAACCTTTGAACTTGTACCTGTAGAAAGCGTGCCTTCAACTTTAAATATAAATACAGCATTTGGATTTCCTTCTGCATTTAAAGTAAGGTTTAAATCCAACGTTGTAGCTGCTGCAATAAAATATACACCAGCAACTAAGGTATCACCATTTCCTAGTAAAGAAGAAATTGTATCAGTGGGAATTGTAGAATTTAATTGGCCATAAAGACTAAGTAAGTTTGATGCACATAATGCACTTGCTCCATCATTATCGTGTATGTTGCCATTCACATTAACAAATACAGTTGTTGATCCATTATTTGTACCAATATCTCCGGTAAGTTGAGAAACACCTGAAATGCCAACAGCGCCAACAGTTGTAAAAAGGGCGAAATTTGCAGTTGCTCCAATTGGAGGGCCTTGTGCAAGACTAATTTGGGGTAAGCTCAACAAAGCGCATGCAGATATGTTAAGTAGTTGTTTAAGTTTCATATTATTAAGTTTAATAGTGAATGAATTTTCACTTAGCAAATATGGGACTCTTACGAGGGGGATGCGTTACATAAGACTTATGATTAGTTACATAATTCACTTATGATACAATACTAAATCAAAAAACCAAACATGGCTGCTTGGTTATAATTTAAAACTAATTACTTAAAGTCTAACACCAATAACTAATACATCATCCACTTGATCTAACTCACCTTTCCACTTTTCTAAATAATCTTCAAGATAAGCACCTTGCTTAGTCATTGGTTCATCTTTAATTTCAAGTAACACTTCTTTAAACCTTTTCGACATTAATTTTTTTCCATTCTCACCCCCAAATGAATCTGCAAACCCATCGGTGAAAATATAGAAAGTATCACCTTCATTAAAATCAATTTCATGCGTTTCGAAAATCTGATCATTATCAGTGAAACCACCTATTGCCTTCTTTGTAGGCTTAATTTCTTCTATACTATTTTGGTCTTTTCTTATAATCCAAATAGGTCTATTTGCTCCTGCATACTTTACTTGCCTATTTGCTGTATTAACTGAGCAAAGCGCAATGTCCATTCCATCTTTAGTAGAATCTTCGTTTTCACCTTGTCGTAATGTTTTTTTAATCCCACTATTTAATCGCTGCAAAATAGATGAAGTATCTTCGGTTAAAGAAACAGCAATACTTAATTTCTCTGATGCAATCATACTTAAAAAAGCTCCTGGAACTCCATGCCCTGTACAATCAGCAGCTGCAATAAAAAAGGAATCTCCACTTCTTTTTAAAAAATAGAAATCACCGCTTACAATATCTTTAGGCTTAAACAAAACAAAACTATTTGGAAAAGCTTCAAAAATATCCTCATCCTTAGGTAATTTAGCTTGCTGTATCAACTTTGCATAATTGATACTATCCGTTATGCTCTTGTTTTTTTCATCAACCACTATCTTCGACTTTTCTATCTCTAATTTATGAGCCTTAATAATGGTTAATTCAGCTTCACTCTTTACATTTTCTTTCGTTTGAAATGCCAATTTATTATTTGCGCTAGACAATTGCTTGGCCCAAACCTGCTTTTCCAAAAGAGTTAATTCATCTCTTTTGTCCAACAAGTCTTTTGCTTCAGCTTCATTCTTTACAATTAAATCTGCCTCTTTAAAATACTTTTGAATTGCTTCATTTATTTTTTTGAACGGACCAGTTGATTTCACAACATAATCAAGGGCGCCGCGATGAAATGACTTTAGAGCGATTTCTATAAAATCATTACTTGTAAGCATAATAACGCTCGTGTTACTATTGTACCCTTTTATTTTTTCAAGCACCTGCAAACCATTGGCCGCGTTTAAAACTTTACTATCCAGAAAATAATCGAGAATTACCAATTGTGGTCTCACTTCTGGTAATTCCTTTAGACAACTTTCCCCCGTTTCAAATAGATGAATTTTAATTAATCTATCTTCAAAAGCATTTTCTATCGAAGATTTTAAAGTGGTTGAAAATATTTTATTATCATCAACAATAAATATATTAGTAATAGTTTGAGTACACATTGTTTTAAAATATTAATTTAAGCTAATTGAATGAAATGTATAGCTTGAGGTTTACTACAATTGTGTAATAACTACAACTGCTGCAATAGTTACAAGAGCTGTTATTAAACCAACTAGCAAACTTCTATTTTTCAAAGCCTCTTTCTTCGCATCTATAATATTGAAAATATTAGTAAGCGAGTAGTGGATCTTTTTGAATTTAGTTTCAGTTTTTACAACATAATCTGTAGCGCCATGGTGGAAAGATTTCAAAGCGACATTAATATTGTCCTCACTAGTTAACATTACCACATATATATCTGGATTCTCACGCTTAATTAAATCCAACAATTTAATCCCATCAATCGCGTCTGGGTATTTACTATTTAAATGGTAATCTGTGATTACAATTTGAGGTGCTTCTGACTTCAATTTCACCATACAAGTTTCGCCTGTCTCAAACGATTCTATTTTAATTGATTTATTTGAAAAAAAGCCTTCTATTTCTGCTACTAATGCTAAAGAAAATACTTTGTTATCTTCAACAATAAAAATTGTTGTGTTTTTGTTTGTTTTCATTTTGTTACTATTTGATGTATTAAAAATTGCTATTCAGGTAAAAAATTCGTTTTATCCGTATTTAATTAGTTCTTGCTTAATCTCTTCAATTGCTTGCTTACTAATTAATTTAAGAGTGTCGTTTAATTCAATTATCCTTGTAATATTTGTTGCTGCTAAACTCAAATTCTCCATTTCTTGCAAAATAGGAGTTGCGGTATTCATTCCCATTATCGAAACGGAAGATTTTATAGTGTGCGAAAGACTCTTTATCACCGCGTAATTTGCACTTTCGACTGCATTATTTAAAGTATTCAATTCATCTGGAACTTGTTCCAAAAAAACATCAATAATTTCTTTTACAAGTTCCTTTTTATTTCCCATCATCTCATTCAAATAATCAAAATTGCAAACTCCTATAGGTGTTTCACTGCTTAAACTTTCTTGATCTTTAACTTCATTTCCCATTATCATTAGCCTTATTAATTGTTAACTCATACATCTTTTCAAAAAGCAAGTTTGCATTTATAGGTTTTGATATATAATCATCCATTCCTAAATTCAAACACCTTTCTCTTTCTCCCGACATTGCATGTGCTGTCATTGCAATAATTGGAATACTACTTTTCATTTCGTTTCTAATAACTGTTGCAGCTTCATATCCATTCATAATAGGCATTTCCATATCCATTAAAACAATATCAAAATTTCCATCTGTAATTTTTTGAATTCCAACGCTTCCATTCTCAGCAACTTCCAATTTCATATTGTGTTCAGAAAATAGGCTTCGTATTAATTTTACATTAAGTTGATTATCTTCAACAAGAAGTATATTTAACTTACTCAGTTCATCTAGGTTTTGTTTTACCTCAGTAATTTCTAATGCTTTCTCTGCCTCACTTGATTTCTTATATGGAATTTGAAAAGAAAAAGTAGAACCCACATTAAATTCACTCTCCACAGTTAATGAACCACCTTGAAGTTGAGTTAATTGTTTAGCGATACTTAAACCAAGTCCAGTACCACCATATTTTCTTGTAGTATGTGATTCGGCTTGTCTAAAACGCTCAAAAATATGGCCTAGTTTTTCTTGAGGAATTCCAATACCTGTATCTGTAACAGAAAACTCAATTGGAATTATGCCATCTTTATTACTTTTACTATGTTCATTAACTACTTTAGCATGAACCAAAATTTTTCCTTTGGGAGTAAATTTAATTGCATTACTAACCAAATTAATTATGATTTGAGTAAGTCGTGTATTATCTCCAAGCAAAATTTCCGGTACATTTTCATCGCAATCAAAAATTAATTCCAGTTTCTTTTCCCTTGCTCTTTCCATTAACATCACCTGCAACGACTTAAATATTTCTCGTACACTGAAAGTATGTTCCTCAAATGTCATCATACCTGCTTCAATCTTCGAAATATCTAGTATATCATTTATAATTGTAAGTAAATTTTCTCCTGCAGATTTAATCGTTAAAACGTATTCTCGTTCCTGCTCTCCCATTTTTCTTTTGGAAAGAATATCAGAGAATCCAATAATAGCATTCATTGGAGTACGAATCTCATGACTCATGTTAGCAAGAAATGCTTCTTTTAATTTATTTGATTCCTCCGCTTTTTGGGTTGCTAATTCAGCAATACGCTTAGCTTCAATTAATTCATTTTCGAATTTCTTTTGATCGGTTATATCTCTTGCAACAACAACAGCACCTAATACATTCCCTCTATCATCCTTGTAAACTGAGCCGTTAAAAAGCACCGCAGTTAAACTGCCAGTTTTATGGCGAAATATAAGTGGGGAATCAATTACAAAACCTTTCGAAAAAACTTCTTGATAAAAATCCTTTGCTTTTTGTGGTTCGGTAAAATAATCATAAAAGTTTGTACCAATTAATACATCACGCTCTACACCTGTTATGCTTACTTTTGCTTCATTCATATCTGTAATCTTACCAGCAGTATTAATTGTAATTAAAGGGTCAAGACTTGCTTCAATAAGACTCAAGGAATATTTAGAAAGCAATTTTTGTTCTGTAACATCACGTGCAGCAGCAAATACACCCAGTACTTCACCCTTGTCATCTTTGTATACAGAAGCATTGTATAATACATCTGTTAATTTTCCATTTTGATGTTTAATTGTTAATGGGTAATCGGCAACAAAACCTTTATCAAAAACCATTTGATAGCCTTCCATTGCTTTATTAGGTTCAGTAAAATAATTCGAGAAATCTGTTCCAATTAATTTATCCCTTGTAATGCCTGTTATTTCAACTGATGCATCGTTAACGTCAGTAATTTTACCTTCTGCACTAATGGTAACAAGAGGATCCAAACTTGCTTCAATTAAACTTCTTGCGTATTGAGAAGACTTCTTTAACTCTTCAGAAATTTCATCTCTTACTTTTTGATTTTTGATAACTATGGTAGCTAAAACAAAAACTGCCAAAATAAAAACGATAAGCGATAAAAAAAGTAATTGTGAGTTTCTATTACTTTCAGCGCTCTCAATTTTCCTCTTTTTTAGTAACTGGAACTCTTCCCAATTAATTATTGCCATAACACTTCTTATTTTATCATTTAAGATTTTTCCCTCTTTTAATGAGTTCTCCATCTCCATTTCACTTAATCTATTTAGCTTTTTCGCTTCGATTATTCTCCTCACTAAAACGAGTCGTTCATCAGAAACTTCTTTTAACACTAACATTCTAGCTTGTTGATTTCTATCTCCTTTTGTAAGATCCGTTAAGGACTCAATATTAAGATTCATGGTGGTTACACCATTGTAATAAGGAGATAAAAATTCTTCGTTACCAGTTAGTAAATAACCTCTAAGACCAGTCTCCATATTTAAAACATCAACTAATACATTATCACTTTTATGTAATACTTCTTGAGTATGTTCAACCAACTCATTATTTGCTTTTACCTTTTGCGTGTTTTTATAAAAAACAAATAATACCGATGCAACAATTATTAATGCAATCAAATAGTAGAAAATAGTTTTTTTATTGAGTAGAAATTTCATAAAGGTTAAAATAATAGATATTGGTGTAGGCAGCTTACTGCATTTGTTCAGGTACAAAGTTGCGCCACTTAAAATCTAATTCATTACAAAAGAGTTTAAACAAATTACACTTTTCACTTATTCTTAAACTCCCTAAAACAAAAAAGGCGTTGCTAATAAGCAACGCCTTTTTTCATTCAATTCTTATTTATTGTTTCACAACCGTATTACCTGCCATAGTTACATTACCCGTTCTAGCCAAAGCTCTACCGTTTAATGTTGCCCCTGTATTAAGAGTAATAGATTGCATTGCCATAACTGTTCCTTTAAAAACAGATGTAGTTCCAAATGTTGCTGAACTACCTACTTGCCAAAAAATATTAGAAGCAGAAGCTCCTCCCGCAAGAATAACCTTACGTCCTGATGTAGTTGTAAGTGTAGATGCAATTTGGATAATAAACACTGCATTCGCATTTCCCTTTGCATCAAAAGTTAAATCTCCTGATGAAATAGCTAATGATGAAGTTGATTTGTATAAACCTGGAGTAAGTGTAAGTCCACCTAAGTTTCCTGATAAAGTTACAATATCAGTAGCTGTTCTTCCTGCGGCATCATTATATGCTGCAGTTAAATCTAATTTTGCTTGTGTTGCAATTGCATCATTAATATGTAATGTTCCAACTAAAATTCCAGGAGGAAAACCTCCTACCGAAGTTCCTGGACTTAATCCCATATCACCAGTAATTGTTGTTGCCCCTGTATTAGTTATAGATGAGCCTGCCAAAATAGCCAAACTAGCTGCACCAGCCATTGGAACAGTTGCTTGAACAGTTGTTTGTAATGGGATTACAATAGGATTAGTGGTTCCGCCACCTCCAGTAGTTGTGATATCTTTCTTCTTGCAAGCCGGTAAAGCAATCATTGTTGTTAAAACAAATAGTGCAATTGTTTTTTGTATAATTTTCATTTTTTTATGTATTAAGTTTATTTATTTTTTTGGTTCTTTTGTTTCTTCAGCCTTTTTTAATTCAGCCGCTTTCTTTTCAACTTTTTTATCTGCCTTCTTTTTTTCAGCTTCTTTTTTGTCAACTTTGCTCTGTGCCTTTTTTACATCAGCTGATTTCCCATCCGTTTTGTTTTGCGATTTTCTTAACTCCTCAGACTTCTCATCAGTTTTAGCTTGAGACTTCCTTAATTTTTCTTCTTTAGCATCTACCTTTGTTTGTGCCTTTTCAATCTCTTCAGCCTTTTTAGCTGATTTCTTCTCTGCCTTTATTAATTCCTTACTCTTCTTCTCTACCTTTTCATCTTTCTTCACTTTTTGTTCTTCAATTACTTTTTCCTCTGCATTTTTTGCTTTTACTGAATCAGTCATTTCTTGGGCGTATGAAGCGCTTCCCATCATCAATACTCCAAAAGCAAATGACAACATGAATTTTTTTATTGTTTTCATAAATTATTTTTTAGCTGCAAATAAGTTTTCACAACGATACAAAGGTGGTTCAATAGAGGGGGAAGTTTGTTATACAGATAAACTAAATAATTACATTATTCACAGCATACAACGAGCAAAATGGACAAAACAAAAACGCAGGAATATTTCCTGCGTTTTAAACTTTAGCACTTTTTATACTAAATTAAACAACTACTTCTTTCCTTTCCCTCCACCATGTGATTTATTACCTTTATTATTTCCACCATTACCTTCGGACTTCTTACCATTGTTATTACTCTTATGGCTTGAATTATTATTTCCGTTGTTACTTGGGTTAACTGACTTACCACCATTAGGCTTGTTACCATGAGTTTTTTGATAAGGACCTTTGTACCCCTTTTTGTATTTTATTTTATGCTGATTAAAATGAACATAAGGCGAATTCCCATGATAGTCTGACATTACAACTTTATAACCATTGTATAAATCATAATTTTTATAATGACCTGGCAAATGCCCTCTGTGAACCCAAGCACCTCCATAATAGTAAATAAACATTGCCGTTTGAACATCATAATAACATTCTACATCGGGTAAATAGTAATAACGCACATCAGTATAGCCAACTGGTCCCCATTGTGGTGGTGAGCCTACGTTTATGTTAACAGAAATTTGAGCTGTTGTTAGTTTCGCGAAGAGCATAACTAACAGTACAATAAATAAATTTATATTCTTCATTTTATTTTTGAATTAATTAATAATTGTAAAGGTGCGCCATATAAAAAAGAAACTCTTGCATGCATATTTATTAATGTTACAATTTTTACTGATTGTAAATAAAAAAGCTGTCCTTTCGGGACAGCTTTCATTTATACAATTGTAATTTTTAGTATTCTAAAGTTCAGTGATTTTAAATTCAACTCTTCTATTTAATTGACGGCCTTTTGGATTATCTGTCTTATCAGCTTTTGTATTGGCAGCCGCAGGTTTAGTTTCACCATAACCAATTGCTTTCATTCTACTTTCACTTATGCCATTTCCGATTAACTTGTTAACAACAGCCTTAGCTCTAGCTTCTGATAAAGTTTGATTGTATTCTAAACCGCCTTTACTATCTGTATATCCCGAAATTTCAACTTTCATTTTAGGATACTTATTCATCAATTTAGTTAGATTTTTTATTTCCACATTAGAAAGTGGACGTAAAACATCTTTATCGAAATCAAAGAAAATATTATTCAAAGTCATTTTAGAGCCAACAATAATTGGATCCAACATAATTGGCCGAAAAATTTCATAATAATTAGTTTCCATTCCAATTTCCATATTTTCCGAATAGAACAGACTTCCTTCTGATTCATACGTTATATTGTAATTTTTTCCAGGTGTAAGTATAAAAACATATTCTCCACTTTTGCTGTTTGTTTTATAAACCCCAACAATTTCCTCTGTTTCATTATCCGTTACCGTAATCTCAACATCTTGTGCAGGTTTACCTAAATCAGTAATTACTTTACCTTTCATCAATGTTAATGGAGTTTCTTTACGGTCCAAAAAAGTAGCCATATAGTTATCCTTCTCACCTATACCACCTTTACGAAACGAAGAAAAGTAAGCAGTTAATCCATTTGGACTAACAACATAATAAACGTCATCATCAGTTGTATTAATTGGATAACCAACATTTCTTGGTGCTGACCAAATACCATCATTCATTTTAACGCTCGAGAATATATCAAAACCACCCATTGTGCTATGTCCGTTTGAACTGAAATAAAAAGTAATCCCATCAGGATGGATAAAAGGTGCATCTTCATCTAAAGCAGTATTAATTGTTGGCCCCATGTTTTCAGCTTTCCCCCAATCACCATTTGGTGTTTTTTTACTTGTATAGATATCACGTGCCCCAAAACCTCCTGGTCTATCGCTTGTAAAATACATTGTGTTACCATCAGCTGAAATAAAAGCACTCGGCTCCCAATGCTTAGTGTTTATATTATCGTTCAATTTTACAGGGTTAGTCCACACATCACCTTTACGACTTGTTGTATAAATGTTTCCATCTCCGTTATCATCTTTATAAATTAAAATTGTTTGCCCATCTGGAGATAAACCAACAGAGGCTTCATGCCATTCAGTATTTATTGGTGCTCCAATATTTGTTGCCTTTGACCAACCAGTTTTTGTTTTCGTGGATGTATAAATATCTTCCATAAAATTTCCGTCTGCATCTTTTTTTGAACCTGTAGTTTCAGATTTACGTGAAGTGAAAATCATAGTTGTTTGATCAGCTGATAAAACAATAGAGTAGTCTGCAAATGTTGAATTAACTTCCTTACCTAAATTCTGAATTTTAATTTTCACAGGATTTTGATACAATTGTTTACCAACCTTACACATTTCAATTTTTTTATTAGCACGTTCTAATAAATCCTTATCAGTATCATTATTTTCCGCCATTACGCTAATATATTTTTCATACGCAACAATTGCTTTATCAAATTCATAATTTAAATGATAAGCATTACCCAAATACTTATAAGCAACCATGGGAGCATCTCTTTCTTTATAAGAACCACCTTTATAATTTTTTACTACAGAAGTTGATGCTGCGAGAAAGTAAGCCAAGGCTTGACTTCTATATCTACGCGTACTTTGATAACAAACTCCAATTTTGAAAGCGAGATTCCTATTTGTTGGATCTTGTTTATACAAATCAAGGAATATAGGTAGAGCTTCTGCATAACCGTTTTTAGTATTTGAAAGAGACTCGTTCTTTTTATCCTCATAAATTTTGGAATAAATTTCTTCTGCGCTGTTATACTTTTCTTCGAAATTATTTTTGGTTGTTTGCGCTTTAAGAGCAGAAAAACCCAATATATAAGCAAGTACAATTGGAATGATTTTTTTCATTATTAAATTTTTAAATAAATTGATTTGTGATGACGAGTAATGTATCCAAAAATCTCAGCCTCGAGAAAGAAGCGAAAATTAAAATAGGCTCCTTCGGAAAATTTTTCCTGCCTACATGATAATAATGAAGATTGTTTATTTTACTCATTTAATCACAAAGATGCGATTCCAAAGAGTGTTGGTGTTACATTTTAATGTATTTCACTTACATAAGTTACATATTACAATACTCTACATTCTTTCCATGTACCATTGCAATTCCTTTTCCATTTTTTTGTAACTGAAAATGGTAGTGATAATTTTTTGCAAACGCATAAAAGCTGTTTCACTTTTTACAACATAATCAAATGCCCTGTGATGCATACATTCAACAGCTACTTCAATTTTATCTTGAGAAGATAACATTACGACTGGTATGTCGGAATTTACCTTTTTAATTGCATCTAAGGTTTCAATTCCATTCATAACACCCTTTTCTATACCATCTAAATGATAATCTAAAATTACTACGTCAGGATTATTAGATAAATTTTTAATACACAATTCTCCTGTTGGAAATGTTTCAACAATGAAGTCAGCATGTTCCAAAAACTCAATTTCTAATGCTTTTAGCAATAATGCATCATCATCCACCAAAAACAATTTTATCTTTTCATTTTTCATTTGTAGTACTTTTTATTCTATTTAATTCTTCTTTCAATTCTTTACATGCATTTGTACAAACATCTTCAACCTTTAAAACTAATTCATGAATACCTTCCATTTCTTCCTGAGTAGTAGCGAAAAGCATGATTTTCTTTGCCATCTCCTCAAAATCCTTGTTTATACCAACAATTGAAAATGAAGGTATCATTTTATGAATTGCTGCATGTAATGTATGCCAATCCTTATCTTCAAAGCTTTGCTTCATCGAAAGAATTAATGGCGGGGTTTGTTCTAAATAAAGCGAAATCATTTCCATAATAAGTTCAGGATTTGATTTAGTTCTTTCATTCAAATACATTAAGTTCGTAAGACGAATTACTTCCTTTTCTATTTCCTTCTTCGGAATTACTTCATCCACTTTTGTAGTATTAGGCTTCTTTACTAATCCTATAATTTTACTATACAAAATCTTCTCATCCACTGGCTTCGCAATATAATCATCCATCCCTACTGTCTTACATTTTTCCAAATCAACTGTAGTTACATCAGCTGTTAAGGCTATAATTGGAATGTTAGAATTCATTACGTTCCTGATGTACTCCGTAGCCTCAAAGCCATTCATTTCAGGCATTTGTAAGTCCATCAAAATTATGTCATAAGATTTTTCTTTAAGCCTCTCAATTGCAATTTTTCCATTAGAAGCGATATCTCGTTCAAATCCAAAATCATCTAACAAGGTTTTCATTAAAAGTTGATTGAGTGCAATGTCTTCTACCACTAAAACTTTAATATTCTTTATTCCATTATCCAATTCAATACAATTACTTTCTACTTCCAATTTCGTTTTTGATTGTTTAAATTTTAAAACAAAACTAAAGGTAGAGCCTTCTAAAATTTCACTCTTAACACTGATTGTACCACTTTGTGACTCTACTAGTTGTTTTACAATTGCAAGCCCCAACCCAGTGCCACCAAATATTCTTGAAGTACTACTAGATGCCTGTTGAAAATTTTCGAATATTTTCTCTAACCTATTCTCAGGAATTCCAATCCCAGTATCGGAAATTGAAAACTGTATCATTGCGTATTCCTCAGTTTGTTCTAGAAGTTCAACTTGCACAGTAATCGAACCCTTATTGGTAAATTTAACTGCATTGCTTATTAAATTAATAATTATTTGATGCAGCCTTACTGAATCACCCAATAATACTTCTGGAATTCGTTCATCATAAATCCTTAATAACTTCAAATTCTTTTCTTGAATTTTTGGTTCAAACAAGTGAATCATCGAAAATATTGAAGAAGCCATCTTGAAAGGTGCCTGTTCGTATGTCATTTTACCCGCATCTACCTTTGCTAAATCAAGAATATCATTAATCAATACGATCAATGCGTCACCACTTACTTTAATTGCATTTAGGTATTCAGTTTGTTTTGCTGTTAATTCCGTTTTTAAAACAACTTTAGTAAATCCAATAATTGCATTTAATGGAGTCCTAATTTCATGACTCATATTAGAAAGAAATTGCTGTTTCGACTTTACAGCATCATTTGCAATTCCAGCTGCATTCTCTGCTTTTATCTTTGCCTCTTCTGCAATCTCAGTGGCTAACTCAGCGAATATTTTCGACTCTATTAATTCTTTTTCAATTCTCTTTTGTTCTGTAATATCTCTTGCAACTACAACTGCGCCAATCACATTTCCTAAATCATCCTTATATATAGAGCCATTAAATAAAACATCTGTTAATTCATGGTCCTTTATTGTTAAAGGATAATCAGCAACAAATCCTTTTGCAAATACTTCTTCATATCCTTCTCTTGCCTTATTTGGTTCAGTAAAATAATTAAAGAAATCAGTGCCAATTAATTTCTCGCGCGATTCACCCATAACTTTAATGGTTGCATTATTCATATCCGTTATCTTCCCATTCGGACTGATTGTAAATAAAGGGTCGCGACTTGCTTCAATAAGACTACGCGCATAATTGGCTATTTTTAATTCAGCTGCGCGTTTTTCCTTTTCATCATTTTGAAATGCCAATTCTTTATTTGCAATAATAAGTTCTGCTGCACGTTTTTCTTTCTCCGCACTTTGGAACACAAGTTCCTTATTGGCTATAAGCAATTCAGCCGCACGTTTTTCCTTCTCAGCACTTTGGAACACAAGTTCCTTATTTGCAATGATTAATTCTGCAGCGCGCTTTTCCTTCTCCGCATTTTGAAACACAAGTTCCTTATTAGCTAAAATTAGTTCAGCAGCACGTTTTTCCTTCTCTTTATCTTGAAAAGCGATTTCTTTGTTCGCATTACTTAATTCGTCAGAATTTTTCCACTTAGCCATTTGCGTCTTCGGTGCTAGTTAAATTAATTGAATTCCCTATTTCCTCTATTGGATTACGCCCTCTAGTTTTTAATTGCTTAAATTGAGAAGGTGTAAGCCCAGTTATTTTTTTGAACTGGTTGGATAAATGCGCAACACTACTGTAATGAAGCTTGTATGATATTTCAGTTAAATTCAATTCATCGTACAAAAGCAATTCTTTTGCTCTTTCAATTTTATTAATAATAATAAATTGCTGGATGGTAATTCCTTTAATTTCAGAAAACAAATTTGATAAATACGTATAATCGTATTTTAATTTTTCACTTATGAAATCAGAGTAGTTTATCTTAATAGCTTCATCGGTATGATGAATCATTTCGGTAATTACATTTTTTATCTTCTCTATTAAAATGGCTTTCTTATCTTCCATTAATTCGAGACCGCTACTAATTAAAGCAGTATTTAATTGGTAGCGCTGTTCTGGAGTAATATCCTCCATAATTTCAACTTCACCCAAATCAACAACAACAAAATGAAGACCTAGTTTTTTTAGTTCTTCTTTAACCGCCATTTTGCAGCGGGCACTAACCATAAATTTAATGTATAGCTTCAATTAATTTCGAATTTAGATATATAACAAAGTTGACCATCTTTACTGATGAATCGTTGTATAATAACAACTATTAGTTACATATATCACAGATTATTGTTGTATCTATGGATATATATGAAAAACAGTTCGTTTTAGGAGACAATTAAGGTTTCATAAACTGCAATGCAGCTACTACTAATAGTCCCATTAAAACAAAGGTTAACATAAATATGGCCATGTATTTTGACACACCAAATTCCCTTACAACAAGTCTAATTGGCGCTGTAATGATATGATACACCAATTTATTTAACTTTTTCCAAGAACCTTCGCCTTTTAAAACATAATCGCTTGCTCCTGCTCTAAATAAACTAATAGCTGTTGCCATATCTTCATTTCCCGACAACATAATTACTTCCGTTTTAGGGTTTATGATTTTAATAGACTTTAGAACATCCAATCCGTTTGCACCAGTCATATTATAATCTAAAATTACAATATCGGTTTCCTTATTAACTCTCTCTAAACAGGTTTCTCCATTATAAAAGGTGAAAATATTTATATCACTTCCGAATTTAGTTAGCAAAAACTGTTTTAGTGTTGCTACCATTAATTTATCGTCATCAACGATAAATAGATTTAATGTATGCGCATTCATTTTGACCTCCTTTTTAATTATACTTATCACAAAGTTGGCGTAATTGGGAGCAAAAAAGTTACACTGTAAAGTATAATACTTACATATATTACTTGTACATTAAAATTTGAAATTAAACTATAGTTGAAAAATTTTATGCAATTGGCAACTCAAAATAAAAAATGCTGCCAGTTTCACCAGGAGACTTAAAACCAATATTCCCTTTTTGAGCAGCAATAAAATCCTTAGCAATTGCCAACCCTAAGCCTGTACCCGTTTTATCATTTTCAGGAATTCGAAAAAACTTATCGAAAATTTTATCTCTATACTTCGTATCAATTCCTTTACCAAAATCTTGGACAGAAAACTCTACATGTCCATCTATTTCAACTGCTTTAATAATTATTCGCTCATTTTCGGGAGAATAGCGAATAGCATTACTTAATAAATTAACCATTACCCATGCTGTTTTCTCCAAATCAGCATTTACATTTGGAAGAACATCATTGCAACTTATTTCCAATCGAATGTTTTTTTGATTTGCTTGAAATTTAAGTGCATCCACTGCATACTGAATTACTTGTTTAGGCGCTAACAATTGAAAATTTAATTGTATTTTTCCTGTTTCAATCTGTGCCATATTCAAAACTTCACTAGTAATTTTAAGTAGTCGTTCCGAATCCATTTTAATATTACTCACTAACTGCTGCTGTTCTTCATTCAAACCACCAACACGGGCATCTTCTAACAACTTTGAACTTAGTTTTATAGATGCAATTGGTGTTTTTAGTTCGTGAGAAATCGTGGCAATAAAATTAGTTTTGGCTAAATCCAATTCTTGAAATTGAGTAATATTTTTCAAGAGTATTACATTTCCAATTGATTTTTCATCTGAAATAATTGAAATACTCTCTTTACTAAAAAAACTCTCTTTACCATCCACAACAATTTTTAAAGGTGTAGTTAAAGGTTCGTTAAGCAAAATCAAACGAAACAAATCATTTTTTACTGCCATGTACTGCGAATCGATTCCAACAATATCTGCTTCTTTAAGCCCAAGCAAATTAATTGCTTGTAAATTTGCAAATAACACTATTCCTTTCTCATTTAATCCAATAATTGCATCATTCATATTATTAATAATCGCTTCAATTCTCTTTTTCTCAAACATGATTTTAGCCAAATTGCTATTCTCATATTTATCCAACTCTTCTGCCATTAAATTAAATGCAGAAGCTAACTCACCAAATTCATCATTAGATTTAAAATGCAAACGCTCGTGATAATTTTTTGCAGCAATTTGTTTAATCCCTTTTGTTAATACATTAATAGGGTCGGCTATATAACCTGGAAAATTAATAATGAAGGTGAAAACTACAACAATACATATTGAACCAATAATTCCAATATACATAAGTGCATTTTCTGCTGATTGCTGCGCCAAATTATTTTTACGCACTATAGCTTTCATGTTTATTTCAGATACTTGATATAATAATTTTTTAAATGAATTAATATCAATTTTTCTATTAGCCTTTAAATTATTAAATTCACTTCTAAGTTGAGTTGTAATTTCCTTCTCGCCCAATTCTGTAATATTTCTTTCTTGTAACTGCAAGTTTTTTTCAATAATTGTCACTGCAGATAATGAATCGACACTTATCTTATCAGTGGCTTGCATCATCACATTAGCATACTGAATAGACTCGTAATTATCCTTAAGTACTGCTTTTGATTGCTTGGAGATTTTATGAATATAAAACGCTCCCATTGCCCCAATGAGTACAATTACTAAAAAAAGAAATGCTAGTCCAAGGTTTAATTTTGCTTTTACCGTTAGTTTCATCAGATAAATGTAATTAGAACAATATCAGAACTTCTTAATTTTATTATAATAATTTTTCAACGCAAGGATTATCTAAATTAAGCATTTTGCAATTATACACCATTTCATTCCCTTACTAGATTTATATTTTTTGGGCTACTTAAAATAAGTGGTGATTTTTCAACCACTACATTACTATAATCCAATCCAAATTCCTTTTCATCAGGCAAACTAAATTTCTTCAATATGAAATAGATTCTCAAAATTAAATCATTCGAAATAGACAATTCATTTTCAAATGACAAAAAGCGTTGAATAACAACAAATTTGAAGTCGCCTGTTATATTGTGTTTATCTAAGGAATTGTAACGACTCATAATATTAACTTCCTTATTGCGAACTAATTCTTCAACTACTTTTCTAAACAACAAATTAATTCTAGGCTCTACTCTAAATCCTAATTTAAAAGTAACCCATACTATGTCTTCCTTCTCGATTACTTCTGTTTTATAAGACATCTTATAGGGCTCATCAACTACCTCAATATGCACAAACCAATATATATCCGCTCGCTTTGGTTGCTTTTGCAAAATAGAATACATTGTTCTTTCTTCTATCTGACTACTGTTATTTGAAGAGGTTAGGTAAACCAAATTTGTAGCGTACTTAGGAACTCTTTCATCTACACTTAATTCTTTCAAAATAGGAACGTAAGGATTTAATGGCACAAAATTTTGCAAGTTTTTTCTAATCTCCGCTGCACGATACCATACATACATAATGCAAAAAATAACTACTCCCAATAATAAAGTTACCCATCCACCATGCATGAACTTTTTTAAATTCGCTACCAAAAAGGCTCCTTCAATTAATAAGAAAACAGTAAGTAAGGCAAACACCGCAAATTTATTTACTTTTTTAGTATAAAGATAAAAACTTAATAAAATTGTTGTCATTAACATGGTAAGTGTAACAGATAAACCAAAGGCTGCCTCCATGTTTTTCGACTCTTTAAAAAATAAAACAACAGCAATACATCCAGTCATTAATAGCCAATTGATTGCGGGTATATATAATTGTCCTTTTACATCTGATGGAAATACAACTCTAAGTTTTGGCCATAAATTCAACCTTATTGCCTCAGCAACTAATGTAAACGAACCACTAATAAGTGCCTGAGAAGCAATGATGGTAGCCAAAGTAGCGATAACAATTGCAGGGAAAATAAACCAACTAGGAACTAAACCAAAGAAAGGACTTACATCAGTAAGTTGCATACCAATATGATTCATTAACCATGCAGCTTGTCCAAAATAACAAAGTATCAAACATATCTTAACGTATAACCAACTAATTTGAATATTTTTTCTTCCGCAATGTCCAAGATCAGAGTAAAGTGCTTCTGCCCCTGTAGTGCATAAAAATACACCACCTAATAACCAAAATCCTCCAGGATGCTCCGATAATAATTGATAAGCGTAATATGGATTTAATGCTTTAAAAACAGAGAAGTTACCAATTAATTCGCCAAGTCCTAAAATAGCAATCATTGTAAACCAAAGCATCATTATAGGGCCAAATAATTTTCCTAAAAAAGAGGTTCCTTTGCGTTGCAACAAAAAAAGTAAAATTAAAATTCCAATAACTAAAGGCATAATTGGAATGGTTGGAAAGCTAGGTTTTAAACCTTCCATAGCTGATGAAACTGAAATGGGTGGTGTAATAATACTATCAGCCAATAAAAAAGACCCTCCTGCAATGGCTGGAAATAAAAGCCACTTACGATACTTTCTAATTAAAGTATATAAAGAAAATATCCCTCCTTCACCATTATTATCTGCTCTCAATGTTATGAAAACATACTTAAGTGTTGTTTGAAAAAAGAGTGTCCAAAATATGGCAGAAACACCGCCCAAAGCAACCAGTTCAGTTATTTTTTGATTATCAATAATTGCAGTGTAAGTATATAAAGGGGATGTCCCAATATCTCCGAAAACAATCCCTATCGAAACAAGAAAGCCAGCATAAGTGAGTTTTTTCAAATTAATTTGACTCATAATTATTAATTTTAAAATTAAATTCTCTTCACTTCTAAAATTTACTTCGCTAAATTAGTGTTTAGCGATGCATATTTAGTAGTTTCTTTTAAACAATGAAAAGGCCATTTTGAATTGCGATTGCAATATATTTATGCTTACTTTTTTTACATTCTAAAATTCATAACAATCGTAAACCTATTTTCTGATTTTTGTAAATTAGGTTTCCATGTGTTAACAGTAGATGGGCCATTTACCCAGCCTGATGGAGAAGTTGTTCCATCAGTGCCTGCAAAATAAGGGATGTTGGATTGACGATAGCCATATTCAAATCTTAAAGTAAAATATTCATTAGGCATGATATCAAGTGTTGCTGTTCCTTGTGCTATTTGGATTGGTTTATAAGGGTCAGTTGCAAAAGCATCAGTGTATCCATTCGGACCAATTGGTGAAGGTGAAAAAGCAAGATAGTTTCCTCCATTCGAAATATAATCGCCACGTAAACTTAAAGCAATTTTATTTTTATAAAACCAAATTCTATGTGTTAACGAAGCGCCATACATAAAATGTTGTTTCGAAGTAATTGTATCTCCTTTATCTTGCCCTTGTTGAAAACCATAATGCGAATTAATACTTACTGCACATTGCGAAATCCCCTTTGACTCGGATTTTTTATAATAACGACCAACTATACTATTATCATGATGAAAACGAATTCTTTTAGATTGATTTCCTAAAGTATCAGGGTTTTGTGTATCATGACCATAATAAAAATTAGCAACAAACTGAATATTTTCAGTAGGTCTCCAATAAGTTGAACTTCCTACTGCAGGCGACTTACTAAAACTATTGTATGTTTGCCATCCATTTAACATCCAAATTTCTTGTTTTAATTTTTTTGTTGGATACATTTGAACCCTTGCGCCCTGAAAATAAAATGGAGTAAAATCGCATACCATCGAACGTTGGTAACACCAATTATCTTGAAGCATATAACTCTCCATACCAATGTAGCTCATAAAAATACCTGCTTCCACATTAATTCCATGCCATTTATTAAAGTGATATCCAGCAGCTGCCTCACGAATAAATTTTAAATTACCAGTACCTGTGTTTCTACCACGATTCACACTACCATCTAATTCCTGAATTATATGCTGCATTGCACCATATTGCAATAAAACACGACCAATACAATTTTTATAGTTTGACTCAATACCAACGCTTGCCAAATTAATAGTAGTTTCTTTATGTCTACCAATGGATGAGGATATTGTTTGAGTATTATCTACTGGATTTGCGAAATTATAATTAAAATAAGCATCCACGTAAGCTGTACCTGTAAGAATGGCTTCTCCTTTTTTATCTGTTAAGGTAAGTGGATTGTTCTTCACTCTAGATTGTCCATTAATCCAACTCAAATCCATTCCATCAAAAGGAATTTTTACTTCTGTGAGCGTATCGTTTTGAGCTGTTGCAACCAATCCACTCCCTAGAAGTGCTAATACTAATAATTTTGTTTTCATAATTTTATTTGGTTTGGAGATTCTTCGCTAATTGTTAAGTAGTTAATTATCTCTAGTTTTAATTTAGAAATTTTTCTTCACCAATTTTTAATAGATTTAATCTCAACTTATCTTTTTCGAATTAAGACTATTCTAGTTCTCATTCATTTTACTTAGTTCAAACAACCTATTCAACTTATACATTTTGTGTTCCGCATCATACTCTAAAAGGTCAGCATCGTTTTTAAAATGTACTTCCACAAACTCATCAAATTTTTTATTGCTAGTAAATGCCTTTTCAACATTTTTCAATGTAAGTTCCATTATAGAAGAAGAATGATTAACACTAAAGTAATAGGCATAGGTTTGAGTTGAACCCTTTTGTGCAGTGCCCTTTGGTACTTTATAAATCAGAATATTTTCTAGTGGATTTATTATCAAAAAAAATTTTCTATCTATTATTCTGTACTCTTCACCCGAACTTTCTCTATAACCATATACATCCGCCTTTTTATATGTGTAGGTTGAATCATTTAACTTCACTTCTATAATATTTTTTTTAAATACTTCATGGAGTTTTAAATGGGTGTGTTTAGAGGCGTGCGTAAGTTTCCTTAACTTAAAATCTTCAGCTGTTAGATAGATACCTCTTAAATGTTCGGTATGCTGCGCGCTTATCGCTTCAGTTATTACAAAAGCGATAAAAAAAATAATGTACTTTTTCATGGTTTCAATTTTCCAACTAATACCAAAGCATGTTCCTACTTGGTTAGTAAGAAACAACCATCAAAATATCAACTAGTTAGAGTTAAAATTGAAACATCCAGAAAACACAAAACCCTACCAAAATGGAAGGGTTTTTCAGAATGGTAAGACTATTGACTTATTTTTCGAGATGATACTCTTCGATTTTCCTATATAAAGTAGTCAGACCAATGCCAAGTATTTCAGCTGCCTTGGTTTTATTTCCTTTAGCAAAAATCAATACCTTTTGAATATGTTGCTTTTCAATGTTGGAAAGACTATTAGGCGAATCTCCACTTTCTGAAGAATCATCGTTAAGAATATCCATAGGCAATAAATCAGAAGTTAAATGATCTGTATCCGACAAAATCACTGCCCTTTCGATACAATTCTTTAATTCACGAATATTCCCCTTCCAGTTATTTTTCTTTAATACTTTTAAAAACTCTTTATCAATGCTAGCAATACGCTTCTTTAATTTATTAGCATAGAGAACAACGAAATAATTTGCTAATTCCTCTATATCTTCTTTTCTTTCTCTTAGAGAAGGAATGGTAATTTTAAAAGAAGACAATCTATAATATAAATCTAAACGGAAATTTTCTTTATCCGTTTCCTTCTTTAAATCACGATTGGTTGCTGCTATAACACGTACATCAACTTTTGTAGGCTTTGTATCTCCAACTTTAATAAATGCTTGAGTCTCCAATACACGAAGCAATTTAGCTTGCAAATCAAGATTCATTTCTCCCATTTCATCTAAAAAAATGGTTCCGCCATTGGCTTCCTCAAATAATCCTTTTTTATCTGTAAATGCCCCTGTAAATGAACCTTTTTTATGTCCAAACAATTCACTTTCCAATATATCTTTTGCAAAAGAGCTACAGTTAACGGCAACAAATGAATTATTTTTTCTATCACTAGAATAGTGAATAGCTTGAGCAAACAATTCTTTTCCCACGCCGGTTTCTCCTTCTAACAAAACAGTAGAATTTGTTGGCGCAACCTTTTTTGCCAAGGCCACTGTTTTTTTAATTGTTTCAGATTCACCTAAAATAATTTCGAAGCCATATTTAAGTTCCAGTTTATTTTCTAATTCCTTAATTCGTTTTTGTAACTTAACTTTATCTAAAGCTCTGTTTAAAGAAGGAATAATTTGATCATTATCATCGCCCTTTGTAAAATAATCGAATGCACCCAATTTAATTGCTTTAACGCCATCATGTATTGTTCCGAATGCAGTCATCACTATTACTTCACACAAAGGATTAATCTGCTTTATTTTTTCCAAAATATCAATCCCATTCCCATCAGGCAATTTAACATCTGTTAAAACTATATCGATACTAGGCTCTTGCTCAACAATTTTTAAACCTTGTTGCAATGTTGAAGCCTGCATAACCTCAAACCCCTCCAAGGAAATAATTCTTGAAAGCAATTGACGGAACTTTTCTTCATCGTCGATTATGAGTATCGAATGTTTGGTAGGCATTGTTTTATATAAGTAAATTTATAAAATAACTCCAAATACAGTAATTGATTACATGAAACAAAAAATCCAAGCAAATTTGCTTGGATTCAATTGGTAGCGGGAGAGTGATTCGAACACCCGACCTTTGGGTTATGAGCCCAAAGAATACCCATATTTAATGGTCCATAATAATCCTAAATAGACCATAAATAAACAAGCTCCTTTATTTAAAGGTATTTCATAGATATGTTAAAAATTGAGTAAAACATCAAAATGTTTTACCTATGTTTTACCTATTTTGTATCTTTGGGTCAAAATCCAAAGATCATGGCATCTGCTAAAGTTTTATTACTCACTAATAAAAAGAAAAAGGACGGAACTAGTCCACTTGCAATTCGTGTTATAAAGGATAGAAAACCACGATACATTTATTTAGGTATCTACATTAATGAAAAACAATGGAACCCTATAGATTCAGAAGTTAGAAAATCTCATCCCAATGCTTCTCGCATAAACAATCTTATTCTTAAAAAACTTGCGGCGGCTGGAGATTATATTATTGATGATGAGGCAAACAATAAAAATGAATCCTCCCTTCAACTAAAAAAGAAAATAAAAAGAGACAACCAGCAAATCTCTTTTTTTGTTTTAGCAGATGAATTCATAAAAGACAAGGAGAAAAAAGGAAAATATAACGTAGCAAGATCCGATCAATCCAGGCTTAATAATTTTAAAAAATTCTTGGGTAATCAAGATTTATTTTTTACAGATATTACGCCTGCCCTACTTGAAAAATTTCAAGTTTATTTAAAAGCTACAAATAAACTAGAGACTCGTTCTATTATGAATCATATGCTCTTGATTAGAACTTTATTTAATAAAGCTGTAAAAGATGGTATAGTTGATTCAAAATATTATCCATTTGGCAAAGAAAATATTAAAATAAAAATGCCAGAAGCAATGAAAATTGGCCTCGATATAGAAGAAGTCAAAAAAATAATTGAATTAGATTTAACAGAGGGCAGCTCAAAATTTCATACTCGAAATGTTTGGTTGTTTTCATTTTATTTAGCCGGCATGAGAATTTCAGATGTAATAAAAATGAAATGGAAGGATTTTTCAGGAGAAAGATTAAATTATAAAATGGGTAAAAACGAAAAAAACGTTTCAATTAAAGTACCTTCTCAAATTACTGAAATACTTAAGTATTATGAAACAATTAAAACTAATAATAACGACTTTATATTCCCAGATTTAAAAGGCTGTGATGAGAAAGATGCAAAAAATATGGTAACTCGAATTAATACAATTTGCAAACGTTTAAACAAGCATATTAAAGCGATAGCAAAATCCGTAGGAATTACAAAAAACATATCGAATCATATCGCTAGACATACTTTTGGGAATATAGCTGGGGACAGAATTTCACCTCTTATGCTTCAGAAACTCTATCGACACTCTGACTTAAAAACAACAATTGGATATCAATCTAACTTTATACATAAAACTGCTGATGATGCGCTAGAATCTGTTATTAATTTTTAGTTACTAATTACTTCAATTTTAGCCAGAACTTTATCCAACGCTTAATTAGTTTATAAAATAAAAATTGGTTTATAAAATAACTTAACTTATTAGTTAATCAAATAGCTCCTTCTCCGCTTTTTCTGAATGATATTGTACTTTCTCTTCGATAATTATTTTATAAATAAACATTTTTGAGTCTAAGTAATTTCAAAAATTGATGTAAACTAATTTAATTATAATTTTTTAAAAAACCTTGAAACACCTTATTATTATTTTATAAATAAACTTTTCAATTAAAACTCACAACGGAAATTCCGAAAATATTTATCGTGCATTCTGGATCAGATTTACGGGAAATACGTAAAAAAATTCACGACTTTCAAAAACGACAAAAAACTAAGTTTTTTGTCGTTTTTTGTCCGAGAATTACGGACAAATCATCGATAATTTTGCAGACTCTCGATTTTTTTGCTCCGTAAAACCTACTCCGATCCATCCGAGTCGTTTACACGACTTTGGTACCTGTAGTTCGATGAAAATACGGAGAGTCGAAAAATTTTAAAATAGGACATAAAATATTAATCTTCCCAATATTCAATTCCCTTAGAATTAATATATCCCTGGCTTATTTCATTTTCCGAAACATAAGAAAGTCCGTTGGTGAAACTTTCTACGCTGTCGTAAACTAATGGAATAACTAATTTTCCGGTCGTATTTATAAAGCCCCATTTATCATCTTGCATAACTCCAGCTAAACCTTCAGAAAAACTAGAAATGTCATCATAGATGGGTTCCACAATTTTTTCACCTTTATCATTAATAAATCCCCACTTTCCATTTTGTTCAATGCCAGCGAAATTTTCGACAAACTCGCCTACTGAATCATATGCAAATTCAACAACCAATTTACCTTCGCGATTTACATAACCAGTCTTTCGCTCCATATTAATTACTAGGCCTAATCCATTATTAAATTCAAACACCTCGTCGTAAATACAAGGAACTACTTCAACACCTTCTTTGTTAATATAACCCCATTTATCTCCTTTCATTACGGGTGCTAATCCTTCTCTAAAAAGCATGGCACCATCATAAATTAATGGAATAACTTGTTTTCCATTCTTATTGATGTATCCGCACTTATCATTTTGTGAAACAAGAGCTAGTCCTTCCAAAAAAAGGAAAGCCCTATTATACTCAAATGGGATAAGCTCTTCTTCTTTAAAATTTATAAAGCCCCACATTTCATTTTTTTGAGCTAAAATGAGCTCATCATTAATAAATAGAGAATCATAATTGAATGGAATAAGCTGCTCGCCCTTTTTATTTATAACGCCCCACTTGTATTCATATTGGACCGCTACATTTTCGCCTTCAAAATCTAAAACCCTTTCGTAAATAAATGGTATAATATTCTCACCGTTCTTATCAATAAATCCCCAAAACCTTCCATCTTTTAAGGCTATTATTCCTTTATTAAAATTCTTGGATTCATAATAATTACATGGAATTACCAATTTACCTTCTTCATTTACAAATCCAAATTTATTATTGAGGGTAACCTGAAACATTCCCTCATTAAAAGGAAATATTTCATCAAATTCGCAGCGGATGATTTCTACGCCTTGATTATTGATTAATCCTGCTTTACAATTTTGATAAACAAGTATGTGACTCTGATCGAAACTAATTGCATCATCATAAATACAATCAATCATCATATTCCTGTTTTCATCTACTATTCCCCATTTATCGCCTTTTCTATATGGAACTAATTTCATGCTATACTACCTTTAAAATGATTATGAATTGTAAATTGGAAGTTAGATGAGCGCCCGGATAACAGCAATTATATCCATTTCTCATCATCCGTGCCTTCTTTTTGCAACCTTTCATACAAATCTACAAAAACTTTTTGCGTATGGGTTAAACTATCTATTAATGCTTTAATTTTTGGAATTGTTAGTTTGATTTCAAAATTCACCTCTTCTAATTTCTCCTTTTCTTTTTGCGCTTGTGATGGATTAGACATTTCCGAATCTAAAGTATAAGCACAATAAGATCCTGCTGCGTATTTTCGTCTTCTCAAAAGGCTAATTGCTTTCTTTAATTCAGACTCAATTCGTTCGAAATCAACTCTTACTATTTCGAAAAAGAGACGCGCTCCCTCATCTGAATTTTCAAGATTTTTATCTCTTGTTTTAATGTAGTACTCACCACATTTAAAATCTTTATATTCAAATGAGTTTTCTTCAATATCAAAATACTGCTTCTTTTCGGAAGTTGAGAACCATTCAGAAAAATCAAATCCCTTACTAATAAGTTCTTCCTTTGTAACAAAGGTTTTGTTTTTAAGATAAAACTCCGCTATTATCCTTTTGTTTTTATCCTTAACCGCTTCGTCAACTTTTGCCAGCATAATAAAATGTATTTGTGTTCAACTCAACTGCTAAATTTATGATTAGATCAAATATAGTAAATAGTACCCTTATAAGAGTACTTTAATTAAATATTTATAAGCCAATTTTACCCCACATTGGCAATCGAAAAAGACATATTTCAGACCTTTTCAAAGGAAATTGGAGCGCAAATTAAAAAGCGGAGACTTTCAAAAGAACTTTCACTTGAGAAATTTGGGCTTGAAATAGGATTAACCAAAATGCAAATGCACCGCATTGAAAATGGTTATAACATCACCTTAAAAACAATTCTCAAAATATCAATTGCTTTAGGCATTGAACCGGAAAAACTTTTGAAATCGAAAATTAAGTTTAAGAAACATGATTTAGAATATTTGGTAAATATTAGCAAGTCTACAAGACCAAAGAAAAAATAAATCTTTATCAATAAATACTTGAGATTTACTCATCTTTTATTAACCTATTTAATTCAAGATACAATTTTAAAATCTTATAATTATCCCCTATGCAATTTACTGCGTTTATTAAATCCTGAGAAGAACAGTTAATTTTTGTTGCCCAAAATTCGATACCTTCTTCCGTAGTATCAATCCTTCCATCTTTTATGTACTCGCCATCCAACATACAACAAAAATAATTTACAAACAAGCATGAAAAAATAGGTACATATACCTGAATTTAAACATAGGTACCTGTACCTGATTTTGCTAAGTATACATACTTGATTTATTAACTCTGGTACTTGGTTAAAGGCCTGATACTTAGTTTCAAGAGATTTCTTTTAGATTGAAGGAGTTGGTTTAAAACCTTCAAATTATGAAGGTGCACATTTTAGGGGTAATACATTTGATTTAATTAATCAATTATAAACCTAAAATTAAAACTTATGGCATTTACAGGTAATGAGGCGCAAGATTTCCCTCTACAAACAGCAGCTGAATGGACAGCTAACTACAGAAACGCTAATCCTAATGGGATTAAAGCACACTTTTTCGGAAGAAATATTATTCAACGAATTCTTGATCAAGAGGGATGTGTTGGTATTAGATGCTATTATGCGTTGGATGGAAATGGTGTTCAGCAATTAATTATGGTTGGCGCTGACGCTAATGAAAATGATTTGTACAATGGTGTAATTGCAGAAGTTTCAATACCTTGTCCACCATTCTGTCCTAATGGCAGTCCATTAATTTAATAAAAAAGGCGTTCACTCGCCTTTTTTATTAAATTAATGGTTTAATTACAATTTTGGAAAAAGGAACTTCAATTTACTTTATACTTGGTTATGCTTCGGCAATTGGAACAGTTATACCTGTATGTGTAGGTTTTATTCGAAGAAAATTTCTTGACTTTGATTCAAAATTAATTTTCATATTGTTTATACTTGGTACCCTGGTTGAAATTTTAAGCAGACTCTATTCAAATTACATAAGTAAAAATAATATCCTTTTTTTTAATATCTATCAAATTTTAGAAACAGGCGTTATTACAACCTACTATTATAGGCTAATACCGAATAAATATTTCAAAAATATTATATTGTTTACGTTGCTTATTTTTATGTTGTATTCAAGTTTAATTGTTTATAGTAACCATTCAAATGCTCTAAATAGTTTTTCCTTTACGATTGAATCAATTGTTTTCGCATTCTTGGCTACGTTACAATTCCACTACCTATTAAAATATCCTAGGTACCATAATATAATTTCAGCGCCTATATTTTGGGTTAATTCGGCTTTCCTTTTATATTTTTCAGGTAGTTTATTTCTTCACTTATTCAGTCAATATTTAATTTCGCATGCACAATATGCCTTTTTTGAACTTTGGGGACTTTGGCATTCAATTCTTAGTTTAATCTTTTACACTTTAATCAGCATAGGACTTTGGAAAACCAAGACATCACAAATATAAAACTGCTGATAACAGTAGGCGTTTTAATAACCTTGTTTTTAGCTACTGCTATCATACTTTTCGTTGTTTACTATCAACGTAAAATGCTTTTGAAAGAAGCTCAAATGAAAATCATGGAGCACGAAAAACAATTAGAACTATTCAAAGCAACTGTTGAAGCGGAAGAAAACCAGAAAGAAAAAATTGCTCGAAATTTACACGATGAAATCAATCCACTATTAACTATATTAAAATACAACATAAGCAAACATCGCATCGAAATGCAGAAAAATAAATTCGAACCTGCGAGCTTTACAAAAGATGAAGAAATATTAGACAAAGCAATAGAAGGAATAAGAACAGCATGTCTAGAGCTCATCCCGTCTTATTTAATTCATTATGGACTTATTCAATCGCTCGAAACATTTATTAATAATTTACAACAGCTCGAACAAATTCAGGCTGAGTTTCAAAATAATATCACACCTGAGGAAATAGAGAAATTTAACACGCAAGAACAATTAAATATTTACCGGATTTGTTTAGAAATATCAAACAACCTATTTAAACATTCGAAGTGTTCTCAATTAAAAATATTGCTTAACAACAACAATAACAACCTTTGCATAGAATTTCAGCATGATGGACTTGGAGTAAGTAATGAAGAAATGAATTCTTTTACTGAAAATTCAAAAGGTCTTGGTTTAAAGTCTTTAAAAGCACGTACACTTATTTTAAACGCAAAAATTGATTATCAAAAAAGCGAACAATTATCTTCAATAAAATTTTTAATACCTTTCAGTAATGAAAAAGCCAATTAATATTGCAATAGTAGATGACCACACCTTTCTTCGTGAAGGTTTAATTTCCTTACTAAAAGAATTTGATGATATACAGGTGCTGTTTGACGTAAGCAATGGAAAAGAAATGTTAGAAATGCTTAAATCGCATAAACCTGATATTATTATACTCGACATTGAAATGCCTGTAATGAATGGAAAGCAGGCTTTAGAAAGATTACGTATTAAACATCCAAAAATTAAAGTTTTAATGCTGAGCCAATACTTTAATGATTCGTTTATTATTGAATACATTAGAGACGGAGCTTGCGGCTTTTTACCAAAAAACTGTAGCAGCGAAAAAATCGTGAATGCTCTTTATTCTGTTCAGGAAACAGGAAGTTTTTACGACAATAAAGTTTCAGCTGCGATGGCTGCATTATTAAAAAAGACACCCGCAATTCCCGAAAACAAGTACCTAGATACTCCATTTACTAAACAGGAAATACGAATCATTAAAATGATTTGTAATAAAAAAAACACAAGTGAAATTGCCGCAGAACTCAATATTAGCGAGCGTACTGTTGATGGACATCGTTATAATATTTCTAAAAAAACAAAAACAAATAATCCGACTGATCTTATTGCTTATGCATTAAACAATGGTTTAACCGAGATATAAATCAGGTACGGGTACCTAGTATCAAAATCAGGTACAGGTACCTATTTTCTTTTGCCTTTTCTTGCTTTAGATTTGCAATATACTTAAATGTAATGGCAAACTTTTCTATTGAAATAATAAATAAAATTTGGGAGAAGGGAATAATTGTAGAAAACTACAATAAAGATGAGTTCCGTCAAGATACTTGCGGGGCATGGATGCAGAGAAACAAATATGGTACTGAAGATATTAATGGTTGGGAAATAGACCATGTTTACCCTATTGCAAAAGGTGGTGATGACAACATCGTTAATTTGCGTCCAATGAATTGGAAAAACAATAGAAGCAAAAATGATTCATACCCTTCTTATCAATGTGTTGTAAGAGCGAAGGAAAGTAAAAATGTTACTTCGGAAGAAACAAGAACCATAAACACAAACCTACAAAATGAATTATCCCTTAAATACAATATAAAAAAATGATATTAAAGCGCTTTGCATATATATTTTCCCTAGCTCTACTAACTTTTTTCAATACAAGTGCGCAAACAATCGTAGATGTTGCAGAAAACACAATTAAAGTTGGCGCATTAGGAGAAGAAATATTCTACTATGGTTTTACTGAAGGAGATCAAATGATTTTTAACTTCGAAGAAGAAAATGGAAGAGAATTAAAGGAACTGGAAATAATAGAACTGCCAGAGTCCTCAAAATTCATGGACTATAAAACTGCAAAGGTTGAAAACAAAAAAATTAATATTACTCGAACAGGCATTTACAAATTCAGATTTTCAAACTCAAATATTAAAGGGCGTATTTGCAAAATTAAAATTCAACGCATCCCCGCATCCGATGCAACAAAAAACTTTAACTCATCTGTATATTGGCGTAAAGCACACGATACAACTTATACAACCGTAAAAGAAAAATACCTTATACAAGCAGATACTATTATTGAGAACATAACCAACCAAGTTGCTAAGGTACATTCACAAGGGAATTTAAACGGAAGTACAAACACATTTAATTTTACACTACCAAACAATACTGTTAGTTGGAGTTATTATGTAGGAGTTGACCAAGCGGGGCAACAAGCTTATGAAGATGCCACTAAATTACTTGCTAAAAATGCTTCCCCAATTTTACTTCGTATGCCGGGTATTGGCCCATTGGCAGCACTTGCTCTTGGCGGAAGCTCTTATATTGCTCAATTACAAAAGGGTGAAGACATTGATTTTTGGATTGTAAACAATGCCAACATAGATTTATTTAAAGCTGGGCAACCATTTTATGCTATAAAAAAAGGAAAGGTAATTAATGATTTCTCTAAAATGAATTCTCCATTAAGCGGTACCTTACACATGTGCCTCTCAAACGACAATGCTATAACTGGTGTAAATGTTAATGTAAGAATTACTGCAATAATAGTAAACGAACAATGGGGAATTAGAGATGTACAAAAAATGAATGTAGCAATTAGGGATGAAGCTTACTTAAAAAACTAAAATTATGGCCAGGGTTAAAAAAAAGATTGAAATGTTCAAAATTATTCTTACTAAAAATGAAAATTCAAAACTAAAATTTGAAGATATACTATTAAGTAAGACAACAAGAGACTACAAAGCTTTTGTAAATGGGAAGGATGTTTCAGTAACCATTTTAAGTGAAGATAAAGATATTATTGTTGGCATCATGGAAACACTTCGAAAGGATAATATACCGCCAAAAAAACATAAAGATGATAAAAAAGCTACTCCATTAGGCTTAAAGAAAGGAGAAGGTTTGGTTTATGCTAATGTATTCCTTTACGAAAAAGAAAGAAATATTTTGATGTATGAAGTGAATAAATTCGGTTCATTTGTCTATCACTTTCTAAAGTGCCTTGAATACTGTTGTAGTGAGGACAAAAACTGGACAGAACCATTTTCATTAACTATGAATACAATTCTAAATCCTAATGAATATTTAAGATTAACAAAAATGAATTACTATAAATCAATAGAGGTGAAATTTGCAAATCCAACAGAAATTCTAAAAGATTATGGACATAAAAACGATGCGATTTATAAAATTTTAGATGTAAATAAACAATTAAATTCAGAGACATTTACTGCAAAATTTGAAGTAAAATCTAAAAGATCTGGAGGAGACGGACTCAGTGATTTAACGGTTAGAGATGTGACCACTAAAATCGAAGAAATTTTAAATTTAGAAATTGGTAGAAATGTAAAAAAAATGATTGTCTATGGGTATTCAATAGATGATGAAGATGATACAATAGAAAAACTTGAACCGATTGATCTTCTTGCTGATAGGTATATCAAACACATTCACTTAAATGAGCCAAAAGAAAATATTGATTTGCTAGAAGACCAGAGAGATAATCAAATTAGGAAGTTATATGAGAAATGTTTACCTGATTTTGAAACAATGTTTAGTTTTAATCATGGATAAGACAATTGGGTACTTCTTTGAAAAACTAATTGGACTCACAGTGGGGTTAATAATTTCAATCTATGTATTCTACAAGTGGCCATCTTTTGGTATCATTTACACAGATAAATATTATGATTTAATTATGAAATCATCAGCTTCAATTTTTGGATTCCTTTTAACTATTCTTGTTTTCATAAATAACGGCTCAAATACATTGGTTACTGAAATGAAAAAGCATGGTAGTTATATAAGACTAATCAACTTTAACAAATCCGTAGTGCTACTTTGTTTCTTTATAATAATACTATCATTAGTCCTTGTGGTAATAGTTTTTCCAGAAAGGAGTTATACCTTTTTCCTATCTAAATTCACTCTACTCTCGTTTAAAATAATAGTTAGTTCGCACATACTGCTATGTATTTGGTGTGCTATAGATACTTTTATTTTTTTAAGAATATTTTATAGTATTATCACGAATAATGCATTAAAAAAATAAATATATAATTTTTACAAAAACTAACAAAATGGCTTTATGCATTACAACTTTATTATCGTTAAATAATTCCATTTAAAGCAAAAACTCCATTTAACATTTCAGATAGATAGTATTACTAAAAAACACCAAAATGAAAAAAACAATATTTGCAAACTGGGGCCACGAAAAGCAAGGAAAGTCTGATACAATAAAAAGAATTACACAAGAAATTCTAGCGGCTTATCCAAAGGCAACAACTGTCCCTGCTACAATAAATTTTTCTGGTGACATACAAGTAATTATCACAATTGGAAAAATAACAATTGGTATTGAAAGTCAAGGTGACCCTAACAGCAGACTTTTTGAAAGTTTAAAAATGTTTGCTTCGACTAATTGCGACATTATTATTTGTTCAACAAGGACTTCAGGTGGAACTGTTAATTCGGTAAGTGCCTTGCACTCTTCTCACGGTTACGATATTGTTTGGTTAACAAATCATCGTTCAAGCGAAAAAAGTTATATAACATTAAATGATATTTCAGCCAAACATATTTTCACACTTGTTCAACAAGTAATTGCTGGTACACTTTAAAAATTGAAACATACTTTATTATAAATTAAAATAATTAATAATAATAGGTCAAGAAAAATATTACACACGAAACTCGTGATTTTTAAGAGAAAAAGCAATAAAAGACAATTTTAAGCATTCAAACATTTACAATTGTATATATCTTAAAATATATTATATTTGATTAAGCATTTACAATTAATTATAAAAGACAAAAGTTATACTTAGCGATAAGTTAGCGGTCATTGTAAGACTCAAACAAACGAATAAAATTAATAAAATATGGCGACAGAAATAATAGACTACAACCTCTTTGTAAACAACGACAATAAAGAATTTATTGAAGCAATAATTGGTTCGGGACACAAAATCGAATTGCACAAGATTTTAGTGACTGAAGGAGTGCTGAATACAAATGTATGGAAGTGTAATCCACAAGGAGATACCTTTAAACTTTCATTTTATACAGGGGGTGAATCCATTGAATACTTCACACACGAAATTCTTCACGCATACTTTATTACTAGTTTAGGTTTTACAGACACCGCGGAGTTTTACAATGATCTCCAAGTTGGCTCACACACTGAACTTTTACTACCTTTAGGACTAATTGGACATATAAATAATGTTTTTGCTCACGAAAAATTCTTCAATACGTTTCTTGAAAAAAACTTCCGAAAAGAAAAATTCACATCAGACTTTATTGACAAACCAGTTTTCTATAAAACCGAAATAGAAAATAATTTCGATAATTTCAGACTACCAAATGATGGCATCTCATATTTCATTTCATCCTATTTTTCTTGCGTTGATTGCAGAAATGGTTTATATGAAAACGAAAAGAATAATCATTTTGAGTTTCTCAAATCAAAAGACTCAAGACTTTTTGAAATTGTATCAACCACTTGGGAAAGATGGGTGGCGGAAAGTGATGTTAAAATGAACAAAGAAATTATTTCAGAATTTATTGTGGAGGTAAGCAAGTGGTATATAGAAAAAACAACGAATCGCTAACAGCACCTTTGCCTAATGTGGACGGATATGAAAGTTTTTGCAAACAAGGTCGCTTCGAGAAAGACAGTTATTTTTCTTTGCAAAAGTCCATTAAATTTTTAGGTTTGTTAGGAGCATTTCGGTAGATAAAGGTTTTAAACCGCACTAGGCAAAGCTCCAAAACGTTTGTGTAATTTTTGTAGGCCTAAACAGCAGCATATTAATAGAGCAAAAACAAAATATTAGGAGACTTATAATAAAATACAAAAAAATGAAAGAAATTAAAGACCTATATTTTGGCTTCAATGACGCAGAAAATTATAAGAGACCTGAGAACAAGGCACTCTTTGACAAATATTTTTTTAGAACAAGCGAGTTTACTGACATTTTTAAGCCATCGACAAATTTTATTATTGGCGAGAAAGGAACTGGAAAAACAGCTTATGCCACATATGTCACAAATAATCAAACATTTAATACCAATGGCTTCCTCAATTTCATAAGGGAAACAGACTATCAAAAATTTATAAAACTTAAAGCAGACAATCATTTACAGCTTTCTGACTATCAGAATGTTTGGAAAGTTTTAATATATTTATTGCTTTCTGATAGCATTAGGAAAAAGGAAACAGAAGGAGAAATAATTTTCCATTCATCAGCTAAATTTGACGCACTACAAAAAGTTATTGATGAATATTATGTAAACGCTTTTTCACCTGAAATAATTCACGCCTTAAATTTTGTTGAAAAGACAAAACAATCAGCTGAATTAATGTCTAAATATTTCAAAGCACTTGGTGAAACGGTTAAAGAAGGTAGTTTTACTCATTCAAAATTTCAAACAAATTTACTTTACATTCAGAATCATTTTGAAAAAGCAATTGGAAGTTTAAACCTCAAACACAATTATATACTTTTCATTGATGGTATTGATATTAGACCAGAGAATATTCCTTATAACGAATATTTAGAGTGCGTAAAAGGACTTGCAAATGCAATTTGGAGTTTAAACAATGATTTTTTTCCTAATTTAAAATCAACAGGAAAACTTAAAATAATACTCTTAATTAGACCAGACATATTTTCAAATTTAGGGCTACAGAATCAGAATAATAAACTTAAAGATAATTCTATTCTTCTTGATTGGAAAACCAATTATTCTGACTTTGAATCTTCCAAAATATTTTTACTTGCTGACAGACTTCTTTTAGCACAACAAGAAAAGAATGAATTGCCAGGTAAAAGTTGGGAACATTATTTCCCATATACTCCATTTGTTTCAGGTAAAAAAGAATCTTCTTTTATTCAGTTTCTTCGCTTTTCTTTCTACCGTCCAAGAGACATTGTTACAATGTTGGACTTGTTAAAAGAAGTACATACTAGGCAAGCTGGTTCAAACACAGAATCTTTTACAATAAAAGACTTTGAAAATTCTGAATTTCAATCAAGATATTCAGATTATTTAATGGGTGAAATTAAAGACTACTTATCATTTTATTATACTGATGCTGACTATGAATTATTTAGGAAGTTTTTTGACTTTCTAGAAGGCAAAAAGGAATTTGATTATGAGTTTTTTAATTCGGCATATCAAAAATTTGAAGAATATATTACTAAAAACAACATTAGCAGACCTAAATTCTTTGAAACAGCCGATACTTTTTTGCAATTTATATATGACTTAAATATCATTTGTTATATTGAACATGCCTCAGGACATAAATATATTAGATGGTGTTTTAGAGAAAGAAATTATTCAAATATTTCACCTAAAATAAAATCTGACTGCACTTATCAAATTCATTATGGACTTATCAAAAATTTAAACTTAGGCAGACAGACCAGTAAAGTTAAAAAGAAACAATACTATAGAAAACGAAGGTGGAAATAAAAACTACACATAAAAAATTCCACAAGAAATTGGCGTTTCATTGGTTAAATGAAGCATTTTGCTTCGTATCGGGTTCTGTCGTGACAGACAGTTTAGTGCTTCGAAATCGCCAACTTCTTGTAGCTGCAAAACGCAGTGGCAAGGCTAAAAGACAAATTACAAACTAAAAACAACATTAATAAATATGTGGAATCCATTTGAATTTTATTATGAATTATATGCTAAACCTCGTTTACATAATATATTCAGCGCAGAGAAAAAAAATAGCTCGAAAAAAAAAGATAAACCAAAACTTACGTATTCGAAATTTGATATTCGAAATTTTAAAGGAATTGAATTTGCTTCCGTTGATTTAATAAAGAATGATTTAATTTTATTATTGGGGCTAAACGAATCAGGAAAATCAACTATTTTGAAAGCTATCGAAAGTTTTGATTTTTTAAATGACCCAAGAAAAGATGAAAACGAAAAGTATTTTCAAAATATAAGAAATAAATCAGCAGTAAGTTCCAATAAGGAAGTAATAATTACAGCTACAATTAGAATTGAAAGTGATATTAACCATATTGAACAAAATAAAATTGGCGAAAAAATTATAAGTATTGAAGAACTAAAAGAAATCAATGAATTTATAGATTTTATAAATAAAGAAAAGCAAGTAATTATTTCTCGTATATTTCCATTCAAAGACGGAGAACTAAAGAAATATCATTACAGAGTAGAAGCAAAACATAAATTTTCAAAAAGTATTCTTTCAAACTTAATTGCAGTTGAAATTGTAAATATTTGTCCTTTCATAATTTACTTTGAAGATTTTAAAGATAGAATACCTGAAAAAATTTATGTCAGTAAGAAATCTGATTCCTTTGATAGTTCTTGGTTTGATGTAATTGACGGTTTATTTTACAATACAAATGAAGAATATAGTATTGGTGCTTTTGTAAAATATTATGCAAAAGGTAAACAAAGATTAGATGATGCAAACTCAGTAAGAAATAGAGTAAACAAAACTTTAAATGAGACCTTTACAAAAAAGTGGAAGGACTTATCAGGAGTTAAAGATATTGACACGGCCGAACTGAATTTTTTTAATAAGCCAAGCCCTCACTTTATCTTAAAAATTACAGACAATGACGGAACCTCTTTTTCTGTTGATGAACGAAGCAGAGGAGCATTATGGTATCTATCATTTTTAATGAAAACAGAATTTAGAAGTAAAAGAATGAGAGTTGATTTTGGTAAGCCTGTTTTTTTAATTGACGAACCTGCTTCAAACCTACATTCAAATGCTCAACAAAATATGGTTGATGACTTTTTAAGTTTGGCAAAAAACACTTCAATTATTTACACTACTCACAGCCAGTATTTAATTTCATTGTACAATATTAAAAACACTTATATTATTGAAAGAACTGATGGAAAAGTAAATGCCACTAAATGGAGTGATTTTCTAAAAAGACCAAAAAACAGAAGACCAATAACGTATTACCAACCTTTAGCAAATTTATTAAATATCATTCCAAATACATTTGATATTCCTTGGAAGAAATGTTTGCTAACCGAAGGCCCTTCTGATAGACACATTTTGTTTACATTCTATAGCTTAATTTACAATAAAATTGCTGACTTCGTAATATATCCAGGCGTTTCAGCTAATGATTTAGATAATCTAATTTCCTTAAACATTGGTTGGAATGCAGACTTTAAAATACTACTAGATTCTGACAAGAAAGGTAAAGAACAACAATTACGTTATATTGAAAAATACCATTTAACTTCAGAAGATGTGCAATTACTTCCAAATGACAATTATGTGATAGAAGACTATTTAGACCAAACAGAATTATGCAATCTATACGATTTAGTAAATAATACAAATAACACCGAAAATGTTTCCAAAAAAGAAATTGCAACTTTGTTTGCATTATGTTCCTCAAGTAAAGAATTACAAAAAAATATAGTGGCAGGAAACATATTTTCTAAATCAACATACGACAATTTCAGAAGAATATTTAAAGTTTTGAATTTAGAATAAAGAAGTAAAAAACAGCCAATAGCCTAGGATTGGCAAAAGTAGGGCTTTATTGCTTAGCCACGCACCCTAATCACTTCCCCACAACCTTCTTCTCTTTCCCCTTCTGCAATGTTATCCCATTTTGATCAAAGCCTAATACTTTTATATCATTTACCTTATCACCAACTTTCACTCTGTTAGATACGCCATCAACAGAAATGAAGGCGATGGATTGTTTGCTTGATTCATTTACCATCATTCCGTTATAGCTTATTTTAGGCCAGCCATTGTTGGCGTTGACTGTATTTGTTGGGGCAACAACCGGATTCTTTTTTTGTTTGGGATTATTATTTGACGTATAATTAGAATTACTATAATTTATTTTTACTGAACTGCCGCCCATTTCCTTACCATCATTCCCTAAAAATGGGTCGCGGTAGTTGTTGAATAATGAAAAGGTATCTGCAACAATTTTTTCGGTGTTTAATGGTTGTATGTTTTCTGTAATAACAACATCTTCATCACCGGCATTCATATACTGATATACCTTATAGCCAATAAAGCCCCAAATGCCTAATGTAACTGGCAAAAGGAAATAAGTAGATTTTTTATTTTTTAATATACTATTGGACACTGAAACTTCTTGATGAACTATAATTACCTGCATTACCTGCTCTGTCAACACTTTTTACTTTCCAGTAATAGGTATTACCACTTGCATTACTAATATTACTGATTGAATACGTTCTTACTAAAGCTGTGCCTGTGCTAACCGTGTCTGTTTGGTTTCCAGCCGAAAAATCAGAGGTCGTAGAAATCAGTACAACATCCTTATACGAATCACTAACGGTTGTCCAGCGCAATAATGTATCCGACTGAACCGAGTTAGCAGCATTTGCAGGATAAGACAAAGAAGGTGTTGAACTCGGTGCTGTTTGATCAATTACAATTACACGTGATGAATATGGACTAATGCTAAACGAGTTTTCTGCACGTACTTTCCATGTATATGTTCCTTCTGTTGGAAAAGTTAAAGCCGCACTTGTCGTTGAATAAGAATAATTTGTACTTAGCACATTAAAGGTGTATAAGGTTGCATTGCTAACCGATGCCCATGAAAAAGTATGACTTAATGTGTTAGTAAAAAACGAATCGGCAGGCGATAATAAAATAACTGCTGAATAGCTTAAATTACTGCTCGTGTCAATTGTTAATGTACGTGTCATCCAAGCAGTTTCGCCACCGTTGTTGGTTGCACGTACACGCCATTGATAAGTGCCTGGTGTTAATACCTTGGTAAACTTATCTGTTGTTACACTTGTATCCGTAATCAGCTGCTGTATGTTACTAAATGATGGTGATACAATTTGCACATTGTATTTTTCTGCACCATCAACTTTTTCCCACCAAAAGGTGATGCTGTTATTGGGTGTATTGTATCCATCGGGCGGAGATAAAGCTGTAACGTTTTTATCCTTTATGTCTTTTACAATAATATCTTTTTGGCAAGCTGAAAAGCCTATTATCATTACAAAAAGAGCCGCTATTAGTTTTTTAATTTGCATCTTGTTTTTTGTTGTATTGTTGAATGTATAATGTTGCTTCTAAACTCAATTTTTTAGTTGCGTTATTTTTTCTACTGTAAAATTGGCAGGATGATAATCGTCCTCCACTTTTCTTTTTTTGTTCCAATAAATAAACAAGACTAAGCAACTGCTTGTAATTGCCTTCTACTGTAATTAAATAAGTTTCAATATAAAAATTAGCATCGCTGGCTGTGTGTACCTCGGGAATATCTCGAAGTGTGCAGCCTTTTGCATTGCAATAGCTGGTAATATCTTCCAAAATAACATCTATTACTTTTTTGCTGCTATCCATATCGTTACCTACTAACTCATCAATACGTTTTAGCTTAGTGCGTATTAAACTTACTTTTCCGTCTAAGTCTTTAGCCAATGCCAGCTTTTCCTTTTTCTCATTAATATCTGAACGTATAGCCAAGGTTTTTTTTATGCCTAAGAAATACACAAGCAAAATAGCCACTATAGCCACAGGGGCAAGTAGTTTTAATTTCTTTTGATATGTAAGTCCGTTCAACATTATTTTAATTTAACGGCTACATCAAATTTGCCGTTTTTGTTTTCCATTTCTTGGTTATAATTTTCTAATACTACATCCTGCACAAAATCCTTTGTCTTCAATAGTTTTAGCCACTCGTTCAAGATTATACTTTTTGTGCAAACTCCTTTAATCAATAATTTCTTTCCATCAAAGCGCATTACCGAATCCTTCTCCGCTCTCTTCTCGCTTGGCGAAACATAAAAATAGTTTAACTGAATATCTTCGGGCATATCGTATAACACTCTATCTGTGTAATACGATATTTTAGACCCGTTTTGCAAACCTGATTTCTGCAAAAAATCTTCCTTACTTTTTAATTGCTGGTTCAACTGCTCATAAGCATTCATAGAGCTTTCGAATACCGATAGCTCTGCCGATGTATCTGCTTGCTCTTTAAAGTAAGAGTTAAACCAAAAGAAATTTCCTAAGGTTAAAATCAACAATAACCCTATCAATGCGCGCGATAAAGTAGTATATGCTTTTTTGTTCGAAAACTCTTTTGCTGCAAAAGCAATATCTTTATTGTTGTTTAAAATGTTTGGGAGCGGAATAAAATAAAACATTGCTGTTGCTAATGCAGGCAGTAATTCTTCTCCAATTTTTGTTTTACCTAATTCTATTGTATCACCTTGTTTACCTTCTGCACGCTGGGCAATTTCTTTTAAGCCTCCATCTTCATAAGATAATTGATGCTCGGCAGTTATAAGTTGCTGCATAGAGCCGCCTTGATTGGTAAGTGGCAACAATAATTCTAAATGATAATTACCAAGCAGTACTCCAATTACATCAATTTTATTTTCGATAAACTCTTTTAGCAAATTATCTAATTGCGCTTTTCGCAAAATGCAAGCAAATGAATTTCCTGTGCTGCTATTGTATAATTGAATATGAAATTCATTTTCATTTGCTGAAGGAATTAAACGATTTAATGCATCGGTAAAATTTTCTTTTATACTGTCCTGAAACGCACGCTGTATGGTTCCCTTACCTTGGTAATTAAGAATTACAGGGCATTTAATTTCCTTCAGTGTTTTAAATAAACTTGCTTTATCTCTAATATTTATAAAGCTATTTTTTGGTTCGAGGTTCTTTCCTTTTTTCTCAAGCACCTGAATATGAAAAACAAATCCACCATCCGACAAAGCAATCATCTCAAGCCCTGCAACGGTGTTTGTTTTAAATACCTTGTCCTTAAAAAAATCCCCTCTACTCATAATTAACTGTAAATAATAACCGGGCGAATAAAGATGGTTAACTTATTTTCTGATTTCTTTTTAGTGCGGCTACCAAATAACCATTTAAAGAAAGGAACTCTCGATACACCTGGTAATCCACTGCCCGATTCATTTTTAGAGTTTTCTTCTAAACCACCTAACATTACCATATCTCCATTTTTAACACGTATCAACGATTTAAAATCACGGTTAATTGTACCTGGAGGTGCAGTGTTAGATATACGCTCAGTAAAGCTCGATTGCTTCACATGTATATCCATTGTTATTTGTTCATCTGCCGAAATTTGTGGAAGTATGCTCACCGATAAATCTGCATTCACCGCTTTGTATTGCTGACTTTGCAATATGTTTGATTGGTTTTGATTTTGAACTAAGTTATTTTGAATCTCTAAATAATATTCGGTTTGCCCAATGCTTAACTCGGCTTTGTGTCCATTAAGTGTTGCTAATTGTGGTGTTGAACGTAGTTTCAAAATACCTTGTTCTTCTAAAGCTTTTAGTTTTACATAAAAGTTAGGAGTAACTTGTCCAAGGTTTACACCAGTAACGCCATTAATACCTGTTATTACATTATTAATACTTTGCGAACCTAAAGTAAAATCGAAAGGAATAACTGTGCCCCCTGTTTTAGCTGGCTGATCTCCTAAGCCTGCGGTAATACCTGCTGAGAAAGTATTACTGTTACGTACATCAACAATAATTACTTCGATGTAAACATTAGGCACAACTAAATCTAACTGACGTAAAAATATTTCCAATTCATTAATACGAGGTTGCGAACCACTAACAATAATACCATTAAGATCATCAAACACTTTTAAATCGATTCCTTTTTTTAAATCAGCAGGGATAAAATCTAAAATCTTATCAGAAGTACGGTTTTTCAAAGTAATTAATTTACTTGCACGCAAACCTTCTAAATTTCTATCACCAAACAAATAAATATTGTTTTCCTTTTTAAAAGTGTAATCTGTTCCATTAAACAAGTATTTTAAAAAGTCGTCGTAGTTTGCTTCCTTAACACTTACACTTGTGTTGCCTTTTAAATCGTTAAACAAAAAATAATTTTGCCCCATTAAACCAGAAATAGCCGCCAACACATCATTAATTGGTGCATTTTGAGCTTCCATGCTAATCATGCCGCCTTCCACTTTATAGTTTAATCCGTTTTGATTTTTGTTGTTATTGTTTGCGTTTGTAAAATTACTAGTTCCGTTATTGTTTCCGTTCTTAGTTGCTTCCTTTACATTTTTTTCAATCGCATAAAAATTATCTGCTGTTAAGGTTACTTTTAAATCGTTACCAAAGGCTAACTTATCCATAGCTGTGTTAAATGGAACTGCTTGCACAAAACCATTAACTAACTTATTAGTTAAATCAGGAGCAAACACAATGTTTTTGCCCGATACACGTGTAATCTCTTTTGTAACCAACGCTAGGCTATCGTTATTTAATTCGTAACTCAATAAACCTGCAATTGAATCATACGACACTTTTATTTTTTTAGTATTACTCTTTACTTCCTTAACAACAGGTGGCGGAATAAACTTAGAGAAGTTCATGATTGGTCCAATGAAGGTGATATCTAAATCGTAACGCTTACACACAAACATAAAAATGTCGATGGCTGTTACATCTTTAAAGTTGTTGGTTACTTTAATGTCAATGCTTGGATCAACCATTACATTAAGGTTGTGGTTAATAGCAATACCTTGCAAAAAATCCTGCATGCTCATTGCATTAACCGACATTTGAATTTTATCATCCAAACCTGCCGAGTTCTTTTTTGCTTGAATCAATTTCTCTTCCAAAATAGTAAACCTATCTTGTGCAGTGGCAGCCACCGAAAAGAAAACAACAATCAATAAAATTAATTTCTTCATAAATTTAATTTAATATTCATTTACTAATAAAGAGTACACTTCTTCTGGAGATGTTTCTCCGCTCACAAGTAACTCAAATGCGTTCTCCGATAAGGAGCGTATGTTTTTTGATTTTAAATATTCGCCAACAGTAAAACTGTTATTCTTTATCGACTCTGCTAAGTGCATATCAATTGGAATAACTTCGTACAATGCTTTTCTTCCTTTGTAACCTGTAAAGTGGCAGTGCTCGCAGCCCACAGCATGCGCAACTTCTGTAATTTGTTTTGGGGCAACATAAGTGGGCGGAAAATAAAAAGATTCGAATTTCTTTTTCTCTCTACACACTGGGCAAAGCAAACGTACCAAACGTTGTGCTACACTTAAGTTTAATGTACTTGCAATTAAAAACGGTGGTACTCCCATATCTGCCAAACGTGCTATGGTACCCCATGCTGAGTTGGTGTGTATGGTAGATAAAACCAAATGCCCTGTTAAGGATGCACGTATGGCCATTTGCGCTGTTTCACCATCACGTATCTCTCCTAACATAATTACATCAGGGTCTTGACGTAAAAAGGTACGTAGTGCAGCGGCAAAGCTTAATCCAATATCTTCTTTTAATTGAACTTGATTAATCCCTTCCAATGTGTATTCCACTGGATCTTCGATGGTAAGAATATTATTGGTGGTTTTATTAATGAGTTTAAGCGTTGCATACAAAGTGGTAGTTTTACCCGAACCTGTAGGACCGCTAATTAATATAATTCCGTGAGGTTTTTTAACACCCTCTAAATAATTGTTTAGTTGTATACCCGAAAAACCAAGCTTAGCAATATCAAGATTTGCGGTATCGTTGCTTAATAAACGAAGTACAATTTTTTCTCCGTGCAGCGTTGGTAAAATACTAACACGAATATCTATTTTATTTCCATTTAAAAACAGTTGAATACGTCCATCTTGCGGCAAACGTTTTTCGGAAATTTCGCAGTTAGCAGATATTTTAATTTTGTTTACAGCCGTTGGGTATTCCGATTTGGAGAGTGCATGCCTCTCTATCAACATCCCATCAATACGAAAACGAATACGACATTTATCATCGTAAATCTCAATGTGAATATCACTACTTCCCAGCTCCTTTGCTTCTGATACCAAGGAATGTAAAAACTCATCCGATTTTACATTTATATTTTTGCGGTAAGCCTTTGCTGCATCTGCATTTTTGCGGTAATACTTAGCAAGTGTTTTTTTAATTAAAACAGTATCTGCTTTTTCTAAATGAATGGTTTTACCAAACAAAACCTCTAGCTCATCAGCTAGTTGCGGGTGCATCTTTTCGGGGTCTATATAAAACTCCATACTAGATGCGGCCGATGCCTTTGGTACAATACCAAAATGCCAAGCCTGATCGCTGTTAAGCAATTGTTGCTGTTCTAAGCTTAGTGGTATGTGGTCTATGGTCTCCAAAGGGGTAACAAATATATCATTTTTACCCAATTCTAGGAAGATATTAACAGGTTTTTTAACAATGAGAACTCAGTTTTTATAAATTTACAGCATCCTAACAATAAATAGGAAAACTTATGAAACTAAAAAAAACATCGAAAAGCGATTTTTACGCCCTGTTTATAAGCTTTATACACGAAATGCGAAACGGAAATAAGCTTAAAAAGGACGGAAAAATGATACGCGAAGGCTCTATTCAAAACTTTGAATTGGTATACAAACTCCTTATTAAGTTTAAAGAACAAAGAAATTTCGAAATTGAATTGCCAATTGTTACTGGTAATATTGATCATAATTATTTAAAAGCAAAACAGTACTGGAAAAACTTTTACATTGAGTTTACCGATTTTTTATATACAGATATGAATTGCTTTGATAATTATGTAGGGCAAACCATCAGAACCTTGCGTACATTTTTTAATTATCTAGTTAATGACCTAAACTTTAATATCGGCAATTTTCATAAATCGTTTTACATACCTAAAGAAGAAATTGCCATTATAGCGCTTAGTCCAGAGCAAATGAATTATATTATTTGCAATAAAGAACTCAATGGTAGATTGCCCGAACATTTAATAAAAATTAAAGACATGTTTATTTTTGGATGTACAGTTTGCTTGCGTGTCTCCGACCTGTTAACGATTAAGTACGACAATATTTACACAGAACACACGGGAACTTACTTAAGATTATTTTCTCAAAAAACGAATACATTCACATCCGTTAAATTGCCCGACTATGCAATTGAAATAATTGAAAAATACAGAGGAGAGCGTGAAACTATTTTTCCGCCACTAAGCAAAGGGCGTTTTAATATTGCGCTAAAGCAGCTGGGCAAATTTTTAAACTACGACCGACCAATAATTAAAATGCGCGAAAAACGTGGAATAAAGCAAGTAATATATAAAGACAGAACGTCTTTAACTCATCATACCTTGGCCGACCTAATTACCACACATACCATGAGGCGAACAGGCATTACAACACTTTTAAGATTAGGAGTTCCTGATTATTTAGTGAGGAAAATATCAGGACATGCACCTAATAGCAAGGAATTTTTTAAATACGTTCATTTAGCACAAAACTTTTTGGATGAACAAACTGATATGGCGTTTGACAAGTTAAAAAAAATTGCCTAATTTTATTGCATCGTCGTTCTTTGATTTTTATAGCTCTAACTAACTGAATTAGAGTGCGGATTACCATGAATTCGGTATGACCATGCAAGGCCGCAATTACACCTCAGAAACGTACCGTTTTGGCTACCAAGGCAGCGAAAAGGAAACGGGTGTTAGTGGGATGTATACTACTGAATATCGTGCGCTTGATGTTAGGTTAGGAAGATGGTTTATGCCTGACCCTGTTGTAAAGCCATGGCAAACTCCGTATTGTAGTATGGATAATAATCCAATAGCGTTAACTGACATTATGGGCTTAGACCCAGGTGGACCTGGTGGTGGTGGTGGTCAATCTGGAGCGCCTGCTGGACAAGGTGCTGGGGAATATGTAAGTGTTTCGCAAGGACAAGGTAATGCGCCTAATTCTAATTCTGGAATTTTTGTACAAGGTGCTGAAGCTGTTTTTGATAAGCTTAATCAGGCGGGTGCAGTTGCTAAAGAATTAGCTAAAAAGGAATCTATTAAAACCCTTACATCAAAGGAAACTCAATGGAAAGCTTTAGTGAGTTTGCACCTATTTTCCAATAAACTAAATGAAATTGGAGGTGGTAACTTTGACGATAAGATACCAGATGATAAAATTAAACCAGAACAACTTTTTTATCAATGGGTAAAAGGAAAAAGTCCAAAAACAAGAACGTTTACTAATAAAAGTTTCATGGGTAAGCAAATGATGAACGCACCCGAAGTAAAGGCAGCCGTTGAAAAAAAGGCAATTGAGGCCGCTAGGGGAAATATAGAAAAGCGTTTAATCAGCAGGTCTGCATCAGAGGAAAAAGAAGGTGATTATGTGAAAAGTTTTGTGAAGGACTTAAAAGAAAATCGTACTCGAGCATTTCACGGTAGTTGGTCTGGAACGGTAGAGGTTGAAAGTATGGAGTCTGATCCTAATGGGGGAGTTAATGTAACATTGATTGTGAAAATAAACGACGATATGCATGCCTCTTCTGGCACAAGGCTACCACCTTTTTTGGGGGGATATGATAACGGAAAAGGAGGGGTAAATTCAGTTTTCCCCGATAATCCTTTTGGAACTAATGGACAATTAAGTACTATTAAAGTTGGGTACGTATTAAAATTTACAATTCATGTTAACGGTAATCTCAAATAAACAAATGAAAAGAAATCACATATTTAAGTCTGTTATAGTCGTTGTTTTGACTTTAATAATATTTTCGTGCGGCAATCCACAAAGTGCAACATTACAAAAAGAAAATGAAACACAAAACCAAATAGAAACTGTAACTGATGAAATTAAAGGCGAATATTATTTTAAATATCCATCGGGCGAAGTGGAAATAGTTAATATTTCATTAGATAAAACATACAGACGTAAAATATTCAAAAATGAGGCAGATTATAAACAAAAATCAGCTCCAATTTATGATGATAAAGGAACATGGGATTTTTATGGAAATAAATTAGAGTTTCAACATTGGATAGAGTATTGTTATATGGGGCGGATTGTAGATAGTATTTTGCCTATTCATGAGAAAGCCATTATGAGCGATGTCTATTGGTACTCATCAATTAAACAAACAAAAGCAACTTTAAATGTTTCTACTGAGAATGGTTATATATTAAAAAAGCTTGAGTAGTTTATTATTTAAATTAATGATGATTAATAATATTATTAAATGCGAAGTTCTCATTACAATTATTACTATGATATTTTCTTGTTGTAATCCACAAAATTCAACATTACAAAAAGGGAATGAAACACAAAACCAAATAGAAACTGTTACCGATGAAATTAAAGGCGAATATTATTTCAAATACCCATCAGGTGAAATTGAAATAATATATATTAGTATGGATAAATCATTTCGCCAAAGAATCTATAAAACTGAAGATAGTTACAAACATAAAAAGGCCCCTATGCTTGAAGGAAAGGGAACATGGGATTATTATGGAAATAAATTGGAATTTCAGGATTGGATAGAATATTGCTATATGGGAAGGATCGTTGATAGTATTTTGCCAGTTCACGAAAAAATTCATATGATGGATGTTTATTGGTATAATTCAAGCAAGAAATCTAAGGCAAGGTTAGAGCTAGATGATGATGGGCATTATTTATTTACAAAACTTGATTAGATAGTAGTTGAGGGTAACTATACATAAACTAGTTTTCACATGGAGAGTTAATATTAGCGTTATAATTATTGCTATAACATTTTCTTGTAGCAATCCACAAAGTGCAACATTACAAAAAGAGAATGAAACACAAAACCAAATAGAAACTGTAACTGATGAAATTGAAGGCGAATATTATTTTAAATATCCATCAGGCGAAGTGGAGATAATTATTGTAAATCCAGATCAAACAGACTTTAAGCTAATTTATAAAAATGAAAAGGCTTTTAGAAGTAATTCAAAAACACTTTATGAAAATAAAGGAAGTTGGATTATAAATGAAGGGAAAATCGAATTTAATGATTGGTTGGCCTATTGTTTGTCAGGTATGAATCCAGATAGTATTTTAAGTGAACCTGAAGATTATAGCTATATGCCAGCTACTTGGTTTCCATCTAATGAAGGTCAAAAAGCTACATTGGATATTTATTCGGAAAACGGATATGTTTTTACAAAACTGGATTAATTCAACGTTAACAGCTAGTATAATTATACATCTAATTAATTAGGATTTATAATTCAATACTATGAAAATATTAGTTAATTATATATTCTGGATATCGTTACTTTTTTCATCATGTGGGCAAATACAATCAACTAAAAAAACACCTGGACAAATAGAAGGTAAATATTATTTCAAATACCCTTCTGGCGAACTAGAAGTAATAGAAATGCGTCCTGATAGTAGCTATTTTCAATTTATATTTGAAAACGAAAAAGCATACCAAAGTAACGAAGTGCCAACATATAGTAACAAGGGGACTTGGTCGATTTCAGATAATGAGATAATGTATGAAAACTGGTTAAAGTATTGTTACAACTCTTCTTTTCCAAGTAAGGTTTTGCAAGAGCATCCTCACATAACACGAATGAATGTTACTTGGCATGTTTTAGAAGATAACCAGCAAACATTAGATTTTTACGCAGAAGAAGGTTATGTTTTTAAAAAAGTAGAATAAGGATGGAAAATCTAAATTGTGCCATAAGTATACTTTATGTTTGGAACTCAAACAAATTAAAGCTAAGGTTATAGAAGGTTTTCATTAAGAATTTAACCTTGATGACAAGCATCGCTCTAAACGACTACAGCTTTATTTTGATCAGGTAAAACTTAAGATTAACTAATTAAAGTTCTTTGTTTTTTTAAGTTTGCCTTTTTTGTACACTTCTACTTTACTTATCTTACCGTTATTAAAAAAATATTTCCACTTCCCACTAGGTTTCCCATCAGAGTTATACTTTTCAATCCTTTCTGGATTTCCGTTCTCAAAGTAATACTTCCATTCATTTAACTTTAATGTGATTTTATAAGGTGAATCCTTTACTTCAAAGGATGTCTCACTATAAAATCCGTCAGATTTTAATTTCCCGTTTTCATAATACTCTTGCCAACGCCCATGTATTGTTGCGTCCTTACAATAATTTCCTTTACTTTTAGTTTTCCCATTACAATAATATGTAACTAAATTGTAACATGGCAAATTTGGATGTGACTCAATTAACTGTCCATTTTCACAATACAGTTTCATTGCTACAGTTTCTATGTTGCCTTTTATTTCGAGTTCTTTATAAATACTTCCGTTTGTATAATACTCGATGGAAAATCCATTGCCGTCAACAAAATGTCCTTCCCGCTGTTTTATTCCATTCGAAAACCAACCAATTGTTGAGTCATTAAAATTTCCTTTTTTATAACAACTAAAGTATTCAATTCTTCCATTTTCAAACCACTTCGCCTCAATACCATCTTTTTGCTCATCTTCGTTCTTATTATACATTGTACGCAAAACACCTGATTCATAAAAAAATTTCTTCCTAATTATTTTTCCATCTTTTCCGTAACTTATTTCTTTTGGAATACCATTAGAATAATATACCGTATCAATTTCGTTAAAGTAAATAACATCTGAAAAACTACCCCATACAAATACACTATCAATATCGTAGGGTAACGAATCATTTGATTTAGTTTGAGATTTGGCACTATAATTTAGTCCAAAACAAACAATAAAAAATAAAATTACATATCTTCCCAATTTATATTCCATCTGCTTTTTATCTCTTTACGTGCTTGAGTACCCTTCTTAGCTGGTTTACCTGGTTTTGCGTCTTGAGTTTTTACCTTTTTATATTTGTATTTAATTCTGATAACCTTAAAATGTTCTTTTAAAATTTTTCCTTTTGACTTTATCGGGTAGTCATTACTAATACTTCCATCATCTGGCAGAATAGTCAAAGTTATACTTTCATTTAAAGATTCTTTTAACCTAGTTTCATGATTAATTTGAAACGGAGTATACCATCCACTATATGTTACATCTAAAGAAAAAATTAACACTTCATTTGCGGCTTTTGTGCTATTCAATATATTGTATAAATTATTATACATGTCCGCAGGTGTAAAGGGATTTCCGTTAGCGTCCTTTGAATCATATATCATATCATTATTTCCATCCACTGCCGGCAGTGGAACAGAAGGTCCTGCTGGATATTCTGGATTCCTTGAAACTTCTTCTTTAATCCATTCATATTTTGCATCTGTAGCTAATACTTCTGGTTCATCTGGCGTACCTGGTATTTCAACAACTTCAGTTATTTTATATCTACGCTGCACAAAGTAACCACCTACCGCGTTATTTCCAACATACATATCTTCATCATAAAATACCATCCAATCGCTTTCAGCATATGAACCATCTTTGTATATATCTACGGCACTATTAATTATACTTTCATCTGTTGTTCTATACCAATCAGAATATTCTCTTCCTTTAGGTGTTCCTGTTGGTAAATTTTTATCATTACCTTGACCTGCTGCATTTGGTAAATCAAAACCAAACGGACCAAACGAGATGTTTCCACTTACATCTCCACTGCCACAATCTGGAGACCTGCTCATATAACCTGAAAGAGCTGAATTACTTTCAAAACTTCTTGTTCCTTCAGTACTTCCCCCAGTACTCAAGCCCATCACATCCGTAAGCGCAATAGGATTATTATCCATAGAGCAATACGGACTTTGCCAAGGTTGCGTAATTGGGTCAGGCATAAACCATCTTCCTAAACGTACATCCAATGCACGGTATTCAGTAGTATACATCCCGCTAACACCAGTTTCTTTTTCGCTTCCTTGGTATCCAAAACGGTACGTTTCTGAGGTGTAATTACGACCCTGCATGGTCATGCCGAATTTAGGGCTGCTTCAAAGAACTATGGTAAATGTAAAATAATTTTGTGGGATAGGCAAAATTCAAATTACAAAACAAAAATCCTGTTGGGAAATCTTTTACTATGATTAAGTACGCACTAGCTTATCTATAAATTTGAGCTAAGAGTGCTTCTTTATCATGCTTTTCTATTTGCTTAACTATTTGTTTAAGGTGGTTAATTTCTTTTTTAGTTATTGAAATAGAGTTTAAATTAACTACACTTATATTATTGCGCTTACTATTTACAATTACATAACCCGTCTTCTCTTTGACAATTTTAACTGAATTATAAAATGGATATGTAATGACCTTTAAAGGACTAGGTTCTGAAAAATATTCAAATCCCTTGTTAAATTGAATCGTAATATAATTTGAATCAAACATCTCTTTATTAAATTTTTTGGAAATGTATCCTGTAACTGAATCAATCAATTGAAAGCCATCTTCAATAAAATCTTTTGAAACAAAAACACTTGAGTTACCAACACAAGAATTACGATTGCTATATGATGTAAATTGTCTCGCTCCCTTTTGCGATAAAAAATAAAATCTATTAGAAACTAGACTTTGTCCGTTTTTATCTTTTAAGTTAATTATTATTTTTAATTGTGTGCTTGAATCATTTATATCACAGCCTCTTTCTCTTAATAAACTATTTATATTTACTTTACTGTTTGTTGTTTTATAATCAATTGTTTTAAGGTCGTCAACACCTTGAAGCATAATTGTATCTCCATTTTTACTATAATGGCCATAGTTTACACTTTGATGATCAACGAAAATAAAACTAGTGTCATTATATAACCACATTTTCACAAAAGATTTTGATTCTCCCTGATGAAAAGCAAGGTCAGTAAGTGCAATTTTATTTTTTTGACATGCCGTCAATAAAAAGTATGTGAGTATTATTAAAATTATTTTTCCTTTCATATTTAATCTTCTTTTGCAGTCGGTTTAGGAATATCAGTGTTCTTAAAATCGCCATCAAAATATATTTGGTGTGGATTCGAATCTATAGTTTTTAATTCCATTTGTAAATTAAACTCCATGCGGTATGTTCTATCTAAGTTTAATTCGTGTCCACTACCTTTAAACTCACTTCCATTGGAGTCATATCTATCATTAGCTCTTGAGTCTAGGTTTCTGGTGTTTGGATCAATTTTTGAATATCTATCTTTCGATAATTCATCAGATGCATCTGACTCTAAAAGTCTCGCACTTTCAATTACAGCTTCCTCTTCTAATGGATATCTGAAAAAATTCTCCTTTTTAATTATTTCTCTAAGGTCATTTTGATCAATTAGTTCACCTGCTTCTAAAGAATATTTATCTCCCCAAACATTTGTAAAAGACCATTCTCCACTTAAAAATCTCGAAGCAATTTCTGAAGCAGATGCCAAACCAATATTATCATTTCCACCTTTATTTAGAATAATATCTATTCTGCCCTTTTTTAATCTACGATTTTGACGAACTACTGTTTTAGACTGATCATTGTTGTTCCTATCATGCAATTTATCATGCATAATATGAAACACAACTTTACTATCCTTCATTCTTCGTAAGTTAAGCTGCTGCTCTATCAAATTTTGCATCAATTGACTTGCAGCTTCAACAACATTATCGTCTTCTGTATTCTCAATTACTCTAGTAAGTTTAATTATGGCTTTGGCAATTTCCTTTTTGTACTTATAATAGGATATCATCCCTTTTAAAGAACCTCGTATCTTATCTCCATTTAAATCCGTATATAAAACAGGATTATTATCCATACTACAATAGGGAGTTTGCCATTCCTGCGTAATCGCATCTGGCTTAGACCATCTTCCTAATCTCACATCCAATGCACGGTATTCAGTTGTATACATTCCACTAACACCCGTTTCTTTTTCGCTACCTTGGTAACCAAAACGGTACGTTTCTGAGGTGTAATTGCGGCCCTGCATGGTCATTCCGAATTTAGGGCTGCTTCAAAGAACTATGGCAAAACTAATGAAAACAGATTAAATAAAAAATTGCGACGTTGTTAAGGCTTCTATTCAAAATTTATCCATGCGAACGGCTTTTCATTTCAAAACAAATAGAGAAATTTACTAACCATAATTATTTTTTGTATCTATTTCGCCATTGTTTCTGTTTTTTAATGGATTTAACAGTGAAAACATAAACAATTATTAAAACAATTAGCCACACTAGTATTAATACATAGCTCATAATATTAATTTTTAGGAGGGTTAGACAATTGTTTAGTAAGGGCAGCATAAACAATTATAAAAGAAAATTAACCTAATTGATTGATTTCTTTTTCTAATTCCCCAATAATTTCTAGATAAGCATACTTAATCTTTTCACTTTCAACAGTAAAATCGACTCTTTCAAGATCCGCTTCCATCTTTTGTAATCTCTCCCTTAAGTCATTATACTCAAATTCAGTAATTTGAAATGAGAGTGAATCTATTGAGGCCTTTAAATCATTTTCATTATAATAGCCCTCTTTATATTTACTTATATAGGATTTGAGTTTATCAACATATTCCATTAATATTTTAATCTATCAATTTTTTAACTATTATTTTTCCTGTTTGCTCTCTAAAGCCTCGCGCTGCTTGCCCATAAGACCTTAGACTACCCTTTCATTAAAATCTTCAAAATCATATCTGCCTAAAGATGTTTCTAAAATGTCTAGTTTGTTATTGTAAACAAACATAACTAAAGAATTAATATAATATTTGAAGTCGTTACTCTTATCTTGTAACAAATATATTTTCTTTTCGTGTTGAGCAGAAAAACCATACTTTTCAATTAGCTCAGATACAATTTTCTCATCTTGAACTAGGGAGACCCTTATTCCGTTGAATTCTTTAGGCATTATTAAATTAGAAACAGACTTGAAAATCAAATCAATATTATAATCCCTTTGTTTATTTCTTTTACTCCTTATAACCAATTGGCTATGGCTAGGAGAGTAATCTAGCAAGATAAAATTAACCTCCAAATCTTCAAACAATACTTTTTCCATAATTATATATTTTAAGGTCGTATACTAAATGCTTCGAATCCTTTGTAAGTTTTCCCTCCGTAGTGAAAAATGGTTCGTTCAAAAGCTCCACTATTTTGATACAGCTGATTCATCTCCCAGTTTGTGCTTGACCTGCCTGGGTTATTTATCATGTCCATAACCGAACTGTCAATATCATCTAAACTAAAATGAATTTCACTTAAAGGATCATCTATTATTTTTAAAAAACTATCTTTCCAATTAGCATCACTCATTAGATGTTTGGCTCCAATTTCATCAGCTAAACTTATTGCATTTTTTTCAAAGCCAAAAGCATATTTTCCGCCACCGCCAACTTTTGTAAGGGCTCCTGCACCAACACCTGCGGTAGCATTTTTGGTGTTCATTGCTGGTTTGATTGTTTTCAGTCCAATACTAAACCTTAATCCCCATGCGTTTACGACTTCAAATCCAACATCCGTTAAAAGAGCGTATCCCTCATCTTTAGTTGTAACAGTTTCAGCTTTATAAGTGTAGTAATTTGTCATATCAGTTGGCTCTAAAAATCCCCAACCATCATAATCCGCCATCTTACGAGCCCAATAATCTTTTAACAAAGGCAATGCTTCTTTTTCTGCTTCGTCTCTGCATTTGTCATAAATTTCTTGTGGTAAGTTTGGTTTGCCAGTTATAGTATTCAAACCATAATACGCTCTACTTAATCCACCCCCCATGCCTTTAGTATATTCATCAACCTTAGCGTCATATAAAGAATTTACTAATTCCCCATAAGCACCGCTTTTTACTGTTTCGCTAATAAAATCATACCATTTACGGCTTGCTTTCCCTCTGTCAGCAACTATTGTTACTTCTTGTGCATGGTAACCAGCATTCATATCAATATTAGCAAAACCAAAATTTCCACTAACATCTCCTTTTATAGGAGCTGGTGTTGGGCCCGCATAGTCAGCACCCGATTGTTCACCGCTTCCACCACCATCACCTTGAGTTGCATCTCCACTGCCACCAGGTCCACCTGGGTCTAATCCCATAATGTCAGTTAACGCTATTGGATTATTATCCATACTACAATACGGAGTTTGCCATGGCTTTACAACAGGGTCAGGCATGAACCATCTTCCTAAACGTACATCCAATGCACGGTATTCAGTAGTATACATCCCACTAACACCAGTTTCCTTTTCGCTGCCTTGGTAACCAAAACGGTAGTTATCTGCGCTGTAATTACGGCCCTGCATGGTCATACCGAATTCATGGTAATCCGCACTCTAATTCAGTTAGTTAGAGCTATAAAAATCAAAGAACGACGATGCAATAAAATTAGGCAATTTTTTTTAACTTGTCAAAC